>Ga0208754_100001_pt1 | contig 2356099 bp, 2143 predicted proteins | sample LakWasMet55_HOW8_2_FD_183889 | JGI IMG/M metagenome (GOLD analysis project Ga0208754, IMG submission 183889) | Freshwater sediment methanotrophic microbial communities from Lake Washington under simulated oxygen tension - Sediment Metagenome... | ecosystem: Environmental > Aquatic >... | reverse complement strand
CTTCCCATCTCGAACAGGGCCGTGAAACGAACTTGCGCCAATGATAGTGTACTCTTCGTATGCGAAAGTAGGTCATCCCCAAGCTCCTATTCTAAAAACCCTCAGCACATTAGTGTTGAGGGTTTTTTATTGCGCAAAACCAATCGCACAACACTGACTAAATAGACGACTTTCCAAGCTCACGGCCACGCAAAAAGTCTACTGAGTTCGAATGGATTTTTTATTTAAATGCCGCTGATCCATTAATTATTAGTTGTTTGCCATTTACCTTATTCAGCCGAGTAAAGGTTTGGTCGGTGGGAGTTCGATACGATGCGATTGTCAGAATGCATACCAGTACACACTGGCAAATGAGCCCAATTGCAAGCACGTGACCAGATATTTCTGGGCGTGATTAGGAGTAATTTTAGCGATCTGATTTCCAACTATCGCCCCTATCCAGTAGCCTAGAGTCATTGCAATTGCCTTATTGAAACCCTCACCGGTGATGATGCCAACATTGTTATGTGCCGTGATTTGCCCACGAAGTGCTATTGGGCAATAGGGCGACTTTAGCTCAAACCAAAACGCGTAAGTAATCATTGTTATTACGTCTTGTTGCAATATCAACTTGTTGATTTAAGGTCTGCAAAAAGAAGTGCATGCCTACATGATAAAATGACGGAATGTCCCAATATCATGTATTGATCCCTAGCGCCGGCAGCGGCTCGCGTATGCAGAGTGCGGCTCCTAAGCAATATTTGCCACTCAACGGGAAACCAATCTTGCGTCACGCTATCGACACCTTTGAGGCGATGGCTACCGTCAGTCGTATTTTTATTGTCATTGCGCCTGAGGATGCTTATTGGTCGGATGCTCTTTTACAGGGCTGTCATAAAACACAAGTATTGTCTTGTGGTGGCGACAGTCGGGCGGCATCGGTGTATCAGGGCTTGCAAGCCATGGTGTCACACGTTGATGAGGACGATTGGGTGTTGGTGCATGATGCGGCACGCCCTGGCCTAGATGCTGCGATGGTTCAGCGTTTAATCGCTGCTATCAGCTCGACGGATGTCGGCGGTTTGCTCGCCTTACCGCTGGCCGATACCTTAAAGCGCGCCGATGCGACACAGCAGGTCGCAGAGACGATCCCACGTGAAGCATTGTGGCAGGCGCAGACACCGCAAATGTTTAAAGCGGGCATGTTACAGCAGGCACTGGCGGCACATTTGCAGCGTCAGCCTACCGATGAGGCGCAGGTCATGGAGTGGGCGGGCTATGCCCCAAAACTGGTGCTGGGCGATTTGAAAAACCTAAAAATTACGTACCCGCATGATGTAGCCGTTGTTGCGGCACTGATGCGGGCCACACATAGCGAACAGGATGCAGAATGATCTTTAGAATTGGTCACGGCTTTGACGTGCACGCGCTGGTCACGGGCCGTGACTGTATTATCGGTGGCGTGACTATTCCGCATAGCCATGGCCTGGATGGGCATTCAGATGCCGATGTATTGCTGCATGCGATCTGCGATGCTTTGTTAGGCGCTGCTGCATTGGGTGATATTGGCAAACATTTTCCGCCGACAGATATGCGATTTAAAGGCATAGATTCGCGTGAGTTATTGCGCCATGTGGCAGTATTGCTCGCTGACAAGGGCTATCAGGTCGGTAATATTGATGCCACGGTCATTTGTGAGGCGCCGAGGTTGGGTAAGCACACAGCACTGATGTGCGCGAATATTGCAGCTGATTGCAAAGTTGCAATCGACCAGGTGAACGTGAAAGCGACCACCACAGAAAAACTCGGCTTTACCGGGCGTAGTGAAGGTATTGCTGCCGAAGCCGTTTGTACCATTTATTCCAAGTAGTGATCATGCGATTATTTAGCCGTTTTGAAGCATTGGTATCGCCGTTTCCGCGCGAGATACTCAATCAGCTGCCCACTCGTTTCTGGCCTTTTATGTGGGCATGCTCTTATGGCATGCGCCGCTATATCCTGGCAATGACGATATTGACTGCCTGTATCGGCTCGTTCGAGGCGTTATTGTTCGCTTTGATGGGTAAAGTGGTCGATAAATTGACAGCGATTGTGCCCAGCCAATTGTGGACCACGCACCATGACACTTTGTGGCTGGTAGCAGCGATTTTAATGGGCAGTACAGTGGTGATTGTGTTGCAAACCTTGATCAAGCACCAGACGCTGGCAGGTAACTTTCCTATGCGTTTGCGCTGGCAGTTTCATCAGCATATGCTCAACCAAAGCATGGGCTTTTACCAGGATGAGTTTGCCGGTCGTGTTTCAGCCAAAGTGATGCAGACCGCGCTTGCCGTGCGCGAAGTGTGGTTTATTCTGGCCGACATCATGGTCTACGTGTTGCTCTATTTCACCACGATTGTGACCGTGGTTGGCAGTTTTCACCCGTGGATGGTGTTGCCGTTTTTGGGCTGGTTGCTGCTTTACTCTTGTGCTTTAGTGTATTTTATTCCGCAGTTGGCCAAGGTTTCACAGCACCAGGCAGACGCGCGTGCGCTGATGACAGGCCGCATTACCGATGCTTATACCAATATTTCTACCGTAAAATTATTTTCGCATGCCGGGCGTGAAGCGGGCTATGCGCAATCGGCCATGCAAGAGTTTCTCGACACCGTGCATGGACAAATGCGTATGGTCAGCTGTGTTGAGAGCATTAATCACTTTTTAAACATGTGCCTGATTATTGCCAGTGGTAGCATGGTGTTGTGGCTGTGGTCACAAAGCCTGGTCGCTGCCGGCGCGGTTGCCGCCGTCATGGCCATGGGTTTGCGCCTGAACGGGATTTCGCACTGGGTGATGTGGGAGCTGACCTCGCTGTATGAGCAGATTGGCACCGTACAAGACGGCATGAATACCTTGTCAGTTGAAAATCGCGTGGTGGATGTGCCGGATGCGGTGACGCTGGCCGTGCCCAAAGGCGAGGTATTGTTCGAGCAAGTGGACTTTGCCTATGACAAGCAAGCACCGCTGTTGCAGGATTTTAACCTGCATATCCAGCCTGGTGAGCGTGTGGGGCTGGTCGGGCGCTCCGGTGCCGGTAAATCGTCACTGGTCAATTTACTCATGCGTTTTTACGATATTCAGGCTGGGCATATCCGCATTGATGGGCAGGCGATCGATACGGTAAAACAGGATTCTTTGCGCCAGCAGATTGGCATGGTGACACAAGATACTTCTTTGCTGCATCGCTCGGTGCGCGAGAATATTTTATATGGCCGGCCAGATGCTAGTGATGCAGAAATGATCCTGGCGGCCAAGCGCGCAGAAGCGCATGATTTTATTCTGACCCTGCGCGATGCCAAAGGCCGCACTGGCTATGATGCGCATGTGGGTGAGCGCGGTGTGAAGCTCTCTGGCGGCCAACGCCAGCGCATTGCCATTGCGCGTGTCATGCTTAAAAATGCGCCTATACTGGTACTGGACGAAGCGACCAGTGCGCTGGATTCTGAGGTCGAACTGGCAATTCAGCATCACCTTGCACAATTGATGGAAGGCAAAACGGTGATCGCGATTGCCCATCGCTTATCGACCATCGCCGCCATGGACAGGCTGATTGTGCTTGATCAGGGCCGTATTGTCGAATCCGGCACCCATCACCAATTGCTGACACAAGATGGCATTTACGCCAAATTGTGGACGCACCAGAGTGGCGGCTTTTTGGGCGAGTAAGCCCTGTCACGATTGTCGCCACTTTTCTGAGCGCATTCTTTAATCCATTTAAAAATATTTTAATAAATGTTATTATTTTTTGGGCGCACCTCGCCCGGAAAGCGATTTCACGCCATTTTGTAGCTGTTTTGTGATGTTAAACCAACATTACAATTGTGACGCTTTGTCATATTGCCGCCACTTTTCTGCAATCTAATCTGCTTAGTATTGTCATCAAATTTTCATGGAGTGTTAGCGATGCCTTGTCGTTCTGTCCGGAACAGTCGCGGTTTTACTTTGCTGGAGTTATTGGTCGTCATGGTCATTATCGGCCTGCTGGCGGGCTATGTCGGGCCCAAGTATTTTCAGCAGATTGGTAAGTCAGAGGTCAAAACGGCCAAGGCACAAATTGCGGCACTGGAGCAGGCGCTGGATCAATACCGATTGGATGTCGGTCACTACCCAACCACCGAGCAAGGCTTGCAGGGCTTGATGAGCAATGCTGATAACAATACGCACTGGAGTGGCCCCTACCTGAAAAAAACCGTGCCGAATGACCCGTGGGGCAAGCCTTACCAATATCGTGTGCCAGGCCAGCATGGCGAATATGATTTATTCAGTCTGGGCAAAGATGGCCAGGTCGGTGGCAGCGACGAAGCGCAGGACATTACCAACTGGTAAACTGCCATGCACTATCAGGCAAAAGTGTTGAATGGTTCTACGCTGGCAATGGTGGAGTTACAAGCTGACGATGAGCAGGATGCATACGCGCAACTGAAATCCAAAGGCTTGATGCCGGTCTCCTTGCATGCGCAAAAAACGGCCAGGGTTTCCAAGCGTGAAGCGTTTCCATTGGCCTTGTTCAGTCAGGAGCTATTGGCTTTGCTGGATTCTGGCCTGAACCTGGTCGAGGCCGTCGATGCCCTGGCGTTGCGTCAGGATCATACGCGCACAGTGTTGCAAGCGATTTTGCAGTCGCTGCAACAAGGCAAATCTTTCTCAGCCGCCCTTGAGCGCCAGCCGACGGTATTTCCACCGCTCTATATCGCGACCGTCAAAGCGGCGGAGCGTACTGGTGATTTGGGCAATGCTCTGACGCGCTATATTGCCTACGACAACCAGGTCTCTCTGCTCAAAAAGAAAATCGTCAGCGCTTCGATTTACCCCTTGTTGCTGATTGTCGTTGGTGGCCTGGTGATTGCCTTTTTAATGGGGTTTGTCGTGCCTAAATTTAGCAGTGTGTATGAAGGCACCGGCGCCGATTTACCCTGGATGTCAAAAGTGATGTTGCAGTGGGGCACGCTGATTTCACAACATGGCGAGACCATGCTGGCGATATTGGTAGCCATGGTGATTGGCTTGGTGCTGCTTTTCAAAACACCGGCGACGCGACAGTCTATGCTCAAAGCGATTTGGCGCATTCCGGCCATTGGTGCAAAACTCCATCTCTACCAGCTTGCCCGTTTTTACCGCACTTTAGGCATGTTGCTGGCAGGCGGCACACCGATCATGACCGCCCTGGATTCGCTGGGGGGATTGCTGGATAGCAGTATGGCGCGCAGCCTGCAACAGGCACAAACCATGATTAGCCAGGGCCAGCCGCTCTCCCATGCGTTTCAGACGGTCGGTATGACTACGCCTATTGGCGAGCGCATGCTATTGGTTGGTGAGCGCGGTGGTAATGTGGCACAGATGATGGACAGCATTGCCGGTTTTTATGATGAAGAATTGGCACGCTGGATAGACTGGTTTACCAAATTGTTTGAGCCCTTGCTGATGCTGTTTATCGGCCTGGTGATCGGTGTTGTGGTGCTGTTGTTATATATGCCAATTTTTGAACTGGCGGGGCAAATTCAATGAATCAGCCTTTACCTATATTATCTGCCGAGCTGTTGTCTGTTGCGCAAACACAGGCCTTGCAGCAACAGCGCCGCGTAATTGAGGTGCTGGAAGACATGGCTCCGGTAGACAGCGAAATGATGGTCAGCCAGCTGGCGCATTTGCTGCATTACTCAGTGGCGACCATGCGCGACATGCGTGAGTGGCAAGTCGCGTTTGACGTGGTGAGTTATAACGATGCCCAGCAAAAAGAATGTCTGGCTTTTTATGACGCACAACACACACTCATTCTGATATTTGCCGATCCATTCAGTCGTCAATTGCCCTTATGGGCGCAGCATGCCGTGCAAGTGCCGTTTGAATGGCGGTTGGCGCATCGGTTAGAAATTAGCGCCTACCTGGCTGGTGAAGAAGAAACCATGCGCGCCATGGATGGGGTGGGCTTATCGACTGAGCATGCCGCCGCAGAAGGCGACGAAGAAGTTGTCATGCAATTGTCGCTGAAGTCTATTCATGAAGACGCTAACCCGATTGTTAAGCTGATTAACTCCACCCTATACGATGCGCTCAAAACCGGCGCCAGTGATATTCACCTGGAAACCCACCCGGGTGGCCTGGCGGTGAAATACCGTATTGACGGTGTGATGGCCAGTATTGCCAACAGCCCGGGCCTCGATAGTGCAGAGCAAGCGATTTCACGCATCAAGGTGATGTCGCAACTGGATATTGCCGAGCGACGTATTCCGCAAGATGGCCGCTTTAAGGTGCATGCCATGGGCCGCTTGATTGATTTTCGGGTATCGGTTATGCCGAGCGCTTTTGGTGAGGATGCGGTATTGCGTGTGCTGGACCGCAAAGCACTCACCGAACAGGCGCAGGGCCTAAGTTTAAAAGCCTTGGGCTTTGATGACCAGGTGATTGCTGGTTTTAGAAAATTGGCCAGTGAGCCTTATGGCATGGTGCTGGTGACCGGCCCGACTGGTAGCGGTAAAACCACCTCGTTATATGCGGCGATTTCAGAAGTGAATACTGGTTTTGACAAAATCATCACCATTGAAGATCCAGTTGAGTATCAGTTGCCGGGTGTGCTGCAAATTCCGGTCAATGAGAAAAAAGGCCTGACCTTTGCCCGTGGCTTGCGCTCTATTTTGCGCCATGACCCGGACAAAATCATGGTCGGTGAGATCCGTGATGCCGACACCGCTCAAATTGCCGTGCAAGCGGCACTCACCGGGCATTTGGTGTTTTCAACCGTGCACGCCAACAGTGTGCTGGATGTGATTGGCCGCTTTATGCATATGGGCGTCGACCCTTACCATTTTGTGTCGGCGGTGAATGGCATTATTGCCCAGCGCCTGGTGCGCGCTTTGTGCCCGCATTGTGCCGAGCCCTTTTTGCCAGATGACGAGATGTTGCGTGCCTCTGGCTTGAGCACCGAGCAAGCCGCAACTATGCAGTTTCAGCATGCGCAGGGTTGTGGCCATTGCCGTGGCACCGGCTACAAGGGGCGTAAAGCCGTGGCAGAAATGCTGGTGCTCAATGATGAGCTACGCGAGATGATTATCGCCAGGCAGCCGATTCGGCAACTCAAAGAGGCTGCAGCCAGAAATGGCATGCGCACCATTCGGGAGGCCGCGATCAGTGCGGTGGCCGCAGGCATGACCAGCTTACAGGAGGTTAACCGTGTCACGTTTATTGCCTGATTTGCATTGGCGCGGCTTAACGCGGGTGCTGGTGCTGGCTGACCAGTTGCTGGCAGAATATTTGCCTGCCGGCATGCGAGGGCGCAAGGTGACGGCGCAAACCGCCTGGGTCGGCATTGATTTGCAAAGCGCGTTGCGAGCCTTGCTGACACAACTGCCTGCCACACGCTGGCAGCGCATTGAACTCTATCTGGCAGACAAGCATGTGCATTTGCTGCGATTGCCCGCCATGGCACAAACCATGCAAACACTGGATCTGTCCGGTCACGAACAGCAAGCGTATGCGCGCGCACTCTTGATGCAAACCTATGGCGAAGATGCCCGGGGCTGGCCGTTTCGATTACAAGATAGCAGACAACCGCAGGATAGCTTGCTGGCCGCTATTCCTGCCTTGCAATCGCTGGATTTAGCTGCATTGCTGGCTAACAAAGCTATGCAGTGGTCGGTGCAACCCTATGCATGCGCTTTATGGGCTTGCACACGTTTACCGGCGAGCGGCACCGTATTAACGGCTGAGCCGCATATGTTGAGGTTGTTGCAGCTCACACAAGGTCGGGTGAGTCATGTTGCCAGCCTGTCGACAAATATGGCCGACGTAGCAGCGATTGCCGACTGGTTAATGCGCGAGCGCATGTTGCTCGGTGTGCAGGCAAGCACGTGTTATTGGCTGCAGGAGCCCGGTTGCGAGACGATGGCACAACACGGACGTCGCTTAAAACAGGCATTGTCAGGCCAAATGCCCTGGCAGATTCTGCTAGCCGATCGTGCGGTTACCAGCTTGCGTCAGGAGAGTATGCATGTGGCCTAATCCCGATTATCAGCTCGAGTTTTCGCGACCGGCTTTTGCCTGGCAAGTGCTGCGCTGGCCGGGTGGGTTGCTGGTTGTACTACTGGCGATGGGGGTGGCGGTGCAATATGCCGGATTACGTGAGACGCATGCGCAGTGGCAGTATCTTGCGCAACGTCAGCAGCAGCTTGCACAGCAACATACGAGTGCCGCCTCTGTGAATCGTACGCTTGTGACCCGTGTCGCAACTAAACAGCCGGTGGCACCGTTGAGCCAGCCGCAGCAAAAGGCGGCTGAAAAAATTGTGCAACAGTTAAATGTGCGCTGGTTTGATTTGTTACAAGCATTAGAGTCAGATCAAGTACCAGAGATTGCTTTGTTGCAATTGTTACCAGATGCCAACCGCGGCCAGTTCGTATTGTCAGGTGAAGCAAAGAGTTACCAGGACTTGCTCAACTATGTGAGTCACTTGCAGGCTGTGCCTGCGCTCAATCAGGTGCATCTGCAAAAACATCAGGTGAACGAAAGCCATCCGCAACGCCCGGTTAGTTTTGAGATTCAAGGCGGGTGGCAACCATGACGGTAGTACGCTTGCCTACCCCTATGACGCTGGTATGGCAGCTGCGTCGTTGTGCCTGGTATTTGGGGTGGGTACCCATGCTGTTGTCAGTGGCGCTATTGATTATGTGGGGCGTGTTGTCACAACAACAGGCCAAACAAGTGGCGCAGCTGGATGCGCTAGAAATAGAGGTCCGGCAGTTGGCAGCTCGGTCTGTGCGCCCGGAGCAGGCGGCGCCTGTTGTACTCACGCAAGTGGTGGCGCGAGATCATGCTATACCAGACCAACCTGTGCAATTGGCGACATTGTGGCAACAACTGCCGGTATTCGCTGACCTTTCTCCGCGCATGATCACCATCGCCCGCATGGCGCAAAAGCGGCAGATTGCGCTCAATGTTGGTGACTATCAATGGCAGGCGCATCAGGCCAGCAACGCAACACAAGATATTCAGCAGTTTGATATGCGCTTTACCATTCAGGCAGACTATGCGACGTGTCGTCAGTTTATGCTGGATGTACTGAAGCAGTATCCGTCTATGGCACTGACTGGGCTGGAGTTGCGTAAAAATGAAACGGTGCAGCCGGTGATTGACGCCACACTGACATTCTCGGTATTTATTCGTGGAGGCCGCGCACATGGTGCCTGAATCCAAGTCATCGACGCGCCCACTGCTGTGGCTGGGCCTTCTGGTCACTCTGGGTCTGGTGTATTGGCAATGGTCACAAGACGAGGCGGTTGTCGTGTCCGGAGTCGTGGCGGTGAATCATACCCAGGCACAGCCCGTGCCCACTACACAGGCCACGCCTGAGTCGCAACCGCTTAACGACCAGAGTATAGCGCAGGCGACCCTGCCAGCGTCAGAGACGGTGACATCTTCAGCCACCGACACCACTTATTTTACGCGCCAGTTGCCTGCTGCAAAAATAAGCCATGCCTTATTCGCGGCACATGAATGGGTGCCGCCACCGCCAAAACCACAACCGCCGCCACCGCCCGAGGCGCCGCCATTGCCTTATACCTATGTGGGCAGCATGCAGGATGTGCCCGGCGGCGACGCGGTGATTTTAATGCAGCAGAAAAAGATGTTATTGCCCAAGCTAGGCAGCAATGTCACTACGCAGTGGCGCCTGGACCGCGAGGATATGCAAGGCGTGTATTTCACCTATTTGCCACTAAATAAAGTGGTGGTGCTGAGTAAAACCAAAACAGCAGCCGCGACTGGCCAACGCCAGGCGATGGCCGATGCTGACAACAATCATCAAGAAGAAATGCTTAACCAATGAACGCTTTTAACGTAAATGCGCCCTGGCGGAGTGCGATACCACGCTATGTCGCCATCAGTTTATCGGCATGGCTGTTGTCATCGTGCGGCCTGTTTCCGCCCAAGCTGAGTGCCACCACGCCAGAGGGCAAGGTGCATGAGCTGGCGCAACAGGTCGCGGAGCGCCCGGCTGATGTGACCTTGCGTAACCGCTGGTTCCGCGAGCGGGAGCAAGCGATTAACGCGCTGTCAGCCGAGGCTGAAGCGGCCGATGCCCGAGGTGATATTGCCACAGCAAAACAAGTGTATGCGCGTATTTTGACCCTGGACGCGCATCATATTAAAGCGCTGGCCTATGAAAATGCCAGTGCACGTGAAATCGCATTGCGCAAGCAGCTTGAAGCCGCCAAACAGCATATGGATAACCCTAAACAGGCTTTAAAAGAGGTGCGTGATGTACTGCTGGAGCAGCCGACCAATGCACAAGCGCAAGCCCTGGAAAAACAACTGATTGCGATGGAGCCTAAAGCGCGCGCTGCGTTGCCGCAGTTGCAAACGGGCTTGAGCAAGCCGGTGACGCTGGAGCTGCGCGATGCCAATATCAAAATCGTTTTTGAAGCTTTGTCGCGCGCCACAGGCGTCAACTTTGTGCTCGATAAAGACATCAAGCCAGAAACAAAAGCCTCAGTATTTGTGAAAAAAATGCCGATTGAGGAAGCGATCGATATGGTACTGGCCAGCAATGGTTTGCAAAAGAAAGTGCTGTCAGCCAATAGCATGCTGGTGTATCCCGCCACTCAGCAAAAAAATAAAGACTACCAGGACTTGCTGATTCGCAATTTTTACTTTGCCAATACCAGTGCCAAGCAGTGTGCCGATATGTTGCGCACCATTTTAAAAATCCGCGATGTGTATGTAGACGAACGCTTGAACATGCTGGTGCTGAGAGACCGGCCAGAAGTGCTGGCGCTGGCAGAAAAAATGATCAAGGCGCAAGACATTGCCGACCCGGAAGTAATGCTGGAAATCGAGGTGATGGAAATCACACGCGGCAAAATGAACCAGTTGGGGATTGTCTATCCGTCATCACTCACAGTGCTGGATAGCCAGCTAACGCTGGAGGCGCTCAAACGCATCAAGTCATCTGATATTGGCGTCAGCCCTAACCCCAGCTTGCAATTTAAAACCACCGATACTGACTTGAACTTGCTGTCTAATCCGCGTATCCGCGTTAAAAATAATGAAAAAGCCAAAGTGCTGGTCGGCAATAAAGTGCCAGTCATTACCACCAACACCACGGCTAACGTGGGCACCTCTGAGAGTGTGTCTTATGTGGATGTCGGCCTCAAGCTGGAGGTTGAGCCGCGCGTGATGCTGGATGATTTCGTTAGTATTAAAATCAATCTGGAAGTGAGTTCGCTCGGCGAAGCCATTACGCTGAGCAATAACTCCAAGGTCTATAACATCGGCACCCGCAACGCGACCACCATGTTGCGGCTTAAGCATGGCGAAACACAAATCCTGGCCGGTCTGATTCAGGATTCAGAACGCAAGAACGCAGATAAACTGCCGGGTTTAGGTGAGATCCCTATATTGGGCCGCCTGTTCTCACGCCATATTGATGAAAAAAATAAAACTGAAATTGTGCTGGCGATCACGCCCAAGGTCATCAGCAATGTGACGTTGCCAGAAGCGACTTTCTCTGAGTACTGGAGTGGTACCGACACGGTGATTTCTGACAAGCCATTGCTAAACAGCACGCCAAGTAATACCCTCACGCGCGGCCAGCAGGCACGTGAGCAACAGCAGCAGCGTCAACGCGAGTTGAATGACGCTGCTGATGTGCCAGTGAATGACACGCCTGAATCTGCACCAGCGCCAGAACCGGCCGCCTTGCCTGCGCCGGATGCGCCACCGGCGGCGACCGAGTCTATGCAGCCTGCTTCAGCCATGCCGGGCTTGTCTAATAACGTTAACGGGATTTCTGAGCAGGGCACAACCACCTTACCAGCACCCAAGGTGATTCCTTGAGGGGTTGTACAGTGAAACGCCCGGCCGGATTTACCCTGATTGAACTGATGGTATCGCTGGTAATTGTCGCTATTATGGCCAGCGTCGCCACGCCGATGATACAGCTGACGCTGCAGCGGCAAAAAGAGCAGCAATTGCGCGAGCATTTGCGTGAGATGCGACGCGCAATTGACGCTTATAAAAAAGCAGCCGATGAGGGCAGGGTGAAAAAAAATGCTGATGCCAGTGGCTATCCGCCCAATTTGCAGGTGTTGGTAGATGGTGTGGAGGATGCCAAAAGTGCTAAACATGAGCGCTTGCGTTTTTTACGGCGTATTCCGCAAGACCCGATGCTGAACGGACAAGCCAATACAGGTTTGGGCCAGCCTGTGGGCTGGGGATTGCGCAGCTATGACAGCCCGCCAGAGCAACCGCGTTATACACAGGATGTGTACGATGTGTATTCATTAAGCACGCAGACTGGTATCAATGGAGTGGCTTATGCGCAGTGGTAAGTGGTGGCAAGCAATACGCGGGTTTACGCTGGTAGAACTATTGGTGGTGCTGTCGATTCTGGCTTTACTGTTATCGCTGGCGGTGCCGCGTTATTTTTCCGGCGTGCAGCGCGCGAAAGAGCAAGCGCTCAAGCAGCAACTGAGCACCACGCGCAAAGCGCTCGATGAGTATTATGCTGACCAGGGGCAATACCCGGACACCTTACAGGGGCTGGTCGACAAGCATTATCTGGACAAGTTACCCTGGGACCCGATTGCCGAGCGCAATGATACCTGGGTGATTGCTCCGCCAGAATTGCCTTTGGTGGGGGGCGTGTACAGCCTGCATAGTAGCGCGACCGGGCAGGCTGATGATGGTTCGGCTTATACCGATTGGTAGTGCCGAGAGGTTGTCGCATGCTTAAGGCACAGCTGTTCTACCACAGGGGCTTTTCCTACATAGGCGTGTTGGTGACGCTGGTGATTGCGGCGATCGGCATGCAGGGTGCCGCTGTGATGTGGCAGCAGCAGTCACAGCGCAGCAATGAGGCCTTGTTGCTCGAAACCGGCGAGGCTTATCGGCTGGCGATCGGACGTTATTACGAGTCTACGCCGCAGCCGGTCAAACAGTATCCGTCACGCTTAGACGACCTGATAGAAGACAAGCGCTTTCCGGTGCCTAAACGGCATTTACGTAAATTGTATCCAGACCCGTTTGTGGTGAAGCAAGGCATGACGCTGATCATCCGGGATGGTCGTATCGTTGGTGTGCATGGTCAGTCACTGTTAGCACCGATACGTAGCAGTGGTTATCAGGAGTCACAATCAGGTTTTCATGGCGCCAAGCATTACCGTGAGTGGCAGTTTGTCTATGAGCCTAATACCTTGGCTGATCTGGAGCTGGCCTGGGTGAGCCGTTAAACGAAATCAGTTGTTGAGCTGATTTGAGTAGTTGGCTGGCGTAACCCTGGTTTTAAATGCCCGGTAATAGCCCAGCACTTTCGGCACATATTGCCTGGTTTCAGCAAATGGCGGCACGGCATGCTGATGCGTTTTAACTGCTTGTGGCCCGGCATTGTAAGCGGCTAGCGCCAGCGTCACATTGCCCTCAAACATATCCAGCATTTTTTTTAAATAATGCGAGCCCCACAAGATTTGCTGCGGCACCGACCATTGCCTGACCGGGATTGCTGTCATGGTTTGTGCTGTGGCTGGCATTACTTGCATCAAGCCATAAGCGCCCTTGGGCGACAAGGCCCTCGGGTTATAACCGGATTCGGTGGCAATCACGGCATGGATCAGCGCCGGGTCCAGGCTGGTAGCCTCTGCGGCGGCTTGTACCTCAGCCTGGTAGGGCACTGTGCCGTTTTTCCATCTGCTTGGATTGGCCCGGCTCGATGGTGCTACAGGCGCACTGTCGGCATCTTCACCGTCAGTATTGCTAATCACCAACTCCAGGTCATTCGAGTTATCCAGCACAATCTGCTCGGCCAGTGGCTGTACCATCGCGCCAGTGCCAAGTGCCGATGTCTCTGCGTCAACGCTTGTGCACATGGCCATCGTCGCTAGCAATAGTGCCAGTGCGATGCCGCGCAAGCCGTGAGTCGGTGTCTTCATGATAGGCTCATTGTGCCATGGCCATGTGACATGGCAAAGACAATCGGCCCTGTGCTGCCAGGCCGACTTTGCTGCATGCTTCACGGGATTGTCATGCTGGCCGGTGCTGCACCAGCAAAACCGGGCCACGGCAAATCGCAGATTTGGCGGCATAGTCATGCAGCTAATCCGCTGTCATCAATTTATCAACTCACTGACACGTTCGAATCATTTTTCTGTCACAAATTTTGAGCACACTTGCTGCATTTATATCAATGTGGTTAACACATGGACACAACAATAACAGGGATAAATCAGGCCAACGACCAGTGGACGTTGGCACTGAATGAGGAGCAACGCGCGCTATTTATGGAGGTGATTGAGGAATCGCTGCGTTTGCAGCATCGCTCACACCTTTTTAACTGGCTACAACGAGGGTTTCAGTGTTTGCTGGCGCACGAGGTGGTGATCATTGGTGTGCGCGGTTTAGAGCGCGCCAGTTATGACTATGAATACCTGACCTCCAGCCGCTATTTTGGTGACACCCAGTTTGACCAGGTGCTCAATGAGGACGATGGCCTGGTGAGTGAAGCTTTTACGCGCTGGAGCAAACTGGGCATGCCGGTGTTCTACCATACCGAGCTCGCCGCGCAGCAATATAACCATTATGCCGTTGAGCATGTAGAGGCAGAGCGCATGCTGGCCTCTGAGCTCAAGCGCTTTGTGGTGCACGGCTTTGGCAACGAGCATAGCCGTATCGCCACCATGGTCATGTTTGGCCGTTTAAGCTCGGCTGCCAATGCACAAACGGCGCATTTGCTGGAGCTGCTCATGCCGCACCTGCATTGCGCGATTGTCAAAGTCACCGCCAATAAATGTCCGTCCGTGTTATCTACCACCGCGCGCAATGGCCGTATCAAACCATTGAGCAAGCGTGAGCTTGAAGTGCTCGAATGGTTGCAGGCTGGCAAAACCAATTGGGAGATCGGCAACATCATGACGGTCAGCCCGCTCACGATTAAAAACCACGTCCAAAACATTTTGCGCAAACTGGATGTGGAAAACCGCAGCCAGGCCGCCAGCAAGGCACTCAAACTGGGGCTGATTGTGCGCAAGCAATGAATTGGCGACCTGACAGTTGGCCAGAGATTATGAAATAGTCGCTGCTATTTGATCAATTGCAGCTTTCAGTGCTGTTTTATCCTGTGTTAGCTGCGCTAACGGCAGCCCAAAAAAGGCCTCTATCCGAGCTCGTAATGTCTTATAGGCCTTGTAAAAAGCGGCTTCGATTTCGGCCTCCGTGCCCGTGACATGTGCGGGATCTTCTACCCCCCAGTGCGTTCGAATCACCGGGCCCAAATATGCCGGACAGGCTTCACCCGCCGCGCTGCCGCAGACGGTAATCACAATGTCGGGTGTGACAGGCAGGTTGTCCCAAGACTTGCTGTAATAGCCTTCGGAGGCGATACCTTCTTTGGCTAACAGTGCCAGTGAGCGCGGGTGCACATAGCCGGTTGGTTTGCTACCTGCGCTCATGGCGCGCCAGCCTTGCGGTGCAAGATGATTAAAGGTCGCTTCGCCCAGAATCGAGCGGCAGGAATTGCCTGTGCACAAAAACAGAATATTCATGGTTTTACTTTCTATCGAGTCAATTTTGCTATCGGGTCAATGTTGAGTTAGGCGGTTTCGTACCATTGACGGCTACGGTTGACGATGGCGACCACAGATAGCATGACGGGCACTTCAATCAATACGCCGACAACGGTGGCCAGTGCTGCCCCTGAGTCAAATCCAAACAGGGCAATTGCAGTGGCCACCGCCAGTTCAAAAAAATTGGAGGCGCCGATGAGTGCCGACGGGCCCGCCACACAGTGTGCAACCTTGAGTTTTTTGTTCAGCCAATAAGCCAGCATAGCGTTAAAGTACACCTGAATCGTGATTGGGATCGCCAGTAAGCCGATAATCACTGGCTGATCCAGAATCTGCTGGCCCTGAAAGGCAAACAGCAGTACCAAGGTTAATAACAGCGCTGATAGGGAAATCGGCTGTATAGTTTTAAGCAAACGATCTAGCGCCATTTGTCCTTTAGCGAGGATGTGTTTACGTAATAGCTGGCTGATAATGACTGGCACCACAATAAACAGTAGCACCGATAAAAATAGCGTCGCCCACGGTACAGTGATGCTAGATACGCCAAGTAAAAAAGCCACCAGTGGCGCAAACGCAAACAGCATAATGGCGTCATTAATGGCAACCTGAGATAAGGTAAATTTAGGTTCGCCGCCACATAAGCCGCTCCAGACAAACACCATGGCGGTACAAGGCGCCGCTGCCAGCAAAATGAGGCCTGCGATATAGCTGTCGATCTGGTCAACAGGTAGTAAATCGGCAAATAAGTGACGGATAAATATCCAAGCCAGCAATGCCATTGAAAAAGGCTTCACAATCCAGTTGATGAAAAGCGTGACCCCGATACCTTTACTGTGCGTCAGCACGTCTCGCATAGCAGAAAAATCAATTTTGATCAGCATCGGGATCATCATCAACCAGATCAACATGGCAACTGGCAGATTCACCTCAGCAAACTTCAGTTCGCCAATTGCCTGAAAAAACTGCGGCAACAATTTTCCTAGCGCGATGCCCACGACAATACAGCCTAATACCCACCAGGTCAGGTTGCGCTCAAAGGTGCTGATGCCGGTATGATTTGAATTACTTGCGGCCTGTCCATTGTGATCAGTCATTTACTCATTCCTATCTCATTCAATCGGTTTCTAAGGACAAGTGCGTCAATTTTTTCAATTGGCAACATGGCCAATAAATCAATCCTGCGTTTAAGCAGGATCAATGTGTCCTGAAAGGCTTTTTTAATTTTTGCTTCATCACCCGTTATTGCCGCCGGGTCATCCACACGCCAATCCGCCTGCATGGGGTGGCCTGTCCAGAGAGGGCAGCTTTCATCTGCTGTTTTCGCGCAGACGGTAAACACCAGGTCTATTTGAGGCGCATCAGGCTTTGCAAATTCGTCCCAACGCTTGCTGCGCAGGCCGTCAATATTGACTTTATGTTCAGCCAGCACCTGCAACGCATATGGATTCACGCTGCCAGTGGGTTCGCTGCCTGCGCTAAAAGCTTTAAATCGACCATTAGCAAAGGTATTTAACAAAGCCTCGGCAATGATGCTTCGGGCCGAGTTGCCAGTGCAAATAAATAAAACGTTGTAGCTGCTTTTCATGATTAGCGCGTTCAGGATTTGTTTTTGGAAATAAACTGCACTTTTTGCGGCGCCGGAACGCAGCAAGCTGCGCTGTTGCTATCGGCCTGTTCTTTGCCATTGAAGGTCGGTGCGCTTTCTAATGTGCGATAGGTCTCCCAGGCGATACCTGATGGGTCTTGTGCCCAGTGCTTGTCAGATTTGGCATAGCAGCAAGTCGTCCCTTCTTCAGTCAATATGCCCAGTTCTGCTTGTTCTAGCCGGTGTTTGATTTCTGCCAGCTCAGCTTCGGTCTCTACCTGGATGCCGATATGATCCAACCCAGGTTTTGCCCCACGCTGGCTGATGGCAAAGTTTACCAGTGGGTCATTCAGCATCCACTTGGCGTAATCGAGCTTCTCTACAGTAGGGCCAACGCCGAATAAATGGCTGTAAAAGCCGATACTTTTTGATAAGTCATCTACTGATACATGTAAGTGCATTCTTTTCATACGACTCCTTTATTTGCTTTCGCAGATGGACTCAGGGCAACAGCGCTTTTCCCCAGCGCAACAGTTTTCGGTCAGATAACCTATCAAACTTTCCATCGCCGCATAGTTGGCTGAGTAATAAATAAAGCGGCTGACTTGCTTTGAGTTGATCAAGCCTGCATTGCTTAGCTCTTTGAGATGAAAAGACAAGGTGCTGGGCGGGATGGCAAGCGACTCGCCAATACTCCCTGCGGCAAGGCCCTCTGACCCTGCTTGCACCAGTAGTCTAAAAATCTCCAGCCGCGCTTCCTGTGCGATAGAGGCCAATTGAGAAACGATGAGTTTTGTTTTCATATTATTATATTTCCACAAATATAGAATTAACGTCAAGTGTTTTGTATCAAAACAAATCTACTTGCACTGTGCGCGATGGTTTTTCCATGCTTGTTTAGCATGCTTTTAGGCCACGACTAGTCCGTTAAGACCATGCCTAAGCTGCAGATTGTCATGCTGAGTTTATACAATCTGGGTGATTTCTAAGCGTAAATTTTGTGTGCCACTGAACTAGTCCGTGCGGACTAGGTTTTAAAAATAAGGCTGTCATTTAGCTGGCCCATACTCTTTCGGGATGAGGTTCATCGTATTCGCTCAGGTATTTAGTAGTTTGCTCTTTCTATCAGTTTGCTCAAAAAATTAAGGAGAAGTATATGAAATTTCAAGTAAAAGCATTGGTTGCCGCATTGGCATTAACAGTATCTGGTGTAGCTAGCGCGGCTAGCGTGCCAGCAAGTGGTAATGGCTCTTTGTTTTTGACCATTTTTGATCGTTCTACCAGCACGGCTTTGGTGATTGATACCGGTTCTTTCTACAGCACTTTGAATGAAATCGGTACTGATGTTGCTGATTCAGGTTTTGATGGCGCAAGCGCGACATTGACATTTGACCTGAGCTCAAACTCAGCTTTCCAGTCATTCATTGGCGGTGCAAACCTGAGCACTACTTACTACAACGTGTTTGCTGGTGACACCTTAGGTGCTGGCGCTGCTGCTGGTGCTCGTGGCATGATTTCTTCATACGACAAGACTCTTTTCGATCCTACCAATGATCAGGCGCTTGCCATTTCCAAGTCACCACTGATTACCGCAGTTGGTAACTTCAATCAAATTGTTTACCAAAACAACGACCCATTCACATATTTTGCGAATGATAACAACGCTTTCCAAGGCCCAACTTCTATCGCTTTGGTGGGCAGTGAAATGAGCCTGTACCAAACCGTGCAAAAAGCAACTAACGGTGCTGGCACTAACTTCCTGTACGACAACACCAAAGTGACATTCTCTCAAGCTGGTTTGTTGACGATTTCTTCTGTAGCTGTGACTACACCAGTGCCAGAACCAGAAAGCTTTGCTTTGCTGGCTTTGGGCATGGGCGTTGTCGCTGCTGCTGCACGTCGTCGTAAATCTGCAAAATAATTAAAAAAGGGGCTCTTTGGAGCCCCTCTGCTCTTTCACGCTATTTGATTCAGCAAATTTAAGGGAACTATGATGAAAATCAACCAAATCGCAATGGCACTGGCAGCACTGTCTGTGAGTACATTGGCCGCAGCAGGTGTGACACCTGCTCAAATTGAAACTGCACGTGGTGCAGGTACTTTGGACCAAGCCTGGATTGCTGGTGCTTCTGCACCAACCAAATCCATCTATGAAGGCTGGGTAAAAGGTTGCCAGGCTGGTACGGGTTCTATTTTTACATCTCAAGCAACTTCAAGCACTGCAGTAACACCAGGCTCACTGGGTAACTTCTCTGCTTATGCTTGTGTGCGTGGTACACGTACTTCTGTGTTGTATCACACTGTAGACGGCGGTTCATTGAATGCTTATACACCGTTCACTAACGGTACCAAATTGGCACGTGTTTCTTACGTAGGCAATGCTTCTTGTACCAAACTGGCGACAGGTTACGCAGACGCGACTAACACTGCTAACAATGCTGATGTCTACAAGGGTTGCGCGCAATCAGGTGCTGCCGTAGCTTTAGATGCAGCTGGTGTACAAACCGCTGCAAACAACGCTGTTAACGCTGCTGCATTAACTGCTAACCCATTGGCACCACAGCAAATCGTTGGTGGTTTCTCCGACGTTGAGCCAGCATTGTTCTCTGCCACTATCGGTGGTGGTAATGTTTCCAGCTTCGGTACTGTCAGCAATGCGTTCCTGGGTCAGGCGTTTGGTGTTGCCGTGTCTACACCGCTGTACCGTAAACTGCAAGAAGTGCAAGGCATCACTGAGTCTGCTACTGCTTATACACCAGCATTGGCACCATCACTGACTAAAGGTCAAATCGCTTCTATCCTGTCTGAAGGTGGTGCTGTGCAGACGGCTGAATCCTGGTTGCCTATTATCGGTGACGACAATGGCGAAAAAGTGATTATCCAACGCCGTGTAGATACATCCGGTTCACAAGCTTCTTCAAATGCTTTCTTCCTGGGTAACCCATGCCTGGGCGGTAGCCAACTGTTGCCAGCAAACGCTTCAACTGGTAACTACCAAGTGGTATTGAACTCCGGTTCTGGTAACGTAAAAACCAACATCACAACAGCTTCTAACGCTGCTGCTGGTTCACGTTATGCCATCGGTGTGTTGTCTCTGGAAAATGATCCAACAGTAGAGAATGCAGCTAACAGCGGCTATCGCTACATCAAAGTTGATGGTTCACACCCAGAAACTGGTGACGTTTCAAATGCACGTGCTGCTGCGGCTGCTGGTACTTATCCATTCCATATGGAAATGAAAGCATTCGTTGCTAACACTGCACCAGCTGGCTTCCAGAGAAATATCGTTGGTACTATCGTTAACGCTTTGAAAAACCCAGCAGCGGCTGCTTGTGCAACCTTGCCACGTGGTTTGACATTGAACCCAGACGGTGGCAACACAACTTGTGAAGCAGGCGTTGTAAAAGCCAAGTTCACTAACTTTGGTAACAACTGCGCACCAGCAGTATTGTACGAGTAATCAACGTTAAAAGCTGACCCTTAATCAGGGTGAGTCTCATATAAACGCACTCCTCAAAAAGGGGTGCGTTTTTCTTTTTGTGGCGGCGATATGTGGACTAGTCCGTTTCATGTGCATGACATAAAAGTTTAAGAAAATGCAGGTCTGTTGAAATTGCCAATCGTCTGATTTTACAAAGGTCTTTAACTTGAATTTGAAATCCCCATTGCTATGGCTGTCTGTGCTGGCATGTGCTGTGTCGCAAACCACGTTGGCCAAAGACCAGGCTGATTTGGTCATGACTGAGGTGGCGCAGGCGGATGCCGCCGCAGAAGCGCTCACATTTAATGTGTTTGAGTTTCAGGTCGATGGCAATACGGTGCTCGAGCATGCCATCATTGAGCAAACGGTGTATCCGTTTATGGGTGAGCAAAAGACGATACAAGATGTCGAGCAGGCACGCTCGGCGCTTGAAAAAACCTATCAAGAGGCCGGTTACCTGACCGTCTCTGTGAGTATTCCGCAGCAAGAGGTGGATCAGGGCATTGTGCGTTTGCTAGTCACCGAGGGTAAGGTCGATCGTTTGCAGATTGTAGATTCGCACTACCATACGCCAAGTGAAATCAAGTCGCGTACGCCTGCATTTGCCGAGGGCAGTGTGCCGCATTTTCCTACTGCGCAAAAAGAGTTGGGCACGCTGAACCGTAACCAAAATCGCCAGGTGACGCCGGTACTGCGTCCTGGTAAATCCCCCGGCACGGTTGAGGTCGACTTACAAGTGAAAGACAAGCTGCCTTTACATGCCAACATCGAGTTGAATGACCGCTACTCGCCCAACACCACAGAGTTACGCCTGAACGCGGGCGTTAAATATGAGAACCTGTTCCAGAAAGACCATAGCCTGGGGCTGAATCTTCAGGTGTCACCGGAAGATACCAACGAGGTTAAAGTGCTCTCAGGCACCTATGTGATTCCGCGCTTGAATGGCGATTATTTTGCCGCTTATGCGGTGGTGTCAGACAGTAATATCGCAGCGGTAGGCGATATTAACGTCATTGGTAAGGGCTATATTCTGGGGGCAAGATATATTCATCCACTGCCGCTGGCCGATGGCTTTTACCATAGCCTGACATTTGGTGTGGACTATAAAGAGTTTAAAGAGACCTTGTTTTTGCCAAGCACTGATCCGACATCCCCCGGCCCTTTAACCTCCAAAACCCCGATTAGCTATTGGGCAACTTCGGTGGGCTATGACACCAATATACAGTCAGCTTATGGCCAGACCCAAACCAGCATGGTGTTGAACATGGCGCCACGCTTAATGGGTAATAGCGATGCCGAGTTTGATCTCAAACGCGATAAAGCCAAAGCCAACTTCTTCTATTTGCGCGCAGATGCCAAGCATCTTTATACCTTTGCTGCGGGCTGGGCATTGCAAGCCAAGGTGGCCGCACAATTGGCCAGTGATCCTCTGATCTCAACTGAACAATTTACCATTGGTGGGGTGGAGTCTGTGCGTGGTTACCTGGAGTCCAGCCGGTTGGGTGATAGCGGTATTTCAGGCTCTGTTGAGCTACGCACGCCGCCGCTGGTGAAAGCGTTCAAAGACGCTCAGTTTGCTGACTACATTAAAGAAATGTACGCCTACACCTTTGTGGATGCTGGTCGCGTGCAGGTGAAAAATTCAGCCGGGCTGGAGCCTTTTTATGAATTGTATTCTGCCGGTCTGGGCTTCAAGCTGAAGACCACCACCGGCTGGTTCTCTTACCTTGATTATGCGCAGGCCATGAATGATGCGCCCCTGGTCAAGCATGGAGATTACAGGCTGCACTTTCGTGTTGGCTATGAATGGTAACCGCGAGCGAGTAAACGGAGTAGAGATATGAATCAGGGACTGTATAAACTGGTATTCAGCAAAATTCATCACGCGATGGTGGTGGTGGCTGAGATTGCTTCTTCACGTGCAGGTGAAGGGCGTACCCGCGCTCGCGGTGCAGCCGTTATCTGGTTGTCGCTGAGTATGCTGCCGGGGCCATGGGCGGTGATGAGTGCCTGGGCAGAGATGCCTGCGGGTATCAGTATTCGCGATATTGTCAATGATTCTACGCGCGTGATCAGTTCGGACATCAACAACATTACGTTTCAGCAAATCAAGCCGCAGGCGATTGTTAACTATAACCAGCTAGACCTGGCCAAGGGGCAAAACTTTAACGTCAATATGCAGGCCGGTTGGTCGATGTTAAACCGTGTGCATAGCGTGGACCCCAGCATACTGAATGGCAACGTGAATGCCGCAGGTAATGTCTATTTTGTGAATGCCAATGGTGTGATTATCGGTAAAGATGCCGTGTTCAACGTCGGCTCACTATTTGCCGGGACCTTGAATATTACCGATGCCCTGTTTCAATCCGGTTTTGTGAATGAGGCTGGCTATAACAGTGTATTCGAGTTAGTCGATACCATTAACCTGACGCCAGATCAGGCCGCGAAAGTGAATAATGCCGAGGTTCGGGTAGAAAGCGGTGCGCAGATTAATGCCGCCAAAGGCGGTAAGGTGATGCTGTTTGCACCTAACGTTAAAGTTGAAAAAAATGCGGTGATCAAAACCCCAGACGGCCAGACCATCCTGGCTGCAGGTAAAAAAATCTACCTTAAAGGTAGCCAGGATCCAGCCGGGATGCTGGTCGAAGTGGCTTCTGGCGGCACGGCCACTAACCTCGGTAAAATTGTCGCTGAGCGCGGCAACATTACCATGATGGGCCTGGCCGTGAACCAGATGGGAACACTTTCAGCAACCACTTCTGTGCGGGCCAACGGCTCTATCAGGTTGGTTGCTCAGTCCAATGCTACGGTTACCAATGGGGAGTCTGATCAGCGATACGACGGTATTGTGACGTTGGGTACGGGTAGCGTGACAGAAGTCAAACCTGAAGTGAATGATAAAGAAGAAGTGCTGGCATCATTGGCATTCAAAACCTCGGATATCAGTATTGCAGGTAGCCTGGTCAATATTGACGGGCTGGTTAGCGCCAAGGGTGGTAACGTCACGGTGAGTAGCGCCTACGATGCGGCTTCTATACTCAATAGCCAGGTGACGCGTCGTATTTATCTGGGTGAGCATGCGACCATAGATGTGTCTGGCGTCGATGCGGTTGCGTCCATGTCTCGCTTTCAGCTAGAGGTGCAGTTGAACTCTGACGCTTTGAAAGACAACCCGATTTTGCGTGGCTCTAATCTTTTTGGCAAAAAGGTCTATGTGGATGCCCGCAAAGGTACCGACCTGTTTGACCTGCAGCCGTATATTGATTCGACGCGCATGGCGACAGTGTCAGAAAAGATGACTAACGCCGGTACCGTGACGCTCTCTAACCCGAACGAAATTATCGCGGCAAAAGGCTCAACGATTAATGTGTCTGGTGGCTCAACCACTTATACCGGCGGCTCACTAAAAGAGTCGCAGCTGTTGTTTAACGGCAAGCTGGTGCCTATCTCCCAGGCCCAGGTCGGGGTGGCTTACAGTGGCCTTGGTGATAGCACCACTGTTTATGATGCCAAATGGGGCACGTCAGAAACCTTTACTTTGGGTAACCTTAGCTACCAGGTCAAAAGTTTTTTTGAGGGTGGCAATGCCGGTGCAGTCAAGTTAGTCACGCCAGTATCAGGTGGCTATGTGCAAAAGCTGGTGTTAGATGGTACTTTGCTTGGTAATACCAAAGTCAGCCAGCAGCAGTTGCTTTCACAACATGTGCCACTGGGGGCATCGCTTGAGGCCAGTGCTCGCAATCTCGACCTGGTGCGCTCGATACAGCGTCTGTCTAGTGGCTTTGCCTTTGAGGATGTGATCGCGGGTGACGACAGTTTTGTTTCCAGCATAGGCACTGGCTTTCTGGCGCAGGGGTTTAACCAGATCGATTTGCATGATGTTGAAACGCTGAATGTGAATACAGCGCTTAATCTGGATGCCAATGGCTCACTCACGCTCAGTCGTGGTGGTTTGACTACTGTCAATATTAACCAGAACATCACAGCCAGCGGCGCCGATGTGCATTTGGATGCAGGCCTGACCAGGATTGCTAACAACGTGACAATCTCGACGGCAGGTAATTTTGTGAATAACAAAGTCGGCATGAAAGGCGCATTAACGCAGCAGACGGCTGAAAATGCCGGCAGCATTCAGGCCGGGGTAATCGAGTTTGGCCAGAATGTCACACTGGATGCTTCTGCCGGTGCTTATGTTGATCGCAGCGGTACGGTGCACACAGGCGACGCAGGCAATATCGGATTTACCACCAAAAGCCAATTACCTACCAATCTGGCTCTGCGCGCGTATGGCTTTGATCATGGTGGCGAGCTAAGTATCCAGTTTGGTCAGGGTAATCCTACCAATTTATATATTGGGGTGGATGGCATTGCCACTGATGCTTTGAATTTCAGCCTGAATAACAGCTTTTTCAACCAGGGCGGGTTTTCAAAATATCATCTGGGTGCATTTAATGTACACATTGGTGCCGATAATGTCGGCACCACCAGCCTGGTTTATGGCGTGGCACAGACGCTACAGATGAAGTCTGGATATTCTACGGTCGCCAGTAGCAATAACTTGTTGAGTGTGACGCGTTTAACCACACTGCCTGACTATTTAAGGCAGGCAGTTTCTTTTGATTTTGCCAGCCACCGGGAAGGTGATCTGCTAGGTGTGTTGACGGTGCATGAAAATGCCCATATCAAGACAGATGCAGGTGGCAGCGTGCAACTGTCGGCAGGCAAACAGGTGAATGTACTAGGCGATATCACTGCCAAAGGCGGTAATATCACTCTGAAAATCAATGATAACGATCCCACAATGCCTGAAGATCCTAGCCAGATGGTGTTTGTGGGCAGCCACGCGACATTAGATGTCTCAGGCACCAGCTTCCGTTTGCCAAACTCGCGTGCGGGTCTGGAACAGAATCAAATTGTGAATGCCGGCACCATTACGATGAATAGTGCTGACAACGCACAAAAAGGGGCCGTGGTCATCAAGCAAGGCGCATTGTTAAATGTGTCTGCGACCAGTGTTGCCACCAATACGCTGACTAATCGTGGCTATATTGCCGAGACGCTCTATGGCGATGCCGGTGAAATTAATTTATATGGCTATGGCAGCTTGTTGGTCGATGGCACACTCTCCGGCCATGCGCAAGGCACAGGGCGCGGCGGTAGCCTGAACATGCTGTTTGAGTCCGTGGCCTATGATGCCAGCAACCCATATGTCAATGATAGTGGCCGTTTTCATGTCACCAATGATCAGCAATTGCTGACAACGAATATTCAAGCCGGCGATGCCTTGAAAGATACTACGACGGCTGTGACGACTGCCACCGGGCAATGGCAACGGGCACAGATTTCTGCCGCTCAAATTGAATCCGGCGGATTTGATAATGTGCATTTAGGCAGTTTTATCACTGGCGAGACGAACGCCAATAACCGCCTGCTGCTTGCATCAGACTTGAATTTGTCAGTCGCCGGTAATTTACGCCTGGATAGCCCGGTGTTGCAGGTGTTAGATAACGGCCATGCACAATTAACTGCAGGCCATTTGCAGCTTTATAGCCGCAAGAGCGATGTTGATTCACAAGTGCTGGGCGGCAATGGTGAGCTGACCCTGAATGCCAACCAGATTTATCTGGATGGCCTGGTCGCCACCAGTGGTGTGAACCGCACTAACCTCAACGCCTTACGCGATATCCACGGCCAGGGAGCGTCAACCTATGTGCAGTTGGGCTTGAATGCCACACCAGCAGGATTAACCACTCAAGGTGAACTCAATCTCACCGCCAGGCAAATCTATCCTGACTCTGGTGCGCAGCTAACGTTTGTTGCCGAAGGTGCCAATAGCCAGATTAATGTGCGCTCCAGCGGGTTAGCCCCTTCTAATGTGCTCTCCGGTGGCGGCATACTCACTTTGCAGGCTAGCCATATTCAACAAGATGGCGTATTGAAAGCACCGTTTGGCCAGATTCACCTCATAGGCAGCGAAAGTGTCACGTTGGGGGCGGGCAGTCTGACATCCGTTTCCGGCACCGGCCAGAATATTCCTTTTGGCGTCACCGTGTCTGCTGGGCAGGTGTTCAACCCGAGCAACGGTGAAAGCCGTGACCTGATTGATAAAGAGATTTCAATTGAGGCACCGGATACCAAGTTGAGTGAAGGTGCTACGGTGGATCTGTCTGGTGGTGGCGAACTGTTTGCTTACGAATGGGTCAGTGGCGGCGTTGGAGGTACCAAAGATATTTTGGCGCAACCGAACACCTATGCCTTGATCCCGACCATGGCGTCTGATTATTCTGCTACCGATCGTACTTATAGCGGCAGTTCAGCGGGTGTCGATGTTGGTCAGAGCATTTACATTACGGGTGTTGCCGGTATTCCAACAGGTACCTATACATTAATGCCTGCCAGATATGCATTAGTACCAGGTGCTTTTATTGTGCAGCGCAGCGATGCGGCTTTAGTCCGTGGCCAGACCTCTACCATGCAGGATGGCAGCATGCTGACCACGGGCTACATGGCTGATTTGAACACGGGTGCTAAAGACGCGCAATGGTCTACCTTCCGTGTCATTGACGGCAGTGTGTTGCGTCCTGCTGAGGGCGCGGTTTCAAAAGCGCCCTCACAATATGTGGTGACCAATGCCAGCACTTACTTTTCTGACCCGCTGCATACCGGTGGCGCAGATGTCAAAAATACCCAGGATGCAGGCAAGCTGACCTTGCAGGCACAGCAGTTGGCGTTGGAGGGCACTGTGACTGCCCGTAAAATCACGGGTGCAGATGGCCTGATGGTTGATATCAGTGCCAATAGCATTCGTGTTGTCAGCCACGTAGATAGCAGCGATCAGAGCAGTTTGCAGTTACAGGCCAGCCAGTTAAATGCGCTGAACGCTGATAGTATCCTGCTGGGTGGCGTGCGTAGCCAAAGCAATAACACGACGAATATTAATACCATTGCCAGCACGGTCAGCATTGAAAACGATGCCAGCCAGGTGTTACATACCGTGGAGTTTATGGCGACTGCACGTGACAGCGTGAGTATGGCGGCTGGGGCACAGATTGATACTGGTACGCGTAATGCGAACGCTAAAACGGTGAATATCAATACCAGTGGTGACGGTGCATTTTTCGGTGCATCTTCGGTGAATCAGTTGCAATACACCCGTACCGGCACATCAATTAACGCACAAAGTGGCGTATTGAATATTGCACAAAATGCACAGATTTCTGCCGGTAATGCGTTAGTGATGGATGGTAGCCAGAATGTCAGTTTTGCTGGCAATATTAGCTTGGCTGATGGTGCCAGTGCCACTTTAGGGTCTAACCGCATTCTGATTGGCGATGCGCCAGTGGGCGAGTCTGGCTTGCATGTGAATGATCAAACCCTGTCGCAACTGGATAATGTGGCTAACCTCACTTTGAACAGTTACAGCACCGTTGATACCTATGGGGATGTGACTTTTGGTAACGACAAACTGAATCTCACCGTGAATGCAGCGGGTATTGCCGGGCATCTGGCAGACGGTGAAACAACGGCGCCTGCAGGCAGTACGGTGACTTTTAATACCAAGACTTTCACGCTGAAAAATACAGTGGATGCCAATTATGCGGGCGTGGCCGACCCATCTGGCAGAACCTTGCAGATCAACGCGGAGTCAGTGCGGTTGGAAGGCGACCCTTCAGGCGTACTTGAAAACAATGCCATTGCCAGTGTGGATAAAAATACCATCGGTGGTTTTGATGGTGTGCAAATCAATGCCAAGACCTTAACCGTGGCCGAGCGTGGTGCACTTGATTTACAGGTGAATCAAACGCAGTTGAATGTGGGCAGAATCACCACTGAGAGTTCGGCCAACTACACCGTGGCGACGGCAGGCACGTTGACGACGACGCAAGGCGATACGACAGGTCTCACGGCCAATAGCAATATTGGTGGCTCGCTGACATTACAAGCAGATCAGTTGCATGTGAACAGCCGCATTGAGGCTTTGTCTGGGCAAATTAATCTGCAGGGTGGCAGCCAGTTACAATTGGGTAGCCAGGCTGCGGTGATTGCATCTTCTTCGAGCAAAACCTATGCAGATAAAACCACATATATTGATGCTGGCAAAGTGCAGCTCAGTAGTGGCGGCAATATCGTTGTCGATAGCGGTGCCGTGGTGAATGTCAGTGCACAGGGTGATGCTGATGCAGGCAAAGTCAGTGTGTCAGCGAATGCTGGCAATATCCAGTTGCAAGGGCAGTTAGATGGCCGTGCGCTGGGGACCGGGCAGGGCGGGGCGCTTGAAGTGGATGTTGGCACATTGCCTTCTGTTGTCGCGGTTGATCAGCAGGCACAAGGCTTTAGCCAAAGCCGCAGTTATCGTGTGCGCACAGGGGATGTCAATATTGACGGCACTGGCACACAAGCACTCACGGCCAAACAAATTACGGTGACGGCAGATCAGGGCGCCATTAATGTGTCTGGCACCGTGAACGCCAACAGTGACAAACAAGGCAGTATCGGGTTGTATGCTGCAGGTGATTTAACGCTGGAAAGTACGGCACAGTTAACCGCTAACTCATCAAAAGCCGGTGCAGAAGGCGGCAAGGTGGTATTGGCAACCAGCAACGGTGCGCTCAACCTGAATCAAGGCTCTAGCATACAAGTTGCTGGCGGTAGTAATGGCGCAGGTGGCACCGTTAACTTGCGTGCACCGCGTACCGGTGCTGGTTCAGGCACAGGTGTCGCAGTCAATAGCCTGGACACGACGATCACTGGCGCACAGTCTGTCGTGCTGGAAGCATTCAGAGTGTTTAACAATGTGACTACCTTGACCACCGGTAGCGGCAATGGCAGCACGCTGGGCTACACCACTCTGGCAAACGATGTCAGCAGCTTTATGGGCAACCAGGCCAACATTTTGGCTAGCCTGGGCAAAACGGGTGATAGCAGTTTCCATCTGCGAGCCGGTCAGGAGATTCGTTCTAATGGCAATCTGACTGTCAGCACTGACTGGAACTTGTACTCGGATTCACGTACCGGTAATGAGCCGGGCATTCTCACCTTGCGTGCAGCCAATAATCTCACCCTGAACGGTTCGCTCAGTGATGGCTTTGCTAATGCGGCGACCACTGCCACGATAGGTACAGGTAACTCCTGGAGCTACCGCCTGGTGGCCGGGGCAGATATGACATCGGCCAATGTGATGAATACGACCCCTTCTACCATCGGTGTCGATGGTAATGGTGAGTCAGGCAATTTGACGCTGGCCAGTAACAAGCTGGTGAGAACTGGCACTGGTGATATTGAGATCGCCACTGGTGGCGATCTCGTGATGGGCAATGCCAGCTCTGTGATTTATACGGCGGGTGTTGAAGCGGCTGCGTTGCCTGGTTTCACGCCGCCAGTTGTCGCACAACGTCCGTTGTACCTCGACAATGGGGGTGACATTACGCTGAATGTAAACGGCAATATCAATGGCTCAGAAAATGATAGCCGTCAGGTGATTAATCAGTGGTTGTTCCGTCAGGCAGGCAACAGTCAATTGAAAGATGCATCATGGTGGATACGCAATGATCAATTCAAGCAAAGCCTGGGTGCACTGGGTGGTGGTAATGTGACCATCAATGCAGGCGGTAACATTGCAAACTTCTCAGCTTCTGTGCCGACCTCTGCCCGTTATGACAATTTCGGTGATGGCGCCACAGGTAATAGTGTGGTGAATGGTGGCGGCGATTTGCACATTACGGCGGGGGGGGATTTATATAGCGGTGTCTACTTTATTGGTAAGGGTGAGGGGACAATCAAGGTTGGAGGCAGTATTACTGCGCAAGCAGATAAACTCTATGGCACAGTGCTGGCGATGATGGATGGCAAGTTTGATGTGAGTGCGGGTAAAGATGTACGTATAGAGGCCACGTTTAATCCGACGCTATTACCGCAATCAACCACCAACTCACCGAATAGTGACAGTGCTGCGCACAACAGCTATTTCAATACTTACAGTGAAACAGCGGCAGTCAGTCTGACTGCGTTGACCGGTAGTATCAGCTATGCAACACAACTCAATGATTTGATTGCAGCTTCTACAGGACTGCGGGCCAATGTTTTCGGTGGAGTCAGTTTGAATCCGGGGACGGTATCCATGGCTGCACATAACGGGAGCATTACGCTGGGGCAGGCATATCTGGTCTCGGCCAGCCAGGGCAATCTGTCATTGTTGGCAGATCAGAACATACAGATTGGCCGGTTGATGATGTCTGATGCCAATGTCAGCGACTTGCCTACAGTGAATACCCCTGTTAGGTCTTCAGACTTAAATGACGAAACGAGATTGTTGGCGAATGATCTGCCTTACTTCAATAACCATGCCAATAGCCTGTTACATGCTAACGATTTTCAAACTTCTCTGATCGTCACTAAAACAGGTGATATTAGCGGATATGACAGCCTGATTCCTGGGTTGGTTTATTTGCCAAAAGTGACCCAGATTGTGGCTGGCCAAGATGTGACTCGTCTGAATATTGCACTGCAAAATAACCGTAGCAGTGATATTAGCGTGATTGCCGCAGGCCGTGATGTGAATACTAAAAACGTGGTGATTGCCGGGCCAGGCGAGTTGTTGGTGCAGGCCGGTAGAAATGTGGACCTGGTTTACAATGATGTGAGCACTATTCAGGCAGTCGGTAGTACGGGCACCAGCAATGGCGATTTTGAGTTTACCCCGGCTTACCGTGCCAATACCTTGCTGCCGACAACAGGGTCGTCTATCAGCCTGTTAGCGGGGGTAGGCGCAGGCGGCAAGGTGCAAGACTACATTGATCGCTATATTGCACCTGCAGGCGTAGGGCCTGAGGTGATTGAGGATGATGCTAGCGCCCTGGCAACTTACAGGGAAAAAACGGCAGCGTATTTGCTGGCGTTTATGAAAAAACTCACGGGTAATGATAGTTTGACGAAAGCGGAGGCCTACACGCAGTTTAATGCGCAGTCTACAGCGATTAAAACGGTGTTTGTGAATCGCCATTTGACGACCGAGTTGATTAACTCGGCCCAGAACTTCGCCAAAACAGACAGTCATCAGCGTGGTTATGATGCGCTGGATACCCTGTATCCGACCAAGTATGCCGGCGATATTTTATTGTTCAACTCCAAGATTTCAACTAACAGTGGTGGCAGTATTGACCTGATCGCCCCTGGTGGGTTGATTAACGTTGGTGTGCCTGGACAAGGCGGTGACGATATCGGCATCATCACTGAAAAAGGCGGTGAGATCCGTGCGATTGCCGATGGTGATTTCTCGGTTAACCAGTCCAAAGTGATTACGCAATTCGGTAGTGACATTGCTATCTGGTCGACTAATGGCACCATTGATGCAGGTCGCGGCTCTAAAACGGCGACCTCTGTGCCTGAGCGTATCGTGCAGACCGATGTGTATGGCAACACGCGGGTTGAAGTGCGCGGGGTCGCTTCTGGCAGTGGTATTCGCGCCCAGACTTATGACCCGGATGGTCCGAGTGGCCCGGAGAAAGCGCCGACACAAGGTAATGTTTACCTGACTGCCCCGGTTGTTGATGCAGGTGAGGCCGGTATTCAGGGGATCATTCAGATTGTTTCGCCTGTGGTGCTCAATGCAGGCAATATCCAGGCAGGTAATGGCTCTACAGGCATCCCTGTCGCCGCCACAACGGCGATTGCAGGGCTTGCTACAACCACTAACCCGGATAGCGTGAATGCAGCAAGCCAGGCGGTCGCGCAGAATGTGGCCAACTCAGCGGTCAATAGCGCTTTAGTCAAGCCCGTGTTGCCATCCATTATTTCAGTGGATGTGCTCGGGTTTGGTCGATAAGACTAACAATAAAAATAGGTGTACTTTTGTTTGGCGCCCACCATCGGTGGGCGTTTTTATTGTTGCAGCGTCAATGTATTTTTCTGCCGCCATCAAACGCCTTGCGCAATTCAGTCATCGCAAATACTTGTGCTGCCCGGGCCTTGGCCACCACGTCGGCCATGCCAAAAAACTCATGGGTGACACCTGTAAAGTGTCTATGGGCCACGCTGACGCCATCGCGTTGAAGCCTGTCGGCAAAGGCTCTGCCTTCTTCGTATAAAGGGTCAATGTCTGCTGTGATAATCGTCGTCGGCGGGAGCCGTTTGAGCGAGGCTGCTTTATCAGGCAGCGCATAAGCGCTATTGGCCTCAAGTGGTTGGCAGTAGTGCTGAAAGAACCATTGCATCATGGCGGCATTGAGTGGTTTGGCCTGTGCGTTTTCCTGGTAAGACACATTGTGCATATCGTTATTTACTAGCGGATAAATCAGCAACTGGTGTATCGGCATGGGCACCTCTTTGTCACGCGCCATCAGTGAGGTCACGGCAGCCAGATTACCCCCAGCACTTTCACCAGCCACGGCAATGCGCTCGGGGTCGCCATTGAGTGCATTTGCATGTTGGCGCAGCCATTGATAAGCGGCAAAAGCTTCTTCGGGCTGGGTGGGGAAAGGGTGCTCCGGGGCCAGGTGGTAGTCAACGGCGACCACGACGGCATGCGCACCTTGGGCCAGTGCAATGATAGAGGCCTCATAGACTTTACTGTCGGCCAGGACAAAGCCACCGCCGTGAAAATACAAAATCATGGCAAAAGGCCCTTCGCCTACCGGCGTATAAATATGCGCTGGAATACTACCCAATGGCCCGCCCGGCAAGCTGATCTGCTGGCTGGACAGCTGTGCCGTCGCCGGAAATCGGCCTTTTTCCTGTAATACGCGTTTGACGGCATCGGCCGGGGTTGGTTGTTGGCGCGCTTCTGTCGGTGACAGGTTTTCAATCGGCTTGCCGCTGAGTGCAGCCAACGCATCCAGCACTTGCTGCATATCCGGGTCTGCTGGAGGAGGGCTTGAGTAGGGTGCGGCACCATCGGCTACTTGCATCATTTCGGCCAGCGGCACGCCACCGTCAATGCCTGGCACCAAGCCTGTTATTTTGTCGACTAAAGCGTCATGTGGGTGTGTGTTTGCCATCGTTGTCCTTTCTTGATCACGTCATCATAAAAGTATCACTGTAGGCGCCATGTCCGACCGTGCATATCAGGCATCACAGCAATCTGATGTAGGACAAGCTGTATGGCACAGTATTGGTGCATATGACTAGGCTGCAAGTCTGGTCATTGACCTAAAACTGTACCAATGGCGGTTGGTTTAAGGTGATTTCTCTAGTCCGACCTGCCTAGTGCATTGGGGTGAAACTTAATATTGACGGCAATCTAAATTGCTAAAGTGTTCAGGCTTTTATCGAATCAAAAAACTTCGGAGTCCTGCATGCAATTAAAAAAAATCCATTGGGCACTGGCCTGGCTAGGCCTGTCATCCTTAAGTCTTCCTGTATATGCCGAGGTGGTGATTAGCCAGATTTATGGCGGCCAGGGCAGTGTCTATAACCAGGACTTTGTTGAGTTGTTTAACGCTGGTGCCGCGGCGGTGAATGTCAATGGCTGGTCTGTGCAGTATGCCAGCGCGACTGGCACCGGCCACTTTTCTGCCAACGGTGTGACCACCTTGTCTGGCGTGTTGCAGCCTGGGCAATATTATCTGGTGGGCCTGCGTAGTGCGGCCAACGGCTTGGCATTGCCAACGCCTGATGTGGGCAATAACGCCACTGATATGAGCGGTACCAACGGCAAAGTGGTGTTGGTGAATACCAGCACTGGCCTGGCCTGTAACGGTGGTTCTGTGGTGTGTAGCCCAGCGCAGCTGGCACAGATCGTGGATCTGGTGGGCTATGGTTCAGCCAATTTCTTTGAAGGCGCAGTGGCGCCGGCCATTAACAGCAGCACGGGGTTATTGCGTAAAAATAATGGCTGCCAGGACACCAACCAAAACGGCAGCGATTTCGTCACTGGTGCGCCTGCACCACGTAACAGCAGCAGTGCCGTCAACGTGTGTGGTGGCGGTACGGGCACTAACCAGCCGATTGTGACCTCTTGCCCGGCAGTGACATTGCAGGTGGGTGAGGTCGGTTCAGTGTTATTGCAGGCGTCTGATGCTGACAGCGTTGTGAATGCGGCTACGCTGGCAGCCACAGCGCCAGCCGGGGTCAGCTTGGCTAACTTTGTGGCTGCCGGTGCGGATGGTCAATCGGCCAGCACCAGCCTGCAACTGGATGGCAGCTTGCCAGCAGGTAATTATGCCGTGGATGTGCAGTTTGCCAACAACGAAGCGCAAACCGCAACCTGCAGCGTCAATGTCACGGTACAAAGCAGCAGCATTACCCGTATTTTTGAGATTCAGGGCAGTGCCTTAGGGGTGGCTTCTGTCAGCCCGCTTAATGGTCAGACCGTGACGACCGAAGGTGTAGTGACTGCTGTGTTCCCAGGGTTGAATGGTTTTTACATGCAAGATGCCAGCGGTGATGGTAACCGATTAACGTCAGACGGTATTTTTGTTTACCTGGGGACTGGCGTGACACCTACGGTGAGCAAGGGCCAAAAAGTCCGCATGACTGCCAGCGTGACTGAATTCAACACCATTACCGAGCTGATTAATATCAGCGGCTTGCAAGTGCTCAGCAACAACAATGTCATTCTGCCAACAGACATCACGCTGCCAGAAGTCACAGAAGGTGATTTAGAAGCCTACGAAGGCATGCTGGTGCGTATCACCACCCCAATGACCGCCTCACAGAATTACTTTCAGGGGCGTTATGGCCAGGTGACCTTGTCTGCCGATGGCCGCATGATCAAACCTAGCAATATTTATCCGGCCAACTCAGCGGCTGCCGCCCAACAGGCAGATGAAAATGCCCGCCGCCGCCTGGTGCTGGATGATGGCAGCAGCGTGCAAAATCCGAATCCGATCCCGTTTATTGGTGAAGATGACACCTTGCGCGCTGGGGACGTGGTTGAAAACCTGACCGGTGTGATTGACCATGGCTTGATTACTGCCTCTAACCCGGGGCCACGTGACTACAAACTGCATCCTACCGAGCCGGTGACGTTCAGCCGTGACAATGCACGCACAGCCGCCCCGGCTAGCGTTGGTGGTAACTACAAGGCAGCCAGTTTCAATGTGCTCAATTATTTCACGACCTTTACCAATGGGGCGACTGCCAGTGGCCAGAGCGGCCAGGGTTGCCGCTTGGGTAACAGCGTCTCGGCCTCTAACTGCCGTGGTGCCAATAACCTGGTGGAGTTCAATCGCCAGCGCCAAAAAATCATCCGTGCGTTGACAGCGATCAATGCTGATGTCGTGGGTTTGATGGAGATTCAAAACAACGGCACTACTGCGGCGCAAAACCTGGTGGATGGCCTCAATGGCGTATTGGGTGCCAACACCTACGCTGTGATTGCTGATCCGGCCAGTGGCACCGGCACTGATGCGATCAAGGTGGCCATGATTTACAAACCGGCCAAATTGACGCCAACCGCGGCGGCTTTGTCCGATACCAATAGCATCAATAACCGTCCGACACTGGCGCAAACCTTCCAGGCGGCTAACGGTGAGAAGTTCTCTGTATTGGTCAATCACTTCAAGTCCAAGAGCTGCTCTGATGCCGGTGGTGCAGATGCAGATCAGGGTGACGGCCAAGGTTGCTACAACCCGCAGCGACTGGCACAAGCGAATCAGTTGGTGCAATTTATCCAGACCGTTAAAAATCAGGCCAATGATTCTGATGTGATGGTGATTGGTGACTTGAACGCTTATGGCAAGGAAGACCCGGTGCTGGTGTTGGAAAACGCCGGCTTGCAAGACCAGATTGCACGTTTCAATGGTCAGGACGGTTACTCCTACGTGTTTGATGGCGAATCCGGTTATTTGGACCACGCACTGGCAAATGCCGCGCTGGCCGCGCAAGTGACTGGCACTGTGCACTGGCATATCAACGCCGACGAACCGTTTGTGATTGACTACAACACCGAGTTCAAGCCACAAGACCTCTACACCGACAGCCCATACCGTTCTTCTGACCATGACCCGGTCATCGTCGGCTTGCAACTGGTGAAATCGGTACAAGGCACTGGTCAGCGCGACACCTTGGTTGGCACGCCAGGCGATGATGTGCTGACAGGTGGTTTGGGTGCAGACACCATCACTGGTGGTGCAGGCCGTGACACCTTTGTCTACCAAAGCATGCGTGATGCAACAGACACCATCACCGACTTTACGCCAGGTGAAGATCAACTGGACATCACTGAACTGCTGCAAAGCATAGGCTACAGCGGCAGCCAGCCGTTTGCCGATGGTGTGGCTCGCTGGGTGAGCGTAGCCGGTGGCGTGCAGTTGCAAATTGACACCGACGGTACAGCGGGTGCGGCGACTGCCAAATCGCTGGTGACTTTAAAAGGATTAGCCATGAACCAACTGGATGCACACAGAGATGTGCGCTGGTAATTCAATATCAATCATCAATCAATGTTTCAAATATCTAGTGAGAGGATAGTTTTATGAAAAAGATCAGTTTAATCGCAGCGTTGCTGCTGTCCAGCCAGGCTAATGCGGCGCTCAATGCCGGTGACATTATGTTCACTGCTTTTAATGCCGACGAAGATGGTTTGTCTTTTGTGACCTTTGTCGATATTGCCGCGAATACTACCATTTACTTCAGCGATAACGAGTGGACTGGCAGTGCGTTCAATACTGGCGAAAGCTACAACCAATGGGTATCTGGCGATGTGGTTGCTGCTGGTACGGTGGTGCGTTTCTCCGCTTATGATAAAACCACGTTGTCAGCTTCTGCAGGCGTGTTGTCCCGCGTGACCGTGTCTGGTAGCAGCAACTGGGGTATCTCTAACAGCAACGAAACGGTGTATGCCTACCTGGGCACCGGTGCAACAGCACCAACCACGTTCCTGTCTGCCATCACTAACGGCAAATTTGTGAATGATGGTTCTTTGACCAACACAGGGTTGACAGCAGGTGTCAATGCCATTGAGTTAACCGCTAAAGCCGGTGCTTCCAGCGAGCCAGACTATGCCGAATATAACGGTGTGCGCGATGGCCTGAACAACTTTGCTGACTACAAAGCGCAAGTGGCTAACGTCAACAACTGGAACGTAGACACCGTCAATAACAGTGTTTCTACCGCGTTGGTGCCTAACACTACTGCCTTTACTGTAGCTGCGGTGACCCCGGTGCCAGAAGCGGACAGCGTAGGCATGTTGCTGGCTGGCTTGGGCGTATTGGCCCTGGTACGTCGTCGTCAAGCACGTTAATCAGACACGTTAATACTTGAGTGAATGCGTGCTGTGATACGTCACGGCACGCCATGGAGAATACAATGTTTAAACTGAAACAATTAACCGCTTGCGTTGCCCTGGCATTGACTGCCGGTGCTGCCTGGGCGGAGGGTGTGACTGTGTTGCACGTGGGTGACCAGGAAAGCTGGTTGCTGTCTGCACAAGGCAACCTGCGCAATGATGCGGCGCAAGCGATTTCTTTTTATGGCGGCATAGACCGTCTGGCGGCTGTGATTAAAAACGCAGAAACCACCGCCGTTGGCCAGGGCCGTACCGTGCTGAAATTAAACGCCGGTGATGCCTTTTTGCCTGGCCCGCGTTTGACCGCCAGCCTGAACAACCTGGCGAATAGCTACACCGACGGCGGCCAGGACTTTTATGATGCGATTGCCTTGCGCCAGATTGGCTTTGACGCCATGGTATTTGGTAACCACGAGTTTGACTTAGGCCCGCAAGTGGCTGCCCGTTTTGCCAAAGTGTCTGGCAGCACCTATCTTTCCAGCAACCTCAACTTTAATGCCACGGCTGAATTCAGCGCACTGAAAGCCAGCGGCAAAGTGGCGCCTTCCAAAGTCATCACCACTACCGCGGGCCATAAAGTTGGCCTGGTGGGCGCAACAACCCCATTGTTGCCGAATATTTCTTCGCCAGGTGCGGTGAACGTAATTGGTTACGACGCTGGTAATACCGAAGCACAAAACCTGCAGGCATTGATTCCATTGATTCAGGCTGAAGTGAACCGCCTGCGCAGTGAGCAAGGCGTGACCACCGTGATTTTGATGAGCCATTTACAAAATGCGGCCAATGAAATCAGTGTGGTGGTGCCGGCGCTGACAGGCGTAGACCTGGTGTTGTCAGGCGGCGGCCATGAGTTAATGGTCGATCCGGATGATGCCTTGATCAACGGCGGTGTCGCCGCGACTTACACCTCTCACCCAGTCAACGCGACTGATGCGCATGGCCGTACGGTGCCGGTACTCACCAGCCACTTTGGTAACCGTTATGTTGGCCAGGTGAATTTCACCATTGACGACACACACGGCACCTTTGTTGGCATTGAATCGAGCAAAATGATGCGTGTAAGCGGTGCGACTGCTGACGCAGACCGTGTGAACGGTGATGCCACGATTCAGGCACAAGTGGTCACACCCGTGCTCAACTATATTTCTGCTCTCAACGCACAAATCATCGGCACCACGGCCGTGAAATTAAATGGCCCGACCCATACCACGTGTGCAGCACTGCCTTGTACGTTTGTGGCAGGTGTGCGTAACGCTGAAACTGGCCTGGGTGATCTGGTGGCTGACGCGATGCGTTTTGCTGGCAAAACCGAGGTAGCGATCCAGAACGGTGGCGGTATCCGTACCAACATCGCAACGGTCGGTAATGTGTCTATTGGCGACACCTTCAATGTGCTGCCATTTACCAACCTGGTCAAACGTGCGCCAGCCGTGAATGCCACGCAGTTGAAAGACTTGCTGGAACATGGTTATGGCGATACCAGCCCGACCGGTCGTGCCAATGGCCGTTATCCACAAATCTCTGGCATGCAAGTGGTGTATGACAGCCGTAATGTTGCCAGAACCACGCAGGGCACGGGCAACCGTATTCAACGTGTGGTGCTGGATGATGGCACCGTGCTGATTGATGGCGGCGTAGTGGTGAACAATAGCCGTACCTTCTCCTTCACCACCATCGACTTTACTGCCGCAGGCGGTGATGGCTTCCCGTTCGTGCCAAATGCCGTGGTGTTTGAAGATAGCCCGTTCACCATCACCTACCAAGAGGCACTGGCTAACTACATTCAATCGCCTAAAGCCGAAGGTGGCCTGGGTCGCTTGAGCAATGCCGATGGCGATGAAATCACCAGCAATATGTACGGCCTGGAAAACCAGTACGACAAAGGTGGCCGCCTGCTTGACCTGGCGATTGCAACGACCACGCCTGGCGTGACGCGCAATGGCACAGCCAGCCGTGATGTGCTGGTGGGCACTGCCGGTGATGACATCATCAACGGTGGCGTGGGTGTGGATACGCTCACCGGTGGCGCTGGCAACGATGTGTTTGTTTACAGCAGCATGCGCGACGCCGGTGACACGATCACTGACTTTACGCCTTACGCTGACAAATTGCAGTTGACCGCTTTGCTGTCTTCACTGGGCATTTCTGCCAACACTGCACTCACAGGTGGTTACCTGAGTCTGCTCGATGTGACCGGTGGCGTACAAGTGATGGTGGATAGCGATGGTATTGCCGGTCCGGCAGCCGCCAAAGCGCTGGTTACACTCAAAGGCTTGACTGCGAAACAAGTGTCGCCTGCCAGAGATTTCATACTTTAATGTTTACTAAAGGAATTTTGCAATGAATACATTCATGAAAAAAATCACGCTGGTAGCCTTACTGGCAGTGGTGATGCCAGCCCAGGCGGCCATTCAATCCCTGCAGTTTGCAGGCCAGGTCGAGTCAGGCTATTACAACGGTACCAGCTACCAGGGCCAGTTTAGTTTTGATGATGCCGGCTTGCTGGCAGCAGGCACTGAGCTGATCAACCTGAGCAGCTTGAACTTTAACTTTGGTGGCAGCTTGTTCAACCTGGGCACACCAGCCCTGGCCGATGCCGCCGCTGTGTTTCAAGACGGCGTGTTTACCGGTATTGAGTGGTCTGTTGATGCAAACAGCCCAGCCATTGGTTTTAGCCTGATTGCCGGTTATGCCGATACTTCAGATGCTTTCTTTGCTTATGACACTGCTTTGGGCTTGTCTGGCACTGGTAGTCTGGCCTATGCCGCTGCCGTACCAGAGCCAACACAATCTGGCCTGATCCTGGCTGGTTTGGGTCTGATTGGTTTGATTGCTGCCCGCCGTCAGTCTTAAAGCATCACCGTGCGCAATGCACGAAAAAGCCCGGTTCGCCGGGCTTTTTTTGTGTCTGTAAACAATGTGTCAACACAATATAGTCCGACTAGTCCGATCTTAATTTGTCTGCAACATTCGCTCTATAGACTTGCTGCTCGAATTAACTCGTCAGCGAAGCTATGAAGAAAAAACTTGGTTTATTGGTTGGACTATTAGGGCTCAGCCTGTCTACATCGGTGTTTGCCGCCTGGAATGCCGATTGGGCGACACAACAGAAAATTACGATAGACAGCGCCAATGTCAAAGAGGCTGTCAATCAGGCGCCGGTGCTGATCCGTTTGCATTCTGGCAACTTTGATTTTACCAGCGCCAATGTCGATGGCGCTGACCTGCGTTTTATCGCCGCAGATGACAAGACAGAACTCAAATTCTCACTGGAAAAATACGATGCCGTGAACGAGCTGGCCGTGGCCTGGGTGGTGTTGCCGCAAGTGTCTGCGGCGAATAAGGACTTGTCTATCAGTTTGTATGCCGGGAATGAAGGTGCTAAATCGGTCAGTGATGGTCAAGCCCTGAATGATTCGGCTTTACTGGCCCGCTTTGCTTTTGCCGATAACGCATTGCTCAAAGACAGTGGTCCTGCGCAATTGACCGCAAGAGGCAATGCTGTGTTGCAAAAAGCTGGCTTGATTGCCGAAAGTGCCACTTTAAGCAATAGCCCGTTAACGATTGCCTTGCCAGCTGAACCAGTCTTGGCCAATGGCATGACTTGGTCTGTCTGGCTGAAGCCGGCCAATTTGCCACAAACTGCTGAGATTTTCAAAAGTGGTAACGTGAAGTTAACACTAGAAGGCAGCGCCCTGGCGCTACATGCTGGTGCCGCCAGTACCCAGGCTGGTGAATTGAAGTCAGGCCAGTGGCAGCATCTTGCCGTGGTGTTCCAGGCTGGTCAGGCCATTGTGTATGTCAATGGTCAAGTGGCTGGGCAAGTGGAAGCGAGCGATGCGCAGGCTAACGCGGAATTCACTTTAGGACAAAACTTGAATGCAGAAGTGGATGAGTTGCAACTGGCTTCAACGGCACGTAGTCCCGCCTGGCTGACACTGGTGGCTAAATCTCAAGGCGCAGATGCCAGCATGGTCAAAGTCATCGCCGCCGATGGTGAAGAAGAGGGTGAGGGCGGCGAAGCTAACTACATGGGCATTTTGATCGACAGCCTGACGATGGATGCCAAGGTAGTGATTGGCATTCTGGCTGTGATGTTCTTTATCAGCGTTTGGGTCATGTTTAGCAAAGCGCGTCTGGTGGTGCTGACGGATAAAGGCAATGCCTTGTTTCTAAAACGCTTTCAGCAAGCCTCTGCGCAGGACTTATTAGACCTGGACAAGAGCGGGGCTTATGCAAACTCCAACCTGTTCGGTTTGTATAAAGCCGGTTTGCGTGAGATCAAAAAACGTGAGCATGACGGCAAAGTGCAGTTGAGTGGCGCCTCGATTGATGCGATTAAAGCGGCGGTCGATGCAGACCAGGTGCGTGAAACCCAGCGCCTGAACAGCATGATGGTGTTGCTCACTATCGCGATTTCCGGTGGTCCTTTCCTTGGCCTGCTGGGTACGGTGGTTGGTGTGATGATTACCTTTGCCGCGATTGCAGCGGCGGGTGACGTTAACGTCAACGCGATTGCGCCTGGTATTGCAGCAGCTTTGTTAGCCACCGTGGCGGGCCTGGGCGTGGCGATTCCAGCCCTGTTTGGTTACAACTACCTGGCTAGCCGCGTTAAAAACATCACCATCGCCATGCAGATTTTTGTCGATGAATTCATTACTCGTACTGCCGAACTGTACGGTAAGGAATAAGGCTTAAGCCATGTCAGAAGGCGTCAAAGAAGAGAACCAGCTATACGATGAAATCAATATTACGCCCATGCTGGACCTGGCGTACGTATTGCTGGTGATTTTTATCATCATGACCACGGCCTCCGTGCAAGGTGTCAAAGTCGATATGCCGCATACCGTGAACTCTGCTGCGCTGGCCAAACCGCAAATGCGCGCCATTACGGTAACCAGTGACGGCAGCGTCTACCTGGATGCTTTCCCGGTGGATATGGCACAGCTGGAACAGCGGCTGGCGGCTTATAAAAGCAGTAACCCCGAGGTGCCCATCGTGCTTAAAGGCGATGCGGCTGCGCATTATGAAAAGGTGTCCGAAGTGCTCGAAATCTGTAAACGGCTGGACATCACCGAAGTCGGCCTAGTCACCAAGAAGGTTGTGGAGTAAGCATGCAAGTCCAAAACGACGCACAACCTTACGACACCATCAACATCACGCCCATGCTGGACCTGGCTTATGTGCTGCTGGTGATTTTTATCCTGATGACCACCGCTGGTGTACAGGGGCTGACCATGAACTTACCCAAGCCGTCTAACAAACCAAGCACTGAAAAACATGACATAAAAATTGTGCAGGTACAACAAGGCGGCACGCTCACCATCAACGGGGTGGGCGTGAGCATGGCTGAGCTTGAAACCCAGCTCAATCAGGCCAAGGCCATGGACCCGAAATTTAACGTCATGATCAAAGGCCAGGCGCAAGCGCCTTATGCCGGGGTGATCGGCGTGATTGACCTGGTCAACCGTCTGCAAATTGAAAATGTCGGCCTGGTGACCGGCAAGATCGGGACATAAGCATGGCATTGCATGAGATGGATGCCACGACAGAAGAGGCGCCAGTGTCTGCCGCGCGCTTATGGACGACACGCATCGTGATTGCGGTGCTGGTGTTGGCTGTGCTGGCAGGCATAGGTTATGGCATTAAAAAACTGTTTTCAGGCGGTGCTACGCATAAAAAACAAATCACCACGGTGAAATTGTTGCCGGATACACCTCCGCCTCCGCCCCCACCGCCGCCAAAAGAGCCACCTAAGGAGACACCAAAGGAGACACCAAAGGATCAACCTAAGGAAATCAAGGCACCAGAGCCCAAGCCTGCGGAAACACCGCCTGCTGAAAATTTGAAAATGGAAGGCGCGGCCGGGGATGGACCCAGCCCATTTCAGGCGGGGGCTGTCAACAATGAGTACAAAGGCGGCGCGGTGGCCACCATAGGCTCCGATGGCGGTGTCAAGTTTCGCTGGTATGCCGGGCTGGTGAAGTCACAGATTGAACGCGCCATTGAGCGTGACAAAAAACTGACACAAGGGCAATACAAAATAGTGGTTAGCGTCTGGTTAAAACCCAACGGACAGTTTGAACGGCTGTCTGTTGAGCAGTCAGATACGACGCCTGAAATTGAGCAAGGCATACGGGAAGCCTTGAATGATTTACCGGCGATGCAAGAAGCGCCACCTGAAAGCATGCCTATGCCTATCCGTTTACGGATTACGGCTAAGAAAATGGGCTAATTGATTAATACACATCATTAATGTGACAAACCATAACACTGTGAGTGAGGATATGCAGACTCTCAAACCATCATTAAAGAAAACGACACTGGCTGTCTGGCTGTTGCCGCTACTGGCTTCGGGGACGATACAGGCCGGAGAGCGTGAGTCGCTGGAACAACTGCGCGCCACGACCACTAACCTGATCGAACTGCTGGTACAAGAAGGTGTGTTGTCCAAGCAAAAAGCCGATGCCTTGTTGCAACAGGCAAAGGCAGACGCTGCAAAATTAGATGCGACCAGCACCGAGGCTAAGCAACATACTCAGCAAGCTGATCTGCAAAGCGATGTGAAGTCTGAAGTGAATAAAGCCATGGATGAAAAAACCGTCCGTGTGCAATATATTCCACAGCATGTAAAGCAGGCCATGCGCGAGGAAATTGAGCATGATGTGATGGAAAAGCTCAACTATAAAGCAGGCGAGCGTCTGGGTGTCCCTGAGTGGATAGACCGCATCAGCTTCCACGGTGACATTCGCTTGCGTGGCCAGGCCGATGAGTTCCCTGGCGATAATGAAGACTTTCAGGCATTGAATGATGACACTACGCGTGCCATGAACTTGAATAACTCCAGCGAAGAGCGTCGCCGCTCCAGGATACGTGCACGTTTAGCCGCGGATGTACGTATTAACGACTGGTTGACGGGCGGCTTGCAATTTGTCACCGGCCAACAAAATACGCCAGTCACACCTAACCAGACCGAAGGGATTGCGCAGGGTAAATACTTGTTTACGCTGGATCGTGCCTTCTTACAGGCCAAGCTGACCGATTGGGCAACTGTCACTGGTGGCCGTTTCGCTAACCCGTTTATGTACACTGATATGTTGTGGGATCCTGACCTGGCATTTGATGGTTTTGCCGCCACATTGACACCAAAAATCAATGAGCGTTGGTCTTCATTCACCACGGTGGGCGCATTCCCGATTGAAGAGGTCGAGTCTTCTTCAATCAACAAGGCAAAAGACAAATGGTTGTATTCAGCACAAACCGGCTTGAAGTGGACTGCTGAGAACAAGTCTTCTGCCAAGGTTGCGGTGGCTTATCACGACTTCACCAATGTTGAAGGTCGGCCTAACCCGGTGACCGGGGAAAACTTTTACGATGCGACTGCACCAATCTGGCGTCAGCGCGGTAACAATACCTTCAATATTAACGAGTTCAATGGCGGCCCAACCATTATTGGCTTGGCCTCCAAGTTCGAGCTGGTTAACCTGATGGCGCAAGTGGATTTAATGAATTTTGACCCGGTGCATGTCACATTGACCGGTGATTACGTGCGCAACATCGGCTTTGATCAGCAAGAGATCCTCAAGCGTACGGGCAATCCTTATAAAAAAGAAAATGAAGGTTATAACTTCAGGGTTGATGTGGGTAATAACAGCTTTATGGGGCCGTACGTTCAAAACGTGATGCCACATGAATGGCAAATGTCTGTGGGCTATAAACGCTTGGAAGCTGATGCTGTGATGGATGGCTTTACGGATTCCAATTTCAGGCTAGGCGGCACCAATGCCAAAGGTTGGTACGTGTATGGTAACTATGCCATCGATAAAAATGCCTGGATCAGCGGTCGATACATGAGTGCAGACTCCATAAGTGGTAAGACGTTCTCGGTCGATGTGTTGTTGATTGACCTCAATGCGCGATTCTAGGAGGCATGATGAAACGGAATCTTGTAATCATGATGGGTATCCTGCTGCTAGGTGTGCATTGCAATGCGATGGCTGCCGAAAAGCAGGACAAGGCGGCTAAGCGGGCGGCGATTTTAATGCAAAAGATGAAACAGGATCTGGAGGCTGAAAAGTCGGCGCTGCAAACCCAGTTTGAGCAGGAGAAACAAGGCCTGTCGCAAGCACTGGATCAGGCGCAGAGCGCGCAAAAAACGCATTCTGTGAAGCTGCAAGGCCAGGTTGTACGTAATCAACAGTTACAGACGGATAATCAGAAACTGGCGACAGAAAAAACGGCTTTATCTGCACAGCTGCAGCAGTTGCAAGCGCAACTGGCTGAGCAGGCACAACAACTCGAAGCTATCGAGCAACAGCTCAAAGTGGCCAAAGCTGACCTCAATATGAATGACAACCAGCGTAAGGGCCTGGTGGCCAAGGTGACTACGGCGCACCAGCAATTATTGTCTTGCGAAGAAAAAAATAGTCGCTTGTATGCTTATGGTCACGATCTGGTCGGCCTGTACGCAGATGCCAGCGCTTATCAACGGGTGATGCGTGCCGAGCCTTTTTTCCAGCTCAAGCGGGTTGAACTGGAAAATATCTTGCAGGCCAAGCAGACGCAGCTACTCGAAAATAAAGTTGATACAATAGCGTCACCTTGACTGATCTTAAGTCAGGCACTTATGCTTTTTGAGGATAGGCTGGCATGATGGCTGCGTTATTGGATTCCTGGTTTGCCCGGCACGAGCGTGCCCGTCTGTTTCCGTTTGTCGGTTTTATTGTGCTGTTGGCGCTAGAGCCATGGCTGGCGACTGCATTGACCTGGTTAGGCGCAGGTGCCGAACCGACTTATTTGTTGCGCAGTGTGTGTGCCCTGTGCCTGTTGCTGTACTTCCGCCGCGACTACCTTGAGCTGCGCGTCCTCCCCACTTTTAATCAGGCATTGGCCGCGCTATTGGCTGGCTGGCTGGTATTTTTGCTCTGGATCATGCCTTATCCCACCTGGCTGGGAGGGCATGAGGTGAGTCACGCGACGGCCATGCCTATGCAAAGTGGTGCAGATATTTTCTGGTTAATATGCCGCTGGAGTGGTTCGGCCTTGGTGGTGCCGGTGATCGAAGAGCTATTCTGGCGGTCTTATGTGATGCGCAGGCTGGATAGTGCTGACTTTATGTCGGTTGCGCCAGCCACTGTGACGGCTTATGCAATTGCTGTAAGTAGCGTATTATTTGCAGTGGAACATCAGCTTTGGTTAGCCGGGCTGTTGGCCGGACTGGTATATGCCTGGTTATACCGTCGATTTCAGGTGCTCTGGGTGCCAATACTGGCCCACGTGACCACTAATGCCGTGCTTGGGTTATGGGTGGTGTATGGTGGTCACTGGCAGTACTGGTAACCAGAGTGTGTTAGCATGTGTTTTGAATTTTGGAGCAATGAGTGCTCAAGACTCGTCGACAGTAAGCCGTAATGAGTGGGGCGTACTGTCGCAACAGAACACATAAAGAATACCAAAATATTTAAAGGGTGATGATGAAAAAAATCGCATTAATTGTGCCAGCACTGATGCTGGTGATGGCCGGGTGTAGTAAACATGATGACGCTGCCAAAGCAGGCTCGCAAGTGGTGGCCAAGGTCAATGGCAGTGAAATTACCGTGCATCAATTGAACTTTGCCTTATCCAAGCTGGGTAAGCTGGATCAGTCACAAATCAAGGCTGCGTCTGAAAAAGTGCTGCAGCAAATGGTCGATATGGAGCTGCTCAAGCAGAAGTCTGTCGATGAAAAACTGGATCGTGACCCAAATGTATTGCAGGTACTGGAAGCCACCAAGCAGCAAGTGTTGGCGCAGGCTTACATGCAAAAAATCGCAGCCAAACAGGCGACACCGTCAGCTGATGACATCAAGAAATTTTACGATACGCATCCTGAGTTATTCAGTGATCGCAATGTGTATGTGATTCAGGAGTTTGCTGTCAAAGATGGCAATCAGCACGCCAGCGAAATTGAAGCAGGCATCAATGCTGCAAAAACAGCTGATGATTTAGCCAAGTGGTTAAAAGACAATAACTATGTGTTCAGCGCAAACGCCAGCCGTAAAGCGGCAGAACAATTGCCTTTAGAATTGCTTAAAAAACTCAACACCTTGAAAGCGGGCGATACGCTGGTGGTGAAAAGCCCACAAGCGCTGGTTTTGTTGTTTTTGGCCAAAGTTGACCGTCAGCCGGTGGATCTGGAAAAAGCGAAGCCAGTGATCCAGCAATTCCTGGTCAACTCTAATCAGCAAACAGTGATTAAAAATGAAGTGTCTAGCTTGCGTAAAGACGCCAAAGTAGAGTTCTACGGTGACTTTTCAAAACTGACACTGGATAGCGGTGCAACCACCGCGCCGGCAGTGCCTGTGGCACCTGCTGAGGCAAAACCGGAATCGGCCGTGGCTTCGCCAGTGTCTGAAACTAGTGAGCCGACAGCGCACCATAATCAGGCGATTGAAAAAGGTCTGTCTGGGTTGTAATCAGGCGCTGATCTTGTTAAAAACCCCGGCTTGCCGGGGTTTTTTATTGCGTATGCGATTGGATGTCTATGCACCAGGCATTATTGATTTAAACACGCTGCTTTCTGCGCCAGCTTAGCCAGCCTGCCCATAATAGCAGGGCTGGCAAGCCAAACTGAAAGCTGTTAAACAACACGATTAACCAGGTTTGCGTAGCAGGCAGGGCAATCACACTGTCGCGTAGTGGGTTGACGGGTAAGCTGACGCTGGGCTGGTTGTTGACCACCCATTGCAGGCTTTGCATGCTGAGCGCCAGATTGCCGCCACGCTGTAACTGCGTATTGGTAAAAAACTGTCGACTACCGATGATGAGGATGCGTTGTCGTTCACCGCTGGCACGGTCTTTTTCTAAGGCCAGCATGACGGTGGCCGGGCCCTGGGTGTCGGTTTGCGGATGAAATGCAGCTTGCCTGGCTGGTTGCCTCGGCTGGTAAGCCGCGCTCACCCAGCCATGGTCAGCCACTGCGACTAAAGGCAGTGTGCGCCATGGGTCTCCGGCCTGGCGGGGCCGTTGAATCGCGTGCGCGCTGTCAAAAAACGTGCGTAGTGCAAAGTCCTGCGTCGGGCCTTGTGCGGCATAGCGCTGTGTACTCAAGTCATGCAGCGGAATATCAAACTGGCGATTGGCCGGGTCAATAATCACCCCTTGGCTAAGCGTTAACCCTAGCTGTGTGGCCAAGGCTTCTAACCCTTGCTGTTGCGGTGTATCCAGCAGCCAGACCAGGTTGCCGCCGCGATCAATGTGCGTTTGAATGCCATGGCGCTGCGCCGCAGTATAGGCGTGGGTTGCCCCAGCGAGCACCAAGGTGGGCAATGATGCCTGTTTGTCGGACAAGGTTAGGGATGTGGTGTTGAGCGCGCGCAGTCCGGCGGCTTGCAGGGCTTGCCCCAGCTGGCTGGCGCCTTGTGCTGCGCTATCTTGCAAGGCGGGTTCACCATTGCCTGCAGCAAAAATAAGCGGTGCACGCGCACCGTGTTGCAGTTGCAATAGTACGTTGGTGAAGGCTTCTTCGGTATAGGGTAAGTACAGGTGTTGTTGTTGCCCGCGATAACCAATGACCATTTCGCCTTCTTTTTTGATCTGCCACTCGCGCGCCAGGGTGGGGGAGGTAGCCGGGTCTATAAATTGCACATGCAGATTGGGGTGCAGATGTTGATAACGCTGTAGCATGGCGCTAATCGATTTTCTGAAATAGCGGCCTTTGTAGGGGCTGTTGCTGCAAAATGCGGTGACCTCTATGCGCTCGGGTAATTGTTGCAGCACCTGTATGCTGGCCGCTGACAGCGTGTTACGGTGATTATGCGTGGTGTCGGCCATGACCTTAAACTGCCAGGCAATCGCCCCCAGCGCGAAGGTCAATAACAGGAGTGCGGGCACGGCTAAGCGGTGTTGCCACCACGTGGCCAAACTTATGAGTGTGGTGCGCGTGAATGATAGGCGTCGAGCCTGATTGGTGTTAGCCATAGAGTCGGTCAGCATGTAGGCGGCGAATAGAAAGCAGCACAAAAAATACGGCAAACAGTACAAAAAATAGCAGGTCGTAACTGTTGAGAATGCCCAGTGCAAATTGGCGGTAATGCTGCATGAGTGACAGGCTGTGAAACCAGGCCTGGTGGTCGTCGCTAAAAAACTTGTCCAGTAGCAGGCAGACCGCCAGTGCGGTCATGCTGCAAAACGCCGCCAGAATCGGGTTGGCGGTCAGGCAAGAGACATAAAGCCCGAGTGCGCTGCTGGCTACCATCAGCAACCACAGGCCGAGCGCGTGTGTCAGCAGATAGGGCAGGTCAATTTCGGCCCACGGCAACAGCATGGCGATCATGACTAGCATGCTGGCAATGAGCAGGCTCAGGTAAGTGACAATGCCCAGCAGTTTGCCCAAAATCAGTTCGCTCATACTTAAAGGGGCGCTCATCAGCAGGGCCATGGTCTGGTTTCTGCGCTCTTCGCTGATGAGTTTCATACTCACCAGTGGCACCACAAACAGCATTAAGACCGCCGCCACACCAAACACGCCTTCGGCCATAAACTGGGTAATGCCTATACGTTGCACCTGCCATTGCGCACTGTGCATGATTTCAAAATACTGGTTAAAACTCAGGCTGTAGTAGGTACCAACAATGGCCTGAAAAATGGCCAGTACCAGCCAGCCCATGGGCGTGGCAAACAGGCTGCGTAGCTCTTTGCGGGCGATGATTGAAATCATGATGCGCTGTTACAGGCCTTTGATAATGCCAAAGCGGACCGCGATGTGGACGACCTGGCCGGTGGTTTCTACGCCGAGTTTTTGTCGCACGCTGGTTTGAATATTGGCCACGGTTTTATAGCCGATATGCATACCCTTGGCGATGGCCGCCAGCGCCTCACCCTGTGCAACGCGTCTAAATACCTCAAACTCGCGCGGAGACAGTTTCTGGATCGGGTTTTCCTGGCTTTCCAGATGGTACATAGAGAGACTTTGTGCCAACTCGTTGTTAATGTAGCGTCCGCCTTTGAGAATCTTTTGTACCGCCTCCAGCACCACCTCAGGCGGTTCGGTTTTGGTCACATAGCCGCGTGCACCTGCTTGTATGGCGCGTGTGGCATAGATGCAGTCATCATGCATGCTAAAAATCAGCACCCGCATCTGCGGTTTGCGGTGCAAAATGCGTTTCAAGGTTTCTAGGCCGCCGATGCCTGGCATATCCAGGTCTAAAATCAGCAGGTCAGGGTGGTTTTTTTCAACCAGCAGGCAAGCCTCTTCGCCACTGAGCGCATCGGTTGAAACCTGGTGGTTGGCTTGCTCTAGCATGGTGCGCAGACCTTGCCTGAGCATGGCATGGTCATCGGCGATCATTACTTTTGCCATCGGTTTGTGTGTGCCTTACTTCTTGTTAGCAAAGGTGATGTTCACGCATTTGTCGTTGGCAAAGGTGAGCTCGGCGGTATTAAAAAACTTGTTTGGCGCATATTGAATTTTGCCGCGGTAATACCACATCTCAATCTGCTCGCCAGCACCAGGCGCTGCTTGTTGTTGTGCCTGTAAAATCTGATCAGCATTGTGTGGTTTGACTGCCACGTCTTTTTTGACCGGCTTGCCCAGTTGCTCCTCGACAAACTGCCGCGATTGGCCACTATAAGCTTGCAAAAAAGGTTGCTCTTCTGTTTGCAGGTCTTTGGCCGCCAATGCCAGTGGCATCATCAGCGCGATCAGGCTCAGCCAGTTAAGGGGTTGCATAGTCGTTTACTCCCGGGTTGGATAATAAGGATGTGGCAGGGTGTCCCTGCTTGCTCATATTGAGTGGCAGCAGCCCGGTAATCAGGGTGCCTGCTTGTAAACCACTCATTAGTTTGAAGCTGCCTTGCAGTGATTCTATGCGCTCGCGCATGCCAACCAGCCCGACGCCCTCTGTGGCTTGTGTGGTATCCATGCCTTGACCATTGTCACGGATTTCAATTTGCAGCAGCGCTTTATCCAGGCGTTTAATGATGTGAATGTCTATCCATACTTCGCTGGCCTGGGCATGGCGCGCAATATTGGTGAGCGCTTCTTGCACCACACGAAAAGCAACAATGTTGGTGTCTTCGTTCAAGGTCTGTTCGCTGGTGTCCAGTGCCAGGTGGCAGTCGACCGGCGGATTCAGCTTTTTCCAGTCATTGACCAGGCGCTCCACCGCGCCAATCAAGCCCAGAGAGTCTAGTGCCGGTGGCCGCAAGTGCTTGATCAACGCGCGGATAGATTGCTGCACATGCTGGGTGTTAGAGGCAATCCTGACGGCAATCACGTGTGCTTGCTCCGGGTTGCTCTTTTGCAGGGTCAATGCATCCATGCGGATGGCGGTCAGGTATTGACCGGTTTCATCATGAATTTCGCTGGCAATGTATTTGCGCTCCTGCTCTTGCATCTGCATGGCGTGGCGTGCCAGCACGCGGTTTTCTTTGAGGGTGCGCTCTAGGTCGAGCTCTACCAGGCATTGCTCTGTCATGTCTATCAAGTAGCCATGAATTTGCGCCGGCTTGCGATCTGCCGCCGGCACATGCACAAAACGCGCACCGACAAAACAGGGCAGGCCGTCTGGGCGCCGGATTTGCAGCTTGTTGAAGTTGAGCTCCTGGTGGTATTGCAGTTGCGAGACAAAGGTTGGCCAGTCGAACGAAAACAGCCCGCAGGCATTTTTGTGATCGCTGGCCGGGCGGCAGATACGATCAAACGCGCGATTATGCATGCCGATATTGCCCTCGATATCCAGCACGACATTGCCAGTCAGGTCGCCGTCAAACAGGGTTTTATAGAGTTGCTGGCTACTGCTTAACTGTGCTTCTGTCTGTTGTCTACGCTCGATTTCAGCGTGAATCTCCCGCATGCGGCGCTGGCTAAACCAGACACTCAATAATACAAATACAAATAAGGTCAGCGGCACCTCGTCAAGTTGCGCATATTCATAAGTGAGCAGCCAGGCATTGACCCGCTCGGCCAGGTCGAACTCTGACGAACAGACAAAGGTCAGCGCCACGCCCATCATCACAATGAGCGTGTCCTGACTGGCCCGGCTGAGTTTGCCGAGTTTGTGAATAGCAGCAATGACTGGCATAGATCGTTGATAAGAATGCATGACTTGAGTGACCAAACGCTGTGAAGCTTTGTTGCGGCAGGCAAATGGCGCCCGCCTTGTGTAAACCTGCGCCACTATAGACCACATCCCTTTTCAATACGACGTGAAAGATTCCCGTTGTTGGCTGGTTTGCACGAATGAATTCTTGAACCAATGAAAGGGAATCTTTCATCTATTGCCAATGTTACAAATTATTAACAATTTCGGTCGTGCAGTGGGGCATTCGGGGGGATGTCCACGACACCACGTAAAACGCATTCTTGAGAGATTAGGAGAAACTATGAAAGTAACATCATCTAGCGTCATTGTTGGCGCTTTGGTCGGAGGCTTGTTTGCAAGCTTTTCCGGCCTGGCCATGGCAGATGCAGACTTGGACAAGCAGGTGAATACACCGGGTGCCTGGCCAATCGCAACGGGTGGCTATTACAGCCAGCACAATAGCCCACTGGCACAAATTAACAAGTCTAATGTTAAAAACGTAAAAGCAGCGTGGTCGTTTTCTACCGGTGTCTTGAATGGTCACGAAGGTGCGCCATTGGTCATTGGTGACATGATGTATGTCCATTCAGCTTTTCCAAACAATACTTATGCTTTGAACTTGAATGATCCGGGCAAAATTGTTTGGCAACACAAACCTAAGCAGGATGCTTCAACCAAAGCCGTGATGTGCTGTGACGTGGTTGACCGCGGTCTGGCTTACGGTGCTGGTCAAATTGTTAAAAAACAAGCCAATGGTCACTTGCTGGCATTGGATGCCAAAACCGGCAAAATCAACTGGGAAGTAGAAGTGTGTGATCCAAAAGTGGGTTCAACACTGACACAAGCGCCTTTCGTGGCGAAAGATACCGTGTTGATGGGTTGTTCTGGTGCTGAGCTGGGTGTGCGTGGTGCTGTGAACGCATTCGACCTGAAAACAGGTGAATTGAAATGGCGTGCCTTTGCGACTGGTTCTGATGACTCTGTGCGTCTGTCTAAAGACTTCAACAAAGACAATCCACACTACGGTCAATTCGGCCTGGGTACAAAAACCTGGGAAGGCGATGCCTGGAAAATTGGTGGCGGTACAAACTGGGGTTGGTACGCATATGACCCTAAATTGAACCTGTTCTACTACGGTTCAGGTAACCCGGCACCATGGAACGAAACCATGCGTCCTGGCGACAACAAGTGGACCATGACCATTTGGGGTCGTGACCTGGACACCGGTATGGCGAAATGGGGCTACCAAAAGACGCCGCATGACGAGTGGGACTTTGCTGGTGTGAACCAGATGGTGCTGACTGACCAACCAGTCAACGGCAAAATGACGCCATTGCTAAGCCACATTGACCGTAACGGTATCTTGTACACCTTGAACCGTGAAAACGGCAATCTGGTAGTGGCTGAAAAAGTGGACCCGGCGGTTAACGTGTTCAAAAAAGTGGACCTGAAAACCGGTACGCCAGTACGTGACCCGGAATTCGCCACCCGTATGGACCACAAAGGCACCAACATTTGTCCATCCGCGATGGGCTTCCACAACCAGGGTGTAGATTCTTACGATCCTGAAAGCCGTACCTTGTACGCTGGCTTGAACCATATTTGTATGGATTGGGAGCCGTTCATGCTGCCATACCGTGCCGGTCAGTTCTTCGTTGGCGCAACATTGGCGATGTACCCTGGCCCTAACGGCCCAACCAAGAAAGAAATGGGTCAGATTCGTGCATTTGACCTGACCACTGGTAAAGCAAAATGGACCAAGTGGGAGAAATTTGCGGCTTGGGGCGGTACTTTGTACACCAAAGGTGGCCTGGTTTGGTATGCAACGCTTGACGGTTACCTGAAGGCTTTGGATAACAAAGACGGTAAAGAGTTGTGGAACTTCAAGATGCCATCCGGTGGTATCGGATCTCCTATGACTTACTCCTTCAAAGGTAAGCAATACGTTGGCAGCATGTACGGTGTAGGCGGCTGGCCTGGTGTTGGCCTGGTGTTTGACCTGACAGACCCAAGTGCTGGTTTGGGTGCGGTTGGTGCGTTCAAAGAACTGCAAAACCACACACAAATGGGCGGTGGCCTGATGGTGTTCAGCCTGTAATCCATACAGTGAACCTGTTGATGTAGTGATCAGGGTGACCGTCAGCCGCAAGGCCGGTTGGTCACCCTGCCTCTAAGCACGGAGAAGAGAGCAAATGTTTCCTGAAGTGAAAGAAAATCGTCGTACGTGGTTAACCCTGTGTTTATCCGTGGCGCTCAGCGTTTTAGCCTTGCCTGCGCTGGCGGCCAATACACTGAATATTTGTGCCGGTAAATCCGAGCTGCCGTTTTCAAATGACCAGAAACAAGGCTTTGAAAACAAGATTGCAAATGTGATTGGCCAGGCCTTGAATATGCCTGTCAATTACTTCTGGTGGACCAATCCGCTCACGCTGCAAAAGGACATGGAAGAAGGTAAGTGTGATGTGCTCATCGGCACCGATCCGCATGATCCACGCGTGTTGGCGACCAAACCTTATTATCGTTCTGCCTATGTGTTCATCACCCGCCAGGACCGCGAGATTGATGTGGCCGCCTGGGATCATCCTTATCTGAAAGAAAAGAATTTCCGCATCGGTGTGATGCCGGACAGCCCGGGCAAAAACATGTTGCTGCAAATTAACCGCTTTGACGACATGTTTGATTACTTTACTGAAATCCAGAATTTTCAATCTACCCGTAATCGTTACGTGCATGTCGAACCTTCTCGCCTGGTAAATGATGTGGCCAATATGCATTTGCACATGGCGATGTTGTGGGCGCCAGAAGCCGCCCGTTATGTGCGTACGTCTGAGGTGCCACTTAAAACAGTGATCGTAGAAGACAACGCACAAAAAACCAATGGCGAAAAAATCCCCATGCATTACAACGTGGTGATGGGCGTGAACAAGCAACATCCTGAGCTGGTAGATGCGCTGAATCGTGTCATTGATGCCAACGGGGCCGAAATCACCGCCATCCTCAAAGATGAAGGTATCCCTTTGCTACCTCTTAATTAATCAAGTGTTTGGAGTTTGAATTGAAAGAATCTCAACAACCGCAATCGCGCCGCCTGAAACAACAACTTGCCATGGCTTTAGGCGTCTCAGGCCTGGTGATGGCGGCTTTTCTGACGGTGGCCTGTGCCAAAGATGAGCCTGCTGCTAACGCTGATGGCGCTGCCAAGCAGGCGCCGGCTCAGCTGGCCCTGAAAGACGGCCCGGCCATCGAATTTCGCGGCACGCTGTCGGGCGATGTGCTGGATCTGGCGCCGATGGAAGGCGAAACCTTTACGCCGGAAGCGAAGCATTTTATGGCCACAGGTGAAAACCCGTACAAAGGCAACGATGCAGAAATTAAAAAAGGCTATACGATTTTTTCGACCGCCTGTTCCGGCTGTCATGGCCACCTGGCCGAAGGCAAGCTAGGCCCTGCGCTGGCGGATGATTACTGGACCTACCCCAAAAATGAGACCGATAAAGGGATTTTTGAAACCATTTATGGCGGTGCTGCCGGCATGATGGGTCCGCAACAAGGCCGCATGACGGTGGACGAAATTTTGCATGTGATTGCCTGGATTCGGCATCAGGCCGAAGAAAACCTCAAAAACGGTGGCGCCGCGCCACACGGTTAACCCCATTATCGGATTGTTAGGCTGGTGGGCAATCCGTTAATTGAAAACAATACACCAGCTAATGTGTGATGAAGGAGAAAGTGATGAAACACGTATTGGCATTACTGGCAGTCGCCAGTGTGTTTGCAGTGTCCAATCAGGCTCTGGCTTATGACGGTCAAAACTGTAAAGAGCCAGGTAACTGCTGGGAAGCCAAACCCGGCTATCCGGAAAAAATTGCGGGTTCCAAATATGACCCAAAACATGATCCGGTAGAACTCAACAAGCAAGAGGAATCCATCAAAGCGATGGACGCACGCAATGCAAAACGTATTGCAAATGCAAAATCCAACGGCAATTTCGTGTTTGACGTGAAGTAATCGCAATTCCCCCCAGGAAACTGGCATCGTTTCCGGTGTCAGTTTCATTTCCCCTGTTGATGTGGCAATCCGGTGCCGACTGTGAACAGTCGGTAGTGGCTTGCTTCATTCTGAATCATGGATAGTGTATGCAAAAACAAATAGAGTTGTCGGTGTGGCGTGAGCGCGCGCTGGCGTTTGAGCAGGCCTTGAACCAGGCCGTGCTCGGCATGCCCGCGCAGGTGAGAGCGCTGACCACGGCCATTTTTTCGCGCGGCCACGTGCTGCTTGAAGGCGATGTCGGTGTTGGCAAAACCACGCTGCTACGTGCAGCAGCGCAGCTATTGGGGGGCGGCTACCAGCGCATTGAAGGGGCCATTGACCTGATGCCGAGCGACTTTCTTTACCATGCCTACATCAACGAGCAAGGGCAGGCGGCAGTTAAGCCCGGCCCGTTGTTGCAGCATGATGAGGCGCTGGCGGTGTTCTTTTTTAACGAAATCAACCGCGCCAGACCACAAGCCCATGCCTTGTTTTTGCGCCTGATGGCCGAGCGTTCGGTGAGTGCATTTAACCGTGAATATCATTTTCCGCATTTAACCGTGTTTGCTGACCGTAACCGGTTGGAGCGTGAGGAAACGTTTGAAATCCCGGCTGCGGCGCGTGACCGCTTTTTAATGGAAATTTCGATTCAGGCACCTGACGCGCGTGATTTGCAACGCGCACTGATGTTTGATACGCGTTTTTACGATGTTGATGCCCTGATTGGTGAGCTGCCAGCCGGGTTAACGCCTTATGACCAGCTCAATGCGGTCGCGGCAACCGTGCAAACTGCCGTTCGCGCCGAGCTAGCCTTGCAGGATTACGCCGTGGAATTATGGCGGGTATTGAAAGACCCGCTGGCGGCAGGCATTGTGCTACCAGACGTCGACATGAGCCGTTTGTTGGCCGGCGGTGCCAGCCCGCGTGGCATGGCGATGCTGATGCGTAGCGCCCGTACACGTGCCTGGCTGGAAGGCCGCGATTATTTAACGCCGGACGATATCTGTGCCGTGTGGTCATTTGTGGTGACGCACCGCGTATTTTTTAATGGCGCTTATGCCTTGCAGCATGCGCGCTTGGCGCCGTTGTTGCTGCAAGCGGTGCTGGATAAAGTCTCTGCGCCTTAATGGATGCTTAAGTGATGGTTTCTAGCAATTTATTGCAGCAAACGCTGCCATTTGAGCCGCGCCAGTTTTTTTACAACATTCACTGGCGTGCCCGTACCTACCATGCCGGGGCCACCCTCACCGCGCATCATGGCAATGGCAGCGATTTTGCCGGATTTTCTTCATTGCTGGCTTGCCCAGACCCGAAGCGGATTGATATTCGTGCCAGTGTGCGCAGTGTGCCCAGGCAGTGGCTGGTTAGGACCTATTTAGAGCGTGCCGCGATCCACGTGTATGCCGTGCTCGATGTCTCCAGTTCATTGTTTTTTCAGCCAGCGGCCGCACAATTAACAAGCACAATGCGTCAGCAAATCACCGAATTTGTGGCGTCACTCGCCTGGTCGGTGACGCGGCAAGGTGACGCGTTTGGGTTACGCGCGGCCAATGATCGTGAACAGGCCAGTTTGCTGCGGCTGCCCAGTGTGCAACCAGGCACCGCGCAGCAGGTATCGCAGCAATTGGGTGCTTACTGGCAGCAGGCCTTGGCGCAAAGCCAACAACAAGGGCAGGGTGCAACCGCGATGCCTGCCGCGATTGAATCTATCGGCGCGCAGCGCGCACTGGTGTTTTTGATCTCTGATTTTTACTGGCCACAAACCTTGCTACAACAAACACTCAAAGCCGCACAAGCACACGATGTGGTGCCGGTGGTGTTACGTGACCGTGCCGCCATGCAAGACTTGCCCGCGTTTGGCTGGGCCAGGTTGCGCGACATGGAAAGCGGCGCCGAGCGTAGCTGGATGCTGCGTCGCTGCTTGCATCAACGCATTCAGGCCCATGCCGAACAGCAGCAACAGGCCTTGAATGCCCTGTTAGTTAACGCCGGAACGCGCGCGCCCTTGTGGTTAGGCCCGGACTGGCGTGCCGAAACGGTCAGCCGACATTTGATGGAGACCATGGCATGACGGTGCTACTGAAAGTTTTGTTGCACACACTGTTACTGTGTGGGGGATTGAGCGCATCGGCCACGGCGGCGACTGCCGCACCTATCCGCGCTGAAAGCGTCACCCGCGAGGTGGATTACACCCTGGGCAGCATTGCCAAACAGCATGTGACTGTGCATGTGCCACCAGGTTTTGAGCTGGATCCTGCCAGCTTGCCCGCCCCGGCACAAAATGAGGCCATCGAGCTACGTGAAGCGCATTGGACCGGCGAAGACGTCAACGGTGAGCGTGTGGTCCGGCTAGACATCGACTGGCAGATTTTTGTCGCAGGCGACAGCGTCAAAATCATGCCGCTTAAACAGCTACATCTGGTGTTTAAACATGAGCAGCAACAGCTGACGGTGGATGTGCCTGCCGATAAGGTGATTGTGTCCAGCCTGTTGCCTGCGCGCATTGATGAAGCGCATGTGCAGCTCTACCCGGATGTGCCCATGCCTGCATGGCCGTTAGCACCACAATTATGGTCATTGTCTGGCTGGGGCAGCTTGCTGCTGCTGGCGTTGGTGTATCTGGCTTGGCTGGCGGGCTGGATTCAGCTACCACAAGAAAAACGCATGCCTTTTCGCCTGGCCTGGCGGGCGATGCGCAGCCTGGATGCGGCACAGCCTGCGGCAAGTTTGCAGGCCATGCGTCTGATTGTACATGCCATGGACCAGTTTGCAGGCCATGCGGTCACGGCCGAAAACCTGCCACGCTTACTGTTTGCCACGCAAGCCCTGTGGCCTTATCAGCCAGCATTAGAATCGTTTTATGGTGAGGTGCAGCAAGTTTTCTTTGCCGGACAACCGGCGACGCTGTCACTGGCCTCCCTCAGGCGATTAGCCAAACAATTGAGCCAGTTGGAGCTTGCATAACCATGTGGTCAGCGTGGGGGCAATCCCTTTCATCAGCCATCGGCATGGGTACTTATTGGGGCATCAGCCAAGGGTGGCCATTGTTGCTACTGCCATTGGCATTATTGCCCTGGGTGTTGCGCGGCCAGCAACACCTGTTGCACCCGGCCTTGCAAGGCTTGCCGCAAGACCCGTTGTCAGTCTGGCTGGAGCGCACCTGGAAAATCGCCCTGAGTGTATTGATGATGGCCTTGAGTGTTGCCTTGGCAAAGCCGTTTTTACACGCGCAAATGGTGGAGAAAGTCGGTCGCGGCGCCCATGTGATGATTGTGCTTGATCGCAGTGCCAGCATGAACGAGCCGTTTGTGAGCAAAGGCGATGCGCAGGCGCGGCTGCCAAAAATGCAGGTGGCGAGGGATGTATTAAAGTCGCTGGTCAAACAAGGGCAGGACGACTTAATGGGCATGGTGACATTTAGCACCTCGCCCATTTTAGCGGCGCCATTGGGTAATGACCGCACTTACGTGCAGGCCGCACTGGACGCCACCGAAGCGGGCGGTATGGGCTTTACTGCGGTGGCGCGTGGGGTTGGCATGGCGCTGGATTACTTTGCCGACCAGCCGGTGACCGGCGCACGTGCCATTGTGCTGGTATCTGATGGCGGCGCCCACCTCGATGGCAAAACGCAGGACATGTTGCGTGCCATGTTTATGCGCCAAAAGGCTGCGTTGTACTGGATTTATCTGCGCTCTGCCAACGGTGTGAGTCTTAAGCAGAGTCTGGCTGCAGGTGAAAATATTGATGCCTACCCCGAAGTGGCATTACATGAGTATTTTCAGACCCTGAATGTGCCTTATCGCATGTATGAGGCCGAAAACCCGCAAGCGGTGAAGGCCGCCGTGGGCGATATCGCCAAACTGAAAAATAAACCCACGCGCTATCTTGAGCCGGTTTCACGACAGGATTTAAGTCAATACGCCTATTGGCTGGCTTGGCTGGCAGCGTTGATGCTGGCGGGCATGGTGCATCTGGAGCTAAAACAATGGCAAGCCTGAAGATTCCCTTAACCACGATGATGCGTCGAGGCTGGCCATGGGCCGTGCTGCTCGTATTGCTGGCGGTCGCCATGCTGCTAAAACAGGGCGTCAGCCTTTATCAGTCAGCCGTGTATCGGCATAGCCTGGCGCCGCATGTGCTGGTAGAGCGCACATTGCTAGGTGCCAACCAGACGCCACAAGCGCTATTTGCCAATGCGGTGTTTTATGACCAACAGCACAAGTCAGACCTGGCCTTGACGCAGTATGCGGCATTGATTAGCCAGCTGCCAGATGACAATCCGCTACGCAAGCAAGTCTATTTTAATTCTGGCAATGTGTATTTACGCACAGCGATTCGCTTATTGGAGCAACGTGGCCTGCCCGCCTGGGATGAGGCCGGGCCGCTGGTGGCCTTGGCCAAAGAGAGTTACCAGAAAGCGTTGCGCATTGACCCCTATTGGTCTGAGGCAAAATACAACTATCACCTGGCCTTGCGCTTGGCACCCACCACACATGGCATGTCCGGGCCACAGCAATATGAAGATGAGCAGATCAAAGCCGAAGAGCAGCCGAGTGGCTGGCCTGCCATGCCGGGCAATCCAAGAGGCATGCCTTGATGGGCGATTGGCGTTTGAAAACTGCGCAGGCTTGGCGCAGGCGCAGTTTACTGCTGTTGTGTCTGTTGTTAACGGTGGCCTTGTTTCGTCCGCATTTGTCACTGCCTGGTCGTGTGTATGACTGGTACTTTGTGGTCGATATTACGCAAAGCATGAATGTGCAAGACTATACGATGCAGGGCTATACGACCGCAGACAACAGCCTCAGCCGTTTGCAAATGGCCAAACAAAGCATACGCCAGGCGTTGTCGGCATTGCCTTGCGGCTCACGCGTGGCCTTAGGCATGTTTACCGAGCGTAATACGGTTAATGTGGTGAAACCGGTCGAGGTATGCAGCCACTTTGCGGCTTTGGACCAAACCGTTGCCAGCATGGACTGGCGCATGGCTTGGGCGGCCGATTCATTTATTGCGCATGGCTTATACAACGCACTGGAGCAAGCGCCCGCCTTAGGCAAGCAAATACGAGTGATGTTTTTTACCGATGGCCAGCAAGCCCCGCCCGCTAACCCCACCTATATGCCCAAGTTTGCAGGCAAGCCAGGCCAGGTACAAGGCTACCTGGTTGGCATGGGTAAACCAACGCCCAGCCAGATTCCTAAATTGGATGAAAAAAATGCCGTGGCGGGCTATTGGGAGCAAGAAGAGGTGCAGCGCTTTGGCAATTTTGGCATGGCCGAGACTTTGTCTGTGCTGGCCATGGAGCAAGGGCAGCACGATCGTAACAGCGGCCATGGGCCGGGCAATGCATTGTTGAGTAACGCCCATTTATCTGCACTGGATGAACATAATCTGCAACGATTAGCAACCGAAACGGGCTTGCATTACGTGCGGCTTGACCAGGGCAAACAAAGCGCTGACTGGGCAACCAAGTTGGGGATGACGGCCTGGCGCTGGGCAGACACTGATTTGCGACCATGGTTGGCTTGTGCAGTGAGTGGTTTATGGCTGGTGTTTTTGTGGCTGACATTTGCCCATCACCCGTGGTTAAAACGGTTAAACAAACGTTGGCAGCAGTGAGCTGCATGCGCAACGGTCACCCTCAGTTTTATTCAAAAGGAGTCAACATGAAGTGGTCTTTATTAGTCGTGACAATGCTGTTAAGTGCGAATGTGTGGGCACATGGACCTACACCGCAAAAAACAGATGAGTCCATACAGGTGCATGCAACAGCTGAAGCCATTTGGCAGCGGATTAGCGCGCCCTGTGCTTTAGCGCAATGGCATCCACAAGTCACCAGCTGTGAGGCCGTTAACGACAAACAGCAAAAAATTACCCTCAAAAATGGCAAGCAGCTGCTACAAGAGATTGATGAAGTGTCTGCCGCAGACATGACCGTGGCTTACCGTTTGTCTGGCGATATTGACCTTGAATCGCTGCCAGTCAGTTCACTCAATGGCAAGATCAAGGTCAGCGCCGATGGTAGCAACGCCAAAGTGGTGTGGACTGCCCGTTACTACCGCGCGTTTACTGGCAATGAGCCGCCAGCCGGGCAAGATGATGAGTCGGCCAAAAGTGCGGTGGATAGCTTTGTGAAAGACGGTTTGCAGGGCTTGAAAGAGGGCCGCCAGAACGCCGCAGCTAATCAAAGCGGCTGGCGCAAAAAAGTATGCGCCAGTTTGCGGCCTTTGTTTAAACGCATCGGGTCAACCTTGTGCGCCTAACGCATCTGGCCAGGTTAACAGCCAGCTTCTGGCTGCTGTGTGTTTGCCACGCGGCTATCGCTGCCAATGAGGCTGACTGGGTCACGTTGAGCGAAAGTGACGACAGCTTGTGCCTGGCGCATGGCGGCCAGCTGATTTCGCTGCAACTCAGCGCTGCGGCCATGGCTGAGCAGGCTGGTGATGTCGAGGTGTGGGTCGATCGCTGGTTTATGAAGGTGCAAACCGCGGACCATACCCGCCATGTGCTCAATGCGCAGGTGCCAGAAGCCGAGCTAGGCTGCTCGCAGAGCGTGGCCGGACCACAGCATTGGACATTGAGTGTGATCAAACGCCTGCCGCAGGCAGGCAACCCTTCCAAGGATGTGCCATGAGTACAAGTAATCTCCATTCAATTGACAGCCAGGCGGCGTTTAACCAGCAGGTGGCTGCCCATGATTTTATGATCGTGTTATTCACCGCCCAATGGTGTGACCCGTGTCAGGTATTTGCGCCAGTGTTTACTGACATCGCGGCGCAAACGCCGGCCATTGCTTTTGCCACCGCCGATGTGGATGTGGCAACAGATTTAGCCGCTAACTTTCAGGTGACGCAAGTGCCCGCGCTGATGGTGATACGTGAACGGGTGGTGGTGGATATGATGCGTGGTGCCATGCTGGCGCACGAGCTGCAGCATCATCTGCGTATGTGGCAAGCGCTGGATATGTCAGCCATCAATGCCCATTTCTCGCAAAAAACGACTGCTGCAACCTGATTGCACCGTCTGATTGTCCGGTTGTTATCGCGTTTTATGCACGGGCGCAGCGTGAAGAAATCCCTGCTAGTTGCAGGAGACTGTCTCACGCCTTGAGACAGATAACCCCCTATAGTTGATTATCGCTTAAAAAACTTAGCCTAAGAGTGGAGTGCTGTTTTGGGGCTGTTAAATATGGCGTCGGCCTTATGGTGTTTGAGTGTCGCCATGTGTGTGCAGGCCGCAGAGTTCGCTTATATCACTAACCAGGGTGACCATACGGTATCGGTCATCGACCTGCAGCAGCACACGGTGCTGAGTACTGTGGCTGTGGGCAAGGCGCCAGTCGGCGTGGCTATAGATCATCACTGGCGTAAGGTGTATGTGAGTAATGTCGAGGGGCGTTCGCTGTCTGTGATTGATATGTCGAGCCAGCAGGTGATTCGCACCATTGCGTTACCGATCGCGCCAGTGGGCCTTGCCGTGAGTAACACCGGTCAGCATGTATATGTGGCGGACTGGTATCACGATCATTTGCTGGTGCTGGCTGCCGATAGCGGACAGGTGTTAGCGAACATACAGGTAGGGCAAGCGCCGGGCGGTTTGCAGCTTGGCTTGGATGGCAGCACCTTGTATGTTGCCAACCGCGACAGCAATGATGTGAGTGTGATTGATACCACTACCAACAAAGAGCGTTTTCGAGTCAAGGTGGGCCAGCATCCGTTTGGGTTGAGTTTAAGCGCTGACGGCCAGCAGCTGTTTGTGGTCAATGTTTACGCGAATACGGTCAGCGTGATTGAGACGCGCAGCCATCAGGTGGTGGCGACGCTGGCGGTAGGCGAGCACCCGTATTGCGTCACGGTAGACCCGCGTGGCCAGCGCTTGTTTGTGACTAACACCGGCGACGACAGTGTGAGTGTGATTGACCTGGCGACGCGCCAAACCATTCGTAAGATTCGGGTGCCGGGCACGCCGGAAGGCATTGCCTTTGACGCTGAGCACCAGCAGGTGTTAGTGGTCAGTTGGATGGATAACGTGATGGCTGTGATTGACAGTGAGCGCCTGATACTCAAAACCACGATTGCAGTCGGCTCGCAACCGCGGGCGTTTGGTGCGTTTATCGGGCAACACCACTAAATGGTGGTTGTGTCGGGAATTTATCCCGATGAAATCGGGAAGGTGGCCGCTATTGATGCCACGACAGGATGTTTAATATGCAACTGTCAATTTAAATTGCTGAATTTTAATTGATTTGCATAAAGTATATCTCCATGTTCAGGCCAGTTGTTGCAGCAACTGGTCGATTTTTTTGAAGGACACTCTATGCAACAAACACTGCAACCGCTTCTATTTGTGGCGCTCTTGGCCACTGCCTGTTCCCCTGCTTTTTGCCAGCCTTTTGCTTATGTGCCCAATGAAAAAGATGGCACGGTAACTGTCATTGATACGTCCACGGAGACTGTGGTCAACCGCCTGCCAGCCAAAGGCAGGCTAGGCAAAAAAATTCAGGCGGCAGCCATTCACCCCAGCAATCAAAAACTGTATGTGGTGGTGCGTGATAAAAACGCCGTGGCGGTGATTGATGTGGTGCACGGCAAGCAAACCGCATTGATCAAAGTGGGTGACGAACCTGAAGGCATTGATATTTCATCGGATGGCAAGTTGCTGGCCGCGTGCCTGGAAGAAGAAAATGCGGTCTCGCTGGTTGATCTGCAAAGCCATCAGTTAAAACACACCATCGCCACACAGGGTAGAAACCCCGAGCATTGTATTTTTTCGCCTGATCAGCAGTGGCTGCTGGCCAGCAACGAAGAAAGTAACGATGTCGATGTGATTAATCTGAACACACTCAAGTCTGAGCATGTGATTGCTGCGACCAAACACCCGCGTGGCATCGGTTTTAGCCCGGATGGCAAATGGGCTTATGTCGCGAACGAAGCCGCCAGTTTGCTTGAAATTGTGTCCACGGCTGATTGGAAAGTACACGCCAATATCAAGGTCGGCTTGCGTTCTAATGGCGTTAAAGTGAATGGTGATGGCAGCCGCATTTATGTGAGTAATGGCGGTGATCACAATATCAGCGTCATTGACACTGCCAGCCGTCAGGTGGTCGCAACCATTGCCGTCGGGCAGCGCCCCTGGAACATGGCGCTGACGCCGGACGGCAAAAAGCTCTATGTTGCCAATGGCCGCAGCAACAGTGTGTCTGTGATTGATACCCAAACCAATCTGCGCTTAAAGGATATTGCCGTAGGCAACTTGCCTTGGGGTGTGGTGATCCACTAGTGCAGGCATTGTCTGCCTGGCACTCGTCAGGCAGGCGATTAAGGCTGTGTGGTGCATGATGAAGTCTAGTCCTCTTATAATGTCCTGGCATGCTTGGGCATGAATCGGGAAAAATTCCCGACAGTTTTTGGTGAATCGACTTTAAAATCCACACAGCATGATGAAATCTCTCAGCCTTCAGTTCAAACTTAACTTGATTATCACCTTGTTATTGCTTGGTTTATTGTTAACCTGGGCGGTCTCTGTGATTAAAAATGCACGTGAAGATGTGTTGGCCGAGGTCGACTCTAGTACCAACTTGGTCATGCATTTGCTCGATGCCGAAATCGCGCATTACATGACTGATTTTGGTTGGCTGAACCCGAATGAAAAAGGCCAAACCAATCTTTTCAGGTTGGATGAGTTAACCAATATCCGTCATTTAAAAGTAGATTTTTTTGATATGCGTGGCCATTTGCGCGAGTCTAACCGTTCGTCGCGTACGGCGCATGCAGGCGAAGATCCGCCGACATGGTTTGTGCGCCTGCTGGATATTTCCAGCGTGCTCAATGAACCCAAACGCAAAAATATTATCCTCAACGGGCGCTTTATTGGTGAGCTGGTGATTACGCCTGACCCCAGTTTTGAGCTACGCGAAATTTGGGATGACACCTCTGGTTTGCTGGCGATTGTGGGCTTGTTTGGCCTCAGCGTGTTGTTGTTTGTTTATTGGACAGTACGTGCTACCTTTAAGCCGGTGAAGCAGATTATTCATGGCCTGAACCAGATTGAGCGCGGTGAATATCAAAGCCGTTTGCCCGGATTTGAACAAATTGAACTCAGTGAAATCAGCGATAAATTCAACAGCATGGCGAGTACGCTGGAGCAAAGCATACGCAATAACCACCGTTTAACGCAGCAGATTATTCATCTGCAAGAAGAAGAGCGTAAAAAACTGGCGCGTGACCTGCATGATGAAATTGGCCAGTACCTGACTGCGGTGCATGTGGATGCCAGTGCGCTGGTGGCGGCGAAAAAACTCAGTGTGGCGCGGGAAAGCGCGCAGGCCATTGCGCAGATTACGCGACAGATGATGGTGACTATTCAGGATATTCTGGCTCGTCTGCGCCCGCGTGTGCTTGATGAGTTAGGGCTTAGCCTGGCGCTGGCCGAGTTAATTCATCACTGGCATGACCGTAACCGCGGCATCATGGTGGTCAACGCGATCTCCAACCATCTTTCGCAACATGATGAAGCGGTCTCTGTCACTGTTTACCGTATTTTGCAGGAGTGCCTGACCAATATCAGCAAACATGCGGCTGCCACCCGTGTGACCATCGAGGTGACTGAGGGCGAGCAAGGCCTTTATTTGATGATAGAAGATGACGGGCGTGGTTTTGACACCAGTGTGCAAAGCCGCGGCTATGGCCTGGCTGGCATGCAGGAGCGGGTAGAAGGCTTGATGGGTAGCATGCAAATCAGCAGTGCAGCAGGGCAGGGCACGCGCATTGAGGTTCGTTTTCACACAACAGAAGTATTTCAGAAAGCAGTGACATGACAGTCAAAGTCGTTTTGGTGGATGATCACACCGTGGTACGTTCCGGGTTACGTCGCTTGCTAGAGAGCCACAAGTCGATTGAAATTGTCGCCGAGGCCGACACCGGTGAATCCGCGTATCAGGTCTATGGCGAGAAGTTGCCCGATGTGATGCTGATGGATATCTCTATGCCCGGGATGGGCGGTCTGGAAGCTGCTAAACGTATTTTGCAGCGCTATCCGCAGGCCAAAATCGTGATTTTTTCCATGCATGAGGCGGTGTCGTTTGCGGCGCAGGCACTTAAAACCGGCGTCAAAGGCTATGTGACCAAAACCGGTGTCGCAGAGGATTTGGTGCAGGCGGTGCTGGATGTGTCTAAAGGCCGCACCTTTTTGAGCCAGGATGTGGCGCAAAAAGTGGCTTTGCAAACCTTGATCGGCGAAAGCAATCCCTTGCAGCAACTCACCTCACGCGAGTTTGAGGTGTTTCGCCTGCTGGCCGAAGGCAAGCGCGTAGAAGAAGTGGCTGACATGCTCAAAATTAGCCAGAAAACAGTGGCTAATTATTACACGCTGATCAAGCAGAAGTTATCGGTCAACAGCCCGGTTGAAATGGTCAGGCTAGCGATGAAGCATGGCCTGATTGATGCTGGCTAGAGCCTGCCTGGATATTGCCTAGAGCGTACGCGCCACTTCTTCAATCAATGCCCGTAACCAGCGATGGGCCGGGTCATGCCGGTATCTGACATGCCAGGCAATATCGACCGGAAACGTGCCGAGGTCGACCGGGGTGGGCAGGATTTTTAAGCGCGCATCATTGGCCAGGCGGCGGCAGATCTGAATCGGCAGGGTGGTGCAATAATCGGTGACGGCAATCACCTCTGGCACCGAGAGAAAGTGCGTCACCGACACCGCGACATCACGTTTTAACCCCTGCCTGTCCAGTGCTTGAAACAACCCGGCACGCATGCGGCCCGGCGGCAATACATTGACGTGTTTTAGCTGCTCATACTGTGCTTTGCTGATCTCATGACCGATGGTCGGATGATCGGCGCGCACCACACACGCCAGCCTGTCATCCATCAAATGCTGCACAATCAGGTTATCCGGCGGGTCGACAAAGCGCCCCATGACCAGCGCGGTGCTGCCTGCGCTGACGCCGGTTTCAGCCAGGTCGTTGCCATAAGGAATAATGCGCAGCTTGATGCCCGGTGCCAATAGCCGCAGTTTTGCAACCACCGCCGGAATCAGCACATATTCCACATAACTATTGGGGGCAATCGTAAACAGCAGGTTGGCATTGGTCGGGTCAAATGCCTGTTGCTCAAGCACGATTTCATCCAGTTGGCCTATAGCCTCCATAATGATGGGGGCCATTTCTTCCGCCTTTTGTGTCGGTTGCATGCCATAACGCTCACGAATAAACAGCGGGTCTTGCAGACTCTCCCGCAAACGGTTCAATGCATTCGACAGCGCTGGCTGCGTAATGCCCAGCCGGTCGGCCGCGCGCGTCACACTGCGCTCTTCCATCAGTGCAATAAATACGCGTAATAGATTCAGGTCGTAACGCATTTAATTATTCATATAGTAAATATCTTAAATATACATAATAAATTTCAAAAATGGAATCAAAGCGTTCATGATGGCTATACCAAATCACTTAATTCTAAAGGAGCGTTGAAATGAATATTCTGATTGTACTGACCTCGCATGACACCCTAGGTAACACTGGCCACAAAACCGGTTTTTGGCTGGAAGAGCTGGCGGCACCTTATTACGCGTTTAAGGCTGCTGGTGCGCAGTTAACACTGGCGTCATCTAAAGGCGGGCAGCCGCCACTGGACCCGAAAAGTAATGACCCTGCTTTTCAAACCGCAGAGACAAAACGGTTTGAAGCCGATGCAGAAGCCGGTAAAGCCCTGGCGCATACCGTGCCCTTAAGCACGGTGGCACATGAGCCGTTTGATGCAGTCTTTTATCCAGGCGGGCACGGGCCATTGTGGGACCTGGCGGAGGATAGCGATTCCATTACTTTGATTGAGTCGACACTGAATGCAGGTAAACCTGTTGCGCTAGTTTGCCATGCGCCTGGCGTGTTGCGTCACGCCAAACAGCCAGATGGCCTTCCGTTAGTCGCGGGGAAAAAAGTCACCGGCTTCACCAATACCGAAGAAGACGCTGTCGGCCTGACCAATGTGGTGCCTTTTCTGGTCGAAGACATGCTGGTGAATCATGGCGGACAATACTCGAAAGGCGCTGACTGGCAGCCTTATGTGGTCGAGGATGGCTTGCTGATTACCGGGCAAAATCCAGCATCGTCTGCATTAGCCGCACAGGCGCTGGTGCAGCGTCTGCAAGGTACGCGCCAATCATGAGTGCCTATGTGGTCATGATGCGTGAGCAGACCACGGATCAAGCGGAAATGGCCACTTATGCCAGCCTTGCCCCTCTCGCCCGGGAGGGGCATGCCGTGACGCCCCTGGTAAAATATGGTGCACTCACTATCCTTGAAGGCCCAGCTTTTGAAGGATGTCTCATCCACCGCTTTGCTAGCGTTAAAGCAGCCGAAGCCTGGTACCACAGTCTGCAATATCAACACGCGGTGCAACATCGGCATCGTGGCGCGCAATACCGGGTGTTTATTGTCGAAGGGATTGACGGCTGAAGTGGTCGCAGGCTATAACGGTTGGTTGTGTTACTTTATATATTAAGCAGTCATAGAGAGCCCGGATGAATTACTTTAAAACCTATTGGATGGCCACCATGGCCGCTATTTTCTGGGGCGCCAATTTTAACCTGGCGCGCCCGGTGATTGCTGAAATGGGCCCTTATGTGGCAGGTGCCAGCCGCTATGTGCTGGCTGCGGCTGTCATGGTGTTGATTGCGCAAACCAGAAAAGAGGCGGTGCCTCTCCAGCATTGGAAAGCGTATTTGACGCTGGGGGTGGTTGGCGTATTTGGCTTTAATCTGTTTTTCTTTCTGGGTATGGAAACCTCCTCTGCCATCAATGGCGCGCTGATTATGGCCTTGAATCCTTTGCTCACGGCCGTACTCGGCTATGTGATTCTGCGCGACAAACCCAGCAAGCAGCAATTGATTGCTTTTCCGGTGGGTATTGCTGGTGTGGCGATTGTGGTATTGGGTGCGGGCGCGCAACTGACCATTGCGCTTGGCGATATTTACATCCTGATTGCCTCGCTCAATTGGGCGTTGTATAACGTGCTGGTTAAAAAAATGATGCCAAAAAATGTGAGTGGCATTGCGAATACGGCGGGCATCATGACTGTAGGCGCGCTGGCGTTGACCATGGCTGCCATGATGCATGGCGATCATTTCGTGATGCCGACCATGCATGCCGGGTCGGCCTTATTAATGATGTCGCTAGGCGGCGGTGTGTTGGCTTATTTGTTCTGGAATGCCAGCATTTCAAGCCTTGGGCCATCAAAAGCGGCGATCTTTATGAACCTGGTGCCAGTGACAACCATGGTGATTGCGGCGTTTGAGCATGTGCCGCCTAACCATGCGCAGTTACTCGGTGCCATGCTGGTCATCAGCGCGGTGACGTTTAGCTCGGTGTCATTCTCCAAATCTGCTTAAATGATGTGCTTGATTATTGTTTCTCCAAGCAGCGCAGGGCTCATGGGGCATTTGCATGAGGGCCGTTTCATGAAATTCCCTAAACTGTGTTCATGATCCGCAATAGCAGGATTCTTTATGCTTGCGCCGATAATACATTCACGCGAACCAGACATGGGGTCGGTTCGAGGAATCAAACAAGGAGATCATTATGTGGACTAAACCAGCTGCTACCGAAATGCGTTTCGGTTTTGAAGTCACCATGTACGTCATGAACAAGTAAGTTCATTGGCGTTCAGAAAACCCGGCAGCCTAGGCCGGGTTTTTTATTGCCTGCGGTGGCTGCTTGCATTAAAAAGTGAAGAAAAGATCAGCATTCAGCAGGTATACTATTGCGCTTTTAACGAATGAGTGTCGCATGGACTGGATACAACTATTGATTGAGCAGTATGCGTTGTTTTGCCTGATTGGCGTGGTGGTCGGTGTGTTATCTGGCTTGCTGGGCATAGGCGGCGGCATTGTGCTGGTGCCCATGTTGCATGCCATGCTGGTGGCCAAAGGCTTCTCGGCCGATGCAGCGTTTCATATGGCGCTGGCCACCTCGATGGCCTGCATTGTGTTCACCTCGCTCTCCAGCATACTGGCGCATCATAAAAACCAGAATATTGTCTGGCCCTATGTCTGGGCCATGGTGCCGATGGCGTTTATTGGTTCTTTGCTGGCGACTTTGGTGGCGATTCACCTCGATGCGTTTTACTTAACGCTGTTTTTTGCGAGCTTTACTTTTTTTGCCGCCATACAGTTATTTTTGGACCGCAAACCGACGCAGCACAAAGTGCCAGGCAAGGTTGAGATCAGCCTGGTGTCATTGTTAATCGGTGTGATTTCTGCGCTGGTGTCGATAGGGGGTGGTACGCTCACGGTGCCTTATCTCGCCATGCGTAATGTGTCGGTGAAACAGGCGATCGGGACGTCAGCTGTATTGGGCTTTCCGATTGCGCTGGCGAGCACGGTGAGTTACCTGCAAGATGCAATGCGTCAGGCGGCACATGCGCCAGATTCGTTTGGCCTACTCTATTTGCCCGCCATTATGCTGATAACCCCGCTCAGCGTGTTATTTGCCCCGGCAGGCGTGGCGCTGACCAAGCGTTTGCCGGTCAAGGTGTTAAAGCGTATTTTTGCCGGCTTTTTGATGGGCGTGAGCCTCAACTTGCTGTGGTCACAGCTGGCTTAAGCTAAGCGTGACAGGCAATAAAAAAAACCGCCGTATTCGGGCGGTTTTTTTATTCAATCTCATCTTAATTGCTTAAGACAATGGCTGACTATTTGTTCATGACGTACATTGTCACTTCAAAGCCAAAACGCATTTCAGTCGCAGCTGGTTTAGTCCACATAATGATCTCCTTGGGTTGTTTGTTAAGTACATCGTGCTTGATGTGCTTGTATGACTCTCACTATACGCCGGTGTTTCAAAACCACCCTGAAGCGAATCCGTAAAACAGGCTCATGATTTTACGTAGTTTGCACAGGCGATAAATGATAAAAAGTGTGAGGAAATCCACCGCGCGGCAAAAAAACTGACATAGATTTGTAATACAATCAAAGCAGTCTATTCGTAGCCTTAACCCCATTAACAACCCAGAGTGTGCTTGCATGTCGATTCAAACTATCGCAACCAATCCGTTTTCTGACCAGAAACCAGGCACGTCCGGCCTGCGTAAAAAAGTGCGCGTGTTTCAACAGCCGCATTATCTGCAAAATTTTGTGCAGAGTATTTTTGACACGCTGGAGATTCCGGCCAATGCGACGCTGACCTTGGGCGGTGATGGGCGCTTTTTTAATAAAGAGGCGATCCAGGTCATTATTAAGATGGCAGCGGCCAATGGTTTTGCCAAGGTGCTGGTCGGCCAACACGGTATTTTGTCGACGCCGGCTGCGTCTCACATTATTCGCCAATACCAGACTTTTGGCGGCATTATCCTTTCGGCCAGCCATAACCCAGCCGGGCCTGACGATGACTTTGGCATCAAATACAACACCAGTAACGGTGGCCCGGCACCAGAAAAAATCACCGATGCCATTTTTGCCAATAGCAAAAGCATCACGCAATACACACTGGCTGATTTACCTGAAGTGGATTTGTCCAGCATAGGTGTGACCACTCTGGATGGGTTTGAGGTGGAGGTGATTGACTCGGTGGCTGATTATGCCGCACTGATGCAAAGCATGTTTGACTTTGGCGCGATTAAACGCTGGCTGGCTGCGGGCCATAAGCTGCAATTTGATGCCATGCACGCCGTCACCGGGCCTTATGCCAAAGTGATTTTGGGCGAGCAGCTAGGCGCACCGGCCAGCAGCCTGATGAATTGTGAGGTTTCTGAAACCTTTGGTGGTGGTCATCCTGACCCTAACCTGACCTATGCCGAAGACCTGGTCAAAATTGCCTACGGTGCACAAGCGCCTGATTTCTCCGCTGCGTCTGATGGTGATGGCGACCGCAATATGATTCTGGGCAACCACTTTTTTGTCACGCCTTCTGATAGCCTAGCGCTGATTGCCGCCAATGCCAAGCTGATTCCAGCCTATGCCAAAGGCTTGGCTGGCGTGGCGCGCTCGATGCCAACCAGTGGCGCGGTTGACCGCGTGGCGGCCAAACTGGGCATTGATTGCTACGAAACACCCACCGGCTGGAAGTTTTTTGGCAACCTGATGGATGCTGGCCGTGTCACCTTGTGTGGCGAAGAAAGCTTTGGCACCGGCAGTGACCACGTGCGTGAAAAAGACGGCTTGTGGGCAGTGTTGTGCTGGTTAAACCTGCTGGCAGTGACTGGTGAGAGCGTCGAGTCTTTGGTGCGCAAGCACTGGCAAGTGTATGGCCGCAACGTCTATTCGCGCCATGATTACGAAGGCGTGCCCACCGAACAGGCCAATGCTGTCATCGCCCATATCAAAGCGCAATTTACCAGCCTGCCAGGCCAGGTGTTTGGCAGCTACACCGTGAAGACAGTGGATGATTTTAGCTACACCGACCCGGTGGATGGCTCTGTCAGTACCGGTCAGGGGCTGCGTATCTTGTTCGCCTGCGGCTCGCGCGTGGTGATTCGTTTATCTGGCACCGGCACTGAGGGGGCGACCATTCGCGTCTACCTCGAGGCCTTTACAGAGGATGCTGCGCAACAGCAGTTGGATGCACAAGAGGCGCTGGCAGAACTGATTACTGTGTCACACCAGATTTCGCAACTGCCACCGCTCACCGGCAGGCAGCAGCCAACCGTGATCACCTAAGAATAATCGCCGCGGGGAAATGGCTGCATGAAAATGATAAAAAAAAGTATTCTTTGCCCGGTGGTGTTGTCTGCTGGCTTGCTGGCCTGCGGCGTCAACCCGGTGACCAAAGAGCGCGAGTTCCAGTTTGTCTCGCAAGACAAAGAGATCCAGCTCGGCCAGCAAAACTACAGCCCGGCGCGCCAGTCGCAAGGCGGAGATTACGCGCTGGATGCAGAACTCACACGTTATGTGCAACAAGTGGGGCAAAAGCTGGCGGCAGTGTCTGACCGCCCGGATTTGCCGTATGAGTTTGTCGTGCTCAATGATTCTGTGCCCAATGCCTGGGCGATGCCAGGCGGCAAAATTGCCTTTAACCGCGGCCTGTTATATGAGTTACACAGTGAGGCCGAACTGGCGGCCGTGCTGGGTCACGAAATTGTGCATGCGGCGGCGCGTCATGGTGCCAAAGGCATGGAGCGCGGCATGTTTATGCAAGGCGCCATGCTGGCGGTGGGCCTCGCTACGCGTGACTCTAACTATGCCAATCTGGTGGTCGGTGGTGCGCAATTGGGCGGCCAGTTAATCACCAGCAAATATGGCCGTGATGCTGAATCAGAGTCTGACCACTATGGCATGAAATATATGAAATTGGCCGGCTATGACGTGGCCGCCGCAGTGACCTTGCAAGAGACGTTTGTACGGCTGAGTGAGGGCAAGCGGCAAGATTTTATCACTGGCTTGTTTGCCAGCCATCCGCCGTCACAAGAGCGTGTCGACCTCAACAAGAAAACGCTGGCAGAATTAGGTGCTGGCGGCGAGATGGGCAAAGAGGTTTACGCCCAAAAAGTGGCCAAACTGATGGCGACGCGCGAAGCTTATAAAGCCTATGACGAAGGCAAAGCCGCCTTGCAAAAAGGCGATGCAGAAAAAGCCAAAACCCTGGCCAAAAAGGCCATCAGTATCGAGCCGCACGAAGCCCGTTTTCAGGAGTTGTTGGGTGATATTGCGCTGACAAAAAAGAACACCACAGAAGCACTGGCGTTTTACGACAAGGCGATTCAGATGCAGCCTGATTATTTCAAGCCCTATGTGCAAAGCGGGATTGCCTTGTTTAATGATGGCAAAAAGGAGCAGGCTGAGCCTTTCTTAAAAAAAGCCAATGCTTTGCTGCCAACCGCCCCTGGTTATGCTTTGCTCGGCCAGATTGCCGAAGGCCGCGGTGAAACCTCACTGGCTTTACAGCACTACCAGCTCGCTGCCAGCTCAGACTCTGAAATCGGTAAAGAAGCCGCTGGCCGTGCCATGCGCATCGATTTGCCACGCAACCCCGCGCGTTATTTGCCGTCAGGCCCGCTGGCGGATAACACCGGCATGGTCTACGCTGCCGTGCAAAACAATAGCAGCGTACCGGTTGGGCGCGTGCAGGTGCGCATGTTGCAATATGACAGCCGTGGCCGCCTGCTGGACCAGAGCCGCTCTATGTTGATTACGGGCGGCATCGCGCCAGGTAAACGCGGCTCGGTGGCGACCGGCGTGCGTATTCAGGACCAGGCCGCATTGCAGTTTTTTCGTGTGGTGGTTGAAGGCGCCGAGCTGGCGAATTAATGATTATACAAAGATAGTTCGCGATGGCTACCCAAGATACCTGCTGTTCCGTTTCCCCTTATTTTGAAGTTCACCCCGGCAAAGCCGCTGCTTTTCGCGCTATCTGCGAGAAGTATGTGGCATGGTCAGCGCGCGAGCCTGGCTGTTTGTATTATGGCTTTAGCTTTGATGGCGACCTTGCACATTGCCGCGAAGGTTTTGAAAATGCCGCGGCCTTGTTAGCGCATCTTGAAAACCTGCGCCCGATTCTGCATGAGATGGGCGAAGTGTCTCAGATGGTGCGCATTGAGGTGCATGGGCCTGAGGCTGAATTAGCCACATTGCGTGCGCCGCTGGCCGGGCTGAACCCGCAGTGGTTTGTGCTGGAGTATGGCGTGAGAAAGTAGTGCATGGCTTTGCTGCTAAAAATCTGCTAATGTCACGCCGGATTGGATTAACCAATCTTTACTTAATAATTTGAAAGAATAAGAATGAATATCAAAAGAAGAGTTGCCAGCGCCCTGTTAGTGGCGTTAGCGATGACTGCGGCTGGTTGCTCAACCATGCAAGATGTGGTCAAAGTCAAACAAAGCGGTGCAGAAGGGACAACGCAAAATTATGCCGTGACAGAGGCGCAAGCTTGGGAGATTGCAAAAACCGTCTTCAGATGGGAAGGTGCCGATGCGATTGAAGAGCATAGAGACCAGCACTATATGCTCACCAGCAGTGGCGTGAATCTGGTGTCATGGGGCGCGGTGATGGGCGCCTGGGTAGAGCCGGTGAAAGATGACGACACTAAAGTGACTGTGGTAACCAAGCGCCGTGTGACTGTGAATGTCGCGACGACCCTGACTGAAACGACGTTCCATAAACGGTTTGCTCAGGCGGTGGCTATTGTCAAACAAGGTAAGCCATTACCTGCTGAGGCACCATAAGTGCTAGCGCGTGAGCAACCCGTGTGCTCACGCGTATTATTCACCTGCCCGTATTGTCATCACGCCACGATACAAGCGTACATCCATCCGGCCCAAAAAGCTCATCCCAAGTAAAGCATCGCCTTCCAGCCCTGGCGAAATCGTCGCGGCGACATCATGCGCAACCACACCCCCTAATTGCACAGTTTTTAAACGCACCAGGTAAGACACGGCATTGCCATTGGCGGTGTGCGTGTTAATCGCATCGCGGCTGGCCAGGCCTAAACGGTCTGCGACACTTTGCGAAATGGCCACGCCGGTGGCGCCGGTGTCTACCAGCACGCGTACGCGTTCGCCATTAATCAGCGCTTCGGCGCTGTAGTGGCCATCCGGCCCGCGTTTGAGGCTGACCACTTGTTGCTGGCCGATTTGTTCCAGGGTATTGGGGTGTTGTACGCGGTCAACTAAAAGCCAGACCAGGGCGGCAAGGCCCAGCCAGATCAGGGTGTAGAGCAGGCCGCGCCCGCGCGCGTAGAGTCTTTGAGTAGCATGTCGCATGCTCATTCAATGGTGGCTTAAAACGGAAATTTCAAGTCTGGATTAGCGCGGCGGATGACTTGTTTAAACGCCAGTTGAATGCGGCTTAATGCCGCCTCGCTCTCTGCTTCAAAGCGCAGTGTGAGGACTGGCGTGGTGTTCGAGGCACGTATCAGGCCAAAGCCATCAGCATACTCCACACGCAAACCATCAATCGTGATGACTTCAAGTGCATCTGCAAATTGCGCCGATTGTTGCAGCATGGCAATCAAGGCGTGCGGTTCGCCTTCTTGCATGGCAATCTGTAATTCGGGGGTGTTGAGGCTGTCGGGTAGGGCTTCGAGTACTGCGCTGGCGTTGGGGCTGTGGCTGACGATTTCTAGCAGGCGCGCTGCGCTATAGAGGCCGTCATCAAAGCCAAACCAGCGTGGTTTACCTTGCCTGGCATCGTTAAAAAACAGGTGGCCTGACAGTTCACCACCGATGGCGGCACCGGTTTCTTTTATTTTGGCTTTCATCAGCGAGTGGCCGGTTTTCCAGATCACCGGTTTGCCGCCGTGCTCACGGATAAACGGCGATAAGTGGCGGGTGGATTTCACATCAAACACCACTTTGCTGCCCGGCTGTTGTTGTAGCACGTCTTCTACAAATAGCATCAGTTGGCGGTCACTGCGGATGATTTGGCCGGACTTGGTGACCACGCCCAAACGATCGCCATCGCCATCAAAGGCAATGCCTATTTCAGCTTGGCCTGTCTGTAATGTGTGTATCACATCTTGCAGGTTTTTCGCATCGACCGGGTCTGGATGGTGGTTAGGGAAGTGTCCATCTACCTCACAAAACAAAGGCTCAACTTCGCAGCCCAAGGCTTTAAACAGGGCGGGTGCATAGGCGCCAGCGACACCGTTGCCACAATCCATCACCACCCGCATCGGGCGTGCCAGTTGAATGTCCGAGACTATGGCCGCCTGGTAAGCCGAGTATATCTCGTAAAACGATTGCTTGCCGGGTTGTGCAGGTTGTGCAAATTGTTGCTGGGTGATGCGTTGTTTGAGTGCCTGAATGGCCTCACTGCTGAGGGTTTCACCCGCAATCACCATTTTGAGGCCATTGTAGGCTGGTGGATTATGGCTGCCGGTAATCATGACGCCACTGCTGGTTTCAGTGAGGTAGTGCGCTGCAAAATACAGCATGGGGGTGGTGACCATGCCCAAGGCAATCACATTGGTGCCGGTATCTACGATGCCGGTAGTAAGTGCCGCGGCCAAGGTGGGACTGGACAAACGGCCGTCATAGCCGACACACAGGCTGTGTTCGCCACGCTCTGGTGCCAGGGAGCCCAGTGCCAGGCCGATCTGATAGACAATTTCTTCTGTTAGCGTCTCGCCGACGATACCGCGAATATCGTAGGCTTTGAAAATGGACGCTGGCAGAAAAGTGGTCATTTACTCGGCTTCTTCTATCCAGGCCAGTTGAATGGCCTCGAGAATTTTTTCGCCGCAATGAGAAGGCTCGTCGTCAAAGCCATCCAGGTCCATGACCCATTGCATCAGGTCGGTAAAACGGATGGTTTTCGGGTCAACCTCGGGGAATTTATCATACAGGTCTTCAGCGATACGCTGGCTGTCGGTCCATTTCATTACAATCGGCTCCATGTGCAAATGAGGGTGTTAAACCGCATTATAACTGACAGCGCGCATCGGGTTTGACAGAATCGGCCTACACGCGTGTCAGTCAGGCAGGACTAGCCAGGCCCGCCTATCATTGTCATCATGACAAGCTATGAATGAGAACGACATCACCACCAAAAAATCTGTAGCGATGAGTAGCTGGGTCGCCGGCACTTTGCTGGCTCTTGTGCTGGCCGTGATTGCCTGTGAAATCGCCGGTTGGCCGTTTTTGCGTCAGCCCTTGCAACAATTGCTGCAGGATAAACTGCACCGCGCTGTCGAGATCGAGCGCCCGTTTCGCTTGCAGTTGCTGGGCGGCATTCGCCTGCAGGTAGGCGGATTAAAGCTATCGGCACCAGAAGGCTTTGACGCGCCTTATTTTGTCGATGCACATGGCCTGGATCTGGCACTGCGTTACCGTGATCTATGGTCGCTAAAAGAAAACGACCCTTACCGTATTGCGGCAATTCGTGCGGATCAACTCAATACCTATCTGCTGCGCCGCGCAGACCAGCATGCGACTTGGCAGTTTGAGCTGGATGATAGCGGCCCACCACGGCCGTTTCCGCTGATCGAGCAATTGGCAGTGAATCAGGGCCAGGCCAAAGTTGCTGACGCCGTGACTGACGCCCAACTGGCGGTGACTTTTTTTACCGAAGAAGGGGCGCATCTGGCCACGCCGGAATCACGGGTGAAAATCAATGGCCAGTTTCGCAAGCGCCCGCTACAGGGCGAGTTGGTCACGCAAGGCTTTTTGCCGGTGGCGACCCAGGGCAGCCAGTCGCCGATTAACTCTCAAGGTTGGTTAAAATATGGCGCGGTCAACGCGCAATTTCGGGGGGCAGTCTATGACTTGTTTGGCACGCAGCGCGTGAAAGGCAAAGTGGATGTGAAAGGTGCATCGCTGGCTGACGCCGGCGATTTGCTGGACCTGACATTGCCACGCACCGCCGCCTTTAAAGTCAGTGCCGAGATTGAAAAAGGCATTGATCAGTGGCAGGTGAATATTCCTTCTGCGCACATTGGGCGTAGCAGGTTATCCGGGCAGTTTGTGTATGACTTTGCCCCCGAAACGCCCATGCTGCGTGGCAAACTGCAAGGCGCATTGCTGATGCTGGCCGATTTAGCGCCCGCGTTTGGCGCAAGCCAGGGGAGTTCTGCCGCCAAAGCGCATCCCGGTAAGCTGTTTCCTGACGAATCGCTGGATTTCAGCACCTATGGGCGTATGAATGCCGATATTGATGTGCATCTGGATGCGGTTGATTTAGGCAATGCTTTTAAGCAGCGCATTGCGCCTTTAAAGCTGCGCTTAACCTTGAATAAACACAAACTAAGCCTGGCTGAGCTCGAAGCCAGTACTGCGCAAGGCACACTCACCGGTGCTTTGAGTATTGATGCACATGACGCCAGTAATACTGACTTATCCCCACCACCTGCGCCTGAGTGGGATATTCAATTGGCGGTGCGCGATATTCGCCTGGAGCAATGGCTAAAGGTGACACCAGAGAATAAGGTGGCTGGTAACAAAGCATCGTCGGCCAAGCCTTCTTCACCCAAGCCTGCGTCGCCCAGTCAGGCGCCTGCTTATATTTCAGGCAAGTTAAATGGCAAAGCCAGTTTGCAAGGGCGTGGACGCTCTACGGCAGCGTTACTTAAATCGCTGGATGGCCAGTTGGCGTTGATGGTGCGTCAGGGTGAAATTTCGCACCTGCTGGTCGAGGCGGCAGGCCTGGATATTGCGCAAGCCGTTGGCGTGCTGATGAAAGGCGATCAAGCCTTGCCTATGCAATGTGCGGCCATGGGCTGGCATGCCAAGCAAGGCGTGCTGACGCCAGAGGCAGCCTTGATTGATACGCCGGTCACCACCGTCAACGTGCAAGGCGAGGTGGACCTGGGGCAGGAGCAACTTAACCTCAAATTGCAGGCCAGCCCCAAAAACTTCTCACCTTTTACCGTGCGTTCACCCATTCTGGTTACCGGCCCGTTTGTGGACCCCAAAGTATCGCTGAGTCCGGGCCCGATTGCCGCGCGCGTGGCTGGTGGGGTGTTGCTGGCGCTGATTAATCCGTTTGCGGCGATTCTGCCTTTTCTTGACCCTGGCAGTGCGTCAGAGGTGACAGATGAAGGCTGCCAGCAGACGTTGCAACAACTGAAAGCACGCAAGCATTAATGGATGTTGTGGGTGACGACAAAAAAAGAACCCAACCGAAGTTGGGTTTAGGGAGCGATTTTGGAGATATACGCTTACGGTTACTACTAAGCATAAGCTGTGCCAGGTTTTATAATTACATTTAAATCAATAAGATAGCTTGTTTTATGGATTTGTTGCCTGTTGCTGAGACAGCAACTGTTTGATTGTGTGCACCGATTTGGTGCAAGGCGTGCAATGCTGGCGCAGTTATTCTTAGGCATCTTCCAGGCATCGTCCTTTGCTGTGTTTTAATCCTCAAAAAAAAGCATCTTGCGCTGACGCATGCTAAAGGTGCATGCCATGGTCGCCTCATGGTAAAATTACGCTTTATTGTTATTGATACGGAAACTTGATCGTCATGTTTAGCTTTTCAAGAAACTTAAGCGTTGCAGACCCAGCTTTGGCCACAATGATTTCTTCTGAAGTAGAGCGTCAACATCAGCATATTGAGCTGATTGCCTCAGAAAACTACACCAGCCCAGCGGTGATGGAAGCACAAGGCTCGCAGCTGACTAACAAGTATGCGGAAGGTTATCCAGGCAAGCGTTTTTACGGCGGCTGTGAGTTTGTTGACCAAGTGGAGCAATTGGCGATTGATCGCCTGAAAGCACTGTATGGCGCTGAGTATGCCAACGTGCAACCGCACTCCGGTTCACAAGCCAACCAAGCAGTGTATTTCTCTATTTTAAAACCAGGCGATACGGTGATGGGCATGAACCTGGGCCACGGCGGTCACCTGACCCATGGCTCCCCGGCTAACCTGTCCGGTAAGTTGTTCAACATTGTGCCTTATGGCTTGAACGACAAAGAAGAAATCGACTACGACGAGATGGAGCGTATTGCCATTGAGTGCAAACCAAAGTTGCTGATTGGTGGCGCCTCTGCTTACGCCCTGCGTTTTGACTGGGCACGTATGGCCGAAATCGCTAAAAAAGTCGGTGCTTATTTCATGGTCGACATGGCGCACTACTCCGGCCTGATCGCCGCCGGTGTGTACCCTAACCCGGTGCCACACGCTGACTTCGTCACTTCTACCACGCACAAAACCTTGCGTGGCCCACGTGGCGGTATCATCATGGCTAAAGCAGAGTTTGAAAAATCAATTAACTCTAATGTGTTTCCAAGCCTGCAAGGCGGGCCGTTGATGCACGTCATCGCTGGTAAAGCCACCGCTTTCCTCGAAGCGGCACAACCTGAATTCAAAGTGTATCAAGAACAAGTGTTGAAAAACGCCAGTGCTATGGCCAACACCCTGGCGGCACGCGGCTTGCGCATTATCTCTGGCCGCACTGAGTCACACGTATTTTTGGTCGACCTGCGCCCTAAAGGCTTGACCGGTAAAGCGGCTGACGCTTTCCTCGGCCAGGCGCACATCACCGTCAACAAAAACGCGATCCCCAACGATCCTGAGAGCCCATTCGTGACCTCCGGTATTCGTATCGGTTCACCAGCGATTACGACGCGTGGCTTTAAAGAAGCTGAAGCCGAGCAAGTGGCTAACTTGATCGCCGACGTGCTGGACAACCCGGAAAATGCAGAAGTGATTGCAGCGGTAAAAGCCAAAGTACACGCATTGGCTGACAAATTTCCGGTCTACGGCAAGTAATTTCTCCGGCCAGTTTTAGCCATGAAATGTCCTTTTTGCGGTGCTGACGATACTCAGGTGGTGGATTCCCGACTCAATGAGGAGGGCAACTCCATCCGTAGGCGTCGTCGTTGCCAGGTTTGCGATAAGCGCTTTACCACCTACGAAACGGCAGAGTTGCATTTGCCGCAAGTGGTCAAGCAAAACGGCAACCGCGAAGAGTTCAAGCGCGAAAAGTTGCGCGTGTCATTTACGCGCGCGCTGCATAAGCGCCCAGTGCCGACCGAGTATGTCGATAAGGCCATGGACCGCATTATCCAAAAAGTGCTTGGTTTGGGTGTGCGCGAAGTGCCAGCGCGATTGCTGGGTGAAACTGTGATGCAAGAGCTCAAACAAATGGATCAGGTGGCGTATATCCGTTTTGCTTCGGTGTATCGAAGCTTTTCAGATGTCGATGATTTTCATAATGCTATTCGTGACCTGGATGTGACCGATAGCGATAATTAGTCCGAAAGGCGAGGGTGCATGAAACTGATCAAGCTGTCTGCAATTGCGTTAGCGGTATTCACTGTCATCCTCACCATTGTGTTTTTTACCTGGTGGGCGTTTAAAGACCAGGCAGTGTTTGGCGGTGACAAATTTGACCAAACGCGCTGGATGTCCCTTGCCAACACGGTGCAAACCGAGTGCCGTCGCGGTGACATGGCCTACGACCTGAAAAATCATATTCTGATTCGTGGTGCTAAAAAAGAAGCGGTGATGGCCTTGCTGGGCCGCCCCAGTTTAGAAGACGCCAACGCGCTAGAGTATGACCTTGGTAAGTGCATGCATGTCTACCATGCCTTGCGCATTTATTTTGACCAGGATGGGCGGTTAACCCATAGCCAGATTTCTTCGCACTAAACGTTTGGCCTGTTAAGCGTAGGCAGGCGACAAGGTCGTGGTTGCGGTTGTTGCTTGATAACGCTGGCGAAATGTTTGCATAAAGTCGGCCAGTTGTTCAGCGGCTGCTAGCTCTAAGCCGTTATAAATCGACGCGCGGATGCCGCCTATGCTGCGGTGGCCATTCAAGCCTGAAAACCCTGCCAGTTGTGCTTGCTGAAAAAATGCTTGCTCAATCTCGGCGGTTGGCAAAGTAAATACCACATTCATTTTAGAGCGATCAGCCACTGCCGCACGGCCACGATAAAAGTCGGCGTGGTCGTCCAGCACCTGATACAAACAGTCTGCCTTGGCCTGGTTACGTTTAGCCATATTGTGCAAGCCGCCCATTTCATCACGTAACCAGCGGGTGACCAGCAACACGCTATAAATCGCAAACACGGGTGGCGTGTTGTAAATAGAGTGCGCATCGGCTTGCGCGTGGTAATTGATAAAGCCTGGCAAATCATCTGGCAGGCTGTTCATAAAGTCATCGCGCAATATCACCAGCGTCACGCCAGCCGGGCCGATGTTTTTCTGCGCATGGGCGTAGATCATGGCGTAGCGGTTAAAATCACCGGGCGCCGACAGTAAGTCTGACGACATATCACAGATACGCGGCACATCGTCGCGGCCAGGTACACGATGGAACTGCAGGCCTTCTACAGTCTCATTCGAGATATAGTGAAAATAGGCCGCATCTTTAGAGAGCTGTAACTCGGCATCGGTAGGCAAACGGCCAAACTGGTCAGCTTTGCCACTCCACGCCAGGTGCAATTTGCCGGATTTTTCTGCCTCGTGAATCGCCTTGCCGCTCCAGTAGCCGCTATGGATATAGTCGGCCGACTGCCCATGGCGCAGCAAATTCATCGGCAACATAGAGAACTGCTGCGTGGCGCCGCCTTGCATCATCAACACTCGGGTAGATTGAGGCAAGCCCATCAAGTGGCGGACATTGTCTTCTAGCTCATGCACCACCTGCGCAAACCATGCCGAGCGATGGCTGATGCCTAAAATAGACAAACCGACCTCTGGCACACAGAGCATGGCGGTATGCAGTTGTTGCAATACGCTTTCAGGCAAGGCGCCAGGGCCGCCAGAAAAATTCAGTTGATTGGCACTCAGTTTCATCATGCGCTCTCCAATAAAGGTTGCGGCTGTAATGCGTATAAATATTGCTCGAAGGCTTGCTGTAGCTTGCCGATTTGCCCGGCTTTAAACGGGAACAGGCTGGCAGCGTCCATGGCATGCACGGCCATGATGTGGTCGATTTCAAACACCAGTAATTGGCCGTCTTTGGTCTCTGCACAATCAATGCACAAATAGTCGAGTTGCAAACGCTGGTAAATGGCCGCCAGTGCCGCTTGGTGGCGTGTGGCAAAGCTGGCAAAGTTTTGCATAAACGCGCCTTCTTCGGCCCGTTTGTCGGCAGAGTCATACATGCCGGCATTGACGTAATGCACCATCCAGTCACTCGAAATCGCCATGTGGCAGATAAAGGGCTGGCCGCGCAGCATGGCAATACGGTATTTACGGAACTGGCCATCCTGGCTGCTGTAATCGACAAAACGCGAGACAAAAAAAGCGGTACTTTGGACTTGTTTTAAATAGTCGGCCAGTTCGGCTGGCTGCGTGATCCTGGCCAGGTCGTTACCAGCTTGCGAGCCAACCGGGCGAATAATCAAGGGTATTCCAGGCAGCGCAGCCGGGTCGGTAATCTCTGTCGGGCGCGGCATGCTCAAGCGCGTGACGACCTGGCTGCGGGTGAGTTTGTGCGTGCGCGGCATATCTAGGCCGGGGACGCCTTGCAGCAACTCACTGAGCTGGTCACGGTTAACGTTGGGCAACAGGTGTGGCGGATTAATCACCGGCCTGGCGTGGTCAAGCAGGCTGGCTTGCACTGCCAGCAGCAAAGCGCGGTTGGCCTGGCTATCTGAGAGGGCGACCATCACCGCGTCGTGTTCAGGCATGGGCGATGGCAGCGGCTGCTCGACCGAGGCATAGTAATAAAGGAGTTCTACCGGGCTGTTTTCCAGCAGGCAATCAATCGGGGTGTTTTCAGACAGATCGCCTGGCGTCATGATCATCAGCAAGCGAAAGCGTGGCGGCTGGCAGTTTGCCGGGCGGCGGTAGAGTCGTTGTAAAGACAGCGCCTGCTCTTGAATTGCCAGGCCCATGTCGCGCATTTTCAGGCATAAAAAGCCAATCGCCAGGTTCATCCACAAAATGGCGTTCTCCTGGTCCTGATTGGCCTGAACCAGTAGCGATTGCGCATGCGCGCGCAAATCTGCGCCGCTGAGGCTCATGCGCAGAAAAGGCGCCAGCCCCTGAAACGTATGGCTGGCATTGTTATGGGCCAAGGCTTCAAATAAATTGCGCAGATAACGCTTTTTTTCGCTGGCACGCGCCGACGCCCAGAAGTCATCGCTGCGATAGACCTGGTTGCCCGCGATTGTTAGTTGCAAGTGGTATGGCTGGCCGAGTAATTCTGTATGCACATAGGTCGCAAAGCACTCGGCAAAGTCTTCCTGCACATCCATGCTGGCGTATAAGGTCGGAAACGACGTCCTGGCCAGGTCGCGATAGAGGTCCAATGCCTGGTTGGCGTGCAGGGCCGGCTGGCGATAGAAACTAATTTTTTCACGATGCGGGAAATTCTGCTCTGGCCGGATCGCCTTGCTGCCACTGGTTTGCCAGCTGAGTTTGCCAAAGTGGCCGGCCAGCTTGGGGAGCGAGAATACCCACTCCTCCGGGCAAAGGTCGGTCATGGTGGCCACAATATGGCCGAATTCATGCAGTAGCAGAAACCGCAGTGCCTGAATGCGATGGTCATTTTCAGGGGTGGCAATCTCTACGCTGATCTGCACCTGCTCATCAGCCATGAAGGCTGAATTTTCTTTCCAGCTAGCCCAGGCATTTGCCGAGGGGTGGCGAAACGCCTGGCTGTCGAGCACAATCACAAAGCCGATATTATTGCTGCCATCGCCCAGGGCGACCATGTCGGTAAAGCCCGAAGCATCGAGACCGTTGGCAAAGAAAATGCCAAGTATGGATTTACTCAGTGTATCAAGCAGGCTCTCTGGCAATGGCGCTAGCACCTGTGCCAGGTCCTCTTGCCAGTCACGGCTTGATTCCAGGCTGACTGCTGGTAATCCGTGCGTACGACCATACTCTGAGAGAAAGTCCTGCAAGTCTGCGGTGGGCGGGGTCAGGCGCGTATGCAGCGGTTGTGCATACAGGGCCAGCCATGGGTTTGGGTCAGCAATATAAATCATGCCTCAGTGTAGCGCCATCGCGCGCGAAGGTTAGCGGCAAAAAAACTGGCAAATACCACGGTATTCAACAGTTAAGCGGTGAGGATAATCCACGGATTTGCCGCGCACGTTGGTGGGCATTGGCGCGCAAGGCAACGACAAAAAACCGCAGTGCCGTGTTTTTTTGTATCATGGCAGTCTATGCAAGTGACCTCACAAGATATTGAATGGATGACGCGCGCGCTGCGACTGGCCGCGCGCGGACTGTACACCACGACACCCAACCCGCGTGTGGGGTGCGTGATTGTCAACAATGGCCAGGTAGTCGGCGAGGGCGCGCATTTAAAAGCGGGTGAGCCGCATGCCGAAGTGCATGCCTTGCGCACGGCAGGCGAGCAGGCGCGTGGCGCCACCGCGTATGTGACACTGGAACCTTGCAGTCATTTTGGCCGTACGCCACCTTGTGCCGACGCGCTGGTGAATGCAGGTGTGAGCCGTGTCGTGGTCGCTATGCAGGACCCTAATCCGCTGGTCGCAGGTAATGGCATTGCGCGTTTGCAGGCACAGGGCATTGCGGTGACTGTGGGCGTGTGCGAAGCACAAGCGCGAGCTCTCAACCCTGGCTTTATTCAGCGCATGACCCAGCAGCGGCCTTATGTGCGCCTCAAGGTGGCCGCCAGCCTGGATGGTCGTACGGCGTTAGCCAATGGCCATAGCCAATGGATTACCTCGGCCGCTGCGCGCAAAGATGTGCATCATTGGCGCGCACAAAGTTGTGCCATTGTCACCGGCATCGCCAGCATCCTGCAAGACGATTCATCGTTGACGGTGCGCGACGTGAATACCCCCAGGCAACCGTTGCGGGTGATTGTGGACAGCCAGTTGCGTATCCCGATTGATGCCAAGGTGTTGCAGGATGGCAATGCGCTGGTGGCTTACGCACAAGGCGACGCTGCTAAACTGGAAATGTTGCAGGTGATGGGCGTGCGCACCTTGCAGGCACCCAATACGCAAGGCCAGGTTGACCTTGCTGTGCTGATGCAGGCATTGACTGCCTTGCCGTGCAATGAGGTGCTTATTGAAGCGGGTGCCACGCTCAACGGCGCTTTTATGCAAAGCGGTTTGGTGGACGAATTATTGCTCTATTACGCGCCTAAATTGATGGGCCACACTGCGCGTGGCATGTTTGCCTTGCCTACGCTGGCGCAGATGTCGGATGTACGCGATTTGAATATTCTGGATGTGCGCCAGTTCGGTCAGGATATTCGTATCCAGGCTAAATTTCAGCTTTAATTTTATATGCTGATAGACACCCATTGCCATCTCGATGCCAGCGAGTTCGATGCAGATCGCGACCATGTTTGGCTGGAGGCGCAAGCGCAAGGTGTGCGTGCGGTGGTGATTCCGGCGGTCACACAGGCGACATTTCAACCGATCATGCAGTGGTGTGCACAACAGCCACAGGCTGGCTTTGCGTTGGGGTGGCACCCCATGTATGTCGCGCAGGCGCCGGATGACGCTTTGCAGCAGTTACAGCAATATGTGGCCGCCGTCTTGGCGGGCCCGCAGGCGCATCAATTGCTGGCGATTGGTGAAATCGGCCTCGATTTTTACCTGACGCGTGACAACGAGGCCAAACAAATCGCTTTATTTGAAGGACAGCTACAGATTGCCAAACAATTTGAGTTGCCGGTGATTTTGCATGTGCGCAGTGCGATAGATAGCATCCTCAAATATCTGCGCAAGCATCGCGTTTGTGGTGGTATCGCTCATGCCTTTAATGGCAGCATGCAACAAGCCGCCGTATTTGCTGATTTGGGATTCAAACTGGGGTTTGGTGGCGCCATGACCTGGCCGCGTGCACTAAAAATTCGGCAACTGGCCGCAGAATTGCCGTTGGATCAACTGGTTTTGGAGACCGATGCGCCCGATATTCCTCCGGTTTGGATCGGTCATCAGGGGCGAAATAGCCCCGCGCAATTAAAAAGAATAGCGGAGGAACTATGCCTAATTCGTGGCTTAGAAAATTCGCAACTCATTGAAATGATAGGCAAAAATTCTACGCAAGTTTTACCGAAATTAGCCCATTTATGCACATGACTTAAAGTGACACATTAAGAATGTGTCCAAAGTGTTTCAATTATAGTGGTGCATTGTAAGTGTTTGATTTTATTGAATAAAAAAATAGATTAAAAAATGAACTTTCGGAAAAAGTCCTTTTAAATTGGTAAGTTACGGAATTAAGACACAGCAATCCACAAAGTTATCCACAGATTTTGTGGATGGAAAAATACGGTGTTTGTCCTACAATAAAAGCAAGGCCTTTTACAACTTTTACAATTATTGATCACTCGTCAGCAAAGCTCTTTTTATGCGTGTTAAACAACAACATTTTCGTACCATCTGGCAACAAGCCGCTGCGGTCTGTCTGATTGATCAAACCCGTTTGCCGTTTGAGTTTGTCACGGTTGAAGTGACGACCCTGGCGCAGATGTGTCATGCCATACGCAGCATGCAAGTGCGGGGGGCACCGCTGATTGGCGCCGCCGCCGCTTATGGGGTTGCACTGGGTATTCAAGACCTCGCGAGCGATGCACATCTACAGGTGGTGGTTGCACAGCTATGTGCAACCCGGCCAACGGCAGTTAATCTGGCGTGGGCGGCGCAACGCATGCAGCAGCAATTGCTGGCGTTGCCTGTATCTGCGCGTGCAACGGCTGCCTGGGCATTGGCGCAGGCGATTGCTGACGAGGATGTGACACAGAATCTGGCCATCGGCCAGCACGGTAAGGCGCTGATTGCGACAAAAAGGTCAGTGAGTCCGCAGCAGGTTGTGAATATCCTCACCCATTGCAATGCCGGTTGGCTGGCGACAGTGGATGGCGGCACCGCGCTGGCGCCGATTTACGCGGCACATGATGCTGGCTTGCAGGTGCATGTGTGGGTCGATGAAACCCGTCCGCGTAATCAGGGGGCGAGTTTGACTGCCTGGGAGCTGGCACAGCATGGCGTGCCGCATACGGTGATTGCCGATAATGCAGGCGGCCACTTAATGCAGCATGGCCAAGTGGATATGGTGATTGTGGGCGCTGATCGCGTCACGCGTGAGGGTGACGTCTGTAACAAGATAGGCACTTATTTAAAGGCGCTGGCGGCGTTTGACCAGCAGGTGCCTTTTTATGCGGCCGTGCCAACGCCCACTATCGATTGGCAACTGGCACGCGGGGCGGATATTGAGATTGAAATGCGCGACGCAGACGAGGTGGCTTATATGCAAGGGCAGGGCGTCGATGGGCAGCTACAGCGTATACGTGTGATTCCGCACGAAAGCACCGCGCTTAACCCGGCGTTTGATGTCACCCCGGCCCGGCTGGTGACCGGCATTATTACTGAGCGTGGCGTGTTCACCCCTGAGCAGCTAACAAGTCTGGAGCCATCATATGAGTAAGCCTACCCCCGCACAACAGTTGCTACACACCGCCGGGCAGATGGCACAAGCTGGGCTGAATAAAGGCAGCTCTGGCAATGCGAGTATTCGGTTGGATGATGGCTTTTTGATCACGCCATCTGGCGTGCCTGCAGAGCAGCTCAGCACTGACAGCATGGTGTATATGGATTGGCAGGGCACGCCTGAGGCCGGTAAAAAACCATCGAGTGAGTGGCGTTTTCATCGGGATATTTTGCAAGCGCGGCCGGAGGTGAATGCGGTGTTGCATTGCCATAGCATGTTTGCTACCACCATTGCTTGCATGGCGCGCCCTGTGCCGCCATTTCATTATATGATCGCCACCGCTGGCGGTGACGATATTCGCTGCGCGCCTTATGCCTTGTTTGGCACACAGGCATTGTCTGATGGCGCGATGGCCGCGTTGCAGGACCGCAAAGCCTGTTTGCTCGCGCATCATGGCATGATCGCCTTAGGCCAGGGCTTGCCGCAGGCATTGGCGATTGCGGTTGAAGTGGAGGGGTTATGTGAGCAGTATTGGCGGTTATTGCAGCTTGGTGAGCCAACACTGTTAACACCTGAACAAATGCGTGAAGTGCATGCTCAGTTTAAAGGCTATGGCCAATGGGGCAGGTAGCACACTTACAACTTGGGAAACAGCCCTAGCGTGCTCAAACGCAGTAATCGTGCTGGATCACAAATGAATATATTGTTTTCCATTGCCAGAATCGCCTCCGCTGGCGCATAGCATTTAAGCAAGACACCACCAGAATCTACCGCGTTCAGGCCTTTGGCATAGGTGGTGGCGATGTCTTCCGAGGGTGTCCAGCAAAAACCGATCTGGTCACTATCAAACAAAAACCAGCTTTCGCCGCGATATAAGGTCCAGCCATCGCCGTTATAGCCTGGCAAGGCGCGTTTGAGGACGGCCAGCACCAGGGCATCGTCTTTTATTTTTGCGCGTAAGTCACCGCCGTATTGCGCCCACAAGGTCGCGATGGCACTTTTTTGAAATACGCTGTCGTCTGCATGCCTGGCAATGTAAGCAAAAGTCGCGTGCCAGAGGGCGGCATCTACCACATTCACATATAGCCCCAGGCAAAACTGCTTGGCGAGCGACTGTGGGCTATGTTTCATGTGAGGGCTGCGCTGGCACCCACTCGCCATCCAGCAATTTCTCTTGTGGCTGAAACTGCTGTTTATAGGCCATTTTCTGGCTGTCGGCGATCCAGTAACCCAGGTATAAATAGGGTAATTCGAGTTGTTTGGCCCAGGCGATTTGCCACAAAATGCTATAGGTGCCATAGCTGGCTTTGTCATGTGTATCGTAAAAGGTGTACACCGCAGATAAACCATCCATCACGATGTCGATCACGCTCACCATTTTGAGGGTGCCCTGCGCATCGCGAAACTCAACCATAATGCTCTCTACATTGCTTTGACACAAAAACTGCTGATATTGCGCAGCGTCGTCTTCCTGGTCTGCAATATGGTCAGGGCCATGGTGATGGCGCTGTTGCTGATAGGCTTGATACAGCGCGAAATGCTCAGCCTCGTAGCTGGCTTCAACAATGGTCACTTGCAACTCAGCATGTTTTTTTAACGCGCGTTGCTGGCTACGTGTGATTTGAAATAGGTTGACCGGCAGCCGCACCGAAATGCAGGCGTGGCAGTGTTCGCAGTGCGGGCGGTAAGCAAATTTACCGCTGCGTCTGAACCCTTGCTGGATCAGGCCGCTATAAACGGGGCCGTCGACCAAGTTTTGTGGCGTGGCAATCAGGCTTTGTGCCAGTTTTTTGGGCAGGTAGCCACACGGGTAGGCCGTGGTGACATAAAACTGCAGTTTCTGTAATGGGGCATCGTTAGGTAACGTCATCTTGCACCAGCATGTTCAGTTGCGCGATAAATTGGTCTCTGGGGATTTCATAAGCGCCAAAGCTTGCCAGCAGTGGCGTATGCATCTGACAATCAATCATACCGACTTGTTGCGTATTTAACCATTGCACCAAGTGGGCAAAGGCCACTTTAGAGGCATTACTAACATGGTGAAACATGCTTTCGCCATAAAACATGCGGCCAATTTTCACCCCGTAACAGCCACCCACCAGTTGGTCGTGTTGCCAGGCCTCTACGCTATGGGCATAGCCCAGGCGATGTAGCTGAGTATAGGCAGCAATGATCTCATCCGTGATCCAGGTGCCAGGCTGGTCGGGGCGCGGCGTCGCTGCACAGGCATTGATCACGGCCTCAAAGGCGGTATTGAAGCGGATGTCGAATGGTTGTTGCTGCATGACTTTGCGTAATGAGCGGCCAATGTTCAGGGTGGCAGGAAACAACACCATGCGCGGGTCCGGGCTCCACCAGAGGATGGGCTCGCCTGGGCTAAACCAGGGGAAGATACCCTGCCGGTAAGCCGCCAGCAGCCGGTCTGCGGTCAAGTCGCCGCCAATCGCAATCAGGCCGTTGGGCTCGGTCAATGCCTGCTGTAACGGCGGAAAAGGCGTCGCAGTGTCCAGAATGAGTACTGGCCCGCCAGGGAGCGGGTAGTAGTGTTCTTGCATAAATATTAGCTAAATTGATAAGGGTCGTGCTTGCTTGCCCATTCTATTACCTTGTTGCCTGGCATGCCACGTGAAATACCAAAGCCTTGCGCATAGTCGCAGCCTAGTTCGGCCAATATGTGTGCCTGCTCGGCTTTTTCCACGCCTTCTGCCACCACTTTGCGCCCAAACTCCCGGCACAGCATGACCACGCCTCTAATCACGGCCAGGTCCTCCTGGTTGCTGAGCATATTGTGGATAAATGATTGGTCAATTTTGATGATGTCGACCGGCAGGCGGCGTAAATAAATCAAGGAAGAGTAACCTGAGCCAAAATCATCAATCGAAAAAGCGACGCCCAGTGCCTGGCATTGTTGAATCACACGGTTGACGCGGGCAAAGTCGCTAATGGCGGCGCTTTCGGTAATTTCAATATGCAGTTGTTGTGGTTTGATATTCGCGTATTTTTTAAACAGGCTCGCCAGTTGCTCGGTGAATTGTTTATGCATTAAATGTTGTGCGGCGATATTCACTGACACCTGTGTATGCAGCCCTTGCGCCTGCCATTCGGTGAGCTGGCGCAAGCTTTCTTCAATCACCCAGTGACCAATATCGATAATCAGGCTGGTATGCTCAACCGCGTTAAGAAAATCATTGGGGTAGAGCAAACCGCGCAAGGGGTGTTGCCAGCGCAGCAACGCTTCAAAGCAAAATAGTTTGCCTGTTTGCATGCATACTTGCGGCTGGTAAACCAGCTTGATATGGCTGTTTTGAATGCCATTGAGCAAATCGCGCAAGAGCAGTTGCTGTTGCTGCGACTGTTGCGCCGAGGCCAGGTCAAACAGGTGGCACTGGTGCCCACCATGGGTTTTGGCATGATACATGGCATGGTCTGCATGGCGCAGCAGGGTGTCAGGCGGGTTGTGGTCAATCGGGTAAAGGGTGTAACCAATACTGGCGGAAATCGAAAATTTGAATTTATCAATCGAAAACGGTTTTTCAATCGCACTTAGCAGTTTTTTGAGTAAGCGCGTGTATTCGGTTTGCGTGCGGCCACCGCACAATAACATGGCAAACTCATCGCCGCCCAGGCGCGCCAGCGTATCTTGCGGCTTGAGAATGCCCGTCAGCCGGTTGGCCAGTTGCATTAACAGCTTGTCACCAAACTCGTGACCATACTGGTCATTCACAATTTTAAAATCGTCGAGATCTATGTAGCAGATAGCCACCAGCGATTGCTGGCGTTCAGCTTCGAGTAAGGCTTGTTGCAAACGGCTGGAAAACAGCACGCGATTGGGAAGCTGGGTGAGCACATCATGATAGGCCAAGTGTTCCAGCATGTTTTGCTGTTCTTTGGCGTGGGTGATATCAGAGAATAAGCCGACATAATGCTGAAACTGGCCTGCCTGATTCATGACCGGAGACAATGCCAGCTCTACCAGATAATCGTGCCCATGGTGATGGCGGTTCCACACTTCGCCTTGCCATTCCTGAAACGCCTGCGCGCCTTCGTACAGCGCTTGAAAGAAATCCGGTTGCTGGCAGGCAATGCCCAGGGCAGCAGGAGATTGCCCAATCGCCTCTGCCTGAGGATAACCGGTGACCACACTGAATGACGGATTGCATTGCACAATCAGGCCGCGTTCATCGGTAATAAAAATCGCATCGTGTGCATGGTCAAACACGCTGGCAGAGACTTTCAGGTGATTGGCACTGGCTTGTATCTGGCTCACCATTTCGCGCAAGCGACGCCGCATTTTGACCATATTGGCGATTAACGTGTCTGGCGTCGCCGCAATATGGTCTTCGGCAAAGTCGCCACTTTCAATCCGCATCAGCAGCAGTTTTGCGGTTTCCGGCTCACCTCCCAAAGGGTTTAACACAAAGCGCTGCAAGCCGCTGACGACGGCCATTAACACCACCAGTGTGAGAATGAGCGCGATGATCATCATCGGCGACAGCGCCCCAAGTGCCGACCAGTAGGCTTCATTGACGGGGTACAGAATATTGATTTTAAAATCCCACTCTGGCACTTCTTTGCTGACTTTTTTCCAATGCTGCTGTTTGTCTTCCAGCGCCGCCAGCGCTTGTTTTTTTGGGATGCCACCAGTTAAAAAGCGAATCTGGCCACGGCCATCGGTGATGACGACAAAGCCTTTTTCTAAAAAGCCCCATTGGCGGATGGCCTGGTCAATCGCATTAAAATCCAGTTTGTAGCCCACATACCAGGCGCCGATGACACGGCCCTGGTCATCGTGCATAGGCTCGTAGCGTGACAGGTAAGCCTCGCCCAAAATATCGACCACGCCATAATAGGTTTCATTTTTTTGTAGCTTTTCAATGGCTTTGCCGTATGGGTTCAACTCAGTGCCAAAGGCGTTGCTGCCATCGGCTTTTTTGACATTGGTGGCAATGCGCAAAAACTGTTGGCCGCGTTTGACAAAAATAGTGGCCGTACCACTGCCAATACGCGTGACCGAATCCACCAGAATCGTTCTGCCAGTTTGCGGGCTGTCGCCAAACCGCAAATTGGGCACTTGAGTGCCCAGCATATCGGTGACACCATGAATATTGGGCGGGCCTTCAACCGAGGCATATTGCTTTAGCAGGGCCATGCTGGAAAGCACATGCTCGCTGACCAGCGTTCTGGCGGTGACTAGCAGGTTGGCGAGTTTTTGCGTTTCTTCATGGGCCTTGGCTTCGATGTTATTGAGATGGTGGTTGAAGATAAAGGCAAATGAAATGAAACCGATTAGCAAGCCAAAGGCGGCTAAAGGTAATAGAATCTTCTTGAAGAGCGTGTAATGCTTCATTGTTAATTTAATAATTATTATGTAAAAAATACCCCGTATTTGATCATGGTTATACAGGGCTTTAACGGCCGCTGCAATCACAAATACGCTGCTTAGCCACGAATGTTTATGTTTTAGCGCTTGGCGTCTGATTCAGCACACAGTTTGCCCAAGCTATGACGGCGTGCGAATTTAATGGTTGTCGTTATTATTGTCGTGTTGATGCGGCATTTTTAAGAAAAAAATGATTTCAAATCAATCAATTAACGCGTAAAATGCGCAGCTCTCAAGCATTGCTGGTCACCCGCGTGGAAATTTACACCTCCCTTACTGCCAAACCTGTTAACAGCTATCGCCCGTATTGGGCCAAGCGCTTCGGTACTGCGCCTATGCTGCCGATGAGCCGCGCCGAAATGGATGCACTAGGCTGGGACAGTTGCGACATTATTCTGGTGAGTGGTGATGCCTATATTGACCACCCCAGCTTTGGCGCTGCCTTGATAGGTCGCCTGCTGGAAGCGCAGGGCTTTCGCGTCGGTATTATTGCGCAACCCGACTGGCAGTCAGCCTCTGCTTTTAAAGTGTTGGGTAAGCCCAACCTGTATTTTGGCGTGACCGCCGGCAATATGGATAGCATGGTCAACCGTTACACGGCAGACCGTAAAATCCGTTCTGACGATGCCTACACGCCTAATGCCGAGGCCAATAAGCGCCCGGACCGTGCGGTGCTGGTGTATTCGCAGCGCTGTAAAGAAGCTTACTCTGACGTGCCGCTGGTGATTGGTAGCATTGAAGCCAGCCTGCGCCGGATTGCACACTATGATTACTGGTCAGATAAAGTACGTCGTTCTATCCTGATCGATTCCAAAGCCGATATTCTGCTATATGGTAATGCCGAGCGCGCCATTGTTGAATTGTCACACCGCATTGCGCGCGGCGAGCCAGTGCACGAAATTCAGGACATCCGTGGCACGGCCTATATCCGCAAACAGGTGCCTGACGATTTTATAGAAGTGCCTTCGACCCGTTTGGACCGACCAGGCGTGGTAGAGAAACACGAAGACCCTTACGCCATGAAAATGGGCAAGGGCGATGCCAGTTGCGCGACCGATGACAAGGCTGGCGATACCACGGCTGCTGCACCAACGATTAGCCTGCCATTGCCGCTCAAAGCCACCAAAGTACCGCGTGACCGTCAGGTGATCCGCATGCCGTCGTATGAAGAGGTGGTGAGCGACCCGGTGATGTATGCGCATGCCTCACGCGTGCTGCATCTAGAAGCCAACCCCGGCAATGCGCGGGCGCTGGTGCAACGGCATGGTCAGCGTGAAGTCTGGCTGAATGCGCCCCCGATTCCACTCAGCACCAAAGAGATGGATTACGTCTACGACTTGCCATATGCGCGCAAGCCGCATCCGGCCTACAAAGACGCCAATATCCCGGCCTGGGAAATGATCCGTTTTTCGGTCAACATCATGCGTGGCTGTTTTGGCGGTTGCACCTTCTGCTCGATTACCGAGCATGAGGGGCGCATTATCCAGAGCCGCTCTGAGGACTCAGTGTTGCGCGAGATTGAAGAAATCCGCGACAAAGTCGATGGTTTTACCGGCGTGATTTCTGACCTTGGCGGGCCGACCGCCAATATGTACCGCTTATCTTGCAAGTCTGAAGAAATTGAAAAAAATTGTCGCAAGTTGTCTTGCGTGTATCCGGGTGTGTGTGAAAACCTCAACACAGACCATTCGGCACTGATTCAGCTCTACCGCAAAGCACGTAACCTGCGGGGTGTGAAAAAAATTCTCATTGGTTCAGGCTTGCGTTATGACCTCGCCGTGAAATCGCCAGAGTATGTCAAAGAGCTGGTGCAGCATCATGTGGGTGGCTATCTCAAGATTGCGCCTGAGCATTCTGAAGAAAACGTACTGAGCAAGATGATGAAGCCGGGCATGGGCGCTTACGATGAATTCAAGCGCATGTTTGAAAAATTCAGTGCAGAAGCAGGCAAAAAACAATACCTGATTCCATACTTTATTGCCGCGCATCCCGGCACGACAGATGAAGACATGATTAACCTGGCATTGTGGCTCAAGCGTAATGACTTCCGCCTCGACCAGGTGCAGACCTTTACCCCAACACCGATGGCGATGGCGACAGCCATGTACCACAGCGGCAAAAATCCATTACGTAAAGTGACCCCTGATTCTGAGACGGTGCCCGTGGCCAAAACCGGCACGATCCGCAAGTTGCAAAAGGCGTTTATCCGCTATCACGACCCGCAAAACTGGCCCATACTGCGCGAAGCGCTCAAAAAAATGGGCCGCGCTGATTTGATCGGTAACGGTAAAAAGCATCTGGTGCCTGCCTATCAGCCCGCAGTATTACAGCAAATTGTGCAGTCCGACGGTAGCCGCTTCCAGGCCAAGGCCATGCCTAAAGGCTTTAACCAGACCAAGAATCCGGCTTATAAGCACAAAGCCAAAAAGCCGGGCGCTAGCCGCTAATAAGGCAAACTCAGCACTTGGTAAGCCAGTGTTGGGCTTGCCAGTGTTTGTGCGGGTGTCGTTAAGTCGCCCGCATTGGCGAACGTGATGGTTTCATAGTGCCAGTTGACCCACACCTTGTGGTCACTGCCTTCATGCATGCAGGCGTAGTTGCGGTGAAACAAAAAGCGATTGCCTGCCGCGTCTTTACGGATGGTGGCCGACAATATGCAGCCACCGCCCAGGTCAATGTCCGGCTGGGTAATGCTGGACGCGAGCCGGATCACCGATTGCTCCATGCTCAGTGGCGGCGGGTGCACAATGCCAGAAGAAATTAGTTGTATGATATTGCCCGTGTTTAATGGATTTGCAGCGTTAGGCTGCTCGCGATAGCTACCGCTGGCTGCCACATGCACATCGCCTGAAATAATAAATACCTTGGTTGGCGTGTGCGCCTGCAACGTCGCCTGAAACTGTAGCAAGCGCTGCAAAATGCTGCACATTTCATCGTAATGCGTACTAAACCGCCAGTGGTCTGCCATATCGTCGTAGGCATCAAACTGGATGCTGAGGCGGATATTATTGTCGCTTTCGGAAAAGTGGCGGTATAGAAATGGCACGCCACTGACAACCAGCAGTTTTTGACCCGCTTGCCAGTCTGCTTGTAGCGCAGCGAGGCCTTGGATGAAGTCTGCTTTGCCGCTGCCCATAATGTTGTGCAAGGTGCGCTGGCTGCGGTTGTCCATCACCAGCAGGCCATAATCTCTAAAACGCAGGGTCATACCAAAATGCGCGGGTACGGCCGTGGCTTGTTGCAAGGCCTGGTTGTTGACGCTTCTGACTTGAAACAGTGTGAAATATTTTTTTGCACTGTCGAACATGGCCTGATACGTCGGGCTGGTTTCGAGGCGATAAGGTTGTGAGCCCCAGCCGTCGATAATGTCGTGGTCATCCCACATCATGATGCTGGGGATGCTGGCCAGGCAGTAGCGTAAGGCCGCCGATTGCGTCCAGCTTCTGAGATAGGTGTCGAGGTAGAAGCTATCTATGCGCTGCCTCAGCGTGTCAGAGACTGGTGCCGATAATTGTGCTTTGAGTGGTTTTTGCGACCAGGCATACAAGGGTTGTTTTTGATTGAAAATGGCGTCTGCATAAATCTGGTCACCGCCCATGATTAATGCCGCATAAGGCGCATCGACTACTTCCGCATAATCCACATTCGCCATGTGCGCAACCTGCTGTTGCTGCATGCGTTGCCACAGGTAGTCCATGGGCGCCGGGTGTTGCGCGCGCACCTTGTCTGACGAAAAGCCATTACACGAGGCGAATGCCAGTTGCACCCGCTGCTTGGCTGCCGGGCAAAAAAATGACCACTCAGCGACCAGGGCGTTGCGCGTGAGGGCATAACTGGCTGCCTGCGCCTCAATCAAAATCTGGTAATTGCACACCTGATCTAGCTTCGCCAGTGGAATTGTAATCTCTGCGCGCCAGAACTTGCCACGACTCAGGTGGCTGATTAAGGTGAACTCGCTACGCAAGTGTTGTTTGCCGATGCGATATGCTAGGCTGGCGGCGTCGACGTCGTTTTCGGACAGAAAACAAACGCTGTAAATGGTGGCGTTTGCGTGCTCACCCTCCAGCCCCAGCAATGGGCCCAAGACAATATTGTGTGATGACATGCGTGCTCCGTGTGGCAGTGATGGCTTAAGTGGCACTCTCCAGCAGGCCTGGGAGTAGTGCTTTTATTTGTTCGGCTAATCGTTGATCTGTGTGATTGGCAGGCAGTTTCAGGTTTTGCGCAATATGCTCGCCCAGTCGGCGATAACTCTCAAACTGTGATTCACTAAAAAACTGGTCTACCGTGCTATGGTGCGGAAAACTCGGTTCTTGTAGTTTAAAGTTGATGAGGTCGCTCGGCTCATCGCCAGTCAGCGAGCTTTTAATATACACCAGGTAACCCATATGGGCTGGGTCGCCATCGCCCAGGTAATCAATGCTGCCAATGGCAAAATGGCGGGTGCCGCATTTAAACAAGCCATATTTGCAATCGTTGACGGGTAATAAATGGTCGAGATCGAGTTTAATGGTAATGCCAAAATCCACTTTGCATTTGCGGATAGCATTGCCTAAGTCTTCAAACTCATAGCAGCCATCGGCACCGGCATCTACTGCCACGATCAGTTTGCAGCGTCTGCGCACCAGTTCATAAATGCCCAGGTTTTCAAAATGGCCGCCATCGGACAAGTACAGATAGCCCGAGGTCGGACCGGTGTTGGTGATTAATTCTTTGATCAGGTAAAACAGGTTCCAGAACGGTGATTGCCGTTGTGGCGGATTGCGCAACCGCAGCTTGCAGTGAAGTCGCATCAGCAGCCGATTAAAGTAATTCTCATGCAGCGGGTTGCCAAACCAGCGCCCCAGGCGTGCATTGAAAATGGTCATAATAAAGCCCATCACCGGGTTGGTGTGGTAGCCCATGTTGGGGCTGGCGGCAGCGCCACTGGTCGATACCAGGCTACCCAGCTCGGGGCCGCCTTCGCCGGTGTAGTGATGGGTGTCATACCAGACTTCGTTATCCGGCAGCTTAAAGCCGCAATAATAAGGGCTGAACATAAACGAAGCCGCCTGGCGTTGTTGCCAGGCCAGTTGCGAGCCGTCGCTGATATTCACGGCGGTATTCACAATATGGGTAGGGCGTTGGCCGCGCAAGGCAGACATGGCGAGATCATCGTGATTGTCAAAACCGGTGAAACTATTGGGTTTGCGCGCATTGTTTGTCGCCCCCAGATAGCAGCGCGTCAGGCGGTTACGGTAAAAGTTGTGCAATGAAAACACGTTGATATCGATGCGCCAACTGCCTAGCACCACGATGAACACAGCACCTGCAAACCAGAGATGGCGGTAGGGTGAAATATACAGGCTAAAGCTCAGGTAGCCAGACACCAGTAAGATCAGTGCCACCACCATATAGGGCAGCAAATAGGTGAATTTGCCTTTTAGACTGCTTGGCGGTTCTGTCCCCGTGGCCCGGCTTTTCCCTAGCCTGGAGGTCAAAAAAGCCAGTAGCCACGAGCTGAGCCCGGCCAAGCTTTTTCCCGTGTTGCCCAGACAGTCCAGCAAGTGATGAATGAGGTAGGGAATATAGAGCGCACAACTGAATAGTGCTAGCCAGATGACGCAAAAACCAAGGTTAATGCCACCAATGCGATGCCACCACTCACGCGTGCTTACCTCAATGTCGCGCCCACTCAACCCCATGAGAGCGACCAGCCCGGCTGAAATCAACAGCGAAACCACAGGCACGCCGAGGCCAATGCCGTAATTAGGCGTGATGGGGCTGCCCTGGTTCGGTGTCTGGTGGGTGATGAAGAGTTGTTGCCAGTTATGTAGTGGAACCGTCCAGAACAAGAGCATGATGCCAGCGACGCCAGCAAGAAAGGCCATGATAGGGTAGGTGGCATGTGATGCGCGCAAGCAGGGTTGGCGGCTAAGGTAAAAAGAGGTGGCCAGGCTGAACAGCGCCAGCACGATGCCGGTTTTGCCGAATGTGTTGTGCCAGGCATTGTTAAACATATGCAGCAGTAGCTCGCTGTTGAATGTAAAGCTGGGCAACAAAGTGCCATATATATCGGAATGGCTGAAAAAGATCACCGACATCATCAAGACGACTAATACGCAGAGCAGTAGCACCTGGTTGAGCAGGGTGTTGGCCATCCATTGTGCCAGTGCAGCCAGCGTGTCGCCGGTGAATAAACCGGTTTTGGGCGTCAGGTAGTTGCTGTAACTGCGTAGCCAGAGAATGGCTTGTTCAGTGGCTGTGAGTTGTCGCGCGACAGGCGTTTGCGGTTGGGTCGATAACACCAGTTCGGCCTGCACGGTATTAACATGGTTGCTATGTTTGACCAGGCTGGAAAACCAGGCGCCGATATAGCCACCGCCAGACACGGTTGAAAGATAGTCAAACTGATTGAGCAGGCCTTTTTTGGCCAGCCCTTGCAAAATACCGAGGTTGAGCGTGGCACTGCGGATGCCGCCGCCGGAGAAAGCCAGGCCAATTAGATTTTCCTTATGCATGTCTGGCCGCAAGTGTGCCATGCCACGCATTTCAGCATCTAGCACGGCTTCAAACACATGTGTTTTATGCGGGTCGGTCTCTACTGCCTGGTCGGTCGGATGCATGGCCATCTCCCTGTGCGTATTGTTGATATTTTTTAACACATGGTAGCGCTGTATCATATCTGTGACAACCCTGGGCTAGCGGTATAGAGCAGATACGTGAAAATGGCAGCTGCGCACTATTTGTGAGACGATGTTGGCTAGCGGTTGATCGGCGCCTATGCAAGCCAGGGCCGGTCAACCTATGGACGAGTGAAATCATGAGGAATGCGATGCGAGGATTCTGGCTGTTAGCCGCGGTATATGTATTGTTGAGCCAGCCATTAAACGCGGCTGAAAAAAGCCTGTTTTGGCAGATGGAGTCACCTGGCGGGCAGGTGAGTTACCTGTTTGGCACCATGCATACCGACGATAACCGCGTCACCGAGTTTGCGCCTGCGGTGGTGCAGTCACTCAAACAGGTCGATGTATTTATGCTAGAAGTGGCAGAGGCGCCGCCAGCATCACTGCTACAGTTGCCACAAGGTAATTTGCAACAGTATTTATCAGAGGCCGAGCTGGATAAAGTCGCCAGCCTGGCGGACATGCATGTGATGCCGATGGACCGCGTGCTCAAAATGAAGCCATGGTTGCTGGCCGTGATTTTTGACCTCCCCAAGCCGCAAACGCCATTCGCGCAAGACTTTTTACTCAAAGCCAAAGCAGAAGAACTGGACAAGCAAGTGCGGGGGCTCGAAAGCCCGCAGGAGCATTTTGGCGTGATGGACAGCATGACGCTGGACGAGCAGCTACTGATGTTGCGTGCCGTGCTCAAGCGTAGCCAAAAGCAAAAAGAGGGCGATTTTGAAAGGCTGATTAAAGCGTATCAGGCCGGAGATGCCGAGCAGGTGGCGAATATGGACGACGCGATGACGCGCGGCATTTTGCCTGCTGCGTTGTGGCAGCGCATGCGGGTCAAATTGCTGGATGAGCGCAATGTGCTGATGGCCGCACGCAGTATTGATCAGGCCAGGCAGCACCGTGTGTTTATTGCAGTTGGTGCGGCCCATTTGGCCGGGCAGAATGGGTTGTTACAGGCGTTTAAACAAGCCGGGTTTAAGCTCACGCCGCTTAAAAAATAATTGATTAAGCACCGTGGCCTTGGTCCGTCACTTTAGTTGCGGTGTGGCGTCACTTCTTGTGCGATGCGCGTGATGTGGGCGACAAAATCAGCGTCTTCGCCAACGAGCAGCCTAGGCAAGTGCTGGCGAAAATCTTCGCGCAGGCACCACTCGCGCATATAGTCCTCCCACGACATCCAGCGCCGTAACCGTTTTCCGCGCATATCCGGGTCGTATGCCAGCAAATAAGCACGTTCAAACAGTGAAATCAATATCTCAAACAGCACCAGCTTGCGCTCCTCCTGCTCGGCCGACATGGCTAGCGGCTCGCTGTGTGAGCGCAACTGCAAGTCAGGGTTAGCCATCACCAGTTTTAAAAAATCGGTGTAGTTGTCTGCCAGCAATTGGTAGACCTCTTCGTCTTCATTTTCACGCTCTTTGCGTTGCTCAAGCATAAACGTCACAATCGCCAGCGGCAAGCCGACGACGGTGACGACATAACTCAGTAATTCCCAGGTGTCTTTGTCTATCAATTTAACGGTCCTTATCCATGCATGCGTCCTTGCCCATGCAGAGTTACAGGATACTCTCAAAAATGCGCGATGACTGCTGTTTAATCTTTTGCCACAGCGGGCGCTGCTGCCATTGTTTCAGCTCAATTTTTTGCGCATTTTTTAAATCTTGCTCAAAGCGGTTTTCGAGCAAACTGGCGGTTTCATTGCCTAAAATCACCACATCAATTTCGGCATTGATACCTGCACTGCGATAGTCAATATTAGAGCTACCAATCACCGACCATACACCATCAATCGACACCATTTTGGCGTGCAACACTTGGTCTTGCATTTCGTAAATGTCTACGCCAGATTTAAGCAAGTGGCTGTAATGTGAATGCTGTACATTCATCGACAAGGTAGAGTCGCTGATGCTGGGCACCAGCAGCGACACTTTGACGCCACGCTTTGCCGCGTTAACCAGCGCCTCTTCCTGTGCGCTGGTGGGCACGAAGTAAGCCGAGTTTAAAATAATATGATGCTCTGCATTTTGTATCGCGGCGATCAATGTCAGGTAATACGGTGAGTCGGTATTTTTGCGTTTGCTGGCCGGGGTGGTGATCACACGCACAAATTGTCCACCTTGTTTAGATAGGGGCGGAAAAAAGCTAACGGTGTCTAATGGTTGCTCGGCATCCCAGTGGTCGAGAAACGCCTGCTGGATATTCGCCACCACCGGCCCTGTGATCATAACATCGGTATCTCGCCAGTCAGCCTGATTCAGGTCAGGCACTTTTTGTTTGCTAAAAAACCGTAGCGAGCCTTTGCTTTGGTAGGTTTTGCTTAAATTGACGCCGCCTACAATGGCTAGTTTGCCATCGACGACCAGTATCTTGCGATGGTCGCGCTGATTGATGCGCGTGAGTGTGCTGGCTTGCACCGGGTGAAACACTGTGATTTTGGCACCGGCTTTTTTCAAGGTATCGAACAGCGTCGGCGGCGTGTCGGCTGAGCCGATCGCATCATAGATGATATGCACGCGGACACCTTGCGACAGTTTTTCTAATAGCAGTGCCTGCAGCGTGACGCCGCCAAGGTCAACATCCTCAAAAGTGAAGTACTCCAGATGAATATGTTGTTGTGCCTTTTGTAAAGCCTGGCGCATGCTGCTAAACGTCAGCTCGCCGTTAAACAATAACGTCACTTTGTTATCGGCATACAGGCTACTGCCGGCAATCGCCTGTTCTACTCGCAGGTGCTCAGCCAATGATGCACGTATGCGTTCGTCGGGCGACAATTTCTTTAACGCCTGATCGACTTTTCCGGGTGCTAACGGTTGTTTGGCCGTGACCACGCTAATCGGTTGGGTTCGTGCAGCGATCTCGTCGAGCGCCTGTTTTGAGTCGGGGATAGAAGCGCAGCCCGATAGCCATACACTAGCTAGACACAGGCACAGTAATGCCCAGTGGTGGCAGAAGAGATTAAAAAAGCGGCGGGGATCAATATGCCCCAGCATTGAGAAGAGGCGGTGCGTGCAGATGGTTGTGGGCATGGTATGCACCATCACAGTGTTAAGTGTTCTACCTAAAAAGGCGTGCTTAGGAAAGATGGCTGGCGTGTTGCTGAATCACGTCCATGCACTCGTCAAACTGCAAGGATTTATCGAAAAAATACTCTACACCCATGTTGTGCGCCAGGTTGCGGTAGTAGCTATTGCCATGGTTGGTCAGCATGACAATGTCCGGCACTTTAAACGGGTAGTCCTGTTGCCGGGTATGGCGAACCACATCAAAACCGGTGCCTTTGGCTAACTCAATATCCAGCACGATCATGTCGTATTGTCGTGCATTGAGCAAATCAATGGCTTCGTCACTGGTGGTGGCAATGTCCTTGACGTCCAATTGTTCACAATCGTGCAGCATCTCAACGATGACATCACGGATCAGTGCGGAATCTTCAACTAACAATAATCTATACATGACGGTTTAACCAGTGACTAGTGTCAAATAGGGGGTTAACACAGGCTGCTTGACGGTCGTATGCATGCGTGTACTCAATCGCATCGGCTTAATTAAGCAAACCGTATTTAATGGCATAGTAGGTCAAGTCAGCATTCGATTTCATGGCCATTTTCTCTAAAATCCGGCTGCGATAAGTGCTCACCGTTTTAATGCTAATAAACAATTCATCTGCAATGGCGGTAGGCGTTTGGCCGGTTGCCAGTTTGACGAATACCTGAAATTCGCGGTCAGACAAGGTTTCGTGCAACTGTTTTTCAGACGGATGGCTAAGTTCATTGGTCATCAGTTCTGCCAGCTCTGCCGAAATATAACGCTTGCCGGCGGCCACAGTGCGTATCGCCAGGATAATTTCATCTGAGTCGGCGTTTTTAGATAAATAGCCTTTGCAACCGTTACGCATTAAATTCAATGCATATTGATCCTCAGCGTAACCGCTCAACACCAGCACCGGCAGGTCGGGCGACACATGCTTTAATTCATGCAAGGTATCGACGCCGTTTTTGTCCGGCATGGAAATATCCAGCACCATGGCATCATATTCATTTTTGCGTACCAGCTGTATCGCCTCAGCGCCTGACGAGGCTTCGCCGGTCACTTGCAAATCCGTTTCCAGCTCAATCAGGTTACGTAAACCATCACGTACAATGCTGTGATCATCTACCAAAAGAATTCTTTTCATGCGGTTCTCTTAAACGTGTTAGTCAGGGTTATTCAATCAGGTTGCAGGATTGGCGCCATCATTATTCGGCGCGGCTGCTGCATCCGTTTGCTCAGTCGGCGCCATTTCTTTTCTAAACAGCCGCCAGTCCTGGCTAATCATGCCTAGTGAGTCAGCAAACAATGGTTTTTTTTGCCAGGTGGCGCGCACGACAATAAAAGCAATCACGCCAATGATCGTCGGCACCAGCATTACCAGACCGAGAATCAGAGAGCGATGCGGATGTTCCCACAACAGTGAAAACAGCCACATCAATCCCAATAGCCCGGTAAAAATGAACATACTAAACACGACCAGCATGCCCACCATGCTGGTGGCCAGGCGTTCAGTCTCCTCCAGAAAGTCCTGTTTTAATAGTTGTGCACGGTCTTCTGTGTAATCAGCCACGTGATGACGCAAGTTGAAAAAACTACCTTTCAACGCGCTCACTTTGCGATTTAAAAACAAAACAGCGACAAATTTCAAGAGGTTTACCCACATAGCTTTCCTTACTTATTCACGACGTTTGGTGCCTAACAGGTATCCTATCAGCAAACCGACACCAGCGGCTACCAGCACGGTGCCCAAGGGATGTTCCTGCACGGTATCGGCTGTTTTGTCTTTAATCGTGTGATAGGTGTCGCTGACTTCACGTTGCACCTGCTCTTTGACCCGGCCCGCTTTTGAGCTCAGATCAGAGGCAATGGCCGCCGCACTTTCTTCGCTGGTTAAGCGGTCAAGGTTACTTTTCAGAGTTTGAATCAGCTCTTTTGCCTTGTCTTGCGTATTGTCTGCCGTGTCATTCACTGCATCCAGTAATTCATTGGCGGTTGACTTTACCTGCGCAGCGATTTGTTCGATGGCCTGATCGGATTTTTTTGCCAAACGATCGGTCGTGTTCTCAACATTGTCTTTTGAAAAGTTAAACATTTTGAAACTCCTTTTTTAAATCGTGGTTACATATCAATGAAAACAGTGCGTCCTGGTTGGACAGTTGATTAAACTAAAAGTGTTTTCAACATGTGTCCATCATACGCAACAGGCCGGTGATTTCCCTATCGGCCAGCTGCCGATAGTCAGGTCAGAATTCTCTGACAGTGTATTAATTGCGTGGCTAGCCCATCTTTACGTTGCTGTTAACCCGCAACACCGCTATGATGCATTCGATATATTGTGAACAATAGATGTTAAAAACGTTACGCCGGATTGCCTGATTTTTCAATCTTTTCATTCGACCGCCATGCAAAAAGTCAGAACCACCCTTATCGCCCTGCTTGACCGACTGGAAAAAATCAGTGATACCTTTGGTGGTAACACGGTGGCATTGCTCACGGTGAGCCTGATGCTGGCGGCGGCCATGCTGGTGGTGAACGATCGCTTTATTGTCACCACGCGCGAAAAAACCGATGTGTTAGCCATGCTTGACCAGTTGCTGCTCGAAACCTGGAAAACACAATCTAATCTGGCGATTGCCGAGAGTGCGCAGCGCGGCTACCTGCTGACGCGTTCAGAAAACTATTTTCGGCCTTATGACGATGCCACCAAGCAAATGGGCCAGCAGTTGCAAAATATCAATCAACTGCTCAACCATACCAATCTGGTGCGGCATCCGGTAATACAAACCACCATGAATGAATTGGTGAACAGTATTATTAAAAAGTCGGCCGAAATGAGCGTGACGATTGATTTCGCCAAAAAACGGCAATTTGATAAAGCATTGGCAGTGGTGCGGCTGGATTCAGGCATCAAGGAAAGCCGTAATATTGAAGTATTGTCGCGCCGCTTTGAAAAACTGGTGCTGGATTACCGCGATGAAGTGGCTGATACGCGCGACACCACACGCAAGTTGATGCGCTGGTTTGTGATGGCTTGCCCGCTTATTTTTGTGTCGTTGGTGGTGCTGGTGATTAGGCGTTTGTTACGCGAGCTGGCTGAGAAAGCGAATTTATATGTGCGGCTGACGGACGAGAACGCCGAGTATGAGCGCAATATTCAACGCTTGACGACCACAGTGCAGGGCCAGGCCTTACAGGCACAAACCAATATTGAGCATGAGCGTTATCAGTTATCCAGAGAGTTACATGACGAACTGGGCTCTTTGTTGACGGCGATTAAAATGGATATCTCCTGGGCCATCAAGCATTTAAAAGACCAGTTACCGCAGGTTACCGAAAAACTTAAAAAGACCAATCAATATCTGGATCGCAGTATTAATTTTAAACGTGAGATCGTGCAAAACCTGCATCCGGCCATGATCAAGAGTTTTGGTCTGATTGCGTCACTGCAAAACCTGATTGATGAAGCCAAAGTGCGTAACCAGTGGCAGATGGATATTATTATGCCCGAGCAGGAAATGGCGATTAACGAGACGGTGAGCCTGATTGTTTATCGGCTGGTGCAGGAAAGCTTGAATAACTGCAGCAAATATGCCAAGGCTACTGAAGTGTCTGTGCATCTTATGCATGACGAACAGCATATCAAACTGGAAATCGTCGATAACGGTATCGGTTTTGACCCGGAAAAGTTGACTAATAGCACCCATGGCATCAGCGGTATGTGTAACCGTGTCGAGTCTATCGGTGGCCATTACGAACTCTCCAGCGCACCGCAACAAGGCACCAGTACGCGCGTACTATTGCCTTATCTCAAAACGGATTCTGCCGCCCTCTAAAGGCTGTTCTAGCCGCTATGTAGTCTTATTCTGACATGACATTCAGTCGTTGGACGACTGACCTGACACGCTGGCCTGATTAATATGGCCACACAAGACAGCAGAACTGTTTTGTGTAACGCGTGAAAAAGGAGACGCTCATGTTAATGTCAAAATACACACAAGCAACAATCTTTGGCGGCCTGTTGGCGACCACGATCACATTAAATGCTTTTGCATTCGACTTGCAGGAGGTCCAGAACGGTGAAAAACCTTATCTGGAAGAGTTTAATACCCTGGACAAGAATGCCAATAATTCACTGACCTGGTCCGAATTGCAACAGGACAAAGGTGTCAAGCAGCAAGACTTTAAAGCGTACGACCACGACAAAGATGGCAGCTTGAGCTATGACGAATACGCAGAGCTCAAAACACAAACTGGCCAAAAAGCCATTAAAGGCGCCATGTCCGATAGCTGGATTACCACCAAGGTGAAAGCGCGCTTGCTGGAAGAAGAGTCCTTGAAGTCACTCAAAATCAGCGTCGAAACACATAAAGGTGAAGTGCTGATTAGTGGCTTTGTGAGTGAGGCTGCCCTTAAAACCAAAGCCGAGCAATTGGTGGCCGGTGTGGAAGGCGTCAAATCTGTGAAAAACGCCATCGTGGTTAAAGGCTAATAAACACCCCCTCGCAAGCTACAAGTTCTCTCCCAAGTGCGTAGCTTGCTTTTTTCTTGCGGCGGGTTGTTCTTCATGTGTTGACTGATTCATCCTCTGTACAACTTGAACAACTCGCCACCCCATGCAACAGAAAGGAAACATCATGAGTAAGATGAACCGTTATCTGGCAATGAGTACGATCATCGCAGCATTGGCTGGTGGTAGCACTGCCATATCAGCTGCTGAGTTAGTGGCAAAGAGTGATCCCATGTATCGCTTCTTGCCCAGCGACACGGTGGTTGATAATGTAAAAAATAATTTGCAAACGCATGGTGTCGACGCTTCAAGTATCCAGATTGATGCTGATGCCCAAGGTGTGGTGCAGTTGAGTGGTGAGGTGGCCTCTAAACAGGACGTCGAAACCGTGACGCAGTTGGCCAAGCAAGCGGATGGTGTTTACGCTGTATTAGGCGCATTACGCTATAGCGCTGGTGAGGCAGTGCCAGCGCCCGTGCCTGCAGGGTTGGATCCGGTGATGGACAGCACACCGACAGACAGTGAACAACCAGCGAATGCGCAATGAACAGAGCGGGAGGGGCAACTCTCCCGCGGCTTAACGCAGCAGGAGCTAGTGATGCTGGGGCATCACATGTCGACCGGATTCGTACTCAACCTGGTTGGACTGGCGGATGAATAATAGTTGGTCGGTAGCAAACCCTAGCTCTTTGGCTTTGGCCATCAGGTGCTGTTTAATCGGGTAAGTCAGCTGTGGGGTGCGTGACAGTATCCATAAGTAATCGCGACCGCTACTCACCAGTGCATAGTTGTAATACGGCTGGTCTATCTCAAGAATATGATAATCGCCATAAAATGGCCCGAAAAAAGACACTTTGAGGCGGCCGGTACGGCTGCCGTCAGCATTAGCCGGGTCTACAAACTTGGCCTTGCCTATGGCCTCACTCCAGTCGTTTTTGTCAGGATTAAAGCCGCGGTTGACCACTTTGAGCGTACCATCTGCCTCTAAACTGTAGTTGGCCGTGACTTGTTCCAGCCCTTTTTCAAAGCGGTTATCCAGCCTGGCGACCTCATACCAGGTGCCCACGTATTGGGTAGGGTCAAAACGGCGCACAATAGCTTGCTCAGCCTGCGCTGGCAAAGGTTCTGAGCAGGCACTCAGCGTGAGTGCAATTAGCGGGAAAAGCAGGGCAGATAACCGGATCACTAGCATGTGTTGAGTAGAAAATAATTGGTGGATGAAACAAGTCATGTCTGACAAGACCGTTTAAAATAACATAAATTCAATCAAGGTAACATTCAAGCTAGCCGCGATTTCAAATAAGCGGTTTATTCAAATTAAGGGAAGACAATGAAGTTTTTAACACTATGCAAGGTATGGGGCGTATTGGCATTGCTGTCAACGCAAGTGATGGCAGATAACCTCGAAACCGGTTTGGGCGGCGGTGTCGGCGCAGCCGCTGGCACGGCGGTGGGTAGCGTGCTCGGTGGCAGTACAGGTGAAGTCATTGGCGGCGCCGTTGGCGGTGGCCTTGGTGGCGCAGCTACCACTGGCCGCTCTGGCCGCACGGGTGCCATTTTGGGCGGCGCAGCCGGTGGAGCCACTGGTGCCATGGTTGGCCGTAAAGTCAGTGGTACTACGACGGGCGCGGTGGTGGGGGCTGGTGTTGGCGGTGCAGGCGGTGCGGTCGTGGGTAAGGTGATTGATGAGCCTGACCCATACCAGCGCAGCTATCGTGGTAAAAAAGGCAAAAGACATGGCCATCATCATGGCCGTGGTCATCATGGTCATGATTAACATCAGTTTTTCTCGCGTTGAGCATTAAATACGGAATGTCAGCATGAGGGTTTGCCATTGACCCAGCAAATAGCCCGCTTGATTGCGGGCTATTTGTTGTTTAAGGCAGCGGTCGATTTTTTCAGTTGATACATCAGTGAGTCTCCCTCAAGTAGCAGTTGCTCTACCGATGTAGGCTGTTTCGGGTCAAATTCGACGATGCCTTGTGCAAATGAGATTTGATAAGGCTGCCGCTGTTGCTGTCTGATGATGTCCAGATGATTATGCAGTCGTTGCGTAAAGATGTGTGCCTCTTGTTGGCGGGTGCAGGCCAGCAAAATGACAAACTCATCGCCACCCAGTCGGGCAAAAATATCCGAACTACGGCCCACATGTTTTAGCGCTTTGCCAAAGGTTTGCAGGGCGCGATCGCCCTCGTCGTGACCGTAGCTGTCGTTGATGACTTTAAAGTTATTCAGGTCTAGAAAGACCAGCGAGGCATAGACCTGGTGGCGGCTAAAATAATGCAGATACTTCTCAGTTAACATGATAAAACCGCGCCGATTGCTTAAATCGGTCAGTTCATCCATGGTGGCGAGTTCAATCGCTGCCAGTTCACTCTCTACCATGGTCGCCAGGTCATTGAGGTCTTCTACATCTCTGGCCGGAAAATCACGTGGTTGCGAGTCAATCAGGCACAGCGTGCCCACTTTAAAACCATGTGTGGTGCGGATTGGTCTGCCAGCATAAAAGCGAATGTGTGGCGCTTCTGTGACGAGCGGGTTATCGAGAAATCTGGGGTCTTTGGACGCATCATTGATGACAAAAGTATCATTGCCTAAAATCGCATGGCCACAAAACGAAATATCCCTGGCGGTTTCTAACACCGGTAATCCGATGCAAGATTTGAACCATTGGCGATTAGCGTCTACCAGGCTCACCAATGCAATTGGCACGTTAAACATGCGCGTCGCGATTCTGGTTAAACGGTCAAAGCGCTCCTCTGCCTTGGTGTCGAGAATAGCGAGTGCGCGTAGCACATGCAAGCGCTCTGTTTCATTTGCAGGAGTGGCCGGTGTTTGCAAAATGCGCGATCCTTTGAGAGGAATATGGTAAAGATCATACCGCGTTTTTTATGGTTTATACAAAAAAATACAACTGTATTGCCAGCTGAGTTTTTGGCAATAGCGACGTCTTGCTTATGCTTGAGCGGACGCTAGTTTCAGGCCAATAATGCCCGCCATAATCAAGCCCAGGCTCACAATGCGCAAGGCCGATACCGGTTCATTAAATAGCCAGATGCCACCAATGACGGTGCCTACCGCACCTATCCCTACCCAAATTGCATATGCGGTGCCAACGGGCAATGATTTAACGCACAAACCTAGTAGCCAGACGCTGATAATCATCGCCAGAATGGTCCAGAACGATGGCCAAAAGCGCGTAAATCCTTCGGTGTATTTAAGGCCAATGGCCCAGGCCGTTTCAAATAAGCCTGCAATTACCAGTATCAGCCAAGTCATGGGGGTCCTTTAACGTTGTGTGTGATGCAAGCCAGCGCGCAAAAGCGCTAAGATTGCACCGCGATTAAATCTTCGGCTGACAGCCAGCGCCACTCACCTGCCGCCATGTTGTCGGGTAGCGTCAATTGACCGATTTTGATGCGCTTGAGTGCATCAACCCGGTTGCCAATCGCGGCAATCATACGCTTGACCTGATGGTATTTTCCCTCGGCCAGTGTCATGTTAATCACCAAGTCCGAGCAACGTGTGACCGCCAGCGCGGCAATGGTTTGCTCTTCATCAATCAGTTTCACGCCAGACAGCAAGTGCGCGAGATCGGCCTCGCTCAAGGCGTGTTTGCATGTCACTTCATACACTTTAGGCACATGGTGCTTAGGTGAGCTGACTTTATGAATAAATTGGCCATCATCCGATAACAAAATCAAACCGGTGGTGTCTTCGTCCAAACGGCCTATACACTGCACGCCGCGTTCAACTAAGGGTTCCGGCAGCAGCGTGTAAATGGTTGGGTGAAACTGGGTTTTGTGCGTGCATTCATAATGCGCAGGTTTGTGCATCAGCAGATAACTGTGCTCGCGGTATTGCCAGGCTTCACCATTGACGGTGAAATGCAGGGTGTCATCGAGTGCGAACTTAGCGTCCGGGTCATCACATACTTCGCCGTTGACGGTGACCTCTCCGTGAGTAATTAAAATGCGGCACATTTTACGTGTGCCAAAGCCCTGACGTTGCAGGATACGTTCTAGATCTAATGTTTTTGCCATGATGAGATTATACGTGAATTGGATGTGGGCTTTAGCGCCAGTGTTTTGGTGAGTTGCTAGAAAGTCATTCTTTCATTTTTCTATTGCTATCTTTGCAAGCTATTTTCTTCATTCCGGCATTGGCCGGAGTCTCGGTGTGGAGGGATTGCAATAAAAGGTTATTTTTTTGATTGGTCATCGTGGTCGTAGGGTGGGCATGGATGCCCACGCGGTTGTGGTTGTTTGTGATGTTTCTTTTCGCTTTTTCGGCGAGTTACTTTTCTTTGCTTGCCCAAAGAATAAGTAACCAAAAGAAAGTGCACCCCAACTTCCGCTTGTTTCCTGCGCTACTCGGCTTGTCGGGCGGTCATCGAAACTCGCCCTAGCGGCTTGCACAGGACGCAAGCCACCGCGGAACTCGGACAGCCGATGACCGACTACTCCCGCCAATCCTGCGTTGCTCGGCGCGTCAGATGGGGACCCCGAACACCATGCGACTGCCACCGAAAGCGAATTGAAGAAAAAAGAATCTGGTTTTTAACCATCTGCACTTATGCGCTGTTACTTAAATGAGATAAATCCCATTCCATCACGCTGAGTAGCGGAGACAAAATAAGAGTAGAGGGAGCGACTGTCTGAGCTCCGCGGCAGCTTGCGTTTTGTGCAAGCTGCTAGGGCGAGTTTCGTGACCGGCTTATTTTGTTGAGCAACGCAAGGGAGCCTTTAGGCCGTGATGGCTGGGTGCCCTCTTTTTGGTTACTTTTTTGGGGCAAGCAAAAAAAGTAACTCGCCAACAAGGCGAAACGAAACGTGGCAACTCAATACAACCGCTAGCAAAATTCACTTTGCCAGAATTTATGCCTATGGTGCAATGCCTCCAAGACAATCCTTAAAAATCAAAAGAATGACCTTTCTCCCTCATCCCAAATCAGCCACCCACGCAATTCACGTATAATCCCGCCATGGCCTTCAAACACATCACTTCCCGCGATAATCCCGTTTTTAAACAGCTACGCAAACTGCTCGATCAGTCGCGCGAGCGTAAAAAAACAGCCTCTACCCTGCTCGAAGGGGTGCATTTAATTGAGGCGTATTACCAAACTTATGGTGAGCCTCGCTTGCTGATTATCCCGGAGGGGCATAGCACGGTAGAGGCGACTGGGCTGATTCAGCAGTTGTCTGATGTAGATACTATGTTGTTGCCGACCTTGATGTTTGCCGAACTGGCGCCGGTGGTGTCTAGCAGTGGCGTGATGGCGCTGGTGGATATTCCGGCGCCCGCGTTACCAGAAAACGTGGACTTTGCCTTGCTGATTGAGGATATTCAGGATCCGGGTAATTTGGGCAGTATGTTACGTACGGCCGCTGCGGCGGGTGTGCAGGTGGCTTATCTGAGCAAGGGCTGCACCGATGCATGGTCACCCAAGGCTTTACGCGGAGGGCAGGGCGCGCAGTTTGTGTTGCCGGTGGTGGAAGGGGTGGATGCGGTAGACGTGGTTGATGCATTTGCCGGTAACACCCTGGCATTAACCATGCACGGTGACAGCTTGTATCAGCAAGCGTTGCGTGAGCCGGTGCTGTTTGTGGTGGGCAATGAAGGCGCGGGTATTTCTGCTGCGTTGCAAGCGGCTGTGAGCACTTGCATTACTATCCCGATGGCGCATCAGGGCACATTGGCGCTGGAGTCACTCAATGCTGCTGCGGCGACGGCGGTGGCGCTGTTTGAGTGCCAGCGCCAACGCTTGCTGGCGGATTAACTGCTTTTAATGGGTGACCTCGTGGTCATCATCTTCGTCAAATAAGGCCAGGGCCTCCTGCTCGTCTACCACGTAGTGTTTGTTACAGAAATCACATTGAATCTGCACACTGCCTTGTTCTTCAATAATGCTGCGTACTTCGGCCATGCCCATCATTTGCAGCATATTGGTGACGCTGGTTTGTGAGCAGCTGCAAAATGCCTGTACCGGACGACCATTAAACAAGCGCACGTCTTCTTCTATAAACAGGCGTTGTAACAGGGTGGCGGTGTCCAGGGTTAATAACTCTTGCTGGGTAACGGTGCCTGCCAGATGCTGGACGCGGTTCCAGCAATCCAGGTCGCTTTCTTGCTGTTGCGGCAGCTTTTGTAGCAGCAAGCCTGAGGCATGCTCGCCATCTGACGCTAACCATAAACGTGTATCAATTTGCTGTGAGCGCAACATGTAGTTCTCAAGCATGCTGGCGATATTGTCGCCTTCGAGCGGCACAATGCCCTGGTAGGGCTCGCCTTCTTCTGGCATTAAGGTAATCACCAACTGCCCTTGTTTGAGCCACTCAGTCAGGCTGTCGCCAGGCAGCTCGCCATTGACTTTGGCGGTGGCGCGAATGTTAAGCGTTGAGGTGCACTCGACCACCAGTAATTGCAGTGCGCCTTGGCTTTGCAATTGCAAAATCAGCTTGCCCTGCATTTTAAGGGTGGCCGTGAGCAGCACGCTGGCCGCGGTGAATTCGCCGATGGCTTTTTTCAAGGCAGGCGGCAAGGTTTGGTGCTCAAGCGCCGCCGACAGGCTTTGGTTTAGCTGCACACAGTTGCCACGCACGGCAGACTGCTCAAAAATAAACGGGTGTAATTGGTCTTGGTTGTGTGGTTGGTTCATCCCTGTATTTTACCATTTGGATGACGCCCTAATTGTTAATCACTGGTAATTTTCGGTAGTTGCCAGTGGGCAAATGCCCATTGCCATAAGGTTGCCAGTGGCAATGACAGGGCATTGTCTGGTAACGGTTGTTGCAAAAAAACGAGGGCTGCGACCAGCGTGGGCACGACATTGTCGTCTGGTAACGCCGTCGCCAGCGTTTGTTTGCTCAATTTTTGACCGTCTGCATTCAACACGAGCGGAATGTGGGCGTAGGTTGGCGTTGGGTAGCCGAGTTGCTGCTGCAGGTAAATTTGTCGCGTGGTCGAATGCAGCAAATCTGCGCCACGTACCACATGTGTCACGCCTTGCAGGGCATCATCCACCACCACAGCCAGTTGATAGCTGAATAAGCCATCGGCACGTTTAACCACAAAGTCGCCAACGTCTGTGGCCATCTCATGCTGTTGATAACCCTGAATGCGGTCTGCAAAGCCAATGGCTTGATGGTCTGTTTTAATGCGCCAGGCGGCAGGCGTGTCTGGCTTGGTTGGGTGTTGCAGGCAGGTGCCTGGGTAAATCGCGCCTTCTATGCCATGCAGTGTGCTAGCGTCTGCGATCTCTTTGCGCGAGCAGGTGCATGCGTAAGCCAGGCCGCGCTGGCGCAATTGGGCGAGCGCCGCTTCATAAAATTGGTCGCGCTGGCGTTGGTAAACAATTTCGCCGTCCCAGGTGAAGCCATAACGTTGCAAGGTGCGGATGATGTTTGCACTGGCGCCTGCTACGTGCCTGGTTTGGTCTACGTCCTCAATGCGCAACCACCATTGCCCAGCTTGGCTCTTGGCATCGCAATAACTGGCGACAGCGGCCACCAGTGAGCCAAAATGCAGTGGCCCGGTAGGTGAAGGGGCAAAGCGGCCGACCACCATCGCACTTATTGCGCCGCGTAGGGCGGAATATGCCAGGCCACCAGTTGTGCACCACGCAGTTGCAAATGACAGGCCATACGTTCTATGCCCTGGCTGGAGACGTCAAAAGTATAGGTGCGCTGTACTTGCATGCGGCCATTGCCATCGCGGGCAAAGCCCACGCGCGAGCAGGCGACAGTTTCATCTAAAAATTGCAGGTGGCAACGTTCTGCCAGTTGGCGCCCGATTTTCAGCGCCGTTTCGCGTTTGGCCACAGAGTCCATCCAAAACCATGCGCCCGCAATTAAAATGGCCAATAAAGCCCATTCAGCCATTGTTGTTCTCCCATAAAGCGATCATAGGTTTCAGTGTATGATGTTTCAAGTTCATATTCCTCTATATCAGTGCAGCCTGTCATGAGTTCAAGTCGCGAAGCAGACGCTATTCAAGCTTATTATAATTTATTACATGGCAAGGGCGCGGATGCTGCCATTATGGCGCAGCGCGACGCCTTGCTGGCAGAGTTAAGCCCATTACTGGCAGGCCAGGAGGGTACCAGCACGGCTTACCGGCAGGCCGTTGATGATTGTCTGGCCGATAAACCAGCACAGCGCTGGCCTGAGTTACTCACCATTATCCGCGAGTTTTACCCGTTTTGGCGTGGCGATGTCAAAGCCGTCATGCAATATGCAGACACGGTTGGTTTTGAGTTGCATCCTATCGGTTGGCAACCTGCGGTGATTGATCTGCAGTCGGTCTGGCCAGCGTTGCAGTCTGAAAAATTTGAGACCTCGGAACTATGGGCGCTCAATGGTTATGTCAAAGCGCTTAAATCCATGGAGCACAAGCAAGAGATGGATATTGAGCTGCGTACACGCATGGCAAAACTGATGCTACTGCGTTTGCGTGAAGCGCCGATGACAGAAAAAAATGCTTTTCGTATCACAGCTGATGCTACGTTGCCGCTATTTAACCTCAAAAATACCCGCCACCTGTTTTTAAACGCCGTGCGCGAGTTCTACTATTTTTGGGCCGCACATCCCGATGCTGCAGAAATGCTCAAACAATTGCAACCACCAGAAATTATGTAATTTTGCACTAAAATTGTGCAATGCACTTTAGGCGGTTCAATTTTGGTGCATTTTTGTCTGCGCCCTCAAGTAAGCGCCTTTAAAATCAATCACATATAAATGGTCTGATATTTGCTTTAGCCATGCGCATTAAATTTATGCGCATTTTAATAGTGCGTATTCAATATAAGGCGTGCCTGTCAGGTAAAACGCCAACTTTTACTACTATTAGTCGGAGAGCGAAATGGAAGCATTAGTGTCAGCGAATGACGTCTTGTTTGTGTTGCTAGGGGCCATTATGGTGCTGGCCATGCATGCCGGGTTTGCCTTTTTAGAAGTCGGCACCGTGCGTCAAAAAAATCAGGTCAACGCCCTGGTTAAAATCATGGTGGATTTTTCTGTATCTACCATCGCCTATTTTTTCATTGGTTACAGTATTGCCTACGGCATCCATTTTTTCAGTGGTGCCGACGTGTTGGCGGCCAAAAGTGGCTACGACTTGGTGAAGTTCTTTTTCTTACTCACCTTTGCCGCTGCAATCCCGGCCATCGTCTCCGGTGGCATCGCCGAGCGTGCCAAGTTTAACCCGCAAATGGCAGCGACTTTTTTGATTGTCGGTTTTGTTTACCCGTTTTTTGAAGGCATCGCCTGGAATAATCATTTTGGTTTTCAGGGCTGGTTAAAAGCCAGTTTTGGCGCTGGCTTTCATGATTTTGCCGGCTCTGTTGTCGTGCATGCCATGGGCGGCTGGATCGCACTGGCCGCGGTCATTTTGCTCGGTGCGCGCACTGGCCGCTACACCAAAGATGGCCGCTTGCACGCTTATCCACCGTCTAATATTCCTTTTCTTGCGTTGGGCGCTTGGATACTCACCGTCGGCTGGTTTGGTTTTAACGTCATGTCTGCGCAGTCGATTCAAAATATTACTGGCCTGGTGGCTGTTAACTCGCTGATGGCATTGGTAGGTGGCACGCTGGCCGCACTGGTGCTGGGTAAAAATGACCCTGGCTTTGTGCATAACGGCCCCTTGGCCGGGCTGGTGGCCGTGTGTGCTGGCTCCGACGTCATGCACCCGCTGGGCGCATTAGTCACCGGCGCGGTTGCAGGCACACTATTCGTGTGGGCGTTTACGGTGACCCAAAGCCGTTTGAAGATTGATGATGTACTAGGTGTATGGCCGCTGCATGGTTTATGCGGCGCCTGGGGTGGCATAGCCGCCGGTATTTTTGGCTGCTCGGCACTGGGTGGTATGGGCGGCGTGAGTTTAATCAGCCAATTAATCGGCACACTGCTAGGTGTCGTGGTCGCGCTGGTAGGCGGAGCTATCGTCTATGGCCTGATTAAAAAAGTAGTCGGCTTAAGGCTGGATGCCGAATCAGAGTTTGACGGCGCGGATTTAAGTATTCATAAGATACCGTCGGTGTCTGGAGATTAACACTTTAAATCGTGCGATGTGATGAAGATTAATTAAGTCTGTCGGGAAATAATAAAGTCCGTCATTACTGTGACATTTGTAGGTGGAACCTAAAATCAGGTAGAGCAAATTGAAACTTTGCGTAAACTAGGTTGCGAAAACTATCAGGGATACTACTTCTCACGACCATTGGCAGTTGAATCTTTAGAGGTTTATTTCGAAAATAATAGCTTTAAAGTCATGTAAACGTAACCAGCCCGTTCAATAGGTTTAAATGAATGACTTTCTAAAAGCTTACTATCTTTGCAGATTGTAGATTTCAGCCGATAATTACACATATAAATATAGAGTACCGTCTTTACAGGTAAATAGACAAAGTTGGTTCATTAGGAGTTATAAATTTATCGTTTCTCACCATTTCCAAATTTACGGTGGTGTCGCGCTGAGCCTATGCTGTTGGCGTGGCTAAGTTTATTCTGTCTGCTACTATCAAACCAGATTAGCCATGCTGCTTCCAGTGATGAGGTCATGCGTGGCAAACAAGTGGCGCAAATTGTCTACGGGATAGTCAGTTATACGCGCTGGCCTACGCCCCTTTCTAAACTTGAGATGTGCATAATCGGCGATACGCGGTACATCGATGCCCTGATGGCATCCAATCCCATGAGCAACCACATTTCGATACGTCAGATGGTCCGACATACTCCCGAAACGCTTGATCAATGCCAGATTGCTTACATCGGTTATATGGAAATCAGTGAGCGTGATGCGCTGCTGACTCAGATCATCAGTCAGCCCATACTGATCATCAGTGAGCCTCCACCTGCGTGCAGCGCTGGGGGGATGTTCTGCCTGCAGTTTCGCGAAGATAATATCTACTTTGAGGTCAATCTTGACACAATTGCGCGCAGCGGTTTGCGTGTTCATCCTAATGTGCTAAAGCTAGGCAAGCGTAAGGCTTTACAATGACCGTTTCTAGCTCATCACTCCCAAGACTAGATCAAGTACTGTGTCGTGCGCACTTGAGTGTAGCGCTGATTGCCGTCATATCTTCCGGTCTTGCCTTAACCCTCGTTGGCATATATGCTTTGCAAGCTTATGCAGCGCAAAATATGCAGCTGGTAGCGCGTTCACTCAGTTATACGGTAGAAGCAGCTGTGTTGTTTAATGATAAGTTGGCAGTGCAAGAGGCCCTGGACAAGGTTGGTAGCCGTGAAGATGTGGCCGAGATACATATCAACGGCCGCGATGGAACAACATTGGCTAGTTGGAAACGACCGGATACAGGTCATTTGTTCCGACTGGATAGCTTGCTGGCAAACAGCGTAATGCCGGAGTCCTACGAATACCCTGTTACTCACGACAATCTAAGCATAGGTCTAATTCGTCTGACACCTTATAGCCGGGTGCTAATACAATACATGCTCACTGGGATAAGTTGCATTATTGCGTGCATGCTGTTCAGTACCTTACTGGCACTAGTGCTCTCCCGCCGAATGCATGCAGGGATTTCTGCACCGCTCAATATTTTGGCCGATACAGCACACCGCGTTCGCCAATATCGCAGTTTCGGTTTACGCGCTCCTGCGGCAAACATTGCTGAGCTCAATCAACTGAACCAAGACTTTAATGCCCTGATGGATGAACTCGCAATCTGGCAGCGCCATGTCAAAAGTGAACACGACACTCTTGCCTATCACGCCAATCATGATGGCTTGACCGGGCTCTGCAATCGCAACGTGTTCGAGAACGAACTTGAACAAGCAGTGCAGGATGCTAAATCCGGCAACAATGCAGTGGCAGTAATGTTTATGGATGGCGATCACTTCAAGGATGTCAACGACACCTACGGACATGGCGCTGGTGACGAGGTTCTGAAAATCATGGCGCGGCGCATCAGTGGCCAGTTACGTGAGGGCGATATTGTGGCTCGTCTAGGCGGAGATGAGTTTGCCGCGCTGCTTAAAAACATCAATCATGCCGAGGATGTAAAACATATCGCCGAGAAAATTGCCCATCAGATGCAATCTCCTATTGTGCTACCAAACGGTGAGCACATTATGTGCTCGATGACTATCGGAATGGCACTCTACCCTGACCATGCGAGTAGCGCACAAGAGTTACTCTCGGTAGCAGACGAGGCAATGTACAGGGTCAAGGGCCAAAGTCGTGGAAATTGGGCCATCGGTTTATAATCATTGAACTCATCAACAACCAGCCATAGGCCCAACGCAGAATATAAGTGCAAGGGTTTTCGAAACATAAAAGAGAAAGCTAAAATTGTATTCATTCATTCGTTTAAACCTTTGGTATGTACTAGTGGCATTCAGCCTCTCGTTGGGCCTATCTGGATGTAAGTCTCCCCCTGTAGCCCCTCCACAGGAAACTCTGCTGCAGAAGCAAATCCGTACGCTCAAAGAGCAGGGTTTTGTGTATACCGAAGATGGCTGGGCGCTTAGCTTCGCAGATAAATTGCTGTTTGATACCAATCAGGCCGTGCTAAATGAGAAAAGTCGCGTCGCAGTGAGCAAGACAAGTATCGCACTCCTGTCGGTCGGTTTAGATAAAATGCGGATTGAAGGACATGCTGACTCTACGGGTCGAGAATCTTATAATGTCGAGCTGTCAGAACAGCGTGCCTGGGCAGTAGCTGACGCCATTATACAATCTGGAATGCCCAAAAGTGGCATCATAGTTCGGGGCATTGGCTCACAGAGACCTGTAGCGAGCAATTCAACTGAAGCCGGCCGAGCAGAAAATCGCAGAGTGAGCATTATTGTGGTGACGGACTAAGTCTACAGAGTTCTAGTATGACCACGTGCGAGAGTATGTGGTCTGCTGGCCAAGAGATTATGAAATCTAGGATGTATGTATTAAATTAGCCTGCTACTGCCATACACCGCTTCACTTTCTAAATCTGAAAAGCTACTAACTCTCACGGTCCCATGTGGGAAATGAGCGAGAATTTCCAACTCACCACCCATAGCTTGAATATGACTGCGTAAGATGGATAAATACACATCTGCGAGTTTTTCTATTTCTGTAATTGATGGTTCTTGAGCATCCAATAATTGAGTAAGTATTTGCTGAGAAAGTCCGCGTGCTTGGTTAAATTGATGTACTGGCATTTCTCTCAAAAGTTGTTCTGTCATGGCTGGGTCTTTTTTGTTTTAGGCGCTGTCGAGTGTGCTACTACTTTCTACAGTCGCTGCCGGGTAATATGAGGCCGCTTGGTGACTTAGCAAAGGGTGGGTGATATTATGAGAATGATTCTTGTTAATATCTATGATTGCAATGTCATCGTCGATTCCTCCTCAACATATCAATACCTTATATACCGAGCACCATCAGTGGTTGCAGTCATGGCTGTTTAAGAAGCTGGGGTGTACGCATCAGGCAGAGGATTTTGCGCAGGATACTTTTGTTCGGCTGTTGCTAAAAAAAGTAGAGGCCTATCACTTCACGACGCCACGTACTTACCTAGTACATATTGCTAAAGGATTGGTGATTGATCATTGGCGTCGTCAGCAGTTAGAAGCCAACTACCTTGAGGCTCTAGCCTTGCAAAGCAATGAAGTGGCAGCGTCCGTAGAACTGCAAGCGATCGTGATCGAAACCCTGCTTGAAATTGACGCGATGCTAAACCAATTGCCGCCTAAAGTGCGTCATACGTTTTTGCTGGCACAGATAGATGGTCTGAGTTACAAAGAAATCAGCGCCATCGTTGGCGTTTCAGAGCGGATGATAAAAAAATATATGGCTAGTGCCATTGTGCATTGCTTATTGTTTAAACGCCAATTTGAGCAACATTAATGCAACGCCCCACTCATGATGCTGCTCATGCCATGGATGTGCTTGTTTTACAGCAAGCGGCAGAGTGGTGTGTGGTGCTGGCGGACAAACATGCCAGTGAGTCTGATCGTGCGCAATGGCAGGTCTGGTTAAATGCCCACCCACATCACCAGTCTGCCTGGGATGAAGTGCAGGCTTTACAGGCGCCCTTTGCCAAAGTCGCTGCATTTGGCAACCAGCATGCTGCAAAAACGGCATTGTTGAGCTCAAGAGGGCTGTCACGTCGTGCTGCATTGAAGTTACTTGGGTTGGGCGGCATCACAGTGATCTCTGGTTACTTTGCCAGTCAATATAGTGTTTGGCGAGACTGGATCACCAATATTGCTGCACAGCATGCCAGCTATCGTGTTGCGATTGGCAAAACGCAATTGTTTACATTAAGCGAAGGGTCTAAACTCTGGTTGAACACGAATAGTCAGGCAGAGGTTGCTTATAGCTTCGCTTTAAGGCGCGTTACCCTGAGGGCCGGGGAGTTGTTGGTTGAGACTGCAAAAGATCATGCGACGCTCACGCGTCCTTTTGTGGTGGATACTGTGCATGGCCGTATTGTTGCGATGGGGACCCGCTTTACCGTCAGGTTGGTTGGTAACCGTACGTTCGTCGCAGTGTTTGACGGGGCAGTGTCGGTGACGCCTGCGCATGCCACACAAACAGTTGTGATTGAGTCTGGCTATCAATTAGAATTTACCGCGCAACAGTGGCTGCCGATTGCACCTGCCGATAAAGCCCATGAGGCCTGGACACGAGGCATGTTGCTGGCAGACAATCGCCGGTTGGATGATTTTATTGCCGAGTTAGCCCGTTATCGTTCAGGCAATCTGCTGGTCGCCAATGATGTCGCGCATTTACGTGTGATTGGTGCTTATCCGCTCAACGACACCGACCGTATCCTTGACTCGCTGACTGAAGCCTTGCCCGTTTGCCTCAAGCAGGTGAATGCCACTGACATTCAGCTCGTCAAACGCTAATTATTTTATTTTTTAGTTCCCTTTTTGCAAATCTGTTCGGTTCAGTGATTGAAAACAATTCAACCTCTCAATCGAAAGACATTTATGCAGAAGCTGAACCATCAACCGCTCAGAAAACTCATTGCGGCACTCTTTGCTGGCGTCGTGCTGACCACCCATCCTGAATCAGTCATCTCGTACGCACAGGCTGAGGCGAGTGTTCCCGCCAAAAAAATCTACCACATTCCGGCGGGTTCGCTGAGTTCGGCGCTTAGTCAGTTTGCCGCTGATTCAGGCATATTGTTATCTGCTGATGCGGTATTAGCTTCTGGAAAAACCAGTCAGGGCTTGCAGGGCAGTTATAGCGTAGATGACGGTTTAGCTGCGTTACTGGCTGGAAGCGGATTGGTGGCGACCAAGAATGCGACGGGGTATATCGTGCATAAAAAAGCCGCTAACGAGGCGCATGCGGAGCCAGAGACATTGCCTGAAGTGATTGTGCATTCAACCCCGCATGAGGATAAACAATCTGCCAAAGAGCTTTATATCAAGAACCAAAGTAGTAGTGCGATTAAAAGTGATGTGGTGTATGCGGATACTCCGTTCTCGGTGCAATCAGTCTCGGAGAGTTTACGTCGAGACCAGGGGGTGGTTGGTGTGCGCGAGATGGCGGAAAATATTAGCGGAGTGATGTCCGGGCCGACCTCCATCCATGAAGATTTATTGATCAGAGGGTTTCAAATTCGTGATACCTATCGAAATGGGGTGCCTACCCGCCGGATAGGTCTGACTGAAACGTCTAATGTCGAGTCTGTGACGGTGGTCAAAGGGCCATCTTCTGTATTGTTTGGGCGCGGTGAAGTGGGTGGGGTATTGAATGTAGAAACCAAAAAGCCGTTGTGGGCGCCGCATTTAATGGTGCAGCAGCGTGCTGGTAGTCGCGACCTGACCGATACCAGCCTTGATGGTGGCGGTGTGATTGGTGACACACTGGCGTATCGTGTGAATGGCTTGTACCGGCACGCAGACTCATTTAGAGACGGGGTCTCGGGTGAGCGTTATTTTATTGCGCCAACATTCAACTGGAAACCGACCGACAAGCTGGATATCAATCTGGATCTTGAAGCATTTAAAGATACCACCCCTAACGACAAGGGGCAGATTGCCGTGGGGCAACGGGTGAATGATATTTCGCGCCGCATTAATTTTTCTGGTAACCATACGCATCGAGATTTTCAAAATCAACTGGCTGCTTTCACCGGGCAATATCAGATCAATGATGACTGGAAAGTGAAGGCGACTGCCTATTATGAACAATCAAAAGAGCAAGGTTTAGAGTATGTGCAGGCCGCGGGCGCCGGTTTTGGGTTTCCTGATAATACGGTATTGCGTTTGCCCAGGGACATTGAAAAACGCGATATCAAAGCCCATTATTACCAAACAGAAGTGTGGGGCAAGTTTAATACCGGGTCGGTGAAGCATGACATTGTGATTGGCGCTGACAAAAATAATAGTTCAGGCACATTTCACTTTAATGATGGCGATGTTGGATTAGGGCAGTTGGAAGTGGTTGATATTAATCAGCCTATTCCTAACCCTCTGTTAACGACCGGGGACGACAGAACCCGCCTCAGAAATGATGCAGAGTGGGCGGGCTATTATATTCAGGATCATATCCACTTAAATGAAAAACTGTCTCTATTGCTTGGCTTGAGACACGACAATGCTAAAACCAGCACATTCAATAAGATCAACCAATCTGCCAGTCAAACACAAGATAGCCAGGACAGTCCGCGTATCGGTGTGACTTTTAAATTAACCCCGGAATGGCGTATTTTTGGGCAGTATACCGAGTCACTTGGGCTTTCTAATGCCGGGGTCAGCGCTTCTGGCCGTGCCTTTAATGCTGAGTCTGGTAGGCAAACCGAAGTAGGGCTGAAATACGAAAATCTGGCTAGAACGATGTTAGCGACGATTGCTACCTACGATTTAACCAAGAGCAATATCCTGGTGCCAGATATCGCAAATTCAGGTTTTAGTACGCAATCCGGTAAAGCCGGTTCTCAAGGCATTGAGTTGGATTTTTCCGGGCAGCTTACTAGCCATTTAAATCTTTTGCTAGCTTGCGCAACGACTAGCACTAAAGTGATAGAAAGTACTAATCCTGGTGAGGCGGGTAACCAGCTTTATGGTGTGCCGCACAATGTAGGCCGAGTCTTTTTCAGGTATGACGTTGAAGCAGGCGGGCGCCGTGGCTGGAGTTTTGGTGGCGGCGCATATGCGGTGTCTTCTCAGCAAGGTGATCTTGCTAATAGTTTTGAAATAGCTGGCTACACTCGTTGGGATGCATTTGCCGCCTATCGCTTGCCTACTACGCGAGGCCATTACACCTTTCAACTTAACGCACAAAACCTGACAGATCGTGAGTACTACATTGCCTCTGGTAGCCGCGACAGTGTTGGGGTGGGGGAGCCACGCAAAATCATAGGCTCACTCAGAATTGATTTTTAAATCAGCATAATTGAAGTCCTCTGCGTTGGACGGAAAGTCAGCGCAGAGGACACTTTGGGTGTGAAGGATTAATCAGCTGTCGGGCTTCTGTATCTCGCCAGCCAGTGTGCATATGGTGCAGGTAGCACCCAGGCGGCGTTTTCTTTGCCTAATTGTTTGGCGGCAAAATAAGGCCAGTGCGGGTTCTCAAGGTGGGCGCGGCCTATCATAGCTAGGTCCAACTCTTGTTTACGAATCGCGTTGTCTGCCAGATTCGGCGCACCAAAGCCCCAGGCAGATGAGACGGGAATGCCCGCCTCATTGCGTACGCGTTGTGCAATCGGTGCCAAAAATGCAGGCCCCCAGGGGATATTTGTCTCGGGAATAGTAAAGCCTACACTCACACTCAGCATATCCAGGCCGCGTTGTTTCCAGGCTTTCACCAGTTGTATGGACTCGCTCAATGTTTCTTCGTCTTTGCCATCGTATTCAATCACGCCGAATCTGGCGGTGAGTGGCAAGTTGTCTGGCCACACTTCGCGGATGGCTTCCAGGGTTTCAATGGTAAAGCGTGAGCGGTTCTCGAAACTGCCGCCATAACTATCGGTGCGGTGGTTGGAATGTGCAGAGGTAAAGCTTTGCCCGAGGTAGCCATGCGCAAAGTGGATTTCCAGCCATTCAAAACCTGCATCCAACGCGCGTTTGGCCGCGGCTACAAAATCAGCTTTTACGCGGTTAATATCATCAATTGTCATTGCTTTTGGGACACGCGGCAAGTCGCCACCAAAGGCAATCGCCGATGGCGCAATGGGTTGCCAGGCGCGTGGGTCGTTCTCTGCGATATGGTCATCGCCCTCCCAAGGTTTGTTGGCGCTGGCTTTACGCCCGGCATGGGCGATCTGAATGCCAGGCACCGCACCAGCGGCTTTAATGGCAGCGGCAATTTCACGCAGTTTTTCAGCTTGTGCGTCATTCCAGATGCCCAGGCAACCTGGCGTGATGCGGCCTTCTGGTGCGACGCCAGTGGCTTCTACAATCACCAAACCGCTGCCGCCACGGGCGAGGGTGGTGTAATGCGCCAAATGCCAGTCATTCACCACGCCGTCTTCGGCCATGTATTGGCACATGGGCGGAATCGCGATGCGGTTTCTAAGAGTGACATCTTTTAATTGGTAGCTAGAAAATAAGTCAGCCATGATGGTCCTTTGATAGTTAAAGCGTGTTTACGCAGGTGTTGAATGAGGGCGGTTTGAAACCAGTCGCATCTCGACTACCGCCAATACGAGTCCGATAAAGACGATACAGGCGGCAATCCAGCCTATCGAAATCAAGCCTAAGCCGTGAGAAATCACCAGGCCACCGACCCAGGCGCCCGCCGCGTTGCCCACATTGAAGGCGCCGATATTCATGGCAGAGGCGAGGGTAGGCGCGCCGCTGGCTTTTTCGAGGATTTTTATCTGTAATGACGGCACCATTGCAAAGCCCGCAATGCCGAGTAAGCCAACCAGGCTGACGACCGCAATCTGGTTATGCGAAAACAGTGAGAAAGAGGCTAAGGTGGCAATGATGAATATCAACGCACCTATCAGTGTTTTATCGAGGTTGATGTCCGCTAGTTTGGCGCCAATGATGTTGCCGATCACCATGCCTACACCAAACAATAAAAATACCGGTGAGATGGCGACTGGTGAAAAGTGGGCCACATCGGTCAAAATCGGCGCCACATAAGTGAGAATGGCAAACAAGCCAGTGTCTGCAATAATGGTTAACAATAATCCAGCAATCACCTGCGGTTGCAATAAGGCATTGATCTCAGATTTAACCGCTACTTTTTCTGCATGATGATCACTAGGCAGCAGAAAATAGAGCGCTGCCAACGCCAGCGGGCCTATCATGGTCACCGCCCAAAAGGTTGAACGCCAACCCAACATTTGGCCTAACCATGTACCGGCGGGCACGCCAATGACATTGGCCACGGTGAGTCCGGTAAACATCAGTGCAATTGCCAGCGCGCGTTTGTCTTTAGGCACCAGGCTGGTTGCCACCACGGCGCCTATGCCAAAAAAAGTACCGTGCGCAAATGAGGTGACCACTCTCGCGATCATCAGCGTGGTGTAATCCGGCGCAACGGCGCAGATTAGGTTGCCCAGCGTAAATATGCCCATCAACCACAGCAAAGACTTTTTGCGCGAAAACTTGGCCATTAGTATAGACATAATCGGCGCGCCAACCGCCACACCTAATGCATAACCACTGATTAATAGGCCCGCCATGGGGATGGTGACCTGCAAGTCGCGGCTGACCTCTGGCAACAAGCCCATAATCACGAACTCTGTGGTGCCGATGCCAAACGCGCCTGCCATCAGTGCATATAAGGCGAGAGGGATGCCTTGAGACGATTTTTGTTTATTCATCACGCTACTTTATATTTTAGGTTAACTTCTAATGTTCGAATATAATCGAACTATGGAATAATATCAAGCGTTGTGATAAATTTTATACATGCGACAAATTAAGCACCCAAGTATTGATCAGATAGAGCTGACGGACATTATGTACGCGCTGTCTGACCCGACACGCCTTGATATTGTGGGGCAACTTGCAAGCGCCGGGCGCAAAATGACTTGCGGTGAGTTTGACCTCAATCGCCCAAAATCCAGCCTATCGCATCACTTTAAAATCTTGCGAGCCGCAGGCATTGTGGAGACCTTAATCGAAGGCACTGAGCATATGAATGCACTCAGGGTGGCGGAGATTGAGCAGAAGTTTCCTGGGGTGTTGACGGCAGTGTTACGAGCGCTGAATGAAGCGCAAATGCTTTAGGCGTATTCAGTGCCTGTTTTTCTTTAAATAAAAAATAGTTCGATCAATGTCAGTCAAACTTCCACCCTCTAAACGCATCGTTAGTCAGTATCCTCTAAGCGCGAGCCAAGCTAATACACTGCATTCTATTGATCTCTAATCATATTGCCATGCCATTTTAAATGGTCAGAGGTGATCTTTTTATACACTTACTGGAGCTTAAATGTTGATAGCACAGGGGTCACCCTCAACATTGTCTGAAATTAAAACGAATCTACTCAGCGGTTTGACCGTGGCGCTGGCCATGGTGCCAGAGGCTATTGCTTTTGCATTGATTGCGCATGTCTCGCCATTGACGGGTCTATATGCTGCCATCATTGTGTCTTTTATCACCGCGGCATTTGGTGGCCGCCCCGGCATGATTTCAGGTGCGGCTGGCGCATTGGCGGTAGTGATGGTGGCGTTAGTGGTGCAGCATGGTGTCCACTATCTGTTTGCGACCATTGTGTTGATGGGATTGCTACAAATTCTTTTTGCTGTGGCTAAACTAGGTAAATTCATCCGCATGGTGCCGCATCCGGTCATGCTGGGCTTTGTTAACGGCCTGGCAATCGTGATTTTTCTGGCGCAATTCAATCACTTTAAAACCGTGCATGCGGATGGCTCGAGTCACTGGATGAGTGGTCAACCACTCTATATCATGCTCGGATTAATCGCCGTCACCATGGCGATTATTTACCTGTTGCCTAAGCTGACCAAAGCTATTCCATCGACACTGGCCGCCATTGTGCTGGTATCGGTCAGCGTAATTTACTTTGGCCTGGATACAAAAACGGTTGGTGATCTAGGGTCGATTAGCGGCGGCCTGCCTCATTTTAATCTCCCTGCAGTGCCATGGACATTAGAAACGTTTACTATCATTTTCCCCTACGCGTTAATACTCGCCGCCGTTGGGTTGATCGAAACACTACTAACGCTTAACCTGATTGATGAAATGACCGAAACGCGAGGCCGTCCGAATCGTGAAGCAATGGCCCAAGGCGCGGCGAATATTATGACTGCATTTTTGGGCGGTATGGGTGGCTGCGCGATGATCGGGCAAAGCATGATCAATATTAATAATGGCGCGATTAAACGCTTGTCAGGCATCGCCACCTCATTATTTCTGCTTTCGTTTATTTTATTTGCTTCACGCTGGATTGAGATGATTCCACTCGCTGCGCTGATCGGTGTGATGTTCGTGGTCGCTGAAAAAACATTCGAATGGGGCACGCTTAATCTGTTTGGCAAAGTGCCCAAACAAGATGTATTTGTCGGCTTGCTGGTTGGCGGGGTGACGATTATTGCCGATCTGGCCATTGCAGTCATCGCGGGTGTCATCGTTTCTGCATTGGTGTTTGCATGGCAACACGCCAAACAAATGTCAGTGCAGACTGAGACAGACGTCGATGGCAAAACAGTTCATACGCTCAGCGGCACACTGTTTTTTGCATCCGTGGCCAATTTTCAGGCCTTGTTTAATCCGAGCAATGATCAAGCGCAGGTTGTGATTGATTTTAAAAGTGCGCGGGTGGTGGATCATTCTGCCCTGGTTGCGATTGACAGTCTGGCGGAGAAGTACTACGCGGCAGGTAAAAAACTGCATTTGAGACATCTCAGCCGCGATTGCCAAGAGCTACTTGGCAATGCAAAGGGGCTGATAGAAATCAACTTACTGGAAGACCCTAAATATCCTGTGTCTGATGACAAGTTGGCTTGAAGTTGTAGGGCAACTTGCAAGTGCACGGCGCAAGGTGGCTTGCGGTGGATTTGACTTGAATCACCCTGAACTTAGCATAGCGCATCACTTTGAAATCTTGCGCTCAGTCGAATTAGTGAAAATATTAAAAATTTAAATACGCCCATCATTGATGATCAGCCAGCATGTTCAAATGCCGACTTGATTTCTCGCTTATTTTGAGATACATTGTAACTCAAAATAAGCGAGGTATTCATATGTCAACGACAAGCATGGTTCATGTCAGAGTGGACGAGAAAATCAAGTTAGAAGCAACTGAGACATTGGCGTCAATGGGCCTTTCAGTGTCAGATGCAGTGCGTGTATTTTTAACCAGGGTTGTGGTGGAAAAGCAATTACCCTTCCCCCTCAAAGTACCTAATCCTGAAACCCATGCTGCCATGATGGAAGCAGATGCCATCGCAAGTCGCAATAAAGCACGCTTTGCAAACGCTGATGAGTTGCTGAATGACCTCGAAAAAAACAGCGTCAAGTAAACGCGCCAGGCTTCCACGCTCATCAGATTACACAAAGTCCTTTCTCAAAGACTGGGAGCGATTATCACATGCCGGTCGATACGATATGAATCGCCTCAAAGAGGCAATGACGCTATTGGTGGTGAATGACGCGCCACTTGGGCCAGAGTGGTTAGATCATCCGCTGGGGGGCGATTGGGAAGGTCATCGAGAGTGTCATATTGGTGGTGATTTTTTACTGGCTTATAAACTGCATCTTGCTGGTAAAGTCGAACAGATTATATTTGTGCGCGCAGGCTCGCATGCTGATTTGTTTGAATATAAAAGTGTTGGTTATCCAAATGGATAAAGCCAGTCATCATGCAATTCGGTAGTCAGTGTGCATGCTAATGCCTATTAAGTCTTTTGCTATGAACTTAATTTACCTAGATTTGTTTTTTAAACACTGGCTGACCTACTTATTTTGATGATTAGGCTATCAATGGCTTAATACACATCTCGCACATAGCGCTTTTCCTGCGCCATCTTGGCCACATAGTCAGCCGCAGCTTCTGCTGTCATCTTGCCATACGTTTGTACAATCGTTTTCAGCGCTGCATCCACATCTTTTGCCATGCGGCTGGCATCGCCACATACACAAAAATGCGCACCTTGCTCCAGCCATTGCCATAACATTTCACCCTGCTCCAGCATGCGGTGTTGCACATAAATCTTGTCGGCTTGGTCGCGAGAGAAGGCTGTATCCAGGCGGGTTAGCACACCTGCTTTTTGTAGTGCTTCTAGCTCTTCGCGGTAATAAAAGTCTGTGGCGGCGTGTTGCTCGCAAAAAAACAACCAGTTTTTACCTGGCGCTGCGGTGGCCTGGGATGGTTGTATGGGGCTAGGCGGCTAGAGAAAAAACCTGTAACTTTTACTTTGGTAACTCAATAATCAGAGGGTCTACCTGACGTAAATAGATAGTTAGAGTGCCGACCTTTACATCGACCTTACTGGGCATTCAAGGCAAAAAATATATGTACGCTCATGCATTTCAATGAGTGATAGTTTTGGAGTTGCCGAAACTGCACCGAACCGAGAAATTGATCTCTTTAAGCGAACAGTTGCTATTTTGCCGGATTAAATATGCGTTGAAAAAATACCGGTGTTACATTAGATTTCAATTGATAAAGTTGAGCTGGCCTATTTGCTGCCTCAGTAAAATATGAGGTTGCCTCAAGCAAATCAGCTGATAGCATACGCGTTCTAAATGCACTTTTATCTAACTGCCTCTCTAATATTGCCTCATAAGCATGTTGCAAGTCTTTTAGAGTAAAAAGTTTCGGCATTAAAAAAGCTGGAAGTGAGGTGTACTCCACTTTATTTCGTAAGCGATGTATCGCCTCAGTCAATATTTGATTGTGATCAAATGCCAACTCTAGACCAACACCACTACCTTCAACATTGAACCATTTTGCATCTTCTGTATTTGCCCCACTTCGGGGTGTTTGCAGGTCGTCAACCGACAAAATAGAAAAATACACATGCGTTGAAAACCAGCCTCTCGGATCACGTGTATTAGATCCCCAACTACCGAGCTGCTCTAGGTATGCTACTTGGACTCCAGTTTTTTCTTGCAGCTTTCTTTTCGCCGTTGCTTCGAGGTCTTGGTCTTGATGAATATCGACAAATCCTCCAACCAATGACCAGGCATTAGGATATGGTTCACCTTTTTCGTCATCTCTTTTGATTAGCAGTACTTTTAACTTATTTTCGATCAAACTGAATATCACTACATCCACTGTAGTGTATGGTTTTTCAAAACTCAGATTGCTCATACGCTTTCATTTCTAAAAATATTTTCACTTCAGTTATTGACATTCTAAATTACTTAGTTGTATAGTGCAACTAACTTAGTTGTACAGAACATATAAGTGAGATGTTCATCTTTAATACTGAACAGATAGTAAGGAATGCACATGATAGAAGTTCGCCAAAATGCTAATAAACAAATTATTAGACCGACCATCTTTCCTGATGGTACTAGCCAAGTGTGGAAATTAGACCTCTCTTCCTACAAAGAGGCCCCAGTAAAAGTCATTTGGCACTTTGAACATGTGTATTCCAGTAATACTGAGCAGTTATTCCACCATGTTGAGCAGCCATTCCAGCACAAATGAGCAACTATAAATAGCAATCTCTAAGGTGGCACACAATTTATATCGTATTGGCATATTGGTATGAATCAGTTAGCCAGTCATTGGTAGGCTAGTGATTAATTATTCTAGGCAGAAGAGAGTAGGCCTAGTTACACGCAAAAGATGGGAAATCGTAACCTTCTATTTAAAAATAGATGAAAGGTTGAAGCATCCCGAAAATCTTAATTTACAGTACTTACTTATGAGCCATTAATTGCAGCCATCACTTCTTTAAGTTTATCCGTCACAAAAGTTAACCCGGCTTCATAGCGAATTCCATTGTCCACATAGGCATTTCGTTCACCATCCATGTCTACCGTATTACCATCTACAGAGCCTTGTACTAAAGAACGGTATAGGGTATCTCCCGAATTGGTTTTCACCGCGTTTAAATGTGATTCATTAGTCTGCTGCAACAGGCCTGCATGTTGGTCTGTTGGATTTTTACCTGACATTTGCTGCATCGCAGATTGCATTGCCGCTTTAAAATCTATGTCTTTCGCTTTATATTGTGGGGTATCGGCATTTGCAATGTTAGAAGCAAGCAACTCTTGGCGCTGACTACGTATCCGTAAAGCGGCCTGCTGCAAATTCAATTCTTCATCCAACTTTTTGAGCAACATCTTTTCTCTCCCTAAAATGCTTCAACAAATGATTAGCCGTGAATATCTTTAGCAATTATTTCCGAAATCAGCTTTTTGACTTAGGTTTGAAAGTAATCAGTCGCAAGCCATTAAACACCACTATCAAACTAGCCCCCATATCCGCAAACACAGCCATCCACATAGATGCGTTGTCGAATAATGCTAAAAACAAAAATACAAACTTGATGCCTAAGGCGAGTACGATGTTCTGCCAAAGAATGGCGTGCGTTTGTTTTGAGAGTCGAATAGTTTCAGGTAGCCTACGTAAATCATCATTCATAACTAAAATATCCGCTGCTTCCATCGCGGTGTGCGTGCCAGCGGCGCCCATTGCAAAACCGATGTCTGCCCTTGCTAAAGATGGGGCGTCATTGATTCCATCACCGGTCATGGCGGTCACACCGAATTGTTTCTGAAGAGATTCAATTTCCTTCAATTTGTCTTCTGGTAAAAGATTGCCTTTTACCTCTGAAATACCCGCTTGGACACCGACCGTTCTTGCTGTGGCCGCATTATCCCCGGTCAACATAATTGGTGTGACACCAAGTGATATTAGTTCTGAAACAGCTGTTTTGGAGGAGACTTTGATCGTATCGGCAACCGCGCAAACTGCCAGCACCTTTTCGGTAGTAGCTAACAAACTGACTGTGCGACCAGTGTTTTCCAATATCGATAATTGAGCTTCAATTTCTGGAGTGCAAAGTTCAAGCTCTTCAATCCATCGATGATTACCCAGGAAATAAGTAATATCTGCTATTCGGCCTTGGACGCCTCGTCCTGCAATAGCTTTGAAGTTTTTAACCTCCTTCGCCTGCGCAGATAAGCCCTCTACAATGGCTTTGGAGACGGGATGGTCAGACCTGCTTGCCAAGCTTTTTGCAATGCCCTTCAATTCGGCTGAGTCAGCCTGCAATTCGAATACTTCGAAATTAGATAACTTAGGCTTACCTTCGGTAATCGTGCCGGTCTTGTCCAGTGCGACTGCTTTGATCTTGCGTGCCTCTTCAAGATACACGCCACCTTTGATGAGTATTCCTCTCCTCGCTGCCGCAGCAAGGCCACTCACTACAGTCACTGGGGTGGATATCACTAATGCACATGGGCAAGCGATCACCAGTAAGACCAAGGCTTTGTAGATTGACTTCATCCATGTCCATTCCAGCAAGAATGGCATCCAGAGGGCTACGATGAGTGCAAGCACAAAGACCGCCGGGGTATAGAATGCCGCGAATGCATCTACAAATCTTTGTGTAGGTGCACGGGCTCCTTGGGCCTCCTCGACTGCATTGATGATTCTGGAGATTGTGCTATTCGAAGAAAGTGCAGTGATTCGAATCTCTAGTTCTGCGGCCTGGTTGATTGTCCCTGCAAATACCTCGTCATTGGGAGATTTATCAACCGGTAAGCTTTCACCGGTAACAGGCGACTGATCTATTGCACTTTGACCAGAGATAACGATGCCATCCAGTGGAATACGCTCCCCCGGTCGAATGCGTACCTTTGAATCGATAGGGATGTCTTTGACTAATTCACGCTTCCAAGCCCCATCCGGTTGCAAAACTTCGGCATCTTCTGGCGTTAATTCCATCAAACTCTTAATCGCATTCCTGGCTCTATCCACGGCCTTGGCTTCAATAGCTTCTGCAATGGCATATAGCGCCATGACCATTGCGGCCTCTGGCCATTGACCAATGAGGAAGGCGCCTGTGACAGCAACTGTCATTAATGCATTGATGTTTAAGCGGCCATCACCGAAGGCTTTGAGGCCTTTTACGTAGACATCCAGTCCAGCGAGTATGATGGATATGCTGGCTAAAGCCATTCCAAGATATTTAATTTCTTGAATATCCGGATATGCAAACTCAAGGACTTCAGCAATCACAGCCAAGATTAGACCGCTGATTGGCCTGCCCCATGTATTCCAGAATCCTTTTGATAGCTCTGAACCACTTTCAAAACTCTCTGCATCAGAAATTAACTCTGAATTGAAACCTGCCTTTTTGATTGCCTCGACGGCAAGTTGGATGCTGTCAACGTCGGCATTAATGATTAACTCCCGCGCCCCCAGATTAAATCTTAAGCTTTTAATTCCATCAATCTTAGCGAGTGCACGCCTGATTTCAGACTCCTCTGAGGCACAGTCCATGGAAGGTATACGAAATCTTGCGGCATTATCGTCTGCAGAAACTGAGTGGAGTGATGAGTCCTCTGAGATTCCAGCTACCTTTGTTGATTCTTTATCCATGCAGTCCGGGCACGGCACATTTTCATTTATATGACTTTTAGAACTATTCACGATATTCTCCTAGATGGAATCATGAAACATGTGTTTAAGATGACCAGGCTGTTCAAACGGCAACCTGGTACAAGCGATTGATTAACCAAAACTCCAAATCAATTGATGATTTTGGCTTCGTTGAGCTCCCTTCTTGTTTCCATCCAGTCGTATGCAACTGGCAGGAAAACCAGGGTTAATGCAGTGGCGGTTAACAGACCTCCGATGACCACGACAGCAAGCGGCCTGAGGATTTCTGAGCCCACACCGGTTGCCAGTAGGAATGGAATTAGACCGAAAATCTCAACCATGGCTGTCATCATCACAGGCCTTAATCGGAGCGTTGTACCTTCTAGTACAGCTTCATCTACGGTTTTACCTTCTTCCCGGAGCCCGTTGATAAACTCCACCAAAACAATACCGTTCAGCATGGCAACCCCGAATACGGCAATGAAACCAATTGCCGCAGGCACTGACAGATACTGCCCGGCAATCGCCAGCGAGAAAATCCCGCCAATAGCTGCAAAAGGTACGTTGGCAATAATCAGCCCGGCATAGCGGAGTGAATGGAAGGCTGTATAGAGCAGCACGAATATCAAGCCAATCGTGAGCGGCACAATAATTGCCAGTTTAGACATGGCTCTTTGCTGGTTCTCAAATGCGCCGCCCCATTGAATCCAGTATCCACTTGGCAGTTTTACTTGCTGTTCGATCGCGGTCTGGGCCTCTTTAACGAAACCATCAATATCACGCCCTTGAACATCCATTTGGATGACGGCGTAACGTTGCAATTGCTCACGCCTGACGAATGAGTAGCCTTCCTCCACATCGACACTGGCTACTTGCGACAGTGGAATCAATGCACCTTGCGTTGTAGAGATAGGAATATCGTTGATCGCTCGGATATCACTGCGATATTCAGGCTGCAGCCATACCTGTATGGAAAACCGCTTTACCCCATCAATCAGGGTAGAGACTGTCTTGCCACCAATCCCTGATTGAACAATCTGCAGCACATCGTCTGCATTGATGCCATAACGGGCAATGGCCTCACGATCTACATTAATAATGAGTTGAGGTTTGCCAATATTCGCCTCCAATGCCAAATCAGCAACACCATTGACCTTGGCGATGACTGACCGTACCTCAGTAGCAATACGATCTATGGTTGCCAGATCCTCGCCATAAACTTTGGCTGAAAGTGTAGCTCTCACCCCAGAGATGAGCTCCTCTACCCGCATTTGAATCGGTTGCGTTGCGCCTACAACAGCCTCTGGCACATCCTTCTCTAATTGGTCCTGAAGCTCTTGCGCAAGTTCACCATAGGTCATCATTTTTGGCCATGCACCAACTGGCTTTAGATGCACCAATACTTCCATGTAGTTCACGTCAGCAGTTTCGCCTTTTTCAGCACGACCAATCATCGCTAGGCTACTTTGTACTTGCGGCATTTTTTTCAAACTCTTTGCAACTCGATCAGAGACTGCAATGGATTGATCCAAAGACGTTGAGGGGATGCTTGTTACGCGGAATAGAATGTCCTGTTCTTGCAGATTAGGCATAAACTCTTTACCCAAGAATGGAAACATCGCTAATGCGGCTATGAAGGCAATACCAGTTGAGCCGACGACTAACTTTTTATGTGACAAACACCACTTTAACAGTGAGACATACTTAGGCTTAATCAAGCGTATCAGCCAAGGGTCTCTCTCCTCTTTTGGTTTCAATGCCAGAGAGCACAACACAGGGATCAGTGTGAGCGTCAGAATCATTGAGCCAATCATGGCGAAAGTCATATTGATGGCGAGCGGCTTAAACAGCTTCCCTTCTAAGCCAGTCAAGGAAAAGATAGGCAGGAAAACCACAGTGATGATCAGTACACCAAAAGTGATGGGATTGATCACTTCACGTGAAGCATCCAGGACGATTTTGGATCTATCCACCTTCTGACCAGCGAAATGCGCCAAGCGTCTGAAGCAATTCTCAACAAGTACTAACGGCCCATCAATGGTCATACCCAAGCCAATGATGAGGCCGCCTAATGACATCAAATTTGCTGAGATGCCATATTTCTCCATAAAGATAAAAGCAATCAGACGACCCATAGGAATGGCGACAACCACGACCAGAGCGGAGCGAACTTCGCCAAGCAGCATGAATAATACGGCAATCACTAGTAATGCGCCTTCAATCATGGCGCGGTCTGCCATACGAATCGCTTTGTCGATAATCGCGGTGCGATCATAAACAGTTTCCAGCGTCACGCCTTTAGGCAAAGTGGCCTTAACCAGATTCAGCTTCTCTTTAGCGGCGTCAACAACTTGCTGAGCATTCTCACCAATCCTGGCAAGTACCATTCCCATCACCACTTCTTTACCATCTTGCGTCACAGCACCAAAACGAGGCCCTGCGCCTTCAACGACGTTGGCAATGTTTTCGATATAGACTGGTGTACCTTGATTCTCAGAGACGACTACACGCTTAATGTCGCTGCTGTTCTTAACCAACCCTAAACCTCGCACCAAAAACTGCTCTTGGCCAATATTGACGTACTGACCACCAACCTGATGATTATTTGTTACCAAACGGTCAATGACTTCGGAAAAGGTCAGGTCATACTTGAATAGCTTTTGTGGGTCTATTTGCACTTGGAATTGTTTCTCGTTACCTCCCCAGGATGTGATGTCATCCACTCCTGGTACAGTACGCATCACCATCCTCACATTCCAGTCATGCAATGTGCGCAGATCCATTGTGGATCGCTTGTCTGACTTCAAGGTGTACCAGAGTACCTGACCTAAACCCGAGGTATTGGGGCCAAGCGTTGGTTCACCATAGCCTGCTGGCATTCTAGAGCGAGCATCCGCTAGCTTTTCACCCACCAGAAATCGAGCTTGTTGAATATCAGTTGTGTCAGAAAAATACACACTGACATAGGACAAACCAAACAATGACACAGACCGAATTTCCTCTATACCTTTAAGGCCAGCCAGTGAACTTTCTACTGGAAAGGTAATGAGCTTTTCGACATCTTCTGAAGCAAGTCCGGGAGATTCGGTATAAACGTTCACCTGTACAGGCGTCACATCGGGGAAAGCATCTAAAGGGACTTCCTGCCATGCTTTTACGCCGAAAAAAACCACGACAATAAATGCCAGAATCACAAGTAGCTTGTATTTAAGAGCAGCATCTAATATCCAATTCAACATGCTGTTCTCCTAGTGCTCATCACTGATTTGTGATTTGAGTTGTCGAGCTTTAAGCGCGTATACACCGGTCTGAACGATACTTTCATCCTCACTCAGCCCAGTTTTAATTTCGACGTACTCGTTATATCGATCACCTAGTTCGACCGCTCTTGCTTTGAAACCGCCACCTTCGCTGACATAGACATTTGGAATGCCTTGTACCATCACGACGGAGGTATTAGGCACAACCAAGACTTCTTTGCTACCAGAATGGTCCAGCACAACCTTGGCGAACATATCAATGCGGAGTTTTTGATCTGCATTTGGGAGCTCGATACGTGCCTTCACCGTACGCGTGGTTTTGTCTACGACACTGGATAGATAACTTACTTTACCGGTAAAGACCTCATCAGGATAAGCAGTCACGGTTACACTCGCTGTTTTGCCGACCTCAAGATATCGCAAGTCTCGCTCGGGGACATCAGCATCAATCCAGACTGTGGACATATCGGCAATCGTGAAGATGGTATCTGCTGGATTAGCCAACTCACCAATGACCGCATTTTTCTCAATCACAATGCCATTGAATGGTGCTTTCAAGACGTAAGTAGAACCACTCGGCTGCCCCAGCCCGCCATACATTCTCAACCTTTCGGAGTCTGCATAAAGTGCCGATTTAGCTCGCTCCAATGCTGACTGTGATTCGATGAATTGCTTTTGTGGAACAACCTTATCCTCATACAGCTTGGATATACGGTCGAAGTTTGCTTGGGCGAGCGCTAGATCAGTTTTAGAGCTTCTGAATTGGGCACGAGCTTCACCCATCTGGATACTGTCAATTTCAGCCAAGGTCTGGCCTGTTTTGACATGGTCCCCAAGATTGGCAATGACTTTAGACAGCTTGCCTTCAATACGGGGTGTCACGTGCGCCAGCTTGTTCTGATTGGCCAGAATATTAGCCGTAAAACTGAGTTGATCCTGTATGGGTTGCTTGGTGACTTTAGCAATAGTGACACTGCTTTGCTGAATTTCTGTGCTACTCAATTTGATTAAGTCTTCGTCAGTCTTGGCCTCTGTGGCAACTGTTGAAGGTTCTGCTTTTGCTTCTGCAGCTTGGTTGCTTTTTGAGCTGCACCCGCTTAAAAGTAGCAAGAAAATGATGACTGAGCATGCCAGCGCTACGACGTATAAATTTTTGAAGAACTTTAGCATTTTGATTTCCTAGTATTGATTGGCCGCAGCGACAGGGGATAACCAGCCTGAGATGTATTCCAGCTCAATTTGCACAAGGCGAAGCTCCTTCTGAGCGTCAATAATATCCCGCTGAGCATCAACGACTTGTCGTTGAACGATTAACAACTGAGGCAGACCAATTTCACCGTTTTCAAACGCTAACTTAGATAAATTCAGGTTCTCTTCAAGCTTTGGATATACCTCGCTATTCAAGCGTCTGACGCGGTCTTTGATGTTTTCACGACGCAGCCATGCCGCCTCTACAGTCGCTTTTGCATTACGAGTACCAGAGGCCCGATTGATTTCAGATTGAGTGAGTTCAGCTGACGCCCGACCAATACCCGCTGCATTTCGGCGGAAAATAGGCAAAGGCATAGATACACCAATCGAAGAGATATTGTCGCTACCAGCCAGGCTAGCCTCGGTCGTATTGATCAGGCTCACAGTTAAGTCTGGGTAACGCATGCTCTTTTGCAGTTCTAAACGAGAACGTGCCGAAGCTTCTTTACTGGTAAGTGCCTGGATGCCTGGCCGTGTATCTAGCTTACTGAAAAGATCCTGCAGCGTATATTGCGTTTGATTTGGCGTTAACTCGCCCATGACTTCAGGAAAGTCATTTGCATTAAGCTGCAGTGTTGCAGCCAGTTGAGTTCTTGCGCGCAATAATTGCTCATTGAGGGAGATCAGCTGATTTCTTGCGCGCTCTGCGTCCACGATGGCCAGATTGCCATCAAGCAAACTATCCTCGCCGGCACTAACCCGTTTACGTGAGAGTGAGGTGTTCTGTTCGATGAGTTTGAGAATGCGCCTTTCAACGTCTATACGCTTTTGTAGCGCAAGTACGTTGATGAACTGCTCTTCTAATTGTGCATGCAAGAGCCGGTACTCTTCAGCGATATCCTGACTAATGGCCGTTTTGCTTTCTTCGGCCGCTTGTCTACGGAAGCCTTGTTGGCCTGCAATCTCAAAAGTCTGGGAAACACCAATACCATACTCACCGCGATACGGGTCTGAACCGCCTGTTTGCGCAATTCGGCGTGTTCTGGCTTCCAAACTCATCGTTGGGTTGTAATAAAGTGGACCGGATGCATCCTGAAACTCGCCGGCAGGAATACTCTGGTTGGCGATCATGCGCTTCAGATCGGGATTGTTCTGGGCAGCGATATTCCAAGCTGCGTCCAATGTTAACGGTTCCGCCTGTATAGATGGGGCTGACAAGAAAGCTATTGAAAGCAATAGCCATCTTTTAAAAGATGATTCAAACACGGGAAGACCTTTCTCGTTAGATCAATGATCAAGATGCCGAATAAAGCAGCATCTTAGAAAAATTGATTAAGCGAGTTCAGGAGGTCGGTAGAGACTTTTTAGGACAGGATTAGTGAATTGATCTTTAGATTCGATTTTGAAAATCGTTGAATCTAATTCTGGTAGTGAATTAATAATTTCACTGGTTTCAATGGCCGTCATGTGCGCAGAGATATGGCAAGCATGATTACAGAACTGCTCCGGCATTGGCACATTCCCATTATCCGAAATGGAATTGACATGCGACTTATTAATCAAGTGTACATCTTGCATTATGGCTTGAGACGTCGTGGCATCATCAAACAAAACTTCTGGCGAAAAAGCCCACCCTGATGAACTCATTACTGAGACCAGTGCAAGAAAAACCATAAATTTTTTCAGAATTTGATACATGCCCTTTCAAATCTAACAATAATTAGTCAATTAGTCAATTAGTCGTATGTAACGATTGTAAGGCATTAATGAAATTTGACAGTTCTGCAAAAATTGCAGAAGAAAAATAAAAGTCCTGCAAAAATTGCAGCATTCAGAACAGAATATTTAAATAAATTATTAATTATCAGTATGTTATGAATTGGCATCCGGCTTGCTTGTGGATAATGATATCAATAGAAAATGAGCCAAATGCTCTTAAGTACTTTCAAAACTCGGATTGCAAAATACTGTTTTCTACCAAATACACAAACAACGTGGATTTTGGCAGGTTCGTTATTTATCATGGTGACTGATAACCTTTCTCTTTTCCAAAACCTCCTAAAGACTTACCCATTCAATTTCCATAACTTACCTTTTCTAATTTCCTTAGTTATTTTCTTTTTTGCTACGATCGCAATTGTTTTCCAAATTCTTTGCATTGGAAAATCTGCCAAATGGATTTTAGCCTTGTTAATAATTGTTTCCTCCATTAATGCTTATTTTATGGATAGCTTTGGAGTGGTCATTGATCACACTATGATGGATAACGTAGCTCAAACTGATCTTAAAGAGCTGCAAGGGTTAATTAGTATCGAACTATTAATGAGATTGATTTTATTTGGATTGCTACCAGCGTATTTCGTTATTAAGTCCTTTCCAAAGGCAGGAGCATTTAATCAAGAAATCAAAGGGCGACTCAAAACTGTAGCAACTTTAAGCTTAACCACCCTAATAGTCGTGATGCCATTTACCGCGGGTTATGCGTCGTTCATTCGAGAACATAAAATTGTGAGATTTTATGCAAATCCAACTTACTCTATTTATTCTTCATACAAGTACTTGAATCAAGAAGCTAATGTTTATGAAGCACGCAATACACCTCTCAAAAAGATTGCAGAAGACGCTGTAAAAACCTCTACAACCAGCAATAAACATAAGTTAGTGATTATGGTAGTTGGTGAAACTGCCAGATTTGACAGATTCTCCCTCAATGGCTATCAACGGCTAACGAATCCCAATCTGGCTAAAGCCAATGTAATTAGTTTTGATGATGTTTCATCTTGCGGCACTTCAACAGGTGTTTCGGTTCCTTGTATGTTTTCATCCTTGGGTAAAAGACATTACGATAAGAAAGCTGCAGTGAATCAGGAAAATGTCATTGATGTGCTTGCCAGAAATGGTATCGACGTACTATGGAGAGATAACAACTCTGACTCAAAAGGGGTTGCATTGAGAGTCAAATACCAAGATTTTCAATCTACGACCTTAAATCCCATCTGCGACCCTGAGTGCAGAGATGTTGGAATGCTTGATGGTCTTGATAAGCATATTCAGTCTAAAAGTGATAAAGACATTTTGATTGTGTTACATCAAATGGGAAATCATGGCCCAGAATACTTCAGAAGGTATCCGGCTGCCTTTGAGAAATTTAGTCCTGTTTGTAAATCCAAAGAGCTAAAGGATTGCACTAAACAGGAAATCGACAATGCTTACGACAACGCAATCTTGTACACCGATTACTTTTTGTCAGAGGTCATTAAGTTTTTGAAACCCTATGAAGAAAACTATGATGTTGGAATGATGTATATAGCAGATCATGGTGAATCGCTTGGGGAGTACGGAATGTATCTTCATGCAGCGCCGGTGATGATTGCTCCCAAAGAACAGACTAGAGTTCCGCTCATCGTTTGGACAGGTAATACCTCATCCTTTCCCCAAAGTCATTTAAGACAACACAAAAATGTTGCGCTTAGCCATGATGATGTTTTTTGCTCTTTACTAGTAGCATATGACTTCCGCTCGAATGTTTGTATGCCTTATGTGGAGTCAGCTAAACACCTATACAACTCATTAGATCACGATGTAATTGCAGTTGAAGATCAAGGCTCTACCAGCTAAGTTTTACCTATAGGTATTGTCCGAGTCTAATCGTTGTCATCTATTAGTCTTTTTAATACCTATAAATGCGTGCAATGATTCCTCATCAATCATCCATTATTTGATGTATGTAATCTAAATTACCTACCTCTAGAAGGTAGGTGACGTAATATAGTAAAGGCACCCATAGAACGTACCAACACACTTGTACCCCACTTACAGCGTAATCTGGTAGCTTGGAAATTAATTTTGAGTGTGACTTTGGGGATGTCAGTTGAAATGTCGATTTAGCGATAATCACATAAAAATCGACTTCACCGTTGTTGTATTTTGTTTTTACATTACTACTGATTTTGATTAATCCTCTGCTTCATTCAAACCATCTAATGGTTGCATTATTTCCATAATTATGGAAATATAGAATACATGGACATCAAATCAGCAGTGACGCAACTTTCTTCAATTGCCCAAGAGGCTCGCTTAGAGATATTTCGCTTGCTTGTTCAAGCGGGGGTTGAAGGGCTGCCAGCGGGAAGCATTGGAGAGAAGCTTAATATTCCGCCCAGCACTCTCTCATTTCACCTTAAAGAGCTAAGCCATGCCGGACTGATTGACTCACGCCAGGTTAGTAGATTCATTTACTACACCGCCAACTATGCCGCAATGAATGGCTTACTTGCCTACCTCACTGAAAATTGCTGTGCAGGTGTGAACGAGTGCTGTCCTGATATAACAATCTGCAATCAAGAGAAAGGAAATGAACCATGAAACGTATGCATTTGCACATCTCCGTTGATGACATCAATCAAAGTGTAGGTTTCTATAGCAATCTGTTTGGTGCTTCGCCCACAGTATCGAAACCGGATTATGCCAAGTGGATGTTAGATGATCCTCTAGTCAATTTTGCGATTAGCAAACGTGGCGCTAAAGCTGGCCTAGACCATATTGGTATTCAGGTTGAGAGTGAGTCAGAGCTTGAAGAAATCAAAGACCGCTTAGATAAGGCTGAGCTGAGCTTGCTTACTGAAGAAGGCACGACTTGCTGCTACGCTAAGTCAGATAAGCATTGGGTACAAGACCCTTCGGGGATTGCCTGGGAAACCTATCGGACCTTAGACAGTGCTCCGACATTTAGCGGCCAAGAGACAACTGAGCCTAGCGCTGCATGTTGTGTGCCCGCTGCCCAGAAAGTAGAGTTTGCTACTAGAAAGCAGTGTTGCTAAATGAATGCCATCACTCAACCAAACTCAATAAGCAGCTTTGAGCGCAACCTGACATGGTGGGTTCTTGGATGCATTCTGGTCGGGATTGGATTAGGTGAAGCCTTTCCTAAGTTCTTTCAGGCTGTTGGAAGTCTCAAGATTGCAGAAGTCAACCTGCCTGTAGCTGCCCTAATATGGTTAATGATTATCCCGATGCTGCTAAAAATCGACTTCAAGACCATGGGAGACGTCTTGGCCCACAGCAAAGGGATAGGTGTTACTTTGTTCATCAACTGGATAGTAAAGCCTTTCTCTATGGCTTTACTCGCTTGGGTATTCATTCGTCATGTTTTCGGTGACTTGTTGCCCGCAGACCAGATTGATAGTTACATAGCCGGACTGATTCTCTTAGCTGCTGCCCCATGCACGGCTATGGTTTTTGTTTGGAGCGGCTTGTGTGGCGGTGAACCCAAGTTTACGTTATCTCAGGTTGCACTCAATGACGCCATTATGCTGTTCGCTTTTGCACCACTTGTAGGGTTGTTATTAGGCCTCTCGAATATCGTTGTGCCATGGGACACGCTTTTCCTGTCTCTAGTACTCTTCATTATTGTACCTGTGGTAATCAGCCAATTTGTGCGAGAGGTAATATTGTCTGGCCGCCCAAAATCACTTGATGCATTACTTAAGCGTATTCAGCCTATTTCTTTGTCCGCTTTGCTGGCAACCTTAATTTTGCTTTTTGGTTTTCAAGGCCAGCAAATACTTGCCCAGCCCATCGTTATTGTCCTGATAGCAGTGCCTATTATTATCCAGGTGTATTTCAACTCTATGCTGGCTTACTGGCTGAATAAAAAACTTAAGGTAGCGCACTGCGTAGCTGCTCCATCCGCGCTGATTGGTGCTTCAAACTTTTTTGAGTTGGCTGTCGCAACGGCTATTGCACTCTTTGGATTTAATTCAGGCGCCGCTCTAGCTACCGTTGTAGGTGTGCTGATTGAAGTGCCTGTCATGTTGTCAGTCATCGCAATTGTGAATCGTAGCCGTCATTGGTACGAGAGTGCCTAATAATCGAAAGCTATCAATGAATATTCTATTTTTATGTACAGGTAACTCATGCCGTTCAATTTTGGCTGAGGCAACATTCAATGCTCTGGCACCAACAGGCATGAAAGCAATGAGCGCCGGAAGCCAGCCTACAGGCGAGGTGCATCCACGTTCTATTGTATTGTTAAAGCGTGAAGGCATATCTACAGAAGGCTATTATAGCAAGTCATGGGATAGCCTGCCGGTGACCCCAGACATCGTTATTACAGTTTGCAGTAATGCAGCAGGGGAAACCTGTCCGGCCTATCTGGGAAATGTCTTAAGAGCGCATTGGGGAGTGGATGATCCTGCCAAAGCAACAGGCACAGATGCTGAGATAGAAGCTTCATTCGTTCAGGCTTATTCAATACTTCGCAAGAGGATTGAGGCATTTCTTAACTTAAGTCCAGACATCTTGAATGATAAAGAGAGACTTAAGCAAGAGTTACAGCTCATTGGTAATATTTGAACGTTCCTATGGTGCTTCATGGGCCACTAATTAAAGTCTAAAACACTATATCGTTTGTTAGCAGTGCTGCTGCTAGGGACTCTATAGCGTTTTAGGTCATGAGTTAACCGCAGGTCGCGATGCTTTGTTAAATGGTATGCCGTTGATGATCACTGGCAAGTTTGTTGGTTTTGGAATTTGTGTTATCGCCTCCCGCATGGGAGTAGCCGAAGAGAAGTTCGCATCACTACGATGGGGCGTATTTCATTCATGTGACCACGCATTCCACTGCCGAGCAACTAATTGACCTCATCTTTCTAAAAATTTTTTTTAAAAGACTCTCAGCTTAAAATCTCCATGCCATTTTATGACGGCAAAGATCTTGAACTCATCACTTAAAACCATGTCATCTCTTAAATCAGACAACTGACCAGGAGAAGCCAATGCAAAACTCTACTGCATCTCATCACAACCACCCGATGGGTTCAATGAAATACTCAAAATTTGTTCTAATGATTGTGGTAGGCACAATTGTCATGTTTGGGCTAATGTATCTGAATGTTTATTCGGTTGATCATGTTTTCTTTAGTGAAACTAGAGCATACATGGCACTGATCATGGGGGCGACCATGGCATTTGTTATGCTAGCTTTCATGTGGAATATGTACCCCAACAAACAAATCAATATACTCATTCTAGGGACTAGCGTCCTCGTTTTTGGGGTGTCACTGTGGTTAGTACGAAGTCAGACTACAGTCGATGATGTTGCATACATGCGTGCGATGATTCCTCATCACTCGATTGCTATATTAACTAGTGAACGGGCAAGAATAACTGATCCTAGAGTAAGGAAATTGGCGGACGAAGTTATTGAAGCGCAGCGCAAGGAGATAGATGAAATGAAAGGTTATATAACAGACCTGAAGCGGAATCAGTAACGATTCTAGAGCATATGATTGGCCTGTGTAGCGTCTTTCTACCGACTAAAACCAACCATATACTACCCAAATCAGTTAATGCCCTGAGTGGCCTGTTGGCTTTCTAACCTTAACGTCTGCATCATTTGTACTAACTGTATTCTTACGCTCAATCGGTGGCGCTTCTCTATCCACCGCATGAGCCACAGTGCCCGCCGGATGTTTATAATTTCCTGGATTTTTGTAATCATCTCGCTTCAGTCCATCTCTGACTTTAACAGTAGTGAACATCCCACCCATATCTATGGCACCAAATGGGCCTGTGCCCATCATCATAGGCAAGGTATTTTCGGGAATAGGCATATCCATCATCTCAGCCATATCAGTCATCTCTGACATGCCTGTTTCGCCCATTGGCATGTAGTCAGGTACCAATTTCCCTATTTTCTTGATGAGGTCTCCTTGTTTCACTCCAATCAGGGTGGGGACATCATGACCCATCGCATTCATTGTGTGGTGACTCTTATGGCAGTGGAATGCCCAGTCGCCCGGCGCATCTGCAATAAATTCAATCGCCCGCATTTGACCAACCGCCACATCGGTCGTAACCTCAGGCCAACGAGCCGTTTTTGGTATCCATCCACCATCAGTGCCTGTCACTTCAAACTCATGTCCATGGATATGAATGGGATGATTGGTCATGGTTAGATTGCCCATCCGGATTCGCACGCGATCATTTTTGCCAACAACAATAGAATCGATACCTGGGAATGCTCTGCTGTTCCACGTCCAAAGATTAAAATCCAGCATGGTATTGGTTTTTGGCGTGTAACTGCCTGGTTCAATATCATATGCATTGAGCAAGAAGATAAAGTCACGGTCAACCGGCATAAAATTCGGGTCTTTAGGGTGTGTCACCCAACTTCCCATCATGCCCATTGCCATTTGCAGCATTTCATCAGCATGTGGGTGGTACATGAATGTACCAGGACGTTTTGCTTCAAATTCGTAGACAAATGTCTTACCGGGTTCAATCGCAGGTTGCGTCAAGCCAGTTACTCCATCCATGCCATTCGGTAAACGTTGACCATGCCAGTGTATACTGGTTCGCTCAGGAAGCCTGTTGGTAACATATATTCGTACTCGGTCGCCTTCCACCACCTCAATAGTTGGCCCAGGACTTTGGCCGTTATAGCCCCATAGGTGTGCTTTCATACCAGGTGCAATTTCACGCACAACAGGTTCAGCTACCAAATGAAATTCTTTAACTCCATTGTTCATACGCCATGGCAGTGTCCAGCCATTTAATGTGACCACGGGATTATAAGGTCTACCGGTCGTAGGATGTAGTGGGGGTTGAGTAGTGGCCGCATCACTAGTTACTATTTCGGGCAGCGCAGCCATTGCAACTTTGCTGACGCTAGAGATCGCAACACCCGCCATCCCGAGACCTGCATATTTAAAAAAACTTCTTCTGTTTAAACCTGGATTACTCATGCTTATTGACCTTCCATCATTTGAGGACTTGCCACTAAAGTAGCTTGTAGCGCAGCGTCAGCCACCCAAAAGTCGCGTAATGATTCAATGTATCCTTTGACGCTTTGAACTTGCGCACGGGCGTCACCAAACAACTCAAACGGACTGGTAAGCATGCCGTTATATCTGAGTAAACTCTGCTGCAGGGTTTTCTTGCGCAAAGGCACGATTTCATCGCGGATGTGTTTGGTTGTGTCATAGTAAGTTCGATACGTGTTATAGGATTCACGGATCTCTGATTGCGCATTGATGACAGTTTGTGCCGTCCGATTCACTGCCTGCATATAAATGGCTTCTGCTCTCCCTACACGGGCGGTTCCCCAATCAAAAAGTGGAATTTCAAAAGAAAGATCGATGCCTTTTTTATAAGGATCACTACGCTTACCTTCTAGCACTCTAGCCGGGCCGATTTCGAGTACATTGATAAAACGTGTGGTTTTGGTAAGTCCGAGTTGTTTAGCGACGGCCTCCGTTTCCAAACGAACCTCCTGCAAATCCAGTCTTTGATCAAATGCACTCTGCTCAAAAGGCTGTAAATCATTAATGGTCTTCGGTAAATCTGGCAGCCTCTCTTCCAAGTGAAGTTCTGTAACTGATACACCCAATAGCCGGGCCAAAGCCTCATAGGCTTTGACCTGTTTGTTTCTGGCATTGGCATAATCTAATGCAGCATCTGCGTAAAAACTTTGCTCACGCATTTGTTGTATCTGATTCCAGTTACCCACTTGAAACATTCGTTTAGCCAGCTCGGCACTAGCTTCAGCTGACTCTTTCACCTGTTCGCTGTATCGGGTGAGCTCAGCAGCAGCTACTGCATTGAAATATGCAGCTCGGGTGTGGTTTGCCAACTTAAGCACTTCCATGGCAGTAGACTTCTGAGTTTGCTCAAATCTCCGCTTTTCAATTTCCACAGCTTTTGGCATGGTAATCAAAGAAAAAATGTTAAACGTGAAGGCCTGTTCGATTTTGTACTCGCCATCATTTTTGGCATACAACATTGAAAAGCGTGGATTAGGCAATCTGCCGGCCTGTACCAAATCAGCCTCCGATATACCTAAATCATAAAAGGCAGCCTGTAAGCCTCGATTGTTCAGTAGTGCAATCTGGACAGCGGCATCCGCGTTGATTTTCTGGGATAGTAATGACTGGACACGCTCATTGATCTTTTCATGTTCCTTTTCAGATTTAGGCCAAGCAATTTCCTGTTTAAGTTGTTTCTTGGCGATCTGCTGTACATTGTCAAAACCACCGTCTTTAGTGAACGTCGCACATCCGGTTAATACGAACACCGAAGCAAGCGCTAGCAATATTCCTTTATGCTTCAATGCAGTATCATTAATGTTCATGCTGAGCTCCTTCTGTACCATGCTGATGACTATGGCCAGTACCTGAAGTAGCGGGTATAGATAACACGCCAATACCGTGACGATAAACCACTTCACCACCTAACCAAGCAGTGACACTAATACCAATCGACAGTACCAATAATTGAATTACCATAAACAGAGATACTGGTTTTTTGAAGCCGTTCTTAGCGATATCCCACACTGCGACTCCAACCAGACCTAGAGCAGTTGGGATCGCCCACACCCGATGAGTCAGCATGGCCAGATGGCCTCCTTCATCATGGTTAACAGAATTGAAAGCCAACCAGCCAAAAATAACTGCACCTATTGCACCCAATGCAGCGAGCCATAAACTCATATGAGAGGCCACCGAAAAATGTTCTGTAATGGCGTACCGGCGAGTAAGGTAGGCGATCAAACCCAGCAAAAATGCAACGAGTGTCAATGCAATCGGAAAATGCACAATTGCCGGATGTACATTGGGGATTATTTCAAACCCTGTAGTTTGGGTGGAGGGCTTTGAATCAGGCTGGTTATCTGCCGAATTTGTTTGATCCTCATGGTTATGACTCCCATGATCATGGTTGTTATGTTCACTATTAGGCTCCGTTTGCTCTGCTGAATGCGTTTCCATTGCTGGCATGTCATCATGTTGATGTTCTTGCGGCATAGACTCATTCATGGATGTTGGTGACTCTTTAGCGTGAGCTTGTGAATTCACGTGCTCATGCTGGCTATGATCATGCATAGTGGCATGATCCATATTCATTGGTTGGCCTACATTACTTTTGGCTAATTGATTTTTCTGAGAGGACTTTTCTGTGCCATGTTGCGAATGGTCCATATGGTTCATCTGCGAGTGATCCATGCCTAACAAGTCATTAGATGGCATATTGCGCATGTCATGTCCTGCGTGACCACTTGAAGTTGGTGTATTGGCATCCATCCAATCTGTACGTTTTTGTTCAGTGTCACCTTTGTAATCATCAAACGCAGACTGATATGACTGTTCGGATTGACTATCCCCGGCGGCGCTCGTCTGACCGGACAATAACAGAATGACACTTGCGGCCGATAAGATATATTTAAACCAAGAGTAAGTGATATTGACTCTTGCCCCGTGTGGTCTTTCAATGAATGCCATAACAACTTTCGTGAACTAATAGCCAGCCTGTTGTAGGCTGGCCTGGTGAGATTTAGTGTTTATGAGTACCGGATTCTGCAGAGCTGCCATTAAATTCGGTTACCATATGATAATCAGTCATCATCTGATCCATCATTTGGTTCATGATATTTTGGTGCTCGGCAAACCAGTCATCCCGCTCTTTTTCGGTCATGCCTGCTTTTGGTTTCATAGACCGGCAGGTATCCATATTCTCATGCATTAATTTCATATGGTTGTCTAAAAGTTTTTGCCGTTCGGCCCCTTTGGCTGCCTGTGCTTGTTGTTGGACTTGCTTTGCCTGGGTGACACGTTGGATAAGCTGGCGTTGAGCTTCATCCATGCCAGCATTTGCGAGTGAAAAGAAGCCTGCAGCACAAAGTGCAATCACGATCATCATACGATTCAAAGTTTGCTTATTCATCTTGAAGCCTTTCTTAAATAATTTAAGTATTTATGCCTTGAGCTTTACTTCTTATCATTTGGCATTGAAATGACAGTTACCATTTTGCGCTGGGCTTGTTGACCACAACCTGACGGCAATATTACAAACTTGTCATGCTGTCTAGTGCGAACAAAAGCTGACATCATAAAAATGCCTATATTGATAGATGTTCCATAACTGATTGATGACTAGCGCATTACATCTTTGTAATCTTTGCCAGAGCCGTTAAATCTCATGCACAATTGATAGCATTAAGCTCGGTGCAAATTGCATATGAAAATCCTGATTATTGAAGATGAAACCAAAACCGGAGACTACCTGAAACAAGGCTTGTCCGAAGCAGGATTTGTGACTGATATCATGCGCGATGGCATCGATGGCTTGCATATGGCGATGACAGAAGATTACGATTTAATTATTCTTGACGTCATGTTGCCTGGCATGGATGGCTGGCAAGTTGTGAAGACTGTGCGGCAAATCGGCAAAGAAATGCCTGTCCTCTTTCTTACCGCACGTGATCAGATTGAAGACCGTGTTAAAGGGTTGGAATTAGGTGCCGATGACTACCTGGTTAAACCATTTGATTTTTCTGAATTGCTTGCACGTGTCAGAACGCTATTAAGGCGCGGTAAAATCAAAGAGGCAGAAGTATTGGAAGCTGCCGATTTAAAGTTGGACCTATTACGCCGACGAGTCAGCCGAGCAGGTAAACGAATCGAACTTACATCCAAAGAGTTTTCATTACTGGAATTATTGCTTCGCCGCCAAGGTGAGGTACTGCCACGTTCGCTCATTGCTTCCCAAGTTTGGGATATGAATTTCGATAGCGATACCAATGTCATTGAAGTCGCCATGCGACGCCTGCGTATGAAGGTGGACGATGACTTTGAACCCAAGCTCATCCAGACCATAAGAGGGATGGGGTATGTTTTAGAAACCCCTGAAAAATGATGCGCCCGCAATCGATTACCTTTCGGCTAACTCTGTTTTTCTCGACAGCATCAACTATAGTTTTGCTTTTGATCGGGCTATTAGTTGACTCACTAGTAGAGTCACACTTTGAACATATGGACCAAACTGAGCTTGAAGGAAAGCTTCAGCTCATAAGGCATGCTTTAGCAAATGTCCACTCTGACATGGATATGACTGAATTACCCGGTAAGTTAAATGACGCGCTTGTTGGTCATGCAGGTCTATTTGCTGCCATTCTGGACGCAAAACAACACCTTGTTTTTTCAACGACAGATAAAGCATTGACCGATCACCTGATGAGCAGGTTGACATCAAAAATATCATCTCAACATTCAAAAATGGTGATATTGAATCATGATGTTCAAATGTATAGAGGCCTATCTGCATATGCCGCCACTGACATACCAGGGCAGCCAAAAATGTTAATTGGTTTGGCCACTAATATAGAACATCACCAAGAGTTCATGGCAGCATTCCATCGCAACCTGTGGTTAGCGATTTGTGCCTGTATTGTCTTAACCATTCTATTAGGCTGGTTCGCTGCTAGGCGTGGTCTTGCCCCTGTTCGTGAAATGGCGGAAGTGACCAGAGGTGTTTCTGCAAGTCATTTAGGAGAGCGTATTCCCCTTGAATCTGTTCCACTTGAGTTGAATGGGTTAGCGCTCGATTTTAATGATATGTTGGCACGGCTAGAAAGCTCCTTTAAGCGTCTTTCGGAATTCTCATCTAATCTTGCTCACGAATTACGGACTCCGATTAGTAACTTGATGACCCAAACTCAGGTCATGCTGTCACGTGAGCGTTCTGCTGACGAGTATAGGGAAATACTATATTCAAGCCTGGAGGAGTATAAACGCCTGGCTCGCATGATCTCAGACATGTTGTTATTGGCCAAAGCTGATAATGGTCAACTTGTTCCAGATACAGAATTAATTGATTTGGCGCATGAGGTAAATGAACTTTTTGCGTTTTATGAAGCGGTGGCAGAAGAGAAAAATGTGGTGCTGACTGTATTGGGAGAGGCAACCACTAAAGGCAATAAGTTGATGTTGAGAAGAGCTCTAAGCAATCTTCTTTCTAATGCGATTCGACACACTTTAAAAAATAGTGAAGTCATAGTTCGGATTGAAACCCAACCAAATTTGGTGACATTGACGGTTGAGAATTCAGGAGAGCAGATCCCGTCGGAACATATACCTTTGTTGTTCAACCGTTTCTATCGCGTAGATCCATCCCGACAGAAAACCAGCGATGGCGCAGGCTTAGGGCTGGCAATTACAAAATCAATCATCGAAGCTCATCAAGGCAAAATTCGTGTCGTTTCTGATCAACATTCGACTAGGTTCGAAATCACTTTAACCAAAGGCTAATCTAACAATCGTCGAAAATGCCTCTTGACCTTACCATTATGGAAAGCTTTAGGATGACCGTGTTCCTCAGATGCCAAGGAATATCAATGATGTGTAACATTGTATTGAAAGACCCCCATTAATTAGAGATCACAAGGATTAAATATGAAAAAAATCATTACAAGTGTGTTTGTTCTGATTGCAAGCGCAATAGCAATTCCCGGCTTTACCATGGATGATATGCCTATGTCGTCTGAAAAGGTTTCAGAAAAGGTAATCACTGGCAAGGGTAAGGTGATGTCTATCAACAAATCCACCAATCAAATTAGACTCAAACATGAGCCAATCCCAGCTTTGAATTGGCCGGCGATGAATATGGAATTTAAGGTCAAAGAGAAAGCGTTACTCGACAAAGTAAAGATAGGTGACAACGTGACATTTACACTTGCTCCATCTGGTCAAGATTACGTTATCACCAGCCTGAAACAATAACGACCCAAACACTTGTTGGAATGTAACTTGACTGCTATATTCGGCAACTATATGAAGCTGATGCGCATAACGACCATGCTGTTGATACTGATACTGGCCTCTAGTCCAGTACTGGCGTCAGTGTGCTCTGTCTCCTGCGCATTGGATCAAGCTAGACACATGCAACAGGATAAGTTTGAAATTGCCATGCCATCTATGGATGTCGGTCATTGTGAGCATATGCAGCAATCGCCACCCGTCCAGCCTTCCGACACTCAAGACTCGTCACAGCAACATAACCATTGTTCTATGGCTGGCTGCCACTTTTCAATCGCGGCCACCCTGGAGTTAGACAAACAGGATTTCATGCTGAATGTTCCTGAGCATCAGCTATTGCACTTCAATGACTTTAGACGTTCCGCAGAACTCCCTCCCCCGATAAAACCTCCGGCTTGATTTGATATTCAGGGGCCCATACGTGCCCCTTGTTTGTCATTTTGAGTATTTCAGGAGTGTTTTATGAAAATCCTATCTCTAGGTATGCGCCTGCTTTGCGGCTGGTCGCTCTTTTTCACCTATTCAGTCTATGCAGAACATGCCATGCATGGAGGCTTCGCCTCAGCGAATAGTCTTTCTTTAGGCGAGGCTATTGAATTATCAATTCAAAGGCAACCATTACTGCAGTCACTAGTAGATGCTGCCAAGGCGTCCAGAACCTCTGCTATCGCAGAAGCACAACTGCCGGATCCAAAAGTAAAACTTGGCATTATCAATCTTCCGGCAACAAATCGGGATGCATTTCGATTTGACCGTGAAGAAATGACCATGACCAGTATTGGCCTAGAGCAGGAAATGGTTCCGCAGGCCAAACGTGAGGCCACAGCGCAGTATTTGAATGCTGAGGCTAGACAATATGAAACGGAGCAATTAGTCAGCCAGCGCAACATACAGAGAGAGGTTGCCATCGCTTGGCTAGACACCTACGCTGCCCAACACAAGTTTGCACTGTATCGGGAAATCATAGAAACCATGCATGCCGAGCGCAAGGCCGCACTTGGTGCAGCCAGTACCGGTGGCAAGCCATTGAGTGACATCCTTAAACTGGATGCTCAATTAGCGTCTGCCAGGGACAAATCCCTGATGGCTCAGTTGGAAGAAAGAAAAGCACGTGCAGGACTCGCACGTTGGCTGGGAAATGATGCCAAAAGACAGCTCAGCGATGAGATGCGTCTTTATACGCCCAAACGCCCGCAGCTAACCATCCTAGACCAGCGTTCAGAACTGGAAGATAACCCTCAATTACTCAATGCAAGACAACAAGAGGCTGTGGCAGTCTCTGACCTTGATCGCGCTCAACTAGGCAAGCTATCGAACTGGAGTTGGGAGGTCGGTTACGGCAAGCGTTTTGCAGGCGCAAGTGACATGGTGACTTTCCAGGTTGCCTTTGATTTGCAAACAGATAGAGCGCACCGCCAGGATCAGCGTACGGCCGAAAAACAGTTGTTGCTAGAACGGGCGCGCAAGCTAACAGAGGATCGCCGCTTAGAACTGTCAGCAGCACTGGAGGCTGCACGTGCAGACTGGGAAATCACTGAGGCTCGCGAACTCGAACATCAGCAGCGTCTCATTCCTGCTGCGGATGCCAGGCTCAAATTGCTAGAAGCTGCCTATCGTGCAGGCAAGCCTAACTTGGCAGAGGTCTGGGAAGCAAAACGAGATGTGTTGGAAATACAGATTGAGCATTTGAATATCCAGACTGAACTACAACGTGCAGCAATCAATATTGCATTCCTCTTGAATGACGAACATTTTTTCACCGCACAATCACCTGCAGGGAGTCACCCATGAAACGCTTGAACCAGATATCACTTGTCATACTGTTTGCGCTGGTCAATATGGGAATTTGGTTGTGGTGGTTGCAGTCGCATGGCTCTGCTCCCTCATCGGAAACAACACCCAAAGCTGAGACATCTGCACCAATGATCAATGGTGTAGTACAGGACGGTAGTGGCAAAACCGTTGCATATTGGTATGACCCTATGGTCCCTACGCAGAAATTTAACAAGCCAGGCAAGTCACCGTTTATGGACATGCAACTGGAACCCAAATACATGGAAGCGAATACTGAAAATGCTGGGGTCTCTATCCCAGCGCAAATTCAGCAAAATCTGGGAATACGCTTAGCAACCGCCAGTATGTCCCAATTTGGGGAAACCTTGTCGGCAGTCGGCCGCATTGAACCAAACCAGCGCGGGTACTACGTAGTACAAACCCGTGTGCCAGGCTTTGTAGAGCGCTTAAGCGTACGCGCCATCGGAGATAATGTTGTCAAAGGACAAAAAGTCGCAGAGGTATATGCGCCTGAATTATTGACCGCACAACAGGAGTATTTAGCTCTATTGGCATATCAGCCTGGTTCAGAGAATGCTAACGCCGGTGAAATGTCGTTCAATACCCGCGACCTTGCACAGGCTGCACGTAACCGTCTGAAGTTACTCGGGATGAGCGAGAGCGAAATTGTAGCCATCACCCATGCTGGCCGTGCCAATGCACGCTTCAGTGTTTATGCCCCGGCATCCGGCATCGTGACGGAATTGGGCTTGCGCGAAGGGGCACAACTGATGCCCGGCAGCAGCTTGATGCAAATCACTGACTTTTCGAATGTATGGCTAATAGCAGAAGTCCCGGAGCGGGATGTAGGCCGCGTACACCTAGGCAGCGAAGCAGACATCCAGCTACAAGGCATGCCAGGTGAAACATTAAAAGGTAAAGTCAGCTATGTTTATCCCACGCTGGATAACACATCACGCACTATGCAGGTACGCATTGAGTTGCCAAATAAACAGGGCAAGCTGCGCACCGGCATGTTTGCCAATATTATGCTGGCAGGTGCTAAGCATGAATCAATTGCTGTTCCGAGTGAGTCGGTCATCGTGACGGGCACCCGTAAAGTGGTGATCGTCAAACTGCCAACCGGGTTTAAACCGGTCGAGGTGACTACCGGAGAAGAATATGCTGGCAATACCGAAATACTTTCTGGTTTGTCAGACGGTGACCAGGTTGTGGCATCCGGTCAGTTCCTGATTGACTCGGAAGCTTCGCTCTCAGGAGTACTTGCAAAGCTCTCACAGACAACACCCTCAGAAGCAACCGAAATATCGATGAAGATGGATGGACACAACACTCCCCAGTCTGCTCAGAAAATGCCACAGGGTAGCGGCAAAGTGACGGCCATAGATCGCAAAAATAGTCAGGTTACCCTCGCGCACGATCCGATTCCTGACTTGGGTTGGCCAGCTATGACCATGGCCTTTCAGGTAAAGGATGTCATGCAGCTGGATACGCTTAAACCAGGCGACCAAGTGAGCTTCGACCTAAAGTCTGACCCGGTAACGGAACAGTACGACATCGAGCATATCCACAAACAGTCTGACCAAGCGCGTGTGATGAAGGGGCAGAAGTAACCATGCATACACCTAAACAACCATCTCACACACTTGGCGTCATCACTAGATTGATCCAGGTGTCGGCTGCCAACCCACTTCTGGTCATTCTGGTTAGCTTAATAATCACGGCCTGGGGTTTTTTTGCCATGCTACGAGCCCCTCTGGATGCCATCCCTGACTTGTCTGACACGCAAGTTATCATCCGTACGCCCTGGGCCGGCCAAGCACCACAGATTGTCGAAAACCAAATTACCTATCCGTTGACGACGACGATGCTTTCCGTACCTGGGGTGAAAACAGTACGCGGCTATTCTTTCTTTGGCGATTCATTTGTTTATATCTTGTTTAATGATGGCACAGATCAATACTGGGCCAGATCGAGGGTACTGGAATACTTAAGCCAGATATCTTCGCGCCTACCCAAAGGTGCTTCACCTAGCTTGGGTCCGGACGCAACTGGTGTGGGCTGGGTTTACGAATATGCATTGGTGGATAAATCCGGTCAGCATGATCTTGGTGAATTACGGGCCATGCAGGACTGGTTTCTCAAATTTGAGTTGAAAACCATCCCTGGCGTGGCCGAGGTAGCGACGTTAGGTGGTCTGGTTCGCCAATATCAAATACAGGTGGATCCAGATAAATTGCGTAACTACAGAATCCCATTATCGAAAGTGACTGCGGCCATTCAAAATGCCAATCAGGACACAGGTGGTGCAGTGATTGAGCTGGGCGAGGCGGAATACATGATACGGGCGCACGGTTATCTAGACACGCTAGAAGACTTCAAAGCCATTCCAATCAGTGTCTCGGAAGCGGGGACGCCGATTCTGCTAGCGGATATTGCCCGCGTGCAGCTAGGCCCAGAATTGCGCCGTGGCATAGCTGAGTTGAATGGTGAGGGGGAAGTTACAGGTGGCGTGATTGTCGTCCGTGCTGGTCAAAATGCATTACAGGTGATTGATGCCGTCAAATTAAAACTTGAAACACTAAAAAAGAGCCTGCCTGCAGGCGTCGAGGTAGTCACGACTTACGACAGGTCCCAACTAATCAAGCGTGCAGTTGATAATCTCACTCATAAGCTGATTGAAGAGTTTCTCGTCGTAGCGCTAGTATGCCTGGTGTTCTTATGGCATCTCAGGTCAGCCATGGTGGCGATTGTCGCATTGCCACTGGGTATATTGATCAGTTTTATAGTTATGGACTATCAGGGCATCAATGCCAACATCATGTCACTGGGTGGTATTGCGATTGCCATTGGCGCCATGGTCGATGCTGCCATTGTGATGATAGAGAATGCGCACCGCAAACTCGAAGAGTTTCGCATAGCAAATGGGGAGCCTGATCAGCGACAAAGAGCAGCGGTGATTATTGAGGCGGCCTGCGAAGTTGGCCCGGCTTTATTTTTCTCATTGCTGATTATTACCTTGTCATTCATTCCGGTATTTACGCTGGAAGCCCAAGAAGGAAAATTGTTTGCACCGCTGGCTTATACCAAAACCTATGCCATGGCCGCAGCAGCTGGTCTGTCAGTCACATTGATTCCCGTATTAATGACCTTTTTCATTCGTGGCAAGATACGCCCCGAAGCTGATAATCCATTAAATCGCTGGTTGATCGCCATTTACAAGCCCATGCTTTCGCAAGTACTCAAGCATCCGGTACTGACCTTGGGGGTGGCAGTACTCCTGGTCGTCATGACATTGATCCCACTCGGTAAACTGGGTAGTGAATTCATGCCTCCGCTTGATGAAGGAGATTTGCTCTACATGCCCACTGCTTTACCAGGCCTATCTGCGTCCAAAGCTTCCGAAATTTTGCAGTTAAGTGACCGCCTGATTAAGACGGTGCCTGAAGTGAAATCGGTATTCGGTAAGTCAGGTCGTGCAGAAACAGCTACTGACCCTGCGCCCCTCGAAATGCTGGAGACAACCATTCAATTCAAGCCACGTTCGGAGTGGCGTGCGGGCATGACCACCGAGAAACTGATCCATGAACTAGATACCAGATTGAAAATACCTGGCATGGCCAATGTCTGGGTGCAACCCATACGCAATCGCATTGACATGCTATCTACTGGGATCAAAAGTCCGGTAGGTATTAAAATCGGAGGAGCGGATCTGGCCACTTTGGAGAAACTCGGTCAGGAAGTAGAACGCATCATGAAAACGGTCCCCGGCGTGGGTTCGGTTATTGCTGAACGAGCTACTGGTGGACGTTATCTGGATGTGCGCATCGACAGATTGAAGGCAGCACGCTACGGTTTGAATATTACCGATGTCAACGAACTGGTTTCTAGCGCAATTGGCGGTGACAATATCGGCGAGAAGATTGATGGGCTGGCACGTTTTCCGATCAATCTGCGCTTTCCGAGGGAGGTCCGGGACTCCGCCGATAAGCTCAAAACGCTGCCTATCATTACAGAGTCAGGTGCCAGCGTACCCTTGGGAGCCATAGCAGAGGTTAGCTACACCAACGGTCCGCCGATGATCAAAAGTGAAAATGCACGCCCCAATGTCTGGGTGTATGTTGATATACAGGATAGAGACTTGGGTAGTTTTGTTAACGAAGCCAAGGCCACATTGGATAAACAATTACAACTTCCAGCTGGCTACTCACTCAACTGGTCTGGACAGTTTGAATATTTTGAACGCGCATCTAAACGACTAAGTTATGTGGTGCCCATGACCATAGGGATCATTTTCATACTGCTGTTTATGGCATTTAAACGGATAGGGCCTGCTTTGTTAATCTTAACCAGCCTGCCATTTGCTTTGGTGGGTGCCATCTGGTTTCTGTACCTGCTTGGTTACCATTTTTCTATTGCCAGTGGTGTTGGCATGATTGCCTTATCCGGTCTGGCTGCTGAATTCGGCATTATCATGTTGGTTTATCTGGATGAGGCTGTAGACCGTTACAGGCAAGCCGGAAAACTAAACAGCAAGCAAGATTGGCATGATGCCTTGATTGAAGGTGCTGCTTTGCGAGTACGCCCTAAGGCCATGACAGTGGCCGTGATCTTGGCTGGCTTGATTCCGATATTGATTGGGGACGGAACTGGCTCTGAGGCAATGAGTCGGATAGCAGCTCCTATGGTTGGAGGAATGTTAACTGCCCCATTACTGTCACTTTTTGTACTACCTGCAGCCTATATGTTGCTCATAAGAAAAACAAACTGATAAAAATAAGGCCGGAGCATGCCAGTGTGATGGCCCTAAACACTCTTCAATTCTGAAGTCATCACCCTCACAGCTCGATTAAACATTTTTAATAACAAGCATTCTTCAAGGCTAACCACATCAGGCAACGTGATCCGATAAACCGTCAATAATAGGACACTCTGGCCGATCATCTCCATGACAGCAGTCCACCAGCTTTTTTAGCTCAGATTTAATTTTCGCTAATTGTGTAATCTTTTGCTCCAAATCCTGTACATGCTTTTGGGCCAGTGCTTTTACATCACTGCTCGACCGGTCTGGGTCTCCCCATAAACCAAGTAAATCCTCTATTTGTTTAATTGAAAACCCAAGATCGCGTGCATGACGGATGAAAGTTAGCGTATGCACATCTTTCTCAGAATATTGTCTATATCCAGACAAAGTACGTGAAGCCGCTTGTAGCAAGCCAACACTTTCATAATGCCGGATCATTTTCGCAGATATTCCGGATTGTTTGGCAGCCTGACCGATGTTGAAAAACCGACTCATGATGATGGCTCCTTAATGTAACGCGAACATTCTTTTGTACTGCTTCATTTTATTATCAACTAAAACGCTTGACCTTCCAATCATTGGAAGGTCTATGCTTAAGATACTATCAACTTCAACCAAGGAGTTCATTATGCAATTACATATTGAAAATATGACGTGTGGCGGTTGTGCCCGGGGTGTCACCAAGGCCATTAAAGATGTAGACCCAGAAGCCAATATCGTGACTGACCCGCCAAATAGGTCGGTGACAGTTGAAAGCTCTGCTGCTCCAGGTCTGATAGTTTCTGCTTTGGAAAAAGCCGGCTTCCCACCTCGCCAGTAGTAATTCATCAGCCTGTTGAATTTATCAACAGGCTTTTTTATGTACATATTTCTTAAGCAACTAGCGGCTGGAAACGACGTAACCGCAAAGCATTTGCAAGTACAAATACACTCGATAAGGCCATGGCGCCAGCTGCAATGATTGGCGACAGCAATAATCCAAAGGCTGGGTACAATGCCCCAGCAGCAACCGGTATCAATGCCGTGTTATAGCTGAAGGCCCAGAACAGGTTTTGCCGAATGTTGCCTATGGTTGCCTTTGATAAGGCAATAGCGTTTGGAACGCCTTGAAGATTGCCAGAAATCAAAACCACATCGGCTGACTCCACAGCCACATCGGTTCCGGTACCGATGGCGAGGCCGACATCAGCCTCAGCCAGTGCCGGCGCATCATTGATACCATCTCCCACAAAAGCGGTATACCCGTAACTCGATTTCAAGCGACGAATTGCTTCGACTTTACCTTCAGGCATTACTTCAGCGATGACTTCGTCTATACCCAACTGATTTGCGATTGCACGGGCTGTGCGGGCATTGTCACCGGTAATCATAGCCACTTTCAGGCCTAGTTGATGCAATGCGGCTATCGCTAGTGGTGTGCTAGCTTTGATGGGATCAGCGACTGCAATAATCGCTGCCAGTTTTCCATCAATCGCCGCATATAAAGGTGACTTGCCTTCTTTGCCTAGTCGTTCAGCTGTGTTTGCAAAGTTTTCTACCCCTAGACCGAGTGCACGTATAAATCGGTCGGCACCTATCTCAATCTTCGCCCCTCCTACCGTTGCTCGAACTCCCATACCGGTAATGGATTCGAAATCGTCCAATTCCGGCAATATAATGCTCTCTTCATTAGCTGCGGCCACAATGGCACGGGCAATTGGATGTTCAGATTGAGATTCCACGGTTGCCACTTTTGCTAGAACATCACTGCGGTCAAAGCCTATTGCGACTTCTAAATCGGTCAGCACTGGACGACCTTCCGTTAACGTGCCGGTTTTATCTACGGCCACTACTTGAGCGTCTTTCAGCATTTGCAAGGCTTCGCCTTTTTTGAAAAGCACACCCAATTCAGCACCTCGGCCAGTACCGACCATAATAGAGGTTGGTGTGGCCAAGCCCATCGCACACGGGCAAGCAATGATCAATACAGCCACGGCATTGACCAGTCCATATGTCAAAGCTGGAGATGGCCCAAATATCATCCAAGCTATAAAGGTGATAACGGCTGCAAGCATAACCGCAGGCACAAACCACATAGTGACCTTATCGACGACCGCTTGAATAGGCAATTTGGAACCTTGTGCCTGTTCAACCATACGGATGATTTGTGCAAGCATGGTCTGTCCACCAATGGCTTCAGCACGCACTCTAAAAGCGCCTGTTTGGTTGATGGTTCCGCCTACAACGCGTGAACCTTGTGTTTTTTCAACTGGTATTGGTTCACCCGTGATCATTGATTCATCTACAAAGCTTTGACCATCAGTGACTGTGCCGTCCACGGGTATTCTTTCGCCTGGTTTTACTTCAATCATGTCATCTATTACTACGTCATTGATTGCAATACTTACAAAACTTCCATTACGCATCACATGCGCTTCTTTGACTTGCATTTTTGCCAATCGCTTAATCGCTTCTGATGTACGACCTTTAGCTTTCGATTCGAGATAACGACCAAGCAAAACCAATACAACAATGATCGCTGCAGCCTCGTAGTAAACATTGACTGTGCCATCAGGTAAAAGGTGAGGGATGAATGTCGCGACAACAGAATATCCAAATGCAGCCGTAGTTCCTACAGCAACAAGAGAGTTCATGTCTGGGGCTAGGCGATAAAGGGCGGGAAAGCCTTTCTGGTAGAAACGCCGTCCAGGTATGGTCAATACAATTGCTGTTAATGCGAACTGCAGGTACCAGCTCCAATCCATGCCAATTGTAGAAAGAATCAACTCATGCGCGCCCGGAATGAAGTGAGAGCCCATTTCAAGTAGAAACACGGGTAAAGCGAAGGCGGTGGCTAAGTACAGGTCGCGTTTTAGCGCTGCTCTTTCAGCATCTTTTTTGAGACTATTGGCATCGTTATCAGGCTCAAATCCTGAAGAAATCTCTTTTGCCTCATATCCGATATTAGTGATCGCGGAAATCAGTTCATTCGCTGAAACATTTCCTTTAATGGTTGCTCGTTCGGTCGCTAAGTTTACTGTGGCTTCAGAAACACCTGGCACTCCTTTGATGGCACTTTCCACGCGACCTACACAACTGGCGCATGTCATTCCTTCTACAGAGAGCTCTATCGTATTGCTTGGCACGCTATATCCCACATTTTCAACTGCGGTGATTAATTCTTTGCGATCCACTGGTTTTACCAAGTGAATATCTGCACGTTCAGTGGCTAAGTTGACTGATACACTGCCTACACCATCCACTTTTGATAATGCAGTTTCCACTCTACCTACACAACTGGCGCAGGTCATACCGTCAATGGGCAAATTGATAATGTCAGGATTTGAACTCTTGTTTTCGATGCGTTCTGTAGTCATCACGGACTCCTTGCATAGTCGTGAGTCACACTTTAAACCTTCCCATATGGGTAAGGTCAAGCCAATCCTGATAATCCTATGGTTGAGGGCTGACGGAAATATTGATCACAGGAATTACTAAAGTCGGTGAATCCACGCAGATAATTAGAAGCTCTCAATCTGACCTAAGGGGGTAAACTCATCAACATAGTTCATTCATTATTAATCTGTAGCTGCACTTCATTGGCTTCCGGATTAAGTGAGCTTATTGAATTTGTTTTTTGTTTTCTAATTTTTTCTTATAGTTGTGCATTTTGTAGGCAAAAATGGACAATCCAATGGCAAAGATGGTACCAATAATACTTAGGTAAATCGCTACATTAAGCATGGCTCACTTATCACTTTTCTTTATTTATCCCAGCCCAACCATCTGAGATCGCCTTTTTGATTTCATCAAGAGAAGCTACATTGTTAGTCTTTTCGGCCAACATTCCGAAGAAATGTGATTCAGACAATTTTGCGTAAGTCTCAGACATTTCGCGCTGGCTTTTTCTCAATAAATCGATTTCTTCTGCAGTCAGCATCCGAGAGCTATTTAGATCTCTCTTTGCTAACAATTGATGCAGTTTGCGGGTTGAGGGAGTCAAAGAGTCATTAAATTCTTCATTCTCTGAGTCACTTCTCATATTCAAGCCCTCTGTGAATTAATTGAAAATACCTGACTTTGCAGGATATTACAGGCTTTTTGCAATATCAACTCCAGCCTGAAACTACCACTAAACTCTATTGTTTATGCCTAAACTTTATTGTCCGTATACATCAACGTACATAAATCAGACGCATACCACTTTGACCTAGAAACCTGATGATCAAGAGATCATCTGACAACTAGACCTTATGCATTAAAGTGGCGCGCTCTTGTCAGGCGCAACTTCAATTTTCAAGTCTGAAAAATTGCTTATACTTACTGCGCCACAAGGAAAACAAGCGACAATTTCCAACTCGCCACCCATTGCCTCGATATGGGTCCTCAAACTAGATAAATACATATCTGCGCGTTTTTCTAATTTTGCAATTGATTGTTGCTGAACATTCAATACTTGAGCCAGCATTAGTTGAGAGAGGCCATATGCTTGCTTTAATTGATGAAGTGGCAACTCTCTTAAAAGTTGTTCTGTCATAGCTTGAGAACGCAGCTGCGATTCAGATCTCATATTTAACCGAATATCCGAGAATTCTTTAGCCATCTTTGACTCATTTCTTTTATGTGTTAACAGTATCATCGAACAACATTTCAGCTGAATTCTTGAATCGCTTGAGCTTAAACCGCTCCGCCATAATTTATGGCACTTAATATTTTCTGAACCTCAGCAAATCCAGAGGATGATTTGGCCATAACGATAGGAGCACCCCCTAACAAGGCGTGATATTGATTGAGCCAAGACTCAGCAACCGGTTCGGAACCGAAGGCATGAAGAGCCAAAGCACGAATCTGTACAAGGTTTGCAGCACTGTTAGACTCTACAATCATATTAACCTACTGGTTTAATGCGGAGGTGATTCATGAAATCCTGGTTAAGGGTTATTCGTCCTCCGACTGCTACGGTTAGTGTGATAATTTGCATCCTAATAATGTGTCCTATGCTAACTAATTGATGAGTACACTTTATTAATTTGCACGAGGCTTTCTTTCTTTGACAGACTGAAGAGGCGCCCGTCGTTTAGTTCGATCGTGACCTTTTCTGTATCATCGGTTTTGTTTTGATACACTGATTTAATTATTTCTTTTTGCCATGTCCTGGCGCCATCTAATGTGAAAGAGTTCATCAGATAAATATGGTTGATTTTTAATTCTGTGTTTTTGATCAAACTCAGTAAATCATCATCTGCACCAATAATTATTTCAATTGATTCAGAGCTTCCTTTAATGGAAGTGCAGTTTGCGTGAAACCAATAATCACAATCAACAAGATAGACGTAGCGCCAATAATTGGGATTAAGATCGCCTATATTAGTATGCGGAATATTATCCTCATCAATTGTTACTAACATTATTTCGGAATATTCGATGAATGTGTCCTTTAGATTATAGTCCTTTAGGACACATTTTGGCTATATAAGCTCCTTTATAGGGGCTTCGTATGGAAATTCAAAAAGCGCTGGGTTTAGCCATCAAAGAGATTCGAATAAGTAAAGGATTAACGCAAGAGTTTTTTAGTGACATATCAAGCAGAACTTATGTGTCAGTCCTGGAGAATGGAAAAAAGAGACCTTCCATAGAGAAGATTGATAGCTTGGCGACAGCCATGGGAATACACCCTCTGACAATACTTACACTATCGTATTTAATCTTGGATAAAGAATTAAATATTGCTGAGTTGCAAAATAAAATCTCAAGTGAGTTGGAAAAAATAAAATCAGTTTAAATCGTTAGCTTACTCAATCGTAAACGAACGTACGCGTAGGCTATCCAAGATTTTTATTTTTGGTAAGTCCTTCAGAACCCCGGAATGTTTTAGAGTTTGCCAAGGTGCAACCATGAATTTCTTAATATGATAAATACAAATACCCCATACACTTAGGATCGTGCCTAGTGCCAAAAGTATTCCCCATACGGATACGCTGGATGAACCAGTAATGGCAAACAAATTAATCCCACAAACGAAACTGATGATTACCAATATAACGAAACCAATAATAGGCGACACTTTGTCTGGTGTGACAAGAACTTTATTCTGATTCACTCTAATTTGACCAGACTTGATCAATGTTTTTACCTCTATGTCGGTTAAGTTGTATCGATTTTTGATTGCAATGATTTTAGTACGTACTACCGAATTAGCATTCAATCCGAAGCGATACTTAAACATTCTTTGATTACCCAATGCCACTCGGTCCAGCTCCTCATCTGAACGAGTCGCCATATACACCTTCATTGATACGGGTAGATTTAATTCATAGTAGTCCCGGTTGGCATTTCTTTGTTGTTCAGCAATGTTCAATTCTATATTTTGAGCTTGATTAGTCATGATGAGTGTATGCAGTATCAGAGATTAAATAATCATCCTTCGTAGTAGTCTCGTCCAGCATTACGCTGAATAGAATTAATGTTGATGCTAATCGACGTTGGCTGTTGGGTTAGTAAACTCAAAGGATCTACAGTGTTTTTGGATTCAAAATGCGCTGCTACAGCGGCCATGATATTACGTTGACGTAATGTCTCATCAGTCCACAAATGACCGTTATAAAGCTCAATCGCTAAATCAAAATCTTCAATATCAGGTTTTATCCCATCCAAGAACTTTTTGATTTCAGGATCCGTGCCAGCCTCATTTAACTTGTTATTCTGGATTAGGAGCATGATAGCTTTTGCTGCAATATCTTTCTTTAGAATAGCCCCTCTGGCAATTGATATTTGAAGCTGAATCATTCGTAAGAAAGAAATATCAATTTGAGTTTCACCTTTCATGGTGCCCTCGCCAGTCAAAAGCCAATCTATTGAGATGCCAAATTCAATTTTTAAGGCATAGAGAAATTCAGCACCAGGTTTTTTGATGCCTCTCAGAACATCACTGACAAAACCTTGCGACACTTTAACCCTTGCAGCAAATTCAGATTGGCTCAATCCAAACATAGCTAATAGCGAAGATAATCTTGTTCCAATGCTATCAAGATTAGATAAGGAAGTTGAACGTATGGCTTGATTATTCATATCAGTATAAGATATATTAATTTATCTCTAAAGAGATATAAAATACTTAATAGAGATAGGTTACTCTTTAATACGGACTTTGTCATCTCCAATATGGATGGAATTGAAATCAATTATCGGCTTCGACGTCTTGGAATAACCCAAGCGAAAATTGCACGCACCCTTGGTGTAGCCAGTGGTGTGGTGAGCAATGTAATTCATGATCGAATTACTGCTTATGCGGTAGCAAGCCATATTGCGCGATTGTTGGAGTGTGAAATAGAAGATTTATGGCCGAAGCGCTACGTGTTTAAGCCAAGAAAAAGTACAACTCAGAAGGACGCTATGAATGCATGCGTATTATTGGAAGGAGACGTGAAATGCCCTGATGAAATTGATTGATCCATTGTGGGCCCATAAAACGCAAAACCCGAGGATTCCGGCCTCGGGTTGCGAACTGCTATCAAGTAATCGACTTGAAACTGTAGTATCTGCGCCACGCGTGAAGATGTCAAGTCACGCGTGATGGGCTTTTTCATCCCTGTGATTGAAAAGATTGCGTTAAGCAGCTGTTCTCGCATTCTAAATAAAGGAGAAAATCCCTGATGCGGATTCCAATACATTTACAGCGTGAAATCTCACGGCTGTATTTTCATACCCCCGAACAATCATCTCGTGCGATTAGCCGCTCTATTGGTGTTGCAGCCAATACAGTATCCAGGCTTGTTGATGCCATTAAAAAAAGCAATAAAAGTTCTGAAGAGTTGAACGAATTAGATGATGATGCGTGGCAAGTAGCTCTGAGTCTTACACAGAGAACTAGGACAACAAAAGAAAATCCTGATTGGGCACACATACATCAGGAAATGCTTCGACCCGAAGCAACCAGAGAACAATTATGGCGGGAATGGAAAGAAAACAATCCTAACGGTATTGGATACTCTCAATTTACTGCCGGGTATAGAAAATGGATTGGTGCTCAAAGACTGGTCATGCGCCAAATTCACCGCCCTGGGGACAAAATGTTCACTGATTTCGCTGGCCAAACCATTGAAATTCGTAGCATGTCTGGAGAGGCTTCCCGTTACGCACAACTCTTTGTTGCTGTAATGGGATGTTCTAACTACACCTATCTTGAAGCCGTTTGGCAACAAACATCAGAGTGTTGGGTGAGTGCTCAAACTAATGCTTTGGAGTTTTTTGGAGGAATTCCGAATTGGATTGTCAGTGACAATCTTAAGGCTGCTGTAAGTCGACGGGAGCGTGATCGTATAACTATCAATCCTGCTTACTCGGAATTTCTCCGACACTATGGAGCAGCATCACTACCAACTAAGCCTAAATCACCTAAGCAAAATGCTAAAGCCGAAGCTGGCGTTCAGATCGCACAGCGATGGGTTTTGTTTGCCTTAAGAGATCGGATATTTTTTAGCCTAGAAGAAGCAAATCAAGAAATTCGTCGATTAAATATTGCTCTGAATGAACGCCCTTTTAAGAAAATGGAAGGGTGCAGGAAAAGTAGATTCGAAGCACTCGATTTGCCAGCCTTACGCCCGCTCTCCGAAACACGATATGTATATGCCAATTGGCGATATGCAGTTCGGGTTGGAGACGATTATCTTATCGAACACCAGAAATCTTTTTATTCTGTTCCATGGAGGTATCGTGGTGAAACAGTAGATGTCAGATTCAATGATCGGATGATTGAAGTATTCCGTAAAAATGTACGTATCGCAATTCATGCAATCATCAATGAAATTGGAGGCCTTTCCAGAATAGAAGATCATATGCCAGCCGCGCATCGTAACGTTCTTGAAGGTGAGCCTTTAGCTTTACTCAGGTGGGCGAAGAGCGTAGGCGAAAATGCAGAAAGAATGATTACCTATCATTTAACCGAACGACACGATCCAACCAACGGCATCAGGGCGGCAAGAAAAATGCGGGAGATCTCGAAGCTTTATGGAGAGGAGCGCTTTGAAGCTGTATGTACTTATGCCCTAAGCTTGAATATAACTGCACTTCGTAGCATTGAATCCATTATTAAAAATGATGCTGATTTGAGGGCTCGCCATATTGGAGCACTTTCACAGACTATAAATCGAACGGTGCACTCTGATGTTCGAGGACCAAATTATTTTGGAGAATAAGATGTCAATCGTTGAACAAACTTTATCGAACCTTCGATTACTTAAACTATCTGGAATGGCTGACACTTACAGCTTGCAACTTGATCAACCAAATTTGAATGTAAAATCGTTCGATGAAAGATTTGCCATGCTGGTTGATTACGAAATAACCAATCGGGAAACTCGACGTATTCAACGTTTTATTAAGTCAGCTGGCTTTCCGGAACGGTGTTCTTTAGAAGATCTGGATGACAGACCTAGTAGAGACTTGGATAAACAATTGATTTCAACATTGGCAACATGCGAGTGGATACATCGAAAGCAAAATTTAACCATCCGCGGCGCGACTGGTACTGGTAAAACCTGGCTTGGAACTGCTATTGGAACTCAAGCATGCAGGCTCGGCATATCGGTGATATACATACGTAGTAATCAGCTGCTTTCAGATATTGCGACAGCACTAGCTGACGGGTCACTAGCCAGTCTAAAAACTAAACTCATTAAACCGGCATTATTAGTTATTGACGATTTTGGACATGGACAAATCAATATATCCGTTGGCCATGTCCTTCTGGATATTATCGATCAACGGATGCGCTCAGGCTCTCTATTGTTTACAACTCAATATCCCTTTGAGCAATGGCATGACCTATTTCCGGATCCAACACTGGCAGACGCTATCCTGGATCGGGTAGTGCATCAGTCACATGTACTTCATTTGAAGGGGGAATCTATGCGTAAATTGCGCGCAAAGAAAAAGCTTACTGGTCAATAATACTTTGTTTAATCCAAACTGCTGCTTGATAAAGTAGAAGCGGCAGTTTGGTTCCTAAGACTAATGAAATCGATTTCTTAATCTGGTAACTTGATGCCGAGATCACTAAACACCAGATTAAGGTCATCCCTATCTAAAGGCCACATCTCCACAGTCCTGGCAGGACTATGAGATGCTAAGTAATAAATAAGCAATATGGCTGGTTGTGAAAATATGTGTCGGATTTCACGGTATTGTTTTATTTTCGGGTAGATATAGCCAACCTTATCCAAGAACGCTGAAATATCTGCAATCGGATTTTCAGGCAGTAATTCAAAATAAGTATCTACTAAAAGTTGATTTGATGGTTCCTCACCCACATTTTGGTGAATATTTGCTTGATATCTATCCTTTAATAAATCAAGGATATCGTTTTGTGGCTTGATTGCCTTCGCAATGTCTTGCATTGCCTGTTCGAAGAACTCGTCTGTTGCTTCGATCAAAGCCATACTTTTTGCAACAGTTCTTTTAACGCCTGGCTGCGCAACCGTTTTAGGCTTGTATAGCGTGTCGTGAGTCAGTTCACTATGGGCATGTTGCAGCAATGTCCTTATTTGGACCTCACAGGAAGTATTTTCTAATATTTCAATACCCGAAAATTTATTACCTTTTGTCGCGCGAAGTACGAAGTGCACCGATTGGTATGAGAATTCTAACGGTTTCTCTAAGCGCTCAGCTTCATAATCTCTGTCCTTGGAAGCATCCCAGAACAGTTTGTTTTCTGGCGCCTCAATAATTTGGCAGACCTTTTTGATGTCGCTAGTCAGTAGAACGACAAACCGCATACCGACCTTATCGGTAACATCATCGTAAGGATTTGCGTATTGCTTGCGATAGAAAGCCTTATCCACCAAAGTAGAGTCAAGCTTAAGTCTCGGTTTTACGGGAACCTTCAGAAAGTAATCGAGTTGGGTCGGAGCAATGGACGTTTTTAAAGCCTGCTCAATCGTGTATTTAATGAAATCAGCCCAAGCCTGGTAAACCGGTTTCTCCTGTTCCCAGCGCTTAAGGAACTCCTGTTCCGTCATTCTTGATCCATAATTCGACCCCGGATAATTATCTGGGTCCACTTAGGTGTTTGGCCATCTGCGGTGGGTTCGCCATCAATTACGCTCATGTTCACAAAGTCCTCAAATGTCTCTGGTGGAGCAGTCAATTTGATATTGTGGCCAAACACGATTTTGCGTTGTTTTAGTGCTGACGCCACTTCAGTTAGATCTTTGTGGATCGCATTTAATGTGAAGCTGTTTTGCACCATGTGCTGTCGATATGCGTCTTGCAATTCTGCGGTGGGAATATAAGCCTCCGAGAAAGCTGAAACTTGCACTGTCGCTGTATTATCCACTTTGAGATATGTTGTTAGTGCAGTCAGTAAATCACTTCTAGTTTCCTCATCAATATTCGCTCTCTTAATGAAGTCCTTAGTCAACGTATGAAACTGTTTTGTTTGGAATGCACTATCCGTTGGAAAAGCCAATCCTAAGAAGGTTTCGTAAAAGTACTGTGCCGCACCTTGACGATTTCCCTTTGTGGCAAGATCATCAAATAGAAATCCTTTCCATTGGGCTGACGGGTTTTCAGGACTCGGCACTGCATCAATATTCGCTTGGATGAATGCACCAATTTTGTAGAGCTTGGCCTGCGGAGTAAGAATTAAATCCTTTAAATATTGAAGTAATAGCTGTCCTTCTTCTTGCCGTTTAATAAATCCCGCATGTGGCTCAGCTTTAATCACGCACATTAAATTGCGTGCTGGATGACCGCATGTTCCCTCGATCACTACTACGATACCACCAGGAATCCCTTTGCTCTTCTGCGCTTCTGCCAAATTGGCAGTCACAGTTTGTGAAAGGTTAATAAACGCATTATCGTTGCCTGTAGTTTGAATAATTTGATTTGCTAAATCCCAAAGGCTGTTATTTAGGGTATTTTGGATTTGCATCTCAATGCCATGGGACGACTCACCTAAAGCTTCAGTAATTCGGATCTGAAGTGCGCTTTTCGCATCGTTCTCAAGATGAATAAGCTGCTGACCATAATTGGGTTCTACTATGTTGCGATTGACATCTCTTCGATGCACTTCATGGATAATGATTCTGTTGATAGTCAGATTGTGAAACATAAGCTACCCCCTGAAGTAGTCAGTCCAGCATTGAACCCTCATGCCGGAAATTCGATGTTTTTATTCAAATTTATTGTTAGTTTAGTAAAGCAATTTCTAGAGCTAAATTAGCTTACTTCAAGTTTGATTACAAGTGAATATCAGCAATGTATAGGTTTTAATAGCCTTCAATGATATAGAGTAGGCATTTGTGATATGAAATTTAATCGTCATCCTTGTTACTGCTCCACTCAACTGGAATCACTGCTTCACTCATATCGGATTTAGTGCTCAGTAGATACTGGAATTGATGCTCAGCTCATAATGGTGAACACAGAACAAGAGGCTGAGCTTATTTGGGTAAATCAACTAATCAGCCTATTAGTCGCCTCTAGCATCAAGGTAGACGAGCTTTTTATTCCCTATCTTCCCTATGCGCGGCAAGATAAAGCAGTAGGCAATACAGTCACTTTTGCAAAGCAGATATTTCTATCCATGTTATTTATCAATAAAGTTGGGAAAGTGACCACACTAGATCAGCATAGTCCGAGCAAAAAAATTAGTTCGTACGCACCCACTAGGTATATTCAGCAGGCAATTAACGCATTTAGTCCTGATGCTCTTGTTTTTCCTGATGCAAGTGCTTACAGCAGGTATGCACAAATAATGGATGTGAGTAAGTTTGAAATTATCGTGTTAGATAAAGTCCGTGAGCAAACCTCAGGGCTGATTTCAGGTTTAACTTTGGATATTAAAAATACTTCTCCAGGTCTTGTTAAAGGCAATAAGAGTAAAAGTCTCAATATGCTAATGATTGATGATATTTGTGATGGCGGTGCAACATTTATAAACGCAGCGGAATATCTTCAAACTCACTATCAATGTCAATTAGCTTTGTATGTTACTCACGGCATTTTTAGCAAGGGTACCGAACCTCTGATAAAGGCAGGTATTACAAGCCTTTTTACAACACAAAGTTTAATTAAAAACGTTAGCGGTTACACATTGAAAGAGTTCGAAAATGACATTTAAAACAAAACCAATTACTGCTACAGATAGCTACAAACTTGCTCACGCCAGAATGTACCCTGAAGGTACGGAAGTAATTTACTCAAACTTTACTCCTCGTAGTAATAGCAAGTTGAATGTGCCTGAGGCATTTAAAACCAACAAAATAGTTTTTTTCGGTTTACAAGGTGTCATTCAGCAAATGCAGGAAGAATGGGAAGAGAACTTTTTTAGCCAACCTTTGAATTCAGTGATTGAACAATTCAGCAATCGCACAGCGCCCTTTACAGGAGACTATCCCGTAGATCCGAATTCAATCAAAGCGCTACATACGCTAGGTTTTCTGCCTATAAAGATTAAGGCACTTAAAGAAGGCTCACGAGTGAATATCGGCGTACCACTCTTCACCATTACCAATACGCGCCCAGAGTTTTACTGGTTAACCAATTACCTTGAGTCTTACTTATCTGCTGAGCTGTGGAAGCCATCAACTACAGCAACTATTGCTGATATTTACAAAAAAATGATTACTGACTTTGCAGTTGAAACGGGGGGAAACAAAGCATTTATTCCTTTTCAAGGTCATGATTTTTCTATGCGAGGTATGTCTGGAGGCATGGACTCTGTAAAAACGGGAGCGGCTCACTTAACAGCGTTTACTGGTACAGATACCTTAAATGCCGTTGATTACCTAGAGTACTTTTATGACGCCAAAAACACATTTGTAGGGGCGTCAGTTCCAGCGACGGAACACAGTGTCATGTGTATTGGCGGACAAATCGATGAAAAAGAAACTATTCGTCGATTGATTGAGGACTTATATCCTACTGGCGTTATTTCTGTGGTTTCTGATTCTTGGGATTTCTGGAAAGTGATTTCAGTATATGCAGCAGAACTGAAAGAAACAATTTTGAACAGAAAGCCCGACAGTTTAGGTTTAGCAAAAGTGGTTTTTAGGCCTGATAGCGGCGATCCAGTTGAGATTATCTGTGGCAAAGAGAGCCCTCAATCTGACGACCCGGCGGAGTTAGGAGCAGTTGAAGTTCTTTGGAATATTTTTGGCGGGACAATTAACGAAAAGGGATATAAAACCCTAAATCAACGTGTGGGTTTAATTTATGGTGATTCCATCACGTTACAACGTGCCTTTGATATTTTAGAAGGCTTAAAAAAGAAAGGATTTGCGTCAGACAATATCGTTTTCGGTATCGGCTCATTCACCTATCAGTACGTGACACGAGACAGCTTAGGTTTCGCGATGAAAGCTACCTATGGCGTAATCAATGGTCAGCCTGTAGAGATTTTTAAGAACCCTATTACAGATAACGGCACAAAGAAATCGGCAAAAGGTTTATTGAGAGTAGAGATCGAAAATAACAACTACGTATTGTATGACCAACAATCCATTGAAAATGAAACTAAGGGTGAATTAACCGTTGTATACCTAGATGGTAAATTCATCAATAAAACCAGTTTAGTTGACATAAGAAATCGTCTATCAAATAACAGTTGAGATCACACAAATCGAAAGGAAATATTATGCTTGGATTTCAATATATGAAAGCGGATCCTACTACATATGTAATGGCCTTTAGGAATGGAACCGTAACAAAGCAAGGTCTGGGATTGAACTTCTTATTTTTCTCTCCTACGACTACGCTTGTGGCTATCCCTCAGGCAATAAAGAGTCTGGATTTCATTTTTCAGCCAGTCACAGCAGACTTTCAGGCCGTTACAGTACAAGGCCAGCTTAATTACCGAATTGCTGAGCCAGCTCAATTAGCAAGTAGACTCAATTTTACGCTGTTACCTAATCTCAAAACGTATGCCAGTAATGATCCAGAGAAACTAAATGACAGACTGTTGAATGCAGTAGAGGTATTAATTCAAAAAGAGATTAAAACCTTGGCATTGAAAGAGGCTTTATTATCTACTGATGACATAGCGAGCACTATCTTCAATTCACTAAGTATTAGTACAGAAATCAAAACACTAGGATTAGAGCTACTTAGCTTCTCGGTGCTAGCCATTAAACCTACACCAGAAACTGCAAAAGCTTTGGAAGCTGAGGCACGAGAGGCTATTTTAAGAACTTCTGATGAGGCAATCTACGCAAGACGAAATGCAGCAGTAGAACAAGAGCGTGCCATCAGGGAAAGTGAGTTAGATACCGAGGTTGCCGTGGAACTCAAAAAACGCACTATCCGTGAAACCCAGATAGAAGCTGAGGCTAGTATTCTACAAAAAAGACACGCTCTTCGAGCCGCAGATATGCAATCAGACATCGAAGTCGAAACAAAACGTCGTGAGTTTGTGAATATTAACGCTGAAAACATACGTACGTTAGCAGATGCTGAGGCTCAAAAAATTGGTTCTATAACAAAAACCTTAACAGGCATAGATCCTAAATTAGTCCAGGCAATTGCAGCTATTGGGATGGCACCCAGTCAGCTGATTGCTCAAGCATTCTCAGGTTTAGCAGATAACGCTAATAAAATTGGCAGCTTAAACGTATCTTCTGAATTACTAGAAACGTTAATGCAGCAAAAGACACCTGAGATTCGCATACAAAAGAATCAATAGCATATGGACTTCAAATGAGCATCGATAATAGAAAAATCATATTGATAACTCGAAAAACAAGACTTGAAGAGCTAATCCAGCGCTTCCATACTGAAGCGCAAGCTAAATTTTATATTGAGAATCTCGGAGACGAATCCTCAAAACGTTTTAATGATTATCAAACTGAGCATCTAGCATACCAGCAGGCGAAAAGTATTCTCTTAGAAGCATTGGATCAGCATCCACGTAAACAAATTATAGATCGTCATTACTTACCCAACTTTGTCTTTGCAGAAAGTGATGTTGTTTTAGCTTTAGGCCAAGATGGGCTGGTCGCTAATACCTTAAAATATTTAACAGGCCAGCCACTAATAGGTATTAATCCCGATCCAACCCGTTATGACGGTATTCTTTTACCTTTCAATCCCAAAGATATAAAACGCATCTTGCAGGAAGTATTACTTGATAAGCGGGAAGCGAAGAGCATCACTATGGCAGAAGCAAAGCTTAATGATGGGCAAAGCATGTTAGCAGTTAATGATTTATTTATAGGAGCCAAAAGCCACATATCAGCACGTTATGAGATTAGCTATAACGGAAAAACAGAGAATCAATCCTCCAGCGGCATCATTGTTGCTACTGGTTTAGGCTCAAGCGGTTGGATGAAAAGCATCATCACCAGCTCTACACATATTGCTCAAGCGTGCGGCTATTCAATCAATGAAGTTGAATATCAAAACACAGATTGGAGCGCACAACATCTGACGTTTTTAGTGAGAGAACCATTCCCAAGCCAATATACTCAAAATTCAATAATTTTTGGTCAGGTTACAACTAATAAACCATTAATCATCAGCTCAAAGATGCCTGAGAGTGCAGTAATTTTTAGTGATGGTATAGAGGATGACTTTATAAACTTTAATGCAGGCGCAATTGCCAAAATTGAATTATCAAAAAAACATGGGCGGTTAGTGATCTAAACTGCACGTATCATGAGTGAGCTTTCACTTTAAAGGTTAGCCTAGCGCCCCTGTCGACCTGCCCCGATCCATATACTGCAAGGAAAGGCTATAAGTCGCCAGGTGGAAGCTTACAGCATTCCATACTGGAGGAACTAAGCCAGATTCCAAACGTGTCAGAAATGCTGCGATATATGCTGTTAGTAAACGTCTCGAACATAGCGCTTTTCCTGCGCCATCTTGGCGACATAGTCAGCCGCTGCTTCTACCGTCATCTTGCCGTGAATTTGAATAATGTTTTTCAAGGCAGCATCCACGTCTTTTGCCATGCGACTAGCATCGCCACATACGCAAAAATGTGCACCTTGTTCCAGCCATTGCCAGAGCATTTCACCTTGTTCCAGCATGCGGTGTTGCACATAAATCTTGTCGGCTTGGTCGCGTGAAAAGGCGGTATCCAGACGGGTTAATACGTCTGTTTTTTGTAGTGCTTCTAGTTCTTCGCGGTAATAAAAGTCTGTGGCAGCGTGTTGTTCGCCAAAAAACAGCCAGTTTTTACCTGAGGCAGCAGTTGCCTGGCGCTCTTGTAAAAAGGCGATAAATGGTGCGATGCCTGTGCCTGGGCCAACCATGATTAATGGTGCATCCGGGCTTTTTGGCGGGCGGAAGTGTGCGGAGCGTTGCAGAAAAATAGGCACGTTGATATCACCGGCGCGGTCGGCCATAAAGGTTGAGCAGACGCCGCCACGCGCATTGTCTTTACCGTAACGTACGGTAGAAACCGTGAGGTGCACCTGGTCGGGGTGTGTTTTCGGGCTGGACGAAATAGAGTAAAGGCGCGGTTGCAGGCGTTTTAATACACTTAGCCATTCGCTCGCCTCGACCTTGATCGGGTAGGCCTGCAATAAGTCGATGATTTGTTTGCCCCATAGCCAGTCTTTGAGTGTTTGGTCGTCGGCCATCAGCTTGGACAAATCTGTGCTGGCGCTACGTACTTGTACAAACTTCAAGACATCTGGCGTGATGCGGGCAATTTCATAGTGATTTGACAGGGCGTCGACCAGGGCAAGCTCGCCGTGATCTTTCACGCTGACCATGGTTGAGGGCGACAGTTTTAGCGCGCTAAGTGTGTCACCGACCAGCTCAGGGCAATTGGTTGGCCACACACCGAGTGCGTCGCCAGCTTCATAATTGAAGCCGCTATTGGTGAGGTCAAAGCCAAATTGGCGGATTTCTTTGTCGGCACCTTGGGCATTGAGGCGCTGGTTAATGATTAATGGCGCTTTGAGTGGTTGCTGACGGGTGTAGCCTAAAGGCGTTGCTGTGGCAGTGTCTGCGAGCGCTTCATCTAAATCACCTGCCAGTGCCATGGCGGGCTGCGTGACTGTGGCAGCATTAGCGACCAATGCGGTAACTACTTTGCCCAGCCAGTCGTTGGCCGCTTGTTCAAACTCTGGTTCACAATCAACACGGTCAGCCAGGCGTTGTGCCCCTAAGGCTTCGAGGCGCGCATCGAGCTTGCGGCCAAAGCCACAAAACTGGTCATAGTTAGAGTCACCAAATGCCAGCACAGAAAAATGTGTATTGTTTAATTGAGGGGTGTTGTCGGCTTGTAGTGCCTGCCAAAACTGGTTGCCATTGTCAGGCGGGTCGCCGTCACCAAAGGTGCTGGCGAGCAGCAATACCTGCTGAGTCATGGCCAGCTCGGCTGTTTTGATACTATCCATCGGCATGACTTTGGCATGGATGCCACTGGCTTTAAGGCGTTCTGCACAGGTTTCTGCAACGCTTTCAGCATTGCCAGTTTGTGAGGCCCACAAAATCATCACCGGTGCGGCGGCTGGCGTGGTCGAAAAGTCAGGCAATGTGGTGTGATCGGGTAGCCAGCTACGCGCAAACAAGCCAGCCAACATGCCGTTAATTAAAAGATGTTTGGCCGGGGCAAGTGGGGCACCTTCTGGCAGCATAGGTACGCCGCCCAACTGGCGTGATTCTTCGGTGCGCAGGCCGGTGACAAAGCCTTGCAGGTAAAGTTGTTCCTGCGCATCCAGTACAATTTCCGGCTGCTTATCTAGCCCCAGCAATCTGGCTAAAGCGTCAATGTCTTTCATATGGAGTTCCTTGTGATTCTTGACCGAGTCATGCGTGCTGCTGACTGCGATGTGCGTATCGCCTGCCTGGCTAGCGGCGCGCTGAGCGGGTGCGACGCGTGTCATCGCCACGGCGCAAAATTTGAATTCGGGTTGTTGCGAGATAGGGTCTATCGCATCACTGGTGACTGCATTAATGGTTAAATCATCGCCAAACACATCGTTCCAGTGAAAAGGCGCAAAGCAGTTACCCGCACGCACGCGGTCAGTCACCACCGCCGGTAATACGGCGCGGCCACGCCGCGAACGAATCTCAACCTGATCTTTATCTTGTATGCCGAGCGCCGCAGCGTCTTCAGGATGCAGCTCTACAAATGGCCCGGGGTTGAGCTTGTTCAGCGTCGCAATCTTGCCGGTTTTGGTCATGGTGTGCCATTGGTGTTGCAGGCGGCCGGTGTTAAGCACAAACGGATAATCCGGGTCTGGCAGTTCGGCTGGGTCCATATGCGGGCGGGCAAAAAATACGCCTTTGCCACTGGCGGTAGCAAACGCAATGCGCGGTTGGCTACCATCTTCGCGAGTGGTCAGTTTTTGGCTGATGCCATTGTTGATATAACGAATTGGGTTGCGATCTTCTGTGCTGTTTGGCGCATATGGCCATTGCAGCGATTGCTGGCGTAACTTGTCGTGGCTCACGCCGCGAATGTCATAGCCGGTTTTCAGGTTAGTGGCCTGGGTGATTTCAGCAAACACTTCAGCGGCAGAGGTGTAGCTAAAACCTTCGCTAAAGCCCATCTCGCAAGCGACTTCGGCAATAATCTGCCAATCTGCCATGCCCTCACCCGGCGGGTTCACGGCATGCTGCATCAGCGTCATATTGCGCTCAGAGTTAATCATCACGCCTTCTGCCTCGGCCCAGAGGGCGCCCGGCAGCAAAATATCGGCATAGCGATTGGTTTCAGTATCCAGGTACGCATCCTGGGCAATCACCAGCTCGGCTTTTTCCAGGCCCGCAATTACGTTTTTGCGGTTGGCCATGCTGGCGACCGGGTTGGTGCAAATCACCCAGCAGGCTTTGATGTCACCGGCCATCATTTGCTCAAACATGGCAACGGTGCCGCCACCCAGGCGGGTGTGCAACGTGCCCTCCGGCACCTGCCATAGTTGTTCTATAAACTGGCGATCTTGCTCAACCAGCACTGAGCGCTGGCCTGGTAGGCCCGGGCCCATATAACCCATTTCGCGGCCGCCCATGGCATTCGGTTGGCCGGTGAGTGAAAATGGGCCGCTACCCGGGCGGCAAATCGCGCCAGTCGCCAGGTGCAGGTTACAAATCGCATTGGTGTTCCAAGTGCCATGCGTGCTTTGGTTAAGCCCCATGGTCCAGCAACTGATCCAGTTTTTGCTGGTGCCTATCCACTCAGCTGCCTGGCGGATATCGCTTTCATTGAGGCCGGTGATTGCAGCCACTTTTTCTGGGGAGTAAGCGTCCAGAAAGTCTGGCATGACCTCCCAGCCTTCGGTAAATTCGGCAATAAATGCGGCATCGGTATGGCCATTTTTAACCAGCACATGCAACAGGCCATTGAGTAAAGCTAAGTCGGTGCCTGGCTTAATCGGCATAAACAAGTTTGCTTTATCAGCCGTGGTGTTGCGGCGTGGGTCCACTACAATCAGTTTGGCCCCGGCTTTGACTCTATCCATCATGCGCAGGAATAAAATCGGGTGGCAATCGGCCATATTGGCGCCAATCACAAAGAACAGGTCGGTTTGGTCAAAATCCTGGTAGGAGCCAGGCGGGCCGTCGGCACCTAGCGATAATTTATAACCGCTGCCCGCACTGGCCATGCACAGGCGCGAGTTAGATTCAATATTGTTGCTGCCGAGATAGCCTTTGACCAGTTTGTTGGCCAGGTATTGTGACTCAATCGACATCTGGCCAGACACATACAGGGCAATCGCATCCGGGCCATGTTGGTCCAAAATGCCGCGCAGGCGACGAGCCGTTTCTTTAATGGCGGCATCCATGCCGGTGCGCACGGATTCTTGCCCGCGCTCAGGGCGCACATAAGCGTATTCCAAACGGCCGGATTCGGCGATGGCCTGGATACAGGTATTGCCTTTGGTACACAGGCGGCCAAAGTTGGTTGGGTGTTGCTTGTCGCCGTAGACCTTGATCACGCGCTGGACCTTGTTTTCGCTAGGCTCCTCGACCTCCATCACAATGCCGCAACCGACACCGCAATAAGGACAGACTGATTTAACCTGCGTCACCATTGTCTTTGGCCTCAACCCTGGTTAAACCTGCACCCACACTGCGCCATCGCGCAGTTCCACCGCGTAGGTGTTCAGGCGGATACTGGCGTCTTCAACGCAGAGGCCGGTACGCAACTGGTAGTGATGCTTGTAGATAGGCGAGGCGACCACACGTTCGCCGCCTAAATCACCGACGATGCCGCGCGACAGCACGTTGGCGTCGCTGTGCGGGTCGTGGTTGTCCATGGCATACAGTTGATTATCCTGCAGGCGGAAAATCGCAATCTGGCGACCTTCGAGCAATGCGCAGACGCCCATATTGGGCCAGATATCCTCCAGCGCGCAAACCGGGTGCCACGCACCTGCATTGTCAGCGATTTGATTGATTGCATCATCGGATGACGCTGCTTGTTGTAATTGACTCATGAGGGACTCCGTTGATTACTCTGTCGTCGCGAGGATAGGAATGATCTTCGCGGCTTGTTTTGTCTGTTTCTCTTCTGGCGTCGCCGGGCGCAGTTGCTCGCGTTCGTTGACAAAGACGATGTTGTTGTCGCCAGCCGTGCTGTTGACAAAGCTGCGGAAGCGTTTGCGCACTTCAGGGTCATTGACGGCGGTTTTCCATTCATCCTGGTAGTTGTCGACCACGTGTTGCATCTGTGCTTCCAGCTCGGCGCCCAGACCCAGCGAATCATGAATCACCACGTCGCGCAGGTAGTCGAGGCCACCTTCCATATTGTCGCGCCAGGTGCTGGTGCGTTGCAGGCGGTCGGCGGTGCGGATGTAGAACATCAGGAAGCGGTCTATCATGCGGATCGCTTCTTCTTTAGTGAGATCGCTGGCGATCAGTTCGGCGTGGCGTGGTTTCATGCCGCCGTTACCACACACATACAGGTTCCAGCCGTTTTCGGTGGCAATCAAACCGACGTCCTTACCTTGAGCCTCGGCGCATTCACGCGTGCAACCAGAGACGCCAAACTTGATTTTGTGCGGCGCACGCAGGCCTTTGTAACGGTTCTCTAACTGCACGGCCAAGCCGACGCTGTCATCGACGCCATAACGGCACCAGGTGGAGCCAACGCAGCTTTTCACGGTACGTAATGACTTGCCATAGGCATGACCAGACTCGAAACCAGCGGCGATAAGCTCCTCCCAGATATTAGGTAATTGTTCAACGCGGGCACCGAACATATCGACGCGGGCACCACCGGTGACTTTGGTATACAGCTTGTATTTCTTGGCGATCTGGCCGATGGCGATCAGGCCATCTGGTGTGACTTCACCGCCTGGCATGCGTGGCACAACCGAGTAGCTGCCATCTTTCTGGATATTGCCCAGAAAGTAGTCGTTAGAGTCTTGCAGCGAAGCCAGGTCTTTTTTGAGGATAAAGTCGTTCCAGACCGACGCGAGGATACTGGCGGCGGTGGGTTTGCAAATGTCGCAGCCCAGGCCTTTGCCGTGCTTGTGCAACAGGTCGTCAAAGGTCCTGATCTGCTCTACGCGCACCAGGTGGTAAAGCTCCTGGCGCGAGTAAGGGAAGTGTTCGCACAGGTGGTTGTTGACGGTCATGCCCAGCTTGACCATCTGCGCTTTCATCACTTGCGTCACCAGTGGCACGCAGCCGCCACAGGCCGTACCGGCTTTGGTGCAGGACTTAATGGCACCTATACTGCAATTACCCGCCGCCACCGCTTCGCCAATCGCGCCTTTGCTGACGTTGTTGCATGAACACATCACTGCGCTGTCTGGCAGGGCATCCACGCCCAGGCCAGGTTTCTCTTTGCCATCGCTGGCTGGCAAAATGAGGAATTCAGGATTTTCCGGCAATGCCATTTCATTGACGGTCATCTGTTGCAGCGTGCCATATTCATCGGCGTTGCCAATCAGCACCGCGCCCAGCAGTTTTTTGCCATCTTCACTGACGACGATTTTTTTGTAGATATTGCGCACTTCATCTGTGTACTGATAGCTGCGGCAGCCGTGCGTTTTGCCATGGGCATCGCCCACGCTGGCCACATCGACGCCCATCAGTTTGAGCTTGGTGCTCATGTCGGCGCCCTGAAAGGTGGCCGTGGATTCACCTGACAAATGCGCGCAGGCGGTGCGGGCCATGTCATACCCTGGGGCGACCAGGCCATACATCTCGTCGTGCCAACTCGCGCATTCGCCAATCGCATAAATATCGTGGTCGCTGGAGCGGGAGAAATCATCAATGGCGATGCCGCCGCGGGCGCCGATAGCCAGGCCAGATTCGCGTGCCAGTTCGTCACGTGGGCGGATACCGGCAGAGAACACGATCATGTCGGTTTCCAGCCAGGTGTCATCAAAAAACACCATGCGGTGACGTGCCGTCGCGCCATCCACGATCGCGGTGGTGTTGCGGCTGGTGTGTACGTGCACACCTAGTTCTTCAATTTTGCTGCGCAGCACTTTGCCACCAGCCTCATCCACTTGCACTGCCATCAGGCGCGGCGCGAATTCCACCACATGGGTTTCCAGACCCATGTCTTTCAATGCCTTGGCACATTCCAGGCCGAGCAGGCCGCCACCGACTACCACACCGCTTTTGGCGGTTTTGCCAGCGGCCGTCATGGCTTCGAGGTCTTCAATGGTGCGATAGACAAAGCAGTTATCGCGGTCACGGCCAGCCACAGACGGCACGAACGGGAAAGAGCCGGTCGCCAATACCAATTTGTCATAGGGCAATACGGTGTTATCGGTGAGCGTGACCGTATGCTTGTGGCGATCAATCTGGCTGACACGGGCATTCAGGCGTAAATCCAGGCCGGGGCGGTCATAAAAACCAGCTTCGACCAGTGATAAATCTTCAGCGGAGCTGCCTGAGAAAAAGCTGGACAGGTGCACACGATCATATGCCGGGCGCGGCTCTTCGCCCAATACGGTGACTTGCAGGTTTGCGGCGGCCAGGTCTGGGTGGCGTTTGACCAGTTCCTGCATAAAATAATGTCCCACCATGCCGTTGCCGACCACTACTACGCGGGTAAGTTGATTCATCGTGTGTTTCCTATCATAGGCAAGCATATGCATACATGCGTTGCGGTTTAACTAGTATTTGCTAAGCTTAAAAACGAAAAAAGGCGCCCATAGCTTATCTAGCGACCACCTTTGGCAGCATGTAAATAAGCTATGGACGCCGTTGTCCATAAAGGGATTTTCTGACTGCGAAAATGCCCTTGTTAAAAAAATTCTCATCGTCAATTAACGAGATTTAATGCCAAATAAGCAATTGGCGTGCCAGAAATTAAAGTGGTGTTGCTGCAAGCAATTAAAATGCTTTAAGTGATTGTTATATCGTGATTTATGGCTTGCCTGATAAGTGTATGTTGCACACAATAGGCGCTAAGGCAGAGGGTGGGGGTAAGCGCGACGCACGATAATGATGCATATCGGGGCGATTGCACCAGAATTGATCTTTGCCTCAGTGGGGCTGCATTGAACGTAGTGTTGAGTGTGCATCAAGCATGGACTTTGCCATGCAGTTTGACCAGGCGTTTAAGCTCTGGCACGCATGAACCACAGCTGGTGCCGCATTTGAGTTTGTTCTGCAAGGTGGGCAGGTCTGCCCCCATTTCCAGGGTTTCAATGATTTCGTTTTCCGCAACATCCAGGCAGTTGCAAATGATTTTGCCGCGGCTGTGTTGACCCGCTGGCGGGGCGCTTAGCGGTGCTAATGCCCAGCGGCGTAACTCGGCGGTGAGTTCGCCCTTGGTCATGATTTCACGCAACCAGTCAGCGGCCAGGGTTTCGCCTATCAGGCGCACGCCAGTGACGTGATTGTCTTGCACCAGGATATGTTTGCTGACACCACGTTTGGCATCGTTATAGGTCAGCATGGGCGCATCTTCTGTCATCTCCAGCAGCGCATCCAGTTGTGCAATGAGTGCAGCGTCAGGTGCCGCATGGTGTGAGGCGCGCAGCATGACCATGCCGGCATAGCGGCCATATAAACCACAGCTAGCGTAGTCAAATGACTTGAGCAATTTGCGCACTTTGCTGATGAGTTGCGCGTCGTTGCAATTACGCATCACCACCATTTGCCACGGCAAATCTAGCTTCTCGATTTTAACTGCGGTGTGTTTGACCTCGGGCTGTTTGGAAATTTTGTCGAATGCTGCTGGCATCAGCGCATTGACACCTAGCCCGTGCATAAATTGGCTGCTCCAATGCATAGGCATAAATAGTTGGGCAGGTTGTACTTCATCAGACGCCTGTACGCGCACGACCAGGCTACCTCGCTTGTTGCTGACTTTAACAATATCGCCGTGTTTAATAGTACGGCGTTGCATGTCGTTTGCATGCATCCAAATGACGGGTTGTTCTTCATGGTTAAACAGTTGCGCCACAATGCCGGTGCGGCTCATGCCATGCCACTGGTCACGCAGGCGGCCAGTGAGCAGGTGGAAGGGATAGCGCGCATCGGGCTTGTCGGCCGTGCCTTTGTAAACCGCACTCATAAAATGTGCTTTGCCGTCAGGTTTCTGGAATACGCCATCGCTATACAACCGTGCTTCACCTACGGTGGCGCCAGATTTAAACGGCCATTGTTGCGGGCCTTGTGTTTCCAGAATGTGATAGCTAAGCCCAGTGATATCCAGGTCGCGACCACGCGTGGTTTCGCGGTGCTCGTTAAAAATGGTTTCGCTACTCGGGTAATTAAACAAGGTGTTGGCTTTGGCTAGCTTTTGTTCCAGTCGCTGAGCAAAATCGACCACAGCCTCCCAGTCGTGGCGGGCTTCACCTGGTTTGGGTGCGGCAGCGCGCACCCGGGTAATCCGGCGTTCGGAGTTGGTGACCGTGCCTTCTTTTTCGCCCCAGGTGGTGGCAGGTAAAATCACGTCGGCATACTGGTTGCTATCGGTATTGTTAAAGGCATCTTGTAACACTACTAGTTCTGCATTTTGTAGCGAGATCAGTACGTTATTCAAATCTGGCATGGAATGCGCTGGATTGGTACAGGCAATCCAGATGGCCTTGATTTCTCCCGTTTTGACGGCGTCAAACATTTCCACCGCCGTTTTGCCCGGCTGGGCGGGGACGGCATCAATGCCCCATAGTTTGGCCACTTCTGCGCGGTGTTCGGCATTGGCTAAATCACGGTGACCGGATAGTAAATTCGCCATGCCGCCGACTTCGCGGCCGCCCATGGCATTGGGTTGACCCGTGAGCGAGAACGGGCCAGCGCCTGGTTTGCCGATTTGGCCGGTGGCCAAGTGCAGGTTAATCAACGTTGCATTTTTTTCGGTGCCGTGAATAGACTGGTTAAGCCCCATGCAATACATGGAGAGCGTTGGGCCCAGGCCAAACCATTTGGCCGCCTGGATAATATCTTTTTCGCTGATGCCGCAAATATCGGCCACCATTTTTGGCGTATATTCGCGCACGGTTTCCTTGAGTGCTTCAAAGCCCTCGGTATGGTTGCGGATATATGGCATGTCGAGCAGGCCCTCCCACAGCATGACATGTAGCAGGCCATTAAATAACGCGACATCTGTGCCTGGCAAAATCGCCAGGTGCAAATCGGCCAGTTGCGCGGTGTCGGTGCGGCGCGGGTCGACTACCACAATTTTCATGTCCGGATTTTTGGCCTTGGCATCTTCAATGCGGCGGAACACAATCGGGTGGGCAAAGGCAGTGTTAGAGCCCGCAATAAACAGGCATTGCGTATGGTCGATATCCTCATAGCAGGCAGGCGGCGCATCGGCACCTAGCGTCACCTTGTAACCTGCCACGGCGGAACTCATGCACAGGCGCGAGTTGGTATCGACATTATTGGTGCCTATCAGGCCTTTGGCCAGCTTGTTAAATACATAATAGTCTTCGGTCAGTAATTGGCCAGAGATGTAAAAAGCCACCGCATCCGGGCCGTGGGTTTGAATAATCTCAGCAAAACGATCGACCACGTGGTCGAGAGCCGCGTCCCAGGTGACACGTTCGCGGGGTTGCTGCTTGCCGATACGTAACTCCGGGTAGAGGGCGCGCGCTTCAAGGCCTGTAGATAAATGCAGGGTGGAACCCTTGGTGCACAAACGGCCATAGTTGGCTGGGTGCTCAGGGTCACCTTTCACGGCTACAATCTGCTTGCCTTCAGTGGTAATAATGACGCCGCAACCCACCCCACAATAGCAGCATGTGCTGCGCGTTTCACGCCGTTGCGGGTGAAATGTGACCGGCTCTGCGGTCAGTGTGCTGTGTGAAGTGTGGGCTTGCTGTTGCGTCATATATTGCCTGTGCTACTGATAATTACGAGTTACTTGTTTAATTGCAGATAGACGTTGCCGTCTTCCACTTTGACCGCATAGCAGGCGGTTGCGCCGACATCCGGCTCTTCTGCTTTGCCATCGACCAGGCTGATTTTCCAGCTGTGTAACGGGCAGGCCACTTTATCGCCATAGACGATGCCTTGCGATAAAGGGCCGCCTTTGTGCGGACAGCGGTTGTTTAGCGCAAAGACACGGTCATCCTCGGTGCGAAAGACGCCAATCTCTGCTTCACCATGGCGCACGACACGCGCCCCCAGGGCAGGAATTTCGTTGACGGGGCAAATTTTGGTCCAACTCATTATTTCCTCTTTTCCAACAAAACCTGGTTTTCATGGCGCAAAGGCTTAAGAGACCAGTAGTAAATAAATTAATAACAGGTTCATGCATAGCGACAGCACGGCCAGCCATTGCCATTTGACCAAACGCGCGCGCGCGATCAGCGGCGTGCGCGGAATCACTATCGGCTTTAACTCGCCGTGTTCGAGTGCCAGCAGCATTTCTTCGGCTGTTTCAAAGCGGTTTTCGGGTTTTCTGGCGATCGCTTTCAAAATAATGTTTTCTAGCCAGGCCGGGATCTCTGGCCGATAACGGCTGGGGCGAATCGGCTCGCCAAAACGGGGTGACTGAAACGGCTCAATTTCGCCATAAGGATATTTACGGGTCAGCAAGTGATACAGCGTGACACCGGCGGCGTAGATGTCGGCCTGTCGGTCAGCCACTTTGCCATCAAACAACTCAGGTGACATAAAGCTGGGCGTGCCTGGGTTCTCCATTTGCTCTGGCATGGGCAGGGTGGTATTCAGCGCCACGCCGAGGTCGAGAATGCGCAGGCGATTATCACTGCCGATGTGAATATTGGCTGGCTTGATGTCGCGGTGCACGATATTCAACCGGTGCAACATGCTCAGGCCACGCAATAAGTCCTGGCCGATATTGGCGACGCCATTCATGGTGAAGTGGTGCCCGGCTTCAAGCCGCTGTTGCAGGGTGGCGCCCTCATGCCAGGTCATCACGTAATAGAGTGCGCTGCGCTGCTCACGCGTGAGTGGCAGCACTTGCGGCACACATTGTGACACCACACGCTTGGCCAGCCATTCTTCATTAAGCAAGGCTTCGCAGCTGGTTTTGTCGTCAGCCCTCGAGGGCTGCAGTGTTTTTAACACAAACAGCTGACCTGTCGCATTTCTCACCTGATACAGCAGGCTGACACGTGAGTCATGGATGATTTTCGTGATAGTAAAGCCGTCCAGCGGGTCGCCAATCGCCAGCTTGGGCGGTACTGGCAGGCTGAGTGCATCGGCCAGCATATCGGTCAGGTGATCCTGGCCGACCTGGTCAATACGCACCACCACGGCAGAGGCATTATCCTGGCCGCCTTTTTCGAGTGCCTGGCTGGTCAGGTGCTCAGCCATCAGTTGTGGCGTGTGATACAGCATCAATACTTTGTGTATATCCGCATCGCCCAGCGCCGCCCACACGCCATCACTGACAATGGCATAGACATCACCGGTTTGCAGCAAGCCTTCGGCGTAGTCGACACTGAGTTGATCATCGAGGCCGACCGCGCGTTTGAGCACATGACGCATGTCGGGCCTATCCCAGACGTGGTCGGTGGTCAGGCATTGCAGCGACTGCTCGCGCAGGCGATAGATGCGCGTGTCACCCACGTGGGCGAGTACATAGCGCTGCCCGCGCAACACCAGTAACGACAACGTAGTGGCCATGCCAGCCATCTGGCTGTGCTTGCGCGCTTGCGATAATACCCAGCGATTGGCCGCCTGAATCACCTTGTCCAGTGCATGTTGCACGGTCCAGGTATCTGGCGTGGCATAGTAGTCAGCCGAGAGGGTGCGCACGGTCATCTCGGCCGCTTCAGCACCCCCGGCGCCGCCACTGATGCCATCGGCCACGGCCAGCAAGGCGCCCTTGATGCCTAGTTGGGCGTCGGCAGGCGTCACCAGGCCAATGTAATCCTCGTTACGAGGTCTGGGTCCTGTCGCACTGCTTTCGCCTACACTAAAGCTTAATTTCATCTTGTTGTCCGTTAATGGCTATGCTTGTTTGCTTAAATTTTAGCGCTGGTGACGGTCGCTGCGCCCCAGGTGGTCCGCCAGCGATTTTTCACGCTAGAGAGTCCAACCAGTGCCACAATTGCCAGCCCGGCAAAAATAGTCAGGCCAACCTGATAGCTACCGGTGAGTTGTTTAGAGTAGCCCAGGCTGGAGGCCAGGTAAAAACCACCCACGCCGCCCGCCATGCCTACCAGGCCAGTCATGACACCGATCTCTTTGCGAAAACGTTGCGGCACCAGTTGAAACACTGCGCCATTACCCATGCCCAGAGAGGCCATGGCCAGCACGACCACTGCCAGGCCAGCGGCTTGTGTTTGCATGCCAAAGCTCAAAATGAACAGGAAAATAGCCGCCAGCACATACATGGTGCTCAAAGAGCGGATGCCACCAATGCGGTCAGCCAGCAAGCCGCCAAATGGACGCACCAGTGAGCCAGCAAACACACAGGCAGCGGTAAAGTAACCGGCGTGCACAGGGTCCAGGCCATACTGGTCATGAAAATAAATCGTCAGAGAAGAGGCCATGCCAACAAAGCCACCAAAGGTCACGCTGTAAAAAAACATAAACCACCAGGCATCTTTGTCTTTTAACACCGCCAGATATTGTGACAGTGACTTGGCTGCAGGCGCATCCGGGGCATCTTTAGCCATTAAGATATACACCACCAGCGCGATGATTAGCGGGAATAAGGCCAGGCCAAATACATTGTTCCAGCCAAACGCCAGCGCCAGACCGGGCGCAAACAGGGCAGCCAGCGCCGTGCCAGAGTTACCCGCACCGGCAATGCCCAAGGCTGTGCCCTGATGCTCTGGCGGATACCAGCGTGAGGCCAGTGGCAACGCCACCGCAAATGCTGCGCCGGCAAAGCCTAAGAACATGCCTAGCAGCAAGGCTTGCTGATAAGTATGAACGCCATGCAACCAGGCGGTGAGCAAGGCAGCAATCACAATCACCTGGCCAATCAAACCAGCTTTTTTCGGCTTGAGCTGATCGACCAGCACGCCCATTAAAATACGCAATATTGCGCCAGTCAGCACCGGGGTGGCCACCATCAGGCCTTTTTGCGCCGGATTTAACTGCAGGTCCGCCGCGATTTGCACTGCCAGTGGCCCCAGCATGACCCAGACCATAAAACTCAGGTCGAAGTAAAAGAAGGCCGAAAATAAGGTCGGTTTATGGCCGACTTCCCAAAAGCTTTTTTGCATGTTGTTTCTCCCGGGCGTTCAACGGTATTGTCGCACGCCATTTATTAAAGTAAATCGTATTAAATTAAATCGTAATTGTGTCGAATTCTTTGTGTGCATCGCGTTTGTTGACGCGTTCTGCCCATGGGTCGACGGCCCCTTGCAATGCATACAGTAAGCGCTCGTAGGCAGCGGTGCGGCCTTCGGCATCTTCCAGAATGCGTTTTTTTACATAGTCGAGACCGACACGCTCTATCCAGTGCACGGTGCGGTCCAGGTAACGTGCTTCTTCGCGATAAATCTGGATAAACGCGCCCGAGTACTCAATCACTTCTTCGGCGGTTTTCACTTTGCATAAAAACTGCGCGACTTCGGTTTTAATGCCGCCGTTACCGCCAACATAGATTTCCCAGCCAGAGTCGACGCCAATCACGCCAACGTCTTTGATACCGGATTCGGCGCAGTTACGCGGGCAACCGGACACGGCGAATTTGACTTTATGCGGTGCCCACATATGGTCAAAGGCTTTTTCGATATCTATGCCTAACTGTGTCGAGTTTTGCGTACCAAAGCGGCAGAACTCAGAACCAACGCAGGTTTTAACGGTACGGATAGACTTGCCGTAAGCGTAGCCAGACGGCATATCGAGGTCTGCCCACATATTGGTCAGGTCTTCTTTTTTGACGCCCAGCAAGTCAATGCGCTGACCGCCAGTGACTTTCACCATCGGCACCTTGTACTTGTCAGCCACATCGGCAATCTTGCGTAACTGGTCAGAGGAGGTCACGCCGCCATACATGCGTGGAATCACCGAGTAGGTGCCGTCTTTCTGGATGTTGGCGTGCACGCGTTCGTTAATAAAGCGTGATTGCGGATCATCCTTGGCCTCATGCGGCCAGGTCGAAATCAGATAATAGTTCATCGCCGGACGGCAAGTCGCACAACCGTTAGGCGTTTTCCAGCCCAAGCCTTTCATGGCAGCCGGGATGCTCAGGTATTTATGTTTGCGAATTTCATCGCGCACCTCTTCATGGTTAAAGTCGGTACAGCCACACACCACTTTACTGCTGGAAGGGGGCGCATAGCCGCCACCCAGTGTTGATGCCAGAATCTGCTCAACCAGGCCGGTACAACTGCCGCAGCTAGAGCCAGCTTTGGTTTGCTTTTTCACGTCATCAATCGTAAACAGGCCTTTTGCCTGAATCGCCTTGACGATGGTGCCCTTGCACACGCCATTACAACCACAGACTTCCATTTCGTCCGTCATGGTCGAGACTTTGTCCTGACCCTGGTGACCGGTATTGCCCAGACTATCTTGCCCGAACATCAAGTGATCACGAATTTCGTGTATCGGCTTTTTGTCGCGCAATAGCTGGAAATACCAGGCCCCATCCGTCGTATCGCCATACAGCACGGCACCGATGATTGTGTCATCTTTGACGACGAGTTTTTTGTATACCCCGCCGACTGCGTCGTGCAGTAAAATTTCTTCGGCATCATTTCCGCCCATAAAATCACCGGCAGAAAACAAATCAATGCCAGTCACTTTGAGTTTTGTCGAAGTGACCGAGCCTTTGTATAGGCCGATGCCGAAGTTGGCCAAATGTGTGGCGCACACTTTAGCCATTTCAAATAAAGGTGCCACCAGGCCGTATGCAATGCCACGGTGGCTGACGCATTCCCCCACGGCATACACGCGTGGGTCATAGCTTTGCATGGTGTCATTGACCACGATGCCGCGGTTGCAATGAATGCCAGCAGATTCTGCCAGCGCATAATTCGGGCGTATGCCGACGGCCATCACGACCAGGTCGGCCGGGGTTTCCTGGCCATCTTTAAAGCGCACCGCCACCACGCGGCCGTCTTTGCCGATCAGTTGTTCAGTGTCTTTTTTGAGCAAAAAAGTCAGGCCACGTGCTTCTAGTGACTTTTGCAGCATCTTGCCTGAGGTTTTATCCAATTGGCGCTCGAGTAACCACTCGTTTTTATGCACCACGGTGACTTCCATGCCTTGAATTTTGAGGCCATTGGCCGCTTCCAGGCCCAGCAACCCACCGCCAATCACCACTGCATGCTTGTGGGTTTTGGCCGTTTCTATCATGTCGTTGGTGTCTTTAATATCGCGGTAGCCCAGCACACCTTGCAGGTCTGCCCCTGGGATGGGCAGTATAAATGGCTTGGAACCCGTGGCTAACAACAGGCGGTCATACGCGACCGTGGTGCCATTTTCGGCGGTGACCGTGCGTGCCTTGCGGTCAATTTTGTTGACGCGCGCGCTGGTGTGCAAGGCAATGTTGTTGTCTGCATACCACTCACGGCTATTTAGAATAATGTCATCAATGGTCTGCTCATTGGCCAGCACCGGCGACAACATAATCCGGTTGTAGTTAGGGTAGGGCTCATCGCCAAACACCGTAATGTCATACATATCTGGCGCAATTTTGAGCAGCTCTTCCACTGCCCGCATCCCCGCCATGCCGTTACCGACGACGACCAGTTTTTGTTTTATCATCGAAATCGCTCCTTTTAAACTTATGCTGCGCTGGCGACGTTGAGCCAGGTGTGCAGATTTGCCTGCCAGTCTTGTTCTTGCTGGCTGTTTTTAGCTAATGTCACCACTTGGCCGACCACAATAATCGCCGGGCTTTTTAACCCTTGCGTATGGGCCAGGTAAGGGATGGCTTGCAATGACGATGTCACTGCCCGCTGGTGTTCGCGGGTGCCGTTTTCTACCACCATGCAAGGCATGTCGGCTGACATGCCCGCATTAATCAAGCCGCGGCTGATTTCAGGTAGGTGTTGCATGCCCATGTAAATCACCAGTGTGGTATTGGTTTCTACCAGTGCTTGCCAGGGCAGTGGCTCGCCATCCTGCGTATGGCCGGTAATCAGCGTCACGCCATGGTTGTAGCCACGATGCGTCACGGGTACCTCCATACTGGCGCAGGCGCCCAGCCCGCTGGTCATGCCCGGGATAATTTCATAAGGGATATTGGCTGCACGCAAGGCCAGCATTTCTTCGCCACCACGGCCAAACACAAACGGATCGCCGCCTTTAAGGCGAACGACCTGCTGCCCTTGCTCGGCCAGTGCGACCAGCATGCGATTGATAAAGTGCTGCGGGGTAGATTTGCAGCCGCCGCGCTTGCCAACCGGCACAATGCGTGCCTGCGGGCAATGCGCGAGCAGGGCCGGGTTGACCAGGTCATCGACCAGCACCACCTCAGCTTGCTGCAAAGCCTTGACGGCTTTGAGCGTAATGAGGTCAGGGTCGCCGGGTCCGGCACCGACTAAATAAACTTTTGCGGCTGAAGTCATAGGCAATTCCTTATCGGGTTAAATCAAAAGGTGTACATGGCGGTGAGCCATAATTTTTCGGTGTCGCGAACACGGCCACGGTTACCGGCGACGTTATCTGGCACATTGGCTGTGAGGGCATAACGGTCACTCTCCGTAAACTTGCCGTACTCAAGCTTGGTCATCCAGTTTTTGTCTACATTCCAGGTCACAGCAGCGTTCCACTCTTTGCCGTAGCGTGAGCCATTTGTTTTGGCACCGCCGCCTACGGTGTGAAAATCTTGATCTGAATCAATCAGGTGATAGTCGGCAAAGAACAAAAAGTCACCATAACGATAAGTGGCGGTAGCAAACGTGTCTTTGATGCCTTCTAATGGCGTGCCCAAAAACTTGTCTACCCAGCCCTGGAATAAATGGTTGGTGCCCAGTGGTGTCTGGAAGGCATAACGGCCGTTATTGCTGGACAATAACTCCTGGTCTACGCGCATGTTGAAGTTATCAATGCCAAAGCCGCCACCGACCTTGTAGTAGTGCGCATCAATGCGGCTGTCACCACCGCTGTAGTCGGTTTGTTTAGCGTATTCTGCGGTGTAATGTGCGCGGTAGTTAGGCGTGAATGGATGGGTGCCGTCCAGACGCACACCAATGATCTTGTTACCTTGGTCGGCCGTTTGGTTGGCTGCACCGCCTTTACCAGCAGCAATTGCGGCAGCGGTGGTGCCATTACCAAACCAGGCGCGGCCCATGCCTAAATCCTGAAAACCATCCAGGTAGGCATAGCCCACCAAAAACTCAGTAGGGGAGATACGGTAACGCGCATTGACAATATCCAACGCGCCATCTGAGCGGTGTTTTGCCGTGATTTGTTCCAGGCTCTCAAAGTGCGCTGCGAAAATTTCGGTATCAGGGATGGTTTTATTGAAAACGGAGACACCATCAAATACCTGCATCACCTGGCGGAAACCAATGTCACCGATAAAACGCACGTTATCCAGGTTGACTTGCTGGCGGCCAGCACGCACGCGCGTGTTTTTAATGCCTGTCCACTCGACAAATAACTGGTTAACACCCGTATAGTCAGGGTCAACTACCTTGGCATATTCGATATTGCGCGCCTGGTTGGAAACACTATTGGTCAGCGTACTGTTGGTGCTGTCGTTAAAATTGTCTGCCAGCTTGGACACATTAATCAATTGGGCCGCAAAGCTAAAGTTATGATAAGGCGCCGTTTGCCAGCCAATCAGGCTGCGTAAAGTCAATGCGTTGGCATCCTTCAGCTCTTTAGTCGCGCCTGGGTTGGCCGTGCCATTCGGCATGGTTGGCGGCTGCAAACCGTCTTGGCCTACATTTTCATAACGCAACCTGAAGCTGGTCATGTTCTTGCCGGTTTTAATGGCGTCCATGAAGGTATATTCAGGCAGGGCTTCTTCCTCTGCCATGGCTTGCAGGCTGAGTGTCGCCAATAAAATAGCGATTGAAACTTGACGCAGGCGTGGGTGTGAGTTAGCGTTCATGTGTTGCTCCTTTATGCTATGTGGGGTAACCATACTTCGATGAGGTATGCGGTGCTGGCGGGTGACCGCCCGTCAGCACTACTTTTGTTTTATGCTGCCTTTTTGGCGTGGCGCTCATACAAAAATTTCAATACTTCGCTGCGCAGATGCGTATAAGCCGGGTCTTCTACCAGCTCTAGCCGTTTACGCGGGCGTGGCAAATCCACTTCCAGAATTTCACCAATCGTGGCTGCCGGGCCGTTAGTCATCATGACAATGCGGTCTGACAGCAACACGGCTTCGTCTACATCGTGCGTGACCATGACGGCGGTACAACCAGAGCGCGCCATAATGCCCATCAGTTCGTCTTGCAAGCCAGCACGGGTGAGTGCATCGAGTGCGCCAAACGGTTCGTCCAGCAACAGCACTTTAGGCTCCATGGCCAGTGCGCGGGCAATGCCGACGCGTTGCTTCATGCCGCCAGAAATCTCGTTAGGGCGTTTTTCAATGGCGTGGCTTAAGCCCACCAGCTCCAGCGCAGCACGGGTGCGCTCAGCCAGTTGAGCCGGTCCTTCGTTGTCGCTAAATACACGTTCAACGGCCAGGTAGACGTTTTCAAAGCAGGTGAGCCATGGCAGCAATGAGTGGTTTTGAAACACCACTGCGCGCTCAGGGCCTGGTTTGGAAATTTCACGCCCGGCACAAAACAGGTAGCCTTCGCTCGGTTGCAGCAAACCGGCAATCAGGTTGAGCACCGTAGATTTGCCACAGCCAGAGTGGCCGATGATGGAAATAAACTCACCTTCGCGGATGTTCAGGTTGATGTCTTTGAGTGCCTGAAAACTGCCTTTTTTGGTTTGAAACGTCATGTTGACGTTTTCAATCAGGACATAACGGTCTTGCATCACATTGGTCGTCATAATAAAAATCCTTTTCCCGGTTATTCGTAGCTGTAGCGTTTTGCCACCAGCACCAGTAACTGCTCGAGCAACAAGCCAACAATGCCGACAATAAAAATGGCGATGATGATGTGTTCTACATTCAGGTTGTTCCACTCATCCCATACCCAGAAGCCAATGCCCAGGCCGCCGGTCAGCATTTCTGCCGCCACAATCACCAGCCAGGCCGCGCCAATCGACAGGCGCACACCGGTCATCATGTAAGGCATCACATAGGGCAACAATATTTTGGTGACCACTTTCCATTCGGACAGGTTGAGCACTTTGGCTACGTTCATATAGTCTTGCGGCACTTTGCTGACGCCGACGGCGGTGTTGATAATCATCGGCCAGACTGCAGTAATGAAAATCACCCAGATTGCAGCCGGGTTGGCCGCTTTGAACACCAGCAGGCCAATCGGCAACCAGGCCAATGGTGAGACTGGTTTAAGCAAGCTGATAATGGGCGCTGCCATACGAGACATAAATGTGTAACGGCCAATCACAAAGCCCATCGGGATGCCGACAATGGCCGCCAGGCCAAAACCAGTGGCGACGCGCTTGAGCGAGCTGAGAATGTTCCAGCCGATGCCCATGTCGTTCGGGTTGTTGATGTAAAACGGGTCGCTAAACAGCACGACTGCCGATTGCCAGGTTTTGACCGGGCCTGGCAAACCTTGCGTTAACGCGGCGACCGTGGCCCAGATGGCGGCGAAAATCATCAAGCCAATCACAGGCGGCAACAACCATTCAAATACCTGCTTGGCGGTTGCCGCCCATGCCCCGCGTTTGGGCGCGGTGGCTGGTGCAGCTGTGGTTGAGAGAGGGGTAACCACAGCAACAACGGGTTGCGCAGGGGCTGCTGTGACAGCTTCCTCGCTTTGTTGCATCATTTTTTCTTTGCTAAAGCTGACGACACTCATGGTGACTCTCCTCTAAAGATTAAGCTTTTACCTTGAAGCTGTTGGCGTACGCTTTGGGGTCTTTACCATCCCATACCACGCCATCCATCAGCTTGCTGCTACGCATGGCATCTGGCACCGCAATGCCTAGCGACTTGGCCGCTTCGGTATAAATGTCGATACGGTTGACCTTTTTCGCCACGCCCAGGTAGTCAGGCTCAGACTTCAGCAAGCCCCAGCGTTTGTGTTGGGTCAGGAACCACATGCCATCAGACAGGTAAGGGAAGTTGACCTTGCCATCGTTAAAAAACTTCATGTAGTTAGGGTCTTCCCATTTTTTGCCGATGCCATTGTCGTAATGGCCGAAAAAACGGCCTTCAATCACTTCTTCAGGCGCATTCACATAGGCTTTACCGGCAATCAGCTTGGCTACTTCAGGGCGGTTTTTGGTGGCGTCGATATAGCGGCAAGCCTCTAAAATCGCTTTGGTTAATGCCAGCGCCGTATTCGGGTTTTTAGCGGCAAATTCGGCCGTGGTGCCCAGTACTTTTTCCGGGTGATCGGTCCAGATATCCTGAGAGGTCGCGACAGTAAAGCCAATTTTGTCGTAGATGGCGCGTGCATTCCACGGTTCGCCTACACAGTAGCCGTCCATATTGCCGATACGCATGTTGGCGACCATTTGTGGCGGCGGCACAACAATGGTTTTCACATCTTGCATCGGGTTGATGCCATAGCTGGCCAGCCAGTAATACAACCACATGGCGTGGGTGCCGGTGGGGAAGGTTTGGGCAAAGGTAAAGTCGCGGTTTTCGTTATCGAGCAGGCGTTTGAGGGTGCCGCCGCTAGTCACGCCTTTTTCTTTCAACTGGTTAGCCAATGTGATGCCCTGGCCGTTGTGGTTCAGCGTCATCAAAATGTTCATGTCTTTTTGCTGGCCACCGATGCCCAGTTGCACGCCGTAAATCAGGCCGTACAGCACGTGTGCCGCATGCAACTCGCCGTTGACCATTTTGTCGCGTACGCCTGCCCATGAAGCCTCTTTGGACGGCACAATTTTGATGCCGTATTTTTTATCAAAGCCCATTTGTGCTGCGACAATAATCGGTGCACAGTCAGTCAGCGGGATAAAGCCGACTTTCACTTCAGTGATTTCAGGCGCATCTGAGCCTGCTGCCCAAGCCTGGCTGCGAATGGCAGACGGCACCATATTCATCATGGCCGCTGCCCCAAATGCACCGGCCAGGGTGTTCATGAAAAAGTGGCGGCGTTGCTGGTTGACTTGTTCGCTAGCGGCCACTGTTGTCGGGGTGACTTCAGTTGTGGTGGCCGGTGAAGCTGGGGTCACGTTGTTTTTGTCAGAACTGCTCATTGCTGCTCCTTAATCATCAATCAATTGGAAAATAAAAAAACAAAAAGGCGTCCTGAATGCAGACTGTTTTTTGTCTACACTCAGGACGCCTTTGTCCTTTTGCTACGCAAGTCACCAGACTTGTTTACTACCCAGCCACGATAAACCCAAGGCCGGTATGACACGAGATATTCAACCGCCGTTAGCTGACACCTCAAGCCAAATTAGCAATTGCCGTGCCAGCTGGCACACTATTTTTAAGTGATTGTTCTATATTGATTTTTTTAGAAGGTTACATTTTTATGCAACCTTTTTAGCGCGGTACTGTCCGCACCATACGTGTGCGGATGCACCAATTTGACGGGCACTTAGCCCGGGTGTGCGTGATGTGCGAGGATGTTCTCAGCCACATCAATAATCTTGCGGTTTTGCTCCATGGCAATGCTGCGCATGGTTTTATAGGCTTCCATTTCATTCAGCCCGCGTGTGCTCATCAGCAAGCCTTTGGCACGCTCAATCAGCTTGCGTTCGGCCAGCGCTTTTTTGGTGTCGGATAACTCACTTTCCATCTCGGCAATCTGCCGCGACTGCTGTTGCAGCAATGTAATCATTGACGCCATTGGATAGGCCTGCGAGGTATCATGCGCCTGAAAATTCAAGGCGTTTTCGACCGGGATGGCTAGGTTGAAAAAAGTGCTGTTGAGGGCTGCGCTTGGGGTGGCCTGAATCGCCTCTAAATATTGGCGCGTTTGCTCAAAATCGTTTTTGGCTTTGCTTGCCAGCCCGGCCAGTAACTCGTGCATGGTTTGGATAAGCTGGCATTGAATCTGCCACATGGCGCTCAAGCGCTGGCTGCACAACTCAAACCAAATATCTGCGCTACTCGGGCTGAGTGCCTGCTGGTCTTTGGCGCTACTCAATTTGGTGCGATATTGCTGGTGTTGCTGGTGCCAGCCTGTAGATTGCAACGCGGCCCATGACTCGCGGACGTCTTCACTACCAAACTGGCAGAATAATTCAAAATGCCGGTCTTGCTGAGCGATGAGCTCAAACAGCTTTTGCTGATGCGCCAGTTGCAGGCTGCCGGAGCCAAACATATAAGCGCCCACGGCACGCTCTTGTCCGGCAAACTCTTTGCCCTGGATCAGGTTATACAGCGTGAGTAAACAGGTAGCAATTTTGCTATTGACCGAGCTGTCTGTGATCTCAAAAATCAGCGCAATCAGGCTACCGATCAAGCGGCTGAACGATTCAATACAATCGGCAAAAGAGATCTTTTGCAAGGTGATTTGATGGCGCAAAGAGACCATCTGGTCGAGGCCTAGCAAGATCCACGACGTGAGCGTCAGCTGCTTGGCATCTGCCAGTGTATTTTTATGCAGATGTTGCTGCAATGCCGCCCTGAAGCTGGCTTCCATGGCCCGGGTTTGTGTAATGAGGTCGGCACGTTCTGGCGCAAAGCGCTTGCCGTTAGACGCAATATACAAACAGCTGGCGCCGCGTTCGGCCTGTAGCAGATGGATCAATTGGCCAATTTTTTCGACAAATGCGATACAGCTATCGAGTCGCTCCAGCTCCTCGATATGTCTGATTTTGGCCAAGGTAATAGTTTGGGCAGGGGATATTTCTGTGTTCATCACTAGGCACCAAGCAAGAAGTGTGCGCGACTTGGTGGAAATCTTTAGTTTGTTGGTAGGTAACTTTATATTGCATGTTAAAAACGACGATTTTGCAATCGCACCTGCCTGTTAATGCCAACCGCCGCCCATCACCTTGTACAAGGTGAGTTGGCTGGTGGCATCGTTTAATTGCAGTGTGACCAGCGATTGCTCGGCCGTATAGTGCGTGCGTTGTGCATCCAGGACGACCAGGTAGCTGTCGACGCCATTTTTAAAACGGACGTCAGCCAGCTGGAACGCAGCAGTGGCGGCAGCCGTGAGTGACTGCTGGGCATCGAGTTGTGATTGCAGGCCTTCACGTTGTGCTAATACATCAGCGACTTCGCGGAACGCAGTTTGCACGGTTTTTTCGTATTGCGCGAGCAGAATATCACGATTTTTTTCTGCCGAGGTCAAATTGGCACGGTTACGGCCACCATTGAAGATAGGCAGACTGATTTGCGGCACAAAGGTCCAGATGCCGGAATTTTGGGCAAACAGGCCGGACAACTCCGTGCTGGCCGAGCCGACGGTGGTCGTTAAACTGATGGTGGGGAAAAAGGCCGCGCGCAGGGCGCCGATATTGGCATTCGCCCCTTCCAGCAAATGTTCTGCCGCGCGGACATCTGGTCGTTGTTGCAAAGTCTCTGAGCTGACACCGCCAGGCAAGGGCATGGCGAGCACCACGCTCGATAGCGTTGCTTCAGGTAGCCACTTTTCAGGCACCATGCTGCCTGCCAGCAGGTTGAGCGCGTTCATGTCTTGCTTGATCTGCATATTGTAGGTGGCCACCGCGACACGTGCACTGTCAACACTGGTTTGCAACTGCTTTAACGTGAGTGCGTTGGCGACGCCGAGTTCAAACATCTTCTGGTTGATGTCGTAAGTGGCTTGCTGGCTTTGTAGCGTTTGCTGGGCAATCGCGAGTCGTTTTTTGTCGGCGGCCAGGGTCAGCCAGGCCGTGGACACTTCGGCAATCAGGCTGATTTGCGTGCTGTGGCGATTCTCTTCATTGGCATAAAATGTTTGTAGGGCTTGCTGGTTGAGGTTGCGTATGCGGCTAAATAAATCTAGCTCATACGCGCTAAAGCCCACTGTTGCACGGTAAATATGCGAAATATTCCCACTGCTATTGCTGCTACCAGCGGTGCCTGTGGTCGCCCCTGAGGTATTGCCTGCCGTATTGTTGGCGGCACTGGCCATGCCTTTGGAGGCGGTTTCAGTCACACTGGCGGCAATGGTCGGAAACAGGTCAGCCCGTTGCACCTGATAAAGCGCGCGTGACCGCTCTATGGTCAGCGCGGCGACTTGCAGGTCACGATTGTTTGTGAGCGCCAGTGCGATGACCTGGCGTAACTTTTCATCGCTGATATACGACTGCCATGGCAAGTCTGTAAACGCTTTTTGGTCGCTGGATGCCTTACCCAGCGTGGCCGGGACGGGCGCGGCAGGTCGCGTATAAAACGGCGCCAGGTCTATGCAGCTACTCAGGCTGAGTGTGAGTGCCAGTAGTCCGGCCAATTTTTGAGTATGCGATATTTTCATAGGATTAGTCGTGGGCCGTGTTGGTCTGGGCTGCGTCTGCGCGATAAGGGAACAATGAGCGTATCAGCACATAAAACAGCGGCACAAAAAAGACGCCAAGAAACGTGGCGGTTAACATGCCGCCAAGCACGCCGGTGCCAATGGCCTGGCGACTGACGGCGCCTGCGCCATGACTGAATGCCAGTGGCAATACGCCAAAAATAAAGGCGAGTGAGGTCATGAGTATCGGCCGCAAACGCAGTTTCACAGCTTCCAGCGTGGCCGTTAGCAACGGCTGGCCACGCTCTTGCAAATGCTTGGCAAATTCGACAATCAGAATCGCGTTTTTGGCTGACAGGCCTATGGTGGTCAACAGGCCGACCTGAAAGTAAACGTCAGCCGTCATGCCACGCAAGCTGGTGGCCAGCACGGCGCCCAAAATACCCAGCGGCACCACCATAATCACCGAAAACGGCACCGCCCAGCTTTCATATAAGGCCGCCAGGCACAAGAACACAAACACCACAGAAACCGCATACAACAGCGGTGCTTGTGAGCCGGAGAGCCTTTCCTGGTAGGACTGCGCACTCCACTCGTAGCCAATGCCAGCCGGCAACTGCTTGATAATGCTCTCAGCAATGCGCATGGCTTCGCCGGTGCTGGTGCCTTTGGCTGCTTCGCCGACGATTTCAACCGAAGAAATACCGTTATAGCGTTCTAGCAACGGTGAGCCAGAGACCCAGCGGGTATTAGAGAACGCAGAGAACGGCACCATGTCGTTGGTGCTGTTGCGTACATACCAGCGATCAATGTCTTCTGGCTGCATGCGGTAAGGCGCATCGCCCTGCAAATAGACTTTTTTCACGCGGCCTTTGTTGATAAAGTCGTTCACATAAGTGCCGCCCATGGCGATAGACAGTGTGGTATTGATGTTGGCGGTGGTCAGGTTGTAAATGCCGGTTTTCTGGTCATCAATATTGAGCCTGAACATCGGCGTATCATCCAGCCCGCTTGGGCGCACGCGGTTCAGTTTTGGGTTGCCTGCCGCCAGGTCAACAAAGCGGTTTCTGGCCTCCATCAGTGCCTGGTGCCCCAGGCCGCCGACATCCTTGAGTTCCAGCGTAAAGCCTGAGCCCTGGCCGAGGCCGCGCACAGGGGCGGGCTGGTTCACAAACAGTTTGGCATCACGGATTTTTGACAAGGCTTTGGTCATCTGGTCTGCGAGCGACGCCGCATCTTCACCTTCACCACGCAACTCCCAATCTTTGAGCCGGATAAACGCACGGCCGGTGTTTTGGCTGCCACCGCCACCCTGGCCCAAGCCAGCAATGGTTAAATATTCATCAATGACGGCTTCCTGGCCGTCCAGGTAGTGCTCGATTTGTCGTAGCACCCGTTGCATCCTGCTATCGGTCGCGCCCACTGGCAATTGAATCTGCGCCATAAGGATGCCCTGGTCTTCGGTGGGTAGGAAGGAGCTGGGTAAACGCATGAACAGGAACACCAGCAAGGCAAGAATGCCGCCATATATCACCATGGTGAATAGCTTTTGGTGCAGGATTTTTTCGACCACGGCCTGATAGCCATTGGCAAATGCTTCAAATGCCGGGTTAAACCAGCGGAAAAACCAGCCAAACAGGCCACCGGTCGCGGTATGGTCATGGTTTGATGGCTTGAGCATGGTCGCGCACAGCGCCGGGGTCAATGTCAGTGCAACCAGCACAGACAGCAACATGGCCGAGACAATAGTGATGGAGAACTGGCGGTAAATCACGCCGGTGGCGCCACCAAAAAACGCCATGGGGATAAACACGGCAGACAGTACCAGCGAAATGCCGACCAGGGCACTGGTAATTTCCCCCATAGATTTACGCGTGGCTTCTTTCGGGCTCAGGCCTTCTTCGCGCATGACGCGCTCGACGTTTTCTACCACTACGATGGCATCATCTACCAGCAGGCCAATCGCCAGCACCAGGCCGAACATGGTTAGCGTATTAATCGAAAAGCCAAACGCTGCCAGTACGCCAAACGTGCCGAGTAGCACCACCGGCACAGCAATGGCCGGAATCAGCGTCGCACGCAGGTTTTGCAAAAACACATACATGATGATGACAACCAATAGAATGGCTTCTACCAGCGATTTCACTACTTCTTTGATCGAAATACGCACAAATGGCGTTGTATCGTAAGGGATATGGATGCTGAGTTTTAACTCGGGCGGAAAATAGGGTTCCAGCGCCGCCAGTTTGTCTTTGACGGCTTGCGCGGTGGCCAGCGCATTGGCGCCAGAGGCGAGTTTGACGCCAAACGCTGCCGAGGTTTTACCATTGAGGTTAGCCACCGGCGTGTAACTCTCGGCGCCTAGTTCAACGCGGGCCACATCCGACAAATGCACCACATATCCGTCTGCGCCAGATTTGACGATGATCTGGTTAAATTGCTCGACTGTTTGCAGCTTGCTGCGCGCGGTAATCGGCGCATTGAGGCCTTGCCCTTTGATTGCAGGCAGCGCGCCTAGTTGACCAGAGGAGACTTCGGTATTTTGCGCCTGGATGGCGGCAGAAATATCAGAGGGAATCAGCGTGTATTTTTGCAGCTTGGCAGGGTCCAGCCAAATGCGCATGGCATAGCCTGCGCTCAGGGTCTGCACATCACCCACGCCGTCCAGGCGGCTGATCTGGTCGATGAGATTGCTGGAGATATAGTCGCCAATGTCGATCGCACGCACCGAGGGGCTATCAGACATCAATGAAATCATCATCAGGAAATCAATGCCAGTTTTGGCCACGGTCACGCCCTGGCTTTGTACAATCTGCGGCAGCCTGGGCATGGCTTGTTGTAGTTTATTTTGCACCTGCATCTGCGCCACATCGGGGTTGGTGCCCGCATCAAAAGTGAGGCTGATGTTCGCCGTGCCAGAAGATGTACTGCTGGCAGACATGTAGGTCAGGTTATCGATGCCCTTCATATACTGCTCAATGACTTGCGTCACCGAGTTTTCAATGGTGTCGGCCGCGGCGCCAGTATAGGTGGCACTGATAGACACGCGTGGCGGGGCGATATCCGGATATTGCTCGAGCGGTAGCCACTCAATGGCGCCTATCCCGGCCAGCATGATGACAATCGCAATCACCCAGGCAAAAATAGGGCGCTGAATAAAAAAGGACGCCATAAATAGATTCTCTTCGGGTTAGCGGGCCGGATTGGCGGTGGATGGTGCAGTGGTCGTGGCAGCTGGTGTGTTCGCCGTCGCCACAAATGGCACTGCTTTCACTTCACTGCCGACGCTAATGCCTTGTACGCCATCAATAATCACGCGATCCCCCGGCTGCAGGCCATGGGTGACACGCCACTGGTCGCCCTGGGCGCCACTGGTTTCCAGGGTTTGCTGCACCACTTTTTGCGTGGCATCGACCAGCAGCACGGTAGGCTCGCCACGCGTATTTCTGGAGACTGCGCGTTGCGGCACCAGAATGGCCGCCTTGTCTTCTGCAACATCAATCAGCGCATGCACATACATGCCTGGTAATAAGGTGCCTTCCGGGTTGGGCACCACCGCACGCAGTGTCACTGCGCCCGAGGTAGTATTAACACTAATGCCATTGAACTTGAGTTTACCGGCATGGGCGTAGGTAGAGCCGTCTTCTAGTACCACGCGTACGGCAATTTCTTTTTGCATGGTATTGCTCAGCTTGCCACTGGCAATGTCACGTTTGAGTTTAAGTAAGTCACTGCTCGATTGAATCACATCGACATAAATCGGGTCCAGTTGCTGCACCGTGGTCAGCGCCGTCTCCTGGCTGGCGGTGACCAAGGCACCAGGCGTGACGGTAGAGGTTGCGACATAGCCGGTGATCGGCGAAACGACGCGTGTGAAATCAAGGTTGATTTTTGCCGTGGTCAGTGCTGCTTTGGCCGCGGCAACATCGGCTTCGCCTTGCAACAGCGCTGCTTGCGCGTCGTCATTATCCTGCTTGCTGATCGCATTGATCTTGACCAGCTCCTGATAGCGGCCAGCCTTGAGTTTGAGGGTGGTCAGCGTGGCTTGGGTTTTTTGTAGTGCTGCGGCGGCACTTTGATAGCTGGCCTCATAAGGCGCCGGTTCAATTTGATAGAGCAGGGCGCCTGCTTTGACTAATGCGCCTTCGGTAAAAGCGCGCTGGCGAATAATGCCGCCCACTTGTGGCCGCACTTCAGAAATCATAAATGGATTTGTGCGTCCTGGCAGGTCTGCCACGATGGGCTGGCTACCAGTTTGCACGGTCATCACGCCGACGACAGGTGTTTTTTTAGGTGGTTTGTTGTCTGATTTGCCTGATGAGCAGGCGGCCAGCATGAGGCTGGCAAAGCACAGCAGCCATACGCTTGATTTAGCGTAAAGGCTAAATTTGCTACAAAGGGAGGTGGTGTTCATAGGGTACCAATATCGATATCGTTATTCTTGTCTGACAAGATTGTACTGCGTTTGATTGGGCGTGAATGTAACGATACGTATCGACTGCCAATACACGCATATCATAGCGTTAAATGTGGTGTTGTGACAAAAAAATCAGGGCTGCGTAAGCAGCCCTGATTCAAGATTTGATGCGCTTACAGCACGTGGCGTTCAAAGCGCTGCAACACATGCGCAGACATGCCTTTGGCCAGTTCTTCCTCGCCGAAAAAGACCGCCTGGCCGAGGTCTTTTTGCAGGCGCAGGTATTCATCCTCATGGTGGGTGCGAATCACCACTTCAATGTCCGGCTTGAGCTGCTTGGCAATGTCGACAATTTTACGGATATCCATGGCGTCCGGCGTAGCAATAATTAGCATGGCCGCATTGGCAATGTGCGCCTGTATCAGCACCATGGGGTCCGCTGCGTTACCCGACACTGCTGGCTGGCCCTGTTTGCGCAGTTTTTCTACCAGTTCGCGGTTTTGCTCGGCCACCACAAACGGGATCGCTGAGTCGGTGAGTGATTGGGCAATACGTTTGCCGACGCGGCCATAGCCGACCAGCACGACCTGGCCTTCAAGAAACTTGCGCTCTGTCGACATGGGCAGCTCACTGTAAGGGTCCATGCGCAAAGACAAACGGCGCGCCACATCAGACTTATTCACTACCCAGTTTGTCAGTGGTTTAATTGAGGCAAAAACCAGTGGGTTTAAAGCAATTGAAATCAGTGCCCCTGCCAGCACCAGGCTCATGCCGTCTTGTGACAACAGGTTGAGTGAAACACCGAGGCCGGCCAAAATAAACGAAAACTCACCAATTTGCCCCAGGCTGGCGGCAACGGTTAAGGCAGTGTTTAACGGATAGCGCAGCGCCAGCACGATGGCGACGGCGGCCAGCGATTTACCCAGGATAATAATGGCCACCACAGATAATACTTGCACCGGCTGTTTGATCAGGATGCTCGGGTCAAACAACATGCCGACGGCGACAAAAAACAGCACGGCAAACGCATCACGGAACGGCAGCGAGTCTTCGGCCGCGCGGTGGCTGTATTCAGATTCGCGCATGATCATGCCCGCGAAAAAAGCGCCCAGTGCAAACGACACATGAAACAGCGATGAGGCAAAGAAAGCCACGCCGATGGCTACCGCAATCACGGTTAAGGTAAACAGCTCGCGTGAGCCGGTGCCTGCCACATACCACAGCAACCAGGGCAATACCCGTTTGCCCACCACCAGCATCACCACTACAAAACCAGTGATTTCCAGCAAGGTCACGCCTATGGTTTCCCAAATAGCGCTGGCATTGGTGGCTTCACCCTGGCCACCCAACACGCCAGCGAGGGCAGGCATCAACACCAGCACCAATACGGTCACCATGTCTTCTACTACCAGCCAGCCGACGGCAATTTTACCGTTCATGCTTTCCAGAATGCGCCGGGATTCGAGCGCTTTGAGTAACACCACCGTACTGGCACAAGACAGCGACAGGCCAAACACCAGGCCGTGCCCCATGCTCCAGCCCCAAGTGTGTGCCACCAGCATGCCGAGTAATGTTGCCAGCGTCATTTGCGCCAGGGCGCCGGGCAGGGCGATGCGTTTGACCGACATCAGGTCCTGAATCGAAAAATGCAGGCCAACACCAAACATCAGCAACATGACGCCAATTTCTGACAATTGCGAAGCGATTTCAATATCGGCAACAAAGCCAGGCGTAGCCGGGCCGATGATGATGCCGGCAAATAAATAGCCGATCAGCGCTGGCAATTTGAGTTTTTCGGCAATGAGCCCGAACACCAATGCCAGCGCAAACGCAGCGGCAATGGTGGTAATGAGTGAGAGGTTATGGTCCATAGCAGTGTTTTCTTAAATTATTGTTATAAGGGGTGTATCCAATGGCTGGTAAAACGCCAGGTGCATGCAAGACGGCGCGGCCATTTATACTGACCTTGCTCACGCTAAAAAGTTGAACAATTTTATTGCCATCAATGTATCTGCCCCTTATCTTGCCGCAAGGCAGGCGCATTCGTCAATGACAGCGCGCAAGGTTTATGGCTGAAAAAGTGGCATGGACAAGCGTTGCAGGCCGTACTCGCACAGTTGCTCGGCACGTTGCCAGCGTTGCGATTCACTGAGGCTGCCAAAATAGATAATGCTGAACACGCCTTCAATAATCGACTGGCAATACAGACTGATTAAATCAAAATCGACCGCTGCCGATAATTCAGCTTGGGCAATCGCCTGTTTAAGCAGGCTGTCGATTTGCGCAATGCGTTTTTTCTCCCAGGCAAAGCGCAATTGTAGTAACTCTGGTGAATCATCAATGCCGATATACAAAAAAAACAGCACGCGTTGAATCGAGCTAGGCTCAATATAACTGCGAATTTCGTGTAAACAATACTGTTTGAGGTTGCTTAACGCGCTAAGGCCAGGTTGAAGTTGAAACGGTGACACGGCTTGAATCACACGCTCTGCCATCGCAGTGGCGACTTCCAGCTTGCCTTTATAGTGGCCATACACCGCGCCGCGTGATAGTTGCGCCGCCTCGGCGATCTCCGCCATGGTGGTAATGGTAAAACCGTTGCGATAAAACACGTGTTCTGCCGCATCCAGAATCTGGTCGCGGGTTTTTTGTGCATCTTCTTTGGTTTTTCTGGCCATGATCTCTAGGTCTATCATTCCTCAAACAATATGCATATGATACCAAAAAATAATTAATCAGTCATGATTGATTAATTATTAAAGGGCAGATAGAATATTGATGTCTATAGTGTAAGAAGGCATGTTCATGTCCCGTTTTTCTGTCAGCACGGCCACTGTCGCCACGCTTTTGTTATTGCAACTGTCTGCTTGCAGCAAACCGCAAGAGGCCGCTCAGGCTGCGGCCGCTGCGCCCGAGGTTGAAGTGATTGTTGTGCAAACCGCCGAAATCCCGGCGGAAGCTGAGTTGCCCGGCCGGGTAGAGGCCTACCGCATTGCCGAGGTGCGTGCGCGCGTTTCCGGCATCGTCTCCAAACGGTTGTATCAGGAAGGGCAAACCGTGAAAGCGGGCACACCTTTGTTTGCGCTCAACCCTGAGCAATTACAAGCCAGCAAGCTGGAGGCTGACGCTGAGTTAGCCAGAACCGAAGCCAATTTGGTCAATGCCAATGACAAATTGCAACGCTACCAGGCGCTGGTGGGTGACCAGTCGGTGAGTCAGCGTGATTACCGCGCGGCGCAAGCCGAGGCGCAACTGGCCAAAGCCGAAGTGGCGGCAGCGCAAGCCAAACTCAACCGCGCCAAACTCGATGTGGCCTATGCCAATGTCACAGCGCCGATTGATGGCGTGGCACGTCGTGCCCTGGTGACCGAAGGCGCGCTGGTGGGTAAAGATGAAGCTACACATATGACCACGGTAGAGCAAATTAACCCGGTCTATGTCAATTTTGCGCAGTCTTCTTCTGAAGTGTTTGCCTTGCGCAAAGCCTTGCGTGACGGCCAGTTAAAAGGCAGCAATGGCCAATTGCAGATTGCCCTGCTATTGCCAGATGGCTCAACCTATGCAAGCACAGGCAAACTGTCATTCTCGGATGTATCTGTCAACCAGACCACAGACTCGGTGGTCATGCGTGCCATTTTTGATAACCCGCAGCAAGAACTCATGCCAGGTGCTTATGTGCGCTTGAAAATCCGCCAGGCGACCAATCCTAACGCGATTTTAATCCCCAGAGATGCCTTGATCCGTGACCAGTTCTCCAGTCGCGTCTGGGTGGTGAATACTAAAAGTGAATTGGAATCGCGCGAGGTGCAAACCGGCCGTGTGCTGGATAAACAGTGGGTGATTGAGCAAGGCTTGCAGCCCGGGGAGCAAGTGGTGGTGACCAATGCCGCCACGCAAACGGCGGGCACCAAAGTGACACCCAAGCCCGTGCGTGCCAAAGACAACACCACGAAAGCCGTTGCTCCTTAAGTGGCGCGGTATTACACAAGCCTCAAATAAGGGAAGCAGGCCATGAGTCGTTTTTTTATTGATCGCCCGATTTTTGCCTGGGTGATTGCCATCCTGATTGTGCTGGCAGGCCTCATCGCCATCAAACAATTACCGATTGCGCAGTATCCTGACATTGCGCCGCCTGTCGTCAACATTGCCGCCACTTACCCTGGCGCGTCTGCCAAAGTGGTAGAGGAAACCGTGACCTCGATTATTGAGCGCGAGATGAACGGTATGCCTGGCCTGATGTATGTGTCTGCCACCAGCAACCAGGGCATGGCTTCGGTCAGTGTGACTTTCCGCCAGGGGACCAATCCCGATCTGGCAGCGGTGGATGTACAAAACCGCCTCAAAAGTGTAGAAGTCCGCTTGCCGGAAATCGTGCGCCGCAGCGGTATTCTGGTCGAAAAATCTGCAGATAGTTTTCAGTTAATCGTATCGCTCACCTCAGAAGATAACCGTTACAGCGAAATAGACCTCGGTGAGTTGTCATCGGCCACGGTGATGCCTACGCTCAAGCGTGTGCAAGGCGTGGGTAAAGTGCAGTCATTTAGCCCCGAATATGCCATGCGCATCTGGCCGGATCCACAGAAAATGGCTGGCCTGAATGTGAGCGTGACTGAAATCTCTAATGCCTTGCGTAGCTACAATACCCGCCTGACCTTGGGCCAGGTGGGTGCAAGCGGCGTACCAGAAGGCGCACCGCTGAGCGTCACGCTCGAAGCCGAAGCCACACTCAAAACTGTAGACGACTTTGCCAATGTGCCACTGCGCAGCCAGGCGGATGGCTCGGCGTTACTGGTCAAAGATGTAGCACGCGTAGAAATGGGCAGCAGTGACTACACCTACAGCTCTAAAGTCAACGGCAAAAATGCCGCCGGCATGGCGATCAAGCTGTCACCGGGCTCGAATGCGGTTGAAACCATCAAGCGCGTGAAAGTGGCGATGGAGCAAATGCAGCCTTATTTTCCGCCAAATGTGGTGTTTCAACTGTCTTATGACTCCTCAGCGTTTGTATCTATCTCGATTAAAAAAGTGATTCAAACACTGATTGAGGCCGTGCTGCTGGTGTTCGTGGTCATGTATTTATTTATGCAAAACCTGCGTGCCACGCTGATCCCGACCATCGTTGTGCCAATTGCGTTAATGGGCACGTTTGCCGTCATGTACTGGCTGGGTTACTCAATTAACGTGCTGACCATGTTTGGTGTGGTGCTGGCGATTGGTATTTTGGTCGATGACGCGATTGTAGTGGTAGAAAACGTCGAGCGCCTGATTGTCGATGAAGGCTTATCGCCTTATGAGGCGACGGTGAAAGCCATGTCGCAGATCAGTGGCGCAGTGGTGGGGATTACCGCCGTGCTGGTGTCGGTGTTTATTCCGATGGCTTTTTTTAGTGGCGCCGTCGGTAATATTTATCGCCAGTTTTCACTGGCCTTGTCGGTGTCGATCAGTTTTTCGGCCTTTTTGGCGCTGTCACTCACCCCTGCCTTGTGTGTGACGCTGTTGCGGCATGAGTCCGGCCCCAAAGCGCGTTTCTTTGTCTGGTTTAACCGCAGTTTTCAGTGCCTGACCGAGCGTTACACCCGCCTGACCGGTGGTTTGCTCAGCAAGCCATTGCGCTGGCTGGCGGTGTTTGGCCTGATAGTCGCGTTGGTGGCTTGGTTGTTTATGCGTTTGCCGGGGGCATTTTTGCCCGAAGAAGACCAGGGCAACTTTATGGTCATGGTATCTTTGCCACAAGGGGCGACGCTGGCAGAAACCGCCGATGTGTTGGGTGACATGAGCCGTTATATTCAGCAGCACGAGCCGGTGGATATTATTTTTGAAGTCAGCGGCTTTAGTTTTTACGGCACCAGCACCAATAGCGGCATGCTGTTTATTACGCTTAAAGATTGGGCCGAGCGGCCCAAGGCTGAGCAACAGGTGCAGGCGATTGTAAACCGCGTCAACCAGCACTTTTATGGCCGTCCCAATTTAAGTATTTTTGCCATGAATGCGCCGCCATTGCCTGAGTTGGGCAGCGTGGGTGGCTTTGATATGAAATTGGTAGATAGAGCCAGCGTTGGCATCGAAACCTTGATGAAAGCGCGCGATCAGTTGCTGGCCGAGTCGGCGAAAACGCCTGAGTTGGCCAATGTGTTGTTTGCTGGTTTGTACGACACACCAGTCGTGAATATGCAGCTTAACCGCAGCAAGGCCAATGCCTTGGGCATTTCGCTGGATGAAATCAACGACTCACTGGCCACCTTGCTGGGCTCTAACTACCTCGGTGATTTTGTCTATGGCAACCAGGTGCGCCGGGTGTTGATTCAAGCCGACGGCAAGCAACGGCAGACGCTGGAAGATATTAAAAAAATCCGCCTCAAGGCAGCAGATGGTAGTTTAGTGCCGTTGTCTTCCATCATGACGCTGGATTGGGCCATGGGCACACCGCAACGCACGCGCTTTAATGGCTTTCCGTCATTTAATATCAATGGTGGCGCCGGGCCGGGGTATAGCAGTGGTGACGCCATGCAAAAGATCGAAAAACTGGTGCAAGGCCTGGGTAAAGGTATTGGCTTTGAGTGGGCCGGGCAGTCGCTGGAAGAAAAACAATCAGGCAGTCAGGCCGCCATGCTGTTCGGTTTGTCGATTCTGATTGTATTTTTAGTGCTGGCGGCTTTGTATGAAAGCTGGGCGATTCCGTTCGCCGTGATGCTGGTGGTGCCGCTGGGGGTATTGGGGGCATTGCTGGGCGTGACTTTACGTGGTTTGCCTAACGATATTTACTTTAAAGTGGGCTTGATTGCGACGATTGGTTTGTCCGCCAAAAACGCGATTTTAATTGTCGAGTTTGCACGTGAGCACGTACTGCAAGGCATGCCGTTGCTGGAGGCCAGCTTGCTGGCAGCCAAAGAGCGCTTGCGGCCGATTGTGATGACCTCACTGGCGTTTGGCGTCGGTGTGATTCCGCTGGCATTCTCTACCGGTGCCGCCTCAGGCGCGCAAGTCGCCATTGGCACCAGCGTGCTCGGCGGCATTATCGCTGCGACCTTGCTCGCGATCTTTTTTGTACCGTTGTTTTTTATTGTGGTGGGGCGCTGGATGAAAAAGCCAGCCACACAGCAAAGGGTGTCACATGAAGTTTAGTCATATTTCAGCCATGGTTCTTTTGGCATTTGCCATGAGCAGCTGCTCGCTGGTGCCGGAGTATTTCCGGCCAGCCGCGCCTGTGCCTGAGACTTACCCCGGCCAGTCAAATAATGAGTCTGTTACGGAAGCACCACCACTCACCTGGCAAAGCTATTTTGCCGATGCAGACTTGCAGAAACTGATACAAGTCGGTTTAGAGCATAACCGTGACCTCAAAACCGCGGTGCTACGCATGGACGAAGCCAAGGCGACTTATGGCGTGCAAAAAGCCGACCGTTTGCCCACTATACAAGGCAACCTGAATTACGACCGTAACAGAACGGTGTTTAGCTCTAGCCAGGCGTTTGAAGCCGAGTTGTATAAGGCCGGGGTCGGTATCTCCGATTATGAAGTGGACGTGTTTGGACGGGTCAAAAGCCTATCGCAAGCCGCGCTGGAACAATACCTCGCCGTCACCGAAAACCGGCAGGCCATCCAGGCCACACTGGTGAGCGAAATCGCAACCCAGTATGTCAACCTGCTCGCTGTGCACGCCCAGCTTAAAGTCACCCAGCAAACCCTGGCTGACAGGCAGCAATCATTGCAGCGTACGCAACGCCGCTTTGAGGCTGGGCTGGATCAAATACTGGACGTGAAAACCGCCCAGATTCAGGTCGAGCAAGTGCAGGCGCAGCAAGCACAATGGCAACGTCAGCTAGCCACCACGCAAAACGCCTTGTATTTACTGCTGGGTGAATCATCACAGCGCACCCCGTTAGTCATCAAGCCTTTAGAGGACTTAAAACTAGCTGAAGTCACGCCCGGATTACCCTCAAGCTTATTAACCAGACGCGCCGATATCCGCGCCGCCGAGCATCAACTCAAAGCCGCCAATGCCAATATCGGTGCTGCCAGGGCCGCGTTTTACCCGCGCCTGCAACTCACCACCAATGTTGGCCTGGTCAATTCAGATTTCTCCAAACTGTTTTCTGACACCGGCAGCAACTACTGGGCGTTTAGCCCGCAACTGGTGATCCCGATTTTTAACTACGGCCGCAATAAAGCCAACCTCAACCTGGCCCAAACCCGCCAGCGTATCGAAGTGGCCAATTACGAAAAAACCATCCAAACCGCGTTTAAAGACGTGATGGATGTGCTGAGCACGCGCACCGTGATTAGCGAAGAAACCGCCGCTAGAAATCGCTTACGCGAGCTGGAAAGTAGCCGTTTGCAACTGGTACAGCGCAAGTTGGATCAAGGCTTGGTGACTTATTTAGAGTTGCTTGATGCGCAGCGCAGTGTGCTGGATGCACAATCGCAGGTTGTGCAAATACGACAGTTGGCGTTGCAGAATCAGGTGGGGTTGTATAAGGCGCTGGGGGGTAGTTAAGTTATAAGGAAAAGCTTGGTTGACGTACATATGGTTGTATTTTAGGATGGATGAACATTTAAAAATCATTTGAATGGTTTAATGAAAAGTATGCATTTGAATCCCAAGCATTTATGTTGTAAAAACGTGTGAAGTATGATGCCTATTTCACGTTAGAGCTAATAAGGCTCTCGGACACAGCAATCTGGTAGGAGGTTTAGGATGGGCAAAGTGAAGGGCTGGCGTGTGGATGATGATCCCTGCATCAGCGATATTGAGCTCCTTAGAGCGCAGATCAGAAATAAATCTATCGATAAATTTGGGCGTCCTGATGTTCCAAGTTATGTTCAGAGAGTAGCTGAAAGCTACTCTCTAAGAGAGAGAGTATCAAACCGCAATGCCTTGGATGCATTAATTCTTGAAGCTGGATCGTTTGAAGCCTTAGTGAGCAAACTTTCTACAGAGCATAGAAAGAGAGCCAAGAAAGCCAGTAAGCTGGAAAGAGAAAGAAGCGAAGCAGCCCAGAAAAACAAATCTCTGCCTAGCCAACTTCAGCGAGCGATTGAGTTATCAAAACGATCAAAGTATGTATCAATAGTTTTGGGCGGAGCACCGGGGCTTGGCAAAAAGTCGTAATCTGAATTAGCCCGTGTAGGGCGTACCCGCTTGTGGTACGCCGAACATATTAACGATCAATCATTAAGCCGAGTAGGGTGGGCAACGAGTTGCTAAGTGATTTAACCGTCATTACCCAAATGACTTTTTTAAGGTTGTTAAGGAGCCAGCAATGAGTACTTTAACCATTCGTATTCCAGAATCCTTACACCAAAACCTTAAAGCGTTGGCTGAGCGTGAAGGCATTTCGGCTAATCAATTTATTGCAAGTGCAGTCGCTGAAAAAATGGCCAGTGTGCTTACACTCAACTATTTAAAATCTGAAGCGGCGCAAGCAAAACGCGGTGATTTTGAAGCTTTTTTGGATGCTGTTCCTGACGTGCCGGTGTTGTTTGAAACAGATAAGATGGGTTAGTCACATAGTAATCAACGGCAAGCATTGGTTTGCCGTGATTACTTAATAGAGGTTCAAATGTTCGGCTGATTTCTGTTCGTCGCTCACGTATCGAGGAGGTAGCACTCTATGAAAGCTAAAGATTTTGAACAGCAGTTTGATGAAGGTGTTGATATCACTGCTGCGCTGGATTTATCAAAAGCAACACGCACTATGCAAGCGCAAAAAACGGGTGAATGTCGATTTTCCTGCATGGATGATTGAATCTCTTGACCGGGAAGCTGTGCGGTTGGGTGTGACCAGGCAATCAATCATTAAAGTGTGGCTTGCTGAGCGTCTTGAAAAGTCTGCCTAAACACGGTTATTTCAAATGTTAACTATTTAGCAGTGCTAGCACATGTCAAATCCTAACCGTAATCAGCTCGCTCTTGGCATAAGTATTGTTGCACTGTCAGTAGCCATGGTCGTTTGGGTTGAACTGTTCACCTTTTCAAAGGTAGTTCATTTGCCGCAGTGGGCCGATGCTCTTCCATGGCCCATATTTGCGCCTTCTTTTCTCGTCCTTTTCTGTCTCATCCCCGCAGCATTTGGCACTGACACTTTTAAAAGTGCATACAAGGCAATCATCTTTTCGCTACTGGTGTGCCCACTCGCAGCAGTAGTCGCTTACGCACTTAATCCGCTGAATCAAACCCGATTTCTCCCTGCAAATGCGTTATTTAACTATTTCTGGGTGATTGGGTTTCATTGCCTTATCCCAGCTTTGTTAGTTTTGGTGACCCGGGCAATTTTTGACTTTATATATCGGACTTTTCATAGTTGAGGTCATAGCCAAAATCAACAAAACAGCAGCATCAGTCTCAATAGATCACCATGCGACCAAAGTCACTTTAAATGATATACTTAAATTAATGTATATCATTTGTATGAGAGGTTGAGTCTATGCAAGTTGCAAAATGGGGTAATTCATTAGCTGTGCGTTTGCCTGCGAGCGTTGTGCAGGCGCTAGACCTTAAAGAAGGTGAAGAAATTGATTTGCATGTGGCAGGCGAGCGTAGCTTTGAAGTCAGTAAGCAAGCCAATGTAAAAGAACTGTTGACGCGTCTGCGTGCATTGCGTGGGCGGTTACCTGAGAGTTTTCGTTTTGACCGACTAGAAGCTAACCTGCGGGATGGCGAAAAGTGAGCAAGTCGTTTATTGATAGCAACGTGATTTTATATTTGCTATCTGGCGATATAAGTAAGGCAGACAAAGCCGAAGCGATGATTGCAGAAGGCGGCACAATTAGCGTCCAAGTGCTTAATGAAGTGACCTCGGTTTGTCACAAAAAATTAAAAATGGATTGGGTTGAGATTGAGGCTGTTTTAGATGCCATCAAAGCTAATCTGGAAGTTACTCCTCTCACTGAAAAAACGCACACACTAGCTGTGCAAATTTGCCAACGCTACCAACTCTCGTTTTATGATGCACATATTTGCGCGGCAGCGATTGATGCAAGCGCAAATTTATTACTGTCTGAAGACATGCAGGACGGTTTGGTGATTGATGACATGGTGATAAGAAATCCGTTTGGTTAGCTTGCGTAGAGCCTAGCCGCTTGCGGTACGTCCTATGCGTCACCATACCCGACAAACTAATCTCTACAAAATGCTTTTTCTTACGGCATAAAATATAAACATGCACCCACTTGCGCTTTACGCAATCCGGTTTTACCAACGCTTCATTTCCCCGTACAAGGGGTTTTCTTGCGCATACCGCCATCACACTGGGCATGCAAGCTGTTCTGTTCTTGGTTTTCGTGCAATACAACGATATGGCGTCATTGATGGTTTGCTTGTACTAAGAAAGCGACTGTATCTGTGTGGCGTATCTTATCGGCGCTACTCTCCGCCTAAACTTAGGCCGCATCGCAAACAGCGGGGCGATTGTGATATCGGATGTGACCTCCCCTGCGATAGTGGCTGTAAAATGCCAACCTTAAAATCGTGCCACATGTTCGACGCCCTTAACTGCGCGGATGCATGTAGTTGTGATTGGCCTTCACGAGACAAAAAAGACACGAAGAATGAGGAGGAGGTTTATCTCCCTCCGAAACGTGAAAGGAATGCCAGTGTTGTGAAGCCAGGTAGGGTGGGCAACTAGTTGCCCACAGTTTGATACACACTCAATTTAGCACGCGTAGGGCATAACTTCCTGCGGTACGCCGAACGATAGCCATCCGCCAATCATTAAGCAAACCTTTGCATGGTCGTCGTGCATAGCACAACGCACCACTTAATTCTTTATACCTAACTTGCCCCTGTTTTTATATTTATTGAAAAGCACGTGTAGACGATTTTGTAATAAGTAATGCTTGCTATTTGGCTACAACCGCACTATATTTTACAAATCAAAAGTTTAATTTTGTATTTGTAAAATGATTCCACGTCAGGCTGCACTAACCTTATTGCGACTAGCCCAGGGTTTTCCGATTGTGTTGCTCACGGGCCCACGTCAATCGGGCAAAACAACCTTAGCGAAAGCCGTGTTTGCAGATAAAGCGTATGTTTCACTAGAAAATCCAGACGAACGCGAATTTGCCGAGCAAGATCCTAAACGGTTTTTGCAGCGTTTTGCTGAGGGTGCAATTTTAGATGAAGTACAGCGCTGTCCAGCTTTGCTTTCTTATTTGCAAGGGGTGGTGGATGAACGCAAAATCATGGGTGATTTTATTCTTACCGGTTCATCGCAGTTAGCGCTTATTTCAAGTGTGACGCAGTCACTAGCAGGACGTGTGGGGCGTATTGAGCTTTTGCCACTTTCTCAGGCTGAGCTTGACGCATCAAACCAAATGCCTGCTACCTTGGAGCGCGCTTTGTTACAAGGCGGCTACCCCGCGCTTTATGATAGAGCGCTTAGCCCCAATGATTGGTTTGCCAACTATGTGGCGACTTATCTGGAGCGCGATGTGCGCCAGCTAATCGCGGTGCGTGACCTGATGCAGTTTCAGCGCTTTGTCAAAATGTGTGCCGCACGTTCAGGGCAACTGCTTAACTTGGCCGCATTAGGTGCAGATTGTGGTATATCTGCTGTCACTGCTCGCGAATGGCTCACTGTGCTAGAGGCGAGTTATCTAGTGACGCGCCTCACGCCTTATTACGCAAACTTTGGAAAACGTTTGGTCAAAACACCTAAGCTTTATTTTTTAGATGTTGGTTTAATGGCTTGGCTTTTAGGCATACAAAACGCTAATGCCATAGAAACACATGCCATGCGTGGCGCACTGTTTGAAACATATGTGTTGAGTGAGTTAATTAAACAACGTTATAACCAAGGCTTGCCTAATGATCTATTCTTCTGGCGCGATAATGTGGGCCATGAAGTGGATGTACTTTATGAAACCCCGCTGGGTTTGCAAGCGCTTGAAATTAAATCAGGTAGCACCTTTGCGGCAGATTGGCCGAATGCTGCCAATAAGTGGCGCAGTTTTTCAGGGCAGCAGGCGCTTAAACCGATCATTATTTATGGAGGCACAGAAAACTATGAGCGAGAAAACTGCAAAGTAATTGGATGGCAGCAAGTTGTCAGCTAAATAGCGTTTTTTATCTCGCCACACATAGTGGTACTTTCTGCATTTGCAGGTACTATCTGCCCTCACATATTCATAAAGACCTTATCCCCTAATGCAAAGTGAAGTAAAAGAGCCCGTCATGCACGCCGTTGTGGCGGCAGTTCAACTGCCAAATGTCAGCGATGTTGAGTTTGAAGCCTCGCTTAACGAGTTGCGCGAACTGGCTAAAACATTGGGCTACAAGGTGGTGCACACCTTTGTGCAAAAGCGTCAGGGCTTTGATATTACTGGCTATCTTGGGGTGGGCAAGCGCGAAGAGATTCGTGAGTATGTGCGCAGTGTCGCTGAGCAGAGCGAGTTGCAAGCATTGAGTAGCGCGGTGCCTCCTATTGAAGCGGTGCTGGTTGACCATGAAATTTCGCCGTCGCAGGCGCGTAATTTAGAGTTAGAGGTTGGCTGCGAGGTAATGGACCGCACCATGGTCATCTTGGAAATATTCCACCGCAATGCCCGCTCACGTGCGGCGCGTGCGCAGGTGGAGATCGCGCGGTTGGGCTATATGGCGCCGCGTTTGCGCGAGGCGGCGAAGCTGGCTGGGCCACAAGGGCGGCAACGTAGTGGCGCCGGTGGTCGCGGGGCAGGCGAGTCGCATACTGAGCTGGATAGGCGCAAGATTCGTGACCGCATTGCCGAGCTGCAACAAGAAATTGTTGTGATGGACGGCGAGCGCAGGACGCAGCGCGCACGCCGTCAAGAACGGCAGACGCTGGCGAATGTGGCGCTGGTTGGCTACACCAATGCAGGTAAATCTACCTTGATGCGCGCGCTCACAGGTAGTGAGGTGTTGGTGGCGAATAAATTGTTTGCCACGCTGGATACCACGGTGCGCGCACTATATCCAGAGAGTGTGCCACGGGTATTGGTGAGTGATACGGTTGGTTTTATTAAAAACTTGCCACACGACCTGGTGGCAAGTTTTAAGTCTACGCTGGATGAAGCGCTGGATGCGGCTTTGCTGCTGCATGTGATTGACGCCAGTGACCCAGGGTTTGAGCGCCAGCTTGCAGTGACTGATCAAGTGCTTGCAGAAATTGACGCCGACGTGGTGCCGCGTATTCGCGTATTTAATAAAATTGACTATGTGGGCGACGCTGCAGCGCAAGCTGCGTGTGAAGCGGCATTGCGGCTCAAGTACCCGGATTGCATCGTCATGAGTGCCCGTCGCCCTGATGAAGTCGCCAGGCTGCGCCAGCATATCATCGACTTTTTTCAGCAAAATTTGGTTGAGGCGGAGATTTTCTTGCCTTGGTCAGCACAACAGTTACGCGGCAAAATTTATAGCACGTGCCAGGTATTGGGCGAGCGTTCGGTCGATGACGGCACTTTCTTTACTGTGCGTGGCGAGCCTAATGACATTGACAGCCTGCGTGAGCAATTGACCTCGCTACAGTAAGGGCCCGCTGGGGCTCTCTAGGGTGCCTCAGCATTTCTGCCTTGGGCCAGTGCAATAAACGCCTGCACATAATCAATCTGCACTTCTGTTTCGCGTATGCCTAAGTAAATCTGCTTGGCGATGCCTTGTTTGCCTAGCTTCACCGGCACTACATCAAACCGGTTTTGATATTCTTCCACCAGCCAGCGTGGCAAGGCGGCGACACCGCGGCCGCTGGCGACCATTTGCAGCATGATGTCGGTGGTTTCAATCGGCTTGTGTAGCTGCGGGCTGATGCCTGCGGGTTGCAAAAACTGGTTATAAATATCCAGTCTATCAATATCCACCGGGTAGGTAATCAGCGTTTCACTGCTGAGCTGTTCTGGCAGCACATAGGTCGCCTGCGCCAGAGCATGCTGGCTATTCACCACTAGCACCTGTTCGTAATCAAATACCGGTTGAAATGTCAGGCCGGGTTTATACAGTGGGTCTGGCGTGACCAGCATATCAATCTCGTAGCCAAACAGAGCGCCGATGCCGCCAAACTGAAACTTCTGTTTTACATCGACATCCACATCCGGCCAGATGGCTAAATAAGGCGAGACGACCTTGAGCAGCCATTGGTAACACGGGTGGCACTCCATACCGATGCGCAAAGTGCCGCGCTCACCTTGCGCAAACTGGCGCAAGCGTTCTTCGGCCAATGACAGTTGCGGCAATAAACGATTGGCGACGGCCAGTAGATATTGGCCGGCCTGTGTGAGCCTTAAACTACGGCCTTCACGCAGCCAGATGTCGGTGCCTAATTGCTGCTCCAGCTTTTTAATCGAGTGACTGAGTGCCGATTGAGTGAGGAATAAATGCTCAGCCGCCGCCGTCAATGAGCCTTGCCGCTCAACTTCACGAATAATCGCTAAATGGATACGTTCTATCATGGAGTTAATGTATGAATAAAATTAATTGATTGTTGAAATAATACCATTTTACTTCATGGTTTGTGTTTTCTAGAATGCGTGTTCTGAAACGATTACTCACGAGGCACACATGGTTACCACACACAATCTTGGATTTCCGCGCATAGGCGCAAAACGCGAGCTGAAATTTGCTTTAGAGGCTTATTGGAAAGGGCAGTCTTCACTAGACGCATTAAAGCAGGTAGGGCAAGACCTGCGTCAAGGCAATTGGGCGTTGCAAGCTAACCTGGACTTGGCGCCCGTGGGTGACTTTGCGTTTTATGACCAGGTGCTGGATATGAGCTTTACACTCGGCAACCTACCTGCCCGTGTACAAGGCTTTCATGGCGATGATTTGGACAACTACTTTCGCGTAGCGCGTGGTCGCTCTGCCGAGTCTGCCGAAGAGCATGCACAGTGCTGTGGTGGTGTGGCGGCGGGTGAAATGACCAAATGGTTTGATACCAACTATCACTACATCGTGCCGGAGTTTACGGCAACGACGCAATTCAAACTGGATGCGACGCGTTTGCTGGCGCAACTGGCTGAAGCTAAAGCACAGCAGGTGAAAGCCAAGCCGGTGATCATTGGCCCGGTGACTTACCTGGCGATAGGCAAAAGCAAGGATGATTCGGATCGCCTGGCGTTGTTGCCGCAGTTGTTGCAGGTGTATACCGAGCTGCTGGAAACCCTGGCTGCACAAGGTGTGGAGTGGGTGCAGATTGACGAGCCAATTTTGGTGACTGAGCTGACGGCTGAATGGCAGCATGCGTTTAACCTGGCGTATCACCAATTGAAAGCTAGCCGCGTTAAATTGCTGCTGGCGACGTATTTTGGCCCATTGGCAGATAACCAATACCTGGCGGCTAATCTGCCCGTCGCCGGCTTGCATGTGGATGCGATCAATGCACGTAGTGAAATCGTGCCGTTAATCGGCATGCTGCCTGCGCACAAAGTGTTGTCTGTGGGCGTGATTAACGGCCGCAATATCTGGAAAACAGATTTAAACGCGATGCTGGATTGGTTGGAGCCACTGGCCGAGCGCTTGGGTGAGCGTTTGTGGTTGGCGCCTTCGTGCTCGTTGTTGCATGTGCCGGTAGATCTCGATAGCGAAATCAAGCTGGAGTCTGAGGTCAAGTCCTGGCTGGCCTTTGCCAAGCAAAAGCTGGATGAATTGCAGGTATTGGCGACGGCATTGAATCACGGCCGTGCGGCGGTGAAGGTTGCCCTGGCGGTGAATCAGGTGGCGATTGATGCGCGCCGTACCTCTAAGCGTGTGCATAACCCGCAGGTGAAGGCTGCGTTGGCAACACTGACACCACAACTGGGGCAACGCCAAAACACGTATGCGCAGCGTGCGGCCAAGCAGGCGGCATTGCTTAAGTTGCCTAAGTATCCAACCACCACCATTGGCTCTTTCCCGCAAACCGCTGAGATTCGTCAGGCACGTAGCCAGTTCAAGGCTGGGGCGTTGGATAACGCTGGCTATGAAATCGCCATGAAAGCTGAAATAGAACGCAGTGTGCGTGAGCAGGAGTTGCTGGGGCTAGACGTATTGGTGCATGGCGAGGCCGAGCGTAACGACATGGTGGAATACTTTGGCGAGCAACTGGACGGCTATGCGTTTAGCCAGTTTGGCTGGGTGCAGTCTTATGGCTCTCGTTGCGTCAAACCACCTATCCTGTTTGGCGATATCAGCCGCCCGCAAGCGATGACGGTTCAGTGGATCAAGTATGCGCAATCCCTCACCCGCAAGCCGATGAAAGGGATGTTGACTGGCCCGGTGACCATCCTCAACTGGTCATTTGTGCGCGATGACCAGCCACGTGCGGTGAGTTGCTACCAGTTGGCATTGGCGATTCGTGAAGAGGTGCTCGATTTGGAAAAAGCCGGCATCAACGTGATTCAGATTGATGAAGCAGCCTTGCGTGAAGGCTTGCCGTTACGCAAGGCACAATGGCAAGAATACCTCAACTGGGCCATTGAATCATTCCGTATCACCGCCAATGGCGTGGCTGATGAAACGCAGATTCATACGCATATGTGTTATTCCGAGTTTAATGACATTATTGCCGCGATTGCCGACATGGACGCTGATGTGATTACGATAGAGACTTCACGCTCGGATATGGAGCTGCTGGATGCATTCGACAACTTTAACTATCCGAACGAGATTGGGCCCGGTGTGTATGACATTCACTCGCCGAATATCCCGACCCAGGCCCATATTGTGCAACTGATGCAAAAAGCGGCCGAGCGGATTCCGGCAGAGCGCTTGTGGGTGAACCCGGATTGCGGCTTGAAAACGCGGCAATGGGCAGAGGTGTTGCCCGCATTGGCCAATATGGTGGCCGCGGCCAACACATTGCGTGCCAGTGCCTGATTATCGTCAGGGCAGCGGGGCTTGATCTCCCGCACTGAGTTGTTCGCCAGCAAATTTAACCGCCATGTCTTTGTCATGGCGGTTTTTTTATGCCTGATTAAGTAAAGATAGGTGATATCAGGATTTGACAATCAATTGATAATGATTTTCATTTGCGAAAAAAATCAGAGCCAGCTAAGATATTGGATATCAAGAATATATTCGCTGGCAACTGTGTTACTTACTTCCGAAAACTCCTCGCTCGTTGTGACCTTGGTCTATCACTATGACCATTTGGTGAGTTACGTGCGGCATCACTTTGGGGATCGGCATTTTGCACAAGATGTTGTGCACGATGTGTGCATAGAGTTAATCGAGCGGCCACCGCAGCAGGTTGTGCATACGCCCTTGGCATTTTTACAGCACTTGCTCAAGCATCGGGCTATCGACCGATGCCGCAATGACCAGGTGCAGCAACGCCATATTGCCGATATGCAAGCCACTGCCATCAGTTTTAGTACGCATGATGGCGCGCATATGCTGCATTTTAAGCAGCGGCTTGCCGAGCTGATTACGATTATTGAGCAATTGCCAGCCCGTCAACGCCAGGTGTTTTTATTGCATCGTTTGCATCAGATGCCACAACAAGAAATCGCCGATGAATTAGGGATTTCGCGCAATATGGTGACACAACACTTTGGTAAAGCCATCGCCACGATTCAGCGCGCTTGGGGGGTGTCACTGTGATACCTGAACAACCGCATATGGCGACCGTATTGCCGAAGGCGCCAGCGGATGCTTTGTCACCGTATAGCGAGGCTTTGCGCGCGCATTTTCCGGCCAAAGAAGAGATTTTACGTGAGGCCAAACAGCAAACGCAGCAGCAGCGCCAGTTTAAAAAAACACTGCTGACAACCAGTGTTTGCTTGCTGTTGGTGGTGGGCTGGTTGGACCCGATGGTTTCAACAGAAACCTTGCACACGGCAATTGGGCAGCAGACAACGGTGCAGTTAAAAGATGGTAGCCAGGTGGTGTTGAATACCAATAGCGTGCTGGTCGCCGAACAGCATGTGCGTTCGCGCCAGCTTTATTTGCAGCACGGTGAGGTGTTGTTCAAGGTCAAGCATGGTTGGCAGCCGTTTACCGTTTATGCCAACCAGGCTGAGATCAGGGATATTGGCACCGTGTTTAATGTGCGTCATACCCAGCCTGGGGCGGTGGTGACGGTGGTTGAGGGCAGTGTAGAGGTGCATACGGCACAGCAAAAGCGGCTGTTGACCAAGGGCATGTCTGTCAATCTGCAGGCCGGCACCATTGCTGACCAGTGTTGCAACACCGAACACACGGCCACGGCCTGGCAACAGGGCCGGTTGATGTTTGATGCAACGCCGCTGGCAGAGGTGGTGGCAGAAATACAGCGCTACCATGTTGGTCAGATTGACATGGCTGATCCGCGTATTGCGCAATATCGCCTGTCGGGTGAGTACGACATCAAGGGTATTGATGCTTTGCTTGATGTATTGCCCGAGATTTTACCGGTGCACATAGAGCGGCAGGCAGATCAGTCTGTCGTGATCAGGCATCGTTAAGCATGAGCCGCCTCTTTTTTGTGTTGGCCAGAAAGTGCGTGCCATGGCTTTGCTAAATGTGCGCTGGCAACAATTGCATGAGGTCTATTGCCAGCATCATGACTGGCTACAAGGCTGGTTGCGCAAAAAAACCGGTAACAGCTGGGATGCGGCCGATATTGCGCATGATACTTTTGTGCGTGTCATGCATAAGGAGAAACTGGCGCAGTTAACAGCGGAGCCCCGGGCCTTGCTGGTGCATATTGCCAAAGGGCTGGTGATTGATCACTGGCGGCACCAGCAAGTTGAGCGTGCTTATCATGAAACGCTGGCGCTGCTGCCAGCAGACCTGTGCCCCTCGGTAGAAGAGCAGCACCTGATTTTAGAATCGCTACAGCAGATAGATCGCCTGTTGCAACACATGCCTGCGCAAACCCGCGCCATTTTTCTGCTGGCGCAATTAGATGGCTTGACCTATCAACACATTGCCGATCAGCTCGGTCTTTCACTGATCACCGTCAAGCGCCATATGCGCAAGGCCTATCTGGCGTGCTTAAGCTTATGATGTCACCCGCCACAACCGCCAGTCAAGACCAGCCTGCGCTAGAACAAGCCTTAGAGCAGGCGGTAGACTGGCTACTCAAATTAGAGTCTGAGCAGCCAACGTCAGCGACGCTGGAGGCGTTTGAGCATTGGCAAGCCAGCCATCCGCAGCATGCAGTCGCCTGGTCACGCCTGACGCAGATACAGAACACTTTTGCACAAGTGCAGCACAAAAAATTTGCCAGGCAGGTATTCACCCGCATAGGCCCGGCGGCGCGGCGAAATGCGCTTAAAAAGCTGGGCACACTGGGTATTTTATTGCCCAGTGCCTGGCTGGGCTACCAGGCGTTGCCATTGGCGCGCTGGCGGGCTGAATATCAGACCGCAGTGGGGGAGCAAAAACATTTGCAACTGCGGGATGGCACGCGCCTGGTATTGAATACAGATTCGGCCGTGGATATTCACTATCACGCACAACGCCAGATTTTGTTACGCCATGGCGAGGTCTGGTTAGAAACCGGGCATCGGGATGCACGCACATTGGTGGTGACCACACCGCATGGCAGGCTAGTGCCATTAGGCACGCGCTTTAACGTCAAATTAAACGCAGAGCACACCACGCTGGCGGTGACTGAGGGTGCAGTGCGTATTCAACTTGCCAATGGTCTCAGCACCGTGGTGCCCGCCGGGCAGCAGCGGTCATTTAGCCAGGATGCATTTGAGCCGCTCACGGCGGTTGGCCAGCATGTGGGCACTTGGCAGCAAGGCATGTTGCTGGCGCAAGACATGCCGTTAGATCATTTGCTCAAAGAGTTGGCGCGGTATCGTCGTGGTGTGATCCGTTGCCATCCTGATTTAAAACAAATGACGGTGTCGGGGGCTTTCCCGTTAACCGATACTGATGCCGCGCTCGATTTGCTGCAAAAAACCTTACCAGTGCAAGTGATTGCGCCAAGCCGTTATTGGATCATGGTTGAACCTGCGCCAGCCGCAGGATAAAAAATGTTGTTTACCCTGATACTTTTTTAGCGTTCGTCCGGTGTACATGATGAAGGCCGTTCCAAGGCCATTTCATTATTGATACTTAAGAAAGTTCTCAGGCAATGACCTCTTCTGTTTTTAAACTTACTCCGTTGCAGAGCGCATTACGTGTTGCTTTGTGCGGCTTTATCTTGGCGGCCAGCCCATCGCTGGTGATGGCGGATAGCCCCAAAGCCATCGCCGATAAACAGCGTTATCAACTCGCCCCAGGCCCTTTGGGTCATGTGCTGGCAGAGTTTGCTGCCTTGACGGGCACACGCCTGTCGTTTGACCCCGCACTGGTTGCCAACTTGCAAAGTGACGGCCTGCAAGGGTATTACAGCGTCAATGAGGGATTCGACACCTTGCTCAAGGGCAGTGATTTTGCGCTTGATGACAAGGGTGGCCAGCAATATTCGTTAAAGAAAATTGCTAAAGTCAGCAGCTCTGCTGCACCCAAAACCAGCGCTCATGAATCAGTGGATACCTTGCCAGAAGTGACGGTGCAGGGTGAAAAAATCACGCGTAAACTCAGTGAGACCTACTCCAGTGTGGCTGTCGCTACCGCCCAGGATATGCGTACCCATGGCGACCAGTCGTTATCAGACATCATGGCGCGTACGCCTGGGGTGTATACGCAGTCGCGTAACGAAACCTGGGGCATTCGTGGTGTGCCGGTCACTGGCTTTGATGACCAGGGGCCGCTGTCGTTAAACAACGCAGTATCGGTATTTGTCGATGGCGCCTTGCAAACCAGCAGCATGGTGACCATGAGCCCGCTCTCAAGCTGGGATATGAAACAGGTTGAGGTGTACCGTGGTGCGCAATCTACCGTGCAGGGCCGCAACGCATTGGCGGGTGCCGTGATTATGCAAACCAATGATCCCGAGTTTAAAAATGCGCTGACCTTGCAAGGCAACCTTGGCAACTATTACCAGCAGGGTGGGGCGCTGGCAGCCAATGCGGTGTTAGTGCCAGAGGTGTTGGCAGGCCGCTTTGCATTAAATGTGCAAAATGAAGATGGCTATATCAGAAATAGCTTTTTGGGCAACAATGCTGACCCGCGCCGCTCTATCAATGCGCGTGGCAAATTATTGTTATTGGCTGGGGAAAAAACAGAGGCTTTGCTGACGTTAGCACACACCGATTATCACGCGGGCAGTAATGGCGTGACGCAACTCAATAACCAGCCGCAATATTACCGGCTAAACCAGAACACCGATGCTTTTGATGCCGTACAGCAAAATGAAGCGACACTGAAACTGACGTATCAGTTAAGCCAGCCCTGGTTGCTGACCAGCATTACTTCGGGTACCAATGCCAGCTATCAGAGCCTGCTCGACTTCGACCAACGCAGCAATGCCAGCCAGGAGGCCGATCGCCATCATCAAACACGGCTATTCAGCCAGGAGTTCAGGGCAACTTATCAGGGCGATACGATCAAAGCGCACGCTGGCGTTTACTATGGCTACTCAAGGGTCAAATTTAATGACGGTTTGCGTATTGCGGGGGTAGGCGACGTGTTGCAGGCCAATGGCAGCAGCCAGATACGTAATCAGGCTATTTTTGGTGAAATTAACTGGGACCTAGACCAACACTGGCAAGCGATTGCCGGCTTGCGTTACGACCATGAGAAAAACCAAGCCAAGGTAGATTACCCGTTGGATCTATTGGCATTTTCACCTGTCACCCAGGCCGATGAACAGAAAAGCTTTGGTGCATTGTTACCCAAAGCAGGCGTTAACTATATCTGGTCACCTACCCAGCGCACTGGCTTTGTTGTACAACGCGGCTACCGTGGTGGTGGTGTCAATATGCGCGTGCCGTCTGATCACCGTCCATATGATGCGGAATTTACTACCACCTATGAGTTTTCTTACCGCGGTAGCTGGCCTGAGTATGGTCTTAAAACGTTTGCTAACCTGTATTACACCGACTGGAAAAACCAGCAAGTGCGCCAATACGATGCCCCGACCGACAGCCTGTATGTCTCTAACGCGGCCAGAAGCCGCATGCGTGGGTTAGAAGTATCGACAGAGTATGCAATTAACAGTGAGTGGCAGATGATTGCCGGTGCTGCCTACAACCATACCGAGTACCTGGACTTTATTAACAGTGATGGCCTCAATATGCGTGGCAAACAGTTTACGATGGCGCCAAGAACAAAAGTAAACCTGGGTGTGAATTATCACTTAGGTAATCAGTGGTTGTTCAATGTGGATACGGTTTACCAGGACAGTAGCCCCTCTGTGTATCTGCTCACAGAAACCAGACGTAACGACAGCGTGGTGCTGGTGAATGCCAATGCCTCTTACCGTTTAAATCCACGCACGACACTGAATGCGTTTGTGCGTAACCTGTTTGATCGCGAATATATCACCAACAACAGCACCGGTAATGTGCTGGATGTTGGCGCCCCGCGTTTGTTTGGAGTGGCGCTCAAGTTAGAGATTTAGCGCATAAGATAAGCTGGTTGTTTTAAGCACAAAGGCCGCCTTTTTCTGAGGCGGCCTTTGTTGTGTTAAAGCTTAGAATTGTAGATTGGCGGAGAATGCGACACTGCGCGGTGTGCCCAGATAATAGGCATTTAACCAATAGTTTTTATCAAACAGGTTGTTGACATTTAAACGTAAGGTCACTGGGTGGTTAGACAACATGGTTTTATAACGTGCGCCAATATCGGCAGTGACTACCGAAGGTAAACGGTCGGTATTGGCATCATCAGCATATTGTTTACCCGTGTAATAAACCCCTCCCGTCAATACCAGGCCAGGCACTTCGTCCAAGGCATATTCGCTGTATATCTTGGCCATTTGTTTGGCGACGTTGATCGGCTCTTTGCCGTCATATGTTGATTTTTTAACCGTCGGGTCGAGTAACGTCAGGCCAGTGATTACCGTCCATTGATCGGTCAATTTGCCGGTGGCCCCAAACTCAATCCCTTTATGATTCTGGCGACCATCCTGGCGATACATGATTTGTGTTCCAACTGCTTCCTGATACTGGTAGGCTTTTTCAATCTCAAAAATGGCAGAGGTCAGTAGCAGGTTGCCAACACTCGCTTTTATGCCTAACTCCTGCTGGCGGCTCACCATGGGTGGCAGTACCTGGTTGCGGTTAAGGTAGTTTGCAAGGTTAGGTACACGCCCGCCGGTCTCCAGCCCTTCAATATAGCTCAGGTAGGAGGTCAGCCATGGCGTCGGTTTGTAGAGTAATGATGCTGCCGGAGAGGTGCGGCTCTTGTCATAAGTGGCCTCGTGGTTACGCACACCAGGGTCACCATAACTGGCAGACAGAATGCGGCTACGGTTTACGCCAGCCAGCATGGACCACTGTTCGTTAAACGTGACCAAATCGCCAATCACCCAGTTTTCGTTGACATCGCGGCCTTGGGTAAACATGGAGTCATTGTCCGGTGCGAATACAGGTTTTGCGACATACGTTGGTCGGCTGATGGGGAAAGGGCCTAAATCAGGAATCGAGCCACTGCTATAGTTAGAGCCGCGATAGAGATCTGAATTCATGTAGTAACCTGTGGTTACCTTGTGATTGACTGTGCCGGTATTAAAGTTGATATCAGCAAAGAGTTGCCCGGCATTAAATATGTCGCCACTACTATCACTAGCGCCGACAGCTTGGGTGTAAGTGGTGGTTGATTGCGCAAAGTTTAAAACACCTGCAGAACCTGCACGATCAATATGGTCGCGCATATAAGCACCGCGCAGGGTGACATGATCGTTCAGCTGGTAATTGATTCGGCTCATTAACTTGACGTTATGAAACTCGTCTCCTGTCCATTTCTGTGACCACAGTTTACTTGCGTCTGGCGCTGAGGGGTGCTTGATGCCTGGGCCGAAATACCAATAGCCGGAGGGGGCGGTGGTCTGGTAATGGTTGTAGACTGCGTTGAGTTCGAGCAGTAATTTATCTGTGATTTGCCAGTCAATGGCGCCGCTGACCAGTTCACGCCGTATGCCCTGGTGGTCAACGGCAGTACCCCCATCTTGTGTGACGATGTTCAGCCGATAACCTGCGCTGCCTTCGTCATCAATACGGCCACCAAAATCACCATGCAGGTAGTATTGGTCGCCGCCATAATTACCTGCGGTGACACTGTTTAAACGCTCTATGGTTGGCCGTTTATAGACAAAGTTAATCATGCCGCCAGGGGTGGCTGCGCCATATAGAAAACCGGATAACCCATTGAGCGCTTCCACGCGCTCTTTGTCTTCCATGGTAGCGGCATGGTTGTATGCGCGACGCAAGCCGTTTTCTGCCGTATTGTAGCCATCAAAGCCACGAATACTAACATTGGGGCTGTAGCCGGTGATTTGTGGCGTAATTGTGCGGGTAGAGGGGTTCAGCTTGTATACATCATCCGGCGATTGTGCCTGCATATTCTGGATCAACTCTTGTGGCACCACACTCATGGCGTAAGGTGTATCTTGCAATTTCATGGTGCCCAGCGCGCCGACGGAGGAAATGGTTTTGACGCGATAGCCCTGTGCCGCTGTCCCTTCATTTTGTAAGGCGCTGGATGCGGAGGGGTCTTTTTTGTCGACCACCATGACTTCAGGCAAGGTGTCTATGTCTTTGGGCTCACTGCGCGTGGCGCTCGGGGAGAGCGCGTTGGTTTTGATCAGGGAGTACTGGTTGTGGGCATTTTTCTTGGCGGTCAGCCCGCTGCCGGTCAGCAAGATGTCAAATGCCTGCTCAACGGAGTAACGGCCATGCAAGAGGCTAGACTGTTTGCCCGCGGTTTGTTCTGGCGTGAAAGTCAGAATCAGGCCTGCTTCGCCAGCCAGTGTTTGTAGCGCGGTTGTGAGTTCTCCAGCCGGAATATGGTAGGTTCTGATGGTCTGTATGGTGCTTGTCGCTTCTTCTGCCCACGCCTGGCTAGCCAGGCCGCCCTGAAAAGCCAATAGCAGGGCCAGCTGTAATGTTTTATGTGTATAAGACGGGTGACTCATTTAGGTTCCTGATGATTGAATTGATGAATAACATCAAGGAGGTCACGCGAGCATTAAAATCGGGCAGTTTTTCTATAAATTTTTTGCGGGTTAAGGCATGTTGCCGGTTTGCGCTGCGGTCATGGAGACCCAATAGCGTGTGCGATAGACGATATTAACGGGCAGCGAGTTAGGGACAGCGTCAAGTGCCTGCGTGGTATTGCTTAATGGGAATACGCCAGAAATCCTGTAATCCGCCACGGTGCGATCGCAACGAATCAAGCCCGGACGGTAGCGGGCCAGCTCTTGGGCTAAGTCTGACAGGCGCATATTATTTGCAAGTAATAGGCCCTTACGCCACGCGCCTGTATTTGCTGATGTAGGCATGGCCGGGTCGGTATGGTGGCGGGAGAAAGTGGTATGCATGCCTGCTTGCAAAGTCACCGCCGGACTATGGTGAGGCATGATTTTTACGGCGCCCTGTAATACCGCCACTTCGGTGCTGTTTTCAAGGGCTCTCACATTAAACTGTGTGCCTATGGGTTCAATGTGGCCGTGGTCTGTGGCTAACTGGAATCGTCTGCGCTCACCAGGCAGGTGGCCGGTGGTGACCATGATTTCACCATAGCGCAAGGTGACGCTACGTGCCATGTCTGTCAGGTTGACGTCAATCGCGCTGTTGGTGTTAAGCACAATCTGTGTCCCGTCTGCCAATGCCAGCGTTTTGAGTTCGCCGGTGCCGGTGCTGTAGTCAGCAACCTGCCGTTGCCATGTTTCTGATTTGCTGGCGAGCAGACCGCTACCAGTTGCCATCCCTAGCCATGCCAGTGTTTTGAGTGTCGAGCGTCTGGCAGGAGAGTGCAACGTTGACAGTGTTTGATAGGCAGCATGGCCGTTTAAATGGTGTAGCGAAGTGCGCATCTGGTTGATATGTTGCCATGCGCGCTCGTGTTCAGGGTTTGCCAGGCGCCATTGCTGCAGGCGTTCGGCATCCTGAGGGCTGAATGCCGTGTCCATGCTGAGCGTGAACCAGGTAGCGGCTGCCTTGGCAATGTTGGGTGAAAAATGCGAAGAAGTTAGCATCAGCTTATTCTGGCACGAAAAAAAAGCATTGCTGATTAGCGCGGCTCAAGTATTGCTTGACTGAGCTGGTGGATACCTTCAGTACTTCAGCAATCTCAGCATAGGACAACTCTTCCAGGTGCGCGAGTAAAAATGCCTGTTTGACCCGGGTTGGCAGCCCGCTCAGTGCACGGTCCATATGCTGTAATAGTTCTAGCGCCAGCGCATGCTCTTCGGGGGAGGGGGCGTGACTTTCGGGGAGATGCGACAGTGCGTCAAGATACGCTTCTTCGATCCGTTGCCGCCGGTAGTGGTTGGCGACCAGGCGTCTGGCAATGGTTGCCAGAAAAGCGCGTGGTTCCCGGATAGCGGGCACCTGATTGGCGTTCATAATGCTGAGAAAAGTATCTTGTGCCAAATCAGCCGCCTGGTCACTGCCCTTGACCTTATGTCGTAACCAGCCAAGCAACCAGCGGTGGTGGTTGCTATAAAGATGGTGCAGTAAGTCGTGTGATGCCGGTGGTGCTGACATATACTTTATGATAATGAAAATTATTCTCAATTATATGTCAGGATGGCGTGTTGTAACAGTGTCGAAGGGGCTGGATCAATCAAGCATGTAGCCGCATTCAACAAAAAATCATGCCAGATATGTAAAATAAATTTAATCGACCTCAACATGACCCTGGGTTAAAACGCCATAGCAGTGTTAGCAATTAATTTACTCACTGGAAAGCATCATGTTATTCACTCACAAACCTACTTTGCTGGCTTTAATGCTGGCAAATCTTGTCTTCACCGCGCAAGCGGTTGAATTAAATATCCCTGCACAGCCGCTGGACAAAGCACTGAATGCCCTGGCGCATCAAACGGGTGAGCGTATAGTGTTTTCGACCAACATGACCAACCAGAAAACATCTGCTGCACTCAAGGGTGATTACACCACGCGGCAGGCGCTGGAAAAATTGTTATCAGGCAGTGAATTGCTGGTCAAGGATACTGCTGCTGGCGGCTATACGATCATTGAGGCGCCGCGTGCACCAGAGACTAAAAACGAGCCGCAATTGCTGCCAGAGGTGAAAGTGTCTTCCAGCAAGGTGAGTGAAACTGCGGTCGGGCCCGTGAAAGGCTATGTGGCCAAGCGCAGTGCAACCGGCAGTAAAACAGATACGCTGATTACTGAAACGCCACAATCTATCTCGGTTGTGACCCGTGATGAAATGGATGCGCGTAATGTGCAGACGCTGACCGAGGCTGTGGCCTATACGCCTGGTGTGCGTGTGGGTGCATTTGGCTTTGACCCGCGCTTTGACTCATTCAGTATTCGCGGCTTTGACGTGACTTATACCGGGATTTACCGCGATGGTTTGCGTCAGCTCAGTAGTAACTTTGCACTGTACAAAGAAGAGCCTTATTCCGCAGAACGCATCGATATTATGAAAGGCCCTAGCTCTGTGCTTTATGGTCAGGCAGAGCCCAGCGGCCTGGTTAATATCGTGACGAAGCGCCCGCAATTTGAAACAAAACGGCAGGCAGATGTGCAGCTGGGTAATTATGATCGCCAGCAAGCTCGCTTTGATTTCACTGGCGCGGTAGATGAGGCGAATACGGTAGCGTATCGCTTGACTGGCTTGTATCGTGACAGTGACAGCCCGGTGAAAGGTGGGCATGATGACCGCGTATATATTGCACCGGCGTTGACCTGGCAACCGAATGAAAAGACGACACTGACCATTCTCAGTCATTATCAAAAAGATACCACGGTGGGTAACTCATCCTATTTTAATGACACTAATGGCCATCTGATCAGAAGCCTGCCCAGTGGCGATCCGGCATTTCAGGATTTTACGCAAGAGCAATATCAGGTCGGTTATCTGTTTGAGTATCTGCGGGATGAACACTGGACCTTGCGACAGAATGCGCGAGTCGGCCGTGTAGATGCTGATGCCCGCTATACCTCGCTGGACAGCATCAGTGGCAATATCGGCACCCGGAGTACCGGTCGGCTGGTTGAACGTTTGCATACCTACGCGATTGATAATCAGGCCCAATGGCAAGGTAATACTGGCAGCCTGAATCATACCGTGCTGTTTGGGCTGGACTGGACCAAGTCGCATAATAATGGCGTGATGGGGTTTGGCAGTGCGCCTGACCTCGACCTGACAACGTTGAACTATGGCACGCAACCGATCAGCAGCCCGGTGCTGGATGACCCCTATGTCTATAGCATGCGTCAGACCGGTTTTTACGCACAAGATCAAATCAAATGGCAGCAGTGGATATTCACTATTGGTGGTCGCCATGACTGGGCTGAAACCGCGCAGCAAACAACCAGTGACAACGATGACCGCAGTTTTAAAAGAGTCAGTGGCCGGGTTGGTTTGGGCTATCAGCTAGCAGGGGGGTGGACGCCCTATGTGAGCTATGCCACCTCTTTTGTGCCTATGCTGGGCAGAAATGTCTCAGGCGGGTTTTTCAAGCCAACAACTGGCAAGCAAATGGAGGCGGGGATTAAGTTTCAGCCTGAAGATATCAACCTGATGCTGACGGCATCAGTCTTTCAGATTACCCAAGAAAATGTCGTGCTGAATTCTGGCTTGTTTTCGCAAACACAAGCGGGCGAGCTGCGCTCACGCGGTTTTGAACTCGAAGCCAAGACCAGCCTGGATTCTGGCGTCAACCTGACGGCCGCTTATACTTTTTTAATGCCAAAGTTTAGTGCGCGCAAAGATGAGAATTACGACAATTTGCAGTCCGGCCAACCTAAAAACAACCTGGCGCTGTGGGCAGATTACACCTTGCCATCCGGCGTGCTACAGGGGCTAGGTTTAGGTGGCGGCGTGCGCCATATTGGTGGTAGTTATGGTGACGATGGCAACACCTTTAACAATAGCGGTGCAACCCTGTTTGATATGACCGCGCATTATAAAATTGACCCGCACTGGCGCTTTGCCCTCAATGCCAGCAACCTTGCCGATAACCGCTATGTGATTTGTACGCAGGGATACTGCTATCTGTCGCAGCCACGTACGGTCATCGGCACATTGAGCTACACCTGGTAGCTTTTAATTTTGGTCAGTTGCAATGGATAGCCATTAGAAATTAATACAGATTTCTTTTGGCATCCTGCGCGAGTGCCAGGTCAATCAGCTTGGCCGGGGTCAGTAATTTGTATTGATCTCTGGCAATTTGGCCAAGCGATGGAAAGTCTTTTTTCGTCAGTTGTTTTTCAGGATTCCACAGGGCTGACCGCCGCAGGGCTTTGGAGCAGTGCATATACACCTCTTTGACTTCGACCACGATGACTGCGCGTGGTCGTTTGCCTTCATACACAAAACGTTGCATGAGCTGTTCATCCACCGTGATAGAGGCAATGCCGTTTAATCGCAACATCTCATCAATGCCAGGCAGAAAAAACAGCATGCCGATGCCGGGGGCGTTGATCAGATTCACCAGAGTATCCAGACGGTTATTGCCTGGGCGATCAGGAAACGCAATGTGCGTTTCATCTAGTACATGCACCAGCCCTGGCTCGCCCCCGCGCGGCGAAACATCCCCCAGCCCTTCCTGCCCTTGTGAGCTGATACAGAAAAAAGGTGAGAGTGAAATAAAGTGTTTGCTGTGTTTGTCTAACGCGGGCAATGCTTTGTCGCGAATGGCTGTTGCTGGCGCGTCATACACCTGGCGAAGTGCTGCAATTGAGGTGATGGTCGTGTATGCCTTGTCCATGTGTTCTCCGTAAGAAGGGCGTTGTCGAGATATTGGCAGGGGAATATACAAACTGATTTTACATGATAGAATAAGAATCATTATCATTTAAATGTCGGGAACCAAGTCAGCATGTCAGCAAACGAGCTTGCATTACAGCAGGCAGTTAAACATCTTTATACGCACCACCATCAGTGGCTACGGCATTGGCTACGGCGTAAACTGGGCTGTGGTGAACTGGCGTCCGACATGGTGCAGGACACTTTTTGCCGGTTACTATCGCTGTCGCGCGCTGATCTTGAAGCGCTGCAAACACCGCGTGCTTATCTGACAACAATCGCCACACGGTTAATGATCGACCGCTCACGTCGTCAAAAAATAGAACAGGCCTACCTGGACATATTGGCGCTGACCCATGCCGATCACTATGCCGTGTCGCCTGAGCAGCATTGGCAGGTGATTGAAACCCTGACCTTGATTGCAGGCATGCTGGAGAGTATGCCAGATAAGCCCCGTCAGGCGTTTATGCTGAGCCGTCTCGAAAACCTGACCTATCTCGAAATCAGCCAGGTGCTTGGTGTTTCTGTCAGTATGGTCAAGCAATATATTGCCAGAGCAATGGTGCATTGCCATCATATTATCCATGGTGAGAATGCATAACGTGATGCAATCGACCACCACTTCTCCTAATGCGGACATCATCCTGCAGGCTGCAGAGTGGCACACACAGCTGCAGGCGGATGATGTCAGTGATGTGGACCGAGATGGCTTTGCGCAGTGGATGGCAGCAGATGCACGTCATGCCACGGCATACGTGCAAATGGAAAAGCTTTGGACGCGGTTTGATCAAGTGCAGGAAACGCCAGTTAAGCATGCCTTGCAGGCGGTGCTCAAACCTGTGCGACGCAAGCGGGTGAAAGCGGCCACGGCGGCGTTTTGTTTGCTGGGGGTGATGCTGGCTGCCAATACCTTACCTGTGCGCATCCTGCTCGCAGATGCGCATACCGGTATTGGTGAACAACGTACATTAGAGTTAGCCGATCATAGTCGGGTGACACTGGATACACACACGGCAGTGAACATCCAGTTTAGTGCCGGGCAGCGTCACATCGAGTTGTTGCAAGGGAATATCTTGCTGCAGGTGGCCAAAGATAAGCAGCGCCCATTCATTGTAGAAACTGCTGAAGGGACAGCACGCGCACTGGGCACACAGTTTACTGTTCGCCGCCAGCATCAGGCCACACAAGTCATGGTGATTGAGTCGCGCGTAGAGGCATGTGCGGTGCAACCCCGTGCATGCGTGACGCTGTCGCCTGGTGAGTCGACCCACTTACAACCTGGTATGACACCACGTACAACGCTGGTTGATCCTCAGGTCGAAGCGGCTTGGACCCACTTCAAGTTGGTGGCCGATCATATGCCATTGCCACAGTTATTAAACGAGTTACAACGCTATCATGCTGGCCACCTCTCTTTTGACGAGAGCGCCCTTGAGGGCATTTATGTGTCTGGCGTGTTTGCACTGAATAACACCACGCAAACGCTGGGTATGCTGGCCCGAACGACTCCGGTGACCATCACGCCGTATACCCCCTGGTTAACGGTAGTCCGGCCTGAAAAATAAAAAATATTAAGGCTTCACTGTCTCTCCCCGTGTGTTGGGCGTCATTGATTGAAAGACAACACATTAAGGGAAGACTCATTTCAATGCCGTTCTATCATTTCAAACAAAAACCGCTGGCAATTGCCATGCACCTGTTACTGTCGATGTCAGCCGCCACCGTGATCACTACCCCGTTATCTGTGCGTGCCGAAGTGGCTAGCCAGGTCGATAATGCGCAGACTTATAGTATTCCTGGTGGCTTGCTGACCAACGTACTGAATAGTTTTGCCCAGACGGCAGGGGTGGCGATCTCATTCGACCCTGCGCTCACGGCAGGCAAAACCAGCCAGGGTTTAAAAGGCAGTTATACAACCCGGCAAGGGTTTGATAGTTTGTTGCAGCAAACTGGTTTGCAAGCCATATTGGGGACCGATGGTGGATATACGCTTAAAAAATTGCCGGTTGTCAGCCTGTCATCACCGATAGAGGAGCTGCCTGAAGTTGTGGTCAAACAAAAAAGAGAAAGGGCCGCTACGACTGAATACACGGGAGCTTATACCTCGAATGTCGTCACTATCGGTAAAGGGGAGCAACGCTTACGCGATATCCCGCAATCTATCTCCATTGTGACACGGCAGCGTATCGAGGATCAGAACCTGACAACGGTTGCTGAAGCGATGCAACAAACCACAGGCATCACCGTGGTCAGCTATGGCAGCAATACTGCCGGTATTTCGATGCGCGGTTATGGCCTGGATACCATTCAAATTGATGGGATTCCAGTACAGGATAGCCAGGGGGCATGGGGGACGAGTTCGCAAGACCTGACCACTTATGACCGTATTGAGGTTTTACGAGGTGCGGCTGCGTTGTTGCAAGGGACTGGCGAACCAGGCGGTACCGTTAACCTGGTCAGAAAGCGTGCCATGGCCGATGTGATGGTGAAAACACGCATGCAAGCAGGCTCTTGGGATAATTACCGTGGTGAGCTGGATGTGACAGGCGCCCTGGATAGTGAGGGCAAGGTACGCGGCCGTCTGGTGGCGATGTATCAGGACAAGCATTCATTCGTTGACGCTGATTATATGCGCAAGCCATTGCTGTACGGTACGCTTGAGGTCGACCTTGCACCGCAAACAACCTTGTCCGTCGGTGCGACGATCACCAGTATGGAGTCGCGGCCAACCTTTGGTTTGCCTACTTATGCGAATGGTCAGGTTGCAGATATTCGCCGGTCAACCTTTATTGGCTCGGGCTGGGATAATAAACACGAAAACAGCAACCAGTATTTTGTTGAGCTCGAGCATCATCTAGCGCAAGGCGGTGAGTTCAAGCTGCGCGCAAGTGCCATTGACCGTAAATATGGCCTGGAAAGTAGTGCTTTTGGGGATTCATATATTGATGCCGCAGGCAATTTTGACCGTATTTTGCTGGGTAGCAAAGGTAAAACCAGCGACTATGGGCTGGATGCTTATTTGAGCCAGCCGATTGAGTTTTTGCAAAAGCAGCACCACTTGCTGGTGGGATTTAATACCCGCGTATTTAATTCCAGTACAGCCTATGCACAGGTATATGGCGCGACACAAAATATTTTTACACCGACGCATGCCATTACCAAGCCTGATTTTATTTATGACCCTGCTGACGTGTATCAAACCCGGCAAAGCGGCTTGTATGCTCAAACCCGCTTGCAAGTGCTTGAAAACACCAGGTTGATTTTAGGCGGGCGCCTGAGTAACTGGAAAACAGAAGTCAAAGGGAATCCCGATGGGAGCGACAGCTTCACTCACCAATTCACACCATATGCCGGGTTGGTGTTTGACTTGAATGAGTCGTACGCTTTGTATGGTAGCTATAGCGATATCTTCCAGCCACAGCAATACAGTTTGAGCGCCACGAATAAAATGCTCAAACCACGTACGGGCAAGCAATATGAGGTGGGTGTTAAAGGTGAGCTACAAGGCGGTAGACTCAATATGCATGCGGCATTGTTTCGTATTGATGATCAAAACCGCGCCATGACCGATCCGGCAAATCCACTCTATTCGATCTCTGCCGGTGAAGTGCGTAGCCAGGGCGCTGAGGCTGAAATCAGTGGGCGCTTGAATGACCAATGGGAATTGATCGCAGGGTACGCGTATACCGATACCAAATATCTGAAAGCAGAGGCGGGTTTGCAGGGCTTGGTGTTTGCCACATCAACGCCTAAGCACAGCTTCAAACTATGGAACAAATATCGGATTGCCGATGCATGGACGTTAGGTGGCGGACTGGATATGAGCAGCGGGGTCTATGCCTCTGATGGCACCAATAAGTGGGAACAAGGCAGTTATACACTCGCTTCTGCACAAGTGGGCTACCGTATTAACCCGCAATGGGATCTCAGCCTGACGGGCAATAATCTGTTCGATAAGAAATACTACTCCCGCTTGGAAGGGTGGTCGCGCCAAACCTATTTTGGTGAGCCACGCAATGTGATGATGACCCTGCGTGGCAGTTTCTAACGCAGCCACTGCCATTGCCCAACCCTCATGATGCCGGCACTCAGTGATGAGTGTCGGCATCATGTTTCCATCTATTTCGCATCTGACGCTCATGATACAATGAGAATCATTATCAATTGTAATGTTGAGCGATATAGTGAGTATGTCAGCAAGCGAGTTAGCATTGCAGCAATCGGTTGAGCGCCTTTACACAACCCACCACCACTGGTTAAAAAACTGGTTAAGACGTCAATTAGCTTGCAGCGACAGCGCTGCTGACCTGGCGCACGACACGTTTATTCGTGTGATTGCCGCGCGTAATGCCAGCCAGATAGTGGAGCCGCGCGTGTATCTCGCGACCGTGGCACGGCGTGTCATGGTCGATTATTTTAGACGCAGCAGCTTGGAGCGCGCTTATCTTGAGGCGTTAGCCGCGATGCCAGAGGCTGTGCAGATTTCTGTTGAAGAACGCACCATAGTGATTGAAACATTGTGCGAGATTGATGCCATGCTGGATGCGCTGGGCGCTAAAACGCGGCAGGTTTTTTTGCTGTCTCAACTAGATGGGTTGACCTACCCTGAAATTGCCCTACAAATGAACCTTTCCGTCAGCTCTATTAAGAAATACATGGCACGTGCCATTGAGCATTGCCTGTTGTTTTCTCTGGTATGACAGCGTTAACGCCAGATCCTAAAACAGCCAGGCGCGTGATTCGTGAGGCCGCGCTTTGGTATAGCCAACTGTGCTCCGGGCAAGCCTCTGCCGAGGATACACAGGCCTGGCAGCACTGGCGAGCGCAAGGTTGGGAGCAGCAGTGGGCGTGGTCGCGCGTAGAGCTTTTGCAGCAACAAATAAAAATCACCCCGGCGCAGATGACGCAGCAGGTGTTGCTTGCCGGGCATGACGCCATGCAGGCAAAACGTCGCGCCATACTCAAAGGGCTGGGCGTGTTTACGCTGTCGGCACCGGTTGCCTGGGTTGGCTGGCGCATGCAGCCTTGGCAGCCTATATTGGCCGATTACAGTACTGCCACCGGTGAGCGGCGCGAATGGCGGCTGGCCGATGGCACGCGCCTGGTGCTGAATACCGACAGTGTGGTGAATGTTATTTTTGATGATCATATTCGCCTGGTGCAACTCATTCGCGGTGAGGTTTATATTGAAACCGGTCATCAGGATACGCCTCAGCGACCATTTATTGTCCGCACTACTCAGGCCAGTTTGCGTGCGTTAGGGACGCAGTTTGTTGTCAGGCAGCAAGTTGCATCAACCTGGCTGGGTGTTTTGCAGCATGCCGTAGAGGTCACACCGACTGCGGGGCAGCCGCGGTTTCAAGTCCAGGCTGGGCAGCAAATGACGCTGGGTGTGCAAGGCGGCAGTGCGTTATCTGCTTTGAACGGGCAGGAGGCCAGCTGGGTACACGGTATGCTAGTCATTACCGATTGGCGGCTGGATGCGTTGGTCGCGGAGTTGAACCGTTACCGCCCCGGTATTTTGCGCTGCGATCCACAATTGGCAGGCCAGCGGATTTCAGGTGCTTTTCCACTCGATAATACCGATATTGCCCTCGAGGCCATCCAAACTGCGCTGCCACAAGTGCGTGTGGAATATTTCACGCGTTACTGGGTCAGTTTGCGGCTTGCGACATAACTATTAAAAAAAAACGTCAAAAAACGCTGTTTGCATTGTCCCTTTTTAAATTTCGTTCGACCAATGCTATGAAACCATTTAGCAACGAGAGACGAAATGAAAACAAAACAACAACCCGGCCATCGCCGAACGCAATTACATAAACAGGTCATGAGTGGCCTCTTGGCCACTGCCATGGGCATCGCAACGTTGCCTTTATTCGCACATTTTTCATTAGCGCTTGCCGCAGAAAATGAGGCCTCACGCGGCTATGATATTCCGGCCGGTGCGTTGGATAAAGCCTTAAGTCACTTTGCCGGCGAAGCGGGTGTGGTGCTGTCATTTGAGGCCGATCAGGCCAAGCATTTGGTGACCAAGGGACTTAAAGGCAATTACACCATTCAGCAAGGGTTTGATCTGTTGCTGCAAGGCTCCAAATTGCAGGCTGTAGAAGTGCAGGCCGGGCGTTATACCCTCAAAAAATCCGCTACCAATGCAGTTTCAAGTGAAGCGGTAGATACCTTGCCAGAAGTGAAAGTCACCGCAAAAACGGAACAGGCTAAAAGTGAGCTCATGCCTGCCTATGCAGGCGGTCAGGTGGCACGTGGTAGCCGGGTTGGTTTATTGGGCAACAAAGAAATCATAGACACCCCGTTTAATATCACCAGCTACACGTCACAACTGATAGAAGACCAGCAAGCGATTACGGCAGCTGATGTATTAGCTAATGATCCTTCGGTACGCACGATTTCTTATGGCCTAACCAATGCTGCTGGTGCAGGTGACTCTTTTATGATTCGCGGGTTTCCGATTCAAAATGGCATGCTGTTTGACGGTATTTACGGCATCGCCCCGAATCGTACGCTGCCAGTGGAGACGGCTGAGCGTATAGAAGTGCTTAAAGGCCCCAGCGCATTATTAAATGGCATGGCTCCTTACGATTCGGCCGGTGGTGCCATTAATATGGTGCCCAAGCGGGCAGGGGATAAACCATTGACCAGATTGACTGCGACCTATATGTCTAAAGGCGTGTTTGGCGGACATTTGGATATAGGCCGTCGTTTTGGTGAGGAAAACGAATGGGGCGTGCGTTTTAATGGTGTGTATCGCAATGGTAAAACCGCGACAGATGGCCAATCTATCGAGTTAGGTGCTGCGACAATTGGCATTGATTACCGTGGCGATAAGTTACGTGCTTTTCTGGATGCCGGGCACCAGACCATGAATAATGAGGCCCCGCAAGGTGCTGGCGGGCTGGGCATCGCCGACACCATTGCTATTCCGCGCCCGCCGAGTGCGACTAAACAAATTGCCCAGGACTGGGAGTATGCCAAAACCAGAAGTGATTATTTTCTGACCAAGCTGGAATTTGATATTCGCCCTGACTGGACACTGTATGGCGCGTTGGGCGAAGGCAATAATCGCTTTCAGTATTTATCTACCGACATTTATGTCACCGATGCCCAGGGTAATGCGCAGGCAACGGTATATTACTGGCCGGATTACTGGAACTACAAGACCGTGCAAGCTGGCTTGCGTGGCGTGTTTCATACTGGTGAAGTCAAACATCAAATTAACCTGAACGCCTCCTATTTGAAGCAAACGCATGGATATACCGATGACTACTATGGGTTGAGCAGTTTTAGCACCAATATTTATGATGCGCCCAACGTGCCACGGCCCTCGCTTGCCGGGATATCATCCAACCCACCTAAGAGAGATGTACTGCATCTGCCATCGGTAGCAGTCGCCGATACTCTGTCGATGTTTGATGACAAAGTCGCACTGACGTTGGGGCTACGCCATCAAAGCGTTAAAGTCATCGCCTATGATGAGATCACCGGTGACGGTAAAACTGATTATGATAAAAGTGCTGTGACTCCAGTGATAGCGATAGTGGTTAAACCCCTGCAGAATTTCTCAGTTTATGGCAATTATATTGAGGGCTTAAGTAAAGGCGATACACCGCCGCCTGGTACCACAAACGACGACAAAACCTTTGCACCATTCAAGACCAAGCAATATGAAATCGGTGCGAAGTACGACTTTGGTCGCTTCAGCACGACACTGAGCTTGTTTCAAATTGAAAAACCCAGTGGTTTTTTTGTCATCAACGCCGATCTTACGCGCACTTACAAAGTCGATGGCGAACAGCGTAATCGTGGTGTAGAGCTCAATGTGTTTGGCGAAGTGATACCTGATGTACGCTTGCTGGGCGGGGTGGCCTATATTGATGCCCGTCAGACGCATACTGAGGGCGGTTTAAACGATGGCAACTATGCCCCCAACGTTTCCAAATGGCAGCTTAACCTTGGCACTGAGTACGATGTCAGGGGCTTGTCAGGCGTCACACTCACTGCCCGCATGATTTCCAGTAGTGCACAGTATATTGATGCAACCAACACGTACAGTATTCCAGGCTGGACGCGCTGGGATGTGGGTGGCCGGTATAAAACAGCCTCTTGGGGCAAACCAGTGACATTACGGGCGGGCATAGAAAACTTATTCGGTCATGAGTATTGGGTCAGTGGTTCAGGCAGTTGGCTATACCTTGGCAAACCGCGACTGTTAAATCTTTCTGCCACTATCGATTTTTAATTAATGACAGCAGTGGCTTGAGCGAGCATTTGTTTAAGCTACTGCGTCAATCACAGCCTATTCGGCCCCACATGAATCACTCAGCGCGTAAATATTTTAAAGATTGAGGTGCCTTTTTTTCATTCTCGCGTGTCATGACAGAGAAGAGGTTGTTATTTGCGCATCATCAAGGCGCATGTGATGCGCCTCGCAATTAAGTATGTCGTGGTTGAAAGGTTGGTTTGTGAAGTTATCCCATTTACGTTTGACGCTGGTGACGGTGCACCGCTGGGCAGGGCTGTTTATGGCAGTCTTCCTGTTTATTGCCGGCCTGACTGGGGCCGTGATTTCGTGGGATCATGAACTGGATGCATGGCTTAACCCACAACTATTTAGTGCGCGCAGCGGCGAAGCTGCCAAGCCATTATCACCATTAGCGCTGGCCCGCCAGGTAGAAATAGCCAACCCGCGCTTGCTGGTGAGTTATGTGCCTTTGTCCATTGAGGCGGGTCACACTTTAATGATGGGCGTGCGCGGCCAGATCAGTGCAGACACAGGCAAACGTATTGAGCTCGGTTTTAATCAAGTGGCAGTCGATCCGGCAACTGCCGTGATTCAGGGCGAACGCCAATGGGGGGCGGTGTCTATGACGCGCGAAAACCTGCTGCCGTTTCTTTATAAGCTGCATTACAGCCTGCACCTGCCAAAAATTGGCGAAGATTTTTATTTAGGTTTGTGGGTGATGGGGATCATCGCCATTGTCTGGGTGCTGGATTGTTTTTTAGCGCTCTGGATCTCATTCCCTAACCTGGCTAGCTGGCGTAAGTCGTTTGCTTTTCGTGTTGGCCAGGGCTGGCCAAAAATGAATTTTGATTTGCATCGCTCAGGCGGTGTGTGGACCTGGCTATTGCTGCTGATGCTGGCCATTACTTCTGTGTCTATGAACCTGAATGACGCGGTGATGCAGCCATTGGTATCGGTCTTTTCCCCGTTAACCCCAAATCCGTTTGATGCGCGTAAGCCTAGCCCTGACAATGCGCCGATTAAACCTGTTTTTAGTCGTGAGCAAATACTAGTCATCGCCCGTACCGAGGCAGATAAGCGTGGCTGGCATCTGCCGGCAGGCGCCATTGCGTATGCCGATCGATATGGCACGTATCAAATTGGTTTTTTTGAACCGGCACAGGCGCATGGCGATGGCGGGCTGGGTAACCCCTGGTTATATTTTGATGCCATGACCGGCCAGGTGATCGGCAGCGATGTGCCAGGCACAGGCACTGCCGGAGATATTTTTATGCAGGCACAGTTTCCGTTGCATTCCGGGCGCATTATCGGGTTGCCCGGCCGTATTTTGATTTCGCTAATGGGCTTGGTGGTTGCCATGCTCAGTGTGACCGGCATCATTATCTGGGTGAGAAAACGTCGGTCTGCCGCCAAAAACGGCCATGCCAAACATAAGCGTCCGCCAGTACAGGCGTCACAAGCGCTACACCTGTCACACGACGACAAAAGTGCCCTTTTTTGATGCTCGCGTGACATCGCTGATAAGTGCCTACATTTTTCTGAACATCATAAGATCGCAAGGAGCATTTTTATATGAGCATTGGCCTTTTCACCTTGGGCTTACGGGCGGTCGCCGCCGCATGCCTTATCGGCAGTTGTGCTGCGAATGCCGATTACGTCTGGCTGGAGCCGTCAGCGGACGGCACGCGTGCCTTTATCGGCCAGCATGAATCTGCAAATCGAGCAGATATTACGGTGCTCAATAGCAGTCGCGCTTTTGTGGCAGATGGGCAAATACTGCCACTCAAACAACAACAAGACCATTTGCTGGTTGATCCGGCGTCAGGCGATATCAGGCTGACCGCGCAGGTGGTGAGCCAGGGCGATGTGCTGAATTTTTACCAGGCCAAGCTGGGGCGCAGTGAAACCAAACCGGTCAATGATCTGGAGCTGGTGCCGCTGGAGCCCAATGGCAATACGTTTAAACTGGTATGGAAAGGCAACGCGGTGGCTGCCTCACAAGTGAATGTGAGTACCAGCCAAGGCTGGGTGCGCACACTCAAGCCGGCAGAGGATGGCACAGTTACCTTGAACCCTCTTTTCCCCGGCTTGTACGTGCTGGAGGTGACTGCCCGCGTTAATGGCAGTGCGACCTATCAGGGCAAACAGTATGCAGATGTGCGCCATACCGCCACCTTGAGTTTTGAGGTGCAGCCTTAAATGAGATTGCGTCAGTACAAATGGCCTGTGGTCTTGTTGGTTGTTATTCTGCTCGGTATGGGGTGGCGCTGGTGGCAAGCACAGGGGCAATCACCGTATGAGACAGAGATCGTCCAGCGTAGCGATATTGAGCAGAACGTGACAGCGATAGGCACGTTGCAACCACGCAGCTACGTAGACGTCGGCGCACAGGTGTCTGGGCAGATACTGGCCTTGCATGTGCAGCCGGGCGATGTGATTGAGAAAGGTAAATTACTAGCAGAGATAGACCCGCGCGTGCCGCAAGCAACGGTGGATGCCGGGCGCGCCGCGCTGGCTGGGCTGCAAGCACAGCTTGAGGAGCAGGAGGCGCAATATGCCTTTGCCCGGCAGCAAGAGGCACGTCAGCAGCGCATGCATGCCGAAGATGCAACACGTGCCGAGGATGTGCAGCAGGCAGAGGCGACCATGAAAACGGCCGCGGCGCGTATCAAAAACCTTAAAGCGCAGATTGAACAAACGCAATCGACACTGCAAGGCAATGAAGCATTGTTAGGCTTTACCCGCATTTATGCGCCCATGTCAGGCACGGTGGTGTCTATTGATGCCAAAGCAGGTCAGACGCTGAATGCCACTTACCAGACACCGACGCTGTTGCGCATTGCTGACTTGTCGTCGATGACGGTGTGGACGGATGTTTCCGAAGCGGATGTGCGGCATGTCAAACCCGGAATGATTGTGTATTTTAAAACACTGGGCGGCGATAGCCGTCGCTGGACGGGTAACGTGCGGCAGGTGTTACCCGCACCGCCCAAGTCTGACGCTGCCAGCACCACCGGCGTTCAGGCAGCTACCAGTAATAAAGTGGTGCTTTATACGGTGTTGTTTGATGTGAACAACACCGATGGTGAGTTGATGCCGCAAATGACGGCGCAAGTGTCTTTTGTTGTGGCACAGGCCAGGCAGGTGATTCTGGCACCCACCTCGGCGCTGACCCTGGTCGATGGCAAGCCTAACCAATACAAAGTGCGGGTGTTGACCAAAGATCGCCAGGTAGACTGGCATGAGGTAGTCACCGGTGTGCGCACGCGTTTGCGTGCCGAGATTGTTTCTGGCCTGGCAGAGGGCGAGCAGTTGATCGTCGCTGACAAGGCAGCACAGCCAAGTGCGTGGAAGTTCCAGTTTTGACCGCCCCCCAGCCATTGATTTCACTGCGTGATATCCGCAAGCATTATGGCGGCGGTGACCAGCCACGCGTCGAGATATTGCATGGCATTTCACTGGAGATACACGCCGGTGAGTTTGTCGCCATTGTTGGCGCTTCTGGTTCGGGTAAGTCTACGCTGATGAATATCCTGGGCTGCCTGGATAGGCCAAGCAGCGGGCACTATCATTTTGCCGGACGTGATGTGGCCGATTTGGATGCCGATGCCTTGGCCTGGTTGCGGCGCGAAGCCTTTGGCTTTGTGTTTCAGGGCTATCACCTGATTTCAACCGAGACGGCGCAGGAAAATGTAGAAATGCCGGCACTATATGCCGGGATGCCAGAGCCCGCACGGGCAGCGCGGGCAGCCGCGCTGCTGACCAGGCTGGGGTTGGCTGAACGCTTGCAATATCGGCCGCAGCAATTGTCGGGCGGCCAGCAGCAACGGGTTTCTATTGCGCGGGCGCTGATGAATGGCGGCCATATTATTCTGGCCGATGAACCTACCGGTGCGCTCGACTCGCACAGTGGCGAGGAGGTGATGCGCCTGCTCAATGAACTGGCCGATGCCGGGCACACCATCATCCTCATCACGCATGACCGCGAGGTTGCTGCCTGTGCGCGCCGAGTGGTTGAAATTCGGGATGGCCATGTTATTAGTGATAGCGGCCTCAGCCCTGCACAAGTGAGCGCACTTGCTCAAGGCAGCATACCCGCCCTGACATTCGCCGCTGGCGATGCAGTCAATCAGTGGCGCGGCGATATGCTAGAGGCCTGTCGTGCCGCCTGGCGGGTGATGTGGGTCAACCGCTTTCGCACCGGATTGACCTTGCTCGGCATTATTATCGGCGTTGCCTCGGTGATCGTGATGCTGGCTGTGGGCATGGGTACCAAAGAGCGGGTGGTGGCAGAGCTAGGCGCTTTTGGTACCAATCATATCTATATTTATTCCAAGCGAGAGAGCTCGCGTATTCCCGGGCGTGGTATTAGCGTCGCTGACATGGAGGCGCTGGCAGAGTTGCCGCAAATTAGCTATGTACTGCCTAGCCTTTCTGGCAACAAGGTGGTGCGTTTTGGCAACGAAGATACACAAACCCGCATTAAAGGTTCGCGGGCCGCCATGTCGCGTATGTTGTCCTGGCCTGTGGTTAAAGGCTCTTTTTTTACCGAAGAAGATGACGAGCGCATGGCGACGGTGGCCGTGATGGGGCAGCGACTGGTGCAAAATCTGATGCCGGATGTGAGTAATCCTATTGGCGAAACGATCCTGATCGGCAATGTGCCATTTCAGGTGATCGGCGTGCTGGCCTCCAAGGGCGCGGTGACGGGTGACCAAAGCGATGATGACCTGGTCATTATTCCTTACTCCACGGCAAGCCTGCGGGTGTTTGGCGAGCGCGAACCGAGCTATGTCACGTTGGAGGTAAAAGACATGAAACTGGTTGATGCGGCTGCAGAGAGCATGGAAGCATTGCTGTTTGCCCGCCACGGTCTGCGTGACTTTCAAATCGAAAACGCCGCCGCCTGGATCGCGGCACAAGCCAAAACCCAGGACAGCATGGGCTTTATGCTCGCCCTGATTGCGGTGGTGTCACTGGGTGTGGGCGGCATAGGCGTCATGAATGTCATGCTGATGACGGTGCGCGAGCGTACGCGCGAGATTGGGATTCGCATGGCCACAGGGGCGCGTCAGCGCGATATTTTGCAGCAGTTTTTAACTGAGGCTGTGCTGGTGACGACCGTTGGTGGCGTGACCGGTGTGGTCATTGGTTTATCTATCGGCATCACGCTGGTTTTTTTCGGCATGCCGGTGATTTTTTCACTGAGTGCGATGCTGGGTGCTTTTTTCTGTTCGGTGATCACTGGGCTGGTGTTTGGTTTTATGCCCGCGCGTAAAGCGGCCAGTCTGGATCCTGTGGTGGCGCTTGCCAATGACTAATATGAAATTGACGGTTTGTCTTACTCTGATTGTGTTGCTCACGGCTTGCAGCCCACTGCCGCCTTTGCAGCTTAAACCTGGCGATGGTTTGAATACCGTGCCGGTGCAGTGGCGGCATGCGACTGAAGCAGGTGACGCGCAGTTTGAGCGCGATTGGTGGCAGGCTTTTGGTAGCCCGGTGCTGGATCAACTGGTGCAACAGGCGCAAACTGCTAATTACGATCTTGCTGCTGCGGTTGCGCGCGTCACACAGGCACAGAAACTGGCCGTGGTCGCAGGCGCGCCTTTGCTGCCTGAAGTGTCGGCGACGGCCAGTGCCGGGCGCCAGGCGCGGTTAGATGGCAGCCGCGATACCTCTAACCTAAGTAGCTATACCGCAGGTATGGCGGCGAGTTATGAGGTCGATTTTTGGGCCAAGAACCGATCTGCCTATCAAGGGGCGCTGGCCAGGGTTGCCGCCAGCCAGTTTGACCGCGACAGTGTGCGCCTCTCACTTTGCGCCAGTGTGGCCAATACCTGGATGGAGCTGACCGGCCTGCGCGAGCGCGCGCTGATTGCGCAGCAGAATCTCGACAATGCCGAAAAAGTATTAGGACTAGTGCAATCGCGCTATCGTGCCGGGGCGGCTAACCAGTTGTCATTAGCCCAGCAACAAGGCTTGGTTGCTACACAACGGCGTACCCTGGTGCTACTCAGGCAACAACAGGGCAATACCGAGGCGATTTTGGCGACACTGTTGTCACAACCCTTGGCTGGCTTGCAGTTGGAGCCTCACCGGCTGGCAGCGGTACAGGTGCCACAGTTAAGTGCAGGTGTGCCAGCCAGCCTGTTGACGCGCAGGCCGGATATTGCCCGTGCCGAAGCGGCATTGCTGGCGGTGCAAGCCGATATTGCGGTCGCCCGCGCCGCTATGTTGCCTAGCATCACCCTGCGTGCCGGGGTGTTCACCAATAGTGATCATTTAAGCAGTGTGCTTGACCATCCGCTGTACAGCCTGGCCAGTGGCCTGGCTGCGCCTATTTTTAATGCTGGCCGGCTTGCTGCGCAAAGGGATCTTTCGATCGCGCGCAGGGAGGAGTTGCTGGCCAATTATCGGCAGACCATTGTCGCTGCCTTTGCCGATGTCGAGGCCGCCCTTAACCGTATTCAGGGGCTGGAACAACAGGCGGTGGCGCAGGCCGAGGCGCTGGAGCATGCGCAGCGTGCGTTTAGCTTTGCCCAATCACGCTACCAGGCAGGGGCTGAAACCTTGCTGACGTTGCTGGATACCCAGCGCACGCTATTTACCGCCCAGGATGTGCAATTACAGATACGCCAACAGCGCTTGCAGGCCTCGGTTGACCTGTATCGTGCTCTGGGTGGTGGCTGGGCGCGTGCAGTCTCTTGAGCATGCGTTGCGGCTGTGTTTGAAAGACGCAGGCGAGACACATCAATGTGAAGGTGACGTGTTATAATGAGAATTATTATCATTTGTGATTTGCGGAATCTGTTTTCACATGCTGGCAAACGAGCGTGCACTGCAACAAACCTTACATAGTCTATATAGCGAACATCACGGTTGGTTATTTGCCTGGTTAAGAAGAAAACTGGGATGCCCGCATGCGGCCGCAGACCTGATGCAGGATACTTTTACCCGTATTTTAGTGTCTCGTGATGCCTTGCTCACCATGCGTGAGCCACGCGCCTATTTGACCACCACGGCCAAGCACCTGTTGCTGAATCAGGCGCGGCGACGCGTGATTGAAGAAACCTATCTGGCCGGTGTGATCGCGATGGGTGAGGCGTATGCGCCTTCCGCCGAGCAGGTGGCGGCCGCTGTCGAGGCGTTAGAGCATATCAGCCACATGCTGCAAGGATTGGCGCACAAGCCACGCGAAGCTTTTCTCATGCGCTATCTGGATGGCTTGTCTCACGCAGAGATTGCGGCCGAACTGCAAGTCTCTACCAGAATGGTACAGAAGTACCTGGTGAGTGTGCTGGTGCATTGCCATACGGTGCTGGGTGAGTCTGCCTGATGACATCGATTGCCAAGCAAGCGGCTGAATGGTTATTGCGTCTCGAAGGCGACGCACAAGACCCAGCGTTGAACAGTGCGTTTCAGCAATGGCTGGCACGTGATCCGGCCCATGCCGAGGCGGTCAATCAGATGCAGGACATGATTGCCAGGCTGGAGGGTTTGCGCCTGCAATCGGGGGTGGCACATCACGCGATACAGGCAGGCATCGGGCAAGAAAAACGCCGCAGGCAACTCAAGCGCGGTGCCAGTGTGACGGCATTGTTGCTGGTGTTAGCCTTACCTGCGCGCATGATGCTGGAAGCGTATCCGCTCTCTTACTGGATGGCAGACATGCATACAGCCACCGCCGAGTGGCAATCGTCAGCGTTAACAGACCATAGCCACATCACACTTAACGGGCATAGCGCCATTGATGTCGATTTTTCAACGCGGCGTCGTACCTTAAAGCTACTGCAAGGTGAGGTGCTGGTTGATGTGGCTAAAGATGCCAGCCGCCCGTTTGTGGTTGAGACCGAGCATGGCACGATCACTGCCTTGGGTACTCGTTTTGTGGTGAGCCGTCGTGCCGACTCCACAGAAGTCCTGATGCTGGAATCCAAAGTGAATGTCAGCACCAGCCAACAGGCCGCCGCGCAATCTGTGGTTAAGCAGGGCGAGGGTGTCCGCTTTACGGCGACAGAGGTTGGGGCATTGCATGTGGTCGATGCCGAGAGCATTAATGAGGCCTGGAAATTGCATCAGCTGGTGGTGCACAATCAGCCCTTGTCTGATGTGCTGGCTACGCTGGCGCGTCACCGCAAAGGCTATCTGCGCTTTGATGCGGCAGCCTGTTCTCAATATTTGGTCAGCGCCGTGTTGCCGCTGGATGACCCTGAGCGCGCATTGGCTTTACTGGCTGAGAGTTTCCCGATAGAGCTGCAACAATTCACGCCGTGGATCGTCTCTGTGAATCTCAAACCCTAAAATTGCATTAAATGTTGAGTTTCCGGTTCCGGTTTTTGATGGCCGGTTGTCTTGGTGAGTGACACTATTCACTAAGGGAGTAACACATTACATGCAATCGTTGAATCCAAAGCGCCAGGCACAGGCAGGCGGCTACAAGCTGTCGCCTGTTGTGCTTGCCTTGCAACTGGCCTGCTTGCCTATTTTATTCAGCCAGCCCCTCATTGCTTATGCAGAGCCTGCGGTCGCCACCAAACAATACGAGATCGTTGCCGGGCCACTCGCGAGTGCGCTCACACGTTTTGCGCAGCAGTCTGGTGTGTCGATTTCACTGGATGCCGCAGATATTCAATCTTTGCGCAGCCCGGGTTTAAAAGGGGCATATAGCGTAGAGGAAGGTTTTGCCAAACTACTGGCCGATACAGGCTATAGCGCTGAAAAAACAGCAGCAGGCTATGCGCTGCGCAAAGCGCAGTCATCTCGTGACGATGTCAGCCAGCAGACCTTGCCTGAAGTCAGTGTCACTGCCAATAAAGCACGGGAATCGGCTGCCATCAGCGAAGGCACTAAATCTTATACTGCACGCGCCGTGAGCATAGGCAAGAGTGAGCAAACACTGAGAGAAACACCGCAATCGGTGAGCGTGGTGACGCGCCAGCGTATGGATGACCAGAACCTGACCACACTGGACAGTGTGTTAATGCAAACCACGGGTGTGACCAAGCAGTTACGCGGTTACGGACACTCCACTTATTTTTCGCGTGGCTTTGAAATCAGCAACTACATGGTAGATGGTGTGCCCATGGGCGATTATGGCGGCATCGGGACCGCGCCGGACACCATTATGCTGGATCGTATCGAAGTGATGCGTGGTGCGCCTGGCTTGCTGATTGGTAACGGCGACCCTGGCGGTACTGTGAACATGGTGCGCAAGCGGCCGCTGGCAGAAAAGCAGTTGCAGGTGACAGGGCGCGCAGGCAGCTGGGATTATTACCGTCTGGATGCGGATATCACCGGGCCAATCAATACTGCGGGTACCTTGCGTGGGCGCCTGATCGCGGGCTATGAAGACCGCCATTATTTTTATGATTCGATGCAAACTAAATTGCCGCTGCTATACGGCATTCTAGAGGCCGACCTCGGGCAAAAAACAGTCGCAGCCATTGGTATGCGCTACCAGGATTATCGGCAGTATGGTGGCCGTGTGCGTGGCGGCTTACCCATGTCTACCGATGGCAGTAATCTAAACTTGCCACGCTCTACCTCACTGGCGCCAAGCTGGACCGGTTATGACAGCCAGACGCAGGAGCTTTTTGGCGATATTACGCATCAATTCAATGATGACTGGAAGTTCAAGCTGAGCGCACTTTATCAGCGTAATGACCGGGAAGACACGATTATCCGCACAAACGATGGCCGGGTCGATCCACTCACGCTTACAGGCACACGTTACACGCGTGTTGAGTTCTCCAAGGTGTTATACGAAACCACGGCACTGGATGCGCAGGTGAGTGGCAAATTCGATGCGCTGGGTCAGACGCACGAGGTATTCGTCGGCGCCAACTGGCAGCAGAGTGAAATGCCTAGCAGCCGTACAGCACGTACCGCTTACACGCCGCAATATGCGATTGACTTTAACAGCCTGGATTTGTCGCAAGTGCCGCGTTTGTATCCCGGGGTATATGGCGCGTCTTTAAGCTCAAAAGAAATCAGGCAAGGCTTATATGGTAATGCCAGGTTGCAATTGGCAGATTCCCTCAAGTTAATTCTCGGCGGCCGCGTGAGCTGGTATGAGTACGAGAGCTCATTTAATGGCGGTTACAAGCAGGCGCATGAAGTGACGCCGTATGCGGCGCTGATTTATCGCCTGAATGACAACTGGTCACTGTATGGTAGTTATACCGATATCTTCAAACCACAGAGTAATACCTTTACCGCAAGCGGCCGTTCGTTGGATCCGGCGGTTGGTAAAAACTATGAAGCTGGCCTCAAGGGCGAGTTTTATGGAGGTAAGCTGAATACAGCCCTCACCGTGTTTAGTATTGAGCAGACTAACGGTGCCATTACCGACCCCTCGAACGCTGTTGGCTGTGCTGGATCACCTTCCGGTGGTGCTTGTTCTCTCAATGCAGGCAAGCAGGAAAGCAAAGGCTTTGATGCCGAGATCACTGGTGAACTATTGCCAGGCTGGCAGGTGTCTGCAGGCTACACCTTCAATGCTGCCAAATATATCATGGCTGAAGATGCCAGCATGAACGGCGTGCGCCTGAGTGGCGATCACAACCCGCGCCAGCTGTTGCGTGCCTGGAACACCTACCGCCTGCCGGGTGATTGGGATCGTTTCAGCATAGGTGGTGGTGTCGTGATGCAAAGCGTCACCTCCTACACCACGCCGGATAGTATCAAGCGTGAACAAAGCGGATATTCCGTCTGGAGCGCGCAGGCCAGTTACAAGATAGACAATCGCTGGACTGCGGCATTAAACATCAACAACCTGTTCGACAAGCACTATTACCTGGATGCCTTGCAGACATTCTACGGTGACCCGCAAAATATCATGCTCACGGTGCGAGGTAGTTTGTAATTATTAAAGAGGCCGGGGCATGCTGGTTGTTGGCTAGCATCTGCCCCGGCTTTGATAATGGTATGTGCGTGCATCATTTTTGGATAAAGCGCCATGCATTGCGAGCGCTCGCGCCGCAGAAAAGTCTGCAATGGTTTTGGTCGTCCATTACCCATACGAAATAGAGCAAACGAGTTTATACGCTTATAAAAACCAACGGCACATGATAAAATGAGAATAATTATCATTTGCAGGTTTAATATGTCAGCGAACGAGTTTGTTATTCAGCAAGCCGTTGAGGCGCTTTATACACAGCACCACTCTTGGCTACAGCGCTGGTTGCAACGTAAGCTTGGGCATGCGGCGGATGCTGCAGATTTGGCGCAGGATACTTTTATGCGTCTCCTCAATGCGCCCGAGCCTATCATTGAAAAAAATTCAGACTGGCATTTAAATGAGCCGCGCGCTTATCTGACTGTCGTCGCTAAACGACTGCTTGCCAACCTGTATCGTCGACGCGCATTGGAGCAAGCCTATCTGGACTCCTTAGCATGCATGCCAGAATTATCGACCGCTTCTGCTGAGCATAAACTCGTCATTTTAGAGACTTTGCAGCAAATAGATCGCATGCTAGATGGCTTGCCCGCCAAAGTGCGTGCGGCCTTCTTACTGGCGCAGCTGGAAGGGATGGCCTACGCAGACATTGCGATACAACTCAAGGTGAGCGAGCGCAGCATCAAACGTTACATGGTACAAGCCATGGCGCAATGCATTGTGTTAATGCCATGACGATGACAAATAAAACGGCCTTGCAGGCAGCTGAATGGTTTTTTCGGTTGCAGGAGCCGAATGCCAGCCAGGCCGATCACCTTGCTTGCCAAACATGGCGTGCGGCTGATCCTACGCATGAAATGGCCTGGCAGCGTGCCGTCGCGGTGAGCCACAAAATGAGTGGTCTACCTGGCAGCCTCGCCTACGCCACATTGCAACATGGCCAGCAAGCCGGACGCCGTCGAGCGATTAAAACACTGGCAATATTACTTTCTAGCGGGGCGATTGGGTGGCAAGGCTGGCAAAGTGAGCCCGCGCGCATGCTGCGTGCAGAATACAGGACGCGTACCGGTGAGCAAAAAAACATTCAATTGGCTGATGGCACGGATATTTATCTGAATACCGCAACCGGCCTCAATACCGAGTTTGATCAGTCGCAGCGTTTGATCGCGTTGGAAGGGGGAGAGGTCCTGGTAAAGACGGGGCACCATGATCCATTGCAAAGACCACTGTTGATGGCCACGCGCTACGGGCGGTTACGGCCGCTGGGCACGCGTTTTATTGTGAGGCAGCGTGCTAATGACATGAGCCTTGCCGTGCTGGAGGGTGCAGTTGAAATCATGACCAGCAACGGACAGCGGCATGTGTTAAACGCAGGCTGGCAGACGCATTTCGATCATGATGTCATCGCGGCGCCTGTGACCGTGAACCGTCATCAAGATGCCTGGACGCGCGGCATTTTACATGTGCGTGAAATGCGGCTGGCTGATTTTACGGCTGAATTGGCACGCTATCGCAATGGCATTGTTCGTTGCGCGCCTGGCGTGGCCGACCTGAAAATATCTGGTGTTTTCCAGTTACACAATACCGATGAAGTGATTGCCAGTTTGCCAACCATCTTGCCAGTCAGCGTGAGTTACCTCACGCGTTACTGGATTACGCTGGATATGCCAGAGACTTAAAAAACGCGCCCTGATAAAAATTATTTTTTGTCCCTTTTTTAAAACTGGCGTGTGAAGTGAGTAAGGGAGATGCATTTCTCATCACTTACATTCCAATAAAAGGGCAACTCATGCAGCAACACACTCATCGTTACCAACTGCGCAAGGCAGTTCAAACTGCATTACTTGTGATGGCGGTTAGCGGTAATTCATTTGTTTATATGCCTGTGGTGTATGCCGCGGATGGCGCCAAAACCGCAGTGACAAGCTATCACATCAACGCTGATACATTGGAGCAGTCGCTCAGCGAGTTTGCGAGCCTGTCAGGTGTTAGCATCACATTGCCGCCGGGCTTGGTCAATGGCAAAACCAGTGCCGGTATACATGGCCATTACACGGTGCAGCAAGGCTTTGATGCCTTGCTATCAGGAACAGGCTTGCAGGCAATGGAAGTGAGTAGAGGTGTCTTCTCCCTGCAAAAAGCCATCCCGGAGATTAAAAGTCAAAATGATGTGCAAACGTTGAAGGAGGTGGCCGTGGTTGCGCCTAAAGACCGCGACACTGAAATCGCAACCGGTCCGGTGAGTGGCTATGTTGCCAAGCGGAGTGCGACTGCTACCAAAACGGATACTGCCATTATCGAGGCTCCCCAATCGATTGCGGTCATCACGCGTGATCAAATGAACGCACAAAATGTGCAGTCCGTCAGTGATGCGTTGCGATATACCGCAGGTGTATACGCCGAGTCTAACGGCCCTGATCCGCGGGCGGATAATATTGTTATTCGTGGTTTTGATGCCAATGGACGAGATCAATATCGCGATGGTTTGCGGTCTTATGCGTTTAATAACCAGGGTGGCACAGTGTTGGAGCCATATGGGTTGGAGCGGGTGGAAGTGTTACGTGGGCCTTCGTCTATTTTATATGGGCAGGGCGGCCCGGGCGGGTTGGTAAACCTGGTCAGCAAAAGACCAACTGACGTGCCTATTCATGAGTTACAGGCACAAGTTGGTCGTTTTGACCGCAAGCAGGTTGCTGCCGATTTTGGCGGGTTGTTAACAGAAGATGGCGTGTGGTCTTATCGCTTGACTGGTTTGTGGCGGGATTCCGATACACAAATTGATCGTGTGACAGATAACCGTGTGTTTATTGCACCGGCCATCACATGGCGCCCTAGTGATGCGACCTCGCTGACGATTTTGACCGACTACCAGAAAAATGTACGCGGCCAGGGCTATCAGGCACTGCCCAAAGTTGGCACGCTGGACAGTAACCCTAATGGCAGGATTCCAACCAGTCGATTTATCGGCGAGCCAGGTGTAGATAAATTTAATCAGGAGCGCTATGCATTGGGTTATTTATTTGAGCATGCGTTTAACGAGCATTTATTGTTTCGTCAACATGTGCGCTATCAACATATGCGTACCAATGCGCTGTCTGTGTACCTGAGTGGATTGCAGTCAGATAACCGTACCATCAGCCGTTTTGGCGGCGGTAGCAAAGAGGATGTTGATAACCTGACAGTGGATAACCATGCCCAATTCAAATGGGCGTCAGGCATCTTTGCGCATACGGCATTGATTGGCCTGGACCATCAAAAAATGCGCAGTGATGTAGAAGGTACTTTTGGCGTATTTTCAGATATGGATATATATAACCCGGTCTATGGTGTTGGTCTCCCGACGCTTAGCGTTAATAACGATGCGACCCAGAGGTTAAGACAAACCGGTTTTTATGTTCAGGACCAGATCAAAATAGACGGGAAATGGGTGTTAACCCTAGGTGGGCGACGTGATTGGGCACGTACCAGTAGCGAGGATCATCTAACCCCCTCAGACAGTAGTGCTCAAAATGATCAGGCAACGACCTGGCGTGCGGGTCTTGTGTATTTAACAGACAATGGCTGGGCACCTTACGCTAGCTATACTGAGTCATTTACGCCAGTGATCGGCACCACTTCTCCGGCACGCGGCAGTAAGCCATTTGAGCCAGAGACTGGCAAGCAATATGAAGTGGGTGTGCGCTTTCAGCCGGAAGGGCAACGCACCATGCTCACGTTTTCGTTATTTGATCTCACACGCCAAAATCTCACCACGGCCGATTTACAGGATGCCACGGGTACGCATAACATCCAGCGCGGTGAAGTCCGGTCACGCGGGTTTGAAGCAGAAGCTAAAACGCAGCTAAGTAATGGCCTGGATTTGATTGCGAGCTTTACGCACACCGTGATGGACATCACCAAGAGTAATGATGGGGTGCAAGGGAATGTTCCCAATAATATCCCCAAGCATGCCGCTGCATTATGGGCTAACTACCAGTTGCCGACGGCTTGGTTGGCAGGGTTGAATGTAGGCGGCGGTATTCGTTATGTCGGGGCTCGGTATGGCGAAGATACCAATGAGTATAAGGTGCCTGCCTACACCTTGGTGGACGCCAGCCTGCGCTACGATATGGCATTATTGGGCCAGCAGTGGAAGGGTTGGCAGGCAGCCATGAATGCGAGCAATTTATTTGATAAAGAATATGTGGCTGCATGTGGTTACTATGGAGATGGTTGTAAATGGGGCTATCGCCGTAATGTGATGGCTACCTTGACCTATCGCTGGTAATGCGTCACGCACTTGTTCTTTGGCATCGCTGGGTAGGGCTGGCGATGGCGTTGTTTTTAGTCCTTGCTGGCATCACTGGCGCCGTAATCACCTTTGAAGAGGAGATTGACGACTGGTTAAATCCAAGCTTGCGCCGCCCTGTCTGGCAGGCAGGCGTCGCTACGATGAGTGTTTATCGCCTGCGCGAAAAAGCACAGCAGCAAGCACCGGCAGGCACGGTTGTTGATGAGTTGGTATTTAACACAAAACCGGGCCATGCCGCGATGTTCAGGCTGACATCAACGCCTGCGCAAGCTGTCTTGGCCGACCAGTTATTTATTCACCCGCAAACCGGCAAGTTGCTTGGTGTGCGCCTATATGGCGACAGTCTTTTTCAGCGAAAAACGATTCTTGGCTTTATATTCAGGTTGCATTACTCGCTGGCGTTGCCTGGCATCACTGGTCATCTGATCTTTGGCATCGTGGCATTGTTTTGGACATTAGATTGCTTTATCGCTTTTTGGCTCACGCTCCCCAGAACTCAAAAGCAGGCGCGGTCAGGCTTTTTATCGCGATGGAAACCGTCATGGCTGGTGAAATGGCAAGCATCGGTAACCCGTATCAATTTTGATCTACATCGAGCCTTTGGATTGTGGCTGTGTACCATATTGCTTATTTTTGCCTGGTCCAGCGTCATGTTTAATTTACGTGACCAGGTTTATTTACCCATCATGTCCAAAATATTGCCGTTTGATTTGTCTTGGCGCAGCGTGCCCAAGCTAGACCAGCCACTGGAAAATTTACCCATGCCTTGGCCGCAAGCACACCGTATGGCACGCCGGGCCATGCAAGATTTTGCTCACACTTACCAGTTGCATATTGATGGCGAAGACAAGCTGCGGCTAGACCGACAGCGCGGGCTCTATATGTATTCGGTACATAGCTCGGCCGATTTACGTGAAGACAGAGGCAATACTGCCATCCTGATTGATGCGCACACTGGTGAAATTAAAGGCAAGTGGTTACCCACACGCGGCGAGGCTGGGAATACCTTCAGCAACTGGCTGGGGGCCTTGCATATGGGGCAGGTGTTTGGTTTACCTTACCGGATATTTGTCAGTTTTACCGGCATCGTGCTGGCCGTGATTTCTATCACCGGTGTGCTGATCTGGAGTAAAAAACAGCGTACAAAATCAACACACAAACCGGCTAGCAGACACTAAGGCCACGTTTTCAAACCTACCAGCGGCGGCTCAGCATAAAGTGCAACACAATCGCCTCATTACGAATTTCAGATTCACCAAATAATCGGCTATTGTATTTGACGCTGACCGGCAGCATCCACTCGACCCCGCCTGTCATCAGCCAGTGCTGGTCGATCTTGCGTGCGGCGCCGAATGTCAGGTGATGCTCGAGGGTGCCTGCCAATAAAGGGCTTGAGTTCTGGCGCGGAATCGGGTTTTTGCCGTAATTGTGACCTGCATAAAGCGTGGTGCGGTCATCCCAGTTGTAAGCGACGCCTGTTGCGACCACCCATTGGTCTTTCCAGTCGGCATTCATTGGGCTGCCATATGTAGATTGCGCAGAGGGGTTGTTTGGTTTGGTGGCACGCAGGGTCACGGCATTGATCGCATCGTCCCAGTTAAGCCAGTTCAACTTAAATGACAGTAGCCAGTCATCTGTAGGCTTAAACGCCAACCCTACAGCCACTTCGCGCGGCAAGGCGAAGCCTTTTATGGAGGCATCTGAATACTTCACTTTACCCAGCCCAAGAGAGGTGTCATCAGCGACCAGCGTGCCACCAGTCATGGGGAGCTCGGTTTTTTCAGTATAGGCGGCCGCCAGTGTTAGCGTTGGCGTTACCCGATATTGCATGCCGAGCTTGAAGCCAGTACGGATTGCTGAGGTGCCCTCTAATTTATAGCCAGCAAAATTAGAGCCGCCGCCAAAGTTGACAGACGTGTTGGAGAAAAAATCCTGTTCTATGCTCGCGTAAACGATATTCAGGCTGGCTCCCAGAGAGAGCTTGTCCGTTACTTCACAGCCGATGCCGGGAATAATCTTGGCGATACCAAACAGTGACGACAAGTCATCGCGATTACCAAACGGCGTACGCAGATTATCGAACACGCCGCCCGCGCCGCCTTGTGCGAACAGGCCGATACCGGCCGTGCAAGCGGTATTTTCCAGCGGGCGTGCATAGCCGCCACCGCCAAGCAAAGTATAGCGGTTCGACGCATGTTCTTCATTACGTGGGTCTTTGTGCACCAGGTCGGTGGTGCGCAACACAGAGCCGAACATATCCAGCAATGGTGTTTTGATCTGCGTCAGCCCGGCCGGATTGGTATTGAGTGCGCTGGTATCGCGCGCCACGGCAACGTCAGCACCGCCCATCAGGGTCGATTCGGCACCAAAGCCAATCAGGTTGATGCCGTTGGTGGCGTGCACGGCACTGCAAGCCCCTGCTAAGGTAAGTAAGGTTGCAATACGCATGGTGTAATGACAGAAAACAGTCATAGCGGGAGTGGTTTTTATTGGTTAGGCATAATGTCGCATATTTTGATAACCCTGTGTTGCGATAATAGCGCGGTCATTGCATGGTTTTTTTGTCATTGGCGTAAAGGCGACAACTGCTTGTATCAGATTTAAAAAAGCATCTGCCTTACCTGTGCGCGCAATCGTTTGCTGCGACTTTTGTGCAAGGCGGGCCACATGCGGATTGTGGCCAAATGATCTGTCTGGCTGTTGTAAAAACATTTATGAATAAAAACAATCAGTTGCTTGCTGTCAATTAAAATAAATCAATATATTGTGTTTTTGCTAATTGAAAAGCCATAGATATTGTTTTATAGTCGCATCCACACGGTATGCAGAAGAGACTCTTTTTCTGTATTTAATAGGGAACCTGGTGCGTGAAGCCGCTTAAGTATCATCAAGCCAGGGCTGCCCCCGCAACTGTAATCAGCGAGTTGTTTGCTGCCACTCAAGCCACTGAATCAATTTCGGGAAGGCGAAAGCAAATAATGACGACCTGAGAGCCAGGAGACCTGCCGTGGAAATTTTTCTTGTTAACGTTTGAGGCGGGGTGTCCTCGGCAGATGCAATTGGTCTATAAACACTGATTGTTAGTCTGGCCTTTGAGCGGGTGCATTTTTCATCGTGATGATGGCCGGGTATTGCCCGGTTGAAATGCGTCTGGCTTTGGGACCCCTCGCTTCCTGGATTGGGAGCCATTAATGTCAAAATACGAATCCATGCAGGCCACAAAAAGAGATGGCCGCAAGGAACCGATCAATCTCGATAAAATTCATCGGGTGATTGATTGGGCATCACAAGGCCTGAACAATGTATCGGTCTCCCAGGTGGAGTTGCGCTCCCATATCCAGTTTTATGACGGCATCCGCACCGATGACATTCATGAAACCATTATTAAGTCAGCGGCTGACTTAATCTCTGAAGAAACACCAGACTATCAATATCTCGCGGCACGCCTGTCTATTTTTCACCTGCGCAAGATTGCTTATGGCCAGTTTGAGCCACCACATCTGTTTGACCATGTGACCAACCTGACCGCGCTGGGCAAGTACGACCAGCACCTGTTGCAGGATTACAGCCGCGAAGAATTTGACGTGCTGAATGCGACGATTGACCACTGGCGTGACATGAATTTCTCTTATGCTGCGGTCAAGCAGCTTGAGGGCAAGTACCTGGTGCAAAACCGGGTGACTAAAAAAATCTACGAAAGCCCGCAGTTTTTGTACATTTTGGTCGCGATGTGCCTGTTTGCTAACTATAAAGGCCAGGCGCGTCTGGACTTCATCAAGCGTTTTTACGATGCGGTGTCGACCTTTAAGATTTCTCTGCCTACGCCTATCATGGCGGGTGTGCGTACGCCGACCAGACAGTTTAGTTCTTGTGTGCTGATTGAGTGTGGCGATAGCCTCGATAGCATCAACGCCACCACCAGCGCGATTGTGAAGTATGTCTCGCAACGCGCAGGCATCGGCGTCAATGCGGGCCGTATCCGCGCCTTGGGTAGTGAGATCCGTGGTGGCGAAGCACAGCATACCGGCTGCCTGCCGTTCTACAAATTGTTCCAGTCTGCCGTGAAGTCGTGCTCACAAGGCGGCGTGCGTGGTGGGGCTGCCACTTTGTTTTACCCGATCTGGCACCTTGAGGTCGAGTCTCTGCTGGTGCTTAAAAACAACCGCGGGGTGGAAGAAAACCGTGTGCGCCACCTCGATTACGGCGTGCAGCTCAACCGCCTGATGTACCAGCGTTTGATCAATGGTCAAACAATTACTTTGTTCTCACCGCATGATACGCCTGGGCTGTATGACGCCTTTTTTGCCGATCAGGATGAGTTCGAGCGTCTGTATACACAATATGAGGCGGATAGCAGCATCCGCAAGCGCAGCTTGCCTGCAGTCGATCTGTTCTCACTCATGATGCAAGAGCGCGCCGGTACTGGCCGTATCTACATCCAGAACGTAGACCATTGCAACACGCATAGCCCGTTTGACCCGGCCGTGGCCCCGGTGCGCCAGTCTAACCTGTGTATGGAAATCGCGCTGCCGACCAATCCATTGAACGACATCAATGATGAAGAAGGCGAAATCGCCTTGTGTACCTTGTCTGCCTTTAACCTGGGCGCGCTGGAGTCATTGGACGAACTGGAAGGCCTGGCTGATTTAGTGGTGCGTGCGCTGGATGCGTTGCTGGAATACCAGGATTACCCAGTCAAAGCGGCACTCAATGCGACCAATAAACGCCGTTCATTAGGCGTGGGTGTGATCAACTACGCGTATTACCTGGCCAAAAATAGCACTAACTACACCAGTGATAGCGCACTGGGCCTGACTCACCGTACTTTCGAGGCGATTCAGTTCTACTTGTTAAAAGCTTCGGTGCAGTTGGCGCGTGAATTTGGCCCATGCGGTGCGTTTAACGAAACCACCTACGCCAAAGGCATTTTGCCGATTGATACTTATAAGTCTGACCTTGACGCCGTGTGTAGCGAGCCGTTGCTGCTGGATTGGGAGAGCTTGCGCAAAGAGATTCAAAAAGATGGTTTGCGCAACTCGACCTTGACTGCGCTGATGCCGTCAGAAACCTCCAGCCAGATTGCTAACGCCACCAATGGCATTGAGCCACCGCGCGGCCTGGTATCGGTCAAGCAGTCAAAAGACGGTATCTTGCGCCAAGTGGTGCCAGAGATCGACCGCCTGCGTGACCAGTATCAACTGTTGTGGAAAATGCCTAACAACGAGGGTTACCTCAAGCTGGTGGGCATTATGCAAAAGTTTGTTGACCAGTCTATTTCTGCCAACACCAACTACGACCCAACCCGCTTTGAAGGTGGCCGTGTGCCAATGAAGCAGTTGCTGAAAGACTTGCTGCAAGTTTACAAGTTGGGCATCAAAACGCTGTATTACCACAACACCCGCGATGGTGCGACCGAAGGTGGCACTGAGGCAGAAGATGATGGTTGTGCCAGTGGTGCTTGCAAGATTTAAATAAGCGTTGACTCAGTGGCTGCAAGGGTAAATTGCAAGGCTTTGATTAGATAGTTGCGCGGTGCTCGAAATCCTCATGTACGCCTTGTACATTGCGGTTTCTGTGCGCCGGGCGCCTTGCACTTTATCCCGCTCGCTTACTGATTAAACGCTTATTGCAGTGGGTAATGAGTACATTTTAAAAACAGTTTGAGAATAAAACTTAAACATTAGGAACACGGCCATGGCCTACAGCATCTTTACCAAAATCGACAACGAACAGCTCAAAGAACCCATGTTCTTTGGTCAGCCCGTCAACGTGGCGCGTTATGACCAACAGAAATACCCGGTGTTCGAGAAGCTGATCGAAAAACAATTGTCTTTTTTCTGGCGCCCGGAAGAGGTGGATGTGTCGCAAGACCGTGCCGACTATCAAGGCCTGCCAGAGCACGAAAAGCATATTTTCATCAGCAACCTCAAATACCAAACGCTGCTCGACTCGATTCAGGGCCGCAGCCCGAACGTAGCGCTGTTGCCATTGGTGTCACTGCCTGAGATCGAGACCTGGATTGAAACCTGGGCGTTTTCCGAGACCATACACTCGCGCTCTTACACCCACATCATTCGCAACATCGTCAATGATCCTTCTATTATTTTTGACGACATCGTGCGTAACGACAACATTACCGCGCGCGCCTCTGACATCGCCCACTATTACGATGAGCTGATTCATCAGACCATGCTGTACTCACAGCTGGGTGAGGGTGACCACGTGATCAATGGCGAAACCACAGTGGTGAATAAGCGCGAACTTAAAAAGCTGCTTTACCGCTGCCTGATGAGCGTGAATATTCTCGAAGCGATTCGTTTTTATGTGAGCTTTGCTTGCTCGTTTGCTTTTGCCGAGCGTAAGGTGATGGAAGGCAATGCCAAAATCATTCGCCTGATTGCGCGTGACGAAGCCTTGCACCTCACCGGCACGCAGCACATGCTCAATATCATGCGCTCCGGCCAGGATGACCCCGAGTTCGCCGAAATCGCGGCCGAATTGCACAGCGAGTGTTTTGAGATGTTTAGAACCGCGGCCGAGCAAGAAAAAGAATGGGCAGAGTACCTGTTTAAAGATGGCTCCATGATTGGCCTCAATAAAGATATTTTGTGCCAGTATGTCGAATACATCACCAATAGCCGCATGGCCTCCGTTGGTTTGCCGCCTGCATTCCCTGGCGCCAAAAACAACCCGATTCCATGGATCAACACCTGGCTCGCGTCAGACACGGTACAAGTCGCGCCGCAAGAGGTGGAATTAAGCTCTTACCTGATTGGTCAAATTGATTCGGAAGTATCCGCCGACGATTTGAACGGCTTTGAGCTATAAACCTTAGTGGTCATCTAAACCAGTGATTAGCATCCGCAGCCAGCACAGCCGCTTTAGCCTGCTCCCGCAAGAAACCCTGCTCGAAGGCCTCGAACGCACCGGCCACGAAGTAGAGTATCAATGCCGGAGCGGTTATTGTGGTGCCTGTCGCGTACGCATGCTAGACGGTGAAGTCGACTACGTTGAGCTGCCATTGGCCTTTATCGCCGCCGATGAAATTTTGCCATGCTGCTGCGTACCTAAATCTGATTTGTGGTTAGAGTGCGAACTCAGGTTTGACCTGCAAACCGCACAGATGCAAGACGATATGTTCCCGGCACAACAATCGCTGTTTGATGAAGCCTCGTTTACGGCAAGTGCTAGCCCAGTGAAAAAACTGCTGCAGAGAAAAGTCGTCAGAAATAATGTGCGAGCCAGCAACCTGCCGTTGTTTTAGAGAAGTCGCAGGCAATAAAAAAAGCGCTTGAAACCAAGCGCTTTTTTTCAAAGCATTTAATTCACGCAGCATTCGGCCGCAACCACTGCATTTTCAGGTTAGGCGCCCGCGCACTCAAATCCGCCACCAGGCTACAACTCAAAATCTCGCAGCGCCAATACATTTGCCTGATTTTTGCGTCCGCCTCGTTACGCGACTTGCCAAAAATCTGCAAATTTTCAACCAACACACCATTCGCACTGCGAATGGTGTACAAATATTTTCCAGACATATCCATCATTTTCTATGTCACCCCGATGTTTGTTTGACGCAAAAGCATCATATTTATTGTGATATATCGGTAACATATCAAAATTTTTTAGGGGTGTATACACTGTAAAGATGGTTTTTTTATAGTTAATTCAATAATTTAAAGGGTTTTTTGCATAAAACACCTAAAATTAACCTGCTAACTTCACTGCCAAGTGACAGGATTGAACGTCATTGATTGGTAATCTCTGCGCCAAATGACTTCATGTTGAGCCACGGCTAACCACCAGGTTTGTGTCTCAGGCTTAGGTTTGTTTTGTGCGAAAGCCTCTGGTTTGAGTACTGCAACACACCATGCCGGTTGTGGGCTCCGTACCGATTTGTAAATAATGCAGCCTAAATCAACACTTCTTGCCAATTGCGCAAATGCTTGCGTCGCGCCGTAATCTGATTTATGCAGCCACGCCGCATCTGAGTCAAAAGGTGGTTGGCGTAAATCCACTGCTTGCGACTTAAGTGAGACTTGAAATGCCGTGTGTGCAACGGGCTCAATATGCGTCAGGGCTGGCGCATCCATCAAAAACTTCCAGCGCCAATAACCAAGCTCAGCGGCTGCGGTTTCTACCGACTCAGCGCCGTAAAACACCCCAGGGTCATTTGCGCCCCTAAAGCGCGAGCCGCCTTTGCGTGTCGGGTAACGAAAAGGCGTTGCCAGCAGATAGTCCAGCTTGGCTGCGGTGCTGGGGTAGGCAGGCTTGCTGTTGTCGAGCAATGCTTCAAGCATATTCTGTTCAGCCGCGGTATCCACCAGCTTCATGGTCGAAGCCACATGCTGTGCCTCTACCATGCGCCAAGCTAAGCCACGCCAGGCAAACGTCTCAGACGAGACCGCGTGAGGTGTCCAGGTAGTGTACGACACGCACCAAGCCTTCCGTTTGAGTAATCAGGTCTATGGGGCGGGCATTGAGAGCAAGGTTTTCATTGGTTAACCACACGCGTGCCGTTTCATCATTGCTCACTATCGAATCCAGCGAGCGGAATACACGCACAAACAACAACGCAAAATCCCACTCTTTGCGCTTCTGGTCCAGCATGTATTTGCCGTCATACAAGCGTGTAATCGTCGCTGGGCTTAATCCAAGAATCGTCGCCAACATCGCACGCGAAAGCTGCAAACGCTCGGCAGCCCGACCAACTGCTTTGCTTAATACCTGTGCAGCATCGGGTTTTACTGCTGTTTCTATAGTTGCTATTGCCATGATTCTTATCCTTTCTATAGAAATTATATTATAAAAATATTTCTTTGGGGTATTTTAAGGCGAAGCGATTGGTAGATGACGGAAGGTGCTGAAATGAGAAAGGTACGCAGGGGTGAAAAACTAATATAGAACCCAAGAGGACATTAATTTTTCCGAGCTTTTAATATTAACTCCCATACCGGGCAATCAAGATCACTTTTTATTTTATAAATTTTCTCAGACTCTTTTAATAAAATCTCAGAGTCAAAAAAGTGGATGGAAATGTCAAGTAATTCTAACCCTATAGATAGGATCTTTTTTCTTAATGCCAATGGCGTGTAAAGTATTTGATTAAGTGATTGTTTATCTTCTAATATTTTAGATTCTGATAGTTGAATAGTGCCATCAGACAGCCAGTGCTTGAACTCAGGAAATGTCGTCGAGATGTCTACTGATGAAAGAATGGTGGGAAATAGCCCACCAAATACACCCTTGTGTTTAAGAACTCGCACACACTCTTCAAATATCTTCTGATTCACTTCATCGGAAGCAGACAAAATTGAGTTACATATTAGAACTGCATCGAATGTCTTGTCTAAAAAGCTTAGATTTCGTGAGTCTTCTAGGTAGTAAGTAACTTTGGGAGATTTTGTATTATTTTTAGCAACAGCTAAAGCCTTAGCTGACCAATCTGTGCACACTATCGATGTGATGTTCGGGTAGTTTTCTGAGATGTGATTTTGAAGAAATGTTTGGCTTCCACAACCGGGTATAAGCACAGACTCAACATTGTTATCGAGCATTTTGGATATATTTTCACAAACCTTCTTGTCTAAGGTAACGTTAAAAACATTGTCGTAATCATGTGACTCATAGTTTTTCTCCCAGCTTTTTTGCTCACAAGAATCAATTTTTTGTGGATTGTCATCACTATGCATATTAAACCTTTGGATTTCTTGCCAATAAATCAACTGTTAAACAAAATGTACTAGGTCATGTGTCCAAAGAAAGCATGTAGCTGACCAAGTGTAACCAAGCCCCGCTGATGCAACACATATCAATGAATTAGGTGTTATAGACTTTTCTTTTTCAGCGATTCCAAGACTGATCCATGGATCTATTGAGCCAACATGACCAAAATCAAATAAATACCGAGATTGAGTAATAGATAGCTGTAAATTGCTAAGTAATGTCTTGTGAAGACTTGGACTCAAATGATTAATAAACAAATGGCTAATTAATGATGGCGTGTTGCTTTGCTTTAATGCATCTGTAATTACCGTTTGATAGTTTTTAGTAGATGCTTGAATAAGTCGCTGCTTAAAGCCTTCATCACTTTTTAATGCAAACTTTTCTGCAAAATCACCCTGATTTATGCTTTCAATAACTCTTCGCTCAAGTACTACATCGTTGGAGAAGCTACTATCACTTAAAGTTGAAGAACCTAACACTAGGTTATTAGTTCCTTTGCTTATGAGAACAGCAGCAGCACCGTCTGCAAAGTTAAATAGGAATGAAGTGGTTTTGTCAGAGTAATCTATTAGCTGGCTTAGAAGGTGCCCTCCAGCTATCAGAACCTTATTTATCGTTGGGTCTGACTCAATAATATTTTTTGCTATTCTTAAGGCAATTACATCACACGCACTTTGAGCAAATAAATCTATGCCCCAAGCATTTTTCAAGTTTAATCTTTGTATTAGATTGGTTGATGCTGACCAAGTAGCACGATCTTGCTTCCCAGTTCCAGTCCAAATAACGAGATTTATCAAGTCTTTGTCCTGACCATCTAATATCCTATTGGCGGTTAATTCTGCTAAATCGGAAGATTGAGTGTTCGGAGGACATACAGGCTTTTGCTTAAGACCTAGTTTCGACAGAAAATAATTTTCTGGAAGTTTGGATAGTTCAGAAATCTCTTTTGCGCTAAGAAATGTATCTGGAATGTGAAGAGCAATCTTCTCTATAATTGGTTTCATGAAGCAGTTTGTTTTTTGTGGTTATAAACTAAGCCGCGAGCGAGATGCTTTTTAACTATCGTGGTAATTTCGTTTATTGAGTGATTTTCATACAAATAAACGGCATTTGAAATATCTTTGCTGCCTATGTAAGCTAAGTTGCCAATGCTATGAATTAACTCGAAACCAAGTACCTTGTTTAATTTGTACATTGAGCCATCTAGATAGTTAATACAGATAATTTTGTTAGATGTCTCTGAGCTAGCTTTGTCGAAGAGTGGTTTAGTCGACTTTATTAATGCTTCTAATGAGTGTCTTTTACTTTTGGTTACCCCTCCTGAGTCAGCAAAGTAAACTGGACTTAATGTTTGACTACCATATTCAAAATAACTATAAATTTTATCTTGGATTTTAGATAGCTCAGGATGTCGTATTTTATAAATATCAAAGCTGGAACCCAGCAACCCATCGCTTATTTCCCCAAATATTACTTTTCCGCAGCTAAAAGCAACTAAAGCATTATTCTCGTCCACTACTAAATTGAAGTCCAAACTATTATCTGTGCAGTAAATATCTTGAAGCTTTTGTATGTCGTAAAAGTTATTGAGTGGCGTTTCACAAAGATAACAATTGAGGCGGTTGCTTTCATTTATTACACCGGCCGAGAATGGGAAAATATGACCACAATCTAAGTTAGTGCAGTAATAACCTTTACCCCATTCGTCTCTAAATAAAGATAAATAAAGATTAAAGAATGCCTCATCTTGGTTAATGGCCTTGATTGTTTGAAATTTGATGTCGGCTAATAACTTCAAGGACATAAAAGTAATATCTATTCTTTTCTTGTAAACTCAACTGCTACTGATTTGATGGTATGGTCTTTGTCACTGTAATAGTTGATATGTCCCTCTAACGTGGAGCCATTATTGATCAGCATTAAAGTAATACTGCCTTTGTCAATTTTCGTTTTATCTAGACAGTGGTAAGTAAGAGTCAAAATAGAGTTTTCAAAATATCCATTTAAATACCACTCCCGGTTGATCTCATTACCTTCAAGGCATTTAGCAATCCCTTTCACTTTAGTATGCGATCTCTCCAGTTGGTAAATCAGCTTATTTTTTTCATCATTCTTATATGTAACGATACTTTCCCAAGTATCGCTAATTTCAGCACCTGTATAAGTTGTTTCTTTATACCAAGGTAGAACAATTTTTAAATAAACATCATTAACAAGCCACAACAATCCAGTAGTAAAAATACCAGACAGAATTCCTTGAAGGACCTCAGATCTTGTCGTAATTAGACCAAAAAGTAATGCATAGCCAAAAGCCCCCAATATTAAGGTGACCGTAGCTTTATAAATGTATTCCCATTTTTCGTTAGGCATGGTGAGAGTGTGGTAGAAGTTTAGAAAAGAGTATATATCCAATCTAGTGTGAGTGCTTATTGGAGATGTTGTAAGATGTTTTAGTAAGACACCTTTATGGCGTATATGTATTAAATCATAAGTATTATCGTAGGTTGACTTTTGATAATTGAATGTGATTTAAGCTACATTTTTGAATATTCAAAGAGTCATTGATATAAACGATTCTGTTGTATAAAGCTAAAAACCTGCTGAGGTATTTCAGTGATTGCGCTCTCGCCATTGTGCCGTATTTGTTCACGAATGCGGGTAGAGGAAATATCTGGCGGCGTAGTTGGCAGAAAGCTGATCAGGCCGTTCGCTTGTGTGGCAAAAGCTTCTGGCGCTGTGGCGATATCTACTAACTTTCCCTCATGCTCAGGATGCAAAAATAAGGTTTTTTCGCGGTCTGCGCGGTGTACGACTAGCAGGTGGCTGTAATCTAGTAGCTCTAACCAGCGGTGCCAGGTGGGGAGTTTTTGGTAGCTGTCTTGGCCCATCATTAAGCATAGCGCTTGATTAGGGAAGCGTTGGCGTAATAGGTGTAGGGTTTCTATGGTGTATGAGGTGCCCTGGCGTTCTAGCTCGCAGGTGTCGAGCACGAGCTTTGGGTGGTCCTGTATGGCTAGTTGTACCATCGTGGAACGATGTTGTGCGGTGACGGCGGGTGTTTGTTTATGCGGCGGCACTGCAGCGGGGATGAGGCGGACTTGCGTGCAGTGCAGGGTGTCGAGCACGGTTTGCGCGAGCACCAAATGTCCGTTGTGGATAGGGTTAAAGGTGCCGCCGAATATACCTATTATTTCCATTTCAGCCATTCTTTGGGCGCATCGCTGCGTTGCGCGGTGCTCGAAAACTCGCTGTACCAGCGCGTACTATCTCGTTTCCTGCGCTCCGTGCGCCTTGCGCTGCATCCCAAATAATGCCTGAAAGCGGCATTAAGCGCGAACGTGGCCGTCACCTAGCACCACATACTTCAGTGAAGTTAACCCTTCCAAACCGACTGGTCCGCGTGCATGCAGTTTATCGGTAGAAATACCGATTTCTGCACCAAAGCCGTATTCAAAGCCATCGGCAAAGCGAGTAGAGGCGTTGACCATGACGCTGCTGGAGTCGACCTCGCGCAGGAACTGGCGCGCTTTGGTGTAGTTTTCGGTCACAATCGCCTCGGTGTGCTGGCTGGAGTGTTTGTTGATATGCTCAATGGCTTCATCGACGCCGCTCACTACCTTGCAAGAGATAATCGCTGCCAGGTATTCGGTGTAGTAGTCTTCTTCAGTGGCCGCAATCGCTTGTGGCACCAGGGCGCGTGTTTCGTCGCAGCCGCGGATCTCAATGCCTTTGCTGGTTAGCATTTCGGCCAGTTTAGGCAGGGCGGTGTTGGCAATGCTGCGCGCGACCAATAGTGATTCGGCGGTGTTGCAGGTGCCCAGGCGCTGCGTTTTGGAGTTCTCAAGAATACGCAGGGCTTTGTCCAGGTCGGCTTCGTCGTCCACATACACATGGCAATTGCCATCCAGGTGTTTGATGACTGGAATACGCGCGTCGTTGCTGATGCGTTCAATCAGGCCTTTGCCACCGCGTGGCACGATGACGTCTACATATTGTTTCATGGTGATGAGTTCGCCCACGGCCGCACGGTCTGTAGTCTCGACCACCAACACGGCAGCTTGTGGCAAGCCAGCTTGTTGCAGGCCTTGGTGCACGAGCTTGGCCAGCGCCTGGTTGCAATGAATGGCCTCAGAGCCACCACGCAAAATACAGGCATTGCCGGATTTGATGCACAAACCAGCGGCATCGACGGTCACATTCGGCCGTGCTTCGTAAATAATGCCGATCACGCCCAGTGGCACACGCATCTGGCCGATCTGGATGCCGGAAGGGCGGTATTTGAAGTTGCTCATTTCGCCAATCGGGTCTGGCAGGCTGGCGATTTGTTCCAGGCCTTCGGCCATGGTCGCAACGGATTTTTCGCTTAAGGCCAAGCGGTCTAGCATGGCGGGTTCCATGCCGTTGGCTTTAGCGGCATCCAGGTCTTGCTGGTTGGCGGCTAGCAGCGCTTTTTCATGCTGACGAATCAGGGCGGCAATATTGCGCAAGGCCTGATTTTTGGTATTGGTGTCAGCTTTTGCCATCAAGCGGGAGGCGGCGCGTGCCTGCTCACCCAGTTGTTTCATGTAGTGTTGAATGTCCATAACCATATTCTATCTTAAAACCTTAACGAGACCTTGCCGCGGCAGCTCTGGTGGATTTATTGGCTGCCATGCGCGCAATGCCGCTGCATAGCCGAGAAAGCTCCAGCCAGGCATCACCGTCACCTACGCCTTTTGCCATGCGGTCTATGTCAGACAATTTCTGCAAAGCAGCTTCGATATGTTTTTGCGGTAAAAATTCCAGCGCGCGTTTGACTAATTGCTGGCGGTCGCCAAATAACCTGGCCTGGCTCATGGCCGCCTGCGCGGCCTGGCCGCTTTGCATGGCGAGCCGCACTTGCAATAAGGGGCGGAACAACCACACCAGTGGGTTCATCACCGCGACTGCAGTTTCACCTTCTTCACGCAGGCCTTCAATAATACGCAACACGCGGCTTTGGTCACCTTGCAGCATGGCTTCGCCGAGCTGTGAGACGTCGAACCGCGCCACGTTAAGCACGCATTGGCGGATGGCGTCTTCAGAAAGAGGGCCTGGCGGGTAAAGCAACCCTAACTTCTGGATTTCCTGGTGCGCAGCCAGTAAATTACCTTCTACCTGCTCGGCAATAAAGCGGCGTGAGGCTTCGTCAGCCGTTTGTTGTTGCATGGCCAGGCGTTGCGCAATCCACTCTGGCAGTTGCGCCAGCGGCACCTGGTTAAGCACCAGCAGTACGCCGTGTTGTAACAAGGCTTCGTACCAGGCGCTGCTGGTCATATCGCGGTCTGGCGCGGGCAGGGTGATGATAATGGTGGTATCGGCGGCGGGCAGTTCGGCCAACTGTTGCAAGGCTTTTGCGCCTTCAACGCCGGGTTTGCCGGTAGGAATATTGATTTCTAGAATACGTTGCTCGGCAAACAGCGAGAAGCTTTGCAAAAACTGGCTGACTTGAGCCCAGTTAAAATAGCGCTCTACGCTAAAGCTGGCACGCTCTTGTGCACCATGCTGGCGGGCCGCGGCGCGAATCTGATCCATGGCTTCGGTGATTGAGAGCGGCTCGTCCCCTGCCAACACAAACAAATGCTGTTTTGGTGGCAGGTGTTGAGCCAGTTGCGCAGCCTGGATGCGCATGTTTACTCCGCTTTTTTCAAGGCAGACAGGCGACGCATAATGCCGTTGAGCACGTCTGTACGCATGGTTTGAGTCAGTCGTTTTTCTTCTGCAAGCTTGGCAAGCAAGTTAGAGTCATTGTAAGTGTAGTCGCGACGGCTTTCCATCACCAGAGGCAAGCCCCATGTTGGCTCATTGCTCGCTTTGGTACGGTATTGCACGCGATAGTAAAGCTCGTACTCTCGCACCACACCGGTACCACTCAGGGACAAAATGCGTTTTTCATTTTCTTCATGCATCAGGTCAACTTGCAGCTCGGCTTCTTCAGCGGTCTCCACCAGCCGAATGTTTTGCTCTTTTAAACTTTTTTTAAGTGCGGACGTAATTTGAGTATTGCCATTGAGTTGCACGGTTTTAAACGATACCGGATTAGGTTGTCTGAGCTGAAAGCCGCAGGAGGACAAAGCTGCAATCAAAAAAAGCCAGCCACTATTTTGCCAAAAGCGCTTTGGCAAAAATGGTGTCAGGTGTGAAAGCAGCATAGTCATCCTTTCTTTAAGCAACCACAATATTAATCAGTTTGTTAGGCACCACAATAATCTTTTTCACGCTGCCTTCATTAAGAAACTTCTGCACGAAGTCTTGATTAACGGCGGTCGCTTCAATCTGCTCTTTGGCCATGCTTTTAGGGATACTAATGCTGCCGCGCAATTTGCCGTTGACTTGTACGACATATTCCACTTCGTCTTGCACCAGTGCCGAGTTAGCTGGCTCAGGCCATTTTGCGGTGAGAATATCTGCGCCCAGCTTGAGGCTTTGCCACATGACTTGCGTTACGTGTGGCGCAATCGGCGATAGCACGCGCAACAGGATGCTGTAGCCTTCAAACGCCACGGCTTGCCAGTCTTTTTCGGCTTCTTTTTGCACTTTTTCCAGCGTGTTGAGCATTTTCATGCAGGCTGAGGCCACCGTGTTAAATTGCAGCTTAGCCAGGTCAACGTTGGCTTGCTTCAACACACTGTGGATTTCGCGTCTATGGTTAGCGAGCTCGCCGGTGAGTTTGTTTGGCAAGTCGGTAGGCTGGATTTGCGATAAAGCATAGCCAAAGTTCCACACGCGCTTTAAGAAGCGGTGTGAGCCTTCTACACCGCTGTCTGACCACTCTAGCGTTTGCTCTGGTGGTGCCGCAAACATCATAAAGAAGCGTGCGGTATCAGCACCGTATTGCTCAATCAGCGATTGCGGGTCGACGCCGTTACGCTTGGACTTAGACATGGTGCCTATGCCTTGGTAGTCAATCGCTGAGCCATCTTTCAGCAGTTTGGCGCCGGTGATTTTGCCGCTAGCGTCTTGTACCAATTCGATTTCTTCTGGCGCGAAATATTCAATACCGCCTTTGGCTGTACGGCGCGAGAAAATATGGTTAAGCACCATACCTTGCGTTAGCAGGTTGGCAAACGGCTCGTCATAGTTGACCAGGCCGAGGTCGCGCATCACTTTGCTCCAGAAGCGTGAATACAGCAGGTGCAAAATCGCGTGCTCAATGCCGCCAATATATTGGTCGACTGGCATCCAGTGGTTGGTTTGTGCATCGACCATGGCTTCACTGCTAAAGCCGGAAGCATAGCGTGCGTAATACCAGCTGGAATCAACAAAGGTATCCATGGTATCGGTTTCGCGCTTGGCTGGCTGGCCACATTTTGGGCAGGCGCAGTTCAAAAAGTCTTCGCGCTTGTTGAGCGGATTGCCTGAGCCATCTGGTACGCAGTCTTCTGGTAATTTGACCGGTAACTGGTCATCTGGCACCGGCACATCGCCACAGCTGTCGCAATGAACGATAGGAATCGGGCAGCCCCAGTAACGTTGGCGCGAAACACCCCAGTCGCGCAGGCGCCAGTTGGTTTGTTTACCACCCAGGTTTTTGTCAGCCAGGTCAGCCGCCACGGCATCAATGGCTTGTGTGTAGCTCAGGTCGTTATATTTGCCAGAGTGTATGCACACGCCTTTGGCTTTGTCGCCATACCATTCTTGCCAGGCATTTAAGTCAAAGCTTTGCTCGACCACGCTAATCACTTGTTTAATCGGCAGGCTATATTTTTTGGCAAAGCCAAAATCACGCTCGTCGTGCGCAGGCACGGCCATCACTGCGCCTTCACCGTAGGTCATGAGCACGTAGTTACCGACCCACACCGGCACTTGTTCGCCGGTGATCGGGTGGGCGACTGTCAGGCCGGTGTCCATGCCTTCTTTTTCCATGGTTGCCATATCGGCTTCCATGACTGAGCCTTGCTTGCATTTGTCGATAAATGCTTGCAGGGCTGGGTTGTTCTGCGCAGCATGGGTTGCCAATGGGTGTTCTGCAGCCACGGCACAGAAGGTCACGCCCATGATGGTATCGGCGCGGGTGGTAAAGACCCACAATTTGCCGTCATCAATCAGGTTGCCGTCGTTGGTTTTAATGTCGTGCGTAAAAGCAAAACGTACGCCCACACTTTTGCCTATCCAGTTGGCTTGCATGGTTTTTACGCGCTCTGGCCAGCCTGGTAGTTTATCTAGGTCGTCCAGCAGTTGCTGGGCATAACCGGTAATGTGCAGGTAATAACCCGGGATTTCACGCTTTTCAACCAGCGCGCCAGTGCGCCAGCCACGACCATCAATCACTTGCTCGTTAGCCAGTACGGTCTGGTCAACCGGGTCCCAGTTCACCACCTGAGTTTTTTTGTAGGCAATGCCTTTTTCCAGCATGCGCAAAAACAGCCACTGGTTCCATTTGTAGTAGTCGGGTTGGCAGGTCGCCAGTTCACGGCTCCAGTCAATGGCAAAACCCAGTGACTTCAACTGCTTGCGCATATAGGCAATGTTGTCGTAGGTCCATTGCGCAGGTGGCACATTGTTTTGAATCGCCGCATTTTCAGCAGGCAGGCCAAACGCATCCCAACCCATAGGCTGCAGTACGTTAAAGCCTTTCATATGGTGATAACGGCTTAACACGTCACCAATGGTGTAGTTGCGCACATGCCCCATATGCAATTTGCCACTGGGGTAGGGGAACATAGACAAGCAGTAGTATTTGGGTTTATTGCTCTCTGCCTTGGCCTGAAAACTCAGGCTGGACTCCCAATGTTGTTGTGCCTGTTGTTCGACTTCTTTGAATGGATACTGCTGTTGCATGTGCGTGGCTTGAAAGTGACTAAACGAAGCGCTAATTATACCCGAGAACTGATAGGCATGTTTTGCGTTGGCATGTCCTTGGCGGGGGATTCAATCACTGGTTGGTTGATATTAGCCATGTGTGTTGAAAGCAGGTTGATATAAACCGATTGGGTGTGAGGTTGGTGTCTGTAAATCCTCATTATTATTTATATAAATATAATTTATGCAATAAAAACATGGGGATAACGGTTATCGTAATAACATTGGTATCAATATTGCAGCCTTTTCATTTGTTTTTTATAACAATATGGACAGAAGAGGGTGTAACACATGAAGAAAAAAAGCTTTTTGATGGCCACAGTGCTGGCGTTTAATCCAGCCATGGAAGTCTTGGCGGAAGAAAAAGAGCGGCAGGATGAAACAGTCAATATTTCACCGGTGGTTGTGAAAGGGATTTTGCCGGATCGCCTGGAGTCGGTGCCTGGTTCTTATTATCTGGTGGATGAAAAAGCCCTGGAGGAAAGGCGCCCGTTTTCAATTCAGGAAGCCTTGAATAATGTGCCGGGTGTGCATGTGGTGGGTGAAAACAGTTTTGGCTTGGGCGTGAATATTGGCGTGCGTGGCCTGGACCCACGCAGAACGGCGCGCACTTTACTGATGGAAGACGGCATGCCCTTGTTTTTGGCGCCCTATGGTGACCCGGCTGCGCATTACACCACGCCTTTGGAGCGCGTGCAGCGCATTGAAGTAGTGAAGGGTTCTGGCCAGATTTTATATGGCCCACAAACCGTGGGCGGCATGATTAACTTCGTTACCAGGCCTGTGCCTAATGACGGCCAGGTGCATGGTAATGTGTCTGCGACGCTGGGCAACAACGACTTTAGCAGCCTCTATGGCAATATTGGTGCGGGCGACGAGCGTGGTGGTTTGATGATTGATGCCTTGCATAAAAAAGGGGATGGCATTCGTGATAACCATGATTTTGAGATTCAGGAATACACCGCCAAAGGGCAGTTGAATTTATCTGACCGCCACACCCTGATTGCCAAGGCCAGTTATTTCCGTGAGAGCTCTCATGTGTCTGAAACCGGGTTGGGCCTGGTCGAATACAATGAAGATAAATACCAGGCGCCGACTGGCAAAAATGATGTATTCGAGCACGAGCGCACGACGTTTCAATTACAGCATCTGTTTCAGATTAATGCACAGGCAAAACTCAGCACACAAGCCTATTATGCCAAGTCTGAGCGGGCCTCTTTCAGGCAGATTAACGACCCAGGTGGCTTGGGTGGGCGCTCGGTGATGGACCGTTGTACTGGCTTGGGTGTGGCTACCGAAGCCAATGCCGACCAATGTGGTGGACGCTGGCGCCCGCGTGAGTATGAATACTGGGGCATAGAGCCGCGTCTGGATTTACAGCACAGTTTGTTTGGTGTAGAGAGTAATGCCGTGCTTGGATTCCGCTACCATCGTGAAGATATTCAGCGTAACCAGTTTCGTGGGAGTGACCCTCGCATCCAAAATCAGGGCTATGCAGAAGCTTTTGGCGATCACCGCGAGCAGATTCACAGCGATGTCGAAGCCAAGTCATACTATGCACAAAATACCTTTTATGTGGGCGACTGGACGTTCACGCCCGGTTTGCGCATAGAAGACTTGCGTATCAGGACCGATATTCTGCGTGCTGAAGGCGCGGTGCAAAATAATCCCCAGTCAAAAGACACCAATCATCAAAGCAAAGTATTACCGGGTTTTGGTTTAACCTGGAACGGGATTGAAAAAACCACTTTGTTTGCTGGCGTCCACAAAGGCTTTGCGCCACCGCGCCCTGACCGTGATATTAATGCGCCAGGCGGTGCCAATACAGCCGTGGTGGTGAATACCAAACCGGAAGAAAGCACCAATTGGGAGTTGGGTGCGCGTTCTAATTACATCAAAGGCGTCACTTTTGAAACCACGCTGTTCCACACCATTTTTGACGATATTGTGGTGGCTGGCCCGACTTCCGGCTCGTTTATCAATGGCGGGCAATCGCAGCAAAGCGGGTTAGAGTTGGCTGGTCGCATTAACTTTGGCCAGATCTATGACTCTGCACATAATATCTACCTCGCCGGGTCTTACACCAACCTGTTCACGGCCAAGTTTAAAAAAACCAACGCGGCAGCAGATGTGTTTAGTGGTGACCGTTTGCCTTACGCGCCCAAACACATGGCATCGTTGAGTTTGGGTTACCAGCATCCGGTTGGCTTTGATGCCCGAATTGGTGTCGATTATGTCAGTGAGCAGCAAGAAGACGTCTCTTACCGCGTTGGTCGCTCAGAGGAAGACGTATTATCTGGCCGTACTGGTCGCATCCCGTCTTATGCACTGCTCAATGCCACCGTGAATTACCGGCCTGTTGGCAGTCGTGTGTCGTACTTTATGAGTGCCTATAACCTGGCAGACAAAGAGTATCTCACCAGCCGCGTGGATGGCATGGTCGTGGGTCGCCAACGGCAGGTATTTGGCGGCATCCGTTACGATTTCTAATATTTGATCTATAGCCAATAAAAAAGCCCGCAGTATGCGGGCTTTTTTGGGTTAGCGCATTATTTTAATGCGCTAAAAATTTCTTCTTTAATCGTATTCAGTTCGCCGAGGCCGTTGACCTTGACGTATTGTGGCGCGCCGCTCACACCGGATTTCGCCCAGTCAGAATAGTAACCAATCAGTTGCTCGGTTTGGTCGTGATACACCTGCAAACGCTTGAGCACGACTTCTTCTTTGTCGTCGTCACGTTGCACCAGCTCTTCACCGGTCACATCGTCTTTACCCGCTACTTTGGGGGCGTTAAATTTAACATGGTAAGTACGGCCAGAAGCCGGATGGCTGCGGCGACCGCTCATGCGCTCGACAATCGCGGCATCCGGCACGTCGATTTCAACCACGTAATCAATGGCGACACCCGCGTTTTTCATGGCTTCTGCTTGCGGAATGGTGCGTGGAAAGCCGTCGAACAAAAAGCCATTGGCGCAATCTGCATCTTTAATGCGCTCTTTTACCAGGCCGATAATCACTTCATCCGGCACCAGGCCGCCTGCGTCCATAAATTTTTTGGCTTCTAAGCCCAATTGAGTGCCTGCTTTGACTGCTGCGCGCAACATATCGCCAGTGGAAATTTGCGGGATATTGAATTTTTCTTTAATAAAGGTGGCTTGTGTCCCTTTACCGGCACCGGGGGCGCCCAGCAGAATCAAACGCATAACATGCTCCAAAAGTGTGGGTTTTAGTAAAAACAGGATTATATCAGGCTAAGCTTTAAATCAGGTTAAGCCAGCACGGCTTTGCGCAAGTTCGGCTTAGGCCTGATTGGTGAGTGATTGGTCCGCCAGGTAGTTACTGATGGTGACAAACTCGGCCACGCTCAGGTTTTCGGCGCGCAGCTGCGAATCGATATTCAATGCGGTAAATCCATCATCATCGAGCAGGCCTTTGAGGGTGTTGCGCAAGGTTTTTCGGCGCTGGCCAAAGGCTGCCGTGACGACTTTGGCAAACAAGGCTTCATCGGTGGCCGGGTAAGGTAAGGTGGCATAAGGCACGCAGCGCACAAAAGCAGACTCGACTTTAGGTGCCGGGTCAAAGGCCTCTGGTGGCACGGTGACCATGTATTCCATCTGCAGGCGGTATTGCAGCATGACAGACAAACGGCCATATTCTGAGTTTGAAGGGTCGGCGACCATGCGCTCGACCACTTCTTTTTGCAGCATAAAGTGCATGTCTATAATCTGCGCGGTGTTTTCCAGCAGCTTGAACAGAATGGGGCTGGAGATGTTATACGGCAGGTTGCCAACCACGCGGATGCGCTCGCCTATGGTCGCAAAATCAAACTTCAATACATCTGAATTATGGATGGTGATTTTCTTGGGCGGGTAAAAGCCCTGCATCCATTGAATAATGTCGCGGTCGATTTCGACTACATGTAAATGATCCAGATGCTTGATCAAAGGCTGTGTCATGGCACCCAGGCCAGGCCCGATTTCGACCATCAGGTCGTCCGCTTGTGGATGGATGGCGTTGATCAGGCTTTGGATGATGGCTTGGTCAATCAAAAAGTTTTGACCAAATTTTTTCTTGGCGATGTGTTTCATATATTTGAATGGTTGCGTGTTTTGGACAGGGTGATGGCCAGTTGTATGGCACTGAGCATGCTGCCGAGATCGGCTTTGCCACTGCCCGCAATATCCAGCGCTGTACCGTGATCAACGGAGGTGCGGATGATCGGTAGCCCCAAGGTGACATTCACCCCTTCGCCAAAGCTGGCATGCTTGAGTACGGCCAGGCCCTGGTCGTGATACATGGCCAGAAACGCGTCAGCCTGTGACAGGTTTTTTTGCGAAAACATGGTGTCGGCGGGCAAGGCACCGATGAGTTGCATGCCCTCTGCGCGCAAATTGTCTAGTACCGGGTTGATGGTGTCGATTTCTTCCATGCCCAGGTAGCCGTTTTCACCTGCATGCGGATTCAAGCCAGCGACATAAATGCGCGGCTGGGCAATACCGAATTTGTGTACCAGGTCATGATGCAGAATACGGATGGTGGTGCTGAGACTGTCAGCCGTAATGGCGGCACTGACCTGAGTGAGTGGCAAGTGGGTAGTGGCCAGCGCAACGCGCATGCCGCCACCGACCAGCATCATCACCACTTGTTCGGTGTGGGTTTTTTCTGCCAGATATTCAGTATGGCCGGTAAATGCGATGCCTGCATCATTAATCACGCCTTTGTGTACCGGGGCAGTGACCATGGCATCAAACTCGCCAGCTTGGCAGCCTGTTAGCGCGCGGTCCAGCATGGTTAACACGGCTGCGCTGTTGGCCGGGTTGAGTGTGCCGGCGACCACCGGTGCGGCAGTTTCTACCGGCAACACATAAAGGCTACCGTCACCTGCATGCGCTGGCAGCGTGTTGGTATAGGTGTGCAACGCTAACGGCATGCCTAACTGAGCGGCTCTGGCTTGCAACGCTGCTGGGTCGGCTAGCACCACCAGTGCCGCAGGTAGGGCGCTATGGGCGAGTTTGACGCAAATATCCAGCCCGATACCGGCAGGTTCGCCAGCGGTAATCGCAATGCGAGGCAAGGTGTTCATGCGTTTAGAATTTGTCTTCTAAACGCATTTCAACAAAGGCTTTGTCACGTAATTCGTGGATCCAGTCGTTATAAGATTCTTCGGCTTTACGGGCACGGATTTCCTGACGCGCTTTGAGGCGTTTGGACTCTTTGGACATATCCTGTTTACGGCGCTCCAACACTTGAATGACATGCCAACCAAACTGACTGCGGATGGGCGCACTGACTTCATTGATTGCCAGTTCTGCCATGGTTTTTTCGAACACAGGCACCGTGTCACCGGGGCTAATCCAGCCGAGATCACCGCCGTTAGAGGCACTACCATCATCAGAGTATTGACGTGCCATGTCCTGAAAAGGCGTGCCATGGTCGATGCGCTCTTTGATGCCTTCGATTTTTTGTTTGGCTTCTTTGTCAGATAAAACTTCATTTGGTTTTAACAAAATGTGGCGCACATGGGTTTGCTCAACGATCAATGTGCTTGCGCCTGCGCGTCTTTCATTCAGTTTGAGAATATGAACACCGGTGCCGCTACGGATAGGCCGTGAAACGCCGCCTGCTTGCAATGTTTTAACCAGCTCCAGAAACTGGGCCGGCATTTGCTGGCCACTGCGCCAGCCTAAGCTGCCGCCATCGAGCGCGTTTGGCGCATCTGAAAAGTTAGCTGAAGCCTTTTCAAAGCTCATGCCTGCCGCTAATGCTTTGGTGATTTGTTCGGTGCGGGCTCTGGCTTTTTGAATGTCTTCCGGTGAGCTGTCTTCTGGCAAGCGAATCAGGATTTGCGAGATATTAAACTCATCCAGGTCGCCCTCTTTTTCTTGAGTGGTCAAATAATTGTCAATTTCGGCTTCAGAAATATTGACCTTGTTATCGACATCGCGCTCGCGCAAGCGGGCCATGATGATGTCATTGCGGATGTCTTCGCGAAATTTGTAGAACGGTGTCCCGTCTTCTTCGAGCGCCTTTTTAAAGGCAGGCAAGGTCAGGTTGTTTTGTTCAGCAATGCGCTCTATGGTTTTGTCCAGTTGTGCGTCTTCCACCTTAATGCCGGTTTGGGCCGCCAGTTGCAGTTGTAAACTATCGACAATCAGCCGTTCCAGAATCTGCTTTTGCAGCACGTCATCGGGCGGGACTTCTACGCCTTTTTTAATCATTTGCGTTTTAACAGACTCCATGCGGTTAAGCATTTCCCGTTCTGTAATCACCGATTGATCAACCACGGCAATAATACGATCCATTTTTTCTATGGGACGTTTGTCGGCGGCCAATAGTGTTGTGGATTGCGCTGCACACAGCGCAAACACAACCGTGGATAAAAGTAGGGTAGATAAACGGTTCATCATTGCGAGTTCTGGTCTCTGTAAATTGCCGGGATGTCGTAGGTGCGCATATAGCTTGGAATATTGCGCTTGATCACATTTAAAGGATTGGCGCCAATGGAAGTCAACCCACCGAGTTCGAGTTGGAAAAACATGGCATAGTTCGCGTCGGCGGTGGCTGTTTGCACGCGCTGCATAACTGCACGTGCCTGCCAGCAACCGGCATCATACTCCAGGCCACCCAGGAACTGCACGATGTTGCCATCGCGGATGGAGTAATTGAGCCTGCTGATGCCATACCAGCCTGCACCCAGTGGCCATTGCGCAGAGGTATCAATTTGCTCAAGCGTGTTGGCGGTATAGCGGTAGCCAAAGCTGAATGATTTGCCTGGTTCTGGGTTGTAGCGTAGCAAATAGTTGTTACGTTCCATATTGCCGCGGTCAGGGTCATATTGCCAGAACGTGTCCAGATTGAGGCGACTGGAGAGGCGTGCCGTAAAGCCCGCCAGAATGTCGGATGACTTTCGTGTGCTGGCCGAGGTGCCGGGGAGCGAAACTTGCTGATCGTCAAAATAAAAACGCTGCCCCAAGGTGGCACTCAGTCGTTCAATGCCAGTTTCAGCATCAATCAGGCGGCTGGTAAGTGCCAGCGTTGTCTGGTTAGCATTGTTTACCCTGTCACCGCCAATAAACTGGTTTTCGGTAAAAATGGAGTCCTGATTCAAGGTCGCGAGCGCAGTATCAAAAATCGGGATCTTACTTTGATCTCGATACGGAATGTAAACGTAATACGCTCTTGGCTCCAGCGTGTGCGTATAGTTGGTGCCAAATAAGCTCGACTCACGATCAAAGTAGAGTCCTGAATCCAGGCTAAAAATAGGCAACGTGCGGCTCAACTGGTTATACTCTTCAGAGTAACCTGCGGGCACATTATTATTCAAACTGTATTGTGTGGTATTCACGCCGAATTTAGGTGTGACAAAACCATATGAATTTTTGATCGGGTAGGACACTGACGGGTAGAAATTTAACCTGGAGCCCGTAGGCACAGTGCCCATTTCTTGCATACTGTCAAAATAGACATATTGCGCCGCTGTTTGCGTCGTAATGCCGTTCCAGCTATTGTCGTAATTGACGGTCAGCTGAGGCAGGCGCTGATATACAAAAGATTTGTTATCCAGGTTTTGATAGCGCTGTACGGAGCCATTAAATGTCCAGTTATCATCTTGATAGTCAACAAAAGCAGTTTGTTGCAGGTTGACGCGCGACGTCACCTGAATTCTGGTCGCCATTTCAGAGAAATACTTATCGTCTGACACTTTTTCCAGATTGTAACCGCCTGACCAGTGCTCGCTAAAGCGCTGCAGGTGCGACAATTTGGCATAAAAGCGGGTTTGATCAGTCAGGCTGTCTTTATCCAGATATTCGAAGTTGTTAATACCTGAGTAATCCTCACCCAGGTAGCGAAACTCGCCTTGCAGTTGCGTACCGCGTTTGCTCAGGAAACGGGTGGCAATGGTGGCGTCCATATCTGGGCGGATATTAATATAGTACGGCGTGAGTAATTCAAAACCGCTTCTGGAGGTGGTGCCCCATAACGGCGCCAGCAGACCACTTTTTCGCTGGTTGTTATAAGAAAAACTCATCCATGGTGTGTAAAGAATCGGCACCCCTTTAAACTCAACAAAGGCATTGGTCGCTTCACCCGTGCGCGTGTAGTCATTGAGTTCCAGATTGTTGGTTTTGATGTACCAGTCGTCTACATCGGCAGCACATGAGGTGTAGCTGGCTTTTTTCAGGCGTTTGATGTTTTCGCCTTCAAACAGCACTTGCTTGGCTGTCGCGCGGATATTTTCAAACGAAGTGCTATTGCTTTGCGTGCTATAAGACTGGTTATCTTCCAGATACTTTTTGGGGTCACTCAGTAAGATAGCTTCATCATTGAGTAAGGCGCTGCTATCCTGGTTGCTGGGCGGTGGCGGGCTGCTCTTAAATTCAATGCTGACATCACGCATCTCACCAATATTTTCACTCATGCGCATGCGCAGCATCGGGCCCGTAATTTTGGTTTGGCCCGCAGTAATGACCGCATTGCCATCTACTTGCAGCTCGTCATTCTGGATGTCATAGCGGATATCATCGCCAGTGACTTGCTGGCCTTCTTTGCGAATCACTGCGTTGCCAATCGCCCGCATTTGCCTGTCCATGTGCAGTTGCAGGGTATCGCCTTCAATTTCAATGGCACCAGGCAAGGTAGTGTTTTCTGCGACGACCATGCTTTCTGGATCTGCCTGCTCATCCGCGCGTGCAGGCACAGGCGACAAGGTACTGATGGCGATGAGCGCCAAAATCAGCCGGATGCCGCGGTCCTGAAAGGTGGATGAGTGAGCTTGCAAATTATTCAAAGAGTGATCGTTTCGGTAAGGCCTGTGAATGGCCGATGGTTGTATGCACGCATCCCGGACCCTACGGCCAGATGTCCCATTTCAATTGGGCTATATTATTCATGAAAATGCTTAAAAAGTCATTTTTCACTTAAAATGACAGCCGTATTTTAACAGTAATGCCCGCCAGTATGGGCTGATTCATTATTTGGGAACATTTGTGGATAGAACACAGCAACTACACCTTTGGCTGCAGCAGGTGCTTGATCAGCCGTTTACACTCACTACTGCTTCGGCAGATGCCAGTTTCAGGCGTTATTTTCGCGTGCACTTGCCGACACACACCTTAATTGCCATGGATGCGCCACCGCCACAAGAAGACTGTCGCCCATTTGTGCGTGTGGCTGAGCAGTTGCTGGCTGCCGGGCTCAATGTGCCTAAAATTGTGGCGCAGGACGTCACACAAGGCTTTTTGCTGCTCAGCGATTTAGGCAACGACACTTATCTGTCGCAATTAAACCGTGATAACGCCAAAGCCTTATATGGTGATGCTTGCCAGGCGCTGATTAAGATGCAACTGGCGACGCAGCCAGACGCCTTGCCAGCCTATGATAGTGCGCTGCTCATGCGTGAGTTGCAGTTGTTTCCTGAGTGGTATGTGAGCAAGCATTTAGGACAAACATTGTCAGCCGAGCAGCAGGCGGTCATGGATAAAACCTTCGCCTTACTGATAGACAATATTCTGCAGCAGCCGCAAGTGACAGTGCATAGAGACTATCACTCACGTAATTTGATGGTCACGCCCGACAATAACCCGGGCGTACTGGACTTTCAGGATGCCGTGATCGGCGCCATCACTTACGACTTGGTTTCCTTATTTAAGGATGCTTATATTCGCTGGGACGAAGAAGATTTAATGGACTGGGTTGTCCGTTACTGGCAATCGGCTAAAAAAGCCGGTTTACCCGTCACCGCTGATTTTGGCGAGTTTTATAAAGACTTTGAATGGATGGGCGTACAGCGCCATATCAAGGTGTTGGGTATTTTTGCCCGCTTGTATCACCGCGATGGCAAAGAGGGCTACCTCAAGGATATGCCATTGGTCATGCAATATTTACAGGCCGCTTGTGAGCGTTATGTCGAGTTGCGTCCGTTTCTCAGACTGTTGCTCGCCTTGGAAAAGGCAGCCTAAGCCATGCGTGCGATGATTCTGGCCGCCGGCCGCGGTGAGCGCATGCGGCCGCTAACTGACCATACCCCCAAGCCATTATTGATGGTGGGCGGCAAGCCTTTAATCGTCTGGCATATTGAGCGCCTGGCCGCCGCGGGGATGACCGAGCTGGTCATCAACCATGCGCATCTGGGACAGCAGATTGAGGATGCGCTGGGCGACGGCCGACAATGGCAGGTGCACATTCAATATAGCGCAGAAGTCACGGCACTCGAAACCGCAGGTGGCATTGCCTATGCCTTGCCTTTATTGGGCGAGCAGCCGTTTGTGGTGGTCAATGGCGATGTGTTTACCGATATTGATTATGCCAGCCTAGCGTTGCCTGCAGACAAGCTGGCGCACTTGGTGATGGTCGATAACCCACCGCAGCATGCCGCCGGTGACTTTGGTCTGGCAAATGGCTTGGTGTTTGAATCTGCTGCTGACCGGTTGACGTTTTCGGGCGTGGGTGTTTATCATCCATCGCTATTCGACAGCGTACAGCACGGGCAGTCAGCCAAGTTAGCCCCGCTGTTAAAAGCTGCGATGCAACAGCAGCGCGTGACTGGGCAACATCACCACGGATTGTGGCATGATATCGGCACGCCAGAACGTTTGGAACAGCTGGATCATTGGCTAAGTAAAAAGAGTTAAAAGCAAAAAGAATTAATCAGGGGGAAACATGAAGCCACCATACGAGCATCGCACCGATAAAATCGCGCATCAGGCATTAATGTGGATAGAGCGGCTGGGTTTGGGGCTGGTGACGATTGCGACCTTCTTTTCACTGGCACACGAACTGGCGCGCATGTGGGATGCCGGCATGGTCGGGCTGGGCGATTTGTTGCAGCTGTTTTTATATCTGGAAGTGTTTTCCATGATCAACAGCTATTTTGGCACCGGCAAATTACCCATGCGCTACCCGATTTACATTGCCATGGTGGCGCTGGCGCGCTATTTGTTGCTGGATATGAAGGAAATGACCGAGACACATATGCTTGCGGTGTCTGCAGCCATTCTGATCTTAGCGGTGTCTGTGCTGGTGATGCGCTTTGGGCATTCGCGTTACCCTTACGAAGATATTCCCGAGCAAAAAAGAGACTTGTTATAATTTTTTATAACCGCATGTGCGCCATCTGCACAGCGCACTTAGGCAGTCAGGCGGCGGCCAACTCTTCATTCACCATGGTCACCTGGTTACGGCCTTGTGCTTTCGAGGTATATAACGCTTGATCTGCCCGCGTAATAAAACTGTCAGCCGACTCACCAGGGTGATAAGCAGTGACCCCCATTGAAATGGTAATGTTAGAAATCAACCGCTGCGTGACATTGTTTTTGATGGTAATGGCAGCCACCTGGCGACGAATGTTTTCAGCTATTTCTTTAGCAATATCGACGCTGGTATGTGGCAGTAGCAACACGAACTCTTCACCACCATAACGGGCTGCCGTATACACATTACCTGACACGGTTTTTAAAATCCGTGCCACGGCCTGAATGACTTTGTCACCAAATAAATGGCCATAGCTGTCATTCACCTTTTTGAAAAAATCGATATCGGCAATCATCAGGCAAGTGTCTTCATTGGCCGGGGTGTCCAGGCACTGGTGCAAAGCCGTATCAAAGCCTTTGCGGTTCATCAGCCCGGTCAGGCCGTCGGAGATCGCCTCCTGCTTGGCTTTCATAATCTCGTTTTTCAGGTCAGAAATTTCTTCCAGGCTCGCTTCCAGTTGGTGCTGCAAACCATGCATAGAGGTTTGCATTTGCTCTGTATCAGCCAGCAATGCCCCTAATTGGGCGCCGAGTTTAGGGTCTAGCTGTTGAATTTCGTCCGACCAGGCATCAAGTGACTTTCTAAACTGTGAGGTGTCTTGCCCGGCTTTTTCTGTGGAAGAGGTGATGTTGGTCACCACCTGGCTAAAGCGTTCAACCAATACCTTGGCGCTATCAGTGTCTGTGCTGGCAATATGTTTGTTAAATAGGTGCGCCGTGCTTTTTTCGTTGAGCTTTTTTTCTTTCTCAATCAAGTCGTTGACTTCTTCAATCAGGCGCGCATGCTCGCCCGACGAGTATTCATACCAGACAGCGTAGCTGACCGGGTGAAAAGCCGCATCCTGCATCGACATGTGGTGGATGGCTTGTCGCAGATATTCTGCACTTTTTTCTTTAGTGATTTGGTATTGCATCATGGTCTTTCGCGATGTTGAGTTCAATACAACGCATCTTCTTGTTGTTGAGTTTTCTAACCATACTCAAGGGGAATAACGGCAGGCAGCAGATTTTTTTAAGGGTGAAGGCAAAATAAATCTTTAAAACAGCGGATGTTGCTTAAAATAATGCATCGTTCACCATCATCATCGCCATGAAAAAAGAAGACTTGATGCAACTGGTCACCCTCAAAATGCCCTATGGTAAATATCAGGGCAGGCTGATTGCTGACTTGCCTGGTAATTATCTGCACTGGTTTGCGCGTGAAGGGTTTCCGCCGGGCGAGCTAGGCCGCTTGCTGCACCTGATGCGTGAAATTGACCATAATGGATTATCCCCTTTGCTGACACCGCTACGCGCAGAGGCGGCGAAACAGCATGATTGATGTCAGGCATTGGTGGCTAATCTTGCTATTGAATACCACCGCCGTGCTGGCAGAGGAGGCCTGGCAGTCGCCTGAATATTTGCAGCAGGCATTTAATGAGGTGGCACTGCATACTGAATATGTGGCGGGGGAGCAAGTGGTGCGCAAATGGCAGCAGCCGGTCAAAGTATGGCTGGAGCACCATGCCGATCGGGCAGAACAACATACCTCGCTGACGACGGCTCACTTAAGACACCTGGCCCAGATTACTGGTCATCCGATTAGCCTGGCCGCCAGCGCCGCTGAAGCCAATATGACCGTGGTATTTAGCCAGTCTGCGCAATGGCGGCAAGAAATCGCACACCTCAGCGCCAATAAAAGCCTGCCGCCACCTGCTGATGCCATATGCATGTTCGGCGTGACCCTGGATGCACAAAAAGCCATCAAGCATGCTTGGGTGGTCATTCCTGTCGATCACGCGCAAGAGCATGGTGCACTGGTGTCTTGCATCGTCGAAGAAATCACCCAAGCCATGGGTTTGCCCAACGATTCAGACAAGGTATATCCCTCAATATTTAATGACAAAACGCCAGAGTCCTTATTGACTGGCCTCGATGCCTTATTGTTAAAAATGCTGTATCTGCCCGCTATCAAGCCAGGTATGCGCGCCGCGCAGGTGCAGCCGATCTTGGCGCGCCAACTGCAACAGTGGCAAAGCGATGGCACGATTCAAAGCGCCGAAAAAAATGTCAGGCAGTCTGCACTGTATGAAATGATGGGCTTCTGACGCGCTGTTGGCAGGAACCATTCCAGCAATTGCTAACCAAATACGCTACAATTCCCAACTATCCAGAACGTACTTTGAGTCTCTCCATGCAAGAATTTTCCCGTCGTCGCCAGCAACTGATGCAGAGCATGCAAGCGGGTATTGCGGTGATTCCGACCGCGCCCGAAGTCACGCGCAATCGCGACAGCCATTATCCTTACCGTTTTGACAGCTATTTTTATTACCTGACCGGGTTTAAAGAGCCTGAAGCCGTGTTGGTGCTGATTGCCGGCGCATCGCCAAAAACCATTCTGTTTTGCCGTGATAAAGACCTGGATCGCGAAATCTGGGATGGTTTTCGCTATGGGCCGGAGGCCGCCAAAAAAGAATTCGGTTTTGATGAGGCGTATTCCATCACACAACTGGATGAACAATTACCAAAGCTGATGGCGAATCAGCCGGAATTGTTTTTTAGCCTGGGCAGTGATGCTGCCTGGGATGCCAAAGTGAGCCAATGGCTGAATGCGGTCAAGGCGCAAGCGCGCACTGGCGTGCAGGCCCCTGCCAAGCTGGTTGATGTACGTCAAACGCTGGATGCGATGCGTCTGCTTAAATCCCCTTACGAGATCGACCTGATGCGCCAGTCGGCCAATATCGCTGCCAGCGCCCACAACCGTGCCATGCAGGCCGTGGTACCAGGTAAGTGGGAGTATGAAATCGAGGCTGAGTTTTTGCATGCGTTTTATAGCCAGGGTGCGCAGGCACCGGCTTATACCAGCATTGTGGCCGGTGGCGCCAATGCGTGTACCTTGCATTACAACGCCAATAATGCGCAGTTAAATGTAGGTGATTTGCTGCTGATTGATGCCGGTTGTGAGTTGGATGGCTATGCGTCTGACATTACGCGTACTTTTCCGGTAAGTGGCCGCTTTAGTGGCCCGCAAAAAGATTTATATGAGCTGGTGTTAGCCGCACAGACCGCCGCCATTGAGCATGTGAGCTCGCAACATCACTGGAACGCACCGCATGAGGCTGCGTTAGAGGTGCTGGTGGATGGTTTTATCCACTATGGTTTATGCCAGGGCAGCCGTGAGGCCGTGCTCGAAACCGGCAGCTATCGCCAGTTTTATATGCATCGCACTGGTCACTGGCTGGGGCTTGATGTGCATGATGCCGGTGAATATAAAACCGCAGGCGGTGACTGGGTCATGCTGCAACCCGGCAACGTGCTGACGGTTGAGCCTGGCTGTTATGTGCGCCCAGCAGACAATGTGCCGGAACATTTTTGGAATATTGGCATCCGCATTGAAGATGATGTGCTGGTGACTGCCAGCGGGCATGAGGTGATTACTTCGGCGGCCGTAAAAACGGTGGCCGAGATTGAAGCGTTGATGCGTCAACGCGCATCAGCGATTTGAGTATAGATTGAGATTGAGTCAAAGGCAGTCAGTGTGATGCAAACCATCAACCATCCAGTAGTCATCGGCGGCGGCCCGGTCGGGCTGGTGCTGGCGTTATCACTACAACAGTCGGCTGTGCCGGTGACGGTGCTGGAGGCACAGTCGCCCGGCGCCATGTACGGCGATGGGCGTGCGTTGGCGCTGTCTTATGGCACACGTCAGGTGCTTGAGCATCTGGGCGCGTGGACGTTGCTCGAAAACGCCGTCACGGCGATTGAAACCATTCATGTTTCGCAACAAAAAGGCTTTGGCCGCACTGTGCTCAAAGCCCGGGAGCACGACCTGCCCGCCTTGGGCTATGTGGTGTCGTATGGTGCGCTGATGCAAGCGCTCGATGCACGCATTGCGCAGTCTCCTGCGGGCATTACGCTACATTACCAGGTGCCGGTGACGGCGCTGGATGTTCATGCCGCTGCGGCTGAGGTTGAATATCAGTCTGCCGATGGCGTTGTACAAGAATTATCGACGCCTTTGGCCGTGATTGCCGATGGCGGCCGTAGCCTGGAGTCTATTCCTGGCCTGGTGCGTGAGACCAAGCATTATGGCCATGATGCGCTGGTCGGCCTGGTGCAGACCGAGCAGCCGCACCGCAACATTGCCTACGAGCGGTTTACGCCACTTGGGCCGATGGCATTGCTACCCAACGGCCAACAGTTTTCACTGGTATGGACTGGCGAGCAGGCTTATCTCGATCAGATCGCCGCGTTGGATGATGCCGCCTTTCTGCAAGCCTTACATGCTGCCTTTGGTGACCGCGTTGGCAAATTCTTGCATGCGGGCAAACGATTCAGGTTCCCGCTCAAACTCAGTAAATTAGGCCAGACCTTTGCCGCCCACTGCGTCGTGATCGGCAATGCCGCACAAACCATGCACCCGGTCGCCGGACAAGGTTTTAATGTCGGCATCCGCGATGCAGTTGCGCTGGCAGCCAATGTCGCAGCCACGCAGGTCGGCGAGTGGGGCGCCGCGCACCGTCTGGCTGAGTATCATCAGTCGCGTCAGCGCGATACTGGCCGTGGCCTGCAGTTTACGGATTTCTTAGTCAATGTGTTTTCTAACGACCTGGTTGGGGTGGGCTTGCTGCGTGGGGCAGGGTTGGGCGCGCTCAGCCTGTTGCCTATGGCGCGCCGTTATCTGGTCAATAAAATGAGTTATGGCAGCTGAACGTTCTCTGATTAACACCGATGTGGTGATTGTAGGCGCAGGCCTGGTCGGGCTCACGGCCGCGATTGCCTTGTCGCGCCTGGGTAAAAAGGTGGTATTGACCGATGCCAGGTCTGCACAAGCTTTGCCAGCAGACTGGATGACAGATATGGCGCATTGGGATGCCCGTATTTATGCGCTGACCAATCAAACCGTGGATTGGTTACGCGCGCTGGGCGTGTGGTCACGCTTGCCTGCCAGTCGCATCAACCCGATTGCGGCCATGCATTTATGGTCGCCGACACATCAGCATGCCACGCCCAGCTTGCGCCTGACTGCAGATGAAGCGCACTTGCCTCAAATGGGCTATATCGTTGAAAGCCAGGCCTTGATGCATGCCTGCTGGCAGGTCTTGGCTGACACGGAGGTGACGGTGATCACCGACGCACCGGCACAGTCATTGCAACATGGCGGTCATATGGCGCGGTTATCCTTGCCACAGCATGAGGTTGAAGCCTCCTTGTTGTTAGGCGCTGATGGTGCGCGCTCCTGGGTGCGCTCGCAATGCGGCGTGGGTGTGCAACAGGTAGATTTTGCACAAACGGCGTTGGTCGCTAACTTTAAAGCCGAGCGGCCGCATGGCAATATTGCCCGGCAGTGGTTTGGCGAGCACGAAACGCTGGCCTTACTGCCGATGCCGCAACAACAGGTGTCACTGGTGTGGGCGTTGCCACAGGCGGTTGCTGCGCAAAAACAGGCCTTGTCCACACAGGCCTTCGCCTTAGGCGTGGCTGAGCGCAGTGGACAACTGCTTGGGCAGTTAACGCCGAGTGGCCCCGTGCTGGCTTTTCAGCTGATGCAGAGCACCGCTGAAACCATGGCGTTGCCACAAGTGATGCTGTTAGGCGATGCCGCGCACCAGGTGCATCCGATGGCCGGGCAGGGGGTTAACCTCGGTTTTCAGGATGTGCAGGCACTTTGTGCGCAGATTGCCGAGTTGCCTGCGATGAGGCCATTGGGCGATGCACGTTTTTTACGGCATGTGATGCGAACCCGGCAGCCGGATATGTTGAAAATGCATGCACTGACCCGTGGCCTGGACGGCTTGTTCGCACGCCCGCAAGCTGTGTGGACGCACGCAGCCCTGTTAGGCTTACGTGGGGTAGAAAACAGTGCTATGCTTAAACGTTTTTTAATTCGTGCAGCGACGCAAGGCTGATGGAAGTTAATGCAGGCTGCGCATGTTTGAGAAAGAGTATGTCATGAAAAAATCTATTGGCCAGTGTGTGATCGGGGGCTTGATGGCCTTGGGCACATTGTGGTCTTTTAACAGTATTGCAGATGAAGCCAGCCTGAAAAAAATCGTTGAAGCAGCTTATCCAAAATTCAAGGTCGACAGTGTGGCCAAAACGCCATACCCAGGGTTGTATGAGGTGTTTATGGGTGGGCAGATTATTTACACCGATGACAAATTCAGCTTTTTGATTGCCGAAGGCCGTCTGGTCGACCCAAAAACCAAAAAGGACATTACTGGCGAGCGCATGGATGAGTTGAGCAAGATTGACTTTAACAGCTTGCCGCTGGATCAGGCGATTAAAGTGGTTAAGGGCAATGGCAGCCGCAAGCTGGTGGTGTTTTCTGATGTGGATTGTCCGTTCTGCAAACGTTTGGAGCAAAAAGAACTCACTAATATTAACGATGTGACTATTTACACATTTTTGTACCCGATTGAGCAGTTACACCCGGATGCCGCCAATAAGTCACGCAGCATCTGGTGTGCAACCAATCGGGTGAAAGCTTGGCAGGACTGGATTTTCAATAATAAACTGCCTTCTACGACTGCCAAATGCGAAGTGCCGTTGGAAAAAGTGGGTGAGCTGGCGCACAAAGTAGGGGTGAACAGTACGCCGACCCTGTTTTTTGAAAATGGTAAACGCATGTTAGGTGCCCAGCCTTACGACGAAATTGAAAAGTCATTGCAAGCGGCCAAAAAATAATCGCTTTGTGTATTCGACAATAAAAAAGGCCGGAGATCGCGGCCTTTTTTATTGTCTGTGTTTTTCTGTGAGGCTTAGCCACCACCACTGACCACTTTCCCCATTTTAAAGATAGGCATGTACATGGCAACCACCAGGCCGCCAATCAGTACGCCGAGTACAACCATAATCACTGGCTCCATCAGGCTGGAAATCGCCGCGACGGCATCGTCTACCTCGCCTTCGTAAAAGTCAGCGACTTTGGTCAGCATACCGTCTAAAGAACCTGACTCTTCACCAATCGCCGTCATTTGAATGACCATATTGGGAAAGACATTGGCATTTTGCATAGACACCGTCAGGCTGGTGCCGGTGCTGACTTCGCTTTGAATTTTCTTGGTCGCATCAAAATAGACTTTGTTGCCAGAAGCGCCAGCAACTGAATCCAATGCTTCTACCAGGGGCACCCCGGCGGCAAACATGGTAGACAATGTGCGTGCAAAGCGGGCAATGGTGGCTTTACGAATCAGCTCGCCAAAAATCGGCAGGCGTAGCATTAAGCGGTCCATGGTCGCTTGCATTTTCTCGGAGCGTTTCCAGGTGTAAAAAAAGAACCAGAAACCAAAACCAATCGAGCCAAAAATAGCCCACCACCAGGCCACAAAAAAGTTGGACAGGTTAATCACGACCACAGTCGGCCCAGGCAGGTCGGCACCAAAGCTGCTGAATAAATCCTTAAAGGCGGGCACCACAAAAATCATAATCACAGCGGTGATGACAAACGCCACGACAATAATAGACACCGGATAAACCAGTGCCGATTTGATCTTGCTTTTAATGGCAAGGATCTTTTCCTTATAAGTGGCCAGGCGCTCCAGCAAGCTATCCAAAATACCTGCCTGTTCACCCGCACCGACCAGATTGCAAAAGAGCTGATCGAAATGCAGCGGAAATTTGCGAAAGGCCGCACTCAGGCTGCTGCCGGTTTCGACATCCAGTTTAATATCAGACAACAGCTTGGCCACGGCTGGGTTATGGTGACCCTTGCCGACAATATCAAAGGCTTGCAGCAATGGTACGCCCGCTTTCATCATGGTGGCGAGCTGGCGGGTAAACAAAGTAACGTCTTTGTCAGTGACTTTACCTTTGGTCGCCAGCGCGCTTTGCTTTTTAACCTTGATGATTGTAATGCCCTGTCGGCGCAAAGTCGCATTGACCACCGCTTCGCCATTGGCGCGCATCTCGCCCTTGACCAGTTTGCCTTTACGGTCTTTGCCTTCCCACTGATACACGGATTGTTTGATATTGCCAGTCGCCATAGTATTTTCTTAAAATAGGGTTATTGAGTCACAGATATTACTCATTGGTGACGGCTTCGACTTCCTCAATCGAGGTTAAGCCTTGTTTCACCTTGAGCAGGCCAGATTCCCGCAAGTCTTTCACGCCTTCTTTTTTGGCTTGTGCCGCAATATCCAGCGCATTGCCATTCGCCATAATGATCTGCGCCATGGCTTCAGTAATCGGCATCACCTGATAAATGCCGACGCGGCCTTTATAACCATTGTTGCAGTGCTCACAGCCGCCTTCTTTCGGGCCATACAATTGCCAGTCGCCCGCCAGCATGCTTTGTGTAAAGCCAACTTTTAGCAAGGCTTCGTGCGGGATATTTAAAGGCACTTTGCAATGTTTGCACAAGCGCCGCGCCAGGCGTTGTGCCGTAATTAACGTCACGGCCGAGGCAATATTAAATGGGGCAACGCCCATGTTGAGCAAACGTGACAGTGTGGTCGGTGCATCATTGGTGTGCAGGGTAGACAGCACCATATGGCCGGTTGAGGCCGCCTTGATCGCCATGTCTGCCGTTTCCAGGTCGCGAATCTCACCAATCATGATGATGTCGGGATCCTGGCGTAAAAAGGATTTGAGTGCCGCGGCAAACGTGAGGCCTTGTTTGTCATTCACATTAACCTGATTAATGCCCGCCAACGGAATTTCTGCCGGGTCTTCAGCGGTAGAAATATTCACGCCAGGGTCATTTAGCAGATTCAGGCAGGTATACAGGGAGACCGTTTTGCCCGAGCCGGTCGGCCCAGTCACTAATACCAGGCCATACGGCCTGTGGATTGCTTTAAGCAATGAGGCTTCTTGCTCAGCCTCATAGCCCAAGGCTTCAATGCCGAGTGTGGCGCTGGTCGGGTCTAAAATCCGCATCACGATCTTTTCGCCATGAATCAGCGGCAAGGTGCTGACGCGAAAGTCAATCGAACGCGTTTTGGTGATAATCAGTTTCATGCGGCCGTCTTGCGGAATTCTTTTTTCGGCGATATCCAGATTGGAGATCACCTTGATGCGCGAAGCCAGCTTTTCTTTAATGGCTAACGGCGGTTGTGACATGTCTCTTAACACGCCATCTATCCTGAAGCGAATGCGGTAAAATTTTTCGTAAGGTTCAAAGTGCAAGTCGGAGGCGCCCATATTGATCGCATCCAGCAATATTTTTTGCAAAAACTTGACCACAGGCGCATCGTCGACTTCTTGTACGACTTCTGCTTCTTGCTCTTCGTTAGCCTCTTCCAGGCCCAGGTCAAAGTCATCGTTGCCCGCATTGAGGCTGGACATGCTGGTGTCTTTGGATTCAACGATTTTATCAATCCACTTGCCCAGCTTGTCATCTTCTACCACCAGCGGAAACAGCGTCGCCCCCATTTGAAACTGGATGGTGTCCAGTGAGTGCAGGTTGGTCGGGTCAGAGATGGCAATATAAGCGACGTTGCTCTTTTGCTGCAGTAGCAACACGCGATGCGATTGCATCAGTTTGATGTCTATGGTTTTGTCCGGCAGGGAGTCCTGATCCAGTGCATCCAGGTCAAAAAAGGGAAAGCCGAACGCATTTGAAGCTGTTTGCGCAATGTCTTTGGCAGAGATTTTTTTTTGTGTCAGCGTCGCCGCCAGAAAACTGACTTTTTGCGCGTGAGACTTTTCCTGCAATACAGCAGCGTCCTCTTCGCTCATGAGCGAAGATTGCACTAGCATGCGCGCCATGCCGCCAAGTTTTCTTGAAGTTTCCAGTGTTGCCATAGATGTCTTTAAACGCGTCTTCTTAACTGTGAAATAGCTTGGTTAATCTACTGATACAACTCACCTTTTTACTGGAGTATACGTGGGCGGTCACAGATTCAAATCGTAGAAAAGACGGGCTCTCATGCAGCATTTATACAAATTTTAATTGGATTTTTTAGCTTTTGTTAAAAGATACAAAATTAGGCTTGACATTTAAATAATGCTAAATTATAAATCCTTAAGGCGTTTGGGTTCAGGTTTTTTGTAGCCGTCTTTAAGTAAAGCAAAGCTTGTTAATTGCGACTGGAGTACTTGAGACAAACTTTTGGGGCGCCTCCCTGTTAAGAAAAAAGTAAGGAAGTAAAATGGCAACAGGTACCGTAAAGTGGTTTAACGACTCTAAGGGCTTTGGATTCATTACTCCCGATGACGGCGGTGACGATTTGTTCGCGCACTTCTCCGCAATCGTTGAATCTGGTTATAAAAGCTTGAAAGAAGGTCAACGTGTATCCTTTGATGTGACTGAAGGTCCCAAAGGTAAGCAGGCCTCAAACATACAAAAAGCATAATTTGTGTTTTAGGGGTAAAAAATACAAAACGGCTCGCAAATGCGAGCCGTTTTTTTATATTTAAACCCAGGCCAAAGGCTTGAGTTTATGCCATTTGTTTGATGATTTCATCACCAAATTCTGCAGTGCCTACTTGGGTGGCGCCCTCCATCTGGCTACTAAAGTCGCCGGTCACACGCTTGCTGGCAATCGCTTTGGCCACGCCATTGAGCACTAGGTCAGCCGCTTCTACCCAGCCCATGTGACGTAACATCATTTCGGCTGACAAAATCAGTGAGCTTGGATTAGCCAGGTTTTTGCCAGCGATTTTCGGCGCTGTGCCGTGGGTGGCTTCAAACATGGCGATGGTGTCGCTCAAGTTGGCCCCTGGTGCGATACCAATGCCGCCGACTTGGGCTGCCAGCGCGTCACTCATGTAGTCGCCATTGAGGTTAAGCGCAGCGACCACATCGTAATCTTCCGGGTGCAACAAAATTTCTTGCAGAAAAGCATCAGCGATACAGTCTTTAATGATGATGCCGTTAGGTAGTTTGCACCATGGGCCCCCGTCAATCAGCTCGGCGCCAAACTCTTCTTTGGCCAGTTGATAACCCCAGTCACGGAAGCCACCTTCGGTGAACTTCATGATGTTGCCTTTGTGGGTGATGGTCACCGATGTGCGGTTGTTATCAATCGCGTACTGAATCGCCTTGCGGATCAGACGTTTGCTGCCATCAATCGATACCGGTTTGATACCGATAGAAGACGCTTCCGGGAAACGGATTTTTTTGCGTACGCCCATGTCGCTCAAAAAGTTAATGACTTTTTTCACTTCTTCGGTGCCTGCAGCCCATTCGATACCGGCGTAAATGTCTTCGGTATTTTCACGGAAGATCACCATGTCGGTTTTTTCCGGGTGTTTGACCGGGCTAGGCACGCCAGTGAAATATTGGATAGGACGCAGACAGACGTATAAGTCTAGCTCTTGGCGCAAAGTTACATTGAGTGAACGAATGCCGCCACCAACCGGCGTGGTCAGCGGCCCTTTAATCGAAATGACATATTCTTTTAAGGCCGCCATGGTTTCGTCAGGCAACCAGGTGTCTTTTTCATAGACAGTGGTGGATTTTTCTCCGGCATAGACTTCCATCCAGGAAATTTTACGTTTGCCGCCGTACGCTTTTTCAACCGCAGTATCCACTACTTTGATCATGGGTGGCGTGATGTCGATACCAATGCCATCGCCTTCGATAAACGGGATAATAGGTTGGTCGGGAACATTTAGGGTATTATCAGCATTGACAATAATTTTGCTGCCAGTGGCTGGCACCTTGATTTTAGACATAGCGCTTTCCATGTTATTACTGTTTAACAAACCTTTTAATGTCGTGTGCCAATTCACTCCTCATGAAAAGCACGCGACGCTCAAAGACTATATTTCGATTCCCAACGTGTATGCTGCCGGGCGGTTAGATACTGACTCCGAAGGATTGCTTATTTTAACCGATGATGGTGGATTACAACATCGTTTAAGTCATCCCAAACACAAACAGATCAAAACCTATTGGGCACAAGTAGAAGGTGCTGCTACACAAGCAGATTTGATGCCATTGCAGCACGGTGTTGATCTCGGCGATTTTGTCACGCAGCCCGCGCAGGTCAAAATCATCGCTGAACCTGACCAATTGTGGCAGCGAGAGCCACCGATTCGCGAACGCAAACATATCCCGACCACCTGGCTGGAGCTTAAAATTAGCGAAGGCAAGAACCGTCAGGTGCGGCGCATGACCGCCCACGTGGGGTTTCCGACCTTGCGCTTGATTCGTTATGCGATTGGGCCGTATACATTGGACGGAATCTTGCTTGGGCAATATCAGGCAGTCAGTTTAGTAAGGTAAATCATGAAACCGGTAGTGATATTCAGGCACGCTTGCTGTGAGGGTGCTGGTTATTTAGGCACTTTTTTGGCGCGACATGCTATTCCGTGGTGCGAAGTACGCATTGATAAGGGTGAGGCCGTGCCTACGTCTATCGCTGATTACAGCGGCATCGTGCTGATGGGTGGTCCCATGAGTGTAAACGATGATTTGCCCTGGATTCCGCCCTTGCTGCAATTGATCCGGCAGGCGGTAGACAAAGATGTGCCTTTGCTCGGGCATTGCCTGGGCGGCCAATTGATCAGCAAGGCGCTGGGTGGTGTTGTCAGCAAAAACCCGGTCAAGGAAATTGGTTGGGGCGAGGTGCAAGTCGCAGATCATGCGCTGGCGCGTGACTGGTTTGGTGACTTGCAAGGCTTTAACAGTTTTCATTGGCATGGTGAAACCTTTACCGTGCCAGCGGGCGCCACCCATGTGTTATCGAGCCCGTATTGCGCTAACCAGGCCTATGTCATGGGCAAGCATATCGGCTTGCAATGCCATATTGAAATGACGCCAGAAATGGTGAAAATCTGGACTGAGCAATGGCAGAGTGATATTGCCAGCTCGGCCAGCAGCCCGGCGGTGCAATCCGCGGATACCATGCTCGCAGCCGTTGAAGCCGATTGTGACGTGTTGCATGGCGTCGCCGATAAAGTGTATAGCCGCTGGATTCTGGGCTTGGTTTAGCCTGTTGTCGGCTGCTCAATTAGCGCTCGACCTGGTCTGGTTGGCTTTTTTCCAGTTTGTGCAGGGCGTAGCGTCGTTGTTTGTAGCGGTTGTACTGCCATAAATACTGGCTGGGGCATGTGGCAACCTGGCGCTCAATCGCCTGATTCAATCGCGCCGGTGTGCTGATGTCATCTACCCGCGTTAGATGGATATCAAACCCTTTGCCGGCGGGCAGTCGCTCGCCAAATGCCATGATGATCACCGCATCTGCTTTGCTGGCCAGCTTGCTGGCTAAGCCCATGGTATAGGCCGGTTTGCCAAAAAAATCGGCCCATTCGCCTTCGCCCTGTCTGGGGATCTGATCCGGCAAAATGCCGATGGCCTGGCCTGATTTCAACGCGTGTAGCAACTTTTTCACACCGCTGGCATTGGCTGGCGCCATCGCCACCTGGCCTTTTTGCCTACCTTCAACCACCAATTGACTTAACCACTGCAGTTTTGGCGGACGGTAAAGCACGGTGATGGGCGCACGCGCGCCATAATAAACCGACGTGATTTCAAAGCAGCCCAGGTGAGGGGTCAGAAAAATCAGGCCTTTGCCTTGTGTCTGCGCCTCAGCAATATGGTGCCAGCCATGCACTTGCTGTATCAAAGGCAACAGCTTGGACGATGGTTTACCCCAGATGAATAATGTTTCCAGGATGGCCTTACCCGCTTCCAGGCGGCTGGTTTTGACCAAGCGTTGCGCTTGTGTGTGGTCAGCAGCTAACCCGCTTTGTTGTATATTCGCCAGCGCAATCCGATTGCTTTTGGGGTCGAAACAATAAGACAGATAGCCGAAAAAAATGCCCAGTTTATGCACCCAGGGCAATGGCAGGCAGGCGATGGCTTTGCAGAAAAACAGCAACATGAGACTAATTTATAAACGCATTCTGTTAAAATTTGAGATTAACCCTTATGTTAACAAAATGTGGTTTAAAAACCTGCATTGGCCTCAATTATTTCAGCACAATTTATTTTGGAACATTCCCTGACGCATTATCAAGATCCAGCCTGGCAGGCCACCTTGCAGCAGCATGGGCTGGATGCTTTTGAAGCCTGGTGGACACGTGACATCGCCTGGTTTGAGCCACCGAATGAGCGCCGAGGCGGCTGGAGCGGCGTCGGCAAGCTGGTATTGCCCGTTGAAAATCAGCCGCCACTGGTGCTGTTTGTGAAAAAACAGCAGAATCATGGCCGCCGTACCTGGCGCCATCCATTGGCGGGGGAGCCGACATTCCGGCGCGAATTTGATCGTTTGCAGGCCTTGGCCAAGGCAGGTATTCCGGCACCTAAAGTGTTGATGTATGCCGAGTCCTTACACCAGAGCAGTCAGCGCGCTATTCTGGTGACTGAGAATTTGCACGACTTTGTCGATCTGGAGCAATTGTTGCCGACAATACTGACCCAGCCTGTTGCGCAGCGCAGACGACTGCTGCGTGCCGTTGCCCAGCAAATCCGTCGCTTTCACAATCTGGGCTGGGTGCACCGCGCCTTGTATCCCAAACATATTTTTGTCCGCCCTGATGATGTAGCGCCGCAAGTCGCGCTGATTGACCTTGAAAAAGCCAGGCAAAGCTTGGGCGCCTGGCGCCGTGCCCGGTTTGACCTGGCAGCCTTGCATCGGCATACCGAGGGCTTGGCTGATCGCGATCGCCTGTATTTTTTTAAACAGTATTTGCATGGTGAGGCGTTTACGCGCCCTCTAAACTGGTGTGATCGCCAGTTACTTAAACGCATTACAACGCGTAGCAAGCGTTAACGGATAACCCTGTCTATGACACATACCTTACCAAGATTTAGCATCGGGCTGGTGAATTACAAAACGCTGGATTTGACCCGCACCTGCTTGAACTTTATCAAAAGCCACTTGGAGAGCGGGGCGCTGGATGCCAACGCGGTAGAGGTGTGGGTGGTGGATAATGATTCTGCCGATGACAGCACCGAGTATTTGCGTAGCCTGGACTGGATACATTTAATCGAACGCCCGTCGCCAGGCAAAGAGCAGGGCTTTGCCGCCCATGGTGAAGGCCTGGATTTGATCCTGGCGGCGATCAAGACGGATTACCTGTTTTTGATGCACACAGACACCTTTATTTACGAGCCGCACATTTTTATTGAGTGTTTGCAACGCATGCAGCGTCAGCCCAATATTGCTGCTATCGGCTGTTTGCATCAGCTCAACCGTGGACATGTGCGCTTGTTCTGGCGTGCGTTTACTGGCTTTTTTAAATACCACAGCCGCCGCCTCAAGCAGCAACTCGGTCTGCCTGCACGCCAGCCACGGCCTTATATTGAGCCCTATATCAAGAGCTTTTTTGCCTTGTGGAACGTCGGTCTGATGAAAAAACTGGGGTATCGTTTTTATATGGAGCAGCAAATTCCGGGCTATGTGTTGCAAGACAAGCTGGCGGCACAAGGCTATGTCATTGAGCGCATGTCTCCCGCCAGGTTGTTCCGCTCTCTTGACCATGTGGAGGCCGGCACCGTTGGCCTGGTGAATGGCTACACAGCACAAAACCGCCGTTTGCAGCGCAAGCAGGCCATGCTTAAACAATTACAGTCACAGCAGGAAACGACAAAATGACAATGTCTGATGGGGTGTTACCGATTGAAATGGCGCATGGTTTCTCGCTGGATGCGCGCCAGGCCAAGGATGTAGGCAGTTTGCTGGCAGATGACTACGCACAGGCGCAGCCTTTTCCGCACGCGGTAATCGACAATATTTTCCCGACGGCGTTTACGCAGTTGTTGCTGGATCATTTCCCGCAAGATGCCAAGGCACATGACAAAGTGTATGAAAAAGGCTATGGCGGCACGCACAAGCGGCAGATTTCGCCGTATGACTGTGATGAAACCCTGCGCGCGGCATTTGCCTTGTTTAACTCGGCGCCGATGTTGCAGTTTATTGAAGCGCTGACCGGCATCAAAGGCTTGTTGCCAGATCCGTATTTTGCCGGTGGCGGTTTGCATGAAACCTCGGCCGGTGGCTTGCTCGGCATTCATGCCGACTTTCAGGTAAACGAAGGGCTGCAGCTCTACCGCCGTGTGAATATGCTGGTGTATTTAAACCATGACTGGTTGCCGGAGTACGGCGGTAATTTAGAGCTATGGGACAGGCAAATGCAGGCCAGGCAGCAGCAGGTAGCGCCGCTATTTAACCGCTGCGTGATTTTTAATACCGATGCCGACAGCTTTCATGGTCATCCTGACCCATTAACCACGCCAGAAGGGGTGACACGCCGCTCGATTGCGCTGTATTACTATCAAGCCTTACCCATCCCTAATGAGCAGGGCGACTCACGGCATACCTTGTATGTGGCGAGGCCGCAGGACGATGCAGCGACCAAATCGCAAGTGAAAAAAATGATGAAAAAACGCGATAAACGGGCGAAAAAATTATTTTCTGGTGAAGCCAGCTGGCTGCAACAACTGACGCAGTGGTGGAAGTCCCGCTAATGGTGGCAACGCATGACGCGATCATCGCGCCTGCCCTGTGTGAGGTTGTGGATAGCGCTACCGGGGCGATTGTACTGTCTGATCAGACGGCACTGACCGGCTTGGTTGCGGTGCGTGTATTGCCGCAGCGGCGCTGGGTGTTCCGTGCGCAATGGTCTGGCCAGGCCGTGTTCGCCAAAGTGTTCCTCGGTGCGCAGGCAGAAAAATATGCCGCGCGTGATGCGCAAGGCGTACATTGGCTGACGCAAGCAGGCTTAGCAACGCCAGTCTTATTGTGGCAAGGCGATTCTGCAGACCGGCGTGCTAGTGTGTTGATCTACGCGGCGATTACGCCCGCAGACAATGCCGATGTGTTGTACCAGACCTTGCCCGCTGCCCAAGGCTTGCAATTACTCAAGCAATTGGTGCACACCCTGGCTGCGCAACATGCGGCGGGCTTGGTGCAAACAGATTTGCATCTGAAAAATTTTTTGGTGGCTGATGACCAGGTGTGGTCACTGGATGGCGATGGCATTCAGCAAACGCGCTTGAGCAAGCGTCAGGCGTATCGGCAACTGGCCGAGTTGATTTCAAAAATACAGGTGCTGGACCAACATGCCTGGGTAGCGTCATTACTGGCGGCCTATGACGCTGTGCGCGGCTGGCAAGCTACTTTGCTGCCAGCGACAGTGCTGAGTTGGGCGAAGCAAATGAAAGCGCAAGAGGTTGAGCGGTATGTCACGCGCAAAATTTTCCGTACCTGTAGTGATGTGGCCTGGCAACAGACTGGGCAAAGTGCGCAGGCCGTGAGCACTGCAGGCGGATTGCATGTGACCGACTTGCCCGCGCTGGAAGTGGCCATGCATGTTGGTGAGGTGCTCAAGCCTGGCAATACCTGCACCGTGGTACATACGCATTTGCAAGACCAGTCTGTGGTCATCAAGCGTTATAACATCAAAGACTGGTTGCATGGCGTAAGCCGTGCCTGGCGCCCTAGCCGGGCTGCCGCCTCGTGGCGCAATGCGCATCGCTTGCAGTATTACGGCATGCTGACGCCGCAGCCATTGCTGATGTATGAGCAGCGCTATTGCGGCATGCGCGGGCGTGCTTATTTTGTCTCTGCCTATAGCCCATGGCCAGATGCGCTGACCTTTTTCCAGCAGCGCACAGATACCGCTAAGCGTGAGCAGGTAATCCACCAGTTAGTGACGCTTTGCTATCAATGGTATTTGCTCAAGGTGTCACATGGCGATATGAAAGCCAGTAACCTGCAAGTCACAGATCAGGGCGAAATTGTCGTGATTGATTTAGATAGTATGCAGCAGCACCGCCGCACGCAAATGGCGCTGCGCGCGCATGCTAAAGATATCCGCCGCCTGCTGCAAAATTGGCAAGCCGATACTTCCCTGTATAATGCGCTGGTAAAGTCGTTTAGCCTGATTTATCAGGACCATACGCCACTCAGACTTGCGGGCATTGCCCTTTGACTGGCGGGTATTTCCCTTTAATTGTTTCCATTTGATCATTACGCGAGTTTCTGCATGATTGTTTTAGGTTTATCTGGTGCCTTGGGGCATGACGCTTCTGCTGCCATTCTGGTGGACGGCAAGATTATTGCTGCGGCAGAAGAAGAGCGCTTTATTCGCGACAAGCACGCCAAAAATCACTGGCCTTACGAAGCCGCCAAGTTCTGTATGAAACAGGCAGGCATTACGCCGGACCAGGTAGAGATGGTGGCTTTCCCTTATGGTGAAATTCCACTCACCTCTGCTGCACGCTGGCATTATGCCAAGCGTTACTGGTACGCCCCTGATCGCGCGCTGGATGCAATTTTTAATGGTAACCGCCGCTTTCGTCGCAATCGCGATAAATCACTCAAACTGATGGTAGACCTTGGTTTGACTAACGCCAAGTATGTGCCGGTAGAGCACCATCTGGCGCATGCTTCCAGCGCTTATCACCTCAGCGGTTTTAAAGAAAAAACTGCCATTGTCGGCATTGACGGCAAAGGCGAATATGCCACCACCTTTTTTGGTTATGGTGAAAACGGCAAGATTCACAAAATAAAAGAATTCTATGACCCGGATTCACTGGGTGGCTTGTATGGCGCCATCACTGAATACCTGGGCTTCGACATGCTCGATGGCGAGTTTAAAGTCATGGGCATGGCGCCGTATGGCGATCCGGCAAAGTATGACTTAAGCCGTTTAGCCAAATTTGAAAACGGCGAGCTGGTCATTAATACCGAGTACGTCAACGTGGTGGGTTTGCGTCGCTATAAGGAAACCGATGCTGAAGGCAAGTCCAAGGGTTATTATTTCACGCCCAAGTTGATTGAGTGGTTAGGCCCCAAGCGCAAGGGCGATGAGATTGACGACCCTTATATTCATTATGCAGCCAGCATACAGCAGTTGCTGGAAACGATTGCGCTGCAAATGATTGAGTATTACCTGGGCGACATTATCCGCGAGACCGGCAAGATTGTGATGGCAGGGGGCGTGGCGCTGAACGTCAAGCTTAACCAGCGCATTATCGCCTTGCCGCACGTGAAAGAATTATTTGTACAGCCTGCCTCTGGTGATAATGGCACCAGCCTGGGCGCCGCGACCTATGCCGCACATCTGGCAGGTGAAACCATCCATAAAATGGAGCACGCTTATCTGGGCCCCGCGTATACCAACGAAGAGTGTATCGCGGCTTGTGAAGCGCATCCGGCCAAGCCGGTGTTTACCCGTGTGGAAGATGGTCCGCGCAAGGCCGCTGAACTATTAGCCGCGGGTAATCCGCTGGCTTGGCTACAGGGTCGCATGGAATTTGGTCCGCGTTCTCTGGGTTGCCGCAGCATTCTGGGTGACCCGAGTTTTCCTGGCGTGGCTGACCGCATCAATGCGCAGATTAAATACCGTGAGCGCTGGCGGCCATTTTGCCCCAGCATGCTGGATCGCGTGGCGGTGGATATTCTGCAAACGGAACATCCGGCACCCTATATGACGTTTACCTTTGACGTGAATCCGGCCTGGAAGGCGCGTATTCCGGAAGTGGTGCACGAAGACGGTACAGCGCGCGCACAAGTAGTGACTAAAGAGACGAACCCACGCTATTACGCGCTGATTGAGCATCTGGAGCAGTTGCGCGGCAATGGTGTGGTACTCAATACTTCGCTTAACCGTCGTGGCGAGCCCATGATTTGCAGCCCGACCGATGCCTTGAATATGTTTTTTGGCTGTGATCTCGAATACCTGATGCTGGAAGATATTCTGGTCACCAAGTCCGCCTGAACGCTGGCTTGAGGCGACTGCTTCAAGCCAGTGCTGCCAAACGGTTTATATTGATTTAAGTCATTGAATCGTCTAAAAAAACAATCAAATTTGGTAATTCAGTTTGACGTGATGCACCAGTTTGGCGATAATCGCAGGTAGGGAACCTGTTTGGATTCATATATATTACGACCCTAAACTGTGACTAAATAGCAAGTTCAAAGCAGTTCACCAGGATAGTTCATCAGGTAGTTAAAACACAGTTGAGCGATAGTCAATGAAACAATCTCACATTGAAGTAACAGAACGCATCATCGAGCGTAGCCGTCCGACACGTAAGGCTTATTTACAACGCATTGATGATTACCTGAACCGCGAAAAGGGCCCGGATCGTCTGGGCTGTGCCAACGTGGCGCACGCATTTGCGGCCATGCCACAAAACGACAAGTTCAAGATTTATGCCGAGAAGCCAACCCATGTTGGTATCGTCACGGCCTATAACGAAATGCTGTCTGCGCATCAGCCTTACGTGAACTATCCGGATATTATTCGTGATGAGGCCCGTAAATTAGGCGCCACTGTGCAGGTTGCAGGTGGCGTGCCAGCCATGTGTGATGGGATTACGCAAGGCGAACCAGGCATGGAACTCAGTCTGTTCAGTCGTGACACCATTGCCATGAGTACGGCAGTAGCTTTGTCGCATGACGTGTTTGACGCTGCCTTGCTACTGGGCGTGTGTGACAAAATTGTGCCCGGCCTATTGATTGGTGCACTGCATTTTGGTCATTTGCCCTGTGTGTTTGTGCCTGCAGGCCCAATGAGCACGGGCATTGATAACACCTCTAAATCCAAAGTGCGCGAAAAATATGCGCAAGGCTTGTGTGATCGCGAAGAGTTGCTGGCCAGTGAGTCAGCGGCTTATCACGGTGCAGGGACCTGTACATTCTACGGCACGGCAAACAGCAACCAGATGTTGCTGGAAGCAATGGGCTTGCATGTGCCAGGCGCGGCGTTTATTCATCCGCATGATGGCATGCGTGACGATTTGACGCGGGAAGCGGTGCGCCTAGTGGTGCAAAGTGCTAAAAAAGAAAAATTTGTGCCGATTGGCCGCCTGGTTGATGAGCACGTCATCGTCAATGCCATGGTGGCGTTGCTGGCGACCGGCGGCTCAACCAACCATTTGATTCACTGGGTCGCGGTTGCCCGTGCCGCGGGCATTATCATTGACTGGACCGACTTTCACTACCTGGCCAAAGCAACGCCATTGCTGGCCAGTGTTTACCCGAACGGTAAAGCCGATGTGAATGAGTTTCAGACCGCTGGTGGCCCTGGTTTCGTGATTCGCGAGCTGATCGAAGGCGGTTATATGTATCCGGATGTGTACACCGTGAGCGGTGGTGGCATGCGTGACTACGGTAAAAAACCAGAAAAACAAGCCGACAAACTGGTTTGGACCGACTATCCGGCTGAGAGCGGCGATGAAACTATTGTGCGTACTGCGGCACATCCGTTTAATGAGTCTGGCGGCTTGCGTTTGCTTAAAGGTAATTTAGGCCGCAGCGTGATCAAGATTTCTGCGGTGCCTGAAGATAGGCATATTATTGAAGCCCCAGCGATTGTGTTTGATGCGCAAGAAGAGCTGCTGGCAGCCTTTGACCGTGGCGAGCTTGAGAGAGACTTTATTGCCGTGGTTCGTTTTCAAGGCCCTAAAGCCAATGGTATGCCCGAGTTACATAAACTGACACCACCACTGGCTGTGTTGCAAAACAAAGGTTTCCGTGTGGCGATTGTGACTGATGGCCGCATGAGTGGCGCGTCAGGCAAAATTCCAGCAGCCATTCACCTGAGCCCTGAAGCGAGTGCCGGTGGTGCGATTTCCAAAATCCGCAATGGTGACATTATTCGCCTCAACGGCACGGTGGGTCAGTTAAACGTACTGGTCGATGAAGACACTTGGGCAGAACGTGAAGCGGAAGGCCTGAGCGACGCTAAGCGTCATCATAATGCGCATGGCATGGGCCGTGAGCTGTTTGGTGGTATGCGCAGGAATGTGCTGTCGGCCGAAGAAGGCGCGGTTACCTGGCTGTAAATTAAAATGGCGTCGCAATACTGCGTTACAGTTCGCTTGCCGTACTAAATGTACTGTCTGCGCTCCTGTGCCTTGTATTGCTTAGCCATTTGAATTTACTGTAAAGGTTTTTTGAACAGATTTTTAATTGTTAGGTTAATACTTACAACATGAGCACATTAGAGTTAGCTAATCATGGCCCGGTGATTCCGGTGATTGTCATCAACAAAGTGGAAGATGCTGTGCCAATGGCAGAAGCCTTGCTTGAAGGTGGCGTTAAAGTGCTGGAAGTGACTTTGCGCTCACCAGTTGCCCTGCAAGCCATGGAGCAAATTGCCAAACACGTGCCTGACGCGATTTTGGGTTCTGGCACTGTGCGTAACCTCAAAGATGCGCAAGCGTCTAAAGATGTGGGTTGCCAGTTTGCAGTGAGCCCCGGCTACACCGCTGAGTTGGGTCAGTTTGCGCGTAAAATTGGTTTGCCATTGCTGCCAGGCGTGTCTACTGGCTCTGAAATCATGATGGCGAATGCCGATGATTACTATTTCCTCAAGCTGTTCCCAGCCGTGGCTGTGGGTGGCATTAATCTGCTCAAAGGCTTTGCTGGTCCGTTTGCAGACGTGAAATTCTGCCCGACAGGTGGCGTGAGTGTAGAAAGCGCGCCTAACTTCTTGGCGTTGGCTAACGTAGTTGTGTGTGGCGGTACCTGGTTAACGCCATCTGATGCCGTTGAGCGTAAAGACTGGGCACACATCACCAAGCTGGCAAAAGAAGCTTCAGCGATTGTGGCGGCTAAATAAGCAAACCGCTGACGCAAATCGTCTATAATGAAGGCTTGTAGCAATACAAGCCTTTTTTATTAGCCAGCCTATGTCCCAACGCCCAGACCTTTCCATCTATAAAACCATCGTTTTGGATTGCGATGGCGTCGTACTCAACAGCAACCAGACCAAAGTCGATGCTTATTACAATACCGCCAAACGTATGGGCGGTAGCGATGCGCAAGCGCAAGCCTTTGTCGATTACCACATTAAACTGGGCAGCATTCCGCGTAACGACAAAATCCGTTATTACATCACCGAGATTATCAAACAGCCGCTGACGCCTGCCTTGTTTCAGGCATTTATGGATACGTTTACCGAGATTCTGGACGAAACCTTAATGCAGTGCGAGGTTGCACCGGCGTTAATGGATTTAAAGCAAAAGACGTCACAAGCCAAGTGGATGCTGATGTCGGGCGGCGATCAGGAAGAACTGCGGCAGATTTTTCCACGCCGTCATCTCGATCATTTATTTGAACTCGGTATCTATGGCGGCCCCACCAAAAAGAATGAACACCTGGCCAGCCTGATTGCCGATGGCAGCATACAGTTTCCGGCCTTGTTTATTGGCGATAGCCGCTTTGACCACCAGGCATCGACCGGGGCCGGGCTGGATTTTGTTTTTTTGAGTGACTGGACCGATATGCCTGACTGGCAGGCATACTGCGTCACGCACGACGTCACTGTTGTGCCGCATATGCATGCGTTGTGAAGCGGCGTCACCATGTTGAATCTTTTATACACGCCCAGCCAATTACTGACTGACAACGATGTGCAGCAGGCTTGCCGTGAAGGCGTGGTTATAGAGCAGGATCCACGTGGCCCCAAGGTGATTCAGTTGCCTAATGGTGACTTTCTCAAGATTTTTCGTGCCCGCAGGCTGGTGAGTGGTGCTCGCCTGTATTCACATGCCCGGCGTTTTTACCGTAATGCACAACGTTTACAGCGCTTGCAGGTTCCCACTGTGACGATGAAGTCTTTGTATCATTTGTCGCAGGCTGGTCATACGGCGGTGGTGTATCAGCCACTGGCAGGCCAAACCCTGCGCCAGTTAATCGCTACTGATTTGCCCAGGCTCTATCCTCTGGCAAGCAAGCTGGGCAGGTTTCTGGCGACACTGCACGATAAAGGCGTACATTTTCATTCTTTGCATAGTGGCAATGTCTTACTGATGCCTAATGATGAATTTGGTTTAATTGATGTTTCTGACATGACGATTTACCCATGGTCGCTTATGTGCGCTACACGCATCCGCAGCTTTGCGCGACTAGGTAAATATCATGCAGAAATGGCCGCATTAGACGCCACATTCTGGCAGGCCGTGATGCATGGCTATCAGCAAGTGTCGGCAAAAGCGCAACGTTGCGGACCGCGTATTTTTTCAACCATTGATTATTTGCATGGGCCATCTGCCTGAGTACGCATGACTGATACCCAACCTTCAAATTTGCATGCTGATGTGCACCTAGAGCCAGGCTATACGCCAGGCATCCATCGTTTTGACGATTGGATGGCATTGCAAGGCGAGGTGTTTCGCTTAGTGAAGGATAGGCAGACCCACAAATTAACGCTTAATGGCGAATCCGTCTTTATCAAAAAACATTATGGCGTCGGCTGGCGCGAGATTCTCAAAAATCTGCTTAGCCTGAAATGGCCTGTGCTTGGTGCCCGAAATGAGTGGCAAGCAATCAGAAAACTGAATGCCATTGGTATTGCCACTACGCCCTTGCTGGCTTATGGAGAGCAGGGCTGTCATCCGGCACATAAAAAATCTTTTGTGGTGACGCGTGACCTGGGCGATATTGTGACCCTGGAAACCCTATGCGAGTCATGGCAAACACAGCCGCCGCCATTACAACTCAAGCGGCAGTTGATTGCCAGCGTCGCAGAGCTTGCGCATCGTTTTCATGGTCATGGCATGTGGCATCGAGATTTTTACCTGTGCCATTTTGCTTTACAGAAGTCTGCCTTAGCAGCACCGCATCCACAATTGCATTTAATGGATTTGCACCGGGTTGAGATACACAAGCAACTGCCTGCTGGTAAACGGCTGAAGGATTTGGCTGGGTTATATTTCTCAGCCCTGCATATTGGCCTGACGCAGCGCGATGTATTGCGTTTTCTTAAAGGCTATTATCAGCAACCATTGCGTCAGGTATTGGCGCATCGCCGCTTTTTGCAAGCGGTTGCACGTCGTGCCGAACAACTGGATGCCAAGTTTGAGCGCAAGCGGCAAGCTGGGGTGGCAATGTAATGGAGAGCCGCGTGCGTTTGCAGCCTGAAGTTTCAATACTGATGGTGAACTATCATACCGTGTCAGAGTTGACCCATTGCCTGGAATCCTTGGCAACGCAAGAGGGAGTGGTCTATGAGGTCATCATTGTTGATAACTCAAATGACCAAGGCGAGCGGCAACATTTGCAAGCGCTGTGTGGGCCACAGGTGCACTGTATTTTCAGCGAAGAAAACCTGGGATTTGGTCGCGCTAATAACCTGGCTGCAAAGCATGCCAATGCGGAGTTACTCTTAATTCTTAACCCTGATACCACCTTGCAGCAAACCACACTGCTGCGGCGCTATATTGACCGCTTCAACGCTGGCGACGAGGCAATGCTGGCGCCTTTGATTGTTGAGTCTTCAAAACATAAGTTGGTATATCCGCGCCAGCGTTACCCTTCACAGGGCTTATGTAAAAAAACAGATTTTTCCAAATTGGCTGGCACCATCGCCTGGGTATTAGGCGCATGCATGATGATGCGGCGTCAGCATTATTTGCGCATTGGTGGCTTTGATAGCGATTATTTTATGTATGGGGAAGATGCTGATATTTGCTGGCGGATTCGTGCCGAATTAGGTGCGATCGGATTTGATCAGACGCTGGCCGTGCATCATGTAGGTGGTGCAAGTGAGAAACAGGCTGTCAGTTTGTCAAAATGGATGCGCAAGCGGCAAGGGCAATATTTGTTTTTTAAAAAACGTTATCATGCGGATGATGTGTTGCGTATTGCTTTCAAACAACGCGCACGTGCGAGCTTTAAGCTGGCGAAGAATGCGCTGTTGAATCTTTGCTGGGGCGCTACTTTACGCCGCCTGGATGATGATGCACGGGCGACGGCCACGTTGGTAGTGACTACTGAGCTGATTAGCACGACCAGAGGCCGCTAGCCAGCTATCTTTGTCATGCGTTTGCGATAAATGAGTACTTTTGTTTTTTTCTTCCAGCCATAGAGCGTCTGGATATGCTCGAAGTTTGTGCTTAATCTGCGTTTTACGCTTTGTTCATAGTCTTTATGGTCATCGGCAATGCTGATCATGAGGTAGTCATAGTCTGAAATCTTGCCGTTTTCAAGTAAGGATTCAACGAATTCGGATGATGGTATGCGATCTAAAAAAGGTTGATGTGCGTAGAATCGCGCATTTTCCGTGTCGTATAGCACCGGCTGTTGACGGGTATTAATGGTCTTAAAATACTCGACAGCGAGCCTGTCCAAGTCTATTTTTCCGAAATCATACAGATTGGCAAATAGTATGCCGATCAATACTAATAGTAGGCTGCGTTTTCCCCATATTGTTGCTTTTTTATACAGATATTCAACACAGAAAGCAGAAACGACCAACATGACAATGCCTGAGGCAATGACATAGCGGCTAGACAGCACAAATGCATTGATAATGATTAGCAGGCTGGTAGCGAAGCCTACGATGAGCTGCAAACTGAACAGTTGGCGTGCCTGGTGGTGTATATGCCCCCAAGCTTTTTTTCCGGCAATCAGCCCCAACAGCACTGGCCAGCCGGCCACTTTCAGGGTTTTATTCAGAGTGATCAGGACCAGCAGACTCCACATGGCAAAGTTGCCATAGTTGGCCAAGTGATGGCCTAGGGCCTGGTTGCCTATCAAATCTGCTTTGTTCTCTATAAACTGCAGTCGCTCGATAAAACCTTGTTTCAGCAGGTAAATGATCTCTTGCAGGCGTCCAAGATGGGCAACCTCGACTATGCCAGTAGTCACGGCGGCACCGATCAGTAATCCACCACATAGAGGGATACTGATAGCGTGTACGCTTTTGTGTAACCGTTGTCGTAATGGCTGCGCCTGATGTACCAGTATAGAGAGTGGCAATATAAAGTAGACGATGGCTTCCAGACGGAATAGCATGGCAACAATAATGGCCATCTGAAAGTAATATGCATCCGGCAATTTGCCACGTTGCATGTAACGCAGCATAAACAGTAATGCCCAGGTCAGGCATGCCCAAAAACCTTCGTCGCGTAACAGCATACCTAGAATATCGCCAACGATATATTGGGTGGACAGCAGGAGCAGTCCGCCCCAGAACATCGTCCTGAGCGTACCGCCCGCTTGCAATATCAGTAATGCGAATCCCCAGCTAAACAGGCTAAACAGGACAATATTGATGACTTGAGCCGTCGTATGAATGTCTAATCCACTGCCAATATGGCCGAGTGCAAGCATTGCCGGATAGAGTAACCAGGGGAATAGTTTGTAAGCGGCTTGCCATTGCCCATCTGCAAGCAAACGGGCCACCTCAAAGTAAAGCAGGGAGTCGTCGTTGACCCAGCCATGTTGTACATAAGTAATGCGCCAGGCCACTAATGTAGATAATGCGACTAGGATTGCGATGCACTGCTGTGGTTTCAGGGTGGCGATATAACGCTTGGCTTTGACGATCAATGAGTTAATGACTGACATGGATATCGGCGATAATCGTAGACGGTGAAATCTGCTTTAAACAGTTTAAATGGCCTAGTGGGCAAACGCGCTCAAAGCATGGGCTGCATGATAGCCCCAGATATTGCACTACTGCTGCAGGATGCATGGGCGGGGTATGTTTGGGGTCAGACGAGCCGTAAATAGCAATGAGTTTTTTGTCGAGTGCAGCGGCCACGTGCATGAGGCCGGAGTCGTTGCTGATCACGATGTGGCAGAGCGACATTAAATCAATCGCTTCACCCAGTTTGGTGCGGCCAGCCAGATCTACGCAGCGTTGTTGTGTCAGTTGCTGGATATTGGCGGTGACTGGTTGATCTTTTTCTGAGCCAAATAACCAGACTTGCCAGCCTTGCTGCAAGGCGTGATTAGCCACTTCTGCATAATATTCTGCGGGCCAGCGTTTGGCTTCGCCATACTCAGCGCCTGGGCATAGGCCGAGCACGGGTTTGTCAGCGCGCCCTATGTTGAGTGTGTCTAGTAATTGGCTGGCATGTGTCGCGTCAGACCGTAATGCGGGTTGCGGCAATTGGGCGGGCAGGGCGGCATTCTTTGGCAAGCTGAGCGCGACAAAGCGCTCTACAGTTTTTTTGAGCACGCTTTTATCCAGCGCGCGCATATCATTGACTAGGCCATAGCGCATTTCGCCTTTAAAGCCCGTACGCACTGGAATCTTGGCGGCCCATGGCAAAATCGCGGATTTTAGACTGTTGGTGAGTAAAATCGCCTGCGTAAAGCTTTGTTTGGCCAGTTCGCGGCCAAGTTTAAAACGTTCACCTAACGCCAAGTCGCCATGTTTAAACGGCAAGGCAATCGCGTGTGAGACTTCTGGCATTCTTTCCAGCAGTGGTAAGGTCCAGGCGGGTGCTGCGACAGTAATCTGGCAATCTGGCTGCTCGATTTTGAGTTGCTTAAACAGGCTGTGCGCCAACACCATGTCGCCCACCCATGATGGGCCCATCACCAGAATCTTGTTCATGCGTGCAATTTTTTAATCAGGTTGGTGGTACTACGGCCTTCTACCAGGTCAATCAGGGCAATTTCACCGCCCCATGACAAGACTTCTTGACCGCCAACCACCTGGTCAGCCGTATAGTCACTGCCTTTGGCAATCACATGTGGGTGGATAGCGTTAATCAGGTTAAGCGGCGTGTCTTCATCAAACAAGATAACGGCGTCTATCGATTCCAGCGCCGCCAATACGCGGGCGCGGTCTTGCTCGTTTACTACCGGGCGCGTTGGGCCTTTTAATGCAGAGACTGAGCGATCGGTATTCAGGCCCAGAATCAGTTTGTCACCACGTTTTTTGGCGCCTTCCAGATACGTGACATGCCCGGCATGCAACAAATCAAAGCAACCATTGGTAAAGACGATTTTTTGCCCTTGTTGTTTCCATGCTGCAACTTTTTGCAACAAGCCTGGCAGCTCGCATACCTTGTGTGCCTGCTCGCTGCCTTGTGCCGTGGCAATGGCGTCTACCAGGTCAGCCTTGGTAATCGGCACCGTGCCTACTTTACCGACGACGACGCCGGCGGCAATATTGGCAAGTGACAAACTATCCAGCGCACTCAAACCATGCATAAGCCCGGCTGCCAGCGTGGCAATGACGGTATCACCCGCGCCAGACACATCAAACACTTGTTTGGCTGTCGCGCTTAAATGCTCGGTATGCTCGGCAATCAGGGTAATGCCTTCTTCGCCGCGGGTGACGGCCAAAAAGTCTAAGGCCAGGCGCGATTTGAGTGCAGCCGCTTTGTCTATCAGCAGCGCATCGCCCACTTGCGTGTCGCAGGCTTCGGCAGTTTCTTTTTTATTGGGTGTCAGGGCTGTGGCGCCGCGATACTTGTCATAGTTGCGCCCTTTAGGGTCTACCAATACCGGAATCTGCTGGCGACGACAGTGTGCAATCACATGCTGGCATACCGGCTCGGTGAGCAAACCTTTGGCGTAGTCAGACAAAATTACCAGGGCAGGCTGTTGCGCAAGCGCTGCATCGATAGCGGCAGTAACCGTGTTAGATTCTGCTTGCGACAGTTCGGAGGTGACTTCCTGGTCTAGCCGCAGCATTTGTTGATGTCCGCCCAAAATGCGGGTTTTGGCAATCGTCGGTCGCGTGGCCGTATTGATCATGCTGGAGGTGTCTATGCCACAGCCTTGCATGGCAGCCAGTAATAACTGGCCTTCGTTATCCGCCCCCACCAGGCCTATCATGCGCGTGGTGATACCTAATAACGCCAGGTTTGCCGCCACATTGGCTGCACCGCCAGCACGTTGCTGTTCTGATTTGATCAACACTACCGGCACCGGCGCTTCTGGCGAAATGCGATTGACTTCGCCCATCAGGTAGCGGTCCAGCATCACGTCACCAATCACCAGTGCGTGCTGATTGCGTTCACCAAAATGCGCAACCAGTGTTGCTATATTATTATTCAATGCCGTAGCCGTCATCAGGATTCCAGAATCTCACACAGGCAATGACCAATGAAAATATGCGCTTCCTGAATACGAGCGGTGACGCTGGAAGGTACGACAATATTGTGGGTGCAAAGCGCGTTTAGCTTACCGCCGCTACCGCCAGTCAAGCCGATTGTTGTCGCGCCAATGTTGTTGGCAGCTTCAATGGCACGCACCACATTGGCGCTGTTACCACTGGTGGTCAGGCCAATCAGGATATCCTCCGGGCGGCACAATGCTTCTACCTGGCGGGCAAAAATGTAGTCATAACCGTAATCGTTACCAACCGAGGTCAAAATAGACGTGTCCGTAGTCAGTGCGATTGACGGCAAGCCTTTGCGCTCTTTTTTAAAGCGGCCGACGATCTCAGCCGCAATATGCTGGCTATCGGCCGCGCTGCCACCGTTACCGCACAGCAACACTTTGCCGCCGCGCTGGATGCAATCGCGCAGCAAGTTGCCAACGTCACTAATCATTGGAAACAACGATTCCAGCGCCTGGAACATCGCCACATGCGCGGTGTGTTCGCCTTTTAGGTATTCAATATGGTTCATATCGCTCACAATTTCTGAAGGAGGTTATGCGTAAGGGTCATCCTGCAGCAAATAGTTCTGCACGTAGTCCTTCACGCCTTCTTCCAGTGTGGTAAATGGCTTTTTATACCCGGCCTGGCGCAGCTTTTGCATTTCGGCCTGGGTGAAATACTGATACTTGCCCTGCAAGTCTTGCGGCATGTCGATATAAGTAATATTCGGCTCGCGCGTCATGCTGGTCATCACATTGGTCGCCAGGTCTTTAAAACTGCGTGCCTGGCCCGTGCCTATGTTGTAAATGGCGCTGGTAACCGGCTTGTTCTTTAGCGCAGCCTCTAAAAAGAAGCCCATCACGTCTGCCACATCTTTTACATAGACAAAGTCACGCAGTTGCATGCCGTCTTCGACGCCAGCCTTGGTGCCTTTAAACAGGCGCATGGTGCCAGTTTCTTTAAATTGGTTAAAGGTGTGGTAAGCCACGCTAGCCATGCGTTCTTTGTGATACTCATTCGGCCCGTAGACATTAAAAAACTTGAAGCCCGCCCACGCCGGTGGTGTGGCCTGTTTTTGCGCCACTTGCTCTAACACCCATTGGTCAAAAAAGTGCTTGGAGTAACCGTAGCCATTCAATGGGCGCAAGCCCTCAATGCTGGCATCGTCATAGCCTTGCTCACCGCCACCATAAGTCGCGGCAGAGCTGGCGTAAAAAAACGGCACCTCATACTCTGCACACCACGACCATAAGTCCTGCGAATAATGCATATTATCCGCCACCAGCTTGTTAAAGTCGCGCTCAGTGGTCGCGCTGATCGCACCCATGTGAATCACTGCCGTGATGTCGTCATTGTCTTCCAAAAAATCAAATAGCTGATCTTTGTCCAGATACTCGGCATAGTGTCTGTGCACCAGATTTTGCCACTGGTTTTCATGCGTGATACGGTCAACAATCACCAGGTCTTGCCGACCCAGTTTGTTGTTCAAATGCCAGGCCATGATAGAACCAATCATGCCTGCGCCACCGGTGATAATGATCATAGGGGAACGATTAAAACATTAAAACGCGATTATAACGCGTAATCGGCGAGGGCTGGCAGTGGAATCAAGATGAGCCCAGCGTTACTTTTCAGAACCCATCTCCAGTGCGCGCTGCTTGCTTCTTTGCGCCTCAATTTCAGCTTTCACTGTATCAAAGTCATCACTGATCCACCCCTGCAAATGCTCCAGTGCAATATCGCGCATCGCTTCAATCCAAACTGCCTCGCTATTCAGCGCTGGGATATAGTGATAATCCCCGCCGCCCACAGACTGGAATAAGTGTTTACCTTCCATGGCGATTTCTTCCAGGGTTTCCAGGCAGTCGCTGCTAAAACCTGGGCAGACGACGTCTATGCGTTTGAGTTGTTGTTTGCCTAAGGCGTCCAGCGTATTGGCGAGGTAGGGTTGTAGCCATTCCTGGCGCCCAAAGCGGGATTGAAAGGCGATTTGGTATTGTTCTTTGCTCAAGCCTAAGGCTTCGGCCAGTAAACGGCCAGTTTTATGGCATTCACAGTGGTAAGGGTCGCCTTTGAGCAGGTGGAACTTAGGTACGCCGTGAAAGCTCATCACCAGCTTTTCGGGTTGGCCGTTTAGTTTCCAGTAGGCCTGAATATGGCTGGCAAGTGCTTGAATATACAGTGGATGGTCGTGATAATGCTTGATGGTGCGAATGGCGGGCACATTACGCATGTTTAGCAGTACGCGCCACACGGCGTCTAGCGCGGCTGCGGTGCTGCTGGCAGCATATTGCGGATAAAGCGGGAACACCAGAATGCGGTCGCAGCCTTGTGCTTTGAGTGACTCAATGGCGCTTTGCATACTGGGGTTGCCATAGGTCATGCCGAGTTCGACGGCAAATGGCGAATTGATTTTTTGTGACAGATAGCCTTGCAGCAACTTCTTCTGTTGCTGGGCGTAAACCATGAGTGGCGAGCCTTGAGCTGTCCAGACGCTGGCGTATTTTTCGGCTGATTTTTTCGGGCGAATCACCAGAATGATACAATAAAGAATCCAGCACCAGATAAAGCGTGGGATTTCGACCACGCGCCTGTCCATTAAAAACTGCTTTAAGTAGGGTCGTAATGCCTTGGCGGTGGGAGCTTCTGGTGTGCCCAGATTGGCTAACAGAATCCCCACTTTTGCTTGGCTGCCGTGGGTATAGGCAGGCTCTGGTTTGTAATAGCTCATACGGGCATTTTAAGCGAATAAAAGCCCGTATGACGTTTGCCCGTTAAAAAAGTGCCGTGCGCCTACTGGTAGGCGCACGGCCAGCATTATTTTTTATTGATCTGGTTACCAATGACACCACCGATGGCTGCACCGCCGACGGTACCAATGGCGCTACCGCCGGTTAATACGGCACCGCCCACCGCACCAATACCCGCGCCTAACGCAGTGCTTTTGCCACGCGTACTCATGGAACCACAGGCCGTGGTGCTCAGGCACAATGCTAACAGCACAGACCAGATAAATGATTTATGCAAAGATTTTTGATTAACGCTGTTCATATTGATCTCTCCACATTGAATAAATAGTAGCTTCAGTATAAGAGCTCGCTTGCTTATGTTGTAGCAGGTTAAAGCTGATAGTGCTGTCAGAGCCTTCTGACAAATGTAAAGACGCGATCTACTGATTTGATAATGCATTCGACAGCAGTTTGGCCGTGACGTCCACAATCGGGATAATGCGCTCGTAAGCCATGCGTGTCGGGCCAATCACGCCTAAGGTGCCGACCACCTGGCCGTCAACTTCATAGGGTGATGTGACCAGGCTGCATTCATCCAGCGGCAGGTAGCCACTTTCGCCGCCAATAAAAATCTGTATGCCCTCTGCGCGCTGGCTGTGGTCCAGTAACTGCATCAGCGCTGTGCGGCGCTCAAAAATCTCAAACAATTTGCGCAGGCTGCCCACATTGGTCGATAACTCATCCACTTGCAGCAAATTGCGTTCACCGGCAATCACCACCGTTTCCTGCTCGGAGGATTCTGGCTGGCTGGCGGCTTCGAGGGCGGCAGACATCAGGCGGTTAATATCGACCTGCATCTGCTGTAGCTCTTGTTTGAGCTTGGCCTGCACTTCTTCCATTGATAAGCCCTGGCAATAGCTATTAAAGTAATTGCTGGCGGCAGTGAGTTCGCTGGCACTAAAGGCTTTGTCTGTGAGTAAAATGCGGTTTTGCACCTGGTCGTCTTCTGTGACCAAAATGACCAGAATTTTTTTGTCATTTAAATGCAGAAACTCCAGGTGTTTTAATACATTGCGCGTGCGCTTGGGGATCATCACCAGGCCTGCAAACTGTGTCAGTTGCGATAGCATGTCTGCTGCACTGTTAATCAGCGCTTGCGGGTTGGGCGAAGTCAGGCCGGTTTTTAGGTGCGCGACCGCGCGCTGGTCTAATGGCTGCACGGTCATTAGCGAGTCTACAAACAAGCGATAGCCTTTTTTGGTCGGCACGCGGCCGGATGACGTGTGCGGGCTGGTGATAAAGCCTAGTTGTTCGAGGTCGCTCATCACGTTACGGATGGTTGCCGGACTGACGTCCAGGCCCGAATGCTGGAGCAAGGTGCGTGAGCCTATGGGCTGACCTTCGCTGATGTAATGTTCCACCAGTGTTTTAAGTAAAATCTGCGCGCGTTTATCCACTTTTAACCACCTTGTTGCCGACTATTAAATTTTGCACCATTTACGCTCAGGATAACAGCCCCTTGCGCTTTTCAGTTGTGGGCTTCTATGCTTTAATGCGGCCATGCAATCTACATTTCGTTCAGTCGCCATTGTTGGAAAATACATGGACGCCATCGCCTTGCAGCAAATGCAAAGTGATTTGACCCGTTTGGCACATCATTTGTTGTCGCATGGTTTGCATGTGTGCATTGAAGAGCGCACGGCGCAGTTTGTAGATGATGAAGGCTTTGAACTGGCTAGCCTGGACGATATCGGCACCAAGGCTGACCTGGTGATTGTGATGGGCGGTGATGGCACCATGCTTAGTGTGGGCCGGGCTTTGCGCGATACTGGCGTGCCGCTGGTGGGGATTAACCGTGGTCGTTTGGGCTTTTTGACTGACTTGCAAACCGACCATATGTTGGTTGAGATTGATAAAATTCTGCAGGGCGAGTGTCAGCTGGAGTCTCGCATGTTGTTGCAATCGGCGGTGACGCGTGCCGGGCAGGCCATTGAGCAGACCGTTGCTTTAAATGATGTAGTGATTAAAAGTGCCTTTCGCCTGATTGAGCTGGAGGTGCATGTGGATGGGCAGTTTGTCTCGCGCCAGCGCTCTGATGGCTTGATTTTAACCACGCCCACCGGCACGACTGCTTATGGTTTGTCTGCCGGTGGCCCGATTATGCACCCGGACCTGGAAGCGATTTCAATCGTGCCAATTAGTCCGCACACCTTAAGTTACAGGCCGATTACCGTACCTGCTTGCAGCGTGATTGAGGTGATCATCGTGAGTGCTGCCGATGCCCAGATCAGTTACGATGGGCAAGGCCAATATCCACTGGCTGTGGGGGACCATGTGCGTATCGAGCGTGCGCCACAGCAAATCCAACTGGTGCATCCCAAAGATTATTGTTATTTTGATATGCTGCGTAACAAATTAAACTGGGGCTAACCAAGCCTGCGCTGATAATCCATGCTACAAGCCCTTTCTATTCGAGACTTTGTCATTGTTGATACGCTGGAACTTGAGTTCTCAGCGGGATATACCGCACTCACCGGCGAAACAGGTGCCGGAAAATCCATTCTGATTGATGCCTTGTCGTTAAGTCTGGGCGCGCGTAATGAAGGCGACGTGACGCGCAAAGACTGCGAAAAGGCTGAGATTTCCACCACCTTTGATATTGCACATAATCTCGCTGCGCGCGAGTGGTTACAGGCGCAAGAGATGGATGTGGATGACGCATTGATCTTGCGTCGAGTGATTTATGCCGATGGTCGCAGTCGCGCATTTATTAATGGTGCTTCGGCCACCGTTGGCCAATTACGTGAAATCGGCGAAACGCTGATTGATATTTATAGCCAAAACGCGCATCACTCGTTGCTTAAAATTGCCACGCAGCGCGAGATTCTCGATGCTTATGCACAGGCCACGCCATTGGCAACACAAGTTGGCAAGCTGTACAAAGCCTGGTCGCAACTGCATCAGCAGCAATTGGCTTATGAAAAAAATGCCAGCCAGTTTGCAGATGAGTTAGCCTTGTTGCGCGATAGTACGCGTGAATTAAAGCAATTAGGCTTTGTGGCTGAAGAGTGGGCCACCTTGCAACAGGAGCACGTGCGCTTGAGTAATGGTGCCAGTTTGCTCAGTGGCATGGAAACCAGTTTGCAGATGATGAGTGAAGGCGATGAAGTGAATGCGCTGGATTTATTATCGCAAGCACAAGCCAAGTTGGCTGAGTTGCAAGCGATAGATATTGGCTTGCAACCCATGCTGGAAACGCTGGATTCTGCGGTGGTGCAACTGGAAGAAGCCAGCCGTGCGCTCAATCGTTACCTGCAAAAAAGTGAGCTGGATCCGGCCCGCTTGGCAGAGGTTGAGGCGCGTATACAGGCCATTCATGGCGTTGCCCGCAAGTTTAGAGTCAAGCCGGATGAGTTGCCAGATTTGCTGGCACAGCAACTGGGCCGTATGGCGGAGTTGGAAGCGTTTGCCGACGATGGTGCCCTGGCCAAGCAGGTGCAAGCCGCCTGGCAGCAGTATCAGGCGCAGGCCACACAGTTATCTACTGCGAGGCAGCAAGCAGCAAAAAAACTGGCAACAACCATTACCGAACAAATGCAGGCCTTGTCATTAAAGGGCGGCCAGTTTGCAGTGGCTTTAACGCCGGGTGAGCCTGCAGTATACGGCCTGGAGCAAGTCGAATTTTTGGTCGCTGGCCATGCTGGCGTAGAGCCGCGACCGCTCAATAAAGTGGCTTCTGGTGGTGAGTTGTCTCGTATCAGCCTGGCGTTGCAAGTGACGACCGCGTCATTAGGCACCGTGCCATGCATGATTTTTGATGAGGTTGATGTGGGCATCGGCGGCGGTGTGGCCGAGGTGGTTGGCAAGTTGTTAAGTCAGCTGGGCCAGCATCGACAAGTACTGGTGATTACCCATTTGGCTCAAGTGGCTGCGCAAGCCCGGCAGCATTGGCAAGTCAGCAAGTCTGAGCAACGAGGCACAACCCTAAGCCGTATTCATACACTGAGTGAAGGCGAGCGGGTAGAAGAGGTTGCCCGTATGTTGGGTGGCTTGCAAATTACCGAGGCAACCCGTAATCACGCGCGGGAAATGCTGCAGGCTAATCGTCCCTGATTGGTCAACCCATGGCCGCCGTCTGTGCGGCCAAAGCTTTCATTCTATTTTCTCCATCTGTGTTGTAGATTTTTTGCGTTGATTGTGGCCAGAAAACATGCTTTAATCGGCTTGCCTGTTGTTAGTTTTTGTTAATTTTAATTGTCATCGGGTATGGTCACATTCGTTGTGTTGTTAGATTAAACGCTTAGGAGAGTCACATGAAACATAGAATAGGGGTAATCGCTTGGGCCTGGGTCATTATCATTGGTGCTTTGATGATCACGCCAAATGGTGTGCACTGTATCGCTTGTGGCGAGACAGGTAATTTATTTATGGGGGTGACGTCGATTGTGCTGGGTGCTGTGTCTATCTTTGTTAATAAGTTTTCTGTCAGATAGATTGAGTAGAGTCATCAAGTAGTAAAAAGGCCTGAAATATCAGGCTTTTTTTGTTGCGATCAATGATTATTTTGTGTGCTGCTTGAGCACTGCCCACTGCAGCAGTTTTTGTTCAAATGAAAGTCTTGCATTGGCCGGACTGGTTGATGGTAGCGTCACCGCCGGCACTACGGGTGTCAGGTGAATATGCTTGTTGAATAGCTGCGCGGCCGCTTGTCCATTAAAGGCAATCAAAGTGATGTGTGGGCAAGTGGTCAATAAATGATTGATATCATTGGCAATAATGCTGTGCCCTTGAATGCTGCTGTCGAGGCTGCCTATGCGTTGTGCGGCATGGCAAACATCCCAGATCGCGAGTTGATGTTCAAGCACAGATTTGCAGCGCTCAGCATAAGGCGCGTGGACTGGAATATTGAATAGTTGTTGCAGAATTCGCCAGAAGGCGTTTTGCGGATGTGCGTAGTACTGCTGCTGTTTGATTGATGCGACCCCGGGCAGCGTGCCCAGAATCAGGATGCGTGCGTCAGACTGCACGACAGGCGCAAATCCGGTGGCGTAATGTTCAGGGGTGGGGGTGAGGTCGGACAAGAAGCAGGGATCGATGGGTCAATGCTCGCCAAGGAGCGGCGTAAATGCACAATGACCCATGATGAAAATGCTTATTCAGTGCAAGGCTGTTTTTTACACAAACCATAAATGGTCAGTGAGTGGTCTTGCATGGTGAAACCATATTTTTCTGCTGCTGTTTTTTGTCTTTTTTCAATTTCTTCGTCGTAAAACTCTTCGACGCGGCCACATTTGACGCAAACAATATGGTCGTGATGACTGCCTTCGTTCATCTCAAACACGGCTTTACCACTTTCAAAGTGGTGCCGCACCAGCAAACCGGCTTGTTCAAACTGGGTTAAGACACGATACACCGTGGCCAGACCGACGTCTTCGCCATTGGTAATCATGATTTTATAAATATCTTCAGCAGACAAGTGGCGCTGCTCGCTATTCTCAAACAGCTCCAGAATTTTCAGACGCGGTAGCGTTGCTTTAAGGCCTGCATTTTTAAGTTCTTTGGGATCATGCATAGGTTTTGTCCATTGGGTTGTCTGTCGTTAAGTTTTGTCACTGGTTACGTCGCCAGCCATACTTGATTGGCGAAACTACGTGGTATATTAATGATTATTCTCAATAATACCGATTATAAAGTGAATCCAATGCGTAATTCTATCTTATTTGTGTTGGCTGTCGCATCTCTGGAGAGTGGGTGCGGTGCCAAACTTCCTTCACTTAAGCCGTTCAAGATGGAAGTGCAGCAGGGTAATGTGGTTACCTCTAAAATGTTGTTGCAACTACGCCCAGGCATGACACGCACGCAAGTGCGTTACATTATGGGGACTCCGCTGATTGTAGATAGTTTCCGTGATAACCGCTGGGATTATTTTTACGAGTTGCGCAAACAGGGCGCGGTGGTTGAAAAACGCCGGGTGATCCTTGATTTTGACAAAGATAGCCTGGTGTCTGTGCGCGGTGATGTGATTCCATCTGCAGAAAATCCTGACATTAAAACCATTGCAGAAGCACCACAGAAAAAAGTGGACGCTGAAAAAGAGCAGGCCTGGACCGATAAGCTGAAATTCTGGAAAGTCGAAGACGGCGTTGCCAGCGACACAGCAACCGCTGCCGTGGCTGCGACAGAAGCTAAATCAATACAATCTAATACAAACGAGCCTGCCAACGTGCAAGCTGCTGCGGCAACTAGCACGCCCGTCGCTGCTGAAGAGGTGGTGCCATATATCCCGGAAGGCGAATATGCTGCTATGCCTACGCCACAAGAGATGGCCAAGGGCAACACCGATGCGACAGCTAATCAGGTCACTGAAGCCAAGGCGCATGTCGTGAACGACAAAGAAATGGCCGCGCAAATTGCCGATACTGTAGAGCCGCCACCGGTGTTTCAACCAGAGCCAGCGGCTGCACCAGCCGAGGTTGCCGCGCCTGAGCCTGTATTGCCGCCGGTAGTCAAAGCGGCACCTGCTGCGAGCAAGATTACCGCCCCTGTGGTTGCGGCAGCGGCCGTGACAGCAGCGGCGGTGAAGCCAGCCCAAACTAAAAAAGCGGCCGCACCCGCAGCCAAACCGGTATCGCCACCTGTGCCAGCCTCTAAAGCGGCAACAGTGGCTGCGGTTGAGGATGATGAGGTGATTCCATATATCCCTGAAGGGGAGTATGTGGCGCCGGTGGTGCCAAGCGAGCAGGAAATGGTCAAAGGCAATATGGCTGAAGCCAACGCGCCAGTGACAGATGCTGAAGCGCATCAGGTGACTGAAAAAGGCGTTGCGCCTAAAGCGGATCACGCGGCTGAGCCGTCCCCGACATTTGTGGCCGAGCAACTGCCAGAGCCCGAACCTGAGCCAGAACTGCCACCACCGCCAGCCGTGACCAAGCCGATGGTGAAACCTGTGGCGCCAACTGCCGCCGCATTGGCTGCTACCGAAGGTAAGCCTGTGCAGGCCGCCGCGAAATCGGCTGAGCAAGCACCGGCGGCAACACAGGAAGCACCCGCAGGCGATGCTGAGGTTAATCAGGCCGTTGCTGGCTGGGCACAGGCCTGGCGGACTCAAAACGTTAAAACCTACCTGGCAGCCTATGCGCCTGATTTCGTTCCCGAAGGCTTGCCATCCAAAAAAGCCTGGGAAGCACAGCGCAGACAACGCTTGTCTGCGGCAGGTAACATTACGCTGGTGCTCAATAATATGCAGGTGCAGCGTGATGGCTCGACAGCTACTGTGCAGTTTGAGCAGAAGTATGCGGCCAAAGCCTATAAAGACACCTTAAACAAAACGCTGGAGTTGCGTTATGAGCCCGCACAAAAGCGCTGGTTAATTACACGTGAGCGTACAGAGGCCGCTGCCGCTGCTGTGGTTGCGGCGACTGAGCCAGTAAAAGCCAATGTGCCAGCCGTAAGTGCCTCTGATGCCAGTGTGGTGGTTGCGGCTGATGCCAGCGTGGATGCTGCGATTCAATCGTGGGCGCAGGCCTGGCGTAGTAAAAATACCAGTGCCTATTTTGCGGCTTACTCCCCGGCTTTTGTGCCCGAAGGCTTGCCTAGTCGTGCTGTATGGGAGGCGCAACGTAAAAAGCGCTTGTCTCCACAGCAGGGTAAGATCAGCCTGGAGCTGGCAGATGTGCATGTCAGCCGCGATGGCGATGGCGCCATTGTGACTTTCACGCAAAAATACGCTTCGAAAGCGTTTAGTGATGAGATGGTCAAGCGGCTGGAGTTGAAACTGGATGCTGCCAGCAACCGTTGGTTGATCGTGCGTGAAAGCGCTGCTACTGGTGCAGATGTTCCTGCCGCCAAACAACAGGTGACTGCGCCGGAAGGTAGCTCGGAGCATCTGGACGGCGTACTGGAACAAATCGGGTTTTAATCCTAAATTATTAAAGAATGATTGAGCGAGTGATGTTGAAAGTTGTGATTGCTGGGGTGTCTGGTCGCATGGGGCATGCCTTATTAGAGGGTGTTTTTTCTGATAGTGGTTTGCAACTGCATGCCGCACTGGATCGCGCAGAGAGCGCGATGATAGGGCGTGATGCAGGTGAGCAGTTTGGTAAACAAACTGGCGTTAAAATCAGCGCTGACATCGCTGCTGCATTGCAAGGCGCGGATGTGTTGGTAGACTTTACGCGTCCGGAAGCTAGCATGCAGTACTTGCAAGCTTGCCAGCAAGCAAATGTAAAGTTGGTGATCGGCACCACTGGTTTTAATGAGACTGAAAAAGCCAGTATTGAAGCGGCCGCCAAAAAAATAGGCGTGGTGTTCGCGCCGAATATGAGTGTCGGTGTGACCTTGCTGATTAACTTGGTTGAGCAAGCTGCGCGCGTGCTCAATGAAGGCTACGATATTGAAGTGGTCGAAATGCATCATCGTCACAAAGTAGATGCGCCATCAGGCACGGCATTGCGCCTGGGTGAAGCTGCAGCTAAAGGCATAGATAAAGCTTTAAAGGACTGCGCAGTGTACGCGCGTGAAGGGGTGACTGGTGAGCGCGAAACCGGCACCATAGGTTTTGCAACCTTGCGCGGCGGTGATGTGGTGGGTGACCATACGGTGGTGCTGGCCGGTGTGGGTGAGCGTGTAGAGCTAACCCACAAGGCTTCTAGCCGCGCCACCTTTGCGCAAGGTGCATTGCGTGCGGCCAAGTTTTTGGCAGATAAACCGCAAGGCTTGTTTGATATGCGCGACGTGCTGGGCTTTGATAAAACCTGATATAAGCTAGTGTTTAGTCTCTGCATTATTTAAGAAGCTAAACGAATGTTGACTGTCAGTTGCCCTTGAGTGGGCAGTCGATTTGCGCTATAATGCTTTAATTCTGAACGGGAAGAGTCCAACAAGCTTTTCCCGTTTTGCACATCTATTCACCGCAGCTTGAACCCGGTTTCTGGCGATGCGATGAGCCCTCTAAAAGATGTGTTTCGTATCAAACTTAAGGAGCTAAAGGTGTCAAAAACAATTCCAGCGATTTTAGTGTTAGCAGATGGAACTGTTTTTAAGGGCATTAGCATTGGCGCTTCCGGTCATACGGTCGGTGAAGTGGTGTTCAATACATCTATCACCGGATATCAGGAAATTCTCACTGATCCATCCTACACCGAACAAATTGTGACACTGACTTATCCGCACATTGGTAACTACGGCACCAATAGTGAAGATGTCGAGTCAGATAAAGTCTATGCTGCGGGTCTGATTATTCGTGACTTGCCCTTATTGGAAAGCAATTTCCGCAGTGAACAAAATCTCTCTGACTATCTCAATGCCAACAATGTCGTGGCGATTGCCGATATCGATACCCGTAAACTGACCCGCATTCTGCGCGAAAAAGGTGCGCAGGCTGGCTGTATCATGGCTGGTGAGGCTGTTGATGAAGCGCAAGCCCTGGCTTTGGCCAATGGCTTTCCAGGCCTGGCGGGCATGGACCTGGCCAAAGTGGTCAGCTGTACCCAGCCTTATGAATTTACAGAAGCCGAATGGCAATTGGGTGCGGGTTTCAGCAAAGCGGCTGATGCGCAGTTCCACGTGGTCGCCTTTGACTACGGCGTCAAACGTAACATTTTGCGTATGCTGGTTTCCCGCGGCTGTAAAGTCACCGTGTTGCCAGCGCAAGCCACTGCTGAACAAGCGCTGGCCTACAAACCTGATGGTATTTTCCTGTCTAATGGCCCTGGAGACCCGGAGCCATGCGATTACGCGGTGAGCGCGATTAAAAGTCTGGTCGACACTGGTATCCCGACCTTTGGTATTTGCCTAGGCCACCAGTTGCTGGCCTTGGCTAGCGGTGCCAAAACATTGAAAATGAAATTTGGTCACCACGGCGCTAACCATCCGGTGCAAGACGTTGAAAGCAAACGCGTGTATATCACCAGCCAAAACCATGGCTTCGCGGCGGATCCGGCGACTTTGCCAGCGAATGTCAAGGTGACGCATGTGTCTTTGTTTGATGGCAGCTTGCAAGGCATCGCACGCACAGACAAGCCAGCCTTCAGCTTCCAGGGTCACCCGGAAGCCAGCCCTGGCCCGCAAGAAATGAGCGTGTTGTTTGACCGCTTTATCCAGTTAATGCAAGAAAGAAAGTCCAGCTAATGGCAAAAAGAACTGACATTAAAAGTATTCTGATTATCGGTGCCGGTCCCATTGTCATTGGGCAGGCCTGTGAGTTCGACTATTCTGGTGCGCAAGCCTGTAAGGCGCTGCGTGAAGAGGGTTACCGTGTCGTTCTGGTGAACTCCAACCCGGCGACCATCATGACCGACCCGGAAATGGCGGACGCGACCTACATCGAGCCAATTACCTGGCAGATGGTCGAAAAAATCATTGAAAAAGAGCGTCCAGATGCTTTGTTGCCTACCATGGGCGGCCAGACTGCGCTGAACTGTGCGCTGGACTTGGACAAGCATGGCGTATTGCAGAAATTCAATGTTGAGTTAATCGGCGCCTCTAAAGAAGCCATTGATAAAGCCGAAGACCGCCAGAAATTTAAAGAAGCCATGACCAAAATCGGTCTGGGTTCTGCACGCTCTGCGATTGCGCATAGCCTGGAAGAAGCCTTGCAAGTGCAGGCAACGATTGGTTATCCGGCAATTATTCGCCCTTCATTCACCATGGGCGGTAGTGGCGGCGGCATTGCGTATAACCGCGAAGAATTTATCGCTATTTGCGAGCGTGGCCTGGATGCCTCACCAACCAACGAGTTACTGATTGAAGAATCACTGCTGGGTTGGAAAGAATACGAGATGGAAGTGGTGCGCGACAAAGCGGATAACTGCATCATCATCTGCTCGATTGAAAACCTGGACCCGATGGGCGTGCATACTGGCGACAGTATCACCGTCGCGCCAGCACAAACCCTGAGCGACAAAGAATACCAGATCATGCGTAACGCCTCGTTGGCAGTGCTGCGTGAAATCGGCGTGGATACCGGCGGCTCTAACGTGCAGTTTGCCATTAACCCTGATGATGGCCGCATGATCGTGATTGAAATGAACCCGCGTGTGTCACGCTCATCTGCACTGGCTTCTAAAGCCACCGGTTTCCCGATTGCCAAAGTAGCTGCCAAACTGGCGGTGGGTTTCACATTGGACGAGTTGCGCAACGAAATTACCGGTGGTCAAACGCCGGCTTCGTTTGAGCCATCGATTGACTACGTGGTGACCAAAGTGCCACGGTTCGCGTTCGAAAAATTCCCGCAGGCTGATAGCCGTTTAACCACGCAGATGAAGTCTGTCGGTGAAGTCATGGCCATGGGCCGTAGCTTTCAGGAGTCTTTTCACAAAGCCTTGCGCGGCCTTGAGGTCGGCGTCGACGGCTTGGACTCAATCACTGACGACAAAGACCGTATCGTTAAAGAAATGGGCGAGCCAGGACCTGAGCGTATCTGGTATGTGGCGGATGCCTTCCGTCTGGGGATGCGTGTTGATGAAATCTTTGACATCACTAAGATTGACCGCTGGTTCCTGGTACAGATTGAAGAAATCATCAAGTTGGAACAGTCGCTGTCAGTGAAGTCTCTGGCTGACTTAAACAAAGACACCTTGTTCAGGCTCAAACGTAAAGGCTTCTCTGACCGCCGTTTGGCTAAATTGCTGAATACTGACCAACATGCGGTGCGTGCTTTCCGCCAAGCTTTAAATGTGCGCCCTGTTTATAAGCGCGTTGATACCTGTGCCGCTGAATTCGCCACCAACACGGCTTATATGTACTCTACTTATGAAGAAGAGTGTGAGTCAAAACCAACCACCAATAAGAAAATTATGGTGCTTGGTGGCGGTCCTAACCGTATTGGCCAGGGCATTGAGTTTGACTATTGCTGCGTACACGCGGCCTTCGCCATGCGCGAAGATGGTTACGAAACCATCATGGTGAACTGTAACCCGGAGACGGTTTCTACCGATTACGATACGTCTGATCGCTTGTACTTTGAGCCAGTGACGCTCGAAGATGTCCTCGAGATCGTTAATATCGAAAAACCAGTCGGCGTGATTGTGCAATACGGTGGTCAAACCCCATTGAAATTAGCGCGTGACCTGGAAAAAGCCGGTGTGCCTATCATTGGCACCACGCCAGATGCGATTGACCGTGCCGAAGACCGTGAGCGGTTTCAGCAAATGTTGCATACGCTCAACTTGAAGCAGCCACCTAACCGTACAGCACGTGCGCCAGAAGAGGCGATTCGCCTAGCGACTGAAATTGGTTACCCGCTGGTAGTGCGTCCTTCTTACGTATTGGGCGGCCGTGCGATGGAAATCGTGCATGAGCAAAGCCAGCTCGAACGCTATATGCGCGAGGCGGTAAAAGTCTCTAATGAGTCCCCAGTGTTGCTAGATCGCTTCCTCAATGACGCGATTGAAGTTGATGTCGACGCTTTAAGTGACGGCGAAGAGGTATTGATCGGCGGTATCATGCAGCACGTAGAGCAAGCTGGTGTGCATTCTGGTGACTCCGCTTGTTCATTGCCACCTTACAGCCTGAGCGATAGCCTGCAGGACGAGTTGCGTAAGCAAACCGTGCAAATGGCCAAAGCGCTGGGTGTAAAAGGTCTGATGAACGTGCAGTTTGCGGTGCAAAATACTGAGCAGGGCGAAGTGGTTTATGTGCTGGAAGTGAACCCGCGTGCGTCACGCACGGTGCCGTTTGTGTCTAAAGCCTGTGGCTTGCAATTGGCAAAAATTGCTGCGCGTTGCATGGCAGGCCAGTCACTGAAATCTCAAGGCGTGACCAAAGAAGTGGTGCCGCCTTACTACTCAGTGAAAGAAGCCGTGTTCCCGTTTATCAAGTTCCCGGGTGTAGATACCATTCTGGGGCCAGAAATGAAGTCGACCGGTGAAGTGATGGGCGTAGGCAAAACTTTTGCTGAAGCGTTTGTTAAATCGCAATTGGGCGCCTCAGTCAAAATGCCAACCGGCGGCAGAGCCTTTATCAGTGTGCGTAATGAAGATCATGCCAAAGTGATTGATATTGCCAAAGACCTGGTCAAACTGGGCTTTACCCTGGTGGCGACCAAAGGCACAGCGCGCGCGTTGTCAGAACAAGGTCTGGACGTGTCACCAGTCAATAAAGTGGCCGAGGGCAGGCCGCATATTGTCGACATGATCAAGAACGATGAGATCAGTTTGATTGTCAATGTGACTGAAGACAAAAAAGCCATTACCGACTCGTATGAGATTCGCCGCAGTGCGCTGCAAAACAAGGTGACCTATTACACGACTCTGGCTGGCGCACGTGCAGCCTGTATCGGGATGGCGCAAAGCAAGGACATGAACGTCTACTCGGTGCAAGACTTGCACAAACTTCTTGCTTAACTTACACTAAGAGTCATTGCACTAGACTTAATTGATAGTTGAAATAAGCCACGCTCATTTGGGTGTGGTTTATTTTTTTTATACTCATTTTTTTAAGGTATTTCAACATGGCAGTACATCAGATTCCTGTGACCGTGATTGGCGCAGAATTGCTCAAAGAAGAATTACAACGTTTGCGCGCAGTTGACCGCCCGAATATTATCCAGGCGATTGCTGAAGCGCGTGCACAGGGTGACTTGTCAGAAAATGCTGAATACGAGGCCGCCAAAGAGCGCCAGAGCTTTATTGAAGGCCGTATTTCCGAGCTTGAAGCCAAGTTGTCAAACTTGCAGATCATCGACCCAACCATGTTGAACGCAGAAGGCCGTGTTGTGTTTGGTGCGACTGTGCGCTTTGAGGACCTGGACTCTGGTGATGCAAAAACCTATCAAATTGTGGGTGAAGACGAGGCAGACATTAAAAACGGCAAAATTTCCGTCAGCTCACCAATCGCGCGTGGCTTGATTGGCAAGTCTGAGGGCGAAGTGGTAGAAATACAATCGCCGGGTGGTGTTAAAGAATACGAAATTCTTGAAGTGCTCTATATTTAGGAGTGCAGGTTTATGGCCAAGCAAGCAGGACTCACTGGTTTGATTAATCCGCTGTTACTCACGCTGTGGGTAGGGGCGTTATGGATGACTGCCATTACGGCCAGCGTCTTGTTTCAAACCATCGCCGATCGGCAGTTAGCCGGACTGGTGGCTGGCAAGCTATTTACGATTGTCAGCTATATTGGTTTGGTCAGTGGTGTCTGGTTGTTGATTCAGCGCCTGGCAAATGATGGCTTTTCAGCGTTCAAGCAAGGGCTGTTCTGGGTGGTGTTTATGATGTGGGTGCTGGTACTGGTCGGCGAGTTTGGCATTCAGCCTTTGCTGGCACAATTAAAAGCCAGTGCGTTACCAAATGACGTGATGCAAAGTGTGTTTGCCAGCCGTTTTAAAACCTGGCATGGCGTGGCCAGTATCGCTTATTTGGTCGAGTGTTTGCTGGGTGTCTGGCTGGTGATTAAATCTAGCTAACGCATCAATAAAAAACGCGCCTTAAGTAGCGCGTTTTTTATTGATTGTTTTGTTGCTTCGGCAGTTAAAGCCAACCTATTAAAGCTTGGGAATGACGATTTTGGCAGAGGCTTTTACCGCCTCACTGGCACGGTAAAACACCAGTTGTTTGCCAATGTGATGCACGGCAACGGCATTGGCCTTGTCTGCGATGTCCGTCAGCAGCGATTTGCGTAATTCGCGATCATCCCCGGCGACCTGAACCTTGATCAGTTCATGCGCATTCAGGCTGACCTCTATTTCTTTTAATACGGCGTCGGTCAGGCCATTGTTGCCTATCATGACAACCGGGCTTAAGCTGTGTGCCAGGCCACGTAAATAAGCGATTTGTTTGCTGTTTAATTGCATGCAAAATTTTCCTTGAAAACAGACAGTATTTTAGCATGAAGCAGGAATTCCCCCTATGAAACCCTCTAAAACCAGCAAAGCCTGGATGCAGGAACACCTGAACGACGAGTTTGTAAAACGTGCACAAAAGGACGGTTATCGTGCGCGTGCTGCTTACAAGCTGCTGGAAATCGACGATAAAGATAGGTTGATTAAACCCGGTATGACCGTGGTTGACTTGGGTTCTACGCCTGGGAGCTGGTCGCAGGTGGCGGTGCAACGCATTAAAGGCCAGGGGCGCGTGATTGCGCTGGATATACTCGACATGCATCCTATCCCCGGTGTTGAATTTATTTGCGGTGACTTTCGTGAAGAAGTCGTGCTCAAGCAGCTTGAAACCAGCTTGAATCATAAATTGGTTGATTTGGTAATTGCTGATATGGCGCCCAATATGAGTGGACTCAAAGATGTTGATCAGGCAGGCGCTACCTATCTCACCGAGCTGGCATTGGACTTTTGTCAGCAATGGCTGAAACCGGGCGGTAACTTTGTGGTCAAAGTGTTTATTGGCAGCGGTTTTGACGAAATTGTGAAGCAAATGCGTGGCCAATTTGAAAAGGTGGTCACACGTAAACCTAAAGCCTCGCGTGATCGCAGTAGTGAAGTTTATTTGCTGGGCTTGCAGCGTAAAGCTTGAATTGCAATGCTTTTTGGCGTTTAGTTTTCGTCGCACAAGCAAAAAATTGGGTATACAATGCCAGCAAAGGCTTGAAAAATTTGGTTTTGCCTCCATAGTTCCAGATAGGGACTTCCCTGCCTTTCGATTTTTAAAATGAAGGAACCACCTTGAATAATCTATTGAAAAATATCGCGATTTGGGTAGCGATCGCCCTGTTGCTGATGACGGTATTTAATCAATTTAACGGTCCCGGCAGAAGTAGTGGTCAAGTGGTTTACTCACAATTTATGCAAGAGGTCAGAGATGGCCGCGTGGCTAAAGTGCAAATTGATGGCCGTTCGCTGCATGTGACGACCAACGAAGGTAAAAACTACGATACTTTTACACCTTCTGATCCATGGATGGTGTCTGACCTGCTGAAAAATAATGTGATTGTTGAAGCTAAGCCAGAAGAACATGAATCCATGCTGATGAGCATTTTCGTGTCCTGGTTTCCTATGATTTTGCTGATTGGCGTCTGGGTGTTTTTTATGCGTCAGATGCAAGGTGGAGGTAAAGGCGGCGGCCCATTTTCGTTTGGCAAGAGCAAAGCACGTCAACTCGATGAGTCTAATAACAGCACCACTTTTGCCGATGTGGCCGGTTGCGATGAAGCCAAAGAAGAAGTGGCCGAGCTGGTGGAGTTTTTAAAAGACCCGAGCAAGTTTCAAAAACTGGGTGGCCGTATTCCACGTGGTGTATTGATGGTAGGCCCGCCAGGGACAGGTAAAACTTTGCTGGCACGCGCGATTGCGGGTGAGGCTAAAGTGCCATTCTTTAGTATTTCGGGCTCTGACTTTGTTGAAATGTTTGTTGGTGTGGGTGCTGCACGTGTGCGTGACATGTTTGAAACCGCCAAAAAGAACTCCCCTTGTATCGTGTTTATCGACGAGATTGATGCGGTTGGCCGCCATCGTGGTGCAGGGACTGGTGGCGGTAACGACGAACGCGAGCAAACGTTGAACCAGATGCTGGTTGAAATGGATGGCTTTGAAGCGAACTCTGGCGTGATTGTCGTCGCTGCGACCAACCGTGCAGATGTGCTGGACAAAGCACTGTTGCGCCCTGGCCGTTTTGACCGTCAGGTAATGGTTGGTTTGCCAGACATCAAAGGCCGTGAGCAGATTTTAAATGTGCATATGCGCAAAGTGCCGATTGATCCAGACGTGAGGGCGGATATTCTGGCACGTGGGACACCAGGTTTTAGCGGTGCTGATCTGGCTAACCTGGTTAACGAGGCCGCTTTGTTCGCCGCTCGTCGCAACAAGCGCACGGTTGATATGCAGGATTTTGAAGATGCCAAAGACAAGATTTTCATGGGGCCTGAGCGCAAGTCTATGGTCATGCGTGAAGAAGAGCGCTTGAATACGGCTTATCATGAGTCTGGTCATGCGGTGGTAGCCAAGTTGTTGCCAAAAGCGGATCCTGTGCACAAAGTCACCATTATGCCCCGTGGCTGGGCATTGGGCTTAACTTGGCAGTTGCCTGAACATGACCGTATCAGCAACTACAAAGATAAGATGCTGGAAGATATTTCGATTTTGTTTGGCGGCCGTATTGCCGAAGAGATTTTCATGCATCAAATGTCTACAGGCGCTTCTAATGATTTTGAGCGTGCGACTAAATTGGCGCGTGATATGGTGACCAAGTTTGGTATGTCTGATACCTTGGGTACCATGGTGTATGCTGGCAGTGAGCAAGACTCCTGGATGGGCGGCATGTCGTCGCGTACCGTGTCCGAAGCCACGCAACAAAAAGTTGATGCTGAAATCCGCCGTATTCTTGACGAGCAATATGGAATTGCCCGCAAATTGCTGGAAGATAATCGCGACAAGGTTGAGGCCATGACTAAGGCATTGATGGAGCTGGAAACCATCGATGCTGATCAGATCAATGACATTATGGCCGGCTTACCTGTACGTGCGCCCAAGCCCAAAAATGGACCAACCATCAGTTCTGGCGGCAGTGGCACTGGCGGCACCATGGTCAATCCGACGCCACAACCGGCGGCAAAAGGCGACGACACTGAAACGAACGTCTAGCATTATTCGCCGGGTGTTGTGTCACCCGGGTTTCAGTTAAAATAACAAGGCTGGCATTTGCCAGCCTTTGTTTTTTGGACATTCAATCACATATGCTGTTTCAGTGCGGACGTTTTAGGCTGGACGTTGAGACCCCTAAAGTCATGGGGATTATCAATGTCACCCCGGACTCTTTTTCGGATGGTGGGCAATTTGATCGGCGTGATGCAGCAGTTGCACACGCACTTGCGTTGATAGAGCAGGGGGCTGCCGTCCTTGATATTGGTGGTGAGTCGACACGGCCAAATGCGCCACCAGTGCCGTTGGCAGAGGAGTTGCAGCGTGTGATTCCGGTGATTGAAGCATTAGTCGCACGCAATATTACAGTGCCTATTTCAATTGACACTTATAAACCGGCAGTGATGCGTGCCGCGATTGCTGCTGGCGCCTCTATTGTGAATGATGTGCGCGGCTTACAAGAAGAGGGTGCGTTAGAAGCCGTTGCCAATAGTGATGCAGGCGTTTGCATTATGCATATGCAAGGCACGCCGCAAACCATGCAAATTGAGCCACACTATGATGATGTTGTGGCAGAGGTGAAGGAGTTTTTACGCGTGCAGCGCGATGCTTGTCTCTCGGCAGGTGTGGCGCAAGCGCGCATCATGCTAGACCCGGGTTTTGGGTTCGGTAAAACCCGCGCGCACAATATTGCGTTGGCCAAAGCCTTGCCGCAACTGCTGGATCTAAATTGTCCGTTGCTGGTCGGACTCTCACGTAAATCAGTATTAGGGCAAATGACCGGTAATGATGTCGATGCCCGCCTGCATGCCAGTGTGGCCGCAGCGGTAATCAGTGCTATGCAAGGTGCACATTTGCTGCGTGTGCATGACGTCAAAGCCACCGTAGAAGCGCTTAAAGTCGTGGCAGCATTAAAATAAACGCATAAAAAATAAGCAAGAGAAGGATAAGAGCGATGAGTAAACAGTATTTTGGTACCGATGGTATTCGAGGCCGTGTCGGTGAGTCAGTGATTACGCCTGAGTTTGTCATGAAGCTGGGCTATGCCGCCGGGCGCGTGTTGGCGAGCCACGAGCATTTGCCTGCAGGCAAGCGCCCGACAGTGCTCATCGGTAAAGATACCCGTATTTCCGGCTATATGCTGGAAGCTTCACTAGAAGCAGGCTTGTCAGCCGCCGGTGTTGATGTGTTACTCACTGGCCCGATGCCAACGCCTGCCGTTGCCTATTTAACGCGTGCCTTGCGTGCGCAGGCGGGCATTGTGATCTCTGCGTCGCATAACCCGTATTACGATAACGGGATTAAGTTTTTCTCTGCACAAGGCACCAAGTTGCCAGATGACATTGAGCATGCGATTGAAGCTGCGTTGGCCCAGCCCGTGCAGGTGATGGAGTCCGCGCAACTAGGCAAAGCCAAGCGTGTCGATGATGCCGCTGGCCGCTATGTGGAGTTCTGTAAAAGTACCTTTCCTAACCATCTCGACTTGCGTGGCCTCAAAATCGTGCTCGATTGCGCGCATGGGGCGACTTACCATGTGGCTCCCCCTGTGTTTCATGAGTTGGGTGCCGATGTGATTGCCATTGGCAACCAGCCGGATGGTCTCAATATTAACGAAGGCGTAGGTTCCACACATCCGCAGGCGCTGCAAAAAGCGGTGGTTGAGCATCAAGCGGATCTTGGCATTGCCTTTGATGGCGATGGCGACCGTGTGATGATGGTGGATGGTGCAGGCAACTTGCTGGATGGTGACCAATTGCTTTATATCATCGCCATGGGCTTGTATGCCAAAGGTAAACTCAAAGGCGGAGTGGCAGGCACGCTGATGACCAACCTGGCACTGGAGCATGCGCTGCAAAAACACCAGATTCCGTTTGGTCGCGCCAAAGTGGGCGACCGCTATGTGCTGGAATTATTGCAGGACAAAAACTGGAAACTGGGTGGTGAAAATTCTGGCCATATCCTCACCCTGGATAAACACACCAGTGGCGATGCCATTATTGCGGCGTTACAAGTGCTGCAATCGGTACGCGAAAGCGGTAAAACGCTACAGCAACTGGGCGCAGATTTAACCTTGTATCCGCAAGTGCTGATTAACGTCACGACCAAACAAAAGCTGGACCTCAACCAGGAGGCGGTACAAACGGCCGTTAAACAGGCAGAAACAGCGCTCAATGGTGAAGGCCGGGTGCTGTTACGTGCGTCTGGCACCGAGCCCAAAATCCGCGTCATGGTCGAAGGTTTGAACCAGAGCCTGGTGCAAGCGCAGGCCGAGCAAATCGCCACCGTGATACGCCAACTGGCTGCTTAACTGATCGGATACATGCATGGATACCTTTAGTCACGCTTTATGGGGCTATGGCCTGTTTGGCTTTCGCAAATACCCTAAATTTGCTGCGCTCATGGGGGCCATGCCTGACCTGATTTCTTTCGGTGCTTTGCTCTTACTGCGCGTGATTGAAGGTAATTACAGCTTCGGCAAACCAGCGCTGGCGACCTTGCCGGCCTGGATTTATCCGGCTTACACCGTTGGCCACAGTTTTGTGATTGCGTTTGCCGTGATTGGCCTGGTGGCTGTTTGGCGCAAGGATATCGCTTTTGCCATGCTGGCCTGGCCGTTTCATATCACGCTGGATTTTCCTTTCCATAGCCTGCAATATTTTGCCACGCCGATGTTCTGGCCAATTTCAGACTTTAAAGTCGATGGTATTCCCTGGTCACACTGGTATATCTGGTGGCCGAATGTGGCTGGTATCATTATTTTGTTGGCCTATCGATACCGGCAAAAACGGCAACGCAGCAAGCAGGCATAAAAAAGCGGGCACTACGCCCGCTTTTTATTAAGCAGCCAGCGGTTCGGCCGTTGGGCCTTGATACACCGTGAGGTGTGGGAACGGAATTTCAATCTGCTGCGCATCGAATGCGTTTTTAATCCGTTTTAAATATTCGCGCTTGATGGTCCATTGCTCTAAGGGCCGTACTTTCATGCGGCAGCGAATAATCACCGCAGATTCCGCCAGGTTATCCACACCGGCAATATCCAGTTTATCCAGCACTTTGTCTCGCAGCTGTGCGTCTTGCAGAATACTGGTGCCGACCTCGTGCATGATCTGCATGACTTTGGCGATATTTTCGTCATAGGCGACGCGGATATCCATCACCGCATAGGCAAAATCGCGTGAACGGTTGGTGACAGTGGTGATCTGGCCGTTGGGCACATAATGCACATTACCTTCATAATCGCGCATCTTGATATAACGCAGGGTGATTTCCTCCACCAGGCCGGATTTATTGGCAATTTCTATCACATCATCTTTGCGAATCTGGTTTTCCAGCAGCAAGAAAAAGCCATTAAAGTAATCTTTGACCAGGCTTTGTGCGCCAAAGCCCACCGCCAGGCCGACCACCCCGGCGGCCGCCAGCACGGGCGCGATAGAAATGCCCAGCTCATGCAGTATCTCCACCACGGTAATGGCCAGAATCACGGTGGTGATAATGTAACGTAGCACCATGCTGAGTGTATTCAGGCGTTTGATTTCCTCAATATTATCCAGTTGTCTGGCATTGAGTTTGTCCCTCAGTTGCCAGATCAACTTTTTGCTGAAGCGATTTAAAAAATAAGCGACCCCAATAATTAAAAAAATACGCAGCAGGGTTTTGACCAGTGCCAGCATTTCTGCCGGATTTTCGATGCCTAAATAAGTCAGCCAAGTCATTGTGTTTGATACTCCTTTCGAGTGATTTAGGTAGATAACCAGTAGGCGGTTAAGGGGGGGATCTCTATGCTGTGTTGATCGGTGGTGAGTGTCTTGCCGCTATACAGCTCGGTCAACACCGGTGCTTTAAACAGGCCTTTTTGCCTGAATGGCGGCAAGGGCGCATGTTGTGGTGTGGTATTAAAGTTGGCAATCACCACGACTTTCGAGTGCATGCCGGTTTGCACGTAGCGGTAAAAGGCGAACAGGTGCGGATTATCAAGGGCAATCAGTTCACGGTTATTCAAGTCAGCAAACGCAGCAATCTCTTTGCGGATGGCGATGAGCTGTTTGATTTGGCTAAACAGGCGCTGCTGCACGCTGCCGGGCTCGTTTTTGAGCGCCAATACCTCCCAGTTCAAGGTGGGCCTGTGCACCCAGCGGTTATCATGCATTTTGTTTTCATCTTGCAGATAGCTGTCATTGTTCAAGGTACCGACCGCGTCACCATAGTAAAGCAGCGGGATACCGCCAAACGACATGATCAGGTTATGCAGCAGTACGATAGTCAGAATGGCATTTTCAATGGCAGCTTGATCCTGATTGGCCAGTGCGGTTTCCAGACCTGCCAGTGAGGCGAGGGCGCCCGAAATGCGGGCATCGCCCGTTTTTTTATTGACGCCAAACGCAAAGCCCCTGGCGTTCGAGTCAGGATAATGGCCAGTGTAGTAATCGACCAGAAAGCGCCGGTGCGACACGGGCTCAAAGCCCGCGGCAATAATGGCCTGGTCGCTAAAGCCAAGGCCGATGTCGTCATGGCAACGCACATAATTGAGCCAGGTAGCGCGGTCCAGCTTCTCCGGCAAATCTTCTACGCCTTTGGTCAGCAGCACGGTTTGTTTGGTGGCTACGGCATCCCAAAGCAGCGCCATAAAGGTGGCGTTATAGGCAATTTCGCATTCTTTGGCGTTAATGGCGTCTTCACCAAAATATTTGATAATTTCAATTGGCGCCACAATCGCCTCGGCAATAAAAATCACGCCAGGGGCGGTGACCTGGCAACAGTCCTTGAGTAATTGCAAAATCAGGTGCGCTTCGCGTTCATTCTGGCAACTGCTGCCTATTTTCTTCCATAAAAAAGCCACCGCATCCAGGCGCAGGATATCCACGCCTTTATTGGCCCAGAATAAAATGATGTCGACCATTTCAATCAACACCGCCGGGTTACTGTAATTGAGGTCCCACTGATAGTGGTTAAATACCGTCATCACCCATTTGCCGGTGTCGGCGTTGAACGTAAAACTGCCGGGCGCATGCTCGGGAAACACTTCGGGCATGGACACCTCGAACATCTCCGGAATAGTGCGATCAGGATACATATAGTAGTAATCCTGATACTGCTGATCGCCTAGCTTGGCCTGCTTGGCCCAGGCGTGTTCATCCGAGGTGTGGTTCACTACGACATCCAGCGTGAGCAGCATATCAGATTGCTGCATGGCGGTGATCAGTTGTTCAAGGTCGGCCATGCTGCCGTTACGCGCATCTATTTTTCTAAAATCACGCACGGCATAGCCGCCATCATTCTGCTGCTCGGGGCAGTCACAAATCGGCAAAATATGCATCAGGTTGATGCCCAACTCTTGCAGGTAAGGCAGCTTTTCGCGCATATCGGCCAGGTCGTTGGCAAAGCCCTGGCAATACAAGGCCATGCCTACCCATTTTTGCTGCATAAACCAGTCATGGTTTTTTTCACGCTCCAGGTCTTTGGCTTTTAAATGCGCCGCGCGTTGCGCATATTGTTGCGAGAGCACAGCCACCAGCTTGGCCAGTTGGGTTTTAAAGTCTTCACGCTGGCCATATAGATGTTGAAACAACGAGTGAATCGAATAAAAATTGGCCCCCAGGCGCGTATAAAAGTGTTGCCAGTCTTCGCCTTTGGGCTGCTTGAATTGGGTCAATATATCATTCAGCAAAGAATGCGAAATTTGCTCATACATAATTCAGGCTCCCTCTGTCACTGCTAGGCCTTGGTTGCGCGTCTGGCTGTTGGTGGGCGCCACGCCAAATTTGTAGTGCTGCATGCCTTCTAAAATGCCGTGTGCATAGCTAGATTCGGCAAAGTAGATGCGTGGTGCACCTTTGAGGTGGGATAAGTCCTCGCTATAGTTGCCAACCACCACGGCCATGGTGTCGCCGACTAACATTTCAACGTCGTTACCAGAGTCGCCAGAGACCAGGAACTTGTCTAGCGGCAAACCCCATTTATACGATAAGTAGCGGATAGCATGCCCCTTAGAGGCGCGTATCGGTAACAGGTCGAGAAACTCACCATGCGAGTAGATGATCTGTGCATGCAGGCCCAGCGCATGTAAATGTTGGCTGATTTTGTCCACCGTGGGCATGGTTTGCGTATCCACCAGATAAGAAATCTTGAATTCACGCTGGTTTTCAGCCGTTTGCAGGCGTATGCCGGGTATTTGCTGCATGGCCTTTAGCACATCGTCACGCCGCCATAAATGGCGAATGTGGTTGGCCCAGCCAATATCCGGTGTGCGGCGGATGCCGTAATGAATTTCGGAGCCAACAGAGGTGATTAATACATCCGGAATTGGAATGCGGTTTTTGCGCAAAATGTCGATGGCGCTATCTAGCGGCCTGCCGGTCGCAATGCCAAAAATGGTATAGCCGACATTGTTGATCAGCCATTCAACCAGCGCCTCTTGCCCCTCACGCTGGCCGAGCAAGGTGTTATCAATATCGGTGATAAACGCATGCTGCGCCAGCGGAATAGGCGATTTGCCGCTATGCAGCGCGATTTGCTGCTTGCGCAGGTTTTTACGTTGCTTGCGTAATAAAGAGCGTACTTCTTTGACGTATTTGTTGACATGCCCGGCCCAGGTGTAATGACGTTTAACGTTCAACACGCCGCTCTTGGCCCATTTGCGCCAGCGTGGCTTATCGCTCAGCGCAGATAACAATGCTTCGCCTATGGCCTCACTATTGAGGGTGTCGACCAGCAAGCCGTGGTGGCAATTAGCCAAAATGTCGCGCGGCCCACCGTCGTCAGGCGCAATCACCGGCAAGCCACAGGCGGCCGCTTCCAGCAAGGTGAGGCCAAACGGTTCGGTAAAGGCCGCATTAATAAAGGCTCCGCGGCTTTTTGCCGCCATGCGGTAAAGCTCGGGTACATCCTCCTGCGCATGGCTTTTAGGAATCGCGACTTTGCCCCACAGGTCGTAGCGATCAATATCCAGCAGCAAGTCATTAAGCACTGCTGCCTGTGACTTTTCCAGGTCACGGATGTTGTCGCGGCTGCCCGCGACCAGCACCAGATTAGCACGCCGTTGCAAGTCTTGGTTATTACCATAGGCTGCAATCAGGCCTTTGATATTTTTGCGCACTTCCGGGCGGCAGATACACAAAATCATCGGTTTTTTAGGGTTAACTAAAAATCTGTGTACGCTTTGCTCAACGCACTCAGGCAGCGGCCGTCTGCCAGGTGGGGAAAAACGTGAGGTGTCTGTGCCCGGCGGAATCACTCGAAAGCACTTGGCGTCAGCATGTGCATACATGCCATATTGCAATTCAACCTCTTGCCGCGTGCTGGTGACAATCATAGAGGCATGTTGTATCAGCGCCTCTTCTTCGGCAATGCGTCGCTCAAAGTTAAATTGTTTTTCAATATTGGCCGCTTTGCGGCCACTAGAAAGCAGCTTTTCTCGTTTGGGTTTGCCCAGCGAGTGACCCGTGTGTATTTGCGGAATGCCTAGCAACATCGAAAGCTGACGCCCGACGTAGCCTGCATCGGCATAATGCGAGTGAATCACATCTGGCAATCGGCCTTGCTGGCGCAAATAATGCAGGCAACGGTCGACCATCTGGTCTAAGTGCGGCCACAGCGTTTCTTTACGCATATAGCGCTTGGGGCCACAGGGGAAGCGAATGATGCGCGCGTTGTCACTTAGTTTTTCTTCTGTTTGCGCATAGTCTGGCGCGACTTGCGGGTCTTCAATCAGGCGTGTCATTAAATCCACTTTGCCCACTTGCGGGTGTTCAGCCAGCGCTTTGGCCAGGTCCAGCACATAGGTGATTTGCCCACCCGTATCCGCATCGACGCCGAGTTCCAGCCCGTCACCACGTATCAAGCCATGGACACTAATCAGCAGCACATACAGTGGCTCTGTTTTTTGTTGATGTTGTACACGCATATATTCCTTACTACTATTGATAAGGGTCTGGAAGGCAATGCAGCGCGTTGGGTGGCCGATTGCCAATTACTTACAGGAGGCTAGTGGTGTAAAGAAAATCTGATGCAGATGGTTTTACTTGGTGTTTTTTCATGGCTTTCAGGAGTAAGAGCAGGGTGCCACTAGCCAGCCTATATAGATCATCTAATAAACATGACACCTTCGTATGTCGGAAGTTTAGTTTTTTTGTGTAGGAATATGCCTAAAATAAAAAGCCCTGCGAGTGATTCGCAGGGCTTTTAAATGGCTATTTAAACGTGACTAAAGGGTTAACATTGTTGCCCGGTAGCATAAAACACACCGCCGGCAATATGGTGAATCGTGCGTAAATTGTCATGACCCTCGAAATGCCAACGCCCATCACTAAATACGCGCTCATCTGCATGCGCAGCGACCACTTCAGCAATAAATAAATCGTAAGCGTTCTGGTTATGCGGCTCTGGGATGATTTTGCATTCCAGCCAGCCAACACAGCCTTTTACCAATGGCGCACTGATTGCCTCTGCTGCAAACGTCTCAATGTCATATTCGGCAAATTTGTCGGTGTCAGGCAAGTCGCGGCCACTGATACTCCCCACTTGTTTCACCATTTCAATTTGCTGCACACAAGGCAGGTTAATCGCAAACGTGCCCTCGGCCTCCATGAGTTCGCGCGTATAGGTTTTGCTATCAATCACCACCGTGACTTTGGGTGGATTAAAGTCCAGTGCACAGACCCATGCGGCCGCCATGATGTTCGTTTTGCCCGCATGGGCAGAGGTAATCAGGGTGGTTGGGCCGTGATTTATAAGACAGAATATTTTACTTTGGTCCACTTTAAGCATTGTTCGTGTTTTATGACTTGATAATAATTATCTGGGCTGAATACTAATCGCCCTGAGAAGCGAACTATTTTAAAACTACTATTTTTTATTTGATTATTTAATAGTATCAATTTGTTGTTCGTTGAATTTTCTGTATGAGGAAATCATTTTTCGCATTGCTTGTTTGTGTTCTTTAGATTCAAATGGTATATCAAGCATTTCTGACCATAAGAAATTTTGAATTTTTAATATCTCAACGCCGCATTGATCTGCGAAAGAGTTACTGTCTAAATCGACTGGCGAAGGTATCCATTCTTTGCTTTTGTTATTTCCAAGAAGTTTAGAAGTATGATCTGATTTCTGAATATAAATTTTTGAAATTTTTCTCTCTTGATCTAAGCAAGACTCATAAAAAAACTTTGATTCATAAAACATCTTATTATTTAGTATTTCTGGCGGTACAGTCGACTGTAGAATAAATTTACCGGGAGTTTTAACGGGTAATCTAATGATCGGTTGAATAACTCTTTCTAAACCGTTAGTCATTTCACATTCAAATAAGCCATCCTTGGTATATAACGTCTTTGATGGAAAAGGCCAACCCATTCTTCTCGAGAGAAGAAACATGTTGGAAACGCTAATTAATGAAAGCTGGTTGATATGAAGGCCGAATGCGCTTGGCATTCTCATGAAGCTAGGAGTATTAGCACCAATAACTGTCAAACGCTTTGAAGGCTTTGAGGTGTGAGAGATTCTCACTAATCGATCAGATTTTCTTAACCTTTGTGAGATATAAAAGTTAGGTTCGACTTGAAAAGCATTATTATCTCTAAATCTCAATGCTAACCACATTCCAATTCTTTCTTTATCTAGCCAATCAAGCAATACTGTGAAATCATTTTCATCTAAAGCTGTTTTTGCAAGCAAAGCGTTAATTACAACACTGGCTTTTCCTTCTAGTTCGGCATACTCCGAATTACAGTTTGAGCATGCAGGAAATACAAATTGATCGAAGGGCGTAGCTTCGTTCTTTATATATCCTTTCTGTTCATTATATAAAAATAAACTAAACGGTCTTTTATTATCACCCGTTAGGTTTATAAGCCACTTAGGTATGATGTGCTCTTTATTTTTATTCTCTGGTTTGTTACCGCAAAAAATACAAATCTTATTTAATCTCTTTTCTTGCATATCAGACTTTTTACTTCTGCCAGTTATCTTTCAAGGTCACTGTCCTATTAAACACCGGTTTGCCAGCCACGCTATCTTTGCGGTCTGCCACAAAATAGCCGTGGCGCTCAAACTGGTAGATGTCGCCTGCTTGTGCTTCTTGCGCGCCTTGCTCGAGTTGGGCGGTGATGGTGGTGACTGAGTTCGGGTTAATGTCATCCAGGAAGTCTTTGTCGCCGCTACCAGGATGCGCATCTTTAAACAGGCGGTCGTAGAGGCGGATTTCAGCTGTGTAGGCATGCGCGGCACTTACCCAGTGGATGTTGCCCTTTACCTTGACGCTATCTGAGCCTGGTGTGCCGGATTTAGTGTCTGGCAGGTATTCGCAATGCACGGTGGTGACATTGCCCGCAGCGTCTTTTTCGCAGCTGATGCATTTGACCACATAGCCATAACGCAGGCGCACCATGTTGCCGGGGAACAAGCGGAAATAACCTTTGCTTGGCTCTTCCATAAAGTCTTCGCGCTCTATCCACAACTCTTTTGAAAGCTTGACTACGCGTTTGCCCAGTTCCGGTTTTTGCGGATGGTTAGGTGCGTAACAGTCTTCGTCCTGAGCTTCTGGATAGTTATCAATGATGAGTTTAATCGGGTCGAGTACGCCGATTTTGCGTGGCGCAGATTCGTTGAGCACTTCGCGCATGCAGTCTTCGAGGATGCTGTAGTCAATCCAGGAGTCCGCCTTAGAAACACCAATACGATCCGTAAACAGTTTAAAGCCTTCTGGCGTATAGCCGCGACGGCGCGCACCTGCCAGCGTTGGCAAGCGCGGGTCATCCCAACCGCTGACGTGTTTTTCTTCGACCAGTTGAATCAGTTTGCGTTTAGAGAGCACCACGTAAGTGAGGTTTAAACGCGCAAACTCATATTGATACGGCACCGGGTTAGCCAGCAAGCCAGCTTCTACCAGGCGTGCCATCAGCCAGTCATAAAATGGGCGCTGGTCTTCAAATTCTAGCGTACAGATGGAGTGCGTAATTTGCTCAAGCGCATCTTCAATCGGGTGGGCAAAAGTGTACATCGGGTAAATACACCATTGGTCGCCGGTATTGTGGTGATGCGCGCGGCGAATGCGGTAGATGGCCGGGTCACGCAGGTTGATATTGGGTGACGCCATGTCAATTTTGGCGCGCAATAACATGCTGCCATCGGGGTGTTTGCCATCACGCATTTCACGGAAAATACGCAAGTTTTCTTCAACGCTGCGGTTACGGAACGGCGAGTCCTTGCCTGGCTCAGTGAGGGTGCCACGGTTGATACGCACTTCTTCGGCGGTTTGCTCATCAACATAGGCATGACCATTGGTAATCAGTGCTTCTGCCGCTTGGTACATCACATCAAAATAGTCTGATGCAAAGTACAAGTTCGTTTCTTTGTTGCCGCTAGGCGTGGCATTGTCCCAGCCAAAGCCCAGCCATTGCACCATGTCAGAGATGCTGTCTACGTATTCCTGGCTTTCTTTTTCCGGGTTGGTATCGTCAAAGCGCAAATGGCACACACCATGGTAGTCACGCGCCAAACCAAAGTTTAAAAAGATCGATTTGGCATGGCCAATGTGCAGGTAACCATTAGGCTCGGGCGGAAAACGGGTACGTATTTTGGCAAAGTCTACCTGGCCGCTGGCCTGGTGTGCGGCATCGCCTGGCGAGCCAGCCCATTTTTTAGTCGCATATTTGTGTTCGGCGAGGTCTTTATCAATCACGGCGCGGATAAAGTTGGAGGCGGCTGGAATCGGTTCTTTTTCTATCGACATGGCGGTTCTTGGAGGTTGCTAAAGTAGGTGTATTTTACACGCTTCATGACGCGACCCAAAACGCTTAATGCAAGGTGTTTCAAGCGCTGATCGACCGGCTGCGCAGGCCGGGTATGCTACACTGCGGGCTATGATTCTCGTCTGCGACACGGTTAAAAAGTAATTCGATGAACAAACTGGCATTTCCGATATTGGCGGTATTGGCCGATGGCAAGTTTCACTCTGGTGAAACGCTGGCGCAGCGCTTTGGCGTGACGCGGGCCACGGTGTATAACGCGATTCAATCGGTGGCAACCTTAGGCATTACCGTATTTTCAGTACGTGGACGTGGCTATCGCCTACCCAAAGCGGTGACCTTGCTGGATGCCGATACCGTGGTGCAGGCCTGCGGTGAATATGCGCCGTGGTTTCATGTGCAGGTATTAGCGCAGGTCGATTCTACCAACCGTTATTTGATGCAAGAGAGTGCGCGCGGTGTGGCGCATGGCACTTGCGTTGCTGCACATATTCAAACCGCCGGGCGTGGTCGCCGTGGCCGCCAGTGGGTCTCACAATTGGGTGGCAGTGTGACCTTTTCAGTTTTGTGGCGCTTTCAGTGTGGTGCGGCCGGCTTGTCTGGCCTGAGTTTGGTGGTAGGTTTGGCGTTAGTGCGGGCCTTGCATAGCCTAGGCTTAACCGAGGTGCAATTAAAGTGGCCTAATGATTTACTGGTACAGCATCAGGGGCAATGGCACAAACTCGGCGGCATTCTGATTGAGTTGCAAGGCGATATGGAAGGGCCAAGCGCGGCAGTGATTGGTATCGGCTTGAACCTGGAGGTGGCGCCAGAGATGCGCGCCAGCATCGACCAGCCGGTATTAGGCCTCAATGCCTTGTCCGCGCAGGCGTTGGACCCGAATATATTGCTCGGGCGATGCCTGAGCCAGCTTGCCATTCACTTAAACCAGTTTGCCGAACAAGGTTTTGCTTATTTTCAAAGCGCGTGGACGGCGGCGCATGCGTTTCATCAGCAGCCGGTGAATTTGTTGCTCGCCAATGGCCTGACCATTCCTGGCCAGGTGCTGGGTGTGGCGGAAGAGGGCAGTTTGCTAGTGCAAACTGCTACCGGGCAGCAACGGTTTAATGCCGGTGAAATCAGTGTGCGGAGTGCGACATGAAGCTGTTAATTGACGCGGGCAATACACGCACCAAATGGGCCTGGTGCCCAGACCAGCCGCATCAGGATGCTGCATGGCAAGTGCATGCTTTAACGCATCAGCAATGGCTGAAAGGCGATGCTGATGCGCAGCGTTTGTTGCAGGCAATCGCGCAGGCTAAACAAGTTTGGCTAAGCAATGTGGCTGGCGAGCGTTGGTTGCAAGCATTGCCCAATCTTGGAGATGAACTAAACGCAGAGAAACTGCAACTGGTGCAATCCACAGCGACTGCATTGGGCGTGCAAAATAGTTATCAGCAACCATCGCAATTGGGCAGTGACCGCTGGTGCTGTGTGCTGGCCGCCTGGCAGCAATTTGGTCAGTCAGCGCTGGTGGTCACTGCTGGTACGGCACTGACGATGGATGCGCTGGTGGTGAACAGGGCAGGGGCTAGTTTTGCTGGCGGCACCATACAGCCGGGTGTGCGTTTGATGTGGCAAAGCTTGCAGCAAGGCGCAGCGCAACTGGATTATGCTTATCCACCAGATCAGGCTGAGCCTGGTTTTGCGCAAAACAGCCAGCAGGCGATGTGGCTGGGCTGTGTGCAAGCACTTGCGGCATCCGTCAGCGCACAGTTTGAACGCATGACATCTTTGGTTGATGCTCTGCCTTTATTGGTGCTGACTGGCGGGGATGCCGCTTTATTGCACAGATATTTGCCGGATAGATTGTCAGCACAGGCAATTATTGTGGATAATCTGGTGTTAAAGGGGTTGGCCTGCCTGGCTGAACAAACAGACAAATGAAAAGTACACAACAATGAAAAGACTATTCTGGATATTGCTGTTAGCCAACGTGGTGGTGTTTGCTTATTTTAAGCATGACGCATCGTTGTCGGCCGTCAGCAGCCTCAAGCCTGAGCTGCATCCTGAACAAATCAACTTACTCAGTGCGCAAGCGCTGGCATCTTACCCTAAGCGCACGTTAGCAGTAGCGCCTGCGCCCGAGCCTGTTTCAGCGCCTGAGGAGGCCGCAAGCAACTCGCCTGCCATGGCGTTTAATTTGTCTAAAACAGAAATCAAAGTGCCAGAAGTGAAAGCGGGGGACGCAAAACCGGTTGAAAGCAAGCCTGCCGAGAAAACAGCTGCAGAGAAAGCGCCAGTGACCAGACCAGCAGAAACACATGCAGTAGTGCAAACGGCGTGTTACGAGTGGAGCGGTTTTAATATGGCGCGGGTGACTGAAGCCGCCAGTGTCGCGCAGCAGATGAATATTAAAACGCAAACCAATATGACCAGCACCGGCCAGGAGAGTGTGCGCTACTGGATTTACAAGCCACCTTTGGCCACCGCAGAAGCCGCACAGACCAAGGCGGATGAGTTGCGCAAGCTGGGGGTTGAAGACTTCTTTATTGTGCAAGATGACCCTAAATGGCGTAACGCGATTTCATTTGGCGTGTTCCGTGATGAAAAACTCGCCGATAAACTGATGGCTGACCTCAAAAATAAAGGCGTGAAATTGCTGATTAAAGCGACGCGTAACGGCGGCCAGGCGGTCGTTAAACTACAGCAAGTGACCCCACAACAGTTTGCCAATCTGCAAAAATCACGTTCATATTTTCCTGACTCGGTATTAAAAGAAATTCCTTGTCAGTAGCTTGAGAGTCCTTAAACAAAAAGCCCGCGATTGCGGGCTTTTTATTGTGCAACGCTATGAATGTTAACGCTTTTTAGGCGGTAACATATCAGTAATGGTGCCTTCTTTAAGCTCAGCCGCAAAGCATACAGTTTCAGACAGCGTTGGATGGGCGTGAATCGTCAGGCCCAGGTCGTGTGCATCTGCACCCATTTCAATCGCCAATACAGCCTCAGCCAGCAACTCACCAGCGTTGATGCCGACAATGCCAGCACCAATCACGCGATGGGTATCTTTATCAAAAATCAGTTTGGTCGCACCTTCGGTACGGGCAATGGATATTGCGCGGCCACTGGCTGCCCAAGGGAAGCTGGCTTTTTCGATCTCAATGCCTTTGGCCTTGGCTTCGGTTTCGGTTAAGCCTGCCCAGGCAATTTCAGGGTCGGTGTAAGCGACAGAAGGAATCACGCTAGCGACGAATTCAACCTTATGGCCGGCAATGACTTCAGCAGCCACTTTGGCTTCATGGGTGGCTTTATGTGCTAGCATAGGTTGGCCAACAATGTCACCAATGGCAAAAATGTTAGGTACATTGGTACGCATTTGTTTGTCGACCGCGATAAAGCCACGATCATCCACAATCACGCCTGCGTTTTCTGCGCCGATGTTTTTACCATTGGGGCGGCGGCCAATGGAGACCAGCACACGGTCGTACTTCTGTGTTTCTTTTGGCGCGTTTGCGCCTTCAAAGTCCACATAAATACCATCGGCTTTGGCTTCAACTTTTGAGACTTTGGTCGACAGCATGATGCTTTCAAAGCGTTTTTCCATGCGTTTTTGCAAAGGACGGACCAAGTCACGGTCGCAGCCGGTAATCAGTCCATCCATAAACTCGACCACACTGACTTTGGTGCCCAGTGCGTCATACACGGTGCCCATTTCCAGACCGATGATGCCGCCACCGATGACCAGCATGCGTTTTGGGATGTCGGCCAGCGCCAACGCGCCGGTGGAGTCCATAATGCGCTCATCTTCTGGCGCGCCAGGGAATTTTGTAGCTTGTGAACCGGCTGCAATAATGGCGTTTTCAAAACCCACCAGGGTGGCTTTACCGTCGGCGGCGGTCACGGCGATCTGGTTGGGGCTGGTAAATTTACCGACACCGCTCACCACCGTCACGCCGCGTGCCTTGGCCATTTGCGCCAGGCCGCCGGTCAGCTTGCCGACGACGTCGTTGGCTTTCCAGTTGCGCAGTTTGTCGAGGTCAATGGCTGGTTTGCCAAAGCTCAGGCCGTGATGTTCGGTTTCTTCGGCTTCGGTAATGACTTTGGCCGTATGCAATAGTGCCTTGGAAGGAATACAACCAACGTTGAGACACACCCCACCCAGTGTTGGATAACGTTCCACCAGCACGACTTTCAGGCCTAAATCTGCGGCACGGAAAGCAGCGGTATAGCCGCCTGGGCCAGAGCCGAGCACCATGACCTGGCAAGTTACGTCATTGTTCCCTGTTGCAGCCGCAGGTGCGGGTGCAGCCGTTGGCGCCACTAGCGCGGCAACTGCCTCAACGGCAGCAGGTTTGGCTTCAGCCGTGGCGGCTTGTGCACTTTCTACGACTAAAATCAGGCTGCCCTTGGCGACTTTGTCACCAACGGCCACTTTGAGTTCTTTAACCACACCGGCGTGTGAAGAAGGAATGTCCATGGAGGCTTTGTCTGACTCCACCGTGATCAGGGAGTCTTCTTTGGCAATGGTATCGCCCACCGCTACAAGCACTTCGATTACATCGACACTGTCAAAATTGCCGATATCCGGCACCATTATTTCAACCATTTGACTCATGAAAACCTTATATTCCGATTAGTTTTGCTATTTTATCACCAAAAGAACAAGTTCACTTTTGGGTTGTCGATACATACTAATGCTTGATTGCAGGGGTGCTGGCAGGGTGGGTAGCCGAGGCTGGCTTCATGGTGCAGGTTTCATGGCCATAGTTGCCGCCGGTGTCGTCTGGTTCGTAGTAGTCGTTTTTGAAGGTCCAGCCACTCTTGCCCACCTTGTTGAATTGACCCATGCCAGTAGAAAACTCAGCATATTTGGCATCAGATAATTTAAAGGTCATTGCCAACTGTTTGCCGCGTGTAATGGCTTGGCCGGTATAGCTTTGCTTGTTTTCTGTGTGGGTTGCCAGATCGTATACCGATACTTGAGACGTGCTGTTGCGACGATTTTTTTTCAAATAAATGGTCACTTCATAATCACCAACGGTGATGTTGTTGCCTTTGCAAAGATATTCGCCACTGTAATCCAGAGCAACAACAGGCGCAGCAAATGCAGGCGCAGAGAGAGAGGAGAGCAGCACAAGTGTGGTCAAGCAGGATTTAACGTTCATATGACTTCTGAGATGGTTTATTTTGGCGTGAAATTGTTTAAAAGTCTGTATTTTTAGCGAGACTTTTGAATACTTTTCATCATAAGTCCAATCGCCCAATTTACCAAGTCTCTTTTGGACTATTTCTGCGGTTTTAACAGGGCTTGTAGGACGCATCTCGGTGCTATTTGTGAGAGAATGCAAGCTGTTTTTTTCAGGAATTCCGTTTCAGGGGATCATGTTGCAGCGTTTGTTATCTCGAATTTCACCGATTGTCTGGCTGACCCTGTTTCTGCTTGGGTCTGTGTTCTATGTTTGGCGCCTGCAACAGCCGCAAGCGCTGGTAGAAGTGGCTGCGGAGGCGCTGCCATTGCAATGCGTGTCGTATGCGCCTTATTACAAACCTGGTATGAATCCCACCATTAAAGACAGTTTTGTCGATCCACTGCAAATCGAGCAAGACCTGCAGGCGCTGTCTAAAGTCACCCGTTGCGTACGCACTTATTCTGTTGGCCAAGGGCTGGATTATGTGCCTAAGGCGGCGCAAAAGCTGGGCATGCAGGTCATTGTTGGGGTGTGGATAGGCTGGGTAGATGCACTGAATAAAGCCGAATTGCAATTGGCCGTACAGCAGGCAAACCAGTACCCGGAAACCGTGCGCGGCCTGGTGGTGGGTAACGAGGTATTATTACGCGGCGAGCAATCTGAGCCAAAAATGCATGAATATCTGCAATGGGCTAAAGCCAATACCAAAGCGCCAGTGACCTATGCCGATGTGTGGGAATTTTGGCTCAAACACCCGACGCTGGAGCAGGATGTCGACTTTGTGACCGTGCATATTCTGCCTTATTGGGAAGACAAGCCAGTCGCGATTGAGCAGGCAGTTGCGCACACGGCATCTGTCATGGGGCATTTGGGCACTGTCTTTAAAAAGCCGATTTTAATTGGCGAAACCGGTTGGCCGTCACAAGGGCGTCAGCGGTTCTGGTCACAACCAAGTGCCATCAACCAGGCGCGTTACATGCGTGAATTTTTACAAGCGGCGCAGGTGAATCATTGGCAATATAACGTGATTGAAGCGGTAGATCAGCCATGGAAGCGCGAGCTGGAAGGCACGGTTGGCGGTTATTGGGGCGTGCTGGATACCGATTTGCAGCCTAAATTTAATCTACAAGGCCCGGTGGCAGAGCGCCATGATGGTTTTAAACCTTATCTGCTGGCACTGGCACTTGCCGTTGCAGCATTAGGCTGGGGGAAATACCAACGCGTGCCTGTAAACCAAATGCTGTTGCTGGCGTTAACTGGCGCAGTGGTCGGCTTGCATGCGTATTTGCAGCTAGGCTATGTGCAACTGGCCGCACGCAACAGTGGTGAGTATGCCATGTTAGGTGGCCTGGTATTGCTGGGTTGGGCCTTAGTGGTGTTACAACTCAGGCAATGGCTGGGCTTGATTGCCAAGCCTGATCTCGAGCAATCACTACTGCGCTTACTGGCGTTGGCCTTTTTGCTCACTAGTGCCGGGCTGGCTATTCAAGGCCGTTACTTGGATTTTCCACTGATACTGGTGTGCCTGCCTTTAGTCATGATCACGATTGCGATCATCACCGCGCCAGTAGGTGCGTCTCGTCAGGCAACCATGCATGCGATAGGGCTCTGGCTGACTGCGGTGATGGTGTTGATTGGCACCAATATGGCAATTGCGGTCGCCATGACGGAGCCAGGCAATGTGATGGCCTGGTGGTGGTGTGCGGCCTGTGGGTTGGCGCTGTTTGTGTTGCCAGCCAAAAGCCTGCAGTTAAGCCAATAAAAAATTTAAATAATGACATCATTAAATGATGGAAAGAGTGAGAAGTGATCGTTTCCTGGTTTAGAAAACTGGTGCCTGGTTTGGCGTTTGCCATTCTGTTTTCGGCGCTGCATTTTGGGCTGTGGGCCTTGGCTAACCGTGCGTTGCCGCTGATTAGCGTGAAGCCTGCGGTCAACGGGTTTGCTTATTCTGGCTACCGTGGCAACCAAAGTCCGCTGGATGGGCAGCATCCAAGTACCGCCGAGCTGGCGCAAGACCTGGACCTGATGCATAAGCATACGCGCCATATCCGCATGTATTCGTCGCTGGATTTGAATGAAGTCGTGCCGCTGGCTGCCAGACGCAATATGAACGTAATTGCCGGTGCCTGGATTGATACCGACAACCAGAAAAATACGCGTGAAGTATCAGCGCTGCTGGAAAAACTGGAAAACTACAGCAATATTGACCGCGTGATTGTCGGTAACGAGGCCTTGCTGCGTAATGATTTGCCGGTGCAATCGTTGATCGGTTACCTGGATTTTGTGCGCGAACACAGCAATGTGCCAGTGTCGACCGCTGAGCCTTGGCATGTGTGGCTCAAACACCCAGAGTTAGTGAAGCACGTAGACTATATTGCGGTCCACCTGTTGCCATACCACGAAGGGGTGCCGGTAGAAAAAGCCGTGCAATACACCATAGAGCGTTACAACCAGCTCATGAAAGCCTATCCGCGCAAAAAAATCGTGATTACCGAGGTGGGCTGGCCTAGCCGTGGCCCGGCGATTGGTGCTTCTGTGGCTAGCGAGGTGAATCAGGCGCGTTTTATCCGTGAGTTTTTGGCCCGTAACTCGATTGAAGACCTCGATTTTTACCTGATGGAGGCCTTTGACCAGCCGTGGAAAGTGGCGCTGGAAGGTTGGGCGGGCGCTTATTGGGGCATGTATAACGCTGACCGTCACCAGAAATATTCGCTACAAGGTGCTGTGCCACCAAATACGCGCTGGATTGCCAAAGCAAGCTGGTCTAGTTTGCTGGCCTTTATTCCACTGATGTTAATTGCCTGGCGTTTCAAGCATTGGGGCATCGGCGGTGTGTTGTCGATGGCGGTGCTGTTCCAGGCCTGTATTACCACCCTGACCATCGCCTGGAACCTGCCGGGGGATTATTACTACACCCTGCGTGACTTTGTGGTGCTGATCGGCCTTATTTTAGGCATTGCACTGACGTCTATGGTGCTGATGATTTATGCTGCCGAGTTTAGTGAAGTGATGTTTAAGCCAGATTGGCGCCGCTTGTTCAAACGAGCCAAACCACTGCCCGCCGATCAGGAACTATTTGTTTCTATTCACTTGGCTTGCTATAACGAGCCACCAGAAATGGTGATTGCCACGATAGACAGCTTGCGCAAGCTCAATTACACGCATTATGAAGTGATTGTGGTTGATAACAACACCAAAGATGAAGCCAAGTGGAAGCCGCTGGAAACCTATATGGCGACCATGCCGGATAACTTCCATTTTTACCATTTGCCTTCGTGGCCAGGGTTTAAAGCCGGGGCGTTAAACTTTGCCCTGGATAAAACACATCCTGATGCACAAGTGGTGGGTGTGGTCGATGCAGACTATGTAGTCACGCCGGACTGGCTGTCAGACCTGGTGCCACATTTTCAAGAGTCACAAGTGGCAGTGGTGCAGGCGCCACAGGCGCACCGTGAATGGGAGAATCACTTTTTCCAGCGCATGTGCAACTGGGAGTTTGAAGGCTTTTTCCGCATTGGCATGCACCATCGCCATGAGCGTAATGCCTTGATCCAGCATGGCACCATGACCTTGATTCGTCGTGAATCCTTGCAAACACTAGGCGGCTGGTCAGAGTGGTGTATTTGTGAAGATACCGAGTTGGGTTTGCGCTTGCTTGAGAACAATATGGAGTTGCGTTACATCGACGAAACCTTTGGTCGCGGCCTGACGCCAGCTAACTTCAAGGCACTCAAGTCGCAGCGTAACCGTTGGGCGTTTGGTGCCATGCAGATTCTCAAACACCATATGCCTAAACTGCTGGGCAAGTCGTCACTCAACTTCAGTCAGCGCTATCACTTCCTCACCGGCTGGTTTGGCTGGTTTGGTGAAGCCTTGCAACTGGTATTCACCATCGGCTCTATCGGCTGGACCATTGCCATGCTGGCGTTTCCTAAGTATTTCAGCCTGCCGGTCGTGGTGATGATTGTGCCGATTTTATGCTTTTTGGCGATCAAGGCGATTCTGGGCCCGGTGTTATACCGTAAAACCATGCATTGCAGCTGGACGGATATTTTTGGCGCGTCGCTGGCCAGCCTGGGCTTGTCGCACGCCATTGCCAAAGGCATTATCAATGGTCTGACACACAAGGCAGGTGTGTTTGTGGTGACCAATAAAACCAAAGCCAAGCTGAGCAACTGGCAACTCATAGACCCGATTAAAGAAGAATTGCTGATTCTGGTGTCGCTGATTCTGGCTGGTGCAGCCATGCTGTATGCACGTGGCTTTAGCAACCTGGATGCACAGTTATGGGTGTCTATGCTGGCCTTGCAATCGCTGCCTTACTGGAGCGCGCTGGCATGTCAATGGATCTCAGAACGGAAGTAGACCCAGCAGGGGAGCCAGCCTCTGCTATTGTTGAAAAACCGCTGGTTTACAAAGGGCGGGCGGCGCACAGCAACCAGGTGAGCCGCTTTGACCCACACACACGACAAGCCATAGACGATGGCTGGGGCAGCCTCGATGCCGCCGCCCCGGCCTTGCGTACCGAAGTCATGCTGGATGCGGCTAAAACCGTCATCAATTATATCCAGTCCCCAGACTTACCGTTTGACCGCACACTCAACCATTACCGTGGCTGTGAACACGGCTGTATCTATTGCTACGCACGTCCTACGCATGCCTATTTAGGCCTGTCGCCCGGGCTGGACTTTGAGTCGCGCTTATTAATGAAGGCGGATGCGGCAGAGCTGCTCAAAAAAGAGTTGGCGCATGCCAGGTATCAATGTGCGCCAATTGCGCTGGGCATGAATACTGATAGCTACCAGCCCATAGAGCGCGAATATCAGCTGACGCGGCAAGTTATTCAGGTACTGAGTGAGGCTAATCATCCATTTAGCCTGGTGACCAAGTCATCACTGGTTGAGCGCGATATTGACCTGATTGCGCCGATGGCTGCCAAAGGTCTGGCCAGTATTTATCTCAGCATCACCACACTGGATAGGCAGATTGCGCGCCGTTTAGAGCCTAGAGCTGCTGCGCCTGCGCGTCGTTTTGAAACGCTGCGTCGTTTAAGCGAGGCGGGGATTCCGACCGGTGTCATGGTCGCCCCGGTCATTCCGGCACTCACCGATTGCGATATGGAGCAGATTCTACAACAAGCACATCAGGCCGGTGCCACCAAAGCCGGTTATGTGTTTTTGCGCTTGCCGCATGAGTTAAGCGATTTGTTTGAGCAATGGTTGCAGCAATACTTTCCGCTCAAAGCCAGCCATGTCATGAGTATTGTCAAACAAAGTCGCGGTGGTAAGGCCTACCAAAGCGGGTTTGGCCAGCGCATGCGTGGGGAAGGCGTGTTTGCTGATTTATTGGCGCATCGCTTCAAGCTCAGTTGCCAAAAGCTGGGTATGTCAGGCGAGCGTCTTGGCTTCCGCACCGATTTATTCAAGGTGCCGGATACCTGGCGGCAGTCAGCTCATAGCCCGCAACTCACATTGTTTTGATGGCTGCCATGTGTAATCTGTTATTTGTTTATGGCACCTTACGTCAGCGAAATGCAAACGCGATGGCTGCTTATCTTGCTGCGCGTGCCGAATTTGTCACCGGCGGCTGGTTTCAAGGTCAGATGTATCAGATAACCTATTATCCTGGCGTGATTGCTTCTGACCAGCCTTGTGATCGTGTCTATGGTGAAGTCTACCGTCTCAATGATGCGCAAGCCGTACTGGCTGTGCTGGATGATTACGAGGAGTGTGGTACTCAGCATACGCGGCCTACCGAATATCAACGCGTTAAAACACGCATTCTTGCCATGGATGGGCGCGTATTGGAACCGGTTTGGATTTACCTGTATCAATGGCCGTTGGTGGGTAAGGCAAGAATAGCTGCGGGAGATTTTATGCAGCAGACACTAATGACCTAAAACAGCCAGATGACCTAAAAACAAAGGGCGCTTAAAGCGCCCTTTGTGTTGCATCGCCCAAATTAGAGCAATAACCTTCTTACATCGCTCAGCATCACGCGCAGGTGGCTGGTAAAGCGTGCGCCATCCGCACCGTCGATCACGCGGTGATCGTATGACAGTGACAATGGCATGATCAGGCGTGGGTCAAAGCCGCCAGTATCTTTGTTATAGACTGGCTGCATGGCCGCGCGTGAGACGCCTAAAATGGCGACTTCAGGGCAGTTGATGATAGGCGTAAACATCGTGCCGCCAATGCCACCCAGGCTGGAGATGGTAAAGCAACCGCCTTGCATTTCCTCTACCTTCAATTTGCGCTCGCGGGCTTTGGCTGAGAGGTCTGCCAGATCGCGTGCGATGTCCATCACGTCTTTCTGGTTCACATCACGCACTACAGGCACCACTAGGCCATCTGGCGTATCGCAGGCGAAGCCGATGTTGTAATACTGCTTGAGGATCAGGCTATCGCCTTCTGGTGACAGCGAGGCATTAAAGTTAGGGTAGGTGCGCAGGGCGTTGACTACTGCTTTCATCAGAAAAGCCAGCAAGGTCAGTTTCACGCCACGCTTTTCGGCCTCGGCTAACATAGACTTTCTAAAGTCTTCGAGGTCGGTAATATCGGCCTCATCAAACTGTGTCACATGCGGTGCGGTGACCCAGTTGCGATGCAGGTTGGCGCCAGACAGTTTTTTGATGCGTGACAGTGGCTTGGTTTCAATGGTGCCAAACTGGCTGAAATCAATCACTGGCATCGGCAAGGTGCTTAAGCCGCCGCCCATGTTCTCAGAGCGGGGCTTGGACAGCTCACCCTTCACATAGGCTTGCACGTCGCTTTGTACGATACGGTTTTTCGGGCCGCTGGCTTTCACCAGTGATAAATTCACGCCCAATTCACGCGCAAACTTGCGTACAGACGGGCTGGCATGTGCCAGCTTGCCGCTGCTGGCCACACTGCTGGCAGCCACAGGGTTAGGCGTAGCTTGCGGTTGTACTACTTGTGGCACCTCTGCGACCGGGCGTGTCGGCTCAGGAATCGCCACTGTTTTTTCGTCCACTTTGACGGTTGCTACCACTGGCGTGGCGGTTGGTTGTGGCGCTACTTTCTCTGCCGGTGCCGCTTCGCCTGCTGTATCCAGTGTCAGAATCAGTGCGCCCTGTTTGGTTTTGTCACCCACTTTAATGTGGATTTCTTTAACTACCCCAGCCAGTGAAGAGGGGATATCCATAGAGGCTTTGTCAGACTCCACCGTCATCAGTGAGTCTTCTTTGGCAACGGTGTCACCAACGCTGACCAGGACTTCAATGACGTCGACGCTGTCAAAGTTGCCGATATCCGGCACCAGTACTTCTTTGATAGACATATTGTGTACTTTCCTTATGTCGTGACCTTAGATCGTGGCCGGATTGGCACGACTAATGTCGATATTATATTTTTTAATCGCTTCAGTTGCTTTGGCCGCAGGCAGTTTGCCGTCGTCAGCCAGTGCTTTTAAGGCAGCCAGTACCACGTAGTAGCGGTCGACTTCAAAGAAGCTACGCAAGGCTTCGCGTGAGTCTGAGCGGCCATAACCATCTGTGCCCAGTGCGACAAAGCGGTTAGGCACATAGTTGTGGATCTGGTCAGCAAACGAGCGCATGTAGTCAGTGGAGGCAATCACCGGACCTTCAGCTTTGGCCAGGGCTTGGGCGACATAGCTCAGTTTCGGCTTGGCTTCCGGGTTCAGCAGGTTATGACGCTCGGCATCAATACCATCGCGGCGTAATTCGGTAAAGCTGGTCACGCTCCATACGTCAGCAGACACGCCCCAGTCTTTTTCCAGCAACTCGGCGGCCGCAATCACTTCACGCAGAATCACACCTGAGCCCATCAGTTGTACTTTAGGGCCTTTAGCTTTGGACTTGCTAAAGTTATACATGCCTTTGAGGATGCCTTCAGCACTGCCTTCAGGCATGGCTGGATGCGTATAGTTTTCGTTCATCAGGGTGATGTAGTAATACACATCCTCCTGGTTTTGCACCATGCGGCGCATGCCTTCCTGAATGATCACGGCCAGCTCGTAAGCAAAGGTCGGGTCGTAAGATACGCAGTTTGGAATCGTCGCCGACATCAGATGGCTATGACCATCTTCGTGTTGCAAGCCTTCACCATTCAAGGTAGTTCTACCTGCGGTAGCGCCCAGTAAGAAGCCACGTGCACGGCTATCACCAGCGGCCCAGGCAAAGTCACCAATACGCTGGAAGCCGAACATGGAGTAGTAAATGTAGAACGGAATCATTTGCGTGCCGGTGACGCTGTAAGACGTCGCAGCTGCCAGCCAACTGGCAAATGAGCCCGCTTCGTTAATGCCTTCTTCTAAAATCTGGCCGCTTTGAGATTCTTTGTAGAACATCACCTGGTCAGAGTCTTGTGGCTCATACAGTTGACCAACAGAAGAGTAAATGCCCAATTGGCGGAACATGCCTTCCATACCGAAGGTACGCGCTTCGTCTGGCACGATAGGCACCACATATTTACCGATTTGCTTGTCACGCACCAGGGTAGACAAGATACGCACGAAGGCCATGGTGGTGGAGATTTCACGCTCACCCGTCGCACCCAGCATGTTTTCAAACGCGGACAGTTCAGGTACGGTCAGCTCGTTGCCTTTACGGCGGCGGCTAGGCACAAAGCCACCCAACGCAGCACGGCGTTCCATCATGTATTTGATTTCCGGGCTATCTTCGGCCGGACGGTAGTAAGACAGGTTTTCTACCTGTTCGTCAGTCAATGGCAGGTCAAAGCGGTCACGGAAAGCCTTGAGTGACGCAATATCCATGCTCTTTTGCTGGTGAGTGGTGTTCTGGCCTTCACCGGCCTCACCCATGCCGTAACCTTTGACGGTTTTGGCCAAAATGACAGTTGGCTGGCCTTTGTGCGTTGCTGCAGACTGGTAAGCCGCAAACACTTTGTGCGGATCGTGACCACCACGGTTCAGGCGCCAGATATCAGCGTCGGACATTGCAGCCACCATTTCGCGCAGCTCAGGATATTTGCCAAAGAAGTGCTCACGCGTGTAGGCGCCACCTTTTTGTTTAAAGTTCTGGTATTCGCCATCCACGCATTCTTCCATGCGTTTGCGCAAAATGCCGTCTTTGTCCATGGCCAGCAGCGGGTCCCAGTAAGAGCCCCAGATGACCTTGATCGCGTTCCAGCCCGCACCGCGGAAGTTGGATTCAAGCTCTTGGATAATTTTGCCGTTGCCACGCACTGGGCCATCGAGGCGCTGCAAATTACAGTTGATAACGAAAATCAGGTTGTCCAGGCCTTCACGCGCAGCCAGTGAGATCGCGCCTTGTGATTCTGGCTCGTCCATCTCGCCATCACCGCAGAATACCCATACCTTGCGGTCAGCCGTATCGGCAATGCCACGGTTATGCAAATATTTGAGGAAGCGTGCCTGGTAGATACCGGCCAATGGGCCCAGGCCCATAGACACGGTTGGGAACTGCCAGAAATCAGGCATCAACCAAGGGTGTGGATAGCTGGATAAGCCATTGCCGCCGGTTTCCTGGCGGAAGTTGTCCATTTGCTCTTCAGAGATACGGCCTTCGAGGAAAGCACGTGCGTACACGCCTGGCGAGGAGTGACCCTGGAAGTAAATACAGTCGCCGCCAAAGCTCTCGTTGGCTGCGCGGAAAAAGTGGTTAAAGCCCACATCGTATAACGTGGCTGCCGACTGGAAACTGGCAATATGACCACCGATGCCAGGTGATTTTTCGTTGGCACGTAATACGGTCATAATCGCGTTCCAGCGGATCAGTGCACGTACACGGCGCTCCATCTCCGGGTCACCTTGCAGTTTGCCCTGCAAATGTGTGGGGATGGTGTTCACGTAAGCGGTGGTTGCCTTATAAGGCAAATGGCCGCCGGAACGGCGGGCCTGATCAATCATTGCTTCCAGCAGGAAGTGGGCGCGTTCTGGCCCTTCGTTCTCAATGACGGCACTGAGGGCTTCTAGCCACTCTTGCGTTTCTTGCGCGTCTGTTTCATTGAGGTGTGCTTGCGAATGCGTTGCCATGCGTGAGGATTCTCCGAGTTTTAAGTCGCTATGCGTATAATCTAGCACCTAGCCATGCCTAGCGCTGAGAAAGTGTTGATGACCAAGAAGGGATTCCGAAATTGGAGACTGCTTTTATGGTATCACGTTGCTGAATTCAGGTGATGAATCTCAGTAACCTAGTTATTAGCTGTAAGTGTCTCTTTTTTGGCGCTTTTGGTCAAGTTTTGCATGAATGAATCATGCCTAACTACAGGTATTTGCTACGTTTATTTAATGTTTTATATAAGAGTGTTTTGTAACGATATGCGCATCGAGTGGTCCCAAACTTCTGAAGTCAGTTCAACCTTATTGTCAGCCTATGCCCGGCATATATTGGTCATATTTGAAGAAAAATTTTATGCTGATTTGCCTTTTGCGGATGTATTCGCGGCAAAGTTACAGCGTGCAGGCCTGACTGCGGCTGATTTAAAAGATAAACCCGTCACGCTGGAGCTGGCAGAAGGCACACTGGTCAGCCTGTGCCAGTTGGATGCGACCGCCTCGACGTTTGCCATGGTCACCGCATTGCGTGCGGCGGTGAAGCCCTTGCTGGCTGAACACCCTGAGCGGATTGCGCTGGCGGTGTATGCCAAAAAACAGGCCCCTCAGTTTGCACGGCTGGCTGCTTACGTCGCGCTGGTCAATGCGCAAGCATTGCCAGTACTGAAACAGAAGCCTGCAGGCCAAAAGTTGCGTGAAATAGGGGTGTTTGGGGTCGCCAACATTGCCTGGGCAGAGGAGGTTGCGGCGCTGGCGGCGGGGAATACTGTCTGCCGCGCGCTGACCATGACACCGCCCAATATGCTGACGCCGGCCTTATATCGCCAGTGCCTGCAAAGCATGGCCAGTGAAAAAGGCTGGCAATATGCCGAGTGGGACACAGACGCCCTGCGCCAATTGGGCGCGGGTGCCTTTGTCGCCGTGGCGCAGGGCTCTGAGCCGCAAGATGCCGCCATCGTTAAACTGAGCTATCGCCATCCGCAAGCCGAAAAAACACTGGCCTTGGTCGGCAAAGGCATTTGTTTTGATACTGGCGGCCACAATTTAAAGTCAGCCAAATATATGCATGGCATGCATCAGGATATGAACGGCAGCGCCGTGGCCGTGGGTGTGTTGCAGGCGATCAGCGCGCAACAATTACCGATCAATGTTGATTGCTGGCTGGCGCTGGCGCAAAACCATATTGGCCCCAATGCCTACAAGCAAAATGATGTGATTGCCGCGCTCAATGGTATGACCATAGAAATCGTACACACCGATGCTGAAGGTCGTATGGTGCTGGCGGACACCTTGACGCTGGCCAGCCGTGATAAGCCGGATGTGATGATTGATTACGCGACATTAACAGGCAGCATGCAAATGGCGCTGGGCTCACGTATGAGCGGCATTGTGGCAAATCAGGCTGTTTTGGCGCAGCAAATGGTGGAGGCGGGTGCCGCTAGCGGCGAGCGCGTGGTGGCTTTTCCGTATGCAGATGATTACGACAGCGAACTGGAGAGTGACATTGCCGATATCAAGCAATGCACCATAGACAGCGATGCTGACCATATGCTGGCAGCGCGCTTTTTAGGCAAATTTATTGAAGGCGATGTGGCCTGGTGCCATATTGATCTGTCGTCTTATAGCCATAAAGAGGGCTTAGGCGCGGTGGCCAGCGAGGTGAACGGCTTTGGTGTCGCGCTCACCTTGCAATGGCTACAGGGCTTTATAGCGGGCAAAACCCGTTAACCGCATGCCCCGCAGCGCGCCAGCCATTCACGGCCTTTGAGCATCAGGTGCCAGTAAAGTGGCGGTAATACATATTTTTTGAGCAACCAGGCGCTGCGGCGTGGTTTGGTAGAGTCCCACGGAAAAGTAGGCACGATTTTGCCGCCATAGCCAAATTCGGCCAAAATGATTTTCCCTTTTTTTACCGTCAGCGGGCAGGAACCATAGCCATCATAACGTGAAGGCAGTGCTTGCCCGGCACGCGCTGCCAGCAGGTTTTCGGCAGCAATTACTACTTGCTTACGCGCGGCGGCAGCTGTTTTGGCATTTGGCGTGTTGGTGCAGTCACCCACACCAAAAATATCCGGGTAGCGCACATGCTGCAAGCTGTGCTGGTCGACCTCAACCCAGCCATCGGCATTGGCCAGTGGGCTTTGCTTGATAAAGTCCGGTGCGGTTTGTGGTGGCACCACGTGTAGCAGGTCAAACGTTTCGCTGACGCGGCTCACATTGCCGTCAGCATCTTTGACATTAAACCAGGCGGTTTTGCCAGGGCCATCGACCTCGACCAAGGTGCTGTTCAAATGTAAATCCACCTGATAGCGGCGGATATATTGCATTAAAGGCTCGACATACTCTTTGACACCAAACAGAGTAGGTGTCGCACTGTAAAACGAAGCCTGAATATTCCCCAGTCGGCTTTTGCCCAGCCATTCGGCACATGAGAGATACAAGGCCTTTTGCGGTGCGCCTGCACATTTAATCGGCATCGGCGGTTGGGTAAACAAGGCTTTGCCAGACTGCAGTTGTTGCACCAGTTGCCAGGTGTATGGCGCCAAGTCAAAGCGATAGTTGGAGGTGACACCATGCTTGCCCAGGGTTTCCGGCAAACCTTTAATGCCAGCCCAGTTAAGTTTCAGACCCGCAGCGACCACGAGTTGCTGGTATTGAATTGCGCCCAGTTTATCGGTAGTCACCTGTTTTTGTTCTGGCTCGAAGTTGGTCGCTGCCGCTTGTAACCAAGTAATGCCCGTCGGAATGCAGTCGACCATGGCGCGCACCGTTTTTTGTGCATCAAACTCACCTGCACCGACCAAGGTCCAGGCAGGCTGGTAAAAATGCTGGTCAGAAGGTTCTATGATGGCAATGTTGAGTGCGGGCGCACGTTTTTTCAAACTGGCAGCGATGGCACAGCCTGCTGCGCCGCCGCCGACAATGACAATGTCGAAATTAGATGTACTCATGGAGTTAATGAATCTTGCTTTCTGCGTTGTTGTTATTTAATCGTTAAACCAGCTTTTGACTTTATTGATCAAGCCCTCTTGTGCTGCGGGCTGGCTGCAACAGGCCGGTTTGGCTGCCACTGGTGCTTGTGATGCCAACTGGTAAACTTGATTGGCCCGGTTACCCGTGCGGCAAAAACCTAGTGCTGGGCCGGGATGTGCGCTCAGCAATGCCTGCAATTGTTGTACGTGTGCGGGTTGAATCTGGTTGGGCAGCACCGGGATATGCGCGTAAGCCATGCCCAGCGCCGCTGCTTTTGAAGCGAGGGCTGCATTGGTGGGTTGCGACTCGCCACCTTCACCATCGGGCCTGAAATTCACCACCAGTGTGATGCCTTGGGCGGCCAATGTGTCCAAATCAGCTTCGGTTAACTGGTCGCTGATGCTGTAGCGTTGATCTATTGTTTTAATGTCCATACGTTTTTAAATCCCGGTTGCAAGTGGCTATGCACTTTTGAGTTGCGCGGTGGCCGTTTTTTGGCAAAATTCACGGTGCAGTACCTGAATCACCGCCAGCGCGGCCGGGCTGCCTATGCTGTAATAGACATTTTTGCCTTCGCGCCGTGTGCTGACCAGTTGCGCCTCGCGTAATACGGTTAATTGTTGCGACAGGCTGGGTTGCCTTAAATTCAGACTGGTTTCCAACTCGCTGACCGATTTTTCACCCTGTGATAATTGACATAACAGCATCAAGCGATCAGTGTTTGCCATTGCTTTCATCAACTGGCTGGCCTGATCGGCTGAGGCTCTTAACTGATCAAAAAGATCCACCGCAATATCCGACGTTTGCATAATACCCCTAGAATCATCATTTATTTTTATACTTCATTTATACGTTGAAATTCCATCATAAACCTGTTGTCACAGATTGTGTACGCTTTCACACAGTTGTGGTTGCTGGTGATCATGATTTGAAATCAATCTATGGTAAAGTTTGTCGCATTAATTAAAGCGTGTTGAGGGCGTGGCAAGTGCTCAATACCATTACAAAAAAATACTAGGGGTTATCGGGATGATGCAATCACTGTCATGGATCAGTTTGTTTCCTGAACTGGAAGCACTGGAAGACGCGGCTAAAAAACTGCTCACACAATATGCACGCATTGTAGAAGCGCCCATTGGCACCATCGGTTATCGCGAAGGCGATCATTGCGGTGGTTATGTGTTACGGCTCAAAGGCCGTTCGCGTGTCTATAAAATGTCTGCCAGTGGCCGTGAAATTGTGCTTTACCGGGTGGGGGCGGGAGAAACCTGTGTCATCACCACCACTTGCCTGCTGGGCAATAGCCAATATCCGGCCTCGACCATTGTTGAGGAGGAAATTCAGGATGTGATTGTGCCGGACACAACCTTTCATAAGCTGATGATAGACTCGCCAGTGTTCAGGCAATATGTGATGCAAAACTATGGCGCGCTGATCAGTGACCTGATTGTATTGCTGGATGAAGTCGCTTTTCAAACGCTGGATGCGCGTTTAGCCAAATGGCTGCTCGACATGGGCAATAACACCATTCAGCGTACGCATCAGCAAATCGCTGACGAATTGGGCACCGCACGTGAGGTCATCAGCCGCCAGTTAAAACGCCTGGAACAAAAAGGCTGGTTGACCATGGGCCGCGGGGTGATTGAAATCCAGCAGCGCGGTGAATTACTTAAACTGGCCAACAGCAGCCAGTAAGCTTCGTATCTGCCCAGATACAAAATTTTGACCGGTTTGATACATCGGCGCGTCATCTCTCATGATTGAATGCACGTTAACAAATCACTGCAGCAAGCAGTGTGATGCATGAGAGGACAACAGAATGCGTAAACTGATAGGATTAACGGTCGTCATGATGGCAGCTAGCCAGAGTGCATTTGCCAATGCCGAGTATATTGACCGGGCCAGAGTGCTGTCGGTGGCACCCCAGGTGCAACAAATCAACCAGCCACGCCAAGCGTGCCATACCGAATATGTGCGTGAAAGCGTGTATGAGTCTAATCGCTCTAATACTGGTGCGATTGTCGGTGGCGTCGCCGGTGGTTTATTAGGCAGCACCATCGGTCGCGGTAACGGTCGTATCGCCGCGGCTGCGGTGGGTGCTGGTGTCGGTGCGATTGTGGGCGACCGCGTGGGTAACCAGAATGCCTATGGTAATGAGCGCGTGGTGACGCGCCCGGTTGAGCAGTGTGTGATGGTCGACCAATGGCAAACCGTAACCACAGGCTATGTGGTGAATTACGAATACCAGGGTCGCCAATATTCGACCATGATGGATAGAGACCCCGGCCCGGTGTTGGATGTGGCCGTGTCAGTCAGGCCGAATGTGGTGCAGATTCAGCCTATGCCAGCGCCCGTGTATCGTCCGGCCGCCATGCGAGGCCATGGTGCACGCCAGCATCGTCAATATTGGTAATGGATGATGCTTTATAAAAAACGCGATGCTCAAATAAGCATCGCATTTTTTTATGCTTTGAGTAGCACAATCACTGCGCCGCTGCCGCCATCGGTGGCACGCGCTTGTGCATAAGCAATCACTTCATCTTTCTGCATCAGCCAGTTGCGCAGTTTGTGTTTGAGCACGGGCTCTTTATTGCGTGAGCCCAAGCCTTTGCCATGCACAATACGTACGCAGCGCAAGCCGCGTTTTTTGCAATCGGCAATAAATTCTGAGACATATAACCTGGCTTCGTCACTAATCAAGCCGTGCAAATCGATATGCGCTTGCACCACCCAATGCCCGCGACGCAATTTACTTAACACCATGGGCGATTGGCCTTCACGTAAATATAGTAATTCTTCGCCGCTTTCGAGTTCGTGCGCTGGAATGTAATGGTCACTGAGTGAGTCAACCAGCGCCTGCTGTTCGTCCTTAATCAACTGTCGTGGAATCGGCTTTGGCTTTTTCGGCGCGTGAGAAATGCGCGTGGATTTCACCGGGCGCGCGCCTTTCACTGCTTCATAAAACAGTGACACATCATCTTCGTCTTTGTCCGGTAGCTCTTGCGACATCGTGTGATTTTAAAATAAAAAAGCGCACCGAGGTGCGCTTCTTCATGTCCGACCTAGGATTTACTCCAGGCTGGTCAAATAACGCTCAGCGTCCAAGGCAGCCATACAACCGGTGCCAGCGCTGGTCACCGCTTGGCGGTAGATATGGTCTTGCACATCACCGGCGGCAAATACACCTGGGATATTGGTCGCAGTAAAATTACCCTGACGGCCGGTGTGCGTCACGATATAACCGCCTTCCATCTCCAGTTGGCCTTCAAAAATCTGCGTATTTGGCTGGTGGCCAATCGCAATAAATACGCCTTTGAGCGCAATATCTTTAGTGGTGCCAGCGTTGACGTCTTTGAGGCGCATGCCGGTCACACCAGTATTGTCGCCCAAGACTTCATCCAGTGTATGGAAAGTTTCCAGGACGATTTTGCCTTCCTTGACGCGGTCCATCAGTTTGTCGACCAGAATCGCTTCGGCCTTGAATTTGTCGCGGCGATGAACCAGTGTGACCTTGCTGGCAATATTGGCCAGGTACAGCGCTTCCTCTACCGCGGTATTGCCGCCGCCGATCACAGCAACTTCTTGGTTGCGGTAGAAAAAACCATCACACGTAGCACAAGCTGACACGCCTTTACCAGCAAAGGCTTCTTCACTCGGCAGGCCTAAGTATTTGGCAGAAGCGCCTGTGGCAATAATCAGGGCGTCACAGGTGTATTCGCCGTTATCACCCACTAAACGAATCGGTTTTTCTTTCAGATGCGTGGTGTGGATGTGGTCAAAAATCATCTCGGTATTAAAACGCTCGGCATGCTGTTGAAAACGCGCCATCAATTCTGGACCCATGACACCGTTGGCGTCTGCTGGCCAGTTGTCGACCTCAGTCGTGGTCATTAATTGACCCCCTTGCGCCAGGCCGGTAATCAGCACCGGATTGAGGTTTGCACGGGCAGCATAGACCGCTGCGGTGTATCCAGCAGGGCCTGAGCCAAGAATCATTAAACGGGCATGTTTTGTTGCCATGATGAGATTTCCAGTATTTGGTGAGTTATTTTTATATAGATGGGGATGGGCACGCTGTTTTAAATGCCCATCCGGTAGAAAAACGCTGCAGGGATTACTCTAGCAAGCTGCGCAGCATCCACGCTGTTTTCTCGTGCAGTTGCAAACGTTGGGTCAGCAAGTCTGAAGTGGCTTCGTCAGAGGCTTTCTCTGCCGCCGGGAACACGCTGCGTGCGGTGCGGCAGACGGCTTCGTGGCCAGCGACCAGTTCACGGATCATGTCATTGGCTTTGGGTACATCCACGGTTTCATCAATCGAGGTCAGCTTAGAAAACTGGGCATAGGTACCAGGCGCATAGACGCCGAGTGAGCGAATACGCTCTGCCACCAGGTCCACCGCCAGTGCGAGCTCGGTGTATTGGGTTTCAAACATCAGGTGCAAGGTGTTGAACATCGGCCCGGTGACGTTCCAGTGAAAGTAATGGGTTTTGAGATACAGGGTGTATGTATCTGCCAGTAATTTTGATAAACCGTCTGCAATCTGCTGGCGGTCTTCGTTGTTGATACCAATGTCCATGGGTGGCTCCTTATTGTCGTCGAATCTATTTTAAAAGCAAGAATGACTGTCTGCAATTTGATTTTGTTATAATCATTTAAGTTCACTCTTGCAAAGAAAGAGACAACATATTGTTTTTTAATAAGAAAAAAGTTGCTAACGTCCGCCTCGAAAAAGTTTCGACGGAGAAACAGCAGCGCGATGCCAAATTACTGCGTGAAGTGTCGTGGATTGCGCTGGCGGCACTGGGTATTTTCCTGGCCGTGATTCTGGCGACTTATTCACATGAAGATCCGGGCTGGACGCACGCGATTGGCGAGCATGACACCATCCATAATGCGGGCGGAGCCGTCGGTGCCTGGGTGTCGGATATTTTTCTCTCTTTGTTCGGTTTTTCTGCCTGGTGGTTTGTGGTGCTGGCTTTTTACATGGTCTGGCTGATGTATCAGCGCCTGCACCTGGAGCCGGTTGAAAAACATGACTGGTGGCTCAACGGCGTCGGTTTTGCCTTGATGCTGCTGGCCTCAGCAGCGCTGGAGTCTGGTCATTTAGTGAGTTTTCCGGCGGATTTTCCGCTCAAACAAGGTGGTGTGATCGGCAGTGGCATTGATCATTTATTGCGCAATATGTTTGGCTTTGCTGGCTCCACCATGCTGCTGCTGGTGTTATTTGCGACGGCATTTAGCCTGTTTACCGGCTGGTCACTGATTACCATGAGCGAGCAACTAGGCGAGTGGGTGATCCAGTTTTATCAATGGAGCCAACTCAAGTACCAGGACTGGCAAGACCGAAAAGTCGGTAAGCAAGTATTGCAGGCGCGCGAAGAATTTGTCGAGGCCGAGCGTAAACGCATTGAAGATCGCAAGCCGGTAGAGATTACTGTGCCAGAGGTGGTGATAGAGCCCAGCGAGCGTGTCGTCAAAGAAAAACAGGCAGTGTTGTTCGCAGCCATTGAGCAAGAAGGGTTGCCGCCGCTACATTTGCTGGATGCGCCTAACCAATCCGTTGAGTTGCAATCTGCCGAAACGCTGGATTTCACCTCGCGTTTAATTGAACGCAAGTTGATGGATTTTGGCATTGAGATCAAAGTGGTCACTGCCCAACCAGGCCCGGTGATTACGCGTTATGAGCTGGACCCGGCACCAGGTGTCAAAGGTAGCCAGATCACCAATCTGGCCAAAGACCTGGCGCGTGCCTTGTCGGTGATCAGCGTGCGCGTGGTCGAAACCATCCCCGGCAAAAGCTATATGGGCCTGGAGATTCCTAACCCCAAACGCCAGATTGTGTCTTTATCTGAAATCATGGGTAGCCAGGCCTATGCCGATTTGAATTCTCCGTTGGCCATTGCCATGGGTAAAGATATTGCCGGCAAGCCGGTTGTGGCTGATTTGGCCAAAATGCCGCATGTGCTGGTGGCGGGCACCACCGGCTCTGGTAAATCGGTGGCGATTAACGCTTTGATTTTAAGCTTGCTGTATAAGTCAGAAGCCAGCCGCGTGCGCATGATTTTGATCGACCCGAAAATGCTGGAACTGTCTGTGTACGAAGGCATCCCGCATTTGCTGGCACCAGTGGTCACCGATATGCGCCAGGCCGCTAACGCCTTGAACTGGTGCGTGGCCGAGATGGAGCGTCGCTACAAACTGATGTCTACCTTGGGTGTGCGTAACCTGGCAGGCTATAACCAGAAGATACAGGAAGCGAAAAAACAGGGCGTGTCAATTCCGCACCCATTCAGCTTAACGCCGGATGAACCGGAGCCATTGGATGAAATGCCATTGATCGTGGTGATGATTGATGAGCTGGCTGACTTGATGATGGTGGTGGGTAAAAAAGTAGAAGAACTGATTGCACGCCTGGCGCAAAAAGCGCGTGCATCCGGCATCCACCTGGTGCTCGCCACGCAACGTCCTTCGGTGGATGTGATTACCGGCCTGATTAAAGCCAACGTGCCGACACGCGTCGCTTTTCAGGTATCCAGCAAAATTGACTCGCGCACAATTTTAGACCAGATGGGTGCCGAAACCTTGCTAGGGCAGGGCGATATGCTCTACCTGCCGCCGGGCAGCGGTTACCCGCAGCGGATTCACGGCGCGTTCGTCAGCGATGGGGAAGTGCATAATGTGGTGAACTTCCTCAAGGCGCAAGGCGAACCAAATTACATTGAGGGCATTCTCACCAATGAGACCGAGGGAGGCGATCTGGACGCCTTGCCTGGCGGTAGTGATGCTGGCGGTGAAAAAGACCCGTTGTATGATGAAGCCGTGGCTATTGTGTTAAAAACACGTCGCGCGTCTATTTCATCGGTGCAACGTCAACTGCGCATCGGTTATAACCGCGCAGCCAGATTAATTGAGGATATGGAACGTGCCGGACTGGTCTCAGCCATGCAAAGCAATGGCAACCGTGAGGTATTAGTGAAGGCCGGAGGAGACCATGAATAAAGGATTCACCAAAACATTGTTGGCATTATGCAGCTGGAGTGTCATGACCGCTGCCATGGCCGATGGTGTGGACGATTTGAAGCAGTTTTATCAAAGCACACAGGCCATGCGAGCCAATTTCAAGCAAACCGTGTTTGACCAAAAAGGGCGCAAGCTGCAAGAGGTCAACGGCACCATGTTGTTGCAGCGCCCGAACAAGTTTCGTTGGGATTATCAAAAGCCTTATGAGCAGCAGATCATCAGCGATGGCCGCCAGGTGTTTCTGTTTGATATCGATTTGCAGCAAGTGACCGTGCGTACAGTGGATAAAGTGTTAGGGACCAGCCCGGCTGCTTTACTGGCCGGTGGGCCCAATGTCGAAGAGAGTTTTCGCCTGACCCGGTTGCTGGATTTTGAAGGCATGCAGCGCGTGCAAGCCAAGCCCAAGCAAAAAGACAGCGGCTTTCAGGTGGTGATTATTTCGTTTGACCACAGCAAACTGGCCGAAATGCGCCTGGTAGATGCCTTTGGCCAAAGCACGCATATTGTGTTTAGCAATGTTGAAGTCAATCCTGGCTTGAACAGTAACCAGTTTTTATTCTCGGTGCCTAAAGGGGTGGATGTCGTCGGCGAGTAGCCGCTTGCGCATCAAAACCAGCTATGTCCTCCCTGTTCGAACCACAAACACCTTCCTCAGTCCCGCTCGCTGAGCAGTTAAGGCCGAAAACGCTGGATGAAGTGGTCGGCCAAACCCATTTGTTGGGCGAAGGCAAACCGCTGCGTCGTGCCTTTGAGTCTGGCAAACTGCCTTCCATGATTTTGTGGGGGCCGCCGGGCGTGGGCAAAACCACCCTCGCGCGCCTGATTGCGCAAACAGCAGAAGCCGAGTTCGTGCCCTTATCTGCCGTGCTGTCTGGCATTAAAGATATCCGTGAAGCGGTTGAGCGCGCTGAAATGACCTTGCAGCAAACTGGCCGCAATACCATTTTGTTTGTCGATGAGGTGCACCGCTTTAACAAAGGCCAGCAAGATGCTTTTCTGCCGTTTGTGGAAAGCGGTTTAATCACGTTTATTGGCGCCACGACCGAGAACCCTTCTTTTGAAGTCAATAGCGCTTTGCTCAGCCGCGCGCAGGTATTCGTACTCAATGCCTTAACTGAGCCAGAGTTGGCTGAGTTGCTGGAGCGCGCACGGCTTAAAGTGGCGCCAGAGGTGCAATTGACCGAATCTGTTACCGAGCAGGTATTGGCCTACGCCGATGGCGATGCCAGACGCTTGCTTAACTTTGCCGAAGGCATGTTCTATGGCGCTCTAGCCGCCAAGATTGACAAGATCGACGAACCGTTCTTGCAGTCGACCATGGCCAGCAAGCTGCGTCGTTTTGACAAAGGGGGCGAAGCTTTTTACGACCAGATTTCAGCCTTGCACAAATCTGTGCGCGGCTCTAACCCGGATGCCGCCCTGTATTGGCTGATGCGTATGCTCGATGGCGGCGCTGAGCCTTTATACCTGGCACGGCGCATCATCCGCATGGCCTGGGAAGACATCGGCCTTGCCGACCCGCGTGCCATGCAAATCGCCAACGATGCCGCACTCACGTTTGAGCGCCTGGGCAGCCCGGAGGGCGAATTGGCGCTGGCGCAAGCGGTGATTTACCTGGCTGTGGCCGCAAAAAGTAATGCCGGTTACATGGCCTACAATCAGGCCAAGGCCTTTGTCGCGCAAGACAAGTCGCGCGCGGTACCACTGCATCTCAGAAACGCGCCAACTAAACTGATGAAAGCGCTCGATTACGGCAAAGAATACCGTTACGCACACAACGAACCTGGTGCGTATGCCGCGGGCGAGCATTACTTTCCAGATGATTTGGAACCACAACCGTTTTACCAACCCACACCACGCGGATTGGAAGGTAAAATAAGTGAAAAGTTACAGCATCTAAAAGAGCTGGATAGAAAAGCCAAAAAGTAAATAAACCGCAGATGAACGCGGATAAACGCCGATTTTTCTCAGTAAAATGTGGGCATCCTGATTTTTATCGGCGTGTATATGCGTTCATCGGCGGTCATTATTAGAAAGAAATTATGTTAGATATACAACAACTTAGAAATGATCTGGACAATGTGGTCGCTCGTTTGGCGGCGCGCAAATTTGCTTTTCCGGCGGAGGAATTTAAGGCGCTGGAAGCACAACGTAAAACCATCCAGACCAATACAGAAAACCTGCAAGCCAAGCGTAATACAGCGTCCAAACAAATTGGCATCGCGAAGTCTAAAGGTGAAGATGCTAGCGCGATTTTGGCTGAAGTCGCTGGCTTGGGCGATGAGTTAAAAGCGGCAGAAGCGCAGTTGGCTGAGATTCAAGCCAGCATGCAGACACTGATGCTGAATGTGCCTAATTTGCCGCACGAAAGCGTGCCAGTTGGTCAAGATGAAAGCCAAAACGTGGAAGCACGCCGTTGGGGCACGCCACGCAACTTTGACTTTGAAGTCAAAGACCATGCCGACGTCGGTGCGCCATTAGGCTTGGATTTTGATACCGGTGCCAAACTGTCAGGCGCGCGTTTTACCTTGATGAAAGGCCAGATCGCCAAATTGCACCGCGCGATTGCGCAGTTTATGCTTGATACGCAAACTGACAAACATGGTTATACCGAGTGCTACACGCCTTATATGGTCAACCGTGAGACCCTGGTGGGTACCGGTCAATTGCCCAAGTTTGAAGAAGACTTGTTCGTCACCCCGCACAATGACAGCAAACTGTATTTGATTCCTACCTCAGAAGTCACGCTGACCAACACCGTGCGCGATGAAATTGTCGCGGCGGACAGCTTGCCAATTAAATTGACTGCCCATACGCCATGCTTCCGCTCAGAGGCGGGCTCTTATGGCCGCGACACCAAAGGCATGATCCGCCAGCACCAGTTTGATAAAGTCGAAATGGTGCAGATTGTGCATCCTGAGACCAGCTATCAAGCGCTGGAAGACATGGTCGGCCATGCTGAGGCCATTTTACAAGCGCTAGAGCTCCCTTATCGCGTTGTCTCGCTGTGTACCGGCGACATGGGCTTTGGCGCAGCAAAAACCTACGACCTCGAAGTCTGGCTGCCCGCACAAAATACCTACCGTGAGATTTCTTCCGTGTCTAACTGCGAAGCCTTCCAGGCGCGTCGTTTGCAAGCACGCTTCCGCAACGCCAATGGCAAACCTGAGTTGCTGCATACTTTAAATGGCTCTGGCCTGGCAGTCGGTCGTACGCTGGTGGCGGTGCTCGAGAACAACCAGAATGCCGATGGTAGTGTGACGATTCCTAAGGCTTTACAACCTTATATGGGCGGCAAAACAGCACTGACTGTGTAATCGATCCGTTACCGTTGTTATTAAGATGCCTTGGCTAACAACCAGGGCATTTTTGTTTCTGCGTGTCCATAAGACAAATCGTTACACCAAAATGATCTAATCACTGTTTTATAGAGTTATCACTGCATTCTCTAAACATTGCGCGGTGATAATATTGTCAAAGTGTTTATTCATGTTTTTTGCGTTGGGCATACTCGATTACCAGCTATCGTATTTAAGCTTTTCATCAATAACCATTACCCCACAAGATAAGGGTTGTGAAATGGGAGTGGTGTTGAGATACGAGGATTGAGAAGTGATGAAATCAAGCATGCGGCGTACCACAAACAGGTACGCCCTATGCGGGATGCAGAAAAAAGCAAATTTAGAGTGAGGAATCAATGGTTATGGGAAGGTGAAAGGTATGTCAATTGAATAGATTAATTATTATTTTTATCGCGATGCTTAATTTTCTACAAGCGCAAGCTGGGGGATTAGGTCAATTTGATTCGAAGCTTAAAAATATTGATTTGATAAAAAAAGTAGCAGTTTCAATCGGAGCAAGAGATTACGACTTTGTAAGCAGGGAGCCTCAGTTCAATTGTACTTATTCCAGTAGTGAGCCAGAAACAATAGGTCACCTGCTTAAGTCTTTCAGTGATTTCCATGTTCAGAAAGTATCAGGAAATGAAGTTTATATTCCAAAAGTGGAAATTGAGATTCACTTTACTTTCGATAGTGGCAAAAAAGACATCTTGTATTTAGGAAGGCGTTATTTGAATGAAGAAATGATTGATGGTGAACTAATTGTTGATGGAAAAGAAAGCCCTACATATTTCTTGGTCAATAGTGGTCTTAGCATGTGGTTCATCAATTGGATCAAACAAATAGATGAAGTCTCATTTAGTCAGTCATATGGTGGCTCAATTGGAAAAGTGGTGGAAGAGTGTAGGGATAAAGGAAGTGGGAAATACTACGAAGATCGACTTGGTCCTGGCGCAAAGGCTTGCGCCCAACGTTCTCTACTAATTAGCCATGAAATAGAAATGTGCTACTGAGACAATTGAATTGGGGTCAGCGTAAGATCAAATTTGGTTTTAAGATGCCTTGGCTAACAACCAAGGCATTTTTGTTTCTGCAATCTTGTATGGGTCTACGCCGGGGTCATAAGTCGGGAAGTATTTTTGCATGATCTGGTAGTAACTGCGCACCAGCTCGGTATAAATCACGGGTGCGCCACAGCTACAGTAGCCATGTCTGGCATTCACATAATAAGCAGGGTCATTCAGCAGCTGGTAGCCGCGTTTTACGTCTGCCCAGCTATCTGGGTTGAGCCCCAGTTTTTGCGCGATAATGCGCGCGTCTTCAAGGTGGCCAACGCCATTATTGTAGGCGGCCAGGGTCATAAAGGTGCGGTCTGGTTCGGGGATGCGTGACGGGATACGGTCTTTCATCCATAACAAAAATTTGGCGCCCGCCATCACGCTTTGTTTGGGGTCTAGCCTGTCGGTGACGTTCATCATGTTGGAGGTTTGCTCTGTGAGCATCATCAGGCCGCGCACATTGGTCGGCGAGGTGCTGTAGTTGTCCCAGTGCGATTCCTGATAACTGAGCGCTGCCAGCAGGCGCCAGTCTATGTCGGTGATTTCTTGCGCGCTTTTAAACAGCCGTACATATTTAGGTAACAATGTATGTGATTTGCTTAAAAACGCTGTGACATCCACCGGTTTTAAGCGTTTGGTATGGCCGTGATAGCGGTCCAGCAGGTTACGCAGGGTGCCGTCTTTTTCAATTTTTTTGAAAAAGGCCTGCATCTGTGTGAGCCGCTCTTCACCATGTAACTTATTGAGTGCCCAGGCAATTTTGTCAGCCTGGCCTAGCATCATGCCCGCATCCAGTTGCGGATAATTATATTGCATGATGGCCACCAGGTGGTTATCTGCCACGGTAAAGTCGATTTCGTTGCGCGCGACGGCTTCGATCAATTGCTCAGAGCTCAGTTTGTCGGTTTCTTTCCAGGTCAGCGCTGGTGATTTGGACTGCAATTCGCGCATGCGCTCGACAAAACTGGTGCTTTTGGGTAACACAATGCGTTTTTCAAACAATGCTTCTGCGGTATTGGGCTCGCCGTTTTTGTCACGGTTATACACCACCATGGCTTGCACCTGATTAAACGCGGGGCCAAACAACACCTGGCGTTTACGTGCGGGCGTGATACTGATGTCTGCCGCGGCGATGTCAGCGTCACCTCTTAATAGCGTTGGAAACACTTTATCAAAGCTGTCGACGACGATGAATTCGAGTTTATAAGGCGGCCCCAAAAATTCGACAAAGCGCTTGGCCAAGTCATATTCCAACCCGGCATAATTGTTCTGGCTGTCTATAAAATACGTGCTGGGGCTGTTGATGGTGACAAAGCGGATGGTGTAGGGGTCTGGCTTGGCCTTGGCTTGCGCCAGATGCTTTTGGCTACTATTGTCGCTACAGGCCAGAAAGGTCGCACACAGTGCGGCTAAGATGGCTTTAAACCACCTTGTTTGCGCTGACTTGCCGGAAAAAAAACGCATAAGACCAGAGCGTAGCGCTTAAACGCGTGTCTCAATCTTGCCTTGGTCTGCAATCAGCAGGGTGCTTGCCAGTTTGGTGAAAATGCCGTGCTCAACCACGCCAGGGATATTATTAATCAACGCATTCAAGCGCTCAGCATCCAAGCTGGCATCAAAGCGCATATCCAGCACCAGGCTACCGTGGCTAGTGATAGACAAGCCATCTTTGGCGACATTTTGGCGCAATTCACCCACGCCACCCATCGCTTCTAGGCTACGCTTGGCGGCTTGCCAGGCAAACGGCATCACTTCAATCGGGATGGCAAAATTTTCACCAATGCGGCTGACCAGCTTGCTTTTATCTGCAACGACAATGAATTGTTTGGCCGCTTTGGCCAGCAGTTTTTCCATTACCAGGTCGTAGCCGCGGCCTTTGAGTAACGCGTTGTCTGGCGTGATTTCATCGGCACCATCCACATAGAGGTCGATCTGGCTGAGTTGCGAGAGGCTAAGCACGGTTAAGCCGCTGCTTTGTGCCTTGATCATGCTGATATTTGAACTGGCAACGGTGGTGATGCGCAAGTTTTGAGTGCGCTGGCGCTCGGCCAGTGCCTCAATAAAGTAATTGGCTGTGGACCCGGTGCCCAGCCCTACGATCATATCGTTTTTAACGTAGCTGGCGGCTTCCAGCGCGACGGCTTGTTTGTCGTTCATATATTTTTCTCCGTACTGCTCTCTCTGGTTCGCTCAGGCGTCTTGCGTATCATTCAGTCACAGTCAGTCGACGCTTGCAGTTATAATAGCAAACTCGGCAGATTCGCCAAGAAATACTCGTCTAACCTGAGCAATAAGATTCTAACTTTTTATGGCAGTTTCACTCCCCGTTATCGGGCATCCGCAGCGTTTTTCTTTTCAAAGTCAGGGCCTCGATAGCCGGGCATTGGCCGAACTGGCTTGTGGTTTAAAAGCAACAAATACACCGCTGGTGGTACTCACCGCAAGCGCGTTTGAAGCACAGCGCCTGATGGACGAAATCCCGTTTTTTGGCCGAGATGGGAAGGGCGAGCCCATTCAAGTGCATTTACTGCCGGACTGGGAAACACTGCCTTACGATGTGTTCTCTCCGCATCCTGATCTGACTTCCGAGCGTTTGGCCACGCTGTATCAGCTCAGCCAAAACCAGAGCAATGTGGTGATTGTGCCGATGGCGACGGCCTTGCTCAGGTTGCCACCGGTGGCTTACCTGGCGGCGCATACTTTTATGCTCAAAAAAGGCCAGAAGCTCGATGTAGATGCCTTACGCAACCAGTGTGCGCAAGCCGGTTACCACCACGTGAGTCAGGTGATGGGGCCGGGCGAATTCAGCGTGCGCGGCGGCCTGGTTGATTTGTACCCAATGGGCAGTGCGTTTCCGTATCGCATAGATTTATTTGACGACGAAATCGAAACCATACGCACGTTTGATATTGATACCCAGCGCAGCGTCTACCCGGTGCCAGAAATCCGTATGCTGCCTGCGCGCGAGTTCCCCATGGATGAAGCGGCGATTACGCGCTTTCGCAGTCAATTTAGAGAGTATTTTGAAGGCGATCCGCAACGCGCCAAAATTTATAAAGATGTGAGCAAAGGCACTCCCAGTGGCGGTGTAGAGTGGTATTTGCCTTTGTTTTTTGAACAAACGGCTACCTTGTTTGATTATCTGCCCGCACACACCGTGTTGTGCCTGCATGGTGACCTCGATAAAGCCGCACAAACTTTTTGGGCCGACGCCAACAGTCGCTACAAGCTCATGGCATATGACGCCGAAAAGCCTATTTTGCGGCCAGAAACCCTGCTGCAAAAAGCGGATGATTTTTTCAGGCAAACCCATGCGTTTGCCATGGTGAGCCAGCAACTGGATATTAAAAAATTATTGCCAGCGGTTGATGTAGACCGCCGTGCCGAGCAACCATTACATAAATTGCAGGACTTTATCAGCCAGTTTGCTGGCCGAGTGCTGATTGCGGCTGAAAGTTTGGGCCGGCGCGAAACCATTGCCCAATTATTTGCCGAGCACGGCTTAACGTTCTCGCTGACTGAAGATTGGGCTGGATTTGCACACTCTAACTTCGCGGTCATGCTGGGCGTCGCGCCATTGCATCAAGGCATGGTCGATGACGGCCTGGCGGTGATTACCGAAGCTGAGCTCTATGCCAGCACCGTGCGTCAGCAACGCCGCCGTAACCAGGAAAAAGCCCGCAATGCTGAAGGCATGCTCAAGGATTTATCTGAGCTGCGGCTGGATGACCCCGTGGTGCACGAGCAGCACGGGGTAGGGCGCTACAAAGGCCTGGTCAATATCGACTTTGGTGAAGGCGAAACTGAATTATTGCTGATCGAGTATTTTGGTGACGATAAGCTGTATGTGCCGGTGTCACAGTTATTCCTGATTTCACGCTACTCCGGCGGCCCGCCTGAGAGTGCGCCATTGCACCGCTTGGGCAGCGGCCAGTGGGACAAAGCCAAGAAAAAAGCCCTTAAGCAGATTCGCGATACTGCAGCAGAATTACTCAACTTGTACGCCCAGCGCGCCTCGCGCCGTGGGCATGCATTTACGCTTAGTTTGCATGATTATGAAGCCTTCTGTGAAGGGTTCCCGTTTGAGGAAACACCAGACCAACTGGAAGCGATCGAAAACGTTATTAAAGACATGCAATCTGGCCGCCCGATGGATAGATTGGTGTGTGGTGATGTTGGCTTTGGCAAAACGGAGGTGGCGTTGCGCGCGGCCTTTGTGGCGGTGATGGGAGGCCGTCAGGTGGCCGTGTTGGTGCCGACCACTTTGCTGGCCGAGCAGCATTACCAGAACTTCTGCGACCGCTTCGCCGAATGGCCGATCAAAATCGCTGAAATCTCACGTTTCCGTACCGCCAAAGAACAGGCTGAGGCGCTTAAAGGCTTAGCCGATGGCAGCATTGATATCGTGATTGGTACCCACAGGCTGATCCAGAAAGATGTGCAGTTTAAAAACCTGGGCCTGGCGATTCTGGACGAAGAACACCGTTTTGGCGTACGCCAAAAAGAGCAAATGAAAGCGCTGCGTGCCGAGGTGGACGTATTAACGCTGACCGCGACACCGATTCCGCGCACCTTGAGCATGGCGATGGAAGGCTTGCGCGAGTTCTCGGTCATTTCAACGCCACCACAAAAGCGGCTGGCGATCAAAACCTTTCACACGCCATATTCAGACGGCATTATTCGCGAAGCAGTGATGCGCGAATTCAAGCGCGGTGGGCAAGTCTACTTTTTGCATAATGAGGTGGATACCATTTATGTGATGAAGGAAAAGCTGGAGAAGATCGTGCCAGAGGCTCGCATTGCGATTGGCCACGGCCAGTTACGCGAGCGCGAGCTGGAACATGTGATGCGCGACTTTTACCAGCAACGTGCCAATTTGTTGCTGTGTACCACCATTGTCGAAACCGGCATCGACGTACCCACCGCCAACACCATGATTATCAACAAAGCCGATATGTTTGGCCTGGCGCAATTGCATCAACTGCGTGGTCGCGTCGGCCGTAGCCACCACCAAGCCTATACCTATTTGCTGACCGACCCAGACCGCAACATTACGCCGCAAGCACAAAAACGTCTGGACGCGATTCAGCTGCTAGAAGATTTGGGCGCAGGCTTTCACTTGGCCATGCATGATCTTGAAATCCGTGGTGCTGGCGAACTGCTAGGTGACAGCCAAAGCGGTGAAATGCAAGAAATCGGCTTTAACCTGTATTCCGATATGCTCAATCATGCCGTGAAACAGCTCAAGGCTGGCAAAGAACCAGACCTGGATGCACCATTAGGTGTGACGACAGAAATCAACTTGCATACGCCAGCCTTATTGCCAAACAACTATTGCCCGGATGTGCACGAACGCTTGGTCATTTACAAACGGCTGGCCAACTGTGAAGATGACGATGCATTAGACGCCATGCAGGAGGAGCTCATAGATCGCTTTGGCTTATTGCCAGAACCCGGCGAAGCCCTCATTGCCTGCCACCGCCTGCGCATCGCTGCCAAGCCACTAGGCATTATTAAAATCGACGCCTCAGATGCGGCAATTCAACTACAGTTTAATGTGAAGGCTGACCTAGACCCGATGAAACTGATCAGCCTTTTGCAACGCGACAAACGCTGCCGCATGAATGGGCCGGATAAATTACGGATGACCGTGCAGATTGGTAATCTGGCCCATAAGACGACTATGGTTAAAGAGTTGTTGAACCAGTTTAGCTAATGCATTTCTTTGTCAATTAAGTAAAGGTTCAAGTGATTTGGCTAACTGATGATTAAAGCTTGATGATTAATCAGATAGCCAATTAACTCACTTTGTGTGCTTTGCCCCGTTAACGCATATAAATCGGTATTGGTGAGTACGATATGGGCATTTTCATTCGATACGTTATTTAATTGACCATTGTAGCTAACGGTAATTTCAGTGTTTCCGTCTTGTGCCACAATATCAAGGTAATCTTGAAGGTTACTTTGAGTTTCACCTAGTAGAAAGTCTCTTAAATCCAGAGCGTCGCCTTGCAGCGTTGAAAAGTCGGTGGAAAAGTCGGTGGAAAAGTCGGTGATTGTGTCCGTGCTGTTTGGATACCATGAGTCTGAAAATACCCACTTGAACACATCGGCACCGATGCCTCCTGTCAGAGTGTCATTGCCTCCGCCACCGATCAGGGTATCATTACCGATTCCGCCTGACAGGGTATTGTTTGCGGTATTACCCGTGATAACGTTGTTTAAATCGTTGCCAGTACCATTGATGCCAGCTGTGCCTGTGAGCGTGAGGTTTTCAAGGTGGTTGCCTAGGGAGTAACTGATGCTGGCATTAACGAGGTCAGTACCCTGGTTGGACAGTTCGTTAATGACATTGCCGGTACCATTCACATGGTACGTATCATTGCCCAGCCCACCTGTCAGTGTGTTATTTCCTGCAGATGAAAGAAATGTATCGTTGCCATCGCTGCCAATTAATTGATCATTGCCATCACTGCCGCTGTAGACAACTCCTGCACTGCGGGTAATCACTACATTTTGCGCGCCGTAATACACTTCTGCATATTCAATACCAGGGAATAGGTCCAGATTGATGCTGACAAAGGTAAAGATGTGATCTACCCCGTCATCATCGGGTAACTCATAAATCACATCGTTACTATTGCGAATAATGTAGGTGTCACTACCTTTGCCGCCCGCCATGATATTGACGCCCTCGCCACCGCTTAAGGTATCCTCGCCATCACCGCCAAAGAGAGTATCGTTGCCAGCGCCACCACTGATTAAGTTGCCATCGTTGTTACCCCAGATGCGATTATCCAGCGCATTCCCATACAGATTGATGCCAGCAGAACTTGGTCCAGGTATCCGGATCACAGACTGTGCATCGAGATTCTCGACATTGTCGACCAGGGTTATAGAATATCCCCCTGGTGCATTACCACGTAACACCAGGGTATCATTGCCTGCATTTTTGGCTTCAGTGATCGTGTCTTCCAAAGCCAAATAACTGCCTATGAAAGTTTTTCCTGAAAAACGATCTTTTACTTGCAAATCAACGATGTAAGTGTCGTCTCCAGCGCCGCCAATCAACTTGTCTACACCAGCACCACCATCTAGCGTGTTGTTTCCTGCATTCCCTGTGATCGTGTTAGTCAGTACGTTGCCGGTGCCTTCAAGGGGAGTCGTGCCGCCGTCAGCAGAGCCATCTGTGAGCGTCAGATTTTCAACGTTATTGGAGAGCGTAAAGTTGGAGCTGGCTTTAACGAGGTCGATGCCTTCGTTGAGATTTTCAACCGCGAAATCATTCTCATCATCGACGATGTAGGTATCGTTGCCTTTACCGCCGATGAGGGTGTCTGCACCAGCCCCACCATCGAGTATATTGTTGCTTGTATTACCTTTGATGAAGTTGGTAAGATCGTTACCTGTACCATTAATGGCAGACGTTCCAGTCAGCTCAAGGAACTCGACATAATTGCTCAGTGTATAGCTGACACTTGTCTTGACCCAGTCTACACCTTCGCCATCGTTCTCAATGACTTGGTCGGTAATGTTATCGACGACATAAGTATCATCACCATCACCACCAATCATGGTATCAGCACCTGTGCCGCCATTTAGTGTATCGTCACCAAGGCCGCCAGTTAAGGCGTTTGCTGCAGCATTTCCGGTCAGGACATTATTTGCATCGTTGCCAGTGAGGTTGAGTTTGCTAGAAGAAGTCAGGCTTGCATCCAGGTTTTCTAGGTTGGCTAGGCCACCGTTAAGAGTAAGCGTCGTAACCGTTGTGAGCTTAACGTTGCCTCTTAGTTGAATCGTGTCACTGCCATCACCTGAGGCATCCTCAATAATAATATCTTGCAAGCTAGCTGCAGTGACTCCGGCATTGATATTAGTAATAAGGTCTACAATATATGTGTCACTGTTATTTCCGCCTACCAAGGTGTCTACGCCTGCACCACCGTCAAATGTATGCGAGTAGTCATTGCCAATAATGTAATTGGCTGAGCTATTGCCGATAAAGTGGGAGAATGCGCCATAGGTATTATTGGCATCTAAATTCTCTACATTGAGCGGCATTAAGTATTTGTTAATGAGACCATTATTGCCTGCGGCAGATAGAATAATGCTATCTATGCCAGCATTCAGGCTCTCTATCACGGTATCTTGCGTCACTGGTTTGGCTGCACTCGCAAACAAGTAAGTCACCTCATAGACGTCATTACCAGCACCACCAATTAGTGTGTCTGAGCCATCCCAGCCACCACTTAGCCGGTTATTGCCTGCATTGCCTCTGATAATGTTATTTAACTCGTTACCATAGCCATCAATATTTTCAGTACCTGTTAACGTGAGGTTCTCGACATTGTAATTCAGCGCAAAACTTACTGATGATAAGACGATATCAATACCGCCGGCTGCTCCTGCAATGGTTTCAATCGCTTGGTCGTTAATATCATCAACAATGTAAGTATCATTGCCCGCACCACCTTGCATATCGTCCCGATTGCCGCCGCCATCTAAAATATTGTTGCCTGAGTTTCCTATCAACAAGTTACTGCCAGCATTGCCGGTTGCATTTAAGTGTGCGGTACCCAGCAGCGTGAGATATTCAACATTGGCATAATTAGCGAGAGAGAGGCTGATAGAGGATAGGATGGTATCGACGCCTTCGTCTGCTAAAAAAGTATCGGTATTCACCTGCTCGATAATGACATCACCAATGTTATCTACATAGTAAGTATCCCAACCCTTGCCGCCTATCATTCTGTCTGCGCCAGCACCGCCATGCAGGGTGTCGTTCCCCAATCCGCCCTCCAGAATATTGGCTGCGTTATTGCCTATGAGGGTATTGTTCTCATCGTTGCCCTTGAGAGTGAGTTTGGTCGTACCCGTAGCTGAAGCATCAATGTTTTCAATATTAGTCCAACGGTTAAGAGAAACATCAATGGTTGATGATAGGGTTGCGCTACCGCGCAGTTTGATCGTGTCGATCCCTTGCGATGTACCGCTATATTCAGTCACGGTGTCATCAAAGTTGATGCTGCCCGCTGAAATCTTGAGGTCAAGGATGTAGGTATCATTACCGTCGCCACCACGCAGAGTGTCTACACCAGCACCACCATCAAGGATGTTATCTGCATCATTGCCAATGAGAGTGTTGGCGAGCGTGTTACCTGTTAGGTTGAGTTTGGTCGTGCCTGTGTCAGATGCATCCAGGTTCTCAAGGTTTGCACCAAGAGTGATAGTCGATGCGTTATCCATCGTGTAGCTAATACCATTAAGCAATCTAAGTTCAACGGTATCCACACCAGAACCTGCAACAGAAGTCTCCGTGATAGTATCTTGCAGAGCGACTTTGTAGTTAGCAGCAGTCGTGCCTGTCTGCACGAGGTCCACGATGTAAGTATCATCGCCATTGCCGCCGATGAGTTTATCTACCCCTGCGCCACCATCGAGAATATTTTTACCTGCATTGCCCGTAATGATGTTTGCGAGTGCGTTGCCAGTGCCGTTGATAGTATTCGCTCCGGTAAGTGTCAGGTTTTCTACATTGGCAACATTAGTCGTATCAAGTGTGTAAGTGATACTTGCTCTAACGAGGTCAATGCCTTCATTCGCTCGTTCAATCACGGTAACATTTTCATCGTCGACAATATACGTGTCGTTCCCTTTATCACCACTCATGGTATCAATGCCACCTTTACCGTCTAGAGTATTGTTACCAGCGTTACCTGTGATGATGTTATCTAAAGTATTACCGGTACCATTGATCGCAGCAGTGCCAGTCAGCGTCAGGTTCTCGATATTGTCTGCCAGCCTAAAGCTGACGCTGGCTTTGATGAGGTCTGTCCCTTCGTTTAGCGCTTCAATGACGGAGTCTGCGATGTTGTCGACGATGTAAGTATCATTACCGTCACCACCCGCCATGGTGTCAGCACCTGCGCCACCGTCTAATATGTTATTCGCACTGTTGCCTGTAATTCTGTCGTTACCGCTACCACCCGTAGCATTCTCAATCACGACATTAAACGCAATTGCAATATTGTCCTGTTGGACTGCTACGTTATTAAAGCCCACTTTAAAAGTTTTGCCCAATTGGCTGAAAGAACCTGCCTCAAGGTTGATGACTCCTCCAGTAGATGAAGCATACTTAATGGTGTCATTGCCGCCAGCATCCCAAATCGTTTGATAATAACGTTGCGAAGATGAGAATACATACACGTTGTCATTCACGTTATAGTTGTTGTTAGCACCATATAAATGCTGGATGGCTAAAATGTCATACAACATGGGGGTCGTCGGATAATATTCGTTCAATCCATCGAAGTTGAGCCCTGGGCGGTCTGAGTAGCTCATAACGGTATATTGAATATAGTCAATATTAGTCGGCAACCCGATATCGCCTTCGTCTTCCGCAAACGAATGATCCAGACCTAACGCATGCCCAATTTCATGCAAGCCCGCAAAATACCCCATGGCCCCTGTTGCAAAATTATTACCGGGTTGATCAGGCTGGTTTTTGTTAAACCAGATATCACCACTTCTGGTATAGGGGAGAATATCAGAGTAGTCATACCAGATTGGGTCAACTGTGTAGGTATAAGCGTAAATATCCGGTGACATAGAACCATCGCTGGTAAAGCCAAAGCGGATATCGCCGACTGCACTAGGTGTTTCATTGACTTGAATAAAGTTAAGGTTCGCCACGTTGGCCCAAGCATTTAAAGCCAGCGACATGCCGTTTTGTTGGCTGCTGGTGAGTGGCGTGAGCGACACATAGTCTGGTGTGGTTTCTGACATCGGGTCAAAAACGCCATAACCATTAATAAAGTCTTGAGACCAGTATTCGTTACTTCTTGAGGTTGGAAAGCTGTAGTAGACCGTGGCAGAGCTGCCAACAGGCCCACCCCATTTGTTACCCAGTAGTAAAACGTTAACGTAAGAGTTGCTTGAGCTTGAGCTAGCGTCAAAGATTGAAATTTCACTGGTGGTATCTGGGGTAGGGGCGGTCATATAACCTTATATGGTGCAAAACACGTGTAATCAATCTCATGCGATGGCGTAGCGCTCAGCTCCACCACATGAGAGTGATCTGGTTTTCAATTTAGATATAACGAATATTGCCGAAAACTTTGCAATCAGGCGCATTAAAACGCTATTCACGTTTTGTGAGCCTGATTGACCGATTTATCCAATCAGCAAGGTTTGATTTGTAATCAACTGACCAATCAGTTCAGCTTCTGTTGTTGTTCCACTACCGGTAAATAAATTGGTATTGGATAACACAATGCGCGCATCTTCCTCTGTTGCGTTATACGCGCCGCCGGTGAAGTTTCCGGTTGAACTGATACGGATATGCGTGGCACTGCCTTGCATTACGATATCAATGTAATCAAAGATATTACCAGCCGACTCACCTGTCAGCAGATCTCTCAGGTCAAGTTGGTCGCCTTGTGTAAGTGAAAAGTCAGTGATTGTGTCTGTGCTGTTGGATATATTTCCAGCAGAACCTAAATCGTCGGCACCCCACTTAAATACGTCTGCGCCCAATCCGCCTTTTAGCGTGTCATTACCCAGCCCGCCAATCAAGATGTCGTTGCCAGCACCGCCATCAAGGATGTTATTAGCGTCATTACCTGTGAGTGTATTTGCAAGCGCATTACCGGTAAGGTTGAGCTTGGTTGTGCCTGTTAATGAAGCATCGAGGTTCTCAAGGTTTGCACCCAGGGTGAGCGTAGTGAAGGTGGTTGGGTCAGTAGAACCTCCACGTAATATCACCGTATCTATACCTGAACCTGCAACAGCGGTTTCAGTGATGGTGTCTTGCAGAGCGACTTTGTAGTTGGCAGGAGCGGTGCCTGTGCGTACGAGGTCAACGATGTAGGTGTCGTTGCCATTTCCGCCAATAAGCTTGTCTACGCCAGCGCCACCATCGAGGATGTTATTGCCTGCATTGCCAGTGATGGTGTTTGCGAGTGCGTTGCCGGTGCCATTCAGTGGGTTAGTACCACCATTTGCAGAGCCATCAGTCAAAGTCAGATTCTCTACGTTGTCTGAGAGTGTATAGCTGACACTTGCTTTGACGAGGTCAGTACCTTCATTGAGGTTCTCGATGATCTCATCATCTTCGTCATCGACGATATAAGTGTCGTTACCTTTGCCACCGATCAGGGTGTCAATGCCACCTTTACCATCCAGAATGTTGTTACCTGCATTGCCTGTGATCACATTATCCAAGCCATTGCCGGCACCATTAATCGCAGCAGTGCCAGTCAATTCCAGATTCTCCAGGTTTGCGCCTAGGGTATAACTGACGCTTGCTTTGACGAGGTCAGTGCCTTCATTAAGTGCTTCGGTGATAGAGTCTGCGATGTTATCGACGATGTAAGTGTCATTACCATCGCCGCCAATCATAGAGTCAGCACCTGCACCACCGTTAAGGGTGTCATCGCCTGTGCCGCCAGTCAGAATGTTGACAGCAGCGTTGCCGATCAGGGTATTGCCCAGGTTGTTACCAGTGAGGTTTAACTTGATTGAACCCGTGGCAGAAGCATCAAGGATCTCGACGTTAGCCCAGTCATTATCCAGGGTCAGTGTTGCAGCTGTCGCGAGAGTCGCTGTGCCACGCAGTTTAATGGTATCAATGCCATCAGTTGTGCCATTAAATTCTACTACTGTATCTTCAATCGAAAGAACTCCGGCAGTGGCTTTGAGGTCTAGGATGTAAGTATCATCACCTTCGCCGCCACGTAGAGTATCTACGCCCGCGCCGCCATCGAGGATATTGTTAGCATCGTTGCCAGTGAGGGTATTAGCGAGCGCATTGCCAGTGAGGTTGAGTTTGGTTAACCCTGTGTCTGAAGCATCAAGGTTCTCAAGGTTCGCGCCCAAAGTAAGGGTGGTGAAAGTGGTTGGTTCAGTAAAGGTGCCACGCAATATGACCGTGTCAGTACCAGAACCTGCGACAGCAGTTTCAGTGATGGTGTCTTGCAGAGCGACTTTGTAGTTGGCAGCAGTCGTGCCTGTACGTACGAGGTCGACGATGTAAGTGTCGTTGCCGTTGCCACCGATGAGCTTGTCTACGCCAGCGCCACCGTCAAGGATGTTATCGCCTGCATTGCCAGTAATGGTGTTTGCCAGTGCGTTACCAGTGCCATTGATATGATCACTGCCAGTAAGTGTCAGGTTTTCGACAAAGTCAGTGAGTCCATAATCGACACTTGCTTTAACGAGGTCAGTACCCCCATTTTCAGCTTCAATCACTTCATCATCTTCATTATCGACGATATAAGTATCGTTGCCTTTGCCACCCTCCATCCTGTCAGCACCGGCACCGCCATCCAGAATGTTGTTGCCAGCGTTGCCTGTGATGATGTTGTCCAAACCATTGCCTGTACCATTGATCGCAGCAGTGCCAGTTAATGTCAGTTTTTCCAGATTGTTACCTAATGTGTAGCTGATGCTAGCATTGACCTGATCTATGCCTTCGTCTGCCAGTTCAGTGATGGCGTCTGCGATGTTATCGACGATGTAAGTGTCATTACCATCGCCACCGATCATGGAGTCAGCACCTGCACCACCGTTAAGGGTGTCATCGCCTGCGCCACCAGTCAGAACGTTAACAGCAGCATTACCAATCAAGGTATTACCGAGGTTGTTGCCTGTGAGGTTCAATTTGGTTGAGCCTGTGGCAGAGGCATCAAGTACTTCGATACTTTCCCAGTCACCATCTAAAGTCAGCTCTGTTGCTGAGCTAAGCGTAGCCGTACCACGCAGTTTGATAGTATCAATGCCATCAGTTGTGCCATTAAATTCTTCTACTGTATCTTCAATCGAAAGAACTCCGGCAGTGGCTTTGAGGTCTAGGATGTAAGTATCATCACCTTCGCCGCCACGTAGAGTATCTACGCCAGCGCCACCATCAAGGATGTTGTCTGCATCGTTGCCTGTGAGGGTATTAGCGAGCGCATTGCCAGTGAGGTTGAGTTTGGTTAACCCTGTGTCTGAAGCATCAAGGTTCTCAAGGTTCGCGCCCAAAGTAAGGGTGGTGAAAGTGGTTGGTTCAGTAAAGGTGCCACGCAATATGACCGTGTCAGTACCAGAACCTGCGACAGCAGTTTCAGTGATGGTGTCTTGCAGTGCGACTTTGTAGTTGACAGGAGCAGTACCAGTACGTATGAGGTCAACGATGTAAGTGTCGTTGCCGTTGCCACCGATAAGCTTGTCTACGCCAGCGCCACCATCGAGGATGTTATTACCTGCATTGCCAGTAATGGTGTTTGCCAGTGCGTTGCCGATACCTTCTAGGGGATTAGTGCCGCCGTTAGCAGAGCCGTCTGTAAGCGTCAGGTTCTCAACGTTATCGGAGAGAGTGAAGTTGGAGCTGGCTTTAACGAGGTCAGTACCTTCATTGAGGTTCTCAATGATCTCATCATCTTCGTCATCGACGATATAAGTGTCGTTGCCTTTGCCACCGATGAGCGTGTCTGCACCAGCGCCGCCATCGAGGATATTGTTTCCAGCATTGCCAGTAAGGGTTTGATCGCCACTACCAGCCTCAATTGAGAAGTCACCAGTCAGGTTGGTGCTAATATAGTTGAGTAAGTTAGTAAGGTCAGAGTTAGTTTGGAACTCTGAAAGTTGAGAAAAGGTTAGCGCATTTAATGACATTCCACTAAACGAAAGTGCGTTGCCGTTTGCGTCAGACAGCGAAAAGTCTGAGACTGTGCCGCCAGTAATATCCATGTCGGCATTGACAGACATATTACCTTTTAACGAGTATGAAAAATCATCATTGATTACTTTAATCAGCGTTGTTGTTCCGCCTGTGACATCAGCGGTGTTTCGATCAACATTTAGCCTGCCAGCATACTCTACGGTTAAATTGCTTGTATTGGATTGGTAAGAAAAAGATGAGTAGTATCCCGAATACAATCCATTGTTGTAATTAAACGAGACGTTGCCAGTAATCTTCAGTGATGCAATTGTTGAGTTGCTAAACTCAATTGAGGTTACTGTGATGAGTGGGGAGTCATCTAAAAAATGATTGCCTCTGACAATGATTTGGCCACCATTATTCCAATCGTAGCCTACCAAACGAGTATTGCTTGCGCTAGTTTCAGAAATGTTTGATGCATCAAAGTTATCAAGAAATGTGATTGGTTTCTCTACAGCATTTGTTATTGCTGTTTCCACTGCTTCCAAATCTAACTCTTCTAAGTTGTTATATTGTAATTTCATAATTATGGTTGTTAGTATTGTTATTTAAAGTAAAGAAACACTACATTGAAAGCAATCAAAATTCAAGTGTCTAATTTGATAATTTTATGAAATTGGGATGATTTCATATATAGCTCTTTAGGGCATGAAGAAGTTGTATTAAAGTGGTTGTTTAAAATAAAGAAAGTCGTATTTAAATGCTGGAAAAATTATTAGCCGCGGTAGCAACTTGGATTATTGGTGTTATCTCAACCATGGGTTACGGCGGTATTGTATTGCTGATGGCGATTGAGTCTGCCTGTATCCCTTTACCTTCGGAAATCATCATGCCGTTTGCCGGATTTTTGGTGACTAAAGGTGAAATGACCTTGTGGGGCATCGCGTTGGCCGGTGCGATTGGTTGCGTGGTTGGGTCTATCCCCGCTTATTACCTGGGCATGTACGGTGGTCGCCCATTGGTCGAAAAGTTTGGCAAATATGTGCTAATCAGCAAAAAAGACCTCGATATGGCTGATCGCTGGTTTGCGCAGCATGGCGAGATTATTATTTTTATTGCCCGGTTATTACCGGCCGTACGTACGTTTATTGCATTCCCAGCGGGCGTGGCGCGCATGAATATGACGCGCTTTGTGGCTTACACTTTTGTCGGTTCGTTGATCTGGTGTTTTGTACTCGGCTATGTCGGCATGAAAGCCGGTGAGCATTGGGAGGATTTAAAAGTCTACTTTCATGAGTCACATTATGTGATTGCTGCCCTGGGTGTAGTGTTTTTAGCCTGGTATGTGCGTAGGCACTTTAAAAACGAGGCTGAGTAATTAGCTAGCTTCAAACAATCACAAGGATTCTGTGGGAACTCAGAACCGGATATATTAGCGCTCTAGCTAACAACGTGTGAAACATAAAAAGGCCGGTTAACCGGCCTTTTTATTTCAGTAATGCATTTGCTATCATTTAATGATTAAGCAAAACAAAGGCAGCACTTGCCCGCTTTTAGGCGAGCATGGTTTCTGCCTCTGAGCTGTCAGCCTGATCATCATCGGCAGCGGCTACAAGCTCTAACATGCTGTAATGCCCAATCACATGCATTGGGGTCGAATAATCTACAGCGGCGTTGGCGGCCATGCTTGCCAATATAAGTGCACTGCAAGCGCATACTTTTGATAGTACAGATTTCATCGATCACCCCACTGAGTTTAGTTTGTAACTAGACTGTATCAAAGCTAGGCAAGTGATTTAAATAGCTCTTTAAGGCCAATGCTTGAGCTGTTTAAATGGGGTGTTCTGTAGTAGGCATATAAACGCGCTTGGCGCGAACTCACTTCCATGTCACCAACTGCGGCACCTCTCTACGGGTTTTTGCTTTGGGCGCATGTTTGCGATAACCAAACGCCACCATGTAGGCGAGGCCATACTCTTGCAGATTCACACCAAACTGTTCGGCCAGCAAGGCGTCGGTTTCTTTTTGCTTAAAGCCTTCAATTGGGCAGCTATCGATACCGCGCATGGCAGCCACCGTCATCATATTTGCCAGCGGGATGTAGCATTGTTTGCTGGCCCAGTCGAACAGCTTGCGCTCATCGCTGAGGTCAAAATCAGACTGCTGGAACTGCGTGTAAAAGCCCAGGCGCATATCGGCGACTTCTTGCGGGTGATGTTGTACCTCACGCATAAACTGTGGCAAATAAGGGCCTTTGGGGTCTAAAAATGGTGACTTCATGGCCAGGCACAACACAAAGTGGCTGGCGGTATCCAGCTTGAGTGGTGCGCCCCAGGCGTGTTGCTTGAGGCTTTCGCGTAGCGCCTTGTCTTGCACGACAATAAAGTGCCAGGGCTCAAAGCCGAATGAGCTTGGCGAGAGGCGGGCGGCTTCCAGAATAAACTCAAACTCTTCGGCAGGAATCTGCTTGCTGGCGTCAAACTCTTTGCAGGCATGGCGGAAGTTGAATGCGTCTAAAATGGCTTGTTTTTCTATCATGAATGATTCCTGTCGATGTGTGCTTTTACGATTGTCTGGTATTCACGTAGCTGACAAAGATCGCCGAAGTAATGACCAGTAAAAATTGAATCGTGTATAAGAGATGAAAGTCATCTAAATTCACCGCAGATTTAACCAGAATAGAGACGGTAATGGCAACACCCAGTACGGTGCCAATCTGGCGGATCGCCTGATTAATGGCACTGCCAATCGCATAGTCTTTTTGTGGTAAGTCATGCACGGCGGCGCCTGATAGTGAAGGCATCACCAGCCCGACGCCGATGCCTGAGATAAGTTGCCCTGGCAGGCAGGCCCACAGGTAATCCGGGATAGCGGTGATTTCACTTAAATACCAGATTGAGCTGGTTGAAAAAATCAGGCAGCCTGCAACCAGTACCATTTTGTGCCCATAACGAGAGGCAATTCTGCCACCCCAAAGCGCGGTGGGGACGACTGTTGCAGGGCCGACCATCATGGCCAGGCCTGCTTGCGGCAAGCTGTAGCCCCAAATTTTTGTCATCAGAAAAAAGAACGAAAAGAACATGGTGGCAAAGGCCGTTGAAAAGAACAAGGCCGCAATATTCACTGCGCGGTAGGTGCGGTTTTGGAATAGCTTGAGATCAACCAGCGGATTACTTGTTTTTTTGCACCAGTACACAAATAGCAGCAGCAAGCCTAGGCCTGAGCCGCCCATTAGCAGTGGAATATGGGGTTGGTTTAAATAGTGTTTATATTCAATCAGGCTACTGGTGATGGCAGCAATCGCTGCAATAATCAGCAACATGCCGATCAGGTCAAATCGCAGGCGGCTGGCAGGGTTGCTGGATTCGTTGAGTGTTTTGATACCCATGAACAAGCAGTAAATGCCTAATGGCGCATTGATATAAAACGCCCACTCCCAGCCCCAGGCATCGATAATCCAGGAACCAACTGCTGGGCCCAATGCGGCGGCTAACGCGCCAGTGGCGCCCCATGCGCCGACGACAATGGCACGTTTATCTTTACTAAATGCCTCCAAAATAAGTGAGAGTGCGGCTGGCCCTAAAAAAGAGGCGCCTATGGCCTGAACCACTCTGGCTGCGATCAGGGTGTGGATATTGGGGGACAACCCACACAAGACAGAGGCCAGAATAAACAGTGCGACACCCAGCATAAAGATGCGCTTGCGGCCGTATCTGTCTGCCAGCCCGCCTGCCGGGATCAGACAGGTGGCGTAAACGATGGTATAGGCATTCATCACCCAGGCGATACTGGTTGCATTTGCCTGCGGAAAGCTTTTGGCGATGCTGTGAAAGGCGACGTATAACACCGTGGTGTCTATAGACACTAAAAAGGTCGCCAGGCTGGCGATATGAAAGACCAGCCATGGGCTTACGCGACGTATCGCTGGATTATGTTCAAGTGGGTGCATGTTATTCATATTGTGGATGGCCATAACTCAATCACCTGCTCAACAAGTTGCAGCATGTCTTGTTTGCTCGAGCCGTTGATCGCCTGCAACGATAAGCCTTTATGTAAAGTGACAACATAGAGCGCCAGACGTTGGCTATCAACCTCTTGCCTGAGTTCGCCGCTGACCTTGGCTTGCTCAAAGCGCGCAATGAGTTTTTGCTGATGTTGCTGTAGTCCGGCCACCAGCTTTTGCTGGATGCCCGCTTTCTGTAGCGCCTCACTGGCGGTGCTCATCACCACCAGGCACCCATATGGAGATTCGCTGTAAAACAAGACCTCAACGGATTTGACTAATAGCATTCTGACTAATGATCTCGTCGTCGGCTCTTCAAAAATGGCATGAAAATACGCTGTTGGCCCTGAGGTGTAAGCATTTAATACCTCTATGAACAGTTGCTCTTTATTGCCAAAGGCAGCATACAGGCTGGGCTTGTTCACATTGAGGGCCGTGGTTAAGTCTTCTAGCGACGTATTGTCAAAGCCTTTTTTTCTAAACAGGTCTAGCGCCATTCTCAGTGCTTCGTCTTTATTAAAAGTTCTTGGTCTGCCACGTGGTTTTTGGGGAGAGAGTTTGCGCATGAATATTTCCCTCAAATTAATATATACCAAATGGTACAAAAATATATTGACAATAGCAATAGGTCTGCTTTAAATTATTTATACCAATCGGTAAATAATTTAATTTTTAAGGAAAACACAACATGAACAGTCTCAAATCTATCCTCAGCAAAGCCTTTATATTGCATTCATTATTGAGCTTAGGCGTGGTCGAAGCCTATGCTGGCGGCGCTCACGCAGGGCTTGCTACAGCCCCTAACCAAACGATTGAAACCAATGGTATTCAGTTTTCATACCGTAGTATTGGCAATCAAAGCGGCACCCCCATCGTGTTGCTGCAGCACTTCACCGGCACCATGGATTATTGGGACCCTGCGGTGGTGGATGGTTTGGCCAAAACGCACCAGGTCATCGTTTTTAACAATACCGGCATGGGGCACAGCTCTGGTAAGGTAGCAGATAATATTGCGCAAATGAGCAAAGATGCTTATGCATTTATTGCTGCCTTAGGTTATCGCCAGGTTGATTTGCTAGGGTTTTCTATGGGAGGATTTATTGCGCAGGAGTTAGCCGCTGCACATCCAGATAAAATCCGCAAAGTGGTGCTGGTGGGTACCTCAAACAAAGGCGGCGGTGAACATTTGATGAAGGTGCTGGGTGAGGCGTTCTCACAAAACCTGCCGGATCCAAGGCTGTATTTGTTCTTTACGCAAACAGCTGCCAGCCAGCAGGCAGGTCAGGCGTTTCTTGCGCGATCCAGTGTCCGCAAAGAGCGCGATCCTGAAATCTCGAAAGACGATATGAACGCACATGCCAAGGCCTTGATTACCTGGGCAAATACCCCTGATACCGAATTCAGCCTGCTCCAGGCAATCAAGCAGCCAGTGCTCATTGTGCAGGGCTCTAACGATGAGATGTTGATCACCGATAACTCAATCACTTTGTACAAACATCTGCCAAATGCACAACTGGTGTTATACCCGGACGCTGCCCACGGTTCTTTATTTCAATACCCGGCGGACTTTGTCGGCAAAGTAAATCAATTCCTGAATTAAGCTTTAATACAACCGCCAGGGGGAGACTCCCCTGGCGGGATTTAGTATCGCAATTAAAAACGTTTCAGCACAATGCTGGCATTGACGCCGCCAAAGCCAAAGCCGTTGCTAATGGCGTATTGAATGGCCAAAGGCTGCGATTTGAACTGCACAAAGTTGAGGCCAGCTGCCTGCGGGTCTGGCGTTTCCAGATTGATGTTGTAAGGCACCTGCTGATCCCTCACTGCTAACGCCGTAAAGATGGCTTCAATGCCGCCAGCAGCACCCAGCAAGTGGCCTGTTGATGATTTCGTTGAGGTAATGGCTATCGGGCTATGTTCGCCAAATACCGTTTTGATCGCTCTCAGTTCGCCCGCATCGCCGACCGGGGTAGACGTGGCGTGTGCATTGAGGTGCTGAATATCGTTGGGCTGAATATTGGCCATGGCAATGGCTGCTTGCATGGCGCGCTGTGCGCCATTGCCATCTTCAGGCCCGGCTGTAATATGGTAGGCATCTGCTGTGGTGCCATAACCGACAATTTCAGCAAGTGGCGTTGCACCGCGCGCGGTGGCATGGCTCAGGGTTTCTATCACTAATATGCCTGCGCCTTCTCCCATGACAAAACCGTCCCGCTGGCTATCAAAAGGCCGCGAGGCTTTTTCTGGCGTGTCATTAAACCCGGATGACAAGGCTTTTGCCGCAGCAAACCCACCCAGGCTCACCAGGTCAATACAGGCTTCTGCACCACCGCAGACGGCAATGTCGGCTTCACCGGCACGTATCATCCTTGCCGCATCACCAATGGCTTGTACACCGGCAGCGCAAGCGGTCACGGGCGCGCCTATCGGCCCTTTAAAGCCATGCCGGATAGAGACGTGGCCTGCCGCCAGATTCACCAAAAAGGATGGCACCGTAAACGGCGATAACCTGGCAACGCCTTTGTGGTCAGTGGTGCGCACCGCTTGTGCAATGGCAGGAAAGCCGCCAATGCCCGAGGCGATCACTGTCGCCGTCCTGGCTTGCTGTTTGTCGGTCTGCGGAAACCACTTGGCCTGTTTAATCGCTTCTTCGGCAGCCACAATCGCAAATTGAATAAAGCGGTCCATTTTCTTGAGTTCTTTTAATGGAATCACCGCTTCAGGGGCGAAGCCGCCATTGGCATCGTCAGCTTTGCCTGGCACCCAGCCTGCAATTTTGGTGCTAAGGCTGTCGGCGATGTCGGCCGATAGCTGCTTGATGCCTGATTGCCCACGCAACAAGCGCTGCCAGACCAGTTCAACACCGCAGCCTAAAGGGGAAACTATCCCCATGCCAGTAATCACAACTCTTTCCATAAGTCCTCTTTATGCATAACCATTTATAATGGTTACTTTCAATATAGAAGTAACTATCTTACAGTAACTTTCATGATAAAAGTTAATTGGTGACTAAATGAAAAATAAAAGTCTCGTGAATATGCCTTGCCCCGTTGCCAGAAGCCTGGAGCATGTGGGCGAATGGTGGAATATCCTGATTTTAAGAGAGGCTTTACTGGGCGTTTCCCGGTTTGATGACTTTCAGAACCATCTGGGTATTGCCACCAGCACGCTGGCTAAACGTTTAAATGCGTTGGTTGAATCCGGTTTGCTGGCGCGTCGGCAGTATTGCGAAAAGCCGCCAAGAGATGAGTATGTGATCACGAAAAAAGGGCTGGATTTTAGGCCGGTTTTACTGACGCTGATGCAATGGGGAAACACCTATTACGCAGACGGCGAACCGATGATCCAGTTGGTCGATACCGAAACCAAGCAGGCGGTGGATTTAATGCTGGTAGATAGAAATACCCAGGTGGAAATCGACCCCCAGCGGCATCAGTCTCAACCCGGGCCAGCGGCGGATGACATGATCAAAGCCCGCTTTGAGGCGTCATCCGCATCAGCCGCTATGCCTCAACAATGACCAGTTGACCAATACTTAAAAACATAATGGCGGTTTTCACAGGCAGGCCATCTTGCTGAAATAGTTGCGCATAGTGGGTGAGTTGCGTTTTAAAACTCGCTGCCAATAAGGGCAGGTCGTCGCTCTCTGTGACGGGTGCAGACTTATAGTCAATAATCCAGCGCACGCCATCGGCCACAAACGTGCGGTCTATGACCTTTTTGCCTTCGCTGAGTTGCTCAATCGCCAGCTCTGAGGCGGCTTGTGTATGCGGCTGTAACACCCATCGGCCGTCCTCTGATTGCAAGGTGGTGGTTAATAACCTCGCAACGTGGTTAGCGCCCTGGCTGGCTTCGCTGTCGCTATAGCCTTGTTGCTTAAACCAGCGCTGCATGGGCATGCTGAGGGGCAGGAATGCGTTTTTTTCGTGTGCCTGCCAGGCGGCCAGGCCTTGCTCGGCGATGAGTTGCAAATAAATGTGGGCGAGGGTGCCGATATCGGCTTCGAGCCGGTGAGCGCTATCGTTTTCTGTGGTAGTTGGATAGCCGGTGTGCGTTGCGAGCGGTGTCGCCTGTAAGATGGCTGGCGTGCTGGCTTCGCGTAAACGAATCAGCTTGGGCACAAATTGGCGAATATCGGCTGCTAGCTGCGCGTTCGGGTAGCGGCTGACGATATCATGCTCGCTGTTAAACCATTGCTGGATAGCTGGCCATAACAAATGCAGAAAACTGTTTTTGCGCGCTTGTGGTTCACCGCTTTTGTCTGGCTTGGCGGCGCCCAGTAAATGCAGTTGCCGTTCGGCACGGGTCGCGGCGACATAGAGCACGCGGGCGTCTTCGTAGGCGGCGCGGGTTTTGTCGAGGTCGTTTAAATAATCGTAGGCAGTGATGGTGGCTTGCTGGCGTTTGAGGGCAGTGGGCACAAACGGCGCGGCAACCAGCTCGGTATGGCCATCTTCCATCGGCACTTCTTCCCAGATCACCAGATTGGCGTCATCCGGCGGATTGCTGCCATCGAGACCAGGCAAAATCACGGTATCAAACTCCAGCCCTTTGGATTTATGAATCGTCATAAATTGCAAGCTGGCATCGGCTTTGGCATCAGGCGCGGCATAGAGTTTTTGTACATCGTCGGCCAGCGCTTGCGGGTTAAACTGGCCGTGTTGCTCCAGCGCGGCAATGCGGGCAAAAAAGGCCTGCACGTCTTGTACGTCGCTTTCGTTCCACAGGCAATTGGCACCGCCCAGCCGCAGCCAGGTGTTATGCACCCAACGGCTGACGGTGGTGCGGCCACGCCACTGTAATGCACTTTGCATCACGTCGCGCACATGGCGTGCGCGCGTCTGGCCGTCGGCACTTAAACGGGCAAGGAGATGGTCGTCGCCCAACAGGCTAAGCACAGTGCGCTGGCCATCCTGGCCGATCAGTGCATGCATGTCGGCCAGTGTCAGCCCACACCACGGTGCACGCAGTAGTGCCAGCCAGTGCACGCGGTCAGCGCGTTGATGCAGTGCATGCGTGAGCGTGAGCAAGTCTTGCACAATCTGCCGATTCGCCAACTCTTCAATCTCAACGGCCTGAAAACTCAGCTCAGCATGATTGCGGCGCATTTCTGTCACCAAGGCATGCAAGTGTTTACGTGCCCGCACCAGCACGGCGATGGTGGCGTCAGGTTTGTCGGCACGTGTTTGCTGGATGATGCGGATAATCTCTTCGGCTTCGAGGTGGCGGATATCGGCCGGTTCTTCGTCTTCGCTACTCACTGGCGTGATGAGCGGATGCACAAACACGCCAGCACCCGTGGCCTCGGCCCGTGTGGCGACAAATGGCCGGTAGGCAATTGCACCTTGCTGTGGCGCGTCGTGCGCAGGCAACATGCCCTCAAAGGTCTGGTTGATCCACGCAACCACCGGCGGGCAAGAGCGGTTGTTGCGCCACAGCTTGAGCGGTGTCAGCGCAATATCGCCTATGCCGTGCAAGGCCGCATTGAGAAACAGGCCAACATTGGCCTTGCGGAAGCGATAAATCGACTGCATGGGGTCACCGACGGCAAACAGCGTGCGGCCATCGCCCGGCTGCCAGCCGCGGGTGAGCGCCTTGAGCAGGTCAATCTGCATCGGGCTCGTGTCCTGAAACTCATCAACTAATAAATGCTGGATGCGGTAATCGAGCCGCATAGCCAGCTCGGTGGCTTCATCACCTTCTTGCAGCGCCTGAAAAGCGCGTTGGGAGATTTCAACAAAATCCACCTCGTTTTGCGCCTGAAAGCACAGCCACAATTGCGCCGCGGCAATATTAAGTAGTTGGCTCAAGGCCTGAATAATCGCATCGTCTTCACCATCGGCATCTGGCAGCAGGCGGATACGCGCCAGGCTAGGCTCGCTGTCACTGTGTTGCGCCAGTCCGCTCAATATATCGGTGAGCGCTTCTTTGTAGGGCTTGGCCTCATCGGTGGCGGCTAAGCCCATATTTTTATCCAGCCGCTTGCGCAAGCCGCCGCTACTGGTGAGCAGCAACTCGGTGAGCGCACGCCAGCTATGTAAATCTTCTATGCTGGCAGTGAACGGTGTTTGCCAGTCCAGCAAGGCGCTTAAAGCATGCTCGGGTGGCAACTGGCTGGCGGCGTAGCGCGCAATCGGCATCAGCGATTGTTGTAAGCGGGCAGGGAGTGCTGTCAATGCCGCCTGCAATTCAGTTTCTATCAGGTAAATCAGCGCATGTTGCGCCTGATTATGGTCTTTTCCCTGGCTTAAATGCAGCCATTGCTCGCGCTTGGCCAGCATCGACATTAGCAGACTTTCCAGTCTGGCCTGGTCGTTATCCATATAGCGCAGCACGCGGCGCACGGGTTCGCCCAGGCTGTCTTCATCCATGGTTTGCAGCGCCAGGCCAGCCGCTTCGCGGTAATAGACCCAGGCATCTTCAGTCACCGCAGGTTGGGTACCAAAGCGGCTGAGTAAAGGCATTTGCCGCGCCAGGTTGGCGCATAGTGAGTCAATGGTGTAAATACGCAGGCGCGCCGGGCTTTCCAGCAAATGCCATTGCAGCGCAGCCGAGCGTTGCAAGGCTTGTTGACCTAAGGCATAGGTGATTTGTTTGTGCGGAGCGTCCGGCGGCACGCCAGTCGCTGCCAGCAGCAGGCTGTCCAAAATACGTGCCCGCATTTCAGAGGCGGCCTTATTGGTAAAGGTGATGGCGATAATTTCTTCTGGTGCTTGCACGGTTTGCAGCAGCTTGAGAAAACGCTGCGTGAGCAACTCGGTTTTACCCGCGCCTGCCGGGGCTTCAACAATAAACGACTGTACCGCCAGCGCCCGTTCACGGTTGGCGGCATCGAGTGTCAGCGCTTGTTGAAAGTCAGCCTCTGTTATCTTCATGCGGCACCCCCTGCCTGCAGGTGCTCAAACTGCAACTGCCGCTCAGGCAGGCGCAACAAGGGCAGCACATCGCAATAGCCCAGGTCTTGTTCAGACTCAAACACCACGGCTGCCTCACCGGCCTTGAGCGCAAGCGCGGTGCGGGTGATTTGCGTGTGCCAGTGCGTGAGCACCGATGGCCAGTCAGGGAACTGCACAGGGTCAAACAATTTATTTTTCTCGTGGTTAAAGGCTTTGATGCCGGGCACGATGTCGTCTTCCGCGGCGACACCGGCAAAGCCGCCATCAGTCAGCCGCAACTTGCCAAAACACACGGCGGCAATGTCGGCATCTTGCAGCAAAAATGCAGCGTAAATCGGTAATTGTGGCTCGCTGATCTTGTCCGTCGCCCAGTTTTTAAAGTCAGGCATGCTGCCGGTTTTGTAATCCATCACCACCAGTCGGCCATCGGCCAGCGTGTCGACGCGGTCTATCACTAGTTTGACCTGTATGCCTTCAATCAGCGGTTTAAATACTTGTTCGACTGCGGTGACGGCAAATGCTTGCGGGCGCTCGCGCTCCACCTGCCATAACCAGGTCAGCGCCAGTTTACTCAAGCGCTCGGCTTCCAGTTGGCAAAATACGGCAGAGAAGGGTTGGGCAAACTCGGTATTAAAGGTAGCAATCACCTCAGTGGCGATCTGGTCGAGCTGGTTTTTTAAGCCGTCGGCGGTCACGCTTTGCCAATCCAGTGTCGTTTGCTGTGACCAAAATGCCGCTAGCACGCGGTGGATAAGGTCGCCGCGTTGCATCGCATCCAGGCCATTGTGTGGTGTTTCCAGCTTGCGTGCCTTGAGCCGGTATTGGTAAAACGCCCAGGCTGGGCACAGCGCTTGCGCGCGCAGCAAGCCGGTGCCGCCACTGATATGTTCGCCGTCTTGTATCGGCGGTGCCTGGTGGTCATCCAGCCATTGCCAGTCTTGCGTGCTATTGTGCGCCAGCGTTTCGGCCAGTGTGGCGGTGCCTGCTGTCGCACTCGCTTCGGGGATCGCCTGGATCAACGGGCTGGTGCGCAGCAAACGGTCACCCTCCTGGCGGGCAGAAGAAAAAATCACTTGTTTGGCCGAACGCAGCAGGCGCTGGTGAATCTGGCGCGCAAACGCCATTTGCACCTCGCTACTGGCATTAGGGGTGCCTGCCTGCCGCTGCAACTCGGCCGGGATCAGCGCATTGGTGCGCGACAAGGGCGGCCACACATGGTCGTTCATGCCCATCACCCACACGCCATCCAGTGGTTGTGCACTGGCTTCCAGCATACCCATGACGGTGATGTTAGGTTGGCGCACCGTTTGCGGCTGAAAAATCTGCGCCTGGCATAACTGCGACAGCCGATGCCAGGCACTCATGGCGTCGATGGGCCCCAGCCAGGTATCCAGCGCGGCTAGTTGCGTTAATACACTTTTAAACTTGGTCTGGCATTGATGTTCATGGCTGGACACACTGCGTTCACCCGGCCAATGCGTGGCGGCTAGCAATTCGCTAAAACTGGCCATCCAGGCAGAAGGGAGTTGCTTGCGCGGTGTTTGTTTGCTCTTGCCGAGCAAGGTGGTTAAATCAGCATGCAGGGCCGGGCAGATAATCGGGTAGTCATCTTGCTGCTTGCGGGCGACAAAGCGGGCAAAGCTATGGGCGCTGACTTGCAGCGGTAACTGGCGGCGCATCTCGGCATCAAGTGCGGCGCGGGCGTCGGCTTCATACAGCGCTTGCGACCAGTAGATATCCGCCAATAGCGTCGACAGCTCTGATTGCGGCAACGGCGTGGCCTGGAATGCCAGGCGCAGCAGGTTGAGCGCACATTGCACCAGCGGCCAGCGATGCAACGGCAAGCCCAGTGAAAACTCATAGCAGCGCGGCGTGTCTGCCTGCGCAGGGTGCAAGGCCTCGGAGTGCAGGGTATCGTCCAGCAGGTTTGCCAGTGTGTCGCGCTGATGATCGAGGTCAGGTACCACCATCGCCAGCTTGGCTTGCGGGTTTGCCGCTAATTGCTGCTGCGCCCAATGCACGGCCGCGCGCATTTCGTCCATGGCTTCGGCAAACAGCATGCGCTGAGTACTGTCAGCGGTCATGCTGTTATCAAAGGGTGTGATCTGCACACCGGCGGCTTGCAGCGTGCCTATCAATGACTGCACATGCGGGTTAATGCGGTCAAACCCGGCCAGTTGTATGCTGGCCGGTAAGGGTAGCGCGTGCTCACGCAGTTGTTCCAGTTGCCAGGTCTGGTAGCGCACGCTTTCCAGGCTGCCGCTTTGTTTGCACAAGGTTTGAAACTGCTGGCGCCATTGCAAAAACTGGCGTGTTTCTTCGCTGATTGTCGCCATGTCGAGGCTGATATTCCACTCAATCAGGTAGCGGTTGGCTTCCATCGCCGCGCTAGCCAGGCCGTTGGTGTTGAATAAATCAATCGCGCTATGCTGGCGTAAACAGTGCTGAATCGCCTGCTCCCACAGCAGGGCTTCTTGCGTTGTTGAAAGCATGCCCAGGGGTGCCTGGGTAACATCAATCTGCCCACACAAAATGGCGTACTCTATGCGCTGGTTCAGCCAGTCTTGTAGCGGCAACACTTGCGGCGCCTGCCACTGTGACTGGCCTTGTTGCTGATAAGCCTGTTGTAACCATTGCCTGATGCCTTGCGCCAGGCGTGCTGATGCGCACAAAATCACGGTGCCTGAATCAGGAAGGTCATGGGCGGTGGTCATGGGTGAATGTCAGTAGGAATTATTATCGTTAGCGCAACATTTTATAAGATAATGCGATAAATAAACGATAAAAAACTTGCGGAGTAGTGACATGTCGGCCTTTGCCAAACTTTTAAAATGGTTTTTCTTAATCATTCTGCTGCCAGTGATGTTACTGGGTCTTTATACCTGGGGCAGTCTGAGCTGGGTGTATTCTGATGGCGAGCGCATTGGTTATGTGCAAAAACTGGCCCACAAAGGCTGGGTGTGTAAAACCTGGGAGGGTGAGCTAGTGCTGGTGACAGTGCCAGGCACACAGGCCGAAAAGTTTTATTTTACCGTGCGTGATGCGGCGGTGATTACCAAGGTCAACCAACTGGCTGGCGAACGTGTGCGCTTGCTCTACAAAGAGCATAAAGGCGTGCCATCGAGCTGTTTTGGTGAGACCAGCCACTATGTGTATGACATAGACGAAGTGAAAGAAGACTGACAACAGGCGTTGTTACCGTGTCATTATTTGTCGTTGCCAGTTTTATTCAGGCTTGTTGCTGGCGGGTAGAGCGCCTGCCACTCGCTGGTGAGTCAGTGGCGTCTTCCGGTGTGTCTAGCGAGCTAGGTGGCAAAGGCTTTAATGTCGCGATTGCCGCCAGCCGTTTGGGCGCACAAGTGTCACTGCTGGTAGGCCTGGGTGAGGATGCCGCAGCGGACTCTGCATTAGATGTGTTACAACAACACGCAATTGCACCTATTTATGCACACCGGCTTGCCGCGCAGTCAGGCCATGGTGCCGGGTTTATTGCCGCTGACGGGGCCAATATGGTCAGCGTCTATCTGGGGCCTAATCAATTGTTAGCCGCGACACATGTCGCTCATGCCCAATCTTCTATACAGTCGGCAACCTTAGTCTATGCCCAATTTGAAGCGTCTCTGGCTGCGATTCAACGCAGCTTTGAGCTAGCCCGGCAAGCCGGACGCCAGACAATGCTCAATCCTTCTCCCTGGCAGCCGATTCCGCAGGCTTTGCTGTCACAAACATCCATACTGATCGTCAATCAACATGAAGCTGCGCAGTTGTTGGCATGGTCTGCCGAGCATTTGCTCGACGCCCCCGAGACCGCGCTGACTGCCCTGAGGCAAGCCATGCATGCGTTTTATCAGCAATGGCCGGGAGAATTGCTGGTGGTGACTTTAGGGGCGTTGGGTAGTGTGGCGATGACGCAAGCTGGCGAATGGGTGGTTGCGCCTGCATTGCCTGTGGCCGCTGTTGATACACTGGGTGCCGGGGATGCTTTTTCTGCTGGCTTGTGTGTGGCATTGCTGCGAGGCGAGGCGCTACAACAGGCGCTTGCGTTTGCGAATGCTTGCGGCGCATGCGTGGTGCAAAAACCAGGCGTGCTCGCTGCGTTACCAGATACGCTTGCCGTCGCCGCATTGCACCCACAAAGCAGCACTACACCTCTAGCTTGATGCGATAAGTATAGGCGTCACCGCGAAAAGTGCCTTCGACGTATTCCACCAGTTGCTGCTGGTGCGAATAAGACTTTCGTTTGAGTAGCAGGCAAGGGCTGCTTTGCTTAAAATCAAACACGCGCGACTCTTCATCATCACTCATCACCGCCTCAATCGACTGTTCTGCCCAACTTAACTTGATGCCACAATGCTGTTCGAGGTATTGGTAAGCTGAGCCTGACAGATCCCAGTTGGCCAGCGCCGGTGCCAGCGTCAAGTCATACCAGGCCACTTCACGTGTCATCGGCACCTCATCGCCCAGGCGAACTCTCACCAGCCGTAAAAAGCTTGAGGTCGATGGCCGTTGAAAAATAGAGGCAATGGTGCGATCGCACAGCACCGCATGCGACACAATGTTGGCCGAGGCGGTGATGCCGACCTCGCGCATCTCTTCAGTAAAGCCTTTTAATTTGCCAAGTGCTGGGCAAATCTTTGGTGCCGCCTTAACCAAGGTGCCCGCCCGGCCATCACTATCAATTTGCCCGCTGGCGCGTAAATCCTCATAGCAACGCCGCACCGTTGTCCGGCTCAGGTTCAACGCCTCCGCTAACATGCGCTCAGAAGGCAAGCCATGGCCGTGTTCAATCTCACCACTTTCAATCAGCGTCAGAATATTACGTTTGAGCTGCTGATAGTAAGGCTCAGACGTTTTTTGGCTGACTTTGAGCCGCGCAATCAATTCATCGTAATCGTGCATCATGGCTGCATTATAAAACGACAAACAGATTGACGCGAATGGATGGGCGGTGGGGTTGCCCGCTGGCGGTTATATTCCATGCACGCCTTTATTGTTAATTTTGTTTATCTTTAATTAATTATTTTATTGCATTTGAATAACCTTTATGGAACCATGTAGATACCAAAAAAATACCATAAAGGGAGAAGTGCCATGACTGAAATTCAACAAAAATATCAAACGCTAGGCGGTGAGCAAGGTGCATTAGGCAAAGCCGTGAGTGAAGAGCAAGCCACGCCTAGCGGCCTGGGCAGCTTTCAGGATTTTGAACACGGCATGATTTTTTATCATAGCGATTATGGTGCGCATGTATTGTCAGAGGCCGTGGAGCGCAAGTGGAAGTCGTCCTTCATGGCCAACGAACAGGTGATAGGCAGCGGTGATGCATCCATCCGTGACTATATGGGGTTTCCGACCTCGGATACGCTGCCGACCAGTGAGGGCGGTGAGGTCTGCTATTTTGAGCGCGGCATGATCGTGGTGCGGGCGAATGGCAATAGTGTCGTTATTTTCGGCCTGCTATATCAGGCCTATCGTACGCATGCTGATATCCAGGGTCATCTTGGCCTGCCGGTCGGTGATCAACGACCGGCAGCTGGTGGCGGTTACGCGGTACAGCTTGAGCAGGCTGAGCTGTATTGGCATCCTTCTACCGGTGCGTTTGAAGTGCATGGTGACATTTTGCAAAAATATCGCAGCATGGGCGCAGAAAGCGCCTTTCTCGGTTATCCGGTCAGTGACGAACAACCCGTATTCAAGGGCAGCCAGCAGATTGGTGCACTGAGCCATTTTCAATCCGGCACCATTTACTGGAGCGCCACCACCGGCGCGCATGAGGTACATGGCGATTTGTTAATCACCTATCAGACACATTATTTTGGCCCGGCAGGCGAATTAGGCTTTCCAATCTCTGACGAAACGCATTCGCCTAACGATGTTTGCCGTTTTAATAACTTTCAAAACGGCATATTGGTGTGGCGAGCCGAGAACCGTCAAGTCTCTTTGGTTAATCATCTTAAAGTCATCATTACGCGTTTTGAAACGGATGAGGATAACGATGATTTGATTGTACATGTCACGGCTAATGTGGATCATTTACACGGGCAGCAGCAAACATTCGAGAAGTGGTTTGGTGAATATGAGAACCAGGGCACTAAAACCTTTTCAGACCCTCAACAGGGGTTTTTATTGGATTGTCCCATCAACGATGGCAATGCAGTATTGAGTGTGAAAATGAAGGCATTCGACGGGGATGGTTTTTTGAATGGTGCAAAAGATACTATTGCTGAATTTACCAAGTCTTTTGGTATCGAGACTTTATGGGACACTTCTTTTAATGATTTTCAGGGCAACAATTTAAGCACTTTTTATAATGGCCCAGACGGCAAGTTTCGCGCCAGTTTTACCGTGCTGACAGATCAGCGTGTGATTGACCCGACCGATAGCGCACAGTTTAGGCAAAACCTGTTCTGGAGTTTTAAAAATCCTAAAATTGCCAAGCTGAGTTTTGAAACCTGTGCCGCTACTTTTAGCGATCTTGAGGCAGACGATAGCTGGATTTTTCATCCGTTTAACCGCGCTTTTTATGAAACCGTGTATAAAGGTGCCGCCAAAACCGGCACTTGTTTTGGCATGTGCCTGGAGGCCATGTATGCCTTAAAAGGGGTCTCTAGCTCGCGGCCGTTTATTTCGCAATATGCCTTTGATGCACAACGCACTCAGGATATTTCGGTCAAGTTTGGCTATCAGTTGGGCGGCAGCCAGGTCAGCTACATGATAGAGCATATTAAAAACGGCCGTATGTGGAACCCGGTGCAGAATTTTGAATTTTCCAAGCAGCGGTTTGATCAACAGGATTATTGCCTGCTGTGTTTGTCAGAAGGCGTGTCGCCTGAAGGTGGGCATGCGGTATTGCCTTATCGGTGGGAGAAAGTCAGCGATAGCGAATGGCGCATTTATGTGGCCAACCCCAACTCCCCTGCGCCTAAAACCACCAGCAACGAAGGCGGCGATCGGGTGATTATTATTAACCCGACCAACAACACGTTTAGCTATGCGCACAGTAGCAAAAAAACCTGGCAGGGCGGGCAAGGCATCTTCAATGGCGGGCGTATGTTTGCCATGCCTTACAGCGCGTTATCCAGCCCGCCCAGAACGCCTTTTTGGGAGGCGTTTTTAACCTTTATCACCGGTGGCCTGTATTTGATTTTTGCTGGCGAGGCTGCAACAGTCGAGCAAATTTCTAATGAGCAAGGCCACACCTTAATCGACGAGCAAGGCAAATTGAATACCGAGCCACTGACTCGCATCAAAAACCTGTTTCCGATTGTGCGCAGTGCACAACGGCGTTTTTCAGAGGTGCAAAAAATAAAAAGTGTTGCAAACCGGCCGTCACTGGGCACCGTGCTGTTAAAAGAGCTGGCGCAGGTAGATATGTATTATGTCAGCCTGGGTGCGCATGGCGGTAAAATGTACCCGGACCATGTGCGACGCGACTTTAGCGACCGTGCTGTTTTAAACCGTGCGCAGCCAGAGTCATTGACCATCAAGTCAACATTAGGCAAGGCAGGTGCGGCGACGCTGAAAACAGACACGCTACAACGCCAGCTGCCAACACCGGTGACCAGCACCCGCGTGTCTGATTTACTTGAGCAGGCACAGAGCGCCAGTGTGTTGAGTGAGGTATTGCGTCAGCGCAAAGCCTTGACTATCAAGGTGCATAATCGTGCACAAGGTGAGTATGAGGTCGGGGTTGTGTCAGGTCGGGCCAGTGTCATGTTGAAAGCCAACACCACGGTTGGCACCAGTGATGTCATTTCACTGGCATCACTCGCGACAAAAGAGCAGGCATTGACCTTTCAGGCAGCTGAGCTGGCGCAAGACAAGCAATTGCAAGTGACACTGACCAGTTATGATCGCAAGCGCACTTATGAGTTAAGCAACCTCAAGCTGGGCGCCAATCAGGCGTTTACCTTGCAGCATGACAATGCCTGCCGTAGTTTGCGGTTACAAGGGTTATCTGCGGCCATCAGTTTTGACCTGAAGTTATTTGTAGACGGGCGGGCGACCCCTGTGATGCAGAAAGCCGTGACACTAGACCCTGAGGTGAGCGTAGCGCTGGCGCCCGTTGATTGGGATCAGCTAAGTGTGGGCGCGGTAAATAATCACGACCTGCAGCTTAAGGTATTTAACCCGGCAGATGGTGTGTTGCTGCGTACGCAGTTGCTTTAGAGCACAAACAAGCCATAAAAAAATGCGCCCATGCGGGAGCATTTTTCATTGGTGAAGCCCGTTAAGCAATCAAGCGCAAGCGATCATATTGGCTGGTGTCATGTGCGTCGATTTTAAACTGATTCACTGATTCGACTAGCGTATGCACTTGTTCCAGCATGCTTTCTGCCGCAGCAGCAGCCTCTTCAACCAGGGCGGCGTTTTGTTGCGTGGTTTCGTCTATCGACGTCATAGACTCATAAATGTGCTCCAGGCCGCTGCTTTGCTGGCCAGAGGCCTCAGAAATCGCCTGTATGCTACGCGACACCTGCTGCACGGCGCTAACGATTTCATGCATGGTGTGGCCTGCTTGGCTCACTTGTTTGGCGCTGGCATTGGTTTGGCTGACTGAGGCGGCGATCAACTCTTTGATTTCTTTAGCAGAAGCCGCTGAGCGTTTGGCCAGGTTACGCACCTCACCAGCCACTACCGCAAAGCCTCGGCCCTCTTCGCCAGCGCGGGCGGCCTCCACGGCGGCGTTCAGCGCCAGAATATTGGTTTGAAAGGCAATGCTGTCGATCACGCCGGTAATTTGCGCAATTTGTGCCGAGGTTTCATTAATGCCCTGCATGGTAGAGGTTAAGGCATTAAAGGCTTCGCCGCCTTGGCGCGCCATCTGGTTGGCCTGGCTGGCTTGCAGGCTGGCCTGCTGCGCATGTTCGGCAGTTTGCCTGATATTGCTGGTGAGTGTTTCCAGACTGGCAGAGGTTTCTTGTAGGGCATTGGCTTGCGTTTCGGTGCGGCGTGACAAGTCATTATTGCCTTTTTCAATTTCAGCCGCTGCCACATGGATGGTTTCAGCTGCTTGTTTGACCGTTTGTATCGGCGTCACCATCCGTTGCAGAATTTGTTGTGAGCCTTGCAGGGCAAGCCTGAAATCGCCTGCATGTGCTGTCACATCGACCAGACTATACAGTTGCCCTTGTTGCGCTTCGTTTGCAATCTGCCGCGTATCTTCTACCAGGCGATTGACCGCCAAAATGCAAGTGTTCAGGTTGTTAATCAGCACCTTAAAATCGCCGTGGTACTGGTTATGCAGTGGCGCAGGAATATCACCAGCCGCAATGCGTTTGACGCAATCTGCGGCCACATGCAAGGGGGAGACGACTGCATCTAGTGTTTGGTTAATACCCTGGATAATTTTGCGGAAATCGCCAGCATGTGATGCGATGTCGACACGGGTATTGAGTTTGCCCTGTTGCGCATCTGATGCCAGATGATGCACGTCGGTAATCAGTTGATGAATCGCGCCTGTGCAATCTTTCAGGCTGGTTTGCATCAGGTTAAAGTCACCCACAAAATGTTCTTCGATATGGGTAGGAATACGACCGGCGGCCATTTCATCCAGATAGCGTGCTGTGGTTTTGAGTGGGTCGACCACCGCGTCCAGCGTCTGGTTAAATCCAGCGACAATCTGCTTAAACTCGCCATGATGGCGCGAAACGTCGACGCGGATACTGAGTTGGCCTTGCTCGGCGGCTTGCGACAAGGTGTGTACATCCTCCATCAGCAATTTAAAGTTTTGGCGTACTTGCTCTATGCTTTGGTTGATATAGCTGCGTTGACCAGGGAACGTCTCCAGCGATTGATTGAAGTCGCCCTGGCCAAAGGCAGTCACCACTTGTAGCGACTTGCTTTGCGCCAGAATATGCTCTTCTACCATCTGGTTGATGCCAGTAGTGAGTTGCTGATAAGCGCCATGAAACGGCTGGCTGTCGATGCGGTAATCAATCATGCCGTCACGGTGCTGGCTCGACATTTCGTTGAGTGACTGCACGATACGTTGAATGGTCGATTGCATGCGGTGCATTTCCCGCAGCAGTTTGCCGGTTTCGTCGTTGCCGGTGGGCGCGTCTTGCGTGATGAACTCGCCATTGGCAATCTGTTGTGACAAACTCAGTGCTTGTTTAAGTGGCGTGGTAATTGAGCGCGTCATTTTCCAGGCGATCGCCATCGCCATCACCACCGCAATCAACAAAGCGATTTCAATTTGTTTGTTGGCCCTGGCAATGGTAGAGGCAAACTGGCTGGAGGCGTCGGCCACGCCAGCAATATTCATGTCCATCAGCAGGCGCAGTGAGTGGCTCAGGGGCTTGTCTGCGCCTTTTACCGTGCTGTCTATTTCAGTCACGTCCATGCCATCCGCTTTAAGCGCTTCGCAACGTTTGATGGCGTCGCGGTAAGTGGTCACGGCGAGGGTGATATTGCCTAAAATCTCGCGCTCCTGCGGGTTGAGTTCGCCTGTGGCGGCATAGGCTGTCATGGCTTGCTCAATATCGTCCATGCTGTGTTGAAACTTGCTGGCTTCACGGCCACCGCGCAGCACATAGTTTTTAAAATGGTGTACCGCATCGCCCAGACCTTTGCTGGCATTTTCAATCTGGGTTCTTTTCACCAACTGGATGTTTTCAAAATGCTGCCAGGTATGATGAATGTGGTTGAAGCCGCGCCAGGCAATCACAAAAATAAAGGCGGTAAACAAAATCAGCAGCGCATAGCCCAAAAACAGCCGGGTGCCTACATTCAAACGAGCGATGGGGTTTTTCATGCAATTCCTCAAAACAATCCTTAAATAATCGGCAACATTGCGTTGCCTTGCGCGTCACCGTTGGCGACGCACAATTCATTTACGTAAAATAAATTGGCAAATGAAGCCCTTAAAAAAAGCTTCACAAAAGATTCATCAAGTGCGCAAAAGCAGCGATTGAACGCCAGGGGATGGCTAGGGCAGTAATACGCTGTATGATGCGGTTGATGAGCGCGTATACAATCGATTTGGGTTTAAATGGCTGAGCAAAAAAATTACATTACGCCGGAAGGCTATGCCGCGCTGGAAAAAGAGTTTCAATACCTGATTAAGGTTGATCGGCCCGAAGTCGTGCGTGTGGTGAGTTGGGCTGCCGGCAATGGTGACCGTAGCGAGAATGGCGACTATATTTATGGTAAAAAGCGTTTGCGCCAGATTGATGGGCGCATTCGTTTTTTGACCAAGCGCATGGATGCGGCGGAGATCGTCTACAGCAAAACGCAGACCAATACTGAAAAAGTGTATTTTGGGGCTTGGGTGACGCTGTTTAACCTGGGAGATGATAGCGAAATAACTGTTCGTATTGTTGGTCAGGATGAGTTGGACCCGACACAAGGCTATATTTCATGGGTGTCACCGATGGCCAAAGCGCTATTGGCAAAAAACCTCGGTGATACTATACGGGTGGTCACCCCGGTGGCAGAAACTGAGTATGAAATTATTGATATTCGTTATGAATAGAGCATTCACATAAATATACACCGTGGCTTGAACTAATCACGTTCTGGCCTTATCCTAGCCCTATATGCGACAACGCCTTTGCCTATTTTTGATTTGCTGGTTGCCATGCTTTGTCATGGCAGCTAATGTCATGTCATTGCAAATGGCGCTGGCAGAACAGGCGTTGACCATCACCGCTCAGGCGCAACAGAGCGAGATGCCGTGCCATCACATGGCAGATGATCAAGACATGCATCACTCAGCTGACGATGATGCGACAAGTCAGCATCACTGCACGGTGTGTGGTTTTTGCATGGTGACCACCGGCGTTGCTCATTTAGACGCGTTTCCAAATGTTTCTCTCATTGCACAGTCTAGCGCTGCCCCATTGTTTGCGGTAGACCCTGTGCACTCTCAAACTTATCCACCTGCCATCAAGCCACCCATATTCAGCTAACACACAGGACAACTCCGTCCACACGTTTTGTTAGATTGACTATGGAGGCTTTATGTTTAAGCAACTCGCTGTTGCACCTTTTACACTGGGCGCCTTTGCTCTAAGCCAGATTGTCATGCCTGCCCACGCGGCGGCACTGATGGGCTTTGAAGATAGCGCTATGCTGATGACCGAAATCGGTCGCTATAACCAGGAATGGATGTTGAACTACTCGCCCGCACTCGGGCATGCCATTGGCGTTGAGCAGATGCGCATGTCTGGCAAAGGCGAGCAGGCCACCACCATTTCCGGCATCAATTACACCGGCTTGGTCAAGCGCTGGAACCTGCCGTCCGCGCAAGCTAACGTCTGGTTTAACGGCAGCGTGGGCGAGGCGCGTGGCCAGTATGATGGCTTTGCCTACACGCCCAGCTTGCAGTTCGATATGGAATCCACGCGGCTGTATTTCCTGGCCAAAGCCCGCATGATCCGTGCGCCCAATATGAACTACGACACTGCTGCGGTGCAAGCCGGGTTTTCATTTTATGAAACCGGTTTTAGTCAGACGCAGCCGTGGTTTGTGATTGAAGCCAAAACCATGCGTAACAACGATCCCGGCCTGCAAATCACGCCAGCGTTGCGCTTGATCAACAAACATTACTTTCTGGAATTTGGTGTCACCAACCCGTGGCAGGGCGAGGGCTTTGCGCCGCGCCTGAATGCCATGTTTGTGTTTTAAACAATTAAATGATTAAAGGATATTGAAATGAAAAAATTATTAGTGACTTTGATGTTGTCTGCCATGACTCCTGCGGCCTTTGCCGTGACCACGATTAAGGCGGAAGTGAACGGCATGGTGTGTGCATTTTGTGCCAAAGGCATAGAGAAAAAACTCAATGCCTTGCCACAAAAACAGGCTGCCTTTGTTGACCTCAAAAGCCGCGTGGTGGCCTTGCAGTTGAAAGACGGCCAGGAGGTGTCGAACGAGGCATTTAGTAAAGTGATTCAGGATGCCGGTTACTCGGTGGGCAAGCTGGAGCGTGTGAACCAGACTGTAGAGGCGATTCAGGCAGAAGTTACCAAGGCCGAGAAAGCAGGTGGCAAGTGATGGCGGCAGACATCAATCCGCTGCAAACCAGCCGACGGCTTAACTTGCTCTCGCTATTCACCAGCGGTTCGACGCTGATTTGCTGCGCCTTACCTGCCACGCTGGTGGCGATTGGCTCAGTAGCGACGTTGACCAGCCTGATCAGCCATTTTCCGCAACTGATCTGGATCAGTGAGCATAAGCCTTTAGTATTTGGCTTGGCCGCAGCGATGCTGCTAATCGCTGGCTGGATGCAATGGCGGGCGCGGTTATTGCCTTGCCCGACGGATCCACAATTAGCGGCGTTATGCACCAAAACGCGCCGACAAAGTGTGTGGATTTACTGGTTTTCGGTGATTATTTTTCTGGTAGGTGCGTTTTTTGCCTTTGTGGCACCGTTGTTTATTTAGCATTGCGTTATGAAAAAAGCCGACTGAATAGTCGGCTTTTTCTATGATTGCTTAACGCTTATTTAGGCGCTGCCTGCGGTTCAGGCTCAGCCACAAAAATCTCTACGCGACGGTTTTTGGCACGGTTAGCCTCTGTGTCATTGGCGGCGATGGGCTCATGTGAGCCGCGGCCATCAATGGTGATGCGGGTAAAGGCCACGCCGCGCTCGGTTAAGTAGTTGCGCGCGCTGGCTGCACGATTCACAGACAATGGATCATTGACGGCGTCTGAGCCGCTACTGTCAGTGTGGCCGACGATATTGACGCGTGCCGCTGGATTGTTTTGTAAGCCAGTGGCAAATTTGTCCAGGATAGGGCGCAGGTTAGGCTTGATATTGGCTTTGCCTTTATCAAACGAAATATCACTCGGGATTTCTAACTTGAGCTGGTTGTTTTCTGTTTTGGTCACGGCCACGCCGGTGCCAGCCGTCGCCTGCTCCATTTCCTGTTTCTGGGCTTCCATCTTTTTGGACCAGATATTGCCCGCAATCGCACCGGCACCAGCGCCTACCGCCGCACCGATCACCGCGCCTTTACCACCACCGGCCACTGCGCCAATGACGCCGCCCGCCGCTGCGCCTATGCCTGCGCCTTTCGCTGTGCCTTTTTGGGTTTCGCTCATGTTGGCGCAACCGGACAAGCCAATCGCGGCCGTTAACACTGAGACTGTGATTATTTTATGCATTCTTTTCTCCCTAATTTAAGCAAACATGTGTTGCTTTTGTTTGTCCACCAGGGTTGATGGAAGTTCAGTCCTCAACACGGCCTAATTGCGTATAATCTCATGGTTGATTAAAGCAAATTATATTTATGCCGTTGAATAGGCAGATAAACGTCAGTCATATTCTGTCATAGATCATAGAGAGAGATATACAGGTTAGTGTTCATGGTGCCACCCGTCATATTAGATATTGAAGCATCCGGTTTCGGCGTGGGGAGTTACCCGGTCGAGATTGGTTACGTCGATAGCCATGGTGAGGTGTGGAGTGCGCAGGTGCAACCGCATGCTGACTGGCTGCATTGGGATAAAGAGGCCGAAAAACTGCACCAGCAATCCCGTCAGTCGTTAGAGGCGCATGGTCAAACGGCAAAAGAAATTGCAATGCACTTAAACCAGGTGTTTGCTGGTCAAACCGTGTATACCGATGGTTGGTACCAAGACTTTGTCTGGTTGCATAGCTTGTATGAAGCCGCAGGATTGAGCCCGCGATTCAAGCTGGAAGACTTAAGCGTGACGTTAACGCCTGAGCAGCAGGCGGTTTGGCACCAGACCAAGCAAACGGTGCGTGAAACCCTTGCCTTGCAGCAGCATAGAGCCTCTACCGATGCCAAGGTATTACAACTGACCTGGTTAAAAACCGCTGAAATGGCGTGCGCTGACTAAATAAGGTTGATTGTGAGTGTAAACAAAGCCCCTCACGCATGCGACAGGGCTTTGCTTTTTACGCGTTATTTACAGCTTTTTTTCGCATCCACTTCAAACTCAATATCGACATCGGTCCAGGTCTTGCCCTGATGAAAAGCCTGGGTGCAAATACGCCCGAATTTCTCAAAAGCGCTGCCGCCATTAAAGTCTTTGATAATATCCAGCGTGCCTTTGGCTTGTAAATGACCATTCTTCTCGGTGATTTTCATCGGGATGACTTTAGTGACGTCGTTCATGGTCACAGCCAACTGTAAGTCATTGCCTTGAATTTTCTCAATTTTGGCGGTGATTTTGCCCGGGCTGGCAAAGTTTTTAAACAAGCCGGTCACCACATTCATATTGCGTATGGTTGCCAGTGCTGGATCCCAGGTGCCACCTTTGCCATTGTTCAAGTCATTCGAGGTATCCAGTGAGGTGCTGTCGATATCAATGGTTGCGCCTTCCAGTTTGCCGGTAGAAGAGGCCAGTTGATATTTTTTAAAGGTATTTTTGGTGACGATATAAGACTTATCGGGTGCACCAAACGCGGTAAATGAAAGCTTAAAGGTTTTTTCATCTGGGGTGTAGGTACAGCTATTTGCCCATACTGCGGTGCTTAACAAACTACCAATAATGGCGACTAATGATCGCGCATGCCACTTGTTCATATCAATTTCCTGCCTTGTTTTTTTGTCTGGTTAAAAAGAATTTCATTATTGCGATAATTCGCCATTTAATGGTAATGATAATTATTATCAATTGCAATAAGATCATTCAAATTAAAGGGAATATTCATTGCACCCATCTCATCAGCAAGGGTGGATACACACATTTTCAGTCAGGCCTTGTTGTGAATAGGGTGATGGCTAGGCCCTGTTTTGGCGGTGGTAATTTAAGTTACAATCGACCACTTCTTCCGTAGCGCCGCCACGTCGACACATGACTGTTAAACCACAATCCACCCAGACATGGGATTTATTTTGCAAAGTTGTCGATAACTTTGGCGATATTGGGGTGTGCTGGCGATTGGCGCATCAATTGGCCGAGGAATATGGCATCCATGTTCGTTTATGGGTAGATGATCTGGCGCTGGCGCAAACGTTTGTAGGGGCAGGGCATGCCCATATTCAGTTGCAGCATTGGGCAAATGACGCCGATTTTTCGCAAGCGGCAAGTGTGGTGATTGAAACCTTTGGTTGCGGTTTGCCCGAGGCCTATCAGCAACAAATGCTGAGCCAGCACTCAGTCTGGGTCAATATTGATTATTTGTCGGCAGAATCTTGGGTAGAGGGCTTTCATGCCCAGCCCTCACCACAAGCCAATGGCCTGGTGCGCCATTTTTTTTACCCCGGGTTTAGCGCATGCACTGGTGGCTTGCTGCGTGAAGCCAGTTTGCCTGCGTTGCAAGCCCTGGCATGTTGGTCTGATTTAGGCTTGGCAGTTGCGCCAGGTAAGCTGACGTTATCGTTATTTTGCTATGCGCACGCGCCGTTGGCAGCGCTGGTGGATAGCCTGCAAGCCTCCAGTGTGCCTGTGCGCGTATTGGTGCCGCAGGCCGTTGCGCCATTGCTGGCCAAGGTGCTCGATATTCCTGAGTTACAGGTGGGGGACCATCTGCACCGCCAACAATGCGAGTTTTTAGTGATCCCGTTTTTATCGCAAACCGATTATGACCGTTTGCTGTACCTGTGCGATTTTAATTTTGTGCGTGGTGAAGATAGCTGGATACGCGCGTTGTGGGCAGGCAAGCCGATGATCTGGTTGCCTTATCAGCAAAGCGAAGACACGCATTTGCTAAAACTTAACGCGTTTATGCATTACTACCTGGCGCAAGCAGATGCCGCACTACGCATGGTTATCAGCAATGCCATGCTAGCATGGGCGCAAGGCACATGGCAGGCCGCGCATTGGCAGTCTTTATTAGGCAGTTTGCCGCAGCTTGCCAGCCACGCCAGTGCCTTTAAAGTGAGCCAGTCACAACAGCTTGATTTGGCGACTAACTTGGTGATTTTTATTGAGAAATATCATACACATCGGGTATAATTCCGCGCTTTCAAATCCCGCATACAAATTAAGGCTTATTTATGAAAATCGCTCAAGACCTCCGCGTTGGTAACGTAGTGATGATTGGCAACGACCCGATGGTCGTTATAAAAACCGAATACAACAAATCTGGCCGTAACTCTGCAGTGGTTAAAATGAAAATGAAAAACTTGCTGACAGAAGCGCCAAGCGAGAACGTATATGCTGCACAAGACAAGTTTGATGTGATCGTCTTAGAAAAGAAAGAAGTGACTTTCTCTTATTTTGCAGACCCAACCTATGTGTTTATGGATGCTGAATACAACCAATATGACGTGGATGCTGAGTTTATGGAAGACGCGCTGCCATACCTGGAAGATGGTATGCCATGTGAAGTGCGTTTTTACGATGGCAAAGCCATTTCTATCGAACTGCCAACCACTGTTGTACGTGAAATCACCTACACTGAGCCAGCGGTTAAAGGTGATACTTCCGGTAAAGTGATGAAGCCAGCCAAAATCGCTACCGGTTTTGAGATCCCAGTGCCACTGTTTGTGAGCCAGGGCGACAAAATTGAAATCGATACACGTACTGGTGAATACCGTAACCGTGTGATGAAATAATTGCGCGGTATGTGAATACGAAAACCCCGGACATGTCCGGGGTTTTTTATTGCCTGTTGATTGGATCGCTGGTGTTGGTCAATATGTAGCCGGAAAATGTTAGGTGATTTGTCGGGAATCATTCACTGTGTGGCGGTTGTGTTTTACTTAACAATCTGTCACAGCTTTTCATCATTCCAATCGGGGGTTGCAATGCGTTTTCAGCACAATCATCAAAAACTCACTTTTTTGACATCATTGTTGGCTTGTTATAGCTTGCTGGCGAGCATGCAGGTGACCGCAGAAGCTGATCCGCGCTCACTCAAGCACCCTGTCATTGGTTATTGGGAGTCTCGCGTGCCAGAAAGTGGTTGCCTGGAAAGCTACTGGTTTAAAGAAGATGGCTTAGCCGTGTTTACCAGTGGTGATGAGCAACTCGAAGCGCATTATGATGTGACGCCACAGCCTGATGCGCATGGTTTTTTTAAACTGAATCACCGGGTCACCCTGAGTAACAAGGCACCAGATTGCACCAGACAACGCTCTGAAACCGGTAGCGAGCAAGCCAGTTTTTTGCTGTTTAAACCAGATGGCAGCAGCTTTATTGTTTGTGACAATGATGACCCTTCGCTCGAAAGCTGTTTCGGGCCTATCGAGTTGAAAAACAACGCGAGTAGAAGCTTGCCTTAACGGGTGAGTGCCTATGTGGTCATTGAGGGTAGCATTATTCAGGCGTGTGCTGCCTGTGCTGGTGACTTGTCTGGGGCTCACATTCGGGTATTCCAGCCAGGCCATTATTCATGGCCTGACCTTTCCGGGCATGGCGATTTCTACCGTCAAATTAAGTGTTCAGCATGCACACTTCTTGCAGTCCGTTGAAAAGTGGGAGTATTACGACTCGATTTGTAGTGCTGCCATTGTCGGCCTCAAACCACTCACACTGATTACGGCGGCGCATTGCATGAAAGAGGTGCGTTTGACTGGCCCGCTGGGATTACCCATGCTTGCTATTGCCCAGCCCGAGTTGTTGGGCATGGAGCAAGTTGAGCTCAAACAGGCTTTTTACCGGCCATTTAGCGTGGTGGCTGAGGATTTAACGCAAGACATTGCGGTGCTGGTATTTGACGCAAAAGTGCATAGCTTGATACAGCCTTTACGCATCCGGCTAAGTGATGACTTGCCCGAACTCATCATGATTTGCGGTTATGGGCGCGGCTATGGCGAAGCTGATACCCGGCACCCGCGTTGTGGTGAACGCAAGCCCGTGCGTGATTTATCAGATTTTTATCAGGTCTTGCCTAAAGCGTATCGTGAGATGGATGAAATGTTGCACCTGCAGGCGCAAACCCAGTTTGCCTATACGCAGGAGTTGGTGCACGCCGAAAAAGCATTGTTAGCGGTGAACCGGTTGAACGAAATGGATCAATATGACCACACCATGCCCATGCCTACCGTCGGTGATTCTGGTGGCCCTTGGCTGGTGCTCAATGCCTTGGGGCAGTACGAGTTATTGGCGATCACCAGCCTGGTCGAGCGTTTTTACAATCCAAGCGCCAATTGGCCGTTTTTTCAGAAGCAAGTGCCGCTGTCGGAGTACCCTTATGTCGCCTATGGCTTACGTTTAAGCCATCCTGAAGTGCTGGGGTTTTTACAGTATGCGCAACATAGCGGTGCCGATATCCAGTTTACTTCGGCACCGCGGATTTCACATGCGAGGCAGCCTGAATAGGTTTCAGGCATTCAATTTGGCATTGATCTCTTGTTCAGCTTCTAGCCAGTAGTCCATATGCTGGTGGCCAAAGCCTTTTTTCTCAGCAATGTAATAGGCTGCTACTTCAATCATTTTGTAGCGCTCTTCACTGGTGATAATGGCTGGTTTGGCTGTTTTTTTACGCGAGGCAGCTGGCTTGGCAGCTTTGTCTAACACGGTTTTTTTAGAGGCTGTTTTTGGGGCGGCGGCTTTCTTTGCCGTAGTTGATTTTTTAGCGGGTGCGTCGGTGGTTTTACTAGATGCCATACTATGTCTCCTTGATGTAGAGGTGAGTGAAAGCGTCGACTTGTGGTCGCTGTAAAGCTATATTAAGAGCGAGTTATGTCCAGCGTCAAGCCTAAATCGGCAATCCATTTGATCTGCATTAAATCTTAAGCTGCCATTTTTGTGTTTGGGGTTGAATTGAAGCTTGTATTCATCACCAAAACTCGCGGTTGCGATAAAAGCAGCTTCCAAAGCCTGCCTATTTATGGTGTAGTTACCCGCTTATTGCCATTGAAAGACCGTATGTATAAAAAAGCACTCACCTCACTGACCATATTGTTTTTTATGATGGGGTTTATCACCTGTTTAAACGATATTTTGGTGCCATACCTGAAAGCCATTTTTGCCCTGACATATAGCCAGGCAGCGCTCATTCAGTTCTGTTTTTTTGCCGCCTACGGCCTGACTTCTATCCCGTTCAGCAAACTGATTGAAAACATCGGTTATCAAAAAGGCATTGTGGTTGGTTTTGCGCTGGCGGCACTCGGTTGCCTGCTGTTTTATCCGGCGGTGCTGTTGCATACCTATGCACTATTTTTAGGCGCATTGTTCGTGCTTGCTTCGGGCATCGTGCTGTTGCAGGTGGCGGCTAACCCATGTGTCTCTATCATCGGCCCACAAGAAACCGCCTCTTCCAGGCTGACCATGGCGCAGGCCTTTAATTCATTAGGGACCTTTATTGCGCCATTTTTTGGCGCTTACTTTATTCTTTCTGGGTTAACTAACTCTATTTATGCCGAAGGCGTGGTGTATCCGTATTTCTTAATCGCTGGCGTGTTAATCGTCATTGCGCTGGTGCTGTCCAAGATTAATTTATCCGGCATGGAAACGGCAGAAGCAGATCAAAGTAGCTGGCTGGAAGTATTAAAAGAAAAAGGCTTACTCCTCGGCGTGATTGGAATCTTTGCCTATGTCGGTGCAGAGGTGTCCATCGGCAGTTTTCTGGTGAATTATGTGATGGAAATCAGCCATGTGCCAGAAACACAGGCCGCGCCGCTGGTCGCACTGTATTGGGGCGGCGCCATGATTGGCCGCTTTATCGGTATTTTTACCCTGAAGATGTTTGCGCCTGCCAAAGTGCTCATGACACATGCCGTGCTCGCCGTGGTGCTCATCCTGGTGTCCATGCAAACCACAGGCAATCTAGCGATTGCGAGCATGGCCTTGGTCGGCCTGTGTAACTCCATCATGTTCCCCACCATTTTCACCCTGGGCATTCAAGGCCTCAAAGCCGGCCAAGAGAAAAAAGGGTCAGGCTTGCTGGCGACGGCGATTTTAGGGGGGGCGATTGTGCCTTTATTGACAGGCTTGCTGGCAGATCGTTTGGGATTGCACCATGCGTTTATATTGCCGGTGATTTGTTATGCCTACATTGCGTGGTTTGGGCTAAGAAATTTCATTAAAGCCTAAGGTAGTGCTTCGGGCATGTTGAATTGACTTATTTTTTGTTTGACGCATAATGAGGCACATATAGCACATATACGGGAGGCGAAATGTCTCAACTGCATTTTTATGTTCCAGATGAAGTCGAAAACCGTTTAAGACTCAAGGCGAAACAGGCCAATTTACCGCTGTCCAAGTATCTTGCTGAGGTGGTGAAAAGAGAGGCTGGCATACAAGGGCAATGGTCTGAAGAGTATCTGGCATTATTTGACGATGGGCCAGATGAGTCTCTGCAACGTCCTGAGCAACCTCCACTCGACCATCGGCAGAGTTTTGAATGATTTATCTGCTGGATACCAATGCCTGCATTCAGTTATGGCAGCGTCAAAATCTGAATGTCCGACGCCGCTTTATGCAGTATGCTCCCTCAGAAATTGCCCTATGTAGCGTCGTCAAAGCCGAGTTGCTATTTGGGGCTTTACGTAGCCAGCAACAGGAGGGAAATCTGGCACGTCTGCAAAAGCTGTTTGCCCCTTTGCAAAGCTTTGAATTCGACAATCAGGCCGCAGAGCACTATGCAGAGATTCGGGCAGAGCTAACAGTAAAAGGGCAGCTTATTGGCGCCAACGATTTACTCATCGCAGCAATCGCGCGAGCACAGAAAGTGACATTGGTGACGCACAACACTAGCGAGTTTAGTCGCGTCTCAGGGCTCCTGATCGAGGATTGGGAAATATAGGTCAGACCATGTTCAAGGCTGACTTGAGGAATAGGTCATGAGTGAAAAAATCAAAGTTTCAGAGCTCCCAGAGTTTGATATTGCTGAGCATATTAAAACAGAGGAAGACATCGCAGCCTATTTGAATATCGTACTCGAAGAGGGCGATGGTGCCGAGTTGGCGCATGCCCTGGGTGTGATTGCCCGCACTAAAGGCATGGAAGAAATTGCTGAAAAAGTGGAATCTCACGCGAAGCATTTTATAAAGCGCTAAGGCCGAATGCGCAACCACGCTTTGATACTGTGCATAAGGTGGTGCAGGCGATGGGGGTTAAGCTGCAGGCGAGTGTTTGAGAGTTGTGATTAAGGGCGACAGGCCAATCCACCCGTTAAGAAGCTGCGATAGAAACGCCTTCAACCTTCCAAATACCTGCTGCATGGGTTCTATTCAATGCCCCAAAAGGAGTAATTGCCATGCAAGTTGTCCTAATAGTAATCTGGCGTCCAAAATTTCTTTTATTATCTCTAAGTTCATAATTTGAGTGGAATTTACTAAGCCCAAATGTGCTGTTCGAATCATCAAATATTTTTGTTGTTTGCTTATTCATTTGAAATTCAAACCAGTCTTTATAAATCCCCTCAGAACTCCAATCATTTTTTTGGCTAGTCTCTTGCCTCGGATTTACTATATTTTTAATACTGTTATTTGAAACTGCCGGTTGAGTCTGTCCTACAAAGTAGGTGAAAAAGTCTTCATACGTACCGCACATTAGAAAAAAACAATCTTTTTTTTCCCAGTAATTGAAATATGCTAAGCGAATAATGTCATCAAAAATTCGCTGATGTTCTATTCCTTCATTTTTAGCTGTATTAGATTTTGCCAATTTGAACTCATAAACCTCAGCAATTGAGTCAACATTCTCGTAGTCGACAGCGCAGTTATTATGTATGACCAAATCAATTTTCTTGCTTTTAAACAAGGGATGCAATTTTTCTAACACAATTTGGTTAATACTGATCGAGTGAGATGTGAAGGTGTCTGCAATTGGATAGCGCAAGCTAGCCTCGTGAACTAACTGGGATCGACCAATCTTAAATTGATATCCGAGCCAGTAACAAACAGCCTCAATAGCTGCTAAGTGCTTAGAAGTTGCAACAACATTTATAGACATTTTTAGGGTTGTGTGTCGAGCTTATGAATTGATGGGTCAAACTTTTCCTGTTTCATGTCATTAATGTCACTGACAATTACACGCATCCATGGATTGTCCAAATGTGCATCTATCAACTCATGATACGAACTGTTGCCAACATATTTTTGTACAGCTTGATCTAAAATTGTTTTCGGATCTGATTTACCTGTGTAAAGAAAAACTGCTATTTTTCCTTCGGTACCGGAGTCTAATTTATAAGTTGCTAAATTAATCGTTAGTTCTGGTATGGGTGTCATATTGAGCTCGATAAGAAAGACATTTAATTGTTGTTTTTAACAACGCTGGCAAATAGGATTGAAATTGTTTTTTTAACTAGATTAGTTTGGATTTGTTATTTAATTAAGCCGACGTTCCACCCACCGTTAACCCATCAATCTTCAACGTCGGTTGCCCAACACCCACTGGCACACTCTGACCTTCTTTACCGCAGGTGCCCACGCCGCTATCTAATGTCATGTCATTGCCTACCATGCTTACCTTGGTCAGCACATCCGGGCCGTTGCCAATCAGGGTGGCGCCTTTCACCGGGTAGGTAATTTTGCCGTCTTCAATCATGTAGGCTTCAGCGGCGCTAAAGACGAATTTACCGCTGGTGATGTCGACCTGACCGCCGCCGAAGTTGGCTGCATAGAGGCCTTTTTTCACTGACTTGATGATCTCTTGCGGGTCTTTGTCGCCGTTGAGCATATAGGTGTTGGTCATGCGCGGCATGGGGATATGCGCGTAGCTCTCGCGGCGTGCGTTGCCGGTGAGGCTCATGCCCATGAGTCTGGCATTGAGCGTGTCTTGTATGTAGCCGCGCAAAATGCCGTCTTCAATCAGTACTGTGTTTTGCGTTGCGTTGCCTTCGTCGTCCATGGTCAGTGAGCCACGGCGGTTTTGCATGGTGCCGTCGTCAACAATGGTGATGCCTTTGGCGGCGACTTGCTGGCCGATCATGTTGCTGAAGGCGCTGCTGCCTTTGCGGTTAAAGTCACCTTCGAGGCCGTGGCCGATGGCTTCGTGCAGTAATATGCCTGGCCAGCCGTTACCCAGTACGACGGTCATGCTGCCAGCGGGGGCAGGGCGGGCTTCGAGGTTCACCAGCGCTTGATGCGCGGCTTTCTGGGCGTAGTCTTGCAAGACTTCATCGGTGAAGTAGCTATAGTCAAAGCGACCACCACCACCGCTAGATCCTTGTTCGCGGCGGCCATTATGTTCGGCGATCACTTGTAACGATAAGCGCACCAATGGGCGCACATCGCCCGCCATGACACCATCGCTGCGCGCGACTAAAACCACTTCATATTCTGCGGCCATCGAGGCCATGACTTGTGTGATGCGTGGGTCTTGCGCCTTGGCGTAGCGCTCCAGCTTTTCCAGCAGTTTCACTTTTGCATCTGCACTCAGGCTGGCAATCGGGTCTTGCGGCAAATAGAGCGGGGTATGGCTACGCGTGATAATGCTGTGGCCGGTTTTTTCTTGCCCCAGGTTGGCAATGGCGCGCGTGGCACTTGCCGCTTGTTGCAAGGCATCGAGGTGGATGTCGTCAGAATAGGCAAACGCCGTTTTTTCACCACTCACGGCGCGTACGCCTACACCCTGGTCGATATTAAAGCTGCCTGACTTGACCTGACCTTCTTCCAGCCCCCACGATTCGCTGCGGCTATATTGAAAATACAGGTCGGCGTAGTCAATGTTGTGCGTCATCATGCCAGACAATACATTGGTTAAAGCGCTCTGATCCAGCCCGGCGGGGCGCAGTAGCAAGTCGTTGGCGGTGGTGAGTAGCGTTTGCATATTAAGTCACTTGTTTTAATCGTGAAGGTTGGAGTCGATTTGTAGCAAAGAGTGCCAGTCTGGCACTCAGTGTTTTCATTAAATCGCCTTAATGGTTTTGTGTTTGAGCGCTGGCAAGCTTTGGCGCAGGTTTTTAATGTAGTTGCGGTTAACGTTGGCAACCACAATGCCAGAGCCACGCGGCAGGCGGTCCAGCACCACACCCCAGGGGTCCACAATCATGCTGTTGCCGTGCGTTTCGCGGCCAGATAAATGGTAGCCGCCTTGCGCGGAGGCAATGACATAACTGAGGTTTTCTACCGCGCGTGCCCGCACCAGGGTTTCCCAGTGGGCTTTGCCGGTGGTTTCGGTAAAGGCAGAGGGCACGACGATGATGTCTACTTCGCCCATGGCACGGAACAGCTCAGGGAAACGCAAGTCGTAGCAAATCGACAGGCCTATGCGGCCAAATGGTGTATCTACTGTCACCACCATGTCACCTGGTTCTATGGTGTTTTCTTCATGGTAATGCTCGGTACCCATATCGAGGCCAAACAGGTGAATCTTGTCATAGCGCGCCACTTGTTCGCCTTTGTCGTTATAGACCAGGCAGCTATTGCGCACTTTGTTGGCGTAATGGCTTTCGAGTGGCACGCTACCGGCGACGATCCATATTTTATAAGCCTTGGCCGTTTTGCTCAAAAATTGCTGAATCGGGCCATCATTTGCTTTTTCGCGGATAGTGACTTTGTCAAAATCTTTAAGCCCCATGATGCAAAAATACTCTGGCAGCACCACCAGCTTGGCACCGGCTTTGGCTGCCATTTCAATCAGGCGCTTGGCTTCGACCAAATTAGCAGCCACATTGGGGCTGGAGGCCATTTGAACCGCGGCGACTTTGACGATGTCATCATTGGCGGCTGATTTCAGTTTTTTAGTTTTTTTGTCTGCCATGGCAAGTTTTCCATTGAAATAATAATGTTGGCATTAATGCAGGCCTTTCAAGGGCTGAGCAGCAGGGGCGGGTGTCTTTTTATCAACTTCTGCTTCCTGCGGATTATCCCAGGTGCCTGTAATCATATACTCACTGGCACTGATTTTGTTAAGCGGGTCTTTGAGTAATTTTTGTGCCACAAAAGCAGCCACGCCTATAATCGGGCCGCCAGCCAGTGCGGCCAGAGAAACCGAATCACTGATATGTGGCACCACTTTTATCCGCAAGCGCTGCGTTTCTGCTTTTAAATTGGTTTCCCCTTTAATGCTGGCTTCGGCCGCCGGGCCAGTCATAAACAGGTCGTTACTGCGCAAGATACCATCTTTAATATTGGCGGTAGAGTTAATCTTGTCAAACGCAAAGCCTTCGCTAAACAGGTCGCGGAAATCGAGGGTTAGTCGGCGTGGCAGGCTTTGCAAACTCAATAATCCCAATAAACGGCCGACGCCTGGCTGCACTTTTAAAATCTGGCCTTTTTCGAGCTGCATGGTGAAGTTTCCATCCAGTCTTTCTACGGCAAACTCGTGCGGACTACCTGGCCAGCCAAGCTGACCATTCATATTGCCCGTGCCGCCTTTCACCATCTCGCCGCCAGGCTGAAAGCGCTGCAGGGTTTTACCGAGGTTACTTGAAGTCAGGTTGAATTTGAGCATGGTTTGCGGGCTGCGCACCGAGTTGCGCCAGGTGCCATCGGCGGTGAGCTGGCTATCGCTGTTGCTGATATTCATGCGCTGTATCACCCAGCTTTCGCCGCTGTTATAGGCTTTTAAGTCTAGGCTGCCGAGTTGCTTATCACCAAACTGAAAGTCTTGCGCGGTAATGTCCAGCTCCGGGTAGGTGGTGTCTAAGCGGCGCACTTCTGTTGGGTTGGCGTTGTTATCGGTATCCATGCTACGTGGAATACGCAGGTAATTCAGTTTAGCCACCAGTTTGCTGGGTTTGCCTGCAATCCAGTCCGCTTCACCGGCCAGCTCCTGGCTTTGCACGACGAGTTTGAGCCGCTCGTTTTCTGGCGAGATGTTCAACTTGATCTGATGCAGGTTGCGGTCAAAAACGTGCAAGGTGCCTGCGGTCAGTTCGATCTGATTGAGTGTTAACGACGATTCTGCGGCCTGGTTGCCGTTAGCCTGATTCAGGTAAGTCAGCCATTCATCCACGTTCAGCTTTTGAAAGTCTGCGCGCAAATTAATACCATCGCCCGTTGGTAAACGTGGTGGGGTGTTAATGGCGATTTCACCAGCGCTGACGGCAGCTGGATTATTTGCATTGCGCAAAAAGTTAGCATGTATCCAGTCGTTATAGTGAATGGCGATCTTGTCGGGTTGATTGCTTTCCTGGCGGAAACGGACACTCAGGTTAGCCGGGGTTTCAACGCTTTTTTTGGCCGGCTCTGGCAGGTCAATCGCCATGCCGATGAGCTGCGAGCGGATGTCCAACCGGATATTTGGCGCTTGAATCAACAGGTTGCTTTTCCAGTCGGTGGTGCCATGCAAGGCGCGTGTCATCGGGTTGTTATCCAGTTTTTTGAGCGCAGCATCGGTGATGCGGCCGCTGCCCTGAATAATCACAGACTTGTCTGGCCGCGTGCTCAGGCTGACGCTGGCCGGATTATCAAACATCAATAACTGCACGCCTTGCGCCTGCAGGCCTTTTTCGGTGAATTTTAAATGGCCATTGATATTGCTCATTTCTGGCATGGCAATTTGCGGGTTGGCGGCAATGTGGCCATTTTTAATGTTGTAATCACCCTGAAACTGGCTGGTATCTACGTCGTTGAGTGGCACTTGCAAAGCCAGTTTAAGCTCGGCGTTGCCGGTTGTTTTTAAAAAGTCGGTAAAGCCCATGGTGACTTGTCGTACCGGGCTGGTGTTGACGAATTTAACGCCTTGTTCAACCGTGCCTGTCGCGGCCGCCTTGATATTGAGCATGGGCCAGTCGGCATCCAGCCTTGGAATCTCGACTTGCGCCTGCGTGATGTGCTGGCCAACCGTGGTGCCGTTTTTAACGGCAATATCCATGCGTTTGCCCTCAAACTTAAGAAAAGCATCAATGTTTTGTACTACCGGCCAGTCGGTGCCATATTCCAGGCTGGCGCGATCTACTTGTGCGGTGACCCTGAACAAGCCCAGCGATGGGTCCGACTGGTGTGCCTGATTGACGTAAGGGAAGTCACTCACGCGGCCTTTGAGAATGACTTCGCCATGCCTGATTTGACCACTCAAAATGGAGCTGTCCAGCCAGTGCAGCGTCGATTCACCCAATATAAGTGGATAGTAAAACGGCGCGAACTTGGCGTCGCCACGCTCGATCTGTGTTTGCAGTTGTATCGTGTCACCGCCTGCCGCGCCCAACTGATATTCCATATTGGTGCGCAAGGCCAGGTGCTGGTTGCTAAAGTGCAAGTTGCGGGTGCTGATCAAGGTTTTCTGGCCATTATTACGCCACTCGATATCACCTTGCAAACGGTCTATCGGCAATGGCCAGCGTAGTAGGCCAGCCAGTTCAATATTGGCCTTGCTGGTATCGAGCTCAATGTTGCCCGCATTGGGGCGCAGTGACAATTGCCCTGACCAGTTATCCAGCCCAGGTAAGCTGGCATAGGCTTGCGTATGCAGGCCGCTAAAATTGGCTTCTATGTTGTAGTCGCGCCATTGGTTTTGCTGATGCAGCCAGTGCGCTTTAATTTGCGAGGCAAAGCCTGCCGGGGCCATGTTTTCAAGATACGGCGCGATAGGTGAGTCGGCTGGCAGCCACTGCGCAAACAGGTTGCCCTGCGTGAGGCTGAATTTTTTAATAGTCAGTGCGCCTTCGTGGCCTTTGCTATCCCATTGCAATTCGCCATTGCTGTCCTCCAGTATCAAACCAGGCTGGACATTGGCAGAGAAGTGCTTGAGGGTGACCATAAAGCGCTGCTCAACGCGTTGCCAGCGCAACTCACCGGTGACTGTTTTAGCGACAAAAGTTTGCGGCTCATTGGCAGGGGTCACCGCGACATCTTTTAACTGCACTTGTGCTGCCAGCCGCTGTAATTGCAAGGCATCAAATGCCAGCGTGGTTGTCAGGTTGCCTTTGCCGGCATTTATTTTTAGCGGCAAGTCTAGCCACGGGCTCCAGGCGGCTAAATCGGTGTCTGGTAAGCGCAGCGAGACTTCACCATGCCATGCTTGAGGCTTGGCCACGTCGTCACCAACCACCACAGACTCAAGGGTAATGCGCTGTTGGGTGCCGGTAGAAACCAGGCTGTCTATGTGAATGCTGTGCCGGTGCAACAGGCGTTGCCAGACTGGCGTTAATATTTCAATGTTTAAGTCTTTAAGCAACAGCGGCGGTGCCTGGCGCTGCTCGTCTATCCAAGTCACCGTCGCGTGAGCGATTTTAATGCGCCGTTGTGCTAGCAGCCAGTTAGCAAATACCGGATTGCCTTGCCCTGACATAGAAATGCCGGCTAAAAATAACTCACCGCTAGCAGTGCGTCTGACGACTAAGTCGGGGGAGTCTATGCTCAGGCTGATCAGCGAGGGCGAAAGCAAGACCAGGCTGCTCCACGACAAACGAGTGGTGACTTGAGACAGCGCAAGCGCAGGCCGGTGCTCGGTATCAAAGACGACGACTTTGCCCAGCGTCACTTGCGGTGCCAGACCACGCCAGCGAATGGCAATATGGGCGATCGTGACTTGCTGCTTGAGTGACTCGCTGAGCGCCTGCTCGATGCGGCTTCTGTAGTCATCAATGTGTGGAAAAACATAGAACTGAATGGCGCCAATAATGCCTGCCAGCATGACAAAAATGACAATCATGAATGTAGCTAGCCAGCGTTTGATTTTTTGCAGAGGCATAAGGGCGTTAAACAGGGGTTGAGGAGGTTGTTGCTATCAATGACTATTTTACTCGAAAACAGTTGCGCTTACCGCATGCTAAGCGTGCACTGACCGCGGAATAATTCAGCCAGAGCAGGAATGATTCGTTTAAAATGCCACTCTTTTGCAATTTTGTTTTTAAATGAAAGTGATTGTCAGTGATTCAGTTTAAACAGCTGACTTTTTCCAGAGCCGGTAAAACGCTGGTCGAAGCCGCCAATTTTCAGTTGCACCCGGGGCATAGAGTTGGTCTGACGGGCGCCAATGGTGCCGGTAAATCGACCTTGTTTGCCTTGCTGCGGGGCGAGCTCACGGCAGATGTCGGTGAGTTGCTAATGCCGCCGCAGTGGGTGATTGCACATGTGGCACAAGAGACGCCAGCACTGGCGAAGTCTGCGCTCGACTATACGCTAGATGGCGATGAAGAGTTGCGCGCATTGCAAGCGCAACTGGCACAAGCCGATGCAGGCGAAAGCCATGACCCTTTGCGTGTGGCTGAATGGCATCAGCGCGTCGCAGATATTGAAGGCTATAGCGCAGAAGCCAGAGCCAGCGCTTTATTGGCCGGGCTAGGATTTTCTCAAGCGCAGTTGAGTCGGCCCGTCAGTGATTTTTCTGGCGGCTGGCGCATGCGTCTCAACCTGGCGCGCGCTTTGATGTGCCGCTCTGACTTGCTGCTGCTCGATGAGCCGACTAACCATTTGGATATTGAAGCGGTGATCTGGCTGGAGGGTTGGCTGAGTGCTTATCGCGGCACCTTGCTGCTCATTTCGCATGACCGCGAGTTTCTCGATAACACCATTAACCATATTCTGCATATCGAGCAGCAGCAACTTACCTTGTATCGCGGTGGCTACAGTGACTTTGAGCGCCAGCGCGCCGAAAAGCTGACGCTACAGCAGGCCAGTTATCAAAAGCAACAACAGCAAATGGCGCATTTGCAGAAATACATTGATCGTTTTAGGGCGCAGGCAACCAAAGCGCGGCAGGCACAAAGCCGTATCAAGGCACTTGAGCGTATGGAGCGCATTAGTGCTGCGCATGTAGACTCACCCTTTAGCTTTAGTTTTCGCGACCTGGGTTCTGCCCCGGATCCTTTATTGGTGATGAATCAGGCGGCGCTCGGTTATGCCGGGCAAACGCTGGTGAAGCTGGCCCATTTGGCGATTCGTCCTGGTGAGCGCATTGGATTATTGGGCAAAAACGGTGCTGGTAAATCTACCTTGATCAAAGCGCTGGCACAGTCAGAAACCCTAATATCTGGCGACCGTGTAGAAGGCAAGGATTTACGTATCGGCTATTTTGCCCAGCACCAGCTGGAGCAGTTAGTTGCCAGTGACTCACCATTGCAGCATTTACAGCGGCTAGACGCGCAAGCCAGAGAGCAGGAGTTGCTCGACTTTTTGGGCGGGTTTGATTTTAGGGGCGACATGGCCAAAGCTGCCTGCGGGCCGTTTTCTGGCGGCGAGAAATCTCGCCTGGCATTGGCAATGCTCATTTGGCAGCGGCCTAACCTGATTTTGCTGGATGAGCCGACCAACCACCTGGATATTGAAATGCGGCATGCGTTGTCCATGGCTTTACAGGCCTATGAAGGTGGCATGGTCATGGTGTCGCATGACCGCACCTTGCTGGCCACTTGTTGTGAAAAGTTTGTGCTGGTTGCAGACGGGCAAGCGAACGTGTTTGAGGGTGACCTCGAAGATTACAAAGTATCTTTACTCAAAGCATCGCAAACCGAGGCGGCGGCCAGTCGATCTACGACCGCCAAACAAAATAGTTATCATCAGCAAAAAGCCGATAGGCAAGCGCGCTTGGTTGAGCGCAGGCCTTTGCTTAAAACGTTGTCAACGTTAGAAGCACAACTGGCAACGCTGGAAAAAGAAAAGCAGGGCCTGGCAAGCCGCCTCGCAGATAGCGCTATTTACGATGCCGCACAGCGTGAATCATTGCAGGCGTTGCTGATTGCACAAGGCGAAAATCAAAAACAGCTGGATTCAATCGAGGGGCAATGGCTGGATGTGCAGGAAAAGCTGGAAGCGCTGCCTGAGGTTGACTAGCCAAATTATATAAAAAAGGATCATCATGGAAATGACTTATGAAGAACGTTTGAGACTCATGCATCAGTTGTGTCAGGCACAGAGTGCTGGGTATGCGTCTGAAGCGCAAGCCGTGGCAGCCTTTGCCAATGTTGATGTCGAAGACTCGGTGCATTATCTGGCCAGTTTTTTAACATTTAAAGCCATTCAGGCTGCCGATCGTCACCCGGCCGATGAACTACAAAATGATTTTGATATGCTGGGCGTGTATCAATGCTTTGGCCTGATGGCCTATGCTTTTCTGTTTATGCCATTGACACAGGAAGGGCATCAGCCAGATTATGACAGAGCACAGGTCACTATCGGTAAAACGCTGTTTGATGGGCTCGCGCCAGAAATGTTGGCTGAGATTATTGAGTCAGGTTTTCATAAGTTCAAGTTAATTGCCGAAGCAGACTCTGAACACTGGCAGGAATACCGTGAAAATCTGGATAAAGTGACCATTAGTTATATGATTGCGACTACCGACGATGATAGCCCGCATAGCGCAGAAGAAGTGTTGCCATTGTTTGGGCAACTATTGAGTCAATTGTGTGAGGCTTTTACCGCTGACTGACGTTTTGAATCATAAAACATTCAGGTATACTTTAAAAATGTTTAACATTTTTGATACAGTTTGAAAACTTGGGTAAAGTTCAGCTATTTACGCTTGTTAATCAATTTAATTGTTCATAATATTCCGAGGCTAAATATTAGGATAAGCCTTGTGTTATCTTTTAAAAAAGGACATAAATGAGCAAGCTGCTGTTGATTGACGATGATGTTGAATTAGCCAATATGCTGAAGGAGTTTCTGACGCAAGAAGGCTTTACCGTGACGACTGCGCACGATGGGTTGACTGGTGAGCAATATGTGCTGGCCGGTAAATTCGATTTGGTGATTCTTGATGTGATGATGCCAGGCCAGGACGGTTTGCAAACGTTGCGGAATGTCAGACAACACTCTGATATTCCTGTGCTGATGCTCACGGCTAAAGACGACAACGAAGGACGCATTGAAGGATTGGAAGGCGGCGCGGATGATTACGTCCAAAAACCCTGTCTGCCAAGAGAGCTGGTGGCCAGAATTCGTGCGATTTTACGCCGACATACCAGCGACACGCCTAAAGGCAACGATATTGTCGTTGGCCAATTGGTGGTTTCCAGTGAGCGTAGAAAAGTGTTTTGGGTAGATAAGCCGATTGTGTTTACCAGTACCGAGTTTAGCCTGATTGAAATTCTGGCCAAACACGCTGGGACCATTGTCAGCAAAGAAGACTTGTCTATCAAAGCGCTGGGACGTCCGCTGGTGAAGTATGATCGTAGTATTGACGTGCATTTGAGCAGTATTCGTCAAAAAATATCAGAAGTGTCTGGTGGCGTAAATGTGATCCAAACCATTTACCGCGTTGGATACCAACTTGTTAGAGAGTAAATGAAGTAATGCGAGGGTTATGGGGCGCCTGTTCTGGAAGTTATTTGTAGCATTTTTTTTGGCGCTCGTATCCACCGACATCATTGTCGGTAATATCGTTGAGTGGCAGTCTCATCAACAAGTTGCTGTGCATCAGGTAGCCTCACAGGCTTCTCATGAGGGGGGCTGTAATGCGAGCAACCCTCGGCCTCCGCAGGCCAGGGCCAGTCTGCAGCCTGCTGAGAGACGTTTTTTTAGTTTGTCTTTATACGTTTTTATATTCAGCGTTGTCTCCAGTACGATTTTTGCCGGGGTATTAGCCTGGTCAATTTCGCATCCCATCAAGCTGTTGCTTGAACATCTTAAGAGCGCCGCAGAAGGCGACTTGCTGGTGAGGGTGAGCCCTAAAATCACGGCGAGTCATGACGAGTTTTCTGAGCTGGGCCAAGCCTTTGATTTAATGGCGCTACGTCTCAATAATATGATCAAAAGTCAGTCCAAGATGTTGCACCATGTGTCGCATGAATTGCGCTCGCCCTTGGCCAGAATCCAAATGTCGGTCGGGCTGGTGATGCAGAATCCCAAAAAAATGCAAAGTTCTTTACAGCGTGTTGAGCTGGAAGCCGTGCGCATGGAGCGGATGATCTCGGAGCTGCTGGAAATTTTTAGATTTGAATCCGGCATGCAAAAGCTGCAAAAAACCGAGGTTGATTTAAAAGGGCTGCTGACCGGTATCGTGGGTGATGTCTTGTTCGAAAAGCAGGATGCCAGGCTGGATCTGGATATGCCGGAGGATGCTGTCGTGGTGGACGGCCAGTTGGAGTTGCTACAGCGGGCGATAGATAATGTGATACGCAATGCGGTGAAGTACGGCCCGGAGCATGGCGTGGTGGCGATAGAGCTGCAACATAGCGCGCGCACTGGTGAAGTGATTTTAGAGGTGCAGGATCAGGGCCAAGGCGTAGAGCCGCAAGAGCTGGAGCAAATTTTCAGGCCGTTTGTGCGTGGCCGTCGCGCGTCGCAAGTTGAGGGGCATGGCATTGGCCTGGCCATGACCAAACATATCGTGGAAGCCCACGGTGGTTTCGTTAAAGCAACCAATCTTAGCCCGCATGGTTTTATGATACGGATCCATTTGCCAGCTACGCATGAGGCGCCCGCCGATCAAGAGTCTAAAAATTGGATGTAACAATGCTAAAATAGCTGGTTTACGAATAACGCAGACGATTGCCGGATATTTTATGACAGCACAACACTCCACCCCAGACAACGCGACAGAGTCAGTCGTTGATGAGAATCACGTGATTGCGGAGCGTCGCGAAAAGTTACGCTTATTACGCGAACAAGCCCAGGCTAGCCAAACAGCTGTTTTTCCTAACGACTTTAAGCCCGAGCACAAAGCGGCCGCTTTGCAAGAGGCTTATGCCGCCAGCGAGAAAGAAACACTGGATCCGCAAGAAATTGCCGTGGTGGTTGCCGGCCGGATGATGCTCAAGCGCGTGATGGGTAAAGCCAGTTTTGCCACCATTCAAGACGGCACGGCACGGATTCAGCTGTATATTGCCCGTGACGAAATTGGTGAAGCGCTCTACGAGAGCTTTAAACACTGGGACATGGGCGATATTTTGGGCGCGCGTGGTCGCTTGTTTAAAACCCGCACTGGCGAACTTTCTGTGCATGTGACCGAACTGCGTTTACTCACCAAATCGCTGCGCCCGTTACCTGAAAAATTCCATGGTCTGCAAGATCAGGAAATCAAATATCGTCAGCGTTATGTCGACTTGATCACCTCAGAAGAAACGCGTGCGACGTTTAAATCTCGCTCAAAAGTGGTGGCAGCGATTCGTGAGTTCATGAATGACAACGAGTTTCTTGAGGTTGAAACACCTATGCTGCATCCGATTCCGGGCGGTGCGTCAGCCAAACCGTTTATGACACATCACAATGCATTAGATATGCAGATGTTTATGCGGATTGCACCAGAACTCTACTTGAAACGCCTGATTGTGGGTGGTTTTGAGCGCGTGTTTGAAATCAACCGTAACTTCCGTAATGAAGGCCTCAGCGTTCGCCATAACCCTGAGTTCACCATGATGGAGTTTTATGCGGCTTATACCGATTATCAATGGCTGATGGACTTTACCGAACAATGTATCCGCGCCGCAGCGATTGCCGCCAACGGCACTGCCGTGCTGAGCTATGCGGGTAAAGAGGTCGATTTAAGCAAACCGTTTGAGCGGTTGACCATTGTCGGCGCGATTCAGAAATATGCGCCGCAATATACGCTGGCACAACTTAATGACGCTGACTTTTTGCGTACGGAGTTATTGAAGTTTGGCGTGAAGGCGTTTGACCATGCCGGATTGGGTTCATTGCAGTTATCCCTGTTTGAAGAAACCGCGGAAAGCCAGCTCTGGCAGCCGACTTATATTATTGATTACCCGGTAGAAGTGTCGCCGTTGGCACGTGCCTCTGATCAGCAGCCAGAAATCACAGAACGTTTCGAGTTGTTTATCACTGGCCGTGAAATCGCTAATGGTTTTAGTGAGTTAAACGATGCAGAAGACCAGGCCGCACGCTTCCAGGCGCAAATGAAAGCCAAAGAAGCGGGTGACCAGGAAGCCATGTACTACGATGCAGACTTTATTCGTGCCCTGGAGTACGGTATGCCGCCGACAGGTGGATGCGGCATTGGTATCGACCGTCTGGTCATGCTGATTACCGATAGTCCGAGCATCCGCGACGTGATTCTGTTCCCGCACATGCGCGCAGAAAGTTAAACTTTTCGAATTTAACACGTAGCCACCTTAGCCAGGTGGCTTTTTTATGACTAGTAGTCTGTTTGTAAGAAATATGTAAGGTTTGTCATCAAACTGTCATATTGAAAATTCAAAATACGCCCCGGATACACACTTGTAATCTTATAACAGGGGATAAAAATGAATTTGAAGTTTCGTCGTTTGTTGATGGCAACCTTAGCCGGTGGTCTGTTAACAGGTTTGACGTCTGCTGCCTATGCTGATTCAACCACCGACCTGGTGCAGGCATTGATCAGTAAAGGTGTTTTGACTGAAGAAGAGGGTGCTTTGCTGATGAAGGGCCGCACCAATGAAGTCGAAGTGCAAAAAAAGAAAGAAAGCAAAAGCTGGACTAGCCGCGTGAATATGCGTGGGTATGTGCAGAACCGCGTCACGGCGATGATTGGTAATGATGGTGACAATAGAGCCAACCCGGTTGATTTATGGTCTGACCGTTCTGTAGGCACTGATGACTCAATCAACCCAGACAAAAACTTTTTGATTCGTCGCGCACGTATCATTATTTTTGGTGACTTTGGTGACCACCTGAGCTACTACATTCAGCCTGATTTTGCATCGTCTGCTAGCGGTACGAATAACATTGCACAGCTTCGTGATGCTTACGGTGATATCAATATTGATAAAGCAAAAGTACACCGCGTGCGTGTGGGTCAATCTAAAGTACCTTATGGTTTTGAAAACCTGCAATCATCCTCAAACCGTTTGGCCATGGATCGTGTAGATGCGATGAACAGTGCGGTGCGTGACGAGCGTGATACAGGTGCTTTTTACTACTACACCCCGGAAAATGTTCAGGCTTTGTTTAAAGAAATCAACGATAAAGGCCTGAAACATTCTGGTAACTACGGTATGTTCGGTGCTGGTTTGTATAACGGTCAAGGCGCAAACCGCAGTGATGTCAATGACAATTACCATGTGGTCGCGCGTGCTACTTATCCTTGGAAAACGCAATCCGGCCAGATCTATGAGGCCAGCATTCAAGGTTACCATGGTGACTATGCACCAACGACAGGTCGTTACAACTTCAATGGTAATGCTAACGTGAGTTCATCTGCAAACACTGGCGCAACACGTACGCCTACCATCGCAACCGCAGATGCTAAAGGTTTTAAAGACCAACGCGTTGGTGTGAGTTTTGTGATGTATCCACAACCATTTGGTTTGCAAGCCGAGTGGAACTGGGGTACTACACCTGGTATGGATGCCGCTCAAAACAGAATTGAAGAGAAAAGTCTGCAGGGTGGTTATGTACAGGCAATGTACAAAATCGACAATTTCCAATTCCTAGAGACCAATGGTACGTTGATTCCATTTATCAAATGGCAATACTTTGATGGTTACAACAAGGCAGAAACCAACGCGCCTGAGAACCATGTGAATGATTGGGAATTGGGCCTGGAATGGCAGCTTGCGCCTGAGGTCGAAATCATGGCGGAATACCATCACATGAAGCGTAATAACCTGGTGACGGGTAACCGTGCGGGTACTTTGGATTACCAAAGCTTTACAGCAGATGCTTTGCGTGTACAAGTACAGTACAACTTCTAACAACAAACGTATCAAAACTCAAATTAGAAATCCCGCAGTCTTGCGGGATTTTTTTTACCCCTTATATAGTTAAAAGTAATATAAAAATAACAAATAATTATTTTTTAAAATATAAATAGTCTGAAATAATGCCGTTCATTCAATGCAGTGAGGGGCATCATGTCTACAGTATTAAACAAACCGGACACACAAACCGACGAAGCAGTGCTGGCTATTGTGGCGGCAGCCATTACAGCGGTGCAACAGGATACCGGTTACGGGTCTATTGAAATTACGGTACATGATGGGCGGGTGACACAAATTGAGCGGCGCGAAAAAGTCCGCTTTGATCATCAGGTAAAACCTAAAAAGTAGTTGAGATGATTTTACTGAACACTGACCAGGCTGCTGGAAGTCATTAATTTACGGGAGATAATACATGCAGTTAAAGAAAATAAGTCTTGCACTGGCAACCGCAGGTGTGTGGTGGCTGGGTAATGGCGTGGCCTCGGCAGAAGAGGTGCAGCTGGCAGAGACACAAGTAGAGGATACTGAGCAACAAAAGAAAGTAAAAGCACGCTTGGCGGAAATCAAGGCTGAAGAGAAAGCTGCTGCCAAAGCGGCGAGTGGTTATTACCTTGAGCGCCGCAGTTATGGCACACAAAAAGAAACCGAGCCACCACGCTATGTAAAGCAGTTAAATAAAACGTGGTTAAAAGACTACGACGGCCTTGCTGATGTTGACTGGCTGGATATCGGCTTTGAATATCGCGCGCGTTATGAAAGCCGTCAAAACGATTTTCGCCGTGCACAAGAAAACATTGATGATCCGCTCTTGTTGCGTTCACGTGCTTATGTGGGGTTAAAAAACATATTAGACCCGTTCCGTTTTGCGGTTGAGGTACAAGATTCTCGCCGTAACCACAGTGACTACAACGATAGTGCGGATCGCCGTTTATCCAATGACCCAAAAGATATCGACCATGCTGACTTTTTACAGGCTTATTTGGAGCTGTATTTCAAAGAAAGCATTTTTGGTAAGGATGACCTAGGCAACAATCGCCCATTCTGGGTGCGTGGTGGCCGCTTGGCTTGGGAAGACCTGGATCGTCGCTTAATTGCCCGTAACGAATGGCGTAACACGACCAATACTTTCCAGGGGATTCGCGCCAATATTGGTGAAAAGAAAAACGACTGGCAGTTGGAAGCTTTTGCGGTACAACCTGTGCAACGCTTTGCAAACCAGCTGGACCAAGTTGACCATGCCCAGAAGTTTTACGGCCTGGTGGGTGATTGGCGTGGTTGGTCTGAATACGTGACCATTCAGCCATACTATTTTTACCTGAAGCAAAATGGTAGCCGGGTTGAGTATGACGGTAACGGGACCGCCTATAGTGACCGTAGTGTTTACACTGCCATACAACAAACAAGAGCAAGTGTTGACCGCGAGATTAATACCGGTGGTGTGCGTGTTTATGGGGTGATTCCTGGCACGCAATGGGACTACGACGCGAGCTACAGCAAACAGTGGGGCGAGGTTCAGCGATATATCGGTAGTCTGGCGACAGGGCGTTATATCAACGTTGATCATGATGCATATGCCTACACTGCAGAAGTTGGCTATACCTTTAACAAGCTTTCATGGAAACCTCGTTTCAGCGGTTCTTATGGCGTAGCCAGTGGTGACAAAGTGTCTGGCACGACGGCGACAGATACTTCTGACAACCAGGGTTTTGACCGTTTGTTTGGTTTTGCCCGCCCTTGGTCTAACAACGACTATATTCAAATGAACAATATTCGTGCAGCGAAAGTGCGCGCTGAGTTTGACCCTAAGGTGCCGTTTTTGGAAAACGTGAAAGTTGACACTGGGTTTAGCTGGTATCGCCTCGATAGCGCAACGGATCGTTGGGCAGCAGGTAACAACTTGCAAGATGTCACGGGGAATGCAGGCCGTGATTTAGGCAAAGAGTTTGATTTACGCGTGCGTTTCCCATTGAGTCAGTATGCATCTCTTAACTTAGGCTACGCGCATTTTTGGGCAGGTGATTTTGTGAAGGAGACTTCACGTAAGGTCGCTGGTCAAGCTGATCGTTCCGACAGCTCCAATTTCTTCTACACCGAACTCACTTTGTTGGGTTTTTAATCGGGGAACAGCATGAAATTTAATACGACCTTACTCAAGGTGATTGCAGCGGTTGCCTTTGCATTGCCAGTGGCTGCATCAGCCGCTGATGTGAACTTGCTTAATGTGTCTTACGACCCGACGCGTGAGTTGTATCAAGACTACAACGATGCGTTTGCCAAATACTGGAAAGCCAAAACAGGTGATAACGTGATTATCAAGCAATCACATGGCGGCTCTGGCAAGCAGGCGCGTTCTGTCATTGATGGCTTGCAGGCGGATGTGGTGACACTGGCATTGTCTTACGACATTGACGAAGTGGGCAGCAAAGGCCGCTTGTTTGGGCCAGACTGGCAAAAGCGTTTGCCGCATAACAGCTCACCTTATACCTCCACCATTGTGTTTCTGGTGCGTAAAGGCAACCCGAAAAGCATCAAGGACTGGAATGACTTGGTGAAACCGGGCACATCAGTGATTACCCCTAACCCGAAAACCTCGGGCGGTGCACGCTGGAACTACCTGGCGGCTTATGCTTATGCGCTCAAGCAGAACAATAACGATGATGCTAAAGCCAAAGACTTTTTGAAAAAATTGTTTAAAAACGTACCGGTGCTGGATAGCGGTGCGCGTGGCTCAACCACCACGTTTGTCGAGCGCGGCATTGGTGATGTGTTGCTAGCTTGGGAAAACGAGGCTTTTCTGGCGCAGAAAGAGCTGGGTCCGGACAAGTTTGACATCGTGGTGCCTTCGTTGTCGATTCTGGCTGAGCCGCCAGTGACAGTGGTGGATAAAAATGCCAAGCGACATGGCACTGAAGCCGTTGCAAAAGCTTACCTGGAGTATTTGTATAGCGAAGAAGGCCAGGAAATCGCAGCGAAGAATTACTACCGCCCAACCTTGGAATCTGTGGCTAAGAAGTACGAGAAACAGTTTCCAAAGGTCAATTTGATCAAAATTGATGAGACGTTTGGCGGCTGGCAAAAAGCGCAAAAAACGCATTTTGCCGATGGTGGTGTGTTTGACGAGATTTACCAGAAGTAAGATTTGATCAATAGAAAAAGGCATTTACCCAATGCCTTTTTCTTTCTCTACAAAAGGAGAGTGTTTCATGTCAAAAGCATTAGTGATTGGTGGTGACCGTATTGAAGGCATCAAACAGGTACTGCACGCGCAGGGGATCGATAAAATTGATCACTGGACGGGCAGAAAGCCAGGTGATGTCAAACGGGAACTACCGGCAAACGTGAATGTGATTGTGTTAGTGACTGGCTGGCTCAATCATTCCATGATGTATCGCATCAAGCATGTGGCGCACAAACGTGGCCTCAAGGTGGTGTATACACGCAATAGTGCCGATGGCATGCAGCGCGTGCTGGAAGCTGCCTGATTGCATGTTTCAAGGTTGCTCAAACCTAAATATTAAATTTTTTTAAATTAGGTCTAAATTTATCCATTTGTTTGGCCGATAACACCATAGAGATCTCAGGTTTAATGGCCTGTCTCAAGAGTCTGTTGTGCCGTTGGCACACACTGACGCGGTGATAGTGGTTAAAGGGTAAATGATGAGTCAAAACGGGATTGGCGACCAAACAGCGCCACTCAGCGAAAATACAACGCAGCGGCAGTTTATGCGTCATCGTCTTGTGCGTAAGGTACAAGACAATACCCATTTTTTGGCCATGGCCAGCATGGTCTGTGGTTTGCTGGGCTTTCCGCATTATTTACTCGATGTCGCCAATAATGTCTGGCTGGCGCAATTACTCACGTATCTCACCTTTATTCTGGTTAGCTATAACCTGCTGCTTGAAAACGGCCGTAACAATCTGGCCATGCTCACCATGTCACTGGTGACTGTCAGCCTGTTTGTGGTACAGCTGACGCCTTATGCCGCAGACTTTAACGATACCGCACAGTTACTGCGCATGTCGAATGACATTCAGATACACCAGCTGTCACCGATTATCGAATATGCCGCGGGCGCCTTGCTGGCTTGCCTGATTGCGACCTCTTATCTATTTCAACGTTCGGGCTGGCTGGCCACGAGCCAGGCAATTTTATATGTTGCAGTCATGATTCCGCTGATCCCGCTGCTGGGGTTTTTGTGTGGTATTGCACAGCCTTATGGACTGATGTCACCTTTGACGACGTTAAGCGGTTTGCTGTGTGCATTTGGCTTACTGGCCAAGCATGCTTCGCACCCACCCATGAGTTATTTGTTGTTGATGGATGACAACGGCAAGCAAATTCGATTCAGCATTGTGTTCTTGAGTTTTTTTGCCATTATGCTGGCCAGGGCAGGGGTGGAGTTTGGCGACAATATGCGCGCGCTGCCGGTTGTGGTGGTCGTTTCCATTTTGGCGATTATCTACACCATGACCGTCACCTATTATCGTAGAGGGCAGACCAGTGAGCAAATGTTGCCTGCGACCGATATGGACTTTGCCAGCCAGGTAGAGTCTGCGCTGGATAACCATCAGTTTTTTATGGTGTATCAACCCCAGATTGATTTTAGTACCGGCAAGTTAAAGGGCGTAGAGGCTCTCGTGCGCTGGCAGCATCCCGACAAAGGCGTGATTTCTCCTGAAAAATTTATTCGTGTGGCCGAGCTCACCGGCCTAATTGTGCCTTTAGGCAAATGGGTCATGCGCACCGCTTGCACGCAGGCTGCGCAGTGGAACCATCATCCTGTGCTGGGTAATATAGAGGTGGCGGTGAATGTCTCGGCGCTGCAACTAAAATCGGGCACGCTGGTTGAAGACATTTTGCAGATACTGGCGGAAAGCGGCTTGCCGCCACAGCGGCTGGTGGTGGAGCTCACTGAAAGCGCGTTTGTACAAGATGATGGCGACAATGCCCGCATTATGCATCGCTTGAAACAGGCGGGCATCAAGTTGGCGATTGATGATTTTGGCACCGGTTATTCGTGTTTATCTTACCTGCGGGATATTCCTGGCGACTATTTGAAAGTGGACCGCTCATTTGTGATGGAGCTACCAGGCCATAACAAGGCAGAAGCCGTGATTCAGGCGATTGTGAGCCTGGGTAAAAGCCTGGACTATCGCATTATTGCCGAAGGCATTGAAACAGAAGCCCAGGCGGCTTTTCTTCAAGGTATCGGTTGCGACATCGCGCAAGGCTTCTTGTTTGCCAGACCACTGGATGCCCAAGGGCTACAACAATGGGTGGCAAACGAGTTGACCGTTGATGCCTGATTAGTTTTTATGCACGCATGCACGCTTGGGCCGTGCTCTGCTAAAAAATAATACGTTTTAATAGCGAATCATCCATGAGCATCAATTTAATTTGATTTAAAGGATGATAAAACCCTGTTTACTTTTATGTTGGCTTCAATGTAATTGCGCCTATAGTAAGACAAAACACCCTGCGATAAGCGGGGGATAATAATAGATCTAGACAGGGGGCAACATGTCAGTATCCAGCATTGACTGGTCAGCTGTCACTGTTCAAGAATGCGCGACGCAACGTTTGTATATGCGGCATCGTTTTCTTAGAACCGTGCAGAGATACTCTCCTTGGCTCGCGCTCGCCAGTATTGTCAGCGTGATGCTAGGTTTTTCATTTATCGACTTGCATCACACCTTTGAGCTCAGTGTGCTGCAGAGTCTGAGTTACTTTATTTTTATCGCGGTCAGTTTGCGCGTGATATACGACACCAGACGTGAACAGGCTTTCATTGGATGGCTAATTGGCGGCGTGTTGCTGGCCTATTGTCTGCAAGCTTACTGGCTATTAAGCAGCCACGCGTCCTTTAGCCACATCGCTTCTATCAGCCGTTTTTCACAAATGGTCAGCCAGGGCCAGATCGCCACCGATTTCAGCATGTCGTTGCTGGTGATCGCGGGTCTTTTACTCTGCCACTTTCAATGTAACAGGGCCAGCCAGGCCGTGTTGAGTGTCGCCTTACTGATGCCTGTGACCGGCCTGTTGGCGCGTGCTTACGGCATCCCGGACGCCTATGGGCAACTTTCAACGCTGTCTTGCCTGGGCGGCTTGCTGTGCGCTTCTGCCTTGCTTGCCAAGCAAGTGTCTCAAACCTCCATGAGTTATTTATTATTGCTCGACGATACCGGCAAACATTTACGCTGGATTATCAGCCTGCTGTTTTTGTGTGCCATTGTGCTGGGTGGTGTGGGCGTTTATTTTAAACACGATTATCGTTTGACGCCGTTGATTATCACGCTGGCACTGATTTGCGTGTTCAGTATCATGACGTTTACCTATTACCGCAAAGGGGTGATGCATGAGCAGGTATTGCCACCGGAAGATCTGGCTTTTGCCAGTGAGCTGGAGGCGGCGATCGCGCATCAGGAGTTTTATCTGGTTTACCAGCCGCAACTGGATTTCATCACCGGTGAGCTGGTCGGCGTCGAGGCATTGATCCGTTGGCAACACCCGCAACAAGGCGTGGTGCCGCCGGCCAAGTTTATTGGCGTGGCCGAACTCACCGGCCTGATTGTGCCGATGGGTGCCTGGGTGTTAAAAGCGGCTTGTCAGCAGGTGGCGGCCTGGCAAACGGGTGCATTGAGCAAGGTCAAAGTATCGGTCAACGTTTCGCCCATACAGCTGCGCTCGCCAGGCTTTACCGATTATGTGTTGCAAGTGCTGCGTGAAACCGGCTTGTCCGCTGATCGCCTGGTGATAGAGCTGACAGAGAGTGCCTTGATACACTCTGACTGTAAAGGTACCGATAGCTTACAGGCACTCAAACAGCTGGGTGTGAAGCTGGCCATTGATGATTTTGGCACCGGCTATTCCTGCCTGGCTTATTTGCGCGATATTCCCGGCGATTATTTAAAAGTAGACCGTGATGTGCCGGGCAAAGAGCGTTCTGAGGCGGTGACCAGTGCCATTGTGGTGCTCGGCAAAAACCTGCATTACCAGATCGTGGCCGAAGGGGTAGAGACCGAGGCACAAGCTGAATACCTTAAAAGCCTGGGCTGTGACCTGGTACAAGGTTATTTGTATGCCAAGCCGATGGAAGAGCAGGCATTGCAACAGTGGGTGAACGCCAGGCAAGCATAATTAGAGCACCTGGCATGCATGTTTAGGTGGCTTGAAGCTTGTGATGGTTGAGTTTTGACCGCACCAGTTCAATATGCGCGCGCAGCTCATAAGCATATTGTGAAAACGGCACCGGCAATTTCACATTCACCACTTTGGCCTCAATGTCATTAAGTGTATCCAGGCATTGCTGCACGTCTTCTGCGCTCTTGATCTCCTGTAACTGCGTATCGAGAAAGCGCAACTCGCCGTAATAACGGAACAGTTTGCGTTTCACCAGCCACACATACACCATCGGGATAATTTTGGTCAGCGGGATCAGTAGCGCCAGCAATGGCAAAATCACGATCAAGGTGCGGTTGACAAACGTTGCTGCCCAAAATGGCAGGTATTTATCAATAATCGGTAAGCCGGATTTATAAAAATTAAGCGCCTGCGTACTCAGCGGGAAGTCGGTATCCTTGGCCGATGGAAACTCGCCCTTGCTATTAAACAGGCTAGGGCTGCCGTGTACTTCGGCAATCACTTTCATCATCAGGTAAGCCAGTGCCGGATGCATGCTTTCTTTCACCACCAGCGTGGCTGTTGGCGCCACCAGGTGCACATCATGGCCAGGGATGTTTCTGGCGAGGTCCATCGCCCCTTCTGGTAGCACCAGATGATGCATAAAAGCAAATTTGCGTGAAAAGGCTTCGGCGGTGTCCAGGCTCAGCAAATGCAGGCGTTTGTCAGTCACCATCTCATGAATCATGCCCGAATTGGCGACATCGACAAACAAGGCGGCATCCAGTTTGCCTTGCCGTAACGCCGTGGCCGCTTCTTCACCACCGATCTCGACAAGCTTGGTGTTGCTGGCGTGAATGCCGCTTTCATTAAGCAGGGTGCTGACCAGGCTATGCGTGCCATCGCCTGCATAGCCAATGGCAATACGCTTGCCTTTGAGCGCAGATAAATGCGTGGTGCTGGCTTTGCAGCGGCAAAAAATCCACACCGGTTGGTAATACAGGCTGCCCAGCGATAATAATGAGCCTGCGCCTTCACTGTGAGCGACACCATCCTGGATAAAAGCAATATCGACGCCTGATTCCGGGTCTTTTAATAAACGCAGGTTTTCATTGTCGCCAGAGGTTTTACGCCTCTCGAGGGTGATGCCTTCTTTTTGCAAATAGACGCCGTAGATAGCAGCAAACGCGTTGTAATTTAAATCGGCTTCACCGGTGGCAATCACAATGTTGCGCGGTGGCGCCGGGTCTATGAATTTGTAGGCAAAAAAGAGTGCCAGGCAGATCAGTAGCACCGAAGGCAGCGTGGCCTCCAGCATCTCTCTGGTAAAAATAGAGGTGAATTTATTATTGCGCGGATCAAATTTCATCGGTCAATATTCTGTGGGTAAAGGGTCGCAACCGCTGGGTTGGTAGAGGGGATTTTACAGCGGGTTGGGCAGAATGTCACAACAGAAGCTTGGCTCACAGGCATGGGCCAAAAAAACAGCCATTCACCGCCTTGGTGAATGGCTGCCAGGATAAACCGCGTTAAGCGTGGTAAGACGCGAGCCGCTGCAGCACCGCAATCATGCGGTCAATTTCTTCATAGGTGTTATAAAACGCTAATGAAGGACGCACAGTGGTTTCTACCCCAAAGCGGCGCAAAATCGGTTGCGCGCAATGGTGGCCAGAGCGCACCGCAATGCCTTCTTCATTGAGCGCCGCGCCTACTTCTTCACTCTGATAGCCTTTGAGGGCAAATGACAGCACGCTGGCCTTGTGCTTGGCCGTGCCTATCAGGCGCAGGTTCGGTATCTGGCGCATGGCTGCGGTAGCATATTCAAGCAAGGCATGCTCATAGGCGGCGATATTCTCAATACCTAAGCGCTCCACGTATTTCAGCGCTGCGCCCAACCCGACGGCATCGGCAATATTGCCAGTGCCTGCTTCAAACTTAGCCGGCGCCGCGTGATACACCGTTTTTTCAAAGGTGACATCTTGGATCATATTGCCGCCACCTTGCCAGGCAGGCATGTCCTGCAACACGTCGGTTTTGCCATACAGCGCGCCAATGCCAGTCGGGCCGAAAATCTTGTGCCCTGAGAACACAAAAAAGTCCGCATCCAGTGTTTGCACATCAGTACGCAGGTGCGAGACCGATTGTGCGCCGTCCAGCAATACCTTGGCGCCAGCACGATGTGCCATGGCAATCATTTCCTGCGCAGGCGTGACCGTGCCCAAAGCGTTTGAGACTTGCGTGAAAGACACCAGTTTGGTTTTGGCTGTGAGCAGTTTCTGGTATTCCTCCAGCAAAATCTGCCCGCTGTCATCGACTGGAATCACCTTGATCACCGCGCCGGTTTCCTGGCAAAGTTGCTGCCAGGGCACAATGTTGGCGTGATGCTCCAGGTGAGACACCACAATCTCGTCGCCAGCGCCCAGGTGTTTTTTGCCCCAGGTTTTGGCCACCAGGTTAATCGCTTCTGTGGTGCCACGCACAAAAATCACGTTATTTACCGACGGCGCATTGATAAAGCGGCGCACGGTTTCTCGCGCGTCTTCATAGGCATCGGTCGCCCGTGCTGCCAACTCATGTGCGGCACGGTGGATATTGGAGTTTTCGTGCTGGTAGAAATAGCTGATGCGATCAATCACCACCTGCGGTTTGTGTGTGGTGGCTGCGTTATCAAACCAGACCAACTGACGGCCATTGACGCGCTCGTTGAGAATAGGAAAGTCGCGGCGCACGGCATGCACATCAAACGCCGGGTGCGCAGAAGCGGGCAGGCTGCCGATGACGGCTGGCTCAGCCTGCAAAAAATAAAAAGATTGCGCACTGCCTGCGGATGAAGTGTTGGCCGCTGGCGTTGCTGCGGCTGATGACGGCGGTTGGCTTGCGCCTGTGCCCAGCCAGCGATCGAGTTCCTGCTGGTAAGGAATCTCTATGCCCAGGCCAGCAAATGCCGCGGGTGCCAGATAAGCGGCTTCTGGCTGCAACACATTCAGGTGTGCAGGGTGATTATGCAGTGGGTCGCTACCCAGTGCTTCGACGCCTGGCGCATAGGTAAGCTGTTGCGCCTGTGCTTCTTGCGTGACAGGTTGGCCTTGCGATTGCACATAGCTCGGCGAGGCTGCGCCAACCGAGTTGCCGCCCACATTGCCCAGTTTGGTGGTCAATGAGTCTGTGGCGGGCACCGACGGTTGTGGCGTGTGTGCGCTGGAGAGTGATTGCGCAAAGTCTGCCGCTGCAAACGGTGCGGTGGCTGGAAACCCTTCGGCGTAGAGGTCGTTCACTATCTGCGTCAGGGTCGCCGTATCCAGCACGCCCGTATTCTCCAGTTCGCGTCCCACGCCTAGCGCAGCCGTCATCTTCGGATGCTCGCCCGGCAATGAGGCCAACATGGCCTCAGGCTCAAAGCTTGCTAAGTCTATAGAATTACTTGTAGTCATAGTAATGGTCAACTCCGACATCTTCCAGTACGGCAATCGCATCTTCGGTCAATACCGCCAGTGAGCAATACAGTGAGACCAGGTAAGACGCAATCGCTTTATGGTTAATGCCCATAAAACGTACGGATAAGCCCATGGTTTGTTGACCAGGCAAGTTCGGTTGATACAAGCCAATCACGCCTTGTTTGCTCTCGCCCACACGCAGCAACAGGATTTTTGATTTGCCGTTGACGATAGGCAATTTGTCACTAGGAATCAGTGGAATGCCGCGCCAGGTGAGGAACTGTGAACCAAACAATGACACGGTTGGCGGTGGCACGCCACGGCGGGTGCACTCACGGCCAAAGGCAGCAATCGCTTTTGGGTGCGCCAAAAAGAACGCTGGCTCTTTCCATACTTTGGTCAGCAACTCATCCAGGTCATCTGGCGTCGGAAAGCCGTTACGCGTCTTGACTGTTTGTGACTTGGCCACATTGTTGAGCAAACCGTATTCTTTGTTATTGATCAGTTCGCTTTCCTGGCGCTCTTTCACCACCTCAATGGTCAGGCGCAGTTGCTCTTTAATCTGGTTGTGCGGGCTGCTATAGAGGTCAGACACACGTGTATGTACATCGACCACGGTGTTGACGGCATTCAACACATACTCACGGCCCCATTCTTCGTAATCGACAAAAGTAGCTGGCAACTCTTTTTCGTCTTTGTTTGAGCAATCGACGGTAATGGCATTTGGGTCTTTGGCCTTATTGACACGGTAAATACCGGCTTCTACCGGCACCCAATTGAGCAAATGCACCAGCCAGCGCGGGCTGATGGTGCTGAGCATGGGCACCGATTTGGTGGCATTGGCAAGCGTTCGTGCGGCGACGTCGCCCAAGGCGCTTTGGGTTGGTTGTTCGGACATACTATTATTCTCCTTATTAAACTAACGAATCGGTGAGTGACTGAAAGTAGGGTGGTTAAAAATCAAGCCGCGACCGGAATCGGTTTGGCGTCCGAGTGCGCTTGTGTGACATGACTATTGGCAGGCACGCTGCGCGTGACCCAGACATTACCGCCAATAATGGAATGCTTGCCGATGGTGATGCGGCCCAGAATGGTGGCCCCGGCATACACCACCACGTAATCTTCTAAAATCGGGTGACGTTCAAATTTTTTCACCAGATGGCCATTGGCATCTTTAGGAAAGTTTTTGGCCCCCAGCGTCACGGCCTGATAAAGACGCACATGGTTGCCAATGATGGCGGTTTCGCCAATGACGACGCCGGTGCCATGGTCGATAAAAAAGTAATCGCCAATATTGGCGCCCGGATGGATGTCGATGCCGGTTTGTGAATGGGCAATCTCAGTGATTAAACGCGCGATGATGGTCAAGCCCAGGCCATGCAACACATGCGCGATGCGGTAATGAATCAACGCCAATATGCCAGGATAGCTGACCAGAATTTCATCGACACTGTCTGCAGCCGGGTCGCCCTGGTAGGCGGCCTCTAAATCGGTATCCAGTTGCAGGCGGATATGTGGCAACTGCTCGGCAAAGGTGTGGGTGAGGATATGGGCCTGGCTGTTAAACTGGCTGGCCGGGGTGCCGGGTGCCTTAAACGCCAGCTCCAGCCGAATTTGCTGTTGTAATTCACGCAAGGCTTTGTCCAGCGTGGTGCCGACATAAAAGTTGATCGCATGCGCCTGAATATCCGGGTCGCCCAGGCGATTAGGAAACAGCGAAGCCGCCAGCCAGTCCACCAGCTTTCCCAGGGCCTTGCGGGCAGGCAATTTTGGCGGTTGCGCCAAGCGCTGCCGTTGCTGTAGCGCGCTTTCGCGTATGCTCGCCAGTTGCTGCACGATGTGTTCAATCGCGATTTCTTCCATCGGCTATCCAATCCTGTTTATATGGCATCTATGCTACATACAGACGAAAAAAAGCCAGTCGCCCGGTGAGGGTGACTGGCTTCCAGGTGTCTGGTCAGCGTTAATCTTTTTAAACTATAGAATAATCCGCCTGAAATGGATAGTGCTGTGACTAGAATCGTTGCTTATTAGCATATGTGTTTTTATTCTTAATATGACTTTGAGCCGCTATGGGCATAGCTTAGCTGCGCATTAGCCATTAACATATCCAATATATTTAAATGTTATAAACTTATTATTTTTTATTCTTTTTGAAAATATAAATTTGTCGTTATAGTGCATATCAGTTTCATCATCATAAGGATATTGTATATGCCGTTTGTTTTGCGTAGCACCCTGCTAGCCGTGTTAATGAGCAGTGTGTCGCTGCACGCCGCCGAGTTATTAAATGCTTCTTATGATGTGACCCGCGAGTTTTATAAAGACTTTAACCCGGCGTTTGTGCAGTACTGGAAAGAAAAAACCGGCGAAACCGTGACCATCAACCAATCGCATGGCGGCTCCACCAAGCAGGCGCGCTCAGTGGTTGATGGCTTGCCAGCAGACGTGATCACCATGAACCGCAGTGCGGACATTGATATCCTGGCGCAAAAAGGCAAATTGATACCAGCCAACTGGCAAACACGTTTACCTAATAACAGTGTGCCTAGCGCTTCACCCACCGTTTTTTTGGTGCGTAAAGGCAACCCCAAGCAAGTCAAAGACTGGGATGACCTGGTGCGCCCAGGAGTGACCTCGGTGATCCCTAACCCTAAAACGTCTGGTAACGGTAAATACAGCTACCTGGCGGCGTGGGGATATGTGACGCAAAAAGGCGGCGATGCCGCCAAAGCGCGACAGTTTGTGACTGAGTTGTTTAAACATGTGCCAGTGCTGGATACCGGCGGCCGCGGTGCCACCACCACTTTTGCGCAACGCGAGATTGGCGATGTGCTGGTCACGTTTGAAAATGAAGTCTACCTGCTGCAAAAAGAGCTGGGTGAAGACAAATACGAGGTGGTTTATCCGTCTGTGACGGTGCTGGCCGAAAACCCAGTGTCACTGGTGGATAAAGTGGTCGATAGAAAAGGCACGCGTAAAGTGGCGCAGGCTTATCTCGAGTTTCATTTTTCAGCACAAGGGCAAGCACTGGCGGCCAAGCATTATTTGCGTCCGCAAGTGAGTGAAGTGGCGCAGCCGGCCTTTAAAAAGTTGCACACATTCACCGTCAAACAGGTGTTTGGCAGTTGGACCGAGGCTGACAATACACACTTTAGTGATGGCGGTATTTTCGACCAGATTTATCAGAAGTAAGCAGATTTCTCAGAATTAAAAAGTAATGTCGCAGGAAGGAGTCACCATGACGCAACGTCAACCAAACCAGGAGCCAGAACACGTGATACAGCTACGTGCCGAGTTAAAGCATGCACTGTCGCTGGATCTGGAAGAGCTGGGGCTGTTAGAGGCCAGCTCGGGCGAATACGAGAGCACCTTTATTGGTGTGCATCTCAAAACCGCTTTTCAGCCAATTTATGATGCCAAGCAAGGCGATATTTACGGCTATGAAGCCCTGATTCGTCCGTCTTTATTTGGTACGCTGGGCAGCACGCCCGAGTTCGCATTTACCTATGCCGAGCAATCCGGCAAACTGGTGCAGTTTGACCGCGTATGCCGCTCGCAGCATGTGTTGAATTACCGTGCCATTCACCAGGAAAACGGCCTGCTGTTTTTAAACGTGCATCCCAAACTGCTGCTCGAAGTCAGCGCACACGGCAAGGTATTTGAGCAGATTTTGCATAAATACTCGGTGCCTACGCATCGCGTGGTGCTGGAGATTAATGAGTCCTTGATTGAGCAAGACAAGCACCTGATTTCGGCGATTGAAAACTATCGTGCGCTGGGCTACCAAATTGCGTTTGACCATGTCGGCGGTCATCAGAGCAAGTTGTACCGCTTGTGGAGTGCGCACCATGACTATATCAAGTTTGATGTGTCGGTGATTCACCAGGCAGCGCAACAGCCTGCGCTGGCCAAGGCCTTGAAGGGGTTGGTGACCACGGTGCAAGACCTGGGCAGTACGCCGGTGATTTTGGGCATAGAAACACAGCAACAGCTGGATATTGCGATTGCCTCAGGCGCGACCATTTTGCAGGGAAACTTGCTGGCGGCACCGGTGGTGGCCAAAGTCATTAATGATCAATACCAGCACCGCTCGCCTAAGGTTGCATAATTGGGTTGCGTGATTAAGCGGCGTAATTAGCCTTTTTTAATATAACAGGCGCTTATAAATTAATGATTATTTATTCTTTTGAGATTTAAAAGAATGCAGCTACATTAGCGCCTGTTTACACTGGTTACCACACAACATGGCATCACAAAAAAAGAAACATTTACTGCCCGGATTCGGGCTGTCATTAGGGGTTACGCTGGTTTATTTAAGCCTGATTGTGCTGATCCCACTCGCCGCCGTTTTTTTACGCACGACAGAGCTCAGTTGGCATGAGTTTTGGGCAGTGGTGACGACTCCGCGGGTCGTCGCGACCTATAAACTGACCTTTGGCGCCTCATTGCTTGCTGCGGTGATCAACCTGGTGTTTGGCTTGCTCACTGCCTGGGTGCTGGTGCGCTACCAGTTTTTTGGTAAAAAGGTCCTCGATGCCCTGGTTGATTTACCCTTTGCATTGCCAACCGCCGTGGCCGGTATTGCGCTGACAGCGATTTATGCACCCAATGGCTGGTTAGGGCAGTGGCTGGAGCCGCACGGCATTAAAGTCGCCTTCACGCCACTGGGCGTGGTGGTCGCGCTGACGTTTATTGGCCTGCCATTTGTGGTGCGCACGGTGCAGCCGGTGCTCGAAGACTTTAGCGCAGAAGCCGAAGAGGCCGCCGCCAGCCTCGGTGCCAACCGCTGGCAAACCTTTTATAAGATTATTTTGCCCGCCATCTGGCCTGCCTTGCTCACTGGTTTTTCGCTGGCCTTTGCCCGCGCCGTGGGTGAGTATGGCTCGGTGATTTTTATTGCAGGCAATATGCCGATGATTTCCGAGATCACACCGCTGATGATTATTACCAAGCTGGAACAATATGACTATGCCGGGGCAACCGCGATTGCCGTGGTGATGCTGGTGATTTCGTTCGTCTTGTTGTTGCTGATTAACTTATTGCAGTGGTGGAGCAATCACCGCCATGGCAATAAATAAATTGGCTGCGCAGGCAAATCACGGCGTTGCAAGTTGTTATTGATGGGTACTCAAAATCCTCATGTACTGTAAGTACATTCCGGTTTCTGCGTTCCGTGCGCCTTGTGCTTGATCCCGCTCGCTTAATGTTAATTAAATAATAGAAACTATGCATACCACACAATTTCAACAATACCAGGGTAAGGTCGCTTTCAAACGAGCGACATCTGAACCAGCTTGGGTGCGTTGGGGCCTGATCGGCTTGGCACTCGCTTTTTTAGGGCTGTTTTTGCTGATTCCGCTGGCAGCGGTGTTTTCTGAGGCCTTGCGTAAAGGCTGGGGCGTCTACCTGGCGGCGATTACTGAGGCGGATGCGTTATCGGCCATGCAGCTGACATTGATCGCGTCGTTGATTTCGGTGCCATTAAACCTGGTGTTTGGTGTGGCTGCAGCCTGGGCGATTACCAAGTTCGACTTCAAAGGCAAAAGTTTTCTCATCACGCTGATTGATTTGCCGTTTGCGGTATCACCGGTGATTGCCGGTTTGATTTTTGTGCTGATTTTTGGCCTGCAAGGCTGGTTTGGTGAATGGTTGATTGATCATGATTTTAAAGTGGTGTTTGCCGTGCCTGGCATTGTGCTGGCGACCATTTTTGTGACCTTTCCGTTTGTGGCGCGCGAGCTGATCCCGCTGATGCAGGCGCAAGGCAAAGAAGAGGAAGAGGCGGCACTGGTATTAGGCGCTTCCGGTTGGAAAATGCTGTGGCACGTGACTCTACCTAATGTGAAGTGGGGCCTGATTTATGGCGTGATTTTGACCAATGCGCGCGCCATGGGTGAGTTTGGCGCGGTGTCTGTGGTGTCTGGCCATATCCGTGGCCTCACCAATACCATGCCGCTGCATGTCGAGATTTTGTATAACGAATATAACTATGCTGCTGCCTTTGCCGTTGCTTCATTGCTGACGCTGCTGGCGCTGGTAACCCTGGTCTTAAAAACATATGTCGAATGGCAGGCTTCGCGTGATGCCGCCAATATTGAAAAGGAAGTGACGGCTTAACATGAGTATTACCATTCAACAGATTAACAAGGGTTTTGGCCAATTTAGTGCGTTGCGTGACATCAACCTGCAAGTGCCATCTGGCGAGTTGGTGGCCTTGCTCGGGCCCTCAGGTTGCGGTAAAACCACCTTGTTGCGCATTATTGCCGGCTTAGAATCACCCGATAGCGGCCAGGTATTGTTTGATGGCGTAGACACCACGCACCGCGATGTGCGTGAGCGTCAGGTAGGCTTTGTGTTTCAACACTATGCGCTGTTCCGCCATATGACCGTGTTTGAAAACGTGGCGTTTGGCCTGCGTGTGCGCCCTAAAGAAACCCGGCCGTCAGATGCTGAGATCAAGAAACGGGTGCATGAGTTACTCAAATTGGTGCAATTAGACTGGCTGGCAGACCGCTATCCGCCACAATTGTCTGGCGGCCAACGTCAGCGTATCGCCCTGGCGCGTGCGCTGGCGGTAGAGCCTAAAGTGTTATTGCTGGATGAGCCATTTGGCGCACTGGATGCCAAGGTACGCAAAGACCTGCGCCGCTGGCTGCGTCGCTTGCACGACGAGTTGCATGTGACCAGCGTGTTTGTGACGCATGACCAGGAAGAGGCGCTGGAGGTGGCTGACACCATTGTAGTGATGAATCATGGCCAGGTGGAGCAAGTAGGCTCACCGCAGGCGGTGTACGATCAGCCCGCGACGCCGTTTGTGTATGAATTTTTGGGTAATGTGAATGCATTTGAAACACCGCAAGGCAAAGGCTTTGTGCGCCCTTATGAAATTGCCGTGAGTCGCGAGGCCGCAGCCAATAGCATCGCAGGGGCGCTAACCTATGTGCATTCTGTAGGCTCGCTGGTGCGCCTTGAAATCAAGCGCACAGACAATGAACAATATGTGGATGTGGAACTGGGGCGTGAACAGTTTAACCAGTTGAATTTTCAACAAGGCGAAACGGTGTATTTAAAGCCGACGCAACTGCGCGTGTTTTAAGTAGCGATTAAGTCATTAGCACATTTGTTTTAGAAAAAGGCGAGCCACAGTGCTCGCCTTTTTCATTATCAACTATTAAATTAAATCAATGTTTAATGACATAAACAGAATAACGTTATCATGTCTTGTCACTCCATGATACTTGCTAATATTATGTTAGCCATGGCTGTGACTATGAAAAATCAATGGTATAGCGATGACGTACGACGAACACACCCCTGAAGCTGGTAATCACCCACAATATGCTGAAATACTGGTCACTGATGAGTGGAAAGCCATCTTGGCGAGTACGCCGCCTGCGGTGATTCAGCAAGTGTATGCCTTGATCGGCGACCATATGCAGGAGTTACTCACTGGCTACCGCCACTACTTGAGTACAGACCCGGTATTAAGCAAGGTGCTCAACACCGATGATATGCGCACCAAATGGACGGCGGTGTTTGAAGAGTGGGTGTATCAACTGTTTAGCATGCAGTTTTCGGATGTAAACCACTTTGTGCAAGCGCAGCATGCGCTGGGTATGAAGTTGTCCAGAGTGGGCTATCCGGCGCATTCAGTGTCTAAAAGCCTGCGCATGATCAATGCCTGTATTTTGCGACATATTCTTATGCAAGCGTGGACAGATCAGGCAAAAATGCAATCAGTGATGTATGTGAACCAACTGATTGGCTTGTCGTACGAGATTCGTAACCATGGCTATATGCAGTCTATTTCTGACCAGACCCGGCTGGACGAGTCGTATCGGCTGGCGGTGATTGGCAGCAATATCGCCATGGAAAGAGAGCGTCAGCGCGCATTTTTGACCGAGTGGGAGCGCAATATCCTGGCCTGGTTTTACAGCCCGTCTGACATCGGCCTGCCACGCCTTGCCAAGTCTGAATTCGGTATGTGGTTTTTGCACAAAGCCAGCCTCATGTTCGAGCGCACGCCCAAACTGCAAAACATTTCTGAATGCATTACCAAAATTGATCAACACATATTACCCAAGCTGGAAACTACACAGTACGACGACCGCGCAGCCATTGGCAGCCAGTTTCAGTTGATTCAGCAGGACCTGGTGAAAATCAAATTTGTGATCAATGAAATCTTTGATTCACATATTGAACTGGATAACGCGCGTGACAGCCTGACCCGCTTGTTGAACCGGCGTTTTATCCATACCGTACTTTCGCGCGAAATCGCTTTGCAAAAGCGCGCGGGCGCCATTGGTTTTGCGGTGTTGATTCTAGATCTGGATCACTTTAAAGCGGTGAATGACAGCCATGGCCATGCCGCTGGCGATATGGCCTTGCAGAGGGTGGCGACGTTAATGACTGAGTCTGTACGACCATCAGACTTTGTCTTTAGGTATGGCGGTGAAGAAATGCTGCTTATCCTGGTTGAGGCCGATGCCGCGACCGCTGAACAGGTGGCAGAAAGTATCCGCGCCAAAGTCGCCCAGGCCCGTATACAGGCACCGGGTGGTGAGTCTATTTCACTCACCGTGAGTATTGGTGGCGCGCTGGCCAAGGGCAAGATTGACTATGAGTCAGTGATCGCAGAGGCAGACAAAGCGCTCTATCGGGCAAAACATGCAGGTAGAAACCAAGTGATGATGAGCGCGTAAGCAGCGATCATTTTTCACGCACGATATTGCCAGTCACCACATAACGCTGCTTGCCATCAATAATGGTGGAATAGACCTGCATGGTATTCAAGTTAATGACCTGAGTGACATTTATACCGGTTTTCTCTACCCAGCTTGCAAAGTAAACCTTGTCGGCCACCCTAAAACGTTCAGGTGTTTCTATGCCATGCGCGCCTTTCTCTGCGCCCTTGATACATTGCCAAGCCATGGCTTTATCGTCTTTGACGGTGACCCGGTAAACGCTGTCGCCTGCATATTGATAAAGAAACTGACCAATATAAGGCTCGGCTGCACAGGCCATACTAGCAAACGTTGAAAGTAACAGGCCTGTCATCAGTGTTTGCAGGTGTTTCATGGGGCGTTTCCTTGTATCAAAAATCAGTGGTGACGCATTGCAGACAATACGTGTGTTTACTTCAGGTCTGGAATCAAATGCCCGAGCTTGCTGGATTTGGTTTGCAGATACTTCAAGTTTTCTGCCGTCGGTGTGGTAAGCAGCGGTACTTGCTGGTGAACGCTGATGCCCAAGGCTTGCAGGGCGGTGCGCTTCTCCTGGTTATTAGACAGCAAGCGGATGCTGTCAATGTCAAAATAGCCCAGCATATCGGCGGCGGCTTCATAAGTGCGCGCATCCACCGGCAAACCCAGTGCGACGTTCGCCTCTACCGTATCCATGCCCTGGTCTTGCAGGGCATAAGCACGAATTTTATTAGTGAGGCCGATGCCACGGCCTTCATGGTTTTTGAGATACAGAATCAAGCCCTGGCCGCTTTGCTGGATCAGACGTTGTGCGTGATGCAGTTGTTCACCGCAATCGCAACGAGTAGAGCCAAACACATCGCCAGTCAAGCATTCGGAGTGCACCCTGACCAGCGGGTCTTGCTTGCCTTGTACTTCACCGCATGCCAATGCGATATGCTCCAGGCCATTGCGGCTATCCGTAAATACATGAATATCAAACACGCCAAACTGGGTTGGTAATCTGGCTGTGGAGGTATGAGATAAAAAAAGCATGTCAGTGAACGTTCGGTGTTAAAGGCTCAAGCTAATATTGTAGCGGTTGTGCGTTTTTTAAAGTATCTCTGATCAATTAATCTTGGCCTGCGGCTGGCTGGAATTCAGCTTGGTTTAAGATGAATACTGTTAAACTTTGCCCAATTTGACTGGTTTCAGGAGTGTTGAACCTATGTTTAGCATGCAACGCCGCCGTTGGATGGCGCTTTTCGTGGCGATCGCTATATTGCTTGCGTTGGTTTTTTTCACCCGCGCAGATTCAGGGGAAAGCCCAGCCAGCGCCAGCCGGTTATCGGCCAAAGGTGATATTTTGAGCCTGGAAAAAATCTCTCAAAAAGCCAAAAGTTATAAACCCGGTGAAATCCTCGAGGTCGAACTCGAGAAGAAGCATGGGCGTTATGTTTATGAAGTGGATATTCTGGATGCCGCCAGCCAGGTGTGGGAGCTGAAGCTGGATGCCAGGAGCGGGCAGCTGTTGAAGATGGAGCAAGATGACTAATGATGCCGGACGATAGGATGCAGGGCGATTAAGATGCGTTTGCTGCTGGTAGAAGATGATGGTGTGCTGGGCACACAAACGCAGCAGGCGCTCAATCTGGCAGGTTATGCCTGTGACTGGCTACAAGACGGCACCGAGGCTTGTATACAGGGGGCGCTGGAGCCTTATGATTTGGTTATCCTTGACCTGGGCTTGCCGGGCCGCTCTGGCCTGGAAGTGCTGGCTGAGTGGCGCGCGCAATCCAGCCGTATGCCGGTGATTGTCTTGACTGCGCGCAGCAGCTGGCAGGAGAAAGTCGAGGCGTTTAACCTAGGGGCGGATGATTATGTCACCAAGCCTTTTCAGATGGAGGAGTTAGTGGCGCGTATTGGTGCTGTGCATAAACGCACGGTTGGCCTGGTGAGTGGCGACTTGGTGGTGCAAGGCATCCGGCTGGATGAGCATACGCAAACCGTGTGGCAAGGCGACACTGCCCATACATTGACCGGCACCGAGTTCAGGCTGTTACGTTATTTGATGTTGCAGCCCGGTCGCATTTTTTCTAAAACCGAACTGACAGAGCACGTCTATGCCTACGATGCCGATAAAGACAGCAATGTGATTGAGGTGTATATCAATCGCTTGCGGCAGAAGATCGGTGCTGACACCATCCAGACCAAGCGTGGCCAGGGCTATATGTTCGCGGGCCCTGCACGATGAAGTCTTTACGGCGGCAGTTGTCACTGGGCCTGACGCTCAGCCTGGTGGGTTTGCTGACTCTGCAATGGGCAGTGGTCACGTTTACCATAGACCATTTAATCCAGTCACAAATGACGGCGCGCATGCAACAAGAGGCCGAGGGCCTGCTGGCTGGCGTATCAGTGAATGCGCGTGGGGAGTTAACGCTGGAGCCGCGACTGATTACTTCCAGTTACCAGCGGCCATTTTCAGGCAGCTATTTTATTGTGCTCATAGACGATGCGCACAAAATACAGTCTCGCTCCTGGTGGGATATCGACATCCCAGTCAGTGCGCTCAAGGTCGGTGAGGAGCGGGTCAGCCATATCACCGGCCCGGAGTCGCAACCTTTGCTGCAATTGGGGCATGCTTACCGTAAACAGCAGCGCACCATCACGATTTATATTGCAGAAAGCCTGGTTGAGTTACAGCAAAGCCTGCGCTTGTTTCACTGGTTGTATGGTGTGTTTTCCTTGCTCGGGCTGTTGGCGTTGCTGGCCTTACAGCGCTGGATTGTGGTGAATACGCTATTGCCTTTGCAGCAGATCAAGGAAAACCTGGCAAAAGTCGGCAGTGGCGAGTTGCAGCAGATCAATGCCAACGGCCCGGCAGAGGTCATGCCGCTTATTAATGAATTTAACCGTATCCTTAAAAGTGCCAGCCAGAAAACCCGTCGCTCGCGGCTGGCTATCGGCAACCTGGCGCATGGGCTCAAAACCCGCTTGGCGCAGCTGCAGTTATTGTCTGGCAGCGAGTCAACCACAGACGATAGCGAATTAAGGCGCATGGTGCAAAGCTGTAGCCAGGAGATTTATCAGGACGTAGAGCGTGAATTAAAACGGGCGCGGCTGATGGGCGATGTGTATACCAGCCAGCAGACCGACCTGGCGTTGGAGCTACCCAAACTGGTGACTGTCTTGCAGAAGATTTACAGTGAAAAAACGGTCGCTTTTGCCTGGCAGCACGATGGACAGCCCCGCGTCATGATAGACCGTGAAGACATGCTGGAATTATTGGGTAATGTGCTGGATAACGCGTTTAAATGGTGTGAAAGCCAGGTGCAACTGCATCTGTCTGTGCAAGACACCATTCAACTGGTGATTGAAGATGACGGCCCCGGCAGTCACGTGCCGGCATTAGAAACCTTGTTGCAGCGCGGCATGCGGATGGATGAATCCAAACCCGGCAGTGGCTTGGGCCTGGCGATTGTGCAGGATATTGTGCAGCATTACCACGGCCAGATTACGCTTACGCATTCTGAGCGTTTGGGTGGTTTGCAGGTGCAAATCAGTCTGGTGCCAGCCTGAGCCAGCACCAGGATTGGGTGCTTAAAACCAGTCGCGGTTGATGCTATTCACCTTGCCGGTTTTAGCATCAATATATACTTCCCACTCGGCACCATTGCTATCAACAATTTCAACTTCGTAGTCCCAGCCAGCGCGAAACTTTCGGCGCTCTAGCTCGACTTCTTTCACCACGCCGGGTTTGGCTGCCAGCGCTTTGCTTTGTGCTTCTTCATGCGAAATCAGGCCAAATGCTTTGGCTTTTTCAGACATCTTTTGTATGTCATGATCGTCATCATCTGCCAGTACGGTTTGACTGGCCATTGTGCCTAAAAACAAGGCAATCATGAGTAGCTTAACGGGTTGGTTTGAGGCTTTAAGCATCGTGTTCTCCTTTGGTGTTGAGTATTCACGATACCTGGCGCGGCTTAATTCACGCTTAATTTGCCCTGATGCATGACTTTAACTTTCATGCATGCTGGGCAAGTGCAGGTTGGGCTGGTGCGTTTTGAGTTGATTAAATAACCAGCGGGTTTCGAGCAGGTTCCATACCCTGAGCATGGCTTCCATATGGTCAAACGGTTTGGTCAAAAAGTCTTTGGCGCCCAGCGCCAGCGCTTTGCGCCGCGTGGCAATGGTGGCATCAGCGGTGAGCACCAGCACCGGCAAAAAGTCATGTGGGCCGACATGGTGTGAGAGCTGGTCAAGCACGGCAAAGCCATCCAGCACTGGCATCATTAAATCCAGCAAAATCAGGTCAGGCTGAAAAGCATTCACTAGATCCATGGTCTTGGTCGAATCTGTCGTGCTAATCACCTGCTCAAACCCTTCTTTGGTTAATAGTTCTTCAAGCAGGCGTAAATTGGCTTCGGCATCGTCAATAATCAAAATTTTGGAGGCACGTAATTGTTCAATATTCATGAGGTCTCGGGCAGGAGTTTTAATAGTAACTGGTTAAAAGCCGCCACATTGAGCGGCTTGGTAAAGTAGTGCGTGATGCCAAGCGCATGCAGGCGTTGCAGGGTTTCAGGCAAAGCATCTGCGCTTAAAATCACAATCGGCGTCGCTTGTAAGTCCTGGCGGCTAGACTGGATATGCTGGATGAGTGACTCACCCGAGCCGTCCGGCAGGTTGAGGTCCAGCAACAGCAAGTCTGGCTGCATGTCGCGTAGCCAAACCATGCTCTCCTGCAAACTGGCGGCCAGATGCAATTTGAGGTGGCGGTGCTTGCTCATAATCGCTTCTATCAATGCCTGATTGCTGTGGTTATCTTCCACATACAAAATATGCCGTTTGGCTGAGCGGTGCGCGGTCGAGGCGGGGAGTGCATTCGGCGCCGGATGGGTGTCAGCTGGCGGCGGCACCTGCTGAGTCGCCTGTTCGGTTTCCGGCAGGCTGATCCAGAACAGGCTTTGGTCCTCAGCCACACCAATCTGGCCACCCATGGCGTCCATCAGTTGTTTGCTGAGCACCAGGCCTAAACCAGTGCCTTCGGTTACCGTGCGCTCGGCCCCCAGGCGGTCAAATGGGGTGAATAAACGCGAGCGTAATGCGGCTGGAATCCCCTGGCCTTGGTCACGGACATCGACCCGGATTTGGCCATTGTGACGGTAAGCACTAAAGGTGACACTGGTATTTTCCGGCCCGTATTTCAGTGCGTTGGCCAAGAGGTTTAAAATCACTTGCAGCAGGCGCTGACGGTCTGCACGCACCTTCAGATCGGGCTCAAAATGCGTTTCTATGCTGATGTCGCGCACTTTTTCCAGCGGCTTCAAGTAGTGGTAAGCCTCTTCTAGCAAGTGGTTGAGGGCAATCACCTCCATAGACATGCTGATATCACCGCTTTCGATCCGTGAAATATCCAGCACTTCATTAATCAATTTGAGCAGGTGTTGGCCCGCGTTATGAATCAGCGTGGCACTGTCTTTTTGCCGACCTTCTGGCAAGTCGTTTTCGAGAATCTGTGCAAAGCCTAAAATGGCATTGAGCGGTGTGCGCAACTCATGACTGGTGCGTGATAAAAAGTTACTTTTGGCAGCACTGGCTTCTTCAGCGTCTACCCTGGCCAAATGGGCTTCTTGTGCGCTTTGCGTCAGCAATTGCGAGGCATGCTCCAGCTCGCTGGTGAGTTCGCCCAGTTCATCGCGGCTAATGCTGGGCAGCGCCAGCGGCTCACCTTTCACCAGGTGGATGGCGCTATCGCGGATGGTTTTAACGCGGGCCACAATGGTTTGAGTAAACAGCCAGACGCCAATTAAGGAGCCGACGACGCCTGCAATCACCGCCATCAGCGTGATACGCAAATTGCGTTTGCGCTCGTAAATCACTTCTTTTTTATCTTGGTCGACGATGGCGGATTCGCGCAGGCTCATGCGATCAAGGTGCGCGCGTAATTGCGTTAAGGCATTGCCTTGTGAACTGAATTTACCAATCAGCGCTTCATCTGCTTCGTCTTCACTATGGCTGGCGAGTATCGCCAGGTCATCCAGGTTTTTGTCTACCAGCGGATGAATGACTTGTAACAGGTGTTGCTGTGAGCGGTCATCGAGGTTGTGCTCCAGGGAGCTCAACAACTGCGGCATGCTTTGCTTGGCGCTTTCATAACCGGCCAGAAACTGGCGGTTGCCGGTGAGTAAAAAATCGCGCACCCCGGTGGAGGCCTCTAGCAACAAAGTTTGCAGGGTTTGAATATCCTGCTGGATTTGCAGCGCGTTTTGCACGCGTCTTTCGAGCAAGGCGGCTTGTTGCTCGCTCTCAAAAATCAGCGCTAATGACGCGAGCAGTACGGTGAGGGGCAAGGCATTGAGGACGATGCCTTTAGTGGTGAGCGATAAATCCTGCCACAAATGATTCAGGCGGCTGGTGAGCTGTGCCATGGGCTTAAACATGCTTAGTCTCATAGTCCGTCACTCTTAAATCCGGCTTCGACGGCCTTGACTGCCGCTTGGGTGCGGTCGTTTAAGTCCAGTTTACTTAAGATCCGCTCGATATGGATTTTAACCGTGCCGGGTGAAATGCCCAGTTTTTGTGCCAATGCGGCGTTACTGGGCCCGGAAGGCAGCAAAGCAAATACTTCACGCTCACGTGGCGTGAGTTTTTGCAGGTAGCTGTCGTCAATCAGGCTATTGGCTTTCGCCTGGCCTTGCAAGGCAAACCCCAGCACGCCGCACACACTATGCAGAACTTGTAAACTGCCAGCACTTAAGGGGTTGCCGGTGATTAATCCCAGTAAACCAACTGCGCGTTGCTGGCAGGCAATCGGCAGGTGGTAGCAATGCCATGTGGTTTGCTCAGCGTTGGTTTGCAGCGTCCACAGGCTAGGCACAAATTGCGTATGCACCTCAAAATGTATGGGCTCTTTGAGCCACTGTGCCAATGCCCCCAGCATGGGCACGCGGGCGCCAATCGGAAAGGTTTTGCCACGCTGGGCCAGTATTTTTAATGCTCCGGCATGTTGTTGGCTAATCAGGCCGTGTGGGGCACCAAATTGCATGCACACTTCATCCAGCAGCCATTGCATGAGGTCTTCTGACCAGCCGTGGCTGAACAATTTCTGTCCAAAGCGCTCAAATAGCCTGTCATGTGCCATTTGCACTTGGGTTTGTTTAAGCGCACTGCGTAAGGCAAAGGCGCTTTCTGTGGGTGGGGGGCTGTCGTTCGGCATATGCCGTTAAGTATATACCGAACTACCTATATCGGTAGATTTATTGATGACAATACACGGGCAAAATGCAATCCATCGTGAATGCAATCAGATTCACACCAACAGAACAACTTGTCTGAATGACGATTTAAAGGAGAAACACCATGCGTACATTAACAACAGTAGCAGCAATGATCCTCGGTTTGAGCCTGGCTGTGCCAGCACAAGCGGTTGAAACCAATGCTGGCGACGCTGTTCACAATACACACCATGTGCAGTTTTTAGGTAAGCGTGCTTACCAGCAACCAGTGGTGGCAAAAGCGGATGCAGACCAAGCCTGGGTAGGCGCCACACTGAGAGTTGACCAGAGCAACCAGCAACAAATATTGAAAATGCACTCACTGGGCAAGCGCGCTTACTAGTCAGTGTTGCGTAAGGTTGTTGCGACATAATCACTTTACACCTGCCCAAAAGGTGTATACACAAACAAATTATGTAGGAGCGAAAAATGAGCAAATTATTATTGGCAGTATTAGTCGCATTTGGTTTAATGGCTAATGCGCAGGCAGACGAGTCTATCGACCAGGACGCTGCGACAGTGAAGCAGATGCATGAACACAACTTTTTGGGTAAGCGTCCTTATGCCAAAACGCCAGTGGCCAAGCAAAACCCTGATGAAAAATGGGTGGGCGCAGGGATCGTGACTGACCAACCCGAAAAAGGCTTCGACAAGCATCAGCAAATGCGTTTGAACTTTATTGGTAAACGCCCTTATAACGCAGGCACCGCCGCTGACTAAACATGCGTTGGCCATTGCTCTGAACAATAACCCCGCATCATTGCGGGGTTTTGTGTGTCATCACGTCAGTCTATAAAAATTAACAATATAACAATAATTTTGTTTGTGAAGGATATACACCATGTCAATCTCCGTGCAGGGGTCTGCTATGACAGACCTGTTTAAACACGTCAACCGAGACTTGCCAGCCTCTATTGTCGTGTTCTTTGTAGCATTACCGCTTTGTTTAGGGATCGCGCTGGCTTCTGGTGCGCCGCTATTTTCTGGCGTGATTGCAGGGATTATCGGCGGTATTGTGGTGGGCCTCGCCAGTGGCTCGCAATTAGGTGTGAGTGGCCCGGCGGCTGGTTTGGCCGTGATTGTGATGGCTGCGATTGCCAATTTGGGCTCTTACGAGGTTTTTTTAGCGGCGGTGGTGCTGGCGGGTGTGTTCCAGTTTTTGCTGGGGCAGTTTAAAGCAGGCTTTATTGCCTATTTTGTGCCTTCTTCAGTCATTACCGGCATGCTGACCGGCATAGGCTTGCTGATTATCCTCAAGCAGATTCCACATGCCTTTGGTTATGATGCCGACTACGAGGGCGATGAGTCGTTTGACGCGTTTGCCGGGCATGATACTTTTAGCGATATTCTGCAGGCGTGGAATTTATTAACGCCAGGGGCAGTATTGATTGCGGCGGTGTCGTTTGTGATTCTGATTTTGTGGGATACGGTGCTGACCAAAAAACACCGGTTGTTCCAACTGCTGCAAGGGCCGATTGTGGTGGTGTTGGTCGGTATTTTGTTCAATGTCGCCTTTATGCGCGGCTGGTTGAATTTTTCATTGGCTGAAGATCAAATCGTGCGCTTGCCGGTGGCGAGCAGCCTGGGCGAATTTGCCAGCTTCTTTACCCATCCTGATTTTAGCCAGGTGACGCAGCCACTGGTGATTAAAACCGCGTTAGTGATGGCGATAGTCGCCAGCCTGGAAACCCTGCTATGCGTGGAAGCAACCGATAAGCTGGATGTGCTAAAACGCGTGACGCCAACCAATAAAGAGCTCAAGGCGCAAGGCCTGGGCAATATTGTGTCTGGCCTCATTGGAGGCTTGCCCATTACACAGGTGATTGTGCGTAGTAGTGCCAACGTCACGTTTGGGGCGCAAACTAAATTATCTGCCATTTTGCATGGCTTCTGGCTGTTGCTGAGTGCCATTACCATCGCCAGCTTCCTTAACCTGATTCCTTTGGCCAGCCTGGCCACCATTTTGATTATGGTGGGTTACAAGCTAGCAAAACCCAATTTGTTCAAGCAAATGTACCAGTTGGGTTGGGAGCAGTTTATTCCATTTATGATAACCATCATCGCCATTGTGTTTACTGATTTGCTCACAGGCATAGGCTTGGGGTTGGTCGTTGCGGTGTTTTTTACTTTGCACCACAGCTACCGCAACTCGCACTACATCAAGCAAACCCGCTCTACCAGAGAAGGCAAAGAGGTGTATGAGTTGGTGCTGGCAGAAGAAGTCTCATTTTTTAACAAGGCCAGTATTCTTGAGGTCTTAGAGGCGATTCCACCCAATAGTAAAGTGGTGATTGATTGCTCAAACAGCAAAGCAATCGCTTATGATGTCGTCGAATTTATTCACGGCTATCAGCAGCATGCCAAACTGAAAAATATTGATGTAGAAACCATTGATTTCAAACCACCGCAGCATATGCTCGGACATTAACCAAAAAAGCATGGCTAATAAGTCATGCACAACAATCATTGAGTAGAGGATACATATATGTACAAGCACCCATTACTGGACCGCGACAAAATGACTGCGCGTGAAGCACTGGATATTTTGATTGAAGGTAATCACCGTTTCATTACCGACCGCGAACAGGACAAGGACTTCAAGAGCCTGATTCAAATCACTAAAGACAAGCAACATCCATTCTCGTCATTTTTAAGTTGCAGTGACTCACGTGCGCCAGTCGAGTTGTTATTTGATCAGGCACTGGGTGACGTCTTCAGCGTACGCCTGGCTGGTAACATTGCCTCAGACAAAGCCATCGGCAGCCTGGAGTTTGGCAGCAAGTATTTAGGCAGCAAACTGATTGTAGTGATGGGACATAGCTCTTGCGGCGCGGTGAAAGCCGCGTGTGACGACTTTAAAGATGGCCATATTGGCGAGATTATCAACCTGATCAAGCCGTCTATCCGTCATGAAAAAACCATTACCGACCCGGCACAGCGCAACTCTAAAAACAGTGATTTTGTGGAGAAAATTTGCGCGTTAAACGTGAAGTATCAGATTGACACCATTATTCGCTGCAGCGACATTATTGATGATATGTTGCAAACCAAGCAGATTGGTATCGTCGGCGCCGTCTACGATATTTCAAATGGTAAAGTCGACTTTCTGGAAGATACTTTTATTGGCTAAGTGTGAGTGACTGACACAAAAAAGCCGATGCATGCATCGGCTTTTTATTTAACGGTCAGGCCATTAATGATGGCCTTCTTTAGCCAGGTTAATGCTGTATTTAGGAATCTCCACCGTCACATCTGCCGTTTGCAGAATAGCCTGGCAAGACAGGCGTGACTGCGGTGTCAGGCCCCAGGCGCGATCCAGCATGTCATCTTCGTCTTCTTCAATCTCATTCAGGCTTTTAAAGCCCTCACGTATCACCACATGGCAAGTGGTACAGGCACAGACACCGCCACAGGCGTTATCAATATCAATATCGTGTTTTAACAAAGCATCGCAAATTGAGGTGCCTGGTTCGGCCTCAATCACCGCCCCTTGTGGGCAGATGTCGGCATGGGGCAGTACAGTAATTTTTGGCATGTTTTATAGTTCCAGTGAATCCAGGTTTTTGCCGGCAAGGGCTTTTTGTACTGAGGCGTCCATGCGCTTGGCGGCAAAGTCTTCTGTGGCATGGTTGAGTGCCTCGCTCGCCTGCTTGACCGCATGGCTATCCGTGCCTTGGCATAAAACCAGCAGGGCATCGATATGGGTTTGTATCTGTAAGCGTTCGTCTGCACTCAGTAATGTGTCACCATCTTCAGCCAATGCGGCTTCAATGGCTTCAATCAGGCGTTGCGCATCGACCACGGCTTCGCGCAGCATGCGCGCGGCTTTATCGCTTTCGGCTGCGCCAAACGAGTCTTTGAGCATGTTGGTGATCTGGTCTTCGTTTAAGCCGTAAGACGGTTTCACAGTGATGTTAGCTTCCACGCCATTGGTTTGCTCACGTGCACTGACCGACAACAGCCCATCGGCATCGACTTGAAAGGTGACGCGAATACGCGCCGCCCCTGCCGCCATTGGTGGAATACCGCGCAGTTCAAACCGTGCCAGTGAGCGATTGTCGCTGACCAGCTCGCGCTCACCTTGTACGACATGAATCGCCATCGCTGTTTGGCCATCTTTATAGGTGGTAAAGTCTTGTGCGCGCGCAATCGGCAAAGTTGAGTTACGCGGAATCACTTTTTCAACCAACCCACCCATGGTTTCCAGGCCTAGTGAGAGCGGGGTGATGTCGAGCAACAGTAATTCATCGTCGCTGCGGTTACCTGCCAGCACATTGGCTTGTATGGCAGCGCCGAGGGCAACAACTTTGTCCGGGTCAAGGTTAGTCAGCGGCTCTTGCTCAAAAAAAGCCTGCACGGCATGGCGGATATGCGGCATGCGCGTGGCGCCGCCAACCAGTACCACGCCTTTAATCTCGTCTATGCTTAAACCGGCATCACGCATGGCTTTACGCGTCGGGCTTAAGGTTTTAATCACCAAGTGCTCTGTCAGCGTCACAAATTGGGCGACCGACAGGGTTTCATCGACCAATGCGCCGTTACTCAGTTTGCAGACGATATTGGCTTCATGATTATCGGTCAGCCATTCTTTGGCCTGACGCGCTTTGCTCAGCAGTAAGCGCGTATCTTCTTCGCTGAGCGGCTTGAACTCTGTGGTTTTACTGCGCACCTGATCCAGTACCCAGCAAAAAATACGGTGATCAAAATCATCGCCACCCAAAGCAGAGTCACCATTGGTAGCCAACACTTCAAACACGCCTTTGCTCAGGCGCAAGATGGAAATATCAAAGGTGCCACCGCCCAGGTCATAGATCACATACACGCCTTCGGCGGCATTATCGAGACCATAGGCCACGGCTGCTGCCGTGGGTTCATTGAGCAGGCGTAACACATGCAAGCCTGCCAGGCGCGCGGCATCTTTGGTGGCCTGGCGTTGTGCGTCATCAAAGTAGGCCGGCACGGTGATCACGGCGCCGGTGAGCTCGCCACCCAAGGCTTTTTCAGCACGTGCTTTCAGGGTTTTTAAAATCTCGGCAGAAATCTCTACCGGGCTTTTTAAACCATCCCGTGTTTTGATTTCGAGGATGCCTTGCGAGCTATCATTTTCAACAAAATGATAGGGGATATGCGCTCTATCGGTAATGTCGTGCAAGGCCCGGCCCATAAAGCGTTTGACCGAGACGATGGTATTCACCGGGTCCAGGCTTTGCGCCGCTTGTGCTTCGTGGCCAACAATCACTGTATTGTCCAGGTAACGTACCACTGAAGGTAGCAGGGCGTGACCATGTTCGTCATGCAACACCGTGCTCATGCCGCTACGTACCGTGGCTACCAGCGAGTTAGTGGTGCCTAAGTCTATGCCCACTGCCAGCTTGTGCTGATGCGGGGCAGGCGATTGTCCGGGTTCTGAGATCTGTAATAGTGCCATGAAACTCTACTCTTCCAACTGAGCGATCAGTTGATTCACATCTTCACTCACTTTATCAATAAACCGCAATTTGCGTACCGTCAGGGCTGCTTGCGTTGGGGCGGCCACAATCTCAATGGCGACTTGCTGTTGTAACATGTTGGCTTGTGCCCGCATTTCTTTTAGCAAGGCATCCAGCGCGGCAATATCTTTGCCAACCCTGGCGTCATCCATGGCTTCACGCCATTCCATTTGCGCCATTAAAAAATCACCGGGCATGGCCGTGTTGTTTTCTTCATCGGTGGTAATATCTTGCAGTTGCAACAAGTAACGTGCGCGCGATGTAGGCTGTTTGAGCGCCTGGTAAGCTTCATTCACGTAGGTCGCCATTTGCATGGATTGCATGCGCTCAGCTGGCGACGCATTCACAAACTTATCCGGGTGTACTTCAGCTTGTAACTTGCGGTACTTGGCATCCAGCAAGGACATGTCCAGCTCAAATTGTTGCGGCAGCTGAAAGAGGGCGAAATAGTTTTGCATAGTCTATAGGCCGCAGAGGCACACTTGCATCTCTGCGTGTATTGGCGGCAAGGTTAAACGGTAAACGACTCGCCGCAACCGCACTCGTCTTTCACGTTAGGGTTGTTGAACTTAAAGCCTTCGTTCAACCCCTCTTTGGTAAAGTCGAGCTCAGTGCCGTCAATGTAAACCAGGCTTTTCGGGTCAACAATGACCTTGATGCCATGGCTTTCAAACGCCGTATCTTCTGCGTGCATTTCATCCACAAATTCCAGCGTGTAGGCCATGCCTGAACAGCCAGTTGTTTTCACGCCCAGGCGTAAACCGAGGCCTTTGCCACGGTTGGCCAAAAACTTTTCCACGCGGTTGGCGGCTGTTTCAGTCAGGGTAATCGCCATCTTAGTGACCTTGTTTAGATTTCAAGTCAGCAATCGCAGATTTAATCGCATCTTCTGCCAACACTGAGCAGTGGATTTTGACCGGCGGTAACGCCAACTCTTCAGCAATTGCCGAGTTCTTGATTTCTTGCGCCTGGTCCAGCGTTTTGCCTTTTAACCATTCGGTCACCAGTGAGCTCGACGCAATCGCAGAGCCGCAGCCATAGGTTTTAAATTTGGCATCTTCAATCACGCCAGCATCGTTCACCTTGATTTGCAGTTTCATCACGTCACCACATGCTGGCGCGCCGACCATGCCGGTGCCTACATTCGGGTCGCTTTTGTCCAGAGAACCCACGTTACGTGGGTTTTCGTAGTGGTCTAATACTTTATCTGAGTAAGCCATGTTGTTGCTCCTATCAATTAAATCGCGATTTACACAGTGTTTTTCGCGTTTTAATTTTTAACAATATTTCTTTAATGAATAAAAAATTGCAGATTTGACTGTCTGGCAAGGCGGAAGAGTGCGCCGTTTAGTCCATCTAAACAAGCACTCTGACAACGCCGCCAGGCGGTCAAAGATCAATTTTTAATGCTCTGCCCATTCTACTTTGGACAAATCAACCCCATCCTTGAACATCTCCCATAATGGGGACAGTTCACGCAATTTTCCAATTTTGCTCTTTAACAGGTCAATCGTGTAATCGACATCGGCCTCAGTCGTGAAGCGGCCAATGCTGAAGCGGATTGAGCTATGTGCCAGTTCGTCCGAGCGGCCCAGGGCGCGCAATACATAGCTAGGCTCTAAGCTGGCAGAGGTACACGCAGAACCGGAAGAGACTGCAATATCTTTAATCGCCATGATCAGTGATTCGCCTTCAACGTAGTTAAAGCTGACGTTAAGGTTGTGCGGCACGCGATGATCGAGGTCACCGTTGACATAGGTTTCTTCGATTTGCAGCAGGCCGTTTAACAGGCGGTCACGCAGTATGCGGATACGCTCGTTTTCGCTGGCCATTTCTTCATGTGCGATGCGAAAAGCCTCGCCCATACCTGCAATCTGGTGCGTGGCCAGGGTGCCGGAGCGCATGCCGCGCTCGTGACCGCCACCGTGCATTTGCGCTTCGATACGGATACGTGGTTTACGACGCACATATAATGCACCCACGCCTTTAGGGCCGTAAGTTTTATGGGCAGAAAAGCTCATTAAATCTACCGGCAGTTGCTCGAGGTCAATCGTGACCTTGCCGGTGGCTTGTGCGGCATCGACGTGGAAAATAATGTTATTGGCACGGCAGACGTTGCCCAGCGCTTCAATATCCTGAATCACGCCGATTTCGTTATTGACCAGCATAATGGAGGCCAGTACGGTGTCCGGGCGAATCGCGGCTTTGAATTTTTCAATATCAATCAGGCCATCGGCTTCTGGCTGCAAATAAGTGGCTTCGTAGCCCTCACGCTCTAACTCGCGTACGGTGTCCAGCACGGCTTTGTGCTCGGTGGCCGCGGTGATGATGTGCTTACCCTTGCTGGCGGCATAAAAGTGCGCAGCGCCTTTAATCGCCAGATTATTCGACTCGGTGGCACCTGACGTCCACACGATTTCGCGTGGATCGGCATTCACCAGTTTGGCGACTTCTTCACGCGCATTTTCTACCGCGTGCTCGGCTGTCCAGCCATAGGGGTGGCTACGCGAAGCCGGGTTGCCAAAGTCTTCGGTCAGGTAAGGAATCATTTTTTGCGCCACGCGCGGGTCTACCGGTGTGGTCGCAGAGTAATCCAGATAAATCGGCTTTCTTTCAGACATGTCTCATGCTCTTTCAATTAAAGTCTTATGCCGCAACGGCACTTAATCCTTTCAGACGCTGCACTTGTTGCTGCAACGCTGCTAAAAACTGGGTGATTTCTTCACTACTATTACTATCGCTCAAGCTCACACGCACAGCGCCACGTGCTAAATCTGGCGTGATCCCCATGGCCAGCAATACATGGCTAGGCTCTGTGCTATCACTGGAGCAGGCAGAGCCACTGGCCACTGCAAACCCCGCTTTGTCTAGCGCGGTGACCAGTGTTTCGCCCTCAATGTTAGGCATGGCAAAAAAACTGGTATTGGGCAAACGTTCAGCCTGCTGTGCAAAAATCACGGCGCCCAATGTGTTTAAACCGCTTTCTAATTGGCCACGCAACTGTTGAACGGTGGTATGACGGCTAGCCATTGATTGCATGGCTAACTGGGCGGCCTGTGCAAAGCCGATAATACCTGCCACATTTTCCGTGCCGCTACGCAAACCACGTTCTTGACCGCCACCATGCAACAAGGGCGCAATATCCACACGCTTGTCTAGAATTAATGCGCCGACGCCTATCGGGCCGCCAATTTTATGGCTGGAAATCGTCATCGCCTGCACACCTAGTGCGCTCATATCGACGGCGATTTTGCCAAACGCCTGTACCGCATCCGTATGCAATAGTGCAGCATGCGCTTTTGCCAGCTTGGCCAGCTCGGCCACAGGCTGTATGGCACCGGTCTCGTTGTTTGCCAGCATGGCAGAAACTAATCCTGTGCGCGTGCTCAGCGCTTGTTCTGCTTGCGCCAAGTCAATCACGCCCTGGCTGTTGACGCCAATTTGCGCTACTTTCCAATCCTGCCAGGCCAAAAACTGTGCCGGGCGTGTCACGCACGGGTGCTCAATGCTGCTGATCAGTAATTGTGACGGGCTCAAGTTGCTGGTGATGCCTTTGACCGCGAAGTTATTGGCTTCGGTGCCGCCAGAAGTAAACACCACTTGTGATGCCTGTACGCCCACACATTCAGCAATCTGCTTTCTGGCTAGTTCCATCGCGTCACGCGCGTTGCGGCCATACACATGGCGGCTGGTCGGATTGCCTGTTGCCTGGGTTAACCAAGGCAACATCGCTTCCAGTACCTGCGGTTTTAGCGCGGTGGTGCTGTTATGATCAAAAAAAGCAGTTTTTTCTGTCATGGCCAAGTATTAGGCAGCAATGGTTGCTTCAGAGCCGCATTTTCTTGGGGAGAACACAACGGTGCCTGCGCCTTTTTTGCGCTGCATATCGACCATGTCTGCCAGGCTGACGCCTGATAAATAGTCAAGAATTTTGCTGTTTAATGAAGCCCACAACTCATGCGTCATGCAGCGGCCTTCGTCATGGCAGTTCTCGTTGCCACCACATTGGGTCGCATCAATTTGCTCATCCACGGCGGTAATAATGTCGGAGACTGAGATTTCATTATGCGCTTTGGCAATGCGGTAGCCGCCGCCTGGTCCGCGCACGCTGGAAACCAGACCTTGTTTGCGCAAACGGCTGAATAATTGTTCAAGATAGGACAGCGAAATGCTTTGGCGTTCGCTAATGCCCGCCAATGTCACGGGCTTGTCTGCTTCGTAGAGCGCGATGTCCAGCATCGCGGTGACAGCAAAACGTCCTTTGGTGGTTAATCGCATCTTGAGATGACCTTTTAAAACAGAGTTGAATAATATAATAACCTACTGTTTTAGTCAATTATTATGGCCGAAAAGTTCAGTGCTTGATGGGGGCGCCTGAGATTAACAAATGCAGGCCAGTATGGCGGGTTAGCGGCTAGTCGGGTTTCTTGGCAAATGCTTCGCCAACGTTGCTGTCTGTTTCGGTGTCACTCAATTTGGCTAGTTGCACTTTGAGTTCTGCAATCTCGGCTTCTTGCTTGTGGGCGTGATCCAACAGGCTATTAATCGCTTTAATCATGGGGTCGTTTTCATCATTGCCGACGGCGTAGGCGCTAAAGCCCATTTTTTGTGCGGCATCCTGGCGTTGCTTGGCTTTTTCCTCCTCCAGAATGCGGGCCGGAATGCCCACTGCGGTGGCGCCTTCAGGCACGTCTTTGACTACCACGGCGTTAGAACCAATCTTTGCGTTTTTACCAATCGTAATCGGGCCCAGCACTTTTGCACCTGCGCCAATCACCACGCCGGCTTCGAGTGTCGGGTGGCGTTTACCTTTGTTCCAACTGGTGCCGCCCAAGGTCACGCCATGATAAAGCGTGCAATCATCGCCAATAACTGCAGTTTCACCGACAACGACGCCCATGCCGTGGTCAATAAATACACGGCGGCCGATGGTGGCGCCTGGGTGGATTTCGATGCCGGTGATCCAGCGCCCAAAGTGCGAGAGGGCGCGACCCAGCCAGTAAAGACGGTGACTCCACAACCAATGGCTAAAGCGGTGCAAAATCAGAGCGTGCACACCGGGGTAAGTGGTCAGAATCTCGAAATGGGTACGTGCCGCCGGGTCGCGGTCAAACACAATCGAAATATCTTCTTTAAGGTGCTTAAACATGGGCGCATTATGCCATTAAGTTTCGTGCGCGTCTAAAAACCGGCACGGGGATGCTTAGTATTTGCTGTGTTTTTTTGGATTGACGGTCAGGGTTAAAATGCCGCGCAATAAGTTCACTTCTTCTTTTTCTAGCCGGGTGCGTCCATACAAGCGGCGCAGGCGCTCGAACAGCTTTTTGGGCGCACGTGGATTGATATAGCCTATGTGTTCCAGCACTTCACGCATGTGTTCATAAAAACGTTCGAGGTCCTCTTGGGTGGCCAGTTCTGTTGGTTTTTCTTGGTAGTGCAGTTGGCCGGTGGTGATCGCCATACGTGTTTCATAGCTCATGATTTGCACCGCTTGCGCCAGGTTGAGCGACGTATATTCCGGATTGGCCGGAATCGTCGCCAATACATGGCAGCGATCAGCCTCGGCATTGCTTAAACCGCTCATTTCGGTGCCAAACACCAGCGCGACCTCACTGTGGCTGGCGACTGATTTTACTTCTTGCGCCGCTTCGCGCACCGTCATCACTTGTTGCGACAGTGAGCGTTCTTTGCCGGTGACGCCAATCACAAACTGACAATCGGCCAGAGCTTCTTCCAGCGTGTTTGTCACCACGGCGGTTTCCAGCACGCCAGCGGCATTCACCGCCAGCGAGGTCGCCTCAGCGTCTGGAAAGTGTTTGGGGCGCACCAGATACAAGCGACTCAAACCCATGGTTTTCATTGCGCGCGCGGTCGATCCAATATTGCCAGGATGGCTGGTTTGGCAGAGGACAACGCGGATATTATCGAAGAGTGTGGTCATGAGATGTCTGGTAACGCGACACAAAACAAGTAATTCATTTTGTGAACGCCTGATAAAACGTTAAAATGCTATTTTATCAGTTGAACCTCGATTACACAGCATGCATCCTACCTTAAATGTTGCCATCAAAGCCGCGCGTGAAGCGGGCAAAATCATCAACCGTGCTGCACTCGATATTGGCGCTTTAAAAATTGAGCAAAAAGACACCAACGACTTTGTCAGTGAAGTTGATCGCGGTGCCGAGCAAGCCATTATTAATATCCTGAAAGATGCCTATCCAAAGCATGGTTTCTATGGTGAAGAAAGCGGTAAATCCAATACCGAGTCAGACAGCATCTGGATTATTGACCCGCTCGATGGCACCACCAACTTTTTGCACGGCTTTCCAGCCTACTGTATTTCAATCGCCTTGCAAGAAAAAGGTGTGTTGACCCAGGCTGTGATCTACGACCCAGTGCGTAACGACTTGTTTACCGCCAGCAGAGGCAGCGGCGCGTTTTTAAATAACCGCCGTATTCGCGTCACCCAGCGCACCAAATTACAAGAGAGTCTGATTTCTACCGGTTTCCCGTTTAAAGATTTTAGCTACCTCGACACCTATATCAATATTTTCCGCGACATGGCGAAAAAAACCTCAGGTTTGCGTCGTCCTGGTTCGGCTGCGCTTGATTTAGCCTATGTGGCTGCTGGCTTTGCTGATGGTTTCTTTGAAATTAATCTTTCACCATGGGATATTGCAGCGGGTGCTTTGTTGGTACAAGAAGCTGGCGGTATTGTTGGTGACTTTGAAGGTAACGAAAGCTGGTTACGTACGGGGAATATTGTGGCGGCTAACCCAAAAGTGTTTGGGCAAATGCTGCAAGTGATTGCACCGCATTTGACTGAGCGGATTAAGACACCGACACTTGAGTCGTAAGTGCTCCTCTCGTACTGCATGATGAGCCCGGGTAGAAATATCCGGGTTTTTTTTGTGGGGATGGGGCGGGGCGGTCATTTTTCCTCAGTCAAGTTTAATCTTAATATGCGTCATTCTGGCGTTGGCCAGAATCCAGGCGTGGTGAGACTGCAATAAAAGGTTGTTCTTTGGTTGGTAGGTTTCTTTTCTCTTTTAGAGACGTAGGGTGGGCATTGATGCTCACGCGGTTGTTGTTTGTTTCGTTGCTTTTCGCCTTGTTGGCGAGTTACTTTTCTTTGCTTGCACAAAGAATAAGTAACCAAAAGAAATGCACCCCAGCTTCCGCTTGTTTCCTGCGTTGCTCGTCAAAGTGGGCGTCCATCGAAACTCGCCCTGACAAGCCACACACTTCGTGGCTTGTTGCGGAACTCGGACAGCCGATGGCCGAAACCTCCCACTTCGCCTGCGCTACTCGGCGCGGCAGATGGGGACCCCGAACACCGTGCGACTGCCACCGAAAGCGGATTGAAGAAAAAGAATCTGGTTTTTTAACCGTCCAAACTGTGGTGCAGCTACTTAAATGAGAAGAATCCCATCCCATCGCGCTGAGTAGCGGAGACAAAATAAGGAAGAAGGGAGCGACTGTTTGAGCTCCGCGGCAGCTTGCGGTGTGTGCAAGCTGCTAGGGCGAGTTTCGTGACCGCTTATTTTGTTGATAACTAAGACTGCGCAGCAGTCTGTTACGGCGTAGGCTAACTCGCGAAGCGATGTTAAGCGTAGCGGCCGAAGCCAGCAACGCAAGGAAGCCGAAGGCCGTGATGGCTGGGTGTCGTCCTCTTTGGTTACTTTCTGGGGGGCAAGCACCAGAAAGTGACTCGCCTAAAGGCGAAAAAGACATTTTTCAAAATGCACAATGCTAAAATTCAAAAGAATTTCTTTCTTACATCATCTTGATTTCTCTGTTGTTGAGCAAAGAATCTCTCCGCAAAAAAGCATTCTTTTGTTGTAAGATGCACTGGCTATTAAATCCAATCATCTTTAAATCTAAAGTTTCCTGCATGTCCTTCGAAAACCACACCCCGATGATGCGTCAATACCTGACGCTGAAAGCACAGTATCCCGATATGCTGCTGTTTTACCGCATGGGTGATTTTTACGAACTGTTTTTTGAGGACGCCGAAAAAGCATCGCGTTTGTTAGGCATTACGCTGACCCGCCGCGGTGCGAGCAATGGCGAGCCGATCAAGATGGCGGGGTTGCCTTACCATGCCGCCGAAGGCTATCTGGCCAAGCTGGCAAAAATGGGCGAAGCGGTGGCGATTTGTGAGCAGGTGGGCGACCCGGCAACGTCTAAAGGCCCGGTGGCGCGTGAGGTGACACGTATCCTTACACCCGGCACCTTGACCGATGCGGCGCTGCTGGATGAAACCCGTGACAATACTTTGCTGTGTGTGGCCAAAGGCGAGGGTGTGCTGGGTTTGGCGTGGCTGAACCTGGCTTCTGGCGAGTTTGTGTTAAGCGAAATTGCGCCTGGGCATTTGTCGCAAGAGCTGGAGCGCATCCATCCGGCCGAGTTGGTGCTGGCTGAAGATCATCGCTCTGATGTGTTGGAGCAAGCCCGTTGTGCCAGAAAACGGCTGGCACCCTGGCAGTTTGATTGGGAGACTGCCCAGCGCAGTTTGACCCAGCAATTTAATACGCATGATCTGGCTGGGTTTGGCTGTAGTGACATGCCTGCGGCGGTGACGGCGGCGGGGGCCTTGCTTGAGTATGTGAAACACACGCAGCGTACGGCGCTGCCGCATATTGTCGGTTTGCGGGTAGAGCAGAGTACGCATTATTTGCAACTGGATGCAGCAACAAGGCGCAATCTGGAAATTGACACCACTATCCGTGGCGAGCCGAGCCCAACCTTATATTCATTGCTTAACTCAACACAAACCGCGATGGGCGCGCGTTTGTTGCGCCACTGGTTGCATCATCCTCTGCGTGACCAGGCTACGATTCAACAACGCCATTTGTCAGTAGCTGAGTTGTTGCAGCAGTTTCTTGAGAGTGGCTTGCAGCAGGCCTTGCACCCGATTGGTGATATTGAGCGCATGACCACGCGGGTGGCGCTTAAAACCGCGCGTCCGCGTGATTTATCCGGCTTGCGTGATAGTTTGTTACAGTTGCCCGCGATTGCGATGACACTGCCACAAGCCAGTACAATGTTACTGCGTGGCTTGCTGGATGAGTTACAAGTGCCATCATCTGCATTGCAATTGTTGGCACAGGCCATTCAGGCCGAGCCTTCTGCCGTGTTGCGTGAAGGCGGCGTGATCGCCAACGGCTACGATGCCGAGCTGGACGAGCTGCGGGCAATCCAGACCAATCACGGTGACTTTTTGCTGCAATTTGAAGCTGCTGAAAAAGCGCGTACTGGCATTAGCAACCTCAAGGTTGAATACAACAGCGTGCATGGTTTTTATATTGAAATCAGTCGCTTGCAAGCCGAAAGTGCGCCGCCGGAATATCGCCGTCGCCAGACCTTGAAAAACGTTGAGCGCTTTATTACGCCTGAATTAAAAACCTTTGAAGACAAAGTGCTCAGTGCCAATGAGCGCGCATTGGCGCGCGAAAAAATGCTTTACGAGCAGGTGCTGGATACTTTATTACCGCACATTGCTAGCTTGCAGCGGATTGCCACGGCCGTGGCCACGCTGGATGTGCTGGCCTGTTTTGCCGAGCGGGCGCGGGCCTTGCAGTATGTGCAGCCAGAATTTCGTGCCGATAGTGGCCTTGATATTCAATCTGGGCGTCATCCGGTGGTCGAAAGCATTGCTCAGCCTTATGTCGCGAATGATGTGGTGCTGAATCCGTATCGCCAGTTGTTGCTGATTACCGGCCCAAACATGGGCGGTAAATCGACCTTTATGCGGCAGACCGCGCTGATTGTGTTGTTGGCGTATTGCGGTAGTTTTGTGCCAGCACACACTGCCGTGATTGGTGAGTTTGACCGTATTTTTACCCGTATTGGTGCGTCTGATGACCTGGCTGGTGGCCGTTCTACCTTTATGGTTGAGATGACAGAAACCGCCAATATCTTGAACAATGCCAGCGCTAACAGCCTGGTGCTGCTCGATGAAATTGGTCGCGGCACCAGCACGTTTGATGGCCTGAGCCTGGCGTGGGCGGTAGCTAAACAATTACTGGAAAAAAACAAATCACTCACCTTGTTTGCCACGCATTATTTTGAGCTGACGCGGATTGTTGATGAAGCCAAGCATGCCGCCAATGTGCATCTGGATGCAGTTGAGCACGGGCAAGGGATTGTGTTTTTACACAAGGTGGAAGAGGGCGCTGCCACCATGAGCTATGGTATTCAGGTGGCACAGCTGGCGGGGATTCCAAAATCTGTGGTGCAACTGGCCAAGCGCAAGTTACAGCAACTCGAAAACCAGACCATTGCTGCCACGCCACAAAATGACCTGTTTGCTGTCAGCCAGACGCCAGAGGAGGCACCACTGCATCCACTGGTCGCAGAATTAGAGCGTATTCAGCCCGACGATTTAACCCCTAAGCAAGCATTAGAGTTACTGTATCTTTTGAAAAAACAACTGTGAGGATTTGACCATGCAAAAACCTGCCATCACCCAACAAGCCATTCACGAACTGCTGGCTAACCGCTGGAGCGGCCGCGCCTATGATGCTAGCCAGCCTGTTAGTCAAGCGCAAGTCGTCAGCCTGCTTGAAGCCGCGCGCTGGGCGCCATCCTGTTTTGGTGACCAGCCATGGCGTTATGTGTTCTGCAACAAGGCCGATAATATGCAAGCGTGGCAGGCTGCGTTTGATTGTCTGGTGCCCGGTAACCAGGGCTGGGCAGTCAACGCGCCAGTCTTGCTGTTAATTTGTGCCGACACCTTGTTTGGCCATAACGATAAACCGAATAAATGGGCCGCCTACGACACTGGCGCAGCCACTGAAAACCTGTGCTTGCAAGCGACCGCATTAGGGTTAATGGCGCACCAGATGGGAGGCTTTGATGCCGACAAAGCACGCGCCACCTTTAACGTGCCTGAACGCTACCAAATTCTGGCCATGGTCACAGTGGGTTATCAAGCTGCCGTAGAAGGTTTATCTGATGAAGATAAAACGCGCGAACTGGCCGCTCGTAGCCGTAAACCACTGGAAGCGTTGTTTTTTAACGGGGTATGGCAAGGTCAATAACTCGTCACATTAGCCCATTTGGGTAGATCAGCCGCTAATTAATAAGATTGTTGTTGAGTTATTTTATGTGATGAATTAGGATGAGCCATCAATAAAAGTTTTAATTAAAATATGCCTGTTAATGCAGGCACATTGTTTGAGGAGAGAGAATATGTTGATGTCACGTTTTTTCAAAACGCTAGTGGGTGCCGCTTTATTCGCTGGCGTGTCACTGGCCAATGCCGCCAGTTATACCTTTGTTGGTAGCTGGTCTGTGTATAACGATGCCGCCCCTGAGTGGAGTGATAGCGCTTATGATGCCACCAATGGCCCGTTAGCCTACACTGCACAAGAAGCTGCTGCGCTATTGTTTGGTGGGTCTGCTTCTGACTACGTCATCAGTACCGTTGATAATAATCCACTGAACGTCAACTTTCAGGGTTGGTATGATGTGCTTGGTTATGGGGCTGCACAGTTTGCGCAAGACTACAGCAACAAATACAACGGCTTATATTACGGCCCGGTAGACTCATTTACAGCAAATAACATTAACTCGTCAGCCTCTGCCTTTGTGCGTGATAATCTTGTTTCAAGTGCTAACTATGCATTTAGAATCACTGCAGTGCCTGAACCAGAAACTTATGGTTTGCTGATGGCTGGCTTGGGCGCCATTGTGCTGGTACGTAGAAAAAAATTCACGGCCTAATTAGCAAGTATTTGAAACAAAAAAGTCGGCATTGCCGGCTTTTTTGTTTTTTGGCATTTACATCAACATCTGATGAAAATTTCTCTGGCAGCAAGTTTCGTCTGTTAAAATATTGCCTATAAAAACAATTTTTTGGACTGGAGATAGTATGGCGGTTGTAACACTGACCAAGGATAATTTTAAAGAAACCATCGAAGGCAATGCCTTTGTGGTGGTTGATTTTTGGGCGCCCTGGTGTGACCCTTGCGTAGCGTTTACGCCGACTTTTGAGGCTGCTGCTGCAAAGAACCCGGACATCGTGTTTGGGATGGTCAATACTGAAACTGATCCTGAAATTTCTGAGTATTTTGAGGTTAAACAAATTCCAGGGTTACTGGTGATTCGCGAGCGTGCAGGGATCCATGCGCAAGTCGGTGAGATTGGTGCACCAGCGTTGGATGAAATTATTAAGTGGGCGCGTGAGTTTGATATGACAGCGGTGAGAGAGTATTACAAGGCGGAAGACGCCAAGCAATAATTGGTGATTATTGTGCTTAAGAAGCCATGCATTGCATGGCTTTTTTGCTTTTTGTGCGACTCGTATTTTGACAGATGATTTTGGTATTGTGGCGTCCCTCGTCATTCCTGCATTGCTCGGAGTCCGGGCAAGTTGAGATAGCAGTAAAAGGTTGTTCTTTTATTGAATAGTTCTTTTTACCTTGTCGGCGAGATATGGTTGTAGGGTGGGCATGCATGCCCACGCATTTGTGGTTGTTTGTTAGGTTTTTTTTCGCTTTTTCAGCGAGTTACTTGTTCTTTGCTTGCACAAAGAACAAGTAACCAAAAGAAATGCACCCCAGCTTCCGCTTATTTCCTGCGCTACTCGGCGCGGCAGATGGGGACCCCGAAGACCATGCGACTGCCATCACTCGATGGATTTAAACAAATGAATCTTGTTTTTAAATCGTCCAAACTGTGGTGCGGCTACTTAAGTGAGATAAATCCCATCCCATCACGCTGAGTAGCGGAGACGAAGTGGGAGTAGTCGGCCATCGGCTGTTCGAGTTCCGCGGTGGCTTGCGCCTTTTGCAAGCCGCTAGGGCGAGTTTCGATGGACGCCCACTTTGTTGAGCAACGCAAGGGAGCCGTAAGGCCGTGATGGCTGGGTGCCCTCTTTTTGGTTACTTTTTTGGGGCAAGCAAAAAAAGTAACTCGCCAACAAGGCGAAAAAGCATTCAATACAGAATAGCTGATTCTTAATAATTCAAGGAATCACTTTTATAAATCTTCCTTATGCCCACATCTCAATCTACGGGCACTTTCGCCCGTGGAACCACATTTCTCAGCACAAAACTGGTGTGTACCCCGGTCACGCCCGCAATTTTAGTGATTTTATGCAGCAATAAATGCTGGTAGTCATCCATATCTTTGACCACCACTTTAAGTAAATAATCCGATTGCTGGCCGGTAATCAGCAGGCATTCCAGCACTTCTGGAATCTGTGTGATGCTGCTTTCAAAGTTGGCGAACCGCTCAGGCGTGTGTTGATCCATCGAGATACCAATCAATGCCATCAAGCTCAGCCCAAGTTTTTTGGCATCGACCAATGCCTGGTAGCCAATGATGAGTCCTGCTTGTTCTAGCGCTTTGACCCGGCGCAGGCATGGCGCGGGGGAGAGTCCGATGTGGTCGGCCAATGCCTGGTTGCTGATGTGGCCATCGCTTTGCAGAATACTCAAAATGGCTTTATCAAAACGGTCTAATTTCATGGATATTTCAACTTAAATTTAATATTGAAATAATATTACAAAATAACTTAATTAATTGAAATAATATTTTTTATATCGGCTGTTTTTTAGATATTTAGCAATTTAATTTTTTTAAAAGTCTCTATCATGTCTATGGTCAAAAACACATTTGGAGCACACCATGCAGACACAATCCGCACAAAAATATCAGGCTTTTCCACCGGTTAACCTGAAAGATCGCCAATGGCCGAGTGCTGTCATCAGCCAGCCGCCGATCTGGATGAGTACCGATCTGCGCGACGGTAACCAGTCACTGTTTGAGCCTATGGATGCAGAGAAAAAACTACGCATGTTTAATATGCTGTGCCAAATGGGGTTTAAAGAGATTGAGGTGGCATTTCCTTCGGCGTCGCAAACCGATTTTAATTTTGTGCGTCGCCTGATTGAGGAAAAGCGTATCCCGGATGATGTGACTATTGAGGTACTGACGCAGGCGCGTGAGCATCTGATACGCCGGACCATGGAATCAGTGCGCGGTGCGCGCCGTGTGATTGTGCATATTTATAATGCGATTTCGCCGACCTTTAGAGAGGTAGTATTCAATATGAGCCAGGCCGAAGTGAAGGCGATGGCGGTGGATTCGGTCAAGCTAGTGAAGGCACTGGCGGCTGACATGCCTGAGACTGAAATCGTCATGCAATATAGCCCGGAAACCTTTACGGCGGCTGAGCTGGTGTTTTCTAAAGAGGTGTGCGATGCGGTCACCGAGGCGTGGGAGGCGACACCAACACGCAAGGTGATTATTAATTGCCCAGCGACGGTTGAAGTCGCCAGCCCCAATGTGTATGCGGACCAGATTGAATGGATGCATCGCAACCTGGCACGCCGTGACAGTGTGATCTTAAGCCTGCATCCGCATAATGACCGCGGTACGGCGGTGGCTGCGACCGAGCTGGGTATTATGGCCGGTGCTGATCGCGTAGAAGGGTGTCTGTTTGGCCATGGCGAGCGTACCGGTAACGTTGACCTGGTGACCGTGGCGCTCAATCTGTACACCCAGGGCGTGCACCCGGGCCTGGATTTTTCGGATATTAATGCCATTGGTCGTACGGTAGAGGAGTGCACGCAGATTGAGATACATCCGCGTCACCCTTATGCGGGCGACCTGGTGTTTACTGCGTTTTCTGGCTCGCACCAGGATGCGATTAAAAAAGGCCTGGCTGCCCAGCAGGCAGATGCGCGCTGGAATGTGCCTTATCTGCCGATTGACCCTAAAGACCTGGGCCGCAATTATGACTCTATTATTCGGGTGAATAGCCAGTCAGGCAAGGGCGGCGTGGCTTACCTGATGGAGAGTCATTACGGTGTTGTGATGCCTAGACGTATGCAGGTGGAGTTTTCGGGCGTGGTGCAGCAATATACTGACCAGCATGGCAGCGAAGTTGGCCCAGTTGAGCTGTGGCAACTGTTTAATACGCATTATGTCTCTGCGGTCGTGCCTATGCACTTTCAGGACTACCAGCTTGAGACGCATGCTCAGGGTCAGGCGATTCGGATGCATGTGGCGATGGATGGCGTGCCAACGATTGCCAGCGGGCAGGGCAATGGCCCGATAGATGCGGCGATTCATGCGCTGCAAAATATGGGCATAGAGGTGCAGGTGCGCAGTTTTGAAGAGCGTTCGCTGGGCGCTAGTGCTTCAGCCGCCGAAGCCACGGCCTGTGCCTTTGTCGAGGTCGTCTGCCAGGGCAAGGTCTGTTATGGGGTGGGGATGGATACCAATATTGTCACCGCGTCTATTAAAGCGATTTTTAGTGGCATTAACCGTTGCAGCGTACAACTGACAAACATGGCCAAGCGCGCCTGACCCTATTGCCGCCTGCTGTGAGCAGCGGCAGGCGGATGTTTACCAGTGGCCGGTCGTGACTAGCCTGTAGATAAAATAAGCGCCTAGCAGCATCATGGCATAAACGGGAAAATTGCTGGCTGAACGCCGTTTTTGCGTGCTGATATGGGTGATGTAGCGGTGAAAAGCAAACGTGGCGAGTAGCCCGGCGGCGGTGAGCACCATGTTGAGCGTGGAGGCCATGATCCACTGTACCCAGTCCATCGGCCCCTGGTTGCTGCCAAACACATGCACCGCAATGCCGATAAAGCCGCACAGCATGAGGCCCAATGTTAGTAATGCCTGCACGATTTGCCGTGGGCCGTCGGGGCGAATCGTACGATTTTTGCTGTAACGGTTTGGATCCACTTAGGGACTCCCTTCAAGCAACAGGCGCCTTCGCGCGATGAACTGCTTTTAAGTCTGGCAGGGCTGCACCGACTTTAATTGTTACTGCTTATTGTAGCTGCATTATTCGGTAAATAACCGGTCGGGTCTACCGGTTTGCCTTTTTGGCGAATTTCAAAATGCAGTACGGGTGCTTTGTTATTGGCCTGGGCAGGCAAATTGGCCAGCTTTTCGCCAGAGGCTACAAACACGCCTTCTTTCACCAAAGAATTCCCTTGATGTGCGTAGACTGACAGCAAATTGCTATTGTGTTTGATGATGATCAGTTTGCCATAGCCACGCACATCCATGCCGCTGTAAATGACTTTGCCAGCGCCTGCGGCATTAATCACCTGGCCCGCATTGCCGGTGATGTTGAGGCCTTTATTGGTTTGGGCGTCAAAGCCGGTGCTGACTTTGCCGGCTAATGGCCATTGCCATTGAATATCGCTATCTGTGATCGCTTCGAGGTCTGTCGCTGCTGCTGCTGTCTTGCTTGTGTCAGCCGTGGCTGGCGCAGAGGCAGCGGTTGCCGTAGTGTCGCCTGTGTTGTTGATGTCAGGACGTATAATCGCCGAGGTGACGACTTCTGCATCATCCGCTGTATTGGCGCTATCATTGGTTTTGCTATTTGCCGTGCTGGTGTTCGCTGGTCTGGCATTCAGGTTAAGCACTTGCCCGACATGAATCTCATACGGCGCCTGCAACTGGTTAAAGTCAGCCAGCTTCATGAATGGGATACCAAACTTACGGCCTATGCTGTAGAGCGTATCGCCTTTTTGTACCAGGTATTGATTGGCGCCCAGCGTCGCTGGGGCGGCAGCGGCTTTGCTCTCGCTGGTGGCTGGGCTGTTGCTGACGGGGGCACGCGGCATGGGTGAGTTCAAGGCGCAGGCTGCAAGTGTGCAACTGGTGCCCCATACCGTTAGCAAAGTGCGTAATCTCATGATAAAGCGGTGCCTCCCAACAATGGAACAAATTTGACCGGCTCCAACGCAATTTGTTGTACGCCTTGCGCGGTGCGCTCGATCAGATGTAAGACTTGTTCTATGGTGCCAACCGGGATCACCATGCGGCCGCCAACTGCCAGTTGTTCAACCAGCTCTTGCGGTACATGGCTGGCGGCAGCGGTGACCATGATGGCATCAAACGGGCCATAGCTTTTTAAACCCAGGCTGCCATCGGCGTGATCTAGTTTGACGTTGGTGCACTTTAAGGTGCGCAAGTGGTTTCTGGCTTTCATCACCAATGGGCGTATGCGCTCCAGCGAGTAGACTTCGCTGCTGACACGTGACAGTACTGACGTCTGGTAGCCGCAGCCGGTGCCGATTTCAAGCACTTTGTTGAGCGGTTTGCCATTACGCAAAATTTGCGTCATTTTGGCCACAATATAGGGTTGTGAAATCGTCTGGCCATAGCCAATCGGCAATGACACATCTTCATAAGCGCGAATAGACAACGCTTCATCGACAAAAATATGGCGCGGAATATCCGCCATGGCGGCAATCACCACTTCATCGGTGATCCCCTGTTCACGCAGACGCGTCAGCATGCGCTCACGCGTGCGCGATGAGGTCATGCCTATGCCGGTTTTGCTGGAGGTTCTTGGGATCGCCATAATACTTAATTCTGGGCTTGCAGCCATTGTTGCATGGCAGCAATTTGCGAGTGTTTAGTCAGGTCTACCTGGATGGGGGAGATAGAAACATAGCCTTGTGCGACGGCATGGAAGTCGGTGCCTTCACCGCCATCGTTGGGTTGCCCGGCTGCGCCTACCCAGTAAACCGTTTCGCCACGTGGCGTTTGCAGTTTAATCACGGACTCAGCCTTGTGGCGTTTGCCCAGGCGCGTGATCTGGCGGCCCTTAATCTCTTCTAATGGCAGGTCCGGCACATTGATATTGAGCAGGGTAGGCTCGGTAAATTCGCTGTGGTTATATTGTTTGACCAGGTCGACCACGATTTTTGCTGCAGTTTCAAAGTGGGCAGGCTGGTGCTGCGACATCGAGACCGCAAACGAAGGAATGCCCAGCAAATAGCCCTCAGTGGCGGCCGCGACCGTGCCTGAATAAATGGTGTCATCACCCATATTGGCGCCGTCATTGATGCCGCTGATGACCATGTCTGGCATGTCTTGCATCAGGCCCGTGAGGGCAATGTGTACGCAGTCAGTAGGGGTGCCGTTAACATAGTAAAAACCGTTGGCGGCTTGTTTGACACTCAAGGGGCGGTCTAGCGTCAGTGAGTTGCTGGCGCCGCTGCGGTTACGCTCGGGGGCCACCACGGTAATGTCAGCGATTTTGCTTAAGTGTGTGGCGAGTGTGTTCAGGCCGGGGGCCAGGTAGCCATCGTCATTGGATAACAGAATTCTCATGCCCGATATTATATAAGGTTTACCAGGCTTGTCAGCGTCCGTGCACGAAAGAATTTATAGTGAAAATGGCACCTGCATGGACGCTGTTAAAGCGATCTCACGCAGGCTGGTAACTGCGGCCAGTGTATTTGGAATATGCAATCACGCTGGCAAAGAAAACCAGGCTGAGGGCGACTTCTGCGACGGCTAGCCAGCGAGCCACACCTGTTTCTGACCATGCCCTGACGGCGCCTTCGGTGAAGTAGAACAAAATCAGCATACCTGACCATTGATAGGTGTAACGTTTGCCACGCAAAATACCAAATAGCGGTAGCAGCAAGGGTAGTGTTTTAAGAAACAGTAAACTACCGCCCGCTCGTAGCGGTGCCCAAAAAATCTCCCAACCCAGGCACAACACGATGAGGCCAAGCAGGCTGAGGCTGGCCGCGCTACGGCTAACGGATAAAATGCGTGGAATCATGATCTACCTGCTTGTGCCAGGGCAACCAGTGCCTTACGGGCATCCATTGCGTTTAATACCGGCTGTTCAAATTGAAAGCGTAGCAAGCCTTGTGTTTCTTCGCCCTGATGGTATTGCACATCAAAGCCATCTGCATCCAGGCCGATCATTTCTGCATGATCGGCTATCACGCCATGCACATGCTGGCAATATTGCAGCAGGCTGTCTTTATGGTCTTCGTTCATATGCGCGACGATACCGCCTTCCTGCGCCGCCAGCATGCTGTGAGCCAGGTCGTCATTGAGCGCGTCACCTTCAAACCAGCCCATGCGGCCAAAGCCTGCAATGTAGCGTACTTGCTCAATCTGGATGCGGTAAAAATGAAAGTCATGCATATCAAAATAACTGGCTGCTTGTGGCAGATAACGCAAATAACGGGCGCGCAAATCTTCGTCCTGCTTGTCGCAATGAATGGCTTCGCCCATTAGGGTTAGTCGCGCATTGGCCTGTAAATCGTCAGCGCCTGAGAACACCAGTAACGACACTTTGGCATTTTCCTGGATATTTTTAGTATGCTCGGCAATCGTGCTGATCAAAATCACGGGTTCAGCCTGCTGGTTACACACAAACGGTGCCACCGAGCCAAACGGATAGCCGGGATACTTCATCGAGTGCGTCGATAAGATCGCATGTCGGGTTGAAAACAAAAACTGACGGGCTTCATGGGCTAGAGCAGCAGACATAGATTACTTTTCCTGAAAAACGGTTATTGCAATTTGAGTGCAGTGTCAGCCAGGCGTTTCCCTAGCACCATGCACAATTTTTTCTCATCCTCTGAGATCGGCTGGTCATCCATCGCACCGCCAATGTGGCTGGCACCATAAGGCGTGCCGCCGGTTTTGGTGCTGCCCAGTTGTGGCTCAGAGTAGGGTAGGCCCAGCATCAGCATGCCATGGTGCATGAGCGGAATCATCATCGTCATCAAGGTCATTTCATTGCCACCATGCAGCGAACCACTCGAGGTGAACACCGCAGCAGGTTTGCCGATGAGTGCACCGTTCAGCCATAAACCAGCCGTGCCATCGAGAAAGTATTTCATCGGTGCCGCCATATTACCAAAGCGCGTCGGGCTGCCCAAGGCTAGCCCCGCACACTGTTCCAGGTCCTGCAAGGTCGCATAAGGCGCGCCAGAGGCTGGAATATCCGCCTCAGTGGCCTCACAGTTGGCAGACACTTTAGGCACTGTGCGCACACGCGCAGTCACGCCGGCAACACTTTCCACGCCGCGTGCAATCAGTTGCGCCATCTCTTTGACGGCACCGCCTTGTGAATAATAGAGAATCAGGATTTCTGTCATTATTTTTTTCGTTTATCTTTGACGTGTTGTTTTTTTGTGTCTAACTCAAACAAACCGATGGTTTGAATGAGCTCGCTAAATTTGGCATAACCATAGTTTCTTGAATCAAATGCCGAATAGTTTTTAATGATATGTTTTTTGACTTCACTCAAGTTAGCAAAGCTATCATCATCAGACAGTGCTTCAATCGCCGAACGTATCAGTGAAACCAGTTTTGCGTCCATCGCCAGTTGTTGAGAGGTCTTTTTAACCACCGGGCTCAGTGCCACCAGCTCGGGTGCAGCGGCCGCATTTTTAGCTATACTATCTGGCTTATCCGCCATCGCTTTATCATTGCTGCTTAGTGCCGTGGCGTCTTCTGTGTCTGCTTTTTTGTCTTGTGACAGAATCTCAATAAAGACGAACTGGTTGCATGCGGCGCGCAGGGATTCAGGGGTTTTGGCTTCGCCAAACCCGTACACCCGTTTGCCCGATTCGCGGAAACGGATGGCCAGTCTGGTGAAATCACTGTCACTGGAGACAATGCAGACACCATCGAGTGGTGCGGTATAGAGTAAATCCATCGCATCAATAATCAGTGCACTATCGGTTGCATTTTTGCCTTTGGTATTGGCGTATTGCTGCATGGGTTGAATTGCATGCTTGGGCAACACCTCTTTCCAGCGGCTGAGTTGATGCTGGGTCCAGTCACCATAGATGCGACGTATGCTGGCATCACCAAACTTGGAGATTTCTTCAAAGAGAGCGTCAATGATGGGAATCACGTTAAACGTGTTGTCCGCATCAATCAGCACGGCTAGTCTTGGATTGGTTTGATCGGTGCTCATGCGTTTAAAGGCTCAATTAGTCAAAGCTAAAACCATAAAATACGTCTAGCGCGTTATCAGAACCGGTTCGGGTTTCGATAGAGATGCGCTTGGTCAGTTGGTAGGTGAGTTTACCAACATTTAACAGGCCGACAATGCTTTTTTCGTAGCCAACCACTAGGTTGCGGTTAATGCGTTTGCCGACGCTGACGGCATAATTGGTGGGGCCTGTGCCGCGTACATCGATGCTGTCGAGGCCAACGGCTTGAGCGATTTTGGTTTGCAGCGAGACGGAATCGCCTTGCGATAATAGCGCGCCAGCGGCGACTGATAATAAAGCCATATCGCTGCTGCCGACCTGCGACATGGGTTGCCCCAGCACCAGCAGTGAGATTTTGTTTTCGTTGCTGGTGTCAGGCGTGGCGACCAGTTTTAATTGCGGGGTTTGCAGGCTGCCGTTGATTTGGATGCCGACTTTGGTGCTTTCCACTTGTCTGGTCGCTAGCACATCGAGGCCAATGTTAGGCAGTTTGCCGCTGAAAATCAGGCGACCGGTTTCGATATTGAGGGATTGGCCGTAGGCGATATACGTGCCGGTGATTTCCAGTGTGCCTGCGGCGGTGAGGTCGTCCAGCCCGCCATTGAGTTGCATCTTGCCACTCAGTGCGCCGTTTAAGCCTTGGCCACGCAGCATGAATTGTTCAGACTCTTTGAAAGGTAATACCAGCGGTTTGTCGCCAAAGTCGAGTGCAAAGTTGTTAAACACCAGTTTCGACGTCGGTTCAGCTTGGCTGGTTTGTGGTGATTCGATCACGACATCTTCGTCCAGTTTGGGTTTATCTGCTTTGGGTAGCTCAAACAAGCCTTTATGTATGTTGAGTTTGCCGCTAAGCGTGGTTTGCTCGCTGGTCATGCTGATGTTGGTATTGCCGCTCAGTTGTACCCAGCGGTCTACTCTGGATAAGGCCTGCAGTTTGTTGAGTTGCATAGCGGCATCCAGTTGCCAGTGATCTTCTTTAAATACCAGTTGGCCCTTGCCATTGAGTTCGCCAGTTTTGCCAGTAAAGTGTAGTTGGTCAATGTTCACTTGGTCGCCTGCCAGGGTGGCATGCAGATTGCCTTGTTCCAGCCACAAGCCTTGCGATGGGACTTGTAAAGTGAGCGCCTGGCCTTGTATGCGGCCTTGCAGTTGCGGTTGGGCGATCACACCGCTGGCCTGAGCATCTATCATCAATTGGCCTGCTGGCTGTATGTCTGGCATGAGTTTGGCCAGCCAGCCTAGTTGCGAAATATTGGCTTTGAGTTGTGCCGAAATGGGGGCTGAGCGTTGAATAACCAGGCCATTTTGGGTGGGCGTGACCATGGTTTCACCTGTCAACTGCAGATCAATGGCGCTGTCTGCCTGGATGCTGCTTTGCACCTTGATATGGTTATTCTGCGCACTGATATCTGTCAGCAAAGTGCGTATGCCTAGCCCTTGCCAGCGCGCTTGGCTGGTGTCGTAGGCTTGCCAGTCGCCGGAGGCGCGCTCAAGGTGCAGGTTGCCGTTGAGTTGCGTATCCAAAGCCAGCTTCCATTGTGCCGATACACGCAAGTGGTCTGCGGGTAAGGCTTCTGTGCGCTCTGGTAGCAGCCATGCCATCACTGCTTGTAAGGGAAATGCTTTGAGTGCGCCTTGGGTGCTGAACTGCACTTTTTCCGCTGCTTGTTGGGTGATTGGGTTGGCGGTTTTGGCTGGGCGGTAGGCGAGTTGGTCTAGTTGCAACTGGCCTGTGAGGGCGTTAATAAGCAGATGTTGTAACTGAAAGCCTTGTTCGTTTTGCCATTGCAGGCTGGCGGGCTGCGCCAGTTGAAATACTTTGCCGTTGGCATCTTGTAATTGCGTCAGCTGCGCCTGCCAGACGTCTGCCTGCCAACTGCCATCGAGCGCCAATAGCAGGTTGCGCTGCAATAAGGGGTCACTATCATTAACTTTTAACGCTAAATGGTGTTTTGCCAGGGTGCCCGATAACGCGACTTCAGCGTCAATCGGCGGGCTATCGATGCCGCGTGCGTTTTGCTGTGACAGGCCGCGTAACTGAATGTGATTTGCGAGTGACGCTTGCGCCTGGTTGCCAGCCTGGCCTTGTGCTTCAAAGGCGGCCAGTGACAGGCCTTGCGGTAGCTGCAATTGCTGGCCAGCAAGTTGATATGTCGCGGTAAAGCCGTCGGCAGATTGTTGTACCTTGCCGCTGCCTTTGACCTGCCCGGCAAAGCCCGGCATCAGTTGGGCCAGGTTGGCGAGCTCTGCTTGCCATGACAACGTGGTGATCTCGGCGGTAGACGGGTTTTTACCGGCTTGTATGGTCAGTTTGTTTTTATCCAGTTGTGCCAGTAGCTCCATTTGGGTCAGTTGTGCGCCTTGCAGGGTGGCGCTGCCGCGCACAATCAGTGGCTGGCCCTGCAAGCGGCTATCGCCTGCATCAATGGTGGCTAATAGTTGGCCTTGCTCGGTCAGGCTGCCATCGGCGACGATTTTTAAATCCATGTGACCTGCCAGTTGCGGATGGATATGCTTGGCTTGTAATTGCCTCAGATGCACCAGTAAGTGGCTCTGGCGGGTTTCATCGAGACCAATGCTGGCATTGATTTGCAGCATATCCTCGGTTTCAGTCTGCGCAGGGACGATGGCAAATGGCCTGGCTTGCGGTTGGTAGTGATGATTGGCGGCGATCTCCAGTCGAGTTAAATCGCCATGTAGTTCAGTGCGCAGGTGATAAGGTAATTCTGTTTGCGGTTGTTGTACGTCTAGCCAGCCATTCAGCGCAAAGGGGGCAGCATTTTGCATCTGAAAATGCGTGCTGACTTTGCCCCATGGGCTCAGCGCTTGCGCAATGCGGAACTGTAAGGCCTGGTTATCGGCATCGAGGTCGAATTGAATCTGCGTAATATGCGAAGTACTTGCGCCCTGAATAATGGTCAGTTGATCTATCTGCCCCGAGAGCAAGTGAAAGGGTAGGGGAATGTTGATGTGCGCCGGCAAGGGCGCTTGGGCGGATTTGGGCGCTGGCGATACTTCTGCGGCAGGTTTAAAGCGCAAGGTGATCTGCCGTGCATGAAACTGCGAGACGGTGAGTTCGCCTTTGGGCGTGACCGCCAAGCGCATATTGGAGTCTATGCCTTCCACTTTTAAGATGGCATTGCCCAGGTCAGATTCAAACTCTTTCAGGCTGGTCATCAGCAGTACATTGGCCGCCCACACCATTTGCGGTGTGATGATTAATGACAGGCACAGCACACTGGTGAGTATTTGTTTGAATAGTCGGCGGAATGTTTTTGCGAGTGACATCAGAAGTTTACGCCCAGGTTAAAGTGCAAACGATATTCTTTGGTTTCTTCGCCATAGGCAACATCTACGCCTACCGGGCCAATCGGGCTGCGCCAGCGCACGCCCAAGCCGTAGCCAAAGGCAGGGTCATAGTCTTTCCAGCTATTCGCCGCATGACCAAAATCGACAAACATGGCAGCGCCCCAGGAGGAGGTTAGCCATTGCACGATTTCGCTGCTGCCGGTGAGTAATACACGGCCACCGACAATCGCATCGGCCTCTTTGACGCCCAGCGATTGAAAGGCGTAGCCACGTACCGATTGGTCGCCACCGGCCCGGAATAAATACGTCGCAGGCACACTGCGCGCGCCAGTCACCGAGCCTACCTCAATGCGGCCCAGCCATTGTGTGGATTGCGTCAGTGGGTAAAACGCTTGCACCCTGGCTTGCGATTGCAGAAAACGGCCGTCTGACAGCTTGTCCAGCGGCGCCAATTGAAACTGTGTGTTTAAAATCCAGCCTTTGGTGGGCGCTAGTGGGTGATCCAGTTTACGCATATTGAGGCCATAGGCCAGCGTGGCCGCTTTGTTAAATTGTGATGATTCACCATCCACAGTTAAAAATTCATACAGTAAATTAGCACCGACATATTGCTCGAAAATGCTGGGTTGGCCCCAGTAGCGGCGTACTCCATTTTGTACGGCAGTGGTGATCTGGCCCTCAAGGTCAGTGCGTGTCACGCTATTTTGTATGCTGTCGCGGTAACCTCTCTCGTCAGTGAGAAAGGTAATATTGGAGGTGACTGCTTGCAGCTTCTGTTCTAGCCGCAAGCTGCTGTCCCATAACAGGCCGCGGTCAAACAAGTTGCGGTCTGTGTAATTAAACACAATGCGGGCGCCAGTGTTGGTGCTGGCACCGATCCCTATACGTAGGGTATTTTGTTCCATTTCGTGCACGGTGACGTCTATGTCAGCACTGTGGTCGGCATTGAGCGTCTCGGTCTTGGCGACGACATCCACTGAGCGGAATTTGCCGGTAGCCATAAAGCTGTTTTGCAAGGTGAGTAAATCTGCCTGGCGATAAGGCGCGCCCGTTTTCAGGGTGTTGAGCGGGCGCACCAGCGACTCTTTGTAGTGCGCTAGTCCGTGAATACGGACTTCGCCTATGCGCACTGCAGGGCCAGAATCCAGCGCCAGGGTGATCAGCACTTGTTGGGTTTGTGGATTGACCATGGCTTGCGATTTGGTGATTCTGGCATTGGGAAACTCTGCCCGCAGTAGCGTGGCCAGCAACTCGCGCTTGGCGGTGCTCCAGCTTTGTTGGGTAAACACAGCGTTCACTGGCAATGGCCAGCTTTTTTGCGCGGCCTCTAAGGTTGATTGGTGGCTGGCTTGTTGGATTTCGCCGCTGATGGCGACATTGACCTGGCTGACTTTGGCTTGCGGCGGTAGCGTAAGATGAAATTCAGCGACATTGGTCGTTGGCTGGACACTGCGTGTTTTTGTTTTGAAATAGCCTTCGGTTGCCAGCAGGTCGGCAATTTCTTGTGGTGTTTTTTGTATTAGTCGACGCCATTCGCTATCGTTCATGCGCGGATTTTGCATGGCCTCGTGGATGCTCAGGTGCTTTTGCAGCAGTTCACGCAATGCTGAGATATCTTCTGGGGGCGTATCGTTGGCGAGTGAAAAACGCGTTTGGTAGGTGCTGCCTGGCTTGACCTCAAACCAGGTGCTGTCTTGCGCCTGGCTTTGGCTAATCGCAAATAACCAGAGGGTGGCAAGCAGCGTTAACTGCTTGCACGTGGACTTTGCCCAGAGCAGGCAGCAAAAGCGCATATTGGCTGCCTGTTCATAAGCGGGATGTTTTACATGATGAGCAAGAAAATCCCGGATCAAATCGACTAGGTCAAAGGCTGTTTAAATATGTTTCACCAGTTGACTGGCCTTGCCGGTATAAGTGGCAGGCGTGAGTGCCAACAATGTTTGCTTGGCCTCAGCCGGTATTTGCAAGGTTTCAATAAACGCATGCAGTGATTGCTTATTGATGCCACCTTTGCCGCGTGTCAGTTCTTTTAACTGCTCGTAAGGGTTTTCAATACCATAACGGCGCATCACGGTCTGGATAGGCTCGGCCAGTACTTCCCAGCTGTTTTCCAGGTCTTCTTGCAGGCGTTGTGGATTGATTTCAAGCTTGTTTAATCCACGTAGGCACGAGTCATAGCCCAGCAAGGTGTAGCCAAACGCCACGCCCATATTACGTAATACCGTCGAGTCGGTCAGGTCGCGCTGCCAGCGGGAAATTGGTAATTTTTCGGCCAGATGGCGTAATACGGCGTTAGCCAGGCCCAGGTTGCCCTCAGAATTTTCAAAATCAATCGGGTTGACCTTGTGCGGCATGGTCGAAGAGCCGATTTCGCCAGCTTTGACTTTTTGCTTGAAATAGCCGACAGAAATGTAGCCCCAGAGGTCGCGATTAAGGTCGATCAGAATGGTATTGATACGTGCCAGGGTGTCATACAGCTCAGCCATATAGTCGTGCGGCTCGATCTGGATCGTCATCGGGTTGTAAGTCAAACCGAGTGACTCGACAAAGCGTTTGGCAAAGTTTTCCCAGTCAACATCAGGGTAGGCAGACAGGTGGGCGTTAAAGTTACCGACGGCGCCGTTGATTTTGCCTAACACTTCATTGGCTTGTAATTGCTTGAATTGACGCTGCAAACGATAAACCACATTGGCCAGCTCTTTACCCATGGTGCTTGGGCTCGCGGTTTGGCCGTGCGTGCGTGATAACATGGATTGATCGGCCAGCGCATGTGCCAGCTCAGTCAGGCGAGCAATCACCGCTTGCAGGTTAGGTTGCATCACCGCATCGCGTGCAGATTTAAGCATCAAGGCATGCGACAGATTGTTAATATCTTCTGAGGTACAGGCAAAGTGAATAAACTCACTGGTTTTTTTAATCTCAGGGTTACCGTCAAACTTTTCTTTAAGCCAGTATTCGAGTGCTTTCACATCGTGGTTGGTGCGTGCTTCAATGGCCTTGACTTGCGTGGCATCGGCTTCGCTAAATGCTGTGATCGCGGCATCCAGTTCGGCGATGGTTTCAGGGCTGAATGGGGCAATTTCTGCCAGTTCAGGCGCTGCGCTGAGTGCTTTTAACCATTCGACCTCTACCAGTGCGCGGTATTTGATCAGCGCATATTCACTAAAAAAAGGCCGTAAAGGATCGAGTTTAGATTGATAGCGACCATCTAGTGGTGACAGTGCATTGAGCGTGGTGAGAGACGTCATGGGTAAAAAAGCTTCGGTTCAAAAGCCGATATTTTACCCAATCCTGCTTCACTTGTCTTTGTTGAATGTCGTTTGTGTGTGCTGGCAGCAAATGCTAGCTACACTGAATTTGTCGATTAAAACCGCTTTGTTTGGTAAATTGTGCTTGATTTAGCCGTGACATAATCGCTCACTGGGAATGAATTTCACATGAGACGCCACGTAACCTCATCTTTTGTTAGATTGCTGACAGGCTTAGGCCTGGCGCTGTGTATGCTATGGTCGCAGATACAGGCGGATGACTATGTGCTGGCAATGCTGGAGAAAGTCAGGCAGCGCTATGGTGAAGAGGCTTACCAGAACGTGATGCGCCTGAATGAAATGTTTGCCCAGATTGCGGGCGCCAGTGAAATGACCAAGGTGCATATGGTGAATGATTTTACTAATCAGCACGTGTTGTTTGTCGATGACATTACGCTATGGGGCGTAGAAGACTACTGGGCCAGCCCGCTGGAAACTTTTGGCAAAGGTGCGGGTGACTGTGAAGACTTTAGCATTGCCAAATATACCTTATTGAAAAAGCTGGGTGTGTCACAAGACAAGTTGCGCCTGACTTATGTGCGGGCGCGCATGCCTAGCGGATCCATCCGGCCGCATATGGTCTTGACCTACTATGCCACGCCAAATAGTGACCCACTGGTACTCGATAATCTCAACTTTGAATTATTGCCCGCCTCAAAGCGCGGTGATTTGTCTCCGGTATTTAGCTTTAATGATAAAGGGTTATTCGTGGCGAATAACCCGAATATGCGGGCGGGTTCTCCTTCCAATATCTCCAAATGGCGCGATGTATTGATACGTATGCGACAGGATGGGCTGGAATGATTAAAAACCTGTTAGGGGTGTGGTTATTATGGGGGCTTAATGCTAGGCTAATGTACAAAGCCTGCATTGACGTCGGGTTGCTGCCGGATTTACCCCAGGAAAGTAAGAGGGCTTTCAAATGTCTTTGGTAAAACAAATACGCATTGCGATTTCTGTCATTATTTTAATGGTGGCGGCAGGGTGCCTGTTTTTAGGTGTCTATGACGACCATCATTTCATGGCTGAACAGTTACAAAAGAAAAATAATGATAACGCCAACGGGCTGGCAATCACGCTATCCAATATTCAAAAAGATAACGTGACGGTAGAGCTGATTATCAGTGCTCAGTTTGATATGGGGCATTATCGTCGCATTGCCATTATTTCCCCTGATAACAAAGTCATGATTGAGCGCGTAAACCGCAATCCGCATTCGGTTGCGCCAGCTTGGTTCCAGTCGGTGTTTTCGGTCAGCATTCAGCCGGGCATTGCCAATATTCAATCTGGCTGGCAGCAATATGGCACCTTGGTGCTTGAAAGCGAACCCTCGCTGGCTTATGACCAATTATGGGAAACCTCACGCCACGCGGTGTTGTGGACATTGATTGTAGCTTTGCTGAGCTATGTGGTGTCTGGCTTCTGGCTCAAGCGGATTCTGAAACCGCTGGACGAAGTGATTGCGCAAGCAGAGGCCTTGGGCGAGCGCAAATACATCACTATTGCAGAACCGGCAACAGAAGAGTTTCAGAAACTGGTGCGCACCATGAATACGCTGTCTGACCGCGTCAAGTCTATGGTCACGGCTGAGTCCGAGCGCCTGAATACCTTTAACCAGCAAATTAACTACGATGAAGTGACTGGTTTAATGAATCAGTCACATTTTACCAATACCGCTTCGGTCGCCCTTAAGCACGAAGGGTTTGTCGAGGGCGTGCTGATTCTGGTGCAATTGCGTAACTTGCCTGATATTGACAAGCAGCTGGGCTATAGCATCACCAACCAATTGATTAAAAAGGTTGGCGATGCGCTGCAGCAACAGATGGCGCATTACCAGGATGTGGTGTGTGGCCGCTTGGCCGGTGGTGTGTTTGGTATTTTCAGTCGTCAGCCGCTGGATGATTTTGCCGTCACCACCGAGCTGAAGCTGGTGCTTGAAAAATTGAATGCCGCGCAACAGCTATTGCAGTTCCAGTTTGTGGTTACGCATACCAAAACTAAAAAAGGCGATGACTTTGTCGATATTCACCGTGTGATGCAGTTTATTCTCGACCTGGCTGAAGACCAGGCCGTGACACCAATGCGGGTGATGAATGCGAATAGTATCGTTACCTCGAGAAAAAATTACCTTAATCAATGGAAACAGCAATTCTTGCAGGCGATTGAGCAAAAGCAGATCAAGCTCGCTTGTTACCCGGTCATGCAACGCGACCAGCAGTTGTATCACTACGAGTGTCCGTTGCGTTTGCATATTGATGAGGGTGATCAATGGTTGGCCGCTGGTGCGTTTATTGATTGGGCCAGCCAACTCGATATGATTAAAACGCTGGATGGGCTGGCGCTGGAGTACGCGGTGGATATGCTGGCGAAAAATAATGCCAGCCTCAGTGTCAATGTATCAGCCGCCGCGATGCGCAGTGATGAATATAAGGATAAATTGCAGTCATTAATGTTGACGGTTGCCTCGCCAGCCAGGTTGAGTTTTGAAGTGGCTGAAGAGTCGGCATTTAGCGACTTTGTGAAATTTAAAGAGTTTGTGCATTTGGTGAAATCCCTAGGTTGCATGGTGGGCATGGAACATGTGTCAACGCGTTTGGCACAATTGGGCGACTTGCATGAACTGGGCATGGATTACATTAAATTTGATGCATCGCTGATTCGCGATATTCATTTGCGGCCACAGCAGCAGTCGCTGATGCGCGGCTTGTGCATGATGGTGCGCACCATGGGCATTGTGCCGATTGCCGAGGGCGTACAAGACCAGCAAGAGCTGGATAGTTTGAATGCGATTGGCATTGAAGCAGTGACTGGCCCCTTCGTGCAGGAAAACTTGCAGTTTGGGGCGCTATGAAGGTGTCAATTTTTGTAATTTCGGGGTGTTATGCCATATACTCATCGTTTTGACATGGCTTGACAGGCCATACAATCAACAGTCGGTAAATCAGTCACTGGTTTAACTCTGATAAGGATAATAATAAGTCATCTGCCATGGAAACGACGCCATACTTTAATAAGACCGAAAAAGATGCTCTGCTGGAGTGTCTCCTTTATATCTGTCGCCACAATCGGCTGGCGACCACCCGTGATGCTTTAACCTCAGGGTTGCCGCTAGAGAGTGGCAAGCTTAACCCTGAGCTGTTTAAACGCTCAGCGGAGCGCTTGCGGCTGGATGTGAGTGTGACACAGGCGGCGATTGTGTCATTGTTGCAACCGCAGGCAGATGTTACCTTGCTGCTGAATAATCATCGCGCCTGCCAGTTGATTAAAATAGATGAAAGCCAGCATTTTGCACAAGTGGTGTTTCCCGATTTGTCGGCAGACATTGTCACTATCAGCCTGGCCGATCTGGCCGCGCAATATACTGGCTATGCCTTAATCACCAAGCAAAACTTTATTTTTGATGCACGCACGCCAGAAGTCGGTCGGGTAAAAGTCCGACACTGGTTTTGGGGTACGCTGGCCGAAAATAAAGGCATTTATCGTGATGTGATGGTCGCGGCTTTGCTGATTAACATTTTTGCCTTGGCCATGCCGCTGTTTACCATGAATGTGTATGACCGGGTAGTGCCCAATAAGGCCGTTGAAACCTTATGGGTGCTGGGCGTAGGTGTGGCACTCATTGTATTGGGTGACTTGCTGCTGCGCTCTATGCGTGCCTATTTTCTGGATTGGGCCAGTGCACGCATAGACGTGAAGCTCAGTGCGCAAATCATGGAAAAAGTGCTGGGCACCCGCTATGAGGCCAAGCCAACTTCGGTGGGTTCCTTTGCGTCTAATTTACGCTCGTTTGAAAGCGTGCGTGATTTCATTACCTCGGCCACGGTGGTCACACTGATTGACCTGCCGTTCGGCATTATTTTCCTGATTGTGATTGCCTGGATTAATCCTTATATGGTGTTGCCTGCCTTGATTGGCGGCGCGGTTGTATTGATTTACTCCCTGAGCGTGCAGACCAAAATGCACGATCTTTCAGAAACCATGTATCGCGCCAGCGCGCAACGCAATGCCACGCTGATTGAGAGCCTGGTTGGTCTGGAGACCGTGAAATCGATGGGCGTTGAAGGGCAGATGCAGGGCAAGTGGGAGAAAAGTGCGCTGTTTCTGTCTGAAGTGGGTAGCAAACTGAAGTTGCTATCCTCCTCTATCACCAACGGCACTTATGCCTTGCAGCAAATTATTAGTGTGGCGATTGTGATTTTGGGCGTGTATTTGATCTCGAATGGGGATTTAACCATGGGCGGATTGATTGCCTGCTCGCAATTGACCAGTCGTGGTTTGGCGCCTATTTCGCAAATTGCGGGTCTGTTCACGCAGTATCACACCGCGGCAACATCTCTTAAATCATTAGATGAAGTGATGGGCAAGCCGGTAGAGCGTAATAAAGGTGTTAATTTCTTGTCTCGCCCGGTATTCAAGGGGGAGATCGAGTTTAAAAATGTGTCATTTAAATATCCTGGCTCTGATGAGCTAGCCTTGAACCGGATTTCTTTTAAAATTCGTCCCGGCGAGCATGTGGGTTTAATTGGCCGTATGGGCTCAGGCAAGACCACCATTAATAAATTGATTTTGGGCTTGTATCAACCGACTGAAGGCGCGATTCTGATTGATGGCATTGATGCGCGGCAAATTGACCCGGCTGAGTTGCGCCGCAGCATTGGCTATGTGCAGCAAGATAATCATCTGTTTTATGGCTCATTGCGTGAAAATGTGACGCTGCGTCACCCGCATGCTGACGATCAGTCCGTATTACGGGCGGCGCAAGTAGGCGGCATTGCCGAGTTCGTTAATGCCCATCCTAAAGGCTTTGACCTGGAAGTAGGTGAGCGCGGGGATACCTTGTCTGGCGGGCAGCGACAGGGCGTAGGTATTGCACGCGCGTTCGTCACCATGCCACAAATTGTATTGCTGGATGAGCCGACCAGTGCCATGGATCATTCTGGCGAAGAGACGGTCAAGCGTAACATTGCCGAAGCCACCGCTGACAAAACCATGATTGTGATCAGCCATCGTAATGCCATGCTAGAGCTGGCAGAGCGCCTGATTGTGATTGATTCCGGCCAAGTAGTTGCGGATGGTAACAAAGAAGACGTCACTGCTGCGCTACGCGCTGGCAAAGTAGGTAAGGCGAGATAATCATATGGCAAAAAAAATATTCGATCAATTAGGTGAAGTCACCAAGCCAGACAGCATTTGGGTGCGCCTCGGTAAGCCCGTGCATGCTTTGGTAGATAAAGTCGTTAAAACCGAAACGGCTGAAGCACGCACATGGTCTGAGCAAGCGCATGACGTGATGATAGAGGGCACCATGCTGCATGCAAAGCTTATTATGTATGCTATTTTTGCGATTTTGCTGGTGTTACTGGTTTGGGCAAGTGTGGCTAAGGTGGACGAAGTCACGCGCGGCGAAGGGCGCGTTATTCCATCCCGACAAATACAGGTTGTGCAATCGTTAGATGGCGGCATTGTGGTTGATATCATGGTGCAGTTGGGGGATACCGTTAAACGTGGTCAACCGTTGATTAAAATTGATGAAACCCGGGCTATTTCATCACTCAAAGAAAATGAAAGCCAATACTTATCACTCAAAGCCAAAGAAGCGCGCCTGAAAGCACTGGCTAATGGCGGTAGTTTTAATCCGCCCGCTGAAGTGCAGCAAAAAACACCTGATACTTACCTGCAAGAGTTGCAGCTGTTTAATGCCGCCAGAGATGAGTTGAATTCGCAAATTAATATCGCCAGGGACCAATTGTCACAACGTGAGCGTGAATTGTCCGAGGTGCAGTTTAAAAAAGAGGTGGCGATTAAAACCTATGACTCGACCAGTAAAGAGTTGGCCGCTAATCGCCCATTGTTAAATAGTGGTGCGGTGTCTGAGATTGAAATCTTAAGGCTGGAGCGTGATTCTAATCGTGCAAAAGGCGATATCGATCAGGCGTCAGCGCAGATGGGGCGTTTGACGGCAGCGATTTCTGAGGCCAGGCGCAAAGTGTCAGAAGCGCAGCAATCTTTCTTGAGCAAAGTGCGCACAGACTTAAACGAAACCACTGCTAAAATTAATAGCTTAACGCAGTCTAGCCTGGCGCTTTCGGATAAAGTAAAGCAATCAACATTAACCTCACCGGTGAATGGCAAGGTCAGCAAGCTTTATTACAACACGGTTGGTGGTGTGATCCAGCCCGGCAAAGAAGTCATGGAGGTGGTGCCTTCTGATGATGCGCTGGTGATTGAGGCCAAAGTACAAACCAAAGATATTGCCTTTATTCGCCCGCAACAGCCCGCGGTGATTAAGCTGACGGCTTACGATTACACTATTTATGGTAGTTTGGATGGCTCTGTGCAAGATATTGCAGCAGATTCGACCATAGACGATAAAGGTAATGCATATTATGTCGTTAAGGTAAGGACAGACAGGAATAATCTGGGCGACCACTTGCCGATTATTCCTGGCATGGTGGCACAGGTTGATATTTTGACAGGGAAGAAAACGGTGCTTTCCTACTTATTAAAACCAGTGTTAAAAGCTAAATCTTATGCATTAACTGAGCGCTAATCACTATGAAGCATATATTCGTCACTACCTTAAAACAATCCGTAGAATCCTGGCTCAAGGCTTTTCCGCAGTTAATTGCCATTTCTGATGTTGTGTCAGCAGATGTTGCGGGCGCTTCTATTATCTGGGTGCACGCACAAATTGAACATGGTCAGCAGTGGCGCAAACATGTGCAGCAGATATTAACGTTCGTGCCTGCGGCCAAAGTGATTGTGTTATCTAATAACCCTGATCAAACAGAAGCCATGCAAGCACTCGAGCTCGGTGCCGTGGGCTATTTGCATGCTTATGCACATCAGCACGTGCTGCAAGAGGTGTATAGCGTGGTTGCACAAGGCGGCGTCTGGTTAGGGCGGGATGTGCTCAAACACCTAATTACGCTGACAACACGCGGTAACCCACAACCGGATACGACCGAAGAAATGTTAGAGGGGTTGACCAAGCGTGAGCGTGAAGTTGCATTGGAGGCGGCAAAAGGCAATAGCAATAAAGAGATCGCGCGCGCACTTTCTATTTCAGAGCGCACTGTCAAAGCACATTTAACCTCTGTGTTTGATACCTTAAAAGTGCGTGATCGTTTGCATCTGGCACTGGTTCTGCAAGGCAAATCAGCCCAGGGGCATTTCTCCCATGACGATCATTTAAAAAAAGATTCTTTGAATAAATTACAGTTAAACTCTTGATCGATTAATTTATTTAACCGATGTTTATTTTTGTAAATTAATGAATTTAATCAGATTTTTTCAAAAAACCTGCTGTCAAACCAACGAAATATGTGACATTTTCCACTAAAAGCCTATCAAAGTGCCTACTTTGATAGGCTGTATACCCTTGTGTAGACACAATTCCATGGTTATACTGATTCTGGATGAATCTTTATAACTTGTTAAGAGTCTGCACATGAAACTAAAAAAAATCGCCTCGGCACTGATAATGGGTGTGTTTTCCTTCTCGGCTATCGGTTGGGCTGCCAGTCCTGAGACCCTGGAGAAAATAATCGAAAAGGCTGTCTCTGAGAACCCTGAGGTTCAAGCCAGCTTTCACGCTTTTAAAGCCGCAGAGTTTGATGAGTCTGCCGCCAAAGGCCGATACCTGCCAAACTTGACTGTGGATCAAACGTTCAGAAATCAAGAACGCCTGACGCCAAACGTCAACAACACCTACACCCCTAATCAGCAATCCACCTTGACCTTGCGTCAAATGATTTTTGATGGTCTGGCCACGCCTTCTGAAGTAGGTCGACTGGATCATGTGGCGAAATCTCGCTTTTATGAGTTGCAGGGGCAAATGCAAGGTGTTGCGCTGGATACTGCCACGGCATATTTTGATTTGTTGCGTTATCGCCGTTTGGTGTCTTACGCACAAGACAACTTTGTGGTGCACAAGCAGATTTTTGACAAGATTAAATCTCGTGTGGATGCTGGCGTGGGCAAAAAAGTTGACTTGGAGCAAGCCACAGGCCGTTTGGCACTGGCTGAAGCTAACCTGCTGACTGAAACTACTAACTTGTTTGATGTGTCAGCACGTTTTCAACGCTTGGTTGGTGAGTTGCCGCCTGAGAGCGTAAGTGAAGTGATGCTGACCGGTGATGGCTTGGCTGGTAGTGCAGATCAGGTGCTGGACGCTGCTTACAAGCAAAACCCAAATATTCTGGCCGCGATTGAAAATATTATTGCTGTAGAAAAATCTGTCTCTGGCAAAAAAGCCCCGTTTATGCCGCGCCTGGATTTGCAAGGTCGTAAAATTCTTGATGTGAATGATGCAAGCAAGAACAGCACTTTGGCTGCCGACACATTGGAAGTCACTGCAAGCTGGAATATTTTCAACGGTTTTACTGATAAATCAAACATGGACTCTGCGGTAGAAACCTTAAACCGCTCACATGATTTGCGTGATAAAGCGTGTATTGATACGCGCCAGTTGGTGGCCATTGCCTATAACAACATCAAGCAGTTGACTGAGCAAGTGGCTTACCGCAAGCAGCATCAGGACTCGATTGAAAATGCGCGTTTGGCTTACCGTAAGCAATATGACATTGGTCAGCGTACTTTGCTTGACTTACTGGATACTGAAAACGAATACTTCCAGTCTCGTCGCAACTTTACAAGTGCAGAAATGGACCTTAGCACTGCTTATGCAAGAACCTATGCCGGCCAGGGCTTGTTGCTGAGCAAGCTGGGTGTCACGCGTGCCGATGTTGGCGAATACCCACGTGAAGAGTACATGGATCGCGAGAATGTATGTAAAGCGGTTGCGCCTTCACAAGTCGTGCCAGACAAAGCGGCGTTGTTGGCAAATGCCAAGCCTTGGGAAGGTGAAGCCTTCAAACCGAAAGCACAAGAAAAAGCGACCATGAAGTTTACGCCTCGCATCTTGTTCCAGGCTAATAGTGCCATTATCTTGCCAGAATCTTACGCAGACCTTGATATTGTGTACGATGTGGTTAAAGAGTGGGGTAATGACAAGGTGGAGATCGCGGGCCATACAGACAAGCGCAGCACCTCAAAAGAGAAGTACAACCTTCTCTTGTCCGAAAAGCGTGCTAAAGCAGTGTCTGACTATCTCGTGAAAAAAGGGATGGATGCACAGCGTGTGGTTGTTAAAGGTTACGGCTTCTCACAACCTATCGCTGAAAATGATCCTGTGAATGGTAATGATGCCAACCGCCGTGTTGAAATCATTCGTTTTCAGTCTGTTGCCCAATAAATATTGAGCGTTTCTCCTGCGCGTAGGAGAAATAAAAAAGCGGTGCCAATTTGGCACCGCTTTTTTTATGTTCGCGAGTGCGTAAGTTTGCCAGTGCCGCCTGCTTGCTGGCCGGTTCAGGCATTGTACTTTAGTACAATAGATTTTCATTTTGAATTCGCGTTTAATACGACACTATCAGAATTGTCTCAATCTTAAGTGAGGATCAAAATGGCTACAGTAATCGGAACTGTTACAAATATTCAAGGCATGGCTATCGTAGTGGATGCCAGCGGCAACCGCCATATGTTGAAAGTCGGCGAAGTGCTGCATGCTGGTGATAAGGTAATCACAGCCTCAGGTGCCGCCGTCTCCGTCAAGCTGGCTAACGGCGAGACCGTGAATTTTGCTGAAGCCCAAACAGTTAAGATTACTGACAACCTGGCCCAGGTAGATGTTTCTGATGTCTCTGAGAATGCCGTCAATCAAACCGTTTTTGATGCTGTATTGACAGCGTTGAATGAGGGCCGTGACATCACTGAAGTATTAGATAGCCCAGCGGCAGGTGAGGCGGGTAGTGACGGTAATGCCAGCTTTGTTAACCTGGATAGAATTCAGACCCAAAACGCAGGCGGTGCCAACTATGATGGCGGTACTGGTGCAGGTGGTGCGGCAACAGGCGGCAATATTGCACCAAATTATGTTTATTTGAGCCCTGCAAGTGGTGCTCCTGTTATTACATTGGCAGATGATAAAGACAATGATGGTTATTTAAATGCCGGCGAGTTGGGTAATGCAACAACAACTAAAGCTACTGTGACGCTACCAGCAGGTCTTGAGCCTGGCGATACATTAAACGTTGTTCATAACGGCGGTACGATTAGTGTTGTATTGTCTGCTGCCAATATTGCGGCGGGTTCTGTCGACGTTCAAGTGCCAGTGCCGGCGCAGGGTTCCACATTAACAGTAACGGCAAGCATTACCAATCAATCCGGCCAAACGTCGCCTTCAAGCTCAGATTCTGCAATTATTGACACCAATGTTCCAAATGGTGGCAACGCCCCAACTGTCGAAATTACTGAAGATGCTAATAATGACGGCTTCATTAACCGTGCAGAATTAAACGGAGATATAGATGTAAAAGTGTCGTTTACGCCAAGCCTGGTCGATGTGGGTGATATCGTCGTCGTTAAGTCCAATGACGGTACTGTTAAGCAAGTGGTTATCTCAGCTAACGACAAAACAAATGGTTTTATTACAACGACTGTGCCAGTACAGCCTGATGGTGACACTGTTAAGGTGATTGCAACCATCGTTGATGCAGCAAAAAATGAATCTAAACCAGGTAGTGATTCTGCAACTATCGATTTGAGCGCCCCAGAGATTCCAGCGTTTGTCGGTGTCGATGATGTTGGTCCAACCCAAGGGCTTATTGTCAACAATTCAACAATTGATGACAATAAGCCAGAAATTCGTGGCTCTAATGGTAACCCTGGTGACACCATTACGATTTATGACAATGGCACCAAGCTTGGTACCACTGTTGTAAAACCTGATGGTACTTGGACATTTACACCAACAACACCGCTGGTTGATGGTGGTCACAGCATCACTGTCACTGCAACTGATCCGGCTGGTAATACAAGTAATCCATCGACACCTTTGAATTTCACAGTCGATACAGTTGCACCAAATATACCAGCCTTTGAAGGTGTGGATGATGTTGGCCCAACACAAGGTTTGATTGTTAACAACTCAACGATTGATGATAACAAGCCAGAGATTCGTGGTTCTAATGGTAACCCTAATGACACGATCACGATTTATGACAACGGCACCAAGCTTGGTACCACTGTTGTAAAACCTGATGGTACTTGGACATTTACACCAACAACACCGCTGGTTGATGGTGGTCACAGTATCACTGTCACTGCAACTGATCCGGCTGGTAATACTAGCAATCCGTCCGCACCTTTGAGCTTCACAATTGATACAGTTGCACCAAATACCCCCGCCTTTGAAGGTGTGGATGATATTGGTCCAACCCAGGGTCTGATCGTCAACAACTCGACCATTGATGATAATAAGCCAGAGATTCGTGGCTCCAATGGTAATCCTAATGACACGATCACGATTTATGACAACGGCACCAAGCTTGGTACCACTGTTGTAAAACCTGATGGTACTTGGACATTTACGCCAACAACGCCGTTGGCTGATGGTGGTCATAGCATCACTGTCACTGCAACTGATCCAGCTGGTAACACCAGCAATCCGTCAACTCCTTTGAATTTTATCGTTGATACGGTTGCACCGAATATCCCAGCATTCGAGGGTTATGATGACGTCGGCACTATTCAGGGTGTGATTGCTAATAACTCTTCAATTGACGACAATAAACCGGAGATTCGTGGCTCCAATGGTAATCCTAATGACACGATCACGATTTATGATAATGGCACCAAGCTTGGTACAGCGCTTGTTCAGCCTGATGGCACTTGGACATTCACACCAACAACGCCATTGCTTGATGGTTTGCATAGTGTGACTGTGACGGCGACTGATCCAGCCGGCAACACAAGCGCCCCATCTACGCCATTGAACTTTACGATTGATACAGTTCCACCAGCGTTGTTTATTAGCCTGGACGCGAACGTTGCTGGTGATGGCATTGTGAACGTCGCTGAATCTACAGCGGCAGCGATTCCGGTGACTGGTACTGTGAGTGGTCAGTTCAAAGCTGGCGATATCGTCACCATCACTGTGAACGGTAAAGACTTTACTGGAACGGTCACAGCAGCTGGCACCTTCTCAATCAATGTACCGGGTGCAGACTTGGCTGCTGATTCTGATAAAACCATTGATGCGAGTGTGACCACTTCTGACATTGCTGGTAATACGACTACTGCAACTGACACCCAAACCTACACCGTAAACCTGTTGCCACCAGCACTTGCGATCAGCCTGGACGCGAACGTTGCTGGTGATGGCATTGTGAACGTCGCTGAATCTACAGCGGCAGCGATTCCAGTGACTGGTACCGTGAGTGGCCAGTTCAAGGTTGGCGATACAGTGACCTTGACGATCAACGACAAGAGCTTTACTGGCACTGTTTTGGATGGTGGCAAGTTCTCAATCAATGTGCCTGGTGCAGACCTGGCCGCTGACTCAGATGCTACTATTTTTGCGAGCGTGACAACGACGAACGCCGCAGGTAACAGCGCAACTGCAACTGATACACAAACATACACTGTCAATACAGCACCACCAGCTGTTGCAATCAGCCTGGATGCGAACGTTGCCGGTGACGGCATTGTGAACGTGGCTGAATCTACAGCCACTGCAATTCCGGTGACTGGTACCGTGAGTGGCCAGTTCAAAACTGGCGATATCGTCACAATCACTGTGAACGGTAAAGACTTTACTGGCGCAGTTGCGACAGACGGAACATTCTCAATCAATGTGCCAGGTGCAGATTTGGCTGCTGACTCAGATAGCACAGTATTTGCGAGCGTCACAACAACCAATGCTGCAGGTAACAGCGCAACAGCGACCGACACTCAAACCTACACCGTAAACCTGTTGCCACCAGCACTTGCGATCAGCCTGGATGCTAACGTTGCTGGTGATGGCATTGTGAACGTCGCTGAATCTACAGCGGCAGCGATTCCGGTGACTGGTACTGTAAGCGGCCAGTTCAAGGTTGGCGATACAGTGACCTTGACGATCAACGACAAGAGCTTTACTGGCACTGTTTTGGATGGTGGCAAGTTCTCAATCAATGTGCCTGGTGCAGACCTGGCCGCTGACTCAGATGCTACTATTTTTGCGAGCGTGACAACGACGAACGCCGCAGGTAACAGCGCAACTGCAACTGATACACAAACATACACTGTCAATACAGCACCACCAGCTGTTGCAATCAGCCTGGATGCGAACGTTGCCGGTGACGGCATTGTGAACGTGGCTGAATCTACAGCCACTGCAATTCCGGTGACTGGTACCGTGAGTGGCCAGTTCAAAACTGGCGATATCGTCACAATCACTGTGAACGGTAAAGACTTTACTGGCGCAGTTGCGACAGACGGAACATTCTCAATCAATGTGCCAGGTGCAGATTTGGCTGCTGACTCAGATAGCACAGTATTTGCGAGCGTCACAACAACCAATGCTGCAGGTAATAGCGCGACGGCGACTGATACACAGACCTACACCGTGAACGTATTGCCGCCAGCAGTTGCAATCAGCCTGGACGCTAACGTGGCAGGCGACGGCATTGTGAACGTGGCTGAGTCTACAGCCACTGCAATTCCGGTGACTGGTACCGTGAGTGGCCAGTTCAAAACTGGCGACATTGTGACGGTGACGATTAACGGTAAAGACTTTACGGGTGCAGTTGCCGCAAATGGTACTTTCTCCATTAATGTGCCTGGTGCAGATTTGGCTGCTGACTCAGATAGCACAGTATTTGCGAGTGTCACAACAACCAATGCTGCAGGTAACAGCGCGACAGCGACGGATACACAGACCTATACCGTGAATGTATTGCCACCAGCAGTTGCAATCAGCCTGGATGCAAACGTGGCAGGCGACGGCATTGTGAACGTGGCTGAGTCTACAGCGGCAGCAATCCCGGTGACGGGTACCGTAAGTGGCCAGTTCAAGACCGGTGATATTGTCACTGTGACCGTGAATGGTAAAGACTTTACCGGTGCAGTTGCGACTGATGGTACTTTCTCCATTAATGTGCCTGGTGCAGATTTGGCAGCAGATCCTGACGCAACTGTATTTGCCAGCGTCACAACTACCAACGCGGCAGGTAATAGTGCCACAGCCACCGACACTCAGGTCTACGCAGTAAACCTGTTACCACCAGCATTGGCAATCAGCCTGGATGCGAACGTGGCTGGTGATGGCATTGTGAACGTCGCTGAATCTACAGCGGCAGCGATTCCAGTGACTGGTACTGTAAGCGGCCAGTTCAAGGTTGGCGATACAGTGACCTTGACCATTAACAATAAGGAATTCACCGGTACAGTGCAAACTGGCGGTAAATTCTCAATCAATGTGCCTGGCGCAGACCTGGCTGCTGACTCAGATGCTACTATTTTTGCGAGCGTGACAACGACCAACGCCGCAGGTAACAGCGCAACTGCGACTGATACACAAGACTACAAATTGGCAGTGAATCCGAACCTGTTTGCAACGATTGCCTTGGATGCCAACTTTGCTGGTGACGGTATTATTAATATCGAAGAAGCCAAAGCGACCACAACTATTCCAGTGACTGGTACTGTTGGCGGTGACGCTAAAGCAGGTGATCCAGTAGTCGTGACCATCAATGGTAAAGACTACAACACCACAGTGATCACACGTACTGACGGCAAACTGGGTTTCAGCGTGAATGTGGCTGGTAACGAACTGGCTGCTGACCCAGATAAAACGATTGATGCCAAGGTGACTGTGAGTGACAATGCAGGCAATAGCCTGAGCCAATCTACTCAACTGACTTACACCGTTGATTTGACACCGCCTGTCGCAACAATCGCGCTTGATGCTAACTTCGGTGGTGATGGCATCATCAACATTGAAGAAGCGAAAGCGACATCAATTACGCCAGTGACCGGTACTGTTGGCGGTGACGCTAAAGTAGGCGATCCAGTCGTTGTCACTATCAATGGTAAAGACTACAACACCACAGTAATCACACGTACTGACGGTAAACTGGGCTTCAGCGTGAATGTGGCCGGTAATGAACTAGCTGCTGACGCTGACAAAACCATCGATGCAAAAGTCACTGTGACTGACAACGCTGGTAACACAGCAAGCCAGTCTACCCAGCTGACTTACAGTCTGGACCTGACACCACCTAAAGCTGAGATTGCTTTGGACGCTAACTTCGGTGGTGATGGCATCATCAACATTGAAGAAGCCAAAGCGACTTCAATTACGCCTGTAACTGGTACTGTTGGCGGTGACGCCAAAGTAGGTGATCCAGTCGTTGTCACTATCAATGGTAAAGACTACAACACCACAGTAATCACACGTACTGACGGTAAACTGGGCTTCAGCGTGAATGTGGCCGGTAACGAGTTAGCTGCTGACGCTGACAAAACTATCGATGCAAAAGTCACTGTGACTGACAACGCTGGTAACACAGCAAGCCAGTCTACCCAGCTGACTTACAGTCTGGACCTGACGCCACCTAAAGCCGAGATTGCTTTGGACGCTAACTTCGGTGGTGATGGCATCATCAACATTGAAGAAGCCAAAGCGACATCAATTACGCCAGTGACCGGTACTGTTGGCGGTGACGCCAAAGTAGGTGATCCAGTCGTTGTCACTATCAATGGTAAAGACTACAACACCACAGTAATCACACGTACTGACGGTAAACTGGGCTTCAGCGTGAATGTGGCCGGTAACGAGTTAGCTGCTGACGCTGACAAAACTATCGATGCAAAAGTCACTGTGACTGACAACGCTGGTAACACAGCAAGCCAGTCTACCCAGCTGACTTACAGTCTGGACCTGACACCACCTAAAGCTGAGATTGCTTTGGATGCTAACTTCGGTGGTGATGGCATCATCAACATTGAAGAAGCGAAAGCGACTTCAATTACGCCAGTAACTGGTACTGTTGGTGGCGACGCTAAAGTAGGTGATCCAGTCGTTGTCACCATCAATGGTAAAGACTACAACACCACAGTAATCACACGTACTGACGGTAAACTGGGCTTCAGTGTGAATGTAGCCGGTAACGAGTTAGCTGCTGACGCTGACAAAACCATCGATGCAAAAGTCACTGTGACTGACAACGCTGGTAACACAGCAAGCCAGTCTACCCAGCTGACTTACAGTCTGGACCTGACGCCACCTAAAGCCGAGATTGCTTTGGACGCTAACTTCGGTGGTGATGGCATCATCAACATTGAAGAAGCCAAAGCGACATCAATTACGCCAGTGACCGGTACTGTTGGCGGTGACGCTAAAGTAGGTGATCCAGTCGTTGTCACCATCAATGGTAAAGACTACAACACCACAGTAATCACACGTACTGACGGTAAACTGGGCTTCAGTGTGAATGTAGCCGGTAACGAGTTAGCTGCTGACGCTGACAAAACCATCGATGCAAAAGTCACTGTGACTGACAACGCTGGTAACACAGCAAGCCAGTCTACCCAGCTGACTTACAGTCTGGACTTGACGCCACCTAAAGCTGAGATTGCTTTGGATGCTAACTTCGGTGGTGATGGCATCATCAACATTGAAGAAGCCAAAGCGACTTCAATTACGCCAGTAACTGGTACTGTTGGTGGCGACGCTAAAGTAGGTGATCCAGTCGTTGTCACCATCAATGGTAAAGACTACAACACCACAGTAATCACACGTACTGACGGTAAACTGGGCTTCAGTGTGAATGTAGCCGGTAACGAGCTAGCTGCTGACGCTGACAAAACTATCGATGCAAAAGTCACCGTGACTGACACTGCTGGTAACACAGCAAGCCAAACCACTCAGTTGACCTACAGCCTTGATTTGACACCACCTGTGGCAACCATTGCTTTGGATGCTAACTTCGGTGGCGACGGTATTATCAATATTGCTGAATCTCAGCCAGGGGTAAATCAACCCGTCACTGGTACTGTAGGTGGCGAGGCTAAGCTTGGTGATCCAGTGGTCGTGACGATCAATGGTAAAGACTACAACACCACAGTGATTACACGTACTGATGGCAAATTAGGCTTTAGCGTCAGTGTGCCTGGTTCAGAACTGGTTGCAGATACTGATAAAACGATTGATGCCAAAGTGTCTACTACAGATACTGCAGGCAACGTTGGTGTCGCGACAACACAGTTAAGCTATGTGGTCGATAATGTTGCGCCAACTAAACCAACCATTGATAACATCTACGATGACTTTGGTGCAGTAAAAGGCAATGTGGCGAATGGCGGTGTTGCTGATGATGCAACACCAACATTAACCGGCAAGGCCGAGGCCGGCAGTACAGTCGCCATTTATGATGGTGCGACCAAGATTGGCACTGCTGTTGCTGATAAAGACGGCAAGTGGATATTTACGCCTACCACTGACATTACCAAAGGCTTGCATAACTACACGGTGACCGCTACTGATAATGCGGGTAATACCAGCGTGCCTAGCGATAACTATGCATACACCTTGAATCAATCACCCGTTTTTGTGACTCTGAATGCAGAGGCGAGTGTGTCTGAAGACGGTTTGCCAGGCGGTTTGCTGGATGCGGGTCCTTCCAATGTCATCGCGACAGGCTCCATGGGTATTTCTGATCCTAATGGCGATTTGAAGAGCGTCACGCTGACCGAGCCAACCACGACTTATACATCAGGTGGTACGACGATCACTTGGTCAGGCAACAACACTGGTACGCTGATTGGTTCTGCCAATGGTAAAGAAGTGATTCGTGTGACTATCGACAGCAAAGGTGACTATGCAGTGCAGTTGTCTGGTGCGATTGATCACCCGGTAGCTGGCCAAGAAGATACTTTGGCAATCAAGTTTGGTGTGAATGCCAATGACGCTGACAGTACCAGCAAAGGCTCTATCACCGTTAATGTGTCAGATGATGCGCCAACAGCAACTAACCAGACGGTGACGGCGACCAACTCTGCCAACACCAACCTCATGATTACGCTGGATATTTCTGGCAGTATGACGACCACTGATGGTGTGAATAATCAGACCCGTTTGGCCAGTGCTATTCAGTCAGTGAAAAATCTGCTGGATAAATATGACGACATGGGTGACGTGAAAGTCTCACTGGTGGTATTTGCCGGCTTGGATCAAACCAAACAATTGGGTAATGGCTGGTTGACCGTTGCAGAAGCCAAGGCTTACCTGAATAATCTGTCAGCGGATGGTAATACCAACTACGACTCTGCGTTAAATACGGCCATGAATGCGTTTGGTACATCCGGTAAGCTGGATAATGCACAAAACGTGTCTTACTTCTTTACCGATGGCCAACCTAACCGTGGTGTGGGTGGTGACGGTAGTTTGACTGGTTCAGAAAATAGCAACAATTCTGATAGAGGCATTCAGCAAGCAGAAGAAGCCACATGGATTAATTTCCTGAATAACAACCATATCAAGTCTTATTCGATTGGTATCGGTTCCGGTGTCACTTCAAACACTGAATTGAATCCGATTGCTTATGATGGCCAAACGGGTACAAATACCAATGGTGTACGTGTGACATCATTTAACCAGTTAGACTCTGTGCTGAATGAGACTGTGAGCAGCCCAATCACCGGTAGCCTGACTTCTGGTGGTGGCTTTGGTGCAGATGGCGGTTATGTGAAGTCGATTGCTGTCGATGGCTCTACATACACTTTTAACTCGTCAACTGGCGCGATTAGTGTGACAGGGACTAACAACAGTACTTATGACACTAGCAGCCATAAGCTGATTATCACCACATCTCAAGGGACTTTATTGGTGGATATGGATGACGGTTCATTCTCATTCACACCGAAAAACACCAGTGTGGCTGGTACCAGCTCGTTTAATTACACATTGAGCGACAATGATGGGGACACCAGTTCTGCAACGTTGACGGTGAATGTGGCTAAACAAGTGACCTCCATCCCACAAGTGGCGCCAGAAGTAAGCAATGGCATGGGTGCGGCTGGTTTGTTAACACTGCCAGGCTTGTTGAATGTTGACTTGCTCAACTTCTCTAGCCGTCAGGCATTCACTGCCAGTGATGTAAACAACAACATCAGTGCTGTGACCATCGCTTATAACACATTTATTGGTGTGACCTTGGGCACGGCTTACCTGACGTATTCACAAGCTGTTGCGAACGAGCTGGGGTTGAATGTTAGCTACACACAAAGCAGTGGTTTCCTGGGTTTGATCGGCGCTAATGGCAAAATGGTTATTACGGCTGCTGATGGTGGCACGGTTGATAACCTTGCGATCAACGAGTTCTTGTCAACCGTTAAAACTAATGAGCAAGCCGTTGATTTGAGTTTGTTCCAAAACTTTAAAATCACAGCCGTTGACAGTACCGGTTTACAAGACAGCGAATCAGCCTCTAACCTGATTAACATTGACTTGTTGAACAGTAATAAAGGGACGCCAATTATTGGTGGCGATAGCTCTGACAATACCGTGAACGGTACGTCAGGTAATGACATTATCTACGGCTATGCAGGTAACGATACCCTGAATGGTGGTGCTGGTAATGACATCCTGCGTGGTGGTGCTGGTAACGATAAACTGAATGGCGGCGATGGCAACGACATCCTGATTGGTGGTAAAGGCAACGACACCCTGACTGGTGGCGCTGGCGTAGACGTATTCAAGTGGGATCGTGGTGATGATGGTGTAGCTGGTACGCCAGCGCGTGACACCATCACTGACTTCAACAAGAGCTCTGTCAGCCAGGGTGGCGACATTCTGGATGTGCGCGATTTGCTGCAAGGCGAGAATGCGGGCAACCTGGTGAACTACATTCACTTTGAAAAATCTGGCAGCGATACCATTGTCCATATCAGTTCTAATGGTGGTTTCGCAACCGATGCACACAACGTGTCTGGCAGCTTTAGCAGTGGTAATGCGACCCAGCAGATTGTGTTGAGTGGTGTTGACCTGACGACCGGTCAGACCTCTGATGCGGCGATTATCTCTAACTTGTTGTCTCAACAAAAACTGATTACTGACTAATCATCAGTGTCTGTAAAAAAAGCGACCTTCGGGTCGCTTTTTTATTTTCTAAAGCCGGTTCAATCTTTTTTACTGACAACTATTTGGATTGCCTAACGAGGGCATAGGCTCGCATACCGCAATAAGAGCCAATAAAACATTTATTAACACATGAATGTATTTGTGCTTAATGTTGGTAAAATAAGTTAATTAATGTTTTAGATTAGCTTGTATATGTATTTGGCAGATGGTGTATTGAAGATTCAGCAACGCGTTGGCAGTATTCGGGTAGTGCAGTGCATTGTCGGTTTTTTGCTTTTGATCGTCAGCGGGTCTTTGGCGGCCATGTATTCATTTCCGGCGGCGTCGGGCGCGCCGATGCCACCGGGGTGTGTCGGTAGTGCGGGCGTGTATACCTGCACTGGTTTTATTAATATTCAAGATCAGGTGCAGTTTCTCGATAACGGTAACGTCAGTGTGACCGTAAATGGTGCCTTGAATGTCGGTGCTTATCGAGTAGGTAATGCCACGCAATTAGCTAACGTCACGTTTTACAACAATGGTGCCGTCACACTCAATGCAAGTACCGTCTATGCAACCATTAATGCGGGCACTAATCTGGTCAACATTTATGGCGCGTCATACATTCGTGGTAATCTGCTTATTTCTAATGGCTCTATTAATGCTGCTGGCACCATACAGGGGGATGTGATTAGCAGTGGTTTCGGGTCTATTTTTATGGCACAAGATGCCGTAGTCAATGGCAATGTTGCTGGCAGAACTGGCCCGGTCACGCTCTCGCGGGCGGTGGCAGTCAACGGCATGTTGAGCACTACATCAGGCAGCCTCAACCTCACAGGGTTTAACACCATTACCAACGGGGTTAGTTGCATTGGCTGTTATATGTATGTTAATGGGCAGAATAACGCGTTGTCAGGCTATATTAACGTCGGCAACTTAGATGGCGCCTCTTCACAATATAGCAATTATTACGGCGCCATTAACGTGCAGGCAGGTTATCTAACCTTGGGCACTGGCACCACAGTGCAGGGCGATGTCAACGTCACTGCGACAGGCTTGGCGCACGGGGTTATGAGAATCTACCAAACGGTTATTCAAGGCGCCGTTACTCTACGTTCTGACATTGATTCAGGCGTGTTTTTGTATAATGGGTCAACCATTAATGGCAGTGTGCAGGTGACCAATGGCGGGCTGTTGGCTTCAATCAGTAACGATGTTTATATTGATAGCCAATCCGTCATTAACAACTCAGTCACGGTGACCGGGGTGATTGATAATTATGGCAAGATCGCTGGATGTGCGAAAAGTACCGCCAACAATATTTGGGCCATCAAGCTAGAGTTTAATTCAACCACGGGCGGGGTGTGTTGTGCAAACAGTGGCACCTGCTCGCAAACCTCGTGTGTTTTGAATCTTTCTGCTAATGCTGCGCGTAAATGTACCACCCAAGCTGCAAAATTCAACTGCATTGATCCGTCTGTGACTAATCCAAATGCAGCCAATGGCCATTTATTCACCCAGGTAGCAAACAGTGCGTTTAATGTTGATGTGGTGGCGCTGGCGGCAGATAACAGCCTCAGTACCGGTTTTGTGGCGGTAGGAGAGGCCAATAAAACGGTTGAAGTGACGGTGGTTGATTGTGGTGATCCTGCGGTGTTGATTAATCAAACCTGTGGTGGTGCCAAGACCACGCTGTCGACGCAGAGTGTGACTTTTGGCAGTAGTGACCTTGGCCGTAAAAGCCTCTCTGCAACGATTACCAATGTTTATAAAAACTTACGTTGCCAGGTGACTGATAGCAATGCTTTCCAGCCGATTTCTCTATCAATAGATAATTTTGCCGTGCGGCCAGCCAGCTTTAATAGTCTGAGCTCAAGTAATGCCAATGCCGATGTGACCAATGGCAGTAGCACCAGCAATAGCCCTATCATTAAAGCAGGGAGTGGGCGGTTTAACATGACCGTGACGACCGGGCTGACAAACTACAATGGCACGCCCAAAACAGACGATAGCAAGATCGTCGCGCATACAGGTGCCGTGCGCTCTGGCACACTCTCTGGTATTTTTAACCAGGCCAACACGGGCACAAACACTGGCACTGGCACGAGCACGGGCACAGACTTTAGTTATAGTGAGGTCGGCTATTTTAAATTTGCCGCGCAGGGTATTTACGATGATACGTTTACCCAGGTGGATGCCAGTGTGGGAGACTGTGTTGCAGGCTTTACGGCCCTTAATAGTAAGCAGGCATGCTCCTTTGGCTATATCCCGGTTGCAACTGTCTATATGGGGCGCTTTGTGCCCGACCATTTTCAGGTCACCCTGGGTGTTGTGAGTAGAAATGCTTGTGGTACTTTCTCTTACTTTGATCAAGACACTAATCTTAACCCGGGGGTGACAACGCCGTTTACCCTCGCCGCGCAAAATGTGGCTAATGTCACAACGCAGAACTTTACTGGCGTTTTCGCGGCTATTTTTGATCCTTTAAACGTCAATAACTACCATTTCGAGCTGTCGCCAGCCGTGGGGGCGACGCTTAACTTAAGCGCAGCGGCCCCCGCGTTAACTGGCAGCTGGGTCAGTGGTGTTGTCGCAGTGGTGGCTAAACATAAAGTTGCTCGCCCGGCTGCACCTGTGAGTCCACAGAGTATGAGCATTTCTACCCAGCCTCAATATATAGACACTGGCGTCACGATCTCTGCGCCATCAACCCTGCTCGCGTCCAATTTGGACTATCGCTATGGCAAACTGATGCTGCACAACGCGCACGGCTCTGAGTTGTTGCCCCTGCCGTTGCAATTAGAGGCGCAATATTGGAACGGTCTCGCTTATGTGAGAAACCCGTTAGATAACTGTACTGTTGTCCCGCCGTTAAGCGTGGCGCTTAAAAGTTACAAAGGGAATTTAGTTGCCTGTGAAACGACCTTGGCCGCTGGGGCCGTGATGAGCCGTGGCTTGCTAGGCTTAAAGCTGAGTGCACCAGGAGTAGCCCAAAACGGCGTGCCTAATACCGGCAGCGTAGATGTAGAAGTCAATCTTGGCGCAGCAGCCAGTGCTGAAAAAACCTGTGTTAGTGCCGTGGAAACGCCCGCCATCGGCGGTGTGCTGCCCTGGTTCGGGGCAGAGCCCGTTGCCCGTGCAACCTTTGGCATTTACAAAACGCCGATTGTTTATATGCGCGAAAGTTTCTAATTGAGTGGCTTAACGGTGTAGGCCGCAACTTCGCACCCTACACCGTTTGCGTTTAAACCATCAGTAAATCTACAAACTGGTTAACAGGCGTTGCCTCTAGCGTTGCCTGATCTTCACATAGCGCTAAAATCTCAGCTTGTCTGGCTGTGTCAAACCGGCGCGCCAGATTCACCTTAAACTTCTTGACTAGCTCCGGGATGCCTTCACCACGGCGGCGGCGGTGGCCAATCGGGTATTCCACAGCGATATTGCTAGACTGTGTGCCATCTTTAAAGAAAATCTGGATAGCATTGGCAATCGAGCGTTTCTCTGGGTCCAGATAGTCACGGGTGTATTCCGCTTTTTCGACGCAAGTCATTTTGTCGCGTAAGGCATCAATACGCGGATCGGCAGCGGCCTCGTCTTCGTAGTCTAGCGCGGTCAGGCTACCTTTGAGCAGGCCGACGGCCGCCATATATTGAATACAGTGGTCACGGTCTGCCGGGTTGTTCATGGGGCCGGTTTTGTCGATAATGCGGATGGCTGATTCGTGCGTGGTGATAACAATTTTTTCAATATTGGCAATGTCATCCAATGTTTGCAGGCGCTTGCCGACTTCCTGGTTTAACTGGAACGCAGACTCTACCGCCGTTTGTGCGTGAAACTCGGCCGGGAAAGAGATTTTGAACAGCACTTGCTCCATCACATAGCTGCCGTAAGGGCGCTGGAACTTGAACGCATTGCCTTTAAACAATACATCGTAAAAGCCCCAGGTTTTAGCGGTCAGTGCGCTTGGGTAACCCATTTCACCTTGTAGCGTCATCCAAGCCAGGCGTACTGCGCGCGAGGTAGCGTCACCCGCCGCCCAAGACTTACGGGAGCCGGTATTCGGGCTATGGCGGTAGGTACGCAGGCTTTGGCCATCCACAAAGGCGTTAGACACGGCATTGATAATGTCTTGCTTATTGCCGCCCAATAGTTTGGTCACCACGGCGGTTGAAGCGATTTTGACTAAAATCACGTGGTCGAGGCCGACGCGGTTAAAACTGTTTTCCAGCGCCAGCACACCTTGAATCTCATGTGCTTTAATCATCGCGGTCAGCACGTCTTTCATGGTCAATGCTGCTTTGCCTTCGGCTACGTTTTTACGCGATATATAGTCAGCAGACGCCAAAATACCGCCCAGATTGTCAGAAGGGTGGCCCCATTCAGCCGCCAGCCAGGTGTCGTTAAAGTCCAGCCAGCGGATCATGGCGCCAATGTTAAATGCCGCCAGAATAGGGTCGAGCTGATAAGAAGTGCCTGGCACTTTGGCGCCATTCGGTACGACTGTCCCGGCAATCACCGGCCCCAGTAGTTTGGTGCAGGCAGGGTAGTCCAACGCTTCGAAACCACAGCCCAAGGTATCCATCAAGCAGTTACGGGCAGTGTCATACGCCTCGTTGGAGTTGATTTCAAAATCTGCCACGTAGTTGGCAATATCCACGATTACCTGGTCTGGGTCGGGGCGCACGTTGGAAATGTGTGATGACATAATGTGTTTCTTTCAAATAAAAAGATTAAGCCACAGAGGACACAGAGAGCACAGAGGCTAAAAAAAGTACGGGTTTCTCTGTGCTCTCTGTGGCTAGACTAAGTTAACGTTTTTCCAGCGGCACAAATGGCCTGTTGTCGGGCCCGTTGTATTCGGCGTTCGGGCGAATAATTTTGTTGTCTATACGCTGCTCAATCGCGTGAGCGACCCAGCCGGTGGTGCGTGAAATGACAAAAATAGGTGTGAACATGCCAGTAGGGATGCCCATCATGTGGTAGCTGGAGGCGCTGTACCAGTCTAAGTTAGGGAACATTTTTTTCTCGCGCCACATGGTGGCTTCAATGCGGGCAGAGATGTCAAACAGCTTCATATTGCCTGCCGCTGTACACAATGACTTGCTGACCGCTTTAATCGACTCGTTACGCGGATCGGCAATGGTATAGACCGGGTGGCCAAAACCAATCACGATTTCTTTGCGCGCCATACGCGCCATGATGTCGGCTTCGGCCTCATCTGGCGTCTGGTAGCGTTCGATAATCTCCATCGCCGCCTCGTTAGCACCACCGTGTTTGGGGCCGCGCAAGGCACCAATCGCGCCAGTGATGCAGGAGTAGAGGTCTGACAAGGTGCCGGCAATCACGCGAGACGTAAACGTGGAGGCGTTAAATTCATGCTCGGCATAGAGTACCAGTGAGGTGTTCATGGCTTTAATATGCAGCTCAGATGGTTTTTTACCGTGCAATATGTGCAGAAAGTGCGCAGCGATAGAGTCATCATCGGTTTCAACCTCAATACGCACGCCACGGTGACTAAACTGGTACCAGTAAATGAGGATAGAACCAAAGCAGGCAATCAGTCGATCACCCAGCGCTTGTGCGCCCGTCGTATTGCGGTCGCCAGCTTCTGGCTCTAGTGTGCCCAACATTGAGCAACCCGTGCGCATTACATCCATAGGGTGCGCATTGGCAGGAATCTGTTCCAGTACGGCTTTAAGTGCACTGGGCAGGCCGCGTAGCTTTTTGAGCTTTTGATGATAGGCGGTGAGTTGTGGTTGGGTGGGCAGCTCGCCGTATATCAGCAAATAAGCGACTTCTTCAAACGTAGCGTGTGTTGCCAGTTCAAGGATATCGTAACCACGGTAATGCAAGTCATTACCGCTATGGCCCACAGTACAAATGGCCGTGGTGCCTGCAGCGACACCGGCCAGTGCCACGCCTTTTTTGCGTTTGGGGGCTTCGGTGGCGGGTGTGGTTGAATCTGTGGTGGTGTTCATCACTAACCTCCTTGTATCATGTTGCGCGCGTTTATTTGCTATACAGCGCGTCTAGTTTCTGTTCAAAAACGTGGTAACCCAAGTGTTCATACAAGTCGGCACGCGTTTGCATCAAGTCCAGCACATTCTTTTGTGTGCCGTCTTTGCGCACGGCTTGATACACCTTGAGCGCTGCCTGGTTCATGGCGCGGAAGGCCGACAATGGATATAGCACCATGCCCACGCCAACCGTGGCCAGCTCGTCTACGGTAAACAGCGGCGTAGAGCCGAATTCGGTAATATTGGCCAGCACTGGCACTTTGACGGCGTCGACAAACTGCTGATACATGTTGAGGTCTGTCATCGCTTCCGGGAAAATCATGTCTGCCCCGGCTTCTACACAAGCGCAAGCGCGATCGATGGCTGACTGCAAACCTTCGACGGCCAGTGCATCAGTGCGTGCCATGACGACAAAGTCATCATAAGGTTTGGCATCGACGGCGGCTTTGACGCGGTCTACCATTTCATCCAGGCTGACTATGGCTTTATTGGGCCGATGACCGCAGCGTTTGGCACTGACCTGGTCTTCAATATGCACGGCTGCGGCACCTGCTTTAGCCACGCTTTTAATGGTGCGCGCAATGTTAAATGCGCCACCAAAACCGGTGTCAATATCGACCAGCAATGGCGTGTCTACGGCATCGGTAATGCGGCGGACATCGACCAGCACATCTTCAAGGCCGGAGATCCCCAGGTCAGGCAGGCCTAAAGAGCCCGCAGCCACGCCACCACCAGATAAATAGATGGCTTGAAACCCGGATTGTGTCGCCAGCATGGCGTGGTAAGCGTTGATCGCGCCTATGATTTGCAATGGTTTTTCGGCGGCGAGTGCGGCGCGAAAGCGTGCGCCTGCTGAAGTTGTTTGTTGCATATTTGAATCCTTAATTTTTTGCCACAGAGAACACAGAGTTCACAGAGAGAGTCGTCCAAGACTGATTGAAATGACTGGCTATTCAACATTGATTGAATGCTCATAAACTGAGTAAAAAAATCTCAGGTTTTCTCTGTGTGCTCTGTGACCTCTGTGGCTAAGTATTAAAAAAATGCTTTTTCAGCATCTTCCGACATGGCAACACCGGTTTGCTTGGCTTTTTGCAACACTTCCCAGAAATAGCGATAGGTCGCGCGGTCATGCAATTCACCGGCATACTGAATCGGCCCCCAGTCTGCGGCTTGTGCAGCCAGCAGAATATTGGCTGCATCTGTCACTTCGTCATAGTTGGGTTTCATGGCGTCGACAATGGCCTGGATCTGCGTCGGATAAATACTCCACATGCGCATAAAGCCAAACTCATTGCGCGCGCGGAAGGCATCGCTATAGGTCACTTCTACATTTTTCAGGTCTAGCGTCACGTTGTGCGCAGGCACCACGCCATTAGCCAGGGCGGCGGAGACTACTTCAGTTTTAGCACGTGCCAGCAAGCGGTGGTCAAACTGGCCTGGGCTACGCATTGCGCTGGCCGGGATCGCGCCATGGTGCGCGCTGACAAAGTCCATCAGGCCAAAATCCAGTACTTGCAGCCAGGGCAGTTGCGCAATCTCATGCACTTGCCTGAGTGCACCGTGGGTTTCAATCAGAATATGCACCGGGATCTCGCGCGTGATGCCGTGCTGTTTCGCCACTTGCTGTATGTAGCTGATCATTTCGCGTGCTTGCGCGATGTCTGTGCATTTTGGAATCGTGATATAACTCAACACCTCACCGGCGCCACCAACCAAAATATCAATGTCTTTTTTCCAGTGTGGATGCGTGTAATCATGAATGCGTGCGCCTGCCATCTTGTATCGGTTAGCGTCAGAGTTCAATATGCGCACGATCATCTCGGCATGTGCCTGTTCCTGGCCGCTGGCGGCCCCGTCTTCGCAGTCGCAGGTGATATCAAACAGCGGGCCAACACCATTAGGCGTGGCAAGGTCTTGCAGTGATAAGGCTTTGAGGATCAGTTTTTCACTGCCGGCAAAGTGTTCACAGGCCGGAATCACCGGAAACGGTTTTTCCCCACCAAAAAGTGCCTGATTTGGATGAACGGCCATTATGAGTTTCCTTTTCTTGGCATTAAAACGGTGTAGTCAAGGTCTAGCACCACGTGCGGGTGGTAACCCTGCGTGGTTTTGATGTTTTCCAGTGTGGCTGGCGGCATGTTTTTGACGCCTACCATACGTAAGCGCAAAGCGCCTAATTCTGGATGGGGCAGGGACCATTTATCTAGCACCTTGGTCATGCAGTAAATGGTGTCGCCGGCATAACTCGGATTGGCATGCGTGCCGCCATTAATCGCCACGATAGCGATGGCATTTTCCAGGCCTTCATAACTCAAGGCGCGGCAGGCTGAAATCACCACACCACCATAAACCAGGCACTGGCCTTGTGGCGTGCTTTTCATCAGGTGTGCATCAAAGTGCAGGCGCGCATTGTTCTGGTACAAATGCGTGGCCATGGTATGGTCACTTTCATTGATGGTCAGGCCAGACGGGTGGCGCAGGCATTCGTCTACTGCGTAGTCATCCCACCAGTATTTTCCACCGGTGGCTGTGCCCAGGCTGCTGTTCAGTTTAAAGTGCGCTGGAATCGCTAATGACTCTGCGCTGACAAACTCCGGCAGTTCGGGAATCACTGTTTCTGGCGTCGGCGCTTCCTGGTTTTTTTTGTGCACCATGACCCAGCGCACCCAGATCAGCACTGGTTGTTGATGCTGGTTGACGGTGGTTGAGCGTACCCAGACCACGCCATTTTTGCCGTTAGAATTCTGTTTGAGGCCGATCACTTCACTGGCGGTCGTCAGCGTGTCGCCCACGTAGACCGGCTGTATAAAACGGACATCTGCATAGCCCAGGTTGGCCACGGCATTGACTGAAATGTCAGGCACGGTTTTACCAAAGGCAATATGAAACGCCAGCAGGTCATCAATAGGGGCTTGTGCATAGCCCAATGACTGCGCAAGTGGCGTGCTGCAATGCAGCGGGTTACGTGCGCCTGTGAGCGCAATATAGAGTGCGGTATCGCCAGCCGTGATGGTACGTGGCGTGGCGTGCTGGATGGTTTCACCCAGCACAAAGTGTTCAAAAAAACGCCCGGTGTTGATTTTTGTGCTCATTTTTCAACTCCTTTAAATAAACTCTTCTTCCAGCTCGGCGATGGCCGCAGCCAGTTGAATCAAACGTTGTGCGGCTTTGATATGGTGATGTTCGACCAGTTTGTCATTCACCACCACCGTGCCGCGCCCACCTTCATTGGCTTCTTTCAGCGCTTTGATAATCAGCCGAGCATGTTCGACCTCGGCACGTTGTGGCGTATAAGCATCATTGCAGTAGGCAATTTGTGCCGGATGCACCAGCGATTTGCCATCCATGCCGATGTCGCGACCAATGCGGCAGGCATATTCAAACGAATGCATGTTTTTAAAGTCTGAGGTAATGCCGTCAATCACGCCTTTGCCATAAGCACGCGCTGCCAATACCACTAACGATAAAGAGGTGAGGATGGCAGAGCGCTCATGCGTCACGCGGGCATGCAATTGTGAAATCAGGTCTGAGGTGGCCATCACCATACAGATGATACGGTCTGAGGCGGCGGCAATTTCCTTGGCATTTAACACGGCCAGCGGGCTTTCTATCATCACCATCATGGGCACGTCTTTGCCGCCCGCATCATCTAATAATTGCTGCGCCTGCAACACATCCTCGCGTGATTCGATGTTCGGAAACAAGATCGCATCGGCGCCGATATTGGCCACGGCTTGAATGTCGTCATGGCCCCAGATCGAGTGCAGATCATTGACGCGCACCACGACTTCTCTTTTACCATAGCCGCCTTGTTTTACGGCGTTTACCACATTGTGGCGTGACTGGATTTTGGCATCGACCAGAATAGGGTCGCCCAGGTCAAGGATGACAGAGTCTGCCGCAAGCGTACGTGCACGTTCCAGATAATGCTGGTTGCAGCCGGGAACATATAGCATCGAGCGTCTGGGTCTGAGTGCATATGACATGGGGTTTCCTTCGTTGCGGCAAGAAATTAGATTCATTATTCATGAATAAAAAAACTGTGTCAACAAATATCTTATGTCTTATATAAGATATAAAATAGTGGACAGCAGAAACGCCCTGTGATATAAATTAAAAAACTTATTTCGGGTGCAATTAAATGGTGCCAATCATGAATGGAGTCGGATCTATGGATAAGCAGTTAGGGTCACCAAGTTACAGGCCGCTGTATGACCAGATTAAGGTGCTGATTACGCAAAGCCTGATCGGTGGGGAGTGGCGTCCCGGCGATATGATTCCCAGTGAGATTGACTTGGCGCAACGATTTAAAGTTAGCCAGGGCACGGTGCGCAAGGCGATTGATAGTCTGGCGACAGAAAACATTTTGATCCGTCGCCAGGGTAAAGGCACCTTTGTAGCTACGCACAATCAGGATGACGTCAAGCTGCGCTTTTTGCGCCTGACCGCTGAAAACGGCCAAAAGGAAATGCTGCAGAATGAGTTTATCTCCTGCATTAAAGGCAAAGCCAGTGTGCATATTGGCAAAGTGCTGGAAATGAAAGCCGGTGCCACCACGATTGATGTGAAACGCTTGCTGACATTCTCTGGGCGGCCATTGATTTATGACCACATTATTGTGCCTGCCGCACCGTTCAAAGGCTTGAACCGCGCCAAGGTGGAAGAAAGCAATGGCTCGATGTATAGCATGTATGAGTCGCAGTTTGGCGTGCGCATGATCCGCGCCGAAGAGCGGATTAAAGCGGTGGCAGCCGATGCCGAAGTCGCGAAAGCACTGGGCTTGAAAGAAGGGTATCCGTTACTGAGCATAGAGCGCGTGTCATTTACTTATGGCGATAAGCCAATGGAGTGGCGTTTGGGTTTGTGTCTGACAGACGACCATCACTACATGAGCGAACTCGAATGATTGAAAAATCTTCATCAGCGGCGTTGGACTACGCTTGCCGTGCTATATGCACTGTCTGCGCTTGTCCGCCTTGCTGCTGAAGTTTTTGAATCATTCAAAAAGATAGAAAACCCAAGGAGAAGTCATGGACGATTTAAAGCAACGCGCGCTGGATTACCACCAGTTTCCCAAGCCGGGCAAACTGAGCGTGGAGTCGTCCAAGCCTTGTGCCACGCAACAGGATTTATCGCTGGCCTATACGCCAGGCGTGGCTGCGCCGGTGCTCGAAATTGAGGCGGATCCAGCCAATGCTTATAAATATACCAATAAAGGGAATTTAGTCGCGGTGATTACCGACGGCACTGCGGTGCTGGGCTTGGGTAATGTCGGTGCGCTGGCTGGCAAGCCGGTGATGGAAGGCAAGGGCGTGTTGTTTAAACGTTTTGCTGATATTGATGTGTTTGATATTGAGGTCAACGCTGCGACGCCGGATGAGTTTATCCAGACCGTGGTCAATATTGCACCAACCTTTGGCGGCATTAACCTCGAAGATATTGCCGCGCCGCACTGTTTTTATATCGAAAATGAATTAAAAAAACGTCTGGATATCCCGGTATTTCATGACGACCAGCATGGCACGGCGGTGATTGTGGCCGCGGCTTTATTAAACGCGCTTGAGCTCCAAGGCAAAACGTTGCCCCGCGCCAAGATTGTGTTTTTAGGCGCGGGTGCTGCGGGCTGTTCATGCGCCAAGTTGCTCAAGTTGATGGGCGCCACCAATATCACCATGGTAGACCGCAAAGGTGTGCTGGATACCAGTCGCGATGATTTGCATGATAACAATCGTGAGTTGGCAATTGCGGCAGGCAATGTCAACACGCTGGCGGATGCCATGCAGGGTGCCGATGCGTTTATTGGCGTATCCGCTAAAAATGGGTTGCCAGCAGAGTTGGTGACTAGCATGGCGGCCAAGCCTGTGATTTTTGCCTTGGCCAATCCTGACCCTGAAATTTTACCCAGCCAGGTGTTTGCCCTGCGCGATGACGTGATTATGGCCACTGGCCGCAGTGACTTTCCTAATCAGGTGAATAATGCCTTGTGTTTCCCTTATCTGTTTCGCGGTGCGTTAGATGCCAAGGCCAAACAGATTACCGAGCAGATGAAGGTCGCGGCTGCCAAAGCGCTGAGCCAGCTGGCGCGCGAGCCAGTGCCAGCGCAAGTGCTAGAGGCGTACCAGTTGCAGTCTTTGTCGTTTGGTAAAAACTACATTATCCCTAAACCGTTTGATCCACGTTTGATGCAATACGTGGCTGGCGCCGTGGCGCGCGCGGCCAACGCAAGTGAGTAAGCGCAGTTAGCATGATTGTTAAAAAGCAAAAAAAACAGCGGCCCAAAAATCTGGATTTATTCACGATTCGCTTGCCAGTGAATGCCGTGGTGTCCATTTTGCACCGCGCTAGCGGTGTGGTGCTGTTTTTGATCCAGCCGCTATTGTTGTGGGCCTTGTATTTGTCGTTGTCCAGCGCACAAGGCTATGCCAGCGTGACCGCGCAGTGTCAGCAATGGCCAGTCAAGTTACTCATTACCGTGCTGGCGGGTGCATTTTTTCATCATTTTTATGCCGGTATTCGTCATCTGGCGATGGATGTGCACTGGATGACGACATTGCAAAAAGCGCGCTTTTCGAGTCGCGTGGTGTTGTGGCTGGTCGCCGTCACCATGGTGGGCGTGATCTGGGCGATTTGGGTGAAAGGCGAGTATGTTGTTTGAGTTACTGACCGCCAAATACCCAGGCATGCGTCGCTGGTTGACGCAGCGCTTGTGTGCGCTGTCGATGGCGGTGGTGTTGCTGTTGTTATGGTTGCGCGTGATGTGGCTGTCGCCACAAAACTTTAGTGAGTGGCAGGCCTTGTTTGCGCCATGGTGGTGGCGCTTGCTGACGTTCTGGTTTTTTGTCTGCATGCTGTTGCATGCCTGGTTGGGCGTGCGTGATGTGTTGCGTGATTATGTGCCGCATTTAGGCATCCGCAACGTGTTGCAATGGCTGGTGAATATCGCGGTATTTGGCAATGCGCTAGCCGTGATGTGGATTTTATTTGGAATGGATTTTTAAGGTGAGTGGCATGACCAATACAGCCAATACGACCGGTGCAAGCAAACTTCAGCATCACCAGGTAGATGCCGTCATCATTGGCGGTGGCGGTGCAGGCTTGCGTGCCGCGCTGCAACTGGCCGAGTCCGGTGCCGATGTCGCCGTCTTGTCCAAGGTGTTCCCAACTCGCTCACACACGGTGGCAGCGCAAGGTGGGATTGCGGCAGCCTTAGGTAATGTGTCTGACGATAACTGGCTGTGGCATATGTACGACACCATCAAAGGCTCGGATTACCTGGGTGACCAGGATGCGATTGAGTTTATGTGCCGCAATGCAGCCAAGGCGATTATCGAGTTGGAACATTTTGGCATGCCGTTTGACCGCCTGGAGAATGGCCGTATTTTTCAGCGCCCGTTTGGCGGCATGACGCGCAACTTTGGCGAAACACCAATTTCGCGTACCTGTGCCGTGGCAGACCGCACCGGCCATGCCATGTTGCATACTTTGTATCAGCGCAATGTCAAAGCCAATACCCAGTTTTTGATCGAGTGGTTTGCACTCGACCTGATCCGCGATAGTGACGGCGATGTGCTGGGCGTCATCGCGCTCGAAATTGAAACCGGTGATATTCATGTGATTCACGCCAAAGCGACCATGCTGGCGACGGGCGGCGGTGGCCGTATTTTTCAGGCCAGCACCAATGCCTATATTAATACAGGTGACGGCCTGGGCATGGCGGCGCGTGCTGGCTTGCCTTTGCAAGATATGGAATTCTGGCAGTTTCACCCAACGGGTGTACTCAATGCCGGGGTGCTGATTACCGAAGGCGTGCGTGGCGAAGGGGGTTATTTGGTCAACAGCGAGGGCGAGCGTTTTATGGAGCGTTATGCGCCCAGTGCTAAAGACCTGGCTAGCCGCGACGTGGTATCGCGCGCCATGGCGACTGAGATTAAAGAAGGCCGCGGCATCGGCAAACATAAAGATGCAGTGTACCTGAAGCTGGATCATTTGGGCGAAGACATCATCAGCAAGCGCCTGCCTGGTATTCGTGAAATTGCCAAAACGTTTGCCGGTGTGGATCCAATTAATCATCCTATTCCGGTGGTGCCAACGGCGCATTATATGATGGGTGGCATCCCGACCAATCTCGATGGCCAGGTGGTGGTGCATGACGGGCAGTCTGAACGCGTGGTCAATGGTTTGTATGCCGTGGGTGAGTGTGCTTGTGTATCTGTGCATGGCGCCAATCGTTTGGGTTCCAATTCCCTGCTCGACCTGGTGGTATTTGGTAAAGCAGCAGGCGACAAAATGGCGACTGATATTGCCGCCAACAAAGCCCATAAACCCTTACCTGCCAATGTTGAAGATGCCACGTTGGCACGTGTGAACCGGCTGGAGAGCGGTAGCGCTGGCGAAAAAGTAGCCGAAGTTGGCTTGGCTATGCGCCAAACCATGCAGAAACACTGTGGTGTGTTCCGTTTCCCTGAGTTGCTGGAACAAGGCGTAGATGCGATCAAACAAGTCGCCCAGCAGGCGCAACACTTGAGAATTACCGATAAAAGCAAAGTCTTTAACACCGCCCGCGTCGAAGCGCTGGAGCTGGATAACCTGATGCAAGTCGCGCTGGCCACCATGCAAGCGGCGCATGCCCGCCAGGAAAGCCGCGGCGCGCATGCACGTGAAGATTATCCTGAACGTGACGATGCACAGTGGCTCAGTCATTCGCTGTATTTTGCCCATGAGCAAAAACTGGCCTATAAACCGGTGCGCCTGAACCCATTGACTGTAAAACCATTTGAGTTGAAGAAAAGGGTGTATTGATATGCGTTTCTCTATCTACCGCTTTAACCCGGACGTAGACAAAAAGCCCTATATGCAGGATTACAACGTCACGCTGGAAGACAGTGACCAGATGCTGCTGGATGCCTTGATGCGCATTAAAGAGCTGGATGAGTCGCTCAGCATGCGTAAGTCTTGCCGTGAAGGCGTCTGTGGTAGCGATGCCATGAATATCAATGGTAAAAACGGCCTGGCCTGTATTACCAAACTCAGTGAGTTGCAAGAGCCGGTGGTGTTGCGGCCGATGCCGGGCCTGCCGGTGATTCGTGACCTGGTGGTCGATATGACACAGTTTTTTGATAACTACCACTCGGTGATGCCGTATTTGCAAAACCATGACACGCCGCCAGATACCGAGCGCCTGCAAAGCCCTGAGGACCGTGCCAAGCTCGATGGCATGTACGAATGTATTTTGTGCGGCGCTTGCACCACCTCGTGCCCAAGTTTCTGGTGGAACCCGGACAAGTTTGTCGGCCCGGCCGGGCTGATGCAGGCCTATCGTTTTATTGCCGATAGCCGTGACCAGGAGCAGGACGCGCGCCTGGAAAACCTGGAAGACCCTTACCGTTTGTATCGTTGCCACAACATCATGAACTGTACCGATGTCTGCCCGAAAAAACTCAATCCGAATGCGGCGATTGCAGCGATTAAAGACCTCAAAATTGAAAAGGCCAAGGCACATAGTGTAGCCAAGTCTGGCGATGCAAAACCAGGCAAAAAAATCTTTGGCATCAAAGTGTTATAGGAGCGCTTATGTTGAATGCTGAAATTTTACGTGAAGCAGAGCAACGGCGCCTGGCCTGGCGTTGCCGCCGAGGCATGCTGGAGCTGGATATTGTGTTGCAACGCTTTGTGAGCGTGCACTTTAGTGGATTAACGCTGGCCGAAATGGAACAGTTGGATGCATTGCTTGAATTGCCAGACAACGTATTTTGGGACTTGATACAGGGTGTGAATCCACAGCCAGGCATGGCGCAATCCGCCGCCATTCTTGAAAAATTAAGAGCAAGCCGACCGACGGCAGAACAGGAAACCGCATGAGTCAGCACATGGGAGAAGAGCCAATTGCACTGGATGCCAGCGCATTGGGCGATTACTGGCCGGGCATACAGCTGTATTACCCGCCGGTGAAATATGCACCCAGCCTCGGCATTTATGAAGACATGGAGCAGGCGGCCAACCGCATGGTTAAGCACGCGCATTTCACCAATGCCCATACGCTGATTTTTGACCTGGAAGACGGCTGTCGACAAAAAGAAATGAGCCGCACTTTGCTGCGGCAGGAGTTGCCCAAGCTGCGCAAGGTCAATGAGCGGGTGACGATTGCGATTCGTGCTAACTCCTTCCGTACCGACGAGTACGAAGAGGATATGAAACTGGTGCGCGACATGGGCGAGTATATCGACGTCGTTATGCTGGCCAAGGCAGGCGAGTCTTACGGTGCGGCTGAAGTGCGTGATTTATCCAGCTTTTTGCTCAGTATCAATCCGCATATCACCATCCAGCCGATTATCGAGCACCCGAAGTCGCTCAAAATTGCGCCGGAACTGATGCAATACGACACCGTGAAACACGTGGTGTTTGGCATTCATGACTTTTCCAAAGCGCTGGGCATCCACATCACGCCCGAGCATTGGATTGAAGAGTTATTTTACTTTATCAACCAGTTGATTTTTGAAGCCAGGATTGCCGGTAAAGGCGTGATTGGCGGCGTGGAGACACTGATAGGCAGCAACATCATGCCAGACAAATTTGTCGAGCCGCACGATGTGCGCCGCTGGCTGGATTTGCATGGCGATAACGAGTCGCGCGTGGTGTACAAACACGCCTGCCAGGAGGCCGCGATGGGCCTGACGGGCAAGCAGGTGATACATCCCGGCCATATCCACTTGTGTAAAACCGCATATACGCCGTCACCGACTGAAATTAACCAGAAAGTGGCGATTTTAAAAGCAGCGATTGAAGCCGATGCCTTGCTGGGTGGCGCCATCAAGTTTGACGGCGAAATGCTGGATCCGCCCATGTTTGGCAAAGCTTTGCAGACACTGTTGCGCGCGCATGCTTTGCGTACATTAAAAGTGAGTGATATGGAGTTTGCTTTGCATGTATTGCAGTTGATGCCAGCGCAAGTAGTCCGCCAAAACTGGCCGTATGGCATTTTGCTTTAAAACGATTTTTTACCTTAAGAGACGCAAAAAACACTAAGAGTGACCGCCGATGAACGCAAATCCACGCCGATATGGTGGTGGGTTGTATTCAAGGTTTATGGGTTTTATCGGCGTTTATCCGCGTTCATCGGCGGTTAAGTAGCAGGTTTGAATTTGAAAGGTTGCAACATGACACAGTTAGCCCCTTATCCACAATGGCAATGGGAACTCCCTGAGTTTTTTAATATCGGGGTCGCTTGTAGTGATCGCCATGTGGGCACGGCCAAAGCCGATGAAATTGCCATGATTGTGGAGGATGACACCTTTGGCACCAGTACCATCACCTTTGGCGAACTGGCTAGCCGTACGGACCGCTTTGCTCAAGTATTACGTGATTTGGGTGTGGCGCCGGGTGACCGTGTCTTGATTCGCCTGCCTAATAGCCTGGATTATCCAACTGCTTTTTTAGGCACCATGAAAACGGGCGCGATTGCTGTGCCGACTTCTACCTTGCTCACCGCCGAAGAGGTAGCTTATCTGGCTAAAGACTCTGCGGCCGTGGTGTTGGTTACAGATGCAGCTGCCTGGGCGGGCATGTCGGCCAAAATGCAGCAAAACATTGCGCAAACGCCGCAGCTAAAACACATTTTACTGACGCAACTCACGACGGATATTGCGCCAGCGACGGCGTTGAATGTGCTGTCATTAGAGGCTGCTTTGGCCGCGGTGCAAACCGTTGCCCCTGCTTATGCCACCCGTGGTGAAGATGCCGCTTATCTGGTCTACACCTCGGGCACCACAGGCTACCCAAAAGGTGTGTTGCATGCGCACCGCGCATTGCTGGGGCGCCAAACCGCGGCGCAATACTGGTTTAACTACAGCGACAGCGTGCAAGACCGCATCATGCACTCCGGCAAGTTTAATTGGACGTACGTACTCGGCACTGGCCTGATGGACCCGTTATACCTGGGCAAAACCGTGATTGTGCACGAGGGTAAAAATGATGCGCAAAAATGGCTGGACCTGATCGCCAAACATGGCGCTACTATTTTTATCGGCGTACCGACCATTTACCGCCAATTATTGCAAAAAACTACGGCGACACAGGCCGAGATACCCAGCGTGCGCCACTTTATGAGTGCCGGTGAGCATTTGTCAGATGAAGTGCTCACGCAATGGCGGGAGCGCTTTGGGCTGGATATTTATGAAGCGGTTGGCATGAGTGAGTTTTCTTACTATTTATCGCAAAGTATCTTCCGGCCGATTCGTGCCGGTTCCGCAGGCTTCCCGCAACCTGGGCACGATATTGTGCTGCTGAATCCTGAAACGCTAGAACCGGTCGCTGAAGGCGAGGAGGGCATGATTTGCGTGCCGGACACTGACCCTGGCTTGTTTTTAAACTACTGGAACCTGCCGGAAGAAACCGCTAAATACAAACACGACGGCTATTTTTTTACTGGTGACTACGCTAAATACGACGCCGATGGTTATATCTGGTTTTTGGGCCGCAAGGATGACATTATCAAGAGCTTTGGCTACCGCGTGTCACCGTACGAGATTGAGCGTGTTTACAAGGGCCATCCGGCCGTGGCGGATTGTGCCGCCGTGGGGGAAGAAATTGAAAAAGACAAATTGCTGGTGGTGATTTATGTGATCCCTAAACCGGATGCCGAGATTGCACCAGAAGAGCTAATCGCCTTTGGTAAACAGCATTTGGCTGCCTATAAGGCGCCAAAAACGGTCTATCTGGCCCATGAGTTTCCACGCACCAAAAATGGTAAAATCCTGCGTAAAGATGTCAGCCCCGACATTGCTTATTTAAAGAGCAATGCCCGATAGATGCAGTCGCGTTAAAGAAAACCTCATGGCCCTGATTAAAACCCAAGACTTTATCGAGAGTATTGCCGATGCCTTGCAATATATCTCTTATTACCACCCGGAAGATTATATCCAGGCGCTGGCGGCTGCTTATGACAAAGAGGCCTCACCCGCGGCCAAAGATGCGATTGCCCAGATTTTGACCAACTCGCGTATGTGCGCCGAGGGTAAACGCCCGTTGTGTCAGGATACCGGTATTGTGGTGGCGTTTATCAAGGTTGGCATGCAGGCGCGCTTTGAAGGCGACATGACCATTGAACAGATGGTCAACGAAGGCGTGCGCCGTGCTTATCTGCATCCAGATAATACCTTGCGCGCCTCGATTGTGAATGACCCGGCGGGCGCGCGTAAAAATACGCGGGATAACACGCCAGCGATTACCCATATTGAGATGGTGGCCGGTGATACCGTCGATATCCAGATTGCGGCGAAAGGCGGCGGCTCTGAGAATAAATCCAAGCTGGCGATGTTGAACCCGAACGAAAGCATTGTCGACTGGGTGCTGGAGGTGGTGCCAGAAATGGGCGCTGGCTGGTGCCCGCCTGGCATGCTGGGCATCGGCATCGGCGGCAGCGCAGAAAAAGCCATGTTGCTGGCCAAAGAGTCACTGATGGCGCCGATTGATATCCAGGCATTGCAGGCGCGTGGCGCGCAAAACCGCATTGAAGCGCTGCGGCTGGAGTTGTATGAAAAGGTCAATCAATTAGGCATAGGTGCGCAAGGCCTGGGCGGCTTGACGACTGTGCTCGATGTGAAAATTCTGGATTATCCGACCCACGCGGCCAGTTTGCCGGTGGCGATTATTCCTAATTGCGCGGCCACACGGCATGTGCACTTTACGCTGGATGGTTCTGGTGTGGCTGTACTGACGCCACCGAGCCCGGATATTTACCCGGATGTGCACTGGGCACCTAGCCCACAAGCCAAGCGAGTAAACCTGGAAACCGTCACACGTGAGGAAACGCAGACCTGGAAAACCGGCGATACCTTGTTGCTTACCGGCAAGATACTCACGGGTCGCGATGCTGCACATAAACGCATCCAAACCATGCTAGCCAACGGTGAGCCGTTGCCGGTTGATTTCACTAATAAGTTTATTTACTACGTTGGCCCGGTGGATGCGGTGCGTGACGAAGCGGTGGGCCCAGCCGGGCCAACGACCGCAACGCGTATGGATAGCTACACCGATATGATGCTCAACACCGGATTGCTCGGTTCGATTGGCAAAGCCGAGCGCGGCGAAGAAGCGCTGGTGGAGATTGCCAAGCACAAATCGGTATACCTGATGGCCGTGGGCGGCGCGGCATATCTAGTGAGCAAGGCGATTAAAAAGTCCCGCGTGCTGGCGTTTGCCGAATTAGGCATGGAAGCGATCTATGAGTTTGAGGTCGTCGATATGCCGGTGACAGTAGCAGTAAGTGCAGATGGTGAATCTGTGCACAATACCGGCCCGGCACAATGGAAAAAAACCATTGCTTTACACGCTGTTTAATCGTCGCCAGTAATGTGAGCGCAATCACTGAGACTGCGCACGAATTGGTGAAAGATACGTCATACGACTAAGCGTCACAATGGAGTGAGTATGATAAAAATAAACACTGGGGTAATAGGTTTGATGGCCGGTTTGGCAATCAGCCTTAGTTTGCCTGCGCATGCCGAGTCTGCGCTGGAGTATTTTACCGATAGCAGCGGCCGCTATGGCGGGCCAACGCTGGAAGATCAGGTGGCTTTGATGGACACGGACCACAACGGTTTTGCCGATGTATTTGAAGTGCGGGCCTACCTGGAAAAGCAGCATGGTAAAGGTTACCAGAAAGAATTACTGGATAAATGGGAGTCGTCTGCCCAGGGTAAGAGTTGCAGCACCCCATTTGCCAAAGAGTTATATGGAGACAGTACGCGCTGACCGCACGAGTGTTGTTTTGTTGCTGTCGGCGGCTGTCATTTGCATCAATTGCCGGAATGTTACAAGCAGTTAACATTCTGGCGGATGGACTGGATTATAATCAAGCGAGAAGAAACCCTCGCGGCCAATCGCTAGTTTTTTAATCAGAAAACAGTACTGGCCCATCCCCCGACTTTGTTTTATTGGTAGAGCCTACACATCATGTTACAAGCATACGAAACCCACGTTAAAGAGCGCGCCGCGCAAATCCTGCCTCCTTTACCGCTCAATGCAGAACAAGTCGCTGCATTGGTTGAGCTGTTAAAAGCCCCGCCTGCGGGTCAGGAGGCATTTTTGGTCGACCTGTTGCAAAACCGTATTCCGGCAGGCGTAGACCAGGCGGCGTATGTTAAAGCAGCCTTTCTGGCCGATGTGGCCAATGGCAAAGCGAGTTCACCGTTAGTCAGCGCTGAAAAAGCGGTTGAATTGCTAGGCACCATGCTTGGCGGTTACAACGTGCAGGCCCTGGTGGCGTTGCTGGATACCCCGATGGCTGCGCATGCCGTTAAAGCGTTGTCGACGACGATTTTAATGTTTGATGCGTTTCATGATGTGGACGCCAAAATGAAAGCGGGTAATCCGCATGCCAAGGCATTGATCGAATCCTGGGCGGCGGCTGAGTGGTTTACCAGCAAGCCTGCGCTGGCAGCAGAAATCAAGCTGGTGGTGTTCAAACTCGATGGCGAAACCAATACCGATGACTTAAGCCCGGCACAAGATGCCTGGAGTCGTCCGGATATTCCATTACACGCTAAAGCGATGCTGGTTAACCGCATGAGCGATGGCTTAAGCACGATTGAAAGCCTCAAGCAAAAAGGCTTGCCACTGGCCTATGTTGGTGACGTGGTAGGCACGGGCTCTTCACGTAAATCGGCGATCAACTCGGTGCAGTGGTGGATGGGTGACGATATTCCATTTATCCCTAACAAACGCACCGGTGGCGTGGTTATTGGCAACAAAATTGCACCTATTTTCTTTAATACGGCTGAAGACTCCGGCGCGTTGCCGATTCAGTGTGATGTCTCCAAACTGCACACCGGCGATGTGATCGTCATCAAGCCGTTTGCAGGCGAAGTGCGGTCAGAGGCAGGTGAGGTATTGGCCAGGTTTGAGATGAATCCAGTCACACTGGCCGATGAAGTGCGCGCTGGTGGCCGCATTCCATTAATCATTGGTCGTGGCTTGACCGCCAATGCACGTAAAGCCTTGGGCTTGGGCGACACAGATACCTTTATCAAATCTATCCCGGCCAAAGATACCGGCAAAGGCTATACGCTGGCACAAAAAATGGTGGGCCGCGCCTGTGGCTTGCCAGCAGGGGTGGGCGTGCGTCCAGGCACCTACTGTGAGCCTAAAGCGACCACTGTTGGTTCACAAGATACCACGGGCGGCATGACGCGCGATGAGCTGAAAGAACTGGCCTGCCTGGGCTTTAGTGCCGACCTGGTGATGCAGAGCTTCTGCCATACTGCGGCTTACCCCAAACCAGTGGATATCAAGCTGCAACATGAGTTGCCAGAATTTATGTCCAGCCGTGGTGGCGTCAGTTTGCGTGCGGGCGATGGGGTGATTCACTCCTGGCTTAACCGCCTGATTTTGCCGGATACCGTCGGCACCGGTGGTGACTCGCATACCCGTTTCCCAATTGGCATCAGCTTCCCTGCTGGGTCTGGCCTGGTGGCTTTTGCCGCAGCGACAGGTGCGATGCCGCTGGATATGCCGGAATCTGTATTGGTGCGTTTTAAAGGCGAAATGCAGCCGGGCATTACCTTACGTGACCTGGTGAATGCCATTCCGTATGCCGCGATTCAGGAAGGCACGCTGACCGTGGGCAAGCAGGGCAAACAAAACGTATTTAACGGCCGTGTGCTCGAAATCGAAGGTTTGCCAGATTTAAAAGTTGAGCAAGCATTTGAACTGGCCGACGCGTCTGCCGAGCGTTCTGCCAATGGCTGCACCGTGTTGCTGAATAAAGAGCCGGTGATCGAGTTTCTTAACTCCAACATTGTGCTGATGCAAAATATGATCGAAAACGGCTATGCCGATGCACGCACGCTGGCGCGCCGTATCGCCAGCATGAAAGCCTGGCTGGAAAAACCAGAGCTGCTGCAGCCGGATGCCGATGCCGAGTATGCGCACGTGATTGAGATTGACCTGGCTGACATCAAAGAGCCGCTGGTGGCTTGCCCCAACGATCCGGATGATATCAAGCCATTGACCGCCGTGGTGGGTGACAAGATCGACGAAGTGTTTATTGGTAGTTGCATGACTAACATCGGCCATTATCGCGCGGCAGGTAAAGTGCTCGAAGGGGCTGGTGGTATCCCGACCCGTTTGTGGATTGCGCCACCAACACGAATGGACGAAGCACAACTGCGTGCAGAGGGCGTATATTCGACCTTTGGCGTGGCAGGGGCGCGTACTGAGGTGCCAGGCTGCTCATTGTGCATGGGTAACCAGGCGCGCGTGGCAGACAAGGCCACGGTGTTTTCTACCTCTACGCGTAACTTTGATAATCGTATGGGTAAAGACGCACGTGTTTACCTCGGGTCTGCCGAGCTGGCCGCTGTGTGTGCCAAGTTAGGCCGCATGCCAACGGTGCAAGAGTACCTGGACACCCTGGGCAGTAAACTGACCAATACGGCCGAGATTTACAAATATCTTAACTTTAACCAGATGACCCAATATGCAGGTTCTTTGGAAAACGTGAAAAAAGTCATTCCGATTCAAGAAACTGCATAACAGTTCATGATTTAACGCAATCAGCAAAGGGGGCATTCGCTCCCTTTGTTGTTTTTAAGGCAGGACATATCCTTGCAACTGTAAAACCTGAGAGGCTCCCTCACTGCGACCTGCTGTTTTGATTATGATGTATTTGCTGACGTCAACGACTCGATCTACCGATACGTCAATACCACTGATTGATTCAATACATTTTCAATGTCAAAGGAGAAGTTCATGAAACCGTTCGAACAAGGCTTGGTTAACTATCAACAACGTTTGCTGTCACATGATTACGGTCAGGTGTTTTGCCGTTTTGATGCAGAACAACAGGCGTTATGGAGTTATATTCATCAGCCGCAGCGTATTCCCTGCATTAACCATGATTTGCTGATGAATCTGCACCAGCATCATGCGGATATCCAGCGTAGTGGCGGTTATGTGCAGACCGACAACGACAGCGTACTGCCGATTCGTTATTCCGTGTTTGCGTCGGCTACGCCAGGCTATTTTAATATGGGCGGCGACTTGCAGAAGATGGCTGCGGCCATTCGTCAGCAAGACCGGGCACTATTGCAGGCCTATGCCAAGCTGAGCATTGATGTGGTGGCTCAGCGTGCGTTTCGTTTTCAGCTGGACCATGTGACTAAAATCTCATTGCTGCAAGGCGAGGTGCTGGGCGCTGGTATTGAAGCTGCGATGACCAGTGATGTGCTCATCGCTGAAAAACAATCGGTGTTTTGTTTTCCTGAGCTGTTTTTTAATATGATTCCAGGCATGGGTGCTTACAGTTTTATCGCCCGCAAAGCGGGTATCGCCGTTGCAGATAAAATGATCTTGGGCTGCGAGCGTTATACCGCAGAAGAGTGTCTGCAAATGGGCCTGATTGATATGGTGGTCGAGGAGGGCGAAGGCGAGCAGGCCGTGCACGACTTTATCCATAAAAATAGCAAGCGCGCCGAAGGCTTTTTGTCTGCCCAAAAAGCTAAAGCCAGGGTGAACCCTTTAACCTATGACGAGCTCAAGGATATTGTCGATGTTTGGGTAGAGAACGCTTTGCGTCTGACTGAGCGAGACCTCAAGGTGATGGATCGCTTTTATCGCGCACAGTCACGGTTGTTTCCCGATCAGGCACCTGTCAGTGATTTGCCGCAACAGGCCCGCGCTTTGCTCACCGACCATCACATGGCGGTGAATCAGTAGTGCGTAGTCGTTGGTGCCCGGCTATTTGTGAGAACGCTTGGATGAGAGCTTGCTGCGATGTTGTAGCAGGTGCCCGCGCGTCACTTCATAGCAATCAGCCACGGCCTGATAAAGGCTGGAAATAGTCTGGGCATCTTCCATGTTCAAGCCCAATAAATGGCGGCTGAGTTTGCTGAGTGGAATCAAGCCCATATTGGCAGATTCACCAGCCAGCTCATGCGCCAGTTTATGTACTTGTTCAAAGTTTAAATCGAGGCTGGCTTTGCCCAGTGTCCGCACCAAAACGTCGGTAGACTCAATAAACTCGGTGATGAGTTTATGCAGGAAAGCTTCACTGCCGCCCAGTTTTAGCAAATGCGCCATGCGCTCATCATCCAGCAATGGTTCTGTGATTGGCGTGATGCTGGTGATGTTTTGTGCGTCTATTGGTGCAGGTTTTGCTCCCCTCATTGGCGAGTTGGGTGCCCTTGACTCGACCAGCGGCGCATCCTGACGGGGTGCATCCATCAGTGTCGGTGCTACGGCTTGTTCTTGCGCAGTGGTTTTCGCTTTTTTGCGTCTGACTGGCGCGACTTGTGCCAACTGTTCGGTCTCTATGGTCGCGGCAATGGCTTCAATCAAGCTTTGAATTTGTCTTGAAACCACCGGCTTGGTTAATACTTGGTACACCCCTGCACGCAAACAGCGATCTTGTGTGGTTTTAGTCGCATCTGCGGTCAAAATGACGGTGCGCAGTGGTTTGCTGCCAGGCAAGGCATGGTGGATATTAAACACCTCCAGGCCGTTCATTTCTGGCATGTTGTAATCCAGAATCATCAAGTCAAACTGATGATGCTCCAGCGCATCGAGTGCAGCATCACCGTTGTCTACTGCTTTGACCACACAGTGCATTCTTTGCAGTGTTTCGTTCAAAATCAGCCGGTTGACCACGTTGTCATCTGCAATCAGCACGCGAATCTTTTTACGGAATTTGGTATGGCTGCTTAATGGCACAACATTTGACTGGCTATCGAGGTTGATTTCGTTCGCCGCAGGTTGTATGGGTGCCTCTGCATGTGCCAGCGGCAGGCTCACCACAAAGGTCGTGCCGACATTTTCCTGACTGGTGACGCTTATTTTGCCAGCCATTACCTCGACTAGTTGTTTGGCAATGGCCGTGCCTAGGCCAGTGCCGCCATAGCGCCTGGTGATGCTGCTATCGGCCTGGGTGAAACTGTCAAAAATCAGCGGCAAGGCGTCATTTTTAATGCCTATGCCGGTATCTCGTATGCGAAAGCTGAGTTTACTCATCTCGGCATGGCCTTGTATCACGCTCACAACCACGTCGACCCCGCCGTGTTGGGTAAACTTAATAGCGTTAGCGATCAGGTTGGTTAATACCTGCTCAATATGATGCATGCTGCCCACATAGTGGCGTTCTACCAATGGGTCAAGATGAAACCGCAGCCACAATTGCTTGCGTTCAACCTCAATCTGAAACATCAAGTGCAAGCGCTGGATCAGGTCAGGCATGAAAAAAGTGATTTCTTCCAGCTCAACTTTGCCTTTTTCAATTTTGCTGATGTCCAGCACGTCATTAATCAGTTTTTTGAGGCTGGAGGCTGACGTGCCGACCATTTTGAGTAGTTCGGATTGTTTGCTATCCAGCTTGGTTTGCGCCATTAACTCGCTGGCACCAATAATGCCGTTAAGTGGTGTGCGCATTTCATGGCTGATATTCGACAGGAAGTTTGTTTTTGCCTCGCTGGCTTGTCCTGCTTCTTTGGTGGCTTTTTCGAGACTGACCAGCAGGCGCAGTGCGTGTGGCGGCACCAGTAGCAAGGTGAGCAAAAAGCCGTAAGCTAAATGCTGGTGCTGGTTCCAGTATGGGTTTAAATATAGAGTCAGGCTAAAACCGATCAGGCTAAAGACGTAGCAGCCTTTAAAGAACTTGGTGCCATAGCGCAAACCATAGCCGATGATTAACCAGAGATAAATGCCGATAAATACGCCCGCCATTGCGCCTGAAATCATTTGCTCAAGCGAGGTGGCTGTAATGTCCATCACCATTGCCATCCACTGGCGCTTTTCATTTTTTTGTGGATTTTGCAGTATGTTATACAGCATCAAAAAGCCGAAACACAAATAAATCAGGCAGAGCAATACAGGCTCGTAGCTGCTGTGATTAATGAGGAGATAGAGTGTAATAAAGCTGACGAAAGCAACACGGATAAGAGCCTGCTCAGTTTCATAACTGATAGACTTTATTTCTGTCACTTTTTGCTTTAACTGTCTAACTAAATCTCGCATGCTTATGATGGATCAGGGTTGTACGCTTAATTGATACCGGCGCAAGGGAAAATCTAACCTATATTGATAGTTAACGGACTTTTCTTAAGATAACTTAAATTTTAGCAGGCTCGATTTGATTATCAAAGAAAGTTTACTTTTCAGAACTTAAAATAATAGTGTGGCGAATGGCATCTGTGATAAAAATGCCGACATTCTGTCCTTTTTAGTGATTTATCTGCATGACAAACCCTATTGACGCTCAATCACCTTCCAGATGGTCACGCTGGCTGGCGCGCAGCCGCATGGTGTTACCGATTTCATTTTTTGTCGGCGGCTTTGTCTGGGACGCGATTACCATAGGCAAAAAAGTGGCCTTGTCTGACATGGCTATTTTTGCGGCTTATTTGCTATTGGCTGCTTTGTTGATGTACCAGCTGGCTGAGCCTTCTTCTTCAGTCAGGCGGCTGGGTGAGCGTTTGCTCAGCTGGCAGTGGTTGCAAAAGCGGATTGCCGATTGGCCGGTGCAGGACTGGCCTTACTGGATATTGCAATTTTTGTTTGGCAGCTTGCTCAGCGCTTTATTTATCCTTTATTTCAAGAGCTCAAGCTACGGCCTGGCTTGGGTCATCACGCTGGTGTTAGGCGTACTGTTAGTAGCTAATGAGTTTATTGAGGGTGAGTACCGACGTTTAAGTTTGTGCTGGAGCATGTTTGGTCTATGCACCATTTTATGGTGCAATTTTGCTTTTCCGTTTTTGTTTGGCAGCGTGCATGCCGCCTGGTTTTATTTGAGCACCTTGCTGGGCGCCACGATCACGTATGTGTTGTATCAGCGTGCGCCGCATCACGCTGGCCGCATTTGGCCGGTATGGGTGATTGCCGGGCTACTGATGCTGGCCTATCGTGCAGATATGATTCCACCAGTGCCCTTGGTCAAACAGGCTGTGGTGGTTGCTTATGATCTTGAAAAGTCACCTGAGGGCTATTGGATGACCGTTGAAAAGTCACCCTGGTGGCAGTTTTGGCGTGTGGATAGTGACCGTTTTTATCTGCAGCCAGGGCAAAAGCTGGTGTGTTTTTCATCGGTGTTTGCGCCACAGGGCTTACATACCAAGCTGGTGCACGATTGGCAGAAGAAGGTCAAAGGGCAGTGGGTTAGTGTATCCATGCCTGGGTTTTCGCTCACCGGCGGCCGCGATAACGGCTACCGCGGCTATACCTACAAAACCAACCTCACCGCAGGCGACTGGCGCGTGCGTATTCAGACCGCTACCCGGCAAACGATTGCGGTCAGTGCCTTTAGTGTGACGATCAATGATCAGTCCGATGCGCAGCGACGCACACGTATCCGCTATTAATCTCTGGTTAGCGTTGATAGCCTTCACAGGCCGCATGTGCGGTTGCATCTTGCGCCAGAACCTCAGCTAGCCAGGCAAGCTGAGGTTCTACCGCCTGGCGCAAGGTCCAGGGCGGGTTAATCACCCACATACCGCTGCCATGCATGCCAAAACCATCGGCAGAAGGTTGCTGCACATCCAGCGTCACATGCAAGTAATCGGTATTCAGGCTGCGTAACTTATCTATCATTTGCTGTGGCTCTGGCCGTTGCAGGCGTGGGTACCAGATCATATACGTGCCGGTGGCAAAGCGTTTGAGGCTATCTTTAATGCAGTCAACCACACGCGCATAATCGTCCTTCACCTCATAAGGTGGATCTATCAGCACAAGGCCGCGTTTGGTCGGCGGTGGCAAACAAGCTTTAATGCCTTCAAACCCATCTTTTTGCTGAATCGACACTTGTCTTTTCTGCGGCAAAAATTGTTGCTCCAGTAAGGCTGCATCTGCCGGATGCAGCTCAAATAAACGCAATTTGTCTGCTGCATTTAAAAAATGGCTGGCAATGCAGGGGGAGCCGGGGTAGATATTTTTTTGCCCCTTGGCTGCTGCGGTAACGGCTTGCAAATAGCTGTTAAATATCTCGGCAGGCTGGCTTTGCTGCAAACGTTGAACACCATCCACATATTCAGCCGTTTTGTTGGCAACCGTGCTGTCCAGGCGGTAAAGGCCCGCGCCAGCGTGCGTATCTATTACCCAGTAAGGTTTATCCTTCTGGTTAAAATAATCCAGCACCAGGCTGTACATCCAGTGTTTCAAAACGTCGGCGTGATTGCCAGCGTGAAAGGCGTGACGGTAACTTAACATGCATATACTCTCAATAAGCCGTCATTATAAGCTACAAAGTTTGTGCGCTCTTGTGAAAACCGGGCAATTTGCATTAGCATGCAAGCATGAAACCTAGTCATACACACTCTGAACACATGCATACACATGATCACGCCAGCGAGCACACCGCGCACGGCCAGCAAGCAGCTCACGACCATGAGCATGACGATCATGCACATGACAATCCTTTCTGGATCCCTTTTCTGGCCATTGCGCTGTTTGCGGTAGTTGAGTTTGCAGGCGGGCTCTGGACGCAGTCGCTGGCCTTGCTCAGTGACGCCTGGCATATGCTGTTTGACGTGCTGGCACTCGGACTTGCCATGTGGGCGGCTCATCGGGCACGCACCGGGCATCCGGCCTCACAGCAAACCGAGCGTCGTGTCTCCATGATTAATGCTTTGTCTATGTTGGTGGTGACTGGCTGGATTGTGGTCGAAGCCATAGACCGGTTGAAGCATCCGGTGCCCGTTGCCGGCGGCTACGTGAGTGTGATTGCGCTGGTTGGCCTGCTGGTCAATCTATTTGTAGCCAAGCATATGCATCATCAGCATGAACATCACGGTGGCGATGCCAACTTGAACCACCGCGCCGCATTTTTGCATGTGCTGGGTGATTTGCTGGGCTCGGTGACCGCTGTCGCTGCTGGCGTGGTGATTTACTTCACTGGCTGGATGACCATAGACCCGATACTGTCTATCCTGATTTCATTGCTGTTATTGGTGGTGACGCTCAACCTGATTCGCGACATCTCTCGTGGTCAGCCTGGCCATCATCACTAATTGTTTTAATTTCTTGATTCATTACAAGGAGCGCCCATATGCCTTATGTCAACGTCAAACTCGCAGGCTCTGTCACCAAAGAGCAGAAGAAACTGATTGCCAAAGAAATCACCGAAACCCTGCAAAAGCATGCGCACAAACCGGCCAATTACACCTACATTGTGTTTGAAGAGGTGGCGTATGAAGACTGGGCGATTGGCGGCGAGCTTTTAGGTTAGCTAAATTTTGATAAAAGTGTTTTTCAAGTAATTTGGTAAGCCATGCATACCCTTGAAGATTTAAAGCAGGCAAATGCGGCGCTTGAGGAGGTGGCCGAGCGATGGTCTGCGGCTTACTCTGCAAACCGAATCAACCCCTTGGATGCGGAAGCTAAGGCGGCGGCTGAGAGAGTTCGCAATATTGAAGAGGAGCTTAAACGTCGCGGGCTTTTACCTTTCACAGCGCATGCGCTGTTGGAGGATAGTTTAGATCAGCGCTATCCAGATGCGCAGAGTCAGGAAGTTGTCTTGTACAACGGTAAAAGATATCAAAGACGGTTTTATCCACTTGAGTTGAGCAAGTCTGGAAAGCGCGTTAAGCAATGGAAAAAGGCATGGGAGCCACTAGATGATTAACGGCTAACGGCTTCTTTCGAGGCGGATAGTGTGCTGGGTGTCACTTGCGCAAACATCTGGTGCTAAAATGCCGTCATGTTTGACCCCAAGCCCACTCTCAAAAACCTGCCTAATCTGCCCGGGGTTTACCGCATGCTCAATGCGGAAAATACGGTGATTTATGTTGGCAAGGCCAAAGACCTGAAAAAGCGGGTTTCCAGTTATTTTAATAAAAATCTGGCCAGCCCGCGCACCAAAATGATGGTGTCGCAGATTGCTAATATTGAAACTACGGTGACGCGCTCAGAAGCCGAGGCGTTGTTGTTGGAAAACAATCTGATTAAAGGCTTGATGCCGCGTTACAACGTGTTGTTTCGCGATGACAAGTCTTACCCCTACATCACGCTGACTGGCGATGCTTATCCCAGGTTAGCGTTTCATCGTGGCACGCAGCGCAAGGGCAGCCAGTATTTCGGGCCTTTTCCCAGCTCACCAGCGGTGCGCGAAAGTATCCAGTTGCTGCAAAAAGTATTTAAACTGCGCACCTGTGAAAATACAGTGTTTGCCAATCGCTCGCGACCTTGCTTGCAATATCAGATCGCCCGATGCACCGCGCCTTGCGTCAACCTGATTTCTGAGGCTGATTACGCTGGCGATGTGCGCCATGCCGCCATGTTTTTGCTGGGCAAAACCAGTGAAGTGGTTGATTCACTGGCCGATGGCATGAATGCGGCCGCCGAGGCAATGGAATACGAGCAGGCGGCGGTGTTGCGCGACCGCATCCAGGCGCTGCGCCTGGTGCAGGCCAAACAGTTTGTCAGTGATTTTAGTGTCAGTGATGCCGATGTGATTGCCTGTGCAGAAGTGCAGGGGCAGCATTGTATTAATCTGGTCATGATTCGTGGTGGCCGACATTTGGGCGACAAGAGCTTTTTCCCTAAAAATAGCCAGGATGCTGAATTAGCTGAAACCGTAGAAGCGTTTATCACGCAATATTACTTGTCGCAAAATACGCCGCCGTTGCTGGTGTGTGGCGCCGAGGTCAATAAGGCCGAGTTTGAAGACGTGCTCAGCGAGCAGTCTGGCCGCAAAATACGCGTACTAACCAATGCTATTGGCGATAAAAAGGTCTGGCTTAAAATGGCGCAAACCAATGCCGAGCTGGCCTTGCAGCAGCGCCAGGCGACTTCTGCCAGCCAGCAGGCGCGCTTGTTATCGCTGCGTGAAGCGCTCAAGCTGGCAGAAACTACTGAGCGTATTGAGTGCTTTGATATTAGCCACACCATGGGGGAGGCTACCGTGGGCAGCTGTGTGGTGTTTGATCGTGGAGACATGCAAAACAGCGAATATCGTCGCTACAACATCACAGGCATCACGCCAGGCGACGATTATGCCGCTATGCGCGATGTGCTGACGCGTCGCTATAAAAAAGTGGCGGCGGGCGAGGGCAAACGTCCAGACCTGATTTTTATTGACGGTGGTAAAGGCCAGCTCGGTGTGGCGATTGAGGTGATGCAAGAGGTTGGCCTGGACGATATTTTGATGGTTGGCATTGCCAAGGGCGAGGAGCGCAAGCCCGGCCTCGAAACCATGATTTTTTCTGATACCGGTGAAATGCTTAATTTACCCACCGACAACCAGGGTTTGCATTTATTACAGCAAATCCGGGATGAAGCGCACCGTTTCGCCATTACTGGCCACCGTGCGCGCCGCGCCAAAGCACGTATTACCTCCAGCCTGGAAGAGATTGAAGGCGTCGGCGCCAAACGCCGTAAGGCCTTGCTCACGCGATTTGGTGGCCTGGATGGGGTAAAAAGTGCTAGCATAGACGAGATTGCCCAGGTCGAAGGCATTAGTCTGGCGTTAGCACAAACCATTTACGAACGCTTGCATTAAGCCCTTGTACGCTGCCCTTTGTATGCATCCGTAGACGAATGAAAATGTGGAATATCCCGAATATACTCACCTTGTTACGCATCGGTATGATCCCGGTGTTTGTCGGCATCTTTTATCTGCCCGCCCAGGCTGTGACTGCTGATGGCCTGCCTGCGCATTGGGTCAATTTAACCGCCGCCAGTGTGTTTATATTGGCCGCATTCACCGATTGGCTGGACGGCTACTGGGCGCGAAAATATCACCAAATGTCCAAATTTGGTGCTTTCCTAGACCCGGTGGCAGACAAACTCATGGTCGCTGCAGCGCTCATCGTACTGGTCGAATTAAATCGCGTTGGCGCGGTCGTCGCACTCATTATTATCGGCCGCGAAATCGCGATCAGCGCCTTGCGTGAGTGGATGGCCAGTATAGGCAAAAGCGCCAATGTGACGGTCGCCATGGTTGGTAAAATCAAAACTGCGGCACAAATGCTCGCCATCACTTTATTGCTATGGTACGACCCGCTGCTCGGATTGGATATTCAATGGTTGGGCGAGTGGCTGATTGTTATTGCTGCATTACTGACCTTGATTTCCATGGGTTACTACTTGCGCGCAGCCTGGCCAGCGATACGCGAAACCATTTAAAAAAGCAATCATAAAAAAGAAACATTATTTTCAAAATCGTCCTTGACACCGGTCTCAAAATCATTAAAATGCCAGCTTCTTTACGAGACATGGCGTAAGGAAATACGCGGGAATAGCTCAGTTGGTAGAGCGCAACCTTGCCAAGGTTGAGGTCGCGAGTTCGAGACTCGTTTCCCGCTCCAAATTCTGGGGAAAGCACCGCTTTCCCTTTTTAACATAAGTAGTTTTTATGTTGTTGGTTCTGGCGCGATAGCAAAGCGGTTATGCCGCGGCCTGCAAAGCCGTTTAGGCCGGTTCGACTCCGGCTCGCGCCTCCAGTCTCATGTAGTAATTATGCGGGAATAGCTCAGTTGGTAGAGCGCAACCTTGCCAAGGTTGAGGTCGCGAGTTCGAGACTCGTTTCCCGCTCCAAATATCTCTCAAGCACACATACTGTAAGCTATGCAAAATAGAACAGGGTGTTAGAATACAAAGCTTGCAGACCTACCGCCCGGATGGTGAAACTGGTAGACACAAGGGACTTAAAATCCCTCGGCTTAACGGCTGTGCCGGTTCGATTCCGGCTCCGGGCACCACAATAAGAAACCAGCTGAGTAGCTGGTTTTTTTGTTTTTTTATCCTTTTATATCTTCTCAGCTTAACCTTGGAGCCACCTTAGTTCGTGCCTGCAGTTAGAGATGTCTGACACGCGCGTGCGACATCGTCTGATGCTTTTAGGTAACGTCTGCTTGTATCCTGATTCGCAAAGGATGAGCCCATGATGTCAATCAAACAAATCTGGCTGTTAAGTAAAACCGCTTTGACTGCGTGGAGCAATGACCGCGCGCAAAGCATGGGTGCGGCATTGGCTTATTACACGATGTTTTCGATTGCGCCGTTATTGCTGATTGTGATTTCGATGGCGGGCATTATTTTTGGTCAGGAGGCTGCGCGTGGAGAGATTTATGCGCAACTGAATCATCTGTTGGGCGAGCAGGGCGCGTTGGTGGTGCAAAATCTGCTGGAAAGCACGAATCAGCCGACTGAGGGCATTGCCGCAACGACGTTGGGGCTTGTGTTGCTATTGGTGGGCGCGACTACCGTGTTTGGCGAGTTACAGAACGCGCTGGATAGCATCTGGAAGGCGCCAGCGAGAATGAACGGCGGTGTTTGGAGCCTGATTCGCGCCAGGTTGTTATCTTTTGGCATGATTATGGGCATAGGTTTTTTGCTGATGGTGTCGCTTATTTTTAGTGCAGGCTTATCGGCAATGAGCAAGTGGTGGTCACCTGTTTTTAGCGGCTGGCTGGTGGTTGCCGGTATCGTCAACTTTATTGCTGGCTTTTTACTGACAACAGGCATGTTCGCCTTGATTTATAAGATTATGCCGCGTGTGCATATTCGCTGGAGTGAAGTGTGGATAGGGGCGGCCATGACCGCTGCATTATTTACGCTGGGTAAATGGTTGATCGGTTTTTATATAGGTAGAAGTGCTTTTGCCAGTGGCTATGGGCCTGCGGGCGCGTTACTGGCGTTGTTAATCTGGATTTATTACTCGGCGCAGGTGTTCCTCATGGGGGCCGAGTTTACCTGGGCATATTCTCATGTTTTTGGCTCACGTAAGGCTCAGCAGAAACCGCGGGCGTTAGCACAGGCCTTATCAAGCAATGGTGCGGTGATGCTGGCTACTCAGCGCCCAGTTGTTCAACCATCAGAGCGCGCCTGAGCGTGCAGCTAGTTACCACACCCAGAAGCCACGGCTCCAGGCCTGAGCTTCTGCGCTACCTTCTGCATAGGGGTTTTCAGTGTGATTGAGTCCTGTAGTTGATGCCTGTAAACCTTCATCATAGCATGCCTGCAGCAAGGCATGATCGGTGTTGACGGTTGTCTTGGACCCAGCAAAAAAATACAAATATCCGCTTAGCAAACCCATGATGTTACCCCCACTGATTTATTGTTGTTTTTAATAATTCGTTGATTATTATCTATATTGTTTTAGTTTGCCAATAGTCCGATCAAGCTATTAATACAATCTTGCAAAGACTTTTCATATCCTTGCATTCTCGTATCGCTTTCGGCAAAAGATTCCCTTTCTGCGTCATTTCACTGATATTAAACACTATATAAAATTGTATAATGTCCTTGTCATCTTCGGCAGGTAGCATTTTTTAATGCGGGTTGATGTCTATCAAGCCTTGCAAGTCAGTGCAGCCTAAACTGTGTTGAGAGATGTCTTACCGGGCACGCGTTACCATTGAAGTCAGGAAGTTGTGTGATTTACGTAGAGTTAAAGACCGTTATTCTTAAAAAACAATTGGAGTGGGGCAGGACCATTACGATTACCGAAATTGCAGATGCCAGCGGGATCAGCCGCATGACCTTGCATCGCATGTTAAAAGATCAATCTTATAATGCGAGCACTGATCACTTGAATAAGCTGTGCGCTTATTTACAGTGTGATTTATATAGCCTGGTGCGCTGGGAGCCCGATATTGCACTGCCGCAAGAACATGTTGCCTAGAAAAAACCTCCGATAGTCTCGGAGGTTTTTTATTGGGGCAAGCTTTACGGCGATTTTTTGTGATTCTTGAATAAATTTTTTTGCGAGAGCGTCGTCGCAAAAAAGCTTGATTAATCTGTAACCTCAGGCTTGATGCGGCCTGGCTGGTAATGCACGTGTGATGCGTGTTAAGCGAACAGCGAAGATAGCTGGTGTTTGCCGCTTTTTTTAAGCGATGCAAATGCCTGATAGTTTTGAATAATAAGAGAAAATTTTTGGAATACTCTCTTATGAAACTTTCGCCAGGCCATGCGCAGTCCACTGCTGTGAACGCACAGGATTGCAGCGATTGGATGCAAGCGCTGACCCAAGCCTGGAAGCTGGGCGATTGGGCGCAATGCTTAACCCTGGCGCAAAAGATTACCCGTGAGTTTCCTGAAGAAGGCCTGGCTTGGAAGTTGTTAGGCAGCCTGTATCAACAACAAGCCGCACTGGCACCGGCTGCCGATGCTTTCTTACAAGCGAGCAAGCGTTTAAAGAAAGATGCCGAGGTGTTGTATAACCTGGGCAATGTCTATGCGCAATTGCAAGACAGCACGCAGGCGATTAAATATTATCGGCAAACGCTCAAACTCAACCCGGTGTTTAGCCAGGCCTATGCCAACTGGGCCAGTGTGCTCAAGCAAACTGGTCAGTTAAAAGAGGCCGAGAAATTATTGCGCCGGGGCCTCAATATTCATCAGCAGGATGGTCGCGTCAATTTTGAACTGGCGACCTTGTTGCATGAGGCAGAAAAACCGCTGGAGGCGATTCAGTATTATCGTGAAGCGGTGGCGATTGAGCCTGACAATGCCGTGATTTTTTTCAATATGGCGTTGGCGCTGGATCAACTGGGCAATACGACAGAAGCGATTGCAGCGTATCAGCAAACGATTGCGCTTCAAAAAGACTATGTTGAGGCTTATAGCTACCTTGGTGCACTCTATCTTAAGCATGGCGATGTAGAAGAAGCCGAGCAGTGGTTGCTGGCAGGCATGGCGTTGAACCCTGCCGAGTTATCGCTACTGAAAAACCTGGCCAAGCTGTATCGGGTGACACATCGCACCAGAGAATACCAGGCCTATATTGACCAAATCATGCAGGCGCAAGGCGTCAGCCCTGAGATGCTGAATAACCTCGCCACTGAGATGCTGAACCAGCAGTTGTACAGCGAGGCCGAGAGTTATTGCCTGAAAGCGTTAGCGCTAGCCCCTGAAAACCCTTATGTGCAGGCCAACCTGGCTTTGATTGAAAATGCCAGAAACGCCTATGACAAAGCTTGCCTGCATTGTGAAAAAGCATTGCAACAGTTGCCTGAGTCTGAAAGTGTCTTAAACAATTACAGCATCAACTTGCGCATGCTGGGCCGTTATACCGAAGCGATCGCCTGCCTGGAAAAAGCCTTGCGCATCAAGCCTGAGTTTATGCCTGGGTATATCAACCTGGCCAATGTGTATTTAGACATGGGCCAGATTGACACCGCGATTGCGACCTTGCAACAAGCCTTGCAGATTGAGCCCACCCATATGATGGCGCTCAGAAACCTGTTATTTGCCAATAGTTACAGCAATAGCTTGCCACAGCATGAGAGCCTGGACTACGCACATCGATTGGGCGCGGCCATGATGCATGAAGTGACGCCATATGACAGCTGGCATGTCCATGCACAAGAGCAGCGACTCCGCATTGGCCTGGTATCGGCAGATTTGCGTAAACACCCGGTGGGCTATTTTCTGCATCAATGGTTGCAGACGTTTGATGCCAGCCGCCTTGAAATTTATGGCTACTCGACTGATGGCCGCGAAGATGCGTTTTCACATGAGCTGAAAGATGTATGCAACCAATGGCGTTCATTGGCCGGGTTGACCGATGCGCAGGCTGCCAAGCAGATTCGTGAAGATGGTATTCATATCCTGCTCGATTTATCTGGCTTGTCCGGCGGTACACGTTTGCCTATCTTTGCCCATAAACCTGCGCCGGTGCAGGCTAGCTGGTTGGGCTATTGGGGCACCACTGGTTTACCAGTGATGGATTACGTGATCGCCGACCCTATCAGTATCGATGCGCAGGTGGCGACCCAATTCACCGAGCAAGTGGTGCACCTGCCTCACACGCGCATGTGCTTTACCGCGCCGCCGTTTGAGATTGCTGTCAATGACTTGCCCGCGTTGGCGAGTGGTGTGATGACTTTTGGTTGTTTTCAAAACTACAGCAAGGTCAGCGATGACGTATTGTCTTGCTGGGGCGAGGTATTGCAGGCCTTGCCAACGGCCAAACTGTTTTGGCAAACCAAAGCCTTTAATGATGGCCTGGTACGCGCAGAGGCTCTCACCAGATTGCAGCAATATGGCATCTCCGCTGAGCGTTGCAGCTTGCATGGCATGGTGCCCAGAGATGAATACCTGCGTAACCATCATCAGATTGATGTGATTCTCGATACTTTCCCGTTTACTGGCGGCACCACCACCTGTGAAGCCTTATGGATGGGCGTACCTACGCTGACCTTGCTGGGCGAGACATTGATTGCCCGCCAGGGGGCGAGTTTTATGCATTGCGTGGGCTTGGCTGAGTGGGTAGCGACCAGCCGCGCTGAATATGTGAGCAAAGCCATTGCCTTGACCAGTGATTTAGCCGCGTTGGCAACCTTGCGCACACAGCTGCGCCAACAAGTGCTGGCTTCGCCCTTGATGAACGCAGACCAGTTTGCACAAGACTTTGAGCAATTATTGTTCAAGTTATGGCAACAGGCACTGCCGCAGGTGGCAACACAACAATTACTGGCCGAGTCGCCAGTGCAGGACGCTTTTAGCGGTGAACAGCCAGTGTGGATCGTCAGCGCGACGCGCATGACAGAACAAGCTTTCTGGCGTGAATCTGCCCTTGGCCGCTCACTCAAGCGCCATATGCAACAAGATCAGCGCTTGATGCCGGTGGTGGCTTACGAAAACAGCCGTGGTTTATCGCAAGTGTTTAACGAAGCGATTGCCGCCGCGCCGGATCATGCTTTGCTGGTACTGATACACGATGATGTCTGGCTGGACGAAAATACGTTTGTCCAGACCATACAGCGCGGGCTGGATCAGTATGATGTGATTGGTATTGCAGGCAATGCTCGGGTGCAGCCTGGCCAGCCTGGCTGGTGCTTTGTCGATTTGCAATTCACCTGGGATGATGCCAAATATTTGCGCGGTGCGGTCAGCCATGGTCAGCATGCCTTCGGCCCGGCCTCTAGTTATGGCGATGTGTCTGGCGAATGCCAGCTCATGGATGGCGTATTTTTGGCCGCGCACAAGCAAACCTTATTACAAAGCGGTGTCCGTTTTGACCAGCAGTTTGAGTTTCATTTTTATGACCTGGATTTTTGTCGCACGGCGACGCGTGCTGGCTTGAAACTAGGCGTGTGGCCAGTGCGCATGACACATCAAAGCGGTGGCGCGTTTGGCAGTGCCCGCTGGCGTGAAACCTACCTGAGTTACTACCAGAAATGGGAAGCGACGCCAGTAGCACAGCCTATGTCTCCAGCCATGCAGGCGGCCATGGCCGAGGTATTTGACTTAGCCTCAAGTGCGCAGCAGCAGGGTGACTTTGCAACGGCCACACAGCTTTATCAGGAGATTCTGGCGGTAGATGCCCAGCATGCCCTCGCCACGCATAATCTGGGCTTGATTTATTGGCACAACCAACAGCCAGCAGAGGCCTTGCGTTTGCTAGCACAGGCGTATGCGCTGGCGCCAAGCCAGTGGCAGTTGTTAAGTAGCTACCTGACGGCACTTAAAAACAGTGGTGCGACAGTTGAACTGGAGCAAGTGCTGGCGCAAGCCATGAATAGTGGCGAGCATACACAAGCTTTACAAACGCTGATGCAGGACTGGCAGTTGCCCTTGCAAACGACCGCTGCACAGCCGTCTGATCCAATACAGCAGGCCTTGCTGGCCTTATTTGAACAGCAGCAATATACGCAAATGGAAAGCGAGTTGCACACGCTATTGCAGCAATATCCGGCCTGGCTTAGTGGCTGGAAGATGCTGTCTGACGTGTTGATGATCCAGAAAAAAGACGCACGCACAGCGGCCAGCAACGCGCTGGCGCTGAATAAGCACAGCGCTGAAGAGCATTGCTACTACGGACTGGTGCTCAAGGCGCAAAATGAACTCAATGCGGCTGCAGACGCGTTTGCCCAGGCCATACACCTGAAACCAGACTACGCTGCGGCGTATAACAATCTGGGCAGTGTGCTCAAAGACCTGGGCGAGGTGGATGAGGCCATTAAGCAATTCAAGCAGGCGCTACGCTTGCAGCCGCAGTATGCCGATTGCTTTAGCAATTTGCTGTTTTGCATGACGCATGCCGAACATATGGATAACGAAGCCTTGTTGCAAGCCCATACCGCTTATGCCGCACTCTATGAGGCACCGTTAAAAGCCGATTGGCAGTCGCATAGCAATACGCGCGATGCCGCACGTCCGCTGCGTGTAGGGTTTGTCTCTGCCGATTTGCGAGCCCATTCAGTGGCGCATTTTCTGTTGCCTGTATTGCCTGCGCTGGCGCAGGACAACACATTGCAACTGTTTGCCTATGCCAATTTTGCCTTAGAGGACGAAGTCACGGCCGAGATGCGTGAATACTTTAAACAATGGCGCGTGGTTTCAAATATGCCTGACGACGCGCTGGCAGAGACTATCCGACAAGACCAGATTGATATCCTGATCGATTTGTCCGGCCACACCTCCGGCAACCGTTTGCTGACCTTTGCCAGAAAACCAGCACCGGTGCAGGCCAGTTGGTTGGGCTATTTGAATACCACAGGCCTGACGTCTATGGATTACTACCTGGCCGACAGTGCATTGTTGCCTGCCGGGCAGTTTGACCAGCAGTTTACCGAGCAACTGGTGCAATTGCCGGTCAATGCGCCATTTGTGCCGTATCCGCAAGCGCCGGCCGTGAATACTTTGCCTGCGCTGAAGCATGGCCACATCACTTTTGGCTGCTTTAACCGTCCCAATAAAATCACCCAGGCTACGGTGCAGCAATGGGCTGCCGTGATGCAGGCTTGCCCGGGTAGTCGTATGGTCTTAGGTGGTATGGCAGAGGCGGGCGCCTGCACGCATGTGCAGCAATGGTTTGCTGAAGCAGGCATCACGGCAGACCGTTTATCGTTTTATGCTCGCACCGATATGTCGCGTTATTTGCAGCAATATCATGAGGTGGATATTTGCCTGGATACTTTCCCGTCTAACGGCGTGACCACGACCGCGCACGCGTTGTGGATGGGCGTGCCTACACTGTGTGTGGCAGGTGATCGCCTGGCTAGCCGTGGTGCCATGGCCTTGATGCAGCATCTGGGCTTGAATGACTATATTGCCGCAAGCCCAATGCACTATGTACAACAGGCCGCGCAGGTGTTGTCTGATCTGCAGGCACTGGCTGATTTACGCGCCACTATGCGTGCCCGTTTTACGCAGTCTCCGCTGGCACAGCCTGTGCCATTGGCGCAGTCCCTGTCACAGGCCATGCGCCAGATGTGGCAGCGCTGGTGCCAGGGGCAGGCTGCGAGCAGTTTTGCTATTCCCTCTTTAACGCTGAAAGAACCTTCTGTTGCGCTGGGCGCGACTGAACTCTCTGATAAAGGTATCCCCATGAATACAACACTTAACCCACAAGCTAACGCACTGCAAGACTCGATTACTGAAGTGTTTCAGCAGGCGCTGCAGATGCAGGAAAAAGGCGACTTGGCCCAGGCGATGCGCTTTTATCAGGAAATCTTGCGCATTGATGACAAGCATGCGCCGACTTATTACCAATTGGGCTTGCTGGCTCAGCAAGCAGGCAAGGCAGAAGAAGTATTGCCATTGCTGGAGCAGGCAGTGATCTTGGCCCCTAAACAACCGGCCTACTGGCAAGCCTATATTGAGGTGTTGTCACTGACCGCGCCAAAAAATGAGGTGCTGGATGTGATCACATTTGCCCGTCAGAATGGCCTGGCTGCGGCCGATGCCGATGCACTGCAACAGCAGTACAGCCAGCCTGCAGCGCCAGCAGCTGATGCTGTGCGTAAAGGCCCGTATATTTACCGTGCTGAAGACAATTTTTACCAGCGCGCGCAAAACGAAGCGTTTGGCTACCAGGATGTAGGCAATGCCGAACAGCGCCTGTATGACATTATCCGCCAGTCCCGTGACAAGAGCGTGTTTTCAAGCGAGTTGGCGGCCAAAGCCACTGACTGGCCTAGCTACTATCACCTCACTTCACAACGTGCCAATTTGTTGCGCCCGTTTGCTGACAAAATTGCTAACGGTAAAGTGCTCGAACTAGGGGCAGGTTGCGGCGCGATTACTCGCTTCCTTGGCGAGCTGGGGGGCGAAGTGGTGGCGCTGGAGGGTAGCCCAAACCGTGCGCGCGTGATTGGCCAGCGTTGTGCAGACCTGAATAATGTGACGATTTATTCTGACCTGATCCAGGCGTTTGAAACTGACGAAAAATTTGATGTGGTGACGCTGATTGGCGTACTTGAGTACGCGCAGGTCTATGTCAAAGAAGCTGACCCTTTGCGCTTTTTGCTGCAAACGGCCAAGTCTTTCCTCAAAGAAGATGGCATGCTGATTGTGGCGATTGAAAACCAGCTTGGCCTCAAGTATTTCTGCGGTGCGCCTGAAGACCATATGGGCCAGGCCATGTATGGCATTAATGATTCTTACAGCACGACCAGTCCGATTACGTTTGGTCGTGTAGAGCTGGATGCCTTGATTCGCAGCGCCGGTTTTGAAACGACAGAACTCTACGTACCATTACCTGACTACAAAACCCCGGTCAGCGTGATTTACCCGGAGGGGTTTAACCAGGCTCATCGTGCCGCAGGTTGGGATGTCGGTGCCTTAGCGGCTGGCTCGGTGGTGCATGACAGACAATCGCCACGTCACCCGACGTTTTCACTCGAAAACGCCTGGCAGGTGATTGCACGCAATAACCTGGTAGAAGATGTGGCTAACTCCTTTATGTTTGTCGCTTATCCTCAACGCCAGGCCACTAAACTGCACCCTGAAGTTTTGGCTGCCCATTATGGCTGCCAGCGCCAGGCCGTGTTCAGCAAAGAAACCCAGTTTGTGCATGATGCAAAAGGCCTGGCAACGCGTACACGCAATACCGGCGAAACGGCGCAATTGCTGCAAGCCGATTGGGAGCATGCGCCTTATCATGGCGGCCAGTTGTGGATGGACAAACTGACTCAGTTGATGAACCGCCCAGGTTGGCGTGTGGAAGATTTAGCAGCGTGGGCTGCGCCATGGCTACAAGGCCTGGAGGCGGCCGCGCTGACCGGTGGCAAAACCTTGCCGGAATTTGCCGGCTATTCTGTCTTGTTGCCTTCACAGTATTTTGACGCCACCCCGACCAATTTTGTGATGGATAAAAACGGCCAAGGCCATTTCTTTGACCTGGAATGGGACTTTGCGATTCCGTTGCCGGTGGCGTTTGTCGCCTTGCGAGGTTTGTTCCTCACCTTGCATCGCGTGCGTAGTTGCGGCAAACCGCATGCCAGCACGCCAAGCAATGTTGGCAGCTTGACGTTGGCAGTGCTGGAGGCTAATGGCTACCATTATCGTGATGATCAGTTGCAGGCCTTGATCAGCGTGTTTAACCGTTTGCAAAATATGACACAGGGTTCACCAGAGCATGTGGTGAATGGCCTCACGGCTGAGTTCACACGTGCGGAGTTACCGGTACGTCAATTGTTTACATAAGCAGCAGCGGTGATTAACAAAGCATGCACAGCGATGTGCATGCTTTTTTGTTGTCTATTGAAATAGCGGCCAATAAAAAATCCGGCGACATTGCTGTGGCCGGATTGTTACGCTGCGGTATGGCGATTTAAAACGATTCAATGGCCTTAAAACATAGTTTCCATGCAACGGCGGATATGCGGAATAGAGCCGACCGGGTTAGGTGTGTATTGACTGAGTTTGGCCAGGGTCAGCAAAGCTTTGTCGGCTTTTTCTTGCAGGCAATACACCTCAGTCAGGTTGCTGAGGGGGATCGTGGCATTTTCTTGTGCCAGCAGCACGGCTTTTTCAAGCAACAGCTCAGCATCTTCAAATTGGCCCTGGCTGACCAACAAGGTGCCCAGGTCATTGTAAGGCTCCCAGCAGCAGCTTTCTTTTTTAATCAGTTCGAGCATGACTTGCGTAGACAACTTCATATCACCTTCTGCTGCCAGTTTTTCGGCATAGTGATAGGTGTTGCGGTCAATCTCTACCTGGGATTTGATCGCTGGTGTCGGTAATTCTGTTGCGCCAGCGAGGGCGGCGAGAATGTTATCGGCAATCAAGGTCGCGCTTTGGCCAAGGTGGGCAAACTGGTGTTGTTTGTTCTCTGTGATCTGTTGTTGATAGACAGCGGAGTTTTGCAAGACGTCTTCAACCGTGCGGCGCAAGTCGGCTTTCACGGTTTTAATCACATAGTCGTAGGGCACACTGGCCGGGCGCGGCGGATTGGTGTCTGGAATCAGCCAGTCGGTGACGGCAATGCCTGGTACGTCCAGCAGCAAGGCTTCTGTCAGCACGCTGGACTCATCCGACACCATGACATCGGCCAGGCCTAAGCAATACATGATGCTGACTTCGCGATCAACGACATACACGTTGTCGGCGTAATTGCGATGCAGGGCGTCCATCTCGTCGATGTTATTCAGCACCCAGCGATATTTGTCTGACCAGGGTGCTTGTTTTAACAGCAAGTTGACTGGTAAGTCTTTCAGGGCCTGTACAAACTCATCCTGTTTGCCATGGTTCTCCCAAGAGGGCGCATAGAGGATGGAGTGTTCGTATTTCAGGCCCAGTTGTTCACGCAGTTTTTGCGCTTCCTGTTTAAAGGTGTCCTGGTTGCGGTAGACCAGGTCGGCTTTTGGCCAACCAAGGTCAAACATGCCTAATTTGGGCTGTGCCTGCTTAAAATTGGCTTGTGACTGCCAGCGCTCTACCCAGGCCGGGCCGGGCACGACGCCGATATCAAACGCCGACCATGGTTCGTGATGCCAAAAATGTGGCCAGATATCATGGCGCTGCGCCAGGTCATGCAGCAAAATGACCGAAAATCCGGCATTCGGTTTGCACGCGTGCTCGCAATAGACTCCGACCTCAGCATATTGCTTGGAGTTGGTGCTCCATTGAATCACATAGCCTCTGCTGGCGATCTCATCAGCCACCGGCGCCAAGGCCTGGCGCTCGCAGTTGTCGGTATAAAAGAAAGTGAACACGGGTTGGTGTTGGGTAGTCGTCATGATGGCTTATCCATGCAAGCGTTTAGTAAAAATAACACTGAAACGGTATTGGCTTTGTGCGTAATTGGGCACGCAGCTTTCAAATACCTGCTGTGGTTTTGTCGGCAATTGCTGGCTAAACCACTCAGGCGTGTAATAGGTGTGGTGCAAGCCACGGTATTTTTCTTCATACTCGGCAATGCTCAGCGCATCACGGCGGGCATGCTCGCAGGCGTCGCGCGTCGCGGCATGCGGAATATCGAGAATGGCGACGCCAACCCTGGCTTTTTGCCACATGGCCTGGAACACTTCGGCGGCCATGGCTTCATCAAAATAATGAAACACACTGTTGGCGATCACAAAATCATATTGCGGCTCGGTGGCCATGGTTTGCGCAGGCTGCGCCCGAAAGTCACCATCCGGCATGGCTTGCTGGGCGGCTTCTATGAGCCCGGCGGCATAATCGAGGCCACCCACCGTCAAGCTGAGTTGCTGGCGCAAAGCGTATAAAAACGCCCCGGCACCGCAACCGACTTCAAACACTGAGTCGCCAGACTTAAGCCCCAGTTTTTCACTGATGCGGCGGGTATATTCCTGCCAGTCTGCCGGGTTGATTTTACCTGCGCCGCTGTCAAAGCCGTCCAGCGCAATCAAGGTATCCAGCGTGATAGCGTGTTGCGGTTGCAGCGTGCGTTTTTCCCAAATCTGTTGCCAGAGGTTACTCATGTGTTTGCTTCCATCTTTTGACTAACAGCTTTGAGCACGCGGGCACGCAGCAAGCTGCTGCTGATGCCTTCGGTGCGCGGCAAAATATGTAATTTGTCGGCGGCAATCGGGTTGCTGTTATCGTGGCCGTGCACCAGCAGGTCTATCTTGTGTTGTTGCAAAAAGGCTTCATCGAGCAGCCAGGGGCTGGGCACGACTTCGTCGACATCGCGCATGGCCAGTAATACCTCCGCACGGGCAGCATAATCCAGCTCGGGCTCGTAGCCTTTCTTGGCACGGATTTCTTCGTCAGTCGTCAGTGCAACTACCACATGACCTAACTGTTTAGCCGCTTTTAAGAGGCGCACATGACCATGATGGATCAAGGTCGCTGACATATCGACCATAATGCGTTTTGCTGGCTGCGTCATGGCTGTAACTCCAGTAAGTCGAGGATGGCTCCGCGTGCGGTGCTACCCAGGTGTGCTTCGCCTAAATGGCAAACCACGCTGCCACGGCTGATGCCGCGTGGCTGGTATAGCACGGCGCGCGCATCCTGGCTGCTGACCTTGGCATCGACCCAGGTGCATAGCACCGGTTGGTAATGCACGGGGTGGGTGGCGTAAGCGGCAATTTTCTTTAGCATCTGCGCCTTGTTGATAAACACGGCTTCGCGCAAATCGTCATGCTTGGGCAACACTTCATATAAAGAGGCGATGGCATGGTAAGGGCCCGTCATGCGACGTTCGAGGTGCGTGGCCAGGTTAAGGTAAAACGAGTCGACCTCGTGTTTGGGTAACTGGTTAAACGCAATAAACGAGGCACCGGTGAGGCCAAACAGGCCTTTGCAGGAGCTATAGGCAATCACATCAGCCAGGTCGTGGTCGGCTTCGAGGCCGATGGAGGCGGTGGCATCCAGCATCAGTTGTGCACCGACACGGTCTGCCAGGGCGCGTAAATCTTCTATGGGCAGCAATAAACCGGCGCTGGTTTCGGTGTAACAGGCAACAACCCAGTCATATTTACCGCTGACATTGGTCAATTGCTGCCAGTCGCAGACGGTGACCAGTGACACTTCACCTGCCGTACGTTGCGCCAGTTGCGCAAAGCTGGCTAGTCGCTGGGCGTAATAGCCACTGTCGATGACCAGCACCTTGCCGTGTAAAAAGTTCAGACTGGCGATTTCTAGCGCCAGGCTGGCTGAGCCTTGCAGGCGTGCAATCTGTGCGTGACCGGTCATGGTTTTGAGCGCGCTTAATACCGCGTCTTCTACCTGATTGTAATCTAGATCGCCACGGCCAAAACAGGGGCGTAAACCAAGCAGGTTTTCTTCGAGCAAGCTTGCAGGCCCGGCCGTAAACAGCACTTTGTGCTGGTTTTGTGCGGCCACATGCGCGTGTATGCTAGACGACGCTTCAGGCATATTCCACCTCGGTTAAAAACTGCATGAAATCTTGTTTGTTTTGGGCCGGGGTGCGGGTTGGGCGACCCAGGTCAGCCCGCGCACCTTTGCGGCACAGCACTTCAATAAAACTGCTTTTGCCACTGGCCAAAGCTTGTTGCAATGCGGTGTTTAATGATTCTGCGCCAGACACGCTGTAGACCTGCGCGTAACCTGCGGCACTGGCAATCTCTGCCAGTGTCAATTGCGCAGCCACCGTGGGTTGACCACCCACGGAGTCGTGCGCGCCATTGTTCAACACAATGTGCAGCAAGTTCGCCTGCTGGGCGCTAATGGTCAAGCTGCCCATATGCATGAGCAGGGCGCCATCGCCATCAATACACACTACTTGCCGCTCTGGTTGTGCCAGCGCAATGCCACAGGCAATTTGCGAGGCGTGGCCCATGCCGCCCACCGTGAGAAAGTCACGGCCGTGACCGGCCTGTTGCGCTTTGCGCAGTTCAAACAGTTCACGCGAGGCCATGCCGGTGGTCGCCACTACCGCCGCGTCCTGCGGTAAGTTAGCCACAATGGCTGCAATCATCTGCTCGCGGCTTGGCAGGGCTGGCAATTTATCGGCCAGTTGTGCGCCTGGTTGAGCGGGCGTGCTGGTTTTCTGGTAAGGGGCAAAGCTTTGCTTACGCACCACCAGGGCAACCGGGCCTTGGCGCTTGGTGGCCTGGCTTAACAGGGTTTGCAACTGCTGCTGAGCGGTATCAATCTGCGTAGACATCACTTGATAGGGGATGCCCATGACTTCGAGTTGTGACAAGGTAATCTGGCCTTGTTTCACATGCTGCGGTTCATCATGAATTTGTGCGCCATCGGCTGACAGTTCACCGCGCCAGCCAACCACTAATAACATAGGAATACCATACACCTGCGGATCAGCCAGTGAAGCAATCGGGTTGACCACATTGCCCAGACCTGAGTTTTGCATATAAACCAGGGCCGGTTGATGTGTGGCCAGGTAGTGGCCAATGGCTAAGCCAATGGCACCGCCCTCATTGGCTGCAATCACATGCTGGCCTGCGGCGAGTTTGTCTGAAAAGCAGGCACACAATTCTTTGAGTAGTGAGTCAGGCACGCCAGCAAAAAACTGCACCTGTTCAGCGTGCAAGGCGGTTAAAAAGTCTTCAGCATCAATCATCATGGCGCTCCGCTTATTTGGTGCCGGGAATCAGTTCCAGCACATCGTTAATCGACATCAGGCTGGCTTCAATTTCTGCTGTCCTGCCGTTTTTAAGGATCTCCCTGGCGGCATTTTGCATGGCTGGATAAGCCGCACGCATCATATGGTTGGCGTAAATCACCAGGTTAAAGCCATGCGCGGCCAGCTCTTCTTCCGTCACTTTGTTGTAACTGGTGGGCACACATACCAGCGGGATAGTCGGGAATTCTGATTTAAATATCTTGGCAAACTCAAATACTTCGTCCGGTGCCTTCTGGCGGCTGTGAATCATGATGCCATCTACCCCTGCACCGACATAGGCTTGTGCGCGTTTCACCGCATCGGCCATGCCTTTTTCCAGAATCAGGCTCTCGATCCGCGCAATCACCATAAAGTCGTCGCTGACGCGCGCAGCACGGCCAGCCATGATTTTTTCGCAAAACGGCTCAATCTCGTCCTGCAACTGCGGCACTTCATTGCCAAATAAAGAATTCTTTTTTAAGCCGATTTTGTCTTCAATAATGGTGGCCGAAATGCCCAGGCGCTCCATGCTGCGCACATTGAGTTCAAAGTGCTCCAGTTTGCCGCCGGTGTCGGCGTCCATAATTAAAGGTTTGGTGGTGACATCGAAAATATCATTAATGTTAGACAAACGGCTGTTGATCTCGACTGCTTCAATATCTGGTTTGCCGCGCGCGGTGGAGTCGGTCAGTGAGCTGGACCAGAAACCATCAAACTGGCAATTTTTGCCATTGCGCTCGGCGCTGACATGTTCGGCAATCAACGCCGAGATCGGGTTGTGTGCTTCAATAAAGCGTGAAATCGGTTTAACAGTCAGCAATCTTTTCAAGGTACGGCGGCGGATGTCTGGCGTCGTGCCCAACGCCTGCAGCTGCCCCAGCATTTCGTTAGAAGACACACCACGGGTATAAGGAATCTCAATCAGGTGACCGCCGTATTCGGCCAGTGCCGCGCGGGCGCGATCACGGTAGGGCATCAATGGGCCTTCGAGCCAGTCGTCACCATGCACCATGATGTCTGGTTTATATTTGAGCAGGTTAGGCGCGTAGTCCCATTCTTCTTGTGGCACCACATTCACCACACCGCGAATATTGCCGACAATCTGTTTGCGTTGTTCGTAAGTGAGGTAGGGCAGCCGTTTATGGTCTGCTACTGCTGCGTCTGATAACAGGCCGATGGTGACGTCGCCATACTTTCTGGCCTGCTCAATAATATTGATATGGCCATGGTGCAGAATGTCTACGGTCATCCCTACATAAACTGATGCCATGCAAAACTCCTTTAGTCTTTTTGGATACCTTATATAAGGTATGCGAAATGGATAGCCTGATTATCGTTGGCAATGCTTGGGAATGATTTGCAGATAAGCGCGGAAAAGCGGCCTTATATCTGGTGTGATATAGAGCGCATGACCAGCCGTTGAAAGGAGGTTGCTTTAAAAGCAGAATTAAGACTGATTCTCTGTTTAGCTCGGTTAATGGTGACGGCACATCTTTTTATAAAATAGATTGATGTAAACAATTTTGTGCAGTGCTTAATGAAAGGCTAAAGATTTTGATAATGGGGTCGTAAATAGTTTCAAGTGCATGATTGATCGAAATAAGAAATTTGCAACAAGTATTAAAGAAATTTCGCAAGCGGTCGATAACACAACTAACAACGCTAGATAGCAAACATTAAGTGGTAAATAGCGATCAACGTTGAAAGTAACATGACGATTTGACACTTAACTGGGTATACGACCTCTAAAGGAGATTTAACATGGCTTCAGTAATTAACACCAACTTGGCATCTTTAAATGCACAACGTAACTTAAACGCTTCTCAAAGCAGCCTGAATACTTCTATTCAACGCTTGTCTTCTGGTCTGCGTATCAACAGCGCAAAAGATGATGCGGCTGGTATGGCGATTGCAACACGTATGGACTCACAAGTTCGCGGTATGGATGTTGCAACACGTAACGCTAACGATGCGATTTCCTTCCTGCAAACAGCAGAAGGTGGTTTGAGCAGCGCAACAGATTCATTACAACGTATGCGTGAACTGGCTGTACAGGCAGCTAACGGTTCTTACAGCTCTGGTGACCGTGCAAACCTGGATACAGAATTCTCACAACTGAAGTCAGAACTGACTCGTTTGAGTACTGCGACAAAATTTAACGGCCAGGCTGCATTTGGTGCGGGTTACAACTTCCAGATTGGTGCTGACAGCGGCGATACCATCAGCGTCTCTTCAGTGTCAGCAGCTTCTTTGTCTGGCTCACTGTCTTCAGCTGATGCTGCATCAAGCGCGATTACTGCGATTGACGCACAATTGACCGCTGTGAACACCAGCCGTGCGACATTGGGTGCTTACCAAAACCGTTTTGCTTCAGTGGTAAGCAACCTGGGTGTGGCTTCTGAGAACATGTCTGCTGCCAAGTCTCGTATCACTGATGCTGACTTTGCTTCAGAAACAGCCAAAATGACACGTGCACAGATTCTGCAACAAGCTGGTACTGCGATGCTGGCTCAAGCGAACCAGTTGCCTAACCAAGTGATGACATTGCTGAGAGGTTAATACATCACACGGTAACGCTAAATCCACAGGCCTAGACCCTGTGGATTTGGCCTAGGTAAAAGGAGCAACATCATGAGTGATTCATCTGTAAATGGTGTAGGTGGTGGTTTGCAGGGTGTGCAGGCAGCCAGTAGTTTGAAACTGGTGAAGTATGCTGAATCATCTGCTGATAAAGCTGCAGCCGATGTAAATGACAAAGCTGCGATTAGCGGTGCTGTTAAAAAGTTAAATGAGTATGTAGCGCCAGCGTTACAAACGATAGAGTTTTCTATCGATGATGATAGCGACCGCATCATTGTGAAAGTGGTGGATACTGAAACCCAAAAGGTTTTACGCCAGATTCCCAATGAAGAGGTGCTTGCTATCAGTAAAACGCTGGATAAATTACGCGGGCTGGTGGTACGACAGACAGCCTGATATTGCGTTTTAATTCGGTTGGGAGATTAAGAAATGGCATCGATTGTATCCTCTACTGGCGCATCTGGCCTGCCTATTGACTCTTTGGTCACGGCGCAGATGCAGGCGGAACAGCAACCCATTACCGATATTCAAACCAAAATATCGTCTTACAATACCAAGCTGTCTGCCTATAGCACGCTTAAAAGCGGGCTAAGTACGTTTCAAACGGCCGTCGACAAATTGGCCACTGCGGCCAAGTTTAATGCGCAATCGGTGACTGCAAGTGATGCGACCAGTATCAGCGCCACCGCCAACGGCAGCGCCGTGCTTGGGAACTATAGTGTATCAGTCACACAACTGGCGACCTCACAAAAACTGGCATCGCCTGCTTACAGCAGTGCTACCGATATTGTGGGCACCGGCAAACTGACCATCTCTTTTGGCACTTACACTGCAGCTAATGGCGGCACTGCTGCCTCATTTACAGCCAATGCCGATAAGACCGATATCACCATAGACATTACCAGCAGTAACAATACGCTGGCAGGCATCCGTGATGCGATCAATGCAAAAAACGCGTCTGTCTCGGCCTCTATTGTCAATGATGGTAGCGGCAATCGCCTGGTGATTACCTCTAAAGACACCGGGGAGGTGAATAGCCTCAAAATATCGGTGGCCGATGATGATGGTAACAACACCGATACTGGCGGGCTGTCAGCGCTTGCTTATGATCCGCTGGCCAGCAGCAATAACATGACGCAAATGACAGCGGCGAAAAATGCCTTGCTCAATGTAGACGGCATGAGTATCAGTAAATCCAGTAATACGGTCTCTGATGTGATTCAGGGCGTCACCTTGACGCTGAAGTCGATCACCTCGGCCAGTAATACGCTGAGTGTGGGGACTGACACAGATACCATACAAGCCTCGGTACAGAGCTTTGTCGACGCTTATAACGCGCTGAATACCAGTATGCGTAACCTGACCAAGTTTGTGTCGGCGGGGTCAACCTCTAATGGTGCGCTGCTGGGAGACTCGACAGCGCGCGATATCATGGTCAAGTTAAAGTCGATGTTATCGGCGTCTTCGCCGACGGCAACCACGTTTAAAACGCTGACCGATATTGGGGTCACCATGGGCTCAACTGGCGCATTGACGCTGGATAGTACCAAACTGCAAAAAGCCATCACCACCAATGTCAGTGATGTTGCCAAGTTGTTCTCGCCGTCGGCGACCTCTACCGATCCGCAGGTGACTTTTCTCGGCAGCAAGGACGATACGGCCTCTGGCACTTATGCCGTGAATATATCGCAATTGGGCGGCAATGGCGTCAATGCGACTGGTACGATTAATGGTGTGACGGCCAATACCACCGGCTCTGTGCTCACCGGCGTGATCGGCAATGGCAGCTATGGGCTGCAACTGAGCGTCACTGGCACTGCTACTGGCAGCCGTGGCACGGTGACCTTTAGCAAAGGCTTGGCAGGGGAGCTCAGCAGCTTGCTGGACGGCTGGCTGGATACTGATGGTGCATTGACCACAAAAACAGATGGTATTTCAAGTTCGATTAAAGATTTGAACAAAAAGGCCGATGATATAAGTGCCAAGCTGCCTGCAATTGAAGCACGTTACCGTGCACAGTATGCAAAGCTGGATGCCTTGCTCAGCAGTTTGCAGAGCACCAGCAGTAACCTGACTTCACAACTGGCTGCAATTAGCGCCAACAGTTAATTGAAGCGGTAAAGGTCTGCAGAGGGTAGCTGGCAAATAATCGCTAACCATACGCTTTTAAGCAGAATTCAGGAGTAAAAATGTTCGGGATGAAAAAATCAGGTGTCAATGCTTATGCAAGCGTAGGGTTGGAAACCGGCGTTGTCGATGCTAGCCCGTTGAAATTGATTGTGATGTTGTATGACGGCGCGATTTCAGCCTGCATTCATGCCCAGCAAGCCATGGCACAACATGATATTGCCAAAAAAGGTGAGTATCTGACCCAAGCTGTGACCATCGTTGATAGTGGCTTGCGTGCTTGCCTGGACAAACGTGTCGGTGGCAATATTGCGCAAAATCTGGATCAGCTTTACCAGTATATGACACGTACCCTGATGGAAGCCAGTGTGCGTCAGGACGTTAAAAAAGTACAAGAAATTCAACAATTATTGATGGAATTGAAAAGCGCGTGGGAAACACTGGAAAAGTCAGCCATTGCGCGTCCAGTGCAAGCGGATATGTCTTTGGGCCAGATGGTTGCCCAGAAAACGCACGAGTTGCAAGTTAACCGTTTGGCCACCGCCGGAGCCTAAGATGTCACAAGCATTGATTAACACTTATGAGTCTGCTGCCAAACTGATGGAGCAGATGCTGATTGCCGCGCGACAGAATGCGTGGGAGAAGGTCACTGAGCTTGAGCAGTCTTATATGCTCAAACTCGAAGTGGTTAAAAGCCTGGAGCAAACCATGCGCCTGGAGTCAGAATCATTAACGCATGTGCTCAATGCGCGCAAGCAGGCTTTAGTGCAGAAGATTCTGGCCGATGATGGTGAAATACGAAATTTGCTCTATCCGGTGATGCACCGCATCACCGATATGATTTTTGATGCGCAGTTACATGCACGCATCCCGCCGGATGGACTATAGATGTTACCGATCCCGCAAGTTCTCTCACCACGTTTAATCGCCAGTGAAACAGAGAGCTTGCGTGCAGTTTCTTCGATCATGCCGGTCGAAGGCACGCAGTCAGAAGCACCGCTGTGGGAGCGTATGCGTCCCGGCATGCAGTTTACCGGCCTGATTCTGCAAAAAGAAGCAAGCGCTGCCAAGAGCTCCGAGCTGGCACAATTCAAAGTTCAAATTCAACTACCTAATCAACCACCTGCCACCGTGCAAATGCAGTTGCCAGCCTACTTGGCGCAACAGCAAACGGTGCATATGCAGTTTATGGGGCTGGCCCAGCAAGGCGCAGGTAAAGATCAGCTGCCACAGGTCAAGTGGGGCTTGCAGCCAGGTAATAGCCAGGCGAATGCCGGTCAAATACCATTAGGCGAGGCGGCATTGTTAACGGATATGTCGCAGCCTGGGCACGAGGAACATCTGCAAACCCTGGCACAAACAGCTGCCGGGCAAGCCAGCCTGGTTGAGCTGAGCTCCCCGGCCAAACATTTGCAGCGCTGGCTGAGCTCGTCCGAGTTTCAACAGCAAACCACTGCCTTGCAAGCACAAGCGGTCGTCAGCCATAGCCCGCAAAAGCCACAAGTGCTGGCGCAAGACCTCAAACATGCGTTAGATAGCTCAGGCCTGTTTTACGAGTCACATCTGAAAGAGGCCACGTTAGGCAGCCGCCCCTGGCACCAGTTATTGCAGGAGCCGCAAAACAAACCCGCTTTTATGCCGCCTGAAATGGTGGCGCAACAGTTGCAGGTGTTAGAACAGCAGCGCGTGGTCTGGCACGGTGAGGTCTGGCCCGGGCAAACCATGCAGTGGCAGGTCAATGAGCAGGAGAACTCGGCGCATTCAGCAGAAGCGCCTGTGTTAAACAGCTTGCAGAGCGACTTGACCTTGCAATTGCCGCGCTTAGGCGAGGTCTCGGTCAAAATTACCATGGTCAATGGTCGTTTTAGTGTACGCGTCGAGCCGACACAGACGCAGGCGTTGAAAGAAATGCAATCTGGCCGCAGCCAATTGGCCATGAGTTTACAGTCAGTCGGCTTAAAGCTGGAGTCGTTGCAGATTAGCCGTGATGACACTGCGCAAGACAGGCCACACTATGCAGCAGGATAAAGCCTACACACAAAGCGCTGTGGCGCTGGCCTACGAGGCCGGAGACCTGGCACCACGCGTCGTGGCTAAAGGCAATGGTTTGCTGGCAGAGCGCATTATTGCGCTGGCAAAAGAGCATGAGGTGTATGTGCATGAGTCGCAGGCGTTATTAAGCCTGTTGATGCAGGTCGAGCTGGATGCCCATATTCCGCCGCAGTTATATCAGGCGATTGCCGAAATATTGGCGTGGTTATATCAGTTGGAGCAGGGCGAAACGCGGGAAGCGCCTGCCGTTTAGGTGTGAGGGTAGCGCATGCAGGTTTACACTTGCATGTTCATCATGTCCTGATAAGCGGTGACTAGTTTATTGCGCACTTGTACCGTTGCCTGAAAAGCGATATTGGCTTTTTGGCCGGAAATCATCACATCAGACAGGCTGACATTATCATTGCCCATGGCAAAATCCTGTCCCAGCTTTTCTGATTGCAGCTGCATATTGTTGACCTGATCCAGCGAGGCTTTTAAGGCGTCACTAAAGCTGACCTGGCTAGTCGGGGCTGCTGCATTGGTTTTCTGCACAGGATTTGCGATGGCCGCGCTGCCCAAACCCTCAGGTTTTTGGGCCGCTGCACGCAATTGTGCCAGCATGGACGAGATGCGTTGTGCATCAATACCGCCTGCGTTCATGGTGGACTCCTTTCATCGTCACGGGCATATAAAGCCCTTAATTGTCATGGTAGACACTTTAGCATTCTGTGCTGTGGGGTGCTTTGTAAAATAGGCAACATTAATCGGTCTTATTTGCCAATTTGAAAATAGGGAGTAAGCGCATAATGTGATCCATGTGAGTGTGTCCTTAAAACGCATTCGAGTTCAAAAAGGTGTTTTTGAGTGCGCAACCCAGCCTTGGGAGGCGATTCAGAAAGCCTACGGTAGTAAACATGGAGGTTCAGATGGCTGCTGACGCTGCCTTACTTACATCAACGGGTGAGCCCAACAGTGCACCGAATATGTTCGGTCAACTGGGGCAAAAACTACTATTAGTCGCAGGCATTGCGGCCATCGTAGCTGTGATGATTGTGTTCTGGCTGTGGAGCCAAAAGCCGGATTACCGCGTGTTGTTTTCCAACTTTGCTGACAAAGATGGCGGCGCGATCGTGGCTGAGCTCGACAAATTAAGTGTGCCTTACCAGTTTGCTGAAGGCGGCGGTGCGATTTTAGTGCCTGCTGACCAAGTGCATCAAATCCGCTTGAAACTGGCTGCACAAGGCTTGCCAAAAGGCGGCAATATTGGCTTTGAGCTGCTCGAAAACCAAAAATTCGGGGTTTCCCAGTTTGTAGAACAAGTGAACTTTCAGCGCGGGCTGGAAGGTGAGCTTGAGCGTAGCATCCAATCTATTTCAGCCGTACAGGCGGCTCGCATTCATTTAGCGATTCCAAAACCTAGCGTGTTTGTGCGCGAGCAGCAATACCCAACCGCTTCGGTATTATTAAACCTGCACAATGGTCGCCGTCTGGATGGCCAACAAGTGGCTGCGGTCGTGCATCTGGTTGCCAGCAGCGTGCCTAATTTGTCTGCCGACCATGTGACCGTGGTCGACCAAAACGGTAACTTGCTGTCTGATAATGCAAACAAGCTCAAGCAAAACGGCCTTGACCCTGAACAAATGGCCTATGTGGAAAATATGCAAAGCAGCATAGCCCGCCGTGTAGAGTCAATTATTACGCCTATCGTTGGTGCAAAGAATGTGCACGCTGAAACCAGTGCAGAGATTGACTTCTCGATGACTGAGCAAGCCAACGAGTCTTACAAGCCGAATACCAAGCCGGATGATATGGCGATCCGCAGCGCGCAGAGCCATGAGACACAAAATACCAGTGGCAGCAATGGTGCGGTGCCAGGTGCGTTGTCCAACCAGCCACCAGGCGAGTCTACAGCGCCGATTAATGCCCCTGGCGCCCAAGCGCCTGGCGCAGAGGGTGCCGCCCCGGCAGCGCCACCGGCTCCGCCACAAAATACACAAAAAGATAACACCACCAACTATGAGCTGGACAAAACTGTTAGCTATGTTCAGCAAGCCAAAGGCGGTATCAAGCGCCTGCACGTGGCCGTGGTGGTGAATCATATTCCGGTGGTCGATAGCACTGGCAAAACCACTTACCGTGCCTTGAGCAATGCCGAGAAACAACAAGTGAGTGACCTCGCCATGCAGGCCATGGGCTTTAACAAAGAGCGCGGCGATACGATTTCTGTGGTCAACACACCATTTATTGCCGAAGCACAGGACAAACTGGTAGAGCCGCCGCTGTGGAAAGACCCGCAGATGATTGAGTATGGCAAAGATGCTTTGCGCTTTTTGGCCGGGGTGATTGTGCTGATGATGGTTTACAAAAAACTGCTCAAGCCTTTAACCAGAAAACTCACGGGTGAAGACAAGAAAGAAGAGGCACTGGCAGCAGGTGCCGCTGCCTTGACCGGACCTGATGGGTTGCCTATTGCAGGTGCGGCAGGGGCAGACGGTGAAGATGCCTTGGTGACCTTAAGCGGTGATGCCACAGCATTGCCGGGTAGCCTCGACCAGACTTTACAAGCGGCCAAGCAAGTGGCCAAAGATAATCCGCGCATGGTTGCCAATGTGGTATCCAGCTGGACCTCAGCGGAGAAATAGTGCATGAGTGACCAAGGATTAACCAGAAGTGCAATTTTGATGCTGGCGCTCGGCGAAGATGAGGCGGCTGAAGTGATGAAGCATTTGTCACCGAAAGAGGTGCAACGCTTGGGCATCGTGATGGCCTCGATGAAGCCAGTGCCACGCGAAGAGGTTGAGCAGGTGCTGGAAAAATTTATGCTCGACTTTGCCAGCAGCAGTGATTTTGGCCTCGATTCAGATAGCTATATCCGCTCGGTGCTGATTAAAGCGTTTGGCGATGATAAAGCCTCCAATTTGCTTAACCGTATTCCGCAATCACAAGATGCAGCCGGGATTGAAAGCCTGAAGTGGATGGATGCCTTTAGTGTGGCAGACTTTATCAAGAACGAGCACCCACAGATTATTGCGACCATTTTGTCGCATCTGGAGCCAGAGCAATCAGCCGAAGTGTTAGGGCATTTTACTGAGCGTTTACGCCAGGACGTGATTTTGCGGATTGCCACACTGGACAGTATTAAGCCAACCGCCTTGCGCGAGTTGAACGAAGGCATGCTGAAAATGCTGGCCGGTAACGACAACCTCAAGCGCCAGGCCATTGGTGGCGTGAAAACGGCGGCCGAGATCATGAACTTCATCAGTGGCGAGCACGAAGCCAAACTGATGGATGGCCTCAAAAGCTACGATGACGGCATGGCGCAGCAAATCATGGACCAGATGTTCGTGTTTGATAACATCAATGAGATTGATGACAGAGGCATACAAGTGCTGTTGCGCGAAGTGCAGTCTGACATGCTGATTGTGGCTCTCAAAGGCACGTCGGATGAGATGAAAGAAAAATTCTTCCGCAATATGTCGTCGCGTGCGGCTGACATGATGCGCGAAGACCTGGAAAGCCGTGGCCCGGTTAAATTGTCAGAAGTGGAAACCCAGCAAAAACAAATTTTGCAAATTGTGCGTCGCTTGTCAGATGAAGGCCAGATTATGCTGGCTGGTAAAGGTGACAGCGAGCAATATGTGTAGTGCCTTAAATAAGGAAAGTGTCTCATGGTAGCGTCTGCAATTCCTAAAGAACAAATGAGCGCCTATCAACGTTGGGAGATGGCCAGCTTTGATGACTCTATCTCTAGCGAGCGCGTGAAGCGTGAGCGCGAGCAGGCCGAAGAAAATGCACGCACGGTGAGCCAGATTCTCAAGCAGGTCAGGCAAGAAGCCTATGAAGAAGGATTTAAAACCGGCTATGGTGATGGCATGACCCATGCGCAATCGCAAATAGATGTTGAGCGCCAACAGTTGTCGCAAATGGCCGCCAGCTTTCAGCAGGCCTTGGCCATGCAAGATGTGAACGTTGCCGAGTCTGTATTGAGCCTGGCGCTGGACTTGGCCAAAGCCATGATGAAAACCAAACTGCAGGTAGACCCGCAAGCGGTGATTCCTGTGGTACTGGACGCCATGCATTACCTGCCACAGGTGAAGCAGCCTGCCAGATTGATTGTGCATCACGAAGATGCCAAAGTGCTGCGTGCTCATCTTGGAGAACAATTGAAAGAGCAGGGCTGGCAACTGGTTGAGGATAGCCAGGTCGAGCGTGGTGGCTGTCTGGTAGAAACTGCAGAAAACCAGATTGATGCCAGTAACGAAATGCGCTGGAAACGTCTGGTACAAGGCTTGTCACGCGTGGATGGCTGGCATCAGCCTGCCGCCACTGGCGAATCACTTGTCTAAGTCATGCCAGCCTGATTTTGATTGACGCTAATATGACCGAACCTAATGCCGCCGCCAGCCAAGACGCACTGGCTGAAGTACTCGCAGATGCCGCGCCGACGGCAGAAACCCCAACGATAGAACCGGGTCAGGCAGAGACTGCTGCCAGTACCGAGCCGCCTTCTGCACCCAATGTGCACAACCAGCGCTGGCAAAGTTACCTCAAAGATTGCCGCGAACTGATTCACTTGGTTGAGCCATTAGAGGTTGCTGGTCGTATTGTGAAAGTCACCGGCCTGATCATGGTCGCCACCGGCATCAAAATGCCGATTGGCGGTGCCTGTTTTATTCCGCTACAAGATGGCGGGCGCGTTGAGGCCGAAGTGGTTGGTTTTGATGGCGAAAATTTGTTATTAATGCCGCAGTCAGCGGTAGATGGTGTGGTGCCTGGCGCCAAAGTCTTCAGTATGGAGATCACCGAAACGTTACCCAAGCCACAATTTGGCCGTCCGCCACGCCGCCGTGCGCAAGACCGTGCGCGCCATTTTCCGGTAGGAGATGCTTTGCTTGGTCGTGTGGTCGATGCTGCGGGTAATCCACTGGATAATCTTGGCCCGATTTCAACTGAAGTCATGGCACCACTCGGTGGGCGTGTGATTAACCCGCTGATGCGTGCGCCGATTGAAGACACGCTGGACGTAGGTGTGCGTGCAATTAACGCCATGCTTACCGTTGGTCGCGGCCAGCGCCTGGGCCTGTTTGCCGGGTCTGGGGTGGGTAAAAGTGTGTTGCTGGGCATGATGGCACGCTACACCACGGCCGATGTGATTGTGGTCGGCCTGATTGGTGAGCGTGGCCGCGAAGTACAAGAGTTTATTGAGCAGATTTTAGGGCCTGAAGGCCTGGCACGTGCGGTGGTGGTGGCTGCACCGGCTGACGTGTCGGCATTGATGCGTTTACAAGGTGCCAATTATGCCACCGCGATTGCCGAACGTTTTCGCCAGCAAGGTAAAAACGTACTGCTGATTATGGACTCGCTGACCCGTTATGCCATGGCGCAACGTGAAATTGCGCTGGCGATTGGCGAGCCGCCAGCCACCAAAGGCTATCCGCCCTCTGTGTTTGCCAAATTGCCTGCCTTGGTTGAGCGCACTGGTAACGGCGCCAGAGGCGAAGGGTCTATTACCGCTTTTTATACCGTGCTGACTGAAGGCGACGATCAACAAGACCCGATTGCCGACTCTGCACGCGCGATTCTCGATGGCCATATTGTGCTTAATCGTACCTTGGCCGAGAGCGGGCATTATCCTGCGATTGATATTGAACAGTCGATCAGCCGTGCCATGCACAATATCACCAGCAAAGAACACCAGCAGGCGGCACGCTTACTCAAACAATTGTATTCACGTTATTTGCGTAACCAGGATTTGATCGCTGTTGGCGCATACCAGCCGGGCTCTGACCCCATGCTGGATATTGCGATTAAAAAGCGTGACCAGATCAATGCATTTTTGCAGCAAGACGTGGACGAAAGCGCTTATATGCAAGCCTGTTTGCAGCAATTAGCGGACACCATTGCCTAAGGCCGTATTAAATCAATATGGCCAAACAGTCAACACAAACGCTGACCCTGCTGATTCAACTGGCGACTGACGAAGTCGAGCTCGCGATGCAGGTGTTGGCGCAAGCCATGCAGCAGCTTGACCAAGCCCAACAGCAGCGCACCATGCTAGAGCAATATCAGCAGGAATATGAGCAGCAGTGGCAACTGGCCTCACAAAAAGGGCTCAAAGCCGATTTATACCGTAATTTTCAGGGCTTTTTCTCGCAATTGGAATTGGCGGTGCGCAGTCAAAATGCTCAAATCGAACAATGTCAGGCGAATGTGCTGCAACAACGACAGCTATTGCAGGAAAAGCAGCGCAAACAAAAGTCTTTTGAAGTACTGATGACACGGGCGGCCACCATGCAGGCAAAAGCAGAAGGTAAGCGTGATCAGAAATTAATGGATGAGTTTGCAAGCCGTGCCAAGCGCACGCGTCTGTAAAACAAGTGTTGACCGGGAGAGTCATATGGCGTTTTTGAATTCCGCAACTTTACTGAATATGGGTGCAGAGGCTGTGAAAACAGCCACGGCCAATCAGGTTTCGCAAGAGTCTCAGGCCAATGGCTCTGATGAATTCGCGCAGGCGTTGCGCAAGCAAATGCAGCAAAGCAGCAAGCCCGTTATGCCAGTAGCTAATAAAACAACGGCGGACAAGGCCGAAGCGCCCAAACCAGCTCCAACAGCAGAGCAACCGCAGCCAGCACCGGCTAAAGCCAACAGCAATACAAGCAAGTCTGAAGAGACGGCACAAAAAGCAGCCACAGATAACAGCGATGAACACACCTCGCCAGAACCCGCTGCGACCACTGAAGACACTGCCGCCGCGACTGCGTCTACCAATGTGAAAGACCCTGCGGCGCTAGTTGAAACAGCGCAAGAGCGTAAAAAGCGCTTATTGGCAGACATTGCTGCGAATGATCAACTACCCGCCGGGATTTCGCCGTGGATGCAAACCATGATTGCCATGCGTCCTGCTGCGGCGCAAACCGAGAATCAACCCAAGCTTGAGGTTGCCACCGATGCCGTTGCTGTAGAGGGGGAACAATTGCCGGGCGTTGATGCAGGCACTTTGGCACTGAATGCTGAGGTGGCCGATAAAACAACCACGACGGTGCAGACACCGGTCGGGCCTGCCGTGACCACGGATCAAGAGGATCAGGCCGCGGACTTTAAACAGCTGCTGGCGGGTAACCAGGCCGGCACTGACAAAGAGGTACCCGGCTTACCTGAAACATTAGTCAATGCCAAATTGATGGCAGAGGTGGCCGGGCAAACTGGTCGTTCTGCGCAGGGGTTAAATGATATACGTGGTGCAGATGCACAAGCCGACACCTTGAACACGATACAGCCCGCCGCGCAAGCGTTACCTAATAGCACCTGGCTGAATGCGGCTGGGGTAGCTCAGAGCAGCAATGTGGTGATGTCGCAAATTGCGGCACCGTTTGGTAATGAGCGCTGGCAAACCGCAATGAATCAGCATGTGATGAATATGGTAGGCAGTGGCGACGATGTGGCCAGCCTGACCTTATCACCGCCAGACCTGGGGCCGATTCAGGTGGTGCTTAAAGTGGATAACCAGTCGGTAAATACCAGTTTTATTACCGATAACCCGCTGGTGCGCCAGGCATTAGAAGATGGCATGCAGGATCTGCGTGACCGTATGCAATCACAAGGCTTGCAACTGGGCCAAACCTTTGTCGGCGATGGCCAGCAGGCACAGCAGCATTTTGAGCAGCAAACCTCGCGTCAAGGTGGTCAATCATCCGGCACAGCCGCTGACACAGAGTCTTTAGTCGCGCCACAAGCGGTTAAAACTACCGTGGCGCGTGGCCTGGTCGATACTTTTGTTTAACAACCACTGTTTCACCGGCTGTGTTTAACCGGCAGGCAGGCGATAGGCCTGCCAGTGGTTGTAAGTTTCGATTAAACGCCGATTTTACCCTTTTATCCGGCAATCTCCAGACCGTTGTTTTGCGCATAATGACACCATAAACACTTAAGGTTTCAGGTAAGAAAGGTTTGTGTCATGGCTCAAGAACCAGCGAAAGCGGCGGGCGCAGCAGAGGCGGCGCCAAAATCCAAGAAAAAACTCATTGTCATATTGGCGGTCGTGCTGGCATTAGCTGCCGGTGGCGGCGCTGCTGCATTCTTTTTGCTGAAGAAGCCAGAAGCGCACCCAGCCAAAGCCAAGCATAGTGAGAAAGCAGCAGAAGGTCACGAAGACGCTGCTGAAGGCGAAGCCGCTGAAGAAGAGGCGCCTGAAGAGGAAGCTGGTGGTCATGCTGACCCTAAAACGGCTTTGACCTATGTGCCGTTTGAAACGTTTACCGTGAATTTGTTGCCAGACCCGGATGACAAGTTTTTGCAGCTGGATTTAACCGTCGAGGTGAAAGGCGCTGAGCTGGCAGAGAAAATGAAAGCTCAGATGCCGGCCTTGCGTAACCGCGTGCTGCTATTGCTCACCAGCAAAAAAGCATCTGATATATCTACCCCGGAAGGCAAAGCGCAACTGAGTGCAGAGCTGCTGGCAGATTTGAAGAAACCGCTCGCTGCACACGGTAAGTCGCTGAAAGTCACCCAGGTATTATTTACCTCGTTTGTGATTCAGTAATGTTATGAGCCCAGTTGTTTAAAGTGAGTCATCATGTCCGCTGACAAGTTTTTATCACAAGACGAAATTGATGCGCTACTCAGAGGTGTTGAGGGCGATGACGAAGGTGATGCGTCTGGCAAAGACGAGGCTAGCGTTCGTAATTACAACCTTGCCACGCAAGAGCGGATTGTGCGCGGCCGCATGGCCACGCTGGAGATGATCAACGAACGCTATGCGCGTTTATTGCGCGTAGAGCTGTTTAACTTCTTGCGGCGTACGGTAGAAGTCTCGGTAGGGCCGGTGAGGATTATCAAATACACCGACTTTATCCGTAACCTGGTGGTGCCCACCAACCTTAACCTGATTCATATGAGCCCATTGCGCGGTACTGGCGTGCTGGTGCTAGACCCGACGCTGGTGTTTCTGGTGGTGGATAATATGTTTGGCGGCGATGGCCGTTTTCATACCCGGGTCGAAGGCCGTGATTTTACGGCGACTGAGCAACGTATTATCCAGCGCATTTTAAGCATTATGTTCGAGTCGTATGAAAAGGCCTGGGCACCTGTTTACCCGATCAAGTTTGAGTATTTGCGCTCGGAAATGAATACGCAGTTTGCCAATATCGCCACGCCTAATGAGGTGGTGGTGGCCATTACGTTCAATATCGAGTTGGGCCCGAATAGCGGCGAAATGCATTTTTGCGTGCCTTATTCTATGGTCGAGCCGATTAAAGACCTGCTGACTTCACCGTTGCAAGGCGAAAACCTGGGCGGTGACAAACGTTGGGTCAAATTGATGACGCAGCAGATTCAAGCCGCGGAAGTCGAGATTGTGGCCAACCTGGCAACGCGCAAACTGACGGTAGCAGACTTGCTGGAGCTGAAGGAAGGGGATGTGATCCCGATTAATATCAGCGACAGCATAGAAGGACAAATTGACAACATTCCAGTCATGGAGTGTCGTTATGGGGTATTTAACGGGCAATACGCCCTCAAGGTTGAAAAGTTAATTCGCGCTGACGGAAGTCACGAGCAATTACAAGGAGAGTCATAATGGCTATGGATCCCGCCACTAACAGTGCAGATGATGATATGAATGCAGCGATGGCTGCCATGGGCGTGTCTGACCCCGGTGATGTGCAGACGATTGCAGAAGACGACTGGGGCGCCGCGCTAGCCGAACAGACACAGTCTGAATCTTCGGCGCTGCAGGAGCCAACCAGCAAAACTGCGGTGTTTAACGAGTTTAGCGCCAACAACAAGCTCGAAGGCACGCAGAATGACATTGATTTCATTCTGGATATCCCGGTACAACTGACGGTTGAGTTAGGTCGTACCAAGATTTCGATTAAAAACCTGTTGCAACTGGCGCAGGGCTCAGTGGTTGAGCTCGATGGCATGGCAGGCGAGCCGATGGATGTGTTGGTGAATGGCTGCCTGATTGCGCAAGGTGAGGTGGTGGTGGTCAATGATAAATTCGGTATCCGTTTGACCGATATCATTACCCCGGCCGAACGTATCCGCAAATTAAATCGTTAATCGTTTTTTAAGACACTTTATATTGAGATGATGAAAACGCTTAGCCAGTTGTTAATTGCCTTGTGTAGCAGTATGGCTGCCAGTGGCGTGTCATGGGCGGCTGTGCCAGTTGCCACGGTTGCGGCGGCACCTAGCGCAAGTGACAGCCTGGGCCGCATGGTGTTTGGCACGGTGATTGTTTTGCTGGTGATTGCGGTCATTGCCTGGTTATTACGTCGCGTCATGCCTGGTCAGGCAATGTCTCACCGCGGGGTGATCAAGCAGGTGGGTGGTTTGCAACTGAGCCCCAGAGAGCGTGTGGTCGTACTTGAAGTCGCCGGTCGCTGGTTGGTGGTGGGTATTAATGCTGGCCAAATGACTGCGCTGGGTGACGTTGATCCGCTAAGCAGCGATGCGACCGCAGAAGAGGGCGCGACCGCAGGTGCCAGCCTTACAAAATCTTCAGCAGTCGATCCGCAAGCTTCTTTTTCTGTTCGCTTGCAACAAGCCATGCAAGCCACACTGCAGCAAACAGTCAAATCCCTCAAAAACAAGCCTTGAGTCGCTCATTTCTGACCTTTGATTTCAGCAGGTCTGACGTACTATAGCCCTAACTTATTGATCGTCTTGTGTCTGCTGCTCGCGGCCACAAGCCAGTTTCGGGTGCCACATACATGCGTCTCTTTTCAGTGTTAAAGTCTATTTTCTCCTGGTTGCTGCCTGTTGGCCTGCTATGGGGGTTCCCGCTGTTGTCATGGGCGGCTGGTGGCTTGCCGATTGGCACCGTCAGCGCGGCGGCAGGCGGCGGGCAAGACTATACGCTCAGTCTGCAAACCCTGATTCTACTAACCTCACTCACGTTTATCCCGGCGGCCATGCTGATGATGACTGGCTTTACGCGTATCGTCATCGTCTTGTCTTTACTGCGTCAGGCATTGGGCACGCAATCTGCGCCGTCTAATCAGGTATTGATCGGCTTAGCCTTGTTTATTACCTTTTTCGTCATGGGGCCGGTGTTCGACAAAATCTATAGCGATGCTTACCAGCCGTTATCAGAAAGCAAAATCACCATGCAAGAAGCCCTGGAGCGCGGCGTGTTGCCGCTCAAAGGCTTTATGCTCAAGCAAACCCGTGAAAATGACCTGGCCATGTTTGCCAACATGGCACATGTCGAGACCATTCAAACGCCAGAGGATGTGCCGCTCAGAATATTAGTACCCGCCTTTATGACCAGCGAGCTCAAAACCGCCTTCCAGATTGGCTTTGCTATTTATATCCCGTTTTTGATTATTGACATGGTGGTGGCCAGTATTTTGATGGCGATGGGCATGATGATGGTGTCACCGGCCATTGTGTCGCTGCCGTTTAAACTCATGCTGTTTGTGCTGGTCGATGGCTGGCAACTGGTGCTGGGTTCGCTCGCACAGAGTTTTGTCATTTAAAAAGTATTGTTTAATCAGGAGTAGCACATGAGTCCAGAACAGGTGTTGACGATAGGTAGTGAAGCGATGCAAACCACTTTGATGGTGGCGGCGCCCGTGCTGGGCACTGCACTGATGATCGGTTTGATCGTGAGTATTTTTCAGGCCGCGACACAAATCAATGAACAAACCTTGTCATTTATCCCCAAGCTGGTGGGTGTCATGGCCGTGCTGCTGTTGGCAGGCCATTGGATGCTGATGACCATGGTGGATTATATGCACCATATTTTTACCATGATTCCGCAACTGGTGAACTAAGCGCTTGATCACATGCTGACCATCCATGCTTCAGATCTGCAATTGTGGATTGTGCAGTTGCTGTGGCCACTGACCCGTGTGCTTGGCTGTCTCTCTGTTGTTCCGCTGTTTAGCCATCCTTCTATCCCTAAACGTATCAAACTTGCCATCGGCTTTGTGATTGCGCTCGCCATTGCGCCAGCGATTGAGGTGCCGCCGATTGAAGTGCTGTCCTGGCAAGGATTATTGTCTTTACTGGCGCAGTTTCTGATTGGCATTAGCATGGGCTTTGTCATGCGCATTTTGTTTACGGCGGTTGAAATGGCCGGGTTTATGATGGGGATGAGTATGGGCTTAGGCTTTGCCAGTTTTTATGATCCGCAGGCGCAAGGCCAAACCATTGCCGTCGGCCAGTTTTTGACCATGCTGGCGCTGCTCATATTTATGAGCCTGGATGGCCATTTGATTGTGGTTGCCGTCATGCTGCAAAGCTTTGAAACCATGCCGATTGCGCTGGAACACTGGCAATTGAATAGCCAGGCCATTGCCACACTGGGAGGGCATATTTTTTCACAAGGCTTGTTGCTGGCGCTGCCGGTGGTGGCCAGTTTGCTGATTACCAATATGGCGCTGGGCGTGTTAACCAAAGCGGCGCCACAATTCAATATTTTCGGTATCGGGTTCCCGATTACGATTTCGGTTGGCTTTGTGATGACCTTATTAAGCCTGCCTTCTTTGGTGAGCCCGGTCAGCCGCTGGCTGGTCGATGCCCAGCAACTCATGTTGCAAGTGCTGCACTAGCCCGGTTGTTAGCCGGGCATTTTGTCAGCCAAACGCTTAAATCAAACTAAATAATGAGATATTGGACGTGGCCACAAATGCTTTTTGTGCGGCCTGCAAGATGGTGGTTTTCTTGGAAATATCAGACAGCGCCTGCGCATAATCGAGATCTTGCAGCGTTGAAATAGACGCATCATATTGCAGATCCAGGCTATCGCCAGTGCTGTTCAGGGTGTCGATCAAATTGAGGCTGCTGCCAATCTCCGAGCGGGTATTCAGTACCCGGTCTAATGAGTCTTGCATGCTGTCTATACTAGTCGCGAGGCCAGTATTAAACGTGGCCTGGGTGGTGCTGTCTGTGATGGGTGTATTTAACAAGCCAATAATATTCTGCAAGTTAGTAAACACGTTGCTGCCGTTAGCACCAAATACCTGGTCACCGGTAAACGTTACCGGCAGCTTGCTTTGCACATCAATTTGCAACTGGGTGCGCGTGGTGTTGGCGACATAGTCATTATTGGTATCAAACGGCACCGTGGTCGTTGCATAGCCAGAATACATATAGTTGCCTTGCGAGTCTTTGGTGTTCGCCAGTCCCTTCAAGGTATCCAGATTGCCTTGCAACTCATTGGCCAGTTTGGCACGCTCAGCATCAGTATAAGAGCCATTACCCGCGGCAATCAGTGAAGATTGTATCGACTGTATGGCGTCTGTCACACTGGTGAGGTTGGCCTCATAGGTTTGCAGCAGGGTTTCTGCTGTTTTACGGGTGCTGGTGTAGTTGGCGTTTTGGTCTTTGGCCGTATTGAGTTCGAGTATCCGTGCGGCCGCCACCGGGTCATCTGCTGGCGAATTGACCCGTTTGCCAGTTGCAGTCTGAATGCTGAGCTTGTTTAAGTCGCCCTGCAGATTCATTAACTGGTTGGTACCAGACTGGTAGATGGTGTTGGTGCTGATTCTCATGATGACCTATCCTTCAAAAACTTATTGACCCATTTGCAGCAAGACTTCAAATAGCTGGCTGGCAATTTGCATCATCTTGCCAGCGGCCTGGTAGGCTTGCTGGTAGCGCAACAAGTCAGTGGCTTCTTCATCCAGATTCACACCGGATTCTGACTGCATGGCGCTGGTCGCATTTTCTAATGCGGTCGCATCTGATTTGCTGGTGATGCTGAGCTCGTTGGTTTTGGTGCCCACCGCACTCACCATTTGTGCGAATGCCTGCGCATAGGTGCGGTTAGTATTGCTGCCTGCCACGCGCACATTGGCGCCGGTTTGCAAGGCTGCCAGTTTCAAGCCATTTTCGTTATCACTTGGGCCACTGGTGGCAGAGCCTGCCATTGCCAGTTTGTCGACATTGGTAAACGACAGCGATAATTGGCCAGCGGCATACTGTGTCGGCTTAATCAGGTAAGAGTCACCCTCTGTTGGCGAGCTGGTATTGACGTCAATCTGCATGCCGTCCACGGTGGCCGGCAGCGAGGTGCCTTGCCACATGATGGATTTATCATTCAAACGTGTGATCGTATATTGGCCACTGTTATATTTCACCGTATAGTCGCTGCTGGTGAGTAGGCTGGCATCGACGATAGAGGCAGATGCACTCTTGGTCGGATCGGTGTTATAAGCGCTACTGACAGCGGTTGGCGTACTAATGTTGAACAGGTTGGTGCCCAGCACGCCATTGAGGTCATAGCCCTGCGTTTGCTGAGAGTTAAATTGGCTGGCTAAGGTCACGGCCAACTGGCCAACCTGGTTTTGTACGGCATCCAGTGTTTCACTTCTAAATTGCAAGACACCGCCCAGGGTGCCGCCAGACAGCGTATCTGAACTGAGGATTTTGGGGCTGGCCGGGTTGCCATAAGCGACTTCTACGCGGGTTGGGTCGGTATCACTGGCACGCGTGTAGAGCGAATATTGTTGTGTCCCGACCACCAGTGGCATGCCACTACCGGCAAACACGTTATATGAACCGTCATCCTGCTTGATGACAGTCGTCTTGATTTGTTCACTTAATTTGGTCACCAACTGATCGCGCTGGTCCATTAAATCGTTAGGCGTGTTGCCGGTGGAGTTAATCGCCTTGCTAATGGTGTCATTCAAGGTGGCAATTTGCGAGGAGTAGCTGTTAATTGTATCGACGCTGGCCGTAATCTGCGTATTAATACTCTCGCGCATCTGGTCCAGCTGGGTATTCACCGCATTAAAACGGTTAACCATCGACTGCGCAGAAGAAATCAGTGTCTGACGCGTGGCCGTATCACTCGGGTTGGCCGCAGCAGCACTCACCGCGCTGAAAAAACTGGTAATCACCGGGTTTAAACCGGCGGTACTGTCGGACAGCAAGCCGTTGACCTGGCTGATATTACTGTAATAGGCACCACTGGCATTGGCGGTAGACGTGGCGTTGATCATCTGTTTAGCCAGCGTTTCGTTATACACGCGCTGTATACCCACGACATTGGTGCCTTGACCAACATAGCCATAACCAAAGTTTTGTGCTTGCGCCGCGGCTTGTACCACGACCTGGCGGTTATAGCCTTCTGTGGACGCGTTGGCAATGTTATGGCCAACGGTGGCGATGCCTATTTGCGCGGCATTGAGGGCGCTTTTACCAATGCTGAGTACATTTGACATGTGATTTCCTCATGTGCCAGCCCCCTGCAGAGAGTCAGACACGACTTTAAAGTGTGGTTATGTAGCCTAACGGCCATTTTTTTTGTTTCTTTAGGGTGTCGCTGTTTAACCTTGTAAATTCTTAATCACTTGCGTCAGTTTCTTGCCATATTGCGGATCCGTCGCATAGCCCGCACGTTGCAAGGCTTGGGCATAGGCACTGGCATCATGCGTATTGCTCATGGCTTGCTGGTAGCGCGGATTTTGTGAAATCAGTTTGGCGTAATCCTTGAAAGCATCGCTATAGCTATCGTAGGCGCGGAACTTTTCTACCCGGGTCTGTTTGACACCATTGATATATTCAGTAGTGGTGCTGCTTGCGACTTTGCCTTTCCAATTGGCATCGGCCTTGATACCAAACAGGTTATGGCTGTTAACACCAGTGTCCGTTTTGATTTCATGCTTGCCCCAGCCACTTTCCAGCGCCGCCTGGCCAATCATAAACTTGGCCGGAATGCCGGAGCTGCTGCTGGCGGCCTGTGCATGCGGCAGCATGCTCTGGATAAACTGTTGTGTTTTACCGGCCACTTCACGCATGGCAGTCGCCAATGGTGCTTGCGGCAGGGTAAAAGTCTGGACATTGGCTTGCGTTTCTTCAACCAGCGGTGGTAACTCGGGAATGCCGCGCGCCCAGGCTGTGTCGGCGTTACTACTCACAGACTCACCATCGCTTGCCTCCCATTGCTGGTAAGCCTCGCGTATTTTTTGTGCGGCTTGTGCCAGTACTGCCTTGCCATTGGCATGCGCGGTTGTCTGGCTGGTTGAGGGCAGGGCAGTGCTGTTATCCAGCTTGCCGGTAGGCTTGGTGTCTTTGCTGCTATCAGTGGCGTCGCCTGGTTTCTGGCTAAATTTGCTTAATTGCCTGACCAGTACATCAGTCAACCCCATGCCTTTCTGGCTTAGGTTGGTGCTCAGTTGCTGGTCTAGCATGCCCATAAACATCTTGCCTTGCTCGCTGTCGGTCATGCCATCTTGCGGCACGGTGTCGCGCATGCTTTTTAGCATCATGTTCATCAGCACGCCTTCAAACTGACGTGCCACCGCCCGAATGGATTCGGGCGAGTCAGTATTGCCACGCTTCAGGCTATTGAGCGAGTTACCGTCAATGGCCAGGCTTTGAGTAGTAGGGTCGACACGTGGTTGCATGGCCGTCTCCTGCTTAAATCACCTCAAGCTCGGCGTTTAACGCGCCAGCAGCTTTCATGGCTTGCAAAATGGCCAGCAGATCTTGTGGTGTGGTGCCAATCGCATTGAGCGCTTTCACCACATCAGACAGGTTAGCGCCGTTATTCAGCTTAAGCACTTTGCCTGGTTCTTTGTTGATGTTGATTTCTGACACCGCAGTCGAGATGGTCTGGCCATTGGAGAACGGGCCAGGCTGGCTAATCACCGGTGAGGTATTAATCACCACCGACAGGTTGCCATGTGAAACCGCGCAACTATCCAGCGTCACCGCTTTGTTCATGACCACAGAACCCGTACGGGCGTTGAGGATGATTTTGGCCGGGGTGGCGGCCAATGCGACGTTGATGGTTTCCAGATTAGCCAAAAATGAGACGCGGCTCATGCTTTCTGGCGGGCGCACCTGAATCACACGGCCACTTTCTGCCTGTGCCGTCAGCGGGCCAAACTTCTTGTTAATGGCTTCGACCACATTATTAGCGGTTGAAAAATCACTTTCTTTCAACTCGAGTTTAACCACATCCTGGTGGAGCAAGGTATTTGGCAATGCGCGTTCTACGGTGGCGCCTTCTGAAATGCGGCCGACACTTAAATGGTTAATCTGGGTCTGGCTGCCATTGGCTGCCGCACCCACACCGCCTACCACCAGGTTGCCCTGGCCCATGGCATAAATTTGTCCGTCGGCACCTTTGAGCGGCGTCATCAGCAGGGTGCCGCCGCGCAGGCTCTTGGCGTTACCCATAGAGGATACCGTCACATCAAGCGTTTGGCCTGGTTGTGCAAAGGCGGGCAGGGAGCTGGTCACCATCACCGCTGCGACGTTTTTCAATTGCAGGTTGGTGCCAGGTGGCAGGGTAATGCCCATCTGGTTCATCATGCTGATAATACTTTGCACGGTAAACGGCGTTTGTGTCGTCATGTCACCGGTGCCATCGAGGCCAACCACCAGGCCGTAACCAATCAACTGGTTGGCACGCACGCCTTGAATGTTGCTGATATCTTTAATGCGCTCGGCTTGTGCAAAAGGGGCACTGAGTAGCAGGCTGCATGTGAGTAGACCATAGGTAATCGCGCGCGTACCGCGCTGTGTGTGCTTAAGTAGTGTCTGTGTCAGTATGGGCATGATCAAGGCTCCTACAATGGAATCATGCTAAGGAAAAAGCGCGAGAACATGGACAACACCTCAGCGGCATCCATTTTGCTGTTGCTACGATATTCGATGCGGGCATCTGCCACTTTGGTCGAAATCACTTCGTTGCCGATGGTGATCATGTCCGGGTTAACCACGCCGGAAAATCTGACGTACTCGGTGCCTTTGTCAAAGCCAATCTGTTTTTCGCCACTGATCATTAAGTAGCCATTTGGCAGCACATCGACCACGGTGGCGGTGACAGAGCCACTAAAGGTATTGCTGGCATCTGCCGCCGCTTTGTCTTTAAAGGACAGTGCAGAGCTGGCGTTAAAGGCGGCTTTAGGCACGTTGTGGCCAAACAGGCCGGTGACAGAGGCAGCGGTTGAGCCATCTTTGGTTTGTTCGTTGTCAGATGCTTTGTTGGCAGTGGTGTTTTCTGCAATACGAACGGTCACGATATCGCCGACATAACGTGGACGGCGGTCTTCAAACAATGGGCGAAACGCGGCGCTGTTAAAAATGGCGCCTTCGGTACGCGCGTCAGGGCGTGCCATCGCTACTTTGGGTGTTTCCGGTTTTTGCACAATGGTTGACGGCGTGATTGAGCAGCCGTTCAGTAATTGAGAAAACGCCAAACAAAGTAGTAAGCTCATGATCGTTCTATTCATCATTTGAGTGACCCTCAAGCAGGGATTACATCTGCGACAGCTTTTGCAGCATCTGGTCCGACGTCGTAATCGCCTTGCTGTTAATTTCATAGGCGCGCTGGGTTTGAATCATGCTCACCAGCTCTTCGACCACATTCACGTTAGACGTTTCAACATAGCCTTGCGATAGCAAACCGGCGCCATTGGTGCCTGGTGTATTGGTGTTAGGGTTGCCAGAAGCCGTGGTTTCTACAAACAGGTTTTCACCTTTGGCCTGTAAACCGGCCGGGTTAATAAACGTCGCGACCTGAATCTGGCCAATCTGCGTGGTGGCCGTCGAGTTAGGCGTGGTAATCGAGACCACACCGTCGCGCCCGATAGACAGGCTTTGGGCATTGGCAGGAATTGTGATTGCTGGCTGAACCGGGAAACCGCTGGCAGTCACCAGTTGGCCTTGACTATCCACCTGAAACGAGCCGTCACGGGTATAAGACGTGGTGCCATCTGGCAGCAATATCTGGAAAAAGCCCTGGCCTTGAATCGCCACGTCTTTATCGTTGCTGGTTTGTTGCAGGTTACCCTGGGTGAAAATACGCTCGGTGGCGACCGGTTTAACGCCGGTGCCTAATTGCAAGCCGCTCGGCAGCTGGCTCTGTTGTGAGCTTTGCGAACCGACCTGGCGAATGTTCTGGTAGAGCAGGTCTTCAAACACGGCGCGCGACTTTTTAAAGCCGCTGGTGCTGACGTTGGCCAGGTTGTTTGAAATAACGTCCATCTGCATTTGTTGTGCATCCAGACCGGTTTTGGAAATCCATAATGAGCGTATCATCGTTCACTCCTTGGGCTTAAACCCGTTTTCATACTGCAATAGTAGTGCAAGCATTAACCATTCATACTGAAGAGCTGATCTGCTTTTCCAGCGTTGTTTTGCGCGTTTTCAAGCATTTTCATTTGCATTTCAAATTGTCGTGCCAGGCCGATCATGTTGACCATGGTTTCTACTACGTTCACGTTGCTGCTTTCCAACGCGCCACCTGCCACTTTAACCGTCGGGTCTAATGGCGCTGCCTGGCCGTTACTGGTCACAAATAAACCGTCTTCTGCACGTTTGAGCGTGGCGGCTGGCGGGTTTGTGAGTTTGATTCGACCCAGAATAGTGGTGGCGCCAGGGGCTGTGAAGTCATTGACGCTGGAAATAGTGCCGTCACCACCGATACTGACAATCACATTGGGCGGGATGCTGATCGGGCCACCATCGCCCATCACATTGAGGCCAGACTCGGTTTGCAACTGGCCATTTTCATTGACTTTGAGCGAGCCGTTACGGGTATAGCCTTCTGAGCCATCTGCACGCTGTACGGCAATCCAGCCGTCACCTTGTACCGCAACGTCGAGGTCGCGGCCGGTTTGCTGAATACTGCCGGCCTTGTAGTCAGTACCTACGGTGGCATCGACGACAAACGCACGTGTTGGCAGGCCATCGCCCAAAATCGGTACGGCTCTAAAACTATCCACCTGGGCTTTAAAACCAGTGGTGGTCGCGTTTGCCAGGTTATGGGCAGTGGTCGCCTGTTGCTCCAAAATATGCTTGGCGCCAGTCATTGCGGTATATATCAGACGATCCATAAGGCTGCCCCTATCAAGAAGTTAATCAAACCTTTATTAACGCAGGTTGACCAAAGTCTGCATGACCTGATCTTGCGTTTTAATGGTTTGCGCGTTGGCCTGGTAGATACGCTGTGCGGTAATCATGTTGACCAGCTCTGCGGTCAGGTCGACGTTAGAGTCTTCTACCGCAGACGATTGCAATACCCCCATTGTGCTGCTGCCAGGTGAGCCAATCAGCTCATCGCCAGATTCATAAGAGGCCATCCATTGGTTACCGCCCAATGACTGCAAGCCGTTCGGGTTAACAAAGTTAGCCAGAATAACGCGACCCAGGTCTTTGGATTGGCCATTGGTATAACGGCCTTGAATAATGCCATCATCGCCAATGGTAAAGCTGGCAATCCGGCCAGAAGAATAACCATCCTGGCTCAGCTTGTTGACGCTGAACGAAGAGCCGTACTGTGTGCTTTTCGAGTAATCAAAACTGATACTCATCGCTGCGCCACCGGTGGTCGGGGTGAAGCTAATTGGCGTAATGCTTGAGTTGGTCGAGTCATAGCCACCCGCATTAAATACCATAGACGGGGTAGGGGTTGGCGTCACATCGGTGCCATCCACGGTGGTATATACGCCCCAGGTGTTGGCTGCTGTTTTCACATAGAAGTTTTGTACATTGTGCGAGTTGCCCAGGTTGTCATATACCGTAATCGCGGTAGAGTTGGTATAACTGGTGGGGTCCGTTGAACTAAATGGCGTCACGGTCTGGTCAATGTTGGCACTGGACGAATTCAGGTTCAAGGTGCCGCTGATTTTAGTACTTGCGACCGGTTGCAAGTCACTGGTGTCGATCTGGATTTCAACCGGGCTAGAACCATTGAGGTTGTCTGCACTGTTACCCATCAGGCGTTTGCCATCGCTGGTCACAATATAGCCGTTTTTGTCCATTTGAAACTGACCATTACGGGTGTAGGTAACCGCGCCATTGTTGCTCAGGCGGAAAAAGCCAGCGCCGTTAATCGCGACATCCAGTGTATTGTTGGTGGCTGTAATATTGCCTTGGGTAAACTGCTGGGCAACATCTGAAATTTTGGTACCGATACCAATTTGTGTCGTGCCAGCACCACTCAGGGAGGCGGCGAACACATCGGCAAACTCGGCACGAGACTGTTTAAAGCCAACGGTGTTGGCGTTGGAAACGTTGTTACCAATCACTTCCAGCGCTTTAGACGCTGCGTTTAAACCACTTAAGCCTTGTGAAAAAGCCATGTTATCTCTCCTTGGTAAGGACTAAAAATGTTAAGTATTAAAAATTAGAAAATCTCTGAGATGTCAGAGGCAGACACCGTCGTGTTATTGCTTAAATTCAGTTTGGCGCCACTGGTGCTGGTGGTGACACTCTGCACCTGCGCCAGGCTCAGTGCGGTGCTGGTGACTGTGTTGTCACCCGTTTTTGCAGTAATTTCATAGCTATAGTCACCACTTGGTGCAGTCGTGCCATCATCCATTTTGCCGTCCCAGCTCAATGCGTTAACACCCACATCCTGTTTGCCAAAGGTGAGTGTGCGAATGGTGGCGCCAGAACCGTTTTTAATCGCCACTGACAAGCTATCTGCCCCGTTAGGCACATTCACGCCAAAATAACCGCCAGTCTCTGTATGCGTGAGTGTTTTGCCTTCCACCAATACATTACGGCCTATCATGCTAGTGGCCTGGTAGGCCTGGCCCAACTGCACGCTGCCGATCAGGCTGCTCATGGTTTCATTCAGTTTGTTAATGCCGGTCACTGTGTTTAACTGCGCCATCTGGCTAGTCACCTGGGCGTTATCCATCGGATTTAATGGATCCTGGTTTTTCATCTGAGTCACCAGCAGGGTCATGAAACGGTCTTGTGTTTCATCTGTGGTGCTGGCGGTGTTACGCGTGTTCACTGAGTTTAGTAAATCCTGTGACACTTGGTTGTTGGTATTAACGGTGGTCATGCTGAATGTCCTTTCTGCAGGTTATTGACCGATATTCAATGTTTTAAGCAACATGGTTTTGGCCGCGTTCATGGTTTCCACGTTGTTTTGATACGCGCGTGACGCTGAAATCATGTTCACCATTTCTTCGGTCACGTTGACATTAGGCATGGTGATATACCCATCGCCATTGGCCATCGGGTGTTTAGGGTCGTAGACCATCTTGCCAGGCTTGTCGTCTTCGATCACCCGGTCTACTTCTACCGTGCTGCTCTTGTTCGTAGCGTCTTGCACGGCTTTAAACACCACCTGTTTGGATTGGTAGGGCTTGCCATCTGAACTCACCACGCTGTCCGCGTTGGCTAAGTTACTGGCTACCGTGTTCAGGCGCAGCGATTGCGCACTCATGGCCGAGCCGGAAATTTTAAATACGTTAAACAGAGACATCACAGACCTCCTTTAATTATTGCTGACCGTTAATCGCAGACAGCATCTTTTTAATCTGGCCGCCTATCATGGTCAGGCTGGCCTCATAACGGATACCGTTGTCGACATAAGCATTACGCTCTACATCCATGTCGACCGTGTTGCCATCGGCCGAGCCTTGCACCACAGAGCGGAACAGCGGGTCACTAGCGCCACTCACATAACCACTGTTGCCCATGCCGTTGAGGTGGCCACTATTTGTTTGTTGCAACGCGCCACCGCTGGTCGGTGTGCCAGCCGAGGCATTCGGTTGCAAAGCTGCCTTCATGGCAGACTGAAAGTCGATGTCACGTGCCTTATATTGCGGTGTATCCGCATTGGCAATATTCGATGCCAACAGCTCTTGACGTTCATTGCGCACGCGCAATGCCGTCTGATGGAAATTCAGTGCGGCGTCCAGTTTGTTTATCATCGTTTTATCCTTTCCTGGCTTTTCTCAAGCCCTGTTCGACGAGCCCTGTTTAACAAGGTGTTGCTCGAACCTCTAAAGTTTTGTCTGCTGTGGCCGATAACCCGATTAAGCAGGTCTGCTTTGACACACATGACTTTTACTAGCTATGCCTAGTGTACGCCGCGACCTATGCAATGATTCTTGAATTAAACGGGGGAAATCCCCTTTAATTCCGGGATTAAACTTGCCCGTCATGCGTAGAATGGGGCACATGAAACAACCCAAGCTCCCTGTTGTGATGATCATCGTCGGCCTGTTATGGCTGATGGGCGCACCTGTGCAAGCGGCAGACCGCGCCGTGATCGAAAACCAGCATGCGCTAGCGTCAGCCGCATCAGGTAATGATATGCACAGCCGCTTGTATCAAACCGTGATGCAGTATGTACAAAACCAGACGCAAGGTTATCCGGGCAAAGTGAATATTGAGATTCAGCCGCTGGATAGCCGTATTCGTATTGCCGACTGTGCCTTAATGGAAGGCTTTACCGTGCAGGGCGCCCGTTTGTGGGGTAAAACGCATATCGGTGTGCGTTGTTTGCAGTCTGACACCAAACCGTGGACACTTTATGTACAGGCTGATGTGCAAGTGTGGGGCGAATATGCCGTGACCGGCTTACCTGTTGGCCAGGGCTCACCTGTGCAAACCACAGATGTGGTCATGCAGTCAGGCGATTTAAGCAAGCTGCCAGCGGGCATCATTACTGATTTGACCATGCTGGCTGGCAAACAGGCCGCATTAAATTTGCCATTGGGCACCGTGTTAAGACCAGAGTTGCTTAAGTCTGTGCCAGTGATTAGGCAAGGGCAAACGGTACAGTTAAATAGTCGCGGTGAAGGCTTTGTCATCTCTGCCGATGGCACCGCCATGCAAACCGCAAATGTGGGCCAGGTGGTTGATGTAAAAGTCAGCAGTGGCCAGATTATAAAAGGCGTGGCGCAGTCTTCCGGTAAGGTAGACATCCGCTTTTAGTCAGATGGACAACGTTTTTTAATTGAAAAATGTCTGAAAATTATAAACATGCGATAAAAAGTATATTAAGCACTAAAGTTCGCTTAAACTATGCCGATAGTACTGTTAACGAATGAGGGTTTTGGCTTTGATAAACCCTGACACAATTCAAAATCAGAAGAGGTACGGCATGAATATTTCAGATTCGATTAAAAAAATGGGTGTTGGCGTAGATAAGCCGACCCTGGACAAAGGCACTGCAAGTAAAGGCAGTGAAAAAGCAGCGAGCACATCGACTGCCTCTTCAGACAATGTGACGTTATCTTCTGCCTCGGTGCAGTTGCAGTCATTAAACGCTGGATCGGCCTCTGGTGAAGTGTTTGACACCAATAAAGTCGAAGAAATTAAAGCCGCCATCGCACGTGGTGATTTTTCAGTCGATACCGCTAAAGTGGCGGATGGCTTGCTACAAACCGTGAAAGATTTGATACAACCGAATAAAGGGTGACAATTATGACTACTGCAAATCATTTATCTTCTTCTCAAGTGACGTTTGAAAAAGACGCCGCGTTGGTGTCAACGCTGTTGAGTGATTTGCAGTCAGAGCAGTCGGCCTTGGTCAGTGCCGACTTGGATGTGATTGAACGCATGGTAGATAAACGCGTAGAGTTGTTGCAAGCCTTGGGCGCTGCAGCTAATTCGCGCTACGACGCGCTGGCTGCCGCAGGCTTTGAGCCAAATGAACAAGGCATGTCTGTCTGGTTGCAAAAGCAATCCAGCCAATTGTTAGATAGCGCCTGGGTCACTTTTCAGCAAGAGCTGACGCAAGCCAAAGAGTTGAACCGCCTGAATGGTATCCTGATTAACAAACATTTTTTACGTAATCAGGAAAAACTGGACGCTTTAAATGGTAAAAGCTCGGCACCACAGTTTTATGGCAAAAATGGGCATGCCCACCGCGCAAACACTAGCCGTGGTAGTTTTTCAGTCTAAGCGCTAATACACAGTTTTTAAAGCATAACAGCCGAAGGGGTTCCCTTCGGCTGTTATGCTTTTGTGCGCTAAAAAACAAACAACCCCGGCACTAGACTGGTAAAGGCTAACTTAAACCATCTAATGTTTCCCAACGGGTTAGTTTCTGCAACAGCAGCGTTTCAATCTCGTCTAGCCGGTCTTGCAACTGCTTCAGACGCTCAGGCGCCTGCTTGTAAATATCACCTTGCGCAAACTGGGCTTGAATCCCGGCTTGCTCTTGTTCCAGTTGCTCAATCTCTGCCGGTAGCGATTCCAGTTCACGCTGCTCTTTGAAGCTCAGCGTTTTTCGGCTGGTTACTGCCGGTGTGGAGGTGTGTGCTGTTGAAGCGGCAGCAGACGCTTTTTGCGTAGAAGCTGGTTTGCTACTACGATCCTGGCTAAATCTTAACCAGTCATCGTAGCCACCACCAAATTCGGTTAATTTGCCTTGTCCTTCAAACGCAATCACTTGCGTGACGGTGTTTTCTAAAAATGCCCTGTCATGGCTAACCAGAAAAAGGGTGCCTGAATAGTCCTGTAATAGTGTCTCTAATAGCTCCAGTGTATCAATGTCCAGGTCATTGGTTGGTTCATCCAACACCAGTACGTTGGCAGGGCGCGCAAACAGGCGCGCTAACAGTAAACGGTTGCGTTCACCGCCAGAGAGTGATTTCACAGGTGAGCGTGAGCGTTGTGGCGGAAACAGAAAGTCTTCCAGGTAACTGATGACATGTTTACGTTCATTGCCGATTTCAACAAAGTCTGAGCCCGGGCTGATGGTGTCGGCCAAGGTGGCTTCTTCATCTAATTGCTCACGCATCTGGTCAAAATAAGCGACATTTATTTTTGTGCCGCGCTGAATGTCGCCACTATCTGCTTCAATGTCGCCTAAAATCAGTTTTAATAGCGTTGATTTACCAATGCCGTTTGGCCCTAATAAACCGATTTTATCGCCCCGTAAAATACGTGTGCTAAAGCCTTTGATTAATGCTTTGTCGCCATATGACTTATAAACCTGATCCAGCTCGGCAACCAGTTTGCCACTGCGTTCGCCCGCATCCAGGTTGAGTTTGACATCGCCCTGGCGCTCGCGTCTGGCTGCACGGTCTAAACGTAGCGCTTCTAATCTTCTCACGCGCCCTTCATTACGGGTACGGCGTGCTTTAATGCCCTGGCGGATCCAGACCTCTTCCTGCGCCAAAAATTTATCAAATTTAGCCGCATGCGTTTCTTCAACAGCGAGTAACTCTTCTTTTTTAATTTGATATTGTGAAAAGTTGCCCACAAAGTCTGTCAGATTGCCACGGTCCAATTCGGTAATGCGTGTGGCAAGCTTGTCTAAAAAGCGGCGATCATGGGTAATAAACAGCACACTGCCATTAAAGCCCAATAACAAATCTTCCAACCACTCGATTGCTTCCAGGTCCAAGTGGTTGGTTGGCTCATCCAGTAGCAATACTTCAGGCTCTGCCACGAGCGCGCGCCCAAGCGCGACACGTTTACGCCAGCCACCAGACAGGGTGGAGACCAGTACATCTGCATCCAGTTTCAATCGACTGAGCACGGTTTCAACACGTGATTGTGCTACCCAGCCATTTTGCGCGTCCATTTCATGCTGCAATGCCTGCATACGTTCCATCAACGCCTCAATATTGGCATCCGGCATGCCCATATCATGGGTGACCTGATGGTAGTCGATGATGGTTTGTTGCAAACTGCCCAAACCTTCTGCCACAGCTTCAAATACCGAGTGCGCATTATCCAGCTCAGGTTCTTGCGGCACGTAAACAACGCGTACACTTGGTGCCCGCCATACGGTGCCGTCATCTAGTTTGATGGTGCCAGCAATCGCTTTCAGTAAACTGGATTTACCGGCACCATTGCGGCCAATCAAACCAACGCGTTCACCTGGGTCTAACTGAAATGAGGCTTGGGCAAGCAAGGCATGATGACCAAATGCCAGGCTGGCATTATCAAGCGTAATGTGAGGCATAAAGGGAAAGTAGAGCAGCGCTGATTGAAGGGGCCACCATTGTAAACGACATCAAACCATAATATAAAGAATATATCAGTGTATGTGTTGTGACGGTGAGGGCAGGGTGTCTAGCGACAACACGCCGCCGCGCAAAGAAACATCAGGTGCCGGGCGGGTATCCGGTTGATATTCCTCTACCCAGCGTTGCAGGTCTTGCTTGATTTGCGATTCTTGCAAGTGTGGGATATTGGTGAGCCATTCTAGCAAGTTGGCTAACCAGCGCGCGTCCGCACTACGTGCCTGAGCGATGCGTAATTTCTCATGGCTGGTGGGCAGAGTGTTCTCGTCATCTGCCAGCAGCTCTTCATAGAGCTTTTCGCCTGGCCGCAAACCGGTAAACTCTATGCGGATTTCTTGCTCTTGCAAGCCGGATAATTTAATCATGTCGCGCGCCAGGTCAATAATCTTCACTGGTGTGCCCATGTCGAGCACAAACACTTCACCGCCATTACCCATGGTCGCGGCTTGCAACACCAATTGCGCCGCTTCGGGGATAGACATAAAGTAACGGGTGATTTCTGGATGGGTAATCGTCAGCGGCCCGCCGTGTGCAATCTGCTCGCGAAACTTAGGAATCACGCTGCCACTGCTACCCAGCACATTGCCAAAGCGCACGGTGATAAAGCGTGTACTACTATTGTCAGCATGTTGTAAGCCCTGACAAATCAGCTCTGCCAATCGTTTGCTGGCACCCATGACATTGGTCGGATTGACCGCTTTATCAGTTGAAACCAAAACAAAGGTTGGAACACCCGCCGCCTGACACGCCGCCGCAATCTGGTAAGTGCCATGCGCATTGTTTTGCAAAGCCTCCACCACGTTAAAGTGCTCCATCATCGGCACATGCTTGTACGCGCCAGCATGCAAGACCACGTCAGGTTGATGGCTTTGTAAAATGCGCTGAATACGCGTCTGGTTTTTCACATCGGCTATCAGATAAACCAGCTCAGTTTTGGTCGGCAGCTGGCTAAACTCTTGCTGCAGGGTATACAGCGCATATTCTGAAATATCCAGGCAAATCAATTGCGCTGGGTGAAAGCTCAATATCTGGCGGCACAACTCAGAGCCAATCGAGCCCGCCGCACCCGAAACCAACACCACTTTATTCGCCAGCATACTGCTTAAGCCATGTGTATCCAACTGCACCACATCGCGCCCCAGCAAATCCTCCACATCAATCTTGCGAATCTGCGACAAACTGATGCGGCCACTGATCAGATCCGACATCGCCGGTAGCGTTAACACCTCCATGCCCTCGACTTTACGCGCCGCCTCAACCGCTAAACGACGTTTTTCATGTCGACTCCCTGGCATCGCAATCATGCAATGCTGGCAGTTGTGACGTGCTGCAATCTGCGCCATCTCCTCCAAGCCACCCTCGACCTTGGTATGCATAATCTCCCGCCCAATCAGCTTGCTACTCGGGTCTATCATCGCTACCACGCGCCACTCAGGGTTCTTGCTCAGCTCTTTGATCAGATTAAACGAAGCGTCTTCTACGCCAATCACAATCACCGGCTTACCTTGCAGGGCAATGCCGTTAAACAAACGCCGCTCTTTCCAGGCACGATAAATAAAGCGACTGCCGCCCATGGTTAACAGCAATAACATCGGGTTTAGAATCAGCACAGAGCGAGGAATAACGATAGAAGGGTGTACTAGCAAAGCGAAAGTGGCACTAAGCAGCGCCGCAAAAGCCACTGCACGCATGATACGTTTTAAATCTGGCAGGCTAGCAAAACGCCAGACGCCTTTGTATAAGCCAAAGCTATAAAATGCAATACTATGAAAAATAAAAATGGCTGGTAGGCTTTCCCAGATATACCCTATAAATTTTTCTGGGATATGAAAGTTAAAGCGCAGTGCAAACGCCATCCACCAGGCAATCATTATCACAATTGCATCATGCGTGTAAGCCAGTAATGATAAGAAACGAGCCAGAAATTTAGGCATGCTTAACTACCCATTGATTAATGCGTGATGTTATCACGTCTTAACACTTTGATCGCAGTCAATAGAATAATCTTGGCATCTAAACAAACCGAGTTGTGCGCAAGATAGTAAGCATCCAGCGCCACTTTTTGAGGGATAGCAATCTCATCACGGCCATTCACTTGTGCCCAGCCCGTTATGCCAGGTCGTAATACGTGGACACCTTGCTCTGTACGTGAGGCAATTAAATCATCCTGATTAAACAGGGCAGGGCGCGGGCCCACAATCGACATATCCCCTTTGAGCACGCTCCACAACTGTGGTAATTCATCCAGACTGGTTTTGCGGATAAAACTGCCAATAGGTGTAAGAAAGCTATTGGGGTTGCTTTGTTGATTCATCAAATGCGTGGCAATTTGTGGGGTGTCAGTTTGCATGGATCTAAATTTTGGCATTGAAAATATTGTATTACCTTTACCTATACGACGAGACCAATAAAGTGCATCCCCTTTAGATGTGAGTTTCACAGCTAAGGCAGTGAGTACGATAGGAATCAGGAGGAGGAGGAGGAGGAGTAAGGACGCAATAATGTCCAATAAGCGTTTAAGCATCTGAATGTGAGTACTATTAGTGTTTGTTAAAACTAAAGGCATATTTTTTTAAACCATGCCAAAAGTAATACGAGAAATAATAAACTGACTTCCAAAAAGGAATCTGCTCCTTTTTTCTAAAGCCTATCCACTTTTGATAAGCAACCTCTAGTTTATTGCGTGATGCTGAGCTTGGTCTTAAGCGGTAGATGGCAAGCGCAGACTGGTGGCCGTGAGCCTGAGGTGTTTTTTTCAGCAATGCTAGCCAGAAGAAGTAATCCTCGTTAATTTTTCCTTCCATTCTGCTGTCCCCAACCAGTTCACGGCGTATAAATGCAGTCAGACAAGAGATAACACATACTTTAAGCATGCTTTCATAGGTTGCCACCACCGGAACCGTAAACTCTTTTTGTATATTGGATAATGTGTTGATCGCAATTTCATAAGAGGCGTAACAAAAACTGTAATTATTTTTGCTGGAAAAAGAATACATATCCTCTAAAAATGTTGGATACCAAAAATCATCGCTATCTAAAAAAGCAATATAAGCACCTTGTGCGATATCCATTCCTTTATTTCGGGCTTCAGCGGCGCCACCATTACGATGATTCCTGATCAGTTTAATTCTGGGATCATTTTGAACATAACTTTCAACAATCGAGCATGATTCATCAGAGGAGTAATTGTCGACAATGATCATTTCCCACTCTGGTAATGTTTGTGACAATACCGATTGAATGGTCTCTTCAATATATAAAGCCGAGTTATACATCGGCGTAATGATAGAAACTTTCATATTCATTTGTGATACTTTCCACCAAACCACTCATAAATAGGTGACAGCACCCTCTCTGCGAGATTGGCACCGATGGCCGTGTGCAATAGCTTATAATATAGTGGCCACTTTTGCTTGTAGTTTGAATAAGTTGATTTAGCTTCATTAAAAGCAAAGTTAGCAAATGATGGCAGGCCATGCCTTAATGCGAGTCTACCCACCCACCAATATCTCATCGAAATATATGGTCGCATATCTCCTGAAACTGCACTTTGTAGAGCTTCGCCAGTAAAACGTACTTTGTCTATTTCATGTGCAATTGAGCTGTCTGTATGCCTTTTTCTTTTATTAGAAATTCTGCCGTCAGCCGTATGCACCCGATAAAAATAAACATTCGTATCCATGTGCATAAATTGATAACCTTTACCGGCCAATCTGACATGCAGATTCCACTCTTGCCCATTTTTAAATCTGGTATCAAAGCCGCCAATAGCTTCTAACATGTATTTGCGATGCAAAGGGGTGGTGGTCAGTAAATCAGAAAACAGTAACGTGGCTGTTTGATTTTGAGGTGCAATACGCGTGTTAACTGGTTTGAGCGTGTTTTGGCTCACTATCGTAAAGTTGCCATAGACAATCGTGTTGTTATCGTGTTTAAGCACTTCCTCAACTTGTAATGCAATACAGTCTTTTTCCAGGTAATCATCAGCATCTAAAAATTTAACAAACTCCCCACGTGCCGCCTTCAGCCCACTATTTCTTGCCACACAAGCACCAGCATTTTGCTGATGAATGATTGTCAGCTGAGGTGTGAGTGAGATTTTTTCTAGGCCATTATCCACAGAGCCGTCATCCACAATGATTATTTCAATGTTTGAATAGCTTTGGCGCAATACACTATCGATACATTCCTGAATATAGCTTTTAGCGTTATAGTAAGGAATAATTATGCTGATTAATGGACTGAGCATAGCTGTGTAGGTTAATAGTTTAAGTTAATATCAGAGTTACTTAAGATGTAGTGATTTTTTTAATCGCCGTATAACTCTTGCTGTATTCCAGGCAGCGTATTCAATTAAAGATAGAATTTTGGTATTCGAGAAGTTTCCAAAATTAATGATCAAGTAATAGTAACTTTTTAAGAAGTAGAGGTTTAAACGTCCTCTGACCTGGCTCTTTGCTAGATCCGCCAACGCTCTTTGCATTTGTTGTTTTCTTGAGGCTGCTAAATAATTATTGTTACTGTTCCCTTTGATTCTAGTCAGTTGTTTTTTTAAATTATCATTGATGTGAACTTCGCGTCGATATAACTGCGTTCTAGGGTTCAAAATCATTTTTCCAGATAATGCGATTTGGGCTAAAAATACATGGTCGCCACCTAGGAAGTTCATATCCACCCAGTTTTCTTTTAGGTTTTTTGTAACAAAAAGTCCGTGAATCATGGAACAGTCGCTTAAATGGCGAATAATTGCAAGCAATCTATTTTTCGGGTCCGAAGAAGCTAATTTCTCAGCATAAATATATTCATACAACCAGATTGGATGATTGTCTGTGTCGATATGAAGGGAGTTGCCGTAAGCTAGTACGGCCTCTTTTTCAGCATCTAGAACAGACAGGAGTTCGTTGACATAACTTTCTGGAATCGCGTCATGAGCACCCAGCCACATAAAGTAATCAGTAGTAGCTTTCTCCATCACTAGCTTGAAGTTATTTGCCGCTCCGATATTAGTAGATTGTTTTATGTATTCTATATTGGGGAACTCATCGCACAACTGCCTACAAATACTCTCAGATTTGTCACTGGAGCAGTTGTCTGAAATGATAAGTTTTGAACATTGAGGAGCGGCTGACCTTATTGCATCTGCAATATGTTTTTCCTCGTTAAACAAAGGTATACCAATTGTTACTTGATTCATTTTTTTGTGCGTGTCAAAGTTTGGTAATTAAAATTTAGAAGTAAATGATTTGATTATTCTTCTACCAGCGTCAGTTGTAATAAGTGCAATTAAGTAAGATAAAATAAGAGACAGAGCAATGATAATAAAACTAATCCATGGTTTACTTAGAACAGGTTCTGGTGCCATTAGATATAAACAGTACAACACAATAATGATGGGTATGGTCGGCAAAATAGTGTCTTTCCAGTACCATTTATACATTTCATGTTTTAGCAATGCTTTATGCATAACAGGAATTACTATAGTGAAGTAACCTAAATTAAGTAGAATCCATATAACGGGGGCTGCAATTGCCCCATAAATATTTATAAAAACAACCATCGATGGTACCAGAAGTGCTGCACCACACAGATTAGATAGTACTGCATACTTTGTTTTTCCATATGCAAGTTGCAACGCATAAGGAGCATTCATTAAGCCATTAAGTAAATAGCCTATTGATAATAGAGAAAGGTAGATGGATGTGCCCTGAGTAATTTCCAAGTTTCGCGTCCATAACAATAGGATATGGCTTGAAAAGATACACATTACCATTCCGATAGGTACTACGAGAATGGTATAGAGCTGAGAAATTCTGTGGTAAAGCTCAGCTATCTCATTAACATCGTCACTGGCAACTTGTTCTGTGAGCTTCGGCCTGATTGCGTTACTTAATGGTTGGAAAACTATCGTGACACTACTGGCAACAAGGCTGGCAAGTGCATACTTGCCAAAGTCCGAGAGAGGTAATAGTTTCGATAGAATTAACTTGTCTGCTTGGGTTAGAAAAGTAGCCAGCAGGGTAACTGCAAACATACCTCCTGCAAAGTGCTTTACTTCTCGAAGAGGTTCCAGTGATAGCTTGTATCTTACTTGCGGCTTGGGAATCAGGTGAAGCAAATACTGGCGTAAGCTTATTGCTTCAATCACTGAAATAATTGCCTGGTATATAAAAAATACTTTTACCGTAGGTGAAATGTATTTTAAAGCTAGCACTACTCCAAGCCCTTTTAGGGTTGCAAATACAATATTGATAAGATTTAAGCCTACTTGATTTTGCAGCCCTAAAATTGCACTTCGGTATAGCCCCGCAAAAAGTCTTGTTGCAATAACAATTGCGGAAATATTGAGTGCCTCCTGAACGGAGCTTGCGTCCATTGATTCAAAATTTAGCCAACTTGTTGATAACCAGGGGCTTAGGCTGCATATGATGATGACAATAATTGCACTAATACCAAAAAAAGCCCATTGCATAGAATGCAGTAAGTCATGAATGCTAACAATACTATGTTGACCACCTCTGAATCTTGCCATTTCCCGCGCCAAAGTAGGCGACAGCCCAGCATCTAAAATTAATAGCCAAATCTGAAGTACTGTGAAAAAGCCTATAAGCCCATAAGCTTCCAATCCCAAATACTCTATGTAAAGGGGCACGAAGGCTAGCCCCATCACTGCTGACCAGCCTTGACCTAAAAAATTGGCAATTATATTTTTTTTCAGCGACAACTAAACAGTTTCCTTGAACAACGCCGTTAGATCGTTTTGATTTAGCTGATTCTTTTTAAAAAGCCATCTGGAGCAACACTTATCAAGAGTTTGCTATCAATTGATTTATCAATTTCAAAGTTTGCATGAGTTCTTAAGTATTCCCATACCGCAGTTTTGGCATTGTCGCCTGGCCCCCATGGTCTATCTGGAAACATTTCTTTGGGTAAGTCCTCGATAACTGTATCAAAAACTACGCAATAACTTCCGATAGACGTTAATGATGCATAAGCATTAAGTTCTGCTAAAACATGCTCGTGTGTATGGTTAGAGTCAAGGCTAATTAAGATTTTCTTAAAGTCTTTGGCATAATTTTTGACTTGTTGAATGGTATCTGGAGCAATTGATGAGCCTTGAATCATATCGATTCTATTTGCCATCGGGTGTGCTTCAATAGCTGTACGATTATGTTGTCTAATATCGATATCGATACCAAGCACTTTTCTTTTGGGTTTTTTAGGGTCTAAAAGTTCGCCTAACTCAATAGCTTCGCAGTAGTCCAGCATGGCTAGAAACGAGGCATTCATAATAAGAGAGCCTCCATGTGCAATGCCAGTTTCAATAATTAAATCTGGTTTGATTTCCCATATTAACTCTTGCATGGCAATCATATCTTGAGGGTATTGTATTATTGGGCGGCCAAACCACTCAAAGTGATAAGAGTATTTACTTTCGTTTGCAGACTTAAACCACTCTTGGGTCAATTGATTCAATCGTTCATTTTTTGCTTGTGAAGCAACTTCTTGTTTGCATTGATTCTTAAAGTCTTGATAGTGATTCATTTTTCTTTCCTGGTAATTTTAACTCTAACTTCATATTCGTTTCCTTCCTCATCAATGAAGTTACAGGCGGGATGATTAGCGAATGTCCTGGCGCGAAGAATATTCAGTAAATATCCTGCATTGTAAGTTTTATTCAGATCAATTTTGCATATCTCATTGATTTCATTTGCGTAATGAAATGATCCTTGAGACTTTGGTTGAGGAGAGGCTATTTTATCAATCTTTGTTAAACGGAGCGAAGGATATGTGATTTTGAATAAATCAATGATTTCTGATTGCGCTTTTAAAAAAAGACTCTCGCCAGTATCCGACCAATCATAATTAATCTTTTTTTGAGCAATAATATCTCCAGTATCAACTCCTTCATCAACACGATGTAAGGTAACGCCGAAGGGTACGTTTTCTACTATCGCCCAAAAGTTATAATGTTTACCTTTGTTATACGGTAAATAACTAGGATGGAAGTTTATAAATCCTTGAAATGGGGCGTGAATTAATTCTGCTTTAATTATTTTTGGCCACCATGCGAGTATGCCCAAATCTATATTCAGTGATCGTATGGTCTCTCTATTACTGTTTTGATTCCAGATTTCAGTTGGAATTTGAAAGCTGTTTGCATAAGTTGATAATTCATTTTCTTCAGTGACAATCAATAATGCAAGGTCATCTTTAAAGTTTTCAACAAAGTATTCAAGTACTTTTAGACCTACAAACTTATCTGCGAAGAGTGCAATTCTCATTGTCTAAAATTTAAGCAAGGATGTTTTTTATTACGGTAACGACTCTATCCATCTCATCATTTGTTATGTCGTGATAGCTAGGTAAATTAATTGCTCTGGTTGGAATATCCCAAGAGTAATGGTTAGTTGTAATGCTATTAAACATATCAAGGCTAGAAAGGGGATGGAAGAACACTCGTGCGTCAATGTTTTCTTCTACGAATTTTGCTTGTAGTTGTTCTCGGGTGATACCTTTAGACTGTTCAAAAACCAAAGTCGGCATCCAGTAGCCATTGATTGTGCCATCATATTCCGGATTCATGCTAAAGCCATCCAGTGATCTCAATGCTTGTTTGTAATATTCAAAAATCTCTCTTTTTCGATTGACTAATTCCTGAATACGCTCCATTTGACCGTAACCAATGGCCGCCTGCAGGTTGGATATTTTATATTTGAAGCCGATAGCGTCTGGCCAAAATTGTTTGGTTTGTCCTCTTGCACGGCCATGATTAGAAAGCGTCAGCACTTTCTCATACAGTCCAGCATCGTTAGTAATAAACATGCCACCTTCGCCGGTCGTCAGTGTTTTAGTGCCATGGAATGAAAAAATACCGAATTGTCCGATTGTGCCAGCATGTTTGCCGTGATAGTGAGAGCCTATGGCTTCTGCGGCATCCTCAATAACCGGGATACCGTACTTTTCCCCGATGGCCAGTAACTTATTCATATCGCAAAGATTGCCGTAGATGTGAACAGCAATAATGGCCTTTGTTTTTTTTGTGATTGCCGCCTCAACCTTTTCTGGGTCAAGGCACCAGGTATCAGGCAAGATGTCAACAAAAACAGGCTTTGCGCCAACGTATGTAATTGGTGCTGCGGACGCGATCCAATTGGTATCTGCCAATATCACTTCATCGTCAGGAGCTATGCCTAGAGCGAAAAGGCCCATGTGCAATGCGCCGGTACAGCTTGAGCTGGCAATCGCAAATTGAGCACCGGTATATTCTTTGAATTTACTCTCAAACTTACCAATATATTCATAGCAACGCTCACCCCAGCCGTTTTCCGCGGCATCGGTGGCATATTGCACCTCTAAGTCAGTAATAGAGGGTTTTGTATAGTGGATTTTACTTTTCATAGAATTTCAATCGTTGGAATAGCAGTTAAAAATCTTGCTGACCAATCATTGACGTAATCAAGTTGGTCAACGACTTCTTGTCTAATGTTCCATGGCAGAATCAGGATGTAATCTGGTTTTTCTGAAGAAATAATTCCTTCACTCACAATTGGAATACGGCTGCCCGGCATGAATTTGTTCTGTTTGGCTGGGTTTTTATCGACCACGTAAGGGAGCAAGTCAGGGCGTATCCCGGCAAAGTTCAGTAATGTATTACCTTTTGCAGCTGCGCCATAAGCAATGACTGTTTTACCTGCTTGTTTGGCTTCAATTAAAAAGCGAATCAGATCGTCTTTGATGCGGTTTACTTTTTCCTGGAAGTTCTGATAAAAATCGAGGCTATCTACGCCTAATGTGTGTTCTTTATTCAGGACCTCTTGCATACGTGCCGTGGATGAGTGTGTGCCAGTATCACTGCGCTGGGCGTAAACCCGTAGGCTGCCACCGTGGGTTGGGATTTCTTCTACATCAAACACCTGCAAGCCATTCTTTTCAAAGATGGTTTTCACGCTGGTCAGTGATAAATATGAAAAGTGTTCGTGATAAATCGTATCAAACTGGTTTTGCTGAACCAGGTTCACCAGATGCGGAAACTCAAAAGTAGAAACGCCATTGGGTTTGAGCAGGCGCGAGAAGCCGCTAGCAAAGTCGTTAATATCCGGGACATGAGCCAGTACATTATTGGCCGCGGTGAGGTCGGCCTGATAGCCTTGTGCGACCAGTTTTTCAGCTAATGCAACGCCAAAGAACTCTTCTATAATTTCAATGCCTTTATCTCTGGCTGCCTGTGCAGTGCTATGCGTGGGTTCTATGCCCAGGCAGGGGATGTTTTTTGCCTGCACATACTGTAATAAGTAGCCATCATTGGCTGCCACTTCAATGACTCTGTCGTTGCTATCTAGCTGAAAGCGCTCAACCATGCTTTCTACATAATGTTGTGCATGTGCCAGCCACGAGCTAGAAAAAGAGCTGAAATATGCATAATCGGCATCAAACAGTTCGTGTGCGTCAGCAAAGTCTTCGGTTTGCACCAGCCAGCAATGATCACAGACCATGACCTTGAGCGGAAACCATTTTTCAGGCTTGTTTAGCGTCGCGGTGGTCAGGTAGGCGTTTGAGGGCGGGGAACTGCCCAAGTCCAGAAAGGGATGGGTCGTTTCGTGATGGCAATGACGGCACTTCATAGTTTAATTCCTTTGAAGCCGGAGTCTAGCATAGGATGGGCTTGGTCTCTAGCCGAAATCTCGGTGACGGCCAGCGGCCAGGCGATTGCTAGGCGCGGGTCAAGTGGGTTCAAGGCGGCTTCGTGTTGTGGCGAATAGCTGGCGCTGTGCAGGTAAAGCAACTCGCAATCGTCGCTCAATGTTTGAAAGCCATGGGCAAAGCCTTCTGGAATAAATAAGCTGTGCTGGTTCTCAGCACTTAATTCGGTGGAAAACCATTGCAAAAAGGTGGGTGAGTCAGCGCGTAAGTCCACTGCGACATCCAGAATGCGGCCCTTAAGGCAACTGACGATTTTGATTTCGGCGGCTGGCGGGTGTTGGAAATGCATGCCACGAATCGCGCCGGCTTTTCTGGTCAGGGTGTGATTGATTTGCTGGATAGGTTTCATGTCCAGCGTTGCCATGGTTTCCTGGCAAAAAAAACGGCTCAGGAAACCTCTACTATCTTCGAGGCGGGTGCGCTCAATGACCGTCAGGCCTGAAAGCGAAGTAGGGTGATAGCGGAAACGTTCCACGGTATTCTCGCGTTACGATTGATGTGCAGCAATCTGGGCAAGACAGACTGCCTGCATGTCTTGCTGTGCATGCCAAGCAAGATGCCATTCAGCAATTTTCTGCAACGCTATTTCCAGATCCCACGCTGGTTGCCATTTAAGATACTGTCGTGCTTTGCTGCTATCCAGTTTCAATAAATTGGCTTCATGCGGTTGCGGGTTAGCATCTATTTCCCAGTGGGTTTCCGGCATATACATTGCAAGCTTGTTGACAATCCAGGCTACCTCTTTGGCATCTTGCTCATGCGGGCCAAAGTTCCAGGCCGAGGCATAGGTTTGCGGTTCCTGATACAAGGCTTGCGCCAGTAGTAGATAGCCTTTAAGTGGCTCCAGTACATGCTGCCATGGTCGGGTAGCATAAGGAGAGCGTATTTTTAACGTCTCGTGCGCATCAATAGCGCGCAAAAAGTCAGGAATTAGCCTGTCGTCAGACCAGTCACCACCACCAATTACATTACCAGCCCGGGCAGAAGCCAGCCCTATGCCTGCATTTTCATAAAACGAATTTCGGTAAGAGGCCGTGACCAACTCCGCACAACCTTTACTGCAGGAGTAGGGATCATGGCCACCCATAGGTTCATTTTCGCGATAGGCCCAAACCCATTCTTTATTTTCGTAGCATTTGTCAGTGGTGATATTTACGACTGCTTTTACATGTCCGGACTGTCTGATTACTTCTAGCAGATTAACTGTGCCCATGACGTTAGTCGAATAGGTTTCAATCGGATCGACATAGGAATGGCGCACCAGTGGTTGCGCGGCTAAGTGAAAGGCGATATCTGGTTGTGCTTCAGCAATTGCTTCTGACAATGCATGGTAATCACGGATGTCAGCTAAGGTGTGACCGCTCAACAAGGGCGCAATATTGGCTGCTTCAAACAGGGATGGGGTGGTGTTGGGCGGTAATGCATAGCCATATACTTTTGCGCCCATCGATTGCAGCCATAAGGCGAGCCAACTGCCTTTAAAACCAGTGTGGCCGGTTAGGAAAACCCTTTTGTTTTGCCAAAAGTCACGCACGATTACCACACCTTCCAAGGAGCTTCACCGCTTGCCCATAAAGACTCAAGCAGTGTTTTTTCTCGCAAAGTGTCCATTGGTTGCCAGAAGCCTTCATGCTCATATGCCATGAGTTGGCCGGTTTTGGCTAAATGCATTAATGGAGTACCCTCCCAGCTGGATTGATCCCCACCAATATGTTCAATACATTTAGGGGACAGTACAAAAAAGCCACCGTTGATCCATCCGCCATCACCTTTGGGTTTTTCAGCGAAACCTTTGACCTCTTGGTTGTTCAACTCTAGTGCGCCATATCGGCCAGGTGGTTGAACTCCAGTGACTGTTGCCAGCTTGCCATGCTGCCGGTGAAAGTTAACTAGTTTAGTAATATTGACATCAGACAAGCCATCACCGTAAGTGAAACAGAAAGCCTCTTCGTCTTTGACATATTCTGAAACGCGCTTCAGGCGACCACCGGTTAATGTTTGTTCACCTGTATCTACTAGGGTCACTTTCCAAGGCTCAGCGTTACGTTGATGCACTTGCATCGTGTTATTTGACATGTCAAAAGTCACGTCTGACATATGTAGAAAATAGTTAGCAAAATACTCTTTTATCACGTAGCCTTTGTAGCCACAACAAATAATAAACTCGTTGATACCATGTGCTGAGTAAAGCTTCATGATGTGCCAGAGAATAGGTTTTCCGCCAATTTCAATCATTGGCTTCGGCTTTAAGTGTGTTTCTTCGCTAATGCGGGTGCCTAGGCCCCCGGCTAAAATGACCGCTTTCATCTGGCTGATTATAACTAAGTAAAAACTGGGATTATAAACAAAATAGTCTTCCCAACTATATTTTAGTTGTTGAAGCTAGCATCGCTTTAATATTCGCCATCTTGCTCTTACCATAATCTTTACTCACCACTTGATCCGGCCCGTTAAACGGGTTGCCAAAATGTTTGACGTCGTCTTTTGGCAGCTCGGCAATAAAGCGGCTGGGTTCGCAGGCTTGCATTTCGCCGGCGCGTTTGCGTTTTTTGCACCAGGTGATGTTGAGTGATTTTTGCGCGCGGGTGATGCCTACATACATCAGGCGGCGTTCTTCTTCAATCTGGTCGGCGTCAATCGAGTTGGTGTGCGGCAAGATGCCTTCTTCGCAGCCGATTAAAAACACGTGGCCGTATTCCAGCCCTTTTGATGCATGTAGGGTGGAGAGTTTGACGGCGTCTGGCTCGCTGTCTTCGCGGCCCTCTAGCATGGTGATGAGTGAGACCATTTGCGTGAGTTCGAGCAGGTTTTTGCCGTCAGACTCATTGCCGTATTCGGTGGAGCCTTCGCCTTTTTTGCTGAGCCAGGCGACAAATTCAATCACATTACCCCAGCGCGACTCTGCAGCGCGTGCTTCTTCGCCATCATACAAGTAGGTTTCATATTGAATGGCGATGAGCAGGTCGTTGAGCACTTCGCTCGCCGGATCTTTGACGGCGCGGCCTTGTAGTGTCTGAATGTAACGACAGAACGTGAGCAGGTCTTCGAGCTGTTTGGCACCGATGTCGTGTTGAAAGCCGCCTTCAAATGCGGCGGCAAACAGCGACATTTTATGCGCACTGGCATATTCGCCGAGGCGCTCCAGTGTGGTGTTGCCTATGCCTTTTTTCGGCGTGGTGGCGGCGCGGATAAATGCCGGATCATCATCTTCGTTAGCAACCAGGCGCAGGTAGCTGATGATGTCTTTAATCTCGGCTTTGTCAAAAAAGGATGAGCCGCCAGAGATGGTGTAGGGAATTTTGTGGTTGCGCAAAAACTTTTCGATGATGCGCGCCTGATGATTGCTGCGGTAGAGAATCGCATAATCTTTATAGGTGGTGCGGTGCTCGAATTTATGCGCTTGCAACTTCATCACCACGGTTTCAGCTTCGTGCTCTTCGCTTTGGGTGGCGGTCACATGCAATAGATCGCCGGTGCCGAGTTCGCTCCACAGCTTTTTCTCAAACAGTTTCGGGTTGTTGGCGATCACCTGGTTGGCAGCGCGCAAAATGCGCACAGTAGAGCGGTAGTTTTGCTCCAGCTTGATGACTTTAAGTTTTGAAAAGTCGGTGGTGAGCTGGCGCAGGTTTTCAACGTCGGCGCCACGCCAGCCGTAAATCGCCTGGTCATCGTCACCCACGGCGGTAAATTGTCCGCGCAGGCCGGTGAGTTGCTTAATCAGCTTGTATTGGCACGCGTTGGTGTCTTGGTACTCATCAATCAGCAGGTAATGTAGCTTGCGCTGCCATTTGTCCAGGGTCTCGGCGTGCTGCTCAAATAACTCTACCGGCACCTTGATCAAGTCGTCAAAGTCGACTGCCTGATAGGCACGCAGGGTTTGCTGGTAAAGCTGATAAACACGGGCGGCGGCATGTGTGAGCTCTTCATCAGCCATTGACTTGGCCTGGTCAGGGCTCACAAACGCGTTTTTCCAGCCAGAAATTTGCCATTGGGTTTTACGTAGCAACTGTTTGTCTGTGGTGGCCAAAATATCACTGAGGATCTTAAAGCTGTCTGAGGCATCCAGAATTGAAAACTGCGGCTTATAGCCCAGCAGCGCAGCTTCTTGACGCAAAATGTGCAGGCCCATGGAGTGAAATGTGGTTACAGTCAGGCCTTTGCCACTTTTGCCTTCCAGCAACGGTGTGACGCGCTCTTGCATTTCGCGCGCGGCCTTGTTGGTAAAGGTGATGGCGGCAATCTGGTTGCCTTTATAGCCTGCCTGGTTAATCAGGTAGGCAATTTTTTGCGTAATCACGCGTGTTTTGCCACTGCCGGCACCGGCCAATACCAATAAGGGGCCGTCCAGGTAATGAATTGCTTCGCGCTGTGGGGGGTTCAGTAGATGCTGCATGGGGAACTTCAGGGTTTGTGGTAAACAACAAAGCGAGTGAGGGAATTAGCCTGTATGGACTATTTAACCCCTTCATTTATATGGGTATAGTCGCTCAACCATAGTATTATGTTTTTCAGGTAAACAAACTTTGTCCGCCCCTGTGTTTGATCTCAACAGTGTCATTCTATCATCAATTGGACTTACCTTAACGCTGGTTCTGGTCTTGTTGATTTTTGGCGCCTATCAGCAACGCAACCTGATTATGCATTGGGTACGCGGCCTGCTGATGTTCGGCGTTGGCTTAACCGTTTATTTTCTTTCGCAAACCTCGTTAATCTATGGCCCGCCAAGTGTTTACCAAGCGGCCGCGGTTACCATCATTGCGCTCGGCATCAGCCTGTTTGTCAATGGTATCCGCATGCTGAGGGGTTACCGTGTCTATCGTTACTGGTCGTTACTGGTGGTGACGACCTTGCTCGCGTGTAATGCGGTGATGCTAAACACGCATACGCCTGAGCGATGGATACTGTTAAGCAACCTGCTCGTCTTGATGTGGGTATTTGGCTATGGCAGCCGCAGCCTGGTCGGGCATGGTAAAGACTTTGTCGCGCATGTGTTTTGGCTGTGCTGCAGCCTGTGTGCCGTGATTAGTTTAATGCTGGCATTTTTGGCAATTAAAGTGGTGCTGAGTGACGACCGCAGCTTGCACACGTTTTCACAGTGGCACATTCATGCCTATATGACGAGTGCGACCATGCTGGTGATGACCACAGTGACTAGTTTACTGTTGCTGGTGATGCATGTGCGCGCCCAGGCCGGCTTGCAAGCGATTGCCACGCTAGATGGCCTGACTGGCGTATTGAATCGCCGCGGTTTGCAAGAGGCTGCCACACGTATGCAGGCGGTGTCGCAGCGTATTCGTTTGCCGATGGGCCTGCTGATTGTCGACCTGGACTATTTTAAAAAGGTCAATGATGTGTATGGCCACCTGGTGGGCGACGCGGTGCTTAAGTCGTGCGCGGGCACCATACGCGCGGCCTTGCGTGGCGGCGATGTGATTGGCCGTTATGGCGGTGAGGAGTTTTGTATTTTAATGCCCAACACGGGCGAACATGAAGCGATGATTCTGGCGGAGCGTATCCGCCGTATTATTGAGGTGACGCCAGTGAGCATTGCTGGTGTTGAGAGCATGAGTAGCGATACGCAGGCCATCAAATGTACCGTCAGCGTTGGTTCGGTGAGCTCTGAAACTGTGGGCTATGCGCTAGAGGGGCTATTTGCCGGGGCCGACCAAAACCTCTATAAAGCCAAACAAAATGGTCGTAATCGCATTGCCAGCAATATTGACCAGTTGTTAAACAAGCCGCCAGATGCTGGCAAACCTGCCAAGCGGCATGCCAGCCTGATTGCCTGAGTATTTGATTAAAAGGCTATAAGGTATCTGGCTCAGGCGCTGCCTGGTCTTCTTTCGCTTTTTTCGCTGCTGCGGCCTGTTCTGCAGCCAGTGCCAGCATTTCTGCCCGGCTTTGAGGGGATTCGAGGCTGACCCGGCCAATGGCGCCGCTACGGTAATCGGTGAGCAAGGCCATAGCGGTGCGCTCCATATCCCACGCGCCATCGTTGCGTTTATAGGTGCGGCGCTTGGCAATCGCTTGCAGCAAATCAATGCCGTCCATACTGGTCACGTCCAGCTTCATCACATCGAGTTTAAAACGCGTATTCATCAGCGCCGGATATTGTTTTAATAACAGGCTGCCCAAAAACTCGGCCACATCTTCATCAATCACCGCATTACGACCAATGGCGTGGCTGGCGGCCAACAGATAACCATCTGACTCATGCTCGATTTTTGGCCACATCATGCCTGGTGTGTCCGTAATATTGGTGCTGTCGCTCAAGTCAAACCGTTGCTGGCTTTTGGTCACGGCGGGCTCATCGCCCACTTTGGCCGCACGGCGATTGAGCAGGGCGTTCATCAAGGTAGATTTACCCACGTTAGGGATGCCCATGATCATCATGCGCAATGGTTTTAGCGGCGTGCCGCGGTGCGGTGCCAGTTGGCGACACAAGCCCGGGATCTTTTTAGCGTCCCCCGGCTTTTTGCAGGAGAGGGCAACTGCCTTGGTATTGGGTTGCTTATTAAAGTAATTTAACCAGGCCTGGGTGATTTGTGGGTCGGCCAAGTCTGCCTTGTTGAGGATTTTTAGGTTAGGGCGCTGGCGAAAATTGCGCATGTCTTCAATCATGGGGTTATGGCTGGCAGCTGGCACGCGCGCATCCAGTACCTCAATGACCACGTCGATATGCTCTAGTGTTTCCTCTGCTTTTTTGCGCGCAGAGGTCATGTGTCCAGGAAACCATTGTATTGCCATATTTTTGCTCCATCTTCCAACTCAAAAAATACGGTATCAATGCCCTTTGCCGTACCCTGTGTTGTGTTCACCCATGTGCCAGATACGGCTATTCTGATGGGTTAAAACAACTTAAGGCGCTATTTTAACATTTAAGCGGCCACTCCTTAAATATTGCGCAAATTTCCCTGTTTACTTCCAGCTATAGCCCAAGGTGAACAAGGCGCGCGTATCGCCTTTGACGCGGTCATCCACTGGGCGGCTATCGTAGTTGTAGTCGACCTGGGTGGAGGCGCTCAAGCCAAAAATAAACGGAAACCGTAAACCGGTCGAGCTATACACGAGTATTTGTGACGGCGAGCTTGGCGTATATAACACTTCATGCCGGTGAAATGCCTGCACAAATGAGTCAAACAGATATTGGTTATAGTTAACCGCCCAGCGCAATGCGGCGTGCCTGTCATCACGCTCTTCGTAATAATCCTGAGTAATTAAAGACACACCACCTTCGACGGAAAGATTGAGTTTTTCACCTTCAAAAATCTGGTAACCAGAACCTACACCATAGGTGCTACGCAGTTTAATATCTCTAAAGCGGTCTTTTTCCTGAATGGTGTTGAGATAGCTAAACCATTTTTTAGTAAAAAAGTGGTCATACTGCCCGCGCACGCGCGCGTTGTTCTGTGTTTGCTGGTCGTTATCCTCGGCCCAGTAGTAATAACCTTGCACCGTATAACGATTGTCCAGGCCGCGCAACACCGACTCACCGTTAAACTGCATGTTGCGGTTGGTGCTGTTGCCATTGTTAAAGGCGCCGCCCAAGCTCAGGTTGCCGGTCCAGACATAGCCTTCACCAATCAGGTCGCGGCTGGGGTTAATGTAGTGGATTTCATCCAGCTCGGTATCCACCAGCGGGGTGTTGGTTTCTTCATCCAGAATTACCTGGCCTTCGTCAGTATGAATCAGGCGGCCGTTGACAATGCTGCCGTCAGACAATTGCATTAGTATCGGCTTGTCGGCATCTATGCTGTGAATATCGTTCCAGTTAATTTTCACTTCGTCGGCGTAGCTGGTTTTAACCGTTAGCTTGTTGGAGATTTTAACGCCCAGTGTGCCAGTGATTTTATCGCCATTTTTTAGCCAAATCGTATCCGCAAACACGAGGTTGAAAAACATGGACACAGTCGCGGGCAGCAGCAAAACGAGTTTAAGCGTTTTGCGCGAGGCTAAAAAAGCCAGCTTGGTGACACTGTAAGGCATAAATGCTCCCTGATACGATTGAACAACAGCGCTGTTAAGCAGCGAATTGAATGCAGCTTATGCAAACGAGCTACAAAGGCGGTGATGCTGATAAATGCTGACCGCCTGCTAATAGACAAGATGCGCAAAACCGCCTTTGAGTTCCCGAAACGATGCGCAACATCGAAACCGCAGCCAATACTGGTAAACTGGCATATTGGTATTTTAAAGCAGCAATACGCATGGTCAACCCACACTTGCCGCCCGAAGTGAAGCCCGGGCAATCACTCCCCTTGTTGCAGGCGCTGCATATCCTCACGCGCGATGGCAAACTCAATCAGGATAGCCGTCGAAAACTCAAGCAGGTTTATCATCTGGTTAATTTTGTCGAGCCGTTGATGCAGGCCGTGATGGACAAACAATCGCAGCCGGTACTGGTAGACCACGGCGCAGGCAAGTCTTATCTCGGTTTTATTTTGTATGACTTACTGCTCAAGCAACATGCCGCCGGGCAAGTGATTGGTATTGAAAGCCGCGGCGAGTTGATTGAAAAGTCGCGCCAGCTGGCGCAAGAGTGTGGCTTTGACCGCATGCAGTTTGAGCATTTAACCGTGGCCGAGGCCATGCAGTCGCAACAACTGCCAGCAACGGTGGATATTGTCACTGCCTTGCATGCCTGCAATACAGCAACAGATGATGCGATTGCGTTTGGCTTGCAAAAACAGGCGCAATTTATGGTGCTGGTGCCGTGTTGCCAGGCTGAGGTGGCAGAGGTGATGCGCCAGCATAAAGCTGAAACGCTGGCCCAGACTTTCCTGAGTGAGTTGTGGCGGCATCCTATTCATACCCGGGAGTTTGGCAGCCAGGTGACTAATGTACTGCGTTGCCTTGAGCTCGAAGCGCATGGCTACCAGGTGACCGTGACTGAGCTGGTGGGTTGGGAGCACTCAATGAAAAATGAGCTCATCATTGCCAAATATACCGGCCAGCGCAAACGCAGCGCCCGTGAGCGGGGGCAACAATTGCTGGAGCAGCTTAATTTAACCAGTCTTTCTGCGCGTTTTAACTTTCAATAAGCGCCTATTGGCCTGCAAAAAAGCCTCTGACACTGGGGAGGTATCAGAGGCGAATGGAGCGTATTACCTGCCCCAGGGAAGAGACTTTACGAAAAACGGCTTAGAAGCGTTTGCCGATGCCTAAGCTGACTACCCACGGGTTAATGTCCAGGCTGTCAATTTTTGCCCAGCGGTTACCCGTGGTTGCGCTTTTCATTTCAACGTCTGTATCCATCCAGATGTACTTCACATCCGCGTTCAATAACCAGCCATCTTTCAGGTTGATATCCACACCCGCTTGCAAGGCTGGGCCAAAACTGCTGCGGTCAATTTTAATTTTTTCACCTGCCGTCGCGCCTGAGGTAAAGCGTAAGTTACGGTCTAGCATAAAGGTTGCGTTCAAGCCTGCACCCACATAAGGGTCAATGGTCTGGTCAGGGTTAAAGTGCCATTGCACGGTTAAGGTTGGTGGCAATGCATCAATGCTCCCCAGATGCTGGTTACCGACCACGCCAGCGCTGTCGCCGCTGATTTTCACATCATGTTTGCTGCCCAGCGCCAAAATCAGCTCGGTAGCAATGTTTTTAGTCCAGTAATAGCTAATATCCAGCTCTGGGATCGTATTGCTGTCGACTTTAAGATCGGCACTAGGTGTCATGACATTCGCGCCCACCGCTTTGTTCACGGTGCTGCCGAGGCGGCTGCTTTCATTTGGGCTGACATTGGTCGCACGCAGACGTACAATCCAATCCCCTTGTTCTGCATAGGCATTCATGGCAGGCAACAAGGCGGCCAACATTAAACTGATTGCGGTTTTTTTCATTGTGATCACTCCATTAGGTGCATTGATTTGAGGCCATTGTAGGGTTGCTGACAAACCCTGGTATTGACCCAAATCAACTCGACACGGCTTTGTGTCGCGAGTGGTGACCTAATGAAGCAAGAAGAGAGCGGATAGCAGGGCGTTGCTATCCGGGAGGGAAATGTTTAGGTGAAACTAGTAATCGTTACGTTGTTTCCAGGCGTCATCTAGCAGTTTAGACTTTTGCTCAAAAATACTTTTTTTGGTTTCCAGGTCTTGTTCTGTCTGCGCTTTATCCGTTTGATATTGTTTTAATCTCGCTTGCTCTTGGGCGACCAGCGCCTCTTGCGATTTAATCTTTTGCTCAAGGTCAGTCAATTTGCTCATCGCATCACCCACTGCATCCCGCGCGGCGGCGGCGTCTGTTTGCTCATTCAAAATATTGCGGGCAAACACTGGCTGGCTCAGCGTGACAGTTAATAATAAAACAGAAAAGGTCAATAAACGCATGCGGCACTCCGTGAAAAAACGTCATAGCAAAATAGCGAGGTGATTATAAAGCCAATAATACTGATCTGTCTCTGGCTGGCAACCCATTGATGGCCAGGAGATATTGAGGGTTAGTAACCACCAGGGGCATAAGGTTCCTGATAGAAATCTGAGGCTAATGCGCAATATAGCCGTTTTGCGCCAGGTGCAATGGCTTAAGCAAGCCAGCTGCGCTCATTTGAGGCCTGAACAGTGTTGCTTGATCTGACTATTCGACTCTGGCCACATAAATTAATAATTGTTATGTTAATATGTGTTAAATTAACTCTTGCGGCTTAAGTTTCTGTCGCTGACTAAATTGAATAAGCATCCGTTTTCGTTAAATCAGTTGTTGCGTGGCTATGACTTTAAGTCGATGTAAATATCACCGCAGCAGGGTGTTTAAAGTGACATGCACTACTACTGATTTAGCGCTCTAAATTTATCATCAACTCCGAAAGAAACCAATGAACATTAATAAATGGGTATATGCATCTCTGGCTATCCTTGGCATGTCTAGTCATGCGCAAGCTATGCCAACAGGTAGTTTGGTCTTTAATGAGCCGACTGGCACTGTCGGCGCGAATGACGTGGTGGATGTGTCACTTAAGTTCACCTTGGATGCCAGCTCTGAAAGAATGGATTATTTAGATCTTTCAGGCGCACCAGCAGACTGGCTTTCAGTCACAAGCAAAATCTATACGATCGCATATGGGTGCTCGGATACATTTGCTGGGGGCTGTGGTGACACTCCCTATTCTTTTGATTTCGTTAATACCGCCGATGGTTATCCAAGGATTGTCAATGCGGTTTTGGAGCCTGGCACTAGTGTTGATTTTTTGGGTTTGATTTTCACACCACATGGGAGCTCTGTGCCTAGCGGTACTTATAGTTTATTTCATATCTCTGTACTAGAGAACTTAATCGGCACAAAGTTGCAGCAGCAATTTGATGTAGACGGTAATCCGATTCTAGATATGGATGGAAATCCTGTGTTTGCAGAGTCTCCTATAGAAACTGGTTATCAGACTATCGCCGAAACATGTGCTGATTTCTATGGAGCAGGGTGCTCTGGCAATCAGATTTTTACCAGAACTGTTTCAGCGGTGGCAGAGCCTGAAGTTTATGCCATGTGGCTTGCAAGTATGGGCTTGCTGGGCTTGGCGCGCCGTCGCCATTGGTTTGTTTAATATAGGTGCTACTGATAGAGGTTGTGTCAGGCAACAAAAAACCGCCGTGAGGCGGTTTTTTTATTCAGCGTTGGCTGTGATTATTTGTTCATGACGTACATCGTCACTTCAAAGCCAAAACGCATTTCAGTAGCAGCTGGTTTAGTCCACATGATAGTCTCCTTGGGTTGTTTGAAACACATCGTGCTTGATGTGCTTGTATGACTCTCACTATACGCCGGTGTTTCAAAACCACCCTGAAGTGAATCCTTAAAACGGGCTCATGATTTTACTTATAAATGACGCTGTTTATTCATGGGGGCTCTGGGCGTCAAACATGGGTAGTTGCCTGAATGCCTCTGTGGTCAATGGCTTTTCATCAAACAATGCAGGGTAGATGGCATGCCGCAATTGAGTATGAAACTCTGTGATGCGTTGGCGATGCGCAAGCAGGTGGGTCACATTGCTTTGCGCCACATTTTCGAGGCTGCGCTGCACCCACACGCTGGGCAACAGCATGCCTAACAGTTGGGTGGCGTGGTCACGCTGCAGCAGGCTTTGTTTTCTGGCTGTCACTTGCGCTTGCAGGTGAACATCCGCCATATGCTGAAAAGCGAAATACCACTTCCAGTGAAAACGGTCAGTGACGGGGGCTGAATGTTGCCATTGTGGATACAAAGCATAAAACGGCTCCAGGGTGTTGGCTTTGGGTAAGTCCCATGCACCATGCACCAGTTGCCGGTGTTGCAGGGCAATCTGGCTGCCATCTTGTAACGGTAATTGCTGGTGTAGCCAGAGCTGGCACAGGTTAGGGAGTAACACGCAGCACACCAACCAAACGCTTGCTAATGCCAGTGCGTTGAAACTGGCGTTGAGTGCGCGGGCATGCAGGCTAAAGGCCGCGCAGAGTATCGTCCAACATAAAATGTAAAGCAGGCTGATTGCCAGTACCTGTAACAGCGGCAAAATAGACAGCGCATGCATGGCTGCGAATAAGATCACCGGCAGCGTGAACGTCGCCGCAATCAGCAGCCCGCGGGTCAGCACGCGCTTTAACCAGAAGTGTCTCGGAGAAGCGACCAGGCTTTGCAAAAACAGTAATCGTTGCGCCTGATCCTCGCTGGCTTTGAGGTCGTGCAGCAAGGCGATGCAGAGCAGGGGTGAAAAAAACACCAGCCAAAACGCATAATCAAAACTCCCCAGCATGACGTATTCCGGGTGATGTGATTCACCATCATACAATTGTCCTTGCAGGCCAAGCAGGCGGATGCGCTGTACGTATGGTGTCACCAGCCGATTGCCCAGGGCAATAAAACTCCACTCGGCAGGCCGGTGGTAGACATTATGAAAAACGTAGTAACCGACTTCACCGGCATCCAGGCTACCTTCATGCTGGTGAAGGTGCACAAAGTCCTGTTTGCGCCTGGCTTCTTCTTGCTGGGCATGGCTGATTTGCTTATGGATATGCTGCATATTTTGCCAGCCATTGAGCAGGCTTAGCGCCGTGAGGGCTAAGCTGAATAGCAGCAAGGCGACCATACTGCGCTGTTTAAGTAACAGCTTGAGTTCGTGTTTCATGTGCGTTGGCTCAGCTTGAAAAGTAATACGCCGGGCAGCAATATCCAGCCCAGCAGGATGATAAAAGCCGCTTGCAGGCTGGCTTGGCTGACACTCATCGGTGCTAGAGTCACGGCCGGGCGTGGGGCATCTTTCCAGAAGTTGGCCGATACACGGGTGTTTTTATCGTCAGCGTGTACGACTTTGTGGCTATGAATGCTGTTGAGGTATTGAATCAACTGGTAGCGGCGATTTTCTGCCTGCCTGATGAATGCCTGGTGATGCAGCAGGTCATTGCCGCTGCTGGCCATTTGCACGTATTGCAGCGCCAGTGCCGGGGTTAACCAGCACCATTGGCGTATGCTGGCATTTTGTTTGGCCAACTGCTGATCGTGTAGCGCTTGCTGTTCGCGATATACGGCTGTGGTCAGGCGCTCGCCTTCTTGCATCAGCAAGCCATTGTAGTTGACGGGTAAATCTTCAATGCGCGTGACTGCATATTGTTTGAGTAGTTTGGCTTTAAACGCAGCAAAGTGCGGGTCTTGTGGGTTGTGGCTGTCACCAATGGCTTGGAGCTTGATTTCAGCATGGTATTCAGCTTCGGTGCGTGGCTGGGTGGGGTGTAATACTTGTGCCAGATTAGCCAGCCCACGTGGAAAAATAATACAGATACAGACCCAGCACAGTAGTAATGTTAATAGCGCGCCATGCAGTTGACGGCTGTGCCACGAAACCGCCACTACCAATAAACACCAGCCTGCGATATACATGATTTGTGCCAACAGCATGGCTGTGAGCCTAAGCTCAAGCTGATCGCTCCCTCTGCTCCAGGCCCACGTCAGTGCCGCCTGCATGCATAACAATAGTAATAGAGGCAGAAACAAGGCCAGCCACTTGCCGACGGCGATCTGCCAGCCTGGCGTGCCATTGCCGCGCATAAATGCCAGGGTGCCAGTGATTTTTTCTGCGGTGACGGTGTTGTAAGCCATCATGATTAAAAACAGAGGCATCCACCATTGCACGATCATGGCGGGTGTCATTAGCGGAAACCGGCCCAGGCTGGTAGCTTCGGTGGCCGGATTGAAATTGGCACTGTTTAAGCGATGCGCCTCTAAATACACCAGATGGCCGGACTGATCGAGAATGCCCGGCTCGATGACGCTGAGCGGATGTAGCGGTTTGGCGACAAAATCACCATAGTGCGATACCCGGTGCGGATGGCGGTCAGGTTGTGCTTGCCAGTCCTGCTGGCTGCGCTGCGTGACTTCTGCCACGGTGCGTGCGTGGTCTTGCCAGTGGTGATGGGCGGCAAGGGCGGCTATGAGCCACAGCGTCACCAGCACACTCAACAAGAGGGCAGGCACACGGGCGTGCCACAAGCGCCGCCATTCGTTGCAGGCGACTTTTAAAAGCGGCGTGAGATTCATGGCTGCCCTTGGTAAAGTCGTTTGAGGTTATCTAAGCTCAGTGCCTGCTGGTCTAGGTTGACTGGCGTGAGCTGTCCGTTGGCCAACATCAGCAAACGGTCAGAAAACGCCATGGCCGAGAGCACATCATGTGTGACCACCAATATGCCCATGCCTTGTTTTTTACATTGAATAATCAATTGGTTAAGCTCTTCTGTTGCTTGTGGGTCGAGGCCGGAGTTTGGCTCATCCAGCAGCAATAGTTTGGCTTGTTTTGCTAGTGCCAGCGCCAACATCACTTTTTGCTTCATGCCTTTAGAGTAATCACTGCATGGGCGGTGCCAGGCTTGTTCCGGCAGGCCTGCCATGCTTAAACAGGTGGTAATCTCCAGGCTCTGGTTAACCGCACCCAGGCTCAAAAAGTAACGAATGTTTTCAATGGCAGACAGGTGGCCATACACAGCGGGTTGTTCGGGCACATAAGCCAGTTGTGCGAGTGCCTGCTGCCGCGCCCGCAAGAGGTCTATACCTGCGATGTGTATTGCACCCGTTTGCATAACGCGCCCATCATGTAAACCAAGAATGCTTTTGAGCAGGGTAGATTTACCGGCGCCGTTACTGCCTAACACGGCGACCACTTCGCCTGCCTGCAATGCGAGGTCGAGCTGCTGCAATATTGGGCGCCCGGCAAAGCTGAGGCTGAGTTGCTGAATAGATAAAAGTGTTGTCATTTGATATCCACTGTCGCGGTCAGCATAAAGTTACGGCCTGCACCAGGTGCAAAGTTCAACTGGTTCAATGCCCCGGTGCTGGTAAAGTCATAGACATATTCATAATATTTATCAAAAATATTATTGGCCAGAAAACTGACTCTACCCCAGTTGGTTTTATAGTCGATATTGGCATTGGTTAAGGTGTAGGCACCATATTTGCCGCCATGGTTACTTTCATTGACGTAATAAGCGCCTTGCCTGTCGATATGCAAACGGGCAATCCAGTCGGCGTTGGGGGTAAGTTGCATGCCGACAGACGCGGTATGGTCGGGGATGCCACGGATGTGATTGCCTTGAAAGCTGGGGTGCAGGGCATCCGGCTCATCAATTTTGGCATACACCTTAGAGACATTGCCCCAAAAGCTGAGGTAATCATTCAATCTGTAATCAAAGCTGGCATCCAGACCTTGTCTACGTGTTGCACCTAGTAATTGGCGCGTGCCATCAATATTAATAAATTCATTGTTTGCTTTTTGTTGCCAGTATGAAACACGGCTATTAAAGTTGTGCCCCCATGCGCTTTTCAGGCCCAGCTCCCAGCCGTCATTGATGGCGACCTTGACCGGGACGGTGCCGCCAAACGTGTTGAGGTCAACACCTGTGGGTGTTTGAAAGCTGCGTCCGGCGTTAATAAACACAGTCTGCTGCGCGCTCACGTTGGCAAACAGGTTGAATTTGGGTTGCACAATGGTTTGATCATCCAGCATGGAGGTGACCAATGTGGTGCCGTTTCTCACAAAGCGATTGTTAGGTTCACTACTCAGGCGGTCAACGCGATAGGCAATGTTCCAGCGTAGCCAGTCTACGGGCGTATTTTCAAGTTTTGCGTAGATACCTTGTGCAGTAAAGTCATAATCTGCATCGCGGCGGATAGTGGTTAAGCGCTGCCTGAATTCGCTCACGGCCTGGTGCTCAATGTCGTAGCCTGACTCCACTGCCCACTGTGGGTTTATTTTCCAGTTTAATTTAGCAATCAACCCGGTAGAGGTTTGTTCTTCCAACCGGCTTTCAACGCCCGGCGAACCAACAAACCGCACATTGCGTTCGCGATCAAAATTTTGCCAATAGGTTTTGAGGCTTAAGTCGATGTCATTATTAAAGAAATAATCATAATGCAGGCTTAAGTGTTTAAATTCTTTTTGCCCGCTATCATTGAGTGCATTGGGTGCTACGGCCGTCGGGTGAGCTCTCGCCAGTGCTTTGGGCATATAGCCCGGCGCTTCCGGCGAGTTGTATTTGCCGTATTTGGCACTCAGCGCCAGGGTGGATTGCTCAAAGTCCAACTGCCAGCGACCGGATAAGGCGATTTTTTCGTTCTCGGTGTGGTCACGGTAACCATTGCCTTTGCGGTAGCCGATGGCATAGTTTTGGCTAAAGTCACCTTGCTTTTCGCCATAGTAGCCTTGCATTTCACGCGTGTTAAAACTGCCATAGCCAAACTGCAATTGTTTGCCAGTGTCTTTGCGCGTCTCGACTTTATAGCTGCCTGCGGTAGCAAACAAGCCGGTACTGGCATCACTAGTGCCTTTAAATACTTGTATGTTTTGGATATTGGTTGGAAACAGGTAATCGAGCTCACTCAGGCCAGAAAATAAATTGGATGGAATACCGTCGACCAGCAGTTTGGCATTTGGCGTTTCACCATCACCACTAAAACCGCGAATAGAAATTTCTGTATTGACGATGCCCTGGCTGAAACGCGACAGCACCACGCCAGGCGTTTTGCTAAACAGTTTCAGCGTGTCGGTGACATGCTCATATTCCAGTTCATCACGTGTGATCACATCGACCGAGCCAGCCAGGCCTTTATCTACATTGAGCACGGTTTGTTTGCCCAGCACCACAATGGTATCAAGTTCTATAGGGGCGCTGGTTGCAGCGTCTTTTTTGTCTTTGAATTTGCGCTCTGTGTCTATGGCCTCTTTATCGGTGCTGGTGCGCGTCTCTGCTTCTGCAGCCAGCGTAGGCAATGCTGGCCATAGCGCAAGCGCAATCAGGCTGGCAATGGTTTTTCTTTTCATGTGTGTTCTCTTCAATTTATTTGTTACCAACGGTTATCCAGCGCCAGTCGCTGCGTTGTTTATAATGATGTTGCCGATATTCTAAATCGCTTCTGCCAACATAGGCGCCTGCTCTTGAGACATATTCACTGACCAGGCTGGAAACGGGTCGCTGAATTGGCGCCAGGCATCCATGCCCAAGGCAATTTCAGCCTCGGTGAGCAAGCAGTCATCAAACGCGGCGGTGAGCGCGGTTTTGTCCATCGCTATGCCTATGAGCACCAGCTCCTGCTGGCGGTCACCATACGGCCCTTGCATGCGCGTGTGTATGTGCTGCAGGGTCTCCGCGTCCTCAGGCCAGTATTCCTTAGGCGTGGCCACCCACCACATGCCCGCCAGCTCGGTGCGGGTGACGGCGCCGGCTTGCGACCAGGTTGCGCAGAGCTCAGGCCGCGAGGCGATCCAGTACCGGCCTTTAGAGCGGACGACGCCCGACCATTCTTGATTGAACCATTGCCATAAGCGTTGCGGGTGAAATGGTTTACGCGCACGGTAAACAAAGCTGGAGATGCCGTATTCTTCGCTTTCCGGCACATGCTCGCCGCGTAACTCCTGCAGCCAGCCCGGCGCTTCGGCGGCTTGATCAAAGTCGAACAAACCGGTGTGCATCATGCGGTGCAAAGGGACTTTGCCAAAACTACTATGAATGATCTGCGCACGTGGATTCAGCGTTTTGAGCATACTTTCCAGCCTGGCGATTTCCTCCAGTGTTAACAGGTCGGTTTTATTCAGCACCAGTACATCGCAAAACTCAATTTGTTCGACCAGCAAGTCAACCACGGTGCGCTCATCTTCTTCACCCAGTGACAGGCCGCGGTTGCCTAGCAGGTCTTGCGAGCCATAATCGCTGAGAAAGTTGTAACCATCGACCACTGTGACCATGGTATCGAGTTGGGCGACATCGGCCAGTGAGGTGCCGTCTTCATCTGCAAAAGTAAAGGTTTCTGCGATCGGTAAGGGCTCGGAGATCCCGGTGGTTTCAATTAACAGGTAATCAAAACGGTTTTCTTTAGCCAGCCGCGTGATTTCAATCAGCAGGTCTTCGCGCAAGGTGCAGCAGATACAACCATTACTCATCTCCACCAGTTTTTCCTCCTGGCGCGATAAGGCGGCGCCACCATCACGCACCAGTTGTGCGTCAATATTCACTTCTGACATATCGTTGACAATCACGGCCACGCGCTTGCCTTCGCGGTTATTGAGTATGTGGTTGAGCAGGGTGGTTTTGCCTGCGCCTAAAAAACCGGAAAGTACGGTGACTGGCAGCTTGTTCATCTGACATCCTTTCATAAAAAATGCAATTTAGTTGCATTTTAGGCTGGGAAGGATTTTATTGCAACTAAGTTGCATTTTTATGTGGGCAGACGTGTCAGGTCAAACAGGCTGTATTGGTGATGGGGGTTACTAGATCAGGCTTCTGCTTGCTGGCATTGCAAGCATAGACCTTTGAGGTTGATCTCAATATGCGATACCTGATAGGTGGCGAAAATGGCTGGCGGGATATGTGCCGCTAACTCATGAATACATAACACGGTGCCGCAGCGCTGGCATTGCAAATGGGCATGGCCGTGATTACTGTTTAATAAGCCGCTGCCGCTACTGGATTCTGCGGCTTTATAGCTGCGACCAGGCGCATTGAGCTGAAACTTCCAGGCGCGGTCATCGGTGGATATTTTATGAATAAGGGTATTTTCCTGTAGCCAGTCCAGTACCCGGTAAACCGTCACCCGGTCTATTTCTTTTGCGCCTTGCAGCGCAGCCAGAATCTCGGTATGACTGAGCGCCGTCGGGGAGTCGAGCAAAGTGTTTAACACGGCCAGGCGCGCTTTGGTCGGGCGCAGGCCAGCATCGGTGATGAGTTGTTCGGCGGTTTGCATGGCCAAAATTATGAACTACACGATAACATCGAGCAACCGGCCTTTTGCCGTGCCCAATCCGGGCGCTTTTGCGCAAAGGCTGCTTTGCCTGGTTGTAAAGTGTAGGGGTGGCGTAATACTTCTAATAGCTCCAGCAAACGGCTCGTATCCCCGGCAGTCGCCAAATCAATCGCCTCTTGCGCCAGGTAGTTACGCAGCACATAGATCGGGTTTGCTGCCGCCATGGTTTGCAAGCGCTGCTCAGGGGAAAATGCCGACTGTTGCAGGCGCAGACTATATTGTTGCAACCAGGCTTGAATATCGGCACCAAATTGTTGCTGACCTTGCTCGGTATAAAACGCCTCTGTCAGCGTTGCCAGTTGCGGCTGCACGATGTCCAGTTTCGCCAACTGGGTAAAGAACAGTGTCTGGTCGACTTCAGCGCGTTGCATCAGCTCAAAAATATGGTTAATCAGCTCACCATCGCCGTCTTGCCAGCGATCAAAGCCAAACTTGCCCGCCAGGCTGGAGGTGAGGGCGCGGATATAGACCTGGTCATAAGTGGTTAAACCATCAGCCAGGCCTTGTGTTTCTGGCAGCAAGGTGCCGAGCGCTTCGGCTAGCCGCTCCAGGTTCCAGCGTGCAATATCGGGTTGGCGGCCAAAACAATAGCGGCGGCCTTGGGCATCGGTGGTATTCGGCGTCCAGCCCGGGTCAAAGTTGTCTATCCAGCCATACGGGCCATAATCGATGGTCAGGCCTAATATAGACATATTGTCGGTGTTCATCACGCCATGTACAAAGCCCACGCGCATCCAGTGCGCGACCATGCTGGCTGTGCGCGAGCACACCTCTTCAAACAATGCTTCAATCAGCTCGGCAGATGGGTCATTGATGTCTAATTTCAGGCCGGTGGATGGCCACCAGTCGGCAAAGTCGCGGTCGATTGTCAAGCCGACCAGACGTTTTAATAGCGGTAATTCGTTGCGGCTGGCCAGTATTTCAAAGTGACCAAACCGCGTAAATGAGGGCGCCACACGGCAAACAACCGCGCCGGGCTCCAGTTGCGGGTTGCCGTTGTAAAACATATCGCGCACCACCTGGTTGCCGGTGGTCACCAGACTCAACGCGCGCGTGGTCGGCACTCCTAGATGATGCATGGCTTCAGAACATAGAAATTCTCGCAGGCTGGAGCGCAGTACCGCGCGGCCATCTGCAGAGCGCGAGTAGGGTGTTTCACCTGCGCCTTTAAGTTGCAATTCGTAGCGCTTACCAGCGTGCATTAATTCACCCAGGTAAATAGCACGGCCATCGCCCAGTTGCCCGGCCCAATGCCCGAACTGGTGGCCGCCGTAGCGCGTGGCATAAGTGAACATGCCATCCAGGACGCCATTGCCACCCAGGGTTTGTATCAAGTCGCGGTCTTGCATGTCCGCGGCAGAAAAGCCCAGCATCGCGGCGACTTCTGGGCTGTAGGCAAGCAATTGCGGATTTTTCACCGGAGTGGGTTGTACCGCTGACCACAAGCAATCGCTGACTTGTCGGGTGTAGTTATCGGTGATCGGGTCGCCGGGCAGTTCGCGGGTAAAGCGGTTATCAAAATGTAAGCTACGCATAAACTGAATTATAGTCTGGTCAAGGCTGAGGCAGGGTATTAATCGGCGACCAATGCGCCGCGGATGCGCGCTGATGACGCGAATTTTAGTCCAGGACGCTTCAAGCCATGCACCGTAAGCAAGCTGCTTTATCTGCGTGCATCCGCGTTTATCGGGTAAAATAGCGTTTTGAATACACTCAGTGTGATCTCCACACGTTTAATTTCCCCACATGAATGTTTTTTACGAAGAAGACGGTGGCTTTAAAGTCGCCTCCATCATGTCTGAGGCTGACAGCAGCATGCAAGTCGAGGCCAGCACCGGTAAACGCAGCAAAATTAAAACGGCCAATGTATTGATGCGGTTTGACGGTAGCCTATCAGGTTTTATCGAAGCAGCGCAAGCCGAGTCTGACACCTTGGACACTGACTTTTTGTGGGAGTGCTGTGGCGAGCCTGAGTTTGCTTTTGAAGACCTGGCCCAAGAGTATTACGGGGGCAAACCGAGCCGCCAGCAAGCAGCCGCCATCGCGATGAAGTTGCATGCAGCGCCGATGTATTTTTACCGCAAAGGCAAGGGCCGCTATAAAGCCGCGCCGGACGACACTCTGAAAGCGGCATTGGCCGGGCTTGAAAAAAAGCGCCAGCAAGCCGAGTGGGTGACGCAAATGGTGACACAACTCAAGGCGCACACCTTGCCTGAGGGGTTTAATGCCAAACTAGACCAATTGTTGTATGCGCCTGACAAAGGCAGCCTGGAGTGGAAAGCGCTAGAGCAAGCGGCGGCTGAGCTCAAACAATTGCCAGTGCAAGTGTTGCATGCCGCAGGCGCCCTAAGCTCAGTGCATGATTATCACCTAGGGGCTTTTTTACGTGAGTATTTTGCCCATGGCACGGCTTTCCCTGCCTTTTCATTAGCAGAGATGACTACCGCCGATTTACCATTATCTGCGGTGCAAGCGTTTAGCATTGATGACAGCACCACCACCGAAATTGATGATGCTTTATCGGTAACGGCATTAGCCAATGGCAATACACAAGTCGGCATTCATATTGCGGCGCCTGCCTTGGGCGTGGCGCCACATGAGGCGCTCGATCACGAAGTCATGAAACGCTTGTCTACGGTGTATATGCCTGGGCACAAAATCACCATGCTGCCAGAAGTGGCGATTCGACCATTTAGTCTGGATGCAGGCGAAACCAAGCCAGCCTTGTCGCTGTATTTAGAGGTGGCCCCTGACTTTAGCATCGTGCACCAGCATAGTTGTTTAGAGCGCGTGCAGATTGCGGAAAACTTGCGGCATGACACGCTTGAGCCTTATTTCAACGAAACCACGCTAGCGCAAGACAGCGGCCATCCCTTGTGGTCGTCGCTGGTGTTTTTGTTTCACTTTGCCGAAAGCCTGGAAAAAGCGCGCGGCAAATATGACCCGACCCGGCCACAACCGGTGGATTACAATTTTTATGTGAATGATGGCGTGGTGGATATTGTCAATCGCCAACGTGGATCACCAATGGATAAACTGGTGGCCGAGCTGATGATTGCGGCGAATAGCCAATGGGGATTATTGTTGGCCGAAAACGATGTGCCAGGGATTTACCGGGCGCAAAATGGCGGCAAAGTGTATATGACGACCAAAGCCGAAGGCCATCAGGGTTTAGGCGTGGCGCAATATGCCTGGTGTACCTCACCTTTGCGCCGCGCGGTAGATTTAATCAATCAGCGGCAATTGATCAGCGTGTTGACGCTGCAAGCGCCAGTCTACCCAGCCAATGGCGATGAAATCGTTGGCCATATGCGTAATTTTGACCAAACCTACAATGCTTACAATGAGTTCCAGACCCGCATGGAGCGTTACTGGTGTTTGCAATATCTGATTCAGGAAAACATTATTGAAATTGACGCCACGGTATGGCGCGAAAACCTGGTGCGGCTGGAGCGTTTGCCTTATATGACCAAGGTGCACAGTTTGCCGGCCACCAAGCCGGGTAGCAAAGTGCGGTTGGCGATTCAAAAAGTGGATACCTTGCTGATGGAGCTAGAGTGCAAGTTTATTGGGCTAATCGAAGAAACCGCCCCGGATGCCATGGCCGACGGTGACGCTGGTGACGCCGCAGATGTGGTGGCGGAAGGCGTATAATGTTTAAATTCAACCGCAAAATCCATAAAGCCGTGTCTGACTTCGAGATGGTCGAAGTGACTGAAACCGATGGCGTGCGCTCTATGCACCTGGGCTCTCCAACCATACAGAGCAGCATGCAGGTCAAAGACCCTTATGCGCTGGTGTTGGCCTACTCATGGGGCGTGTTGAGCAGCTTGTTGTTCAAACCGGATAGCCGACAGCTCGCGCTGGTGGGCCTCGGTGGCGGTTCGATTGCCAAGTATGTCTGGAAGTACTGCCCGCAGATCAAGCAAACTGTGATTGAGCTCAACCCGCAGGTGATACAGGTCGCCCGTAGCCATTTTTATGTGCCAGACGATGACGAACGTTTGCAGATTATAGAAGGCGATGGCATCGCTTATATCCAGCAGCGCCCGGGCGGCTGCGACTGGTTGATGATGGATGCATTTGGCAGCAATGGCTTGCCGCCAGATTTCTGTACGCAGTCATTTTTTGATGATTGCGCCGAGGCATTGACGCCTGATGGCCTGTTTACCATTAACCTGTGGGGCTCAGACAAAAAGTTTGATATTTACATGCAGCGCATGGAACAAACCTTTGAGCAGCGCGTGTTAATGATGCCCACCGGCAAGCCCGGCAATATCATCGTGTTTGGCTTTAAACCAGAGCTGGTCATGCCAGAGTTGGCCACGTTGCGCAAACGCGCGCAAGAGGCCATGCAAACACACAATATCAATTTTCTCGACCTGATAGACCGCCTGCAAGGCGCGAATCCTAACAACGGTAAGGAGTTCACCCTCGGTGGCTAATTTTATGAATCAATATTTCGCAACCTGTCCACGTGGCCTGGAAGCTATTCTCGTTGAAGAGCTCAAGCAAGGTGGCGCACGCGACATCAAAGCCACAGAGGGCGGGGCCAGTTTTAGTGGCGGCTTGTCTGTTTGCTATTACGCCAATGTGCACTCACGGGTGGCGACGCGTATTCTGATGCAAGTCGGGCGCGGCACATATGTAAACGAAGATGACATTTATCAGGGCGCCTTAAAAATCAATTGGCCCAACTGGTTCGACGTTAAGCACAGCATGATGGTTAAAGTCACTGCCGTACGTAGCCCGTTGAAAAGCCTGGAGTTTATTACCCTGCGTGTTAAAGACGCCATTTGTGACCGCTTTCGTCAAAGTGTTGGTAGTCGCCCCAATATCGACACACGTGAGCCTGGCATCAGGGTGCATGTCTACCTGACTGCGGACAGCTACCAATTATATGTCGATACTTCAGGCAACCCCTTATATCAGCGCGGCAACCGCAAAAACAGTATAGAAGCACCACTGCGTGAAAACCTGGCTGCCGGTATTTTAAAGCTCACTGGCTGGCAACCTGGCCAGACATTGCTTGACCCGATGTGTGGCAGTGGTACTTTTTTGCTTGAAGCGGTGATGATTGCGCTCAATATTGCACCAGGGTTAAACCGCAACTTTGGCTTTGAAAAACTCAAAAACTTTGAATCTGATAGCTTTAAAAAAGTCCGCAACGCTGCGGTCAAAGCGGTGAAACCAGTCAGTTTTCAGGGTATTTACGGCTCAGACATGGATTTACGTGCCGTGCGCGTCACTAAACAGAATCTGGAAATGGCTGGCTGGCTGGATGCAGTACAACTCACGCATTGGGAGTTTACTCAAGTGGTGCCGCCAGCAGAAAGTGGCGTGCTGGTCGCTAACCCGCCCTATGGCGAGCGCATCGGCGAAGAGGACACCCTGGCTGAGCTTTATCCGCAAATGGCCGCCGCGCTTAAACAAAAATTTTCTGGCTGGAACACCTATTTTCTGACCAGTGATTTGCGCATGCCTAAACTGATGCGCTTAAGCCCGAGCAAGAAAACCCTGCTGTATAACGGACCGCTGGAGTGTCGTTTGTTTGAAATTAAAATGGTGGCGGGCAGTAACCGTAAAGACAAGCCGGAACCATCTGCCGCCGATGAACACGAATAAACGCAGATACAAGTTCTCCGATCGGACGCTTTTTTGTTAATGATTGGCGTGTATTAGCGTTTATTGGCGGAAAAAATGTTTTTATTGAGAGTGCATTCTAAGCAATAACAGGCGGAATACAGATGACAGATAGTATTGATGCATTACGGGCACGCGTGAATGCCTTTGTCGAAGAGCGCGACTGGGCACAGTTTCATTCGCCTAAAAACCTGGCGATGGCCATGATTGTAGAAGCTGCCGAGGTGGTTGAGCATTTTCAGTGGATGACAGAGCCTGATAGTCGTCAACTGGATGCAGAGACTCAACAAAAAGTTGGCCAGGAGCTGGCGGATACATTTGTTTACCTGATGCGGATTGCAGAGGTGTGTGGCATTGATTTGATCGCTGCTGCCAATGCAAAAATCGACTTGAATGCGCAAAAATACCCGGTTGAAAAATGCAAGGGTAGTAATGATAAATATACTAAGTATCAATAATTTATGTTTATATTTAAAAGTAAATTATCATTAATGATTGCATGATGATCACGCCTATTTACTCCCCAGTCACTGCGTTGCTCACGCAACACCACATTCCTTTTTAAATGATTGAAATCCCTTTAAGTGATGACAAAAAACCTATCCGTCACCTTGAAGAGTTACTGTCTGCGCAAGGGCTGGATCCACAGTCGGTGGTGCGCAGTGTGGTGTTTAAAGGTGAACATAGCGGCTTTAGCTTATTGGCGGTTGCCGGCGGTGGGCGTGCCGATTGGGCCTTGTTGCGTGCGCATTTGAATGAGCGCAAATGCCGCATGGCAGAATATGACGAAGTGCCAGAGGCGACCAGCTATGTGGTCGGCGCCGTGCCGCCGATTGCATTGCCTGAAAGCCTGCGGGTGCTGGTTGATCGCAGTGTTTCGCACTACGAGACTGTGGTCATTGGCAGTGGCGTATTGGGTTATGCCTTGGCGCTACGCTCGGCTGATTTATTGCGGTTGCTCAATGACAAAGTGCAGGGCAGCTTTGTCAAAGAGTAGGTGTGTTTAAGCCTGGTGCCTTAATTGGCAGCACTGTGAAGATGTGTGTCATTAATCCCCGCAATCAACTGTTCAAATTTGGATTTATCACTGCCTCGAATGATCCATTTTTTTAAGCCTTTGTTCCAGCTGGCGCCTGCCTGTTTAATCGCTTCTTTATGCTTGTGCGTATTACCCGTCACTGCATACGCTTTACCGTGAGGCTCCAGCGTTAATCCTTGCGCTACTGTCTGTGCTTCGGCGGGTGGTGTATCAATCGCTGTAGCAGCGACCAACGGCTGCGGTTTGCTCAGTGAGGTGGCAACGGCAGCATCCTGAAATGATTTAAGCTCCATCAGCTTGGCGCGAATTTGCATGCACACCGGGTTGGTGGCTGCCAGCCAGTTTTTATCATGACGGTTGGCTTCATATTGCCCCGGCAGTATGCCCATCAGATCGGTGGGCAGCCTTAAGTCGGCCACATGGTCAGGCGTGATAAAAAAGCAGCGCTCAACCCCCAGGCGGCCAATAAACAGGCCTAATTCAAAAATCACATTGTCGCGCACCACCGGATTCTGCTGGCCACGCATAATAGTGAGGTCGTCAGGGCTAAACACAAAGATACCAAAGTCTGAGTTACGCAAGGCATTGATCAGGCTGTAAATGGTGGTGCCTGAGATTTGAAACACGCCGTTGCTCCACACTGTGCATTCTGCATCGCGCGTCAAGTTTGCATGGATGGCGTTGGCAATATCCAGCCCTTCACGCGAAGAGCCAATAAACACTTTGGGTTTCATCATATCGCTCCTTTAATTGTTAATTTATTATCATTTTTTAACAATTGTAGCTGGGGCGGCTAAGGCTTGCCACAAAAATAAAAATGCCCGGCAAAAACCGGGCATTTTTATCAGGCAATCGCGAAGATGCGTTGTTTAAATCGCTAATCACCAAAAATGGTATTTAAAGAGTTACTTTTACTGCTTTCTAGCATGACTGAGGCCTTGCCTGGACTCTCGCTAATGGTATTAACCCAGTCCTGGCTCATGCTTTCAACGTCGGTGCCCGATGATGTGCCCATTAAGCCTGTGAGGCCTGTGCTGTCGTCATTGCTATCCTCGCCATTGCCAAAGATGAGTGAGGCGTTGCTCAACTGGTATTGGCGCAATTGTTGCATCAAGCCTTTAGCGGTATAGGTTTCAGGCGCATTGTCGGTTGTGCCCAGACTCACTTGGGCGCTGGCTGAGGCGTTGGCCTGGCTGTCAGTGCCTGACGTTGTTTTTTGCGCGAGTTGGCTGATGGCGTCATTAGCGGTCGTGGTGCTGGTGTCGGTGTTATAAGCTTTGTTCAACAGTGCCGAGACATTGCTTTGAATATTCGAAATCGACATTGACATCCCTCGTCAAAAAAATAATACAGATACCTTACCCCTGATCTTGTTTACGGCATCGATATAACAAACTTTAAAAAATCCTTTACTTCAGTGTTTAAGCCTTTGTTATTGGCCGGTTTTTAGTCAGATAGCGCGTCGGTTAGCCTCGATTTATGGTATGGTTTCAGCCTTGTTCGATCTCACTCTTTTGTCTGGCATTACATGACCTCAGTTCGCTATTGTGTCAATGGTAAATTGGTCTCTGGCGTTGCGCCGACCAATCGCGGTTTTGCTTATGGCGATGGTATTTTTCGCACCATGCGCTTGCTCAATGGCGAGTTGCAAGACTGGCCACTGCATTATCAGACACTACTGGCCGATTGCAGCAAAATTCAGATTGTATGTCCCTCTGCCGAACTACTCATGCAGGAATTCAAATACCTGATGGCAGCAGGAGACGAGGCGGCCTTACCGTCAGGCATTGTTAAAATCATCATCACCCGTGGTGACGGTGCTCGCGGCTACGCACCACCCGCCATTTGTGAGCCAACACGCGTGTTGATACACAGCGCACTGCCAGTCTATCCGCCCGAGATTTATACCAGCGGTGTGGCGCTATATACCTGCCAGACACGGTTGGCAGCGCAGCCTCTGCTGGCGGGCATCAAACACCTTAATCGCCTGGAAAACGTGCTGGCACGTGCCGAGTTGAAAGACCCGCACTTTTTCGACGGCGTGTTGCGCGATTACGACGACCATGTGATTGAAGCGGTGAGCGGCAACTTGTTTATCAGCAAAGATGGCCTGGTGATGACGCCTGCACTCGAGCGTTGCGGCGTGGCGGGCGTGATGCGGCAAAAAATACTCGACTGGTATAAAACCCATGGCCAGTCGGTGGTCTCGACCAGCCTGTTTATGGAAAACCTGTTTGACGCTGATGCGGTGGTTATTGCCAATAGTGTCTACGGCGTGTTGCAAGTGACACAGATTGACGAGCAAGCGATTGCAACCAACGATTGGGCCAAACAACTCAGGTCAGATTTAGCCTATGTGGTGCATTAAGCAAGGTATGAAGTACGGCGTGGCGCTGCTCGCTGCAAGCAGCCTGGCGCTCGCGATCTGGATGGTGATTTTCATGATCCGGCCTTTGCCTATGGCCTCGGAAACCATCGGTATGCAGATTCCGGCCGGTGCCAGCGTACGCGGTATTGCAGACCAACTGGTGTCGGCAGGCGTGCTCACTGAGCCCTATAGCTTTTTGCTGATGGTGAAATTGAGTGGTGGCGGTAGTCAATTACAGGCGGGTGATTATGCGTTTAACACGCCACTGCAGGTGATGTCGCTGATCGACATCCTCAAGCATGGCACGTTTGACCAATTTAAATTACAGCTGATTGAAGGTAAAACTTTTGCCGACTTTAGGCAAAAACTGGCGCAAATGCCTGGCATACGGCATGACACATTATTGCTGTCAGACAGTGAGTTGATGCAACAGCTGAGCGGGCAAGCGCAGCATCCTGAAGGCTGGTTTTTCCCGGATACTTATTTTCTGGATGCGCAGAGCAGTGATGTCGAGCTCTACAAGCGTGCTTATCAAAAAATGGTGCAGCATTTATCTGCTGCTTGGCAAGGCCGTCAGGCTGGGCTGCCTTACCAGTCTATGTATGAGGCTCTGGTGATGGCCTCTATTGTCGAAAAAGAAACTGGGGTTGAAGAAGAGCGCCCGCAAATTGCCGGGGTGTTTGTGAATCGTCTGCGTAAACGCATGCGGTTGCAGACTGACCCCACCGTGATTTATGGCATGGGCGCGCGCTATCGGGGCAATATCACCAAAAAAGATTTACTGACAGACACGCCTTATAACACTTATACGCGCAGTGGTTTGCCGCCGACGCCGATTGCCTTGCCAGGGCTGGCCTCGATTCAAGCCGCACTACATCCGGCCAAGACCAATGCCTTGTATTTTGTGGCTAACGGGCAGGGCAGGCATGTGTTTACCAGTACGCTGGAGGCGCATAACCAGGCCGTGCGCGCGTATCAATTAAAAAAGCACTAAGCAGATAATATGCAAATAGGGAAACTTGAATAATGGCGGGCTTGTTTATCACGCTGGAAGGCATGGATGGTGCAGGTAAAAGCACGCATATTCCGACGATTTTACAACTGCTGGCTGGTCGTGGCCGAGAAGTGGTGTCTACACGCGAGCCTGGCGGCACGCCGCTGGGTGAAGCGCTGCGCGAACTTTTGCTGCATCAGGAGATGCACGTAGAGACCGAGTCACTGCTGATGTTTGCCGCACGCGCCGAGCATTTGCAGCAAGTGATCTTGCCCGCATTACAGCGCGATGCGATTGTAGTCTCAGACCGTTTTACCGATGCCTCTTACGCCTATCAATGCGGTGCACGCGGCCTGCCTTTAGACAAAATGCAGCAATTGGAGCAATGGGTACAAGGCAGCTTGCAGCCGGATGTCACCTTGTTATTTGATGTGCCGGTGGAGGTGAGTTTGCAACGCCTAGCGGGCGCACGCACACCAGATAAATTTGAAGCGCAGGGCGCCGCTTTTTTTGCCCGATTGCGTTCACAATATCTGGCCAGGGCTGCCGAGTTTCCGCAACGTTTTCGCGTGATTGATGCACATCGCTCACTTGAAGAAGTTAAGAAATCAGTTGAAGAAATTATTTCATCATTATGATTAGTAATATTTATCCCTGGCAGGCGTCTTTGTTTGCACAATGGATGCAAGCAGGCGAAACGCGCCATCATGCGTTGTTGTTATATGGTAAAACCGGTATCGGCAAGCTGGATTTTGCGCAGACCATGGCGGCGGCTTTGCTGTGTTTACAGCCGCAGCAAGGCTTTGCCTGCGGTGAATGCCAGTCTTGCCACTGGCTGTCAGAAGGCGCACACCCTGACTTTAGGGAAATTACGCCAGAAGACGACGACAACGCTGACAGCGGCAAAAAGAAAACACGTAAACGCCAGCAAATTCTGATCGATCAGACCCGCGCTTTGCACGACTATTTGTCACTCACGTCGCATCGTGTCGATGGCATCCGTGTGGTGTTGATCCACCCGTTAGAAGCCATGAATATTGCGGCATCCAATGCTCTATTAAAATTATTGGAAGAGCCGCCGCAGCGCACGCAGTTTTTGCTGGTGTCGCATCAGCGCCAGGCTTTATTGCCCACTATTTTAAGCCGTTGCATGCAGGTTGAAATGCCGGTGCCTAGCCAAGCGCAGGGCTTGCAATGGCTGCAAACCCAGTCTGTGCCTGACCCTGAGTGGGTATGGCATTATAGTGGCGGCGCACCCACCAGCGTTCAGCAGGACAGCCTCGATTGGCATGGCTGGTATCAGCAGTTTCGCCCGCATCTGGTCAGTGGGGCCATGATAGACGTTGCCGCTGCAGTGCCGATTTTAATCAAGCAAGGCATGGAGCAGGCGATACAGGTGCTGCAAAAGTGGTTGCTGGATGTCTGGTTATGCCGCCATCAGCAGCCCTTACGCTATCACCCCGCTGAAGCCGCGCCATTGCAGGCACTGGCGGGCACGGTCAACCTGTCGCGTTTACTGGCATTTCAACAACAGCTAAATCGTTTTAAAATGACCGCACAGCACCCGCTCAATCAAGAGCTGCAACTGGAGCAGTTATTGCTGCAATATAAAAAAATGTTTGGCTAATTATTTGGGCGTTGCGCACTTAAATATTCTGGAGCTTGAGTCATGAACGACACACAATCACCTGCTGCCGCAAAACCCGGTGTTTTGTCGCTGGCTATCCGCGAAAAAGCGGCACTGTTTGCCGCCTACATGCCTTTTGTCAAAGGCGGCGGTTTGTTTATTCCAACCAGCAAGCCTTTTAAAATGGGCGAAGAGATTTTTATGCTGCTGACTTTGCTCAATGACCCCAACAAGCTCAAGGTTGTGGGTAAGGTGATCTGGATGACGCCGCAGGCGGCGAATAACAAGCCACAAGGCATAGGCATTCAGTTTACCGATAAAGATGGCGGTGCCGAAGCCAAAAAGCGCATTGAAACGATTCTTGGGGCCGCGCTGAAATCGAGTCGCCCGTCAAACACCATCTAGGCCTGGGTTAACTCAGGCCTGAATAACGTTTTTTGCTGGAAACCATATGCTAGTCGATTCGCATTGCCATCTTAATTTTCCCGAACTGGTCCAAAACATGGGTCAGGTGCTTGAGCGTATGCAAAGCAACCAGGTTGGGCATGCCTTGTGCGTGTCGGTGACGCTGGACAAGTTTCCAGAAGTGCTTGCTATTGCCGAGCAATACCCGAATATTTACGCCTCAGTGGGCGTGCACCCCGATTACGAAAACATCCAGGAGCCGACAGTAGATGGCCTGGTCAGTTTGGCGAATCATGCCAGAGTCGTTGCCATCGGCGAAACCGGGCTGGATTACTTTCGCCTGACCGGTGATCTGGAATGGCAGCGTACGCGCTTTCGTACCCATATCCGAGCAGCCAAAGCCACCGGTAAACCACTCATTATTCACACCCGCAATGCGGCCGAAGACACCTTGCGCATCATGCAGGAAGAGGGCGCGGCAGAGGTGGGCGGCGTGATGCATTGCTTTACCGAAAGCTGGGAGGTCGCGCAGGCGGCGATTGCGATGGGCTTTTATATCTCGTTTTCAGGCATCGTCACCTTTAAAAATGCAGTGGCCTTGAAAGAGGTCGCGCAAAAAGTCCCGTTGGGCAGCATGCTGGTTGAGACAGATTCGCCTTACCTGGCGCCTATTCCTTTTCGTGGTAAAACTAACCAGCCCGCCTATGTGCGGCATGTGGCAGAAGAAATTGCGCGTTTGCGCGAGGTGCCACTACAACACATCGTAGAAGCGACGACGGCGAATTTTTTTAATTTGTTCAAGCACGCGCAGCCATGCAATTAACTATTTTAGGCGTAGGCTCCAGTGCTGGTACGCCTGCTGTTGGTTGCGCTTGCGCGACGTGCAGCTCAACAGATCCGCGCAATAAACGCACACGCTGCTCCAGCATGGTCACACTAGACGATGGCCGGGTGATTTTGATCGACACCTCACCCGATTTAAGGCAGCAAGCTTTGCGTGAAAACATGCGTCGGGTAGATGCCGTGTTATACACGCATACCCATGCAGACCATTTGCATGGGATTGATGACTTGCGGGCGTTTTGCCAGATTAACCGTTGCCAGATTCCGCTGTATAGCTATCCTGAAGCGATTGCGCATATCCAAGACAAATTTGGCTATACCTTGCGCGACCCTATCCCGCAGTATTGGGATTTACCCGTGTTGGCTGCGCATGTGGTAGAAGCCCCATTTGAGGTGGCGGGGCAATGGGTGACGCCTATTCCTGTCATGCACGGCAAAATTCGCATTTATGCGTACCGTATCGGCAATCTGGTCTATATGACAGATGTGTCAGACATCCCTGACAGCTCTTATGATTTATTGCAAGGCGTAGACTTGTTGCTGATAGATTGTTTGCGTGAACAACCGCATCCTACCCATGTCAGTGTCGCGCAGTCGCTGGCCTTGATTGAGCGCATAGGCGCCAAACGCAATGTGCTGATTCATATGACACACGAGTTGGAATACCATGCTTTGCAAGCCAGATTGCCTGCCCATATTGCAGTCGGTTACGACGGCATGCAATTGCATATTTGATGCTTGCCCTGCAATAATCGCCGGGTGCTGGTCAACCGAATGTAGTCATAAACAGTTATACTTTCACAAAACAATTATTTAGTACTATCAATTTGATTCGTTTAAAAAATTAATCGTTTGGATTTTGGATAACAGGAATTAAAACATGAAGTTATACGCAAAAATTTCAGCTGCAATGGTTGCCACCTCCTTGCTATTTGCCGCCACGGCTGCATTTGCCGGTAAAACCTACAGCGAAGATGAGTTTATTACTGGCTTTAGTGGTAAGTCAAAAAAAATCATTATAGAAAAACTGGGTCAGCCGTTTAAAAAACAACAGTCAGTCAAACCCAGCAATGCCAACAGCATGATAGGCAACGTAGCCAAACAGCAAGATAACTCCAAACCGGTGCAGGTCGAAATGTGGTACTACAAAAACCTGGTCAAATATGATGACAAAAACACCTACAAAGAAACCGAAGTGACGTTTGTGAATGACCGTGTCATGAATATCGGGTTCTTCAATAACCGTTAATACCGGCATCGAGTAATAAAAAAGCTGTGTTTTTACACAGCTTTTTCTTTTTAAGGCGAGCCTTAAATGCTTAGCTGCCTGTCTGTGTGAAATAACAGGATCAGCGCAGGCAGTAGCACCAGGTTGACGATCATCGCTGATAATAATCCGCAAAAAACGACGACTGCTAACGGGTGTTCGATTTCATAGCCTGATACCGGGCCGGTGACAATAATAGGTAGCAAGGCCATGGTGGTGGCCAGCGTCGTCATGCTGATGGCTCTAAAGCGGTCTGAGACGGCGTTGAGTAATAAGCGGGGTGTCGTGTTATCGCCGGTGAGGCGCAATTGCTGGTAGCGCGAGATTAATAAGATGCCATTGCGAGCGGCGATGCCCATGACGGCGATGAGGCCGATCATGGCGCCCAGCGACAGGGTGCCGCCAATCAGCCAGATGCCAATGAGTCCACCCGCCACGGCGACAGGCAGCACGGCGAACAAGATGGCGGTCAGGCGTAGTGATTTGAGGCTCATCAATATCAGTAAAAATACGACGAGCAAGGCGAGCAGGCTATACATCGCCAGTGTCAGGCTGGCTGTTTTTTGCTCGGTGTATTCGCCCATGAATTTGACGTAATAACCGTCAGGCAAGTCTAATTGCTTTACGCGCGCTTCTACGCGTTGCGCAACGTTGCCAATATCTTTGCCAGCGACGTTGGCCGCAATATCAATTTTTCTCGAAGCGCCTTCGCGTTTGATTTCATTGGGTGTCGGCTGCACGTAAACATCTGCAATGTCTGTCAGGGCCAAAATCGCGCCGGTGCTGCTTTGAATCGGAATCTGCCTGAGCGCCTGCACGCTGTCTTGCGCAGGCGTGTGACTGATTAAACGCACATTAAAGCGGGTTTGGCCAACATAAATCTCACCTTGCACCTGGCCTTGTGTCATCAGGGCCAGCGACTGTTTAACATCCGCCTCTGTGATGCCGTAACGGTCAGCCGCTGCTGTTTTCAGCCGCACATGAATACGTGGAATCAAGACTTGTGACTCAACTTTGAGGTCGGTCAAGCCGTCAATGTCGGCAATAGATAAGCGGATACGCTCGGCTTGGGTGCGTAAGTCGTCGAGATCATGACCGAATAAACGAATCACGATACTGGCGCTGTTGCCAGACATCACTTCTTTGGTTCGCTCTTTAAGGTAGGTTTGCACATCGGTAAAAATGCCAGCATAGCCTGCAATGGTCTGATTGATTTTCTGCATGGTGGCTGCATAGTCAACCGTGGGCGAAATGCTGACCCAGAGCTCGCCAAAGTTGGGGCCAACGACTTCATCTGCCACTTCGGCACGGCCAATATGTGAGCCCAGGTTGCGTACGCCTTCAATCTGCATCAGTTCATGGCTGGCACGCAATGTCATGATTTTCATCTGCGTAATAGAAGTGCCCGGGCGCTCAACAAAGTGCATTAAAAAATCAGTTTCTTTAAAAGCAGGCAAGAACTCTGTGCCTAAAAAGGGCAGGCTAGCCAGCATGCCACACAAAAACAGGCAGCTACCTGCAATGATGCGTTTGGGTTTTTCCAGGCCTCGTTGCAGCCATTTTTCAACACGTGCTGGCAAACTGAAAGCACGCGCTGACGAGCTGTGGTTTTGTTTAAGAAAACAATAGGCCAGCACGGGCGTGATGATGAGTGCCACCAGCAAAGAGGCTGAAATCGCCAGCAAGTAGCCATACGCCAACGGTTTAAAGAAAGCACCAGCGATACCCTGCAGGAAAAACACCGGAATAAACACCGACATTACAATTAACGTAGCGTAGACCACCGAGCCGCGCACTTCATACGAGGCTTGTGCAATCACCTGGATGACAGGTTTGGGTTGCACCAGTTGCTGGTTTAACGTCATGGCGCGCAAAATGTTTTCCAGGTCGATAATTGAGTCATCCACCACTTCGCCCAGCGCAATCACTAGCCCGGCCAGCACCATGGTATTGATACTGACGTTGAGCCAGGTTAATAGCAAGATGGCGGTGACTAATGACAAGGGAATGGCGAGCAGGCTAATGATGGCCGCGCGCGGGTTGCGCAAAAACAAGAACAGGATGATTGCCACCAGGCCGATGCCGAGCACCAGCGCCTGTTTTAAGTGCTGTAGTGCCTGCTCAATAAAGGTCGCGGGCCTGAAGATAGGCGCATCGACATGCACGCCATGCAGGGCAGGTTTCAGTTCTGCCAGTGCGCGGTCAATCTGCCGCGTGACCGTCGGTGTATTGGCATCCGGTTGTTTTTCCACAATCAGCAGCAGGCCATCGCCCTGGTTAATCACCGCATCGCCAATCGGCAAAGCATGGCCCCAGTCTACGTCGGCAACTTGGCCCAGTTTGACCGGAATACCGTTGCTATAGCCCACCGTCATCTGCAGGTAGTCTTGTTTATCCAGCGTCGGCCGGTCGTAGGCAACGGCCAGACGTTGTTGTGCGGTATCCAGGTAACCACCGCTGTCCGGGCGGATGGCTGACGCCAGACGCTGACCAACCTGGGTGGCCGTGAGTTGATGTTGTGCCAGCTTGGTGGCATCAAAGCGCACTTGCAACTCCTGGTCACGCAGGCCCCATATGGCCACATTGGCAACGCCTGGGATGGCCATCAGGCGCGGGCGTATGGTCCACAAGGCTTGGGTGCTGAGTTCTGCAATACTGTGCTTTTGGCTGCTTAAGCCTATTTTTAGCACGCGTGACATAGATGATAGCGGTGGCAGCATGACGGGCGGCTTGGCGATGGCAGGCAAGCGTTGCCCAGCCAGTAGCAGCCTCTCTTGCACCGACTGCCTGGCCTCAGCCAACGATGTGTCTTGGTCAAACAACATGACGACCGAAGATAAACCAAGCACCGACTTTGAGCGCAGGGTTTTCATGTGCGGGATGCCGTTCATGGCATGCTCAATCGGAATAGAAACCAGTTGCTCGGTCTCGACACTGGAGAGTCCGGGTGCCTCGGTCTGAATTTCGACCTTGACCGGTGCAAACTCCGGGAATACATCCATCGCGGTATTGGGGATGGTTTTAAACCCTGCCAGCATAAGTAGCGCTGCCAGCACAATCACCAGGTAGCGGGCGCGAATGGCGCGCATGGTAAATCTCTTCAACATATTGAATCCCGTTGTATTTAGTGGGTGTAGCCGGTTTCGACGGCAAACAGTTCCTGCGCGCCTTGCGTGACAACGGCTTTGCCGACCAGGCGCTGGTCTGACAAGACACAAGTTTGCGCACCAGACTGCGTGATAAACGCTTGTTGGCGGGCAAAGTGGGTTTCATCTTGCTGCATATAGAGCCAGGTGTTGCCATAAATATCAACCACCGTCGCTGAGCAGGGCACCGTGCTACGTGCCTGCGCTTGCATACGTTGTGGAATCTGTAACGTGAGGCGCTGCAGCGGCACAATATCGCCCTGCGATTGCAAGGCATAGACCAGCTTGCGTGTGCCGGTGAGTGCGTCGCTTTCTGGCGGGCTAGCCACAGGGGTCAAGGCATAATCAGCCGAAACACCCGCCGCGCCCGCGAGCCATGCCTGCGCAGTGAGGTTTAATTGCCCAACTTGGGCATGCGGCACATAAGCCGTCACCCACAATCGCTCTTGCTGCACAACGTCGACCAGCCTGGCGCCTGCCACCATCAGTTGGCCAGCACTAAAGTAAAGGTTGCTGATCACGCCGGTGCTAGCGGCTTTAATGTGATAGGTGCCTGCCGAACCTTGTTCAACCGCTTGTTTGAGTAGCTCACGTTTTTGTTTGGCTGTGCGCAGATGAGTGTCTGCGATGGCGACATTGGCTTGTGCCTCATCGACTGCTTTCTGGCTGCCTACATGCTGTTGCCATAGTTGTTTGGCTCGGCCTAGCGTCAGCGTATGGGCAGACAATTGTTTTTCTGCCGTCTGTAATTGCCCTTCTGCATCTGCCAGGCTGGTGATCAGGTTTAACCTGGCCTCTGGCGTCACTACCGGATTGATCGTAAATAGAACTTGCCCGGCCTTGACTTTGCTGCCAACGCTGAGGGGGGTAGAACCGGCGGACATGACATAGCCGCTCATAGGTGTGCTGTATGCAGCCAGCGCCTCAGGTGCCAGGTTGGCTTGTGCCGGGTAACGCAGGGCGGTTGACTGACGTGCGACCACCACTGGCGTAGTCATGATGCCCAGTTTTTTAACAGCCTCGCTTGAGAGGCTCACCTGATTCAGTTGGCTTTCTGACACCGGCGTGTGCGATGGTTTGGTTTTATCAAGGTTGTCTGCAGCCAGCAACTGGCTAGTTTGGCCTAACGTCAGCAGGGCGGACAGCAACAATAGTCTGGTTACGTTGTAGGCTGGCAGCGGTTGGCGAGTCACATGCATGAAAAATCACTTTCTATAGGGAATCAAGGGCGTGCCGTGGCATGGCTGGTGCTGCGCATTAAATCGGACCAGTTGCCAATCAGGTCTGCTTTTAACTGCGTTTCGCGTAATTGCAGGCTGAAATAACGTTTACTGCTCTCGAGCACATTTAAATAGGCAATGTCGCCATCCCGGTAAGCATCTTCTGCATACTGGATGGTTTGCTTGGCATTCGGTTGCAATTGTGTGTGCAACTGTTGCCACTCCTGGCAATCGCGCTGGTATTTAAGGTGCGCACTGTTGATTTCTAACGACGCTTTTATTTTGATTGCCTCGGCGTCTTGTTGTGCCTTTTCAAGCTCAACATCCGCACGCTGGCGTTGGCCCTGATTTTGGTTAAACACCGGCAACGTAGTCCTGATAGCAGGTGCAAGCACATGCCCGCTGGTTTGACCACTGGTGGCATCTGCCACCACCGCTGTGCCCAGCCAGTTGAATTGATTAAGCTGCTGTTTTGCTTTGGCCGCGGCCATATTGGCTTCGGCAGCCAGAATGTCAGGCCGGCTGCTCAAGGCGACCGTTTTAAGCTGCGCAATATCGACCGGCGTGCAGGCTGGCACCAACTGCTCACTGAGTGACAGCGTTTTATGTTCATCCATCCAGCCCAGCAGATGCATCAATTGGGTGTGTGCCAGTTGCACATCCATCTCGGCCAATTGCAGGTCTCTGGCGGCAAGCAGTGCTTCGTTGTGCGAGAGTAAGGTGTCTTGTGCGCTGATATCACCCAATTGCTCACGCGTGCTGGTCAGGCTAGCGATGGTCTGGTTCAGTTGCAACGCCTGTTTTAACCGCGCCCGTTTTTCAGTGGCAATCACGGCTTGTGCATAAGCCATGCGGGTATCACGAATCAGGCTAAAACCAGATTGCATCAGTTGATACTGGGTGGCTTGCGCCTGTGCCTGCATTTGCTTGAGCCGGATTGGCCGTAACAAAATAGCCTCGATAGGAAAGTCGATGGCATAACGGTAAGGTTTATTGGCTGCGCTAAACGCATAAAATAACGACGGGTTAGCCAATTGATTGGCTTGTTGCACGTCTGCGTTGGCGAGATTGAGTTCGCTTAACTGTGCTTTAAAAGCCGGGTTTTGTTGTAGCGCCAACATGACCGCGTCATATTCCGACAGGGTGGTGCTCGCTTGCGCTGTCTGGTGCGTCGCTTGCAATGAGGCATCTGCCTCAGCAATGTGTTGCACCAACTGCGCTGGCTGCACCGTTTGCGGTGTCTGGCAGGCTGCCAGCAGCAGTGCCATATACATAGCTGCTGCCTGCTTGAACTGGGTTCGCATGAATAAATACCTGTGAGTGATAACAGGTTTGCATCATGCCTGTCGATTCTTAAGGCAAACTTAAGCCGCTTTTTAAGACTGCCTTAAGTTTGTTTGGTTAGAATGGCGATATTCAAAGAAGGAGATTAAGCCTTGAAGTTATTGCTGGTAGAAGATGACCGCATGATCGCTGAAAGTCTGCAACAGGCCATGCGTACCCATGCAATTTATTGGGCGCCAGAGGCTTTGCAGGCTGAGGCCGCGCTGGCTGGAGAGACATTTGATGCCATGTTGCTTGACCTCGGCCTGCCTGGAAAATCAGGCATGGCACTGTTGTCTAGTTTAAGGAAAGCAGGCAATGCGCTGCCCGTGATTATCATTACAGCCAGGGATGCGATTGAACATCGTATACAAGGCCTGGATGCAGGCGCTGATGACTATGTATTAAAGCCTTTTTCTGTCGAAGAAATTGAAGCCAGGTTACGCGCCATTTTCAGGCGTAAAGAAGAGCGGCATTCCAACCAGATACGGGTCAATGATGTGGTGCTGGATACCGCCAGTTACACCTTAACCATGGGGGATATTAGCCAGCGGCTTTCTAGCAAGACGTTTGCCATCATGCACACGCTTATGTCACAGCCGGGCATGATTTTTTCAAAAACACAATTGGAAGAGCAATTGTATGGTTGGGGCGGCGAAGTCGACAGCAATGCTGTAGAAGTACATGTCCACACCATACGCAAAAAGTTTGGTGCAGAGATTATTCAAACCATCCGTGGCATAGGCTACGCATTTCCCGGGCAAAAACCATGATACGGTCCATTCGGGTCGAGTTGGCCATTTATCTGTCGATTGCCATCGTTTGTATTATCGGTTTGCTGTCATTTTTGTCCTACCAGTCAACAGCGGACGAACTGGGCGAGCTTTACGATGCCAATATGCAGCACTTGGCCGAGACTATGATAGGCAGTGACCAGATTGCCAATCTCGCAAGGCGAGACGATGCAGCAACAAACAGTGCGCCATCAAAAGTACGCGGCGAGCAGGATTACCTGATTCAACTACAGCAGCAGGCGCAGGTGATTTACCAATCGCACCAGCGTGCGTTTGACGTCAATACGGCGAGGGCAGGGCTGTCAACCCAGTGGGTGAATCAACGGCGTTGGCAAGTGTTTGTTGCCAAGCGTGGCACCATCATCTGTGTGGTGGCCCAAGACTTTAAACTCAGACAGCGAGCCATCCGCGAAGTCGCCATCCGCCTGATTATTCCGCAACTGCTGATTGTCCCGTGCCTGATTTTGGGGGCGTTGCTGGTCATACGGAAAACCTTTAAACCATTGCTGACGCTGTCGTCTGAAATTGATGCACGGCGCGCGGACCAACTGGAGCCACTGAGTATTGCCCAGCCACCTGATGAATTGAAACCGATTATTCAGGCACTGAATCGCTGGATGCAAAGAGTGAGCAATGCCATTGCCATGCAAAAGCGTTTTACCAGCGACGCGGCGCATGAGCTGAGGACGCCAGTGACCGCACTCAAACTGCAAATGAGTGCCATGCAGCATGGCGATCAAGCCGCGCTGGATCATTGCTTGCAACAGGCGCAGGGCGGCGTTGCACGGATGGAGCGCCTGGTGCACCAGTTGCTGACGCTGGCCAAAGTGGATCCCGATGCTCGGCAGCAAGAGATGCAGTCTTTCGCTTTAAGCCCTCTGGTCATCAAGGTATTGAATGATTTAAGTCCGCTCTATCGCAAGAAGCAGCTCGATATTGGCTTCACTCGTGCTGATGATGTGTCGATGACAGGCCTGCCAGACGAGATTGAAGTGCTACTGAATAATATTATCGTCAATGCTATTCATTACACGCCCGCCGGTGGCGTGATCAATCTGTCACTCACGGCATTCGCAGATGGATTAAGGCTTGAAGTTGACGATAACGGCCCAGGCATTGCGCCTGAAGCCCTGGAAAAAGTATTCGACCGCTTTTATCGTGCCGAACAATCTGAGGTGACGGGCTCCGGGCTCGGTCTGGCTATTGTGAAAGAAATTGCCTTAAAACATCAGGCGACCGTCCGTCTTGTGAATAAACCAGCTAAAACCGGGCTGATTGTCATCTTTGAGTATCAGTTGCATGCATCGATATAAACATCATTAAATCTCCCCTTAATTGATAATAAATGTAAACATTGTCGTCAACAAATGTTAATATTTGTGTTGACGTTCGTTTTTATTTTTGTTTAGGAGAGTATTGATGATGAAGCATTCCCTGATAACCGCAGCCGTTTTATGCGCATTTAGCCATGCAGCCGCAGCGGCACCCGTCACTGTCAGCGCTGATGCCGCAGATGGTTATGGTATGTATCTGGATTTAAGCGCCCAGGTGACCGCAAAAACCAATTTTTTTCCAGTCGGCCCAGTGACTGTAGGCATGGCAACCGTTGGTATCAAAACGCCTACTGCGCTCGGTGACATTAGCGTCGCCAGTGCGGGTACGCCTATCCCAACGCAAACAAACTCAACACTGAGTCTTGGTTTGAGCACCAGTGGCGCTGGTAATGGGGTGTTATCTAACATAAACCCGCTATTGGCATTGCTGATGCCAACACAAGCTGGCTCTGCCACTTTTTCAGCGTCTGGTGCATATATCGAAAACAATCCTGTTCTTGGCTCAAACAGCGCCATTGGTACGGGCAGTGTTGAGCATTTGAATCTGAGTGTATCTAGTGCGCTGGCATTGCAGGCCGACCTCATCAGTTCCACCTCTACAGTCACGGTGAATGAAAGCACCGGTTTATTTACGGCAAGTGGTGATAGCGCTTTTGCAGGGGCAAGCCTGAGCATTCTGGGGCATTCGATTGATCTGGCTGCGGCTGCCGCAGGGGGTGTTTCTCTGGATCTGGGGTTGTTGGGCCATGCTCAAGTATGGGCCAATGAAAGTAAATATTGGGCCGATGGTGTGGTTGCCAGCAGCTGCAATGGCGCGACATTTAGTTGTGCGGTGCAAACCAATGCCTTGAATATTACGCTGGATGATATTGGTATTAACGCATTAGGCCTGTTAGGGGTCGCTAATCTTTCAGCCACTACTGACCTATGCATTACGGTTGGGCATTCCTATGCATCACTAACCGTGACCCCGGTGCCAGAAGCCTCATCGTCTTTGATGATCCTGTTGGGCCTGGGCGCCATCATGGGACTTACACGCCGTCGGGTGTAATTTACCTGGCCATAAAAAAGCCCCCTGCACGCAGGGGGCTTTTTGTTTTACCAGCACATTTATGTCAACGCTCGCGGTATGTCACTATTCCAAGATCATGAAAGCATCCCTTACGGCGCTGCCAACGACAGCCTTGATCTTTCATGGCAGTCATTGGCTCACCGTGGCGCTAACCGTTAAACATGGTTTTTAATGACGCCTTAGTCTATCAGCCGTGATCATGGTTGCTTGGTTGGCATGAACCGCATGGTGGCGGTGGAGGTGGCGTGCATGGGCTTGGTGCCGGGGAGCAACCGCCTTGATAACCGGGTTGGTACCATGAAATTGGTCCGTAATTAATGCCAGGTTGATTGAAAACACTGAATACGCTGCCCATCGCAAATGAGTTATACGGGTAGCCCGGAAAAAATTGGGAGCCGCCAGCAACGGTTTGTGTTTCAGATGGGGAAAGTTGATTGATAGCCATATTTTACCTCTTAAAAAATTAACATTAGTTCAATCTGATGGCAGTCAAACTTCATCTGTCATGGCCGAGTGAACTGCTTTTAAACGTCATCTTTACGCTAAGTGTAGGTAGTGTAGTGTTGACGATTCACACTTCGATGCTCGCTTACTTAAAGTGTTAATTAATGTTAAATATAAACTTAAATTAAAACAAGTTAATTTTTAAGGCGCTATGCATTATTTAATGCGATGCTGCACTGGCAAAATGAGATAGGGCTGAGCAACATGGCAGGTTATCGCTCAATTGGGGCATGCAAACCAAGCGGCATGCTGAAATATGGCGGAACACTTTGTTTTTTAAATAACAACAAGGTAGTGATTGCCACAAGCCAATGGCTATTTAAAACAGCGTAGAAAGTTTTTGAGGCGCAGGAAAGTGCGAGATTAAAAACGTACTTGCAGGATGACACGAAAGCCAACCCTTAAACCGGGTGCTAGCCTTGTAGTCAGAGGGGCTTAAAGTTTAATCAGTCTCAAACATGAAAGATGTTAAACTGTTGGCATGATGATTCAACACGAAGCGAAAACAATTATTCAAACAAGAAAAAAATTGAGTGCTTGGAAATCTATATTTGGCGCGGCTTTTCAGCTGCTTGATGGTGCCCAGAAGAGGACTCGAACCTCCACGTCGTTAAACACTAGTACCTGAAACTAGCGCGTCTACCAATTTCGCCATCTGGGCTAAAGAAGCTGTGCATTTTAAAGGAAGAATAAATATTGTCAACCAGAAAAACGAAAAAATCCCTGCGTGCAAATGACCCGCAGGCCCAGCGTGAAGCTGAGTTATATCAAACACCATTACCTAGCCGCGAGCTGGTGTTGCAGTTACTTTCGGACCAGGGCGTGCCCCTGAGTGCTGACCAGATTTATGTGTTGCTCGACATTAGCCACGATGAGCGCGACATTTTTAACCGCAGGCTGGGCGCCATGGAGCGCGATGGCCAACTGATGCGTAACCGCAAGGGTGCATTTTGCCTGCCGGATAAGATTCACCTGATTGCCGGCACCGTATTTGGCCATACTGATGGTTTTGGCTTTTTGGTACCTGATGATAAAACCAAGAACCCGGAAGATATTTTTCTCGGCCCTAAAGAGATGACTTTGGTCATGCATGGCGATCGCGCCATGGTGCGTTTGGCGGGCGTTGACCGTAAAGGTCGCCCCGAGGGCAAGCTGGTCGAAGTGTTGGAGCGAGCCAATAAAACATTGGTGGGGCGCGTGATTCGGGCGCAGGGTGTGACCATTGTGGCGGCAGAAGATAAACGTATCAGCCAGGATGTGCTGATTCCATATCATCTGGATATGGACGCACAAGTCGGGCAGATTGTGACGGTCGAGCTCACCGAGTATCCCTCTTCACATTCCAGCCCCATGGGCAAAATTGTAGAGATTTTGGGAAACTATGCTGATAGCGGCATGGAGATCGAGATCGCGTTGCGCAAGCACCACTTGCCACACCAGTTTAACCCGGCGGCGGTCAAGCAGGCCGAAGACTTCCCCAGAACCGTGCAGACCAAAGATTACAAAGGCCGCAAGGATTTGCGCGACCTGGCATTGATAACCATTGATGGTGAAACGGCGCGTGACTTTGATGATGCCGTGTTTGCTGAGCCTCAGGGCAAAGGCTGGCGCTTGGTGGTGGCGATTGCCGATGTGAGCTTTTATGTGCAGCCGGGCGATGCGCTGGATAAAGATGCCTACGACCGCGGCAACTCGGTGTATTTTCCACGCCGTGTGATCCCCATGTTGCCAGAGGCTTTATCTAACGGCCTATGCTCGCTTAACCCGGACGTCGAGCGCTTGTGTATGGTGTGCGATATGCAGATCGATAGCCAGGGCGTGGTCAAGCAATACCAGTTTTACCCGTCGGTGATGTTGTCTAAAGCGCGCATGACCTACACCAAAGTGGCGGCGTTGCTGCAAGGTGAGGATGCTGCTTTAACAGAAGAATATGCCTGGTTGTTACCACATGTGCAAAACTTAAACAGCTTGTTCAGGTTGATGCTGACCCAGCGTGAAAAACGTGGTGCGGTGGAGTTTGAATCGACTGAAACCATGATGGTGTTTAACGACAACGGCAAGATCGACAAAATTGTGCCCGTGGTGCGTAATGACGCGCACAAGCTGATTGAAGAGTGCATGCTGGCAGCTAACGTCTGTGCAGCGGACTTTTTGCTTAAAAATGAACAAACCTGTTTGTTCCGTATCCACGAAGGCCCAACGCCAGAAAAACTCGAAGCCTTGCGCCTGTTTATGGGCGAGTTTGGCTTTGGCGTAGGTGGCGGTGAGAACCCGAGCGCTAAAGATTATGCCAAGCTCATGCAGCGCATTAAAACGCGGCCAGATGCACAACTATTGCAAACGGTGATGTTACGCTCGATGCAGCAAGCGGTGTATAGCCCGGATAACGCTGGCCATTTTGGACTGGCTTATGAGGCCTACACGCATTTCACCTCGCCGATTCGTCGTTATCCTGACTTACTCGTGCACCGAGCCATCAAGGCAGTCGTAGAAGGCAAGCGTTATCAGGCCAAAGACTGGCATCAGTTGGGCGTGCATTGCTCGATGACTGAGCGCCGTGCCGATGATGCCACGCGTGATGTCACCAACTGGCTCAAGTGCTTTTATATGCAAGACAAGGTGGGGGAGGTCTTTAGCGGCACGGTTGCGGGCGTCACCAGCTTTGGCTTGTTTGTGGCGCTGGATGAAGTCTACGTTGAGGGCTTGTTGCACGTGACTGACCTCGGCAATGATTATTTTATTCATGATAAAGCGCGCCACGAAATGGTGGGTGAGCGCACCGGTGTGCGTTATCGCTTGGGCGACAGGCTGACGGTGAAAGTTGTGCGAGTGGACTTGGAAACTTCGCGCATCGACTTCACACTGGTTAGCGCGGCGGAGGGGGCTGCAGATGGTGAAGGCAGCGCACTCGCTGAGGGTGAGCAATCAGCCAGCATCCGTGCGCGCACGCCTAAAACCAGCCGTGCCAGTGCACCGGCTAAAGCAGCGCCAGCCGCATGGGCAAAGTCGATAGCCCCGGCGCAAAAATCGTCGGCCGCGGCAAAGTCATCTTCTGCGGCTAAACCGTCTCGCACAGCCAGTGATAAACCTGCTGCAGGCAAGGGCGCGGCAGGTAAATCACGCTCGGCCAAAGACAAAGGGCGTCATTCAGCGCAAAAAAATAAAGGCAAACCAAAGGCAAAAGCCCGATAATAGCGCCTTGAGTTAGTTTTTGCGTTTTTAAGCAATCTATTCGCGCAGTGCTTGGCAATATGCATCTTATTGCCCAGCCTGCGCGATTCGTGTTTTTATCTTTTGCTGCCTGTAGGCAAAAGTCACCAAGAAAATGAGGAGTCACTATGTCAGAAACCCGCATTCTGTTCGGTTTTCATGCGGTGTTGAGTCGCATGCGCCAGCATGGCATCAGCATTCAGGAAATTATTATTGATCAAGACCGTGTTGATGCACGTATGCGCGATTTGCTTGAAATGGCCAAGTCACAAAATATTCGCGTGATTCAATCTGAGCGTCATCGCTTGGATGGCTTTATTGGCGCACATGGCCGACATCAGGGGGTGATCGCACGTGTGGTTGAAACCCCGATGCCATACAAAGACATTCACGATGTGTTGGAGTCCGACCTGGATGAACCGCCATTTTTCCTCATTTTGGATGGCGTGCAAGACCCGCATAACCTCGGCGCTTGTTTACGCGTGGCGGATGCCATGGGCGTGCACGCGATTATTGCGCCTAAAGACCGTTCTGTCGGCTTAAATGGCACGGTGCGTAAAGTTGCCAGCGGCGCCGCTGAGACCGTGCCGTTTATTTCGGTGACCAATCTTGCCCGCACCATTCGTGAGTTAAAAGAGGCAGGGGTTTACATCATTGGCACCACTATGGATGCGCCTAGCTCCTTGCATAACACCAAGCTGGAAGGCCCAATTGCCCTAGTCATGGGTGCAGAGGGCGATGGCATGCGACGGTTAACGCAAGAAACCTGTGATGCACTGATTACCATCCCGATGTTTGGCTCGGTACAAAGCTTGAATGTGAGCGTGGCTAGCGGTATCGCCTTATATGAGATTCGCCGTCAGCGTGTGCTGGCAGGCGGCAAAGCCTAGTTTTACCCGATGTTGACCTTGCATGATTTGTGGCTGCAACTGCGCCAGCACGCCCGGCGGTTGTGGCTAGGCCAGTCGCTGGCATTTCTGGGCGCCATTGTCGCGGTGCCTATTCCTTTGCTGATGCCCTTGCTGGTGGATGAAGTACTGTTGCATCAACCAGGCAAGCTCACGCTGTTGATGACCTGGCTACTGCCAGCCCATTGGCTGGGGCCGATAGCGATCATCTTGCCGGTGACGCTACTCACCATGACGTTGCGCCTGGGCAGTGTGCTGCTGGGCGTCGCCACCACGCGCATCTTTGTCGGCTTATCCAAGCAGGTGACGCTAGGCGTGCGCCAAACCCTACTCGATAAACTCGCCCGCATCCGCATGCAGGTTTATGAAAGTCTGGGCGCAGGCCAGATCACGGCGCGCTTGCTGACGGATATTGAAACGCTGGACAAGTTTTTGGGTGAAACCATCGCCAAAGTACTGGTGGCCGTACTCAGTGTGATCGGTGTCGCCGTGGTGTTACTGTGGATGCACTGGCAGCTGGCGTTGATTATCCTGCTGCTAAACCCGTTTGTCATCGGGCTGACCATGGTGCTCGGTAAAAAGGTCAAAGTGTGGAAGCAGCGCGAAAACAGTGCGTTTGAGCTGTTGTCGCAATCGGTCACCGAAACGCTAGAAGTCATGCAACAACTGCGTGCCAGCAACAGCGATAAACGCTTTTTAGATAAAGCCAAGCAAGCTGCCGAAGCCGTGCGAGCCGCGGCCACGGCATCTGGGTGGAAGTCTGACGCGTTATCGCGGTTGTCATTTGGTATCTTTCTGTTCGGCTTTGAAGTCTTTCGTGCCGTCGCTATGCTGATGGTGGTGTTCTCCAACCTGTCTGTGGGGCAAATGATTGCCGTGTTTGGCTACTTGTGGTTCATGATGGGGCCAGTGCAAGAGCTGTTATCAGTGCAGGTGTCTTATTACGCAGCCAAAGCCGCATTGGGCCGTATTAATCAGGTGCTGGCAGCGGATGAAGAGCCACATTACCCCGCGCAAGTGCAAGGCTTTTCTGCACAAAGCCCGGCGGCCATTCGCTTGCAAAATGTATCCTTTGCTTATGGCGAAGGCAGTGCCATCCTCGACGATGTCACCCTCAATATTGCACCTGGCGAGCAAGTGGCGCTGGTCGGTGTGTCTGGCGCAGGTAAGTCTACATTGGTGCAATTACTGCTGGGTTTATATGCACCCAGCAGTGGTCAAATTTTGTTTAACGGCCAAGCCATCGAGCAATTAGGCTACGCTCAAATTCGCGAACACCTCGGCGTAGTACTGCAACAGCCCATGCTGTTTAACGATAGCGTGCGGCAAAACCTGAGTTTAGATCAACCCTATGCCGACGATGCCTTGTGGCAAGCACTAGAAGTCGCCCAATTGGCACAATTTGTCCGCGACCTGCCGGAAGGCATGGACACACAACTAGGCCGTAGCGGCGTGCGTTTGTCAGGCGGCCAGCGACAGCGCCTGGCCATTGCACGCATGATGCTCAAACAGCCACAAATCGTGATTTTAGATGAAGCGACTTCTATGCTGGATACGCACACAGAGGCCTTGCTACATCAGGCCATGCGCACATTTTTGCGCGGCCGCACCACCATTATTATTGCCCACCGTTTATCCGCCGTAAAAGAAGCCGACCGCGTGCTGGTGTTTGATGCTGGCCGTATTATCGAAGAGGGCCAGCACGAGACGCTGGTCAAGCAGGCTGGCAGCGTTTATCAACGCTTGTATGGGCAGCAAACGGCGTAAATATGACCATGCTGGTTCCTGTGTCGCGTTGTTAAGTCGCTTGTTTTTCTGCGTGCTTTGGCTTTGCCTGCTGTTTTCTAACACAGGCAAAGCCGATGACTTGGTTGTGCAACGTGAAGTGTTTAGTGACGTGACCGGGCAGATGGGTATTGATACGGTCAGTCAGCAGACATTCAAGCCAGTTAAGCAATTGCTGATGGCGGGGTATACCGCACATACGCAATGGCTGCGCATCACGGTGGCTGCCACAGCTGAACAGCATCTGGAACTCAGGATACGCCCTACCTATCTCGACCACATCACCTTATATCAGGCAGATCCGGCATACAGCGGGCAATGGTTGTCGAGAACGACAGGCGATCGTTATGCCTACCAGGATAGAGAACGCCGTCACGCCATTACGCATGGATTCGTTATTCATGGGCAAGCAACGCCTACAGTGTATTACCTTAAGTTAAAGACCAGTAGTACCGCATTGATGTATGTTGAGGTGCTGCCAGGCAAGGCGGCCAACCTCAAAGAAATGCGCCAGCATATTTTAATCATATTCTACCTGGCGATTATGCTCTGGCTGGCCTTTTGGGCCGCGAACGAGTTTTTTGGCAAGCCGGACTGGTTAACCGGCCTGTTTATTCTCTACCAGGGTTCGCACATGATTTATGCGGTGGCCATCATGGGCTATTTTGCGCCGATGTTGCCCGCACAGCATGCCGCGCTGAATGATAAATTCACCAGCATTGCAGTACTCACCATTGTCTGGGTCAGTATCTTTTTTCATTATGTCTTGCTCAGGCCTTACCAGCCTAATCGCTGGGGCATGCGCTTATTGCTCGGCCTGGCTGGGTTTTACCCGGCATTACTCTTTGGCTTGTTTAACGGCTATGCCTTGCAAGTATTGCGGCTAAATGCGCATATTGTTTTGCTGGTTTCTTTGCTGTTATTGCCTTTGGCGCTCAGCACTCGCCGCGATACACCCGCTGAGGTGGTGCCAGGCCGTAGAACCTTGCAGGTGATTTATGCGTTGCATACGCTGTCACTGCTGATTTCTATCTTGCCGATGATGGGCTGGTCGCCAGCCAGTGAGTGGAGCCTGAGTGCTATCTTGGTGCATAGCTTGATTGCAGCTTTGCTGATGTACATTGTGTTGCAGCAACGCGCATCCGCCATTTTTGCCGAAACCACCAAGGCCAAACTCGCCCTGCAACTGGCTCGCCAGCAATTAGACCTCGAGCGGCAAAAGCGCGATGAAATGGGTTACTTTATGTCCATGATCACCCATGAGTTAAAAACACCGTTGTCAGTGATCAGGCTGTTACTGGCTGAGATACACATGCAGGATGCGTCCAAGCGCCATATGGAGCAAAGTGTGCTCGACATCAGCAGCATGGTAGACCGCTGTGCGCAGTTGGAAAAAATTGAGCAGCAAGCCATTTCTGTCAGTGTCGAACCTTGTGATTTACCAGCCATCCTGCAAACACTTGCCGATGAATACGCTTGTGCACATCGCATTGACTTTTCGCTGCCGCCAGCGCTGCCTCTGTTTTACTGTGACCCGCTGATGCTTAGGCTGATGTTGCGCAACCTGCTAGAAAATGCAGTGAAATATGCGCCTGCCAATAGCCGGATTGCCATTAGTATCATTGCGGCATCTGATGCGCATAAAGGCGATGGTCTCAGTGTGTGTGTTGAAAATCAGGTAGAGTCTTTGCCTGATATGCAGCAGCTATTTGACAAATACTACCGCGCACCTACTTCGCGCAAACACAGCGGGTTTGGCATCGGCCTCTATTTGTCGCGTGCGGTTGCCCGTGCGCTTGGCGGTGAGTTGGCTGCCAGCTTGCATGACCATCACATCCGCTTTCATTTATGGTTGCCAGCATGAATATCATTGTCGTAGAAGACCATGACACGCTGCGTGAAGTCACGGTCAACACCTTGCGCAACAAAGGGCATCATGTGATTGGCCTGGAGTCAGCCGAGGCGCTGCCCGAGCAAAAGCAGGTAGGCTGTGTGGACATCATGCTCATTGATATTAACCTGCCGGGTGAAAACGGGCTGAGCCTCACCAAGCGCCTACGGCATATCTACCCCGAGGTTGGCATTATCATTATTAGTGCCAATCAGTTGGCCAGCCAAAAAATGCAAGGCTATGACAGCGGGGCGGATATTTACTTGACCAAACCGGCGTCACTGGATGAGATCAATGCGGCTATTCAGGCGCTCTCCCGGCGTTTGAAACGCGAGCCAGCGTCCGCCAATACCAGTATTCGCTTGCATTTGCAGACACTTGAGTTAAAGCATGGCGACACAGCCGTTAAAGTCAATCAGCAAGAGGCAAACCTGTTGCATGCTTTGTTACTTGCACCAGATCAACGCCTGGAAACCTGGCAGTTGCTAGAGTTGCTTAGCCATGAGCAGCTTGAATACAGCAAAGCCAGCCTGGAGGTGCTGATTGTGCGTTTGAGAAAAAAGCTGATGTTGCAGCCAGCCAGCCCTGACAATCCGATCCGCTCCCTGCGCAATTACGGCTACCAGCTTTGCCTGCAGATGACCGCTTTTGATTAACCCTGCTGCTTGTAGGGATTGGTAGGGTTTCATGTTTTGACTTTGCTAGAGTCTCCCCCAGTGCCGTTCTGGCATCGCCTTGTTCACCAGGGTCAATTTTCGGGGAGTCATCATGAGAAAAATAAATCACCTTTGTCAGCAGGCGCTGACCTATTCTGGATACACAGCCAAACTCAGCCGCCAAGCGCTATTAGCCTCTGCCGTTGTCGCAGCCATGCCGATGTTGGCTAACCAGGCCTGGGCTACTGGTGGATGTGGCGGTGGTGGCACTACGACTATTAGCACTTCAGAAACATCGATTTGTACCCCCGCCAGCAATGAAACCGTCGAAATAACAGCCAGCGGTAGCATTAACCCAGATATGGATGGTGTAGCAATTGATGCCGGTACATCGACCGGCGTCATTATCAATAATGCGGGGACGATTGATAACTATAACGTTGGCATCTGGAGCCATGATGGCGAGATCTCGCAGATTACAAATACTGGAACGATCACGGCGGGCGGCAATGCGATTCTTAACCATACATCCATCGGCGATATCGTTAATAGCAATCTGATCACCGTTTTAAGTTCGTATGGGGCTGCCATTAATAACATGGGGAGCATCAACACGATCACCAATAACACGGGTGGTACTATCTTGAACGAGGATGGGGTCGCGATTAACAATGCCGACACAATTGGCACCATCACCAACCACGGCAGTATCACCGGGGCGGGGACATCGTATACGGGTACGTCAGCAATTTGGAACCGATATTCAGTCAGCGAGATCGGCAGCATTATCAATCATGGCACCATCAGCAACGATGATGCCAACGATAGCGCCATTAACAACAATGGCAACATCGGCACGTTGACCAATCATGCGACAGGCATGATCTCAAATGAATCTGGCAATGCGATTGTCAACGGTAATGGCAGCACCATCACAACAATGACCAACGATGGCACGATCCGTGCGGCTGATGGCGCTTATGCAATTAGCAACTCGGGCACAATTACCAACGGGATTACCAACACCGGCCTGCTGGATGGCAATGTCAGTCTCGGTGACAGCCTGCTTAACCTGAACGGTAGCAGTGGCCGTGTCACAGGCTTTATTAGCGGCTCTGAGGATTCGGCCGTTGTTGTGAACGGCACGTTTACACAAGAGGGAAGCATGACCGTGAACCAGGTAGAGATTGCCAGCACAGGACAATTGACCCTGGGGGATTACGCCACTGACTCTATTGAAACCAATGCCAATGTTCACAATAGTGGCACGCTCATTGCCGCCCCCTTGCTCACTATGATTAACGGTGATTATATGCAAGAAGCGGGGGCTACCCTAGCGCTCTCGGTCACCAGTACCGGTACATTCAGCCGCCTGGCTATTTCGGGACAGGCAACGTTTGCCAGAGGCACCAACCTGTTTGTGAATGTGAGTAGCCTCAACACCCTCAAGGTTAACGATACGATATTTACGGTGATTGGTACTGGCGGTCACAATGTGGATGAGAATACGTTTGTGATTAAAGACAACAGCGCATTATTCAAGTTTGATGCCGTGGTGAGAGGCAATGCGATTGATTTGCTGACATTGCTTGATCGTACTGTGCGCAGCAGTGTGCGCAACGAAGGCTTTGGTCAGGGCGCTGGCGCAGCCACCGTGCTGGATAGCGTGATTTCAGGCACGCCTACCGGCGACATGGTCAATGTAGTGGATGCCTTAGGTAAACTGGAGACTGAAGGTGAAGTTTCAAATGCCGTGGCGCAAACCCTGCCGCTCATCAGCGCCAGTATTGACCAGGTAACCACCAATGGCATGCGTAACACCAATCGTATTATTCAAGCGCGTCAGGAAACCAATATGGGGCGCGCGTCTGGCGACCAATTTTTGGGCGATAAATACTTCTGGATGAAGCCAATTGCATCTAATGCTAATCAGGGCAATCGTAACGGTGTGTCTGGCTATCAGGCCAATACATTTGGCTTTATTGTGGGCGCCGATGCCGAGCTCAACGACACGCATCGCGTCGGGGTAGCGTTTTCTTACATGAACAGCAATGTGGATGGCAAATCGAGTGCGCGCGAGAACCGCGCCGATATTGATGCGTTCCAGATGATTGGTTACGGCAGTTTTAATCTGGCGTCGCAACCTGATATCGAAATCAACTGGCAGGCCGACTTTGGTATTAACAAAAACGATGGTCATCGCCGTATTAACTTTGGCGGATTAAACCGGGTGGCCAAGTCTGACTTTGACAGTACCACAGCGCACGTCGGTGCAGGCATAGGCCGTAGTTTTTCACTCAATGAAAAAACCACTTTCATTCCTGCTATCCGCGCCGATTACTTCTGGATTCGTAATGATGCTTACACTGAAAAAGGCGCCGCAGCTTTAAATCTTAAAGTGGATAATGCTACCAGTGAGCAATTGATTACAATGGCAGAAGGGCGCTTGCAACATAAGCTCACCGAGCGCGCAGCGTTGCTTGCTAACGTTGGTGTAGGCTATGACTTGCTCAACAACAAAAACAGCATTGCCGCCAGCTATGTCGGTGGTGGCGCTTCTTTCCGTACCCAGGGCTTAGACTTAAGCCCATGGATCGGTCGTGCTGGTTTAGGGGTTTCTGTGCGTGCCTCAGAGCGGGCCGAAATTACGGCACGTTATGATGTTGATGCACGCAGCGATTTTGTTGGTCAAACGGCATCACTTAATATGCGTCTGGCATTTTGATTCATGACTGTTTAGTCTTACCCATGTGAAAAGCCCGTATTTGCGGGCTTTTCTTTTTAGTTTAATCACATGCCATGTTGGAGTGTTAATGCGTCTAAAAAAGTATTTTTTGCTCTGGCTGAGTAGTGCATTGCTCACTGCCTGTGCGGTGTTTTCTTCTGTCGATGACCGACATCTGGCCGCGGAAAAGGTGGCTACCACTGCAGGCTGGCAACGCATGCAACTCGATGTTGGCACGTTTGTGTTGGCTGCATTTGTACCACCGACACTGGCCAGTAGCGAAACGCTGACGATTTACATAGAGGGTGACGGTTTGGCCTGGCTGAATGCGCATACCCCGTCATTTGACCCGACCCCGCAACATCCATTGGCATTACAACTGGCGCTCAGTGATCACGCGCACGCGGCCGTGTATCTGGCACGGCCTTGCCAATATGTCACTGCCCAAGCGCGTCGCCATTGCGATACACGCTATTGGACCAGCCATCGCTTTGCACCAGAGGTGATTGAGGCAAGTGATCAGGCGATTAGCCAACTCAAGCAGTACTATCGCGCAACCCAGTTGGTGCTGGTAGGTTATTCAGGCGGTGGCGCGATTGCTGCACTGGTGGCGGCAAGGCGACATGATGTTACGCAATTAATCACGGTAGCTGGTAATCTGGAGACAGCCGCTTGGGCTACCCAGCAGCGCCTAAATCCGCTGAGCGGTTCACTCAACCCGGCAGATGCATGGCAAGCGTTATTAAACGTGCCTCAACTACATTTGGCCGGTGAGCGTGATCACGTGATCACCACGGCATTGGCAATCGCTTTTCAACAACGCTTTCCTGCCGGACAGCAGCCCAAGATAGTCATTGTCCCTGGGTTTGATCATCACTGTTGCTGGGTTGAGGCATGGCCAGGATGGATGGCAAATCCTGCGACTTTCGGTAGGCCTTAAAGTCAGTCCGCTGATTCTGTCTTGATACTGCCGACGCTTGCCGGGGTTACTGTTTGCTTTTTGTATCTCACCACTTCATGCCCGGGTTTGGCTGCGTCGCCTACTGTGTTTAATACATGCGTAATTTCCCCGGTGCCGCCTAGTGACACACTGGTGACGTGCTCAAAGCGGACCTGCTCCGCGAGTGGCGCTTCAATCGCGCTATTGAGTTTGACTTTAGGGTTGTCGTTAAAAAAGCAATAAATTCCCATGCCGATGGCGGTGTGGTGGGTGACCTGATCGCCCACTTTGTAAGAGGCAAACCCATTGACGCTGCCATTCATCCAGCTTTGCTGGTTAGGCACATCATAAGGCGCTTCGCTTTGGTAAAAGTAGACCGCGCCATGGTTGCCGTTCCACACCGTTTGGTAGTCGTGAAAGTGCTCAACAAACAGGCCATACATGGTGACGTCATCGCCATTGACGACGATGCCGTGCTTGGTTTTGTTGGTCTCCCAACCAATACCGTTGCCGTGGTCGCCGCGCCATACCCACAGGTTGTCACCAATCACGTGGTTGCTGTTGATGATAATGCTGTGCGTCGCATTGCCAATGGCAGCACCGCCTACCCTGAAAAAAACGTCATGCAGGCTAGTAGGGTTTTCTGCATGGTTGATGACATTTTTGCTGTCGCCGATTTGCAGCAATACATCAGCGTTTTTTTCATCGGCATCAAATAACACGCCACCCAGTTTGACGCCGTCTATATCGGCGATGGTCATGGCCGCCTTACCAGCGACTGGTTGCAAGGTGGCGATGCCCAGGCCAAGGATGACAGTGTTAGGCAGGCCAATGTGCAAGGGTTGGTCTAATTTGTAGATGCCCGGTGTTAATAGCAGGTGTTTGCCTTTGTTGAGGGCCGCATTGATGCTGTCTGCGGTATCAGTGGCTGCTTTGGCAATATAAAACTGCGACAAAGGCAAGGTTTCACCTTGTGGATGAGCGTCTTGCCAGGAGACGCCTTGTGTGTTGCTGCGCAGTGCTGGCACAAACACCTGATAAGCGCCTGTACTATCTATGGTTAAAAATGGTTTTTCACGCACCAGCGGCGTTTGCTCGACCACCGTATAAGGTGGGTTGGGCCAATGTACACCATCTGGCGGGTTTTTGACGCCAACAAACACCATGTTCCAGTTGGCATTGGTCCAGCTACCCATGTTTGAGTTTCTGGTTAGCCATTGCTGCTGGGTGCCTGAGTTAATTTGTTGGTCTATCAGGCTATCGGCAATAAAGCCGCCGCTGGACCAGCCGCCGTTGTCATCCAGCAGCATATTGCCACGCACATGAATGCGACGCAGCGGTGCCGCTTGCGAGACGGCCCATTGCATGGTGCCATTATCAGGTGTGACTGACAGGTTTTCTACGCTACGCCAAAAGTTTTGCGTGGCGTCGCCCTCATGCCAGTTGGCTTCTACCTGTATGCCGCCTTGCAGGATCACTTCATCCGGGAATTGCCCGAGGCCCAGCAATTGTGTGTAAAAGCCAAGCTTGACTTTGTTGTGGTAAACGCCAGGTTTAAACAGCACGGCATAGCGCTCGGGCCCAAACTGGTTGCTTTCTTGTTGCTTGAATAAGGTATCCAGTTTGCTCTGAATCGCATCCGACGCCATCGCTGGATCTAAAATGATGACATTTTCACCAAAGTCGGGGGCGACTGGCGGTGTTTTTTGTGCTTCAGTAGTCGCCTGGCAGCCCAGTAACAGCAAGGCTGAAAAGCCAGTGCTAAGGATTTTGAGGGTTAAGGTGTTTGGCAAAAACGAACGCATAAACAAGTGGCTTTCAATCTAAGTCATTTCATACATGACCGCCACACGGCGGATGAAATTCAACTTTTTTCATTTTCTATACATTGCCAGTGGTGTGTGGCAATACGATGATGCATCATTACTTACCCTAGGTTGAGAGTACTCAATGTATCGCGGCGAACGCGTGCGAGCAAGGCTGCGTCATCAATCAAAGACTCGCCAAATGACGGAATCAGCGCTTTGAGGCTCTCTTGCCATTCTTTGCTTTGCATGCGGCTAGCAAAACAGCGTTGCAACACATCCAGCATGGCCTTTACGCTGACCGACGCGCCAGGAGATGCGCCGAGCAGGGCGGCTAGGCTACCGTCGCTACTGGCGACAATTTCGGTGCCAAACTCAAGCTTGCCCCAATGCTGGTGGCAGCGTTTGATAATTTGCACACGCTGCCCGGCGTGCGCCAACTGCCAGTCTTCACTGCGGGCATCTGGCAAAAAGACGCGCAAAGAGGCCATGCGTTGCTCATGGCTTTGAAAGACTTCTTTGATCAGGTATTTGGTCAAGTCCATATTGTGGCGACCTGCGCCCAATAAGCTCTTCAGGTTTTTTAATTTGACCGATTTTGCCAGGTCAAAACGCGAGCCTTGTTTGAGAAAACGGGTAGTAAATCCGGCGTAGGGGCCAAACAGCAAGGCGGGTTGGCCTTGTATCATGCGCGTGTCTAAATGCGGCACAGACATTGGCGGCGCGCCGACAGCCGCCTGGCTGTAGACTTTGGCATGATGCGTATTAATCAGTTTAGCGTTATTGCAAATCAGCCATTGGCCGCTGACCGGGAAACCACCATAACCATGCGCCTCGGGGATGCCTGACTGTTGCAGCAAAGGCAATGCGCCGCCGCCAGCGCCCAAAAAGACAAATTTGGATTGATAGGTTTGTGACTGGCCCGAGGGCAGGTGCTGGATATGTACTTGCCAGCTAGATTGCTCGCGGTGCTGTTGCTGTTTGAGTTTGCTCACGCGTGATTGCGTGAGCAAGGTGAAGTTAGGGCGTGTTTTGAGGTAAGCGACCAGTTGGCGCGTCAGCGCGCCAAAATTGACATCCGAGCCATGGGCAACGCGGGTGGCAGACATTTTTTCGGTGCTTTGGCGGCCTGCCATCATCAGCGGCATCCAGTCGTTCAATGTGCTAGCCTGGTCACTCCATTGCATGTCGGCAAACAGGGGGTGCGCTTGCAAGGCGTCAAAACGCTTGTGCAAAAATGCCGCATCTTTCTCACCCCACACGGCACTCAGGTGCGGCACGCGCTGAATAAAATCTGCCGCATTTAATACGCCTTCTTTTACCAGGCTAGTCCAGCATTGCAGGGAGACCTCAAAGGCGGCATTGATTTCAAGCGCACGGCGAATCTGAATGTCGCCATGTTTATCTTTAGGGGTGTAGTTGAGCTCGCAATAACCGGCGTGACCAGTGCCCGCGTTGTTTAATGCATCCGAGCTTTCTAGGGCAACATCATCGAGTTGCTCTACCATGCAAATATGTAGAGTTGGGTCGAGTCGATGTAGCAGAACTGCCAGCGTAGCGCTCATAATGCCGCCACCAACCAGCAATACATCGAGATCAGTTGTTGCCATGGTTTGTGATTCCCCTGTGTTGAGGCGCCTGGATGTCAAACGCACAATCATAATGCCGCCGCGCATTATAATATAAATCGAAAAACACGCTGCATAGGCGACACTCAATCGTCGGTAAAGCAGCCGCAATCGCGATGACACCAACTTGTCAACAAAAGGCTTTTGCGGTAATCTCTAGCATTCGCCAGAATTGGTTTAAAACTAGAAAAAAACGAATCCTGACTTGAGGTTAGAGCAAACAGATCGCAAGCCCTATTGTGTGGTACGCGACAAGTTTGCCAGCGCCTTAAGCAGTCAGGCTTATCTGTGAACACATGATTGGGGTGCGCATGAAAAATCCGCTGGAATCTGTCGCTGGGTCCATCATCTCAGGGGTGTTGTTAACCCTGGCTCTGGTTTTTTTCCTGAAAAATTTTATTGTGGCAGGAGGCTAAGTCTATGGAACTGATGCCCGCACTCGCACGCTGGATACATTTTTTGGCTGGAATTACCTGGGTAGGCTTGCTTTACTACTTTAACCTAGTGCAAATGGCGGGCCTGAAAGCGGCCGCTGCCGATGGCACGGCAGCAGGTATTAATAAGCATATTGCGCCGCGCGCACTGTTTTGGTTTCGCTGGTCTGCAGTTGTTACCTGGTTAGCGGGTGCTGCCCTGTTGGGCCCGCACTTTACCGACGCTTTTGCATTGCGCAACGGCTTTGAACTGATAGGTGTGGGGGCCTGGTTAGGCACCATCATGCTGTTTAACGTTTGGGCACTGATTTGGCCCAACCAGAAAAAAATTCTTGGTTTTGTGCCCGCGGATGATGCAGCTAAAAATAAAGCGCGCCGCGTGGCCATGCTAGCGTCGCGTACTAATTTGATGCTGTCATTGCCCATGTTGTTTTTTATGGCCAATGGCTTGAGTCATCGCGCAGTATTAGGTTTTTAACGGGTTTAAGGCGTTTACGGCGGCTTAAGCCGCCGTTTTTGTTTTTTGAAAAAGGGTTTGAAATGCATTCGGAACACTTAATGAACACCTATGGTAGGCAGCCTGTGACGTTTGTCAAAGGCGAGGGCGTCTGGCTGACAGACACTGCCGGTGATCGCTATCTGGATGCGCTGTCAGGCGTGGCAGTCAATGGTTTGGGCCATGCCCATCCAAAGTTTGTGGCAGCCCTCAATGCGCAAATCGCCAGGCTGATTCATGTCTCTAATATCTACCAGATTGCCGAGCAATCTGCACTGGCCGATAAATTGGCCGAGTTGTCGGGCATGGACCGCGTGTTCTTTTGTAACTCTGGCTGTGAGGCCAATGAGGCCGCCATCAAGCTGGCACGGCTCTATGGCCACAACAAAGGCATAGACCATCCCGAAATCATTGTCATGGATCAAAGCTTTCATGGCCGTACCATGGCAACCTTGTCTGCCACTGGCAACCGTAAGGTGCAGGCCGGGTTTGAGCCGCTGGTGAGCGGTTTCCTGCGCGTGCCGTTTGATGATCTTGAAGCGGTGAAAACCATTGCCTCACACAAAAACAACGTGGTGGCTATTTTGGTTGAACCAGTGCAAGGCGAGGGCGGCGTGCATATCCCGGCCAGCCTCAAGGCTTACCTGCAAGGTTTGCGTGAGGTTTGCGATGCCAACGGCTGGTTGCTGATGCTCGACGAAGTGCAATCCGGCATTGCTAGAACTGGCACCTGGTTTGCCTTTCAGCATACCGGTATCGTGCCAGACGTGATGACGTTAGCCAAGGGCTTGGGCTCAGGTGTGCCGATTGGCGCTTGCGTTGCACGTGGCGTTGCCGCTGAAACTTTCACCCCAGGCAAACATGGCTCGACGTTTGGCGGTAACCCGTTAGCAACCGCTGCAGGCTTAGCCACGCTGGATATCATTACCGAAGAAAAACTGCGTGAAAATGCAGACACGGTGGGCGATTATATTCGTGAGCAATTTACTGCCGCGCTCAAAGGCGAGCCTGGCGTGATCAATATACGCAATGCTGGCATGATGATAGGCATTGAACTGGGTAAGCCCTGTGCCGAGCTGGTGAAGCAGGCACTTGCGGCTAAGTTGTTGATTAACGTGACGTCGGAAAAAGTGATTCGTTTGTTGCCATCGCTGGTGATGAGCAAACAAGAGGCGGATGAGCTGGTGAGCAGATTGGCACCGCTGATATTGAATTTTTTAAAGGCAAGCGCTTGATTTAACAAGTGCCCAACACATTATGAGTATTAAACATTTTTTGCAATTTAACGACCTGACCCGTGACGAGATTGAGCATATCTTTGCCCGCGCCAAATGGATTAAATCGCAGTTTAAAAACTACAAGCAATACTGGCCGCTGGTTGACCGTACCCTGGTCATGATTTTTGAAAAAGCCAGCACGCGTACACGGTTGTCATTTGAAGCTGGCATGCAGCAATTGGGCGGTTCAGCCATTTACCTCAATACACGTGACTCGCAGTTGGGTCGCGGTGAGCCGGTAGAGGACGCAGCACAAGTGATTTCACGCATGAGTGACATTGTCATGATTCGCACCTTTGAGCAAAGCATCATCGAGCGTTTTGCGCAAAACTCGCGCGTACCAGTAGTCAATGGCCTCACCAATGAATATCACCCGTGCCAGATTCTGGCCGATATTTTTACTTTTATTGAGCACCGCGGGTCGATTCAGGGCAAAACCGTGGCCTGGATTGGCGACAGCAACAACGTCTGCAACACCTGGTTGCAAGCGGCTGAGGTGCTCGACTTTAACGTGCATGTGTCTACGCCGCCTGGCTATGAAGTTGAGCCTGAGCGTGCCAATTTGTATGGTACTTCACACTTTGAGTCGTTTGCCGACCCAATGGAGGCCGCACGTGGTGCAGATTTAGTAACCACCGATGTGTGGACCTCGATGGGCTTTGAAGCCGAAAACGAAGAGCGCCGTAAAGATTTCGCCGATTGGCAAGTCGATGCAGACATGATGAAAGTGGCTAAAGCCGATGCCGTGTTTATGCATTGCTTGCCTGCGCACCGCGGCGAAGAAGTGTCTGCCGAGGTGATTGATGGCGCGCAAAGCGTGGTGTGGGACGAAGCAGAAAACAGATTGCACACGCAAAAAGCATTGATGGAATATTTGTTGTTAGGAAAAGTGGCTTGATTTCACAAGCCAAATGAATTCAGTTTGGGATAATTTAGATGAGCGATATTAAAAAAGCGGTATTGGCCTATTCCGGTGGCTTGGATACCTCGGTGATTTTGAAGTGGTTGCAAGACACATATCAATGTGAAGTGGTGACATTTACCGCCGACCTCGGTCAAGGTGAAGAGCTGGAGCCTGCGCGCGAAAAAGCCAAAAAATTTGGCGTCAGCGAGATTTACATTGATGACTTGCGTGAAGAGTTTGTGCGTGACTTCGTGTTCCCGATGTTCCGCGCTAACACCGTTTATGAAGGTGAATACCTGTTAGGTACCTCGATCGCACGCCCATTAATCGCCAAACGCCTGATTGAAATCGCCAAACAAACCAACGCCGATGCCATTTCACACGGTGCGACCGGTAAAGGTAACGACCAGGTGCGTTTTGAGTTAGGGGCTTATGCACTCAACCCAAATATCCAAATCATCGCCCCATGGCGTGAGTGGGATCTGCTGTCACGTGAAAAACTGCTGGCTTATGCCGAAAAACACAGTATTCCGGTTGAAATGAAGCACAAGCAAGGTGGTAGCCCATACTCTATGGATGCCAATTTACTGCATATCTCTTACGAAGGCCGTCACCTGGAAGACCCATCAGCCGAGGCTGAAGAAGACATGTGGCGTTGGACCGTGTCACCGGAAAAAGCACCAGACGCAGCTGAGTACCTGGATATCGAATTCAAGAGTGGTGACATCGTGGCCTTGAATGGCAAAGCCATGAAAGCGCATGAGATTCTGGCCGAATTGAACCGCATTGGCGGTAAACACGGCGTCGGTCGCCTGGACCTGGTCGAAAACCGCTATGTGGGCATGAAGTCACGTGGTTGCTATGAAACGCCAGGCGGCACCATTATTCTGAAAGCACACCGTGCGATTGAAAGCATCACGCTGGACCGTGAAGTGGCGCATTTAAAAGATGACCTGATGCCGCGTTACGCCAGCCTGATCTACAACGGTTACTGGTGGAGCCCAGAGCGCGTGGCATTGCAAACGCTGATCGACCACACACAGGCAACCGTCAATGGCTGGGTGCGCGTCAAGCTGTATAAGGGCAATGTGATTGTGGTTGGCCGTGATAGCAAGACAGACTCACTGTTTGACTCGACCATTGCAACGTTTGAAGACGACAAAGGCGCTTACGATCAAAAAGACGCCGGCGGCTTTATCAAGCTCAATGCTTTGCGCATGCGTATTGCAGCTAACCTGCACAACCGTAAAAAATAATTCTGATGGCTCATCGACGCGTCATTGCCTATGACTCCACCCTGCGTGATGGCGCGCAGGCACAAGGCGTGTCTTTTTCGGTTGAGGATAAACTCAAGGTAGTCCAGCGCCTGGATCAACTGGGCATTGGCTATATTGAGGCAGGCAACCCTGGCTCTAATCCTAAAGACCTGGCCTTTTTTGCCCGTGTTGGCGAACTGCAATTGCAGCATGCCAAAATCATTGCTTTTGGCAGCACGCGCCGTATCGGGATTGCCGCCGCAGACGATAAAAACTTGCAGTCGCTACTGTCTGCCAATACGCAGGCAGTGGCGATTTTTGGCAAAAGCTGGGATTACCAGGTCACCGATATTCTGCGCACCACCTTGCAAGAAAACCTGGCCATGATAGGTGACACCATTGCCTATTTAAAAGCGCAAGGCAAAGAGGTGGTGTTTGACGCTGAGCATTTTTACGATGGCTATCAAGCCAATGCCGACTACGCCATGCAAACCTTGCAAGCGGCGGTCGATGCAGGCGCGGATGTGCTGGCCTTATGTGATACCAATGGCGGCACCTTCCCCGACCAGGTGTTTGCTATCACGCAAACGGTGGTGGCGCGGTTTCCGTCGGTGCAAATCGGCATTCATTGCCACAACGACTGCGAGATGGCGGTGGCTAACTCCGTGGCTGCGGTGCAGGCAGGCGCTAGCCAGGTGCAAGGCACGATCAATGGCATTGGTGAGCGCTGCGGCAATGCCAACCTGGTGTCTATCATTCCCAATGTGCAGTTAAAGCTGGGCTTTGATTGTATCTCGCCTGCGCAGTTGTCTGAATTAACCGCTGCCGCAAGGTTTATCAGCGAAGTGGCGAATGTGGCCTTTAACGACAAGGCGCCGTATGTAGGGCAGGATGCGTTTGCGCACAAAGGCGGCATGCATATTGACGCCGTGAATAAAAACCCTAAATCTTACGAGCATATCAATCCTGGCACGGTAGGCAATGAGCGGCAGATTCTGGTGTCTGAAGTGGCCGGGCGCGGCGCTATTTTGCGCAAATTGCAGCAGATTGACCCAAGCCTGACCAAAGAGTCTGAGGCTGCGGTGAATATACTGGAGCAGTTAAAGGCGCTGGAGCATGCAGGTTACCAGTTTGAAAATGCCGAAGGCTCGTTTGAGTTGCTGATGCAAAAATTGCTGGGCAAATTTAAGCCGTTTTTTAGCCTCAAACATTACAACGTCAATATTGATGAGCCGTCTGCCCATGGTCAGCGTTCTACAGCGACGATTCAGATTTGTGTGAATGATCAGGCATCGAGCGCCACGGCGCAAGGCGATGGCCCGGTGAATGCACTCGATAAAGCCATGCGCCAGGCGCTGGAGCAATTTTACCCGGTGATTAAAGACATTAAACTGGTCGATTACAAAGTGCGGGTGCTGGACTCTAATCAGGCCACGGCGGCCAAGGTGCGCGTGTTGATTGAATCCACCGATCAGCAAAGCAACTGGACCACCATAGGCGTATCGTCAGATATTATTGAGGCCTCGTGGCTGGCGTTAAAAGATGCGCTGGAATATAAGCTGATTCGTTCTTAACAACCTGCGCAAACATGCGTTAAAACGCCACGGTTGACCACATAAACAGTACATTGCCATTGCCCTTGGTGCCCGGCACATAGGTTGCGTTTACGATCACTTTATCGTAGCCGACGGCCGCAATCGGTAACAATACCGGTAGTGGCTTGTAGTTGTAATCACTTCTGGCGGTGAACCCGGCGGTTAATCCAAGCCCGGCATTCAAGCCGCTGGCTTGGCCAGCCAGATTTTTAACGTGTCCGTAGCCTACAATTGGCTCCCAGTCATCGTGCGAGTCTTTAAACGCCATCACATAATAGCCATCCCAGTTACTATCGGCATCGCGCATTGACTTGCCGATACCCAAGCCCCATGGCCGCTCGTTAAAAGAGTCGATTTTCTCTCGAGAGTACATGCTTCTGTTATGGTAGGTCACCAGTGGCACGTATAAATCAGTTTGATCGGATTTTTGCCACACCTCAGTCAGGTGGTTTTTAAGCTGAGCGTACCAGGAGTCTTGTGTTGCTGTGCTGCCTGATTCCGTCACGTCTGTGTTCGGCTCAGTGGTTTCTGCATTCAGGTGCAGGCTGAATGTGCTGATCAAGATTAAAAAAGATGTTTTCATCATAATTTTTGGCAATTGAATATTTAGGGGGCATTTTCTCACGAACTGGCGCTGATTGTTGCTTGCCGAAGCGTGGGTTGCAAAAGAACTAGCTTTAATTGCTCTTGTTCTACCGGTTTAAGCGTTACTTGCTGAAAGTGAATCAAGCCCTGCAGCGGATGCTGAAACTCCCGTTGGCCGCCTTGTCTTTCCAGCACATCGTGTTGTTTCCAGAATTGGGTAAACTCCACACTGGCGGTACTTAATTCACTGACCAGTTGCTTGACTTCAGGTTCCTCTAATCGTGCGCGGCAGTCTGCGCGAAATTCGGCCACCAGTCTGCGCGCGCGCATCTCCCAATTAAAGACGAACTGCCTTGCCAGCGGGTTGGCAAAGACGAAACGTAGCAGGTTGGGGCGTTGGGGGGCTTGCCACACCACATCGAGTAATCCGCTAAATAAGGCACCGGCGGCCGGATTCCAGGCTAATATATCCCAGGTGCGACCCATGATATAGGCGGGTATCTGAATCTGTGCCAGCATGGCGGCTAATGTTTCAGGCGCCGTATCGACCTCGCTTTGGTGCGCTTGTGGATCACGCCTGTCTGCCATGTCAAATAAATAGCTGCGTTCTGACTTGCTGAGTTTCAGCGCAGCAGCAAGCCGATCTAGTGCTTCGGCAGAGACATTCACCTCACGTGCCTGTTCTATCCAGGTGTACCAGGTGGCGCTGATGCTGGCTAGTTGCGCCACCTCTTCACGGCGTAATCCTTGCGTGCGGCGGCGTGAACCAGAAGGGAATCCGAACGCTTCTGGCGACCCGCGTTGGCGCATGGCTTGTAGAAACTCGGCCAGCTCCTGTCTTCTTGTATCCATTTGATTTGTTTATCCTATTAGTCTTAATACTAGTATAAACTATCTTCTTGTAAGGGTATTAAAACTTCGGTATTCTGCGCAAGCTTTATCAATATTTGCGTGGTAAGAAAGGAACAGTCATGGCAAGCAAAACGCTGTACGACAAATTGTGGGAATCGCATGTGGTGCGTGAAGAGGCTGATGGCACCTGTTTGATTTATATCGACCGTCATCTGGTACATGAAGTCACCAGCCCGCAGGCGTTTGAAGGGCTGCGTATCGCGGGCCGCAAACCATGGCGCAACTCAAGTATTGTGGCCAACCCTGACCATAATACGCCGACCAAAGACTGGGACAAAGGTATTGAAGACCCGATTTCGCGTCTGCAGGTAGAAACACTGGATAACAATATCAAAGAGTTTGGTGCTTTGGTGTATTTTCCGTTTAAAAACAAAGACCAGGGCATTATCCACGTTATCGGGCCTGAAAATGGCACCACCTTGCCTGGTATGACCGTGGTCTGTGGCGATAGCCATACCTCGACCCATGGTGCGTTTGGTGCTTTGGCACACGGTATTGGCACCTCTGAGGTCGAGCATGTGATGGCGACACAAACGCTGGTGGCTAAAAAATCCAAAAGCATGCTGGTGCGTGTCGATGGCGCATTAGGCAAAGGCGTCACGGCGAAAGACGTCGCGCTGGCGATTATCGGTAAGATTGGTACTGCTGGTGGTACTGGTTATGCCATTGAGTTCGGTGGTGAAGTCATTCGTGGCCTGTCGATGGAAGGCCGCATGACACTGTGTAATATGGCGATTGAAGCGGGCGCGCGTGCGGGCTTGGTTGCCCCGGACGAAAAAACAGCAGCTTACCTCGAAGGGCGTTTGCATGCGCCTAAAGCTGAGCATTGGACAACGGCTGTGGCTTACTGGAACACGCTAAAGTCTGATGTTGATGCGACCTACGACACCGTGGTGGTTTTGAATGGCGCTGAAATTGCACCGCAAGTCACTTGGGGCACCTCGCCTGAGCAAGTGCTGCCGATTGGCTCTGCTGTGCCTGACCCGGCCGCAGAATCGGATGCGACCAAACGCACTAGTATTGAAAACGCCCTTAAATACATGGGGCTGGCTGCAAATACACCGCTTGATCAAATTCAGCTGGATAAGATTTTTATTGGATCATGCACCAATTCACGCATTGAAGACTTGCGCGCCGCGGCCGGGGTTGCCAAAGGTAAAAAAGTCGCCAGCAATATCAAGCTGGCGATGGTGGTGCCAGGCTCAGGCCAGGTCAAGCGCCAGGCAGAAGCAGAAGGCTTGGACAAAATTTTTATTGAAGCTGGTTTTGAATGGCGCGAGCCAGGTTGCTCCATGTGTCTGGCCATGAACGCGGACCGCCTGAGCCCGGGTGAGCGTTGTGCTTCAACCTCTAACCGTAACTTTGAAGGCCGTCAGGGCCCCGGTGGCCGTACGCATCTGGTGAGCCCCGAAATGGCGGCGGCGGCGGCGATTGCCGGTCACTTTGTGGATGTGCGTAGCGCATAAGAGGAGAACTTTATGAAAGCATTTACTACTTTAAATGGGCTGGCCTGTCCGCTCGACCGCGCCAACGTCGATACCGACGCCATCATCCCCAAGCAATTTTTAAAGTCGATCAAGCGCTCGGGTTTCGGCCCATATTTGTTTGATGAGTGGCGCTATACCAACTATGGGGAGCCTGGCATGGATTGTAGTACCCGTCCGCTCAACAAAGACTTCGTGCTTAATCAACCGCGTTACCAAGGCGCACAGGTGTTGCTGGCGCGCGATAACTTTGGCTGTGGTTCTTCACGTGAGCATGCCCCATGGGCGATTGAGGACCAAGGCTTTCGTGTGATTATTGCACCTAGCTTTGCTGATATTTTCTTTAACAACTGTTACAAAAACGGCATTTTGCCGATCGTGGCCTCTGGCGAGCAGGTTGATCGCCTGTTCAAAGAGTGTCTTGCAAATGAAGGCTACACGCTAAACGTTGACTTAGTCGCACAAACGGTGACTACGCCGTCTGGCCACTCATTCACGTTTGAGATTACACCGACCCGCAAGCACAACCTGCTGAATGGTCTGGATGAAATCGGCCTGACTTTACAGCACGCAGATGAAATCAAAGCGTTTGAAGAAAAACATAAAGTTGCGCAACCCTGGTTGTTTGCTTAATTGAATCAAGATGTCCATGCATTGGCGTGGGTTTTAAAGTAAAGGAATTTTAAAATGGCGTTAAATATCGCTGTCTTGCCAGGTGATGGCATCGGCCCGGAAATTATTGCGCAAGCCTTGCGCGTGCTCGAAGTGCTGAAAAAAGAAGGTCTGGACATGACCTTTACTGAGGCCCCTTTGGGCGGCCAGGCCTATGATCAATATGGTCATCCATACCCTGAGTTCACCCAGGACATCTGTCGCAAAGCTGACGCCGTATTGTTAGGCGCAGTAGGCGGCCCGCAGTACGACAATCTGGATCGCCCCTTGCGCCCTGAGCGCGGCTTGCTGGCAATTCGTAAAGATTTAGGTTTGTTTGCCAATCTGCGTCCAGCTGTGTTGTTCCCGGAGCTGGCAAACGCCTCTACCTTGAAACCCGAAGTGGTTGCCGGGTTGGATATTATGATCGTACGTGAGTTGACCGGCGACGTGTACTTTGGCCAGCCGCGAGGCATGCGCACCAACGAGCAAGGCGTGCGCGAAGGCTTTAACACCATGATTTACAGCGAGCCAGAAGTGCGCCGTATTGCGCATGTGGCGTTTGAAATTGCCATGAAACGTGGCAAAAAGCTGTGTTCTGTGGACAAAGCCAATGTGCTGGAAACCACTGAGTTCTGGAAAGAAATCGTCATTGATGTGGCCAAAGAATATCCTGAGGTTGAGCTCAGTCATATGTATGTCGACAATGCTGCGATGCAGTTGATCCGTAACCCTAAACAGTTTGACGTGATGGTGACAGGCAATATTTTTGGTGACATTTTGTCTGATGAAGCCTCTATGCTGACCGGCTCTATCGGTATGCTGGCGTCTGCTTCATTAAATGAAAGCAAAAAAGGCTTGTATGAGCCATCACATGGCTCGGCACCCGATATCGCGGGAAAAAACCTGGCTAACCCGATTGCGACCATTTTGTCTGTTGCCATGATGTTGCGTTATAGCTTTGATAACGAAGCTGCTGCGAGCCGCATTGAAAACGCAGTGAAAAAAGTATTGGCTGCAGGTTCCCGTACGGGTGACATCTATGAAGAGGGCACGAAGAAGGTTTCGTGTTCTGAGATGGGTGACCAGATCGTCGCTGCCATGTAAAGCTGGCTGCGCGGGCGAATAGCACTTCATCCCGCTCGTGCAGTTTTTAAGATATAGTCGTCACTAGTATTTATTAGGAATTTAAAAATGGCACAATTTGATAATGTCAGTGTAAAAAAGAAAGCCAACGTCTACTTTGATGGCAAATGTGTGAGTCATACCGTGTTGTTTCCGAACGGCACACGCTGTACGGTGGGCGTGATTTTTCCTAGCACATTGACCTTTAATACCGGCTCGCCTGAGTTGATGGAAATTAATGACGGGGTGTGCAAGGTCCGCCTGAAAGATGAAGATCACTGGACCACCTATCAAGGCGGTGAAAAATTTACCGTGCCTGGAAACTCCAGTTTCGACATTGAAGTTGTAGAGACTGTAGACTACGTCTGCCACTTCGAATAATTGTGATTGCTCGGCAGGGCCGCGTTGTAAGCGCTTGTCGTACTGAATGTACTGCCTGCGCGCTTACGCCTTGTCCTGCCGTCGCTTGTGAGGTCTAAAATATGCCAAGCTTTGATATTACATCTGAAGTCGACATGGTGAACTTGAAGAATTCGATTGATGCTTCGATCAAGCAGATTACCAATCGTTATGACTTTAAAAGCACGTCGGCCAAAATTGAGTTTAACGAAAAAGACAAGGTGATCACCTTGTTTGGTGACAATGATTTTCAACTGGACCAGGTGAAAGACATCTTGTTGCCAGCCATGGAGAAAAAAGAGCCTGAGTCTTCCAAGCGTCTGGAACATAAAGACGTGCAAAAAGTCTCTGGTAATAAGGTGAAGCAAGAGCTGCATGTGCGTGATGGCATTGACAGTGACCTGGCTAAAAAAATCACCAAGCTGATTAAAGACAGCGGCATGAAAGTGCAGGCTAGCATTCAGGGCGATACGGTACGCGTGAACGGTGCTAAACGTGATGTGCTGCAAGAGGCGATTGCGTTTGTGAAAAAAAGCATTACCGATTTCCCTTTGAAGTACGGTAATTTTAGAGATTAGTCATCGGGAGATAAAGCATGACGAAATGGATGACAGTGTTGTTGGCGGTGATGGTATTAGCAGGCTGCAACACGATTAACGGGATGGGTAAAGATATTGAGCAGGCGGGTGAAGCTGTTCAGAAGTCTTCCAAATAATTTATTGTTAATGCCGGATAATCCGGCTGAAATATCGAGTCACTATGTTAAAAGTAGGGTTTGTAGGCTGGCGCGGCATGGTTGGGTCTGTGCTGATGCAGCGCATGATGCAGGAAAACGATTTTGCGGAGATTGAGCCGCAATTTTTCACCACCTCGCAAACGGGTGGCGCTGCGCCTAAAGTAGGCAAAGAATCGCCCGCGCTCAAAGATGCCAAAAATATTGACGCTTTGCGCCAGATGGACGTGATTGTCACCTGCCAGGGCGGCGATTACACCAGCGAGGTGTTCCCGCAGTTGCGTGCAACAGGCTGGAACGGGCATTGGATTGATGCGGCCTCAACCTTACGCATGGAGCAAGATTCCGTCATTGTGTTAGACCCGGTCAATATGCATGTGATTAAAGATGCATTGGCCAATGGCGGCAAAAACTGGATTGGCGGCAACTGTACCGTGTCATTGATGTTGATGGCGCTCAATGGTTTGTTCAAGGCTGACCTGGTTGAGTGGGCAACCTCAATGACCTATCAGGCGGCGTCAGGCGCTGGTGCGCAGAATATGCGCGAGCTGATTAACCAGATGGGCGTAATCAATACTTCAGTGGCTGGGTTGCTGGCAGACCCGGCTTCTGCCATTTTGCAGATCGACAAAACGGTGGCAGACACTATCCGCAGCGATGATTTGCCTACCGCTAATTTTGGCGTGCCATTGGCTGGCAGCTTGATCCCATGGATTGATAAAGACCTGGGCAATGGCCAAAGCAAAGAAGAGTGGAAGGGCGGCGTAGAGACCAATAAGATTTTAGGTCGTGAAGCCAATCCGATTGTGATTGATGGTTTGTGTGTGCGCATCGGCGCCATGCGCTGCCATTCACAGGCACTCACCATCAAGTTGCGTCAGGATGTGCCTATGGATGAAATTCACCAGATGCTGTCTGAAGCCAATGAGTGGGCCAAGGTGGTGTCAAATCAGCGTGTGGATAGCGTGACTGAACTAACCCCTGCGGCGATTACAGGCACCTTAACCACGCCGGTGGGTCGTTTGCGCAAGTTGGCGATGGGCGGTGAATATTTGTCCGCCTTTACCGTGGGTGACCAGTTGTTGTGGGGTGCAGCAGAGCCATTGCGCCGGATGTTGAGAATTCTGGTTGAAGCTTAAGTAATAGTTTAACTAGCAGCCCGTAAAGCCATGATTTATTAATGAAATCATGGTCTATTCGGGCTTTTACTTTTTATATAATCCTGTTTAATGAGGACTATAGCTTCAAATCGGTGTGTTTATTGCTCCAAAGCCGCCTGGGCGCGCTTGCGTGGCTGTCTGAATGATGCTATTTTGACAAACGCCATGAATGAATAAGGGTTAATCGGTGAGTAAATTTCAATTAAAAAAAATAGCCTTTGCCTTGAGTTTGAGTACGGCCCTTTCGGTGCATGCCGCCGGCTTGGGAAGCATGAGTTCAAGCTCTAAACTGGGTGAGCCGCTTAATGCAGAAATTGAGCTGCTGGCAGTCACGCCCGCAGAGCTCAACAGCATTCAGGCGGCGTTGGCCAGCGAGCAGGTCTATCAGGACCAGATGCTGGAAAAGCCAGCTTCTTATCCTTTTATTAAAATTGAAGTCGGCAACAATACTAAAGGTCAGCCCATCCTTAAGTTGACCAGCTCACAACCGATTACCGAGGCTTTCCTCGATATGCTGATTCAGGTAGATTGGCCCACTGGCCGCCTGGTCAAAGAATATACCTTGCTGCTGGACCCACCAGGCTTTAACTCTAATTATGTGTCTGAATCTGCCGGGTTACCGGTGACCGGCCAAACAGAAGTGCCTGCGCCTAGCAACAATACCGCAGCGCTTGCCACACGTGAAGCTACTCAGAACACTGCGCCAGAAGCCAGAAAGCCAGTGCAGGCCAAGCCAGCGGTAGCCAAGCCTGCTCCTAAGCAAGCTGTTGCGGAGGAATCTGCCAATACAGACGATGCATTAACCACCGAGCGTGGAGATACTTTATATGCGATTGCCAGGCAAATGAAGCCTGACAATGTCAGCGTAGAGCAAATGCTGGCAGCGCTGTATCAGTCTAATCAGCAGGCGTTTGATGGTAAAAACATGAACCGCTTAAAGGTCGGCAAGATTATTCGCATGCCAGACCAGGCAACGCTGAACAGTGTGAGCCGACCACAGGCAAAAAATTTGATTGCCGAGCATGCGACCAATTGGCAAGCCTATAAAAACTCGCTGGCAAAAGTTGTTAAAGAAACAGCACCTAGCCAAACAGGCGGCAATACGCAGCAGTCTGCAGGCAAAATTGGCGCTGCAGGTGAAAAGCCTGCGCCGCAAGCCAAGGCGGGTAAAGATGTCTTGAAGTTGTCCGCCGGTGACGAAAAGTCGACCACGCAAGGAGACAAGGCTGCGGCGAAAGCATCTGCGACTGCCGCGCAAGAAGACGCTACTGCCAAGGCGAATGCCATTAAAGAAGAGCAATCTCGTGCCGCTGCGCTGGAAAAGCAAGTCGCAGACATGAAGAAGCTGATGGAGATGAAAAATAGTGCCATGGCGCAAGCAGAAAAAAATGCTGCCCAGGCTGCGGCTGACGCAAAAGTAGCGCCAAAAGCCGTCGTTGAGGAAAAACCTGCCGAACAGGCCAGTACGCCAGCCGTCGCACAACCCGTGGAGCCACCAGCGCCGGTTGTACAAGCCAAACCGGCACCTGCAGCTGAGCCAGTCAAGCCTGAACTGCCTGCCGAAGCGCCTGCAACTGAGGTTGCCGTGCAGCAACCGTCATTTATGCATGTGTTGCTGGAGCGTTTGAAAAACATTAGTCCAGTGTTGCCATTAGCGTTGATTGCATTGCCTGTACTGCTTTGTGTGTGGGCCTTGATCCGTATTCGCCGTAAAAAACAGATTGATAATTTTGAAGATGTGATTGTGACGTCACCAGCAACCGAGATGCAGAACAATACGGTGTTCGGTGATACGCAAGCGGCAGCCTCTGGCGATACGTCTTTCCTGACTGACTTCTCTCAAAGCGGTGTCGGCGGCATGATAGATTCGCATGACGTAGACCCGATTGCCGAGGCCGAGGTGTACATGGCCTATGGCCGCGATGCGCAAGCTGAAGAAATTCTCAAAGATGCGATTCAAAAAGACCCTGAGCGTCAGGAGCTTAAATTAAAATTGCTGGAGATTTATCAAACGACTGGCAATAAAGCCGCGTTTGAGTCATTAGCCAGTGACGTTTATGCTAAAGCGGGCCCCGCAGATGTGACCTGGTCCAAAGTCAGTGTGATGGGGCAGAAGCTGGATCCAGACAATGCCTTGTATCAAAGTGTGCCAGCAGCAACCAGTGATGCAACTATTGACGTTGCCTCAGCAGCAGCGGTCACGTTACCGGTGACAGAAGCACAAAGCGAAGAAGATGCTTATCACTTTAACTTTGAAGCACCTGCTTTGGAGTTTGATGGGGCTTCAGAAGCTGTGGCTGCGGCCAGCGCTGAGCCAGAGAAGCTGGCTGAACGCGCAGGTAGCACTGCCGCCGCAGAAGAAGTCAGCATGGCCTCTATTACCGATACGCCATCTGCTGTGAGTGATGCAGAGGCCGTGTCGATTGATACGTCTGCAGGTGACGGCAATGATACAACGCTTGAATTTTTAAACGCGCCGCCAGGTGCCTCTGCACAGGTGGGTGAGTTTACTGAGGCAGCAGAGACATTGCGTTTTGAGGTGGAGCCTGGTGTTGAAGTGGAACCTGGCGCGGCCATAGCGTCTGCTAGTGATGATTTAAGTGTTGATTCTGATCTGGCGCTGACACCTAAAGCATTGGACTTGCCTTCCCTGAATCTGGAGGATGAGGCACAAAGTGCCGACGCTGGTAGCAGTCAGTTATTATCAGCCACCACTGGTGAACAAACGCTGTCGACCGAAGATGCTGTATTTGAGTCTTTACCTGAGTTGTCGCTTGAGTTGGGTAGCCCGAGTGCTGAACAGGCGGCAGAAGATGGCCTGGAGATTGAAGAAATCAGCCTGGGCTCTGCGGAGGCGCTATTGAATGAGTCGCCTGCCGTAGACGTAATGGCCGATAGTGCTTTTCCTGAAATTTCTCTGGATGTGGCAGAAGCCCCTGCCGCAAGCGTTGAGTCTATTACGGATGAGCCGGAAGAGGTGAATACCAAGTTGGACTTGATTCAGGCCTATATCGACATGGAAGATGTAGTGGGGGCCAAGGAGTTGATCGACGAGGTGATGGCTGAAGGCGGTGAGCGCCAGCAGCAGCGAGCCAACGAGTTGCTTGCAAAAATTGTTTAAATCAAGGCCGGGTTCCCGGCCTTGTTCATGTTGGAGGTGCTGATTGGTTGTTGCGTCTGATTTGGCGTAATCACAGGCAGCCCTTATACTAGGCGCCATGAAAATTGCGATTGGCATTGAATATCACGGCGCCTATTTTCAGGGGTGGCAAAGTCAGCCCAATGCAGCAGGCGTACAAGATGCCATTGAACGTGCGATTGCACAGGTTAGTGGGGTAAAAGTGCGGTTGCATGCGGCGGGTCGTACCGACGCGGGCGTGCATGCCTTGATGCAAGTGGCCCATTTTGAAACCGCTGTGGTCAGACCATTGAGCGCTTGGGTGCGCGGCACCAATGCCCACTTGCCCGCGTGGGTGCGTATATTATGGGCGGTTGAGGTTGCAGATGATTTTCATGCCAGGTTTAGCGCCCGTGCTCGCAGCTACCAATACGTGTTGCATAACCATGCCATCGCACCCGCCAGCCAGCATGGGCGCGTGGGTTGGTATCATAGGCCGTTGGCCGTTGCCGCGATGCAGCAGGCAGTGTCAGTGTTGCTTGGTGAGCATGATTTTAGTGCTTTTCGTGCCAGCGAATGCCAGGCGAGCACGCCAATACGAACCATGCAGCGCGCCGATATTACACAGCAAGGCCGATACATTATTTTTAGTTTTCAGGCGAACGCATTTTTGCAGCACCAGATTCGTAATATGGTGGGCGCCTTGGTCTATGTGGGGCAAGGCAAATTAAGCGTCACTGCGTTTGCCGATTTACTGCAAAACAAAGATCGGCGCCTGTCACCGCCCACGTTTATGCCGGATGGCTTGTATTTTACGGGCGTCGATTATGATGCCAGTTGGCAATTGCCTGTTTGCGAAGCACGCTGGGACTAAAGAAAGCACTTAACTAGATGACAAGAACCAGGGTTAAAATTTGTGGCATTACTCGTTTGGAGGATGCGCTGACTGCGATTGCCGCGGGGGTGGATGCATTAGGCTTTGTGTTTTATGCACCTAGCCCGCGTGCCGTCAGTGCCACGCAGGCGCAGACCATTGTGGCAGCATTGCCGCCCTTTGTGAGTAAAGTAGGCTTGTTCGTGAATGCCTCCGCAGACGAGGTTCGGCAAGTGATTGCAAGCGCAGGCCTCGACTGTTTACAGTTTCATGGCGACGAATCGGCAGACTATTGCGCACAATTTAATCTGCCATATTACAAAGCAATCCGCGTCAAACCAGGGGTAAATTTGGTACAATGCGAGCTTGATTTTGCGTCAGCCTCAGCCTTGCTGCTGGACACTTACTCTGAAAAAGCGGTGGGTGGTACAGGTGAAGCATTCGACTGGTCTTTGATCCCTGACGGTTTGCACAAGCCGCTGATCTTGGCCGGTGGTTTAAATGCAGAAAATGTCATGCAAGCTACGCGTCAAGTGCAGCCTTATGCACTGGATGTAAGTGGTGGAGTAGAGGCGCAAAAAGGGGTGAAGTCCCCACAAAAAATAGCTGCATTCATGCAGCAAGTGGTGCAGTGTGATGCTGCACGTAATGGGCGGATTGAGTAAAGAAAACGAGAGACGGAGTAACGCATGCAAGTCTATGACATGCCAGATGAGCACGGTCATTTTGGCCCTTTTGGTGGCGTTTTTGTCGCAGAAACCCTGGTGGAAGCCCTGGAAGAACTGCGGTTGATGTATGAAAAATACCGTCACGACCCCGAGTTTTTGGCCGAATATGCTTATGATCTTAAGCATTTTGTCGGTCGTCCTAGCCCGATTTACCACGCCAAGCGACTGTCCGACAAAGTCGGTGGTGCGCAAATTTATCTTAAGCGCGAAGATTTAAACCACACTGGCGCACACAAAATCAACAACACCATTGGCCAGGCATTGTTGGCCAAGCGCATGGGTAAGCCACGTGTGATTGCAGAAACTGGCGCTGGTCAGCATGGGGTAGCAACCGCGACTATTGCTGCGCGTTTGGGCCTTGAGTGCGTGGTGTACATGGGGGCAGAAGACGTGAAACGTCAGGCACCCAATGTGTTTCGGATGAAGTTGCTGGGCGCTACCGTCGTGCCAGTCGAAAGCGGCTCAAAAACGCTCAAAGACGCCCTGAATGAGGCCATGCGTGACTGGGTCACCAATATCTCTAATACTTTTTACATTATCGGCACCGTGGCCGGGCCTCATCCTTACCCGATGATGGTGCGTGATTTTCAGGCCGTGATTGGCATTGAAGCCAAAGAGCAGATGCAGGAAATGGTTGGCCGCCAACCGGACGCCATCGTGGCCTGTGTCGGCGGCGGCTCCAATGCCATGGGGATTTTTTATCCCTATATTGATGTAGAAGGCGTGCGCCTGATTGGCGTAGAAGCCGGTGGCCATGGATTGAGCACCGGCCAGCACGCGGCGCCATTAACCACAAACAGTCCGATAGGTGTGCTGCATGGCAACCGCACCTATCTGATGCAAGATGAAGATGGCAATATCATTGAAACGCACTCTATTTCTGCGGGTCTCGATTACCCGGGTGTAGGCCCTGAGCATGCCTGGTTAAAAGACATCAAACGTGCAGAGTATGTGGCGATTACTGACGAAGAAGCCATGACCGCTTTTCATAATTTGTGCCGCACCGAGGGGATTATCCCGGCGATGGAATCTAGCCATGCGCTGGCGCATGCAGAAAAGTTGGCTAAAACCATGTCTCCAGACCAGATCGTGCTGGTGAACCTGTCAGGCCGCGGTGACAAAGACATTAACACGGTGGCGCGTTTAGCTAATATTACCCTGTGATCTTTGGCTGTTTGGCGCGGATGAAGTCAATCATTCAGCACAAACATGCATGACAAACTCACGGTCTTTATTTGAATTAATTTAAAAAGCATTTTTATGTCCCGCATTCAATCTGTATTTGCCAGCCTCAAGGCACAAGGTAAAAAGGCACTGATTCCCTACATTACAGCGGGGGATCCACATCCTGACCAAACCGTGCCTTTGTTGCATGCCCTGGTGGCGGCTGGCGCCGACATGATTGAGTTGGGCGTGCCTTTTTCTGACCCGATGGCAGATGGCCCGGTGATTCAGCGCGCCAGTGAGCGGGCACTGGTACACAAAATGGGCCTGCGCAAAGTGCTAGGCATGGTCAAAGAGTTTCGCGCAAGCAATCAAACAACACCTATCGTACTGATGGGCTACGCCAACCCGATTGAAGCCATGGGCAGTGCGCAATTCGTCGCCTTGGCCAAAGACTCCGGGGTTGATGGCGTGCTGACAGTGGATTACCCGCCTGAGGAGTGTGCGGTGTTTAATCAGCAACTGGCCGCTGCCGATATTGACAGCATTTTTTTGTTGTCACCCACCACTGAGCCATCACGCACCGAGCTGATTGTGAAGCAGGCCACAGGCTTTTTGTATTATGTCTCTCTCAAAGGCGTGACTGGTGCAGCCAACCTCGATATTGTTGAAGTGAAAAAACGCGTGGCAGAGATACGTGCACAAACCAGCATGCCGATTGGTGTTGGCTTTGGTGTGAAAGATGCGGCGACAGCACGTGAAGTGGCAGCGATTGCTGATGCTGTCGTGGTGGGTAGCCGCATGGTGCTGGCGATTGAAAGTTCTGACGCCGGCAACCTGATTGCCAACGTGCAGGCATTAACGCAAGAGTTGCGTGCTGCGATTGACTCTGTATAGGGCGTTACATCCATGTCCTCAGAATATCGCAATATAAAAGCAGGAGAAGCTATGAGTTGGTTAGACAAAATTCCACAAAAAATTAAACGTGCCGTTGGTTCTGTGCAAAAGCGCAATGTGCCTGAGGGCTTATGGCATAAATGTGATGCTTGCCAAACGGTGCTTTACCGTACCGACCTGGATGCCAACCTTGAAGTTTGCCCACAGTGCGGACATCATCACCGCCTGGGCGCACGCGACCGCCTGAATGTGTTGCTGGATGCAGAAGGCCGCATTGAAATTGGCGCTGACGTGACGCCTGTTGACGCACTCAAGTTTAAAGACAGCAAAACCTACGCCGAGCGTATGAAGGCTGCGCAGCGTGATGTCAAAGAAAAAGATGCGCTGATTGTGATGCGTGGTGCGATTGAAGGTGTGCCTGTAGTCGCTGCCGTGTTTGAGTTTAAGTTCATGGGCGGCTCTATGGGCTCTGTGGTTGGCGAGCGCTTTGTGCGTGGTGTACAAGATGCTATCCAGCACAAGTCTGCCTTTATCTGTATTTCTGCCAGCGGTGGTGCGCGCATGCAAGAAGGCTTGTTGTCATTGATGCAAATGGCTAAAACCAGCGCGGCATTGACCAAGTTGTCTGAAGCTGGCTTGCCATATATCTCGGTTTTAACCGACCCGACCATGGGTGGAGTTTCAGCCAGTTTTGCCATGCTGGGTGACGTGATTATCGCGGAGCCCAATGCACTGATCGGCTTTGCCGGCCCGCGTGTGATTGAGCAGACCGTGCGTGAAACGTTGCCAGAAGGCTTTCAGCGTGCGGAATTTCTGTTGACGCACGGCGCCATTGATATGATTGTCGATCGTCGTGAAATGCGCACTAAACTGAGCCTGCTATTGTCCAGTTTTTTGAACATCAACAAAGCTGCCTGATGCCACCTGTGATATCCGAGCTGCCGCAAACAGTTGAAGATTGGCTCGGCTATATTGAATCCCTGCACCCCAAATCTATCGAAATGGGCTTGGGGCGTGTACAAACCGTGGCGGCACGCTTGCAATTGCAGTTTCCGTTTACCGTTATTACTGTCGGCGGCACCAACGGCAAAGGCTCAAGTTGTGCCATGCTGGAGCGCATTTACCATGCGGCTGGTTACCAGGTGGGCTGCTATACCTCACCACATCTGGTGCATTACCAGGAGCGCGTGCGCTTTAATGCAGAAGTGATTGCCGATACGCTTTTGTGTGAGGCATTTACTGCCGTTGAGCTGGCGCGTGGTGACATGACGCTCACGTATTTTGAAATGGGCACGCTGGCCGCATTGTGGGCATTTGAGCAACAGCCGCTAGATGTCGTGATTCTCGAGGTTGGGCTGGGCGGACGCCTTGATGCTGTCAATATTGTTGATGCTGATTGTGCGATTGTGACCAATGTTGACCTTGATCACATGGAGTTTTTGGGTGACACCCGTGAATTGATTGGCCATGAAAAAGCAGGCATTTATCGTCAGCCGCAAATTGCTATTTGTGGTGATATCGCACCACCAGTATCATTGTTGGCGTACGCAGAGACACTTGGCGTCAAGCTGAATCGTTTTGGTGTGGATTACCAGATTGATATGACAGACACGCAACACGCGCACTACCAGGATGCGCAAGGCCAATTAGATATTGGCACCTTGCGCTTGTTTGGCCATTACCAGTGGAACAATGCCGCTAATGTCATCTTTGCCGTGCGTGCATTGCAAGCTATATTGCCGGTGGCTGAGGTGCAAATGCTGCAGGCATTGACGGCGACTGAAGTCACCGGGCGTTTTCAATACTGGCAACAGGCACCAGATGTGATTCTGGATGTCGCGCACAACCCGCATGCAGCGCGTGCATTGCGCGATAATTTGCAACGCCTGGCAGCGGATGGTAGTCAGGTAATTGCTGTGTTTTCGATGTTGTCTGACAAAGACATCGCCAGTGTGGTTGATATTCTGCATGCAGTGATTGATACATGGCATGTTGCGCCTATACAGCATCCGCGCGCAGCCAGCATGGATTACTTGCATGCGAGTTTAAGTCAAAAAGTGCCGCTGGCACATATTCATCGACATACAGATTTGCCAACGGCATTGCAGACTGCTTATAAAAAAGCAGCAAAAAATGATAAAATTATCGTGTTCGGCTCATTCTTTACCGTGGCTGCAATACTGGAATTAACGCCTGATCAGTGGGGCGCATAAGTGCGGCCTGTGACCTACATGGACCTGAGTTAGAACTTCAAACAAGATGGCGAGAGATGCTTTGACAGACAACGAACTGTTGCTCAAGAAAACTGCCCGCAGGCGGTTGGTAGGTGCAATCACCCTGGTGGTTTTGATGCTGATTGTGCTGCCTTTTGTGCTCAAGGACAGGGTGATTGAGTCTAGCCATGACAACGTAGAAATTACGGTGGTGAATCGCCAGGCCAATCGCGAGCCTATTTTAGAGTTGCCGGATGACGAAGTGGTACTGGATAACGAAACGGCTACCACTGGCAATTCGCCTGAAACCACTGCCCAAGACGTCGCTGAAGCGCACATTGAAGAAGCCCCGGCAAGCACCCCGGTAGCGCCGCAGAAACTAGCTAAACCTGAGACGGCCAAACCTGTGCTGACGCCAGAACCAGCCAAGGTGGTAGCGAAGCCTGCACCAGCCGTTGAACCCAAAGTTGAACCCAAAGTTGAACCCAAAGTTGAACCCAAAGTTGAACCCAAAGTTGAACCCAAAGTTGAACCCAAAGTTGAACCCAAAGTTGAACCCAAAGTTGAACCCAAAGTTGCGGCGGTTAAACCAGTTGCTAAAGAAGAAGCTGTTGCGTCCGATAAAAAAACAGGGCAGTTTTTTGTGCAGTTTGGCGTGTTCTCAGACCCTAAAAACCTGGAAAACCTGCAAGGCAAGCTGAAACAGGCAGGGTTTGAAGCGGCCACTGAAAAGGTTGATGCCGCCGGGCAGAAGTTACGCTTGCGTACGCGCACTTATGCCACGCGCAACGATGCTGCCGCTGCATTGAAAAAGCTGGAAGCAGCAGGGTTTAGCGGTATTGTGGCTAGCAAGTCCTGACATCCGCCATGACCGCTTTTGATTATCTGGTACTGGGCATCATTGGTTTCTCTATTTTAGTGGGGCTGATGCGCGGTGCCATCCGTGAGCTTTTTTCGGTATTGGGTTGGATATTGGCTTTTTATCTGGCTAATCGTTTTAATGGTGAAGTCATGGCCTATATGCCGGAGCAGATTCCTGGTGAGGCGGTAAAAGCCATGGCGTCATTTTTAGTGGTATTTTTACTGGTGCTGTTTGTTTCTACCTTGTTGGCTTTATTGCTCACCAGCCTGATGAAGGCGGTTGGCCTAGGTGGCCTGAACAGAGTCTTAGGTGGCCTGGCCGGTGTGGTTAAAGGTGTTTTGGTGGTGTGTATTCTGGTGATGCTGGCAGCCATGACTGATTTACCAAAAGACCCGCGCTGGATAAATGCTACATTCAGTGCGCCAGTGGAGGCGTTGGTCTTGAAATTGCTGCCATGGATGCCATCTAGTATTGCTAGGCACGTACATTTGGATCATCAGCGGGTAGATGAGTCTGCCATTTAATTTGTAATCAAGTGTTTGATAGGATGTCGCTATGTGTGGAATTATCGGTATTGTAGGCAAAAACCCGGTGAATCAGTTGTTGTATGACGGTTTGCTGGTATTACAGCACCGTGGTCAGGATGCCGCAGGTATCGTCACTTGTGATGGCAACACTTTCCACATGCATAAAAACAATGGCCTGGTGAAAGATGTGTTTCACACCCGCCATATGCGTAACCTGGTTGGCAATGTCGGTATCGCCCATGTGCGTTACCCGACTGCAGGCTCTTCGAGTGCCGCTGAAGCACAACCGTTTTATGTGAATTCACCGTTTGGTATTGTGTTAGGCCATAACGGTAACCTGACTAACTCAGAACAACTCAAGTCTGAAATGTTCAGGCAGGACCTGCGCCACATCAACACCAACTCAGACTCTGAAGTATTGTTGAATGTGCTGGCGCATGAGATTGAAAGTACCTCAAAAAATGCCTTGCTCAACAGCGATATGGTGTTTGACGCGGTTGCCGCCGTACATAGACGCTGCAAGGGCGCTTATGCCGTAGTCGCGATGATTGCTAACTTTGGCCTGCTAGCGTTCCGCGATCCGCATGGCATCCGCCCGTTGGTCATTGGCAAGCAAGTCACTGACAAAGGCACCGAGCATATTGTCGCCTCTGAAAGTGTCGCGCTGGATGTGTTGGGCTTTACCATGGTGCGCGATGTTGAGCCTGGCGAAGCAGTGTTTATTGATATGGATGGCAACCTGTTTAGCCGCCAATGCGCAACCAACCCAAAATTGACCTCCTGCATTTTTGAGTACGTTTATCTTGCGCGCCCTGACTCAGTAATTGACGGCGTCTCTGTGTACCAGACTCGTCTGGACATGGGTACCTTGCTGGCTGAAAAAATCAAACGTGAGTGGGCAGATAAAAAAATTGATGTCGTGATTCCGATTCCTGATACCAGCCGCCCAAGTGCCTTGCAGCTTGGTATTGCACTAGGCCTCGATTATCGTGAAGGGTTTATCAAAAACCGCTATATTGGCCGCACATTTATTATGCCGGGCCAGGCCTTGCGTAAAAAATCTGTCCGCCAAAAACTCAACCCGATCGGTATTGAGTTTAAAGGTAAGAATGTGTTGCTGGTAGATGACTCCATTGTGCGCGGAACCACGTCGCAACAGATCGTGCAGATGGCGCGTGATGCCGGGGCCAACAAGGTTTACTTTGCTTCTGCGGCGCCGCCAGTGCGTTATCCAAATGTATATGGCATTGATATGCCTAGCCGTCATGAGCTGTTGGCGACCAACCGTACCGATGAAGAAATTTGTGCCGAAATCGGTGCCGATGCACTGATTTATCAAGACCTTGATGCTTTGCGCGAAAGTATTGCCAAGTCGAATCCGCACATGACCGAGTTTGACTGTAGTTGTTTTGACGGTAAATACGTGACTGGCGATATTGACGCTGCTTACTTAAACCGCATTGAGTCTGCACGCAGTGACATGAATAAAAAACAGCTGCCACCCAACTCGGCGACTCAACTGGACTTGAACCTGTTGTCTACAGAGTTGGTGGGCGCCGAGTAAAGGTTGACAGCCATCAGTAAAAGGCGTTTAATCAAATTGCGCTGATTTGAGTGGCGAACTTTAAACGAAGCCAAACTCAGCTTGCGAGCGCATTATAAATACCGCTAAAGCGAGAGCCCCAAAGACCCGTTTTAGCGCAATGCTGAAACGGGTTTTTTATTGCCCAATGCACAAGCCTATGTTGCTTGTGCCGAAATGTCCGCCCTGGACAGAAGTTTGAGGAATCATGAACGATCAATACCATTTGGAAACGCTGGCGGTGCGTGCCGGCACCTTAACAACAGAGTTCGGCGAGAACTCTGAAGCCTTGTTTTTAAACTCCAGTTTTCGCTTTAAAAGTGCAGCGCAGGCAGCCGCCCGTTTTGGCGGCACTGAGCCTGGCAATATTTACTCGCGTTTTACCAACCCGACCGTGACCATGTTCCAGGACAAACTGGCCGCCTTGGAAGGTGCCGAGCAGTGCGTAGCAACGGCCAGTGGCATGTCTGCCATTTTGGCCTGCATCATGGGTATTTGCAGCGCAGGGGATCATATTGTCGCTTCACGCAGCATTTTCGGCACCACCGTGCAATTATTTACCAATATCCTCAAGCGCTGGGGGTTGGAGGTCACATTGGTCTCGTTGACTGATGTCGCCGCATGGCAAGCCGCGGCGCAGCCAAATACAAAACTGTTTTTTGCCGAAACGCCTTCAAATCCGCTGACTGAGATCGGTGACATTGCCAAGCTGGCTGAGGTCGCGCACGCGGTTGGCGCTTATCTGGCGGTAGATAACTGCTTTTGCACCCCGGCATTGCAGCAGCCGCTCAAACTGGGGGCTGATATTGTGATTCATTCGGCAACGAAATACATTGACGGTCAGGGCCGGGTGCTGGGCGGTGCCGTGCTTGGTAGCAAGGCGCTAATGGAGCCGGTTTATGGATTCTTGCGCACAGCTGGTGTGACCATGAGTGCTTTTAATGCCTGGGTGTTTGTTAAGGGTCTGGAGACTTTGCAGGTGCGTATGGAGGCGCATGCGGTGCGCGCACTGGCATTGGCGCAATGGCTGGAACAACAGCCTGGCGTTGCCCGTGTTTATTACCCAGGCTTGCCATCGCATCCGCAATACGCCTTGGCACAACAGCAGCAACGCCTGGGTGGCGGCATCGTCACTTTTGAGGTAAAGCCACGCGCTGGTCAAACCGCACAAGAGGCGGCATGGGCCTTGATTGATGCCACGCGCCTGATTTCGATCACCGCAAACTTGGGCGATGCCAAGTCAACGATTACGCATCCGGCAAGTACCACCCATAGTCGCGTCAGCGCCGAGGCGCGGGCCGAGTCCGGCATCAAGGATAACCTGGTGAGGATTGCCGTCGGCCTGGAGCATATTGACGACTTGAAAGCAGACCTACAGTTACTGACACAGTTTTAATCTAAACAGATAGATAGCCGCGCATGCCTTTGCGCGGTTTTTTTTGATTACTTTGCTTCAAACTTCAAATTCCCCGTCGCTGGTAGAAATTGCCTGGTCAGGCTGTCGTTCAGATGTGGTGAGCCACTCGTGCGCATCACTCTCATTTATTTTGTTTGCTTAATTGATGCCCGCCTGCGCTGCCAGGCGTGATTAGGCGCGCCTTATTGCAGTAAATATGCTAAAATCGCGTGATAACTTTTAACTATAAATTGGGTCAAGAATGAGTCAGTCTCCAGATCAATTTGCTAAAGAAACCCTGCCTATCAGCTTAGAAGACGAGATGCGTCGCAGCTACCTCGATTACGCCATGAGCGTGATTGTAGGGCGCGCGCTTCCCGATGTTCGCGATGGTTTAAAGCCTGTGCACAGACGCGTGTTGTTTGCCATGCACGAGCTCTCTAACGACTACAACAAGCCTTACAAAAAATCTGCCCGTATTGTCGGTGACGTCATCGGTAAGTATCACCCGCACGGCGACACGGCGGTGTATGACACCATCGTGCGTATGGCACAGAACTTCTCATTGCGTTATATGCTGGTCGACGGCCAGGGTAACTTTGGTTCGGTGGATGGCGATAATGCGGCGGCGATGCGGTATACCGAAATCCGCATGTCTAAAATTGCGCATGAGTTGCTGGCAGATATTGACAAAGAAACCGTTGACTTTGGCCCTAACTACGATGGTAGCGAGCATGAGCCGCTGATTATGCCAGCGCGTATTCCCAACCTGCTGATTAACGGCAGCTCGGGGATTGCGGTGGGCATGGCGACCAATATTCCGCCGCATAACCTGAATGAAGTACTCAACGCCTGTTTTGCAGTGTTAGAGAACCCTGAAATCAGTATCGACGAGCTGATTGAGTTGATTCCGGCGCCTGACTTCCCAACGGCCGGTATTATTTACGGCACCGTTGGTGTTAAAGAAGGCTACCGCACAGGCCGTGGCCGGGTGGTCATGCGTGGCCGTACCCATTTTGAAGACCTGGACAAAGCTGGCGGCCGTCAATCTATCATCATTGATGAACTGCCGTACCAGGTGAACAAGAAAACGCTGATTGAAAAAATCGCCGAACTGGTTAACGAGAAAAAGATCGAGGGTATCTCAGACCTGCGTGACGAGTCTGACAAGTCTGGCATGCGCGTGGTGATTGAGCTCAAGCGCGGTGAAGTGCCAGAGGTGATTTTAAATAACCTCTACAAGCAAACCCAGCTGCAAGATACATTTGGCATGAACATGGTGGCGTTGATGGACGGCCAGCCACGTTTGCTTAACCTGAAGCAAATGCTAGAGGCATTTTTACGCCATCGCCGTGAAGTGGTGACGCGCCGTACCGTGTTCGAGCTGCGCAAAGCACGTGATCGCGGCCATGTGCTGGAAGGCCTGGCCGTCGCACTGGCCAACGTCGATGACATGATTGCGATCATTAAAGCCGCACCTACGCCGCCAGAAGCGAAAAAAGAATTGATGGCGCGCAGCTGGCACTCGCCAGTGGTCGAAGAAATGCTGAAACGCGCAGCCATGGAGGCTTCGCGGCCAGAAGGCTTGTCGGTTGACTTTGGTTTGACGCCAAATGGCTATCAGTTGTCGGATGTGCAGGCGCAAGAAATTCTGCAAATGCGCTTGCAACGCCTGACTGGCCTGGAACAAGACAAGATTGTCAACGAGTACAAAGAGGTGATGGATGTGATCGCCGACTTGCTGGATATTCTGGCCAAGCCTGAGCGCGTGACGGCGATTATTGTCGAAGAGTTGAACGAGATTCAGAAGATGTTTGGCGACAAGCGCCGTTCTGAAATTGAGCAAAATACGCAAGACTTGTCGCTCGAAGATTTAATTACGCCGCAAGATGTGGTGGTGACTTTATCACACACCGGCTATGTGAAATCACAGCCGCTGGATGAGTACCGCGCGCAGCGTCGTGGTGGCCGTGGCAAGCAAGCGGCGGCAACTAAAGAAGACGACTTTATCGACAAGATGTTTGTGGCGAACACACATGATTACATTCTGTGCTTTAGCAGCCGTGGTCGTGTTTATTGGCTAAAAGTGTATGAAGTGCCGCAAGGTAGCCGTGTCAGCCGCGGCAAGCCGATTGTGAATCTGTTCCCGCTCGAAGAGGGCGAGAAAATTAACGCCATTCTGCCGGTCAAAGAGTTCGATGAAAATCACTATGTATTTATGGCGACAGCCAAAGGTACGGTGAAAAAAACTGCATTGCCAGAATTCGCTAACCCGCGTAAATCAGGCATTATCGCCATTAACCTGGACGAAGGTGATTACCTGATTGGCGCTGAAGTGACCAATGGCCAGAACGATATTGTGCTGGTTTCTAATGGTGGTAAAGCGGTGTGGTTTACTGAAGATGATGTGCGCCCGATGGGTCGCGCAACGCGTGGTGTGCGTGGCATGAAACTCGCTGTTAAACAGCAAGTCTTGTCTTTGTTAATCGCTGAAAATGACCAGCAATCTGTGTTGGTAGCTACTGAAAATGGCTACGGCAAACGTACGGTGCTGTCTGAGTTCCGCCATTCTGGTCGCGGTACGCAAGGCGTGAAGGCCATCGCCATCAGTGAACGTAACGGTTTGGCTGTTGCGGCAAGACTGGTCACAGCGGATGATGAAATCATGTTGATTACGACCGGTGGTGTATTGATCCGCACCCGCGTCAAAGAAATCCGCGACATGGGCCGCGCTGCCCAAGGCGTCACCCTGATTAACCTGGGTGAAGGTGAGAAGTTGTCAGGTCTGGAGAAAATTGTCGAGACTGACGATGATGGCGACGAGTCTGAAGAATAAGTACAGCGAAGAATAAACACACGCATGACACAGATATTTAATTTTTCTGCCGGTCCGGCAGTGCTCCCTAAACCCGTACTAGAGCGTGCCCAGGCCGAAATGCTGGACTGGCATGGCTCTGGCATGAGTGTGATGGAAATGTCGCACCGCGGCAAAGAGTTCACCAGCATCCTGGAGAAAACAGAAGCCGACCTGCGTCAGTTGCTGGCTATTCCAGCCAACTACAAAGTGTTGTTTTTGCAAGGCGGCGCTATTGCTGAAAATGCCATCATTCCGATGAACTTGCTCAATGGCAAGCCTGCGGATTACGTGGTGACAGGCGCCTGGAGCAAGCGCAGTGTTGAAGATGCCCAAGCCTATGGCGAGATCAATATTGCGGCGAGTGCTGAAACCAGCGGCTTCACCACCGTGCCGGCCTTTGCCGACTGGAAGCTCAACAAAGACGCGGCTTATGTGCATTACTGCACTAATGAAACCATTAACGGTGTTGAGTTTTTAGAGGTGCCTGAGACGCATGGCGTGCCTGTTGTGGCCGACATGTCGTCACATATTTTATCGCGGCCGATTGATGTTTCAAAATATGGTGTGATCTATGGTGGTGCGCAAAAAAATATCGGCCCGGCTGGCTTGTGCCTGGTGATTGTGCGTGAAGATTTGCTGGCACAGGCTTCGCCTTTAACGCCAGCGGTGTTCCATTGGAAAACCCAGGCCGATAACCAGAGCATGATTAATACGCCGCCGACTTACAGCATTTATATTGCGGGCCTGGTATTCGAGTGGTTGCTGGCGCAAGGTGGGGTTGAGGCTATTGAGCAGATCAATATTGCCAAGTCCAATTTGCTATACAACTACCTCGATCAAACCGAGTTTTATGACAATGACATTGAGCCCGCTTACCGCTCACGCATGAACATTCCGTTCCGTTTGCGTGACGAGCGCCTCAATGATGCTTTTTTAAAAGCGGCAGAGGCACGTGGCTTGTTGCAGTTAAAAGGTCATCGCTCTGTGGGCGGCATGCGTGCCAGCATTTACAATGCCATGCCGATTGAAGGCGTTAAAGCGCTGGTTGAATTCATGCAAGCATTCGAAAAAAGTCACTCATAAAACACTTTAATTACTAATTTCAAATGTCTGATTTATTAAAACAATTTAGAGACAAGATTGATGCTATTGATGCGCAGATGCTGGCGCTGGTAAATGCACGCGCTGCGCTTGCACGTGAGATCGGGCATTTAAAAGATGACGGTGTCATTTACCGCCCAGAGCGTGAAGCGCAAATTATTCGGCGCTTGCAAGCGGACAATCAAGGGCCGTTATCGCCTGAGGCCGTGAGCCATATTTTTCGCGCCGTGATGTCCAATTGCCGCGCACTGGAAAAAGAATTATCTATCGCTTTTTTGGGCCCTTTAGGCACCTACAGTGAAGAAGCCGCGCTTAAACAGTTTGGCGAAGGGCGTGGGGCCGTGGTGTGCGGCAGTATTGATGAAGTATTTCGCACGGTAGAAGCGGGCCAGGCCGATTATGGTGTGGTGCCGGTAGAAAACTCTACCGAAGGTGCCGTTGGTATTACGCTTGATTTACTACTTTCCAGTCCGCTGCAAGTGATCAGCGAAGTGACGTTGCCTGTGCATCATTGCTTGTTATCCGCGCAGCAGGATATTCGCCAGATCAGCCATGTGTTTTCTCATGCGCAATCGTTGTCGCAATGCCATGAGTGGTTAAACAAGCACTTGCCGAATGCTGCGCGTGAAGCGGTGACCAGCAATGCACGTGCGGCACAAATGATTCATGAACTGGTGGCGAGCGAAGGCACATTTGCTGCGGCCATTGCCAGCAAGCGTGCCGCTGACTTATTCGACCTGCACATTCTGGCTGAAAATATTGAGGACGACCCTAAAAACACGACGCGCTTTCTCGTACTGGGCAATCACACGGTTGCGCCTTCAGGCCAGGACAAAACATCGTTGGTGATGAGTGCACATAACAAACCTGGTGCCGTTTTAGAGTTACTGGAGCCTTTTTCTCGCCACGGGGTGAGCATGACCAAGCTGGAGTCACGTCCATCACGCCAACACTTGTGGAATTACGTCTTTTTTGTCGATATTGAAGGCCACCAGCAACAGCCATCCGTACAGGCAGCACTCAAAGAGCTGGCCGAGCGCGCTACATTACTCAAAGTGTTGGGTTCTTACCCAGCCGCTATTATTTAGTTGTCTATCATGTCTCATTTATCAGAATTAGCACCAGCCAATATTCGCGCCATTGCGCCGTATCAAGGTGGCAAGCCCATCAGTGAACTGGCCCGTGAAATGGGCCTCAATGAAGCCGATATCGTCAAGCTGGCCTCTAACGAAAATCCGCTGGGCATGAGCCCCAAAGCACAAATGGCGCTCGAAGAAGCCATTTATGACATTGCACGCTATCCTGATGGCAACAGCTTTGCTTTGCGTGATGCTGTAAGCCATAAATATGGCGTGCAACCGGCACAACTTGTGTTTGGCAATGGCTCCAATGATATTTTGGAACTGGCTGCACGTGCTTTTTTGACTGCGGGTGATGAAACGATTTACTCCCAGCATGCGTTTGCCGTGTATCCTCTGGTCACGCAAGCGGTAGGCGCAACCGGTGTCGTGGTGCCTGCGGTTGAATTTGGTCATGACTTACCCGGTTTTTTAAAGGCGATCACGCCAAAAACCAAATTGATTTTTGTGGCTAACCCGAATAACCCAACCGGTACACTCATTAGCAAAACCGATTTAAGCGCTTTTTTACAGCAAGTGCCAAAACATATATTGGTGGTGCTGGATGAAGCTTATGACGAATATTTGTCTTCTGTCGATAAATCTGAGGCGATAGGCTGGCTGACCGAGTTTGAAAACCTGATTATTTCACGTACGTTCTCCAAGGCTTATGGCCTGGCAGGGTTGCGTGTGGGTTTTGGTGTGATGCATGCCACATTGGCTGACTTGATGAACCGTGTGCGCCAACCATTTAATGTGAATAGCCTGGCGCAGGTTGCTGCAACAGTCTCTTTGCAGGATGAAGACTTTGTTGCACGCAGTTATGCGGCTAATCAAGCTGGCATGACACAAGTCACGCAAGGCCTGACGCAACTGGGCCTGAGCTATATTCCCTCTTACGGCAACTTTGTGAGCTTTAAAGTGACCAACGCCAGTGCCGTCAACCAGGCCTTGCTCAAGCAGGGCGTGATTGTGCGGCCGGTGGCCAATTATGAGATGCCGGATTATTTACGCGTCAGCATTGGTTTATTTAGCGAAAATGCACGCTTCTTACAAGTGCTGGAAACGATTTTAACGTCATGACTGTATACGAAAAATTAGCCACCGATGATGTGCGCGTGCTGGAAATTAAACCGCTGGTAAAACCAGCGGAATTAATATCGCGCCTACAAGAAAGCACGGTCAGCACCCAAAACATCCTTAAAACACGCACGGCGATTCACCATATTTTGCATCAAGGCGATGACCGTTTATTGGTGATTGTAGGCCCATGCTCGATTCACGATACCGAAGCCGGTATGGAGTACGCCAAACGTTTGCTGGAGGTGCGTACCCGCCTGGCGGGTGAGTTGTTGATTGTGATGCGCGTGTATTTTGAAAAGCCACGCACCACGGTCGGCTGGAAAGGGCTGATCAACGATCCGCACCTGGATGGTACATACGATATTAATTCGGGTCTGGAAAAAGCCCGCAGATTTTTGCTCGACGTCAACGAAATTGGCATGCCTGCCGCGACTGAGTTCCTGGATGTGGTGTCACCACAATATACCGCTGATTTAGTCAGCTGGGGCGCGATTGGCGCACGCACCACCGAGTCGCAAATTCACCGCGAGTTGGCTTCTGGCTTGTCTTGCCCGGTAGGGTTTAAAAATGGCACCGATGGTGGCGCCAAGGTCGCGATAGATGCCATTAAAACGGCGGCGAGCCCGCATCATTTTTTATCGATGACCAAAGAAGGTGAATCTGCCATCTTTGCCACCAAAGGCAATGAAGATTGCCACGTGATTTTGCGTGGTGGCAAAGCGCCTAATTATGATGCGCAAAGCGTGGCCGCCGTGTGTGACCAACTGGCCGAGGCTGGTCTGGCGCCGGTGCTGATGGTGGATTGCAGTCATGGCAACAGCCAAAAGCAATACAAAAACCAGATTGCGGTGGTAGAAGATGTGGCTAACCAGCTGTCTGCTGGCGATGCGCGCATTATCGGCGTCATGCTAGAGTCACATTTGAACGAGGGCCGCCAGGATCACTCACCTGGTTGCGGCCTCAATTATGGCCAGTCGATTACCGATGCTTGTCTGGGTTGGGATGATTCTGTGTCGGTGCTCGAAACGCTGGCTGCAGCAGTCAAAGCGCGCCGCGAGAAACATGCCGCAGAAGAGTAATTAAAGATTTCATTCAAAGCCGCGCCAGTGAGCGCGGCTTTTTTATGGGTGTTAAGCGCAAACAACCATGCGCTCATGAAAATCATGAGCAGGGAATCATTGTCAGTAGCAGGCTGTTCATGCAACGCATGCGTATGATGCCAGTCTTACTTAACAGACATTGCAAGCTGGCATTCTGCCGGGGCGGCAATGGATGCGGTAGTCACAAACAATTGTTGTATGATGAGGCTTAAAACTCTCCTGCAACCACGAATTAACTGAATTGAATAACGAGCGATTATGCATATACACGTATTAGGGGCTGGGGCTGGCGGTGGCTTTCCACAGTGGAACTGTAATTGTCCAAATTGTGATGGCCTGCGTAAGGGCACCATCAAGGCCAAGCGCCGCACACAATCATCCATTTGTGTCTCCAGCAATGGCGTAGACTGGGTGCTGTTTAATGCCTCGCCTGATGTCTTGCAGCAAATTCAGGAATTCGCCCCTTTGCAACCCGGTCGTGCCGTGCGTGACAGTGGGATTCAGGGCATCGTGCTGATTGATGCTCAAATTGACCACACCACCGGCTTGTTTATGTTGCGTGAAGGCCAGGTCAAACGTGAGATCTACTGCACGAAAATGGTCTATGAAGACCTGACCACCGGTAACCAGATTCTGAATATCCTGGGCCATTACTGCGGCGTTAATCATCATGAGATTGCGATTGACGCTAATGATGTGAGCAATGCGCACAGTTTTGAAATCCCGGGCGTGCCTAATCTGCGGTTTACGGCCGTGGCATTGAAAAGTGCGGCGCCACCATATTCCCCACACCGCAATGATCCGCATCCTGGTGACACCATCGGTGTGTTAATTGAAGAGATTTCTACCGGCAAAAAGTGCTGGTACTCGCCTGGCCTGGCAGAGATTGAGCCACATTTACCACCATTGATGAACCAGGCTGATTGCATCATGGTCGATGGCACGTTTTGGACCAATACTGAAATGTTGGATATGGGTTTGATGACCAAGACCGCGCGCAGTATTGGCCACAATCCACAGTCAGGCCCGGGCGGCATGATAGAAGAATTGGACAAGTTTGGTACGGATAAGCCAGTGCGTAAAGTACTGATTCATATCAATAATACCAACCCGATTTTAAGGGAAGATTCCGCCGAGCGCGCGACACTCAATGCGCACAGCATTGAAGTGGCGTATGACGGTATGGACATCATTCTATAGGAGAAAAAAATGAATGCAGTGACTCAGGCAGCATTGCCATGGACCCGTGAAGAGTTCGAGGCCAAACTTCGCGAAAAAGGGCAGGGCTACCATATTTATCATCCGTTTCATGTGATGATGTATGAAGGTAAATTGACTAAAGAACAATTGCAATGCTGGGTCGCTAATCGTTTTTACTACCAGATCGCGATTCCAATGAAAGATGCGGCGATTTTATCTAATTGCCCAGACAAAGAGGTGCGTAAGCAATGGATAGTACGTATTACCGACCATGATGGCGTCGATGAGCAGATTGGCGGCATTGAAGCCTGGATTAAGCTTGGCGAAGCGGTTGGCTTGACGCGTGAGCAGGTTACTAGTCTGGAACTGGTTTCACCGGGCGTGCGATTCGCCGTAGATGCCTATATTAACTTTGCCAAACAACGGCCCTGGCAAGAAAGCGTCTGCTCCAGCCTGACCGAGTTATTTGCGCCGCATATTCACCAGCAACGCATCAGCTCTTGGCCTAGCATGTATCCCTGGGTGAAAGAAGAAGGCCTGATGTACTTTAAAAAACGCCTGACCGAAGCCAGGCGCGATGTCGAGCAAGGCCTCAGTGTGACGTTGGACTATTTTAGTACCTCACGCGAGATGCAGATGAAAGCGCTGGAGATTTTGCAGTTTAAATTGAATGTGCTGTGGGTAGTTGCAGATTCGATCATGCTCGCAAGCACAGAGATCAAAACAGAAGGCCGTGATTATCTGCGTCAGCCGGTCATTCGCATAGAAAACTAGCGCACCTCAAGATTATTTGAAAGTAAACACATGGAAAATAATATTCAACACGCAGATATTTATGCGATTGCCTTTCACCATCGCTTTCAATGGGAAGAAGCACAGCAGAGCTACGTCATCCTGTTTCCAGAAGGCATGGTGAAGTTACATGGCGGCGCTGGTGAGATTTTAAAGCGTGTGGATGGTAAAGCGAGTGTGGGAGAGATTGTGGCTGAGCTCAAGGCCACTTTTCCAGAGGCAGAAGAGATTGAGAGCGATATTATCGGCATGTTTGACTTGGCTGTTGGTAAAGCCTGGTTACGCAAGGTCAATTAATCCGTCAGGAGAGCATCATGGCACAACTAAATAATGGGGTTGCAGCAAGCGTTACACAGAAGCAGCCGCTATGGTTGCTGGCAGAGGTCACTTACAGATGCCCGCTACATTGTGCGTTTTGTTACAACCCGACCGACTACGACAAGCACACCAAAAATGAATTAACGACTGAGCAATGGATTAGCGCCTTGCGTGACGCCCGTAAAATGGGCGCCATTCAGTTGGGCATTTCTGGTGGCGAGCCGTTGTTGCGCGACGATATTGAAGAGATTGTTTCTGAGGCACACAAGCTGGGTTATTACAGCAACCTGATTACCTCAGGCGTAGGCCTCACAGAAAAACGTATTCAGGCATTTAAAGAAGGCGGTCTCGATCATATCCAGCTCTCCATGCACGATGTGACTGAAGATATCAGTAACTTTATTACCGACACCCGCACCTTCGAGTTAAAGAAAAAAGTCGCGGCCATGATTAAATCGCATGGCTACCCGATGGTGCTCAATGTGGTGATTCACCGTTACAACATTGACCAGGTCGGCAAAATCCTGGAAATGGCGGAAGCATTAGGCGCTGATTATGTGGAGCTTGCGAATACGCAGTACTACGGCTGGAGCCTGGTCAACCGTGATCAGCTGATGCCAACGCGCGAACAGTTAGATCGCGCCGAAGCGGCGACCAATGCGTTCAGGGAGCGTGTGGGCAACAAAATGAAGGTGTTCTTTGTGGTGCCGGATTACTTTGCTGACCGGCCGAAAAAATGCATGAACGGCTGGGGCGAGGTGTTTATGATTGTGACCGCGAATGGCGATGTTTTACCTTGCCATTCAGCACGTGTTTTGCCAGGCATGACGTTCCCTAATGTGCGTGAAAATGGCCTGGAATGGGCCTGGAAAGAGTCACCGGCGTTTACTAAATACCGTGGCATGGACTGGATGAAAGAACCGTGCCGCAGTTGTGATGAAAAAGAAAATGATTTAGGTGGCTGTCGTTGCCAGTCTTATCTGCTCAGCGGTGACGCAGAAATGGCGGACCCGGTGTGCACCAAGTCGCCTAACCGTCATCTGATTGATGAGGCCTTAGTGAATTCACAAAACCCGTTGGTGCGTGAGCAACCGATCATTTTCAGAACAGACAAAAACTCTAAAAAATATGTAGCGGGCGATAAAGAGCGCATTGAGCAGTTTCATGCGTTGCCGTAATTGAGCGCCGCCTGGCCTGAAAGTAGCAGCATCGCGCGCATGGCTGGCTTATAATCCAAAGGTGCCGATTGGCACCTTTGCTTTTTTACAAGGTCGTTCATGTTGATCTCTCGTTCTTCCACGCTCGTGCTGGTTTTAGCCGCATTAGCAGCATTGGCCCCGTTTGCTATTGATACCTATCTGCCAGCCTTTCATGTCATGGCTGCCGAGTTTGGCACCGATGAGCTGGCTATTCAGCAAAGCCTGACCTTTTATTTACTGCCCTATGCCGTGATGACACTGTGTCATGGTGCCATTTCTGATGCGATTGGTCGCATTACCACCATTAAATGGGGCCTAGCTATTTTTGTGTTGGCAAGTTTGGGCTGTGCACTGGCACCCAATGTGCAGACTTTATGGTTATTTCGCGCTTTACAAGGGGTGAGTGGCGGCGCGGGCAACACGGTTGCACGTGCCATGGTGCGCGACTTATTCTCTGGTGCACAGGCGCAACGTGTGATGGCGACGGTGCAATTATTGTTTGGCATTGCGCCAGCGGTTGCCCCCATTCTAGGCGGGCTATTACTGGGCATCCATTGGCAAGCTATTTTTATCTTTTTATCACTCTATGCTGCCGTTGCTTTGTGGATGGCGGTGCGCTATTTGCCAGAAACCATGACTGTAGAAAAACGCATCGTATTCTCGGTGAAAGGCATTGCTGCCACCTATGGCCAAATGCTTAAACACAGGATTTTTCTTGGGCTGATCACTTGCCTGGGGTTGAATTTTTCGGCGTTTTTTATTTATGTGCTGGCGAGCCCGGTGTTTTTGGTCAAACATCTGCATTTAAACAGCCAGCAGTTCGGTTACCTGTTTATTCCCACTGTGACCGGCATGATGCTGGGCTCCTGGATCTCGCGGCATACCGCAGGTAAAGTCGCGCCAGCGCGTATGCTGTCTTGGGCATTTGCCTGGATGGTCTTAATTGCCAGCGCGAATGTTGGCCTGCAGTATTGGGCAGGCACCACTATGCACACAGCCTGGTGGCTGGCAATTTTACCAATTGCCCTGTTTAATGTGGGCATGGCGGCGGCCATGCCAGTGTTGTCGATTGCCGCACTCGATTGCTACGCCACACTGCGCGGCACGGCCGCTTCTGCCCAGGCATTTATGCAAATGCTGTGTTCTACCCTGAGCTCAGCGCTCATCGTGCCTTTGGTCTGGCACTCCACGTTGGCGCTCGCGAGTGCCATGCTGGTGATGACGCTACTGAGTAGCTTGTTATTGCTGTTGGCGCGCAAGCCAACAGCAGTGGTCACCCATTAAGCGCAAGCCGCGAAATATGGGGCATTTACCAACTTCATTACATGTTTGAACGACGACAGCCTGCTTTAAGATGAAACTGTCAATGCCTGCCAAGTTGCAGCAGCATTATTCAGAATCGACAAGGGGAGTCCATCATGGAAATGACCAGAGAAGAAGAAGCACAAAAAGCTTACGTCAAGTTGCTGACCGGGCAGGGCGTGAGTGAACGCGTATTGGTACAGCGCGAGTTCATCATTATTCGAGTCAGTGCATTTTTAAAAGAGATTCCCTGTGATGGCAGCCATTACCGACATGCCGTCGATCGCTTTATTGCCAGTATTGATCCTGCTGAAATTCCGAGTATTTTGCCGGTAATTCGTGAGTTCTTTTCGTTTTGGGTGCGTGATATTAAAGCGATTGCCGCCATGAGCCAGGCCAAGGTGTTTAATGGCAGCACGCCAACGGTCATGGTCACGCAAGATGAGTTATTCAAGCATTGGTATGATTTGGATAAAACCGCGATGACTGGCCATGAAACGCAAGTCATGGATGCTTTTGAGCAAGTCACCCTGGTGCGTGGTTTTGAACCCGCAGTGTTTAAAGAACGCATGCGGATGGCCAAGTGTTTGCTACTGTCGTTACGGCATGTGTCACACAGGCAATCGCACAGTTACCGCCAAATGGTAGATAGAAATCTGCCATTATTTAATGCGCTGGGTTCACAGCACACGTTTCTCAGTGTCGCTCGTGAGTTTTATTATTTTTGGCGCGGTGACATGTTAAAACCGCAAACATTCAGAGCGCCAGCAATGCCCGCACGCGAAATGGCGATGGCCGCATAGGCTCTTGTGAGTCAGGCAGCCTCAGCTGCCAGCAGATTAAAAACGCCAGCCTTAGCGCTGGCGAATTTTTTGCATGATTAATGCAGAGAGCTCTTCAATGGAGCGGCTGGTGGAGTCAGCCCACGGAATGCCAGCACTGCGCATCATGCCTTCCGCAATTTCAATTTCCTTGCGGCAGTTATCTAGTGAAGCGTAAAAGCTATCAGGACGGCGCTCGTTGCGCACCGAGTGCAAGCGCTCAGCTTTAATCGTCAAGCCAAAAATTTTGTCTATGTTTTTTTGCAACGCGAGCGGTAGCGCTCCCCGTTCAAAGTCTTCAGGAATCAACGGATAGTTGGCGGCCTTGATGCCGAACTGCATGGCCAGGTAAATACTGGTGGGTGTTTTACCGCAGCGCGACACACCAATCAAAATCACTTCGGCCTCATCCAATCCGGAGTTTGTCATGCCGTCATCATGGTTAAGCGTAAAATTAATCGCTTCCATCCGCTCATGGTAGCTATTGCCCATTGCGCTGTAGGCAATGCTGGCGCCGGTTAATGGCTCTTGGTTGAGCTCTGAGCCTAATGGATAAATAAAACGGTGGAATAAGTCAATAAAGTAGGCGTTTGCCTGCTTGAGGTGATTGCGGTGTTCGCCATTACCAACCGACATAATGACAATCGGGCGAATGCCGTCTTGATCGGCCACTTTCTGGATGTGCTCAAAAGCAGCTTGTACCTTCTCGTCGTTGTCCGTAAAGGGCAGGCGAGTGGTGGTAAATTTAGTATTCGGAAAATGTTCCAGCAGTTTGCTCAAGGCGCCAGCTGTAATCCCCGTGCCATCAGAAATAATAAAAACAGAACGGTGATTCATCGTAACGCCTTGAGTGAGTTGCTAAAAGTGATTTTCTGCGCTTATTTCTTGGTCAGGCGCTGCCAGGTGGCAACCACTGTATCTGGGTTGAGTGACACGGATTGAATGCCCTCGGCCACCAGCCATTCGGCAAAGTCTTCGTGGTCAGAAGGGCCCTGGCCACAAATGCCCACGTATTTGCCCAAGCGGTTACAGGTGCTAATCGCCATTTTAAGCAATACTTTCACCGCGTCATTACGCTCGTCAAAACCGTCAGCCAAAATGCCGGAGTCGCGGTCCATGCCCAAGGTCAGCTGAGTCAGGTCATTAGAGCCGATTGAGAAGCCATCGAAGTACTCCAGGAACTGTTCAGCCAGCAGCGCATTGGCCGGGATTTCACACATCATGATCAGGCGCAGGCCATTTTCACCACGTTTGAGGCCGTTTTCAGCCATGATTTCAGTCACGGCGCGCGCTTCTTCCAGCGTACGTACAAATGGAATCATCAACTCAACGTTGGCCAAGCCCAGTTCATCACGTACTTTTTTCATGGCTTGGCACTCCATGGCAAAACACTCTTTAAAGTCTTCTGCCATATAACGTGCCGCACCACGGAAACCAATCATCGGGTTTTCTTCGTCCGGCTCGTAAATGTCACCGCCAACCAGTTTTTTGTACTCATTAGACTTGAAGTCTGAGGTACGCACAATCACTGGTTTTGGGTAGAAAGCGGCAGCAATGGTGGCAACACCTTCAGCTACTTTATCAATGTAGAACTGTTTTGGGTTGGCATAGCCACGTGCACGGTTTTTGATCGTGGCTTGTATGGTGGCTGGCATCGCATCAACATTCAAAATGGCTTTCGGGTGAATGCCAACCATGTTGTTAATCACAAACTCCAAACGGGCCAGGCCAACACCATCGTTTGGTGTCTGGGCGAATGTAAACGCCATGTCCGGGTTGCCAACGTTCATCATGATCTTGCAAGGCGGTTTTGCCAGTGCACTATTTGATTGCGTAGAAATTTCGTAATCCAGTGCGCCATGGTAAACAAAACCAGTTTCACCTTCTGCACAAGAAACCGTCACCATTTCGCCGTCGCGCAGCAAGTCTGTCGCATTCACTGAACCCACAATCGCCGGGATACCTAACTCTCGCGCAATAATCGCCGCGTGACAAGTACGGCCGCCACGGTTGGTCACTAAAGCACTTGCGCGTTTCATGACAGGCTCCCAGTTAGGGTCAGTCATGTCAGCGACCAATACATCGCCTGGTTGTACTTCATGCATATCAGCCGGATCCAGCACGATACGTACCGGGCCCACGCCCACTTTTTGCGTCACGGCACGGCCAGCAACCACAGGCACTGCAGAGTGTTTTTGCAGTTTGAAGGTTTCAGTGATGTTTTTAGCGGCTTCTTGTGATTTCACAGTTTCAGGACGCGCTTGCAAGATATACAGCTTGCTATCCAAACCGTTTTTACCCCACTCAATATCCATCGGGCAGCCATAGTGCTGCTCAATGGTCATGGCGTAGCCAGCCAGCTCCAGAATGTCGGCATCAGTCAGCGAGTAGCGATTGCTCTCTGCTGGGTCAACGTCAATCGTATGGGTGGACTTACCTGCCTGAGTGGCGTCAGAAAACACCATTTTAATCAGTTTTGAGCCCATGGTACGGCGCACAATCGCCGGTTTGCCTTGCGCCAGCAATGGCTTGTGCACATAAAACTCATCCGGGTTCACAGCGCCTTGCACCACGGTTTCACCCAAACCATAAGAGGAGGTGATAAAGGCAACATCGCGGTGACCAGATTCAGTATCAATGGTAAACATCACACCGGCACAGCCAATGTCGGAACGCACCATTTGCTGTACACCTGCAGATAACGCCACATCGGCGTGTACAAAGCCTTTGTGTACGCGGTAGGAAATCGCACGGTCGTTATATAAAGAAGCAAACACCTCTTTAATGGCGTGGTTAATATTGTCCAGGCCGTGGATATTCAGAAAAGATTCTTGCTGACCAGCAAAAGACGCATCTGGCAAATCTTCTGCGGTTGCAGAAGAGCGCACAGCAAAGGTCGTGCCTTGTGCTGACTTTTCAATCAGCTTGGCATAGCTTTCAGCAATCGCAGTTTGCAGTGCTGCTGGAAACTCGGCTTCCATAATCCACTGGCGAATTTGCGAACCAACGCGCGCCAACTCCTGCGTATCGTCAGCATTTAATTTGTCGAGCAAGTCATTGATTTTGTTGTTCAATCCACCTTGCGCCAAAAATTCACGATAAGCATCTGCAGTGGTCGCAAAACCGGTAGGCACGCGTACCCCCTTGGCAGTGAGCTGAGAAATCATTTCGCCCAGAGAAGCGTTTTTGCCCCCCACAGACGGTACATCGGTGTTTCTTAGATTCTCAAATGGAATAACATGACTTACCATATAAAACCCTTAATTATTTAAAACTGGTGATAATCTATCGCGGAATGCAACGGATTGAATTCGATAAATAGAGGCTGTCTGCCTGACATGGTCTGATTATAGAATGACTTTTATAACGGCCATTATGCCAAAATCATGTTTTAATGTCACGTCGCCTTGAGGGTGGTAATTCATTTTTTTTAGCATCAATATCATAAAACGTCATGAATGCAGTCATTCCCGCAAAACGCACGGCCAGTGTGACCACTTATGGTCGCCTGCATCTCGGTTTTTTTAACTTAAGTCAGCAGGCTCCGCGTCAGTTTGGCAGCGTTGGGGTTGCCATTGATGCTTTTCAAACATCACTCAGCCTCTCGGCTGGGCCGCAACAGCTGCCGCTCGACCCATGGGCCGCAGCCATATTACAACGTCATTTGGCTGCTTGTGATCTGCAAACAGCATTCAACGTCACCATTGAGCAGGCGATTCCGCGTCATGGCGGCCTCGGTTCAGGCACGCAAATGGCGCTGGCGCTGGGTGCGGCAGTCAATTGTCTGTTGGACAGGCCGATGACCGCAAGTGGTATTGCCTCGATTCACCAGCGTGGCGCCCGCTCAGGCATAGGCATTGCTACTTTTGAACATGGCGGGTTGGTGATAGATGGTGGCCGCGGCACACACACGGTGGTGCCGCCTATGCTGGCGCGTCATGCATTCCCGGCCGACTGGCACTTTTTACTCATTATTGATCATAGCCGCGCTGGCTTGCATGGTCAGGGTGAAAAAACAGCATTTAAGCAATTGGCACCACCATCAGTGGCTGCCACCCAAATGATGCAGCAACAATTACTGAGCCAAGGCTTGCCTGCATTAATCGAGCAAGACTTTACCGGGTTTAGCCAGTTTCTTGGTGACTTGCAAACCTACAACGCTGATTATTTTGCGCCCGCACAAGGCGGCCCTTATGCCAGTAAAGCCGTGGCAGTCATCTTGCACAGCTTGAAACAGCAAGGGCATGCCGGCGTCGGGCAAACTTCGTGGGGGCCGACGGGATTTGTGTTATTGCCATCGCGTGCAGAAGCAGTGGCAATACAAATGCAATTACTTAAGCAATATGCTGAGCAGCCAGTGCTAGGCTTCGTCGTGACAGCGGCAATCAATCAGCCGGCAACAATCAAGGTAGAAGATGTCGTAAATTAAAACTTTTTAAGATAATTTTGAAAAGTTATGATTTTCACGGTCTACTCTTTATTTTGAACTGCTCTGGAAGTGTGTATATTGGCTGAAGGTATTATTAACGAACGGTTCCGGGGGGAATAATGAAAAAAACCAGTATTATGCATTTGTTTACAGCAGCAAAGAATGCCAGTCCATTTGATGTGAATATGGCTTTCGATGCGGGCTACGAAAAAATTATTTCTTACACCGATGTGACCTTGAATGAAATCGTGGCATTGACCCAGGATGCGATTTTCTCCCGTAGCCCTAGCGGTTTAAAACAGCAAGCCTTATTTTTTGGCGGTCGCGATATTCAAGTCGCACTTGAAATGCAAAAACAGGCACGTAGTGCCATGTTTAAGCCATTTGAATGCCACACATTTTCTGACCCTTCGGGCGCATTTACCACCGCAGCAGCCATGTTAGCTAAGGTGGATTTCTATTTGCAAAAGTCTGGCAGCGGGCTGGGTAAAGAAAAAATAGCCATTTTTGGCGCCAGCGGTACGGTTGGTTCCACTGCCGCGTTAATTGCTGCGCGGCAAGGCTCTACCGTATTTATGGTAGCGCATGCCGGTGTAGAAAGCATGCAGGCTTATGTGGATAAATTATCCAGCAGCTATGGTGTGAGTCTTCAAGTGGTCGATGGCAGCACAGAGGCCGCCAAAATCGCCGTCTTAAATGAAGCAACCGTCGCGTTGTGTGCAACGCCCGCCGGCATTCGCGTGCTTGAGGTCGCTCAATTTGCTAACTCCAAAACACTTAAAGTGGTGGCCGATGTGAACGCTGTACCACCGTCAGGCATTGAGGGCGTGGATACGTTTTCTAATGGCGGCTTGATTGAAGGCACGCAGGTGGCAGGGTTTGGTGCGCTGGCGATTGGTCAATTAAAGTATGTGACACAGAATAAATTGCTGGAGCAAATGCTGCAAAGCGAAAGCCCAATGCATATTGATTACCATCAGGCGTATGAGTATGCCTGTGCCCACGTAGAATAAGGTCATTTTTGCGGCTGGCAATCTTGTCACAGAGTGCGCGTGTCTATAGTCAGATCGCGCAACAAGAGGGATTTAGTGTATTGGCGGTAGATGCGTTTGCGGATGCTGATACACGGCAAGCCGCACAACAGGTGTATCAATGGCCTGGCCTATGCGAACAGGATGCTGGCGATCATCTGCCCGAGTTGTTTGAAGTATTGGATGCGTTTGCGCCAGATGCGGTATTGGTTGGTTCAGGCTTTGAAGCGAATCAAGCAGGCTATGCCGCCTTGTTTGCGCGTTATAAGCTACTTGGCAATACGCCTGAAACGGTTGGTCGCGTTAAACACCCGTCCTTGTTAAAAGCCTGTTGTGATGCACATCAAGTGCCGTCGCCGCCGATTGCTGAAACCAAGCCATCGACAGGTCAGTGGCTATACAAGCAGGCAGGGCAGTGCGGTGGCCATCATGTGCAACACTGGCAAGCGGTAACAGATGCCGTGGCTGATGGTTACTGGCAAGTATTTAAGCCTGGGCAAGCGGTGGGCATGTTGTTTTTGGCGCATGGTCAGACCGTTACCTTGGTTGGCGTGCATGTGCTCAGGCAACATGCACATAGTTATGCTTATGCCGGTGCCACGCGCTTGCATGATGATGCGTTGTATCGCGCGGCAAACAAGCTGCTACAGACGTTGGTGCCTGCATTAGGGCTGGTTGGGATCAACAGTATCGATGCCATTTGGCATGAGCATGTTTTGCATGTGATAGAAGTGAACCCCAGGCTCAGCGCCAGCATGCGTTTATATGTGGATTTGCCGTTGATACAAGCGCATATTGCCTGCTACCAACATGCGGGTTTGCCGTTGTTATCGCAGCCAGCTGCTTATGCCAGCCATTGCATCGTTTATGCAAGGCAAGTAATAGATGTCAGCCAGTTAAGCTTTCCAGACTGGCTGGAAGATCGGCCTAGTGGCGGCAGCATTGCCGCCGGGCAGCCCGTTTGCAGTATCTATGCAGAAGGGGATTCAGCGCGCGAAGTGCAGTTAGCTTTGTGGGATAAAAAAACACGATTAGAAACATTATGGGGGACTTATGTCTGTGACCGCATCGAATTCAACATCCATTAGCGTACAACAATACAGCGCACCACTGGTGGCCGAACTGATTGCCAATGCGCCAGCTTTAGGTTGCGCCGTGTCTACGCACGAAAGTGGCGCGACCATTGTTGATGCCGGGATTCAAGTACCAGGTGGCCTGGAAGCTGGCCGTATTATCTCCGAGATTTGTATGGGTGGGCTTGGTAGTGTGGCCTTGCGCCATGTGCCACAATTTGCCAACTGGCCTCTGAGTGTGGTGGTGACCGCTAAACAACCGGTGATCGCCTGCTTGGGCAGCCAATATGCAGGCTGGGCCTTATCACACGAAAAGTTCTTTTCACTCGGTAGCGGCCCGGCGCGCGCCATCGCTCAACGTGAAGAAGTCTTTAAAGACATTAACTATAGTGACAAAGGTGAGCAAACCGTTTTAGTGCTGGAAACCGATAAAGTGCCGCCAGTGCAAGTGATTGAAAAAGTCGCCAGAGACACCGGTTTGCCAGCGAATAAGCTGACCTTTATTTTAACGCCTACCCGTAGTGTCGCAGGCTCACTGCAGGTGACCGCGCGCGTGCTGGAGGTTGCTTTGCACAAATGCCATACCCTGCATTTTGATTTAAATGCGATTGTCGATGGCTATGGTGTCGCGCCAGTGCCTGCACCCTCACCAGACTTTATTGTCGGCATGGGCCGTACCAATGATGCGATTTTGTTTGGCGGGTTTGTGCAGTTGTTCGTCAATGCTGACGACGCTGCTGCTGAACAATTAGCAACACAATTACCTTCTTCTGCGTCTAAAGACTATGGCCGCCCATTTGCCGAGGTGTTTAAAGCGGTGAATATGGACTTTTACCAGATTGATCCTATGTTGTTCTCACCTGCTAAAGTCAGCGTCACCAACCTCAAGTCTGGTAAAACATTCTTTGCCGGAAAATTTAATGAAGACCTTTTAAATCAATCTTTTGGTGGATAAATTTAAAGCTTCACTGTAATAATAAAAACGCGGGATTACATGCATCTGATGCCATGTGCCCGCGTTATTTTTTAGAAATTGTCTTATGCAAGTGGTTCCTATTTTTACTGACGAAGTCGCCCAGGCCGGTGGCTGGCATGGCCAAAGCTTGGCGCAAGCCTTTGCGCGACGTGGCTGGCAAGCATTGATGGTGTCACTCGATAGTTGCTTCGTCAGCATCGTGCAGCAATCGGTACAAGTCCATATCCCCGGATTGTCGCAAGCCGCATCCATGGCCTTTGTACGCGGCGTGGCGGCGGGGACAACACAGCAAATCATCACCCGCATGAACCTATTGCATACCTTGCAACGCCAGGGTATGACCATTTACAACCATGCGCGGGCGATTGAAACCACGGTAGATAAAGGCCTCACCAGCCAGTTGCTGGCAGAGCAGGGTGTGGCGACGCCGGATACCTGGGTGTGCGAGCACCGTGGCGTGGCGCACGAGCTGATGCAGCAGGCGCTGGATGCCGGAAAAACACTGGTAATTAAGCCGCTGTTTGGTTCACAAGGCAAAGGCGTGCGGCTAATAGAGCAACGCGAACAGTTTGCACTACCGCATGATCCGTTTGTGGATGGCGTCTATTATCTGCAAGAGAAAATTGACTGCGGCCCCTATCAACATGATTACCGCGTGTTTGTGGTGCGCGGTGAGCCGCTTGCAGTCATGAAGCGCCAAGGTGACACCTGGTTGCATAACGTGGCGCGTGGTGCACGCTGCAGCGCCTGTGATGAAGTGGATGTAGCCGAGATTGGCGTTAAAGCCGCACAAGCGATTGGCATTGATTATGCCGGCGTGGATGTCATGCGCGATAAACATGGCAAATTATGGGTGATCGAAGTCAACAGTATTCCGGCTTGGCGCGGCCTGCAAAGCATCACCCAGTTTGAAATTGCCGATGTGTTGGTGGATGATTTGCTGCGATTAACCAATGATGCGAAAGGCCACGCATGAGTGCGCTGCTACAACAGGCTTATCTGCAAGCCTGCCTGGCAGAACTGGAAGCACTCAAGCCGGGCAATGTGCATGTGTTTGCGGATGGCCATGGCATGGTCGTGCAAGACTTTATCCATAGTGCAGAAGTCTCAGCGCCTGCATTATGTGACGATCAGCTATTCGGCAGCCGCACACTGGGCCAACGCATTTTGCATGCCTTGCAAGCCACCCATGCCAAAGTTGGCTGCAATACGAATTTAGGCATGATTCTGCTGGCTGCGCCCGTCGTGCAAGCCTGCCTGCAATACCCGGAGCAGCCACTTAAAGCCAGTTTGCAACAAGTGCTGCAACACACCACCGTAGACGATGCAGCCCAAGTGTATGCGGGAATCCGCCTGGTCAGCCCGGCAGGCATGGGCCAGCGTGACGAGCATGATGTGACACAAGCACCACAAATTACTTTGCTGGCCGCCATGCAATTAGCCAGTGCGCATGACATGGTCGCGCGTCAGTATGTGGATGGCTATGCGAGTATTTTTTCGGTCGCCATGCCGCTCTACAATGATTGCGAACAGCGCTGGCAACGGCCCGCTTGGGCACTGACAGCGGTTTATTTGCACTGGCTATCAACCTTAGCAGACAGTCACATTGCCAGAAAATACGGCGAGGCCAAGGCGGCAGAAATTCAACAGGCCGCCAGCGTACATTTTCAGGCGTTTATCACCCAAGAAAACCCCAAGCACTACCTGCCCGAGTTGCTCAAATGGGATCAGTCACTCAAGCAGGCACGGATTAACCCTGGCACCAGTGCCGACCTCACTGTAATCACCGCCATGCTGACATCATTGAGCAAAAGCCTTCCTGCAGCATTCGCTTAAGCCCACCGGCGAGCTGAGGTATACTGTCACGCTTTAGCAGCCTATATATTCAGGAGGGCATCATGACCGACCAGGTACTCACCGAGCAGCAAATTCAACAGCATTTTTCTGAGTCTTTACCGCACTGGGTGTATGAGGACGGCTGGATCCGCCGTAAATATAAAACCAATAGCTGGAAAGGCACACTGATGGTGGTTAACACCGTTGGTCATCTGGCAGAAGCCGCCTGGCATCACCCAGATTTAACCGTGTCTTATGCGTTTGTGATTGTCAAACTGTGCACCCACAGTGCCAAAGGCATCACCATGAAAGACATCGAGCTCGCGCGCAAAATTGAAGAAGTGGTGCAATGGCAACCGCAATTGCAGGCAGGTTCTGCACTTGAAGGCACGCCACAGGATGATCTGCGCTTCAGTTACGTCAAGCACGACGCATCAAAGCCAGCCTAAATAAGTTGTTCTTTTTAGTTTAGCTGCAATGGTATGAGTATCAATAGTCATGCGGGCTTGCCGCCGGCAATCTTTTTAATGGGCCCCACTGCCAGCGGCAAAACGGCGGCCACCATTGCGTTAACCCAGCGCTTCCCGGTCGATATTATCAGCGTCGACTCGGCGCTGGTCTATCGCGGCATGGATATCGGCACCGCCAAGCCAGACACTGAAACATTGCGCCAGGCACCACATCACTTAATAGACCTCATTTCACCGCTAGAGCAATACTCCGCGGCACAGTTTGCCAAAGATGCCTTGGCGTTGATGCATGCAGCAACAGCCAATGGCCGCATCCCCGTGCTGGTCGGTGGTACCATGCTGTACTTCAATGCCTTGCAGCATGGCCTGAGTGATCTACCAGAAGCCGATACCGCCATCCGCGCCCAAATTGAAGCAGAGGCCAATGCATTAGGCTGGCCTGCCATGCATGCGCAATTAGCCAGCATAGACCCCGCAGTGGCCGCCAAGATACACACCACCGACTCCCAGCGCATTGAGCGCGCATTAGAGGTTTACCGCATTAGCGGCAAACCCATGAGCGTGTTACGCGCACAATCGCAAAAAGTATCGCTGCCGTTCAATATTCTTAAACTCGCCCTCATGCCAAGCGACCGCAGCGTCTTGCATCAACGCATTGCCGAGCGTTTTCAACTCATGCTCCAACACGGTTTTATTGATGAGGTAAAAAGGTTGTTGATTGAGTATCCGCAGTTGACCGTGGAAAGCCCCAGCATGCGCTGCGTTGGTTACCGCCAGGCACTGCAACATCTGCATGGCGAGATCGACTTACCCACCCTGGGCGAACATGGGGTATACGCCACGCGCCAGCTCGCCAAACGCCAGCTCACCTGGCTACGCGGCATGGACGATGTGCAGGCACTGGATTGCCTGCGTGCGGATTGGGTAGATGAGGCAATCAGCCTCATTCAACAACATGCGCAGATATAAAAAAACCGGACATTGTCCGGTTTTTCTTTTGCATGCTAATTTGCGCCGGGATTAATAAGCGCCATCCTGACCAACAATCGTTAACCAGGCCGTTTTAGCCACAATCAACATATCCAGACGTGGGCTCCAGTTGCGTAAATACTCTAAGTCGTAATGCACACGCTGCTCCATTTTCTCCAGCGTGTCAGTTTCGCCACGGAAGCCATTGACCTGCGCCCAGCCGGTAATGCCAGGTTTCACCTTGTGGCGCACCATGTAGCCTTTAATCAGCTTGCGATACTCCTCGTTGTGCGCCACGGCATGCGGACGCGGGCCGACCACGCTCATACGGCCTTGCAGCACATTAATAAACTGCGGCAGCTCGTCCAATGACGATTTGCGTAAAAAAGCACCCAATGGCGTAATGCGCTGATCATTCCTGGTCGCTTGTGTCACCGTGCCACCATCTTCAGTCACCGTCATCGAGCGGAACTTATATACCAAAATTTCCTGGCCATCCAATCCATAACGACGTTGCTTGAAGATAATCGGGCCGGGGGAGGTGAGTTTCACCCCCAAGGCAACCGCGATCAAAATAGGTGAAATCAAGATCAGCACAAACAACGAGAACAAGATATCAGCCGTCCGTTTAATCAGGCCATCTACGCCAGTAAATGGCGTTTCACACACAGACACAACAGGGATGCCGTTCACGTCTGAGACACGGCCTTGAATCAAGTCAGTGACAAAAATATCAGGGACAAAGTAAATAGAGGCCGTCGTATCTTTCAAGTCATCAAGTAATTTCAAAATACGAGGATGGCTGGACATTGGCAACGCAATATAGATAGTATGAATTTGATGATTTTTGCAGTAGGCAGGAATATCCGTCAGTGCACCTAAAATTTCAAAACCGTGGTCTTGTGGTGCACGTTCCGGCGCACGATCTTCAAAGAAGCCCAATACTGAAACCCGGCTGTATTCATCGGCCAGCAAATTATTTGCCACAGCCAGGCCTTGTTCATTCAGGCCGATAATCACTGCGTTTTTGACCGGCCCTTGCAAGTTGATAAAGACTGGTGACAGCTCTTTGAGTGCGGTTAACGCCAGAATTTGCGCAATCGGCGTACCAATGAGCCAGGCGTAAACAATTTCCGGCGTATATAACGTGATGTAGCCAGTGATGCGAGCAAAAATCAGCACCATGCCAGCTAATAATATCCACTGAAAAATAACATCACGCGCCATTTTCCAAAAACCCAAACGAATTTTGGCACCACTTGGAAACGTGACTGAAAATAAGAGGATGGAGGTAAAAAAGATAGAGATAGGGATTCTATCTTCGAAATAAATAAAAATGCCCCACATAAAAAACACTAAAACGAGGGGCTCTACAATGGACTCTATGAAATAAAGAGGGCTTCTAGGCCCAGAAGATAATCCTGAGATGGTTCTAATTGGCGGTCTGATAGTTTTTTTCATAGATTACTTATTTCTATATACCGCCCGAGTTTAACCAAATTAATGCTTAACGGCAATCGGGGCGTGGCAGTCTGCGTACAATCAGCATGTCACAAAACTATCTTGAAGTTGGCGTAAACTCGGCAACTGATTTAATAATTCTCATTGCATCTGTTAAAAAGTTAAATTTTGGTAGCAATAAATGTATGTTTACAGGTTAGAATGTAATTCAAACATCATATTTTCTATTGCTTAAAATACATGTCATCTCGCAAGCAATCCCCCAAAGTAAACATTAAACGACCCATCCGCTGTTGGCTTGCGTTAACGCTAAGTGCTTTGCCATTTTGTGTGATGGCAGATGAGTTCGATACTGTGCAATTCAGTGCTTCAATCAATAGAGCCTATGATGACAATTTATTCAGAGTCAAAAATAACGAAACCTCTGACCAGATTACAACCTCAACGGTAGGGGTTAAACTCGATAAAACATATTCACTTCAACGATTCATTGTTGATGTCTCCTATGTAGACTATAAGTATCAGACAAATGATTTTTTGGATTTTGAAGCCCTCAATTACGACGCGAAATGGTTATGGTCACTCACGCCATCTTTAACCGGTAACTTGTCCACGAGCCAAAACAAAACGTTAAATGGTTTTAGTGATTTTCGGCTATTTACACAAAACATCAGAACCACAGATGTTAGTCAATTTAGAGCGGAATACTCACCCTATAAAGTATGGGCGCTCATTGCAGGGTTAACCGAAACAGATGTTAAAAACAGCCAAACTTTTAATGCAGTTGCTGAATATAATGCCACTGCCTTTGATTATGGTGCTCGTTACAACTTCTCATCCGGGAGTAATTTAAGTTTTCTTGGGCATAAACGTAATGGTCAGTTTCAGCGAGCGCTAAACCCGTCTTTTCTTTTTGACAATGGGTTTAGTGAGGACGAATATGAGTTCGACTTTGTTTTAAAACCAACAGGCAAAAGCAACTTGAGTAGTAAGTTAGCGCATTTGTCACGCGAGTACGATAATTTCACAGTGCGAAATTATGATGTCTGGATAGGCTATATAAAATATGATTTGCTTTTGACTGGTAAAGTGAGAGCCAACCTCGACTTGGCGCGTACTGCGAGCCCTTTTGAAACAAATTACAGTACTTATAGTGTGATTGACTCCGCTAGCCTTGGCGTGAGTTACGCTTATTCGGATAAGCTTACTTTTATATTGAACGGGCGACTTGCGCAGCGTGATTTCAGACAAGCAGTTTCTGCCAGTGCAGCGAAAAGAGACGATGACGAACAGAGTGTATCCGTATCAGCCACATGGCGACCTATCAAAAATATTGGCCTGACCTTGAGCTCTATTAAGTCAAGCAGAAATGCAAGCTCAGCTTACAACAACTTCGACTATGATGATGTGACAACCAGTGTGATGGTTGATTTGAAAATTTGATGATATTGACTACTTGCTGCTTTATTCCTGGAAAAGTTAATGTTGCGGATTTCTAAACTGGTGTTGATTGTGATGACGCTCAATGCGTGCCACAAAGGCAATGACAGTTTAGAATCTCAAGTGCTGGCCAAAGTGAATGGTGATGAAGTCACTGTTGAGCAATTGCATGCAGAGATGTCGAAAATTTCGCCGAGTTTGGAGAGCGCTGAGGCGGCAAAAAAAATGCTGGCCAGCCTTATTGATAGGCAGCTTCTGGTGCAAGAGGCTTTAAAGTTTAATTTGGACCGGGCTCCAGAGGTAATTCAGGCGATAGAATCCTCCAAGGCACAGATTTATGCACAGGCATATATGGCCAAAAAACTTGCAAAATTAGAGGCCGTTTCTGACGATGAGGTAGAGGGATTTGTAAGTAACCATCCTGACATGTTTAAACATCGCAAGTTGTTTAAAACCATAGATGTTGCGTTTACGAATGACGGCTTGCGTCTTGATGTAGAATCAATGGAGCGTCATATCACCACGCTTGAATCTCTTGAAACCGAGCTTCGTGCAAAAAATATTGTGTATGATAAGAGTAATAGCCAGTTCTTAACAGATAGACTCCCGCTAGACATCCTGCCTAGGATCAGTCATTTAAAACAAGGTGATTTATTGTTTGTGCACAATGATCACAGTATTGTCGTTAAATCGATTGACAGTATTTTAGATAGGCCGTTGTCCAATGCGTTAGCGATGTCTGCTGCTAGAAAGCTTTTAACTCAGCAGAAAAAACAAGCGTTTATTAAAAAAGAAATCGCCCGCTTGCAGCAGCTGTCAACTATTAAAGTATTTAATGACAAAGTGGATATGCAGTTTCATTAAATTAAATTTTTAACGCTCAATTAATGTTGCGTAAAAATTGCCGTAATAAATAAATTATTAAATTCAAATTGCGAAAAGAGTTCATCGTTTATGACACAGTTTTTTAAGTATTTAGTAGCCGGGCTTATATTTACATTAAGTTCATTAGCGCATGCTGACTACACCCTAGGTGCAGGCGATTATGTCAAAGTGATCGTCTATGGTGATGCTGAGTTAACACGAGAAACGCGTGTGTCAGAAGATGGTGTGTTAACGATGCCTCTGATTGGCGAAGTTAAAGTTGGTGGGCTGACAACCATAGAGAGTGAAAAGCGCATTGCTGAGCAGCTTAAACGTGGCGGTTTTATCGCGAATCCGCAGGTGTCTTTGTTGGTGCTTGAGTTTATGAGTAAAACAGTTTCTGTGCTGGGCGGCGTACCTAAGCCAGGCCGTTACCCAGTGACCAGACCAACGGATGTGAAAGATATTCTGGCAGAAGCAGGTGGCTTGGTGCCCGATGCCTCTGAAATTATTACGGTTGTTCGTGGTGATAAACGTAGTGAATACGACTTGAATGAAGTGATTGAGCGTCGTAACTTGAATGATCAGGATATTCGTCTTTTGGGTGGTGAAACTATCTATGTCAGCACGCGCGATGTTGCTGTCACGGGTCAAGTGTTACGTCCAGGTAAATATGGTATTCAAGGTGGTTTACGCAAGATTAGTGATTTCGTTGCTTTGGCTGGAGGCTCTACAGAGTTAGCCGCCGAAACACTTTACTTTACAACTCAACGATCAGGTACCGCCGTCACTCAAGAAGTGAATATTGACGAACTTTTTAGATCACCAGCGAGTGCCGTTAATAAAGACCTGTTACCAGGTGATGTCATCTATGTGCCTAAAGCTCCGCAGGTTTATGTATACGGAGAGGTGCAACGCCCTAGCATGTATAAAATTGATAAAAACATGACCGTCATGCAAGCAATTGCCAAAGCGGGTGGGTTGACTATTCGCGGCACACAGCGCTCTGTTAAGCTACATAGAAAAAATGCTGAAGGTTCAGTTGTGAAGCAAACGCCTGATTTAACAGCTATTTTGCAAGACGAAGATGTGCTGTTTATTGAAGAAAGTTTGCTGTAATTTAAAGGGTTGACCATGAATTTTACTCAGTTAGTGCTGATCTTAAAGGCACGTTATAAAATGATCTTGCTGGTATCGGTCATCACATTGCTGACTGCAAGTGTCGTCAGTTTGTTATTTCCCAAAAGCTACAAAGCAGCAACCAGAGTTATTTTGAATTACAAAGGGGTTGATCCTGTTACTGGCATGGCAATGCCGGCGCAGTTAATGCCAGGTTATATGGCAACCCAAGTCGATATTATCCAGAGTAAAAATGTGACGTTGGATGTGATTAAACGATTACATTTAGCTGAAGTAAAATCTTTGCAGGAACAGTTTGCGCAGGCAACGTCAGGCAAGCAAGCGGATATCAACGAGTGGCTTGCTGATTTGTTGCAACAAAAATTGATGATTTTGCCCTCCAAAGAGAGTAGCGTCATTAGTATCGGCTATAAAGGGGTCGATCCTGTATTTGCCGCCACCATGGCTAATGCATTTTCTGAGTCTTATATCAATTTAAGCTTGAAGTTGAAAATTGATCCTGCCATCAAGGCATCACAGTACCTGTCCGAGCAGACAAAAGTATTACGTGAAAACGTACAACAGGCCCAAGATAAACTGGCTGAGTATCAACAAAAGCATGGTTTAACCAGCATTCAGGATTCATTTGATGTTGAAAGCTCAAAGCTAAGAGACTTGTCAACGCAATACAGCATGGCTCAGTCTCAATCTATTGATGCTAATTCTCGTCGTAATGATGCCTCAAAAAATATGAGTGACTCACCAGATGTGGCGCAAAATCCTGTGATTCAAAATATGCGTATGAGCCTGATTACTGCCGAATCCAAGCTTGCCGAAATGGGCCAGCGATACAGTAAAAATCACCCGATGTACATTGCAGCAGAAGCTGAGGTTAACAAAATCAAAAGCCAGCTGAATACAGAAATTGATCGTACAGTAGTGAGTTTGGGCAATAGCGCCAATATTAATTCACAACGATTGAGTGATTTGAGATTTCAACTCGAAAAGCAGAAGCAAAAAGTGCTTGATCTCAATAGATTCAGATCTGATTTCTCTATTCTAGAAAAAGAAGTGCAGATTGCCCAAAACGCGCTCGAGTCTGTGAATAACCGCTTTAGCCAAACGGCTCTGGAAGGTCAATCCACTCAAGGCGATATTTCCATCCTTGAAACAGCTGTGCCGCCACTGGAGCCAAGCAACCCGAGCTTGCTTCTGATTGCACCATTTTCGCTGTTCATTGGTGCCTTGCTTGGTTGTCTGTTCGCATTGCTTGCCGAGATGCTTGATCGTCGAATTCGCAGTAAAGACGACATTCTGGCATTGGGTGAAATTCCAGTGTTCGAATATACCCTCAAGTCAGTCTAGTTTTATAGCTGCACTCTTTAGAAAACAATTTATCAGGCAAAAAGTGATTGCGTATGAATATTATTGAAACAGAGAACAAAACGCCCTTGAAAACAGTTTCTTCCAGCATCGGTCACCTGCTGCTTGATATGGGGAAAATTACCGATAAAGACGCTGAGCGTATTCTTAAGTTTCAGAAGGAAAAGTCCATGCGTTTTGGCGAAGCTGCCTTGGCACTTGGCTTCGTCACCATGGAGGATATCAACCAGGCCTTGTCTTACCAGTTTGATTATCCTTACATTACTCCAGATAAAGCTTCGTTTAATACCGGCCTCATTGCCGCATTTGACCCATTTTCAAAGCAGGTCGAATCGCTACGTTCATTACGCACCCAGTTGATTTTGCGTTGGTTTGAGCGTGGGTTTAAAACGATCGCGGTGTCATCGGCAAGAGAAGCCGATGGTGCCAGCTTGCTTGCATCCAATTTGGCGGTTGTTTTCTCCCAATTAGGTGAACGCACACTGTTAATAGATGCGAATTTGCGTGACCCCTCGCAGCACAAACTATTTAAGCTCAATAATCACCATGGCCTCTCTGATATTCTTGTTGGCAGAGCATCGACCGATGTCGTGGTTAGAATTCCTTCATTATTAAACTTGAGCATTCTGACTGCGGGTGCCACACCGCCTAATCCGCAAGAGTTACTCAATAAAGAGGCATTAAACGATCTGCTGAGCAGTTTTGCAGAGCATTACGATGTGATCATTATGGACACCTCGCCATTACTGCAGTCATCTGATGCGCAGATTGTCGCCAAAAAAGTAGGTGGTGTGCTTATTTCAACACTGCAGAATAAAACAACATTAAACGATACCCAAGCGGCATACGAAGCTTGTCGCAGCCTGGGGATTGATGTTCAAATTGCGCTGAACGCAGGCTAGCATGTCAGCCTCAGCAGTCTCGACAGCGCCAGGATCAAATCAAAAGCTTTATGGCTATATCGCCATATTGCTATCCATTTTAATCCTGTTTACACCGGTATTTCATGACCTCTTCGTGACGGTCTGGAATACCGACACGCAATCACATGGCCCAATTGTATTAGGCATAGGCATCTGGTTTTTCTATTTTAAAACCAAGCAAATTCTGGAAAAACCACAAACGTTTAAGCCTGCACCAGCTGTTGGCTGGCCGCTTATTATATTTGGCGCCTGTTTATACCTGGTAGGCTATTCGCAGAGTGTTTACATTATCTCCATCCTGTCGCTGGTATTTATATTATGTGGCCTGATATGCATTATTTTTGGCGCTAAAATAGCACTCAAATATTGGTTTGCCTTGTTCTTTTTCGTCTTTCTCATTCCTTGGCCAACATCGGTGATTGATACACTGACACAGCCAATGAAAATTGCCGTGTCGTTTGCTGCAGACCACCTGTTATACGCACTTGATTATCCGATTGCCCGGTCAGGTGTCATTCTACAAATTGGCCAATATAAATTGCTGGTCGCGGATGCTTGCGCAGGCTTGAACTCCTTGTTCACACTAGAAGCAATCGGCTTGCTTTACATCAATGTCATTAATCACCAGGCTTTCTGGCGCAATGTGCTGCTTGCGGTGCTGATCGTGCCAGTCTCTTTCATTTCAAATGTACTGAGAGTTTGCACGCTGGCATTGATTACGTACCATATGGGCGACGAAGCAGGGCAGGGTTTCTTGCATAACTTCTCAGGAATGGTGCTTTTTCTGACGGCACTCATTTTGATTATCGCGATTGACTCACTGATTCAAAAAATTGCCGAAAAATTTAATATTAAGAGCTTACTCAGCCAAGATTAGTGTCAACCATGAAAGACTTATACCTCAAACTACCGCACGTTAAACTTGTTACAGGCTTGCAGCTGTTACTAGTGAGTATCGTATTTTTGGGGTTGGCAACACTCCTCAAGCCTCAGGCGCATTATGCAAAAAATGAGAGCAACTTCGAGCAAACTATCCCGCGCGTAATTAACGGATGGGTAGAGGTTCAACAATCAACGCCTCAGGTCAGTATGGTCAGTGATGAAAAAAGCCTGATTAATCAACTTTACGATGACACTTTGATGCGCACCTATGCCGACGTCGATGGTCATCAAGTAATGGTTGCCCTGGCCTACGCAAAAGAACAGCGGCAAGATGTGAAAATCCACCAACCTGATATTTGTTATCCGGCCCAAGGTTATCAGTTGCAAAAAACGCAAACTGTCACTTTTGATACCCTTAAAAGCACAGCACCAGTGATAGGCAAGCGCCAGTTATATTATGGTCAAAACCATCTCGAGGCTGTTAGTTACTGGATTCGCGTTGGCGATCGCACCATGACTTCAGGCGTACAAATGCGTTTAAAGATCATTGAAGATGGCCTATTAAAGAGACGTTTAGACGATGGCATTCTTGTTCGCGTTTCATCAGTTATTTCAGATGAAAGTAAACAGGCGGATGCCTATGTATTGCAAGAGAAATTTCTTAAGGACTTTGTTGATATTGTGGAACAACAAGCGCCTGGATTACTAATTCCCAATCAACTGAAGTCTTGATTTTTAATGTCTGCCATTTCCAATGCCAAGTGGAATCTTATCTCTCAGTTAGCAAAGTTAAGTTCCCAATTCATTAATTTATTTGTTTTATCCAGAATATTAGCGCCTTCTGACTATGGTCTGATGGGAATGGTTTATGTAGTAACCAACTTTGGCCTATTGTTGAAAGATATGGGGACTACTGCTGCGATTATTCAGGATAAAGAAATTACCGCCTCAAAAATTGAAGCGGTGTTTTGGTTCAACATTTTTGTAGGCGTGTTTTTATTCTTAACTGTCACGTTATCCTCATCACTCATTGCAACATTCTTCTCTCAACCAGCGCTTAAAGACTTTTTGATCATCTCTGCACTTATTTTCCCGATCTCCAGCTTAACCGCCATACATCAGGCGCTATTAGAAAAAGAATCTAAGTTTAATATTGTTGCGAGAATAGAGCTGATTTCTATTCTGATTGCCGTCATTGTCGCTGTGTGGATGGCACTAAATGGATATGGCGTCTATAGCTTAGTCATGCAAGCCATCTTGACGGTATTACTCACGTCGTTGCAGCTACTATTCAGTTTTAAATGGAAGCCTGTTTTTAGTTTTAACTATAGCGAATTTAAAAAACTATTTATTTTCTCGTCAAACATGACTGGTTTCCAGATCGTGACTTATGCGTTTCGCAACCTGGATACCATTGTTATCGGCAAATTTTTTGGACCTGCCACTTTAGGCTTTTACTCCATCGCCTCAAAAATCATGTTACTGCCGATTCAAAACATATCCTGGATCGCTGCAAGATCGCTTTATCCTGTCATGAGCAAAGCACAGGAAGACAATGCATATCTCAAAAGTTTGTTTCTTAAAACACTGGGATTTATTGCCTTTTTTACCGCGCCTACGATGGTCGGTGTTTTTGTACTTAAAGAAGAGCTTATCAACCTTATATTAGGATCAAAGTGGGCACCAGTTGCTGAAATGTTAGGTTATTTAGCACCGGTAGGTTTTTTTATGTCTATCCTAGGCATATTAACAACGGTACTTATGGCAAAAGGTAAAGCCAACTTCCTACTGCTAACCTCATCATTAGCGGCTGTGATTCATTTCATATGCTTCTATTTTGGCATGCGTTTTGCTGGTATAAATGGGCTAATCTCTGGCTATCTAGTTGCAACACTACTATCCGCCTTGTTTCCGCTATCATTGGTCTTCAAGTTACTCGACATCAGACCCTATGAATGGCTGATTATCGTGGTTCGTGTCATCGCTATTGCACTATTTATGGGCATTGCGATACGTTTTTCTGATCAATTTTTAGTAAACCAAATAGTCCATCACCGGATGGTAAGTTTTGTTATCGATGCATTGATTGGAATAGCGGTTTATTTTTTTCTGGTTAGATTATTCATGAAACATAAGCTTGAATACTTAAAAAAAATGATAAAGAAAAGTCATTGAATAAACCTTCCTAAGCTTTATATATTCTATCGATATGACGCATAACTCCAATAACTCAAACTCTTTATGCATATGCTTAACACCATTGCATGTTTTGATTGCTGAGAAAATTGCTCAGCATACTGGGCAGCTGTTTGATAAAGGCATCTACTTTTCTTATAACAATGATTTGAAAACTAGGCATTATTTGAATAGGATGTCGAGTTTTTGCAAAGAGTCAGAGTTTGTCTTATTGCCAAACGATGGAATCAAAAGCCCAGTAAAACATATAAAAATATTTGTACAACGATGGATGTTTTGTTTTAGATTTTCATATTGTTCAGCTTATCGAAACGTCTATTTACCCACATCTTACAATACCTACTTAATGATATTGCTGGCAATTATTCGCAAAAGAAAAATACATACTTTTGATGATGGAATACTTAACATTGCATATGAGGAGATCATCTCTCCATATAGATCCAAGAGTCTTGTGGCAAAGATCTATGAGAAGTTCACCGGGGTTTTTTATTCTATAGATGAGCTAGTTAAACAGTCTCAAAGGCATTACTCAATTTACACAGCTGCTCAAAATGTATGTGCCAATGTTCAGGAGATTAATTTTTTAGACTCTGTAGGTACTCAGGGGGGGCGAAATAATATCAGAAGAATCTTTATTGGCCCCCCGCCAGAAGCAGGTGAGGACGTATGGAATCAACTGAATAATAAGATACTTGAAGTGCGTCCAGATGAGTTTCTTCCACATCCGAGAGACATTCATCAAAAAGCAAAAAATGTTCGATACACTGAAACACATTTAATAGCAGAAGATTATGTAATTAGTGAACTTGGAAAAGATGAAAATAGTGCATTTGAAATATTCGGCTTGCAAAGTTCTGCATTAATCCATTTAGCAAAGCTTCCTAACGTGACGGTCTTTAGCTTTATTGATGACAATCCGAAAAATGCATTTCTTATTAAGTTAATGTCTATGTATGGCGTAAAAGCAGTTTAGTAAATATATCCGAGGATCAAATGAAAATTACCAAAGCAATTAGTTTAGAAAACAACCAGCCTTTCGTTTTGTTTGGCGGGATTAACGTGCTTGAAAGTGTTGACTCAACCCTTGAGGCATGTAGCCACTATGTCAATATCACTAAAAAACTAGATATCCCTTTAGTGTTTAAAGCCTCTTTCGACAAAGCTAACCGCTCCTCGATTAAGTCTTTCCGTGGCCCAGGTTTAGAAGAGGGTATGAAAATATTCCAGGCAGTGAAAAAAGAATTTAACGTGCCGGTGATAACTGACGTGCATGAGCCGTGGCAAGCTGCGCCTGTTGCAGAGGTGTGCGACGTATTACAGCTGCCGGCTTTCCTGGCACGCCAAACCGACTTGGTGGTTGCATTAGCCAAAACCGGCAAACCAATCAATATTAAAAAACCACAGTTTTTGAGCCCTCACCAAATGGTCAATATCGTGGACAAGTTCAAAGAGGGTGGCAACGAGAACGTGATTCTATGTGAGCGTGGCACGGCCTTTGGTTACGACAACCTGGTGGTCGATATGTTGGGCTTTGGTGTCATGAAAAAAGTGTGCCCTAACGTGCCAATTATTTTTGATGTGACGCATGCACTGCAACAACGTGACTCATTAGGTGCTGCCTCTGGTGGTCGCCGTCAGCAGATCGTTGATTTAGCATTGTCTGGTATGGCCACTAAACTGGCTGGTTTATTCCTTGAGGCTCATCCTAATCCGAACGAAGCAAAATGCGATGGCCCAAGTGCGTTGCCAATTGCTTTACTTGAGGAATTTTTGTCTCAGGTGAAACAGATTGACCAGTTGGTTAAATCATTCCCAGCTTTGAATATTGATTAAGTAGCCAATTAGTATGCAACAGAAGATTATCATTGTCATACCGGCAAGGTATGCATCCACACGTTTCCCAGCCAAACCGTTGGCAATGCTATTAGGCAAACCCATGGTTCAGCATGTATATGATCGTGCAAAGCAGGTGCAAGGCATTGCTGACGTTATTGTGGCAACTGACGATGCTCGCATTCTTGAAGCTGTGGAGCAATTTGGCGGTAAAGCAATGATGACTTCTGAGCATCACCAATCAGGCACTGACCGTTTAATTGAGGTCATGAAAGCATATCCTGCGGATGCTTACATTAACGTGCAAGGCGATGAGCCCCTTATTCGCCCAGAGGATATTGCCTTGTTGGTGGCTCAACTGGGCCTGCCTGACACACAAGTGGCGACTTTATGTCATGCCATTCATGCTGAAGAAGCAAAAAATCCCAATTTTGTGAAAGTGGTTTTAAATCAGCACAAGCAAGCATTGTATTTTAGCCGCTCACCAATCCCATATCCGCGTAATGCAGAGCATGCAACTTATTATAAACATGTGGGTGTTTATGCTTATAAAAAACAAGTGCTTGAGCGTTTTTATGAGCTGCCGTTCTCCGGCCTGGAAAATGCAGAGTCATTAGAGCAGTTACGCTTACTTGAAGCAGGTATCCCCATACAAGCATTAACGGTAGAGGAAACCGGCCCTGGGGTCGACACTCCCCAAGACCTCAAGACAGTGGAAGCAATGCTTACCGGACAGAGTGTAGAACTACCAGAAAACCCGTTGGCAAAAATCAAATTGGTGATTACCGATGTCGATGGGGTACTCACAGACGGTGGTTTGTATTACAACCAGGATGGCGAATTTATCAAACGCTTTCATGTTCGAGATGGTCTAGGTATCCGTATGTTGATTGAGTTGGGCGTTGAGGTGGCTGTCGTTTCTGGTCGAGACTCGGCAGTGCTTAGAAAGCGTATTGCAGACCTTGGGATTACACGCTTCAAGCTTGGGGTAAAAGACAAATTTAAAGCCTGTAACGACCTTATGCAAGACTGTGGTGTGACCAAGCAAGAGACAGCAACATTGGGTGATGATTCGATAGACTTACCCGCCTTCAAGGCCTGTGGCGTCTGTTTTGCTGTAGCGGATGCTGCAGACTATGTAAAACAGCATGCAACCCATGTATTGAAGCTAAGTGGTGGTCACGGTGCATTCAGGGAGGCCAGCGATGCAATATTAGTAGCAAAAGGTCTCTATGAGGTGCTTTCCACGACAGATGGTTATGCAAAAATCATGGACATGATGGTGCAATAACTCAAGTGTCATTTTCAACTTTAGAAGCCGATCGTTAGTATGAATAAATTATCACCAACAGCCGCCAGCGAGTCCCATATTCTGGAAATTGCCAAAACGGTCTTTAACACAGAGATCGAAAGCTTGCAGCAGATCGCCAGTGAACTCGATGCTGAGTTTGCCAAAGCCGTGCAATTGGTGCTCGAAAGCAGTGGTCGATTTATTATTATCGGCATGGGTAAATCGGGCATTATCGGCAAAAAAATTGCAGCCACACTGGCATCCACTGGTACTGCTTCTTTTTACGTACACCCTGGCGAAGCATTTCATGGTGATTTGGGCATGATCCAGCCCGGCGATGTTACTTTATTGATTTCTAACAGTGGCGAAACTGAAGAGTTAATTAGAATTATCCCTTTTTTAAATTGGCAACAAAACAAAATGATTGCCCTTACGGGTAATCCACAATCTACACTGGCACGTAATGCGCATGCGGTTTTAAATATTGCAGTGGCTAAAGAGGCATGCAACAACAATTTGGCGCCAACCAGCTCTACCACCGCAACCTTGGTGATGGGTGACGCTTTGGCCGTCACTTTGTCTACTCTCAAGGCGTTTATGCCAGAAGACTTTGCCCGCTTTCACCCAGGTGGCAGCTTGGGTAGAAAACTACTCACCAAGGTGCATGAGGTTATGCACAATAAAGATTTACCCATATGCAGCACGGATGCTAATTTTCGCGATGTGGTGGCAGTCATGAATCAAGGAAGGCTGGGCCTTGCAATTATTATCGATGGAAGCGAGTTACAGGGTATTATTACTGATGGTGATCTGCGTAGAGCACTCAATAACTTTGATAACCCAATTGCATTAAAAGCCTCAGAGTTTATGACAACCGCCCCTAAAACAATTCATCAAGATGAAATGTTTTCTACTGCCGAAGAAGTTATGCAAACATATAAAATCAATTCTATGGTAGTGATTAATGAGGCTAGTTCCGTAGTTGGGATCTTACAGATATACAATAATAGCTAACCGTATCTGGTTAAGTTACATTCCCCCTAACAGTTGATATTTATTTTTACAGAAAATACTCCTAAGAATGTTGCGAATTAAATGACGAATAAATCTAAAATTGCATTTTTCTTGCTCGCTGCAGTATCAGCAATTTTCTTTGGATTAACCTCCTTGATTTTTGTTAATTTGGTCGGGGAGCATTATGTTTATTTATTATCATTACCTATATTATTTATTATAGGTTTATTTTTTCTAGCAGATCGTCACTTGTTTTTTGCATATGTGGTATTAATAAGAGCATCGCTTGATGCTCCTTTTGATGCATTGAAACTCGGAAATTTTGGACTAGGTGCAGCTCTAAACGCACTCGTCATTTTTATTGCGCTCTTAACATTCTTAGAAAAGCCAGTAAAATTGAATACCAACTTAAGTCAAATGCAAAAATCTTGGTTAATTTATTTAACGCTAGCATTTCTTTCTCTTTTGTACTCGCCAGTTTTTCTTTCTAGCCTTAAAGTTTTTCTAATTATTGTATCCTATGGCTCTATGCTTTATATGGGTCTATCCTCAGTAAAGACAGATAATGACTTAGGTAAATGGCTCACAATAATAATTTACTCCTCTGCAATACCAGTTATTTATGGGATATATAGCCTATTAATTGGTGGTGGTGGTGCTAGATTTAGTATTGAAGAAGGCTTACGTGTACAAGGTACATTTAAGCACCCAAACTCTTTAGCGTTCTATTTAGCTTTGGTCATTACTGTTTCCTTCTATACATTAAAAGCTCAACCATTAAATGTTTCAAAAACACTTATAAAAATGCTTCCTTTCTATATACTTGCTCTTTTGGGGATGCTGCTGATGACAAAAACCAGAGCATCTTGGCTTGCTGTATATTTATTCTTCTTCGTTTATGCATCTTTCCAAGACCGGAAATTATTAGTATTGGTCATAGCTGCCCCATTCTTAGCTTTATTGATACCGGATGTTCAAGACAGGATATTAGACTTACAGAAAGGTAATGATTATGGAGGTGGGTATCAGCGTCTAAATTCATTTGCATGGAGAACAAGCACATGGAAAAATGCAATTAGCTGGATGACTGAGCCTCGTTATTTTACAGGCTATGGCATAGCGTCGTTTGTGCATTTCTCACCAAGATTTGTTATGGCTAATGCTTTTGAACTGTTTGAAACAGAAATTAATGCTCATAATGTTTATGTTCAAACTTTTTTTGAGCTAGGAATTTTAGGGCTTTTATCGTTTCTCTTTCTAATTTATTCGAACATCAAAACGATTGTGAGCCTTTATGCAAAGAATAAGTTATTGATATTCACCGTTGTTGTTTTGCTTGTTGAGTTTATGTTTCAGTGCCTCTCTGACAACATGTTAGATTACCTTGTATATGATTGGTATATGTGGTTTTTTGTGGGGGTTGCAATTAGCCATACTGCAAAGTATAAATTAGTAAACACTTAGACTTACTTAGGAACATTTTTAAATGTCACAAGTGTATTTTTACGCTTACTTGATGTGCTTGCATATCTAGAATATTTGCATCAAGAAAGAGCCACGATACGAATAAAATCAAAGAGACCTCTCGTGAAATGTCCAAATTTTAAACAAGACTTAAAAAGATACCCTTCAAGACCATTTTTAAAAGAGCAATCAATTTGGGCAATAACTCTGTATCGCTGGGGACGCCAAATTGATACTCAAAAAAATGGAATTACAAAAAATATCAAGTTAACTATCTATTGGTTTTCTTTTAGAGCAATCGAAACATTAACTGGTATTAGTTTGCCGAAGGAGGCTAATATTGGTCCAGGATTGAGGGTATGGCACTTCGGTAATATCTTTATAAACTCGGGGGCGATAATTGGAAAAAATTGTACCCTTAGGCAAGGTGTGACAATAGGCAATAGGCATGAAGATGGCCCTTTGCCCATCATTGGAGATAATGTTGATATTGGTGCATACGCACAAATATTAGGCGGTGTGCATATTGGCAATAATGTCAAAATCGGAGCAATGTCTGTAGTTTTACAAGATGTACCTTCAAATTCTACGGCTGTAGGAATTCCTGCAAAAATCATTAACTCTGACAGCTCAATCCTTTCAAAGACTCCAAATGAACATTAGTTATTTCACTAGTAGCTATCCACGTGCAACAGACACCTTTATTCAACGTGAAGTGATCGGGCTAAGAGATGCTGGTTTTCAGGTGTTTACCTGTGCGCTGCGCCAGCCTGAGGGCGCTAATAATGTGAGCCCTTTAATATTAAGTGAGCGCAAGCAGACAACTTACTTCTTACCTGCCAGCCCGCTTAAACTTATTTCACTCAATTTAAAGCGGGTTTTGAGCTCACCGCAGTCATACTTTAAAACGCTCAAATTAGCGTTTAACACACGTCGGCATGGCGTCAAAGGCACACTGTATCAACTGTTTTATTTTCAAGAGGCTTTGCTGCTCGCAAGCTATCTTGAGGCAAACAATGTAGAGCATCTTCATAATCACTTTGGTGATAGCAGTGGTATGGTCGCTATGCTGGCGAGTCAATTGAGTGGAGTAGGGTATAGCGTGACCTTTCATGGGCCACATATCTTTTTTGAGCCCACATTGCTAGCACTTCGTGAGAAAGTGAAGTATGCAAAGTTTATTGTTTGCATCAGTAACTATTGCCGAAGCCAAATGATGCTATTTTCAGATACTGAAGATTGGCATAAGTTAAAGATCGTGCACTGCGGCGTCGATGTGAATCAATACCCGTTTGCGCAGCATAAATTAGAAACTGGCTCTGAAACCCCTGTTAAGCTGCTATACGTTGGCAGGCTTGCAGCAGAAAAGGGTGTGCCGGTGTTGTTACGCAGTTTAATTGCATTAAAAAATGAGGGGCATTCGTTTCATTTGACACTTTTGGGCGACGGCCCTGAACGTGCGGCGCTCGAAATCGAAGTGAACACACATGGACTGACAAAAATGGTTCATTTTGGTGGTTTTGCCAGTCAGGAAAAAGTCAGAGATACCTTGCTCGATAGCGATGTTTTTATTCTGCCAAGTTTTGCAGAAGGTGTTCCGGTATCGTTGATGGAAGCCATGGCTTGTGGCGTGCCTGTGATTGGCACCAATGTCGGCGGTGTCACTGAATTGATTGAGCATGGTGTTTCTGGCATGGTTGTTGCACCATCTGATGAGGTGGCCTTAAAAAATGCCATTTTATGCTACATCAAACATCCGGAATTACGTGAGTCTGTTCGTTCAGCTGCCAGAAACACTGTTGAGAGCAACTTTAATATTAAAGTTGAAGTCGACAAGCTTGAACAACTGATCAGGGAACAAGTGCAAAGTTAACATGATCGGTTATCTTCATTATACAAAGCAGTCTGAACTAGAGTCTTATTCTGTTTGTGTTATTGGCGCTGGTGCAGCCGGCATTAGTCTTGCTATTAAACTTTCTCGTAGTGGGCACAGTGTATTGCTGATTGAGGGCGGGGATTGGCAGGAGACGCCAGAGGTCGTTGATGCCTATGTAGGCGAAGCCACTGCACCACATCCGCAAACAACAGAGTTTAGATACCAACGTTTTGGCGGGACCACTCATTTATGGGGTGGACGTTGCGTACCACTAGATAAGCATGACTTTGAAAAAAGAGAGCATGTGCCTGCTAGTGGATGGCCTGCAGGTGCTGCTGAAATTGCAGACTATTATTCGCAGGCGCTGGATTATTGTGATGCGGGTGAAAATAATTTCACGATTACCGCTTTTGGCCCAAATGCAAAGCCTATTTTCAGTGAAGCGCCATTGTTGGAGCCTGAGCTTAACGAATATATTGAGCGTTACAGCCTACCCACAGACTTTGGTCAAAAGTTTCGCCAAGAACTGACTGACTCAAAAAGTGTGTATGTATTGTTGCGCACACGTTGTATCGCTCTTAATACCAACACAGCGGGAAATATTGTCACCTCTGTCACTTTACATGACGGTAATCAGGCGCTTGACGTTAAGGTTAAACAAGTCGTATTGGCTGGCGGAGGCATCGAAACTACGCGGTTAATGTTAGTCAGCAGGCAGAAAATACCTGCTTGGAGTGATCTGGATAATAGCCTGGGCAAGTATTATGCTTGCCACTATGACCTTATTTTTGGTGCATTGCGGTTTAGTGGTGAGCGGCCCGTGTTCGACTTTCAAAAAACCTCTGAAGGCATTTACGCGCGGCGAAAACTGCAGTTCTCTGCAGCTTACCAAGCAGAGCAAGGCTTACTTAATTCTGCATTCAGGTTGCACTTTCCAGCGTATGCGGATCCGGCACATGGCAGTGGGGTGATGTCGACAATTTTCTTGGCCAAGTCGATTTTAAAGCCTGAGTATCAGGCGATTTTAAACCATGGGGTGAACCAAACGGCTATACGTGGTCAATCATTCAAGCATGTGATGAATGTTGTCATGGATATTAGCTCTGTGATTGGCTTTGCATTTAATTGGTTGTTCAAAATTAAACTGGCTAAGCGACGTATTCCATATACGTTAGTTGCTAACCGTAATGGTACTTATCCTATTGAGTTTAACAGTGAGCAGGTCTCAGACGCCAATAACCGTATTGAGTTACTAGAAGAGCATGATCGTTTTGGTATGCCCAGAGTGAGTGTGCATTGGAAAATGACTGCACAAGATATTGCTTCTGGTATTAAATCTTTTAATTTATTAAAAAAACAGTTTGAAAAATCAAAAGCTTGCAGGCTTGAATATGAGCCAAAAGAGTTACAAAAGGCAATGGAGAACGCTTTACCAGTTGGCGGCCATCATATGGGAACAACCCGTATGGGAACCGCTCCAAATGACAGCGTGGTCGATGTGAATTGCAAAGTGCATGGCGTAAAAAACCTGTACATTGCCAGCGCATCAGTGTTTACCACCAATAGCCATGCCAACCCGACATTAACGATTATTGCATTAGCTTTAAGACTAGCTGAGCATTTAGCCAAAAAACAAATTGAACATAAGAGGTGCAATTTAATTTGTGCTAACAAGGAGCTCCACAATGATTTTCGCTAATACAAGTTTGATTGCCCCAGTTCTCTCTTGTGCACTAGTCTTCATAACCTTGCAAGTAAATGGCGCAGATTTTGGAACATTCGAGAAACCCTTTTCAGCAATATCCCTATGGAATAGCAAACCTGTAGCTCCCATTTTTGATGACTTTGTAATTCCAACATCAAAGTTCTTTCCAGCAGTGCAAGATGGAAAATATTCTACGCATTGCTATCTTGCTAAAGCTAGTGATAGGCCAATAATTGTTAAGGGCACTATAGGCAAAAAAGGGATCTATGATGCCGATGCTGAAAACTTTAGTGAGCAAATTACAGTTCCACATTGGCCATCTGAACTATTACCAGCAGAAGGCACAGATGGCCATGCAGATATCTTTGATACAACCTCTGGAATTATTTATTCTTTTTGGCAACTAAAGAAAGTAGAGGGGGAGTGGCGTGCTACTCATTATGGCTGGATGCCAATGAGTGGGTTGGGTTGGGGAGACCCTGCTCACTACCATCAAGGCTCTAGAGCAACGGGCATTGCATCTTGCGCAGGCATTATTCGTAGTTTTGAACTATATGATGGTCAAGATATTTATAACCATGCGCTTGCAATATCTTTAACTGACAATGCGCTGTCCCATATTCCTTCTTATACATACCCAGCGACTGTTTCTGATGGCAATACATCAATGAATACAGGTTTAATTCCTGAAGGTGCTTTACTCATGTTGCCCCCTGAATTTGATGCCGCTTTGTTAAAAACACCCGAACTTAAGAAAATTGCAAATACATTAAAAGTATATGGTGCTTATGTTGTAGATAAAAATTACGGTACGCCTTACGTCATTTATGCAGAAATTGGATCTGGACTAAAGATGCATAAAGGTATTTGGGATGTAACAGCTGCTCAAGAGCTTCAGAATATAAGGCAAAATTTACGAATGGTTCGATCCACAAATGGATGGATTGATGGTAATGGGCAAGCTTTTACACCTGATAAAAACTTGAATATATTATCAATGCGAGGCCCTTGGGTGCCATTAAACGGTAAACCTGTTGGCAAGTTCCTTCCGACTCAACAGGCTGTTGTATTTGATAAAACGGAAACCGAAATAGTTCAAGCTAACTACTCCCCACGCTCAATACCATTGATAGACTGGGCCAAGCCTGAAAAAGGGAAACGCTATACGTTAAAAGCCATAACTACTGGCGGAGCCAAGTTGCGCTTTAAACTTATAGATAAACAAACAAAGAAAATTACTTATGATAGCCGTGACCTTAATAATAACGATACTGTATCTTTTACCTGGCCGTCAGATGATAGCTCGCCCATTCTCACCGCGACCAGTGGAGTAGGAAGTACATCATCGGTGAGCGGCTTGCTGATTAAAGAGACAAATAAGTAATATCGATTAATTACGATTCTTAATGAGATTTTTATGATTTATGATGTATTACTTGTGATTTTCTATACAGTACTATCTTTGCTAGCGGTTCCGGTTATTACATTTTCATTTCAGATTCTGATAGCCATATTCCCAGGCTATAAAAATAAAACATGGGGGCCAAGTAATGCCAACATTGCCATTCTAATTCCTGCGCATAATGAATCCTCAGGCATTCAAGACACACTGCAATCAATTAAGGCGCAAGCGACACAGAATACACGGATAGTCGTAATTGCTGATAACTGCAGCGACAACACGGCTGAAGTGGCCCGTAATGCTGGCGTAGAGTCAATCGAGCGATTTAATCAAGAGAAAAGAGGCAAGGGCTATGCACTCGATTTTGGCCTACAATTTTTAAAGCAATCTCCACCAGAGATTGTCATTGTATTCGATGCTGATTGTTTGATTGGTGAAGGTACCATTGCGTCGCTTGCACAAGCCGTAACCGCAAGACAAAGTGCAATGCAGGCCTTATATCTGATCCAGTCTAAGCCAGGAGCAAATATTAAATTCAAGCTCGCCGAATTTGCGTATGTAGTCAAAAGCTGGACACGTCCTTTGGGCTTTCACCGGCTGGGATTGCCGATGCAATTAATGGGCTCTGGCATGGCTTTCCCTTGGGAGCAAATTAAAGATGCTAATTTGGCTCATGGTAGCATTGTAGAAGACATGAAGCTTGGGATTGATTTGGCGCTAAAACACACAGCCCCGGGCTTCTGCCCTGAGGCTTATGTAACCAGCTTATTTCCAGATGATACCTCAGGCACGGACTCACAACGAAAGCGTTGGGAGCATGGTCATATGAGTATGATTGTTCAAGAGGGTATACCACTATTATTTAATGGTATAAAGTCGCTAAACCTTTCAACAGTCTCTATGGCGCTGGACCTTATAGTGCCGCCAGTGGCGTTGTTATTTTTACTTGTTGCGGTGTTTGCAATAGTTTCCATAGTTGGATTGATTGTTACTAATACAATTTTCCCATGGGGGTATGGATTATTAACATTCATGATGCTAAGTATTTTTGTTATGCTTGCATGGCTGAAGCATGGCCGCAAAATAATCTCAATAGCCAATCTGTTAAGTTATGCTCCAGTGTATGCCCTAGAGAAAATTAGGCTTTATTTAAACTTCTTTAAAAATCGACAGGTCGAGTGGGTTAAGTCAAGAAAAGATTAATATTTTCTTACTGGATATTTATGAAATATAGAGCTGATCTTGATGGTTTGAGAGCAATGGCAATATTGCCAGTATTGTTCTTCCACGCTGATTTTACTTTTATTCCTCAAGGCTTCTTAGGTGTAGATGTTTTTTTTGTGCTAAGTGGATTTTTGATAGGTGGCTTCCTACTAGATGAGGTGAACACAAAGGGGAAAATCAGTTTTATTGGTTTTTATGAACGACGAGTAAGGCGAATATTCCCAGCCTTGCTCTTTATGTTGCTAGTAATTTCTTTCGTAGCACTGCTAGCTTTAACTCCAGCTGATTTAATTCAGTATTCAAAATCACAAATATCCGCTCTATTTTCATTATCGAACTTTTATTTTTGGAAGCAAAGTAGTTATTTCGACACGTCTAATAATCTCAAACCACTGTTACATACTTGGAGTTTATCGGTAGAAGAGCAGTTTTATTTTTTTTTCCCTGTATTGCTATATCTGATTCGTAAGTGTAATTTTAATTTTAGGGTTTCTATCGTTGCAACTATAGTCTTAATTTCTGTTGGTCTTGCTCAGTATTTATCAGTTTTAAAGCCAGTTGCTAGTTTTTATTTATTACCAACAAGATCTTTTGAGTTGCTAACAGGAGTTCTTGCAGCCTTACTATTAAGGCATGAGAATTTTCAACTGTTATTAATTAAACAGTTAAAGCCGGTAGCGAGTATTCTTTCTCTGCTTTGCATTGGTTTAACTTTACTCTTGATGTGTTTACCTTTAAGTTTCTTTCCTTTACCATCGCCAGGTGTTTATTCACTCTTCATATGTATAAATATATTTGCTTTATGCATTTTAGGCGACATAAGTAGTTCAAGTTTAGGGATCAGACTCTTATCTTCAAGGCCTTTAGTTTTCATCGGTTTAATTTCTTATAGCCTTTATTTATGGCATCAACCGATATTTGCATTTGCTAGATATCGATCTACCTATACATTGTCAGAGTATGAATACATCTGTCTTTTGATCATCACATTCTTTTTTGGGTTCGTAAGTTGGAAATTTATTGAAACCCCATTAAGAAATAGAGAAAAATTTAGCAATAAAAAAATATGGATACTAGTTGGAGTTGGTTTTTTATTGTTATTAATTACCTCTTTAATTTTTCTCTTAAAAAGTGGCTTGCCTGAAAGATACTCTGACTCATCTTTAAAACTCATAAATATGCCGTTAGAAGGCAGGGTAAATGCTGAACTATGCTCAGGGAGTCGAGAATCTAAATTCGAGATTGATAATATCTGTAAACTTGGAGACCCAAACAGCAATACCCCTCACTATCTATTAATAGGTGATAGTCATGCATCTGCAATTGCTCCCGCATTCTCCCACTATCTGAAAGTTTTAGGACTTTCTGGCTTTCAGGCAACCTACTTGGGTTGTCCGCCCGGCTTAGGTATCGAGAGGGTTGACAACTCGTTTAAATGTAAAAAATTTAATGATGATGTATTGCGGTTCATTCAAAATAACACTGAAATTAAAACAATAGTTATTGCCGCAAGATGGGCCCTAATGACAAATATGTCAGCATTCAACAATGGAGAGGGGGGACAAGAGTCTCCTGAAAATCCAAAATATGAATCTAACGATAGTTCGGCAATTAGTTCAACAGCAGCATTAGTGAAAAAATTACAGGAATTAGATAAGAAAATAATTCTTATATATCCAATACCGGAAGTTGGCTTGAATGTACCGATGACTTTACATTTAACTAATACTGATATTAGTACACCTTATAAAAGATTTAAAATTAGAGTAGCTTCTGCTGAAAATCAGCTTGATCAAATAATTGGGCCCAATATCTATAGAGTTCACCCCTCTATTTATTTGTGTGATAAGAAAATAGAAAGGTGTTTTGGCTCTATAGATAAAATACCCTTATATTATGATGACGATCACTTGTCATCTTACGGAGCAATATTTGCGCTTAAAGATTTAGTAAACTTATTTCGTTCAATTGAAAAAAGTAATACGGGTTTAAATTAAGCCCATTTATTAAGTGACTTTGCGTTTTGTGTATACGGCAGTTAATGCATTCTTTAATCGAACTGTATGGGAACCCTGTTTAGCGCGAATTTCCAATCTCTTAGTGGCATAGACCACTTTTCACTGATCCTATGCAAGGCAAGGTAGAACAATTGAATCAATGATTCGTCGTTCGGAAACGAGCCGAGATTCTTGGTGTTGTCAGGCCTTATCATCGCGACTTCTTTACGCTTGTTCCAAGCCCACATAGTTCAGGCTGTTGCACGATACACAGCTGGACAGTGGCTTGCGCATAGACAGTTTCTATTGCTTCTCAGAAACCCTTTAGGCTATATGAATCTAAGATTAGATATCACAAGTGGTATGTCTTTTGCTTTTAAAGCGATATTGAAATTAAATTCACTGTTAATTTAAGTCATGTTGTAGATACAACTTCCAATCTTGGTCACTTTGTACAATATCTAGTAATTATGATGACAATTTTTGACGGCTATTGGAGTGTCATAACAGATCGTAATAGGCAAAGTAGTGTGCAAGAATCTCTCTTTAACATAACCCAATAGTAGGTCATCATTTACTTTAAAAATGGATGTATACCCAAAAGCCATTATCGAATGATGTTATTTGAACGGTAAATTGTTGCTGTGGTTTTATAACAAATAATATTGAGATGATCGCTTTAACCTCAGTGCTCATTATCATGTCGAGAAAGCTTTTAAGCCTATTGATTTAGACGAGCTAGAGGTTGTATTCGGAAAATGATTTAGTTGTTTTTAGCAACCAACATACATGAGTAAAACGTATAGTGACTGTTCGGAATGTACGTGCTGTAAAACAGTAAAGCGTATGTGGGTATGACCCATACTTAGCGATGGTTAAGTTGTATTTACAACTTGCTGATCATTTAAATCATAACCTTTCCTTTTAGGAGTAACTGATGGAATCATCCATGAAAGTGTCTTTTATAATCCAGAGTTGCTTTGCGGTAGCGCTTTTTATTACGGGTATCAGTGCTGTTGGTGCCGCTGATCCAAGTGTTCCTAGTTCGCAAGCCCAAGTGGTAAATGCACCAGTCAATCAAATGAGCATGACGCAATACTATGCAAAACCTTTTGCTAACAACTCCCTTTGGAACAGTAAGCCGATTTCTCCAAGCTTTTCTAATTTTGTGATTCCACTTGCGAAATACAACCCTTTAATTGACTCAGGTATTTACTCATCAGGATGTTTCTTCGCGGATCATAAAAGTGGGTCTATGACTGTTGAAACAATTCCGGGGCAAAAAGGGGTTTATGATGCCGATGCCGAAATCAACAAGCCACAAATCGTGATACCTCATTGGCCAGCTGACTTGGAGGCCGCAAGTGGCACCGATGGTCATGCTGATATCTATGATGTCTCAAACGGTGTCATACATTCTTTTTGGCGCCTTAAAAATATTAATGGTGTTTGGACTGCCAGCTTGTATGGATGGGCTCCAATGGATGGTTCCGGCTGGGGTGATCCGGCGCATTATTACCATGGAGCCAGAGCAGTTGGGATTGGCGCCTGCGCGGGTATGATCCGAAAAAAAGAGTTTTTAAGTAACGATGCTATTTATCCACATGCGCTAGCTATGTCTCTTGATAGGACTGGTGCAGCTCCCGGATATATTTTCCCTGCAACATCGGCTGACACTCTTAGTGCGATAAACTTAGGTCAGATCCCAGAGGGAGCATTAGTGATGTTGCCAACAGATTTTGACGTTTCTAAAATTAAGACACCTGAATTAATCAAGATTGTAAATACATTAAAAGTGTATGGCGCCTATGTGGTTGATGGTAATCAGGGCACGCCTTTTGTGATCTATGCTGAATCGGGTTCGGGGCTCAGTTTGCATAAAAATGGCTACAACATGAAAGCTGCTAACGAGTTGCATGTAATTCGCCAGTCATTGCGAATGGTGACGTCAGTCAAATATTATATTGATGCAAATGGCACCCCATTTACACCTGAGAAAAATTTAAATATTTTATCTATGCGAGGCCCTTGGTGTGTATATCAACGTGCAACGTGTGTTGCCAAAGATCCTTCTGCTGGAAAGTTTGATACTTGGAAACAGGCTATTGTCTTTGGTCAAACTACTACCAACATTGTACAGTCAAATTCCTCTGGTCGCCCTATAAGTCAAGTGGTATGGGCAAAACCAAAAGCAGGAGACAAATATAAATTGACTGCGGTCACTACAGGTGGTGGTAAGCTCAGGTTGATTCTCAAAGATAAAAAATACAGCACCAGAGTTGATACTTATGATCTTGCAGACGGACAATCAAGGACATTTGTGTGGCCTGCAGATGATGTAATCTCAAATGTTGTTGTCACGAGCGGGGTTGGTGCAAGCTCTACCATTAGTGGAACCCTGCTTCGCATAACTAAATAGTTCTTATTTGTGGACTTGAATCTTTATTGAAGTGACTGTACGCTAATTGTTGCTGAAGTGTTTTTTTACTTTGCTTGCCATCTTAGCAATCCCATTATTAACCTTTTTCTTGCAGACTTTAGTGGCTTTATGCTTCTTGGTGCCTGCAATAAAAAGGTTGTGGGCCAGTCAGCATCAGTCGCTTCCATGCCGCGGAACTTGGCACGTCACTTTGTTTTTGCTCTTCGCTAAGTTTGTTCAGCTTAATTATATCTACTCCATTGAATAGACTCTCAACCTTTAATTGGTAGGAAAAATTAGGCGCAGGTGAAGTAGAGCATCGTTAACCATGAATAACACAGATTATGATGAGCAATTTGATCTGGTCGAAGTTGTATTTTCTGCCCAAAAACTAAGGAAAGCTAGCGGGATATAGGTGTGCTCTTCAATGCAAAGTGACCAGATATGGTCTAGCACTGGTGTGTGCTCACCATAAATACTGTAGTAGTTATAGGTGAATGTGAGCGTCGACAGCACGCTTTGGTAGCCGACATGCAGATCGTTTTCTGTTCGCCCAAAGATAAACCACATGGCAATGATGAATACGAACAGCGCAGGCCATACGCGTGAGATACGTCTTTTAAAAAAGCTGGGTAAAGGCGTATGTTTTATAAATAAAATCTCTGCCATGAGACGCCCGCTTAAAACAAAAAACATCTCTACACCAAATCTGCCAGCGTTGAAGCCGTGGATGTTCAAAAAGTGGCCAACCAGTACAGCCAGAATTGAAAGCCCACGCCAGCCATCAAGGTAGGCGTAGCGTGTCATATGATTAGCGCTGCTCATTTTTCAACCATTCAACAGAACTTAACAGGCTTTGTTCATAAGTCATGAATGAAAGGTTGGCAGAGGCTTTTTGTGCATCAAGAAAAATGTGTTGCTTAAATAGCCTAACTAAAGAGGGCGGCAGTGGCTCCGGTAAGCGATTGGCTAAAGCGCCTTGTTTTGCTTTGGCAAGTAGCTTTTGAGAGATTTTAACCGCCGGGCTAAAGGCTTTTGAATCCAGCTTGAGTTGTAACGGATGAATACGCTTGACCGGGGTTGCATCAATCGCTTGCGCCAGGTCAATAAAATACTGGTTCCATCTCGGGCTGTCTGGTGCGGCTAAATTGAAATGCTGAATTTCGCCAGCTGCTAATGGTATCTCGAGCCCAAAGTGAATGGCCTTGACTACATCATCGACATGCACCAGATTACTCCAGCCATCACCGGCACTGCCTAAATCGCCTAACCTGAACGTTTTGAGTAAATTAGCAATACGCTCTACCCACTGCACACTGCCTGGGCCATGGATGCAGCCTGGTCGTAAAACAACCACTTTACCGCCTGCTTGCGTATAGGCCTGCATATGGCCTTCAGCCTCACATTTGGCGGCAGCATACCAGTTGTACTCTGGGTCAAAAGGCGATGTTTCTGTAATCACACCCTCGCTAGCCCCATAAACGGACATAGTGCTCAAATGTACAATCGTTGGCTTGCCTGCCGCCAAGGCGGCTTGTGTGAGGATTTGTGCGCCAGCACCGATGGAGTCTTTACTGCCAGCGACGCAATTGACCACTGCGTCAACGTTTTGCAATTGCTTAGTCAACTCGGCCAGGTTCATGCTGTCCAGAATGACATGATTGGCAACATTGCTGCGCATTCTGCCTCTGGAGGCCGCAATCGATGAAATGTTTGCATGTTGCAAATGTGTGTGCAGGCGACTGCCCACGTGACCAGTGGCGCCAAGGATTAAGACTTTCATGCGTGCTTCCTAACTAGATGATTGAATGCGATGATTTTCCGGCGTGTAATGTGTCTGCAAGATGGTCTGCCAGGCGCAAGCTCATGGCGACAACGGTCAGGGTAGGGTTGGCCTGACTGCTGGTTGGAAACACAGACGCGCTGGCAATATATAAATTATCTACATTGTGGAGTTTGCAATGTGCATCCACAACGGAAGTTTCCGGGGCCGTGCCCATTCTGGTGGTGCCAATATGGTGTCCACCGTAGGCACCAAAGCGAGTTAAATCTTCTTCAAGTTGGTCATCATTAAACTCAAAGGTGGCCAAGCCACTTTGATTGATTTCTTGCACAAACAGCTTGAGTGAGCGCCGTACTGACTCTATGTCTTCAGGCAAGTATTGCCAGTCAACCTTCACTTTGCGCATACCTAAGGTGTCAGTTTCATTAATGAGTGTAATTCGACTGTCAGGATTAGGATATTGTTCGCTATGAATTTCAAAGGTGAACTGGTTGCTTTTATTGCTTAAAATCACTGAAGGAAACTTACGCTTTGCCAAGGTTCTTTTGGTGATCCAGTGATACAAAAATTTAACTGTATCAATAGGATCGAGAATAATATTAGCAAAATGCTTTAAATAAATAGCCAGGCTGGATCGGCCGTCTTTCAGGCGTTTACCATATTCATAGCTGATAAAGTTTTTAGCCAGGAACAAGCCGGACAACACGCCAATTTTATGCGAGGGGTCAACGATTTTAGGGAAATGCAGCCTTGCGACCATATTGCCAGCACCAATTTTTTTCTGTGTGTCAGCTGTCAATGCAAAGCGTCGGCGGCAGTAAATGCCCTCAGGGGAGACTTCATAACCATGGCGCACATTGCTCGTTGCGCCCAATACGGTCAACTTGCCCAGGTTGCCTGCGATATGACACTGGTAGTAGCGGCCGACTAAATCATGCTCGTTACCGATGCCATTTTTACAAATATCGTTGGAGGCCAGTAGCAGCCTGGTTGTTTCAATCCCGCCAGTTGCCAGAATGACTTTTTTTGCGCTCACCGAGGCTTTGATGCCGTCGAGGCTGGTAATTTCCAGCTGATTCACATGCTCGCCGGATTGATTCAGCTTGATCCCCGTACAGTTGGCAGCCAGCAATACCTCGACATCTTTAGCCAGCGCCAAGCGTTGCTTGTAACGGTCACCCACATTGGTGGGGCAGGAAAAACGCTCTAAATTGTTGGTTTTAAGAATATCGCTTTTAAAGCCTTTAATGGCGGCTTGCCGTTCAGTGTCGAACACCTTGTCAGCATCGTACTCATACACCCCGGCCTCGAGTAGCTTGTTGGCTTGCTGATAATAGGGTGCGAGGTCCTGATAGCCTATCGGCCAGCCACTATGCGGCACATACTCACGTTGTTCAAAATCAATCGGGTCAAAAGGCATGCAACGGCCGCCCCAAATGGTCGTTGACCCGCCAAATCGGCGTTGCCTGTATTTGTCAGGCGGGCTGTGTAGCTTTTCATTGGCCACTTCACCGTTATACAACGCTTGCGTCTTATCGTCAGCGAATTCAAATCCTGATTCCAGCAGCAGTATTTTTAAACCTCTGCCAGACAATGACAGCGCCAGTGAGATGCCTGCGGCACCTGCACCGACAATACAGACATCTGCTTCAATGATTGAACCGGAGGGCAGGTTATTTAAATTGCTAATCATATTTTTGTTAAATCACTTAAAAAAATTCACAAATAAGCGTTATTATTGAAACTGTAGATGAGGTGTAAGCAGCGGCGCTGCTTTCGGAATAGGTTAAATGTCTTATATCGCATAATCCTGATGGGTTATACCATATCACACAGGTTCTTTTTTTATTCACATGCAACTGAAAAAATAATCATAAATTTTTACGTAATCCTACGTAATTATTCACAAACATAATTAACCGTGTTGAGTCTCAGGCTGTTTATGTCAAATACCATAGAAATGTTTGGAATCACCATTCACAAGTTCTCGATGAATGGCGCAATTGATGTGTTACAGGAGTGGCTGCAGTTTGGCGGCAATGACTGTAAATATGTCGTGACCCCCAATGTAGATCACATCGTACAACTTGAAAAAAATGCCGCATTAAAACAGGCCTATGACCATGCCGCTATGGTGGTCGCCGACGGCAAGCCTGTCGTATTAGCCTCTAAAATTCTTGGTAAGGCATTGCCGGAAACCGTGCCAGGCAGTGACTTGGTCCCCAATATTTTTGAGCGTTTTCAGCAAAAGAAACTCCCCTTAAGAGTGTATCTGTTAGGGGCCATGCCAGGCGTCGGTGAAGTGGCTGCCGCCAATATTCAAGCGCGATGGCCAATGGTCGAGGTGGTTGGTATTTTGAGCCCGGATTTTGGTTTTGAAAAAGACAGCGCCTACTGCGATCGCATCTGCCAATCAGTCGCGGATGCAAAAGCTGATTTACTGGTGATTGGTTTGGGTGCCCCCAAGCAGGAGATTTGGATCGATAAACATGCTCACAAATTGCCAGTTAAAGTTGCGCTGTGCGTTGGTGCGACCATTGACTTTTTAGCTGGCAACAAACCCAGAGCGCCGATGTGGATGCGCAAGTTTGGCCTCGAGTGGCTGCATAGAATGTGCTCCGAGCCTAAGCGTTTGGTCAAAAGATATTTAGTGGGTGCCGTTATTTTCCCCAAGCTGTTTATTCGCGAGTGGTTGAAAAAGTAATCGGTGTCACAAAAGAATTTAGTTTAGAAATATTGAAGGAGCCCCTGTGAAGATTGCAATTGCTGGTACTGGTTATGTAGGCTTGTCATTGGCCGTATTGTTGGCTCAAAAAAACGAAGTGGTTGCACTGGATATCGTACCGGAAAAAGTGGCACTGCTTAACCAGAAAAAATCACCGATTGTTGACCATGAAATTGAAGATTTTTTGGCCAACAAACAATTAAACTTTAAAGCGACAACGGATAAACACGAGGCGTATAAAAATGCCGAGTTTGTGGTGATTGCCACACCTACCGATTACGACGCCGAAAACAACTCCTTCAATACCAAGTCTGTAGAAGCGGTGATAAAAGATGTGATGGCCATTAACCCAAATGCGGTGATGGTCATTAAATCTACGATTCCAGTTGGCTACACAGAAAAAATCCGCGCAGAGCTCAACTGTAGCAACCTGATGTTTTCGCCTGAGTTTTTGCGTGAAGGCAAAGCACTTTACGACAACCTGTATCCTTCGCGCATTGTGGTGGGCGAGGTATCAGAGCGTGCACAAAAATTTGCCAATCTGCTAAAAGACAATTGCCTGAAGCCGGATGCGGCTATTTTATTAACCAACAGCTCAGAGGCAGAAGCCATTAAGCTATTTGCCAATACCTTTCTCGCGATGCGTGTCGCTTATTTTAATGAGCTAGATACTTATGCCGAGACGCATGGCCTGAATACGCGCCAGATTATTGAAGGCGTTTGTATGGACCCACGGATTGGTAACCATTACAACAATCCATCATTCGGTTATGGTGGTTATTGCTTACCTAAAGATACCAAGCAGTTGCTGGCCAACTACTCACAAGTGCCGCAAAACCTGATTAACGCGATTGTGGATGCCAATACGACGCGTAAAGACTTTGTCGCCATGAGCGTGATCAAAAAGAACCCTAAAGTGGTTGGTATTTATCGCCTGATTATGAAAGCAGGCTCTGATAACTTTAGAGCCTCTTCTATTCAGGGCATTATGAAGCGCATTAAAGCGCGAGGCATAGAAGTCGTTGTTTATGAGCCTGTGCTAGAAGAATCCGAGTTCTTTAATTCTAAAGTGATTAAAGACATCAATGAGTTCAAACAAATGTCGGATGTTATTATCGCCAACAGGCAAGCCAAAGAATTGGCCGATGTGGTGGATAAAGTGTATACCCGCGATTTGTTCGGCAGTGACTAATCAATTCTGGAAGTCTCTATGCGAGTGTTAGTAGTAGGTGGTGCAGGCTATATTGGCTCACACATGGTGAAAATGTTGCTGGGTGCTGGCCATACGGTGATTACGCTGGATAACTTATCGAGCGGTCACCGTGATGCGGTGTTAGGGGGCAGCTTTGTTGAAGGCGATTTGGCTGATACCGAATGCCTTAACCGGGTGTTTGAACAGCACAAGCCAGAAGCGGTCATGCATTTTGCCTCTTATATTCAGGTTGGTGAGTCTGTGCGTAAACCGGATATTTATTACCGCAACAATGTCACCAACACCCTGAATCTGCTCGATGCGATGCTTAAGTTTGATGTGAAAAAATTTATTTTCTCATCAACCGCAGCGGTGTTTGGCGAGCCAGATTATGTACCAATCGACGAAGCACATCCTAACCGCCCACTTAACCCTTATGGGCGCTCAAAATGGATGATTGAGCAGGTGCTGGCCGATTATGACAAGGCGTTTGACTTGCGCTCGGTCTGCTTGCGCTACTTTAATGCGGCCGGCGCTGACCCTGAAGGCCAATTGGGCGAACGCCATGACCCAGAGACGCATTTGATTCCATTGATTTTGCAGGCTGCCTCAGGTCGCCGTGACAATATCCAGGTATTTGGCCGTGATTACGATACGCCCGATGGCACTTGTATTCGCGACTATATTCATATTGTGGATTTGTGTTCTGCGCATTTGGCGGCACTGGAATATTTAAACCAGGGCGGCGTCAGTGATCGCTTTAATCTGGGCAATGGCTCAGGCTTTTCTGTGCAAGAAGTGATTGATGCCGTGCAAAACGTCTCAGGCAAGCAGGTAACTGTGCTGAACGGGCCAAGACGCGAGGGTGATCCGGCCAGGCTAGTGGCAGATGCCAAACGCGCCAGAAGCATATTGGCGTGGCAACCGACTTACACCGCACTGGACACCATCGTCTCACATGCCTGGCAGTGGGAACTCAAGCAGTTAAATTAACGAATTTAAAAATGTAGGCATAAGGTTGATAAAGATGAAAATTGTTCCAGTGATTCTTTCTGGTGGTTCTGGTACGCGCTTGTGGCCACTGTCGCGCGCAGTGTTGCCCAAACAACTGTTGCCATTGGTCACTGAAAATACCATGCTGCAGGATACATTATTAAGACTTTCCAGCTGGGCAGAGGTTGAGCCACCGATTGTAGTGTGTGGTAACGATCACCGCTTTCTGGTCGCAGAGCAATTGCGGCTGGTTGGCCTCAACCCTGAAGCGATTGTGCTGGAGCCAGTGGCGCGCAACACTGCGCCTGCGATTGCTGCGGCAGCCATTGCTTTAAAAGATAAAGACGTATTGATGCTGGTGTTGCCAGCAGACCATGTGATTACTGATGTGGCGGCCTTTGAGGCCGCGGTACGCCGTGCCAGCGTCGCGGCTGAGCAGGGCAAGCTGGTTACGTTTGGCATTGAGCCTACACTGCCGGAAACAGGCTATGGCTATATTCAATCTGGTAATGCGCTGGGCACTGCCGATGGCTGCTTTGACGTGGCTCGCTTTGTTGAAAAGCCTGATGCGACCACCGCGCAACAATATCTGGATGCCGGTAATTTTTACTGGAACAGCGGTATGTTCTTGTTTAAACCAACGGTATTTTTAGCTGAGTTGCAGCAATATGCGCCTGCCATGGTGAGTGCTGTCACTAAAGCCGTTGAGCAAAGCTATAAAGATCTTGATTTTGTACGCTTGCACGAGGCCTCGTTTGCAGAGTCGCCTTCTGACTCGATTGACTATGCCGTGATGGAAAAAACCAAACTGGCAGCTGTGGTGCCAGCAAGCATGGGCTGGAATGATGTCGGCTCATGGACAGCATTAAAAGACGTGCAGCCAAATGATGAGGCAGGCAATGCTGCGCGTGGGGATGTGTTTCTTAAAAATGTTAAAAACACGTTGATACGTGCCGAGCACCGATTTGTCGCCGCCGTGGGTGTTGAGGATTTACTGATTGTAGAAACCGGGGATGCGGTACTGGTAGCGCATCGAGACTGTGCACAGGATGTTAAAAACATTGTTGATCACCTCAAAGCGAGCGGTCGTACCGAGCACCAAGTGCATCCACGCGTCTATCGCCCATGGGGCTGGTATGAGGGTATTGATGTCGGCGAGCGCTTTCAGGTCAAGCGCATTATGGTTAAACCAGGCGAAAAGCTGTCACTGCAAATGCACCATCACCGCGCTGAACACTGGGTAGTCGTCAGTGGCTCAGCCATGATTACCGTCGATGGTGAGACCAAATTATTTACCGAAAATGAGTCTACTTATATTCCGATTGGCTCAACACACCGGTTGGAAAATCCAGGCAAATTGCCTTTGCATTTAATCGAAGTGCAATCTGGCAGCTATTTGGGCGAAGATGACATTGTGCGCTACGAAGATACTTATGGTCGCAACTAACATGTCTGCTACCAACGTATTGCAAGTAGTGATGCAGCAAAGTGGTGTGGCGTTTGGCACTAGTGGCGCTAGGGGGCTAGTCACAGCGATGAGCGATGACGTGTGTGCCGCGTACACGCAAGCGTTTATCCAAACAGTCAAACGCACTTTTGATTTTAATCAGGTAGCCATTGCCGTCGACTTGCGGCCTAGCAGCCCCAGGATAGCAGCGGCCTGTGCCGCCATGCTTGAGCAACTAGGCCTGAAGGTGGTTTTTTGTGGCGCGATTCCAACGCCAGCACTGGCGCTGTTTGCGCAAACACATCATATGCCTGGCATCATGGTCACTGGCAGCCATATCCCGTTTGACCGTAATGGACTCAAGTTTTATCGCCCGGACGGTGAAATTAGCAAGTCGGATGAAAGCACAATGTTGGCATGTGAGCTACAACCTTTGGCCATAGCGGTCACTGCACTACCGACAGAAAGCCTCGTCGCAAAAAATGCGTATATTCAGCGTTATAAAGACTTATTAGGGGAGGGCGCATTCACTGGCCTCAAGCTGGCTGTTTATCAACACTCCAGCGTTGGCCGTGATTTACTGCCTCAATTACTCACCGAGTTAGGCGCCGAAGTGGTTTGCCTCGCGCGCTCAGATACGTTTGTCCCGATTGATACCGAAGCTGTGTCTGCCGAAGATATGCAAAAGGGCGAGGCTTGGGCTCGGGAATATCACGTCGATGCCATTATCTCCACCGACGGTGATGGTGACCGACCATTGATGAGCGATGAGCAAGGCCAATGGTTACGTGGCGATATTGTCGGCTTGCTAACTGCAAAAGCATTAAATGTCACGCATCTTGCGGTGCCCGTCAGTTGCAATACCGCCATTGAAGCTAGCGGCGTATTCAAGCAAGTTATGCGTACGCGCATTGGCTCACCTTATGTGATCGCGGGTATGGAGGCATTGCAAAAAAGCGGCGCCACAACAGGTGATACACCTAGTGTGGCCGGTTTTGAGGCCAATGGCGGCTTTTTGCTGGGGACGGCAATGGCGGCCTATCCTGGTTTGGCGCCATTACCCACCCGTGATGCCGTTTTGCCTGTGGTCTGTTTGCTGGCTGAAGTCAAACGGCAACACAAACCGCTATCTGCATTAGTCGCCGCCTTGCCTCAGCGCTACACTGCCAGTGATCGCCTGCAAAATTTTGCCACAGAAAAAAGCAAATCGTTGCTTGAGCGCTGGTCCAGCGCAGCCAGTGAAATGCTGCAGGCTTTAAAACTAGATGAAACCGTGTCTAACGTCGACACCACAGATGGCCTCAGAGTGACATGTGCGTCTGGCAATATTATTCATTTACGGCCCTCAGGTAATGCACCCGAGCTCAGGTGCTATGTCGAAACCGACGCCATGATCACCTCTCAAGCACTGGTCAATAACAGCCTTAAACAGCTTAGCCATTTGTAAAAAGCCACTTGAGGCTTGCCAACTGCATCAGAAATATCGACAGAAGTGTCATATTTCTGACAAATTACTTTGCTACTTTTTGTAAAGGCGCTGTAAAATAGGCGCATTGAAATGGTGCATTACAAGCATCAGGTTCTAAAAAGTGGTGCAAAGCACACATATCACCGCGCCACCTTAATGTTTATCGCATGAAAAATATAACAAAATCATGCAGTTACGCATTTACATACAATTGGCCTATTTTTTGCTTATTCGTAACTATAAATAAAAGTGATTGGCCAATACGGGCTATATAAAATAGCCCGACGACATAATAAGATGGCTAATAATTAACTGTACCGAGGAGAAATACCATGTTTATGCATTGGTTAAAAAAATTATCAATCGTTTCTGTCGCTGTGTTTGCATTTGCAGGCTATGCCCATGCGACAAACGTCACCTTGAGTTATGGCACCAGTGATTTGCTGGTAGCTGTTAACCGCGATGCTGGTGTGGTAGGCGAATTTACATTCAACGATGTATTTGACATTGACCTTCAAGTGCCTGCGTCACTCTCGTTTTTGATTACCGAACTGCCAGAGCCTGCTTACAATATCGTGGATAGCTCCTTTAGCTATGGCCTTTACGATCTGTCTGACAATCTTGTGACTACACCTTCCATTTTGACCCCAGGCGCTTACCAATTGCGCGTGACAGGCAAAGCTGATGGTTTTAGTGGCGGACAATATTTTTTGAGCTTTAATGTGACTACCCCAGTACCCGAGCCAGACTTGGGTTCGATGATGCTGTTTGGCCTGACCTTGATGGGTCTGGTGTCATTGCGTAAGTTGCATTCCGCTTAATTTAAAAGTTTTTTTGATTTTTTAATTGAGGAGAAGGTATGAAAGTATCTAATGTATTAGGATCTATGGCGCTAATCTCTGCCATCAGTTTTTCACATCAAGCGTTTGCAACAACAAACGTGACTGATCTGGGTGACCTGAATGCAGGCCCAGTGGTCGAGCAATCATTGCTGCAAGTTGGTGCATTTTGGCTGCCTGATGTGTATACGTTTGACTTGAGCTCTGACTCTACAGTGACTGTAGACTTTAAAGCCTTGTTGGGTATCGCTGTTGGCTCCAGCTTCAACCTGTATGATTCTACAAATGCTCTGATCACATCTTATAGCATTCCAGCTTTGTCTTTTGGCTCAACAACGACTTTTACCTTTGTTGACTTGATGGCGGGCAATGACTACCAGTTCAAGTTTAATCCTGGTGCATTGAATGTGACCCTGTCAAACAAACTGACATTTACTGCGCACGAAACCGTTGTGCCAGTACCAGAACCAGAAAGCAATGCATTGATGCTGGTTGGTTTGGGCATTATTGGTTTGATTGCTCGCAGAAAATTTGCATAATTTCTTCTAGCATTAAAAAAGCCGGTTTGCATTTGCAACCGGCTTTTTTGTTTTGTAAACCTAGCGCTTTACTTGAGGTAGTCTTTGATTCTATATGCTGCGGCAATGGTTTCTTCGGTCGCCGCCACCAGCGCCATGCGAATAAAGCCTTTACCAGGGTTCACGCCATGTGCTTCACGCGCCAGGAAGGAGCCAGGCAATACCGTAATATTCAGCGCTTGATACAACTGCTGGGCAACCACGGTGTCGTCTTGCTGCGTATTAATCCATAGGTAAAAGGCAGCATCCGGCAATTGCGTTTGCGGCCAGACTTGTTGCAACACTGGCGTCACTGCGTTGAATTTTTCGCTGTACAAGGCACGGTTGTGGATCACATGTGTTTCATCATTCCAGGCCACAATGCTGGCGGCTTGTATCGCCGGGCTCATGGCGCAGCCGTGGTAGGTGCGATACAAGGCAAATTTTTCGACGATATCAGCATCTCCCGCAACAAAGCCTGAGCGCATACCCGGTACGTTGGAGCGCTTGGATAATGAGCTAAACATCACAATGCGGCTGAAATCGCGCCCTAATTGGTGTGCTGCTTGCAATGCACCAACCGGCGGGCTGCTTTCATCAAAATAAATTTCCGAATAACACTCGTCTGACGCGATCACAAAGCCATATTGATCAGAGAGTTCAAACAGGGTTTTCCAAGCCTGAGTATCCATCACTTTGCCAGAGGGATTGCCCGGGCTACACACAAACACCAATTGCGTGCGCTTGAGGATATCAACCGGCACCTGCGTCAGATCCATGACAAAGTCATTGCCTGGCGTGGTGTTGATAAAGTAAGGCAGGGCCCCGGCCAAAAAGGCGGCCCCTTCATAAATCTGGTAAAACGGGTTAGGCGAAATCACTACCGGTTGTTGCGCGACACTGGTATCAATCACCGCCTGCGCAAAGGCGAACAGAGCTTCGCGGCTACCATTGACCGGCAAAATCGCTTTATCGATATTGAGCGCCGGAATTTGGTAACGCCGTTGCAACCATTGGTTAATTGCTTCACGCAAAGCCGGGATGCCGATTGTGGTAGGATAGCTGGCCAATCCACCCAAGTGACTGGCAAGCGCCTCGCTAATGATAGTGGGCGTGGCATGTTTTGGCTCACCTATCGACAAATTGACATGACTAAAGGCCGGGTTAGGCGTCAGGCCTTGAAGCAGATCACGCAAGCGTTGAAAAGGGTAGGGCTGGAGTAGATTTAAATTTGGATTCATAGGTGTGTATTATAAGTGAGCCTGTCGCATAAACAAAAAGCTTCCCGGCAAAAATATAGCGCTTCTGCGGCCTTGACTTATGGCGCATTGTGTTGGGGAGTGATCTGGTATCCCTATCGCGTGTTAAATGACATTGGTTTGTCTGGCGTGCAATCCAGTATATTGAGCTATAGCCTGGCGCTGCTGATGGGTTGCATATTATTTTGGCGCCGTAGCCAATACATTATGCAGGTGCCAGCGTCCGCCTATTGGTTAAGCCTGGTGGCGGGCTGGACCAATCTGGCGTATGTGTTGGCAATCATTGACGGTGAAGTGATGCGGGTCATGCTGCTGTTTTACCTATCACCGCTATGGACCTTATTGCTGGCCAGAGTCTGGCTGCATGAACCCTGGCACAAACCGCAACTACTGGCGATTGCATTATCCTTACTGGGGGCGATTTTGATGCTGACTAACGGTCAATGGATGTGGCCGTGGCCACAATCGACGTCAGACTGGCTGGCATTGTCTGCTGGCATCGGCTTTTCTGTAACCAACGTGATGACCCGCTTTTCAAGCCATCTCACCATTGCAGCCAAAGGCATGCTGGTGTGGCTAGGGGTATTGGGGCTGTCTTTACTCGTATTGCTATGGCAATCAGGCGCTGCCGGGCTGAGCTTTATCACGATGGATACCCTGTCACCACAGGTTGCAATGATGTTGCTATTGATTGCCTTGTTACTGGTGTCGGCGACGCTATTTGTGCAATATGGGGTCACCAAAATACCGGCGATTCAGGCATCGGTATTATTTATGACTGAGCTGATTGTCGCGGCGATCGCCGCTTATTTTCTGGCACATGAAACCATGTCGGCGATTGAGCTGCTGGGCGGTTGTTGCATTATTGCCGCAGGTATCTTGTCAGTCAGTGTCGGTGAGTCTGATTAGACGCAAGATAACAATTGCCGGTAAGCCTGTTCCAGCTGGCCGCAAAACACATCCGGCTCAAACAGCTTATTCGCCCGGTTTTTCAATGTTGACTTGAGTAAAGCAAGCGCAGACGCATCATTGGCTAAAGCAATCGCACGTTGTTCAAGCGCAGCCCAATCGGCACAAACACACGCACTCAGCCCGACGTGATTGAGCAAGCTGGCACTGACGCCTGCAGGAAAAGTTTCCCCAGCAACCGTGAGCAGAGGAACGCGTTGCCACAAAGCATCACTGGCAGTGGTATGTGCGTTATACGGTGTTGTATCCAGCATAAGATCGGCATGCTGCTGTCTGGCAATGTGTTGCCCGATACTGGTGCGCGGCGCAAAAACCAAGCGATTAACCTCAACGCCTGCAGCTTGTGCCTGTTGTTGCAACTGCCGTGTGGCCCACGGGTTACATTGCAATAGCCATATCACGCTACCTGGTACTTGCTGCAAAATGCGCATCCAGCCAGCAAACACGTTGGCGGTGATTTTAAAGCTCTGGTTGAAGCAGCAAAATACAAAGCCTGTTTCTGGCAGGCCATGCTGCATACGGGTGCCTGCATCGGCGGTTGGGCGTTGCGCATTATTCGGTTGGTAGCAAGGTAGCAACACCGGCTGCTCGGCCATGGCAACTTGCTGCAAGCTATCATCGACAATCATAGCATCAAATAAAGGCCAGCCATTAAGCATGCCCATACTGCCGGGGTAACCCAACCAGTTGATATGCCTACGGGCAGGGCGGTAAGCAGCAATGCCGCTACGGCTGTTTTGTGTATAGCCGGTTAAATCCACCAGAATATCAATCTGCATACTGCGCATATGCTCAGCCACGGCAGCATCAGACATGCTTGCAATATCTACCCAATGATTAGCTGCGGCCAGCAGGGCTTGCCGTTCGCTAGAGTAATCGTCCTTGGCATTGCTATATAACCATGTGTCGAATTGACCGTGATTGTGCGCTGCAATGACGTCGGTGATTAAATAAGCCAGCGGGTGTTGCCTGAAGTCTGAGGATAGATAGGCAACTTTAATGCGCTGAATTACACCATGGGTTGCCTGCCTTGGCGCCAGGGCAGGTAAGGGCGTAATATCGCCATAATGCTGCTGCGCCCACCTGCTGGCACACGCCAATTGCTCGCTGCTCGTGGTACCTGGCATTGCCAAAAACGCAAATGGTGGAATTTGTGCCTGCGACGGCTGTTTTAAGGCTGCGCGCACGTCGGTAATCGCAGCATCCAGCCCTTGCCAGTCGGCCATATGCTGCTTTTGGTGAATCCAGTGCACTTTGGCATGTAGCAATTGTGGATTAAGTTTGATGGCTTGCGCATAGGCGGCCACCGCCAAATCCAACTGACCTTGCTCACGGTAGGCATTGCCTAGATTGTTATGGCATTCTGCGTCGCCAGGCGCTAGCTGCAGTGACTGTTGGTAATGCTCAATCGCCAGGTCAGACTCACCCAGTTTACGCAGGCTATTAGCCAGGTTGAAATGCACATCGGCCTGTTGTCTATCTTGTGTGAGTGACTGCTTAAAATACGCAGCTGCGGCTGACTCATCGCCACGCAGACTGGCAGTGTTGCCTAGTTGCATCAAGATTTGCGGGTGGTCTGGTGCCCATTTTAATGCCTGACAAAAGGCTTGCTCGGCCGCCTCTGCTTGTTTGAGGGTTAGGTAGTGTCGGCCCAGCTCGTAATGCAACTCAGGGTCTTGGGGGGCGCGTGCCAATTGTTGCTTTAACTGCTCAATGGCGGGTGTCATGTGGCGGCCTGCTGATTAAAAGGGTCCAGCAGTGCTTTCCAGCCCAACTGTTTAAACAAATGCCGTTGTGGGTGCAAGCCCGCCCAAAAACTGTCCTCGGTCAGTTGCGGTAAAGTTGTCCCAAAGTCGCTTAATAAACGCCTTGCTAGTGTGGCGGCACAATAAGGTGCCGTCATCAAGCCTTTGCTGCCATGCGCAACATGCGTATATAGCCCTTGTGAGGCTGGCAAGGCAGTAAAATGATCAATAGGCGTGCGTTGTGCATGCAATGTTGTTGTCGCCAGCACTGGCCCTACATACGGCAAATAATCCGGTGAGCCACACCTTAAAGAGGCCCGTGCAAAGGTCACCTCAGCAGTGTTAGCATCATTAAATTGCGGGCTTAACTTGCTCAGCATATCAAGGTTAGCCAGGGTGTCTTCCTCACGGAGATCTATACTGTGATCGCCAGGCGCAAATGTGGCGCCCATCGCATGTTGACCTGCAACACGCGGCGTCAGATAGCCATCCCCGCATAAAATAACTTTTAATGACTGCATGGCTGTCTGCCCGGCGATCATGCCCATCTGGCCGCGCACCGGATTGAGCCACATGCCACTGTCTGGCAATAAATGGCTCGCGTCTGCCGCATTACAAACCACCACCGCATCAAAATAGTCGTTGACTGTGCCAGTACTGCTGGCCAACTGCCAGCCTGGCTGTTGTGGCAATAATTGGTTAATAGTCTGCTGCACGTGCAAGGTAATATTGGGGTGGCTGATCATGCTGGCACAGGCCGCAGCCGGATTCACCCAGGCACCATCAGCAAAATAAAGGCTGTCATGCGTCAGCGCAACGCCCGCCTGCAAGCTTGCTTGTACTGCATCAAGCTTTTGCAGTAAGCCTGAATCTGCATAACGGCTGGCGACTTTTTGCACCCGCTTATGCTCGCGCGGATTGCTGCCCAGCTGCAACAGGCCACAGCTTTGAAAAGCCTCGTCACCCAAGTGAAGCCCGGCATAGTGGCGCAAACTAAAACTGTAACTACGCCACGCCAACTGGTCATTTTGCGGCTTTTCTGCATTGAGCCTGGGGTACAACATGCCTCTGGGGTTGCCGGATGCGCCACTGGCAATGGTGTCGGCACGTTCAAACACATGGACTTGGCAGCCTAAGTTGGCTAAATGCCAAGCGGTGCTGCAGCCCGCAATACCAGCGCCAATAATGGCCACTTTAGGCAGGCTGGCCGCTGGCATTTGTGAATTGGTGAGTGGATGAATAACCGGCCAGTGTCCACATAACATGTCACGTTTATGACCATAGCCAGCGGTCTTTTCAACTTGAAAGCCAACCGCTTTCAAACCCCGTTTAACCAAGCCAGCGCTGGTAAACGTGGCGAAGCTTGTACCGTTATGTGCGCATCTGGCCATACACTCAAACAAGGCCGGTTGCCACATTTGTGGATTTTTTGCCGGGGCAAATCCGTCTAAAAACCAGGCGTCTACCCTGAGCTGTAGTTGAGGCAAAATTTGTGCGCTGTCGCCAATATGCAAGGTCAGGCTGGCAGAAAATTCAGGCAGCTCAAGTTGGTTAATGCCTGGTTGTAAGTAGCGATATTGCCGACATAATGCCTTGCTGATGGCCGCCAACGCAGGAAAATGTGCGTGCGCCGTTTGCAGGTCTTGCAAGGTAAATGGTGCGATCTCAATGCTGACAACATGTAAATGGGCTTGTGCGGGAGCTGTTTTTTGCCAGAGCTGCAGCGCAGCCAAAAAATTGAGCCCACTGCCAAACCCGGTTTCGACAATCACAAAATGGCTGGGACGGTCTGCGGGCAGTTGTTGCCAGCGTTGCTCTAGTTGATTGTGTTGCAAGAAAACATGGCGTGTTTCAGCCAGGCCATGCTCAGGGTAATCTGCACTGGCTGAAAAATAAACGTCATCGAATTGTGTGGAGTAGGGCAGGCCGTTGCGCCACTCTAAAACTGCATGCGTACTCATAGGCTGGCAAGTGTATCACGGCGGTTTGCTCATGACACCCGCTTGAGCGCGCGGTAACCTGGCTTGGCCAGCAGCAGATGCACGTCACCTAGCGCGCACTCAGCAAAGCCGCCCTCGCAATAGCTTAAATAAAAATCCCACATACGGATAAACACCTCGCTATAGCCTAACTGCCGCACAGCCTCAATATTGGCAAAAAAGTTTTCGCGCCACAGCCGCAAGGTCGTCGCGTAATGCAAACCAATATCTTGCAAATCAACCAGACGCAAATCACTGGCGGTAGTCATGCTGCTGAGCATGGCCGTGTTAGAGGGGATCGTCGAGCCAGGAAAAATATAGCGTTGAATAAAGTCTACTGAGCCAATCGCTTTTGTATAGCGTTGGTCAGCAATTGTAATCGCCTGTATCAGGGCGACGCCATCTGCTTTAAGCAATTGGCTGACCTTGTTAAAATAAGTATCGTAATACTGGTGGCCAACCGCCTCTATCATCTCAATTGAAACCAGTTTGTCATACTGGCCTTGCAGCTGACGATAGTCCTGTTTAAGTAGTGTGATCTGGTTTTGCAGGCCTGCTGCTGCAATACGGCTTTGTGCCAGCAGGTATTGTTGCTCAGAAATCGTGGTGGTGGTGATATGGCAACCATAATGCCTAGCGGCATAAATGGCAAACCCACCCCAGCCGGTGCCTATCTCCACCACATGGTCTGTGGCACAAAGCTGCAACTTGTCACAAATCACTTGCAGCTTACGCTCAGAGGCGGCTTGTAACGTTGTCGTGTTTTCATCAAACATGGCCGAGGAGTACATCATAGTCGGGTCTAAAAACAACTCGAATAGGGGATTGCCCAGGTCATAATGGGCAGCAATATTTTTTTGGCTACCGGCTTCGCTATTGCTGTTCAACCAGTGAAACACTTTTAGCAACGGCCTACTCAACCACTCATAGCCGCCTTCCAGCGTATCCATTACAGCTTGATTAAGCACCATCAACCTGATCACATTGGTCAGCGAGTCTGCCTGCCAATAGCCCAGCATATAAGCCTCCCCGGCGCCTATGCTGCCACCAAAGGCAATTTCGCCATAAAAACGGGCGTCGTGTACGGTAATCGTAGCCAGCAGGCCTTGTGCACAGGCCTGACCAAACACATGGCGTTCAGCGCCATCCAAAATGATGACCTGGCCAGTGTGTAGGCTTGCCAGCCGTTTGAGCACTTGTGCCTTTGCTAATTGCGCCACCCATTTGGCCCGGCTTTTGGCTTTAAGTGGCTTGGTCAGCGTATCTGGCGCAACCGCGGTGGTTGCAGAGGGCGTAGATGTCATGATGAATCTCCAGGGCGCGACGGACGTGCAGGATGCGGATAAAAAGGTATTTTTTTGAGCCACAGGCGCAATGCCTGCCAGTAAATAGCGGCAATCACTTTCAGTGTCATCCATGGGAAACGCAGCAGCATGCGGTTTAATGCCTTGGCCCGCCAGGGTTGCCTATGTAATGTTAAGGTGGCAAAAAACATGGCCTGGTCGTGTTGCCAGCTTTGCATATGCACATTTAATGCGTCACCTGGCGCCGAAAACTGCCATTGATATGTAATCTCCATCGGCATAAAAGGCGAGACATGAAAGTTTTTTTGCAGGGTGAACAACAGGGTAGGGGATGTTTGCGCTACGGCATGCACGTATGCAAACTGCTCTTGCCAGGGGGTGTTGGTGATATGGCTGACAATGGCTTGTAATTGTCCGTGCTGATCATGGCAATAATAAAAACTGACCGGATTAAAACAAACGCCCCAGTAGCGACAATGCGTGAGTAGCGCTATCCGGCCCAGCGGCCGTTGCCCGGTTTGCTGCTCAACCAGATCACGCACACACACATCCAGCGGTTGGTGCGTTGGCCCCAGATAATCTTCACGCCTGAAATAAGCTAGATTTGGTTTTAAATAAGCCCATAACCAGTTGTTTTTAAACAATACTGGTAACTCATCGAGGTCGATATACAGCATAAAGAGCTGATAGCGAAAGCCGTGCAATTTAGGCTGTAGCCGCTGATGACTGACCCAGCCAGTGTAAATGGCGCTGTGTAATAGGTCAGGCGGTGCTTGGCTCATGATGTCGCGGCCTCAAAGTGTTCAATCGCGGTTAAGGCACTGACAACCCCATCTTCATGAAAGCCATTACGCCAGTAGGCCCCGGCATAGCCTGTGCGGTGATGTCCGCTGATCTCGGCATGGCGAGCTTGCGCGTGGGTAGCCCCCAATGTGTATAAGGGATGGCGGTAATGCAGTTTTTTGAGGATTTTTGCCGGATCAATCGCATCAGGATGGTTTAGCGTCACCAGCAAGGGCTCTGCCGAACGAATCCCTTGCAATATATTCATGTTGTAAGTGACCTGCACTTTGTCGCTGGCGCGCGCCGTGACATGGTAGTTCCAGGCCGCCCACGCCAGTTTACGTTTGGGCATCAGGCTGGCATCGGTGTGCAAAAAAACAGCATTGTCCTGGTAAGGCATGGCGCCCAGCACATCACGCTCAGTGGTCGTGGCTGCGGCACCGAGTATGCGTAGCGCTTGGTCGCTATGGCAGGCAAAAAACACGTAATCAAACGGCTGAGTGTTGCCAGATGCTGTTGTCACACTGATGCCGTGCGCATGACGGTGCACCGCGCTCACAGCCGTATTCAACTGGATGCGGTCATGATAGCCCGCAGTGACTTGTTTGAGATAACTGGCCGAGCCGCCGACAATGGTGCGCCATTGTGGCCGCTGGTCTATGCTCAACATGCCATGGTGGTGAAAAAAACGTACAAAGAAACGTGCAGGAAACTGCAGCATCTGCTCGGCATCGGTAGACCAGATGGCCGCGCCCATGGGCACGATATAGTCGCGAATAAACTGTTGCGAGTAGCCATGCTGTTGCAGATACGCACCGAGCGGCATTTCGTTGCCTGGTGACAACAGGGCTAACGATTGTTTGTTAAAACGCAAAATATCGCACACCATGCGGTAAAAGCGGGGCGACAGCAAGTTGCGTCTTTGCGCAAACAGGCTGTTGAGAGAAGTGCCGTTATATTCGAGGCCGGTGACTTCGTTACGCACGCTAAAGCTCATCTCACTATCACGCCAGCTGACACCGGTTTCACGCAATATGCGCTCAAACTCGGGGTAGGTTTTATCGTTAAATACAATAAAACCGGTATCGACCGCATGCTGTTCACCGGCAATGCTGACCTGATGGGTATGGGTGTGGCCGCCAATATAATCATTGGCCTCAAACAGGGTAATTGTATGCTGGCGATGCAAATAATAGGCGAGGGTGTTACCAGCGATGCCGCCACCAATAATAGCGATGTTCATCTTTGGCCGCTCTTGCTGGCGTGGCCTTTGTTGGCATGTTGATTGCGAATCTCTAGCGGCACCTGCTTAAGCTGCCAGATAATACCGAGCGCAGCCAGCAGCTTGAGTCCGTAGTAGGTAACGTCTAGCTCCCACCAGTAAAAGCCTTGCTTGGCAGACCCAGGAAAATGGTGGTGATTATTGTGCCAGCCTTCGCCTAGCGTAAAAATAGCGATCAGCACATTATTGCGGCTATGGTCACGCGTGGCATAACGGCGGCTGCCCCATAAATGCGCCACCGAATTGACGCAAAAAGTAGCGTGGTAAAGTGCAATCGTCGACACCACGAACCCCCAGACGATCAATTGCCAGCCGTTGGTGTGCAAGGCCGGCGCGTAGGCCTGCAACCATTCACCCAGCGTATAAATGCCCAATGCAAAAGCAAGCGGCACCAGGCTATCAAAACGATCTAGCCAGCATAACTCACGATAGCGGCTGAGTTCGCGCACGCGGTTTAATTGCGTTTTAAAGTTGGCGTGACTTAAAAACCAGCCCAAGTGGCTCCATAGCAAGCCATGCTGATGCGGCGAATGAATATCTTGCGGTTGATCGGCATGCATATGATGGCCACGATGATGCGCGGCCCACCATAATGGACCACGTTGCACGGCGCTTGCCCCGACCAGGGCAAATATAAACTGCGCAATGCGCGAGGTTTTAAAGGTTTGATGGGCAAAATAGCGATGATAAAAACCGGTAATCGCAAACATGCGGACAACATACATCAGCAATGCAAATGCAATGGCAAACGGGCTCCAGCCCACCCAAAACAGTGCCAGCAATGTCACGTGCAGTGCGACAAACGGTAGCACGCGCCACCAGTCAATACTTTCGGCACTGGCCGTTTGCGGCGGTTGGTAGCGATGGTTATCTAACCAGCCTACCAGCCGCCACAATAAGCCAAAAACGCGATGTTGCATGTTGCATCCCTCTCACAAAGCTTGTGCATTCGTTATTGTTGTTTGTATGGTCTATGGTTGATGTGGAAAAACCTGCAGTTTGCTGGTGTCGTATCCCATGGCTTTTATTTTCGCCACCAGCATGCGGTAAGTGTTTGGGTCAAGATGCGGCTGGCGAGACATCAGCCACACATAGTCGCGCTTGTTTCTGGCAATCACCGTTTGTTGATAATCCTCACTTAAGTAAGCGATCAGATATTCTGATTTAAATGGCCAGACAAACTGCATGCGCCATTGTGCATTGCCGCTATTAGGCACAATCGTGGCCGTCGGATGATAGGTTTTTAATGCACCATCAAAACCGCCTTGCCTAAAGCTAAAGGTAGTGGCGATGGTGCCATCCGGATTTTGTTGGTAATGCTCAAGCGGGTTGTAAGGGTCACGCTCAATCACGGTGGGAATCGCTGCAATCACATACCAGTCGCCCATAAAACGACCAACATCCACGGCGCTCACCGTTGGAATCGGTGGTAAATTTTGGCAGGCGCTTAATCCAAACATACTCATCATACAAATCACTTTAATTAATTTTTTCAACATATTGATTAAATAAGTTTATATTTAATTTTATAACCATCTGGCGTAATAGACTCCAGCGCCACCCAATCTTGTTGCTGGTCATACCACAAGGTCATGTTAAGTTTTTGTTTACCCTGATAACGTCCGTTGAGACGATATTGGTGTGTGAGCGTATTTTGCCCTTTGACCATGATGGTTTTAGTGCCTTCATCAGTGACCGTCACCTCCAAATATTCGGCATTTTGCGGATTCAGTAAATGGGTTTGCTTGAGAAGCTCGGGGTTCCAGTAGGCAAATGTCATCACACAGGGCGGTAAAGTATGCTGGCTGCCATTTTTTTCAACCACAAACTGGTCAGCTTGCTGCTGGCCTGTGACGATTGTCACTTCTTTGTTTTCTTCAGTGCGGGCGCTCAACGCGCTCAAGCATGCGCCTTGCCAGGTTTCGTCCGCCTGATGCTGGTAACGATAAGCGTTAATAAACAACACTTTAACTTTAAAACTCGCCCGGCTTTGCAGCTGGTTTTGGTTAAAAGAGAAGGTGTGCGTGCCGATATTTTGCTTGTCCAGCCAGACTTCAAAAGACCATTCTTTGGCCTGCAGCGCTGACAATGTGCACAAGCAACAGATGCATACCAACATAAGCTTCATGGCTTTAAACTTCATTTGCGCTCTCACGTTTAGGTAAGCCGGGGATAAATGCATTGGTATTTTTCACATAGTCAGCATAGCCAGGGCGACGGCTATGTATGGTTTGCTCCATCAGGCGAACCCCGCTGATTTTTAGCAGCAAAAAGGTCATGATCACTGGCGAAAGCCATGCCCAATGATTGCCGCTGGCCGCACCTAGCATGCCAAAGCCCCACCAGATCAGGCACTCGCCAAAATAATTGGGGTGACGGCTGTAGCGCCATAGCCCGCTTTGCAGCACGGACGACTGATGCTCCGCTTGCGCGCGAAAACGCATCAACTGCCAATCGGCCACCACCTCCCAATACATACCTAACAAAAATAAGAGTCCACCAGCCACATCTAAGCAGTTCAGCACGCTAGCGCTAGTGACGGCGACAGACAGTGGATATGAAATAAGCCAGGCTAACAGTGCCTGAAAAGCAAAAATAATATAGAGACTTTTAAACCAAAAATGTGGCTCATTATTTTGGCGTATCGTCTGGTAGCGATGGTCTTCTGCCCCCCAGTTACGCCAGGTAAGAAAAAGGCTGAGGCGTAGCGCCCACAGGGTAGCTGCCACTAAAACCAGCATGGCACGTGACGATAAGTCATCGGTAAACAGGGCGCTGGTGTACGCAGTAATCGCCATAAACAAGCCCCACATACTATCTACGTGGCTATAGTGGCGGGTGGCAAAGCTGAGTAACCAACCGCAAAGCGCAAACATCACAATCGCTATCAATGCATAGATGTAAATCATGCCAGCCTCATGGTTTAAATGTGATTAATAAGCTCAGCTTGATTAAATCTGCTGCGTATCCACAGCAATAATGGCAAGGCCACCGCCCACGCAAAGGCGATCCAAATCAGGCTCTGCGGCCACAATGGCAAGCCGACCACGCCTAATTGCTGTGCGCCAAGATAGGCCAAAGGGCCAAATATGGCACCTAACATGGCTGCTAGCAGTTGCCTGTGTTGCAACCAGCGCATACTTACATTGAGTGTAGTGGCGAATGCCAGCCATAACGCTATCATCCAATAGGGGATATACGCAGCACCTGCGCTTTGATATGCAAATGTCACCCAACCAGACACATAGCCGATTTGGTCAAAAATGCAACCCGTTGATGCAGTGATCAGTAGCGGCAACGCCTGTTGCCAGCCTTCGATCCACTGCACATGCAACAGCGTGAGCAGGGCAATCATGCACAACATCGCGCCACCCAATCCTGTTTTTGCAGCATACATACACAACCACCATAGCAGTTGGAAGCTCACAAAATTAAATATAATCAATTTGTTAGAAGCCATTTTTAATCTTATTTTTTTGAGAGTAAATAATGGCTGACCCACCAGGTTTGTCCTTGCTGATAGTCAAACAGCTCAGCACAGGCCATAAAGAAAATACGCCAGCGCTGGCGCCAAACCTCAGCCTCCGCGTGCCCATACACAGACTGTAAAACAGGGGTGAGTGCCGCGTGGTGTTGATCCATATTTGCCAGCCACGCATTGGCTGTTTTTGCATAATGGGTGCCATTCCAGCGCCATTTATTGATCAACTTCAAGTCATCTTGAAAATAAAGCGGCAAGTCGTCACTGGGCATCATGCCGCCACTAAAAAAATAGTGGCTCATCCAGTCATCTTCGCCTTTAACGTCAAATGTATAAGGGCTATTGCGGTGCACAAAGATATGCTTGAAAAATAAGCCGCCCGGCTTGAGCCAGCGCGCAACTCTGGCATAAAGCACCTGGTAGTTACGCATATGCTCAAACATCTCCACAGAAACCACACGGTCAAAGGTTTGCTCAGTGTCAAACACATTCATGTCTGCGGTAATAATATGAATATTAGATAAGCCGCGAGCCTGCGCCTGCTGCAAGATATATTCGCGTTGTGAAGCTGAGTTGGAAACAGCAGTAATATGGGCGTTGGGGTAGTGGCTGGCCATCCATAATGTCAGCGAGCCCCAACCACAGCCTAGCTCCAATATTTGCAACGGGCCACCCAGACAAGCATGGGCGCAGGTTTGTGCCAGTGCCAGGTGTTCTGCCTCATCCAGCGTGTGTGTATCCGGCAGCCAAAAACAGCTGCTATATTTGCGGTTGATGCCCAAACAATACTGATAAAACGCTGCCGGGATCTCATAATGTTGCGCGTTGGCTTTATCTGGTAATGGCGCAATCTCAGCCACCCGCATTTGCTCAATAAACGCAATCAGGCTTGATTGTGCATGCTCACAATCGCCCTCGGCAATGGCTTGTAGCCTGGCTTTACAAAGTGACCTGATGCCTTTGCGTATCAATGCGTCTGATAAAAACCCTTTTTCAGCCAACGTGAGCGCAATAGATGTTTTGGTGGATTTAACTGTCATGATGATAATTATTGTACAAGTTAATTGCTATAGTATAGGTCTATTGTGCGGTTGATTTAGTTTCCTGATTTAAAAAAAATTTAAACTGCGCGGGGCAGGGCAACATCTGCTGCTTTCAGGTGTATACTAACCTGTATAGTCCATGGATATTTGAGATGAAAATAGCCGCTAAAAAAATAGCTTTTCGTTGTGTTTCGATTGGGATTTCTGGTCTGTTATTAGCCTGCACGCAAGCCGCCAAGCCTACGGCACCAAGCACAGTCAATGCGGACTGGCCCAGTTACGGCTTGAATATGGCGTCGCAACGCTTTTCAGCCTTAGCTCAAATCAATGACAAAAATGTTGCCCGCTTACAACCGGCGTGGTCGATACAAACCGGGGTGAAAGCGACCTTTCAAGCCACTCCGATTGTGGTGAACGGCATCATGTATATCAGCCTGCCGTTTAATCATGTATTAGCACTGGATGCCGCCACTGGCAAGCAGTTATGGAAGTACGAGCACACACGCAAAGCAGACTGGCCAATGTGCTGCGGCCCGGCAAACCGTGGCGTGGCGGTGGCTGAGGGTAAGGTATTTATCGGCACTGTCGACGCCAGACTGATTGCGCTCGATGCCAACAGCGGCCATAAACTGTGGGACATTGATGTGGCGGGTAATCAGGTCAATACCGAACACCAGGAGGCGTTGAGCGGCCACGACCCCAATAAAACGCGTAAAGTGACCGGCGGCACCGGCGTTGGCATCGCCATGGCACCGGTTGTTTATCAGCACAAAGTGATCGTTGGCATCACCGGCGTCGGCTACGGCCTGCATATCGACAACCCGCGTAGCAATGCACCGCTAGGTGCGGTGATTGGTGTCACGGGACGGTATGGCCGCCCTGGCTTTTTAGCGGCGTTTGATGTGAATGATGGGCACCAGGTATGGCAGTTTGATACCATCCCCAAGCAAGGCTGGGAAGGGCGTTTTACCACCCAAACGGCAGATGGCAATCAATTTGATCGCGACGTTGCCGCAGAAAAAGCGGCCATGCCAAACTATCCAGATGCAGCACGCTTTGGCGGCGGCTCTGCCTGGAGCACGCCTGCCATTGATACTGCCACCAATACTTTGTATTTTGGAACAGGCAACCCCTCACCACAAATGAACGATGTGTCCAGGCCGGGCGATAATCTTTACAGCGTGTCATTGGTGGCACTGGATACAGAGACCGGCCAATACAAATGGCATTACCAGCAAGTGCCACATGACTTGTGGGGCTACGATTTGGCGAGCCCGCCAGTATTGTTTAATTATAATGACCAAGGCAAAACCATTGCAGCAGTCGGTCAGGCCAGCAAAACAGGCTGGTTCTATATTAACGACCGGGTCAGTGGACAATTCCTGGCCAAATCTGCCCCGTTTGTGCCTCAGCATAACCTATTCAAAAAACCGAGCGCTGAAGGCACCGTCGTTTACCCGGGCATACTAGGCGGCGCCAACTGGTCGCCCGTCAGCCTCGATGAAGCACAGCAAAGAGTTTATGTGGCAGCCATGCACAGCCCAATCAAATACACCGTACATGAAACCGAGGTTAAGCCAGGCGAAAAGCCAATCCGCTATGCCGCCAGTGAACCGACCGACGACGCGCGCTGGGGCTTACTAAGCGCAATTGACCTCAAATCTGGCCAAATTGCGTGGCAACACAAAACCAGCCAACCGTTAGTGGGTGGCGTGCTGGCAACGGCTGGTGGTTTATTGTTCTGCGGGGAGGGCAACGGCACGCTTGCTGCCTATCACAGCCAAACCGGAAAACCACTGTGGCAATATCGCTCTGAATATGGCGTGAATGCGCCACCGATCACTTATCAAATCAATGGTGAGCAATATATAGCCGTAGCCAGCGGAGGCAATTCACTGTTTGGTTTTGAACAAGGGGATCGCATTTTGACCTTTAAATTGCCAGCAAAACATTAAGGTTTATTTAAAATTTCAAGCAATTTAATTGATTTCCATGCATTTGTTTAAATGCCAATGATGGCATTTTTTTGTTGAAAAACAGATTGTTAGGTTTGCATAGCATGGTGCAAGCAGTTAGAATGGCTGCGATTTTGAAATTGCAGTTTTATGATAATAAAAATAAGCCGTGAAATAGCCCGTTAGCACTATTGTCCGTCTAACGGTTGTCACAAATAATGATTATAGTTTTTTAGTTAGCATTCATCCTTGGAGAAGTAACAATGTTTCAAACCCTGAAAAAAATAGCGGTTGCTGGTGTATTTGGCATCGCTTCCGTTTCTGCCGTACAAGCGCAAGACTTTGGCCCATATACCACCAGCCAAAGCCTTGACTTCATTCGCGCGATTGCTGATGCTGATTTCATCAAAACAAATGGCGCTTTGAATGTAAAAGGCCCTTACTTTGAAGACTCTTATGAAATCAACCTGACACAGGTTTCTGATTTCTCATACAGCATTTCAGAAATCACCACTGGCAACAATGCACAGTACGACGTGACATTCATGAACTTTGGTTTCTATGATATGAATGGTGATGTAGTCACTAGCCTGACAAACCTGGCTGCAGGCACTTATTTCCTGACTGCAACGGGTAAACTGGCTGGTAGCTTGGGCGGTGATTTTAACGTTAGCTTCAACATCAATCCAGTAGCCACCGTGCCAGAAGCAGACTCTTATGCTTTGATGCTGGCTGGTTTGGGTTTGATGGGCTTGGTTAGCCGTCGCAAATCTAAATAAGTAACGTTTTACAACGTGACTTTAAAAAAGGGCTCAATGAGCCCTTTTTTTTATGTGTGGCGTCCGTTTATGACGCACCTTAATATGCCGTCAGGCTGGCAGATGAGTCACAACTCATGCCTCATATTCGCCAAAAGTAAAATTAGAATTGACAGGCGAGACGGCTACGCATAAATTAAGCACACTTACTGCATAGGCATAAATGTTTTAAAAAAGCCTGCATGCGGTATCACGTCTGACTGCCTTTACCAGGCCTCGCTGTATGAATGAATCATCCTATTTATAATAGGCGTAGCAACTGATAGCCCCTTAAATGTTAACAACAAGACGGGAGTCATAATGCTTGATAGCAGGTTTGCATCGGTTTGAATTCAAAAGGCAAAAAGTTGTGGGCGCTAGAATCCATGATTATTTATGGATTCATCAGCTTTTTTGCGCTGCTGGTGATCCTCGGCATCACCAGCATGATCTATCTGCAGCGTTTCTCAGAAAACAATCGCTGGGTGAGCCACACCAATCAGGTCATCTCAAAGCTTGAAAAAGGCCTGACATTATTCAATCAACTGGAAGTCTCGCAACGTGGCTTTCTTTTAACCAGCGATGATAGCGCGATTACCCGCCGCGATGGCGCCCTGGCTGAGCTGCAGCAAGACATTACCGAGCTTGCTGTGCTGACCAAAGACAACAGTTTTCAGCAACAACAAATTACGCAACTCAGGCGCTTGATTGACAAGCGCATCATTTACTTTAATCAGATGATTGATGCGGCGCGTACCAGTTCAGTCGATACACTCAAACAAATGCTGCGCAAAGACGCGATCCGCCGTGAGGATATGCTGGAGATTCGTGGCGTATTCAGCGCCATGTCACTGGAAGAGCAAAATCTGCTTACTGACCGGACACAGTCTGAACAAAGCCATGCCAAAGACCTACTGGTGCTGTTTGCGGTGATGTCGGTGGCGATTCTTGTTTTTTTCCCGTTATTGATCTGGCGCATCCAACGCGATCTGAACATTCGCCGCAAGACCGCCGCCGATCAAAAGCGGCTCACAGATATTCTGGATGCTTCACCAGACCTGATTGCCAATACCAACCTGCAAGGTGATTACTTTTACCTTAACCGTGGCGGGCGCAAGCTGTTAGGGATTGGTGAGCATGAGGAGATCGCGAGCCAGGCCATTGCCCACATGCGCCCAGCCTGGGCGACAGATCTGATTCATCAAACAGCCATTCCTGCGGCGCTCAATAGCGGGCTGTGGAGTGGCGAGACGGCTTATATTAACCGTGCCGGTGGTGAGATTCCGGTGTCTCAGGTGATCGTTGTGCACCGCGATACCGAGGGTGTTCCAACCCATTTATCAACCGTTGCACGCAATGTGACTGACTTTAAACAAATTGAATATGACCTGACCAATGCCGCGATTTATGATCAAACCCACAGTGAAGTATTAAGGCTGTTTAATGCCAATTACGACCGCACACAGATACTGCCAGGCATGCTGGAAATCCTGGCCAGAAACCATGCTTTTCCGGTTTCGGCCATTTATGGCTATGACGAATGGAGTGGCTTTTATCGCTTAGAAAGCACCCATGCAGTGCCGTCAAACATCCTGCATGAGTTCAAGTTGGGGGAGGGCGTGATCGGCGAGGCCATTCAAAATAATCAAACGCTCATCATCAGTGAGATGGAGGCATTCGCTTCACTCACCATTGAAACCGGCTTATTCTCGCTAAAACCTGCGGGCATCCTCATTTGCCCGGTGACTTATCAGGAAAAAAGCCTGGCCGTATTGGTATTGGCAGCGAGCCGACCCATTAGCGACCGCGACCAGACCTTTATTGAACGTTTATCAGCGCAACTAGGTGTCGCGCTGCATAATATCCAGCAATATGGTGACCTTAAGCTGCTGGCTGAGCAACTGCACCTGCGTAGTGAGGAAATCGGCCTTAAAAACAAGCAGCTTTTAGAGGCTGACAAAATGAAATCTGAGTTTTTGGCCACCATGTCACATGAGTTACGCACGCCACTCAATGCCATTATTGGTTTTTCAGAGATCCTGCGCGATGGCTTGATTGGACCGCTCGAAGATAAACAAAAAAATTATGTGAATGATATTTTTGAAAGCGGACAACACCTGCTTTCACTCATTAATGATGTGCTTGATCTGTCAAAAATAGAAGCAGGCCGCATGGAGCTTGAACCAGAGTTCACTGATGTGCAGTTGCTGCTACAAAACTGCCTGTCAATTATTAAAGAAAAAGCGTCAACGCAGCGTATCAAACTGCATACTGAGCTGGCAGAGTCTTTAGGCAACGCCTGGCTAGATGCGCGCAAGGTAAAGCAAATTGTATATAACCTGCTGTCCAATGCGGTTAAATTCACGCCTGAAGGCGGGCAAATCACTCTGCGCGCGCAGTTGGTGTCGCGCGACAGCCTGCTTGAGCAAATAAAAGAACACCCAGGCAATGACATTGCACCACCCGGCCATGCCCAGCAGTTTATCCAGATCTCAATTACAGACACGGGTATCGGCATCGCAGCACAGGATATTCATCGCCTGTTTCAGCCATTTGTTCAAGTTGAAAGTACGCTATCAAGACGTTTTGAAGGCACCGGCCTCGGTTTAGCGTTGGTGCGAAAATTAGCCGAGTTGCATAGTGGCGCGGTTGCTGTGACGAGCACGCCAGGGCAGGGCAGCACCTTCACCGTTTGGCTACAATATATAGCGAATGCAACGGGCACCCCCTCTGGCGCAGCGCCCACAGAGGCAGCGCCTTGGCCGTGGCCAAATGCCGAACCACCGCATGTATTGGTGCTGGAGGACGATGACCGTGCGGCTGACTTGATCAGGCTGCAACTTGAATCTGACCATTGCCGTGTGACGCGTGCGGCAACCGCTGAAATAGCGCTCGCTATTCTGGCCGATGGCGCACCGCCAGATTTAATTACGCTCGATATTTTGCTGCCAGGCATGGATGGCTGGGAGTTTTTAACTACCCTGAAAGCCAACAAAAAGCTCACTCATATTCCAGTGGTTATTTTGTCTATTGTTGCAGATAGCAATAGAGGCTTGTCTTTAGGCGCCGCTCAGGTCTTACAAAAGCCGGTATCTGCAGATGACTTGCAAACGGCCTTAAACAAACTCGGCTTTACAAAGCCAGAAACCACGCAAGCAGGCCTTAAAGTGCTAGTGGTAGACGATGACCCGAAGGCGGTAGAGATCATTTCATCTTACCTGGAACATGCACACCACACGGTGCTGCGTGCCTATGGCGGCAATGAAGCCACACATATTGCAAAACTGCAAAAGCCGGATTTGATCGTGCTGGATTTAATGATGCCGGAAATCAATGGCTTTGAAGTCGTCGAAGAATTAAAACAGGATAAACGCACGGCAAAAATCCCGATCATTGTAGTGACCTCCAAATTTTTAACGCCAGAAGAGCACCATACCCTCAAAGGGCATGTACTCGCTGTGCTCGAAAAATCAGAATTCAACCATGGTAACTTTTTAAGTGAAGTGCATCGGGCATTGTCAGGCAAGCAAACCAGCCGGCAGGGGCGCAAACAGAAAGGCCGCCATGGCAACCATATTGATTGTTGAAGACAACCCCAATAATATGAAACTGGCGCAGCTACTCTTAGAAACCTCTGGGCACGACGTATTGCAAGCCGTCAATGCGCAGGATGGCATCAATCTAGCGCGCAGCCATGCACCAGCCATGATCCTCATGGACATTCAATTACCGGGCATGGACGGATTAACTGCCGCGCGCTTACTCAAACAAGACGAGCAAACCAGCCATATTAAGATTATCGCCCTCACAGCCTTTGCCATGAAAGGTGATGAAGAAAAGATGCGTCAGGCAGGCTGTGATGGTTATATCGCCAAACCGATTCGTTATAAAGAGTTCTTGCAAACGATAGATGCTTTGCTTTAAAAAATAACCTAAAAAATTAGCTGGCAGGGGATAACTATGGATATGAAGGTCACGCGCAAGACCATACTCATTGTGGATGACGAAGAAAATAATCGTACCTATTTAGAGGCCTTGCTCTCATCCGAAGGCTATGCCACTTTGCAAGCGCATGATGGAAAAATGGCGCTTGACCTCATTGCCACCCATCAGCCAGACCTCATCTTGCTCGATGCCATGATGCCGGTGTTGAACGGCTTTGAGCTAGCAGAACAGCTTAAAAACAATGAGGCGACCAAAATCATCCCGATTATTATGCTCACCGCCCTGATCGACCGCACCTCCAAAATGCGGGCGTTGCAATGCGGGGTCGAGGAGTTTGTCACCAAACCGATAGACCGCGCCGAGTTATGGATCAGGGTGCGTAATTTATTGCGGCTCAAAGAATATAACGACCTTCTCACTGATTACAGCCGCACGCTGGAAATCAAAGTTGAAGAACGCACAGCCCAACTGCGCTCAAGCTACTTTGACTCCATGTTTAGCATCATGCGGGCGGCCGAGTTTAGGGACAAAGAAACCGGTGAACATATTCATCGTATTGCCTTCTTTTGCAAAGAACTAGCCACCGATTTAGGCATGAGCCCAGATTTTATTGAAACCATTTATCACGCCAGCCCATTGCACGATGTCGGAAAAATCGGCATCCCCGATCATATCCTGCTCAAGCCCGGCGCCCATACGGCAGAAGAATGGGAGGTCATGAAGACGCATACCATCTTGGGTAACAGCATTTTAGGGCAGGGCAAGAGTAGCTCCCCTTTTACCATCATGGGCGCAGAAATAGCCTTGCATCATCACGAACACTGGGACGGCAGCGGCTACCCTTATGGCTTAAAAGCAGAAGCCATCCCGTTATCTGCACGCATCATGATCATGAGCGATGTTTATGATGCACTGCGCAGCCAACGCCCATACAAACCCGCTTTTACACATGAACTTGCATTGCAAGTCATCATGCAAGGTGACGGCCGCACACACCCTGACCATTTTGACCCAATGATACTCAGTGCATTTGTCAAACTGGCAGATCGCTTCAGAGATATTTTTGAAGAGCACTCTGATGCTTCTGATTAGGCAAACTTAATTAGTTATTTATAACGAGCCAAATAACTCTCAAATAATGCTCTCACGTTATCTGAATAGTCAGTTTTCATGAGGCCTTTATCTTCTAATGATAACCATAGCTTTAAACCACTTTTGATTCCGTAGTCATTAATTTCAGGGTCTACATCATTCAGAAAAGCCTCTGGTTCTAGAGCCATGTCTTCGGGATTCCAATTACCTTTGCCAATGAAATAAGAAAATGTCTCATCTATGTCGCTGAACATTTTTTCACCAAACCCTAGCTCGTTAATCTTTTTTTGCGACGCATATCTACCATGTATAAACACGCCTTTTCTGGAGGCTATTGCAATACATGCAGTTAAGTAAGCTCGAGATTTCCAGTATGAATAATCCCAGTTATTACACAGATGGTATCTATAAATTTCTTTACTGCTGACTTCACCAATTGTCTCTTCAAGTACGAGAATTGCCAGATATCTTTGCCTTGACTTTTTATCGGGAATGAAAAGATATCCGCTTAGATTATGATTAGGATTACTGGTAATTATTTCGTCTAGAAAAGTTGAAAACTCTTCTGGCCGCTTGTAGAAGTCATGTTCAGGATAGATTTGCAAGTCGGCACCATCGAGCCATTCTCTTCTTACCGAAAACATATTTGATACTTTATCTAATATCTCATCATCTAATTTATCAATTAGCTTGGCATCGTCCTGGACATCCTTGATTGAGAGGCCACCATTAAGAAATCGTGGAATTTGATTGCGGTGAACACCATGACCTTGAAAGAGATCAATAAATCTCGAAGCAATCGTTGAGTTTTTTGAGTTTTTCCATTTTTTGTATCTATCCCAAACATTTATTATTACAGCAATGTCTGCCAGCATTTTTAATTCCTCTATACTCTTCGTCTTGCTAATTTAACATAATATACATTATGCGAATATAAAGGATCCCATACAAACACCATTGCCATAAATTCATATTGAAAATGATTAGGCAAAAACACTTTTATGTTGCTTACATTAACAAAACAAGTGTTAACATCCAACTGTACTTTGCAAGATTTGTGGGGAATCACTATGCAAGATAAACAACGTTTAAACAAACTGCACACGCAGTACACTTTAATCTGGTGCCTCAAGATTGGCGAATATCTCGGAACGCTGAACATACATGCGCTTGGACGTTTGCTTGATGTCAAATCAGATATTCTCAGGCGATGGATGGCTGGCAAACAAGTAGCGCCAGAGGTTAAATTGAGTAGCATTAAAACGCACGCACTGGCCCCCTATCGTAGCGGCCACCGTAAAAAAATGCCGAGAAGCACAGCGACTGCAAATGCGCTGAATGCTGATTTAATTGAAACCAAGTATTTATGGAGAATCATGCTGTTTGACGAGATGAGCATACAGACCAAACGCCGTTACTGTAAGCGCTTAAAAAAAGACGCCACCATTAGGCTAATCAACGAGCGCTTGAGATAACAAATTGGATAAAAAAGGATTGCTTTACCTAGACTCAACCCTGGATACGGGCGATTAGGTAGCTCAAATATTGGAAATAAACTGGCATAAAAAAGCCACCTTCGCAAAGGTGGCTTAATTAAATTACGCTCATAAATCAAAATAAATTCAACAAGTTAGTTTGAATTTATCACTACTTTAAAATGGTGGAGCTGGGGGGAATCGAACCCCCGTCCGCAAGCCCTCCACAGACAGTTCTACATACTTAGCTGTGTTGTTTAAATTTAATCAGACACCCACCAACGAGCAAGCAGATGGCTGACGAGCTGCCTTAGATTTAATGCCTTACCAAGCAACCCGATAAGACACGATCTTCTCTAAATGACGCTGCTGCCGGTTACCCGGCCCGACCGAGAAGCTCTTCGGTGCAGCGTTCAGCCGGGATTAAGCGGCTAAAGCGTAAGTTTCGTCGTTTGCGACTATACTTGTTCAGATGGATTTACGAGGGAACCTGAATCCTCGGTATGCCCTGCACTGCTTTGTAACCCACGTCGAAACCGGGTCAGCCCCAATGCAATCTTGCGATTATACGCTTGAAAAGCTGGCGAGCCAAACTTCAAGCGCATTTGTATGACATGGTACAATTCAGCTATGTTCAAAAAAATAGTGATTTTCGGGGTTGGCTTGATCGGTGGCTCGGTGGCGCTAGCGCTAAAAAAACAGCCTCACTCAGCACAAATCACCGGCATTGGCCGTACCAGCCAAAGTTTACAAGAAGCACTCCAGCTTGGATTAATTGATACGGCAGAAACAGACATCGGCAAAGCATTGTCGGGCGCAGACCTGATATTAATCGCGACGCCGGTGGCGCAAACGCCCGCTATTTTGCGTGCGATTCGCCCACACCTTGACGACCAGATGGTCATTACCGATGCTGGTAGTACCAAGTCAGACGTCATGGCAGATGCCAGCGCCGAGCTTGGCGAGCGTATTGGCCAGTTTGTTGGCGGCCACCCGATTGCCGGGGCTGAAAAAAGTGGCCCGTCAGCGGCCATGGCCGATTTATACATAGGCAAAAATGTCATTTTAACGCCGGATACGACAACCGAGCCGCAAGCCGTAGATAAAGTAAAAGCATTATGGCAGCAATGTGGCGCCATCGTTTCGAGCATGAGCGCACAAGAACACGACAGCGTGTTTGCCGCCGTGAGCCATTTGCCGCATTTATTGGCGTTTGCCTTGGTAGAAGATCTTGCCAAGCGCACTAACGCAGAATTACTGTTTAAGTTTGCCGCCAGCGGCTTTCGCGACTTTACACGTATCGCCGGTAGCCACCCTGAAATGTGGCGAGATATTGCACTCGCCAATAAACATGCCTTGCTCAACGAACTCAAAAGCTACCAGCAAGCCGTGAGTGAGATGACGACTTTACTTGAGCAAGATAACGGCGATGCGCTACATGCCTTGTTTGAACATGCCAGCCGTGCCCGCAACGACTGGGCCAACTCTAAAACTCAATAATTACACACTGTTATGGAACAACTGCATTTACCCGCTGCACACCAGGCGCTAGGCGCGATTACCTTACCAGGCTCAAAAAGCATTTCTAACCGCACCTTACTACTGGCAGCGCTGGCTGATGGCGTCACCGTGATTCGTGACTTGCTGGCCTCTGATGACACGGCAAGAATGCTGGAGGCCTTAACGGCGCTGGGCATCCCCCTTGAAAACATTGGTGAAAATGCCTGGCAAGTCACTGGCTGCGGCGGCAAATTTCCTAACAAGCAAGCAGACTTGTTTTTAGGTAATGCTGGCACGGCGTTCAGGCCACTCACCGCAGCACTGGCTTTTTCAGGCGGCGATTATCACTTGCATGGTATTGCACGTATGCACGAACGCCCAATCGGCGATTTAGTCGATGCATTAAAGCAAGCAGGAGCCCAGGTGGCCTACCTGGCCAACCAGGGCTACCCTCCCCTGCAGATTTTCCCTGCTAACCTGGATGTTAGCCAGGCGATTAAAATTCGGGGTGATGTCTCTAGCCAATTTTTAACGGCCCTGCTGATGGCGCTACCTTTAACCGGTCAGGCAGCGACGATTGAAGTGGTTGGCGAGCTGATTTCAAAACCTTATATTGAAATCACGCTCAATCTGATGCAGCGCTTTGGCATCACGGTGCAACGTGATGGCTGGTCGCGTTTTCATATTCCAGCGGCGCGTTATCAATCGCCGGGCGAGATTTATGTTGAAGGGGATGCCTCCAGCGCCTCTTATTTTATTGCGGCAGGCATTTTGGCCGGAGATGTCACCGTCAATGGTGTTGGTGAACACAGCATCCAGGGCGATATCCGCTTTGCAGAAGCCGCCAATCTAATGGGTGGCCGTATCAGCTATGGTGAAAATCACGTACGGGCCGAAAAAACGCCGCCATTAAAAGCGATTGACCTCGACTGCAACCATATCCCTGATGCCGCGATGACCTTGGGCGTGATGGCCATGTTTACCCAAGGCGACTCAGACCAGGCGCGCACGACCACTTTGCGTAATATTGCCAGCTGGCGCGTTAAAGAAACCGACCGCATTGCCGCCATGGCAACCGAGTTACGCAAAGTCGGCGCTACCGTGGTTGAGGGGGCTGATTACATTCAAATTACCCCCCCGGCACAACTGACGCCGAATGCCGTGATTGACACCTACGATGACCACCGCATGGCCATGTGCTTTTCGCTGCTCAGCCTGGCTGGCGTGCCAATTACCATTAATGACCCTAAATGTGTGGGCAAAACGTTCCCGGACTACTTTAAAGTATTTGCCAGTATTGCCCGCTAGCGCCCTCACGCCGCATAAGCCCACTCATGCTCATCCGGCTCGGCAGGTGTTGCTGCATGTCCATGCTGGTGGCGCTGCCAGGCGCGTTCGTGAAAGTAAAACACAACCGTGTTGCAGGCAGGCTCTACCAATGCCATCAGCCCGCCAACCAGCAGGCTGCCGGTGAGTAGATAGGCAATCGTGAATGCAACGCTAAAATGCAGCATGGCGAATGAGGCAGTTTTAATCATGGTGAGCTCCTTGCATAAGATGACTCCATGTTACAAAAGCGCAAAACCAAAATCCAATTCATTGTTTTAAAGTATTTGATAAATAAATCTTATGACAAACACCTCTCTCTCCCCCGTCATCGCCATTGATGGCCCTTCTGCTTCCGGCAAAGGCAGCGTCGCAGAACGCGTCGCCAAACAGTTTGGCTTCCACTATCTGGACTCAGGCGCGATTTACCGGCTGCTGGCTTATGCTGCCTATCAACAGCAGATTGCCTGGTCAGACGCCAGCAAACTGGCAGACATTGCGGCCAATATGGCCATCACATTTGAGCACGGTGAGGCTTATCTGAATGGCGAACAAGTCAGCGCCCATATTCGCACCGAGCAAATGGGCAAAGGCGCTTCTGAAGTCGCCGTGCATCCCGAAGTACGCACCGCCTTGCTCCAAACACAGCGTAACTTCAGGCAAGCGCCGGGCTTGGTGGGTGACGGGCGCGATATTGGCTCGGTGATTTTCCCGGATGCTTGCTTGAAAATCTTTTTGACCGCCGCGGTTGAAACCCGAGCCAAACGCCGCTATGACCAGTTAATTAACCGTGGCGAAACGGCCGATTACGCCCTGATACTGGCTGATTTACAACAACGCGACCTGCGTGACAGCCAGCGCGCTGCTGCGCCATTAAAACAACTGCCTGATGCCATTTTGCTCGATACCACCGACAAGAATATCGAACAAGCCGTGAACATCATTATCGAAGCCTTTAAAAAAGCCGCCCAAACATCACAAAAAACCGCATAAGTCATTGAACTCACTAATTTTTTTGTGTATAGTTTTGGATTCGGATTGCTCAAGTCATGCTTGAGCAATATTTTTTAACCTTTTCCATTGTTTGCGCACCTGCGTAGCAATGGCTCGCTGAACGATGTCTGTCATTCATGCGAGTAAAAATTGGACAATTTTTTAATGGCTTCTATTTCTAATACATCCTCTTCCATGGAATCTTTTGCAGCCCTCTTCGAAGAAAGCCTGGCCCGCCAGGAAATGCGCGCAGGTGAAGTGATCACCGCCGAAGTAGTGTCTGTAGACAATGATTTCGTCATCGTTAACGCTGGCCTGAAATCCGAAAGCGTGATCAACGCTAGCGAATTTAAAAATGCTCAAGGCGAGCTGGAAGTTGCTGTCGGCGACTTCGTTAAAGTAGCGATCGAAAAACTGGAAGATGGTTTTGGTTCTACACAACTGTCTCGCGAAAAAGCGAAGAAAATGCAAGCATGGCTGGATCTGGAAGAAGCCATGAACGAAGGCCGTGTGGTCAAAGGTTTTGTCAGCAGCCGTGTTAAAGGCGGTCTGCGCGTTTCTGTTAGTGGCATCATGGCATTCTTGCCAGGTTCACTGGTAGACATTCGTCCTGTTAAAGATACTACTCCTTACGAAAATAAAGAGTGGGATTTCAAAGTAATCAAACTTGATCGCAAGCGTAACAACATCGTTGTTTCACGCCGCGCAGTGATGGAAGACACCCTGGGTGCCGACCGTGAAGCACTGTTGGGCAGTCTGACCGAAGGTGCTGTCATCAAAGGGATCGTTAAAAACATCACTGACTACGGCGCGTTCGTGGATCTGGGTGGTATTGATGGCCTGTTGCACATCACTGACCTGGCATGGCGCCGCGTCAAGCACCCATCTGAAGTGCTGACTGTTGGTGAAGAAGTTGAAGCCAAGATTCTGAAGTTCGACCAAGAGAAAAACCGTGTTTCTCTGGGCATCAAACAATTGGGCGACGACCCATGGGTGGCATTGAGCCGCCGTTACCCAGTAAGCACACGCTTGTTCGGTAAAGTGTCTAACCTGACCGACTACGGCGCGTTTGTTGAAGTAGAACCAGGTATTGAAGGTTTGGTACACGTGTCTGAAATGGACTGGACCAACAAGAATATTCACCCGGGCAAAATCGCTCAATTAGGTGACGAAGTTGAAGTCATGATCCTGGAAATCGACGAAGACCGTCGTCGCTTGTCTCTGGGCATGAAACAGTGCAAACCAAACCCATGGGATGATTTCGCTGCAACGCACGCTAAAGGCGACAAAGTATCTGGCCAGATCAAGTCTATTACTGACTTTGGTGTATTTATCGGCTTGCCAGGCGGCATTGACGGTTTGGTACACTTGTCTGACCTGTCATGGACACAATCCGGCGAAGAAGCGATCCGCAACTTCAAAAAAGGTGACGAGCTGCAAGCTGTTATTCTGGGCATTGACGTTGAGAAAGAGCGTATTTCTCTGGGCGTGAAACAATTAACAGAAGATCCTAGCGGCAACAGCGCTCCAATTGGTGACGACAAATCTGGCAAACCAAAAGCCAAGAAAGCAAAAGCTGACGACGTGATGATCGACGAAGCTTCTGCAGGCACCACTAACTTGGGTGCTTTGTTGAAAGCCAAACTGGATAGCAAAAAATAAGAAGGCTTTAGATCATGACAAGATCTGAACTGATAGACTTGCTTGCCCAGCGTTTTCCGCAATTAGTGCTGAAAGATGCCGAGTTATCCGTCAAAACCATCCTGGATGCAATGACGGAAAACCTGGCGACGGGCGAGCGTATCGAGATACGCGGTTTTGGCAGCTTTAGCCTTAACTACCGCCCGCCTCGGCTGGGACGTAACCCGAAAACCGGCACCAAGGTGCAGGTGCCGGCCAAGTACGTGCCACACTTTAAAGCGGGTAAAGAACTACGTGACCGCGTAGACGCTATCGAATCTTAATTTTTTGATTGAGTAGTAAACAAAAAACGGTATCTTCGGATACCGTTTTTTTTACCTGTGATGAACGCTATTCGTAGCGCATCACCAACTGCTTGGGTAAAATAAAGCCTGACCTGAAAAGAGACCTCCTATGCTGGTTGAATTTGAATATTGGTGGCTATTGATTTTGCCACTATTTTTTACCTTGGGCTGGATTGCCGCCCGTGTTGATATCAAGCAATTGATTGCTGAGTCTACTTCTCTACCAGCCACCTATTTTAAAGGTCTGAATCTACTGATTGCGGATCAGTACCACAAAGCCGTCGATGCTTTTAGCGAAGCGCTTTACCTGAATAAGGACTCGTTAGAGCTACACTTTGTACTGGGTAGCTTGTTCCGCCGTACCGGCGAAACAGACCGCGCCATTCACCTGCACATGAATTTGCTCGAAAACTACGAACTCACAGAGCAACAATCGACCTCGATCAAGGTCGAGTTGGCACAGGATTACTTTAAAGCCGGTTTATACGACCGTGCCGAAGAAATTTTTCAGACATTGCGTCATACACGCTATGAACAAGCGGCCTTGCGCCACTTGCTTGAAATATACGTCAAAGAGCGTGAGTGGTCGCAAGCGATTGCCATTGCCATTGAATTAGAACGCTCTTCTGGTATCTCTTACCGCAAAGAGGTCGCACAATACTATTGCGAGCTAGCCGCCAATGCGATGATACGTCAGGATTGGGTGCATGCTAAAACGCAACTTGAGCAAGCGCTGGATGCCAATAAAAACTGTGTGCGTGCCAATGTGCTGCTGGGCGATATTGCGGCACAACAGGGCCACCACACCGATGCCATCGCTTTTTGGAAGCGTATTGAAGTGCAAGCGCCAGAACACTTAGGGCTGATTGCGCAAAAAATGTTAAAAAGCTATTCACTTCTTTATGGCGAAACTGACACCGAGGCTAATCACAAGGCAAGCAAAGGTCTGAGTGAAGGGTTAAATCAGCTGCATCAGTATCTGGAAACATACCAGATCAGCAGTATGATGTCTGTGCTTTATGAAGCCACGCTACAAGCCGAGGGGGCTGAAAAAGCGGCAAAATTGGCCCGCAACGAGCTAATTCGCAAACCCAGCCTGAAGTCGCTGGACCAATTACTGCAAGCGCGTGCCATGCTGGATGATGAGCAACATGACCTGCAACTCATGCAACAGACGGTGCGCAACGCCATTGGCGACCGTGCAGCCTACTATTGTGACCAATGTGGTTTTCGTGCCAAGCAATATCATTGGCAATGCCCGGCCTGTAACGCGTGGGAGTCTCTACCGCCTGAGCCGACTGAAGCCACCATTAGAGACATCAAGCTACTCAAACGTAAGTAGCCTTATTAACCAGAGCATTTAAATCCCTATGACTGATAGCAAAATTATTGTCGCGCTGGACTACGCAGATGCAGCGTCTGCCACCGCCCTGGTCGACCGCCTGGATCCAACACTCTGCAAACTCAAAGTCGGCAAAGAGTTATTCACAGCCGCTGGCCCCGCTTTTGTCGAGTCGCTGGTAAAGCGCGAATATGATGTATTTCTGGATTTAAAATTCCACGACATTCCCAACACCGTGGCTAAAGCCTGCCAGGCAGCAGCTAACCTCGGCGTCTGGATGCTGAACGTACATGCCAGTGGCGGCTTACCCATGATGCAAGCGGCACGCGAAGGCCTCGACAAAGCCTTTGGCAATAACGCCCCGCTGCTGATCGCAGTCACAGTGTTGACCAGCATGGATGAAGCCACCTTGCATAGCCTTGGCATACAACGCCCGTTAGCCGAGCATGTATTGGCGCTGGCCAGCATGACCAAGCAAGCAGGCCTGAATGGCGTCGTTTGTTCGGCACAAGAAGCACAGATGCTTAAACATGCATTAGGCACCGAGTTTTGCCTAGTCACGCCTGGCATACGCCCAAGCGATGCCAGCCAGGATGATCAAACCAGAATCGTCACACCAGAAGAAGCATTGGCCCTGGGGGCACATTATCTGGTGATTGGCAGGCCAATCACACAAGCCAGTGACCCGCTTGTTGCATTAAACACAATAATTAAAAATATTTAATACATATTAACAATTAATGCGGCTGTGTGCATTTAAGTATATCGCTGACCAGTAGAATAAAAAACAGGCCAATCAAGCCTGTTTTTTTATTTTGGACGATACGGAGGATATATGAAACAAACGCTATTTGCTTATTTGATGTATTTCATTCTGTTGCCAGCCGCTTATGCAGTGGTCGATATCAATACCGCCAGCCAGGCTGAATTAGAAAGCCTTAATGGCATTGGCCCCGCAAAAGCACAAGCCATCATTGACTACCGAAAAAAGAGTGGCGGCTTTAAATCGGTTGATGAACTGGACCAAGTGCCCGGGATTGGCCAAGCAACATTAGCCAACCTTAAAAAAGATGTCAGCATCAGTGGTAAAAAAACCATGGCCACCGACATCGTCAAAAGCGATAAAAAGAAATAACATTGACGCACCACAGCGCTGAAAATAAAAAAGCACCCTTGCAGGTGCTTTTTTTATTTGGCGGAGAGAGAGATTGTGGCGATGCCATCTTGCGGCATTCGCCTCAAGACCGCCTCCTATGTCGGCGTCCAGCCTTCACTAATGCTCAGGCTAGTCGAGTCACCCCTCTTCTTTGATCGAGGGTTCGTATCCCTCTCGCCCAATAAAAAAAGCACCCCAAGGGTGCTTTTCTCATAGCTGGCGGAGAGAGAGGGATTCGAACCCTCGATAGAGTTACCCCTATGCCACCTTTCCAGGGTGGTGACTTAAACCGCTCATCCATCTCTCCGAAAGAAGGCGCGATTATAGCCCATAAAACTTGTTGCTGCCAAATAATTTATATGGATTTATTCAGGCACAGATAGGTCAAAACAAGCACGAAAAATGCACTCTACAACACCACTGAGCACTCTTATAAATCATCAAAAAGTTATCTCAAAAGGCTTGCTTTTGTCAGCATGAAGGTTTAATGTTTAGCACACAAACAGACGCCCAAGCCTTGTAAAATAAGGTGTTAAGCTATGTTTATCGCGATAGTTAATTGCGGTTTGATGTCAGCGGTTTGGAGAGCAGTTCTGCTACAACATTAATAGAAAAAATACAGGAGTAACTATGAGTTTGGATCTTCTTAAGGCGATGGGCGTAAAAGTCCCCTACAAAGCTAAGTATGACAACTTTATCGGTGGCAAATGGGTTGCGCCGGTCAAAGGTGAGTATTTTGATGTGATTTCACCGATTACCGGTAAGCCGTATACCCAGGCGGCACGCTCTAGCGCAGAAGATGTCGAGCTGGCTTTGGATGCAGCGCATGCAATGGCTGATAAATGGGGCAAAACGTCAGTCGTAGAGCGCTCCAACCTCTTATTGAAAATTGCCGACCGTATTGAGCAAAACCTTGAGCTGATTGCCACTGCAGAAACCGTCGATAACGGTAAACCGATCCGCGAAACGATGAATGCGGATATCCCGTTGGCTGCCGATCATTTCCGTTATTTTGCCGGTGCCTTACGCGCGCAAGAAGGCAGTATCAGTGAGCTGGACGAAAATACAGTCGCTTATCACTTCCATGAACCATTGGGCGTTGTTGGCCAGATTATCCCCTGGAACTTCCCTATTTTGATGGCGGCCTGGAAACTGGCGCCAGCGGTTGCAGCGGGTAACGTCGTGGTCATGAAACCAGCCGAGTTCACCCCTATCAGCCTGTTGATTTTAATGGAGGTGATTGCTGATTTGTTGCCGCCTGGCGTCATCAACATCGTTAACGGTTTTGGCCGTGAAGTCGGCGCACCGTTGTCTACAAGCAAGCGTATCGCCAAAATTGCCTTTACCGGCTCAACGGCCACTGGCCGCTATATCGCGCAAGCCGCTGCCAGCAACCTGATTCCGGCCACGCTAGAGTTGGGCGGCAAATCGCCTAACGTCTTTTTTGAAGACATCATGGACGCTGACGATGACTTTTTAGATAAAGCCGTTGAAGGCCTGGTGTTGTTTGCCTTTAACCAGGGTGAAGTCTGTACCTGCCCTTCCCGTGCCTTGATTCAAGAATCCATTTACGACAAGTTTATGGAGCGCGTATTGCCACGCGTGGCCGCGATCAAACAAGGTAACCCGCTCGACCCCAACACCATGATTGGTGCGCAAGCTTCTGAAGATCAGGTCAACAAGATTTTGTCTTATATGGACATTGGTCGCCAAGAAGGTGCACAACAACTGTGTGGCGGTGAGCGTAACATTTTGGGTGGTGATTTGGCAGAAGGTTACTATATCAAGCCGACCTTGTTCAAAGGCCACAACAAAATGCGTATTTTCCAGGAAGAAATTTTTGGGCCAGTATTGGCGGTGACGACATTTAAAGACGAAGCAGAAGCGTTGAGCATTGCTAATGACACCATCTTTGGCTTAGGCTCAGGCGTGTGGACCCGTGACGGCAGCCGCGCTTACCGTATGGGCCGTGGCATCAAGGCTGGCCGCGTCTGGACTAACTGTTACCATGCATACCCGGCACATGCGGCCTTTGGTGGTTACAAAGAGTCTGGCATTGGCCGTGAAACCCACAAAATGATGCTGGATCACTACCAGCAAACCAAAAACATGCTGGTCAGCTACAGCCCGAAAAAATTAGGATTCTTCTAATTTAACGAGTAGCGTCAGACAAGTGTCAGCGTTTGAAAAAGGGGCGAATTTTTCGCTCCTTTTTTTATCTATAATCACATCATAGCTATTTCAACGGAGGAACAATCATGACAGAGCGCGTTTCTGCAACAGCGACAGCGGTAGCACTCATCGAGCAATTGACCGCACAGCATGGCCCTATCGTTTTTTTTCAGTCTGGCGGTTGCTGCGAAGGGAGTGGCCCCATGTGTTTGCCAGCCGCAGAGTTTAGGCCCAGCCCGGCAGATGTGAAGCTGGGTGAGCTACCCGGTGGCGCTATTTTTTATATGAGCGATAGCCATTTTAGTTTTATGCATAGTACGCATACTATTCTGGACGCGATGCCTGGCTCCAGCGGCTCATTTTCGCTTGATGGTGGGAGTGGCATGGCATTTATTACGCGTGGCCGCTTATATTCTGATGACGAGTTGGCCAAGCTACAGCCAGAGCAGCGAATCGGCTTTCAATAAATAAAAAAGGCATCCAGAGATGCCTTTTTTATTAAACGACGCTGTCACCCTTAAAAACCCAGGCTGTCCAACAGGTCATCCACCTGCTCCTGATTGGCAACCACATCCACCGTATTATGCGGATCAATTTGCGGGCCATTTAACAGCGAGTCATCGTCTTTTTTCACAGGTGGCGCAAAATCAACCAACACCTGCACTAATTGCCTTTCCAGGTCTTGAGCCAAAGTGGTGACTTTTTTGATCACCTGGCCGGTCAAATCCTGAAAATCCTGCGCCATCATAATATCCATCAACAACGATTTCGTGGTAGTGGTATGCTCGTTGGCCAGTGACAAATAAGCCAATGTATCCTGCACTACGGCATCATATTCTGACTTAAGTGATGCGCGTTGCATCACCTCTTCCCAGCGTTGCTTTAACGCACCGGCGCGGTCAGCCAATTCAGATTGCAGCGGCGTTGCCTGATCTGTCGCATTCAACACACGCTCGGCAGCCTGCTCTGTCATTTTGGCAACATAGCTCAAGCGATCACGCGCATCAGGAATCTCCTGAGCCACTTGCTCCAGCACTTTGTCGTAGCCCAATCCACTCAAGTTGTCGTGCAACGAGCGTGTCATGTGGCCAATCCGGCTGATCATTTCTTCTTGTTGATTTCCATTCAGGTCCTGCATGATAGTGGAAGCGATGTCCACCACAAGGTTATCCTGATTAGGATTGACAGCTTCGGTCATGGTTACACCTCGCCTTTTTCCAATTTTTCAAAGATTTTGGATAATTTCTCTTCCAGGGTGGCTGCCGTAAACGGTTTCACCACATAGCCATTGGCTTTCGCTTGTGCTGCCGCAATGATGTTTTCTTTCTTCGCTTCAGCCGTGACCATCAATACCGGCAGCTTAGATAATTTGTTATCTGCCCGGATATTTTGCAACATGGTTAAACCATCCATGTTCGGCATATTCCAGTCAGAGACCACGAACTCAAAATCACCATTACGCAATTTGTTCAATGCATCTGCGCCATCTTCGGCCTCTTCTACATTGTTATAACCCAGCTCCTTGAGCAGGTTACGTACGATTCTACGCATGGTGGAAAAGTCGTCCACCACCAGAAATTTAGTATTAGGGTTGCCCATTTGTTACTCCACTATCATTAGTTACCTATCCCGTAGTATTGATTATCCAATAGCGGACCCACAATGCTATTGTTAATAAAACTGGGATTTGTCTGTTTGTTCACCACTACGTTACACCCGTAGGGCACGTTCACTATTAGTAGCTAAATAATGTAGCACCATTCGCGGCAGGTCTTTCAGATGCCCTACCTCATGGACGCCACCATGCGCGACGGCCTCGCGCGGCATGCCATACACAACGCAACTTTCTTCATTTTGCGAAAAGTTATACGAGCCGCCCTCTTTCATACGCAGCATGCCAGCAGCACCATCTTTGCCCATGCCGGTGAGGATGATCCCAACCGCGTTTTTACCTGCATTGATGGCCGCAGAGTCAAACAATACATCGACTGAAGGCTTATGTCTATTGACTGGCTCGCTGTCTGATAACTTGGTCACATAGTTTGCACCACTTCTGCCGAGCAACAGGTGCTTGTCACCAGGGGCAATATAGGCATGGCCTGGCAGCACACGCTCGCCATCCACCGCCTCTTTCACAGAAATTTTGCACAAGGTGTTTAAGCGCTCGGCAAAGGATTTAGTGAAACCGGCAGGCATATGCTGGGTGATCAAAATGCCCGGGCAATCTGACGGCATTTGCATCAACACCGACTTAATCGCCTCTGTGCCACCAGTCGAGGCGCCAATAATCAGCAATTTTTCACTACTGATGAGCGGGTTACGAATCGCATTTTGCTGGACCTGCGTATTAGACGCCTTGGCAATACTTTGCAAGGTACTGACCTTGGCCCTGGAAGCCGTGCGGATTTTATCGGTGATTTCATCAGCATACTGTTGCATGCCTTGCGCAATGCCCATTTTAGGCTTGGTCACAAAGTCCGTCGCGCCCAGCTCCAGCGCACGCAAGGTAATTTCCGAGCCCTTTTCGGTCAGCGTAGACACCATCAGCACTGGCATCGGGCGCAAACGCATGAGTTTTTCCAGAAAATCCAGGCCATCCATGCGCGGCATTTCCACGTCCAGCGTCAACACATCCGGGTTTAGCTGTTTGATCATTTCTCGCGCAACCAGCGGGTCCGGCGCGGTCCCCACCACTTCCAGATCTTTGGTGTCATTGATAATCTCGCTTAGCAGGCTGCGTATCAACGCAGAGTCATCAATGACGAGTACTTTTGTTTTCATGGCATGTCCTCTTTTTTTAATTATTATTTAAAACAAATCAATATCCCCACCCACATCGCTTGTCTGCAATTTGCTTGAGTAAGCTTGCTCGCGTTTAACCAATGTGTAGTTGTTCAGTTGTTTCAGTTTTTTAACCAAGACTTTGCCCGTTTTTGGAAAAAAATAGACCTTGCGCGGATAAATGTCCAGCAAGTCTTCGCCGGTCACTTTAATCCCCTCTTCCTTCAGGTATTTTTTAACAAAAATCGCATTGCGGTCGCCCACGTTATTGGTGGTAAAACTGCGTAAGACATTACCGCCGCCAAAAATCTTCGCTTCCAGATTTTCACGCTTGGCGCCATTGCGCAACAACTGGTTAATCAGCACCTCCATAGCATAGGTGCCATAGCGCATAGATTCCGAAACTGGGCTGTCTTTATCTGCGCTGCCACCTTCGGGCAGCATAAAATGGTTCATGCCGCCAATGCCGGTGCGGCTGTCGCGAATACAGGCAGACACGCACGAGCCAAGTACAGTGACAATCAACATGTCTTTATCGGTGTAGTAATACTCCCCTGGTGAGATTTTGGCAGCGTTACAATTAAACGTTCTGTCAAAATACAGGGTGTTTGAAATTTCTTCTTGCATGACACTCATGTCGATTTCCGATGCGTAAACAGGCTGGAACGTGCCGCGCCACTGGTTTTTAATTTATAGACGGTTTTTCCTAGCAGTTGCAGGTGATCAGAAACATATAAAAAGTTTTCCGAGTGCCCAGCCAGCAACAAGCTGTCTTCATGCATTAAGGTGACAAATTTATCAATAATTTTGCCTTGTGTCGGCTTGTCAAAATAAATCATGACATTGCGACAAAAGATCACGTCAAACCCATCGTTGAATGGCCATTGCCCATCCAGCAAATTAAGCTGATGAAAATGAATCAACTCGCGTAATGCTTTTTTCATACGCACCAGCCCGTCGTTTTTGCCAGTGCCTCTTTCAAAAAACTTGCGCACTCTGGCATCATCCATTTTCTTGATGCGGTCCAACGGGTAAACCCCGGCTGCAGCCGTCGCCAGCACATTGGTATCAATGTCGGTGGCAATAATCTCAACCGGTGGTTTGAGTGTATTAAACGCTTCGCAGGCAGTCATGGCGATCGAGTACGGCTCTTCGCCTGTCGATGCGGCTGAACACCAGATGCGTATCGGTTTGGCAGGCTTGCGTGCAGCAAGCTTGCTCAAATGGTCTGCCAATATCGGAAAGTGATGCTCTTCCCGAAAGAATGAGGTCAGATTGGTGGTCAGTGCATTGGTAAATGCCTGCCACTCATCTGCATTGTTGTTCTTTTCCAACGTGTCCAGATATTGTTTGAAGCTGAGTATATCCAGTGCGCGCAAACGCCGACCAATACGGCTATACACCATATCGGTCTTTGCATCGGATAATGAAATGCCTGCATGGCGATAAATCAGGCTTTTAATTCTGACGAAATCATCGCGCGTAAACAAAAACTCGCGCGCTTCCTGTTCTTGTTTTTTCAATGCACTCACTTCGTTATCCTATGCAAATCCGTTGGGTTACCATTGCCTGGAAATTAAGCCTTTGTGGTATCGATGCGATCTTTCATTTGAGCAATCGCTAATTCAACCTGCTTGTCTTCTTTTGCTTTAGTTTCAGCACTGGTGCGTGCAAACTGGCTACGCTCTTTCATTTGAGTGATTGCCAATGCAGCAGCCTGGTCATCCGCACGACGGTTTTGTGCTTCTGGTGTTTGTGCGGCAAACGGGTGCAACGCTTCTTTGTATTGTTTAACGACATCAGCGGCTTTAGGCTCACGGGCAACGGCAGCTTTAATCGCCATTTTTGTTGCACGATAGTTCCAGTCCTGAATACGGTCATCCATGTCTGCTTTGCTGTCGATAAACACGCCAACACAGATAAACACGTCATCGGCTTCTTCCAGTGGAATCGTGCCATCAGCGACGCAATCCATCACAGCCATGGCAACGCCACGTTGTGCCGGGCCAAACATTTGTGTTGCCTGGCGGCCATCTTTAATGGTGACTTTGTTAAACATCACTGTGTTTGGTTTCACCATCATGTTTGGCGCTGCAATCGCCAATAAACCGTTTACCCCTTGTTTTTGGTCGGTGAGCGTACGACAAAATGCGTCTTCTGCAGCGCTACCGCGTGGGCCCATGATTAAGTCAATGTGCGCCACATTTTTCAAGTCCAAACCACCCTCTGGGCGATCTTCAATCACTAAACCTTCACCAATTAACACTCGATCAATCACAGCCATTTTTTTTACTCCTGATTAAAGTTACTACTTATTAAAGGGCGATTACTTTCACCCTAACCGTTGCTGACCTGACGATATTGTTCGTCCCAGCCTGCATTTCCTGCTTTGCGGCCGGACACGGTTGCGTGCCCATCCACAATAAATACACCCACTGCAGTTGCCAGCTCATTGGCATGATCCATCAGCGATTCTGCTGCCGCTGCGGCCTCTTCTACCAACGCAGTATTCTGCTGTGTCACGTCATCCATGCGGATCACCGCATCATTCACCAGGGCAATACCTACACTTTGCTCATTAGAGGCTGAGGCAATCTCACCGATAATGACGCTGACGCGTTTCACCGAATCCACAATTTCATGCATGGTGTTGCCAGCTTCTTCTACCTGGCGACTGCCCTCTGCCGTTTTGTTAACGGAGTCATTAATCAACTCTTTAATTTCACGTGCGGCCACTGACGAACGCTGGGCCAAATTACCCACTTCGTTGGCCACCACCGCAAAGCCACGGCCTTGCTCACCGGCACGTGCTGCCTCTACGGCGGCATTGAGTGCCAGAATGTTGGTTTGAAAAGCGATACTGTCGATGACAGAAATAATGTCTTCAATCTTGTGTGCGCTTTCGTTAATGTCACTCATGGTACTGACCACCGCATTGACCACCTCGCCGCCTTTAACCGCTACTTCTGACGCTTGCGCCGCCAGATGGTTGGCCTGTTTGGCATTGTCAGCATTCTGTTTCACGGTAGAAGCCAATTCCTCCATGCTGGATGCTGTTTTTTCAAGGTTGGCGGCCTGGTCTTCAGTGCGGCGACTTAAGTCTGCATTGCCTTGCGCAATTTCTTTAGCAGCGATATTGATCGACTCAGCCGCCGTTTTCACGGTCAACACCGGCTCAACGATCATATCCAGCGTCTGATTCATGCCTTCAACAATCTTGCGATAGTCGCCCGGGTGTTGTGCGGCATTAGCACGCACAGTGACACGGCCTTCACGGGCAGCCTCTGCAAGCATTTGCGCATCGGCATTCAACGCTTTCAAGTTGCTACGCACCTGCTCAATAGTTTGATTAATTTGCGCTTTTTGGCCAGGAAACTGTTCTAGTGGCGCATCAAAATTGCCATCGCCAAACGCTTGCACACAGGCCATGGCTTTTTGGTTCAACTCAACATGTCCGGCCACAATCTGATTAATGCTGGCAGCAAGGACTGAGAACTGACCTTTAAACATATCGGCACGCAAAGTCATGTCAATATTGCCTTTTTCATGTTCGGCATTGACCCAGTTAACCGAGTCAACAATGCCCTTCAAGTTGCCGCGAATACGCTCTACGCTCTTGTTCATGGCGGCTTTCTGACCAGGCATGGCTTCGAGCTGTACGCTCAAGTCGCCACGGCCAATATTGTCCATCACTGCAATAAACTTTTCGGTGTCAATCACGTAAGCCTGCACCATATGGTTGACGCCTTGCGCCACGGCTTTAAAGTCACCATCAAACTGGCTGAGTTCCAGCAAGGCGTCAATGTCACCTTGCGCATGCGCAGTAGACACTTTAGCCATTTCAGAAATCAGTGTTTTGACATTATTTTTCAAGCTGTCAAAGCTAACATTCAAGGCACCCAAATCGCCTGGCAAGGTCTCTAGCTGAGCGCTAAAATTACCCTCGCCCAGTAAGCCCATGGACTGGCTGGTTTTATGCAGAATCTCTGCATGCATGGCGAGCATGCCGTTCATATCCTGCGCCATCTTGCGATACTCACCACTAAACTTGTCGGCATCAATCATGGCCTTGATATTGCCTTTGGCATGTTCAGCCACGACATACGTCATTTGCTGATCCAGTGTCCGCAAGGTGGCTTTGGCCTGATTTAATGCATGAATCACATTGTCATCACTCTTGGCATATCGCTCAGCGCTGCTACTAAAGTCACCGTTGGCAATACCGTTGGCCGCCTCTAGCGCTTCAAATGTTTCACCGCCCACATTACGCCTGATAGACGCAATCAACAATGAGCCAACGGCGACCGTGAAAAGAATCAACCCAAGATTCAGGCCATAATTCACCCACTCGTTGTGGTTGATCAAGACTGGCGTTTGTTGCTCTATGCGCAACGCACCATCGCTAGCCAGTTTAACCACGTCATCTACGGCTAGTCTATGCTTTTGATAAGCCGCCTGCAATCTTTGCAACGCCTGGTCAATTTGCTTTTTATCACCACTGCGAATCGCAGGAATCACCTCATTGTCACGCACGTTAAAAAATTGACTGCCACTCTCAAACAAAGGGCCGAGTACACGGCTTTTGAGGGCAGAGGTTGGCAATTGTGTTTGCCAGTAAGCATGGCGCTCTTCAAACGATTTTTTCAGTGTGTCGCCTTTATCCACCAGCGTTTGCAATGGCTGGTTGTTTAAAGACACCATCTCAAGCACGGTTAGCCAGGACTCGATCAAATACTTAGGTGGGGGTAATACATCTGCAATCAGGTCTTTATGATTGATGATTTGCTGATAATGCGCGCCATGAATCGCTAACTCGCGATCGCCCAGATTGTCCAAATAGCTGGTCGTGACAATGCCAGCACCGAGTACAGCCAGCATCACGCTCAGTTGCGATCTCAGTTTCATGCGAGAAAAACTTCCCGCCAATGTACTCAACGGTTGTGAGGACATGTGTGCCACTCCTTATTTGATTCCAAATCCCGGTTGCTGGCCTGTTTATCTTGTTGCTTGGCCTATAGTGGTGATTATTAAACATTCAAGCACTAATTGAATTGCCTGTAAAAAGGGGAATCTCGGCTCTTTTGCTGTAATTGCAACCCTAAAGAAATTTGAACCCATGCCGTGGCTAACTAACCGTTTTAATGGGCCTGGAGGCCCGTAACCTGGTCATAGATATAAAAAAACCGGCTGCATGAGCAGCCGGTTTTCTTGTTTAGATCTCGCGTTAAAATTAACGCCTAATCTCGTTAAAACTCTTCCCAATCACTGTCATCGGTGCCGGTTCTCGCTGTCACCTTAGGTGCACTGGGGCTCAGCTGCGGTTTGGGCGCCGCCACAGGTCGACCAGACGATGCTACGTTCTCAGAGAATCCACGGCTAGCAGACGATGGTGAACCATGCCCACTACTGGCGCTGGCTTTAAAGCCACTGCTCTGGCTACTCTTGTTGCTGTGTCCAAATCCACCAACCCGGCCTTCGAGCTTGAACTGGCTAACCGCATCGGCCAGTTGGTTGGCCTGATCGACCAATGATTCTGCCGCTGCAGCCGCTTCTTCAACCAGCGCCGCGTTCTGTTGCGTGGTTTCATCCATGCTGGTCACAGCCTGGTTCACCTGATCAATACCAGTCGTCTGCTCGGTAGAGGCAGCTGAAATCTCACTGATGATGTCGGCCACACGTTGCACTGAAGAAACCACCTCTTCCATCGTGTTACCAGCGTTCTCGACCAGCTTGGTGCCTTCTGTGGTTTTATTCACTGAGTCGGTGATCAGTTCTTTGATCTCTTTGGCTGCGCTGGCTGAACGTTGTGCCAGGTTACGTACTTCACCTGCCACCACCGCAAAGCCTCTACCCTGCTCACCTGCTCGTGCTGCTTCTACTGCGGCGTTCAAGGCAAGAATGTTGGTCTGGAACGCAATGCCGTCAATCACCGAGATGATGTCCTCGATCTTTTTAGCACTTTCGTTGATCGCACTCATGGTGGCAACGACTTCGTTCACAACTTCACCGCCTTTAACTGCAACGCCTGACGCTGTTAAAGCAAGCTGATTGGCCTGTTTGGCATTCTCGGCGTTTTGTTTGACTGTTGAGGCTAACTCTTCCATGCTCGCTGCCGTTTGCTCCAGGCTAGATGCCTGTTGCTCGGTACGCGCTGACAAATCAGAGTTACCACTGGAAATCTCATTCGCCGCCGTCGTAATGGTTTCGACCGCTTCGGTCACCGCAATAATCGGCTCTACAATCAGATCCAGCGTGTTGTTGACGCCTTCAATAATCTTGCGGAAATCACCATTGTGTTTATCCACGTCGGCACGCACGGTAATGCGGCCTTCTTTAGACGCTTCTGCCAGCATGCTGGTGTCGGCCACCAACGCATTCACGGCTTCAATGCTGGTGTTGAGGTTGGTAATGATCTGGCTATAGTCGCCTGGATAATGCTCTGAGATCGTGGCTGGAATATGACCTCTGGCGATGTTGTCCAGATACTCTGAAGTCACCGTCAGTGGTTTGACCACGGCATCCAGTGTGCCGTTGAGGCCTTCGATCACTTTACGGAAATCACCGTTGTGCTGACGCGTGTCTGCACGGGTAGACAACTGACCATCTTGTGCGGCAAGGGCGAGTTTGTTGGCATCCGCCACCAGGGCGTTCACCGCTGCAATACACGTATTGAGGTTGTTGATGATCAGGCTGTAATCTCCCTGATATTGCTCTTGGATGCTGGCAGGAATAATGCCTTTGGCAATATTATCCAGGTAGCTTGAGGTCACATTCAACGGTTTCACCACCGCATCCAGTGTGCTGTTCATGCCTTCAACAATCGCACGGAAGTCACCCTGGTGCTTGCTCGCGTCAGCGCGGGTGCTCAAATTGCCCTCAACCGCAGCGTGCGCCAGTTCGTCAGCATCATTCACCAGGCGCTTGATATTGCTGCGCACTTGCTCAATCGCCTCATTCACAAATGCTTTCTTGCCTGGGAACTGCTCCAGCGGCACATCGAGGTTACCTTCACCAAAAGCCTTGACCACTTCAATCGCACTGCGGTTCATGGCAATATGACCGGCTACCATCTTGTTAATGCCAGCCGCCATTTCAGAGTAACCACCCTTAAAGCGGGTTTGGTCAACGTTGCAGTCAATATCACCTTCGTCATGTTGCTGACTGACGTAATTGAGTGATTGCACCAGACCATCCAGCGTCCGTTGCAGCACACGAATAGAATAAGCCACGCTAGACTTGTCATCTTCAGGCAAGGTGATTTTCTGATTTAAATTGCCTTCTACAAAGTTACGGGCAATCACCGTTAACTCCGCGGGCTCCATGCCCAATTGCTTGAACATATTGCGCTTGATATAAATACCAATCGACACCACCACGGCCAACGCAGCCAATGCAATCGCAATCAGCATAAACATGGCGCTTTGCTTGACCGTAGCAGCCTGGCTGGCACTGTCTTTGGCCAGCTTGTTGTTAAACAATCTATGTTCGCGGATGGCTGCTTGCACGCCTTCGATCACGGCCTGGTTAGCCAGCAAAGCATCTCTCGCCTCTGTTTTTTTGTTCGAAAGCGACAGTGTCAACGTGTTGCTACCCAACACATCGTAAGCTTTGATCGCGTCATAGTCTTTTGTCAGCAATTGCTTGTCTTGTGCATCGCTAATAAAATTGTCATAGCGCTTTAATGCTGCCATCAGTTTGCCATGCGTTTCGGCCACTTGCTTTTCGATCAGCTGCATTTTGCTGTTGTCTGTATTCAGCATGTGCTGCCAAATCAGGCTATTCAATTTTTCAAATTCACCCAATGTGTCATCCAGTATTTCAATACTGGGGGCGGCCATTTCATTGGCAAAGTTGGTGTATTTAAACACCCGGTCTGTTTGAAAATAACTCACTCCCGCCAGCAGGAACAATCCCAATGCTGCGACGGAAATCAGAATGTACATTCTTTTAGCAACACTCATCATTTAGACTCCTAAATCCATTTAATCTCTATAACCTTTTTTGGCTTTTTTATATTTTCGATTAACAATCTGGCAAACGATACTTCAATAAAAAAGCTTTTCGCCTCTCTGTTTTCGCTCAAGTTTTCACCTGTTTTGCCGAGGACTACCCTATGAAAAATCGTAAAAAATCCCCCTAGGTGCAGGGGGACTGTCTGACTGAAAAAAGTCGATTATTTCTTCGCTTTTGAAGCGTCGGCAACTTCTACTTTTTTCTTAGCAGCACCGGCCTCTGCAACTGCGTCGCCTTTCATATGTGAAGAAGTCACTTCAGCACTGCCTTCTTCATAACAAACGCGACCCATCATCGAAACGGTACATACTTCAGCGGCAAAAATCGGTGCCGAGAAGGCAGATAACGCAACGATAGTCAGGGCTGTGTTCAAAGTTTTTTTCATAAAGTCTCCATACAATTTAACAGGGAATAACAGTGGTTATTGTTTACCACTTAGTTACTTTTACGACGCTTGCCGCCGTTTCTTTAGCTGTAAAAGGCGTTTTAACAGTTTAGTTACAATAAAAAAGCCGACTGCTAATGCAGTCGGCTTTTAAGTATGGGTGCGGGGTTTTATTGACCTCCTGTTTGCCTTAAAACCTGGGTAACTTAAAACGCCTCCCAATCACTGTCATCGGTGCCGGTTCTCGCTGTCACCTTAGGTGCACTGGGGCTCAGCTGCGGTTTGGGCGCCGCCACAGGTCGACCAGACGATGCTACGTTCTCAGAGAATCCACGGCTAGCAGACGATGGTGAACCATGCCCACTACTGGCGCTGGCTTTAAAGCCACTGCTCTGGCTACTCTTGTTGCTGTGTCCAAATCCACCAACCCGGCCTTCGAGCTTGAACTGGCTAACCGCATCGGCCAGTTGGTTGGCCTGATCGACCAATGATTCTGCCGCTGCAGCCGCTTCTTCAACCAGCGCCGCGTTCTGTTGCGTGGTTTCATCCATGCTGGTCACAGCCTGGTTCACCTGATCAATACCAGTCGTTTGCTCGGTAGAGGCAGCTGAAATCTCACTGATGATGTCGGCCACACGTTGCACTGAAGAAACCACCTCTTCCATCGTGTTACCAGCATTCTCGACCAGCTTTGTGCCTTCTGTGGTTTTATTCACTGAGTCGGTGATCAGTTCTTTGATCTCTTTGGCTGCACTGGCTGAACGTTGTGCCAGGTTACGTACTTCACCTGCCACTACCGCAAAGCCTCTACCCTGCTCACCTGCTCGTGCTGCTTCTACTGCTGCGTTTAAGGCAAGAATGTTGGTCTGGAACGCAATGCCATCAATCACCGAGATGATGTCCTCGATCTTTTTGGCACTTTCGTTGATCGCACTCATGGTGGCAACGACTTCGTTCACAACTTCACCACCTTTAACCGCTACGCCAGAGGCTGTCAGCGCTAATTGGTTGGCCTGTTTGGCGTTCTCGGCGTTTTGTTTGACTGTTGAGGCTAACTCTTCCATGCTCGCTGCCGTTTGCTCCAGGCTAGATGCCTGTTGCTCGGTACGCGCTGACAAATCAGAGTTACCACTGGAAATCTCATTCGCCGCCGTCGTAATGGTTTCGACCGCTTCGGTCACCGCAATAATCGGCTCTACAATCAGATCCAGCGTGTTGTTGACGCCTTCAATAATCTTGCGGAAATCACCATTGTGTTTATCCACGTCGGCACGCACGGTAATGCGGCCTTCTTTAGACGCTTCTGCCAGCATGCTGGTGTCGGCCACCAACGCATTCACGGCTTCAATGCTGGTGTTGAGGTTGGTAATGATCTGGCTATAGTCGCCTGGATAATGCTCTGAGATCGTGGCTGGAATATGACCTCTGGCGATGTTGTCCAGATACTCTGAAGTCACCGTCAGTGGTTTGACCACGGCATCCAGTGTGCCGTTGAGGCCTTCGATCACTTTACGGAAATCACCGTTGTGCTGACGCGTGTCTGCACGGGTAGACAACTGACCATCTTGTGCGGCAAGGGCGAGTTTGTTGGCATCCGCCACCAGGGCGTTCACCGCTGCAATACACGTATTGAGGTTGTTGATGATCAGGCTGTAATCTCCCTGATATTGCTCTTGGATGCTGGCAGGAATAATGCCTTTGGCAATATTATCCAGGTAGCTTGAGGTCACATTCAACGGTTTCACCACCGCATCCAGTGTGCTGTTCATGCCTTCAACAATCGCACGGAAGTCACCCTGGTGCTTGCTCGCGTCAGCGCGGGTTGATAAACGACCGTTAATGGCTGCGCTAGATAGCAGATTGGCATCTGCCACCAGTGCCTGTATCACGTCAATACACTGGTTTAAGTTGTACTTAATGGTATTAAAGTCGCCTTGGTAAGTTGCCGTAATTTTGGCCGGAATTCTGCCATGCGCAATATCGTCCACGTATTGTGCAGCAACATTTAACGGCAGCACCACGCCATCCAAGGTGTGGTTAATGCTATCCACCAGCACTTTAAACTCGCCCTCAAACCTGGCGCTGTCGCCTCTTGCCTGCAAGTGGCCATCCGCCGCCGAGTTGGCCAGGGTTTTGGTCTCGTGTACCAGTTGATAAATGGTCTGATTGAGCAATGCAGCAGAAATAATGACCTGATCAAGCTCGTCATGCGGCTCTATGCTGGTTTCTGACACCCGGATATTACCTTGCACCAGGTCAGTCATCATTTGGCGCGCAATATTAGACTTGCCAACAATGTCACGCGAGACCAGATAAACCACCCACAAGATAAAAGCCAAGCCGAGTATGGTGATGGCCAAAGTGACATACAACTGGCTTTTTTGTTGCGACACGCGGTCAGTTAACAGGCTTTTAAGCTTTTTAATCAGCCCATCATAACTTTGGTAAGACGCCGTCACCAGCGCGCTGGACTCATCAAAATACTGTTGCGGATCGTAATCGAGCGCCGGATTCTGGATAATGGCACGATCAAGCAATTGCTTGACTTGCTCGGTGGCATGCAACAAAGGTTGTATATTTTCGTCCACATATTGATTAGGATAACGTGACAATACATTGGCGTTATGTTTAATCCGCTCACGCGTATGCGCGATGGTGGTCATCACGCCTTCGAGTTTGGCGCGCTCCAGATCCGACATCGTCTTTTTTGCCAGAATGCCGACACCGTAGCCGCGGATTTCAGCCATCGACTCGGTTAATGCCGGTGTTTTAAGTACGGCGGTATCCATCAGGTAATAAGACTCTTCGGCAGGATCCAACGTCAGCCCGCTAATATCGGCCTTAATGACAATAGACTCAATCAGAAAGCCAATCATGGTGGTGTGCGCAGCAAAGCTTTCCTCTTTAGTCATGGTTAGCGACTCAAGCTTTAGCGCCTGATAGGCGGCCAGGTTCTTTTGCCACTTTTCTGAAAACGTCAGCCACACCGGGTCAGTATGGCTCACCAGTTGCGTGGCGTCATGCGAAGCCTGTATACGTTGGATATCATCGGCCAATGCTGTTTCAAGCTCTAAAATTTTTCGCCGTTGGGCAGTGTTGCCAGACAGATAACTATTTAACAGCCCTCTATGCTTTTGCATATCGTCCATCATGGCAATTAATGGAGAGATTAAGGCGATGCCGTCGATTTCAGCCGTGGTGGTTTTAATGTCTGCCTGTGTTTTGAGTACATTCACCGTGGATAAATACGCCAATGGCACCAGTGCGACACACGCCATTAACACCAATTTTTTTGTTATAGATAATTTATTAAGCATTACTGACAACCTCGTTGATTACACATTTAATCGAATATCCATCGCTCGATTAAGCGCAGAGGGAACAAAAAATACACTGTCACACCAGGTTGGGTCTTATCCCGGCTAAGTCGCTGGCCGGTTGTGTATGCGCCGCTGCATACACCTAAGCCATCAGATAATGTTGTATTTTTCCTGCCTGCTGGCAGGACTATGCTTGAGCCGATATTTGCTCAACCATAGCGTATCTCCATGGTTATTGCCTCGTTGCGATAACCATACTTAACAGATGGTTTTACATCTTAAAATGTGGTCTGCCGTTTCAAATCAGCAAAAAGAAATGTATTAATATGTTATTAAATATTAAGATTTAAAATGCAAAACGGGGAGCCTGTCAAAGCTCCCCGTCGCCACGTTTTTGTGTCAATCCTATCGGTTAATCATAGGCTTTAAAACTCTTCCCAGTCACTATCATCGGTGCCTGTTTTCTTCAAGTGACTATGCATATTGGGCCTCGGAGCCACCGAAGCATTACCTACACCGCTACCGCCTGCAAGCACCCTCGACAAGTGATTAATTGCCGTATGCGTGTCTTTGGACTTTCTGGCGAAGTCACCGCCTAATAAAAACTTGGCTTTATCGATATTTCTGGATGCCACACATTCGACAATCTCCCCCACACTCTGGTGGAAATGCGCATGCGCGTCTTTCAACTCTCTATACTCCTTGCGATGGCTATGCTGTTTGCCTTCGCCGTATATCCATTTACCCAGATCGCATTTATGATCACTAGCCGCATCGGCATGGTTGATCGGCTCTTTGTGCCGCCCATTCATATAGTCAATCAAGCGCGTCTTCCATTGGTCATGCGCCTTGCTGGCGTCATCCAAAGAGAACTTTTTTGCGACGGTTCCCCCTTGCGCGCCGGGGAAACGAGTCACTGTTTTTGCGGATGAGTGGTGATGCTGCGCAGCCCCTCTTGATGGGTTGCTCATGCCACGACCGTCCAGTTTAAACTGGCTAATAGCAGCAGTAAGTTGGTTGGCCTGATCAACCAGTGACTCGGCCGCTGCAGCCGCTTCTTCAACCAGCGCCGCATTCTGTTGCGTGGTTTCATCCATGCTGGTCACAGCCTGGTTCACCTGATCAATACCAGTCGTCTGCTCGGTAGAGGCAGCTGATATCTCACTGATGATGTCGGCCACACGTTGCACTGAAGAAACCACCTCTTCCATCGTGTTACCGGCGTTCTCGACCAGCTTGGTGCCTTCTGTGGTTTTATTCACTGAGTCGGTGATCAGTTCTTTGATCTCTTTGGCTGCACTGGCTGAACGTTGTGCCAGGTTACGTACTTCACCTGCCACCACCGCAAAGCCTCTACCCTGCTCACCTGCTCGTGCTGCTTCTACTGCTGCGTTTAAGGCAAGAATGTTGGTCTGGAACGCAATGCCATCAATCACCGAGATGATGTCCTCGATCTTTTTAGCACTTTCGTTGATCGCACTCATGGTGGCAACGACTTCGTTCACAACTTCACCACCTTTAACCGCTACGCCAGAGGCTGTCAGCGCTAATTGGTTGGCCTGTTTGGCGTTCTCGGCGTTTTGTTTGACCGTTGAGGCTAACTCTTCCATGCTCGCTGCCGTTTGCTCCAGGCTAGATGCCTGTTGCTCGGTACGCGCTGACAAGTCGGAGTTACCACTGGAGATTTCATTCGCTGCGGTGGTGATGGTTTCTACTGCTTCAGAAACCGCCTTAATCGGCTCAACAATCAGGTCCAGCGTGTTGTTAATGCCATGAATAATATCGCTGAAACCACCCGGATGACGGCTGGCATCGGCACGCACGGTAATATGGCCCTCTTTGGCAGCATCGGCCAACATCAGGGTATCGTCATTCAATGCTTTGATGTTAGTTCTCACCTGCTCAATGGCCACATTAATAAAGGCCTTTTTGCGTGGGAACTGCTCTAAGGCTGTATCAAAATTACCTTCACCCAGGCCACTGACACAAGCAATGGCCTTTTTATTGGTGTTGATATGCTCTTCAACCATTTCATTCACGCCTTCAGCCATGACACGATAGGCGCCATCAAATTTAGCGGCTTGAATGCGTACGTCAATTTCACCAATGTCGTGCTCGGCACTCATGTGGCTCATTTCTGAAATCAGTGTATTAATCGCATCAATACACTGGTTGAGGTTGTTTTTAATGGTATTAAAGTCACCATGATATTCGGTGCTGATTTTGGCTGGAATCTCGCCTTTTGAAATATCCGCAATATAGCGGGCGGTCATGTTCAATGGCGTAATCAATGCGTCCAGCGTGCTGTTCATGCCTTGCACAATGGTGCGGAAATCACCGTTATATTTGCTGGCGTCAGCACGGGCAGACAAATTGCCTTGTACCGCGCCATGCGCCAGCGCATCAACATCGCTCACCAATGCCTTGATGTTGGTTCTAACCTGTTCAATCGCTTCGTTCACAAAGGCTTTTTTGCCCGGGAACTGCTGTAAAGGCACATCCAGGTTGCCTTCGCCAAATGCTTTCACTACTTCAATCGCGCTACGGTTCATGGCAATGTGGCCGGCCACCATCTTGTTAATGCCCGCCGCCATTTCAGAGTAACCACCTTTAAAGCGTGATTGATCAACGTGGCAGTCAATATCACCTTCGTCATGTTGCTGGCTCACGTAATTGAGTGATTGCACCAGGCCGTCCAGCGTCCGTTGCAGCCCAACAATCGAATAGGCCACACTGGTCTTGTCGTCGGCAGACAGGGCAATTTTCTGGTTCAGGTTGCCTTCAACCAGGTTGCGGGCAATCTGGCTTAACTCACCTGGCTCTACACCAAGCTGTGCACGCAAACGCTTGGTAATCAGCACACCAAACGCAACAATCGCTGCCAGGCACAGCAAAGCAATCGCGATGGATTGCCACACGGCACCTTGTTTAATGCTAGCCGCATTGGCAGCCATTTCCAGGCTTGTTTTCTGATTGTAGAGCATATGCTCATCCAGTTTATCCGCTACCTCCATCGCCAGTTTATCTGCCAACTTCAGTGCCTGCGGTGCTTCCTCTGTACTAATATCGGACAAACGCAATACGGCCGTCATTTGCACAAAGTAGCGATTCAGCATCTCTTTTTCGGCTGTCAGCAGGGCTTGGTCCTTCTCGCCAGAAACCAAATCCTGATAATGCGTCAGGGACTCCTCGACGACTTTTTTGCGATCCTGAATTTGCGCGGCCAGCTTTTCTTTTTCGTCTGGCGCAGTCACGCTCACATGGCGCAACACATTCAGGCGCAGTCTTTGATAGTAATTTTGCGCTTTGGACAGCTCGAGAATACTGGGAATGGTATTGACGTTGGCCTGGTTGGTCGTGTCATACACTTTAACGATCTGGTTTAAAGTGACCCCAATAAGAACCACCATCGCTAACGCGCAAGTGGCAATCAAAAGATACATGCGTTTTGCAATTGTCATCATGGATTCCTAAAATAAATATGGATTAAATAATTACATTTTCACCCCCTGATTATGGCAAATTTCGTTCACGCGATATGTGAGAATCAGACTGGTATTTACCGGCTTATTCTTCTTAAAGTGGTCATTGTTGACTGGCGGGCACATAACAAAAAAGCTGGCGCAATGGCCAGCTTTTTAGCTTGGTACAATATTGATCCAGCGTTTACAGCGGGTAACCAATGATGGCTGATGCCCACAACAAGAAACCTTCAACCAGGGCATTGACCACTTTTAGAAAGACTGTTGTCATGGGCTTTTCCTCTCACAGAAACAAGCAGACACATTCATCAAATCATTACGTTAAAACTCTTCCCACTCTTGATTATCGGTGCCCGTTTTTGCAGCTTTGGTGGGCTGATAACTCGGAGCGTGGCTAGGTACGGCTGGTTTAGGCTTGTTTGCCGATGCTGATGACACTGGACGGCTAGCAACCGCCGCACGCGGCGCAGCAGCACGTGTGGCTTGTGGCGCGCCACGCACTTTAAATCTATTCACCGTATCCATCAGGTTAGATGCCTGCTCAACCAGTGACTCCGCAGCCGCTGCAGCTTCTTCTACCAGAGCAGCATTTTGCTGGGTGACCTCATCCATATGGTTCACCGCATCGTTCACCTGATTAATGCCTGAGCTTTGCTCAGCAGAGGCGGCAGTAATTTCGCTCATGATATCGGTCACGCGTTGCACCGAGGTCACCACTTCGTGCATGGTTTCACCGGCACTTTCAACCAGTTTGGTGCCATCGGCTGTTTTGTTCACAGAGTCAGTAATCAGCTCTTTAATCTCTTTGGCAGCACTGGCTGAACGTTGCGCCAGATTGCGCACTTCACCCGCCACCACGGCAAACCCTCTACCCTGCTCACCTGCACGCGCCGCTTCTACCGCCGCGTTCAGCGCCAGAATGTTAGTTTGGAACGCAATGCCATCAATGACAGAAATAATGTCTTCAATTTTGCGTGCGCTTTCATTAATCGCACTCATGGTTGTAACCACGTTGCCCACCACCTCACCACCACGAATCGCCACTTGCGATGCCGCTTCAGCCATTTGATTGGCCTGGCGTGCATTTTCAGCGTTTTGTTTCACAGTTGAAGCCAGTTGCTCCATGCTGGAAGCGGTTTCTTCCAGATTAGACGCTTGCTGCTCGGTGCGGCTGGACAAATCATTGTTACCACTGGAGATTTCATGTGCGGCGGTATTAATGGTTTCGCCTGCATCACGCACATTCACCAGAATATCGTTCATGATGTCCAGCAACTGGTTGATGGAGTTCATGGTTTCAACAGCTGAGCCTTTGGCAATCGAAGTATCCAGCCTGAAGGTGACATCCCCATCTACCGCTAATTTAAGCGCTTCACTAATCTGGTTTTCTACACGTTTGTCCTGGGTTTGATCGACCCACTCAACCACCGTGCCCAGTCTTTCGCCGTCATTATCAAAAATCGGGTTTGCAGTCAGGCGGAAGAACATATCGCCCACGCCCAGCTCGGTTTGATGCTTACCAGTCAGGCCGCCCAGCAAGTTACGTTGGTGCGATGGGTTTTTATGAAAAATATCATAATTTTGACCCACCAGTTTTTCTGCATCAAAGTGCGGAAACAACTGCTTGAAGGTTTTGCTGGCGTCACGCATCAGTTGCAATGCCGCCGGGTTCATATAAGTGATAAAGCCGTCTTTGTCAGCCATCATCAAACTATTAGAAGAGGCTTCCAACGCATTTTTGATCATGGTGGCTTCGCGCGCTTTGGCTTTTTGTGCCTGATCAGCCAACACAGCCTGGGTAATGTCTGTGGCAAATTTAACCACTTTCACCGGCTTGCCATCCAGCCCGATAATCGGGTTGTAAGAGGCCTGCATGTAAATGTCTTGCCCCTGCTTGCCATAGCGGTGATAAACACCAACATCGGCTTCGCCACGGTTTAATTTAGCCCAAAAGTCTTTGTACTCCTGGCTATTTTTGTAGCGCTCACTGACGAACATGTTGTGATGCTTGCCAACAATTTCGTCTAGCGCATAGCCGGTCAGCTTCAGCACATTGGGGTTGGCGGTCAGAATATGGCCGCCCATGTCAAACTGAATCACCCCTTGCGAATGATTTACCGCAAAAATCTGGCCTTCAAAGTCGAGTTGACGCTGTTTTTCCTGGGTAATGCAATAAGAATACACTTTGACTTTAAGCACGGCGCCGTCTGCATCTACAATTGGCACATAGCTGGTGCTAAACCAGTATTCAGTCCCATTTTTAGCTACCCGACAGATTTCCAGCTTGGCGTTTTCGCCTTTATTCAACTTCTCCCAAAGTTGCTTATATTCAGCACTTTGGGCGGTATTTGCTTTTAACAGCATAGAAATATGCTTGCCAACCACATCTGCGTGTTGATAGCCCAACGGCTTCAAAAACACGTCGTTGCACTCCAGAATATTACCTTTAAGGTCACACTCCATCACGCCAAAAGACTGATTCAAGGCCTTTTCTTCTTCTTGCAGCGCAAGGTTACGCTTTTTATCTTCGGTAATATCCGTCAGATAAGCCACCACTTTGCGCAACTGTGAGCCTTGCATCACTGGCGCGTAATAGCCCTGAAACCAGACCGACACGCCCTCTTTACTGTTGAGTTTAAAGCTGCCACCTTGCGATTTTCCGCCTTGCAACGCGTTCCAAAACTGGTCGTACTCCGGCGTGCCAGACTCTTCGCGCACCAGCAGAGCCCGATGGTGTTGGCCAACCAGCTCTTTTGCGCTATAGCCTAGTGATGCGCACAGGTTGTCATTGACATGGCTGATCTCTCCCTTGGCATTCAGCTCTACAATGGCTCTTGCTTTGTTGATCTCAGACTTCAGTGCGCTAAACTCAGCCACCTGGTCCAAATTGTCCCTGTAATCCCGAGTCCCTGCCGCCAGCTTGTTCACGATGGTAGAAAACATAATTTTATCCTTGATAAAGTATCTCTCTGATGAGTAATCGCGCTTATGTTTTTGCTGTTGTGCACGCTTTTATAGGTTAAGTGAGTTAATGTACAGCTGCTTCCATCAATTGCATCTCATCGCTGGTCATCAACTTATCGATGTCCACCAGGATCAGCATTTCTTGCTCAATGGTTGCCAGGCCGACGATATATTTGGTGTCTATGCGAGTCACCAATGACGGTACTTCACGTAAGTGTTCCTCACGCAGCTCGCGTACATCAGACACGCCATCGACCACAATGCCGACAATACGCCCGTTGAGGTTGAGGATAATCACCACGGTGAATTCGTTATACTCGACCTTGCCCAGATTAAACTTAATGCGTAAATCAACAATCGGCACGATCTTGCCGCGCAGATTAATCACACCTTTAATAAAAGAGGGCATGTTGGCGATTTGGGTCACTGCGTCATAGCCGCGAATTTCCTGCACCTTGAGAATCTCGATGCCGTATTGCTCGCTGCCCAAGACAAAGGTCAGGTATTCACCGGCGGCTGTTTTCAAGCCATTGCCTGCATTGCCGCTTAAGGAATTGCTCATTTCTGTGCTTGTACTCATTGCATATGCTCCTTATGCATTGATGGTATTGTGTGAAGTTAAATAATTCTGGTTGGAAAATGCCATGCCACCAGTCACGTAGTTAGTGGTTTGCCCCATTTGGATAATGGCGGTCACATCCAGAATCAATGCCACCGACCCGTCGCCCATAATGGTGGCGCCAGAGACGCCAGGAATACGCTTGAAGTTGGTTTCCAGGCTCTTGATCACCACTTGCTGCTGGCCAACCAGACGGTCGACAAACAAGGCGGATTTCTTACCGTCTGCCTCCAGGATCAGCAACACACCATCGGTTGGGTTTGTGATCTGGGTCGGGTGGTTAAACAAGGCATGCAAGGCGATAATCGGTAAATATTCACCACGCACATGCACCATCAAGCCTTCGCCAGTGACTGTTTTCAAGTCTTCCGCACGTGGCTGCAGCGTTTCGACAATCAGGTTCAATGGCACCACATAGACGCTCTTGCCTAGCGACACAGACATGCCGTCTAGAATAGCCAGCGTTAATGGCAATGAAATTGAAATCGTTGTGCCATACCCCAATGCCGAGCGAATCTCGATATGACCGCCCATGGAGGTAATATTCCGTTTCACCACGTCCATGCCCACACCGCGGCCAGACACATCGGTCACCACTTCTGCGGTTGAAAAACCTGGCGCAAAAATCAGGCTGTAGACTTCGCTATCCGGCATGCTTTCATTCACCGGCAAGCCATTCGAGGCTGCTTTGGCCAGAATTCTGTCGCGGTTCAAACCACCACCGTCATCGGTCACCTCAATCACAATACTGCCGCCTTTATGCGCAGCAGACAGCGTCAAAGTACCACTTTCCGGTTTGCCCATCTCACGACGGACTTCAGGCTTTTCAATGCCGTGGTCTACACTGTTACGCACCAAATGCGTTAATGGGTCAACAATACGTTCAATCAAGCTCTTATCCAGCTCAGTGGTTGCACCACTGGTGACGAACTCTACTTTTTTACCTAACTTGCCAGCCAGGTCGCGTACCATGCGTGGGAAGCGCGAGAATACGAAGTCCATCGGCATCATGCGAATCGACATCACAGACTCTTGCAGGTCACGCGTGTTACGGGTTAACTGGCTCACACTATTAATCAAGGCTTCGTTATCCACCGGGTCAAGGGCATTCACACGCTGCTCAATCATGGCTTGTGTAATCACCAGCTCACCAACCAGGTTAATTAACTGGTCAACTTTTTCAATGCCAACTCGAATAGAAGTGCTTTCTGCACTTTGTGCGGCCGCCACAGGTTTGTCACCTTCACGACGCCCTTGTTGCTGGCGACGCTCTTCTTTAGGTGCTGCGTCTACGCCGCTGTCAGTCTGTGCCGCTGCCTCAGCCTTGGCTTTTGCCATGGCAGCTGCCGCATTATCGTCACCAATCATTTGGGCTTTAGGCGCATCAGGATGTGGCTTAAACGGTGCAAAGAAACCGTAGCCCTCTTCTTGCTGCTCCTCGCCGTTGCTGGCAAACAGGCCGTAGCCCATTTCTTCAGCCACTTGTATGCGGCCATCGTCAGTTTTGGCCTCAGTTTTAATAATCGGATCATTATCAAAGAAACCGTAGCCAGCCTCGGCTGCCGGGGCTGCCTCAACCGACGCGGCCACTGGCTGAGCAGGTTCTGGCGCACTTGGCGCGTCCCCTGCGACTTGAATCACCAACGCATCAGCATCAACAATAAATGAGCAGATAGACACGATGTCATCTGCACTGGAATCTGTTTTAATCAGCAAGGCATGCGCTTGATCGCTACGTTGATATGTCTCAACTTCACCCAGCAGTGCTAACTCATCTTTTAAGTTAGCTAGGTCTTTTTCAGTCACCGCTGGCAAGCCTACGTCATACAAGGTCATGCCTTTGGCTTTTTCGTCAGCCGTAATCGTTAAGCCAGGCTTGGCCGCATCCGCCGCGGGTGCTGCAGTTGCAGGAGCGGTGTCTACGGCGACAGTCGGCGCGGCTTCAGCCACCACAGCGGCTTTGCCCTCTGACAGCGACTTAAGCATCGCGGCAACATCGCTCACTTGCTCAGCATTCACCTCTGAGCCATGGCGATGGCCATCGACCTGCATTTTGATCACATCTTTAGCCGCCAAAAACGCATCCACGTGTTCGGCTGTTAAGGCCATCTCGTTTTTACGGATTTTGTCGAGCAGGTTTTCCAGCACATGCGTAATTTCCGTCATGTCCATAAAACCAAACGTCGCCGCACCGCCTTTAATTGAGTGTGCCGCTCTGAAAATAGCATTTAACTGCTCAACATCAGGTGACTCCACATCAATACCAAGCAACAGATGCTCTGCTTCTGCCAATAACTCCTCGGCTTCGTCAAAAAACACCTCATAAAACTGGCTCATATCCACGGTCATTGTTTACTCCAGTCCCTTAACCAGCGGCGCTTAGGCACCGATTACCTTTTGAACAACTTCAATCAGGCGCTTAGGATCAAACGGCTTAACTAACCAGCCATTGGCACCTGCGGCCTTACCTTTAGCCTTCATCTCGTCTGACGACTCGGTGGTCAACATCAGAATAGGCACTTTTTGATACGAAGCGAGCGTACGCAAATTGGTAATCAGTGTCAGACCATCCATCACCGGCATGTTTTGATCGGTCAAGACCAGGTCGACGGTTTTTTCTTTGGCTTTATTAAGGCCGTCCTGACCATCTACGGCCTGCACGACATCATAGCCAGCAGCTTTCAGACTAAAAGCCACCATCTGACGCAATGATCCTGAGTCGTCTACTGTTAAAATTGTTTTCGCCATGTTTGATTCGCCTTTTTCACTAATTTCGTTAAACGCCGCTGTATTAAAATAAGTCTATGTCACCGGTAGCCAGGTCTTGCTGATTGACTGACTTGCGTAAATTGCCGGTCAGATGCTGGCTACCCTGATCAAAATTCTGGTTAAGCTGCATGATGAAACGTCTGATTTCCTCATGCTCGTCATCCGCCGCCATCGGAAACTGATGGCTGGACAGCTCATGTAACAAATCTTTTAAGCCATGCACGCGGTTGATGGTGCGTTGCAACAACTGGTTAGTCATGTCCTGAAACTGCATGCCTGTGACCACTTTGTTGACCTCTTGGCCAATGTTGTCTTGAAACACCTGCAACTGCTGCATTTCTTCCTGCTGCAATTTGCCCGCCTCTGCCAACAGCTGCAAAGCAGCCTGCTGGTCTGTCAGCTGGGCATACACCGTCATAAAACTGGCGCTGAGTTTTTCAATCGCTTCGTTCAGTAAAAAGGCGGTTTGCTGCAAATCGGTTTCGATCTCAAGCAGATGCCAGTCACCGTGACGCGAGACCGCGGCCAGTAATTCTCGTAACTCTTCTATGGGCAATGTTTTCATCGTGGTCCTATCTTGCCTGATTCCCCGGTTTTTCAATCAAGAAATAAACAATGTAAAAATGACTTAATTTCTTGTACGCGTTAACGGTCAGCCTTTTCTATGGTGCGGGCTTTTCCGTCTTGTTCTGCAATGCTTCTACTTGCGTCTTATCGTGTTCACTGACAGAAATCTGATCGTTATCCTTGAATAACTCCTCTTCAGTTTCCTTGTTCATCACAATTAAACTGATACGGCGGTTAATCGGGTTAAACGGATTTTCCTTATCCATCATGATGGCCGAGCCTAGGCCCACTACGCGCATCAGCTTGGTTTCATCCATGCCGCCCGCAATCAACTCACGTCGCGAGGCATTCGCACGATCCGCAGACAATTCCCAGTTACTATAGCCATGGTCACCATTGGCATACCCCGCCGCATCGGTATGGCCGGACAAGCTGATTTTGTTATCGACGCCATTTAATGTTTTGCCGATCTCACGCAAAATCTGCTTGGCATACGGCTGTAACTCGGCTTTGGCATTTTCAAACATAGGCCGGTTTTGCTCATCAATAATCTGCACCCTCAAGCCTTCACTGGTGATATCCAGTTTGAGCTGTGACTTAAACTGTTGCAGGGTCGGATTGTCTTCGATGGCCTGCTCGATCTTGGCCTTGAGGGCCTCCAATTTGACTTTTTCGGCTTGTTTTAACACTTCTTTAACGTCTTCTAACTTAACCGTTTTGAGTTTGCCAGGGTCGCCTTCTACCGGTTTGACCTGGCCTTGCTTTTTAGTGACGTCTTTACCACCGGTATTTTTTAAAGCCGAATCACTCTGCCCCAGCGACGGCCCCATTAACACCATGTGTAGCGGCGTTTGAAAGTATTCAGCGATGCCTTCTTTTTGCGCTTTAGAGGTAGAGCCCAACAGCCACATCAACAAGAAAAACGCCATCATCGCTGTCACAAAGTCAGCATAGGCAATCTTCCAGGCACCACCATGGTGGCCACCGCCACTTTTCTTGATCTTTTTAACAATAATCGGGGCAATATGCTCTTCTGCCATGACGCTCTCCCGGCGGTCTTAATATTTACTTGGATTTAGCCTGCTTGACGTGCTCTTCGAGCTCAGTAAAGCCAGGACGCTCGGTTGAATACAACACCTTACGGCCAAACTCCACCGCGATAGGCGGCGCATACCCATTCAGGCTGGCCAGCAACACTACTTTCACGGTCTGGAAACTCTTGCTGGATTCTTCCAGCTTTTGCTCCAGCAAACCGGACAACGGGCCAACAAAACCGTAGGCGAGCAAAATACCTAAAAAGGTCCCCACCAGCGCGTGTGCAATCAAAATGCCGAGCTCAGCCGGCGGCAGCGCCACGTTTTCCATGGTGTGCACCACCCCCATCACCGCAGCCACAATACCAAACGCAGGCAAACCATCGCCCAACTTGGCAATACAATGGGCAGGCACATGGCCTTCCATGTGGTGGGTTTCCAGCTCGTTATCCATCAGGTTTTCAACCTGAAAAGCATCCATATTGCCGGACACCATCAGACGCAAATAATCACAAATAAACTCGACCAGATGGTGGTCATGCACAATAGAAGGATATTTAGTAAACAAAGCGCTCGACTCAGGGTCTTCAATGTCTTTTTCAATCGACATCAGGCCGTCTTTACGAATTTTGGTCAGGATCTCAAACAACAAGGCCAATAAGTCCATATACAACTGCTTGTTGTATTTAGAGCCTTTAAACAAGGTGGGAACGGCCTTCATGGTGGCTTTAATCGCCTTGGTATCGTTGCCGACGATAAAGGCACCGAATGCGCCGCCGAAGATCATCATGACTTCAAGCGGCTGCCATAGCGCACCCAAATGGCCGCCAGCCAGCGCGTACCCCCCAAACACCATGCCACAAACAACGACATACCCAATGATGACAAACATGCTTTGACTCCACTTTTAGCAGTTAACTGTGGAAAGCATAACAATGCATCCCCCGATTCATTTTTTTAAATAAAAGGGATTTAGCCAGTTAAATCGCACTGGTCGCGTTGGTGCGGCAGGATGGAAACGACTAGACGAGTGACAAACTCGCCTGACATTGGCTTTGCAGGAGCTGCTCAAAGACCTCATGCGTTAAGGGTTTTGAATAATAGTAACCTTGGCCATAGTCACATTGCATGCCACGCAACAGCAAGTGCTGCTCCTGCGTTTCAACGCCTTCCGCCACGACTTTCAAGCCTAGCTTGTGCGCCATCACCACTAAAGCCTCGCACAGATGAAAGCTTTGGCAGTCTTTTTTCATTTCCTGCACAAAGGCTTTATCAATCTTGATGTAATCAATATCAAACTTGTTTAAATAGGCCAATGAAGAATAGCCGGTGCCAAAATCATCAATCGCGACCTGAATACCCGCCTCTGCAAAGCTCAATAGCTTGTTTTGGGTAGACTCCTGCAGCGTCATCATGGTCGACTCAGTAATCTCGACAATTAAATGCTCACCAGACAAGCCGATCTCCTGCAAAAATGATTGCCAATGCTGCGGAACATCGCTCCCCATATTAAATTGCACCGGCGATTTATTGATGCTTAACTGCAAGGGTAAGCTAAAGTCCTCCTGCCAGCGTTTAAGTTGTCTGACCGCCGTTCTGAATACCCAGTCACCCAAGGAGTGTATGATGCCGGTTTCCTCGGCAATCGGGATAAACTCCATCGGTGCAAGCACGCCCAGCATCGGGTGGTTCCAGCGGATTAAGGCCTCTGCTTTGACAATCTGGTCATTGCTTAAATCGACAATCGGTTGGTAGCTGAGGAAGAACTCATTATTTTGCAAGGCAAACCGCAAATCCACACCAAGCTGATGATGTTTATCCAAAGAGGTTTGCATGGCCGGAATAAAGTATTTGGCCTGGTTTCTGCCCTTTCGCTTTGCCTCATACATGGCCTGGTCGGCGTGTTTAATCAGTTCCTGGTCTGACTCACCGTCCATGGGATACACGGCAATGCCAATACTGGCCGATACATATACCGTATTGGCGTCTTCCAGCATAAATGGATCACTTAAGACTTTGAGCAGTTTTGAGCAGACAGTGTCTATGTCTTTGCGTTGATTCAGGCAAGGCATGAGGGCAACGAATTCGTCGCCACCAAAGCGCGCCAGCATGTCAGACTGCCTAAAACAGTCGCGAATCCGGTGACTCACCTTTTGCAATAACTCATCACCGATATTGTGGCCCAGTGAATCATTGACCTCTTTAAAATGGTCCAGGTCAATAAACATGATGGTCAGACCATGCATTTCACGATGCGCTTTAGTGACCTCCATGCCTAACCTGTCCATCAGCAAGCGTCGATTCGGCAAATTCGTCAATGCATCATAATTGGCCTGCCGCCACACCAGCTTTTCTGTATTGAGCTTTTCGGTGACGTCTTTGGCAATTTTGGAGGCGCCAACAATCTCGCCTTCGGCATTGTAAATAGGCGACACCGTGACAGAAATATGGATTTGCCGGCCAGACTTATGCAAACGGATGGTTTGAAAATGATCCACTTTTTCGCCAGACTTGAGTTTGCTCAAGATATGCATTTCTTCCTCTACCCGATCAGGCGGAAAGATTTTCAGCATAGGCTGGCCGACCATTTCTTCTGCTGTGTAGCCAAAGATTTTCTCAGCGGCCTTGTTCCAGCTGGTGACGATGCCCTCCAGGGTCTTGCTGATAATCGCATCATCCGAAGACTCAACAATGGCAGCCAGGTTTTGCTTGTACCTGGTGAGTTCATTCAGCGCCTGCTGCCTGGCGCCGGCTGACTCAACGGCCTGGATTTCAGACGAAAATCCAATCAGGATGCCGTCATGACTCAGCATCGGCGTCACGGTCACCATCACGTCCAGCGCTGGATTTTGGCTGCTGCAACATAGCGCTTGGTAATTGTTTGGCAACTGCCCCTGACCTTGTTTTACCAACAAGATTTTTTGTGTGTTGAGTTCAGGGTCGGGCAATATTCTACTAAAAGGCAAGCCCACCATGTCTGAAGCAGCGTAGCCGAGTACGGCTTCTGCGGCAGGATTACAGTAAAGGATTATCCCATCCACAGACTCAGCCACAATGGCCTGGCTCACAGAATCAAGCAAGGCGGAAAAAAAGGATGTCGCTACCGGTTTTTGCTGCGAATCTGCCAATTGCATGCCTCCCACAAACCAACGTTACCTGGTTATATCGACCGTTTTTTGTATTTATGAACCGTTTTTTGCATGGCAAGCCCCTGAGACCTCGCATTAGCGAAAATGCATCAGACTAGCCACTTTATATGACAGGATGGTTTTAATATCAAAACAGAAATGCGTGGTGCATGTACATCACCCGCGATGTAAAGTTTAATTAAACTATTTTTTGAGGTAGACGTATAAAGCAGGCGAATGCGCGCTCGGAAACACAATATGGTCAGCATGACTATCTGGCACTGGAAACTCCGAGGTGACAAACAAGCTGCCAGGCCGCATTTCCTGCTGTACTTTTTGCCAGACATCGGGCATGACAGCAGGTGATAGATACGCAAAGATTACATCTAAACTGGCAAAATCAATGCCACGATAATCACCCAGGGTAAACTTGACACTGGTGCCGGAAAATACCGCGCGCGCAGCGCTCACTGCCCACGGCAAGGGTGCAATTTCGATGCCGGACACTTCATCGTGAATACGTTGCTTGGCTAAAAACATGGCAATATCGCCAATGCCGCTGCCAATATCGAGCACTTTGAGCGACTGATCACCGGCATGTTGTTCAAGAATGCGTTGCAAGGCACGCCAGGTGGCAGGAAAAGACGGGTAAAACGGCACACGTGTATTGTGCACTGACCAGTAAAGGGCCAGCGTAATGACAAAGCCTGCAAAATAAACGCTGGCAGGCAAGGCAACTTGCTGCATGCACACAACTGCGAGTGGAAAAACCAGGTGGATCCAGCGCCACCAGACCGGCATGCGCACGGCTTTTGCCAACACACTCACCACGCACAGATGCGGCAATAACCAGAACCAGATAGAGTCAAAGGCAATCCCTAAACGACTCAGTTCAAACGCAAATACACTGTTGATCACGCCAGACGCCAGGCCCGTCATCAACAGTATACTCACACATTGGATCAGCAATGCCTGACACCATAATCGTTTGGGCAAGAGACGCTGCATCCATGGTTGCGATGGTAACGCCTCTGCCGGCAATTTTATAGAGTGCATGCTAAATCCTTGATGTCACAGGGGATAGTCATCTCCTGCTTGTAACCAGTTAAGCTGTCATAGACACCAGTTTGTAGCTGAGTTCTTTGGCTTTTTTGGTTTTACCGGCACGTGAAGGCACGTGGCACAGGTTACAGACATAGTTTTGGTTCAAATCGTAGCTGTTCACAATGTATTGGCCGCCGCAGCAATGACAGACTTTCGTTGTCAGCATCTTGCTTTCAATAAAACGAACCAGTGTCCAGGCGCGTGTCAGAGACAAGACTGGATCATCTTGTTGTGCAGCATCCGGGTGTTGTACTTGCTGCATGTAGAGCGTATAGGCTTTGATAATGGCCTGAATACCGTCTACGCCAGCATAATCCACCATAAAGCGATAGATATTGTAGAAAATGGAGGAGTGAATGTTTGGCTGCCAGGTCAAAAACCAGTCGGTAGAGAATGGCAACATGCCTTTGGGTGGAGAAACCCCTTTCATCTCTTTGTACAGCTTGATCAAACGCTCACGTGACAAAGTTGTTTGAGACTCTAGCAATTGCAGGCGTGCGCCCAATTCAATCATTTTCATTGCCAGTTGAATTTGTTCTGCTTCGTTAACTACACTCTTCTTTTGCATGATAACCCTCTTTTCTCTTTTTTATCGCCAGATGGAAACGTCTAGATTGTTGACTCTGCAGCTTGGGCAGACATCAATACTGCAGTATGCAGATGCGCTTGGGCTGGATCTTTGGAGTAGCTGGTCAACATGCCGAGGATTTCGCTGTCATCAAAACGGAAGCGAGTCAGCAACATATTAGTATTACAGAGTTTGAGTAATTGCAGATTGGTCAGGCTTTCCAGCAGGTCTGCGATTTCCTTATTAATACCAAGGCGAAAAATAGCAGTGGCTTTGTCAGCGCGGATCAGTTGTTGTGCCAACATCAGATAGTTCAGATTGGCATCCTTGATTTCAGCGAGTAAATCGTTTTGCATGTTCATGATCTTTTCTCCGTTTTTTTAGCGTTAATTTAAGTCCGCCTGAGCGTTAGGCGTACTTTGCGCGTAATCATGAATAGCAACAATCAGGGTTTGTCGGTTTCTTTTGTAAGACAGACGAAAACAGCCACGTAGGTGTTTGTCTTACAAACCCCTACATGGCAATCACCACCTCTATAAATATCAATAGCTTATGGCGTAAATTTTATGTTACATCACAACAACTTCAGGTCTATGTTGGCAGCATTGCTATCAATCCAATTCAATAAATAATTAAAGTTTTCTTGTTGTATTCCGTAAACAACTGTTTTTTGTGTGTTTAGTCTGCGGTAAACGCTTTCATTAAAACTATTTGTGCTATCCCGGTTAACGACAGCACAAACTAAAACTTTAGGTCGCTTGCCCAAAAAAAGTGAATTAAATAAGTAAGCGACTGTTTTATATCAATAAATAATTTTTAGTTTTGCACTTCTTAACAAACAGAAAGCCGTAACTGATAGAAAGCGGTCAATAAGCCCTTTTATTCCAACTATAAAAAAGCCTTTTTCTAGCCAATAATCACTCACAAGAAATACAACGTGTGTGTTGTATCCGGCAAACGAGAGAGTTTAGGACATGGCAGCTGAAGACAGCGATATGGAAAAAACCGAGGACGCGTCCCCCAAGCGATTGGAGAAGGCACGCGAAGACGGCGATGTTCCGCGCTCACGCGAACTGGCTGCGTGTGCGGTGCTGTTTACCACTGGCATGGCAATCATGATGCTAAGCCGCCCAATGGGCGAAGCCATGAAGAATGTATTAAGACAAGGCTTGAGCATAGACCACGCCATGGCATTTGAACCGCAGTTGCTGATTGTGCATACGATGAAAGTGGTTGAGCAGGCGTTATGGGGATTTTTGCCGTTGGCGGTGATTATTGTGTCGGTGGCCGTCGCCTCCCCGATTCTGGTCGGTGGCTGGGTCGTGTCACAAAAATCATTGGTGCCTAACTTTGGCAAGCTCAATCCAATGAAGGGCCTGGCCAACATGTTCTCCAAGAATTCACTGGTAGAACTACTCAAGTCAGTGGCCAAAACTATTTTAGTCGCCTCAGTGGGCTACACCATTGTGAAAAAAGATTTGCAGCCAATGCTGAGTTTGTCGCAAATGCCACTGGAAACCGGTATCAGCACCATCAGCGATTATATGGTGACCGGTTTTCTGACCATTGCCTCTGCCCTGGTGTTGATTGCGGTGATTGATGTGCCCTACCAGCTCTATCAATATGCGCAAAAGCACAAAATGACTAAACAGGAGCTGAAAGACGAAGCCAAAGAGTCAGAAGGCAGCCCTGAGATTAAAGGCCGTATTCGCCAGCAACAACGTGAGATGGCGCGTAGAAGAATGATGAGTAACGTACCGCAAGCAGATGTGGTGATCACGAACCCAACCCACTATGCGGTGGCGATACGTTATAAAGAAGGTGAAAACGGCGCACCGATTGTGGTCGCTAAAGGTGCAGATGTGATTGCGCTAAAAATTAGGGAAATTGCAGCAGAACATGAAGTGATGACGCTGGAGTCACCCAAACTGGCCCGTGCCTTATATGCGCATGCAGAACTTGAACATGAAATTCCGCAAACACTTTATGCAGCCGTGGCTGAAATTCTGGCTTATGTGTTTCAGCTGCGTGTATTTAAACAGCATGGTGGCGTGCGCCCGGTGATGCCAGCCAACGTGCCAGTGCCGGATGCATTGGATCCACATGCACTAAATGCTGCGCCAGCAAACGCGGCAGTGATCGAATAATTGCAGTTTTAGGAGCTAAAGATGAACAATTGGCAACAATGGATGGGGAAAATGGACGGACGAGCAATCGCCGCGCCACTCATTATTGTCTTGCTGCTGGCGATGATGATCCTGCCGTTACCGGCCATCATGCTCGATGTGTTCTTCACCTTTAATATTGCACTGTCTATTCTGGTCTTGATGATAGGCCTGCAAACCACCAAGCCGCTGGACTTTATTGCCTTTCCTACCGTATTGCTGATGACCACCATGCTGCGCCTGGCACTCAACGTGGCGTCTACACGCGTGGTGCTGACTGAAGGTCATGCTGGCCCGGATGCCGCCGGTAAAGTGATTGAAGCGTTTGGCCACTTTTTGATCGGTGGTAACTACGCCGTCGGTATTGTGGTGTTTGTGATTTTGACCATTATCAACTTTACGGTGATCACCAAAGGTGCTGGCCGTATTGCTGAAGTGGGTGCCCGGTTTACCCTGGACGCGATGCCAGGTAAACAAATGGCGATTGATGCCGACTTGAACGCAGGCCTGATTGGTGAAGATGAAGCGCGTCGTCGCCGTAAAGAAGTTGGCCAGGAATCAGAGTTTTACGGCGCGATGGACGGTGCCAGTAAGTATGTGCGCGGTGACGCCATTGCCGGTATTTTAATTATCATCATTAACATTGTCGGTGGCCTGATTGTGGGCATGGTGCAGCACGACTTAGCCTTTGATGAAGCGGTGAAAAACTACACCATGCTGGCGATTGGTGACGGCCTGGTGGCACAGATCCCTTCGCTGGTGATTTCAATCGCGGCCGGTGTGGTGGTTTCACGCGTTGCCAACAATGAAGACATTGGTGGCCAGCTGATTAGCCAACTGTTTGAAAATCCACGCGTCCTGTCCGTGACCGCAGGCATTATTGGCGGCATCGGTTTGATTCCTGGCATGCCTCACCTGGCTTTTTTAGGCTTGGGCGCTTTACTGGGTGGCATTGCTTACAACGTGAAACAAAAGCAGGAAAAAGCCAAACAACAAGCAGTGCTTGAGCCACAGCCAGAAGACAAACTAGCCCCAGCCAGCGAGGCAGAAGAAGCCACCTGGAATGACGTATTACCTGTTGACACCATTGGCCTTGAAGTCGGTTACAGATTGATTCCACTGGTGGATAAAGGCCAGGGCGGCGAACTCCTCAAACGTATTAAAGGCATTCGCAAAAAGTTTGCCCAAGAAATCGGCTTTTTAGCGCCAACGGTGCATATTCGCGACAACCTGACCCTGAAACCGAATGCGTATCGCATTACGATGAAAGGGGTCGAAATGGCGACGGGGGAATCTAACTATAGTCAGATGCTGGCGATTGACCCGGGGGCTGTCACTGGCGAACTAGACGGCGCGAAAACCACAGACCCGGCCTTTGGTCTACCTGCCGTGTGGATTGAGACAGACCGCAAAGAATATGCGCAAAGCCTGGGCTATACCGTGGTGGATGCAGGCACGGTGATTGCCACCCACCTCAACCATATTATTTCGCTCAATGCAGGCGAACTGCTGGGCCGCCAAGAGGTGCAACAGCTGCTGGACCACCTGGGTAAGGAATCCAGCAAGCTGATTGAAGAAATCGTGCCAAAAATGATTACGCTCTCCGGCCTGCAAAAAGTCTTGCAGAACCTGCTCAATGAAGGCGTGCATATCCGTGACATGCGTTCTATTTTGGAAACACTGGCCGACCACGCGCAATATACGCAGGACGCCAATGACCTGACCTCCATGGTGCGCATCAAGCTCGGGCGCGCCATCGTGCAAGACCTGTTCCCCTATAGCAATGAAATTACCGCCATGACGCTGGATGGCCAATTGGAAAGACTGTTGTTGCAAGCCCTGCAAAACAACCAGTCGAACCAGAACGTGATTGAGCCCGGCATCGCCGAGAGATTGTCACAACAGACAGAAGTTGCCGCCAGACAGCAAGAGCAAATGGGCCTGACACCAGTGTTATTAGTGGCCGCCCCGCTACGTCAGGCATTGTCCAGATTTTTAAGAAGAACCGTCCCGCATCTCAGAGTGTTGTCACATGACGAGCTGCCAGATAACAAATCCATTCGTGTCACCAGTTTAATCGGAGCGCAATAATATGAATATCAGAAGATTTTTTGGCAAAAATGCACGCGAAGCTTTGGCGCAAGTCAAACAGGCATTAGGTGACGATGCCATTATTGTTGCGAACCGCAGCGTCAATGGCGGCACCGAGATCATGGCCATGCTGGAAACAGACATTGCCGCCGGTGCCGGTGTAGCGACGAGCGAGATAGGCACGGATCAATCTCGCAGCCTGCTCGACTTTGTCACGACTAAAGATCAGCCTCGTCAGGTAACGCCACCAGTTGCCATGCCTGCGGCTAGCGCGCAACACAACACGCCAGCGGCCGATGAGCCTGTTGCGCATGAAGGCGCGATTATGGATATGCTGAAACAGCATAGCGAACAGCAAGAACAAGCTTACCAGGTGGCGACGCAAACGCTGGAAGACAAAATGATGGGCATGATGCAGGAAATGCGTCAGATGCGCAGCCATTTTGAAACCCAGATGAGCGCCATGACCTGGCAGCATCATTTGCAACACAGCCCCGCCAAATCAAAAGTGCTGAGCACCCTGCTCTCTGCCAACTTCAGCGCATCACTGTCACGCCAGATTGCTGAAAAAATGCCACAGCATATTGATGTGCACAAAGCACCGTTGTGGGCAAAAGAGGTGATTAGCCGCAACCTGCATACGCTGGACGACGAAGACGCGCTGCTCGACCGTGGCGGCATTTATGCGCTGGTTGGCCCGACCGGGGTAGGCAAAACCACCACCACGGCCAAACTGGCAGCACGCTATGTGATGAAACATGGTACGCAAAACCTGGGGCTCATCACCACCGATAGCTACCGGATTGGCGGTTACGAACAATTGCGTATTTACGGCAAGATTTTAGGCGTGATGGTGCATGCAGTTAAAGACGAAGAAGACCTGAAAATTGCGCTGAATGAACTGAAAAACAAGCACATGATTTTGGTCGACACCGTGGGTGTCAGCCAGCGTGACCAGGCTGTGACTGAGCAATTATCCATGCTCAGCCGCGCGGACAGCCCGATTCAGAAATTGTTATGCCTGAATGCAACCTCAACCGGTGACACCTTGACTGACGTGATGCGTAGCTACAAAAAACACGACATTGCCGGTTGCATCGTCACCAAACTGGATGAAGCCGCCGCCATTGGTAATGTGCTGGATGTATTGATTCGCGAACGGATGCGTTTGTTCTACACCACCAGCGGCCAGCGCGTGCCAGAGGATATTGAAGTGGCTGATAAGCAAGCCTTGATCGAGCGCGTATTAACCCCGCATCAGGCCAGCTTGCCTTATCAATACCTGGATGAAGAGTTGCCGCTGGTGATTTCCAGCATGATGCAAACCGCCAGCCAGGAGCAGCAGCATGTTTAATTACCGCGACCAGGCCGATGGCTTGCGCCGCATCATGGCCAAGACGTCTGCTCGCATCATCAGTGTAATAGGCGCCAATGGCCAGCCTGCTACGCCGTGGATGCGTAATCTGGCATTGAGTATGCTCGCACCCGAGCAGCGTTTGTTGTTAATACACGCCAACCGCCAGCCTGCCATTACACACTCTTTGCAGTCGATTGTGACGCACAACACGGCACTTAAACGCGCCATGGTCAAACATCCGCAAGGCTATGACCTGACCTGTTTGACTGAAAATGACCTGTTAACCTCGCCTTTATCTCAAGATTTAAAAGCGCAGCTGGACGGTATAGTGAAACAACTTTCGTACGATTACGATACCGTCATGATTGAAGCACAGCTGGATACGCAAGACCACAGCTTAATCATGCCATTGATCGCCGAGCATGAGCTGGTGATTCAAATGGATAGAACTGAAGCCGCCATTAAAGCCGCCTATGTGACGATCAAGCACATCAGCCGCCAGCATGGTCAGATTCCGTTAGGTGTTGTCGTCACAGGGGCGAATAACGATCAAGGGCAACAATACTTTATGCGTTTGAACCAGGTATGCAAACAGTTTTTGGGCGTCACGCTGGACTTTATTGGTGCCATGCCGGCAGAAGAAGCCGTGCCAGCCAAAACCAGCACGACGCGTCACAAGCCAGAAGTTGCCAAGCCTGCGCAGACGGCACTGGCGTTTAAATCAGTGGCACATCGACTCGAAAAACAACGGATTACCACGCCATCACTGGCCGTTGCCTAAAGTAAAAGAGGAAAAACATGTATACCGCTAAAGGCAAGACTCAAAATACAGATCAGATGCTGAAACAGCATAGCGGCTTGGTCAAAAAAATGGCTTATCAATTAAAAGCCAAACTGCCCTCCTGTGTCGAGCTCGATGACTTGGTGCAAGCAGGCATGATAGGCCTGATGGATGCCATTCAGCGTTATGAGGATAACCACGGCGCGCAATTTGAAACCTATGCCTCGCAGCGCGTGCGCGGTGCCATGCTGGATGAGTTGCGCGGTGCCGACTGGCTGCCACGCGGCATTCGCAAAAACATGCGCGATATCGAAGTGGCTGTGCAGCAACTGGAACAAAAGCTTAGCCGCCCGCCAACCGAGTCTGAAATTGCCAAGCACATGAACTTCACGCTCGAAGATTATTATGATGTCTTGAGCGACTGCCAGGGTCACCAGCTGATTTACTACGAAGATTTTCAGGATGACGATGGCGGCGAACATTTTCTTGACCGCTATGTCGATGACGACACCAGTGATCCGGTCAAGTCTTTGCTGGAGAGTGATTTCCGCGAGGCGTTGATTGATTCGATTGATCACCTGCCCGAACGCGAAAAAATGTTGATGGGCTTGTATTACGAAAAAGAGCTTAACTTAAAAGAAATCGGCGCTATCATGAGTGTCTCCGAATCACGTGTCTGCCAGTTGCATAGCCAGGCGGTCGCCCGCTTGCGCGCGTCTATGCGTGACAAGTCATGGACCGGAGTGGCCTGATGGATTGGGGCAGTATCGCCGGGCTTGCTATTGCCCTCGCCGGGCTTGTCTTTGGCCAAGTGATTGACGGCGGTCGCCTTAACTCGCTGATGCAACCAGCCGCCTTTGCAGTGGTGATTTTAGGCACCACGGGGGCTGTGTTGTTGCAAACCGAATTCAAGCTGTTTATGAAAGGCTTGCGCATGCTGCGCCTGGTGTTTGTACACCCGCAGGACGATAGAAAAAAACTCGCCATTAAAATCAACCAGTGGAGCCTGCAGGCGCGCAAGGAAAGCGTGTTGTCGCTGGAGAGTTATATCAAACGCGAGCAGGACCCGTTTGTGCGCAAAGGCTTGCAGTTGCTGGTTGACGGCACCCCTGCCGACCGCATCCGCGAAGTGTGTGCGATTGATATGTATTACTATGAGCTGCAAGAACGCGAAGCAGCCAAAATCTGGTCGGCTGCCGGTGGCTATGCACCCACCGTCGGTATTCTGGGCGCAGTCTTAGGCCTGATTCATGTCATGGAAAACCTGTCTGACCCGGCCAAAATAGGTAGCGGTATTGCGGTGGCTTTTGTTGCCACCATTTACGGCGTGGCCTTGGCCAACCTGGTATTTTTGCCGATTTCTAACAAATTAAAAGGCCATGTGCAGCACGAAATGTCCAGGCGCGAGATGTTGCTCAATGCCTGGGTGTCAATTGCGCGCGGCGATAACCCTAAACTGGTCACCGAGCGCCTGGAATCCTATCTACACTTGCGGGAGTCGTAATGTACAGGCGCCGCAAGCTGGACGAAGACGATGAAAGCCACGAACGCTGGCTGATTTCTTACGCTGACTTTATCACCCTGCTGTTTGCATTTTTTGTGGTGATGTATGCCACCTCGACCATTAACCTGAATAAGTACCGAGTACTGTCAAGCTCGGTGGTGACGGCGTTTCAAGGCAAGCCGGGTGAGGTGAATGCACCAGAGGCGCAAACACAAGCCACCTTGCAAAACCAGAGCGCCGTGCTTAAACCGCTGCCATTAAGCTATTTGTATCAAGAGAAAAAACTGCGCGACCAGGAAAAGGTGCGTGCCATCGGCCAGCAAATCGCCAATGCACTCTCGCCCTGGATTGATCAAAAGCTGATCACGGTGTATCAGTCTGACTTAGGCATTGAGGTCGACATTCAAAGCAGCCTGTTGTTTAACCACAACCTGACGACTTATACCGCACAAGCGCTCCCCGTGTTAAGCGCCTTGAGCACGCAACTTAAAAATGAATACCGCACCATACAGGTCGAAGGCCACAGCGATAAACAGCTGTTTAGCGGCCAGGCCGATGCCGATACCAAACGCTGGGAGTTAACAGCTGCGCAAGCCGCCCATATTGCCGCCAGTTTGGTGGCGCAAGGCATTGCCAGTAAACAATTGACAGCGATAGGCATGGCAGAGACCAAACCAGTCTCTAGTAGTGATAACGCGCTGGCACAAGCGATGAATACCCGCATGACAGTACGTGTGTTAACCGCTGAAAGCAGCGCGCAACAAACCAGCAATGTTGCCAACCGGCAAGAGCTGGCCGCCGCGATTGCAGAAGCCTCGCCTGCTCCAGCTGAGGCTGCGCCCGCTACATTGCCTGCAGCAGCGTCAAGCGAAACCGCACCTTAAACCAACGCCTCTTGTAACCAGTCGTTAAACTGCTCAATGGGCATTGGTTTGCCAAACAAAAAGCCCTGATAGCGACGGCAACCATTATTCAATAACAGCTCCATCTGCTCCTGGGTCTCTACCCCTTCTGCAATCACACTGAGGTACATGCTCTGTGCCATGGCAATAATCGTGCGCACAATCGTGCGGTCGTGGCTATCGGTGACAATATCATTGACAAATGACCGGTCGATTTTGAGTTGATACAAAGGCAGCTTTTTCAAATACTGCAATGATGAATAGCCAGTGCCAAAGTCGTCGAGTGAAAATTGAATACCCAATTGACTGAGCTCGGCCATGATACGTACCGCATCATCCACATTTTCCAGCAAAACGCTTTCGGTCAACTCCAAACGTAAGGCATTCGGATTAATCTGATGGCGCTGAATACAGGCTTTCACCATGTCAATAAAATTAGCCTGGCAAAACTGGCGTGCGCTGATATTCACCGACAAACTAAGCTCACGTGTATTTAATGCGCGTTGCCAGCGTGCGATTTGCGCACAGGCCTGGTCGAGCACCCACATGCCGATTTCGATAATCAGGCCGCTGGTTTCAGCCACAGCAATAAATTGTAGCGGTGAAATCAAACCACGCTGCGGATGGTGCCACCTGAGCAACACCTCTGCCCCAAACGGGCGGCCAGTGTGGTCAACCTGCACTTGATAATGTAAACCTAACTGCTGCTGCGCAATGGCTTCACGCAGCTCGGTTTCAAGCATCACCTGTGTCGCAATTTCAGTTTGCATGCCGGGCTCATAAACACAGGCATGGTTACGCCCAGCCTGCTTGGCTTTATGCATGGCGATATCAGCGGCTTTGACGTAATCAGTCTCGCCAGAGGTCATTGCATCAAAACTGCACAAGCCCATGCTGGCCGTGATAGACAGTTTTTGCCCGCTCACTTTAAATGGACGCTCAAACACTTTTTGCAACTTGCGTTGCATGGCACATACCTGCTGTAACGCTTTGTCAGCCTGTGCCGCCAAGCCTGACAGCAGTAACAAAAACTCATCGCCGCCCATACAAGCAATAAAGTGCGGCTCAGCCACTTTTTGCAGGCGCTCAGCCACTTGTTGCAACAAGCTATTGCCCGCCGCATGGCCATGCGCCTCGTTAATCCATTTAAAATGATCGAGGTCGATATACACCACGCCCCAGTGGTTGCCGTGCGTGACAGGCTGCGCGCGCAATTGTTGCAGCAACTCATAGACCCGCTTGCGGTTAGGCAAACCGGTGACAGGCTCCAGGTAAGCCAGGCTTTGAATCGACTCTTGTGACAGATGGCGATCCACCACAATACTCATCAGCTTAGCCGCCTGCTCTATCATTGACTGCTCAAGCGCCCCTGGTGTTTGCGGTTGGCGGTAATAAAGTGCGAATGCGCCCAGCACCTCGCCATCGGCATTCAAAATAGGCTCTGACCACCCTGCTTGCACCTCAGAAGCCAATGCGGCCTCACGGTGGTTGATCCAGTAAGGATGGGTCATCACGTTTTCGACAATCACGCGCTGCTTCATGGCAATAGAGGTCGCTAAAGAACCATTGCCCGCCTCAAGCTGCAACTGGCGCAATGTTTGCAGCAGCGCTGGCGGTAGCGACGGCGCGATCACCGTCTGCACCAGCTTGCCCAGATTTTTAGTCAGTACCAGCGCACAATAGACATCGCGATGCATCCCCTCAATATCGCGTACCATTTTCTCTAAAATCCTGACGGCGTCTTGCTCCTTCAAGATCAACTCAAGAATAGAAAACTTAAAACGCTCATAGGCAATGGCGCGTAACTTTTCTTGCTGAAATGCCAGCGCGGGCTGGTGCTCGCTGGTGGTCTCGCGTACGAGCAACAGGCTGCGCAGCTCGCCTGTTTTCAGGCTCAAATAATGCACGCAACACTCTAGCCATCGGCTTTGGCTGTCATCACAGGCAATTTGTATGGTGCGTTGGGTAATCTCTGGCACAGGCTGCGTCAGCATAGATTTAATCGGGTCATGAACGATCAGTGGCAAACAAGCCCACAAATTAGAGTTCAATTCAAGGCCATGGTTGGCCAGCACAGACAGGCAATCGCCCTGACTATTTGTTTCTACTGCAAGATAAAAACCAGAGTAATCGACAAGTGAGCGCCACTGATCTAAGGTGGAACCCAACGCCAACGTAGAGCTTAAGCTCAATGAAGAATTCAAGCCCGATAAAGCGCTCAAATCAAATGAAGCGTTCAAGACCTGATCTGCCAACACCACTGCATTTGGCACAAAATTTACTATAGACATCGCATACTTTCACAACCGCAGTGCAAAATCCAACTGCCGACAACTAGGCACCCTCTGCCCGTCGGTTGTTAAGATGCCACACCCCCGAAGAATTTTCGTTGGGAGTCAATCCAGCATGACTGCTCCCTTTTATATTTACGATGATGTGTCAAAAAGCAAATTGATGTCAAGACAAATTGGCGCTAAAGCATAGACATTAACAACTGTCATCGGCGACCGTCACATAGATGTGACAACCAGTCGTCAAAACACCATTTTTCGTCAGCGTGTACGCATACAAGGCATGCTATTTTTTAGAAAATTGCGGCCAGCGCAAAGCGATTAACAGCGCAAAAACCACGCTATAAATCACAGGCTCAGTCACGTCTTTTTTTACCAGCCACCAAAAGTGCAGCAAGGCCAATACGGCAATCACATATACCAGTTTATGCAGGCTTTTCCAGCGCTGTTTGAGCATGCGTATCGCGCGCTGGTTAGACGTTGCGGCCAAAGGCAAAGTCAGCAGCAAAGCGGCCGCACCAACCAGCACATAGGGGTGCTTAATAATGTCTTTCACAATGTCTACCCAGTCAAACTGGTAATCCAGCCACAGATAGCTGGTCACATGCAGGCAGGCATAAGCAAACATCCACAAGCCCAGCAAGCGGCGCACGGCAATCAGCCATGCCTGCTGCGTCAGTTGCCGCAGTGGCGTGATACTCAACGACAACAGCAAAAACACCAATGCCCAGGTGCCAGTTGAGCGCTCAATAAATTCAACCGGGTTTGCCCCCAGGCCGTCGCTGACACCCAAGTAAACCAAGCGCAACACTGGCACCAGCGCCCCTAGCCAAACGATGGCCTTGAGCCAGCGAATGCAAGCTTTGGGCGCAAGAGCAGATAAGCGCAGTGACCAGGCCATGCTAAAAGTTTTTCTGTAAATCCATGCCGGCATACAACTGCCCCACTTCATCATAGCCATTAAACATTCTGGTTTTAATGCGCCCGGCAAACAAGCCTGCCCCGATACGTTTTTCTGAAGACTGTGTCCAGCGCGGATGATCCACCAACGGGTTGACATTGGCATAAAAACCATATTCACGCGCCCCTGCTTTCATCCAGCTGGTATGCGGCATCTGCTCGACGAAACGAATCGTGCTAATCGCCTTGGCGCCTTTAAAGCCATACTTCCATGGCACCACCAGGCGCACAGGCGCCCCGTTCTGGTTAGGCAACACCTTGCCATACAAGCCCACCGCCAGAATGGTTAACGGCTGCATGGCTTCGTCCATACGCAGCCCTTCAATATAGGGCCAATCCAATACAGGAATACGCGCCCCCGGCATATGGCGTGGGTCGTTATAAGAAATAAACTCAATATATTTGGCATTGCCGGTCGGCTGCGCCCAGTCAATCAGCGACTTTAATGGCAAACCGACCCAGGGAATCACCATAGACCAGCCCTCGACACAGCGCATACGGTAAATCCGCTCTTCTAACGGCGCCAACTTCATCAATTGCTCAATACTGATGGTTTTGCTTTGCTTGACTGCGCCTTCAATCTTGATCGTCCACGGCGTGGGTTTAAACAACACTGCCTCACGCGCCGGGTCTTCTTTGCCGGTGCCAAACTCATAATAGTTGTTATAGCTGGTCACATCCTCAAAACTGGTCAGCTTTTCTTCTTTGCCATAAGCGGACTTTTGAAAGTCCAGCGTTTGCGCCGCATAAGCCTGGGCAGGCAACAACAGGCCCGCCGCTGCGGCACCTGCCGTTTTTAGCACAGTGCGACGCTGCTCAAATAAGGCTTGCGGCGTAATCTCTGAGGGCAAAATACCGCTAGGATTGCGGCGATTGTTATCCATTAGCATAGAGTTTCCAGTCTGAGTGATTGCTTATGCGTGTTTGTCGCATATGACAGGAAAACCTTACAGGGGATTCTTAAGAAAAGGTAAATCTTTTGCAAGTTAAGCGTTAGGGACGATAGAGCGTACCTTCAAAAACACAAAAGGCGCCCAAGGCGCCTTTTGTAGTGAGCTTAATCTGCAACCGAGTTAAGCACGCTTGCGTTGCACTAAAGAAATGACCGCCAGGCCTGCCAGCAAAAAGCCTAATGTATCCGGTTCAGGCACTACGCTGTTACTCACACTGGCCTCTGTATTCACGCCCAATGCAATAGATCCCAAGCCACTAGGCACTTCATTCTTCACAACCAGTGCCAGTGAGTTAAATTCGCCAGAAATCGCGGCAAACGTGTAGCTCAAATATGTCATCCCGGTACCACTGGCGCCCGTCCAGGTCCAATCACCTACATCGACACCATTGACCAGCACATCCCAATCCACTGAGGCACCCTGCGACAGAACATTCTGAGTGACATTCAACTCCAGGTCCAGGCTTGTTGCACCAAACAGAGCAGATCCACTAAAAACTTCACTCACTTGATCACCACGTGAAACAGACCAGAAATAGCCGATGTCAGTCACGGAAAGAGCGCCCACAGAACTCACCACATTGGAAGTGTAGCTTGGAAAATTAAAATTATATGTGGCGGCCTGCGCCATGCCTGTACCTGCCAGCATGAATGCAGATAACGCCGCGCCTGCCATGCTTTTCATGGCGATCGCTTTGATTGCGATTGATTTCATTGAAAGTCTCCCCTGAGATAGATGAATTAGATGTGGACGCAATGCTAGGGTATTTAAATGAAGATGTCGAGTGACACACAGACTAGTCCATCACAGCCATGTTTATACTGGCAGTTTGATTGTTGCTCTTCAACTATTTAGTTTTTGCCAACAACTCGTCTAATTCAGCATCCTTCAATTTGGCCGCCATCGTTTCAGCTTGCTGAATTAACTGCTGTGCGCCAGTCGTATCGCCTTGTGCACGCTTGCTTTCTGCCCAGTCAATCGCGGTTTTTGCCTCATAAAATTCGCCGCCATTATCATGCGCGTACTCCATCAGGCGTTGATAGGTTTTATCTGCGCTGGCGTAGTCTTTTTTTGCGGAAAATAACTTGCCCAAAGTCAGGCTGGCTTCCGCATACTGGTCAGGCGTGCCTGATTTGCGCAGCATCATGACGCCTTTGAGCTGGTACTCAATCGCTTTGTCAGCTTGTTGCAACTGTTGGTAAGCCATGGCTTCATGGATGCAACTATCGGCGCGCTCGTCATCGTTCATAGCGAGTTTTTCGCCGGTTTCAAACGCTTTAAGCGCTTGTGCATATTGGCCGATGTCAAAATAGGCTTCGCCAATCAGGTTGTTGGCAATGCGTGTGTAGCGACGCATGTTTTGTTGCTCACTAAACTTGAGCGCTTGCTGATAGCTATCGATGGCAGCTTCGTGCACTTTGGCTTCAAGCTGCGCGTTGCCTAGTAGCATATGGGCAGAGATCAGGTCTAGCCCCTCCGGCTTCAAGCTAATGGCCTGTTTAAAACTTTGCTGCGCGGCGGCGTTTTGTGCCAAGCCTGACTGTGCACGGCCCTTGCATAGCCAAAATTCAGCCTGGTTAGCGTGTTGTTCAGCCACCTGTATCGCTTGTGCATATTGGCGGTTGCGTACAGCTGCATCACAAGACTCCAATGCAGCATCCTTAGCCACAGATTCATTAATAATCAATAAATTAATCGCAACTATTAAAGTAATTTTTAAATTCATTTTAGAATAAATCCGGTTGGGTTGATGGGGTTTCTAGCGATGTTTGCAAGGTATTTAAAGCTACTACAGGTGCTTGTTTGGATAATTGCAACAGGGCGAGCAACGCTGACTCGTCCAGCACGGGCACATTGAGCTGTTGCGCTTTTTCAAGCTTACTACCCGCCTCTGCACCCGCCACCACATAGCTGGTTTTAGCCGACACGCTACCACTGACCTTACCGCCGACAGCTTCAATCATGGCTTGTGCCTGGTCGCGCTTGAGGGTGGGCAAGGTGCCGGTGAGCACGAAGGTTTTTCCGGCAAAAGCGGCAGATGCGGTGCTAATCTCTATGTCGGCCCAATGCACACCCAGCGCACGCATTTCAGCGATCACTTCACGGTTATGCGGCTCCTGCAAGAACTGATAGGCCGCCTCAGCGACAATCGGCCCCACATCATTGACTTGCATCAGCGCCTCAACATCGGCCGCCATCAAGGCGTCTAAATGTCCAAAATGCTGTGCCAGCTCTTTAGCCGTGGCTTCACCGACATTGCGAATGCCTAGCGCATAAATAAAACGTGGCAAGGTGGCTTGTTTGCTTTTTTCAATGGCGGCGAGCACATTCTGCGCCGACTTTTCTGCCATGCGTTCCAGCCCACACAAGTCGGGCAAGCTCAGGCGGTAAACATCATCCAGATGATGTACAAGATCGCGTTCAACCAGTTGATCCACCAGCTTTTCACCCAGGCCTTCGATATCCATGGCACGGCGAGAGGCAAAGTGCGTGATCGCTTGTTTGCGCTGCGCCGGGCAAATCAGGCCACCAGTGCAGCGCGCCACCGCTTCGTCTTGCGGCCGCACCACATGCGAGCCGCACTCGGGACAGGCCAACGGCATCACAAACACGCGTGCATCTGCCGGGCGTAACTCAGGCTTGGCCGACACGACCTCAGGAATCACATCCCCTGCCCGCCTCACAATCACCGTGTCACCAATGTGAATATCTTTGCGACGTAATTCGTCTTCGTTATGTAAGGTGGCATTAGTCACCGTCACGCCACCGACAAATACCGGCTTCAAGCGCGCCACCGGCGTAATGGCGCCAGTGCGCCCCACTTGTACGGTAATATCTTCTACCACGGTGACGGCCTCTTCAGCCGGAAACTTATGCGCAATGGCCCAGCGTGGCGCCCGGGAGACAAAACCAAGTGCATCTTGCAGGGCAAAAGCATTGACCTTATATACCACGCCATCAATATCAAATGGCAGGCTGCTGCGCTTTGCACCGATCTCGGCATAATAATCACGCAAGCCCTGTGCGCCAGTTTTAACGCCACGTAGCGCAGACACCGGAAAACGCAAATCGGCCAGGTATTGCATGGCTTCAGCGTGTGAATGTAACTCGGGAGCACCATTACTGGCCCCCAGGCCATAGGCAAAGAAATGCAACGGGCGTTTGGCGGTGATATTAGAATCTAGCTGACGCAAGCTACCGGCCGCCGCATTACGCGGGTTGGCAAATAACTTAGCGCCAACTGCGGCTTGTTGCTGGTTGAGCTTTTCAAAGTCTTTTTTAAGCATCAACACTTCACCGCGCACTTCAAGCAAAGCCGGTGGCTGGGCAATACTCAAGCGGCTGGGAATCGCGCGGATGGTTTTCAGGTTGTGCGTGACATTTTCACCGGTATAGCCATCGCCACGCGTCGCCCCTTTTACAAACACACCGTGTTCATAAGTCAGGGTAATCGCCAGGCCATCGAATTTGGGCTCAACGGCATAGTCCACCTGGGATACATCCGCGCCTTCACGCACGCGGCGATCAAAAGCATCTATTTCTTCGCCACTAAACGCATTATTGAGCGACAGCATGGCTTGGTGATGCTGTACGCTGTCAAACGCCGACAAAGCCGAGCCGCCAACACGCTGACTCGGTGAGTCAGCGGTAATCAGTTCAGGATATTGCTGCTCGAGGTCAAGCAACTGACGGTATAAGCCATCGTACTCACTATCACTCACCAGCGGTGCGTCGAGCACATAGTAGTGATAGTCGTACTCGGCAATGCGTTGCTTAAGCTGTTGTAAAAGCAGCGCAGCTTCTGGAGCAGACATAAGATCAGGAGAACAGGCGTTTAGCGTGGCTACTGCCGGGCGTGATGCCTTGCGCCGCCATGGCATTAGAGATGTTTTTTAATTGCTGGCGAATCTTGTCCAGTTGCGCATCACCAATGGCCTTGCGGTTGACATCAATCATGCTCCCACTCAAGCTACTTGCCATATTTTCTGCAATATCCACCATGTGGTCAAACACTTGCAAGTTGTTAGGCGTAGTCGGAATATCCAACTGAAAGGTAACACCAGTCATCACTGCTGTTTTCAACATCTCGGCCGAGAACGGCTTGCCTTCATAGTTACGCACAGAAAACGCAAGCTGGCCATCTGTGTTAAATAATTCAAAGCGGCCATCCGCACTCAACCGCATGCCACAAGCCTCAGCCAGTCCACGCAGCTTGGTCGCATGAAACATGCCCTGATTTGCCAGCACATGAAACTCAACCGCTTTATCGACCTCAATGCAAAACCCATCAATAGACTGTGCTTGTTGCGAAGGCTCGTAGCCACCTTGCCAACCCACCGTTAACCCCAGCGCACGCGCCAGTGTTTCCATCGATTTTTGAAAGCGTTTCAGTGTGTCTTCATCAACCGGGCCACCACGATCAGCTAATTGCAAACTACAGGCAACCTGGCTAGCTGGTGTTTGGTCTTGCATCGCTTTGGCATCCAGCAACAGCACATCTTGCCAATCGCCGCTGGTTGAGCTTTGCGCCCATAAGGTCGCATGTTGCGGAAAGGTTCTGACTTCGGCTTGCATGTCTTCTAACTCTGCCAGCATCACGCCTAACGGCGCATCAATCAGGCCTATCCAATCCATACAAGGATGCACCGCCAGCGGCAGCGCTGGCTCTTCAATCTGTGCCGGTTGGGCAAAAGCAGGCTCACCTTCGTCTGCTGCCACTTCTTGAGTGAAGTCTAATGCCGGTTGTTCAAAAACAGAGGCTTGGTCAACGTCATCAAAAGACTGTGCAACAGGGGCGCTGGTCTCTGGCTTGGCGAATATCGTTGGTTCAACTTTTGGCGGCTCAACGTTTAAAGGCTCTGCCTTGGACTGGGTCACTTTTGCAGCAGCTGATGCTGGCGGTTGATTGGCCTGTTTATTTAAATTGAGGCCGTTTTTATCGAAGGCTGCCGTGGTCGCCGCGTTAATTTTTGCTTTGGCAGATTCACCCAGCGTAAAATCCGGTTCAACTTTTGTTGACTGACTAGCGGTTGACTGGCGCACGCGCGGTTCAGACATCCAGCCTTCGACGTCTTCTGACACCGTATTTTTTTGAGTGTTGGCTTTGTTCAGAGGCTCTTTTTTAGTAGCATCCGTTTTGAGTGAATCACTCGCTTTGGCCGTCGCAGACTCAGTTTCCAGCACATCACCGCGAGTATGGCTAAAACGATATTCAACGTCTCTGCGATATTTTTTCTCCTGCCACCAGTTAAAAACAACCACTGCCAGAACGATGCTGACCCCAAGCAACACCAATATCATCCACAAATCAGACATGTGACCTTACAATCCTTAATAACGCTTGCATAATAATACAGCAAAACTGGCATTAAGCCGCATGCATGCGTATCGCCTCATCGATATCGACATCCACAATACGCGACACCCCCGACTCCTGCATCGTGACGCCAATCAACTGTTGAGACATCTCCATGGTGATTTTGTTGTGCGACACAAACATAAATTGGGTTTTTTCCGACATCACACGCACCAGCTGGCAAAAACGCTCGGTGTTGCTGTCATCCAGCGGCGCATCCACTTCATCCATCAGGCAAAATGGTGCCGGATTTAACCTAAACAAGGCAAACACCAGTGCCATTGCTGTCAGTGCCTTTTCACCACCGGAGAGCAGTTGTATGGTCGTGTTTTTTTTGCCTGGCGGCTGCGCAAAGACCTGCACGCCGGTATCCAAAATTTCATCGCCCAGCAACTCAAGCTTGGCATTGCCGCCATTAAACAAGGTTTGAAACAACTCACCAAAATTGCGATTGGCTTCATCAAAAGTCGCCCGCAGCTTGCCACGCGTTTCGCGGTCTATTTTCTGAATCGCCTCTTCCAGCGTCTCGCTGGCAGTAAGTAAATCGTTAAGCTGGCTATCCAGATAGCCTTTACGCTCTTTTTCAACCGACAGCTCTTCAATCGCCGCCATATTAACTGCGCCTAATTGCTGTATCTGTTGCTGCAATTTTTGCGTCGCTTGCGCCAGCGCCTCTACCTTGCTATTTATATTGAGGCCTTGCTGTATCAGCGCATCATCCAGCCCAGTCTCTGCTAACGCCGACTGACACTGCTCAACCTGCAAGCGGCATTCTTGCTGCTTGAGACGTCGCTGCTCCACGGCATCTCTGAGCGGATGCAACTGTTGCTCCAGTTGCAAGCGATGGCGTTCTTGCACCTGCAAGGCATTTTCTTGCTCAGCAACCTGCTGACGTACTTGCGCCAGCGCCTGCTCGCAGGCCTGCTGCCGCGTCAACGCATGCGCCAGATTTGCTTTGAGCGCCTCCATATTACTAATCGCCAATGCCTGTTCGGTTTCGACCAGACGATGCTGTAAACTTTGCGTCTCTTGCTCATTATTGGTTAAGCGCTGTTGCAAATCGCCAACCGCATTATTGAGTAAGGTCTGCTCAAACATTTGCGACTGATGCGCTTTTTCGGCTTGTTGTACGGTGTCGCGCAAATTGAAATAGGCTTGTTCAGCTTGTTGTTTTTGCGCCTGTGTTTCACGTGCTGCTTGCTCCAGGCCTGCAAATTGCGACTGGTGGCCCGCCATCGTGGCTTGCACTTGGGCAACTTCTGCGTTTAAGGCGGTTTGGCGGCTTTCAGCCTGGGCAATGTCTTGCTGTAACGCCACCTGACGACGCAAAGCATTGTCATGCGCTTGTTGCAGGCGTGATACCTGCATTTGCGCATCATGCAGGCTGGCAGTGAGTTGTTTAATCTGCTGATGGGCTTGCTGTTGTTGCTGGCGTGTGGTCTGCAAACTGGCTTCCAGCAACTGCACTTGCTGCTGCGCCACGGCCACCTCTTGCTGTGATTCACTTAAACCCGCTTGCAAGTGGTCTAATTGCTGCTGCCGCTCGAGCACGCCTTGCATTAGATTTTGACGGCCATAAAAAACGGCGCTATATCGCTGATAAACATCGCCGGTTCTGGTCAGCAAACTCACGCCCGCAGGCAACTGGGCTTGATAATGCGAAAGCTGTTGCACATCGGCCAGCACATAAACGCCAGCAAGCCAGTGTTGCAAAGCGGCAGCAGCCTCTGCATGTTTAATCGTCAACAAACTATACAAGCTAGGCAAGCCATGCCATTGCTGTGGCAACGTCTCGGCGGCGACCGCGGCCTGGGCCACTGCCAAGGCCGCCTGAGGATGCGGCAATTGCGACCAGTCGACCAGATTTTCGGGCAACAAGGCATTTAACTTGTGGCCAAGAAACACCTCTAAAGCCGGTTGCCACTGGCTATCCACCTGTATGGCTTGCCACAGGCGCGGTGTCGATTGCATGCCTGTTTTTTGCAGCCACGGCCCTAATTGCTGATCTTGCTTCATGCTTTGCTGCAACTTGTGCAGCGACTGAATTTCAGCTTCTAACTGATGCAAAGCCCGCTGCGACTGCTGCCAGCGATTACGAGCCTGCTGTAAAGCTTGTTGCTGAGCACTTTCCTCTGCCCGCAGTTGCGTCAGCTGCAGCTCTTCACGCTGTAAAGCAGCCTGCTGCTCAACAAGCTGTTGTTGATACACCCCCAATGCCTGCATGTCCGGCAATGCCCACTGCCCTAGCTCGTTTTGCAATGGCTGCAAGCGCTGTGCAACCTCGGCCAGATTCCGCGCAATAAAATTAATATTATTTTGTTCCAGCTGCATGTGCTGGCGGCTTTGCTGGACGGCGAACGCTGCTTGATTGGCGGCTTGCTGGATGGCCTGCAATTGGCTGGCCTGCTCAGGCAAGCCTTGCTGCATGGTTTGCAATTGCAGCGCATGCTGCGCAACCGCACTTTCGGCGCTGCCCAACGCGGCGGTTTTGTCTGCCAATTGTGTTTTTAACTGCTGCTGTTGCTGGGCTCTATGCTCCATCTGCCGCAATAACTGCTGTTGCTCTTGCAACAAACGATCGCGCGCTTCTTCAGACTGCTTCACCTGTAAACCAAGCGTAGAGACCTGGGAGTTCGCCTCGTAAAATGCGGCCTGCGCCGCATGCAACTGGCTTGAAGTTTCCTGATGTTGCTGGCGTGACTGCTCAAGTTGCAGCTCGTAATGGCGCAAGCTCGCCATTTGCGCCTCCAGTGCATTGACCGCCTGATCAACCGCTTGTGATGCAGCCTCATGCTCGAGCACGGCATCACGTTTACGCAGCCACCAGCATTGCGCGTCGGCTAACTTATGTGCCTGCTGCAACGCATGAAACTGTTGTGTGACCACGGCTTGCGCTTCCAGCTTGATAATGTGCTTGTTCATTTCACGCGAAATATCTTCTACCCGCTCAAGATTTTCGCGCGTATCGCGCAGTCGCAACTCTGTCTCGCGCCTGCGCTCTTTATACTTGCTGATGCCAGCCGCTTCCTCCAGAAACACGCGCAGCTCTTCCGGCCTCGCCTCGACAATACGTGAGATCGTGTTTTGGCCGATGATGGCATAAGCACGGCCACCCAAACCAGTGCCTAAAAATAAATCGGCAACATCGCGGCGGCGCACAGCCATATTATTAATGTAATAGGTAGAGCCCTTATCGCGTTCGATCACCCGTTTCACAGCGATCTCGGCATATTGGCTCCACTCGCCATTGGCGCCACCCAGGCTATTATCAAAAATCAGCTCAACACTGGCACGCGAAATCGGTTTGCGATTGGCAGAGCCGTTAAAAATAACAGCATCCATGGCGTCGGCACGCATTTCTTTGGCAGATGACTCTCCCAGTACCCAGCGCACCGATTCCATGACATTCGATTTGCCACAGCCGTTGGGCCCAACCACACCCACACGCTGCCCGTGCAGGTGTATGGTGGTCGGATCAACAAAAGACTTGAACCCCGCAAGTTTTAAATGTGTCAGACGCAAAGTAAGAAAAACGCTTATAAGAATTTGAATAGTAGCTTAAGCGTTATAATACCCATTTTTATCAAGAAACAACCAAGAAACGTGAGTGCAATGAGCGAACATTTACTCGGTGGCAAACCAACTACCCAACCAGTGAAGACACTGGAAACTTTTGACAACCCGAATCCAAGCCGTGATTTCCATATTCATATGGAAGTGCCGGAATTCACCTGCCTGTGCCCGAAAACTGGCCAGCCTGACTTTGCGGTGATTTACCTCGACTATATTCCCAACAAACTGTGTGTGGAATTAAAAAGCCTCAAACTGTATATGTGGTCGTTCCGTGACGAAGGTTGCTTTCACGAAGCGGTCACCAACCAGATTCTCGATGATCTGGTCGGCGCAATTGATCCGAAATTTATGCGCGTCACCGCCAAATTTTATGTGCGCGGCGGCATCTTTACCAATGTGGTGGCAGAACATCGCGCCGCGGGTTGGCAGCCACAGCCCTATGTAGAGTTATCGCAATTCTCTGCGCAAAGTAATATCCGCGGATAAACGAACAGAGAGTAGAAAAAACCCGGTCATACCGGGTTTTTTATTGCGCTGGCAAATGGATACATGCGTGCAGTACCACACTTGTTTTTTGATTGTGTTTAAATAACGTCAGGCGTGTGGCTAAAGTGGCTTGATTTAACCCTATACCTCAGTACAAAAACGAAAGAGACTCTATGCTCGCAGTATAAGGTGCTTGTGCCTGCCATTATTTAAATGAGTGTAGATTTTGGCGTACTAATGAAAAAACCTCACATGTGACAGATAACTGTCACATGTGAGGTTTCATATATATGAATCATATGCTACTACGACTCAACCACTTGAGTGGATTTGGCGTCCCCACGGGGATTCGAACCCCGGTCGCCTCCGTGAAAGGGAGGTGTCCTAGGCCTCTAGACGATGGGGACCTAAGAAATTTAACAACCTGCGCATTATACCAGTTTTTCAAATAATTTAAATATTTATTTAACAAAAAATTCAATATTTTCAATCACTTGGTGGAGATAAGCGGGATCGAACCGCTGACCTCTTGCATGCCATGCAAGCGCTCTCCCAGCTGAGCTATACCCCCGAATCTCTGGTATTGCAGTTCTTCGTTTTGCAGTGCAATTCAAAGAAGGCGCCATATTAATGATGGCTGGAAGTCTTGTCAACGGCTTTCACCATAAAACTTGAAAAAACTTCATATCGTTTTGTTTTTAATAAATGCCTGCCGCCAGATTGAGCAGGCAATCATGGCAACGCATCAAGTTTTATTTGAGGTAAGGCTTGATTTTGCCCATGATGTCTTCGCTCTCGGGTCGCGTCATACTGTTAAATGAATAGACTTTTTGACCGCCAGGCAGGATCACATACTTATAAAAGTTCCATTGTGGTGCCTGGCCGGTTTGCTTGATCAGCTGTTGATACAACGGATTGGCGGTGCTGCCGGCCACGCTGGATTTTTCAACCATCGGAAACTTGACCGAATACGTCAGTTTGCAGAAGTCACCAATCTGCTTGTTATTACCGGGCTCTTGCCTGAAATCATTGGACGGGAAGCCAATCACGACCAGGCCTTTGTCTTTATATTGTTCATAGAGTGCTTCTAACGCTTCAAATTGGGGCGTAAAGCCACATTTGCTGGCCGTGTTCACAATAAGTATAGGTTTGTCCTGAAATTGACAAAAATCGACAGTTTGCCCCTGCAAGGTTTTAAATTGGTGTTGATATAAAGGCAAGCAATCTGCCTGCACCAATGAATAGCTGCCTAAACCTAACAACATGAATATCACACCTCGCATTGCATCTCTCCTGAAACTTATGTTTATGTTAACCCTTTACAGACAGTCAGTTAGCTTGATTGTTCTGTATGAATGGCGCATATTTTACTTTTTTTAATAGTTGCCGTTAATCTAATTGTAAGGAACAAAACGCATGATTGGCATAGTCTATGCTAATGCTTATGTTAAGAACATTAAGGACTGACATGTTTGAGTAAATTAACGATGTAATGGGAGACCACCATGTTACAAAAAGCAACGCCAACCGATACCTTTAAAAAAATTGATCAAATGCTGGAAGATTTTGCCGGTGATGAAGTCGATGATTTCGAGTCCAGCTATGGCAGCTATGAGAAAAGCCACAAGCACTACTCTGCTGACGAAGATGTGTTAATGAATATCGACGATTTGTATTAATTTGCCCGACTGCTGCCAAACCGCCGGCTGAACCAGCCTGATGTGCGCATCAAGCACGGCGTGCGTCATGGTTACTGAGATACGGTTGCCTGATATAATGCCGGGATGGAAATTACTACACGCTTGGAGTTCGATGCCGGACATCGTATTCCTGATCATAAAAGCCAATGCCGCAACTTGCATGGCCATCGTTACGCCATAGAGATTACGCTCTCGGGCGATATTATTCACGCTGAACACGCTTCAGAAAACGGAATGGTGATGGACTTTGCCGATGTTAAACGCATTGCCCGTGAAACCATTGTCGATCGCTGGGACCATGCCTTTCTGGTTTATCAGGGGGATGTTGCTGTTCTGGACTTTTTAAACAGCTTACCCAATCACAAAACGGTGATTTTCCCGACGATTCCTACCGCAGAAAATATGGCGGCACAAGCATTTAAATTGCTTAAGGCGCAATATAAAGACAGCTTTGGTAACCATCTCCAACTGGTAAAAGTCAGGCTGTATGAAACGCCAAACAGCTGGACAGATGCGTTTGACCAGCGTTAGCCCGCCTCAATAGCCAACGCAGCCATCACTTGATTTAAAGCCACGGACCACTCAGGCAAGCGTACGCCAAAATGCTGCCCAAGCTTGGCAGTAGACAAAATTGAGTTTGCGGGTCGCTTGGCAGGCGTCGGGTATTGCGCGGTGGTAATTGGCTGCATCTCATTCACCGTCAAAGCGGGCCAGCCCCGCACCATTGCTAAGGCCTGATATTGCGCCACGATCTCACTGGCAAACCCGAACCATGAGGTTTCTCCGGCATTGACCAGATGATAAACACCTGTTTGAGCCATATTTTCAGGCTGCCACACAGTGACTAATTCTGTCACTGCCTGCGCAATCGAAGTCGCTGCAGTTGGCGCGCCATGTTGATCAGCCACAATGCTTAACACTTCACGCGCTTGCGCAAGCCGGATAATCGTTTTGAGAAAGTTATTGCCGTAGCCTCCATACACCCAACTGGTACGTAAAATCAGGTGCGGCAAGCCAACATGCCTAATCGCCTCTTCACCAGCCAGTTTACTGGCGCCGTAGACGCTGACCGGATTAACACTGTCAGCTTCGACATACGCGGACGACTTGGTGCCGTCATACACATAGTCAGTTGAAAAATGAATCAGAGCTGCATTGAGTTTGGCAGCCTCTTCGGCCAGTATTTGTGGCGCAGTGGCATTGATGGCATAAGCCAGCTCACGCTCCGACTCAGCTTTATCTACTGCCGTATAAGCCGCCGGGTTAATAATCAGGTCTGGCGCAACCTCGCGTACCACGCGCCTGATATGCTCAGGCTGTGTCAAATCCAGTTGCTGGCGATCACAGGCAACCACCTGCCAACCATTGGCAGCCGTTAAAGCCAGTTGTTGCTGCAACGCATGACCGACCTGGCCACTCACCCCGGTTAACAGAATTTTTTTCATCGCAATGGTGACAATACTTTAGAGGGCATCGAATTTAGGCGCGTCGGCCCAGGATAAGCCTTGCTGGTCTTTGGCCGACAGACTGGGAGGCATCATCAGTGGCCAGTCTACCCCCACGGTTGCATCATTCCACTGCAAACACACTTCGTGCTGCGGCGCATAATAGTCGGTAGTTTTATACAAAAAATCTGCTGTGTCAGACAACACGACAAAGCCGTGAGCAAACCCGGCAGGCACCCACAGCTGGCGATGATTCTCTGCGCTCAAATGCGCGCCTGCCCACTGCCCAAAAGTTGGCGAATTGCGTCGCATATCGACCGCCACATCGAACACCTCCCCTTGCACCACGCGCACCAGTTTGCCTTGTGGCTGCTGTATCTGGTAATGCAGGCCGCGTAGCACGCCTTTGCCTGAGCGCGAATGGTTATCTTGCACAAATTGCACATCGAGCCCAGTGCAGCCTTTAAACGTGTTGGCATTAAAGCTTTCCACAAAAAAACCGCGCGCATCTCCAAATACTTTAGGTTCCAGAATCAACACGTCTGGAATCGTCGTCGCAACCACCTGCATTAAAACACCTGCTCTTTAAGAATCTGTTTCAAATATTGGCCATAGCCATTTTTAGCATATTTATCGGCCAACTTATCCAGTTGCTCAGCCGTAATAAAGCCTTGGCGGTACGCAATCTCTTCGAGACAAGAAATTTTTAAGCCCTGGCGTTTTTCTATGGTTTGAATAAAGCCACTGGCTTCGAGTAAAGATTCATGCGTGCCGGTATCCAGCCATGCCATGCCGCGGCCCATGACCTCAACATTGAGGTCGCCCCAGGCCAGATACTGTTTATTGACGTCGGTAATCTCAAGCTCACCACGCGGTGAAGGCTTGAGGTTTTTAGCAATTTCAACCACACGCTGGTCGTAAAAATAGAGGCCAGTGACGGCATAACGAGATTTAGGCTGCGTCGGTTTTTCTTCTAGGCTAATAGCGGTGCCTTGCGCATCAAACTCCACCACGCCGTAGCGCTCAGGGTCATTTACCGGATAAGCAAAGACAGTAGCGCCCTGCGCGCGCTGACCAGCGGCCATCGCCATTGCGCCTAACTCATGCCCATAAAAAATATTGTCGCCCAGCACCAGTGCGCTGGTATCGTTACCAATAAAAGATTCGCCAAGAATAAACGCTTGTGCCAAGCCATCTGGGGAGGGTTGTACCTGATACTCAATACGCATGCCCCACTGGCTGCCGTCACCCAGCAACTCTTTAAAACGCGGCGTATCCATGGGTGTAGAGATAATCAGCACTTCGCGTATGCCTGCCAGCATCAGTGCCGACAACGGGTAATAAATCATTGGCTTGTCGTACACTGGTAACAACTGCTTTGAAACCACTTGTGTCACCGGATACAAACGCGTGCCGGAGCCTCCGGCCAATACAATGCCTTTTCTTGCCATTATGCGAGCTCCTCTCCACGTTCATGGTAATTTTTGTTGAGCCAATGCTGATATTCACCGCTAGTCACGCGCGCGACCCATTCATGATGTTGCAGATACCAGCGCACCGTTTTACGAATACCGGTTTCAAAGGTTTCCTGCGGCTTCCAGCCTAATGCTTGTTCAATTTTAGTGGCATCAATCGCATAGCGAGCATCATGGCCCGGGCGATCTTTGACAAATGTCATCTGGTCGCGGTAACTACCCTGCGCCTTTGGTCGCTCTTGGTCGAGGATGTCACATAAGGTGTGTACCACCTCGAGGTTGGTTTTTTCGTTCCAGCCACCGATATTGTAAGTTTCGCCGGCCTGACCATTGGCCAACACCTCACGAATCGCACTGCAATGGTCCTCTACATATAACCAGTCACGAATATTGCTGCCATTGCCATAAATAGGCAGCGGCTTGCCAGACAACGCATTGTGAATGACCAGCGGAATCAACTTCTCAGGAAAATGATACGGGCCATAATTGTTAGAGCAGTTCGTGGTCAGCGTCGGCAATCCATAGGTGTGATGATAAGCACGCACCAAGTGGTCAGACGCCGCTTTTGAGGCGGAGTACGGGCTATTGGGCTGATAGGTATTGGTTTCCTTAAAAGCGGGGTCATTCGGCCCCAGTGAGCCATAAACCTCATCAGTAGACACATGCAGAAAGCGGAACTGTGCTTGCTCATCTACCGGCAGTGCTTGCCAAAATGCACGCACTTCTTCCAGCAGGTTAAAGGTGCCAACGACGTTGGTTTGAATAAACGCATCCGGGCCATGAATAGATCGGTCGACATGGCTCTCGGCGGCAAAATTAAGCACCGCGCGTGGCCTATGTGTTTCAAGCAAAGCTTTCACCGCGGCACGATCACCAATATCGGCATGCACAAATATATGGTCAGCGTTCTGGCTAATGCCCGCCAGATTTTCCATATTGCCGGCATAGGTCAATTTATCCAGATTAATCACTTTGCCCAACTTGTGCCCTACCCAGGCATTCACAAAGTTGCTGCCAATAAAACCGGCACCGCCGGTCACTACAATGGTTTCTGTGAGCATAAAGACCTAAATTCAGAAGGTGTGACTATTTGATGGATGTCTTATATTAGCGCATTGATGCACGGCTCAAATAATGGATCAACACACATGACACCGCGTTAATCAACATTGAGCCGCTACCAAGAAGCCGCGCCTGACTTGGCTAGGCTTGCAATGTATTGCTGATGTGCGTTTAACTCTGCTTCATCAGCCGTCACCAGCTTTAAGGCAGAAAAATCTACCGCCACGGTTGCTTGCGCCGCTTGTTCGACCGGGCTAGACAGCTCCATGAGCAAGCTTTCCTGGCCACGCGTCATCGCGATGTAGACTTCGGCCAGTAATTCCGCATCCAGCAAGGCGCCGTGCAAAGTACGTTGCGAGTTATCAATGCCAAAATGGCGGCATAAAGCATCCAGGTTATTACGTTGGCCAGGGCGCATTTCCTTGGCCATTTTTAAGGTATCTATAATGCCGCTAACATAGGTTTCCAGCTTATCCTGGCCGAGTTTGGCGAGCTCCATATTCAAAAAGCCAATATCAAATGGCGCATTATGAATAATCAACTCGGCACCACGGACAAACTCAACAAACTCTGCAGCAACACTTGCGAACAAGGGTTTATCTTGCAAAAACTCTAGTGAAATACCATGCACTTCTTGCGCGCCGGGGTCGATCTCGCGCTCGGGATTAATATAAATATGAAAATGGCGCTGGGTCGGCCTGCGGTTAAAAATCTCCACCGCGGCAATTTCAATAATACGATGCCCCTGATCCGGGTATAAACCGGTGGTTTCCGTATCAAGAAAAATCTGTCTCATAACAATAAGCCCTCTTAGTTCACCGCAACCGTTAGCACACCCTGATTTGCCAATGCATCTGCGCGTTCATTGCCTTCATTCCCCGCATGGCCCTTTACCCAGATCCATTCGATCTGGTGCGTTGCCGCCAATCCATCCAGTATTTGCCACAAGTCAGCATTCTTGACCGGCTTTTTATCGGCCGTACGCCACTGTTTCTTTTTCCAGCCTGCCAGCCACTCTGTCATGCCTTTTTGCACATAACTAGAGTCGGTATACACCTTCACCTGTGAGGGTTTTTTCAATGCTTGCAGGCCTTGAATAACCGCCATCATTTCCATGCGGTTATTGGTGGTCAGCGCTTCGCCCCCAAACAGTGACTTTTCGTGTTCACCCGCTTTGAGCCAAACGCCCCAGCCACCCACGCCGGGGTTACCCTTACAGGCACCATCAGCGTACATTTCTATCCATTGTTGTGTCGACATCCGCGCATTCTAACTGTTTTTGCACCTGTTTTTGTATGCTGGACTGGCCTTTTCGCACTTGCAAAGCATGGTTGAGCGGCGATTTTTTCCATTCAGGTTTGAGCAAACGCGCATTCAATACCCTTTTTTTGGCGATCAAAAAATACACGCCGCCGGTCATGCCACAAGTGTGACGTCCCCAGCATTCGAGGCAAGACTGCCTGGCTAGCCATAGCGGGTCATTCACCGGCAAGGCATGTATCAAGCTCCCACTATGCACCACTTCAAACCCCAGCACATTCAGCCAATCCCTTATCCGCCAGGCGGTGAACAGGCGTTCAAAATGCCCAGCCTGCTTAAACTGACCAACACGGGCGCGCATGCCCAACACGCTGACGGGTGTCACACCGGTTAGCATCAATGTCCCTTCTGGCACCAGCACGCGAAACACTTCACGCAGTGTCTGCTGTGGGTCTGCGCACTGCTCCAGCACATGCGGCATACACACCAGGTCAACTGACTGCTCGGCAAAAGGTAAAAACTCGCTTTCACACAGCAGCGAAGCATTTGGTGCGGCCGCGAGTTGCAAGGAGTGCTTATAAGGCATACGGCAATGTTCAAGCAAGTCATGCATTGGCCAGCCGATTTGCAGGGCATGAAAACCAAATACATCGGCCACCGTTTGCGCATAGAGCAGGCTCTCGCGCTGCGCAATATACTGGCCCAGGGCCATGGCTTCAAACGCTGCCGTATTTAAGCTAACAGGCCGGCTGGATTGCAAGGTAAGCTCCCAAAAGTGCCAGTGATAAAACAGGCGGTTAAACACGATTGCGCCTTGACAATCATGACCAATTTTTCAATGATGCGGGATGCACGACACTTCTGCAAGCATAGAGATCACCGCGCTACCCGCTTTTAGCGATAATTATTTATGGCTGATTGAGCATAACGGGCATGCACTGATCGTTGACCCCGGCGATGCCGAGGTCGTTGAACAAGCGTTAGCGGCGGCGCAGTTACAGCTGGATGGTATTTTATTGACCCATCATCATGCTGATCATGCAGGCGGCGCGGCAGCCTTGCAACAGCACTGGCAGTGCCCGGCCTACGCACCGTATAGTGACCACCCGGTTTACCAGGCATTACAGGCCATTCGCGTTAAACAAGGCGACACCATGACATTCGCTCACTTTGGCGCGCTTACCTGCGAAGTGCTCTCCTTGCCAGGCCATACCTTGGACCATATCGCTTATTACCTCAACCATCAGCACCTGTTTAGCGGCGACGTGCTGTTTGGCGCGGGCTGCGGCCGCTTGTTTGAAGGCACGCCTGCGCAAATGCACGCCTCATTGCAACATATTGCCGCACTGCCGCCTGACACACTGATTTATGCCGCACATGAATACACCGCGCACAACATTGCCTTTGCGCAAACGGTGGATCCTGACAATCTGAATCTGCAACAGCGTGCGCAACACACGGCGGCCTTGCGCGCCAGGCAACTACCGACGCTACCAACCACGCTCGCATTAGAATTAGCCACCAACCCTTTTTTACGTTGCGAGGCGCTGTCACAACTGCCTGCGTTCCTACATTGGCCGGCCCTGGATGTTTTCACCGAACTACGTGCACGCCGCAACCAATTCTAGGCAACGTGATCGCCAGCCAGCACGCACAAAGCCCGCACAGCCGCAAGGGCTTGTCTCACTGAAAAATTAACGTAGAATGATGTCCTCCTTCAAGCGCTTGTATGCGTTACGTCAATCACGTGCTGGTTGGCATGGCCACCTGGCCGCCCGGTTTCATCAATGCATGTGCAGGCTTTTTAATCTAAGGCCTTGCGCAACAGTCTCAGGATTAAGTATTACCGTCATGCGTTTTAAAAAATTACTGCTATGTGCCGCACTTTCAACCTTTCCATTATTGGCATTGGCTGAATACGTAGAGCCAGCCAGCATGTCGGACGACAACGGCAGTTATGATGAAAGTTATGGCGCACCAGGCACAGAAAGCTACAGCTCTGGTTATCAGTTTGAAGACTCGCTGACGCTGCAAGAGAGTTTATGGGATCGCGTACGCGACGGCTTTAACATGCCGGACATCGACTCCACCTACACCAACAAACACGAACAATGGTACGCCTCGCGCCCGGACTATGTGTCACGCATGCTGGAACGCAGCAAAAAATATCTTTACCATATCGTGGTTGAGGTTGAAAAAAGAGGCATGCCGACCGAAATTGCGCTGCTACCCATGATTGAAAGCGGCTTTAACCCGAAAGCGCTGTCTACCAGCAAAGCCTCAGGCATCTGGCAATTTATTCCGTCTACCGGCAAAGACTTTGGCCTCAAGCAAAACTACTGGAAAGACTCCCGTAAGGACGTCACCGCCGCCACACAAGCTGCACTCAATTATTTGCAAAAACTCTACACCATGTTTGGTGCGTGGGACTTAGCGCTGGCCGCGTACAACGCCGGTGAAGGCACCGTGGCACGCGCGATTGAGCGCAACCGCCAGCTAGGGCTGCCCACCGATTACCAGCATTTGTCTTTGCCCGACGAAACCCGCAATTACGTGCCTAAACTACAGGCAATTAAAAACATTATTTTTCGCCCTGAAAATTATGGTTTAACGCTCAACGAGATTCCTAACAAGCCATATTTCACCACGGTGCAGGCGCCGAATAAGATCGACGCCAAATTGGCCGCGGAACTGGCGGGCATTTCACTCGAAGAATTTAACGCGCTAAACCCCAGTTTTACACGCCCGGTACTGATTACTGAAAACAGTCATCAAAAGCTATTGCTCCCCACCTGGGCTGCCAGTAACTTCACCACTAACCTCAACAACTACAACCGCCCATTGTCAAACTGGCATAGCTACCAACCCAAGCGCGGCGAGCGCCTGGGGGCCATTGCCAGCCAGTTTGGCATCAGTATTTATGAGCTGAGCGCGACCAATAACCTCAAACCCAACCGTAACCTCATCGTGCGCAGGCCGTTATTGGTCCCTGCCAGTGTGCAATCGGGCCTGACCCGGCCGATTGATGTCGCTGCCATGGCACAATTGCCGATTGAGATGCCGGTTGAAAGAGAATCTGCCAGCAAAACTACCTCTGTCTCGCACAAGGTGAAACAAGGTGATACATTGGCAAAACTGGCGAAACGCTACGGCATAAGCAGTAAACAGATCATGCAACAAAATCATCTGAAATCGAAGAACCTGGCGGTTGGCCAGGTGTTGCAGCTGGAAAAACAGGAAAGTAATACCAGTAGCAGTGGCTCGTCACGCAGCTCAAAAAGCAGTGCAAATTCTGGCCACAAAAAAACAACGGCTTCGAGCAAAAAACAGGCAAGTGCGCAGTCACCCTCGCACAAAAAAACAAGCACCACGCATAGTAAAAAAACCAAATCGACTAAACACTGACACGGCCACCCACCATGACCCATCGACCATTGCCCGGTATGCATTCCATTTGCACCACAGCGCATACGTTGGTGGGACAACGATTGATGCTGGGCCTGCTGTGTAGCGGGCTGATCGCCTGCAGCCCAGAGTCACAGGACCCGCACACACCAGCGCTTAACCAGACTTACCCTGCCCAGCCTGGTGGCACCATGATCAGTGCCATGCCCTCAGACCCCGCTAGCATGATCGGCATGGTGGCGGGTGAACAGGCCTCGCTGGCGATTGGTTCCTATCTGTTTAACTCTTTGCTTAAATACAATCAGGACCTCGACCTAGCAGGCGAATTGTCTGAGTCATGGCAGGTCTCTGACAACAAGAAAACCATTACCTTTAAGCTTAAACCTGGTTTGCAATGGGCGGATGGCAAGCCACTGACCAGCGCCGATATGCTGTTTACCTGGCAACTGATTACTGACGAGAAAACGCATAGCCCGTACGCGTCTGACTACCAGTTGGTCACCAAGGCAGAAGCGCCTGATGCACACACGTTTATTGTGCATTATTCACAGCCGTTTGCCCCGGCGCTGGAGAGCTGGGCCAGCCTGCAAGTGCTACCCAAACACAAACTGGCAGGGCAGGATATCCACACCACCAGTTTCGCGCAAAAACCATTGAGCAGCCATTACTACCAGTTAAAAGAATGGCGGCATGGCGAATATATCAAGCTGGAAAAAAACCCTAAATCTGTGCTGGGGCCTGCTAATATTGATCACCTGATTGAACGTATTATCCCAGACCCGGCGGCGCAGTTTCTGGAGCTGATGGCGGACAACATCGACAGCATGACGCTGGACCCGATTACCTATGCGCGTATTATCCCGTCGCGCCCGGCGCTACAAGCCAGGCTTAATCAATATAAAGAGCTAGGCAACAGCTACACCTACCTTGGCTTTAACCTCAAACGCAAACCGTTTGATGATGTGCGTGTGCGTAAAGCGATTAATTACGCCATAGACAAACAAGAGATTATCGACGGCGTGTATCTCGGCTTGGGCATTGCGATTGCCTCGCCCTACAAGCCTGGTACACGCTGGAGCAATCCAAATTTAACGCCCTACCCGTTTGACCCGGCCAAAGCCAAACAACTATTGGCCGAAGCCGGTTATACAGACACCAATGGTGACGGTATTGTCGAGCGCAACGGCAAACCGTTGTCATTTGAGGTGCTGACCAACCTCGGTAATAAACAGCGTGAAAAAACGGCCGTGATTATCCAGCGCCGTTTAAAAGAAGTCGGGATTGATACGCGTATCCGTACCCTGGAATGGGCCAGCCTGCTCACTAACTTTATCAAACCTGGGGACTTTGACGCGGTGGTCATGGGCTGGGGCTTGGGCCTGGACCCTGACCAATACTCGATCTGGCACTCCAGCCAGCAAGGCCCTGGCCAGTTTAACTTTATTGGTTACAACAACCCTGCTGTCGACAATCTACTCGAACAAGGCCGGCTGGAGTTTGACCCTCAAAAACGCATGCAGATTTATCATGATTTCGCCAAGGTGCTCTATGACGATAGCCCGCTGGTGTATTTGTCTGCCGGTTATGGCCTGACCGCCATCCACAAACGCGTGCAAGGCATTATGCACCCAGTGCCACCGGCTGGTGTGAGTTATGATTCACAAAAATGGTATATTCCTGAGCCGCTCAGACGCACGCAAATACAGGCAGAATAAGCATGCTCAATTATTTAGTCAGACGTATATTGTGGATGATCCCGATGTTAATCGGCATCAGTCTGATTTCTTTTTTAATCATGCACCTGGCTCCGGGTGACATCACCAGTACCGAGGCCGCCTTTGACCCTAAGTCATCTGAAGAGTCCCGCCAAAAGCTGCGCGAACTCTATCACCTGGACAAACCCATCATCGTCCAATACGGCCTCTGGCTGGAGCGCATGGTACACCTCGATTTTGGCCACTCGTTTGCCAGCCACCAAAAACCCGTGTTTTGGGCAGAAACCGATAAAGACGGCAACACCACGCCTGGCATGATTCAGGAGGCGCTGCCCATCACCCTGCTGATGAATATTGTTGGCCTGCTGCTCACCTTAACCCTGGCCGTGCCGCTAGGTGTTATCGCGGCACAAAAATATGGCCGCTGGCCAGACCGCAGCATTACGCTGTTTAACTTTATCGGCTTCTCCATCCCCGGCTTTTGGCTCTCTTTACTGCTCATGTACTGGCTAGGCGTCATTCACCCGTGGTTTCCGATTTCTGGCTTGCATAGCCTTAACTACGCCCAGCTGGATGCCTGGCAAAAAGCGCAAGACCTGTTAATGCATTTATTCTTACCTGTGGTCATTCCGGCCATCACCGGCCTGGCCGGGGTCACCATGTTTGTCAAAAACGGCATGCTGGACGTGCTCAGCCAGGACTTCGTCACCACCGCACGCGCCAAAGGCCTCAGTGACCGCACCATCACCTATCGCCACGCCTTGCGCAACGCACTGCTGCCACTCATTACGCTGGTCGGTTTATCTTTGCCCGGCTTAATCGGCGGCTCAGTGATTGCCGAAACAATTTTCGCTATCCCCGGCATGGGAAAACTGTTTTATGACGCGGTCATGATGCGTGATTTTCCGGTGGTCATGGGCATCCTCACCATCGGCTCCGCACTCACGCTCATGGGTAACCTGCTGGCCGATCTCGCTTATACCTGGGCAGATCCGCGCCTGCGCAGAGGCGTCATGCCACAACGCTAGGCAAACAATACGCGAGGGCAACACAAGACACTATGCAAAGAATCCTGCAAAATCCGCTCGCCGTCACCGGGCTCTGTTTAATTGGCATCATTTTATTGCTGGCACTGCTCGCACCGTGGATCGCGCCATATGACCCCGATGCCGTCCAAGTCAAACAAATCCTCATTGGCCCTTCTGCTGAACATTGGATGGGCACCGACGGCCTCGGCCGTGATGTCTGGAGCCGTATGCTGTTTGGCGGGCGTGTGTCTTTATTGGTAGGTCTAGTTGCGGTAGGTATTTCCACCGCCATCGGTGTGATCTTAGGCGCGTTGGCCGGTTATTATCGAGGCTGGGTAGACACCCTTATCATGCGCCTGGTCGACATCATGCTCTCCATCCCCAGCTTTTTCCTCATCCTGGCGGTGATTGCCTTTTTAAGCCCGTCTATTACCAATGTCATGGTTGTAATCGGCCTCACCTCATGGATGAGCGTCACGCGTTTGGTCAGGGCTGAGTTTTTAAGCCTGACCCAACGTGAGTTTGTCGCTGCCTCTACCGCACTCGGCGCCCAAGACTGGCGGGTGATTTTTAAACACTGCCTACCCAACAGCCTCACCCCGGTATTAGTCAGCGTGGTGCTAGGCATTGCCAGCGCCGTGCTGCTTGAGTCAGGCCTTAGTTTTCTTGGCCTGGGCGTGCAGCCGCCACAAGCCTCGTGGGGCAATATCCTCACTGACGGCAAAGAGTATATCCAGTTTGCCTGGTGGCTCTCGCTCTACCCCGGACTTGCCATATTAATTACCGTGTTAGGGTATAATCTGCTCGGCGAAGGTCTGCGTGACGTGTTTGACCCACGTTCCAACACCACACGCTAGCCGATTTAACTAACTACCTACCAAACAGGAACAAGCATGGCATTTCTTGCTGGAAAAAAAATTCTGATTGCCGGTTTGCTGAGCAACCGTTCAATCGCCTACGGCATTGCAGCCGCGATGAAACGTCAAGGGGCCGAACTGGCCTTTACCTATCAAGTCGACAAACACGAGACTCGTGTGCGCGATCTGGCAGCCGACTTCGACTCCAACATCGTCTTACCCTGTGACGTGGCCGAAGATGCACAAATCGACAACCTGTTCGTAGAACTGGCCAAAGTCTGGGATGGCCTCGATGGCCTGGTGCACTCTATCGCTTTCGTACCAAAAGTCGCCCTCGATGGCGACTACCTAGACAATATCAGCCGCGAATACTTTCACATCGCGCACGACATCAGCTCCTACAGCTTCTCTGCCATGGCCAAAGCCGCCTACCCAATGATGCAAGGCCGCAACGGCAGCCTGCTGACACTGAGCTATCTCGGCGCCGAGCGCACCATGCCTAACTACAACGTCATGGGTGTGGCCAAAGCCAGCCTGGAGGCCAACGTTCGTTACCTGGCACAGAGCCTGGGCCCACGCGGCATCCGCGTCAACGCAATCTCTGCCGGCCCCATCAAAACCCTGGCGGCTTCAGGCATTGCTGACTTCGACAAAATGATCGGCTTCAACGAAAAACACGCAGCGCTGCGCCGCAACGTCACCATTGAAGAAGTAGGTAACGTCGCTGCCTTTCTATCCAGCGATTTAGCTTCTGGTGTCACTGGTGAAATCACCTACGTCGACGGTGGTATGAACATCACCGCTGCAGGTCAAATCGACTAAGACGATATAGTAGGAAAATAAAAACGCCTGATCTGTAAAGACAGGCGTTTTTTTATAACTGTATTTGAAATACTTGCCGTATTTCATAAATATAAGCAAAATTGTTTTACTAAAAATAGATACTTATTCTTAAATAATATAGGGTGAATTTTTTCATGAATAAGGAAAATATAATCGCTGAAATTAGACGTACTGCCGAAGAAAATAACGGCGTTCCTTTAGGTCATGGAAGATTTTCTGCTGCGACTGGCATAACGGATAATGAATGGCTAGGGCGCTACTGGGCACGTTGGAGTGATGCAGTTCGGGAAGCAGGATTTGAGCCGAATCAATTACAAGGACCACGCACGGATGATGATATATTAGGTTGCTTAGCTAGATTTGTCGGTGAGCTTGGTCGATTCCCAGTAACGAATGAAATCAAATTAAGAGCTCGAAATGATCCAGGCTTTCCTTGGCATAATACATTTGCAAAATATGGACGCAAAAACGCTTTGGCAGCACGGCTCGAAAAGTTCTGCAGAGAAAAAGGCGAGCATTTAGTTGCTGATATCTGTGCAGAAGTCGTGAACTCATCTCCGCGCGAATTAGCACAGATAATAAGTGAGCAATCAATAGGCTACGTTTACTTAGTACAGCATGGTACTCGCCGTGAATACAAAATTGGTCGAACAAATAATATTCTCCGACGAGAAGGCGAACTTCGCACAGAGCTACCAGAGCAACTTTCACCTATTCATACGATTGCAACAGATGATCCCTCTGGAGTTGAACGATATTGGCATATGAGATTTTCCGATAAACGAAAGAATGGCGAATGGTTTTCATTGACTGCTGCAGATGTTCAAGCTTTCAAACGCTGGCGTCGAATTGTTTGATAGTTTTTGTTTAGAATTAGGTTACTCTCTAGAGTTTGCTCAATTAGGTCCAACCTACATGCGTTACCAAGGCAAAATCACCTCCTGGAAAGACGAACAAGGATTTGGATTTATCACTCCTAACGGCGGTGGCAAACAGGTGTTTGTTCATATATCTGCATTCTCAAATCGTCACCGTAGACCGGTTAACCACGAAGTCGTAACTTACGAGGTGAATACGGAGGCTAATCGTAAACTAAGGGCCGAACACGTTAAATACGTTGATGAGCCGGTACGATCAAATGACGGCACGCTTCTGCTGGTCTTTGCAGTTGCTTTTATTGCCTGTATGAGCGCTTCAGTGTTTTTCGAAAAAATGTCGAAACTTGTCTTTTGGCTGTATGTTGCTACAAGCAGCATTACATTTTTCGCTTATAAACTGGATAAGTCGGCTGCCAGACGTAATCAAAGTCGCACGCCTGAGAAAACCTTGCACATGTTGGCATTAGTTGGCGGCTGGCCGGGGGCGATAGTGGCACAACGCGTGTTTCGCCACAAATCAAAAAAGCTTTCTTTTCAAGTCATTTTTTGGGTAACGATACTTGTTAACTGCATTGCGCTTGGCTGGCTCACCTGGTTTTAAAGACTTACCCGCCATCCCACGGGTTAAGTAAATTCGCGCCGGTATTTTGAAAGTCTTTGATATTGCGGGTAACGATAGTCATGCCATGCACCAAAGCGGTCGCAGCAATCAAGCCATCTCTAAACGGTCCTAGATTAGGCACGTGCAATAAAGCACTTTTTTGCGCTACCTCTAAACTCACTGGCAATATTCTGCCAGTAAAGGCGGGAATGACGTGGTCATTTAACCATGTGCGAAGAATGAGGCCTTGTGTAGTATCGCGTCGCTCTAACTGTAGCACACCAATTTCAAGCTCTTGTATGGTGATTACCGAAATAAACAAACTGCCAACGCTGGCCTGCTCTGCCCACTGAGCAACGTTGGCATCCGCTTTACCCGCCCGAATTTTACGTAACTCAGAAACAACATTGGTATCTAGCAAATACATCAAAACAAGTCCGCAGCCTTGGTGAGCTCTTTAAAGACGGGCAAATCAAGCTCAACTTCATCGGCGCCCGGCATTGCCAATAAATCGGCAACCTTAACGTGATGATTAATCAGCTTGTTATAGTCTCTAATCGTTAACAGCACGTGCGCAGGCTGCCCTCTGTCAGTGATAAAAACCGGGCCTTGGCTGGCCGCTTTTTTCGCTTCGCTCGCGCGCTGATTAAACTCTCTGCTGGATAAAGTGGTTATTGCCATCATTTGCTCCCACCATTAAATGTAGAAACATTACTACAATAAGAAACTAAAATCAAGGCTCTGTATTTTAAGAGGCATCATCAATAAAAAAGGAGGGCAACGCCCTCCTTTCTTTATTTCAGCCAGCAAAATTATTCGTTATTTTTGGATAACAAAACTTTTGCGTTGAACTGAATATCTTTTTTAGCTTTGAGTGAGCCGACATAGGCATGCGACATTTCATCACCCAAGGCAGCCTGATAGGCTTTAAACGCTCTATCAGCGACATCTGGCTGGTCTTTGAGCTTCTGGCTTACCGCAATCACTTTAATCACGGTGTAGCCCTTATTTACCTCGTTAAAGCCGTAATAGGCTGGCAAGGCGTGCGTATTGACCTTAAACACGTTACGCATCACGCCATCGCTCAAGCCTTGTGCGTTTCTGCGGTCAATCGTCACAGGCGTGATCCAGTCTGTGCTGGTTGCTTTGCCCGCTTTGAGCTCTGCCAGTAAGGCTTCGCCTTTTTGTTGCGCAAGTTTGCCTGCGGCTTCTGCTTTCAACAATACCTCAATACCACCTTTTACTTCATCAAAACTGCGTGGTGCTTCTGGTGCGTATTCAACCACACGGCCAGCTACCAGGTTGTTTGGCGAGACTTCAACCGCCTCGGTATTACGCTTCTCTTTCACTACCTCGTCAGAAAACACCAATGTCGCAAAACGATCACTCTTGAAGAACTTGGCAACATCTTCTTTGCTCATGGCCGGTGAGGTTTGTACTTGTACATTAAACTTCTTGGCAACTGGGTCGAGGCTACCGGATTGCTCGTAAACCGTGTTACCAAAGTCATCAGCCAGCTCAGCATATTTGGCTTGTGCTTTTTGGAACAGTAACTCAGCTTTAAGCTTGAGTTTTACTGAGTCAAAGTCTGAAGACTCACCAGTCACGCCAGTCAGTTTGATGATGTGGTAACCAAACTCTGATTCGACCAGGTTACTGATGTCGCCAACCTTCATCGCAAAGACAGCATCCTCAAACGGTTTCACCATGGCGCCACGGCCAAAGCTACCCAAATCGCCACCCTTGCTGGCAGAACCAGTGTCTTGCGAGTTTTCAATCGCCAGCTTTTCAAAGCTCGTAGGATTGGCTTTGGCTTGTTTGAGAATAGCTTCGGCTTTTTCTTTGGCGGCAGCTTTTTCAGCTGGCGTTGCCGTACTGCTAAAACCAATCAGGATATGACTGGCCTGGCGCTGCTCATCGCCTTGCAACTTGGCAGCATTTTCGTCATAAAACTGCTTCACTTCTTCATCGGTCGCAGTCACCTGCCCCATCAATCCAGCTGCAGTCAGCAAAGCAAACTGCAGCTTCACTTTGGCTGGTGCAATGAATTTGGTTTTATGCTGGTTGTAATACGCTTGCACCTGCTCTGGTGTCACGTTCACCTGGCTCATAAAGTCAGACACTTTCACGTCAGCAACCGTCACTTCACGCTGCTCAAATTCTGACATCAGTGATTGCTCGGCCACTTTCTTCGGCATGAACACCAGATTGGTCAGGCCATCGCGTACTTGCTGTACGGCCAGATCCTTGCGCACACTTTGCTCAAACTTGGCTGGGGTCAGCTTGTTTTGCGTCAGCAACTGGTTATAAGTCTCTTCAGAGAACTTACCATTGCTTTGAAATTCAGGCATGCCCAGAATGTGCTGGCTTAACTGCTCATCACTGATTCTAAAGCGGTAATCTTGAACCGCCCCTTCTACTAAGCGGCGGGTAATAATGCCATCCAGCACGGACTGTTTGAAAGCTGGACTCTCCAGCATGGCTGCATCTACTTTTTGGCCTTGTGACTGCAAATAGTTACGGGCATTTTCAACCGCATTTGAATACTCTTGCAGCGATATTTTCTGACCATCGACTTTAGCCACGGCCACCTGGCCACCAGCCTGATTTAAATAGGAGTCGATACCAAACAACGCAAACGGCACCACAATCAGCGCCAGAATGATTTTTGCCATCCATCCTTGTGTGTGTTTTCTTAATGCTTCCAACATTTTATAGTTTCCATTACCTGATTTTTTGCAACAGCAAACTATACCATAAACCCGCCAATATCGACGGATTCAAGCCCAGCGATCATACGTTGACGCTGACTTTAGCGGCAAATCGGCGCAACAGGAATTTATCTGTCATACATTGATGAATCCATTCACTCGCATAAGTGATCTTAAGAACAAGCGCCGACTTAAACAAAGTGCATAGCTTGCAATTTGAAAGGTGATGCGAACAAAACGGATTGATGACAAGCCACATCAATCAAGCAATCACATTGCAAGGGTTGGCATATCAGATGCTTATGAGGGATGAAGTTAAGACGCAGAGTCGAATAGGAATCATATTCCAAAGTTTGGAATATAAACAAAAATGACGGGGTTCTTGATTGCAGGTGAAAAAGAAAAAAGCCCTGAATAAATCAGGGCTTTAATTTGGCGGAGCGGACGGGACTCGAACCCGCGACCCCCGGCGTGACAGGCCGGTATTCTAACCAACTGAACTACCGCTCCCGGTAATCGTTAAGTTGAAATTATAACACTGTTTATTATAAAATCAACAACTATTTTTTAATTATTAACTTACACTTAGCTTCACTTGTTAAAGTAACTTCTTAAGTGCAGTGTCACTCAAAAAATTAAGAGCGCATACTTCGCACTCTTAATTTAAATTGTTTGGTGGGTGCTAACGGGGTCGAACCGCTGACATTCGCCTTGTAAGGGCGACGCTCTACCAACTGAGCTAAGCACCCGTAACAACCACTGTGTGGTGCTACTACTGGCAGAGCAACTAAAGCTGCTCAACCAAAGAATGCTAGTTTACAGCATCCTTAAGACCTTTACCAGCCCTAAATTTAGGAGATTTAGCAGCTTTGATGTTAATTGTTGCACCGGTACGCGGGTTACGGCCAGAACGGGCAGAACGCTCACCTACATAGAATGTACCAAAACCAATCAAGGTTACCAGATCACCTTTTTTTAATGCGCCGGAAATAGCTTCAGTTGTTGCATCCAGAGCACGAGCCGCTGCCGCTTTAGAAATACCAGCTGCACTTGCAATATGATCTATCAATTCTGATTTATTCACGTGTTTCCCCTATTACTAGTTAAAAAGACAGGTACATCCTGTACCGTCTTTATATCAAGCCGCAAAACGAGCTGTCAAGCGCTAATCCGGCCTTTTGACAATAATTCGCATCAATTTTACTAATGCGTGACAGCTTGCTCTGGATTTGCGTCACCAGAAGCCACAATCTCCACCGCTGGCGCATCTGTCGTCAACGGCTGCGGAGCACTTTCAAGGGCCAAATCCAGCACCTGATCTATCCATTTGACGCAATGAATCTCGAGGTCTTTTTTAATATTGGCCGGAATATCGACCAAATCTTTTTCATTCGCTGAAGGAATCAACACTGTTTTAATGCCACCACGGTGAGCAGCCAACAGTTTTTCTTTCAATCCACCAATCGGCAATACTTCACCGCGCAAGGTAATTTCACCCGTCATCGCGACATCTGCGCGCGCCGGAATCCCGGTGAGTACAGACACAATCGCGGTTGTGAGGCCAATCCCAGCACTTGGGCCATCCTTAGGCGTTGCCCCTTCCGGCAAGTGGATATGAATGTCTTTTTTCTCGTAGAAATCAGTTGGAATGCCCAAGCCCTCTGACCGGCTACGGACAACGCTCATGGCAGCCGTCACCGACTCTTGCATCACGTCACCCAGTTTACCAGTGGTAATGGTTTTACCTTTACCAGGCAAGGTCACGGCTTCAATCGTCAATAATTCGCCCCCCACAGAGGTCCAGGCCAGGCCAGTCACCTGCCCCACCTGATTGTCTTTGGCTGCAACGCCAAAATCGTAACGTTTCACGCCCAGGTATTGCTCAATGTTCTTGCTGGTGATATTGATTTTTTTAACCGTTTTGCTTTTGCCTGTAGCCAACAATTGCTCTTTCACCGCTTTACGGCAAATTTTAGCGATTTCTTGCTCAAGGCGACGCACACCAGCCTCACGCGTGTAATAGCGCACAATATCGCGTAAGACGCTTTCAGCCACGGCAATTTCTGTGGCCTTGAGTGCATGCGCTTTTAATTGCTTAGGCAACAGGTAGCGCTGCGCAATGTTAATCTTTTCATCTTCGGTGTAGCCAGACAAACGGATGATTTCCATACGATCCAGTAACGGTTCGGGGATATTCATGCTGTTTGCCGTCGCCACAAACATCACATCGCTCAAATCATAGTCGACTTCAACATAGTGATCGGCAAATGTGTGGTTTTGCTCCGGGTCCAATACCTCTAACAAGGCAGAAGACGGATCACCACGCATGTCCTGCCCCATCTTGTCGACCTCATCGAGCAAGAATAACGGGTTTTTCACGCCCACTTTGGTCATGCTCTGTAGCACTTTACCGGGCATAGAGCCAATGTAAGTACGACGATGGCCGCGAATCTCGGCTTCGTCACGCACGCCACCCAAGGCCATGCGTACAAACTTGCGGTTTACCGCTTTAGCAATGCTTTGCCCCAGAGAGGTCTTACCTACCCCTGGCGGGCCGACCAGGCACAAAATAGGCGCTTTGAGTTTACCCACACGCTGTTGCACAGCCAGATACTCTACAATCCGCTCTTTGACTTTATCCAGGCCGTAATGATCGGCATCCAGAATCGCTTCTGCGGCTTGCAGGTCTTTGCTGATTTTGGTTTTCTTTTTCCAAGGCAAATTGAGCAAGGTATCAATGTAGTTACGCACAACCGATGCTTCGGCCGACATGGGCGACATCAATTTGAGTTTTTTAAGCTCAGCCGTGACTTTAGCCAAGGCTTCTTTGGGCATGGCTGCATTTTTAATGCGCTGCTCCAGCTCTTCCATCTCGGCATTTTCATCTTGCTCGCCCAGCTCTTTCTGAATCGCTTTTACTTGCTCATTCAGGTAATACTCGCGCTGGCTTTTCTCCATTTGGCGCTTGACGCGGCCACGGATGCGTTTTTCTACCTGCAAGATGTCGATTTCAGATTCCATCAGGAACAGCAAATGCTCTAAACGCTCTATCACGCTGAGCATTTCCAGCACTTTTTGTTTTTCTTCCAGCTTAAGGGTTAGATGGGCAGAAATGGTATCTGCCAAGCGGCCTGGCTCATTAATCGTTGCCAGTGAGGTCAAAATTTCTGGCGGGATCTTTTTGTTCAGTTTGACGTATTGGTCAAATTGGGTCATCACAGTACGCATCAAGGCCTCAGCCTCTTTGTCATCCTGATCGGTTTGCTCCACCTCTTCACCCAAGGCCATAAAGCAGTCGTCAGTCTCTACAAAATCAGACACGCGGACGCGATGCAAGCCTTCAACCAGCACTTTAACGGTGCCATCAGGCAACTTCAGCATTTGCAACACAGTTGCCAGCGTGCCGATTTCATATAGGTCTTCTGCCACCGGATCGTCTTTATTTGCTGACTTTTGGGCAACCAGCAAAATCTTTTTATCGCCTTCTGAGGCGCGCTCTAACGCTTTGACCGACTTAGTGCGACCAACAAACAACGGAATCACCAGATGTGGGTAGACGACGACATCGCGCAATGGCAATAACGGGATTAAAGCGGATTCTTCGGGGATCTCGGAGTCAAGCAAAGTGTGTTCTGTCATAGCGTCTTTCAAAAAGTGTCAAAGGAGCTAGTCCTTTGCATTTAGATGGGAACATTCTTTGAGAATTCAAGAGAGCAGGCATCTAATGTTGTAGATGCTATCTTGCAATAGCCGGACGGCTATTGCAAGTGTGATTTAGTGTGCGTTTTCAACGCGTTTTTGCGCATCCTGATAAATCAGAATTGGTTCGGAAGTATGCTCAATCACGCCAGCATCGACAATGACTTTAGACAAGCCTTTGAGGGATGGTAATTCGTACATGAGGTCGAGCAACGAGTGCTCCATAATCGAGCGCAAACCACGTGCGCCTGTCTTACGCTCAAGCGCTTTTTTAGCGATCAACAGCAGTGCAGAGTTTTCAAACTCAAGCTCTACACCTTCCATCTTGAACAACTTCATATACTGTTTGGTTAACGCATTTTTTGGCTCAACCAAAATTGTCATCAAGGCAGCTTCATCCAGAGATTCTAAGGTTGCCACCACTGGCAGACGACCAATAAACTCAGGAATCAAACCAAATTTGATCAAGTCTTCTGGCTCAACTTCACGCAAGACTTCGCCTACTGCACGAATATCTTCTTTGCTTTTTACTTCGGCGCCAAAACCAATGCCGCCTTTTTCTGAGCGATGACGAATGACTTTTTCCAGGCCATCAAACGCACCACCGCAAATGAACAGGATGTTAGTCGTGTCCAGTTGCACAAACTCCTGATTAGGGTGTTTGCGGCCACCTTGTGGCGGCACAGAGGCAATCGTGCCTTCGATCAGTTTCAGCAAGGCTTGTTGCACGCCCTCGCCCGAAACGTCGCGGGTAATCGATGGATTGTCAGATTTACGTGAGATCTTGTCCACTTCATCAATGTAGACAATACCGCGTTGTGCTTTTTCAACGTCGTAATCGCATTTTTGCAGTAATTTCTGCATGATGTTTTCGACGTCTTCACCCACATACCCGGCTTCTGTCAATGTCGTAGCATCGGCCATGACAAACGGCACATCCAGCAAGCGCGCCAATGTTTGGGCCAGCAAAGTTTTACCGGAGCCGGTTGGGCCAATCAGCAAAATATTGCTTTTTTGCACTTCAATGTCATCTTTACCGGTCTGGCTCGCGTCAGACAACGGGTTGTAACCCAAGCGTTTGTAGTGGTTATACACCGCGACGGCCAGGTTCTTTTTCGCCTGCACCTGGCCAATGACGTATTGATCCAGAATCAGGCAGATTTCCTGTGGTGTCGGCAGTTTTTTATCTGCGGACTTGATTTCGTTCAGGCTCTGTATCTCTTCACGAATAATGTCGTTGCACAAGTCAACGCACTCATCGCAAATAAATACAGATGGGCCAGCAATCAGTTTTTTGACTTCGTGCTGGCTTTTGCCACAAAACGAGCAATATAAAAGCTTTTCGCTATCAGATTTGTTTGCCATGCTATTCCCCTGCTGGTTGCTCGCTGATTAAACAGCGCTACGTGCGGCAATCACCTGGTCTACCAGGCCATAAGCCTTGGCAGCGTCAGCACTCATAAAATTGTCACGATCGGTATCGTTGGCAATGGTGTCGATATTTTGACCCGTGTGATGTGCCATGATGCCATTTAACTTGTCTTTCAGATACAAAATTTCCTTGGCATGAATCGCAATATCAGACGCCTGGCCCTGGAAACCGCCCAATGGCTGGTGAATCATGACGCGAGAGTTAGGCAGGCAGAAACGCTTACCCTTGGCGCCTGCAGTCAACAGGAACGCGCCCATGCTGGCCGCCTGGCCAATACACAAGGTACTGACATCTGGCTTGATAAACTGCATGGTGTCATAAATCGACATCCCGGCAGTCACAGAGCCGCCTGGAGAGTTAATGTACAAGGAAATATCTTTGTCTGGGTTTTCAGCTTCCAGAAATAACAGCTGCGCCACGACCAGGTTAGCGGTCATGTCATTGACAGGCCCGACCAGAAAAATGACGCGTTCTTTAAGTAAGCGTGAATAGATGTCATATGAACGCTCACCCCTGCCACTTTGCTCAATGACCATTGGGATATACCCAAGACCCTGCGGCTCTATTCTTTCTTGCATCATGCCCTCGTTCGCGTTCATATAATTCATGGTTTAAGCACCTGCCATCATCAATTCATCAAATTTAATTTTTTTGTTAGTGACTTTGGCCTTATCCAGCACCCAAGCCACGACGTTTTCTTCCGTTGCCAACGCTGCAGGCTCATCCAGACGTTTTACATCTGCATAATACCAGCTCACCAGTTCGTCTGGTCTTTCAAAGCTTTGTGCAAAACTGTCTACCATGGCACGTACCTGGTCTGCCGTGGCATGCAATTCGTTTGTATTCACCAGTTCAGTCAATACCATGCGCAATTTGGCGTTACGCTGTGCCTGTGTTTCAAACACAGCAGGCTCCATTGGCACTTGCGTTGGGTCTACACCACGTTGGCGCAGGTTTTGTGCGGCGGCTTGCATCAGACGATTAGTTTCAGCGGACACAATTGCTTTAGGTAACTCAAAACTGGTTTCATCAACCAATGCCTGAAACACAGACTCTTTCACACGCGCTTTGATACGCTTGTCAACTTCCTGCACCAGACTTTGCTTGATCTCAGACTTCATGGTGTCGAGGTTGCCGTCTTCCACGCCCAGGTTTTTAGCAAACTCGGCGTCAATTTCCGGGTAAACCGGTTGTGACACAGACACAAACTTCACGTCATAAGTCACTGTTTTACCAGCCAACTGTGCCGGATTGTGATCTGCTGGATAAGTAATATCGAAGGTTTTCTCGCTACCGGCTTTACCGCCAAGCAAGGCATCATCAAACTCGCTCACACGGCCAGGCTCGCCAATTACCAGGTCAATGCCACGGTCGCCGGTGCTTTCAACTTGCTGACCATCAATAGACGCCGTCAAAGTGATGTTGATACGGTCCGCTTTTTTAGAGGCACGTTTCACAGGCTCGTAGCTCACGCGCTGCTTGACCAATACATCCAGGGTTTTTTCAACGTCAGCATCGGACAATTCCAGTGCCGGGCGCTCAATCTTCACTTTGCTCAAATCACCCACTGCCACTTCAGGAAAAATCTCAAAAGTCGCAATATATTCAAATTCTTCTGCTGCATCTTTAAACGGCAGGTGTTCAATATTAGGAAAGCCAGCCACACGCAGCTTGTTTTGCTCAACAGCGTCACCAAAACTGGTTTCAACCGCTTTGGAGTAAACCTCGTCACGCACCTGGTCGCCATAGTGCTGATTCACTAGGCCAATCGGCGCTTTGCCCGGACGGAAACCAGAAAATTTGGCTGTGCGAGAAATTTGCTGTAAACGTTGTCTGATTTGCCCTTCCAGCGGAGCCAAAGGGACTTTGATAGTCATACGACGTTCCAAGTTGCTGACTGTTTCAACAGATACTGCTGCCATGCTGAACTTCCTGTAAAAATCGTTTTAATAACGATGGGTTATGTAAGTAGACGCATGCTTGTGCGTCTTAATAAATGTTTAAACACAACCTGACCACACTCTAAAGGCTTTTGAATGCGATCAAATTATGAAAAAAGAGCCTAAAAATATAACACAAGTCTGAATTGAAATAAACTTCAAGCCGATAGCGATGCCACAAGCGTAGCACTTCGCTTCCAAGAATAGGCAGAAGCTCATCAAAAAGCCAGTATTTAAAGCCAATATGGCGCCAGAAAAGCAGACTTCAAGCGCTAGGTGCTGACCATTAGTTTAAAGCAACAATGGCTTCGATTTCTACTAATACGTCGCGCGGCAGCTTGGCCACTTGCACGGTAGAACGCGCAGGCGTGTGTGTCACAAAAGCTTCAGCGTAAATCTGGTTCATCGCGGCAAAATCGTCCAGGTTTTTAAGAAAAACCGTGGTTTTCACCACTTGCTGCAAATTGCCGCCAGCCGCTTCAATAATCGCCTGCAGATTCGCCAGTACCTGACGGGTTTGCGCAACAATGTCGCCATCATTCAGGCTGCCATCGGGGCGCAGTGCAATCTGGCCAGAGGTATAAAGGATATTACCGACCACAACCCCTTGCGCGTAAGGGCCAATTGCAGCGGGTGCATGCGGTGTTTGTACGATATTCATGTGCAATCTCTTTCTGCCAGCCGTCCAGCGGCTAATCAACCAAAGCTAAAAACAATAAAGGCCTCCTGCAACGGAAGCCTGTTATTTAGTTCATACACCACCTGATAAAGCCTTGATCTTAAAATTTTGATCATCGCTTGGTGGTGCGAAAGGAGAGACTCGAACTCTCACGCCTCGCGGCGCTGGAACCTAAATCCAGTGCGTCTACCAATTCCGCCACTTTCGCATCTTGTCAGCGAAAACCGACAATTCGCTATTATAGCCCATTTTTAGCCATGCCCACAAACTTGTAGTGTTCACATTGACAAGCCTGGCGTTCAACTGCAAGATGCTGGATTAAATATTAACAATAAGTTGTTCATGGGACAGGATATGCATTCAGCCGAAGAAAACATGCTTAGAGCGGAGCTTGAGCTCTTAATGCGAGAGCGCGAAATTTTGCTCAAAATTACTGGCGTGGCTGCCGGTTTAATTGCGGAACTCAACACCGCCGACTTGCCGATTCGCACGGTTGAGGCTGCCGACTTGCTGGCAACCACCATCAATCAGCTGCCGGAAGAGCTGTTGCAAGACGCGCTGGATGCCGCCCACGCGACCATCGTCGAATAAATGCAGGCGTAGAATAAACACTCGCTGGGTGCTGGTGTTTGACGCCAGCCCTGCACACGCCATGCGTCTGCTCGTTTACCTTTCCCCGCTGTTATTCACGGCCTGCGGCATCGCCTTTCAGGCCAAGCCGATTCCGCAACAACAGAATATTGATACCATCGAACAGGCAACCCCTGCCGCCGATGGCTTTAAAACGTTTGTTGCAAGCCAATCGCCGCAAACGCCCTGGCCAATTGACGCCTGGGACTTAGATAGCCTGACGCTGTCGGCGCTCTACTTTCACCCTGCCCTCAAAGTCGCCAAATCTGATTATGCCGTGGCCTTGGCAGGGATCACCAGCGCTGGCCTGCGCCCGCAAGTCGGCCTCAATGGCCAGTTATCACACAGTAACCGTGCCAATGGCGACATCAATCCATGGTCTTACGGTTTACAGGTGGATATTCCGGTGATTACTGCCAACAAACGGCAGATCAATCTTGAGATTGCACAATACCAGGCTGATATTGCCAAGATCATGGTCTCGGAAACCGCCTGGATGTTGCGTCAACAACTGAGCCTGGACTTGATTCTGCTGGCCGAACAACAAGCCATGCAAGGCAGCCTGGCCAGATTGCAAAAAGCGCAGGAGACCTTGCTCGCCGCCTACCAGAAGCGGCTCGATCTTGGCGTTGCTGGCAAGTCGGATGTATTGCCTATTCGCCTGCAACACGACCAATCCGCCTGGCAGTTACAGCAACTGCGCTTGCAAATCAGGCAAACCGAGCAAAAAGTGTTGCATGATGCCGGCCTGACCGAACAGCATAACCTGCCACTAAATATTGCGCCGATTCAGTTATCGCAGATATTGAAGGCGAGATTTGCACAATCGCAAGCCTATGCCGATGCGCCCACCATTCAAAATACAGCGTTAACCAACCGCATGGATATCCAGCGCGGGCTGGCGCAATACGCCAAAGCAGAATCGCAACTCAGACTGGAAATGGCCAAGCGCTACCCGGACCTGTCACTCAATCCAGGCATGATTTACGAGTATGGCGACAAAATCTGGTCGCTAGGCATAGGCACTATGCTCAACCTGCTCAACAAATCTTCTGACTTATGGGCGCATGCCGAACAAGTGCGGCAGAATGAAGCCGTGCGTTTTTATGCTTTACAGCATCAGGTGATCCAGTTGTCTGAGCAGACTTTTATTAAATATCGCGACTCAGCCAACCTGCTGGTGACATTGACACGCGAATATGAACAGCAATCGCGCCGCAAAGCACAACTGGAAAATCAGTGGCATCAAGGTTTGATCGATAAAACCGAATACCTGCAAACAGAAATCCAGTTTTACAGCGCGCAGCAACGCCTGATTACGCAACAGGCCAATGTCATGCGTGCCCTGCAAGAGATTGAAAACGTAATGCAAAAACCGATTGCACTGTCACAGCGTGCAACGACCTTTGCCAACCAGCAGCAAGAGGCGCCAGCAAAATGAATAAAAAAGCACTCTGGATTATCGGGGCCCAGATTATTTTAATTGTGATTCTGATTTGGGCCATTGTGTTTGTTGGCCGCGATGAATACGAGTCAATTCAAGAGGATAGCGAAGAAGAAGTGGAAGGCCCGCTGCGCGTCACCGAGCAAAACGGCTTGCAGGTCGTGCAGCTCAACCTGGCCACCCAGCAAAATAGCGGTATTAGCGTGCAGCCTTTGCAGCCATATGATTACCACGGCAACATCAAGGTGCTGGGCTCAGTCATCTCCATCCAGACCTTAGTTGACTACAACAGCCAATACCAACTACTAAAATCACAATTGGCGCTGGCTGAAAGCGTGTTGCCTAACCACCAACTACAATATCAGCGCTACAAACAGCTCAACGAGGACGACAAAAACGTGTCTGACAAAGCCGTGCAGGAAGCGCACGCACTGGTGATTAGCGACCAGACGCAGATTAAGGCCACACAAGCGCAACTGAAAGCACTCACTGACACCATTATTGCGCAATGGGGGCAGCCACTGGCCATGCTGGTGACGCAACATCCTTCACCCGGCCCACTGCATGAGTTGCTGATGCAAAAAAAAGTACTGGTGCAGGTTAGTTTTCCGTTGAAATTTAAAGCGCCAGAAGGCAACTCCAGCCTGTTTATTTCACCTATTCAAGACGAAGTCACGCCGATTAAAGCCGATTACGTCTCGCAATCGATTCAAACCGATATCAGCAATATCGGTAAAACCTATTTTTATAGCGCCCCGGCAGATTATCTGCGCGTAGGCATGCGCGTGAATGTGGTGCCTGCAGAATCGTCCTCTGCCACCATGAAAGGGGTCATTGTGCCTAACCAGGCGATTGCCTGGCACGGCGGCATGGCCTGGATTTACGTTAAAACCAAACCTGATACCTTTTTGCGTAAGCCGGTCGCCTCTGACATCGAACTCGATAATGGCTGGTTTGATAACAGTATTGCGCCAGGCACTGAGGTGGTGACGCGTGGCGCACAGCTGTTATTGTCTGAAGAATTCAAGTTTCAGATTAAAAACGAAAATGAAGATTAATCTGCAAGCGCCGAGTCATTACAGAGGGCTACCAGCATGATGTCAGCACTGGTCAGGTTTGCCATCCGTTTTTACGGCGTGATGATCGGGCTCGCCCTGCTGGTCATTGTGTATGGCGCCTACAGCCTGACACAGAGCGACTTAAACGTGTTCCCCGAGTTTGCACCAACGCAAGTGGTCATCCAAACCGAATCGCCCGGCCTCTCAGCCAGCCTGGTCGAAAAACTGGTCACACAGCCGATTGAGAATGTGATTTCGGGTGCCATCGGCATTAAAAGCCTGCGTTCGCAGTCAATTCCCGGCTTGTCGATTATTACGGTGATTTTTCAGGATAAATCAGACATTTACCGTAACAGGCAAATCGTTGCTGAACACCTGAACATGCTGGGCAGCCAGTTGCCGCCCGGCATTGTGCCCAACATCACCCCGCTCACCTCCTCAGCCAGCACGGTGATGGGCATAGGCGTCACCTCAGACAAACTATCGCTGATGCAACTGCGTACACTGGTCGACTGGCATTTAACGCCGCATTTAATAGCGATTCCTGGTGTAGCAGATATTAATGTCTATGGCGGCGAAGTGCGTCAGTTCCAGATCAAGATTGATCCACGCAAACTGATGCTGTATCAATTGAATGTGCAAGACGTGGTAAATGCAGCCAGCCGTGCCACCGGCGTGCGCGGCGCAGGCTATATTCAAAACGATAACCAGCGCATTATCCTCAATAGCCAGGGCCAGACCACCACGCCGCAACAATTAGCCAATATCACGCTGTTGCGCAAACTGGGCCGTACCATACGTATCAGCGATGTGGCAGAAGTTGCTGAAGGCGCGGCGCCGTCTATCAGCGCAGCAGCGATCAACGGCCATCCTGCCGTTTATTTATCAGTACAAGGCCAGCTAGGCGCCAATGTGTATGCACTAACCCAATTGCTGGAACGCAAACTGTCAGACATCAAACCCAGCCTGGCGGCGCAAAAAGTCACCCTGCACGAAGGCTTGTTCCGTCCGGCCAACTTTATTGAAACCGCTATCCACAGCTTGCGTACCGATATTTTAATCGGCTCGTTTCTGGTCGTGCTGGTACTGTTCGCTTTCTTGTTTAACGTGCGTACCGCTGTGATTTCAGCGACGGCGATTCCGCTGTCATTACTCACCGCCATTGTCGTGCTGTATCAATACGGCGTTGGGCTGAATATCATGGTGCTGGGCGGCCTGGCGATTGCCCTGGGTGAGGTGGTCGACGACGCCATTATTGATACGGAAAATATCTTCCGCCGCCTGCGCGAAAACCGGCAACTGGCGCAACCGCTGCCTGCGGCGCAAGTCGTGTTCCAGGCCTCTATGGAGGTGCGTAGCTCTGTGGTCTACGCCACGATTATCGTGGCATTGGTCTTTTTACCGCTACTTACGCTGTCTGGCGTGGCTGGTAAATTATTTGCACCGCTAGGCTATGCCTATATTTCAGCCATTCTGGCATCGTTGGTGGTTGCCCTCACGCTCACCCCCGCGCTCTGCTATGCCTTGCTGGCAAAAGCACCGCTTGAAAACGAAGACTCCCCTGTCTTGCGCTGGCTAAAACAGGGTTACATCAAACTGCTGCACCAGATTGAACATCGTTACCAACTAATATTGATCACCAGTTTTGTCTGTATCGCCCTGGGCCTCGCTATTCTGCCTTTGTTTAGAAGCCAGTTTATCCCCGCCTTGCGCGAAGGCCACTACATTTTGCACATGACGACCGTGCCTGGCACCTCAGAAGTACAGTCACTGAAACTGGGTAACCAGGTCACCAAGGTGCTGCTGGAGATTCCTGGTGTGAAAAGTGTCGCGCAATGGGTAGGCCGCGCGCCCAATGCGGCGGATACGTTCGGCACGCATTACAGTGAATTTGAGGTCGAAATCGGCACCGTATCCGGCAAAGAGCAAGCACGTATTTTTCACGACATCCGCGAAGAGCTTGCCGGTGAAACAGAGGACGACGATGGTGATGGCAAAGTCGAATTGGGCTTTGTCGGTGCCAATTTCGCGATTAATACCTTTTTAACCGAGCGCATTGAAGAAACCATTTCTGGCTATGCGGCTGGCCTGGTGATTAATATTTTTGGCCAGGACCTGGATGCGCTGGATAGAGATGCCCAAAAAGTAGCCAACCTGCTTGGCAGCATACGCGGCGTGCGCGACGTCATGGTGCAATCGCCACCAGAAACGCCTGAGATTGTGATCCGACTCAAGCAGGAAAAGCTGGCCTTATGGGGGCTACAGCCGGTAGATGTGCTGGACACGGTCAAAGCCTGCTATGAAGGCGTGCCGGTCAATCAGGTGTTTATGGGCAACCGCTCTATCGGTGTCAGCGTGCTACTTAATGATGCCTCGCGCGATGACATTGCGGATATGCGCAATATTCCGATATTTAACCCCGAAGGCCAAATGCTCAAGCTGTCGGATGTCGCCTATGTGGCGCAAGAAGGTGGCCGCTCCAAGATTTTGCACTCGGGGGCCAAGCGCATTCAAACCATCACAGCCAATATTGCCGGGCGTGACCAGGCCTTATTGCTGGCAGAGATACGCAATACTCTGCACAAAAAACTGCAATTAAATAGCGGTAACTACCTGGAGTTTTCTGGTGAAGCAGAAGCCAATGCGCAATCACGGCAGGACTTGATCATTCACTCACTGGTGGCGGGTGTGGCGATTTTTCTCATGCTGTATATCGCCTTTGGCCGCTTGCGCAACCTGATGCTCACGTTCGCCAACCTGCCTTTTGCGCTGATAGGCGGCGTGGTGGCCACCTTTTTTACCGGCGGCTGGATTTCGGTTGGGACGCTGGTGGGCTTTGTCACGCTGTTTGGCATTACGTTACGCAACTCCATCATGATGGTGTCACACTTTCAGCACCTGGTTGACCAGGAAGGCTGCACCTGGAACCTGGAAACCTGTATTCGTGGTGCATCCGAGCGCTTGCCGTCAGTATTGATGACCGCATTGGTCACGGCACTGGGCTTGCTGCCACTGGCGATAGGTAGCGGTGAGCCGGGGCGCGAAATTGAAGGGCCGATGGCGACCATTATTGTCGGCGGCCTCATCTCCTCTACCATTCTCAACTTGCTGATTTTGCCGACCATCATGCTGCATTTTGGCCGTTTTGAAAAAAGCGATGCGGTAGCGCTATAAACGCGCTAATGAATGAAACCAAAGTTAAATCAAACCAAGTTGAGTGCAGCAAGGCTTAATAAAGTCAGGCGTGAGGTTTACATGCTTTGCAAGCGATGGTGTGTTAACAGGTCAGCCGTTAATGCGCTGCCCGTAAATCCTTGCTCAAACAGCCCATATTCACTTTGATGCACCACATAGGTTTGAAATTTAGCCTCTGCCAGCAACCCAGACAAGCCGTGATCAACGATGTTCATGGACTGCAAAGCATGAAGCCCACGCGCGATCTGGGTATCTAGCAGCCTGCCATCTGATTTAACCAGCAGTAAATGCTGCGCTTCCAGCTGCCAGGCAAGCCAGGCAGCCAGGCTGTCTGAGGTCACATCCCAACTCTCGGCCAGCGCGTGCTCATTGGCAAACATACTGTTTAGTGACATTTCACTGGGCAACCATACCAGGCCGCGATGTTGCCAGCCACTTTCTGCAATTTCTAGCGGATTACGCACCAGGGCCAGCTCGGGCACCATGGCCACCAGGCTGCGTGCCATTTGGTCCATGGCATAGATGGCTAATGCATGGGCGTGGTGATCATCAATATGGCCATCAGGCTGCCCTGCGCGCATGCGCTGGAAATCGCGCACGGCATCGGCATATAGGCCGCCGCCAGGCACAATAATGACCTTACCATCGCCCCAACGGACGACCAGACGCAGCCAATGCACCAGGCTGTCGTAGTGTGTCACGCTACCCCCTAGCTTGATCACCCACATAGCATGTTCCCGAATATTAATTTTTAGTTTTAAAGTGTGCGACCAGCTTGAAAAATTGCGATGCTTTATCAAACGTTTCCTGATATTCCTTCGCGCAATCTGAATCTGCCACCACACCACCGCCTGCAAAAAAAGTCATGCGTCCATTACATATCACAGCGGTTCTTATCGCGATATTGGTATCCATACTACCATCAAAACCAATATAGCCAATACTGCCACAGTAAATGCCGCGCCGGTGCGGTTCGAGTTCTTCAATAATCTCCATCGCACGCAATTTTGGGGCGCCGGTAATCGAGCCGCCGGGAAAGCATCCCCGCAACAAATCCAGGGCATGCAAGCCTGGCGCCAGCGCGCCGCGTACAATACTGACCAGATGATGCACATTGGTAAATCGCTGCAACTTGAACAAAGCATCGACTTTCACCGAACCGACTTCGCACACCTTGCCAATATCATTGCGCAATAAATCCACAATCATCAGGTTTTCGGCGCGGTCTTTAATGCTATGCGCTAATTCTTCGGCGGCTTGTGCATCGGCAGCGGCATCCTGGTGCCGCGGGCGTGTGCCTTTAATCGGCCGTGTCTCCACTTTGCGATCGATCACCTGCAAAAAGCGCTCTGGCGACATCGACAATACCGCCAGCGGCTTTCCTGCGCTATCCTCGGCTTGCAGGTAAGCCATAAAGGGCGCACGGCTCAATTGCCGAAAGTGGTCATAGGCGGTACACGCATCCCCTGCTACATCTATTGCAAAACGCTGTGCGAGATTGATCTGATAACAATCGCCGGCACGAATATAGTCTTTCACTTTTTGGAAAGCACGCGCATAAGCGGATTGATCCATGTTCGGCTGCATCTCGCCGGTGACTTTAAACGCAGCCTCTGGCTCAGTTTGCGGTTGCAATAATTGTTGATGCAAGACTTGAAGCGCTTGCTGGTCGGTAAATCGGGCGTGCGAGACCAGTTGGCTGATGCCCAAATGATGATCGACGATAATCGCCCAATCATAAATACCAACCAACAACTCGGGCAGCGGCATATCTTCAGCCGCCAGTGTTGGCATGGTTTCGATACTGCGCCCCAGATCATAGGCGAAATACCCCAGGGCACCGCCTGCAAACGGAATATCGGCGACACGTTCAACCGCATGCGGGGCCAACCATTGCTGGATGACCTGAAAAGGATCTTGCTGTGACTTCGTGATGGCCTGGTTTGCATGCACTTCAGTCTCAGGCTGGCGGTGTATGATTTTGGCCACCGGTGCCGCCACCACAATATCAAAGCGTGCACCCAGGCTGATTTCTTCATCTACCGTGGTTTGCGCTTGTGACTGGCGCACTTCTACCCGGCCGCTTTCCAGCAACATTGGCCATGGCAGATGCCTGACCTGTTTAAGCCAATGCATGCCTTCTGCATAAGGTAAATCAAACTGAATTAATGCCATGCTTGCCATAACCTCGCCACCGCATAGGCCGGAAAACAGACCTCTGCAGCTTGTTTCAATTGTAAACTGCCCGCGGGCATCCATGCCGTAGCAGGTTCATAAGCCAACCCCAGGCGCTGTGCCAGTGCTGTGACCAAAAAGCTGCCCGCCCCTAGCCCAACCAGCGTCACAGGCGGCCTTTTTGCCTGCGCCATGATCGATGCGATGGCGTGCTGCAAACTCGCCAGTTGCGCGGCTTTAAACGCAAGCGCCAGCGACAACCAGACACCGCCCGATTGATCCTCAACATCATGCCCCACCATGCGTGCCAGGCGCCGCATACTGTCATCCACCGAGCGCCCTTGACCATCTGCCGTCTCGGCCAGATCATCGCTGGTGGATAACTCGCCAAGCACGCGATAAACATCCGCCGTCGTGGCAAAATATTCTGCCGCGATATGGCGCAGCACAGGCAGCGGCTGCCCTGGCGCTTGCCAGGCAATCAATGGCCCTAGTGCCATCAGCGGCGTACGCACCACTCCGGTATAAAACAAGCCTTGTTTCGCCATACGCTCCGCGTCAGACCAGCCTACTGGCCACACTTGCTGCTGGTCGCACAGCGTGATATCACTGGTGGTGCTGCCAATATCGACCACCAATATGGTGTCTCCTACCATGCTGGTCGCCAGGCACTGCGCCGAGGCATGCCAGTTCATTGAGGCGATGTCTGCCTCCTGGCCCGTCACACGGTCCGTAAACCTGGCACCTTGCGTCGCGGAGGCCAGATAAAACTCGGCGTGTGGTAAATAACGCTGCATAGTCTCAGCAATGGCACGTACGCCTTGCAAACGGCTATCAAACAAATCAACCAGCTCACCGGTCATGGTGACGGCATGATCGCAAGCATGGTCTTCGATTTGCCAGTCATTTAACACATGCTTGATCGCATCCTCAAGCAGCGGCAAGCCCTTCCACAAGGCACATGCCTGCTGCAATACACGCACAATTTCACCTTGCGTATCCAGCATCACCGCTTTCACATGCGCGCCACCGATATCCCAACCTATGACCGCACGTTTCATATCGGCAATAACTCCGTATGAGTTTTGGTGGCTAAGGACAACACACAGGATGCCTGCGCTTGAGCGGCACTCAATTTATTTTCTAACATAGCATCCAAAATCATGGCAGCGGGATTTTCTGTGAGTAATTGTGACAAGGCAATATAAGGCGTGGTGAGGCGCGGATTAATTTCAACCAGGACCAACTGCTTGTCAGGAGTCAAAATCATGTCTACGCCCCAGTAGCCTAGCAGGCCGGGAATGGCACGATGAAGCTGCTCAGCCAAGGTTTGCATTGCAGGCAGATAGGCGGCAGCCTCATTGACCCCCGCCCCGTCAAAATGGAAACACCCCTGCTGGATATTGACCTTCTGCTGATGCCCGGCAATCACGTGTACCTGCGCGTGCGTAGATAACACCGACATGCTCAACGCCAACCCTGGCACATAAGGCTGCAGTAAAAGCCGCGCTAACAAGCCAGGGTTTTCAATGGATAGTTTTGATTTTAAATCAAATACTTCTTTAATATTTTTAAAGTAATAAGTAAACTCACAACCTGCGCCGTCATCGGGTTTGACCACCCAGCCAGACGTCGTTGCCTGGTCATACCAATTCAAGGTTGCCACGGCGTCGGCTTGCGTTAAAAAAACATGCGGCAAGACGGCAATCCCCGCCTGCTGGCAAATATCAGCCATGACTGATTTAGCACTGGTTTGTGCAATCGCCTCGGCACCACAGCCTATCCACACCTTGCCTGCCGCTTGCACCAGTTGCTGCATATGCTGTAACACACCGTCTGTTTCGGGGGCAATCACCCAGCAAGCATCCACGTCATCAGCCGCTAGTTGTTGGCGCCAAAATGCATCAACATCCTCACCCGGATGTAATGGCTGGCTAGCCGCATGGATGGGCGCTGCAACGCGGCTATCGTGGCTAGTGATACAATCAACGCCCAGCGCTGATAAGTCCGCCAGCAAGGCATCACGCATCAATAAGCCTTCTTGCAGCAAACTGGCAGGCAATGCCACAGAGGCCAGGCCACCAGCGCTGACATACTCACAGACCCAGATTTTCAAGCGAGATTGATTGTGCATATTATTCCCGTCATCGATTTGATGCATGGCCAGGTAGTGCAAGCCATACAAGGGCAACGCCAGCACTACCGTGCGATTCAATCGCAGTTAACGGCTAGCCATGCCCTGCCCGATGTGGTGGCTGCTATTTTACAAGTTTATGCGTTTGACTGCCTGTATATTGCTGATTTAAATGCAATCACAGGCCAGCCTGAGATGCCCAATCACCTAGTGTTGATTAAACAGGCCATGGCTCAGTTTCCAGCGCTGCAATGGTGGGTCGATGCCGGGCTCAATAGCACAGAAGCGCTCAAGCCCTGGCTAGACGCAGGTGTGCGACCGGTCATCGCCAGTGAAACCCTGGCTGATATCGACACCTATCAAGCCATGCGCACGATGAGCCCGCCTAGTATCTTGTCGCTGGACTTTTTTCAGGATGGTTTTCATGGCCCTGATCGCCTGTTGACTGACTCTGGCCTCTGGAGCCAGCCAACCATATTAATGAGCCTACCCAAGGTTGGCGCGAATCAAGGGCCAGATGTTGAGAAAATCACCTCACTCAAACAACGCAACCCGCAACAGGCTCTCTACGCCGCAGGCGGCGTCAGGCACGGCGCAGATATACAGGCATTGGCACACGCTGGGGCGGATGGCGTATTAATCGCCAGCGCATTGCACCAGAAACAACTCACTGCCAGCGACCTTAGCGCATTCGTGCAATAAAAAACCGGCCATCAGGCCGGTTTTTTGACAGCAAAGCTTCGTAAGAAACTTAATGTTGCTGCGACTTACTCGAGGTTTGCGTGCAATGCGCGCATGCCTTCTTCTGTCAGGCCTTTGGCGTGGATCAATTCAGAAATTGCACCTTCCAGGAACACCAGGGTAGACAATTCAAATTGACCGCCCATAGGCATGCCTTTCACCAATGGGAAGCTGTCATCTTGACCAACTTGAACCACCAGGTCAGCGACATCAGCCATGGCAGAGGTTTTCTTCATAGAAATAACCACCAGCTTGGCGCCTACTTCTTTGGCTTTTTTCACAAATGGCAACAAGGTGGCTGTACCGCCAGAACCTGAAACCAAAATCAGCAAGTCACCTTTTTTGATCGCTGGTGTCACCACTTCGCCGATCATGTAAACGCTGTAGCCAGAATGCACCAAACGCATGGCAAAGAAGCGTGACACCAACAGTGAGCGACCTGCGCCACCGATAAATGTAGAACCGGCTTCTGCAACCAGTTTCAGCAATTCAGCCGCTTTTGACTTGTCAGTCACGTCCAGAATACGCTTTAAGTTATCCAGAATAAATTGTTGATGATCCATGTTTTGTCCTGTATTCAAAATGTTTAATAAAAAACCCGACACATTGCTGGGTCGGGTTTTTTGTCTCGCCGATCAATAATTACTTATTGATACTTAACTGAATTAAGCGTGAGCGATAGCAGTGATTTCTGCAGCAGCAGCAGCTGGGTCAGCAGCGCCGTAGATAGCAGCACCAGCAACGATGATAGTCGCGCCAGCGTCACGTACTTGACCTGCAGTAGCGGCTTTAACACCACCAGCAACAGAGATTTCAACGCCCAGGTTCAAACCAGCAACAGCAGCCAGGTCAGCAAAAGGAGTTTGACCAGCAGCTTGTTGATCCAAACCAGTGTGGATACCGATGATGTGAGCACCAGCAGCAGCAACTTCTTTAGTTTTAGCAACTTTGTCTTCAACGCTGATCAGGTCAACTTGAGCTTTTTTGCCGTATTTGTTAGCAGCTTTGATTACGCCTTTGATTGTACCGATGTCGGATACGCCCAAAACTACGCAGATGTCAGCACCGGCTTTGTAGAATGGCTCAGACTCGTACTCGCCTGCATCCATAGTTTTCAGGTCAACCAGGATCTTGTTGTTTGGGAACTTAGCGCGCAAAGTTTCCAGCAATTTGATACCGTTGTGCTTGATGCATGGTGTACCGATTTCCAGAATGTCAACGTGTGGAGCAACTTTTTCTGCCAAAGCGATAGTTGCGTCGAAATCCAATGAGTCTAATGCCATTTGTGTTAATGCCATGTTTTTCTCCAAAAATTAAAAATTTAAATGCTATTGCTAGCGTACTACCAATTCAAGCTGGTCGCTTATAGTAAGCTGGCAGCCAAAATAAGTCAATGTTGCAGGCCGATTTATGCCTGACTTAAAAGTCAAACGGGCAGATTTCTGCCCGTTTGCATTATCGCATGGCGATATTACAGTTTTGCGGCTAATGCAGCTTCCAGCTTGTTTTGGTCAGCCACGAAACCACGGATACCTTCAGCCAATTTTTCTGTGGCCATTGGATCTTGATTAAGTTCAAAACGGAACTGCTCTTCTGTCAATTTAGCTGGCACGTCTTTAGTTTTGCCGCCATCTTTCAACACTTGAACCAATGTACCTTCTGTGGCAGCCAGGTCTTGCAGCAAGTTTGGAGAAACGGTCAAACGGTCACAACCTGCCAATGCAATCAGCTCGCCAGTGTTACGGAAAGAAGCACCCATCACAACAGTTTTGTAACCGTGCTCTTTGTAGTATTGATAGATTGCGCGTACAGAAACCACACCTGGGTCTGTTTCTTGTGTGTACTCAGTGCCTGGATTTTTCGCTTTGTACCAGTCAAGGATACGGCCAACGAATGGAGAAATCAGGAACACGCCAGCTTCAGCACACGCACGTGCCTGACCGAAACCGAACAACAATGTCAGGTTACACTGAACGCCTTCTTTTTCCAGAATCTCACCTGCTTTAATACCTTCCCAGGTAGAAGCCAGTTTAATCAGAACGCGGTCTTTGCTGATGCCAGACTCTTGGTACAGGCTGATCAGTTTACGGCCTTTAGCCACCATGGCGTCGATATTGAAAGACAAACGTGCATCTACTTCTGTAGAAATACGGCCTGGAACCTCTTTAGTGATTTCAGCGCCAATCAACACAGCCAGTTTGTCGGCTGCGTTTTCAATTTGTTGCTCTTTAGAACCACCTTGTGCTTTTGCATAAGCAATGGCAGTTTCAATCAACGGTGCGTATTCTGGGATTTGGCTAGCCTTCAATACCAGAGACGGGTTTGTGGTTGCATCCACGGGTTTAACACTTTTGATTGCTTCAACGTCACCAGTGTCAGCCACGATGGTTGTGATTGCTTTCAACTGATCTAATAAATTTGCCATGCGATTGCTCCTAAAAATTGCAATAATCGTTTACGTATAGTTATACATAGAAACCTTCAACATTATAACTGAATTTACGCGAGTTAGTTAAGCGTCCTTTGCACATTGCAGCGTGTGCACTGCCTGCTTACAGGCGCGGGGACGGGCGGTTTTATTGATTAAAATCAAACAATTGCTGTTGTTCAACCAGGCATTTTTGTCTGTTTTGGCTTTTCAATATCCCCCTTTTCGGGCACAATTCACCTTTTTTGCAAGTGATTAATCAGTTGGTCATATGGGTTCTGTCACCGTTTTAAATAAAGAACAAAACCAGACTCGCTTCGCACAACTCCCTGTTGACTGGTATATGCACCCGGACGTGTATGCGCTGGAGCAAGCGCATTTGTTCAGCTTGCTACCCCAATACCTGGGGCACGAACGCATGGTGCCTCATCCGGGCGACTATCGTGCACTAGACTGGCTGCACAACGCCATGGCGTTGGTCAACCAGCAAGGCCAGCCACAACTGATCAGCAATATTTGCCGTCACCGGCAAGCCATCATGCTCAATGGACAAGGTAACGCGCAACATATTGTCTGCCCCTTGCACCGCTGGACTTACGATTTAAATGGCCAGTTGCTGGGCGCGCCGCATTTTGAACAAAACCCTTGCCTGCACCTGGATAAACAATCTTTGAACGCCTGGCAAGGCCTGCTATTTAAAGCTAGCGACAATACCACCAAACAAAAAGGCTTGGACATCGCCCAAGTACTCAAGCAACTCGGCTGCAAGCAGGACTTCGACTTTACCGGTTATCACTTCGATTCAGCCATTGTCGACCACTACGATTTCAACTGGAAAACGTTTATTGAAGTCTACCTCGAAGACTACCATGTGGGGCCCTTCCACCCAGGTCTCAACCAGTTTGTTGATTGTGGCGAATTACACTGGGAGTTTGGCGAACATTACAGTGTGCAGACAGTTGGCTACAAACCATTGCCCGACTACAGCCTGTCACCAGTTTACAAGCAGTGGCAACAAGCCGTCACCGACTACCAGCAAGGCAGTACGCCCAAGTATGGCGCGATCTGGTTTGTGCTTTACCCATTGTTAATGATTGAGTGGTATCCCAACGTGCTGGTGGTTTCGCACATCATCCCGACCGGCGCAGACACTTGCCAGAATGTGGTTGAATTTTACTACCCGGAAGACATTGCCTTGTTTGAGCGTGAATATATCAAAGCACAACAAGCCGCTTATTTTGAAACCGCGGTGGAAGACAAGGAAATTTGCCAACGCATGCACGACGGTCGCAAAGGCCTGTTTATGCTGGGTAAAGATGAGCGTGGCCCTTACCAGCACCCGATGGAGACTGGCCTGGAGCATTTTCACCGCTGGTATCGCCAACAGATGGAACCGCATCTGCCTGAGCAGATGCCGCGCTAGGCCAGGCCTGTTTGTTTAAACATCGCAACAAACGCACCCTCAATCCAAAACACTGGCCACTGGGCAGCTACTGGATGTTAGTCGCAGGCCTGGGGTTTGCCATCATGGGCGCCTTCGTCAAAGCAGGGTCTGCACGCTTTAGCGCCAGCGAGCTGGTTTTTTACCGCTCAGCCTTTGGCTTTCTGATGATTGCCGCCCTGGTCTGCTGGCAAGGCAAACCGCTCAAAACCCCTTTATTGGCCATGCAAATGCGCCGCGCTGGCGTAGGCTTCACCGCCCTGCTGCTATTTTTCTACGCCATTGCCCATTTGCCTTTGGCCACCGCCATTACCCTCAATTACACCTCGCCCATGTTTTTAGCCCTGCTTTCGCCGTGGCTATTACGTGGAGAACATCCGCTTAGCCGCCAGCAACGGCAGAAACTCAATCTATGTGTGGTTGGCGGCTTTGTCGGCGTCTGCCTGTTATTGCAACCCGCCTTTCATAGCAACCAACTCCTGGCTGGCGGCATCGGCTTGTTATCGGGCATAGGCGCGGCCTTTGCTTATGTACACGTTAAACAACTAGGCATCGCAGGCGAGCCAGACTGGCGCACCGTATTCTATTTCACCTTGGTATGTACCATCGCAAGTGGTGGCTGGATGTTGATCGACCATGTGACAACATTGCAATGGCAAGACCTACCACTGCTATGCGGACTAGGCGTATCAGCCACCTTAAGCCAACTGGCGTTAACGCGCGCCTACCGCACTGGCAACACCCTGACGGTCGCCAGCCTGGCTTACAGCACTGTCGTCTTTGCCACGCTCATTGGCGTGCTTGTGTGGGGAGAAACCTTAAGTACGCATGAAATCATCGGCATGCTACTGATCGTGGCCTTTGGCATCTTCAGCTCTAGAAGTTCGAGATAACTGCCTGATTGCAATAAAAAAGCCATTCTTTGCAAGAATGGCTTTTTCTACTGAATCGCAGCGGCTTAAGGCTCAAGCAAACCACAACGCATGGCTATCAAGGCAATCTCTGCCGAGTTTTGTGCATTGAGCTTTTGCTTGATGTTATACAAATGCGTGCCCACTGTGCGCGGGCTCAAAAACAAGGTTTCGGCAATCTCGTTGGTCGATTTTCCGCGCGCCAGCGACATAAACACCTCAAATTCGCGTTCACTGAGCACATCCACCGGATTTTGCTCGCCAGACAATTGCTGGATTGCCATTTGCTGCGCGACGCTGGCTTCAATATATTTTTTGCCCTGCGCCACGCTGCGGATGGCCTTAATCAACTCTTCAGCCGCGCTGCGTTTGGTGACATAGCCCATGGCGCCCGCATTGAGGACGCGTTTGGGATGCACGGAATCTTCATGCGCGGACAGCACCAGAATACGCGCATGATTGTCTTTGGCTAAAATCCGCTCGATCGCCTCCATGCCGCCAATCCCCGGCATGGTGATATCCATAACCACCACTTGCGGATGGTGCTCCACATAGGCCTTAATCGCGGCTTCGCCGCTCTCAGCCTCGGCAATCACTTTAATGTCCTGGTCTGACTCGAGCAGCATTTTAAAGCCCATCCTGACCACTGCATGGTCATCTACCAGCATCACACTAATCACGCTTGTTTCTCCCTTGTTTATGCTGATTGTATAGGCAATCGTATGTCCAATGTGGTTCCACGCCCGGCCTCAGGCTGCGAAACCACTTTAAATTGCCCGTGCAGGGCCTGTACACGCTCACGCATGCCAAGCAGGCCAAAGTGCCGGGTCTGGTCAACCGCATCTAGCTGCATGCCGACCCCATCGTCACACACCATCAGCCGCAAACCTTCTGCGTCGGTCAACAGGTGGACGTTGATACATTGTGCATGCGCATGCTTGATGGCGTTATTCACCGCTTCTTGCACGATGCGATAGAGATTAATATTCACATTTTCACCCATGGGCTGAAACTCGCCAGCCAAGTGCAGTTGAATGTTTAACTCAGGATGCTGCAGCTGGTAGCCAGACACCATATCACGCAAGGTTTCCACCAGCCCCATATTGTCCATGGCGGCAGGACGCAATTGGCGGATGATGTTATGCATGCCGTCGTAAATATGGTTGGCGGCAGCGACGATGGTTTGCGCGTTGGCCGCGATATCCGGCGTGCTTTGTTTGGTTTTATTGACAATGGCCACGGCAAAGGTCTTAATCGCCGTCACATACTGGCCCAGTTCATCGTGTAGCTCGCGCGCCAGGCTGCGTCGCTCGTCTTCAATATGCTGCTGGATCAGTTGCGTCAGCTGGCGGTTTTGCTCCAGTTGACGCTCAGCATCCAGTGACAAAGCCATCTGGTTCAAGCTCAGGCCAATTTTGTCAAATTCTGGCACCGAAAAGCGCTCCAGCCGTGTGGTCAAGTCACCTTGTTCAATACGGTTAATCGCATGCAGAATGTGTCTGACCGGACGCAAGGCATGACTAAGCAAGCCATACACCAACAAGTTGAGCAATACAAAAAAGCCAACCCCCATCACGATTAATTGCAGAAACCCTGACCACGCCTCGCGGATAGAGCCTTCGGCATTCGAGCTAATGGTCAGCACGCCATAGCGCACGCGCCGAGTCACGGTCTCAACCTTTGGGGCCACCAGTTTGGTAAACCACTCAGGCGGATTAATTTCAGATTTAAAGGTCGAGGTAGGCGAAATATATAAAGGGTTATTGGCGTAATCGTAGAGCTCGATACGGCTGCTGCGCACATAACCCAATGAGCGCAAAAAGTCTTGCAGTACGTAATGGGTCGGGCCCAGGCTGGGGTTCATGGCCGAGCTAACAATCACGGTATCCAGCAACTGTACGGTGACACGCGTGGCGGCTTCTACGCGTTCACGGATGCTGTCTTTGGTATCACGCACCAACACTACCGCCGCGGCCACTAAAAAGGCCAGCGACAGCATGGTGACTAACAAGTTAAGTCGAAAGCGTAAGCTCATTTTTTAACCACGATTAAATTCAGGCTTATTAAACTGTAAACGACCGCATTTACACAGCGTAAAATCATTAAATTGTGCGTTTAATCACTCAATAGTGAGCTTATCCCATTCTTTGGGCTTGGCGGGATACGCCAATGGCAACTGGTTCAAGGCTTCCAGCAGTATCTGTGAAACCAGCAAATTACGGTTGGTTTTAGAGTCAGCGGGGATCACATACCAAGGCGCATATTTGGTGGAAGTCTCTTTCAGCGCCAGTTCATACGCCGCCATATAACGATCCCACAAAGCGCGCTCATCCAGGTCTTTGGGATTAAATTTCCAATGTTTGGTCGGATCATCCAGGCGTTCTTGCAAGCGTTCTTTTTGCTCATCTTTAGAGATATGCAAAAAACACTTAATGATGGTGGTGCCGGTTTCGCTGAGCATACGCTCAAAGTCATTGATTTGCTGGTAACGGCGCTGACACTCGGCGTCATCTATCCAGTCATGCACTTTTACGATCAATACATCTTCATAATGACTACGATTAAAAATCGTCAGCTCACCCTTGGTCGGCACTTGGTTGTGCACACGCCACAAATAATCGTGCGCCAGTTCATCGGCGCTAGGCGCCTTAAAGCTGGCCAAGCGAATACCCAAAGGATCGCAGGCGCTAAACACATGCTTGACCGTGCCGTCTTTGCCGCTGGTATCCATGCCCTGCAAAATCAGCAAGACCTTATGCTTGCCTTCGGCATGCAGAATATCTTGCCGGACATTGATTTGATGTGCCAGCTCAGCGAGCAAGCTGGCATCACTTTCTTTATCGCCAGTGCGGGCAGATTTATCCTCTGGCTTAAATTGCTTTAAAGCAAACTTCTTCGGGTTGACGCGATACTGTTCTAGCGATTCCATCATGCACAGGCCTACTGATTATTTTATTGCCAAGTGTATCGCAGTTATTTTGCAAACACCAAGGCCGCAAGCACAATGAGTCATGGCCTGGAATCATAGACGGACCACGCAAGTCACAGACATAAAAAAACAGCCCCTGAAGAGGCTGTTATTAGGGGAGATTTCCGTCTAATTATTGGCTGCGGCCGAACAACAAGCCAAAAACGCCGCCAGACAGCACGCCAGACAAACTAGAAACCACTGCCGGGCCTGATGGGCCATTTAACACTGAACCCAAAACAGCGGTAATACCCACAATACCACCCACGGCAGCAATCAATACATTGCCAGCAGCATTCGTTTCTTCTGGTGTGCCATAGTAACCAATACCAGCACCTAAGCCACCAGCAACAACTTCGACCTCTACAGCCTTTAATTCATGCATCGCCATCTCACAACTCCTTGGATATAAACAATAAAAATTTAATTTTTCACGGCGTTAATGCATGCCGCCAGTTCAATCGTATTGATCACTCAAGCAGCATTTAAATTAACTTTAATTATTATTAAAAATCACTTGTTAATATAATATCAAAAATTAACTAGAGTGAGTAAATGTCAGCATGAAAATTTAACGAAACAACCCATAATAAAAAAGCCGATGCATGCATCGGCTTTTTTATACTTCATTCAAACATTATTTACCGGCACGTTTACGCTCGTGCTCCAACAAATAGCGTTTGCGCAAACGAATGGTTTTAGGCGTGATTTCAACCAACTCGTCGTCGTCAATAAACTCAACCGCACTTTCCAGGCTGATTGAGATAGGCGGCACCAGACGCACCGCTTCATCGGTGCCGGAAGCACGCACGTTGGTCAATTGCTTACCTTTAATCGGGTTCACAACCAAGTCATTATCACGGCTATGAATACCAATAATCATTCCCTCGTACAATCGGTCGCCTGGGCTGGAGAACATCTTGCCGCGGTCCTGCAGCTTCCACAATGCATAAGCAACCGCTTCACCTTGTTCGGCCGAAATCAACACACCGTTACGACGGCCAGGCATATCTGCTTTAACAGGTGCATATTCATCAAAAATGTGCGCCATCAAGCCAGTACCACGGGTCAGGGTTAAAAATTCACCTTGAAAGCCAATCAAGCCACGTGCTGGAATACGATATTCCAGGCGCGTACGGCCATTACCGTCGGATTCCATATTAGACATCTCACCACGACGACGACCCAGCTCTTCCATCACAGCGCCCTGGTTTTCGTCTTCCAGATCCACGGTCAGGATTTCGTATGGCTCACATTTTTCACCGTTAATTTCTCTGAACACCACTTTAGGCTTACCCACAGCAATTTCAAAGCCTTCGCGGCGCATGTTTTCCAGCAGAATCGTCAAGTGCAACTCGCCACGGCCAGATACACGGAATACATCAGTGTCTTCGGTATCTTCAACACGCAAAGCCACGTTCACCAGCAACTCTTTGGTTAAACGGTCACGGATTTGGCGTGAAGTAATGAATTTACCTTCAGTGCCCGCCAATGGTGATGTGTTAACCATAAAGTCCATGGTCAGAGTTGGTTCATCAACCCCCAAGTGCGGCAAACCAACTGGTTTTTCACGGTCACAAATAGTGAAACCGATACCGATTTCTTCAATGCCTGAAATAATGACGATGTCACCGGCTTCAGCTTCTTCAACCGGCACGCGCTCCAAGCCTCTAAAACCTAACACTTGGTTAATACGGCCTTGTGCCACTTGTTCATCTTCACGCATCACAGCCACCACCTGACCCGGCTTGATGCGACCATTGGTCACACGGCCCACGCCTAAACGGCCAGTATAAGTAGAGTAATCCAGGGCAGAAATTTGCAATTGCAATGGCGCTTCGCTATCGCCTTTAGGCGGCTCAACATGGCTTAAAATCGTATCAAACAAGGCACGCATATTGTCTGAAGGTTTGCTCATATCTAAGGTAGCAAAACCATTCAATGCTGAGGCATACACAACAGGAAAGTCTAATTGCTCATCGGTTGCGCCAAGGTTAGCAAATAGGTCAAACGTATGGTTAATCACCCAGTCAGGACGCGCGCTTGGACGGTCAACCTTATTAATAACCACAATTGGCTTCAAACCCAGCGCCAAGGCTTTTTTGGTCACAAAACGCGTTTGTGGCATCGGGCCATCCACCGCATCGACCAACAACAACACGCCATCGACCATGCCCAATACACGCTCAACCTCACCACCAAAGTCAGCATGGCCCGGTGTGTCGACGATGTTAATGTGCGTGCCTTCATAAGTTAAGGCGGTATTTTTAGCTAAAATAGTAATGCCACGCTCTTTTTCCAGATCGTTGCTATCCATCACGCGCTCGGTGACCGCCTGATGTGAGGCAAAGGTACCAGATTGTTGTAGTAGCTTATCGACCATGGTTGTTTTACCGTGGTCAACGTGTGCAATGATTGCGATATTTCTGAGGTTGCGTGCCATGTGAACTGCCATCTGTTTGGAAAGGGCGCGATTTTATCACAAATCAACTAAATGTTTGACTTTTAAAATAATATGGCTATACTGCAGGCAACTTAAAACGCTGCTGGTTTCTTTACTAGCCATTTCGTTTTAAATTCATTGCCCTGACCTGTCGATAACTCGCGAAATTTTGAGGTTATCATCTTTAGATGACGTCTTGATGACACCATCTTCTTTTATCGGTTAGTGGCCATGCCCAAGCGCCGGTAAAAGCATATATTCCTTAAAGTTGCTTTGGCTTAGTGATTATTGCACCACATGTATTCGTGTGTTGTGCCATATGACGAGCTTTGCTTTTTGCTTTACTAGCGCCCTTTTTAATTGTTTGATGAAAGGGACACTCCTTGTCTTTTGCAGATTTAAATCTCGACCCCTCCATTTTGCGCGCATTGACCGACGCAGGCTATGAAAATCCAACAGCAATTCAGGCGCAATCTATTCCTGATGCTTTGCAAGGCCGTGACATCATGGCTTCAGCCCAAACTGGCACTGGTAAAACAGCCGCCTTTACACTACCAGCTTTAAACCTGCTGGCGACACAACATCCGGTTCGCAGCCGTGGCCCACGTATTTTAGTGCTGACACCAACCCGCGAACTAGCTGCCCAGGTAAACGAAGCTGCACGCAAATATGGTAAATTCTTGCGCGCACGCTGCATCAGTATTGTTGGCGGCATGCCTTACCCATTACAAAACAAACTGCTGTCACAGCCACTGGATATTCTGGTTGCAACACCTGGCCGCTTTATTGACCACCTTGAGCGTGGCCGTATTGACTTGAGCCGTTTGCAAATGCTGGTACTCGATGAAGCCGACCGCATGCTGGACATGGGCTTTATGCCAGATGTTGAACGCATCTGCGACGCATTGCCAGCTGAACGCCAGACATTGCTGTTTTCAGCGACGCTGGACGGCATTATGGATATTGGTAAACGCTTTTTGCGCAATCCACTGACTATTCAGGTCGCGGGCCAAAAAGAAAGACACGCCAATATTGAGCAACGTTTGCATTTTGTGGATGACATGAACCACAAAAACAAATTACTGGAGCATTTACTGATTGCACCAGACGTGAACCAAACCATTATTTTCACCAGCACCAAGCGTCATGCTGACTTACTGGCTGAAGACTTGTATGCCGCTGGCCACAGCACCGCAGCATTGCATGGTGACATGACACAAGGTGCGCGTAACCGCACGTTGACCAAACTGCGCCATGGCGACGTTAAAGTATTGGTCGCAACAGATGTAGCGGCGCGTGGTATCGACGTGCAAGGCATTTCGCACGTGATTAACTACGACCTGCCAAAATTCGCAGAAGACTATGTACACCGTATTGGCCGTACTGGGCGTGCAAACAACACCGGCGTGGCGATTTCGTTTGCCTCTAACGCTGACCGTCACCTGCTGCGCAAAATTGAGCAATATACCGGCCATAAACTGCAAGCGGAAGTCATTGCAGGCTTTGAGCCAAAGCGTGCAGTACGCATGGATGATGGTGGTGGCGATAAACGTGGCGGCAAACGCAATAGCAACGGCAAGCCACAAGGCAAAGGCGGTTTTCGTCGTGACGAACGCCCAGGCCAGAACAAGTCATTTGGCGAGCGCGTTGCCCGTGAAGGTAATCGCGACAATAACCGCGATGCACAAGCAAACAAGCCACGTGCACCACGCGTAATGGAGCAAAAGCAAGACAAAGAGGTCAACGGTAACAGCAAGAGTTATAACAAAGATACCGACTTCCAGTTTGCGCGCGCATTGGCTGACGAGTTCGGTCAACGCCGTCCACGTCCGGCAGGCAACAACCAGGAACGTTTTGGCAATCCAAACGCCAGCCGTGGCAATAACAAACCACGTCCGGCAGGTAAGTCATTTGGCGACACTGCGGGTGGTGTTAAACGCCCTCGCTCATTTGCCTAAGACTCGCCTATGTCTGAGCAAACTACAGTAGACTTTCGTGCGCTCGGCCTGGCCGAGCCGCTGTTAAAAGCGATTGAGGAGTCTGGCTATACCACGCCAACGCCGATTCAAGCGCAAGCCATTCCACTGGCTTTACAGCGTATGGACTTGATGGCCGGTGCGCAAACAGGGACAGGCAAAACAGCGGCGTTTTCTTTGCCGATTTTGCATACCCTGCTGCCACTGTCCAGCACCAGCACCTCGCCAGCCAAGCACCCGATCCGGGCGCTGGTGCTGGCACCAACGCGTGAATTAGCAATCCAGGTCTACGACAACATCAAGACCTACGCCAAGCACACTGCTTTGCGTAGCCTGGTGGTATACGGCGGCGTCGATATCAAAACACAAACGCCCATCCTGAAAAACGGTGTGGAAATCCTGGTGGCAACACCAGGGCGCTTGCTGGATCATGTCGAGCAAAAAACTTTGTCTTTGAGCCAAGTGCAGTTTTTGGTGCTAGACGAAGCGGATCGCATGCTGGACATGGGTTTTATGCCTGATTTGAAACGTATTCTGGCATTGTTGCCCAAGCAACGGCAAAACCTGATGTTTTCAGCAACGTTTTCTGACGAGATCAAAAAGCTGGCAGACGCGTTTTTAAATAATCCAACATTGATCGAAGTCGCGCGCAGCAATGCGACCAATGACAATGTGGAACAAAAAGCTTACCTGGTGAATAGCGACCAAAAGCAGCGCTTTCTAGTGCAGTTGCTCAAGCAATATGCCAACCAGCAAGTGATTGTGTTCACAAAAACCAAACTCTCAGCCAGTAAACTGGCGCGGGCGCTGGAACGTGACCAGATTCCATGCAGTGCAATTCATGGTGATAAATCCCAAAAAGAGCGTATTGAAGCACTGGATGCGTTTAAAGCGGGCACGATACACGCACTGGTTGCGACAGATGTCGCTGCACGTGGCCTGGATATCTCCGATTTGCCCTTGGTGATTAACTATGAAATTTCGACGGCACCCGAAGACTATGTGCACCGGATTGGCCGTACTGGCCGTGCAGGCGCCAAAGGCATTGCGATCTCACTAATCGACGAAGATGAAACTAAATACTTCGACGAGATTGAGAAGCTGATTAAAAAGCAGGTGCCAAAAGAAAAAGCAACGGTCAGTGCTACTGTTAGCAATCGGCCAGCACGGACGTCTAAAGCCAAAAGCGCAGACGACGGCTGGTTCCAGCAACCGTATCAACCGACGACGGCAACTACAGCCCCCAAAGAGGTGTTAGCAAAGCCTTCTAGCGCCAAGCGCAAAGTCGTTGCCGCCCTTTTAGGTGGCTTTGGCTTTAAAGCTTTACCGCAATCGCGCAATCAAGCAAAGCGCGGCGCTGGTAAGCCGCGACAAAAAACCGAAGGCAAAGACCTTGCTCAGGCGGATGTTATAGAAGCTGTCAGCGTTCAGTCGTAAAAAAGCCCCGTTTATCGGGGCTTTTTTAATGATGCGAATCAACGTAGTAAAAAAATTAACCTTCACGATTACGCATAAAGTCAGCCACGCCATAGAGCTGATTGGCAATATGCTTCATTAACGACTCTTCAAACTGTAGCGTATGCATGGCTTTTATCATGCAGTACATCCATTGGTCACGCGCTGACTCATCAATCGGAAATGGCATATGCCGTGCCCGCAAACGCGGATGACCGTAACGCTCAATATACAATTGTGGCCCACCAGTCCAGCCCATTAAAAACATAAATAGTTTTTCTCTGGCCTCTGTTAAATCCGGCTGATGAATGGCACGCAAATCGGCGGCTTTAGGATCCGTATCCATCGTGTCGTAAAAGGTCTCAACCAGGTGACGGATGGTCTCTGCCCCTTTTTCTGCCCCACCCAGCCACTCAAATAAGGACTGCTTAGCCGTGCTAGGCTCTTGTATCTCTAATGCCATACTTAAGCTAGCCTACTGCTTTTGGTGTCACCAGCGCGGCTGCCTGCTTGGCAAGTGTACGCGCTGATTCTGTATCGCCTGCCGTAGCAAGAGCCACGCCCATGCGGCGACGTACAAACGACTCTGGTTTGCCAAACAAGCGGATTTCGCTATTAGGCACCGACATCGCAGCCTCCAGGCCGTGATACTCAAGCGCCTGTGCATCAGCACCACCATAAATGACCGCACTGGCGCCCGCTTCACGTTGCGCCACATCGACCGGCAAACCAAGAATCGCGCGTGCATGTAGCTCAAACTCATTCAGGCGCTGCGTACACATGGTGACCATACCGGTATCATGCGGGCGCGGACTCACCTCAGAGAACCAGACCTGCTCGCCTTTGACAAACAGTTCAACGCCAAACAAGCCTTGGCCACCCAGTGCATCAGTCACCTTTTTAGCAACATGTTGTGCATTGATTAATGCTTGTGGATGCATGGCTTGTGGCTGCCAGCTCTCAACGTAATCGCCCTGTTTTTGCACATGGCCAATGGGTGCACAGAAGTGTGTGTCTATCTCACCAGCTACATTTTTGGCGCGCACGGTCAGCAAGGTGATTTCATAATCAAAATCAATCTGGCCTTCAACAATCACCACGCCCTGGTTGACGCGGCCACCACTGGCGGCATACTCCCAGGCGGTCTTAACCTCAGACACTTGCGTAATGCGTGACTGGCCTTTACCTGAAGATGACATAGTGGGTTTAATAAAGCACGGGTAACCAATGCCAGCATCAATGGCAGCCTGCAATTCAGCCTCTGAGCGGGCAAAAGCATAGGGCGAGGTAGGCAAGCCTAATTCTTCAGCCGCCAAACGACGGATACCTTCACGGTTCATGGTGAGTTGCACCGCGCGCACGGTAGGCACGACTGTCACACCTGTTGCTTCAATTTCAGCCAACGCTTGCGTATTCAATGCCTCGATTTCCGGCACGATATAATGTGGTTTTACCTGACTCACCAATGCTTTTAAAGCCGTGGCATCAGTCATATCAATCGCGTAAGCATGATGGGCCACCTGATGGCCAGGTGCGTCTTGATAGCGGTCCACGGCAATGACTTCTACCCCCAAACGCTGCAAGGCAATAATCACCTCTTTACCAAGCTCACCACTGCCTAATAACATGACTTTGGTCGCATTTGCGCTCAACGGGGTACCAATCATTTTTAGCTCCACTGTAAAAACGCAATGATACCATGCGCGATTTGGCTGACAGATGCTCGCGCTTGATTTATGTCATAAGAGATCAGACTGCATCGGGTGGCAAGTGACACAAAAAAACCTCGCCTTTGCGAGGTTTTTTAGCGGCGTGTCATACCATTAACGCGATTTACGTTTTGCCAGCAAACCAAGCGCAGCCAAGCCAGAAAACAGCATGGCAGCATTTCCTGGCTCAGGCACAGTGGTCACATTCACTGCAATCCGGCCAGCGTTATCGCTAAAGTTTGAGTCCCAGTAATACAGTTTAAGCACACCACTCTCAGCTGCAACGCCGCTATAACTGGTGCCTAAAGCAATATAAGTGCTGCCTATGCGCCCCACCAGTTGGCCAAAGTTAGCAGTAAAGCCATCCATGGTGACCGGGCCATAATTAATACCAATCAAGTTGCCGACCGCCTGACCAGAGTCATCCGTGGCAGTGGCATACAAATCGCCGTTGAGGCCATTTGCCGTCGAGAACCTGGGCAATGCCCCTGCGCTCCACAAATCATCCATGCTGACTGAGATATTAAATACATCCCCTGCATTCAATGTAATTGTATCTAAACCACTGGCCACACCTTGCGCAATACTGTTGTCATAAGCGCTGACATTATAGGTTGCCGCGTGCGCCTGATGACTGACGGCCAATACGAGCAACATTGCACTACATAATCGACTGACTAACATACCCCGCTCCTCATCAAATATTATAGAAATGTTTGATGACGTTATGCCCAATCAACAGGGTTGTCAATAGCCCTTACCAACCGGCCCTCAGCATTCACTTTTGCTTCTGAATCAAGGCGTTAGCTTACCTATACCGAGATGCCATGCTTGTCCATGCGGTAACGCATGGTCATTCTGGTAATCCCCAGCAGCCTGGCGGCCTTGGATACATTATGACGAGCTTGCTCCAGGGCATTCAACAACATAGCTTTTTCTGCATCATCCAGCGTCACTTGCGCCTCGCCCTGTATAGAAGGGTTTGCATTCACTGCCGCCATTTGTGGCAGCCCCAAATCGTGCTCTGAAATCATCGCCTGCGTGCACATTAAAACAGCCCGGCTGATCTGGTGGCGCATTTCACGCACATTGCCAGGCCAGTGATAATTTTGTATCGCCATCAGCGCCATCGCACTAAACTCATGGTGCGGCAATGCATAACGCTTTTCTGTCATCTGCCTGAAGTAGTTGGCCAGCAGCAATACATCCTGGCCACGATCACGCAGCGGTGGCATTTGCATGGTGATCACATTTAAACGGTAATACAGGTCTGAGCGAAAACGCCCTTCGCTGGACATCTGGTACAAATCACGATTAGTCGCCGCAATAATGCGTGCCTGCACCGGGCGCTCTTTGGTTGAGCCTAATCGGCGCACCATTCTGCGCTCCAGCACATTGAGCAATTTCGCCTGCAAGCCCAGCGGCAGCTCGCCAATTTCATCCAAAAACAAGGTGCCGTCTTCGGCAGACTCAATCAAGCCGGGGCGAGAAGCCACCGCGTTGGTAAAGGCGCCCTTCTCATGGCCAAACAATTCGCTTTCAATCAACTCTGCAGGCAACGAAGCACAATCAACGTGCACAAACGGCTTGTCATGATTAGCGCAACTGGCGTGCAAATAGCGCGCGACCACATCTTTACCGGTGCCGGTTTCACCGGTGATGAGCACCGTTGGCTGCACCGCGTCACTGAGCGCGCTTAGTTGTGCAATACGCGTGATTTGCTGCCGCACACTTTGCATGGCCGCACTTTCACCAATCAGCTGCACAGACTCATTGACGATAGTATCGCGCTGCCTGGAGTAATCGAGGCTGGTTTGCAAATCGCTTGTTTTCTCATTTTTTTGAATAATGAGCAGTAACTCTTCGAGGTCGATGGGTTTTTTTAGATAGTCGATTGCCCCCATCTTGATCGCATTAACCGCATCGGTCACATCGCCAAAAGCGGTCATGACGATGGTATTGATATTTTTGGTCACAAAGTCTGATAACAAATCCAGACCATTGCCATCAGGCAGGCGCATATCCAGTAGCGCCATATCCGGTTCAAATTGTTTCACCAGCAATCTGGCGTCATGCAAAGATTCTGCGTGCTCACACTCAAAGCCAGCCTTTTGCAGGCGTTTAACCACCGCCTTGGCAAAAAGCACTTCGTCTTCTACCAACAGGATTTTTTTCTTGAAGGGTAAAAAAACCGATTTATCCGTCGATGATGAAATTTGTGAAAGCACGCGTCGTCCTTAATTATTGTTATTTAGTCACGGTCGTAACTGGCTAATGATGGCTTGGCACCGAACTCGTAACGGAAACCCAGCCAGCCCGCGCGAGGCGCGCCAACCATCAGCAGTTTGGAAGGTTCTTCATTGCCTGAGAACTGGCCGCCCGCAATCCAGTTTTCACCCAGCAAACCACCAGTCGCATATTCTTTGTCAAAAATATTGATGGCTTTAGCAAAAAACTGCCAGCCACTGTTGCCAAAACGATAACGCGTGTCGAGGTTAACAATCGTGAAGCCACCCACTTTGCCAGAATCCTGCACGTGCTCATCATCGCCATCGTTGGCGCGATGACTGTTGTTTTCGTTACCGCGCACATAGACGTCCGAGTAAGTGTTGATGTTGCTACCCACCGTCCATTGCGATGTCACCTGGTATTGCAAGCGCAATTTCAAGGCATGCTCAGGCAAGTTAGGCAAGCGATCGCCTTTGCTGACCTGAATCGCCGTGCCGTCAGAAGACGAGTTCACTTCATTGGTAATTTCAAAAGGTGTCTGATAAGTAGCACGCACAAAGCTATACCCTATGTTCCATGACAAATCACCAGTCACGCCGTTCAAACCGGCATCCAAGCCGACACGGCGAGTTTTACCGACGTTATCAAAATAACCCATCCCATTGGTGGCATTGGTCGCAATAAACTGAATATCATCATGGTTCTCAGTGCGATAGACGGCCGTAGACCAACGGATGTTATCGGTTAACTGGCCACGGGCACCCACTTCAAAGGTTTTCGCCACCACTTTTTTCAGCGGCGGATCACCTGCCATCGCATTCGGCAGCTTGCACGGCACCGCCGGGTTAGCACAACCCAACTCCATCGAGGTTGGTGCACGCATGCCTTCGTTATAGCTACCATACATCGTCAACGCTTGCGTCGGTGTAAAGTTCAAGCCAACCGCAGGATTGAGACGGTTAAAACTATGATCGCCAGACAACGTTTCCGGATCGGTAACGTCTGGGATCAAACGGTCACGGTTTTCAACCTTGATATGGTTATAGCGGCCAGACATGGTTAAATGCCATTGGTCAGTCAATGACAAAGTATCGGTCACAAATGCGCCCCAGCTGGTAGTTCTACCATTCAGCTTCACTGCAGCATCATCGCTCAACTCGCCCAGGGCATCCACCCCACGTGACGCATTAATCAAACCGAACTCAGTAGATTGCGAAAAATTAATTTTTGAAAAGTCATAGCCGCCGCCGACAATGAACTGGTTTTTCTTTTCAAACAATGGCTGGCTAAAAGTTAACTGGGTATTAAAGCCATGGCCTCTTTGACGTGTATTACTACGGTTTAAGGCGCCGGAACAGGTCTCCTCAGAGTTAGTGCCTGCCTGACAGGCGGCCAGCGCTGTGGCCAACTCCGTGCTGTCAACTTCACCATTCGCATCTAAATCCAAAGCACCCGAGCCGTTAAAATCATCATTCACATCACCATTTAAGGTTTTGCGGTTGGATTGACGGAAATAGACATTACCGGTCAACTGCACGTCGTCGTTAAACCAGTGACTACCGGTCAAGTTCAAAAAATTCATGCTATTTTTGGTTTGATCTGGGCGCGTATTGATGCTGCTGCGGCCAAAATCCTGAATCAGTTCTTTTTGAACCAACCCGTTACCGATCATATTGTTATCTGCACCGGTATAACTTAACTCCAGGCGCGTGGTTTCGTTTTGCCAACCCACCTTACCAAACAACTGTTTGACTGTGCTTGGTGAATAATCACGCCAGCCGTCTTCGTCAAAATAATTGCCAGAAATAAAGTAGTCGACCGAATTATCTTCTGTCACGCCGCCAAACTCGGCAGCCGTCGTCTTGCGCCCCCATGAACCAAAGCTCGACTCAATCGCACCGCCCCTGTGAGTACGGCCATTTTTGGTCGTCACAGACAATGCACCGCCCAGCGTGTTCAAGCCATAAACCGGATTAGAGCCTGGGATCAAACTCATATTTGCAATCGCATTCACCGGAATCAAGTCCCAGTTAACCACGTCACCAAAAGCCTCATTGACCCGTACACCATCAACAAACACAGACAAACCTTGCGGCGTTCCTAATAAAGGCGACGCAGTAAAGCCACGAAATAACACATCTGGTTGAAATGGGTTGTTCTGTGTCTCATTCACGCTCACCCCCACCATATTGTTATTCATAAAATCAGCAATTGTACTGCTGCGCTGATTCACCATATCCTTGCCCTTGGCCGACTGCACGTTCGCAGGCACTTTTTCTAGCGGTAAACCCACACCAGGTAATGGCGTGGTGCCGACCACCTCAACTTTTTCTAATTTAACGGCCTCAGCATGTACTATCATCGCCTGCGCTGCATAAGCAGAGACGATAGCAAGCAGCAACGGCTTGATGGTTTTTTTAGTCATAACGAATGATCCTTTTTCCCGAGAATACTTTTATTGAATATCTTTTGATTTAAAAGTACTTCTTAACAGCAAAAACTGTTCCGTTTATGCCATCAATAAAAAGATCATTGAAATCAATTAAATAAGATTTTTATGGTGGATATAAACCATAAAATTGGCTCAATACAACCAATTTTATGGTTTTAATTGGTTTATTACAACCAATTTGTAAGCTAGAGAGGCTGAAGAAAAACTTCAAGGCCGTAAGCATTACGGCCAGGACGCCAGGCTTCATCGACTGCAAGAGCAGCTAAAGCAACCAGCGTTTGTGAGGTGGTCGGTTGACTGGTGCTTACTTGCACCACAGGATAAAAAGCGCGTTGCCAGGGAGGAATCGCCAGCATTTGAAAAATCACTTTTAACTCGCGTCTTGGGCGTTTGGCATCTGGCTGTAAGGCTTCGCCACCCGTGCGGGGGGCAACCAGCAGTTGAATTCCTTCAGCCAATGGAATCGGCTGCCCATATCGCTTGTTGAGGGTAATGGCTGCCGGTGAAATGCCTAGCCTGGCCAGTGCGATGCCGCGGCCTTTGCTGACTTTAAACTGCACCTGCCAGTCGCCCCAGATTTGCGTTTGATGCCCCTGCCAGATCAGTGGTGTTTGCGGCAGTGCAACAGGCTTGGCAACACAATATAAGCGGCTCTGATAATGATGCAAATAGGCGCGGTGATTTGCCGTCTGGCCTTGTAATGGCAGATGCAAATAACGATGTGGTTTGACTGAGGACAACTGTTTCCAGTAGTCCTGCAGCTGTTCGGTATTAGGCATACGCAATTGGCGCTGCTCAAACCAGAACCGTAAAATATTTTTGGCGCGTACGTCGCCCAGCGCGTGAAGATGCGGGATGTCTATCGACTGCCCCAGCCACTCCTCCCGCACGTCGCATTGCAACAAGTCCTGTTGTGCCAGTGTATCCAGCAACGTTTGCGCATCAGCCAGATGGCTGGCACTACGTAGCAAGGCTTGATCAAGTTGCGCATAGCGCTCTCGCAACACAGGCATTGCCTTTTGCCGCATAAAGTTGCGGTCATAGCTTACATCGGCATTACTTTCGTCTTCTACCCATTTAAGCTGTTGCTCAGCGGCATATTGCAGCAGTTCGGCTTTGGGCACACTTAACAGCGGCCTCAGCAAACCGCGCTCAGCATCCCAAGCGCTCATGGCACTCAGGCCTTTTACCCCGGCGCCACGCATCAGCTGCAACAATAAGGTTTCTGCCTGATCTTGCATATGATGCGCGGTAACGATGGCCACTGCGGCGACTTGCTGACGCACACGCGCTAACGCCTGATAGCGTGCATCACGTGCGGTGGCCTCAACCCCTAAGCCACTTTGCAAGTTAACATGCACTTTTTCACTATAAAAAGGGATGTCTTGATCAATGCACACCTGTTCGCACAGATTTAGCCAGGCGTCTGCATTTGGGCTTAAACCATGGTGTATATGCATGGCAGACAAGCTAAACGATAACGGTTTGCTTAACTGTGACAAGGTGTGCAGCAGCACGATGGAATCTACACCCCCACTGAGCGCAAGCAGCAAATGTGGCGGCGCAGCATCAGGTGTATCAACCCCAGCCAGAAAGGTCGCGATGACATTTTCTAACTGAGAGAGAAAAGACATGTTATTTTTCACTGCTTGCTTTAAATTTGCCATAACCCATCAGGCGCTGGTAACGCGACTCAAGCAGTTGTGGCACTTTTTTGGCTTGCAATGTTTTGAGCTGCTGGCCGATGGCCAGACCAATGCGCTCCATCACCTCTTCGTAGTTACGGTGCGCACCACCCAGTGGCTCACTAATAATATTATCCACTAGGCCCAGTGACTTCAAGCGATCAGCGGTAATCCCCAATGTTTCTGCGGCATCAGGCGCTCTGCTGGCACTCTTCCACAAAATAGAGGCACAACCTTCTGGCGAGATGACGGAATAAGTTGAGTATTGCAGCATGTTTAAGTAATCTACCACGCCCAACGCCAGCGCGCCGCCTGAACCACCTTCACCGATGACCACACCGATAATCGGCGTTTTCAACTCAGCCATCACATACAAATTGCGCGCAATCGCTTCAGATTGGCCACGCTCTTCGGCGCCGATGCCAGGATAAGCGCCCGGCGTATCAATAAAGGTGATGATAGGCAGGTGAAATTTTTCTGCCAGACGGAACAAACGCAAAGCTTTGCGGTAGCCCTCCGGGCGCGGCATGCCAAAATTACGGTATTGGCGCTCTTTAATATCACGGCCTTTTTGATGGCCCATGACCATGACCGGAATGCCCTTGAAACGGGCAATGCCGCCGACAATCGCCGGATCATCGGCAAACGCACGGTCGCCATGCAACTCTTGAAAGTCAGTAAACAAGGCACTGATGTAATCAATGGTGTAAGGACGTTGCGGGTGGCGTGCCACCTGCGAAATTTGCCAGGCGCTCAGGTTTTGATAAGTATCTTGCAGCAGCTTGGTGTTTTTCTTTTGCAGCAAGTCCAACTCTTTGGAAATATCCAGCGAGTCATGTTCATCGTGTGAAACTTGCAAAGCTTCAATACGCTTTTCGAGGGCCGCAATTGGCTGCTCGAAATCGAGATAAGTCAGTTTACTAGGCGTGAGACGTTTTGCACTCATAATGAATTCCAGTGTGAATTCTTAGAAAAAAAGTTTAGGCATTATAAAGGATTTTGACGTTTTCTTTTGACAACCAGCCTTGCAAATTCTGCAACAGGTCATCATGCAGCACCACTTGCCAGTCATCGCCCAACATCAGGCTCACTTGCGCCGACTGGTTATGGTAGTCCACTTTGATCGGGCAACGCTTTTGCTCTTCGCCCGCATAGCGGTAAGGCGTCAGCACATTCATCAGCCGCTGCACATCAGAGCTGCCATTGCAGCTCAGCATTAACATCTGCGCAAAACGGTTACGCACGGCAGCCAGGTCATACAGTTTTCTGGCGCTGACACGAATACCGCCAGAGAACTCATCATTACTGATGCGCCCCTCCACCACCAGCAACTGGTCTTCTTTAATCCATTGCGCATGCTGCATGAGTAACTCGGAGCCAACCACCACATCTACCCGGCCAACAGCATCGTCCAGCGTCACAATCGCCATTTTGCCGCGCTGGGTCATGCGCACGCGCACCCCCATCACCACACCTGCCAGCAGCCTTGGCTGCTCTTGCGGCGCAAGCTCACTCAGGTTGCCTTTAATAAACGGCCCCAATTGTGGTTTGTAGCTCAAATACGGGTGACCACTCAAATAAAACCCCAGCGCCACTTTTTCTTCTATTAACGCCTGCTCCGGGCTCCACGGCGCAATACCAGGCAGTGCATGACGGGTATCAACCACACCGCCAAACAGGCAATCTTGCCCGGCATGTGCCGCGCTCTGCTCGGCAACACTAATGGCGCTATCCAGCCCAGCCAGCAAGGCGGCACGATTTGGCTCAAGCTTATCGAACGCGCCCGCGCGAATCAACGACTCAATGACACGACGATTGACTTTGCGTAAATCCAGCCGCTGACAAAAATCAAAAATATCTTTAAATGGGCCTTGCGCCTGCCTAGATGCCATCATCAGCTCAATGGCCGCCAGACCGGTGCCTTTAATGGCACCTAATCCATACAACACCTGCTGCCCGCTCAACGGTTTAAACTGATAAACGCTAGCATTCACATCCGGTGGCAACACCTCAATCTGGTTGGCGCCGCAATCATCAAAAAACGTATGCACGTTATCGGTATTATTCATGTCGGCCGACATGGTTGCCGCCAAAAATGCGGCCGGGTAATGTGCTTTGAGGTAAGCGGTGTGATACGCAACCAGTGCATAAGCGGCCGCGTGTGACTTGTTAAAACCATAGCCAGCAAACTTTTCCAGCAAGTCAAACAAATCATTAGATTGTTGCAGCGTTAAGCCATTTTTTTGCGCGCCTTCGTTAAAAATTTCGCGCTGCTGCACCATTTCTTCTGGCTTTTTCTTACCCATAGCGCGCCGCAGCAAGTCGGCGCCGCCCAAGCTAAAGCCCGCCACCACCTGGGCGATCTGCATCACCTGCTCCTGATACACTGCAATGCCGTAGGTTTCCTTGAGGATAGACTCGGTAGACGCATGCGGATATTCCACCCGTTGTGTACCATGCTTGCGGCGGCAAAAGTCAGGGATAAGATCCATAGGACCAGGGCGATACAACGCGACCAGCGCAATAATATCTTCAAACAAGTCAGGCTTGGCCTGCTTGAGCATGTCTTTCATGCCGCGCGATTCTAGCTGGAACACCGCTGTGGTATTCGCTGTTTTCAATAAGTGATAACTGCGTTTATCATCCAGCGGAATCGTCTCAAAACTCAGCGGTGGCAATTCTTCTTGCGCGCGCTGGGCATTCGCGTTTTCGAGCGCCATATTGAGGATGGTCAGCGTGCGCAAGCCCAAAAAGTCAAATTTGACCAGGCCAACGGCTTCTACGTCGTCTTTATCATACTGGCTGACCAGGCTGTCACCATTGGGCTGACAATACACTGGCGAAAAGTCAGAAATCTTGCCAGGCGCAATCAACACGCCCCCGGCGTGCATACCGATGTTACGTACCAGGCCTTCGAGGCGCAGCGCTAAAGAAAGTAATTCTGCGACTTCTTCTTCTTTTTCGCGCCGCTCTTGTAACTGCGGCTCTTTTTCCAGCGCCGACTCCAGCGTAATACCGAGCTCCAGCGGAATCAGCTTGGCAATACCGTCAACAAAGTTAAATGGTAAATCGAGTACGCGGCCAACATCGCGGATGACCGCTTTGGCCGCCATGGTCCCGAAAGTAGCGATTTGTGACACCGATGCCAAGCCATATTTGTGCTTGACGTAATCAATGACGCGATCGCGCCCTTCCATACAGAAGTCAATGTCGAAGTCGGGCATGGAAACCCGCTCAGGGTTTAAGAAACGCTCAAACAGCAGGTTGTATTTGAGCGGGTCCAGATCAGTAATGCCCAGACTGTACGCTACCAGCGAGCCCGCGCCAGACCCCCGGCCCGGCCCTACTGGCACGCCGTTATTTTTGGCCCAGTTAATAAAGTCAGCCACGATCAGAAAGTAGCCGGGAAAGCCCATCTGCACAATGATGCCACACTCAAACTGCAAGCGATCTTCATACACCTGGCGCCTGGCTTCGCGTACCTGCGCATCCGGGTATAGATAAGCCAGGCGCTGCTCCAGCCCGGCTTTAGACTGGTCAACCAGATAAGTATCCAGACTTTCGCCATTGGGCGTCGGAAAGTCGGGCAAATAGTTTTTACCCAGGGTCAAACTCAGGTTACACCGCTTGGCAATCTCCACCGAGTTTTGTAATGCCAAAGGCATATCGGCAAACAAGGCCTGCATCTCGGCCTGGGTTTTAACATATTGCGTTGCGACAAAGCGGCGTGGACGGCGTTTGTCGGCCAGCACATAGCCCTCAGCAATGCAGGTGCGTGCCTCATGGGCCATGTAATCGTCTGGTGTTTGAAATTGCACCGGGTGCGTTGCCACCACCGGCAAATCAAGCTGCTGCGCGATGAGCACCGTGTGTTGAATCAGTTGCTCCTGGGCATAGGCTTCGCTGCTGCCAGCCTCGTGAACGCGTTGCACTTCAAGGTAATAGCGGCCGCTAAACACCTGCGCCCACTGCTGCGCATATTGCAAGGCCAGCGCCTGGTTGCCAGCCTGCAAAGCGAGGCCAACATCACCTGTCGCAAAACCAGAAAGCACCAGCAAGCCGTCATTCTTCTCAAGTAGCCATTCGGCCTTAATTTCTGCCCGCTCACGGTACTGATTATGTAAATAAGCGCTTGATAATAGCTCGCACAAATTACGATAGCCTTGCTGACTCTGCACCAGTAACAGCAAACGGTGCGGCTGATCTCGCTGCGTCGTATTTTCAATCCAGACATCGCAACCCAGCAGGGGCTTTAAGCCTTTGCCGCGCGCGGCTTTGTAGAATTTGACTGCGCCAAACAGGTTAGCCAAGTCGGTCAGCGCGATCGCTGGCATCGCATCGTTCTTGGCGGCTTTCACATAGTCGTCAATGCGCACAGTGCCATCCACAATGGAATACTCACTGTGACAGCGCAAATGAATAAATGCAGGTTGAAGGGTGGGAATTTCAGGCGCTTCCATGGCCTTATTTTAACCGCCAACACGGTTTTTTGTACCCATGACGGGTGCAAATAATCTGGTTGACAGCGTTAAAATCCCGGCTAGGGTACCACCCTGCCTCACCGAGAGCAGGCAATAAAAATTGAATGCTCTAGCCATAATGCTCTATGATGGCAGGCGTTTTCGTGAATAGATAACTGATCATGCCTAATGCCACCGCTTTACTGGATGACCCGATACTGGTTGAAGATGAATTACCCCGCGTGGGTCAAACTTTGCCTTTTTTTCAGCTGGTCAATCATGCGCTCGAAGACGTGTCATTAGAAGCATTTCGTGGTCAGCGAAAAATTCTGCACTTTTTTCCTGGCATAGACACCGCCACCAGCGCCAACAGTGTGCGCATACTGGACCGCTTGGGCACTACGCTGGAAAACACGGTTATTGTGCATATCTCACCTGACTTACCGTTCACCATGACGCGCTTTTTAACCGTAGAAAACCTGTCTGCCAGCATTCATTTATCGACCATGCGTGGCCGCGATATGCTCAAAAATTACGGTGTGCTGATGATCACCAGTAAACTGGCGGGATTGCCTGCACGCGTGCTGATGGTCGCCGATGAAAACGACCAAGTCTTACACGTGGAGCTGGTGAAAGAATTAACCAGCGAACCTGACTATGACGCAGCACTCGCTGTACTGCAAAACTGATTCCCTTACTGTTTATGTGGTTGATTGACATTGCCTGACACGTTAAAGTGTTCGTTTAACACTCATCAACCTCGTTTTTGGAGAAGATTATGGCAAGCGTAACGCTTAAAGGTAACCCGGTCGCCGTTGGCGGTAAATTTTTAGTAGCAGGCGAGACTGCCCCAGCGTTTCAACTGGCAGATACCAAACGTAACCTGGTTGGTCTGGATGCCTACGCAGGCAAACGCAAAGTACTCAATATTTTCCCTAGCATTGATACACCAACTTGCGCCACCTCTGTGCGCACATTCAACAAAGAAGCCAGCAGCGTGAGCAATACCGTGGTGCTGTGTGTCTCAGCTGACTTGCCATTTGCACAAAGCCGCTTCTGCGGTGCAGAAGGCCTGGAAAACGTTGTCACCTTGTCTACTTTCCGCGATACCACTAAATTTGCGACCGACTATGGCGTGTTGATCACCGACAGCAGCCTGGCTGGCCTGACTGCGCGCGCAGTCGTTGTGCTGGATGAAAACAACCACGTGCTGCATAGCGAATTGGTTGGCGAAATTGCCGACGAACCTAACTACGCGGCAGCTTTGGCTGTGCTGAAATAAGTAGTAAGTAAACGAGCAATAAAAAAGCCAGCATATGCTGGCTTTTTTATTAGGCTATATTGGTATTTAAACGCGCTTGAACAACAAGCTGCCGTTCGTGCCACCAAAGCCAAAGTTGTTTTTCAGGGCGTATTCAATCTTAAGATCACGTGCGGTATTGGCACAGTAATCCAAATCGCATTCAGGATCCTGATTAAACAAATTGATGGTTGGCGGTGAAATCTGATTGTAAATAGATAACACCGTGAATACAGACTCCAAGCCACCCGCGCCACCCAATAAGTGACCAGTCATAGACTTGGTGGAATTCACCACCAGTTTATAAGCGTGATCACCAAAAGTCGCTTTGATCGCATTGGTTTCATTCGCATCGCCCAATGGCGTCGATGTACCGTGTGCATTCATAAACTGCACCTGGTCAGGGTTGACGCCTGCATTTTTGAGAGCGTTTACCATAGAACGGCGTGGACCATCCATATTTGGCGCGGTCATGTGATAGGCATCGGCACTTAAACCGTAACCAGATAATTCCGCGTAAATTCTGGCACCACGGGCTTTAGCGTGCTCATACTCTTCGAGCACCATCACCCCAGCCCCCTCGCCAATCACAAAGCCATCACGGTCTTTGTCCCAGGGACGGCTAGCCGTTGCCGGATCATCATTGCGATTAGACAAGGCTCTCGCAGAGGCAAAGCCACCAACGCTAAGCTCGGTAATGGCTGCTTCAGCGCCACCAGCCACCATCACGTCAGCATCGCCGTACTCAATCATGCGCGCGGCTTCGCCTATGCTATGCGTGCCTGTGGTACAGGCCGTCACCACGGCGATATTCGGACCTTTTAAGCCCAGCATAATCGACAGGTTGCCAGAAATCATATTGATAATGGTGCCTGGAATAAAAAATGGCGAGATTTTGCGCGGGCCACCTTCATCATAATTGTCGTTAGTGGACTCAATCAAACCCAAGCCACCAATGCCTGAGCCAATGGTGACACCAATGCGCTCGGCATTGGCATCAGTCACTTCCAGGCCGCAATCGCGAAAAGCCTCCAGCCCCGCTGCCAGTCCATATTGGATAAACGTATCCATACGGCGGGCATCTTTGGCTGGAATGAAATCTTCCGCGTTAAAGCCTTTTACTTCACCTGCAATCTGCGAAGCGAATGGTGTGGGGTCAAATTTGGTGATGCGGGTAATGCCTGATTGACCAGCAACCAGATTGTCCCAAGCGGTTTGGGTACCAATGCCTACTGGAGACACCACGCCCAAGCCAGTTACTACTACTCTGCGTTTCGTCATAATATAGAAATCAGCCCTCTTGCGAGGGCTGATTGAAGAATGAAGTCAATGAATTACTTGAGGTTTGCGTTGACGTAATCAATCGCTTGCTGCACTGTTGTGATTTTTTCTGCTTCGTCGTCAGGAATTTCGCAATCGAATTCTTCTTCCAAAGCCATCACCAATTCTACGGTGTCCAGAGAATCTGCACCCAGATCATCTACGAAAGATGATGTGTTTTTAACGTCAGCTTCGTTTGCACCTAATTGTTCACAAACGATTTTCTTTACGCGTTGTTCGATGTCGGACATCTAAAATACCCCTTTGTTGATAAGTGTCGTGTTCAGTAAACCGGTATTCTAGCAAAACTTGCCCAGAATACCAAAGAAACTATGTATTAAGCGCAATACATGCCGCCATTGACATGGATGGTTTCACCCGTAATGTAGGCAGCTGCAGGCGACGCCAGAAACGCAACCGTTGCCGCAATTTCATCCACCTGGCCCAAACGGCCTACCGCAATGCGCTCTAGCATTTTGGTTTTAATCTCTTCTGGCAGCTCGGCAGTCATATCGGTTTCAATAAAGCCCGGTGCGACACAGTTCACCGTGATACCACGGCTACCCACCTCTTGCGCCATCGACTTGGTAAAGCCGGTCATGCCAGCCTTGGCCGCCGCATAGTTAACTTGCCCGGCATTGCCCATATGGCCCACCACGCTGGAAATATTAATAATGCGGCCTTGGCGCGCTTTCATCATCGGGCGCAATACCGCCTGACTCATGCGAAACACCGATTTCAGGTTGGTGTTCAACACAGCATCCCAGTCTTCGTCCTTCATGCGCATCAGCAAGGTATCTTTGGTAATCCCGGCGTTATTCACCAGAATGGAAATATCACCATATTGTTCAGCAATTTGCTTTAACACTGCTTCAATTTGCTCTGGCTGCGTGACATCCAGCGCCAAACCAACGCCATTCACACCAGCCGCTTTCAGGTGGGCAGTAATCGCTTCTGCACCGCTGGCTGAGGTGGCCGTCCCAATCACAACCGCCCCCTGCTTACCCAAGGCTTGTGCAATGGCTGCACCAATCCCGCGGCTTGCGCCAGTCACCAATGCCACTTGTTGATTCAACATATTCATCCCCCTTATTGCGCAACAAATGCTTGCACAGATTCATCATTCACCAGTGCAACACAGGCCATCTCAGCCACGATGCGCTTGGCTAACCCAGCCAGCACCTTGCCTGGTCCGCACTCGGCAGCGCTCAACACCTCAGCTGCCGCCAAATGCTGCACCGTTTCAACCCAGCGCACCGGGCTGTACAATTGGCGTACCAAGGCGTCTTTAATTTTATCTGCATCGCTATAAGCAGTAACATCAGCATTATGTAACACTGGCACCACAGGCGCTTGCACACTAACATTTTGTAGATATTCACGCAGCTTATCTGCCGCAGGCTTCATGAGCTCACAATGTGATGGCACGCTCACAGGCAATGGCAGCGCACGTTTGGCACCTCTGGCTTTGGCCAGCTCCATGCCGCGCTCTACGGCAGCCTTGTCACCGGCAATCACCACTTGGCCTGGCGAGTTATAATTAACCGCCTGCACGACCTGCCCTTGTGCCGCCTCAGTGCATACCGCACGTACAGTGTCATCATCCAGACCCAAAATCGCGGCCATGGCGCCCTGACCCTCTGGCACCGCTTGCTGCATGACCTGCGCACGGAACTTGACCAGTGGTAACGCATCTGCAAATGAAATCGCATTGGCGGCAACCAGCGCGGTATATTCACCTAGGCTGTGACCGGCCATCGCCGTTGGCAACTGGCCGCCCAGTGCCTGATAGGCACGCCAGGTGGCAACCCCTGCGGTGAGCATGATGGGCTGTGTGTTTTCGGTCAGGTTAATTTCATCGTTGGCTTCTGTCGCCATTTTCCAGAAATCGACACCCAACACAGCCGAGGCTTCATCAAAAGTTTGTTTAACGATGGCGTGGGCCACAAGGCCCTGCATCATGCCAACTGACTGCGAGCCTTGGCCTGGAAAGAAAAAAGCAAATTTAGACATAATTTTTTATCACGTATCAACTAAAACAATATGCAGGCAGTCACTCACGCGATGCCTGCACAACACAATTTCACTGGCATTATTTAGCGCTTAATATCTGACCAGCGCAGAACCCCAGGTAAAGCCGCCGCCAAACGCCTCCATCAGCAACAAATGCCCACGCTGAATGCGGCCATCGCGCACCGCGGTGTCGAGTGCCAGCGGGATAGACGCTGCGGAGGTATTGCCATGCCGGTCAACCGTGATGACTACTTTATCCATAGGCATATCCAGCTTTTTGGCCGTGGCCTGCAAAATACGGATATTGGCCTGATGTGGCACCAACCAGTCAATGTCAGACTTTTGCATCTGGTTAGCAGTCAGGGTTTCATCCACAATCTGGTCCAGCGTATTCACCGCCATTTTAAACACGGCATTACCTTCCATGACCACGGTATCCGGGCCATCCTCTTTGCGAGGCACATGCAGATAGGTTTCGTAATTGCCATCCGCATGAATGTGGGTTGAGAGGACGCCAGGCTGTTCACTGGCCTGCAAAATAACCGCACCTGCGCCATCGCCCCACAAAATGCAATTGCTGCGGTCGGTGTAGTCGGTGATACGGGTAAAGGTATCTGCGCCAATCACCAGCACGTTGCGGTACTGGCCAGACTTGATAAATTGATGCGCAGTGGTCAGCGCATACACAAAGCCGCTACAAACCGCTTGTACGTCAAATGCCGGACAACCCCTGATGCCTAATTTACGTTGCACCATGGTCGCCACACTCGGAAAAATCTTGTCCGGCGTCGTTGTTGCCACAATGATCAGATCGATGTCCTGCGCCTGAATATCGGCGGCTTCGATGGCATGGCGTGCGGCCTCGGTAGCCAGATCACTGGTGCGTTCATCCGTGACACGATGTCGCTGCTTAATACCGGTTCTGGCAAAGATCCATTCATCCGTGGTATCAACCATCTTTTCCAGGTCGGCGTTAGTTAAAATAGTGGGTGGCAGATAGCTGCCAGTGCCTGCGATTCGTGCGTTAATCATTCGTACGATTATGCCTTAATTGGGTCAAATTACCTAGCCGCATGCAGTTCAAGACTGCTCGGAAGTCGTCAGATGCTCGATCTCAAGCTGCGCCTGAATACGCTTTAAAACGCCGCTCTGCGCCTCCTCCATCGCCACGTGAATGGCATGGTAAAAGCCGACGCTGTCCGCCCCGCCATGGCTCTTCACCACAATGCCGCGCAAGCCTAAAAAGCTGGCACCATTATAGCGACGCGGATCCAGGCGTTTTTTGAACGCCTTTAGTACCGGAAAAGCACCCAGCGCCATCAACTTGGTTAGCCAATTGCGCTTAAATTCCTGCGTCAAAAACTTGCCCATCATATGCGCTAAACCTTCAGTCGTTTTCAGCGCTACATTACCGACGAAACCATCACACACCACCACATCGGTTGTGCCCTTGAAAATATCATCACCTTCGACGTTGCCGTAAAAATTCAAATGGCTGCCGCGCAGCAACTCGGCCGCCTGTTTGGCCACCTCATTACCTTTGATATCTTCAGAGCCGATATTGAGCAGGCCAACCGTTGGGTTAGGTTTATTGCTGATACAGCTCACTACCATCGCGCCCATAATGGCAAACTGGTAGAGGTGTTCCGGCGTACAGTCAGCGTTAGCGCCCAGGTCGAGCATAAACGTGCTGCCATTTTCAGACGGCAAGGTGGAGGCAATAGCCGGACGGTCAATTCCAGGCAAGGTTTTCAGCACAAACCGCGCTGTCGCCATTAAGGCGCCGGTATTACCAGCGCTCACACATGCTTGCGCCTCGCCTGTTTTCACCATATTGATCGCCACGCGCATAGAAGAATCTTTTTTATTCTTCATCGCACTTTGTGGTGACTCATCCATCAACACCACTTCACTGGCGTGATGTACACGCAAACGCGGGTTGGGGGTGACATGCAAGGCTTTCAACTCAGCCTCAACGGCGTCTTGTAAACCAACCAGAATAATATTGAGATTAGGATTTTCTTTTAAAATACGCACTGCCGCAGGCACAGTCACATGTGGACCGTGATCTCCCCCCATGGCATCAATGGCAATCACTACTTCTTGTGACTGCGCGTGTTGACTAGTTGTCATGTTATTTCCCAAATTTACTTTTCTGACACTGCCGTGCTACTGAACAGCCGCCGCTTGTGCCAAAAAAGTAGAGGCTTACGCCAGATACACAAACGCCGCGCATTTTACTGCGCGGCGTATTTTAAAGCTTGACGCTTTAATGCAGCGATTATTCGCCTTTTGCTGGCATCACTTTGCGGCCACGGTAAAAACCGTTAGGGCTCACGTGATGACGCAAATGTACTTCACCAGTCGTTGGCTCAATTGCCAATGGTGGGTTAGTCAAAAAGTCGTGGGAGCGGTGCATACCACGCTTGGACGGTGTCTTTTTGTTTTGCTGAACTGCCATTTAAATACTCCAAAATCAAACCGCCGCACCTCAGACAATGAAGTTAAAGGGCAGTTATAAATAAACTAAAATGCTACCTAATCCGCAATTATAAAATATTCCAGAGACAACTGCAAATAAATCGTGCAAATATCGCTTTTCATTTGCTTTTTTACAGTTTTGGCGACGCATTTAGCCATCACCGACCTTCACTTATCCAGCTTGAGCTGCTTAAGTGCCGCAAATGGATTCGGCTTTTCACCGGCAGTCTGCTGCAAGCTCACGCACGTAGGCTCGTGCATCACCGCGATCGGCAATGCCATCAGCAACTCGTCTTCAACCAGCGACTCAATCGTCGCTTCGCCGCCCTCTTCCAGCCAATCGACGTGCTCATCCTCTAACAGCGCCTCGGGTGGCTCATTACTCAACGCAAACTCGAACTGCAAATCAAGCGTTTGCGGCAGCGGTGCAAAACAGCGCTGGCACACCAACGGCAACGCCGACTGCACATTCAACGCCAACATAGGCAAGGCAGTCTCACTAAAAAAGCGTGGCGGCAACCCTTGCAACTGATAACGCACACGTAGCGCATCCAGCGCTGCCGCATCGGTCACGCCCAGTGCATGCAATGCCTCTTGCAAGCGTGGCAAGGACGACAGCGCCAACTCACCTTCAGTCTTTTTTTGCTGCTGGGCCAGCTCCTCAAATCGCGTCATAACTTAAGCAAAACTCTAATATATAAATAAGCCTCACACTATAGCAAACTCGGCCAATCTTGACGACCCGGCGCGCGCGAAGCAGCGGCCTAAATGACGTCCTACTTTTTAAGACCACGGTTTGTTGTTATAATGATGTCGCATCACGCGGCGCTCTTTTCATGAGCGCGCTCATGGTGCCGGTTTGCATAATCGGCCATCCGTTTAGACGGCCTCATTGCTGCAAAACCACAACCAAATCTACTCAAAGCGTTTTAAATACAAGTAGTTGCTAATTAATAAACGGTTGAGTTACTAAAAGACTCTGTCCTTTTTTCTTGCTTTAAGGGTAATGTGTGTTTAAGAAAATTTTAGTCGCGAATCGCGGTGAAATTGCGGTACGCATTGTGCGCGCCTGTTCGGAAATGGGCATCAAATCGGTGGCCATTTATGCGGATGCTGACCGTCATGCCTTGCATGTCAAAAAGGCTGACGAGGCCTATAACATTGGCTCAGACCCAGTGGCCGGCTACCTGAACGCACACAATATAGTGAATATCGCGGTGGCTGCAGGCTGTGATGCCTTGCATCCAGGCTATGGCTTTTTGTCTGAAAACCCAGAACTGGCCGAAGTGTGTGCCCGTCGTGGCATCAAGTTTATTGGCCCTGAAGCCGACGTCATTCGCCAGATGGGTGACAAGATTCAGGCACGCAATGCCATGATCAATGCCGGCATCCCTTGTGTGCCTGGCAGTGATGGCAACCTGGAGTCACTCGAAGCCGCGGTGGTACTGGCCAGTAAAATTGGCTACCCGATCATGCTAAAAGCCACTAACGGTGGTGGTGGCCGCGGTATTCGCCGTTGCGATAGCGAAAAAGAGTTGTTAAGCAACTACGACCGTGTCATTTCAGAAGCCAGCAAAGCGTTTGGTAAACCAGAAGTCTTTTTGGAAAAATGCGTGGTCCATCCGCGCCATATCGAAGTGCAGATTCTGGCCGATGCACATGGCAACGTGATTCACCTGTTTGAGCGCGATTGCTCTATCCAGCGTCGCAACCAGAAGCTGATTGAAATCGCGCCGTCGCCACAACTGTCACAGGCGCAGCGTGACTATATTGGTAGCCTGGGCGTCAAAGCGGCCAAAGCGGTTGGCTATGAAAACGCTGGCACGGTTGAGTTCTTACTCGACTCAGACAACAATTTTTACTTCATGGAAATGAACACCCGTTTGCAGGTGGAACATACCGTGACCGAAACCATTACCGGTGTTGATATTGTTCAACAGCAGATCCGGGTCGCGGCTGGCTTGCCATTGCAATACAAGCAAAGCGAAATTGCTTTCCGCGGCTTTGCCATGGAGTACCGCATTAACGCCGAAGATCCACAAAAAGATTTTCTGCCGAGCTTTGGTAAGATTACGCGCTACTATGCGCCGGGTGGCCCTGGCGTGCGTATGGACGCGGCCATTTATAGTGGCTATGTGATTCCACCTTACTATGACTCAATGTGTGCCAAACTCACTGTTTGGGCACTGGACTGGGAAGGCGTGATTGAACGTGGTCGCCGTGCACTAAACGACATGGTGGTCTATGGCGTCAAAACAACGATTCCTTACTACCAGCAAATCATGCTACACCCTGATTTTAGGGCAGCTGACTTTAACACCAGCTTTGTAGAGCAACACCCGGAGCTGACAGAATATGATGTCGGACTCCCGAAAGAGTTGATGGCCGCAGCGATCGCTGCCGCAATTGCAGCCCACGAAGGCATTTGATTAACCGCATTGCAGATATTAATTTAGATCGACAAGATTATGAGCAAAATACACATCACCGAACTCGTTTTAAGAGATGGTCACCAATCCCTGATCGCGACGCGCATGCGTACCGAAGATATGCTGCCAATTGCCAGCAAACTGGATGAAATTGGTTTCTGGTCACTGGAAGCCTGGGGTGGTGCCACCTTTGACGCCTGCGTGCGCTTTTTAAAAGAAGATCCATGGGAGCGCCTGCGTAGCTTGCGCAAGGCCTTGCCTAATACGCCGATCAACATGCTGTTGCGCGGCCAGAACTTGCTGGGCTACCGCCATTATTCAGACGATGTGGTACATGCGTTTGTGAAACAAGCCGCAGATACCGGTGTAGATGTATTCCGCATTTTTGATGCGATGAACGATATCCGCAACCTGAAAACAGCCATTGACGCAGTAAAGTCAGTTAAAAAACATGCTATTGGCACTTTGTCTTTCACCACTAGCCCGGTGCATGACGTGGCTTACTTCGTCAATATGGCAAAAGAGCTAGAAGCACTGGGTTGCGACAGTATTGGCGTTAAAGATATGGCCGGCCTGCTCACGCCAACCATGGCCGGTGAACTGGTCAAGGCATTAAAGTCTGCAGTAAGCTTGCCGATTCATATGCATAGCCACGCAACCTCTGGCTTGGCCAGCATGGTCATGCTCAAGAGCGTTGAAAACGGTGTCGACATTATCGACACCTGCAACTCTTCATTCTCAGAAGGTGCTAGCCACCCAACGACCGAGAGCCTGGTCGCTGCCTTAAAAGGCACCGAGTACGACACTGGTCTGGATCTAGGCAAGCTGCAAGAAATCACCGCCTACTTTAAAGAAGTGCGTAAAAAATACTGGCAGTTTGAGAGCGAATTCACCGGCGTAGATACGCGCGTATTGATCAACCAGGTGCCAGGCGGCATGATTTCCAATCTGTCTAACCAGTTGAAAGAACAGGGCGCACTTAACCGCATGGATGAAGTGCTGGCCGAAATTCCTCGTGTACGCCAGGATTTAGGCTACCCGCCGCTGGTGACACCTACCTCACAAATCGTTGGTACCCAAGCGGTATTAAACGTATTAACGGGTGGCCGCTATAAATCCATCACTAACGAAGTGAAAAATTACTTGTTGGGTCAATATGGTAAAGCGCCTGCCGCAGTTAATGCAGAGGTGCGTAAACAGGCTGTAGGCGATGCTGAAGTGATCACCTGCCGCCCGGCCGATTTATTACAGCCAGAAATGGTCAGATTGCAATCTGAAGCCGAGCGCTTTGCCAATAACGAACAAGACGTACTCACCTACGCCATGTTCCCGGATATTGGCCAAACCTTTTTGCAAGAGCGCAATGCGGGCTCGTTGAACCCTGAGCCATTACTGAGCAAAGATGCGGTGACCCAACAAACGGCCGCTGCACGCTATGCGCCTAACGAGTTTAATATCACACTGCACGGTGAAACCTACCATATCAAGTTGACAGGTAGTGGCCACGCCGGTGAAGAGCGCAAACCTTACTACGTGAAGGTTGATGGCATCTCAGAAGAAGTGTTTGTAGAAACCCTTAACGAGATGGAAGTCAGTGGCGGTGCCAACGGCTCTGCGGGCGGCAAGAAAAAAGCCACCGTGGCTGCTAGTGGCCGCCCACGGCCTCACCATCCGGGTTGCGTCACCACAGCCATGCCGGGCACCATTGTCACCGTTAAAGTAAATGTGGGTGACAAGGTCAATGCAGGCGACGGCGTGCTGGTGATTGAAGCCATGAAAATGGAAAACGAAATTCAGGCCAGCAAGTCTGGCACCGTGGTGGCCATTCATGTGGCCAAAGGTGACAGCGTCACCCCGGACGAAACACTGATTGAAATTCAACCGGAATAATTCAAGCCGACAAAAATCCCTGAAGCTATTCAGGGATTTTTGCTTTTAGCCATGAACAAATCACTGATCCTCGCCTCCTCCTCCCGTTATCGCCGCGAAGTGCTGCAAAAACTGCATGTGCCTTTTGAGTGTATTTCACCAGAGATTGATGAAACCCCCTTGCCCAACGAGCCACCAGAGCAGACCTCATTGCGACTGGCTGAAGGCAAGGCACGAAAAGTAGCTGAGAGCCAACCGCATGCGCTGATTATCGGCTGCGACCAGGTTGCTACGGTGGATGGCTTGCAGATTGGCAAGCCTGGCAACCACGAAAACGCGGTCAAACAGTTGACCATGCTCAGCGGCAAAGAAGTCGTTTTTCACAGCGCACTGTGTTTGTACGACAGCAGCAACCAACACATGCAATCGACCATAGCGCCTTACTTTGTTAAATTTAAAACACTCACAGCCACACAGATTGAAACCTATTTGCGGCTGGAGCAACCCTACGACTGCGCAGGCAGCGCTAAATCTGAAGGCATGGGCATCGCCCTGCTAGACTATATGCGCGGCGACGATCCTAATGCATTGATTGGTTTACCACTCATCGCGCTAGTGAGCATGTTGCAACACGCTGGCGTCGATGTATTATCACACTCACGACCATAACGCTGACCGACTGACTTGTTAACTTTTTGAACGGCTGTTGCGTTATGTGGGTCTCAAGCGTACGCGCTTAATAACAACGAGAGGATCACCATGCGACTCAGCTCCCTGCTGCTGTTTTCTTTAGGCAGTGCTTCACTGTGCAATACATCAATCGTGCAGGCAGAAACCGTCAGCCCGCAATCGGACCAAACCAGCGTGGCGGTCACCATCTACAACGAAGACCTCGCCCTGGTAAAAGACAACCGCAAGCTAAGCCTGAGCAATGGCTTATCTGCGCTGTCGTTTCGGGACGTCAGTGCGCAAATCAAACCAGAAACCGCTTTGCTGCGCAGCTTACAACCCAATAGCAGCCTGCAGGTGCTAGAACAAAATTTTGATTTTGACCTACTCACCCCACAAAAACTGCTGGAGAAAAACGTAGGCCAGCAAGTGATGATTATCCGCACCAACCCGAGCACAGGCGCCGAGACGCAAGAAACCGCCACCGTGCTTTCAGCACAAGATGGTGTGGTACTCAAAATCGGCAACCGCATTGAAACCGGCATCCCCGGCCGCATTGTTTACCCCAACGTGCCCGGCCAACTCAAAGACCGCCCCACCCTGACCACGCAAGTGCAATACAAAGGCGCCGAACAAAGCAATTTGGAGCTCAGCTACCTCACTGGCGGCCTGCAATGGAAAGCCGACTACGTGGCCGAGCTCAGCAGTAAAGAAGATGCCATTGACCTCTCAGGCTGGGTCACGCTCACCAACACCAGCGGCAGCGCCTACCCCAATGCAAAAGTGCAACTGGTGGCAGGGGATGTCAACCGCGTGCGCGAGGTTATTCGCCCCAAAACCATGATGATGCGCAGTGAAGCGATGGTGGCCGATGCCGCCATGCCAAGTGAACAAGGCCTGCTCGAATACCATTTATATACACTGCCACGCACCACCACGATTGCCGAAAACCAAACCAAACAGGTCGCACTACTCTCCGCGCAGCATATTCCGGCGCGTAAAGAGTTGGTCTTAACTGGCGCCGACTATTACTACCAAGGCCAATACCGCGATATTGAGAAAAAGCAAAAGGTGCAGGTATTTGTTGAGTTTGAAAACAAAGAAAGCAGCAAGTTAGGTATTCCGCTCCCTAAAGGCACCATGCGTGTGTATAAAAAAGATAACGATGGTACAGCGCAATTTGTCGGTGAAGACCAGATTGACCATACGCCTAAAAACGATAGCGTACGCCTCAAACTCGGCAATGCATTTGATGTGACCGCAGATCGCGTGCAAACCGACTTTAAAAACCTGAGTAAACCCAACCAGACGCCACTCTATGAAAGTGCCTATACCATTACCCTGCATAACGCCAAAAAAGAAGCCGTGACGGTGACCGTGCAAGAGCCGCTCAATGGTGACTGGAAAATCTTGAATGAATCTCAGCCACACAAAAAAACCAGTGCGCACCAAGCCACCTGGCAAGTTAGCGTGCCAGCTGAAACTGATGTAACACTCAAATATCGGGTGCAAGTGAAGTATTAAGCCAAGTAGCATCTTAAGCCCTCAAAAAGCATTCTTGCAAAAGAATGCTTTTTTTATGCGCCAGCGTGGGATAATCCGGTTTTTACAATACATTGAACACTATGGCTACTGGTACCTTATACTTTATCCCTGCCCCGCTCGCTGAAGGCACGACGCCACAACAAGTGCTACCGGCAGACGTTGTGCAACGCATGCACAGCCTGCGCCACTTCATCGTCGAAAACGAAAAAACCGCACGCCAGATTATCGCCGCCAGCGGCCATCCAGTGTCTATCCGCGAGTTAAGCCTCACAGTGCTCACCAAAGATACGCCAAACAAAGAGCTGGCAAAACTATTGCAGCCCTTACAGCAAGGGCTAGATGTCGGCTTGATGAGTGAAGCAGGCTGCCCGGGCATTGCCGACCCTGGCGCTGCACTGGCTGCGGTGGCCCACTATAAAGGCATACGCGTGGCGCCGTTAGTCGGCCCTAGCAGCTTGTTATTAGGTTTGATGGCAAGCGGCCTCAATGGTCAACGCTTCACATTTTTAGGCTATTTGCCAAGCGAAAAAGCAGAGCGCGTTAAAACCATCAAAGGCATTGAATTTGACTCAAGAAAACAGCAAGCCACGCAACTGTTTATTGAAACGCCCTACCGCAACCAGCATGTGCTAGAAGACCTGATTGATAACCTGCAAGCGCAAACGCGACTATGCGTAGCCTGCAATATCACTGCACCAGATGAATTGATTGTGACTAAAACCATCGCCGATTGGAAAAAAGCAGCATTACCCGATGTACATAAAAAACCCACCGTGTTTTTACTGCTTGCATAATCAGTACATAAAAAAGCCCCGCATCAAGCGGGGCTTTTCACAACAAGCAATCAAGCTAACTGATGTTAGGCTGTACGGCGACGAACAACCGCTGCCATCAAACCAAACCCTGCCAGCAACATGCTATAGGTATCTGCCTCAGGCACCGGCGTTGTCGGCGTCATGGTGACCCAGTAAACACCTAAACCATTGTTTTGGTAAGCCTGAAAAAATGGAAAAGTCACCAACACCTTGCCGTAGTTCCCTTCATTGGTTTTCACCGCAAATACCGAGTTAGCCGTCAAAAAACTGCCCACATCGCCACCACTAATCCCGCTAGAAGAATAAGTTAATGCCTCGAGGTCGCTCACAGTCAACGCATTAAAGCTTAAACCACCAACCCCTACTTGGCCAACATAAGCGAGTTGCGCTGTTGAGTAAGGCATCAATGCACGGCTAGTCGCCGTCATTTGCTCCCACCAAACATCTGGACCCGCACCAGTCAATGAGCCAGCATCAAAATCGAATAAAAAAGTGCCTGGGATAGTCGCAACGCCTTCTGAAACAGTCGCCGCCTGTGCGCTGGTCGCAATACCGCTTACCATGGCTAAACCCAATAATGCAGCCATGCCTTGCTTGTATGAATGTTTAAACAATTTCATCTTCACTCTCCAAATTAACAATAAAAGTCCACTATTATTAACTTATATTAACAATATTTGCAATGAGTTAATATGTAAGGATTGCATCTATTAAAGTGACCGTGGTTTAAATGCGAAAAAGCCTCGAAACATCGAAGCTTTGTATGCAAGGCTGACTAAATCAAAAAACCTTATGAGATCGTATTTTGCATACGATTAGGTAAAAATCAGTCAATCTAGGCGAGGTCTATCCACATATCCCGCTTCGCGTTGACTTCTGATTGCCAGCACAAATACAGTATCAATCTCAAAAGCGTATTTATATAGCGCAATATATCCATGAGACCTTTTACCAATCACCAACTCCCTAAGGTCGGAAGTAGATGGACGGCCAATCAGCGGGTTGTTTGCCAGAACGCCTATGGCTTCGATAATCTCAGTGACTCGTTGCTGCGGATTTACCACTTCAAATGCAATCAGATGCTCCAGAATACGCTGAAAGTCCTCTGCAATCTCAGGCGCAAGTTCAATGGCTGACATAATTAAGGCGTCAGTTTGCGACTTTTTGGCAAAGGTGTTTCAGGGTTTGATAGCTTCAATTCGAGATAACTTGTCATCTCATCCCAGGCAATCGATTCGCCAGAAGCCATCAACTTAGCGTAACGCGCCTCAGCTTGTGCCTCAAAGCCTGCACGCAACTCTTCTTGCGTGGTCTTGTCAGCAATCGCCTCCAAAATAAAACTGTGGGGCGTCATACCTGCACGCTTTGCAGCTTCGGCAACGCGCTCCTTAAGCTCAGCGGATAGTCGAATAGTCGTTGTAGTCATGATGGCACCATAGTCGGATTATCAATGACAACTGTAGCACGATTGTGCTACAGATTGAAGTGGCTGAAAGTTAAGCCCGATAAAAGCATATTACGAAAATACTCTGGGCTTTACAAAAGAAATGCGGCGGGTAAACGAACACGCCCGACTAAGCTAAGCTCATTGAATACCTTTTAATGCATAACGTTTGCAATAACTGCTATCCCAGCGCAACGAAACTGAGCGTAGGGTTAGGTTTCATTTTTGTGGGTGTGCGGGATCATTGTTGTTTTCGCGCACCACAGACCAGAGATCCTCGGACAACAACCTTTGACATTCAGCTATAAACCCAGACCGATATTCAGGGATAGTGAAGCGGAACGTAACTGTGTGGCCATCACGTTTTCAGTCTTGATCCTTAGTGCCCCCAAGGGATGCGGTTGTTGCCTTCTTGCAGCGAAAACTGTGACAGCGAGCGAAAACAGTTAACCACAGCAAGGTCGTCTTACTTCAAAGTTACACTAAACTAGCTCATTCTGGCTCCCACGAAACCTAACGTTTGAAGTAAGGGGCTGGCGACAATGGTTGCTCAACCCTCGTTATTAATAAACACTTCATAAAATAACCTTTTCGCCAGTCCCGCTTGACTGATGGGTGAGGCTTTTACTTACTAGCTTTAAATACATAGCTAACAATAACCAACACTATACCCAGCACAATAAGAATATAAATGAATGAACTATCATTCTCAGTAGGGACAACTCTCATAAATTGCGAACTATTACCCTGAAAATGATTTTTCAACGAAGCCCAAAAGCCAACAGGCAATAAGTCAGCAATTGGCGATAGTAAAATCGCCCCCAAGGCTGCAATTGCTACGCCAATCCAAAACAATATGTTTGCCACGATTGAATGCCTAACGCTTGACATAAGGGGCGCGCTTTAGCGCGTCCCGCTTGATGGATGGGTTAGGCTGGTGATAAAACCGCCCAACGTAAAACTGCAAAAATGGTGACATAACAATTGACCCCAAAACCGTGAATACTAGCCACAATAAACTAAAGCCTACAAACTGCCAACACACAGCAACCTAACAAACTAAACTGAGATTTAGGTGCTTAGCCCAGCGCAGCAAACAACCTAAAAACTAGCAAGCTACACAAAGCCAAAACGCCACTTAAAACCACCAAACTTACAACGCCTAAAAACCTGCAAACTAACCAATAAAACCAAAGTTGGTTTTACAAAGCCTAACGTTTGACATAAGGGGCGCGCTTTAGCGCGTCCCGCTTGATGGATGGGTTAGGCTGGTGATAAAACAGCCCAACGTAAAACTGCAAAAATGGTGACATAACAACCGACCCCAAAACCGTGAATAACAGCAACAGTAAACTAAAGCTAACAAACTGCCAACACACAGCAAGCTAACAAACTAAACGAAGATTAACGTGCTTAGCCCAACGCAACAAATAACCTAAAAACTTACAAGCTGGACATAGCCAAAACGCCACTTAAAATCGCCAAACTCACAAACCACAGAAACCTGCAAACTAACCAAAAAAACCAAGCTTGGTTTTACAAAGCCTAACGTTTGACATAAGGGGCGCGCTTTAGCGCGTCCCGCTTGATGGATGGGTTAGGCGTTTTATGGCTCACCGCCGACCCAGCGATAAGAATTTACCATTCCTGATTTTTCAACTGTAAAGTTGCGTTTATCTTCCGCTAATACAGTTTTAGTTAGCCACCCTAAGTCTTTTGCAGCATCTTCTGTCGCATCATCGCCTTTTTTACCTAGTTTTATTTGTTTTTCCCACAAGGCAAGCAGGGGTGTTCCAGTCCATTCGTAGTTTTCTCCGCCAGCTAAATCTCGAACTGCAAAAGGTTCGTCTTTTCTGTTTTTAACCCATGAATAAATAGCACCTTGCATAAACGCTTTTATGAGAGATTTTTGTTCTGGCGTAATATCTCGTACATCGCGCAGTTCAGACTCTGGTTTTATTGCCATTGCTATCTCACTTTCTTAGAAGTTAATGCCTAACGTTAATTAGACCCCAAAAACGACAGTAATTTTTTATTTAGTCTGGGGTCTATAAAATTTATGGATTTATTTATCTTAATTAAATCAAGAGCTAATTTCCTAATATTACACCTATAAAAATAGGTTTTTCATAATCAAACACACCTAATCATAAACTATCTATTAATGACTGTTTGTTATGTGTTTTAGATTAAACATAAAAACATCCACGTGCACTTTAAATTAAGACTCAACGCCCTTTTACTGCCCGCGCATAAACATCTTATCCAAGTCATTCAAACTCACCTGAAACCAGGTCGGTCTACCGTGGTTACACTGCCCGCTTCGCTCAGTGGCTTCCATGTCTCTCAGCAAGGCGTTCATTTCGGTGACGGTGAGCTGCCGGTTGGCTCTCACGGCCGCATGGCAGGCCATGGTGCCTAATACTTCGTTTTGGCGCTCTAGCAATACGCGGCTCGCGCCATACTCATGCAAATCGCGTAACACGGCACGCGCCAAAGCCACGGCATCGGCGTCTTGCAGCATGGTCGGCACAGCGCGGATGGCGATGGTGGTTGGGGATAAGGTAGCGAGATCAAAGCCTAACTTTTGTAAGGTGTCGCTGCCATTTAAATTTTGCAGTGTAGCGACTTCTACTTTTTCGGCGTAGAAGCTGATCGGTATCAGTAACGGCTGTGTCGCGATGGCTTGCTCGCTCAGGGCATTTTTCAGGCGCTCATACATAATGCGCTCGTGCGCGGCGTGCATATCCACCACCACCATGCCTTGCGTGTTTTGGGCCAGGATATAAATACCGTGCAACTGGCCTAGCGCGAAACCTAAAGGATATTGCTGCGGAGCTTCTGCTGCGGTATAGGTTGCCATCACAGGCGTGACCTCCTGCAAGCTTACTGCAGAATCACCTTCTTCAATATTACCAATCGTCGCTGCAGGGTTTAAATCGCCATATAGCTGGCCGTAAAATTGCTGCGCCAGCGCTGCGCCATTGCTCACACTAGATGGATAGTTGCCGCCAAATGCGGGACGGCTTTGCAGGGGCATTTCAACCTGTTCACGCGGCATATTAAAAGCGGGGATATTCGCTGGCCGAAACGGATTAAACGGTGCTTGTACAGGCTGGCTGGCCTGAATCTCAGCCGAAGTTTTACCTAGTGCTTTGTGCAGGCTATGAAAAATAAATCGATGCACCGCTTGCGACTCACGAAAACGCACCTCAGTTTTGGCCGGGTGTACGTTGACATCGACTAAGGATGGATCGAGCTCTAAAAAAAGCACAAAAGCCGGATGTTTGTCGCCGTGCAACACATCTTGATAGGCTTGTTTAATCGCATGAGCTATCAGTTTATCGCGCACAAAACGACCGTTCACAAATACATACTGGCTATCGCGACTATGGCGTTGATACGTCGGCGAAGCAGTCATGCCCCACAGGCGCAGGCCGGCACTCTCTTCTTCTAGCCAGACACTTTGCGCGGCAAACTCGCTGCCCAACACGTCGGTGATGCGTTGTTGCGGTGTATTCGCGGCCAAGCGAGAGATAGCCTTGCCGTTATGCTGCAATAAAAAGCCGACGTTCGGGCGCGATAAAGCCACACGCGTAAACGCATCTTCGCAATGGCCAAACTCGGTATTTTCGGTTTTGAGAAACTTGCGCCGCGCCGGGGTATTAAAGTACAAATCATGCACTTCAACAATGGTGCCAGCATCCAGCGCAGCCGGGCTGATCGCTTGCCCGTGTGTACCTTCGGCAGCAATTTGCCAGGCATGACTGGCGGCCTGCTGGCGACTGGTCAGCACCGTGCGTGAAATAGAGGCAATACTGGCCAGTGCCTCGCCTCTAAAGCCCAAACTGCCGACTTGCTCCAGGTCTTCCAAACTCTGAATTTTGCTGGTGGCGTGACGCATCAGCGCCAGTTCCAGGTCGTCTTTGGCAATGCCGTGGCCGTCATCACTCACTTTAAGCAGCTTGATGCCGCCTTGCTGCAGCGCCACCTGAATTTGCGTGCTGCCCGCATCCACGCTGTTTTCCAGTAACTCTTTAAGCGCGGAGGCTGGGCGCTCTACCACCTCTCCGGCAGCAATTTGTGAAATCAGTTGGTCAGGTAGTAAATGGATTTTCATCCGGCCATTTTAAACTGTTTGGTAGAATGACTGCATGCTCGCCAACGAATTTCAGCAATATTTATCCCGCTTTACCCTCGCCCGCCAGCTGCGTCGCCAACACTATTTTTATGTCGGCCCGACCAACTCTGGCAAAACTTACCAGGCACTCGAAACCTTGCGTCAAGCCGCGTCTGGCGTCTACCTGGCGCCATTACGTCTGTTGGCGATGGAGGTGCGTGACCGGCTGATGCAGGCGGGTGTGCCGTGCAACCTGGTCACCGGAGAAGAGCGCGTGATGGTGCCGGGCGCAAGGCACACCGCGTCTACCATTGAAATGCTGCGGCCAGATATGGCGGTAGACGTCGCCGTGATTGATGAAATCCAGATGCTGATGGACCCAGACCGTGGCAGCGCCTGGACCGCTGCCCTGCTCGGCGTCCCCGCCAAACAAGTATTTATCTGTGGCGCCAACAGCGTAACCGCCAGCTGTACCCGCGTGCTGGATGCGCTGGGCGAGCCGTATACCCTCACCCACTTGCAACGCATGACGCCACTGCTGATTGAAGACCATAGCATTTGCGGCGCCCGCTACCATGCAGCCAAGCTACACAAAGCCTTGCAACCCGGCGACGCCATCATCGCCTTTAGCCGCAAAGATGTGCTGACGCTGGCAGCACGTATCCGGCAATGGGGATTAAGCGTCGCCACTATTTACGGCGCGCTATCGCCAGAAGTCCGGCGTGGTGAATCCGCCCGCTTTGCCAGCGGCGAGGCGCAAATATTGGTCGCAACAGACGCTATTGGCATGGGGCTCAACCTGCCGATACGGCGGGTTATTTTTGCCAATATCCACAAGTTTGACGGCGTCGCCCCGCGCCCGCTCAATGCCACCGAAATGCGCCAGATTGCAGGACGGGCTGGTCGCCATGGCCTCTATGACACCGGCTACGTCACCGTGCTTGAAGATGATGAACAATGGCATCTGCAAGCCATGTTGCAAGTGGACGATACGGTAGCGCCATTCGCACTGCCAATGGCGGTTGGTGGTGGCGATATTGAGGCGCTGAGCCAGAAAATACCCACCTGGCGGCTGGCGGAGTGCGTGGAAAACCTACACACACAATATGCAAAACAAAACGGCCAACAGCACTTGCAATGGCAAATCACACCATTGCAATACCAGCAGGCCTTACTCATAGACCAAGTCGCCCCCAAACTCAGCATGCGCGACAAATACCGCCTAATGTGCGCGCCACTGGCGATACAAGTGCCGATTGCGCGGGATTATTTTATGCAATGCGTAGAAGCGGTTGCCACACAACAACCACGTGCATTACCAACCATGCCTGATTGGCTGCATGGGCAACAAGCGCAATACCTGGAGCAAGCGGAGTTGATTTGCCAGCATTTGAGTTTATATAGCTGGTTGTCATATCAATATCCGCAGAACTTTCCGGACAGGGAGTTGATTGATGACGCAAGGAAAAAGCTCAATGCTTATATTAGCCGGGCGTTGAGGGTGCAGGCGGGATATGGGAAGACGCAGAGAGAGGCGGAGTTGGCACAATACCGCTGAGGAATATTAAAGCTTATGTGATATCGCTGATTAAAATAACTTTTTCGCCTTGTTGGCGAGTTACTTTTTTTGCTTGCCCCAAAAAAGTAACCAAAAAGAGGGCACCCAGCCATCACGGCCTATCGGCTCCCTTGCGTTGTTGGCTACGGCCGCTACGCTTAACATCGCTGCGCGAGTTAGCCTACGCCGTAACAGACTGCTGCGCAGTCTTAGTTATCAACAAAATAAGCCGGTCACGAAACTCGCCCTGACAAGCCACACACTTCGTGGCTTGTTGCGGAGCTCAGACAGTCGCTCCCTCTTCTCTTATTTTGTTTCCGCTACTCAGCGTGATGGGATGGGATTATTCTCGCCAAACAAGCATGGTCGGGGTTGGGATGGTTAAAAAACAGATTCTTTGTTTTTGAATTCACTAACGGTGGCAGTCGCATGGTGTTCGGGGTCCCCATCTGCCGCGCCGAGTAGCGCAGGCAAAATAAGAAAGAAGGGAGCGACTGTTCGAATCCCGCAGTAGCTCACGTTTTGAGTGAGCTACCAGGTTGAGTTTCGTGACCGCTTATTTTGACGAGCAACGCAGGAAACAAGCGGAAGCTGGGGTGTCTTGTTCTTTGCCTTCTTTCTTATGGACAAGCATAAGAAAGAATGGTCGCCGAAAGGGCGAAATAGATCTTTCCACAAACCGAGACTGCTACAAGTAAAGAAAAGTAACTCGCTGAAAAAGCGAAAAACAATATGACAAACAACCACAAACGCGCGGGCACCCATGCCCACCCTACGACTCGCCAAAAGGGGAAAAGAAACCTATCAATAATCGAATTACCTTTTCAAGCAATTCCGAAGATTTACTTCTTAGCAAACGAAGGATTTGTCGCCACGTAAGACTTCACCCCCATCAAAATCGCATTGACCAACTTATCCTGGTAACCATCATCATTCAACCTGGCTTCTTCATCCGGGTTACTGATAAACGCAGTTTCTACCAAAATCGATGGAATATCAGGTGATTTCAACACCGCAAACGCCGCTTGTTCTACATACTTGGAATGCAGCGTATTGATTTTGGCAATACGCCCTAACACCGCTTTACCCATGCGAATACTGTCATGAATGGTCGCCGTTTGCGATAAATCGAGCAGCGTACGCGCCAAGTCCATATCGCGCGTATCCAGCGATACGCCGCCAATCAAATCCACCGCGTTTTCCTTTTTCGCCAAGTAGCGCGCGCCGGCACTGGTGGCGCCGCGTTCAGATAAAGCAAACACGGACGAACCTTTGGCGGTGCTATTCACAAACGAATCAGCGTGGATAGAAATAAACAAATCAGCTTTGGCAGCGCGTGCTTTTTTAACGCGGTCACCCAGAGGCACGAAATAGTCGCCATCACGAATTAAAATCGCCTGCATATTGTCTTCGGCATCAATCTGCTGCTTGAGTTTGCGCGCGATAGCCAAAGTGATATTTTTTTCATGGCTACCGCTGGCGCCTCTGGCACCGGGGTCTTCGCCACCGTGACCGGCATCGACAGCAATGGTAATCAGCTTTTGGCCTGGTTTGGCTTGTTTAGGCTTATCAACAGCCGCTGGCTTATCCGCTACTTTATCCGTTGTTGTGCTGGTAATGGCCGGTTCAGTAGTGGGTTCCTTAGCGGTTGGCGGAGTGATTGTTGCTGGCTCGGCTGGTTTGCCTTCGCTAGTGGTTGGCGGCAACTCTTGTAATTGTTTCGATGGGGTTAATACCGGTGTCGCAACAGCAGGCTCTACACTGCCCGTTGCTGGCGCAATGCTGATGGCCAGCCGTTGTTGCGAGTTACCTGCATTCATGTCAGTCACCAGCGGCTTAATGTCAGACTTAATATCAAACACCAGGCGTGTGGTTTGCTCAGTAAATGGTGCAATGCGGATTTTGGATAAATAAGGGTGTTGTGCATCCAGCTGTAGCGGTAAGGCTTTTAAAGTTGGGCTGATGGCGACGGCGTCCATGTCAATCACCACCCTAAACGGATTATCCAGCGTAAATACGCGGTATTTGATTTGCTGATCCAGCAGCAACTCCAGTTGCACCTGGCTACCATGCTGTTGCAAGTTGGCCAGAATCACTTCGGCGGCATGGCTGACACTGCTGACCATATAGAACAAGGCTGACAACAGCCATGCATTTAAAATTTTGCGGGTTACTGGCATAGTCCTTCCAACGCCAGCGCGTGCTGACTGGTGATATGTAGCACGCGGCCGTGCGGCAAAATATCAAAGTGAATATCTATATCGGCTTGCGGCAACACCTGTTCGGCGCGTTCTGGCCATTCAACCAGGCAGATGCTGCTGGCATTAAAGTAATCTCTAAACCCGGCGGCTTCCCACTCTTCCGGGTCCTGAAAACGATACAAATCAAAATGGTAACATGCGGCCAGGGGCAAGCTGTATGGCTCAACAATGGTATAAGTCGGGCTTTTGACCTTGCCGACATGCCCCAGCGCATGCAGAATACCGCGCACCAGCGTGGTCTTGCCCGCACCGAGATCGCCATGCAGGTAAATCACCTGCCCGGGTCTTAGCTGTGTCGCTAACACCTGTGCGGCATGCAAGGTCGCTGCTTCGTCTTTTAAAATCTGTGTAGAATACGTTTCTGTCATGTCACATCAATCACATCCAAGCCCTACACCGCTGCCCGACCAGCCGGCTGCCGCAGAAATGGCAGCAACCATCAAAACGTGGGCGAGAGAACTGGGGTTTGGCAGCATAGGCATTACCGATACTGATTTGTCTGCCGCCGAGCCTGAGTTTTTAAACTGGCTAAGCAAACAATACCATGGCGACATGGATTATATGGCAAAACATGGCACCAAGCGCAGCCGACCGGCAGAATTGGTGCCCGGCACGCTACGTGTGATCTCGGTTAACCTGAATTATCTGCCTGAAAACGCGGCTGATGGCTGGCAAGTACTGGAGAGCCCTGACAAAGCCTATGTGGCCCGCTATGCCATGGGGCGCGACTATCACAAGGTGATGCGCAACAAGCTGCAACAACTGTGCACGCGCATTAGCGAAACATTTGGTCATTTCGAATATCGGGTGTTTGCTGACAGTGCCCCCGTGCTGGAAGTCGCTTTAGCGACCAAAGCGGGCGTTGGCTGGCGTGGCAAGCACACTTTACTGCTCAACCGCCAGCAGGGCTCATGGTTTTTTCTGGGTGAAATTTACACCAACCTGCCATTACCCGTAGACCCCCCCACCACCGCACACTGCGGCAGTTGCTCTGCCTGCATTGACATCTGCCCTACCCGCGCCATTGTCGCGCCTTATGAGTTAGATGCCAGGCGCTGTATTTCATATCTGACCATTGAGCACAAAGGCAGCATTCCGCTAGCGTTACGGCCACTGATAGGCAACCGCGTGTACGGCTGCGACGACTGCCAGCTGATTTGCCCGTGGAACAAATTTGCAGTCAATAGCCAGGAAAGTGACTTCGCCGTGCGCAATGGGCTGGATAGCAATGATTTGGTGGATTGTTTTGCCTGGACAGAAACAGAATTTCAAGAGCGTATGGCCGGTAGTGCTATTTACCGCATAGGCTACACACAATGGCTGCGCAATGTCGCGGTGGGCTTAGGCAACGCCACGAGCTCTGCGGCCGTCATTGCCGCGCTAAAAGCGCGGCAACAGGATAGCAGCGAGCTAGTACGCGAGCATGTTGCCTGGGCACTGGCACAACATGCTCACGAGGCCGCTTAAACCGCCAACAAGGCGGCACCCAACATGCCAGCCACATCGCCTGAGCGGGTAATGTGCAGCTTGATTTTACCGCGCAAAACAGGAATCAAGTCGTGCTCCAGCCGCTGATGAAACGCCGCAGACATCAATGTCCACGCCGCCGCCACACCACCGCCAATCATTACATTTTCTACATCAACCACTTTAAGCACACTGGCCAGCATTTGCGCAAGCTTACTACCTGCATCAGCATATACGTTTTTTGCATGGATATTGCCTTGCTCAGCCGCCACAGCAATCGCCTGGGCAGTTAATGTTTGGCCGGTGAGGTCTGCGTAAGCTTGGCTGATGCCTGTGGCAGACGCATATTGCTCAACGCAGCCCTGATTGCCGCAACCACATAAGCGGCCATCTGGCACCACAATAATATGGCCCGCCTCTAACGCATAGCCATGATGCCCTGACCACACCTGGCCGTTGACCACCAGGCCAGCGCCCACACCAGTGCCCAGCCCGATATAGAGCAAACCACCGGCGGGCTGACCTAACTGGCAAAACTCACCATAAGCGGCAGCGTTCGCATCGTTTTCAACGCGTACGTGCACGCCAAGCAAACCAGAAAGGTCGTGACCGAGATTGACCTCCCGTAAGCCTGGCAAATTGGGCGACTGCGCCAACACGCCAGTGTTTGGATCAATAAAACCAGGAAAACCAATGCCGATGGCAGCAATATCAGCATATTTTTTAAGCCATGGCTGAATAGCCTCTGCCGTCACTTGCAAAATGGTTTGCCAGGCTTGTGTAGGCGGATATTGTTTACAAATGTCAGAATAATTGGCCTGAAAGCGCGTTTCTTCAACCAGCGTCAGATCAGAAAACACGCCCAGGCGTAGATTAGTCCCGCCAACATCCAACCCCAAACGATAAACAGCACTGGCTTCAGGCATGCACGCGATCACTTTCTTCTACTAATTGTCTGAACAGTTGCAGTTTATCATCGGTTAATTGTGCCCACGCCATACGCCATGACCAGTTGCCTTCTATGGTCCCCGGCGTGTTCATGCGAGCCTGGCTGTCTAAGGCTAGAATATCCTGCATAGGAACAATCGCCAGGCTGGCGACGCTATTAAAAGTGAGTTGCATCAGTGCCATTGGCATCTCTTGCGGCGCTTGATTGGCATGCTGGTTTAAATAGTGTTGTACGTGGTTGCGTACATGTTCTGGCGCGGCTTGATACCAGCCTAGCGTCGTATCGTTATCATGCGTGCCAGTATAAGCAACGCTGTTATGTTCGATATTGTCAGGCAAATAAGGATTATCCTCGCCGCCACCAAAAGCGAATTGCAGAATTTTCATGCCAGGCAAATCAAACGCATGGCGTAAGGCATCCACTTCATCAGTGATGATGCCTAAGTCCTCAGCCACCAGGCTCAGTTGTGGAAAAGTCTCAGTCATGGCCTGCAATAGGGCATGTCCGGGTGCTTCTTGCCAGATGCCGTTGATAGCCGTGGGCTCTAGTGCCGGAATCTCCCACGCAGCTTGCAAACCGCGAAAATGGTCGATACGCAGGACATCAAACAATTGCGCCTGGGTATCAATGCGGCCCAGCCACCAGGCAAAGCCGTCGGCCTGCATCACCTGCCAGTCATAGTGCGGATTACCCCAGCGCTGGCCGGTTTCTGAGAAGTAGTCAGGCGGCACCCCGGCCACCACCGTCATATTGAGCTCAGCATCCAGTTTGAACCACTCTGGGTGCGCCCAGACATCGACACTATCGTAGGCGACAAAAATCGGGATATCGCCAAATAGCTTGATACCACGCTGGTTAGCATAGGTTTTAAGCTGCGCCCATTGCTGAAAAAATACATATTGCGTGAATTTAATCAGGGTGAGATTTTCTTGATGGGCGGCGGTAAATGCCTGTAAGGCCAGCACATCGTGCAGCCGGTAAGCTTCTGGCCATTGCTGCCAACTTTGCTGCTCGTGTTGCGCACGTAAACTCAAAAACAAGGCAAAATCTTCTAACCAGTAATGCTGTGTCTGGCAAAAGCGGGCAAAAGCGGGCCAGGTAAAGCCGCGGCCATCGGCCTTGCTTGAGCTGCTGCCAGACTGCACGCGCGACATGATTTTAGCCATCAAGGCAGCTAATGGCAGCTCAACCTCCTCAGGCAGGCACCACCCTTCTTGCAGCAATTGCCTGGGGCTGATCATCCCGGTGTGCCCGGCATGTGCCGACACGCTTTGGTAAGGCGATTGGTCACCATGCGGCTGATTCACCGGCAGGGTTTGCCAGACAGCCACGCCCATTTCCACCAGTTTATCGACGAAACGGTAAGCATCCGGGCCAAGATTGCCTTCAGGGAGTGAGGTGATGTGCAGCAGCACACCTGCTTGTCTAGCTTGTGTCATGAGATTGGCATTCAGAAAAATAAAATCGGTCAGGATTGCCCGCGACGCATGGTGCCTGCATTTTCGGCATCACCGCCACCCAGACTGATGGGTTGCGACAAATGCGCTGGCGGCGTCAGGCCCAGCAACTGATAGAGATTACTCAAGTTGCGGCGGTATAGCTGGTCAAAACTTTGTACACTCTGTGCGTTGTTATAGTCGCCAAACCACCAAAACCAGTCAGAGCCTTCGCACAGCGCCAACTGCTGCTGGCATTTTTCTTTGGCACTAGCAGAGAGCTCATGCACATGCTGGTCATATTGCCGTTTGGCTTCACAGAGCAGATCCCAGGCACGGTTTTTGGCCGGTTCGCCTATCCAGGTACTAAACGTGCCATAGACCCAGCTACCGGCACAAATATCATTGAGTAGCTTGGGCTCAGACAGTTGCTGTGCTTTTTGCATGGCCAAAATATCGCTGAATGTGGTCATTTGAATATCAGCATGGCTGGCCAGCGCCTGATAGAACTCCTGCAAAAAGTAATAGCCGTTGTAGGGGTAATATTCCCAGGCATTTTCACCATCCAGAATCACACTCACCACCGGCGTATCGTCACCACTATGCGCAAGAATATGCTCCAGCGACTGGATAAAATCATGCACGGCTTCACTGGCGTATTGTTTGGAGTATTCAAACCCTATTTTGTCAGACAGGTGGTCATCCCGAAAAAAGCAGACAATGTCTTGCTGGCCATTGGTGATTTTGTAAGGCTGGTAGAGATAATCTTGCGCTTGCTCATGTGCCAAACCTAGCTTGCGCAAACTGTTGGCCAGCACGCCCTGGCCGGTGGCGGCCCAAGCCACGCCTTGCTCAGCCAGCAGTGAAAGTGCCGCATGCGAAACGGCTCCTTCGGCGGGCCACATGCCAGTGGCTTTTTGGCCAAAGATTTTTTCATGATAGTGCTGGGCAGCCTCCACATGCGCAATCGCACGTGTATGGCCATCGGGATAACTCGGCGACTGCGGTAAAGGCGCCTCTGGCATGGCATCACGCGTGCTTTTCAAATCAATCAGCAGCGGCAAAATCGGGTGGTAATAAGGCGTAGTAGACATCTCGATCTGGCCTTTGGCCAATAATGCCTGATAGCGCGGCAAAATACCCTGCAAGGTTTCACTGATCACCCCCAGCAGTGCCTGGCGGTCTTTGAGCGTAAACAGCAAACCTTTTTGCATGAGTGCCTGCACCGTTTTATTCTTGCGGCGCAACCCTTCGCCAGTCCAGGCCAGGTGATACCAGACCAGTAAATCTGCTTTATATTGTGCTGAGAGATAATGAAACTGGCCGTTTTGCATGATAGGTGCCACCTGCTCGTACAACTTTAACAGGCGCTGATAATGCGGAAACGGACTCAGCATTTTTTCGTGGTGCGCCTTAAAGCAGCTATCAACAATCAGCTGGCATTCGGCATCGGTAATATTGTCCAGATCAGGGCTGGCAAGCAAACGCAGTAAAGGATCGCGCCATTGGCCGGTGCGTGATTGGTCAGCATAGTCTTGTAGTTGCTCAACCAAAATTGGGACGAAATTAAAACTTACCCTGGCTGCGCTATTTTGCTCCAGGTGATAGGCCATATCACTGTAGTCTTTAAGTGCATGCAGATAGGTCCACGGCAGCACATACTCGCCGCTGACCAAATCACGATAATCAGGTTGATGCATGTGCCAATACAAATTCAACAGCAGTTTTTTATCGGACATTATTCAACCTCATTTCCATCGTTACCTCATCCAAGTTGGCATTACTTCACACGGTATAAATCCTGTCCCAGCATATCCGGCGTCACCAGCACGATGCCTTTTTCAGAGACATGAAAGCGTTTTCTATCGCGCGCCAGGTCTACCCCAATGTGCATCCCGGCCGGAATCTCGCAACCACGGTCAATCACCGCATTACGCATCACCACGCCTTCATTGATTTTAACTTTCGGCAACACAATCGCTCCGTCCAGGTCTGAATAGTCAGCAACATGCACGCCTGAAAACAACACCGAGTTAGACACACAAGACCCGCTGATGAGGCAACCGCCAGACACCAGCGAGTCCGTCGCCTTGCCGGTGCGGCCTTCATCTTTAAACACAAATTTTGCCGGTGGCAGTTGCTCCTGATAAGTCCAGATCGGCCAGTCGCTGTCATACAGATTAAGCTCTGGAATCACTTTGGTCAGCTCCATATTGGCTTCCCAGTAGGCATCAATCGTACCGACATCGCGCCAGTAATAATTGTTATCCAGTGCGCCTACGCAGCTGTCAGTGAAACGGTGCGCCTGTACCCGGTATTTCTTGATGATATAGGGAATAATATCCTGGCCGAAATCATGGTTTGATTTACGGTCGTAAGCATCCCGGATTAATTGTTCATATAGAAATTTGGCATTAAAAATATAAATGCCCATGCTGGCAAACGCGACTTCAGGGTTATTAGGCGTAGGCTTGGGGTGCGCTGGCTTTTCATCAAACGCTACCACGCGGTCGGTGCTATCGACCTCCAGCACGCCAAACCCTTTGGCGTCCTCCAGCGGCACATTAATGCAGGCAATGGTCATATCTGCATTGCTGCGCACATGGGTCGCCAGCATTTTGCCGTAATCCATTTTATAAATGTGGTCACCTGCCAGCACTAAAATGTATTCACCACCATTTTCGCGCAACAAGTCTATGTTTTGGTATACGGCATCTGCCGTACCTTTATACCACTCCTCCCCCAGGCGCTGCTGGGCCGGAATAATATTGACATACTCGTTAAATTCGCCGCGCAAAAACCCCCAGCCGCGTTGCACATGTTGAATCAGGCTCTGCGCCTTGTATTGGGTAGCGACATTGATGCGGCGAATGCCGGAGTTAATACAATTAGACAGTGGAAAGTCGATAATACGAAACTTGCCGCCAAACTGCACAGCCGGTTTCGCCCGCCAGTCAGTCAGATTTTTCAATCGGCTACCGCGGCCACCGGCCAGGATAATCGCGACGGTATTTTTAGTGAGGTTACTGATAAACCGGTCAGAAGGACGTTCTTGCCGCCGGTTACTTTTACGACGTTCGATAAACTCTGCTGATTGAGACATGATGCTGTTCCTGTTTTCTGATCCTGAAAATCAGCCCGAAGTCATGCGCAGCGATGTGAGTTTCGGCAGAGACGACACAACGCTTGGTAACCGCAGGTCCGACACCCACAGTCTGCATGATAATTCGGGTAAAGACAACGATATTTTCAGCGATAAATGCGGTAAATCTTAACTTTTTTTGATAGGATTGAGGCTAGTCAAATGGACATCGCTAGCATGACAGCCAAACCTTCAGCCACCCACCATCCCGACACTTTGCACCTGCAACGTATTTTGGACGCGACGCATCACAACCCTTTTGAATACTTGGGTGTGCATGCAGAGAGCGCCAAAGGTCCCTGGCATGTCAGAGTGTTTTTACCGAATGCCGACCAGGTCTGGGTCAAGGTAAACGAGGTCTGGCAAGCCATGACGCGCGTCCAGCAACAAGGTCTATTTCTTTACAAATCAACCACAAGTGTGAGCGCGCCGGTTGCGCTAAAAATACAACCGCACGGCGAGAAAAACAGCTACGAAACAATAGACGCCTACAGTCTGGATAGTACGATCTCAGCACAAGACTTGCACCTGTTTGCAGAAGGCAGGCTTTTCGAGGCTTACAACACACTAGGCGCCATCCCCATGCGCGTCAATGATGTCGATGGTGTCAGGTTTGCGGTATGGGCGCCCAATGCCGGGCGGGTCAGTGTTGTCGGCAGCTTTAACCAGTGGGATGGCCGCGTACATGCTATGCGGGCACTAAGTAGCAGCGGTGTGTGGGAACTGTTTATCCCGCGACTGACTGAGCACGATTTATACAAATTTGAATTGCGCAATCGCGAGCACGGCCATGTAATGATCAAGGCCGACCCTTACGGCAAAGCCTTTGAAGCAAGACCAGGCACCGCCAACCGTATTTGCCAGAGCCATTACACCTGGCAAGACGAAACGTGGCAACAAGCACGCCAGCAAAGAGACTGGCTGCATGCACCTTTTAACTGCTACGAAGTACATTTGGGTAGTTGGCAACGCGACCAAAACGGGCATTTTCTGAGCTATCGCGCCATGGCAGATGCACTGATTCCGCATGTGGTTGACATGGGTTATACCCATATTGAATTACTACCCATTGCCGAACACCCGCTCAATGAGTCATGGGGCTATCAGGTCACCGGCTACTTTGCACCCACGCAACGCTACGGCAGCCCGGATGATTTAAAGTACCTGATTGACCGCTGCCATGCCGCCAATATTGGTGTGATTCTTGATTGGGTGCCAGGACATTTTCCCAAAGATGACTGGGCGCTGGCGCGCTTTGACGGCACCGCCCTGTATGAGCATGCCGACCCCAGGCTGGGCGAGCATATGGACTGGGGCACTTATATTTTTAACTATGGCCGCAATGAAGTGCGCTGCTTTTTGCTAAGCAATGCCTATTACTGGCTACAAGAGTTTCATATTGATGGCTTCCGCGTTGATGCGGTGGCCTCCATGCTCTATCTGGACTACTCACGTAAAGACGGTGAATGGCTACCAAACGCTTACGGCGGCCGCGAGAACCTCGATGTCATTGAGTTTTTGAAACAACTCAATGTCATGGTCGGCGAATGCTTTCCGGGCGTACTCACCATTGCGGAAGAGTCCACTGCCTGGCCAGCCGTTTCACGCCCTGTTTATGCTGGCGGCCTCGGCTTTAGCATGAAATGGAACATGGGCTGGATGAATGACATCTTGACCTACATGCAACTGGACCCGGTGTATCGTCAATTTCATCACAACCGCCTGACATTCGGGCAAATGTACGCTTACTCTGAAAACTTTGTGCTGCCGTTCTCGCACGATGAAGTGGTGCATGGCAAAAAATCCTTGCTGGAAAAAATGCCTGGCGATACCTGGCAAAAGTTCTCTAACTTGCGGCTGCTACAAACCATGCAGATGACCATGCCGGGCAAAAAACTCAACTTTATGGGTAACGAGTTTGGCCAAAGTCGCGAGTGGAGCGTCAACCAAAGCCTAGACTGGCACCTGCTGGAACAATCGACACCTGACCATGCCCTGCACAGAGGCATACAGTCGCTGAGCCGAGATTTGAACACCCTTTATCGCCAACATCCGGCGCTGCATGCGCATGACTTTGATGTACAGGGCTTTCAATGGATAGATTGTGAGGATGCAGGCCAATCAATATTGAGCTACATCAGACGCGGCAACGACCATAGTTTTGTTATAATAGTGTTAAATTTCACACCGGTAACACGCCATCAATACCGCTTGGGTGTCCCACAATCGGGTTACTATCAGGAGATATTAAACAGTGATGCTGCCTGTTATGGTGGCAGCAATGTTGGTAACGGTCACGGCTGCCAAAGCGACCCCGTACCGTGGATGGAGCATCCAGCCTCCATCAGCCTTCACTTGCCACCGCTGGCTGGTGTCATACTTCAGTTACAATAGCTGGTTAAACTGGTTGAAGAATGTAATCTTGCAGTAAGGATTTTGGCAGTGCAAACCACCTACAATAGGTGTGATTGCGCGCCCTATAAAATTAATTGACTTGAAAACGATAGCAACAACATAACATGGCAAAACTAACCACACACCCGAGCTGGCACACGCTGAACCAGCATCAAATTGAAATGCGCGATGTTCAAATGCGCGACCTGTTCAAACAAAATCCAAACCGCTTTGAAGAGTTTAGCTTAACCGTAGAAGATATTCTGCTCGACTACTCCAAGCACCGCATTACCAAAGACACGTTGGCAGAACTGTTTCAACTGGCACGCGACTCCAATATTGAACAATGGCGCAGCCGCATGTTTAGCGGTGAAAAAATCAACATCACTGAAAATCGTGCCGTATTGCACACCGCCCTGCGCAACCGCAGTAATACGCCGGTGTTAGTCGATGGCAAAGATGTGATGCCTGAAGTCAATGCCGTGCTGGCACAAATGCGCAGCTTTACCGAGCAAGTACGCAGCGGCCAATGGACTGGCTTTACCGGTAAACGCATCACCGACGTGGTGAATATTGGCATTGGCGGCTCTGACCTCGGCCCAGTCATGGCCTGCGATGCATTAAAGCCTTACGCTAGCCCTGACTTAAAAGCGCACTTCGTGTCTAACATTGATGGTGCGCACCTGATGCGTGTGCTGGAGAACTGCAATCCTGAGACAACCCTGTTTATCGTTGCCTCTAAAACGTTCACCACCCAGGAAACCATGACCAACGCACACTCTGCGCGTCGCTGGTTCCTGACTGCAGCCAAACAAGATCAACACGTTGCCAAGCACTTTGTGGCCCTGTCTACCAATGCTACGGCCGTGCAAGCGTTTGGTATTGATACCAACAATATGTTCGCCTTCTGGGACTGGGTAGGCGGTCGCTACTCCTTATGGTCTGCGATTGGTTTGTCTATTGCCTTGTATGTCGGCATGGACAACTTCGAGCAGTTACTGGCCGGTGGTCACGCGATGGACCAGCACTTCCAAACTGCACCGCTTGAGCAAAACATGCCTGTGATCATGGCCTTGCTGGGCGTGTGGTATAACAACTTCTTTCATGTTGATACGCACGCTATCCTGCCTTACGACCAAGGCATGTCGCGCTTTGCTGCTTATTTGCAACAGGCAGATATGGAAAGTAACGGCAAATTCATTTGCCGCGATGGTAGCCGCGTCAGCTACAAAACTGGCCCGGTCATCTGGGGCGAAGCTGGCACCAACGGCCAACACGCGTTTTACCAGCTGATTCACCAAGGCACACAAATCGTGCCCGCTGACTTTTTAATGCCAGCCAACAGCCACTATAAAATTGGCAGCCCTGATGACCAGCACCACAAAATCTTGCTGGCCAACTTTTTGGCGCAAACCCAGGCATTAATGCTGGGCAAAACACGCGAAGAAGCCCGTGCCGAATTAGAAAAACAAGGCCTGAGCGGTCAAGCACTGGAAGACCTGTTACCCCACAAAGTGTTTGAAGGTAACCGCCCAACCACCTCTATCGTATTCAAGCAGTTAACGCCTTACACTCTGGGCAAACTGATTGCGCTGTATGAGCACAAAATTTTCGTGCAAGGCATTATCTGGGACATTAACAGCTATGACCAATGGGGCGTGGAATACGGCAAACAAATTGCCAGCCAGATTCTGCCGCAACTGAATACGCCGGATGCGATTACCAGCTTTGATAGCTCAACCAACGGCTTAATCAATTACGCGAAGAAAATATCTTAGTTAATTGATTTAAAAACAAAAAAGACCTCAAATGAGGTCTTTTTTTACAGCCAGATTTAGCCTGACTTAAATAAAAAAACGCTGATTAAACCAGCTGATTTTTAATCGCATAATGCGTGATATCTGCATTATGTTTCAGATGCATTTTCTCCAGCAAGCGTGCACGATACATGCTCACCGTTTTCACCGATAAAGCGAGTTTATCGGCAATCTCGCTCACAGAGTTGCCAGAAGCAATCAGCCGCATGACTTGAAACTCTCGGTCAGACAAGGCTTCATGCGGCGCGACCGCATGGTCGTTACCCACCTGCTCGGCGAGAATTTCTGCCACATTAGGCGTAATGTATTTTTTGCCTTTGGCCAAGGTATGTATCGCAGTGAGCAACTCTTCAGAGGCGGTATGCTTGCACAAGTAACCTGACGCGCCGGAGCGTATTGAGCGCACCGCATATTGCTCCTCCATATACATCGACAGCATCAGAATATTCAGCGCGGCATTTTCACGTTTAATCAGCTTCAACGCCTCAATACCGGTTTTGTCAGGCAACGAGATGTCCAGCAACATCACATCGGCCGCACATTCACGGACACATTTAATTGCCTGTGCCACATTCTCGGCCTCACCGACCACTTCAATATCACCACTGGCGATCAATATTTGCTTGATGCCAGAACGTAAAATGGCATGATCATCGACAATAATGACTTTAATTTTTTTTATATCCACCCAGATCCCTCTAACTCGCTAGCACGGCATTTGCCATGTCATGCATGGTCTAGGTTTGATTGTAAATCGGATACGCCATTCTGTCACGAGGCGCCCATCAATGGTGAGCGTACATGGATACAGGTGCCGGGGCCATTGGCAGAAGCTTCAATATGGCACTCGCCCCCCAATGCGGCGGCTCGTTCCTGCATACCGCGCAGACCAAACGAATTGGGTTTGATTTTATCAGCCGGGGCAATGCCAATGCCGTTATCAGAAATACGCATCACCAAGGCCTGATCGACTAACGATAACTCCACCGACACCAGGTCAGCCCGCGCATATTTGGCAATATTCGACAGCGCTTCCTGGCAGATGCGGAACAGCGCCATAGACTGATCTGCATCACATTCAAGGTCATGGCAATTGGTGACAAATTTTGCTGTCACGCCCAGTTGTTTTTTGAACTGGCTCACTTGCCACTCCAACGCATCAACCAGGCCTAAATCCAGAATATTCGGACGCAGGTTACCTGAGATGCGGTGCACAGCGTCAAACGTTTGGTTGATAATGGCCTGCAGCATCGTGGCTTGGTCCATGTTCACCGGCAAACCGCCTTCGATTTGCTGAATAATGGTCGACAAGCCCAGCTTCATCGCGGTCAGGTTGCCGCCCAGGTCATCATGAATCTCGCGCGCGATACTGACACGCTCTTGCTCCTTCACCTGATTTAAATGGGCAGTCAGCGCCTGTAAATCGCGCCTGGCCTGCTCGATCTCCTGCTTTTCATGTTTACTCTGGCTGATATTGAGCATGATGCCATCCCACTGTACGGCACCCTGCCCCAGATCTTGCACCGTTGCGCGAATATTGACCCACTTCATATCCTGCCAGTCGGCGATCCAGATTTTGCCTTCCCAATCTAACCGTTTGTGCTGGCGGGCCGACTTTTGCAGATTGTGCTTAAACTGGCTGGCAGAGTGATCTTCCATCGCATTAAACAGCGTTTGTGCGTCTTTGAGTAACGCAGCCGCCGGAATACCCAGCAGCGCCTCACAGCCTTCACTCAAATAAGTAAACACGACTTGTGCATCCGCCGTCATATGCATTTGAAACACCAGCCCGGGAATACTCGACACAATCGCAGAAAAGCGGCGCTCGCTTTCATGCAAGGCATCTTTGACACTATCAACAGGGGAGTTGGCAACAGGAGAATTGGCGCCAGCAAGGCTAGCAGCAGAATGGATGGCAGGAGTAGACACTTGGCACCTCGCTAAAGATGCCGATCAGCATATCATGCCCGCGCCAGGCTGGGTATGCTCACGCGGGTGTCTTGCGGTTTGTTACGCGCTCGCTTGCAGATCTACTTCAGTCATGACGCGATTTTTACCACTTTTCTTGGCTAAGTACATGGCCTGATCGGCCCGTGCCAAAATCGAGTTGACGTCATCTTCGGTCTTAAACAAGGCCACACCCGCACTAAATGTAATCAGCAACTTTTGGTTATTACCAAGAAAGTATTCTTTAGTCAGTGCGCGTTGTAAACGGCTCATGGTCACCACCGCTTCTTCCAGATTGGTATTCGGCAAGATCACCACAAACTCTTCCCCGCCCATTCTGGTCACAATATCGGTCGGCCTGACGGCACGTTTGACAACGCCAGCCAGATGCTTCAGCGCAGAGTCTCCTGCGGCATGCCCATGCTGGTCGTTTAACATTTTAAAGTTATCAATATCCAGCAATGCCACACTGAGCAACTCGCCATTACGGCGATAACGCGCAATTTCAGTGCTAAAGGCTTCGTCCATGCCGCGGCGATTAAGCACACCGGTCAATTGGTCTATACGCACCACTTCACTCAGCTGCTGCAACTCTTCTTGCAGTTTTTCCATCCGTTGCTGGGTGTCGGTCGCCAGCCGTTGCTGACTGAGTAAATCATCACGTGAACGCAAAATATCGGTCTGCATGACAGAGGTGTCGCGCATCAAATGATTCACTAATTCATTGATTTTAATCAGATCATCTGTCTGCGATAGCTCCTGGGCATAGTTTTCAATCTTGCCGCTGTAAAGCTCACTGGCCTCGCCCATATACTTCAGCTTATCGATAAACGTACTGATCATGGCTTTAAAAGAGTTTCTGGCCTCAACCAGGCTATGCTTGACCAAGCCCTGCTTATAAACCACTTCTTTCAGGCTTTTTTCTGCCTGCTTGAGCTTGGCGCGGTCCAGCGGGCCGCTGATGATTGATTGCACAGCATAGACCTGGCCACTCAGCCAGCTATCCTCAGCCACCAGCTCGCCAATATTCGATAGCAGCAAATGCAGCAAATCTATAATGTCACCCCGCACATCGTCTTCTTTGGCGCCAATCACTTCTACGCGCATCAACAAAGCCTTGAGCGACTTAGCCAGTGCCTCCCATTCTTTAACTTTTTTAGCGCGCTCGGTAGTTGCCTGCAAGGCGACTGCCTCCGTTTGCAAGTCAGGGTATCCCTCCAACCGTGGAATCAACCCTAACTGCAGCGTTTGTTTGAGCAAGGTTTGCAAGATGGTAAAAGCGCCATGAAATTGCTGCACATCACTCGGTAAACCGTCTGCGCCAGCAAGCTCAACCGTCGCGGCAACCGATGCAGGCGCATCGGTGTTATCCGTTAAAGGAATGCTATCCCCGCCGCCATCTGACGGCAACCAGTGATTCGCCATGCCGATCAGTTTGTCAGATAACGATTCATCGCTACCAAAATTGATTAACACGCGCTCTAAGGTTTCACGTTTTCTGGCAACATCAACACCACTGCGTTTGTCATCCCAGGCTTGCAACAAGGTGCGAATGGCTTTTGGCCATTTGGTAGAGTGGCTCAGTTGCTGTTGCATAGACTCGGTGAGTAACTCACCCAACCCTTGCCAGTTGTCTTGCTTGAGCAATTTCTCCCAGCGGTTGATCCAGTTGGTTTGCTCCATTGAGTCGTGCGGCAATTGCTTAAGCGCTTTACGTAACGCCCCCACGGCATCCTCTTTCACCGGCTTACCGGCGACCTCAAAGTAAATCTGAGTGTAATTTTCCGGCGTTGGCTCTACGCGGCGAACGGCCATTTGCTTAATGGTTTCGCGGGCAATTTCCGACGCTGTCATGGAGGATCCGTTCGCTGCCATAGTCTTAAGTTACATCCTTAAATCGTCTTATCAATGAATAAAAATATAGCCCATTATGCAGTGAAAAAACCGGCTGTGATGCCACTATAAGAAGGTAGATTATTGGTCATTTCCAGCACTTGAAAACAAGGCGATGACGACGGCTGTTTGAAAAAGAAAGGCATGCAAAATAGTTTTTGCGTTACAATAGCAGCCGCGGGCCTCCCCGCATTGTAAGGTAGCCAATCTGGTCAGGTGCGGAAGCAAGCAGCCACAACTATCAAGCAAGTGCCGGGGGTTGGGCTCGCCCCTTTCCATATTGCCCTCTGATTTGACACCCTGCCCACACCCGCATCAACTTTAGTTGGCATGGAGCAAGCATGAGCTGGCAATTTAAGCTAAAGTACAGGTTTGCCTAACAGCATTTAATCAGTAGAGTGCGCGATGTCTTACCAAGTATTGGCGCGTAAATGGCGCCCAAAATCATTTGGCAGTCTGGTCGGACAAGACCATGTGGTTCAGGCTTTGACCAATGCCCTGAGCCAGCAACGTCTGCACCATGCCTATTTATTTACCGGCACCCGTGGGGTTGGTAAAACCACACTGTCACGCATCCTGGCCAAATCGCTTAACTGTGCCACCGGCATTACTGCCACGCCTTGTGGTGAGTGCGAAGCCTGCCGTGCCATTGATATTGGCCGCTATGTGGACTACGTGGAAATGGATGCCGCCTCTAACCGCGGTATTGCAGACATGGTGAGCCTGCTGGAGCAGGCGATTTACGCGCCCTCTTCCGGCCGCTTCAAGGTCTATATGATTGATGAAGTGCACATGCTGACTAAAGAAGCGTTTAATGCCATGCTAAAAACGCTGGAAGAACCACCTGCCCACGTCAAATTCATTCTGGCGACCACAGACCCGCAAAAAGTTCCGGTCACCATCCTCTCGCGCTGCTTACAATTTAACCTGCGACAAATGGCCAGCAGTACCATCACTGCCCATTTGCAGGATATTTTAGGCCAGGAGCAATTACCGTTTGAAGCGCCTGCACTGCAACTGATTGCCCGTGCAGCCAGCGGCAGTATGCGTGACGCGCTGTCATTGACCGATCAGGCCATCGCTTATGGCAACCAGTCGGTGCGCGAAAGCGATGTGCGCAGCATGCTGGGCGCCATAGACCAGAGCTATTTATATGAGTTATTGCGTGCACTCATTGCTAATGATGCTGCAAGCTTGCTCAATATTGCCCAACAAATGGAGTCTCGCAGTATCGGCTTTGAAAGCGCCTTGAATGATCTGGCAGCACTACTGCACTTATTGGCAGTGGCGCAATACAGCCCACAAGCGATTGCCGATGACCACCCGGAACGGCAGACACTGCTGGACTTAGCCTCACAGCTCACAGCAGAAATGCTGCAACTGTATTACCAGATTTGTATTCTTGGCCACCGTGACATGGGCCTGGCACCCGATGCTTATGCCGGGTTTACCATGACCTTGTTACGCTTGCTGGCATTTAAAGCTGATGCCATGACGCCCTCTGCAGCACCGGCGACCGGCGGCGGCAACCCAGCAGAAGGTGCTTCACGCGGCAATGCTGGCGGCGGCGCCCGTGCAGCGCTGGCACAAAGCCGGCAGACCAGTGCCATCAACGAGCCAGCGCCAATAACCCCGGCGAAATCGGCCTTGGCTGCGACTGAACCCTTGACGGTGCCAACGTTGGCAACACCGACGCCTACTGCCGAGTTGCCACCTGTGACTGTTAGCGCGGCGATGCCTGACATCGAACAGATTCCGCAACAAGCGTTTTCGCAACCAGTGGTGGCCAATGCAGCAGCATCGCCGGCCTGGGATGGTAACTGGCGGGCGCTGGTGGAAAACCATTTAAGCAAGCTGGGGCTGGTGCGCGCGCTGGCACAAAATTGCGAGCTGGTGAGCTTTGACGCAGATGCCATGACCTTGCGTATTGGTGAAGCACACAAACATCTTGCCAGCGCCAATTATCTTGAAAAGCTCAATAGTGCATTAAGCAGCCATTTTGGCCGTCGGCTCAAGTTAGAGATTGTCGTCGGCCAGGAAGCAAACACCCCTGCCAGGCAGTTAGCCGTTGAAAAAGCCGAGTTACAAGACCAGGCCACGGACGCCATTATGGCTGACCGTTTTGTACAAGGCCTGATGCAGGAAATGGGCGCGACGATCGTCCCTAACTCAATTAAACCGTTACATTAACCACATCACTTTTAGGAGCAAACTATGATAAAAGGTGGCATGGGCAACATGATGAAGCAGGCCCAGATGATGCAGGCCAATATGCAGAAAGCACAAGCCGAACTCGCAACCACAGAAGTCGAAGGCATCGCCAGCAACGGCATGGTCAAAATCACCATGACCTGTAGCAACGATGTCAAACGCGTGCACATTGATGATGCTGCAATGGACGACAAAGAAACGCTGGAAGACTTGCTTTTAATCGCATTGAAAGATGCACGCGCCAAGGCCGAAACAACCAGCTCCGCAAAAATGGGTAACATGATGCCCGCTGGCTTTAAATTACCGTTCTAAGCACGAAAGCCAGGCTTGAATAATCCTGCCGTACTCGAACAGCTGATTAGCGCCCTGCGCTGCTTGCCCGGCGTTGGCCCGAAGTCCTCTACACGCATGGCCTACCACTTGTTGCAACGAGACCGGGAAGGTGCGCAAAAGTTGGCTGCCAGCTTACAGCAAGCATTAGACAAGCTGGCCCATTGTGACTACTGCAACAACTTTAGCGAACACAGCGTGTGTAGCTTGTGCCAGGATAGCAGCCGCGACAAGTCTATTTTATGCGTAGTAGAAATGCCCACCGACCTCATGATGCTGGAAAACACCCGCAGCTATCAGGGCCAGTACTTTGTATTAATGGGAAAACTATCACCGATGGATGGCATTGGCCCGAAAGACATCCATCTCGACACCCTGCTCAAACGCGCGCAAGATGGCGCCATTCACGAAGTCATTGTGGCGACCAACTTCACCTCCGAAGGGGAAGCCACCGCCCACTACATCGGCCAGATGCTCAAATCGCGTGGCATCCGCGTGAGCCGCATTGCCCGCGGCTTGCCGATGGGCGGCGAAATTGAATATGTCGATAGTGGCACCCTTTCAACGGCACTGCTGGAACGTAAAGCCGTTACTTAACCAGCCTGCCAGCGACTCGCTGTCTGCGCTGAGTCAGCGCCGCATCGGCACTCCTGCTGACAAATCCGCGATTGCCGCACCAAATTGATGCGAACAATTAGATTGTTTCGCGGCCTTTATGCCCGCTCTTCACGCAAATAAATCCCATCGTCCGTCGTTATAGTAGTCATGCGATCTGTCACAGAGCCAGCGCAATACTCGCCTGGCGCTAACTGAGGCTAAGCCACAAGCCAGCCTGCACTTAATTTCACCTAAGCAAAGTGATTTCTCATGGAACTATTTCTGCATATTTTTGATGCCAACAGTCATGCCAATATGGACAGTCCGCGCTTTTCGGGGACAAACAAAACATCATTAAGCTACCACACTGAAACTGAACTCTTGCAGGTATTGGATCAGATCATTGCACGGGAATCAGTGCATACGCTCAAAGACACCTGGGTGCTGGTTTCTGAGGACAACCACCCTATCGACCCGATGGCCGCGCTACAGGCAACCATGCCCTTTAATACGTTTTATGCGCGTCACAAATATCCCTGGCTGCTGTCTGAGCTAGAGCCGCACGTGCAAATGCATTACCAGCCGATTGTCGACTTTGGTCAAGGTGGCAAAGTGTTCGGTTTTGAGGCACTGTGTCGGCTCAAAACGCCGGAAGGCAAGTGGCTCAATGGCATGGAGGCTTTTGAACTAGCTGCCGAGGTCAAGCGCACCCACGAACTGGACCTGGCTTGCCAGCATCTGGCCTTAATCGGCAAGTCACAATCTATTTCTGCAGACAAACCTATTTTTATTAATGTGTTGCCACAGACCATCATGAGTCCTGGCTGGCTAGATTTTATTTTACAAATCCTGCAGCAGCAGGCGATTGATAAACGTGATGTCGTGATAGAAATTGTTGAAAGTGAAAAAACCAACCCGGAGATACTGGCACGCTATTGCGATGAAATTCGTATGCATGGGCTGCGCATCGCGCTGGACGATATGGGATCCGGGTTTAATGGACTGCGCATATTGGCCGAAGTGCGGGCAGATTTTATTAAAATTGACCGGGCAATTGTGCATGAGGCACAAGGTAGCCGTGTGAGAACCGTGTTGCTGGAAGCCATTATTTCGATGGCACAGCGCTTAGGCTGCACCATCATCGCTGAAGGGTTGGAGCGGGTCGAAGATATTACCTATTGCCAGGATTTAGGGCTGAATTACGCACAAGGTCATTATTTTGCCCACCCGCAAAGTGTTCCCAGCGACCAGGTAACTGAACTGCCAGCGCGCGATGAGTCTCATCGCTCACACGTGCCGGATGACTTTCATATTGGCGAGTTTATCAGCCATGGCCTGACTATTGATGTCAGCAGCTCAATCGCCGAAGCCAGAAGTTTATTTAATATACATATTGATGTTGCCATCGCTGTCGTTCTTGATGGAAAAACGCCACTTGGCGTATTGCGGCGTGGTAAGGCATTTTCAAAGAAAGTGACCGGGCTAGGCGCATGCTGCGACCCCCTGCCTAAGGTGATTAATCATCTTATCCCCTCCTCTGTGCTGGCACGACTGTTTTATCTGGACCGCGCCAATACTGATATATGGATTACCGTGAATGAGGAAGGTTCGTATGTAGGCATTCTGCAACCGATGGAAATCATGGCCCAGTTGATTAGCCGCAAAGCCTCTACGGGCAACTTACACCCGCTGAGCCATCTCACCACAGGGCCAACCTTAAGGCAAACCCTGGACAACAGCTTGCGTAATAACCCCAATACGCAATTAGTCTATATCGATCTGGATCACTTTAAGGCTTACAACGATCGCTATGGCTTTATTCGCGGCGATGCCATGATCAGATTATTGTCTGAAATCATCCGTCAGGAGTTTCAAGACAAAGCCGGCGTGATGGTCGGCCATATTGGCGGCGATGATTTTGTACTGATTTACGATCACAATGCCCCAACGCTCACCGATATCCTATTACACATTATTAGCCAGTTCCAGGCGTTAGCAGTTCACTTGTACGACGCGTCTGACCTTGAGCGTGGATTCTTCACGACCGAAGATGGAAAAGATCACCCTGTGGCCAGTGTTTCTATCGCGGTAGTGAATGGTAAACAAGGATTACTGGAAAATAGTGTGGTGGCAGCAGAACGTGCAGCCATGCTTAAAAAGATTGGCAAGGCCAATATCGGCAGTATCGTGGTGGTGGAAGATACTCCGCCACAAACCATCTTACCTAAAAAAGAGTTTTATTCTGATTGGCAACAAAGGGCGTTATCTGCCCTGCAATCGTTATTGAAAATTCAGCGTTCAACGGGCTCGCATGATTTAGATAGCTGCTTTGCCGAGTTTCCCTATTTTGAGGTGATCTTCGAGCTTGAACCCAATGGCGTTCAGCGTTATGCCAACTGGATTAATCCGAACATGTATGGAAAAATCAAGGCAGGTGGTGCTGGCATAGACCGCAGTCAGCAAGCGTACTACCAACGGGTGGCAGAATCGCATGCCCCTTATATTTCTACCATTTACCTCTCAACCGCCACCGAAGATTTCTGCCTCACGGTCTCGTTACCAATTCTCAACCAACAAGGGCATCTGCAAAGTATTCTGGTTGCAGACATTAATATTGCGGCCATGGCCGTACTCAGTAGCACACGCAAGTAATGTGCTATCAGTATTATAAATACGCAAGCAAATCCTGAGGCTGCTCGATGCAGCCATCAGCGCCCCACTCCTGGGGTTTATCCGTGTCGGACACATAGCCAAACAAGGCAGCCAGGGTTTTCATGCCGGCAGCATTGCCCGCTTGTATATCACGCTCAGCATCGCCAATATACAACACGGTTTGCGGGTCTATGCCCATCCGCTCGCAAGCGAGCAGCAAGGTTTGCGGTGACGGCTTGGGCTGTGGCGCATCGTCACCACTGATCACGGCACCGGCTCGCAGATCCAGTCCCATGTGTTCTACCATGGGCAAGGTAAAGCGGCGCGGCTTATTGGTGACAATCCCCCAACGCAAACCGCGTTGCTCAATCGCCTGTAATGTGTCGGCCATGCCGTCAAACAATACTGGCTGTCGCGTCATCACCTGCGTGTATAAGTCCAGATACTCGGTGCGCATGGTTTCAAAACGAGCGTCGGTCGGCAGTAAACCAAAGCCGATCTCGAGCAACCCACGTGAGCCGTGCGAGGCATAAGGACGTATCGTCGCCTCGGGCAAAAAGTCTAAACCATGACGCTCACGCTGCAAATTAAGGGCATAGCCTAAATCCGGTGCAGTATCGACTAAGGTGCCGTCCAAATCAAACAAAACTGCTTGCATTTCACTTCCTGTCAGACTTCTTTGATGGCATGTAGCATGTAATTCACACTGGTGTCAGTCGTCAGCGCATATTGCTTGCTCAATGGATGATAAGTCACGCCGACTTGATGTTGTAACTCAAGCCCTGATTGGCGCATCCATGCTGCCAGCTCCGAAGGCTTGATAAATTTGCTGTAGTCATGCGTGCCCTTAGGGAGCAGGTTAAGTACATATTCTGCCCCAACAACCGCCATCAAATACGCTTTGGCATTACGGTTTAGGGTTGAGAAAAATACATGACCACCAGGCTTGACCAGTGCCGCACAAGCACGCACTACGCTGGCTGGGTCTGGCACATGCTCTAGCATTTCCATACAGGTCACCACATCAAACGCTTGCGGTTTCTCCTGCGCTAATGCTTCCACGGCCACACAACGGTAATCCAGTTGCACATTGGCTTCTAATGCATGCAATTGCGCCACTTGCAAAGATTTTTCTGCCAGGTCTATGCCCATTACTTGCGCACCACGCTGCGCCATAGATTCGCTCAAAATGCCCCCGCCGCAGCCGACATCCAGCACCTTTTTACCTGCAAGCGGCGCGCGACTGTCGATATAATCCAGACGCAAGGGGTTCAATTGATGTAATGGTTTAAACACGCCCTGCGTATCCCACCACTGATGTGCCAACTCGGCAAATTTATTCACTTCTGCGATTTCTACATTCGCCATGATCATTCCTTTTGACTGTGCCGTTTTACTGTATCGGCGCTTGGCTTTTATATTAGCGATTAGCTGATTGCAGTTTGAGTTGCCACTGCAATGCAATAGAGCGTAATTCTTCTATGTCCATGCCAGCAAACGGGCTTTGACCGTCAGCTGCCCGTTGATAGCGTAATTGGCCATCTACCCACGTATGTGTGACCTGCTCACGCCCAGCCACGTAAACCAAATGCGAGATGGGGTCAAAACAAGGCAGGCTATTCAGATCATCCAGTTTTACCGCCACCAAATCCGCTTGTTTGCCAACTTCAATACTACCAATTTTATCTTGCAGGCCTAAGGCACGTGCGCCATGCAGGGTTGCCATTTCTAATGCCTGATAAGCAGGCAATGCTTCGGCATTCTGATCAGCCACTTTGGCTAACAATGCCGCCGTGCGCATCTCTTGCCACAGGTCAAGCCGGTTATTGCTGGCAGCACCATCCGTGCCCAAACCAACATTAATACCTGACCGTAAAGCGGCCGCGACCGGCGCAATACCGCTGGCCAGTTTTAAGTTTGAAGAGGGGCAATGCGCAAGATGCGCGCCCTGGGTTGAGAGCGTCTCCAGCTCCTGTGCTTCGAGATGTACGCCGTGCGCTAACACGGTGCTAGGGCCTATCACGCCTAGTGCCAGCAAGCGCTGTAACGGACGCACGCCGAACTGCTCCAGACTTTGCTGTATCTCGGCCTGCGTTTCATGTAAATGGGTATGAATACCCAGATTTAACTGCTCAGACAGTGTTGAAATTTGCTCAAAGGTATGGTCACTGACGGTATAAGGGGCGTGCGGTGCAAACGAAAAACTAAGATGCGGGTCAGACTTATACTGATCACGTACTTCAGTCCCCAGCCTGATGTAATCATTGGCGGTGGCTGCGTAATTGGTTGGAAACTCCATCACCGTCAGGCCAATATGCGCACGCATCCCCGCACGTTTGACCGCTTCTATCGTCGCCTGCGGAAAAAAATACATATCATTAAAGGTGGTCACACCACCACTCAGCATTTCAGCACAGGCAAGCAAGCTGCCATCATGCACGAACGACTTAGACACCCAGCGCTTTTCTGCAGGCCAGATATGGTCATTGAGCCAAGGCATCAAGGCATAATCATCCGCATAACCTTTGAGCAGGTTCATGCTGCTATGCGCATGCAGATTAATCAGCCCGGGAATCAAAGCATGCTGAGAACAATCCATCACTGGCCAATCTGCTGCCCATGCAGGAATCTCGGCTTTGGGCACAATGGCTTTAATTTTCCCGGCATCGACCAGCACAGCGTGCTGCTCCAGGATTGTATGGTTCGCGTCCATGGCAATGACCCAGCGCGCTTTAATAATGAATTGTGTATCAACCATAGCTGAATTATAACTGAGCCTGCCATGCAAAATGCTGACTCAAAACCACAGGCATAAAAAAAGCCACGCTGACGCGTGGCTTTTTATTCAGATTTAAATCTGATTATTGGCAACCAACTTGTTTAGTACCTTCAGCGCGGATGTCAACGCGGCGGTTAGGCTGCAAGCAAGAAATCAGTTTTTTGCTTACTTTTTTGCCATCGCATTGAACCACTGGCTCAGTTTTACCTTTACCTTCAGAAGTGATGATATTGCTATCAACACCTTGAGCGATCAGGTAATCAGCCACTTGTTTAGCACGACGCTCAGACAACTTTTGGTTGTAAGCATCAGAACCAATGCGGTCTGTGTGACCTGTCACTACAACAGCAGTAATTTCTGGGTTAGATTTGATCTTAGCTGCTGTTTCTTCCAGCACTTTACGACCTTCTTCACGCAGGTTAGCTTTGTCGAAACCAAACAGTTTTTCAGCACTTACTGTCACTGTTTCGTTTTGTGGCTTACATACTGGAGCAGGTGCTGGCGCTGGAGCAGGTGCCGGCGCTGGCTCAGCTGCTGCCAATGGCGCTGGTGTTGGCTCTGGTGTTGCCTCTGCCACAACTGGTGCTGGAGCACCGAAGCGGAAAATACCACCCAAGTTAAACAAAGTATTACCAATTGTTTCTGTATCGCTACCTACGCCAGAAACATCAATTTTTGCGCGGCTCCATTGGTGACGTACATCAGCTTGAATACCAAACTTGTCGCTAAACAAGTATTGAGCACCCAAACCTACGTTGGCCATCCAAGAGTTTTTCTTACCATCAACATCAGCACCAGGTGCAGAGTAATCAATATCATTACGCGCTGCGCCAACACCTGCCAACAGGAATGGGCGGAATTTTTCGCGGCTAAACATATACAATGCATCAAGGCCCAATGCTGTTTGTTTATATTTACCACTCACGCCAGAAAGATCATTATCAGCACGGTTGTAACCCAAACGACCTTGAATGTCCCAGTGCTCGCTCAGCTCTTTACCGATAGACAGAAAACCGCCACGGCCATTGTCAGCTTCGAGGTCATTGTCAGTGTTCATGTAAGTTGCACCTGGAACAACATACCAAGCACCGCGGTACATGTCTTCAGCTTGTGCAACTTGCGATGCAAACACAAATGCAGAAGCAATTGCCAAGCCTAAAAAACCTTTTTTCATTCGTTGACTCCTTCGTTATTGGGCTTTTTTGCCACATCTTTGAAAATACTTACAAATTGAACTATACGCAAAGGTGGCTGCTGACGCAAGCCTAACCGCCATCTGATACGCGTATTTATTAGGGTTGAGACCAATTATTCAACAAATTTCAGACACTCTGGAAACCAGTGTGTGCACCTTACTTGTTAACAATGTTTGCGCGCGCTGACCATCAACGCACAAGCCACTGCGAAATCCCATATAGTCGGCGCCCAACGTCATTAAAGGCTCGACCTGAGCGAGCGTAAGCCCGCCAGCAAGCCCTACAAATAGACGCATCGCTTTTGACAAACGCACAAAATCAATCAGTACCGGCATAGACACGCACGCTAATAGGTCGCTTGATTTATCTGTGGTATCTACCATTGCGCCCCAATAGCCCTGCTGCTGCAATTGTTGTAAGCGGCTTTGCAGCTGTTCAGGCGCAGCAAGCAGACTGGCTGGCGTGAATACGGTAATCAGCCTGACACCCTGTGCAAGGAACATTTGAATCGTCGGCTGGTATGCCGGGTGATCCCAAATGGTTTCGGGGAGTTTAATCACCTCAACCCCGATATTGAGACGGCTTTGCATCAACTGGGTTAACTCGGCCACTGAGGCACAATGGTCACCCACGGTGGCACTGATCACAATCTCGGTGGCTGCTGGCTGCTGGCGATGCGTATGTACCGCATCCACAATCGGCTTAGAAATATCCAGCGCCAATGCCGCCAGCGCGCCATGGCTGGTGTCTTTTAAATCAATTAATGAAACGCCGGCAGACAACACCAATTGTGCTTCTGCCACTGAATTGACACTGACTAATACTTGCATAGGCTGACTCACGCTTGCTGTAGGCCACTTTGCTGCGCCAAGTGATTATTGACGCAATCGACCAGCCATTGCCAGGCCTCTTGCTCGCGCGACCCGGCGGTTTTATCCATGGCTATTTGCAGGTACTGCATTTCCTGGGTGATTTTTTCAACAGGCAACCTATGTAAACGGCTCACCAGCACTGCCAATTCAATCACGGCTGCCTGCGCACGGTTAAACCCCATAAACGGCGCGTGCGAGGCACTTTCGACGACTTGCATCCACAATTTTGGGCGTACATCATCTTCTTCAATCTGCTGCAAGCTTAAAACATGGTGCGCCAAACAATCCTTCAGCCTGACGCCCTGCCCACCGGTCACCGGCTCGGTGGCAAACGCTGTTTTTTTCGCAATCGCAGCAGCGAATACACGCACATCGTCGGTTAAGTTCAATACGGCAAAACCGGTCTGCAAGATATTCTGCAAGGTGGTAGACGGCTTAAACGGCATGATAAGCACCCGGCCCTCATGCCACTGGATGCCGAATGGCGCAACATGCACATCGCCATCAACCGAACAGGTCGTCACTATCGTTTCATAAATCATCAACATTATTCCGTGCCTGATGCGGTGTTATCAGGCGTTGCATTGTCATTAGGTTTGTTACGCGCGTTGTCTAAACGCTCTTGAATAGAGGCTTCGCGATGCGCCACTTTGGCTTTTTTATTTTGCTGCACTGAAGCCACGCCCCACTCCAGCAATTCGTCTTGCACATAGCGTTTTTTTAACTGCCAGGCAATTTGCGCGCGTGCCAGTTCAACCCCCAGATAAAACGCATGCGAGGCATCGTCTTGCACCTTGAGTGTTGGATAAAACCGGTAAGGGTCGGTGTCATGCTGGATGCCATCCCGATTATAAACATGCACGCCCTGCTCGCTCACCATGATTCTAAAACTAGGATCTTTAATCTGGCTTGCCATCGTTGTGATTTCTTCGGCGCTATAAGGAAAAGGCTTGCGGTCATGCAGCCCAAGCAAGCCATTTGAGTAACCGCGCGGTAACCGTTTGTCTTGACTGGCGCGGTACATGACCCGACGCGCAACATCGGCCTCGGCAACGGCTTCGCTGGCATGCGGGCTGACCGAGGTTGCCAGCACGGCATTGATATTCAACTCGCTGATCATGCCAAACAGCAAAGCATTTACGCCGGTCGTGTCTGCATCGGTCAGTTCGGTCAAATTGCCAACCCCCATCATAATGGCAATCTCAGGGTATTTTTTGCGCAACTTGTGATAGCGCACAATCGAGTCGGTTAAACCAAAGTGAATCGGATCTAGAATCGGATCTGCAATAAAACGCCGCCCGCGCTGCAAACAATGCTCAATCGCACGTTGCAAACTGGCAAAACTACCTGGTTTGGCTGGAATCAAAATCGGCGTCGATGCAACTTCATCTGCGATCCACAGATTGTGTTCATGCAGACTGAGCAAGTAGTCTGCGCCGGCCTTGCCTGCTGCCAGCAAGTCGTCATCGCGCATAGAATCAACGCTGACCTGGAAGCCTTGTGCTTTAAGGGCACGCACAGTATCAGTCATGTGCGCAAAGGCCTTACCTGGCAAGCAGCCGAGGTCAATCACATCTGCGCCCTGCTGCCGAAAATGCTCTGCCCTGGCAACAATTTGTGGAATGGTTAGATCAGGTGCATCAACGATTTCAGCAAAAATAGTGACGCTATGCTGCGTCAAGTCTGGCGCTTTGCCTTGCTGTCCAAAATATTGGGGCAAATCTTTTAAGTCTTTTGGTCCACGCTCCACCGGCACTCCCCACTGCGCCTCAAGTGGCGCCAGATCACCCTGGCATAAACCGGGCAAAATTACCTTATCGATATTTTCCACTTTAGCCAGACGTCGCGCAATCAAAGGCGGCGTCATCAAAGCAGCCACAGACACGCCAATTTGTTTCACTTCGTATTCAAAAGGAGACTGTTTACTGTCAGCCTGAATAGACTGCAATATTTGGCGCAGACTGTGTTCTGCCAGTTTTCCGGTGAGAAACAGCAGCCGTGTCATAGATTTACTCGGTTAGCGTATCTAGCACCTGTATGCCATCGTGCAAATGCAGATCATGTAATGTAGCCAGCCGCTGCATGATGACATCTTGCAAAGCGGCCATATCTTCGACCACTGTGGTATCCGCAAACTGCTTTAACTTTGTCACGTTGTCGAGGTCAATCTGGCGTGGAAACACTTTGACCATATTGTCTCTAGGTGCTTCAGACTCTAATTCTGCTGCAGTATCACAGGCAAATAAAATACTGTGCACGCGGGTTTTACCTGCTTGTGCAAACAAATTGGTCACTAGGCTATCAGAAAATCCATAAGCCATTTTGGCAATGGTATTAGAGGTGGCAGGTGAGATCACCAAGCTGTGATACACACCTTCATAAAAACGTTCAACCGGCACACTGCTAGCCGTTTTGTCCTGGTAGACCTTGTGCCCGGTGGCTTCTAATGCAGATTGAAAACCATATTGCTGGATGATTTCAGCCGCAGCGCGACTCAGGTAAATATCGACGTCCTGCAAGGTTTGCAGAATCGCCAATGATTCACGCAAATAGTGCCCGGAACCAGTAATTGCCCAAGCGAGTCGTTGTGTACGCATGTCAAACAGCTCTTAATATCAGGCGAATGGATGTTGCAGCACGATGGTCTCGTCGCGCTCTGGGCCGGTAGACACAATCGCAATGGGCACACCGCACACGGCTTCCAGGCGTTTCAGGTAATGCTGCGCATTTTTTGGCAATGCATCCCAGGTTTTGGCGCCAAACGTCGTTTCAGTCCAGCCTGGCACGGTTTCGTAAATAGGCTCACAGCGGGCGACATCATCCGCACCGACTGGCAGCATATCTACAATCTTGCCATCCAGCTTGTAACCGGTACAAATATCCAGTGACTCAATGCCATCCAGCACATCCAGCTTGGTGATACACAAGCCAGTTAAGCCATTGATACGGGCTGAGCGACGCAGTGCAGCGGCATCAAACCAGCCGCAACGACGTTTACGACGTGTCACCGTGCCGATTTCCTGACCTTTGGTAGACATCTGATAACCAGGTGCACCTTCAGTGTCGATATCGAGCTCACTTGGGAATGGACCGCCACCCACACGTGTGGTGTAGGCTTTGGTAATACCCAATACATAATGCAGCATATTGGCACCAACGCCCGTGCCTGCAGAAGCCTGGCCAGCGATACAGTTGCTGGAGGTGACGTAAGGATATGTGCCATGGTCTACATCGAGCAATGTGCCTTGCGCGCCTTCAAACAACAGGTGTTCGCCACGCGCATTGGCGTCATACAACGCGGCTGAAATATCCGCCACCATCGGCTTCAACGCCACCGCATGCTGCATGCTGGCGTCATATTGCTGCTGAAAATCGACCGCTGCTGCGCCCAGATAGTTGGTTAACACAAAGTTGTGATAGTCCATGACTTCGCGCAATTTTTCGGCAAAGCGTTCTGGGTGAAATAAATCATAAACACGCAATGCACGTCTGGCGACTTTGTCTTCATAGGCTGGGCCAATACCTTTACCGGTGGTGCCGATTTTTTTCTCGGCGCTACGCTTGGCTTCGCGCGCCAAATCCACCGCCACATGATGTGACAAAATCAATGGGCAGCCAGGGCTGACTTTGAGGCGGTTTTTAACATCGAGGCCGCCTTGCTCCAGCGTAGAAATCTCATGCAGCAAATGCGTCGTATCGAGCACCACACCGTTACCGATATAGCAATTGACGCCATCACGCACAATGCCGGAAGGCACCAGGTTGAGCTTATACACTTTTTGTGCCGCGCCCTGACCAACGACTAAGGTATGACCAGCGTTATGGCCGCCTTGAAAGCGCACCACGCCCTGGGCGTGATCCGTCAACCAGTCTACGATTTTACCTTTACCTTCGTCGCCCCATTGGGTGCCAATCACAACGACGTTTTTTGCTTGCTTGGATTGTGTCATGTTCAATTAATATCTTGTAAAAACAAAAAAGGGTGCGCTGCGTTACACAGCCACCACTTGCCAGTGACCATCGACCTTTTGCAAGGTGCGGTCGCAAGCCAATTCAGAATAGTTCACAGGCGTATCGGGCAATACTTCCACCACAATCTGGCCCTGAGAACGCAGGGTATTTATCAGTGATAACAACTCGGCATCTGCAGCCACGGGCGCAAGAATCCCTTTATTCAGTGTTGCCGGGCCCAAGGCTTGCAATGCGCCGCGCAAGTCAAGGCTAAAGCCGGTTGCCGGACGCGCACGGCCAAACGCGGCACCTACTTCGTCATAGCGCCCACCCAGTGCAATCGGGCCAGCATAGCCCTTGGCATAAGCGGCAAACACCATGCCGCTATGATAGTGATACCCACGCAACTCGCTTAAATCTATCGTCACAGTGACATCGTCAGTACTCAGCGTTTTCGCTACCGCCTCTAACTCAGTCAAGGCTTGTTCGGTTTCATCAGAGTCAGGCAGGATATCACGCGCTTGATCCAGCACCTCAATGCCGCCATTTAACTGCGTGAGTGCCACAAACGCCTGGCGAGATTTTTCTGGCAGGTTAGCCACCAACTGCTCTACCAGTGTAATATCTTTAGCCTGCAAAGCCGCTTGCAACGCCTGCTCCTGCTGCACACCCAACTGCGCCATATGCGACAAACTGGCAAAAATGGCCGCATGACTCAGGTCAACAAACAAGGTAGGCATGCCTAATAATTGCAAAGCCTTCACCATCAGGCGCTGCACTTCAATATCGCTTTCTATGCCAGCATGGCCATACAACTCGGCGCCCAATTGCAAGGGCTCACGTGTGCGTGCCAAGCCATCGGGTTTGGTGCGCAAGACAGTGCCGGCATAGCACAGGCGCGAAACACCCTGATGATTTAACATATGCGCATCAATACGCGCCGCCTGCGGCGTCGTATCAGCACGCAGACCCATCAAGCGACCGGTTAACTGGTCGACCACTTTGAATGTAGCAAGATCTAAATCGTGCCCGGTGCCTGTCAGCAAGGACTCGACATATTCCATCATGGGTGGCATGACATATTGATAACCATGGACACGAAACAAGTCCAGCAATTGTCGGCGATAAGACTCAAGACGTGCCGCTTCGGCAGGCAATACATCTTCAATATATTCAGGAAGTAACCAATTATGCATGCCGCCATTATACCTGCAAACCCCTACCTAAAGCACGGCTTTAGCAATCGCGATGGCCGGGGCGTGTTTAAAAAATCCATAAAAAAAGCACGCAATCATGCGTGCTTTTTTAGTTAAACCAGCCTGTTAGCGATTCAGCCAGAGAATAAGCAAGCCGATCGCCATCGAAATAAAGCCAACAAAACGAATCTGACCATCGCGCAATTGCAATAACTTTTCAAAGGTTTGGCGCCATGCTTGAGTAAATAGCAACGGCATCAAGCCTTCAATGAGCAATACGCCGCCAATCAACCACCACCAGTTCATACCCACATCAGCTCACTATGCGTTAAGCAACACATTACTTCTTTCCGCTGCTGCGCATATATTTAAAGAAGTCAGAGCTTTGGTCTATCACCATCACGTCAGACTTGCTTTTAAAACTGTTTTTATAGGCTTCCTGGCTGCGATAAAAAGCATAAAACTCAGGATTTTTACCATAGGCTTGTGCGTAAACTTCCGACGCCTTGGCATCGCCTTCACCTTTTACTTTTTGCGCATCACGATACGCTTCCGCAATAATCACTTCACGCTGCCTGTCTGCATCGGCGCGAATCTTCTCAGCGGCCGCTGAACCTTGTGAACGCAGCTCATTAGCCACCGACTTACGCTCGGCCTCCATACGCAGATAAACAGACTCACTGACTTCTTTGGGTAAATCGACACGACGCAAGCGCACATCCAAAATCTGAATGCCCATCTGACGGCTCTCTTTGTCAGCGCGCTGACGCAAAATTTCCATGATCTCAGAACGCTCACCCGACACAACATCATGAATGGTGCGCTTACCAAACTCGGCACGTAACCCATCGTTTACCATTTGCGACAAACGACGCTCGGCCTGCACTTCGTCACCACGCACCGACACGTAGTATTTTGAAGGGTCGACAATGCGCCATTTCACAAACGAATCCACCAATACGTTTTTCTTCTCGCTAGTGATAAAACGGTCTGGCTCTTCCCAGTTAAGGGTCAAGATACGTTTATCGTAATAGCGGATATTCTCCACCATAGGCATCTTAAAGTAGAGGCCAGGCTCGCTTTTGACTGACACGATTTCACCCAGGCGGAACACCAGTGCATATTCGCGCTGATCAACCGTATAAGCCGACGAGGTAATGATCACGAGTAGAACAAATACCCCGATTAACAAACTTCCAATATTTCTCATATGTAATTTCCTTCAGGGCAATCTAGCGATATTCGCGATCGCGGTTGCGCATCGCATCACGTGATCGATCCGACGTGCTTGAGTCCACTTGCGGCTCTTGCACAGGCTTGTCGGCCGTTGTCGCAGGGGCAGATGCCGCATTACTGCCAGCACCACTCATGGTCATGAGTTTATCCAGCGGCAAATACAGCAGGCTATTACCGCCCTTTTGGTCTACCAGCACCTTGCTGGTGTTAGCTAACACGTGCTCTTGCGCATCAAGATACAAACGCTGACGTGTTACCTCAGGCGCTTTGTTATATTGCGACAGTACCTGATCAAAACGGTCAGCATTACCCTTGGCTTCGTTTTCCACGCGCAATTTGTAACCTGCTGCCTCTTCGGTCAACCGTGAAGCGGTACCGCGTGCTTTTGGAATCACATCGTTAGCGTAAGCCTGGCCTTCGTTTTTCTGACGCTCCAGATCCTGCTTGGCTTTGACTGCATCATCAAATGCCGCTTGCACCTGCTCTGGCGGCTGCGCATTTTGCATGGTCACATTGACAATATTGACCCCTGATTTATATCTGTCCAGCATGTCCTGCATCAGTTTTTTGGCTTTGGCCGCCACATCATCGCGGCCTTCATACAGCACAAAGTCCATTTTACTTTTGCCGACGATTTCACGAATCGCCGTTTCTGCCACACCGCGCACACTTTCCTCAGTTGAACGGTTACTAAACTGGTAGTCTTCAACCGATTTCAGGTTGTATTGCACGGCCACCTGCAAGTCGATAATGTTTTCATCATCTGTCAGCATCAATGACTCTCTGAGTTCTTTGCTGCGGCCAGACTCCCCCTCAAACGAGCGATAGCCCATTTCTATGGTGCGCACCTGCTCCAGGTTAACGTTTTCGATGGTTTCAATCGGAAACGGTAAATGCCAGCGTGGGCCAGGCATGGTCGTTTCGACATGCTGGCCAAAACGCAACACGACGCCACGTGAGCCCTGATCGACAATATAAAAACCAGAACCCAGCCAAATCAGCGCCACCAAGCCTACAATCGGTGCCACTGGCAATGGTTGTGGCGCTGGCGATGTGCCTCTAGAGCCGCCGCCCTGTCCGCCTTTGTTGCCAAACAGACGATTCAGCTTTTGATTCAAATCCTTGAATACCTCATCGAGGTCAGGAGGGCCTTCGTTATTCTTATTCCAAAAGCCGGGGAATTTTCTCATGCTAGTACTCCGTATTTTTTGATTTTTTAAACGTAAGCACGCTCTTCTGTGCTCAGTTTTTTCAAATATTGCTGATGCTCCAACAGTGCCTGGCGCAGATCCTCAATGCCAATATCCTCTTTGGCCGAGACACGAACAGTACGGATGTTACCATACTCGTCACGGTCGATTCCCGGCGCCATACCCATGCGGTCAATCTGATTCAACACCAGCACTTGCGGCACCGACGCGGCGCCAATCTCTTTCAGCACGATATTCACTTGCTCGATTTGAGCATCGCGATTAGGGCTGGCAACATCGACAATATGCAGCAATAAATCAGCCTGAGCCGCTTCTTCCAGCGTCGCACCAAACGCCTCAATCAAGGTGGTGGGCAAGTGTTTAATAAAGCCGACCGTGTCTGACAACACCAGGGGATAACCCTCGGGCAGATGCATTTTTCGCGAGGTGGTGTCCAGCGTGGCAAACAACTGGTCAGCCGCATAGACGCCAGAGCGCGTTAAAAGATTAAACAAGGTCGATTTACCGGCGTTGGTATAACCAACCAGCGACACGGTCATCAGGTTAGAACGCTTGCGCGCACGACGCTGCATGCCACGTTGCTGCTTGAGTTTGGCCAGTTTTTCACGCAGTTGCTTGACGCGTACACGCAGCATGCGCCTATCCAGCTCTAACTGCGTTTCACCCGGGCCGCCACGCACACCAATCCCGCCTTTTTGTCGCTCAAGGTGGGTCCAACCTCGCACTAAGCGGGTAGACAAATGCTCTAATTGCGCCAGCTCAACCTGTAATTTACCTTCATGCGACTGTGCGCGTTGGGCAAAAATGTCCAGAATGAGGCCAGTGCGATCTACCACGCGCGCGTCGAGAAATTTTTCGAGGTTGCGTTGCTGTGAAGGGCTCAAGTCATGGTTAAAAGCCGCCACTTTACTCTCGTGTGCGGCCATTAACGCCTTGAGCTCATCTGCCTTACCAGAGCCGATAAAATGTTTGGGATCAGGCGATTGACGCTTGCCTTCCAGCGTCGCAGAAATATTGAGTCCGGCAGTACCGGCAAGGTGGCGGAGCTCTTGCAAACTTTCTTCGTAGTCAGCATCACCAAAGTCGACACTGACCAGAACGACGGCATCTCCGCCGCTTGGTCTATCAAACATGCATTAAGATTCTTGTGCTGTGTCGTGTGGCGCTAAAGTGACTGGACGCGCTGGCACAATCGTTGAAATAGCGTGTTTGTATACCATCTGCGTCACTGTATTTTTTAACAAAATCACATACTGGTCAAAAGAATCGACCTGACCTTGCAGTTTGATACCATTTACCAGATAAATAGACACTTGCACGTGTTCTTTTCTTAAGGCGTTCAGAAAAGGGTCTTGTAACATTTGGCCTTTATTATTCATAGAATTGCTCCTTGTTTGTTTTAATCGTATTGGAGTTTTTATTATCTTGAACACCAATCCATCATAATGACTATGATTGTACTAATTTGTTCCAATTTCAATCCCCGCACCTTATTTTTTTGGAAATAATGCGCGAATACGCTGCAAACAGGCCTCTTTGCCCAGAATAGACATCACTTGATCAATACTGGGTGACTGTGCGATACCGATTAAAGCGACCCGCAATGGCATCGCCAGTTTGGGGAATTTAATCTGCTGCTCAGCCACGACCTGATTTAGCGCATCGTGTAATTTATCGGCCGCCCAGTCGGAATCTTGAGCCTTCTGTAAGAAACTTTCGATATAAGCCGCCGTTTCTGCCTGAATATGTTTGGTAGCATCGGCTTCATTGATCGCAGGCATCTGATAAAAGAAAGCAATTTCTTTGGCCAGTTGGTTAAGGTTATTGGTACGCTCACGGTATAAATTCAGCACCGCCAGCAAGTCTGGCGATTGGGTGTCACTTACACCTAACGCAGCCAAACGCGGCTTGACTTCGTCAGCAATGCGCTCTAATGGTAGCGTTTTAATATAGTGCGCATTGAGCCAGTTGAGTTTTTCGGTATTAAACTGCGCCGCAGAAGGCGTGATATGGTCGAGGTCAAACCAGGCACAGAATTGCGCCATGCTGAACACTTCATCGTCACCATGTGACCAACCCAAACGGGCTAGGTAATTGAGCACCGCCTCACGTAAATAACCGTCCTCGTGATATTGCATCACACTCACGGCACCATGGCGTTTAGACAGCTTTTGCCCGTCATCGCCCAAAATCATGGACAAATGCGCATATTGCGGCACTTGCGCACCTAAGGCTTGCAGCATATTGATCTGGCGCGGCGTGTTATTCACATGGTCATCGCCACGAATCACCTGCGTCACGCCCATCTCCCAGTCATCAACAACGACGCAGAAGTTATAGGTGGGCGTGCCATCCGCGCGCGCAATAATCAGGTCATCCAGTTCGGCATTGGCGATCTCAATACGGCCTTTAACCATATCATCCCAAGCCACTACGCCGGTGGTCGGGTTTTTAAAGCGCACAACAGGTGGTACGTCTGCAGGCGCCTCAGGCAAAGTTTTGCCTACCTCAGGCCGCCAGCGACCATCATAGCGCGGCTTAACACCCTGCTGCATTTGCGTTTCACGCAAGGCATCCAGTTCTTCTTTGCTGCAATAGCAATAATAAGCATGGCCATCATCCAGCATTTTCTGAATGATTTTTTTGTAAGTATCCATGCGCTGCATCTGGTAAAACGGGCCTTCGTCATGCTCCAACCCTAACCAGCTCATGCCATCCAGAATCGCCTGCACTGCCTCTGGCGTTGAACGCGCGACATCGGTATCTTCAATCCGCAAGATAAATTGACCGCCATGGCGCTGGGCATACGCCCATGAAAACAAGGCAGTGCGTGCGCCGCCAATATGAAGGTAACCGGTAGGGCTAGGTGCAAAACGGGTTTTAACAGGGTGTGACATAATGAATCTCTGAACGCTCAAGCCTGCCATTTTAACATGGCAGCCCTACTCCTGCCTGCATCCACCTTTGCTGCAAAATGGCGGCACCCAGATTGAAGCGCGCGCGCAAACGCGTTATGATGCCGCCATGACGCAACTCATCTCTCCCAGCGGCGATATTCATGTCGGCGAGCTTTATGGCAAACCTGCCGTACCTGGCCAAACCAGTGCGATTTATCACGTGGTTGCCGTGCATAAGCTCGGCATTACCTTGCAAAATATGGATAACCCGCTGAGCCAGTTTGAGACCACTGCCAGCAAATTGCTGCAATCCGGTTATGTGCGCTTAAGCCAAACACCGTATGTCAACCTGCAACAGGCTGGCAAACGCAAATCGGCGCAACAAAAGCTCAAGCGCTGCCCCTTTACGCTAGATGTATTTGCCGAGCGCGCCGATTGCGAGCGCCCGGCAGTGACCGCCTAAGCTAAATAAGCAATAAAAAATGCCGCAATAGCGGCATTTTTTACGTGTTATATATCCAGACAGCTTAAGACTCTGGCGGCGCACCAATCAAATCATGGCCTTGTGAGTCGACGATTTGCACATCGACAAAATCACCAGGACTCAGGCCATCTGCATCTTGCAAGTAAACAATACCGTCAATTTCCGGCGCATCACTTTTCGTCCGCGCGATGGCAATCACATTGCCGTCATCATCTTCGGTCAACTCATCCACCAGTACGGTTTGCAGGCTGCCAATCTTGGCGGCCACTTTAGCGGCACTGATGCGTTCTTGCACCTCCATAAAGCGGCTTAAACGCTCTTGCTTGATCTCTTCTGCCACTGGGTCAGGCAAGGCATTTGCCGCTGCACCATCGACTGCTGAATAAGCAAAACAGCCAACGCGGTCCAACTGAGCTTCTTCCATAAAGTCGAGCAGCATTTTAAAGTCATCTTCGGTTTCACCCGGGAAGCCGACAATAAAAGTGCTGCGGATGGCGATTTCAGGACAGATATCGCGCCAAGCTTTAATACGTGCCAGATTGTTTTCACTGCTGGCCGGGCGTTTCATAGACTTAAGAATACGTGGGCTGGCGTGCTGCAATGGCACATCGAGATACGGCAAAATCGCGCCTTCTGCCATCAGTGGAATCACATCATCCACATGCGGATACGGATACACATAATGCAAACGCACCCACACCCCTAACTCACCCAGTGATTTACTGAGCTCCGTCATATGGGTTCTCACCGGGCGACCATTCCAGAAACCTTTGCGGAACTTCATGTCCACGCCATAAGCCGAGGTATCTTGTGAAATCACCAGGATTTCTGAAACCCCGGCATTGACCAGGCTTTCAGCCTCATTGAGCACATCACCAATCGGGCGGCTGACCAGGTCACCGCGCATGCTGGGGATAATGCAGAAACTACAACGGTGGTTACAGCCCTCTGAAATCTTAAGGTAAGCGTAATGCTTGGGCGTCAGGCGGATGCCTTGTGGCGGCACCAGGTCGGTATACGGGTCATGCGGCTTAGGCAAATGCGTATGCACATGGCCCATCACTTCTTCCAGCGCATGCGGGCCAGTCACGGCCAATACACTGGGGTGCGCGCCAGTCACTACATCTTTTTTGGCGCCCAGGCAGCCGGTGACAATCACCTTGCCGTTTTTATTAAGGGCTTCACCAATCGCATCCAGTGACTCCTGCACCGCTGAATCAATAAAACCGCAGGTATTCACCACCACCAGGTCAGATTGCTCGTAGCTATTACTGATTTCATACCCCTCAGCACGCAGCTGGGTCAAAATACGCTCGGAATCAGACCCGGCTTTTGGGCAACCTAAGGAAACAAACCCGACTTTAGGCGAACTTTGCATAGTGACTCTCTCTTAACCTTCTACCAACCATTTGGTCAGGGCGACCGATGCCACGCCCAACACAATTAACAATATCTGACTCAGGGTATCGCGCAATGCCGTGCGTTTATGCAGGCCAGGGATCAAGTCTGCCACTGCCACATACAGCATACTGGCCGCGGCCAGACTGAGAATATACGGCACCCACTGCTCGACCAGATTCAAAGCAAGATAGGCCAACAGCCCCCCTGCCAATGTCGCCAGGCTGGAGCCAATATTAAACAGGAACGCTTTTTTCTTGCTATAGCCTGAGTGCAGCAAAATCAGAAAATCACCGACCTCTTGTGGAATTTCATGCGCAATAATCGCCAATGCCGTGACCAAGCCCACTTGCATATCGACCATAAACGCTGCACAAATCAGGATACCGTCGACAAAATTGTGAAAGGTATCGCCGACCATAATCATCAGGCCACTGCGACCACCATCATGCGCATGGCTATGATGATGCCCAACGACCTGCGCTGGGGCCGCCTGCGGCAGCTTGAACTTAATCACCCCTTGTGGCTTTTTAGCGACTGGCTGTTCAGGGTGCAGTTCCGGGCAATGCGCTTCATCATGCATGGCATGCATTTCACAATGCTCACCGTGGCAATGCCGCCACAACACCAGTTTTTCCAGGGTAAAAAACAGCAACACGCCGAACAGCATGGTGGCGGTCATGGCTTCTATATTGGGGCTGGTTTCAATCGCATGCGGCAGGATTTCGAGAAACACCGCAGCCAGCAAGGCACCAATCGCATAACTGACCAGCAAAGGCACCCAATGTTTTTTGGCATTGAGCGCGAACACGGCCGCCACACATACGCTCAACACACCGCCCAGCAAGCAGGCCAGCACCATGCCGGTGAACGGTGAAATATTAGAAAGCAATGTGGACAAATGAGGCATGCCGAGTTTATGAGAGAAAGGCGCGCATTATACGTGAGTTATCAAAAAAACAAAGCATAAACAAACAGTTATCTTTTAACGCCATGTGTTTAAAACATGTGTTTAAAAAGCCCCAAGCGCACTAAATAAACTGCGCCACAATATAGCCGATCACGATGCCGACCAGTAAGGCCATGGTCAAGCCGCGATAGGTCAGCACATCGCGTGAATACCCACGGCGGATGGCGACATAAGACACCAGATAGCCCATGGCATTGAGCAACCAGATAAAGCCAAAACTCAATATTTTGACAATAATCGGGCCAATCAACGGCACCAGGCCAATCAAGCCGACCAGCCAGACGAACAACCCAGAGACCAAGCCAACCAGCACGGCCACACCTGCCAGTACACGTGCGTCCCAATCCATGTAAATACCGGCAACGATTAATGCCACCAGGCCGACCACCAGCAATACATTCGGCCAGATACGTTGACCGCTCACCAGTGGGTCGACACCGGTACTAAAGTTGGCCGGATGGCGCCTGACACGTAATCGTTTGAGCATAATAAAAAATCTATAATCCTGAAATTAAAGCTGCGAGATCCTGCACCTTGGCGCAGCTTTGCCAATGCGGTTTGCGCATGGCAACATCACCTGCATAACCCCAGCTGACCAGAGCAAAATCCATCTGATTGGCATCAGCCGAGACGCCGTCTTCCAGGCGGTCACCAATATACAAACACTCAGCTAACGCCAGGCCATTGTCAGCCACTACCCGCCCTATCATCTCGGCTTTGGATTTGAGTGGCGGGTTAAAGTAATCCAGTGCGTATACACCCGTAAAAAAAGCCTGCCAACCCAGATGCGCCATGATTCTTTCAGTCGGGTAAAAACGCTTGTTGGTCGCAATATACAACTGGTAGCCTTGTGCTTGAAGTTGCTGCAACATGGCTGGCACACCATCAAACACCACCGACTCCAGGCAACCCGTCGTGTCGTAATGCTGCTTGAACGCGGCAGCCAATGTGTTCAATAACGCAGCATCCTCACTCCCGGAAAGCCGTTTTAACGTCTCCATTAAAGGTGGGCCAATCACATCATGCGTCAGCGGTACCACCAGCGGCGTATTGGTGGTGCTGAACGCCAGGCCAAAACAATGCAAAACACTGGGCGCTGAATCGATTAATGTGCCATCTAAATCAAAAATTAAATGCTGTTTCATAAGGATGTTTAGGTGTGTTTTTATTTAACCGCCGATACACGCAGATGCACGCCGATAAAAAATCTGTTCGCAGTATCGGCGTGCATCTGCGTTTATCGGCGGTCAATGAGAGTTTATTTATTCCAGCCAGATAAAACTACCCATGCGGCCCGTATCACCATCGCGCCGGTAGCTGAAAAAGGTCTCTGGTTCGCTAAATGTGCAGCGTCCACCGCCATACACCTGTGTGATGCCGAGTGATTGCAACCGTTGCCTGGCAATCGCATATAAATCACCTAGCCATTTATCACCCCTGGCTATAAACGCAGATTCGGCCTGCGTATCCTGCGCCATAAACTGCGCACGCACCTCAGCCCCTACTTCGAATGCCTCTGGACCAATCGCGGGCCCCAACCAGGCCATCAGTTGACTGGCAGGCACTGGCATGGCAGCGACCGTTGCTTCAATCACGCCGTCGCACAAACTGCGCCAGCCGGCATGAATCGCCGCCACAGCTGTGCCCGCCTGATCACATAACAAGACTGGCAAACAATCTGCGGTCATGGTCACACACACCACCTGCTTGCGTGTAGCAAAACTGGCATCGGCACTTTCCAGGCAAGATGACAAAGCGGCATCGATCACGCGCACGCCATGCACCTGATTGAGCCACACGGGTTCACTGGGCATGTAGCCACTCAGCAATTGCCGATTGGCTGCAACATGCTGAGGATGGTCTTTGACATGATCGCCCAAGTTCAGGCTGGCATACACGCCTGTGCTCACGCCACCATGACGCGTGGTCTGCAAGGTTTTAACATTGGCAGGCGCAGGCCAGTCAGGCGCAATAAATGGCAAGCCAGCCATGGTTAGTCCTCACCGTCCCAGTCTTCGTCTTCGATATCGGCGTCATCATCAAGGTCGTCATCACCCCAATCATCGTCATCATCGCCTATAAACAAGCCGTTTTCACCCAGATTAAAGTCTGGCGGCGGCAACTCTTCAACCGGCTTGACGATGCGCATGGCTTCCAGCAGCTCACGCATATCGTCGGCTAATTCAACCTGCCACTCCATCGGCTGTTGCGTGACAGGATGAATCAGCCCCAGCTTGACTGCATGCAGCGCCTGACGTTTAAAGCTACCAATCACCTCACGCAACTCTGACGACATCATTTTGTGTGGAATAATATTGCCGATGCCATACACCGGGTCACCCACCATGGGCGCTTTTAAATGCTGTAAATGCACGCGAATTTGGTGCGTGCGGCCGGTTTCGAGATTACAGCGTAAATATGTATTGGTGCCAAAACGCTCCAAAATTTCATAATGCGTAATGGCTTGACGGCCACGTCGAATCACGGCCATTTTGGTTCGGTTATGCGGATGCCTGCCAACCGGTTGATCAACCTTGCCATTACGCCATAACTGCCCCCACACAATCGCGCGGTACTCGCGCTTGACCGTGCGTGCCTGTAGCTGACGCACCAGGCTGGTTTGCGCCTCCAGTGTTTTGGCTACCACCAGCAAACCGCTGGTGTCTTTATCCAGCCGATGCACAATACCGGCACGTGGCACCTCTTTGAGTGACGGCCACTGAAACAGCAAGGCATTAAGCAAGGTGCCACTCCAGTTACCGGCGGCCGGATGCACCACCAGCCCGGCGGGCTTATTGATAATGATCAGCGCATCATCTTCGTAAACGACATCCAGCGGAATGTCTTCAGGTTCAAATGCGTTTTCCTGTGCATTTTTAGGCGGCGTAATCACCAGTTGTTCACCGCCCCAGACTTTGGTTTTAGCGGTTGGCGCTTTGCCATCCAGCAATACCAAGCCTTCTTTGATCCATGCCTGTAAGCGACTGCGAGAATGATCCGGTAGCATTTGCTGCAAAGCCAGATCGAGACGCTGCCCGCCAACGTTGCCAGGAACGACCAGATGTAAGGAGGCGCTTTCTTTCATATTTTCAAACAGCATCAGTTATAATGCCCTGAGTTTCCTTTGATAAAACAACATTAAACAACATGCTTCGCATTTTACCGCTTAACACCCTGTTCACGCGTGCTTTTATTTTGATCACGGCACTCACCTTGAGCGCTTGTGCCATTTTTGGCAACCCGAATCCACCGGATGAGACCAAAGGCTGGGCAGAACAACGCCTCTACGCTGCGGGCCAGGAGAAAATGGTCGACAAAAATTATGACAAGGCGATTGAGTATTTCCAGAAGCTGGAAGCGCGCTATCCGCATGGCGCCTATGCCACACAAGCCCAGCTGGAGGTAGCGTATGCCTATTATAAAAAATCTGAACCAGTGTTGTGCTTATCTGCCGTTGACCGCTTTATCAAATTGCACCCTAACCACCCTAACCTTGATTACGCCTACTACCTGAAGGGTCTGGCCACGTTTAACGAGCGCGGCATCATGGAAAAATACACCAAACAGGAAATCAATGACCGCGACCCAAAAACCTTACGCGTGTCATTTAATGCCTTTAAAGAACTGGTTGAGCGTTTTCCTACCAGCCGTTATAAAAAAGACGCTACCCAACGCATGATTTACCTGGTGAATACACTGGCCATGCACGAGATGCACGTTTCGCGTTATTACATGCAACGCAAAGCCTATGTGGCTGCGCTTAACCGCTCTAGATATGTACTGGAAACCTACCCCAACTCTGTCGCGGTTGAAGACGCTCTGGTGACCATGATTAGCGCTTACGACGCCATGGATATGGCTGACCTCAAAGGTGATACGCTGCGTATTCTAAAAACCAATTACCCTGAAAACCCGATGATTACCGGAAAAATTAATGAAGACGAAAAAGTCTGGTGGAAGTTTTGGGAAAGCCTGTATTAACACGATGATTTAAAAGAATGATTTAACACATAAAAAACGCCAGTCAATCTGGCGTTTTTTGTTTTATGCTCACGCGTCGTCGGCAGTACATTGATCAGCCTCTGCCGCAAAGGCCTCTAGCTCGAATGGATTGTCATAATACACATGCCGTCCACGCACCCATTGCCACAAGCCTGCTACCAGATAAGCCGGCGCAAATAATATCCCCCAACGTTCGGCCTGACGGACATGCACATGTTCATGAACGCGCAAACGTTGCAGGCAATCTGCAGAATGTCCGAGCACCACATGCCCCAAGGTCAATGCAGCAAAACCACTGATGCGCGTCAGTTTATTGGCCAGCCAACCGCCCGAGACTTCTAACACGCCATCCACGCTTCGCGCGCAAGCACCGGTGACCAATAACACGCTAGCGAATAGCAGCCCCAGCACGCTGGTGGGTGATGCCCAGGCATAACGCATCCAACGCTTTAGCATGCTATGGCCTGGCCCGGCACTCAATCGGCAGCATGCGGCCAATTTCTACCGTCAAGGCATCGCCTTTGCCGCGGATGGTATTCGGCCCATTGCTGTAGATGAATCCTGAGCCGCTGGGCTGTTGTGGCAGGCTGATTTCACTTTGCGCGCGCATGAGCACGGCGCTGGCAGGTTCAGCCACAAAGCGTACGCGCATCACTTCACCGTTGTGACAATCAAACACGATGGCTTCAGGTGCTGGCAGTGCTGGCTTTGCCACGCAGCCTGCAAGCATTAAAGCTAAACATACACTGATATGAACAGTCATCGCCCTATTCATGCAGGCCTCGGTGCAAACATAATAATCGCCATACCCAGCATCGCGACAGTCGCGCCTAACAAATCCCAGCCTGAAGGCTTGATCCCTTCAACCAGCCATAACCACAGAATCGCAACGCCGATATAGACGCCCCCATAGGCGGCATAAATGCGGCCAGCCGCTGCTGGATGCAAGGTCAGCAACCAGGCGAACAGCGCCAGGCTGGCCGCGGCAGGCAACAACAACCATGCACTCTTGCCCGCTTTTAACCATAAATAAGGCAGATAGCAGCCGACGATTTCGGCCACCGCGGTCAACGCAAATAAAAATAATGTTTTAAGCAAAAAACGCCTCTAGAGGATTATTCAACACCATGGGTAAAAGCCGCATGATAAACACATCATGCCTTAAAAGTTCGCCACTCCCCCTTTTTGCTTTAATCGACATTGCAACCAGTAAAATATCACCCCAACCATCAGGTTGAGGCTGGCCTGCAATAATGGCAAAAACAAAAAAATCAAACTGTCCTGCGCGTCCGGGTACATCACCAGCGTTTGCCAGTAGATCCAGGCAACCAGCAATACTTCAAAAATACTAAAATGCAGCCATCGTTTCTGGATGTCGTGACGATCAAAAAAATAGCGCCCTGCAAATAAAACGACATAGGGCATCAGCGTCCACGCGGTCATTAACAGGCCAGCGCGATCACTGAAAAACTGCAAGCCACTGGCGGCATATCCCTCAAAGCAAAGCGCAATCAACGCGCCCACTAGGGCGGTCAACGCAATGGCCGGGTTAATGCGCATAAAGCCCTAAGAAAGTTGCACCCAACGGTAGTTTTTTATTTTGCCGGGCGGCAAATCAAACGAGCGCGCGCCAGACAAGGTAAAAGACGCCCCGGTAGCCACCGAGGTTGGCGCATCAATGACGGCGGTCGGTTTGGATTGATCCACCACAATCACATCCACCATGGCAGGGTCAGACTGATTACCAGCATCATCTTCGACAATCAGCTGAAAACGGTGCCTGCCAGGTGGCAGCGGGTTCGTCGCATCAATACTGACTTCAACGCTGGACGTATTGGTTCTGACTTCTTGCCCGGTCGTAAACTTTGCCATATCACTACTCCTTCGATTCAGAAAGACGTATGAAGCTACCTGAGTCACAATGTATGCCAGATTACATGCGTGGGCAAGTAACGCCCGTAAAACGGGCTGATACAGACTTATTCCTGCTCTGAAATCAGCAGCTGGTTATGGTCGGTTTTCAGGTAAAAAGTACCATTCTGGTCAATCTGGATCGCGCGTATACGGTAACCACTCAGCACTGGCTCGGCATACACCAGCGTAGTGCCCTCCTTACGCACGCGGTAAAGCGTGGTGTTACCCATGCCGGCAACAAACAAGTCGTTATCCCAAAAATCATTGCGGCCGGTAGAAGGATATTTCACCAGCGGGCCGATGCCGATTGAAGGCACAAACGTCATCGCCGGTTTTTCGTAGCCTTCGTGGCTATTAAATTTGTTGCCGTAGTAGCCGCTCATGCCATCGCGCTCGTAGATGGTGCCATAGCTGACGATCGGCCAGCCGTAGTTTTTGCCGCGTTTGATCAGATTAATTTCGTCGCCGCCGCGCGGGCCATGGTCGGTGAGCCACAACTCATTGCTTTCACGGTCAAAATACAGGCCGCCAGAAGGCGAGCGAAACCCCGAGGCATATACTTCGGCATTCAGGCGTTGCAAATCAATGCGCACCACCTTGCCTAATGAGGTTGTTTTGTCTTGCACGCGGTCAGGTTTGGAAAAATCTCCCAGGCTCAGGTACAAGATGCGCTCGTTCTCACCCAGCGCTAACTTACCACCTACCTGATGGCCCAAAATCGGCTCTTTAATCGCCGGGCGGCTGATATAAATCTCGCGGTCAAAGCTGACTTCGCTGTTTTCCACATCGACCTCAAACTCACTCACCGCAAGCCGTACACCATTGCTCGCCTCATCCCACGCGGTATAAGCCACATACAGGGTTTTGCCAATCAGCAAAGAGTCTTTCACGCCCGACAATTCACGGCAATAGACCAATTGCTTGCTGCTGCTTTCATCGGCCGAGGTTTCGCCACCAGGGATAAACTTAGCCAAGGGTTTGCCAGGCTTGACCAGCTCCATGCTGTCGTTCTGGCGCACAAAAAATACCTCGCCACACTTGCTGATAAACAAAAACAGTTTTTTATCCAGCCGCTCAAACGGGCCGGATGGATACTGGTCTTCAAAGGGTAATTTGTATTCTTTGAGCGTTTGCGTACCAAACACAGAAGTGATTCTGGGTGGCTCCGGCGCTTTATTGGCTTCTTTATCGGCATCCGCTGCCTCACTGCCAGACAGCAGCAATCTAGGCACGACATCGTCAGCCGCCAATGCGGTAACGGTCACGAAAGCACTTAAACACAAGGCAACAACAATATGAAACGCCCTCAGGGCAGCGGCTGCGATTGAACATCGCTGATTCAAATAAGGCAAAACATCATTCTCCGTTAGCTAGCTTGTTTCGAGTCCCCCAACCCAAAAAAGTTTATTCCAGCCATTTTAAAATAAAATAATATTTATAATAATCAATATTTTATTTAATATAATTAATGTATTTTGTGATTATTAACTTTAATAGTAATGCTGAAATCATGACGCACCAGGCGGCCAATGTCAGCTTAATAAATGCCGCAAATGCATCTTGCTGACAGACCGCTTGCAACAAAGAAAATGTGCCATCACAACCAAATGCAACCACGGCAAATGCAAAACCAGGCCCCAAGTGCAAAATACTTAATCCATAAATCAAACCACGTAACAACACAGACTCCAACACAAAAAAGTTAAAACAACCACAAGGCCATATCAGGCATGGCATGACTCAAGCCACTATTGCATGCCTTTGAATATCTGGTAAGTGCCGCCGGTATAATTGCCTTGAAATGAGCTGGCCCGCACGCCGGCAGCCACTTCCATCTCAACAGGCACGCGCTCATAAGCATAAAAATAACGCCCTTTTTGCACGCAACGGTCACACGGGCTGTTGTCATAACTATACACGTCAACCTGCGTATCACCGACGCCTTGAATGCGCTGTTGATGATAGCCCGCCAGAATCACTTTCTCGATCACCACCCCGGGCGCAGTTTTAATCTCCCAGATAACAGCCTCATAAGACATCAGGCCTAAAATAATCGGCGTTGACTCATCACTCACGTTCACCCTAATGGTGCGCTGATCGCGGCCAGCGTTAAAAAACGACTGGCATGCCTGCGGAGTCATCGGCTCACCCTTGCCGGCTGCCTCTTGCGCGGCCTGGCACTGTGCCCACCATGGCCGTTTATCCGTATTTTCAGGGAGTTGCCCCTGATAAACGCCAATCACGTGCAGGGCAGCTTGCGAGGCCGATTTAGGCTTAATGACAGGCCCCTGGGTGATGGTGCTAGGCACACTGCCGCAACAACTCGCCAGCAATAGCGGCAAACACGCAGCCAGCAGCCTTCGTTTAAATCGATGCTGAGTCGTCCTCTTTTTTATTTCTACGCTGTGCAAACCGATTGCTCACTTTCGTCATCAAGCTGATAAGTATCATCAAAAAAGGCCCCGATGGGGCCTGATGGTTTGAAAAAGCCAATCCTGTTTATAAATGAATCTGGCCGCTTTGCAATAGCCAGTTTGAGCTATGCCAATGCCACGCGGCTAGCGCTTGATCGCGAATAGCAAGACACCGCTCGCGACCATGACTAGCCCCAGCCATTCACGTGCGTTTAAGCGTTCGCCTAAAAACAGGCAGGCAAACACGGCCACCAGCACCAGGCTGAGCTTATCGACCGGCGCTACTTTAGAAGCATCGCCCAACTGCAGCGCCCGAAAATAGCAAATCCACGAGCCACCGGTGGCCAGCGCAGACAAGCCCAGAAAAACCAGCGAGCGCGTAGGCAGCGTAAAAGGATTGCTCCACTTGCCAGCCAACCAGACAAAAGGCGCCAGCACCAGCGTAATCAGCACGGTACGGATCAAGGTGGCAAAGTCAGAGTCGATGCCTTGAATGCCTATTTTGGCAAAAATCGCTGTTAATGCAGCAAAGCAGGCAGACAGCAGCGCCCAGAACAACCATTGACTCTCCATAGTTTCGCCCCCAAGACGATTGAATAGGAAGATTGAATTCATCCCCCAGTATAACAAGTGACGCTGCAACGTTTAACGTTGCATTACTCAATAAGCAACTGCACGGGTTTTCAAAAGCAAAAAGACTGGCCGCAGCCAGTCTTTATTGTTTAATGCCTGATGCCTTGCGTTGTAGCAATTAAGCCTTGTCGCTACCGATAAAACGGTAAATCACCGCACCTAATACCGCACCGATAATGGGCGCCAGCCAGAATAACCACAGCTGTGAAATCGCCCAGCCATCGACAAACACGGCGACACCGGTGCTGCGTGCCGGGTTTACCGACGTATTCGTCACTGGGACAGAAATCAAGTGTATCAAGGTGAGGCACAAGCCAATGGCGATCGGCGCAAAGCCTTGCGGGGCACGCTGGTCAGTCGCGCCCATAATCACCACCAGAAACATCATGGTCATCACCACCTCACTCACAAACGCCGCCAGCAAACTGTAGCCCCCGGGTGAATGTGCATCATAACCATTAGAGGCAAAGCCTGCGGTGACATCAAACCCCGCTTTACCACTGGCAATAATATACAACACGCCTCCAGCGACAATGGCGCCCAATACTTGCGACACAATATACGGCAGCAGCTCTTTGGCCTGAAACCGGCCGCCTGCCCATAGGCCGATAGACACCGCCGGGTTGAGATGGCAACCAGAAATATGGCCAATGGCAAAGGCCATGGTCAGCACGGTCAGGCCAAATGCCAACGAGACGCCCAGCAAGCCGATGCCCACCTCAGGAAAAGCCGCCGCCAGTACCGCGCTACCACAGCCCCCAATCACTAACCAAAACGTCCCAAAAAACTCTGCGACATATTTTTTCATTGCGCCCTCTCCTTTTTTAAATAGCCTGTTGTGAGTATCAAGCTGCGCGGTGGGCTAGTTCTAAAGCGGCCCTACCCAAGCAGCTTGAGCGCCCAATATAGCAAACTATGGCCGCTTAAACATCCACCTGTTAAAAAATATTAATGGCGCTAATGCCCGATGCTTGTCATGCCCAATAAAAAAGGCCGGCAACTGCCGACCTTACACCCTACGCCAAGCGATTAATCTACATTTTGGCCGATACGCCACAACACGCCAGACGGGTCAGCGATACAAAAATCACGCATGCCCCAGCTTTGCAGCTGAATTGGCCATACTTTGACGCCATAGGTCGGAATAATGCCGCTTTCCTGGACTTTCTCCCACCAGGCATCCACATCCTGCACCAGCAGATGCATCATAAAATTCTCAGCCAGGTTCTCAGCACAAAAATCCTGCAACAAAAAACTCACGTGCGCGTAATGAAAATAAGCCACGCCGCCACCTTCTGACGCCATGGTAAAGCCCATGTCTTTATAAAACTGTTTAGAGAGCTCAAAGTTTTTTGAAGGCACAAAAGCCTTGATTTCGGTGACCGCAAGATTAGACATGGTTTGAAACTCCTTTTATTAAGCGGTGACTAGCGCAACAACAAATAAACACAAACCAGCGCCGTTGTAATCGACAAGCCGAGCGAAACAAACAGCATCGTTTTGTAAGCAGCCACCTGCTTTTTTGCCGCCTGCCCAGCCTCGTCCAATGCCTGAATCGCCAGTTGCATTTTTTCTGCCAGCAAGTGGATAGACTCGGCATTTTGTATTGTCGCCGCCTGCAACTCCTCAATCTGCCGCGTTAATAAAGGGTCAACCTTTGCAGCCTCAGGCTTGGCAGTAAATGCCGGGATAGCCGCAGTGGCCACCTGCGCGATATAAGGCGCCACCGCCTTAAGAATCGGTAAAAACTGAATAGCCACGCAACACCTCGCTCATTTGACACAAATGCAATAGCCATCAATAGTAAAGGCTATGCTTTCAGGCGTCCACCCTGGTGTATACGACAATAGTGGCGATTCACAGCCAAGACACACCATTAAACACTCATCGTTATCTGCTATATCGCCGTTGAAAAATTGCCAGTCACCACAACGTGGGTGGAATGCTCGCAATATAGGCTGACTACTTTTCCATAGCCGTGTGGTTGTGAAGCCAGCACAGTTCTGAGCGCTCTCAAAAGGCCAGGTTTCCGGCAAAAATAAATGATGTGGGCTGTAACGCTGCTCATTATTGCCTAACGTTTGAGATAAGAGGCGCGTTGGCAAGTCTCGCTGATGGATGGGTTAGGACAACAATAACCACGAAGTAAAAACACAGCAATCCCTAAAAATGTTCTTATAAAACAACGTTAAGTTACCTAAAAAATAACTTAAAACCACCAAAATCACAAACTGCAGAAACCTACAAACTGGGCAAATAACTATAGTTGATTCTCTTGCTCATATTTTCGGGTTCCTTTGCAGCGAGGGTACTTACTGCATCCCCAGAATTGTCCTCCAGCATTTCCCCTCGCGTGGCCGTTCTTAGTGCCATCTTCGACCTGCACCTTGGGCACTGGATGTATGTGCGGGTTCGCCTACGCGTCCTAGTGCTTTCCGTTGCCGAATTTTCTGTCGATGTGGCGCGAAAATGTCCAAGACTATTAGAAGGTCCTTGAGCCTCTATCCGATCCGGGCTCCCGGGCTTCTCGTTTCTATTTGCCAAGTGCTCGTGGAACCTTAACGCTACAAAGGCGCTGAATATAAACGCAATGATGCCTGGCCAATGTCTCACTCCCCCATGCCCTGAGCAGGCGCCACGGCGGCCAATCGAGCTCGAGCCCCACCCGTCAGAGCATACAGCGCTGCCAATAGCCAGCATACAGATGATTAGAACCACTACGAATGCGATGACAGCGGGAAGTACGCTTTGCTCTTTGCTCTTCATAACAGGGAAATCACGGGGTTGAAAACCTTAACGTCTGAATTAAGGGGTGCCGCGCTTGCGTGGCGTCCCGCTTGAACGACGGGTTAGACTGCTTGATGATTCAACAAGACGCCCAGCCACAAATTTATGAAGTACGCTGGCAATTAGTGTCTGATAAGGCATGCCTTCTTCAAGTGCACGCGCTTGAATATCCATCAAATCGGGGGAAGACAGTCGAATGTTGATACGTTTTTCCTTGAGAAAGGTGGCTGTAGCCGCCGCCTTGAATTTTGCCAAATTTGTTTTTGATGGAGAGGACGATTTAAGCTCGCCCTTTTCATAGGCAGCCAAAATATCCTTTTCAAACTGATCAGGTTTTTTCATCTGGATTACTCCTTAATAGATAGTTGCGGGTTGCATTCCTGCTTGGAATGACCGTTTTAAGAAAATAATAGTCTGGTTCCTCGACATAGGGAACCAGATAAACATAACCATTAAATGCTACGACGATAACTGACTGGTTTGGATATTTATCCATGTTGGGGTGTTCTAGTACATCCAGCAAGCCATCGGCTTCAATTGCAAGTACGATTATCTCAAATGAAATGTCACGCTCGATTTTCAGCGCCTCGTTTTTCTCATGGTTCCAGCGGAATGGTTTCATAACAGAAACTTTACATCAACGTGTGCCTATTGTCACCTTTTGATGCTTTTGGTTCTAACGTTTGAATTAAGGGGCGCCGTTAGGCGTCCCGCTTGAATGATGGGTTAGACATTGCTTCTTTCTTTTATTCTTTGCTTTGCTAAAGCAGAAAATTCAATAGGAGCGCCTACGCTAGGCCAGATTAAAGTTTCAAATTCCTGCAAAATAAAAATGCCTGGCACTTCATCCGCGTTTAAATATGACTCATATCCCATAGTTAGCAACTCTCTTAGAATTAGCATCGTATCTTTATCCTTCACTCTTGCTTTTACCAAGTCAAAATTGGCTATTAACTCTTCAAAAGCTTTTTCAAGAGTCATTTGCTCATGGGCTTGTAAAAAATCCTCCTCTGGAAAGTTGCTTGGTGCTGAGAGAATGACATATGCTAAAAAGTTATGATATTCGGTGAGTGCGCGACTCATTTAAATGCCTAACGTTGGAGATAAGGGGCCGGCTGGAGGCGGCACGCCGGAAGACGGTCCCGCTTGAATGATGGGTTATGCGTTGTCATTTTTAATAAGAGCAACTGAGTAACCATTAAATCTTTTTCTAAGTATTTTCTTAAAAACCCATATCGAAACAGGAATTGTACTCAACTGTGCGATTATTACTCCATATTTACGCCCAACTTCAGGCATCCCCAATGAGAAAAATATAACAGCCCCAACAATCGCTAATATAGAAACTAGAAGCAGACTGAATACTAATACTCTCCAAAAATAACTCCACCAAATACGAAGTGCTTTATCCCAAGTAACTTCAACTAGCTCCATTTAACACTCCTTGAATTTTTTACGCATAACGTTAAAGTGTGGGGCGCTGCGATTTTGCGGCGACCCTCTCGACTGAGAGGTTAGAGCGATGAATAAACCAACAACACACCGCTGCAGAAAGAGCGCCATTAGCGCCACAAACCCAGAAATAATTAGGGAAGTCAGGGCCGAGGAATATGGGCACGTTGAAATAAATAGCGACAAATATTCCGACCGTAGCACCAAGAACAATAGCGATCCAAGACCTAAACCAGGGAGTTTTCCGCAAGAGAAGGAACAGAGGATAGCCGACTGCCAAGAAAATTATAAAAATGAAAACACCATAAATAATAACGAAACCTACTTGATAAAGGAACTGGTCAAAGACTCTCTCGGATAACGAGTGATTGGCTAGATAAAACTCGGCAACTTTGGTGTGCATTTCATAAAAGGAAATGCCAAAGAAAACGTGAAACAATGCTGCGAACATCGAGCCGACGAATGAACTCTTGAGATAGTGCGATGATTGTGGAATAACTTGCAACATAGCTCTAACGTTTGACATAAGGGGCGTGCTTTAGCACGTCCCGCTTGATGGATGGGTTGGGCATTAGTCACCACCTACGAAATAGACCATGCGCCAGCCTTCGGTTGTTTGCTTGAAGCCAGCACGAAAACCAACACCTGTATTACTTGGGCACTCAATGTATTGTTTTGGTTTTAAAGCACACTTTTGACTAGTAGCACGTTGAAGCTGCCTTAAAAGGGAAGGTTGAGCTTGCCAAGCCTCAATAGCTTGCTCTGCATTTCCATCACCTCCAAAGCTCCAAACAAACTCGGAAACCATAAAGGATTTAAGTGTGCTGATGTCTTTATTTTTCGCCGCAATATTTACTTTCGTGATTACCAACTTAGCTTCATCGGGAATAGTGCCAGATAGCACGGAAGTGCAAAATAAAAATAGACAGAGACTAGTTATGTAAACTGAGAGTTTCATGATGCCCAACGTTTGAATTAAGGGGCACGCTTTAGCGTGTCCCGCTTGAATGATGGGTTAGGCTGTGAAGAAAACCACCCAAGCTTAAACTACAAAATTGTGACGAAACAGCCAAATTAATCATGTGAAATTTTGAATCTTTCCCATATTATAAAATTACGATTTATCGTAATAATGTTTTTGTTTAAGTATGGCGGAGAGATGGTTTCTGTATCTTTGAATTTTGAGTCTTCAGAAATCAGCAAATTGTTGTTTTCGATTTTCCAATAAAGTGTTGGCCCAGTTACCGAACCTTCTTTTTTCCCAAAGGTTGCATCAACAAAACCATCATTATAGAAATGATATGTTTCGATACTTGAAAGGGAAATTAACTCTAAAGTCTTACCAGTTAACTGAAGCTCCTGCCAATTTGTTTTTGTTCCAATATCTTGGGGTTTACATCCAGCACCGCTGAGTGCAACAACAAGTGAGATTACAGCTAAAAGTCTGCTCATGACACTAAAAACCTAACGTTTGACATAAGGGGCGTGCTTTAGCACGTCCCGCTTGATGGATGGGTTGGGGCAACCCTTAATCACAAGCATGGCAGGGTAAATAAACTTTTGTAACTATACCGGCAGTGTGCCAGACTACAACGGGTGCGCACTCTCCCATAAGCTTTACAGGGGATATATTTCTCGGCATTTTCACCCCATAATACTTTTCTAGCGCTTCTACTTTTTGACCAATTTTAATTTCACCAAGCAGATTCCACTTCGGATTGGATATGGTGGCCGCAACTGGTATGGCTTCATGTTTTAAACTTAGCACTGTAAGCTCCAGGCCTGAAAAAGTAAGCAAGTGCGCGGTACATTTCTTGGGTGGATCTCCTGAGTATTCAGTGCAGGACTCGACTTTTTCCTTTTGAAGTTTTGCAATTTCTCGAACTTTTCGAATATCGTGAGAAATATTTTTCGTTAATAAGCTACACGAAAAAAACGGATCGTTCTTTGTTGTAGCAATAGTTGTTGTTTCTTCAGCTGATGCTAAATTCGCCAGCAAAAATGCCACCGGAAGAATTAGAAGCTTTAATAAGAATTGTTGCATCTATATAGAACCCCAACGTTTGACATAAGGGGCGCGCTTTAGCGCGTCCCGCTTGATGAATGGGTTAGGGTTTGGAAATGTGACCACAAATCCCCCCTGAGATTAAGCCGATTAAAGCAAGAACAATTACTAGCATTAAAGATTTTGTAATGCCAAATATAGCAAGTATTGGTAAAACCCCAAGTAGTCCAGACAATGCACCATAGAGTAGTTCTTGATATCGTGTTGATTGACTGTAATTTGGCATTAATGAGTTAAATATTAACCCAGCCAGAGCGGCTGGAATTATTCCGATTAAGTAGGCAAATATAATAACAACGAAGCCTTCTTTATGTGCACTAGGTGCAATTAGTAAAAAGGGAACAGCGCCAACAAGTGGTCCTACAAAAGCAAAGGTTATAAAAGCACTGCGTTTTGAATGCGCATAAAACAAAGAGCTTTTTGTTTGAGCTGTACTTGCGGAGCTAACAAAATTACTTAGTGCACTTTTACAGTTGGGGCAGGTGTTAAATTGACGCGCCACATCCCAAGACTTGTCTGATTCAGGGATGGTTAGACGGCATTTTTCACATGTAACTATTCTCACATTGAGCCCTAACGTTTTACATAAGGGGCGCCGTTAGGCGTCCCGCTTGAATGATGGGTTAGCCATTACTTGCTAGTTTTATTAAGCTCACTTAGAAACGAGCCTTTAATTAGTGGTAACTCATGCCCATTTTTTAAAACTGAAATTTTATTTTTGCTAACTAAAACTTGAAGTTCGGATGGAAAGGCAAAAAACTTAACAAGGTCCGGCCTATCCAAAGCAAGTTGATATAAAGAAATTTTAATAAAATTGTTTTTATCTTTATTTCCTTCACCATCGTTTAAATCTGATAACCACCAAGCTAAATCATTTTGTTCTGGATTAGCTCTTTCAAGCAACACCTGATTAGACCTCTTATAGTTTTTATGAACAACTAATCCTTGAGCTAAAGATGGGAATGTTAGTGGTAACTGCTTGCTAACACTTTCCAATGCATCTTTTTGACTGCGAAGATGCTTGAGTGTGTTGTTGAATGAATCAACGAACTCAATAGGTATTGCTTTAAAATCAGGCTCTAAGATTTTAAGTGTTTTATCAGGGGCTTCACTAAATTTAGTAATCATCCAACCAAACTGCATAGTTTGATTGGCTTTAAAGCGCTCGCCATTTGCGACTAATTCTTCGAGATTGGAAAGCATAAGAGCTATATCCTCTGCGGGAATCGTCTTGTCTGAAACATTAATTTGAAATTCAGGCTGGCCAAATTGTTTACATTTTGTTGTTGTATATACCGCAGCATCGGCTGATACCGCAGCAGTTGCACTAAAAAATGCGGCAATAAACGGAAATATTTTCATGGTTATTCTCAATTTCAAATGGCTAACGTTTGAATTAAGGGGCACCGTTAGGCGTCCCGCTTGAATCATGGGTTAGGCGGTATATACATAGTGTGCAGTAAAACACAGTAAAGTATCTGCGTCGTGACCAGTTAATAATATGTAGAAAAAATCATCATTTATAACCCACCATGCCATTTGTATGGAGTGTGAATAATCATGAGGGTCAATTTGATTTGGTCTAGCAACTGTACAGAAAGTGCTTCCGCCGCCAATACCCTTATATGTGGCGACGCCAAATTTCTTCTCTAGGTAAGACACGGCCAAATTATATAAATCATAAACAACAGATTCATCTTCTCTCGGGTTACAAATATGTCTCAAGGGGTCTGATTGTTTAGTAAGCACATCATCCAGAACCTTGGTGACAATATTGCAAGCCTCAGAAACCAGCAATGATTTGGATTGAATTTCTTTTGCTTTTGGCGTTATAAAGCTTCTTTTTAATCTGAAAAAAAACAACCAAATGAAAGAGAGTATTTCAAAAAATATTTTATTCATTATTGCTACAATTGTGTGGCCTAACGTTTGAATTAAGGGGCGCGCTTTAGCGCGTCCCGCTTGAATGATGGGTTAGCCTTTTTATCACTTGCTATCATTGTCCTTCTCAGCAAGCTCTTCAATAAGCGTGTAAAAATTTATACCCGAAACAACTCCGGGAGTAGATGGCATACCAGAACAGGCAAGCTCTATAGTTTTATTGCCACGCTTTAAAATAACACCATAAAAAGTGTTGGTTTCAGTCTCAACAACATCAATGCTGTAATTAGTGCCACCATTTTTAAAGCCTATTGAATGCAGAAAGCCGTGATATGGGTGGTAATACTCAGCTTCAAATTTGGTCAAAGAATCTTTTTTCTCCGAAGGAAAAACAAGCTCAATATTATTTGTTTTCCCAAACCTGTATTGAAGCCATGCATCGGTTATTAATGTTCGTTTTTCTAAATCCCAGTAATTACTTCCACAAAGAGAAACAAGTTTCTCACTAGATTTCATATTGCATGTGAAATAGTTCACTTCATCTTTTTTGCAAAGCGTACCGGCTATCGACGGAAGGCAGCTAAAGAGGAAAAAGAGAAAAAGTAGTCGAGAGATTAGAAATGTTTTCATGCTGTTGGCTAACGTTTGAATTAACGGGCTGGCTTTAGCCAGTCCCAGTTGAATGATGGGTTAGCGCTTAAATTAATGGCCATCACAACCACCTTTAGAAGTTGGAACATTTTTTAAATGTTGATACTTTTTGCCATTCCACTGCCAAATTGCAGAACAAAATCCAGAGCCACCTATTAGCAAATTTGGGTAGCCTCTTGTAGATTGCTTCATTACCTCATAACCAGCAGCGGGAAACCCAAGATTGGTCTGGTAGCCCCCTTTATTTTTAACAAATAACCAAATTGAACTGCCAGTAGCTCCTGAGCTGCAAGTATTACCACCGATTACAACAACCTCTGGAATTTTATCGTCATTCAGGTCTTTGACCTGGATATCAAAATCAACCTCATTTTCACATGTTCTATCGATAAGTTTTGTTCCATCCGAACTTACTTTAACTTCAATAAGTTTATAAATTTCTTCTTTCTCGGCAGTGCTTAGTGAGGCAATTTTACCTTTAAAAAGTAGCTCTGCTCCTGTTGCGGCATAAGCAGAAAATGAGCTAGAAATCATAACGGCTGCAGCATAGATGAGGGGCAAGATTTTCATGAGCGCTAACGTTAATTAGACCCCAAAAACGACAATAATATTTTATTTAGTCTGGGGGCTATAAAATTTATAGATTTATTTATCATAATAAAATCAATGAGGAGTATCTTTATATTACACCTGAGTTTAGGAGTTACGCTATGGAAAACACACCTGAGGTAAAGCCAGTGCCAAAGTTGTTTCCTTCTATTGTAGAGCGCTTGCGAGTGAAGCACTACAGCAAGCGTACTGAAGAGGCTTATGTTCAATGGATTAAACGATATATTTTGCACCATGGCAAGCGACATCCGCGTGATATGGGGGTAGCTGAGGTGGAGGACTTTTTAACGCATTTGGCGGTGGCTCGCAATGTGTCTGCCAGCACGCAAAACCAGGCGAAAAGCGCGCTGCTGTTTTTGTATAAAGAGGTGCTGGCGATTGAGCTGCCATGGCTGGACAATGTGACACAAGCGAAAGCCCCCAAACGCATGCCGGTGGTGCTTAACAAGCCTGAGGTGCAAGCCCTGCTAAACAGACTGGATGGCACGATGTGGCTGATTGGCAGCTTGCTGTATGGTAGTGGCTTGCGCGTGATGGAGTGTCTGCGTTTGCGGGTGAAAGATATAGACTTTGTAAAACGCGAGATTTTAGTGCGCGAAGGTAAGGGCTTTAAAGACCGGGTCACTATGCTGCCTGCGGCATTAATTGAGCCTCTAAAACAACATCTGCTTAAAGTAAAACAGCTGCATAATGAGGACCTGGCGGCAGGTTTTGGTGACGTGTTTATGCCTATGGCGCTCGATAAAAAATACCCGGGGGCTGGGCGCGAGTGGTCTTGGCAATATGTGTTTCCCTCTATCAAGCGCTCTATAGACCCGGCAAACAACCAGATTCGCCGCCACCATGCTGATGAAAAAACGGTGCAACGCGCAGTTAAAAAGGCTGCCAAGGCAGGCAATATCGCTAAACTGGCCACGCCGCACACGCTGCGGCACAGCTTTGCGACGCATCTGCTGGAAGGCGGTTATGATATTCGTACGGTGCAGGAGTTATTGGGGCACAGTGATGTATCAACAACTATGATTTACACGCATGTGCTCAATAAGGGCGGGCGTGGCGTGGCCAGCCCGCTGGATGTGATTTAAAAAGTATGCATTAAGCCGCAGATGAATATTGGTTAAGCGCGATGAGCTGTGCGAACTGCTCCGCAGGCATAGGCTTGCCAAATAATTCGCCCTGCCCTTCTTCACAGCCTTTGGCGCGTAAATATTCATATTGCGGCTGAGTTTCTATGCCTTCGGCAATCGCCTGCAAGTCAAAAGCATGCGTGATATCCAGTGTGGCACACACTACGGAGTCGTCTTTCTTTTGCTCTAGCATGCCTTGCACAAAGCTGCGGTCAATTTTAATGCGCGTGAGTGGATAGGTTTTGAGCAAACTGAGCGATGCGTATCCGGTGCCAAAATCATCAAACGCAATACCAACGCCGTATTCTTTGAGTCTGCGCAAGAGATTGAGCACGACTTCGTCACCATCGAGGGCAATATTTTCTGTGACTTCTAGCTCAAGCGCAGCAGGTGGCAGACCATGCCGTGCCAGGGTAGAGACGACCTCGGCATATAAATCACCTGCCTTAAACTGCGCCCCAAACAGGTTGACGCCTATACGCAACTCAGCGCCCGTATGCCTGCGCCAATAGGCCACTTGCGCACAGGCCTCGTCTAGCACCCAGGCGCCAACGGTAGCTGCCAGCGTGCCATTTTCAAGGGCAGGTAAAAATGATATCGGCGCCAGAATGCCGCGCTTGGGGTGGCGCCAGCGGATCAATGCCTCGGCGCCAGTCACCGTGCCGGTGGTCAGGTTCACCTGTGGCTGGTAATAGAGCAAAAACTCGCCTTCGTTCACTGCGCGATACAGCTCCATGGCATACAAGCGTCTGGCCACCGCCTCCAGGCGCAATACCGGGCTAAACACACAGGCACGGCCTCGCCCCATGGCTTTGGCTTTAAACAAGGCCAAGTCGGCATTGCTGACCAGCTCGAGTGTTTCTTGCGCGTGTGTTGGTGCCAGCGCGACGCCGCAACTGGCAATCACCCGTACTTCGTCCTCATGTATCACTATCGGCTGTGCAATCAGGTGTATGGCTTGCTCTGCCAATGCCAAGGCGTACTCCGGGCTGGCGACATCCAGCAGTACAATCGCAAACTCGTCGCCACCTATGCGCGCCACCACACCTGCCGCGCCAACCATCTGGCTCAGGCGATGAGCCATTTCCTTAAGAAGGTGATCGCCACAGGCATGCCCAAGGGTGTCATTGATATCTTTAAAGCTATCTAAATCAATCATGAGCACCGTAATCGCGATATTGGCAATCATCGCGTCTTCGACGACGCGGTAATACCTGGCGCGGTTAGCCAGGCCGGTGAGTGGGTCTACCGTGTTTTGCTGATCGGTTTCTGGCTCTGCCAGTCGCTGCGCAGTAATGTCTTTAAGGATAACCTCAAAGCGCATTTCACCGTCGGCTTTCCAGCCAAACAGCGAAAAGCCCAGTTGAAACTCGCCGCCGCCCTTGCGCAAACCACGTGCTTCAAAAGACACGTCAAGGTCGTCTAGTGATCCGGCCACCACTGCACGCTCTACCATGCCGCGAAAAGTGGCCCGGTCACGTTCAACCAGCAGCATTTCAACCGGCTGGCCGATGCCTTCAGCCAGGCTGTAGCCATGCGATTGCGCCGCAGCTGTGTTCCAGGCGGTAATTTGGCCGTGGTCATTAAACCAGACCACCGGTGTGGCAGAGTGCCCGGCATAAGAGGCAAAATCAGGGCGCGAGCGATTGGTCTGGGTTTCAATCCGCTTGAGCTCCAGCCGGTCGGAAACCATCTGCGCAAGCTCCTGCAAGCGACGCTGGTCGTCGGCGGAAAAGTCGAAATGTGGCCGGCTATCGATTACACACAAGGCACCCAAGGCCATCCCGTCGGGCGAAAGCAAACGGACACCGGCGTAAAACCGCAATTGCGCCTCGCCAGTCACCAGCGGATTATCATGAAAGCGCTCATCTTGCATGGCGTCAGGCACCACCATCACCTCAACCTGGTTAATGGCATGCGCACAAAAAGAAACGTCACGCCGCATATCCACTTCACCAACGCCAGTGACCGCGGCAAAAAAGACATGGTCGCTACCTATAATATTGACGGCAGCCACCGGCATATCAAACATCCGTGCAGCAATCTGCACCACAGGGTCCAGGCTTTTTACCAAACTTTCACTATTCAACCCATGGTCATACAAGGCTTGTAACCTTGATTGTTCACTGGCCAGTATTGCAGGGCACTTCATCACAATCTCCTTATTTGAGAGCTTTTGACTGATGTCTTAATGGTCTAATGTAGCGCCTTAATTTAGCATAAATATAATTATTTTAAATAGTGCCTAACAAAAAATGCCAATGCCAACTGGATTGCATAGCACTAATCGTGCGGTTTCTGCGCATCCCCAATATGGTTCTGCCCACGCAGCCTGGCCAGTTTGACCTGTTTTTGCCGTTCACGTAGCGCTTCTTTTTTCTCGGCAGATAATTTTTCAAAACAATACGGGCAAGAAATCCCGGCCTCATATTGTTCGCTGTGCATTTCGGCCTGGGTCAGCGGCATGCGGCAGGCATAGCATTGATCATGGTCGCCCACCTCCAGGCCATGCTTGACGGCCACGCGTTGGTCAAACACAAAACAATCGCCCTCCCACAGGCTTTGCTCTTGCGGGATGGTTTCCAGGTATTTGAGAATGCCGCCCTGCAGGTGATACACCTCTTCAAAACCCTGTTGCTTCATAAAAGAAGACGCTTTTTCACAACGGATGCCACCGGTGCAGAACATGGCCACTTTTTTATGTTTGGTGTTGTCCAGGTTGTCGGCCACATATTGTGGAAACTCACGGAAAGTGGTGGTTTTGGGGTCGATTGCGCCTTTAAAAGTGCCGACATGCACCTCATAATCGTTACGTGTATCGAGCACGATCACGTCCGGGTCAGAAATAATGGCATTCCAGTCTTCAGGCTTCACATACGTGCCGACCACGTCATTCGGGTCTACGCCCTGCACGCCCATGGTGACGATTTCTTTTTTCAGCTTAACCTTCATGCGGTAAAACGGATGGCTGTCGGCCCAGGACTCTTTATGCTCCAGGTCAGCCAGGCGTGGATCCTGGCGCAAATGCGCCAAAATAGCGCGAATATTATCCGGCGCACCGGCAATGGTGCCGTTAATGCCTTCATGTGCCAGCAGCAAAGTGCCTTTGATATGCAGCTTCTGGCAAGCCTCTAAAATTGGTTGTTGCAGGGCTTGGTAGTCATTTAGCGTGACAAATTTGTAGAGGGCGGCGGTGAGAAATTGACTCATTTGAGAACAGGCTTTATTTCAAAAACGCGATTTTACCACTCTAACTCTATGATGCAAAAAGAAAAACGGGCACCAGACCCGTTCATCTCACATCCTTAAAACAGCCCATCAGGACTGAATCACCAGGATTTCTGCTTTGCCCAGGCCGCCCATATCGCCCATCCAGCGTTGCACGCGCTGGCTGCTGATCTGTGCAAAGCGGCTATCCAGGCGCTTGAATGACTTATACAAGATATTGAGAAAAGGCAGCTTATGAAAACCGCAGTCTACCCAGGTCGCTTGCATGGCTGGCGTGTGAGCCAATAACAAAGTACCGCGTTTCATGCCATAACCCAGATGAGCGCCCGTGGTGCCTAGCACGCCCAGCGTGCCCGCCATCATGTCAGAGCCACAATAATCCCCGGCATTGCCTTCTATTAGCAACATGCCGCGGCGCATACGGTCACCCGCCCGTGCCCCCGCGTTGCCTGTGCAGATCAAGACGCCATTTTGCAGTTGTGCGCCTAAAAAGTCGCCGGCGTCGCCAGCCACGTTGATTTGGCCAGTAGTCATGCCAAAGCCTATGTATTGATGGGCAGACGTGGTGTTTTTAAAGGTCACGACCGCGGCTTCTGGAGCAGTGTCTACGCTCACTTCAAATACATCGGCCACGCTTAAATTAGCCGCTAGTTTGATGTTTGCAATCTCAGCCACTGTTTTGCCTTGCAAAGCCTCTGGCAACAACGCGCGGCAATCAACGCTGCGTGCAACGGCTTTTGCCGTTAAAGTGATCTGGCTCATGCGCTAACCTCCCCGCTTAAAATTGGGCGCAATTTAAAGTGATGCTGGCCTAGCTTGCCGCCGTAGTTACCGGCAGAAATGCGCAAAATGCCGTTGTCTTTACCCAGGCCACAAGCGGCTTCTATGCCCGCCTTCATCGAGATGGCAATATCCTCAAACGTCAGGCCATTGACGACAATTTCCATCACGCTTTCTACACGTGGATCAAGCTCGCTTTTAACCACGCCTTTGAGCGTTGGGCAAAAAGCATCGTTGGTACTGGCAAACATTTTTGGGTACTTGCTACCGACCTTTGAGCCGGAACGCACCACCCCACCAGGGAAAGGCATAATCACGTTAGGCAATTTGCGCATGGCGTCAATCGCCGCTTCGCAGGCGGTGAGCACTTGCGCCTGACTGGCGCCTAACACCAGAAAGTTGCCGCCACCAATGGCGCGCACCATGCCAGTCGTTTCTTCGGTTAAAAACTCGCCATCCATCACCGGGATGCGCCAGTAGCGTTTGAGTTTGCCGTTGGCATCCGGGATTTGCTTGGACACCTGGTAACCATCACCAAAAAAGCGCAAATTTTTGCCCAGGCTAATGATGTCTTCAGACTCAATACCAGCAAACGCCGCCGCGGTCGGGCAAGTGAGAATACATTGCCCCATGCGCGTTTCGAGTTGTTGCATCAACACTTTGCTACCCATGGCAAACATCAGCACGCTGAGCCCAGGGCGGCCATCCGGCGTTTCGTCTTCGCTCAACTCACGCTCTATGCCCGCCTCTACGCCGCAGCCAATCACGCTGGTAGCAAAGCCCGTCATGGCATTGGCAGCGTTATAGGCCCAGCGCAGGTTTTGCGCAGTAATCAGGATACGTGTGCCGCGCATATTAAAAGCTTCGGCAAAGGTATCGTCTATCTCTACTCCGTTAATCACCATAGTTACCCCTGCACATGGTTAATGACATGGTTGCGGCCATCTTCGGCAATCTGGTCATTCGAAATTTTAAAGTTGTTCATTTGCATGGTGTGATAGCGGTCAAAATACTGTTTGATGTCTTTTTCTACGCCAAGGTCAAAAGTCGGTTTGGCCGTATGCGTTGCGCCCCACACTACTTTTACCACTTTGCCCTCTTTCACCACCAGCTCGCCGTCTTTAAACACCAGGTCTGGCTTGGCAAACATGGCTTCTTTATCGGCCTGCTCGGTATACACCGTAATATCCGCCGCCGCGCCTACGCCTAAATGGCCGCGGTCTTGCAGGCCAATTAATTTGGCCGGGGCTGAGCGCGTCATGGTGGCAATTTCATACAGGCTGTATTCACGGTCCAGTGACTTCAGGTTGCTCATGGCTTGCGCATCCAGATTGAGCTTATCAAACGCATCGTTACGGAAGGTTTTGTCCATCAGCAAGCGAATCAGGTGCGGATAACTGGTAAACGGCGCGCCATTCGGATGATCGGTGGTTAAAAACACGCGCCATGGGTCATCCACACTCAAAAACACTTCAAGGCCAATCGCCCATTGCAAAGCATTCACATAGTTCTGGTCACGGTATTTAAACGGCACCACACCGCAACCAGCATCGCATTCAATGTCCATAATTACCGATTTTTTCGGGTTAGCAACTTTGGCATTTAAGTGCTGCATCATGTTGTCACCTGAAGCGGTCACGGTTTGCCCAAACAGAATCTGGCCCACATCGGCAGTGATATGTTTGTTGTTATTAATGGCCTCGGCAATATTGGCCGCCGCAGAAGAAAACTTTTTATCGCCCTCTGTGCCGTAGCTGTGAAACTGGATATGCGTGAGATGCATAGGCAAGCCATCGCTGGCGCCCATGGTGTCTAACGTGGTCTGAAAGTTACCCGCCACTCCCAGGTTGTTACAGTGCACATGCAACGGTTTAGCGATGCCAATCTCGTTGACCGCACGGCTCAAGGCCTGCAAAATGCGGCGTGGCGTGATGTGGTAATGGCTGTGCTGCTGGTCTAAATCCTGGCGACGCTCATTAAATTTAAAGGCAGAAATACCGCCGGGGTTGACCACTTTAATGCCTATGGTTTGTGTCGCATGTAGCGTCCAGGCCACGTAGTCGTTAATGGTTTTCTGGTCGGCATTCTGGCTGAGCAAACGTAAAAAGTAATCGTCGTTACCCAGCATGGCGTAGCCGCCTTTGTCGATCATGGGCGTATCGCCCATCTCCATGTGCGCCTGACGCGCATTCACGGCCAAAATGGCGGGCTCAAATGCGGCGGTGTAGCCCATCTCAATATAGCGCATGCCGGTATCGGTGGTATTCGGCGTAGCGTGATGGCTGCAGTTAGCGCCGCAAATATGTGCCTCAGGCTCTTCGAGACGGCGCATGGCTTGATACTCAGGCAGCAGCATGCGGGCAATATTAACCTTGCCGCCACCAATATGGCTATGCATATCAATGGCGCCCGCCATGACGATTTTGCCATTGAGGTCGTGCACCTGGCCGATTTTTTCACTGTCGGCCGGTTTGGCGATAATACGGCCATCGCGGATATAAATATCTTGCACCACACCATCTTTGTGGTTGGCAGGGTCTATCACTTTGGCATTTTTGAGTAGCGTAATCATGCCAAATCTCCTTTTAATTGCGCTTCTATCATAGCCACCACTTGCGTTAATGTTGGCAAGTCAGTCGGCTTGGCGGCGGTCAGTGGTAAGGTCACAGAGCCATCGACGCGGAACTGCTGGCCGTTGCAATCGAGGCCAGGTGTTGCCACGGGGATAAACACTGCCGGGGTAGACTCAAATTTGCTGTCAGGCGCGCCCAGTACAATCACCGGCTGCGTGCCTGCAGGCGGCATGGCTTGCGGGCTATAACTATTCACCCACACGACCGCATCATGACTCTCCCAATGTGGCGCATCAATAATGACGCCATTGAGCCAGGTATGCGCATAGTTCACACTGGTGTCACCATCGCTACCGCCCATGGATAAACCCATGGCGCGGCTCTTCTGGTTGAGGGCGACCACGGTTTCGGTAATGTTCTCAATCGTGAGTTCGGCATGATCGTAATGCAGGTCTTTGGCCACCCAGACCAGCGTCGCATATTTGGCCGCTTTTAAGGTCGCAGCCAGCGTTTTTAAGGTACTCACCGCGACACCGGCCACCGTGGTGGCTGCCACCGGTTTATCCATCACCAGTGCACGCAAAATCGCCACCACTTCAGGCAAGTGTTCAGCAACACAGGCAATCACCTCAGGCGCGCGGCCATCGGGCGATACCCCAGGCTTGGTATTCAGTTGGTCGCCACCCAGGTAAATAATCTGGCGCGCCGCAGGCTCGGTAAACATGGCTTCATCTACCCACACCACGCGCTCAAAAAAACGGGTGTTATGGCTGACGACATCGGTGCCTATCATAAGGATAACATCTGCACGGTTACGAACCTCGGTCAGCGTGGTGGTTTGCCAGCCACGATGTTGTAACACCTTCATATTGCGCAAAGTGCTGCTGGCATTGATATGCGTCATGGCAGCACTAGTGTGCTGAGCCAGGCGCACCAGTGCGCGCGCACCATGCACATCGGTACTGCTACCGGCTACCAACGGCGCACCTGCCTGCTTGAGCGCCGCCGCTGCCGCACGCACAGCCTCGGCCAGTGATGCTGGTTGACCGGCTACCTGCGGCGATACGCCAGTAGTCACCCGCGCATAAAATTTGGCTGCCTTGCCACACGAAAACTGCTGCCTGGCAATGGCATCCGCCGAAATATCGTCACATAGCAAGCCGCAGGCCGGGCATGCATGCATACTGTCTTGTTGAATGGTCATGGCTTATAAGTCTCTCGTTTTGATCTTCCATATTCAATCATGAATATCCCCCTGATCGCTGGAAACCATCACATCATAAAACATCTATGTTGGATAGATAAAAAAAATAAAGCAATGAATGCCTGCTATTTAAAGCAATAAACTGACAAAAGTCACCACTTAGATGTATCAATGCGGTTTATCAATCACGTTAAAAATAGTAGAATAGTCGTTTGTTTTTCTTGTTAATTAATTTATTGGAGTTCTCATGGCTTTAGAGCGCACACTTAGCATTATCAAACCAGACGCTGTTGCAAAAAACGTGATTGGTCAAATCTACACCCGTTTTGAAAACGCTGGTTTGAAAATTGTTGCGGCTAAAATGGCACAACTGTCACAAGCTGAAGCTGAAGGCTTCTACGCAGTACACAAAGAGCGTCCTTTCTTCAATGACCTGGTCAAATTCATGATTTCTGGCCCAGTGATGATTCAAGCACTGGAAGGCGAAAACGCTGTATTGACACACCGCGACCTGATGGGTGCGACCAACCCGAAAGATGCAGCACCAGGCACGATCCGCGCTGACTTCGCTGAGAGCATTGATGCTAATGCTGTACACGGTTCCGATTCACTGGAAAACGCAGCCATTGAAATCAAATACTTCTTCGGTTAATCAATTCATCTTCGTCAATACTGACGTTTTATGGATGTCGAATTAGGAAATACACTTGGTTAACTTACTTAATTTTAACCAACCGCAACTCGCCGAGTACTTTGCAAGTCTCGGCGAGAAGCCTTTTCGCGCCAAGCAATTAATGCGCTGGATGCATCATTTCGGGGTACTTGAACTCGATCAGATGACCGATATTGCCAAAACCCTGCGTGAAAAACTGCGCCAGGAAACCGAATTCAAATTGCCGGACATACAGCTGGAGCAAGTGTCTGATGATGGCACGCGCAAATGGCTGATCGGCACCAACAACCTTAAAGATGGCACCAACAATAGTGTAGAAACCGTCTTTATCCCCGAGGACGACCGCGGCACACTGTGTATCTCAAGCCAAGTAGGCTGTGCACTTGAATGCACTTTTTGCAGCACCGGTCGCCAGGGCTTTAACCGCAACTTAAACGTCTCCGAAATTATCGGCCAGTTATGGATTGCCAACCACGCCTTGCGCCAAGCGCCTGGTTATGACTTGCTACCACCCGGTGAACGCATTATCTCCAACGTGGTGATGATGGGCATGGGTGAGCCGCTCGCCAACTATGATAACGTGGTCACTGCCATGCAAATCATGCTCGACGACAGCGCTTATGGCTTGAGCCGCCGCCGCGTGACACTGTCAACCAGCGGCATGGTGCCTGCCATGGACCGCTTAAAAGAAGACTGTCCGGTGGCACTGGCTGTTTCGCTGCATGCCCCTAACGATGCCTTGCGTGACGAAATTGTGCCTATCAACAAAAAATACCCGATTAAAGACCTGATGGCCGCCTGTGAGCGCTACCTGGTTAAAGCGCCACGTGATTTCGTGACGTTTGAATATGTGATGCTGGACGGCGTGAATGACACGCTGGAACATGCCAAACAACTGATTAATATTGTGCGCAATGTGCCGTGCAAATTTAACCTGATCCCGTTTAACCCTTTCCCGAACAGTGGCTATGGCACGTCCAAACCAATGCAGGTACGCGCGTTTCGTGATATGTTAATGCAGGCTGGGTTTGTGGTCACCGTGCGCAAAACACGCGGTGATGATATTGATGCGGCTTGCGGTCAACTCGCGGGCAAAGTGTTGGACAAAACCAAACGGTCAGAAAAAACCATCGCGATTCACCCGGAACAGTAAGCCATGAAAACAACCTTATTCACGCCATCCGCGGTCATGCTTACCCTGGCCTCAGCGCTGTGGCTGTCAGGTTGTGCGCAAAATCCGTCGTCAAGCAGCAATAACAACTCGCCTTATGACCAGCAACCGATAGGCCGGGAAACCGGCGATGTTGAGTCTGCGCGCGTTCATACCGAATTAGGCGCCGAGTATTTTCGCCTCAAGCGCTATGAAGTGGCACTGGAAGAGTTCAGCACAGCGATTGAACGCAGCCCTAACTATGCCCTCGCCTATAACGGGCTAGGCCTGGTGTATGCCTCGCTCGGCGATCAGGCACGTGCTGAAGAGGCGTTTAAACGCGCCATTCAGTTGCAACCAGCCAACTCAGAGTCGCATAATAACTATGGTCGTTTTTTGTGTGAGCAGGGTAACTATGACGCGTCACAAAAAGAGTTTATGCTGGCGGTGAAAAACCCGCTGTATAAAACACCGCAAGTCGCCCTTTACAATGCAGGCGTGTGTGCCTTGCGCGCGCAACAAAAAACCCAGGCTGAAAACTATTTTTTCCACGCCTTACAAGTGGACCCATTGGCGCATGCCAGCGCTTACCAATTGGCCAACCTGCAGTTTTCTCGCGGTGAAGCAGCACTGGCATTGAATACCATACAAAATAGTGTGAACGTTGCCCCCACACCAGAGTCCTTATTTTTGGCAGTACGCGTTTGCCGGGCATTGCAAATGCCCGATGATGCCAGTTACTACAGCGTTCAATTGCATAAATTGTTCCCAAATGCCAACGAAACCAAACAATTGCTGAAAATGGAGTAAATGCGCGTGACGTCAGACGACAAAACCAACGTCAACCCTGTACCGGCAGAGGCAGAAGACAAACCTAAACGCGGCCGCAAACGCAAGACCGAGGCTGACCAGTTATCCGGCCAGGCTTATCAGGTAGCTATGGAAAACCAGCAAGCGCAAGCCAGCGATGAGCCTATCCAGACCGCAAACTCAGGCGAATATACTGATGCGCCTGAGGAGTATGGTGCGGCTATGGCGTTAGAAAGTGCCCCACAACCAGCCAGCGCGACGCTGGCCTATGGCTCAGGTTGCGGCAACGTGTTGAAAGCTGCGCGTGAAGCGCAAGGCCTGAGCATCCATGCCGTGTGCAGCCAGCTGCGGCTGGGCATCAAGCAAATTCAGGCCATTGAACAAGATGACTTTGACAAGCTGCCACAGCCAAGTATTGTGCGTGGATTTATCCGTAATTATGCCCGCTTGCTCAACATTGACGTCGCCCCGATTATTGAGGCCTATCAACGCATTGTGCCTAATAAAGCCCCACTACCGCTGAGTGTGCGGTCGAACGCCAGCCGCTCCGTGATAGACAAGCCTGTACGTGTATTCCGTCCGCAACGATTACTGACATTTCTGATCTTTTTGATTCTGGCCGGGATCGCAGCCTACTTTTATATTAATCATATTAAGCCGCAAGCATTAAAAGACGCCGCCTTAGCATTAGAAGTGGAAGAGATTGCGGACAGCACCGGGCAAGAAATTGCGATCCCGGTGCCAGAGGCTGCACCTACAGAACCAGCTGCTGTTGCACCGGTGACTGAAAATGTGGATGCCAGTACCGTGACGCCCGCGGGCAATACTGCGCCAGTAGTATCTAGCAATGAGCCAACCAACAGCACGGCCATGCCTTTGCCTGCTGACAATACGATTGTCAGCACGCCTACACCTGCGACCACCCAGGCCGCAGAAAGTACGACGCTTAAAGCCACTGAGCCACAAAAAGCCAATTTGGTGTTTAAAGTCAATGAAGACTCATGGGTGCGCATTGAAGACATGCAGGGCAAAAAATTGTTTAGTGAGGTGATGCCTGCGGGTTCTGAGCGCCAGGTCACCACCGAAAAACCAGTGAATATCACCGTTGGGCATGCCAGTGGCACGCAACTAACCATTGATAACCAGCCTTATGATTTAACCCAGGCCACCCGTGGCCGCGTGGCACGTATTCAACTGAAATAACCATGATAGCGCGTAGAAACAGTCTCCAGGTTATGGTAGGACACGTCGCAGTGGGCGGTGGCCTGCACGGCTCACTCGTCTCACCTGTGGTGGTACAAAGCATGACCAACACCGACACAGCGGATGCCGCGGGCACCATTGCCCAGGTCTACGAACTGTGGCAAGCCGGCTCAGAAGTGGTACGCATTACCGTTAACAGCGCCGAAGCAGCGGCACAAGTCGCGACGATACGCCAAGGCCTGGATGCGCTTGGCTGCAATGTGCCGTTAGTCGGGGACTTTCACTTTAACGGCCACAAACTGTTACAAGCTTATCCTGACTGCGCAGCCGCGCTTGCCAAATACCGCATCAACCCGGGCAACGTTGGCAAAGGTAGCAAACGTGACGAGCAATTTGCCGCCATGATTGAAGCGGCCATTCATTACAAAAAAGCGGTGCGCATAGGCGTCAACTGGGGCAGCTTGGATCAGGCCAAAATGGCGCAAATGATGGACGATAATGGCAAGGCTGCCAACCCGTTATCCGCCGATGCTTTGATGCGTGAAGCGCTGATTCAATCTGCACTCGAAAGCGCGCAACAAGCGGTCGATTTAGGCTTAAGCCCGAATCAAATCATTATTTCGTGCAAAGTGAGCAATGTGCAAGACCTGGTGCTGGTGTATCAGGAGCTTGGCAAACGCTGTGATTACCCCTTGCATTTAGGCCTGACAGAAGCAGGCATGGGCTCTAAAGGCATTGTTGCCTCAACCGCTGCGCTAGCGATTTTGTTACAGCAAGGCATAGGCGACACCATCCGCGTGTCACTCACGCCTGAGCCTGGCGAATCCCGCACCAAAGAAGTGGTAGTTGCGCAGGAAATCCTGCAAACCATGGGCATACGCTCGTTTACACCATTGGTGACCGCTTGCCCGGGTTGTGGCCGCACCACCAGCACCTACTTTCAAGAGCTGGCGTTGCAAATCCAAACCTGGCTGCGTAACCAGATGCCGGTCTGGCGCGCCCAATACCCTGGTGTGGAAACCCTCAATGTGGCCGTGATGGGCTGCGTGGTGAACGGCCCCGGTGAGTCCAAGTTGGCCAATATCGGCATCAGCTTGCCTGGCACCGGCGAAACGCCAGTTGCCCCCGTGTTTGTCGATGGCGAAAAAACCGTCACACTTAAAGGCGACCACATTGCACAAGAATTTCAACAGATTGTGGACGAATATGTCCGCATGCATTACGCCGAAGGCGGCAAGCTGCGTGCTGCCAAATCCGGTGTGATTCCCATAGTCGCTATTTAGTATCTCATGACGCAAAAATTTCAATCGATTAAAGGCTTTTACGACATTTTGCCGGAAGCCACCCCGCTCTGGTTCAAGCTCGAAGACACCGCCCGCCACATTTTAGGCCAATATGGCTACAACAATATCCGCATGCCACTGGTCGAACCGACCGAGCTATTTGTGCGCAGTGTAGGTGAGCATACTGATATTGTCGAAAAAGAAATGTATGCCTGGGAAGACAAGCTTAATGGCGACAAACTGACCCTGCGCCCCGAAGGCACTGCTGGTTGTGTACGTGCCGTGGTCGAACATAACCTCACTTACAACGGCCCACAACGCCTGTGGTATATGGGCCCGATGTTTCGCCATGAAAACGTACAAAAAGGTCGTCAGCGCCAGTTTCACCAGATTGGCGTGGAAGCCTTTGGCTTTGAAGGCCCTGACGTAGACGCCGAGCAAATCGTCTTACTGGCACGCTTGTGGCACGCGCTTGGCATTGCCGACGTTGAATTACAGTTAAACAGCATTGGCGATGCCGACGAGCGTGCGCAATATCGCCAAACGCTGATTACTTATTTTGAGCAACATGCAGACTTGCTCGATGAAGATGCCAAGCGTCGCTTGCATAGTAATCCTTTGCGTATTTTGGATAGCAAAAACCCGCGCATGCAAGCCATCTGTGAAGCCGCCCCTAAATTGATGGACTGCCTGGGCGAGGCATCGCAACAGCATTTTGCACAATTGCGTGCCTTGCTCGACCAAGCCGGCATTGCTTACACCATTAACCACAGACTGGTACGCGGCCTTGATTACTATAACCGCACCGTGTTTGAATGGGTGACGACCAAACTGGGCGCCCAGGGCACCATTGCTGGCGGTGGCCGCTACGATGCGCTGGTAGAACGCATCGGTGGCAATGCAACCCCGGCCTGTGGCTTTGGCATAGGCCTGGAGCGTGTATTCTTGCTGATGCAGGAATACGGTATCACTGCAGCTAACCAGACTGACATTTACCTGGTGAATGTTGGCGAACTAGCAGAACAAAAAGCTTTTACAGTAGCCGAAAGCCTGCGTAGCATGGGTTTAAGTGTAGTGCTGCACGCAGGTGGCGGCAGCTTTAAATCACAAATGAAAAAAGCAGACCGTAGCGGTGCCAGGTTTGCGGCGATTTTGGGTGATGACGAAGCCGTAGCCAATGAGCTCAGCCTAAAACCAATGCTGGGGCAAGGTGAGCAAGCACGTGTGAAACTTGATCAGGTGTTGAGCATCGTTCAAGCCAGCTAATCGTTTTAAGCCACAGGAGGCCAGATGTCGGAGCAAAAACACTTTTTTAATGCCATGACGGCATTAGGCCTGCTTCTGGCTGTGGGCATGGCGTCAGCGGCATTTATTCTGGGCGTGCAGGCAAAACATGCCGTCTCCAGCCAACAATCGATCACGGTCAAAGGCCTGGCAGAAAAACCCGTCAAAGCGGATCGCGCCCAATGGACCATTAATATTGGCGTCGTCGCCCCTACCCAGGCCGAAACCTTGCAAGCTATTGACCGTGAGCGGGCTGTTTTAGCTAACTTTCTCGACCTGCAAGGGCTGGATTCCAGCATGCGCACGGTGAATGTGCAAACACTGGGGCCGCACTACGAAGAAGAATACATACACGATAGCCCGCGCCAGGTGCAACGTGGTTTTGAGGGCTACCAAAGTGTGCATATCAGCAGCACAGACCTCAAGAAAATTGCCGCAGCCAACCAGGCCATTTTGACCTTGCGTGCAGATAACCACCCGGTGACTTCTCAACCACCCGAATATCTGGTCAGCAATCTCGAAACCGTCAAAATGTCATTGATTGCCGACGCCACCAAAAATGCACGCACCCGGGCAACCGAGTTTGTGAAACAAGATGGTGTCAAGGTTGGCGTGATGAAGTCGGCCAGCCAGGGCGCGTTTTATATTTTGCCAGCCACCGGCGGCGAAGACAGCGACAACAGCTACGGCGGCATTTACGACAAATCCACCGTGGATAAAATTGCGCGCGTGGTCGTGACTGTGGTCTACAACATCGAATGACAGAAATCCTGCGCATAGAGCAACTCAGCATCAGCGCTGCGCATGCGCCTACGCGCAAACTGGTGAACCAGGCATCACTGACACTGGCGCGTGGTAAAACCACCTGTATCGTCGGTGAATCTGGCAGCGGTAAAAGCCTGACTGCGCTCAGCATTATGAAGCTGCTGTCACCGCAATTACGCATGCAAGGTCGGGTATTCTTTCAAGGCCAGGAGATCAGCCAGCACAACGAAACCGCCATGCAGCATCTGCGTGGCCGACAGATGGGCATGATCTTTCAAGAGCCCATGACCTCACTCAACCCGGTGTTAACCATCGGTTTTCAAATTGGCGAGCCGCTGCAAACCCATTTAGGCCTTAAAGGGCTGGCACTCAAACAAAAAGTGGCCGCATTACTAGAACAAGTCGGCATAGATCCTGCGCGCGCGGGCAGTTACCCGGATGAGTTGTCTGGCGGCCAGCGCCAGCGAGTGATGATCGCCATGAGTATCGCCTGTGAGCCTGCGCTGCTGATCGCCGACGAACCCACTACCGCGCTCGATGTGACCGTACAAGCGCAAGTATTGCGCCTGCTGGACGATTTAAAAAGCCGCCTGCAGATGGCCATGCTATTTATCACCCACGATTTCGGCGTGGTGGCAGATATTGCAGATGAAGTCATCGTCATGTTCAGAGGTGAAATTGTCGAATCTGGCAACGTGGCGCAAGTGCTGCAATCGCCACAACACCCTTATACGCGCGCCCTGCTGGCCTGTGTGCCAGACGCTGAAGGCAAAAAAGTGTTGCAACCCATGACTTATGACTGGCTAACGCCAGCCTGATGGAGTCGCCATGTCTGATATGTTGCTGCAAGCACGCCATCTGAACAAAACCTATCGCCAGCGTAGCGGCGCACTGGGGCTCAACACCAGCAGCATCCATGCGCTGGATGATGTCAGCCTGCAACTTAAGCAAGGCACTACCTTGGCCGTGGTTGGTGAATCCGGTAGCGGTAAATCAACGCTGGCACGCGGCTTATTGCGTTTGCTGCCGTTAGATAGTGGTGAGGTGATTTTTGACGGCAAGGACTTTCTGGCCTTGGATAATGCTGCGTTACGCGTCGCACGGCGACATATTCAAATGGTGTTTCAAGATCCGTTTGCCTCGCTCAACCCCAGAATGCGGGTCGGCGACATTATTGCTGAAGGCTTGGTCATCCACCGCATTGGCACGGCGCAACAGCAACATGAAAAAGTGGTGCAGATGCTGGAAAAAGTCGGGCTGCACGCCGATGACGCGCGCAAATATCCGCATCAGTTTTCTGGCGGCCAGCGCCAGCGTATCGGCATCGCGCGCGCGCTGATTCTGCAACCCAAGTTGTTAATTTGTGATGAGCCGGTGTCGGCACTCGATGTGTCAGTGCAAGCGCAAATTTTGCTGCTGCTCAAGCAACTGCAACAAGAAATGGGGCTCAGTTATTTGTTTATTACCCACGATTTACGCGTGGTCAGGCACATCGCGGACGACGTACTGGTGATGCAAAAAGGCAAAGTAATTGAGCAAGGAAGCGTAGAAACCATTTATAATGCTCCCCAGCAAAAATATACACAACAGTTACTTAGCGCGATTCCCGGCCATGGGTTGCGGGCTGTAACCGCTTAATCTCACTCTCAATTCAATCAGAACACGCAGGAACAATTCAATGGCATACGATTTGGAAGAACAGGAACAACTGGACGAGTTTAGAGCCTGGTGGAACAAAAATGGAAAACTGGTCATTCGCCTGGTGATCGCCACAGCGGTGGCTTATGGTGGCTGGCAAGGTTATCAATCCTGGATGAACAGCAAAGCGACTGCGGCATCAACCGCCTACCAAACATTGGTGAGCACGTCGTTGCTGGATATCGACAGCAAAAAAGCCGAACAAATCAGCAAAGATGCACAAGCCATTGCAACCGATTACAGCATGACGCCCTATGCGGGCCGCGCTGCCCTGTTTGCGGGCCGCGCACTGCATGAAGCGCAACAGTCAGACGCCGCAGAAAAACAACTGCGTTGGGCGTTAACTGACGCCAAAGAACCTGCCATCAAACACATGGCAGCCGTTGAAATCGCCGGTTTACAAATTGAACGCAATGCGCTTGATGACGCAAAAAAAACCTTGACGGCGATTGATGACAAAGGCTTTGATGGCATTAAAAATGCCTTGCTTGGCGACATTTACATCGCAAACAAACAAGAAAAAGAAGCCAAAGAAGCTTATAACAAAGCGCTGCAAGGCCTGGATCCTGAAGGCAAATTGTTTTACCTGACCCAGCAAAAGCTGGATGCCTTAGGATAATCGCCAATGAGGTCTTTCTTGCCTGCCCTGCGCAACCAGCCGCAATCACTGAAACATGTCACGCTCGCCACCTTGTTTTTACTCGGTAGCGGGCTTTCTGCATGCACGGCGTTCAATGACGTTAAAACCAACCTCAGTGAAAGCATTTTTGGCGCAGAGCCAGCCAATCCACCGGTAGAGCTCGAAGAAATCAAGTCCTCTTATGAAACACGCATCGCTTGGTCAACTGATGTCGGCTCAGCGGGCCGCTTTACCTACACACCGGTACTGGCAGACAACCTGATTTATGCCGTGAATGCCGAAGGCGGTGTCAAACAATTATCTGCAGAGACCGGCAAAACCCTATGGGAAACCGAGATTGGCGAGCCAATTAGCAGTGGTGCAGGCCTGGGCGGTGGACTCGTATTAGTCGGCACCAGTAAAGGGCATCTATTCGCCTTAAACCTGAACGGTAAAAAACTGTGGAGCGCGGTGCTTAGTAGCGAAGTACAAGGACAACCACGCTATTACGATGGCACAGTGATTGTTCGTACCAGCGACCATCATATTTACGGTATTGACGCGGCTGACGGCCGTCGCAAGTGGTCGTACGAACGCGCCACACCTTCGCTTTCGCTCAAAACGCAAGCAGGTATTGTGGTCGATAGTGGTGCAGTCTATGCCGGGTTTCCAGGTGGCAAACTAGTAGCGATTCGCGCTGATAATGGCAAGTTGGTATGGGAGGCAACCGTGGCCCAACCCAAAGGCGTGACAGAAATTGAGCGTATTGCCGACATCACCAGCCTGCCATTTGTCGATGGCCCATTGGTGTATGTCGTTGCCTATCAGGGCAAAGTCGCTGCCGTTGATCGCCAGCGCGGGCAAGTGGTTTGGAACCGAGACATTTCAAGCTATGTCGGCCTCACCGCAGAAAATAACAAAATCTATTTAAGCCATACCGTCGGTTCAGTCTACTCACTAGACAGCACCAACGGCAAAACTTTCTGGCGCCAGGCTAACCTGGGTTACCGCCATCTGACTGTCCCGCTACCTTTAAGCAATATGGTCGCTGTTGGCGATCTCGAAGGTTATATCCACTTACTTAGCCAGGATGATGGCAGCTTTGTTGGCCGACTACAGTTGGGTTCAAAACCCATCATGTCACTGATTGCAGGCAACAACCCCAATCAGTTTATTGCGCAATCGCGTGACGGCCACCTTTACGCAGTCACATACAAATAATGCTACCTACCATCGTACTTGTTGGCCGACCCAATGTTGGCAAATCTACCCTGTTTAACCGCTTGACCAGATCACGCGATGCGCTCGTGGCCGATCTGCCAGGCTTAACCAGAGACCGCCATTATGGTCGCGGCATGGGTGCTAGCCAACCTTATCTGGTGATTGATACTGGCGGCTTTGAACCCACTGCAGATACCGGCATTCTGAAAGAAATGGCCAAGCAGACCTTGCTGGCGATTGACGAAGCCGATGTCATTATCTTTTTGGTTGATGCACGTGCTGGCCTGACACCGCAGGAATTCACCATTGCGCAAACCTTGCGCAAGGCGCAGCGCCCTATCCTGCTGGCTGTCAACAAGACCGAAGGCATGCGCAAAGCCATCGTCAGCGCAGACTTTCATGAATTAGGCATGGGCGAACCATTGTCTATTTCATCTGCCCACGGTGAAGGTGTACGCGACCTGATCGAACTGGCGCTGGAAACCATGGTTGAAAAAGAGCCAGAGGCGGCGGGGCCAACCAATCATGACACGCCAAGAATTGCCATTGTCGGTCGGCCTAATGTCGGCAAATCGACACTGGTGAATGCGCTGTTGGGTGAAGACCGCGTGATTGCGTTTGACGAACCAGGCACCACCCGCGACTCGATTGAAATCGCCCTCGAAAAAAACGGCAAACAATACACCATCATTGATACGGCTGGCGTGCGCAAGCGCGGCAAGGTATTCGAGGCCGTAGAAAAATTCTCGGTGATTAAAACCATGCAGGCAATTGAAGATGCCAATGTGGCCATTTTAGTCGTTGATGCCAAAGATGGTATTACCGAGCAAGATGCCCACGTGGCGGCGTATATTGTCGATGCCGGGCGCGCGCTGGTGGTTGCCATTAATAAATGGGACGGCCTGCAAGACGACGAACGTGAGTGGATCAAACGTGAAATCGACCGTAAATTACAGTTTCTCGACTTTGCCAAGTTTCACTATATTTCAGCCCTGCGTAAAAAAGGCTTGAATGAGTTGCTGGCGTCGGTAGATGTGGCCTTTAAAGCCGCCATGAGCGATCTGGCGACACCACAGCTGACACGCGTACTGGGGGAAGCCACCACGCAACATCAACCACCAATTACGCGCGGCATTCGCCCCAAATTGCGCTATGCGCATCAGGGTGGCTCTAATCCGCCGATTGTTGTCATCCACGGCAATCACGTCGATGGCATTAAAGCGAGCTATACGCGCTACTTAGAAGGCATTTTCCGTAAAGCCTTCCAATTGGTAGGTACGCCTTTGCGCGTACAGTATAACCAGGGCGAAAACCCGTTCGATAAAGAAGACGAGCGCAAAAAAGGCGAAGGCCTGGTGACGATGCGTCGCCGTAAAAACGAGATGCGCGCCAAGCTGAAACAGCGCAACGAGCAAAATAAAACTAAAAAATAACCCCGGCGTGATGGGCAGTCGTCTTTGCCCATTCATGCTTTAGGTAATTTAATCTCATATGTTTGCCAGTGTGTATGCTCGGCGAGTTTGTCATAACAAGCTCTGGCAGGCAGATTATCTTTAGCTGTCATCCAGCGGATCACTGTCCAGTGATTTTCTTGTCCGATTTGCGCCACGGTACTAATCAATTGCTGTGCAACCCCTTGCCCCCTCGCTTCAGGTAGTACGAACACATCATCCACATACGCCCCCAGGGCGGCAGCTAATGGCCGTAAAAATATTCGATAATGCAAAAAACCCAATAGGTGGTTATTTGTATTGACCGCCACCAAGGCAGAGATGACCGGTGGCGATTGCTGTATCCATTGCCAGACTTGATCGCGCATGGCCTGCGTCTGCGCCACAGCATAAAATGCTGCATATGCCGCATATAGCTGACACCAGCGCTCATAATCTTGTGGCTCGAGCGGCCTGATCTGAATAAATGGAGTTTCGTGCATATGTTTGACTTAAAAATAGCGTTATCAAAATGTGGCCAATAAAAAAGGGCCTCGCGGCCCTTTTTACATACTTAGCTTAAGGTTATCGCAAAGTCGGCAACAAGTTCTTGGCGCTCACGCCCAGCTCCTGCGCCATGCTGGCACCCAGTTTTTTGGCGAAACGATCCACCACAGTTTCCTGATAAGTAAAATCAACAATCTCAGACTCTTTAATCACTTCACGTGCGACATACTCTGCGCTGCCTTGCGCATCTGCCAAGCCTAATTTAATACTTTCTTCGCCGTTCCAGAACAAACCACTAAAGGTTTCTTCATTTTCTTTTAAGCGGCTGCCACGGCCTTCACGCACTACGGTAATAAATTGCTGGTGAATCTGGTCGAGCATGCTTTGTGCAAACGCCTGCTGTTTTGGATTCACCGGTGAGAATGGATCCAGCATGCCTTTATTGGAACCGGCCGTCATCAGGCGACGCTCAACGCCGACTTTTTTCATGATCTCAGTAAAACCATAGCCGTCCATCAATACGCCGATGGAGCCGACAATACTGGCTTTATCGACAAAAATTTTGTCAGCAGCCACGGCGATATAGTAACCGCCAGACGCACAAATATCTTCCACCACGGCATAGACCGGAATCTCGGGATGCAATTTGCGTTGACGGTGAATTTCGTCGTTGATGATGCCTGCCTGCACCGGGCTACCGCCCGGGCTGTTGATGCGCAGGATAATGCCTTTGGTGCCCTTGTTGTCATAAGCATCATTCAGGCTGCTGATCACTGCATCTGCATTGACCTGGCCACCGGCCTCAATCACGCCAGACAGATCAATCAAAGCGGTATGCGCAGTCGATGCGTTTTTGTTTTGGCCAACCCAGCCCAACAACATCATTAGCAGGAAAAACAGATAAATAAAAGTCAGCGATTTAAACAAAACGGACCAACGCCTGGCTGTTTTTTGCTCCTGTAATCCAGCCAGGGCAATTTTTTCCACTGTACGCATGGCCCAGTCAGGCGAATTTGTCACAGGTTTCGAGTCAGGTGACTGCTGATTTTCTTCTTGCATAACTCAACTTTCGTCAATAAATTTTAGCTATTCTAACAATGTTTATCGGTTTGCTAGCGTTCTATTTTTAATCCAGAGCCCAGCCGCTAGAATTGATCCAGATGCACGCTAATCACACCAGCTTCTTCTGTCACCGGGATAGACGACAATCGCTTACCCTGGCATGGCCCTACGACACAGTGCCCGGTGTTAGGCGCATACATCGCGCCATGCGTGGCGCAAATAATCCACTCTTGCGTCATATTAAAAAACTTGCCGTGTTCCCAGTCCAGCTCGACCGGCACATGCGCACAGCGATTGACATAAGCATAGGGCTTGCCCTCAAAGCGAACCAAAAAACCAGTCGCATGCGGCCCTAACACGGGCATGGCAAAACGCAGGCCATCGCCCTTCTCTTGTAAATCGTTGCTATGAAACGTCAATGCGGTGTTGCTCATGTTTGCTCCAGCAACCAGGCGCTTAATGTTGCCACATCATCAAACAGGTGATCTGGTGAATACTGCTGTAAATGGCTGGCTGTTTGCGAACCATAACTGACTGCCGCTGTGATGACTCCAGCATTTTTGCCCATTTGCATGTCATATTGCGAGTCACCTATCATCAGCGTGCGCTCAGGCATCACCACCAGTTCATCCATCAGCTCATCGAGCATTTGCGGATGCGGCTTTGAAAAACACTCATCGACAGTTTTTGTGGCATTAAAATATTTAGACAAGCCTGAAAGCTGTAATGCGGCATTTAAGCCACGCCGCCCTTTGCCGGTAGCTACCGCTTGCTTACAGCCTTTGCGATCCAGCGTAGCAATCGTTTCTGCAATGCCTGTAAATAGCAGAATTTTATTCTCGCCTGCGTAGTAATGGCGCTGATAATTTGTTGCCAGTGCTTGCGCCTGCGACTCGGGGATATCGCCATACAGCACCTCAATCGACTCACGCAAACCCAAGCCAATGATGCTACGCGCACGTGCTTCGCTGAGCGCGGGCAATCCGGCCTCCTCGGCTGCTTTGATCAATGCCTGCGTAATCATGCCGGTCGAGTTGGCAATGGTGCCGTCCCAATCCCATACTATTAAATCAAATTGTTTCACTGACGCATTTCCCTAAAGAGTTAAGACTACTTTATCGACTTAAGTTGACGCTGTTGTTGCAAAAACTGCGCGAGTTCTGCCGGCAATGGCGCCACCAGATGCAGCGGCTCGCCAGTTAACGGATGCGCAATGCGTGTTTCACTAGAATGTAAAAACATTCTTTTTAAGCCTTGTTTGCTCAACTGCTTGTTTAAGGCAAAATCACCATATTTGTCATCCCCCAAAATAGGAAACCCTAAATAAGACAATTGCACACGCAACTGATGGGTGCGACCGGTGATTAACTTGGCTTGCAAAAAGCTGCACGGCCCCAGCATTTCTTGCAAATAAAACCAGGTTTCAGAGGTTTGCGTCTCTACTTCAAACCGGCCTTTGGCAGCATGCCGTTGCGCGACGATACCACTGGCTTTGAGCGACTTGATGCCGCCAGGTTCACTATTGAGCAACGGCGCATCCACCACTTTTACCCTGCGTTCGCCACTTTCAGTGACATATTTCTGCAAATCCAGCGTAACCTTCTTTTTGGCGTCTTGCCATTGCCCTTGCACCAGAATCAAGTAACGCTTATCCATCTGATGATGGCGCATCGCTTCGTGCAAAGCGGTCAGTGCCGAGCGTTTTTTTGCAATCATCAACACGCCAGAGGTTTCGCGGTCCAGCCGATGTACTAGTTCCAGAAATTTGGCCTGTGGCCGCTCAAGGCGCAATTGCTCGATCACGCCCAAACTAATGCCACTGCCGCCATGCACTGCCATGCCGGCCGGTTTGTTCAGGGCGAGCATGGCATCATCTTCATAAATTACCTGCTCGGCCAACCTGGCTTTAATGGCCGGGGCCGCAGGCTTTGCCGCTGCTTCAGCCGTGCGGATAGGCGGCACCCTGACTTCATCCCCTAATTGCAAACGGTATTCGGCATCAACGCGTTTTTTATTCACGCGCACCTCGCCACTACGCAAAATGCGGTAAATGTGACTTTTGGGGACGCCTTTGAGCACCTTTGCCAGAAAGTTATCTACGCGCTGCGTTTCCGAGGCCTCATCCACCTGCAAATAGGTGACGCGATCACTGGCTGGCCGCACCTCTGGCGCGTGTGTAGAGGCCGTTGGCGCAGGCGAAGATGACGAGGGGCTAAAGGGTGAGGTCATAGTTGCAGGTCGTGCTTTGCTTTATCAGGACTTATAGATATACTGTCGAGATTCTGAATCAAGGTCTTTCAGGCGGTAGCGACAACATCGTGATACCAAATTCGTGATGATCGGCTATCTTAAGCACTGATTTACAAGGCCTTATTTTCTGGACCAGTCATATTTTTTGGGGCCAGCAAGTGCATTCAGAATCAAAAAAATTTTGGTGAATACCGCTCGCCATCAAGTAGCGATAATTAATTAGAAATGATTTAACGCGAAGCTCACGCAGAATAAACAAAGAAATGAGCTCGGCGTTTGCCAAACCCGAATTTTAACGAAATTACCCTCTGTTTAGGGTTTTATTTTTGCAGTCAATCGCGATGGATAAGACAGGTGACAACCTACCTGCCACGCAACCACTGCACCCTTGCAGAAATCGAGTATCCAGCAGGCAGTTATCGACTGCGCTTTGACACTCAACCATGTGCACATTGATGCCTGCCATGCTGCGCTGATACCCAGCCGTTAGCATCGCAAAAGCCATTGCACATACCCCCTCGTTAAGTTCTGGTGGTTAATTACAACCACGGCCCGCCCTGCGCTCATGTCTATTCTGTGGCTTCGATTAGGAGCCTTACATGAAAAGAATGTTGTTTAACGCAACGCAATCAGAAGAATTGCGCGTTGCGATTGTTGATGGACAAAAACTCATCGACCTGGATATTGAACACGCTGGCAAAGAACAGCGCAAAAGTAATATCTACAAAGGCGTGATTACACGCATCGAACCCTCTCTTGAAGCTGCGTTTGTCGACTACGGTACTGACAGACACGGCTTTTTGCCTTTCAAGGAAATCGCCCGTAGCTACTTTCAAGACAAACCAGACCAAGGTCGCGCCCGTATTCAGGACGTGATTAAAGAAGGTCAGGAAGTCATCGTGCAGGTAGACAAAGATGAGCGTGGCAGCAAAGGCGCCGCCCTCACTACCTTTATCTCACTGGCTGGCCGTTATCTGGTGCTGATGCCAAACAATCCGCGTGGCGGTGGTGTTTCACGCCGCGTTGAGGGTGAAGAGCGTAACGAGTTGCGTGACACCATGGCGCAACTGGAAGTCCCAAACGGCATGAGCATTATTGCGCGTACTGCTGGTATTGGCCGTAACGCAGAAGAGCTGCAATGGGACCTGAACTACCTGGCACAGCTGTGGCAAGCGGTTGAGGATGCCTCTAATTTTCAGCCTGGCGCTTACCTGATTTATCAGGAAAGCAGCCTGGTGATTCGTGCGATTCGTGACTACTTCAGCGCAGACATTGGCGAGATTCTGATCGACACGGCGGATGTGCACGAACAAGCGTTGCAGTTTATGAATCACGTGATGCCGGGCAATGTGACCCGCGTCAAACTGTATCAAGACGAAATCCCGCTGTTCTCCCGCTTTCAGATCGAACATCAGATCGAATCTGCCTTTGCGCGTGAAGTACGCTTGCCTTCGGGCGGCGCCATCGTGATTGACCATACCGAAGCCCTGGTGTCTATCGACGTTAACTCCGGCCGCTCAATTAAAGGCGCGGATATTGAACAAACAGCATTCAATACCAACCTGGAAGCGGCTGAAGAAGTAGCCCGCCAGATGCGCCTGCGCGACTTGGGTGGCTTGGTGGTGATTGACTTTATCGACATGGAAAACCAGCGCAACCAGCGTGAAGTAGAGAACGCTTTGCGTGACGCTTTGCACCATGACCGCGCACGCGTACAAATGGGCAAAATCTCCCGTTTTGGCCTGCTCGAAATGTCTCGCCAGCGCTTACGCCCAAGTTTGGGTGAAACCAACCATATGACCTGCCCACGCTGTAACGGCACCGGCCATATCCGTGGCATTGAATCGACGGCTTTGCATATTCTGCGCATTACGCAAGAAGAAGCGATGAAAGACAACAGTGCCATTATTCAGGTGCAGTTGCCAGTGGAGGCCGCGACCTTCTTGCTGAATGAAAAGCGTGCTGATATTCATAAAATTGAGCAGCGCACCGGCGTAGAAGTCGTGCTGATTCCAAATGTGCATTTGGAAACGCCTAATTACAACATCCTGCGCATTCGCCTTGATGATGTGAACGAAGACACCATGCAGGCGAGCTACAAAATGGTAGACCTGCCTAGCGAATCTGATTACCAGCATAGCCTGCAACAAGCAGCTGCGCCGGCCAAAGCTGAAGCCGTTGTTAAAGGTATTACAGCCGCGACGGCCGCCCCTATCGTGGAAGAAAAACCAGCTGTAGCACCCGTGGCTGAGTCTAAAAAGTCTTTCTTTGGTGTGATTAAATCGTGGTTGGGCTTAGAAGAAAAAGAAGTTGCGCCAACGATTGAAAAACCAGCGCGCGAAGCGAAAGAGTCTGGCCGTGACCGCAACAAGAACCGCAATCGCCGTGACCGTCCGCGTCAACAGGAGCGTGGTGATCGCCCAGCGAACGAACGCCAAGAGCGCCAACCTAAAGAGCAACAAGACAACGCGTCTCACAAGCCGCGCCAGGAACGTCAGCCACAAGAAAAACCTGCGCAAAAAGAAAGACAAGATCGTCAACAGTCGCAAGAAGTAAAAGTGGATGCCAATCAACCGGCACTGACCTCACAAACGGGCGATAACAAGCAAGAACGTGGTGAGCGCGGTAACCGCCGTAACCGTCATGGCCGCCGTGACCGTCGTCCACGTGAGGATGCGCCAACCCAGGTTAATAGCGAATCCGAAGCTAACATCAATGCACCAGTTGAGGCGATTACACCGGCCAATACGGCACCTGTTGTTATGACTGAAGCGGTTTCTACTCCTACTCCAGCAAGCAAGGCTGAAGCAACACCAAAAGTGGTGGCCGAACCTGTCTCAGCGGCTCCACAGCCTGTATCAGAAGTGGCCATTGTGAATACTGACACAGTGAATGCAAGCACCACGACCAGCAACGATGAGCCGGTGGCTGAAAAAGCACCACGCAGTCGTTCACGTGGCGGTAAAGCACGTGGCAAACGCGCGGCTGAAGGCAGTGATGCACCAGCCATTGAGTTGGTAGAAACCGCTGCCGCACCAGTCGCTAATACTGAAGCAGTTGCCAGTGAAGCCCCGCAGAAAAAACCTGCGCGCAAACGTAAATCTACCGCAAAGGCCACTGAAGGCGCGGCCGATGCAGGCATTCAATTGGTAGAAACCAAATCTGAGCCAGCAACTGCTCCGGCAGAAACAGCTGCCAAAGCGAAAAAGCCGCGCAACACTGCCAAGTGGAAAAAAGACGAAGCAGCTACCGCAGAACCAAGTCTGGTGATGGTTGAAACGCAGAAATAATCAGCGTTCACCACTCAGCAGCAATAAAAAAGAGGGCCTAATGGCCCTCTTTTTTTACGTGTACAAATCACTTAGGCCGTTTGCCAGCGTATCACACACCAATAGCCGATGATTGTTAGCAAGACAGACACCACCACATGCGTAAACACATGCAACCCGGCCCAGGCATAAGCTTGCTTTTGCAGTAACACAAACGCTTGTGCCGAAAATGTAGAAAAAGTAGTCAAACCGCCCAAAAAGCCCATGGAAATAAACAGTCGCCACTCATGCGACAGTTGCGGCATTGTCTGGAACAACGCCAACGCAACCCCCATTAGCAAGCCGCCGATGGCGTTAGCCATTAACGTGCCTAATGGAATCATGCCTATGGAGTTTAACCAGATTGAGAGCCCCCAGCGCGCCCAGGCACCTAATGCCGAACCCAAACCAACCATGAGCCAAGATTTCATTTCAATCTCCTTCTAAAACAGTAGCAGGCAATGTATCATAAGTTTCAAAACATTCAGTTCCCACCGCCTGTTGATTTAAAGAGATTCCCTTGCGTTTACTATTTGTTACCTCAGAAATTTTCCCACTCATCAAAACAGGAGGCTTGGCAGACGTCAGTGGTGCATTACCCGCAGCACTTTGCAATGCCGGGCTGGATATTCAGGTGCTATTGCCCGCTTATCGCGGCATACTGGCACAGTGTGATTCGCCGCGCTTACTAGGCTCGCTGCAGGCATTTCACGACTTACGCTGCGACCTTTACCAGACCACACTGCCTGGCACTGCGATTCCGCTACTGCTGATTGATTGTCCGGCGCTGTATGACCGTGATGGTGGTCCTTACCATCATCCCTTGCATGGCGAATGGCAAGATAACCCGCTACGCTTTGGTTTGCTGTCAAAAGTAGCGGCCATGTTGTCGGTGCCAAATAGCTTGCAGCATTGGCAACCTGAACTGGTGCATTGCAATGACTGGCAAAGTGGGCTCACGCCCTACTATTTGCGGCAACTGGCTAGCCCTGCAAAGTCTATCTTTAGTATTCATAATCTGGCGTTTCAAGGTAACTTTCATGCTGACTGGCGCCATCAGTTGATGCTAAGCGAACAGGACTTTCAACCCGCAGGTTATGAGTTTTATGGCCATCTGTCGTTTATGAAAGCCGGGCTTTATTATGCTGATACGCTGTCGACAGTGAGCCCGACCTATGCCAAGGAAATCCAGACCGAGCAGTTTGGCTTTGGCTTTGAGGGCTTGTTGCAGCATAGAGCCCATGATTTAACCGGCATATTAAATGGTATAGATACACAAGTGTGGGACCCGGCCACCGACCCTTATTTACCCGTGCATTACAGCACCGACACCCTCGCCAATAAAAAACTGGTTAAACAGGCGCTACAAGCAGAACTTCACTTGCAGCAACAAGCCACCAGCCCCTTGCTTGGTGTCGTGAGCAGGCTCACGCATCAAAAAGGCCTGGATATGTTGGTCGACATCGCACATGAGGTGTTGGCGAGCGGCTGTCAGCTGGCCGTGCTCGGCAGCGGCGAGCCCGCACTAGAGCAACAGTATCTGGCACTGATGCGGCAATATCCTGGACAGGTCGCTGTCACTATCGGCTATAACGAACCGCTGTCGCATCGCATCATGGCTGGCACCGATATTTTTGTGATGCCTTCGCGTTTTGAGCCCTGTGGCTTGAACCAGATGTATGGTTTGCGTTATGGCACGATTCCACTGGTGGCCAACACTGGCGGCCTGGCAGATTCGGTACAAGGCGGGGTTCTCGCGGCGGACGGAACACTGGTTGAGACCATGACAGGATTGGTAATGCCAGAAAATAATCCATCGACACTTTTGGTCACATTAAAGCAAGCCATGCACATTTATGCCAATTCTGGTCAGTGGCAACAACTGCAAAAACAGGCCATGCAACAGGATGTCAGCTGGGAAACCAGTGCAGAACATTATTTTCAGCTCTACCAAAACTTGATAGATATTTAAAAAACAATTACTTACAGAATTTGACGAAAAAAGTGAAGAGAAGTTGGCACAGAAGGTGCTTATTACTAATCAAGCTTCTCCAAAGCTAACTTCTCCTCCCTCAAGACGCCAAATAGGCGTCTTTTTTTTACGTCGATTTTTTGAACCCTTATTCTGCTTTAGCAGGTGGCGTCATATTCAAAAAGTGTTCGCGGTAATACTTAAGCTCATCAATCGACTCATAAATATCCGCCAACGCCTCATGACGACTGGCCTTTTTAAAGCCAGCATAAATATCTGGTCGCCAGCGGCGTGACAACTCTTTAAACACACTCACGTCCAGATTGCGATAGTGAAAAAACTGCTCCAGGCGCGGCATATAGCGCGCCATAAAACGCCTATCCTGGCAAATCGAGTTACCACACATCGGCGACTTACCCGCTGGCACATGCTCTTTTAAAAACGCCAGCATGGCATCGGTTGCAGCGTCTTCGTTTAACGTGGAAGCTTTGACTTTGTCGATTAAGCCGCTGCGGCCGTGCGTGCCTTTATTCCAGGCGTCCATGCCATCCAACACAGCATCCGATTGATGCACCACTAATACCGGTGACTCTGCAATCACATTCAATTGCGCATCGGTGACGACGGCTGCCAGCTCGAGAATACGGTCTGTGTCAGGCAGCAAACCACTCATTTCCATATCCAGCCAGATTAAATTGTCCTGATTACTTGCCAATTGTGTGCCTCTCGTCATGATTTCCATTAAAATGAAACATTATATTCAGTTCAGTGAACAAGGTGGATATAAATCCATCAAAATAGCTAACTGCCACCACTTACAAACCACCCATTGCTATGTCCGCACTCTTTACTCAAATTTTTGTTGCTGTGATTGTTATTAGCCTCGCGATTCGTCTCTGGCTGGGTTTACGCCATATCCGTCATATTCAGCAACACCGCCAGCAAGTGCCTGTCGCGTTTGACCAAACCATTAGCCTGGAGGCGCATCAGCGCGCGGCTGACTACACCACGGCCAAGGTTAAGCTGCGTTTGGCTGAAACTGTGATGGAGGCCGTTATTTTACTGGCGCTGACACTGGGTGGCATACTGCAAAATATTGATCATTTATGGCAACAATGGCTCCCCGATCATGAAATTATCCGTGGTGCCTTGGTCATTTGTTCTGTCATGCTGATTTCCAGTGCCATTACGTTACCCTTTGAATACATCCAGACTTTTAATATTGACGAAAAGTTTGGTTTTAACAACATGTCGCGCAGTTTGTTTTTTAGTGATTTGGTTAAACATACTGGAATTGCCCTTTTGCTTGGGGGGCCTATCGTACTCGTTGCACTGTGGTTAATGCAAAGCGCAGGCGACTGGTGGTGGCTGTATCTATGGCTGGTATGGAGTGCATTCAACCTGTTTATGCTGGCGGTATATCCTATCTGGATTGCCCCGCTGCTTAACAAATTCACACCAATGGAAGATCAAAGTTTAAAAACACGCATTGAAACTTTGCTACAAAAATGCGGCTTTACTAGCCAAGGTTTATTTGTGATGGATGGTTCTAAGCGCTCCGGCCATGGCAACGCCTATTTCACCGGCTTTGGCAAAAACAAACGCGTGGTCTTTTTTGACACCCTGCTGGAAAAATTAAGTGCAGACGAAATTGAAGCGGTGCTTGCTCATGAACTGGGACATTTCAAACATCAACACGTGATCAAACGCATTATCATGATGTTTGGCTTAAGCCTGCTTGGCCTCGCGTTATTGGGTTACTTAATCAAACAAGAGTGGTTTTTTACCGGATTAGGCATTGCAGAGGTGAGCAACCATATGGCCTTGCTGCTGTTTGTGCTGGTTTCACCGGTGTTTATGTTTATTTTGCGTCCACTGCTAGCCGCCTACTCACGCACCAACGAGTTTGAAGCAGATCACTACGCTGCACAACAATCCAGACCACAGTTTTTAATTGATGCCTTGGTCAAACTCTATCGCGATAACGCCTCGACGCTGACGCCTGACCCGCTGCACTCAGCATTTTATGACTCGCACCCGCCTGCCAGCCTGCGCATCGCCAAACTGCAAACCTACGCATGAAACCCTCCCTGCTGATCAGCCTGGTTCTGGCACTTGCAAGCATCACCGCAAGTGCAAATGATGCCTCGCTGCAAGCAGGGCAAAAACTAGTTAATACGCATTGCATCCATTGCCACGCCAGCAGCTATGGCGGCGATGGCAGTGGCATTTACACCCGCGACTACCGCAAGGTGCGTTCACTCAATGGCTTAAAAGCCCAAGTCACTAACTGCAATACCATGCTCAATCTGAAATGGTTTGATGATGAAGAGCAGCAAGTGGTACAGTATTTAAATCACACCTACTATCATTTCTAGCATGACGCCTCAAGGACTCATTGTCGCTGCCTATGGCAAGCGCTATAACGTTGAATTGCCCGATGGGCGCATCCTCAGTTGCGTGACCCGTGGTAAAAAAGTCGATAACGCCGCCGGTGACCAAGTCACTGTCACCATCACTTCAGAAAAAGAAGGCGTGATCGAAAAAACGGCTGAGCGTAACACCCTGCTCTACCGCAGCAATGCCTTCAAAAGCAAAATTCTGGCAGCTAATGTCACGCAGATACTGATTGTGCTGGCAACGCAGCCCAGCTTTTATGAAGACCTGCTTAACCGCTGCCTGGTTGCGGCCGAAGCGGCTGGCATACGTGCAGTCATCATCCTCAATAAATGTGACTTGCCTAACCCGCAAGCACTGCAAAAGCTGCAGCAATATGCCGCGCTGGGTTACCTTACCGTACAGCTCAATGCCAAAGACTCTGTAGATAGCCTCAAGCCGCTGCTGGCAGGCCATACCAGCGTGCTGGTCGGCCAATCTGGCATGGGCAAGTCAACCATTATCAATAGCCTGCTCCCAGAGGCGCGCAGTAAAACGCAAGAAATCAGTGCCACACTGGATAGCGGTAAACATACCACTACGGCCACACACTTGTATCATCTGGATAAAAGTAGCGCCATTATCGACTCACCCGGCTTACAAGAGTTTGGCTTGTATCATATCGACGAAGCTGACCTTGAATATGCCTTTGTTGAATTTAGGCCACTCATTGGCCACTGCAAATTTAACAACTGCACCCATACCCATGAGCCGGAATGTGTCATTTTGCAAGCACTGGCCACGGGCAAAATTGCACCTGAGCGTCTGCAGATATTCCAACAAATTCGCGCTGAAAATACTGTACAAATCTACGGCTAAACGCCTCGCTGGTTTTTACTAAGCCAGCGCTTCTTTGTATCACACAAACAAAAAAACACCCTGCCTAGGCAGGGTGTTTTTGTCATACTCACGTATTGCTACGTGTCATCTAAGCATAAGCCTATATTACAGTGAGAACACATTCAATGCACCGCCGCCAGGCGCAGCGTTGTACTTGGTCAACTCTTTGTAACCACCAGCAGCACCCAGTGCGTCGGTGTCAGTCGTCATACCCAAGTTCATCGCAACACCAGCCCAACCGCCGATACCAGACAAGATGCCCACGTATTGCTTACCTTTGTTGCCATAGGTGAACGCGTTACCAATGGCGCCAGAACCAACCTGGAATTTCCACAATTCTTTACCTGATTGTGCATCAACCGCTTTGAACCAGCGATCCAAAGTACCGTAGAACACAATGTTAGAAGCAGTCGTCAACGCACCACTCCAAGCAGAGAATTTCTCTTTGTTGTACCACACTTTTTTGTTGGTCATTGGGTCATAAGCAGCAAAACCACCCATCACGCCGTCTGGACCAGCAAACATGGTCAATGTCGCACCTACCCATGGCTGACCAGCTACGTATTTAGACTCAACTGGCTCGTATGTCATACATACGTGGTTCAGTGGAGAGTACATCAAACCGGTTTTTGGTGAGTAAGCAGCAGGCTGCTGGTCTTTAGTACCTAAAGCAGCTGGGCAAATACCCTTAGCGTTGTAGTCTTGGTGTGTTGAAGCAGCAGCCAGTTTGCTAGGCACGCCTGTTTTCAGGTCAACATCAGTTGCCCAGTTAACAAACGGGTGTACTTTTTCAGCTGCAATCAAGCTACCTGTGTTCGCATTCCAGGTATAAGCAAAACCGTTACGGTCATGGTGCCATGCGTATGTTTTGCCACCTTTGTCGAACAGGATGACTTCGTTTACGCCATCGTAGTCCCACTCATCGTGAGGTGTCATTTGCATCGCCCACTTAGCCACGCCAGTGTCCAGATCACGTGCTGTGACAGTCATAGACCATTTGTTGTCGCCTGGACGTACATCCGGGTTCCATACAGATGGGTTACCCGCACCGTAGTAAACCAGGTTGGTACGTGCATCATATGGCCACCAGCCCCATACGGAACCACCACCATGTTGCCAGCCGTCTTTGATCGCTTGTGGTTTCAACCAGGTACGTGTACCCAGCTCTTTTTCGCCACCTTTGATTTGGTCAGCAGACAGGCGCTTGAAAGAACCGCCCTCTTTGTTACCACCGTTTACGTCTTGGTAAACAGACAGCGCGTTGTACAGTGGGTTATCTTTGTTGGTGTTTGCGTCGTGCAATGTTTCAGCATCTGGGCCAGTTGAGTAAGCTTTCCATGCCAAAGAACCATCTTTGATGTTGTATGCCGCGATAAAGCAACGTACGCCGAACTCAGCACCTGAGCAGCCGGTCAATACTTTGTCTTTAATCACGTGTGGCGCGTTAGTGTTAGTGGCACCCACTTTTGGATCAGTGTTTTTCACTTCCCACAGTTTTTTACCGTCTTTGGCATCCAGCGCAAGTAACAAGCCGTCATTTTGTTGGAGGTAGATCTTGCCATCACCGAAGCCCAGGCCGCGCGTCACGTTATCACAACACAGTACCGCTTGCACGCTAGGGTCTTGTTTAGGAAAATAAGACCATACAATTTTCTGGTTATCGTTCAGGTCCAGAGCATAAATGTTATTTGGGAAAGCAGTCACGATGTACATCATGTTGCCGACCACAATTGGAGAACCTTCGTGACCACGGTTAACACCGGTTGCGAATGTCCAGGCCATTTTCAGGTTTTTGATATTGCCTTTGTTGACTTGTGCCAGTGCGCTATAACCTTGGTTATTGTGCTGACCACGTGGATGTGCCCAGTTATTGGCATCTTTCATTGCAGCTTCTTGGTCAGCAGCAGCAAAAGCCATTGCCGGTAAGGCAAGCGCAACGCTGGCTGCAATACCAAAAGCAGTTTTAATTTTCATCATAGTTATATCTCCGGAAGAAAAATCCCAAAAGGATCCATCACAAATTGCAATTTAAAAATTGCGCTGTGCTTAAAATTGCCGCTGGCACTAGGATTTCCAGAGCTGTTAATTATCCTGTTAAGGATAGATGTCACTTGATTAAGCGCTTGTAACTGTAATATAAATAGCCCCCCGAAACAGCCAGCCAGTTTTGGGTTTTATTCATGGGCCAGATAAGGAATTTTTCTTAAAACTTTATAGAATTGCTTTTTTTTTGTATCATTTTGAAAACGAAGGCCATGTCCTAGTGTGCCCTTCAGGTAATGGTGCCATCCAACGATGGTGGCGGCGCCATTTTACTTGATTATAAAGGTAGACACTGACTGTGCTGAGACCCTGGCATTACTCACTGGTATTGGACAAAGCTTCCCCGCATTCCATCCACCAGCAATTGATAGAACACTTTCGCGCCATGATAGAAGGCGGCGCCTGGCTAGGTGGCAGCGCCCTACCGAGCTCGCGCGATATAGCGCAACGTTTGGGCATCAATCGAAAAACAGTGTCACGGGTCTATGAAGAGCTATCCGCACAAGGGCTCATTTATACCCAGCCCAAGCGTGGCACTTTTGTTTCGCAAACACCACGTTCTGAAACACCTGGCCCACCACGCCCCCGCACATTGATGCATGCACGGCCAGAGCTGGACAATGCCGCCAGCAGTATTTATCAGTTAATTCAAAAAACCACGGCGCACCATATTCGCCGGGTCGCCCTGCACATGCACAAATTACGGCCGCACGACTATGACGTGACTGGACTATTTAATCTTAAGCATATGCTGGCCAACCTGCTCGCGCACGAAAGACGCTATCTGGTGTCGCCTGACCACATCACCTGCGGCACCTGGCCGGTGTTGCAAACGGCCCTGGTGCATCACCTAAGCCTTGCTGATGGCTGCCTGTTGCTAGGCCATACGGCAAGCCTGACGCTGGAAACAAGCCTGCAAAGACAGGGCATTCAGGTATTACGTCTGCCTGCCATCAGCGATGGTGAGGCGCACGGATTTATTGAGCAAGTTGAAAAGTACTGCATCAACTATCCGGTCTCGGCACTGTGGTGTGATACTTCAATGTTGTTCGAGACACATACGATAGACACCGCCCAAACGCTGGTAGCACAAAAGCTGGCAGATTACCGTTTACTGCTGATTGATGATCAGCGAGCGCACCTGCCATTTGTACAACAAAGCCAGCCGCTATCAAGCAAATACGCCAAAAGTATATTGCTGGGCAGTTTGTACGGAGAATGTTGTGACATGTTCAACCTGTGCTACCTCGCCAGCAACCTGGGCTTTTCAGCCGACTTTATTAACGAGCTCAATGTGCAGCAACAGCAATCTTCTTTACTCAACATGCTGGCACAAAGCGAGTTGATCAAACGCGGCGAATACAAAAAACTGCTGACAACCATCCATCGTTTTTTGCAACAAACCTAAGCATGGCCACACGCAGCGCCAGGCAATAACCACCAAACTGCAACCAACATGGCTGTTAACAACCACAATTAACAGGAAAAACTCCTATTTACATCACAAATAGGCTTTTCAATCATTGAGTTAAATTTTGTGGCTACCATGGCATATTAAATGCTCATTATGTGTTGGGAGTGAGCTATCACTAGGACCGATACCAGCAGACTGCATATCCGCCGGTATCGGGGTAGACACTCCCTCACTTGCATATTGATCTCATGCAAAAAAGGCACCGCAGATGCGGTGCCTTTTGCTTGTTCGCTACTGATTGATCAAGACCTATTGATCAAGACCTAAAGTGCGCGAGCCAGAAATTACTCTTGGCCGATTTGGTAAACTTCGTAGCTGGTTTCTACGATTTTACCGGTCGTTGCGTCAACTTCGACTTTCACTTCTTCGTTGTCGGCTTCCAGGATGTCAAACTCGTAAGACGCTTTGCCATCTGGCTCCAGCTCATACTCAACCTCAACCACTTTGCCTGGATGTGCTGCCAAGGCTGTCGCTTTGGCTTCTTCTTCAGACACTTTAGCCAAGGCCTTGAATCTTTCGTCATCGGCAGTGACTTCTTCTTCTACTTCAGTAATTTTGCCAGTTTTTGCATTGCATTCGATATCCCAGGCTTTACCGTCGTGAGATTGAACATCAAACTCATACACCAATTGCTTGCGCTCGGACTTGGCTTCTACTTTAACGATTTTGCCGTCGTGCTTGGACAATGCCGCTTTTACGCACTTGCCCAGGCTATCGTAAGCTTTTGGTTTGATGGTTTCGTGGTCGGCGAATGCTTGACCGGATAACACACCGCATAACGCGGCTGCGAGTAATGACGCTTTCATTTGCATAATGATCTCCTTGTTTAAAGTCATGAATGAAAAACGCGAAACACCCGCTAGGGACGCATGCTTCGTGAATTCATAACGCGAAAAGGATAACAAAAACGCGGTAAGCTTTTGAAAATATTACACCTTGTTAACAAAATGGCTACAGTCAGCCATTTCACAAACAGCTAGCCTGCTGGACTACACCGCCACTGGCGCCTTGATCGCAGGATACGGGTCGTAGTTTTCTAAGGTGAAATCGTCAAACTTAAAGGCAAACAGATCTTTCACATCGGGGTTAATGCGCATATACGGCAATGCGCGTGGGGTACGCGACAATTGCTCTTTGACCTGCGCCATATGGTTGCTATAAATATGCGCATCGCCCAGCGTGTGCACAAAGTCACCCAGTTGCAAATCGCACACTTGTGCCACCATCATGGTTAATAAAGCATAAGAGGCGATATTGAATGGCACCCCTAAAAACAGGTCAGCACTGCGCTGATACAGCTGGCAACTCAACTTGCCATCCGCCACATAAAACTGAAAAAAGGCATGGCAAGGCGGTAATTTCATGCGCTCAACATCGGCCACGTTCCAGGCAGACACAATTAAACGACGCGAATCCGGTGTATGTTTGATCTGGTTAACCACCTGCGTGATCTGGTCAATGTGGCTGCCGTCCGGCTTGGGCCAGTTGCGCCACTGATAGCCATAGACCGGGCCCAGATTACCCTGCTCATCTGCCCATTCATCCCAAATTTTGACGCCGTGCTCTTTGAGGTAGGCAATATTGGTACTGCCTTGCAAAAACCACAGCAATTCATGAATAATCGACTTTAAATGGACTTTTTTGGTGGTCAATAGCGGGAAGCCTTCAGCCAGATTAAAACGCATCTGGTAACCAAATACCGAGGTCGTACCGGTGCCGGTGCGATCGGTTTTCACATGCCCATGTGCAAGTACGTGGTTCAATAAATCATGATACTGCTGCATAGACAGGCTCCCGCTCAGAGTTAAGTATTGGCGACGATAAACGCTTTAATGGCATCCACACTGACATCCATCACGGTGGATGTTTGTGGCAGGTCCTCTAAACCGGCCAGGCAGGCTGGACGCTCAGGGACTTCACCTAAGGCTTCGACAATCGCATCTTCAAACTTGGCTGGCAGCGCGGTTTCTAGCACCAGCATCGGCACATCGGCTTTGCGGTGTTCCAGTGCCACTTTGAGGCCATCTGCGGTGTGGGTATCAATGGTGACACCGTATGTTGCCTTGCTTGCACGTATGGTTTGCATGCGGTGCGCATGGTTACTGTGACCAGACACAAACCCAAACCCAGCCACCTTGGCAAAATAGCCTTGTGCATTCAGATCAAACTGGCCACCGGCATCCACTGCAGACCATAATTCGCGCACTTTGTCGCCATCCCGGCCAATCAGGTCATAAATAAAGCGCTCAAAGTTAGAGGCTTTGCTGATGTCCATAGACGGGCTGGAGGTGTGGTAAGTATTGGCAGAACCACGCGGTGCGTAAACGCCAGTATTAAAAAACTCGTCCAGCACATCGTTTTCGTTGGTGGCCACCACTAATTGGTCAATCGGCAAGCCCATCATGCGCGCAATATGCCCGGCGCAAATATTGCCAAAATTACCACTAGGCACGGTAAAGCTGACTTTCTGGCTATTATTGGTCGTCACCGCCAAGTAGCCTTTGAAGTAATACACAATTTGTGCCGCAATGCGACCCCAGTTGATGGAGTTGACGGCCCCAATTTTGTATTGCGCCTTGAATGCATGATCATTAGACACGGCTTTCACCATGTCCTGCGCATCGTCAAACACGCCCTTCACGGCGATATTGAAAATATTGTCGTCTTGCAGACTGAACATCTGCGCCGTCTGGAAACGGCTCATTTTCTGGTAAGGCGACAGCATGAAGACACGCACGCCTTGTTTGCCACGCATGGCGTATTCGGCCGCAGAGCCGGTATCCCCAGACGTCGCGCCGAGAATATTGGTGGTTTGACCAGTTTTAGCCAGCACATACTCAAACAGGTTGCCCAACAATTGCATAGCCATGTCTTTAAACGCCAGCGTCGGGCCGTTGGACAAACTCAGCAGGTAGAGATTATCTTCAAGCTTGAGTGTAGGCGTAATGTCTGCTGCGTTTTGGCCTGCCCGCGCGTATTGATACACCTCGGCACGGTAGGTTTTATCGATGATCGCCTTCAGGTCCGCATGCGGAATATCGCTGTCATCCACCAAGCGTGACAGAATGGCAAACGCCAGGTCACGGTAATTCATGCCGCGCATGGCGTTCAAGTCAGCATCGCTAAACTGCGGATACTGCTCAGGCAAGTACAAACCACCGTCTGGCGCCAGGCCACCGAGTAAAATTTCACTAAATGTTAAAGCAGGCGATTGCCCGCGGGTACTGATATATTTCATTGCATTTAACCTATGGCATTAAAACATGGCGTTAAAAACGTCAGTTAGCGTGACAGTGCTTCCATGCGGATTTTGGTCACACCGGCGGCGATGGCAGGCAGCGCCTCAATATTGGCAATCGCTGCATCCATGACTTTCTCTTGCGTGGTGTGGGTCAAAATCACGATATCGGCTTCTGATTCGCCCTCGGCAGGCTCTTTTTGCAGCATGGCATCAATCGAGATTTGCAAGTCGGCCAGCACTTTGGTGATGTCGGCCATCACGCCTGGTTTGTCAGAGGCACGCAAGCGCAGGTAATAGGCAGAATGCACGTCGCTAATCGGCAAAATCGGTAGCACTTGCTGCTGGTCTAACTGATAGCCCAGATAAGCCACGCGTTGCTCGGCTTTGCTGCCTTGCAGGCGCGCAATATCCACCAGGTCAGCCACCACGGCACTGGCGGTTGGCTCAGCACCGGCACCCGCACCGTAATACAAGGTTGGGCCCACGGCATCGCCCTTCACCACCACTGCATTCATGGCGCCATCTACGTTAGCAATCAAGCGCTTTTCAGGAATCAGCGTTGGATGCACACGTAACTCGACGCCCGTTTCCGCTTTTTTGCTGATGCCGAGCAATTTCACGCGGTAACCCAACTCTTGCGCGTATTGAATATCTTTCAGGCTGAGCTTGGTAATGCCTTCGGTGTAGGCATGCTCAAACTGCATCGGCATGCCAAACGCAATGCTTGCCATAATCGTGAGCTTGTGCGCGGCATCAATGCCTTCTACGTCAAAGGTCGGGTCGGCCTCAGCATAACCCAAACGTTGCGCCTCTTTCAGCACATCGGCAAAGGCAAGGCCTTTGTCGCGCATCTCGGTCAGGATAAAATTGGTGGTGCCATTGATAATGCCAGCGACCCATTCCACTTTATTGGCACTCAGGCCTTCACGCAGTGCCTTGATGATAGGAATACCGCCAGCAACCGCGGCTTCAAAGGCGACAATCACTCCTTTGTCAGCGGCGGCTTTAAAAATCTCGTCGCCATGCACAGCCAGCAAGGCCTTGTTGGCCGTCACCACATGTTTGCCATTGGCTATGGCGGTTAACACCAGCTCTTTAGCCACGGTGTAGCCGCCAATCAGCTCGACGACAACATCAATCTCAGGATTATTGACGACCGCAAAAGCATCGTCAGTCACGGCCACCTGGCCGCCAGTCACCTGCTTTGCTAACTCAAGATTACGGTCCGCCACTTGTACAATACGGATATTGCCACCAATGCGGCGCGCAATCTCAGACTGGTTACGCGTCAGCACCGTGTATGTACCTCCGCCCACTGTGCCTATGCCCAACAACCCTACTTTTAATTCTTTCATACTTATACTCACCATTGATGGCTTGCGCGCACGCTCACCTTATTTTAAATGTTCTTTATTTTGCATGCTTCTTGCGATAGCTATCGAGGTAACGGCCTATGCGCGTCATGGCCTCTGTCAAATCATCGACATTAGGCAAGAAAACCACCCTGAAATGATCAGAGGCTTTCCAGTTAAAACCGGTGCCCTGCACCAGCAGTACTTTTTCTTCCAGCAATAAATCGAGAATAAACTGCTGGTCATCGGCAATCGGATACATGTCCGGATCAAGTTTAGGAAACAGATACATGGCTGCCGCTGGTTTAACGCAGGTGACGCCTGGCATGGCAGTGAGCATGTCATACGCCAGGTCACGCTGCTTGCACAGGCGGCCACTAGGCGCGACCAAATCATTAATACTCTGGTAACCACCCAGCGCGGTTTGAATCGCCAATTGCCCAGGCACGTTGGCACACAAGCGCATGGAGGCCAGCATATTCAGGCCTTCGATATAATCTTTAGCGTCTTTTTTATCGCCAGAGATAATCATCCAGCCAGAGCGGTAGCCACAGGCGCGGTAGTTTTTAGACAAGCCGTTAAAGGTCACAAACAGCACATCATCCGCCAGCGAGGCGATAGAGGTGTGCGTGTTGCCGTCGTACAGCACTTTGTCATAAATTTCGTCGGCGAAAATCACCAGGCCATGATGACGGGCAATCTCGACAATGCCTTCCAGTGTTTCTTTTGGGTATAAGGCACCCGTCGGGTTATTGGGGTTGATAATGACGATACCTTTGGTATTGGCCGTGATTTTGTTTTCAATATCTTCAAGATCAGGCAACCAGCCAGATTGCTCATCACAGACATAATGACGCGCCGTGCCGCCAGCCAGGTTCACCGCTGCTGTCCATAAAGGATAATCTGGCATAGGCACCAGAACCTGGTCACCATTATTGAGCAAGCCTTGCATGGCCATCACAATCAGCTCAGAGACACCGTTACCGATAATGATGTCATCTATGGTCACCCCCGTAATATTTTTTTGCTGGGTGTAATGCATGATGGCTTTACGCGCGGCGAACAAGCCTTTGGAATCCGTGTAGCCAGAGGCCTGGTCCATATTGTGGATCACGTCCTGGACGATTTCTTCTGGTGCATTAAAGCCGAACGGCATCGGGTTACCGATGTTCAGCTTGATAATGCGTTGTCCGTCTTCTTCCATCTGGCGCGCGCGTTGCAATACCGGGCCACGGATGTCGTAACAGACGTTACTGAGTTTGCTGGATTTATTGACTGGCTTCATCGCTGGTTAACAAACACATCTGGCGTGTGTTAAGCTCTTAAAGTAAAACTTTCATTCTACCTGCAAACCCTTGCTACATCAATGAAGCTTAGGCCTTTGGCAGACACTGAATCAGTAGATTCAGACCGACTATTTATCATGTGCAACTTCAAGCTTTTTGCCATGAGCCACGTGGCAGGGCGCACCAGGATTCTCACTTATGAAACTACACTTACATACCAGCGAGCAGCAATATCAAATTAATGGCGTAGACAGCGATGCGGTGAGCATTAATCGTCAACGTTATGAACAACCAGTGATTGTGAGTGAGCAAGCATTAAGCACCGACTGGTTTCATGGGCCATGGGAGACCCTGGATGCGCATAAGCTGTCTGCGATACTGGATTTTGAACCTGAAGTGGTCTTGCTTGGCACCGGTGACAAACAGCGCTTTATTCACCCCAGACATACCCAGGCATTTGTCTCTGCGCACATCGCGGTGGAGTGTATGACGACCGCAGCAGCATGCCGCACCTTCAACATTCTGGCCGCTGAGGGACGCAAAGTGGTCGCAGCGCTGTTACTAGAAAAACATCTGACGACTAACGGTGCATAAAGCACCGTTTATTGTGGTTTGAGTGTCACCTGCAAACCATCGGCCGTCACTTGTAAATCACTCGGCTGGTAGTGGCGGCCAGCATAGCTTAAATCCTCCGGCTTTACTTCATACAACACCAGCTGATTCAGCCATTTTCCGCCTAAATCTTTGGCCACCTGCTGCACCAAACCGTTCCACTCGCTATGCGCGCCATCCAGTTGAAACGAATCTACAGCAGGCTGATCCAGCACGACAGCATTGCGCGTTGGATCAAATTTAACCAATCCAGACAAACCCAATTTACCCGTAGCGGCGTTTGACAATAAATCGCTTTGCACGCTGGCGTCCATCAGGGTATGAATCCTGCCTGAGCTTGGGTCCATAGAAACCAGCGCATTAGAAAGCTGAATATGAAACACCTTCAGCACTGTTAATGGCTTAGCCAGTTTACTGTTGAGTTTTTGCTGTAGCTGCGCGGTATTCATTTTCACCGTGCGCTCCCCCATCGTCGCACAATGTGTCAGCAACAACGCTAGCAATACCACGCTACATAAGCTTTTTAAAACACGCATTTATACGCCCTATTCAACACTTGCAACGTTTAAAAAAATAGAAATTAAGACAAGCTACAGATAAGAGTGCGCACAATAGAAAAAATCCTTATGTACAAGCTTAGGCAAATGCTCACCCCATTGGTTATATGGCCATGCTCACTTTCTCAGCGCAGGCCGCGACTGCTATACATGTAGATGACAGACACCTGCATGTATAAAAAAAGCAGTGCGTTTCATCAACACACTGCTTTTTATTACCCACTGACTGTTACAGATATTTGGTCGATAAAGTCAGTGTGGCATTGGTGCCACCAAAACCAAAGCTGTTTGACAACGCTGTTTGAATCCGCGCTGAAGCAATCGGGCTACGCACAATATTCAAGCCTTCTGCTGCAGGGTCCAGCGTTTCGATATTAGCAGACGCCGCAATAAAGCCGTGCTGCATCATGAGCAAGGTATAAATAGCTTCATTCACGCCGGCTGCGCCCAAGGCATGGCCAGACAATGACTTGGTTGAGGCAATAGCTGTTTTGCTATTATCGCCAAACACCGCGCGAATCGCTTCCAGTTCTTTGGTATCCCCCACCGGCGTACTGGTGCCATGGGTGTTGATGTAGTCTATCTCTTCAGGGTTAATGCCCTGCAGAGCCTGCTGCATACAGCGCACAGCGCCCTCGCCACTCGGCGCCACCATGTCATAACCATCAGAAGTCGCACCATAGCCAATCACCTCGGCATAAATCTGTGCGCCACGTGCTTTGGCGTGCTCGTACTCTTCGAGCACCACAATGCCGCCGCCGCCAGAAATTACAAAACCATCGCGGTCTGCATCATAGGTGCGCGATGCTTTTTCAGGCGTTTCGTTATATTTGCTCGACAATGCGCCCATGGCATCAAACAGATAGCTCATGGTCCAGTGCTCTTCTTCACCGCCACCCGCAAATACAATGTCTTGCTTGCCGAGTTGAATCTGCTCAACCCCGGCGCCTATGCAGTGCGCACTGGTAGAACAGGCAGAACTAATGCCATAATTGACACCCTTGATTTTGGCACCGGTCGCCAGGCAGGCCGCAATGCCGCTGCTCATGGTTTTAGTCACCATATAAGGCCCAACCCGGCGAATACCTTTTTCTGCCAGCGTATTCGTGCCTTCCAGCATGCTTTCAGTGGACGTGCCACCCGCACCGACAATCAGGCCGGTACGGACATTGGAGACCAACTCTTCGGGTAAATTTGCATCAGCAATCGCTTCCTGCATCGCAAGCCAGGCGTAAGCATGACCTTTGGCCATAAAACGCAACAACTTGCGATCAATCATGGCTTCAACATCCAGATTTTTGATCGACCCTGCCACATGCGAACGCAAACCACGCTCAGCATATTCAGGTTGATAAGTAATACCGGAACGGCCTGCTTGCAGGCTGCCCAGTACTTCCTGTTTGTTATTACCAAGACTTGATACGATACCAAATCCTGTAATCACTACGCGACGCATTGCGCCTCCCATTCACTTCAAAAACTGTAAGGACTACTAGAAATTGTCCGTGCTGGTAAACAACCCGACACGCAAATCACTGGCAGCATAAATCTCGCGACCATCTACTTCCATGCGGGCATCTGCAATGCCCATCACCAGCTTACGCATAATCACACGTTTTAAATCAATGTGATAGCGCACCACCTTAGCGGTTGGTAAGACCTGGCCAGTAAATTTAACCTCACCAGAACCCAGCGCACGACCACGACCTGGCCCACCTTTCCAGCCCAGGAAGAAACCCACCAGCTGCCACATGGCATCCAGACCCAAACAGCCTGGCATCACCGGGTCACCGGTAAAGTGGCATTCAAAAAACCACAAGTCAGGGCGGATATCGAGTTCTGCAATAATTTCGCCTTGGCCGTATTTTCCACCCTCGTCAGAAATCTTGACGATACGGTCAAACATCAGCATAGGGGGTAATGGCAATTGCGCGTTACCTTCGCCGAACATCTCTCCCCGGCCGCACGCCAATAAATCCTCTTTGCTAAAACTACTTTTTCTAGTCATGTATTTTTAGATTTTTAGTATAAAACAATATTTTCGCCGGAAATTGCGTTTAGTGAAAGCTTTTTGTCATCCAACAACTATACCGACCTGTATACTTTTTAGAAAAATATAGGTAGTATTGACTAAATTGTTACTGAATTTTACAACTTGATAACGACCGTCCCATCAAGCTTTAAAGGATAATTTCGCAAGATGAAGACGTTTTTAATTACAAATTAGTTACAATTCAGCGCAATCCAACATTCAACCTCATCAGGAAATCAGGCATGCAAGATCAACAACTCAACGATTGGCGCACATATGCGCTCACATTAGAGTCGGAAGTTAACAAAGTTGTCGTCGGTCAGGAAAACCCAGTCCGCCTGATCACCACCGCCGTGTTCGCTCGCGGTCACGTGCTGCTTGAAGGGGATGTAGGGGTGGGCAAAACCACCTTGCTGCGCGCCTTTACGCGTGGCATTGGCGGCGGTTATCAACGGATTGAAGGCACCATTGACCTGATGCCAAACGACCTGGTGTATCACACTTATCTGGGTGAAGATGGCAAACCACACGTGAGCCCAGGCCCGCTGCTGATGTCAGGCCAGGATTTATCGATTTTCTTTTTTAACGAAATCAACCGCGCCCGTCCGCAAGTGCACTCACTGATGTTGCGTGTGATGGCCGAGCGTACCCTGACCGCCTTTAATAAAGAACATTACTTTCCGCATATGCTGGTATTTGCCGACCGTAACCAGGTCGAGCGTGAAGAAACCTTTGATATTCCGTCTGCGGCACGTGACCGTTTTATGATGGAGATCCCGATTGTGGTGCCGCCTGCGCATGACATTATGGAGTCGTTGATTTTTGACACGCGCTTTCATGATGTCGACCAGCTGATTTCCAATGTACCGGCGGATATTCTCAAGTTTGACCAGTTAAATAGCTTTGCCAAGGTAATTCAGGAAAATATCCAGGCCAGCCCTGCCCTGCGTAAATATGCACTGGATTTATGGTTGGCCACTAAAGATCCGGTCGCCTATGGCATTAAAGTGTCAAACGTCGATATGAAACGTCTGGTGCTCAGTGGCGCCAGCCCGCGTGGGATGGGCATGCTGTTGCGTGCTGCCCGCGTCAACGCCTGGCTTAATCAGCGCCAGGCCGTGGTGCCAGAAGATATTCACGCCGTGTTCCACGAAACGATTGCGCACCGCTTGGTATTTAGCCCGGTTTACGAAATGCGCCGTACTGAAATCGCACGCGAATTGCTGACTGGCATTATCAATGCCGTGGCAGCACCTTAAGACCTTACTGCTGAAACGTTATGGAAATCATTAAGGAATTCAGCTACCACATTGGCTGGCGCTCTCGTTCGCGCCGGCCTGGGCGGCATAAAAGCAACCAGCGCGGCATGGGCATGGAGTTTCGTGGCCACACGACGTTGCTGTCATACCCGGACCCTCGCCGGATTGATATACGCCAAACCATCCGCGACCCGATGGAGCAAGTCTATGTGCGTATTTTCAACCAGAAAAGCGCGACGCCAGTGTTTGTGATGTGTGATATGTCTGGCTCTATGCAATATGGCACACCGCATACCAAACTGGTCACGGCAGCACAAATCACCCGTTCGGTCGCGCAATCTGCCAGCCGCAACACTGACCCGGTTGGGTTTATCGGCTTTGATGATGATGTGCATGACGCATGGCTGAGCACACTGTCTTTGCGTCCACACACTATGTTTGACCTGGCAGACCGCCTGGAAAATCACCTGCCAAATGAAGTGGGTGCAGGTGCGCTACTCGAAAGCGTTCGACTGCTCCCACGCGAACGCGCCCTGATTTTTCTGGTGTCCGACTTTCACATGCCACTGGCACAACTGGAAGAAGCACTGCTATTAATGCTACGCCATCACATTGTGCCGGTGATTCTCTGGAACAGTACTGAATACAAACAATTGCCTGAGTTTGGCATTACCAGCATTAATGACCCGGAAACCGGCGAACGCCGCACCCTGTTTTTGCGTGCGTCTTATCGCCAACGAATTCTGGAAGCATTTAATGCCAGACGCCAGGCGATTGAAGATATTTTTATGAGATTTGATATGCAGCCCTTTTTTGTGGAAGACAGTTTCGATGCAGATTTACTCACCGATTACTTTCACCAACACGTGCCTGCCTGAAGAAAGCGACCGATGAAAGCGCGCCACCATTTATTGTCATTATTTGTTGCAGCGACACTGCTCTGCACTGCATTAAACAGTTCGGCCGATGTCGTTTTACCCTCGGTAGACAGCAAGTTTGTCAGTGTGAAAGAAATCAACCCCAGCCGTGATGCCGGTTTTGTGGTGGGTGACAAACTGCAACGCACCATGATTCTGACTGTTAAACAACCCTATGAGCTGATTAAAGAATCATTGCCGATTGTCGGTTACGAGCATAGATACCGTGGCCAAGTGTCGGGCATAGAATTAACGGCGATTGATGTTGAAGAACAGCGCCATGGCGAGCAATCGGTGTATACCATTCACCTCGAGTATCAAGTATTTAAAGTTGGCCGCGTGGCCAAACCGGCAATTTTAAGAGGCGAAATTGTCAAACTGCGCCAGCAAGGCAGCAAAGCCGTTAAACAATTTCGCATGCCTTCGTTTAATTTTAGAACCTCACCGCTCTCGGTCTATGGCGAGGTCAACCTCAAAAATGAAATGAGCCCGTTTGTTGCGCCTCTCAAACTGCACGCCAATAAAGAACAACTGGCACTCAAAATAGCTGCTGGCAGCTTAGCCGCGAGCTTGCTGGCCTTGTTATACATATTGGGTGCGCGCACCTGGTTGCCGCATATGGGCGGCGCCTTTGCCAAGGCTTACCGTAAGATAGGCAAACTGCCTGAGGATGAACAAGGCTTGCAACAAGCTATTTCAACTGTGCATGAAGCATTACAGCAAGTGGCTGGCCACAGTGTATTTGGTAACGGCGTTGAAAAATTTGTGCTGGAAAAACCTGCCTTTGCCGTGGCAAAACCAGAAATAGACCGTTTTTTTGCGTTATCGCGCCAAGTATTTTTTGACGCCCAAACCCCGTTAGACTTAGGCATGTCAAACAAACAGTGGCTTAAACAGTTTTGCCGCCACATGCGTGACTGCGAGCGTGGATTACGCCCTGAGGTGCACACATAATGGCGTTCACACACCCCTGGCTGTTATGGGCGCTACCACTGGCATTGCTGCCGCTCTTGCTAGAGCGCGCCCACAGCAAGCACTATTCATGGATAGGCTTATTGCCACCTGACCCATTGTCTAGCACCATCGGCTTTCTGCTCAAGGTGCTTGCCGTGCTCAGCATCGTGTTTATTATATTGGGCCTGGCTGGCCCACACAGCCTGGAGCAGCAAATTGAGCGGACCGGCGTCGGCGCGCAAATCGGCCTGGTATTAGACCGCAGCGCCAGTATGGATGACCCGTTTGCGGGCGATAAAGATGGCCATGTTGGCGAAACCAAGTCAATCGCGGCGGCACGCATCATGACCCAATTTGTGCAGCACCGTCACAATGATATGTTGGGGCTGATTACTTTTAGTAACTCTGCCATGTATGTGCTGCCATTGACTGAAAACAAAGAAGCCATGCTATCCGCCATTCAGGCGACCGCTGGCAACTCTTTATTTCAAACTAACATTGGTGGCGGACTTACCAGCGCGGTCGAGCTGTTTAAAGACGTACCTGACTCAGGCTCACGCGTCATCATCCTGATTTCGGACGGTGCAGGCCGCGTGAGTGACATGGTGCAACAAAAACTGCGTGACTGGTTACAACGCTACAACATCGGCCTCTATTGGATTGTGTTGCGCCAACCTGGCGGCGTCACTATTTTCGACCCCAAATATGCCGAAAGCAGTTACACCGGGCCGATGCCTAGTGAGGTGCTGTTGTATCAGTTTTTTCAGACCTTGCGCAGCCCTTTTAACGCCTATGAAGCAGCTGACCCCAAGGCGCTCGAAGCCGCGATTGCTGACATTAACAGCCGCGAAAAAAAACCGATTCAATACCTGGAAAAAATCCCCGGCCATGACTACACCAACGTATGTTACTGGATTGCATTTATCATGATTGCCTTCTTGCTGGCTGTTAAATATCTGGAGATACACACATGGCGCTCAGCGTAAATAAACTGGTGACCGGCCTGGTGGTCGTAGCGGTGGCGTCAGTGGCCACCATGGCGTATAGCTGGCAACGCATTCAGCAAGTAGAAGCCTTTAACCAGGCCGTTGCCTCAGCCAAAACACCACAAACTGACCAGCAAAGCTTTGAGGCAAAATATGCCGTGGCTTACTGGCTGGGAAAAAATGAGCGTTATAAAGAATCCACACTGCTCTTTACCAAGCTGATTGATCAGGCCAGTGCCAGTCAGCGCGCAGCGATTTTGCATAATGTAGGTAATATGTTTTTTTTGCGCGCCATTCAGTTAACCGGTGGCAATGACAACAGCACACGTGACGAGCTTGAGTATCTGTTATCACAAGCAGCCACCTCTTATAAAACCGCGCTCAAGGCTGATAACAGCCACTGGGGCACCCGCCGTAATTTTGACCGGGTACTCAGCCTGTTGCCTGAAAAACCAACCCCGGGCGTCGGTGAGTCTGACAACCCAGGCATGATCATGGGCAATATTCCTAATGGCTTGCCATAACAATTAGTGCGTTACGCGTAAATCACTCGACTGAACATTAGACTGGCACTCCATGAAGATCTGGCTAAGACACTTTATCAAGCACCGTGACACCGCCCTGCTCGGACTGGCCCTGCTTTTTTTGCTGGGTGCTATTTTGCGGCCAAGTATTCCGTTTAAGCATAATATTTATGCTTATTTCTTGATCGCGGATATATCGCAAAGCATGAATGCCGAAGACATGACACTACACGGCAAAAAAGTCTCACGTATGGTGTATATGCAAAACATGATGCATGAAGTCGTCGCCTCGCTGCCTTGTGGCACCAAAGTCAGCGTCGGTATGTTTGCCGGTAACTCAGTGGCGGCCATGTATGCGCCAATTGAGGTTTGCACTAATTTTGCCGCAATTCAAGACACCATCGCGCATTTAGACTGGCGCATGGCCTGGTCAGGCAATAGCCGCGTGCGGGAGAGTCTGTTTGTGACCGCAAAAGTCGTCCGTGCCATGCCAGAACCGGCACAAGTGCTGTATTTTACCGACGGTGAAGAAGCGCCCAAGCTGCATGCGTTTAACACCAAAAACCTTGAAGAGTTTCAGGGCGGTGATGAATGGCTATTTGTCGGCATTGGCTCAGAAGAAGGCGTGGGCATTCCCAAGCTCAGCCCGGATAACCAGGTCATTGGTTACTGGTCTAACGAAAGCTTTGCCATGCAACCAGGCATTGCCCAGATCTCTGAAAGCACCCTGGGCGTGCGCGATGACAACATTGCTTATGGCGACAATGACCGGTTTATCTCCAAGCTCTCGACAGAATACTTAGAAAGCCTGACCAAAGAGATAGGCGCCAAATATATTAAAGGCGACAGTACCTATACCGTACTCAAAGCCATGAAAGCACAAAAACCTGCCCGCCGCGACATCGCCCCGCTACCACTCAGTTGGCTGTTTGCTACATTGTCAGCCCTGTGTGTATTAGGCACCTATGCCAGCCGCCATCCCTGGCGTCAAGTCAGGCAAAACCTCAAGATTTACCGCAATGAAATTCGTGCTAGATTCTCGGTACGCGCGGAATCCGTGGCGCACGACAACCATTTTCAATAGCAAAAAATTATTCGCGCAAGCCCCATTTCAGCCAGACACGCAAGGCCTGCAAGGCTGCTGTGTCTGCCTGATCGGGTAAGATAAGTAGCCGTTTGGGCAACAGCCAGCGGGTTAAAAAGGTCAGAGCCGCGGGATCAGACATCGCACCTGCTTCAGGCTCTCGTACTAACGCGGTCATATGCAACACCAGACCAGCCGGATGCACCACCGTGTCTGGCTGCAATTTGAATGACCAGAGATGTCCCTGCGTATTGGTCAATGTCATGTGCCCAAAGACATCCACCCTTAATGACTGAACACTCCATGCCCAACGTGTCGCCGGTAATTGCATCCATTGCCAAATGCAGGCCAGCCCATAGGCAAACAGGCCCAGTGCCGCCCATACTGGTGGCAAGCAATATAACAGGCTGAACACCACCAGCATTGAAAATAGGCACCACCAACCCCATAAAAATAATGAGGGTCGGAGGCGCAGACCAATTTCACTTGATAGAATAGCTTTTTTCATCGCAATCGTGCGGGCGGCCCATACAAGCATGCCCTGCCCCAGAAGGAACTCCACTTATGTCCAGCCCAGCAAACCCCTGGCACTCGTTTTTGACCTCGCAAGGCGCGCAACTCAATGCAGCAGGCGAAGCCTCTTTTCCCGCTGCTGCAGGTAGCGCGCAACTGTTTGACCTCTCTAGTAGCGGCCTGATTGCAATCAGCGGCGCTGACAGCCAGGCCTTTTTGCAAGGACAAGTCACTAACGATATTAAACTGCTTGCTCAAGGCGCGCAATTTAATGGTTACTGCACGCCTAAAGGCCGTTTATTGGCGCTGTTCTACAGTTTTAGCCTAAATGATGTGATTTACCTGCAATGCCCGCGCGCGTTGATTCCAGACTTGGTCAAACGCTTGCGCATGTATGTGCTGCGTAGCAAAGTACTGGTAGAAGACGCCAGCGACCGCCTACTGACATTCGGCCTGGCCAGCAGCACCCTTGCCATAGGCATGCCACAGTTGCCTACAGCGGCGCATCAATTGGCACACGATGCTCATGGCACACTGATACGTTTAACCGATGCAGGCAAGCAGCAACGGGCATTATTGGTTGTAAGCCACGAACAGGCCCAAGCCAGCTGGCAATCGCTATCCGCGATATTTACCCCCACCAGTACTACGCAGTGGGAGGCGCTGGAGGTCCAAGCAGGGATTCCTCAGGTATATGCGGTAACCAAAGAGCAGTTCGTGCCGCAAATGATCAATCTGGATGCACTCAATGGCATCAACTTCAAAAAAGGCTGCTACACCGGCCAGGAAATCGTCGCACGCACACATTACCTGGGCAAAGTGAAGCGCAGAACCATGCTGGCCCAATTAGGTGCGGGTGCGCATACCCCACAAGCAGGTGACGTGTTACACGATGCCCAGCAGCAAGAAGCAGGGCAACTGGTGCGCGTAGCGCCTGCTGACAACAATGGCTGGTGGGTCTTGGCTGAATGCCGTTTGGAGGCCAAAGCAGCTGGCAACATCAGCTGGCAAGGCCAGGCACTTGATTTTAAAGAATTACCTTATGCCCTGCCGTAACAAGTTGGAGTAATAAAAAAGGCGCTCAGAGCGCCTTTTTTATTCAATGTATTTATTGTACTGCAGGAGGACTAACAGTATCCGCGGGGTTCACTGGCTTAGCCTCCGCTGCTTGGGTAGCCGCCGTATTCGTACTCGGTACTTTAGAGTCTACGGGGTTGGCTTCCAGCGGCGACGTTGGCTTGTTGCTTGCAGGCTGCTTATTCTGAATCACCTGAAAAAACACTTCATCCTGTTTAAGCAGCCCTAGCTCACTACGCGCCCGCTCTTCAATGGCTGATTGCCCCTGCTTCAGGTCACGCACTTCGGCACGTAATGTTTCATTGCGCTGCCGGTAATACTCGTTACGCTTTTCGTGCGTTTCAATCTGCTGTGAATACTGCCACACACGCAGCCAGCTCCCCTTGCCCAGCCACAATGGATATTGCAGCAGGACAATCAGGACCACGAATACCACTGTCAGTTTACGCACATTGACCTATACTAATGCAATGAGCCCAGGTGACCCGAGTCTCGCTTATTTAAACAACTGGTAAAACGCGGACAAGCCAGCGTAGCTGGTTGCATCACCCAACTCTTCTTCAATACGCAGCAACTGGTTGTATTTGGCCACGCGCTCTGAGCGGCACAAAGAGCCGGTTTTGATCTGCAATGCATTGGTTGCCACTGAAATATCTGCAATGGTGGTATCTTCAGTTTCGCCGGAGCGGTGTGACACAACCGCTGTGTAGTTGGCACGTTTGGCCATCTCAATGGTCTGGAAAGTCTCAGTCAAGGTGCCGATCTGGTTCACTTTGATCAGCACAGAGTTGGCCACGCCTTTCTGGATGCCTTCACGCAAGATTTTAGGGTTAGTCACGAACAAGTCATCCCCGACCAACTGCGTGTTTTTACCCAAGCGCTGTGTCAGCAGATCCCAGCCATCCCAGTCAAATTCGTCCATGCCGTCTTCGATGGTGATGATAGGATATTTGCCTGCCAAGGTAGCTAGGTAATCACAGAATTCGGCAGAAGTCAGTGCTGCGCCTTCTGACTCCAGGTGGTATTTGCCCTCTTTGTAGAACTCGGTACTGGCGCAATCCAGGCCCAGATAAATGTCTTTGCCTGGCTCGTAACCTGCAGCCTCAATCGACTCCATAATCAGTTGCAAAGCAGACTCGTTAGATGGCAGGTTAGGCGCAAAACCACCTTCGTCACCCACGGTGGTCGCCAAGCCTTTGGCATGCAACGTTTTCTTCAAGGCATGAAACACTTCAGCCCCTGCGCGCAATGCTTCGCGGAAGGTCGGCAAACCGGCTGGCACAATCATAAACTCTTGAATATCCACAGAGTTATCTGCGTGTGCACCACCGTTAATGATGTTCATCATCGGCGTCGGCAATTGCATAAATGCTGAACCGCCCAGATAGCGATACAAAGGCAAACCGCTTTCTTCAGCCGCTGCACGTGCACAGGCCATAGACACGCCCAAAATCGCATTAGCACCCAAACGGTCTTTGTTTTCCGTACCATCCAGCTCGATCAAGGTTTTGTCGATAAAGCTTTGCTCTTCGGCATCAAGGCCGATGATGGCTTCAGTGATTTCAGTGTTGACGTTTTCAATCGCGTTCAACACACCTTTACCCAGGTAACGGCTCTTGTCGCCATCGCGCAGCTCTACCGCTTCTTTAGCGCCGGTAGACGCACCTGACGGCACGGCAGCACGGCCAATCACACCACTCTCCAGCAAAACATCCACTTCAACCGTTGGGTTGCCACGTGAATCCATAATTTCGCGGGCGATAATATCTACAATAGCGCTCATTTATTTTCCTTTAAAATCAAATTCAAAAACGTTTTTAGCCGCCGATCATACAAAAAACACAGTTATCTGCGTTTATCTGCGTGTATCGGCGGTGGAAAGTGTTTAGTTTTTTACAACGTTTGCTCTGCGAAACCGGCCTTTTTCACCAGTTTATCCAGATCAACCAGCAGATGCAGCAAGTCTTCCATTTTGCCCAATGGCCAGGCGTTCGGACCGTCTGATAAGGCTTTGCTTGGGTCGGGGTGCGTTTCCATAAAAACACCGGCAATGCCACTGGCCACAGCCGCGCGTGCCAATACAGGCACAAACTCGCGCTGGCCACCACTCTTGTCGCCCTGCCCGCCTGGCTGCTGTACCGAATGCGTGGCATCAAACACCACCGGGCAATGGGTTTCACGCATGATGGCTAAGCCGCGCATGTCAGACACCAAGGTGTTATAGCCAAAAGAGGCACCGCGCTCGCACACCATAATATTGTCAGCGCCACCATTGGCTTCTTTTGCTTTGTTAACCACTTGCTTCATGTCGCCCGGCGCCAAAAACTGGCCTTTTTTAATGTTTACCGGCTTGCCAGACTGAGCACAGGCCACAATAAAATCGGTCTGGCGGCACAAAAAAGCTGGCGTTTGCAAGACGTCAACCACCGCGGCCACATGCGGCACCTGCTCTTCGCTATGCACATCCGTCAAAATCGGCACGCCAATCTGGGCACGTACTTCGTCCAGAATTCTGAGCCCCTCTTCTAAACCAAAACCACGAAAGGTTTTGGTAGAGCTGCGGTTGGCCTTATCGTAAGAAGACTTATAAATAAATGGCACGCCAATTCGCGCTGCCATTTCTTTTAATTGCCCAGCCGTATCAATCGCCATCTGTTTCGATTCGATCACACAAGGCCCGGCGATCAAAAACAGCGGATGCTCAAGGCCAACGTCAAAACCACATAATTTCATCAGTGTTCCTTACTTTTTGGACGCTTTTTGCGCCAGTGCCGCCTGCACATAAGCTTTAAACAAGGGATGGCCGCTACGCGGGTTAGACGTAAACTCAGGGTGGAACTGACAGGCCACAAACCATGGGTGCACAGCTTGCGGTAACTCAATCATTTCGCACAACTCTTCACGCGGCGTACGTGCAGAAATCACCAAACCAGCAGACTTCAACTGGTCAACGTAATGGTTATTAACCTCATAACGATGGCGATGACGCTCATTCACCTCGGCGCCATAAATGCTAGCTGCCAGCGTGGCTGGCACGATAGGAGAGCTTTGTGCACCCAGGCGCATGGTGCCACCCAGATCAGAGTGTTCATCACGTTTTTCAATCTTGCCAGAAGCATCTTGCCACTCATCAATCAGGCCGATCAGTTTGTGCTCGGCTTTGGGGTTAAACTCGGTGCTATTAGCATCTGTGAGCCCGGCCACATTGCGCGCATACTCAATCACGGCTAGTTGCATGCCTAGGCAAATGCCCAGATACGGCACCTTGCTTTCGCGCGCATAACGAATGGCGGCAATTTTGCCCTCAGTCCCACGTACACCAAAACCGCCGGGGATCAAAATAGCATCCATGCCATTTAAGCCCTCAGTGCCGTGCTTTTCAATATCTTCACTGTCTATATAGTGAATTTTGACTTTAGATTCAGTGTGAATGCCGGCGTGAATCAAGGCTTCGGTCAGTGATTTGTAAGACTCTGTCAGGTCGACATATTTACCGACAAAGGCAATATCGACGATCTCTTTTGGGTTGGCCTGCGCATGGGTGATTTTTTGCCAGGCAGATAAATCTGCAGCTTTGGCCAGAATATTCAGTTTATGACAGACAATTTCGTCCATCATTTGCTCATGTAGCAAGCCAGGGATTTTATAAATAGAATCGCTGTCAATCGCGCTAATCACCGCCTCAAAAGGCACGTTGGTAAACAAGGCGATCTTGCGCTTTTCATCTTCAGGGATTTCACGCTCAGCGCGACACAATAAAATGTCAGGCTGAATACCAATCTCGCGCAACTCTTTTACCGAGTGCTGCGTTGGTTTGGTTTTTAACTCGCCAGCGGTCGGAATCCATGGCAATAAGGTCAAATGCACATAACAGGCATTGTTTCTGCCTTCTTCAAACCCCATCTGGCGGATGGCCTCTAAAAACGGCAAAGACTCAATGTCACCCACCGTGCCGCCGACCTCAACAATCGCGACATCGGCGCCTTCGGCACCGCGCTTCACATGTGCTTTGATTTCATCGGTAATGTGCGGAATCACCTGCACGGTTTTGCCCAGGTATTCACCGCGACGCTCTTTTTTGATCACGGTTTCGTAAATCTGGCCAGTGGTGAAGTTATTGCGCTTGGACATTTTGCTGCTGATAAAGCGCTCGTAATGGCCAAGATCGAGGTCAGTTTCTGCGCCATCATCGGTCACAAACACTTCGCCGTGCTGAAACGGCGACATGGTGCCCGGATCGACGTTAATATAAGGGTCAAGCTTCAACATGGTGACTTTAATGCCACGGGACTCGAGAATCGCGCCCAGACTGGCGGCTGCGATACCTTTTCCAAGAGAAGAAACAACACCGCCGGTTACGAATACATATTTGGTCATGGATAAGGTACTTTGAGATTGTTACAGACGGGAGAACATTTTACCGTAAAGCCCCCTCGCCGACAATGAACGGGAGCGATAAAATCAGCGGCTGACTCGTCATTATTAGCGCGCGGGCTTACAATCCCACGCATGCAAACCCAAACAGCCAACCACCCTGCCTTATGGCAACACCTGCTGCCCAGGCCAGATGCCAGCAGCCATAAATACCGCCGTGGATACGCGCTCATTCAAGGCGGCTACCCTATCACCGGCGCTGCCAGGCTGGCGGCACTGGCCGCGGCACGTATCGGCGCGGGGATGACAGCGATCGCCGTGCCTGAGATTGCTTTTCCTATTTATGCCAGCCAGCTATTAAGCATTATGGCCAAGCCTTACGCCAACGCAGAGCAGCGAACAGCATTGATAAACGATAACAGGGTGAGCGCCTATCTGATTGGGCCTGGCGCAGGCGTCGCCGAAGAGACGGCCGCAATCACCTTGCAAATGTTACGCACCGGCAAGCCAGTCGTGATTGATGCAGATGCACTGACCAGCTTTGCAGCCTGTGTAGACAAACTGACACAAACCATCACCGCGACATGTGTACTGACACCGCATGATGGTGAATTTTCGCGGCTGTTTGGCGTCACGCCTGCGCATGAGCTTAGCCTGCGCATCACTCAAACACAAACTGCCGCCAGCCAAACCGGGGCCGTGGTGCTGCTTAAAGGCTCGCAAACCCTGATCGCCGCGCCCGATGGCCGACTGCTGGTCAACGACAACGCCCCGCCCACACTGGCCACCGCCGGGGCGGGCGATGTGCTGGCTGGCATCATCACCGGCTTGCTGGCGCAAGGCATGCCTGCCTTCGAAGCCTGCGCAGCGTCAGCCTGGCTGCATGCAGAAGCCGCCAACCTGTTTGGAGCAGGTTTAATTGCAGAAGATCTGCCAGGCTTGCTACCCGCCGCCATCCGGCAATGCCAGCACACTTGAGCGCAATCACCAGATAAGCCGCCATAAAAAAAGCGCCATCGCATAGTGTGCAATGGCGCCCTGCTTTTAAAACTTAAATTAGAACGGACGTGGTGTTGCAATGCCCAATGCTTCGTTCAAGCCCAGTGCCAGGTTAGTACCAGCAACTGCAATGATGTAACCGGCGCCGGTCAGAATCGTCGCAATACCGCCCACCAAGCCCAGTGAGGTTGGAAACTCAGGAATAATAGAAAAACCACCAGAAACCACTTCAACTTCAGTCATTGTTAATTCACGCATAACTTATTTCCTTATTTAAATTGTTAATCAAAAGCGCTGGGCCTTAAACAAGCGAATCTCCTCCACTCAAACAGCACCAGCCAACTTAGATTAACATAATTTAATTACATTAAATAAACTATTATTAATAAAAATTAACATTTAAGTTTTAAAAAATGAGCCCAATGGTTTTAATTGCAGTCAGTTAAAGTCAGATATTCAGGATAAGGGACGCCCAGCCAGAGAATGTTGATATGCAGAAGCATGTGTAAACGGCAAGGCTGCGAGACGAAGACCGCAGAAAGAATATAGCTGAAACATGCGCCACGAAACATGGTGCGTAAAAACAAGGCTGTTATGAATTTAGCGACTGCGTTGCTTGTTTTTTAACAGCTGACTCTGCTCACGTTTCCAGTCGCGCTCTTTTTCAGTATCACGCTTATCGTGTTGCTTTTTGCCTTTGGCCAGGCCAATCTGCACTTTGACGCGGCCACGTGTGAAATGCATATCCAGCGGCACCAGGGTATAGCCAGCGCGCTCAACCTTGCCGATCAATTTGTCGATCTCTTCACGGTGCAGCAATAATTTGCGACTACGAATCGCATCCGGGCGCACATGGGTAGAAGCCGCGCCCAGCGGGGTAATATGGCAACCGATCAGATACAGCTCACCACGCATGACCACCACATAGGCCTCTTTCAGGTTGGTGCGGTTATCACGTATAGCTTTGACTTCCCAGCCCTCAAGCACCAGGCCAGCCTCATGCTTTTCTTCGATAAAGTAGTCAAAAAACGCTTTTTTGTTTTGCGCGATGCTCATAACGCTGGTGTGCAGACTTAAATCACTTAAAATAGCATTTTAACTCAAAACCCAATTCTGTTCTGGCATGATGGCTTAACCCAATGGCTCAAGTAGAAAAAACCGTTTTAGTCATGCATTCTTGTGCTGCCATGTTTGAACTGGTAGATAGAGTAGAAGACTATCCCAATTTTTTGCCCTGGTGTGGCGGCAGTGAGCTCATTGAGCGCACCGAGCACGCCACGCAAGCAACGATTCATATTCGTTACCATGGCATACAGCAGCATTTCACTACACGCAACCACAAGCAAGCGCCCAACCGCATGGACATTACCCTGATAGACGGCCCGTTCAAGCAATTGACCGGGCACTGGCATTTTATTGCCCTGCGTGAAGATGCCTGCAAAATTGAATTTAAACTGGAATATGTGTTTGCCAACAGCCTGGTTGAACGCATGATTGCACCAGTGTTTAGCCACATCGCCAACACCTTTGTCGATAGCTTCGTCAAACAGGCAGACAAACTGCACCTGAAATAAACACGGATGCCACCCGAAGCCGAAATGATAACCGTAGAGGTTGCCTACGCCACACCGCAGGCACAAAGCATTATCTCAATACGCGTTAACGCAGGCACGACTGCGCTGCAGGCCGCCATGCAATCCGGTATTGCACAGCAACATCCGGAGATTTCACCGGATGATTTAGTATTAGGGGTTTTTGGTAAAAAAGTAACGGCCGACACAATATTAAAAGCCATGGACCGCGTAGAAATTTACCGGCCACTGCTAGCCAACCCTAAAGAGGCGCGTAGACAACGCGCTGCTGCCAAAAATGGGAAGCAAACACGCAGCCTTTGAGTAGCCGTTAAGCGTTTTTGGTTACTCAACTGGACAATTTTCGTCAATCTCTTGCTGCGCCCTGGCCAAACCCTCTTTAATCTGGTCATCGTTCAAATACTCTTTTTGGCCATTTTCATTAACATTTTGCATGCGCCCGCCAATGGCATAATTACGGTAATTAGACCTTGCGGCAGCACAGTTTTGTGCTTTTAAACGCTCTTGCATCGCCTTTAAAGCATCGGCCTCTGCCGAAGGGGCAGACTCACGATTTTCAAGCGGCTTTTTATTCGCCGGCGCTGCTTCCTCGCGCTGGTAGGCGTCTGAGCGCGTGAGTGGGACATCATTGGGCACGGTGGCTGCCTTGATTTTTTGCGTGCCATTGGCGCCGGCTTGTGGCGGCACGTCCGAATAGTTCATCACACCCTTCTCGTCGCGCCACTTGTAGATTTCGGCACCAGCCTGCACGCTAAACAGCAGACATCCTGCCAATATCAGTTTCAACATCATCTTCATCACTCACGCCCGGCTCTTAATTAAAAACATCCATGCACGAACCATGCCAAACACAGCCAGTGCCCTCGCAAAAAATGCAAAACGCTTTGTCAAGGCAAAGTGAAATCGGTATAATTATATTTTGGAGATAAGGAATTCACATGCGTTTGTTGCAACAAGCTCTTACCTTTGATGACGTTTTACTCGTTCCAGCCCATTCGAATGTGATGCCTCGTGAGGTTAACCTCAGCACCAAGCTGACCAAAAGCATCACTTTAAACATTCCACTGTTATCCGCTGCGATGGACACCGTCACTGAAGCACGCATGGCCATTGCGTTGGCGCAATTGGGCGGCATGGGCATCATTCACAAAAACATGACGATTGAGATGCAAGCGTCGCGTGTCTCACGCGTAAAACGGTTTGAATCTGGCGTTGTCATTGACCCGGTCACCATCCACCCCGCCATGAGTGTGCGCGAAGTGATGGACATCACCAAACAACAAAAAATCTCCGGCCTGCCAGTATTGCAAGATGGCAAAGTGGTTGGCATTGTCACTAATCGTGACCTGCGCTTTGAAACCAATCTTGATCAGGCAGTCAGCAATGTGATGACGCCGCAAGACCGTTTAGTGACGGTGCCAGAAGGTGCCAGCCGTGAAGAGATCATGGGCCTGCTGCACAAGCATCGCCTAGAGCGCCTGCTGGTGGTTGGCCAAAACTACGAGCTTAAAGGCCTGATCACCGTCAAAGACATTCAAAAATCGCATGATCACCCGTTAGCCTGTAAAGATGAAAAAGGTCGTTTGCGCGTTGCCGCAGCGGTGGGCGTGGGCGAAGGCACAGACGAGCGCATTGATGCCCTGGTTGAAGCCGGCGTAGACGCCATCGTGGTCGATACCGCACACGGTCACTCGCAAGGCGTGCTGGATCGCGTGCAATGGGCTAAAACCAAATATCCAAAACTGCAAGTGATTGGCGGCAATATTGCGACGGCTGAAGCTGCCTTGGCCTTGGTAGACCATGGTGCTGACTGCGTTAAAGTCGGCATTGGCCCAGGCTCTATCTGTACCACGCGTATCGTGGCTGGGGTCGGTGTGCCACAAATTACAGCGATCAGCAATGTGGCTAAAGCACTGGAAAAATCCGGCGTGCCATTTATTGCAGATGGCGGCATCCGTTTCTCGGGCGATATTTCTAAAGCCATTGCCGCCGGTGCCTACAGCGTGATGCTGGGTGGCATGTTTGCCGGTACTGAAGAAGCGCCAGGCGAAGTCGAGTTGTTCCAAGGCCGTTCTTACAAATCTTACCGTGGTATGGGCTCTATCGGTGCTATGCAAAAAGGTTCGTCTGACCGTTATTTTCAGGACAACACCGCTAACGCTGACAAACTGGTACCAGAAGGCATTGAAGGCCGCGTGCCTTACAAAGGCAGCGTCTTCGCCGTGGTGCATCAGTTAATGGGTGGTTTGCGTGCCTCTATGGGCTATGTCGGTTGCGCAACGGTTGAAGACATGCGCAATAAAGCCGAGTTTGTACAAATCACCAGTGCTGGTATGCGTGAATCGCACGTACATGATGTACAGATTACGAAAGAAGCGCCTAACTATCGCGTAGATTAAGTCTCACTGACTATTATTAAACCAAGCCATAGAGGACACAGATGTCACGGAGAATAGTTTCTCTTAGACGCTGTGTCCTCTGTGCACTCTGTGGCTAAAAAAATGTCTCATTCAAAAATCCTTATTCTAGATTTCGGTTCACAAGTGACCCAACTCATCGCCCGTCGCGTGCGCGAAGCGCATGTGTATTGCGAAATTCATCCTTGTGATGTCTCTGAAGCGTTTGTCAAAAACTTTGGCGCCGACGGCATCATCCTCAGCGGCAGCCATGCCAGCGTCTATGAAGAAGAAACCGACAAAGCGCCGCAAGCCGTGTTTGAACTGGGCGTGCCAGTGATGGGCATTTGCTACGGCATGCAAACCATGGCGCAACAACTGGGCGGCAAAGTAGAGGCCGGCAGCAAGCGTGAGTTTGGTTATGCACAAGTGCGCGCGCGCGGTCACTCTGCCCTGTTCCGCGACATTCAGGATGCTACCAATGCTGAAGGCCATGGCCTGATTGACGTCTGGATGAGCCACGGCGACAAAGTGACCGAGCTGCCAGCAGGCTTTAAAGTCATCGCCAGCAACGACACCACACCGATTGCCGCCATGGCCGATGAAGACCGCCGTTTCTACGCGGTACAGTTTCACCCGGAAGTGACCCACACCAAACAAGGCCAGGCCATGCTGGAGCGCTTTGTGCTCGACATTTGTGCGGCCAAACCAGACTGGATCATGGGCGACTATATCACTGAGGCCGTGGCAAAAATCAAAGCCCAGGTCGGTGATGAAGAAGTGATTTTAGGCTTGTCTGGCGGTGTCGATTCCTCCGTCGCCGCGGCATTGATTCACCGCGCGATTGGCGAACAACTCACCTGCGTGTTTGTTGACCACGGCCTGTTGCGTCTGAATGAAGGTGACATGGTGATGGAGATGTTCGCCGGTCGCCTGCATGCGAAAGTCATCCGCGTTGATGCGGCAGAGCAATTTATGGGCAAACTGGCAGGCGTCAGTGACCCGGAAGCCAAACGTAAAATCATCGGTGCCGAGTTTGTTGAAGTGTTTAAAGCCGAAGCGGCCAAACTCAAAGCCAGCGGTGCAGGCCACAAAGGCGCAACCTTCCTGGCGCAAGGCACGATTTATCCGGATGTGATTGAATCCGGTGGTGCCAAATCGAAAAAAGCGGTGACCATCAAGAGCCACCATAACGTTGGTGGTTTGCCAGAGCAATTAGGCCTCAAACTGCTGGAGCCATTACGTGACCTGTTTAAAGACGAAGTGCGCGAACTCGGCGTCGCGCTCGGTTTGCCACGCGACATGGTCTATCGCCACCCCTTCCCTGGCCCTGGCCTGGGCGTGCGTATTTTGGGTGAAGTCAAAAGTGAGTTTGCCTTATTGCTGCAACGTGCGGATGCTATTTTTATTGAAGAATTGCGTCATACGGTAGACGCTGCCACCGGTAAAACCTGGTACGACCTCACCAGCCAGGCGTTTACCGTGTTCTTGCCGGTGAAATCGGTTGGCGTGATGGGCGATGGCCGCACCTATGATTATGTGGTCGCCTTGCGTGCCGTGGTCACCAGCGACTTTATGACCGCGCATTGGGCAGAATTGCCTTATAGCCTGCTGGGCAAAGTGTCCAATCGGATTATTAACGAGGTAAGAGGCATCAACCGCGTGGTGTATGACATTTCCGGTAAACCGCCTGCCACCATCGAGTGGGAATAACTTTAACTCTTAGCCCTGACCTCACCCTAATTAGAGAAAAACGATGAGTACTCAATCCATTATCCTCACTGGCGATCGCCCAACCGGCCCGTTACATCTGGGGCATTTTGTCGGCAGTTTGCGTAACCGCGTCAAATATCAGCATGAATACAAGCAATACGTCATGCTGGCCGACGCACAAGCGCTGACCGACAATATGGATGACATTGATAAAGTGCATCGCAACGTGGTGGAGGTGGCGCTGGATTACCTGGCCGTCGGCATAGACCCTAAACTGTCGACCATTTTTATCCAATCACAAGTGCCTGAGCTGACTGAGCTCGCATTTTACTACCTGAACCTGGTCACGGTGGCGCGTCTGGAACGCAACCCGACCGTGAAAGAAGAGATCCGCCTGCGTGATTTTGAGCGCGATATTCCGGCTGGCTTTCTCACCTACCCGGTGAGCCAGGCGGCTGACATTACCGCATTTAAAGCGACGCTGGTGCCGGTCGGTGAAGACCAGGTCCCGATGATCGAACAAACCAACGAGATTGTGCGCCGCTTTAACCGCACCTATAAAAACGCCAGCACCAAGCAGGAGATTCTGGTTGAAACCAAAGCGCTGGTGCCAGAGCTTGGCCGCTTGCCCGGCATTGATGGTAAAGCCAAAATGAGTAAATCATTAGGCAACGTGATCAACCTCGGCGCGACAGCGGACGAAGTGACCAAGGCAGTGAAACGTGTGTATACCGACCCGCTGCATTTGAAAATTGAAGACCCGGGCCATGTAGAAGGCAATATTGCCTTTACCTACCTGGATGCGTTTGACACCGACAAAGCCGCGGTTGCCGAACTGAAAGCGCATTACATGCGCGGCGGCCTGGCAGACAGCATCGTTAAAAAACGCCTGGAAGCAGTGTTGCAGGAGATGCTGGAGCCGATTCGCACGCGCCGTGCCGAGCTGGCCAATGACAAAGGCTATATTTTGCAATTGTTGCGCGAAGGCACCGAGCAGGCGCGTGAAGTCGCAGCAAACACCATGAGTGAAGTGCGCGCGGCGTTGGGCCTGACCTACTTTTAAGCGTTTAAACACTGAGCATGAGTCGTGGTTTTGTTAAAGAAGATGATCTGGAGCTGGCCGGGACTGACTTACCGGAACGCCCGCTGAGTCCGCATGCCAATTATGTGACGCCAGCAGGGTTGCAGCAGCTACAACAAACGCTAAAAACGCTGGAAAGCGCACGCAGCCAATATACGGCGCGTAAAGAAGAGCCGAGTGCACAGCAAAAACTGGCAGAAATTGATCGTGACTTGCGTTATGTGGTGGCCAGGCTGGAATCTGCACAATTGGTAGACCCGGTACTGCAACCGCGCCACACCGTGCTGTTTGGTGCCAAAGTGCAGGTAGAAGACGAAACTGGTCAACAATCCGCGTTTCAGATTGTTGGCGAAGATGAAGCAGATATTGCGCAACAAAAAGTCAGTTATGTGTCACCCGTCGCCAAGGCCCTGTTAGGGCGCAAAGTGGGTGACAGTACGCTATGGCAACGCCCGGCCGGGCCGTTGCAACTGGATATTTTAACGATTGAATATTGATTAACCAACACATCATGAACGTATCACAAGCCATACAGGAACGTCGCTCGATCAAAGCCTACGATCCCAACCATCGCATGACAGAGGCTGAAATTGAGCAGCTGTTTGCGCTGGCCATGCTCTCGCCGACTGCTTTCAATATCCAGCACTGGCGCTTTGTCGCAGTGACTGACCCGGTGTTGCGCCACCAGATCCGCGCGGTGAGCTGGAACCAGGCCCAGGTGACCGATGCCTCGTTGCTGATTGTACTCACAGCAGATTTGAACGCCTGGGAAAAAGACCCTGCGCGCTACTGGGCCAATGCACCACAGCAAGTCAGTGACTACCTGGTGAAAGCGATTCACGACTACTATACCGACCACACCCAGGCTCAGCGCGATGAAGGCATGCGCTCAGGCGGCATGGCGGCCATGACGCTAATGCTGGCGGCCAAAGAAATGGGCTATGACACTTGCCCCATGGACGGCTTCGATTTTGATGCCGTGGCCAAGCTCATTAACCTGCCTGCAGACCATGTGCCGGTGATGTTTGTGGTGGTCGGCAAAGCACTAGAAGCAGCCAAGCCACGCAGTGGCCAGTTGCCGATGGATCAAGTCGTCATCTACAACACATTTTAAATAAGTGCAGGCAACAACCCGTTTGTGCCTGCAACAATAGATTTTTATCTGCGTTCATCCGCGTTTATCTGCGGCTAAACTTTTAAAGGTTTTTCATGTTAATTGCAAACAATATCACCATGCAGTTTGGCTCCAAGCCACTGTTTGAAAATGTCTCAGTCAAATTTGGCGACGGTAATCGTTACGGCCTGATTGGCGCCAACGGGTGTGGTAAATCCACCTTTATGAAGATTTTGGCAGGCGTACTGGAGCCAAGCAGTGGCAACATCAGCCTGGACCCGAACGAACGCATGGCGTTTTTGAAGCAAGACCAGTTTGCCTACGAAGACCAGCGCGTGCTGGACGTCGTCATGATGGGCCACGAACAAATGTGGAAGGCCATGCAGGAGCGCGATGCGATTTATGCCAACCTCGAAGCCACCGAAGACGACTATATGCGAGCTGCAGAGCTGGAAGGCGTCTTTGCGGAATATGACGGCTATACCGCCGAAGCACGTGCAGGCGAATTGCTGTTAGGCGTTGGTATTCCGCTAGAGCAACACAATGGCCCGATGAGTGCCGTCGCACCGGGCTGGAAACTACGCGTCTTGCTGGTGCAAGCTCTGTTTGCTAACCCTGACGTATTGCTGCTAGATGAACCAACCAACAACCTGGACATCAACACCATTCGCTGGCTGGAAGACGTCGTCAATAATCGTGATTGCACCATGGTCATCATTTCGCATGATCGCCACTTCTTAAACCAGGTGTGTACGCATACCTGCGATATGGACTACGGCAAGATTACCTCTTACCCCGGCAACTATGATGATTACATGGAAGCCAGTATTGCCGCGCGTAATCAGCAAGCCAAAGACAACGCCAAAGCCAAGCAGCAAATTGCCGACTTACAGGACTTTGTGCGCCGCTTCTCGGCTAACGCGTCCAAAGCCAAACAGGCGACTAGCCGTGCCAAGCAGATTGATAAAATAAAGGTTGAGGAATTTAAACCTTCCAGCCGCCAGTATCCGTTTATCCGCTTTGAGTTTGACGACAGAGAAAAACTGCACCGCAATGCAGTCGAACTCAAAAAACTGAGCCATCGCTTTGACAAACCGTTGTTTAACGATATAGAACTGATGTTTGAGGCGGGTGAAAAAGTCGCTATTATTGGCGAAAACGGCATTGGTAAAACCACGTTCTTGCGTTGTTTGGCCGGTGATCTCGCACCGACACATGGTGAAGTGAAGTGGGCAGAAAAAGCCAAACTCGGCTACTTTGCGCAAGACCATGAGTATGAGTTTGAGCAAGGCGAAGACCTGTTTGAATGGATGACTGCACAGCGCCAGCAAGGCGATGATGACAACACTGTGCGTAGTATGCTCGGCCGTTTGCTGTTCCCGACCGAAGCGACCAAAAAATCGGTCAAGGTACTCTCAGGCGGCGAAAAAGGCCGCATGTTGTATGGCAAGCTGATGCTGGCCAAAACCAATGTGTTATTGATGGACGAACCCACCAACCACATGGACATGGAGTCGATTGAGGCGCTGAATACGGCGCTGGATAAATACAAAGGTACCTTATTCTTTGTCAGCCATGACCGCGAATTCGTCAGCTCAATCGCTACCCGCATTATTGAAATCAAAGCGGATGGCATTATCGACTTTACCGGCAATTATGAGGACTATCTGACCAGCCAGGGCATTGCCTGATGACCGGGTGGTATCGCAGTTTACAAGCGATACATTCCGTTACACAGCTAGCATGATCAGACAAACACCCGATACATTCGGGTGTTTTAATGTCAACATTGCAATTTCGCAATGAAGATTAAAGGAACCATCATGAAACTGAAAAAACTGGCACTGACAGGTCTTCTGGTATTGGTGTGCGGCACCGCTTTTGCCGAGCCCGGCCATGGTTGCGACAAAGGTAAATTTGATAAAGCCAACTGGCAAGAACACCGCCTGGAGCATTTTGAAAAGCATCAGGACAAATTGCACACCATTCTGCAATTGAGCAGCACCCAGGAAAACGCCTGGAAAAGCTATCAGGCACAAATCAAACCACAAGACAAAGCTGAGCATCCAGAGGTGGCAGAGTTAAACAAACTCAATACCCTGCAACGTCTGGATAAAATGGAAGCCTGGGACAAAGAGCGCGATGCGCGTCAGGCTGATCGTGCCAAAGCGGTGCGTACTTTTTATGCGCAATTGAACGATGCCCAGAAGAAAGCATTTGATGAAAATGCTTTTCCTCAACATGACGGACCGCACCACGGTGGGCCACGCCATGAAAAATAGTAACCAGCGTAAAACCATCCTGATTTGATGCATGAAACCGGCCACAATGGCCGGTTTTTGTGCTCAAATATTCACTATTGTAAGCCCGAGACCTTGTTTATGACTGACGGCCATCCCGAGACCCATGTATTGGTAGTAGATGACGATGATGCCATTCGTGATTTACTCTGCGATTTTCTGCAAGATAATCAACTGATCACCCATCAGGCAGCCAATCACGCACAAATGTGGCAAGCGCTACAACAGCACATGCCAGATGTGATTATTCTGGATATCAATATGCCGCAACGTAGCGGTATTGAGCTGTGCCGTGAGCTGCGCGAGTCACCCAAGTATCGATTGCTGCCGATTATCATGCTCACCGCACGCACCAGCTCACTGGATACCATTATGGGGCTGGAAACTGGTGCCGATGACTACGTAGCCAAACCGTTTGAACCACTGGAGCTGTTATCGCGCATCCGTAGCGTCATCCGCCGCTCGCGCATGCATGCAGAAAATCCGGGAAAAATCGCGCATGAAGAGCCCGCCGACAGTGGCATTTTGCGCTTTATTGGTTTTAATGAGTGGACGCTAGACATCCAGAACCGCACCTTGATTGATCAAAGCAATACCAGTATTGCGCTCTCTAATGCCGAGTTCAAGTTTTTGCGTTTTATGCTCTTGCATGCCAACCGCACCTTGAGCCGCGATCAGCTCATGGAAGAAATGCATGGCCGTGAAGCAGGCCCATTTGATAGATCAATAGACTTACAAATCAGCAGATTAAGACAGAAACTTGAAGTAGATACTAAGAGTCCGTCTATGATCAAAACGCTGCGTAATGAAGGCTATCTGCTCACGGCAGATGTCCGTTATCTTAAATAAAAAAGCCCCTCACTATAAAGAGCACCACAGCGATGATAAAGAAATTGTTGGGCACCATGTCGGTTCGTATTTTCCTGATTACCGTCATTGGCATTTTGCTTACCGCTGCCGTGGTGAGCATGTTGGGGCAACGCGATTCGCGCGAAAATGAAACGCGGCTACGCGACCAGTTTGCCTTCGACCGCATCGAGAGCATGATCCGCATTCTCGAAGCGACCGTGCCCGAAAAACGCTCCGAGATTCAAGATGTGTTTAAGCGTATGGGCAGCCATGTCACCGTGGGCGTAGAGCCACCGCAAAATGCACCGCTGCTGCCTGCAGAACTCGCTAACCTCAACAACCTGCTAGTGCCTGAAGTGGCAGATTTTATCAGCCTGTCACAGGCGAGCCATTGCGCCCCTCGCCGCGCACCGCCACCCCCGCCCGGCTTTGGCGCCCCGCCGCCGCATCCACATGGCCAGTGTTTGGCGGTATATACGCATTTAGAAGACAACACCCCCATTTTGATCGAGTTGCACTACGGTGGCCACCGTCCACCACCAGGGCCGCCACATGAGCGTAATCCACTCACTATTTTGCTCGCACTCTTAGGCTTAATCAGCATTGTCTGGGCGGTTGCCTCTGTGGCCACCCAACCGTTGCGCAAACTGGCAAACGCCGCCTTACAACTGGCTCACAACATTGAACACGCGCCTTTGCCAGAAAACGAAGGTTCGACCGAAGTACGCCATGCCGCCAAGGCCTTTAACGAGATGCAGCGCAGCATCCTCAAACACATGCAAGAGCGCGGCTTTATTCTTGGCGCCATCGCGCACGACCTGCAAACACCGCTCACGCGCCTGCGTTTACGCTTAGAAAAAGTCAAAGACCAAACGCTCAAACAAGGCCTGATTAGCGACCTGACCGCCACGCAAGAAATGGTACGCGAAGGCCTGGATTTTGCCCGCCTGTGTGGTGAAAACATCCATAAAAGCAAAGTAGAGCTAACTGCGCTGGCCACCGCCGTGTGTGATGACTTTGAAGATGCAGGCAACGCCATCGCCAGCACATTACCCCCGCAACCCATTACTATTTTAGGCTCTGCGCACCTGCTCACACGCTGCCTGACCAACCTGCTCAATAACGCCATCGCCTACGCACAAACACCCGCCTTGTCACTCTATACAGAAGGCAATCAGGTGATTTTTATGATTACAGACGATGGCCCCGGCATTCCGCCAACAGAGTTGAATAACGTGCTTGAGCCTTTTCGCAGGCTCGAAGACTCCCGCTCGCGCCAAACAGGCGGCACCGGGCTGGGCCTGGCAATCGCGCGCATGATTGTAGAAAAACATGGCGGCAAAATGTCACTCAGCAATAAACCGCGACCAGCCTCTGGCTTGGTGATTAAAATCACACTGCCACTGCAATAATCGGGCTTACAGCAGCAGGCAATCATGATTGTTGAACATCACAAGCGCCACGGTGTAGACTAGCCCCCTGCTTGAAGCGTAAGCTATATAGGGCTTGGCAAAAAAATCCGCACCGCCTAGGTGCCTATTTTGCAAGCCATTGATTTAAAAAACGGAGAAGTGGCAGAGCTGGTTGAATGTACCTGACTCGAAATCAGGCATACGCGCAAGCGTATCGAGGGTTCGAATCCCTCCTTCTCCGCCAGAGACCATTTTCTTATTCTATAACTTATCAAATAAGAAAATGAACAAACGTGTTGGACAAGGAGCTATTGAAATGAAGATCCAACCACATCTCGAACTAACCTCCCATGAAATTCATCAACTCCGTTTCGAACAGAGATACTCATTCAAATTGGGAATACTTTTTAAATATGCTTTAAGCCCAATATCACCTTGTAGCCTTTTGGGATCATTAAGAATGTTTTGACAATCCAGTGAATCAATAACGTCCTGTTGATTAGACGGCCACTTTACAAACTCGTGAATGACAATTGCTGACTTCGGCTCAATAGCAAGCTTCCGAATTGTAACGTCACCATCATAGTAGGCGGGCACTAATGAAGTAGTTGCATTTAAACTTAAATAAAACTTGTGACGCCAATACTCTTCTTGCTCATCGCAAATTAACTTATGTTCTTTGCAATTGATGAGCTCTTTAATTTTTTTATATTTAAGAATAAGTCTGGCACATGTTAGCCAGTTCAATCTATCCGACGAAGGTGGTTGGACCTGCTTGTCATTGCTTGTTAATACACTATATGCCCGTTCTAACGACAATATGGCTTGGTCTAAATATCTTTCGCTTTGACGAGTTCGCCATGGGAAATAAATTGTAGCCAGTGCAACTATTAGTGCACCGATTGAAAATATTGTACTTATATTTTCTATATCCTCTAACATATTCAACTTTCAAATTATTTGAAAACTCAACTTAACCAAGTACTACAAATAAACAAAAAGACTCTAATTTTGTTTATTTGAAATAAAAAGTTAGTATATGTTTAAATAAACAGCTATCTTAGGATAAAAGATGAGCGAAATAAGAAAAAAACCATCTAATAATCTCACAGTTGTTCTTCATGCCCAAGTAGGGAATCATTGCCCTCTCTGCACTAAATCATTAACTCAAAAAAAGAATTTAAATATTTTAAAGCAATCTGAAATTGCACATATATATCCCCTGAATCCAACAGCAGCAGAACTAATTCTTTTAGCGAATGAGGAAGTTCTCAACGAAGATGTCAACCATGAAGATAACTTAATACCTCTTTGTTATGACTGTCATGGCAAATATGACAAACATAAAACCGTTGAAGAATATCGGATATTAGTCAAGATTAAAAAAGCGTTAATTATTGCTGACCAACAGAAATTGACTTGGCCCCAATATTCATTACAAACAGAAATTGGTCAAATTATTGATGAGCTTGTGAATATTGATGAATCATCAATTTCTACTTTATCGTATGAATCAAAGACAATCGATGAAAAACTTAACGGCACGATTACACCTATTGTAAAACGTAAGATTCATAACCATGTTCAGGACTATTTTCCATACATAAAACAGAAGTTAGGAAATTTAGAACGACTACATCCAACCAAAGCAGAGCTCATTTCCTCTCAAATTAAAACTTACTATCTAAACCAGAAGCTTGAGCACACTTCCCAAGAGATTATTTACAAAAATATCAGTGATTGGATAATGCATAAAACAAAGCAGAGCTCAGGAGATGCATCTGAAATCCTGACTGCTTTTTTTATACAAAACTGTGAGATATTTGGATGATTACACCTAATAAATTCATTTCATTTAATGAATCTGTGCTCTGCAAATTAAATCTTATACTAGATGAGAAAGAGGTAGTAAGCGTAAGTGACCTATATCTTCGTTTAGCGGATAAATTTGAAAATATTGACCAATTTCTATATGCACTTGATGTTCTTTATGTTTTGGATAAAGTTGATTTGATTAGTGAAGAAGGAATAATAATAAATGCTTAAACTGATTAGATGTTCCTTGTTTAGAAATAAAGAAATTGCCTTCAAAGAAGGTTTAAATGTTGTTATTGGCGACGACAATGCATCCAACTCTATTGGAAAATCAACACTATTGATGTTAATAGACTTTGCTTTTGGGGGTACTGATTTTTTAATTAAAAATAGAGATGTTGTAGATGAACTTGGACATCATGAATATGAGTTTTCCTTCTCTTTCAAAAATACTGATTATTACTTCGCAAGAAAAACAGACTTACACGACATTATTTATGTGTGTGATGCTGATTACAACTATATTGATGAGTTGCCACTTGATAAATATCACAAGTTATTAAGTGATTTATACAACATACCTAACTCCATCAGTTTTAGAGCAATGGTTAGCTTATATTCTCGCGTCTGGCTTAAAGAAAACTTAGATGTAAAAAAACCCTTGCATACAGTCCCTGTACAAAATGTGACCGAATGTATTGATAACCTGATTAAAACGTTTGATTTATTTAATCAACTTGATGAGCTTAGTTTAAAACTAAAGGTTTTGAATAGCGAAAAGGCTGCGTTCAATGCAGCTTTCAGTAAAAAAATAATCACTAAAATTAATAAAACACAGTACAAAAAGAATCTCGAACTAATATCCCAAGCAGAAACAGAAATTACATATATCAAAGAAAATCTAACTAAGCTTGCTGTTGATTGGAAGGAATTAGTTAATAAAGAGGTTTTAGAAACAAAGCTACGAAAAGACAGGCTATTGGACTACAAGCTCAACCTTGAAAATAAACTTGCCAGAGTTCGGAGCAATTTAGTTAAAAACAAATTCACAAACAGCAAAGCCTTCTCTGGCTTAACTGATTATTTTCCAAATATAAATGTTGAAAAGCTGGAAATAGTCGAGAGCTTCCATATGTCTATTGCCAATATACTCAAACAAGAGTTAAAGGCATCTGAATCTAATTTACTTTCACAACTGGATGAAATTAATGGCGAGCTTCATAGATTAGAGGAAATCATTTCATCTACTCTTAAAACAATCGAAAATCCAAACATCGTGGTTGATAAGGTATTTGAATTATCAAATTCACTCTCAAAAGCTAGATCTGAAAATTCCTACTACGATGCAAAACTAGATCTTGTTAATAAATCTATCGAGATTGCTTATGAGTTGAACGAAAGAAAAATTAATATACTTGATGAAATAATGCTCAGAATTAATACGAGATTAATTTTACTCACCAAAGAAGTCTATGGTCAAAATGGAAAAAGTCCAACTTTAATTCTTAAAGAAAGCAGCTATGAATTCACAATCTTTGAAGATACGGGAACTGGTAAAGCTTATTCAAGCTTAATCCTATTCGACTTAGCTATTTTGTTAGAAACAAAACTTCCTTTCTTAATTCATGACTCTGTTTTATATAAGAATGTTGAAAATGACGCGGTTGCTAATTTAATTAAGATTTATTCATCAATAAAAAAACAATCATTCATCGCTATCGATGAGATTAGTAAATATGGGAATGCCAAGACTACTTTAATAGCGAATAAAGTAATTCAATTAACAAGCAATACAGTTTTATATAATAGAAGCTGGAAAGTAAAAAAATAATAGCTCTTAAATCTTAAAAAAACGGCTCCATTGGGTACACCGACAATATAAGTGAGGTGCTGAATCAGTGGTAATGCTTTTTGCCCATCAAAAAGGGATTTGAAAATCGTTTCCACAATATCTGTGGATAAGACAGTGGATTGAGTCTTAATAGTAGCTATAACTACTTGTTCTAATGACGCTTTGCATGAGTGAGTATTATTTATACGACTGACCTGAATATACTTAGCGTTGCTTGGTGTTTTGAGCTTAGAGACGCATACAACGTATGCATATTTTCTGGCGATCACTACAACTCACCGGCACCACTAATGCGCTCAGCGGTGCCAATGAATGGGCTGATTAGTGAGTTTCAAGCTTCATATACACGTCTTCGTCTGACACCATATCCAAGACTTTTTCTGTGAACTCGTCAGAGCACTCGCTTGACCATTCAGCATCTTCATTGAAGTCTTTGGTCATCATCGGCAAAAAGCTCATGTGCATGTACTGCCCATCGTCCATTTTAATCGCCTGTACCTGGTCTGGATGCTCAACTAACTCCCAGGTCTCAGGGATGTCTAATTCCACTTGAATGGTAACTAATAGTTTTTTCATATTGCGCCCTTGTATTAAGTTGCTTGTTAAGGTTGTGGACTATAGGTGTTCTTTAAGTGAACCACAAGCAAACTTTTACGATCAATCAGGACAAAATTATATCGTGGCATATATTCAGTCTTTGCCGTGAAAGAGTTCTCGCCTGACAATGCCGCGTGACAAGGCGAGGAATAGCCTAAGGTGATTTTTGAACAGCTGCCTGCAAGTCAGCCTCTAGACGACAAGATAAGCCGTGCTAGTATGATTAGTATTAAAAATGCGTAGGAAGCAGCATGAGAACTAAAAGATTAAACAGTCAATACAACCAGGGCAGCGCCAAAGCAACTATGTTTGCGGTCATGTTTATAGTTGCGCTCATTGTGGCTGGATATTTTCTCCGCGAGAGCAATAAGACCCGGCAGGCAACCGTGGTTGAGTCAGTCGATGCGGGGCATTTGGTTGGCATGTCGTTCATATCAAACACGTTTAGTGCAGATCACACCAAGATAGAAACTAACAAAGACACCTATATCGTTCGTGGCAAACTTCAGGCGGAAAAAGGGGCCACCTTCAGACTTGAAAAAAGGTTAAATAAGCAGAAATTTCTTTGTGAAACCGCCAGCAATGCTTGTTGGAAGCTGGTGTTTTAAGCGGCAATAAAACCAACTCAGGATTAACTCCTATATCCACAGCCACTGATTCCTTGCATCCTAGCAATCAGTGTTTGATGACCCCCATAATAGCTTGCAGTGAGGTAACTTATTACAAGCGGGGCAATCAAGGCTTCCCCGATCCGGTAAAGACATACTATCTCCGGCTTAAGGCACCTCTTTTGAGGTGCCTTTTTCTTTTGCAGTCTCAGCCAAAAGACTTTTTAATCACCCCATCGTCTTTTCACGACCATCATCATGTTGGCTTTAGTTTTCACAACCAGTCATAAACATGATAGATTTTTAAAAAATATAAAAATTATCATGCCATGCAAGCAGTCATCCGCATTTCAAGTTTTTCCAACCAAGCTCTCTTTTTTCTGTTAGCGATCACCCTCAGCCAACTGGTCATTGCGGATGAAGCCGCTAACGAGACCGAGTTAGCTGATGTTGAAGTCACCGCCACCAAGAGAAACAGCACTGCGCTGCGCCTGCCATTGATCGCAGAGTCGATTGCCTACTCTGACTTACAAGGTGCGCATGTCCATCAGGTTTCACAATTAAGCGGCCTGCTGCCTAATTTTTCTATACAGCAATATGGCGTGTATAAAAGCGCCCATATTCGCGGCGTTGGCGGTGGTGGCAGAAATGCAGGGTTTGATGCGCGCACGGCAGTGTATGTCGATGGCGTGAATGTCGGGCCAACCATGGCACTCGAAAGCCTGCTTTTTGATATTGACCAGATAGAGATTGCCAAAGGCCCGCAGGGCTATGCGCAGGGCAATCAATCTGATACTGGCGCTATTTTTATCAATACACAACAAGCAAGCGCGTTACCCGAGGCACGTATCAAGTTTGGTCTGGGTAACTTTGATTACCGCGAAACCACGGCGGTGATCAATATGCCGCTGGCGGAGCACATCAGCACCCGAATTGCGGTTAGAAAAGAGACGCGTGATGGCCATGTTAGCAATAATGCAGATCAACAAGCCCTTAAAGATCAGGATAACACCGCGGCCAGGGCGCAGTTACAAGTACAAACCAGCGAGCAGCATCGCTTAAAACTATAAGCCGACTATGCAGACCTCAGCAACCAAAACTTTTTAGCACAACCGACCACCGGCATGTTTGGCCAGCCGGTACAAAGCGGCAATACATTCTCACGCGTTTATTTAAATACGCAGCCCATGGCACACACGCTGGCGCAAGGCTTTAGTATTCAGAGTGAGCGGCAATTGGCCAACTACGCACAGCTAGAGATGATAGTGGCGGCCAGGGATCACCGGCACAGCCGCCAAGCCGACAATGACTATAGCGCCAATGATGTATTAGCGACCTATTACAAAGATCGCCACCAGTTTACCAGCCAGGAGTTTCGTTATCGCTCAGACGAGCAAGAAGCACTACGCTATGTCTCGGGGCTGTATTTCTCGCAAGAGGCGCAATCTAATGATCGCCGTGCCGTGTTTGGCAGCGACATGGCCACACTGATAAAACGCCCCGGTGCGACCATATTGACGCCGTTTGGAGCAACATTTGGTGTCGCGGCAGGTGCTGTGGTGCCATTGCAGGCCAAGGTGAACACGCAAACCCAGGCCTTATACGCCAATGTCAGTTACGAGTTTGAGCCACTCACACTGCACGTAGGTGGGCGTTATCAATGGGAGCAAAAGCAGCTCGACTTTAGCTTGGATGGCGCACAAAGTGGTGCTTTCCGCATCGGCTCGTTAAACCAGCAACAGCAATCCATGGCGAATCATTTTTTCTCGCCGATGCTGGCAGTCAGCGCTCAGCCCAACCAAAGACATAGCTTGCTGGCTAAATTTGCACGCACCTATAAAAACGGCGGCTGGAATACCGACTTTTTAAATCGGGCCCAAGTACAAGATGGCTATGCCTTCGCCCCTGAGTCAGTGAATAGCCTGGAGCTTGGCTGGCATTATGCGCACACCGCGTTTGACTTAAACACCTCGTTGTTTGTGAATCATTACGACAACTACCAGGTATTCCAGTTTTCTCGGCTAGGCAACGCACAAGTGCTGCAACTGCGAAACGCTGCCAGCGTCAGAACGCAAGGCCTGGAGGTAGCTGCGCTGATCCCCATAAACCAGGCATGGCATATCAATACAAAACTGGCCTATTTAAATGCCAGTTACCTGCGTTTTTCTAGCGGTGGCGCTAACGGCAGTGATGCCTCAGGCCAGACACTGCCTGACGCGCCACGCTGGAGTGTGGCTAACACGCTCAGCTATGGCGTGCATGCGCATGCACTCACAGGCAAGCTGGAGGCGAGCATTCAACATTACTACCAATCAGCCACGTATAGCGGCATTAGCAATGAGCCTGAAAACAGCCAGTTGCCTAAAAGAAACGTGCTCAACACCTGCCTCAACTACACCACCGACAACCAGCACTGGCTGTGGAGTGTATGGGTGAGAAACCTCACCAACCAGCAGTTTGCCGTGGCAAAGGGAAAAGACTTTTTAGGCAATCAAATCGCGATTTATAACGAACCCAGACTATTGGGGGTGAGTGGCGAATATCGGTTTTAAAGCTTTGTGACGATGCACAGCGCGAGCGCGCTCACATTCAATCAAACTCAAACTACAGATTGCAGTGCGCGAATTTCTGGCAAGTTGCGCCACCAGCTATACACATCCATACCGCAGCCAAATACATAACGGTTAGGCACGGTTAACCCAACCACATCGGCCTGCAACGGTTTTTGCAGGCCATTGTCTTTTTCGGTAAGCACAGCGGTCAATACTCGGTTAGCACCTGCCTGTTGGCAATACTCAACCACGGCTGCCAGGGTAATGCCTTCATCCAGAATATCGTCAAGCACCACCACTGTTTGCCCGGCCAAATCTAACTCGGGCTGCTTGCTCCAAACGATCTCTTGCCCGGCGGTGCCGTGATAGCGGTTGGCTTGCAAATAATCGAGCCGGGCGGGCATGGCCAAACGGCTCATTAACTGCCCGGCCAGATACAAACCACCACGCATCACACACAACAGCACGATAGGCTGGCCGTCAGCTAACTGTGCGCGCAACTGCTCAGCCATGCGATCAATGGCGAGGCTGACCTCGGCCGCAGTAAACACGACGTCAGACTGGGCGAGCCAGAAATCTGGCGATTGTGCCTGTGCAGCCAGCATGCGTGCTTAGATATCTAGTGATTTCAAATAGCTTCTAAAGCTGTCAGCAATTTCAGGATGCTTTAATCCGAGCTCAACGTTGGCCTGCATAAAGCCGAGCTTGCTGCCGCAGTCGTAGCGTTTGCCTTTGTAGCGATACGCCATGACTTTTTCGAACTCCATCAAGGCAGAAATACCGTCAGTCAGCTGAATTTCGCCGCCCTTGCCTGGTTTAACATGCTCCAGGCAATCAAAAATACGTGGGCTTAATACATAGCGACCCACCACAGCCAGGTTAGAAGGGGCTTCTTCTGGTTTTGGCTTTTCTACCATGCCTTTTACTTCAAGCAAGTCGTCTGTTATTGCAACAGCATCGACCACGCCATAGCTGCTGGTTTCTTCTGGTGCCACAGTTTCAATGCCCAAAATGGAGCATTGCTGCTCAATATACATATCTACCATTTGCTTGGTGATAGACACATCGCCTACCAGCAAATCGTCAGCCAGCAACACGGCAAACGGCTCATTACCCACCACAGGTTTAGCGCAGAGCACCGCGTGACCCAAGCCCAACGCTTGTGACTGGCGAATAAACACGCAGCTCACCCCTTTTGGCAAAATGCTGTGCACGATGTCGAGCAGCTTTTGCTTGCCAGCGGCTTCCAGCTCGGCCTCAAGTTCATAAGCTTTGTCAAAGTGGTCAGCAATTGAGCGCTTGTTACGGCCGGTGATAAAAATCAACTCGGTCGCGCCCGCTGCAATCGCTTCTTCTGCGGCATATTGAATCAATGGTTTATCGACGACAGGCAGCATCTCCTTCGGGCTCGCTTTGGTCGCCGGCAAGAAACGCGTGCCTAGCCCCGCCACCGGGAACACTGCTTTTGTAATTTTTTTCATGGTCGTATCCTAATAAAAATAGTGATAAAAATAATCAACAATTATCTAAATATTCAGTATAGATTTTAATTTTAACAGCAGCACGGCACTGGCCAGCAGTGCCGTGATCGCATTAGCAATAATCACCGGCCAATCCTCAATCAGGATGCCGTACACCAGCCATAGCAACACGCCCGCTGTAAAAATCGTATACATGGGCAGTGAAATACCGCTTAAATCCCGGGTGCGCCATGATTTGAGCACTTGTGGCACAAATGCTAGCGTAGTGCACACCGCCGCCATCGAGCCAACACAGGTATTTAACGTAATCACTTCAAATCTTCTACTTCGGCACCAAACGCCTGTAACTTAAGCTTTTTCAGCTGGTCACGGAATTGAGCCGCTTTTTCAAACTCCAGGTTTTTAGCCGCGTCGTGCATGGCTTTTTCAACGCGCTTGAGCTCTTTGGTCACCGTTTTTTCGCTCATGCTGGCAAAGCTGGCCTGCTCTTGCGCGGCTTTGCGTTCACGCTGGGCTTCGTCTTTGTCATACACGCCATCAATAATATCTTTGATGCGCTTGGTCACACCCCTAGGCGTAATGCCATGCTCGGCATTAAAAGCTACCTGGATTTTACGTCTGCGATCAGCTTCATCCATGGCCAGCTTCATGCTGCGCGTAATTTTGTTGCCGTAAAAAATCACCTTACCGTTAAGGTTACGCGCTGCGCGGCCTGCGGTTTGAATCAATGAACGCTCAGAGCGCAAAAAGCCCTCTTTGTCTGCATCGAGTACAGCCACCAGCGAGACTTCTGGAATATCCAGGCCTTCGCGCAGCAGGTTGATGCCCACCAGCACATCAAACTCGCCCAGGCGCAAGTCGCGGATAATCTCCACCCGCTCTACCGTATCAATATCGCTATGCAAATAGCGCACTTTCACGCCGTGCTCACTTAAATAATCGGTCAAATCTTCTGACATACGTTTGGTCAGCGTGGTCGCCAACACGCGCTCGCCCACGGCCACCCGCAGTTTGATCTCACCCAGTAAATCATCCACTTGTGTATCGGCTGGTTTCACCGTGATTTCAGGGTCAACCAGGCCGGTCGGCCGCGCAATCATTTCGACCACTTGTTGCTGGTGATTTTTCTCGTACTCTGAGGGTGTCGCCGACACAAACACGCACTGGCGCATAATGCGCTCAAACTCTTCAAATTTGAGCGGGCGGTTATCCATGGCCGAAGGCAAACGCCAGCCGTAATCGACCAGATTAGATTTACGCGAACGGTCACCCAAATACATGCCGCCAACTTGCGGCACGGTGACGTGGCTTTCATCAATAATCATCAATGCCTGCTCAGGCAAATAATCAATCAGCGTTGGCGGCGGGTCGCCAGGATTTCGGCGGGTTAAATGGCGGCTATAGTTTTCAATGCCTTTACAAAAGCCAATCTCGTTCAGCATTTCGAGGTCAAACCGCGTGCGCTGTTCAATGCGTTGTGCTTCAACCAGCTTATTTTCGCCTAAGAAAAAACTCACGCGCTGGCGCAACTCTTCTTTAATCGTATCCATCGCCCGCACCGTCGCTTCACGCGCTGTCACATAATGGCTGGATGGAAAAATTCTAAAGTTATGAATCTTGCTAAAAATCTGGCCAGTGAGCGGGTCAAACAACTGTATCGTTTCAATTTCATCGTCAAACAGGCTGATACGCACCGCTGTTTCACTGTTTTCAGCCGGAAACACGTCAATAATATCGCCACGTACGCGAAAACAACCGCGACTAAAGTCAAAGTCGTTACGGTCGTATTGCATGCTAATCAGGTGCGCCACGACGTCTTTCTGCGTCATTTTTTTGCCCTGATGAATATGCAGCACCATGCCATGGTATTCACTCGGGTCGCCAATGCCGTAAATGGCCGACACGGTCGCTACAATGACTGCATCTTCGCGCTCCAGCAAAGCTTTGGTCGCCGACAAGCGCATCTGCTCAATATGCTCATTAATACTGGAGTCTTTTTCGATAAACAAGTCACGCGAAGGCACGTATGCTTCTGGCTGGTAGTAATCGTAATAACTGACAAAATACTCCACCGCATTGTTAGGAAAAAACTCCCTGAACTCGCTATAAAGCTGGGCGGCAAGCGTTTTGTTTGGCGCCATAACAATCGCCGGTTTGCCGGTGCGGGCAATCACATTGGCCATGGTGTAAGTTTTGCCCGAGCCAGTCACACCGAGCAAGGTTTGAAATTTCAAGCCATCGTTAATCCCCTGCGTCAGCTTTTCAATGGCCTGTGGCTGATCGCCAGCAGGCGCAAACGGCTGGTGCAATTCATATTTACTGCCTGGAAAAGTGACGATCACAAGAACAATCTGGAGACAAGAATGGTATAAACCATATTTTAACTGTTTTTGTAGCCACAGGCGCAGGATTTACAATTTTCGCAGATGCTTGTCGCCTGAACTTTTATCGCAAGAATCAGTCATTTTAAAAACGCCAAAACAGGCACCAGGGGGTTACGTGAAACACTTGTTTTTAGCATGCATGCTACTCGGCACATCCGTTGCCCACGCCTATAACCAGCAAGCGCTGATGGAGGCCTATTTTGGCGTCGTTATGATTCGTGGCTACAACCTGGATGGTGGCATGGCTTATGGCTCCGGCGTGGTGGTGGCAGACAACAGTGTCGTCACCAACTGCCATGTGTTACGCGCCACCAAGCAACCCTGGATTTCGCGTGGCGAGGATAGTTACCCGATCACTGAAGTGCGTGCCGATGCCTGGCACGACCTCTGTTTGGTCACCACCCACAATATGCCGTTCAAACCGGTCTCACGTGGTAGCAGCCTCAGCCTCGCGCGTGGACAAGAAATCACCGCCATCGGCCACTCTAATGGCGTGCCCGCCCCCATTACCTCAGTAGGCGAAATTCAGGGCCTCTACCCCACGCAACCAGGCAATATGATACGCAGCAGCGCCAAGTTTCTCATGGGCGCCAGTGGCAGCGGCCTGTTTGACATGGAAGGAAAATTAGTCGGCATCAACACCTTTAAAACCGCGGGCAATGGCGGCAGCATTCACTTTGCACTACCAGTAGAATGGTTGGAAACCCTGGCAAAAATGCCCGCCAGCACGGAGTTTCCGGTACACGGCAAAGCGCTGTGGGAAGAAGATGAAGACAAAAAGCCTTTTTATATGCGCGCAGCCGTGCCTGAATCGCGCCAAGACTGGGCAGCGCTGCAAAAGGTGAGCAGCTTGTGGACGCAGCAAGACCCCACCAGCACAGATGCCTGGTTTAGCCTGGGATTGGCTCAGCTTTCGTTAAAACAACTCGACTCAGCCGCCAGCGCTTTTGATCAGGCAACCCGCCTGGACCCGCAATTTATTGAAGCCTGGTTTCGGCGTGGCGAAGTCGCCCAACAACTCGGCGATCAGCAAACCGTGCAAAAAATCGAGACCCGATTACAGCAAATTGACCCGTTGCTGGTCTCTGTTTATCAGGCTTATCTCGGCTGCGACAAACACTGCCCAAAATAACGGCTTGATTATTTTAGAAAAACCGGGTGCGCCAGCTTCCACAGTCGTGTTTTTTTGCGTAAAATATTGCGTTTTTCAATTTTTTGCAGTCCGCAACCAGCGGCCTGTTTGAGCATAGTCGACCAACAAGGAAGCAATCTTGAGCCAAGCTGCCGCCATCGTGCTGTCTGCACGCGTGTTATCCATTAAAGAATCCCCAACTTTGGCCATTACCGCCAAAGCTGCCAAGTATAAATCTGAAGGCCGCCCGATTATTGGCCTGGCTGCAGGTGAGCCAGACTTTGATACGCCACAGCATATTAAAGATGCTGCCAAGGCCGCCATTGACGCCGGCTATACTAAATACACGCCAGTCAGCGGTATTCCGTCGCTAAAAAAAGCCATTGTTAACAAATTTAAAAATGAAAACGGCTTTGACTACGCTTTAAACGAAGTGATTGTCGGCGTCGGTGGCAAACAAACCATCTTCAACCTGTGCCTGGCTGTGTTAAACCCTGGCGATGAAGTGATTGTGCCTGCGCCTTACTGGGTCAGCTATGCTGACATTGCCATGGTGGCCGAAGCCAAACCGGTGATTATTGAATGCGGTATTGAGCAAGGCTTTAAATTGCTGCCTGCGCAACTCGAAGCGGCGATTAACGCCAACACCAAACTGGTGATGTTCAACTCGCCTTCTAACCCAACCGGCGCCGTTTATACCCTGGACGAATTAAAAGCCTTGGGTGAGGTATTGCTCAAGCATCCACACGTATTAATTGCCACCGATGATATGTATGAGCACGTCAACCTGACGGGCGACAAATTCCATAACATCCTTAATGCTGCGCCTGGCCTTAAAGACCGCTGCATCGTGCTAAACGGTGTTTCCAAAGCGTATTCCATGACCGGCTGGCGCATTGGTTACGCGGCGGGCCCGGCTTACATCATCAAAGCGATGGAAATCCTGCAAAGCCAGTCCACCAGCAACCCGGCCTCGATTTCGCAATATGCGGCCGAAGCAGCGCTGAGCGGCTCACAAGACTGTATCAAGCCGATGGTCGCTGCGTTCCGCGAGCGTCACAAATATGTGGTTGACCGATTTAATGCCATGCCTGGCCTCAGCTGCTTAATGGCAGGCGGTGCGTTCTACGCCTTTCCGGATGCGCGCCAGGCAATTGCCAGCCTGCACCAGACGGGCAAAATCAACGCCGCCACAGACATGGCCCTGGCTGAATACCTGCTGGAACAACATAACGTCGCCGTCGTCCCAGGCTCAGCGTTTGGCGCAGAGGGTTACTTCCGCATCTCGTTCGCCACCAGCATGGAAAATCTGCGCGAAGCACTCGATCGCATTGAAAAAGCATTGAGCTAAGCAGCAATAGCTGGTCATAAAAAAAGCGCCCGAGGGCGCTTTTTTTATTTGGGTATTTAAAGCAGCATTAATCTTTAATAAAATCTTTGAGCAAGCTTTGCTGCAACGCCACGTCGCTAGGCAAGCCAGCGTTTGCCATCAGGTCTACTACCTCGCTCACCGCCAGGCTGGCAGGCTGCGCAGCTGCAGACGCATGATCCTGAATCAAATCTTCAATATGCAGCGCAACTGGCGCCTCTGCCGCAAAGGCGCTAAAGCCATCCCCTGCCGACATCGCACCAAGCAAGGCAGATAAATCCAACACATCATCCCCGGACTGAATCGCAGACAGCACTTGCTGCAACAACCAAGGATTCACCGCATCATCGCTGCTATTAGCCACAAAGTCGGCGCCCAACTGCGCACTCAAAGTAATGGTCTGCGACTCACTCACCTGCACCATGCCACCCACAGTGGTTTCGACGGTCACCGCTGCACCCTGGCTGGTCACCAAACGATCACCCTCACGCAACCAGTCTCCGGCTACCAGCTGATGATGCTGGCCACGGGCATCAATCACCTCGGCCACGCCATCTATACTTGCAATTTTTCCAACCATGGTTCGCATCGTATTCTCCTAGCGCACATTATAAGTCAGCACCCTGACAAAGCCGCGACTGTCAAGGCTTTGAGCTGCGAATATTACAAAAATTTGCTTAAAGCAAGGCGCTGGCAAGCCATTTCTGCATACCGATTTGTCAACCACAAAAAATATAAAATATTTCGCAAAAAGTGGTTGACCAAGGGGCGTGGTCTCAGTAATATAGCGCCTTCAAACGACGTACCGATTCCTCAATAGCTCAGTCGGTAGAGCGCCGGACTGTTAATCCGTAGGTCCCTGGTTCGAGCCCAGGTTGAGGAGCCAAATAGAATAAGGCCTGCAGCGATGCAGGCCTTTTGCTTTTGTTCCGCAATTAGTTGGGTTGTTCCGCAATTCAATTTTTCGGCATCCTAACCCCTCCCAAAACCAAGCCCAAAGTAAGTTGGAATTTTATGAACTTTCGATTAAAGTAAGTGGTAAACATGCCGTTATTTATCACATAAATGTAATAACGGGAAACTATAATCCATACTTTGAATCACATTGACTATACAATTTCAAACTTTTCTTTGGCAGTTCAGATGCTATGTTGACGAAAAAAAACATAGTGATGTTCGCGAATTCATTGACAGCTTGCCAACAAAAACCAAAGCTAGATTGAAAAGAAGTTTAGAAATTCTTACAGGATTGGATATTCAAGAATGGCATAAACCCAATCCTGCCAGCTTTATCAATAATCACATTTATGTGATAAGATTTAAAGACACTAACCGCCAGCAATGGCGAATTTATGGTTTTCACGATAAAGATAAAAAAACTTTTGTTTTCACTTATTATGGAACTGAAAAAGATGGAAAGTACAAACCCTCGGTTGATGAATGCGTTAGCGAATCCACCAATAGGATGGAACAATGTACCAACAACTGGGATGCAAGAACGGAACACTGCATTCCATCCGCAGATGCCAAACTTAACATCACAACCCATTTGCCAAAGACTTGATTGGTTAAATCAAGAATATAGAGAAGCATATATGGAAGCGTGCGTTGAGCAGAACATTGCTTGGCAAATTGCTTTAAATCGGAAAGAAAGAGGCATGTCTCAAGCTGAATTAGCTAAAGAAATTGAGACGAAGCAATCCGTAATTTCACGATATGAAGACCCAACCTATGGTCGACATAGTATTGAAGCCCTAACTAAAATTGCTCATGCATTCAAATGCGCCTTGTCCATAAAATTTATTTCATATTCAGAATTAGCTGTTGAATCTAGTAAAACTGGAAAAGAATCACTCTTAGTGAAAACTTTTGCTCAAGAGAAAAATTTAATTAAAGGACAAGCTGTATGAAGATTGAAGAATTAACACCAGACCACAAAGCACTATTACTTCAGCAACCACATCAGTTATTTGTAGTCGATGCAATATTAGCGCTTAATGTAGGGGCTTTTACAACGTCCCTTACCCTCTCTAACAACACTCCGAATGGCATACCTGCTGCAGTTGGCACTTTTAATGCATCCACAAAAGATCTTTATGATATTGCCAAGGCAATCGTGACAGAAATAGAGTCAAAAAAACCTGAAATTGAAAATGCACATAAAGCTTTTCTTAAGTAAAAAAACCTTTTAAATTCGTTCCGCAAAAAAATTATGAACAAGCAAGAATGCAGGTTAGAAGCGTATAATCTTAGAGAAATTGCGGAACAGAAACGCGCCGCCAGCCCTTATAAAGTCTAGATTTCACAGATGGACTGTTAATCCGTAGGTCCCTGGTTCGAGCCCAGGTTGAGGAGCCAAATTAAAAAGGCCTTGCAGAAATGCGAGGCTTTTTGTTTTATTCGTCCTCATAATGTCTCACAAAAGCATCACATCTGTGCCAACTGCATGGCCCTTGGTTTGTACACTCGCACCCTACTTACTCTTCTCGAATAAATGCTAGCTGCCGATCCAGGCACTGCTGCACTCTTTTCATCAACACATCACCGCCACCTAACTTCTCTACAATAGGCATTAACTGTAGACGAGCTTTATCTTCAATGTCGTCAATGATGGCTTTGGCAATATTCTCGTTAATACCGAAATGTGAGGCCGCACGCATGGCTAAACTGAGTTTGGCAAGATTGTTGCCAGGAAAAATAGCCAGTGCCTGGTAATGGATATTGCTGAGTTGCATCACCACATCAAACGCGGGTGACAGTTGATATTGATTGCCTTTGACATGCAGCATGCCATGATTTTTTACATGGTCATCCGTATTGTCGATGATGAGGTTGAATACCATTCTGCGATATAGCTGATTTAAATCGTATTCGGGTTTGGCTGAAATCTGCCTGATCACCTGCGCGAGTTCGATATAGCTACCGCCATTCGAATTATATGGCACATCTAACAGTGCAGAAGCTGACAGATAATGAATGCGCCGCTCGTCATCAATATTGCCCGCGCAGTCAAAGCGTTGCACCAGCAAGGCATGTCCGCGGTGCGTCTTTTCCAGTGTATGCGGAGACACTTCAATGCCACATAGCCCAGCTAATTCAAGTATCGCGGCCTCAAGCAGTTCAACATCGTGATCATCTCCGTTGGCGGGGAATTTTGCAATCCATCTTTTATGGTCATGAATAAAATCCGCTTTGGGTCTCGCCCCGCCCAGGCTGCCGCCTTTGTTGAGTAATCGACGCATGTGTAACGGGATCTCCATCGCAAACTCTAACCTTTTGACCGCTTCTGACATTTCATTTAATGAAAATAAGTCAGCCTCAGCTGGTTGAAGCTGAATCGGCAGGCTTTCGGCAAAAGTCATTGCGCCCACACGATTCGCGTTTGTTAACAGCAGCACATCAATCTCATCGAGTGCCCTGCCTTGTTGGGATTCCAGCACTTTGCGCCCCCAAGCATCCGGCAACGCGTCGCGCAAGGTGAGCGGTAAAGCGCCGCCATCACGCACGCGGCGCTCAGGCACACTGACGATTTCATGTTTAAGCGGAAGATGCAGTGGGTTTAATGCAAAGGCATCAGGCGCCGCTAAAAAACCAGTGCCGTAAGCCAACTGGCTAGACTCAACCACACCTCTGCGCGCGAGTTTCAAGACTGCCGCAGGCCTGACAGTTTCATCAGACCTAGTTGCCATACCTATATAAATGGTGCGATTAGAAATCACGCTCAGCCTCGGAGATAAATGCGGCGTCGGTGGCACCAGATTTTCTTCTTGCGCGTGTATTGGCACTTGCATGAATAGGCATGGGCGCTATCGCTTCAAGGGTGTCTAATTGACCAAACAGCCATAATGCGTTCGCAATAATGCCCACGCTTGCGCTAGGCTTGCCAGCCTCAATCGCCCGGTAAGTGTTCTGTGAACATAGCAAGCGGCTTGCCATCTCCTTCACCGTCCAGCCCAAAGCCACGCGGTTGGCACGCAGGCGCAGACCTAGCGCTTCTAATGCCTTTAGCACATCCGGGTTAGCACTCTCAAGTGAGTTTGTTCTTTTAGACATCAATAAATTAATATTTAATTATCTTAAAGTTCATTATATTGCGTTTTAATGCGAAATCAATTCATTTTTAAGCAGCGTTATTCAGCTGCATTTCGAACAACTGAAATAAATAGCTGCGCTCGCACGCAAAACTTATTGTCATCAATACGAGTCAATGCTGATAATATTTCCTGGCGAGTGACTTCCACTCAATGGGCGCAAGCACGCAAAGCCACACCCGTGCGAATATTGCCAGTGATGTAAAAGGATAAGCATGTCTGATTTGGCATTAACCTTGACCAGAATCCAGTTTGGGTTCACCATTTCTTTTCATATTGTGTTTCCGGCGATCACGATCGGCCTGGCCAGTTACCTGGCGGTGCTGGAGGCAAGCTGGTTAAAAACCAAAAATACGGTTTATCTCGATTTATATCATTTTTGGGTCAAGCTATTTTCGCTCTGTTTTGGCATGGGCGTGGTTTCTGGCCTGGTCATGGCCTATCAATTTGGCACCAACTGGTCAGGGTTCTCTAGTGTAGCGGGCAGTGTCACCGGGCCGTTGCTGGCTTACGAGGTACTGACGGCGTTTTTTCTCGAAGCTGGCTTTTTAGGCGTGATGCTGTTTGGCTGGAACAAGGTCGGGCCAAGCCTGCACTTTACGGCGACTTTGATGGTGGCTGTTGGCACGCTGGTCTCGGCCACCTGGATATTGGCTTCAAACAGCTGGATGCAAACCCCGCAGGGGTTTGAGCTGATTAATGGCAAAGTGATTCCAGTCGATTGGTTCAAAATCATCTTTAATCCGTCGTTTCCATATCGACTGGTGCATATGGTGATTGGCGCTTACCTGGCAACTGCGTTGTTTGTGGTTGCATCCGGGGCCTGGCAATTGCTGCGTGGCAAAGACAATGCCAGCGTGCGCAAGATGCTTTCAATGGGCCTATGGTTAATATTGCTGCTGGCACCATTACAAGTGGTGGTGGGTGATATGCATGGTTTAAACACCCTGAAACACCAGCCAGCCAAAATCGCCGCAATTGAAGCGCACTGGGAGAACAAAGGTGACGAAGCCACGCCTTTGGTGCTGATGGCCTGGCCGGACATGGCGCAGGAAAAGAATCACTTTGCGCTGGAAATCCCGGTGTTAGGTAGTTTGATTTTGCGCCATTCGCTCACCGAGCAGATTCCGGCATTGAAGGAGTTTGCACCACAAGACCGCCCCAATGCCACGATTATTTTCTGGACGTTTAGAATCATGGTCGGGCTGGGCATGCTGATGATTCTGTTGGCCATGACTTCAGTGTGGTTGCGTTATAAAAAACAGCTATACCAACACAAGCCTTTCCTTAAATTTGCCACAGCCATGGGCCCGGCCGGACTTATTGCGATTCTGGCGGGCTGGTTTACCACTGAAATTGGCCGCCAACCGTGGGTGGTGTATGGCGTGTTACGCACGGCAGATGCCGTGACACCACACACCGCCAGTGAAGTGGGGCTGACGCTGGCCTTGTTTGTCGTCATTTACCTGGCCGTGTTTGGCATGGGCACGCTATATGTGTTGCGGTTGGTGAATATCGGGCCAAAAACAGATGAAGCATTACAGGGCGACGCCATTTCGGTGAACCCGGGCGACGTCGAGGCATTTGCGCTGGCACCGGAGTTTCATCCTGACGCCAAATCGCCCGCTACAGGAAAGGAAAAATAAATGGACTTATCACTGGTATGGGCGATCATTATCCTGTTTGGCATCATGATGTACATCGTGATGGACGGCTTTGACCTGGGCATAGGTATTCTGTACCTCTTTTTTAAAGACAAAGATGACAGAGACCTGATGATGAACACAGTTGCCCCGGTATGGGACGGCAATGAAACCTGGCTGGTGCTAGGCGGCGCAGGCTTGCTGGCGGCATTCCCGCTGGCTTATTCGGTGATTTTAAGTGCCCTCTCCTTGCCATTGTTATTTATGTTAATGGCCTTAATTTTTCGCGGCGTTGCCTTTGAGTTCAGGTTTAGGGCGCATGATGCAGAACGCCACTTTTGGGATAAAGCCTTTTTGTATGGCTCTATCGCAGCGACTTTCTTTCAGGGCATGACACTCGGCGCCTACCTACAAGGTATTCAAGTGGTGAACCAGGCCTATGCAGGCGGGCCGCTGGACTGGATTTCACCGTTCTCTATTTTTACCGGGCTAGGCTTGTTGGTCACTTATGCTTTGCTGGGCAGCACCTGGCTGATTTTTAAAACCACGGGCGAGCTGCAAGCAGTGTGTGTGAGGTTATCGCAGCGTATTTCTGTCGCGTTGCTGGTGATTATTGCAGTGATTAGCCTATGGACACCATGGATGGATAGCCGTATCGCCGAGCGCTGGTTTAGCCTGCCTAACCTGTTGTGGCTGTCACCCGTGCCGCTATTGGTGATTGTTTGCTTTTACAAACTGCAACGCGCGCTTAAAACCCAGGCAGAAACCAGCCCATTTTTGTATACGCTGGCGCTGGTATTACTCGGTTATGCAGGCTTAGGCATTAGCATCTGGCCGAATATTATCCCGCCACAAATGAGCATATACGCCGCCGCTGCACCGCCGCAAAGCCAGCAATTTGCGCTGATTGGCGCCGTGATTATTATGCCGATTATTTTGATCTATACCGCCTGGGGCTATTATGTGTTTCGCGGTAAAGTGCATAAAGGTGAGGCTTATCATTAATGACCCACGCGCAAAAAAATACACTTAAACGCCTGGGCTGGTTTTTCCTCATCTGGCTGGCCAGCATCTTCGCCTTGGCAATGGCCAGCCTGCTCATTAAAGCAGTGATGCAGATGGCAGGCTTTCATGCCTGATAAGCGCATCACTGAACAATCAACTAGCGTAGTATTGAAATAGCCTAGCCATTAGCCAGCCAGAATTTTTCTTGCGGGTTAAAATCTAATCCGTTTACCATGACAGTGACTCCCCCGTTAACCCAAGCAGCCATCATTTAACGACCTTTGACCATCGGTATGACAACCCAGCAAAACACAAAATGGCGCAGACTACGCGCCTGCCGTGCCTGCGACATGGTGAGCGCGATCCCGGTGCTACGCCCAGGTGAGCACGCCAGTTGCCCGCGCTGCGGGCACGTATTGGCCAGGCGCCATTTGCACCCGGTGCAGCGCAGTATTGCGCTGGCCATGAGTGCGCTGCTCACCTTACTTATCGCCGTTGCTTTCCCGTTTATCAGCATGGACACCAACGGGCTGGATACGCAGATTGAACTGCCACAAACTGCCGTCACCCTGGTCGATGTGCATCAACCCGTGGTGGCGCTGATTGTCAGTTGCACCGCGTTTGTGTTGCCCGCTTTATACCTGGTGGGCGTGATTCTGATGCAGGCCAATGTGTTACGCAGGGTGCCGCGCGCCTACAGCGACGTGATTGCGCGGCTGTTTTCGCGCTTGCACCCTTGGATGATGGCAGATGTTTTTATGGTCGCCGCGCTGGTCAGCCTGGTCAAACTCACCGAGATTGGCGAAGTGCAACTAGGGGCTTCGTTCTGGGCTTATTGCGTGTTTGCGCTATTGCTACTGATGACCACACGCTCGGTCGATATCGACTGGTTATGGTACCGGCTGGCCGGTGAGCCGCCGCCAGACACCAGTGTGCGTTGCGGCATCAATGCGGCCGCGCAGCATGCCACCGGTTGCGCCACTTGCGGCCTGGTCAACACCATCCCCGTCGCGGCCACAACAAGCAGCCATCCGCCCCACTATGCATGTAGTCGCTGCGGGAGCACCTTATATATACGCAAACCCAATAGCCTGGAGTTTACCTGGGCGCTGTTAATCACAGCGGCAGTGCTTTATATTCCGGCCAATGCTTACCCGATGATGATTACTACCTCGTTGGGGCAAACCCACGCCTCTACCATTATTGGCGGCATGCTAGAGCTATGGCAACATGGCTCTGAGCCGATTGCCGTGGTTATTTTTGTCGCCAGCGTGCTGGTGCCTATTATTAAGATGCTGATACTGGTGTTACTCACCTGCCTGGCACAACATCCCGGCCCGTTATCGGCACAGCAAAAAACCAGGCTTTACCGCCTGACCGAACTCATCGGCCGCTGGTCTATGGTTGATGTGTTTGTCGTCGCCATCATGGTGGCACTGATACAATCAGGCAACCTGATGTCAGTACTACCCGGCCCAGCGGCGCTGGCATTCTGTGCCGTGGTGATTACCACCATGCTGGCCGCTATGGCGTTTGACCCGCGCCTGCTATGGGATACCCAAGGAAACACGCATGACTGAGAATAATCAAGACAATACGCAAGAAAATACGCAATTGCTGGCCAAAGTCAGCAAACAAGCGCGGCTGTCGCCGATCTGGATCGTGCCTGTTGTCGCCCTGCTGATTGGCCTGTGGCTGATCTACGACAACTACACCAAGGCGGGCAAGCAAATCACGCTGTCACTGACTAATGCCGAGGGCATAGAGGCAGGCAAAACTAAAATTAAAGTACACAGTGTCGATATCGGTCTGGTAGAACAAGTCACCTTGTCTGAAGACCTCACGCACATTGAAGTGCTGGCGCGCATTACCCCCAAGGCGCAACCCATGCTGGTTAAAGATACCCAACTGTGGGTGATTAAGCCGCGCATTGGGCTCGAGGGCATCAGCGGCCTCAATACCGTGATTTCTGGTGCCTATATTCAGTTGCAACCAGGTAAAAGCCTAGAAGAAACTGACCAGTTCACCGTGCTGGACCAGCCGCCTATTTCGCTCAATGGTGCCAAAGGCGTGCATGTGAACCTGATCGGCAAAGTCGGCAATGCGTTGCGCGTGGGCGACCCGGTGACTTACCAGGGGCTGCGCGTAGGCCGCGTGGTCAGCGCCACGTTTGACCCCAAGCAACGCCAAATGCAGCATGAGTTGTTTATTGAGCACCCTTACGATGTGCTGGTCACCGAGAACTCCCGCTTTTGGACCGCCGTTGGCATTGATGTCAAACTTGATTCTGAAGGCTTTAAAGCCAGCGTTCCTACCGTAGAATCGCTGATTGCTGGTGGCGTGAGTTTTGGCCATGCCGACGACAGGCCGATGGGCAATCCCGTGCGCTCTGAAGCCACGTTTGAGTTGTTTGCCAATGAAGATGCCGCGCGCCAGCAAACCTACGACCAATACCTGGAATATGTGCTGCTGGTGGATGATACCGTCCGCGGTTTATCCAAAGGTGCGCCGGTAGAGTTTCGCGGCTTGCGCGTGGGCACAGTGATGCATGTGCCATGGAAATTTAACTCGCCAGAACGCAAAAAAGATTTCCGCTATGCCATCCCGGTGTTGATTCACCTCGAGCCCGGCCGCCTGGCGGATAATGGCAAGGCCGATCTGGAGGAATGGAAAACCAGGGTCGCCCAGATGCTGCAACGTGGCCTGCACGCCACACTCAAATCAGGCAACCTGATTACCGGCTCGGTGTTTGTTGACCTCAATATGGACGGGCATGCCCATAAAACTTACCACCGCGAACGCTTTGAAGGCTTGCCGGTGATGCCGACAACATCGACTAACCTGGCGCAGATTGAACAAAAACTGTCTGACCTGCTGGATAAACTCAATGGCCTGAAAGTCGAGCCCGTGTTATCCGGCCTGGATAAGAACTTGCAGCAGTCAGAAAAAACCATGCAGGAAATCCGCACCCTGAGCCAGCAGGTGAATCAGTTACTCAGCCAGCCCGACTTGCAGCAGATGCCCGCCAATATTAACCAGACCATGCAAGAGCTGCGCACCACCTTAAAAGGCCTGTCGCCAGAATCTCCGGCCTATCAGGAACTGACAACGACCCTGCAGCGCCTGGATAAAGCCTTGCGTGATATCCAGCCATTGGCGCGCACCTTAAACGAGCAGCCCAATGCCATTTTATTCGACCGCAAACCCGGTAACGACCCGGTGCCGCTAGCGCCGGCAGCCCCGTAAGGAACTCGACTGATGACAAAGCAAACACAATTACGACTTGGGCTGGCGGTATTGCTCGGGCTCAGCCTGAGCGGCTGTTTCAAATCCAACCCGCCGGTGAAGACTGAACGCTACAGCCTGCCAGAAGTCCCATTGCCGCAAGCTGCTGCGACGCAGACACGCACGCTGATCTTAAACCGACTGCAGTTGGCTGACTACCTGGATACAGACCGTATCGTGATCCAGACTGACGACATTACCATGCAGCCAGCACGCGACCATCTGTGGGTAGATAATCTGTCGCAAGAACTACGGCGCGGCCTGCGTGCCCGCCTCGCCAGCCGGCTGGGCAATACACTGGTGGTTGACCCGCAACCTGGCTTGCCTGCTGCCAACACCCTGCACCTGACCATAGAGCAGTTTCACGGACAGATGCGTGGTTATGCGGTGCTCAGCGGCCAATGGCAACTGATCACGGCCAATCAGGCGGCAGGCCCCAGCCAGTCATTCAAATTCAGTACCCCTTTAGCTGAAAACGGCTATCCGGCCTTGGTACGTGCGTTGGGCCATGACCTCGACTTGCTCAGTGAGCAAATAGCCAGCCAATTACAAACTTTGCCATAGTGACCACATTTTCAGCCTGAATAGGTAGTGACCACGCCGCCAATTTGTTATGATGAAATTTCTTTTCACAAAATAACAAGTCAGGAGCAGGCGATGGGATTATTTTCTTTTATCAAAGAAGCAGGTGAAAAACTGTTTGGCGCCGGTGAAGCCAAAGCAGCACAAGAAACAGCCAGCAAGGCACCGACGCCGATAAACGTAGAAGCCGCCAACGCCGCGGCAGCGCAAGCGATTCAAAGCTATATTGCCAAAAACAATTTACCAACCACCGGCTACGACGTGAAATTTGACGGCGCCAGCGGCACAGTCATTGTGCAAGGCAATATCGACACGCAAGAAAATAAAGAAAAGATTCTGCTGTGTTGCGGCAATGTGGCGGGTGTTGAGGCTGTGCAAGACCAGCTACACGTACCAGCGCCTGAGCCAGAAGCCAAGTTTTACACGGTGGTCAAAGGCGATACCTTGTCTAAAGTAGCTAAAGAAATGTATGGCAATGCCAATAGCTATATGAAGATTTTCGAGGCAAACCGCCCGATGCTCAACCACCCGGACAAAATCTATCCTGGCCAGGTATTGCGTATTCCAGCATAAGCATTGCACACAATAATAACCAACACTCATCTTACAAAGGACACGACTATGTCAGCATTTATTCGTTTATTACTGATCGCCGCCTTGAGCAGCACCCTGCTGGTTGCTTGCGGTGACAAAGAGCCGCAAATCGAACAAGCGGTTGAATCTGCACAAGAGCATGCTGAAACCGCTGCCAGCGAAGCCAAAGATGCTGCAGCTGATGCGGTACAAGCAGCCAAAGAGGCCGCTGCCGCCGCTGAGCAACAAGCCGCAGAAACTGCCGATGCCGCCAAAGCAGCCGTTGAAAATAAATAATCGTTTTTAGCACCACAAAAACCCGCATTTATGCGGGTTTTTTATTAGTAATTCGCCACACGTTAGTTAGTAATTCTTTGCCTTCTTTAATGCGTTGTCCCGCCCGCCCGCCGGAATGTTTCATGTACACTGCGTCGAGATTTGACACTTTACTGGACAATAGGCTTGCAACGTTTTTTCTTTTGGATGCTGATTGCGTTATGGGGCTCCCTGGTGCCGCAGGCCTCAGCCAATCCTACGTTGCTTGGCACCACCTGCATGAACAGCAAGGGCGTCGTGCTCGCCAGCATTCCACTGCAAGGCGGCAAATTTGTCTGCCAAAGTGTGCTCAAAATCTCGCGTGCTGACCAGTATGTGATCGACTTCAAAAACACCTCTACCATTGCGCATTTTCAGCACGAAATCACCGACGATAACAAACAAACCAGCATCATCAAAGGGGGCTTAAGCAGTGAGGAGAGCGACCCGTTTTTGCTCAGGCATGGCCGTATCGTTCATCTGGTGCCTGGCACCTACCGCCTGATTACCTGGTTACAGTCGCCCTACTATCTGGCGCAGCCTGAAATCTTCATCTCAGAACTGGCCACTTACCAGCAGCTCACCAACCGCACAACCGGCACCAGCCTATTGCTACTGGGCGTACTACTGGGCATTTTCACTTACTACTCAGCGATTGGCGTTACCCGTGGCCACGCCACAGAGCGCATGTATGCACTGTTCATCCTGGGCAACCTGGTTTTTCAGAGCGCGGCGCTAGGCGCCTTTAAGCAATTGTTTGAATGGCACTGGTTTTACCTCACCAGTTTGCCGATTTTGTTCTCCAACCTGGCCTACATCAGCTTTGTCTGTCATTTGCTGGGCATTAATCAATTTCATCACGCCAAACTGTATTACCTGTCGATGGTGGCACGCGCAGGGCTGCTGGCGCTGCTGGTCACCGCGATGATCCTGCCCAACTGGATGCTGGAGATGGATAGGTTTGGCGTAGCGATTTTCCTCGTGTTTGGCTTGGCCTGCGGCATTCGGCTCAGCCTGCAAAAAAACCGGGTAGCCCAGCTTTACCTGTTTGCCATCAGCGTGTTTGGCGTCTTGGGTGGCTTGTCCATCACCGCTGAGCGACTAACTTCAAATGCCTGGACCATAGAGCAATTCGGGCTGATTGCGGTAGCGGTTGAAGCGATTTTGCTGTCGTTGCTGGTGGCGTATCAAATTAATCGGCTGCACAAAGAAAAAGAACACATGCTGGCCGAGCTGCAAAGCACGCGCTCATTAGCGATGACGGACCGGCTCACCAGCGTGCCCAACCGGCATGCGCTCGAAAACCAAATGTTGCAGTTTTCTGAGCATGGTTGCCTGATGTTTATTGATATAGATAACCTCAAGCATGTCAACGATCACTTTGGTCACGAAGCGGGCGATCACCTGCTTAAAAGCTTCTGCGAGATCCTGTCTAAAAAACTGGATACGCATGGCCAGCTGTATCGACTAGGCGGTGATGAGTTTGCGATTGTCTGCCATGAAGATGACGTTGAATGGTGCCAGCATCAGCTTGAATACACCCACATGCAAATGCAAAAAGAAGGCTTTGCCAGCGCAGGCGCCAGTGTAGGCGTGGTGTTCAGCCATGAAGCCAGCGAAACCGAGACGCTCATGCGCATCGCCGACAAACGCATGTATGCAGACAAACGCACGCGCAAAAACCGCAAAGAAATGATACAAGTGTTCGCCAACTAATCGTTGGCTCACAGCCCCTGCTCGCCCACTCCCTTATCTATTCAAACTGCTTTTTTGCCAGCCAGGCCTGCCACTACCGGCATAAATGATTTACACTCTGAATAATCATACATACATGAATGTATTTTTATTATGCGTTTCCACATGCAGAACCTTCAAATACTGGCGGCTGTCTTGTTATAAAACAAAGAGAAAATCATGCCTTTACTGACTACCCTGCTTATTCTCATCGTCTCCGCCCGCCTGTTGGGCCAAGTATTCAGCCGCTTTAACCAACCCGCCATTATTGGCGAAATGCTGGCCGGCGTGATTCTAGGCCCCAGCCTGCTCAACCTGATCTCCCCCACACCGGCATTAACCGGTATTTCAGAATTTGCGGTGTTTTTGATTGTGCTGTCTGCCGGGCTCGAAATGAACTTCAAAGAGGTGATCGACTCCATGCGCGGCAAAGGCATCGTCATCGCGCTGCTAGGCTTTATTTTGCCGCTCACTGGCGGCATCCTGGTCGGCGTCAGTTTTGGCCTCGATGTCAGCCGCACTATTTTTCTGGGCTTGTGTGTATCGATTACCGCGCTGCCGGTGACCGTGAGCATTTTGCAAAGCTTTAAGTTGCTAGACTCCAACATTGCGCGTTACTCGGTGGCCACCGCCATTTTTAACGACATTGCCGCCTTGCTGGTATTGGGCGTGATCCTCAACCTGCCAGAACAAAAATCCTACCAGGCCGTGGGCGGCGCTATTTTTCATGCCAGCTGGAAGCTGATCCTGCTGATTGTATTAATCGTCAGCGTCAGCCTGATCATTAAAAAAGTAATTGAAAAAGGCATCAGCATAGACAAGTGGTCAGAAAAATTGGTCGACTTGATTGGCAATGAAGCCCTGTTTGGCCTGCTATTGCTACTGGTGCTCATTTTTGGCTCAGTGAGTGCCGCGCTTGGTTTTCACTTTGTGATTGGTGCCTTTTTTGGCGCCTTGCTCATAGACCGTACCTTCTTCCTACCCTCACGCTACAAACAACTCGAACTGACATTGAGTTCGATCACCGGCGGCTTTCTGGCGCCGGTGTTCTTTGCCTATCTCGGCCTGGAGTTCAAAGTGCAAGTCATAGACTCATTCTGGTTTGTGGCGGTGGTGCTGGTGGTGTCTATCGTCACCAAAATTCTGGCGGGCTGGGTGGGTGGCCGTCTCATTGGTTTATCCAAAAGCGACGCCCTCGGCATAGGCTTTATTCTAAATGGCCGCGGCGTGATGGAGCTGGTGATTGCCAGCATTGCCTATGACCGTGGTTTTATTGGCCAGGACTTGTTCTCGGTGCTGGTGCTCATGGGCGTGGTCACCACCATGATTACCCCGCTCATGTTCCGCAAATGGGTGATGCCACAACTAGAGCATCAACCCGGCTAATGGTCGTCACTATTGACATCAATTCACAAAAGAGGAACACTGCCTAGCAAACAAACCACTCTATAAAAGACTGGATACCCTCCCGTGAGCGCACAACCCACTGTTTCAGCGTCATCGGTTCCACCTACCAACACCGTAGGCAGCGGCGCGCTGTCTATGGAAGAACAAAACCAGTTGCTCACCCTGCAACGCGCCATTCTTGAATCAGTTGCGCGTGGCGCCGACCACATGGAAGTCATCAACCAGATCTGTCGCCTCGAAGAAAGCCTGCTGACGAATGCCTTTAGTTCAGTCATGCTGATGGACGACAACAATACACTGCTCAATGTGTATGCCGCCCCCAGCCTGACCGCAGCACAAATTGATAAAATCAACGGCTTGCGCCCCAGCCCCGGTGGTGGCTCTTGTGGCAATGTCATCTACCAGCAAAAAGTGCAATATGTTAGCAACACCTTAACCGACGAGCGCTGGCAGGATATTCGCCACCTGGCACATGAGTTCAACGTAAAAGCCTGCTGGTCTATCCCGATTTTTTCTGCCGAAAACAAGGTGATTGGCACCTTTGCCCTCTCCAGCTTCGAGCACCGCGAGCCTAGCCAGTTTCACCGCATGCTGCTTGAAATCGGCTCATCTATCATCGGCATTGTGCTCAACCGCAATAAATACCAGGAAAGCCTGCGCCAGTTTGAAAAAGTGTTTGAAGGCAGCGAGCAAGGCATCATGGTGACCGATGTGCGCCATGTCATTTTGTCAGTCAACCCGGCCTTTACCAAAATGCTGGGCTTTACGCTGGACGACGTCAAAGGCAAAACACCCAAAGTACTATCCTCCGGCCTGCACGACCCCGGTTTTTACCGCAGCATGTGGGAGAGCGTCAGCCACTTTGGCCATTGGCGTGGCGAAATCTGGAACCGGCGCAAAAACGGCGAGGTGTTCCCCGAATGGCTGTCGATCACAGAAGTCAAAAACGAGGCAGGCGAAGTCAGCCACTATGTCGGTACCTTTAGTGACATCAGCGACCTCAAGTCTGCACAAAAAGAAATCCAGTATTTATCCTCGCACGACGCACTCACGGGCCTGCCTGATATTGCCCTGTTCAGAGACCGCCTAGAAAACGCCGTCTCTATCGCCACCGCTGCCAACAGTAAAATTGGCCTGCTGGCGCTTAATCTGGATAACTTTAAATTTTTAAATGACTCGCTCGGTTATGCCTCGGGCGACAAGCTGTTGCGATTATTTGCCGAGCGCCTCAAAGCCTGTTTGCGCGACACTGACAGCATCTGCCGCCACGGCGGTGACGAATTTATCATCCTGCTCAACAACATGCAGGACGACGACTCCATCAGTTATATTGTGGATACTTTACTCAACGAAATTTCATCGCCGTTTGCTTTCGCTGGCAGTAATATCTCCACCTCGTGCTCGGTGGGCGTTGCGGTTTACCCCACCGATGGCAATGACTTTGAAAAACTGTTTGGCCGCGCGCGTAAAGCCATGTCGCAAGCCAAAGGAGAAGGCCGCAACACCGCCCGATTTTTTACCGAAAAGCTTAATAACGACAGCCTGCATTACCTCAATATCGCCTACGGCTTGCGTGAAGCTCTGGCGCACCACCAGTTTGAGCTGCATTACCAGCCACAAATCAGCCTCAACAGCGCACAAGTCATCGGCGCCGAAGCGCTGATTCGCTGGCATCATCCACAAAATGGCCTGCAACCGCCAGCGCAATTTATCAGCATCGCCGAGCAAACCGGCCTCATTGTTGAAATAGGCGAATGGGTGATAGAAGAAGCCTGTCGCCAGGCCATGGAATGGCAAAAAAGTGGCTTGCCCGCACTCAGCATGGCCGTCAACGTCTCCGCTGTGCAGTTTCGCCGCGGCAACCTGGCCAAAGTGATTATCAAAGCGCTCGAAAAGACCGGCTTGAACCCGCAGCTGCTAGAGCTAGAACTCACTGAGTCCATTTTGCTAGAAGACATAGACCACCTGCTGGCCCAACTCGACGTGCTCAAACAGCTAGGCGTTAAACTCGCCATCGACGACTTTGGCACCGGCTACTCGAGCTTAGCTTACCTCAAAAAATTCAATATCGACCGACTCAAAATCGACCAGTCATTTGTGCGCGATATCAGCACCGACCCCAACGACGCCGCCATTGTGCGTGCTATTGTGCAAATGGCGCATACACTCAATTTGGACGTGATTGCCGAAGGCGTGGAAGACGAAGCCATGCTCAAGCATGTGCGTGAATCTGGCTGCGATGAAGTACAAGGCTATTTGTTCTCTAAACCGCTGCCAGCGCAGGCATTTGAGGCATTTATTAAAAGTCGCGGTTGAATATCCAGCCAAAACGGCCACAGCCACAAACGTTAAAACACCGCTCGGATAAAAAATCTTAAAAATCAACCAAATAACAATTAAAAAACTCCGATCAGATAATAAATATTGATTATTCACAATCTATCGCTTAATATTCCCCAATCGGTGATTTTTAGGCAATAGAGATGAGAGTCGACTCCAGCAAAACGCTCGGTGAGCTTATCCGCAACAAACGAAAAAGCCTTGGCATGACACTGCAAATGGCTGCGCCTATGTGCGGCGTCAGTGTTAAATACTTACAAGCGCTAGAAACCGGCAAGCCAACTGTGCAGTTTGACAAAGCATTACAAGTGGCGACGCACTTGGGTATACAGCTGATTGCACAGGAATAGCCCATGGCTGCACTGAATATTTGGGTAGGTCAAACACACGCTGCTGTATTGGCTGAGTCTCAAAACACCTTCACATTGACCTACACCTTACAATGGCAACAGTCAAAAGGCTTTTCATTTTCACCACACCTGCCTGTCAACCAGAGCTCGAGCGGAGCTCAGGTTAAACACTTTTTTAGCAACTTGTTACCCGAAGGCCAAATACTTGAGGGGTTGAGTCAAGCGGTACAAGTGAGCAAATATGATGTGTTTGGACTGCTAAAAAAAATAGGAAAAGATTGCGCAGGTGCAATGGTGCTGCTCGAAGAGAGTGAGCAGCCGTCGCCCATACAAGCTTGGAGCATCGCTGATTACCAAGCTGTTGCACAATCACAACTTGAACAACGCATACAAGATGCCAATGCACAAAATACGCCTCTCATTTTTTGGGAAAATACGCCGCGTATGTCGCTGGCAGGCGTGCAAAACAAAATCGGCATTTACATCAACAATTTGGACCAGTTTTTTTTGCCGCTAAAAGACGCGCCAACATCGCATATACTCAAACCGGAAAGTGCAAACGAGAATAAGCACCCCATGATGACCGCCAATGAGTACTTTTGTATGCAATTGGCCGAGGCGATGGGCTTAAGCGTCCCTAACACACGTTATCTCAGGCTGCCTAGCCCGGTTTACCTGATACAGCGCTATGATCGAAACTGGCTTCCAGATGGTCAAATCGTCCGCTCGCATCAAATAGACGGCTGCCAGGCGCTCAATCTACCGCCTAACTTAAAGTATGAACAAGAGCATCCATATGCCCCCCTCGGCGCGACTCTGGCCGACTTATTCGAATTTGCATCGCTATGCAGCGTGCCAGCGCAGGCACAAAAACAACTGTTGCAATGGGTATTATTTAATTACCTGATCGGCAACACTGATGCGCATGCCAAAAACATCTCATTTTTTGTTAACCAGTCACAATGGAGCAACGACAAAGTCATAGACAAATATGGCCTGCAAGTCGCCCCTTTTTATGACCTGATTTGTGGTGTTATTTATGACTACACGCAAATGGCACAATCCATAGGTGGCGAGTTTGAATATGCATTGGTTGGTAAACAGGAATGGAAGGCGTTCAGTGCGCAAATCGGCATTAAACTGCCAGCGATACAACTGATTGCCGAACAAATGATCAAACAACTAGATAAAGTACTGCAGAAAACGGCCACTAGAGTTACCCAGCAAACCCAAGTGAGTATCATCAAAGAGATTGAATCCGTAATAATAAAACATCAAAGCTACTTACAAGAAAGCTTATTGAGCTAAGCACTCACACGGTACATGATTAACAAACTCACATAAGCAACATGACTTAATCGTAAAACGCCTTGCGATAACTTGCCGGTGAAAACCTGAAGGCCAATAACGTGATTAAAAACACCGCCACAAACACGCCTACCCAAGCCAATGACAAGTGTGCGAACTCGCGCTTTACCCAGCCGGCCAAAAACGGCATCAGGCTGGCGATCATGTAACCACCGCCTTGCACAAAAGCAGCCAAATCACCTGAAGATTCAGGGTTGTCTAAATGATCCATCGCCAAAATTAAAGACAACGGAAATAACGCACCGACCCCTAGCCCCAATAGCAACATGGCACCTAATGCCAGGCTAACCGGGGACAAAATAATCATCGCCAACCCGCCTAGCGTGCAACCCAAGGCTGCAAGCAGTAAAGGGCGGCGATCATGGTATTTACCCACCACGGCTGACACAATCATGCCAGACACCACCTCGGTCAAGGTCAGCCCCGCCAGCAAGTCACCTGCCAATTGACGGCTTTGGCCGAGCTCAACATAAAATGGTGGCAACCAAGCCAGAATCAGCGTATAGACGCCCGTGCCTATGCCAAAAAACAGCATGAGCGTCCAGGCTCGGGTGTAGCGCCAACACGCAATGGGCGCATGCATCGCCGCCGATCGCATATGCGCGGCAGGCGTATGCGTCACCACGGTGCGCCAGACAATCAATGCCAGCAAGGCAGGCAACACCCAAAAAGCCAATGTAGCCTGCCAGCCCCAGGTGGCATTCAGCCTGGCAGCGCTGGCGGCAGCAACCGCAGCGCCGCCCATAATGGCGGTTGTATATAAGCCCATCATGCGGCCAGTAGCTGCCCCAAAGCGCCCTTTGATCAACCCCGGCAACAATGCCTGCACCATCGCCACGCCCACGCCAACCACCGCCGCGCTGCTTAACATCGCCAAAGAAGAATCCCAATAGCCGCGTGCGGCGCAAGCCAGCGCAATCAACACTACCCCTAAAGTGACGCCGTTGATCTCACCCAGTGTTTGCCGTAAAGGCTTAGACATCAACGCGCCAAGCCCCATCAAAAAAACTGGCAGCGTCGTTAATAAACCAGCCCCCGTCGCATCCAGGCCGGTGGTGTGTTGAATTAAATCCAGCAACGGGCCGAGCGCAGCCATCGCCGGGCGCAAATTAATCGCCACCAACAGAATCGCCACGGTTAGCCATAAACGCCCCACATTCATCACACGCATCTCCACCACTAGGTTAATATGAGAGTTATCTTAACTTCAAGATAGTTTCAGAGTATGGTTAATTTATCTTGAAGTCAAGACAAAATAAGGAGCACGCATGACAAGAAAAAACGATGCCGTCGATGACATCATGGACCAATGGCGCCGCGAGCGGCCAGACCTCGACCCAAGCCCGATGGGCTTAATTGGCCGCTTGGCCCGCTGCGAAATGCTGATCAGGCGCAAACTAGACCAAACCTTTGAACAGTTCGGTATGAGTAGTTGGGAGTTCGATGTGCTTGCCACGCTAAGACGCGCTGGCCACCCCTACTGCCTCGCACCCACAGCACTTTACTCATCACTCATGGTCACCTCTGGCACCATGACGCACCGCTTGCAACGCCTGGAAAAAGTCGGCCTGGTAGAACGGGTTAAAAGCGATGCAGATATGCGCAGCATGCCTGTGCAGTTGACTGAAGCTGGGTTAAACCTGATTAACAAAGCAGTCGAGGCACATATTGCAAATGAAAAAGCGATTCTGGATTTGCTGCCTGACGCAGCACGCCAGCAATTGGATGAACACCTGACGACATTACTATCTGTAATGGAAGAACCTAACACTGGTAACAGATAATGGCTGAATCGGGTTAATTATTCAGAAAAAATCATCTTCGCGCTGATGTCGCACTGCAACAACAGTGATGATATTCGGCTCTTCAATTTCAAACAACGCCACATAACCATAAGCACCAAAGCTAATCACCAACTCGCGCAAAAAAGCATTATCGTCCAACGCTTTTCGGCATGTGTATGGAAAAAGCGTCACTGCCTCAATGGCCTGATGAATGCCTTTTAAGGCTTTTTCGGCAGCCGCTCTATCTTTGGAGAGTAAAAATGCATACAAGCGCTTTAAATCTTCTCGCGCTTCTTTAGTAAACCGTACGCGGTAACTCAAGGCTTAGTCTCATCCAGCATAACGTGCAATTCATCCAACACACTCTCAGCGCTGTAATACTCCTGATTCTGGCGTGCCATCGCAGCAGACGCCAACCCTCGTGTGATAAACGCCTGCTGATGCTGCCTGCGCATAATGTTCGCTCTTAACGCTTCCTCCATAAAACTGGAAAGCGTTTCGCCCTCAGCCAACACTTCTTCAACCGCATCACGTAACTTTGGCTCTACCCGCAAAGCAGGAATCGTCGCAGTTTTCATCAGACACCTCACATGTAATTCATTTGTAATACAATCTTAGAAGAATCCGTTTGCTAATGCAATTCACATCTGCTCAATAGTGTTGTAATTTTGGTCGGCAGCGCTTATAACTTTATTCTGACCCTAATTATTAATGGGTCATAGACAATTTATTCTGCAAGGTTGACGCACGCAAAATATGGCATATACTATATGTATATGCAAAAAGGAGCACCTGACATGTCAAGCTTATCCAAAACCGCCCCTCATAGAGAAGTAAAGCTGTTTCGCAACAACCGCAGCCAGGCGGTGCGCATCCCTGTTGAGTTTGAGCTACCGGGTGATCGGGTATTGATTCACCGTGAAGGCAACAAGCTGATTATTGAGCCGGTGCCACGCCCCACTAACCTCGTCGAACTACTGGCCGAATGGCGACAAGAACCACCACTTGCACCAGAAGATCAGCTCCCGAATATTGAAGATATGCCCGCTCAGCCGGAGGACATATTTTGACTGGCTACTTGCTAGACACAAATATCATCAGCGACCTGATCCGCAACCCTAGCGGAGCAGTCGCGCGTCACATTGAGACCATCGAAGTCAAAGATATTTTTACCAGTATCATCGTCGCTGCCGAACTGCGCTATGGTTGTGCAAAAAAAGGCTCACCGAAGCTTACACAAAAAGTGGAAAGTTTACTCACCACCATCCCAGTGCTACCGCTAGAAATCCCAGCCGATGCGGATTATGGAAATATCCGCTCAGAGCTGGAAGCGGCTGGCACAACGATAGGCATGAACGACTTACTCATCGCCGCACAGGCTCATACTTTGAACCTAACGCTAGTAACGGATAATCTGCGAGAATTTAGTCGTATTCGCAGCCTTAAGGTTGAAAATTGGCTGGAACGATAAAAGGTTTTAACTTTACTCTGACCCTAATTATTGAATAAGCATTAAAGCTGTAAAATTAATATTGATGATAATAAATGAATAAAAATGAAAAAACTAATAACCACTTTGTATTTGGCTGCTTCAACTTCTGCAACTGCGGCTTACCCAACTGATGTTCTTCAAAAATTTAGTGTCGTGTTTTTAACAGAATCAAAAAACCTTCTTCAGGAAAGAGAGACTGTAAAATATGGTAGTAACGACTGGGAGGTGGCGACAGTTATCGGAAAGATGTCTATCGAGTTTAACTCTGATCTTGGAGGACTGGCAGATTTATCAATCATACATGCAGCAATGGTGGACGATAGAGATAGGAACACTCTGGCAAGATCGATAAATATTAGAAAAGAAATTTATGGAGAAACTTGCGAAATTCATCTTAATTATATTAATAAAGCTGTAACAGCCTACTTGGTAAGTAATGCAATCTCTAATTCCACATATAAAATTCGTCAGAATATTCTGGAGAGTTGTGATTATGTGAAGAATTGGAAGTAGATAAGCTCCAGTGAGTTAATCAACCCAAATGCACACCACATATGAATATCAAAATATGATCAAGATTCCTACATTTCACTCTAGCTTCACTCTTAGTCTATTAGCCGTTATAACGCTGAATGGATGTGCTTTGGTGCAGCGCCCATATGTGCCCCCATCTTCCGGTGATAAAGCTAATTTCCGCGCACTCTCGTCTTCTGGATTACCCTTTACAGGACCAATCGCTTTATTCACTGACGCAAAGGCATGTAGAGGCAGATATTTTTTCCATACACAGCCTGGCCAAACCCCGATTACAACCATTCCAGCCGGCGCACCTTTTTCAATAGCTTTCCACCAACCGCTTGGTGGCTCGATGTCAACAGGTTATAACTATTGTGTTCCGATCATTACATTCATACCACAATCAGGTCGTAACTACACGGCAATAGTTGAGATTGTAAAAGACGGTTGTAATATGTCATTAGAGGTAGCAGACTCGTTTACCGATCAGCATGGAACGCCTGAACCATTCACATATAAAGAGTTTTCAAATGGTTTTGATGAAGATTCTAGCTTTTGTAATAGTAAAGACTAATAATTAATTCGTAGACCGGAATTACAACCTGACCCCGGCACCACCCGTAACTCTACATTGGAATATCCGCCAGTTAGGCACTGGCTGGATACGACGTGAACCTAGACCGTAACTTTGTCAGTTATAAATATCTATCTGCCGGTCTTTCAAATAACCGATGAAGGACAAACATGGTGTATGCCCGCTTTTCTATTGAACTGAGGTAAATGTGCATATTGGGTTGCTGGGTAATATACATGCTCGGGATGATAGGCTAGAAATAGCATTGACTGATTTATAAATGCAATTCAGACTCTAAAATGAATCTGCATAAAAATTTACGTTTTTATGGATAATAGATTGACATTAAATAACTACAGAAAACTACTAACTGATGAAAAAGTGTCTTTAACTTTTTGCAGACTTAGAGTGGCGAAAGAAAATGCTACAAGATGTTAAAGCAAGAGCCCGTGCTATTCCCCACGTAGCAATTTCGATCAATGGCAATAGTAACAACTAATTTTTTTACAACTCTTGTGATAAGAGTAGATACCTCCATATAAGTCGAAACACTTAGCAATCCACACATTCATCCGCGTTAAAATATCGCCATTCTCCTTTAATCAGAATTAATATGGATAACCGTATCCCCGTCACGTTGCTCACTGGTTTTTTGGGCAGCGGCAAAACTACCCTGCTCAACAAACTGCTGCATAATCCTGCGATGAAAGACACCGCAGTAATCATCAATGAACTCGGTGAGGCAGGTTTGGACCAGATTTTTGCCAATAGCCAGACTTCAAAAACCATTGAGAGCGAGCATATTGCCGATAACACGGTGTTGTTGAGTTCCGGCTGTTTGTGCTGTTCACTCAAAAACGAGCTGGCCGATACCATGCGCGATTTGTTTTTTAAGCGCAGCCTGGAAGCCGTGCCGCAGTTTAACCGCCTGGTGATTGAAACCACGGGCATGGCTGACCCTGGCCCGATTTTGGCCAACCTGATGAATGAGCCGGTGATTGAATCGGTTTACAGATTAGACGCCGTGGTGGTGACGATTGACGCGGCGTATGGTTTGCAGCAGATTGCTGAGCAAAAAGAAGCGCTTAAACAGGCAGCTGTGGCGGATGTGTTGTTGATTACCAAGCGTGACACGGCGACACCTGAGCAAATTGAAGCCTTACAGGCCAAGCTGGCTGAGATTAACCCGAATGCGACGCAAGAGTTTGTATTGCATGGTGAGATAGACCCAATGCAGATTATTGACGTTGGGCTGTTTGACTTTGCTAACAAGCAAGCCAACCCACAGCGCTGGTTGCGCGCGCCTGCCAGTGGTTTTAGTGCAGGGAAAAAAGGCACATTGCCTAAGGCGCCTGCGCATGACGATGTGCACACGTTTACCGTTTACTTGCCTAAGCCAATGGCGTGGGCTGACTTTAAAGGCGTGATTCTCAAGCTGTGCCAAACGCATGGTGAAAAGCTGCTGCGTTTAAAGGGCATTTTGCACGTGGAGGATGCGCCTGCGCCGTTGGCGATACACGCGGTGCACTTTACGCCCTACCCGCCTACGCTGCTCGAAGGTTGGGACGAAGAAGAACCGATTAGCCGCATTGTGATTATCGGCAAGGGCATTGATGAGGAAGCCGTGCGCAACATGCTGACGCAGTTTTAAGAATGAATTGATTTAGCAGGCGAATCGCTGTGTTGCGCGGTACTCGAAATCCTCATGTACTTACTGTACATTCCGGTTTCTGTGTTCCGGGCGCCTTGCACTTCATCCCGCTCGAATATTTATTTGAGTTCGATATAGGCAATAAAAGTTGTATTAAATAGGAATTGATATGGGACGTTATTTAGAACGATTATTAGAAGGCTGGATTTTTCAGAGCCGTTGGTTAATGGCGCCTATGTATCTGGGCCTGGTTGGCGGCTTATTTATTCTGCTGGTTAAATTTGGCCAGGAGTTCTTTCATATTGCTATGCATCTGGCCTCGTTCTCTGAGCAGGAAACCGTGCTCTCATTGCTGGCGCTGGTAGACATCACGCTAGTGGGTAACTTGCTGATTATGGTGATTTTTAGCGGTTATGAAAACTTTGTGTCGCGCATAGACACGGCGAACAGTGAAGACCGCCCGGAGTGGATGGGTAAAGTGGATTACTCAGGCCTTAAGCTCAAACTCATCGGCTCGATTGTGGCGATTTCTGCCATCGACCTGCTCAAAGCGTTTGTGCACCAAAGCTCAGGCACGGCCAGTTTTAGCACCGAGCAAATGGCCTGGCTGGTAGGCATACACCTGACTTTTATCATCACTGGCGTATTATTCGCCTGGATGGATAGGATAGCTGGTCACGGCGGCGGCCATAAATAAATGCACCGCTATTGAGCAACCCGCCACTGGCGGGTTTTTTATTGCCTGATGCACTGGCTGCAATCAGCCAACTTTGCAATAAAAGGCAAATCATGGCGGCTTATTTAAGAAATGACCGCAAAACACTGTTTTCTTTCATCAATTATATTGTCGGCAATGTTGGTTTAATGCAGGGAGATAATTGTCGCGATACTTATTTTACTTGTTGCAGTACCCGGAGAAAACCATGCGCCTGGCTATACTGAATAAATTTAAGAACTCCTCTTCGCCTGAACAGGGGCGGCCACAAAGTGACCAGCAAGGGCAAATAGATGCTATTAGCAAGGTCATGGGCGTGATTGAGTTTGACCTCAAGGGTAACATCATTGCGGTCAACGATAACTTTGCCGCCGTCACCGGTTATAGCAAACAAGAAATCGTCGGCCAGCATCACAGCATGTTTGTAGATGCTGCGCATAAAAATAGCGCGGCATATAAACAGTTTTGGGAGAAGCTGGGCCGTGGCGAGCCAGACGAGGGCCAATATAAGCGCGTAGGCAAAGCCGGTAAAGAAATCTGGCTGCAAGCGAGCTACAACCCGATTTTTGACGCGAATGGTAAACCATTCAAGATTATTAAATATGCGACTGACATTACGGCAGATAAACGCAGAAACACCGACTTTGCCGGGCAAATCGACGCCATTAGCAAAGTGATGGGCGTGATTGAATTTGACCTCAATGGCAACATCACCGCCGTGAATGATAATTTTGCCGCCGTCACTGGCTACAGCGCACAAGAGATTGTTGGCAAGCAACACGCCATGTTTATAGAAACCACTGATAAAAACAGCCCCGCCTATAAACAGTTTTGGGACAAACTGGGCCAAGGTATCGCTGATGAAGGCCAGTATAAACGCATTGGTAAAGGTGGCAGGGAAATCTGGTTACAAGCCAGCTACAACCCGATTTTTGACGACGAGGGCAACCCGTTCAAAATCGTCAAATACGCCACCGACATTACCGCTGAAAAACGCAGAAACGCCGACTTTGCAGGCCAGATCAGCGCGATTAGCAAGGTGATGGGCGTGATTGAATTTGACCTCACAGGCAAAATCACCGACGTGAATGATAACTTTGCGGCAGTGACTGGTTATAGCAAGCAGGAAATCATCGGCCAGCACCACTCGATGTTTGTTGAAACCGCGTATAAAAACAGCCCCGACTACAAGAAGTTTTGGGATAAATTAGGCAGCGGCAAACCAGACGAAGGCCAGTACAAACGCGTAGGCAAAGCTAGCAAGGAAATCTGGTTGCAAGCCAGCTATAACCCGATTTTTGATGCCGAAGGCAAGCCTTTTAAAGTGGTGAAATATGCCACTGACATCACTGCCGAAAAACTGAGGAATGCAGATTTTGCAGGCCAGATTAGCGCGATTAGCAAAGTGATGGGCGTAATTGAATTTGACCTCAACGGCAAGATCACTGCGGTGAATGATAATTTTGCGGCTGTGACTGGTTACAGCAAGCAGGAAATCATCGGCCAGCATCACTCGTTGTTTGTTGAAGCCACTTATAAAAACAGCCCTGAATATAAACATTTTTGGGACAAACTGGGCCGTGGCGAACCTGATGAAGGCCAGTACCAGCGCGTCGGCAAAGGCGGCCGGGAAATCTGGTTGCAAGCCAGTTATAACCCGATTTTTAATGATGAAGGCAAACCGTTCAAGGTGGTTAAATATGCCACCGATATCAGCGCGAAAGTGGCTGAAGCGCTGGCGATGAAACAGGCCGTGCATGAAACTGCCGATGTGGTTGCTGCGACCAAGGCACATGACCTCACCCAACGCATTGAAACAGCCAATAAACAAGGCGAAATCAAGCAATTGTGTGAAGGTGTGAACGAAATTGTAGACACCATGAGCAATATCTTGTCGACGATTAAAGTGGCTGGCGAAACCATTAACTCGGCGGCCTCAGAAATCTCACTTGGCAATAACGATTTATCGCAACGCACCGAAGAGCAAGCCAGCTCACTGGAGGAAACCGCCACCAGCATGGAGCAAATTGCCACAAATGTGAAAAACAATGCTGAAAACGCCAAACTGGCGCATGGCATGACAGACCAGGCCAATGACATTGCCACCAAAGGCGGCGAAGTGTTTGGCAAAGTGGTGACGACCATGACCGAAATTACCGAGAGCTCCTCGCGCATTGAAGAGATTATTTCGGTGATTGATGGCATCGCGTTTCAAACCAATATTCTGGCGCTCAATGCGGCCGTAGAAGCAGCACGTGCAGGCGAACAAGGCCGTGGCTTTGCCGTGGTGGCTAGTGAGGTGCGCAATCTGGCACAACGCTCGGCCAGTGCCGCCAAAGAAATCAAAGTGCTGATTAATGACTCGGCCGAAAAAGTCGCTAATGGCTCACAATTTGTTGAGCAAGCCAGCGGCACAATGGAAGAACTTGTTAGCGTGATTAGCAAATTTTCGCAGCTGATAGGCGAAATTACAGTTGCCTCTGTTGAGCAAAGCAGTGGTATTGAGCAAATCAATCTGGCGGTGTCGCAGATGGATGAAGTGACCCAGCAAAATGCTGCATTGGTTGAAGAAGCTGCCGCTGCTGCCATGTCATTAGTGACACAGGCTGAGAAACTGCAAGAAACAGTGAATCAATACCAGTTGCCAGACATGGATACAACTAGCCGTGCGCCTCAACAGCGCGTCAGCTTGGGCAGAACTGGCACCGATAATTACTAACCGCATCGCCTCAAAATAAAACCCGCCAGTTGGCGGGTTTTATTTTGCGCTTAACCAGACGTGTTTATATCTGCACCCGGCTACCTAACTCAATCACGCTATTGGCGGGGATATTAAAATACTCCACCGCGCTACTGGCATTGCGTGACATGACTGAAAACAATTGGTCGCGCCAGCGCGGCATGGCGCCACCCACATCAGGCACAATAATATCGCGGCTTAAAAAGTAGGAGTTGGTAAACGGATCCAGTGTTTCACCATCCAGATTGAGCTGCAGCAAGGCTTGCGGAATATCGGCATGCTGCATAAAGCCGTAGCGCAATTGCACTTGCCAGAAACCATCGGCCAGGCGCTTGACGGTCACGCGCTCGGCCGCATTCATAAACGGCACGTCTTCAAATGACACATTCACCAACAAGTTGCGCTGATGCAGCACCTGGTTATGCTTGAGGTTATGCATCAAGGCTTGCGGCACGGTCTCCAGGTTAGACACCATATACACGGCCGTTCTTGGCACGTTTGGCAATGTGCTGTTGGCTAGCGTGGCGAGTAAGGGCTCTAGCTTGGGGTCGTTGTTGGCAATGCTATTCAGTAATGTGCAACGGCCCTTTTTCCAGGTGGTCATCAGCACAATGAGCAGCACACTGAGCGCGATGGGAAACCAGCCGCCCTGTAAAAATTTCATCGAGGCTGAGCTAAACAAGATCGCATCTACCGCGCCCAATGCGCCTGTGACCACCCACGCCAACCAGGCCGGAAACTGCCAGCGCTGGCGCATCACCACAAACAGCAGAATGGTGGTGATAAACATGGTGCCGGTGACGGCGATACCATAGGCTGAGGCCAGTGCCGACGAACTTTGGAAAGCCAGACAGACGATAATGACAGCCAGCAACAGCGCCCAATTGACTGCCGGGATGTAAATCTGGCCGGACTCACTGGCAGAGGTATGAATGATGCGCATACGTGGCAAAAAGCCTAATTGAATGGCCTGCCGCGTCATGGAAAACGCACCGGAAATCACCGCTTGCGAGGCGATAATGGTGGCCAGGGTGGCCAAAATCACGGCGGGGATTAACAACGGTTGCGGAAAAGACAAATAAAACGGATTGCTGACCGCCTCAGGATGTTGCAGCAACAAGGCGCCCTGCCCCAGGTAATTGAGCGCCAAACAGGGAAACACCAGCCCCAGCCAGGCCATCTGTATCGCCGGGCGGCCAAAATGACCCATGTCTGCATACAAAGCTTCTGCACCAGTCACCGCCAGTAAAATCGCGCCGATAGCAATAAACACCCCGGCACCACGCGCTTGCAAAAACTGCCAGGCGTACTGCGGATGCAGTGCCTGTAACACTTCTGGCGCTTGTGCAATTTGATGCACGCCTATGGTGGCCAGTGCCAAAAACCAGATAATCACAATCGGGCCAAAAAAACGGCCGACGGCATGCGTGCCATGGCGTTGAAACCAGAACAGGCCGATGAGAATACCGATGGTAATCGGCAACACTTGTGCCGCCAGCGCGGGCGAAGCGACTTGCAAGCCCTCCACCGCAGACAGCACCGAAATCGCGGGCGTGAGCACGCTGTCGCCATAAAACAAGGCTGCACCTAATACGCCTAGCAGCAATAGGTAAGTCGTGCGCTTGTCGTGCGCACGCAAACTGGAGACCGCCAGCGCCAGCAAGGCCATCACACCGCCCTCGCCTTTGTTGTGCGCACGTAACACCAGCAACACATATTTAAACGTGACCACAAACATCAGCAACCAGAAAATAGACGAGATCGCCCCCAGGATATTGGCCTGAGTGAGCGGCACGCCCGTGCTCTGGCTAAAAATCACTTGTATGGTATAGAGCGGGCTGGTGCCAATGTCGCCGTACACGACGCCGATCGCCCCCAGTGCTAATGCTGCCAAACTGCTTTTTCGTATGGAAAGATTGTCCATCACATCCCCTTATGGTTGATTGATGGAGGCAGTGTGCGACTAACGGTATATCAATCGCATAAACAACGCTTTAAAGACTAAGCAAGGCGGTAGCCGATACCCAACTCGGTGAGTAAGGTTTGCGGGCTGGATGGCTGGTCTTCGAGCTTGGCGCGCAAGCGGCCAATATGGATGCGCAAGTAATGCGTGTCGTCGATATAGTCTGGCCCCCACACTTGCGCCAGTAGCTGGCTATGGGTAAAAATGGTGCCGGGCTTGCTGGCCAGCAACATCAGCAAGGCATGCTCAATCGGGCTTAAATGCAAAGGCGCGCCCTGTTTGGTGACCATGCCAGTGGCGCGGTTAATCACTAGTGACTGATGTTGATAAACGTGGTCACGCATCTGCATGATGGCGGTGCGGCGTAAGGCGACCTGTATTCTGGCCAACAGCTCTTGCAAGCCAAACGGTTTCATTAGGTAATCGTCGGCGCCCAGGTTGAGGCAATGCACTTTATCGAGTTCGTCCTGCCGCGCAGAAAGCACCAAAATAGGCACATCAGAAAATCCACGTAAATGCGGAATAAACTGCTCTCCCTGCCCGTCTGGCAAGCCTAAATCAAGAATCACCATAGCAAAGCCACGCGCTTCGCGCGCCTGCGCCAGGTCACGCGCATGTTGCACGCGGTAGCCGTGCGCAGACAATGCAGGTAATAAAAACTGATATACGCCGGGGTCGTCTTCTACCAATAATAGGGTCGCCTGCTGGTTCATGTGTCGGCCTTGATCAAATCTGCCGCATAGACAAACGGCAACAGCAGGCGCACTTCGGTGCGCTGGTCGGCGCTGCTACCAATCTCTATTTGCCCGCCATGCAATTGCATCACAGTCTGCACGATTGATAACCCTAGCCCAAACCCACGCACTCTGGCAGCAGGCTTGGATGACTCAAATGCGGAGATGACAAAACCTGGCGGGAAACCCGGGCCTTGATTACGCACAGACAATACTAGTGACGATGCCTCTAGCGACATCGCGATTTCAATCGTGCTGCCTTGCTCACGCCACTGCAAGGCGTTATCAATGAGGTTGGCCAGCGCATGTGCCACCAGTACGGCGTCGGCTTTAAACAGTATTTCTTGCAAGCCTAGTTCAGACAATGTCATCTGTAACCGTACCGCAGGCGTGCGTTGCAAATACCGCTGCGCCACATGCTGCATGACTTCTTGCGGCGACGCCCAATCCAGATGCAAGCTACTGCTGCCCGCCTCCAGCTTGACCAGGGTCAGGATATTTTCTGTGGCCTGGGTCAGGTAGCTGGCCTCGGCTTGTATGCTTTGTAACAGTTGCGTGGACTGTGCAGGCGCCAGCGCAATGTCGCGGTCGGCCAGCACATTGGCGGCGCCAAGAATCGCGGTCAGCGGTGTGCGCATATCGTGCGACAACGCGGTGAGCAGAGTCTTTTTAAAATCAGCCTCACTGGCATCACGCGCGGCTTGCGCCAACGCGATTTGCTGGCGCAATTTAATCGTCGCCTGCGCACATTGGTGCGTCAGCAAGCGTAAAAAGTGCAGGTCAGCGCTGGCGTGACCAACTACTACCAGGACTTCGCTTTGCGCAGAGCCAAACGGCAGCAGGCAAGCGCCTAGCTCAGGCCAGTCTGCGGTGCCCATCCCAATCGCACGTTGATAATCCAGCGCCCATTGCACGCTGGAGGCTTGCAATGATGCCACTGGCGCACCCGCCAACCATGTTAATGCATCAGTATCAGACAGTTGCACGACGCCCACTTGCCAGCCAAACACCTCTTGCACATGCTGGCAAGCCGCTTGCAGCAAATGCTCAACACTGCTTTGTATAGCCAGCAACTCTGCCAGCGATTGAAAAAAACGTGATTGTTGCGCGGCCTGTTGCGCTTGCTGCCTTTGCTGTTTGAGTTGCTGCATGGCACGGCTGACCATAAACGCAAGCGTGGCAAATACAGTCAGCATAGCCCAGGATTGCAGGCTGGCAACGCCAAAACTATAGCGGGGTTCGATAAAACAGTAGTTGATGAGTAAGACAGCGATGACCGCTGTTAGCAAGGCGTGGCCAAAACGCAGAAAATACGCCGCCCACAGCACACACAACAGATACAGCAAGGTGATGACGGCCACACCCAGTGCAGCAAAATAATACAAGCCCACACCTGAAATCAAGGCCAGGCCAGCCACCAAGACCGTATAGTGTTGCCAGGGTGGCCGTTTCGTCAACTGCGCATGATCGAAGTCGCCTGGCATGATTGTGGTGCCCGGCTAGCGCCCGTACACATCCAGGTTTTTATAATTGGGCCCAAAAAACTCTTTCATCATAAAGTCTTCCAGGAAGGCATTGTCTGCTGGCCGCGCCGACAGCGAGATGGTGCGACCGAGACGGTTGGATATCCAGTCAAAATCACCGTTGTAATGCTCACGGATAATCGCGATCATCCGGCGCATCATCACCAGGCGGATATCTTCACCATTGCGCGCCTCGACCTCGTAATACTGCGTATTGGCCGAGGTGTAGTCATTGACCCAACCTTTAAAGCTAAAGGTCGCGTTATAAGGATCCATGCGCCGGATCTGGAACAAACCATTGGTGCCAAACTTGAGGTTGTTCATGATATTTTTGGTGCGGCGCTCATCCTCCGATGGCCCACGCTCGGCGGCTGCAGCAGCATCATTAATCTGCTTGGCGGCCATTTCATCAGTATTGCGATCCGACTGCTTACGCTTGATAAAATTGGAAAAGTCTTCCACCGGTGGCGGTGGCATAGGCGGTGTTGGCTCAGGCCGATTCTGCGGCTTGGGTTCAGGCAATTTAAACGGGCTATCTGGCCGTTGTGATTGAATGATTTTTTTGGGTAACTTAGGCTCGGCCTTAGGCTGCGGCTTGGGTCTGGGTTGCGGCTCAGGTGGAGGCTCCGACGGCATTTCTGGCGGCGGTGACACCTTGGGTGTTTTAGGCGCGGGCGCGCCAACATCCAGCACGATATTGAGCGGCTCTTGGGCCGGCTCTTCAAGTGGCTTGAGCAAGTCGAGCAAAAACCCCCAGAACAATATCGCATGGAACAGCAGCGACAGAAAAAACGCCCACATCAGGCGCGCCGGAATCCGCAACACACGGTCGCGCTGCTTGGGTTTCAGCCAATTAGGCGTACTGAACGGTTCAAAAGGAGAAGAAGGCTGCATGAACAGAATTAATCAAAAATGAGCACAAGCAGGGATCACTATTGCATTTCTTGCCAGAGTTTTTCAAGGCGCTTGATTGAGACAGGATAAGGGGTTCTTAATTCCTGCGCAAATAATGATACACGCAACTCTTGCAACTGCCACGTAAAGTCTTGTAACCGGCTTGTTACAGGCAAATGCGCCTTGCGCAATTGATCAATTTTTTGCTGCCAACGCTGCTCTAACTGCACTAGCGCCTGCGCGTGACGACCATCGCGCTCTATGCTGGTTGGATATTTATCTATGCGCATTTTAATCGCCTTGAGGTAGCGCGGCAGATGCGGCAGATGCTCCCACGGCGTCTGGCTAAAAAAACCGTGATAAAGCATGCTTTGCAACTGCTGCTCGCTTTCGCGTTTTATTTTCTGTGTTACTGGCGTCATTTTTTGCAACGCGGCAACCAGTACTTGATATTCGTTAGCGATCAGTTGCGCCTGTCGGGTGAGTGCCTCGGTCACGGCGGGCAAGCGCGTGCGCGCACGTGCTTTGAGCTGCATAAACACTGCATTGGTGCGCGGCAAGTCATCCTCGGCAATAAACGCACGGTCGGCGATCGCTTGCAGCATGTCTTCACGCAATTGGTCGGGGTTCATGACAGCACGCAACAGCAAGGCGTATTGGTTAAAACCCGGCAAGCCTTTTTCTAACTGCTTGATTTGCTCTTTAAGCTCAAAGCGCATTAAGCGGCAGACGCCTTTGCGATGCGAGACAGCCGCCTCTTCTGCCGTGTCAAACAGTTTCACCGCCACGCTATCAATATTGTCCTCCAGCCCGGGGTAACCCGTGAGCTGGCGGCCATCTTTGCTAAAAGTCAGCGTTTGCGGCAAGTCACCAAAATCCCATTGTTTGAGGCCAGACTTTTCAATATCAGGTGAGCCAGTTCTAAACGTGAGCTGTGCCGCCGAACCCAATTGTTTTTTAAGCTGTGCCCAGTCGCGGCCCATGCCCAGCTCACGGCCCTTTTCATCCACCACGCTAAAATTCATCAAGTGATGCGGATCCAGCCCAGTCAGGTCAAACTCCTCTGGCTTTAACTTAAGCCCAACTTTGTGCTGAATAAACTCAGCCAGCGCAGGTAACAAAGCATGCTGCGCATTTTTGGCCTCTAAAAAGCCAGTCACAAACTCGGGCACCGGCACGCACACGCGGCGTAGCGTTTTTGGCAACGCTTTAATCAGCGCCGTCACCTTATCACGCACCATGCCAGGTACCAGCCACTCCGTCACCGTTGCATCCAGTTGGTTGAGCAAGGCGAGTGGAATCGTCGCCGTCACGCCATCGAGCACGTGGCCGGGTTCAAAGCGGTATTTGAGCGGCACGGTTTCGCCATCTATGGTCATTTGCTCAGGAAACTGCACCTCGGTAATGGCGCTGGCACCGTGTCGCATCAGTGACTCACGCGTTAGATGCAGCACTTTAGGATTCACTTTTTCCGCATCCTGTCGCCATTTTTCAAACGCGGCACCGTTATAAATACGATAAGGCTCTTGTTGACCAGGCCCGGCAATGGGCGGCACCACTTTGTCGTAAAATACGAACAACTGGTATTCATCCACCAACACGTCCTGGCGGCGCGCCTTGTGCTCTAATGCCTCAACTTCGGCGATCAAGCGGCGATTCGCTTCAAAAAATGGCGCGCGCGTATCGAACTCCATATTTGCCAGTGCTTCGCGGATAAAAATCTCACGCGCTTCGGCCGGGTTAATCGGCCCGTAATGCACCCGGCGCTTGGGCACAATGGTCAGGCCATACAAACTCACACGCTCCCAGGCCACCACTTGCGACGTTTTTCTATCCCAACGCGGGTCGGTATAGTCGCTTTGCGTCAGGTCACGGCTACCGCCTTCATTGGCAATCGGCTCTATCCAGTCCGGGTCTATCTTGGCAACCCCGCGCGCATACAACTTAGTCGTATCCACCAGCTCGGCCGCCATCACCCATTTAGGACGGTTTTTCTTAAGCGCAGAGCCTGGCGCAATGGTGAAGCGAATGCCGCGCGCACCGGCGTAGGTTTCGCTATCGCCGTCTTTAAAGCCGATATTGCCCAGCAGCCCAGACAACAAAGCGCGGTGCACCTGCTCGTAGCTGGCTTCTTTATCGCTACGCTTAAAGTCCATCTCTTCGACCATGGATAGCAGTTGTTGATGCAGCTCGCGCCATTCTTTCAGCCGCAAGAAAGACAAGAAGTTTTGATGGCATTGGTTAAGCAGATCGCGATTGGACTTCTTGGTTTTAAGTGTCTGCTCGTACCACTCCCACAATTTTAAATAACCCATAAAATCAGAGTCATCGGCTTTAAACTTGGCATGCGCGCTATCCGCTGCCTCGCGTTTATCCATCGGCCGCTCGCGCGGATCCTGCATGCTCAAGACGCTAGCGATAATGAGGATTTCGCGTAAACAGCTCTCTTTTTTTGCCGCAATAATCATGCGCGCCACGCGTGGGTCCAACGGCAAACGCGCCATCTGCCGCCCCAGCTCGGTGATCTCGCGCCGCTCAGTCACTGCGCCCAGCTCTTGCAGCAACTGGTAGCCATCGCTAATCAGGCGTGACGAAGGCGCCTCAATAAACGGGAAATCGGCCACATCGCCCAGACGCAAATCGGCCATACGCAAAATCACGCTGGCGAGTGAGCTACGCAAAATTTCAGGGTCGGTAAATGCCGGGCGCTGGTTAAAGTCTTCTTCAGAATACAAACGCACGCAGATACCGTTAGACACTCGGCCGCAACGCCCTGCTCGCTGTTTAGCGGCCGCCTGGCTAATTTTTTCAATCTGTAATTGCTCGACCTTGGCGCGTGTACTATAGCGATTGACGCGCGCCAACCCGGCGTCAATCACATATTTAATGCCCGGCACCGTCAGTGAGGTTTCTGCCACGTTGGTCGCCAGCACAATGCGGCGCTGACCACTGGGGCGAAAAATCTTTTGCTGGTCTTCGATGCTTAACCGCGCAAACAGCGGTAGCACCTCAATCGACTTCAGTTTGAGCGAGCGACCCTGATATTTACGCAAATGGTCAGCGGTGTCACGAATTTCACGCTCACCAGGCAAAAATACCAGAATATCACCATCGCCTAAGCGCAATAAATCATCCGCCGCATCCAGAATGGCGTCTTCCATCACCTCTTCTTCGTCGTCTTCCTCCAGCCAGCGCGTTTCGGTACGCGGCGGCTTGCGCTTGATGCCCATCAAGTCCTGCGCAAAGCGGTCTATATCATCCAGGCCATCATCAATCGGCACTTCTACTGCCACCATGCTGGTTTTGTTGCCTAGCGGACGGTAGCGAATCTCTACCGGATAAGTGCGGCCACTGACCTCAATCACCGGTGCGCCATTGAAATGGTTAGAGAATCGATCCGCATCAATCGTCGCCGAGGTGACAATGATTTTCAAATCCGGCCGCTTAGGTAGCAACTGCTTGAGATAGCCCAGCAAGAAATCAATATTCAGGCTGCGCTCGTGCGCCTCATCGATAATGATGGTGTCATAGCCGTTGAGAAACTTGTCGCTCTGCGTCTCCGCCAGCAAAATGCCGTCCGTCATCAGCTTGACATAACTACTCTCGGACAACTTATCGTTAAAACGCACCTTGTAGCCCACCGCTTCACCCAGCGGGCTTTTAAGCTCCTGCGCAATACGCGATGCCACCGAGCGCGCCGCAATCCGGCGCGGCTGCGTATGGCCAATCAAGCCACTGACACCGCGACCGAGTTCCAGGCAAATTTTAGGCAGCTGCGTGGTTTTACCCGAGCCGGTTTCACCACACACGATCACCACCTGATGCTTGGCAATCGCCGCTGCAATCTCGTCTTTTTTGCCACTCACTGGCAACTCTGGCGGATATTCAGGCTTAGGCAATGCCGCCAGCCGGGCTTGCAAGCGCTGTTGAGATGCCTGCACTTTATGTGCAATCTCTACCAGGGTTTTATCGACAGGTTTGTTCTGTTTTAACACCTCTTTAAGCTGTTGCAAGCGACGCTTAAGCGGAAAGCGGTCAGCCAGCATGCACTGGGAAAGTTGTTTTTCGAGTTGGCTGATGAGTTGGATTGGGGAGACGGCGGTCATAGGGAGGAGATTTTAACATGGCAGGCGAAATGACATGCATTCTCGCAGCTTACAGATAGCTTAAGTTCACGCTTATCTGATCATCGTTTTTTTCGCCTTGATGGCGAGTTACTTTTTTTGCTTGCCCCAAAAAAGTAACCAAAAAGAGGGCACCCAGCCATCACGGCCTTCGGCTCCCTTGCGTTGCTCAACAAAGTGGGCGTCCATCGAAACTCGCCCTGACAAGCCACACAAAACGTGGCTTGCTGCGGAGCTCAAACAGCCGATGGCCGACTACCCCCACTTCGTCTCCGCTACTCAGCGCGATGGAATGGGATTATTCTCGCCAAACTCACACTGGCGAAGTTTGGACGGTTAAAAACCAGATTCTTTTTTTCTTTGTTTAATTTAGGAGCGGTGGCAGTCGCATGGTGTTCGGGGTCCCCATCTGCCGCGCCGAGTAGCGCAGGCAAAATAAGGAAGAAGGGAGCGACTGTCCGAATCCCACGGTGGCCTGCGTTTTGTGCAGGCCGCTAGGATGAGTTTCGTGACCGCTTATTTTGACGAGCAACGCAGGATACAAGCGGAAGCTGGGGTGCATTTCTTTTGGTTACTTATTCTTTGTGCAAGCAAAGAAAAGTAACTCGCCAAGAAGGCGAAAAGCAGCCTGCCAAACAACCACAAACGCGTGGGCATTCATGCCCACCCTACAACGACTCGCTGAAAAAGCGAAAAGCAACATCACAAACACCCACAATCGCGTGAGCACCCATGCACACCCTACGATGACTAAAACTACCAATCAAAGAACAACCTTTCTATTGCAACCCCACCAAGCCTGGATGCCAGCCACATCGGAGTAGTGCAAATAACTTGCAATATCGCATGCGCGCAGTGAAAGAATTACTTTCTAACACACTCCTCCACCCCGGTATTCCCGCCCTTAAACCCCGGTTCAAAATAAAACTTCCTGAAGCTCAATTGCCCTTTGGCATTTTTATTAAACTCAGCAACACCAGTGCCATAATCATGCGTTTTGCCGCCATATTCGCCATTTTCTGCTGGTAAAGCAAAGTGCATGGCCGCGTTCATGCCATGTGCTGCCGCGTGGCCTTTGTAGACGCCGTAATCCGGTACTTCGAGCTGGAAGTCGTAGCTGGCATCTGCGCCTTTGCTATGCTCTGGACGTAATTTCATGGTCACGGTGCCGGTATATTTTCCTTCGTGCGCATCGTCGCCAGTGCAGGTGTACACACCGCTTAAATCCAGTGCATAGGCGTTGGCTGCCATCCAGCAACTTAAGAGTCCTGCGAACCACTTCATATGTTTTCCTTTATCTATTCAGACGGGCGGATGCGCAAAAAACTGGCAAACTTTGGTTTGCCCGTGTTGGTGACATCGCGGTAAGTATAAGTGACCTGACAGCCGATTGGCGGTGGATGCGCGCGCTCGGCGTCACTGAATCCGGTGCCCAATTTAAAACGAATGCCAGTCGGCGTTTCTACTAATAACGCGCCCATTTTACCTTGGTATTTACCTTTGCCAGGCAGATGGGCGATCACTTTGGCTTCTGCATCGAGTTGTGGTTTGAGTTTGAGCAAGACCTGACTGCGGCCCGTCAGGTATGGCGCATCGGCACGGTGCAGCATCAGACCTTCGCCACGCTTGGCCACAATCTGCGCCAGGGTACGTTTAAGCGCTTGCCGGTCTTTGACCCTGAACTGTGGCAGGCTTTTGAGATAAGGGCTGCGCGCTTGTTTGACGATCTGGACAATCTGCTGCGCACGCTGTGAGAAATCACCTTCGGCATCTGGTAACTCAAACACATAATAGGCGACTTGTCGCCAGGCAGCATCATTGGGCCGTGTTTGCCTGACGGTGGATGACAGTGTTTCAAATTGGCCGCGACCTAGCCACAACTCGCCATCCAACGGTGTTGCTGGAAACTTTTGAGTAAACCAGGCCGGGGCATGAATGGGGTGGCCTTGGCGGCTGGTGAGTTGCTGTCCATCCCAGATGGCACGAATGCCATCCAGCTTTTCGCTGACCAGATAATCCTGCACCTGAATATCGTCATGATAAATCTGCGCCAGCAAAATGGCTGGGGCTTGGGCGTAGCTGTGCGCAACCAGCAAGGACAGGAAAACAAACAGATGGTACTTTGCTCGCGCTAGCATTATGCCTCCAATTGTTAAAATAAATTAACAATTTAAAGTTACAGAATGCCAGTGATAAAAGCAACGATTATTGTCGGAGAGCCAGTGGCTAGAGCAGTTGGCACCACAATTTGTCGTGATGCATGACGTCCATCCACAAGGCGACCACACTGAGCGCAATCAGCAATACGCCGCTCAGGCGCATGCCGGTTGATTCTTTAAACCAGCCCGGCATGGATTGCTGGCTGCTACGCCAGAGGACAGGCGCCAGCGCCAGCACGGTGGCAGAGCCGCAAGCAAATGCCATCATCACCAATGCGCCTTGTAACCATTGCGATTGTAATGAGGCCAGCATGACGGCGGAGTAGAGTAAGCCACATGGCAACAAGGCCCAGATCATGCCGGTGAATACAAAGCCAAGTTTGGCATGCTGGGTGCGCTGTTTGATCCAGCCCCACACCTGTTGCGCCCGCTGTACGGCCCATTGTGGTTGTTGCCCGGTGACCACTAACAACACGCCCCAGGCAAAAATCAGGGTGTGTGAGAACGTCCACAAGGGCTGGAACACATGGCTCTGGTTGGATAACCAGGCCAGTCCGCGCAAGGTTTCTGCCGCAATCGCCCCCAGCATGCCGTAACCCAGCATGCGCCCTAGGTAAAAGCTCCACGGAATGGTCTTGATGACGCGTAACGGAATCGAACGGAACTGGCTGGTGGTGGTGACTGAAGACTGCATGGCGCCGCAAGCCGCACCACACATGGCAATGCAATGCGGGCCGCCTGCCAGCCCCATGACAAAGGCGGTCAGGAGTAAGCTGGCTAACATGCCGAGAGTTTAAAGGATTTTGGAAAACCTTGCACGATTGGCATCGTGCTGCAAATAGCGGTCAAACACCATGGCGATGGCACGCACAAAATACCAGCCAATGTCAGTCACTTTCAGACCATCGTCTTCCAGCACGACCAGGCCCTGCTTTTGTTTTTCAAGCAGTTGTTGAATCTCTAACTTAAAGTAATCTCTAAAATTAATCATGTAAGAGAGCTCTATCGACTCATAGCTGAGCTCACCATGGCACATGATCGCCATAATCACCGCACGCCGAATCAGGTCATCGCGGCTTAATGCCAGGCCACGCACAATCGGCAGCTGGCCTTGATCCAGAAAATCGTAATACTCTTCCAGCGTTTTAGCATTCTGGCTATAGGTGGCGCCCATTTTGCCAATGGCAGACACGCCCAACGCCAGGATATCCTGGTCGGCCATGGTGCTGTAGCCCTGAAAATTACGATGTAACCTGCCCTGCTGCTTGGCGATGGCGAGCGCATCGCTGGGTAAGGCAAAGTGGTCCATGCCGATATACACATAGCCTGCCTGCATCAATTGCTGAATCGCTTCCGACAGCATTTGAATTTTATCAACTGCATTGGGTAACTCATCTTGCAGGATGCGACGTTGCGGTTTAAACCGTGACGGCAAGTGCGCATAGCCATAGAGGGCAATGCGGTCAGGCCGCAAGGTGGTGATTTTGGCAATCGTCTCGCGAAACGTCGCAGGTGTTTGCTTGGGCAAGCCATAAATCAAGTCGGCATTGATAGACTGGTAACCCATCTCGCGTGCCTGTTGCATCAGTGTCTCGACTTGCGCATAAGACTGCACTCTATGCACGGCCTGTTGCACCTCAGCGTCAAAATCCTGCACGCCAAAACTCAGGCGGTTAAAGCCCAGATTGCGCAAATGCTGCAAACGTTGCTGGTTCACCGTACGTGGGTCAATTTCGATGGCATATTCACCCTCTGGATTAAACACAAAGGCTTTTTTCAGCGTCTCTACCAGGCTGGTGAGCTCTTCATCATTGAGAAAAGTTGGCGTGCCACCGCCTAAATGCAGCTGATTGACAGTCTGCGTCTGCGAAAATTTGTCCAGATGCAAATTAAGCTCGCGTTGCAGATAGTTAAGGTAAATCGCGCCTTGCTCATAACGCTTGGTGACAATTTTATTGCAGGCACAATAAAAACACAGCGACGCACAAAACGGGATATGCACATAGACAGAAAGTGGCTGTGTCCAATGGCTGATATTGCGCTGCTCGGTGGCTTTGACATAGGCCGCCGCGTCAAATGCCTCGACAAAACGGTCTGCCGTTGGGTAAGAAGTGTAGCGCGGCCCCGATACATCATAGCGTTCGATATGCGCCTGCGTAATCATCAACGGTTGTTTCATGGTATCTAGCAAGTTCTTTCCTGTCGGCACAAGTGAGACATCGCGTCCCGGGAGTCATTGACGGCTACTTTGCCATAAAGCAACCCATGACTTCTTGATGCATATCAAATAGTCCGGTGCGCGACGCGTGCATAATGCAACGCACTATAATAGGGAAGAGAAAATCTATCATGCTCAATACAATTGTTGCTCATGAAGTGGTGAGCGGGGAATCGGACGCGCAAGCAGCGTATAATCAGTCGCAAGTTCAACGACTGCCAAGGACCTCTCCCATGCAAGCCGAATCCAGCTTCAAGGTCGCCTGCTCCAACTGTAACCTGCGCGAGTTGTGCCTGCCAATAGGCTTAAGCACGGACGAGATGAATCAACTCGATGGCATGGTTGCCACCAGAAAAAAGGTCAAGCAAGGCGGCCACCTGTTTAGCAGTGGCGACCCATTTACTACCCTTTATGCGATCCGTACCGGCTTTTTCAAAACTTGTGTGGTGTCTGAAGACGGCCGTGAGCAAGTGACCGGCTTTCAAATGGCAGGTGAAATCATGGGCCTGGATGGTATCGTCAGCGACAAACACAATTGCCACGCGATTGCGCTCGAAGATGCTGAGGTCTGTGTGATGCCGTTTAACCACGTAGAAGACCTGTCACGCCAGATCCCCATGCTGCAACGCCATGTACACAAAATCATGAGCCGCGAAATTGTGCGCGAAAACGGGGTGATGATGTTACTGGCCAATATGCGCGCCGAAGAACGTCTGGCGGCGTTTTTGCTCAATTTGCTGCAACGTTTGCATGCGCGCGGCTACTCAAAAAGCGAGTTGATTTTGCGCATGACGCGTGAAGAAATCGGCAGCTACCTGGGCATGAAACTAGAAACCGTCAGCCGCACATTCTCCAAGTTTAGCGACGACGGCATCATTGAAGTCAAACAAAAAAATATCCGCATTTTAGACCACGAAAAACTGCAGGCGATTTTTAACGCCAGCACCTGCTAAGCCATTTTAAAGCCTGGCAATATGCAGCCTTTGGCGCTATTTGAGGCCTTAGCGGCTTTTGCAAGCACACACGCATGGCGCTATATCTACCCGGTATGGTCGCGCCGGGCACAAGGCATCTCTATCGGCATCAACCTGCACCCCAATCATTGCTGTAACTGGCATTGTGTTTACTGCCAGGTGCCGGGCTTGCAACGTGACGCCTCCCCTGCAATTGATGTGCCTGACTTGCAACAAGAACTTAAAGACTGCCTGCACTGGCTCAGCCAGCAAATACACCCCACTACGCGCACCCTGCGCGATTGTGTGCAAGACATTGCTTTTGCTGGCGATGGCGAACCAACCACCTCTCCACAATTCTCTGAAATATTAGCCATGGTGGCTCACCTGCTGCAACAACGCAGCGAGGATGACCGCCCGGCCTATGTGCGGCTGATTACCAATGGCAGCCAGTTACAGCATGCTCACGTGCAGCACGCACTCAGGCAGTTGCATGCCTTAGGCGGCGAAGTCTGGTTTAAACTGGATGCAGGCAATGATGCAGACATGCTGGCGATCAACGATACGCGCTTGCCATTGTCGCTGCATTTGCAACGCTTGCAGGCCTGCTGCGCCTTGTGCAATACCTGGGTGCAAACTGCCGTGGTCAGTAGAAAAGTGAATAACGAGATTATCACCACACCCTCATTAGCAGGTTATTTGCAGGCGCTATTGCCGTTTAAACAACAGCTAGAAGGTATTCTGCTTTATGGCATTGCCCGGCCTAGCCAGCAGGATCGTCAAGGCTGCCTGCAAGCCACACCGGCAGTGGTATTAGAAAAGTTAGCTGAGACATTGCACACGCAAGGATTCTGCGTGCGCATGTTCGTTTAGACGAGTGACTGTCAGTATTACTCTTCAGCCGGCTTAAGGCCGGTTTGCGCATGGTTACGCGCTTGAATGGCGGGCGCCATAGATTCATCTTGCGTATCCTGCCCTTGTGCATCCAGCGTTTTATTGATTTCTATGCCCTTGCGGTAATAGTCATCAATCGCAGGATCCGGGTGCGTAATTGCCAGGTACAAGGTGATAAAAGACGCCACAATCACCAGAGACGGACCGCCAATAATCAGCCAGACATACGCATTCTGGTACCATTTTTGTGTATCAACCATCTATGTTCCTTTATCTATATTGCTGTGTGCCGCCATATGCTACGTCATGCGTTAGCCACTAATTGCTGGGCACAATAAAAACAGATTTTTCTTTAATTGTTTCTTTGGTTTCAATCTCGGTTAACTCAAAGAAAATCTTGTGCGACCCGGCACGTGTCTCACCTTCAGGCACTTGTATCTCTACAATGACATTACGCTTCTCAAAAGGTTTAAGTGCTTTGAGCTGCTGACTGTTATTGTCTGCAAAATGAACGGCAAGCGCGGGTAAACCCGTGACTTTCAATTCGTAATCCCGCGCGACTTCGGTCTCATTTTCAAGCTTGAGATTGTATACATTCTCGATGTTGCCATCGTTGGTGTAACGCGCCATCACCGAGCGATCACGCAATACATCCAGCCTGAAATCGGGTTTATAGTAGATACCAACCCCCATGCCGACAATCATGGTCAACAAAATCGCCGAATAGATCAGCACGCGCGGTCTTAACAAACGCGCAAACATCTGCTGGCGGCTCCAACGACTCTCCATGCCATTTTGCGTCGTATATTTAATCAGGCCTTTGGCGTAGCCCATCTTGTCCATCACGTCATCGCAGGCATCAATACAGGCACCACAGCCGATACACTCATATTGCAAGCCGTTACGGATGTCGATGCCGGTCGGGCATACCTGCACGCAAATACTGCAATCAATGCAACTACCCAGCCCGTTGGCGTTTTCACCCGCTTTTTTCGAGCGTGAACCACGTGGCTCACCACGGGCTTCATCGTAAGTCACCGTCATGGTGTCGCCATCAAACATGGCACTCTGAAAGCGCGCATATGGACACATGTATTTACAGACCTGCTCACGCATGTAACCCGCGTTGCCATAGGTCGCAAACCCATAAAAACACACCCAGAATGTTTCCCAGCCACCCGCCTGAAATTGTAGCAAGCTAGGCACCAGTTCACGCATGGGCGTAAAGTAGCCGACAAACGTCACGCCGGTCCATAAACCAAAACCGATCCAGGCAAACTGCTTCAAGGATTTACGTGTGATTTTGTTCAGGCTCCATTTGCTGTCATCAAGACGCATGCGCGCGATACGGTCACCCTCTATTTTCTGCTCCATCCACATATAGATTTCGGTATACACCGTTTGCGGACAGGTATAACCGCACCACAAACGCCCGGCAATCGCCGTAAACAGAAACAGCGAAAGCGCAGAGACAATCAGCAAAAATGCCAGGTAAATCAGATCTTGCGGATGAAAAATCAGGCCGAAGACATAAAAGCGCATGCCTTCCAGGTCAAACAGCATGGCCTGTCGGCCATCCCATTGCAACCACGGCACGCCGTAAAAGAACAGTTGCGTCGCCCACACCATCACCCAACGCCAGTTAGTGAAAAAACCGGAGACCTGACGGGCATAAATCTTATCTTCGGACCTATAAAGTGATAAAACCACCTCCTGTTCAGGGATGGTGGTTTTATTCACAGCGCTTTGTTTAGTATCGCTCATCTTGTTATCTGCATTCGCCTACTTGTTGGAAAGACCCCAAACATAAGCGGTCAGCAAATGAATTTGCTCAGGACTGAATTTTTCTTGCCAAGCGGGCATCTGGTTAGTTTTACCTTCATGAATACGTTTGATGATCGCGGCCTCACCTTGACCGTGCAACCAGGTATTGTCTGACAGGTTAGGTGCACCAATCATCTGGTTACCTTTACCCTCTTGGCCGTGGCAAGCAGCACACACGACAAACTTGTCTTTACCGGCATTGGCACGACCAGAGTCATGAATACTGCCAGACAAGCTTAATACGTAGTTAGCGACATTTTTAACGTCTTCTTCGTTACCGACGGCGGCGGCCATCGGCGGCATCATGCCAATACGGCCACCAGTAATGGTTTCCTTGATACGCTCAGGGCTACCACCATACAACCAGTCAGTGTCGCTCAGATTAGGAAACCCACGGCTACCCTTGGCATCCGAACCATGGCAAGCAGCACAGTTGTTCAGGAAAATACGCTTACCAATATCACGGGCTTCTGGAATCTTGGCGACGTCTTCTACCGGCATTGCCGCATATTTAGCATATAGCGGTGCGATTTTTTCATTGTTTTTAGCGACTTCAACTTCGTATTGCTTGACGCCGGTCCAGCCAAATTTACCGTCGTAAGTCCCCAGGCCAGGGAACAGGTATAAATAAGCCAAGCCAAAAATAACGGTGATGATAAACAAACCCACCCACCACATAGGCAACGGGTTGTTCATTTCTTTAATGCCATCCCACTCGTGACCATTGGTGTTATCACTGTCCAGGGTTACTTTGACGCGGCTTGCAAAAATCAGCAAACCAACACAAAAAGCGATCCCACCCAAGGTAATGGTCGAAATCCAAATCGGCCAAAATCCGCTTACAAAATCATTCATGATGTTTTCCTTAACCTTTCCGCGCAGCTATTAGTCTTGGTCGAACGGCAGGTTTTGCGCGTCCTTGAATTGCGCGGAGTTGCGATTGCGCCATGCCCAAACCAGGATTGTGATGAACAGGACGAAACTCAGTACTGTAAATAAGATGCGTAATACATTGATCATATCCATGGCGCGTCTCCTTATTTCAGGTGTGTACCCAGAATTTGCAGGTATGAAACCAAGGCATCCATCTCGGTTTTACCCTTAATGTCTGCACCCGCCGTTTTAATCTGCTCATCGGTGTAAGGCACACCAACTTTACGCAGTGCCGTCATATGGTCACCAATCGTTGCATCATCCACCAGGTTTTCATTCAACCATGGATAAGCTGGCATGATCGATTCCGGCACAACGTCACGCGGCTGATTCAAGTGCACACGATGCCAGTCGTCGCTGTATTTGCCGCCCACACGGTGTAAGTCAGGGCCGGTACGCTTACTACCCCACTGGAACGGATGGTCATACACGTATTCACCCGCCACAGAGTAGTGACCGTAACGCAGCGTTTCTGCATGGAAAGGACGAATCATCTGGGAGTGGCAGTTGTAGCAGCCTTCACGCAGATAAATATCACGTCCCGCCAACTGCAATGCAGTGTATGGCTCTAAACCACGAATTGGCTCTGTCAGCGATTTTTGGAAAAACAAAGGCAAGATTTCAACCAGGCCGCCAAAGGAGATCGTGATGAAAGTTAGCACGATCAGCAGGAAGTTATTGGTTTCAATCTTTTCGTGCAGATTGCCACTATTGTTTTGATGCGTTGCCATAGTGAGCTCCTTAAGCGTGGGCAACAACAGCTGGTATCTCTACCGTTGCTGGTTTGCCATTAGTTGCTGTTTTATATGTGTTCCACAACATGATCACCAAACCGCTCATATACAGGAAACCACCCAGTGCACGTGTGAAGTAGTAAGGGAACTTGGCTTTCACACTCTCAACAAAGGTATATGCCAATGTACCGTCAGCGTTCATGGCACGCCACATCAAACCTTCCATCACACCGGAGATCCACAAGGCAGCGATGTATAACACCACGCCAATCGTCGCCATCCAGAAGTGCACTTCAATCGCTTTAACGCTATACATGGTTTTTTGACCAAACAGGCGTGGGATCAGGAAGTAGAGGGAACCGATAGAAATGAAACCAACCCAGCCCAACGCACCAGAGTGCACGTGGCCAACAGTCCAGTCAGTGTAGTGAGACAAAGCGTTCACCGTTTTGATCGCCATCATCGGGCCTTCAAAAGTACTCATACCGTAGAAAGACAATGAAACGATCAGGAAGCGCAAGATAGGATCTGTGCGCAGTTTGTGCCATGCGCCGGACAAGGTCATGATACCGTTGATCATACCGCCCCAGCTTGGTGCAAACAGAATCAGTGACAACACCATACCCAGAGACTGTGTCCAGTCAGGCAAGGCGGTGTAATGCAAGTGGTGCGGACCCGCCCACATGTAAGTGAAGATCAAAGCCCAGAAGTGCACGATAGACAGGCTGTAAGAATACACAGGACGCTCAGCTTGTTTAGGCACGAAGTAGTACATCATGCCCAAGAAACCCGCCGTCAGGAAGAAACCAACCGCGTTGTGACCATACCACCACTGCACCATCGCATCTTGTACACCTGCGTAAGCAGAGTAAGACTTGAACCAGCCAGCCGGGATCGCTGCACTCTCAACGATGTGCAATAACGCCACCGCCAGAATAAACGCACCGTAGAACCAGTTAGCTACGTAGATATGTTTAACCTTGCGGATACCGATGGTACCGAAGAACACAACTGCGTAAGAAATCCATACAATCGCAATCAGGATATCAATCGGCCACTCTAGTTCGCCGTACTCTTTACCCTGGGTATAACCCAATGGCAGAGAAATCGCAGCGGCAACAATCACCGCTTGCCAACCCCAAAAAGTAAAACTAGCCAGCTTGTCGCTGAATAGACGGGTTTGGCAGGTACGTTGCACGACATAGTATGAGGTAGCAAATAAAGCACAGCCACCAAATGCAAAAATCACTGCATTGGTATGCAGTGGTCGTAAACGGCCAAAAGAGGTAAACGGCAAGCCCAGGTTAAGCTCTGGCCACACCAGCTGAGACGCGATAATCACGCCCATCAATGTGCCCACAACACCCCAAACCACTGCCATGATTGCGAATTGGCGGACCACCGTATCGTTATAGGTCGCAGCCTTCACACTTGCATTTTGCATGGATTTCTCCCAATGATTAAAACAAACACCCAACACTAAAAAACTCTAGTTGTTCCATTTGGATCATCTCAAATTTGTCACAAATCTGATTTGATACACATCAATCCTGCTCAAGAATTCGTGAGCCTTCTTCTTCCAGATCTTCAAACTGCCCGGTTTGGATTGCCCACCAGAGGCCACCCAGAATCACAAACACCAGCAACACTGCTAGCGGGATCAATAAAAATGCAATCTCCATAACGCTATGCCTGACCTTTCTGCCAGCCCGACTTATCCCAGTCGGTCAAACGTAATGCATTGAGCAATACCAATAGCGAACTGGCCGCCATGCCGAGCCCGGCCAACCACGCGGGCAACAAGCCCATAATCGCTAATGGCACGCCAGCCGCGTTATACAACGCGGCCCACAACAAATTCTGTTTTACGATGAGAATGGTTTTTTGACAATGCGAAATGAGCGAAACCAACACACCGATATCATTACCCAACACCACCATATCGGCCTGTGCCTGCGTCAAAGGGACGCCGGAACCCATTGCAATAGAAGTATGCGCTGCTGCAATGACAGGGCCGTCATTCAAACCATCACCAACCATTAATACTTTCCGCCCCTGTTGTTGCAACAACTTTACGTGCTGCAGCTTATCTGCTGCTTTTTGTAACCCGAATGCGCGCTGGATTCCCAGCTGTGCTGCAAGGTTTTTAACGGGCGCTATTCTATCACCAGATAACAGTTGAATATCAAGACCATGTGCAATTAATTGTGAAATCGCCGCTTTGGCATGCGGCTTCACCTGCTCTGACAAAGTCAGTCGCGCCAGCAGAATTTCACCTGTGGTGACATAGACCTGGCGCAGTGCGTCCCCCTCAACCTCATTGGTCACACCACAAAACGCTGCATTGCCTAGCTTGACCGGCAGTAATGTCCCATTTGGAGCATTAAAGCTAGCAGACATACCGCCACCAACAATCTCTTGCCAATCCTGCAAAGGTAGCTGATCTTGCGCATCGTGCCGTAAAGCAAAGCCATGCAGCGCTTGGGCAACCGGATGTAAAGAATCGCGGCTCATGCTGGCAATCACATCCAGCAACCATTGCCTATCCCATGCGTCATGACTGTCTAGCAAAGTAATTTGCTGCAAATTCTCAGTCAAGGTGCCGGTTTTATCAAACACGATGGTATCGACTTCGCTGATGGCTTGAATGGCCTGTAAACGGCGGATCAACACCCCGCCTTTGGCAAACGTGCCTGCGCTGGCCAGCATGGCCGCAGGGGTTGCCAGTGATAATGCGCACGGGCAAGTCACCACCAGCACCGCCACCGCCGACATAATGGCTTTGGCAGGGTCTGTCGTCCACCAGTAAATCACCGCATAAATAGCGGCCAATAATACGGCCCATAAAAAGGGTTGCGACACTTTATCTGCCAACAAGGCGATGCCCGGCTTTTCTGTCGAGGCAGACGCCATGAGATTAACCAGCGCATGGTATTGCGTGCCCTCACCGACCTGCTCTACCTGCATTTCAATCGCTGAGGTTAAATTACCGGCACCGGCAATCACTTTGGCGCCAGTAGGCTTTAGCACCGGCTCAGACTCACCGGTGAGCATAGACTCGTCAGCGCTGGTGCTGCCAACCAAGACCAGGCCATCCGCCGCAAACACCTCGCCAGGGCGCACATATAACACATCGCCCACATTGATATTACTGGCGGCAATTTGCACCCACTCGCCATCGGCACTCTTTTTAAGCACCGCATTAGGCAAACGGCGCATCATGTTTTCCAAGGCGCCCGCCGTGCGGTTGCGCAGTTTCACATCCAGCCAGCGACCTATCAGCAGAAAACTCACGAACATGGTCAGCGAATCGTAATAAACCACGTCGCCCCACCAGCCACCGGGCGCAAACGTAGCCAGGGTACTCATAACAAAAGCGGCAATAATGCCTAGCGATACCGGCACATCCATGCCCAGTTGGCGCTGCTTGAGACTGGCCCATGCTTGTGACAAAAATGGGGTGGCTGAAAACAGCATCACCGGCAGAGTCAGCACCCAAGAGGCCCATTTCATCAGCTGCACCATGTCCGGGGCCATATCATTGCTGCCAGACCAATAAGTAGGATAAGCGTACATCATGACTTGCATCATGCAGAACACGGCCACCACCAGGCGCCACAACATCTTGCGTTGCTGGACGGTGCGGTCTGTAATCGCGCTGTATTCGTTGACGGGGAGTGCCGGATAGCCAATTTCATTTAAATTGGCAAACCAGCTGGATGGAGAAATCTGTTGTGCGTCCCACACTACGCGCACGCGTTTGGAGGCAGAGCTGGCATGCACGGCAAGCACGCCGGGCTGTTGTTTGATGGCTTGCTCAATGCGCCCGCTACACGCGGCGCAGTGCATATTGTCGACCCACACATGAGAGGTCCATACTTCGGCAGAAGAGGCATCGCGCTGACTAAATCGCTCCCATTCAGACTGGATATCCAGTCCTTGCCATGGGTTTGCACTGCTCACTGCTAAAGGTTTTGCCATTGGGTGATGGACCATCCGTGGAACAATATACAACTTTATATTATATGATTGAATATAATATAAATCAATGTGTTAGCTGCTGTTTGAAAAGACGATTAAAACAGCCAACGGCCGTAAATGCTTTGATATAACACAACTAAATCACGGTGCGCACGGCGTCAATACAGGTGATGCCAGCACAATTTTGCACCTGCATCGCCCATGTTAATGTGGCATTACTTCACGCGCATCCCCGCTTGCGCCCCACTGTCAGGCGACAGAATATAAGGGCCGCCACGCTCATCGCTGGCTGCAAGCACCATGCCCTCGCTCATGCCAAACTTCATTTTGCGCGGCGCCAGGTTAGCCACCATCACTGTTAAACGGCCCACCAGCGTCGCCGGATCATAAGCCGATTTAATGCCGGCGAACACCTGGCGTGGCTTTTCTTCGCCAATATCCAGCAGCAATTTAAGCAACTTCTCAGCGCCCTCGACATGCTCGGCACTGACAATATGCGCAATGCGCAAATCCACTTTGGTAAAGTCATCAATCGAGATATATGCGCCCTCTTCGGCCGCTGGCGCATCCGCTTCACTCTTGGCCGGCGTTTTCGCAGCCGCCTCTGTTTTAGCAGGCGTCGCCGCCGCTTGCAAACTATCTTTATTGGCGTCGACCATGGCTTCAATCTGCTTGCCTTCCAGGCGCGTCACCATATGATTATAAGGCTGAATCGTTTGCGCGCCCAAGCCCTGGCCAACATCGGCCCACTGCAATGGCTGCACGCTCAGGAACGCTTCTACAGCCACCGCAATATTAGGTAATACCGGTTTTAAATAAACCGTCAGCAAACGGAACATTTCCAGCGCATTGCTACAAATTGTATGCAACTCAGCTGCTTTACTGTCATCTTTAGCCACAACCCAGGGTGCTGCTTCTGCCACATAAGCATTCGCTGCATCGGTCAGCTTCATGATCTCACGCAGCGCACGTGCAAAGTCGCGCGCGGCATACGCGTCGGCAATCGCCGGTGCCGCTGCACGCATGTCGTCAATCACCGCATGCTGGGCCGCGATCAGCTTATTATCAAACTTCTTCGCCACAAACCCGGCCGTGCGGCTGGCGATATTAATATATTTACCCACCAGATCACTGTTCACACGCGCAACGAAGTCTTCCAGGTTAAGGTCAATGTCTTCCATGCTGCCATTGAGTTTGGCCGCATAGTAATAACGTAAATACTCTGGATTTTTCACATGCTCTAAATAGCTGCGCGCAGTGATAAACGTGCCGCGCGACTTGGACATTTTTTCACCATTGACCGTCAAAAAGCCATGCGCAAACACCTGCGTTGGCGTGCGATGACCAGAGTATTCCAGGGTTGCAGGCCAGAATAAGGCATGGAAATACAAAATATCCTTACCGATAAAATGGTACAACTCGGTAGAAGAATCCTGTTTCCAGTATTCGTCAAAGTCCAAGTTGGCTTTTGCACACAAGTTTTTGAAACTAGCCATGTAGCCAATCGGCGCGTCCAGCCAGACATAAAAATACTTGCCTGGCGCATCGGGGATTTCAAAGCCAAAATAAGGTGCATCGCGCGAAATATCCCAGTCTGACAACTTGTTTTCGCCAGCTTCGCCTACCCACTCTGACATTTTGTTAGCTGCCTCAGCCTGCAAGGTGCCAGAACGCGTCCAGTCACGCAAAAAGTCCGCGCACTCGCTCAGCTTAAAAAAGTAATGCTCGGTTTCTTTGCGCACCGGCGTGGCGCCAGAGACGGCCGAGAATGGATTGATCAACTCTGTCGGGCTGTACGTCGTGCCGCAGACTTCGCAGTTATCGCCATATTGATCTTTGGCGTGGCACTTGGGGCACTCACCTTTAATAAAGCGGTCCGGCAAAAACATATTTTTAACCGGGTCAAAATATTGCTCAATGGTTTTGGTGGCAATTTTGCCATTGGCTTTGAGCGCGCGGTAAATGTTGCCGGACAACTGGCGGTTTTCTTCGGAGTTGGTTGAGTAGTAGTTATCAAACTGGACCAAAAACTCAGCAAAGTCCTGGCTGTGCTCAGCATGCACCTTTTCAATCAAGGCTTCCGGCGTGATGCCTTCTTTTTCTGCACGCAACATAATCGGTGTGCCGTGGGTATCATCCGCACACACATAATGCACCGTATGGCCCTGCATTTTCTGAAAACGCACCCAGATATCGGTTTGAATATACTCAACCAGATGCCCTAAATGAATGCTGCCGTTGGCATATGGTAAGGCGGACGTCACCAGAAGTTTGCGTGTCATGAAAACAAGACCAGTATAAAAACCGCTATTTTAGCAAACCCGCTGCCGTTTCAACCAATCTTTATCTTTAATCATGGGCAAAGCGCGTGAACAGGCTTTGCAGATGGAGGGTAAGGTGAGGCCTGCGCAGCTTTTTACTGGCCTCACCGCTGCTTTGCAGCTTAACTTTTCGGGATCAACACTGCGCTCACTGTATGAATCACGCCGTTATCGGCATTGATTTCATCGCCAACGACTTTTACGTTATTCACCTTGACGCCATCGGTGACGGATAGCTGCAAATCAGCGCCTTCTAATGATTTCACTTTACCCGCACTCACATCAGCCTGGGTGATTTTGCCGGGGTAGACATGATAGGAAAGTACTTTTTTGAGCTGATCCGGATTTGCCATCAGGGCATTGAGTTTGGCTTTGGGTAACTTGGCAAACGCAGCATCATTGGGCGCAAACAGGGTGATGGGGCCTTTATCGTTGAGAGCGTTTTCCAGCCCGGCGGTTTTGACGGCTTTTAAAAAGGTTTTAAAATCGCCCTCTTGCTCGGCACTTTGCAGCAAGGTATCTGCACTGGCGTGGTGGCTGTAGCTGACGGCTAACAATGCCAGTAAAAGAAGTTTGTGCATATTGATTCTCCTGAATGAACAATTGATAAACAACGGCAGCGGCTTGAGTCCTGCTGTTGTCGATGTGTTTACCTTAGCAAGCGCGGCTTACGCCTAACTTACCTTTTGCCAGCCCAAGCTTACATGCAGCTTAACTGAGCAGTGCCTGACGCCAGATCGCAAGACAGCATGACGAACAGTGCCTGTTGGAGTAGAATTCCCGATTCATTTAGTCAGGCATTTTTGCAGGAACACTCAGCATGGCGATTAGCGAACTCATCATTCAAAGCACCTTAAAACTTTGCATAGACCCCAATACTGGTAAAGACTTTGTCAGTGCCAAGTCGATCAAAAACATTCAGATCAATGGCAACGATGTCAGCCTGGATGTGGTGTTAGGCTACCCGGCGCTTAGCCAGTTAGAGCCGATTCGCCAGCAAGTGACTGACACCCTGAAAAGCATAGACGGCATTGCTAACATTACTGTCAATGTCGGTAGCCGTATCGTGGCGCATGGCGTGCAACGTGGCGTGAACTTATTGCCTAACGTCAAAAATGTGATTGCTGTCGCCTCTGGCAAAGGTGGCGTTGGCAAATCCACAACTTCAGTCAACCTGGCGCTGGCGCTGGCTGCCGAAGGCGCCACCGTAGGTTTGCTAGACGCCGACATTTACGGCCCCAGCCAGCCACAGATGCTGGGCATTTCCGGCCGCCCGGATAGTGCCGACGGCAAAAGCATAGAGCCGATGCGCGCGCATGGCATCCAGGCTATGAGTATCGGTTTCCTGGTCGACACCGATACGCCCATGGTCTGGCGCGGCCCGATGGTCACTGGCGCGCTAGAGCAATTATTACGCGACACGCGCTGGCAAGACCTCGATTATCTGGTGATTGACCTGCCGCCAGGCACCGGCGATATCCAGTTGACGTTGGCACAAAAAATCCCGGTCACTGGCGCCATTATTGTGACTACGCCACAAGACATTGCCTTACTCGACGCGCGCAAAGGCCTCAAAATGTTTGAAAAAGTCGGCATCCCAATTTTGGGCATCGTCGAAAACATGAGTACGCATATCTGCTCTAACTGCGGCCACGAAGAGCATATTTTTGGCGCAGGCGGCGGTGCAGTGATGGCCAGTGATTACAACGTAGATTTGTTAGGCAGCCTGCCATTGGATATTAATATCCGCATGCAGGCCGATAGCGGCCAGCCGACCGTGATTGCCGCACCCGACAGTGCCATTGCACAAAGCTATAAAGAAATCGCACGCAAGGCAGCGAGCAAAATCGCCATCGCCAACCTCGATTACAGCGCTAAATTCCCGAATATTGTGATTCAAAAAACTTAACCTCCAACCTCAGCAAGGACGTTGCATATGTCACTCCGCAAACACCATATTGCAGAAGGCCTGATGGGCACGCAGTACGAAACCATGGATGAACATATGCAACGCGTCGCCCGGCACCTGACCGAGCGCCACCCTGTGGCGCGCAACTTGGCCGCGCATCACACGCACGAAGCACCTAGCCGCGGCCAACGCGCAGCCGATGCCATGGCGCGCTTTGGCGGCTCCTGGACCTTTATTTTTATCTTTAGCCTGATACTCGTAAGCTGGGTGATTTTAAACTCGGTTATTCTATTGCACTACGACCGCGCGTTTGACCCTTATCCTTATATTCTGCTCAACCTGTTTCTATCCATGCTGGCCTCGATTCAGGCGCCGATTATCCTCATGTCGCAAAACCGGCAGTCAGAAGTGGATCGCCGCCAGGCCGAACACGACTACGAAGTCAATCTAAAAGCAGAACTAGAGATTTTATTGCTGCATGAAAAACTGGATGGCTTGCGTGAGCAACAATGGCAGGAACTGATTCTTTTACAGCAACAGCAAATTGGTTTACTTGAGCAGTTACTGGCCGAAAAAAATTAAAAACAATTACTTAGCCACAGAGGGCACAGAGAACACAGAGTTAAAAACCTGAGATACTTTTCTCTGCGGCCTCCGTGTCCTCTGTGGCTCAAACAAATACTTAACTGAAGTTCAGAGGTTATAAAAAAAGCCACAAAGATTTTTCTCTGTGGCTTTTTATTATGTGCGGCTTGAAGAAATATTAATTCAGTAAAACCCCGAAGCAATACACGTCTACACCATTAGGCGATTGAATCAAGGTCGCTGGAATCGCCACACCGTTACGCCAGTTATCCACGGCCTCTTGCTTACCCGCGCCTGTCACTAAAAACATGACTTCATGCGTATTATTCAAGCGATCCTGGCTAATGGTAATACGGTCTGCCGGTGGCTTGGGCGAGTTAAACACCGGCACGGCATCTGCCGTATTATTCACCACCTGCCCCGGGAACAGGCTGGCAGTATGTCCATCTTCACCCAGGCCTAAAATCACCAGGTCAAAGCTACGCAGACCTTTAAGTGTTTCAGCATAAGCTTTGGCGCCGTCCACATTACCCAATTCAGCCGGAATATCGTGAATCTGGCTTGCCGGAATCGCGACATGGCTTAACCAGGCATCGCGCGCCATTTTGCTGTTGCGCTCAGCGTGATCCACCGGCAAACAGCGGTCATCATTATGATAGACATGCCAGTTAGCCCAATCGGCATCGGCCTTGGCTAATAATTGATACACGGCTTTAGGGGTGCTGCCACCGGCTAAAACGATTAAAAAACTACCATGCTTGGCAATGGCTTCATTGGCCGCTGCCAGCACTCTAGAGAGCGCCGCCTGGTTAATTTCTTCCTGAGATTGAAACGAGTGCCAACGAGTTTGAACATTCAAAGACATAGAAAACCTGTAAAAAACAATACAAAAAAGCGTGCGCAGCCTTTTAGTGCGTGACTGCATTTGCTATAATTATAGCTGACTCGACATGATAATTCTGCAAAATTATCCGATGACACTGATCGAGTTCATGCCATCCAAAAGATGGGTGTTTCTTAAACTGTCCTCACACCATAGGAAAATCCGAATGAAATTAGCAATGATTGGCTTGGGCAAAATGGGCGGCAACATGGCTGCACGCTTGCTTCGTCACAAAATCAAAGTCGTAGGCTTTGACTTTAATACCGAATTCGTAAACAAATTAGTAAAAGACGAAGGCCTGGAAGCAGCGACCTCAGTGGCTGATGCAGTGGGCAAACTGGAAGGCCAAAAAATCGTTTGGTTGATGTTGCCAGCAGGTGAAATCACCGAAAAACAAATCAAAGAACTGATCCCGATGCTGAACAAAGGCGATATCATCGTCGACGGCGGTAACTCAAACTACAAACACAGCCAACGCCGTGGCGCCATGCTCGCAGAGCAAGGTATCGGCTTTATTGACTGTGGTACTTCTGGTGGCGTTTGGGGCCTGGATAACGGCTACTGCCTGATGTACGGCGGCGAAAAACAATACGCAGACGTATTGGCCCCTTATGCACAAGCATTGACTCACGCTGATCGCGGTTGGGCACACGTGGGCCCAGTCGGCTCCGGTCACTTCACCAAAATGATCCATAACGGTATTGAATACGGCATGATGCAAGCATTTGCTGAAGGCCTGGACCTGATCAAAGGTAAAGAAGACTTCAACCTGGATCTGGCACAAATCACTGAATTGTGGCGCCATGGTTCTGTTGTACGTAGCTGGTTGCTAGACCTGACAGCTGAAGCACTAAAAGGTGACCAGACGCTGGAAGGCATCGCTCCTTATGTTGCTGACTCCGGTGAAGGTCGCTGGACAGTGGTTGAAGCGGTAGAGCAAGGCGTTGCGGCACCAGTATTGACCGTTGCATTGCAAGCGCGCTTCAGAAGCCAAGATGCTGATGGTTACAGCTACAAGCTGTTGTCATTGATGCGTAATGCCTTTGGCGGTCACGCAGTAAAATCATCTAAGTAATAAAATGGCCTCTCTTGATGAGAGGCTTTTTGCTTATTATTTAGAGCCGACTATTAGAACTAAACTTTTTAGAACTGATAGTGACAAATATATGGGAAAGGCTTGCCCTTTCCCGTTTACATTTTTATCTTAAGGTTAGAAATGACGAATAAAATTGATCCATGCACACTGGTGCTGTTTGGCGCTAGCGGCAACCTGGCCCGCGTAAAACTCTATCCTGGTTTGTTCAGACTGGACTCACTGGGCCGCTTGCCAGCAGACCTGAAAATTGTAGGCGTTGGCCGTCAAGTGGTTGACCTGGAAGCCTGGCGTGCAGACATCAAAAGCATGCTGGATGCCAAATTTAAAAAAGGCTATGACCAGGCCGTGTTTGAGCGCTTTATTGCGCGTAACTTTTACCACGCCAACCCGCCAACAGACCCAGATGCATTTGCCAAATTAAAGGCCACGCTGAGCGACGAAACAATTTTCCCGCAAAACCTGGCTTACTTCCTGTCTGTACGCCCGGTTGATTTCGCCCCAGTGGTGGAATCATTGGCTAACGTTGGCCTGACGCAAGAAGACAAATACTGGCGCCGTGTGGTGATCGAGAAGCCATTTGGTACTGATTTGCCATCCGCAAAAGAACTGCAAGCGGCGATTACCAAGCACCTCAAAGAAAGCCAGATCTACCGTATTGACCACTACCTGGGCAAATCTGCGCTGCAAAACATTTTGCTGCAACGCTTTACCAACACAGTGTTAGAGCCGATCTGGAACAACCAGTACATCGACCACGTACAAATCACCAACACCGAAATGTTGGGTGTGGGCGACCGTACGCAGTTCTATGACAGCACTGGCGCCCTGCGTGACATGCTGCAAAGCCATATTCTGCAGACGCTGGCACTGACCGCGATGGAACAGCCGAAAGACCTGTCTCCAGAAGGTGTGCGCGACGCTAAAATCGCTTTGCTGGAGCAAATTCGCCCGATTCCGGTCAATGAACTGGAAAAACATGCTTTCCGCGCGCAGTATGCTGCTGGCGAAATCAACGGCGAAAAAGTACCAGGCTATCTGGAAGAGCTGGGCAACAATGACAGCGTGGTTGAAACCTATGCTGCACTCAAATTGTTTATCGATAATTCGCGCTGGAAAGGGGTGCCGTTTTACATCCGCACCGCTAAACGCCTGCACGAAGCCGATACCCGCATTTCTGTGCGCTTTAAAAAGGCGCCGCTGCAAATCAATGGCCAGGACCAAAACTGGCTCATCATTGGTATTCAGCCACGCGAGTGTATCAAACTGGAAGTACAGTCCAAGATTCCTGGCCTCGATATCCAAACCCGCACGATTCAGCTGGATGCAGCCAACCGTTGGGATTCAGATGACTCCGTAGATGCGTACGAAGCGCTGTTGCTTAACCTGATGCAAGGTGACAACTCCAACTATCTGCATATTTCTGAAGCCGAAGCACAATGGCGCCTGGTTGACCCGGTCGTTAAAGCGTGGGCTGAAGACAAGCAGCCGGTCCATCAGTACCCTGCTGGCAGCCGTGACCCTGAAGCCTCAAAAGTGATTTTTGAAGCCGAAGACCAGTTCTGGCGCTACAGCATTGAATTAGGCGGCGACAAATAATCCCTGGCAGTCAAAAGACTGCTGGTGATATTAAATCGCCAAAAATTCATAAAAAATTTGCAAAAGCATCAACATTTGTTGTTATTATTTGCACTCATTAAAAGCGGAGTTTAAACTCCGCTTTTTTCTCTTTATTGCAAGCACTTTTGCACAGAAAAGCAACATTAAGACTGGACAAGGCAATGAGCATTAAGTCGGACAAATGGATACGCAGAATGGCTGAACAGCACGGCATGATTGAGCCGTTTTCGCCAAATTTGGTGCGTGAAGAACATGGCCAAAAAATTGTCTCTTACGGCACCTCTTCCTACGGCTACGATATCCGCTGTGCTGATGAATTCCGCGTGTTTACCAATATCAACAGCACCATTGTCGACCCCAAACAATTTGACCCGCAGTCATTTGTAGAAGTCTCCGGCAAAGGTTATTGCGTGATTCCGCCTAACTCGTTTGCGTTGGCACGCACAGTTGAATATTTCCGTATTCCGCGCTCGGTGTTAACCGTTTGCCTGGGCAAATCAACTTATGCGCGCTGCGGCATCATTGTCAATGTCACGCCATTTGAACCAGAGTGGGAAGGCTATGTCACACTTGAGTTCAGCAATACCACACCCCTGCCTGCCAAAATTTACGCCGGCGAAGGTTGCGCCCAGGTATTGTTTTTTGAATCTGACGAAATTTGCGAAACCAGCTATAAAGACCGGGGTGGCAAATATCAGGGCCAAGTTGGCGTGACCTTGCCAAAAATATAGCCTCACCCAACCTTGAAAAACAACCCGTATTCTCCACAAAGGCACCGAGTAAAAGCATGGCTTTCTCAGTGCCTTTGCACTTTAAGTTACACGTTTCAGTGACAAGTTAAGGATTCATTGAATGAAATTTAGATTTCCCGTCGTCATTATTGACGAAGACTTCCGCTCCGAAAACTCTTCCGGCTTAGGCATCCGCGTGTTAGCGAAAGCCATCGAAGAAGAAGGCATCGAAGTGCTGGGGGTGACTAGCTACGGCGACCTGACCTCATTCGCTCAACAGCAAAGCCGCGCCTCTGCGTTTATCTTATCCATTGATGATGAAGAAATCGTCGAAGAGAAACCAGAAGCCATCGAGCAATTGCGTAACTTCGTGGCTGAAATTCGCTACCGCAATGAGGAAATCCCGATTTTCCTACATGGTGAAACGCGTACTAGCCGTCATATCCCAAATGACGTGTTGCGCGAACTCCACGGCTTTATTCACATGAACGAAGACACACCGGAGTTTGTGGCACGCCTGATTATCCGCGAAGCCAAAGCTTACCTGGATAGCCTGCCGCCTCCCTTCTTTAAAGCGCTAACACACTACGCAGCTGACGGCTCTTACTCCTGGCACTGCCCTGGCCACTCCGGCGGCGTCGCGTTTTTAAAATCGCCTGTCGGCCAGATGTTCCACCAGTTTTTTGGTGAAAACATGCTGCGTGCAGACGTGTGTAACGCGGTAGATGAATTAGGCCAGTTACTCGACCATACCGGCCCCGTTGCGGCCTCAGAGCGTAATGCGGCACGTATTTACAACTGCGATCACTTGTACTTTGTCACCAACGGCACCTCAACCTCCAACAAAATCGTCTGGAACTCAACAGTGGCACCGGGCGACATCGTGGTCGTAGACCGTAACTGCCATAAATCCGTACTGCACTCGATTATCATGACCGGCGCAATCCCGGTGTTTTTAATGCCAACACGCAACCATTTTGGCATTATCGGGCCTATTCCAAAAAGTGAATTTGCCTGGGAAAACATTCAAAAGAAAATCGCACGCAACCCATTTGCCAGCGACAAAAATGCCAAGCCGCGTGTATTAACCATCACGCAATCGACCTATGACGGCGTGCTGTACAACGTCGAAGAAATCAAGGAAATGCTGGATGGCAAAATTGACACCCTGCACTTTGACGAAGCGTGGTTGCCACACGCCACCTTCCATGACTTCTACGGCGATTATCACGCCATTGGTGCTGACCGCCCGCGCTGTAAAGAGTCTATGGTGTTTTCTACCCAGTCTACCCACAAATTGCTGGCAGGCTTGAGCCAGGCGTCGCAAATTCTGGTGCAAGATGCGCAAAACAACCATTTGGATAGAGACTTGTTTAACGAAGCCTATCTGATGCACACCTCCACCAGCCCGCAATACTCGATTATTGCCAGCTGCGATGTCGCTGCAGCCATGATGGAAGCGCCAGGCGGTACCGCCTTGGTAGAAGAGTCTCTCAAAGAAGCCCTCGACTTCCGCCGCGCCATGCGCAAGGTCGACGAAGAATGGGGCACCGACTGGTGGTTTAAAGTCTGGGGTCCGACAGATTTATCTGAAGACGGCCTCGAAGAACGTGATGCGTGGATGTTAAAAGCCAACGAACGCTGGCATGGTTTCGGCAACCTGGCTGAAGGCTTTAACATGCTGGATCCGATTAAAGCCACCATCATCACGCCAGGACTGGATGTGGACGGCGAGTTCTCTGAAGAGTTTGGTATTCCAGCCGCGATTGTCACTAAATACCTGGCGGAGCATGGCGTCATCGTCGAAAAAACCGGCCTCTACTCATTCTTTATTATGTTCACCATCGGCATCACCAAAGGCCGCTGGAACACCATGGTCGCGGCCTTGCAGCAATTTAAAGACGACTACGACAAAAACCAGCCATTATGGAAAGTGTTGCCTGAGTTTGTGCAAAAGCATCCACGTTATGAGCGCATAGGCCTGAAAGATTTGTCCACACAAATCCATGAAGTGTATAAAGCCAATGACGTCGCGCGCCTGACGACAGAAATGTACCTGTCAGACATGGTGCCTGCCATGAAACCAACCGATGCCTTCTCAAAAATGGCGCACCGCAAGATCGAACGTGTCGCGATTGATGAACTGGAAGGTCGCGTCACGGCAGTATTGTTAACGCCCTACCCGCCCGGCATTCCGTTACTCATCCCTGGCGAACGATTTAACAAGGTCATTGTGAATTACCTCAAGTTTGCGCGTGAGTTTAACGAGAAGTTCCCGGGCTTTGAGACCGATAACCATGGTTTAGTGAAACAAATCGTGGACGGCAAAGCAGTGTATTACGTGGATTGCGTGCAGCAAGAAGACTAGTTTTTTGTAATTTTGTCAGAGGGAAACGCAGGGCTGTATAGCAACGCGTTTCCCTTTTTGTTTTAAGGCCAGCAACACTTAAGAATGCCGATACACATCGTCATTCCGGCTTAGTGTGAAGCATGCTCTGCGCCTGCGTAACGGCAGGCTTATGCAGAAGGCAGCCTGCCGTGCAAGGCCGTACCCAGGCAGGGTGTGATTAAAATAAAAGGTTATTCTTTTCTGTAATGATTCTTTTCGCTTTTTCAGCGAGTTACTTTTCTTTGCTTGCACAAAGAATAAGTAACCAAAAGAAATGCACCGCAGCTTCCGCTTGTTTCCTGCGTTGCTCGTCAAAATAAGCGGTCACGAAACTCAACCTGGTAGCTCACTCAAAACGTGAGCTACTGCGGGATTCGAACAGTCGCTCCCTTCTTTCTTATTTTGCCTGCGCTACTCGGCGCGGCAGATGGGGACCCCGAACACCAAGTGAGTGCAACCGTTGGTGGGTTGAATAAAAAAGAATCTGGTTTTTGAAGCATCCAAACTGTGGTTATGCAAGTTTGGCGAGATAAATCCCATTCATCACGCTGAGTAGCGGAGACGAAGTGGGAGTAGTCGGCCATCGGCTGTTCGAGTTCCGCGGTGGCTTGCGTCTTTTGCAAGCCGCTAGGGCGAGTTTCGATGGACGCCCACTTTGTTGAGCAACGCAAGGAAGCCGAAGGCCGTGATGGCTGGGTGCCCTCTTCTTTGGTTACTTTCTGGGGGGCAAGCACCAGAAAGTGACTCGCCAACAGGCGAAAAAAATCATCACAACAAAGAAGAACCAGTTGTAAGAAATCACACCATGCCTGGATTCAGATCTACGCCGAAATAACGAGTGGCAGAATAAATATCAATTACCAGACGACGTCCGACTATACATAAAAAGAATTACCTTACTTCCGACACCCTATTCAGTTAAATCTTTAGTCATCCACGTCGCTGATACACCATATCACTATAATGCAAGCCATTCACCGAGGTATGCGCGTCTTCACTCACTAACGCCCACTCCTGCATGTCGATCTCCGGAAAAAACGCATCCCCCCCCACCTGCGCATACACCCGCGTGAGATATAACCGCGTAACGTAAGCCAAACCTTGCGCATACATCTCGGCGCCACCAATCAAAAATGGCTCATCATCGCCTGCACACGCGGCCAGCGCCTCTGGCAATGAATGCACGACTTTGGCGCCTTCAACCGCATATGCAGTATCGCGCGTGACAATGACGGTAGTCCGCCCCGGTAGCAAGCGCCCAAGGGACTCATAGGTTTTACGCCCCATGATGATATGGTGGCCCATGGTAAGTTGCTTGAAGCGTTTGAGGTCTTCGGGCAAGTGCCAGGGCAGTTGGTTGTTGTGGCCAATCACGCGATTGTCGGCATGAGCGACGATAAGGGAAAGTGCTTGCATGTAGCGATTCTCTAAAAGGCTGACAGACGTTTCAGGTCATCAATAATGGCCTGGCTATGCCCATCAGGGTTGACGTTGCTATAGGTCTGCGCAATCGCGCCTTGCGGGTCAATGATGAAGGTCATGCGTTTGGCCGCTTGAAATACGCCGAGGTTAAACAGCGCGCCATAGGCATCAGCCACCTGACCATTGCTATCTGCCAGCAATGGAAAAGATAGCCGATGTTTTTGCGCAAACTGGGCATGGCTGGCGACCGTGTCTACACTGACACCCACCACTTCTGCGCCCAGGGCATGGATTTGCTGGATATCATCGCGAAAATGGCAGGCTTCACGTGTGCAGCCTGGTGTGTCATCTTTGGGGTAAAAGTACAATACCAGCCATTTGCCTTGCCAGTCGGCCAGGCGACGCATATTGCCTTGTGCGTCCGGCAACTTGAAATCCGGTGCTTTCATGCCGACACTGACGCGGTGAGAGGGCTGTTGATACTGGCGATAACCCCAGATGGCCAGCCAGAGTAACAGTCCGTACATAATCAGTTTGACGAGCATTGCTTGAGTTCCTCTCTCAACGTGAAGTGACTTAAAAGTGGGCCTGCAGACCGTTTGGTCGTTGACGCTTTAGGCTGCTTATTGTACCTTAATCCGCCATCTGTCATTTTAAGGTCATACGCAAACGTTTGAAGTGTTGCAGTCTCCCCCATGAATAATGAAGCCATTGCAAAACTGCTCAAACTGATTGCAGACGACCCGTCGCGGTGGGATGCCTACCAAAAGCTGGCCGGCCTGATGTTAAAAAACCAGGAGTTTCATGCGGCTGAGCAGTATTTGCTGCAAGCGATCAGCCTGCAGCCCAAGATACTCGAGCTGCATGTGCAACTGGCTAACCTGCACATGCGCACGCAGCAGTTTAAAGCGGCGCACGAATGTTATAAAAAAGCGATTGCCCTCGATGCCAAACAGGCTCAGCTGTATTACCTGGATGCGCGTGCCTTAAAAAACATGGGACGCACACAAGAGGCGATTTTACGTCTGCGCACTGCCACCAAGTTCGACCCACAGCACTTACAGGCATTTAGCGAATGTGTGGATTTAATGCTGCAGGCACAACAACTTGAGCCAGCAGCCAACATGCTCAGGCAAGCAGTCGCCGCGCACCCTGAGCACGCGCATTTTCATTACCGGCTGGGCATCGTCTGTCAGCAGTTGCAGGCCACCGATGAAGCTCTGCAATGCATGCAGCAGGCCATTCATATCCAGCCAGATTTTGCCGAGGCGCATCATCAGCATGCGCTGATCTTGCAACTGCAGGGTAAAACACAAGCGGCGCTCGCCAGTTTTAACGATGCGATTGCCTATCAGCCGCATTTGCCGATGCCGTATAACAACCGTGGTGTCGTGTTGTGCCAATTGGGCCAATATCCGGCCGCCATTGCGGACTTCAGGCAAGCGCTGGCGCTTAACCCCGGCTATGCTTCGGCTTACTGCAACCTGGGCTTGGCCTTGTATGAAAATGGGGATGCTGACGAGGCATATACTTGCCTGGAAACCGCCGTGCAACATGCGCCACACCACGCGCAGGCACGTTATTACCTCAGTATGCTCAAACTGGCGCGCGGCGAATATGAGAGCGGCTGGCCCCTGTACGCGGCACGCTTTCAGGTATTAGCCGACCACCAGCGGCCGCCTGAAAGCCTGTTATGGCGCGAAACCGGCTCACTGGTCGGCAAGAGTATTCTGATACTGGCCGAAATGACGCTCAGCGACACACTGCAGTACTGCCGCTACCTTCCCCTGATTAAGGCATTTAAACCTAACCAGATCATCATTGCCGTGCCCGAAGCGCTGTTTGATCTGCTCAATGAATACTGGGCGCAGGATGCTGGCATCCAGGTGATTCGCCAGGATGGCCGCCCCTTGCCGCATTTTGATGTCTATTGCCCGATGTTAAGTCTGCCAGAGGTTTTTAAAACCCTGCCTGATACGGTACCGGCTAACCTGCCCTATCTCGCGGTTCACGCACGCCATAGCCAGCCCTGGCAGCAACTGCTGGGGCCAACCAGGCGCCTGCGTATCGGCCTTAACTGGTGTGGGGATGCTGACAATAAATATGACAAGCTACGCAGTATTCCGCTGTATCTGATGGCGCCTTTGCTGCAAATGGAGGTCGAATGGCACAGTCTGCAAAAAGAGTTCAGGCGTGAAGACCACATCATGCTCAAGCGTTTTCCGATGCTGGAATGCCATCACCCGGCGTTAACCGACTTTACCCAAACCGCCGGGCTGATGATGCAAATGGATGTGGTGATTTCGGTCGATACTGCCGTGGCCCATCTGGCAGCAGCGCTTGGCAAACAAGTCTGGTTGTTGTTACCGCATCAGGCGCATTTCCGCTGGTTGCAATATCGTGAAGATAGCCCTTGGTATCCGGGCATGCGGCTCTTTAGGCAAGGCGCAGAAGAGCCCTGGGACAGTGTGATTGACCGTGTGCATCAGGCCATTACCGACCTGCTGGCAAAGCGCGCCCTGGACGCCTGATCAAGTACTGCTGCGAGTAATCGTGCTAGTGTGGCACACCGACAATATGCATCACCCGCTCTACGTCCACATGCAGTAACTGGGCAATATCTTTGTAGTCGTCTGGCAACGCCGCATTATGCCAGCCATCGGCAGAGTGCCTGGCCAGGTTGACCGCTAACTGCACATTGCGCACCCTAGGCAGATGCGCGCGTTGCTCGTCCATTAAATCGGTTAATAGTGATGGCAGGTTAAATACCCGCACCAGCTCGGCTTGTAACTCCACCACGCGAAAGCCCAGCACTTCTTGCTGGACGACACGGCTACGCAAGGTTTTATCAGCCGCCTGCCGCTTGCTGATCTCAGCCATCGCCTCGGGGTTAAAACACCACATTAGCATTTCGGCAAAATCATACAATGAGGCGGCCACACGCAACTCTTCTGCGTGCAAATCCATCAGGTGTGAGGCAAATTCTGCTGCAAAATAACCGGCCCGGTGCGCGCGTACCATCAATTTAAGCAAGTCGACCAGGGCTGGCACATGCTGGTTGAGTACTTCTTCCACATGCGGCACAGCAGGAATCTGCTCAAAAAAAGTGCTGGTGCCCATCATGATAATGGCCTGCTCCACCTGCACCAGGTCTTGCAACTGGTGGCGGCTGCGATGATTATTGGCAAAGGTCAGCACTTTAAACATCATCAACGGGTCGTTAATCACCACGCGTGTAATGTCGCGCGCGCCGGTGTCGTCTTCGTGTTCACGCAATGTTGCCAGCGCCCTGGCGGTCTGCCGCAATACCGGGATATCCGCTTGCTGCAAAAAAGCGACCCAGTCATTCACGGTCCGGTGTTGCCTTGCTTCGGTGAGTGTCACCATGTGTTCGCTCCAGCTTGATTCATGCGCCCGAGTATAAAACATCGCCACCCTGTGTGATGTCGCAATCAATCGCACAAATCAGCGCCTGTTTCTTTTTATGGCATATCCGTTTTGCCCCTCTGTTAAGCTTAACGCCAAGAAAGGCGTGCTTCTTTAGTGATGACTGCTAAACGCCTATGTTAGAATGACATTTTAGTTATTGATTCCCAGCCTGGCATTGAACATTCAGGCGTTAAAGGTCATCAAAAGCATATGGCAATTACTCTGCACACCCCCGAAGAAATCGAAAAAATGCGCATCGCCGGTCGCCTGGCCTCTGAGGTGCTAGATTACATCACCCCTTTTGTTGTGCCTGGCGTCACCACCAATAAGCTGGATCAGTTATGCCATGACTATATTGTCAATGTGCAGCAAGCCATTCCGGCGCCACTCAATTATGCGCCCGATGGCCATACGCCGTATCCAAAATCGATCTGCACCTCCATCAATCAACAAATCTGCCATGGCGTGCCTAGCGAAAAAGAGTTAAAACAAGGCGATATTGTTAACCTCGACATTACCGTGATCAAAGATGGTTACCACGGCGACACCTCGCGTATGTTTATGGTGGGCGGCGTTACCCCGCAGGCCAAGCGTTTATGCGAACTCACCTACCAGGCCATGTGGCGCGGCATTGAAAAAGTCAAACCAGGCAACACCCTGGGTGACATCGGCTACGCTATTCAATCATTTGCCGAAAAAAATGGTTACAGCATCGTGCGCGAATTTTGTGGTCATGGCATCGGCAAAAAATTCCACTGCGAGCCACAAGTGCTGCACTATGGCAAACCTGGTGCTGGTATGACGCTCAAACCCGGCATGATTTTTACCATCGAGCCGATGATTAATGCCGGTCGCCGCGAGATCAAATTCATGTCCGACGGCTGGACAGTGGTCACCAAGGACCGTAGCCTGTCAGCCCAGTGGGAGCATACCGTGCTCGTCACCGAGGATGGCTTTGAGATCATGACCGTCTCGGCGGGTACGCCACCGCGCCCAGTGCTGTAAGCAGAGTAACCATGACGGTGATTGCCAAAGAACAACTCAAGCACTGGCGGGAGTCGTTACAACTGGCACGCCAGCGGATTGCAGATGCTTACCTGACCAACCCGCATGCTAAAACGCTGCTGCAACAACATACCCGCATTCTCGATCAACTGCTCAAAGACCTCTGGCGTAGTTACGGCCTGCCAACAAATGCAAGCCTGATTGCGGTTGGTGGCTATGGCCGTGGGGATATGTTTCCCCACTCCGACATCGACCTGTTGATTCTGATGCCGGACAATAGCGACAGCCAGTTGCAAGCCACCGTTGAGTCACTCATCGGCACCTTGTGGGACATTGGCCTCAATATTGGCCACAGTGTACGCACCTTGCAAGAATGCCTGGACGAAGCCAAACTCGACGTCACCATTATGACCAACCTGCTGGAAGCCCGCTGGCTGACCGGTCATCGCCCAACATTTCATACGCTGACGCAATCCTTGCACCAACAGTTGGATCAAGCGCGCTTTTTTGCTGAAAAGCTGCGTGAACAACAAATCCGCCATGCCAAATTTCACGACACGGCCTATAACCTCGAACCCAACATCAAGGAAAGCCCGGGCGGGTTGCGTGACCTGCATATGATTTTGTGGGTTGCCCAAAGCCAGGCCTTGGGCAATGACTGGAACGGCCTGGTACGTGCCGGCCTGCTCAGCCGCAGCCAGGCCAACCAACTCAAACGGCACGAGCGCTTGTTGCAAAACCTGCGCATCCGCTTACATTTGCTGGCCAAACGACGTGAAGACCGCCTGGTGTTTGACTTTCAAAACACCCTCGCCGAGCAAATGGGCTATCAAACCACCGCGCAAAAGCGCGCCAGCGAGCAGCTGATGCAAGGCTTTTACCGCAGTGCCCGAGCAGTCATCATTGAAAATGAAGTGCTGCTCAAGCGCATGCATACGCGCGTGAGCCCGCCCTTAGAAGCCGCCAGCGTGATTGACCAGGACTTCACACTGGCACAAGGCCTGTTAAGTGCACAAACACCAGACTTATTTCAGCGTAAGCCCGAAGCCATTTTGCGCTGTTTTCAACTGCTGCAGCAACACCCGGCCATCACCGGCTTTAGTGCACCCCTGGTCAGAGCGCTACAAGAGGCGCAGCCATTAATTGACCGCAGCTTCCGCCAAAACGCGGCGCACAAAGCGCTGTTTTTACAGATTTTGCAAAGCCGTGAAGGCGTGCACCGCAGCCTGCGGCGCATGAACCGTTACGGCATTCTTGGCCGCTATATCCCGGTGTTTGGCCGCGTGATTGCGCAAATGCAGCACGATTTGTTTCATGTCTACACCGTAGACGAGCACACGCTCAATGTGTTGCGTAACCTGCGCCGGTTTGCCAAACCGGACCTAAGCCATGAGTTTCCACTTTGCAGCCAGCTGTTTAATGAATTCAGCCAGCCACACTTGTTGTATCTGGCCGCGATTTTTCACGATATTGCCAAAGGCCGTGGCGGTGACCACTCGCAGTTGGGCACCGTTGATGCCAAGCGTTTTTGCCAAAAACTGGGCTTGCCAAAAGCGGATACCGCGCTGGTTGCCTGGCTGGTTGAAGCACACTTAAAACTCTCGAGCACCGCACAAAAAAGTGATTTGTCCGACCCGGATGTGATTGAAGCGTTTGCACAATTGGTCGGCTCAGAATACCGCCTGACTGCTTTGTATTTGCTCACGGTGGCTGACATTCGCGGCACCAGCCCAAATGTGTGGAACGCCTGGAAAGCCAAGCTGCTGGAAAGCCTGTTTTTACAAACACGCCGCGTATTGCAGCAATCACTCAACACCGAAGCCCAACTGAGTTTGCGCAAACAAGAGGTATTACAAAAACTCAGCAGTTTTAACCTCAAAGAGGCCTCAGTACACCCTTTGTGGCAAGCCTTTGGCAGTGGCTATTTTAGCCGTTTTGACAGCGACGAGATCGCCTGGCAAAGCCGTTTGTTGATCCCGCACTTGCACTCTGACAAACCAATCGTGCGCGCACGCCTGAGCCCCAAGGGCGACGGCATACAGGTGATGATTTATAGCCGCGACCAAAAAGAGATTTTTGCCCGCATTTGCCACTTTTTTGACAGCATGCAATACAACATTGTGCAGGCCAAAATTTATACCACCGCCCATGGCTACGCGCTGGACAATTTTATTGTGCTGGAGCCGGACACACGCCAGATTAGCTATAACGGCCTGCTCAAGCATATTGAACAAGGCCTCAACGACCAACTGCTCAGTGCGCAAGCCATGCCTGCCCCGATACGCGGCCGTGTCAGCCGGCAAGTGAAACATATGCCAATTCCGACACAAGTCAATCTGCGCCCGGTTGATTACCCAACCACGCAAGGCCAGGTGACTTTTCAACAACTGGATGTGATTGCCAATGACCGCCCAGGCTTGCTGGCGAGCATGGCGCTGGTGTTTCTCAACCATGGCATCGAATTACACAATGCCAAAATTAATACACTGGGCAACCGCGTAGAAGATAGTTTTCTGATTTCTGCCTGTTATAGCCAAGCCATAGATGACACCCAAACTGCCGCGCTCAAACAGGCATTGAGTGAGCTTTAACCAAGCCAGCTACTCAAAATGATAATGTTTGCGTAGCGGCTTTTTCACTTCCCATACGCAATCCAGGCCACTGGCAAACGTCACCAGATCTCCCGCAGCAAAACTCACCGGCGCACCATTGGTTGGCGTGACCGTGACCTCGCCCTCCAGAATATAGGCAATTTCAGTGCTGCTGTATTGCCATGTAAAGGTCGATACCTCTTTCGACCAGGTTGGCCATTGCTTCACCCCCAAAGCGACCAAGGTCAGGGCACTGGGTTTTTCTACTTTGATCTGGCTCATCGCGGTTCCTTTGTCATGGGCTAAAAATCAGGACAATGCCCAGCCGCAAAATGACGCACGGCCAACATCATGCTATGCATTATTTTTGCGGATTATGCCTCACTGTTCAATCTTTTTAACACCTGTATCCACGGCTGGATCGCCGCTATTAAAGTCACTGTTTCTTATCATATATTTTCACATTTTCCGGTTTAATCCACATTGATTATGCCGTTTTGAAAGCACATAATGCAATTAACATACGTAAAGAAATTCTTGTTTGTTGCCGAAAAAGAATAAAGACGTGTGTCATGCCAACAAAAAATGACTACGAACAGTATTGGGGGTAGTTATGATCAATCAGGGTTCCGGGGCATTGCCCCAATATTCCGTTCTGGACGATATAGATGTGCCTGAAAAGGTGCTGCGAAGCTGGCAAATCACCACAGACTTGCTCGCCTGTATTGCCCATATCCCCGCCGCGCTGATTATGCGCGCACATGCGCACGAAATTGAGGTATTTGTTGCCAGCCATAGCGAAGGTAATGTTTATCATCCAGGCGAACACGCCAGTTTGAATACCGGCCTTTATTGCGAGAATGTCATTAGCAACCGCCAGGCACTGTTGATTCCGAATGCGCTGACCAGCCCAGGCTGGGCGCAAAACCCGGATGTCGCGCTGGGCATGATTTCTTATTATGGCTTGCCGCTCAACTGGCCGAATGGCGAGGTGTTTGGCACCATTTGCATCCTAGATAACAAAGAACATCACTATGACCACCTGGTCAAAGACCTGATTGGCCAATTTCGCGACAGTATTCAGCTCAGCCTTTACCATATTTACCACTCCAGCCTGGCTACCGAACAAAGAGACCAGGCCAGGGAAGCTCTGCGCGATAGCGAAGCCTTATTCCGCGCAGTGTTTGAGCATGCCGCGATTGGCATTGCACAAGTGGATTTATCTGGACGTTTTTTGCAAATCAACCGTGAATTTTGCCGCGTGATTGGTTACAGCCAGGAAGAAATTCTGGCACAGCACATGACTTACCAGCAAATAACATTGCCTGAAGACCTGCTGCAGGAAGCAGAAACCATCGCCCGTTTGTTACACGGTGACATTGACCAATATAGCGTAGAGAAACGCTACCTACATAAAATGGGGCAAGTGGTCTGGGTCAACCTGTCAGTGCATTTATTGCGCGATGATGCGCAACAGCCGCTGTATTACATCAGCGCGGTGCAAGACATCAGCGCCAGAAAACTGGCAGAAGAAGAGCTGAAACTGGCAGGGCTGGTCTATAACAATAGTAGTGAGGCGATGGCCATCACAGACGCCCATGGCGCGGTTCTCGCCATCAACCCTGCGTTTACTAAAATGACCGGCTATGCGCTAGAAGAAATCAAAGGGCTGTCGATCACCCTGCTGCGCTCAGAGCAACATGATGCCGCCTTTTATGCTACTCAAAACCAGGCCATTCACGCCTGCGGACAATGGCAAGGAGAGGTCTGGAGCAAGCGCAAGAATGGCGCTATTTTTCCTACCTGGCTCACGATCAACACCTCTTACCAGACAGATGGCGCGGTACATAGGCGCGTCGATCTTTTTTCTGACATATCAGCCATCAAAGACGCTGAGGCACTGATCCTGTCGCAAGCCAACTTTGATCAGCTGACCAAGCTACCCAACCGGCAACTGTTTCAGGATCGCCTGCAGCAAACACTTAAATTATCACAACGCGAAAACCAGAAATGCGCACTGCTCTTTATTGACCTCGACCGGTTTAAAGAAATTAACGATACGCATGGCCACAACGTTGGCGACACCTTGCTGATTGAAGCCGCTGCTCGTATCGTGGCCTGTGTGCGAAAATCCGATACGGTTGCCCGCTTGGGCGGCGATGAATTTACTGTGATTCTCAACGATATTCACGACAATATGATGATTGCGCATATTGCACAAAACATTATTGACCATTTGTCTGAGCCTTTTATCACCGCAAAAAAAGAAGCCTTTATCTCAGCCAGCGTTGGCATTGCCATTTACCCGGAGGATGCCACCGATGTGCAACAACTGCTCAAAGTGGCAGACCAAGCCATGTACGTCGCCAAAAATGCCGGTCGCGGATGCTATCGTTTTTTCACCAAACTGATGCAGCAAGAATCAGACTTTCGTATTCGCCTGTCTACCGATTTACGGCAAGCGTTGCAGCTCAAGCAATTTTCTGTGCATTATCAGCCCATTATTGAGTTATCGACTGGCCGCATTAATAAAGCAGAGGCCTTACTACGCTGGAAGCATCCAGATCTGGGGTACATCAGCCCGGATATTTTCATTCCCATTTGCGAACACTACGGCACCATCCATGAGATTGGTAACTGGGTATTTGTAGAAGCCGTGAAGCAAGGCGCCAGATTAAAACAACTACTGGGGCGCGAAATTGAGATTGCCGTCAACAAATCGCCGGTGCAATTCAAGGCTAACGAAGAAATGATGCATAACTGGATTAAGCTGCTCGAGAATATTCATTTTCCGACCAAATGCGTGGTGATTGAAATCACTGAAGGCGTGCTGATGGATCTTGTTGGCAACATTGAAGAAAAACTGATGGGATTTCACAATGCTGGTATGCATATCGCCATTGATGACTTTGGAACCGGCTACTCCTCATTGTCATACCTTAAAAAATTCAATGTCGACTATTTAAAAATTGATCGCTCTTTTACCTGCAACCTGGCAACCGACTCCAGTGAGCTTGCTATTTGTGAAGCCATTATCGAAATGGCGCACAGACTCAAAATTAAAGTGATTGCAGAAGGCATAGAAACTGAAACGCAACTGCATTTGCTGGAAGACATCCATTGCGACTTTGGCCAGGGCTATTTATTTGCCAAACCGATGCCAGCAGAGGAGTTTGAACAATTGCTGATTGACTTAGGCTAGGCACGTGCCAACAAAAAAACACTGCCAATAGGCAGTGTTTTTACAGCGCGATGGCTTAAAATATCAGCCTGACCATGTTTACCTATCCACAACTCACCCTCGCCGAACAGGCCAGTTTACCCAAACTGACTGCTCAAGCCAGCGTTATCGCCAATAAATTTGAAGATAGCACGCATCAGCTTTTTGATTGCCAAACGACCAATGGCGCCATGGTGCTGAAAGTGTGCAATACGCCGACCATAGAAAAGTCTCACTTTTGGTTAGGCGCAAACCATTTATTTACTGCTGACTTTCCAAATAGCCTGGGTAATATTCATTTAACACATCATTTTTTGCAAAAAAACGGGGCGCTCGGCGTGCCTGAGTTTGTTGCAGCCAGCGCAAACCGCTTTGTGCTCACGCGCTTTGTTGAGGGCACGGATGTAGACGCACGGGAGATCAAAGACGAATGGGTCATACAGCTCGCCAAACACATCGCCCAATTGCACCAATTAACGTACACCAGCTGGGGCACACTGCACGCGCCACAGTTTTCTGCAAACGCATGGGCTAGCCGTTTGCACGACACGCTTGTTTGTTTAGCCGAGCAACAGCAACCGCGCATTGCTGAAGCCTTATTGGCTGAAGTATTAGCGCAGGCAATACAATGCCATGCAACAGAATTTGTGCCAATGATGCTGGATTTACGCTGGGATCAATTTCGTTGTTTAAGCACTAATGAATTGGTGCTGATTGATTTGGATGCGTTTGTGATCGCGCCACGGGCGCTAGATTTGGTATTGCTCGAATACATCCTCACGCCCGCGCAACTGGCGCTCTTTAAAGAGCACTATACGCAAACGCATGCCTGGATAGAACACAGCGCGCATACCCCCGCCTACCAGCTACTGTTGTTTTTGATGAATATTCTAGGTGAAACTGATTTAGTCAGATGGATGCAGCGTATCTAAAACCCAATCAGTTTCGCCATCATGCGCTGTTTAAGCCGTTTGTTGCCGGTATAACCTGACCCAACTGATAAAGCCAACCATCGCCAAAATCGTGTTCAACACAAATAAAACGGCGGTGGCGTAATAGCCGGTTTGCACGTACAACAGCGTGGCCGCACCATCCACCACCACCCAATATAACCAGTTTTCTAATATCTTTTTAGCGATCAACCACGTATTCATCACAGAAAAAACAGTGGTATACGCGTCTAATACTGGGCTTTGTGATTGTCCGCTTTGTTGCAAATAAGCACTTAACAGCGCGCTCACCACCAACCCGCCCACAATAAAACCAAAGTGCTTTTTCAAGGGCCAACGGCTAATCAGCAAGGTATCAGTTTGCTTGCCATGTTTCTGCCATAGCCAAAAACCATAGATGGCCATACCCATATAATAAAAGTTGAGCAGCGCCTGCATGGGCAGTTGGCCTTCCCAAAACAGCGCGGTGTAAACCAGCGTGCTTAAAAAAGCAAACAACCAGCACCATTGCGACTCTTTGGCTGCCAGCAGAATATAGGCCACCCCCATTAAAGCCGCGGTGATTTCCCAACCGGACATTTGATGAAATGCGGTCAGGATAGCCTGATAATTATCTTGGTTCATGGCTAGCAATCATATTAACGAGCGTGCATAAAATAGGTGACGGCTTATACATCAACCACATCCGCCCTGTCCGTGCCAATAAACTTCATCACAAACACACTGTGCGGCAGCGCATTAAACACCGCTTCCATTTCTGCATCCAGGCAATCCATCACGTCGCGGTACTCACCAAACACTTGCGTCGCCAGGCTGTTACGCTTCACCACCAGATTTGGATTGGCTTCGAGCTTGTTGATAAACTCCAAAATAGGTTCTACATAACCCTCGGTTAAGGGGTACAAACTAATGTCGACTGAAATACGCATCTAAACTCCCAAAATTGAGTCAATTAAAGCGGGCAGTACACGCCCTTGGCCTAGTAATCGTACGTGACCGTGAAACCAGCAACGCGAGGCTCACCGTATTGCACATAGCGTTGTTCACCGAATCCATTGTCAAAGTAAAAGCCACGGGTGGCATAATCTTTATCTAGTAAGTTTCTCGCCCATATGCGCACTGTCCAATGTTTATCGTACTTATAATCAGCGCTGGCGTTTAATAAAGCATAGCCATTTGATTTCGCATTGTTGCTGTCTGAAAAGTAGAACGCATCTTTACCTTCCACATTGGCGCGTATTACCCAGGCTGCATTCGCATAAAACTCAGAGCCCAAATTAAACGTATATTTAGGCGCGTGAGCAACTTGGCGACCTTGTGGATCATATGCAGTCGGGTCTGGATTTTGATAGCTGTCAAACTTTGCATCCAAGAAGCCAAAAGAGCCCAGTAGTCGAAATTGATCCGTCAAGAACCAATCCATGCTGGCTTCAACGCCTTGATGGGTGGCACGCGCAGCGTTGTCATAGAACTCAGTAAAAATCCCGGTACTCGGCACTTGCGCAGAACTATGGGTTTGCGCATCTAGGCGCTTGGCGTAAAAAGCCGCCAGATTAGTGATCAACGTGCCATCCAACCAGCTGGATTTCAACCCTGTTTCAAAGTTCCACATATACTCTGTATTAAACTGCCTCTGGTTTTGAGCCAAACTGGCATTGTTATTAATGCCGCCAGGTTTATAACCGCGCGTTAACGAGGTATACAGCAGTTGATTGGCATCAGCTTGGTAATTCAAGCCCAATTTAGCGCCTAAAAGGGTTTCATTCACGTTTTTTTTCACGCTGCTAGCGACAGACTCAACGAAACCACTATCAGCGTAATGCGCTTTAAAATCCTCTACACGCAGGCCAGAAACCAAGGTCAACTTATCGGTTAAATGGCTATCTAACTGCCCAAACACCGCCGTATTTTCTGTATTGTACTTACCAGCTATCTGCGTTAAGTAACTAGGCCCATAACTTCTATAATCGACACGAGAATTAAAACGCTCATCTTGCACAAAACGATAAAGGCCTACCGTCCAATCGGTTGAATCGTTAAAAATACGGCCAGCCTTGTCAGATAACGCACGTAGCTCAAACGAGTAGTTATCACGGTCACGATTATGTTTTTCATTGTCATTTAATGTTCTCCAATCACCATCAAAACTATAGGTCGATGAAGAATTTAAATAACTGGCTTCTGACTGGATAATCACAGCATCAGAGGCTTGCCAATTAGCTTTTACAGCAAAAGCATTCGTATTTTGTGTGTCTACGCCAGGCTGGTTAGACCGACTGTGTCTGGAGTTATCTAAGGTAAATCCGTCATAGCCGTTATTAACGTTCACATGCATCAAGGTGAAGTCTAAGGTTAAATCTTCAGTTGCAAATAGCTTGAACTTGCTGCGGAAGGTCAACTCATCTTGTTTTTGCGTATCATCTCGACCCAAGGTGTCGTTTTGCATATAGCCGTCAGATTTATGCGTATAAATCGAGGCGCGCCCGAGTAACTGATCCTCGACAATCGTACCGCCGACTGCCATGCCAAAATTACGCGTGTTGTATTCACCCACACCAGCTTGTGCACGCATTTTAAATTGCTTGGTCGGCTCGGCGCTGCGCATAGTAATGGCGCCGGCGATGGCATTCGGGCCAAATTTAGTGCCTTGCGGGCCTTGCAACACTTCCACCGCATCAATATCAAACATGGTCGCGGCCCCACCCAAGCGGCTAAAATCAATGCCATCAATGATTAAGCCTACGGATGGATTCACCGGATTATCATATTGGCTGAGGATGCCCATGCCACGAATCTGGAAAAAGCGCCCGCGGGATGCCCCGGCTGACGTATTCACATTGGGTGCCAGGTTCAATACTTCTTCCAGATGCTGTGCGCCGCGTGCCTCTATGGTTTCTTTATTAACTTCAGTCAGACTCACCGCGGTTTTTTGTGCGCTGCTGGGGCGAAAATCTGCACTGACGACGACTTCGGACAGTTCACGGGTCTCTTCCTCTTCTGCGGCTAACACCGGCGTGCTGAGTAACAGCCCAATTAAGGACAGCGGTTTTGCGATTGGTTTCATGGTAATCCTTTCTATAAGAGTCATAAAAAGGACAGGGGAAGAGTGACAATGACGTGAGTAGGTTTGTGGGGGGACCCAGCAAACCAAAAACAGTTGCGTTGTAGATGCTCTGCCTGTCCCTACGCCAGCATTATCTGGGTCAGGTTCATTGGGTTTCCCGCGTGTGCGAGATCTCAGGCGTTATAGCCACCCCAAGGCGTTTGATTTTTCAATCAGGGTGAGATTGTATTTTAATATCAACCACTTGGCTAGAGCACTATGCAGAATTCGCTTTAAAGCCTGTGCGCATGTTGCAAAGTTTAATGATTACCGCTGTAAACAAATGGCCTCTGAGAATATCCAGCGGGCCAAAAACAAAAAACCCTGCAATGCAGGGTTTTTATTGAATACTGGCTACAACAAATCAATTAGAAATGTTTGTAGTGTTTTTTCAATTGTTTGACTACTTCCCACTGGGATTTCAGGCCTTTTGGAAACTCAACGTAGTCACCAGCCTTGATCGTTACAGTGTCGCCACCTTGTGGAGTCACTTTGAATTCGCCTTCTAATACGTAGGCTTTTTCAGTCGCAGTGAAATCCAAAGGGAATTTTGAAGGTGCGCAATCCCAGGTGTTCCAGCTTTTTACGCCCAGTTCTTTCAGTTTCTCTTCTGATGGGTTATGGTCGATGATGATTTGTGTCATGACGATTCCTTAAAGTGTGTAATTAAAACCTGCAAATAGAAATGCCGCAAAAACTGCGGCATGACGTGTTTGGCGGAAGAGGTGAGATTCGAACTCACGGAGGGCGTGAACCCTCGACAGTTTTCAAGACTGTAGCATTAAACCGCTCTGCCACTCTTCCGGAATGGGCGCATTATAGCAAACAATCAGTCATCTGGAAGCGTTATTCCAGGAAAAAGTACATCATTAAAGCCAAATTTTGTTAGATCACGGATGCGCATGGGGTAAAGCACGCCAAATAAGTGGTCGCATTCATGCTGAACCACCCTGGCGTGAAAGCCGCTCACGGTGCGATCAATCACCTGCCCTTGCGGGTCAAACCCGCGATAATGCAGGTGTTGGTAGCGTGGCACCAGGCCGCGCATGCCGGGCACAGACAAGCAGCCTTCCCAGCCATCTTCTTCGGCCTGATCAACCGGGGTTAATTCAGGATTAATCAAAATAGTAAATGGCACTTCTTCGGCATCGGGGTAACGCGGATTGGCCCCCACCCCAAACATCACCACCTGCAAACTGACGCCAATTTGCGGTGCTGCAATGCCTGCACCGTTCATATCGGTCATGGTGTCATGCATATCTGCAATCAAGGCATGCAATTCAGGCGTATCAAACTGGGTGACTTTATCGGCCACCCGATACAACAATGGCTCACCCATCCTGAGCACAGGTTTCACCGCCATAGCTGCTTCTCCTTGCGATTCATGATCAGCCCGGGGTTTTAAACCTTAGGCAACTGAGCAATCGTTATCAGATAAATAGTGTGCAATCACCGTGCGCACTTTGTCCATGGTTTGCTGCAACAACGGCATCACCTGCTCAAACTGGATAGACTGCGCGCTATCGCCGCGACCCGCGGCAAAGTTAGCCACCGGGCAAATAGCGGCATAAGCCAATCCTAGTTCGCGCGCCAATACCGCCTCCGGCATCCCGGTCATGCCGACAATGGTGGCGCCATCGTGTTCATAACGGTTGATTTCTGCCGCCGTTTCCAGGCGCGGGCCTTGCACGCAGGCATACACCCCGCCATCGACCACGCTGTAGCCAACGTCCGTCGCTGCCTGCAAACAGCGCTCGCGCATGGCTTGTGAATATGGCAGGGTAAAATCGATATGGCGCACGGGCAACTCAATGCCATCATGGTAAGTATTGCTGCGGCCGTAGGTGTAATCCAGAATCTGGTTCGGCAACACAATGTCGCCTGGAATCAGGTTGCGGGCAATGCCGCCGACGGTAGCCACGGCCAGTAAATCACGCACGCCCACAGAATGCAGCGCCCAGATATTCGCCCTGTAATTGACCGCATGCGGTGGAATCGTATGGCCGCCGCCATGACGCGCCAGAAACACCACTTCTTTGCCATTGATCTCACCAAACACCAAAGGCTGTGAAGGTTCGCCATACGGGGTGCGCACAATCATACGCTTTGAAATATTTAAATTATCCAGCGCGGTCAGCCCGGTGCCACCAATAATGCCTAACATCCTGTTATCCCCAACGTTGATTTCTCTTTACGACTTGTTCATCTGCAAGGCGTAAGCGTATCACGGATTTATGGCATACTTAAGCCATGCAAGCCTTTTCCAAGCCAGCCGAGACTTCTCCCAGCCTGACGCTGGCGCACACGCACTACGAAAACTTCCCGGTGGCCTCTCTGCTGTTACCCGCCCATTTGCGCCACGCGGTGACGGTGATTTACCAGTTTGCCCGCGAAGCCGATGATATCGCTGATGAAGGCAATGCCACTGAGGCGGCGCGCCTGCACGCCTTGCAAGCGTATGAAGATGAGCTATTGCTGATGCAGGCTTATATACAGCCATCAAAACCTTTGTTTATCGCCTTGCAGCACGTGGTTAAAACCCACAAGCTGGACGTGCAATTGTTGCTGGACCTGATTAACGCCTTTAAACAGGATGTGGTTAAAACCCGCTATGCCACTTTTGACGAGGTGCTGGACTATTGCCGCCGCTCAGCCAACCCGGTGGGCCGCCTCATGCTGCAACTGTATGGCAGTGATACGCCGCAACACCGCGTCTGGTCTGACCAGATTTGTAGCGCCTTGCAACTGATTAATTTTTACCAGGACATTGCGCCAGACCTGGAAAAACATGGCGCAGTTGGACGCATTTACCTCTGCCAGGACGAGATGCAAGCTGCGAGCATCAGCGAGCAGGATTTACGCCAACAGCGCCTGGATGCCACCTGGGAGGTGTTCTTTTTACACAACGTGATGCGTGCAGAAGACTTGCTGCTGGCCGGCAAACCATTGGGACGCGCTTTGCCTGGTCGTATCGGTTTCGAGTTGCGCATGATGATTGCAGGTGGCGAACGTATCCTACATAAATTAAAATCCTGCCGTGGCGATATCTACCATCATCGCCCAACCTTGAAAGCCTATGACTGGCTGCTGATTTTGCTGAAAGCCCTGTTTAAACAATGACGCCGCAACAATACTGCCAACAAAAAACCCGTGAAAGTGGCTCTAGCTTCACGCTGAGTTTTATGTTTTTAACCAAAGACAAGCGCGAGGCCATGACCGCGCTGTATGCGTTTTGCCGCGAAGTGGATGATGTAGTGGATGAATGCAGCGACTACCAGATTGCCCAGACCAAGCTGGCCTGGTGGAAGCAGGAAATCCACAGACTGTTTCATGAAACACCGCAACACCCGGTCACCCAAGCCTTAAAACCAGTCGTGAGCGCGTTTCATTTGCAAGAAGCGCATTTTGTTGAAATCATCGATGGCATGCAAATGGATACGCAATACAACCGTTATGCCGACTTTGAACAACTGGCCTTGTATTGTTACCGCGTTGCCAGCGTGGTGGGCTTGCTGTCTGCGCAAATTTTTGGCTACAAAGACCAAGCAACGCTAGCCTATGCACATGACCTCGGCATGGCATTTCAACTGACCAATATTATTCGCGATGTTGGCGAAGATGCCAGGCGCGGCCGTATTTACATTCCCCTCGATGAGCTGGAACGTGCCGGTGTGACTGAAGAACAATTGCTGCACAGCCAAGCCTCGCCAAAAACACAAGCGCTATTACTCAAGCAAATCGAGCGCGCCGAACTGTTTTATGACAAAGCACTCAGCCAGTTGCCCAGAGCAGATACCAAACCACAATTGCCAGGCTTAATGATGGCCGCTATTTACCGCGCGCTGCTGCAAGAAATTAAACCAGACCCCAATCTGGTGCTCACGCACAAAGTAGCGCTACCGCCTTTTAGAAAACTCAAACTGGCACTGGGTGCATGGTTTAAATACCGCAAGCCATGAACGCAACGGCGTCTGCTGGTAAAAAAGTAGCGGTGATTGGTGCCGGGCTGGCTGGCGTCTCTGCGGCCATCCGCTTATTGCAGCATGGGCACCAGGTGTGCGTGTTTGAAGCTGCACCTCAGGCTGGTGGCCGCGCCCGTGGGGTCGCTCACGACACCACCATATTAGATAATGGGCAACATCTGTGCATAGGCGCTTACCGCGCCACACTCACCTTGCTGCAAGACGCGCACATCCATCCAGCACAGGTATTTAAACGCCTGCCGTTGCAGTTGCATATGCATCATGGCGCGCAGCGCATGTCATTGGTCACCCCCACCTGGCTGCCCGCCCCGCTACATTTGTTATGGGGCTTGCTCACGGCACACGGCCTGGATTGGCGCAGCAAATGGCGCGCTATCTGCTGGATGCAGCAACTCAAACAACAGGCATTTACACTGCCAACCGATCTCACAGTTGCCACCTTGCTGGCGCAGGGCAAACAGACACCCATGGCAATTAGCACCTTGTGGGAGCCCTTATGCTTAGCCGCACTCAACACACCAATGACCCTCGCCAGCGCGCAAGTATTTCTCAATGTGCTGCGCGATAGCTTTCAGCATAAGCGCCAGGATAGTGATTTTTTAATTGTGAATGCAGACTTATCCAGAGCGCTGATTCAGCCATTGCTGCAACATATACAGGCACTGGGTGGTGAAGTCAGGCTGCGCAGCGCAGTCACGGCGCTACAGGCGGCAGACAGCGGCGACATGGTGTCTGGCTGCATGGTCTCTACGGCGACAAGCACAGAAATATTTGACGATGTGATTGTGGCGGTTGGCCCGCATCAACTGAAAACGATCGCTGAAAGCGCCGATAGCGCACTGCATATCCCGGCATTTGACTATCAACCAATCACCACGGTTTACCTGCAATACAGCGCTGAAACGCGCCTGCCCTACCCGGTGATGGGCTTATATCATGGCCTGGCACAATGGGTATTTGACCGCGGGCAATGTTGCGGACAACCTGGCCTGCTGGCAGTGGTGATTAGCGCACATCCGCCATTGAGTGCAGATAAATCCGGCCTGGTGGCGCAATGCATCGCAGAAATCAACCAAGCCTTGGCAACATACCATGGGGCATTAAACGCCGCCCCGCACTGGACGCAAGTAATCACCGAAAAACGTGCCACATTCAGTTGCGCACCAGACTTGCCGCGCCCTGGCACCCACACATCCAACCCACATATTTTTCTGGCGGGTGACTATATTGCTGGCCCTTACCCGGCCACCATTGAAGGCGCCGTCACCAGTGGCTACGCAGCCGCACAAGCCGTGATCAATCAGCTAAATACAACACTCGCCAAGCCTTAACCCTTGCACTCAACCGCCAAGTGGTTATTGGCTGGCCGGTAGAGGCCATCACCGCTATCAGGAAACGTCTCTTTAAAAGACAATTGCTTGTTGACTTCATAGCCCTGCGTGCACAACTCACCCGCCTTGGACTGGCACTGCGCCCATGTGGTATTAAATTCGCTACACGTCAGTGTATAGCCCACTTTGCCTTGTTGCGTCGTATATTGTTGCGGCGTCACGCTGGCACAAGCAGCCATCATCAGTGGTAAAAGAAAAATTATTTTTTTCATTATTTTTGCTCCTGGTATATTTTTTTACTAAGTGTCATCTTATTGTCACACCCATGTGATAAGTGACACCCAGTTTGGGCAGGTGCTTGTTGTGAATAGTTGCATGAAGTTTTTGTGACTAAATGCCACGGCAGTACCCACACAATATGTGATTCAACGCCCCTGTATCGAAATCGCTACAAATCGCTACAAAACCCCACCCGTTTGTACCTGACAAGGCCAGGCGCGTTTTTTATACTGCATGCATCGTTAATCACAGAAGGACAGCGGCCATGAAATATGCCACCGTGATGACCACCGGCCTGTTAGTCAACCTGTCGATTTTTGCATCAGATATACCATCCACAGAGCAGTATGCTGATTTGATGGATAGCAAACAACGCATTATCAAGCAACTGGATAAACAGGTGGAATGTGTCAGATTAGCCAGCGACGAGCAGACGCTACGCGAATGTCAGGTACCAGTCAGCCGTGCAGAAGTAAATACGGCAGATAAAACGGCGAAGAATGCCCAAAAATTGAAGACTGATAACCTGAAACAGACCGAATTTTTTTAAATGATTTAGCCTAAACCCAGGCTCACAAACGCTTCCCTGTGGCTGTCCTCCCTCTTCTGGGCAGCCTCACTCTCTGGCAACGATTGCTCTCCCAGCAGTCGTTGCCACTTTTTTTATCCGCGCAGCAGGTCTATCGCCTGCTCCAGCCGATCAATCGCATCGATATGCAAGCCAGCCACGCCACCCTTGGGCGCATTGGCCTTAGGGATAATGGCATGCGTAAAACCCAGTTTAGCGGCCTCTTTCAAGCGCTCTTGCCCGCGTTGCACTGGCCGCACCTCGCCCGCCAGGCCAACCTCACCAAACACAATCAGCTTATTGGCCAAAGGTTTGTTTTTAAATGACGACACAATCGCCAGTAACACCGCCAAATCAACCGCAGGCTCGCTGATTTTGACGCCGCCCACCGCATTAATAAACACATCCTGGTCATAACAAGCCACACCTGCATGCCTATGCAATACTGCCAGCAACATCGCCAGCCGGTTTTGCTCTAAACCAACACACAAGCGTTTAGGATTAGGCGCATGTGCCGTATCCACCAGCGCCTGAATTTCGACCAGTAAAGGCCGTGTGCCCTCCTGGGTGACGGTAATGCAAGAGCCGGGCACCGGTGATTCATGATGTGATAAAAACAAGGCAGAAGGATTGCTGACTTCGCGCAAGCCTTTTTCAGTCATAGCAAACACGCCCAGCTCATTCACCGCGCCAAAGCGGTTTTTAAACGCACGGATCAGCCGGAAACTCGAGTTCTGGTCGCCTTCAAAGTAAAGCACGCTATCGACAATATGCTCCAGCACGCGCGGCCCGGCCAGCGAACCTTCTTTGGTCACATGCCCGACCAATATCATGCTGATACCCAGTTGCTTGGCAATGCGTGTGAGTTGCGCACTACATTCACGCACTTGCGCCACGGAACCAGGTGCTGACTGCAAAGCCTCGGAATACACGGTTTGAATCGAGTCGATCACCACCACATCGGGCTGATGCTGTTGCAATATCTGGCTAATCTTCTCCAAGTTAATTTCAGCCAGCACATCCACTTGCTTCGCATCCAGCCCCAGGCGCTGGGCACGCATGGCAATCTGCTGCGCAGACTCTTCGCCACTGATATAAAACGCTTTAATTGATTGCGACACCTTACACACGGTTTGCAGCAAGAGTGTAGATTTACCGATACCGGGATCGCCACCGATGAGCACCACGCCGCCCGCGACCAGGCCGCCGCCCAATACGCGGTCAAATTCAGCAATGCCGGTCGCCTGACGCGACACGTCCTGCGCCTCAACCTCGGCCAGCTTTTGCAGTTGCGCCGTGGGTGCCAGGCTGGCAAAACGGCTTTGCGTAGCCGTCTCCGGCACAGTTTCTACCAGCGTGTTCCAGGCGTGGCAGCTTGGGCATTGGCCTTGCCATTTAGGCTCAGCCGCACCACATTCGGTGCAGGTATATTGCGTTTTTGCTTTAGCCATGAATTTTAAAAGGCACCCTGGCCGTGACTGCACATAATAATTCGTAGCCGATGGTGCCGGCTGCCTGCGCCACATCGTCTACTGGCACTAACGCGCCCCACAACTCGACAGGGCTACCTATTTGTGCATCTGCGATGTCAGTCACATCCACCGCCAGCATATCCATAGAGACACGGCCCAGCGTGCGTGTGAGTTTGCCATTGACGGCGATGGGTGTGCCGGTCGGTGCATGCCGCGGATAACCATCAGCATAACCACATGCCACGATGCCGACCCGCGTGGGTTTGTCTGCGGTAAACAGGCTGCCATAGCCTACACTTTCACCGGCGGCAATGTCCTGTACGGAAATCAAGCCTGACTGCAAGGTCATCACTGGTTTCAAACCAAGACTACTCGCTGACTTGTCAGCCACCGGTGTGGCACCATACAGCATAATACCTGGGCGTACCCAGTCTGCATGCGCATGCGATTGCTGCACAATGGCCGCGGAATTAGCAAGCGAGCGCGCATATGAGGCTGGCATCACTTGCGCCACCACTTGCATGGCAGCATCGGTGCCATCGGCCACATCGGCGTTAGCAAAATGCGTCATCAGGATCAGTTCACGCACATTCGCGGAATTAGCCAATTGCTGCAAGGCATGCGCATATTCGTGCGGCTGAAAGCCCAGGCGGTGCATACCGCTATCCAGCTTGAGGTAAACCCGCAGTGGAATATTAGGCGCACTTTCAAGAACCCACGCCAACTGGGCTTGATGAGAGACCACCGCATCCAACTGATAGCGATCCACCAGTGTCATTTCTTCCGCCGAAAACACCCCTTCCAGCAACAGAATCGGGTGCTGGTAACCGGCGTCGCGCAACGCAATGGCCTCACTGATATTGAGTACAGCAAAGGCATCGGTATCTTTTAATCCGCGCGCAGCATTGAGCAGGCCGTGCCCATAGGCATTGGCCTTCACGACGGCAATCACTTTGGATTGCGGGGCATACCGCCTGACTTGCGCGAGATTATGCGCCAGCGCAACTTCTGAAATATGGGCAACAATAGGACGCATCAGTCATGCCTGCCAATTAATACTCGTCAGGCATATACGCCGCGTTGGCGTAATCCATAAAGCGTGTATGCGCGCCCATAAAGGTCAGGCGCACACGGCCAATCGGGCCGTTACGCTGTTTGGCGATAATAATCTCGGCCGTGCCTTTTTCGGCACTGTCCGGATTGTAATACTCGTCACGGTAAACGAACATGATCAAGTCAGCATCCTGCTCAATCGCGCCCGACTCGCGCAAGTCACTCATCACCGGGCGCTTGTCCGGACGTTGGTCGACGCTTCGGTTAAGCTGCGAAATGGCAATCAGCGGCACGTTTAATTCTTTGGCCAATGCTTTGAGAGACCGTGAAATCTCAGAAATCTCAGTCGCGCGGTTTTCGCCTTGTCGACCGGCCGGTGAGCTCATTAACTGTATATAGTCGATCACAATCAATCCGAGCTCACCCGTCTGGCGATGCAAACGACGTGCACGTGCGCGCACGTCAAAGCTACTCAAGCCCGCACCTTCATCAATAAAAATAGGCGCTTCATTGAGTTTACCCAGCGCAGTGGTCAATTTTTCCCAGTCTTCATCTTCTAGGTTACCGTTACGCATTTTATGCTGGTCCAAGCGGCCAATCGAACCGATCATCCGCGTGGTCAATTGTGTTGCGCCCATCTCCATCGAAAAAATGGCCACCGCTTTATTCGTCTCCAGTGCCACGTTTTCAGCAATGTTAATCGCAAACGCCGTTTTACCCATGGACGGACGACCGGCAATAATCACCATGTCCCCACCTTGCAAACCCGAGGTCATCGCGTCGAGGTCACTAAAGCCGGTCGGGATACCAGTCACATCAGACTGATTTTCACGTGAATATAAATAGTCAATGCGGTCAGCCACTTGTGGCAATAATACCTGCATGCCCAAAAAGCCCTGGCTCTTGCGATTACCACCTTCAGCAATCTGGAAAATCTTGGCTTCTGCTTCGTCGAGCAATTGCTGTGCATCACGGCCATTCGGCAGATAAGCACTTTCGGCAATATCGGTGCCGACAGTGACCAGTTGGCGCATGACAAAACGCTCATGCACAATTTCAGCATAGCGGCGAATATTGGCCGCGGTAGGTGTATTTTGCGCCAGCGCACCCAGATAGGCGACGCCACCGACGGTAGTCAGCTCATTGCTGTTTTCCAGCGACTCGGCCACGGTCACAATATCCGCTGGCTGGTTGCGCTCAATCAGTTTGGCAATGTGCACATAAATCAGCTTGTGGTCATGCTGATAAAAATCCTGTGGTGCCAAAATATCTGCAATTTTGTCCAGTGCTTCGTTGTCGAGCAACAGCCCGCCCAGCACCGATTGCTCGGCTTCAATGGAATGTGGAGGGAGTTTTAAGAATTCGAGTTGTTCATCAGCCATCTGGCGATTATACCGAAAAGCCGTCGAGCATTTTGGGGTTTTGGCAGGGATGAAAGATTAAAAATATTTAAGTCACAGAGTGCAGGAAATACACAGAGAAAAACGAATTTAATTTACCGCCGATGAACGCAGATACACGCCGATACTAAGGCATGCATTTTAAAGTCGTGTGCAAAACGTTGTTGCAAAGTGGCTTTGATTGATCATCAGGAATTTGACTTTTATCGGCGTGTATCTGCGTTCATCGGCGGACAAAAATTGATTTTTAATCCTAACCATCAAAAGCAAAAAGGCTACCGAAGTAGCCTTTTCTTGTACTGCTCGCAGAGGCTTGATTAAGCTTCTGGTGTCACTGTGACAGTGATGTCTACAACCACGTCGTGGTGCAACGCAACGCTCACAGCAAACTCACCAACGTTTTTCAGCGGGCCATTTGGCAGGCGCACGTCGGCTTTTTTCACTTCGTGACCTTGTGCTTGCAAGCCTTCAGCGATGTCCATGTTAGTCACGGAACCGAACAGACGGCCATCCACACCGGCTTTTTGAGAAACTGTCAGGCTGAAACCAGACAATTTTTCGCCACGTGCTTGCGCAACGGCCAACAAATCAGCTTGTTGTTTTTCCAACTCAGCACGTTGTGCTGCAAAAACCGCTTTGTTTGCTTCAGTGGCACGCTTAGCTTTGCCTTGTGGGATTAGAAAGTTGCGGCCGTAACCGTCTTTCACTTTAACCACGTCACCCAATGAGCCCAGGTTTGCTACTTTTTCCAATAAAATTACTTGCATGTTGTTCTCCTAAGCCGCCAATTAACCTGGGTGTTTGTCTGTGTAAGGCATCAGTGCCAGGAAACGTGCGCGTTTAACCGCGGTTGTCAGTTGACGTTGATATTTAGCCTTGGTACCAGTCATACGGGCTGGGATGATTTTGAAGTTTTCAGAAACGAAATCTTTCAACAGATCTACGTCTTTGTAATCGACTTCTTTGATGCCTTCTGCGCTAAAACGGCAGTAACGGCGACGTTTGTACATATCTCTTGCCATGTGAAACTCCTTAAATTCTTTAATACTGTATTCGCTGTAATTCTTGTATATGCAGTACCACTTGTGTGCTTTTTGCACTGCGCTGCGCCAAAAACCCTTTTACTTTGATGTGATCGCCGCTTTGCAATGGCAGATTAGCTTTTTCACCAATCAGCATTGCGGGTAATACGCACTGCACTTTACGATTCATTCCGGCTTCTTGCTGTTCTGAATCATGTTGCAATTGCAATCGCAACAAGGGTAAGCCTGCCGGTGTGTAACGTAACGGTTCGATAGACTGAACGATTGCCGCGATCACCAGCGTATTCACAACACTTAAGCAGCCGCCTCAGTGGTCGCCGCAGGTGCGTCACCAACGATGGTTTTGGCTTTTTCCTCTTTCATCATTGGGCTTGGTGCTGTGACTGCTGTTTTCGTCGCGATTGTCAGGTGACGTAATACAGCATCGTTAAATTTGAAGCCGTGTTCCATTTCTTCCAGCACTTCTTGGCTGCACTCGATGTTCATCAACACATAGTGCGCTTTGTGTACTTTTTGAATTGGATAGGCAAGTTGACGACGGCCCCAGTCTTCCAGACGGTGGATGTTGCCGCCATTGCCAGTGATTTGAGCGCGGTAACGCTCGATCATTGCTGGCACTTGTTCACTCTGGTCAGGGTGAACAATAAACACGATTTCATAGTGTCGCATGAGATTTCCTTGTGGTTGTTAGCCACCTTCAGATCCAACGACTGGCCGCTTGAGGCGCTCAATGGTTGCGAACAAAGTGTGGCAAGGTTGCAAAGCACGCGATTATAAACCGGATTTCATGCTGCAATCAAGGACTTATTGCTTTTTGGGTGGATTCTCAAGCGCCTTGTCTTCTTTTGGCAAGTAATAAGGATCAGACACATACCCCGGCCCCTTCATAATAATGATGACAATCAGGCCGATTGTCGTGGCGCCAATAAAAAACCAAAAAGTAAACAGCAGGCCCAAAAACATCGCGGTACGCTCAATATCGTGCGTGAGCAAGTCGCCATGCTGCCACCAGGCATGTAGCAACGGCGTCGCAAACACCAGGGTGCCCAACAACCACCATTTAGGTAGTTTTTTCAATAACTGCCACTCTTTATGGCTGGGATAGCGCACACCATTCGGAAGTTTATTTAATCTACCCATGCGATTCCTATATATACACACGAATCAATACGATTCTTTACTTATCCATTTTAACGCAAGTATGACTCTGTTTTAAAAGGAAAATATCCATATTCAACATCAATTGCCCCACATCAGGCACTATTGACGCGGTGCAGACGGGCGATCATATTAAAGAAGCGGCAAATTACGCCGTAAAACCCTTGAGACCATGAAGACACAGTGGGCAAAACTTGCCCTGCGTAAGAATAACTTGAGGTAACTGCATGCTGGTACAAAAAAAACAAACCCATTGGGAAGGCATCTTGCAGGCCATACAGAACTCGTATGCGATTAAACGCCATATCGAGTTCTTTAATTGGCTAAAACAAGACATTCATCCGCTGATGCGGCACGATGTGCTGTTGGCAGCCTGGGGCGACTTTAGCAGTGGTGATCTGCATTTTGACGTGTCATCCTCATTGCCTGAGGCCTCGACCCAGCGTTTGCTTGAAGATTCGGCCATTGTGAACTACCTGATGTGCAACCTGTATAAGCGCTGGGTAGAAAATGATGACAAGTGGTATGTGATTAACCGCTTTGATGCCAGTGGCATTCACGCCCAATCCCCTAACCCGTTTACGCAGCAACTGCTCAAAATGCATTCATTAATGGTGTATGGCGTGCGCGATACGCGTGGCAAAGCCGATTGTATTTATGTGTTTTTTGATCGCACCAAAGAATTTACGGTGCCGGACCAGATGCTGGGCATGATCATGCCGCACCTGGATGCGGCCATTCGCCGCGTTGGCCATCTGGCACCGGTGGTTAAAGATGAAGACTTGCTTGATAGCATGGCGCAAGGCGGATTGTCTGACCGTGAGCAGGAAATTCTGCATTGGGTGCGCAGCGGTAAAACCAATCTCGAAATTGGCATGATCTTGAATATCAGCGCCAACACGGTCAAAAATCACCTCAAACGTATTTTTCAAAAGCTGGACGTGTCCTGCCGCGCGCAAGCGGTGGCGAAAACAGGTATGCCTGTGGCTACCCGCCGCCCGAGTTAATCAAGCCGTTAGCCGCGCCCGGTAAAACGCTGTATATCGCGCATCTGCCTCTTGGTCGGGCGCCCCAGGCCACGGTCACGGTCAGCAAATTGGTCAGCACCGGTCTCTTGTGCCTGCTGGCGTATACGCTGACTTTCATCCGTTTCGCGATAGAGCAACGCAGCCTCAGGCGCGCCACGCCGCACATTGCTTAAAGCCAGCACTTCGACCTCAATCTGCATATCCTTGTTTTTGATGCTGACGCGCATGCCCGGCTTCATTTCACGCGCATTTTTGGCGCGGTCACCATCAATCCGCACTTTGCCACCCTCCACCGCGTCGGCCGCCAAACTGCGGGTTTTAAAAAAACGCGCCGCCCACAACCATTTATCCAAACGACAACCATCGTCTTTTTCCGGTGGTGCTTCCTGCTTATGATGATGTGTGCGTGGCATCAGCTTAGACATTCAGATTATCTTGATGCTGCTGAAAATAAGCCATACGCGCCTGGTTGCGCTCCAGGGTATGACGATAACTGGCGAGTGCATCCTGTGCTTTCGCCATCAAGCTATCCCCCGCATAAGTGCCATCGGCCTCTTGCGCCCCGGCTTCACACTCGGTCAGGTGGGCAATCCCTTCCAGCACATGGTCAATGGCAATAATCTTAAACATGCCATTATTCACGGCCGTCACCACACTGTCATCCAGCACCAGGTGGCGCTGATTGCGTTTGGGGATAATCACGCCCTGCTCGCCATTTAAGCCCAAGGCCTCGCAGACGCGGAAATAACCTTCAATCTTCTCGTTGATACCACCAATCGGCATCACTTCACCAAACTGATTGAGCGCACCGGTCACGGCCATGCCTTGCTTGATAGGCAAACCGGTTAAAGCGGAAAGCAGCGCGAACAACTCGGCACAAGAAGCAGAATCGCCTTCGACACCGGTATACTCCTGCTCAAACACCAGCGAAGCACTCAAGCTTAGCGGCGCCAGCGCCCAAAAACTAGCACTGAGCCAATTTTGTAAAATATAAATGCCTTTATCATGGGTCGGCCCACTCATATTCACCTCGCGGTCAATATTAATGACGCCACTACGGCCGGGGTAACACCGCGCCGTAATGCGGATCGGTGAACCAAAGCTGGCGTCACCCAATTCAATATGGGTTAACCCATTGACCTGCCCAACCACATTGCCATGTACCTGAATCAGCAACTCGTTATCAATAATCGAGTCACGAATCTGGGTTTCAAAAAACTGCTGGCGTAGCAAGCGTGCTGAGAGTGCCTGTTTGACATGCGCATCGGTAATCAAGCGCGCCTCTGCGGCCACGGCGGCACTTTCATGCATGAGTTGGTCCAGGTGCGCGAAACGTGTGCTGATGCGGCCCTGGTCTTCTTCCAGCCGATGCATAAACTGCAACAGCACATTGACTGCTGCGCCGCTAAAATGCGACAGCGCCTGCTGCTGGCATTTACGTGCGATATAACCGGCAATCCAGGCGTAATTATCCAGTGTGGCGCTGACGCGATCTTCAAACTCGACTTTAATCGGAAAAAAATCAAAGAAATCCGGCTGCGCTTCCAGGCAATCGTAATAATCTTCGCGGCTGGCAATCATGACAATTTTCACATGCACAGGCAGCGCACTATGGCGATTGCCGCCAGCGCCTTGCTGAGCGTGATTGGCCCAATCTTCAATTTGCACTTCGCGATTGCGCATTAAACGATATAGTTTCTCAAGCAAGGCACTGCCGTTGCCTTCATCCTGCATCAAGTCACGCAGGTGCAATAACAGCATGCCACCATCGGCCTGATGCAAACTACCGGCACGCAAACGCAAAAACTCCGGCCACTGTGCCGACTCGCCAACCGCCGTCTCCAGCATGCCAAACAAAGCCGCAAAGCCCGGGTCTTTTTCTTCGACCACCGGTTGCTTGACGCCTGCCGTGAGATTAGCGCGCTGATCGACCAGCAAATTGACGCGAAAGCGCGATAAGAAACTATCGTTCACGATGCTGTCAGCCCCATTTTCACCATCGCTGCCCACTTGCTGCCAGGCCTGCAAATAAGCCAGCACTTCCGGCTTGATGATATTAAAAAAGGACGATAATTTGGCACTGCTCAATTGCGAGCGTAAACCATCCACACGCGTTTCCAGCCAGGTTTCTGCCTGCGACAGATTCACTTGCCCGCTAGCATCAAGCCACTGCTGCATTTCAGCAATCAGCGCTTTGATAAACGAGTCCATCACGGTGCGCAATTGCGCGCCCAAGCCAGCGGGCAGCTTAATGTAGTTCACACAAGATTGCTGACTAAAATCATAGAGCGCGACCAGGTCGGTCAGCGAGCTATCAATACCAGTCACCGCAGATGCTTTCATCGCGGCCATGGCCAGCCCGGCACGACCAGACCCAGGTGTGCCCAACACCAGCACATTGCACCCCGATTGCGGCAGTGACAGCCCCATCATTAATGTTTTTTGCGCCTCAGGCTGCAATTTCCAGCCGTAATCGTTGAGCCCCAAGTCTGCGGCATCCAGCAACTCTGCGGTAGATTCAAACGACATGGGCGACAGTTTGTAAGAAACCGTCATTTCATTAGGACTAAGTACTTGCATCATTTAGGCAGTTTCCACTGTTGTTTTGCTTGTTCATCGGACACCCGGGCCTCTACCCAGTGCTGGCCAAAATCACCGATTTCTTTTTTCCAGAAAGGCGCCTCTGTTTTTAAATAATCCATCATAAAAGCGCAGGCCTCAAAGGCGGCCTGCCGGTGCAAACTGGTGGCCGCCACCAGCACAATCTGCGCCTGTGCCGGTAGTGTTCCAACGCGATGAATCATGCGTATGCCCAGCAGCGACCAGCGTTGTGCAGCCTGTTGTGCAATCTGCTGCAAAGCTTTTTCTGTCATGGCTGGATAATGCTCAACTACCATCTCGCTGATGTGGCCAGCGGCAGACACATCGCGCACCAGACCAACAAAGTTAACCAGTGCGCCCGCTTGCAGCGTGGCTAATCGCAGTTGCTGCAACTCTGCGCCAATATCGAAATCTTCCGGCTGTACCGTGACCTTGAGATAAACGGATTCGCTCAAATCAGCCTCCGGTCACCGGCGGAAAAAACGCCACCTCATCGCCATCTTCGAACGTGGCCATATCATCCACCAACTCATGGTTAATGGCTGCGCGCACGACCCCGCCGCCACTAAACAGTTTTTGCCAGGTGTCGCCACGGCCGGATAACCAGGATTTGAGTGCAACGATGGTTTCTACGCCATCTGGCAACGACACCTCTTCAGAGGAGTAATTAACGACTTCTTTGATGCGGGCGAAATATAAAATGGTGATATTCATGTGGGGGTATTCTTTCCAGCCTCGTCTAATTCATCCAGCATTTCCAGTGTGTCCAGGCCTGCGGTCTGCGCCAGTTCGACTTTTTCAATCTGGGCAAAGCGCCTGGAAATTTTCTGGCTGCTGATATGCACATCCTGTGCGTTTTCATGTGCCTGGCGGATATTATCGGCCAGTTTCTTCATGCGGGTATCAAAGCGGTCAAAATCTTTACTCAGTTTGCCCAGTTCGTCTTTAATAATATGCACCTGTTTGCGCATCTCCACATCTTTGAGCACCGCGCGCGCGGTATTGAGCACGGCCATCAAGGTGGTGGGTGACACCAGCCAAACCCGTTTCTGCATGGCGTAATCAACTACATCGCCGTGATAGGCATGAATTTCGGCAAACACCGCTTCGGCCGGGATAAACATCACCGCACCATCCGAGGTCTCATTGGCAATAATATATTTACTGCTGATGTCGTCGATATGTTTTTTAATATCAGCTTTAAACAATTTGGAAGCCTGTGCCTGCATCAATTCGCCCAGGCTGCTATCAATCATGCGGTGATAGTTTTCCAGCGGAAACTTGCTATCCACCGCCACGGTGCCGGTTGGCTCAGGCAAAAATAGCGCGCAATCGACGCGCGCACCATTACTCAACGTGTGTTGCATGGCAAAGCTGCTGGCAGGCAGCACATTACGCACCAAACCCTCCAATTGCACCTCACCATAAGCGCCACGGCTGCGCTTGTCGCCCAGCAGCTCTTGCAAGCTGACGACATTCACACTCAGGCCGTCAATTTTCTTTTGTGCTTCATCAATGGTGGCCAAACGCTCCATCACGCTGACAAAAGTCTCGTTAGTTTTTTTAAAGCCTTCTTCCAGACGCACAGAGACCTTGCCGCTCATTTCTTCCAGCCGCGTATCGACAATTTTGGTTAACGCCTCTATGCTTTGCGTCAGACTTTGCGTGGTGGTTTGCAACGCCGTTTTGAGCAAATTTTGTTGCAACATGCCCTGCTCGGACAAGCCGTTACGCAAACTCAGGCTCAGTTGCTCGCTGCTCTGGCTTAAATGGTCACGCTGCGCCACCTGCAAGGCTTGCATGGCTTCGCGGGTCGCGGTGAGCTCTTGTGATAACTGCGCGCGCAACCGGTCTTGCTGATCAGTATTCAGGCTTTGCAAACGGTCTGCCAATTGATTGAGCGATTGATGCATCTCGCTCATCATCAGGCGATGTTTTTCTTCTAGCTGCTGGGAAAGTAGTTGTGCAAGTGCCTGCTGTGCAGCTTGTTGCTGCGTGCGCCATTGCCAGACCAGCATGGCAATCACTAGCAACAATAGGAGTAACTGAATAATTTGAAGCATCATGGCGGCATTATAGCCGATGCGCGAGTACGCCACATCGGCACGCAGCAAATTCGGCTGCGGCGATGCGGGTAAAGATTAAGTGAGCAAGTTAATGACTATGCGCTTGCAAGCCGGGCGGAACCTAGTGACTGTGCGCCTGCAAGCCAGGGGCACCGTGCGCTTTGGCCAACCACTGCATCTCAGAAGGATTGTGCTCCATATCGCCGAGGTCAGCATAATCCACATGCTGGTAGTTGCTCAGTGCCGTCAGCGAAGTGGCAGGCGCGATCTCTACCGGCTGGTCTGCCTTGGCGGCCGGTTGCAGCGCCTGCAACTGGATATTGACGGTATGTTGCGGGTAGTTATAAGCCACTTTATAGGGTAATTTTAAGGCCGGAATCCACCAGACTTCGCTGCGGATGCCATCACCTAATGTGCCCACGTATTTTTCTACCGGATAACCATGCTGCGTGCTGGTCTCTGCGGCCACTTTTTGCAAACTGGCCAATTCACTATCGCTCACCAGTTGCGACTTTAACTGCCAGAACTGCTCATCGGTCTTGATAGACAGCAATTTCAAATCGACATCGGCATAGTCAATGGCGCGACGTTCGTCGTGCATCAAATACACATAATTCATTTGTCCGGCTGGCTTTTTCAGCCACAGACTGCTGTGGTGCGCCGGTTCACCATTTTGATACAGATTGCGTATCTCGACCTGATTAGTGTCACGCATCAGCCACCACTGTACATGTTTGGCCTCTTCGGCCTTGCAGGGTGACGCACATTGCACGGTTTCATAACGCGCATTCACTATGTCATCTGCCATGGCAACAGCGCTCATCAATAACAGTGCCAGACATCCAGCGGATTTTTTCAATATCATGTTATTTCCATTCCAACCAAAGGGATCAGGGCAGCCTCAAGCTGCCCTGCCATTACTTGCTATACTCAATATTCACAAGCGTACTGCAATTTAGAAGCCAAACGCATCTTTCATCACTTGGTAGATATAGCTTTGCTCTTGCACACCATGTACCAGGTAGGCTTTAGGGCCAACCGCGTAAATCGCAACTTCTTCACCGGCATGGGTTTCTGAGCTCAATGGTACCAACGCTTCCTGGTGGAAGTCAGGATCTTCAGTATCCACGCCAGACATATCTACCACACGGCCAGCAGCGATAGACTCGTTGTAAACCGCATCGCCTGGGGAGTTGGTGTGGTAGCCAGGGCCGTTGGCAAAGCTCACTGTGGTGTAAGGCTTGCCATCTGCTGCCAGCGTTGGCGTTGTTTTACCTGGTTCAACCACTTTGCCCAGAATCGGGTTGCCACGTTTTGGATAACCACCAATGGTCAAGGTGTGGCTATGGTCAGCCGTGACAATGATCAATGTGTCGTTCATATTAACCTTGGAGGCTGCTTCACGCACGGCATCAGACAATGCCACGGCATCTTTAAAGGTGCGGTAGGCGTTACCTGCATGTGAGGCATGGTCAATACGGCCGCCTTCTACCATCAAAAAGTAACCATTCTGGTTTTTCTTGAGGATATCAATCGCCTTGCCGGTCATCTCAGCCAGTGAAGGCTCGCCAGCGATATCGTTAGGACGGTCTTGCTCGTATTCCATGTGCGATGGATTGAACAGGCCCAATACTTTATTAGTCGTTGCCGGGTTCAGTGCATTAAATGCGGTCTGGTTTTCGATATACACGCCACCAAACTTGCTCACGTACTCTTGTGTCAGGTTACGGCCATCAGTACGGCGGCCTTTGGTGCCTTCGATATCGGTAATGCTGTTAGGCAGAAAGTAGCTACGGCCACCACCAAATACCACGTCAATGCCGTCACCGATTTTGCCGTTACCAAAGTTATCAATCAGTTGTGCAGCAATATCCTTCACACCGTTGCTGGCAGCCGCAGCGGTTAGGTTAGCGTTAGCTTCCCAATCACGGTTAGAAATATGTGCATAAGTTGCGGCAGGCGTTGCGTGGGTGATACGCGCAGTAGACACCACACCAGTAGATTTACCGGCTTGCTCGGCCTGCTCCAGCAACGTGGTCACTTTGTTAGCGTTTAATACGGCTGGGCTAGGCTCGTTACGCGCGACAGACTGGTTCAATGACAAAATACCATCATTGGTTTTCACGCCAGAGATCATGGCGGTCATGGTAGGGGCTGAGTCAGCTGTTTGCTGGTTGGTAGAATACGTTTTAGACAGCGCAACATAAGGGAACTCTTCAAAAGACAATTTATGACGCTCACCGTCGATGCCTTTGAGTTGACCTTCAAAAATACGGGCGCCAGTCACGGTAGAAATACCCATGCCATCACCAACAAACAAAATCACGTTTTTGGCTTTTTTAGCGTTTGGGACCAGTTTTTTGCTGTCATTCAGGCTAGCGGCGCCATCATTCAGCCAGAACTGTGCATCTTCAGCCATCGCGGCATGAGACAGCAGTTGTGAGCCCAGCAGCATGGCTACCATGGCAGTACGTTTTACATTAAACAATTGCATGATTATTTCCTTTATCAGGTTTTAATATTGTAAGTTATGAATAGCGACGACGCATCACTGCCGCCATCAACCCTAAGCCAGCCAGCATCAAGGCATTGGTATCCGCTTCTGGCACCGATGAAACCGTTTGCAAGCTGACGTTATCCAGACCCAGTTGCAGTGAGCCCTGGTTAGCCACCGTGGCAAAACGCAACACGTAGCTGCCACCGCCTGCCAGCGCAGAGGAGAGGTCAAACTGATAGTTAACGTAGTCATTGACTGCCAGGCCACCATTGGCGCCACCAACATACAGCGTTTGCAGAATATCTGCGCTATTGGTTGAGAACAGGTCGCTGCCTGCCTTGAGCACATCCACACGCACGTGCTGGTTTGCATGGTCAGTCGCGTCTACACTGTAGTCCAGACCTGCCGCATCGATCTCGGTCGTCGCATGCTGGTTATTCACAAACATCTGAAATGACAAGGTTGCCTGGCTCACAGCCGCCGTGGTGAATGACTGGTACAGCACATTACCGGCCAGGCCGTAGTTATCCAGCAAGCCATAGTAGTTGCCTTGAAAAGCACCCACGGTCGCATTGCCAGTGACTTCTGATACATTGCCTGATTGTGACAATACGCTGCCCAAAAAGCCTTGCTCGGCGACTTGCCAGCCAGGAATATCGTAGCTATCTAGGCCCTGCACCTCGAACCCGCCATTCTGAATCACTTCTGCCGCCTGCACTGCCTGGGACAACATGGCCGCCCCCAGCACACCCGCCACCACCAAAGGTTTTAGCTTCATTCTGAACATCCTCTCTGAATGCGATGATTAATAACAATATCGTTTAGCACATCGCCGTATCGACGCTGTGTCACCATGAGCATTCTTGAAAAACTGTATGTCAGAAAGTTTTCACTGGCATGAAGCTTATATGACGGGCCTGACTACGCCGCTGGCGAAAAGATAAAGCAATGAGGGGATGAGAAAAGAAAAAACCCCGCAATGGCGGGGCTATAAAGAGACTTTAAACTTGAAAAACACGCCACAATCACACAAAAGCATCCACGATGCCGATGATGAACAAAAGCAAAAATCCGAATAACAAAATGTTCAGATTTAAGCAGCTGATCATCGCTGCGTCCTTGTGATGTTGCTAGAATACTGACCATGCCTGATGGTCACAATGACCCGTTCGGGTCAATCGCCACTGGCGCATACAGGCAAACCCGCCCGCTGACGACAAAAAGCCACAAACAACAAGGGAGCGATATGTTAAAACTCAAATTGATGCTGGGCTTTTGGCTGGCCAGCCTGACCCGAAAACTAAAGAATAACTTTTATTTGTATCTGGCCCTGTTGTTCAGCGTGATGATTCTGCTCGACGCGGCCGTGTTTCATGTCGGCCAAAACATGCGTGACAAAGCGTTTGACCTGATGGTGAAAAACCGCATTCTTAAACCGGTCGCAGACCAGAACATTGTCATCATCGACATCAATGAGGCCAGCCTGGACGCCATGGCCAAGGAATATGGCCGTTGGCCGTGGCCGCGCCAGGTGATTGGTGAGCTGGTCGAAAATATTCAACAGCAACAGCCAGCAGCGATTGTGTTTGATATTGTATTTTCAGACGCAGACGTTTATAACCCCGATAGCGACAGCTACTTTAATGATGTGATTAGCGAATGTCAGCATTGTTTTTTTCCATTGCTGCGCCTGGATACCAGCCAGGATAGCCAAAGCCAGCTCAAATATGCGCAAATCCCCGGGCTGATTGCCGCCGTCGATGCGGACAAGCAAGCCACGTTTGCCGCGATCCCGCCTTATTTTAAAGGCGCCTGGAAACCTGGCCGCCTGGGCACGCATAATGTGTACCCGGATAACGATGGCGTGGTCAGGCAATATCGCATGCGCCATCAGGATAGGGGCTGGAGCTTGCCCGCGCTGCCGCTAGCGGTTGCCGATGCTCAGGGCGAGATCAGTCGGAATACGCCGGACGAAATGCTGCTTAACTGGCGCGGCCAACCGTTTACTTACCACTATGTGAGTTTTAGTGATGTGTATCGCGACCTCACCAGCGCCAAGCCGACGCGCGCCAAAGATGAATTCAAGGGCAAAATTGTCATCATCGGCTCTACCGCCCCTGCCCTGTTCGATATTAAACCGACCGCCATGGACAAACAGTTTCCAGGCGTGGAGATTCTCGCTACGGCGCTGGATAATAGCCTGCATCAGGACTACCTTAAAGTGTGGCGCGGCAAACTGCCGTATATCCTGCTGAGCTTTTTACTGGTGTGGCTGACGACGCTGGCGTTTTATTTCAAGGTTGATCGCGACCGCTTTAACGGCGTGTTTACCGGCAGCCAGATTGGTTTGCTGGTGTTGTCTTACCTGGCCATCAACCTGTTTCATACCTATTTGGATTTGGCCGCGCCTATTTTCTGGGCGGTGGCTTATTTTGGTGTGGCTAAAATCTACGCGCTGGCGACCGACCGCGCCTTGCAACGCTGGCTGGCGTTTGGCTTGCGCTCAAACAGCACAGAGCTCGAAGTGTTACTGATGCCGATTGCGATTGAAAGTGCGGAGACGCTGGGCGATGCCGCCATGAAACGCATTCGTCGCGAAATTGAACAAGCCTGCCGCGCGCCGACGCAAATTGACATTCTCACCGGCACCCAAAGCGGCATCTGGGGCCTGTTTGGTGACATGGTGATGGTCAGCTGGCAATATGCGCCAGAAACCACCTACCGTGAAGCCGCACAGCAAGACGCACAACAATTGTCGGCACAATTACAAACATTACTTAATCAACTGAGTCTACCGGGCGCGCCTGTGGTGCGTTACAGCAGCCATCAGGGCAAGATTGCCAACCATGCGTCACAACTGGCGGCACAGTGGCGTATTTTGTTTGCACAAGCCGTGATACAACTGGAAATGGCGCATCTATCCAACACCGATAGCCATACGCACAACAACAATATGGAGAGCAACGCATGATGAAAAAAAGCTTAGTCTGGCTACTGACGGCACTGGCTTGCAGCCAGGTCGTGGCTGCCGAAACCGGGGTCGCCCTCAAAGGCGACCAACTGCGCGCCGACACCTTTAGCGATGCCAAGGTCGTCGGCAGCGTCAATAAAAACGATGCCGTAGACATCCTCACTAAAAAAGGCGCCTGGCTACAAATTAAGGTGGCAGGCAAAACCGGCTGGGTGCGTTTGCTCACGGTGAAACGCAACAGTGCTGGCGGGAGTAATGTCGCGGGTGTGGTGGGCGTGGCGACTGGCCGTAGTGGTACGGGCAAAGTAGTGTCGACCACAGGCATCCGCGGCCTGAGTGCCGAAGACCTGAAAACCGCACAATTTAATGAAGCAGAAACCAAAAAACTGGAAAGCTATACCGTGAATGCAGACGAAGCCAAACAGTTTGCCAGCAGTGGCGGCCTCAGTAGCCGCAGCTATCCTTATTTTACCGGGAGCACTCAATGAACAAGACCTTAAAACAGGCCATGATGCTTGCACTATGCAGCAGCGTCGCATGGGGCACGGCGTCTGCGCTGGACCTCAAAGGCGTGCTGAAAGATGCTGTGAATGAACAATTGGGCACCAGCAGCAAACCCGAGCAGACCCAGGCGACTGACAGCCAGGCCAATACCTCAGCACAAGACAAACTGGCCAACATTAACTGGAAAAACCCTAGCCGCGAAGATGAAATCGCCGTTGGCCGCAATGTCACCGGCACCATCCTCGGCGCGGCGCCACTGGTCAATGACGCAGCCTTACAGCAATACGTGAACAAGGTTGGCCGCTGGGTCGCCAGCCAATCAGAACGTGCTGACTTACCTTGGCACTTTGGTGTGATTGATAGCAATGACGTCAATGCCTTTGCTGCGCCTGGCGGTTATGTATTGATCACCAAAGGCCTGTACCTGCGCCTGACCAGCGAGGCGCAACTGGCAGGTGTATTAGGCCACGAAATCGCCCACGTAGTGCAAAAACACCACCTGAAAGTGATGCAGAAACAGGCATTGCTGGATGCGGGGACTTCTTTTCTCAAAGACAAAATCAGCAAAAACAAACTGACACAACGTGCGGTATCAACGGGTGCTGAAATCAGCGCGCGCAACCTGGATAAAAGCGCCGAGTTTGAAGCAGACAGCATGGGCACCGTGCTGGCAGCCCGCGCGGGTTATGAAGCCTATGGCCTGGCAGAAGTGCTGCAAGACATGGAAACCATTAACAACAATGATGGCAGCGTGGCCCTGCTGTTTCAGACGCATCCGCACCCGGACGACAGGCTGGCGCAACTGAGCCAGGTCAGCGGCGACCAAATGGACAAGATGAGCGGTGGCAAAACACTGGAAAACCGTTTGGTTAAACTGAAATAAGCACCGCCAAAAACAAATCAGGCTCGCCTTGGCGAGCCTGATTTGTTTAAAAAATGACCTTTATACCCAGCCGCGTTCACGGCACTCACTTTTAATGTAGGCATAATAGACTGGTGCCGCGACGATGCCCGGCAAGCCGAACGTCGCCTCCATCAGCAACATGGCCAGCAGTAGCTCCCAGGCATAAGCCCGAATCTGGCCACCGACGATGCGCGCATTGAGAAAATACTCCAGTTTGTGGATCACGATTAAAAATGCCAGCGAGCCCATGGCCACCATAAATGAATGACTGGTGCTCACGATCACAATCACGGTATTGGAAATCAGGTTACCAATCACCGGCAATAGTCCGACCAGAAACGTAATGGCAATCATGGTTTTGGTAAATGGCAAATGCACGCCACATAACGGCAAAATCACCGCCAGGTAGACCCCGGTGAGCGTCGCGTTCACGGCAGAAATTTTCACCTGCGCAAACACAATATTCTTGAATGCCTGCGCAAATAAGGTAATACGCTGCAATAGGCTTTGCGCAAACGGTTTGTGGTTAGCCTTGGTTTGCACGTCGTGCAAGGCAATCATGGCGCCGATCACCATGCCAATGAGGATATGTGCCAAATGATGCCCGGCCTCTTTGCCCAGCAATTGCCAGTCAGCAGAGTGCGCACGTAGCCAATCGATGACAGTTTGTTGCAAGGTGATCGCATCGTCCGGCAGGCGTTCATTGAGCCATGGCGGTAATACCTTGCGCGAGTCTTCAATAATCTTGGCCAACTGATCGAACAATACGGCCAGCCCACCGGCATCGCTACGAATCAAGGTGACAATGCCCATGCCCAAGGCCACCAGCAGGCCAATCACCAATGTGGCGATCAAGACCACAGCCAGCCATTTCGCGTATTTTCCTGGCAACTTGCGCGCAATTAACGGCGAAATCACGTGAATCAACTCAAATACCAACAAACCAACCAACAGTGCTGGCAGTAACTGCACCTGCAATACCAGCCACATTAGTACCGCCATCAGCAGATAGGTTGCAATATCAAATCGTTGGGGTTGGGTCACCACAGGCTCCGGTTGATGAGGTTTGGGTAGAAATTAAAGGCTGTTAAAACTTGGCTTGTATTTGCCTGGCAGCATCTAGCGGTAATTTAAGCAAAAAATGGACGGCTTCATCAAACTTTTTGTCCAGAATCTCGCCATGGCATTTTTGCACTTCTCGCGTCAATTCATCCACACGCTTGTAATTGGTCGATATCTTGAGGTGCACCATCTCGACAAATGGCATACTGCCTGCCTGGTCGATCGCCTGTTTGGCGGTGCCACCATAAGCGCGAACCAAACCGCCGGTGCCGAGGTTAATGCCGCCATAGTAGCGCACCACCGCCACGCAACAGTTCACATAATTCCGGCCATCCAGCATCTGCATAATCGGTTTACCGGCCGTGCCCGCAGGCTCACCCGCATCAGAAAAACGCGCCACAATCCCTTCTGCCGTTTTCATTCTAAACGCATAGGCCAGGTGGCCAGCTGTTTGATGGTCACTGGCAAACTGGCGTAAAAACAAGGCGAGTTCGCGCTCGTCTTCACAGCGCTTAGCGCGGGCAATAAAACGCGATTTATTAATGGTGTGGTCGGCCTGACCGAGTTGGCTAAAGGTTTGCATGAGACGTGCTTCAGGAAAGTCCCACTATTCTACCATCGGCATCCACACTGATGCGGGCGCTGGCAGGCTGCTTGGGCAAGCCCGGCATGGTCATGATTTCACCGCAAATCGCCACCACAAAGCCAGCGCCACGTGACAAGCGCAACTCGCGCACATGCAAGACATGCTGTTGTGGGACGTTACGCAGCTTGGGATCGCAAGACAATGAGTATTGCGTTTTAGCAACACAGACAGGCAGGCCCTGACTGGCATCCTGCATCTGCGCCAATTGCTGCTGAGCCAAGTCACTGAAAGTCACCTGGCTGGCACCATACATTTTTTGCGCAATTGTGGTCAGCTTCTCAGCCAGCGACAAATCATCTGCATAGAGCAAGTGGGGCGAAGCTGGTAATTGCGCCTGGGCAGCCACAGCATGGGCCAGATCCAGCGCGCCCGCACCACCCTGCGCCCAGTGACGACAAATATGCAGGCTGGCACCCAGTGCCTCAACGGCAGCCTGTACCAAGGCGACCTCCGATTCTGTATCGGCAGTGAAGTGATTGAGGGCCACCAACACCGGCAAATCAAAATGCTGGCGCAAGTTTGTAATATGTTTTTCCAGATTGGCAACACCAATGGCTAATGCTGACAGGTTTTCCTTATTCAAATCGGCGACTTCCACGCCACCGTTATATTTCAGAGCACGCACAGTGGCCACAATCACCGCCACATCTGGCCGCAAACCAGACTGACGACATTTGATATCCATGAATTTTTCGGCACCGAGGTCAGCGCCAAATCCCGCTTCGGTCACCACATAATCGGCGAGGCGCAACGCTGTTTGCGTCGCGACCAATGAGTTACAGCCATGCGCAATATTGGCAAACGGGCCACCATGCAACAACGCAGGCGAGCCTTCTAGCGTTTGTACTAGGTTAGGCTGAAAGGCATCCTTAAGTAAGGCCGTCATCGCACCTTCGGCCTGTAAGTCACCGGCCAGAATGGGGATTCCTTGTTGATTCAACCCCACCTGAATCTGACCCAACCTGCGTGTTAAATCCGTCAGGTCAGTTGCCAGACAGAAAATCGCCATCACCTCGCTAGCCACCGTAATATCAAAGCCGGTATGCACATCATTTTCCAGCGTGATGCGCCGCAACGCGCGGTCATTCATATCCATACAACGGCGCCAGTTCACATGCTCAAAACCCAACGCATTGCCATGGTAAATATGATTATCAATCAGCGCCGCCAGCAGATTATTCGCCGCACTAATCGCATGAAAGTCGCCGGTGAAGTGCAAGTTAATATTTTCCATTGGCACCACCTGCGCATACCCACCGCCAGTCGCACCACCCTTCATGCCAAACACCGGCCCCAATGAAGGCTCACGCAAACAGGCCAAGGCATGATATCCGGCCTGATTCAAGGCATCTGTCAGGCCAACCGTCGTCGTCGTTTTACCCTCACCGGCAGGTGTCGGGTTAATCGCCGTCACCAAAATCAGCTTGGCTTTGGCTGGCTGTGCATGCAATCGGTTCACAGTCGCCTGCGTCAATTTGGCCATATGCTGGCCATAGGCATGTAAATCATGTGACGACAAACCAACTTTGGCAGCAATCTCTACGATGGGCTGTAGCGTGGCGGCCTGGGCAATGTCGATATCACTGAGCATGCAAAGTATCCTGATTGAGCAACGGCGGGCTCAGCAATTAGCGCTTAGTCTTGCTGCCACCAAGGATAGAGCCCAGCACACCACGGATAATAGCGCGCCCCAGTTGCGAACCAATCGCGCGCGCTGCAGATTTGGCGGCTGACTCCAACACCGAATCTGAACGGCTGGTTTTGCCGCCTAAAATGCCGCCCAGATCAAACCCGGAGCCCTCTTCTTCTTTTGGCGTTTGCGCCTGTGTGGCCGACGCTGCCTGCTCTGCCCGCTGCTTGAGAATCTCATACGCAGATTCGCGATCAACCAGTTTGTCATAGACGCCAGCTACCAGCGACTGCGTCATCACCTGCTTGCGCTCAGCATCGGTTGCCGGGCCAACCCGACTTTCTGGCGGACAGACGAACACGCGCTCAACTGGCGTTGGTGCGCCTTTTTCATCCAAAAATGAGACCAGTGCTTCCCCCACGCCCAACTCGGTAATGGCCGTTGCCACATTCAGTTTGGGATTCGCGCGGAACGTTTGCGCCGCCACTTGCACCGCCTTTTGGTCACGCGGCGTAAATGCACGCAAGGCATGCTGCACGCGGTTACCCAGTTGGCCCAGCACCACATCTGGAATATCCAGCGGATTTTGTGACACAAAATACACGCCCACGCCTTTAGAGCGCACCAACCGCACTACCTGCTCAATTTTTTGCATCAAAATGGTGGGCGCATCATTAAATAATAAGTGCGCCTCATCAAAGAAAAACACCAGTTTAGGTTTTTCCATATCACCGACTTCCGGCAATTTTTCAAACAATTCGGACAATATCCACAACAACAGCGTGGCATACACGCGTGGTGAATTGAGTAATTTGTCCGCCGCCAGAATATTAATAAACCCCAATCCTTTGGCATCGGTTTGCATCATGTCTTCCAGATTGAGTGCGGGCTCACCAAACAGAATATCGCCGCCCTCTGTTTCTAGCTGCAACAAAGCACGCTGGATGGCGCCGACACTGGCGGTAGAAATATTGCCATACTGGGTTTGATAAGTGGCTGAATTTTCGGCACAATGCTGCGCCATGGCGCGCAGATCTTTCATATCCAGCAACAGCATGCCATTGTCATCCGCAATTTTAAAAATCGCGTTTAACACACCACTTTGCACATCATTTAAATTCAACATGCGCGCCAGCAGCAACGGCCCCATCTCACTCAAGGTGGTACGCACCGGATGGCCTTTTTCGCCAAACATATCCCAAAACATCACCGGATAGGCTTTATTGGCATAGTCAGTCAGCCCCAATTGCTGCACGCGAGCTTCAACCTTGGCGTTACCGCCGCCAACCTGGCTCATGCCAGACAAATCACCTTTCACATCGGCCATAAACACTGGCACGCCAATACGCGAAAATTGCTCTGCCAGGCTTTGCAAGGTCACGGTTTTACCTGTGCCAGTGGCGCCTGCAATCAGGCCATGGCGGTTGGCCATTTTTGGCAGCATCACACTGTCGACATCATTATTTTTTGCGATAAGCATAGGTTGAACCATGGCGTGTACTCAAACAATTAAAGTTAAGTTGAGTATAGGCGATGCCTGATAAAAGAGGAAGATTGTTGTTTTGCCGGAAGGGCGAAATGATTTAAAAATTTTAGCCACAGAGAGCACAGAGAGCACAGAGGACACAGAGGACACAGAGGACACAGAGGACACAGAGAAAGTCTCTGCAACATGCGATTTCTGATGCTTTCATAGCCGTAATACACACCGATGGCTTTTCTCTGTGCGCTCTGTGTCCTCTGTGGCTTAAAGAATGTCTTTGTAAATATTAAAAATCGCCGCGCCGCGCTTTTTCCATCAGTTCAATCAGCGCATCTTCGAGCTGTTGTGCCGAGGCCTGCGCTCTGGCGGTGGGTTGTTTGATATTTTTCAAATCATGCGTGGGCCGGTCTAGGCCGAGATACAGTTGCCGCTTGCCGCTGGCATCCGGTTTTTCGTAAATGGCCAGGCGGCAAGGGGCGAACACCAGAAACTCGGGATGGTCGAGAATAATCTCGGTGCCCATGCTCAAGTTACAAAAGGTGCGCACTTCTTTCACGCCTTGCGGATCCTGGCCGCGCAGCTTCATATGCTCACCAATCGGAAAATTGGCAGGATTAACGAAATTCATGCCTTCTGAAATCGACTTTAAGCTATCTACCAGATCCTGATAAGTTACGCCCGGCTTCACCGGCACCTCATAAATCGCGTTATCCAGGTCAACGTCTGGCATACCGTGACCAATCACACGCACATGGACGGGCGCTGCCCATGCCAGACTGATGCTCAACCAACACAGCATGCAAATAAATAAACGCATGATGGCCCCTTTAATATAATGAGTTGCTTGATTACAGCATGTTGCAGGCAGGTTGATTGTGACTGCGATCACAAGTCCTGATGCAGGGCGCGCTGCACGGTACGTTTGTCATATTGTGGCGACAGCATGGTAATAAAGTTGAGCATGTAGTCACGTAAAAAAGCATCGCGGCGCACACCGAGATACGTGGTGCTATCAGGAAACAAATGGCTGCAATCCAGGCTTTTGAGCGGTGCATCGCGTGTTTGTTCATAAGCCATATTGGCGATGAGACCGATGCCCAACCCCAGGTTGACGTAGGTTTTGATGACGTCGGCATCAATCGCGGTAAACACGACATTGGGTTGCAAACCGGCATCATGAAACACCTTGGACACCAGCGTGCCGCCGGTAAAAGCGAAGTCATAGGTAATCAAAGGATAGCTGGCCAAGTCTTTTAAAGTCACCTGATCGGTGTTTAAAAGCGCGTGCTCAGGCGGCACCACCAGGCAGCGGTTCCACTCATAGCAAGCCAGGCATGACAGGCGCTCATCATTGCTGATACTTTCAGTCGCAATGCCGACATCGGCCTCACCAGAAGCCACCAGCTCAGTCACCTGCGCCGGGTTGCCCTGATGAATGGTCAATTTCACATTGGGATATTGCGCAATAAACTGCTTCACCGCAGAGGGTAAGCGGTAGCGCGCCTGCGTATGCGTGGTCGCGATCGTCAGCTCGCCGGTGTCTTCACGACTATATTCATCGCCAACACGTTTGATATTCTGCATATCCAGCATCACGCGCGCCGACAATTCAACGATTTTTCGACCCGGCTCGGTCACACCGATCAAGCGTTTGCCGTTACGCTGAAAAATCTGCAAACCCAACTCGGCTTCAAGCAACTGGATCTGCTTGCTGACACCCGGCTGTGAGGTGTGCAATACTTCAGATGCCGCAGAAATGTTTAATTGCTGCCGCACAACCTCATGCACATAGCGCAACTGGTGGAATTTCATCACCGACCCCATATAACCAAATGCTATATCATAGAACATCTGATTATTAAATCAATCATTAAAAGCCTGCTACTATCCCGCGCTGATAGTTTTTTAAGATACTCCTCATGGAATTCGGATACATACTGGCAGGATTTGTGGTTGGCTTTTTGGTGGGTTTAACAGGCGTGGGTGGTGGCTCGTTAATGACGCCTATCTTATTGTTAATCTACAACATTAAACCGGCAGTGGCTGTTGGCACAGATTTACTTTACGCGTCTATCACCAAGTCAGTAGGCATTTTTGCCCATGGCAAGCTTGGCAACATTGACTGGGTGATCGTGAAACGCCTGGCCACAGGCAGCCTACCTGCCTCTATGCTCACGCTATGGGCCTTGCACAGCATGGATCTGCAATCGGGCAACGCCGTCTCAGCCATCAAGTTTTGGCTGGGCATTGCCTTGATTGTGACCTCAGTCGCCGTGCTATTGCGCAATAAACTGATGTCGTTGGTGGCAAAAGAAGCTTGGATTCCAGCACGTTTTGTACCAGGCTCCACCGTGGCGTTAGGGGTAGTGTTGGGCGCATTGGTCACCCTCACCTCGGTTGGCGCAGGCGCGCTGGGTGTCACCGCGCTGCTTTTGCTTTACCCAAAAGAAAAAATCACCACCATTGTTGGCAGTGATATTGCGCATGCCGTGCCATTAACGTTGATCGCCGGCCTCGGTCACGCCTCGCTGGGCACCATAGACTATCAATTACTGGGCACCTTACTGATAGGCTCCATTCCAGGCATTTATCTCGGCAGCCACCTGAGTTCTCGCGTGGCAGAGCACTGGGTGCGCATTGCGCTAGCTATGATATTGATTTTTGTAGGCTTTAAGCTAGTTTTCCATTAAAATATTGCCTCTTCGCTTTTTGCGAACAAAGTGACTCAAGCATGTATAAATACGACCCTATAGACCAACAAATTGTTAACGAACGTGTCGCCCAATACCGCGACCAAACGCGCCGCTATCTGGCTGGCGAGTTAACCGATGAAGAATATCGCCCGCTGCGCTTGCAAAACGGCCTGTATATTCAGCGCCATGCGCCGATGTTGCGTATCGCCGTGCCTTACGGCCTGATATCCAGCAAACAACTGCGCAAGCTCGGTGATATTGCCAAGCAATACGACCGTGGTTATGGCCACTTCAGCACCCGCCAGAACCTGCAATTGAACTGGCCTAAGCTGGAAGACACGCCAGACATTCTGGCTGAGCTAGCCACGGTTGAGATGCACGCTATTCAAACCTCGGGTAACTGCATCCGCAACATCACGACCGACCAGTTTGCGGGCATCGCGCCAGATGAGATCATTGATCCACGCGCGATCGCCGAAATCATGCGTCAGTGGAGTACTTTCCACCCTGAGTTTGCCCTGCTGCCACGCAAATTTAAAATTGCCGTGTCAGGGACAGAAAAAGACCGCGCCATTGTGCAGGCGCACGACATTGGCCTCGAATTCTTTAAAGACGACCAAAATCAGATGGCGATTAAAGTCTGGGTGGGCGGTGGCTTGGGCCGTACGCCTATTCTGGGCACCGTGATTCGCGAGCATCTGGAATGGCAACACGTGTTGTCCTACTGCGAAGCCGTGATTCGTGTTTATAACATTCATGGTCGCCGTGATAATGCTTACAAAGCACGTATCAAGATTTTGGTTAAAGCGCTGGGCATTGAAGAATTCAAACGCCAGGTGGAAGAAGAATGGGTGCACCTCAAAGATGGCCCACTGACCATCACGCAAAATGAGCTGGATCGCGTCGCCAAATATTTTGAACCCATGCCTTACAAAACGCTGCCAGCGCATGATGCAAGCTTTGATGCTGCCGTGGCCAGCAACCCGGCCTTTGCTGCCTGGGTCAAACGTTGCGTACAACCGCACCGCGTGCCTGGCTACCGTGCCGTGACACTGTCACTCAAGCCACATGGCAAAGCGCCTGGTGACATCACCAGCGAGCAAATGCATGTGGTGGCAGACCTGGCCGATGCTTACAGTTTTGGTGAATTGCGCTCATCACATGAGCAAAATCTGATTCTGGCAGATGTACAAGTGACTGACCTGTTTGCAGTATGGGAAAAAGCTCGCGAGGCTGGGCTGGCAACACCAAACATTGGCTTGCTGACGGACATTATCTGCTGCCCGGGCGGCGACTTCTGCAGCCTAGCCAACGCCAAGTCGATCCCGATTGCCGAAGCAATTCAAATGCAATTTGACAACCTCGATTACTTGCATGAAATCGGCGATCTGGAACTCAATATTTCCGGCTGCATGAACGCTTGCGGTCACCACCACGTTGGCCACATCGGCATTTTGGGCGTCGATAAAGATGGCTCCGAATGGTATCAGGTGTCAGTTGGTGGCAAACAAGGTAATGATGCCAGCATCGGCTCCGTGATTGGCCCCTCATTCTCGGCAGAAGAAATGCCGGGCGTGGTACAGCGCCTGATCGAGGTCTATGTGCGTGAGCGCCAGGACGAAGAGCGCTTCATTGATACTGTGCGTCGTTTGGGCGTGGCGCCATTCAAGGCCCATGTTTACGCTGAAAAGGAAACTGCATAATGAGCCAACTGATTCAATTGGCCGCCAACGGCCAAGCCAGCATCGTGGCAGACACCTGGACCCGCATCGTGCCGCCTGCGGCCGGTGAAGAGTCTGTGCGCAAACAGGCTGGTAAAGTCGTCCTGTTTAAACTCACCGGCGAACAAACCTATACGGCTGAACAAATTGCCAACACTGAGATTCCTGCCACAGGCAAGGTTCTGGTGCCACTGACCATCTGGCAAGCGCGTAAAGCCGAGCTGCAATCGCGCCTGACGGCGGGTGAACTGGGTATCATTCTGGCGACCAATGAAACTGCCGAAGCCTTGCAGGCAGAGTTTGCCGACATCAACACACTGCCATTGATTGCCGTGTTTGTAGAGCGTTTTGCCGATGGCCGCATTTTCACCTTGGGCAACTGGCTGCGCACACGCTTTGGTTTTAAAAACGAACTGCGTGCGATTGGTGACGTTTTGCGTGACCAATTATTTTTTCACAAACGCGCCGGTTTCAACAGCTTTTTGATTCGTGCTGACCGCTCTGCTGAAGATGCCTTGGCCAGCCTGAATGACTTTAGCCAGCCTTACCAGGGTGGCGTGGCAGACGTGCCAGTATGGCGCAGGATCAGTCGCGCATGAGTGTCGGCGTCAGCATGCTCAAACCGGCTGCCAGCAACCCAGCTACGCGCCCAGAGCTGACAGATGCGCTAGTAGCCAGCGTGCACGCTAAGCGCGCGCAAGTGCTGGCCTTGTTGCAAGCGGCAGCGGCTGAGTTCCCGGCCATTACGTTTGCCAACAGTTACGGCGCAGAAGATATGGTGCTGACTGACCTGATTGCCAAAGAAAAACTGGCGATTGAGATTTTCTCGCTGGATACCGGTCGCCTGCCTGCGGAAACCTATACGTTGATGGCAGATGTTGAGCAAACTTACGTCATTAAGCCACTGGTGTTTTTTCCTAAACACGAAGCCGTGGAAACCTATGTGCGTACTCAAGGCATCAATGCCTTCTACGAGAGCATAGCGCTGCGCAAAACTTGCTGCCATATGCGTAAGGTCGAGCCATTGCAACGTGCGCTATCTGGCAAGCAGGCCTGGATTACCGGCATGCGTGCAGAGCAAGCGGCTACCCGTAGCCATTTGCCAACCCGCGAATACGATGCAGGCAACCAACTGGAAAAATTCAATCCGCTGAGCGACTGGACAGAAAAAGAAGTCTGGGCCTACATCAGGTTGTTTGAAGTGCCTTACAACGGCCTGCACGACCAGTTCTACCCTAGCATTGGTTGCGCCCCTTGCACGCGCTCAGTCGCGATGGGGGAAGATATCCGCGCTGGCCGCTGGTGGTGGGAAAACCCAGACAGCAAAGAGTGCGGGCTCCATGTGAAAAAATAGTTAACCGCCGATAAACGCAGATTAACGCCGATATTACAAAGCAAAGTTGTTTTGATTCTTGTTGAGTAATACATGGCAACTCTAAGCAACCATCGGCGTATATCTGCGTTTATCGGCGGTAAAAAAAATTGATTGGTAATGTAATAACATGACAACTAAACAACCTTTATCTCATCTCGACTGGCTAGAAGCTGAAGCCATTCATATTTTGCGCGAAGTCGCAGGCCAGTGCGCCAACCCGGTCTTGCTGTTTTCTGGCGGTAAGGATTCACTGTGCATTTTACGTTTGGCAGAAAAAGCATTCCGCCCTGGCCGCTTCCCGTTCCCGCTTATGCATATCGACACCGGCCACAACTATCAGGAAGTGGTTAACTTTCGTGACCAGCGCGCAGCCGAACTGGGCGAGCGCCTGATTGTGCGCTCAGTGGAAGACTCCATGAAACGTGGCACGGTGGTATTAAAAACCCCGGATGAGCCGCGCAACAAGCACCAGTCAGTCACCTTGCTCGAGGCGATTGAAGAGTTTGGCTTTGATTGCTGCATCGGTGGTGCGCGCCGTGATGAAGAAAAAGCCCGTGCTAAAGAGCGCATCATGAGTTTCCGTGATGAGTTTGGCCAGTGGGACCCGAAAAACCAGCGCCCTGAATTGTGGAACCTGTATAACGCGCGCGTGCACAAAGGCGAAAACATCCGTGCTTTCCCGATTTCAAACTGGACTGAAATGGACGTTTGGCAATATATCGAGCGTGAAAAACTCGAACTGCCTAGCATTTATTTTGCCCACCAGCGCGATATCGTCATGCGTCATGGCGCCATCTTCCCGGTCAATGTGTCACTGCCTTCTGGCGAGGTGATTAACCAGCCGAAAACAGGCGAAGAAGTCATTAATATGCAGGTACGCTTCCGCACCGTGGGCGACGTCACGTGTACCGCTCCGGTGATTTCCGACGCAGATGACGTGAGCAAAATCGTGGTAGAAACCGCGACCACCACCATTACCGAGCGTGGTGCCACCCGCCTGGACGATCAAACTTCCGATGCTTCTATGGAGCAGCGCAAGAAAGAAGGTTACTTTTAATATGACAACACAACATAACGACTCTTTGCTGCGCTTTATGACCTGCGGCAGCGTGGATGATGGCAAAAGTACCTTAATTGGCCGTTTGCTGTATGACACCAAAACCATTTTGGCCGATACGCTGAACAATATTGCACGTACCTCACAAAAACGCGGCATGGAAGCAGTCGACTTGTCACTGCTAACTGACGGCCTGCAAGCCGAGCGCGAACAAGGCATTACCATCGACGTTGCCTACCGCTACTTTAGCACCGGCACGCGTAAGTACATCATTGCCGATGCGCCTGGTCATGAGCAATACACGCGTAACATGGTCACCGCGGCATCAACCGCTAACCTGGCGATTATCCTGATTGATGCGCGCAAAGGCGTGCTGACACAAACGCGCCGCCATAGCTACCTGGCGCACTTGGTCGGTATTCCACATATCGTGGTGGCCGTGAACAAGATGGACCTGGTCAACTACGACCAGGCCACTTATGAAAAAATTAAAGCAGACTACATCGCTTTTGCCAGCGAAATTGGCTTGGCGCAAGCCCGTGACATCAAGTTTATGCCAATGTCCGCCCTCAATGGCGACATGCTGGTAGACCGCCTGGAGAACATGAGCTGGTATCAGGGCGAAACGTTGCTCGAGATTCTGGAAGCGGCACCTGCTGCCCACAGTGATCAAGCCGAAGCCTTCCGCTTCCCGGTGCAATTTGTCTGCCGCCCACATGATTCTGCCAATCCAGAGCTGCATGACTTCCGCGGTTTTATGGGCCGCGTTGAATCCGGCTCAATTGCGGTCGGTGATGCCGTCACGGTGTTACCGAATGGCTATCAATCCAAAGTCAAAGCCATCCAGTTGGGCAACGAGCAATTGCAAAGTGCGCAAACCGAGCAAAGTATCACGCTGTTGCTCGAAGATGAAATTGACACCTCACGCGGTGATATGATCGTTAAAACCAGCGAAGCGCCTGAAGCGGTCAAGCAGATCGAAGCGCATGTATGCTGGCTGTCAGAGACCCCGCTCTCGCCTGCACGCACCTACATCGTGCGCCACACCACGCGTGAATCCAAAGCCAAAATTGGTAGCATTCAATACAAAGTGGATGTGAATACGCTGGAGCAACAAGCAGCCACCGACCTCAAAATGAATGACATCGCGCGCGTGAGCTTTAAACTGGCGCAACCACTCATGGTCGACAGCTACGACAAAAACCGTGCCACAGGCGCCTTTATTGTCATTGACGAAAGCAGCAACAACACCGTTGGCGCTGGCATGATTGTTTGATCAGGCACAAAGCAACACATCGTCAATTTGACTAAATTGCAATAAAATATCGTTTTGGCCCCAAAAGCCCACAAAGGATTTAGAACATGACTTATGTAGTAACCGAAAATTGTATTCAGTGCAAATATACCGACTGCGTCGATGTGTGCCCGGTAGATTGCTTTGTTGAAGGCCCTAACTTCCTGGCCATTAATCCTGATGAGTGCATTGACTGCACCCTGTGCGTCGCCGAGTGCCCTGCAGAAGCCATTTTTTCAGAAGACGACGTGCCGGCAGACCAGCAACACTTTATTGCCCTCAACGCGCGCCTTTCAACCGTATGGCCCACCATCACGGCACGTAAAGAGCCCCTGCCAGATGCAGACGCCATGAATGGTAAAGCAGGCAAAACTGAGTTGCTGGTTGAATAAGTCACCAACCTAAAGCAGACATTAAAAAGCCGCTCAATAAGCGGCTTTTTAATGACATGTTCCTCAACGCAGCTTGGCTTTCATAAAGTCCCTCACGCGCCTATCACGACCCTATACAGGCCTTTCAAAAAAAGAAGCAATATCACGTAATAATTGGCTGCAGAGTGAGACGGCATGGCTTTTATTCGCATACAGGCCGGTTACATTTGGCACTGTTGCTAGATTGATATTATGCGCGGATATATGCTTAATTTCGTGTGTCTATTAAAGGCAGATATTTCACCCCGCCCCAAATCATTAATAAAAAAGCACCCACTTGGGTGCTTTTTGAAAACTAAAGCCAGCTTAAGGTTAGGCTTGTTTTTTACGTCTTACACTAAAACCAAAAAAGGCTAAGCCAGTTAACAACATGGCATTCGTTTCTGGCTCTGGTACGGCTGAATCAGAAAAGCCAACTCTAAGTATAGATTTAGAGCTGCTATCAGCTATTGTTCCACTGGAAAACATATCGGGCGAAATATCTGTATACAAGCTATAAGTGCGGCCAATAATTAAACCAGTAAATATATGTGTACCATTACCAATCAGTGAGTAATTAATACCTGCAGTGGTGGCGTTGTGCGGGCCTTGAGTGCCAGAATTATCCACATAGTCGTCAACAAAACTAACCGTTTGATCTAATAATGAGTTGACTTTATCCTGCAGAATCACTCTTGTAGTCACTCCTTGATATGCTAGGCTAGGAGTGGAGTTAGCCATGTTGATGAGCGAGCTGTAATCATAAGTTACATATAGGTTTGTGCTATTAGCTATAAATGAATTGTCAAAGTCTGCACCAGATATCGCAGAGGAAAACTGGTTGGCAGGATTATTACCTCCAGTATAACTGGTTGCTATGTTGTTGGTTAACTCGAAGATGCTGGCATTGGAGTCTGACAAGTTTTTAATCGATATGCTTGTACTGGCTGAGCCATTTGCGCTAGAGGTACTTGCATTGCGGACAAATGGCAAGTCACTCAAATTATATTTAGACTCTAAAACTTGCGGTGTACCATTAACGTCAATTTCTAATTGTGCATACAGTCTGTATTGCTCAGATAGCCAGTTAATAGGTGCAGCATTACCCACAACAGGCAGAAACATAGACAATACTAGCCCGGCAATCAATTTATTCTTCATAGTGCTTTCCCTGTAATTACCTAAAATTTTATTAAGTTATAATTTTACATAAGTTATCATTAAATATCCATCACAGACAAGTGTGAATACCAATATGATCAGGTGTTGCAATCCAACATTTAGAAGCATGCGGGGCATGATTCAATTCAAACTAAAGTCAAAAAGCCGCTCATTGAGCGGCTTTTAAATCTGCTTATCCAGTTAAAGAATCAGCTTTTTAACTGGCGCATAGCTGCGTCTATGCTCAGGCGTGATGCCGTGCTCTGCCAAACGTGCCAGGTGTAGGGCGGTGGGGTAACCTTTGTGCTGTGCAAAACCATATTGCGGATACTGTGCATCTAATACCAGTAAGGAGGCATCTCTGGCGGTTTTAGCAAGGATAGAGGCTGCAGAGATTTCAGCAACTTTGCTGTCGCCTTTTACAATGGCTTCACAAGGTAACTCAAACTTTGGCGTGCGGTTGCCATCAACCTGTATAAGGGTCGCATGTACGCCAAACTGCTCAAGCATGGCTTGGTAAGCTCGCTGCATGGCCAGCAAGCTGGCTTGCAGGATATTGATCTGGTCGATTTCTTGTGCGCTGACGCTGGCAATGCCCCAGGCCAAGGCGTGTGCCTTGATTTCAATGGCCAGCGCATCTCGTTTGGCTTCGGACAGTTTTTTTGAGTCGGCCAGGCCACTAATAGTGCGTGCCGGATTCAGGATCACAGCGGCGGCATAGACTGCACCAGCCAATGGCCCCCTGCCCGCTTCATCAATGCCGCATAATCGTTGCATATGCATTAGGCCTGTAAAAACTGCTTGACCACAGCGGCTGCTTTTTGCGCACTGTTTTGTTTGAGTTGGGCATGAATGTGGCGGTATTTTTCCTGCAAGTTGGCGAGGCCTATTTTGTCGGCCAGCAAATTGTATAACGTTTGTGCCACTTGCTCAGGCGTCGCTTCTTTTTGCAGCAACTCGGGCACAATAAACTCGCCGGCCAAAATGTTGGGCAAACCGACATAAGGCTGCAATCGCATACGTTTAAGTAATCGCCAACTCATGTTGGACATTTTGTAAGTGATCACCATCGGTTTTTTAAGCAACGCGGCCTCAAGCGTTGCCGTGCCTGATGCAACTAACACGGCATCTGCCGCGGTCATGGCGTCATGCGCATGGCCAAACATGATTTGCAGATCGATGGTGGTATCCGGTTTTTGCGTTAAGAGCTGGTGCCAGGCACTGGTAAAAATATCACGTGTTTCGCGCGTCACCAGTGGCACCAGAAACTGGACTTGTTGCCCGTTTTCACGCATTAAGCGGTCAAACACGATGGCGGTTTCCAGTAATAGCTCAGCATGAAACGCCACTTCTGACTGGCGGCTGCCAGGCAACATGGCAATCACCACCTGATTTTTTTTCAATTTGAGTTTTTCTCGGGCCAAGCCAACATCAGGCTCCATCGGCAACGCATCTGCCAATGGATGGCCGATATAAGTCACAGGCACGCCCACCTGCTGATAAAGCGGTGGCTCAAATGGAAACAGTGCCAACATATGTGATACCGCGCGTTTGATTTTATGAATGCGGTTGGGGCGCCAGGCCCAGATCGAAGGGCTGACGTAATGAATCGTCGCAATGCCTTTGGCCTTGAGTTTACGCTCGAGCCAAAAATTGAAATCAGGCGCATCGATACCGATAAACACATCAGGCTGCTCTTTAAGAATGTGCTTGTAGAGCTGCTTGCGCAGCTTTAACAAGCCCCACAAGCGCCTGAGCACCTCAAGATAACCACGCACGGACAAACGCTCTATCGGAAATAATGATTTGGCACCCAAGCCCATCATTTTGGGGCCCGCAATACCAAAAATCTCGACCTCAGGCTGTAGTGACTTCAGCTCCTGAATGAGGTGATAGCCCAGCAAGTCTCCCGAGGCTTCTCCCGCCACCATTGCAATCTTAGCCATAATTTCTTTGACTTAACGCACAATGCCGCGCGTCGTTTGCGCGAGAAAACGGGTCATCAAGCCAATTTCGGGGCAATATTTTTCCATTTCGGCCAACGCAAGCTTGGCCTCTTCAAACGACAAGCCCTGACGGTACAGCACCTTATAGGCACGTTTGATTTGCTGTATGGTCTCAGCACTATAGCCACGACGTTTGAGGCCTTCTGCATTGATGCCATGCGGCTCGGCGTCGTAGCCTGCAGCGGTGACATAAGGCGGAATGTCTTTAAATACCACGGAACCAACCGCAGTAATGATGTGTTCGCCAATCTGGCAGAACTGGTGAATCAGCGTGAAGCCACCCAATATCGCGTGATCATAAATGGTCACATGCCCGGCCAGCGATGAATTATTCGCCATGATGGTGTGGTTACCGACGATACAGTCATGGGCAATGTGCACATAGGCCATGATCCAGTTATGGTCGCCAATTTTAGTGGTGCCTTTATCTTGCACTGTGCCACGGTTAAAGGTACAAAACTCACGGATGGTATTGTGGTCACCGATTTCCAGCAGGGTCGGTTCATCTTTAAATTTCTTGTCCTGCGGCTTGGCGCCCAGCGAAGAAAACTGAAAAATCTCGTTGTGTTTACCGATGGTCGTCGGGCCTTCAATCACGACATGCGGGCCAATTTTGGTGCCAGCATCAATGCGCACACCGGCGCCAATAGTCGTATAAGGGCCAACTTCTACCGAGCTATCCAGCTCGGCTTTAGGGTCTATGATTGCGGTAGGATGAATCAGGCTTTGCATGTTGGGGTGTCCCAGGTGTCTTTCAGGACACGCTAGTCAGTGGTTATTTTTCAATGGCTTTTAAGATACACATCATATTGGCTTCTGCCACAACTTCGTCGCCGACTTTGGCCACGGCGTTGTATTTCCAGATGCCTTTGAGAATGCGGTCAATCTTCACGTGCAGAATAATCTGGTCGCCTGGCGATACCGGCTTTTTAAAGCGCACATTGTCGATGCCAGCAAAGTAATACACCGAATCATTGGTCGGCTTGGTGCCCATCGTTTTAAACGAGAGTAAAGCGGCGGCTTGTGCCATGGCTTCTACAATCAACACGCCAGGCATCACTGGATGGTATGGAAAGTGGCCAGGAAAATAAGGCTCGTTAACCGAAACGTTTTTAACAGCGGTAATCTCTTTACCCAGCTCCATTGATAAGACACGGTCAACCAGTACAAATGGATAGCGGTGCGGCAGGTGTTCCAGAATCTCATGAATATCCATGCTATTCATTGTGTTTTCAGCCATAAATTCTCTCAATCTTCCGAATGTTTTTGTATGTTGCTTATTGCTTGCTCAAGCTGCTTCAGCTTGAGGTTGTGTTGTTCTAAATGGCGGATGTTTGCGGCCGTCCGCAACCAGTCTTCGTGCTTCTGAAATGGCATCAGCGCGGTATACGTTCCCGCTTGCTGTATCGAGCGCATAATCATGGACCCGGGCGAGATGGTCACGCCGTCAACAATATGCAAATGCCCCAGAATCATGGCCGCACCACCAATCTTGCAGTGAGCGCCAATCACAGCACTGCCAGCAATGCCAACGCAGCCCGCAATCACCGTATGCGCGCCAATACGAACATTATGGGCGACCTGTATCAAATTGTCCAACTTCACACCGTCTGCAATCACGGTATCATCCAGCGCACCACGGTCAACCGTGGTATTGGCGCCAATATCGACATGATCACCAATCACAACCCGCCCAATTTGCGGTATTTTAACCCATTGCCCTTGCTCTTCTGCATAGCCAAAGCCATCGTTACCAATCACGCAGCCCGAAAACAAATGACAATGACTGCCAATCACACTACCGTGCTTAACCACTACGCGTGGCTCCAGCACGGTATGCGCGCCTAGGGTGACATCATCCTCAACCACACAGCCTGCGCCAATACGCACGCCCTCGCCCAAGGTCACACGGTGCCCCACATGTGCAAGTGCATCAATCGTGATCGCAGTGGCAAACTGCCCATCCTTGCCAATCACGGCAGAAGGATGAATCTGGTCCAGGTAAACGCGCGGCGGGTTCATAAGCGCCGACAGCTTGGCAAAATACGCATACGGGTTGTCTGTCACGATGCAAGGCAAGGCGGTCAAATGCCGGTGCTCTGGCCTTAAAATAACCGCGGCAGCTTGAGTAGCCTGCAAAGACTGGGTGTATTTGGTGTCATTAAAAAAAGCGATGGCATCAGACTGCGCTTGTGCTAAAGAGCCCATGCGACTCACGTTGAACGGTGCCACATGTGCACCAACGTCTAGCTCTCCACCCAGAGACGCAACAATCTCTTGTAATGTAAAGTGTTGCGCCATAAGAAGTACTACCCTTGAGAATAACTTGAGAACGATGATTGCAGGCTATTTTTTACCCAGCAATTTAAGGACTTTATCGGTAATATCAATCCGCTTGCTGGCAAACGCCACACCGCTGTACACCACCAGATCGTAACCTTCGCTTTCAGACACCGTTTGCACAGCTTTGTTAATGCGCTCCTGCAGCAAGGCAAGCTCTTCATTCTTACGCAGATTAATGTCTTCACGCAACTCGCGTTGCTTGCTCTGAAACTCAAGACGCAGGTTATTCAACTGCCGCTCTTTTTGACGACGGTCTGCTTCCACAATGTTGGCGCGGTCATGATCTAACTGAGACTCCAGATCACGAATCTGTTTTTGCAATTTTTCTAGCTCAAGTGAGCGCGGGCTAAACTCTTTTTCAAGTTTCTTGCCGGTCTCAGCCGTTTGTGGCGCCTCCTGCAATAGCTTGTCTACTTGTACATAGCCAACCTTGAAATCAACCGCCGCCGCTTGGCCGCAGCACAGCAAGAGGCCTAGCAACCCTACCAGAATACGTCTCATGCCATCACTCCCTTGCGTGCCTGCGATGTTGCAACCCGATGTTGTGCAACCATTAGAACTGCTGCCCGAACTGGAACTGCAGCAGTTGCGTATCATCACCACTCTTGTCGTTCAGCGGTTTGGCCAATACCAGTTTCAATGGACCAAATGGTGATACCCAGGTCACGCCCACACCTGTTGAGAATCTCAAATACTCAGAGTTAATCGAGTCATCCTTGCCATACACACCGCCACCATCAACAAACGCACTTAACCTGAACTGGTTAGATTGCGAGACAAAAGGCACAGGCATAAACAACTCAACGTTGCCGACAAAGCGCTTGGTACCACCCACCGCAAAATCTGACCCTGTACTTGGGTTGATTTGACGAGGGCCCAAAGATGAGTTCAGGAAACCGCGTACACTGTTCACACCACCAGCATAGAAGTTCTTGAAGAATGGGTAGTTTTTACCGCCGTAACTGTCAGCATAACCGGCTTCGCCGTTGAGCATCAACGTAAAGTCTTTGCCTAGGTCTTTATACCAGCTGTGTTGATAGCTGACTTTATAATATTGCAAGTCCAACCCAGGAATAGAGACATCGCCTGACAAGCGCTGCAACACACCACGGCGCGGGAACAAGATATTGTCACGTGAATCGTATGTCCAGCCGGCGTTAAAGACGATGGAGTTACTACTACAACCATTGTTATTACCACAGAAGTTCAGGTACTGAATTGGGCTGCTGGCAGACAACTCGACATCGGTAAAGTCAAGTGTTAAGCCCGCGCTGATAAAGTCCATTTCGGACATCGGCATGCCAAAACGCATCCCCACACCGTAAGACTGGCTGTTATAAGTACCCACGTTTAATGTGCTGGAGTTCCGACGGCTGGTATCAACATCACGCCTATAAACATCAAAACCACGACTAATGCCATCCGGGGTGAAATAAGGGTCAGTGTATGACAATGAATACACCGTGTTGTAGCTGCTGGTATTCACTTGTAATGCCACGCGGTTACCAGTGCCTAAAAAGTTAGGCTGGTTAATGTTAAAACCAAGCACCACGCCATCACTACTAGATAAACCGGCACCAAACTGCACGCTGCCGGTGGCTTTTTCTGCCACCGTCACGTTCATATCCACCTGGTCATTGATCCCCGGCAGAGACGGCGTCTCAAGCTCAACACTGTCAAAAAAGTTTAAACGCTGGATACGCTCTTTAGAGCGCTTAATTTTATCCCCGGCATACCAGGCGGATTCCAGCTGACGCATTTCACGCCTGACCACTGAGTCACGCGTACGGGTATTGCCTTGTATGTTAATGCGTCTGACATAGACTTTACGGCCCGGATCGACAAAGAAAGTAAAGGCAACCGTATGTTCCAGCTTGTTAATCTCAGGCACGGCGTTGACGTTGGCAAACGCATAGCCCTCTTCACCCAGTTTGTCATTCATGTTTTTGCTGGCATCGGTCACCTTTTGGCGGCTAAACACTTCGCCATCTTGGATATTGATCAGCTTGCGCAAGTCTTCTTCTGGCAACAGCATATCGCCCGCCAGTTTGGTCTTGCTGATATTGTATTTTTCACCTTCTGTCAGGTTGATGTTGATGTAAACATCACGCTTGTCCGGCGAGATCGACACCTGGGTTGAGTCAATTGAAAACTCCAGATAGCCCTGGTTCATGTAAAAAGAACGCAATGCTTCAAGGTCAGCGGTCAGTTTTTGCTTGGAATACTGGTCATCTTTATTCCACCAGCTCATCCAGTTAGGCGTGGTGAGCAAAAAGTTGGCACGCAAGTCTTCCGTCTTGAATAAATGATTACCGACAATATTAATATCACGGATTTTAGCGGCCGGGCCTTCGGTGATTTCAAACCGAATCGCCACCCGGTTACGCTCCAGCGGGCTGGCTGTGGCTTTGACTTCGGCGCTGTACTTACCTTGTGACAGGTATTGGCGCTTGATTTCCTGCTCGGCTCTGTCGAGTTGCGATTTATCAAAAATCTGGCCTTCGGCGATACCGATTTGTTTCAGGCCATCTTTGATTTTGTCGGTTTGAAACGATTTGTTACCGCTAAAGTCAATTTGCGTGACAGAAGGACGTTCCTGCACTGTCACCACCAATACATCGCCTTCATTCTCGATACGCACATCTTTAAAAAAGCCGGTGGCATACAGGGATTTAATGGCCTGTGCCGCTTTTTCATCACTCATCACATCACCCACCTGCATAGGCAGGTAGTTAAATACGGTCCCCGGTTCGGTGCGTTGCAGACCTTCAACACGAATATCGGTAATCACAAAAGGTTCTGCGGCATAAGCGTTGAGGTGCATGACCCCCGCCAACAAACACAACCACAATTTGGAACTAAATTTTATTCTCATTAACTATGCTTTCAACCTATCAGGTAACGATTGATGTCATTAAAAAACGCAATCACCATCAATGCCCCTAAAATACCTAAACCCAGACGCTGCCCAATCGCCAACACCTTGTCAGGTAATGGTTCTCCTCGTATCAATTCCGCCATATGATACAACAAATGACCGCCATCCAATACTGGAATCGGTAGCAGATTCATGACGGCAATACTGATACTCAGCAAAGCAATAAAACCGATATAGGGCTTAAGCCCCATCCCGGCAGATTCACCAGCAGCATCGGCAATACTAACCGGCCCACTAATGGCCTTGAGCGACGCCTGGCCAGTGATCATTTTGCCCAGCATTTTGAGGGTGAATGTGATGGTTTCCTGCATTTTATCTAACGCACGCAGGGCTGCCTGCGAGGCACTGTAATGGCGCACTACCTGATATGGCGTTAAATCGACGGCGTCCATATTGACGGCTGCGCCCAAACGCCCAATTTTTTGTCCGCCCTGCTGTATTGCTTCTGGCGACAACTTGACCTGAAACAGGCGATCACCACGCTGATATTCTATTTTCAACGGCTGTGCCGGGCTGGCACGTACCAGCTTCACGAACTGCTGCCAGTCTGCAACTTGCTTCTGGTTGACTTTGAGAATACGATCACCTGTTTGCAAGCCACTGCGCTCAGCCACTGAATCGGCCATGATATCGCCAATCACGGCAGGCACCACCGGCATCAAGACTGCCAGACCGGTTTTTTGCATGACCTCACCATCCGGCTCACCAGCCAGTTGGTTAAGCGGTAACTCCTGCTGATGCACCTCACCCTGCGGCGTTCTGGTCACGACGGCCACAGGCTTATGTACCATCCAGCTTTCCAGTAGTTGCCATTGCGCTTCTTGCCAGGTAGCGACAGGTTTACCATCCAGTGCAACGATTAAATCGCCTTGACGCAACTTAGCCGCCGCCGCCAGCGAACCTGGCTCAACCGGGCCAATATAGGGTTTGAGTCCGATTTCACCCTGGGCAATCAAGCCCCAATAGCACACAAATGCCAGCAACAGATTAGCCAGGGGGCCAGCAAATACAATCCACATTTTCGCGGCGACAGATTGATGGTCAAACGCTTGCGACCAATCCGTGACAGGCGCAGGTGCCACCTCAGTTTCACGGCTATCCAGCATCTTGACGTAACCACCGAGCGGAATCCACGACAACACCCACTCGGTCGCACCTGGGTTGGCCTGATATTTAAATATAGGCTTGCCAAATCCAATAGAAAATTTGAGCACACGCACGCCACAACTGCGCGCTGCCAGATAATGGCCAAACTCATGAATCGTGACCAAGACGCCAATGGCAACAATAAACGCCCAGACCGAGGTCATACGCTCACAGCCTTACGCACAGATGATATCGCCATGCTGGCAATCGATTGCGTAACCAATGCCCTGGCTTCTGTATCAATGGTCAGTAATTGCTCAATCGATTGCACCGGTTCGGCCGGTAATTGCTGCAATGTAGCCTCAAGCAAGCGCGGAATATCCAGATATTGAATCTGCTCACGCAAAAAAGCGGCAACCGCAACTTCATTCGCCGCATTGAGGATGGCTGACGCTGTCCCGCCTGCGGCTAATGCGTCATAGGCTAATCTCAAACAGGGAAAACGTTGTGTATCAGGTGCTTCAAACTCCAGTTTAGCCACCTCAATCAAACTCAGCGGTTTTACCCCAGAAGCAATGCGCTCTGGATACGCCAGGCCATAGGCAATCGGTGTGCGCATATCAGGGTTACCCAACTGCGCCAGAATACTGCCATCAACATAAGACACCATGGAGTGAATAACGCTTTGTGGATGCACAACCACTTCAATCTGCTCAGGCCGCGCAGCAAATAACCAATGCGCCTCAATCACCTCTAGCCCCTTATTCATGAGCGTAGACGAATCAACCGTGATTTTGGCGCCCATCACCCAATTAGGATGTTTAAGTGCCAACGCCGGTGTGACCTCTTGCAATTGTGCCTGCGTATAACGACGGAACGGGCCACCGGACGCGGTCAGGATAATCTGGTTCACACCCACGTCACGCAAGTCACTGTAGGTTTGTCTGGGCATCACCTGAAAAATGGCATTATGCTCGCTATCAATCGGCAACAAAGTCGCTTGCCCCTGCTTGACGGCATCCATAAACAATTGACCGGCCATTACAAGGGTTTCTTTATTGGCCAGCAGGATTTTCTTGCCTGCTTTTGCTGCCGCCAGCGCAGGCAGCAAACCTGCAGCACCGACAATGGCAGCCATCACAATGCTGACTTCTACATGGGCGGCTACTTCGGTTAACCCTTCAACCCCGGCTAACACCTCGACCTTAAGCTGCTCAGCTTGCACTCGTTGCTGCAACAATTGCGCAGACGCGGCATCTTGCATCACCGCATAGCGTGGCTGATACTGCGCGCATTGCTGCAACATGGCATCCACATTGCTGTGCGCCGTCAGCGCAAACACGCCATAACGGCCAGGATGCTGCGAAATCACATCCAGTGTCTGCTGACCGATAGTGCCGGTACTGCCGAGTATGGTGACGTATTGCAAATTAACCTCTTAAAACGAGTAAGACTGTTGCCAGTAATGAAACCAGAACAGCAGGCACATGCCAATCGGCAAGGCCGGAATCACGCCGTCAACACGGTCTAGCAAACCACCATGTCCAGGTAAAAACTGTCCACTGTCTTTAAGATTCGCGCGGCGTTTAAAAAAGGATTCAAACAGGTCACCATACACACCGGCAATGGTCACTACCCACAACCCCGGCAACACCCACCAGGTGGCCACTGCGCCAGTAAGTTTCAACGCAGCGGCATAGCCAGCAACCGCCAGCAACGCACCCGCAACGCCCTCCCAGGTTTTACCCGGGCTAATAGCCGGTGCCAGCTTATGGCGCCCAAATTGCTTACCGGCAAAATACGCTGCGCTGTCTGCCAGCCAGATGGTGGAAATAATCACCAGTAGCACATAAGGATTCACCTCCTTGGCCGCCACCAACGCCATCCACAACGACATCATCAAGCCCCAGCCTAGTAAAAGGTTAAGTGTTTTTTGCTTGAAAAAAGCATTAAAAAACAGCGCGACAGGCACCAGGCACAGCCAAAACACAGTCGCCGCGGCAAATACCTGTAAGGCCCCATAAAAAAACCAGTGGAACCCCAGTTGCAGCAGCAGATAAAGTAAACCAAGGCCAGCGATGGTCGAGGCTAGCAGGTAATAACGGGTTTGCGCCACGTTGAGCTGTAAAAAGCCAGCCCATTCATGCAAGCAAACCAGCGTCAGCGCCAGCATGACTGTGGCCCAAGCCATGAGTGGCAGCCAAAACAGCGCAGGCAAAAACAAGCCTAGCAATACAATTGCAGTAATGATTCTGGTTTTTAACATAGTTTATTAAGCGCTACCGCTGTCACTGTCAACGCTTAACTGCTCGCTGGTTCGACCAAAACGTCTTTCGCGTTGATGATAGGAGGTCAATGCAGTTGTAAAAGCTGCATCGTCAAAGTCTGGCCATAAGGTGGGGGTAAAGTAAAGCTCAGTATAGGCCAATTGCCAGAGCAAGAAGTTACTGATGCGGGTTTCGCCACCGGTGCGAATAAACAAATCCGGCTCAGGCGCATAGGGCATCGATAAATAAGGCGTCAGGTCTGCTTCACAAATCTCAGCCATAGCGCCTTTGTCAGCTAACAACTGATTAAAGGCATGCACCACGTCCCAACGGCCACCGTAGTTGACTGCAATCGTCAGCGTGAGCCCGGTATTTGCCGCGGTTTGTTGCTCAGCTTCCAGCATTTTCTGCTGCAATGCCTGATTAAACGGGCTGCGGTCACCAATCAGCTTCAATATCACATTAGCTTCGTGCAGTTTTCTCACTTCACGATCTAGCGCCTCCAGAAAAAGACTCATTAAAAAAGTCACTTCTTCTGGCGGGCGGCGCCAATTTTCACTGCTAAAAGCAAACAAAGTCAGGTATTTGATGTCCAGCCGGACACAGGCTTTTACCAGCGCACGCACAGACTCCAGCCCACGCTGATGACCAGCCACACGGGGTAAAAAGCGTTTTTTTGCCCAACGTCCGTTGCCATCCATAATCACCGCAACATGTTGCGGCACCTCCTGAATGGGCGGCACTTGCTTGGTAGAACTGGAAAATAAACCCAAATCGATACCTGATTCCCTGATCAGCGGTTAAACCGCCATCAAATCCGTTTCTTTTTGCTGCAGAATTTTGTCGACCTCAACCACCGCTTTGTCGGTCATCTTTTGCACTTCGTCTTGCGCGCGACGCTCATCATCTTCAGAAATTGCTTTGTCTTTGATGAGTTTTTTCAAGGCATCGTTGGCATCACGGCGGACATTACGAATCGCCACCTTAGCGCCTTCACCCTCAGTGCGCACCACTTTCGTCAGGTCACGACGACGCTCTTCTGTCAGCATCGGCATCGGCACGCGAATCAGGTCACCATTGGTAGCCGGGTTCAAGCCCAAATCGCAATCGCGTATGGCTTTTTCTACCTTGCCAATCATGTTTTTTTCATAAGGCTGCACATTCAAGGTGCGCGCATCGCCCAAATTGATATTGGCCACCTGGCTCACGGTGACCATAGAACCGTAGTACTCGACCATCACATGGTCAAGCAAACCGGTATGCGCACGGCCGGTACGGATTTTGGCCAGATCCGTTTTTAACGATTCCAGCGTTTTATGCATTTTCTGCTCGGCAGATTTTTTAATTTCTTCAACCATCGTTGTTCTCCAATGTTCCGTGCCTGGCTTACGCCATCACACGTGTTCCTTCATTTTCGCCCAGAATCACGCGCTTCAATGCACCTTCTTTAAAAATGCTAAAGACGGCAATCGGCATTTTCTGGTCACGGCACAAAGTAAATGCCGTGGCATCCATCACTTTTAAATTCTTGTTGATCGCTTCGTCATAAGAGACCATATCATAGCGCGTCGCTGTCGGGTCTTTTTTCGGGTCTGCCGTGTAAATACCGTCCACCTTAGTGGCTTTCAACACAATCTCTGCGTCAATTTCTACGCCGCGCAATGCCGCTGCCGTATCGGTAGTAAAAAACGGGTTGCCGGTGCCTGCACCAAAAATCACCACTTTACCCTCTTCGAGATAGCGAATCGCTTTACCGCGGATATAAGGTTCCGCCACCGCTTCAATATTCAAGGCACTTTGTACACGTGCAGCCAAGCCGGCGTGTTTCATCGCATCTTGCAACGCCATAGCGTTCATCACGGTTGCCAGCATGCCCATATAATCGGCAGTTGCTCTATCCATACCCTCAGCCGCCGGGGCCACGCCGCGAAAAATATTGCCGCCACCAATGACAATGCCCACTTGCACGCCCATATTGACGACTTCTTTCACTTGCGCCACGATGGCAGTCACTGTTTCGCGGTTAATGCCATAGGCATCATCGCCCATCAGCGCCTCACCAGACAGCTTGAGTAATATGCGCTTGAAAGCAGGTTGTGCCATGATTATTTTCCCAAACTCAAAATGTGCTTATTTAATCACAAAACGCGCTTTCTTTGGCGTCTTGCGCCTGTATCAGCCATAAAAAAAGTGGAATCAATAGATTCCACTTTTCTGGATACAGCGTCAGAAAGTCAATTAGACTTTAGCAGCAGCAGCCACTTCAGCAGCATAATCAACCACTGCTTTTTCAATGCCTTCACCCACCACGTACATACTGAAAGAAGCCACGCTGGCGCCTTTAGATTTCAGCAATTGTTCGATGCTCAGCTTGTCATCTTTAACGAAAGTCTGGCTCAACAAAGTCACTTCTTTCAAGAACTTCTGCACAGTACCTTCAGCAATTTTTTCCAACATCGCATCAGGCTTGCCTGCTTCTTTGGCTTTTTCAATCGCGACACGACGCTCAGCTTCGATCAAGGCTGCGTCCACACCACTGGCATCCAGTGATCTAGGTTTAGCCGCAGCAATATGCATCGCGATATCCTTACCCAATGCTTCATCACCACCAACCAAGTCCAGCAATACACCAATTCTGCTACCGTGCACATAGCTAAACAGCTGACCTTGTGCTGACGTACGCACAAAACGGCGTGGCGTGATGTTTTCGCCGATTTTACCAACCAATTGCGCACGCACTGCTTCAGCAGTTTCACCACGCAATGGCAAAGTACCCACCGCATCGATATCAGCTGGGTTATTTTCATTCACCGTTTGTGCCAGATCGGCTACAAACTTAAGGAATTCTTCGTTTTTAGCACAGAAGTCTGTTTCTGAGTTCACTTCGATCAATGCACCCAGTTTGCCATCAGCAGAGATACTGATACCAACAGTACCTTCAGCAGCCACACGGCCAGCAGCTTTGCTGGCTTTGTTACCAAAACGGACACGCAGAATTTCTTCTGCACGGGCCATATCGCCTTCCGCTTCAGTAAGTGCTTTTTTACAGTCCATCATTGGGGCATCGGTGCGCTCACGTAACTCTTTCACCATGCTTGCGGTAATTTCAGCCATTTATTTGCTCCTTTTGTTCAACGACTGATGCAGTCGCCTTAAATATTCTTTTCAGTGTACAGCGGCCATGTGACAGCGAGATTGCGCTGCGCGACCGCCGGAAGTCTTGCAGTAGAACCAGATGCAATAGAAAAAGGGGCGCTGCGCCCCCTTTTCAAACCATCCGAAATTACTCGGCAACAGCCTCAGCAGCTGGTGCAGCTTCTTCCTGAGCAGCTTTCACAATTTCAGAAATCGCGTTTGCGCGACCTTCCAACACCGCATCTGCCATGCCACGTGCATACAAACGAATCGCACGTGAAGAGTCATCGTTACCAGGGATCACGTAAGTGATGCCATCTGGAGAGTTATTAGTATCCACGATACCAATCACCGGGATACCCAATTTACGCGCTTCAGTGATCGCGCCGCTTTCATGACCAACGTCGATCACGAAAATCGCATCTGGCAAGCCGCCCATTTCTTGGATACCACCAATGGAACGCTCCAGTTTTTCGATTTCGCGCTTGATGCCCAAGGCTTCTTTTTTGCCGAACTTCTCAATGCTGCCATCTAACATCATGGCTTCAAAGTCGTTCAGGCGTTTGATGGACTGCTTCACTGTTTTGAAGTTAGTCAACATACCACCCAACCAGCGGTGATTCACATAAGCACAACCAGCACGCTGTGCTTCTTCTTTTACGATGTCACGGGCTTGACGCTTGGTGCCCACGAACAGAATACGACCCTTGTTTGCTGCCAGTGTGCGCACGTATTTTTGTGCTTCTTCAAACAGCGGCAGTGTTTTTTCAAGGTTTACAATATGGATTTTGTTACGATCACCAAAAATGAACTCAGCCATTTTCGGGTTCCAGTAACGAGTTTGGTGGCCAAAGTGAACACCGGCCTCCAGCATTTGACGCATAGTCACAGACATGATTTTAGTCTTTCAATTCAAAGGGTTATTCATTAACATGCAATCAAAAACACCCGTTTAAAGGCACCCAATGTGATCGCATGCAAGTTAATTGACACGAAAGTCAATCCAAAATTATAGCGCTTAAATCAATTACTTTCAAGCACTTAACGATTTTCAGCCAAGCTGGCGTCCCCGTCAGGACTCGAACCTGAAACTAGCCCTTAGGAGGGGCTGGTGATATCCTGTTTCACCACGAGGACCGCGGCGCCATTTTAAACGCAAGTGGCCAAAACGCCTACCCTGAAAACAATAAATTCAGACTTGCCGAGTCACAATGCTTGTGAGTAACATGGGGTTTTAACCATATGCTAGCTCTCTCACAATGAATAGCCTCACCATCACCCACTATGCAGCTGCCATTCGTGATGCCATTCTGGCCCATGAAGCCGATATTGAATGCCTGGACCGCGAGATCGGCGATGGTGACCACTACATCAATATGAAGCGCGGCTGTGAGGCGATTGTCGGCCTGGCAGACGAACTAAACCCTCTTTCTACACCAGACGCCTTAAACAAAATTGGCATCAAGTTGCTGAGCACCATCGGTGGCGCGTCGGGGCCTTTGTTTGCCAGTTTTTTCATGAGTATGAGAAAAGCTCTCAACAGCAGCGAAGCAACCACCACCAATCAAATTGCGCTGGCTTTCGAGGCTGGCGTGCAGGCGATTATGCAGCGCGGCAAGGCGCAAGCTGGCGAAAAAACCATGCTTGATGTATTGATTCCGGTGGCTGACACCTTCAAACAACTGGCTGCGCAAGGCCAGTCAACCAAAGATATCGCTACGGCATTGAAAACGGTCGCCAGTGATGGGCTGGAGTCTACGCGCAACATGCTGGCGACCAAAGGCCGCGCCTCAGGTCTGGGTGAGCGCGCCATCGGCCACCTGGATGCGGGGGCCAAAAGCTGCCAGGTCATGATACATACCGTGTGCGACATCGTATTATCAAATCAGTAAACATCACGCACCAAGCCCCACTCAAGGCGTTTACAACCGTGATTCACATGAGAGTTAAATATGAAAAAATTTTTGAACAATGTTGATCATATGCTGGCAGAAAGCCTATCAGGCTTTGCCGCGGCACACAGCGACCTGGTAGCCGTGCAATTTGAGCCCACTTTTGTGACTCGCCAACAAAAAGCACAAAACAAAGTAGCGATTATCTCAGGTGGCGGCTCGGGCCATGAGCCCTTGCATGCTGGCTACGTGGGTAAAGGCATGCTGGATGCTGCCTGCCCGGGCCAGGTGTTCACTTCACCGACGCCTGACCAGATGCTGGCGGCTGCCGAAGCGGTGCATGCCGATAAAGGCGTGCTGTTTATTGTTAAAAATTATGCCGGCGATGTGATGAACTTTGAAATGGCGACGGAAATGCTGCCATTTGAACACGCCACCGTGCTCACCTCTGATGATTGCGCGGTTGTGAACAGTACTTACACCACAGGCCGCCGCGGTGTGGCTGGCACGGTGATTATTGAAAAATGTGTTGGCAGCCTGGCAGAAACGGGCGCCGACCTGGCAACCTGCAAAGCCCTGGGCGACAAAATCAATCTGCGCACCTCCAGCATAGGCGCAGCGCTCACCAGTTGCACCGTGCCTGCCGCCGGTCGACCGACCTTTGACATCAATGACACCGAACTTGAAATGGGTGTCGGCATTCACGGTGAACCAGGCCGTCGCCGCGAGCCGATGCGTGCGGCGGATGCGATTGTCGCCGACATGGTGGCTGCCATCGTGCACGACTTTGAAACCAAACAATTACCGACCCAGGGTGACATTTTGCTGCTGGTCAACGGCCTGGGCGCCACACCAATGATGGAGCTCTACTTAATCTACAACACGGCAGCGAAATTGCTGGCAGAAAAAGGATTCAACATCGCGCGCAGCCTGGTCGGCAACTACATCACCGCGATTGACATGGCAGGCGCCTCGCTCACGGTGTGCTTGCTGGATGACGACATCAAACCACACTGGGACAGCCCGGTGCACACGGTCGGTTTGCGCTGGGGCTGCTAAAAGCACCCACTCCCCATCTCCACTGGCCTGCCGGGTGCACTATTTTCACTCACAGGCCACCGCTGTCAACCATACATGCCCCCGTCCGTTTTCAACAAAATCAGCATAATTGCTGCAATCTGCAACACGCAACGTAATTAGTCCTATTTAGTCATTGCATCCCTGTAAGCGCAGGAGTATGTTGATTCTCAGGGCTGCGAAACAATCCTTGCCATAGGCGGATTGATATAAAACAAAACAACATAAATATAAGATTTGAGCGTGTATGTCTGCCACAACGATCTGTTACTCCTCATGAATTTACATTCAGCACGATCTTCACTTTCTCCAGAAATATAGTTTTCCCGGAATTATCATGCGCTTCCCGAATTACAAACAATCGCTGACCATGGATGTGATGTTACAGATGGCCGTCAGGGTCAGCATCGTCATTATTGCCGTCAGCGCGCTGACCTACTGGCATATCTATAAAACGCTGGTCAGCTCGACCATCGATGGCTTGGAGCACTATATTCAGGAGCGCGGCCAGCGTGAGAGTGGGATATTCAAACTGGCGGAGTCGAATCACGAAATTTTCAGGGCGACTTACCTAGCGCACTGGCAGCAAGATTTTTTCTATAACGATAAGTTCTTTTGGCATGTATTTGAAAGACGGTCAGACCAGACTATTCGTTTACAGAAAAAGGCCTACGATGGCTATTTCAATCACTCAGGCCTCATCAGCAAAGATGTCACCGCCTATATTGGTGCTAACGCACCCATAGAAAACAATGCCTTTAGAAAAAAACTGCTGCTCGCCTACACCATGGTGGATCACTTTGGCGTGGCCTGGACGCGGCAGTTTGCCAATCTGTATGTTTCTATGCCGGAGAACGTCAATATTGTGTATTGGCCAGGTGTGCGTTGGGCAGATAACGCCACCAGCAAGTTAAATGTGCTGAGTGAGGAGTGGGTGTATATCACCACCCGCCAAAATAACCCGAATCGCAACAGTGTCTGGACCGGACTGTACTACGACCCCACCGCGCTGGAGTGGATGGTGTCGCTGGAAACACCGATAGACATTTCGCCCACTAACACACTGAACATCGGCCATGACATTTTGCTCAACGCCTTGTTTGACCGCGTGTTTAACGACCATTTAACAGGCACTTATAACTTTATTTTCAGAGAGGACGGTCGCCTGATTGCACATCCGGCCAAAATCAACGAGATGAACCGCACGCGTGGCATGTTGATGATTTCACAGCTCAAAGACACGCAACTGCAGCACTACTTTCAAACCCTGCAAACCAACATCCATCACAAGCAAAAGGATTACTTTATTGTCGAGTCGGATGACGAATTTCTCGCCGTCAGTAAAATTAATGGCCCGGGCTGGTGGTTTGTGACGGTCTATCCCAAATCCCTGCTCTCTTCGCCCTCACTCAACGCGGCAAAATTTATCCTGATTGTGAGCCTGTTCGCGTTGGTGATTGAACTCGTCATGCTATACCTGGTGATGATGAAAAAAGTGGTTAAACCATTAGAAACTTTTATGGATGCATCGAGTGCGATTGAAGGCCAGCGCTACGAAAAAATTACTGGCAACGTGCTGCCCTTGCCCGACCATCTCGATAATGAAATCGGCAAGCTGGCCAAATTATTCAAGAGCATGTCTGGCAGCTTGCAAAATTTCCGTAGCGATATGCAACGCCTGACCCACTCACTGGAGGATCAGGTCAAGGTCAGGACGCGCGAATTGCAGCGGGCCAAAGACAAAGCCGAAAAAGAGGCCACCATCGATAGCCTGACGCAGATTCCAAACCGCCACTCTTTTTACAACCGCGCCAAAGCGTTGTTGCAACAGGCAGACCATGCGGGCGAGCCGCTGTGTTTTTTAATGCTGGATATCGATTTATTTAAAATGATTAATGACACTTACGGCCATCCGCAAGGTGATCAGGTGTTGGTGGCTTGTGCGCGCACTATCGAAAATACCATCCGTGAGAAAGACTTGCTAGGCAGGCTGGGCGGTGAAGAGTTTGCGGTGGTGTTACCAAACACCAGTTTAGAAGAAGCACGTGTGATTGCTGAGCGCATTCGCGTTATGATTGCCGAGCTGTCATTTTATACGGCGCAGCGTACGCAAAGCTTTCACACCACCATCAGTATTGGTATCTCTTGCGCCTCAGAGACAATTTACGCCTACGAACTACTGTATAAACACGCCGACTTAGCACTTTATGAGGCCAAACAGTCCGGCCGCAATTTAGTGATTAGCTATGCAGGCAATGCAGCGACGCCGGAAGGCATGCCAGACAGCTAACACAATCACACGGCTGGTCCAGAAGCAAATAAGGCTTGCCACAGTTGCACCACAGCGGCACGCTCAGCTTGCAGTTGGTCGTTGGCGACCACTGCATCCTGCCCTTGCAATTTGGCATGATGAATCAAGGTGCGATATTCGCGATAAGCGTCTGCCACCCGCTCTGCCAGCGCAGCTGATTCAATCAAGCCCAGTGTAGCGCAACGCTGCAACAAGGCAATATTACCAATATTATCGGTGAGCTCTGGGTAATGCACCGCCTGCGCCAACACCAGATATTGCACCATAAACTCGACATCAATAATGCCACCTATGCCCTGCTTGACGTCAAAACGATCAGCCTTGGGTTTGTGCGCCTCACGCATTTTTTCGCGCATGTGTGCAATCTCTTGCTTAAGCACCTGCGTATCGCGAGGCTGGCACATCATTTGGTGGCGAATCTGCTCAAACGCCGTGCCTATGCTGGCATCGCCTGCCACAAAGCGCGCGCGCGTAATCGCCTGATGCTCCCACACCCAGGCTTTGTGTTGCTGATACTCGTTGAACGCGTCAACGGTGCTCACCAGCAAGCCGCTGTTACCGTCTGGCCGCAGTTGCAAATCGGTTTCATACAGCAGCCCGGCATTGGTCAAGGTGTTAAACCAGGTATTTAAGCGCTGGGCAAAGCGCGCATAAATTTCCTGCGCCCGCTCTGCATCATCTTCAAACAAGAAAATAATGTCCAAGTCAGACAAATAACCGAGCTCTTTACCACCCAGCTTGCCATAGCCGATCACCGCAAACTTCGGCGTTTCAAGATGTTTAAACGACAGATTTTGCCATACGGTTTGCACACTCACCTGCAAAATCACATCTGCTAATGTGCTCAAATCATCTGAAATCGCCTCCAGCGGCAAAGCCGTCATCAAGTCTTGCGCCGCAATTTTGAGCACATTGGCGTGCTTAAAATGCCGTATGGCGTCCATTTGCGCTTCAACATCACCTGCCAGTTGCTGCATATGCCGCGTGAGCTCAACTTTTAACTGCACTGCATCCAGCCGCTTAAACAAGGTTTGTTTGTTGAGCAACTCGTCCAGCAAAATCGGGTGCGCAGAGACATACTGCGCAATCCACGGGCTGGCGGCACATAATTTGACGATTAACGCCAGCGCATCTGGAAACTCGGCCAGCAGCGCCAAATAACTGGCGCGGCGGCAAATACTCTCCAGTAAATCCAGCGTACGTATTAAAGCCGTATCCGGTGTTGTGCTTTGCTGCTGGCTCGCCTCGCGCAATAACAAAGGCATCAGCTGATCTAATCGACGACGGCTTTGTTCCGGCAGTTGCTGTATGCGTTGACTGTTACGCGTTTGTTGCAGCAAATGCACCATATCACTGGCACGTGTGTAGCCATGTTGTTGCAACCACTGCTCGCCTTCAGTCGTGCTCAGCGTGCCTTGCCACAGCGCAGTTTCCTGCTGCAAATCATCGCTTTGTTCGTCTTTAAAAGTGTCATCAAAAAAGCGCTGTACGCGATCACGGTGCACATTAAGCTCGGCTTTAAAACTGGCCCAATCGGGCTGTTTAAGCATTTGTAGTAAATAGCCTCGATAGGTTTCCGAGTCGGGCAAATCCTGCGTTTGCTGGTCGTCGATATACATCAGCCTATGTTCCAGATTGCGCAGGTAAATATAGCTTTGCTTTAACTCAGCCACATCGGCCGCAGGCAGCATGCCACGGGCAGCCAGACAATCCAGCACCGCCAGTGTCGGCTTAATCTGCAAATCCGGCACTTGCCCGCCACGAATCAACTGAAATACCTGTGCAATAAACTCCACCTCACGAATACCGCCACGGCCCAGTTTGATATTGTCTGACATGCGGCGCTGTACTACATCGCGCTGAATCTGCACTTTGAGGTCGCGCATGGAGGCATACGCATTAAAGTCGAGGTATTTGCGAAACACAAACGGCTTCATCACCTTGCTCAATGCCGCCTCTGGCCCATACACAGCGCGGCCCTTAATCCAGGCATAACGTTCCCATTCGCGGCCATAATTCTGGTAATAATCCTCCAGCGCATCCAGGTTGCACACCAGCGCACCTTCCGAGCCAAACGGCCGCAAACGCATATCCACCCTAAACACAAAGCCGTCGGCCGTGACATCATCCAGCGCCGCAATCACCTTTTTACCTAGCCGGGTAAAAAAGTCCTGGTTACTGATGGATTTTTCACCGTCGGTGTCACCCTCCTGCTCATAAGCAAAAATCAGGTCTATGTCAGATGACACATTGAGTTCGCGCCCGCCCAGCTTGCCCATGCCGACCACAATCAGTTGTTGCGGCTGACCGCTGGCATCACGTGGCGTGCCATACATCTCGGCTAAACGCGCATGATAAAAATCAGCGGCAGCGGCAACCGCAGACTCGGCCAGCGCGCTCGTGATCTCGGCCACCTCGGCAAAGTCGGCCAGGCCATTCAAATCACGCACGATCATATGCGCCATTAAACGTTGTCGAATCAACCTGATTTGTTGCAAAAAAACAGACTCTTCAATATTTTTTTCATATAAAAACAATGCGTTAACATTTTCAGTCTTATATGTCTTATATAAGTTATCTAACAAATCAGTTATAAAATCTGTATGTTTTGTAACGAATCTGGCAAAAAACGGGCTGCAGGCTGCTGCATGCAGCAAATAGGCGGCTTCTGTAGACGCGACCTGCTTTTCTGTTAGAATTTGGGCAAGTTGTTGCATGAGTTTTTGCTCTTGTAATGAGTTGTGTGCTCGGAGAGTTTGTCAATCAGAACCAAAACAATAATACCTGAGGTTCGCTCACACTTTCATTTTTTGACATTGATTTTTGGGGGACGCTATGTCTATCGAATCTGTACTTCATGAACACCGCGTATTTGCGCCGGGCAAGGCTTTCTCCAGCCAGGCGGCAGTGGGCAGCATGGAGGAATACCAGCGTCTGCATGCAGAAGCATTGCAGGATTACGAAGGATTTTGGGCCAAACTGGCACGCGAGTTATTGATTTGGCACAAGCCATTCACAAAAACGCTCAATCAGGACAATGCGCCCTTCTATAAATGGTTTGAAGATGGTGAGCTGAATGTGTCCGTCAACTGCCTGGACAAACACCTGCAAACCATCCCGAACAAAACCGCGATTATTTTTGAAGCAGATAACGGCGATGTAAAAAATGTCACTTATAAAGAGCTGTATCACCAGGTGTGTCAGTTCGCCAACGGCTTGAAATCGCTCAATCTGGCCAAGGGTGACCGCGTCATTATTTACCTGCCGATGGGCATTGAAGCCATCGTTGCCATGCAGGCCTGTGCACGCTTAGGCATTATCCACTCAGTGGTGTTTGGCGGCTTTTCGGCCAAAAGCCTGAATGAACGCATTATCGACGCCGGTGCAGTGGCGGTAATCACCTCAGACGGCCAATACCGTGGTGGCAAAACCTTGCCACTCAAACAAGCAGTAGACGAAGGCATTGCCATGGGTGGCTGTGACAGCATCCGCCATATGGTGGTGTTCAAGAAAACCGGCCTGGACGTCGCATGGGATAGCCAATGTGTGTGGTGGCATGACCTGATTGCAGGTAAAGAAGACACCTGTGAACCAGTGATGGTCGATGCTGAGCACCCATTATTTTTGCTCTACACCTCAGGCTCTACCGGTAAACCCAAAGGCGTTCAGCACAGCTCGGCAGGCTATTTGCTGCATGCTATGAATACCATGCGCTGGACCTTTGACATCAAGCCAGAGGATATTTACTGGTGTACGGCCGATGTGGGCTGGATTACCGGCCACAGCTACGTCACTTATGGCCCGCTCGCCATGGGTGCGACGCAAATCGTATTTGAAGGCATTCCGACCTTTCCTAACGCAGGCCGCTTCTGGGAGATGATCCAGCGCCACAAGGTCAGCGTGTTTTACACCGCGCCGACAGCGATTCGCTCACTGATTAAAGCCGGTGAAACTGACTTCACCACGCATCCCAACCACTTTGACTTATCCAGCCTGCGTTTGCTGGGCACCGTTGGCGAGCCGATCAACCCGGAAGCCTGGATGTGGTACTACGAGCAAGTCGGCGGCAACCGCTGCCCGATTGTAGACACCTTCTGGCAAACCGAAACCGGTGGCCATGTCATCACGCCATTGCCTGGTGCAACGCCACTGGTGCCAGGCTCGTGCACCCTGCCCTTCCCCGGTATTGATATTGACGTGGTCGATGAAACCGGTAAAGACATCCCTTGGGGTAGCGGCGGCCTGCTGGTGATTAAAAAGCCATGGCCATCGATGATACGCACCATTTACAACGACCCTGAGCGTTATAAAACCAGCTATTTTCCAGCGGAATTGGGCGGCAATTTATATCTGGCTGGCGACGGCGCGGTGCGCGATGTCAACACCGGCAACTTCACCATCATGGGTCGTATCGACGACGTACTGAACGTGTCTGGGCATCGCCTCGGCACCATGGAAATTGAATCCGCACTGGTCGCTAACCACTTGGTAGCTGAATCTGCCGTGGTAGGTAAACCACACCCGATTAAGGGCGAGTCTGTGGTGGCTTATGTCGTGCTCAAAGGCAAACGCCCAGAAGGCGAAGAAGCCAAGAAAATCGTCGCTGAATTGCGCGAGTGGGTAGGTAAAGAAATCGGCCCAATTGCCAAACCTGACGAAATCCGTTTTGGCGACAACCTGCCTAAAACCCGCTCTGGCAAGATCATGCGCCGCTTGTTACGCAGCCTGGCCAAAGGCGAGGAAATCACGTCTGATATTTCCACGCTAGACAACCCAGCCATTCTCGAGCAATTAAAACAACCCATCAATTAAACCGAATCACGCGGGCAAACAAAGAAACTATCCGCATCTATCGGCGGCAAAAAATGTTTTTAAAAGACAATTTATGGAAGGTTTAATTATTCTGATTGTTTTTGCAGCGATCGCCATCTTCCTGATGCGAAAATAATCCGGCCAAGTCTTTGATTAGGTTAAAATAGCGCTTTTTTCCAAAGCGCTATTTTTTCATGTCCAGTTTGCAGCAAGAAGTCCAACGCCGCCGTACCTTTGCCATTATTTCGCACCCGGATGCGGGTAAAACCACGCTCACAGAAAAACTGTTGTGGTTTGGTGGCGCGATTCAGGTCGCCGGTGAAGTGCGTGGCCGTAAAGCGGCTCGCCATGCCACCTCGGACTGGATGGAACTGGAAAAGCAACGCGGCATTTCAGTCACCTCCTCCGTCATGCAGTTTCCTTACCGCGAGCATATGGTCAACCTGCTAGACACCCCAGGCCATGATGACTTCTCGGAAGATACTTATCGAACACTAACCGCCGTCGACTCTGCTGTGATGGTGATTGACTCAGTGAATGGTGTGGAAGCGCAAACGATCAAGTTGCTGAATGTGTGTCGCATGCGTGACACTCCAATCATCACCTTCATTAACAAGCTGGACCGTGAAAGCCGTGCGCCGATTGAGCTGCTGGACGAAATTGAAACCACCTTAGGCATGGAGTGCGCGCCCATGACCTGGCCAATCGGCATGGGTAAAACCTTCCGTGGCGTCTATAGCCTGGTCAACGACTCCATTTTATTTTTTGACCCACGCGCTGAAAAAGGCACCTCAGAAACCATTCAAGGCCTGGATAACCCGCGCCTGGATGAGCTGATTGGTTACCAGGCGCAAGAGTTGCGTGTAGACATTGAGCTGGTGCGCGGCGCCTCTCATGCGTTTAACAAAGAGCGCTATTTAAGCGGCAAACAAACGCCGGTGTTTTTTGGCTCAGCGGTCAACAACTTTGGCGTGCAATCATTGCTGGATGCAGTCGTAGACTTATCGCCGCCGCCACAAGCGCGCAACACAGCCACCCGTGCCGTCGCCGCCAATGAAGAGAAATTCGCGGGCTTTGTGTTTAAAATCCAAGCCAATATGGACCCAAAACACCGTGACCGCATTGCGTTTTTACGCGTATGCTCTGGCCGTTTTGAACGTGGCATGAAAATTAAGCAAGTAGCTTCGGGCAAAATGCTTAACGTTAATAACGCGATTACCTTTATGGCGCAAGACCGCACCATCATGGACGAAGCTTACTCTGGCGACATTATCGGTATTCCTAACCACGGCACCATTAAATTGGGCGATACCTTTACCGAGAGCGAAGCGCTCAAATTTATCGGCATCCCGTCGTTTGCACCCGAGTTTTTCCGTCGTGCGCGCATTAAAAACCCGATGAAAATGAAGCAATTGCAAATCGGCCTCAAGCAATTATCAGAAGAAGGCGCGGCACAATTGTTCCGTCCCTTGCTATCTAACGACTTGATTTTGGGCGCCGTCGGCATGCTGCAATTTGAGGTCGTCGCGCACCGCTTAGAGCACGAATATGGTGTCGACATGGTGTTTGAACCCTACGACTGCTACACCACGCGCTGGCTCAAGGGCAGTGACGCCGACCTGAAAGCCATTGCCGACAAATACGGCTTTAACGTTGGCCTCGATAGCGCAGATGATTACGTTTACCTGGCACCTAACCGCGTCAACCTGCAAATGGCACAAGAGCGCTACCCGGATATTGAGTTTAAACAAACGCGAGAAATCGCCTAAGTACTCCTTTTAGTCGCTCACCCCATGTCAACGTTAGCGCTTTCTGGCGTCATCAAAGCGCTCTCCCTCAAGCAACCTTTCGCCTGGCTGATTGCGAACGGCTATTTACTGGTAGATGACCGTAGCTGGGGCACGCAATATCGCGGACCTGTGCTCATTCATGCCAGTAAAGGCTTGTATGAGGAGTACTACCAATACATCAAACACCATACCGACATCCCTATCCCCGACAAAGACAAGCTGGACTATGGCGGTGTGGTGGGGATTGCCAGACTGGTGTTATGCAGCAAGCCTGGCGAGTTACCTGCTGGCATCAGCCGTGAACAACGCGTACATTTTGGTGGCGTGCATCAAGAGTATTACGGCTTTTTATTTGAACAGGCCACGCCATTAGCTTTGATGCCCTGCGCTGGCAAACTGGGAATCTTTGAGATTGATATAGATAAACTGCTGGCTGCACCACCAGCCGCGCAGGCGGAATTGTTTTAGCAACGCGTATAATTACCTTTTTGCAATCTGGTATCACGATGAAAAACCCCTGCCCATGCTATAGCGGCAACACTTACGCAAACTGCTGCCAACCCTTACATGAGGGACTGGCTGCACCAGATGCCGAACGCCTGATGCGCTCACGCTATAGTGCGTATGCGCTTAAGTTACCCGACTATATTATGCAAAGCTGGCATGCAGACACGCGCCCGACAGACCTGACACTGGCAAGCCTCAGTGGCATTAAATGGTTAAAATTGCAGGTGTTGTCACATGAGCAAACGGATGCCAACACCGCTTTCGTCACGTTCGTGGCGACCTTTCAGAGTGGTCAACAAAAGAAAGAGCAGCTTACCGAGCATAGCCGTTTTAGTCGTGAGAACGGGCGGTGGTTATATGTTGACGGTCAGCCGGATGAAATTGTCAGGTAATAAAAAAGGCAGCGAAATCGCTGCCTTTTTTATTGTGGCCATATTACATGCCCTGTTTCAGGCTTTCCATGATAAACGGGTCTAAATCACCATCGAGTACGCCTTGCGTATTGCCAATCTCAACCCCAGTACGCAGGTCTTTAATCCGGCCTTGGTCTAGCACATAGCTGCGAATCTGGTGACCCCAGCCAATATCGGTTTTGGCATCTTCCAATGCTTGCTTTTCTTCGTTGCGCTTGCTTAGTTCCAGGTTATACAGCGCGCCCTTCAGCATATTCATTGCCTCCTCGCGGTTGCGATGTTGCGAACGGTCATTCTGGCATTGCACCACCACATTGGTAGGCAAGTGGGTAATACGTACGGCAGAATCCGTCTTGTTAATATGCTGACCACCTGCACCACTGGCGCGATAAGTATCAATGCGCAAATCCGCCGGGTTGATATCAATCTCAATTGAATCATCGACCTCGGGGAAAATCTGCACACTGGCAAAGCTGGTGTGGCGTTTGGAGTTGGCGTCAAACGGGGACTTGCGCACCAGCCTGTGCACACCACTTTCGGTGCGCAAGGTACCAAACGCATAATCGCCACTTACCTTGATAGAAGCGCCTTTAATCCCGGCAATATCGCCTTCAGATTCTTCCAGCACTTCTACCGTGAAGCCTTTGCGCTCAACGTAGCGTAAATACATGCGCAGCAGCATGCCTGCCCAGTCTTGCGCCTCGGTGCCGCCACTGCCAGACTGAAACTCAATAAAGCAGTTATTAGCGTCCATTGGCTGCGAGAACATGCGTTTAAACTCCATCTCGGCAATGGTTTTTTCTACTTTTTTAACGTCATCACTCACACTCAGCAAGGTATCGTCATCGCGCTCTTCGCGCGCCATCTCAAACAGTTCCTGGCTGTCGGTGAGCGCTTGCGAGACAGAATCCAGGGTCATGACCACGGTTTCCAGCATGCGCTTTTCTTTACCCAGCTTTTGCGCCTTTTCAGCGTCATCCCATACTTTAGGGTCCTCAAGCAGGCCGTTGACTTCGGCTAAACGTTGCTCTTTGTTTTCGTAGTCAAAGATACCCCCGAAGGGCAAGGTGACGCTGGGTTAAATCGCTCAAGGCATTGGCGATGGCATTTAGTTGTTCGGCTTCCATAGGATGGGTTTTAAATTGTGTAAAAACCAGCATTATACCGCAGCTAAAACGGCGATTCTGCGCCAATACCACGCTTACCTTTGGTTTCAGATACAGATTTTTGTCACAAACACTGTCACAAAATAGTAAAATCACCGTCACAAAACTTTGAAACCACTAGGGAGTACCCAATGGCGAATGCCATCTTTGGCCGCATCATGGCTGCAATCAGCCCCAGAAACGATAACTACTTTGTGCTGTTTAACCGTTTGGCCGATTGTGCGGTACGTGGCTCTAAAGTGTTGGCCCTGATGGCTGCCGAGGTCGACCAGGCAGGGTTTCATAAACATTTTTCTGACATTCGCGACATTGAATCTGAGGCGGATGAGTACACCAAGGAAATCTTGCTGTCCTTGCATAAAACCTTTATCACCCCGTTTGACCGCCGCGAAATTCGTGAGCTGGCGATGGCGCTAGATGACATCATCGACTACATGGAAGCGATTCCGCAAAGCGTAGAAATTTACGGCAATAGCAAGTTCACGCCAGAAATGGTTGCCTTGGCGCAAATCCTGTTGCGGGCGGCTGAAAAAGTGCAGGACGCCGTACACATGCTGTCTGATATGAAAAATGCCGAGCGCATTTTGCGCACCTGTGAAGAAATCAGCAAAATCGAAGGCGAAGCAGACCATATCATGCGCTCCGGCATGCACCGGCTATTTTCAGAAGACCACGATGCACGCACCTTGATCCGCTCAAAACAATTGTATGACTTGTTTGAAGAAGCCGTCGACAGCTGTGAAGACGTGGCTGACGTGATTCATGGCGTTGTGCTTGAACGCATCTAAGACCCTCACCAGGAACTCAACATGGATCATGTGATTTTAGTCATGGCGGTGCTGGTCTTCGTCGCCCTGATTTTTGACTTTATGAACGGTTTTCACGATGCGGCCAACTCGATTGCGCTCATGGTGTCTACCCGTTTACTGACCCCGCAGGCCGCTGTGATCTGGGCAGCCTTTTTCAACTGTGTGGCGTTTATGTTTTTTGGCCTGCATGTGGCCGACACGGTAGGCAAAGGCATTATTGACCCCAATATCGTTAACAACACTGTCATATTTGGCGCGCTGTTTGGGGCCATTGCCTGGAACGTAATTACCTGGTGGTTTGGCATCCCCTCCTCCTCATCACACGCGCTGATTGGCGGTTTGATCGGCGCGGGCATGGCGCACTCAGGCACCAAAGGCGTGATTTTAGGCAGCAAACTGATCAGCACCGGCATTGCCATTATTCTGTCGCCACTGTTTGGCATGTTACTCGCCCTGCTGCTTTCTATCGGCATTATGTGGCTGTTTCAAAAATCATCGCCCTACAAAATCGAAAGCCGCTTTAACAAGCTGCAATTTATTTCGTCTTCACTGTTCAGCCTGGGCCATGGTGCCAACGATGCGCAAAAAACCATGGGCATCATCACTGTATTACTGTTTGCCAATGGCTATTTGCAAGGTGACTTTCATGTGCCATTTTGGGTCGTGATCGCCTGCCAGCTGGCCATGGGCCTGGGCACGCTGTTTGGCGGCTGGCGCATTGTGCGCACCATGGGCATGGGCATTACCAAAATCCGCCCCACCGGTGGCTTCGCGGCACAAACCTCAGGCTCGATTGCGTTATTTCTGGCCACCAGCCTGGGCATTCCAGTGTCTACCACGCATACCATTACCGGCGCGATTGTCGGCGTTGGTCTGTCGCGGCGGATGACAGCTGTGCGCTGGGGGCTGGCTTCGCGCATTGTGTGGGCATGGGTGCTGACTATTCCCTGCGCTGCGATCATGGCAGCCATTGCTTACCATATCGGTGAAAGCTTGCTGTAAGGAAAAAAGGCACAAAAAAGGGCGCAGACTGCGCCTTTTTTATTTTTTGTCACATTTTTGTCATATTAAATTCTTATGATTTCGTGCATCACAACAGACAACACCAAACACAGGAGTGTATAGATGAAAACCCGTTTGTTCCGCAATACTTTAATGGCCGGTCTGATCGTTCAGGCATTTAGCTTCACGCACTCAGCAGCGGCTGCGGACAAGATCATCAAGATTGATGGTTCTAGTACGGTTTATCCGATTACGGAGGCTGTGGCTGAAGAGTTTCAGCGCGCCAAGGGGATCAAAGTCACTGTCGGTGAATCCGGCACTGGCGGCGGCTTTAAAAAGTTCTGCCGCGGCGAAACCGATATTTCAGATGCGTCCCGCCCGATTTCACAAAAAGAAATCGACGCGTGTAAAGAAGGTGGCGTGCAATTTATTGAATTGCCTGTCGCTTACGATGCATTGACAGTGGTGGTGAACGGTAAAAACGACTGGGTCAAACAAATCACTGTGGCCGAGCTGAAAAAAATCTGGGAGCCAGGTTCAAAAGTCAAAAGCTGGAAAGAGGTGAATGCCACTTATCCAGACAAACCAATCAACCTGTATGGCCCAGGCACTGCCTCTGGTACCTTTGACTACTTCACCGAAGCCGTGAATGGCAAAGCTAAAGCCAGCCGTACTGACTACACGCCATCTGAAGATGACAACGTATTGGTGCAAGGCGTGGCTGGTAACGCGGGCGGCATGGCTTACTTTGGCCTGGCTTACTATCTGGAAAACACAGACAAGCTGAGAGCAGTCCCTGTAGTTGCTAAAGAAGGCGGCAAACCAGTGTTGCCATCTGAAGCAACCGTGATGGATGGTACTTATCAGCCGTTATCCCGCCCATTGTTTATTTACGTCAATGCGACATCGGCAGCGTTCAGACCTGAAGTGAAAGCCTTTGTGAATTACTACCTGGAAAACGCGCCAGAGCTGGTGAAAGAAGTGAAATATGTACCGCTGCCAAAAGCAGACTACACTGCAGTGAAAGAACACTTCAAGGCAATGAAACCAGGCACTGGCTTCAACGGTACCTCTGAAGTCGGCATCAAAATTACTGACTTGTTATCCCGTATCAAGTAATCATAAAAAAGGGGCTGCAATGCCCCTTTTTTAGTGCTGACCCGGCCTGAACCGCGGATAATCCGCTAAAATTCGTCCCTGGCAGATCAACACTCTTGATCATCACTCAAAGCTCAACACTATGGCGACTCAAGCAATGCAATTACCTGCGCAACTGACCATCAGCCCCAGACTGGCGAAAAACATTCGCCGGAATGTCAAAGAACGCATCATTGAACTAACCCTCATGATGGCAGCACTGGTTGCCGTTGCCACCACATTTTCGATTGTCGGGGTGTTGCTCTACGAGTCACTCAGTTTCTTTAAAACTGTGTCTGTCATCGAGTTTTTTACCGATACGCAATGGACACCGTTATTTGAAGATGCACATTACGGCATTATGCCGCTAGTGTCAGGCACCTTGACCACCTCGGCGATTGCGCTGGCGGTTGCTGTGCCGATTGGCACTGTTTCGGCGATTTTTCTGTCTGAATTTGCTTCACACAAAACGCGTGAAATCATCAAACCTATTCTTGAGCTACTGGTGGGTGTGCCCACCGTGGTGTTTGGCTATTTTGCCCTGTTTTTTGTGACGCCTTTGCTGCAAAGCCTTTACCCTGACCTGCCTAGTTTCAACATGCTGGGCGCGGGTATTGTAATGGGCATCATGATTATTCCCTACATTGCCTCACTGTCTGAAGATGCCATGCGCGCGGTGCCGATGAGCATGCGTGAAGGCTCTTACGCCATGGGTGCGACCCGCTTCCAGACGGCGATTAAAGTGGTCACACCAGCGGCAATATCAGGCATTGTCGCCGCTTATATTCTTGCTGTTTCACGCGCCGTGGGTGAAACCATGGTGGTGGCGATTGCCGCCGGCCAGCAACCTAACCTGACCTTTAACCCGCTCGACAGTGCAGCGACCATTACCGCCTATATTGTGCAAGTGGCCATGGGTGACTTGCCACACGGCAGCATCGGTTATCAAAGCATTTTTGCCGCAGGCCTGGTGTTAATGGCAATGACCCTGTCATTTAATATTTTTGGCCACTGGGTACGCAAGAAATACCGCGAAACCTACTAATAAACTGTCTCATTACTGACACATAATCACCATACACTGCCAGTAGCCAGACTACTGGCCAATGCGGAAATCACACACCATGGAACATAAAGCTTCTGTCCTCGAAAATCTGGCCGATGTGCGCGCCATGATTAAACGCCACAAGCGCAATGACACCTTGTTTGCCACCATCGGCTTAATTTGCCTGATGCTGGGTTTAATGACCCTGATGCTGCTGTTTTGGCAACTGATTGCCGATGGCCATCCTAAATTTAACCTGGATTTCCTGACTGAGTTTCCATCACGCCGCGCTGGTCGTGCAGGCCTGCTTTCAGCCTGGGTCGGCTCTTTACTGGTGATGTCGGTGACCTTTTTAACCGCAGTACCCGTGGGCGTGGCTGCTGGCTTATACCTGGAAGAATACGCACCAAAAAACTGGTTTACCGACCTGATTGAAATCAACGTGTCTAACCTGGCAGGTGTGCCGTCTATCATTTACGGTTTACTGGCACTGGGCTTGTTTGTTTATATGCTGGACTTCGGCCAAAGCATCCTCACCGCGGGTTTAACTTTAGGCCTGTTGATTCTGCCGATTGTGATTGTGTCTACCCGTGAAGCCATCCGTGCCATTCCGGTCTCCATCCGCGAAGCCGCTTATGGCGTCGGTGCCACCAAATGGCAAGTGGTTTACGACCACGTGTTCAAATACTCTTATGGCGGCATCCTCACCGGTATTATTATCGGCATGGCGCGCGCCCTGGGTGAAACTGCGCCAATTATCACCATTGGTGCGCTGACGTTTATCGCCTTTTTACCGCCTAGCCCCATCACCACCGAACCACCATTTCTCAACTTCGAGTGGTTGTCTTCAGGTTTTACCGTCATGCCGATTCAAATGTTTAACTGGTTGTCGCGCCCTGACCATGCGTTTCACGTCAATGCGGCGGCAACTGGTGCACTGATTATCGTTGTCACGCTGGTAATGAACGGTGCAGCCATCTGGTTGCGCTACAAAATCCGTAAAAATATTAAATGGTAATGCCACACAAGATCTAGGAAACTCCATGGCCACTGTCACTACTGCAATAAAAGCCGAAGCACGCGATTTAAACTTTTTTTATAGCAACGGCGCCCGCGCACTCAAAGGCATTTCGATGCCTTTGTATGAAAACAAAATCACGGCGCTGATTGGCCCTTCCGGCTGCGGAAAGTCTACCTTCCTGCGCTGCTTTAACCGTATGCACGACTTGTATCCTGGCAACAAATACCAGGGCGAGATCGTCATGCACCCGGACAATACCAACGTGCTGGATGCAGGCGTTGACCCGATTGAAGTCCGTATGCGTATCAGCATGGTGTTTCAGAAACCTAACCCGTTTCCAAAGTCCATCTACGAAAACGTGGCTTACGGCCTGCGCGTACGCGGCGAAAACAACAAGCGCATCATGGACGATAAAGTAGAAGAAGCGCTCAAAGGCGCGGCTTTGTGGAACGAAGTCAAAGACCGTTTGCACGACTTGGCATTTAACCTCTCTGGCGGCCAGCAACAACGCTTGTGTATCGCGCGTGCCTTGGCCACAGACCCGGAAATCATGCTGTTTGACGAGCCAACCTCTGCCCTGGACCCGATTGCCACCGCCAACATTGAAGAGTTGATGGTTGAGCTGCGCAGCAAGCTGACTATTTTGGTGGTCACGCACAACATGCAACAGGCAGCGCGCGTGTCTGACTACACCGCTTACATGTATCTGGGTGACTTGATTGAGTATGACGATACCGACAAGATTTTCACTAACCCGGGCCGTAAAGAAACCGAAGACTACATTACCGGCAAGTTTGGCTAATCAGCGTCTGAATAAAAAACGCCACACTGTGTGGCGTTTTTTTATATGTGTCTGATTGCGGTTAATCCATCATACTCGGGCTCCAGAAAGCCTGATGAATATAGCTAGCCGCCAGCAATCGTTGTGTCACAGCATCGAGCTCGTCACTATTAATGGCCGCCGCCAACAGCTCAACTTCAATCTCCACGCAGTCATGACCAAACGCATGCATCTGTAAATGCTTGGTTGGATATTGCACCTCTGCCAGCATACTTTCCAGCAAGGCCAGCGCTTCTTTCTGGTGCTGCCTTAACGCAATCACATAAATGGTGGTTGTCGCCTCCACTCGTAAGGTATCAATCGGCTTGCGATTAATCTGATTAACCACGGGCCGTAACAGCGTATTGGTTGCCAACACAAACAACGTGCCCAAAACAGCTTCTAATAGCAAATCTGCGCCAGCACAGGCACCTACTGCAGCTGAGCCCCACAACGTCGCCGCCGTGTTGAGCCCGCGTACATTGCCCTCTTCACGCATAATGACGCCAGCGCCTAGAAAACCAATCCCGGAGACCACGTAGGCCACCACGTGCACTGCCCCCTCATTGCCGGTCAGACGATTGGCCATATCGACAAAAATAGCGGCGCCCACGGCGACCAGCACATTGGTACGCAATCCTGCAGTGCGCTGCCGATACTGGCGCTCAAAACCAATCACAGCACCGCAGACAAACGCAGCCGTCAGACTGAGTAATGAATCAGCCAGAGAGATCAGATTAATATTTTGAATGGCCTGCAATGTCATGACTATCCTTAAAAAACATATTGATTGTATTGAAGCTTTAAGCCACTAGGCAGCATTGTAAAGTAAGGCATCCATCATTATGCTTACATGCATAAAAAACGCGATGACGTAAAAAACGCCACAAAAGGTGGCGTTTTTGTATTTCTCGATTGAGGAAGCTTTACTGGCGGCGAATGCCGCCTGTTTCCAGTATAAAAAATTGCGGGCTCAATGCCGCCAGCGGTGCTTTCAGCTTCTCGACCTCAGCCGCCGGTGCATGCACTTCCAGACGGATCAGTTTAGACAGTTTGAGCGCTTCACCGAGTGGCTCTGCCACGTTTTCAAGATGCGCCAGAATGGCTTCTGCGTTGGCATAGCCCTCACGGCAATGCGCAATATTGCCACTGAAAGAAAAGGCATAGTGCATACAGTGGGCTTCATTGCGGGTTTTGTCTAAAAACCGGGCACCTAATGCCTTAAATGCAGCCAGGTTCTCGGTAGGCACTTCAAAGTAAGGAACCAGCGTGCAACAGGTGTCTGGGGTAAACATGGTTGATTTCTCCTGAGATATGACGCTTGCATAAAAACAAGTCTGCCTATATGTTGGCGGGCAAGCCAGTGAACGTCAAGCCTCCCGACAAAAATTCAGGATTTTACTGAGCAGCGTTTACCTGACTGACTGCCTGCACTCAAGCGGCGGCAGTCGCCGCCAGCGGCATGTGCGTCAACATTAATCGCTCATAGCACTCGACTAACTTGTTTGCCTGAGCCTCGCTAGACCATACTTGCTCAACATACCGCTTACCTTGTTTGCCGATGCGCTCACGCAGTTGATGGTCGATGAGCAAGGTTTGCACCTGTTCGGCAAAATGCAGCTCATTATCCTGTGCAATCAATGCGCCCTGCTCTTGCCGCAAAATAGACGCGGTGCCGAGCTCAGCAATGGCCACCACCGGCGTAGACTGCGCCATGGCTTCGAGCAACACCAGGCCTTGCGTTTCACTCTTGGAGGAAAACACAAAAATATCCGCTGCCTGGTATGCAGCATTTAGGCCAATTGCACGGTCAAGGTAGCCTAAAAACATCACATGTGACTGCAAACCGTTATCGCGTGCCATTTTTTTAAGCATAGGCTCAGCCGGGCCTTCACCGGTAATCACCAACAACACTTCGGGGTGATCCTGAATCACCAATGACAGCATCTCCAGCAAAAACTGTATGTTCTTTTCATAGGCCACGCGGCCGACAAACAGCAACAACGGGCGTTGTGCCGGAATGCCATATTTCTCTCTGAACGCGGCGCCGTCGCCGGGCACAAAACGCGATGCATCCAGCCCGGTCGGAATCACCGAGATTGGTGTCGTCACGCCATATTGCTGCAAGACCTCGCGCATCTGTGCCGAAGGTGAAACCACGGTATCGACCTGCTGGCACTGCTTGCGCGACACGCTTTGTGCAATACGCACCGCCCATTTGCGTGGCACCCACGGCAAGTAGTGATGCATATAGTCTTCAAAAAAGGTGTGGTAGGTTTCTACCGCGGGCACTTGCAATTTTTTGGCAATTTTGAGCCCGGCATAGTGCGCAATAAATGGCGTGTGGATATGCACCAAATCATAATCACCCGGATGCAGGCTGTTGGCATACGCCATCAAAGCCGACCATTTCATTAAATAGTCTTCTGGGTCAAACACGATTTTGCGTGCGTCTATGCGGGTGATCCAGCTCTCGTCTGCGGAGGCTGGCTGGCCTGGATACTGCGGTGCAATCAGATGGACGACATGGCCCTGCTCGCGCAAACTTTCAGCAAACGTCCGTATGCTGGTAGACACGCCATTCACGCGCGGGAAGTACACATCTGAAATCATCAATATTTTCATGCAGGATTCCGAGTTAACAAATCTCACATAGCTTAACAAGCGATCGTGATGCTTTTATGACGAAAATCGCTTTCATATCAACGTCATACAGCATTCATCCAACTGTCATGTAGCAAGCGCAAAGTGCGCTCATGTTAATCCGCACCCTACTCATCAGTTTGCTGTTGTTACTGGCACTACCCAGTGAGGCACATGCCTGGGGCTTGTATTCACACGTCGCTTATACCCACCAATGGCTGCAAGCGTTACCTTTGCTGCCATTGCCCTGGCTGGGGGTGATGCGGCGCTACCCGACCCTGGTGATGGCGGGTGCCTGCCTGCCAGACCTGGCCGTCGTTTCACGTACGTTTAGCCACAGCCACGGCTGGGGCATGGGCCAGCAATTGCTGCATACCAAAAACGAACGGCAACTGGCGCTGGGCATCGGCTATAACGTCCACTTGCTGACTGACGTCGTCGCCCACCAGCACTTTGTGCCCACCTTTGAAGCCAAATGGCAGCACCACAGCGTGCTGACGCATGCCACCGCTGAGTGGGCGATGGATGCTTACCTGCACCAGCCAAACTTGCCTTCTCCGGGCAAACTATTACGCATACACCGCAAAACCATCGTCGACACGCTGACACCCGCCTGGCAATGTGACGCTGACATCGTTAATAAAGCCGTGTCTCGCCTGGCCAGTGCCGACCAGGCCTTGCGCCTGTCGCGTATCCCGCAATATCTACTGCACCGCTATCGCAGGCTGGATAACGAGTTTGAACACAAACTGGGCTATTATCGTGACCAGGTCAGCCTGGCCTTACACGACCTGCCGCAATTGCTCAACGGCCACTTTCCATCGCTACACGCCGAGCATATCAACCTGGGCATGGAGCAACTCGATGACTGGCGTCAGAAGTGCTTGCAGGATGCACGCTTGCGGCCTACACGGGCGATACAAGCATTTGAGCACTATCAGCCTCAATGGTTTAACCAGCCGGACAGCTAACTCACCGGCCGGACTTGAATCTAATGGGAATGCCGCCATCTAAGAGGCTGATATCCTAACAAGCCTCCGGACCCAACCCGAATGCCACCACTCCGTTTTCTGATTGTGACCACCACGTTGGTGGGTCTTTTACACTACTACATTGGCGCACGCCTGCTGGGTGATTTACCGTGGCCTAATGTGGTCGTCTGGCTGGGCTGGACAGGGTTGATCGCCTCTGCGTTATTACAACCGGTGGCCTTTCTGGCCCGCGGATTCAGCAACCAATCCTTACGCGATGGTGTCAGTTGGGTGGCCATGACGGTGATGGGGCTGTTCTCATCCTTGCTGGTATTCACCGTGCTACGCGATGTGCTGTTACTGACGATGGCAGGCTTGCATGCCATGCATCTACTCCAAATAGACTTCACGGCGCTGGAAAAACAATCAGCGTTTTTGGTGGTGACGGCCGCTTTGTTGATCAGCATCATTGGCTTTTTTAATGCACGCAAACTGGCGCGCGTGGTCAACGTCACCGTGCCATTGCGCGACTTACCAGAGAGTTTGCATGGCTTTAAGATTGTGCAGATCAGCGATATTCATGTTGGCCCCACCATCAAGCAAGGCTATCTCTCGCGCATCGTACAACAAGTGAATTCTTTAGAGGCCGACCTGATTGCCATTACCGGCGACCTGGTCGATGGCCGTGTGCATGAACTGGCCGAACATACGCGGCCATTAGCCACGCTGGAGGCACGTCACGGTAGTTTTTTTGTGACGGGGAATCATGAGTATTACTCAGGCGCACTGGCCTGGATTCATGAGCTGGAGCGCCTCGGCGTTCGCGTATTGCTGAATGAACACGTACAGCTCACGCACGAAGGCGCCACACTGGTGCTGGCTGGCGTTACAGACTACACCGCTGGCAGTTTTTATGACGACCATCACAGCGACCCACAAGCGGCTATTGCTGGGGCGCCTGCCGATGCGCCTAAAATATTGCTGGCCCACCAGCCACGCAGCGCAGAAGCGGCTGAAGCCGCAGGCTTTGACTTGCAGCTGTCTGGCCATACCCACGGTGGCCAATTTTGGCCGTGGAAATACTTTGTGCCGCTGCAACAACCTTATGTCGCTGGCCTGCATCGGCTGCAGGACTTATGGATTTATGTCAGCCGCGGCACCGGGTATTGGGGCCCGCCGAACCGCTTTGGCTCGCCCTCTGAAATCACCTGCCTGACGCTGGTCGCAGCCAACGATTAACAGCGAAAGAGACACTTAGGCCGCTGCGGCCCGACGCCGGTAACGTATATCCGGCAGATAAGTGGCCAATAACACCCCTAACGCCAGCAACAAGTATATCGTGCGTAACGGGTAATCAGTGACAAAGCTGGCGGTGGCGGGTTTGGCTGCCAGCGCATGGTAAAAGGCTTCGTTATCAGCACCTTTCAAATAACTGCCTTTAAACTCCTCGGCCAGCGATTTCAGGTAATCTTCCTCAAGTTGCGACAGCATGCGGTCATATTCGGCATAAGCCACTGGCGGATCTGGTTCATCCTGGCTGGCATCCGCATACGTCACGCCCACCGCACCCGCATTATTATTGTCACTCACCGGCCAATCGCCCACTTTTTTGTTGGCCGAGTTATAGCGTGGAATCGCCACTTTTTGCGCGCCGCCAACCCCAATAAAAGTAAAAAACTCGCCTATCTGCACACCACTCAAGTCTTGCTTAATGGTCACATTGACACGCGGCGCTTCATCGCCATCGGTAAAAAACAGCATTTGCGCCGGTTGGTTGAGTGCGTCATAAACATGGGTCGCCGCATGCACGGCAAAACTGAGGCGGCTATTGCCTTTCCAGGCCATGCGCCACTCCAGGTGATCAATGCCATCGTTGATCACATCCAGATTTTTGCACACTTCCAGCGGCGTTTGCAGCATGGCAATATTGTCCGAGGCAAAAATCCCCAGGCTAAAATACGTGCCGCAACGCGCTTTATGCACCAGTTGCTTCATTAAATGCTGGCTATAAGCCAGACGACTCACGGCTTGTTGCTGCAGTGTTTCATCCTCAGCATTCATGCTTTGCGAAATATCCGCAATCAGCAGATAGTGCTGCACGTGTTGCCTGAGCTGGATTTCTGGCTTAAGCAAGGCCAGCAATACCAGCAGCAGAGCAAGCCCATACAACACCGGCTCATAATATTGTTTTAACCATGTGAGCCACTTCATTATGGCAATCCTATCGGCAGGTTACTGAGTTCCATGTGCGACTGCTCTTTGCTCGCGCCCTGCATGCCGCGTGCCATCACTGAGTGCAACAAAGCCAGGTTGAACTTGGCCGCTTTGTCATCCGGCTGCAACCGTAACGACTGCTCATAGGCAATTTTGGCCTGGGTGAAGGCGTAACGGGCTTCGTCTTGAAACGAGCCATCTTCGTTCACCGTGCGCACCAATCCAGACAAAAAAAGGTTATTGCCGATATTAAAATGAATATGCGGCAACTCGCTGGCGGGCGGCGACAATTCCAGCGCCTGGCCATAGCTTTGCACCGCGTGCTTGTAATCGCCATGCAAGCCTTGATCATAGGCGGCCGTGAACTTGTGCAAGGCCGGTGAACCGCCCGGCTTGATCACCACCCCGTCTTGAATCTGCTGATTAAGCGCACGCAACTGATAAAGTTGCCAGCCAAAATACACTACGCCAAGCAAGCCCAGCGTGGTCACCACTGCCCATAACGCATTGGCATTTTTTCGATAGATAGTCATTAATACACCTTTATCTGTTTAATCAACACCAGGCCCAAGCCCAGTATGAAAGCGATCACCATCAAGTCTTTGGCATAATCGTGGCCAGGAATCATGACGCCGTACTGAATCACATTCTTCTCTTTGGCATCAATTTCACGCAGCGCGGATTCCAGCGCGGTGGCGTTATCTGCCTCAAACGCCTTGTATTTCACGTTCAATGACTGAAAAAAACGATCCAGCGCAATCGCCTCTGGCAAATGGTCGTCATCGTAAACATTGTCGGTAAAAATACTGATGTCATCCGGCTCGCGCAGCACAATCCAGTACAAGTTAAGTTTTTTGCCCACCAGTTGCTTGCGAATCTGATATTTGACGCGTGGGCTCAATTTACCGGCGCCATCTGATAACAACACAATGGCACGTGAACCAGTGCTGGCAATGTTTTCAAACAAGGTCACGGCATTGGTGATGCCCGCGCCAATATTGGTCTGGTTAAGCGCAGGGCCAGTCGCCGCCTGAATCGCGGCATGAATACCGTCGCGGTTGGTGGTGATTTTCATGCCATACAAAGCCGAGTTGGTGAAACCGACCACGCCCATCATGTCGTCTGGCCGCGAGTCAATAAAGGCCGTAATCAGGCGCCTGGCCGCAGCGGATTTGATTTCTGCGACGTGGCCGCCGGTGGCCTGACCGGCAAACGGGTGATCCATGCTCACGCTGCGGTCAATCACGAACACACTTTGCGCGCCCTTGCCGATTTTTTGCTCCTGGTGGCTCTCACCTTGCGGCCCAGCCAAAGCCAGCACCAGGCATAGCAATAACAGGCTAGTGGCCGCTTTAACCAATAAGTTGATACGCTCAGAAAACGCATCCACTGGCACCATCTCCAGCCAGGAGTAGGCTTGCGCATGCCGGCTTTTGAGCAGGAACGGTACCGCCGCGACTGGTACCAGCAGCAAGAACCAGGGGTGTAAGCAATGCATCACACTCTCCGTTCACAAGCACGCAACTCACGCGCCAAGGCTTTGCATTGCTGCAAGTACTCCGTCGCGGCTGGTAATTGCCCACCATACAAGAGGGCATTCGCCTGGGCAAAAAACGCTTGTATCTGTGCCTCTAGCGATTGGAATACCGGCTGTTGCTGCACAAATGCATGCACCTCGCTACCTAGCAATTGCTGGCCATAATGCTGATTAAAAGCATGCTGCATCATTAATGCAGCCTGCTTTTGCCCGTCTGCCGTGGCAGGCAGGCGCTTCAGGCGACGATATGCATGGGCAAAATGGCCATTCATCATCGGCAACCAGGTCCAGTCGGCGTTGCGATACAACAGGATGAGCCCACCGAGCACGGCCAGCAACGCACTTAAACCAAGCCCAAGCCGTGTGGTTTGAGTCTCGACCAAGCTGGGCCGATATTGCGCAATCAGCGTCGGTTTGGCCGGATGCAAGCGGTCTGGCAATTGTGACATCAGCCAAAAGCGCCAGGCAGGTAACTCAACCGTCGCGCCACTATTAAAACTCACACGCTCCGCCGGTAACTGCAACTGCACTGGCTGGCCGCTATTGGCAAACACCTGGTATTCAAACTGTAGTGTATAAATTTTCTTACCCTCTTTGACCGCACTACTCACCGCTAACTGGCGTAACTCGATGCCATGACGTTGCAGGCCTTTTAACGGTAAATTGCTGTCATTAAGCTGATCTTGTGCCGCCACCGCGACTTGCAGGCTGCGTTGCAAGACATCGCCCAGTTGTATGCCAGCATAATGTGCCGGATTACGCACTTTAAGAACCTGCGCAGCCGCTGGCGATGTTGCCGCGACTGGTGTCTCGGCCCCTGCTGGCATGGCCACCAGGCCGACCACCAGCCATGCTAGGAATATCTGTTTCATCACGATACTTTCTGTTTCATGCTCATGCCTTCAACACCAGGTCTTCAACACCTTGTGTTCGACACCATGGCACTCTAATGAATAAGTTGCTCAAAATAGTCCGACAGCAACGCGGCTTCAAATTGCCCGGCCACGTAGAGTGGACGGATATCAAAGCGCGCAAACAGCTGATCCAGCGCCTGTTTGCGCTGCTCAAACTGCTCGGCAAACTGGGCGCGGATGGCCTGGCGGAAAAAAATGGTTTTTTGCAGACCGGTTTCCGGATCTTGCAGATTGCCAAACCCAAACCGCGGCAAACGCTCATACTCTTGCGGATCCCATAACACGATGGGAATTACCTGATGATTGGACATGCCGTTGAGTGCCTGCTCAATCAGGCTCAATGGCAGATGAAAATCTGAAATCCAGAATACCAGTCCTTTTTGCTGGCCTAGCCAGCCAGTCGCCTCGATAATGCCGCGGCCATCTTTGTGCGTATTGTGAAACTCGGCCAGCTGGGCAATGGTGGCAAATGACTGGTGCGCATGATGCCCGGGCGCCTGGCTCAAGTGCGGAATCACCGCGTGGTCATAGCTCACCATGCCAAACAAGTCGCTGTTTTCATGTGCCGAGCAGGCAATAGACGCGGCCACCGCTTGCAAGGTCTCCAGTTTGCTGGTCTGCCCCTGAAACTGCATGGAACTGGACACATCACAAATCGCGTACAGCGGGCTGGAGGCCTCTTGCTTAAACACGCGCACCTGCACCTGCTCATAAGGGTCGCGCAAGGTTTGCCGCAAATCCACGCGCCGGGCATCCGGGTAGTCGACCAATGACACATGCTTGCTGAACTCATCGCCTGGCCCACGCTGCATGCCTAAATGCTCACCGGCATGCACACTGGCTGAGCGCCACGGCACCTGATAAAAAAACGGCTGTGCGTAGGCCGGAATCATGCTGCCTTGGCCCGTGCCGGGACGCTGACGCTGGCCAGAATCTGATTCGTCAGCTCACGAGAAAGCTGGGTACGGCGGCTTTCAAACATCGGGTTTAACACCAGGCGGTGGGCGATAATCTCGTGGAACACGGCATGAATATCCTCAGGATACAGGCTGTCGCGCTGCATCAGCCAGGCATGTACACGTGCCGCCTTGAGTAACATGCCCATGCCACGCGGGCTGGCGCCGGTGTGAATCAGGCGATTCACATCGACGCTATCAAGCTGGATACCAAACGCCGCAGGTGATTGTGTGGCTTGCCACAAGTCCAGCGCATAATCTTCCAGCACATCACTGGCGCGAATATGGCTTTGCAATACATCCGAGAACGCATTGAGCTGGTCATAAGCCAAGACGCCGCCCTGCACTTGCTGGGTCAGGCGTTCGGCGTGCTGAAATTTCACGTCAAACATCAGCGCCTTGCGCAACTCCCGGTCTTCAGGAATCTCAATCGGGATTTCCATCATAAAGCGGTCGCGGGCTGCGGATGGAATTTCAAACGTTTCGTTTTTTTCCACCTGGTTGCGGTCAGCAAAGACCAGCATATGCGGCAAACGGTATTCTTTTTTAAACGCGTGCACATTGCGCTCGGCCATCACGCGCAACATCAGCGCATGCACTTGCGGCCTGGCACGGTTAATCTCATTAAAGAAAAACACGGATAACTGTTCGCCTGCACGCAACAGCGGGCCTTCTTCCACTTTTGGGCGGCCATCTTCGCCTAAAAAAGTGTGGTAAATCAGGTCATTAGGCATTAAATCTACCGTGCCTTCAATACGTTCATAAGCGCCACCGAGGCCGCGCGCAATCGATTGCAGCAAAGTCGTTTTACCGACGCCCACACCACCTTCGAGTAGCACATGGCCACGCGCAAAAATAGCGATATTAATAGCGCGAATGGCTTTATCCTGGCCAACAACGACTTTTTTTACTTCATTTTCTAGCGTGAGCGCATGATCGCGCCAATCCGCCAATTGTGTTGCAATGGAGACAGATGTCATGGGTATCCCTTGTTTACAAATTCAGCCGGAGCTATGATGCCAAAGTAGCCTCTGGAATGGAGTGTTCTGACACCTGGTTGCATTTTGCGTACAGTCACGCTAATATGCAGACAGGTCTGTTCACTTTTTTCTAGTCTACTGCAGCCATTGAAAAAAAAGCAAGCGGATTTTTAGGGGTTATGGTGAATTTATTAACGATCGTGAATCAGACCAGACAGCGATACGGGCGCACTTGCAAGGCATATGCCACGCATGGCTTGTGGACACTCGGATTAAAACAATGGGGCAGGCATGCACCATTTTACAAGCTGCGTCATGAACTGGCAGCGTGGAACAGGCAACGTCTTGCGCAAGGCGGCGCAAGCAATGTGCTCAATGTCCAAGACGTTGCCACCATTCGCCAGTTGATAGACAACGCACAGCAACAATCGGTGGTGGCATTGTCCCCCACCCTGCTCGACCAATGGTTTTTTCTGGCGGTGGGCGCGATACAGGTGCAATCGCAAACCGGCAGCAGCCAAGCCTGGCAGTTATTTGACCAGTCTGTGCACAGCCAATTGACGCAGCCAGCGTTTCAGCGCTCATTGTCGTTTGGCGTACTCGTGAGTTTATGTGTGGTTTGGATGGCGTTCGCGCCAATCAAGCAAAAGCAGATACAACCAGCAGCCATGTCACCGCTGGAAACAGCGGTTGATCAGGCCGCAGGCGGCACGGTAGATCCAGTCACACTGAGTTTGCTCAAGCTGGCCTACCAAAAAATGCAAAACGGCAGCTGCCAACTGCCGCAGGCGGCCATGCTGCCAGAAAGACAACGACAAGCGTTTATCTTGTTTGTGACAGAAGGTAAGGTCGATGTTGACCAGGTAGAACACTTGCGGCAAGCGCTGGGATACGTCAGTTGCCTGTATCCGCAAGAGCTGATGCGGCCGCAAGGGCGTGATCGTATACCAAGAGAATAAGCGCGAAAGCACAAGCGAAAGATCGGGAACCCTGCAAGTCGGGATTAAAGGATAAGTGATGAACATGCGAGAAAAAATACTGAATATCGCCAGCAGCCTGTTTGATAGTAGAGGCATACAGGCTTCGGGCGTTGACACCATCATACTGGAAGCAGGCGTGGCCAAAGCCACCCTGTACAAACACTTCCCTAGCAAAAACCAGCTGATTACGGCCTATCTGCGTGATAAGTCAGACAAATTTTATGCCTGGCTCAATACGCAGCTTGCATCGAAAAAAACCGAGTCGCTTGAGTTATTGTTATTGCTATGCGAGTTGATGGAACAATGGATCAGCCAGCCAGAGTTCCGCGGCTTGCCTTTCCATATTGCGGCGGTTGAATTCCCGGAAGCTGAGCACCCCATCAATCAGTACTCAGTGGTCTTGTCGGCTGAGTTACAAGGCTATTTATGCAAAATTGCCCGCCATGCTGGTGCCAAAGACCCCGAAGCACTCGGTCAGCAGCTCACCATCCTGTTTGAAGGTGCGGCCTTGGTTGAGCGCCTGGCACCCAACAGCGGCGCAGCAAGCCGCGCCAAACTGGCAGCCATCACACTGGTGCGCAACGCGGTGTAATCTCCACGGCTGCTATCTGTGATCAGGTAGCAGCCTCCTTTAAGCCGATGCTTTTGCTGTATAGACCTGAGCAATGCACTGCGTGGCCATGGTGGCCACATTAAACAACTCAGCCTGTGTTGCACCACTAGCCGCCTGCACCGTCATCCCCTGATGCACCGTCATCACCAATTTGGCCAGTACCGCCGGGTCAGCCGAGGCCAACAAATCCTTTTCATCGATCGCACGCGCAAAACGCTGAGCCAGTTGGCCTTCGAGCGTCTGGCGATAGCCGCCTAATAATGTCTTGATTTCAGCCGACTCGGCACTGCATGCCAATGCCCCCTGCGTCACCAGGCAACCGACAGGATGCGACTGATCCGCGAGCATCTGCGCTGCCTGCGATAGCATTAACTGCACCACGGCCACGGCGGTCGGCTGCGCCAGCGAAGCTGCCAGAAAACTCGCCGGGCCTTGTACATAACGCTCAACCGCCTTTTTAAATAAAGCCTCTTTGCTGCCATAGGCGGCGTAAATGCTGGCTTTATTCATCTCCATCGCCGCCATCAATGTGCTCATAGAAGCACCTTCATAGCCATGTTGCCAAAAGGCATGCATGGCATTCTGCAAGGCGGTATCGTAATCAAAAGCCACTGGCCTACCGCGTTTTTTCGCAAGTGTTTCTACCGTCATTATCATTCACCTGTGTGATTTTTAAATTATTATACCACTCGGTAAAAAATATGTTGACAACTTTATCATCCATGATTTAGTATTTATTTACCGATTGGTATTTAATAATTAAAGCATCATTAACAAGGAGTTAAACATGAGTGTTTCACAACAGCGCATTGCATTGATTACAGGCGGCAACCGTGGCATCGGCTTTGAAACTGCCAAAAAACTAGGCGAACAAGGCATTAAGATCATTATCGGCGCCAGAGATTCGCACAAAGGTGAGCAAGCCGTGGTTGAGCTGAAAGCCCTGGGGGTAGACGCAGAGTACCTGCACTATGACGCGACGCAGGCCAACGCACCACAAACGGTCGCCGCAGCCTTAGCGTCACGTTTCGGCAAACTGGATATCCTGGTCAACAATGCAGGCATCCTCAAAGAAGAACTGATCGGCCAGAACAACACCTTAACGGTGGATCAAGACACGTTGAAAACGACCTTCGAAGCTAACTTCTTTGCCGTGGTTGCGCTGACACAGGCACTGATCCCCTTGCTGCAACGCTCCCCTGCCGCGCGCATTGTTAACTTATCCAGCATCCTCGGCTCACAAACCCTGCACAGCGCGCCTAACTCGCCGATTGAGGCCGCCAAAGGCCTGGCTTATAACGCCTCAAAGTCTGCTTTGAATATGTTTACCATCCACCTGGCACACGCGTTAAAAGATAGTCATATTAAGGTTAACTCGGCCCATCCTGGCTGGGTCAAAACCGAATTAGGCGGAGCCAATGCACCAATGGAAATCAGTGATAGCTGGAAAACCTCCGTCAGACTGGCGACACTAGATGAACAAGGTCCAACAGGTGCTTATTTTCACGAAGACCAACCACTGCCATGGTAAACAGCCCGCACGCGCGCGTGGCACTCCAGCGTAAGCTGGTATTTGCCATGCTGATGTCACTGGTAACAGTGAATATAGTCAGCCTGTCTATCTTGTGGATGCATCAGGTGCCAACGGCATTATTGTTTGAGACATGGCTAACCAGTATTAGTGTGGCGTGGCCGATTGTATTTGTCAGCATCTTGATCGTTGCGCCGCATTTACTGAGACTGACAGAGCGGCTGGTCAAAGAGCCGACCTAGCGTAAGCAGGGATTGTTAGCACACCAACGCTTTAAATTAAAAAACTCTGCCTGTGCAGAGTTTTTTATATGCCTACGCGCGCAATCATGCGCTGGATAAACCGCGATAGGTCTGTATTGATGCAAACTCAATCAAATGAGGAGGCAAGAACGGTGACAATAGAAACACACAGCAGCCGACCGAATGACGAATAGATGCACGCCATTAGTCAGATAGAGCCTAACGACTCAACGACATTAGAACGGTTTGCGTGGTTCTAAATGACGGAAAATAATGCGGCCTTTATCCATGTCGTAAGGGGACATTTCAATAGTGATTTTATCACCGGCCAGAATACGAATTTTATGCTTGCGCATTTTACCGCCAGTATAAGCAATTAATGTATGACCATTATCCAGCTTGACGCGGTAGCGCGCATCCGGCAGGATCTCAGTCACTGCACCTTGCATTTCAATCAACTCTTCTTTTGCCATTAATCATCCTTGTAACAATAAAAAAGCCCGGAATTTCCGGGCTTTTTCCGGTAGATTGCCTAAGCAACCTTGCGGACAGGCTTTAAATTATTCAATGATTTGAATGTTTGCAGCTTGTTTGCCTTTAGGGCCAGTAGCCACTTCAAAGCTTACGCGTTGATTTTCTTTCAAAGTTTTGAAACCTGCAGATTGAATTGCAGAGAAGTGTGCGAACAAATCTTCGCCGCCGTTATCAGGAGTAATGAAACCGAAACCTTTTGAATCGTTAAACCACTTAACAGAACCTGTTACCATAATAAATCCTTGGATAAAAAATAAAAAAACGGGTTAATACCCATAAATACGAGGATCAAGATGGCGAGAAGTAACGATAGAACCAAAAGATAGAACCGGAGAACAACAACACTACTTGAACTTCGTGAGGGTGAACTATGCACGCAATATTGAATATTAGCAACAAGTATTTTATAAAAAATCGTGCATTCAACGCGATTAGTGGTTAATTTACGACAAATAGTGTTTCTAGCGCTTAAACATCACAGCGTCACCACACGTCAGGGATCCCTTTCAGCAGGTAATCCATAAAAGCCCTCACCTTATTGGTCATCGCATGCCGGTCACGAAAACAAGCATAAAACTCTAACGGCAAACTGGCAGACGATGCCGGAGCCGGTTGAAACAATGAGACCAAGCTGCCGCGCTGAATATCTTCGTTTGCCACAAAGGCAGCCAGCCGTGCGATACCCGCACCCTCAACTGCCAAACGATGCAGTGAATCAATATCGTTACAGATCATGCTGGGCGTGATTTCAGGCACATAATGCAGGCCGTTGCGATTAAACTCCCAGCTAAGTAGCCGCCCATCTACCGGCACACGAAACATCAGGCAATCATGCTCAGACAGCTGTTCAGGCTGGCTTGGTGTGCCTTTTCTTAGCAGATAATCAGGCGACGCGCAAAACAACACCGGCACGCTGGCAATTTTTCTCGCTACCAGGCCAGGTTCAAGCTGCTGCTTGAAGCGAATACTAATATCAATATCCTGCGTGACATGATCCAGACTATGATCAGACAGCACTAACTCAATAGACACTTTAGGAAAGTGACGGGTAAAGGCTGGGATCAGTGGCATCAAGACGTGACGACCAAAAGCAACCGATGACCCGATTTTTAAGCGGCCTTGTGGTTGCCCATGAAATTCAGTAATGACCGATTGCGCCCTGGCGAGCGCCTCCATCACAGGCTGCACCTCAGCATAATAAAGCTCGCCGCTTTCGGTCATGGCCAGTTTGCGGGTGGTGCGCACCAGCAGGCGCGCACCTAATGATTTTTCCAGCCGCTGGATGTTTTGGCTAGCCGCCGCCGCGGTAATCCCCTGCAACCTTGCACCAGCGGCGATACTGCCCGCCTGCACGGCTTTTACAAAACTTTCTATGCTGCGTAGTGTATCCATAAACTATCGGCTCAATAAAACCATTCGATAGTTTATCTTTATAGTGATTCAACATTCAAGTGGCTACCCCGGCATGCACACCCTGAATATAGTGTCATCATGCACTAGGAGAGCATGATGACGCAAACAAACAACCATTTTTACAAGATCCCCAAAAGATATACGCCTTATGTATTTGCATTTTTGATGGCAGGCATCATGGCATTTTTAATGTCTATGGTGATTGTGGCGGCAAATAGCGGCATGCAGGCGGGCTATTTATTCCGTGTCTTGCACGCGTATGCGCTGGCCATGCCGATTGCGTTTCTGTGCGTGCTAATTGTGAGGCCTGTGGTCATGTATCTTGTACAGCGGTTGGTTGACACGGTTTAACCCCAACCTGCGATCAGGCTGGCAGCAAACAAAAAACGGATGCGCAAGGCATCCGTTTTTACTTATTTCAACTGGCCACCTTAAAACAGCGGTGCATACAGTGCCACCAACAAATATCCAATACCCGCCCCTGCCAGCACGTCGCTTGGGTAATGTAAGCCGAGTACGACACGCGAGATGCCAACCAGCACAACAAACGGGTAAACGATAGGAAACAATTGCGGATAATGCTGTACGGCAACCATGCCGAATGCAACCGCGTGCAAGGTGTGTCCAGAAGGAAAACTGAAGTAATCAAGCGGGGTGCCACTTAACAGCACGTCCTGCCGCACCTGAAATGGTCTTGGACGGCTGGTGCGGTGCTTGAGCCATTTGTAAACCAGCGTACCAGTAAAGCCTGCAGTCAGCATATGCAGGCAAGCATACCAACCAGCGGAGCCTTGCGTGAGTGCAATCACGAGCATCAGCAGATACCAGAACATGCCATCGCCCATGCGCGAAATAGCACGAAACAGGTTGCGAATGAGACGGTATTGCCCGGTATGGCTGACTTTGACACACAACCGACTGTCTACCGACTGCACCCAGCCCAGGGTTTGTTGTAGTTTCAGCATCTCAAGTCCTTTCCGGGGCTCGCCCCGACTATGCTTCTTGGGTAAGCTTAGTCTGACTGTGATGCTTGAAACTATCGTGAAGAATTAATGAAATTAATATGACGGCGGGGGTTTATTTCCACAACACGCGATAAATAAAGCCCGGGAAGGATAGCACCAGAAACACACATAAGGTGATGCTATAGAACTCCCAGCCTTGCGGCCACACCTGGCCCATGACAAAGCGCTCAACCAGATAGCCGATCACAAGCGTGATGAAGTAGGCAGGGAGCAGCACGGCAAAGCGCTGCCAGAGTTGATTTACGGTGCCAATCAGGCCCAGCCACTTATCCGACACCCAGCCTAAATTAGCCATAAACAGCATCAATAATAAAAAGATCAGTTTAGCGGCCATGATTATTGCAGACTAATTAATAAGCTGTGGCCACACACACTAAGCAAAACCTCAGGGAACAAGCCCAGGCCCAGCAATGCGATGGCGTGCACACTCAATATAAAACGCATATCAAGCGGTGCGGTCAGTGGCGTATGGTCTTCCGGTGCATCAAAGTACATTTTGCGCACAATATTGAGGTAGTAAAACGCACCGATGGTGGCCATTAAGACCGCCAGCACCACTTGCCAGGTAAAGCCTGCCTGCCATGCGGCTTGAAGCACGGTAAACTTGGCATAAAAACCAATGGTGGGCGGAATACCAGCCATGCTGAACATAATGATTAACATTAGGAAGGCAAACCATGGATGGCGCTGATTGAGGCCTTTCAGATCATTGATTTCTTCGGCCTCAAAGCCCTGACGGCTCAATAACAAAATAATGCCGAAGCCTGCAATCGACATCAGCACATAGGCACTGATGTAAAAGAAGCTGGAGGCAAAGCCATTGGCATTTGCACTCATCATGCCAAACAGAATAAAACCCACATGCGATATGGTGGAATACGCCAACATACGTTTGAGGTTGGTTTGCACAATAGCGCTGAAGTTACCGATGATGATCGACAACACCGCCATGAGCACCAGCATGTCCTGCCAGTCCATCGCCAGCGGATGCAGGCCTTGCACCAGCAAACGCACGGTCATAGCATAAGCGGCCAGCTTGGGCACTGAGCCTATCAGCAAGGTCATCGGCGTTGGTGAACCTTGATACACATCCGGTACCCACATCTGGAATGGCACGGCACCAAATTTAAAAGCAAGCCCTGCTACCACAAACACCAGCCCCAGAATCAGCACCGGGCTTTTGGATTGTTGTGCAATGCTATTGGCAATGTCGCTCACATCCAGGCTACCCGTCATGCCATATATCATGCTCATGCCATACAGCAACATGCCGGACGCCAGTGCGCCCAAGACAAAATACTTCATGGCCGCTTCTGACGCTTTAGGGTTATCACGGTCAAACGCGACCAGTGAATATAAGCACAATGACAGCAACTCAAGGCCGATGTAAATCGTCAGCATATTATGGCCAGACACCATAATCATCATGCCCAGCAAGCCAAACAACACCATGGCATAAAACTCACCACGATACAGATTGCGGTCTTGCAGATATTTGCGCGTATACACCAGAATCAACGAGGTGCCGAGATACATCATCAGTTTAATCACATCTGACAAGGTGTCGTCGATAAACATATGCGAGAAGGCAAAGCCGACGGCAGGCGTATGGGTTTTAAAAGTGAAAAAAGCGGCTGCAAGCAAGGTGAACTGGCTCAGACCATAAATCATGAAACGATTTTTTGGCAGAATAAACAAATCCAGTAACAAAATAAACATGGCCATGCCCATCACGACCAGTTCCGGCAACAGGGTGAGCAAATCGAATTGCATATTATCCATTTTCTAACATCCTGCCTTAATAGCCGGTGACCGGCAATTTTGAAATTGCCATATGTTTCAAGAACTCAGTACTGGTGGCCTGCATCACCTCAGTGAGCGGTTGCGGATACACGCCAAACCCAATCACCAACAGTGCCAATATGCCAAGAATGAGAAACTCACGCTTATTGAGGTCGCTGAGTTCGGCGACATGATGATTGGTCACATTGCCGAAAAATACGCGTTTGGTCATCCACAAGGTATAAGCCGCGCCAAAGATCAAAGTGGTTGCAGCAAGAAAACCGACCCAGAAATTAAATTTCACCGCTGCCAGAATCACCATAAACTCACCAACGAACCCCGAGGTGCCCGGCAAGCCACTGTTGGCCATGGCAAACAACACCGCAAAGGCAGCAAATACCGGCATTTTGTTAACCACGCCGCCATAGGCCGAAATTTCACGGCTATGCACGCGGTCATACAACACGCCCACACTGAGGAACATGGCAGAAGAAATAAAGCCGTGCGAGATCATCTGCACCACGGCGCCTTCGAGTGCCAACTGGCTGAACATAAAGAAGCCCAGTGTGACAAAGCCCATATGTGAGATGGATGAATAAGCGATCAGCTTCTTCATGTCTTTTTGCACCAGGGCAACCAACGCGATATAGACCACGGCGATCAATGACAACACGACCATGGCAGTACTGAAATAATGCGCCGCATCTGGTGCAATCGGCATGGCAAAGCGTAGGAAGCTATAGCCACCGAGTTTCAGTGCAATGGCCGCCAGCACCACAGAGCCGCCGGTTGGCGCTTCCACGTGCGCATCCGGCAGCCAGGTATGCACAGGCCACATCGGGATTTTCACCGCAAACGCCATAAAGAAGGCAATGAAGATATAAATCTGTGCCTGCATGCTCAGTGGCAACAGGTAGTAGTCTGCCAGCTCAAAACTACCGGTTTGATGGTAGAGGTAAATAAACGCCACCAGCATCAGCAATGAGCCAAGCAAGGTATACAGAAAAAACTTAATTGTGGCGTAGACGCGATTCGGGCCGCCCCAGATACCGATCACCAGGAACATCGGGATCAGCATCGCCTCCCAGAACACATAGTAGAGAATCGCGTCCAATGACGAAAACACACCAATCATGATGCCGCTCATAATGAGGAAGGCCGCCATATATTGGGCAATATGTTTGGTAATCACTTCCCAGCCTGCCAGCACCACAATCACGGTGGTAAAGCTGGTCAGCAACACCAACGGCATCGAGAAGCCATCCACACCCAAGTGATAATGCATGTTGAAAGCAGGCACCCATGGCAGCAACTCTTCAAACTGGAAAAAGCCATCTTGTACATCAAACAAGGTATATAGCGGCAATGTCACCACAAAACTGAGCAGGCTACCAGACAATGCCAGCCAACGCGTCAATGTGGCCTTATGGTCACCGCCGAGCAGCAATACCAGCACGCCGGACAACATCGGCAGCCAGACGGCCAGACTTAACCAGGAAATACTTGTGAGGTCGGCTTGCATCATTAGTTTATTTTGATAAAGAAAGTCATGAGAAGGAATACGCCGATAATCATGGCGAAGGCGTAGTGATAAATTAAACCGGATTGCAGATTGCGCACTTTTGCAGCAATTTTACCCATGGTGTTGGCAGTGCCATTGACCATGGCGCCATCAATCAGCGTGATGTCGCCATATTTCCATAACAAGCCACCCAGATAACGCGAGCCACCGGCAAAGAACTTTTCATTAAAACTGTCAAAGCCGTATTTGTTTTCCAGAATATTATAAATCACAATAAATCGCGCCTTGATCGCTGCCGGAATATCCGGGCGCTTCATATAAAAGAACCATGACAGCAACACGCCCGAAGCTGCCAGAAAGAATGGCAAGCTAGCAAAACCATGGATGGCCATACCAGCGGGGCTATGCATGAGTTCGTGATAATGATGCGCTAGGTGTTCCATGGCCGGATGTGCTTCAGGATTGACAAAAATCACGTTTTTGAAGAAGTCACCATACAGCATGGGTTCGAGTGCAATATAGCCAATGACCAAGGACGGAATTGCCAGTAATACCAGTGGCAAAGTGACCACCCAGCCTGGCTCGTGCGGATGATCATTCGGCCCTAAGCCATGGTGATGTTCTTCATCGTGCGCGTGGTCATCATCATGATGCGCATCGTCATGCTGTGCATCTGCGTGATCGTTGCTATGGGCTGCATGCGCATGGTCATCATGCTTGGCATGACGCCATTTCTCTTCACCGTGAAAGACCAGGAAATACAAACGGAAAGAATAGAACGCAGTGACAAACACGCCGACGATAACAGCAAAGTAAGCAAAGCCGCTACCAGGAATATGCGACAACTCAACCGCTTCGATAATACTGTCTTTGGAGTAGAACCCAGCAAAGAACGGCGTACCGATCAAGGCCAAAGAGCCAATCAGCGACGTGATCCAGGTGACAGGCATGTATTTTTTCAGGTTACCCATATTGCGGATATCCTGGTCGTGGTGCATGCCCATAATGACCGAGCCCGCGCCAAGGAATAGCAAGGCTTTAAAGAAGGCGTGTGTCATCAGGTGAAAAATCGCCACCGAGTAGGCAGAAGCGCCTAATGCCACCGTCATATAGCCCAGTTGTGACAAGGTGGAGTAAGCCACCACACGTTTAATATCGTTCTGGATAATGCCCAGAAAGCCCATAAACAGTGCAGTAATCGCACCGATCACCATCACGGTGGATAATGCGGTCGTCGACAACTCATACAGTGGTGACATGCGGGCCACCATAAAGATACCGGCGGTGACCATGGTCGCGGCGTGAATCAGGGCAGAAATCGGCGTTGGACCTTCCATCGAATCAGGCAGCCAGACATGCAATGGCACTTGTGCGGATTTACCCATGGCACCGACAAATAATAGCAGGCAAGTCACGGTCATTAAAGACCAGTTGCAGCTACCCAGCAAGTTAACTTGTGTGTTCGCCAGCGCTGGTGCATGTTGAAATACGGTAGCGTAATCAAGGCTGCCAAAATAATAAAGCACCATGCCTATGCCGAGTAAAAAGCCAAAATCGCCTACGCGGTTAACCAAAAAGGCTTTCAGGTTGGCATAAATGGCCGTGGGGCGCGTAAACCAGAAACCAATCAACAGGTAAGACACCAGGCCTACTGCTTCCCAGCCAAAGAACAACTGCATAAAGTTGTTGCTCATGACCAGCATCAGCATGGAGAAAGTAAACAATGAAATATAACTAAAGAAGCGGCTATAGCCCGGGTCTTCTGCCATATAACCGATGGTGTAAATATGCACCATGAGTGAGACAAAAGTCACCACAACCATCATCATCGCGCTCAGATTGTCGATGAGAAAACCGACTTCAAAATGCACATCACCAGACTCAAGCCAGGTGTATACCGCCTCGTTTAACGTAAACCCGTTTAAGGTCTGGTTAAAAATGCAGGCGGACAACACAAATGCCGCGCCCACGCCAGCAATCGTAATGACATGGCCAGCCCAGCGTGGCAGATAGTTGCGGAAAACACCGACGATAGCGGCTGCGATGAGTGGCAGCAACGGAATCAATATCAGGATTTGTTTTATTGTCATCACACTTAACCTTTTAACTGATCCAGATCATCGACATTGATGGTGCGCAGATTACGAAACAGCACCACCAGAATCGCCAGGCCAATCGCGGACTCGGCGGCGGCCACCGTCAGGATAAAAAACACGAACACCTGACCAGCGATGTCGTTCAGGTAATGCGAAAAAGCGATGAAATTGAGGTTCACTGCCAGCAACATTAACTCAATCGCCATCAGCAAAATAATCACATTTTTGCGGTTGAGAAAAATACCAATCACGCTAATAGCGAACATCAGGGCACCCAGAATCAGGTAATGCGACAAACCGACCATGATTATTTTTTCTCCTCTACAGGCGCTGCCACTGGCGGTGGTTCAACTTCAGCAGGCATGGATACAATACGCAGCCTGTCGCTACGTTTTACTTTGACCTGGTCGGCCGGATTCATAGATTTACTATCTTTACGCTCACGCAGCGTGAGCACAATGGCGGCAATCATCGCCACCAGCAACACCACGGCCGCCAGCTCAAACGGCAGCAGATAGTCGGTATACAGCACTTTACCCAGCGCGGCAGTATTGCTGTAATTGGCGGGCAGTTCAACGGCCTGGCTAGGGTGCAGGTTTTTCTCGGCCAGCACCATGGTCATTTCGACCACCATCAAGACGCCGATCAGACCGGCCATGGGTAGGTATTCCCAGAAACCTTCGCGCAATTTGTCGAGGTTAATATCCAGCATCATGACTACAAACAAAAACAGCACCATCACCGCACCGACATAGACCAGAATCAAGGCAATGGCTAAAAACTCGGCCTCTAGCAACAGCCAGATACCGGCCGCCGTAAAAAATGCCAACACCAGAAACAGTGCTGCATGCACCGGGTTGCGCGTGGTAATCACACGGATGCCCGAGAATAGCAAAATGGCTGACAGTACGTAAAAAACAATATCGGTAAATAACATGATTATTCCTGTGTGCCCTTATCGATAGACCTTGTCCTGGGCGCGGTCTTCTGCAATCTGCGCCTCGTACTTGTCACCTACTTCCAGCAGCATTTGCTTGGTATAAAGCAAGTCACCCCGCTGCTCGCCGTGGTAGTCAAAAATACGTGTTTCCACAATGCTGTCGACCGGGCAAGATTCTTCACAAAAGCCGCAAAAAATACACTTGGTCAGGTCAATATCGTAACGTGTGGTACGGCGGGTGCCATCCTCACGCTGGTCAGACTCAATGGTAATCGCCATCGCCGGGCAAACCGCCTCACACAATTTGCAGGCAATGCAACGCTCTTCGCCGTTAGGGTAGCGACGCAAGGCGTGCAATCCGCGAAAACGATTCGATTGCGGTGTCCGCTCTTCGGGATACTGAATCGTAATCTTTTTGGCAAAGAAATAGCGTCCGGTCAGGGCCATGCCTTTGAGCATTTCCACTAACATCAAACTGCCTAATGTATTTTTAATCGAATTCAACATGGTAAGGTTTCCAAAATCCCTGTTTGTGCAGCGCACGGTTTAGTGGAACAAATAAGCCCATTGCGTTTGCATCATCGCCCCAACCACAACAATCCAGACCAGCGTGATGGGAATAAATACTTTCCAGCCCAGACGCATGATCTGGTCATAACGGTAACGCGGAAAGGTCGCGCGGAACCACAAAAACAGGAACAGCAAGAAAGCCACTTTTGCCAGTAACCACAAAATACTGTCTGGCAAGAAAGGCACAGGGGACAACCAGCCACCGAGGAACATCAATGCCGCCAGCATGGAAACCAGCATCATATTGGCGTATTCAGCCAGGAAAAACACCGCGAACGCCATGCCGGAATATTCAACGTGAAAACCGGCCACAATTTCAGATTCACCTTCGGCGACGTCAAATGGCGCACGGTTGGTTTCAGCCACGGCACTGATGAAATACACCACAAATAAGGGGAACAACGGCAGGAAATACCAGTGCCAGAAACCACCCTCTTGCCCCATGACAATCGTGCCCAGGTTGAGCGAGTTGGCACACATGAGTACGCCCACCAGGGTAAAACCCATGGCGATTTCGTAAGAAACGATTTGTGCCGCTGAGCGTAATGCCCCCAAAAAGGCATACTTGGAGTTAGACGCCCAACCGGCAATAATCACGCCATACACCGCCACTGAGGTCATCGCCAAAATATACAATAAGCCAGCATCCACATTGGCTAATACCAAGGTGGCATCAAACGGGATCACCGCCCATGCAGCAAACGCTGGCGCAATCGCCAACACCGGCCCAATAAAAAACAGGGCTTTGTTCGAGGCGGTTGGCAGGATAATTTCTTTAAACAGCAGCTTTAAGCCATCGGCCAATGGTTGCAGCAAGCCCCAATAACCGACACGGTTAGGGCCGATACGCACTTGCATATAACCGATGACCTTACGCTCGGCCAAAGTGAGGTAAGCCACGCCTATCATCAGTGGCAGCACAATCGCCACAATTTTAATCAGCGTCCAAACCACCAGTTGCACATCTGCCCAGTAGGATCCAAATAATTCAGCGAAGAATTGCATGTTATGCCATCTCGGTCAGTTGTTTTTCGTAAATCGCCACTTGATCGGTCGATGCTTTTTCAATCGTAATATCACCCATGAGGTCACCCAAACCAGCAGTTAATGGATGCGCCGCAGCCACACGCACACAACCTTTTGCCACATGGTTATCCGCACGTACTTTAAGCACTGCACTGCCTTTGTCTTGACGTGCGACGACGATATCGCCATCTTGCAAGCCTAACTCAGCCAGTTGCTCAGCACGCATGCGTGCCATCGGGCGCACGTTGTATTTGGTTTTTTGCAGCGGCGCCGAACGACGCACAATCGGGTCAGATTCGTATTGCGGCACTTCACCAATGCGTTGCAAGCCCTCTTTTTTGATATTGACCTGAATCTCAACCAACTCTTTCAGGTTGTTGTTCAGGCTACGCCACACCACGGCAGACGGTTTTTCATCATTAAAGATGGCGTTTTTCACTTCTTCAGAGCTATTAAACTCAAAGCCTGGCAGCCCCAGTGTATTGGCTAGTACACGCAGTACTTTCCAGCCCGGACGACATTCACCTAATGGGCGCGTCACGGCCTGAAAGCTCTGTACACGGCCTTCCATGCTCATAAATGTGCCAGAGGTTTCAGTGAACGGTGCAATCGGTAACAAAATATCTGCGTTTTCGAGCGCAGCAGACTTATAAGCCGTGAGTGCAATCACGCACTCTGCTTTCGCCATGGCATCGCTGGCCAGGGCTGCATGCTGGCAATCCAGCTCAGGCTCAATATTCAGCAACAGGTAGGCTTTGCGAGGCACCTCAAGCATGGCGCGCGCATGCATGCCAGTGGCTGAAGGCATCACGCCCATCAGGTGCATGCCGGTACTGTTAGCCGCTGGCGGCAAGATACCGCCTTTAGCACCAGTAATACCGCCGATGGCTTCGGCCATACTATACATCTCGGTAAAACGGGGATCACTCAAGGCCATATTGCCCAAGAAAATACCGACCTTAGGCGCAATCAGAATCACTTCATCACTGATACCGGCCAGGCACTCGGCAATTTTCTGTGTGTTCGGACGTACCTGAATTTCTTCCAGCAACTTATTCAAGGTAGGTGGCAAGCACAGTGACAGCTTTTGCAGGCCAGACATGGCTTTTAACACCTGCCCCAGCACGTTGACCATATCGTTAGGACGCACAATCACTTTGTGCGCGATATCCATCAAGGGGTCGTTATCGAGCGGGCTGACGATACATAACTCCGCGCCATTCGCGACCGCCTTGCGGATACGTTGCGCCAGCAATGGGTGCTCATTGCGCAGGTTGGAACCGATCAACAGGATACGATCAAGCTCTTCGATTTCCTGGATATTGCAGCCCATCCATGGTGTGCCGGTACGCTTACCATCCAGGCGGAAGTCGGTCTGGCGCAGGCGGTAATCCACGTTGCCGCAGCCCAGGCCTTCTGCCAGCTGTTTAACCAGGTAACCTTCTTCCATGGTGCTATTTGGGGAAACCAGCACGCCCAGGGCTTCGCCACCGTGCTCTTTGGTAATATCTTTTAATTGCCCGGCTGCAAACTCTAGCGCCGTTTTCCAGTCGGTTTCCTGCCATTGGCCGTTGTGCTTGATCATAGGCACTTTCAAACGGTCAGGGCTATTGAGGCCTTCGTAAGAGAAACGGTCGCGATCAGACAACCAGCACTCGTTAATAGATTCTTTTTCGCGTGGCAGTACGCGCATGACCTTATTGTCTTTGACGTGCACTTCAATATGCGACCCCAGGCCATCATGTGGCGCAATCGAAGGCCTGCGTACCAGCTCCCAGCTACGGGCAGAATAACGGAACGGCTTGCTGGTCAATGCACCCACCGGGCACAAATCAATAATATTGCCGCTCAGCTCTGAATTCACAGATTGGTCAACATAGGCGGTAATTTCAGCATGCTCGCCACGGTTTACCAAGCCTAGCTCCTGCATACCACCGACCTCTTTGAGGAAGCGTACGCAGCGTGTACATTGAATACAACGTGTCATATCGGTGCTCACCAACGGGCCGATATTTTTATTGAACACCACACGTTTTTCTTCGGTATAACGCGAGCCGGAGGCGCCATAAGCCACCGCAATATCCTGCAAATCGCACTCACCGCCCTGATCGCAAATCGGGCAATCCAGCGGGTGGTTAATCAGCAAAAATTCCATCACGCTTTGTTGCGCTTCAACGGCAGACTTACTACGGGTATAAATCTTCATGCCATCGGCCACCGGCGTCGCACAGGCGGGCAATGGCTTGTTGAATTTTTCTACCTGCACCAGACACATACGGCAGTTGGCCGCCACCGATAATTTTTTGTGGTAACAAAAACGTGGGATGGCAATGCCTGCCGCGTCCGCAGCATCAATGATGGTGCTGCCGTGTTCGACTTCTAGTGGTTTGCCGTCAATTTCAATGTTTAGCATGTGATTACCGTTAAGCTTGATAGCGTTTATTTACCATCGACCATGGACTTGCCATGCTGGATATAATATTCAAATTCTGGGCGGAAATGCTTGATAAAGCTGAGCACCGGCGTCGCTGCCGCATCGCCCAGCGCACAAATGGTGCGACCAGAAATGTTATTGCTTAAATCTGTTAGCAGGTCCAGGTCTTCCATCTTGCCTTTGCCGTCAACAATGCGCTCAATGATGCGGTATACCCAGCCAGTGCCTTCACGGCACGGCGTGCATTGACCGCAGCTTTCTTCATAAAAGAAGTAGCTCAGGCGTTTAAGCGTTTTCACCATACAAGTGGTTTCGTCCATGACGATCATGGAACCGGCACCCAGGCTTGAGCCCGCTTTGCTCAGGCCATCATAATCCATGGTGGCATTTTCAATGGCGCTGGCTGGCATGACAGCGGTGGATGGACCACCAGGAATCACGGCCTTCAATTGGCGGCCTTTCCAGATACCGCCAGCCATTTCCAGCAAGTCTTTAAAAGGCGTGCCCATTTTGATTTCATAGTTACCCGGCTTTTCCACATGGCCAGACACCGAGAACAATTTGCTACCACCAGAGTTAGGCACGCCAAGGTCAGCAAAGGCTTGGCCGCCATGCTGCATAATCCAGGGGATAGACGCATAGCTTTCAGTGTTGTTCACATTGGTTGGCTTACCAAACACGCCATAACTGGCAGGGAACGGTGGTTTGAAGCGTGGCTGGCCTTTTTTGCCTTCAATTGACTCAATCAAGGCAGTTTCTTCACCGCAGATATAAGCGCCGTAACCATGCACGGCATACAAATCAAAACTGAACTCAGACCCAAACAGGTTTTCACCCAGATAGCCCGCCTCGCGTGCTTCAGCCAGTGCGGCTTCAAAAATCTCGTAATCCTGCCAGATTTCGCCGTGAATATAGTTGTAACCCACGCGCGCACCTAAGGTATAGGCGGCAATCGCCATGCCTTCAATCAGTTGGTGCGGGTTATAGCGAATGATGTCACGGTCTTTAAAGGTGCCTGGTTCGCCTTCATCGGTATTACACACCAGGTATTTGGTGCCATCGTAATAACGTGGCATAAAGCTCCACTTAAGGCCGGTCGGAAAACCGGCGCCACCGCGACCACGCAAATTAGAGACTTTGACTTGACCAATAATCTCAGGCGCTTTGACTTTCTCGGCGACCAGGCGCTTGAGTTGTACATAACCGCCCAGCTTTTCATAGGTTGCCAATGAAGCAGGATTGTCTTCTGCCAGCGTGCGTAAGGTGACCAGCGTCTGACCAGCCAGGTCGGTCTTGACCACAGGCTGATTGTTCACGGTTGCGTTTGAAGTCTTTGCCATGTCAGTTTCCTAGCCCTTGTTCAACGCGTTAATGAGGGCATCCACTTTTTCAGTGGTCAAAAATTCGTGCATTTCACTGTTATTCACATGCAGCAACGGCGCACCACCACAACAGCCCATGCACTCGCCTTCTTTTAGGCAAAACTTGCCATCTGGTGTCACTTCGTTAAAACCAACGCCCAGCTTATGCTGCAAGTGCTCTACGATTTCGTCCGAGCCACGCAGCATGCAAGAAATATTGGTACAGATCGTGATCTTGTGCTCACCGACTGGGTCCAGATCGTACATATTGTAGAAAGTCGCGACTTCTAGTGCCGCGATTTCCGGAATGCGCAAATACTTGGCAACCTCAGAAATACTTTCCTTGGATAACCAGCCACGTTCCATTTGAACAATGCGCAAGGCCGACATCACCGCCGCCTGACGCCTGTCTTTTGGATATTTGGACAGTTCGTATTCAATCTTTTCAACTGATTCTGCACTGAGCATGCTTGACCCTTACTATCTTTCCGATCCGTGCTATCTCGTCGCTCGGTTATCTATCAATTTCACCGAACACAATGTCTTGTGTACCAATAATGGCTACCAGGTCAGCAATCATGTGACCTCGTGTCATTTCGTCCAATGCGGCCAAATGCGGAAAACCCGGCGCACGGATTTTCAAACGATATGGCTTATTGGCGCCATCAGACACCATATAAATGCCAAACTCGCCTTTGGGATGTTCCACCGCCGCATAAGCCTCGCCTGCAGGCACATGAAAGCCTTCGGTAAATAACTTGAAGTGGTGAATCAAGTCTTCCATATTGGTTTTCATGCCTTCGCGGTTAGGCGGCGCAATCTTGTTATCATCAGTGATCACTGCACCTGGATTTTTGCGCAGCCAGTCAATACATTGCTTGATGATGCGGTTAGATTGACGCATTTCTTCCACGCGCACCAGGTAACGGTCATAACAGTCGCCGTTGACACCAATCGGGATATCAAAGTCCATTTTGTCATAGACTTCATAAGGCTGTTTCTTGCGCAAATCCCAGGCAATGCCGGAGCCGCGCAGCATGGCCCCCGTCATGCCCAGCGCCAACGCACGCTCAGGCGTCACCACACCAATGCCCACCGTGCGCTGCTTCCAGATACGGTTATCGGTTAACAGTGTTTCGTATTCATCAACATAGGTTGGAAAACGCTTGGTAAAGTCTTCAATAAAATCCAGCATGGAACCCTGACGGTTCTCATTCAGTTTTTTGATCTCATCTGCGCTGCGGAATTTGGTGGTTTCGTGCTGCGGCATTTTTTCCGGCAAGTCACGATAGACACCACCCGGACGGTAATACGCCGCATGCATACGCGCGCCAGAAACCGCTTCATAGACATCGAACAGGTCTTCACGCTCACGGAACGCGTATAAGAATACCGTCATCGCGCCAACGTCCAGCGCGTGTGCGCCCAGCCACAGCAAGTGGTTGAGGATACGGGTAATTTCGTCAAACATGACGCGGATATATTGCGCACGCACCGGCACGTCTATGCCGAGCATTTTTTCAATCGCCATCACATAGGCGTGCTCGTTAGCCATCATGGATACATAATCCAGGCGGTCCATATACGGCACACTTTGCAGATAGGTACGGTTTTCGGCCAGCTTTTCTGTACCGCGGTGCAACAAGCCAATATGCGGGTCAGCACGCTGAATCACTTCACCGTCAAGCTCCAGCACCAAACGCAACACCCCGTGCGCCGCAGGATGCTGCGGGCCGAAGTTCATGGTGTAGTTTTTAATTTCAGCCATGGTGCGCACCTTCGTCACGAATCACGCGCGGCACATTATTGCGCTGCTCTATAGACACAGGCTGATAAATCACGCGCTGCTGCACCGGGTCATAACGCATTTCAACATTACCAATCATGGGGAAATCTTTGCGGAAAGGATGGCCGACAAAACCATAGTCTGTCAGCAGGCGGCGTAAATCAGGATGGTTTTCAAACATGATGCCATACAGATCAAACGCTTCGCGCTCAAACCAGTTAGCCACCGGCCAGATATCGACCAGGGTCGGGAACACCGGAAAATCATCGTCAGCGGCAAAGGCGCGGATACGCACACGCTGATTCAGGCTCACCGATAATAAGTGCAATACCACAGCATAGCGCTGACCTTCCCAACGGCCATCGCCATAATCGGAATAATCCACACCACACAAGTCAATCAGCTGTTCAAATTTAAGCTCAGCATGCGTTTTAAGTCTTTCAGCCACCGCTAACAGGTGCTTCACATGCACTTCCACGGTGATCTCACCCAGCTTCTGCTCCAGCCTGATTACCCCATCACCCAAGGCCAACTTGAGCTGCGCGGACAAATGTTCGAGTTTTGCGGACATAGTTTAATTTCTTGAGCTTAAGTATTTGCGTTTTTTGATCTGGAATCAGGTTCTGGCGATGGTGTTAGTGCGTTTGATTTTCTTTTGCAACTGGATAATGCCGTACAACAAAGCCTCAGCCGTTGGCGGGCATCCAGGCACATAGACATCCACTGGCACAATGCGGTCACAGCCGCGCACCACTGCATAAGAATAATGATAATAGCCGCCGCCATTGGCACAGCTACCCATAGAGATCACCCAACGCGGCTCGGCCATCTGGTCGTACACCTTGCGTAAGGCCGGTGCCATTTTATTCACCAGCGTACCCGCCACAATCATGACGTCAGACTGACGCGGACTCGGACGAAACACGATCCCAAAGCGGTCCAGATCGTAACGCGAGGCACCGGCATGCATCATTTCTACCGCACAGCAGGCCAGACCAAATGTCATCGGCCATAAAGAACCGGTCCGTGTGTAGTTAATCACCGTGTCTAGCGTGGTCGTGACAAACCCTTTTTCCAATACGCCTTCAATGCTCATTTTGCATTAATCCCATTCAAGGGCGCCCTTCATCCACTCAAAGATGAAGCCGACCACCAATACAAACAAAAAGACCATCATCGCCCAGAAGCCAGCAGACCCAATCTCTTGGATCACCACCGCCCACGGGAAAAGAAATGCAATTTCCAGATCAAACAGAATAAATAGAATGGCGACCAGATAGTAGCGCACATCGAATTTCATGCGGGCATCTTCAAACGCCTCAAAGCCGCACTCATAAGGAGAGTTTTTTTCCGCATCAGGTTTGTGCGGAGAGAGAATTTTACCTGCCAGCAACGGCCCCAAGCCTACGCCCAGGCCGACCAGGATAAACATCAGAATTGGGAAATAGTTTTCTAACACTGATTTGCCTTAATCGATCATGTTAACAAGTGATTTCAATGCAACATGCCCAACAGCACATTGAAATACTCCCAAACAACCAATTCCCATCCAGCCACGTCGCCAAAACAACATAGGACTGGTGCCGTCGGCGAGACTCGAACTCGCACGACTTTCGTCACTACCCCCTCAAGATAGCGTGTCTACCAATTCCACCACGACGGCTAAGTATTAATTAGGAATATCTTTGGGTGTATTTTCAACTGGCTTGGCAGCTTCAACTGCTTCACCTTTGGCCGGAGCCTGTTGTGTCAACGCGGATTTAACCACGCTGCCAGAACTCGCTTTATGACTGGACATAAATGCCAGCGTCAAGCTCGTTGCAAAAAACACTGTAATAAAAATCGATGTCAGCTTGCTGAGCAAGTTAGAAGAGCCGGAGACGCCGAACAAACTGCCGGAGGCACCACTTCCAAAGGCGGCACCCATATCGGCGCCCTTGCCATGCTGTAATAAGACCAAGCCAATCACGGCAGCGGCTGCCAACACATGAATGACTAGAATGACATTTTCCATATTTCTTTAATCCATTGATTGAATAACGATCAAGCTTTTGGCATTTTCGCTATCTAGATGACGCTATTTTCAGGAACGGCCTGACATATTTTTATAAATTGCTCCGCATCTAGCGAGCAACGACCGACCAGCGCGCCGTCTATTTCCTTCTGATTTAATAATTGTACCGCATTTTGCGGATTTACGCTGCCCCCGTAGAGGATTTTTAGCGAGTCTGCCGCGCTTTGATCTGCTGCCGCAACGGTCTCGCGAATAAACTGATGCATGGCCACAGCCTGTTCAGCCGAAGCAGCCAAACCGGTGCCAATCGCCCAGATAGGCTCATAAGAAACAATCGTCTGCGCAAATGCCGCGCCGCCAAACAAACGGATAATGGTTTCCAGCTGCTTACCGACCACACGCTCCATCACCCCGGCTTCGCGCTCCAGCAAGGTTTCCCCCACACACAAAATCGGAATCAAGCCATGACGCTTGGCCATGATGAATTTTTCTGCGATGTTTTCATCCGACTCGCAATAAGCGGTACTGCGCTCAGAGTGACCGATAATCACATAGCGTGCGCCAAAATCGCGCAACATGTCTGCGCTCACCTCGCCGGTATAGGCGCCCTGCTCCACCTTGGCAATATTTTGCGCCCCCCAACCCACATTGGTGCCTGTGAGCAAAGACTGTACTTGCGCCAAATAAGGATACGGCACACACACGACGACGTCTGCATGCGCTAAAGGTTGCAAACCTTGCAGGTAGTCATGCACCAATGCCTGGTTACGGGCCAGATTGCCATGCATTTTCCAGTTGGCAACGACTATTTTGTGTGGGGATAAGGGGATAATATCAAGGCGGGACATGCAGAAATTAACTCACAATGTGCAGAGCGTTAGCTCGGTTGAATTCGCGTTGCGCGAATTTTACGCCCGCACACCGAGAGCGGCAAGCACAACAGGGCGTATCGCAACGAATCAACCGCCTTCGCGCAACACACCCTTGCTTCACCGATGCAGCATTAAGCGCTTAAAAATGGATAATCGGTATAGCCATGCTCAGTGCCACCGTAGAAGGTTGCCGAGTCTGCGGCATTGAGTGGCGCATTATTAGCAAAGCGCGCCACCAGATCAGGGTTGGCAATAAACGGCACACCGTAGGCTACAGCATCGGCATGGCCGCTGGCAATCGCCGCATCGCCACGCACCTTGTCATAGCTAAGGTTTGCGATATAACCACTGCGAAACAATTGACGGAACGCCACAAAATCAAAAGACTCAGATTCGCCACCGCCATGAATGCCACCTTCTACCGCGTGCAGATAAGCCAGGTTAAATGCATTTAACGCCTGCGCCACATAATTAAATGTTTGCTGCGGCTGACTATCTTGCATGTCATTAAATGGGTTCACTGGCGATAAACGCACACCAACTTTGTCAGCCCCTATGGTATTCACCACGGCCTGTACCACTTCGAGCAAAAAGCGCGTTCGGTTTTCAAGCGAGCCACCATATTGGTCCTGACGCTGATTGGTGCCATCACGCAAAAACTGGTCTAACAAATAACCATTGGCGGCATGCACTTCTACGCCATCGAAACCCGCGGCGATAGCACAGCGTGTGGCGTGCACATAGTCCTGCACAATCGCTGGCAGCTCTGTCGCATCCAGCGCACGTGGCGTAACGTAATCTTGCAAGCCTTGATATGTAAACGCCTGGCCCGCCGGTTTAAGTGCAGAAGGCGCCACTGGCGTGGCCTGGTTAGGCAACAGACTAGGGTGTGAAATACGGCCCACATGCCACAACTGGATGACGATTTTGCCGCCTTTGGCATGCACGGCATCGGTGACTTTTTTCCAACCGGCCACTTGCGCGTCAGTATAAATGCCAGGCAATGCCGGATAGCCATGCGCCATCGGTGAGATTGGCGTAGCCTCGGTAATAATCAGGCCAGCGCTTGCGCGCTGCTCATAGTAAGTCACATTCATGGCCTGTGGCACACCGCCCTCGCCTGCGCGATTGCGCGTCAGCGGCGCCATCACCACGCGATTTTGTAAGGCGATACTGCCCAGCTTGACCGGGGAAAACAAATCCAATGCCATTTACTTGCTCCTGTAAAAAGAGGGTTCGCGCAGGCTATGCGCCTGCGCGCACTGCACTTACTTGGCTTTTACGCCTTCAATCAACAAAGTGATTTCAATCTCATCACCCACTGGCGCATTCGCACCAGCAGCCCAGCCAAAGCCATAATCCGACGCCTTGATGGTCAAATGGCCTTCAAAACCCGCGCGTTGACCGCCCCACGGGTCCGCACCATAGCCCAGCACTTTTACCGGGATATCCACCAGTTTAGTCACGCCATGCATAGTCAGCTTGCCTTGCATCACAGCCTGCGTCTGATTGGTTGCCGTAAACTTGGTGCTTTCAAACAAAATCTGCGTGTACTTGCCCACATCCAGATATTTATCCGCTTTGATATGCTCATCACGCTTACCAAAACCGGTATTGACGCTGCTGACATTAATCGCCGCGCGCACAGTGGCGGTGTTCAGATTGGCGGGATCCAGTGTTACTACACCAGTCACGTCATTAAATGTACCCGTGGTTTTTGACACCACATGGCGAATGCTGAAGTTAGCAAAGCTATGCGTCGCATCAATATTGTAGGTGTCAGTCGCCGCCCAAGCTTGAGTTGCCGCCAGCAAACCCAGCGTTAAAATCATTTTTTTCACGTATCACTCCTTATGTGTTTTTTTGCATTATGCGGATGTAGAAAATCGTTTAGTGGTGGTTGCCACGCGCTCACCCAAATGTTCTGCGGTGAGCAAGTCACTTTGAATAGGCGCCAAGTCGGGGCCTTGATCAGAGTTAGCCTGCGCCATCGCACCTAAAAAGCCACCCAAACGATTTAAGTCGTTGACCGACCCATTGCTGTGATTGTTCCCTGGCAACAAGCCTAAACTCACCCAAATCATGCCATGCTGCGCTGCAAACACAGACAATTGCGTCAAGGTATTCAACTTATCGCCACTCTGGCTGGCCGAGGTAGTAAAGCCAGCGGCAATTTTGTCTTGCCAGTCACGGGTAAACCAGGCTTTCGAGCTGGCATCCATAAACGCTTTAAACTGCGCAGAGGCCGAGCCCATATAAGTAGGGCTACCAAAAATAATCGCATCGCTAGCCTTGAGCAAATCCCATTGCTGTTGTGCTTCATCGACGTTAAGCAAATGCACCGTCACGCCTGCCACTTTTTGCGCACCACGTGCCACCGCTTTGGCCTGCTCGGCCGTATGGCCATATCCACTATGATAAACAATTGCAACCTGAGTCATTTTTTAGCTCCTTATCAACAATTTAAAACACTATTCAATGTTTTGTGGCAAATCAAACCACAACACTTCACTCTCGCGCACGGCACGCATATCTAATGCGCTGGCAGCATCCACTTTGAGCGCATCGCCTGCTTGCAAGCGCTCGCCATCGACCTCTACTTCACCGCGCGCAATATGCACATAGGCGCAGCGGCCTGCAGCCACGGCCATTGGCAAAGACAACTCAGCATCCAGCACTGTGGCATACAGTGACATATCCTGATGTACTTTTAATGAACCGCCTGCTGCATCAGGGGAGGCAATCAGCGCCCAGCGGTTTTGCTTGTCTGCGGGCAGAATCGTTTTGTCTTCGTAACCAGGCGCGAGCCCCAAGGTGTCAGGCGTGATCCAGATTTGCAGCAAGTGCGCAGTGGTTTGCGCAGAAGCATTCATCTCACTATGGCGAATGCCAGTGCCGGCCGACATACGCTGCACATCCCCGGCACGAATAACCGAGGTGTTACCCATGCTATCGGTATGGCGCAACTCGCCGGCCAGCATATAGGTAATGATTTCCATGTCCTGATGGCCATGCATGCCAAAGCCCTTGGCCGGGGCCACCTGGTCATCATTGATCACGCGCAGCACCGAATAGCCCATATGGGCCGGGTCGTAATAACCGGCGAATGAAAAACTGTGAAAGCTTTGCAACCAACCATGATCGGCATAGCCACGTGTATTTGAAGGGCGAACATGCAACATTTATTCACTCCATTTGAAAGATTAACTGTATGATAAAAAAACACTTAATCTTTTGATAGCAAAACATTTTGCATCACTTGTTCAGTTTTTTTGATTAAAGCCCCATGACCATTAAACTCAGCCTCGAAGCCCTTGAAGTCATAGACGCTATTGACCGGAAAGGCAGCTTCGCCGCCGCCGCAGAATCACTTTATCGTGTGCCGTCTGCCCTCACTTACACCATACGCAGGCTAGAGGAAGACCTGGGGCTGGAGCTGTTTGACCGTAGCGGCCACCGCGCCACCCTCACACAAGCAGGCATAGAGTTACTCAAAGAAGGCCGCTATTTGCTCGACGCCGCGCATGCGCTTGAGCGTCGCGTACAACGCATCGCCACCGGGGTCGAAACCGATATTGCCATTGCCGTTAGCGATTTATTTGATTTTCAGCCGATCTTGCATATTTTGCAGGCGTTTTACCAGCAAAGCTTTGGCACGCGCGTCAAGTTGCTGCGTGAAGTCTATGGCGGCAGCTGGGACGCGCTGCAATCAGGTCGTGCCGATATTTCTATTGGGGCGCCTGGTGATGCACCGCCAGGCGGCAATTTTTCTACCCAGATACTGGGGCAACTCGAATTCGTGTTTGCCGCCGCCCCACATCACCCGCTGGCGGCTTTACCAGAACCATTAAGCGCCAGCGATATTGTGCAACACCGCGTGGTCGCCGCTGCCGATAGCTCGCGCAACCTGCCGCCGCGTACCTCCGGCATCCTGTCCGGGCAAGATATTCTGACCGTGCCGGATATGCAAACCAAACTGCAGGCACAAATTTCCGGCGTTGCCATTGGTTATCTGCCAAAGTTTTTGGCGCAAGCCGCGGCCGCACAAGGGCTATTGGTGATTAAACAAGTATCAGAGCCCAAACCGGTCGGCCCGACCTTTATTGCCTGGCACCAGCAGCGCCAGGCAGAAATGGGCAAAGCCATGCAATGGCTGTTAAAACAACTCTCACAATTGACGCTGGAGCAATTGCTAAGCAAATGATTTATCATTCTGCATGCCCTATTGATTGGACTGCGCATGTCACAAGAACAACTACCCGAAGAGTTTGAACCGCTCAACCGCATTGCCATCAAAGCCATGCTTTGGCTCAACGGCTTGGCGCATATCATCATTGGCCTGGCGCTGGCCACCTCGGTCATTATGTTTACCTGGCTGTTTTTTCTGGACGTGAAAGAAGCGGCTTATGCCCACAACCTGGTACATGGCTTTTTGCGTGCGCTAGGCACATTAATGCTGCTATGGTCGATCTCGGCACTGATTTCAGCCGAAATCCGCTACCTGCGCGGACACAAATTGCTGGTAGAAACCTTTATTGAGGTCGTGCTGGTGATGTTTTTGCGCAAACTGATTGTGTTGCCGGTGCAAGACGCCACCCCGACCTATGAAGAAATAGGCATCTGGCTGGCTGGCGCCTTCATTATGGGGCTAGTCTATATTCTGATTCGCCTGGCCGACAAATCGAGCAGCCGATAAATCATGCAAGATCAGGATTTTATGCAGATGGCCATCGCACTGGCCGCAGAAGCCGCCGCCCTCGGAGAAGTCCCCGTCGGTGCCTTGGTGGTGAAAGATGGCGTCGTGATTGGCAAAGGCCGTAACGCCCCCATCAGCCTCAGCGACCCGACAGCACACGCTGAAATCCAGGCCATGCGTGAAGCTGCACAAACACTTGGCAACTATCGCCTGGTCGACTGCACCCTGTATGTCACGCTGGAACCCTGCGCCATGTGCAGCGGCGCCATCCAGCACGCCCGCATTGCCCGCCTGGTGTATGGTGCCAATGACCCCAAAACCGGCTGCTGCGGCAGTGTGGTCAACTTAATGGCAGAACAAAAACTAAATCACCACTGCGAATTGACCAGCGGTATCTTAGCCGAGGAATGCGGCGCAATATTGAGTGATTTTTTCCGGCAACGTCGATTGCAAAAATCCAAAAATTAACACCCCAGATGTCATAAAACAACAAACCCGCCAATGGCGGGTTTGTTGTTTGCTCGCTGATAAAAATCAATTAAGCAGATTTACGACGGCGAACAACAGCACCCATCAAGCCCAGGCCAGCCATGAACATAGCATAGGTTTCAGCTTCTGGTACTTGTGTCACAGCAAAACCGCTCAACCACATATCTTGGCGAATACGCCCACCCTCATTTGTAGAGGCGCCTTGTACAATATGCACAGCATTACTTGCCCACTCGTAGGTGTAGTTACTGGCGCTAAAGCTAATCAAGTATAAACCACTGTTAGGGTTATCTTCACCAATGCTTACGTCAGTACGAATAGCGACTTTGTCTGCATCAAAATATGCACCTGTAGCAGCCGTACCAGCATTGTATGACGCAATATAGTCTGAACGAGCAGGATCACGCAAACGATAACCGTCAGCAGGTGCAGAACCATAAACATCTGAAGCATATACCCAAGCCGCAGACAATGTACCTGCATAATCTGCAAAACCGCTACGTACGATTGAGTTGATTTCAGTAATACCGTTTGTGTTGTTATCTAACTGAAAATAACTACCAATAATATAAGAGTTAGTCGCACTATCGAGCCAGACAGAATCAATGAAAGAACCAACAGCTGCACTATTCACTGGAGAGTAAACAGTGGAGGTTTGCGTGGCTTGCAATGTCCAAGTTGATGGCAGATCAACGCCCAAGTAAAACGCATCAGTGCCTGTATTATTGGTACTACCTGGCGTACGCGCACCAGTATCCAAAAGGTCAACAAAGCCACCAGCATAAGCGCTAGAGGTTGCTACCAGCGTGAATGCGGCAATAGCAAAAGATTGTTTCAACGTAGTTGCTTTCATAGTATTATTTCCTCACAAAGTGTAATTAATTTAGATGGCGGGGTAGCTTTTTCTCCCCGCTCTTTTTTTCATGGCATATCAGTTTTAGCGCAGCTAATTATTTTGATTTACGACGACGTGCAGCAGCGCCGACCACGCCAAGACCAGCCATCATCAAGGCATAGGTTTCTGCTTCTGGAACCGGAGTAGCGATGAAGCCGCTCATGAAACCACCAACGACAGATTGACCTTCTTCACCTGCCTGATAGTATCCAATTGCATTTGCGCCAAGGCCATAATTAACTGCATCAGTTTTCACTAAATACAAGCCAGACCATGGGTTACCTTCGGAAACACTAATATCAGCCTTTTGACGCACGATCCCATCCACATAACTGACTGATGAGTCATAAGTGAAATTGCTTGTTTGACCAGCTTGATACATACGCAAATCATAATCACTCAAGAAGGTCCAAGAAGTAGAAACGTTACCACCAGCCCCTTGGCGATACAGATAGTTCACTTCTTGATCGTTGTCTACCAGATTCATATAACGAGTACCAAACACCAGCTTCCCATCCAGACTATCGCGATAAACATAGTCAAAAACGGTTGCCTGAGGAATACCAGGCAATAGCGCAACATTTTCAGTAATTCTGTAATCCACCAGCGTCAACGTGCCAAAAGTTGAAGTAGCTCCTGTAAAGGCTCTGTAATTCAACGTGCTAGCAATAGTGCCGTTATCAGAACCATACTCATATCCGGCCAGATAAGTAGTTGAAGCAAGATTTTCGATGTAGAACTTATCGGCGTTCAGGCTGTTCGCACCGTTGATTAAACCACCATTAGCCAAAGACAAATTCGTACCATTACCACTAGTCAATGTAACGAATTGACCCGCATTTACAGCATTGACGCTAAGAGCCATCAAGGTTGCAACCACTGCTATTTTCAACTTCATCCATATTCTCCTAAAAATTAAGCTTTCGAATTGTTGTCACGAGCAATTTTCATGACGGCATCGCTCGTGCTTAACTGCTTCCAAACTGTGGATATTTTTCGTTTACCAAAAACGGCTTATAACAGTCCACTTTAGTATTTGCAAAAGATATGCCAAGTAATTAGACGAGAAAAAGCAATCACAGATAAGCATTCATCAAAGCAAAAAAACATCGTAACAATCTGTTTTTTATAGACAAAAATAAATTACAGGGCATGTAAAAGAACATTAACAGTCAGTTAATAGCGCACGCACTTGCAAGGCATGCATTACTCCTCGGAATTGATATGGCTTAAATGAACCACCATGGCTGCTCATAACCACCAAATAAAAAAGCCGATATCATTGGATATCGGCTTTTCACAGTCCATTTAATGGCTAATCTTTTAGCGCTTTATTTTTCCAATCCCAATCAAGAGAAACGCCAATCCACACAGCTCTCGGAGCGCCAGGGCCAATAAAAGTTGTATTATTCCACGAGCTCGAATTAGTCTGAAAATTACCGCTCGCACTGAATGGATTTCGTCCAAGCGCACCAGCAGTAGAGTATTCACGATCAAATATGTTATCGAACTTTAAATAAGCATTTACACCAGGTCTGAATTTATAATTTGCCCTCAAGTTAAATACGGCATACCCCGAAGTTGAACCATCGCCGATGTAATCATAACGCTCCCCAGGCAAAGCATCGCGCGGCTGGTGCTTATTATTTTCATTTCCGCGCACATAAGCTGAAGAGTGCATCACCATCGACAAGGTTGCATCAAACTTATTTGTAAAACGATGATTCCAGTTCGCCTGAATAATATGATTAGGCATACCCGGTATTTCATCGCCGGAACGCACATCAACAAATGCCTGAGCAGCATTTGCTGCTGCAGCTTGACCGTTGGTACTATTGGCATCATTGATGATTCGCGCCGAAGATTCGAATGTTGCAGCCATCAATGTGTAATTAAGACTAAACTTATCTTGGTCAAAATTACCTTTCAAGCCCAATTCCAAACCTTCTCGCATTGTTCGACCAAAGTTGTTAAACACACCACGGTTCTTCCGACCCAGAGGTACGAATAAAATATCGTCGGTAATTTCCGTTCTAAAATAACCGGCATTCCAGTCCCATCCACTTCCTTCTCCGCGCAAACCAACCTCATAAGCCGTTGAGCGAATTTGCTTTAAGTAAGGATCAGATGACAACGAAGTAGGAATTGAGCAACCAAATTGATAGTTAGTGCTACCAGGTGCATTACTTTTTGTTGGGTCATTTGCACAGCCAAGCTCAATCACGGTGGGAGTTCGTGCGCCACGACTCACGTTTGCATAAGTAGAGAGATTATCTTTAACTTCCCAAGTCACCCCTAACGAAGGATTAAAACTTCGGTAATCATAATCACCTTCACTACAGATAAAACGACCTCTATTGGGGCTCACATCGCCCGGAACCAAGCACTTTTGCCGAGCAGGTCTCAGATCATTCGTCGTAAAGTTATAAAATTCTTTTCCAGAGTCTGATACCAAGGTATTTTTAACATTAGCCCAGTTCATACGGGCCCCCATACTGATATGTAAATAATCGGTGGGGGACCATGTATCGAAAATAAATGCACTCTCTGTTTTGCTACTACCTTTGAGGTTATTTCTGACAATCGTCATGTACGCAGGAAAGTATCCGTAAGTATCAAAAATCGGATCAGTCACCACGGATGCTGAGTGATCAGCATCATTAATCTCACCAAGCTGCTGAGACTGCAAGAAGGCTACTTTGTTGGTATCGAGAGAGACGCCCGCAACAATCTGATGCTTTTCAAGATCAAAGGCTGCCTGAAGTGTAAAGCCATCACTAGACTGATTGAGATTTGAATAGTTAAAAAGGCCATTGATCTTACCAGCATCAACAACACCATCGCCATCAACATCATCCCCCCAGGCTGAAACCAGTTGCCTATAAGCATCATAAACATCAGCACTTACGGCATACTGGCTCATTTTTCTTTTATAAGCCATGCCAGAGAGAGTTAATGTGTCACTCACATACCAGCTACCACTAAAGTTGTAATGCTCTAGCGAGTTTTTAACTGCATCAGGTGATGTAAATACCTGATCTCTATCTTGTGCTGCCATTTCAAATGGCAGCATGCCATTACCAACTAATGCAGTATCAACATTCAAGGCGGTTAAGTTGAACTCGGCTTTATCAAACCGCAAAGTTGCTTTATTAAACAACTGGCGCACATTACTCGGTGAGTTATCTCTCCAGCCATCCTCTTTAAAATGGTTGTAAGCAGTAAAGAAGGCGAACTGTCCATTATTCACCCCATTTGACAGCTGAAACTGATCTCGACCCCAAGCACCCGTTAAATATTGGGAGCGAAAATAATTGTCTGAAAAACCATCCTTTGTGCGAATGGCTAATGCCCCGCCAATGGTATTCAAACCGAATAATGGATTAGACCCAGGGATCAAATTAAGACTTGAAATGGCATTCATTGGAATAAGATCCCAGTTAACAACCTCTCCAAATGCTTCATTAATACGCACGCCATCCAGATAGACAGAAATGCCTTGCGGCGTCCCTATTGCAGGTGAGGCTGTAAACCCGCGGAAATTTAAATCCTGCTGAAAAGGATTACCAGCATAATCATTCGTTGTCACAGACTGAAGATTATTATTCATAAACTCCGTTACATTCAGCGCTTTAGTTTCCTCAATTTCTTTAGCGGTAGCACTTTGAATATTTGTAGTCGCTGTCGCCTTGTCAATCGGAACACCAGGTAACGGCGTAATCATCCTGAAACGCTTTGCTTTCACCTCGACTTCATCTAACTGAATTGTTTTGTTCGACTCTGTTGTATTTTTATTAGCACCATCGTCACCATCTGCCGCCATAGATACACAAGAATAAGTTGCAAGAAACAATATTGATTTTATTTTTTTATTTAACATACTTCCCTCCGGAGAGGAAAGTTGCAAAAATCAAACCACCTTAGTCAATATAATTTAATACGCATAATCAATCAGTTACGAATTAATTAATCTTTACAGCCACCATTTTCGGTTGCAGGCAGCCGTCTTTGGCTGCAATAAACCATGCTAAGCGAAATATTTGCCGCCTAATAAACATCGCGAAAATAAAAAAGCCCGCAATTAGCGGGCTTTTGTTGCATATCAACCAATTGGGTTAGCGAGATTTCCTACGACGGACAATAGAACCCATCAGGCCTAAACCAGCTAGCATCATGGCGGCTGTTTCTGCCTCAGGCACCGTGGTGACTGACACATTAAACAGTAATGCGCCCATGTTGTCACCGCCACCATTTTTAAACACAACCGACGCCAGTGAGTTAGACGCGAAATTAACAGTGCGCGTGTAGGTCATTAATGGGTCACTTGAGCCCAAGATAAATGATTCGCTGTAGCTCCCAAAGCTGACGTCTACTGTATTTGACTCGCCACGCGTACTGCCTGAGAGCACAAACTCCAGTGTGTAAGTGCCTGCATTGACGTTAAGGGCTTTAGAGGTAAAATCACCCGGATCATTGGTGCTACCGTCCAGGTCAATATAAAGACCATTGCCTGGATAAAAATCAAAGAAACCATTACCAATCACATCAACAGTACCGTTAGTAACAGTCCAGTTGCCGCCAAAATCGGTGGCGTTGGTTGTTGCAGGATAACTATCAAAATTGTCTGAAAAAATCACCGCGGACTGAGCAGGTGCTGATAATGCACCGCACACAGCAACCGCACATAAAGTTTTTGTTACTACTGACATACATCCCCCTTCTCAACCGTTGTAAAAATTAGAAGAACCACTCTATGCCTAATATTGCTTTAATGCAACACCCGAACGGGCTAATAAAAAAACCCGCCTGCAGGCGGGTTTTGATTGAGTCTTTAGTGCTTATTAATCGCGGTTACCCAGCAAAGACAGCAGGATATTGAGCAAATTAACGAACAGGTTATACACATCCAGGTACAGGTTCAGGGTGGCCATCACATAATTGGTTTGGCCGCCACGCACAATCTGGTTCACATCATACAAAATATAACCAGAGAAAATCAGTACAGATACGCCAGAAATTGCCAGTGACAACGCTGGAATCTGGAAGTACATATTAGCCAAACCAGCCACAATCGCCAGAATCAGGCCTATCATCAGGAACTTACCGATGCCGCTGAAATCACGTGCTGGTGAAGAGCCAATCGCAGCCAGGCTTAGAAACGTAATGCCGGTGCCTGCGGCAGCCAGACCAACAATCTCGGCACCATTACGCAAATGCAATGCAAATTGCAAAATAGGGCCCAACATCACACCAAACACAAACGTCATCGCCAACAGCAACCACACACCGACACCGCTGTTTTGGTTAACCGCAATCAGTTTAAACATGCCGAACATCACCGCCATAAAGCCAATAGCAAAGATAAACGGATGTGCGGCCATAAAGCCAAAATTCATTTGCAGGCCGACATAAGCACCAATCACAGTTGGCACCATGCTCAAGCCGAGCAAAGCATAAGTGTTACGCAGCACGCGATTCTGTGTCGCGGAGACATTACCTTCACGACCTAAAACTTGCATATCTGACATAGTATTTTCTTCCTCTCAATAAAACTTTTTAAAACTTACTTAGGATTAAGATAATGGCAAACGCACAAAGTTTCAAGTTTTAATCATGACATTTGTGTGAACATACAGTGCACCTACAACTTCCAGATAGCGTAACAAACCAATGCAATCAATAGGATACGGGTGATTTGATACACTGTTTTGTTCCAGCGCTTAAAGCGGCGACGATATTGCCCAACCACCCAGGCGTAATGAAACAAGCGGTTAATAACACCGGTTTGGTCACCGGCCTCGTTCGGCGAACTCGCTGCGGTGACGATAGTATTCGCCAAAAAGCGATTCACCGCTTGCGCCCAGCCGTAACGCATGGGGCGCTCAATATCGCAAAACAAAATCACGCGGGTTTCATCGGTCTGGTTATAGGCCTCGTGGATATAGGTTTCATCAAACATCACTGCCTGGCCATCACGCCAGCTATAGTCTTCGCCATCGACACGAATAAAACACTGGTCATTGTTAGGCGTTGCTAACCCTAAGTGAAAACGCAATGAACCCGCATAGGGGTCGCGGTGCGGACGCAAATGCGCGCCAGGCGGCAACTCGGCAAACATAGCTGCTTTGACGCTAGGAATACTTTGCAGCAGCGCCACGGTTTTCGGGCAGTAAATGCTGGCAGATGGATGATGCGCGTCATACCACTTAAGATAAAACCGCTTCCAGCCAGTTTTAAAAAATGAGTTAAAACCAGCATCGTTATTGGTTTGTGCCGCGGCAATACGCTCCTGCTCGCGCACGTGCAGGGCTTCTTCGCGAATCTCCTGCCAGCGATCAGTAATGGCCTTTAACTCAGGGAACTCATGCACCGACAAATAAGGCGTGGTTGGCGCTTTTGAAAACAGGTATAAAAACACATTAAACGGCGACACAATACCTGAATGGTCAAACAGCTGGCGATAAAAGCGATGCCGCACCTTACCTCTAAAGTGTACATAACTCACCGACGCTAAAAACACCCCTAAAATAATCCATTTCATAGTGAATACCGACGCATATGTATGTCAATTGAATAATCAGTGAGCTTACCGTATCGCGCTAGGGTCAGGCAAACAAATCAGACTCTTTTTGTCCCACCATGGCCACGCGCTTGAGCGCATCTACATAATAGGCAGACTCACGCAAGCCAACCATGTCATGCGGGTGGTGGCCACCATGCATGCGCGCCAAGCGTGCAATGCTCTGTGCCGAGATTTTCCAGTCCAGCTTGGCCAATAATTCATCGGCCAAATCGGGGCGGTTACAGAGCAATACCATATCGCAACCTGCATTGAGTGCCGCCAGTGTGCGTGCCGTGACATCGCCTGCGACAGTGGCGCCTTCCATGCTGAGGTCATCGCTGAAAATCACGCCATTAAAGCCCAGGCGCTCGCGCAATACTTTTTGTAACCAGCGTGGTGAAAACCCTGCTGGCTTATCATCTACTTTAGGATAAATCACGTGTGCAGGCATTACCGCATGCAAGCCTTCGTCTATCATGCGCACAAACGGCTGCATATCATTCTGCGCAATCTGGTCAAACTCACGCTCATCGACCGGGATACTGACATGCGAATCGGCCACCACAAAACCATGGCCAGGAAAATGCTTGCCGACTGCCGCCATCCCCGCTTTTTTCAGGCCTTGCATCAAGCTAAACGCCAGCTCATTAATCGCCTGCGGGTCACGGTGAAACGCACGGTCGCCAATCACCAGGCTGTCGCCGTAGTCCATATCCAGCACCGGCGTGAAGCTAAAGTCCACACCATGTGCACGCAACTCTGCCCCCAACACATAGCCGGCTTCCACCGCCAGCTCTTTGGCCTTGCGTGGATGCTTGTCCCAGATATGCCCAAACTCACGCATGGGCGGAATCTTGGTAAAACCTTCCCTAAAACGCTGCACGCGCCCGCCTTCATGGTCTACCGCAATCAGCAATGGCGGCTGGCGCACGGCATGGATGCTGGCTGTGAGTGCTTTTAACTGTTCACAATTTTCAAAGTTACGCGCAAACAAAATCACCCCACCCACCAGCGGATGTTGCAAACGGCGAATATCGTCGGCGCTGAGTTCCTTACCAACGACATCCAGCATGACGGGACCTAAAGACATTCGTGCTTCCTTAAATACTGAGTTAACGTGATTTTAAACGATAAAGGCTGGTTGTTTCTTTCGCGCGGGCCGCGAATAAGGGATCTTGATCGTCTCGCGCCTTGCCGTGTTTAGGTTTGGTGTCCAAACGCTGCACAACCTCCAATCCAGCCGCAGCAATCCAGTCTGCCAGTTCGCCAGGTTGACGCAAACCGATGTGTTCCGCCAGGTCTGACATCACCAGCCAGGCTTCGCCACCGGGGGTTAAATGTGCTTTCAGGCCGTTTAAATAGCCTTTGAGCATACGACTATCCGGGTCATAAATCGCGTGCTCAATGGCCGCGTTGGCTTTGGCGGGCAGCCATGGCGGGTTACAAACAATCAGGTCAGCCTGGCCTTCAGGGAACAAATCCGCTGGCAAGATCTGAATATTAGGCTGCATATTCAAACGCTGTACGTTTTCAGTGGCACACGCCAATGCACGTGGTTGGTTATCTGTGGCAACCACTTGTTTAATGCCGCGCGCCACCAGAATCGCAGCAATCACCCCGGTGCCGGTGCCAATATCCCAGGCCACTTGCGGATTATTGAGCGGCACTTGATCCACCAGTTCAAGATATTCGCCACGCACTGGTGAATAAACACCGTAATGGGCGTGGATATTGGCGTTAAGCGCATGAATGGGCACGCCTTTTTTGCGCCACTCATGCGCGCCTACCATACCGAGCAGTTCACGCAATGACAACACCAGCCTGGCGGGTAATTTATCTGTTTTTTCATCGAGAATCAGCGCGCCTTGCACAGCCGCTTTTACCTCTGGTGCACGTGGCAACTCGCACTGGCCATATTTCAGCTCAATCAGGATTTTATTAGTGATGTTGGCACGGCCAATCTGACGGGCGCGGTGTTGGTGAAAAGCCTCCAGCATGGTCGCTGCCGGTTTGATCGGTTTGCGACCTACCCGACGCGTGATGGCTTGCAATAATTGTTTGGCGTTTTGAAAATCACCGCGATAAAGCAACGCTGTCCCTTCACAGGCCAAGCGATAGGCTTCATCAGCCTTGGTTGTATCATCAGCGATGACGACCGCTTTGGGCGGCAAGTTGCCGACCTCCGATTGCCAGTCTGCAGTCTGTGTTTTGTTCTTTTCGTACCAGTTAATATGGTTCAATGGCGTTCCAATAATATAAATATAAAAAGGCACTTTAACGTGATGCATGCTTTATACATTGCATTCGCAAAAGTGCCTAGCATGTACTACTTAAAGCAGTACATGCGCCGTACCTTACCTGTTTACTGAGCGTTAGGGGCGTCTTTGCCTTCGGCGCCCGTCACCTTGCTCAACACACTTTTACCCAAGTCTGTTTGGCCTAGTGCTTCCAGCATAGCCCCCATCTGCGTCCCGCCATTTGCGCTAAACAGATCTGTCACCTTGCTAATGCCGTTACTGATCGTGCCGCCCGCATTAGCAATGATTTTAACGTCTGCTTTTTCAAGCGCTTTGGCCTGCTCTTTGCCAACCTCCCCCATGACTTTGACTTGTTCTAATGAAATCAGATATTTCTGATAGTTTTCATTTTCACCAATTTTTTCAGCCAGTGTGATTTCAGCTTGCACCGATGCCAACTGCATGGCTTTGGCCGCTTCAGCGCGCGCGTGGCCTTCGGCCTCAATCCCCTTAGACTCCAAAACTTTAGCTTCCTTCTGGCCTTCTGCAATAGCCATGGTGGATTGTTTTTCACCTTCGGCTTTAATCATCACGGATTGTTTTTCTGCCTCGGAGTTAATCAATGCAGTGGCCTGTTCGGCTTCGGCATTAATAATCGCCGTTTCCTTTTGCTGATTGGCATTGACGATTTGTACCTCTTTATTAATTTCTGCTTGCTTGACTTGCGCGACCTGCTCAACCGCCATGGTTTTTTCTTTGGTGATACGTTCTTGCTCTTTAATGCTTTGCACCGACTGCTCTTTGGCAATCCCCACTTCGCGATCTTTTTCTGCCGTGCGCAAGCCGACTTGCTGCTGGCTGACTTGCCGTTGCAACTCAATATCGCGGCTGGCATCGATTTCAGCCATTTCGGCCTTGCGTTTATTTGCAGCCACTTCAATACGAGACTGCATTTCGATCTCCGACTTTTTCTTCTCCATGATGTTTTTAATCACATTAGAGCCTTGTGAGTCACGGATATCCATCAGCTCTACAGACTTCACGGTGACCACACCCCATGATTTCAGATTTTCATCTACTTGCTTGGTGAATTCCTCACCAAATTTGGCTCTATCCTGCATGATGGTTTCGATATCATTCATGGCCAGAATCGAACGGATACAGCCTTGCAAGATCGCATTCATCTGTTTGCGCATTTCATCAAAAGTTGCCACCCGTTTAGCCGCCACATTACTATCTTCAATTCTGAAAAATGCTTTGACATCAATCACAAACGGCAACCGCCCTTGATCATAAGCTTCATAATCAAGCAACTCTTCAGTAAACACAGAAACAGGATAGCGCGATACAGATACCCCTAACACCGGTATCCAGATTGGAAACTGATAATAGGTATTGCCATATTCCAGGCCGGTTCCGTAAGAGCGGCTTTGTTTGGCAGCCTGCACAATATGTACTTCGTTGGTAGAAACAACTCTGCGTAAAAAAATCACCCACAACACCAGCCACACCACAATCAGCGCGGCAACGCCTAACAAAATGTGCGTTAATGAAAAATTGGACTCCATGGACGTTTGCTCCCTTTATTATTAATTAGACTTAATCAAATCACTGCGTGACTGCTATCAGAAACCAATGATACGCACCCAGTTTGAAACCAAGCATTATCCTAAGGCTTTATGATAAACGGGTTAAAGTCGGTCTGGGTATCGTAATAATCTTCATTCTCAGCGCGTTTGAGAAAAGCGACTACTTTGTATGTCACTGGCGTAAAGGCCACTTCTACCAGTAGTTTGGCCGTAAATTGCGCCAGTACGATCTGCGGCATCATGGCATCGGGGAACTCGCCTGAGCCGTAAAAAGCCAGTGGGAAAAACAAAATTGTATCAACCGCTTCGCCAAAAATGGTCGAGCCTATGGTGCGGCTCCATAACCAGCGGCCCTGGGTGAGGACTTTCATTTTGGCCAGCACGAACGAATTCACAAACTCACCTGCCGCAAATGAGACCAGTGAGGCGATGGCAATACGCGCTGTGGAACCAAACACAGATTGATAGGCGGCCTGATCATGCCAATCTGGTGCTGGCGGCAAGGCGACGATGACCCAGGCCATGAGGCTGGCAAAAGCCAGGCAGATAAAGCCGGTCCAGATCACGCGACGCGAGGCGGCGTAACCGTAGACTTCGGTCAGAATATCGCCAAAAATAAAACTAATCGGGAAAAACATAATCCCGGCGCCAAACGTCAGCGCACCTAATAGCGGCAGCTGGATTTCGGTGATCTTGCCAGGGCCGATCAGGTTGGAGCAGACCAGCACCACGGCAAAGGCCGCCATGATCAGGTCGTAATACCGGTAGGGCTTTCTCATGCGCTCACCTTGATTATCCCCTCGCCTCGCTGCGCACGTCCAGCTTGTCACGCAACACATCGCCACCCAGATTAATGGCCAGAATCAAACTCATCATGCATGCGCCAACGGTGAGCACATAATGCGGTGCCACCAGCATAAAGCGCACGGCATCGCGCAACATCGCGCCCCACGAGGCATGAGGTGCCTGTATGCCCAGGCCAAGAAACGACAGTGACGCTTCGGCAATCATGACACTAGCCATGCTGTAGGCGGCTTCTACCAGCAAAATGGAAATAAGCAGCGGAAAAATATGCAATAGCATTACACGTAAACCACTGGCACCAAGTGACTCAGCGGCCAACACATGCAAGCGCTGGCGTAACGCCAGTGACTGGCCACGCGACAATCGGGCGTAAGTGACCCAGCCGGTCAAACAAAGGGCAAGAATCAGGTTGCTGATGCCCGCACCCAGCACCGCGGCAAACGCAATTGCCAGCAACATGCCAGGAAAAGCCAGAAAAATATTGGTCAATTGCATCAGGGCGGCATCCAGCTTGCCGCCTTTATAACCGGCCAGTAAGCCAATGGTCAGGCCAATAAGCATGGTCACCGCGGTCACAATCAGCGTGACCATCAACGACACCTCTACGCCACGAATCACGCGCGCCAGAATATCGCGCCCCAAATCATCAGTGCCCAGCCAGTGTTGCTGGCTAGGCCATTGCAAAATGGCGTTGAGGTCAATCTGGTTGGGATTTAAACCCACAACATGGCCCAGCAGCACCGCACATAACCAGAAAGCCAAGGTCAGCAAACAAAATGCTTTCATACTGCACCTCGTGTGCGTGGATCCAGCCAGTGATAAAGCAGATCAGTCACCTGATTAATCAGCACATAACTCACAGCCACCACCAGCACACAAGCCTGCGTCACCGGATAATCGCGTTTTTCTATACTGTCTACCAGCAAACGACCAATGCCGTTCCAGCTAAAAATGGTTTCGGTAATCACCGCACCGGCCAGCAAGCTACCCATTTGCAAGCCAACAATGGTGACCAAGGGTAACAACGCCGCTCGCAAAGCATGTTTGAGTAACACTTGCCGCTCGCTCAAGCCTTTGGCACGGGCGGTACGAATATAGTCTTCACTCAACACCTCTAGCAGGCTAGTACGCGTCATGCGGGTCAAAATAGCACTCAAGCCCAGGCCGAGTGTTAATGCAGGCAACAAGATGGCGGCTGGGCTGGCCATGCCACTCACAGGCAACCAGCCCAGCCAGACCGCAAATACCAGCATCAGCAACGGCCCTAGCCAGAAGGCAGGCATGGCTGCCAGGCGGATACTGAACATGGTGATCATCACGTCTTGCCAATGCCCGGCTTTGAGGGCAGACCAGATACCCAAGGGAATGCCGATTGACACCCCGATGGCGAGTGCTACCACCGCCAGCAACAAGGTTGCCGGATAGGTTTGCCACAATAATTGTGAAATAGGTGTTTGCGTATGGATAGAGCTGCCAAAATCGCCTTGCAGCACATGCAACAGATATTGGCCAAACTGTACTGGTAAGGGTTGATCTAGCCCGAGTTGCGCCTTGAGTGCGATGCGGTCGGTCACACTGGCTGATTCACCCAGCATGACGTCTACCGGATCGCCTGGTATCAGGTGTAACAAGGCAAAGGTCAGGCACAGCACCCCAAACACCACCGGCAATAATGTGGCCAAACGCTTAATCATCTGCCTCGCAAATATTCACGGTGGTGCCCACTGGCACCTGCTCGAACAATGCAATCAGGTCGGCATTGCGCATGCGCACGCAGCCATGCGAGCCAGGCACGCCCAGCGCGGTTGCGTCTGGCGTGCCATGGATATAGATATAGCGCTGCATGGTATCTACATCGCCCAGGCGATTTTTGCCAGGCTCAGTGCCGCTTAGCCACAAAATGCGGGTGAGTATCCAGTCACGGTCAGGAAAAGCCTGCTTCAAGGCCGGGGTAAATACTTCGCCAGTCGGACGCCGCCCCACAAACACGGTGTTTTCAGCCGCCCCGGCGCCAATTTTGGCGCGCACAATGTGCGCCCCCAGCGGCGTACAGCCACTGTTTTTAATATTGCCAACGCCATTGGCTGCTGTAGATACGTCATAACGCGTGACTTGCCCGCCATTGTCGTCAAACAAGGTCAGCGTTTGTGCCGGGATAGAAATTTCAATATGCATAACCATTATTCTAAGCGATTTGCCTGTTATAGACGGAGATTTGATGCAACACACTATCAGGCAGTATAAACTCGATTAAAATCCCGATTACCTTCATTCATGACTAGTCTCTGAACGCCATCATGCCACATCACGAATTACACTTTTTACAACGCAGTGGCTGGTTGCGCGCGGCCGTGTTGGGCGCCAACGATGGCATTATCTCTACCGCCAGCCTGCTGATGGGCGTGGCCGCCGCCGGGGCCACTCACCAGGCTTTGCTAATGACAGGCGTCGCCGGGCTGGTCGCTGGCGCACTCTCCATGGCCGCAGGCGAATATGTGTCAGTGAGCTCACAAACCGATATTGAGCAGGCAGACCTTGCCCGTGAAGCAGAAGAGCTCAAAGATAACCCGGAGAGCGAACTGCGTGAACTGACCGGCATTTATATTCAGCGCGGCTTAACACCCGAGCTGGCAAATCAGGTCGCACAGGCGCTGTCACAGCATGACTCGCTGGCGGCACACGCGCGTGATGAGCTTGGCTTGCATGACATTAACCAGGCCCAACCCTTACAAGCCGCATCGGCATCGGCACTGGCATTTGCCAGTGGCGCAATCTTGCCGCTGATCACCGCCTGGCTGGCGCCGCATGCGCAGGCACAAACCTGGCTCACCATCAGCACCCTGCCATTTTTAGCCTTGCTGGGCATCGTCGCTGCGCGTACTGGCGGCGCCAACATCATCAAAAGCGTTAGTCGCGTCGTGATTTGGGGCGCCCTCGCTATGGCAGCCACGGCACTGATCGGTCACTGGTTTGGCGTCAACCCGTGACCTGCAGGCAGCACAAGGATTACTGCTTTACCGGCTTAAAAACCACCTGCGTCAATCCATCCAGGTTGCCATCCGGCGTCGGCTGGTAATCGGCAATCGTCTCGCGATAAGCCACAAACTGGCCCTCGTACCACAACGGGATCACCGGCAACTGGCCATGAATACGTTGTGTTACCGCCGGCCAATCTTCTTTTACCAATAATTGGTCCAGCACGCCATCCTGATAACGGCCACGGTTAAAGCCTTGTGGCGGCAAACTGTCAGAGGCAAACACTTTGCTGTAAATTTCTGGGGTTTTAATCCCCACCCAGGTCAAGCCATACAGCTGAAAATTACCTTTTTGCACATCGGCAAAAAAAGTGCCCCAGTCCAGGCTCTTGATTTGCAGGTCTATGCCGGCCTCTTGCATTTGCGCTTGCAAAATAGTGGCCAAGCGCACCCGCTGCGGGTCGGTGCTAGTTTTATAAATCAGTGTCAGCGGCAACTTGATACCTGCCGACTGTAATAATTGCCTGGCCAACGCCGGTTGATAAGCATAAGGCTGCAAACCGGCGTTACCGGCATAATGCTCGGGTGGCAAAATAGCGCTGGCCTGGCGGCTATGGCTTACCATGACTTTATCAATAATGGCTTGCACATCAATCGCGTGGGCAATCGCGCGCCTGACCCGCACATCACGCAGAAAATCGGCCTGCACATTGAGGCCCAGATAGGAATAATTAGCCCCCACCCCGGTTTTTACCGTGATATTGGGCTGCTTTTGCAGATATTTAACCAGCTCCGGCGGCAAGTCGCCCTGAATCAAATCGGCCTCGCCGCGCTTGAGTTTGAGCACCCGTACATTAGGGTCTTTCACTTCTTCAAAGCGTACCTTAAGGCCGTCACTCAATCGCTGCAACTGCAACGCAGACTGCCAGTGGTCTAGCTTAAACGGGCCACTACCCACCGGGGTATGGCCAAAATCGTGGTCGATTGCAATCAGGCGTGCAGGCAAAATGCCGACCATTAATCGCGCGGCAAAGTGGGGATCAGGGCGGCTGAGCTCAAAGTCAATGGTGTTGGCATCCAGCGTCGTCATCTGCTGAATATGCTTGAATTCTGCCGTATGCGGCGAATCTTTGAGTTGTAGCAGGCTATCGTAAGTCGCTTTTACATCGGCGGCAGTTAATGGCTGGCCATCGTGGAATGTTGCAGATTGAGATAACTGAAAGCGGTAGTGTGTCGCATCCAGCATTTGCCATGTTGCCAACCCCGGCACCTCGCGCGAACGACTATCAAACTCCACCAGGCGCTGATAAATCAACCGATTAACGCGCTCAGAAGCGGCATCAGTCGCATAGCGCGGGTCAAGGTTCACTGGCGCCTGCGCGACGGCAAACACCAGCGAACGTGGCTCGTTGGACGGCTGGCATCCACTCAGTGCCCATGCTAACAACAATCCCGGCAGCAGCCGACGCAACATTCTGGCCGTCACGTTAAATCTTCTCAAACAGGGCAATAGACTCCACATGTGCCGTGTGCGGAAACATGTTCATGACGCCAGCGGCAGCCAAACGATAGCCTTTTGTCTGGGTCAAAATCGCCGCATCCCGTGCCAGGGTCGATGGATTACACGAAACATAGACAATACGCGAAGGCGCATGGCTAGACGTTATATCGCCTGCATCCGGTAGCGCTTTGATCAACTCAATGGCGCCATCACGCGGCGGATCTACCAGCCACTTATCAAACGCCCCCAGCGCCTGCAATGACTCGGGTGTCATATCAAATAAGTCAGACTCGGCAAACTCAACATTGCTCACGCCGTTTAACGCTGCATTTTCCAGTGCACGCTTCACCAAGGCTTGCGATCCTTCGACCCCATAAACACTGGCGCCACTACGCGCAATCGGCAAGGTAAAATTGCCCAGGCCACAAAAGAAGTCAGCGATGCGCTCACCGGCCTGCGGTTGTAGCAACTGCATGGCACGACGAATCATGACCCGGTTAATCGCCGGGTTGACCTGGGTAAACTCAATCGGGCTAAACGGATATTGCAGGTTAAACTCGGGCAAACTGTAATGCAGCTTGTCGCCATGCGTGAACAACGGTTTCACCGTATCCGGGCCCTTGGTTTGTGTCCACACCTGGGCACCATGGGTTTCTTCAAAGGCTTGCAGCAGTGCCACATCAGCGTCAGTCAGGGCCTCCATAATTCGAAACACCAGCACCGTGGCATCTTCACCCACCGCCAGCTCAATTTGCGGCAACGCCTGCTTGATCGACAACTGGCCAATCAATGCTTTCAACGGCACAATCAGGTCAGACACGGGTTGCGTGAGCACTTCACAGCTATCCATCGCGGTGACATAGCTGGTGCCTTTTTCGTTAAAGCCGACCAGCACGCCGCCCTTTTTCTCGACATAACGTACCCGCAAGCGGGCTTTGTGGCGATAACGCCACGGCGTGCCCTGAATCGGCGGCAGAATTTTATCCGCACGGACGCGGCCAATGTGCCATAAATCGGCCTCCAGCATGCGCTGCTTGGCCGCCACTTGCGCCGAAAACTCCAGATGCTGCATAGCACAGCCACCACAAGTGCCAAAATAAGCACAGCCGGGCGTCACACGCTGGCTGGACTGCTTGATCACCTCCAGCGTGGTTGCCAGCTCATAGGTCGCCTTGGCGTGATGCGAGACAAACTTCACCTCTTCAAAAGGCAACGCCCCTTCGATAAAAATCACCTTGCCATCGACATGGGTGACCCCACGGCCTTCCTGGTCGAGAGATTCAATGGTGGCAATACGTGGAGTCTGCGCGGCCCTGGCGGCAGAAGACAGATTGGAGGATCTTTGACGGTTGTTTCTCATAACCTGTTATTTTACCTGATTTGGGCATACAATCATCCAGCAAACCAATCAAAAACAAGGAGTCTGTGATGCTTAAACAATGGCGCTTGACCACCACATTGGTGGTCGCACTTTTTTCATCGTCTTTTTGCCTTGCTGACGAAGTGGCTATTCAGCAAGACGCCCACAGCGTGGATTATGTGACCGGCGGTATCGGCTCAGAAGAAGTGGACGCCATGGAGTCCTTTAAAAAACAGTTTAATCTATACTTTTTGTTTTCTGAAGGTAAAGCTGGCCGCGTGATTGACGATGTTAACCTCAGCATTCTTGATGGTAAAAACCAGGCTGTGTTTGCACTGGAACATGCCGCGCCCAGACTGCTACTCAACTTGCCATCTGGCAAGTATCAGGCGGTGGCCAGCTATCTCGGCAGTGAACAACGCTATCGCTTCACGCACGATGCCAAAAAACACCAGCGCATTATTCTCAACTGGAAAAACAAGATTGATGAAGATACGGTAGAACCGCTGACTGACGATGCTGCAGAGTCTGAAGCACCTGCCACTGAAACACCGTAAAAAACGCTTTAACCGCCGATAAACGCGGATGAACGCCGATGAGTACGAATGCAATTTCAAGGTTTTATCGGCGTGTATCTGCGTTTATCGGCGGTAATAAATTAAGATTTTATAACTCTCAAGCCCAAGCGGCCATAAACTGCTGCCAGTGCTCGCCGCCATAACCGGATAAGGTTTCACGCACCAACTGGATTTCAGCCGCATAATTGGCCTCATTCAAGTGCCCGCGCATTTTCAGAAAGCGCAAATACACCAGGTGCGTGTTGGCAACATCGGTTTCGCAATAGTCACGAATCGCTTTCACTTCACCGTTCAAATACGCCTGCCACACTTTGCTGCCATCCATGCCCAGTTTGCCGGGGAATCCGCATAGCTGCGCCATTTGATCCAGCGGTGCATTGGCCCGCCCGCTATACATGGCCAGCACATCCATCAAGTCTAAATGACGCATGTGATAACGACTAATATAGTTATTCCATTTAAAGTCTTTATCGTCTTCGCCTAAGTCCCAGTAACGGGGTGCGGCGATGCCGTGCACCATGGCGCGGTAATGCAACACCGGCAAATCAAAGCCGGCGCCATTCCAGCTCACCAGGTTGGGGGTATATTTTTCAACCCCATCAAAAAAACGCTGAATAATCTCGGCTTCACTCGATTGCTCGTCGCCTAATGTCCACACGCGAAACTGGCTACCTTCGCGCAAAGCACAAGAAATCGCACAGACGCGCTGTAAATGATGGGGCAAAAAATCGGTGCCGTTTTGCTGGCGCCGTTGGTGAAAGGCGATATTGGCCACGTCAGCATCGCTCAAACTCGCGGGCAGGTCATGTAACTGACGAATGCCATCCACATCAGGGATGGTTTCAATATCAAACACCAAACTTAGCATGGCAACACCTGTAAAAAAATTGTTTTTTAAAATAGCACAGCACCCATGCTTACACCAGAAAACCTTACTTTCAGCTGCATATTGTACAAAATGTTGAGCATTTGTATCAATTGATACAATCAAAGGCCATTTGTATCAATTGATACATTTAAATAACTGATTTATAAAGACTTTTTGTGTTTTTTCAAGCAATCAAAAAACCTAACTCCGCTTTAATCTGACACTGTTCAGTCAACACGATGCATGGCCCGTGTGCCTTTGCATCAGCCCTGAACCTTTACAATTTACGGAGTACATCATGACATCTATCAGTTCACTCAGCAGTAGCAGTGCCATTCAATCATTTTCGCAGGTTGGCCAACGCAGCGGCATGCAACCTCCGCCGCCACCGCCCGATGGCGAAGGTCAAGGCAAGGATGGCGGCGGTTTACTTGGGGCCATTGACTCAGCATTGAAAAGTGCGGGCATTGAAGGCGGCCTGGAATCAATTTTTGGCCAGTCTGGCACCAGCAGCACAAGCGCCAGCACAGATAGCACGGACACCAGCAGCACAAGTGATAGCACCACCGATGCGGCCAGTGCACTGAATAGCTTTTTACAAAACCTGATCAGCGCCTTGCAGTCGCAGGGCACGACAGACACCAGCAGCAGCACAGAAAGTAGTGACAGTGCAACAGAAGCGAGTGCGACGCAAGGCATGCCACCGCCTCCGCCTTATGGTAGTCATGGCATGGAGTCTAAATTGCAAAGCCTGATTTCTTCATTGAGTAATAGCAGTACTAGTGATAGCACTGATACCAGTTCGGATAGTAGCGACAGCGATCTGCAAAGCAGCTTTCAATCGCTAGTGAGCTCGTTAGGTGGCAGTAGCGATAACGCCAGCCTGAGTGGATTTTTGCAAGCGCTGTCTGGCAGCATGCAACATCGTGGCCCAGCAGGCAATGTGGTGAGCACCACCGCCTAAACCATTAACTACGTGACACGCAAGCCTAAAAAGCAGCTACCACTTTAACCGGTGGTAGTTGCTATATTCAGCAAGCCAATCAGGCAAATTCCAGCTGCATAATATCTGTGTTGGTATCTTCTTGCAGCCACTCGGCAGGTGCTTTATGCAAACGGATAGGCGCATTCATCTCTTCGCCGTCAAACGTCAAAATGGCATAGCTAATGTCTTGTGGCGCTTCAATCGGCGTGAATTTGGCAAAACCGAAATCGGCATTACGCATCACCTGCCAGGCACCGGATGGTTCTGCATATTCTGCTTTGGCAAAGTAATGTGCAATTTGCCTGTCAGTGGCCGCCTTGAGCGCGCAGTCATTCTCGCGCGACATGACAGACCAGCGATAATCCAGGCCATCGGCAATCGGTTGCAATTGCATCAGATACCAATGCACGTTTTCACGCGCCAGTTGTATCAGCGATCGCACACGACCAGTATGATGATTCAGAATGTAATAAATCCCCACATCCTGTTGATGAATATTTTCACCCAAGCGAGGGAGAACGAAAAGATTAGTTGCCACAGCGGACCCCTTTCATCGAAACATACACTTTGATTGTATGCAATGAACATGCCTGAAACTGAAAGCCGATACTTTTACGACGCTATTCATCAAATTGCCAGCACAGGCAATGATCGCGCCCCTGGCATCGCACACACTAGCTTAATCTCGCCCGAAACAGCCAAGCTATTGTTTTGCCTGCCTATTTAGCCGCCCATCGCCCATCCCGCTGCACAAACCAGCCGGGTTGCGCTTTATCAATCCAGCGTTGGGCAAATGTACGTTGAATTTCGCCCTCCCACTCAGAGTGACCATTTGCGGCAGCGATGCCTTGGTATAACTGGGTGCGATCAGTATTTTCGTCTTTCACCAGCGCAGCTAACGCACTACGTTGGGACAGTGGCACCAAACCGGCCTCTTTTACTGCAACAAAGCCGTCTGCAGTCAACCCCACCGCACCCGATTGATAATGTGGCAACAGTTGCCTGTGACGGCTTTGCATACTGGCTTTCACCGAAGCAACTGCGGGCGTGTTTACATCGAGGTCAGCTGCCGCATGGGCGGGCAATATGAGTGCAGCACTCAGACAAAGGCCGCATAAAAGCGGTTTTAAAATAGCATAGCCATGATGCAAACATAATTGCAAACAGCCAGATAAGGCATAGAAACGTTTCATACACTGAGTCATGGTGTAGGCTCCTGATTCACTGCAGGCGTAGCCGGGGTAGTGGCAGGCGCAGTATGCTGATCCGATGCTGGGCCTTGCCCGGCAGGCACCTGCCAGATTTCGTCTATCACTTTATCTGCGGCCTTTTCAGCAGCAGCAGCCGGAAAGTAAATATTAATGGTGACGCAAGCACTGAGGCCTGTGGCTGCCAACGCCAGGCTCCCTCTGCGCATCCAGCGCGCGTATGCATGCTCTTTGATCAAAGTCAGGTTCAATCTAACGTCCTTTCTGACAATCTATTGGCACTTTATATTCATTAAAGTTTAATCAACGATGATTTTACTATTGCTATCCGTCACCCGCTGCATGCGCCCCAACACATCTTTCCAGCTGACATATTGTGTATAGCCATTCACATTGACCGAAGGCGCGCCTTTGCCTTTCACAATCACAAATCCGTCAGGCAACGGCTCAACGCCGCCCATTTTGCAAATATCGCCACGCAACTCACAGCTCAGGCCTATTTTTTCATAGCCAAACTCTTTAAAAAAGCGCAAAAAAGTACGTTGCAACGCCGCCGCAGTGCCCTCACCACCCAAGGCGGTAATATTTTCGACGGCGCGCTGCGATATTTTCTTTTCAAACGGGCCGTCTGCGGTACGCACCGAGGCGTCCATAGACACAGGCTTCCAGTTTTGCAGGCGCAGATGTTTGATGTCGCCCTCCAGCTTGCCACTGATCGAGCCAAAATTAAACGTGCGCGTGATTTCACCCAGGTCAATCTCACGCATGGTGAAATTGGCGTGTAATTTAGGCACCGCGCCCAACGGGTCATCAATATCTAGGTCAGACATGCCGACCATGCCATTAAACAGTTTAAATTGCATGTCGCCCATCATACGCAACTCATGGTTGGCATAAGTCACCAACGGCATCGTACCCGAGATCTGGCCGCGCATGGTCGGCCAGCCCAGCGCGTGGCTAAAACTGGTCATGCTAATCGGCTGTAAATCCATTTTGACATGCCAGACCATGCTTTGATTAATCCAGGCCGCGGAAATATCCTGAAAATCCAGGCCGCCATCCAGAATCGGCAGTTGCAACCGTGGTGCCGTAATCGAAAACCGATTCACCTCCGCCTGCCAGCGGGTGACGCCCAAGGGGATTTTTAGAATATGGCCGGACTGGTAGCCCATGGCAATTTGCTGGGGATGATCGTAATCCCACGGAATATCGGCATTAAAATGGCTGAAGCCAAACTTTCCCAACTGGTCTTCCACGCTGGCATCGGTGATATTCAGGTGAAACTTGAGCGGCTGCAAGCCTTTGGCTTCAAACGACCAATCGGCCTTGCCGGAGACATTTAAATGGCCGAATGCCGAGTGCGGAATCAGTGGCTGGATAAATGCCTGGTAGACGCCATTAAAATCGACCTCTTTGGCGTCGACCTTTAAAAACTCAAATTGTTTGTTAATCAGGTGAATACGGCTTTGGCTATGCAAGGTGCCCACACCTTGCAACGCGAGTGTTGCCTGCTCAATATCCATATAAGGCTCATGGTAAAAGCCTCGAATCTCAAACCGTTTGCTACCCTCGGCAAAATAAAATGGTTGCCAGAACAACTCACCCTGTTGCCACTCGAATACGCCTTGCCAACGCCAGCCACCAGCTTGTTCGTGCGCAGACAAATTAATCTTACCCGTGAGTTTATCGCCTGCATGCAAGCCAGCTGCGTCACTAAATTTAGCCTCATGCACCGCCAACTCAACATCAACACCTTTGGCGGCGGGGCCTGTTTTATCCTGCTCTTTCCAGGTGGGGGTTAGCCGCACATTAAACGGCACATGCGAGCGTACATCGTGATACAGCCCATCTTCGCAACGCCAGGTTTGCGCTGCTGCCTGCGCGGGCACCAGGCAGTTCAAATGAAAGGTGCCCCACACTTCGTCCTGCAATGCTTTGACTTCTGCATCAAAAGACAGCGTGGGCTGCCGTGTTTGTGACCGCTGTGTGTGGGCACCATCGTCGAGAAAACCATAGTCGAGAAATATTTTAGGATGGCGCACCTGATACGGTGGCATTTGTAGCTGTTCGGACGTAATCAGCGCCGTTGGCCGGGCGCTGATATCCAGCATGATATTGGGTTTATCTAATTTGGCATCGCCGATTTGCAGGCGCTCGGCATGCACCTGCACCTGCTGCTTGCTGTGTAAATTGACCACCGCATGCGGTTTATCCAGTTGAAAAATATCACTGGAGACACTGTCTGCGCTGAGGCTGATTTCGGTCATGGCGCACACATGCGCTGACCAACACAACAGCATCAGCCCGCAAACGCGCATCAGTCTGGGAACACCCCGGTCGATAAGTAACGGTCGCCACGGTCGCAGACAATGGCCACAATCACCGCATGATTGACTTCTTTAGATAATTGCAAAGCCGTGTATAAAGCGCCACCACTCGAAATACCGGCAAAAATACCTTCTGTGTTGGCCAGTTGCCGTGTGGTGTCTTCGGCATGTTTCTGGCTGACATAACGTAGTGCATCAACGCGCTTGGCATCAAAAATCGACGGCATATAGGCTTCTGGCCATTTGCGTATGCCAGGGATTTGCGCGCCTTCTTCAGGCTGTACGCCAATAATTTGCACCTCCGGGTTTTGCTCCTTGAGATAGCGCGAAGTACCCATAATGGTGCCCGTTGTGCCCATGCTGGAGACAAAGTGCGTGACTTTACCAGCAGTATCCCGCCAAATCTCAGGCCCGGTGCCTTCGTAATGGGCCAATGGATTATCCGTGTTGCCAAACTGGTCGAGCACAATACCCTTGCCTTCGGCTTGCAACTTTAGCGCCACATCACGCGCCAGCTCCATGCTGCCTTCTTTAGGCGTTAACACCAGCTCAGCGCCATAAGCTTTCATGCTTTGGCGACGCTCGATAGATTGATTCTCAGGCATCACCAACACCATTTTATAGCCACGCATGGCGGCGACCATGGCCAGTGCAATCCCGGTATTACCGCTGGTTGCCTCAATCAGGGTATCGCCAGGCTTGATCTGGCCACGGGCTTCTGCACGCAGAATCATGCTGTAAGCAGGCCTGTCTTTCACCGAACCCGCCGGGTTATTGCCCTCCAGCTTGAGCAAGATGGTATTGCTCGGATTAGGGTTCATGCGTTGCAAAGCGACCAGTGGCGTATTGCCGACAAAGTCATCCAAAGTTTTATATGGTTTCATAACTGACCGATGTTTGTTGTTTTCCAGACGGAACGGGGACTAAACGCCCAAAATATTCTGAATTTAAACGATTAAAATACATACACGCAATGCTTAATATATGTAAAATTCTAATGTCGTTCCTGATTTAGCTGGTGAAGTACTGATTTTACATAAACTGCCTGCATCGCAAAAACAATAATTACCAAGGAAACCGGATGTTGAAGAAGTGGATTAGCCAAGCGCTTGTCGTCATGTTGCGTCCGATCAAGCTGTTTCCAGAGCTCAGCGAAGCCGATAACGTCCGTTATAAAGTTGTTTTTCTCAACAATGTGTTTGCTTTCTCCGGCATTGTATCGCTGTCCATGGGCATTATCCGCTGGAACCTGCAACCTTTTATTGGCCGGGTAGACTTAGTCTCCGCCTTTCTGGCGTTTGGTTTGTTGTGGGTACTCTATCGTTACCAGAAAAACATTGAGTTAATTGCCAGCATTGCTTTATGGCTTTGCTTTATGCAGTTTTTAACCGTGTTTTTCATGGGCATGGGCACCACCACCCGCAGTGCACTGCTGTTACTTATTTTGGCAGCGGCGTTTTACCTCAAAGGCCGCGTGGCCGGCTACTATATGCTGGCCACTTTGCTGGTATTGGTCATCAGTAATCATCTGATTGGTATTTTTCCATCAGAATATAGCAACCTGGATATTCTCAGCCTGTGCCTTTACCTGCTGGCGCAGTTTTTTATTATTCGCAATTACGAGTGCCTGCGTGAGTCACAAACCAGCCACTTAAAAGCGCTGAATACCGATCTCGAAGCCTTGGTCAAACAACGCACCGAGCAATTGGCTGCCGCCAATACCGCACTCGAAATTGAAAAAGAAAATCTTAAAACCCTGTCTAGCACTGACCATTTAACCGGTCTCAGTAACCGCCACCATTTTGAAACAGTGTTTGCTGAACACTCGCCACCTGTTTCACGCAGAAAAATTTCTGATGCCCTGATTTTGATAGACATCGACCATTTTAAAAAAATCAATGATACTCACGGCCATATATTAGGCGATGCCGTCCTTAAAGCAGTGGCAAGCTGCATCAAAAAATATAGCCGCATCTCTGATATCACTGTGCGTTGGGGCGGCGATGAACTGATTATTTACGCACCGCGCACAACCCTCAAACAAGCCACGCAACTGGCAGAAAAAGTGCGTCATCAAATCAACGCCATGCAACTGGCTGGTGTCGGCACCATCACCATCAGTGCGGGCGTTGCTGTGCTACATGCTGGCGATAATCTGTCGCAGCTATTACAACGCGCAGACCAGGCACTGTATGAAGCCAAGCAGGCTGGCCGTAATAGCGTGTATGCTGCCGCGCTAGACTAAGCCAGCGTAATTAGATACCTTTACACCCACTTTTCGTTATTTAGTCTCACGCCTCATGCCTAGATGTTCTGCCGCTGCCTTTGTCGTTGCTTGCCTGCAATTTATATTACTCACCGCGATCGCACATGCCGAGCAATGGCAAACCGTGCCAGGACGCGAAAAGTTTCTCACCGTTGCGATCGACCTCGACTCATTGCAAGTCGGCCAACACGATGACATCGTGTATTTCAAGCTGAGGGCAGACGACCATGACGACGCGATTGCCAGCCGGTATGTTCAAGCCTCTTGCAGTGAGTTTTCGTTAGAGGTTGAACGCGAAACCGTGTTTCATCCAGCCAGCCAGACCTCAGAAAGCATGGACTGGAAAAACAATCACGCCCTCGCCAGCCACCCGGCGTTTGCCCAAGCCCGATTATCATTCTGGGGCGTGACGCAAGCCTACGGCCAGGCCATCTCACTGGCCTGTCGGCGCGTTGGCAATCGTTCACCAGAGCGGCTGCATATCATGCAAGCCGAAAACTGCGCGCCAGGCAACCCCTTGCGCAAAGTCGCCTGCGCCAGCCACGCCAGTTGGCGCGCCAACTACAAACTGTATTTTTCGCGCTCACATGACGTGATTCATAACTGCGGCATTTCAGAAGAGCGCATGACCAAACAAGCGGCTTGGCTGCTCAAAGCTGTGATGCGTTGCCAAACAGAAAGCTGCGGCAACGAGATTCTCGAAGACTGGATCCACAAACGCGGGCAAGACATTGCTAACGTGATTCACATGCAAAAAGCAGACAGCGCATGGCACGCAACCTCACAACCCGCGCCGCTGTGCCAATCACTGAATCAGGCCGATCAGGCGATTGCCAGCTTGCAAACTGAAGAGATTTACGCCAAAGCCAAATACCTGGGTTGTTTAAAGCGCGAAACCGCTAAACTGCGCGCCGCCAACACGCCACACGAAACGCTATCGCAACAGGCAGAGCAATTATGCGACGCGCCATTTAAAGAGTGGCATGAGGCGATTTCAAAACAGTCGGCCATGTCAGATATAGCCGATAAATACCCATCTTTAACGCTCCCGCTTCAATCATCATGGCATACACCCTAGAAAACAGATTAGTCATCGGCGTCGCATCGAGTGCGATGTTCGATTTGTCAGACTCTGACGAAATATTCAAACGAGACGGTGAAGCACTCTACCGTAAGTTCCAAGAGCGCAACCTGAACAACCCATTGCCCAAAGGCATTGCATTTTCATTTATCAAACGGCTGCTCTCTCTCAATGACCTAAGCGCCCAACAAGATGACCCGCTGGTTGAAGTAATATTGCTATCAAAAAATGACCCTGATACAGGGCTTCGGGTCATGAAGTCGATAGAACATTACAAGATCGGTATGACGAGAGCCATATTCATGCAAGGCCAAGCGCCGTACAAGTTTATTCCTGCGCTCAACATCTCCCTTTTTCTCTCGGGCAACAAAGAGGATGTCGATTCTGCCATTCGCCTGAATATGCCTGCCGGTCATGTCATGCACTCAGCCGTGATTGATGACGAAGAGGATGCTGGATTGCGTATTGCCTTCGACTTTGATGGCGTGCTGGTTGACGATGAGTCTGAAACAGTTTTTCAAGCCAGAAAAGACGTGAATGAATTCAAAGCGCACGAAGCGATGAATGTCATGCAGCCCCATAACCCGGGCCCTTTGCAGCAACTACTTGTGCGTATTTCTTCTATTCAATCCGCCGAAGAGGAAAAGAAAAAACAAGACCCTTCTTACAAAAATCGTTTGAGAGTCTCGATTGTGACCGCGCGTGATGCGCCAGCACATGAACGCGCCATGAACACACTCAAAAGTTGGGGAGTGATGGCGAATGACGCGTTCTTTTTAGGCGGCATTGAAAAAAGCAAAGTCCTTGCAGTATTAAGACCGCATATTTTCTTTGATGATCAGTCCGGGCATTTAAAAACAGCCTCTGAAGTGGTGCCTTCAGTACATATTCCTTTTGGCGTGACTAATCAAAAAGCAACCTAATTAGGCTGAGCACGTTAGGTTAAGTATTAAGCTCGCGCGCGAAACAGGAATACTGCATAGGCGCCAAACAACACAAAGCTAATCAAACCCAGCTGCGGCAAGGTCAGGCCGAGAAAAGTCCAGTCGATGGCTGCGCAATCACCGGTGCCACGAAACACCAGTGTCAGTGCCTTTTTCAGCGGGAAGTTTTCAAACATATAGTCAAAACCGACGCCACAATCCGCAATAATCTCTTCTTTGTGGGCTTGCAACCACCAGTGACGAATGGCCACCCCTGCGCCGCCAAGTGTGGTAAATACTTCTACCAGTGTTAACCCGGCATGCAACCATGACTTAGGTGAAATAAAGGCATGCGCCAAAAACAATACACCCAGGCTCATGAATATAATACGTTGCGAAATACACAGTGGACAAGGTTCTAGCTGGTTTTGTACCTGTATGGTCAATGCTAGCGCCACAATCCCAAATGCGGCCAAAAAGCCCAATATATAGCCGCCACGACCTTTAAACCACTGACACATTGCATACTCCTGCGCGTTGAATGAAGCTTAAATTGTAATAGATAACGCGTTTATGATGCTGCTAGCGTATACATCGTTCCCTGACTTTACGCATTCAATCCATTAAGCATCCGCCTGCGTGCTGTCAGCCCGATGCATAGCCGACTTTTGTTTGACTTCATGGTGTTTCTTTTTGTAATAGTGCGCAATGCGTTTTACATAGTCACGGGTTTCGGGGTACGGCGGAATCCCCTGATGCCTGAGCACGGCATTTTCACCGGCATTGTAAGCGGCGGCGACCAGCTCAACATCGCCCTTAAAATACGTGATCAGCCAACGCAAATAAGACAGGCCACCCTTGATATTTTGCTCGGGATCATATGCATCCTTAACGTGAAACCTAGCTTGGGTATCCGGCAATAGCTGCATCAGGCCCTGCGCCTTTTTGCGTGAAGTGGCTTTGGGGTTAAAGCCTGACTCAACAGCAATCACGGCCATGGCAAAATCAACATCAACGCCATACACCGGCGCATGCTTTTTCACCAATTGATAAATCGGGCCGCGCTTGCGAAACAATACCTCCGCCGCAGAATTCCCTTGTTTAAGCATACAGGCTGGCAACACGGCCAACTCGGTATTCCCCGGTTCGTTATCCAGCCAGGCCCTGGCATCACGATGGCCTTGTATCGCGGCCAAACTGAAAAAACGGGCGGCAATATCATGATTCACCGCCACCCCTTTGCCCAGGCTATAAAACCAGCCCATGGCAAACAGGGCATCCGGGTCGCGTGACTCCCCCGCCAGCGCACAATAATGCGCATGCGCTTGCTCGTAGCTGGTTAGCCCAAGAGCATTTTTAGTGCCTGCTGCCAGGCTGACCTGCAACTTAATAAACTGTTTATACGCCTCATTTTTAATGGCGGACTGCTCGCGGCTAAAGCCAGGCACTGGCGCGTCATTTTGTGGGAGGTTCGACGTTTCTGCCGATGACCGAATCTCACTCGCAGGCACCGTTTCAGTCGAGCGCTGAGGTTCACTTGATAATGGCTCAACAAGGTCATTGGCCAGCTCGTCAGCATAGGTCACATGCGGTAAAAGTGCCGCGCAGGCAACAACCGTGCACAAGGCAAACCATAAGCTTGCGCGACTCACCGCAGTGTGAAAAAAGTTTGATTGCATTTGGATAAGAATATTTTCAAGCATTATTTTATGTAATGACTCATTTGCTGGCACAAAGTGCCAGGCCGCGCGTTAAAACAGCACAAAAAAGACTTCTGTCTGCGCAAACCCGCCTAGGATTCCATATAAAAGGCATAGCCAAACGGCAATCTGCTGTTAGATAATGTATGGCTATGACGAACCTGTTATCGACGCCTTTTAAGCAAATCTTGAATGTCAGCGACCTGACGCGACTGACCAAAGAACTACTGGAAACCAGCTTTCCGTTGTTCTGGATCAGTGGCGAAATCTCCAATTTCACGCGCGCCGCCAGCGGCCACTGGTATTTTTCGCTCAAAGATGACCGTGCCCAGGTACGCTGCGTGATGTTTAAAGGCCGCAACAGCCTGGTTGGCAGCATGCCACGCGAAGGCGACCTGATTGAAGCGCGGGCGACGGTGACGCTATATGAGGCGCGCGGTGACTTTCAGCTGACCATTGAGTTTATGCAACCAGCAGGCATGGGCAGGTTGTATGAAGCGTTTGAACAATTAAAACAACGCCTGCAAGCCGAAGGCCTGTTTGACTTGGCACGCAAACAAGTGATTCCAGCCAGCCCGCAACGCATAGGCGTGGTGACTTCGCCCGATGCGGCCGCCTTGCGCGATGTGCTGACGGCTATCCGCAGGCGTTACCCAGGCATGGGCGTGATCATTTACCCAACACCAGTACAAGGCAAAGGCTCGGCCGAGCTGATTGCGCAAGCCATACAACTGGCCGACCAGCGCCAGGAAGTCGATACGCTGCTGATTTGCCGTGGCGGCGGCAGTATTGAAGATTTATGGTCGTTTAACGAAGAAATTGTGGCGCGGGCAATCGCTGCTTGCCGTTTACCGACGATCAGCGGCGTGGGCCACGAAACCGACTTTACCATTGCCGACTTTGTGGCAGACTTGCGCGCCGCCACGCCAACAGCCGCGGCAGAGCTGGCTTGCCCAGATCAATCACAACTACGCCAACAAGTCGCGCAGTCACAACAACGTCTGATGCGTGCCATGCAATCGCTACTGCGCCAGCAATCGCAAACACTGGATTACTTGTCGCGCCGCCTGATTTCACCAGCGCAGCAATTGCAACAGCAAAAACAGGCCTTACAGCAATGGCAACATCGCTTGCAATTGGCCATGCAACAATCTTTGCAAGCACGCCGCCGCCGGCTGGAGCACCTAGCTACCAGCCTGCAACAACTCAATCCACACCAGGTGCTGGCACGCGGCTACGCCATTGTGCAGCAACAAGATGGCCGCGCAGTGACTAACGCCAGCCAGCTTGCGGTTGGCGAAAGCCTGCAACTGACGCTGCACCAAGGCCAGGCACAAGTGGTGGTTGAAAAACATTTGCCCACTAACCAGTAGGCTTTTCATGCAATCCTCCACAAAGACGCAACCGGCACAGATTATTTCGGTCAAAATTTGTTATTTGTATCAAAGTCGTTGGTGAAGCTTTAGAATTAACCGATAATAATTGCTTGTCTTCAGCTGTTCACACAATGGACCATACAAAAAATCAGCAAACGGCGCTCCACACCATGGCACTCGCCGCGCTAGGCGTCGTTTTCGGGGATATTGGCACCAGCCCTCTTTACACCATGAAAGAAGTCTTTGCGGTTGGCCACCACCCGCTATTGCTGACTCAAGACAATGTCTATGGCATTTTGTCGCTGATCACCTGGGCATTACTGCTCATTGTTTCTTTCAAATATGTCGCGTTTATCATGCGCGCAGACAACCGTGGCGAAGGCGGCATCATGGCCCTGTTGTCACTAGCCAGCCGCTATGCCGGTGGCGAGCCTGAACAACGCAAACGCATCATGATGCTGGGCATTGTCGGCGCCTGCATGTTTTACGCCGATGGCATGATTACCCCCGCCATTTCGGTGCTCTCAGCGGTGGAAGGCCTGGAAGTCGCCGCACCGCAGCTAGATAGCTGGATTGTGCCGATTACACTGTGCGTGCTGTTCGTGCTGTTTTGGGCGCAAAGCAAAGGCACCGCCGTGGTGGGTGCCTTTTTTGGCCCGGTGATGCTGACCTGGTTTGCCGTGCTCGGCATTCTTGGCGTCATCAATATCAACCACCACCCCGAAATCCTCAAGGCACTCAGCCCGGCCTACGCCTTTCTGTTTTTTTACACCCAGCCTAAAATTGCGTTTATTGCGCTCGGTGCAGTCGTGCTGGCGGTCACAGGTGCCGAAGCGCTCTACGCAGACATGGGCCACTTTGGCCGCAAACCGATTCGATTAGCCTGGTTTTTGTTCGTGCTACCCGCGCTGATTTGTAACTACTTTGGGCAAGGCGCACTGATCCTGGCCGAGCCAGAATCGATTCAAAATCCGTTTTACCACCTGGCGCCAGACTGGGCGTTGTTCCCGTTGATTATCCTGGCCACACTGGCAACCGTGATTGCGTCGCAAGCCGTGATTACCGGCGCTTTTTCTGTCTCGCGCCAGGCGTTGCAACTCGGCTTTATTCCACGCATGCACGTTGCCCATACCTCAGAAAAAACCGAAGGCCAGGTGTATATGCCGCGCGTCAACTGGGGCTTGATGGTCGCCGTGATGGGCTTAGTGATTATTTTTGGCAGCTCGGGCGATTTAGCCGCTGCTTACGGCATCGCCGTGACCGGCGACATGGTGATTACCACCTTGCTGGCTGCGGTGGTGTTCCACCACCTGTGGGGCTGGAGCAAATTAAAAACCGCGTGTCTGATTACGCTGTTTTTAGTCATAGACCTCTCCTTCTTTGCCGCCAATATTCTCAAGATCCCTGATGGTGGCTGGGTGCCATTACTGATAGGCCTGATTATTTTCACCCTGATGCGCACCTGGAAAACCGGTCGCAGGCTGTTATATGGCATCCTTAAATCAGAGTCGATGGAGCTGATTCCTTTTATTCAGGCCATTGGTGCGCACCCACCAGCCCGCGTCAACGGCGCAGGTGTATTTATGACGCCCAACCCTGACGGCGTACCACATGCCTTGCTGCACAACCTCAAGCATAACAAGGTGTTGCATGAAACCATGGTGATCCTGACCGTGCGTTTTGAAGACTACCCTTATACCAGCGGTGAAGAGCGCGTCGCGGTAGAAGTGTTACCCTACGGTTTTTATCGCGTCACGCTGCGCTATGGCTATATGGACGAACCCGACCTGCCCAGAGATCTGGCACTGACCGACGCTTTGGGGCTGACGCTGGACACCATGGATACCTCATTCTTTGTCGGTAAGGAAAGCCTGATTGCTTCAGATAAACCAGGCATGGCCTTCTGGCGTAAAAAGATTTTTATCGGTTTGTTCCGCACCGCAGAAACCATCACCAACCAATTTAAATTGCCGCCTAACCGCGTGGTAGAGCTAGGCTCACAAGTTAAAATTTAAACAGCACACGGCAGACTGCAAACTAAAGTTAACAGTCTGGGCGTAAAATGCGTTTTTTAGCTTGCCAATTGCCTTAACATTGTTGGCTGTCAACGGATTATGCCAGCCATGCGATAACTGCATAGTTGCCACCTGTGAGGAAAAAATATGTTCAATATGAAAACCATGTCAGTCGCCGTGATGTGTGCATTGCTCAGTGCCTGTGCCAGCACCACCAACAACAGCACTTCCGGTGTACAGCGCAGCCAGTTGCTGTTATTGCCGTCTGCCACGGTAGATAAAATGTCTGCGCAGTCTTATACGCAAACACTGCAAGACGCACAAAAGAAAAGCACGCTCAATGCAGACAAACCGTTATTGAATCGCGTGACAACGATTTCCAACCGCCTGATTGCCCAGGTCGGCGTGTTCAGGCCAGATGCCGCCAAGTGGAAATGGGAAGTCAATGTCGAAAAGAATGACCAGCTCAATGCCTACTGCATGCCAGGTGGCAAAATCATGGTGTTCTCCGGCCTCGCCGAAAAACTCAATGCTACCGACGATGAACTCGCCGCCGTGATTGGCCACGAAATTGCGCATGCACTGCGCGAGCATGGCCGTGAGCGGATGTCACAAGCCTATGTACAACAATTTGGCTTGCAGGCACTTGCCTCCTTTGTGGGCGGCACCGCCGGCAGCATGGCGGCACAAGGTGCAGGCATGGGCAGCCAGTTACTGTTCTCGTTACCCAATGGCCGTGAACAAGAGCGCGAAGCTGACCGCATGGGCCTGGAACTCGCTGCACGTGCTGGTTACAACCCGGAAGCCGCAGTAAGCCTGTGGAAAAAAATGATGGCAGCCAACAAAGAGGCGCCGCCTGAGTTTTTAAGCACCCACCCGTCTAGCGAAAATCGCATTAAAGACCTGCAGGCACTCACGCCTAAAGTGATGCCTTTATACCTCGCGGCCAAAAACAAATAAATACCGCCTGGCAAGGGTGGCCAGAAATGCGCGGCCCCTGACCTGCCAAAATTAGGTTAAAATTTCGGGTTTCACTGTTATTTAACCGAATTATTTCATCGAACAAGAGAACATCATGGATCCACGTCAAAGCATTATTGAAGCGGCTTTTGAAGACCGCGCCAACATCAACCCGGCCAATGCCCCTGCCGATATTAAAGCCACTGTGGCTTCTGTGCTGGATGACCTGGATGCAGGCAAATTGCGCGTGGCAAGCCGTATTGGCGATACCCAGCAATGGGAAACCCACCAATGGTTGAAAAAAGCCGTGCTGCTGTCTTTCCGCCTCAAGGACAATGTGCTGATGGATGACGGCGTGACCCGTTATTTTGACAAAGTGGATCCTAAATTTGCCAACTACACTGAAGAAGACTTTAAAGCAGGTGGCTTCCGCGTAGTGCCTAACGCCATCGTGCGCAAAGGCTCATTCATTGCTAAAAACACAGTGTTAATGCCTTCTTATGTCAACATCGGCGCTTACGTCGGTGAAGGCTCCATGGTCGACACCTGGGCGACTGTAGGCTCCTGCGCACAAATTGGTAAAAACGTGCACTTGTCTGGCGGCGTCGGTATTGGTGGTGTGTTAGAGCCAGTGCAAGCCGGCCCAACCATCATTGGCGACAACTGCTTTGTTGGTGCGCGTTCAGAAGTGGTTGAAGGCGTGGTGGTCGAAGACAACTGCGTGATTTCCATGGGTGTTTATATTGGCCAATCGACCAAGATTTATGACCGCGAAACAGGTGAAGTGCACTATGGCCGCGTACCTGCAGGCTCTGTGGTTGTGTCTGGCAACTTGCCATCCAGCGACGGAAAATATAGCCTGTACTGCGCAGTGATTGTGAAAAAAGTCGATGCCAAAACCTTGAGTAAGGTTGGTATCAACGAATTGTTGCGCGGCATTTAAGCCTAAGCAGCGCATCACCGAGAATCACTTTTAAAAATACACCTGTCGGCTCAAGTTATAGCGATGACGGGTCGATATTAAGAGTGATTCTCAACCAATGATCTTCGAGTTAGGGTTGTCGATAGAGGTTTTATTGAATTTAAATGTAAGGACGGAGAGTCAGCAGGCGAGCAACAAAACGCAGTAGAGTCACACCACTAACAATCACAATGACCGTGCAACTTTTATGATCCCAACACACATGCTTGTTTTGCTGCTATTCACATCCAGTGTCATTGGATGTTTTTTTGCATTTAAGCTCGTAGACAGGCTGCGTATCGCAGCGGCTAAAGATCATGACGCCTTGCTCAAAAAATACGCGGCACTCACTGCTGGCGGTATTTTTATGTTGCATGCCGGTTACCAGCTCGCCGCCGATAACTTTCCCAAAATTACCCAGCATCCGGTCGACTTTATCGGTAGCCTGCTTTGCGCCTACCTGCTATCACTGTCTTTACTCAAAACAGTCAACAAAAAGAAACTGCCCTTGCGCGATTTGCTATATGCCTCGTTGGCAGCAGGCGTCAGTGGCTATTTGCTTTCTTATTTTTTTCAAATCAGTGCGGGCGCGATTAACATCCGCATTGATACCTGGACCGCATTATTCGCCCTGTTTCTCGCCTGCCTGACTTCGGCACTGGCGATTGTCACCATCCTCTGGTTAAAAGGCTATGAGGGTAAAGCGCTGTATCGTCTGAAATGGATGTTTTCGGTCGAAATTGCGCTGGGTTTTCTCGCCTCACACACAGCCATTAACCTGAGTATTGTGCATAACAACATGCTGCTCAGCCAGCCGACTGACCAGACAGGTAATTACCTGATGTTGTTGCTGGTATTGGTGCCGGTGCTGTTATTCATCACCTCATTTATTCTGGTGATTTTTTACGAACGCAATGTCGATATCACGCAAAGCAAACTGACATTTCGCAACACACAAACCGTCAACAAAAAGTTTTTGGCCTACGACCCACTCACGCACCTGCCTAACCGCGATGCGCTAAACCAGCACCTGATTATCAGCGCCAAACGCTGTGACCGCAATGGCGAGTCGCTGGCGCTGGCCTATATTGACCTTGACCACTTCAAGCCAGTCAACGACCAGTTTGGCCACCACATTGGCGACCTGCTGCTGATTGAAGTCTCTAAACGTATCAGCAACGCCATCCGCAATTGTGATTATGTGGCGCGCGCGGGCGGTGATGAGTTTATTGCGGTGTTGAGTGAAATTGAAAACCACCAAAGTGTGGTCACTGTGACGCAGCGTATCGTCGATGCCTTGCGTGAGATTTTCATTATTGAAGACCACGTGATTGAAATCTCCTGCTCGATTGGCGTCTCGATGTACCCGCAGGACGGCAACCTGCAAAAACTCAAATTGAATGCCGATGCCGCGATGTACAAAGCCAAAGAAAACGGCAAAAACCAGTATCGCTTTTTTGATGCAGAAATCGAACAAGCCTCAGATGAAATGCAACAAACGCGCGTGGAGCTGAAACAAGCGATTACACATCAGGAATTCAGGTTGCTGTTCCAGCCCAAAGTCGATGCCCTGACGCGTATCGTCCATGGCGCCGAGGCACTGTTACGCTGGCAGCACCCCACGCGCGGCCTGCTCTCGCCTAACAACTTTATTGAGGCAGCCGAACGTTTTGGCATGATTGAAGAAATCAATGCCTGGGTCATTTCACAAGCCTGCAGCACCATCAAACAAGCCCGTGATCGCGGTATTGATTTAAGCATTTCGGTCAATATGTCTAATCAGCAGTTTCGTAACAAGCAATTAAGCTCGCTGATACAGTCGATTCTCGAGCAACATGAGGTCGAGGCACGCAACCTGATTTTAGAAGTGTCTGAAACCAATGGCATCCACCACCAGGCCCAGTTTAAAGAAACCTTGCGTCACTTTAAGCAGCAAGGTCTCAAAATTTCACTGGATGATTTTGGCTTGCACCCATTCAGTCTAACCCATTTGCAAGACCTCGAAATTAGCGAAGTCAAACTGGATCGCACCTTAACCAAGGGCGTCGCGGCATCTAAAACCGGCCTGTTAATTGTAGAAGCCATTGTCAAACTCGCGCACGCACTGGACTTGAATGTAGTGGCAGAAGGCGTAGAAGACGAAGACCAGCGCAAGGCACTGCTCAGCATAGGCTGCGACCAAATGCAGGGCTTCCTGTTCTCCAAGCCGGTCGAGCAGAAATTTCTGTTTGATGTGTTCAGTGAGTTACAACTGAAATCCACCACGCAAAGCCTGTTCTAACGCAAGCTCGGCCACCACAAAAATTGCAACACGCCCGCATCAGGCTGGTAAAATAACGCTTTTACCCGACGTGACCGCCATGAAACTGTACGGCATCCCCAATTGCAACACCGTCAAAAAAGCCCGCGACTGGCTGGATCAGCACGCAGTGGCTTATGAATTCCATGACTTTAAAAAGCTCGGGCTGGATGCCGCCACCGCACAATCATGGCTGCAACAACAACCGTGGGAAAAACTGGTTAACCGTAGCGGCATGACCTGGCGCAACCTGACTGACACCGAGAAAAATGCGGTGGTGAATGCCGCCACCGCACAGCCGTTGATGCAGGAAAAAACCTCCGTGATCAAGCGCCCAGTCATCGTCAAAGATCACAAAATTATCGCCCTTGGCTTTAACGAAGCCGAGTATGTTCAACTGTTCGCCAAAGAATAAGCCCTATGTCAACAACACTGGACCTTGCTATTGATCTCCTTCAACGCCGCTCGCTGACACCGGAAGATGCCGGTTGCCAGGAAACCATGATCGCCCACCTGGAGCCACTGGGCTTCAAGATTGAGCGCATGCGTTTTGGCCAGGTGGATAATTTTTATGCACGCCGCGGCACCACAGGCCCGCTCATTGTTTTTGCCGGTCATACGGATGTGGTACCAACCGGCCCGCTCGATCAATGGCACACACCGCCGTTTGAGCCAACGATTAAAGACGGCATGCTCTACGCACGTGGCGCCGCGGATATGAAAACGTCTTTAGCCGCGTTTATTACCAGTATAGAAGCGTTTATTGCCGAGCATCCTGACCATCCAGGCTCGATTGGCTTGCTGATTACTTCAGACGAAGAAGGCATCGCCATTGAAGGCACCGTCAAAGTGGTCGAAGCCTTGCAAGCGCGTGGCGAAACATTCGATTACTGTATCGTCGGCGAGCCGACCAGTAACAAACTAGTTGGCGACATGATCAAAAACGGTCGCCGCGGCTCATTGTCCGGCAAACTCACCGTCAAGGGCATACAAGGCCATATCGCCTACCCGCATCTGGTCAAAAACCCGATTCATCTGGCGGCACCGGCGATCAAAGACATGGTGGAAACCGTGTGGGATCGCGGCAACGAATACTTCCCGCCCACCTCATGGCAAATCTCCAACATGAACGGTGGCACCGGCGCCACCAATGTGGTGCCCGGCGAAGTCGAAATCCTGTTTAACTTCCGCTATTGCCCGGAGGTGGATGGCCAAGGTAGCTCAGAGCAAAGTTTACGCACACGTGTGCATGCCATTTTAGACAGCCACGGCTTTGAATACACGCTGGACTGGGAACATAACCAGTCCTACATCACGCCGCGCGGCCAATTGGTCGAGGCTATCAGCCAGGCCATCACCCAAAGCTATGGTGTGACACCCGAGTTATCCACCACCGGCGGCACCTCTGATGGCCGCTTTATTGCCGACATCTGTAAAGAAGTGATCGAGTTTGGCCCATTAAACGCAACGATTCACAAACTGAATGAATGCGTCGCCGTGGCAGACATTGAACCGCTAAAAGAGACCTATCAGCGCACCATGGAACTGTTATTATTAAAATGATTTAACCGCCGATAAACGCAAATGCACGCCGATAAAGACAGACAGGTACTTGATGAGCTGGCGAGTAAAATTATTGGTTGTGTTTATGCGGTAAGTAACACGCTTGGCTGTGGTTTTTTAGAGAAAGTGTATCAAAATGCTTTATTGGTGGAGCTAAAAAGTTTAGGCCTCTCCACTAAAGCGCAACAAGCGATAGAAGTGCATTACAAAAACACAGTCGTTGGTGAGTACTTTGCGGATATTTTAGTGAATGAACAGGTGATTTTAGAGCTCAAAGCATGTCACTCACTCACGCCAGAACACCAATCACAATGTATGAACTATCTTAAAGCAACCCATTTGAAAGTATGCCTATTGATTAACTTTGGCAGACCTAAAGTCGACACCAAAAGGATCCTCAATCACTTTTAGAGTGACGATTGTTTTTATCTGCGTTCATCGGCGGTAAATAAAAATTATGACCTCAAACTTACACACTATCCGCGACTGGCTGCGTTACGCTGTTAGCCGTTTTGAAAACTCTGACATTTTTTACGGTCACGGCACTGACAACAGTTACGACGAAGCCGTGTGGCTGGTGATGAGTGCATTGCATTTACCGCATGACACACTGGATAACTTTTTCGATGCGCGCTTGACCACAGAAGAAAGCCAGCATCTGGCGACCCTGATTGAAAAACGCGTCACCGAGCACACGCCGACAGCCTACCTGGTGAAAGAAGCCTGGTTGCGTGGCTTTAAGTTTTATGTAGATGAACGCGTAATTGTGCCGCGCTCATTTATTGCCGAACTGCTGGAAGACGGCCTGCAGCCCTGGGTGGAGTTTCCTGAAATGGTAGAATCTGCGGCCGATATTTGCACCGGCTCAGGTTGCTTGGGTGTGTTGCTGGCAGACACCTTCCCCAATGCGCATATCGACGTTGTCGATATTTCGCCCGATGCCATAGAGGTTTGCAATATCAATATCAAACGCTACGGGCTGGAGCATCAGGTGCAGGCGGTGCAGTCTGACATGTTTACTGCGCTTAAAGGCCGCAAATACGATGTCATTATCAGTAACCCGCCTTATGTAGACGCGCCCAGTATGGCAGAACTCCCGGCGGAATACCGCCAAGAGCCCCAACTGGCGTTAGGTAGCGGCGTTGCCGGGCTAGACCACACACACACCCTACTCACGCAAGCCAGCACCTACCTCAATGATGGCGGCGTGCTGGTGGTAGAAATCGGCCATAACCGCGATGCCTTGCATGATGCCTACCCTGAGCTGCCCTTTACCTGGCTGGATACCAGTGCCGGTGATCAATTTGTGTTTATGCTGACCAAAGAAGATTTGGTTGAAGCTGGCTTGCAAAGCGAATAACGGCGAAAGCAGGCAGGCCTGCGCTGCGCCTCGGCTATAAAAAGTCAGCGGCTATAAAAAAAGCACTTCGGTCAGAAGTGCTTTTTTATTGTGCCAGGCTAATTAAACGCTTCAGCGATTGCGATCATTGCGTTTTTTGGCACCCGTATTCAGGCGCGCATTTTGGCGTGAGGCCTGTACCAAATCGGACTCCTGGCGAATGCGACGATTTGCCGTAGGCGCACGTGCCGGGCGTTGCTCTGGCGTGGCTGGTGCATTAGCGGTTTCTAGCAGGCTACGGCGCTGTTTACGCACTTTAGGCACAAACACACGTGTGGCACGGTCTTTTTCGTGCGGACTCAATTGTTTAAGTGGTTTACGTGGCACTGGCAAGCCAGCCCACTCCAGCAAGGCAACCACTTGTTTTTGCTCAAGTTTGAGCATGGTGCCTCGCTTGAGGCGCGGTGGCAGTGCAACCGGGCCAAAGCGTACACGCATCAAACGACTCACTGGCAAATGATAGGCCTCAAATAAACGCCTTACTTCGCGGTTACGTCCTTCTTTAATCACCACTTGATACCATTTATTGGCACCCTCGCCACCGCTGGCATGAATGCTTTCAAAATTGGCAGGACCATCTTCAAGCTCAATGCCTTGCGTTAATTGCGACATCTGCTCCGGGGTTAGCTCGCCCAAAATACGCACGGCATACTCACGCTCCACTTCATAACGCGGGTGCATAAAATAGTTAGCCAACTCGCCAGAGTTGGTAAAAATCAACAAGCCGCTGGTATTCATATCCAGCCGGCCAATGGCAATCCACTTACCCTGTTTGATGCGTGGCAACTTGTCGAACACTGTTGCGCGCCCTTCCGGGTCGTCCTGCGTCACCATCTCGCCCTCAGGCTTGTGATACAGCAACACTTGCGGCAGCTCTGCTTCAAATGGCAAATGCAAAATACGGCTATCAAGGCGAACGACATCATGCTCATCCACCACAGCCCCCACCAGTGCAACCTGGCCGTTAATCGTGATACGGCCACTTTCAATCAGTGTTTCCATATCGCGGCGCGAGCCAAAGCCAGCCAAGGCCAGCAGCTTGTGTAAACGTTGTCCAGCGCGCGATGCTGAAGCAGCGTCGGCGTCATCAGCACTCACTGGTGCTGAGGGTTGCGGTTTGGCTGGACGTGGCGTAGAAGCAGCTTTAGGGGATTTAAATGGGCGAGCCATGTGTAACCTCTTGAATGAAGGCTGTATTTTAACTGATTTAGCGCAAAGCCCCTAAAGGATTGCTTGATCTGCGGCTAATTAAAGCATCGCCTGTTTAAACCACCGCATGTACCACCTGCAATTGCAAATTGCGCGCGCCGTTAAACTCATTGACTTGCAGGGCATACGCAATTTCAACCTGCTCAGGCAACAATTCGGCATGCTGAAAATAAATGGCATCAAACTGCTGATTTTGCTTTTGCAGGCGTAGTTTCAAATGCTTTTCACCGAGTATTTTTTGCTGCAACACCTGAAAGCGATCGTAAAACACCGGTTGCGGAAAGCCTTGCCCCCACACCTGACGCCCAATGGCCTCTGCGGTTTGCATGGTCATGTCCTGCGCCTCCAGTGCACCATCTGTTTCCAGTACTTCTTGCAATATTTCAGCATCGATCAAGCTTTGTACCACGTGCTCAAATGTTTGCTGAAACCGCGCAAAATCCTGGGCACGAATACTCAACCCAGCTGCCATGGCGTGGCCACCAAACTTGAGAATGAGGTCAGGCTGCTGCTTGGTGACCAAGTCAAGTGCATCGCGCAAATGCAAGCCAGCAATCGAGCGACCAGACCCTTTGATCAAACCGTCACCCGCATCTGCAAAGGCAATCACCGGCCGGTGATAACGCTCTTTAATGCGTGAGGCGAGAATACCAATCACGCCCTGGTGCCAATCCGGCTGAAAAACGCTAATCGTATATTGGTCCTCGCGAAAATCCTGCGTCAGGTCCGCCATGGCATCCCACTGCATCTCGGCTTCAATCTGCTTGCGCTCGGCATTTAACACATGCAGTTGCTGCGCGTATTGCATTGCCTCTTGCGGCGTGTCTGCTAGCAAGCAACGAATACCAATAGTCATATCATCCAGCCTGCCTGCGGCATTCAGGCGCGGCCCGACGTAAAACCCTAAATCCTGCGCATTCACTTGCGACACGTCGCGTCCGGCCAATTTAAGAATCGCCAGAATCCCCGGGCTCGCCTGCCCTTGCCGGATGCGTTTGAGGCCTTGCCTGACCAAAATACGGTTATTGGCATCCAGCTTTACCAGGTCAGCCACCGTGCCTAATGCCACCAAGTCAAGCAAACTGCCCAAATGGACCGCCTCATCACTTAAGGTGCCACGCAGCTTGAGCTCGGCACGCAACGCAATCAGCACATAAAACATCACGCCGACGCCTGCCAGATGTTTGCTGGGGAAATCGCAGCCGCGCTGGTTGGGGTTGACAATACAATCTGCGGCCGGTGTTTGCTCGGCAGGTAAATGATGGTCAGTGATCAACACCTGCAAACCGAGCGCTTTGGCTGCGGCCACGCCGTCTATACTGGCAATGCCGTTATCCACGGTCAAAATGACGTCTGGTTGCTGTTGTGCCGCCAGCGCGACGATTTCAGGGGTGAGTCCATAGCCATATTCAAACCGGTTAGGCACCAAAAAATCAACCTTGGCGCCCATCATACGCAAACCGCGCATGGCGACACAGGTGGCGGTCGCCCCATCTGCATCATAGTCACCAATGATGAGAATGCCTTTTTTTTGCGCGATGGCATCTGCCAACTGCCCGGCCATCTCGGTAGCGCCTGTCAGCACATCTGGTTTGAGCAAGTGCGGCATCTCCTGCAACAACCAATCCTCTGCGGTCACCGCCCTGGCAGCCAGCAATCTGGCCAGCAAAGGGGTCAACCCTTGCTTCTGCAAGGCGGTGAAAGAGGTCTCGGAATAAGCGCGTTGCTGAATTTTCATCGTTGGTTCACATTCGCCATCACTGACCACCGCTTACGCAGCCGCAATCAATGTCGCTTCAAGTTGTTGCAATAAGGTTTCCAGACTGGCTGGTTTTTGCCAAAACTGCCAGCGCAGCCGCTTTTTATAATGCACTTCAACACTGCGCTCGGCAAATGGCAAGACCAGCTTGAATGCTGACACACTGCCTGTTTGCACCGCGTTGGACAACATGGGCCAATCAACTGTTTGCCATTGATCTGCCACCCACAATGCTTGTGGGGCCTGTTTATCAGCGATCCATGCCGCCATTGATAACGACCGCACAGTTGGCAATTGACAAGCCTGCAGCCCGGCAAATACCTCGCCCTGCCCGGCAATAGCCGGCACAGCAAGCTGCCATGCCGGTATATCGCCCACACTGGCAAACCATAGGCTATTTAACTCAGCAGGCCAGTTGGCCACATCCGCCGAAAGAGCCAACTGGTGCAACAGCATTTGTATTTCATTGCTCCATTGTCTGATGACGGCAGCATCCGGCCCTTGCGGCTGCCATTGCAAGGCTTGTTGATACAAGCAGTCTTGCGGCCACTTGCATTGCGCTTGAATATCACGCACAGGTGTTATCCACCAGAATCGCTGGCTGCTATCTTGCTCAATGACAAAATCGTCAGCAAAGTGTGTTTGCAAACGCGCAGTCAATGTCGCATACACCGCTGTCGCTAACGGGATCACCGCCTGCAAGCTAAACGTATCGCGCCGCATGCCTAAATGCACCGGCAGCAAACAAAATGCCGGGCGCATTGCTGACCAAGCCTGCCTGGCAGACAATAACGCCGACACCGACAAATCAGGCAGAGGATGATCGCCCACACTCAACACCTCAAATAATGTTTTGAGCGGTGGCAACGGGCCAACTTTCCACTGCGCATTTAACAACGCGGGGCACTGCGCAATCAGTGACTGAATCATCTCGACGGGCTGGGCAGCGGCATCAGACAGATAATCTGTGATATAAAGTTGCTGTATCATGAGAAAACAAATACACTAGGTTGATGATAAAAAAACTTAACAATCTGCCGCATTGAAGCCGCTAGCTGGCAAAATTGTTACTGTTATAATCATTGCGACTTATACACGAAATTCGGGGGGATGTCATGAATCGAACTCAATGGCTATTCGGCCTGTTTGTGTATGCGCTTGCTGATTCAATTTAAACAGACCGCTGGAATCCATGCACTTTTTCCAAAACTTAAGTATCCAGTCCAGATTGCTGTTATTAGTTATCGGGCCAGTGTTCGCTTTGTCCTGCATTTTGTTGTTATTTGACTTTAAAGAACAACTGCAACGCGAAGAAGACAAACTCAGCCAGCATGCCTTAACCACCGCAAAATTCTTGTCTGCGGTGATACACAACCAAACCGAGCTACATGGCCAGGACTACATTGAGCGTCTGCTCAAAGCCAGCCAGTTAAATCGTGAGCCCTATTTATCCCTGATTATCGCAGATACTGACAATCGCCCGATTGCCAACCTTGGCACCTCTTTCAGCCTTGGCGACACCTTGCCGCAACAAGACACCGTTGTTATGCAACAAAACACGCATGACATCACCATGGTCAAAGTGTTTTCTACCGAACCCACGCACAACTTGCTCGGATTTGTGTTTGTAGCGATTGATAAAGCCTCGCTGATCGAAGATCACCGTCAGGCCTTTATCAAAAATGTCGGCTACATCACGCTGGCACTCATGCTGTGCTCTATCCTGGTGAGCTGGGTGAGTCGCTCGATCAGCCAGCCGATTCGTGACATGACCTCGGCACTTAAACGATTTGTCATCGGCAGCCAGCAAGTGAGCCAGGGCAAAAACACTTTGCCAGAAATCAAATCCTTGCAAAGCACCATTAACCAAATTTCCAGAGACATGCAGCATGTTGAGGCTGACATGCGTCACCGCATTCAAGACGCACAGGCCCAACTGCGCTATCAGGCGCGCCATGACGCGCTAACCGGCCTAGTCAACCGCCAAGAGCTGGAAAGACGACTGCAACAAGCCCTGCAAGATGTCAAACAGCATCGTGCTGAACACGTGTTCTGTTACATGGACCTCGACCAGTTCCGCGTTATTAACGACACCTGCGGCCATTTGGCAGGCGATGAAATGCTGCGCCAGATCAGCATGATTTTAAGCCAACGCATCCGTGCAGAAGACACCTTTGCGCGCTTGGGTGGCGATGAGTTTGGCCTGTTACTGAGCTATTGCCAGGTTGAAAAAGCCATTGAAATTGCCGCACAACTGCGACAAATGGTCGAAACTTTCCGCTTTATGCATGAAGGCCGATTGTTCCAAACCGGCATCAGTATTGGCATTGTCGAAATCACCACCGCCTTAAAAGATGTAGGCGAGATCACCCGCCACGCTGACGCCGCCTGCTATGTTGCCAAAGACAACGGCCGCAACCAGATTCACCTGTTCCATCCTGAAGATGACGTGTTACTCAAACGCCACGTTGAAATGGAATGGGTATTGCGCATTAACGAGGCCATTGAGCATAACGATTTCGTCCTCTACTGCCAGGGTATTTTTCCACTGCAACACAAAGAGCTGCCGCCCTTTTATGAGATTTTGATCCGCAAACGCGACGAAAATGGCGGCATTATCCCGCCTGCCGAATTCCTGCCGTCGGCAGAGCGTTACCACCTCATGACCAAGATTGATCGCTGGGTCATCCAGCATGCATTTATGGCGCTACAACCGCTGTTTAAAATGCAGTCCAGCGTCAACCCCTTCATTGTCAGCATTAACCTGTCTGGCATGTCTTTAGGTGATGCCCAGTTGCTACCCTATATTCAAAACTGTTTTGATACTTACGACATCTCGCCCAGCCATGTCTGTTTTGAGGTCACAGAAACCTCAGCCATCATCAACATCGACAACACGATCAAACTCATTACAGAGCTGCAAAAAATGGGCACCCGCTTCATGCTAGACGACTTTGGCAGCGGCATGTCTTCTTTCAGTTACCTCAAACACCTGCCCGTCAACTTCCTCAAAATGGACGGTGCTTACGTCAAAGACATCACCAGCAACAAGGTCGATCTTGCCATGGCCCAAGCCATCCAAAGCGTCGCGCAATCGATGGAAATTCAAACCATTGCCGAATACGTAGAGGATGAAGCCACACTAGACTGCCTTAAAGAGATGGGCGTCGCTTTTGCGCAAGGCTTCTACCTAAACCGCCCCATGCCCCTCAATGAAGCGCTGGCACGCCATATTGGCACCATCAGCAACCAGCAACAGATCGCCGCGGCAATTGCGCCGGATATGACGATTTAAACCGACAATATGATGAGGGCCCAGCCTTTAAAGCAAACTCTTAATCACGTTGGCGACCACATGCAACAAAACACCCCACTTTAGTAAAAGCCACTGTCAAAAAATTAAAAACCGCCATCAAGGCGGCTTTTAATTTGTGCAAGGCAAATACAAGCACTCTATATACTTTTACACTTAGCCTGGCAATTATTGAGTAACGGCTTTAGCCTTTAATCGAGCCTGAGCCCTTGCGCATTTCTTAATCAGCTCTATAGCGGCTGTCGCCTGTTCACCCTCGATCAACTCTCTTTTGATCACATCCGTCAGTAGCAATTTTCTCAAAAAGTCATCCTCTATCTTTGACGTGGGGCTTAGCTTCTTAAGTTCTTTTTTAATGGCTAGTAAAACAATATCTGTAGTGAGTAAAGCACCAATTGAATATTTACTTGTTGCCTGCTGTTGCTGATAAAAAGCTGTCATGCTCGATTGCGTAAACCCTTCACGGCTCAGGTTCCCAAAGCATTCTATTAACTGCGTATTTTTTGCGGTGGTCTGTAGCAGGTCAACTTCAAATATTAACGACTTATCAATCGGCTTATCGAAATGAATTTTGTAAAACTGCCAGGTAACACCATTGGTTAATACTACCCACTCAATGCCATGATTCGCACCATAATCTATCGCTTGTTTAACATGACTTTCTTTTAGATCGATGTTGATTGCTTTGGCCTCAACCAAAAATCTCACATCATCGCCGACCTTAACAGCCAAATCAACATAGGTCCCGCGTATTGCGAACTCTGTTGTGATCTCAATGTACTTTTTATAGCCAAGCAGCTCCGCAAGCATGTCAGCAAGAATCACAACGGTATCTGATTCGCTTATGTCCCGATTTTTGGCATCCGCCAAGATGGTTTGGTAACGCTTCAGGTTTAATGTTAAACGCTCAACTACTTTTTTTGGTAGTGCCATAACGCCCCCTTGCTGAAACTAATGATGAATAGTGAGTTCTGCCTTTTTTAAATACTTTTATGTATAAAGTGAACAAATCCCGCCATTGAGCGGGTATCTAGAAAGCTATAAGGTGTTTTAGTGGCAGTGATAACCGCCGGTTTTCCTGTCGTGGTGACAACCGTTCTTGTCGGTACCACCAGAGTGAGCGTAGCAATTGACAGAAGAAATCAAGATGACAGCAGCTAACAAAAGATATTTCATTCGCCTCCCCCTTTAACCACAATAAAATTATATTTCTAATAAAATATATTGATTATCATGTAGCTTACTTTGCAAATACCAGTTTATCAATACCGACAGAGAGTTCGAATCTCACCTTTACTGAAAGTCTTGCTCTATGATCAAATGAAATTGAGTGTTGATACACTCTTTTCCATGGCTTTTACGCATGAACCGCATCAATGACGGTGTTAAAATATAATTATGCTCATCGCCGGTATAGTTGTTTCTCTACTCGCCTACTACTTCGCTTTACAGTGGGGTAAACGTTTGCTTGAAAGTCATGACATCGAGCTACCAAGGTTTACCCGCTGGCTAGTGCTCAACACCTTTGCATTCATCATTTCAAACATTGTTGCCCTGCCATTCCCTTCAATACTATAGCTTTAGGCATTAGGACTGCGTTGAATGTGCGTAGACACATCAATGGCTTAAATACGTGTTTTAATGCTACTTATGGACTGCTTTGGATTATATTTTGGTCAACGGTGCGAATAGGACTTATCCATATAAGCCTTATTTAATAAAGGTTGGGTTAATTAACATCAGATAGTTACCCCCAAAGTTACCCCACTTTAGTAAAAGTCACTCTAAAAAAACCTCTCAGTTTCAACACGTCAGAATAGCCCATTCGGACTATGGAAATTTTCTTTTAGAAACTGATGGCCTTCGGCATAATGAGAACGATTTTCAATAATATAAAAAATAATTAATACATAGAGAGAGGTAGTTGGCATGGCTTTAAAAATAAGAAAAGCAATCTTAGCGGCATCAATCGCATTAATCAGTATCAATGCACAAGCAACACTCACTTCATACAATGGGAGTGGAGCGGATTTAGTTTACAGCTCGGCAAGTGATGTTACTTGGACTAAAGATGGCAACTTACTTGGTAGCATGATTGCAAACCATGGTTTTGATACGGTGGTAAATGATATTTTAAGTGCTAGTCCTACCATCTCAAGCTATCCTAACTATTTCAGCCCCACCGGAGCATATACACTTAGTGACGCTGATTTCAGTAATACTCAACTAGGTAAAACCACTTGGTTTGGTGCAATGGCATTTGCCAACTATTTGAACAGTATTTCTTATGGGGGCAGCACGCACTGGGAGATACCTACATTTTCAAAACCCACTTATTGTTTTGACAGTGTTGGTGGATCAAACTGTGGATATAACGTAGCTACGAATGGAACAATACGTGGTGATGAATTACCAGAGCTATTCCATCAGGAATTGAACAGTAACTCTTTCCGTGACAGAAATGGTTTCAACGTCATAGATTTGGGCCTTCCATTTGGCATCCAAGACCTCGAAAATAAATTTGATAATGAAATGTTTGATGCATATTGGTCTGGGTCAGAATATGGACTACCAAATTCAGATGAAAACTATAGTTCATGGTATTTTCTAATGAGTGCTGGTGCAAATGGTGCCAATTACAAAAATGCTCTACTTTACGCTTGGGCTATTACTCCAGGCCAGATCTTAACCATACCGGAACCAAATAGTATTGCAATGCTGATGGCTGGTCTAGGACTGCTAGGTATCACTTTGCGTCGTAATAAATAAGCATAACTAAAGCTTAATGAATCAAAGGCCGGTTACCCGGCCTTTATTGTTTGTTGAGCGCACTGGATTTAGGTTGCAGCGCCGTAGCATGAGAGTTCGAGCCTCTGCTTTCGCACCACTTGAGTTATAAATTCATTTCAACAAATTGATTCACAAGGTATGCCGTCATTATCCCGGTCCAGTCTGTAAACACCGCAAACATTCAGATAATACCGGGCCTCTTCACAGCTAATCATTTGCTTACAAAATCGCTTCCCGCTACAGGTGAAGCCGCTATTAGTTGATTTAACCACCGGCACAGTGGGAGGCGTGACTTGGCGCTTAAAGTCCCAAGGTGGTATTGGATTAGGATCATCCCAAAGCCCCAAACCCATGTTTTTGGCTTGGGCCTCTAATGCAATGAGTGTTTGGTCATTACTGTACTTACGATAAACCCAAGCCATACCATTATCAACCTGGTGAGTATTGGCATTTACCTCATTACAAGTTACGTCACCTATGGTACGGCCATATTTATCCAGGCCAAAGGTCTCGACTCTTGCCGACTGCTTATAACAGATCAATGACAGCGACTTCTTTGAGGCATTGCTGAATGCCTGACCTTTCTCAGGTGCGTCTATTGCATTTAGCCTGACGACTATCTTTTGCTTGCTCTCAGTCAGAATGGTTAATGTGTCACCATCACTGATAGAGACGACCTGGCCAGTTAACAATTCAGCTTTTGCTGTTTGAATAATCAAACACAGAGCTAAGAAAGCAGTTATCGCTTTCATGCTTTCCCCCCAACGTTATATTTATTTGAAATTTATAGCCCTAGGTTAACTCCTAGGCGTTAAATCAGCATACCAAAATCGCGGCTTTATATCGCTACTTCTAAGCCCTATTCAGGCCCATTGAGCACACTTGCTCAATGGGCCTGAATAGGGGTGTATGGGGAAGAAAGCTAAATCCAATGGTATCGAACCCACGTTTGATGCAATTAGAAAAACATCCTCTTTTCACTCCTTTTTGAAGGTCTTTAATATAAGCTTCGGAATTAACTATTAACCACAGTGGATTTGTGGTTCCAGTGCCGCTGAATAATTGTCGAAAACTAAGGAATTAAAAATGAAGATATTATTTCTAGCAATCATACTTACATTTAGCCCAGCTGTTACTGCTGCTGATTTATGCCCCAAGAACTTCCATTCATTCCTAGACAGATTCAGTACTGATCGAACATTTCAGGAAGCTCATACAAGATACCCTTTAAGCTATATCTCCAATACCGGTCATACAGAAAGCTGCGACTATCCTGACTGCCCATTCGCTGAGGATAAGTTATCTCGCCAAAAAGCCATTAAACTTGCTGACCCTATCTTTCCTTTAGTAGAAAGACAGGCAGAAATGTCTTTGGAAAGAGAGATTAGAAATATACAAAGTCAGAAACTAGTGAAAATATACAAGCCCGATTCGGACAGCTACTTAGTTAAATTCATGTTCAAGCCACAAAATTCCTGTTGGCAACTTATATCCGTAACAGACCATTCGATTTAAATAACGACTCAAATTCGCAACCGCTTTCACTCTGTACGTTTGTTCTTTTTAATCGCTCAAGCACAAACACACAAATCTGCACTTTATTACCACAAAACCTACAACTTGGAGCCTTTGCACCCGACCCTCAATATCTAATATTGCATATTCATTATTTACGATTTAATGTGGCTTCAAGTTTGAAATGAAAAGTTGAAAGTGAAGTGCCAATTTAATTAAAGGGGATGAATATGAGTTTCAACGATACTAACAAGGGTATAAGTTCAATCATTGAGCGCTCAAGAAGAGCTCTGCAATCATTGATGACTCTTTTTAAAGTTTCCAGACCGACAATTACTCAGCTCATCCCCAACCCTCCCATCTTTCTGACAGAGCGTTCTTTAAAATTCACAAATGGCCCGAATAATCAATTCAAGATTGAGGTCCCAAGAGGATTCATCACCGACCTCGCTAGTATCCCTAGAGCGTTGTGGTGGTGGCAAGCACCTCATGAAAGTAGCATGGCTCCAGCAATCATTCACGACTTTCTATACTGGCAGCAGCCTTGCTCCAAAGATGAAGCTGATGCGGTCATGTACAGCGCGCTGCTTCAAGTTGGCATGTCTAAAATAGATGCAAAAGGAATTTATTTCGGCATAAGAACACCATTTGCGCAAACATCATGGGACAACAATAGGATCGCGCGTGAAAATGGAGAAAAGAGATTCTTCAGTGCCGGATTCACTGATAAGTTAGTAACGGGTGATATTGATCCAAGCGTGACTTTGAGAGATATTCAGGAAGAAGCTGCGGTTCTGGATGGAACTTACTCACCAGTGTTTCCAATTGAGGAAATTAGAAGAGCTTGCGCAGAAGCGCTTCGAGAGTATCAGGAAGCTTAATCATAACAAACACATTGGATTTTTTGGTCGGAACGGTGTGATTCGAACACACGACCCCTTGCACCCCATGCAAGTGCGCTACCAGGCTGCGCTACGCCCCGACGTTAGAATCGAACAGGAACCTGCTCGAAAAGAAGGCTGCATTATAAAACAAAACCGCATATTCACTAAGCAGAATATGCGGTTTTATAAGCGCGCCAGACGGTTTAGGCTGGGGCTTTGAGCAGTTGTAGTACCTGTTGAATTTGCTCTCTGAGCGCGGCCACATCCACCACAGGCAGTTTAGTTTCGTCGGCAATTAATGATTGGGTATTCGTTGCTACAGTGCTGGAAACCTCATTGCTAGCCCGCAGTTTATCCGCTTTTTCTTCTACACCATCCAAGCGGTTACGCGCACCACTGATGGTGAAGCCTTGCTCATAGAGCAGTTCGCGAATTTTACGAATCAAGAGCACTTCATGGTGTTGGTAATAGCGACGGTTGCCACGACGTTTAACCGGTTTAAGCTGGGTAAATTCTTGCTCCCAGTAACGCAGCACATGCGGCTTAACCCCACATAACTCGCTCACCTCACCAATGGTGAAATAGCGTTTGGCGGGGATAGGCGGCAATGCGACTTTTTGCGTTTCTACCATGTGCGGGGATTAGACTAAGCTTGTGCTTGTAATGGTTGTTCTGCGTAGTGTTCTTCTACGCGTAATTTTAATTTTTGGCTAGCGTGAAAGGTCACTACACGACGTGCAGAGATTGGGATTTCTTCGCCAGTTTTTGGATTACGGCCTGGGCGCTCGGATTTGGTCCGCAACTCAAAGTTACCAAAACCGGACAGCTTAACGCTATCGCCCTGCTCCAGCGCATTGCGAACTTCTTCAAAAAACGCTTCTACCATGTCCTTGGCTTCACGCTTGTTCAGCCCGACTTGTTCAAACAACAAATCGGCCAAGTCAGCTTTTGTGAGTGTCATTAACGATCCCCTGAACCTTCTTATTATGCGAGATGCTTGTGTTGTATCAACTGATATCCTTGGTGTTATCCAACGACTATTCCAATGATATTATCTGAGTGACGCAGCAAATTTGGATGACCAGTTATTGAGGATTTTTGCCACGATCGTATCCACTTCCTCATCGACCATTGTCTTGCAAGTATCTTGCATAAGTACAAGAAATGCAAGGCTTTTTTTGTTTTCGGGGACACCTTTACCATGATAAACATCGAACAATTTCACCGTTTGTAACTGCGGAATTTGCTCGGAAATAATGGCATCAATCATGGCCTGTGCTGAGACATTTTGGTCGACAACCATGGCTAAATCGCGACGGACCGGCAAGAATTTGCTGACCTCGGTATAGGCCGCTACCTGAGTAGCCAACGCGGCATCTGCATCGAGTTCAAACAGGTAACAGGCACTGGTGAGCCCATACTGTTGCTGCCATTGCGGATGCAGTTTACCCAACCAGCCAATCGCTTGATCGCCTAAGTAAATACGGGCTGATTGCCCAGGGTGTAAGGCCGGGTGTGACTCAACGGCAAAGCGTACTGGCTGTGCAAACAGGCCCTCTACGTGGGCTTTAGCGTCATAAAAGTCAAATGTGCGCGCCTCAACTGACCATTGCTCAGGTAATACGCTGCCATACACTAGGCCAGACAAAGTCAGCGTTTCGACAAAGCCTTGTGCGCGCTTTTCATAGCGTGACCCCAGCTCAAACAACATGGCACGTGTTTGCTGACGTTTCAGGTTGTAGTCCAGCGCATCGAGCAGCCCGCCCCACAAGCCAGAGCGCATCACGCTCAGATTGCTGGCAATCGGGTTTTTTAACGCGATTGGCTGGCTGTTGCCATACAAATCACGCTCCCAGTTAGCATCCACAAAACTGTAAGTGACCACTTCTTGATGGCCGTGATTCACCATCACGTCGCGCAGCCAGTGTTTGCTGCGTGTGGCCTCAGGTGCCACCAGCATGCCTTGCGTTGCAACGGGGGTGAGTGCAGGAATATGCTCATAGCCATGCAAACGGGCAACTTCTTCAATCAGGTCTTCTTCACGCGCAATATCAAAGCGAAAGCTAGGTGCACTCACCTGAAACACGCCATTCGCTTCAGTATAGGCAAAGCCTAGCTGCGTCAGCAGTTGGCCTACTTGCGCCAGGCTCACTTCAATACCGAGCACCGATAACAAATAAGCATGACGCAACGTTACTTGCTTGCGCACGGGCAGTTGTGTAGCCACCGCGGTCACAGCACCAGCTTGTCCACCACAAATCTCTAATACCAGTGCGGTTGCGCGCTCTAGTGCTTGCAAGGTGTTGCCAAAGTCCACACCACGCTCAAAGCGGTAAGAGGAGTCTGTGCTCAGGCCCAAACGACGCGCTTTGCCTGCCATCACGTCTGGCGTAAAAAAAGCGCTTTCTAAAAAGATGGCTTGTGTGGCATCTGTCACAGAGGTCGGCTTGCCACCCATCACGCCAGCCAAGGCTACCGGGCCATTGCTATCGGCAATCACCAGATCATCGGCTTTCAAAGTCACCTCAGTGTCATTGAGCAAGGCGAGTTTTTCACCCGCCTTAGCAAAACGTACCACCACATCACCTTGCAACAGCGCATGGTCAAACGCATGCATGGGCTGGCCAAGTTCAAGCAATACATAGTTAGTAATATCCACCAACGCGCTGATGCTACGAATGCCGCTACGTTCTAAACGGCGTACCATCCAATCAGGCGTATGTGCCTGAGCATTCACGCCTTCAATGACACGGCCATAATAAGCAGGGCAGGCCTCTGCCGCATTCAGGCTCACGGCTTTGGTCAGCTTGCTACTCATGCTTGCCGCATCAATCGCTGGCACTTTAATTGGTGCACCTGTCATCGCCACTACATCGCGGGCAATGCCTAGAATACTTAAACAATCGGCACGGTTAGGGGTCAACTTTAAGGTATAGGTGCTGTCATTCAAGTCCAGGTATTCACGGATATCCTGGCCGACCGGCGCATCGGCTGGCAACTCTAAAATACCGTTGGCTTCCGTCGCAATGCCCAGCTCTTTGGCAGAACACAACATACCAAAAGACTCGACGCCACGCACTTTGGCTTGTTTAATCTGGATACCTGGCAGCTCAGCGCCCACCAGCGCACACGGTATTTTGATCCCTGCGCGTGCATTCGTTGCGCCACAGACAATCTGCAAAATCTCTTCGCCGACTTTCACTTTACACACTTGCAAGCGGTCTGCATCTGGGTGTTTGGCCGCTTCCAGAATCTCGGCGACCACGACATGGCTAAACACAGGGGCAACCGGGGTTAACTCCTCCACTTCCAAACCGGCCATGGTCAATGCGTGACCAAGTTGCGCGGTATCCAGTGATGGATTCACCATAGAACGTAACCATTGTTCGGAGAACTGCATATGTGTCTAACCCTGTATTAATTCGGTATTTAAAGTGAGCTGGCGATTGAATTACTTAATAAACTGCTGCAAAAAACGCAAGTCATTATTAAAGAAATGACGCAGGTCATTGACGCCGTAGCGCAACATGGCCAGGCGTTCTACACCCAGGCCAAAGGCAAAGCCACGGTATTTTTCGCTATCGATATTGACGTGCTTGAGCACCTCAGGGTGCACCATGCCACAGCCGCCGATCTCCAGCCAGCCACCGTTCCAGCTCATGTCCATCTCAGCCGAAGGCTCGGTAAACGGAAAGAACGATGGGCGAAAACGCACGGTGAGATCGTCACGTTCAAAAAATTTCTGCAAAAAGTCCTGCACCACGCCTTTAAGGTTGGCAAAGCTGATTTGCTCATCGACCCACAAGCCTTCCACCTGATGAAACATCGGCGAGTGTGTGGCGTCGGAGTCGACGCGGTAGACGCGGCCTGGCGCAATAATCTTCAACGGCGGCGTATTGTTTTCCATGTAATGCACTTGCACCGGTGAGGTATGCGTGCGCAATACGTGCTCCATGCTGTTATTGCCGCTATCAATGTAAAACGTATCGTGCATGGCACGGGCCGGATGATTGTCCGGGATATTCAAGGCAGTGAAGTTATAAAAATCAGTTTCGATTTCGGGGCCGTCAGCCACACTAAAACCAATCGAGTGAAACAGCTCTTCTACACGGCGCAAGGTCAATGTCACTGGATGCAAGCCACCGGCGGATTGTGCACGCGCGGGCAAAGTCACATCAATGGTTTCACTTGCCAGCTGTTTGGCTTGCGCGGCGGCTAGAATAGCGTCACGCCGGTCATTTAATGCCTGCTCGACAGCTTGTTTAACCACATTAATTGCCGCACCGGCTGCGGGACGCTCTTCAGCCGTCAATTTACCCAGCCCTTTCAAGGCTTCGGTCAGCGCACCAGATTTGCCCAGATATTTGGCTTTGGCATTGTCCAGTGCCGGGACATCATGACAAGCCGCAAAGTCTTGTGCCGCTTCTGCGATTAAATGATTGAGATCAGCCATCGTGAGTATTCTTTAAGTTTTTAAGTAACATTAAAATAAAAAAAGAGGCCGCAGCCTCTTTTTTTGGTAGGTCTGATTAGGCGCTTAAACCTGTTTTAGCCAATTCTACGAATTTAGCAAAAGCAGCTTTATCGAACACGGCCAGATCAGCCAGTACTTTACGGTCAACTTCAACCGCAGATTTTTTCAGGCCATTCATGAAACGGCTGTAAGTCAAACCAGCTTCACGGGCTGCCGCGTTGATACGGGCAATCCACAAGGCACGGAACTGACGTTTTTTCTGACGACGGTCACGGTATGCGTATTGACCGGCTTTCATCACCGCCTGTTTGGCAACACGGTAGACGTTCTTACGACGACCACGGTAACCTTTAGCAGCATTTAAAACTTTTTTGTGTCTTGCGCGTGCGACGACACCACGTTTTACTCTAGGCATGTCGGTCTCCTTATTGTGTTGGCATCATTGCGCGGACGCGTTTCACGTCAGTCGCAGAAATAATAGAAGTACCGCGCAGCTTACGTTTTTGCTTGGTGGTTTTTTTAGTCAGGATGTGGCGCAAGTGAGAGTGTGTACGCTTCACTTTACCGTTACCCAAGAACTTAAAGCGCTTTTTGGCGCTGCTCTTTGTTTTCATCTTTGGCATTTTTTTCTCCTTAGAGGTTGAATAAAGAGTAACTAGGCAGCCAATTTAGCCGTATTACTCCAAAAAAACTGTTTAATGCTTAATTTACTCTGCTTCTGGCGCAGGCTTATCAGCCTTTTTTGCCACTGGCACAACCTTTTTAGCTGGTGCCAGCACCATCACCATTTGGCGGCCTTCCATTTTAGGATATTGCTCTACCAATGCGTGCTCTGTCAGATCTGCTTCCAGACGCTTAAGCAACGCCAGGCCGAATTCTTGGTGCGTAATTTCGCGACCACGAAAACGCAAAGTAATTTTTGCTTTATCGCCATCACCCAAAAAGCGGATGATGTTGCGTAATTTAATATTGTAATCGCCGTCATCGGTGCCAGGTCTAAACTTGACCTCTTTAATCTGCACCTGTTTTTGTTTCAGTTTTTGCTCGTGCATACGCTTGCTCTCAGCGTATTTGAATTTGCCATAATCCATCAAACGGCACACAGGCGGTGCGGCATTTGGTGCAATTTCAACAATATCAATATCAGCTTCTTCCGCTTTGGCAAAGGCCTCTCTAAGAGTCATCACACCTAACGGTTCGCCATCAACACCCACTAAACGCACTTGTGGCGCTGTAATGTCGCCATTGATGCGTGTATCTTTATCTTGAGCTATAACAATCCCCTAACAATAAACAAAGCCGCACGGCACCCTAGGAAAATCAGATCCGGTTTTGGATGTCTTGCTGTATTTGCGCTACAAACGCCTCTACCGACATCACACCCAGATCTTCACCTTTTCTGGTACGTACGGCCACATGACCATTTTGCATTTCTTTGTCACCCACCACGATCAGGTATGGCAACTTTTGCAAACTATGTTCGCGTATTTTATAGGTAATCTTCTCATTTCTCAAGTCAAAATCGCATCGAATGCCATTTTTCTTCAATTTTTCAACCACTTGGCGCACATAATCAGCTTGATTATCAGAGATATTGAGCACCATCACCTGCACCGGCGACAACCATACTGGCATCGCACCGGCAAAGTTCTCGATCAAAATACCTAAAAAACGCTCCATAGAACCAACAATGGCGCGGTGCAACATAATCGGGCGCTGACGTGTGTTGTCTTCGGCCACGTACTCAGCCCCCAGGCGCTCAGGCAGGTTAGGGTCTAGCTGAATCGTACCGCACTGCCACATACGGCCGAGCGAGTCTTTAAGCGTGAACTCAATTTTAGGGCCGTAAAATGCACCCTCGCCCGGCTGATATTCAAATGCCAGGCCATTGGCTTTAATCGCGTTGGCCAATGCAGCTTCTGCCATATCCCAGGCTTCTTCAGTACCCACACGTTTTTCCGGGCGCGTAGACAATTTAACAATCACATCATCAAAGCCAAAGTCTTTATACACTTCGTATAACATTTTGATGAAGTCAGCCACCTCGGCCTCGACTTGTGATTCCATACAGAAAATATGCGCATCATCCTGGGTAAAACCGCGCACGCGCATCAGGCCATGCAAAGAGCCAGACGGCTCATTACGGTGACAGGAGCCAAACTCCGCCAACCGCAACGGCAAATCGCGGTAGCTATGCAAACTGTTATTGAAAATCTGGATATGGCCAGGGCAGTTCATCGGCTTCACTGCATAATCGCGACTTTCCGATTGAGTGACAAACATATTGTCACGGTAGTTTTGCCAATGGCCAGATTTTTCCCACAGGGTTTTATCCAACACGGTGGGCGTACGCACCTCTTGGTAATCGTATTCTTTAAATTTGGCACGCATGTACTGCTCGACCTCTTGCCAGATCACCCAGCCACGTGGATGCCAGAACACCATGCCCGGCGCATCGTCTTGCATGTGATAGAAATCGAGCTGCTTGCCCAGCTTGCGGTGATCGCGCTTTTCAGCTTCTTCCAGCATATGTAGATAAGCTTCCAGCTCATCTTTATTGCGCCAAGCGGTGCCATACACGCGTTGTAGCATTTCGTTATTGCTGTCACCGCGCCAGTAGGCACCCGCCAGCTTCATTAATTTAAACGCCTTAAGCTTGCCGGTATTCGGCACGTGCGGGCCGCGGCACAAGTCGGTGAAATTACCTTCAGAGTATAAAGACACGTCCTCATTGCTTGGGATGCTGGCAATAATCTCAGCTTTGTAATGCTCGTTAATGCTTTTGAAGTAAGCCACCGCTTCATCGCGTGGCAATACCTTGCGCTCAACTTTCTCGTCTTTTTTAGCGAGCTCGACCATTTTCTTTTCAATGGCAACCAGATCATCCGGCGTAAACGGGCGCTTGTAACTAAAGTCATAGAAAAAACCGTTATCAATCACTGGGCCAATCGTCACTTGTGCGTCTGGAAACAGCTCTTTCACGGCATACGCCAGCAAGTGTGCTGTCGAGTGGCGAATCACTTCCAGGCCTTCATCGTTCTTATCGGTAATGATGGCGAGGTCTACATCCTGCGCAATCAGATGGCTGGTATCGACCAGTTTAGCTTCCTGACCTGTATACGTGACCTTACCTGCCAGCGCGGCTTTCGCCAGACCAGCGCCAATATTCATCGCAACATCGGCCACGGTCACCGGCTGTTCAAAACTTCTGGACGACCCATCAGGCAAGCGGATTACAGGCATGACTCTCTCTTTATAAACATTAAACAACCAAATAAAACAAGCACATGGCGCCTGCTTTTGGCCAAACCTCGATTATCTCACAGCGCACGAAAACTCCGCAATCAGAAACCGAATGCTCACGCATTTAAGCTGCTGATACAAAACGATACACACCGATACAAAACCTGCATTCAGACCCACCGCGCCCTGACGTTAAACCAGTTAACAGGCAAATGCGCCTGCCAAGACACCTGTTAAGGCTAAAGGCAAAGGGAGAATCACCATGACAAGTATCAGTTTAAGCAGTGTGAGCAGCCAGATCAGCAGCAATATTTTCAGCAAACTGGACACATCCAACCAGGGCCCGATAGATGCCACAACGCTCAGTAAAGCCTTGAGTGGCTCGACTGACAATCAAACCAGTGATGAAGTCAGCGATCTGGTCAGCAGTATGGACACGGATGGTGACAGTAAAATTACCAAAAGCGAGTTATCACAAGGCATAGAAAATCTGTTTAAGCAACTGCAAAGCGCCAGCCAGCAGGCAGGCGGCGCACAAGGCATGCCTCCGCCTCCGCCTCCGCCGGGTGGTGCAGGCGGCCCACCTCCTCCACGTAACGGCGAAGACGAGGAAGACACCGGCCTCACGCAAGACCAAATGCAGACAATGGCTTCATCCACCGACGACAGTAAACTATCTGAACTACTGAACAATGTCGCCAGTAACTTTGAGGCGGCAGACACCAACGGTGACGGCAAGGTGACGCAGCAAGAGGCGATGGAGTATCAACAAAGCCAGAGCAACGATAGCAGCAATCAAGCCGGCAGCACACAGCAAAACAATGCCCTGGCACAAGTGGCTAAATTAATCAAAACCTACGGGCTAGACCAGGATACGTCCAACAGCTATTTAGCAACCTCGGCCTAAAGGTGATTAAAAAAACAAAAAGCCACCAGAAACTCTGGTGGCTTTTTTAAAACTTGGTAGTCGCGAATGGACTCGAACCATCGACCCCCACCATGTCAAGGTGGTGCTCTAACCAGCTGAGCTACGCGACTATTGTATTAACAGCCTTGGCTATCAATCAATAAGGTTGCGCATTCTATCCGAAAGCGATCGGTTAGGCAATGGCATCGCGCTTATAATATACGCATGACAAGTACGACCTGCCGCCCTGCTATGCTCACTGAGCGCATGCTAGAAAACATCATCGACACCCTGGCCGAACAACACTATTGCGTGATCGACCAGTGTTTACCCGCGAGTTTGACACAAAGCCTGCGCACCATCGCGCTTGAGCAGCAACAGCAAGGGTTCATGCACCAGGCGGGCACCAGCCAATCAGCCATCAGCAACCCCAAGCTGCGCGGCGACCAGATTGCCTGGTTAGAATCCAATGACCCGCATCCAGCCATCCAGAACTACCTCGCACTGATGGCTCAAGTGCAACAAGCCGCCAACCGGCAATTAATGATGGGGCTGGATAGCTTTGAAACCCATTTTGCCATTTATCCAGCTGGCGCATCCGGTTATGCCACGCATATAGACCAATTTCGCCAACACCGCGAGCAGGCAGGGCCTGGGGCAAGAATGCTCACCTCAATTATTTATTTAAATAATGACTGGCCAGAGATCGCTGGCGGCGCCTTGCGCTTATATTTAGATGAGCACAATCAAACGCCAGCACCTGATGCCAGACACGTTGATATATTGCCGACCACCGGCAGGTTGGTGTTGTTTTTATCCGCCAGATTCTGGCATGAAGTATTGCCGACCAGCCTGCCACGCGTGAGTGTGACGGGCTGGTTTAAAAGCCGTTAATTAAAAAACTTAAAGTTTGTAGTCACTGTGCCGATTGCACTTGCGCGGTCAGGCGATTAAACACCTCTGCCCCGGCGTAGCCGTCTTGTGGCAAGCCTTTGCTGGCTTGATAGCGACGAATCGCCGCTTGCGTTTTAGCGCCCGGAAAGCCATCCGGCGTGCCACAATCAAAGCCTTTGGCATTCAGCGCCTCCTGCAGAGACCACATCTGCTGATAGCTAAGCGCAGGCGGCTCTGGCGGCATCATCAGCGTGTAAGTCTCCTGGCGCAATTGCTGGCTGAGCAAACTAACGCTCAGCGCATAATTAATGGAGCGGTTCCACTGCATAATCACGTCAAAATTCGGGAACACCATATACGCCGGGCCGTCATAGCCTTGCGGTAGCAAAATGGCAGCTTGGGGCAAACTCAACGCACTGTCTGGCACACCAGCCACGCCTGCTTTTACCCACTCACTGACCGGCTTATTGAGTTGCCATTGCGCCTGGCTGTAATCAAACCCGGCGGGTAAGGCCACTTGAATACTAATCGGCTTGCCTGGCTGCCATCCGGCTTGTGACAAGTAATTGGCGGCTGAACTAAACACATCAGGGTAAGAGTTCCAGATATCGATTTTGCCATCGGCGTCAGCATCCACCCCATACTTTAACAAAGTCGATGGCATAAACTGCATATGCCCGGTGGCGCCTGCCCACGAGCCGACAACAGGGCTGTCGTAACGCTGCTCGCGCTCGACCACACGCATCAGGTTCAATAATTCGCGTTTAAAAAACTCGGCGCGCCGCCCTTCGTAAGAGAGCGTAGCCAATGCAGAAGCTAATGGAATATCGCCCATAAATCCGCCAAAATTGGTTTCCAGCCCCCAAAAAGCCACCAACACCTCTCTGGGCACTTGATACAACTCCTCAACCACGTAGAGCACGCCCTGGTAGTCTTGCGCCATCTGCTTGCCTTTGGCCACCACACGCGGGTTGATGCGGCGGTTTACATAGGCTGAAAAGCTAGTGACAAATTCTGGCTGCTTGCGGTCTAATTCAATCAAGCGCGGTAAAAAGGTTACCTGATTGAGCGTCGCATCCACCGCCGCTGGCGCCACATGCTGCGCCAATGCCTCCTGGCGCATGGCAGCCACCCACAACTGGAAGCCATCGGCATCCTCGGCACGACTGAAATGGCCAAAGATCGCGAGTCCAGCCACCAGTAACCCACGACATACCACTTGCCATTTCCGTGTTCTTTTTACGTGCATCATAGGCACTATTTCAGGCTGGATAAAATGGCGGCATAGCCAGCCCGATAATCGGTAAATTGCAACTTGAATCCTGTCTGCTGTAGATATTGATTACGAATACGCTTGCCAGATTGCGGCTGCAATGGCGGCGTTGGTGGCGCGGGCACTTGCTGCTGCGCCGCCAGCCACTGTAACACTTCATGCTGCATGGCAGGCACGCCATCGCTCACAATACAATGCGCAGGCAACACAGCACCATCTATCACTTGCTGATAAAAATGGACCACAGCAGCGGCGACATCCAACTCATGCATGCGGTTGGTCCAATGCACTTGCGTCGGCCAGCGCGCACTATTTTGTAGCAAACGCAATAAATAAAGCCGCTGCGAACCATAAATGCCCGACACCCGTAGTGCAGTGTGACCACACGGCAGTTGCGCCAGTAACTGCTCAGCCGCCAGCATCACGCGCCCACCCTCATCTGTGGGCACGGCAGGCGTGTCGTCATTGATCCACTCACCTTGATCCTCGCCATAAATGCCAGTGCTAGAAATAAAAAACACGTGTTTTAACGATGCGATTGCGACATTAGCCAGCACATGGCGCAAACCGTCGACATAGGTTTGCTGGTAGCTTTGCCCCTCTACAGGCGCCAGGCAATACAGCAGGATTTCCGGCTGCAAAGCCGTGAGCGCTGCCAGATTTTCTTCTGCAACCACATCCAGATATATCGCCTGTGCGCCTGCGGGCACCGGCAGCGAAGAGCGGCGAACAATAGTCAGGTCATGACGCTCTGCCAGGGTAGCCCGAGCAATCAAGGTTCCCAAACCGCCACAGCCAATTTGTAATACGCGCATACTGCCCCTAACGCTTCACTTCTGGTAGCGGGTGTTTACGCAAATAGCGTTCAGCCAGCAACATGGCTGACATGGTTTTGCTATCGGTAATATCACCGGCTTCTATCGCTTGCATGACACGTTCAAACGGCCACACAAACACGTCCATCGCTTCATCAATATCTCTGGCGTGCTCGCCCAATGACAAACCTGTGGCCAGATAAATATGAATCACCTCGTTAGAGTAGCCTATACAAGGGTGTTGCACGCCCAATTTGACCCAGTTTTGCGCGGTGTAACCGGTTTCTTCGAGTAATTCGCGCTGGCCCGTGCTTAATACGGGCTCGTCGGGGTCAATTTTGCCTGCGGGTAACTCAATAAACACTTGCTTGAGTGGATAGCGGAACTGGCGCTCCAGCACCACTTCGCCAGTTGGCGTGAGGGCAACCACGACCACGGCACCCGGATGTATGACGTATTCGCGACCACTAATTATGCCGTTGGGCAAGCGCGCCTCGTCATAATGTACGGTGAGCATTTTGCCCTGCGCCATGATGGCGCTGGAGACCGTGGTTTCAATTAAATGCTGATCCTGATCGACTGCTTTTTGTTTTGTCATGCCTGATGTCTACTGCTTAAACTGCATCTTTAAATGTGTTGCAATCGTTGACCTTGCCAGATTGCAAACCCTGCTTAAACCAATGTACGCGCTGCTCGGAGCTGCCATGGGTAAAGCTGTCCGGCACCACATAGCCTTGCGCCTGCTTTTGCAAGGCATCATCGCCAATTGCAGTCGCGGCACGCAACGCTTCTTCTATATCGCCAGTTTCCAAAATACGAAATTGCTGGTCAGCATGATGCGCCCAGACACCCGCATAACAGTCAGCCTGTAACTCCAGGCGCACCGAGTAAGCATTAGAGGCCGCCTCAGAGCCTGCCTGCTGCCGGGCTTGCTGTACTTTTGCCGAGGTGCCTAGCAAGTTTTGCACATGATGCCCCACCTCGTGCGCAATCACATAGGCCTGGGCAAAATCTCCAGGCGCTTTAAACCGCTCTTGCAGCTCCTGGTAAAAACTCAAATCGATATACACTTTTTGGTCGGCCGGGCAATAAAACGGACCCATGGCCGCCTGCCCTTGGCCGCAGGCTGTTTGCGTCGCACCGCTAAAAATCTCAAGGTTAGGTGCAGTGTATTGCTGGCCTGCCGCTGAAAATACACCTTGCCACACTTGCTCGGTGCTCCACAGCACACGAGAGACAAACTTGACCTTGGGGTCATTGCTGTCAGCAGGCACCGCTTGCGACTCGGCCGCCGGTTGCACTTGCTGTGCAATATTGAGCACCACATTGGGGTCTACACCAAAATACATAGCTACCAGAGCAATCGCAATGGTGCCAATGCCGATGCTGCGGCCACCGACCATTCCGCGGCCGCGACTGTCTTCGACATGCTGGCTTTCGTCTAAATCATCCAGGCGCACAAGAATCTCCCGACCGAAACTATTGAAAAATGTTGATGGAATGTGATTACTTTAGCATGCAGCACTGATAAAATCACACCATGTTTACTGGGATTATTCAAACCGTCGGCCGGATTGCCGAAGTGGTTCCGCATGGTGAAGATTGCGCATTACGCATTGAAGCCGCGGAACTGGACATGCAAGATGTGCAACTGGGAGACAGCATCGCCGTCAATGGCGTGTGCCTGACAGTGACTGCGTTTGATGCACATAGCTTTGAAGTCATGGTGTCAAAAGTGACGCTGGAGGTAACCAACGGCCTGGGCAAGCCCGGACCGGTGAACCTCGAAAAAGCATTGCGCCTGGCTGACCGGCTGGGCGGCCACCTGGTGACCGGCCACGTCGATGGCATAGGCACCATCACCGCGCTGGAACCCGTAGGCGAATGCTGGTTGCTTAAAATACGGGCGCCACATGCCATTAGCAAATACATCGCGAAAAAAGGCTCGTTGTGCGTCAACGGTGTCAGCCTGACCGTGAACGAAATCAGCCATGATGAGGTCAGTATTAACCTGATCCCACACACCATGCAACACACCATCATGCAGTTTGCCAAGGCCTCAGACCCGGTCAACCTCGAAATCGATTTAATTGCACGCTATGTTGAGCGCATGCAAGCTTGGGAGCAAGAATAATGTCGGCGCAAATTAGCCCTATTGAAGCCATTATTGCCGATATTCGTGCCGGAAAAATGGTCATTCTGGTCGATGACGAACACCGCGAAAACGAAGGCGACTTTGTGATTGCCGCCGAATTTGCCACTGCAGAACATATCAACTTCATGGCCAAATATGGCCGTGGCCTGATCTGCCTGACCCTGACTGAGCAACGCTGCCGCCAACTGGATTTACCGCCCATGGTGCAAAAAAATGGCACCCGCCTCGGCACGAATTTCACGGTTTCCATTGAAGCTGCCGAAGGCGTCACCACCGGCATTTCTGCGGCAGATCGCGCCACCACCATTCGTGCCGCAATTGCAAAACAGGCCAATGCCAATAGCCTTGTCAGCCCCGGCCATATTTTTCCACTGTCGGCCATGAATGGTGGCGTGCTGGTGCGCGCCGGACACACAGAAGCAGGCTGCGACCTGGCACAACTGGCCGGGTGCGAGCCTGCCAGCGTCATTTGCGAAATTTTGAAAGATGACGGCGAAATGGCGCGCCTGCCAGACCTGATGCAGGTCGCGGCCGAACATGATATTAAAATTGGCACCATTGCCGATCTGATTCACTACCGTGCAGCGCATGAAACGCTGATTGAGCGCAGCGCCGAACGCACCATAGAAACCGTGTTTGGCCCAATGCGCCTCATCGCCTACCGTGACAATATCGCGCAAGAGACGCACCTGGTGCTAGTGAAGGGTGACCCGCAACACAGTGACGAAGCGTTGGTGCGGGTGCATGAGCCGTTGTCGATGATAGACCTGCTGGATAGCAGCCACCAGGCGCACAGCTGGAACCTGTTACACGCCATGCGCACGATTAGCACCGCACCTTGTGGTGTGATCGTGCTGATCAACCACGATGAAGACGGGCTGGGACTCACCGACCGCATTTTGCGTGCCGACCAAAAGTTAGTGTTAAACCAGGAATTACGAAATTACGGTATCGGCTCACAAATTTTGCTCGACCTGGGCGTCAAAAAAATGCGCCTGATGGCCGCCCCGCGCAAAATGCCTAGCATGGACGGCTTTGGCCTGGAAATTACCGGTTATTTAAGTGCAGAAGAAGCCAGCCCCGTATGAGTGAACAATTAACTTTAGATAACAGCGACATGCGCCTGAACTTAACCGGGCAGATTTTAATTGCCATGCCAGCGATGGAAGACCCTTACTTCAGCAAGAGCGTGATTCTGGTGTGTAACCATGACCACGATGGGGCCATGGGCATGATTCTTAACCACCCCTTGCAACTCAATGTGGGTGATTTGTTTGAGCAGCTTGACATGGCATGCCAGGCCGACTACCAGCAGGAACGCCTGGTGCATTTTGGCGGCCCGGTGCAAGTGGAGCGTGGCTTTGTGCTACACACGCCAGCCACTGAGTTCAACACCACCATGGAGCTGTCTGACGGGCTGGCGATGACTTCCTCCAAAGACATTCTGGAAGCCGCTGCGCGCGATGAAGCCCCGCAAGATATGTTTATTGCGCTGGGCTACACCGGCTGGTCGGCAGGCCAACTGGAAGAAGAAATTCAGGCCAACGCCTGGCTGACGCTGCCACTGGATGACAGCCAACAACTGCATAAACTGATTTTCAAGCTGCCCAATGATGATAAATTATCGTGGGCTATGCAGCAATTAGGCGTCGATTTTGCCACCCTGTCCGAGGTCGCTGGTCATGCCTGATGCAGCCAAGCTCGGCAAACAGCCTCTCAATCAAAGCCATTTACCGATTACCCAACGCCGTTACCCTGATGTCAGCGGCACGTTGCTGGCGTTTGATTTCGGTGAAAAACGCATTGGTGTGGCCGTTGGCGATACTGTGCTCAAACTGGCACATCCGCTACTCACCATAGCAGCCGAAGAAAACGCTGCCAAATTCACACACATTGAAGTCCTGCTCAGCGAATGGCAACCAGCGCTGCTGGTGGTTGGTTTGCCAATGTCGCTAGAGGGTGAAGCACACGCTATGACCGCGCTGGCGCAAAAATTTGCCCAACGCCTGGAGGGCCGCTTTAATTTACCGGTGGTAATGGTAGACGAACGTTTTTCTTCAGCCGAAGCTGCCCAGTCGTTGCGCGAGGCAGGCATTAAAGGCCGTGCGCAAAAGCCGCTGCTAGACCAGGTTGCCGCACAAACTATATTACAATCCTATTTTGATGCTTATCATGGACGTACATAGCACCCCTCCCCTCATGACATTACCTGACCCGGAACAACTACTGGAGCAGCTCTACGCTCAAATCAAGCCACGCATACAGGACGATACCGCATTGGTCGGTATCTATACCGGCGGCGTCTGGCTGATGGAAAAACTGCTGGCGCGTTTGCAAACCGAGCTGGGGCACGACATTGCCCATGGCAAACTCGATGCTGCCATGTACCGTGACGACTACGCGCAACGCGGCCTCAAAACCGCAGCACAACCAGCGCAGATCCCGTTTGATATTAATGGCAAGCACATCATTCTGATTGATGACATTTTTTACACCGGCCGCACCACACGCGCGGTGATGAATGAGTTATTTGATTATGGCCGCCCGGCCTCGGTGCAACTGGCTGCGCTGATCAACCGTGGCGGCGCACAATTACCGATCAGGCCCGACATGGTCGGCGCAGACCTGCCATTGCAAGCCCACCAGTCGTTTGAGCTGACCATGAATACACAAGGGCGGCTGCAACTTAGTGTCGCCGAATCCACCCCGTCTGCAAATAGTGGAGTTGACGACCATGTATAACCCGCAACTCAATGCACAAGGCCAATTACAACACCTGCTCAGTATCGAGGGCCTGCCCAAACGTATTTTGACTGACATTTTGGACACGGCCGAAAACTTTGTCGGTGTGGCTGAGCGTGAAGTCAAAAAAGTACCGCTGCTGCGTGGCAAAACCGTGTGCAATATCTTTTTTGAAAACAGTACGCGCACGCGCACCACGTTTGAAATTGCCGCCAAACGCCTGTCGGCGGATGTGCTCAACCTCAATGTCAGTACCTCGTCGCAGTCCAAAGGCGAAACCATTTTAGACACGGTCAACAACCTGATCGCCATGCACGCCGATATGTTTGTCGTGCGTCACCAGCAAAGCGGTGCTGCACACTTTATTGCACAACATGTGCCACCGCATATCAGCGTCATTAATGCTGGCGATGGCCGCCATGCGCACCCGACACAAGGCTTGCTGGATGTCTTTACCATCCGCAAATACAAGCCGGAAATGCACAATTTACGCGTCGCGATTGTCGGTGACGTGTTGCACTCGCGGGTAGCCCGTAGCGAAATCCACGCCCTGACCACCCTGGGCGTGCCCGAAATCAGAGTAATCGCCCCGCGCACGCTGCTGCCGACTGACGTAGAAAAGCTCGGCGTACAGGTATTTCACAATATGGAGCAAGGCCTGAAAGACGTCGATGTGGTGATGATGTTGCGCCTGCAAAATGAACGCATGTCTGGCGCCTTGCTGCCTAGTTCACAAGAGTTTTTTCAGACCTTTGGCCTGACGCCAGAGCGGCTGGCACTGGCCAAGCCGGATGCGATTGTCATGCACCCGGGGCCGATGAACCGTGGCGTAGAAATTGATTCAGCCGTCGCAGACGGCAAGCAGTCGGTGATCCTGCCGCAAGTGACTTATGGTATCGCCGTCCGCATGGCGGTGATGGCCATTTTGGGGGGAGGCAACGCCGCATGAACATCGTCATTAAACAAGGCCGATTGATGGATGCCAGCCAGCAGCTGGATCAGGTCAAAGACCTGTATATCAGTGCTGGCAAGATTGTCGCCATTGGTGAGGCGCCTGGCGGTTTTAAAGTAGATCAAACGCTGGATGCCAGCGGCAAATGGGTGTTGCCTGGCCTGGTGGATTTGTGCGCCCGCCTGCGCGAACCTGGCAGTGAATACAAAGCCACCCTGCTCAGCGAATTACGCGCCGCCATGGCTGGTGGCGTCACCAGCCTGGCCTGCCCGCCAGACACTGACCCGGTGCTCGATGAGCCTGGCCTGGTAGAAATGCTCAAGCACCGGGCAAAATCACAGGCACTGGCGCATGTGTATCCGCTGGGCGCAGTCACACGCCAGTTGCAAGGCCAGTTGCTCACAGAAATGTATGCCTTAACTGCCGCCGGTTGTGTCGGTTTTTCGCAGGCAGATACCACGATTGTCGACACGCAAGTACTGTGGCGTGCCTTTGAATATGCAGCCTCGTTTGGCTACACCCTGTTTATGCGTGCTGAGGATCCCTACCTGGCCAAAAACGGTGTCGCGCATGATGGTGAAGTCGCATCCAGATTAGGCCTGAAAGGCATTCCTTCTGCGGCGGAAAGCATCGCCTTACAAACCATGCTGCGGATTGCGCAAGCCACTGGCGTCCGGCTGCATATCGCCCGCGTGTCTACTGCAGAGTCAGTCGAGCTGATTCGCCAGGCCAAACAAGCTGGCATGCAGGTCACCTCAGACGTGAGCATTCAGCATTTACACCTCACTGACATGGATATTGGCTTTTTTGACAGCATGGTGCATCTCAAACCACCCGTGCGCACCCAACGCGACCGCGATGCCCTGCGTGCTGGCCTGCTCGATGGCACACTGGATGCCATTTGCTCTGACCACACGCCGGTAGACGACGACGCCAAGGCGCTACCGTTTGCGGAATCACACCCCGGCGCCTCAGCGCTTGAATTACTGTTGCCACTGACACTCAAATGGGCGGCACAAGCCAAGCTTGCACCGACGCAAGCGCTGGCAAAAATCACGCAAGCCCCTGCCAGCATTTTGGGGGTGAGTGCAGGCAATTTACAAGTAGGTGCTACGGCCGATGTAGTGATTTACGACCCGGAAATGGAGTGGCGTGTCGATGGCCGCGCACTGCTGAGTCAGGGCAAGAATACGCCGTTTGTGAATCATGCAGTGACGGGTAAAGTGACGACCACTTTCACGCAGGGCAACCTGGTGTTCCAGCAAGAAAACCTGCAAACCGTGTAGCCTTAAAACAAAACGCCTGCGATGTTCTCATTGCAGGCGTTTTTTTATGTCTGCTACTTTGAAGCTGGCTACAAAATATCCAGGTCAGAAATCTTGCCGCGCTCCTGATTTTCAGGGTTGGCCATTTTGCTGTTGAGCTTAAACTTGAGGCGCAAATCATTGACCGAGTCAGCATTACGTAGCGCATCGTCATAACTGATCTGGCCAGACTCAAACAACTCAAACAATGCCTGGTCAAAGGTTTGCATGCCAAGCTCGCGTGATTTAGCCATGATTTCTTTAATCGCGTGCACATCACCTTTATAGATCAAGTCAGAAATCAGCGGCGAATGTAATAACACCTCCACCGCGGCGACGCGACCACTGCCGTCAATTTTTGGAATCAAGCGTTGTGAAGCGACACAGCGCAGGTTAAGCGACAAGTCCATCAATAACTGCTGCCTGCGCTCCTCGGGGAAAAAGTTAATAATCCGATCCAAAGCCTGGTTGGTGCTGTTGGCATGCAAGGTGGCCAGGCATAAATGGCCGGTTTCAGAGAAGGCAATGGCGTAATCCATGGTTTCACGGTCACGGATCTCGCCGATCATAATCACATCCGGCGCCTGGCGCAGGGTGTTTTTAAGCGCGGCATGCCAGCTTTCGGTATCCACACCCACTTCGCGCTGGGTCACAATACAATTACGGTGGCCGTGAATAAACTCGACGGGGTCTTCAATGGTAATAATATGGCCGTAACTACTCTCGTTGCGGTGCCCCAGCATGGCCGCCATCGAGGTCGATTTACCCGAGCCGGTGCCGCCAACAAAAATAATCAGGCCACGCTTGGCCATCACCACGTCTTTCAAAATCTGCGGTAACTTTAAATCATCAAACTTGGGGATATTGGTATTAATCACCCGAAACACCAACCCGACCGCGCTACGCTGGATAAAAGCATTGACGCGAAAACGGCCGACCGAAGGCATGCTGATGGCAAAGTTGCACTCCAGCGTGTTTTTAAATTCGAGTGACTGCTTGTCATTCATCACTGCACGCCCGATTTCGGCCGTTTGCTGGGTATTTAAAGTTTGTGTGGAGACCGGCGTCAGCTTGCCGTCTATCTTCATCGCAGGCGGAAAACCCGCCGTGATAAACAAGTCAGACGCTTTGCGTGTGACCATTAGTTTTAACAGGTCAGTGACGAACTTCTCCGTCTGGTCGTGATCGCCAGCAGTTTGTGTGCTATCCATAGTATTAGCCGATGATAGTGTCACGGTTCGCGGCCTTGGTGCGCGCTTCAGCAGCACTGATCACATTACGCTTGACCAGGTCTTGCAGGTTTTGATCCAGCGTTTGCATGCCCAGGCTTTGGCCAGTCTGGATGGCAGAATACATCTGCGCAATTTTGTTTTCACGAATCAGGTTACGAATGGCCGGGGTGCCCATCATGATTTCATGCGCAGCAACGCGGCCCTGTTCGTCCTTGGTTTTACACAGGGTTTGTGAAATCACGGCACGCAGTGACTCAGACAACATGGAGCGCACCATTTCTTTCTCGGCCGCCGGAAACACATCGACCACCCGGTCTACAGTTTTTGCCGCAGAGCTAGTGTGCAAAGTACCAAACACCAAATGGCCGGTTTCGGCTGCAGTGAGCGCCAGACGGATGGTTTCCAGGTCACGCATCTCACCCACCAAAATGACGTCCGGGTCTTCACGCAAGGCTGAGCGCAGCGCGTTTTCAAACGATTGCGTGTGCGGGCCGACTTCACGCTGGTTAATCAGCGATTTTTTCGAGGTATGCACAAATTCGATCGGGTCTTCCACTGTGAGCACATGTGACATCTGTGACTCATTGATGTAGTCGATCATCGCCGCCAGCGTGGTCGATTTACCAGAACCGGTGGGCCCGGTCACCAGCACAATCCCGCGCGGTGTCTCAGCAATATCCTTGAACACTTTGGGCGCATTCAACTCATCCAGCGTAAGCACTTTGCTCGGAATGGTACGGAACACCGCGCCGGCGCCACGTTGCTGGTTAAAAGCGTTGACCCGGAAACGGGCCAAGTCTGGAATCTCAAACGAAAAATCACACTCCAGCGTTTCTTCGTAAATCTTGCGCTGGCTGTCGTTCATGATGTCATACAGCATGCGATGTACTTCTGCGTGCTCCATGGCGGGCAAATTGATTTTACGCACATCGCCATGCACCCGAATCATCGGTGGCAAGCCGGAGGACAAATGCAAGTCCGATGCCTTATTTTTAACAGAAAATGCCAATAAATCTGAAATATCCACAATCGACTCCGGTGATTATTTATATAATGTTGCTTTCGTTTTGTATGCTTAGCGTTTAAAAACGCGCGCTCACCTATTTGCTTATCTGCCATGACTGCCATTTCTGACCATCTTGCCTCTGTACGCCAGCAGCTGGCAGACGCACAGGCGCGTTTTCAAGCCGCTCAACCGGTGACGCTGTGCGCAGTGAGTAAAACGCAACCAGCCGAGGCTATTCGTGCCGCTTATCACGCAGGCCAAACCGTGTTTGGCGAAAACTACCTGCAAGAAGCGCTCACAAAACAGGCACAACTAAACGACTGTGCCATAGCATGGCACTTTATCGGGCCGATTCAAAGCAATAAAACACAGCTAATTGCCCGTCATTTCGACTGGGTACACTCGGTAGATCGCCTCAAAATTGCACAACGCCTGTCAGATGCACGCCCGCCCGCACTGGCGCCGCTCAATATTTGCCTGCAAGTGAACATTAGCGAAGAGGCAAGCAAAAGTGGTGCCAGTGGCCAAGAGCTATTGGAACTCGCCTTAAATATCAACCAGTTGCCGCACTTGCAGCTGCGTGGTTTGATGGCGATTCCGGCCCCATGCCGCGACTTTGAGCAACAGCGTGACCAATTTCGGCAGGTACGTGCGTTGTTTGAGCATTTAAATGGCCATGGCCTGTCACTAGACACCTTATCCATAGGCATGAGCGGCGACTTTGCCGCCGCCATTGCCGAAGGTGCGACGCTGGTGCGTATAGGCACGGCCATTTTTGGGGCGCGTTCAACCCCCTCCTCACCTACAGACTCAGCCAAAGAAGGAACCTGATGACCATGCAATCACTTTCAGCCACACGCATTGCCTTTATTGGCGGCGGCAATATGGCGCAAGCCTTGATGACAGGCCTGCAACAACGTGCCTTTCACATGCAGAACATCACCGTGATTGACCCGGACACCGCCAAACATACGCATTTGCAAACCACGCTGGGCATCAACACCAGCGCCAGCCTGACCGCAGAATCACTGGCGGTAGATGTGATTGTGCTGGCGGTCAAACCACAGCAGTTACACAGTGTGGCACTGGCACTGGCCCCTTTGCTGCAATCTCAATTAGTGGTTTCGGTGGCAGCGGGCATACGCACGGCTGACTTAAGCCGCTGGTTAAATGGCTACCAGACTATGATACGCACCATGCCTAACACCCCAGCACAGATTCAGGCGGGCATTACTGGCGCTTACGCCTTGCCAGCCGTGTCTGCCACACAGCGCGAATTGGCTGACGCAGTCTTACAAGCGGCGGGCGAAGTGGTTTGGCTAGACGATGAAGTACAACTGGATGCTGTCACGGCGATTTCTGGTAGCGGCCCAGCCTATGTATTTTTGATGATAGAGGCATTGACTGCAGCGGGCGTTGAATTAGGCCTCAGCGAAGCACAATCGCTCAAACTGAGTCTGGCAACGTTTAAGGGCGCTAGCCTGCTGGCAGCTGGCAGCAGCACACCCATTGCAACCTTGCGCGAGCAGGTCACCTCCAAAGGCGGCACCACCGAACAAGGCCTGCTCAGCATGCGCCAGCATGATATTCATGGCATGATGCAAGATGCCGCCGCGCAAGCCGCGCGTCGCGCCAAAGAACTGGGTGATCAATTGGGAGCACAAGCATGATGTTGCAAAATATGACAACTTTTTTACTCAATGCCGCCTTCGGCATTTTGACCTTTTTACTGGTATTGCGCTTTTTAATGCAATGGACACGTACTTCGTTCCAGAATCCATTGGGTCAAATGGCCATGGCATTAACCGACTTTATGGTTAAACCGGCGCGCAAACTGGTTCGCCCCATCAAGCAGTGGGATGTGTCTACACTGCTGCTGGCATTAATCATGCAAATTGCTTTGTTTGCTCTGCTGGCGTTGCTGGCTGGCGCCCCGGCTTCACCATTGTTCTGGCTGTGGCAAGCGGTGTTTGGCGTGCTGGCGCAAATGGTCGATGTGTTTTTTTATGCGATTCTGCTGATGGCGATTTTAAGCTGGGTGAATCCCTACAGCCCGATTTACGGCGTACTAAACCAACTGTCAGCGCCAATTCTGGAGCCATTACACCGCCTATTGCCACCGATTCAAGGCTTTGATTTTTCTGCACTGGTGGCACTGATTTTATTGCAAATGGTCAGCCATATTGTGTTGCCGGGGCTGGCGACGAGCATTATTTAAGCGAACAAGCCCTCATAAAAAGGACGACAAGTTGTCGTCCTTTTTTGTTTATATCCAGACAATATCAAACTCTTCGCGCCCGTATTGCGTATCTGGGTGCAGCGACAGCGGCTTTTTAATAAAGTCTGACAAACTGGCCAAACTCTGTGACTCTTCATCGCCCAGCATATTAATCACGATTGGCGACGCTAATATCTTGAATTCTTTGGCGTTTTTAAACTGCTTGGACTCACGCAGCAACTCACGCATGATTTCATAGCAAATGGTTTGCGCCGTTTTGAGTTCACCACGGCCTTGGCACACCTGGCAAGACTCACACAACAAATGTGCCAGACTTTCGCGCGTGCGCTTGCGTGTCAGTTCGACCAAGCCCAACGCCGAAAACCCATTCACATTAATACGCGCCCTATCCAGGGCCACCGCTTTGCGCAACTCTTCCAGCACCGCTTCGCGCTGGGCATCTTCATCCATATCAATAAAGTCGATAATGATAATACCGCCCAAATTACGCAAACGCAGCTGTCGCGCAATGGTTTGTGCTGCCTCAAGATTGGTTTTAAAAATGGTGTCAGATAAGTTTTTGCCGCTGACAAAACTACCGGTATTGACGTCTACCGTGGTCAGTGCCTCGGTCTGGTCAAAAATCAAATAGCCGCCAGATTTAAGCTCTACCTTGCGTGACAACGCTTTTTCAATTTCGCTTTCAATGTCATAAAACTCAAACAGCGAGCGCTCGCCTTTGTAGTGCATGAGCGGCTTCACCGCATGTGAAACGTACAACTCGGCAAACTCTTTCAGGCGCTCGAACATTTCGCGGGAGTCAACGCGGATACTGGTGGTTTCGGTGCACACCACATCGCGCAAAATGCGGCGTGGCAAACTCAGGTCATAAAAAATCAGTGACCGTTCACCCACTTTGGTGCTCTCGGTCTGGATCTTTTGCCAGACTTTGCGCAAGTACTCAATATCGGCCAGCAGCTCGTCATCGGTCGCATTTTCAGACATAGTGCGAATAATGTAGCCACCTTCGCGCTCTTCTGGCAATAAGCCCAGCAAACGATTGCGTAAAAACTCGCGCTCTTCTTCAATATCAATGCGCTGCGACACACCAATGTGCTTTTGGTAAGGCAAATAGACCAAAAAACGCCCGGCAATACTGATTTCAGTGGTCAGGCGTGCGCCTTTGGTGCCAATGGCCTCTTTAATCACCTGAACGATGATAGATTGACCTTCATGCAGCACCTCTTGAATCGGTCTAGCGGTTCTCACCGCACCATCTTCAGAATGACAGTCCATGATATCTGCCGCGTGCAAAAAGGCAGCGCGCTGCAAGCCGATCTCAACAAAGGCGGACTGCATGCCAGGCAACACCCGCACTACGGTGCCGCGATAGATATTACCAACGATGCCCAGTGACGAGGCCCGCTCTATATGTAGCTCCTGAACAATGCCTTGCTCCAGAATCGCCACCCGCGTTTCTTGCGGCGTGACGTTAATCAGTACTTCCTGCGCCAATGACATGTTGCTTTACCCGATCCCGATTTATTATCTTTGACTCAAAGTTTACCATGCGTGCAGCAACTGCGCCGTTTCATGCAAGGGTAAACCCATCACACCACTATAACTACCTGTGATACGCCTGATCCATGCGCCGGCACGGCCTTGTATGCCATAAGCGCCTGCTTTATCCATCGGCTCGCCAGAGGCAATGTAATCCTGCAACACCGCCAACGGCACCTGTATCATTTCCACCTCAGTCGTATTCAGCAAGCAGCGCACCGCGCCTGCCTGATACACCGCCACCGCCGTATGCACCAGATGTACGCTGCCACTCAGGCGCGATAACATGTCCAATGCATCGTTGGCATCGGTAGGTTTGCCTAAAATATCTAGCCCCAAAGCCACGGTGGTGTCAGCGGCCAAAATGGGCAAGCCCCGCTCGCCGTGTGTGGCGGCGATGGCCCATGCCTTGGCGCTGGCCAAACGCTGCACATACAAGGCCGGGTCCTCACCGGGCACACTCGACTCATCAATATCGGCAGGCAAAATATCGCATTGCACGCCCAGTTGTGCCAGCAACGCCACACGCCGGGGGCTACGTGATGCCAGGATGATCTTTTGTTGAGACATGGAGACTCCACAAGCGTAATAAACAAGCCGCACAAGGTAACACAAACACAGGGGATTTTGCGCTAAAGACAGTCCAACTTACGCTAACAGCCGCTTGCCGCATTGTGTACAATAAGCCCTCATTTGACTTTTCTCACCAAGCCATTCGCATGAACTCACTTGAACACTTGCTGCAACGTGCTGAACAACTCATCACGCGCCTGGAAACCCTGCTGCCAGCCCCGCCTGCCGACATCAACTGGCAAGCTATTGCCTGGCGCTGGGTCAAACATAGCGCACACGGCCAATTACAGGCCGTAGAGCATCCGCATGCCGTTTTGTTGCAAGACATACAGTTTATTGACCGGCAAAAAACCGAAGTTGTGCGTAACACCCGGCAATTTTTACAAGGCTTGCCTGCCAACCATGTGCTGCTCACAGGCGCACGCGGCACCGGCAAATCGTCACTGGTCAAAGCGCTGCTCAATGCCTATGCCGACCAGGGCCTGCGCCTGATCGAGGTGGAAAAACAGGACCTCAACGACCTGCCGCAAATTGCACAACTGATTCGCCAACGGCCAGAAAAGTTTATTATCTTTTGTGATGACCTCACCTTTGAAGCCAACGACACCGGCTACAAAGCGCTCAAAGTCATCCTCGATGGTTCGATTGAGAACGCTTCATCCAACCTGCTGGTATACGCCACCTCTAACCGCAAAAACCTGATGCCAGAATATATGGCTGACAATCAGCCGATTGTCGACAAAGGTGAAATCCGCCAGAACGATACCATCGACGAGAAAACCTCGCTGGCCGAGCGTTTTGGTTTGTGGCTATCGTTTTACAGCTTTGACCAGGACGAATACCTGAGCATTGCCGAGCACTGGCTAAATACCTTTGGCATCACGATGGATGACGCTGCACAGCACGCCGCCCTGCAGTTTTATCACACCCGTGGCGCCCGTAGTGGCCGCGTCGCCTACCAATTTGCCAAAGACTACGCAGGCAAACTGCAGTTGAAGACTGACTAGCACATGACAAAACTCGTACAAGTCGCGGTTGCGATACTCATCCAACCCAACGGAGAATACCTGCTCGCCAGCCGCCCCAACGGCAAAGGCTGGGCTGGCTGGTGGGAGTTTCCTGGCGGCAAAATTGAGTCTGGCGAAACACCAGAACACGCCTTGATTCGCGAATCACAAGAAGAGCTAGGCATCACCCCGACCCAACTACAGCCGTGGATCAAACGCCGCTACGACTACCCGGCCACGCACGACGCAGAAGCCAAAACCGTGCTGCTGCATTTTTTCTTTGTGCATGCCTGGCAAGGCGAACTCACCGCACGCGAAGGCCAGCAATTTGCATGGCAACATCCACGCAAGCTCAATGTCAGCCCGGTCTTACCCGCCAATGCGCCGATCATGCAAGCCCTGAGCCTGCCGCCTGTTTACGCCATCAGCAACGTGCAAGAAATGGGCGAACCCGCCTTCTTACACGCGCTACAACAACAACTAGACCAAGGCCTGCAACTGCTGCAAATTCGCGAACCTCAGCTTGATAGCGAAGCCCTGGCTCAATTAAGCGAACAAGTACTAAAGTTGTGCGCCCCTTACGACTGCCGCTGCCTGCTCAATGGCGGCCCGGAACAAGCGCAACAACTCGGCTACCAGGGTGTGCATTTGAATAGCCAACGCCTGCTGGCACTCACACAAAAACCGGAAAATTTATTAGTTGGCGCCTCTTGCCACGATGTAGAGCAACTGCAAAAAGCACAAGCCCTGCAACTAGACTTCGCCCTGCTCTCGCCTGTGCTACCGACAAAAAGCCACCCGGAAGCCACTGGACTCGGTTGGGAGAAGTTTAGTGAGCTGCTGAATGGATTGGAAATCCCTGTGTACGCTTTGGGAGGCATGCGCCTGGGACATCTTGCACAAGCACAAGCCTGTGGTGCGCGTGGTGTCGCGATGCAGCGAGCTTGCTGGTAAGCGCATCTGAGAGACTATGCGAAATCTCTAATACGAATGTCTATTCTTTTTCAAATATCACCACCGATAGACAATATCAATACTTAAGAAGTTAAATTAAACCTTAACTGCGCCCTCCTATCTGTTTGCTTCTAGGCAAACAACATTCTTAAACATTAGCTTCCCGCCTTATCGCGAACACTTTTTTCTAAATCCACACAATTTCGCACATTACAGGCATTGCAATATGCAGGCAATCAATGTAAATTTAACATATGTTAATAAATATTAAATTTAAAATATCTCGTAAGATCCGCTGTTAACGCTAATGGTTCAGCTATCGAAACTAAGGGAGTCATATATGAAAAGTAATCGCTCTTACTCTAAGTTAGTATTTACTCTGCTATTCATGATGAACATTACTTCAACATTCGCTTTAGCTGGAGGTGTAAAAGAAACTCCAAAGGAGCTAACGCTTACCCGACATGATGATGGTACTTTTAGCATAGTATCCAAATCAGTCAGGTTAGAAGTGCTATTGTCAAAGATTCGAGAAAAAACCAATGTGGATATTTATGTAGATAACGAATTAAAGCAGCAACCTATTTCGATTGACGCGAAGAGTATTTCGCTAATTCAGCTATTGCAGCATATTGCCGGCGACAATTATGCAATTGTATATGATGGAGATAATATCGTAGCGATGCATATGCTCTCAGAAAAAACCACGCCATCAACCAACTCAACCAACCCAGCACCCGACTTTTCTGGGCAAGTTAAAATTCGGAATCAACATGCCAAGATGTTTTTCATGCCTGCAAATAACTCCGAAAGCGCAATTAATAACTACATCAAAAAACGTCACCAAATTCTATCTAAACTAGTAGCGGGAACGCCAAAAAAAGAGCTCCACGCGCAATTATCATTCCCGCACTACATCTCATCCGAACAACTTGTAGCAACTCTAAAACAAAAGCAATTAGATCCTGTCACTCTAAATATTGGATGGAAAGAAAATGGCGGTGGATATGATTTGAAGTCTGGTGAATCTACAGAGGACGCCATTAAATCAGCCTCTTTACATCACGCTCGATTTGTCTCACAGCTCTTAGAAGATGCGAACTTGCAGGTGGAAACTTTGCGTCAGCAGGGTACAAATGACGATCAAATGATACCGGCACTTGAATTTCAAAAGAATGCAAATGATCTAAATACAACACTAAAGCAGAAGGGAATCCAGTTTTATGGCGTTCGCGTTGCAGCAACGGCAGAAAAACTACTTGCAGCAGCAAGTGACAATAGAAGTATTAGACTTGTTGATCCATTGTGGGGTGGGACAATAGAGTATGAAATCACTCATGTATATCCCACCATAAAAATCGCCATTCCGATTGCACCTCAAAGTACTGTGACCCCAGATATGAACGAGGAGAGTGAAAAATGAAAACAAGATTTATATTCAGTCTTCTACTTTGCATTGCTCCGACTATATGTGCCGGTGAACAATGGGCGCCTGTCTCTGGGTACAGCAGTGTCACTCAGTCAAAAGCCTACAATAGATTTATCTTCCCATCACTGAGTGGTCAGTATGCGGATACTGATACATATGAGCACGAAACTCAGGTTTACAACAATGCCTTTGCTAATTATGACGGATACTGGTCTAGCAATCTACCAACAAAATACTATGACACTCCTTTTCTGGATGACATAGACAATTTTACTATTGGCTCAGCAAGAGCTGCTGACATTAAAGAGGCTGTACAATACTACACGTACATGGCGCTAACAAAAGGTAACGATTCCGACTGTCAAGGCTGCTGCTCAACACATGGTGGAGTGGTTTGCACGAATGGTATTTCGCAATGTGCTGACGGCTCAGCAGCTTCCCCAACTTGTTTGGCCAAAGGGTGTAACCAATGTCTAAACGAAGCAGTCATTAGGATCAAGGGACAGCGCGGACACAGCGTAATTCCCGGTTGTACGTCGACATGGTGCATATTCGCCGATGCGACTACGGGAACAATGTGCCTCTTAAATGCCCCTCAGTATAAGAGCTGGTCGTATTGATGATTCAGCCAGCGCAGCATGGCATTACTCTCGCCTGCACTGCCAACAAAATCCACTAGGAAGTGGGCTAGGTGAGGTTGGGAGAGATTTGGTCAAATATGCTGAATGGCCTAGAAGCTACAGTCTATGGATTGGGCAATATAGACGTTGAGTCATTTCTGAACTCAATCAAAGAAGATCAGCATTTGCGCTAGATTGAAATTGATAAGGAAGTCCAAGCCACCGCATAACGACTGCACTGGTCCCAGACTGATCAGTCCAGTTTTTTCAGAAAAAAACTCTCGTCCTCAGAGTTTTCAGCATTTGAGGTGGAGAAACAACCCATGATGGCCGAGATCATCAGCATCGTGAAGACGTTTAACAAAGGCAGTGCATCAAATATGCCCGAGAGTGGCGATGATGTTATTAGAATTCAGTCTATTATTTATAAAATCAGGGACGTGAATCGACGTCAGTATGATTTCATGTCGCAAGCACTCAATACTGCGAATTAACTTTAAAAAGTTAAGGGCAGCTGGACTCAAATGTTAGCTGAGCCTGCTTTTTCACAACAACTCGTGGGAGCACTTCACGCGCATCGAATAAGTCTTGCCCTAACCAGCTTACCGCCATATACTAGTGCAATATACACATTGCGCAGAGGTGACTAACATGAGTATAAGCACAGTCTTTATCAATAACCGAACCCAAGCCGTTCGCATTCCGGCAGATGTGCGCTTGCCTGAAAACGTGAAACAAGTGACGGTGCGAGCGATTGGCAAAGAGCGTATTATTGCCCCGCTTGAGTCCACCTGGGATAGCTTTTTTATCAACCCATTAAATGTGACTGATGATTTTATGCCTCAACGCGCAACACAAACACAACCCGAGCGCGAGGCGCTGGAATGATTCAATACCTGCTTGATACCAATATTGTGATTTATGTGATCAAGCATAGGCCGATTGAAGTACTTGCAACGTTTAATCAGCATGCCAATAGAATGGCAATCTCAAGCATCACTTTGGCTGAGTTATTTCATGGTGCAGAAAAAAGTAGCAAACCAGGGCACAACTATTCAGTGATTGAAGACTTTGCCAGTCGGCTGGAGGTGTTGCCTTATGCAACCAAAGCTGCGCAGCATTATGGCAGTATCCGCAGCGAGCTGGAAAGACGCGGCCAACCAATAGGCGTGAATGACTTGCATATCGCCGCACATGCACGTAGCGAGGGGCTTGTATTAGTCACCAACAACTTAAAAGAATTCGACCGCGTTTCGGGGCTGCTGCTTGAGAATTGGGTCAATGGCTGAACGAACCTCTAAGTATCAACTATGAACACACCACAACCAAACAACCCACTGCATGGCGTGACGCTTGAGCACATTGTCGAACAACTGGCCGAGCATTACGGCTGGGATAAACTCGCGCAGCGCGTGAATATAAACTGTTTTAAAAGTGACCCCTCTGTAAAGTCTAGCTTAAAGTTTTTGCGCAGGACGCCCTGGGCGAGGGCTGAGGTTGAGGGTTTGTATCTGGCGACATTTGCCAAAGACCAGCAATAATGCTGGCAAACAGCCTGCTTAGATGAGGTCTAGCATCAGGGCGCGGCTTTTACCGGCATGGTGACAAACTGATCGGTAATTTTGCCTTGCTTGTCTTTAAAACATAACCTGAATTTGACTTGTTCGCCTGCTTTAAACGGCATCGGAAATTCAAACAGCATCAGGTGCAAGCCACCGGGGGCGAGTTTAACTGGCTTACCTGCAGGCACGGGTAACTCTTCCATGCTGCGCATTTTCATGACGCCGTTTTGCATGGTCATGCTGTGCATTTCTACTGTGCCAGCGCGCTCAGTTTCAGCGTAAACCAGCGTGACGTCTTGTGGGCTCGAGAGCGTGACATACGCGGCAGCAACTGATTGGCCAGGGTTAGAAGCACGCACCCAGGCATCGGTCATTTTAACCTCGGCATGCACCATGCCTAGCCAGCCCAGCAGGCAGATGGCGGCAATGAAACGGCTCAAACAATGGGTGTTTTTTGGCATATGGATCCTGGCAGCCAGTTATTCTGGCTCATGCAAATCAGGCGGGGTGCTCTCTGGAATACGAAATTTCTCGGTGGCCCAATCGCCTAAATCAACCAGTTTGCAGCGCTCGCTGCAAAACGGCCGGTAGGGGTTAGCGGTTGAGTACTCAGAGGTTTCGCCACAGGCAGGGCAAGCGACCTTGCGGGCTTTTACAGCGGGCTGCGTCAATTGTGTCCCGTTCCGGTAAAGTTACAGACGATCATCTTAAACGGAATGTCTTGCTCGCAGCCTTTGGGCCGTTGTACAAAGTCGAGCTTTTGAAAGCGGATATTGATGGCATATTTATTGGCGCTGACTTCGGGGAAGCATTCGTCGTGGTCGATTTCGATACGCAGTAATTGTGCTGGTTTGTGACCGGACAATTGCTGCTGATACGCCCCATGATGCGCGACCAGTGACAGCACCTGGCCGCTACCACGTAATAATTGCAGAATCAGGCGTATGGATTCATACATGGGCATCAATCGGGCCAGCCAGTTGCTAAAGTCGCTTTTACGGCGCTCGACACCCAGGTATAGCCAATGACGATAAGAAGGCAAGTCAAACTCACAGACGCCGCCAGGAATGCCAGTACGTTGTTTGACGCTCATTAGCCAGTCGTTTTCACGCAATGACTGGCCCAGTTTTTGATGATCTGCGCGCAAAGCGGTGGCGCAACGATCCAGACTGGACAAGGTGCTTGCCAGTGCGTGTTGGTCAATATTAGGATTTGTTTGCAGGAAAGACAACTGGACTTTGTGACGGTCCAGCTCTTGCAGCAGATCGACTTTCAAATCGCCGCGATCAATTAAATCGAGGATTTGCAGCATGGAAATCAATGCCACATGGTGACTGATCTCATGCCCAATCTCAATGTGGTGCAACATCTTGACGAACAAATCCTCTAGGCGGAGATAAGTTCTGATGCGCTCGTTAAATGGAAACTCGTAGCTCGACACGGCAGCCTTTTCTGTCAGCTGATACTTGAAAAGTATGCAATAAAAGCCTGATTATGAAACCCTTTTCATTCACTGGCAAGTCTTAGAGAAATTTTTATGAAACTCTAGCACTTTTTCCTGCAAATTATCCAATGTTTGGTCGTTTTCAATCACCGAATCCGCAATCGCCAAACGCTCGTCGCGGCTGCTTTGGGCGGCAATCATGGCTTGCGCCATGCCCTCTGATAGCTGGCTGCGTTGCACCACGCGCGTGAGTTGCGTCTGTGCATCGCAATCCACCACCAGCACGTGATCAACCATCTGCCAGTCTTCGCGGCTTTCAACCAGCAGCGGAATTGCCAGCACCACATAAGCATCCGCGTATTGCGCGACCTGTTGCATCGCCTCTTGCCGGATTGCCGGGTGCATGATCTGGTTGAGCTGATCAAGCGCATCCGGCTCGGCAAACACCAACTCACGCAATTTGGCACGATTAAGTTGCCCGTTAGCATCAAACATACTGTCGCCAAACTGCGCGCGCACGGCTTGCATGGCAATGCTATTCGGCGCACTCATATCATGCGCAATACGGTCTAAATCGACCACAGGCACACCCAACGCCGTAAAACAATTGCAGACTTCTGTTTTACCGCTGCCAATGCCACCAGTCACTGCCACCACTTTGCTCATTAATACTCCGCTATGGCACTAAATAATAAGCAGCCAACGTCTGCCCATAAAACAAGGCAGCAATGCCACCCAAGGCTAAAAATGGGCCAAACGGAATTGCTGTTTGGCGTGTTTTACCTTTGAGTAGAATCAAGCCAATGCCAATCACACTGCCCACCACCGAGCTTAGTAAAATCACCGCCGGCAGCAGTTGCCAGCCAAACCAGGCACCAATAGCCGCTAACAGTTTAAAATCGCCATAGCCCATACCCTCTTTACCGGTAACCAACTTGAATAACCAATAGACTGACCATAACACCAGGTAGCCCGCCATGGCACCGACCACCGCAGAAGTGAGGTCGGTAAACCCATATTTGATATTGAGTAATAAGCCCAGCCATAACAAAGGCAGCGTAATGTCATCGGGGAGCAACTGCGTGTCAAAATCGATAAACGTTAATGCAACCAAAGCAAATACAAACACCAGGGCAAACAACGTAAGCATGCTATAACCATATTGCACAGCGACAGCTAACGATAGCAAGCCAGTCAGCAACTCTACCAAGGGATAACGTACTGAAATAGGCGCCTGACAGCCACGGCAGCGCCCACGCAAAAACAAGTAACTGATGACCGGGATGTTTTCTAGTGCGCTAATTTGATGCCCGCAATGTGGGCAAGCAGAACGCGGTACGACCAGGTTATATTTGGGTTGCTCTGGCGCAGCTTGCCCCTGTAAATCCAGGCAGCTGGCATGCCACTCGCGCTCCATCATTTTTGGTAGCCGGTGAATCACCACATTGAGGAAACTCCCCACCAGCAAGCCAATCAACAAGCACACCGCTTGTAAAAAATGTGGCTGTGTTTGCAATAAACTTAAAACAGGTTCAAGGATTTCTGACATGATACCGATAACAATGTTAAGGTTGCTGCATGATCGCATCGTTAATGCAAGTAAGCAAGGCTAAAAGACGGCAAAACCTGTTTAAAAGCCGCTTTACCTGCCTTGAAAACCACTTGCCTGGCACCATTTATGTGTAAGATGAACACTACAGTGCAGCTAATCTAGCGCGCATCTGTGTTTAAGTGACATCCGTTATCAAGTGAAGGAAGTTGCCTATGTCTGATCAAATCAAATTTACGCCACCGACCGAAGCAGGTCTCAATCAGGTCGAGTTGAATCAAGTCGAGCATCCTGCCTGGGATCAGCCCGTGATTTGCCGGGTAGAAGTTGACTTGCCAGGATGGCTGACAAAACTGACCGGGCAATCACACTGGGAAGTCTACAGTGAAGAGGAAGAGGAAAACTGCATCAGCTTTGCCATGCGCTCACTACAAACGCACGGGTTGCCCAAAGCCAAACTGGTTGAAAAAGACATGCAGGCAGAAGTCACGCTCTATCACAACGGTTATGCCGTGGTAGACGTGAATGGCCAGTCTCTGTTTGACGGCGCACTCACCAATGCCACCAACGATTGCGCGCGGCTAAGCTATTACCACGTCAGTGGTGAACCCATCGCCTTAAACTAAACATGCCAACGCCAGCCTGGGCACAGGCTGGCCGTTAGTTATTGCTGACGGCTAACAGAAAAATTTGCTAAATCCAGCAAGGCCTGCTTGGCTGGCGCTGGCGCAAACACAGACAAAGCCTCACAGGCCAGTTGTGCTTCCTTTTGTGCCACGGCGCGCACATAATCAAACGCCTTCACCGCATGCAAAATCTCTAGCACCGCCCCCAGCTGGGATACCTGCCCTTCTAGCAACGCTTGTTTCACCAGGTCAGCCTGCGCTGCCGGTGCTTGCTGAATCGCATACAGCATGGGTAGCGTCACTTTGCCTTCTGCCAAATCATTGCCCAGTGTTTTGCCAATTTTTTCGCTGTCGCCGGTTAAATCCAGCACATCATCAATGAGCTGAAATGCCGTGCCCAAATGCATGCCATAGGTCGCCAACCCCGCTTCCTGCTCGGCATTGGCCTGACACTGCACAGCCCCCAACCGGGTCGCCGCTTCAAACAGCTTGGCGGTTTTAAAGTGAATCACCTGTAAATAATCCTGCTCGCTGACGCCAATATTACGCACATTGAGCAACTGCAGCACTTCGCCCTCAGAAATCACATTGGTCGCATCGGCCAAGATCTCCATCACGCGCATATTTTGCAGCTTCACCATCATCTGAAACGCGCGCGAATACAAGAAGTCACCCACCAACACACTGGCAGGATTACCGTAGACATGATTGGCGGTCGATTTACCGCGACGCAACTCAGACGCATCCACCACGTCATCATGCAGCAAGGTAGCGGTATGAATAAATTCGATAATGGCAGCCAGCGAATGATGTGCCGGAGAAACTGCGCCAGCCAGATCGCCGGACATTAACACCAGGGCCGGACGCAAGCGCTTGCCACCACTATGAATGATGTATTCCGAAATTTGATTAATCAGCGGAACTTGGGATGACAAAGACTGGCGAATAACGGCATCCACCTGCTGCATATCGTCTGCAATCCGCGCCAAACAAGCATTAAGAGACACTGAAACACCAATGAAAAAACAAAGTTAAAGCATACCATACCTGCCATGCCTCTCGCTATGCTGAGCGAGGCAGAATATACATACAGACGGTATCGATCATGCAGCAAGTCCTGCGAATAAGCACCAAAGACTCATTGGTAGCAGAAAAGAAAAAAGCCTTGCTTCCGAAGAAACAAGGCTTTTTATTTTTGGCGCGCCCGGAGCGATTCGAACGCCCGACCCTTTGGTTCGTAGCCAAATACTCTATCCAACTGAGCTACGGGCGCCAAGGTTTGTTGCTTTGCAACAAAAACAGCATTATACCACTATTTTAAGCTTTGTGGCGGTTGAGATTCACATCCAGCAACCTAAATAACCAAAAACAATCTCCTCACGGAACAAGGTTTTTGGCGGTGAGCGAGGGATTCGAACCCTCGATACAGGTTTAAGCCCGTATGCTTCCTTAGCAGGGAAGTGCCTTCGACCACTCGGCCAGCTCACCTTATTAAAACAATCAAGTTCTAATAAAACCAACACAGCTTACGCTGCTCTCTTTGCAGTATTGCTACTGCATCGAAGGGCGCCATACTACGTGAAAACCCTTCAGAAATCAACGCAAAAAAGAAGAATGTTTTATTTCTTTATTTAAAGGAAACATGAAATAAGTGAGCGAGACGAACTAGCACTGTGGCACACCGAACACAGACACCGACATGTACATAGCCTACATGCACATTTCGGGTCGCCAGTAACACAAAAATTCGCTTGCGTAGCCTCTTATTCCACGTTTCTATCAGGCATTCTCGAGGCCAAAAGCCTTGTGCAGCACACGCACCGCCAGTTCCATGTATTTTTCTTCGATCACCACCGCGATTTTAATTTCGCTGGTCGAAATCATTTGAATGTTGATACCCTCTTCTGCCAAGGTGCGGAACATCTGGCTGGCAATGCCCACATGTGAACGCATACCGACGCCAACCACGGATACTTTGGCAATCTTATCGTCGCCACTGATTTCACGCGCCTGGATATGGCCTTGCACCTTGTCACGCAACAACGCCAGTGTTTTGTTCATTTCGTTTTTGTGCACGGTGAAGGTGAAGTCAGTGGTGCCGTCTGCACCGACGTTCTGGATAATCATATCTACATCAATATTGGCATCGGCAACCGGGCCAAGAATTTGATACGCGATGCCCGGTTTATCCGGCACGCCAGTCACAGTAATTTTCGCCTCATCGCGATTAAAGGCGATGCCGGAGATAATTGGCTCTTCCATGTTTTCCTCATTTTCTTCGAATGTGATCAGTGTGCCGTCGCCTTCTTCTTCAAAGCTTGAGAGCACACGTAATTTAACTTTGTATTTTCCAGCAAACTCAACCGAGCGAATCTGCAATACCTTGGAGCCTTGAGAAGCCAGTTCCAGCATTTCTTCAAAGGTGATTTTATCTAGGCGGCGCGCCTCGGGCACTACACGCGGATCGGTGGTATACACGCCATCCACATCGGTATAAATCTGGCACTCATCAGCCCCTAGCGCGGCTGCCAGGGCAACACCTGTCGTATCAGAGCCACCACGGCCCAGGGTGGTGATGTTGCCATTGGCATCTGCGCCCTGAAAACCAGCCACCACACAGACATAACCGTCATCGAGGTCTTTTTTAAGGTTGTACTGGTCAATATCCAGAATACGCGCCTTGTTAAAAGCGTCATCGGTCAAAATTTTAACTTGGGTGCCGGTATAACTCTTGGCCTTAATGCCCAACTCCATCAGCGCCAGGGCAGTCATGCCTATAGTCACCTGCTCACCAGTAGACACCATCACATCCAGCTCGCGCGGATCAGGGTCCGGCATGATTTCTTTCGCTAATGAAATCAAACGGTTGGTCTCACCAGACATCGCCGACACCACGACTACCACCTGATGACCCATTGCCTTGTAGCGCGCCACACGACGTGCCACATTACGGATACGCTCAGGATTAGCCACCGAGGTACCACCATATTTTTGTACGATTAATGCCATTTTATTTCCTTAACAATCTTTTTTCTTATCCGCAGATAAACGCCAGTGAACGCCGATTTTCACAATCAATTATCGGCGTGCATCGGCGGTTAAACAAGCTTTTGCTTTACCCAATCGGTGACGCTTGCCAATGCTTGCGGCAAGTTGGCAGACTCTGTACCACCGGCCATGGCCATATCCGGCTTGCCACCGCCTTTGCCGCCAACCTGGCCGGCGACGTGGTTGACCAGCTCACCAGCCTTCACTTTGCTGGTTAAGTCCACCGTCACGCCCGCGGCCAGGCTGACTTTACCGTCAGCCACACTGGCTAACACAATGACGGCAGACTTGAGTTTATCTTTAAGTTTATCCATGGTCTCGCGCAAGGCGTTCGCATCTGCGCCCTCTAGCGCGGCGGCCAACACCTTCACGCCGTGAATATCCGCGGCCTGTGTCGCCAGGTCATCCCCTTGCGAAGACGCCAACTTAGACTTCAAACGCGCCAGTTCTTTTTCCAACGATTTCACGTGATCCATCACTTGCGCCACTTTGGCTGGCAACTCATGGGCAGGTGCCTTTAACTCACTGGCGGCCTGGTTAATTAAGGCCTGCTGCACCTGCACCAGTTTTAATGCGCCTACGCCTGTGGTCGCCTCTACACGACGTACGCCTGCAGCTACGCCACTTTCAGCCGTGATTTTAAACAGGCCAATATCACCGGTACGGCGCACATGCGTACCACCGCATAGCTCGCGCGACGAACCAATATCGAGCACGCGCACTTCGTCACCATACTTTTCGCCAAACAGCATCATGGCGCCTGTTTTTTGCGCCGACTCAATATCCATCACACGCGCTTGTGTCGCTTGGTTTGCCAACACCTCGGCATTGACCAAGGCTTCAACCCTGGCAACCTCCTCATCCGTCATCGGCGCATTGTGTACAAAGTCAAAACGGGTTTTTTCGGTATCGACCAGACTGCCTTTTTGCTGCACATGCTCTCCAAGCACTTCACGCAAGGCTTTGTGCATGAGATGCGTCGCCGAATGGTTGCGCATAGTGCTGGCGCGTGACTGCAGATTCACTTTGGCCGACAGCGTGTCGCCCACCGACAAACTACCGGTTTTAAGTACGCCGTGGTGACCAAATACCGCCGCCTGAATTTTTTGTGTGTCTTCGACAGCAAAAATACCGTTAGTAGATTTAAGCTCGCCGCTATCACCAATCTGGCCACCAGACTCGGCATAAAACGGCGTATTGTCTAACACCACCACAGCCAGGTCACCCTCGCTCAAACTGCTCACGGCGCTGCCATCTTTATACAGCGCCAGCACCTTGGCTGGCGTTTCTAATTGGTCATAACCATGAAATGTGGTCGCCTGGCCATCGTATTCAAGATTGAGCGCCATTTTAAATTTACCGGCGGCACGCGCCTGTTCTTTTTGTTCATTCATGGCAATGTCAAATCTTGATACATCAACAGTGACGCCATACTCGCGACATACGTCTTGAGTTAAATCCAGAGGAAAACCATATGTATCATGTAGCTTAAAGGCAATGTCACCTGCGAGCTGCATTAAAGGCTTAACTTCATCGAACGAAACATGCACAAGATTAATTGGAAATGACGTTCCTCCAAGTATGGATTGAACACTATCAGGTATAGGGTCACTAGACTTCTCACTGACTACAATTAAAATAAATTTTTCGTAGTCAGATGTGTAGCTATTGGTGAACGTGTATAAGTTACTGAAGATTTGATCTAGCTTCTCTTGAGATAAGTTTCTAACATCGACAACTTCAGCAGGAACCTCTTTACCATTTATAGTAAATAGTCCATCCACGGCATAACTCATGCCGCCCCAGCCACTTGCGTTATAACCTGTAAATTTCCAATTCTTCTTTTTTTCAACTAGCCGGAGAGCGAAATATTCGAATGCAATAGCACTTTCAAGGATTCGCATCCCGTTCTCGATTGTTTGAAAAAAGCGCTCCTCCTCTTGATAGAGGATCTGAGCTACACGATTTTCTGCAGATTTTAGCTCTGGATATGCATCCCCCATTTCCAATACTAAGTCTGGCACAAGCTTGTGGAAGAAAGCAGCTCTTACTCCCAGCTTATAGCCATGGCGAATCGCGCGGCGGATAATACGGCGTAAAACGTAACCCCGACCTTCATTCCCAGGAATTACGCCATCGGCAATCAGAAAAGCACAGGCTCTAATATGATCTGCAAGCACTCTCAATGACGGGCTATCAAAAGCTTTGGGATGATTTTTTTCCAACTCATCTACAGTAGCAACAGAAAAAGTATTATTTGATGGCGTTACAAATACTTCCCTCGCAGCCGCTTTAATCAGCGCCTGAAACAAATCAATTTCGTAGTTGGCATGCACGCCTTGCAGGACGGCAGAAATACGCTCCAAGCCCATCCCGGTGTCTACCGACGGCTTAGGCAGTGGATGCATGACGCCCGCTTCATCGCGGTTAAACTGCATGAAGACGTTGTTCCAGATTTCAATAAAACGGTCACCGTCTTCATCGGGGCTGCCTGGCGGGCCGCCAGGAATATGCGCACCATGGTCGTAAAAAATCTCAGTACACGGGCCGCAAGGGCCAGTGTCGCCCATCATCCAGAAGTTGTCTGACGCATAGCGCGCGCCTTTGTTGTCGCCAATACGCACAATTTTGTCCGCAGGCACGCCGATTTCTTTGTGCCAGATGTCGTACGCTTCGTCGTCTTCAGCATACACCGTCACCATCAGTCGCTCTTTTGGCAGCGCATAGACGCCCGTCAGCAGCTCCCAGGCAAAGCCAATCGCATCGCGCTTAAAGTAATCGCCAAAGCTAAAGTTGCCCAACATCTCAAAAAAGGTATGGTGGCGCGCAGTGTAGCCGACGTTTTCGAGGTCATTGTGTTTACCACCGGCGCGCACACATTTTTGCGCTGAAGCCGCGCGCGTATAAGCGCGTCTGTCAAAGCCGAGAAACACGTCTTTAAACTGGTTCATGCCCGCATTGGTGAACAGCAAGGTCGGGTCACCGTGCGGCACCAGCGAACTGGAAGTCACCACCTGATGGCCTTTGGAAGCAAAAAAATCCAGAAAAGCCTGGCGGATTTGCTTGCTGGAAGGGTTGCTGCCGTAACTAACTGTCGTCTTTTGGACTGTCATCTTCTGCGTGTCTATTCAAAATGTGTTTAATGACTTCAAACGTAAACCCCCGACTTTGTAAAAAACGGGCTTGTTTTGCCCATTCTTCGCGTGTAGTCGCGGCCGCTTTAAACTTTTTGCGCCAGACTTCTCTGGCGCGTTCTACTTCATTGCCTTGCAAACCGGCAACAGCTTCGGCAATCAGGGTGTCATCCACCCCTTTTTCGCGTAACTCCTGCGCCACCCGCGCCGCACCAAACTTGGACTGGCGCGCATGCACCATTTGCTCGGCATATCGTGCATCGCTTAACCAGCCACGCGCCTGAAAGTCCGCCATCAAAGCAGGGAGATCATCGACCTCACTGGCGTAGCCTTTGAGCTTTTGCGCCAACTCGGCCGCCGCGTATTCGCGCTTGCTTAATAGTTCAAGCGCACGCTGGCGCAGCGATTTTTCTGGCGCTTGCCGCAATGTAATTAATCGTCCTCGCCTCTGGCCGCTGGCAGGCTATCGGCCAAGGCCTTCGTGTTATCGCGAATTTTAGCTTCAATTTCGGCCGCAATGGCTGGGTTCTCACGCAAGAATTCTTTGGCGTTTTCTTTACCCTGGCCGATTTTTTCACCGTTATAGCTATACCAGGCGCCTGCTTTTTCAACCAGTTTGAGGTTGGTGCCCAACTCGATTACTTCACCCAGACGAGAAATCCCCTCACCATACATGATGTCGAATTCAGCTTGCTTGAACGGCGGCGCCACTTTGTTTTTGATGACTTTGACTTTGGTCTCAGCCCCAATCACCTCATCGCCCTTTTTAATCGCGCCAGTACGACGGATATCCAGACGCACAGACGAATAGAACTTGAGTGCGTTACCGCCTGTGGTCGTTTCCGGGTTGCCAAACATGACACCAATTTTCATCCGAATCTGGTTAATAAAGATCACCAGCGTATTGGTACGCTTGATATTACCGGTCAGTTTACGCAGTGCTTGCGACATCAACCGCGCCTGCAAGCCCATGTGACTGTCGCCCATTTCACCTTCAATCTCAGCGCGCGGTGTTAACGCCGCCACTGAGTCGACCACCACAATATCGACTGAACCTGAGCGCACCAGCATGTCGGCAATTTCCAGCGCCTGCTCACCAGTATCGGGCTGAGAAATCAGTAACTCAGGCACATTGACGCCCAGCTTGGCGGCATATTGCGGATCCAGGGCATGCTCGGCGTCAATAAACGCAGCAACCCCGCCTAATTTTTGCATTTCGGCAATCGCTGACAGCGTCAGCGTGGTTTTACCTGAGGATTCCGGGCCATAAATTTCAACAATCCGGCCACGTGGCAAACCGCCTACACCAAGCGCAATGTCCAGGCCCAGCGAGCCAGTGGAAACCACTTGCAAGTCTTCGCCAATATCGCCATCACCCATACGCATGATGGAACCTTTGCCGAACTGTTTTTCAATTTGAGAGAGTGCGGCGGCAAGCGCTTTGCTTTTGTTGTCATCCATGCTGTTTGCTTTCCTTGACCAATAAAAATGCGTTGTTTTCACAATCGCTATATAATTCAAACAATAACTTCTAATTATTTCATAAATCGACCATCAGTGAAATGGCGAAGCCATGAATTCGAGCCGATGATTGCACGCTGTTGCATTCAGCCGGGAGCGTGTCAACCGTGACATGAGATACGCGTTAAGTGAATCAGGGAGCAGTGATTTGTTTTCCGCATGAGGAGAATTTATGAAAATCGTCAAATACGTTTTTGGACTAGCACTGAGCGGCCTGGCCGTATTCAGCGCACAAGCACAGGATAACTGGTCTGTCGGCGTGGTAGTTGGCAACCCTTACCCACCCGCTTACTACGCACCACCACCGGTCTATTATGCGCCACCACCCGTGGTTATTTACCGCCACCCGCAAAGTAATTTTTATGGCGTACCTGCGGTGGCTTATCCGCAACCAGCGCCTGGATTTATCCAGTTTTCGTATGGCAACGGCGGCTATGGTGGTTATAACTATGGTCCACGCAATTTTAATGGCGGCGGCTGGAATGGTGGTGGAGGTTGGAACGGCGGCGGCCACGGCCATGGTCACGGCCATCACCACCGCTAGTACTTAAGCGTTATCAGCCTGCTAATCGCAGCAAGCCTGCCAGCAAGTAACTGGCGGCCTGCTCGCGAATTTGCGTTCGGTCACCTTCAAAATGACACGTTTCTATCAATAAATAATCGGCCTCACGTAAAGCCCAGGCAAAACACACAGTGCCGACCGGCTTGTGCGGCGAGCCGCCCCCCGGCCCAGCAATGCCTGTCACTGCACCACTCATCTGCGCTTGACTGTGTAGCAATGCCCCCATTGCCATCGCCCTGGCAACAGGTTCGCTCACTGCCCCATATTGGGTAATCAAGCTGTCTGGCACACCCAACATCTCGATTTTTGCGGCATTGCTGTAGGTCACAAAACCACGATCAAACCAGGCCGAGCTACCAGCAATGGCCGTCACTGTTTGTGCGGCCATGCCACCAGTGCAAGACTCGGCCAATGCCAGTTGCCAGCCTTTTGCCTGTAGCGCCTCACCCAAGGCAACGCTCAATTCAAGCAAAGCTGCCATCACAACCACCTTTGCGCGAGCAGCAACACCAGCCCAGCCATCACCGCAGCAAGTACATCATCCAGCATCACCCCCAGCCCGCCTTTCACCCGACGGTCTACCCAGCTAATCGGAAAAGGCTTCCAGATATCAAACAAACGAAAGCAGGCAAAAGCTGCCAAGCTCCATGCCAGTGTTAATGGCACAGTCATTAGCACCGCCGCCATAGCAACGACTTCATCCCAGACGATGGCGCCGTGGTCACTCACCCCCAGCGCACGCCCGGTTACCTCGCAACACCAGATGCCGAGCAAAAACAACACGCCCAGGCTGAGCCACTGTTGTGCCAACGGCAAATGCATTAATAGCCAATACAGCGGAAAACCCAATAGTGTGCCAACGGTGCCCGGCGCTTTTGGCGACAAGCCCGTGCCCAGGCCAAAACTCAGGCAATGCAAGGGGTGCGACAACAGCAAGTGCCAACTGGGTGGCTGGGATTGATTAGCCAAAATGCGCGTATCCTTTCTGCGACAAGACCACGGCGGCCTCGCCGTCCAATACCTGCAGACCCGCGGCCGTGGTGATTTTACCGATGCGGTGTAATGGCAAAGCCAACTGATCAGCAAGTGCCCTCAGCGTATCTCTATGCTGAGGCGCAACAGTAAAACATAACTCATAGTCATCCCCGCCAGCCAACACCACTTGCTGTAACAAAGACTCACTCACTGCCGATTGCTGCAACACGGGCTTGGGGATGGACGCCCAATCTAACTCAGCGCCTACTGCTGACGCCTCAAGTATATGCGTCAAATCAGCGAGTAAACCGTCCGAAATATCCAGCGCAGCGGTGGCAATGCCGCGCAATGCCAGCCCTAACGCCACCCGCGGTTGTGGATGATGCATGGCCGTGGCCAGCATAGCCACATCCTCGGCGTGTAAATCCAGCGCACCTAAACGATGCTGTAGCCACAATGCGGCTTGCCCTAGCGTGCCACTGACCCAGACATCATCACCCGTTTGCGCGCCGTTACGTTGCAGCGCCTCGCCTTGTGGCAGCTCGCCCATGATATTAATGGCAACATTCAACGGCCCACGCGTCGTATCCCCGCCAATCAGCGATACGCCAAACGCATCAGCACAGGCAAACAAACCTGCACTAAAGCCCTGCAGCCATAGCTCGTTAATCTCGGGCAAAGCAATCGACAGCGTCGCCCACTTCGGTTGGGCCCCCATGGCTGCCATGTCACTGACATTCACCGCCATTGCCTTCCAGCCAATGGCAAATGGATCAATGTCGGCAAAAAAATGGGTGCCCGCCACGGACATATCGGCCGAAACGGCCAATTGATACCCTGGCCGCAGGCGAATCAGCGCCGCATCATCGCCCACGCCCAAGTCGGCCTGCACCGGCCGCGTAAAATACTTGGCAATCAGCTCAAACTCTGCCACGACGTGTGTTCCACCAACGCTGCCACAATACAGCGACACCCCAAGCGAGCAATATACCAACCACATCGGCCAGCCAGTCGTATACGCTGGGTTGCCTGGTGGTGGTCAGTATGCCTTGCAATACCTCCATCACTGCGCCAAAGACGGTCAGGCCAAACAAAGTGGCTTTAGGGTACCCAGGGATCGCCAGCAAGCCCCAGAAAGCAACGCCGCCAAACGCAATCACATGTTGTATTTTGTCTTTATAGAGTGAGCCATCGGTGGCTGGCGCCATTTCCATCAGTAACAAATAGGTGAGTAAACTAAAGCAAAGTATAAAAATCAGCTGGGGGATGGTTTTGTAATGCATGTTAAGTCTTCATTTATTTGCGAATGGCTGATTTAGGACGAAAGGATTTCACAATGGTTTCGTCTGTTTCCAGGCAAGGCATGGGCTTGTCGCTGGTGGCCAGCAAATCGAGACAATACGGCACCGCAGCAAAGATGCCTGGCACCAACACCTTGCCTTCGCCATCTTTGAGGCCCTCCAGCGTTTCCTTGATTGACTTGGGTTGACCTGGCAGGTTAATAATCAGGCATTGCTTGCGGATCACCGCCACCTGGCGCGATAAAATCGCCGTTGGCACAAATCGCAGGCTGATTTGCCGCATTTGCTCACCAAAGCCAGGCATGTCACGGTCGGCAATCGCTAACGTGGCTTCTGGCGTCACATCCCTGAGTGCAGGCCCGGTGCCACCCGTGGTTAATACCAAGTGGCAAGCCTCATCATCAACCAGCTGCTTAAGGGTATGAGAAATGGTGGCCTGATCATCGGCAATCAAGCGGGTAGATACCGTATAAGGAGAAACCAGTGCCTGCGCTAACCAGGCGGTGAGCGCCGGGATACCTTGGTCTTCATACACGCCTTGTGAAGCACGATCACTGATAGAAACTAATCCAATGCGCGTGAATTGTTCTTGCATAACTTGGTCTACGTCAATTGTGTCTGTGTTAATGTACCGATACATCATAACATTACAACACAACCTGTGATTCGATTATGGAGAATTCAATGCACCCTCTGCGTCAGCCCGGGCAGCCTGTGATGGCCCCCTCTTCCCGATCAAATAAATGGTTTTTATGGTTAACACATGCCTTGGTGCTGGCCGCACTCGCCGCCAGCCCTTATCAAGCACGGGCAGAAGACAACCCTTATAGCAGCCACTACCAGGCGCAAAATGCGGGCAATCATCTGCACTCTTTACAAGCCAATCCAGAGCCACAAATATTTAGTGGCACACGCCGCGATGAAGACAACATCAGAATGCTGGAAAACGGCTATGACCTCATGGGCTTTAGTAGCTTTGAGGCAGGTGAAGTCGACGCGACGCAGGCGCTCAACCATGGCCGCAATATTCAGGCAGACAATATCCTGGTTTACATGAAAAAAGCGGGCGGCGCCTCACCCGCCTCAAAAATGGAAATCATTAAAGAGGCGGTTAAAAAAGGCCAGCCGCTGACTGAAAAAGATGTGGCAGCCACGCCCGGCACTTACCGCTACTACGCTACTTACTGGGCCAAACTGCCGCCGCCCCTGCTGGGCATTCATGTGATTAAACTGGTGCCAAAAAAATCAGCACAAGACGATGACACGCCGCCACGCACGGCCAACAGCGACGGCGTGCGCGTGATTGCGGTGATTCATGGCTCTGCCGCTGAAAAAAGTGGCGTGCTGCGTGGTGATCAACTACTCAGCGTCAACCATGAAAAGGTGGATGACGCGGCCCAACTCTCCAGTGTGGTGAGAAAATATCGCGGCAAAGCCGTCACATTGCAATTAGAACGCCAGGGGGAGCCGCTGGCGCTTGATGCACAATTGTAGACACTGCAAACACGCGCTGTACAACACGCAGCAACCTCACCCTTATTAAAAAATCACAGAAAGCGTTTGTTCATGTTTCAACCAACCTTCGATCACCAGGCCGCTCGCGAGGCGGCCGGTGACCTGGATGATATCCAATTCTTGCGGGCCTTGTTCGACGACGTCCGCCCTAAAGTGTCGACAGATGTTGAAAGTGCCAGCAAGGCATTGCAGGCACTATGCTTTTTACTGCAGCAGCATCCGCAGTATGCCTTATCGCTACGTAACAGCCTGCTAAGACTATTAAATGAAAAAAGTGTCATCTCACTCTATTCCGACCATGGCATCCAGTCCGATCTCGGCTTTTTTACAGAAATCTACCGCCGCCTCTCGCACAAGCTGCTGCCAGATGTGCCAGACCCTAAATATTTGAAAGATGTGTTTGGACAGGTGTTTCATCAAAACAGCGATGTAGACTGGGTCACCGGCATGCCAGACACCGTCTGGCGTGACTTTATGCAAACGCTGGACATCAGCCAGGGCGATGCCACGCAGCAGCAAAACTGCATTCAAGAAGTGAAAGATGCGCTACAAGTGCTCTCGTACCGTTTGTCCGCCTCTGGGCTGGACCCTGAGCTGATTTTGCAACATGAAGACCTAGAGTCAAATGGCTCGCCGTTTATTACACAAAATATCGAGATTCAAAAGTTTTTGGCACTGAGTGCGATTCAGGCCGAAGACATCCAGCATCTTTATAGCGTGCTCAAGCGCTGCGAGCAATTGACGTACGAAATTCGTAAATCAAACGCTAAAACCGGCACCAGCATCTCACTCACAGCCCTCATGCAACGCATATTGCAGCAGATTCAACGCATGCAATTATTGCTGGATATTCTGCATGGCTTAATTCTCAAGCACGATGTCAGTCAGGCCATCACCCGCTTGCTCAAACAGCTGGTAGATGCCGAATGCAAGAAAAACAACCTGGCTGAATACTGGCGGCAAAACACTGAACTCTTGGCGCTGCGCGTGACCGAGAACGCCAGTCACACCGGCGAACATTACATCGCACAACATCGCAATGAGTATTTCAAGCTGATGGGCTCCGCCATGGGCGCTGGCATTATCATTGCGGTGATGGGCATGATTAAAATCATCATCGCCAGCTACCACCTGGCGCCGTTGACTGAGGCCATTCTATTTAGCCTCAATTACGGCCTGGGCTTTGTCATTATTCACTTATTGCATTTTACGGTGGCGACCAAGCAACCAGCCATGACAGCAGCCACCATCGCGGCAACCATCGATGACCATGGCCATGACAGCAAAAATATCCATAACCTGGTGAATATCGTGGCGCAAACCACCAGCAGCCAAACCATCGCGATTTTGGGCAACGTGATAGTGGTGATCCCGATGGCAATTCTGATTGACTGGCTGATAATGCAAGCCACCGGTCATCATTTTATTAGCGCAGAAAAAGCGCACAGCCTGCTCGATAGCAATAACCCGCTGATTAGCCTGACGGTGTTGTATGCGGCGGTGGCAGGTGTTTGCCTGTTCCTGTCGGGGCTGATCGCTGGTTATCACGACAATTTAGCTGCCTATAACCGCATTCCAGAGCGACTAGGCCATTTGCCATGGTTACAAAGGTTGTTGGGCAAAGCGCGTTTATGGCGCATCACCGAATATATCCGCCACAATCTGGGGGCGCTGGCGGGTAACTTTTACTTTGGCTGCCTGTTAGGTTTTGCTTCAGGGTTAGGTGTCATGCTGGGTTTACCGCTGGATATTCGCCACGTGACCTTTGTTGCCGCATTTTCAGGCTACGCATTGCCAGCGTTAGATTTTCAGGTCAGCCATTACATCATCGCCACCAGCGTGCTAGGCATTGCGCTGGTCGGCACCACTAATCTGGTCACCAGCTTTGGCTTAGCCATTTATGTGGCCATGAAATCGAGAAAAGTGCGCTATCGTCATTGGAAAGCATTTTGGCTGGAGCTGTTCACGGCCTTGTATCGCCAGCCCGGCAAGTTTTTACTGCCGCCAAAAAAATCATCATCGCAATAAAAAAGCAGGCTGTATCAACAGCCTGCTTAATGCACAGCCAGTCACGGCTTGCTAATTTGCCAGCGCCGCTGCTTTTTCAATCAAAAAATGCAACACGCCATTATCTTTATTCAAAGATAATAATTTAACCGGATGATTATTGATCAGGTTACGAATATTTTGCTCGCTGCCTGCGGCGGTGGTTTTCACCAACACCACTTGCCCAGGCAACAGATTGTCTAAGGCATCCTTGGTTCGCAACATCGGCAGCGGACTCTCCAAGCCGGTTAAATCAAGTTCCAGATCAATGTGGCTATGCATGTTGCCTCCCTTTTATGATAAATGCGCCATTTACGCGTGCCTGTTTCGCGCATGGTCATTAATTCAATATTATGCTCAATTTTATTTAATGCGCTTAATCTTCGGCTTCATCGCCTTCAAGTAAATCAGCCTCTAACGCAGGCTCTGCAGCGACGCCGTTGCCTTCCATGATATCGCGGATCATCTTAAACAACTCGCGACTACTTTTTGGCGGCTTGCCTGCCGCATGCTCTTTTTGCGCATTCCGAATCAAGGTGCGCATTTGCTGCACATTGGTGCGTGGAAACTCGACGATAAACAATTCAATCGCTTTAACATCCTCCAGCATGCGCATGCGCCAGCGCTCCATATGATGAAAACGGGCGTTTTCTTCCTGGTGCTTGCCATCCCATTTTTGCAGTTGCTCAACAATCGGCGCCAGGTCTGTTTCGCGCATCAAGCGGCCTATATACTGCATCTGGCGACGAATAGCGCCATTGGCGGTAATCCGCTTGGCCTCGGCAATCGCATCCATCAATGCTTCTTCCAGCTGCAGCTTCTTTAGTTTCTCCTTAGGTAAGGCCACCAATTGACGGCCTATCTCCTGCGCAGCATCGGCCTCTGCTTTCAATCGGGTTTTACTGGGTTGGGAATCATCAACGGTTTCAGATGTCATGGTAAAAGCAATCTCTGCCAAATCACGGTATGATAACAGTTTTAACTGCCAAGCAAAAAACAAGCGCGCACAGCATGCAATCGGATCAACTTCAACAAATCGCTCAAGATATTATTCAACTGACACGCAAAGCAGGCGCTAGCAGCGCCGAAGCCGAGGTCAGCTTTGGCACCGGACAGAATGTGTCGGTCAGGCAAGGCGAGACTGAAAACATTGAATACAACCGTGACAAAGGGTGTTCAGTCACCGTTTACTTTGGTCAGCGCAAAGGCTATGCCAGCACCTCAGACCTGAGCCCGCAAGCCTTGCAAGACACGGTTGAAGCGGCTTGCAATATCGCAAAATATACCGCGCAAGACCCCTTTTGCGGGCTGGCAGATGCCGCACTGATGGCGACTGAGTTCCCGGATTTGTCCTTGCATCACCCATGGCAGATTGATGTTGATGCTGCACTGGCACTGGCCAAGCGCTGTGAAGCGGCGGCGCTCGCTGTAGATACGCGCATCAGCAATAGTGAAGGCGCCAGCATTTATAGCCAAAGCGGCAGCTTTGCTTATGCCAACAGCCATGGGTTTATTGGTGGTTATCCAAGCTCACGCCATAGCATCAGTTGCTCGGTGATTGCCGAAGCCGATGGCCTGATGCAACGTGACTACTGGTATAGCAGTGCGCGTGATGCAGAAGACCTGGCAACGCCAGAGCAAGTCGGTCATCTGGCAGGCACGCGTACAGTCAAGCGCCTGGGCGCCCGCCCGATCAAGACCGGGCAATATCCGGTCTTGTTTGAGGCGCCGTTGGCGAGTGGCCTGATTGGTACCTTAATCAGTGCCATTTCTGGTGGTAACCTGTACCGAAAATCATCCTTTTTGCTGGATAGCCTGGGGCAGCCGATTGCCAGCCCACTATTACAAATTGACGAAAATCCGTTTGTGCTTAAAGGCGCCGCCAGCAGTGCGTTTGACAGCGAAGGCGTGGCTTGTCAGCCTCGCACGCTGGTTGAAAACGGGGTATTGCAAGGGTATGTGCTTGGTAGTTATTCCGCCCGCAAGCTAGGTATGCAATCCACCGGCAATGCGGGTGGTGCGCATAACATTGTGGTGCGCTCGACGGGCCATTCGCTCGCACAGCTATTACAAACCATGGGCACCGGCCTGCTGGTCACAGAGTTGCTTGGGCATGGCATGAATATGGTCACCGGCGATTACTCCAGAGGCGCTGCAGGTTATTGGGTAGAAAATGGGGAGATCATTCACCCGGTGGAAGAAATCACCATTGCGGGCAATATGAAAGACATGTTGAAAAGCATCACTGCGATCGGCAATGATACGATTCCGCATAGCTCCAAATTGACTGGTTCGATACTTCTGGAACGCATGACGATCGCATCAGCAGAGTAAACACAGCCAACTGTAAACTGTAGGCCGCACCAAATAAAAAAGGCTTTGCATGATGCAAAGCCTTTTTTATTGACTTAAGCTATTGGCGATTATTGTGCTGGCAGTACTGCGTCCAGGGTCAACAATGTTTCATCGACGCCGGCAACGATGGCCGCGGTTTCAGCTTCGACCACAGGCACCTCTTCGAGAGATGATTGATCAGCCGACTCCTGCATCGGTGGCAACGCCTCCGGCGCAAGCGCTGCAGACGCATCTAACGCCACAGGCTCAACAACTTCTTCAAGCACTTGCGTTGGCAGTTCAGTTGTCACGGGTGCGTTCTCGACTGCTTCAACAGGTGCAGTTTCAATCGGCGCTGCAGATTGTAACAAGACGGCATCAGTGGTGGCAGGCGTCTGCTCTGAATGATTAGGCACATCTTCATCTGCAGGCTCAAACTCGTCTTGCAGCAGATCTTTCGGCACCAGACCATCCTGAATCAGGCTAGCACGACGTTGCAGATATGCATCACGCATAAAGGCATAAGGGTCAATCGACGCGTTGTCCACCAAGTCGGTCGCATCGAGCAATTGCGTACGTTTATCCAGCAACTGCACAGCACGCACCTGGTTGTGCGCACGGATCTGACCGGTATTATGCAAATAGGTAATCGGGTCTGAGGTCACAGTATCAATAAACAGGCCACTGGCATCACGCACGGTACTTGGCCCAATAATCGGCAGTACTAAATAGGCGCCAGAACCCACACCCCAATAGCCCAGGGTTTGGCCAAAATCTTCCTGGTGCTTTTCAATTTTGTCCATGCTGGCCACATCAATAAAACCAGCAATCCCAAACGTAGAGTTGATGACGAAACGGCCAGCATCGGTAAACGCCTGCGCAAATTTAAGTTGCAGCAGATCATTCACAACGGTAGTCAAAGTGCCCAGGTTGCTAAAGAAATTGCTGATGCCTGTACGCACCGGCGTAGGCGCAACGGCTTTGTAGGCTTTAGCGACGGGCTTCATGGCATAGCGGTCAGCCACGTCGTTAAATTTATAAATTCCCCGGTTGATGCCTTCTAGTGGATCTTTGTTGGTTGTCGCACAACCAGAGACATTCACCAAAACGGCAGTCAATACGATCGCTCTCAATGTTTTCATATTTTTCATTATGTTTAGAAGCTATTCAAGCGCATTTAAATGTTGTATCCCCAACACAGCTTGCAGTGTGACCTTCGCAAAGGTGTGTCATCCTAGTTAACGGAAATCTCTTCTAAAAGTTGAAGGGACGATTGTTAAAAAGTCGGTTAAATTCACCAGTTGGCGCTATTAAAACCTCACCTTAGCACGAAGTAAAACGATCTTATTCTACATCAAATGTCATCTTTGCTTCACATTATTTTTGTATAAGCGCAAGGCCGCTTCGCGCTGCTGCGCGTGATCGACGACAGCCATGGGGTAATCTAGCACTAAGCCTTTGTCAAACAAGCCTTTTTTACGAAATTTTTCAGCCCACGGCGCATGAATTTTCTGGTCATTGAGGCTGCTAAGTTCTGGCACATATTTACGGATAAACTTACCTTGCGGATCAAACTTTTCTGACTGTGATTGCGGGTTAAAAATCCTGAAATAAGGTTGTGCATCGCAACCGGTTGAAGCGGCCCATTGCCAGCCACCATTATTGGCCGCAAAGTCAAAATCAATCAATTTTTGCTCAAAATAACGCTCACCCCAACGCCAGTCTATGAGCAAATCCTTGACTAAAAAACTGGCGACCACCATACGCAAGCGGTTATGCATATAGCCGGTTTGGTTCAATTGCCGCATGGCCGCATCCACAATCGGAAAACCAGTGCGCCCTTCGCACCAGTCGGCAAACCAGTCGGGGTCATTGGTAAAAGGCAGCGCCTCATATTCAGCCTTGTATGAACGCCCTTGTTGCAGGTCTGGCCGATGAAACAGAATCTGAAAATAAAAGTCACGCCAGATGAGCTCACTCAACCAGGTGGCGGCACCCGCATTGCCGCCGAGTGAAAGCTGCCAGGCGGCGTGCGCCAGTTGGCGAATAGAAATCGTGCCGAAGCGCAAATGCACAGAAAGGTAAGACACACCTTTAACCGCGGGGTAGTTACGGGCGTCATGATAGTGGTCAATACGGTGCAAAAAATCTTCAAATAATTGCTGCGCACCGGCCATGCCAGTTGGCACGCGCAAAGCAGCGAGGTTTGTGCGTGCAAAGCCTAACGACTCTAACGCTGGCATAGGCTCGGGCGCCACTGGCGCAAGATGCCTGATATATTTTTTGACTGGGTAAGCTTTTAAATAAAATGCATTCAATTTAGCTAAATGTGCATTTTTATAGGGCGTGAATACACCATACGGCTTGCCGGTTTGCGTCATCACCTCATCTTGCTCAAACAGCACCTGATCCTTGAATAGATGCAGGGTTAGCCCCGTTTTAAGTAGCGTCTGCGCCACCGTATCATCGCGTGCAATCGCGACCGGCTCATAATCTTTATTGGCATAAACAGCAGTCACATTAAGCGCTTGTGCCAATGCAGGAATTTCTTCTTGCGCACGGCCATGACGCACCATCAGATCGCCGCCCTGCGCTTGCAATGCCTGCTTGAGTGCATGCACGCTTTCCCAGATAAATTCTACCCGGCGATCCTGTTTATCGCTTAAAGCATCCAGAATATCGGTATCAAAAACAAAAGCGACAAACACTTGCGTATGCCGCTTTAAGGCGTGATACAGCGCCGCATGATCATCATCGCGCAAGTCACGACGCAACCAGACCAGGGCATTAGACATAATTACTCTCTGTGATAAGGATGACCGCTTAGAACCGTGTGTGCGCGATAAAGTTGCTCGGCCAGCATCACACGCACCATGCCATGCGGCATGGTCAGTTTAGACAGGCTAAACAGCCACTGCGCCTGGCTTTTGAGTTGTGCGTGCAAGCCGTCAGCACCGCCAACCACCAAAGACACATCACGGCCCATTTCCTGCCAGCTTTTGAGCTTTTCAGCCAGTTGCAAAGTCGTCACCGCCTGCCCGCGCTCATCAAGTGCTACCAGGTAGTCTTTGCCGGCCACCTCAAGAATGCGCTTGGCCTCGGCCTCTTGCACCACCTCACTGTTTTTACCGGCGGCCCGCTTGTCGGGCTTGATTTCAATGATGCGCGTCTCCAGCTCGCGTGGCATCCGCTTTAAATATTCTGCGCAGGCAGACTCTACCCAGTCGGGCATTTTATGGCCGACCGAAATAATATTAAGCTTCATTGAAAAACCACACTGGTGACGCAAAAAAAAGCAGCATGGGTGAGATAGAAAGGTTAGGCTGCGGAGGCAGTACGGCGCGTCTGTGACTCAGTCCACAGCTGTTCAATGTTGTAATAGGCTCGGGTAGTCGGCACCATCACATGGACGACAATATCGCCTAAGTCGACCAGCACCCACTCCCCTTCTTTTTCGCCCTCAACACCGCGCGCATCGATGCCTTTTTCTTTTAGCTTGGCGCGCACGTTATCGGCAATCGCCTTGCATTGGCGGGTAGAGTTACCACTGGCGACGATCATGTAACTGGTGACAGCGGTCATCCGGCGCACGTCCATCACAGTGATGTCAAAGGCTTTAATATCTTCCAGCGCGTCAACGACGGCCAGTTTCATGTCGTCCAGCGACATGGCATTGATGTTAGTTTGCATAGGTGTATTCAAAATATCAGGCGGCTTGCGCAGGAATATGGTTTTTTTGTTCAACAATGCGATTTTGCGCATCGACGTAAACCAGTTGTGGATGGTAGTTGGACAATTCGGCTTCAGTATATTGCGAATAACTGGCAATAATAATCAAGTCATCAGGATTAGCTTTGTGTGCAGCCGCACCATTGACCGAAATCACGCCAGAGTGGCGCTCGGCACGAATGGCATAAGTTGTGAAACGCTCACCATTGTTGATGTTGTAAATCTGGATTTGCTCATACTCATGAATATTGGCGGCCTCCAGCAAGGCTTCATCAATCGCACAGCTGCCCTCATAGTGCAGCTCGCTATGCGTCACGCGCACCCGATGCAGCTTTGATTTCAACATGGTTCTTTGCATTGCGTCCCTTAGCTCGAACTTCCGCTTGCACGGAAAAGGTCGTAATTATAAAGTTATCAATGGCTTAGCGCAAAATAAATTTATCAAAAAACACATGCGGTCACTCAAGCGCTGACTTCACAGTTATCTATCAACCGGGTATTGCCCAGCCTGGCCGCTGCCAGAATCACCCAGTCACGCGCCTGCCCATCCGGCAAGGTCAGTGACTGCTGGCGTCGAATCTCTACATAATCGACCTGCCAGCCCTGTTGGCTGAGCGCCAAACGAGCTTGTTCGCGCAACGCCGCATAGTCGCGCCGACCAGACAGCAAAGCCTGTTTAAGCATTTGTAATTGCTGCTGCAACTGTGCAGCCTGTGTTTTTTCTGCGTCGCTCAAATAACCATTTCTGGAGCTCATCGCCAGCCCGGATGACTCGCGCACAGTCTCCCCGGCAAGCACCTCAATCTCAAAATTGAGTTGCCGCACCAGGGCGCGGATCACCATCAGTTGCTGGTAGTCTTTTTTGCCGAATACCGCTACCTGCGGCTGCACCATATGAAACAGTTTGGCAACCACAGTTGCCACCCCGGCAAAATGCCCCGGGCGACTGGCACCACATAAGTCATCGGCCAAAGGTGGTGGCTGAATCACCATCTGCTGATGCAAAGATTGGCCATCAAAATCGGGATACATCTCCTCAACAGCCGGCGCAAAAACCACGTCAGCCCCCACCGCTTGCAGCTTGTCACAATCAGATGCCAGCGTACGCGGGTAACTGCCAAAGTCTTCATTGGCACCAAACTGCAGCGGATTAACGAAGATACTCACCACCACCACGTCAGCGTGCTGATTGGCCAACGTCACCAGCTGGCAATGTCCTGCATGCAAATTACCCATGGTGGGCACAAAACCAACGCGCTGATTGCCAAGGCTTGCTAGAAATGTGCGCAGTTCGCGCAAGGTATGAAACAACTGCATGCAGACTCTTTAATTCATTCGTCAAAAACCAGAATAGCCAATATATCACACCGCGCAATATTCTGGCCTGGCGCGCAAAAGATGAACGGATCTGACAATTGACAAGCACGCAACTCCACGCCTATAGTCACCATTTGCAACTATCTACAATAATTAACATCAGGAGTAAGTGTATGAGTGTGATGACCGAATTTAAACAGTTTGCGTTAAAAGGCAATGTCATGGACCTGGCGGTGGGTGTCATCATCGGTGGTGCCTTTGGCAAAATCGTGGACTCCATGGTCAACGACATCATCATGCCGGTCATCGGCAGAGTATTTGGCGGCTTTGACTTCAGCAACCTATATCTGCCACTCAACGGCCAATCGGCTGATTTGGCCCTGGCAGAAGCCAAAAAACTGGGTGCAGTCTTGGCCTACGGCAACTTCATCACCATTGTGCTTAATTTCGTTATTCTGGCATTTATCATTTTTCAAATGGTTAAATTCATGAATAGCCTGAAACAGGCAGAACCAGCCGCACCAGCCGTGACACCGGAAGACGTTGTGTTGTTACGTGAAATCCGCGACAGCCTGAAAAAATAATCGGTGAGGTGAAGATTAAATGACAAAGGGCGCTTGGAGCGCCCTTTTGTTTCAGACTACAGTGTTGTAATTGTATGTGTTAAAGACCCGATGGATCAGGTTGCACTTCGTAACTCTGGCCTGCACTGGCGTCAGAGCCATCATTATTTAAAAACACCACCACACTCACCTGATCATCAATAATATCTAACTCGGTGGTCGGGTAATATGCACCACCCGCATCTTTGTTGATATTGTGATAATGCCAGATAGAAGCAACCACGCGCCCGCTATCTTTTAATTTCACATCTTCTGCCCGCGCCGGTTCACCCAACATGGCAATGAGTTGTGCACGATTAAGTTTACCCACTGCGTCCACAAAACCTTGCTCATCTTCTGGCAATTTGGCAGATGTTGCACCCGCCAGCGCTGCGCCACTTAAAGACAAACACACCATAGCCAATACCCCATGCAACCAAGTTTTTGCGCGCATCATGACTCTCCTTTATTCAGAAACTCAGGCAATCAAAACAACAATAGGTTCAAACCGGCATACGGCCTTACACGGACTCGATCGGATAAGCCTCTTCCGGCAATTGCTCTACCAGCAATACATGCACGCGTCGGCTATCAGCATGCACCACAGTGACGCTTAAGTTATCAATGCGAATATATTCGCCGCGCTTGGGTAAATGGCCAAAATGATTAACCACCAGGCCACCCACCGTAGAAAATTCTTCGTCACTAAACGCCGTGCCGATAGCTTCATTAAATTCAGGAATTTCTGTCAGTGCTTTAACGCGGTATTTGCCCGGCTCCTGCTGAATAATATTACCTTCGCCCTCATCGTCATCGTACTCATCTTCGATGTCTCCGACAATTTGCTCGAGCACATCTTCAATGGTGACCATGCCCGCCACGCCACCGTACTCATCGACGACAATCGCGATATGGTTACGGTTGCTGCGAAACTCTTTTAGCAATACATTCAGGCGCTTGGATTCGGGGATAAACACCGCCGGACGCAGCATATCGCGCAACTCAAACGACTCATTAGCGTAATAGCGTAATAAATCTTTGGCCAGCAAAATGCCGATGACATCGTTTTTATTATCTTCAATAACAGGAAAGCGCGAGTGCGCCGTTTCAATCACAAACGGCAAAAAACTTTCTGGCGGCTGGGCAATATCAATGACGTCCATTTGCGACCGCGGGATCATAATATCCCGGACCTGCATTTCACTGACTTGCAAGACACCTTCAATCATAGCGAGCGAGTCGCTATCCATCAGGTGATTTTCATAAGCACCATGCAGCAACTCCACCAGTTGCTCTCTATCTTCTGGCTCGCGCAGAAGAAAATGGCTTAATCGTTCTAAAAGTGAGGGTTTGTGAGACAACTTATCCGGCTCTGAAGCCATATATACTGCTGAAAACAGCATCCTGTGTAACGCGTTAACTTAAGCATACATGAAAATGGCAGGCAATGTCACCTCCAAGCAGCAGCCTGTCTGACTTATTAAAGGCATCATACACAGGCGCCCAGGCGAGCAAAGATTTGTTAGCCACATCAGCCAACAAACGATATAAAAGATTTAAATTCTGCTAAATTAACACCTATGTTAAATCGCCTGCCCCCCTATTTACGTCCTCTGGCCCAATCACGCATATTTAAGGTGCTTGCCGGACTCATTGTTTTCTATTTTTTATTTGCCTGGCTGGCGATCAACCCGCTGGCAAAATGGCTATTGCCATGGGTGGCAGAAAGCAAACTTGCCAGTAAAGCCAGTGTAGAAAAAGTCACCTTTGACCCGCTACGCCTCACCGCCACCATTGACAAACTGGCACTGACTGAAAAAAATGGTGCGCCTCTGGCCTCATTTGACAGGCTGGTAGTCGATGTTGAAGCCAACGGCCTGTTTGACTGGGCCTGGAAGCTCAAACAGATTGCGCTGACAGCACCGCGCGTCAATGTGCATATCTCCAAGCAAGGGCGACTCAACTGGGCCGACCTCATGGCCAAACTGAACGAAGACCCGTCACCACCGAACCCAGACCTGCCGCGCCTGATCATTGAAAACATCGCGATCAGCCAGGGCAATATCGACTACCAGGATGCGCAGCATGCAACACCACTGCAAGCCTCGATCAAGCCGCTGGACTTTGAGCTAGAAGGTTTTTCTACGCTACCCAAAGACCGCGGCGACTACCTGATTGCCGCCAAACTCCCCTACCAGGGCGGCACGGTTAAATGGAAGGGTAACTTTGGCGTCAACCCGGTCGCGTCTCAAGGCTCGCTGGCGATAGAAGGCTTGCAAATCGCCAAACTGATGCAATGGGTTAATCAAGCCAGCCTGCCGCTGCAAGTGGAGGCAGGCACGTTTGCCAGCCAGTTTAACTATGATTTTTCTTTGCCGAATCAGCAGCCTAAATTGCTAGTGACAGACGCCACACTGCGCGTGAATGATTTGGCAGGCACACTGGCAGCAGGCGACAAATTGGCGTTGACGCAGTTGGAAGTCAAGGCTAAACAGCTCACGCTGAATCAACAAAAACAGCTCTCGATCACAACGCAGGATATCGCCGTAGCGCTAGATCAACTCAAACTACACAAACCGCAGGCAGACCTTGCCATCACTAACAGCCGCATGACCTTGCCTAAACTGGTGTTCGAACAGGACAAGCAGGCACAACTCCAGTTTGACGACCTCACCCTGAACGCTCAGCAAATACAGCTGCAGCAAGCACAAAAAACATTACTTACGCTGCCAGAACTGTCTATTGAACATGTTGGCCTCAATTTGGCAGAACGCCAGGCCAATGTGGCGCGCATCTTGTTAAACAAAGGACAGTTATCTGCCACACAAACGGCCGCCGGGCTGGATTGGAAACGTGCCTTTGCTGAACCGGCAACAGCAGCGAACACTGATGCCAAGGCTGTTGCGAACGAAAACGCCAGTGATCCCTTCCGCTTCACGATAGATGAAATCGCCCTTTCGCACTGGCAACTCAGTTATACCGACCAGCAGTTTGCCCAGCCCTTGCAAGCCACTGTTGGCGACTTAAATATACAACTGGCCGCCGATAACCAGTCAGGCCTGGCGCTAAAAAACATGCAATTGGCAGCCACGCAACTTAGCCTGCAAACCGATAAAAAACCAGCCGCACAATTAGCCAGATTTGCGCTAAACAATGCACAACTAACGCTGGACCAACAAAAAGTCGACATCGCTGCGATTCAATTACAAGGACTTAAAACAGCCGTCATCAAGCAAGCAGATCAACGCCTGAACTGGCAAGCCATGCTAGCGCCAGCCGCAGGCAAAAACACCACTGCCGCCACAACCGACAAGCAGACAACCACGCAAACCAAGCCCTGGGCTTACGCCGTGAAACGGTTGGCATTACAACAGGCAGACATTCATATTGAAGACCAATCGACGCCGACGCCTGTCGTACTGGACGTGGTGGATGCCAACATAGAAGCCACCGACCTGAGCCAGAATATGGCACGCTTGCTGCCAGTCAAAGCAGGCTTCAAGGTTAAGCAAGGCGGGCAATTTAACCTGCACGGCAAGCTGGCCGCTGCCCCCTTTAAAACCGAGCTGCAATGCGTACTCACCGATTTATCGCTTAAACCATTTGCGCCTTATATTCAGCAAGTCGCGCTATTGCAATTGGAAAACGGCGCGGTCAGCGTGCAGGGAAAACTGCAGCAAACGGCCAGTGGCGCAAGTAAATTTGACGGCGGTTTTAGTGTGAACCAACTCTCAATCATTGAAGAAGCGAGCCAGCAACCGTTTTTACGCTGGGAGAAACTACAAGGCGACGGTTTAGCGCTGTCATTAGCCCCCAACAAGTTGCAATTGAGCACACTGACTTTAAGCAAGCCGCAGACTAAATTTATTATTTACCCTGACCGCAGCCTGAACCTGACCAAGGTGATGCGTACGCCCGTCGCACCTGCGACGACGACGACACCTGCTGTGACGCCTGCCGCGAGCAAAGATGCCACAGTATCAAATGTTGCAAAAAGTGATACTCAGGCTAATGACTTTCCGGTAGCGATTGACACGGTGCGCATCAACAATGCCGAACTTGAATTTGCTGACCTATCCTTACCGCAACCGTTTGGCACCAACATTCACACCTTAGGCGGCGTCATTAACGGCGTTTCCAGCAACCCGTCATCCACCGCGCAAGTCGAACTGGACGGCAAGGTTGACGATTATGGTGCAGCACGCATCCGCGGTTCGCTGCAACCTTTTAAAACCACAGAGTTTACCGACATTAAACTGGCGTTTACCAACCTGGAAATGAACCGCCTGACACCTTACTCAGGTAAATTTGCCGGGCGCAAAATTGAATCTGGCAAGTTGTCTGTCGACCTGGAATATAAAATCAAACAGCGCAAACTGGCCGGTGAAAACAAGTTTGTGATTCACAAGCTGACACTGGGCGAAAAAGTCGATAGCAAGGATGCTCCTAACCTGCCGCTGGATCTGGCGATTGCCATCCTAGAAGACAGCGACGGTGTGATCGACCTTGATTTACCCGTCAGCGGCAGCCTAGACGACCCTAAATTTAGCGTAGGTGGCATTTTGTGGAAAGCCTTTACCAATGTACTGACAAAAATCGTGACCGCCCCATTTAGCGCACTGGGCAAGTTGTTTGGTGGCAGCGACAAACTGGAAGCGATTGTGTTTGACCCAGGCAATACCGTTATTTCACCCCCGGAGCTGGAGAAACTGCATGCCGTGAGCACCGTACTTGGCAAACGTCAGCAATTAGCATTGGGAATCGTGCCTGGCTATGATGTGGCGGCGGACACGCGTGCCGTTCAGGAAACCACGCTACGCAAGCAAGTAGCTGAAGAAACTGGCGTGCGGCTGGAGGCTGGGCAAGCACCAGGCCCCATTGACCTGAACAACCCCAAAGTGCAGTCGGCGATACAAACACTGCATGACCGCTTAACCAATAAAGGGCTACTCAAGCGGCTGGCGGCAAAGTTGGAAAAAGCGCCAGAAGGCTTTTACCTGCAAGCGCAAGAAGCATTAACGACTAGCATTCAAGTGACCGATGCCGACTTGCAAACTCTAGCCAAGGCACGTGCGGCGGCTGTTCAGAAAGTGCTGCTGGACGCCGGGGTCAGCGCAGAGCGAGTCACAATCACCAACCCCGCCCCAGTAAAAGCTGACCGGGCGCAAGTGCCAACCAAGCTCACGCTGGATGCCATTAAACACTAGGCACCGGTGAAACAGCCATCCAGCGGCTCGACGCGCAGCTGGATGGCAAACTACATAACCAGTACCGTTAATAACTGCTGAAAAAAACGCAGCACGGGCGTCAATAGCACACCCAAAACACCGGTAAATAGCAAGGCAATCAAAATCAGCATGCCATAACGCTCTATCTGTGCAAATTTAATCGCTGCTTTCATCGGCAACAGGCTGACTGCAATGCGGCCGCCATCCAATGGCGGCAACGGGAACAAATTCAGCACCAGTAATACCAGGTTAATCTGCACGCCAGCCACACTCATTTGCGCCAAAAAAACTTGTGCGGACTCAGGAAACAATGCCACTCGCGCCAACAGCAGACCCCAAAAAATTGCCATCACAAAATTGGATGCCGGCCCGGCCAATGCGACCCACAGCATATCTTGCTTGGGGCGACGCAGTTGGCCAAAATTAACCGGCACCGGTTTAGCCCAGCCAAAAAGCACGCCACCTAACATAATGCTGAGCGCAGGCAGCAAAATAGTGCCGATCGGGTCGATATGCTTAAACGGATTTAAAGTGATTCTGCCCATGCGCTCGGCGGTGAGGTCTCCAAAAAACTTGGCTGCATAACCATGCGCCGCCTCATGCACCGTGATTGCAAACAAGATAGGCAAGGCATAAGCCGCTATTTTTTGTACGACAGTGAGTTCCATTTAATACTTCCAGCACATTCAATACTTCAATCTACAATGTCACCGCTGCAGCAGGGCGCACTCATTTACAATTCAAACACATTACGGCCATGGCGCAACGCCCGCGCGCACCAGTGCTGGTGGGTCTTGCGTCAAGTCCAGCACAGTGGTTGCCCCCACATGCACAATATCACTGTCGATCACCGCGTCAATCTGATGCTCTAATGCTTCACGGATCTCCCAACCAACTGACATGGGTGTCTCGTCATCTGGCAACTGCAAGGTCATACTGAGCAAGGGGGAGTCTAGCGCTTCTAACAACGCCTGGGTGACCACATGCCTTGGCACCCGCAAGCCAATAGTACTGCGCTTGGGGTGCTGCAAGCGACGTGGCACTTCGCGGCTGGCCTCAAGCAGAAAGGTATACGCGCCCGGCGTCATGGCCTTAAGCAAGCGAAACTGGCTGTTATTCACTTTAGCATAAGTGCCAATCTCGGCCAGGTCACGACAAATCAGGGTAAACGGATGCTCATCATCTACCCCACGCAAGCGACGGATACGTGTTTGCGACTCTTTAAACTCCATCAGGCACACCAATGCATAACTAGAGTCAGTGGGGCATGCCAGCACGCCACCTTGCTTTAATAGCTGCGCCGCCTGCTGGATTAAGCGAGGCTGTGGATTTTCTGCGTGAATGACGAAATACTGTGCCATAACTCAAAGACCTCCTAACTCACCAGTGGCGTCAGCTGGCTGGCCTCAGGCCAGTCTTGCCAGACCGGCACACAACCGGCTGGCAATGCTGGCAAGCGCCCCATATCCATATAAGACATGCCAGGGCCATGGTAATCAGAGCCTTGTGATGCTTTTAAATCAAAGCGGTGCGCCAACTTGGCAAACTGCTCATACTGCGGTGGTTGATGACTACCAGTGACCACTTCAATCGCGGCACCACCCAGGTCTCGAAACTCATTAAGCAACAGATGCATATTCACAAAACCCAAGTCATAGCGGCCAGGATGTGCCAATACCGCCACGCCACCACTATCACGAATCAGCATCAATGCTTCTTCCAGGCTCATCCACTCATGATTGACATAGCCTGGTTTGCCTTTAACCATATATTTTTTAAACACCGATTTGACATTTTTTGCATGGCCGTGCTTCACCATAAACTGGGCAAAATGGCTGCGCGTCATCACGCTATTACCTGAAAGCTCACGTGCACCCTCATAGGCATTTGCGATACCCGCTTTCGCCAGGCCTTCGGCAATCTGCCTGGCGCGGGCATCACGCCCTTCGCGTACTTTGGCAAATGCGGCCAACAAACCAGAGTGTTGCGGATTCACACGCAAGCCCACAATATGCAGGGTACGCTTTCTCCAGGTCACCGAAATCTCAACGCCATCAATAAAAGAGATGCCTTGTTGCTCGGCCGCCGCACGCGCACGCGCCAACCCGCACACCTCATCATGATCAGTCAGTGCCAACACGCGCACACCCTTGCTCGCCGCATGGGCAACCAGGTCTTCAGGCGTGAGCAATCCATCAGACATGGTGGAGTGGCAATGTAAATCAATAGGGACAGACATGATGAATATGGAGGCGCCGTTTGAATAAAAAGATGAATGACAAAGCGACTAACTTTACATTTTGACAGAAATCATAGCAAAATAGTGCCCTCACAGATAGCAGGAATTCAGTCACCTGAAGCCAGTCATGCAAGTCATTACCGATTTACTCCCCGTCATCCTCTTTTTTATTGCCTATAAAAAAGCAGGTATTTTTACCGCCACCGCAGTCGCCATGATCAGCACTCTGGTGCTGATGCTGATCCTCTGGATCAAACGCGGCAAAATAGACAAAATGCTCATGATCAACGGCGCAGTAATCACAGTGCTCGGCGGTATTACACTGTTATTGCACGACAAAACCTACATCATGTGGAAGCCGACAGCGATCTATTGGATAGGCGCACTGGTGCTCTTATTTAGCCGCTATGCGCTCAAACGCAACCTGATCGAAAACATGTTGGGCAAAATGATGGCGCCACCGGCTGCCATTTGGGACACCTTAAACCTGTGCTGGATTGCCTTTTTGGTCGGCATGGGCATCCTCAATCTTTATGTTGCTTTTCACTTTAATGAAGATGACTGGGTTAACTTCAAACTGTTCGGCGCCACGAGCCTGATGTTTATCTTTATTATTGTGCAAGTGTTTGCCCTAAAAGCGCATTGGATTGAACAAAACACGCCGTCTGCCTGACTAAGAGAAAACCATCATGCTTTATATGATTTACGCACAAGACACCGCCAACAGCTTGCCACTGAGGCAAGCCCATCGCCCGCCACATCTGGCGCGTTTGCAGCAATTACAAAACGAAGGGCGTTTGTTACTGGCTGGCCCATTACCCGCCATTGACAGTGTAGACCCCGGCGAGGCTGGTTTTAGTGGCAGCCTGATTGTGGCCGAATTCGACTCTTTGCAAGCCGCCACTGACTGGGCCAACGACGACCCGTTTGTGCATGCAGGCGTATATGGCAAAGTAGACGTCAAACCATTCAGAAAGACATTGCCATAACATGTTAAAAACAGAAATGGAGCAACGTTTGCAGGCGCTGGCGCCCGATCTACTCGAGATACAAGATGATAGTGATTTGCACCGCGGACACGCTGGCAACACGGGCGGCGGGCATTTCACCATCACGGTAAAAAGCTCGCTATTTTCAGGAAAATCACAGATAATGCGGCATCGCATGGTCTATCAATGCTTGCAAGATTTAATGCCTCATCGCATACACGCGCTCAGTATTCAGGCCTTTTCGACTGATGAGTCATTTATTTGAAACAATTCTGTTTTTTAATATCGCACTAATTCAAATCGTTATATTTAAGGATATTGCATGAAATTTTTGAAAGTAATGTTGGCGATTGCTTGCTTAAGCGCACTGCCACATGTATACGCGGCTGATGCCGATGCAGTTGCCACAGTCAATGGCAAACCAATTAAAAAGACATGGGTAGACTTTATTTTGCGTGATGCCGAAGCACGTACCGGCCAAAAAGCCAACGATGGCATGAAAGCGGCCGTGGTTAATGAGCTGATTGGTTCAGAGCTGGCTTATCAAGAAGCACAAAAAGCAGGCATCGACAAATTGCCAGACTTTATTGCAAGTGAAGAACTGGCCCGTCGCAAATTACTGGTCAATGCTTTTTTGGCTGATTTCATCAAGAAAAATCCTGTGACCGATGCCGAGAAAAAAGAAGGCTACGAGCAGTACAAAAAAGAGCTGGGCGACAAAGAGTACAACGCCCGTCACATTTTGGTTAAAACCGAAGCCGAAGCAAAAACGATTATTGCTGACCTGAAAAAAGGCATTGACTTTGCTAAAATTGCCAAAGAAAAATCACAAGACCCAGGCTCTAAAGACAAAGGTGGCGACTTGGGCTGGTTCTCTCCGGCAGGGATGGTAAGACCGTTTGCTGATGCACTGGTTAGTCTGAAAAAGGGCGAAACAACGCCTGAGCCAGTACAGTCACAATTCGGCTGGCATGTAATCAAGCTCGTAGACACACGCGCATTGCAAGCACCACCGTACGAAAAAGTGCAAGAAGGCATTGAGCGTACCTTGCAACAACGCAAACTGGAAAAATACATGCTGGGTCTGAAAGACAAAGCGAAAATTGATGTCAGCGGCATCGAGAAGAAATAATCGCAAGCCTTGCTGTTATCCAATAAAAAAGCCAGTTTAGACTGGCTTTTTTATTGGCCCTACATCACATCATCACCAAGCCTGCCCGTACAGAAACATTTTCTTTGCCTGGCAATCTGAGATAAAATCAAGAATTATTCTCATTTGTAATATGCACATGCATCTTGACGCACTGACACCCGGCCAGACTGCCATTATCGACCGCATTCATGCCGAGCAAGCCTTATCGCAACGCCTGAGCGCCTTGGGTTTTCGCGCTGGCAAAAAGTTAGAGGTGATTCGTCAAGCTGCGTTTAATGGCCCGTTGCATGTACGCATCGGTTCGACAGACGTCATTATCCGCCTGCTGGATGCCAAAGCCATCCATGTGCATCTCCTCTCCAACCAGTCAGAATCCGCCACCGTATGAAACGTGTTGCCCTGCTCGGCATGCCCAACACGGGCAAATCCACCCTGTTCAATCGCTTAAGCGGCGCCTCGGCCCGCGTTGGCAACTGGCCAGGCATCACCGTCGATTTAATGAGTGCAAAAATACTGCTGGGCGGCCATATCGCCGAACTGGTCGATTTGCCTGGCCTGTATGACTTGCATGGCTTTTCTGACGATGAGCACGTCGTCCGCCACTTTTTGAGCCACCACCCGGTTGACCTGGTGCTGATTATCTTAAACAGTGCGCAGATTGACCGCCAGCTCTCACTCGCCTTGCAAATTCGCGCACTGGGGCTGCCTGCCGTGTTGCTATTGAATATGGAGGATGAGGCCAAGCGCGCGGGCATTACCATTGATGCGCAAGCGATGAGCAAACAACTGGGCATGCCAGTGCGCACGATTAGCGCCAAATACGGCCAGGGCTGCCCCGAGGCACTGCAACTAGCGGCACAAACCCTGTTACAGCAACCCAACCTGGTGATGCCAGAAACGATTGCTGACAAACTGGAAATGGACAATGTCATTGAGCAGGAAATGCACCAGATTATTGACCGCACCGTGCATTTTCCCATCCAGCTCAATCACAGCCTGACTGACAGACTGGACAAGATTTTGCTGCACCCATGGCTGGGGTTGCCACTGTTTCTGCTGTCGGTATTCTTGCTGTTTCAGTTTATTTTTACAGTGGGCGCACCGCTACAAGAAGGCATGGCCTGGCTGTTTGATAGCCTGCGTAGCGAAGTGCTGGAACCGGCACTAGCCAGTTTGCCTGACTGGTTAAATGGCCTGTTACTCGACGGCTTGTATACCGGGTTTAGCACGGTAGCCGCCTTTGTACCGATTATTGTGCTGTTCTTTCTGGTCATGAGCATGGTCGAAGATAGCGGCTATTTATCACGCGCTGCTTTTCTCATGGATACGCTGATGGCAAAAATGGGGCTGGATGGCCGTGGTTTTGTCATGATGCTGATGGGCTTTGGCTGCAATGTCCCCGCGTTGATGGGCACGCGTGTGATGCGTAGCCGCCCGATGCGTCTGCTGACCATGCTCACCATTCCCTTATCGCTATGCTCCGCGCGGCTACAGGTGTTTCTGTTTATTATTGCCATTTTGTTCCCGCCGTCACAGGCGGCATTGGTGCTGTTTTCGCTCTACATGGTGAGTTTCGCGACCATCTTCATCACTGCCATTCTGTTCAAAAACAAGTTTGCCAGTCGCGAACCGTTTGTGCTGGAGTTACCGCCTTATCGCTTTCCTACCCCGCAGCAAATCTGGATGCGCGGCTGGCAAGAGGTCAAACACTTTTTGGCCCGCGCCACTAAGTTTATCGTAATTGGGGTGGTCATGGTCTGGCTACTCACGCACCTGCCGACGACAGCCGTGCCCGCCAGTGCCGACACCTGGGCAGGCAGCATAGGCCGCTTTTTTGCGCCGGTGCTAGACCCCATAGGCATTGACACACAGCTCGCCATTGCCTTGATCTTTGGCTTTGTCGCCAAAGAAATCGTGGTCGGCTCACTGGCGGTTATTTACGGCTTGCAAGGCGATGCGCTGAGCCAGCAGATTGCGGCCAATATCGACTGGGTACAAGGCATGAGTTTTATGCTGTTCACGCTGATTTACACGCCTTGCCTATCCACCATCGCCACCCTCAAATCCGAGAGTAAAAGCAGCGGCTTTATGTGGCTGTCGCTCGCCTGGTCACTAGGGCTGGCGTGGATCGTCAGCTTTCTGTTCTACCAAAGCGCGCGCGCACTGGGTTACTAGCCGCATAGGCACACCATTCAAACGACCACCGGTGTGTGGTCGTTTTTATTTGCGGTTCGATTAGCCCTGCGAGAACACGCGCTTTCTGTTAAAATAACGGTTTGAATTTTCATTGAAAAATCCAACCGTCACATGTCCAGTCAAGCGCATTTTTTTAGTCTGCGCGGCAGCGCCGCCCTCTCGCAATTCCGTCTCGATAAGCTGTATAGCGCCCTCAAAGTCAGCGCACCGAATATCGCCCACATTTATGCCGAATTCGTGCATTTCGCTTTTAGCGAAACCGCGCTGAGTAGCACAGAGCAAGAGACCTTGCGCCAGATTCTGACCTATGGCCCTAAAACCGAGATTGAATCACCGAGCGGTGAGCTGCTGCTGGTGACGCCACGTATAGGCACCATTTCGCCCTGGGCCTCACGCGCCACCGACATTACGCACAACTGTGGCCTGAGCAGCTTGTTACGGCTGGAACGCGGCATTGCTTACTATGTGACCACACACAATGGTCAGCCACTGACAGACAGTGAAAAACAAGCCTTGCGTGCCGAGATCCAGGACCGCATGACGGAAACCGTGATCTACAGCCTGGCTGATGCCGAAAAACTGTATCACCATGCTGACCCGAAACCACTGTCCAGCGTCGATATTCTGGCGGGTGGCAAAGCCGCGCTTGAAGCCGCCAACAGCGACATGGGCCTGGCACTGTCGCCTGATGAAGTCGACTACCTGCTGGAAAACTATCACAAAATGGGCCGCAACCCGACGGACGTCGAGTTGATGATGTTTGCCCAGGCCAACTCCGAGCACTGCCGCCATAAGATTTTCAACGCCGACTGGGTGATCGACGGCGTGCAGCAAGAGCTGTCACTGTTTAACATGATTCGCAACACGCACAAGTTGAACCCTGGCCATACGGTGGTCGCGTATTCGGATAACTCGTCGATTGTGCAAGGCCAGAAAACCAAGCGCTTTTACCCAGCTGCCGACCAAAGCTACCAGTTTGTAGAAGACAATATGCACTACCTGATGAAGGTAGAAACACATAACCACCCAACGGCCATTTCACCATTTGCCGGTGCAGCCACCGGGGCTGGTGGCGAGATTCGCGATGAAGGCGCAACTGGCATAGGCTCCAAGCCGAAAGCAGGCCTGGCGGGTTTCTCAGTCTCTAACCTCAATCTGCCAGACTTCACCCAGCCTTGGGAAGAACACTACGGCAAGCCTGGCCGTATTGCCAGTGCCTTGCAAATCATGATCGATGGCCCACTCGGTGGCGCCGCCTATAACAATGAATTTGGCCGCCCTAACATTGCCGGTTATTTCCGTACCTTTGAGCTGGAAACGACTACCACAGAGGGCCAATCTGAAGTCCGCGGCTATCACAAGCCGATTATGCTGGCAGGGGGTGTTGGTAACATTTCTGACAGCCATAGCTTTAAAAACAGCATTCCGCCTGGTTCAGCCCTGATTCAACTGGGTGGCCCGGCCATGTTGATCGGCCTCGGTGGCGGTGCGGCGTCCAGTATGGATACCGGCGCCAACACCGAGAACCTGGATTTTGACTCGGTGCAACGTGGCAACCCAGAGCTGCAACGCCGTGCACAAGAAGTGATTGACCGCTGCTGGCAAATGGGCGACAAAAACCCGATCTTGAGCATCCACGATGTCGGCGCCGGTGGCATTTCCAACGCCTTCCCGGAGCTGGTCAACGACGCTAAAGTCGGTGCGGTGTTTCAACTGCGTGACGTGCATAACGAAGAGCCTGGCATGAGCCCGCGCGAATTGTGGAGCAACGAAGCACAAGAGCGTTACGTGCTGGCCGTGACGCAAGATCAGTTGCCATTATTCGAAGCGATTTGTGAGCGCGAGCGCTGCCCATTTGCTGTGGTCGGTGTGACCACCGAAGAACGCCACTTAACGGTAGAAGATACGCACTTTGCCAATAAACCAGTCGATATGGAGCTCTCCGTCCTACTGGGCAAACCACCTAAAATGCTGCGCGATGTGAAGTCGGTACAAAGATCACTGCCTGCGTTTGATACCAACAGCATCAATCTCGATGATGCTGTGGCGCGCGTACTGCGTTTGCCAGGGGTCGCCGATAAAACTTTCCTGATCACCATTGGTGACCGCAGCGTCACCGGCCTCATCGCGCGCGACCAGATGGTTGGCCCATGGCAAGTGCCGGTAAGCAACGTGGCGGTGACCTGTGCCGGCTTTGAAACCAATATCGGTGAAGCCTTTGCCATCGGTGAAAAAGCGCCACTGGCACTGATTGATGCGCCAGCCTCCGGCCGTATGGCCATTGGTGAAGCCATCACCAACATTGCTGCCGCGGCTATCAGCGACATCGGCAACCTCAAGCTGTCTGCCAACTGGATGGCCCCAGCTGGTCATGCCGGTGAAGATGCCGCGCTATACGCCACTGTTAAAACCGTAGGTATGGAGCTGTGCCCAGCCCTGGGCATCAGCATCCCGGTCGGCAAAGACTCCATGAGCATGAAAACAGTGTGGCAAGACAACGGCGAAAACAAAGCCGTGACTGCTCCGATTTCACTGGTGATTTCCGCCTTTGCCAACACAGCCGATGTGCGTAAAACACTGACACCACAACTGCGTACCGACTTGGGCGACAGCGAGCTCATTTTGATCGACCTCGGCAATGGCCACAACCGCATGGGTGGCTCGGCGCTGGCGCAAGTGTATAAACAACTGGGTAACGCCGTGCCTGACGTTGACCAGCCTGCGCAATTAAAAGCATTTTTTGCTGCCATCCAGCAGCTCAATAGCGATGGCAAACTGCTGGCCTACCATGACCGTTCTGACGGTGGCCTCTATGTCACCCTGGTAGAAATGGCGTTTGCGGGTCATTGTGGCCTCAATGTTGATTTGTCCGGCCTGCAAGGTGACGCGATCAGCGCCCTGTTTAACGAAGAGTTGGGCGCCGTGCTGCAAGTACGCGCCGCGGATGCTGCCGCCATTGCCACACAACTGCAACAAGCGCTGGGTGGCTGTGTACACCGTATCGGCCAGGTCAATGCGGGCCACGATATTGTGATCAAACAAGGCAGCACACAATACAACGCTTCGCGTATCGACTTGCACCGCATGTGGTCTGAAACCACCTACCGTATGCAAAGCCTGCGTGACAACCCTGCGTGTGCGCAACAAGAGTACGACCGCATCCTCAATGCCAACGATGCCGGCTTACATGCCAAACTGAGCTTTGACCTCAACGACAATATCGCTGCACCGTATATCAACACTGGCAAACGCCCCAACATGGCCATCTTGCGTGAGCAAGGCGTTAACGGCCAGACAGAAATGGCGGCGGCGTTTGACCGTGCTGGCTTTAACAGCGTCGACGTGCATATGAGTGATGTCATTAGTGGCCGCGTGTCACTCAAAGACTTTGCTGGCTTGGTGGCTTGCGGCGGCTTCTCTTATGGTGACGTGCTGGGTGCCGGCGAAGGCTGGGCCAAGTCGATTTTATTTAATAGCCGTGCCCGCGACGAATTCAGTGCATTTTTTAACCGCGCTGACACGTTTGCCCTCGGCGTGTGTAACGGTTGCCAGATGATGAGCAACCTGCACAGCATTATTCCAGGCGCGCAACACTGGCCACACTTTGTGCGTAACAAGTCAGAACAATTTGAAGCCCGCGTGGCACTGGTTGAGATTCTGTCATCGCCATCTATCTTTTTTGATGGCATGGCCGGTAGCCGCATGCCGATTGCCGTGGCACATGGTGAAGGTTTTACGGAATTTACTGATGCCAGCGCTGTCACAAGTGTGCTACAACAGCAACTGGCAACGGTGCGTTATGTAGATCATGCTGCGCAAGCGACCGAGGTATACCCGTTTAACCCGAATGGTTCACCACAAGGGTTAACTGGTTTCACCACGCAAGACGGCCGTTTCAGCATCATGATGCCGCACCCGGAACGTGTGTTTAGAACGGTTCAACACTCCTGGCACCCTGACGAGTGGCAAGAGGATGGCCCGTGGATGCACATGTTCCGCAACGCACGCAAGTTTGTGGGTTAAGCGAAACCATCGTTAAAAAAGACCGGTTTCGCTATTAAAACAAAGTTGTTATTTTTAAAAATGAAAATCAGGTGTTTGGAGAGATTATGAAATCAGTTAAGTTTTTAGTGGCCTTGTTCTCACTGTCATTTGCCTTGCAGGCATTTGCCTTGTCAGATGAGGATTATATGGAGTTTACCGAGGCACTCACAGGTGGCAACATCAAAGTAGTTAAAAAGTTTGTTGAAGCCGACCCGACCCTGGTAAAACAAAAATTCTTTGCCTGGGAGCCACTGCAAATGGCTGCGTCAAAAGGCAAACTGGATGTGGTGAAATACCTGGTATCCAAAGGCGCTGACCTCAACTATGTGCACCCGGCCAGCCATAACACGGCTTTCCATATGTCTGCATTTATTGGTGATACGGCTACCATGAAATACCTGGCCTCTGCCGGGGCTGATGTCAATATCAAGCTCAAAGGCGATGTATCATTGGTGCGTTACTTCAAAGAAGAAAACGACCAGAAGATGGTTGATTTGCTCACAGAACTTGGCACCAAAAACGATGGCTGCCAGGAAGAAAAATGCTTCTAATCGCGGCTTATTTGCAACGATGTTAATCAAAAACGGTCATGAGATTCATGGCCGTTTTTGTTTTTAAGCGATCATATTGAGGCGATGTGTAACCATAGTCACTCACGTCCGGGCAGCCATTTAGAATAATGTGAGTCATCACAAAAATCTTGGGGGAAAGTATGAAGCAGGTATACGCAAGTATGTTATGGGCTTGTGCCATCGCATGGTCGCTATCGGCCCAGGCAGAAGACTCTTCGGCGATTCACACGCTGGCCGCCTCATGTGCCGCTTGCCACGGCCCCAACGGCAACAGCTTGGGCGGCACGCCTACCCTGGCCGCGCTCAATCAGGACTACTTTGTGCAGCGCATGCAGGGCTTTAAAGATGGCTCGGTGACATCCACGGTCATGCATCATCACGCCAAAGGTTTAACCACGGCAGAAATCACGGCACTGGCCACTTATTTCGCCCAACAACCCAGACAAACGCCGCATGCCTTGCCGCATCAATCATTTAAGGGGGCACAATAATGCAGCCGGACTCAGTATTGACCACCAGCCCACTCACCGCGACACGCAGGCAATTTGTGCGCTCGGTGATTTATGGCGGGCTCGCCTTTTATGGCCTGCCCGCCTTTGCGCGCGCCAGCAAACCACCCCTTGGCCACGTGGTGATTGTAGGTGCCGGTTTTGCTGGCCTCACCGCCGCCAAATATTTACGTGGCTGGAGCATGGGCAACCTCAAAGTCACCATCGTTGAGCCCAATCCGCAATTTATTTCTTGCCCGCAAAGTAACCTGGTACTGGGGGGCAGCCGCACGCTGGACCAGTTAAGTTTTGGCTATGACTTATCGCGCAAACAACATGGCCTGCATTGGGTACAAGACAGCGTCACCGCCGTTGACCTCGCCAATAAACAAGTGCAACTCACGCGCGGCAACCTCAGCTATGACCGCCTGATACTGGCGCCTGGTGTCGACTTTAATTACAGCAAGATGCCAGGCATGTCAGCGCCGGTGGCCGATATTCCGCACGCCTGGAAAGCCGGAAAACAAACACTGCAACTCAGGCAGCAACTGGAGAGCATGCCGGATGGTGGCGTGTTTGTGATGACTATCCCCACTGGTGCTTACCGTTGCCCGCCCGGCCCTTATGAGCGTGCCTGCCAGGTGGCGCATTACTTGAAACAGCACAAACCGCGCAGCAAAGTGATTATTCTGGATGCCAATGCTGACATCACCTCCAAAAAAGGCTTGTTTTTACAGAGCTTTAACGGCGCTTACCAGGGCATCATTGAGTACCATAACAATAGCGAAATCCTGCAGCTAGATACCACTAACAAAACCATCAAGACTGACTTTGAAACCGTGAAAGCAGACGTGCTGAATGTGATTCCGCCGCAACTGGCGGGCAAAGTGGCGCAAGTCGCTGGCCTCAATAATGTCGATGGTCGCTGGTGCGAAGTTGACTTTGTGACTTATGCCTCCAGCCTGCAACCCGATGTGCATATCATAGGCGACAGCATTTCGGCAGGCTTGCCGAAGTCTGCCCATATGGCGACCTCGCAGGCCAAAATATGCGCCGCCGCCATCATAGACCTGCAAACAGGCAATGCACCTAACCCGCTGCCAGTGTTCGCCAACACATGCTATAGCTTTGTCGATGACCAGCAAGCCATGCATGTAGCTAATGTGTATCGTTATGACCCTGCCAAAAAAGCCATGGTATCGGCCGAAGGTGGCGGCGTGTCGGCCAAAGCCAGCATGCAGGAAGGCGAATACGCACAAGCCTGGGCAGAAAATATCTGGGCAGATACATTGACATGACAACCGTACACGCGCAAACCTCTCCGCCTAATAAAGTCTCGCGTTTGCTGCTCATTGCGCTGACAGGTTTATGTATGGCAATTGGTTTGCACTATGCCATGGCGCAAACGCCAGCGGTGGAGGCAGCCTTATCAACATTGCATGTGCCTGCCGGGCTCAAGATTGAACGCTTTAGTGATCTCAGCGCCCTGGGCGCGCCACGCATGCTGGCGCTGGATAATCAGGGGCGGCTGTTAGTCAGCTTGTCTGACACCGGCCGCATCGTGCGTTTAAATGCACAAGGCGACGCAGAAGTCATCGCCCAAGGCCTCAATGCGCCACATGGCATGGTGCTGCTGGGCGAAGACTTACTGGTGGCCGAGCAAACCGGCGTGGTCAAGCTGCCCAAACAAGGCGATGGCTGGGGCGCACCACAGCCGTTTATCCGCAACTTGCCCAGTGGCGGCCATAGCCTGAAAACGCTCAAGCTTTCACCAGACGGTTACCTGTTTATCAATGTCGGCTCCAGTTGCAATGTGTGTGTTGAAGACAACCCAACCCGCGCCACCTTATTGCGCTATACCGCGGATGGTCGGCCCGCAGGCGCCTTGCTCACCGTTGGCCGTCACGCGCAAACTGCAATCTGGGCGCGCGGACTGCGCAACAGCCAGAGTGTTGCCTGGCATCCGCAAAGCGGGGAAATGTTTGCCACCAACAATGGCGCTGATAACCGCAGCGGTCAAAAAAATGGCGTGGTCGATGACAACCTGCCACCAGAGCACCTGAATAAAATTGAAGCAGGCCAACATTATGGCTGGCCCTATTGCTGGGGCGATCCTGCGCAGCCAGCACAACTGATGCAAGACCCTAACTCTCTGGGCGAAACAGGTGTTTGCCAACAGGCGCAAGCTCCTGCACTGCTGCTGCCAGCACACAGCACCCCCATCGGCATCACTTTTCTGCATCAAAGCCGATTGCCCGACGACCTCAAACAGGATGCGATTGTGGCTTTACACGGTTCGTGGAACCGCAAACATCCCAGCGGCTATGCCTTGCTGCGTGTACAATTCAGGAACCAACAGCCAGTGGCGAGCGTCCCATTCATAGATGGCTGGCTGCAAGGCAAACAAGCCTGGGGTCGGCCAGTAGATGTGATTGTCGGCACCGATGGCTGGCTATACGTGTCAGACGATCTGACCGGCTGGATTTACCGAATTCGCCGTTTGCAACCGCAATAGCGCTGCAAACGGCCAAATACTTTTTCAGGAGTAAATGATGAAACGCATTTTATTGTCTATTAGTAGCGTGTTTTGCCTAGGCTGGGCCAGCCTCAGCCAGGCGGGCACGCAACCCGCCCTGGTGATTCAAGTGCCTGAGGCTTTTTATCAGCACCCAGTGCGCCTGTTGAACCCATACTTGAATTATTGGCATAACCGTGCTGAGGCGGCCGAAGCTGTGGGTTTAAGCAGTTTCCAGGCGCAAAACTATGCCACCTCCAGCTGCGAAGCAGAGGCCAAAGGCCAAGCACTGGTAGTCATTGAACCCAATATGTTTTACAACCCGCAAAGCGGTATTTTTTACAGCGAAATCACCGCCAAGGTGTATAACCAGCCAGGCGCTGACAGCGCACTTGGCAAACCGTTGATGACCGTAAAAGGGCAAGGCCAGTCGCGCGGCTGGCTTAGCTTTAATGTAGAGCACTCGACCCATCAATCTTACCAGCAGGCATTTGACCAGGTGATTCAGCAATTGCAGCAAAACCCTGCTTTCCAGCAGTCACTGGCACAAACACCGATGCAAACCTACCAGGCCTTGTGCAATAGCATTAATACCTTGTCCCAACCTAAAGCCTTTTTCTAGGAGTGTTTATGTTGTTTTTTCAGCCTCAGCGCGCATTAACTTCCAGTTTACTGGCCACTTTATTACTAGTCATTGCCAGCCAAAGCTACGCGCATGGCTTGGCACCAGTGAGTGGCTTACTGACACCGGAATCTGTGGTGCAAGCTGCAGATGGCAAGATTTATGTGTCTGAAATCAATGGCTTTGGCCAGGATGGTGACGGCCAGATCCGCGTGATTGACCATGGCAAAACCTCAGTGTTAGTACAAGGCCTGGATGACCCCAAAGGCCTGGTGATCATCGGCAATGATTTATACATTGCCGACAAAACACGTGTGTTGCGTGTGGCACTGAATCAAGCGACCGCCAGCGCAGAGGTGTTTCTGGCCGCGGCTGACTTCCCCAAACTGCCGCAATTTCTTAACGACTTGAGCGCCGATGCCAATGGCAATCTGTACATCAGCGACAGTGGTGACATTTTGGGCAGCGGCAAAGGCGGCATTATTTACAAAGTCACGCCCCAGCGCCAGCTGAGCCTATTGCTGGACGGCACCATTGATGCACGCATTTTAGCCCCCAACGGGTTACTGGCCGATGCCAAAGGCGAGCATCTGCTGTTGGTCGACTTCACCTCTGGCGTGCTTTACACCTACAATTTGCTGACGAAAAAACTGGACGAAGTCGCTAGCGGCTTAGGTGGTGGTGATGGCATTGTTAAACAGGCGAATGGCACGATTTATGTCAGCGACTGGAAATCAGGCAAAATATTCCGTGTTGACCAGCAACATAAAGTCACGCTGGTAAAAGAGGGTTATCAATCTGCCGCCGACATCGCCTTAACTCAGGACGACCATCACCTGCTGGTGCCAGATATGAAAGCGGGCAAGCTGGACATCATTGATTTGCGCTAAGCGTTGACGTGATGGGATGGGGCCAACCTCTGGTGCCAGCCCCCGATCACAGAGACAAACTCGCAACCCCAATTCACAGATAAAAAAAACCACGCTTGCGCGTGGTTAAAGTGAGAGGATACACACGAAACCGTTGATTGCTTCAACGTACTGCAGGGAAGTCAGCACGTCTAGACAACTTCACAGTTACTTGGTTTGCGCAGTTTTTTTGTCAGCCTCCTTTTGGGAGCTGACCGCTGGCTGCGCAACAGCGTGTCTGGCTACTTTCAAATGTTTCTGCATTTCAACCTGATCGTGTGGCGAGGGATTAGTCCCGGCCAGGGCATAGGCTGAAAAAATGAATCCCGACATGAATAACAGGGTCTTGTTCATGATCGCTCCTTAATCGCTGCTGCTCATTTAATATTCTGTATTTCTTAGCATCGTGGCAAGCTATTCGTTGTCCACCCCTGCACAATACGCCGCTCTGCTTACAGCTAACTTACGCTTGGCTTGCAGCAAACTTACAAACGAAAAACCCGCCAGCATTGAGGTACACTGGGCATATTCAAGCAAGCGGATATCAACAATGCGTTTATTAATTGTGGAAGATGATTTAGTGATTGCGAATGGACTGGTACGCGCATTAACCCAGTCACAATACGCGGTCGATCACGTCACCGATGGCAAGCAAGCCTTACGTGCTATCCAAGATGACGTTTACGATATGGTGATTCTTGACCTAGGCTTGCCGACCATGGATGGCATGCAGTTACTGTCGCACCTGCGACAGCAGGCCAATGCGATTGCGGTGTTGATTTTAACCGCGCGCGAGGATGTCGCCACGCGTGTGCAAGCGCTAGACCTGGGGGCAGACGACTTTCTGACCAAACCGTTTCACCTCGAAGAACTTGAAGCCCGTGTGCGGGCGCTGATCCGGCGCAGCAAGCTGGGCAATAACCTGCCACTACAATGCGGTAACTTAAAACTCGATGTCGCCAACAAACTGGCCAGTATTAATGACCAGCTCATTACTCTGTCGGCGCGCGAGCTCAATCTGCTGGAAACCCTGATGATGCGCATGGGTAAAATCATCGCCAAAGAGCAAATCATGGAGTCTTTGTGCAACTGGGATGAAACCCTGGGCGACAACGCCATTGAAGTGTATATCCACCGCCTGCGCAAAAAAATAGAACCCAGCGGTGCCCATATTCGCACCGTCCGCGGCTTGGGCTATATGCTCGAAGCCGAGCACCTGAGCCTGTCATGACATGCTCAATAGCCTAGGACCACGCTCACTCAAAAACCAGCTGCGCTTGTGGCTATTGCTACCCATGTTGCTGGTGCTCGGCGTGTCTGCTGCCCTCTCCTACTCGCGCGCTTTGCTCTATGCCACCCAGGCTTATGACCAGTCTTTATTACGCACTGTGCTTGCCCTAGCCGACGAGGTGATTATAGATGCGAACAACGAAGCCAAAATTGAGATCCCAGAAGTCGCCAGCCATTTGCTGAGTTACAACGAAGGTGACCGCATTTACATCCGCATTAACGGGCCGCAAGGCAAGCTGGTGTTTGGCGAGGCGCATTTACCATTACCAGCCAAACCACCTGCGGGCAACCAGCAAATCTATTACAACAGCGTTTATCAAGGCGAGGCGATTCGGGCAGTGACGTTTGGCCTGCCCGAGAGCAAAGCTACGGATGCGCGCAACATCCTGATCACCATGGCAGAAACCACCGGTAAACGCGATGCGATGGTGGCAGAAATGGTCGAAGAAATGCTACTGCCGCAAGTGTTGATGATGATCCTGGCCGCAATTGTGATTGAATTGGGTATCCACTTTGCGCTTAAACCCATGCAAGACCTCAGAGAATCTTTGCACCAGCGCTCTCACCGTGACTTAAGCCCGCTCAATACCGACTCCTCGCCGCTAGAGTTGCAACCACTGGTGCAAGCCATGAATGCACTGCTGTCGCGCGTCAAAGCTGGCTTACAGCAACAGCAGCAATTTATTGCCGATGCGTCGCATCAGTTGCGCACCCCGATTGCCGGCTTGCAAACGCAAGCAGAGCTAGCCTTAAGAAGCCATCCACCAGCAGCCGTACAAGAGCCGCTCAATTATATGCTGCGCAGCACAACGCGCTTATCGCACCTGATTCAACGCCTGCTGAGCATGGCCAGAACCGACGCTGCCAGCAGCCAGCTCGAGTTCCAGCCTGTGTCACTGACCGATATTATTTACGACGAATGCGCGCGCTGGATAGGCCCGGCCTCTGACAAGCAACTGGAACTGGAAGTGCTGATTGAAACCAGGCAAGACAAAGTGCTTGGCGATGCTTTAATGCTGTCAGAAATGCTGAATAACTTGTTAGAAAATGCCATCCAGTACACGCCAGAACAAGGCCTGCTGGAGATCCGCCTCTGGCAAAGCGAGCAGTATTTAATGCTACAAGTGTCTGACAGTGGCCTCGGCATTCCGCCCGACCAGACCGCCTTGATTTTTGAGCGGTTTCACCGGCTAGACCCTAACCAGGGCAATGGTTGCGGCTTGGGCCTGGCCATTGTCGCCGAGATCGCAGAACACCATAATGCTACGATCACCGTTGCATCCGGGTTGCAACATCCAATCACACAGCACATTGGCAGCCAATTCACGGTAAAATTCCAACGCTATGACATCCTGCCTGAGAACCCTCGCCCTGCAAGCACTGACGTGCAGTGACCCACAACAAAAATGCCAGCAAGTGGCCTCTATTTGGGACGCAACGCTGGTGCAAAAGCTGAAACCCCAGCCACATCTGGTGCTGGTGGCACCCGACCAGTCCATCCCTGGCAGACCGCAAAAGCCCAACCTGGTGCCGCCCAGACAAGTACAACGTCGCGCCATGAATACAGCCGAAGGCCGTGCAGCACTGATTCATGCGCTGGCACATATTGAATTTAATGCGATTAATCTGGCGCTGGATGCCGTCTGGCGTTTTGCCGACATGCCTGAAGACTATTATAGTGACTGGTTACAAGTCGCTAAAGAAGAGGCCTACCACTTCTCTCTATTACGCGCGCATCTGCAAACACTAGGCTTTGATTATGGTGACTTTGACGCGCATAACAGCTTGTGGGAGATGGTGGAAAAAACCCAATCTGACGTACTGGCGCGCATGGCACTGGTGCCTCGCACCATGGAAGCCCGCGGCCTGGATGCCACACCGCCACTCAAACAAAAGCTCGCGCAGGCAGGTGACCATGCCGCTGCAGACATCCTGGATATTATTCTGCGCGACGAAATTGGCCATGTCGCTATTGGTAACCGCTGGTTTCAGTATTTATGCGACCAACGCGGCTTAGATATTGTGTCTACATTTGAAACCTTGCGCCAGCAATACCAGGCACCCAAACTACGGCCACCATTTAATATGGAGGCACGTAAACTGGCAGGCTTCAGTGAGGTTGAACTAGCATACTTAAACGCTGAAGACGCTTAAGCAGGCTTTCTGGGGGCAAGATGACGGAAGGTAATGCGGCCTTTACCCATATCATAGGGCGACATTTCAATGGTAATTTTGTCACCCGCCAAAATGCGTATTTTATGCTTGCGCATTTTGCCGCCGGTATACGCAATCAGCTTATGACCGTTATCCAGCGTTACGCGATAACGCGCATCCGGCAATATTTCAGTCACTGCACCCTGCATCTCAATCAATTCTTCTTTAGCCATGCTCACTCCTTAAAATAAAAACAAAAAAAGCCCGTGCAAACGGGCTTTTTAGCGGGTGAATATCACCCAAACGCGCGTGACTAAGCAATGATTTGAATTGCAGACGCTTGTTTACCCTTAGGGCCTGTCGTTTCTTCATAAGAAACGCGCTGATTGTCTGCCAAGCTTTTGAAGCCAGCAGATTGAATTGCTGAGAAGTGCGCGAACAAATCGTCGCCACCTTGGTCAGGCGTAATAAAACCAAAGCCTTTTGCATCGTTAAACCATTTTACAGTACCTGTTGCCATATTAATTTCCTTAAAAAATGAAAGGGTTTCCCCTATTTAGGGCGAGGGTCAAGGTAGTGGGATTAACGATAGAACCGAAAGATAACACCAGAAAAACAACAATGCTTGAACTTCGCAATGTGCACTATGCACTTTAATCGCCACAATAGCAACTATTTTCTTTATAAAAACCTAACTATCTAGGCGGCGCACGCTTATGCTGCGACTTCCAACTACACGGTGAGCAAGTTTGCCACGCCATCCAACCCTACCACATTTAAGGCATACATGGCTTGTTGCTGCACCACTGGCTTGGCGTGATAGGCAACTCCGACAGCAGCCACGGCCATCATGGTCAGGTCATTCGCGCCGTCACCAATAGCGATGGTTTGTGTGACGTCCAAGCCGAGCGCATCACGTAGCCTGAGTAGCTCGTCAGCTTTACGCTGGGCATCGACAATATCGCCCACGACATTACCCGTGAGTTTGCCGTCAACGATTTCCAGTGTATTAGAAACCGCATAATCCAGCCCCAGCGTTTCTTTGACGTAGTCAGCAAAAAAGGTAAAGCCACCAGACACCACCATGGTTTTAATCCCATGGTGTTTGCAGGCATTAATCCACTCCTGTGCGCCAGGATTAAAGCTTAAGCGCTCTTCAATCACGCGCTGTAGCGCCGTGGCGGGCAGGCCTTTGAGCAAGGCAACGCGTTTGCGCAAACTGGTGGCAAAATCAAGCTCACCACGCATGGCGGCTTCGGTGATTTCAGCCACTTGCGGCTTGAGATTCATCATGTCGGCGATTTCATCAATGCACTCAATGGCAATCAGCGTCGAATCCATGTCCATCACGCACAACCCTATGTTCTGCAACCGGTGCGCATCCTGCACCAGTGCGCAGTCAATCTGCTGGCTGGCACAAAAGGCTTTCACATCGACATAGTCACCCTCGGCGACCGACAGATAATAAGCATGTTGTGCCACTTGCATAAACTGCGTATGCCCGCCCACCAAGCCATGAATATGTGACAAATGTGCCATGGTGATGGCAGGACCTTGAACCACTAAACGCATGATAACAATCGCTAATTGAACAAAAGCGCGATTATACCAGTTGCCTACCCAAACGCTGAGAACAGCTTGTTTTTAAGGAGTATTTCTGTTTTTGGAATGCCACAAGCGATGGTATGCTTGCAAGCAAACTAAAAACCCCCGGGAAATTGAATGAAACAAGATGCACAAACACTGCCATGGCTGAACCTGCCTAACTTACCCCTGCCCCTGAAAGCACTGTTTATCGGCTACCTGCTGGTGATTGGTGTTGGCTTGTGTATGGCCGGTTTGCAAATCATGCTCACGCACGGCATGGCCGATGGCAAATTTGGTTTATCCGTGAATGATATTGTTTATAGCTATTATGGCGACCGCAGCGGCACCAAGCTGGCCAGCAAGTTAAACGGCTCCATGTCTGATAAAGCGCCGCTGGAGGTACGCCAGGACATTATCAAATGGGCGCAACAAGGCGCTCCAGAAGATCAGTGGGAACCACATTACAAGCAAATCTTTGCCCAGCACTGTGTCATGTGCCACAGCAACATTCCGGGTATTCCTAACTTTACCAAGTACGAAGAAGTGAAGTCGCGTGCGGAAGTCAACGAAGGCGCCACCATCAGCGGCCTGACGCGTGTTTCGCATATTCACTTGTTTGGCATTAGTTTTATTTTCTTTTTTATTGGCCTGATTTTCAGCTTTGCCGTCAACGTGCCAAGAACCGCTAAAATCGTGGCGATTGCCTTCCCGTTTGCGTTTCTGATTATTGACGTCATGTCGTGGTGGTTGACCAAACTGTCACCCCACTTTGCCTGGCTGACTATTATCGGTGGCGTCGGTTACAGCTTGGCCTCTAGCTATATGTGGGTAGTGAGCATGTACCAGATGCTGCTGCTGTCGCGTAATGGCAAAGTCTACGGCAATGCTTGGGCACAAGACCTGTAAACAGGACGCAAGCCTGCATAAAAACCGCACTTGTGTGCGGTTTTTTTAATTGCAGTCTAGCCTTGCCGGGGTATTTGCGCGAAAATAGATACTTAACCATAAAAAGCACCTATTTTCATGAATCTGCACGAATACCAGGCCAAACAGTTACTGCAAAAGTACGGTTTGGCAACCCCGACCGGTCTGGTCGTCCAATCTGAAGAAGCTGCCGCTGCTGCCACCAAAGAACTGGGCGGCGAAGCCTGGGTCGTCAAGGCGCAAGTACACGCTGGCGGCCGCGGCAAAGCCGGTGGTGTCAAAGTGGTGAAATCTGCCCTGGAAGCACAAACGGTCGCAGGCGGTTTACTCGGTAAACATCTGGTCACTTACCAGAATGCGCCGGATGGCCAGCCGGTGCACCAGGTGTTAGTCGAACAAACCTTGCCGATTGCGCGTGAGCTGTATCTGTCTATGCTGGTCGACCGCACGCTGGAGCGCGTGGTGATGGTGGCTTCTAGCGCAGGCGGCATGGACATTGAAGAAATTGCCGCCACCCAGCCAGAAAAAATCCTGCAGGAAATCTGCGACCCGCTTAATGGCCTGGTCGATTACCAGGCACGCAACCTGGCGTTTAGCCTGGGCTTGAGTGGCGACCAGATTGGCGCGTTTAGCAAACTGGCCAAAGGCGTGTACAAACTGTTTAAAGACAATGACCTGGCGCTGCTCGAAATCAATCCGCTGATCGTGACGACCGACGGCAAGCTGGTTGCGCTGGATTGCAAAATGACGGTGGATGACAACGCCTTATATCGCCAAAAACCGTTTGCCGAAATCCGTGACTGGTCACAAGACGATGCCAAAGAGGCAGAAGCCCATCATAGTGGCCTGAATTACATTGCCCTCAACGGCAACATTGGTTGTATGGTCAATGGCGCAGGCCTGGCCATGGCCACCATGGACTTGATTAAACTGCATGGCGGCATGCCTGCCAACTTTTTGGATGTGGGCGGTGGCGCCACGGCAGAAACGGTGACTAAAGCGTTTAAGATTATTTTGGCAGATAGCAATGTCAAAGCGATTTTGGTCAATATTTTTGGTGGCATCATGCGTTGCGACATTATCGCCACCGGCATTATCACCGCTGTGCGCGAAGTGGGCATGACCATTCCAGTGGTGGTACGTCTGGAAGGCACCAACGTAGAACTGGGTAAGCAAATGCTGCGCGACAGTGGTTTAAACATTATTTCTGCTGAAGGCTTGACGGATGCAGCCCAACAAGCAGTTCAAGCAGTAAACAAAGGTGTGTAGTCATGGCCATTTTAGTGGATAAAAATACCAAAGTATTGTGCCAGGGCTTTACCGGGAAACAAGGCACATTTCACTCTGAACAAGCGCTGGCCTACGGCACCAAAATGGTCGGCGGCGTCACGCCAGGCAAAGGTGGCCAACAACATCTGGACCTGCCGGTGTTTAACACCATGCGCGAAGCCGTGAAAGCAACCCAGGCCAATGCCAGTGTGATTTATGTGCCGCCACCGTTTGCGGCCGATTCGATTCTGGAAGCGGCCGATGCAGGCATTGAACTCATCGTTTGCATCACAGAAGGCATCCCGGTGCTGGATATGCTCAATGTCAAAGCAGCGTTACGCGCTAACGGCACCAGGCTCATCGGCCCCAACTGCCCAGGCATCATCACCCCTGGCGAATGTAAAATCGGCATTATGCCGGGCAGCATTCATCAACGCGGCAAAGTGGGCGTCGTGTCACGCTCTGGCACACTCACTTATGAGGCCGTGCATCAAACCACTGCGCTGGGTTTGGGTCAAACCACTTGCGTCGGCATTGGTGGCGACCCGATCAAAGGTCTGAATTTTATTGAGTGCCTGGAACTCTTTGAAAAAGACCCGGAAACAGAAGCGATTATCATGGTCGGCGAAATTGGTGGCAGTGATGAAGAGGCCGCGGCTGACTTTATCAAGCATCACGTAAGCAAACCTGTAGCGGCCTATATTGCAGGCCTGACTGCGCCTAAGGGTAAGCGCATGGGTCATGCCGGTGCAATTATTTCTGGCGGCTCAGGCAAGGCAGAAGACAAAATTGCTGCGCTGGAAGCGGCAGGTTGCGTAGTGGCCGCCTCCCCTGCCGGGTTGGGCGAAGCCGTGCTCGAAGCCATCAAGCGCGCGACAATATAAACAAAGGAAACGGCATGAAGCATCGTCCTCAGACAACTTATCGGCTTGGCGCTCTCTGCATGGGCGCCTGCCTGTTGCTGGGGCTGTATTTGCCTGCACAGGCTGCCAGCAAGACACCACCGGTAGATGACACCAGCATAGAGCCGAGTGCCAATATTTCCTACCTGTTAATCGCCTCGTCCAAAGGCGACCTGGCCACAGTCAAAGCGCTACTCAAAAGTGGCGCCAACCCCAATGTGGCTGACAGTGAGAAAATCACGCCTATCATGTATGCCGCACGCAAAAACCAGGCGGCGGTGATTACCGAGTTACTGGCCAACGGCGCAGATATTAATGCCAAAGACCAGGGTGGCTGGACCGCGCTGATGTTCGCCGCCAAAAAGAATAATATTGACGCAGTCAAAGCGCTGCTGGAAAAAGGTGCCGATGTCAAAGTACGCGACCCGGCAGGCTGGAGCGCGCTGGGCCTGGCAGCCACCTCTGGCTACAGCGAAGCGGTCGGCTTGATCATTGCGCGTGGTTTTGACGCGAATGTGCGTTCGTCTGATGGCAAAACCGTGCTGATGTATGCTGCCAAAAGTGGTGATGTGCCGACCATCACCTCAATTTTAAGCCATGGCGCAGACGCAAACCTCAAAGATAAACTTGGCACTACCGCACTGATGATCACAGCCAGAGAGGGTCATGTGCCTGCTGCGACTTACTTGCTGGAGCATGGCGCGAAAGTGGACGAAGAAGATGAGCACGAGTGGACGGCGCTCACCTGGGCCGTGACCAAGAACCAGACCGAAGTTGCCAAAGCGCTGCTCGAGCATAAAGCAGATATTAACCACAAAGACAGTGAAGGCACGCCTTTGCTGCATTTGGCCGTGAGTAACAACTCACCCGACATGGCACGCCTGTTATTGGCCAATGAAGCCAATGTCAAAACCCGCGATCAATACGGGCTCACTGCTTATGTCTACGCACTTAAAGGCCAGAACCCTGCCATGGTCGAGCTGATCAAAGCCGCCGGGGGCAAGTACTAAGCCATCATAAGCAATCAATTAGGGCCACATGAAACTCGCAATTGCTCAAATGAACTGCATGGTCGGTGCCATGCAACAAAATGCAGAACGTATTCTGGCATTGGCCAACCAGGCGTTTCAGGCAGGTGCCTGCCTGTTACTCACCCCCGAACTCGCCCTGTGCGGCTACCCGCCTGAAGACCTGCTGTTCAGACAAGACTTTTATGCCGCCAACCAGCGCGCATTGCAATGGTTAGCACAGCGCTTACCCACCGAGATGGCTGTGGTGGTTGGCCACCCGCACATGGTGGCTGGCAAGCGTTATAACGCCGCCTCGGTCATCCACTCAGGCAGCATTCAAGCCACTTACCACAAACACCATTTACCCAACTATAGCGTGTTTGATGAAGAACGGTATTTTGAAGCGGGCGACCTGCCTGTGGTGTTTGAATGGCACGGTGTGCGTTACGGCATTTTAATTTGTGCCGACAGCTGGGAGCCGGGCCCTGCCTTGCAAGCGCTGCAAGCAGAGGCTCAAGTACTGCTAACAATCAACGCCTCGCCCTATCACATGCACAAGCAGCACACCCGCTACCAGATACTGCGTGACCGTATCAAGGAGACCGGCCTGGCGATGGTCTACGCCAATATGGTGGGTGGCCAGGATGAACTGGTGTTTGATGGCGCCTCGTTCAGTATGAACAGCGAAGGCACATTGGTACAAGAGTTACCGATGTTTGAAGAGCATCTGGGCTATCTCGACATAGACGGCATACAGCCCCTGCCGACAGACATTGCCCCGCCACTAGCAATTGAGGCTGCCGTGTATAAAGCGTTACAGCTGGGCTTGCAGGATTACGTCAACAAAAACAAGTTTCCTGGCATCGTATTAGGCCTGTCTGGCGGTATAGACTCGGCACTGACACTGGCGATTGCGGTCGATGCGCTGGGCAAAGAGCGGGTCAAAGCGGTGATGATGCCGTCGGAGTTTACCGCGGGCATCAGTGTAGAAGACGCAGCTGAAATGGCACGCCTGGTCGACGTCGAGTACAGCGTGTTACCGATCAAACCCTTGTTTGAAGGCTTTTGCGACACCCTCGCTGAAGAATTCACAGGCAAAGCGTTTGATACCACTGAAGAAAACTTGCAAGCGCGCATTCGCGGCATGTTACTGATGGCGATCAGCAATAAATTTGGCAGCCTGGTCCTGACCACGGGCAATAAATCTGAAACCGCTGTCGGGTACAGTACGCTATATGGCGACATGGCTGGCGGCTTTGCCCTGATTAAAGATGTACCTAAAACGCTGGTCTACCGGCTAGCGGCCTATCGTAACCAGTTGGGCAGTGTCATTCCCGAGCGCATTATCACACGTGCGCCAAGTGCCGAATTGCGTGCCGACCAGACTGACCAAGATAGCTTGCCCGCCTACGAAATACTCGATGCGATCATGGAAGCTTATGTTGAAAAAGACCTCAGCATCGCGGCGATTATCAACCTGGGCTATGCACAGGCTGACGTAGAGCGCGTGACACGCCTGATAGACCGTAATGAATACAAGCGCAGGCAAGCGGCGGTGGGTGTGCGCATTACCGAGCGAGGCTTTGGCAAAGACCGCCGCTACCCGATTACCTGCAACCTGCGCTTTTCATAAACCATGGTTGTGGTTAGCACACCCGAGGCATTTGAATAAACAGCACTGGTTGCGTAGAATGATAGAAAAAGTTTTATCCACGGAGCGCGTATGAAAAAAGTAGAAGCCGTCATTAAACCCTTTAAACTGGATGAAGTACGTGAAGCCTTGTCTGCCATTGGCGTCAATGGCTTAACTGTGACAGAGGTCAAAGGGTTTGGTCGTCAAAAAGGCCACACCGAGTTATATCGCGGTGCCGAGTATGTGGTGGATTTTCTGCCCAAAATCAAAATTGAAGTCATTTTAGCCACTGACATGGTAGATGGTGCCATTGAAGCCATTATTAAAGCCGCGCACACCGGCAAAATTGGCGATGGCAAAATTTTTGTTACCTCTGTGGAGCAAGTCATTCGTATTAGAACCGGCGAAACTGGCGAAGCCGCTATTTAATTCAACGAAAACACATGGTGTGGCGCAGCTGATGCGTCACACCATGACGTGACATGGCGCCTGGTATGTCTTACACCCTGATTAAAACCGTCCTGTTATTATCCGCAGCCAACCTGTTTATGTTGTTTGCCTGGTACGGCCATTTGCGTGACCTGCACCAAAAGCCACTCTGGATTGCCATTATTGCCAGCTGGGGCATTGCCCTGATTGAATATTGCTTTCAGGTGCCCGCCAACCGCATCGGCTTCACCCAGCTCAATCTGGCACAACTCAAGATTCTGCAAGAAGTCATCACCCTGGTCATGTTTGTGCCGTTTGCGTTACTGTATATGCATCAACCTTTAAAGTGGGACTATCTGTGGGCAGGCCTGTGCATGATGGGCGCCGTCTACTTTATTTTCAGGTCTTGAGGTCCAGACCCCCAAAGTTCCCGGCATGACCCTAACGGGCTATTTCCCCGCTGACGTCAGATTGTCATAATCACTCCCAGCAACATTCAAACAATATCAATCGGGGAATATTATGTTGAAAACTCTTTTAATTGCAGCTTCACTGTTAGCAAGCACCTCTGTGTTTGCCACCACAACCACATTTAGCGGTAATGACCATCCAGGCACTAGCTTATCTCACACAGTTAAAATCAATATCTCTTATTTGGATGGTAGTTTCGATTTAACAGGTGTGTTGGACCCGAGCTTCAGATTGCTGCACGAAAACAACTCCGGCTTATATCAAGGCCTGACAATCATCAGCGATGCAGATGACACATTCAGTTATGCACCGACACTAGTTCCATTTGACCTGACCAGATACACTTTCAGCGTGTCGAATCTGGCCGCAGGTAACTACACTTTGCAATTCAACCTGATTGCTGGTGGCCACTACGAAGGTAGCTATACCATCAACCCAATCACGGTGCCAGTACCAGAGCCAGAAACATACGGCATGATGTTTGCCGGTTTGGCTTTGATGGGTACCATTGCTGTCCGTCGTCAAAAGAAAAACTAATTTGAGGCGTTAACGCTCAATAAAAAAGCCTGCATCTGCAGGCTTTTTTATTATGTCGCGCGCACTCAAACAGGCGACATCGCAAACAGTTTACGCACCTGATCTAAATCGTCTTGTGTATCCACACCACTGGCAGGCGAATGTGCTGTCACGGTCACCGCAATTTGATAGCCGTGATATAACACACGCAATTGCTCCAGACTTTCGATTTTCTCCAGCGCAGTGACCGGCAAACTCGCGTATTGCTTGAGAAAACCAACCCGATAAGCATAAATACCAATATGGCGGTGAGCAACCAGATGCTGCCTATGCTCGGCATCACGCGGAAACGGAATCGGGGCACGGCTAAAATATAAAGCCTGCTGTTTGGCGTTTAAAACGACCTTCACTACGTTAGGGTTATCAAAAGCATCCGCGTCATGCATGGCATGACAAGCCGTGGACATCACAGCTTGCGGGTCGTTGGCCAAGGTTTGTGCGACTTCATTGATCAGTACTGGGTCAATCAGTGGCTCATCGCCCTGCACATTCACTACAATCATCTCATCCGGCCAGCCCATATTTTCTGCCACTTCAGCAATACGATCGGTGCCAGAGACATGATCCACCCGCGTCATCATCGCAGCGATGCCGTACGATGCGGCAGACTGCATAATATCGTCATGGTCTGTTGCGATCACAATGTCGCTGGCGAGGCTTTTTGCCGCTTGCTCGGCAACGCGGATCACCATCGGCTTACCGGCAATATCGAGCAATGGCTTGCCCGGCAAACGGCTACTGGCAAAACGGGCGGGAACAACAACCTTAAACATGCTTATTCGCTGTATTCTTGTTCATCCAGGCGGCGCGCCTCATCTTCCAGCATCACCGGAATCCCATCACGCACCGGATAAGCCAAACGCGCACTCTTTGAGACCAGCTCCTGCTTTTGTTTATCGTAAACCAACGGCCCCTTGGTCACTGGGCAGACCAGAATTTCCAATAATTTAGGATTCATTTCATACTTCCTTTGCGTTGTTGCATAGATTGTTTCAATCGCTCGACAACATAGTGTGTCAGTGGCTGGTTATGTCCAATTGGTTTAAGCTCAGCACTCACAGGCAGAAACCAGGCATCATCCACGCCCAGCTGCTGACATTTTACGGCATCTTTCTCGGTCATCAGGATGGTTTTTCCGCGTAGCGCTATAAAATCTGCCTGCGTGTAAGCATGATGGTCTGCCAGCGCCCGCTGCTCGAAGCTTAAGCCCATGCTTGCCAGCAAATCAAAAAAACGCTGTGGATGACCGATGCCAGCCATCGCTACCAACGGTTGTGCGCGTAGATCTGCCTGCGTAGCTTCAGTTGCAAAATCTGCGACGGATGTCCAGACGCCTACGCGTAACTCAAGTTGGTAAGTGGCTGCATGTAATGGTGCTGCGGGCAACTGACCGGTCTCGATGACAAAGTCTACCCTATTCAAACGGCCTAGCGGCTCACGCAAAGGGCCCGCGGGCAACAATCGGCCATTACCCATGCCTAATGGCCGCTGCACAACGGCAATTTCAATATCGCGCTGTAAGGCATAATGCTGCAGGCCGTCATCGCAGATTAAAACATTCACCTCAGGGTGCGCTTTGAGCAATGCCAGACCGCCAGCAGCACGCACAGGATCTACCCACACCGGGCAACCCGTGCGGCGGGCAAGCAATACCGGCTCATCACCACACAGTGCAGGCGCGCTCTCCGCGCTAACTTCGCCTTGATGCTGACCACCGTAGCCACGGCTCAAAATACCGGGGGCATAACCGGCAGCACGTAATTGCTGCGCCAGATAAACCACCAATGGCGTTTTACCAACACCGCCAACAGAAATATTACCGACCACAATCACCGGCACCGGTAAGCGCCGGCTTGAGAATAGTCCAACCTTGTAGCAACAACGCCTGGTCGCGGCCAGCAAGGCAAACAGCCATGACAACGGCAGCAACAGGCATTGTGCCCAGCCTGTTGTTTGCCACTGTTGCTCAAACCAGGCGCGTAACATTAGTCGTCTTGAAACTGCTTATGATACAGCCTGCTGTAATAGCCGTTCTGTGCCAGCAAGGTCTGGTGAGAGCCCGTTTCAATGATACTGCCGTGATCCATAACAAAGATTCTGTCGGCGTTCTCTACCGTGCTCAATCGATGCGCAATCACAATCGTCGTGCGGTCACGCATCAGGCGATCCAGCGCCATTTGCACATGCAATTCTGACTCACTATCCAGCGCCGAGGTCGCCTCATCCAGCAACAATACCGGCGCGTTCTTTAAAATGGCGCGCGCAATCGCCAGACGCTGGCGCTGGCCACCAGAGAGACGTACACCGCGGTCGCCAATCTCACTCTGCAAGCCTTGCGGCATTTGCTGGATAAACTCCCAGGCATTCGCCGCTTTCGCCGCGTCAATCACCTGTTGGTCACTGGCATCACGCAATGCGCCATAGGCAATATTATTAAAAATGGTGTCGTTAAATAACACAATATCCTGGCTCACCAGCGAAAACTGCGCGCGCAAATTGTCGAGTTGATAATCCCGCACATCGTGGCCATCCAATAACACTTGGCCCTGTTGCGACTCATAAAAGCGCGGCAATAAGTTCACCAGCGTGGTTTTGCCGCTGCCAGAGCGGCCAACCAGCGCGACCTTTTCACCTGCCGCGATCTCAAAACTCAAGCCAGACAAGGCATCTTTTTTGGCCTGCGGATAACGTACAGTCACTTGCTCAAAACGCAAGGCGCCCTGGGCACGCGCGACTTGGTAACTGCCTTGATCGACTTCATTTTCAATATCCAGCACATCAAACACACTTTGTGCGGCCGCGAGGCCAATCTGCAAGTCTTCATTGGCGGCAGTGATATGTTTAATCGGCGCAATCAGCATCATTAATGCGCCAACAAACGCAGCAAACTCACCTACCGTAAACTGCGCCAGCGCGTAAAACACCACCAGACCCAAGGCCACGGCAGACAGCACCTCAATCACAAAACTGTTCAAACCAGAAATTCTGGCCGTGCGTAACTCCAACTGACGATTACGGCTGACCACTTCACCAAAACGGTCATTTTCAAACGCCTGTGCACCAAAGATTTTGACGATGCGTTGCGCGGCAATGGCTTCTTCTGCCGTTTTAGTAATTTCACCTACGGCTTGTTGCACTTTTTTGGCATTGGTGCGCAATTTAGGCGTGGTGCGCGCGAGGTAGAGGCCCATCAACGGCGCCACCAGCGCAAAAATCAGGGTTAAACGCCAATCAAGATACAGCATGTAGCCAATCAGGCCGATCACCGTTAGCACATCGCGCAACACATTAAGTGCAGAACGGGTGACAACGGTAGACAGGCGCTCGATGTCATAGGTCATTTTAGACACCAGCAAGCCATTGGAGTTAGCATCAAAAAAACTCACTGGCAACATCAACAACTTGGCAAAAATCTGCTTGCGCAGCACTTCTACCACGCGCCTGGCTACAGTGCGCAAACTATACACAGAAAAGAAACCAGCCACAGCCCTGATCGCCATCAGGCCAAACAACATCAACGGCAGTACATAAGCCTCATGATCAACAGACTTGGCAAAACCTTCATCGGTCACTTTTTTGATTAAGGCCAGAAACAAGGTATTGCTGGAGGCGAGAATCGCCGTCGACAGCATAGATAATGCAAAATGCATTTTATAGTGCCAGGCATAGGCAAACAGTCGTTTGTAGAGCAGCACCGGATGGGTCGTAATGACCGGTTCAGAAGATGATTTTCGCGCCATGCAGTTGTCTCGGGCAGTCTAAAAACAAACAGCCCGCCAAGAGTGACGGGCTTGTTGATGGATCACATCCATGTGTGTCCAGGGAGTCATTAACGGGAATTCACCTGCGTCGCAAAAGTAATATGGGTGTAGTTGGCCATGCGCGACGCTTCCATAATATTCACCACCGACTGATGTGTCGCTTTGGCATCGGCATTGATGATAATGGTCGGCTCTTTGCCGGATGGCCCATTCGCACCTGCTTGCGTCAATGCCGCCGATAAATCAGACACCACTGCGCCGTTGGCCTCTTTGCCATTGACCAGATAACGGCCATTGGCATCGACCTCAACGGTGATGGTCAGTGGCTTTTCTTGCGGGGCGCTGGCATCGGCGGTTGGCAAATTAATTTGTAACTCGCTGGTGCGTGAGAAAGTAGCGCTCACCATCAAGAAAATAATAATCACCAGCAGCACGTCAATCAGTGGAATAAAGTTGATTTCCAACTCTTCGTTACGGACACCACGTTTGAAATTCATGACATTGCCTTTGTATTCAATCTGATCGCGACCATTTTTCGATGCTTACTAGCCACGATCACCATGGATGATTTCTACCAATTTAATCGCCTGCTGTTCCATGTCGACCAACAAGCCATCAATCTTGCCGCGGAAATAACGGTAAGCAATCATGGAAGGCACCGCCACCACAATACCGGCAGCAGTGTTATACAGTGCCACAGAAATACCGCGGGCAAACTGGGCGACGTCATGCCCACTATTGGTGAATGAACCAAACAGTTCAACCATCCCGATCACCGTGCCCAGCAAGCCAAGCAATGGTGCCACAGTGGCAATGGTGCCCAGTGTTGGCAGGTATTGCTCCAGCTTGTGTGCGACAGCACGGCCAGTTTCTTCAATCGCCTCTTTGGTCACTTCACGTGAGTTGCCCATATTGGCCAAGGCGCTGGCAAATACTTTACCCAACAAAGAGTGCGCTTCCAGGCGGCTCAGCGTTTCGCGCGTGACTCCGCCCTGTTTTAACCAATTTTGCACTTCTGGCAGCAATTGCTCAGGCGTGACAACTGAAGCTCTTAATGCCCAGCATCGCTCGACAATAATGGCGAAGGCAATCACGGAGGCAATAATCAGAGGCCAGATGGGCCAGCCGGCCGCTAAAATAATTTCCCACACAGCAAACACTCCTGTTGTTTTTAAACTTTCGCTACTTTAGCGTTAACCTGGCCTGAGGGCAAGTTTTGTGGGGTATCTATCTAGTTACAATGCGTTTGCAGGACGACGGTCGCGTGCCTCCCAATAATGTGGTTCAGCGGCGCGCCAGCGAGTGACTTGTGGCCGCGCGCCCTTGGTGAAGTCCAGCACAACGGCCCCATCATCATCCGAGCGCAGTGTGTGGCTACCGAGCGCCTGGTATCTGGCCATCACGGCTGGCTTGGGGTGGCCAAACCGGTTGAGATAGCCCACCGTGGCAATCGCAACCTCGGGTTGCACTTGTTTGAGAAAGGCCAGACTGGAGGAGGTCTTGCTGCCATGGTGCGGCATGGTCATCACATTGGAACGCAACTTCTCCGGCGCAGAATCAAGCAGCGCTTGCTCGGCATACTGCTCAATGTCACCGGTTAATAACAAGCTGCCGTGCGCAGAAACCACCTGAATCACACAGCTTTTGTCATTATCACGGATGCCTACTGCCAAGGCCTGCGCAGGATAAATCACCCGAAAAGTTACTTGATCCCATTGCCATTGCTGACCTGCATGACACGTAAATCGCGGCATGTGCGTCGCCTTTGGAACAGACTGTAACTGTGTAAAAAAAGCCGCCTCGGGGGTCAGTGAGCTAAGAATTTTTTTAGCAGGCACCCCAGCCAGCACAGAGGCCATGCCGCCGACATGATCATTATCATCATGCGAGACCACCGCCAAGTCTAACTGTTTGACACCTAAATGGCGTAAATAAGGCAACACAATGCGCTGACCAGCGTCACTTTGCTCGCTATAGACAGGCCCGGCATCATATAGCAGCGTATGCTGCGCTGTTTGCACCAGCACACTCAAACCTTGTCCGACATCGAGTACCGTCACCCGCATTTGGCCTGGCTGCAAGCGCGCGGTGGCTGGCAAGCATAGCGGCAACCATAACAACAGACCAGCCCAGCGCAAGGGCCATCCACGCGGCATCAGCCACCACAGCGTGCCCAGCATCGCCAGCAGCCAAGCCCACATCGGTGGCGTCGCCACATAACTCACCGCCCAAGGCAATTGCCGCAGCCACTGCAACGCGTGCGCGCAGCCCTGCCATAAGCCAGCAGCCAGTTGTAACAAAAAGTCTATCGGCAGCACCGCACCCGCAATGGCCAGCGGCACCACGCCCAAGCTCACCATGGGGATCGCCAGGCCGTTCGCAAGCGGAGAAACAAGTGATAACTGGTTAAAAAACATTACCAGCACTGGCACAAATGCAAGCGTAATAATCCATTGCGTCTGCAGCGCACTTTGCCACCAGCCAGCCTGGCGCAAACGACCGCCCATGGCAAAGGCCAAAATAGCCACTGCGCCAAACGATAACCAGAAACCGGGCGCCATCACGGCCCAAGGGTCTAGCAACAGCACCACCCACATAGCCACACAGAGGACCCATGAAAAAGGTAATCGGTGTTTTAAGCTCAACATCACCAACACGGTGAGCAGCATGTAGAGCGTGCGCTGGGTGGGCACAGAAAACCCGGCCAGCGCAGAATAAGCAATGGCGACCAAGGCACCGCCAGCACTCGCTGCCAGACTAGAAGGTAATCGTAGCGCCCAACTTGGCCGTAATCGCCATAACCAACTGGCGCATAGATAGCCTAATGAAGCCAGCATCGTAATATGTAAACCTGATATCGAAACCAGATGATTGATACCGGTATCGACAAACAATTGCCAGTCAGCACGCGCAATCTGGCTATCGTCACCAATCACCAGCGCACGCAACACCGCACTGGCTGGCGTACTACCCAAGACCTGCTCAATACGGTCACCCACGTTGGCGCGCCAGCGCGCAATCAACGCGGCAGGCTGCCAAACCAGTGACTGTAATTTGCGCATAGGCGCTTTGCTAACAATAGAGCCACTGGCACCAATCTGATTGGCCAGGCACCAGGCAGCATAATCAAAGCCGTGTGGATTACGCGTCGCATGTGGCCGCTTGAGCCTGACACTGAATTGCCAGCGTTCACCCGCTTGCAAACGCGGCATAAGGGCGGCCGGTTTTGCCGTGTCACCGCGATAAGACTGCTCATACAAGCTGAGGCGCAGTCTTGCTGGTAACGGACAGGAGCGGTTAAAGCTATGCTCAATCGCCATGTCTACATGCTGGCCACGCGCATCACGCTCGGGTACGCTGACAATCACGCCCTGCACTTGCAACACCTGCTGCTCACAGGCCGCAGGCAACGCCGATTGTAATCGCCACCAGGCGCGCGCTTGCGCGTAGGCAAATGCCAGTGCGGCAATCAGCAACATCAGCCACAGCCTGCGCAACCATGTTTGAATCGGGAAAGAAAAAGAAAGGCCGGGGACTGTTGCCAGTCTGCGGCTAAATCGCAATAGGCCCAGCGCGACGAAGGCTGCCAACCAGCCTAGCCACGCCGTCAGCGACCATAGTTGCGATTGCTGCTGAAACAGCCAAACTCCAAACAGTAATCCGACTGTGGCGCCTGGCAGCATGGGGTCACGCTAACTGGCTGTCACATCCTGTGGCGCAGCGGCCATGGCTTGCAGCGTGCCATCTTGCAAACGATATTGCCGGTGCATACGCGCCGCCAATGCTAAGTCGTGCGTGACCACCACCAGCGCCGTGCCTTGTTGTGACTGTATATGCAGCAACAACTCAAACACCTGCTCAGCGGTTTGTCTATCCAGGTTGCCCGTCGGCTCATCGGCCAGGATACAACGCGGCTGCGTGACTAACGCACGTGCCAGCGCGGCACGTTGACGTTCACCGCCTGAGAGTTCACCAGGCGTATGCTCCAACCGGTGTGACAAGCCAACCAGTGACAAATAGTGCTCAGCCTGTGCCAGCGCTTCTGCTCTCGGCATGCGGCGAATCAGCAGCGGCATCGCCACGTTTTCCAGCGCGCTAAACTCAGGCAGCAAATGGTGAAACTGGTAAACAAAGCCCAAATACTGGTTGCGCATGCCGCTCTTGTCACGCTCAGACAAACTAGCTAGCGGCTTGCCTAACCACGCTACCTCGCCTTGCGTCGGCGCATCCAGCCCGCCCAGCAGGTGTAGCAAGGTGCTTTTACCACTGCCTGACGCGCCCACAATCGCCACATGGTCGCCCGCAGCCAGTTGCAAGTCCACGCCGGTCAATACCGAGGTATCCAGCCCTTGATAGGTTTTTGCCAGGCCCTGGCATTGCAATATCAACTCACTCATAACGCAAGGCCTCCGCCGGATTCATGCTGGCCGCACGCGCGCTTGGGTACAAGGTGGCGACCAGGCTAAGCAAAATAGACAAACCGACAATCGCCGTCACATCTGACCACATCAGTTTAGAAGGTAAGTCACTGATGTAATAAACATCTTTGGACAAAAACTGTACGTTAAATGTGTGCTCTATCCAGGGCACCACGGTTTCAATATTCAACGCCAATATCACGCCCAGCACAGCACCAGACACCGTACCTATGATGCCTATCATCGCCCCTTGCACCACAAACATCTTGCGGATGGCTTGCGGCGTGGTGCCCATGGTGCGCAAAATGGCAATATCCGCGCGCTTGTCAGTCACCGCCATCACCAGTGTAGACACAATATTAAACGCCGCCACGGCCACAATCAGCGCCAGGATAATAAACATCACGCGCTTTTCAAGCTGAATCGCTTTAAAGAAATTGGCGTGCTGTTGTGTCCAGTCAGTCACGTAATAGTTAGGGCCCAATGCCTGGACCAGCTCGCGGCTGACGCGGTCGGCCATAAACAAATCGGCCAGTTTCAAGCGCAGGCCAGACACTTGGTCGCCCAGGCGATACAACTTGGCGGCATCATCGAGGTGGATCAACGCCAGCCCGGCGTCATACTCATACATACCGACCTGGAAAATACCCGCCACCGTAAACTGCTTGATGCGCGGCACCAGCCCGGCCGGGGTCACCTGCCCTTGCGGTGCCATCAACACCACTTTTTCACCGACACGCACACCGAGCGCCATAGCGAGGTCTGAGCCCAGCACGATATTGAACTGCCCGGCCTGCAAATCTTTTAACTGGCCAACTTTCATCTGGGTCGAAAGCTCGGACACGCTGGCCTCCTGTGCAGGTAACACGCCACGAATCAGCACGCCCTGCACGGCCTGATCGTAAGTGAGCATGCCTTGCGCCATGATATAAGGCGCAACCCCTTCAATCGGGCTAGCCACAGCCTTGGGCGGAATCGATTGAATCTGCTGCTGCAACTCTTGCCAGCCAGCCAGGCCCACATCAAAGCCACGCACCTCTATATGTGAGGCCACACCCAAAATACGTTTACGCAACTCATCCTGAAAACCGTTCATCACTGACAGCACGACGATTAACGCCATTACGCCCAGCGCGATGCCAACCATGCTGGTGAGTGAGATAAAGGAGATGAAATGATTGTTACGCTTGGCGCGCGTATAGCGCCAGCCTATCCAGTATTCATAGGGCAATCGTTGCAGCAGCGATTGGCCCAAGGCAGAAAGTGTGTTCTTCATGCCCGAATCTTAACAGCTTTTAATGGCACAGCGGAACCCGCATCCACCTAAAGTCATGCTGCACACAGCTTTTCTGACTAGCCATGTCAGCCTTATCTGACCTCAAGTTAGTCCACACGCCGACTGAGCCCAGGCGTTTTTTTCTTTAACATGCAACACAGGTTAATGACCTGAACACCATTCTTAAATTGAGGAGATTCAACATGAATAAAGATATTTTTGAAGGCAACTGGAAACAACTCAAAGGCAAAGTGCAGGAGCAATGGGGCAAGTTAACCAACGACGACCTAGATGTGATTGAAGGCAAGCGCGACCAGGTCGCCGGTAAAATCCAGGAACGTTACGGCATCACCAAAGACGAAGCTGAAAAGCAGATCAAAACCTGGGAAAGCAAGCATAAGCACTAAGTGTATGCGCCAAAAAGGACAAGCCAGGCTTGTCCTTTTTTAATGTCCGCAACACGATTAACCAGTGTTGCGCAAGCTGGTGGCAATGCCATTAATCGTCAATGGAATCGCCCACTTCAATTTTTCATCGGTTTCACCATTGCGGTAGCGCTGGATCATTTCTACCTGCAAATGATTCATCGGGTCAAGATACGGCAAGCGGTCGCGGATAGATTTGGCAATCACCGGCTGCGTGGCCAGGCGTTGTGTGGTGCCTAGCAACAGGTTAACGGCATCCGTGGTCAATTTGTGCTCATGCGCAATACGGCTGAAAATTTCTTCACGCAGGTCGCGGTCCTCGAGCAAATGGGCATAATGGCGCGCCACAATCAGGTCGGTTTTCGCCAGCACCATATCCACATTCTGAATCAAGGTATTAAATAATGGCCAATGTGCCTGCATCTCATGCAGCATAGCCAAACGTGCTTCTTTTAGTGCAGAGTCTTGCTGCAAAAAATGATAAATAGCACTGCCGAGGCCATACCAGCCGGGCAACAGCAGGCGGCATTGCCCCCAGGAGAAACCCCATGGAATCGCGCGTAAATCTTCAATACGCCGCGTCGATTTACGCGCAGCGGGGCGGCTGCCTAAATTCAGCTCGGCAATCTCGTTAATTGGCGTGGTATTAAAAAAGTATTCGGCAAACCCCGGCGTCTCGTAGACCAGGCTACGGTAGCTGGTCATGGCGGTGGCAGACAGTGCTTCCATCACGCCTTCAAACGCGCGTCGCTTGCCAGACTCCAGTTGGTCAGCCGGGAACAAGGTCGCATCCAGTGTAGCGGCAATCAGGGTTTCCAGATGCTGGCGTCCGACCACCGGATCGGCATAGCGCGTAGAAATGATTTCGCCCTGCTCGGTGAGGCGAATCTGGCCATCCACCGTGCCTTTGGGTTGCGCCATAATAGCCTGGTAAGTCGGTCCGCCACCGCGCCCCACCGTGCCGCCCCGGCCATGAAACAGGCGCAATTTAACATTGGCCTGGTTGAACAATTCGACCAGTGAGATTTCTGCTTTATAGAGCTCCCAGTTCGAAGTCAAAAAGCCGCCATCTTTATTGCTGTCAGAGTAACCCAGCATGACCTCTTGCTCATTGCCCTGGTAACGAATGACATGGCGGATACCCAGCAGGCTGAGCCATTTACCCATGATCATGGGTGCATCGCGCAAGTCGGCGATGGTTTCAAACAAGGGCACAATATTTAAATCAACCTGAATATTGGCTGAGCCCCACACACCACGCAGCAAGCCTGCCTCGCGCTGTAGCAAGGCCACTTCTAGCAGGTCAGATAAGGTTTCGGTGTGCGAAATAATATATTGGCGCACCGCATGCTCGCCAAAGCGTTCGCGCATCTCGCGCACCGCCACCAGCACACCAATCTCTTTATGCACCAGCTCTGAGTATTGCTGAAACGGTGAAAACAGCAAGCGCGGCTGCTTGAGCTCCTCGAGCAAAATACCGATTTTTTCGTCTTCATTGAACCCGGCATAATCAAAATCATGCCCGGCTTTTTGCAATAACTCGGTAATCACTGCTTCATGCACATCTGAGGATTGGCGGATATCGACCGTGGCCAGATGGAAGCCAAAAGTGGCGATGGCTTTGATCAGCTTGCCCAGGCGCGGATAAATCAATGCCTCACCATGATGCGCACGCAGGGAGTCGGCAATGGTTTGCAAAGGCACCAGCAACGCCTCCGGCGTATCGTAAGGATCCGCCGCCATGTCTTCAGGCAGCACCCAGCCGCCTTGTGGCAGCAGCCTATTCGCCGTGGCCAGCAGACCATCGTAAATACCATTTAGTGCCAAACGATAAGGCTCATCGAGCCGATGTTGCGATTGGTCACGCGAGGCCCTGGTGAGTGGCAACACCGCATCATCCACACCAACCACGCGCGTGGACACCGCCAGCTCACGCTTTAAGGCTGCCAGCTCCTGCAAATAAAATTTGAACAAGGTGGTTGCCTGCAAACGCACGCTTTCGCGCAACGTCGCCCCGTTCACAAACGGGTTGCCATCACGGTCACCACCTATCCAGCTACCCATGCGTAAAAAACCGGGCAATGCCACATTGGGCAACAAGTCAGATAAATCGCGCTCTATATCTTGCAGAATTTCAGGAATCACATGCAAAAACGTGGTTTCGTAGTAAGTCAGTGCATTTTCAATTTCATTGAGCACGCTGAGCTTGGAGTAACGCATCATGCGGGTTTGCCATAATGCCGACACCGCGCCTTGCAACAGCAGGCTGTTACGTGCCAACTGGCGATCAGACACCATATGCGCACGCTCGCCCAGCAGCTCGGCAATCAGGCGTTCAATATCGAGCACGCTTTTGCGTTGTACCTCGGTCGGGTGCGCGGTGAGCACCGGCGAAATCAAGGCATCTTGCAATAAGGTTTGAATGGTGTCGGCCGGAATAGCGGCGGCTTTGATTTGTAACCAGGTATAGGCCAGCATGCCGGGCGCAGGTGTATTCTGCTGGCAATGCCCCAATTGCTGGCCATATAAATCCTCAGCCAGGTTGACCAGGTGCTTGAAGTAGGCCAGTGCACGCACCACGCGCACCGTATGCTCCAGGCTTAAACCTGCCAGCAACTGCTCAAGATCAAGCGAGGCCTGCTGGTCGTGGGTCTGATGAAAACGCAGGGCGGCTTGACGGATAGCCGCGATTTTTTGCGCCACCTCTTCACCTTCGACGGCCAGAATCGCCTTGTCGAGCAACGCACCCAGTAATTCAATGTTTTCGGTCAGTTGGGTTTCTGCTGAAACCATCGCCGCTGAAACCATGGCACTGGCCGCAAGTTTTTTGTTCATGGTGCCTCTCCTCTAGCTCAATACCAGACTAGCAACAAGCAGGCCATATTTAAGATGACATTTTTTACTTTAAAATCATATCATTAGAAAAATTCAACGCCGCATACGCACTACCATCAGGCGGCAACATGCACTGATTTGGCGCTGACCATGACGCGCTTTTTATGCAAAGCGGGCAACGACAAAAAGAGGGCAACCGTAAAATGATGCAAAATTCCGGCTGTACACATCCATGCACAGGCTGAGGCATGCCATGGCTGTGTTTGCTCAGGCATAATAAGCAGATGGCACTCATTAACCTCGATCACTGGATACAACAGATATTGACTGTCTGGCAGTCATTGTCTGTGCGAGGTATGTGGCAACAGGATGCGTTCCTGTTATTGGTGTGTTTGCTAGCGTGCCTGCTGCTATTTATCACCGGCACGGTGATTGGCCTGTTTGTGCAGTCGCTATGGGGGATTTTTGTGTCTAGCCGTCGCACGGCCGACGAAGATCATAAATAAACGGCTTGATTAATTACGCGGCAGCGGCTGTCAGCCATTGCTGAATCGCCACCAGCTCACTGGCCACATCCGGGCCAAACTCTTCATACTGATGACCACCGGTTTTGGCATACCAATACTTGCTATTCCAGCTATCGCCTTCAATTTTGTGCAACACAGCATGTATCCAGTTCGCCGTGCTGTCACTGTAATCCTGCGCAATATTGTGGGCGGCGTCCCAATCGCCAGCTTGCGCCAGCGAGACGGCTTCTAACAAATGGCTGTGATTAGACATTCGCCGGGTACTCGATGGTCCCCTTCTGAATAAATTCGATTTTATAACCGTCCGGGTCTTCGATAAACGCAATGACGATGGTGCCATGTTTCATCGGCCCAGCTTCGCGCACCACCTTGCCGCCCTGGGCTTTCACCCGCTCACAGGCTTTGTAGGCGTCATCCACTTCAATCGCCATATGGCCATAAGCGGTGCCCATGTCGTAGGTGGTTTTGCCATAGTTATAGGTGAGTTCCAGCACGGTATTGTCATACTCGTTGCCGTAGCCAACAAACGCCAGCGTAAACTCACCATCCGGGTAATCCTGGGTGCGGATCAGCTTCATGCCAAGCACGCCGGTGTAAAAATCGATAGAACGTTGCAAATCACCTACGCGCAACATGGTATGTAATACTCGCATGACTAACTCCTTGAGATCGGTGTGACTTCGTTTTAATTATGTATTGGCTGCTTATTTAATTGTGACTGTTAACGACTACTTACCTGCGGTGATCCACACGTATTTTTCCATGAGCTGCGCTGGTGTTTCAGGGCGATCAGGGTCGAGCGGAATGCAACTGATCGGGCACACTTGCTGGCATTGTGGCTTATCGTAATGCCCAACGCATTCCGTGCACAAGTCAGGGTTGATTTCATAAATCTCGGCGCCCTGCGAAATCGCTTCGTTGGGGCACACTGGCTCACATACGTCGCAGTTAATACATTCGTCGGTAATAAATAACGCCATGGCTGGTTAAATCGGATTCTCTAACATTAAAGATTAAGCGGCAGCCAATTTTTGCTTGATAGCTGTTTCGACGCCTGGTGACACAAACTGGTTCACATCGCCACCCAGACGCGCCACTTCACGTACCAGGCTAGAAGAAATAAACATAAACTCCTCGGCCGGGGTCATAAACAGCGTTTCCAGCTTGGGGTAGAGCTTGCGGTTCATGCCTGCCAGCTGAAACTCATATTCAAAATCGCTGGCCGCACGCAACCCACGAATCACCATTTGCCCACCTTGTGCCTGCACAAACTGCATCAGCAAGCCATCAAAACCCACCACGCGGATATTACCGCCATGAAACACAGACTCGGCCAATGCCACCCGCTCTTGCAGGCTGAACAAGGTTTGCTTGCTGGTGCTGCCCGCCACCGCCACAATCACCTCATCAAACAGATTGGCGGCTCTACGCACAATATCTTCATGCCCCAATGTAATCGGGTCAAACGTGCCCGGATACACTGCCACTCTGAGTTTACTCATTCACCTTTACCCCGAATATTTTTTAAGGTGTTCCTGACCTATGCTTGCGCTGGCTGCAACAGATGATAAAACACCTGCCCCGCCTTGCCGGACTTGATCACTTGCCAGTCCGAGTCGGATTTTAACGCATATTCTGCTTCTACATACAGCAAACCATCTGCAGCCAAATGGCTGGCCAAGTGCGGCAACAACTTATCCAGCCACTGTTTATGGTAGGGCGGATCACAAAAAATCACATCAAAACGCTGCTTGTTTTGCGCCAAAAATTGCAAGGCATCCATTTGCCGGAGGTCAGCCTGCGTTGCCCCCAGCAAGCGCTGGTTTTGCAGCAAGGCCTGAAACGGCGCCTTGGCCAGTTCCAGCATGGTCACCTGCCTGGCATTGCGTGACAAGGCTTCAAACCCCAGGGCACCGGTGCCGGCAAACAAATCCAGGCAGGTCTTGCCTGTCATCTCTTGCCCCAGCCAGTTAAACAAGGTTTGGCGCACGCGGTCAGACGTCGGGCGCAAGCCTTCTGCATCAGGAAACTTGAGTATACGGCTACGCCACACGCCGGCATTCAGGCGAACTTGATTCATGAAAATGGTTCTATTCGTTAGCGACGACAAAGCATGATTATAAAGGCGTTCGTCACCGCGGCCACATTTACATGATTATCGATATAAATGGATCGTGCTATGATTCATGGCAATTCACAAAGGAAAACAGCATGGAATTTTTATTCGGGTTTGGCATACTGGGCAGCCTGATTGCATTGGCACTGGGGTTATTTTGGGTATGGATGCTGGTCGATTGCCTGGCCAACCAAAGTGAAGACAAACTGGTCTGGTTTCTGGTGATTTTCTTCCTAAACCTGCTGGGCGCATTTTTATACTACCTGCTGGCGCGTAAAAAACGTCTTGCCTGATCACGCATATCAACATTGCGCACATTAAAAAAGCCGACCACATGGTCGGCTTTTTGATTATTCAGCCCCGACAATCACCGTGGCAAAACTTTCCGGATGCACACGCCGCTTAAAGGCATCATTGACCTGCTGCACGGTCACCTTGGCCACCTGGTCGTTAAAACTATCCAGGTAGTCCAAAGGCAGTTGGTAAAAACCGATCATATTCAGGTATTCCAGGATCTTGCTGTTGCTGTCTATGCGCAACGGAAAACCGCCGATGAGGTTATCTTTGGCCGCCGCCAGTTCTTTTTCTGTCACGCCCTGATCGACAAACTGCTGCACTGTTTCTTTCACCAGTTTGAGCGCTTCCTCTGCTTGCTCCTTTTTGGTTTGCAGGCCGATCTGGAACGGGCCTAACTGGCTCATCGGCATAAAATAGCTATACACACTGTAGGCTAGGCCACGCTTTTCGCGCACTTCTTCGGTCAGGCGTGAGACAAATCCACCGCCGCCTAAAATATAGTTGCCCACATATAACGGGAAAAAATCGACGTCACCGCGCTTATTACCGGGCTGCCCCAACAGAATATGCGCCTGCACCGCCGGGTGCGGTATTTTTTTCACGCTGGCCGATGCAGGTGCCGTCACAGGCGGCACCGCTGCTACCGCAGGCCCTTGCGGCAAGCCGGCACTCAAACGCGCAGCAATCTGTTTAGCTTGCTCGGCGGTCAAATCGCCCATCATGGCAATCACTGCAGACTTGGCCGTGTAGTAGGTTTGGTAAAACTGGCGTAACTGCGCCGCCGTAAGCGACTGCACGGTCGAAATTTCACCGTTTTGATCCAGGCTGTAAGGATGCATACCGTACACAGATTGCATAAAGGCTTTTTGCGCAATGCTGTCAGGCTCGGTTTCAGCCTCTTGCAACGCAGCCACAATGCGCGCCTGCTCACGCGCAAGCACTGCTGGCGGAAAGTCCGGCTGGTGCAACACCAGCGTAAAGGCATCCAGCGCAGCCTGCTGTTCGCTGGTCAGCGTGCGCAACTTGAAACTGGCGCGGTCGGCATCAAAGCTGCCGCCCAGCACGGCGCCAATATCGGCAAAGCGATTAGTCAGCGCCTCTTCTTCCAAACCGCCTGCCACCAGCGCCATCAAATGGTGCGTCACCGCCGCCGTACCGCCGGTGTCAGGGTGGTCATAGGCACTGCCCGCACGAAAATTAATACTGACATCCATCATCGGCAGCGAGTGGTTTTCAACAAAATACACTTCACTGCCTTCTGCCGTGGTCCAATGCTGGATATTGAGGGCGGCCAAAACGTTTGCTGCATAACTTTGCAACACCAGCGCCAGTACAGCCACTTTTAAAAAACCAATTACGTTCATGCTGTTCCTTGATTCGCCTGCCGGGCAGGCGTATTAAATTAAACCAGTAAAAAATACAACTAGTGCTGATGCGGACGACCAGCGGGTTTCTGATCGGCCGTCATCGGTTGCGGATCGAGGCTGACCAGGGTCAGTTGATCCGGCAACAAATATTTCTTAGCTACCGCCTGCACTTGCCCAGAAGTCACCGCCTGCACCCTGGCGGCATTGTTTTGCAGCAATGTCAGGGGGTAGCGCATGGTTTCCAGTTGCCCGATTTGCATCGCCTGGTAAAACACAGAATCGCGTTTATACACATCCGCCGCAATCACGGCCGCTTTCACGCGATGCAATTCAGCCGCCGTCACGCCGTTATTTTTGAGTTCATCGATTTGCGCCCAAATGGCGTTAATCAATGCCTCCTGCGACACGCCGTCACTTGGTGACGCCGCAACTTCAAAAGTCGATGTCTGGCCACGGTTGGTGCTGTCATAAGCGGTATCGATTTCCAGCGCAATCGCCTGTTCACGCACCAGTTTCTGGTTGAGGCGTGAGGCGCCGTTGCCACTTAAAATGCTAGACAGCACTTCCAGCGCATAAGGCTCCCAGTCCTGTTCGCTATAGGCTTCGCCATTTTTGAGGGCGGGCGCATGAAAGCCCATCACAAAATATGGTAACTTAGCTGGCGCCTTCACAATGGCGCGGCGCTCGCCCAATTGCACAGGTTCGACTTGCGGTTTGCGCGCGGGCAAGGGTTTTGCCGCCAGTTTGCCAAAGTTTTTTTCGGCCAGCGCAAACACCTCCTGCGCTTTAACATCGCCGACAACGACAACGGTCGCGTTGTTCGGCGCATACCAGGTGCGATACCACTCACGCGCATCGGCGGCCGTCATGTTTTCCAGGTCATTCATAAAGCCAACCACCGGCCGCCCATAAGGATGCGCCCTGTACACCGAGGCTTCAAACTGCTCGTTCACCCGCGATTGCGGCTTGTCTTCGGTGCGCCAGCGGCGCTCTTCTTTCACCACCTCAATCTCTTTGGCAAACTCGGCATCGGTGATTTGCAGATTGGCCATGCGGTCAGCTTCCAGCTTAAACGACAGCGGCAACCTGGATTTTTCCAATTGCTGAAAATAACAGGTGTAGTCTTTGCTGGTAAAGGCGTTCTCCTTGCCGCCGGCCGCCGCCACCTGGCGTGAAAACTGGCCGGCGGGGACTTTTTTAGTCCCTTTGAACATCATGTGTTCCAGCACATGCGCCACGCCGGTTTTGCCGTTCACCTCATCCAGCGAGCCTGCGCGATACCACACTTGCGACACCACCACGGGCGCCCGGTGATCTTCCTGCACAATCACTTTCAAGCCGTTTTTCAGGGTGGTTTGTACGATCTCGGCCTGCCCCTGCACGGCATACGCGCCAATCAGCGCCGCCAATAACCACGGAGACGCTACATTTATCGATGTTTTCATAGTGTGCGATTCAAAGAGTGTCAGATTCAAAATAGAAGAAAAATAATAGGATGCAACCAAGTCTTGCTTGAGACCTGCTCGCAGTTGCGTTAGTTCGGGCAATACAGAAACCGCCTGCCACCTGCGCCTAACCATGGCAGGAAACACCGATTCAGCTTAAAATGACGATATTACCGAGTTTTAAGCCACCATGTTTAATCCTTTTGCTAAAAAATCCGAGCCCGTCACGCCCCCCGCAACCGAAGCCCCAGGCTTAAGCTGGACGCAGCGCCTGAAAAATGGCCTGGCCAAAACACGCCAGCAACTGGGCGGCCAACTCAGCGCCTTGTTTGGCGGCGGCAAGATTGATGAAGACATTTATGAAGAGCTGGAAACCATCCTGCTCACCTCTGACGTCGGCGTCAATGCCACGCAATACCTGCTGGAGCAGCTACGCAGCCGGGTCAAAAAACAGGATTTACAAGACACGATTGCGCTGAAACAAGCACTCAAAGACACCTTGCTTGAATTGCTCGCACCGTTAGAGTCACCGCTGAATGTCAGCGGCCACCAGCCTTATGTGATGATGATGGTGGGCGTCAATGGCGCCGGCAAAACCACAACCATCGGCAAGCTGGCTAAATACCTGCAGGCACAAGGCCATAGCGTGTTAATTGCAGCAGGCGATACTTTTCGTGCCGCCGCCCGCGAGCAATTGCAGGTGTGGGGCGAGCGCAACGACGTGCATGTGGTTGCCTCAGAAAGTGGTGACCCGGCTGCCGTGATTTACGATGCAGTGAATTCTGCCATCGCCAAAAAAATTGACGTCGTCATCGCCGACACCGCAGGCCGCCTGCCAACGCAGTTGCACCTGATGGACGAAATTAAAAAAGTACAACGCGTGATTGATAAGGCCTTGCCTGGCGCACCGCACGAAATTTTACTGGTGCTGGACGCCAACACCGGCCAAAACGCCGTCAATCAGCTCAAGGCCTTTCATGAAGCGCTAGGCGTCAACGGGCTGGCACTCACCAAGCTGGATGGCACCGCCAAGGGCGGCGTCATCGCGGCCATCGCCCACCTCAGCCAGCAATCTGCCAGCAAAACGCCGGTGCGCTTTATTGGCGTCGGTGAAAGCATTGATGATTTACGCCCGTTTAATGCCAATGACTTTATTGACGCTTTAATTGATGACTAAAACTGATGACCCAGCATAGAATCCTATGATCGTTTTTAACAATGTCAGCATGCGCTATCCCAATAGCGCGCACTTGTTCCGCCAGGTTAGCTTTAGCATAGACAAAGGCGATTTTGTGCTGGTCACCGGCCACTCGGGCGCGGGTAAAAGCACCCTGCTTAAACTCATGGCGGGGATAGAATTACCTTCTAGCGGCCACATCCTCATTAATCAGCAGGATATCAGCCAGTTGCATCCTAACGCCGTGCCTTATCTGCGCCGCCGCTTTGGCCTGGTGTTTCAAGACCACAAACTGCTGTATGACCGCAATAGCTTTGACAATGTCGCCTTACCACTGAGCATACAAGGGATCACTGGCGAAGAAGCCGCACGCCGCGTGCGTGCCGCACTCGACAAAGTCGGCTTGCTCAATAAAGAAAAAGCCATGCCTATCACGCTGTCTGGTGGTGAACAACAACGGCTGGCGATTGCCCGCGCTGTAGTTAGCCGCCCATCGATTGTGATTGCCGATGAACCGACCGGCGGCCTCGACCAGGCCGCCTCGCTCGAAATCATGCAGTTGCTCAAAGCGTTTAACGATGTTGGCGTGACCGTGGTGATTGCCATGCATGATGTGACCCAGGTCAGCACCATTGCTTACCGCACGCTGCATATTGATCAGCAAACCATCAGTGCCATGCCGGCACAAACGGCCATGCTATGAGCGCCCGACTAATGAAAGTAAGCGCATGAAAAACTGGCTCAACCAACACGCGCTGGCCATAGACCTGGTCTTGCAGCGCTTAAAAAATCACTGGCTGAATACACTCACCATCTGCATGGTGATCGGCATCACGGTCACGCTGCCCGGCTTGCTGTTTGTCGCACTGGATAACCTGCAAGACATGTCGCGCACCATCAAACAAGATGCGCAAATCAGCGCGTTTCTCAAACCGGCAGTCAATGCCAACCTGATTCAGCGCCTCATCAACGACGTAGAAGCCTTGCCGCAGGTGAAAGAAGTACGTTATGTGCCCAAAGAAGACGCCATCAAGCAACTCGGCGCACAGTTTTTGCAAAAAGACCTGCTGGTAGACTTGCCACAAAACCCGCTGCCAGATGCCCTGTTTATCACGCTGACAGACACCCAACCTACCTCGGTCAAACCGGTGCAGGCAATGTTGCAAAAACGCGGCGAGGTCGAAGAACTGGTGATCGACAGCGTGTGGATTGAGCGTTTACACGCCATGCTGTTGCTGGGTAAACGCATCGCGATTATTTTTGCCAGCCTGCTAGGCATTGCCATGATTACCGTCATCAGCAACACCGTGCGCATGCAGGTGCTCACCCACGAAGCCGAGATTGAAGTCAGCCGACTGATTGGCGCCACACATAGCTTTATCCGCCGCCCGTTTTTATATATGGGCAGCGTTTATGGCTTGGGCGGCGGCCTCATCGCCGTCGCCTTGCTATTCATGATTGTGTGGAACCTGAGGCAGCCAGTGCAATTGCTGGCAAACAACTATCAAAGCAACTTTCAACTGGTGTTTCACCTGTTTAATGTCGGTGGGCTGATGCTGCTTAGCACCATCACCATCGGCTGGATTGCCGCGTTTATTGCGCTGACGCAGAAGCGCTAAGCAAACTGATTGTGCCGATCTGGCATGATTGAGAGCCTAGTAACCCGCTCTTTCAGCGAATCATCTAAAAAATAATTCTTTTTTAGCGCATTGAGTTTGCCGTGGGGTAGAGATATTTTTGCTTTCGCGGCGTAGGGTGGGCATGAATGCCCACGCGGATTTTGTGGTTGTTTGTTAGGTTGCTTTTCGCATTTTCGGCGAGTTACTTTTCTTTGCTTGTAGCAAGCTCGGTTTGTGGAAATATCTATTGCGACCATTCTTTCTTATGCTTGTCCATAAGAAAGAAGGCAAAGAACAAGACACCCTAGCTTCCGCTTGTTTCCTGCGTTGCTCGTCACCGTGGGCGTCCATTGAAACTCGCCCTGACAAGCCACACAAGACATGGCTTGTTGCGGAGCTCAAACAGGCAATGGCCGAAAGCTCCCACGCTGATTGCGCTACTCGGCGCGTCAGATAGGGGCCCATAAAACCACACGCTTTAACTTAACGTGAAACTTTTTACATCGCATCCCGCTTGATCACCGCTACAGAACAATAGAGAGTCGTTTGTTAAGTCTAGCAAGAGTATTGAGCGCGTTACATGTTATATGCTTAACGAGCGTCTAATCGTGGTGGGTTTCAACGGGCCCCTATCTGACGCGCCGAGTAGCGCAGGCAAAATAAGGACAAAGGGAGCGACTGTTCGAATCCCGCAGTAGCTCACGTTGTATGTGAGCTACCAGGTTGAGTTTCGTGACCGCTTATTTTGATGAGCAACGCAGGAAACAAGCGGAAGCTAGGGTGCATTTCTTTTGGTTACTTATTCTTTGGGCAAGCAAAGAAAAGTAACTCGCCTAAAGGCGAAAAGAAACGCCAAATATCGAAACTTAGATCGAAACCTTAGGCAAATAAAATTGCACCCCGCCTGCATCCCGACTGCAACACCTCAGTTAGATCCGAAGCATAGTGGAAACGACTACGTGACTTTACCAATCACTGCGAAACGTAATTCGGCCCGCTTCCACCTTCCGGTGGTACCCAGTTAATATTTTGCGTTGGGTCTTTAATATCACACGTTTTGCAATGGATGCAGTTTTGCGCATTGATCTGCAAAGCCTTCTCGCCCGACTGTTCAACAAACTCATACACCCCTGCCGGGCAATAGCGTTGCTCTGGCCCCGCATAACGTGGCAAGTTGACCCGCACTGGCATATCAGCCACGCCCAACTTTAAATGGCAGGGCTGCTGATCGTCATGCGCAATATTGCACAAGCTGACCGAACTGAGTTTATCAAAGGTGAGTACGCCGTCAGGCTTGGCATACACCGGCTGGCGGCTTTGTGATGCCTCTGCCAGCGTGGCGTGGTCGGCGTCATTGTGTTTGAGCGTCCATGGCAAAGTGAAACCCCAGCTGGATAGCCACATTTCTGCACCACCAAGCACGGTGCCCACCCAAGTGCCCCAGCGCGACAAATACGGTTTGACGTTACGCACCGCATACAACTCTTGCCAGACCCACGAAGCACGCAGTTTTTGCGGATAGCTGGTCAAGACTTCTGGGCTGCCCTGCGCGATGGCTTCAAATACCGCTTCTGCCGCCAGCATGCCGGACTTCATGGCGTAATGCGTGCCCTTGATTTTAGGCACATTGACCAGGCCCGCGCTGCAACCCAGCAACGCGCCACCGGGGAACGCCATTTCCGGCAACGATTGCACACCACCTTCAGAAATCGCGCGCGCGCCGTAGCTCAGGCGTTTGCCATCTTGCAACAAGGCCTTGAGTTTGGGATGCGTTTTATAAGTTTGGAACACATCAAACGGCGACAAATAAGGATTGCTGTAATCGAGGTGCACCACATAACCGACCGAAACCAGGTGTTCGCCATGGTGATAAATAAAACCACCACCACCGGTGTTGGCATCTAATGGCCAACCCAGCGTATGCTCGATCAAGCCTTTTTGGTGCAGCTCAGGCTTCACACGCCAGACCTCTTTAAAGCCGATGCCATATTTGGCCGGGCTTGAAGCGGCACGCAAACCATAACGTGCTTCGAGTTGCTTGGTGAGTGAGCCACGCGTGCCCTCGGCCACCAGCGTGTATTGGGCGCGAATTTCGATGCCAGGCGTGTAGTTAGCCGTTGGCTCGCCTTGTTTGTCCAGACCCATATCGCCGGTGATCACGCCTGTCATGCGGCCTTGTGCGTCATAACTTGGGCTTTGCGCAGAAAAGCCGGTATAAATTTCTACGCCCAGCGCTTCTGCCTGCCCAGCCAGCCAGCGGCACACTTCGCCCAGGCTGATAATATAATTGCCATGATTGCGCATCAGGGGCGGCAAGCTCCAGTCAGGCATGTCCCAGGCTTTTTCCTCGCCCAGCACCACAAAGGTATCTTTATTTACCGGCGTATTTAAAGGCGCGCCCAGTGTTTGCCAATCTGGAAACAGCTCCTGCAAGGCTTTAGGGTCGAGCACGGCACCAGAGAAAATATGGCTGCCGACTTCGGCGCCTTTTTCCAGCACGCACACGCCAAGTTCCTGGCCTTGTGCCTGCGCCAATTGTTTGAGTCGAATGGCTGCGGACAAGCCGGCCGGGCCTGCCCCGACAATCAGCACATCGTATTCCATGACATCTCTTTCCATCTTTCGCTCCTTCTGTCAGGCAATCGCCGGGATATCAATCAGGTCGCTACGCGTCGCCCCTTGGGTGAACGCCTGGCAAAATGCCAAAAACTGACGAATGCCACCGGTCTGATATTTTTGCCTGTGCCATAAAAAATAAAAATTGCGGTGAAACTGCAAACTGTGGTTTTCAATCGGCACCAGGCTACCGCGCCTGAACGCGTCCTTGAGTGCCAGCCGCGAAATGCAGCCGATGCCGAGGCCGGACTCCACCGCGCGTTTGATCGCCTCGGTGTGCTCCAGCTCCAGCGTAATATTGAGCCGCGAATAATCCTGCTTGAATGCACGGTCAAAGGTTTCGCGCGTGCCCGAACCTTTTTCACGCACGATCCACGGCTGCAGCAACAAATCTGACTTGTGGATAGTTTTACCGGTTTGCGCCACCTGTGCCAGCGGATGCGTGGGCGCCGCAAAAATGACCAGTTCGTCGGCAATCCACGGCGCAACGGCAATATCCGGGTGGTTACACTCGCCCTCAATCATCCCCAAATCCAAGGTATGATTCGCAATCTGCTCGACGATGGTGCGCGTGTTTTGCACCTGCAACTGGATATGGCTTTGCGGATATTGCTGCAAAAATTTGGCGACCAGCAAAGTCACCAGGTAATTTCCCACGGTGAGCGTGGCGCCAATTTTAAGGTTGCCATAGCCTTGCTGGCCTTGCAGCATACGCTCGATTTCACGCGCCCTGTCCAGCAGTTCCACCGCTTTGGGCAACAGTTGCTGGCCCGCCTCATTGATGCGCAAAGACTTGCCAACACGGTCAAATAGCTGAATATCAAATTGTTTTTCCAGCTCGATGAGGGCGGTGCTGGCGGCAGATTGCGACAAGGCGAGTTGATCACAGGCGCGCGACACACTGCCAGCGCGACTGATCGCCACAAAAATCTCTAGCTGTCTGAGTGTGTACTTCATTGCAGGGTCAGGGATTGCACGACATTTGCGTCGCGTCAAAATTAATCTACAAAATAGATATATATTATTATAATAATCAATTTAATAAATATTACAAGCTGGCTTAAAATAGCCGGTTACGAGTAAAACCCCAACAAAGGCAAACGTTTTATGAAAGCACTGGTAGCGATCAAACGGGTCGTTGATTATAACATTCAAGTCCGCGTCAAAGCGGATGGCTCAAATGTAGACATTGATGGCGTCAAAATGGGTGTCAATCCGTTTGATGAAAACGCGATTGAAGAGGCGATCCGCCTCAAGGAGAAAGGCATCGTCACTGAAATCGTCGCCGTCACGATTGGCGCCGCAGTCAATCAGGACATCCTGCGCCATGCATTGGCGATGGGGGCCGACCGTGCCACGCTGATTGAAACCACAGATAGCCTGCAACCGTTGGCCGTTGCCAAGGTACTCAAAGCCGTGGTCGAACGTGAACAACCGTCGCTGATTTTGCTGGGCAAACAGGCGATTGATGATGATGCGGGCCAAACCGGCCAGATGCTGGCCGCGTTATTGAAACTGCCACAAGCCACTTACGCCTCACAAATCAGCATTGCCGACAACCAGGCCACCGTGATCAGGGAGATTGATGGCGGCACGCAAACCCTGAGCGTAACCTTGCCAGCCGTGATTACTGCAGACTTGCGTTTGAACGAACCGCGCTACGTCAAATTGCCTAATCTGATGATGGCCAGAAAAAAGCCGATTGAAACCATTGCATTGGATTCCCTCAACCTTGCACTCACCAATAGCGTGCAGCAACTTAAAGTGGCTGCGCCACCTGAGCGCCCTGCCGGCATCATGGTCAAAGATGTGAATGAGTTATTGAGCAAATTGCGTACGCACGAAGGGATCATTGCATGAGAACACTGATTATTGCCGAACACGACGGCCAGCATTTAAATGAGCAAGTCGCGCGTGCCGTGACCGCGGCGCAACAATGGCAACAACCGGTAGATGTGCTGATTGCCGCCGCACAGCCAGATGCAGTGGCTGCACAAGCCGCCGCCTTGCAAGGCGTGAGCAGCGTATTGGTCGCCAGCGACACAGCGTTGCAACACCCTACCGCAGAACACCTGACGGACATGATTGTGCCACTGGCCGCCAACTACACCGTAGTGCTGGCGGCGCACAGCGCTTTCAGCAAAAACGTGTTGCCACGTGTAGCCGCCTTGCTGGATGTCAACATGCTGTCAGATGTGCTGGAAATTGTGAATGCCAATACTTATGTGCGTGGCATTTACGCGGGTAACGTGCTGGCCACCGTACAGAGCAGCGATGCGATTCAAGTGTTGACAGTGCGCGGTAGCAAGTTTGCCGCTGCTGCTGCGGGTGCGACTGCCGAAGTGAAAACGACCACTGCGCCAGCAGCCCCACAAGGTAGCCGCTGGGTATCAGAGGCCTTTAACAAATCCGAGCGCCCTGCACTCACAGCCGCTAAAGTAGTGGTTTCCGGTGGCCGTGCATTGGGCAGTGCAGATGCCTTTGCTCAAGTCATCGCGCCATTGGCAGACAAACTGCATGCGGCGATTGGCGCCAGCCGTGCTGCGGTGGATGCCGGTTATGCGCCTAACGACCTGCAAGTCGGCCAGACTGGCGTGGTGGTTGCGCCTGAGCTGTATATCGCCGTCGGTATTTCCGGCGCCATCCAGCATGCTTATGGCATGAAGGACAGCAAGGTCGTCGTCGCCATTAACCAGGACCCAGAAGCGCAGATTTTCAAGATTGCAGATTACGGATTAGTGGCTGATTTGTTTGAAGTCGTACCACAACTGACCGCTGCGCTATAATAGCCTGTTAGAATAAACCCTTTAAATTCAACCCCTTTGCCTAGTCGCGAGTAAAAGATAAGACATGAGTAATAAAAAATATTCCACCGAAACGATTTTGAGCGTTCATCACTGGAACGACACCTTATTCAGCTTTAAGGCCACTCGCGACCCAGGTCTGCGTTTTGAAAATGGCCAGTTTGTGATGATTGGTATGGAAGTAGACGGTCTGCCTTTGACCCGCGCTTACAGTATCGCCAGCCCAAACTATGAAGAGCATCTGGAGTTTTTCAGTATTAAAGTGCCTAACGGCCCGCTGACTTCACGCCTGCAACACTTGAAAGTGGGCGACCCATTGCTGGTGAGCCGTAAACCAACTGGCACGCTGGTCACACACGATTTGAAACCAGGCAAAAACCTGTACTTCTTCTCAACTGGCACTGGCCTCGCACCATTTATGAGCCTGATTCAGGACATCGAAGTGTATGACCGCTTTGAAAAAGTCATCCTGATTCACGGTGTGCGTTACGTCAATGAGTTGGCCTACGAAGAGTTCATCACTAAAGAATTACCGAATAATGAATTTTTTGGTGAGGAAGTGCGCAACAAGCTGATTTACTACCCCACCGTGACACGCGAACCATTTAAAAACATGGGCCGCCTGACTGACCTGGTAGAGAATGGCAAACTGTTCGAAGATATTGGCTTGCCGCCACTCAATCCGGAAACAGACCGCGCCATGATTTGCGGTAGCCCGGCGATGCTAGTCGACACCGCAGCTATGCTGGACAAACGTGGCTTCAAGGTGTCACCACGTATTGGCGAGCTTGGCGACTACGTGATTGAAAAAGCCTTCGTAGAGAAGTAAGCGCTTCAAGATTGGCTGTGGTCACAAGATCACAGCCAATTTTTCACTACTCGCGTTTCGCGTCTTTCATGCCTAGCGCGGCAATCATCGCCAGCGCAAACACCACCGATAGCAGCAAAAAGCCTTGTGCATAGGCCTCAAAAATCCCTGGCGTCACCATGCCAAACACACGTTCGCGCCATTCCATAAACACCGCCATCATGGTCACACCGACCACACCGCCCAACTGCCTGGCGTAACTCACCACCACTGAAGACTGCCCCAACTGGTGCGGCTCCATTTCATGCAACGTGGCAAGATTGAGTGCAGGTAAAATCAGCCCCAGACCAATGCGGCCAACCACCGTCGCCGCGACAATATCCCAGTATTGCACCTGTTTGGCCGCCACCGCAAAGACCATAAAAGACAGGCCAAAGATGAGCAAGCCCGCCAGCGTAATGCGCTTGGGTGAAAAGCGGTCAGCCATGCCCCCGGCAAATGGAATCGTCAGCACCAGCGCCACGCCCGAAGGTAAGAGTAACAAACCGGCATCTGTCGCAGAGTAAGCCATGGCATTTTGTAAAAACACCGGGATCAGGTAAGTCGACGCATACAAGCCAAAGCCATAAGCAAACGCGACCAGCGTACCGCGGCTAAAGGTCGGCCGGTTAAACAAATGCAACTGGATAATGGCATGCGGTAATTGATGCGCATGGCGCAGGTAACAGATCATGGACACCACCGTCAGCGTCGCCTGCCCCCAAGTCCAGGTGGATGCCAACCCACTATGGTGCAAACTGGAGACAAACTCGACCAGGCCGATGGTGGCGGCCGACAGCCACCCGAGGCCCGCCCAGTCAAAGGGCTTGATAGGATTTTTGCGCGGTGCGGGTAGCCAGCGCCAGGCACACAATAGTGCAATCAACGCAAACGGCACGCCAAGTAAAAAAATGGCGTGCCAGCCAAACTGGTCGAGTATCCAGCCGCTGATAGATGGCGCAATCGCTGGAGTAAACGCAATGCCCACGATCAAAATACCCGAGGCACGGCCCTGAATATTAGGCGGAAATAACCGCATCAGCGCCATCACGCCCAGCGGCTGCAATACGCCCGCCGCCAGGCCTTGCAGCAAGCGCGCCATCACCACCTCTACAAATGTATGCGCATAAAAACCTGCCACACTGGCGGCGATGAGCAAACACAGGGTGGTGATAAATACGCGGCGCAAGCCAAACCGCTCTAGCCACCACGCAGCGGGCAGCATGCCGATGGTCATCGCTGCTAAAAATGCAGTCATCGCCCACTGCACATGGTCTTGCCCCAGGTGAAAGGTATGCGTCAGCGCGGGCACCGCCACATTAAAGCTAGAGGTACATAACACACCGGCAATGGTGCCGACACCGATAATGAGCAACACCATCCATTTATAACGCTCACCATAGCGCTGCGACAGCGCTTCAAAAGAGCGGAGTTGTGTTTGCGTTTGCATCTTAATTCACCCTGTCTTTTCTACTGGAGATGATCTGTAGCAGTTCGACCATAGCATGCATTTTTTGCAGAGTCACCTGCCCTCGCCCTGCAAAAAAAGCAGGTTTTGCGCACAGCTCAAGCGCCAGCACGCTCACCTGCGGTAAAGCATAAATCGTAACCATCTGATTTATTTAAACAATATACCAACTCTCATACACACCTCAGGCTGGCACTCTTATTGCAAAAATAACCTTATTTAAACTGGGAGCCATTGTGAAACGTTTGATTATGTATACCTGCCTGGCCTTGCTGACGCGCGCTGCTTTTGCCGATGAAGCCCTGGATAACGAACTGGCCGGCCTGCAACATGCCTGGGCAAAAGCCACGTACCAAACTAGCAAAGATCAGCAAGAAACCGCTTTTAAAACCCTGACTGAACAAGCGCATCAACTGACGGCAAAAAATCCGGAGGCGAATGAGGCCCAGATATGGGAGGCGATTGTATTGAGTGGTTATGCAAAAAGCATGGGGCCGCTACACCCGGTCAATGCCCTCAAAGCGGCCGAACAGGCACGCGACCTGTTACAAGCCAGCATCAAAACCAATCCGCAGGCACTTAATGGCTCCGCTTACACCACGCTGGGCTCGCTGTATTACCGCGTGCCAGGCTGGCCGATTGGTTTTGGCGACAAGAAAAAAGGCCATGAATACCTCGAAAAAGCGCTGCAACTCAACCCGACCGGTATTGATAGCAATTACTTTTATGCCGATTATCTACGCGCGCAAGGGGATTACAGCCAGGCCATGACTTATTACCAGAAAGCCTTGCAGGCACCTGCGCGCCCCGGGCGTGAAGATGCTGACGCTGGCCGCAAACAGGAGATTGAAGAAGGCCTGAAACTGGCGCAGAGCAAGCTTAAATAAGAGTTATCAATATCGATTGGAGAAAGCAAGATGCGTAAACACGCCATTTTATGGTTGATGAGTAGCCTGACATTCGCGGTACCTCTGTGTGCCAGTGCTGAAGAGGCGCGGGCGGAAGGCTTTTATGCCGGCGCGAATCTGGGCGTAGGCATGCCCAACTTGAAAACACCCAACGGGGTGGACAAAGACAGCCAAGCCGTGGCCGGTGTGCTCGCCGGTTACAAATTTAATCCGTATTTTGCTGTTGAAGGCCAATATACCGGCATCGGTAAAGCCACCGACAATGTGCATGGCAGCGCCAAGGCAGACGCCTTGAGCCTGACCGCTGTCGGCATTTTGCCACTCAACGATGCTTTTGATGTGTATGGGAAATTAGGCGTTGCCGCCACCAGCAGCAAAGTCTCAGGCATCAGTGCGTATGACGATGCAACCCGCATGGGTGCCACCTACGGCCTGGGCGCTGAGTACCATTTTGACAAAACCGTCTCGATGCGCGTCGGCTGGGATCACTACAAAGCCGAAGTCGACGTCAATGGCGGTGGCAGCAAATCTTTTGATGCTAACGTCACCACGGTAGGCGTTGTTTACCATTTTTAGGCTTCTGTATTGTTAAGTGCCAACACTTCAACGTATCCGGTGTTTTCCTCTCTCAACACCGAATACCGGCCTGCCGGGGGCTGATCACCCTCGCAGGCCATTCCTCTTTAAAAAGCGCTTTTTATCACACCACCATCCACACGCAATGCCGCTCCGGTCGTGGCAGAGGATAAGGGGCTGGCAATATAGGCAACCAGATTGGCAACTTCTTCGGTCGTGGCAAAGCGCTTGATTAGTGAAGTCGGCCTGACACTTTCAAAAAATGCCTGTTCAAAAGCCGCCTGCGATTTATTTTCGGCTTTTGCCAATGCCTCGACAAAATCACCCACACCACGTGAGCGGGTTGGGCCCGGTAAAATACTGTTCACCGTAATCTGCGTGCCTGCCAGGGATTCAGCCAGCCCACGCGCCACAGAGATTTGGGCCGATTTGGTCATGCCATAGTGAATCATTTCTGGTGGAATCTGTACGCCGCTCTCACTGGAAATAAACACAATACGCCCCCAGTCTTGCTGCTTCATCGCGGGCAAATATAAGCGCGCCAAACGCACGCCGCTCAACACATTTACATCAAAAAATCGCTGCCAGTCTTCATCAGGAATCTCTTCAAATGCCTTGGGTTCAAAAATACCGAGGTTGTTGACCAGGATATCGACTGCCGGATATTGAGCAATGAGGGACTGGGCCACCCCAGCCTGTGTTAAATCACCGGCAAAACCTGAGACTGACTTGCCTGTTGCTTGTTGAATCTGTGCAATCGCCTGCTGTACTGAGGACTCAGATCGCCCATTAATAATGACGTCAGCCCCTTCCTGAGCCAATAAACTGGCGATTGCCAGCCCGATGCCTGCCGTAGATCCAGAAACCAACGCTTTCTTGCCAGTGAGTTGTAAGTCCATGCGCGCTCTCTTATAAAAGTCATGTTAAAAACGATAGTAGCAAGCGAATCGGCCTAGATCCAAACAAAATGCCCGACGACTGGTTTGGCCCCCACACTCGCTTTTGGGATAGTTTAAGCTTAAAACTTGATTTTTGAAGCGACCAGCGAGGCGGCAGCGGTCCTGGTTTCTACACCCAGCTTCTGAAACACATGCTCCAGGTGTTTATTAATGGTACGCGGGCTGGTGCCTAAAATCTCGCCCACGTCCTTGTTGGTTTTGCCTTTCACCGTCCAGTACAGCACTTCTGACTCACGCTTGGTGAGCTGAAATAACTTACCTAATGACTCAATCTGCGCTTCGTCTGAATGCTCGCGCAACACCACTACCCATTGCTCTTCACTGGTATTGGCCACGGTCAGGCTCAGGCGCGCATTGCCCTGATTCACGCTCAGGGTTTGCATGGACTGCCCGCTAGAGAATTGTTGTATAGAGCTTTCTAGCCATTGGTAAATCATGGGTGGCAGCGTTTGCACAGCGCTATAGGCTTCTTTGGCCGCCCACTCGGCAAAATACTGCGCCAGGTATTGCTTAGCCAGCGGCGTTTGCCACACCAGGCGCTTATCGGTAGGCAAAATCGCAATCGTGGCCTGGCCAAACGCATCCAATGCCGAGGTGGCCTGATGCATTTTGGTGGCATTTTGCACGTGCGCCTTGAGCCTTGCCAGCACTTCTGCCGGGCGCACTGGCTTGGTCACATAATCAACACCACCGGCATCAAACGCCATGGTGACGTGCTCAATTTCGGTCAGGCCGGTCATGAAAATCACCGGGATATGCTGAGTTTCTGCGGCCGCCTTAATACGCCTGCAAGTGGCAAACCCATCCAGGCCAGGCATCATGGCATCCATCAAAATCACATGCGGCTGCATCAGGTGTGCCACTTGCAATGCCATCTCGCCCGAGTTGGCAACATAGACCTGGTAGCCGGACTCATCCAGTGCGTCATGCAGATAGGCCAGGTTTTCTGGCACATCATCTACAATTAACACGGTATGGCTATGGCTGGTCATTGGGTGTACTCCTCAATCAAGCGTTGCAGTTTAGCAAAATCAAAGCGCTCCATGGCCTGTTGTAACGCGTTAATCAATGGTTGATGTTGTGCATGGTCACGATTAAGCGTCGCCAGTACTTCGCGCACGCCTTTCACATACCCCATGCGTGCGAACTGGCTCATGTTTTCAAGCACAGCCGCCGGAATAGGCGGCAGGGCGGCAGAATCATCCACAGACAGCAGCGGTGGCACGAGTTTAGCGGCGGCACTATCGACATAGCGCCAGGACAGGCCAAGCTGGTTACCTATCCAATCCAACACTTCGTCCAGATTCACCGGTTTAACAAAGAAGTCCTGCGCCGGAATCTTGGCCTGGTTATCCAGGCTGCGGTCATAGGCGTTGGCAGAGATAATGGCAATCGGTAATTTGGATTGATGCACCTGGCGGATAATATAAGCCGCTTCCCAGCCATCCATCACCGGCATGGCTAAATCCATCAAAATCAAGTCTGCATGCACCATCTGGTATTGATTGACGCAGGCCTGGCCGTTGCCTGCTTCATGCACAATAAAGCCCAGTGGCTGCAAGGCATCGCGCAACAATTCGCGGTCAGCCTCTTCATTATCAACCACCAGAATGGTGCGTATCGGCCCTTCATAACCAATACGCTGGCGCACGGCTTTTTTCGATAAGTGCGCGGTTTCGCGAATCTGCGGTAAAAACAGGCGAATTTCAAACCGCGTGCCCTGCCCCAGCACGCTATCAAACTGCATTTCGCCGCCCATGAGTTGCGTCAGCAGTTTGCTGATGGTTAAGCCTAACCCCGTGCCGCCTATGCCCACCACATCTGCCGCGCTGCCGCGCTCAAACGGCTCAAAGATTTTTTCTACCTCATTCGGCGCAATGCCGGGGCCGGTATCTGCAATATCAATTTGGGCAATCTCCCGCGCATAACTGACCCTGAAAGTCACACTGCCCTTGGTTGTAAATTTGATGGCATTGCCTAAAATATTCACCAAAATCTGCATCAGGCGCTTGTGGTCGGCACGCACATATTCAGGCAAATTACCCGGCTGCTCAAAATAAAACGCCAGGCCTTTGTTTTGTGCCTGTAGTTCAAACATGCTCACCATCTGGCTGATAAACTCTGGAAAATGCAGCGGCTTGACGTCAAACGTCATCTTGCCACTTTCTATGCGGGCAATATCCAGCGTGCTTTCAATCAGCGATAACAGGTGCTCACCACCGCGGCTAATGGTTTTAATCGCCTGCTTGCGATGCTCAGGAATGCTGTCGTCATTGGTGAGTAATTGCGCATAGCCCAAAATGCTATTAAGCGGCGTGCGTAGCTCGTGGCTAATGCCGGTAATGTAGCGGCTCTTGGCCTGGTTGGCCTCTTCTGCCAGCCTGCGCGCCTTTTGCAACTGGGTATCGGTTTTTTTATGCGACTCGATTTCTTCGAGCAACAAACCGGTTTGCCGGTTAGACTCTTCTTGCGCCACGCGGCGACTGGCAGAAGTCAGCACCAGCCACCAGGCGACAATCCCGCCCAAAAATAGCAAGGCCACAAACACTTTTAAATACCCGGAGCGAAAGTGCTGCATCAGCCCGGGGTACTCACGGCCAACCGTCAGCGCATCATGTAGGTAAATCAAGCCGATGGTGGCGCCAAACAAAATCATGGCAATCACCATCAGCAACAAAAAGTGCGCCACGCCGCCATTTAAATGCGGCCATAAACTTGGCGGCAACAACTTTTTATTGAGCGCCTCCCATTGCGCACTGAGCCTGGCTTGCGGCTTGCAGGCATCATGGCAACGCGCATCCAGGCAACAGCATAATGAGCAAATCGCCCCGCCATAAGCCGGACAATGTGCCATGTCGTTCATCTCATATTCGCGCTCACAAATGACGCAGCGCTTGGTGGTAGAGGGTTGCAAATAGGTGGGGCGCTGCCTGGCCAGGTAATATTTACCTTTGGTATACCAGGCAATCAGTGGCGACATGAGCAAGGCGGTAAACAGCGAAATAAAGGTAGAAAACGACTGTGCCAGCACGCCCATGATGCCGGTATAAGCTGCAATCGAAATGACCGAAGCAATAAACATGGCGCCGACGCCCACCGGGTTAATATCGTATAAATAGGCGCGCCTGAATTCAATGCCTTTAGGGCTTAAGCCCAATGGCTTATTAATCACCAGGTCAGCCACCACGGCGGCGATCCAGGCGATGGCGATATTGGCATACAGGCCTAATATCTCCTCCAGCGCCTGAAACACATTGAGCTCCATCAGCACAATGGCAATCATCACATTAAACGCCACCCAGACAATACGCCCCGGATGGCTGTGCGTGAGGCGGGCAAAAAAGTTGGACCACGCCAGCGAGCCGGCGTAAGCATTGGTCATATTGACCTTGATTTGCGACACACAGACAAACAAGGCAGTCACCGCTAACGCCACCTGGTGATTACTGAACACGTGCTCAAAACCGACCCAGTACATATGGGTGGGATTCACGGCCGAGCTCAGCGGCATATCGCGGTTATACACCAGGTAGGCCAGCAACGCCCCCGCCAGCATTTTGAGCATGCCAAGAATCACCCAGCCCGGCCCGGCCATTAGCACGCCTAAGTTCCAGCGCCAGTAGTTTTCTTTGTTGCGCTCGGGCATAAAGCGCAAAAAGTCGACCTGCTCGCCGATCTGCGGGATCAACGCCACGCCGACAGCCGTCGCCGTGCCAAACATCACCCAATTAAAGTGGCCGCCATCGGTAGATACGCCAGCAAATGTGCTCAGGCGATGCAGCACCTCCGGGTCCATCTGGATAATGGCAAAAAACGGCAAAAACATCAGCGCAATCCAGATCGGTTGCGTGATCATCTGAATGCGGCTAATCAAGGTGACACCATGCGTCACCAGCGGAATCACAATTAAAGCGCTGACCAGATAGCCGAGATACAAAGGCAGATGAAAATACAGCTCGAGCGCATAGCCCATAATCGCCGCTTCGAGCGAAAACAGAATAAAAGTGAACGAAGCATAAATAAACGAGGAAATGGTCGAGCCGATATAGCCAAAGCCGGCGCCGCGCGTTAGCAAGTCCATGTCCAGGCCATATTTGGCCGCATAGTAGCTAATCGGCAAGCCAGTTAAAAAGATAATCAGGCCGACCGCCAATATCGCCCACAAGGCATTGGGAAAACCATAATTAATGGTAATGGTGCCGCCAATCGCCTCCAGCACCAGAAACGAAATCGCCCCCAGCGCCGTATTAGAGACACGTAGAATCGACCATTTGCGAAACGCGCGCGGCGTATAACGCAGCGCGTAATCTTCTATGGTTTCATTAGCCACCCAATTGTTATAGTCGCGACGAATCTTGACGATACGCTGTATCGGCTCTACATGCGTGGCGGGTGAGACTTCAGACGGGTGTGACAATAACAATCCTTAAAAAGACGGGACCGTAAGCGGAAAATAAGCGCCCCAAGCTATGCTAGAGCAGGTGACAACATCAATCACTACGTTAATTGACGTAATACAGGTTAAAGCATGCCACAAATAAAAAATGCGGATAACAAATTTATCCGCATTTTACGTTTACCACGGCCTGGTGCGGCCGGAGGAGTCGCTTAGGCCAAGAGCAAGCTGGCGCCAAACACCAACATCAAGCCGCCTAACAGCTTAGACACAGGCTGTGCCCAAGGCTGTGTCTGACGCCCCAACCACCAACCCAAACTATGTAAAAGCGCAGTGGCCAGCACCATGCCTGCCAGCGCAGCCCAATGGCTACCTAACTCTATACCATGTAAATAACCATGGGCGGCGGCGACCACCGCAACACCAGCAAGCTGGATACCGCGCGATATAGCGACATCAGCCAACAACAAACCACCCATCAACAATACGCTTGCCGCGACTAATACCTCAGCCAGCGAAGCCGATAACCAGCTCATCGCGGTAAAAGCGGCAACGGCCATCGCCACCACAAACATGACAGGCAGCTGCCAACCCTGTCCCTGTGGACGCCGCGCGGCCCACAGGCCAAGTGACAGCATCACCAGCAAATGATCCCAGCCTGTGAGTGGGTGCAAAACGCCTGCGACAAAGCCAGACGCCAGGCCATGACCTGGATGGGCAAACGCGCTGGTGGATGCGACGAGCCCAGCAATAGCTAACAGAATATTTTTTTTCATTCAATCTTCTCCAAACGAATTGCATTTACGATGCATGAAGTCATTCACACACCAAATTTTCTATATTGATTTAAGGGCCAACATTGGCAATGCACGTTTGTGGCAAGCCGATACAACACCACCACGGACGCGCAGTGCCAATGTTCAAAGCATGAGGCCTTGCTTCTCAATAAACCTGACGATGTCTTCCAGGCCCTGTCCGCTTTTGAGGTTGCTGAACACAAATGGCTTTTCGCCACGCATGCGTTTGGCATCCTGGTCCATCACTTCCAGCGAAGCGCCTACCATCGGTGCCAGGTCTATCTTGTTGATCACCAGCAAGTCAGATTTGGTGATGCCAGGCCCACCTTTGCGTGGAATTTTCTCCCCGGCAGCCACATCAATCACATAAATCGTTAAATCAGACAACTCTGGGCTAAAGGTCGCCGCCAGGTTATCGCCGCCACTTTCAACAAACACAATATCCAGAGTTTTAAAACGCTTGCTCAACTGGTCCACCGCTTCGAGGTTCATGGAAGCATCTTCGCGAATGGCGGTATGCGGGCAACCGCCGGTTTCAACACCAATAATGCGCTCAGGAGTCAGCGCTTGATTACGGGTTAAAAACTCGGCATCTTCCTTGGTGTAAATATCGTTAGTCACCACGGCGATGTTGTACACCTCACGCAGGCGCTGGCACAAGGCCAATGTCAGTGCGGTTTTACCTGAGCCCACCGGGCCACCAATGCCCACGCGCAAGGGCTCTTTGTAGTCAGTAACATTAGGCGTGGGGGTGTCAAACTGGGTATGTATTTTCATGATCTAAATAACCTGCTGTATTGTGTTTCGTGTTGGCAACCCGCGATGCTGAGCAAGGGGTTAAAATTACTCATTTCATCGTCAGGCAACTGCATTGCTGCCTGTATCACCTGGGGCAATTGCGACCCTAAAGCGAACAAAATGGTCTGCCCGGCGACCTGGCCAAGTGGCACGGTTTTCATAGCGGCACTGGCCTGGTTCTCCAGCCAACCCCAGGCATAGCCATGCAGCATCTGCTCAGGCGCAATCTGCCAGTGCTGGGCAATCGCCGCATATAGTGTGGGGAAAGCGGGCGTTTCCAACGTGTTGACCTGCGCAACCAGTTCGGCAGACATCGGCTTTAAGTCATTCAACAAGCGCCGCAAAGAATAACCCATCTGCCGCGTCTCGGCCCAGCCTTCCGCGGTATCGCGTCCGGCCTGGTAAAAGTGGTCCCAGGCATGTACCTGTTGCATATCGTTTGCCTGCCAAGCCTGATACAAGCGGGTTAACACCGGCAATTCAAACCGCGCCTGGTAAACCTGCAAGCTATCACCTATCCAGGCCTGCGCGGTCGCAACGTCTTTAACCTCACCAGACTCTATCGCCCACTCCAGGCCCTGCGAGTAACAATACGCACCGACTGGCAACAACGGGCTGGCCAGTTGTAATAAGCGGCTAAGTGCCAGCGCATCAGCCATGCCCATGACCTCGTGGTTTCAATGAATGCGAGGCCTCATCGCCATGCCGGTGGCCGCCACCGTAAGCGCCTGCTTCTGGCTCAAACGGCGCATTCACTTCACTCACTTGCATGTCTAAGCCCAGCAGCATATCCCTGAGTACGTAATCTTGCTCCAGCCGCAACCAGCCATCGCCAATCTGCAACGGCACATGGCGATTGCCTAAATGATAAGCCGCACACATCAGGTCACGCGGGGTTGGCGCCATCACGTTATAGACAGGCTCTTGGGCAGCCACGATCTGCACCACCATGCCCTCTTCAGATTTAAGCAAATCGCCACCACGCAGAATAATGCCGCGCGTTAAAAACAAGGCGGCCTCTTTGCCTGATGCCAGGGTCACGCGCAGGCGGCTTTTTTGCCGCTGGTCAAAAGGCAGCTCTAGGGTGTCGTTAATATGGCCGCTAACGGCAATGCGTTCTGTTAAGTGAATCATTTTAAAAATCTTTTTTTATTTGGCCGCCGATGAACGCGGATAAAAACCAATAGACTCTTTAATCTGAATCATGATATCGGCGTGCATTGGCGTTTATCGGCGGTATGAATAGCGTTATTAAAACAGAAAATAACGTTGCGCCATCGGCAACACTTCGGCTGGCTCACAGACTAAAGGCATGCCATCGGCCAGCACTTCATAGGTTTCCGGGTCGACCTCAATCTTGGGCATCCAGGTATTGTGCACCATGTCTGACTTCTTGACATCGCGTGTGCCTTTGACGGCCACCAGCGGCTTTTGCAGGCCTAATGCGCGTACTTCAGGATTATCCAACCCGGCTTGTGAGATAAACGTCACTGCAGTTTTTAAACCGCCACCATACGCGCCAAACATCGGCCGGTAATGCACTGGCTGCGGGGTTGGGATAGACGCATTCGGGTCGCCCATCGCTGCTGCCGCAATCATGCCGCCTTTGATAATGGTAAACGGCTTCACGCCAAAGAAGGCGGGTTTCCACACCACCAGATCAGCCAGTTTGCCGACCTCAACCGAGCCCACCACATGCGAGACGCCGTGCGTAATGGCCGGGTTAATGGTGTATTTAGCGATATAGCGTTTGATACGGAAGTTATCATTGCCAGGCGCGTCTTCTGCCAATGGCCCGCGCTGTATCTTCATTTTGTGCGCCGTTTGCCAGGTGCGGATAATCACCTCACCCACGCGGCCCATGGCTTGTGAGTCGGACGACATCATGGAGAACGCACCGAGGTCATGGAAAATATCCTCCGCGGCAATGGTTTCTCGGCGGATGCGGCTTTCGGCAAATGCAATATCCTCGGCAATCGCCGGGTCCAGGTGGTGGCACACCATCAGCATATCCAGATGCTCATCGATGGTGTTGACGGTAAATGGCCGCGTCGGGTTAGTCGACGACGGCAACACATTCGGATGACTGGCCGCCTTGATAATATCCGGCGCATGACCGCCGCCCGCCCCTTCGGTATGGAAGGTATGGATAGTGCGGCCTTTAAATGCGCCTATGGTGGTCTCGACAAAGCCCGATTCGTTCAGCGTATCTGAGTGAATGGCCACCTGCACATCCATTTCATCCGCCACACTCAGGCAGTTATCAATCGCTGCTGGCGTGGTGCCCCAGTCTTCGTGCAGCTTGAGCCCGATCACACCTGCGCGGACTTGTTCACGTAAAGGCTCCGGCAGGCTGGCATTGCCCTTGCCCAAAAAACCCAGGTTCATGGGGAACGCATCCGCCGATTGCAACATACGGTGGATATGCCACGGCCCCGGCGTACAGGTGGTGGCAAACGTACCCGTCGCTGGCCCGGTGCCGCCGCCTATCATGGTAGTGACGCCAGACATCAGCGCCTCTTCAATCTGCTGTGGGCAAATAAAGTGGATATGCGTATCGATACCACCGGCGGTGATAATCATGCCTTCACCGGCAATCACCTCAGTGCCCGCGCCGATGGCAATCGTTACGCCCGGCTGAATATCCGGGTTACCTGCTTTACCAATGGCAGAAATATAGCCGCCCTTGATGCCAATATCGGCTTTGACGATGCCCCAGTGGTCGATAATCAGGGCGTTGGTGATGACGGTATCGGCGACTTCTGCCGCCAGGCCCTGGCCTTGTCCCATGCCATCACGAATGACCTTGCCACCGCCAAATTTGACCTCTTCACCATAGATGGTGAAATCTTTTTCCACCTCTACCCACAACTCGGTATCCGCCAGGCGCACCTTGTCGCCCACCGTTGGCCCGAACATTTCGGCATAAGCGCGTTTATCCATCTTGATGCTCATTTCAAAGCCCCCATCACGCGTCCGGCAAAGCCATACACGTTTCGATCCCCGGCCAGTTGCACCAATTGCACCGTACGCGTTTGCCCCGGCTCAAAACGCACCGCCGTGCCCGCGGCGATATTCAAGCGGCAGCCATACGCCAGCGCCCGGTCAAACGCCAAGGCATCGTTGGTTTCATAAAAATGGTAATGCGAACCAACCTGAATCGGCCGGTCACCTTTATTAGCCACATCCAGCGTCACCGTTGCGCGCCTTGTGTTGAGTTCGATGTCGCCTGCTGCGACGTGCATTTCGCCGGGAATCATATCGTTTTCCTTGTTTCCGGTTGTTTTGTCTTTAATTTAAAACTTTTTTGCCGCCGATGAACGCGGATAAATATACTTTTCAAACCGTTGTTTAATTAGGGGATCGGATGGTGCACAGTCACCAGCTTGGTGCCATCTGGGAAAGTCGCTTCCACCTGGATATCCGGGATCATTTCCGGCACGCCTTCCATCACGTCATCGCGCGACAATAAGGTGGTGCCGAAGCTCATCAGCTCGGCCACCGTATTGCCGTCGCGCGCGCCTTCCATAATCGCTGCGGTAATAAACGCGATCGCTTCCGGGTAATTGAGTTTGAGTCCACGCGCCTTGCGCCGCTCGGCAAGCAGCGCGGCGGTGAAGATCAGTAACTTGTCTTTTTCTCTAGGGGTGAGTTCCATCGCTGAGTCTCTTTAAGTATTCTTATTTTAAGTGTTCCAGATGCGTGGCCTGACCGCGTCACGCTGATAATACCAGGGCCGCAGAATCTGCCAGCATTGCTCGAAATATTGCCTAGCCTGTTGTGAGGCATGGCCAACATAGCGTATCGCCAGCACGTCTGGCAATGCGGTGATGCCTGTCTTGGCGCCTGCTGGCACCAGCGCACGGCAAGCTTGCACTACGTCAGCAGGCACGGCGCCCGCACAGACTAAAAAGGTGCCGAATACTACCGCGCCGCCCAAGCCGACGCCACTCGTCGCCAGCACATCGGCTGCGCGCAGATGGGCGCGCTCGTTCCAGATCAGGCGGTCTTCGCGCCAAATCTGCTGTTTTAACTGATAAACACCTGTTTGCCAGGCCTCCTGCTGCGCCTGACGACCCAGGCAGACAATATCCCAGGCAGCCAGCGTGGCATCTTTTGCCAGGCGAATGTCTGCCGCAAACCGCACCTCGGCGGCGTCAAACAAGATATTTTCTTGCGGCAACCATTCCAGGCCGCTACCAGCCTCTAAGGTGAAGTTTAAATCCTGCGAAGCCAGCGTGCCATTGGCTTTATACCATTTGCCGGCGCCTGGCGTGGTCAGCAACGCTTGCGCGCCCTCGCCCACCGTGACTTGAAGCTGCAAGGCGTCGCCGCCAGCCACACCGCCAGGCGGATGCACAATCACCGCATGGCACACAGCCTCGCCTTCGGGATGCAGTGATTTCTGCACCACCAGCGGGCCTTTGTGCAGGCGATGTGCCAGGTAAGAACGCGCGTCACGTTTACTAAAGCCGAGTTCCAGTCTGGCTTGCCAGTGTTTGGCGGCTTTCGTTTGCGTTGGCAATATTGCCGTATGCTTCAAATCATCCATCACAGCATCATGCCACAGACAAATCAAAAAAATTATTTTTAATTTCTTGCCACAGAGGGCACAGAGGACACAGAGAGCTTAAACCTGAATTAGATTTTCTCTGTGAACTCTGTGCCCTCTGTGGCTAAAAAGCACCTAAACAGATAAATAACTCTTCACCTTGGCGGCATCGACATTATCGCGTGTATCCTCATGAATAAAGCGGCCTTTATCAATAACGATAATGCGATCGGCCACTTCCATAGTAAAACTCAACACCTGCTCAGAGACGATGATGGTGATTTCACGCATCTTACGGATTTCATTCAGGACTTTGGCAATGTCTTTAATAATCGATGGCTGGATGCCCTCGGTTGGTTCATCCAGCAACAGTACTTTAGGGTTAGTCACCAGCGCACGGGCGATCGCCAGTTGCTGTTGCTGACCGCCGGACAAGTTGCCGCCCTTGCGTTTGCGCATTTCATGCAACACCGGGAACAAGGCAAAAATATCCTCTGGAATTTCGCCAGAGCCAGACTTTTCCAGCCCGGTTTCGATATTTTCCTGCACCGTCATATTAGGGAAAATCCAGCGCCCTTGCGGCACATAGGCCAGGCCTTTCATCACGCGGTCATGCGTGGCGGCGCCTTGCAAATCCACGCCATCCACCGTCGCCTTGGTCGCTTTGCTCGGCAAAATGCCCATTAGCGATTTAAACAAAGTGGTTTTACCCATGCCGTTGCGGCCCATAATGGCCAGGGTTTCGTTTTTGTTGGCTTTAAAGTTCAGGCCATGAATCACCTGACTTTGGCCATAACTCACCTGCAAATTTTCAATTTCAAACATGCAATACTCCTCAAGTAATGGCGCTTCAGTTAGTGGCCTAGATAGACTTCTATCACTTTTTCATCTGCCTGGACTTTTTCCATCGGCCCTTCAGCCAGGATTTTGCCTTGGTGCAACACGGTGACTTTGTGCGCAATTTTCTTCACAAACTCCATGTCATGCTCAATCACAATCACTGAGCGGTTCTGGCAAATGCGGTTGAGCAACTCAGCGGTCTGATCGCGCTCCTTCGCACTCATGCCAGCCACCGGTTCATCCAGCATCAATAACTCAGGCTCTTGCATTAATAGCATGCCGATTTCCAGCCACTGTTTCTGGCCGTGGCTAAGCAAGGCAGATTCCATGTCTAAAAACTCAGTCAGCATGATGTCTTCAGCCACTTTACGCACACGGTCTTCGACCTCTTTGGTGCGTTTGAAGGTCAGGCTGCCAAACACGCCGCGGCCTTTTGGATAGGACACTTCCAGGTTTTGGTATACCGACAGGTTTTCATAAATCGATGGGTTCTGAAACTTGCGGCCAACGCCCGAGCGCACGATCTCGTGCTCAGACAGCTTGGTCAGCTCGGTATTGTTAAACTTGATCGAACCCGAGGTTGATTTGGTTTTACCGCAGATAAGGTCCAGCACCGTGGTTTTACCGGCGCCGTTAGGCCCCACCAGCACACGCAACTCATTTTTATCGATATACATGGTGAGGCTATCCACCGCTTTAAAGCCATCGAAGGAGACGGTCAAATCTTCTACTGCCAAGACGAAGTCGGTATTACTCATGCTTCTGCTCCTCTCATGTTGCTACTGTCGATTGCAGATACTTGATCCGCTTTCTTGCGCGTGACTTGTTTGCTGGCCACATCGGTAGATTCAGTGGCAGTGATTGTTTCACGGGATGTGTCGGTAAGTACTGCTTGTGCTTCTACCTCAGAAGTACTTACCTCAGGCTTTTTTGCTTCAGCCTTGTCTTTAAACCAGCCGTATTTGGTCGCATATTTATCCCAGATACCCGCCAGGCCACTTGGGAAGAACATCACCACTGCAATAAACAGCCCACCCATCAGGAACAGCCACATTTCAGGGTAAGTTTCGGAGAATACGGTTTTGCCGTAATTGACCAGCAAGGTGCCATACACCGCACCAACCAGTGACGCGCGGCCACCCACGGCACAGAAAATCACCATTTCAATCGAAGGCACAATGCCAACAAAAGAAGGCGACATAAAGCCCACCTGCAGGGTAAACATGGCGCCACCTACCGCTGACATCATGGCAGCTAGGCAGAAGATAAAGATTTTGAAATTGGAGACGTCGTAGCCAGAAAAACGTACGCGCTCCTCTTTGTCACGCATGGCCAGCAACAACATACCAAACTTGCTGCTCATGATGTATTTGGACAAGAAAATCGCGCCAAACAACAACAGGCCGTTTACAAAGTAGAGAATGTATTTGGCAGAGTCAGTGCGGATATCCCAGCCCAGCATGGTGCGTAAATCTGTCATGCCGTTGACACCGCCGGTGTAGCCTTGCTGACCCACAATTAAAATACTCAGAATTAACGCGACTGCCTGCGTGATGATGGAGAAATATACCCCGCCCACCCGACGCTTGAACATGGCGTAGCCAATGAGGTAAGCAAAGAAGGCTGGAATCGTTAGCACGGCAAAGATGGTAAATGGCAAGCTCTTGAACGGCTCCCAGAACCAGGGCAAGGCGGTCAGCTGGTTCCAGTCCATAAAGTCAGGAATACCTGGGGTAGACTGAATTTTGGTGCTGAGTGGATCAGAAGCCTCGAGCTTGAGGAACATGGCCATGGCGTAACCACCGAGACCGAAGAAGATACCCTGGCCTAAACTCAGGATACCGCCATGGCCCCACAACATGACCAGACCCACCGCGACAAAGGCGTAGGTCAAGTACTTGCCAATCAGGTTGAGACGGAAAATATCCACACTTAGCGGCAGTACGACGAAGATGATCGCAGCCAGAACGGCCAAGCTGATCACCCCTTCCTTACCACCCAATATTGGGCTGGCTTTCATTTTTTCCCATAATGTCATCAAGATTTCTCCTCTATTGATGCGTTGATTCTATTGCGACAGATGTAAACAATTAATACGTCTATTTACTTATGGCGACGGATGAAAAAGATGTTCATCAGTCGCCAACCCTGTTATTTACGCAGTTTGGAGGCAAACAAGCCCTCTGGTTTCATCATCAAGATGCTGACGATGACGAGCAGGGTAGACACCTTGCCCATCGAGCTGGTCATAAAGAATTGCAATACAGATTGCGCCTGGGCAATACCGAAGGCCGAGGCAATGGTGCCGACGATGCTGGCTGCGCCGCCAAATACCACCACCATAAAGCTGTCGACGATATACAAGGTGCCGGTAGTCGGGCCGGTAGACGCAATAGTGGTAAAGGCCGCCCCGGCGATACCGGCAATGCCACAACCCAGCGCAAAGGTCACACGATCCACTTTGGCGGTGTTAATGCCTACTGCCCCAGCCATGGTGCGGTTTTGCACGGTGGCGCGCACACGCAGGCCCCAGCGTGATTTAAACATGAACATGTAAACGCCAAAGGTCACCAGTGCCGCCAGCACCATCACAAACACGCCGTTAATCGGGATATCAATGTCTGGTGTTGGCTGGAACGAGCCCAGCATCCATTCTGGCAGCTCGGCACTCACCTCTTTGGCACCAAAGCTGGAGCGAAAGATTTGCTGCATGACCAGGCTCAGGCCCCAGGTCGCTAGCAAGGTATCCAGCGGCCGCTTGTACAGATGCCGGATCATAATGAATTCAATAAAGTAACCAACGGCGAACGCCAGAACAAAGGCAATCGCAATGGCAAACACAAAGTAATAATTGGTGAAACCATACGTCGCGGCGACTTTGGAAATCAGCACCGTGGTGTAGGCACCGATGGTCATAAACTCACCGTGGGCCATGTTAATCACCCCCATCTGCCCGAAAATAATCGCGAGACCCAGAGCCATCAGTAGCAACACTGTAAACATGCTCAGGCCGGAAAAGCCCTGCATCACCACAATATTGCCTATCTCAGCCATCGAATAACCAAACATATCGGTCTCCTTAAAATGCAATTTCTATATTAGATGTTGACTACTTGCGCCAAACGGCAGCCGGCAAACACCGGCTACCGCTTAAGCTTTTACGACAGGACTAATTTATTGATAGCCTTTTGGAAATGGATCAGGTTTGATGTAACCAGAGGTGTAAACCACTTTCGCCTGGCCATCTTTGCCCCATTGACCAATACGCAGCTTGGTGGTCAGGTGATGGTTAGCTTCTACAGTCACAGGGCCTTCTGGTGCATCTTTAAACTCGTAGCCTGGCAATGCCGCTTGTACCTTGTCTACGTCGAAGCTACCAGCACGCTCAACCGCAGCCTTGTACAACCATGGACCCAGGTAAGCCGCTTGGGTCACGTCGCCGATTACAGCATCTTTACCCCAGCGTTTTTTGAAGGCTTCAACAAATTTCTTGTTGGCATCATTGTCTTGCGACTGGAAGTACTTCATGGCTGAGTAGAAGCCGGCTAAGTTTTCACCGCCAATGCCCAATACTTCGTCTTCGGTCACGGAGATGGTCAACATGGTTTGTTTGCTAGAGTTTAAACCAGCCGCGTTCAATTGTTTGAACCAGGCCACGTTACTGCCGCCCACCACCGCTGCGTAGATCACGTCAGGTTTTTTCAGTTTGATTTTGTTGATCACAGAACCAAATTGTGTGTCGCCCAAAGCGATGTACTCTTCACCCACCACTTTGCCGCCCAGATGTTGCTCGATGTGTTTACGGGCAATTTTCATGGAAGTACGTGGCCAGATGTAGTCAGAACCAATCAGGTAGAAGGTCTTGGCTTTTTTCTCTTTAGCGATCCAGTCTAAGCCCGCCAGGATTTGTTGAGTGGCTTCTTGACCGGTATAGAATACGTTTTTAGATTGCTCCAGACCTTCGTAGAACGTTGGGTAGAACAGCAAGCCATTGTCTTTTTCAAACACTGGCAAAGCGGCCTTACGTGAGGCAGAGGTCCAGCATCCCATCACAGAAGCTACTTTGTCTTTTTCTAGCAGTTTTTTTGCTTTTTCAGCAAAGGTTGGCCAGTCAGACGCGCCATCTTCCTGCACGACTTCGATCTTGCGACCCAAAATGCCGCCCATGGCGTTAATTTGCTCAATGGCCAGTTTTTCAGCCTGGATAGAACCCGTTTCACTGATCGCCATGGTGCCGGTGGCGGAGTGCAGGATACCAACTTTAACAGTCGTGTCAGTCACTGCCAAACCAGTCGTGTTTACTTTTGCCGTTGGATAATCCGCAGCAAACGCGTGGCCGGTAACGAGACCTGCTGCCATCATCGCGCCTAACATTGCGCCTTTGATAAAACCCCTTCTGTTCAAGGTACTCATTACTTCTCTCCTTTATGGATAAATCAATTAAATACGATTATTACGTTAATCTGTTGCTTCACTGGTGGCAGGCAGATTAGTGGCCGACCATCCAGGGACGTGCTGTTTTCTTGGTTTGCATCTGCATCGGCAGCTTGCCGGTATCTTCATTCACTTTGCTGGTGGTTTTGCAGGTATGTGACCCTGTGCAACCGCAGCTAGACCGGCGAGCGCTTCGTGGTTCATGCGCAGACTTCTCGTTACGTTCATGAGCGGACCGTTGATGCTTGTCCATGATGGCCAGCTTGGGCACCGACAGGATGCGCGGGCTGGTGGCACCGCAGCAATCACACTCGGCAGGCAAACTGGAATCACTCATTTTGCGTAGCGCGGTAAACACGCCACAACTGTCACACTCATATTCGTATAAAGGCATCTGCGCACTCCTTATGAAGTAAAGGAAACATCTACACCCGGTGGCACCATGATCTTCGGTCCATCCGCATTTGGCCGGATATCAAACTCGAAGATTTCGGTCGGGATCCACAAGGTGGCGCAGGCGTTCGGGATATCGACAATGCCGCTGATATGCCCTTCAACTGGCGCAGTGCCGAGGATAGACACCGCCTGTTCGCCGCTGTAACCAAATTTCTTCAGATACTCAATCGCGTTCAAACAAGCCTGGCGGTAAGCCACATGCACGTCCAAATAGTGCTGTTTGCCTGCTTCATCCACCGAGATACCTTCAAAAATCACATAATCGCGATACGTTGGTGTGATCGGGCTAGGCTGGAAGATTGGGTTTTTAATGCCGTATTTCTTCACGCCTTCTTTAATCAGGCTGACCTTGATGTCGAGGTAACCCGCCATCTCAATCGCGCCACAGAAGGTGATTTCGCCATCGCCTTGCGAGAAGTGCAGGTCACCCATGGAGAGACCGCCATCCTTCACGTAGACCGGGAAGAAAATCTTGGAGCCTTTGGTCAGGTTCTTAATGTCACAGTTACCACCGTGGTCTCGAGGTGGCACGGTACGTGCGCCCTCCATCGCTGCTTTTTTAGCTGCATCACCGCTCAATTTACCCATCACGGCAGATTGAGGCTCAGGCGGCAGCGCCAGCGCTGGTACGCGGTCAGGGTCAGTAGCAATCAGCGCAGCTTCACGTTCGTTCCATTTTTCCAGCAACTCACGTGAGGGCAAACAACCAATCAAGCCCGGGTGCATGATGCCGGCATAACGGACTTTTGGCACATGGCGGGAGGTGGTGTAGACACCGTGAAAATCCCAGATGGATTTGCTGGCCTCAGGGAAATGGTCAGTCAGGAAACCACCGCCATTCTCTTTGGCAAACAGGCCGTTAAAGCCCCATTGCTGGTCATCAAAGGTGCCGACATCCAAAATTTCCACCACCATCAGGTCACCCGGTTCAGCGCCTTCGACGCCAATCGGGCCACTCAGGTAGTGCACCTGGGTCAGATCCACGTCACGAATGTCATTAGCGCTGTCGTTGTTGCCAATCTGGCCACCGGTCCAGTCCATACATTCCACGCGGAACTCATCACCAGGCTTGACCATGGCAATCATCGGCAGGTCTGGATGCCAACGGTTATGAATCTGACCGTCCTGCTCCCAGGGCTTTTTATCCAAATCCAATTTCACTATTGTTTTCATTACGCTCATCTCCTTTGTGAGAAAGGGTTATAAGGTGTTGATTAGAACTGCATCTGCAAAGCGACTTTAAAGTCGTTGGTATCAGAGGCGTTTGAAAGGTCAGTCTTACCGTAGCTGGCAGTAATCATGGCGTTGTAAGGCGCGATTACGTAGCTGGTACCAATTTCCACACGCTTGGTATCTGCACCGGTGCGCACGTTAGAGGTCGCTGTCGTTACACCATCTGCGTCAAACTTTTGATAACGGATAAAAGGCTTGAATTTGCCCCAGCCAATTTCGTCCTGGAACAAATAGGCCACAGCGGCTGAATAAGCTTTACCTTGTTCACCCAAAATGGCGTTGTCAGTGTCGTAGTAGTAGTAAGCCGCTTCAGTGGAGAAGGTGCCAGGACCGACATCTTTTTTCTCTAACAAGAAGTCCACGCTGTAAGAGCTGTAATCCCCCACTGCGCCCAAGCCGCTGACCACACCATCTTTTTTCACACGCCCAGCCACACCAATGGCCAGAATGTCTTTGGCACCAAAGTAGCTACCTGTGCCGTAATAGCCTGGTTCTGCGTCCCAGAAGTTATATTGCACACGGCCTGCATACATCAATTTGTCTTTAGTGCCTGCAGTTTCTGATTGCGCACCCACACCGCTCAAGCGGAAGATGTTGTCGCCTTCAAACGCACCGAAGGACACAGCCAGATGGTCTTCCAGGAAGCTACTCACCACCGCTACACCTTCATCACGGCCAATCACACCACCGTTAAAGCCATAACGTGAAGCAATGCCGCTCCAGTAGCCACCACCCATTGAGTAGTAAGGGCCGGCCATGTTGGCGCGGTCACTTGGAGACAGGAAACGACCTGCCCAGATAGCCACTTCTGGCGTGACCTGGAACTGTACGTTGGCATCAATCACTTGAATCGTGTCGCTGCTACCGCCACCTGGCGCAGCAATGTTTTTCTCTGTGTTCAACATACCCTTGATGTATTTGTTGAACGAGCCAGACAAGTAAATACGCGCACTGTCTAAAGAAAAGTCGTTAGAACGATCCTTGCCGTTGGCAGCGGCATCCTCCACTGATGAATAGCCTCCAATAAAACCGAAGCCAGCACTGATATACTTGTCTTCACCAAAAGTAATCGTGGCACCGGCGTTTGCCATTTGTGCACCCAAGCCGCAAGCCATTGCTACTGCTGTATGCAAAGCACATTTTTTCAAGTTCATCATCAAAAACTCCCTTTCTCGTTAAATTCAAACCAACACAGTTAATCAAAACTTGCGCTCAGCTTAACGAGCCGGGCATGTAGGACAAATACGTCAATTTGCGTAGTGGCGACGGTGGGTAAACACCGCTAGACTGCACATAACAAATTGAGAACAGGGCTCGCAATGCGTCTTTTAACTTACATACTATTGACCACTGTATTAGCAGGCTGCGGCGAGGTTTCATATAAACGTGGCGGCTCGCAGCAAGACATAGACCGCGCGCACCAGGCTTGCCGCGGCAGTGGTGATCAGTTGGCCGCCTGCCTGGCCGAACATGGCTGGAAAAAACCCACCGTCGATGCTTTTGACCCCTTATTCGCGACCATAGAAGTCACTGATAACAAACAGGCCAGCCAGGCCAAGCCCAGTCCTTTTATAGAGTTATCCGCGGAGACGCCGCAAAAACCGGTTGCCGCAGCTGTTGCGAAAACACCACAACCAGCCTCACAAACAGTTGAGTCGGCCAAGCAGCCAGCCGCCCCAGCACCTGTTGTTACTCCAGAAGCGACGACGACAGCCAGCCACTCAACCGCCAACGATGGCCCCGATGTGCAATATTCAATTAACTCGTGGTGGAAAATGGGCGCCTTCCCGAATCAACTCAAACAGGATCAAGGTACTTGTGAGAAAAAACTGGGGCCGGACTATTTACCGGATTACAAAACGCAAACCTACAAACGCGCGTTTGTGGCCTGCATGCATGACCTCGGCTGGATGGCGATTCGCAATCTGAAATAAGCGGCCACCAGACGATTACTTTATCGTCAGCGCTTTCTGACATGACTATCAGAATCATGAGACTGTCATCAAATTGTCCAACTTTCTAAGATGCGCATACGCGTGAAGTTTTATGCGTATCGACAGGCAAATATGCCTTATTTAGAGGGATGAAAAATGATGAAAAAATTAGCGATGGGTGCAGTATTAATGGCTAGTGCAGTCACGGCCTTCGCAGGAGATGTTGGTGTGGCCGTCAGTGTAGGTCAACCGGGATTTTATGGACAAATCGTGTTGGGCAACCCCTACCCGGCACCGCAAGTGATCTATCCGCAACCGGTGATTATCCAGCCGCCACCCGTGGCCGTGGTGCAAGCGCCCATGTATTTGCGCGTGCCACCCGGCCAGATGAAAAAATGGGGCCGCTATTGTGGCAACTACGGCGCGTGTGGCCGCCAGGTTTATTTTGTGCAGGACACCTGGTATCAAAATGTCTATGCACCGCGCTATAACAGCTATGCTGGCAGACCAGGGCCAGGCGGTAGATATGATGACCATGACCACCATCACGATGATCGTGGCCGCGGTAACGGGCATGGCCGAGGACATGGTCACGGCCACGACTAATACAACGTATCGCCCAAGCGAGTATGCACACTTGGGCGATTGACGACAAAGATTCAATGATCAGAAGGAAAGCGTTGTAAGGGGCCAGTCAGCTATTGTTGGTATTGTGACCAGCCACGCTGGAGAAGATTAAATTCCGGCAAGTTAGAGTCACAACAGATTGAAAAGCAATTGATTGCCACGCATGGCCTAAACAAGGCATATGCGTATGAATGCCTCTTGTTCAGCACGTTGTTTGATAAGGAACAAGGACCTTGCAGCGTATTTTACTACCCTCATCATTGACATATTCGGTCAGCGCCATTGCATGCCCGCCCTACGAATACCCACCCATTATTCCGAATCCTTTTCCCATGCCACCCCAAAACAAGGGCGTTGAGTGTGCATGACTAACGAGTAGAAACAAAAAGGATTGATCTCAATTGAGTTGAACTTTTAAATGGGCTAGCACTCTCTAGCATTGAGTGCTAAAATCATTTTAAACATCTTCTTTCAATAAGGAGTTTATTATCAACGCGTTAACATTACCTGTCATTGCATCGGCTGATAGCCTGGATAAATACCTGCGGACCATCAAGCAGTTTCCAGTACTCACGGCTGAAGAAGAATACAGCCATGCAACTGAGTTGAAACAAAGTGGCGACCTGGAAGCTGCGCGTGCGCTAATTGTGTCGCACTTGCGCCTGGTGGCGAGCATTGCCCGTGGTTATAGCGGTTATGGTTTGCCACAATCTGACCTGATTCAGGAAGGCAATATTGGTTTGATGAAAGCGGTTAAACGCTTTGACCCTGACCGTGGCGTGCGCCTGGTCTCGTTTGCCATGCACTGGATTAAAGCCGAGATTCATGAATATATTGTGCGCAACTGGCGTTTGGTGAAAACCGCGACCACTAAAGCACAACGTAAATTGTTCTTTAATTTGCGCAGCATGAAGCGAGGCTTTGAAACATTGAGCCAGGATGACGTGCAACGTATTGCGACTGAGCTTAACGTGAAGCCGGAAGAAGTGACCGAGATGGAATATCGCCTGAACGGTCAGGAGATTTCACTGGATGCGCAAGTCGATGACGACGGTGAAGAAGTGTATAGCCCGATTGCGTTTCTGGAAGATGAAGGCCCTGAGCCCTCAACCTTGCTCGAGAACTTGCAAAACGAGCATCTGCAAACAGAGGGCTTGAGCATGGCGTTGCAACAACTGGATGCGCGTAGCCGCCGTGTGCTGCAAGCGCGCTGGTTGACTGAAGGCAATGCATCCACGCTGCATGAACTGGCAGCTGAGTTTAATGTGTCGGCAGAACGTATTCGCCAGATTGAGCAAAAGGCGATGCAAAAAATCAAAGCGACAATGTTAGAAGCCAACTAAGTTAGAAGACAGCTGTCATTAGCAATGCAAATAACAAAAACGGGTGCTTTAAGCACCCGTTTTTGTTTCACTGTTTGCCCAGTGTGATTTTAAGCCGCGCGTACGATCACTTCTTCATGTGCCAGCGCAAACATGGCTTTGCTATTGAGCTGATCCAGCTCTGCCAGCTGCTGGCGAATCGACAATTCTACCTGCTCTAAATCTGCAATGCGCTCTTCCAGGGTATCTGTCGCCTGGTAAATGCGTTTGATGCTTTCCACGCGGCGCTTCAGTTGCACGTGATGCTCACGCATCTGGCTTTCCATCGGCGCGATCACGGCTTTGAGCCAGCTTTCGGTATCGCGGTTGGCCGCCTCATACTCAAGAATCACATGGCTGGCCAGCGTTTCAAAAAACTTGCTGGTGAGCGTGAGTTTTTCGTGGGCAATCATATTAAAGGTGGTATTAAACTGGTCACGGTAAATGGTTTCCAGCTTATTGAGCGCTTTTAAATAGCGTGAGGTAGAAAACGGTGGCGGTGTTTTTTGCACCAGGCCATGTTCTTTAGAGAACTTTTCATACATGGCCTCCATCATTTTTTTGATTTCATGCACATGCACATCGGCATCCATCATGCGGCGCTTGAGATCACTAAAAAAGTCATCCATGGCCTGGCGCATGGTTTTAGTAAACGCGGCTTTCATCATGGTATCGCGTGTTTCGCGCACTTTGCTTTTAAGCGCTGGCAGGCCCAAATGGTGAAATACTTGATTGGACTGCACAGAAAACACACTACGCAAGGCCTGATAACGCTGCAAGCCGACCTCAAAATTCACTTTATCTTGCTTGACCTTGCGCATCATCTGCGCAATCACGTCTTCATTTTTGCCTTGCAAACAGCGCAACTCATCGGCTTGGTCGAGCACACTTTGCAAACGCGTCTCCAGCGTGGTGCGCGTTTGATGCATCATGTCTTCGATTTCGCCCTGTATGCTTTCGCGCACAATTTCCTGCTTGGCCGGGATCAGCTCATCAGACAGGTTTTTTTCAAGTTGCAGCAAGCGGCTCTTGTGTAGCAACTGCTGGTCGCCTTTTACTTTGGCCAGCAAGCCTTTTTGTGCCGAGGTCGGCAAAATCTGATCGCGTGACAAGCCAAGCAACTCGGCGGTATTTTGCAACTGGCGATAAAGCTCGGTTTCTACTTCATCGTCAGTTTTAAGCGGATCCCATAAACCATCAATTTTGTTTAGTACCGCCAAACGGCCTTTTTGCTTCCAGCGTGCGCCGCTGATATAACGACGCCAGACTTCCATCTCAGACCTGGTAACGCCAGTATCTGCGCCAAGAATAAACAACACGGCATGTGCATTTGGCAACATGCTCATGGTCAACTCTGGCTCTGCCCCGATTGCGTTTAAACCCGGGGTATCCAAAATCACCAAGCCTTGCTTGAGCAAAGGATGGGGGAAATTAATCACGGCATAGCGCCAGCACGGAATTTCAAGCAGGCCATCCATGCCAATCAACATGGCATCATCGGGCTGGTCAGGGTTATACAAACCCAGAGATTGCGCTTCTTCCAAGGTCACACGGCGGGTACGGCTGACTTCTTTAAACGCTTCGACCATGCTTTCGCGTGAATGGGCATCAAATTCAACGGCTGACCAGGCCTGCGGCATGCGACGATAGTCACTGATGGAAATCTGGTGAGTGCTGGTTTCAATCGGCAGCAAAGACAAACTGACCGGTTTGCCGGTGTCATAACGCAGCTCGGTCGGACACATGGTGGTGCGCCCAGCGCCGGATGGTAGCAAACGATGACCGTAGCCGGAAAAGAAAATCGCGTTAATCAACTCGGATTTGCCACGCGAAAATTCAGCGACAAATGCCACGTTTAATTTATCCTCACGCAAACGGTTTAGTTGTTGCTGTATCCGCTCTTCTATTTGCACATCGCTGAGCTGCTTATCAGCCAACCAGCGCCGATACTCCCCCAAAACATCAGCAATCGATTGACGCCATCGCGTGTACAAATCAAATTGTTGTGCCAGTCTGTTATTTTCCATAGGACCTGCTTAAGAATTGTAAGGTAACCTATTCATGATGGTTTGTTTTTTTAGTAATCTATCATGAAATAATAAAAGTTCAAATAAATCATGTAGGTATAGCCATTAATTCACAAATAAAATGAATTATCAACCATAAGATACAACAATCACTACCCATGCGCGGCCTACCTGCATCTGCTATCATGCGCATAATTAAAGTTAACGACTCCATTCACTACTTTCTTCAATGTTATGAGCGGTCTACACCCTGATTGCCCGACCCCGACCCTGATACAACTGCATCAGGCCTCACACCTGCTGGAAATTCACTTTGATAACCATACAGAGTGCATGTTGTCTTGCGAATTTTTGCGCGTGTATTCGCCCTCGGCAGAGGTACGCGGGCATGGCGCTGGGCAAGAAGTACTGCAACTGGACAAAGAAAATGTGAATATCGCCGACATTGAACCGGTCGGCCGCTACGCAATCAAATTGATCTTTGACGATGGACATAATACCGGCCTCTATTCATGGGATTATTTGTATTATCTGGCGCAACATTATGAAAGCCTGTGGCAAGACTACATAAGTAAACTATCCATGGCTGGCCACACCCGCAAGGAACCGACACATGCAGCAAAACACTGATCAGGCAAAAACCACCCACTTTGGCTTTGACACCGTGGCCGAGGGCGACAAACAGCATAAAGTCGGCGAGGTGTTTCACTCGGTCGCACAAAAATACGACATCATGAACGACGTCATGTCTGCAGGCATGCACCGCTTATGGAAACGCTTTGCGGTGGATGTGAGTGGCGTTGGCCAGGGCGATAAGGTGCTGGACATTGCTGGCGGCAGCGGCGACTTGTCACGCTTGTTTGCCAAAAAGGTAGGCACGCAAGCGGCGGTAAATCCTGGCACGGTGATTCTCACCGACATTAATGCCTCTATGCTGGGCGTGGGCCGCGACCGCATGATAGATGCCGGGCTCAGCATTCCGGCCGCACAATGCAATGCGGAAATCTTGCCATTTGCTGACGAAACTTTTAACTGCGTGATCGTTGCCTTTGGCCTGCGCAACATGACGCATAAAGATGTTGCGCTGCGCGAAATGCAGCGCGTACTCAAACCAGGTGGCCGCTTGCTGGTGCTGGAGTTCTCCAAAGTCTGGCAACCACTCGAAAAACTCTATGACACCTATTCATTTAAACTGCTGCCCAAGTTTGGCAAATGGATCGCCAACGACGAACCTAGCTACCGCTATTTAGCTGAAAGCATCCGCATGCACCCGGACCAGGAAACCCTGAAACAGATGATGCATGAGGCCGGGTTTGGCAAAGTGGATTATTACAACCTGACGGCGGGCGTCGTGGCCTTGCACAAAGGCATTAAGATCTAAACGCATGTTTAAACCCCTGATTCAATTCGTGCTGCAACACCTGATGCAGCAAAATAGCTGGACCGCGCCGCTGCTACAGCCTTATGCGCATAAAAATCTGCGCCTGGATTTTAAAGTCGCCCAGGCCACACTCACTATCTTAAATAATGGCGAGCTGGCCGTGGCCGGGGATGCTGCACAAGCCGACGCCACCATCCATTTGCCACCCAGCCTGGCCATGCGATTGCTGCGTCAGGACCCGCTGGCGCACAGCCTGATTAAAATTGAAGGCGATGCCGCACTTGGCATCGCCGTTGGCAAAATATTATCTGCCGTGCGCTGGGATATTGAAGATGACCTGAGTAAAGTCGTCGGCGACATTGCCGCGTATCAGGTGGTGCACATCGGGCAAGAGAAGCTACAGCGCTGGCAAAACCAGGCCAAAAACCTGGGTGAGATGCTGGTGGAATACTGGCAAGAAGAACAACCCATCATTGCCAAAAAGACCCGCGTTGAACAATTCAACCAGTCCGTTGACCAATTACGCGAAGATACCGACCGCCTGCAGCAACGCGTCGACAAACTACTCGCGGCCACCCTCCCTCCAGAAAGCCAGTAACAATGCATTGGTTACGTTTTTTTCATATTATCGGTGTGCTGATCTGGTACCGCCTGGATATTTTCTTTGTTCGCGACGACCGCCCCAGTGTGAGCTACCGCCTGCTGAATGCCCTGCTCTTTTGGCGGCATGCGCCTGAAAAACGCGCCGTACGCTTACGTCTGGCGCTAGAAAAACTGGGGCCCATTTTCGTTAAATTCGGCCAAATGCTGTCAACACGCCGCGATTTACTACCAGCCGACGTTGCCGACGAACTGACCAAGCTGCAAGACCAGGTGCCGCCATTTGCTTATGCTCAGGTGGAATCTATTATTCAGCAAGCTTTTGCGGCCCCCTTAAGCACGGTGTACGCAGAATTTAATACCACCCCGGTTGCCAGCGCCTCGGTGGCCCAGGTGCACTTTGCTAAACTGCATAGCGGTGAACAAGTGGCGGTGAAAGTGCTGCGCCCTGGCATTGCTGCCATTATTCACCGCGATATTGCCTTGCTGCGCACACTGGCCTGGTGGGTCAAAAAGCTCTCTGCTGAAGGCCGCCGCCTGAAACCGGACGAAATGGTCGATGAATTCGCTCGCCACACCGAGCACGAGCTTGATTTAACCCTGGAAGCCGCACAATGCGCACAACTAGGCCGCAACTTTAGCGACCGCCGCTTGCTGGTGCCTAGTGTCTATTGGGATTACTCGCGCCAGCATGTCATGACCATGCAGCGCATGTATGGCACACCTGTGCGTGATAAAGACACACTGCAAGCGTATGGCATCAACCTGACACAACTGGCACACGACGGCGTGGAGATCTTTTTTACCCAGGTGTTTCGTGACGGCTTTTTTCATGCCGACATGCACCCGGGCAATATTCAGGTCGTGACAGAAGGGCCAGACAAAGGCAAATTTATTGCACTGGACTTTGGCATCATGGGCAGCCTGTCACCCACAGATCAATACTACCTAGCACGTAATTTTCTGGCATTTTTTAACCGTGACTACCGCGACGTGGCCGTGGCCCACATTGAATCTGGCTGGGTGCCTGCGGACACCAATGTCGAAGCACTGGAAACCGCCGTACGCGCTATTTGCGAGCCAATTTTTGACAAACCTCTCAAAGACATTTCGTTTGGCCGTACCTTGCTCAGCCTGTTCCAGATGTCACGCCGCTTTGGGGTTAACATTCAACCCCAGCTGATTATGCTGCAAAAAACCCTGCTCAATATTGAGGGGCTGGGGCGCGAGCTCGACCCCAACATTGACTTATGGCATAGCGCCAAACCTTTTCTCAAACGCTGGATGAGCGAGCAAATCGGCTGGCGCAGCCTGCTCAAATCTGCCAAACGCGAATTACCTTATATTCTGACGCATGCAGCAGATATGCCGCGCCTGTTTGAGCAATATCTGCGCAACCAGACCGAGCTAGGCAAACAGCAAAACCGGCTGGATACCCTACTCAACACCCAACACCAGCAAGCCACCTGGCAAAAATGGGCGACCACCGCCATCATCGTGCTGGTATTACTGCAACTTGCAAGCTTATTCCTGCTGTTTAACCACTAAAGGAGATCCCCATGCCCTTGATCAAGTCACTGCTAGTCACTGCCTTATGCATGCTGCCCTACACGCTACATGCGGCAGACCTCGGCGGCCTGTGGCAAACCACAGACGACAAAACCGGCAAACCGAGGTCGCTGGTGCGCATTACTGAAAACGCAGGCGAATACAGCGCCATTGTCGAAAAAGGCTTGCTGGCGACAGACACCGGCGATGCGGTCTGTGACAAGTGTACGGACGAACGTAAAGGCCAGAAAATCATCGGCATGACCATCGCCAGACATTTAAAACCAAGCGCTAACAGCAATGTGTACGATAACGGCGAGATTCTCGACCCTGAAAATGGCAAAACCTACAAATGCAAAATGACACTGAGCGCTAATGGCAATGCGCTTGAGGTGCGCGGATTTATCGGCTTCTCGCTGCTGGGGCGCTCGCAAACCTGGAAGCGGGTCGAGTAATTGTGCAGAATTGTAAAAAGGCCTGATTTTCAGGTCTTTTTAGCTTTTGCGCACCGCATAAAACCCTGTTTAGGCATGGTTTTGTTTTAAAATCGGCCTTTTGCAATCAACTCTAAGGAACTCTGGCTGTGCTGATCTGGTTTGTGGTGGCGTATTTACTGGTTTCAATCGGCATTGGCCTGATTGCGGCCAGAAACGTACACAGCACCAAAGATTATGCCGTGGCAGGCCGCCACCTGCCGCTGCCGGTAGTCATGGCCACAGTGTTTGCCACCTGGTTTGGTGCCGAAGCCGTGTTTGGCGTCTCAGCCACCTTTGTGCGTGAAGGATTGACCGGCGTGGCAGCCGACCCGTTTGGCTCCAGCATGTGCCTGATTATCGCTGGCATTTTCTTCTCTAGCCGGCTGTATAAACTCAACATCCTGACGCTGGGTGACTTTTACCGCATGCGCTATAACCGCTCGGTTGAGGTGCTCACCACCATTGCCATCGTCATCTCTTACATGGGCTGGGTCGCGGCACAAATCAAGGCACTCGGGCTTATTTTCAACCTGATCAGCGATGGCGCCATTTCAGAACCTACCGGCATGATCGTCGGCACCGCCATTGTGCTCACCTACACCACGCTAGGCGGCATGCTGTCAGTCGCCATTCTCGACTTTGTGCAGATGATTGTCGTCATCGGCGGCCTGCTGTATATCGCTAACATTGTGTCTGGCCAAACCGGTGGCGTCGCGCCGGTGATTGAGCATGCACGCAATGCGGGCAAACTGCACTTCTTCCCACAATCGACCCACTGGAGTGTGTGGCTGACCTTTCTCGGCGGCTGGCTGACCATGATGCTGGGCTCGATTCCGCAGCAGGATGTGTTTCAGCGCATCACTTCGGCCAAAACGGCAAACATTGCCTTGTGGGGCTCCTTACTGGGCGCCAGTGTTTATTTTTGCTTTACCTTTGTGCCGATGTTTATCGCGTATGCCGCCACCCTCATAGACCCCGCAACCTTCGGCGCACTGGTCACCACCGACTCCCAGCGCGTGTTGCCGACGCTGGTACTCACGCACACACCGCTATTGGCACAAGCCATTTTCTTTGGCGCCGTACTATCAGCTATCATGAGTTGCTCCTCGGCCACCCTGCTGGCGCCGTCGGTCACTTTTGCCGAAAACGTGGTCAAAGGTTTTATGCCACACATGAACGACCATGCATTTTTACGCGTGATGCGTCTGTGCCTGGTTGGCTTTGCCACGATGGTGCTGTTTTATGCGCTCAACTCAGAACTATCAATTTTTGGCATGGTAGAAAGCGCCTATAAAGTGACGCTGGCAGGCGCTTTTGTGCCACTGTTTTTTGGCGCCTTCTGGCAGCGTGCAACCAGCCAGGGCGCACTTGCCGCGATTATTTTCGGCATCGGCAGCTGGGTGCTGATCGAAGTACTGGTCGGCGAAGCCAGCCTGGTACCGGCACAATTGGTCGGACTATTAATCAGCGCGGTAGCCATGGTGATCGGCTCATTGTTGCCACAGAAAATTGGCGGCACCCCGCATACTGCTTCAGGCTATTTGCACGAGCACGCGGCACGCAGTCACCCGCATTAACCCTGGTCAATGCAGGAATACCTCTTTAAAACAGCGACTATTCCAATAAACAAAGTCGTTTTATATTGGTGATAATGCTTTTTTGGGCATGATCTGCCTTTAGGTAATTGAACATTTATGGTCGTTAACAAGCGTTACTACACCCTACTTCTAAGCGCTATCGTGCTGATTGGCTTTGTGGCGACCAGCCTGATTGGTTACTTTGTGGCCAAAGACTCGCTAACAGACCGCCTGCAACAGGAAATGCTGCCACTGACCAGCGACAACATTTACTCTGAAATCCAGCGCGACCTGCTGCAACCACTGCTCATTTCGTCATTGATGGCCAATGACGTGTTTGTATTTGACTGGATCAACAATGGCGAACAAGACGCCAATAAAATGACCAGCTACCTGGCACAAATCCAGAAAAAATATAACACCATCACCGCGTTTTTCGTCTCCGAAAGCTCAGGCAATTATTATCATCCGTCGGGCGTATTAAAGCGCGTCTCGACGACTAACCCGGACGACCATTGGTATTTTGAGGCCAGAAATTCGCATAATCCTTATGTCATTAATATTGACCGCGATACCGCGGATAAAAAACGCCTGAGTATTTTTGTTAACTATCGCATTGAAGACAAATCGGGCAAGTTTATTGGTGTGATTGGCGTCGGCTTATCATTGCAAACGGTGGTAGAACTGATTGAAAACTACCAGAAACGCTATGGCCGTGAAATCTACTTTGTAAATCGTCAGGGCGAAGTCATGCTGCAAAGCAGCCAATACCGCTCAGAGCTACATCTGCAAAACAAATCCGGGCTGGATAAAGCCTTTTTGCAAGTGCTGACATCGCCTAGTGCGTCGCTGTCGTTTAAAACCAGCAGCGGTAATATGCTGTACCTCAACAGCCGCCTGGTGCCTGAGTTTGACTGGTATTTAATTGTCGAGCAGATCAACGATCCTAGCTCAGCGCGGATCGAAACCGCCTTCTTGATCAACCTGGCGGTAGCGGTCGTGATCAGCATGATCGTGCTGGCGCTGGCGCATTTTGCGGTGCGCGGCTATCACGACAAACTAGAGATGATGGCCACCCAGGACAAACTGACCGGCGTCACCAGCCGCCAGGTATTCGAGTTCTACTTCAAGCAAGCCGTCGCCCGCGGCAAACGCCGCGACGAGCCATTGTCATTGGTGCTGCTCGATATCGATCTGTTCAAACTGGTGAATGATACTTATGGGCATGAGGCGGGTGACCGCGTGCTCACGCGCGTGGCGCAGCTGATCAAGTCGCATGTGCGCGAAGAGGATGTGGTGTGCCGCTGGGGTGGCGAGGAGTTTTTAATTCTGCTTTCGGGGTGCAACTTGCAGCACGCCAGAGACATTACCGAGCTCATACGCTCAGCGGTTGCCGGGCTGCAATTCCACTTTAGCAATAAAGTGGTGCAAATCACCGTCAGCGCCGGGATCGCCGAAATGCAAACCGACGAAATACTGGGCCAGGTGGTAGAGCGCGCAGACCATCATTTATACGCCGCCAAACGGGCCGGGCGTAATTGCATCAAGCCAGAGATTGACGAAGACGAAGCGACCTAAAGCCGCCCCGTCACCCGCTTACTTTTTAGCGGTGGAGCCAGCCAGACGTGGCTGGCAATATTCACAATAAAAGGTTGAACGCTGGCCAAGCCGGATATTCAAAATCGGCTTTGCGCACACGCGGCAAGGCTCGCCAGTACGCCCATACACGGTATACGTCTGCTGAAAATAGCCAGGATTCCCATCGGCACCAAAAAAATCTCGCAAACTGCTGCCGCCAGCGTCCAGCGCGGCCTGCAAGGTCAGTTTGACCTCTTGCACCAGCAACGCACATTGCGCCAGCGTGAGCGCTTTAGCGGGTGTCTCTGGGTGTATACGGGCCCTGAATAAGGACTCGCTGGCATAAATATTCCCCACCCCTACCACCAGATGCGCATCCATGATGGTGGTTTTGATTGCTGCGCTGCGCGCGCGTGTTTGCTGGTATAAATGTTCGGCGTTAAAGGCAGCTTCCAGCGGTTCTGGCCCCAAACTGCTCAGCAAAGCATGTTGCATCGGATCACCGCTTAACCATAACACTGCACCAAATCGACGAGGATCGCGCAAGCGAATCACACGCCCATCTTCAAAGCGGAGATCAAAGTGATCATGTTTTTCAGCCGGGAAATCACGCTCTAGCAAGCATAGACGGCCTGACATGCCTAAATGTAGCAGCAATACGCCCTCTGCTTCAGTGCTGCCGATCTCGGCCAGAATATACTTGGCACGGCGTGTGAGCTTAAGTATGCGGCGGCCTTGCAAATGCTGTGGTAAATCGGCCGGAATCGGCCAACGCAAACCATGATGACGTATCGTCACCTGTGCGATTTGCGCACCTTCTACTGGCAGTAAACCGCGCCGTGTGACCTCAACCTCGGGTAATTCAGGCATGGCGATTATTGGCTTTTGGGCGGCTGGCTTTTCGGTGCCTGAATATTCACCGGCGGGTTCACCATGGTAAAGCCGGTATCATTGGCAAAGTGATAAATAATGCCTTCATCCGGGCGCGCCAATAAATACTCCGGCGACTCTTGTACTTTATCAAAGTGGACTTTTTTACCATTACGCAATAACACCTCAAATGAAGGGTAAGTCTGCTTGCGGTCTGGCGTATAAAACTCAACAGAAGTCGCCTGCGCTTGCGCCCAGCTAAAGTCCATCCATTCGTTCATTTCATTCTGGGTTGGCTTGGCGTGAGCATCATTCACTACCCATTTGCCTTCATTTGACATCTGCACTTTGAGTGCATTTTCCTCCCATTGCTCCAAGTGCGCGAGATCAAAACCTGCCAACTGCTTACGATCAGCGGGCGACAGTGGCGCTTTATCGACCATTTCAATCGGCTGTGTAGCCGCAGCCTCGCTATATTGCCCGGGCAGCAAATATACCTGGCCCGCATAGCCTACGTATTGCTCTTCCGACACCGGGTTATAAGTGCCAAACGTGAACACCTGGTCGCCTTTACTGCCAGACAGCGTTAACTTTAACACTGGCTGATCCAGGCCGTACTTAGCGGCATCCTGCAATGGCAGCCTGGTCGCAGTGGTTGCCGCAATAATAGACATCGCCCGGTGCACCGAGGCCTGGTCAGCGCGTGCCGGATATGGCTTGCGCATCATCCAGTAGCCATCCTGTTTCTCAAAAATGGTGGGGGCTTTAGCTGGAAACTCAGCCTTCACTGTATTAAAGTCGGCCATTTTAAGGTTGGAGACTTCAAACTTGGCAGACTGTGCCTGCTGTTGCGGTCTTAAATGCAAAAATACGGCAATACCAATCACCACTGCTAATAACAACAGATTCAATATCCATCTTTTTTTCATGACGCGACTCCGACAGCCAGATCGTTAGAGATTAAGCCTTACGGCGCTTCCACCACAAAAACAAGCCTGCCACAAATAAACCGACCGGAATCAGGTACTGGAAAGCATGAAACACCAGCCAAGCCACCAGGCGACCTTGGTCTGTGGCCGGAATCGACACGTTAATGTCTTTGAGTGGCATCGGCTGTATCGTAATCAGGCGATCATCGCCAGCCAGCCAGTTAATAATGTTAATGCCCAAATCCAGGTTGCCGCCGTTGGTAATAAAGGTGTTGGCGAGAAAGTTGGCATTGCCAATCACCACCACGCGCTGGCCTTTTTTACCGTATTCACGCTCTAATGCCACGCCAACATTAATCGGCCCCGCTTTGTCTTTGCCGTGATCAAAACTCACCTTGAGGTTTTGCGCCCCTGCTGGAATCTTGTCTGACTCTAACCAGCCATTCGGTGCAACGTCAATCAAACGACCGACTTTCCAGCCCAGGTCATCTGAGGCCTGGCCATCAATCTGATGCGCCTCCGGGAACACCGTGCGCAACATAAAATTGCGTGTAATCGCATGGTCACCATACAAGCTGGCAAAAGCCATTTTCGGGTCAGCGCCATATTGCTCGGCCGCTTTATCCACCACAATGCCGGGCGACACTTTAATGCCCAGGTACTCGGCGACTTCTTGCAAGCCATGCAAATTGTCGTCATCCAGCAACCACAACACGTTGCCGCCCGCTTCAATATAGGCTTTGATTTTTTTGGCTTCTACCGCGCTGAGATCCACTTGTGGCGCCGCAATTACCAACATGGCACCATTAGCAGGCACCGCCTGGGCAATGGTCAGGTCAGGGTTGGCAAATTTAAACCCCTTGCTTTCCAGCTGCTTGCCAAACTCGCCCAGGTCATGGTTTTTGAGGCCTTGCAGCAAACGCTCACCGTGGCCATCCAGATACATCACCGGCTGATTATTGGTGCGCGACAAGCGCACCAGCAAGTTGGTCATTTCCTGCTCGGCAAACGGCGGGGCAATGTGCTCAGACCGCTTGTTATATTCAACAATGGTTTCGCCATCGACTTTTACGCCCGCCTCTTGCGCCAGTTTCGGCTCCTCTGACGGGTTGATGAACTTGATAAAGACATTTTTCTTTTCGCGCTGGTAGCGGGCCACGAAGTCCAGCATGCCTTTACGGAAGGTATCGCCATTGTTCGCATCATCATTGGTCGCATACACGGTGATATTCACATCACCGTCCATTTGTTTGAGCACATTGATGCTGCCCTGAGTAAGAATATTACGGTTGGCCTGAGTGATATCCCTGGCCCAGCGATATTGGCCGGACAAATAACCCAGCATCACCACCAACGCCAAAAACACCAGCACAAACATCCAGTTTTGTGCCAACAGTTGCCATCTAAATTTACGGTTAATTTTCATAGTGCATTCAGCTTAAAAACAAGGTCGCGTTTAACCGCGCAAACGATCTGCATCCAGACGACGAATCGTCAGGGTAATAAAAGTGAGGATAAACAGGCCAAAATAGGCCAGGTCAGCCGTATCAATCAAACCACCGCCAAATGACTGAAAATGACGCATCAGTGAAAATTTGAGCATGGTGCTGGTCGGGTCACCGGCAAAAAAACGGTCCAGAATCATCAACACAAACAGGGCAATAAAACTGAGAATACCCGCAATAATCGGCTGAGCAGTCAGGCTGGAAAAATACAGGCCCAAGGCCGCAAAGCTAGACACCAGTAACAGTAAGCCCAGCGAATTGGCAAAAATATAACCAAAATCAATATCGGCCCAAATGTTCAGCGTCGCCAGCATGACTGCGATATACAGCACCAAGATGCTTAAAAACACCACCAGGCCCAAAAACTTGCCAACCACGATTTCACTGATAGACAACGGCGCACTAAATAAAAATGGCAAGGTCTGGCTGCGGCGCTCTTCAGAAATCAAACGCATAGAGAGCAGTGGCACCGCAAACAGCATGATAAAAGACGCCAGGCCATACACGGTTTGACCGACAAACTGCGTCACGCCGATGCGTTCCGCTGGCCGAATCGAGCCAGACATTACTTCAAAGTAATTGTTTACGCCGTTGAGGTAATAGGTGCCAAACGCGAAGGTTAACAATGCCAAAATAATCCACCCCATTGGTGAGGCGAACATACTTTTAAGTTCTTTTCTTGCAATATTCAACATACTTAAATCTTTCCTTCTACACGCTAACTGGGGGCTTAAGCCGCTTTGGCCTCATCCGCACTCGCGGTCTCGTGGTAAGTCAGCTGCACGAACACATCTTCGAGGCTGGTCTGGTCAGGCGCAATATGGTACAAGCCCCAACCGTTTTGCACTGCAGCCTGTACGATCGCCTCATGCGGCTGGCTGCCCTCATGAAAGCGAATGCGCCACAAGCCATCAGCCGGTTCTACCTCAGCCACGCCAGCTATCGCCATCAGTTGTGTGGCATCCGGCGCCTGGCGCAGACCCACCAGCAGCTTGTTGCCGATGCGCTGCTGCTTGAGCACCTCAATGCCGCCGTTAAAAACCAACTTACCTTTATCAATAATCTGCACATGGTCACACACCATTTCTACTTCGGGCAGAATATGGGTAGACACAATCACGCTATGTGCCTGACCAATCTCTTTGATCAGGGCACGAATATCACGAATCTGGATCGGGTCCAGGCCCACCGTTGGCTCATCCAGAATCACCACCATCGGGTTATGAATAATCGCCTGCGCAATGCCCACGCGCTGCTGGTAGCCATTAGACAGGTTTTCGATCAGGCGCTTGCTCATGTGGCTCAGGCCGCAACGCGCTTTGGCATGCTCTACTGCTTTTTTAATCTGTTTGCCTGTCACGTTGTGCAAGCGGGCGGCGATGGTCAGATACTCATCGACCGTGAACTCTTTATATAAGGGGCGCATTTCCGGCAAGTAGCCAATCAACGCCTTGGCTTCTTTGGGATGCTCTATCATATCAATGCCACAGATTTTGACGCTACCGGCGCTGGGCGCCAGATTACCGGTCAACATTTTCATGGTAGTCGATTTACCGGCACCGTTAGGCCCCAAAAAGCCCAGCACTTGCCCCTGCTGCAGATTAAATGTTACGTCGCTGACCGCAGCACGGCCACCATACAAACGGGTCAACTCAATTGCTTCAACTGTCAAATTTGCCATGATTTTTTTCACACACCTACCGACTAAAAGATTACTGCAAGGCGCCGACAGAACCACCGCCGACCAGCAAATCCCTAGACAAAGATTTCATCAAAAAGTTATAGTGCTAAAGTGGTACTGCTGTTGTAGCATGACGTTTCAAGCTGCGCCCAAGCGTCAATTACAATTCAGTTACAAATCGCACATTATGGATGAACTTGCAGCAACTGTCACGGACTAAACAAAAAATCAGCATCACAAACCAGGCACCTTAATCATAGCCATGACACTGCTCATCAACAGACCAACTAAACAGGAATTCAGTATGCCCCACACCAGCCGTTTCACGCACAAACCCACTGCAAAGCGCCGCACAACCCTAGCGCTTTGCCTGGCATTGCTGACAACCCCGGCCTGGTCAGCCAGTGGCTCCCCTACCATCACTACACCCACGGCAGAGTTTGTCTACAAATATCTGCTGGGGGAAGTGGCGGCCCAGCGTGGCGAATTTGTACTGGCAGGCCAATTATTCCTCGATTTAGCCAAACAGACGCGCGACCCGCTGCTGGCCGAACGTGCCACCCAAGCCGCAACCATTGCACGCACACCGCAACTGGCGCTGCCTTCAGCAGAATTATGGTCAGAACTGGCCCCGGACTCTATTCCGGCTGCGCAAACGGCTAGCCAGCTGTTTATTGCCAATGGCAACTTGAAAAAAGCCATTCCGCAGATCCAGAAAGTACTCGCCAACGACAGTATCCGGCCGAGTGCCTTTATGGAGCTAAACAGCCTGATGATGCGCGTCACCGACAAAACCAGCGTACTGGACGCGATTCAGCAACTGGCCAAACCCTACCCCAAACTGCCAGAAGCACATTTTGCGGTTTCGCAAGCCGCCTACTTCGCCCATAACGAAAACCTGATGGTCGCCGAGCTTAAAGAAGCCTCCAAACTGCGTCCGGGCTGGGAGCCACCGGCGCAAATCCGCGGCCAGATGCTCAGTGAACAAGACCCGCAAAAAGGCATCGCTTTTTACCAGGACTTTCTAAAAACATATCCCGAGGCCGACCAGATTCGCCTGGCACTTGCGCGCGCCTTGCTGGTACAAAAAAACAGCACGGACGCTAAAGTAGAATTCACCAAATTGCTCGAGCGTCATAAAAACAATCCAGAAATGAACGTGATTGTCGGCCTGCTGGCGCTGGATGCCAAAGAATATAGTTTTGCCGACCGCTACCTGCAACATGGGCTGGAAGTCGGTTTTAAAGAGCCTAACAAGTTGTATTTTAATCTGGGCCGCTCAGCCGCCGAACAAAAAGACGATGCACGTGCCTTGCAATGGTTTGACAAAATCACTGATGGCGAACAGTTTTTGGCAGGTCGCCTGGCATCTGCCGCCATCATTGCACGCCGTGATGGCATAGATGCTGCGATCACCATGCTGGATAATGTAGATGGCTTAACCCCGGAACAACAAGCCGTGGTGATTCAGAACCAGGCCTTGCTGCTCAACCAGGCCAAACGCACCGACGAAGCCTACGCCTTACTCGGTAAAGCCGTACAAAGCTTCCCTGACAGCCCGGAGCTGCAGTATGACTATGCGCTTAATGCTGAGCGCAAAGGCCAATTCGACATCATGGAAGACACTTTAAACAAGGTCATTAAAATGAAACCGGACATGGCCGCCGCCTACAATGCGCTTGGCTACTCCTACGCCGACCGCAATATCAAGCTGATGGAAGCCAAGAGCCTGATTGAAGCGGCGACTAAACTTTCACCAGAAGATCACTATATTATGGACAGCCTGGGCTGGGTTTATTACCGCCTGGGTGACCTGGGACACGCCACAGAAGAGCTGCGTCGCGCTTATGCGATTCAGCAAGACCCTGAAATTGCGGCGCATTTGGCCGAAGTCTTGTGGAAACAAGGCCAGCGTGACGAAGCACAAAAAATTCTTGACCAGGCATTGTCGGCCAACCCTGAGAACGACGTATTGGTGGCCACTGCGCAAAAACTGAAATCCGCGCTCTAATGCAGGCCGCACTGCCATTGTGTTTGCGCTGGAAACGGCGCACGGTCAGCCAGGTCATGGCTGGCTGGCTTGGCCTGGCGATCGCTGGCTGCAGCACCCTGCCTGCGCCGCCCACCCAAACCACGGCCAGCAATGCCGCCCAGCAACGCATGCAGCGATTGCAAGCAACGAAACAATTTGCGCTGGAGGCCAAACTGGCAGTGCAATATGCTGGTAAAGGCTACACCGCCCGCCTGGAGTGGCAGCACGATGTACAAGAAGATACTATGCGCATTTTTAGCCCGTTGGGACAACAAGTGGCGTTGATTCATCGCACGCCACAATCAGTCACCCTGACCGACCAAAGCGGCAAACAACATACCGCTGCCGATGTGGCCAGCCTGACCGAGCGTCTGCTGGGCTGGCGCTTGCCACTCTCGGGGTTGAGCCAATGGATATTAGGCACGCCACACCAGGCCAGTCCTTTTCAGGCCAACTATCTCGAACATGGCGCACCGGCGAGCCTGACGCAGGATCAGTGGCAGATTGACTACGACGATTATCGCCAAACGGCACTCAACGGCGCCTTGGAGCAACTGCCTTACACCACACGCCTGCAACAGCAGGATGTGCGCCTGAAACTGGTGATTCAACACTGGTAAACACCGGCGAATAGGCCGCTTATCCCGCCCGTGGCCGATTAAAGATTCAGCGCGAGGCGTCGATAATGGCACTATGAGCTGTTATCTTCTCACCCCCACTTATTACCGACTTTGGCTGGCATTTAGCTTGTGGCTAATGCTGGGCATGATGCCTGGCCACGGCCACGCCTCGCAATGGCTGTCGATCAAAAAAACCGATGACAACCAGCTCATGATAGACAAACAGTCTTTGCTGGAAGAAAAACCTTATATCAAAGCTTGGGTAAAAGTCGATTACCGCAACCCGCAAAAAAACGTAGAGTCGGTAGACCGCGTCTACACCCATGCCAAAGCCTTGTGGTATTTTGATTGCGACAAACGCAAAGCCGCCACCATCCAGGTGTTTCAATACGACGACGAAGAGTTGGTCTATTCTGCTGGCACCACTGCTAAGCAGGCAGACTTTATTGAGCCACTGCCAGAATCTGAAGTAGAAGTCGCGCAACAATATGTGTGCAAATGGCAGACCAAAGAGAAGCAGCGCATTGAAGCGGCTGCGCGGCGCGCAGCCAATCCGGTGGTGCCAGCGGTCGCCAGCAGCAAGGACAAACCAGCAGCACCTGACAGTGTTGCCGAACCCGCAGCCACGCCACTAGCCACCAAGCCTGAAGAAAAAGCGGCTACCGAAGCGAAACCGGCCACCAAACCTGCCGAAGATAAAACAGCGGCAGCGAAACCAGCCGCGGCCAGCAAAACAGATAAAGGCACTGATAATAAAGACAAAGATAAACTGGCCAAAACAGACAAACCCAATGATCAGTCCTGGGCCTATAGCGGCCCGCGCGGCCCTGAAAAATGGGGCAGCCTGAACCCTGATTACGCGGTGTGCAATGCGGGTAGCCAGCAATCACCGATTAATATCGACAACACGATCACGGCGGCGCTTAAACCGATTAAACGCTTGCAAAAATTTCCGCTCAAAAACATTGTGCTTAAAGACCACAGCCTGATCATGGATGCGGGCAGTGGCAATATGATGGTGCTGGATCAAAAGCCTTATCAGCTGAAATACATCAGCGTGCATGTGCCTAGCGAACACCAGATCAAACAAAAGTCTTATGCGGCCGAACTGCAAATGGTGCATGAAGATAAAGCCGGGCATCGCGTGATTATCGCCGTCATGCTGGAAGAAGGCAGCACCCATGCCGGGCTGGAAAAACTGCTAGGCAGCTTGCCCAAAGAAAAAGAGCAAAGCAAACCACTGGCGATCCGCGTAACACCCGCCGACCTGATGCCGAGCAAACCAGCCTATTACCGCTATAGCGGCTCGCTGACCGCGCCACCATGCACAGAGGGTGTGCAATGGGTGATTATGAAAGAGGTGCTCAAAGTGTCTAAATTCCAGCTGGGCAGCTTGCAGCAAGCCATTGGCGCCCCCAACCAGCGCCCGCTACAAGACGGCCAAGGCCGCATGATTTTAGAATAAACAAGCCAGGAATAAGGAAGCCTCGAATCAGCATGCCTCGGCGACGCAGGCATGCTTTACAATAGCGGACATGGAATTACTCACCTACCCTGCCCCCTGCAAAATCAACCTGTTTCTGCATATCACTGGCCGCCGTACCGACGGCTATCACGAGTTGCAAAGCTTATTTTTACTGCTAGACCACGGTGACGAACTGCATATAGGCGTGCGTCAAGATGGCCAACTGCTACATGCCAATCCGCTGCCTGGCGTGCCGCCAGAACAAGATTTAACCATACGCGCCGCACGTGCATTGCAGCAGGCCAGCGGCACGATGCTGGGTGCAGAAATCAGGTGCATTAAGCGCACGCCCATGGGCGGCGGGCTGGGCGGCGGTAGCTCAGATGCAGCGACCATGCTGATGGCACTCAACCAGCAATGGCAATTAGGCTACTCCAGGCAACAGCTGATGCAAATCGGGCTCAGTTTGGGCGCAGATGTACCGGTGTTTATTTTTGGCCAAACCGCGTGGGCAGAAGGCGTAGGCGAACGCTTAGTTGCGGTGTCGCTACCGCCTGCCATGCTCGAAAAATACTATGTCGTGATCACGCCGCAGGTAGAGGTGCCAACCGCAAAAATATTTGCACACCAAGCATTGACAAGAGACTCGAAACCATTGAGAATAGCGGACTTTTCAAACGGGGCTAATTCCGGCGCGTTCTGGCAGCAAGTCAGAAACGATATGGAAGCCGTGGTTTGTGCGTTGTATCCTGAAGTTGCAAAGACGTTGCACTGGTTAAAACAATACGGCGATGCCCGTATGAGTGGTTCTGGTGCTTCGGTATTCGTAGCCGTAGATAGTGAACAAAAAGCGCGCGAATTGATTGAAAATAGACCAAAAAACACTTCTGGTTTTTGGTCAAAAGGGTTAAAATACCATCCGCTTTTTGCTTCGATCGCCGATGATGATCGAGCGACAAAAAGCGTGTGAGTAAGACAAGTTATTGGGGAGTCGCCAAGCTGGTTAAGGCACCGGATTTTGATTCCGGCATGCGAAGGTTCGAATCCTTCCTCCTCAGCCAAACATTAAGCGTGTAGATTTAACGATTTACACGCTTAAGTTTTTTATAGGTTCCGGCCACGTGACTGGAATCAGGTTTCAAGACATCGTCATCGCTAAAAAAAGGGTACAACGTTGAGTAACGCCAACATGATGGTATTTACCGGCAATGCCAATCCGGTACTGGCACAAGAAGTAGCCAAGCATTTGGGCATTGAATTAGGGCGTGCCGATGTTGGCCGTTTTTCTGACGGTGAGATCATGCTGGAGCTGCTGGAAAACGTACGTGGCCGCGACGTGTTTGTATTGCAGTCCACCAGCTACCCGACCAATGACAGCCTGATGGAAGTCATGGTCATGGTCGATGCCTTGCGTCGCTCCTCTGCTGGCCGCATTACGGCAGCCATTCCTTATCTGGGTTATTCGCGTCAGGACAGACGTCCGCGCTCTGCCCGGGTGGCGATTACAGCCAAAGTGGTGGCGAACATGCTGACCAGCGTCGGCGTCAACCGCCTGCTGACCATGGACTTGCACTCAGACCAGATTCAGGGCTTTTTTGATATTCCGGTCGATAACATTTACGCGACCCCGATCTTGCTGGAAGACCTGGCCAAACAAGATACTGAAAATCTGGTGGTGGTTTCACCAGACGTTGGCGGCGTTGTGCGTGCACGTGCTGCCGCCAAGCAATTAAACGCTGACCTGGCCATTATTGACAAACGTCGCCCAAAAGCAAACGTGGCCAAGGTCATGAATATAATCGGCGAGGTTGAAGGCCGCACCTGCGTCATCATGGATGACATGGTAGACACGGCCAACACATTATGTGAAGCCGCCGCTGCGCTGAAAAAGCAAGGCGCAACTAAAGTGGTCGCCTATGCCACCCACCCGGTATTGTCCGGCGGTGCAGGTGAGCGCATTGCGGCCTCGGCACTGGATGAGCTGGTCGTCACCAACACCATTGCATTAAACGCTGGCGCACTGGCCTGCAGCAAAATCCGCCAACTGAGCGCGGCTACTTTGCTGGCAGAGACCATCAAGCGCATCAGCCAGGAAGAATCAGTTTCTTCGCTATTTATGGATTAATGCTCCATAAATCAAAACGATGGGCATGGATTAATCATCCATCAAAAGCTTTAGGTATGGATTAGTTTTACACCACTTGCTGGTCGCGGCGAGTGGATTTTAGTGCAGTACCGCCTGATCAAGGCGTTTTTAGGAGTTTCTCTTATGAGTATCGAAATTAAAGCAGTCAAACGTGACGTTCAAGGTACGGGTGCGAGCCGCCGCCTGCGTCGCGCTGGCAGCGTGCCAGGTGTCGTTTATGGCGGTGAGCAAGGCGCTGTGTCTATCGAATTAAACCACAAAGAATTGTTCATGGAGTTTCGTCATGAAGCGTTTCACGCTTCTATCCTGAACCTGAATCTGGATGGCAAAGTTGAAAGCGTTTTACTGCGTGACTACCAACTGCACCCAGTACGCAACACGATTCAGCACATCGATTTCCAGCGCGTGTCTGCGACTGAGAAAATCCACGTGAAAGTGCCTTTCCACTTCATTAACGAAGATGTGGCCCCTGGCGTTAAAACCGGTGGTGGTAACATCTCCCACATCCAGACTGAAGCTGACGTAAGCTGCTTGGCAAAAGACTTGCCAGAGTTTATCGAAGTTGACCTGGTGACACTGGAAGCTGGTCACTCTATCCACTTGTCCGAAATCAAACTGAAAAAAGGTGTTGAGTTCGTTCAACTGGCGCACGGTGATGACGCGGCAGTGGTTTCAATTGCTAAACCACGCGGCGGTAGCAGCGACGAAGCAGCTGAAGAAACACCAGCAGCCTAAGCAGGCACGGCGGTTATCCGCTACAATAAACGCGCACAACTTTGTGCGCGTTTTTTTTGGTGTGCGTGAATAGCATGCCACACTGAGCCAGATCATAAATAAGCAAGCTAGACCCTATACATGAGTGGAATAAAACTAATTGTTGGCCTGGGCAATCCGGGTGAAAAATACACCATGACCCGCCACAATGCCGGGTTCTGGCTGATTGATTTACTGGCAGAACAATCCGCTAGCCGCCTGGCGGCGGAGGCCAAATTGTTTGGCATTGCTGGCAAATGGCAACCACATAGCGACAAATGGCTACTCAAACCGACCACTTTCATGAACGCCAGCGGCAAGTCTGTGGCGGCCATTGCCAATTACTACAAAATCCAGCCCGCAGAAGTGCTGGTGGTGCATGACGAACTCGACCTGCCGCCCGGCCAGGCCAAACTTAAATTTGGCGGCGGCCATGGCGGCCATAATGGCCTGCGCGATATTCACGCAGCCCTCGGCACGCCAGATTACTGGCGCTTACGCATAGGCATTGGCCACCCGGGCAACAAGGCCGAAGTAGTGAATTTTGTGTTAAAAGCAGCAGGCAAAGATGAACAGCAAGCAATTGATGACAGCATTATCAAAGCCAGCACAGTGAGTGAGCTACTGGCGCAAGGCCAGTTTGAAAAAGCCATGCTGCAACTGCACAGCAAATAACCATTAGCGCGACATCACCGCCCGAGACTGGTGCCACTCATGATGCCAGAGGGTAAACGCCTCCGGGCGTAACGGTGGCGAGAAATAATAGCCCTGGCCAAAGTCGCAGCCCATCTCCTGCAACATGCGCAACTGGCGCTGATTTTCAATGCCCTCGGCAATCACCTGCATGCCCAGGCTATGCGCCATCATGATGATGGCGCGACACAAGGCTGCATCTTGGTTAGAACTGCCGAGCTCGCGCACAAACGAGCGATCAATCTTCACGTAATCAATGGGGAATTTTTTCAGGTAAGACAGCGCCGAATAACCGGTGCCAAAATCGTCCAGCGCCACTTGCACGCCCGCCTGCTGATATTGGGCCAAGCGTTCACTGACTTGCGTACTGGCATCGAGCAACAAGCGCTCGGTAATTTCCACCACCAGCATATTGCCCTCCTGATGGTTTTTGGCCATGTCAAACAACCAGTCTTCATTTTTTCTATGCTCGGCGGCAAACTGTATGGGCGACTTATTCACTGCCAGTTGAAACATGGGATGCAAGCTCTGACGCCACTGCCGACACTGCGCAATGGCCGTTTTAAACACCCACTCGCCTATCGGCACAATCAGTAAATTATCCTCGGCAATGCAGATAAACTCCATGGGCGGAATCAGCCCTTTCACCGGATGCTGCCAGCGCAATAATGCCTCGGCCTTCACCACCATATTGGTCTGCAAATCGACCACGGGCTGATACTCAAGAAAAAACTCGTCATTGCTGATTGCCTGGCGCAAATCATGCGACAAACGCATGCGATTTTCTGCATTTTGCTGCATGCGCGGCGTGAAATAAGTAAAGCAGTTGCCGCCTTTTTGCTTAGAGGCGTACATGGCCTGATCGACGCGCTTCATCAGGTCTTCTTTATTGCCTGCATCGTCAGGAAAAATCGCAATGCCCAAACTGGCTGCAACATAAGCATGGGTTTCATCCAGCTGAAACGGTTGCGACAATGCCTCCAGCACTCGCTGCGCCAAGGCTTCAACATGGCAGGCATGGGCGTCATTCAACATCAGCACAAATTCGTCACCGCCCAACCTGGCCACCAGGTCGTTGTTGCCCACACAGCCTTGCAGGCGCTTGCCCGCCTGCAATAGCAACTTGTCACCCTGATCGTGGCCCTGGGTATCATTCACCTCTTTAAAACGGTCGAGGTCTAAAAAGATAATGGCCAGCTTCTGGCTATGACTTTTCACTGCATGCAAAGCCTGATCCAGGCGGTCAAAAAACAGGCGCCGGTTAGGCAATCCGGTTAAGGTATCAACGTTGGCGTATTGCCACACCACCTCGTCCGACTGCTTGATTTTTGAAATATCCGCCAGCGTGCCCAGTATGCGTGTCGGCTTGCCCTGCTCGTCGTGCACCAGCACCATGCCACGGTCAAACACCCACTTCCAGCTGCCGTCCTTGCACAACATGCGATACTCAATCGCATATTGCTCGCGCTCACCGTCCAGCACCTGCTGATGCAAGTCCATCGCGGCAGCGGCATCATCAGGGTGTATGCGCTGGTTCCAGGTGGTTGGCTGATGGTCTAGCTCGTGTGCAGCAAAGCCGAGGATTTTTTTCCAATGCTCAGAAAACACCACCTTAGACTCCGGCACATTCCAGTCCCACACGCCATCACCGGTGCTTTCCATGGCAAATTTCCAGCGTTGCTCGCTGCTATTAAGTGCCAGGTTATATTGCTCCAAAGCATTGCGCGTGCGGTGGCGCACCACGGCAAACTGCACCAGCCCCGCCAATAACAAGCTGATCACCACGCCCAGCACGCCCATATCATTGGCATCACGGTAGTCGGTTGCAGCCTCAAAGGCCGGGGTAGACCGCGCCTGCAAGCGCCACACCTGCCCGCTCACATTTAAAGTATGCGCAAGCGTAAATTCGGCCTCGCTGTCATGCACATGCGCATCCTCAGAGCCACTGTGATACAACGGCATTTGCCCTTCTTCATGGCCCTGGTCAAACACGTCAAAATGCACCAGGCGTTGCTCCGTCGGGTGCAAGGCCTCGGCCAGCATGGCTGCCACATCAAAGCGCAAAAACACCCAGCCATTTAACCAGCGACGCCTGTCGGCGCCAGCCGAGTTTTCATGCTGGCCACGGTACACCGGCGCATGAAAAATATAGTTCTTATAGGGTTGTATGCTGGTATTGGCGGCATAATGGCCAGACAACACCAAACGGTCACCATCGCCTGCTTCGAGCAAGTCTGCCCGCATCTGCGCATCTAAAAAGGTGTTTTTAAGTAGTGTTTCGCGATTGGCATCATTGCGCGGCTCCACATACAGCACCGGCGCAACCTCTTCGTCGCCTTTAATAAATTGCAGATGTTTGAGCAATTGTTGGATAGGCATCTCCAGGTCTTTAAACGTTTCTGGATGCTGCAGATGAATGTATTTGATAAAGCCCAGCGCATTGAGGCTGTTGTATTCAGTGCTTTTGAGATAGTTGTCGACATAGAGCCGAAACTCTTCGGCCGAGACAAACTGTGATGAAATATACAGTTGCTCTACACCTTTGAGAATCTGCCGGTAAGCATTTAGCCGTTGCTGGATAGCCTCAGACGCAGACAGCACCGACTGCTTGAACTTAACCGCCTGTAAGGCTTCAGCATGATGACGCTCGCTCATCCACAGTAAAAAGGTAGTCTGCAATGCACAGAGCAGGATCACCGCAGCGATCCATCGTGACGACAATAACTGCTGCAATGATGCCATATTGAAACGAACCATTTCTCATCCTTAATCAGGAAGGCGCACGACGCTTATGATTATGCCCCCGCAGTCGTGCATTTGTTTATTTATAATAAAACTTAAATCTTGTAGGCAACTTGTGTCAAATCAAGATTGATTCTGGCTCTATCTCAATACTAACGGTAAAATATTGGTTTTATTCAATCTTTGCCGCAATATCATGCTGCGGCAATACTCACGCTAAGGTTCATCCACTATGAAATGCGGTATTGTCGGCCTGCCCAATGTAGGCAAATCCACCTTATTTAACGCCATCACCAAAGCGGGCATCGCCGCAGAAAATTACCCTTTCTGCACCATCGAGCCCAACGTTGGCATCGTCGAGGTACCAGACCCACGCCTGCAACCGCTGATCGACATTGTTAAACCGCAAAAAGTACAACCTGCGATTGTCGAGTTTGTTGACATTGCTGGCTTGGTCGCTGGTGCCTCCAAAGGTGAAGGCTTGGGCAACAAGTTCTTGGCCAATATCCGCGAAACAGACGCCATTGCCCACGTCGTGCGCTGCTTTGAAGACGGCAACGTCATTCACGTCGCTGGCAAAATAGACCCATTGGCCGACATCGAGGTGATCAACACCGAGCTGGCGCTGGCCGACATGGAAACGGTAGAAAAAACCATGCAGCGCGAAGGCAAAAAAGCCAAAAGCGGTGACAAAGACGCCATCGCCCTGATTAAAGTACTCGAAAAAGTCGTGCCTTGCTTAAACGACGCCAAAGCCGTGCGCACACTCAATCTGGATGCAGATGAACTCAACTTGCTCAAACCGTTATGCCTGATCACCGTTAAGCCAGTCATGTATATCACCAACGTGATTGAAGGCGGTTTTGAAAACAACCCACACCTGGACAAAGTGCTGGCACTGGCCAAAGCCGAACACGCGCCTGTGGTGACGATTTGCGCCAAAATTGAAGGCGAAATCTCCGAGCTGGATGAAGAAGATAAACTGCTGTTTTTAGAAGAACTCGGCCAAGAAGAACCAGGCCTTAACCGCGTCATTCGCGCTGCGTATGACCTGCTCGGCCTGCAAACCTACTTTACAGCCGGTGTACAAGAAGTACGCGCCTGGACCGTGAAAAAAGGCGCCACTGCGCCGCAAGCCGCTGGCGTCATCCATACCGACTTTGAGCGCGGCTTTATCCGTGCCGAAGTGATCGCTTACAACGACTACGTGCAATTTAAAGGTGAAAAAGGCTCGCAAGAAGCAGGCAAAATGCGCCTCGAAGGCAAAGAATACATCGTGCAAGACGGCGATGTGATGCACTTCAGATTCAACGTGTAATATAAGCCCACGCCAACATTCAATAAAAAAGCAAATTGGCGTGTATTTATTTTGACAATCAAGCGCAAAATCAATAGAATTGCGCCTTCAGTTTTAATGGTGATGTAGCTCAGCTGGTTAGAGCACAGGATTCATAATCCTGGGGTCGAGGGTTCAAGTCCCTCTTTCACCACCAAATAAATAAAGGCTTCCAAGGTGAGAACTACTTTGGAAGCCTTTATCATTTTTGGAGCAGATCATTATTTACACCTATTGAATCAGATAGCTATTTGGTGAATAAAATGCATTGCCAATTTAAACAGGTGATTGTTTTACTTCTACAAATATATTCTTTACCCCTTGTTCAATCTCAGAAATGTCATCTAAGTAAAGTATTTTGAGATTCTTAATTGCTCTGGAACATGCCACATACATTAGGTTCTTTGTATTCTCATAGTCATCAAGGCTCTTACATATTGCAATTATTTGCTCGTTAGTTTTATTTTCTAGCTGCTGTACTCTAAAATAATTTCTAAATTTATCCCTACCCTGTAATCCGAAGCTATGTTCCATAATAATGGCAACATTCTCGTACTCCTCACCTTTTGTTCCATGATAGGTGTGGTAAATAATCGGCTTGGTTTCAATCCTGTTAATAAAATCAACCCATAATAAAAGCTCTTCAAAAGGCAAACTATAAAACTGCTCTACGAGATCGGTTTCTGTTGACTCTTCTTGACTCTTAATTAGTAAATCACGGAGACTCTGGTCAAACATAAACTCAAAACCATCAAGATTAATTTGAGAACTTTGTGATACAACCTGATTAAGAAGTGTAAGTCTTATATTTCTTTCTATTTCATTATTTTTTAGAAGATCGGAGAAGTGAACTATCAACTCTTTCAGATTAAGTGCTTTGGTATTTCTAATTTCTTGGGCTAATTTAACCACCTGTCCAAGGTTTAATTGAACATCAGTGTGACCAGTAAAGTCATTCAAAACGGCACGTTCGTTTTGAGTTTTCTTATACCAATCTACCAAGCGATAGATTAAAAGAACACTTGAATTTAATTTCTCTAATTCATTAGAGAGTAACTGCGTATTAATTTCGCGCCAGTCAATTGTGCCAGCTTGGTTGATAATGTCGTATAGACCACCAAAACCATTTAGTCTTGCCATAATTTTATTGGTAAGGACAAGGCAGTGAAGTTTATCTTTGCCAAGAGCACTTGCGTACCAATCAATAAAGTCTTTGGCTAAAGAAAGTTTTTCAGCATCATTTACGCAGACCTTTGAAAAAAATTCCACGCTACCTTGATTTTTTGCCTTTGAAATCGGCTCTTGAACAACATCGTCAGAACGTATCTTATTGATCAGTTCCACAACCTGAAAATGTGACCGCCTATTAAAAGTTTTGGTTAGGGTTTGAAGGTTGGGATGTAGGGTTGAAATTTTTGAACCAATCCCATCTTCATAAATATTTTGAGCAATATCACCAAAATATCCTACGAGAAAATCCAAACTATGTTGCATTGAGTAAATTTCTAAAGCACTCAAAATCTTAATAACATTTTCATTTGTATCTTGATACTCATCAACCAAGATGAAAGGATATTTATCAACAATCAAACGACACAATAAAGGGTAGCTCTCAACGAGCTTTGCTGCATACTCCAGCAAAGTGTCATGACTGAAACGCATGTATTCGAGCCTGTCCGAATTACTCAAGCTATCATAATCAACATGCTTTTCTCTGCCTTGATGTATACGCTGTAAACAATCTTGATAACGTTTTCGTCTCAGAACTGATCTAGCTGTTTTGACAAAGTTTGCTTTATTTTTGAGCAACAATGCAATGCAACCTGGTTTATTTTCTAAGCTATTGATTTTTGAATTAAAAGGCGCAGCAGCCAAATCAGTCGCCTTATAGAACGCATCCTTATTCGCCAATATAAACTCGAAGAAAGCCTTCTGATCGTCTACTGATAATTTCGCGTAGGCTTGATAACTCTTGTCTTCTTGATTAGCTAAGTCCTCCTCCAACTTGGTGAGTTCGGTTTCAAGTTTTTCTTGGTGTATTTTCAGCAACTCAGCTTGATGAACTTTAATCAACTCCCAAAGCCGTTCATGTATGGTTGAAACAACCACCAATTCAGACTCACCCAATCGCCTTCTTATTTCCTTTACAGCGACATTTGTGTAGGTAATACAAATGACTTTTTGCTCAAGCCTCTGTAGTGAAGGATGCTTTGTCTGGATAATGTGTCTGATTGTCTCAACTAATGCATAAGTTTTACCTGCCCCCGCCCCAGCATTAAATCTAAAACTTTTATATTCATCCACACAGCTGTTAATGGATTCTTGAATTGCAATTTCTTGGTCAATAGCGACTTTATCAATTTCACTCATCATTAACACCTATACAAGACTTTGCTCTAACCAAGTAAATCCATCTCGAATGTATTTGGGTAGTTGCGGAATGCTGGCTGGGGATGCTGAGGTAATGCATGAAAAAAGCAACGCATTTGCAAATGCACTTTTGTCGTTATTTTCAGCTATTTTCTTTTGTAACTTATATGAATTACTGATTAAATTATTCTTATCTTCAGCACCGCCAACAATCTCTGCATATATATTTTTCTTAACTTTCTTTAGCACTTCGTTCAGGATATCGTTATTGTAATTCTCAAGAACTATTGCTTCCTCTAAGCTTGTCGGTTGCTGCCCTTTAACGTTATCTTTTTGGAAAACAAAGTATAGACTCTCATCTTGAAAATAATTGATCCCGTCCAATAAGCTGCTGTTCTGATTAAGCTCTATTAATGTCTGATTTGTTGTATGCCTGCCCACCAATTGTGTGATTTGTTTGTAATCATCCTTCTCAGCATCGTCTCGTTGAATATCGATATCTGTAATTACCAGTGTCGGCACTTTTAAAAGCTTTGCTAAAGGATAATAAACTTTGCCATGAGCCCCATTGATGTTGAATATAGAAATATAGAAATTTCTTAGTATTGGATTCTTCTCTAGATAAAAATATAGCAAAGCCTCTTCAGTAGCTCCTTCTACAAAAATCACAGCATCAGAGAAAAATAATTCAGACACTTTGAATTTGATGTGTTTTTTTAAGAAGTTCAAGTTTTTTATATCTTCGTCTGTTTTTCCTGGAATGATTTTGCTATCTTCAAGAGAGATGACATGTGAACTCTTATTACTATTGCAAATGTAGTTAATATTGTTGAATGAATTGCTGCTGTGTATTTTGCTATTTACGATATGAGAAGAATGCGTAGTAATGATTAACTGGCAGTTAATCTTTTTGCTTGATGACTGAAGTGCTTTTTTAAGAGCGGCATCAATTCTGCTGATGAAGAACTCCTGCATTTGTGGATGCATGAAAGATTCAGGTTCTTCGATAAATAACAAGTTAATCTGATTCTGATGAGACTTGTCTTCATAACTATCAACGAATCCAACAATTTCACCAATGATATTAAGCAAATTGATGTACCCTAATCCAAACTGATTTTCAGGGATAAAATCACCACCTTCACTAAAAGAGTATTTAATTAACTCCTCTAATATAGCTTCCTCTGTAACATTGCCAGTTAAATCCACTGTTACATGGTTTGATTGTTCGATTTCCTGTAACACGCCTGATATGGACTGGCCTTTATTTATTACTGCTTGGGTAATAGTTTGATTAATACCAACTATGTGAGCATTAAGGCTGTTTTTTGAAGATCCATTAGTGAACTCTGACTTAACAACCTTACCGTAGAGTTTTGATAAAACCTGATCATTTAAGTGCCTATTTGCCTTAATCTCTTTTACTTTAAAAAGGCTACGCAGAGGTAGATTGCTTACCTCCTCATTGTTTGCATTGAAATTTGTGAACCTGAACTCAACATCCTTATTGATAAAGTCGCACATCATTTGAAATAAAGCGGGTCTGTTAAATTCGCCATTAACTAATTTAGGTGTCGAGTTGATTATTTGCTCAATCTTTTGCTTAAAGACCACTTCTTCTTTAATTGATACCTGAATTTTAATATCAACTATTGCCTCATCAACGTCACCCAATAATTCACTCAAAGATAGAAAATCAGATAGCAGGCTAGTTTTATCAGCCTCGCTTGTCTTTAAATTAAGCCAAATTTCTAACTCAAAGCCCATTGAGGGGAGCGCAAGATCAGCAAGTCCCTTCCCGCTAGCTATTGCTATGATGGCTTCATTTAAATAACTCTTTAAGCACTCGTTATTAAAATCGGATGATCGAGCTTCTTTTCTTCTTTCAATTACAAACTCAAATGCTCTTGCGATTGTTGTTTTTCCGACGTTATTTTTTCCAATAATTAAAGTACTGGATTGAGATATTGGAGACTGCTCTTCATCACTCTCTGTTGGAGATGCTTCTATGGCTCTAGGTTTAACGAATTGAATCGTATTATTCTTATCCCTAAATTTACGAAAGTTTTTTATCGTAAAAGACACCAGATACATGAGAGCTCCTGACAATTTGATTGTTATATTTCTTTACATTTTACACATCAAGCATCAATTGATAAGAGTTTTATTCGGACTGTTCAGATGGAGCACAAGAATAGAATTTAGGACGACACTCAACGACACAGCACTCTTGAGGTCGAGAGTTCAAGTCTCTCTTTATCACCAGAATTAAGTAAAAAGCCACATTCTAGAATGTAGCTTTCTCACGTCTGACGTCACAATCTAAGCCAACACACAGCCTTAGTTATATTCTTGAGCAAACTTTTTAATACTATCGACACATTTGCACCACATGTCGATAAAAACAAAAAATATCGACATAAAACATTGACGTGTCGACAGCATCGACATACACTCAACATGTGTCGATAAAACTCACAATTGCAAACATAAAGGCATGTGTATGAACATAAAAACATGGCAGCCAGACCAGCCTTATTTATCTTTACCCACCCTGCCACCTCAAGCAGATATTGAGACTAAGGCTATATTAAAGCAGTGCATTACTGCACGTGCGGCTTTGGCTGAGCTCAAACAGGCTGCCGAGTTAATCCCGAATCAAGCGGTGCTGATTAACACCTTGCCACTGCTTGAAGCAGGCGCGAGCTCTGAAATTGAGAATATTGTCACGACGACTGACAAGCTTTTTCAACATTTGCGTAATGAAGATCAAGCCGACCCTGCCACGAAAGAGGCTTTACGTTACAGCCGTGCATTATTTGAGGGATTTCGGGTACTGAATCAACATCCATTAAACACACGAACGATTGAAGAAATTTGTACGCAGATTAAAGGCGTGCAGATGAATGTGCGCAAAGTCTCTGGCACTGCGCTCAGCAGCCATCAAACTGGCGAAGTAATTTATACGCCGCCAGTGGGTGAAGATGTGTTGCGGACGATGCTCGCTAATTGGGAGCGATTTTTACATAACCAAGTAGACATTGACCCATTGATTCGGATGGCGGTCACGCATTATCAGTTTGAAGCTATTCACCCATTTACTGACGGCAACGGAAGAACAGGCCGCATTGTGAATAGTTTATTTTTGATTCAGGAAGGCCTGCTGACATTGCCAATTTTGTATTTAAGCCGCTACATCATTCAACATAAATCTGAATATTACAGGCTACTGCTACAAGTCACGCGCGAGCAAGATTGGGAGGCTTGGATTCTGTACATTCTGAAAGGCATTGAGGAAACAGCCATTTGGACAACGTCTAAAATTGCAGCATTGAAGGCACTCAATGAGCACACGGTAGCGTTTATGCGCCAAAAACTGCCTAAGATTTATAGCCACGAATTGGTGAGTTTAATTTTTGAGCTGCCTTACTGCCGGATTAGCAGCCTGGTGGACGCAGGCATTGCTAAACGGCAGTCGGCCTCTGTGTATTTGAAGCAATTAGTAGAAATTGGGGTGTTGATTGAAGTGCCCATGGCAAAAGAAAAGTTGTTTATTCACCCCAAATTGATGCAGTTACTTACTAAAGACAGTAACGAGTTTAAGCACTATTTATAAATGCAGCACCCCTACGAATAAAACCCAGCATGCAAGGCTGCGGGCTGGGGTGGCTGATAGTTTACTTAGAAAAATCTGCTGTCACTATTCAGCATCCTTTTTAGATTTAAAGCGACTGAACAAACCACAACGTACCTTTTCCGCTTCATCTGCCGTCATTTCATTACCGCAATGTCTATGATGCCCATGACGACCTCTAAACCCACCAAAAAGAATTCTGCTGAGAATCAACAGCCCGACTGCGTGGCAGTAATCAATCGCATGAATGCCATCGGCTAACGAAACGACTACGTGGTTCCACAACAGCATGACCACATACGATAAAGCCGCGATTGCAACCACTGCTAACGCTGCGAAAGCAGCACATTTACTTTTACAATTTTTCATTTATTTCTCCAGTTAATTCAGTTGGTAATACATTTAGTTGTAAGCGTGCAGTTGCTCTCTTAAAAAAGAGACTGCATACCGTTTTCTGGCTAATAAGGTGTTAATCGCAACACCGGTTTCTGCGGCAATTTGTTTAAAGCTTTTGCCGTCTAGCTCGTGTGCGATAAAAACTTGCCGTTGCTCAGCGGGCAACAGGTCAAGCGTTGCAATCACCTGTTCAACCAGCTGTTTTCGTTCATAGAGCGTCGCGGGTGTTTCGGTTTCAATTGAAAGTATCGCTTCCAGCCAGCGCGTACCTTCATCATCCTCCAGATCTAGCGTGACCTCCTGCTTTTGCTTTCTAAAGCGGTCGATGATGCGGTTTCTGGCCACGCGGTATAACCAGGCGCCGACTTGCTCCAGCGGCTCTGGCAGGCGGTAAGCAGAGACGAACTCATAAAACACATCTTGCAAAATGTCATCCGCGTCACCGGCATTCGGCACTTTGTTTCTGATGAAACTGCGCAGTCTGGCCTTCTCTTTATTGAAGGTTTCGGTGATCACAGAGTCTTGCTGCGTCATGAGTAAGGTGTGTTCAAAATGTGTGTCCATGCTGTGTAGACGTTTCAGGCATGGAAATATTGTATGGAAGTTGAAATATTTTTAGATGCGGGCTGAACAACATGTTTAATTCCACTCGGCAGGAGTCACGCCCAGCCGTTTTGCAAACACGCGGCTAAACGCGGCGGCACTTTGGTAGCCTACTTGCGCAGCAATGCTTTTTAGCGGCTTGCCTTGCTTGATCAGGTTTTGCGCAATCGACAGCCGCCAATCGGTGAGGTAATCGAGCGGCGTGGTACCGACGATGGTTTTAAAGTTGGCGGCAAAGCGCGCACGTGACATGCCTGATACATCGGCCAGGGTTTCTAGTGTCCACGCGTGCGATGGATTTTCGTGCATGGCCTGGACAGCATGCGCCAACCGCGCATCGGCCAGGGCGGCAAAAATACTTTGTTGCACTTGGCCGTGCTCAATCACGTGACGCAGCATCTGGATCAGGAAATACTCAGCCAGGCGGTCTAACGCAGCCTGGCGGCCCAGGGCTTGCGCAAAGGCCTCGTGAAATAACAACTGCAAGGTGGGAGCGATCTGCGGCATATCGCTCAGGGGTACAATCACAAATGCAGGCAATGCGGTTGCCAGCGGGCTGCGCACATTGGCACCGAGGTTTATTGAGGCACACACCAGTTCACAAGGCTCACCGGCCACAGGCGTAAGCATGTGTATGCTGGGGCCGGGAAAGAAAACCACACTGGGTTGATAGATGTGTGCGATGCGCTGATCCCGCAACATGAGGTCAAGTTTGCCAGCGCGTAACACATGGATATGGCCTGCCGGGCCTGAGCCGTCAAAATTGGCCACCTCACACAGGTCGCCCGTAAAAAAGACTTGGGCGGACAGTGAAATCTGGTTGAGCAATGGCAACAAGGGATCCAAAACGAGACTCCTGAGCACATAAACGAGACCTTTAATTGCTATTAGTATTGCATGATATCTCCAACGCACCAAGCGTCTTAATTTAACCCGACAAGGAGATTTATCATGGCACGTATTCAACCTATCAATCGTCAAACCGCCAGCGCAGAGGTGAACACCACGCTGGATGCCGTCAAAGCCAAAATGGGCAAAGTGCCGAACCTGGTCGCCACGTTTGCGCACGCACCTGTGGCGCTGAATGCCTACCTGGCTTTAAGTGAAGTGGTCAGCAAAGGCCGCTTAACCGCCAAGCAAAGGGAGTCACTGGCGTTAGCCATCGGCCAGGCGAATAGCTGCCAGTATTGCTTGTCTGCCCATAGCCTGATTGCGCGGGGTGCTGGCCTGCATAGCGAGGCGGTCAAAGCCGCACGCCAAGCCAATGCAGAAGATGCACTCACCGATGCCTTGCTAAAACTGGCCGTAAAAATCGTGAACCAGCGCGGTGTCATCTCTGATGGAGACTTTACCGAAGCACATTTGGCTGGCGCGGATGATGGTTTGATTTTGGAAGTGATCACCAGTGTTGCACTTAACACTCTGACCAACTACACCAACCACATTGCGCAAACAGACATTGATTTCCCAGTTGTCACCGCTTAATGCACAAGATCAGGCCACCAGCGTGTGGCCTGATTGTTATCTACCCTCTATGAGATACGCATCAGAGCAGGCTGACACTTTAAAATATTACCGAAAGGTAATATTTTGTTGTTATTTTGACTAAACACTCACAAATATTACCTTTCGGTAATATTTAATTGTAAAACCTACCGAGCGATGTAATATATTACCGAAAGGTAATAACTGGATGCCTTTATGAACTCTGCACAATATACACCTTATCCCGCTGTGACTATCAAATCAACCAAAGACCTGGGCGATGTTGTACGGGCGTTCAGAACATCGCAAAGCCTCACCCAAGCCGACATTTTGGGGTTAGCCAATACAGGTAACCGCTTTATTGTCGAGCTTGAGAATGGTAAACCAACGGTGCAACTGCAAAAAGTATTGGATGTACTGGATGTGCTTGGCCTGGAAATTGTGGTGCAGAAAAAAGGTAGCTTCTAATGTCGGTGAAAAAGCTGGCGGTTTATAGAGACCAAACACTGGTCGGCACATTGTTTGATGAGACGCCACTCAGGTTTGTTTACGACGCAGCTTGGCGCGAACGTTCGCATGGGTCTATCTCACCAAACATCGATATGGCGCAAGCTGAGCATACCGGATTGGCCGTAGAGTCTTATTTTGAAAACCTGCTGCCCGAAGCGAGCATTCGGGAGTGGTTAAGACTCAAATTTCAAGTCACAAGCACTTTTGGTTTATTGAGTGTCATCGGTGGTGATACGGCCAGTGACCTGACAATATTGCCTGAGAGTCAGCAGCCGAAGCCGCCGTCATACCAAGCGATCACCTGGCAAGACATTGCAGATCAGTTCACTCAAAAACCAGGAGTGATTAGTCATCTTCAAGAAGAGGCTGGTCTCAGAATCTCGCTAGCAGGCGCCCAGAAAAAACTCAGTGTTTGTATAGATGCAGCCGGCAATCCGCTATTGCCATTAGAAAGCTCACCTTCAACCTATATTGTTAAACCAGATATTCAGGGCATAGAAGGCGTATGGGCCTCGGCCATGAATGAAACAATGGTGATGCGATTGGCCGCGACGCTAGGCTTGGGGGCAGCTGAGGTGAGCTACCAGCCAATCGCAAAGGCTTGTGTGATCAAAAGATATGACCGGCTAACAGGGGTTGATGGGCAGATTAAAAGACTGCATCAGCTTGATCTCTGCCAATTAGATGGCAAGCCATCTACCATAAAATATGAAGCAGATGGCGGACCAACATTGGCCAGATGCCGCGAGTTACTCGGCCAACACGGCGTGGTTGCGGCGGATACCAAACGGTTTATTCAATGGTTATTTTTTAACCTGTATGTTGGTAACCACGATAGCCATGCAAAAAACTTGTCCATCTACTTTTTGCCGCAAAATGATGTCAGGCTGACGCCGTTTTACGACTTACTCTCCACCTCTATATATGCAGGCCTGTCACGCAGGTTCGCCTTCAACATTGGCGGCGAAAGCGCACCATCGAATATACAAAAGGAGCACATCGTCGCCATGGCCAGCCAACTAGGGTTTAAACCACAGTATGTACTCAAAATTGCAGAAGAGATGGCCAGTGCATTAGGGGAAAAGTTAAACGAGACGACCGATGCGATCAACGCCATGGCCGCAACAGGCACTGAAAAAACCATGGTGGAGCGTTTAAACCATCATATCGCCCGCACCACCAAAAGTTTTCAAAACCGCTTATTCACCCGTTAAGCCGCTAACGGCCATCCCCCTATTCGCAAAGGTAGGTCTCAACAGCGTCTATAAACAACTGCGGCTGTTCAGCATGCACCCAATGCTCTGTAGGCAAGGTAACGAACTCAGCCTGGGGGAAATACTGTTTAAGTTCGGTAATGTCACGCGCTTGCACATAATCACTGCGTTCGCCGCGAATAAACAAACTCGGCGGGGAAAAATGGACGGCAATCGCTGCAATCAATGTCGCGTAATTGGCTTTGAGCGCTGGCAGGTTGATGCGCCACTGTAACTGCGCTTCGTTTTTGACCAGATTAGTGAGTAAAAACTGCCGTACCCTTAAATTAGGAATCGCATCCTTTAAAGCATTATCCACCTCATTGCGTGATGCCATTTGGCTGAGGTTGACTGCCAGCATGTGATCCATCAACTGCGTGTATCGGTCAGGATAAGCGCGCATCGCCATATCTACCACAATAAGCTTGCTCACTCTTTCGGGATATTGCGTGGCGAACTGCATGGCGACTTTGCCGCCGAGTGAGTGACCGAGCAGAGACACCTGATCTATGCCAAGGGCATCAAGCGTGTCGCGCAAGTCGTCCGCCATCTCAGGATAAGTTTGCGTGTCGCTATGTGGCGAGCGGCCATGGTTGCGTAGATCGACACTAATCACTTGGTAGTGCTGTGAAAAATGTTTGGCGATGCTGCCCCAGTTGTCCGCCGAACCGAAGAGTCCGTGCAGTAAAACGAGTGGTTGGCCTTGGCCTAGTATTTGAGTATGTAATTGCATGGTTTGTGTGAAAGATCAAGGTAGCGCTATGGTATAACAATGTGGCTGGATGATAGCGCGATGATGTAGGAAAACCCACGTCAGCCAAGTCCTACGCAAGTATCAGCGTTGTCCGTATGTATCACTTTGGCTGTTTTTTTGATAATGAAACCTCGATAAATTAACTCAACAAGGAATCATCATGAAAAACACAATCAAATCTCTGCTGTTAGTAAGTGCATTGACATTGCCTATGGCTGGTTTTGCGGCCGATGGTGACTCGATTGGCACCAAGGTTGAAGACTCTGTGATCACGGCTAAAGTGAAAACAGCCTTTGCCAAGGACAAAGCAGTGAGTGCAACCGACATTAAAGTAGAAACCGACAGCAATGGCCTGGTGCAATTGTCTGGCGTGGTGAAATCAAAAGCCGAGGCCGACAAAGCAGTGTTGTTAGCTAAAAATGTGAAAGGCGTAACCGCCGTGAAAGACGATATTGTGGTCACACAATAAGCCTTTCACATGTGTTTTGCCCATAGGAATCCACGCGATTCCTATGGGCAGTTTTACGTTCAAGCCCCCCTTCACATACGCATCCCCCCAGCCAAACAAGCCTATAATGAATTGCGTGTATTTCGTACTCACATAGCGCAGCATCATTGCCAAATTCGGGGACACCACATATGGCTGGTTACAAAACGCCTGGCGTTTATCTACAAGAAGTGACTAAATTGCCGCCCAGTATTCCGGCATTAGACACGACCATCCCGGCCTTTATTGGCTATACCGAAAAGGCAGCGCAACAAGACACATCATTATTGCTGGTTGCGACCACAGTCACCTCGCTGCTGGCATATGAGGCGCTGTTTGGCGGCGCACCCGCGCAACGCATCACGCTATGGCTCGCTGCGCCCACACAAGTCGTAGACGCCACGGTAGATCAGCCGCTTTACCTCTATGACAGCGTGCGGCTATTTTTTGCCAATGGCGGCAGCCAGTGTGTGATTGTGTCGGTGGGCGATTACAGCGGTGAGGTGGTCGCAACCCAACTGGCCGCTGGTTTAAATGCGCTTGAAACAGCGTCGTTGCCGACCCTGATCGTGATGCCAGAGGCATCCTGTTGTGAAGAGGCGCATACACTGGAGGCGGCGGCTTTAGCGCAATGCGCACGGCTGCAAAACCGCTTTGCATTGTTTGACCTGCGTTTTACAAACACGCTGGCAGACTTTGCGGCGGAAGCTAGCCGTTTTAAACAGCAGGTGGGGGATCAACACCTCAAATATGGCGCGGCTTATGGCCCGTGGCTGCTGACCAACCTGGCCAGAAACACAGACTTTAACCAACTGGTGTTTAAACGCAAAAGCGATGACAGCGTGGTCGATGCTGCGCAACTGACGCAGGATGCGAGCATGCTGGCGCTGATTGCCGACATACGCACTGCCGGGCTGGCCCCAGTCACGCCCGAGTCTCAGGCACAGTTGCAGTTACTTAACCAAAAGCTCTACCAGCAGTATGTGCTGGCAAAACAATGGATAGATGCGGCCAACATCGCCTTGAACACACTGCCGACAACTGGGGCGATAGCGGGCGCCTATGCCGCCATTGACCAGAGCCGTGGCGTATGGAAAGCACCGGCCAATGTCTCGCTGAACCAGATCGTTGGGCCGGTGTTTAACCTCACACAGGCGCAACAACAAACCTACAATGTGGACGCAGACACAGGTAAATCGATCAATATCATGCGCAAATTTAGCGGTAAAGGCACGCTAATTTGGGGCGCCAGAACCCTGGCGGGCAATGACAACGAATGGCGCTATGTCAATGTACGGCGCTTATTGAGCTGGGTAGAGGCATCTATCAGCCACGGCCTGCAAGCATTGGTGTTTGAGCCTAACGACGCCAACACCTGGCTACGCGCACAAGCCATGATTGAAAACTTTTTAACCTTACTATGGCGACAAGGGGCATTGCAAGGCAGCAAGCCTGAGCACGCTTTTTTCGTCAACATTGGGCTAGGCAAAACCATGACGGCAACCGACATTACGCAAGGGCTGGTGTTGATTGAGATAGGCATGGCGGCAGTGCGGCCAGCAGAATTTATTATGTTAAAACTGACCCAACAGCAAGCGGTTTAAACAGATAGCGGACAGAGCGGCCTCAAGTACATTTAAGTACAACGAGGGCGCCCGCGGCCACCTAAGTTCACCACATCACGCATATGCTGCGGCTCCCACATTCAGGCACTCTTCGGCACAATGGCGACAAGCTTGCGCACATGCCCGGCAGTGGTCAGTGGCATGTTGCTCACATTGATCAGCGCAAGCGGTGCAAATTTCTGCACAATCCTGGCACGCCAGTGCCACAAAGTCACTGCCACGGGCAATAAACGACGCTGTCAGACGGCAAAAATCTGCGCAATCCATATTTAGCTCAATACAAGTGCGTAGCATGGGGTTTGCCTCCGCCTCACAGGCAATGGCACAGCTTTCACAGGCTTCTGCACAGGTTTTGCAGAGCGCCATACATAACTTCAGATCGTGTTCTGTCATCATATTCTCCAGTATGCTGCAGGTTTATAAAAAGGCGCCTGGCTTTGAGGTGGTTTATCAGCCCCCCCCAAAGCCAATCCGGCACAGGCAGCTACTGTTTCACGCCGGTGCCACCGTCTTGGGGCTTTTCGTGAAAGCGCTTGCCTTTCTCCATGCTACCGGGCCGCGATGGCTTGTTAGCACTACCCGGCTTGCCCTGGACATCGGCGTTGCTATTCGCGCCATTGTTGTCAGGTTGCGGCTCGAGATAATCACCGCTTTGATGCGTATCGGGCAGCTGATTTTTTTGCTGCTGTGCAGGTGGCACACTCTCTGGCGGCGCAGCGATCGCACACATGGAACATAACAAACTACCAGCCAACACTATAGAAAGTAACTGTTTCATCATAAGCTCCTCAGTCAATGGTGGAATCACCCTGCCTCTTATCGGGCAGGGTTCACTCTATGCTAGTGATGCGGCTGCGAGCTGTATGTCAGTGCTCATACAAAACGCTGTAGGATAATCATGAAGCGGCCTCTTCATTACCAGTCAGGCTGCCGTGACTACGGATCCAGGCAATCACTTTGAGCAACTCGTCCGGACTAATGCCATTGTTGGCATCTGATGGATCCATCAAGCCTTTACCTTTGGCACCCATGCCACCATTGGTGCCGTTCCACACAGTTTCAAACATGCCTTTATTGGTGGCATCTTTAGCATAGTTGTAATTAGGCCCGGTCAATGCAGGGCCAACCTGGCCACCGGCATCCGGGCCATGGCATTGGGTGCAGGAATATAACTGAAAAGTTTTTTTGCCCTGCGCAATCGCATCTTCTTTACCCACATAGGGGTTTTTACCGGTAGCTAAAAATTCTTTGGCCGCTGGCGTATCAAACAATTCGGCCTTGATCTCCAGCGGCGAGCCGTCCTGCGTTTTGACAAACTTGATGGTTTCGCCGCTGGCGGCGGCGCCCGCAGCGCCAGAAGTTGAGGCCTGTTTATCACAGGCGGAGAGTCCAGCAACTAATACCAACAGGCCTAAGCCGAGTGCGTGATTCATGTCGTTCTCCTCATGGTTGGGTGTGTTCTTGATTGACCAATTGTCGCAACCCATTATGAATAAAACGAAAATCGGCGCCCATGTCACAACGGCGGAATCTGCTGTAGGATGATTCGGACAGGGCTGCCGCCCGCATGAAAAAGCCTGGCATGGGCCAGGCTTTTATCACCAGCAATCACGTACATCAACCGTTAATAATCTCACCGCCATTGGGGTGTATCACCTGTCCGGTCATATAAGACGATGCCTGGCTGGCCAGAAAAACATAGGCCGGGGCGATCTCACTTGGCTGCGCAGGCCGCTTTAAAGGCACTTGGCTCCCAAACTCACTGACCTTTTTTTCATCAAAACTGGCAGGAATCAAAGGCGTCCATACCGGCCCCGGCGCCACCGCATTGACGTAAATATCCCGGTGCACTAGCTGCCGCGATAACGAGCGCGTAAACGACACCACCGCGCCCTTGGTCGCCGAGTAATCCAGCAACTCGGGGCTGCCGCGGTAAGCGGTGACAGACGCGGTATTAATAATATGGCTGTTTTTAGGCAGATGCGGTAATGCCGCCTTCACCATATAAAACATAGAGAATATATTGGTCCTGAACGTATGCTCCAACTGCCGCTGGCTGATTTCAACAATACTGGTTTGCGGAAACTGCTGGGCGGCATTGTTAATCACAATATCCAGCTGGCCAAAATGCTGCAGCGTGTCGTGTATCACTTGTTCACAAAAGCGTTCGTCAGCCACATCGCCCGCTATCAACAAACACTGGCTGCCATAGGCCTCCACCAATTGCTTGGTTTTTGCCGCATCCTCGTGTTCGTCCAGGTAGACAATCACCAGATCCGCCCCTTCTGCCGCAAAATGTACCGCGACGGCGCGGCCTATGCCACTATCACCGCCAGTAATAATGGCCACTTTGCCCTTGAGCTTATCGCTCCCGGCGTACGCCTCTTCAATATATTGGGGCTGCGGATGCATCTCTTCTTCATGCCCTGGCTGCACAAACTGATGCTGGGGCGGATTAATTTTGTCTTCAACAGCTTCCATTACGTTCTCCTTAGGTCATGGCGAAATGCAGTGCTAGCAACATTAATTCTTTAAATGATTGTCCTGAGCGGGCGCGACAGGCTCACGCGGATCGGGCCGTGGCTGACTATTCTGGCGTCGTTGATCTTGGTTGGGCAAGCCATCAGCAGGCACTTCTGGCACGATGACGCCACGCTCATGTGGCATTTTGGGCGGCCTATTGACGCTGTCAGAATCGATATTGCAGGACGGCTTATTTGAAATGGCGGCGTCTTCGCAAGGCGGTACGGTATTGTTCACCGGCGGGGCAGACCACGCATTCCCCGACCACACACTGCAACACAATGAGCCAGCCAATAACATCCAGGTGAGTGTTTTTTGCATACCGTCTACTCCTTTAACAAGGTGGGAGAGATACCACTGCATACTGCATTGTATGGCCGCAAACACACTAGCGCCGTCGGCAGCAAACTGATTCGGCTGTAGGAGTTGCCACTGCTGAAAAACGCTCCGTGTCAGACGGGTCTGACAACACAATCAGCCACTGCCCGATACTTGGCGGCAGGCTTCATTTTTACACTGCAGGCAGATGGTGACCATCTGCTTGGGCCGCGCATTGGCAACAACAAGCCATGCATAGTGATAGCAACGGTTAGGGCCGATAGATTAAAAAATTAAGTTTTTGCAGGTTGAGTCTTTGAGTAGGAGTAAGCCATGAGTAGTTATCCCGTGCATGCTTTAGCCATGTCATCACCACTGGAACAGTCAACAGACAGTGGTGATGACATGGCCCAGGCGCGCTATATCCTGAACCGGTTATTTCAGGGCTTTGCGGATCCCTTTGCCGTGCGTTTGTGGAATGGCAGCGTACTGACGATAGGCGACGGCGCACCCATGTTTACCTTTTGCCTGCAACAGGCGTCGGTATTGCGTGACATGGTCTGGTTTAGCAATCCGCAACGCCTGCTAGAGGCCTATTGCGCGGGGGAGGTGCAGATTCACGGCGACTTTCATGCCGCCATGCAGTTGCGGGAGCATTTTGAATCTTTATCGTTGCCGCTACATGAAAAACTCGGCCTGGTATTTCGGGCACTGACGCTGGCAGACCATCCGCATGCACACGACGAACATGACACTGCTACTGCGCGCGCTGCCGCCTCTGCGCCACTGCAAACGCCCACCCCAATCGCACTGAGTTACGATGCTGCGGATGACTTTTACCAGTGCTGGCTCGATGAGCAGATGTTGCACTCATGTGCGTATTTCACCGGCACGACCAATACGCTGTCACAAGCCCAGCAAACACAGTTAACGCTGATCTGCCAGAAACTGCGTTTGCAACATGGTGAGACGCTACTGGATATTGCCTGTGGCTGGGGTGGCCTGGCATGCTGGGCCGCTAAACATTTTGGTGTGTTTGTGCACGGCATCACAGCAAACCCGGCGCAATACGCCTATGCAACACAGCAAGTGCAGCAACAAGGCCTGGCGCACCTGGTCAAGATAGAACTGGCTGACTACAGCACCCTGCCTGCCCTGGCCAGCTATGATAAAGCCGTTTGCATCAGTATTGCCGAGCATATTGGCGCGGCACTTTACCCTGCGTTTTTGGCCCAGGTATACGCCGCGCTTAAACCCGGTGGCTTATTGTTGAGCCATGTCATCACGACTGAAAACCCGGCTGGCCAGCAAGATGCCTCCACCGCATTGATCAACCGCCAGCTTTACCCCGCAGGCGAGTTAACGTCTTTTGCGCAGGTGTTACAGCATATCGATCACGCCAGGTTTGACGTCTTTCAGGTAGAAGGCTTGCGCCGGCACTATGTCATGACGTTGCGCCAGTGGCTGGCGAATCTGGAGGCGCAGCATGCCTCGATTGCGGCCAGCATGAGCGAACGCAGTTACCGTATTTGGCGCCTGGCCTTGACCGCTAGCGTCATCCAGTTTGAACAGGGCGTGACAGGCATGCACCAGGTGCTTGCAACACGCCGATGCACTTAACTCACCAGGAAACCGCCCTATGCACAATAAACTGATGACACCCCCGCAGCGACGCCAGCTTATTGCCTCAGTGTGCATGCTGGCGTTAAGCAGTTGTTCGCAACCGCCACAATCAGCAGCATCAACGGCACTGCACACGGACCCAGACAGTGTGACCAGCCAGGCAGGCTGGTTTCCAACCACGCAAGCGGCAGAAACACTGCGTTGGCCAGCAGGCAAAGCACCTATTGCAATGCCCAACACCAACGTAGTTGCATTTGCCAATGACCTGCATCACCCGCGCTGGCTATACGCCTTGCCTAATCGCGATATTCTGGTGGCAGAAAGCAACCCGCAACCGGCGAATGCTGCCTTTAGCCTGAAACAGTGGATTAGCAGCAAGCTCATGCATGAGGCAGATGAACAAGCCGCGAGCCAGTACCAGATTACCCTATTGCGCGACAATAATGGTGATGGCATTGCTGACGAACGCTATGTCTTTATCAAGGAGACGGCATTGCCTGTTGGTGTGGCGCTGGTCGGCGATACTTTTTATATTGCCAACACCGAAACACTGCTGCAATTTGCTTATCAAGCCGGGCAAACACAAGCAACGCCAACCGTAGTGGCACCGGCCCCTGAGCCTGACGATAACACGCTATCCCTCGTGCTGGACAAACGCGCAAAGCAGCCCATAGACATGCTGGCCGAGAGGCTGCAGCAAGATGGCGCAGCGCCAGAACGGCCAGCCAATGTACTACTCGACAAAAGAGGCTACTTACTGGTGGCAGATGACGTCGGCAATGTGATCTGGCACGTGAAAGGCAACCGCAAAGTGGCACAACAATAGCCACAGCGGCCGGCAATGGATCACAAACCATGAAAAATATATTGTTGATTTACGGCCATGCCCTTAGCCATTGCGCATTAAAGGCACTGGTGAGCGATGACCACAGCGTGCACTTAGCCGCTGAGGCCGGCAATGTGCATGAAGCCAGGTTAAGCATCCGCCAATATGCCTGCGATGCGGTCATCTTGGATGTGTCTGCCGCCGACACAAACGGCCTAGAAGTATTCTGTGACCTCAAGCAGGCTTTTCCTGAGCTGCCTATTCTCATCATCAATGGCAGTGAACGAGCAGACCGCATGCTGCATTTCATTCGGCTGGGTTGTGCTGGCTATCTGTCTTACACAACAGACAGTGCACAAGTGATTCCGGCGATCAACACCATCACGCGCGGCCAACGCTATGTGCTGCCGCAGCACCAGCAGTTACTTGCCAACAGCCGCCCCATGCAGCACGACCGATTGTCGTTGCGCGAGCTACAAGTATTTTTCAAGTTGATTAAAGGCCAGGCGGTCAATGCCATTGCATCAGAACTAGAGATTGCGCCTGGCTCTGTCAGCGTGTTCAGGTCTAAAATTCTTAAAAAAATGAACGCGACCAACAATGCAGCGCTGATTCATTATGCGCTGCAGACGCACTTGGCGCTGGTCGCCGGGGCAACCAGCAAGTCAGCCACGCAATTGACCTGATTACATTTTTTTCACCGCAAACTGTAGTTGCTCAATCGCCTCCCATGAAATCAGTGAGCCGATTAAAATCACCGCAAAGCCCAAGCCAGCGGTACAGACAATCGCCATACTGAGTGAGACCAGCGCACCGCGTTCGCGGATACCAAAAATATACCTGACACCGCGGTAAACCAGTAACACTGACACCAATACCGCCACGCCATGCACTACCACATTGAAGCTCAAGCTGGGCACGATGTAAAACAGCGAGGTCAACCACAGTGGCGTGGTCGCAATCGCCATCATCAGCAGCGAGTCACGGAAATCAGGTTTGATATTGACCATTTCGGCCAGGTTTTGTGTGATCCAGGCCATCACCAGTAACACCCCCAATTGCAGCAATAACAATTCTGCGCTTACCATCAGCAGGCGATTGCCTGGCAGCTGATCAATAAACAAGCCCGGGTAGTTGTGATACAGCCGCCAATACATCATCACGCACGGAATCAGCGATAAAGGCAAAATATAAAACAGCATGAGTTGCGACACGCTGGGTTTGCTGGCGGTAAATTGCCTGGCATGGCTACGGTTGGGCGACACAAAATGAAACAGGCGGATAGGATTCATACGGCACTCCTTAAACAGACCAATCGGGTTAATAAAAACCAATAGAATTAATAAAAACCAAGGGAGCTACTATCTGCTTATTAAAAAACAGGCCGTAAACCCTGACCACAAGGCATGCGCTGATTTGCTTGTCAGAAGATGCATCTATTGCTGGTTTGGGCGGCCATACAGTAATTCCTACAGCTATTTGCGCATTCAGCCGATGCTACGCACCTGCCACGCCGGGCATACTTAAATTTCCTAGTCGATCACTCACTATTTTGGAGAATAAGCATGGCAGACAATGACGATATTATTGCTACTTTGAATGACCTGATTGAAGTATCCAAAGATGGCGAAGAAGGCTTTCGCTCCTCAGCAGCGCATGTAGATGAGCCGCAACTCAAAACCTTCTTTTTACGCCGCTCGCATGAGGTGGCCACCAGTGTACAAGAGCTGCAAGAGCTGGTGCGCTCACTCGGCGGCACCCCGGCGTCCTCCAGCAGTTTGGGCGGCGCCTTACACAGACGCTGGATAGACCTTAAAACGGCACTCACCAGCAACGATACAGTGGCGGTATTAAACGAAACCGAGCGTGGCGAGGATGTTGCCTTGGCCACTTATCGCAAAGCCGCTGAAAAAGACTTACCGACGCATATCCGCTTTGTGGTGGTGCGCCAGCTTGAAGGCGCCAAACGTAACCATGACCAGGTAAAACAGCTACGCGATGCAGCGCGCGCAGAGGCGGCAGCGCACTAGCAGGCAAAGACTAGCCAACGTTGGGCTAGCATAACAACGAAGCCTCGTCTCACGCAGACGGTGCTTCGTTAATACGTATTGCTCACGCATATGCGGTGGTTTAGACAAGACAGGAGCGTCAGGTGAATCGCAGTGCTGACAGATGGGAACAGCGCACCCAAGAGTGGGCAGAGGCATTGAAACAAGCCGAATGACAGCAGGCCGTGATTGACGACAAAATGCATTCTTTTTTTAAAAGGAAATGGTTGCCTGCCTAGCGATGCTTAGCTCAAAAACGTTGAGCGATTCTGGCAGCGGCATGTCGCCGCCAGAAATAAAACCAACCAGTTTATTCAAGCAGTGCTGGAAAGCACTACCACGACCAACGCCTCGTAAAGCGCAGGATTACTCAGCTTTCCAATCCTGGGTGACCTGTGCCAGGGTACGGTTAATTTTCACAATGCCGCCTGCTGTCGAGATCACCCAACTCACAGGGATATAGTGATGCACACCCGCGTCGTCCTTTTTGAGCTTGATCACATCATCACTTTCCAGATGGTCTACCACCGCAAAGTGTTCTGCCTGCGCGGTAGTCACAGGCATATCCGCTTTAATTTCCTTGGCATCAATCATGGTCGTTCCCTTAATCCCGCGTGCGCGGCAACCTTAGAAACTTGAGTGTGCCGCGCTGCCATGGCTACGCCTAGTGCATGCTGGCTGAGTTTTGCGTAGGAGTTTTGAGACGCAGGAAGATGAGGCACGTATTGCAAATGAACCCCTGAACAAAAAGTGCCCCCCCTGAAAACAACAAACCCAGCCTAGTGCTGGGTCTGTTGTGATGCAAGTTAACGCTTGAATTACTTGTTCATGACGTACATTGTCACTTCAAAGCCAAAACGCATTTCAGTAGCAGCTGGTTTAGTCCACATGATAGTCTCCTTGGTTAAGTTGTTTCACATCTCGTTAGAAACCACTATACGCAGGCAAGCGGCGAAATGCTTGCGTAGCATCCTTAAAAACGCCTCATGATTTTACTTAGCAGAGGCTGACTTTTCGGCGCCCGTCGCGAGCACAACTTTTAACCACAGCCAGCCTGCCAACCCGGACAACAGTGACCCGGTCAGGATGGCCATTTTTGATAAATTGACGGCTTCTGCCATGTCGCTAAAGGCCAGGTTGGTAATAAAAATCGACATGGTAAAGCCTATGCCACCCAGCATGCCTGCGCCCACCACGTGCGCTAAGCGCAAAGGCGCATGCAATTGACAAACCCCCGTCACAATCGAGGCTAACACGGCCAGCGTAATGCCTACCGGTTTACCCAGCAACAAGCCGAGAATAATGCCCAGGCTATTGCTGTGTGAAAACACGGTGTTTACGCTATGTGCAGCCAGCTGCACGCCTGTGTTGGCAAAAGCAAACAGCGGTAAAATCACAAATGCCACTGGCAAGTGTAAGGCATGCTCCAATTGATGCGAAGGCGAATGGTCATGACTCGGGCCACGGTTGAAAGGAATGACAAACGCCAGTGCAATGCCCGCCAGCGTGGCATGCACGCCAGACTTGAGCGTTAGCCACCACATGATGGCGCCGCCCAACAGATAAGGCACCATACTGAGCACCCGCCAGCGGTTAAGCGCAAACAGCAGGGCCAAAATCGCCAAAGCCGCTAGCAGATGCGGCCATGACAACGACGCGGTGTAAAACACGGCGATCATGATGGCGGCACCCAAGTCGTCAATCACGGCAAACGCCACTAAAAACACCTTGAGTGGCGTGGGCACGCGTTTACCCAAGAGTGACAACACGCCAAGCGCAAACGCAATATCGGTCGCCATCGGGATGCCAACGCCTGCCTGGTAAGCCGTGCCTTGGTTAAATTGCCAGAAAATCAGCGCGGGCGCTATCATGCCGCCAACAGCCGCAATGGTCGGCAGCAAGGCATTGTTGACGCTGGACAACTCACCCACATATAACTCGCGCTTGAGCTCGAGGCCGATCAGCAAAAAGAAGATCGCCATCAGGCCATCATTGACCCATTCTTCAAGGTTTAAACCGAGCAGATGCCAATGCCAGAAATGATGATAGTGCTCAGCCAATGCACTGTTGGCAATGACCAGTGCCAGCACGGTGACCAGTAACAGCAGGATGCTACTGGCTTGCTCTGAGGCTAAAAATCTTTGAAACGTAATGGTTAACGGACGCATAGAGTCAAGACTGATTATTCACCGACGGCGAAGCCGATGCCAAACATGGTTTGCGCCTGATTATAATCGAGCAGCGAAACACCGTAACCACTGGCCAGCATGGCGTAAAAACGCACGCTCTCACTTTTAAGCGGTTTGTATTGCAGGTCAAACTTCACATAGCCCTTGTTATCGCTACGCATATTGTTGCGCAAGGTGACGCTGGCCGCCGTAGTGTTGGCTTCGTTGTCCCAACGCAGTATCGCATCCCCATAACCCATATATTTACTAATATCCGGGTTATCGTTATCCGACTTGCTTTCAGGGATACGCCACCACGGCCGTACCAGCAAACTATAGCGCTCATTCAGCTGCCAGCCGCCTTGCACATACAGGCGGTTCCAGCTGCGTGACAGCGGCTGCGAGCGGCCATTGGACTCATGTACCAGGCCTACATTGAGCATATCCGGCATGGCATTCAGCCAACTGTTTTCTTCTGCGGGCTTGTTCAAGCCTAGTGACAAAATCAACTCGGGTGAGTAGTTGTGATCCCGCATCGGGCGCGACTGCGCTTCGTTATAGACTTGCCAGAACGACTGTTGGGTATACGCGCCCCACAAACGTGCACTTTGCACCCACTGGTTTTTAGGCAGCCAGTCTGACAGGTTCATCAACTGTGTTTTCAGGCTGATTTGAAAATGCAGGTCATTGTGACCGAGGTCGCGGTCTTGCGTATTCGGCCGCGACGGCGAGGTCGGCACATCGTTTGGGTTGTTTGAATAGGCCGTAATCAGGTAATTCAGCTGATGCGTTTCTAGGTCGGTAAAATGCAGCTCATCCTGGCTGTTTAAATGCCATTTGCGCGAGAGATAGCCCGTCTCGGCACCCACGCTTTTCACCAACTCCTGCTGACTGGGGGCTAATATCGGCGGCACCAGGTGGGTAGGCGTGTATTGCTCGGCCACTTTATCAAAACAAACCAGGCGACGGCTGGCATCGGTGGCAAACTCGGTTTGGCAGGTGCGCAAGGCATTTTGCATCTCCTGCATGCCGGCTGCCTGCGCCTGGCCGCTCAACGTGATGGCAAAAAGAATGAAGCTACGCAAGAACATTATGCGCAGGTTGTACCACATGAACATACGGATTCCCTTCTGCGGGGCGCCCGATCAAGGCGCCGGATTCATCATGATCAGATGTTGCTGCTCGATAGCGCTTAACACCTCATCACTCAGAGGCGTTTGATAAGCGGCAATGTTTTCTTGTAGCTGCGCCATGCTGGTGGCACCAATAATGGTAGTGCCGACAAACCAGCGGTGATAGACAAAACTCAGTGCCAACTGGGTAGGCGTGAGCCCGTGCGCACGCGCCAGCTCGGCATAGGCTTTGGCCGCGGCCGGCACCCCTGGTTTTTTGTAGCGCTGGGCATAGCCCAAAAACAGTGTGACACGGCCAGGGGTGGCCGGGTCGTCTATATATTTGCCGGTTAAATGTCCAAACGCCAACGGCGAGTAGGCGGCCAAACTGATGCGCTCACGATACAGCACCTCTGTCATGCCAAACTCCAGGCCGCGATTCATCAGGTTATAGCAGTTTTGCAACACGGCAATGCGCGGCAAACCTTGCTCGCGGGCCAAGCGCAAAAACTCCATCACGCCCCACGGCTGCTCATTACTCAAGCCAATGGCACGCACTTTACCTTCTTGTATCAACTCAGCCATCACCTCCAGCTGAGTTTGAATCGGCACCCAGTCTAGCGGCTGGCCATTGGCATCGCGCTCGGCACGCGGGTCAAACTGATATTGGCCAAACATCGGCACATTACGCTCAGGCCAATGTAAATACAGCACATCCAGGTAATCGGTTTGCAAACGCGCTAGGCTGTCGTGCACCGCCTGGCGGATATTGGCTCTATCCATGCCACTGGGGCCGCCACGTATCCATTGCATGCCACGCCTGGGGCCAGCGACTTTACTCGCCAGCACAAAGCGGTCACGCACTTGTGTTTTAATCCAGTGGCCAAGAATGGTCTCGGTTTGCGTCACCGTCTCGGCACGCGGCGGCACCGGGTACATCTCGGCGGTATCAATAAAATTAATGCCTTGCGAGAGGGCAAAGTCTAGTTGGTTATTGGCATCTTGCTGGGTGTTCTGGTCACCAAACGTCATGGTGCCCAGCGTGATCTTGGAGACGCGAATGCCGCTGTCCCCGAGCGTGGTGTAATCCATTAATGTAATACCTGTTTTTCTGTGGGTACCTGCATTACGATACTCGAAACCGCTTCTGGTTCCTTTTCTTTATGCGCTGGTAACACCCAGCCTGCATCCTGGCTGGCAACCATTAACATGCGGCTAATTGCCAGCACCAGTTGGTGATTTAAACTCATGTTCACGTTCATGCCATTGGCGCATACCAGTTGCATATGATTTAACTGGTCGTTAATCGACACAAAACGCGTGTCAACCACCAACAACTCCTGTTCACTCACTGCTGACGATCGTTGCTGGTAAGTGGTGGCAAAATCCAGGCTCTCCAGTTGATGCACCGCCTCAGCCTCTTCTTCAAACTGACGCGTGGCCTCGGTTGGTGATTGGGCCGCAGGCAGCGGCGTAGCATCACCCAGCGCCAACGCAGACACCGGCAAGTGCGCCTCACGGTTGAGCACTTTAAACATCTGCCGCGCCACGCGATAAGTCAGCCACACCTGGATTTCCTGTGCCTGGCTGACAGCTGCCTTCATCAGCAAGCGGTCTTGCTGCTGGTCGTAAGAAAGATTGATCTGCTGGATGGATTGCTGTTGCATGAGATGAATCGCTTTGCAAAGGGGTCTTGACTAGCATACCGCAGTTGCTCCCCTGCTACCTAACACTATCCTCGTCGGCCGCTTGGCGGCACGCTGTTTAAAGATACACTCTGATACAAACCAGATGCCATTCACACGGATAAATTTGCGTATGCTTTTGTCTGACAAAGTAACAATGTGTGGGATGGAGGCAATATGAAAAACTTAAAATCTATGTGGCTAACAGGCCTGGTGGTGGCACTGGCAATGGCGAGCAATATCGCCCAGGCACACCCGCCAGGACGCGGCGGCTGGCATGGCGGTGGCGGTGGCGGTGGCGTCGGCTTTTATTTTGGCGCGCCCTATCCGTTCTTTCCGTACCCTTACTCGCCCTATGCCTATCCTTACCCTTACGCGTACAGCCCACCACCCGTGGTAATCACGCAACCACAACCACAGGTATATATCGAGCAGGGCAATAGCACCAACAGCGCCCCGGCCTCACCAGCACAAATAACGCCGCCGGCGGCCAGTGCAGGTAACAGCAATACACAAAACTACTGGTACTACTGTGAGCAATCTGACGGCTACTACCCTTACGTTAAAGAGTGCCCGGCAGGCTGGAAACAAGTGACGCCGTCACCCCCGCCCACCACCACAAAATAGGCTAAGTATATGAAAACGCACTATACGCTGATGATTGTGCTGGCTGCGCTAACGGTATCAGGCTGTGCCACCAACCCCACCGGGCCGAGCAATATGGCCTTGCCCGGCACCGGCAAAGACTTTAATCGCTTCAGGGCAGACGATTTATCCTGCCGTGATTTTGCATTAACGCAAATTGGCGGCAAAACAGTCAACCAGCAATATAACGCCAGCCTGGCCACGACAACGGCAGTCGGTACAGTCATTGGCGCAGCCGTTGGTGCCGCCGCTGGCGGTGGTCAAGGTGCGGCAATTGGCGCAGGCATGGGTGCACTGTCTGGCGGCGCCATTGGCAGCAACACCGCGGCTCTCAGCGGTGCTAATGCGCAAGACAAATATGACAACGGTTACTACCAATGCATGTATGCCGCCGGGCACCGTATCCCGGTGCCCGCCAGCATGGCGAGAACCTATTCGCAAGGCGCTAGCCCTGCCCCGGCAAGCACTGAATCAGGCTATTACCCACCGCCACCGCCGCCGAACCGCCCTCGCTAAAAATAACAACACAGGCCATCATAAAAAACGGCCTGTGTTGTGAGCCACCAAGGGCTTAAATCAACATACCGCCTGAGACCTCAATCCGCTGCGCATTGACCCAGCGGTTATTGTCAGACAGCAAGCTCGCAATCATCGGGCCAATATCATCAGCCACCCCCACACGCCCCAAGGCAGTTTGCGCGGCAATATACGCATTAACCTCTTTGTTATCGCGTACCAGGCCCTGGCCGAAGTCAGTTTCAATCGCCCCCGGCGCCACCGTATTCACCGCAATCTGGCGGGCACCCAGCTCTTTGGCCATATAACGGGTCAACACCTCTATGCCGCCCTTCATGGCGGCATAAGCGCTGTAACCGGGCAACGTAAACCGTGCAAGACCACTGGAGATATTGATAATACGACCACCATCATTGATCAATGGCAGCAACTTCTGCGTCACGAAAAAGGTGGATTTCAGGTGGATATTCACCATGTCATCAAATATCTGCTCAGTCGTTTCAGCAAAAGGAGCGGTGAGGCCGGTGCCCGCATTGTTAATCAGGAAATCAAACTTTTCAGCCTGAAAATGTGTTTGCAATGCTTGCTTCAAGGCACTGGCAAACGCATCAAACGTTTTTACTTGTGCCACATCCAGCGGCAAAGCAACTGCCTTGCGTCCCAAGGCGTGAATCTCGTTGACCACTTCCAGCGCAGCCGCCTGCTTGCTCTGATAAGTCAGCACCACGTCTATGCCCTGCCTGGCCATCGCCAGCGCGGTATTTTTACCCAACCCGCGGCTACCACCAGTAATCAATGCAATCTTGTTTGTCATGCCAGTTCTCCTGTATTGATGAAAAGATGTGCGTAGTTTATTGATATTAAAATTAAAGATAAATAAGCATTAAATTATTATACTGTTCGCAATAAACGAACAATTAAACGCACATGATAGACAACACCGAAAGCCTGAAACGTTTTATGCGCGTGGCCGAACTGGGCAGCTTCACCAAAGCCGCAGACAGTTTAGGCTTGCCCAAAGCCAGCATTTCGCTCGCCGTGCAGCAACTGGAAAGCAAACTGCAAACGCAACTTTTTCACCGCACCACACGCAAGGTGCAACTGACACCAGACGGCCAGTTGTTTTATGAAAAAAGCAAAGACGTTTTAAGCGAGATCGAAGAGCTGGAAACGCTGTTTATTAGCGACGACAGCCAAATTTCAGGGATAGTCAGAGTCAACCTGTCGCAGCCCATGGCGCGACACCTGCTCATCCCTGCCTTGCCAGACTTTTTGCAACGCTACCCCAAACTCAATATAGACATCAGCAGCGAAGACCGCAAAGTAGACTTGGTACGCGAAGGCTACGACTGCGTAGTGCGAACTGGCGAGGTCGAAGAATCTGGCATGATCATGCGCAAGATAGGCAACATGCCACAAACCAATTTTGCCAGCCCGGGTTACCTTGCCACCTACGGCGAACCCCACACCCTCGCAGATCTGCAACATCACAGTTTGATCCACTACCAAACCAGCAGCAACAAACGCTTTGATGCGTTTGAATACCAACTGGATGGCGAGCTCCATGGCGTCAAAATGCCCAGCCGCATCTGCGTCAACAACACCGACGCCTACCGCGCCGCCTGTGTGGCCGGGCTGGGCATTATGCAAGCGCCCAAGCTAGGCGCGATGGAGTTACTCAACAACGGCCAGTTAATCGAAATCTTACCCGCCTGGACAGCGCCTAGCATGGCTGTGTCAATGCTGTTCCCGCATCGCCGCAACTTGTCTAAACGGGTGCGGATTTTTATGGATTGGTTGGCGGAGATCGTGCAGCAGCAGTTAACATCAGGCTCAACATAAAAAAATCCCCCATGCTTGCCGGAGGAAGAATGGCAAATCACAGGGGCCAGCAGAACAAGTGCCATCATTGATTGAAAGTGAGGGATTAACTTTCTGATGACGCCCGACTACAAGAAAACGGTTAATCACTACTCCAGCTTAAAGGCAACCGGGATGGTTATTTTGAAACTTTTCTTTCTTAAACTGTCTTTCACACCGAGTTGGGAAATCGCTTTTTTCACCATGCGCATCGCCTCTTCATCCAGCGGCACATGCTTGCTGCTATCGGCCAGTGACACATTCACCAGCTCACCTCGCACAAACTGGGCGACCACAGTCGCCTCCCCTTCGAGATGGCGACGCACGGCAATGGCCGGATATTGTTTGCTTTTACCCACCAGCGCCCGCAATTGCTCGCCATAATCGCCCCAGGCGTCGGTATCACCGGCATTTAACTCATCAGACTCACTGCTGGCTTGCGTTGTATTTGCAGCCGCGCTGGGTCGTGATTCTTTGCCGGTAGACTCATTCGCCGCATGCTGCACGCTCTCAGCCGCATTCACGCTGGGCGTGGCTGGTATAGGGGTGACGGGCGCAGGCTCGGCTCTGGCAGGGGTTACCTGCTCCGGCACACGGTAATCTGACGCTTGACTGCTTGGCGCCGCCAAGACCTGTTTTGGCGGCTCTAGCGGCGTTTGTGGCTTCACCACTGGGGTAGGCGCTTGGGGCGGTGCAAGCGGTTTGGCTGTCTCAGCAGGCGGAGCCACTGGTTGCACGCTGGGCGCCGCGGCTTTGATCGAAAAAAACTCAATTTCCAGCCGGTCTGGCATGTTGGGCAGTTGGATCTGGCTCAGTGCCGGATAAAACGCCACTACCAACGCGTGCAGGCACAATGAAGCAATGACTGCCCGCCAAACGAGCGAATAGTCTTGCTGCTCAGGGTAAATCAGGCTGCTCATGCCCTTATTTCCCTGCTTCTGGCGACATCACAAAACTGAACTTGCTGATGCCTGCGCGCTGAATCGCGGCAAGCACTTTGGCCACCACGCCATACTGCGCGTGCTCGTCGGCATAAATCTCCACCGCCGGGTCATGGCTTTGCTTGAGTTGGCCTAACTCTGCAGTCAACCCTTCCAGGGCCAGTCGCTGCTGGTCCAAAAACACATCGCCGGTATCGGTCACGCTGATGTGGGCGGTTTTAGGGGAGGTAATAGCCACCTCAGCACTCGCTTGCGGCAACTTCACCTTCACCGCGTTCATCAACAATGGCGCCGTGACAATAAACACCGTGAGCAACACCAGCATCACATCTACCAGCGGCGTCACATTAATCTCGCTCACTAGGTCTTCGCTTTCAGTATCGCCCAACATCGACATATGATTAGCCCTCCACGCCAGACTGCGTTAACAGAGACTGAAAGCGGCTGGCCACTTGCTCCATGTCTGCCCGGTGCACCTTTTGTTTGCGCATAAAATAGTTATACGCCAGCACCGCAGGCACCGCAGTGGCAATGCCAATGGCTGTCGCAATCAACGCCTCACCGATTGGCCCGGCGACCACGTCCAGCCCGGCAGAACCGGTGGCGGTGATGGTTTTAAGCGCATTCATAATGCCCCACACCGTGCCAAACAAACCAATAAACGGCGCCGTAGAGCCTATGCTCGCCAACACCGCCACGCCGCCATCCATGCGCTTTTGCTCCAGATAAGCCTGCTGCTTGAGGGACAATAAAATCACCTCCTGACGCTCATTTCTGCGCAACACCGAGTTCGCCATCGCCTCGTTCATCGCCCGCATACCGGCATCGCACAAGCGCGCAAAGCTGCTATTGCTGTGTGAAATAATTTTGGGCAACTCGTAAATGGTTTTCACCTGCTGCCACTCAGATAAAAAGTGGTTAGAGGCATTGCGCGATTTAAACCAGGCCCAGCTTTTCATCAGGATGATGGACCACACCAGCACTGACAATACGCCCAGTAAATACAATACAAGATCAACAATATCAGGCACTAAGTCCACAGCTTGCTCCATTATCAAAAATCAAACGAAAAATGATCCAGATGTTTGTGGCATTTAAGCTCGAGGATAAACCAAGCAAAAACACTAACCAGGAAAAAAACCTGTCAACAACAGGAGTTTTTCACATTTACATCCCTTCATATGTTTAATCGCTGGGAGAGCCAAAAACCTGATGTCATTAACACAACTTTACATATAAACCAGTAATACACCAGAATAAAACAGGGCTAACTCACAAGCTACCCATATTGACCGCCACCGGCTGTGGCAGGTAAACGAAATACCACTCACCGTAATAGCGCTTGTCGTTCAGGTGTTGCAACTCACCGCGGTAGCCCTTGCTTTTATATGGCACTTTGTCTGACAAGCTATAGACCCCCATGATGCCACCGCTGGGCGCCTCGACAATGCCCCAGCCTTCACGTTGCGTGATGGGGTCGAGGTAGGGTTTGCGTAAATGACGGCGCGCGGTTGGAAAGCGGGTATCTTCCTGCAAGGCCTCCAGCGTTGGCGGAAAAGTTTTCACTACGCCTGGTGTCTGGTTGTAATAGCGGCCAATGGCGTCGCGATAAGCCAGCCCCACCTTGATTAACTCTGACTCACGTTCGCGCAGCAGCTGCGTTTTCCAGCCCAGACTGGCTTGCGCCATCACCAGGCCGCTGAGCATGACCAGCATAAACATGCCAATCAGCACAAAGCCGTGGATAGTCTGCCTACCACAGCGCATAGGGCGTGCCATCCTCAGCCAGCCGCGCTGAGCCGCTGTGCACATCAAACACACTGCCTTGCTCGTCAATATTGGGCGGCAAGGTAATCACCCAGGTATCGGCGCGCTCAGTCACCGGGTCAGGCGGAATGGCTTTGAGATATTGGCGTTCGACCAATTCGTCCAGCGTCTCTGGATAGCGGTTTTTATCACTGTAAAATTTATCAATCGCGTCACGCATTGTGAGCAAGTCATGCCGCAAACTGGTTTCTTTGGCGCGCTGCAGCATATGCATAAACTTGGGCGACACAATGGTCAGCAGCATGGCCAGTATCGCCAGTACCACCAGCATTTCAATCAGGGTGAATCCACGCTTCATGGCTTTACCATTCATGATAAGGCTGCTGGTTAATGCCGATGGCAGGCGAGCGCGAAGACACATCATAGACATCTTGCGCCATGTCGTCCAACGCACCATCGTAGGCGCGTATCTGCCAGGTAGCTGCATTGTTTTGAGTCACATCAGCCGCAAACGGGTCGCGCGGAATCCGGCGCAAAAAGAACATTTTTTTCTTTTTGGGGTCTTGCGCGTTTTCAACACCAGTGACCAAAATCGTTAAATTAGGCGGATACCCACTGCCATCGCCAATTTTTTTAATCAGCCCCTGATCAACCGCATCTTTGTAGGCATCTAGCGCATCACGCAGTTGCCACAATGACCGCTTGAGCTCACGCTCTTTGTCGCGCTTGGCATTGAGCTGCAGCACCGGGCTGGCCGAGGTCACCAATAACGCCAGCAAGGCCAACGTCACCAATAGCTCAACCAATGTAAAACCGTGTGCGGTGGAACGATTGAGAGTGAAGCCAAAACTGTTGCGATTGATCAGAGAAAACATGCGTGGCCCGACCTTATGGTTGCACCGTCGCGGTGTCGGTGCTGTTCATCATCTGGCTGGCAAACCCACTGTCATTACGCATATTGCTGCTTTGTGTAGATTGCGGCGTCACCACTGGCGCCGGTGGCGAAGTGTCTATCGCTTGCACAGCACGCGCACCGCCTGCCCCCAGCGGATTCGCCGTCGCAGCAACCCCGGACGGAATCAGGCTATACACCGCGCTGGCCGGGCTTAGGTTATGCATAATGCGCGGCGTAATCAGCAACACAATTTCGTTTTTACGTTTGTCTTCATTGTTGCTACTAAACAGTTTGCCGATCAGCGGCAAATTGCCCAGGCCAGGCACCTTGCGGCGGGTTTTCTGCTCGTCGTCGCGAAACAGCCCGGCCAGAATCTGCGTTTCGTTATTGCGCAACTGCAAGGTGGTATTGGCATTGCGGCTGCCGATGGTATACGCCAGCACGCCTGAGCTAGTAGTGACCTGGTCGGTAATATTACTCACCTCCATGCCGACCTTAATACTGACCTGGTCCTGCATCTGGATCACCGGCTCGACATCGAGCTTGATGCCGACCTCAATATAATTCACATTCTGGCTGACAAAGCCCTGCGCGCTCGCCACACTGGTCAGCACCGGAATTTTGTCACCAACATGAATTTTGGCCCGATCACGGTTTTTAACGCGGATTTTGGGGCTGGCCAGCAAATTGGTGTCGGTGTCCTGATGCAGCAGGTTGAGCACAATGGCCGGATCATTGATTGAAAACACACCCAGGTTGCCATTAAAATTGCGCAACTCGGTCAAGGTCAGCTTGCCCGCCTGTGGTTGAGTGCCGCCACTGTTGCCCGCGGCATTGCCCTGCACGCCCACCCCAATCTGGGTGGGATACTGAATGCCAAGATTCTCCAGGTTACGGCGATTAATCTCCATCACCTCCACCTCCAGCATCACTTCAGGCTCATTGAGGTCTTGCGAGGCGATCAGCTTTTCGGCCACTTTAATGCGGTCCATGGTGTCGCGAATCACCAGCGTATTCAGCTTTTCATCCATGTAAACATCGCTGGCATGCAACACGGTTTTCATCATATTGAGCGCGCGTTTGGCATCCATGTGCGTCAGGTAAAAACTGCGTACAAACAGCTCTTCATATTGCGCCGCACGTGCTTGCGGATAAATCAGCAGCGTATTGCTATTAAGTACTTTCTTGCCAAGCTGATGGCTGGTAAGGATCACCTCCAGCGCCTGCTCAATCGGCGTATCGCGCAACAACACATTGACGCGTATGCCCTCGTTGAGCTCCTGATCAAACGAAAAGTTGAGATCGCCAGCCTTGCCCAGGTATTCAAAAGCATTTTTAATCGGCGTGTTTTTCAGCTCCAGCGTGACTTTCTTTTTGAGTGACGACTGCAACGGCCGCACCACACTGCTGCGCTCGTTTTTTTTCTGCTCAAGCTGCTCAAACAAGCGGCGTGCCTCGGCGTGTGCAGGTTGCTCAGCCAAAATGCTGCGCAAACCAAACTCAGCCCCCGCCAGGTCTTCTGCCGCAATCGCCATATTCACTTGAGCCAGCTGTGCCGCATGCTGGCGTGCCAGTTGCACCTTTTGCAGGCCATCAGTGGCAGCACGGTTGCTGGGCGAGGCTTGCAACACCTGCTGATAAGCCTCGCTCGCCGCATCGTATTGCTGCGCTGCCTGCAAACTATCGGCTTGCTGTAATTGCTTTTGCAGTTTTTTTTCTTGCAACAGAGTGAGCCAGTTTTTATATTGTGGCTGGCGCGGATGTGCCTCTACCAATGGTTGCAACAACTGGATTGCTTCATCGTCCTGGCCGCGCGCGGCATAGATTCTGGCTTGCTCCAGCGTGGCATCGCCGGTTTGCGGTGCGGGCAAGAGATTGCTGCAACCCGCCAATAACAGTGGACAGCCCAACCACCAGGCCCAATGGCTCATTTTATGACTCACTTGCTTGTTCAAAATACCACCCCATTATCCAGCCTGATTTCAAAGCGCTCGGCCGCATGTTGCAGCACGACTTTTTGTTGATCCAGCAACGCCACCTGCCAGCCATCGGCAAAGCGGTCCCCCGCATGTAATACGTATTGTTGTTGGCCATCGGTTAAAAATACGGTCCAGCGCCCATCCTCTTGCAAGCGACCGGCATAGGTATAAGGATTCACAGATTCAGGCGCAACAGGCGGCGCCGTCTCGGCCGAGGCTGGTTGCAGCACGACAAACAGATCAATCGCGGCATCATCAGCCGTAGCCATGCTATTAGCCGTTGCTACGATGTGCTGTGACACCGGGGCATGCGGTAAAGGCACAGCCTGCGCCAAAGCCACGCGACGCTGAGGCGCGTGCTTGACTGTTGCAACCGTCGCAGCCGCTGGCACTTGCTCGGCTTGCCCGACCCACCAGCATGCCAGCAAAGTGCCAGCCAGCGCTACCCACACCAAACCGCGCCGCATCATGTCTGGCCTCGCTTGCGGGTATACAAACTAAACTCGACATAGGCCTCTATCTCGGCTTGCATCACATCGCTGCGTTGCAATTTAAACTGGCTTAACGCTAAGCTAGGGTAATGCTGCAACACCTGCTGCAAAAAGTGACGCACCTGCAAATAATCACCTTTAAGCGGCAACTTGATGCGTTGCACCTGCAAGCTGGTTTTTTCAATGGCCAACGACTGAAACTCCGCCCGCTCGAACAACATGCCCATGGCGTCTGCCGTCGCCAGTATCTCGGCACTGATACGGTCAGCATCGTCTTCAACTGGCCAGGTTTGTAGCGCAGTTGAGGCGACAGGGCTGGCAACGGGCACAGCAATGACCTGTTTGGTCTGCACCGGCAATGGTTGCAAAGCGTGTTGCAGGGTCTGGCGGCTGCACCAGGCTTGTGCGATCAGGGCAGACAACACAATAGTGATTAGCAACATGACCACCAACCAGCGGTGACTCTGCCATGTTTGCTGGCACACAAAGCGCAGGCGCTGCAGGGCTGGGCTTAAAACCTCCATCCGGCCTCCAGATGCAAAGTGGTCATGCGCAAACCGTTCACCTCAGTGGCTTCGCTGGCTTTGAGTTTCACATTAGCCAGACCGGGTTGTTTTTTGAGCCGGTCAACCAATGCCCAGCCTTGCTGGCGTTGCTGAGCCAGCACCGTCATGCGGATCTGTTTACGGTTGGCATCAGGGGATAATTGCAGCCAATACAACTGCGCTTGCTGCGCGTGTTCGAGCTCACTTAACAGCGCTAACCACGGTGTTTGAATCTGTGCCTGCGCCGCGGCTATTTCAGCCACCAGCGCCTGACTCACCACAGGATGACTGGTTGCCTGTTGGCGAACGCCTAGCGCCGATTGATGCGCCCGCCACTGTTGCTGCAAGCGCGTATTGTCCTCGGCAAGCTGGCGGTAAATCACGGCCAGGCAGGCGAGGCTAATCAGTAATCCCACACCAAGTAGCGTCGCCACCGGCCCTGGCAGGCGACCTGCGGCATAGTTCATGTTTAAATGTTGCATCAGCTGGCCCTCTGCTGATCAGAGGCAAGCAGGCTGCTGAATGACTGTACATCGACCACCTTAAAAGGCATTAGCGACTGCCGACTGACGTCGCTCACTGGCAGTTGCGGCAAAAAAACAGGCAACGCTGCACGCTCTGGATACATCACCTGCTCGCGCAACAATAGTTGATGCAACGTTTGCTGCCACTGCGCGTCCACTGGCACCTGGCGAATGTGCTGCCAGTCGCCCTGCAATAGGCAAGCCACCGTTAAGTGGCCAGATTCGCGACACACAATCCAGCCATCGGCGGGTAACCCCTGCTGGCGCATCACGTGTAAAGCCTGGTTGGCAGCGAGCTGCCAGGCTGGTGCAATGATGCCCGGCAACAAACCATGCGCGGCCAATACCACCTGCAATTTTTCTATCAACGCGGCAGGCAGCGCCGTGAGCAAGCGATGTTGGCCATAGCCGCCCGCCTGCGCCCGAATCTGCCAGTCTTGCATCTCACTGGCGAATACCTGTTGCAAGCCGTGGCGATAGTAGGCTGTTTGATCGGCCTGCGAGCGGACTTCGGCTTGCCATGGCAACACCAGCCAGCGCGCATATTGATTAGAAAGCACCACTACCACATGCCAGCGCTGGCCCGCCATCGGTGCTAATACGTCTGACAAGGTTTGCCATAAAGCATCTGGCGGCAATAATGCCTCTTGATTGCCCGGTAAGGCATAGCGTTGATGATGGGTCAACTGCAGGCGCCCGCCCGGCAGCCACGACCGTTGAAACTGAAACACCTCGAGCGCATCACCACTAATAACCAGCCGTAACTCAGGCGCACTCAGGGCTTGCCACCAACGGCGGCTGTCGGTCAAACGGCAATCCACACCGGGGTCAGGTGAGTGATGTAACACGGTTAATCTCCTGCAAGGTGGTTTCGCCCGCCGCGACCAGCGCCAGGCCAGCGTCACGCATGGCGCGGGTGCCGGTGGTCGCGGCCAGTGCCTTGATCTGGCTAATCGGCGCTTTAGAAACGATGAGCTCACGCATGCGGTCGTCAAACAGCAATAATTCGGCAATGCCTTTACGGCCCTTGTAACCGCTGCCATGGCACTGGCCACAGCCCTGACCTTTTTTAAACTGATAATGTTGCGTCGCCTCGACACTCAAGCCAGACTTCACCAGCAAAGCAGGCGCTGGCACTTCATCGACCTTGCAAAACGGGCAGATCACGCGCACCAATCTTTGCGCCAGAATGACATTCACGGCCGAGACAAAGCTGTAGGCATCCACGCCCATATTAGTAAAACGGCCAATCACATCAAACACGTTATTGGCATGCACGGTGGTCAGCACCAAATGCCCGGTCAGCGCCGACTGCACCGCAATTTGTGCCGTTTCGCCATCGCGAATTTCGCCGACCATGATTTTGTCGGGGTCGTGGCGCAAAATAGAACGCAAGCCACGCGCAAAAGTGAGGCCTTTTTTCTCGTTGACCGGGATTTGCAGCACGCCGGGCAATTGATATTCAACCGGGTCTTCAATGGTGATAATTTTGTCCTGGCCCTGGTTAATTTCTGAAATCATGCCGTACAAGGTGGTGGTTTTGCCGCTACCGGTGGGCCCGGTCACCAGCAACATGCCATAAGGCGCTTCTGCCTGCGCACGGATTTGCGCCAGCAGAGCCGGGGCAAAGCCCAGCACTTCGAGGCTGATGCCTTGTGCTTCACTCAGCGCCTTGCGGTCTAGCACGCGCAATACGGCATCTTCACCCACCACGCTCGGCATGATAGACACGCGCAGGTCTATCTCGCGGCCTAGCGCATGCACCTTGCAGCGACCATCTTGCGGAATACGCCGCTCGGCAATGTCGAGCTCAGACATCACCTTGATACGCGAAATCGCTTGCTCAGCCTGCATCACACCACTTAAGCCGCCCGCCTCGGTGAGCACGCCATCAATGCGATATTTCACGCGCAGGCCATGCATGGTAGATTCGAGATGAATATCACTGGCACCAGCTTTGAGGGCGTCGTATAAAGTTGAGCGCACAAAACGCACCACCGGGCTGCTGTCTTCGCTAATAGATTTAAGCGACAACGCTTCAACCGGCGCCTCTTGCTCGCTGTTGGCGTGATCGCCGGCATGCACCTGATCCAGCGCACGCATTTGCGCCTCATGAAACTGCAAACACGCGGCAATATCGTTGCGATGCGCCAAACACCATTGCACCGGCACACGCACCATACTTTGCAAACGCAGTTGCAGGCGTTCATCAAACGGGTCCGCCAGCACCAGATGCAGCGACTGGCCGTCTTTTTGCATTAACAGCACTTGCAGCGTACTGGCGTCATTAAAGCGCAACAGCTCAAACATGGGCTGCATGGCATGTAAATCAAGCGCGGTGAGCGTGGGGTAATGCATGCATTGGCCCAGGGCCAGCACAAATACATCGGGCGCCAGGCCAGACAACTCCTCCAGTACCTCGATCAGTGGCCGCCCGGTTTGCAGCGCCAATTGCCGCGCCTGCGGCAATAACGCAACCGCCAGTGGTGGTGGCAATTGGCCTGTCAGCGGTAAATCCTGCATATTCATGTGATGGTCTTTCTCACTCTATCGCGCCTGCCAATTCAAAAATCGGCATATACATCAACACCACAACCAGCCCCACAATCAAGCCAATCAGCACCATCAACGCGGGCTCCAGCAACTTGCTTAGCCACTCCACGCGGCGCGCCGTTTCTTCGTCGTAAAACATGCCTATTCGCCCTAACATGTCATCCAGTTGCCCGCTGCGCTCGCCCACACGCAACATGCGGTTGGCAATCGAAGTCGTTAAGCCATGCGACTCCATCGTGCCTGACAAGGCCTTGCCCTCACGCACGTCGGTCATCACGCGCTGCAGAGCCAGTTGCAACTCTTGCGGCAACAAAGATTGCACCATGCCTAGCGCCGTCAGCAAGGGAATTCCTCCCTGTAACAACATCCCCAATGTGCGGTAAAACCGCGCCAGCTGGTAAATGCGCAAGGCTTCGCCCAGGCTGGGGATTTGCCACACCCGCTGCATCAGCCAGGCCTTGCTCGCCGGGCGTGAAAACACCAGCCACAGCGTGGCCACCATGCCCATGGTTGCCAATAACACCCACTCGCCATGGCCTTGCAACAACTGCCCCCAGCGCAACAGCAGTTGGCTGGCCCAGGGCAGGTTATCACCGCCACTTTCATAAATGGTGCTAAAACGCGGTACCACATAGCCGAGCAAAAACAGCACCACCAGCCCGCCCACCACAATCAGCAGCACCGGGTAAATCGAGGCCGCAATAATTTTTTTACGAATGGCATCTACCTGCGCCTGATACGCAACATGACGGCGCAAGGCCTGCACCATGTCACCAGTGCGCTCACTGGCGCGAATCAGGGCGATATAAAGCTGGCTAAATACCGTCGGCTGCAATGCCAGCGCCTGCGATAAAGGCAGGCCTTCAAACAATGCCGTGCGCAACTGCGTTAACACGGCACGCGCATGGTCTTGCTGCTCTTTTTCGGCCAGGCCTTCAATCGCTTCAATCAGGCTCAGCCCTGACTCAAGCAGCGTCAGTAACTCCTGGCTAAACAGGCTCAAGTTGAAGGTGTGTGTTTTGAGCGGCCATTGCGGCCAGCCAGACGCGCGGCTAGTACGCACCTGCAACACGCCATAGCCTTTTGCCTGCGCTTGCTGCAAGGCCGCCTGCCGGTCAGTCGCGTCGAGTGAAACCCAGCTCACCTGCGCGCCCTGCAATACTTTTAATTCAAATTTCATCGCGGTTTACTTTAAAGCGCTACCAGTTACCCACGTCGCTATCAGCCTCTTGGCCGCCAGCTGCGCCATCACTGCCCAGGGTCCACACATCGTAATCACCATGCTCGCCAGGGTAACGATATTGATAAGGCCTGCCCCACGGGTCAGCGGGCACGCCCTTGGCCAAGTAAGGCCCCTGCCATTTCGCCTCGCCATCCGGCTGCTTATTCAGTGCTGCCAGGCCTTGCTCAGTCGCTGGGTAATGGCCAATATCCAGCCGATAAGTATCCAGCGCACGCGACAACGCCTCAATTTGCGCTTTAGCGGTTTTGGTTTCTGATTTACCAATCTGGGCAAAATACTTGGGGCCGACATAGCCCGCCAGCAGGCCGATAATCACCATCACCACCAGCAACTCCAGCAAGGTAAAGCCTGCTTGCTTACAACGTCCAACGACCAATTCCATGTTTGTTTCCACCCGGCTCATCCTCTCTTTTTCAACCCTGACTATTTTTTAAGCACAAACAACTGGCTGACACGATTAAGCGCCTCCAGCGACAGCACGCCGCTGCTAAATTGCAAATTGACCCAATCACTGATCAGGCTGTAATACGCTTTGGTCAGCGACAGCTGGTTGGTAAACAGTTTTTGCTGGGCATCCAGCACTTCGTGATTGGTTTTAAAGCCGGCCAAAAAGCCTTTTTGCGTGCCATCGAGGGCGACGCTGGCTGACTGCACGGCTTGTTGATAAGCACTGATTGATTGTTGCTGTGCCTGCAGGCTCTGGTAATACTTGCGCACGTTGAACTCGATTTCGCGCGACTTGGCAGTCATGCTTTCTTCACTCGCCGTCAGGCGGCTGGCGCTCTGACGCACATTGGCATTCACATAGCCGCCCGCAAACAAAGGTACATTCATCTGCAAGGCAATGGTGGTGGTATCAAAGCGCGAGCCCAGCGTATTATTACTGTCGTTCTGGCTATACGAGCGCACACCAACCAGGTCTAACGTTGGATAATGCCCGGCCTGTTTTTTTTCAATGTCTTTTTTGGCGACCTCCACGTTTTGATAGGCAGCCGCTAACTCTGGATGCTGCTGCCGCGCCAATGCCAGCCAGTGATCCAGGCTTTGCATGGCGGGACTCAAACGGCTCAGGCTTAATCCACTCATCCCTAATCCATTCGGCGTGTCTAGCATCAACTCGGCTGACAATGCATGCGTACTGCCGGTTAGTATCTGCAAACTTTGCTGGTTAGAAAGCCAATCATTACTGGCCTGAATCTGCTCGACTTTCGCCACATCAAGGTTAGATTGCGCCTCACTCACCTCGACCACGGTGCCACTACCGCGGCTGTAACGTTGCTCGGCCTGGCGCAGCTGCTGGCCCACTGCCTCCAATTTGCGCTGCTGCACATTCACCCGGTCTTGCGCATACAAGGTTTCCAGGTAAATAGAGACCAGTTTGAGGATAAGCTTGGCGTTTTCTTGCTCAAGCAATGCCTCTTGCGCGCTAACATAAGACTTGGCACCACTGTAAATCGCCAGTGTTTCGCGGTTAAACAAGGGTTGTTTCACCGAAAAATTGTAACTTTCCAGCGAATAGTCGAGCTCACTACTAACCGCGCCCAGCGTAGTTTGCGTAGTACGATCAGTATTGCCACGACCTTTGGTCAGACCTAATTGCACCTTAGGGAAAAACAAGGCACGCGCTTTGGTCAGCTCCTCACGCTCGGCCTCGGTGTTCGCCAGGGCCGCGCGGTAATCGGCGTTGTGGCTGACCGCCAACGTATAGAGGCCATTTAAATCCTCCTGCGCTTGCAACGTGCTCAGGCCAGCCAAGCCAAGTGCGAGAGATAGCCAATATGAAATACCTACACGCATTATTCTTCCTTCATCGAGGCAGCCAGGCGTTTGCTCAATGGGTGCATGAGGTAATTCCACAGCGTGCGCTCGCCGGTTTTAATCACCACCTGCACTGGCATGCCCGGTTGTAGCTGACGCCCTTGCAAGGCATGCATGCCTTTATCGGTGAGCATCACACGTGCCAGGTAGTAGCTTTGGCTGCCCTCGACGGTGGCGGCCGGTTTACTCAACAAGTCTTTGGACAAAGACTTTAATTGCCCCTCGGCCAATAGTTGCGGGCTGTTGGCAAAGGTAGAAAAACGAATGTCCGCCGCCTGCCCCACCTGTATCTTGTCAATCAAATGCGGTGGAATTTGCGCGTCTACAATCAGCGCTTCGCCAGAAGGCACAATATCCATCAGCTTTTGCCCAGGCTGAATCACCGCGCCCACTGTGTGCACCTGCAACCCCACCACCTGGCCAGACGCGGGTGCGCGAATCTCGGTGCGCCCCAGTTCTTGCCGCAGTGCCAGCACTTTTTGTGCATCGGCCTCTACCTGCAACTTGACCTGTGCCATATCGGCATCAATCTCTTTTTGCTCAACTTGGATGCGCTGGTTCATTTGCTGCTGCAACTCAAGAATCGCACGCTGGGCACGTGTCATATTGGCCTGGGTATTGGCGCGCTCGCCATACAATGCCGCCACCCGCTGCTCAAGATCATTTTGCTGGTTGCGTGGCGCATAACCTTCAGCAGTCAACGCACGCACGCCCTGCAATTGCTCTTCGAGCAAGACACGTTGCGACTCATGGCTGGATAACATCCCATGATAGCCTTCAATCAAGGCCTGATAACCGGCAACGGATTCTTTTTTTGCGGCAATATCTGCCGCCAGCGCCGCCGTTCTGGCCGCCAGCAACTGGCTCTGGTTACGCATCTGCTGTTGTATCAACGGGTCTTGCTGCTGGCTGGTCAAATCCGGGTGAAAATCAATCACCGAGCGGTGGCTTTGCTCGGCACGCAACCGATCTTCTTGCGCACGCAAACCGGCATAGCGCTGCCACACCTCTTCATAGCGCGCTTTACTCGCCTGTGCATCCAGCTTGAACAACACATCGCCCGCGTGCACCTCTTGCCCCTCATGCACTTGCAAGGCGCTGACCATGCCGCCACTTAAATGCTGAACCACTTTATGATTGCTTTCTATGCTCACCACGCCTTCGGTCGGCACACCTTCATCCAGCGGCGCAAGCGCGGCCCATAGCACAAAACCAGCCAGGCCCAGCACTAAAATAGCCGCCCCTTTACGGGTTTGGCCAACATTGTGTGCATAAGCCTCAATGGCGTGCACATTGTCTGCGGCAGCAGGATTCGCAGCAGAATTCATGGTTAAGCGCATGTAGGCTCCGTAGCCACACTGCTGGCAGCAGCGTGCAATTGATTTAAATAGACAATACCGGCATCTCGCGGGCCATGATGCAGCACTTCGCCGCGTTTAAGCACCAGCAAATCATCGGTCACTTTTAGGATGCCAGAGCGGTGCGAAATCACCACAATGGCGGTATTGAGGGTTTTTAACGCTTGCAACAGCTGCATCAGCCGGGCCTCGCCAAATTCATCGAGGCTGGCATTGGGTTCATCCAGCACCAGCAACGCAGGCTCTTTATAAATGGCGCGCGCCAACCCCAGCAGTTGCCGTTGCCCGCCAGACAATGGCAAGCCTTGCTCATCGAGCCGGGTGTCATAGCCTTGTGGCAAGCGCAAAATTGCCTCGTGCAACCCCACCCGCTGGCAAGCCTGCAAAATATGCTGGCTATCGAGTTCGCCAAATCTGGCCACGTTTTCGGCGATGGTGCCTTCGAGCAAAGACACTTGCTGCGGCAAATAGCCAACGCTGGCCATGAGGGCACGTGCATTGTCTGCCGTGATGTGCGACTGATTAATGTGATAGTGGCCAGCCGTGGGCGACACCACGCCGACCAACAAGCGTGCCAGCGTACTTTTACCCGCCCCCGAAGGCCCCATGACACAGAGTAGCCGCCCAGGCGGTATGCTTAAGTTAAGGTCATGCAACACCCGGCGTGGCGGCGATGAAACACCCACCGCCTGTAAGCTAAGTGCATAGGGCCTGACCAGGCTCATTGCGGGAGTCGTGGCGGCTGCACGTTGCTCACCCAGCAAGCCCTGTAACTCAGCGGCGGCCGACTTGGCCTGCAACCATTGGCGCCAGCTGTGCACCATGACATCAAACGGGTGCAAGGCACGCGCAATCAGCACATTAGACGCCACCATGGAGCCAACGCTGATTTCACCCCGAATCGTCAGCCATGCCGCCATCGCCAGCATCAGTGACTGCAAGGTGTAACGCACCCATTTATTGACAAACTGGCTACGGTCACTGGCGTTTAACCAGGCCTGCTCTGCCACTGACTGCTGCGCCAGCAAAGCCTGCCAATGCTGACGCAAGGTATGCAACATGCCCAGCACATAACTGGTGTGCAAATGCTGGATTTTTTGCTGCAAAAAATACTCAGTGCGCTGCTTGGCTGCTTGTGCGCTGTGGGCAGGTACTGCGGTCACGCGCTGGTTCCACAACGCCGCCAGACATTGCACCAGACAAAAAACCATGGCAGTCGCCCCCAGCACCGGGTGCAAGGCAAACAACACCACAATATAAATCACGCTCCACGGGATATCCAGCAAGGCAAACAGGCCTTGCCCGGTCATAAACTGGCGAATAGCGGTTAATTGCTGCAATGACTCGGCAGGCGGCGGGCGCTGTGTGCGGCGCGAATCAAACACGGCAGAAAACACTTGCTTGCTGTAAGTGAGGTCAAATTGCACACCAGTTTTAATCGCGTACAAACTGCGCAACCAATCGGCACCTGCCATCAGCAACAAGAGCCCGGCCGTTAGCAAGGTCATCGCCAGTAGCGTCAGCGTATTGCGGCTCAGCATGACCCGGTCATACAACTGCAGCATATACAAGGTGGGCACCAGCATCAGCACATTGGTGAGCAAACTAAGCCAGATCATCTGCAAAAAAGCGCTTTTAAACGGCTGCATAAACGACCACAGCGGTGGTTGCCAACGGGCGGTGCGTGCAAACATCATGACTGTGCCGCCTTGGCGTTATCTGCCTGAAAACTGGCCAGCACATCCGCCGGTTTACCATAACGAATCATTTGCCCCTGGCACATCACCAGCATCACGTCAGCAATGCTCAAAATATGCTGCAAATGGCTAATGATAATAAACGTCGTGCCCTGCTGCTTTAAGCGGGCAATGGCGTGCTGCAACGTGCGTTCGGTAGTGGTGTCGAGGTTGGCATTCGGTTCATCCAGCACCACAATGCGCGGCTTGCCATAAAAGGCGCGCGCAAGGCCAATCAGCTGTCGCTCCCCACCAGAAAGCGGCATGCCCGACTGGCCAATGACGGTGTTCAGGCCATCAGGCAGTTGATGTACCCACTCGTATAACCCGAGCAAAGTCAGCACCTCGGTGAGGGCTTCCCGGTCAGGCGTCTGAAAGCGGCAGATGTTGTCTACAAGCGGGCCATCAAACAAATCGGCCTCCTGCGCCAGATAGCCCAAGTGTGGCCCCAGTTGCGCTTTGTCCCAGCGGTGTACATCCACCGCATCAAACCTGACACGCCCGCTGCTCGGCGCCAGCAAGCCAACCAGCAACCTGGCCAGCGTGGTTTTACCCGATGCCGAGGCCCCGGCGACGATCAGCACTTGCCCGGCCGCCAGCTTAAATTGCACCTGGCGAATAAACACCTCTGCAGACGACTTGCCTGGCTGTGGCATGGCATAACTTAATTGCTCAACGGTCACCTCGCCGGTCGGTGGCGGCAACAGCATGCCGTCTACACTGGGGCTCGCATTAGCCAGTAAGCTGGCAACCCGCTGATAAGCCGCCCAGGCTTGCTCGTAGGTTTTCCAGTGGCCTACGCATTGCACCAGCGGTGTGAGCACACGCCCGGCCAAAATCGAGGCCACAATCATCATGGCACCGCCGTTCAATAACTCACCGGCAATAAACAAATAGCAGGCCAGGCCCAAAATCAAACTGGTTTGCAAGGTTTGCAACCAGCGCGAAGCCGCCGCACTTTTGCCCGCCAGCTCAGAGGCCTGCGCCTGTTGCCACAAAAAACCATGCTGATGCTGTACCCAGCGCTGCTCAATGGGCGCCAGCATCTGCATGGCATGCAGCACATCGCCATGGCGGCTAATGCTGGAAAAATAACGTTGCGACTCAATCGCATGCTGGTTCGCCTGCTGCATTAAAGGCGCCACGCGCGACTGGTTGTGTATGGTCAATACCAGTTGTATCGCCAACCCGAGCAACGTCAGCACGCCCAGTGCCGGATGGATCCAGAACACGGCGGCCAAAAAAATCAAACAAAAAGGGGCATCAATCAGGCCAAGCAGGGCCGAGGAATGCAACGCATTTTTTAGCACAGAAAAATCGGCAAACACCTGCTGCGCAGGAAAGCTATGCATGGCTAGTTTTGCGGTAAACACCCGCTCAAACACGCGCTGTTGCAATAATTGCTCAAAGCGTTTTGCGCCTGCCTGCAACAAATTTCGCCGCTGCCATTCCAATGCCTCCATCACCAGGTAAGCAAAGGCCGCCAGCATGGTCAGCATCAATAAGGTCGAGACATTGCGACTATTAATCACGCGGTCATACACCTCCAGCATGTACCAGGAGGGCGCTAAAATCAGCAAATGGGTAGCCACACCAAACAGCCAGACTTTGCGCCAGAGCGGCCAAAGTTCAGACATGGTTTGCTTGATAGAGTCAGCTTGCGACAACATAATGGAATAATTCTGCAGAGAATGATGACGGGCAGGTTGCCCCGCCCGCCACAATCGTCATTAAACGATCACAAAGTCCGAAGTAGACAATGTGGTCACACCTGTGAGCACAGCGATATTCTGTGCTGCACCGCTGCCATTACCGTCAGCGTCATAGCTTAAGGTTTTGGTCGTGGTGTTGTAGACCAGATAGTCGTTGCTATCTTGTGCCGTACCAGTGCTGTTCACACGCAACATGCTGGCGTTAAAACCTGCCAACTGGCTGTACTGGTCAAGATGCAACTCCAACTTGTCAGTGCCACGCGTAAAGTCAGTGATGGTATCCACACCGGTCAAATTGAACGCAGTGTTAGTGTACGTTTGCACACTGGTAGCAGAACCAGTCACCACTTGCTCATACACTTTGCCGAACACAAACGTATCCTTACCACCGCCGCCAGTCAGCGTATCGTTACCACCATTGCCAACAAACACGTCAGCCTTGCTGGTACCAATAAAGGTTTGCTGATTAGCATTGCCTTCAAAACGCAAGCCGTTGGTCGTTACGCCAGACGCATCAACAACCACATTGTTGATCGTGCCGCCATTGTTACCCAGGGTGTTAGAGAGGTCAGCCACGGTGCCATTGGCTTTAAAGTAGTAATGATCATTGAGCAACTGCAAGTCAGTGTTTTCAACGTTCAAACGACCAACCGTACCGCCCACTTGTACCACTTCCATAGACTTGAAGTTGTCGTTGTTGAGCACCACCGTACCGTTAGCTTTAGTGTTAGCGCCAATGCCAGTGGTAATGCGCAATGTATCCACGCCGTCACCACCCACGATCACATCGTGTTTAGCACCAGTCGCGATCCACTCTTTGTTACCATCGTCTGCCTTGGAAGTCGTGCCTTGCACACCGCTGCCAAATCCGCCAATACCAAAAATGTCATTGCCCGTGCCACCATCCAGGTAATCAGCGCCGCCATGGCCAATCAGCAAGTCATTGCCGCCGTTGCCATAAACGGTGTCATCACCCAAACGCATAGTCGCGTAGTCAACACCATCGCTACCGTAAACGATTTCGTGTGCATCGCTGCCCTCATTAGCGCCATCAATACGGGTAAAGCTACCAGCAACACCTTCAGATGCATCATAAGTCACATCAACGTTGTGGTAAATATGAGCAACGGAGAAGTCATCAACCTCAAATACCGCTTTGTCGTAGGTGACTGGTGATGCACCTACAATGGTAGCGGCTGGCTCAAAAGTTTCTTCTTCGAACTCAAGCTCAACAGTGACGTTTTCAACATCACCACCGGCTACGCCGTAGATGTGAGTGCCTGGATTTAATACACCAACCTCTAATGACTCGCCATTTTCTTCCAATTGCTCAGCTTCTAAAGTGATACTTACGCCACTTGAAAGCTCAATGCGCTCAATACCAGAGAACACAATCTCTTCAAACTCGCCAGATTTGGTAAATGCCAATGTATCCACCGCATTGTATCCAGCGATTGTAGTAGCAAATGTACTAATTGCAGATGAACCAGGGCGGGTAACGATATTCAAGCGAACATCTGTTTCAGCCTCTTCTGACATTTCTTGATCTTCTAACTCAACAGCGTAACCTGTTACAGTATCAATAGCTAAAATCTCTTCGCTACCTTCGTCTTCAGTCAAGTTTACATAACGAGCCTCGTTACCGGAGTTATCCAGGTCAGAAACACCAGCATCAATATTTACCCCAGTTGCATCGTCCTCTTCACCAACCACAAAAGTATCATTGCCACTTCCGCCGATTAAGACGTCATCAGAAGTCACCAGAAACACGTTCCCATCAACTGTTTCATCTCCTGCAGTACTATCATCACCTTGAACATAGTCAACACCAGCACCACCGGTTAAGATATCGTCGCCAGCGCCGCCATAGATTTCATCACTATCGGCACCACCACTCAAGATATCATTACCACTGCCGCCAAAAATGTTATCAAAGCCAGCACCGCCATCAGCAATGTTATTCCCATTACCAACGTCAATGAGGTCATTTCCGGCACCACCAGAGATGATGTCATTTCCATCACCACCGACTAAAATATCATCACCTGCACCGCCAGAAATAATGTCATTTCCAGCACCGCCATCAATGACATTACCTAAATTGTTACCAACAATATAATCTGCACCAGAAGTACCGGTGTATTCAGTTTCAGTCGAATTAAATACTTTGTAAGCCATGTTATTCTCCAAACTATTTTAAAGAAGGTGCAAGGCAAATAACCTTGCACCAGATTCAGATCAACAGCCTTAGAACTTAAGGCAGAGTCGCTCCTGGAGGAGCATAACCATCAATACTGATTTCTTTAAAAGTAGTATTTTCTTGAGCAGTCTGACGTAAACGGATTGCACCAGTTTTAACCCAAGTGGAGTTAATTGTTGATGCACTGTCTGAATTACAAGCAAACTCAACGTAATTCATTGTCGACACTGGGTTGGTAGAACCATCATCATCGGCATAAACACTGTCAGTCGTAAAATCAACCCAGTTGCTGTTTACTTGCGCATCTTGCAGGGTCGTTGGCAATGCACCAACAGTGGCTACAACACCAGCACCAATACCGCTATTCACGCCATTGATATTCAAAGTTGCCGAACCAGCAATTGGAGGTAAATCAACATAACCGGTACCATTATTTTGCTGCTGTGCAAGGGTTGCGCCAGTACCGTACATATAAGCGCGATGCTGTACAGAAGTGAAAGTTCTGCCTACGCGATAAAGTCTAGATGCATTCGTAGCCTGTTTAAAATAGCCAACACCTACAGTACCTGCGCCGCTATAACCACCACGAGCAATATCATTTACCTCAAACAGCTGCGTACCCGCGGTGCCAGAATCGTGATCCGTATTGCTCAAGTTTGAGACTTTTGTGCCCAAGATGCACATATCTGTTGTGGTAACAGGCGTAGTGGCCGCAGGTTTACGCCAAATACGTTCTACTACTTGACCAATGCTAGTTGAACCACCTGTCACTGAAGGAATAGTCCGCGTCGCAGAAACAACTGCAATTGCACCGTAACCTGTCAATGGCGGCGCGCTATCATTTGATAAACTGGTGATTTCGCACAAACCTGCAGACCCACCATCTGTAGTGGTACCAAAGTTCATCCTCGCATTTAATACTGTTGTATCAGGGCCAGCTAATGGCGGAACTACACGACCATTATTGTAAGCATTGATATAAGCTGAGCCTGTTGGCGCAGCAGGCAGAGCGCACAGAGTACCCGCAGCATACACTTGTGCTGAAACAAGGCTAAACACTCCAAAAACCGCTAATTTCAATTTAACGTTATTCATGGTATTTCCTTTTTTACGTTACGATTAGCAGGCATTTGTGGCTGCCCGCATCACCAATTCACCACAACTTGATTAGTTCCTCGTGAGTTCTAAGGTTGTTGTCGTTGAATACTTTTTATTGAGGTCACTTCACACTAACCAATAAATTCATATTAGCGCTATGGAAGTGTTGCACCAGGTGGTGCATAGCCTGAAATACTGATTTCTTTAAAAGTGGTATTCTCTTGTGCAGTTTGACGGAGGCGGATCGCATCAGGTTTAACCCAAGTGGAGTTAATTGTTGCACCACTGTCAGAAGTACATGCGAACTCAATATAATTCATTGTAGAAACCGGGCTTGTACTTAAACCATCCCAATCCACATAAACACTGTCCGTAGTAAAATCAACCCAGTTACTATTGACTTGAGCCTGCTGTAAAGCAGGGTTTCCACCTGTGGTGGCTATCACCCCCGGCCCAATCGGAGCATTTACCCCATTAATGTTCAACGTGGCAGATCCTCCAATAGGGGGCAGATCCATATACCCAAGACCATTACTTTCCTTCTCAGCCAGCGTTGCCCCGGCACCAGTATTTCCGTACTTATATGCACGGTGTTGCACAGAGGTAAATGTTCGGCCAATACGATACGTACGATTGGCGTTAGTGGCTTGCTTGAAATAACCTACATTAACTGTACCTAGGCTGCCAAATCCGCCACGCACGATATCGTTGATTTTTAAATATTGCATACCTGCCACGCTGGCATCATGATCTGTGTTGGTTAAATTTGAGACCTTTGTACCCAAAATGCACATATCTGTTGAGGTGACAGGTGAGGTTGCAGCAGGTTTACGCCAGATACGCTCAATAACTTGACCAATACTAGTTGTACCACCCGTTATAGAGGGAATGACGCGAGTGGCAGACACCACCGCAATCACTCCATAACCAGGCAAAGGTGCGGCATTATCATTTGATAAAGCCGTAATTTCGCACAAACCGGCCGAACCACCATCTGGAGTCGTACCAAAATTCATCCTAGCCTGTAACACTGGGACAGATGGCCCCACCAAAGGCGGAACTACTCTGCCGTCATTGTATGCATTGATATATGCTGAGTCTGTTGGTATAGCAGGCAGTGCACAGAGCGCGCCCGCAGCGAACGCATCGGTTGATAACAGTCCAAATACAGAGAAAAGTGTCAACCTAAAGTGGCTATTTTTCATGATGCTCCCTTTTGCGTTACAATTGCCGAGCATTTGCGGCTGCTCGCATCACCAATCCACCACAACTTGATTAGTTCCTCGTGAGTTCTATGGTTGTTGTCGTTGATTTACAAAGAGCAGTTCGCAAGTGCCTATCCAGTAAATATGTAATCTCATCGACGCTTGCACGAACAAAAGCCGTTTGCAGCACATTAATCAAATACAAACTTAAATTCATCAGGACTTTTTCCCGGGATGCCTGGCGTTTAATCTGGCGCAAAATGCCAGTTCAAACTAAACCAGACACCACGCGGTGCACCTGGGGCAATAAAATTAGTGCTCAACCAATCGTTTGAATTATGGTTATAGCCGTCCGGACCAATCGCCCCGTGAATGCTTGGTGAGAACGGGTTACGCCCCAAACGCCCTGCTGTGAAATACTCTTTATCAAAAATATTGTTGATCAACATAGTCGCACTCCACTCTTTGCTAATTTTGTAACTAGTTTGGAAGTTAAAAGTAGCATAGCCATCTACCTTGCCGGGGTTGCTTGTTGGCCGCAGCAGAGCATTGCCAACTGACCCTTGACCTCGATCTGGAATAACCCCCACCTTATGTTCATTGTTTTCGTTGCCCCTTAAAAAACTATCGCTATGCACAACAGTACTTAGGCTCATCTTCCATTCTGGCGTAATGTCGTAACTTACATTAGCATTCAAGTTTTGTAATGCCACACCAGGCATACGGCTCCCCTTTTTTACTTCGATGACATTGCCGTAGCCAGATACAAGGGTTGCGCTACTGTTATCGTTACTAAGCATTAAAAAGTCATCTTCAAAAGTGGCGTCAGTAATGGAGTAATTAACACCGAACCCCCACCTATCTTTTTTGCCCGAAAGACCAGCCTCGATGCCCCGACGTCGCGTTTTACCCACCGTTTGAAAAAAGCCAGCCCCATTGCCTACTGCAACAAAGTAGATGTCATCTTTTAAGTCAGTTTGATAAGCTCCGACATTCCAATCCAAGCGGTCAAACTGAGAGGAAGTATCGAATGTTCCACGCATACCTATGTCATAAGTCGTCGCTTTAATTTGAGGGAGGAAGGGGTCGCCTGACAATGTCGTAGGCAAGGTACATTGACGATTCTCGACAATACTCTTGGGGCCGACAACGCCGCCCAACCCTGGTGTTGGCGTATCATCAAAAGCGCAACCTAACTCCACCACACTGGGCACTCTGGTACCTTGCGCCCAGTTAGCAAACAGATTCAAATTCTCTTTGGCCTGCCAGGTAGCACCCAAAGATGGGTTGAAAGAATAAAAACTAAATTTTTCAGTTTCGGCAGCATCTAGCTGACTGGCCAAAAAGCGGGAATCTCTATAATTGACTGGAGGTGGGTTTGTTGTGCAATCACCATTACAGGTATTGTATTGATCAGGAATACCGTCTAAATCACCGATGGCAATCGAGCCGATACCGTATCTGGCAGCGATTTTACTTTTGGTCTGAGTCTGGTTATAGCGGCCAGAAGTTGTGATATGTAAAGAGTCGACAGGACTCCAGGTTTCACTAAAATATATACTCTTGGTCGTTTGTGTACCTTCAAAGTTATTATTTTCAATGGGTTGCATGGCACCAATAAATTGCGGCGCGGCCTGGTCAGGGTCAAGATAAACCTTACGATTGGCATCCAAAAAGCCTAATTGGCTAGTATTACTGTAATCGGCATTGGCTACGTCTATCGACAAACCCACCATAAACTTGTGTTTATCAAGATTCCAGTTGAATTGCAGTGATGCACCATCCACCACTTGTTCAATCTGATTATTGGTGACTATCCCTGTCGGTGTTCCCTCTACAACACCTGGTGCATTTCCGCCAGCGGATGCACCATCAACAAACACAGGATTACCATTGCTATCAAGTTGGCTATAAGGTTCGCCAGACAGCCCATCAGCAGCTCTTGTTGCACTACATGCATCAGTATTAACTGGGGCAGTGAAAATCACATGATTCTTGATCAAATCACCATTACTGGCTGTGGTATAAAAATAAGTATCGGGGTTATAAACAATATTGTCTGTACCACCAAATAGAGGTAGGATATTTGCCCCTCCAAATACAGCCGCTCCAGCCACGTAAGAAGGCGCAATATTACCAAATCCATCAATAATATCAGGCCCTGTGTTGATATCAGTATTCTGGCCGTTCTGAATATAAATAGCACTTTCTAATTGATTCCTATAGAAATCGTGTATTGTTTTAACGGCTGTAGCATAAGAAGAGTCTAATGCAGTATTTTTATATGCATCATAAGCTGTGGATACAAAACCATTATTCACATAATCATCAATAAAACTCGTTGCCCCCCCCAATAAGTTCACATCTGTCAAAGTCTGTCCAGCAGACTCATTAACAGGAATCACATAGTAATCAGGGATACCATAAGCATTAGTGCTGGCAAACAAGCAGGTATACTCCTCACCCGCATTTGGCCGACGGCGTGAGAGTAATGTGCTCTTGTAATCTGTAAATACATCAGAACCTTTTTGTTGGCGCTTACTATTTCGCCTGTAAACCTGGCCGGTAATTGTGAAACTGTCATCCACAAAATAGCTACCAGATAATTGAAATTGACCAAGCTTGTTCTTTGTTTTATCTGGCGAAGTAAAAACATCATTACGGTCTTGTTCATACATTTGCGATGGCAGCAAACCGTTACCTACTAAATTGGTTTGCACCAGTAAAGCACTTAAATTGAGATCAAGTTTATCTCCACGATAACTAGCCTTGGTAAAAAGTTGGTTGACTCTGCTTGGGGAGTTTTTACGCCAGCCGTCTTCCAAAAAAAAGTTACCTGCCGCAAACAAGCCAACTGTACCGTTGTTCCAACCACCTTCTAGCTGCAACTGCTTACGACCATATGATCCTGTCAGAACATCGACATCCGCACCAGCATTGTTAAAGCCATCTTTGGTTTTCATTGCAAAAGCACCACCTAGTGTGTTTAAGCCAAAGATAGGATTAGATCCTGGAAAAACATCAACCCCGGCCAAAGCATTCATTGGAATCATGTCCCAATTCACAACGTCGCCAAACGGCTCATTGACACGTACACCATCTAGAAATACTGACAACCCCTGAGGCGTACCAATCTGCGGACCTGCCGTAAAACCACGATATTGCACATCCATTTGAAACGGGTTGCCTTGGTAGTCATTCACGGTCACCGATTGCAGCTTGCGATTCATCAAGTCAGTAATACTCAATGAATGTGCTTCTTTAATCTCTTTGGCGGAGATGCTTTGTACGTTGCCAGGGATTTGCTCTTTGGTTAGCCCCAAGCCAGGCAGAGGGCCAACTTCATAAAAGCGTTTGGCGCGGACTTCAACCTTATCCAACTGCAGGTCTTTTTTCTCATCTTTTGGCGGTTTTTGGATGAAGATGTTATTACCTTCAGCCTTAGGCACTAGGCCACTCTCACCCAACACACGCTGCAGCGCTTCTTTGCGCGTCATGCGGCCGCGCACTTCGGGCGCGGTTTTGCCAGACACGGCGTCGTTGGGGAATGAAATATTCATGCCGGTGGCTTTGCCCAGGTCATGCAATGAGTTAGCCAATGGTTGTGCTGGAATATTCACATTCACAGGCACACTAAAGCTCTCCTCTTGCTGCTTTGGCAATTGGGTATTTAATGCTTCTGCCCACACCGGTTGCGTTGCCATAAAGCTCAAGGCAGTTAGCGCAGTGTGTATTCCTCTTCTATTTATTTTCTTATATGTATTCACAGATTTCTCCTGTACTAAGACTCATCTGTGAGCGCTGCAAAAACCTGATGTTGTTAACCTAATTTTACATTTACAAGCTAAAGTGACGACGACGGGAGAGCATGTAGCACTTGAAGTTAATAAAAAAGGCGCCGATAGCAGCGCCTGTGGTGAGATGACTTAGAAGTGTGACTTTTGGTGGGGGGATCAGAGTAAAAATCAGTATCCTCTGACCCCAAATATCTTTTGTGGCTGCCTGCAACACCAATCCACCACAACTTACTTAGTCCCTCGTAAGCTCCAATCAGGTTGCGGTTGAATCCTATGGCAAGCCACAAGTGCTTCATATTCTTTCAAAACTGTTAAATTACGCATTAGGAATTCCACCCAAAGTCTCTTAATTTGGTGAAAACTGCCAATTTAAGCTGAACCAAATACCCCGTGGAGCCCCTGGCGCAATAAAGTTTGTACTCAGCCAATTATTGGAGTTATGGTTGTAGCCATCAGGCCCAATAGCTCCGGGTGTAATTGTGCTATTAGGAGAAAATGGGTTGCGCCCTAAGCGCCCAGCGGTGAAATATTCTGTATCAAAAACATTGTTGACTAGCATCGTAGCTGTCCACTCTTTATTGAATTTATAGCTAGTTTGGAAGTTGAATGTCGCATACCCAGGCACCATGCCTTTGCCCGTTGGAGGCATTGCAACATCTACAACTTGAATGCCATTTACAGGGTCATTGATAATGATCTGGCGAGTTTTAATGACACCGGCTCTATGTTCATTATTTTCATTGCCTCGTAAGTAGCTCTCAGAGTGCAAAACGGCACTTATACCAACTTGCCAATTCGGAGTAATCTCATAACCAATATTTGCATTCAGGTTATGCAACGACGTCCCTGGCATACGATTGCCTTTTTTTACTTGAATAACATTTCCGTAACCATCAAGATTGACGGCACTACTGTTGTCGTTGCTAATCATCAAGAAGTCATCTTGAAAGGTAGCATCTGTCAAACTGTAGTTAAGACCAAACTTCCATTTATCAAAGGTGCCTGAAAGGCCTGTCTCAATGCCACGCCGACGGGTCCTGCCAACCGTGTCAAAAAATCCCTGACCATTGCCAAGTGTCACGAAGTAAATATCGTCTTTTAAATCTGTTTGAAAAACCCCGAAATTCCACTGAAGGTTTTCTCCCAATCGACCGCGAGCTCCGACATCATAAGTTGTCGCTCTAATTTGAGGTAAATATGGGTCACCAGACAAGGTTGAGGGTAAAGAACAGGATCTATTTTCAATAATGCCTTTAGGAACGTAAATGGGGTTTCCATTGGTATCTGTTCCATACAAGGCGGGAGTCTTATCTAATGCACAACCTAGTTCAATCACACTAGGAGTGCGTGTTCCCTTTGCCCAATTTGCATAAAAATTGAGGTCCTCTTTGGCTTGCCAAGTAGCTCCCAATGATGGATTAAGCGAGTAATAGCTAAACTTTTCCGTCTCTGCTGCATTTAACACTTTACTCAAATCTGGCAAGTGGTAGCCCGTAGGTACATTCGTACAATTGCCATTGGGGCAAATATTGTAAGAGTCAGGGAAAGCGCCAAATTTTGCTAAATCAAGCACGGCAAAACCAAATGTTCGTGATGCTATTTTGTTTTTGCCTTTTGTATCGTTGTACCGTATCGCTCCTGTCACATGCACATTGTCGGTCGGACTCCATGTTTCACTAGCATAAATACTTTTGGTTGTAGACTCCCCACTAAAGTCATTGTTGTGCACGCCTATGGTAGCCGCTGCGTATTGCTCACGTATTTGATCCGGCGCCAGATAAGCATTACGGTCAGCATCCAGCAATCCCAATCTTTGCTCATTCGTATACTCAGCAGTTGGCCTATCAATCGAGGCGCCGATCATCAATTTGTGATGCTCGAGATTCCAGTTGAATTGAATAGATGCGCCATCCGTAATCTGATCAATTTGATTATCGGTAATTATCGCTGTGGGCGTACCCTCAACCACCCCAGGGCTGCCATCATTGGCCCCGTCTACTTGAGTAACCTGCCCCGTTACAGGATCCGTAATTAATACTGAGCCTTGACCTGCAGCATTACCTCCTATACAAGTAGCTGCATTAATTGCAGGTGCAATGACAATTACGTGTTTAATTCCTTTAGTAGGGTCACCAGGGTCTGCAGTCCAATAAAACTGCTCAACCGGTGCGCCAAGCAACCCCATAGGTTTGTTTTGTGGGGTAAAAGTACCGTCCCCAGTTTGAAAAAAATATTCCGACTCGCCAAAAGAATTACTGTAATTTGTAGAGTCCCCTTGTGTAAGGTCATTCGCGCTGGAGCCTTGAGGTATATATACATAGTTTTGTTGAAAGTTTTTATTTTTATTAAACTCTTGAAGCACGTAAGGCAATATATTCGATGGCAAGGTTGGGTTCAATGTCATTCCAGAAAAGTCAGCAACACCTCCACTATTCGTGTAGTTCTGAAAAAATGGAGTCGTACTGGGATCAGACGAATCAAGCAAATCAACAACATAGTAATTTGGCAGCCCATTAGCATTATCACTGCGATATAAGCATGTATATTCCTCTGCCGGAATACCGTTCGCCGGATCACCGGGATTAAGCTTTCTTGCCACCCAGTCGTTATCATCCCAATCATTGTAGACATCCGCTCCTTTTTGATGGCGCTTACTGTTTCTACGATAAACTTGCCCAGTGATCGTGAATTTATCATTTACAAAATAACTACCTGATAGCTGAAATTGCTGCAATCTGTTTTTGGTGGTGTCCTCAGAGGTGAATGAGGCATTCCTTTGCTGAGCGTACATTTCGCTGGGCAATAAACCATTGCCCGTTAAATCTGTTCCGACGATCAATGTACTTAAGTTAAGGTCTAGGTTGTCGCCGCGATAACTCGCTTTTCCAAAAAACTGATTCACTTTACTCGGTGAGTTTTTTCGCCAACCATCCTCTAAGAAAAAGTTACCTGCCCCAAACAATGCAACCGTACCGTTGTTCCATCCACCTTCCAGCTGTAGCTGCTTACGACCAAATGATCCAGTAAGGACTTCCGCATCTAAACCAGCATTATTGAATCCATCTTTGGTTTTCATAGTGAAAGCACCACCAAGCGTGTTTAAGCCAAAGATAGGATTGGACCCTGGAAAAACATCCACCCCGGCCAACGCGTTCATAGGAATCATGTCCCAGTTCACAACGTCACCAAATGGTTCGTTGACGCGAACGCCATCCAGAAACACTGATAATCCTTGAGGCGTACCAATCTGCGGACCAGCCGTGAAACCACGATATTGCACATCCATTTGGAACGGGTTGCCTTGGTAGTCATTCACCGTGACTGATTGCAGCTTGCGGTTCATTAAATCCGTAATGCTTAACGAATGCGCCTCTTTAATCTCTTTGGCAGAGATACTTTGCACGTTGCCAGGGATTTCTTCTTTGGTTAGCCCCAAACCAGGCAGAGGGCCAACTTCATAAAAGCGCTTGGCGCGGACTTCAACTGCATCAAGTTTGAGAGTTTGAGAATTTTTCTCTGGCTCTGGTTTGATGACAGCCGAATCACCACTGATATTGAGTTGCAGCCCGCTGCCTTGAAGCACTTTTTTTAAGGCGTCTTGCGGCGATAAAAACCCTTTTACTGCGGGTGCGGTTTTGTTTTTGGTCAGTTCGCTATCAAAAGAAATACTCAGGCCAGTTTGGTTGGCTAGTTGCCTGATGGATTGATTTAAAGGTTGCGCGGGTAAGTTGATTTGCAGCGGGAAACCGGCGCCTTCAGTGGCTGTAGGCACTTGCGTATTGAGCTCAGCTGCGTGCAAATGTTGTAAAACAGCTTCGCTACTGCCGAGTGTTGATAACACAGCCCATGCCAGAAAGCTGTGTTTATGTGTGATCCTCTTTACCATTGCCCATCCCTGAATTCGTCTTATTACCGCAATGACGTTTTTGGCGGGCAATATTGTGATGTCTATTTTTGAATATTATTATTTATTTACAGCATGACTTTTGATAACGGTGGCTTTTGCCGTGGGCTCAATGGTCACTGGTGCTATTTCTGGCATCTGCTTGATAAAAGTTTCTATCGCATCCGTTTTTAACATGGAGGTGATGTGCACTTTGCCGGAAACGGGTTGTTCGGCCACTAATGGCTGAGTGCGGTATCGGGACAAAGTTTCTGCAATCTCGTCTAGGCCAGCTTCTTCAAACACCACCATGCCTTTTTCGAAAGCGAATGCATTAGAGGCCTGGTGATGCGAACGCATGGGCTTGGTATGGTCCTGTTTGACTTCGGCCACTTCGCCGTCATGCAGGATTAATGTGCTTGCCTGAGTGGCCTGGTCGGTAGCTTGCGACTCCACTTTTACCGTCCCGTGATCGACACTGACGCGCACCAGTGGTTGCAGGCGATTGACTGCGAAGCGGGTGCCCAATACAGTGATTTTGGCTTTGCCGCTGTCTATGATGAACGGACGATGTTCATCGCGTGCGACTTCAAAAATAGCCTCGCCGCGCTTGAGCATTACCAGACGTCGGTCACGGTAATAAGTGACTTCAATATCCGTACCGGTATTCATCGTCATCAAGGTGCCGTCTTGCAGTCGTTGCGACTTGACCTGGCCAACAGCTACCTGTGCGGCCATTTGCATGACGGGTTGAGCGTGCCAGGTTTGCAAACCCAACAGGCCGCCCACACCAATGACCACGGCAGCCAATGCACCAGCAATGACATTTTTGATTTTTTTGGATTGCGCAGACTGTTGAAAAAACGCAGCTTGGTCAGCGGTATCCGCCAACCTTGCCAGGTCATGAGGTGAGTCAAAAGACGCCCACACCTTTGCAACATCCGCATACGCTTGCTGATGGGCGACATTGGCCATCAACCACTGCTCGAATTTGGATATTAGCGGATCGTCGGCTTCGGCATCTTTGATTTGCATAAACCAGCCAATGGCGACTTCACGCAACTTGTCTGAATGATTACGGGGCATGCTTAGCGAAGCTGGTCTTGCAGCCTGGTGAGGTCCAGCATGGCGCGCGTGATATGCCGCGAGACCATATTCACGCTAATGGCTAGTTTATCCGCAATTTCTTTGAGCGAGAGCTGGTCTACCCGATATAGCCAGAACGCCTCGCGGCATTTGGGTGGTAGCCGCTGAATGATACGTTGCAAGGCCTCCAAACGCTGCTTGATTGAGGCTAGCTCTTCTGCTGAGGGCGCTACCCTGCTGGGGTCTTCTAAAAAATCCGTGAGCTCAAACTCGTCATTGGCGTATGTGATGAGTCTTTTATTAAATTTGCGGTCTTCGTTTGCCAAATTATGCGCGATGACCCGCAGATAAGCATGCGGTTTTTCCAGATTGATCGTTGACGGTGAAATGGCAAACTTAAGCAAAGCGTCATGCAAGATATCATAGGCTTTATGGCGGCAACGGATGTCGTGATAGATAGCAGGCAATAGCTCGCAATAAGCCCATTTTAAATTGATGCCGTGCCATTCAATGGAGGAATTCATCGCTTATGTTTCCAGCATGCCTTTTGAAACTCAAGCGAGTGCCAATACTTACCCATACCGCTACGGCACACTATTAAGCAGTGTGTACTGCGGCGTTTCTTGCAGTTTAACCGTGGCGATATTAGGCAGGCCGCGCAAAAACTGGTCTATGTCTTGGATATTGATATCCGCAGAAATATTGCGCACTTGCCTGCCTTGCGACTGCACCGGTTTTTGCCGGTAGCGCGAGACGGTATAGGCAATTTCACTGGTATCGGCGCGGTCAAACACCAGCCTGCCATTGAGAAAAGCAAAGGCGTCTGAGGCCGGGCGGTTGACCAGCACCATGGCATGATTGGGGTAGACTTCAGCGACCTGGCCATTGGTGATCTCACGCGAAATCGGCGCCTGGCTTTCAGCTGAAAGCTCACTGCTATCCAGCTTGGGCTCTACTTTAACGCGCCCGTGATCGACACTGACGCGCACCACTTGCTGCAAGCGATTGACGGCGAAACGCGTGCCGAGAACGGTAACTTTTGCCGTGTCGGTTTCAACCACAAATGGCCGTTCGGAGTCTTTGGTCACCTCAAAAATGGCTTCGCCTTCTTTGAGCAGCACATGACGCTGGTGGCGATAATAGGTGACTTCCATATCGCTTTTTGCACTTAGCGTGACTTTAGTGCCGTCATCCAGTGTTTTGGTGACGATTTGGCCGACCGGGTTTTGCGCGGCCAGCTGCATGACTGGCGCGGCCTGCCAAACCAGGTATTGCTGGTGCGAGAAAAAGCCGGCCACACACATAAAGCAGACGCCCATCAATTGTGCCAAGCGCTGCTGTTTGGCTTTGCGGCGTGCTTCGTTGGCCAAAAAAGCCTGTTGTTCAGCGGCATCGGCCAGGGTCGATAAGCCCTCGGCTGAATCTAGCTGGCGCATGGCATGGGCAAAACTGTCGTATTCGGCGGCATGGCTAGGGTCATCTGCCAGCCATTGCTCAAACGCGTGATGCTCGGCGCTGCGCTGATTTTGCGCATGCTCACGCATACGCAAATACCAGCGGGCGGCCATTTCACTCAGGGTGAGTGACTTAGAGGCGGCTGACCCAGAGGGTGTTGATTTGGGCGTGAGCGATTTAGACATGTGCGCCTAGTTGATGGCCTGTTGAAATGCACGGATATCAAGCATGGCGCGGATCAGGTGCTTTTCCACCATATTGACGCTGATATCCAGCTGCTGGGCAATTTCGCGCTGCTTCATATCATCGACGTGATACAGCCAGAAGACCTGGCGGCACTTTTCTGGCAGCAAATCGACCACGCGCTGCAAATGATGCAGCTTTTGCCGCGTTTCATACAATTGCTCAGGTGTGCATTCCAGAATCAGCGCGGCTTCGTCAATCTGGTCTTCATCGACAAACCGCGTTCTGTAGCGAAACTCGTCCACCAGCAAATGGTTAACAATGCCATTTAAATACGCCTGCGGCGACTCTTCACGGGCCGGGTGGCTAGAGACGGCAAAAAACACCAGCGCATCATGCAAGATATCTTTGGCGCGCTGCACACAAGCCGTGCGCCGGCCGATACGACGCAAGACGTCGCTGTAAGCCCACGTTAAATCAATGCCGCACCAAGCCAGTGTTTCGCTCATATTTCACCACCCTACTTTGAATGATTTAATTGTTTGCAAAACACATGCCATCACCGCGCAATGCAATAAGAGATTGATTCTCAATTAAAAAATGTCAACGGGTTTAAAAACCGGCAAATATTGGCGGCTTCTTACAACCACTTTTTTAAAAATTGGCTGTAATAAACCACTTAAATATATTGAAATAAAAGTAAAATCGCAGCCGGGCTCAATTTCTGCTAAAAAGGGCCCACAAAACAGCTGCCATTTTTTGCAGCCAGACCAAATCCACAATTGGAAAGCTTATTGCGCTGTGTTTACCGAATCGAAACGGGCAACGCATGCTTAATATTGAAGCACTAAAAGACAATAATTAGTCTAAAAAATCAATGTCATTTTTTAAAACGACCAGCCATGAAGTATTGCGAGCGCGCTATAACAGCCTGCTTGAAGATGTGCCTGTCGCCCTCTTCACGGCGATTAGCGCACTCAGCATACAGATGATCGTTTTAAATGATCAGGTACATTGGTCACTCTCCATCGCGACACCCCTGATCAGGATGCTGATCGGTTTCAGCCTGTTGCTGTACTGGTTTTGGCATCGCGATGAACGCCCGTCCATTCATGAAATACGCAAACGACTGGAAATCGCCTCCATCGTTTTTATTCTTGCCGGTTTTTTCACTTTTTGGCGTAGCGTTTACCTCTACCCGCTCACCGACACCTTCGGTCACTACTTTCTCATCTTCCACAATACGCTGTACGGTTTCTGCTTTGCCTTTATTTTGAGCAAACTGGGCCCTGCGGCTTATGCCTACAACCTGCTGATGATTTCGTCGGCTATTGCCTGCATCTACCGTGGCAATTTTGAGCATGCCCATTTAATGACACTGCTGATTATGGTGTTTGAAGTAGGCATGCTGATCACCATGCGCGGTAGCACCACCATGTTCGATAAATGGGTGAATGCCACCCACGAAACACAGGCGCTGTTAAAAGATAACCAGCGCCTGGCCAATCAGGATGTCCTCACACAATTACCTAACCGGCGACAGTTTTTTGTGCAGGTTGAGCAACAATTAACCCTGGCCAAACAAACCGATGAATGCTTTGCAGTCGGCATTTTAGACCTCGATAACTTTAAACCGGTCAATGATGTGCACGGTCACCATATTGGTGACCTGGTGCTGATTGAAGTAGGCAAACGGCTGGCACAGGTCAGGCCTGACCAAGTACGTTTTTACCGCCTGGGCGGTGATGAGTTTGCGTTTCACCTGGTCACCGATGATGAGCACGCGTCACTCAAGCAAATTGCGCACGAGATCAACCAGGCAATTTCGCAACCGATCAGCATTGATGGCTTACTGATGACGGTCAAAGCCTCTATGGGCGCCTGCATCGTCTGCGACCACCATGCCTCAGCACAAACCTTGTACGAGCATGCCGACTTTGCCTTGTATCACGTTAAGCGCACAGGCCGCGGCAACCTGGAAATCTACTCCGACACGCTAGAAAAAGAACGCGTACACCTCAACCGCATCGACCAGGCCTTACGCACAGCGGATATCCACACCGAGCTTTACCCGGTATTTCAACCGATTATTGATATGGACAGCAACGAAGTGTGCGCCTTTGAAAGCCTGGCGCGCTGGCAAAGCCCGACCATAGGCGCGATTTCACCGGCCATGTTTATCCCGGTGGCCGAAAGCCTGGGCATGATTGCCGACATCACCAAGCTGATGTTTAGCCGCTCGATGATTGAAATGGCCACCTGGCCAGAAACCCTGCGTTTGTCATTCAATTTGTCAGCTTATGATGTAACTAACCAGGCGGTGATTAAAGAACTGATAGGCATGATGCAAAGCAGCCAGCTCGCGCCCGACCGCTTTGTGTTTGAAATCACCGAAACCGCCTTGCTGCAAGACTTTGAAACCGCGCGCGAAAATATTGGCCTGCTACGCCAGGCGGGCGCAAAAGTGGCGCTGGACGACTTTGGCACCGGCTACTCTAGCTTGAGCCACGTACAAAACCTGCCACTGGATAAACTCAAAATTGACCGCAGTTTTGTCAAAGACATTGAAACCAACACCACCAGCCAAACCATCGTGCGCTCGATTTTGGCACTGTGCCATGGCATGCATATGGAGTGTGTGGCCGAAGGGGCAGAAACCGAAAGCCAGGTGCGGTTTTTGCAAGCCATGGGCTGCCAGTTAATCCAGGGCTATTACTTTGCCAAGCCCATGCCGCACACGCAGATTCAAGCCTATCTTGCTGACGCAAAACTGGCGCTCGCCACTTAAACGTCACCATCCAAACACGGCCATCAGTGTCGCATCAGCCGCCATCGACTGCGGCAGCCTTGTTCTTTAAAGTTGATAAAAATGACCACGCAGGCACAAACTATATTAATATAAATATTTTACCTGCGTCGTCGCCAGCCTGATACACCGCTCACAGGCGCTGCTATAGCCACCAGCGCACATCAGGCTTTTAGCACTCGTTCACAAAAACGCTACCCGGCAGGTTTTAAAGTCAGCACAAGAGGAGGTCGCGCAATGCGTACAAGCACTCTTTTAATCCTGGATGATCATGCACAAGATGCCGACATCATCGCCAGAGAGGCCAGAAACCTCGGATTCGAGGTCAGGGTACTGGCGGATGCCAGCCTGTTTATTGACGCCTTTTTAGCCTGGAAACCCACCCATCTGGCCATTGATATTGTCATGCCCAGCATCAATGGCATAGAGATATTAAAGACCCTGGCCCAACTGGACTGCCAATCGTCGATTATATTAAGCAGTGGCATAGGCTCAGACACCCTGCCGGCGGCGCAGCTCGCCGCCATCGAGCACAACCTGAATATCCGCGGCATCCTCTACCAGCCGTTTCACCAGCACATTTTAAGAAACCTGCTGACCGACCAGGTGTCGGTAGACCTGCATGCACACACCAGTAGCGATGCCAGCGCGCAGTCATTGATTGTGGACGCTTCGACCATTGATGATGCCATCCGCAATCATCAATTCAGCGTGTTTTATCAACCACAAATAGAGTTATTCACCGGCAAGGTGATTGGCTTTGAAGGCTTGTTACGCTGGAAGCACCCGACGCTGGGCATCAAGCTGCCAGAACTGTTTATTCCCGTCGCTGAAAAAACCGGCCAAATTGACCAGTTAACGCAGATTGTGATCGAAAGCGGATTTAACTTTATTCGATCGCTCAGCAAAACGCTGTCATTTTCACTCAACGTTTCAGCAAAAAGCATTAAAAACCACTTACTCACCTCCACACTGATCAACGCCAGCCAAGCCAGCGAGCTGGCGCCAGAAAGAGTCATCCTGGAGCTGACCGAAACCGCTACCATGCACGACCCCGAGGAAGCGCAACATATCCTGTCGCAGCTCCGCGCAGAAGGCTTTAAGCTGAGTATCGATGATTTTGGTACTGGCTACTCGTCGATGGCGCAATTGGCCAAACTACCCTTTACCGAGCTCAAGATTGATAAATCTTTTGTCACCACCATGGAGACTTCGTCAAAGTCGAGAAAAGTTGTCGCCTCTACCCTCAAACTGGCAGAAAGCCTGGGGCTGGAAACCATTGCCGAAGGCGTTGAAAACACCCTCGCCGCCATTGGTTTGCGAGAGCTTGGCTGCCGCTATGGCCAAGGCTATTACTTTGCCCGGCCGATGGACCAGGCCGCTGCAAAAACCTGGCTGACACAATGGAATAATCAGTTTTAAGCCAGGGCAAAGCCTAAGCTGCCAGCACCCGGTGCGCTCAATCCTCGGCCTCTTTTGCAAGCAGCGCTTGTTTACGCGCCAACCCCCAACGATACCCAGACAAAGCGCCATCCTGGCGCACCACACGATGGCAAGGGATGGCCACCGCCAGTGTATTGGCAGCGCAAGCACTGGCCACCGCCCGCACCGCCTTGGGCATGCCGATACGACTAGCAAGCGCGCTATAGGTCACCGTCGTCCCGCAAGGGATCTCACGCAATGCTTGCCAGACACGTTGCTGAAACACCGTGCCTTGCACATCCAGCGGCAAATTCAAACCGAGTTTTGGCGCCTCTATAAAAGCAATTACGCTGGCGACCAATACCTCATAGGCAGGGTCACCCCCAATCAGTTCGGCAGATGAGAACCTGTCCTGCAACGCACGCAGCAATGGTTCTGGATTATCGCCAATCGAAATCGCACAGACGCCTTTGGCGCTACTAGCCACCAGAATCGCGCCCAGCGAACACTGCGCCAGGGCGAAATGTATTTGTGCCTGCTTGCCGCCATGCCGATACTGAGAAGGTTGCATGCCCAGCGTTTGACTGGCCGTGTCATAAAAACGGCTAGTCGACCCGTAACCAGCTTCATAAATGGCATCGGTGATCTTCATGTTGGCGACCAGTTTCTGGCGCATACGCTGCGCCTTGTGTGCAGACGCATACGCTTTGGGTGTTAAGCCGGTCACTGACTTAAACAGGCGGTGAAAATGAAAGCGACTGACACCGGCATGGCCAGCCAACTCTGCCAAACTGGGGCTGGTCTCGGCGGCTTCAATCAATCGGCAAGCCACTGCTACTTTGGCGGCAGAGGTTTCTGCCAATGTTGCTTGGTCAGGTTTGCATCGCTTGCATGGCCGGAACCCGGCAGCTTCTGCATCGGCACTGCTAGCATGAAAAGCCACGTTTTCTGGCCGCGCCTGCCTGGCGCCACACGATGGCCGACAATACACCCCGGTGGTTTTGACCGAATAAAAAAACGTGCCGTCGGCCTGCGCATCGCGGGCAAGCACATGCTGCCAACGCGGATCATTTAGCGTTACTTGTGCTTGTAGCTTGGTGTTGTGTGTCATGGCCATGCGCGTGATTTTCATTAAAGATGGCTCAAAGATACAAGATCATGCAGAAACAAACACCCCGACACTTGCTATTGAATTCGACCAGCCGCAGAGCACGTTTAGCCCAGCCCTGTTTTTCCTGCAGCCAGCATTTCGCAGGCCAACGCGCCCACCTCGCGCACCGCCTGTTCAATAGCGAGTGTCCACAGATGGCTAAAGTTGAGGCGGATAAAGTGGGTGAGGTCTTTTTTGCGTGAGAATATGGTCCCCGGCGCAACGGTGATGCCATTATTGATAGCCGCACGGTAAAGCTCAAGCGCATCCAGCGCTGGCGGCAGTGTTACCCAGATCACATAGCCGCCCTTGGGCACAGACAACTGCGTGCCTGCCGGAAAGCTTTGCTCTATCACATTGCGCATCAGCACATAATTGGAGCGCAAACTATGCCGCAATTGCTTGAGGTGCTGGTCGAAGCTATCGCGCTGCATAAACTTGGCAATCGCAATCTGCGGTGCCGATGGCAGCGACAGACTGCTGAGGAACATCAGACGCTCAACCTCCTGGCGATAACGTCCGGCGCTGGTCCAACCGACGCGGTAACCCGGGGTCAGTGATTTTGAAAACGACGCGCAATGCAACACCATGCCTGCGCGGTCGAACGCCTTGGCCGGCAAAGGCGGTGCATCGCTGAAATACAGCTCGCCGTAGACATCGTCCTCAATCAAAGGGATATTCTGCTCGGCGAGAAAAGCCACCAGCGCCTGTTTTTTGGCATCCGGCATCACAAATCCTAGCGGATTCTGGAAGTTGGTCGTGAGCAGCACCGCCGCAATACGTACATTATCGGCCATGGCACGCAGTGCATCGAGGTCTATGCCAGACACCGGATCCGTGCGTACTTCTACCACCTTCATGCCCAAACGCTCAACGGTATGCGCCAGAGCATAATAGCCTGGCGACTCCAGCGCAATCATGTCCCCTGCCTTGGCCACGGCCTGCAAACAAAGGGTGATGGCTTCAGTAGCACCATGCGTAATCACGATGTCGTCCGGCGAAGCATCCATGCCATTGGCCAGGTAGCGACGTGCAATCTGCTGCCGCAAGCTTTCGTTGCCGGGTGGCAAGTCACTCAGCACACCCCACTCGCCCTGGTCATCGGTCAGCGCTTTTTCATATTGATGGATTTTTTTAAGCGGAAACAGCTGCGGGTCAGGAAATGGCGAGCCCAGTGGCACGGTGCCAAATTCGCGAATAGATTTCAGCGTGGTGAGTACCAACTTGCTGGCATCAATTTCAGACAGGTTGATATCTTTGGCCAGCGGCGAGGCATGTCGTTGTTGCAGACGCTTGCGCGGGGTGACGTAATAACCGGATTGCGGATGGCTGCTAATCACGCCCTCTTGTTCCAGTAACAAATAGGCGCGCAAAACGGTGCTAATGCTTAACTCGTACTGCTGGCTGGCCTGCCGTACCGAAAAAATCCTGTCGCCTGGCCGCAACACGCCTTCGTCGATCATTGCGCGTATGCGGGCAGCAAACGAGACATAAAGCTTCATGGTGGCCAGGCTAAAAAAAAAGTATTGATGCCCGTATTATACGCCAGGCGGTTGCGCAGCCGCTGAAGATTTAGGCAGCCTGCAATGCCAGTGAGACTTCTTCGCCGCTTGGCGTTAAAGCAACCACCAGGCGCTCTTTGTGTGTTGAGATAACCACCAGTGCTTGCTCGCTTAAGGCCGTCATCAAACGTTGCAGCGTGCTCATGCGCACACCCAGGCGCTTACAGATCACCGCCAGTGACACCTGCGCCCGCCCCTGCTCATGCTCGGCATGCAGCAACTCTAATATGCCCAGCATCAGCACAGTGCTGTTATCCAGGGCCACATAGTCGGCAATAAAGCCCTCTTGCACCACCGCTTCATGCGCCAAGACAGCATCATCGTTTTCAAGCAGCATTAGCTACCTCTGGCGCAGTGGTTTTTTCAAGAATCACCGGAATAGACTTGGAGGTTGGCGTGCGTGAACCATCAGCCACGCTTTCCAGCGGCACCAGATTATTGGTTTCGGGGTAATACCCACTCAGGCAACCCGGTGGAATATCGTAAGACACCACCAGAAACTTGTCGGCACGACGCGTAATACCGTCCTGCCATACACTCACCAGATTGACCCAGTCGCCCGCGGCAAGCCCCATGCGCGCAATATCCAGCGGGTTCATAAACACCACACGGCGTTGGCCAAACACGCCGCGGTAGCGGTCATCCATGCCATAAATGGTAGTGTTGTACTGGTCATGCGAGCGCGTGGTCATCAGCACAAACAAGCGGTCGCCATATTGCTCACGTGCCTGATGGATAGGCGAGTGCTGCGGAATCGCCTGCAAGGTAAACTCAGCCTTACCAGACGGCGTGTTCCAGATGCGCTCACTGGAAGGCACCGGCATGCGGAATCCGCCTGGCTGCTTGATACGTTCGTTGTAATCTTTAAAGGCCACCGGCATGGTCTGCTCAATGGCATCACGAATCTTGCTGTAATCCTTGATAAATGCCAGCCACGGTGTTTTGCTGTGTTTGAGTGTGGCATGCGCAAGGCGCGCCACAATCGCAGGCTCAGAGAGCAGTTGTGGCGAAGCGGGCTTGTTCATGCCGTAAGAAATATGCACCATGCTCATCGAGTCTTCCACCGTCACGCCTTGCGGGCCAGTCTCTTGCGTGTCGATTTCGGTACGGCCGAGGCAGGGCAATATCAGGGCTTCTTTGCCATGCACCAGATGGCTACGGTTAAGCTTGGTGGTCACATGCGCGGTCAGATCGCAGCGACGCATGCCTTCCCAGGTACGGTCGGTGTCAGGGGTCGCAATTGAAAAATTGCCGCCCAAACCAAAGAACACTTTACCTTTGCCATCTATCATGGCCTGAATCGCCGCCACGGCATCATAGCCAGGCGTTTTAGGCACAGTGATACCAAACACGCGCTCCAGGCTGTCGAGAAACTCCACCGGCATTTTTTCATAAATGCCCACGGTACGGTTACCCTGCACATTGCTATGGCCACGCACCGGGCACAGGCCTGCGCCTTCTTTGCCAATATTGCCGCGTAATAACATCAGGTTGACCAGTGTTTTAATGGTGGCCACGCCATGCTTGTGCTGGGTAATGCCCATGCCCCAGGTAGCAATCACGCGATCGCCGGTGGCATAAATGCGCGCGATCTCCTCAATCTGCGCCAACGGCACGCCAGACTCTTCAACAATCACATCCCAGTTTTCCTGGCGCGCATCTTCGGCAATCGCTTCAAAGTTATTGGTGTGCTGCTCAATAAATTCTAGGTCGACCACACGCTCGGCACCGTGTTTAATCGCTTCGTCATCCCACTGGATCACGAACTTGATCATGCCTTTAACCAGCGCCAGGTCGCCGCCTAATTTAGGCTGAATAAACAAATCACTGATTTTACTGCCCTTAAAAGACAACATATCAAACGGGCTTTGCGGATCAGCAAACCGCTCCAGGCCGCGCTCTTTTAATGGGTTAATCGCCACAATACGCGCACCTCGTTTGGCCGCTTCGCGCAGCTCACCCAACATACGCGGATGGTTAGTCGCTGGGTTCTGGCCAAAAATCAGGATGGTGTCGGTATGTTCAAAGTCATGCAACGTCACCGAGCCCTTGCCTATGCCCACCGTTGGCGGCAACGCCATGCTGGTCGATTCGTGGCAAAGGTTAGAACAATCTGGGAAATTATTGGTACCAAACTCACGCACAAACAATTGATACAGAAACGCCGCCTCATTGGCCGCACGGCCAGAGGTGTAAAAAATCGCTTCATTTGGGCTGGCCAACGTATTCAGGTGCGAAGCGATGAGCTCAAAAGTATCCTCCCAACTCACCTCTTCATACTTATCTGTGGCTGGGTTATAGCGCATCGGGTGCGTCAACCGGCCTTCGTTTTCCAACTCAAAATCGCCCCAACCCATGAGCTCTGTCACCGTGTGCTTGGCAAAAAACGCAGGCGGCACGCGTTTGGCAGTGGCTTCTGCCGCCACCGCTTTCACGCCGTTTTCACAAAACTCAAAGGTAGAGGTGTGCTCTTTATCTGGCCAGGCACAGCCTGGACAATCAAAACCATCCGGCTGGTTTTGTGCCAGCAGCGTCATGATGCCTTTCACCGGAATTTTTTGCAGCGCAAGCTGCGCGGCCACTTGCTTTAATGCCCCCCAACCGGCGGCTGGGTGGTGATACGGTTTGATAGAGGCTTTGGATTGCGACATATGTCCTACTGCTGTGCAGATGGTAGACTGGCATGTATCAAATACTTGCCAGCGTTTAACGATGGAATAACGATACTTGTCATCGTAAGGCAGCCAAGACAACTAAACCAGACACAGAAACGCATAATTTTTAGGGTACAGTTGCCTGCAAAAGAGGCACAGAGACCAATGTTTATGTGGTTTTCTCCATCAAACTTTATTGACTCGCTTCCACTTTCGAGACCTTAGGTCTTAATTTCGTCAACGGCACCGGTTACTTTAGGCATCCCCATAAAAATGATCGTCTAAAAATCAGTTTAAGACTGGCTCAGCCTGTTTTAAAAAGCATCAACAACACTTCAGTTAAGGAGGTTGTGTGCGTAGCTTGATAAGCCAGACGCCTGCAACAGCTAGGTATAACGCTCATCGAGCCTTTAAATCGCCGACTGCACCAATGATAGAAATGATGATGTGGTGGAGAGTTGCACCGCTTGAATATATGATGACCATCATATATTATGGTCATCATGAAAAGTAAATCGGTTGCACAAGCGGCTCCCAATCGCAAGGAAATCACCCACACGCGTATCGTTGAGACGGCTGCAAAGGCCATTCGTCGAAGCGGTTATGGTGGCACAGGCGTCGCCGACATTATGAAAGAGGCAGGGCTTACGCATGGCGGTTTTTATGCACACTTTGCGTCCAGAGATGACATGCTGGCAGAAGCCGCAAGCCTGGCAGGTGCAGAAACGCTGGCCGTCACTGAGCAACTGTTGGCCAATGCGCCCCAAGAGCAACGCTTGGCGACACTGATCCACGCTTATTTATCCGATGAGCACTTGGCCAATATTGAAATGGGCTGCTCATTCGCGGCATTGGGTTCTGAGATGCATAGGCAAGCGCCGGAGGTAAGAGCCGCTTCAACGCAAAGAATTAAACAAATGATAGGCTTAATCGAAGCCGAGTTATCACACCAAGCTCCGGCCAAGGCGCGTCAAGAAGCATTATTGATGGTTTCCACCATGGTGGGCACGCTGATGCTAGCGCGCGCGGTCAACGATCCTGAGCTATCCGCCGCATTGAGGGAGGCTGCGCTTCAACAATTTGCGCCAATAGCGCGCTAGTTTTTTGAGCAAGATGACTCCCGTTTTTTTGCGTGAAAAATATGATGATCGTCATATTTTTCACGCAATCACTGATTATTTAAGGATACCTCATGAAAGCACTGATTTTAGAACGTTACGGCAAAGCCAATCAGCTCAGATTTGCTGAAGTTCCGCACCCAACCATCAAACCTGACGAAATCCTGGTGCAAGTCTACGCCGTTGGACTTAACTCGATTGATACCATGATTCCCAAAGGCAGCTTCAAACCAATATTGAAATTTGAGTTGCCCGCCATCATGGGCAGCGACCTGGCTGGCATCGTGGTGGAGGTCGGCGATCAGGTCACCACCTTTAAAACAGGTGACGCCGTCTATGCCAGTGTGTTTGATTTAGGCACAGGCTCGCTAGCAGAGTATGCAGTCGTGCCCGCCTATGCAGCCGCCAGCAAGCCGAAGAAATTAGATTTTGTACAAGCAGCTTCTATCCCGATGGTAGGGCTGACCTCATGGCAAGCGTTCAAAGAGCAAGCCCCACTCCAGCCTGGGCAAAAAGTGTTTATCCCGGCGGGCGCGGGTGGCATAGGCACGTTTGCGATTCAACTCGCCAAATACCTTGGCGCCACCGTGGCAACCACAACCAGCAGTCAAAATACCGCCCTGGTTAAACGACTGGGCGCCGATGAAGTGATTGATTACAAAACACAGGCATTTGAACAGTTGTTGCAAGGTTATGACTTTGTGTTGGGCACAATCAGAGGCGACGGCATTGAAAAAGCACTGCAAATTGTGAAACCCGGCGGCCACGTAGTCTCATTAATTGGCCCGCCAGATGTCGCATTTGCGCGCAAAAGAGGCATGAATATTGTCATGCAATGGGCCTTTGGCTTGATCAGCAGCAAAATCAAACGACTCGCCAAAAAACGTCATATTGAATACGCCTTTATGTTCGTGCGCCCGGATGGTCAGCAACTGACTGACATCGCCGGGATTCTGGATGCCGGGCATATCAAACCCGTCATCGATCAAGTGTTTTCATTTGATCAAACGCTTAACGCGCTCGCTTACCTGGAGTCTGGTCGCGCCAAGGGTAAAGTGGTCGTTCGGTTCCTTTAAAAGCAGTCGCTCCATCCCTCATTAATATCAACAAAGGAAATATCACATGAAAAATAAAGTCGCACTTGTGACAGGCGCATCATCCGGCATCGGTCAATCGATTGCGGAGTTATTAGCGCGGTCAGGCTATACCGTATATGGCACCAGCCGCAAAGGCACCTCATCTGAACAGCGCGATTACAAGATGATTGCACTGGATGTGAATAGCGAAGAATCTACACAAGCGGCCATCAAAACCGTGATACAGGCAGAAGGACGCATTGATGTGGTGGTGAATAATGCTGGTTTTGGCGTGGAAGCCGGTGGCGCAGAAGAAAGCTCAATCGCACAAATGCAACAAGTCTTTGAGACCAACTTCTTTGGCGTGGTACGTGTGATTCAAGCCGTGTTGCCCTATATGCGCCAACAAAACCAAGGACGCATCATTAACATCGGCTCTATACTTGGCTTGTTACCCGCGCCCTATATGGCGACTTACTCAGCCACCAAGCACGCCATAGAAGGTTATTCAGAATCGCTAGACCATGAGCTACGCACCAGGGGGATTCGCGTGTCGGTGATTGAACCAGCGTATACCAAGACTAACTTTGAAGCGAATGCGCCAGCACTAGACAGCAAAATTGAGGAATACGCGCTGGCGAGAAAAGCATTGGCTAAGTTAATGAAAACCGCGATCGAAGGCGGTGACGACCCCATGGTCGTTGCGCAGGTGGTGCTTAAGGCAGCCAATGCTAAGCATCCCAAGATTCGTTATACGGCCGGGAAATTGGCCTGTCGATTAAACTTTTTAAGAAAATTTGCGCCAGCGGGATTGATGGATAAAGGCATTCGTCAGGAAATGAAATTAGATATGCTCGATAACATCGCCGGTTAAACACGAGGGCTGATGATGCATGTCTCTTTTCATACGCTAGCGCTGGTGACCGCAGGTATTTTTTTATTGATTGCGATTGTCTGGCTGCTTGCCCCTGCCCGTTTTCTAATGGCGTGGGGCGTCAAGGATTCGGCCGAGACCAGGCTTATTGGCAGGCGTGCTGCGGCCCTTTATGCCGGGGTGGCCATCATGTTTTTTATGGCCAGACACGCTGAGCCATCGCTCCCCCGCACTGCGCTGATTATCGGCCTGGTGAGCACCTGCCTGCTACTCGCTGTGTTAGGCTGTGTTGAGTTGCTTAAAGGCAGAGTCAGCAAAGGCATCCTCGCGGCGGCGATCGAGCTGTTATTAAGCCTGTTGTTTATGCAAGTCATGTAATCGGTACAATCGCGCCTAGATTCAGCTTATCGTTACCATGCTTAGCTGATCGACCAGGGCAAGCAGCGCCTCTTTACTTGAGCCGTTAATGGCCTGTAGTGACGAACCCTTGTGCAACATCACCACGTGCAGGGCTAAGCGCTCGGGATCGGCAGTGTGTTTAGCAGCTGCCCTTCTTGTTTCACTTGCTCAAAGCATGCCACCAGTTTTTGTTGATGCGCTTGCAACGCATTGACTAACTGCTGCTGAATGCCTGTTTTTTGCAGTCGCCCAACCAGGCAACCGTCAGGCGTCTCATTTATTGATGCCGCAGGTATGCCTAATACATCACCTCCCTAAAGCACTGAAAATTTGGCAGTTGACCATCTGGTACTGGATTTGCGTATGCCTCAATAGTATTATGCGACGTTCGCTATATACTGACGTATATTACGGTCCACCCATATGGGCGGACACCGCTTTTAAGAAAGGATAGTCCATGAAATCTTGCCGCGGTTATCTTGCCATCCTGCTGGCGACTTGCTTGGCAACGAGTGAAGCAGCACAGGATACGACTGCCGAGGCCCGGGTCAAAGTGGCCGTGGTAGGCGGGCTGGTGCTTTCGGGCGTCTGGCCGGCCCTTGCCAAACGTGCCAGCAAGCAAACCGGCCTTGTGATCGAAACTGTGGCTGCGGCGCCCAAAGAAGGCGTGGTGCCCATCTTTCGCGATGGTGAGGCTGATTTATTGCTGATTCATGGCAGCGATGAAACCTACGGCCTGTTAGCTGCCGGTGTGGCTGCGCCGTTGCGTGCCTGGGCAATGAATGAGCATGTAATTGTCGGGCCCAATGATGATCCGGCCAAGGTGGCCGAGGCGCCGGATGCCGCCGAGGCCATGCACCGTATCGTGGCCGCCGACGCGCCACTGATCGGCTTCCGTGATCCCGGTAGCTTTGGTATCGTGCACGGCTTGTTCCGTTCGCTTGGCCTGCGAGCGGGGCCACGCCAGCAGTTATACGACGATGCCGAGTCGCCCCAGCAGGTGCTGCGCTCCGCAGCCGACAAGCATGGTTACGCGGTGGTTGGCCACATTCCTGTGGCCTTCGGCAAAATGCCGAGCAAAGGCATGGCGGTGTTGCTCAAGGGTGACCCGGCCATGCGCCGGGTATATGTGGTGGTTGAGCCGGGGCCTCGCCACCCAGCAAATCCACGCAAACGTGAACTTGCCCGGCAACTTGCAGATTACCTCGTCAGCCCCGCTGGCCAAGCCGATCTGGTGGCCGCCGACAAAGAAGCTGGCGGCCCTTGGGTGTTCCCGCTACCGGCGCAGCCGTGACACAGCGCATGCCCGCACAACAGCACCACGCCGATCGGCAAGACTGCTTTGAGCGCATTGCCGTGACCACGGCTTTGCGCCGTTGGCTGACACGCATCGATTTCTTTCATCACGCTCGTATAAGCACTCACTACGCGTAGGGATCGATGTCGTGAAACGTATCAAATTTTTTATTCTTACGGCCCTGCTAGCTTTCGCCTTTACCTTGCCCGCGGCAGAGGAAGGTAGCATGGGTGCTGACCATATAGAGCTCCGTGATGTCGTAGTAACCGCTAAAAAGCTTAATCCACTCGCAATCCCTGTGAAATCAACGGTTGTCACGGCGGAGGAGATCAAGGCCAAAGGAGCGCAAACGGTAGATGAGGCGGTGAAGGATGTCGCAGGTCTGTACGTGACCGGCAGCAATGTAAAGGGCCGAAAGGTATCACAGATACGCGGTAGCGATGCCAATAGCACCAAGGTCATTATCGATGGGGTGATGATCAACGGCGGGGGCGACGCCAGAATCGATTTGTCTATCATCCCCACTGACAACATTGAGAAAATCGAAATATTCAAGGGGCCTGTTCCCGTCATATACGGCAGCAATGCGCCCGGTGGCGTGATATTCATCACAACGAAAAATGCCAGTGGAAAACTTTCCGGCTCGTTGGGGTTGGCCAGGGGAAGCTGGGGGTCAGAAATATATTCCGCCTCGCTGGCCGGCAGCACCGAAAATGTCAGCTATTACCTTGGCGCGAAGCTGAGCAGCACAGACGGCTATGACGACAATCCGAACAACATCGGCGGCTTTAAAAGCCATACGGCCGAAGACTCGCAATACCTCAACGGAAAACTGAAGTGGGATATCAACCCGGAAGCTTCTCTTACTGTGTTCGGATCGTATTCGGAAACGACGAGGCAATTGCCAAACCGATATAACGCAACGAGTCGTGTCGGGTATCCCGGCGGCGGCAGTACACTGACGATGCAAAACAATTATTTCGGCGGTGGCGCCACCGGTGGTGGTCCCACTTATGATTGGGGATATGACCCCATCAAAGAGTCATATTTGGGTTCTGTATACAACCAGAAGTTGAACGAAAATAACGATATCAGCTTAAAAATTTATCGGTCCGAATTAAGTAGCTTGCTCACGACCTCCGGTTTCCAGCAAATAGACTGGAGTGGCAATACTACTGGCTATGAATTGCAACACACGATCAGGATAGGCCAAGCCAATACAGCCACTTGGGGATATACGGAAGAAAGACGGCGATTTGAGGAGCAAACCCCGCTGCCACCAGGCACGCCTCCGGTGACCTATGCCAGTGGCGACTACAATTACACCGCCAAGAGTTATTATCTGCAAGACGTGTGGAATGTCACCCGCCAACTCAGTATGAGCTTAGGCTTTAGGCACAATGAGGTCGAAGATCATGTCGCCGTCAAGAACGTCACATGGACGAGACCAGCCAATAAAGAGCAGAAAGGTGTTTATTCATCTGACGATCCAGTGTTGGCTTTGAATTTCAGGCCAATCGAAAGTATTGCCTTACGTGCCTCCATCGGGAAGAGTTTCAGAGCCCCCACCGCGATGGAAAGATCGGCACCCGCACTGACTCCGTTGAATAGCGGAGGGACGATTATTCCTTATTTTGGTGCGACTGTTGTGCCAGAAATAGGTCTCAATCGTGAAGCGGGCGTAGAGACTTCAACAGACTTTGGACTGAGGTTCGGTGTTACCGGGTTCAACCGACGCATTAAGAACATGATCAAAGGTGCAGGCGGCGGTGGCGGGCACACCCAGTACTTCAACATCCCCGAAGTTGAAATGCTGGGCTATGAGACGGAAGTTAGCCAAACGATAGGCGAAAGCATTAGGGCATTTGCCAATTACTCTTATACCAATGCTTATGACACCGCGATGAAACTGCAAGTAGCCGATATTCCATTGCGTAAATTCTCATATGGCGTTAATTACACCGGGAGCGGCTTCACCGCACATGTGAACGTCAACTATGTTGGGCCGGTGAGAAGCATGTATAGCCAGGGTAGCGGCAACGCCAGTAGTGATGGAAACTACACTAACGTGGTGAATGGTGTCGCTACTTATTTCGGCACCCAAAATTTGCCGAGTTACCACGTGGTTGATTTAAAGGTGAATAAGACCGTGGGAAATAACGACTACTACGTCAAAGTTCTAAACCTGTTCAATCAACAATATTACACAGCGGCATTTCTTGTTGCACCAGGTCGGTATGCGGAGGTTGGCGTCACGTTCAAGTTTTAGAAGGGCCTCTATTCATAAAGATCTATATCGGAGTGCCTCTCGGCATCTCGAATGCCAGTGATCTGCAGGCCGGGTCGGTATACACCCCGATGCTGGGCGATTTAGTCAACATCCGCTTCGTTATATTGCCACCATCATAAGGAACGAACCAATCCAAGCAAAAAACTCAGATGTATCGCTATATACACCCGTATATAGCGATATGTATAATGCATCCAGGTGAACACTACAAGTGCCCATTTTTTTCCTCAACAACGCGTAGGAGTCTTAAGGTGAACAAACATCTATCAACCATCCTTCTAGGGTTGCTTGGCGCAACCTTTATCGGAAATGTGAGTGCAGCGACGCTGACACATGAAAGCATTTCGATTGTGGGTAGCGGAGGCGCTGGCGGCGCGGGATCAACGGCCAGCGACATGATATTTTCAAGTTACAGTGCCGTCGATGGCTGGGGATGGGCCGGTGGCGCTGGCGGCGTCCAGGGCAACCTTTCTAAGACCAATACCGGTGGCAATGCGTTGGCAGCCAACGAAGCCTTCAGCTTTAATATCGGCTCGATTGTCGACTCTCTAAACACCACTTATGGAGCGGGCAACTGGAATGTCGCCAACGCCAGCCTCTCCTTTACATCCTCATACTCTGTTCAAAACAACTCACGCTTTGGCATCGGCTCTGGCACTTTCGATATTTACTGGATGGGCAATGACGACTGGGCACAGTCCAAAGGCACACTGACTGATCGCCAACTCAACCCAGTCTACGCCAGCAACGCTGCAGCGCTACAAAGTTGGGCAGATAGCACCTCACTGCTGGCGTCGGAAACCTTTGCTGTGCCTGCCGGTGGCAGCGGATACGTCAGCTTGAGCTATAGCCTTGCATCAGACTCGTCATTCTTCTCGGACATCCTCTCGGCATCAGCAAGCGGCACCAACAAAGAGACTTCATTTTATCTGATGAGTACCGCCAACACTTTGGGGATGATTATTTTCACTGGTGGACAAGGGCAAGCATTACCCACTTTAAGTTTTGACGTGGTTTCGGTGACGCCAGTGCCAGAACCAGAGAGCATAGCCATGCTCTTGGCTGGCCTGGGTGTCATCGGCGCAACAGTGCGTCGCCGTAGAGTCTGACTTAATTTTCCGCACCTGCATTCGTTTTGTAGGTGCGGATGATGCCGCTTAACAGCCCACCTCATCACGCCAATCCATTTATTCATCTACATCTCAAATTCACCAAAAACGCTCGTTGCAATTTTTCGCTAAAGCCATTCTTTAAGCATATGATTTAATTGCAATGACACTCTCGACTTGAATTGCAACAATCTCAAGTTACATTGCAAACGACAAATATCCACAAAAAAGTTGCGTGTTTGCTCTTGAAATCAAAAAAGCTGACCCCCAATTAGCAATCAAGGTACGTGAGTGCTAAAATACGTACCGCTTGTATTATTTAGCTTTACCTCTTAACCCCATAACACTTTAAGAAAACGCCAAGGAGATATTCATGAGTAGTATTCGTCCATTGCACGATCGAGTGATCGTTAAACGCGCCGCAGAAGAGCGCACAACCGCCTCTGGTATTGTGATTCCAGACAGTGCCACCGAAAAACCAGATCAAGGTGTGGTTCAGGCCATTGGTAATGGTAAAAAAGATGACAACGGCAAAGCGATTCCTTTGGACGTTAAAGTCGGTGACAAGGTGTTGTTCGGCAAATACTCCGGCCAGACTGTCAAAGTCAACGGCGAAGAGCTGCTGGTCATGCGTGAAGAAGACATCATGGCGATTGTTGAGTAATCTGACGGCTTGCAACGGGCGATTGCTGCGTTGCATAAAGCCGTTTTGGCTCGCCGTACTTGATGTACTGTCTTCGCCAAATCCGTTTTATGCGCTTTGCACTCATCCCGTTTCAGCACGTCATGGTTTAAAAACAGTGTCTAGTAAAATCTATTGAAGAATTTAGGAGAATTTAAATGGCAGCTAAAGACGTAAGATTTGGTGATGACGTTCGCCAAAAAATGGTTAACGGCGTTAACGTATTGGCTAACGCAGTACGCGTGACCCTGGGCCCTAAAGGCCGCAACGTGGTGCTGGAGCGTTCTTTTGGCGCACCTACCATTACTAAAGATGGTGTTTCTGTGGCTAAAGAAATCGAATTAAAAGACAAATTCGAAAACATGGGCGCACAAATGGTGAAAGAAGTGGCTTCTAAAACCAACGACATCGCTGGTGACGGTACAACCACTGCAACAGTATTGGCACAAGCGATTATCCGCGAAGGCATGAAGTCTGTGGCTGCGGGCATGAACCCAATGGATCTGAAACGCGGTATCGACAAAGCGGTTGAAGCGGCTGTGGCTGACCTGGCTGCACAATCAAAACCATGTACTACCAGCAAAGAAATCGCGCAGGTTGGTGCTATTTCTGCTAACTCTGACGCCTCTGTTGGCCAGATCATTGCCGATGCAATGGACAAAGTGGGCAAAGAAGGCGTGATCACTGTGGAAGACGGTTCAGGCCTGACCAACGAGCTGGATGTGGTTGAAGGCATGCAGTTTGACCGTGGCTATTTGTCCCCTTACTTCATTAACAACCCAGAGCGCCAAATTGCGTTGTTGGACAATCCTTTCGTGTTGTTGCACGACAAGAAAATCTCCAACATCCGTGACTTGTTGCCAACCTTGGAGCAAGTGGCTAAAGCCGGTCGTCCATTGTTAATCATCGCTGAAGATGTAGATGGCGAAGCCTTGGCAACCCTGGTCGTGAACAACATCCGCGGTATTTTGAAAACCACTGCTGTGAAAGCGCCTGGTTTTGGTGATCGTCGTAAAGCCATGCTGGAAGACATCGCTGTGTTGACTGGCGGTACAGTGATTTCTGAAGAAGTCGGCCTGAAACTGGAAGCGGTGCAGTTGCACGACCTGGGCCAGGCAAAACGTATCGAAGTGGGTAAAGAAAACACCATCATCATCGACGGCGCGGGTAACGAAGAAGCCATCAAAGCGCGTATCACTCAGATCAAAACCCAAATCGAAGAAGCTTCTAGCGACTACGACCGTGAAAAACTGCAAGAGCGCGTGGCCAAACTGGCTGGCGGCGTAGCGGTGATCAAGGTTGGCGCAACGACTGAAATCGAAATGAAAGAGAAAAAAGCCCGCGTGGAAGATGCATTGCACGCAACCCGCGCTGCGGTTGAAGAAGGTATTGTGGCTGGCGGCGGCGTTGCACTGATCCGTGCCCGTGACGCGATTGCCAAAGTGAAAGGTGACAACCTGGATCAAGAAGCTGGCGTGAAAATCGTCTTGCGCGCGGTTGAAGAGCCATTGCGCCAAATCACCCAAAACGCGGGTGTTGAGCCATCTGTGGTGGTGAACAACGTGGCTGCTGGTAAAGGCAACTACGGCTACAACGCAGCCAACGAAACCTATGGCGACATGGTTGAAATGGGTGTGCTGGATCCAACCAAAGTAACGCGTTCTGCGCTGCAAAACGCAGCGTCTGTGGCTGGCTTGATGCTGACCACTGACTGCATGGTCGCTGAACTGCCGAAAGAAGATGCAGCTTCTGCACCGGATATGGGTGGCATGGGCGGCATGGGCGGTATGATGTAAATTCAGCGTCGCTAAAGCGGTGATTGCTGCGTTGCTTTATCCTTGCCGTACTGATTGTACTGTCTTCGGATAAGCGCCTTGCACTCCCCGCTTTATCTCGCTGAATTGCCCTAAGTAGCATTCAAGACAAAACCCGCTATGGCGGGTTTTGTCTTATCAACCACTCTCCGTCATAATGATGGATTAAATAATCGTTTCACTCACGCACCCAAGCGTTCTATTTAAATAACGAAAGAATTCAACACCATGGCAAATCAATTAGAGACTTTAACCCAACGCTTAAGTTACATCGTGGGTGAAAACCTGGCCCATCAACTTAAAAATGATGGCCTCGAACTAGACGCAGAGATCGTCGCGCTCGCTGTGAAAGATGTCATGTCTGACCAGCCATCTCGCTTAACAGATGCCGAGAAAAGAAGCGCAGTTGAGCAGGTGCAACAAGAGAGCCAGGCAAGACAAATGGCTGCCCTCGCGAAGAACAAGGCTGAAGGCGAAGCCTACTTGGCAGACAATGCTAAAAAAGAAGGCGTGACGACCACCGCCAGTGGCTTGCAATACAAACAGTTGGAAGCGGGTAATGGCGCCAAGCCAACCACCAGCGACCGCGTGAAAGTACACTACCACGGCACGCTGACGGACGGCACCGTGTTTGACAGCTCTTATGAGCGTGGCGAACCGATTGTGTTCCCGGTCACCGGCGTGATTGCAGGCTGGGTCGAAGGCTTGCAGTTGATGACTGTTGGTAGTAAGTTTGAGCTGACGATTCCATCTGAACTGGCTTACGGTGCTAACGGCAGCGGCCCGGTGATTGGCCCGGATGCAACCTTGGTGTTTCAAGTAGAGCTGTTAGGGATTGAGTAAACATCCGGCTTGAGCAACAACAGCCCAATAAAAAACCCGCCTTTGCGGGTTTTTTTATTTTCTGCCCGCCATCTCTAAAGCTTACTGGTTTGAGGTTTAAACACATAGAACAGATTGGGCTCGCTGACGATATAAATATTACCCTCATCATCAATCGAAACACCCTCTGCCTGCGGCACACTGTGATGCAGGCCATGAAAGCCTTTCCAGAGCGCGAGTGAACCCATGGTTTTGCCAGATTCGTTAAACTGTTTCAGCAATTTGGATTCATCACTCAGCAAAAACAGATGCCCGGTTTTTTCATGATAGGTCACCGAAGACAAGTCTCGCAGCGCCCACTTCAACGCGCCATCAAACTGCTTTAAGCGCTCGACTTCAATCGTATTTTGCTGCTTGTGCTCGGGATCATACAAGCCACTCACTGAGATGACATATTTGGGGTCACGCTCTTTGACGACAATCAGCCGGTGGTGGACACTGTCCCAGGAAACACCTTCAAAATTCTTGTTGCCTCGCTCATGCATGCCAAATCGCAGCAAGCTGGCATCATCAATTGAAATCTCGCGCGTGTCCGGCTTAATCTGTAGCAGCCATAACTTATTTTCCCGCTCGTCAGCCACAACATAATAGTCCTGCTCAACATGGGCAATCCCTTCCAGGTCATCAGTGCCATGGACTTGAATCTCGCGTAACGGGGTGCCATCACGGCTCAACTCGACAATCATGCTCATGTCGTTGAGCACGGTAAACAAAGTGCCAGTGTCGTGATTAAAGGTCAATCCGGAAGTGTTTTGATACTGGGCCAACGGCTTGGCCTCTATGGCGACTTTGTAGCTAGCTAAGTCCAGCCCTGAATGGTCTTCCGGGCTATTTAACTGATGCCACATATGCCAGGCGAGCGCTTCTGCTTTCATCATATACAGCATGCAGAGCAAACCGACCAACACACTGAACGCTACACCGCTTCTGACTAACCACCGCTTTCGATACTGCACGTTTTCTCAACCTTATGATAACCACCCTAAGGCTGACTCAATCGTTTACGCCAAGTTCCGGCGCTGGTGTAATTAACGGTTAAGGTAGAAAAAAGACTAAGAATTAAACAGACTCTTGACGCTGACCACGTCCCAGCAAGGCGCTGACGGCTTCCTGAGCCGTTTTATGGTTAGTCAGCAATTGATTGACTTCAAAGGTAATGGGCATTTCAACGCCGATCGTCTCGGCACGGCGCATGACTTCGCGCGCGGTGTTCACACCTTCAGCCACATGCCCCAAGCCAGCAAGAATGCTTTCGAGTGACTTGCCGGAAGCCAGTTGCAACCCGACTTCGCGGTTACGTGAATATTGGCCGGTACAGGTCAAAATAAGGTCACCAGCCCCTGCCAGGCCCATAAATGTTTCTGGCTTGGCACCCAAGGCCATGCCAAAACGCGTAATCTCAGCCAGCCCGCGTGTAATCATGGCGGCGCGTGCATTGTTGCCAAAGCCCATGCCATCCGAGATACCAGCGGCAATCGCCATCACGTTTTTTACGGCACCCCCCACAGAAGCGCCTACCACGTCTACGCTGTCATACACACGCAAACAGCCGCCATGAATGAGTTGTGCCGCCTGTTGGGCCAGCTCTCGGTGGTTCGCCGCCAGCGTAATGGCCGTGGGCAAGCCGCGCACCAGCTCAGCCGCAAAGCTGGGGCCACTTAATACGCCCCAAGGGTAGTCTGCACCGAGTTCTTCTTGTGCCACTTCAAATGGTAATTTTGCCGTTTGCGGCTCCAGGCCTTTGTTGGCCCAGATCAGCGGCTGGGTAATGCCCAAAGCTTTGAGTTGCTGCAAAATGGGGCGAAAACCAGCGGTTGGAACGACAGATAGGATCAAATCCGAACCAGCGACCGCAGCCGCTAGGTCGTCTTCAACCGTGAGCTTTTCAGGAAAAGCAAAGTCACCGAGATAGAGCGGGTTGGCGCGCGCCTTGCGCATGCCGGAAACATGCCCGCTATTGCGTGCCCATAGCACAACGTCGTGCTGCAACGCGATATGCATGGCGAGTGCTGTGCCCCAGGCACCTGCTCCAAGAACTGCAACCTTACTCATTTGAATGTATCCAGAAAGCGCACCGGACCATCACCGGTGACTCACGTGTTGATTAAATAATTAGTTAGGTGCGCCAGCGGCTTGGGCGGCTTGTTGTTGCTGTTGCAGGTAAAGCGCTTCGAAGTTGATCGGATTCAGCAGCACTGGCATAAAGCCTGCGCGTGTCACCATGTCAGAAATCGCTTCACGGGCATAAGGGAACAAGATGTTTGGGCAAGCCACCGCCAGAATCGGCTCCATGTTTTCTTGTGGTACGTTGCGGATAGCGAAAATACCAGATTGTGTCACCTCAACCAAAAAGGCGGTTTTGTCTTCAATTTTGGCTGTCACGGTCACTTTGATCGAGACATTAAAAATGCCTTCTTCGATTTGCTGTGCATTGTTGCCCAACTCGACATTAATTTGTGGCGTCGTACGCTCAGTGAAAATAGCAGGTGCATTTGGCACTTCGATTGAAGCATCATGTACATACAGCTTTTCAATGCTGAAAATCGGTGCTGCGTTTTGTTCTGTTTGGTTCTGTGAATCCTGAGCCATGAATTATCCTTAAATGATCAATACACAAAGCCGCTATTCTAACCGCACATCCCCGGCCTGACTATGTGTTTTTTGTGACAAAAAACGATGTGATTTAGGCCGCCAGCAATGGGTCCAGCCCGCCTTGCACATCCAGTGCATGCAAGTCATCAAAGCCGCCCACGTGCTGCTCCCCGATAAAAATCTGCGGCACAGTACGGCGGCCAGTTTTTTCCATCATTTCAGCACGCAATTCGGGCTGCAGGTCGACCCGGATTTTTTCAATCTCGGTCACCCCTTTATTTTTCAACAGCAGTTCTGCATTGATGCAATAGGGGCACACCGCTGAGGTATACATCACTACTTTAGCCATACCATTCCTTTAAAAAAACTGCTTATGCGGGGCTACTTACTGCTCGGCATCTTGGCGTCTGTCCAGGCCAGCATGCCACCTTTAAGCACATTCAAGGTCGTAAAATTTTGCGCTTTGAGCAATTTGGCCGCAGCATTTGCACGTTTGCCGCGCTGGCACACCACCAACACCGGTTTGTCGCGAAACTTTTCCAACTCTTTGAGGCGTGCAGACAATTGCGATAACGGCACATGACGCGCGCCTTGCAAATGGCCTTGGGCAAACTCATCCGCCTCACGCACATCCAGCACCAGCGCAGATTTACGGTTTATCAGCATCACTGCCTCGGTGACTGTCAACGAGGCAATGCCCGCCACAGAACGGCTTAACATTGGCAACAACAAGGCCAGACCAGAGCCGATTGCCAACCCGATTAACATGACATTTTGTTTTAAAAACTCCACTTTTTACTCACCCTCTTCGCTGAATGTTTCACAGCACCAAATCATTAGCAGTGCCTGCGCCCCTGCGGGTATGCGTCGCCTGCGGTTGCGATTATAATAGACGAATTCATCCACTCGACGTTCCGTCACCACTTTAAAGACTGTTAGCCATGTCAATCAACCCTGTCATTTTGCTCATTCTCGATGGTTTTGGTCACAGCGAGACCACTGAATTCAATGCCGTACTGCAAGCCAACACCCCGAACCTGGACAGGTTAAAAGCCACCTATCCACACGGCCTGATCAACGCTTCTGAGCATTACGTCGGCTTGCCGGATGGCCAAATGGGCAACTCTGAAGTGGGCCATTTGAATATTGGGGCTGGACGTATCGTCTTTCAAGACTTTGAGCGTATTAATAACAGTATTAGCAGTGGCGAGTTTTTTAAACTACCGGCGCTGGTGAATGCCATGCAGGCACTTAAAGCCAACCACAAAGCGCTGCATATTCTTGGCTTATTGTCTGACGGCGGCGTGCATAGCTATCAGCCACACATTCATGCTGCCCTCGATATGGCTAAACAGCAAGGCTTGAGCAAGGTCTATGTACATGCCTTTCTTGACGGCCGTGACACACCACCCAAAAGTGCGCAGCCCTATCTGCAAGCCCTGGAAGACCATATTAAAACACTGGGCGTGGGCCAGGTGGCCTCGGTGGGCGGTCGCTTTTACGGCATGGACCGCGACAAACGCTGGGAGCGCGTATCGGTTGCTTATGAGCTATTGGTCAATGGTACGTCTGACGCGGTTGCCCCTGATAGCTTGACCGCCTTGCAACAAGCTTATGCGCGCGATGAAAGCGACGAGTTCGTGAAATGCACCGCCATTAGAGCCGTCGATGCTGCACCGGTACGCATGGAAGATGGCGACTGCGTGCTGTTTATGAACTTTAGAAGCGACCGTGCACGACAGTTAACCGACGCCCTGCTCAACCCGCAATTTAGCGGTTTTGAACGCAGCCGCGTGCCTGCCTTTAGTCATTACTTCACGCTGACACAATACGACAAAAACCAAACGCTGGCCGAACCAGTGTTTGCACCGTTCACGGTCCCCAACACTTTTGGTGAATACATTTCTCACTTGGGGCTGAAACAACTACGTATCGCCGAAACTGAAAAATATCCGCACGTGACCTTCTTTTTTAATGGCGGCGAAGAAACCGTGTTTGCAGGTGAAGACCGTATTTTAGTGCCCTCACCCAAAGTGAGAACTTATGACCTGCAGCCGGAAATGAGCGCGCCAGAAGTCACAGACAAACTGGTGGCTGCCATTGAGTCACAGCAATATCAGGCGGTGATTTGCAACTACGCCAACGGCGACATGGTTGGTCATACCGGCAACCTGCCAGCGGCGATTAAAGCAGTAGAAGCACTAGACACCTGCGTTGGGCGCGTGGTCGCCGCGGCACAAAAAGTGGGCGCTGACGTCATTATCACGGCCGATCACGGCAATGCCGAAAGCATGTTTGACCACGCCAGCGAGCAAGCACACACCCAGCACACCACCAACCTGGTGCCGTTTATTTATATTGGTCGCGCCGGTCAAGTAAGCGCTGACGGTGCACTGTCTGACATTGCGCCGACGCTGCTCTCGTTAATGGGCGTGCCGCAACCTGCCGAAATGACCGGTAAAAACCTGATTACCCTGAATGCAGTGGCCTAAACTGGCCGGGGTTGTGAGTGCATGTTTGAGTTTCGCATGATGGCTGGCGCAAAGCCCCAATGCCTGTGGGCAATGGGCATGGCAACTTTCTTGGCACTGGCTACAGGCAGCTTGTCGTTGCCTGCGCACGCCGCAGCAAATGACAAGACCGAATCCACCAAGGGGGATCTGGAACAAGTCAAAGAAAAGATCCAGCAATTAGCCAATGCGCTTAAAGCCTCACGCGTGGCCAAGCAGGATGCGCATGAAGCCTTAAAAGCCTCAGAAACAGCCATTAGCAGCTCGCGCAAAAAACTACGCGATATTCAAGATGCACAGCAAGACAATCGGGGCAAATTACACGATCTGCAAAAACAGCTGTCATTGTTGCAGCGGCAGGTGAATCAACAACGTCAATCACTGAGCCAACAACTTAACCAGCAATACCGTCACGGCAACAACAGCCCGCTGCAAATGCTGTTACAACAACAAGACCCGGCCAACACTACCCGCAACCTCAAATATCTGGGTTACCTCACTGCCGCCCACCAGCAGCAAATACAGTCCTTGCAAGACAACCAGGAGGCGATAGACCGCGTACGCACGGCCACCACCGAGCAACTGCATGAAACCGAGCGCCTGGCCAATCAATACAGCGAAACCACGCAAAAGCTGGAGGGTGAAAAGTCACGCCGTACCGAGGCCTTGAACGAGCTGTCTAAACAAATTGAGACGCAAGAGCAACAGATGGTGCGCCTGAAAAAAGACGAAGAAGCCTTGTCTCAATTGTTCCAGCGCTTGTTGGCTGAAGCGAAAAAGCGCGAACAAGAGGCACTAGCAAAAGCCAAACGCGAAAAAGAAGCAGCGTCGAAAAAAGCGGCCGAACTGGCGCGCAAGAAAAAGTCTGCCGGACGCACGTTTGAACGCGCACCGCAGACCAATGTTGATGACAGCGACAGCAGCACGCAAAACAACACTGTCGTCGCTAAAAATGAAACCCTCCCCGAATACAACGCTAATAAAGAAAACTTCAGCCAATTGCGCGGGCGCTTGCGCTTGCCGGTACGTGGCGATGTGATTAACCGCTTTGGCACCGCGCGTGCCGACACCGGCGTAAGCTGGAAAGGCATCTTCATCCGTGCCAAAGAAGGCAGCGAGGTCAAATCGGTCGCAGGTGGACAAGTGGTATTTGCCGACTGGATGCGCGGCTTTGGCAACCTGATCGTGATCGACCACGGCAATGGCTATATGAGTTTGTATGGCAACAATGAAGCGCTGTATAAAGGTTCTGGCCAAAGCGTGAAGTCTGGCGATACCATCGCCGCCGTCGGCAACAGTGGTGGCAATGCCGAAAACGGTGTTTATTATGAATTGCGCCGTAACAGCATTCCTTTTGACCCGCTGCAATGGAGCACCGTGCGTTAACCTGGCACGGCCTGCCCTCAACAACCCCGTATAAAAACCACCTGCATACCAGGTGGTTTTTTGTGTATGTCTACTCTAATCTCCGCTAAATAATAAATTAATTTAAATTTAATTATCATTTATTAACACATTCGTATACCATCAGATTTCCGGTGCATCACCGGGAGGCTATCAAGGCAGGCTCGCATAGTCCGCATTGACCAAGCATCAACTTAAGCCGTTTTTGTTTATTAAAACAGTCGTTTAGGAGAATCGCCATGGAAGTGAATGTTGGAGTCATTAATCCTTATGCTGCCGCAGAAGTCATTGCGCAAAAGAAAATCAACTGGGAGCAAGTCGCAGAGCCGCAAGTGATGCTGGCCGAGATTTTAGGCGTGAGTGCAGAGCAGATATTTGACCTGCGCAACCCTATTCTCAGGCCAGATGCAGAGCTAACCGCTGATGGCAGCCTGAAAGTATTGTCGGAGGCGCAGACCGCCGCCAGGGTGACCAATTTTTTTAAAGGGCAAGCCGCGCCTGTTTCAAGGTCTATCGCGGCACAACGGCTCAGATTAGCCACGATACAAAAAAACACCGTCATCTCTGACACTTTAATGCGTGCCACCGTGCAAATTAGCGGATCAGGCACGCCGTGGACACCCGCAGATAAAGACTGGGTAGACATGGGCGACTACTTTGAAGATGTGGCTGAACTGAATGACCCGATACAGGGTGCGTTGGGCGATTGCTACTTTATTGCTGCCCTGGCGTCAGTCGCCTGGGCCAGGCCTTATGCCATTATCAATATGATTCGCCCCTCGGCCTGGGGCAATGAAGAGCAACCCATCCATAAAGTGAGCTTTTATAAGTCTGGCGCTGGCGAAGCGCAAGCCGTTGAAGTGACCGAGCTGGTGCCAGTGACCAAACCGGGGCACAACTGGGTCTATGCCAGATCACTGGATGCAGGAGAAACCTGGCCGGCGGTGATGGAAAAAGCCTATGTCAAATGGCGCACCGGCAACAGTAGCGACTATCCGAACTACCCGGTCATCGCTGGTGGGGACCCGGTCAATGCCTGTGCTGAAATCATCGGCGGTGCAAAAACCTATGTTGGCCACAGTGGCAAAACGGGTGATGACTTATGGACCTTTGTGCGCAGCAACTGCATGAGTAAACGCACCATCAACCCCATGGTCGCGTGGACTTATGATACCCAGCCTGCAGGCACCAATTATGGCGCAGCCAAGGTGGTGGCTAACCATGCCTACTCGATTTTGGGTTGGGAATACGTCAACAATGAAAAATACATTGTGTTGCGTAATCCGTGGGGGACACACCATGCGGTGCTAGACACCATTAGCGGTAACTGGACGGCGAGACAGATTTCATTCGCGGCCAGCATTCCATTAAACAGCAATGGCGTATTTGCGATGAAAGCAGCCACCTTCCAGAAGTATTTTGCAGTCTCAGGCGTCACCGTGTAAGTACAGCACCCCTTTGCCATGCATTGCCGCAGATGACTGGCAAAGGGCATCCAGCCCGAATCAAGCACTGCACACATGTGGTACAGCATCGTGACAAAATATTGGCCATTAGTACTGCCACTCATGCTGGGCAACGAGGGAGAGCCGCCGATGACAATCACCATGACACAATTGGTTTACCGCTATCAAGGGGCGTCTATCCCACCACCGTACCAACGCAATGCTGAGATTATTGTCGATGCAGAAAAAATCAGATTGATTGTCACCTGTGTTGACGAGGTATTGGTCTCCACCGAGCAGCCGGCACCAGCAGAAATTATGCCGCAACTGGCACAATGGCTGCAAGAAGACCACCTATCAGCATTACCAAGGCAGCCTGCGCACGCGGGCTCACCGTCAAGCACCGGCTTAGGGTTTCATGCATTGACGATTTATAACGGGCAGCAAAAAGTGCTGGATGCCAGCACCGCACAGCATGCAGACCAGGCAACGGCGATGCTAAGCGGGCAGATTGAGTCTTTTGCCAGGCGGCTCACGCACTACGTCAACCACTATGACACCTATATGCATACGCCGTGATGTATGGCTCACAGTTTGACTGTTCCGGGCTCACTTATCGTGGATTCACTTCTAGCGCGCCTCTTCGGCCATCACGGATTGAGGCTGCTGGCGTCTCGCTTCCGTATAAATCTTATCTAGTTCTTGCTGCGACATGGTGATACCGGGGATGCGCTCATCTGCGGTCGGCTCATAGCCACCCGCCTTGGCAGCTTGCGGCGCACCAGCACCATCTTGATTAGCGACCGCGGGCACCGCCTCAGTCGAGGCATTGCGCTCACATGCCCCCAAACACACTGCACATACAACAAATAAACCAACCACAAAAGCAGACTTCATCAGACAACACTTCTCAATCAATAAAAATAATTACTCACCCATCACATGCATCAGCACACGGCGGCGAGCGGGCAAATGACGGTGTTCAAACAGGAAAATACCTTGCCACTGGCCCAGCGCGACCCGGCCTTGCAGCACCGGAATCGACAGGCTGGTTTGCGTGAGGGCGGTACGCACATGCGCAGGCATATCATCAGGGCCTTCTACAGTATGGATGAATAAATCATCACCGTCAGGCACCAGTCGATTGAAAAAGGCTTGCAGATCGATCAGCACATCGCGGTCATAATTCTCATTGATGAGTAAGCTGGCAGAGGTGTGCTGGATGTAGAGCGTCAGTAAGCCACTGTGAATGCCGGATTGCTGCACCCATTGCAGCACTTGCGGCGTGATGTCATACAAACGCCGCCCTTGTGCATCGATAGAGAGCGTGTCGTGATGCTGTCGCATGGCGGACTCCTGGAACGAAAACTAAACCGGCATTATACCGGGTTAAGCGCACCCGCCATCATTACCAGTAGCGCCAGCCACCACCCCAATAAGGCCGGTAGCCCCACGGGCCACCATAAAAACCGGGGCCGCCATAAAACCAGGGATCCATGCTACGTAGCCTGGCCATATCGCGCTCGCGTTTAAGTCTGGCCTCAGACTCCACGCGTGCTTTTTCGCGTTTGTTAATCTCATCGGCAATGGCATTCTGTTCGGCCAAGGCATTGGCATGCTGCATATAATCGAGCACCCCTTTTGAAATCCCTTTCTGGTGCCAATCCAGCACATCAGACGGGGCTAACGAGTAGCGTGACTGCGATTGTTTAATCGCTTCGATGATCTCGGCATCACTCTTACCTTGTTTGCTCATCGCCACAATCTGCTCCAGCGTCAGCGTCGATTGGGCAGGCGGCACCAGCGCAGCCAGTTGCTCGGGCGAAATGCGGTCAATTTGCAGTGGTTGTGGCGGTTGCGAGGCACACCCGGCCAACACCCCCAACAACAAGGTCACAGAAATTAAATGAACAGTGGGTAAATAACGCATAGTGTGTCCATTCTACACCCGAAAAAATAAAGGGTCATATGAATATGACCCTGTGAATGCGTGCCAGGTTCAATCAGCCGAGCAAACGATCAAGCCTTGCGAAACTGCATTTTGCCCGCCTGAAAATCAACACGGATCGTATCTTTGGCGGCAAACTGTCCGGCCAGAATTTCACGTGCCAACGGGTTCTCAATTTCACTCTGAATCGCCCGCTTGAGAGGGCGCGCGCCGTACACCGGATCAAACCCGGCATTAGCAATCTCGGCCAGCGCCGCATCACTGATGTCGAGTTGCATCTCCATCGCCGCCAAACGTTTGGCCAGCAGTTGCAACTGGATATTGGCAATCGACTTTACATGCGCCTCACCCAGTGAGTGGAACACCACTACCTCGTCAATGCGGTTGATAAACTCGGGGCGAAAGTGTGCTTTCACCTCGCCCATCACCGCCAGCTTCACCACCTGGTAATCCTGATCCGCCATACTCTGGATCATATGGCTCCCCAGGTTAGAGGTCATGATAATCACCGTGTTTTTAAAGTCGACGGTGCGGCCCTGGCCATCGGTTAAACGGCCATCATCCAGCACTTGCAACAACACGTTAAACACATCCGGGTGCGCTTTTTCCACCTCATCCAGCAATACCACAGAATAAGGTTTGCGGCGCACGGCTTCGGTGAGTGTACCGCCCTCTTCATAGCCCACATAGCCAGGTGGCGCACCAATCAGGCGGGAGACAGAATGCTTCTCCATAAACTCGCTCATATCAATACGCACCAGGTGCTCCGGGCTATCAAACAAAAAGTTAGCCAGCGCTTTGCACAGCTCGGTTTTACCCACGCCGGTGGGCCCCAAAAACAAAAAGCTGCCATACGGGCGATTAGGATCACTCAAACCGCTGCGTGAACGACGAATGGCATCAGACACCAGGCGCACGGCCTCATCCTGGCCAACCACGCGCTCATGCAAACGGCTCTCCATACTCAGCAACTTTTCACGTTCGCCTGTCATCATTTTGCTGACAGGAATACCGGTGGCGCGACTCACTACTTCGGCAATTTCATCAGCCCCAACCTCGGTGCGTAACATTTTGTGTTTCACCGCACCACTGGCCTCGGCCGTTGAAGCATGCTTGAGCTGCGCCTCTAGCTGCGGCAACTTGCCATATTGCAACTCAGACACTTTTTGCCAATCGCCCTTACGCGTGGCGGTTTCCATGTCCAGTTTGATTTTTTCAATCGCCTCTTTAACGCCAGCAGAGCCTTGCACCGCCGCTTTTTCTGCTTTCCACACTTCTTCCAGGTCGGCGTATTCTTTTTCCAGCTTGCTGATTTCGTCTTCAATCAGGCCAAAACGCTTTTGGCTGGCTTCATCTTTTTCACGGCGCACCGCTTCGCGCTCAATTTTGAGTTGAATCAGGCGGCGATCCAGCTTGTCCATCACTTCAGGCTTGGAGTCGATCTCCATCTTGATGCGTGAAGCCGCTTCGTCGATTAAATCAATCGCTTTATCAGGCAAAAAGCGGTCTGTGATGTAGCGGTTAGATAATTCAGCCGCCGCCACAATGGCCGGGTCAGTAATCTCCACGCCGTGGTGCAATTCGTATTTCTCTTGCAGGCCACGCAAGATCGCAATTGTCGCTTCCACACTAGGCTCGTCCACCAATACCTTTTGAAAACGACGCTCTAGCGCCGCATCTTTTTCAATATATTTGCGGTATTCATCCAGCGTGGTGGCGCCCACGCAGTGTAGTTCGCCACGCGCCAATGCAGGTTTGAGCATATTGCCCGCATCCATCGCGCCTTCTGCTTTACCGGCGCCGACCATGGTGTGAATCTCGTCAATAAAGACGATAGTCTGGCCTTCGTCTTGCGCCAGCTCCTTAAGCACGGCTTTTAAACGCTCTTCAAACTCACCACGGTATTTGGCGCCAGCCAGCAAGGCGGCCATGTCCAGGCTCAACACTTTTTTGTTTCTGAGCGAATCTGGCACCTCGCCATTGACGATACGCTGCGCCAAGCCTTCGACAATCGCGGTTTTACCCACGCCTGGTTCACCGATTAGCACCGGGTTGTTTTTGGTGCGCCGCTGTAATACCTGAATCGCGCGGCGAATCTCATCGTCGCGGCCAATCACCGGGTCCAGCTTGCCTGCACGTGCACGTTCGGTCAGGTCCAGCGTATATTTTTTCAACGCCTCGCGCTGGCCTTCGGCTTCTTGGCTATTGACGCCGTCATTACCGCGCACGGCTTTGATCGCTTGCTCTAACGCAGCCTTATTCACACCGTGCTGCTTGAGCAACTTGCCAGTGTTGCCTTTGTCATCAGCCATTGCCAGCAAAAACATCTCGCTGGCAATGTAGCTATCGCCGCTCTTTTGCGCGAGCTTGTCGGTGACATTTAACAGGTTATTGAGATCACGCGACACGGCGACATCGCCACTGTTTTCACTGACTTTCGGCAAGGCGTCCACCGCTTGCTGCAAGCCGGTTTTGAGCGCGCTGACTTGTGCGCCCGCGCGTGACAGCAACGCAGCGACACCGCTGTCGTCCTGGTTTAGCATTGCCAGCAATAAATGCGGTGCCTCGATGGTGGGATGATCGGCACCCACAGCCATGCTTTGCGCATCGGCCAGTGCCTGTTGAAATTTGGTGGTGAGTTTATCAAAACGCATGGCAAACCCTTTCATTATTAAAGTCATGCCGCAGCGTGCGGCTGGATAACCCTATAATGCGGCGGGTTTTTGCGTTTTCAATAGATGTAGATCAAATTGGCGCGACTTTGTCACAGTTGCTTAGAGGCTAGTGGTTAAACGGGATCAACTGCAAGCCTTTGTCAGCACTGTTTATCACCAGCGTTGCTCGCCCTTCCAGGGTTAACCATTGCGGATAATCAAGCTTGCCGTTGCTATGTAGCATGACTAGCGGCGCATCCCAGGTGCGGCCGCCATCAGATGAAGCCATCGCCACAATGTCTGCGCCACTGCTATCGTGCTCTTGCCAGGCCAGCCAAACCTGATCACCGACACTCAATAACGCCGGATGACCTGCATTCTTTTTAGCGTCACCAATGCGTCTTGGCGGCGAGGTCACCCAGGCTTGGCCATCCATACGTGCAATACGCAAGCCTGGTTTATCGCCCGCACCATCAAAATACGCCAGGTGATAACCAAACCCTTCGCCCACCGCCAAGGCCGCGCCGTGATGCGGGCAGCCATCCAGTTTCCAGTGGCCATAACTGGCACGCACCAGCACAGGGTGGCCCTGAGGGCCAATTTCTGCCATGGCATGATCGCGCTCGTTGCCATCAAACACATGTCGCCACAACATTGCCACGGTGCCATCCGGCTTGCTGGCCATGGCAATGCGGCAACACTCGCAACTGTGATCAGCCAGTTTTTGTTCGGGGCCGAAACTTTTGCCTTGATCGCGCGAAACCGCGTAATAAATCGCAGCACCTTCATAAGTTTTACCTGCGGCTTTGGCAGCCAGCATATCGCGTTTGTCCAGCCATGCCACGGTAATCGCGCCATCCGCCGCTGCCTGCAAAGCACCATAGCGATGCGTCATTTCTGCGCGATGCTGATGCACAAGATAAGGCGCTTCAAAATGTTTGCCACCATCTATGGAGCGCGCAAACCAGAGATAGCTCGCCTGGTTTTTCTTGAGCAGCTCGGTCCAGATGACATACATGCCGCCATTGGCATCTACCGCGATCATCGGCCAAGACTCAGCGTCTGCCGCCACGTTCATCGGTGTGGCGTTAACGGCAATACCCGCGTTAAAATGCTGACCGGCATCGTCACTGGCCAACACCCACACCTGGCCTTGTTTCACCTGCGCCATCCACACACGCCCGGCATGATCCGCCGTGACGCTGACAGCTAACTGGCTGGTGACAGCATCGAGATGAGTCTCATGAGGGTGATCCTCATGGGCAAGAGTAGCCTGACTCGTGAGTAAAACAAGCATCCACCACACCAGCATTAGCCACCGCTTCACCATCGATCCTTAATTTAAAACGCCCCAATATTTACCTTAATTACCAAGCGTTAATGTCGCTAAAGTTTGCTAGCATTTGCGCCGATAACCCACTTATCCGCACTCACACAACACATACCGGACCGAAGCAGATTTAACTATGTCATTACCAACCGTTTTTGATCATCATAGCACAGCATGGTTGCAGCCTCTGGCCGTCACCATGCCGGACATGCCTATGCTGGCCATCAATCGCCGGGCACAGTGTCTGGCTATCAGCGCCACCGCAAAACAATTGCTGGGAGAGCTGGTCGAAGAGCTACCCAAAGAGATTCGCCAGACGCTGGTCGAAGCGATGCGCGAAGGCAAAACCGAATTAAGTATCAGCACGCATATTCATGGCGCAAAACGTGATTTCAAATGCCGCTTGTTCTATCCGCAATCGGGCCGTCGCGCTATTGGCCTGATGCTGGAGGAGGAAGAACGCACGCTGGTCGACCAATTGCTGCATATGCAATCGATTGTGCACTCACTGATCGAGATGAGCCCAGACCTGATTTGCATCAAGGATAATGAAAACCGCTGGATGATGGCCAACCAGCATATGCTCAATACGTTCCAGATTGATGGTTTTGACTATCAGTTTTTAAATAATCTGCAAATTGCAGATACTTTGCATCCGGTGTTCCGCAATAGCTTCGAGCATCATGAAAAGTCTGACCAGCAAGTGTGGCAATCACGCCAGGCCTACCACAATGAAGAGCTGGTGCATTTGCCGCAGGGCGGCTACAAAACGCTAGAAGTGAATAAAGTCGCTTATCACGACCAGAAAGACCAACCCAGCCATTTGATTACTGTGGCACGCGATGTCAGTGAACAAAAGTTCATTCAAACCCAGTTACTGAACCGCAGCGCGGTGCTCGATACACTGATCTCGTGCGACTGGATGTTGCACTCGGCAGAACGCTGGCAGAGCGTAGCAGAAAATGTGTTGCAGCAATGCTGCCTGTCTTTCCGTTTTAGCCGCGCGATTTTGCTGCAACACGAAACCATTACCAGCCGCAGAAAAACCGACATCCGCTCTAAAGCGTTGTTCCATTGGGCAATGAACGGCTTTCACACTACTTACGAGCACTGGGAGAAAATTTCCTTCCTGTCGCCTGAATTACAACGCTGGTATAGCCTGCTGTCTAAAGGCCAGCCTGTGATGTGTGATGCCCTCACGCTACCGCCGTCAGAGCGCGCCTTGCTTAAATCGCACGACACCGTCAACCTGGTGATTGTGCCACTCATGATTGATGATGAGTGGTGGGGTTCGATGGTGATTGAGCGTTGCTTTGATGCTGAAAGCACCAGTTCACAGGAGCTAGGCTCATTGATGGCCATTGGCCGCACCTTGAGCGTGGCGATTGACCGCGAGCAAACCGGCAAACACCTTAAGCTAGCCAAAATCGCCTTTGACAGCACCACTGAAGGCATCATGATTGTGAACCCGGCAGGCGAGCTGATCGGCATTAATCAGGGCTTTACGCTGATCACCGGCTTTGAGGAAGAAGAAGTACTGGGCACCAAGCCACAAATTTTCAGGCAGCGCCCACGCGGCCTGTTTGGCGCACTCAAGCGCCATGGCAAATGGTCGGGCGAAATTGAAAACATGCGCAAAAATGGCGACACTTATACCGAGTGGATGACCATTACTGCGGTACGCAACCATGCCAATGCAATTACCAATTATGTGGGTGTGTTTGCTGACATCAGTGAAATGAAGCGCTCACAAACGCAGCTGAACTCGCTGGTTAACCATGACCCGTTGACTGGTTTGCCTAACCGCAGGCTGATTAACCATTTGTTTACGCATGCGATTCAACGCGCTAACCGCAATGAGCAACAAGCCGCGGTGCTGTTTATTGACCTAGACCGCTTTAAAAACATTAATGACAGCCTGGGCCATTATAGCGGCGACCAGCTGCTGCTGGGCGTCACCGAGCGCCTGCGTGCCACCTTGCGCGAGTCTGACATTGTGGGGCGCCTGGGCGGTGACGAGTTTATTATTCTGCTGGAAAACCTGCATGGCAAGGCAGATGCGGCGCAAAAAGCACATGATATTCTGGATGCGCTGAGGCGTGAATTCATGATCGACCATCATGAGATTTTCGTCGGTGCCAGTATCGGCATTTCGATGTATCCACAAGATGGCAACGATGTCGAAAGCCTGATTAAAGCTGCCGACCTGGCCATGTATCAGGTGAAAAACAACGGTAAAAATCATGTCTCGTTTTATGACGTGGCATTGAGTCGCGATGCGGTAGAACACTTCCAGCTGGAAACCGAGTTACGCCAGGCGCTGACCAAAAATCAGCTCAAAATGTTCTACCAGGCACAGATCGATTTAAACACCGGCATGATTATTGGTGCAGAAGCCTTGATTCGCTGGATCCATCCGATTCAGGGCATTATTTCTCCGGTCAAATTTATTCCGCTAGCGGAAGAAACCGGCTTGATTCTGAGCATAGGTGAGTGGGCATTGGCCCAAGCGGTGCGTCAAGCGCACGCCTGGCATCAAAAACACCCTGAATTCAAAAAGATTGCCATTAACGTTTCTGGCGTGCAAATCATGAAGAGCAAATTTGCCGACACCGTGTATGGCATTTTGATGGAAAGCGAGTGCGACCCCTCGATTATCGAGCTGGAAATCACCGAAAGCACCTTGATGCAGCATACACAGCATGTGGTCGACACCTTTAACCAGTTAAAACTGCTGGGTGTCAGCATTGCGATTGACGACTTTGGCACCGGCTACTCTTCGTTATCGCACCTAAAACGCTTACCGCTGGATCAGATCAAAATTGACCGCAGTTTTGTCAAGGACTTGCCAGATGATAAAGACGATGCCGCCATCACCAGCGCCATTTACGCGATGGCGACGCAGTTAGGATTCACCGTTGTTGCCGAAGGGGTCGAAACCGAAGAACAGGAAAAGTTTTTACAGCGACTGGGCTGCCAGACAGCACAAGGTTACCTGTATGCTTATCCGGTTAACTCGGACGACTTTTTGCAGTTATTAGTATTAAATAATCAAAGAAAAATAAAACGCCATGCCTAATCACGCCTCAGATACTTACTATATCGACATAGACCAGCTTCAGATCGGTCTTTATATTCACCTGGATTTAGGATGGATGGATCATCCGTTTTCGGTGAGTAATTTCAAGGTCACTGATGCGTCACAAATTGAGACCATCAAGTCTTTGGGACTGAAGCAGCTGCGTTACGACCCCAGACGTAGCTCGAGCATGCCGCTAAGGACAGCGCCTCAGCAGAATGTGGTTGAGTTTCCATTGCGAAAAGCAGCCTCCCCCAAGCTGGAGATCATTGATGCCATCCCGGAGCTGAGTCCGGCGCAGAAAAAACAACAGGCGTTGAGGCAGGCGATTGCGGAAAGTGAACAGAAGTTCATGAAAACCAGCACCGAAGTAAAAACGATACAGAAGCTGTCGACCGAACGCCCGGAACAGGCATATGGTCTGGCCTCTAAACTGGTAGAAGACCTGGTGACCGGCACGCTGACTGAAGGCGAGATTGCCATCCACGCCATGAATGGTCACCGCGTCGGTGACCAGCACTTTCAGCATGAGTTGAACACGCTGGTGGTAGCGATGCTACTGGCTAAAAACCTGGACATTACCGATGAAGATGCAGTGGTTCTGGGCATGTCTGCCATTTTGCACGATATTGGCAAACGCCAGATCAGTGACAAAATTTTGCTCAAAAAAGACCCGCTCAGTGTGCGCGAAACAGCCATTTACCAAACGCATGTTTTGCTTGGCATGAACATGCTGCGCGACGTGGCCGTGCCCAGAAAAATACTGACGCTGATCTCGCAACACCATGAATTTGCAGATGGCACGGGCTACCCCAAAGGCCTGCATTGCGACCAGATTGACCCGTTAGCGCATATCCTGATTATTGCCAATATGTACGACAACCTGTGCAATCCGTCTAACCCGGCACTCACCAAAACGCCTTACGAAGCCTTGAGTGTGATGTTTGCACAACAACGCCACCAGTTTGACCAGACCATCCTGCGGCGCTTTATCAAATGCCTGGGTATTTACCCGCCCGGCAGTGTGGTGCGCCTGTCAGACCAGAAACTGGCGACCGTACTGTCGACCAATCCGCAACAGCCTTTGCGACCGTTTATTCAAATGCTGAGTGACGATCGTGAAGAAGAAGGCGACATTATCGACCTGAGAGAAGCGCTGGATATTAATATTATCCAATGCCTGAAGCCTGAGCAATTGCCTAACCTACTACAAAACAGATTGCGTTTGAAACAGCGTACCAGCTACTTTTTGGACAAAATTTACGCCACGATTTAAAGCACGAACCCTGGAAGAAATAGCTGCTTCCAGGTTTGCAACCAATTAACTGCGCTTCTTGGCGAACAGATAAGCGCCGAGCAAGCCGGTCAGGCTCACCGCCAGCGCGGCAACAATCGCCAGTAAATCACGCACATCTTTACTCACAGACTGAAAACTCCATTTGTGCAGATAGGCAAAAATAAAACCTTCTAAGCCATCATTATCATCGACGCGCGCGGCGAGCGCACCAGTGGCAGGTTCCAGGTAAAAGCGTGCGTGTCGCGCTTGTGTTGTTTGCACCTTTAGCACCGGCAAACGTTTGAAAATAAACCCATACTCATTGGCAAATGCCGTGACCCACTGCACAGACGCAATGCCGGGCTGCGCTGTGTTGGCAATGCTTGTGAGCCAAGCAGAAGCATATGCCTCTGGCGTCAGTGCAGTGACCGCATGCGGCCCGGTGAGCCATAACACTGGTGCGGCAGGCGCCGCCGTCATACTGGCATGATGCTGATGCATGACCGCCACCTGCGCAGCAGGCAAGCCTTGCGTGCCAACAGTGGCCGGGATGATTTGCCAAAACAAGGCAGCCCCACGGCCATAAATATCCAGTTTCAATACCTGGCCGGTAGCCAGTTGCGTCCAGGCTGCGGTGCTTAAAGCGGCGCTGTCACTGATAAATGCCGTTGGTAAAACCGGCCTGCGTTGTTGAATATCAGACATCCACAAATGGAACAATCCGGTGCTGGCCAACAACAAAATAAGCGATGACAGCCATAAGCCAAACTCGCGATGCCACCATTGCAAGCCCCAGCGTTTTAAGCGGTAAGGCGCGGTGTTGCGCTGCTTAATGTAAAGCGTGACACCGGTGATTGCCGACGCAAGAATCAACAGCAACACCAGCGTCGCCACGGCCAGTTGTACGGTACTGCACGCCTGCAAAAATGACCAGTTATGGCCAAACTGGAATACCTTGGTTAAAAACGCTCGCCTGTCATCCACCAAAGTAGCGAGCCTGGATTGCTCGCTATCGACATAGGCACGCAAGTTTCTATCACCGTTGTAAGTCACACGCCACACCGGTAATAAGCGATTGACCGGATGGTAATCAGGGGCAAAGTCAGTCACGACTTCGACGCTGCGCACCGACGATGCATCGCGCCCGCTGTAATAATTGGCGAGGCTAATCGCTGCAGCCCGCTCGGCGTCTGCACGCTCAGCGCCATTGACCACTGAAAAATACCTGACCGCATCGGACAACGCGACCCGGTAATAGGCCTGACCATTCAGTTGCACCAGACTGATATGCTGAAACTGCGTGATCGCCTGTTGCTGTAACAACGCAGGCAGTGAAACCGCCTGGCTTAAATCAACGGGTGCCAGTGGCGGCATAAACTGCTTGGGTACCGGTTGCAAGCGGCTCATGATCGGGTGCGACGCGCCAGACAAGCCCCATAACACCATGCCGATACAGGCAATCACGCCTATCCACTGATGCCAAAATAACCAGCGGTTTTTGAGGGAAGATGACTTAATGGCCATGCGTATCCCCATGCATCTCATGGGCTGCCGAAGACACTGGCTTACCCTTGCTAAATTTCACCACGCCTTTAAAACTGTCTATCCGTTGGCGCTGATCGTCCGTCAGGTCTTGCTCGTGGCTTTGCAGCAAGGCCGCGAGTGCCTGCGCATCGGCCGCGGACATCCCGGCCGCTTCCAACTGCCTGGAAGCGGTCAACTCCGCCCCGCCACAAAGCAAGGTATGCCAATGCTGATGGGCAGGATGATATTTCAACAACGCACGCCCGCCTTTATCGCCTTGAATCCAGTCAGCAATCGCCATGCCTTGATGAATCACAATCACGGGCAAAGCCAGCGGCAGATTCGGCTTATCCCAGGTTTCATGCATTTCGGCAGCCACAGACTGCACATCTTCAGCCGCAGAAGCATGCGCATATAATAATGTCGCTGGCCAGCACAACGCCAACGAACACACCAGTAACTTGATCCAATTGTTCACAACACACTCCAAAAACCCGGGAGCACCGCCCCCGGTCACAATGATTAATAAGTCCAGGTCACGCCCAGGTAAGCCGTGCGGCCATCGCCAGGCAAGAACAATGCACCATCTGCGCCGTTCTGGTTTCTGGCCACGCCCGTGGTCGCCGCGTATTTCTGGTTGGCCAGGTTACGGCCTTCCACAAACCATGACCAGTGCTGATTGATCTTCTGCCCAGCTTTCATGCCCCACAAAAAATAACTGTCGGCATACAAGGTTTCGGCAAAATCGACGTTATAGCGTTGTGGTGACCACTCAATGGTCGGGCCGATGTAGAAGTTTTCGAGCACATCGCTGCCACGGTAGACCAGTTCGGCGCGCATTAATGAACGCTGGATCCCAGGCAGACGATTGCTGCCAAACGTCGGATCATTGTCGAGTTTGAAGTCGTTAATCAGCAGGCTGGAGCGCCATTGCAAGCTGTAAGGCAAGCGTGCCGTCAGCCCGAACTCCAGGCCTCTATGAATGGTTTTTCCGGCGTTGATGGTTTGCGACGCCACTGGCGAACCCGCTGCGGCCACTGCCAGCAACTCATCTTGCAAGCGCGCCTGATAAAACGCCACATCCCAGTCAATAAACTCGCTATTACCGCGTGAGCCGATTTCAAAGGTGGTGCCTTTTTGTGCCTTGAGGCTGCTCACCACCAGGCTATTCAGCTCACCAAAGCTGGGCGGCTCAAAGCTGCGTGAAGCATTGGCAAACAGCTGCACCTGTGGCTGCAATTGATACAGCACGCCGAGCTTGGGGCTGGTCTGGCTGTAGGTTTTATCTACGCTCTGGTCGCCGCTGGCAGTGATCATCTGGTCTTGTGAGTCGCGCTTGGATTTTGCATATTGCAAGCCGGCAATCAGCGTCCATTGCTCATCCAGGCTCAAACGGTCTTCGAGGTAGGTTTCAAAGTTGGTCGCTTTCTGGTCAAAGTCATTCAGCAAAGCGCCACGTCTGGCATTCACGTTTAAATAGTTTTTGGCATCGGTGCGTCCGCGTGTCGGTGACAGCCCGGCCACAAACTCGTTTTTATGACCAAACAACTCGCCCTGATAAGCCCAGCGCGCGGTGAGGCCAATATCATAGGACTCTTGATCGATGACACCGGTGGTATCGCCAAAGTTACCAATCGGGTGAAACAGGCCCTTGCGTGCATAAAACGCACCCAGTTCCAGCTTGCTCTGGTCGAACAAAATGGTGGTCTTGTTGGCAACTCGGGTCACATTGATATTACGCTGATTAATGCCTTGCCCGGCGATCACAGTCGCCTGCCTGGGGTCATCTTTTAATTGCGCTTTGGTCAGGCTGCTGGAGAGTTGCGAATCATTATTCACATAGCCAAAAAAGAAGCGGGTTTCTACTTGCTCATTAATTTTCACGCCGACATTACCAGTCAGGCGATCTGCCCCCTGCTGTGCGTTATCACGGAAACTGTCTGAATGGTATTTGCTGGCACTGACAAAATAATCGACGTTATCTTTCACGCCACCAGTACTGATGCCGAGTCGATAATAACCATAACTACCGCCCTCGGAGCGCACTTCGAGTGCAGGCGCCGTATAACCGGTGCGGGAAATAAAATTGATACTGCCGCCAAGGTTGCTTGAACCATACTGCAAGGCATTGGCACCGCGATAAACTTCAATGTAGTCGGTGGCCATTGGATCAATGGCCGGAAAATCAAAGCCACCATCAGCCAGGTTAACGGCAATGCCATCTTGCATCAGCTTTAAACCACGGCCGTGAAAAGTGCGCTGCAAGCCTGAGCCGCGAATCGACAAACGGGTTTCTTCGGCACCAAAGCGTGATTGTGCCAATACGCCAGTCGCCATGCCCAGCGTATCTTGCATATTGCTGGTACGGCCTTCACGCACGGTTTCCATATCCACCACTGTCGTACCACCTGCGGTTTTAGACAGGTTCTCTTTTGCTGTTTCAATATCCGGTTGTGTCAGTGACGCTTTGTTTTTCTTTGCCACCACTTTGACTTCATCGAGATGCACCGTACCCTCATGCTCGGCGTGCGCCAGGTAAGGCAACGCCGCCAGAATCGCCAGGCAGATTTTTGTTTTATTCATGTTGGATTCCCTTATTTTTCTATGCAATAGGCACTGCCTGCCATCAGGCAAGCAGTGCAAACACCTGAGTGATCAAGCCGCGATCACTTGCCTGGCAGCCTGTGCTGGCTGCCAATGGATCAAGGCGCTGATGTCGCAATCAAAATAATTGCAGAGTTTGCTGAGGTGCTCGGTGCATGCGTTGTAGCTGGGATTTTTGACCATACGGTGCAAGGTCATGCGGCTGATGCCGGTTGATTCGGCAACTTCTTTGAGGGTGATGTGGCGTTTCCACTCCACCTGTTTGGCAAATATCATTGCCTGCAGATTGATAATAATCATGAGATAACTCCATCCATGCCTGTGCAACAGGCATATGCGTAAACCGTCAAAACATTGACGGCACTAGATTGCGCTTGGAGTCAGAGGGGGGCCGCGCGTGAGATGCGCAGTGGTGTAAACAGTGGTGACCACCGGGGCTTGGTAATCGCTGAGGGCGATGTCGGCCTGGGCATGTTGAAACAGGATGTAAGCCGGGTTGTATGCAGGCATCACCACATCATCTATCGCCATATGGCAGAACGGGCAGTGATTGAGGTGATGGCTGAGTGAGACCGGTTTTTGTGACGGCTGGTAGTCGATGAGCGTGGCGCGCAATTTGCCTTGCGTGGTGATGACCTGAATCACCAGTTTGCTACCTTGCGAGGAGCACACCTCTTGCACAAAGGTTTTACCACTTTGCATGGGAAAAGCCAGGCTCAGACTGGGGACGAGCGCTGCCAGCATGATTGCCATCAAGGCCATGCGTGCCATCCACCGTTGAAATCTGGTCGTTACCATGCCGCTATTCTAACGGGAATCCTTTAGAATAAACAACTATTCCCATTGACCCAGGACAAACCATGGCCGCATCCAGCCTGCTGGCACTACTTGATGACATTACCACCATGCTCGACGATGTGTCAGTCATGAGCCAGTTAGCCGCAAAAAAAACCGCAGGCGTGCTGGGTGACGACCTGGCGCTCAATGCGCAGCAAGTCACCGGCATTGCGGCAAACCGCGAGTTACCCGTAGTGTGGGCAGTGGCGCGTGGCTCGTTCATTAACAAACTGATTCTGGTACCAGCGGCTTTACTCATCAGCGCTTTTTTACCCTGGCTGATTACACCACTACTCATGCTGGGCGGTGCATTTTTGTGTTTTGAAGGCTTTGAAAAGGTCTGGCACAAACTACATCACCACGCCAAAGAAGACGCGCATTCACAAGCCGTACATGCCGCCATGCAACAGCCGCAGGCCGATCTACTCACGCTGGAGCAAGAAAAAATCAAAGGCGCGGTGCGCACCGACTTTATCCTCTCGGCCGAGATCGTCGTCATTGCCTTAGGCGTGGTGGCTGATGCTGCACTGACGCAGCGTATCCTGGTGCTGTCTTTGATTGCGGTAGTCATGACCATAGGCGTGTATGGCCTGGTGGCGTTGATTGTCAAAATGGATGACATAGGGTTGTGGCTGATGCAACGGCCAGGCTCACAATTACCGTCGCAAGCCATACGCAAATTTGGCTGGGGCATGGTGCAAACCGTGCCGCATTTAATGCGCCTGTTAAGTGTGCTCGGCACCGCGGCCATGTTTCTGGTTGGTGGTGGCATCATCGCCCATGGCATACACCCGCTACACACACTCATAGCGCAGTTTTCACAATGGTCATTGCTGATTAACGCCATGGTTGGCGTGCTGGCTGGCGCACTGTGTGTTGGATTAATACATATCGCGAAACTAATTATCGGTAGGGACTAGTTTTTTTCTAACCCCTTGTTAGAATTGACAAATAACAAGGGGGCTGCATGACACTTTCGCGTAAAGTTATTGTTGTTGCTGTATCGGTTTTACTGATTTGCCTGCTGGGCTCCCTCAATGCGACGCCTAAAACAGCGCTGTGGCTGGACAACCTCCACTGGATGTCTACCATCAGCGCCTGCCTGCTGCTCGCCACCCTCGGTTACTTCCGCGCCAACCCTGCCCATCGTGCCTGCAAACGCTGGTTTGTTGCGGGCACTTTCGCCTACTTTACTGGCGGCGTATTGTGGATATTCCAGATTCTGACCCATCAAACCGCCTTCCCGGCGCAATCGGATATTTTTTATCCATTATTGGGCCCCTGCCTCATCATCGGCTTTATTACAGCCTTGCGTAGCCAGCTGTCACGCGCAAAAGCCTGGGCATTTACCATCGATGCGTTGTCGTTCAGCGTCGCCGTGCTCGGCTATGTGCTGATTTCCTATTTGCCCAAGTCGGCCGATGTCAGCCTGCTACAACTGGCCGTGCTCACCGCTTACCCGGCCAGTATGCTGAGTGCCGCCCTGGTGTCGTTATTACTCATCCCCTACCTCAGACCCGCCTGGATGATGCCATGGTTATTGCTCTGTGCCGGGCTCACCTTGCAGGGTATTTGCTGGATGCAATGGAACCTGAATGCGCTCAACCACAGCCCGCAAACCAGCCTTTGGATTAACTATGGATTTTCTGTCGCCGACCTGCTGATTGGCAGCGGCCTCTATGGCTGGCAAGTGCGTATCGCCAAAAAAACCGCATTTCATCGCCAATGCCGCCGCTTGCGCAGCTGGATTCCGGTGATTGCGTTTGTCTTCAGCATCAGCACCTTGCTGCTCATCTGGTGGCAAAGCGGCCCACACCCTTATGCCTATCATATTGCGATAGGTTCAGTGACGTCGATACTGATATTCTCAGCCGTACGGCAAAGTATTTTATTACGCGAGAGCGAGAAACTGCTACGGGCAGAAAAACGTCTGGTAGAAAAAGAGCTCGAATACCAGCAACTGTCGCGCAGTGACCCGCTGACGCGCCTGCCCAACCGGCTCGCCATGCTCAACCTGCTTGAACACGCCATTATTAATGCCGCGAACGACAGCGGCATGGTGGCGCTACTGATGATAGACCTAAAACATTTTCAAAGTATTAATGACAGCTTTGGCCACCGCACCGGCGACCTGTTTCTGCTCGAAGTCGCGCAGCGACTGCAATATATTACCAATGACTGCGGCGAACTGGGCCGTGTGCATGGCGACAAATTTGCGCTCATCGTCACCCGCCATAAAACCGATGCCGAGCTCGTGCACCTGGCACACAATTTGTGCAAAATTGTGCATAAGCCGGTCTTGGCAGAAGGCCATGAACTCATCCTTGATGCCTGTATTGGCATCAGCCTTTACCCACGCGATGCCAGCAATGCAGACCAGCTTGCGCGCAATGCCAATACCGCGCTTGCTCACGCCAAACGCTCGACGCAGAACCTGTTTTTATTCTATTGCAAAGAGCAAACCAAGCTGGCGCAAAACCGCTTTCGGCTCGATGTACAGTTGCGCAAAGCGATAAAAAAACAGGAGTTCTTTTTACAGTTTCAACCGATTTTCACGCTGAGCAAGCAAGGGCAGCCACGTGTCGCTAATATTGAGGCGCTGATTCGCTGGCGCAATAACAAAGGCGATATTATTTCGCCAGCCGAGTTTATCCCCTATGCTGAACAATCAGGCCTGATTTTGCCCATTGGCGAATGGGTGCTCAGCGAAGCGTTTCAGCACTTATCGGCATTGATACACAAGCATGGTCATACCGTCGGGCTATCCATCAATATTTCCCCACGCCAGTTCCGCGACCACAGCCTGCCGGTTCGCATCAGCCAGTTGTTGCAACAGTACGCGATTCCACCCAGGTATATTACGCTGGAGATCACCGAGAGTGCCGTGTTTGAACATGAAGAACAGGCGCTCGACATCCTCAAGCAACTCAAAGCGTTAGGCGTGCGCGTGTCACTGGATGATTTTGGCGTTGGCAACTCATCGTTGTTTAAACTGAAACGGTTGCCGATTGATGAACTCAAGATTGACCGCGCGTTTATGGTCGATGTGCCAGACAGTGCCGCCGACAGTGAGATTGTCAGCACCATTGTGAAAACGGCAGGTATTTTGGGCATTTCGGTGGTGGTTGAGGGCATAGAAACCCAAGCCCAACTCGACTTTTTGCGTGACACTGGCTGCGACTGCATGCAGGGCTTTTTGCTTGGCAGGCCGATGCCAATCTCTGAGATACAGCACTTGTTATCCTCGGCGCAAAACGCTGCATCCAACGCTAAAACAGAATTTTTAATGTAACCGTGATCTCGCTACCAACGGCCACACCCAGTTGCTTACGCACGTCAGCTTTTAAAAACAGGGCATAGCGCTTGCCTTCAAATGCAGGGAAAATGGAGGTTTGCCACTGCTGGTCAGCCACACGCACCTCGACCTTCACTGCACCCCAACCTCGGCGCTTGGTCTGGTGATATTGGCTCAGTGTGTGAATTTCATCTGACATCGCCGCTGGCAGGCTGACATAATGCCAGGTACTTTTACTGCCCAACCACTGCTTGATCACATCGCTAAAGGTATATTGCAAACCATCCATCATGGCCTCGCTTTTACGCCAATAGGCGGCACTATGCGTTCGGCTGTTTAAAACTATCCAGCATCAACAAAGCCACGCCAACACAAATGGCGCTATCGGCGACATTAAACGCTGGCCAGGCCCATTGCTGGTAATAAAACAGCAAAAAATCCACCACATAACCCAGTGTCAAACGGTCGTACAAATTACCCAAGGCGCCGCCTAACACCAGCGCCAAGCCAAAGCAGAACAGTTTTTTGTGCGGATGCTTAACCAGCAAATACACCATCACCACAGATGCCAGCGTAGACACCGCCGTAAAAAAACCATGCTGCCAGCCACCGGCATTGGCTAAAAAGCTAAACGCCGCGCCGGTGTTGTGGTAACGCACCAACTCAAAAAAACCGGTCACCGGCAGGTGCTCGCCATAGACAAACGCCTGCTGCACCAGGTGTTTGGTGTAAAGGTCGAGCGCAATCACCACCGCGCTCAATAACAACCAAGGCAAAGCCGAACGGACATTAGGCATAGGTGCGTACTTCACCTTCGCCAAACAGGTTGCTCACACAACGGCCACAAATGGTCGGGTGCGCAGCATCACTGCCCACATCGGCACGGTAATGCCAGCAGCGGTCACACTTCTGATGCACACTTGGTTTGACCAGAATTTTCTGCGCCGCCGCATCCGCCACTTTGTAAGTCGTCGCGCTGGAAGTGATCATGACAAAACGTAAATCGTCTTGCAGGCTATTCAATGCCTCAAAAACTTCTGGCACCACATGAAACTCCAGCTCGGCTTGCAGGGATGAACCCACTTTGCCTTCGCCGCGCAACACTTCGATTTCTTTGGCCGCTTGCGCACGCAAGGCAATCACCGTTTGCCAGTGTTGCAGTTGACTGTCGCTCAACGCACACGCTGGCAAGCCATACCAGTCTTCTTCAAACACCGTCGCAACGCTATCCAAGCCTAATGTTTGCCAGATTTCATCGGCAGTAAAGCTCAAAATAGGCGCCATCAATCGCATCATGGCATGCGTGATATGGTACAAAGCACTTTGTGCCGCGCGGCGCGCATGCGAAGTTTCGCCACTGGTGTACAAACGATCTTTGAGAATATCCAGGTAAAAACTACCTAAATCCTCAGAGCAGAATCCGACGAACTTTTGCACCGCGAGGTGGAATTCGTATTTGTCGTAATCGGCCAGAATGCCGGTTTGCAATTGCTGCGTCAGGTGCAGCGCATAGCGGTCTATCTCCAGCCATTGGTCCACCGGCAGCAGGTCTTTGCTGGCATCAAAATCGGCCAGGTTAGAGAGCAAAAAGCGCAAGGTATTACGAATGCGGCGATAGCCATCGGCTACGCGTTTCAAGATTTCGTCACTGATAGTAAGCTCGCCGGAATAGTCCGTCGACGCTACCCATAAACGCAAAATATCGGCGCCGTAGGTATCCATCACCTTTTGCGGGGCGACGACGTTGCCCTTGGACTTACTCATTTTGTGGCCCGCACCATCCACCACAAACCCATGCGTCAGCAAGGCTTTGTATGGCGCATTACCGTCAATGGCACAACCCGTCAGCAAGCTGGACTGGAACCAGCCACGATGTTGGTCTGAGCCTTCGAGGTACAAATCAGCCACTGGTTGGTGCTCAGCTTCACGCTGCTTGGCGGCGGCAGACAAGGTCAGATGCTGCTCGGAGCGCACCACTGCATAATGCGTGGCACCTGAGTCAAACCACACGTCCAACGTATCAGTGACTTTTTTATACTGCTCGGCATTGGTTGGTGCATGCTGGGCTAAGAAAGCCGCACCGTCTAGGCTAAACCAGGCTTCAATGCCCTGCTGCTCGACTTGTTTACACACTGTTTCCAGCAACTGCATAGTTTGCGGATGCGGCTCGCCGGTTTCGTTGTGTACAAAAAACGGCATCGGCACGCCCCAGTTACGCTGGCGTGACACACACCAGTCCGGGCGGTTTTTAATCATCGCCTCTAAACGCGCACGGCCCCAGCTCGGGAAAAACTGTGTCGCGTCGACCGCCGTATTGGCATGCTCACGCAAGGCTTTGCCATCCTGGCCGACAGCGTTCATGCCGATAAACCATTGGTGCGTCGCCAATTGCATCAACGGCGTTTTATGGCGCCAGCAATGCGGGAAGCTGTGGTTTAAACGCGCAGAGGCAAACAGCACATCGTTTTCCTGCAACTTGGCCAGAATAATCTTATTGGCATCTTGACGGCTTAAGCCACGAATCTCGGCCAGTTCAACCAGCTCGCTGCTAAAGAACTTGCCATCGCCACCAATCAGCACGCGCGGTTTTTCATTCGGGAAGTTAGCGCGCATCACCAGCCAGTCATCGTTACCATGCGCGGCGGCCGTATGCACCAGGCCAGTACCGGCGTCGGTGGTCACGTGGTCGCCGGTGATCACCGGCACCTGGCGATTATCGAATGGGTGTTGCAGCAACAGGCCACGTAAGGCTTCGCCCTTACAACTACCGATAACAGAAGTATTTTCTTCTGCATATCTGGCCAGCGTTTTTTCTGCCAGCTCACGCACCAGAATCAGCAAGCCTTTGCTGGTCTGGATCAAGTCGTAATCAAGCTCCGCGTTGACGCTCACGGCCTGGTTGGCTGGCAATGTCCACGGCGTGGTCGTCCAGATCACCGCATAGGCATCGCCGCTCACACTGGCGCCAAACGCCTGGCCCAGCGCTGCGTTATCCACCACTTTAAAGCCGACATCAATCGCAGGCGAATTCACATCTTCGTATTCCACCTCAGCTTCAGCCAACGCAGAGCCACAGTCCACACACCAGTGCACCGGCTTCGAGCCCTGGTACAAATAGCCATTTTGGTAGATGTCACCCAAGGCACGCATGATATCGGCCTCGGTATTAAACGCCATGGTCAGGTAAGGATGATCCCAGTCACCCAGCACACCCAGGCGGATAAAGTCTTTTTTCTGTTTTTCGACCTGCTCGGCGGCGTAAGCGCGGCACAGCTCGCGAAACTTGGCCGGGTCTATATTTTTGCCGTGGGTTTTCTCCACCACCAGCTCAATCGGCAGGCCGTGGCAATCCCAGCCCGGCACATAAGGCGCGTCAAAACCACTCATGGTTTTGGCTTTGATAATGATGTCTTTAAGGATTTTATTAACGGCGTGACCAATGTGAATATCACCGTTAGCATACGGCGGGCCGTCATGCAGAATGAAGCTAGGCGCGCCTTTACGCTTGGCACGAATACGCTCATAGACTTTGCGCTCTTGCCAGCTTTTTAACCAGGCCGGTTCGCGCTTGGACAAATCGCCGCGCATCGGAAAGCTGGTCTCAGGTAAATTCAGGGTGTATTTTGAATCTTTGGTTTGGTCAGTCATTTAAAAATCCATGAGTTAACCGCCGATGAACGCAGAGACACGCCGATAAAATTCCCCAACAATGCAAAGTATCCACTTGAGCACTCAGGGTAATCGGCGTTTATCCGCGTTCATCGGCGGTAAAATATTGCTTAGCCTGCAAGGCATCGAGCGCAATTTGCGCTTTTAATGCATCCAGCCCGGCAAACTTTTGCTCGTCGCGCAGTTTATGAAAAAACTGCACATGCACATGCTGATCGTAAAGATCACCATTAAAATCAAACACATGCACTTCGAGTTTAAGTTTGGGGATGCCTTCCAGGGTCGGCCGATTACCTAAATTGGCAACCGCCGGTAAATTGTTCAATTTTACCGCATAAACCCCGGTCAGTGCAGGCCGTTCGTGGCGCATATGTACATTCGCAGTCGGGTAACCCAACTGGCGACCGAGTTTGGCGCCATGCACCACTTTGCCACTGATGCTGTAAGGGCGGCCAAGCAAGGTATGCGCCTTAACCAACTCACCTGCCGCCAGCGCATTGCGCAGCAAGGTGCTAGACACGCGCTCGCCCTGCAATTGCACTTCCGGCAATGGAATCACGTTAAAACCGTGTTCAATCAGCGTTTGCACGCTGCCCGCACGTTTGGCACCAAAGCAGAAATCTTCACCAACCATGACCACATTGGCGTTGAGTTGCTGGCGCAACACCTGCATAAACGTGGCTGGGCTTTGTACGGCAAAGGCCTGGTTAAAGCGCTGCACATACACACGCTGCACACCACATTCGGCAAAATACTCCAGCTTTTCACGCATGGAGGCCAGGCGCGCAGGTGCATTTTGCGGCATGAAAAACTCGCGCGGATGTGGCTCAAAGGTCATCACCGCCGGTGTGATTTTATAGGTTTGCGTGAACGCAATCAGCTGCCGCAACAAGGCCTGGTGGCCCAAATGCATGCCATCAAAGTTACCAATCGCAATCGCCTGCGGCGTTGAAGTGGCTGGAATATGACGAAATATCTGCACTATTTAGCCACCCGCTTCATAAAATCTTTAGGCCTAAAGCCTAACAACCCGAGGGCGGCAAAATACACGCCCATGCCCAACAAGACCACCGCCGCCAGATGCGATATCCGGGTCAGTGTCGGCATCGCCAGCCAATCACCCGACCAGGTAGCGACCGCATATAACACCAGCGCCATCACCGTTACTGCGGCCAGCAGCTTAAGCAAAAAGGCGATCCATCCTGCTTGCGGTTGATAAGCCCCTGTTTTGCGCAAAGCAACCCAGAGCAAGGTCGCATTCAGGCAAGCACCCAGCCCCACAGCCAGCGCCAATCCAGCATGCTGCAAAGGCGTAAACATTAAAAAACCCACATTCATGACTTGCGTCATCACCAATGTGAAGAGCGCAATTTTGACCGGCGTTTTCACGTTTTGGCGTGCATAAAAGCCCGGTGCCAGCACCTTAACCATAATCAGGCCCAGCAGACTCAGGCTATAAGCAATCAGCGCGCGCTCGGTTTGCAACACGTCCATAGAGGTAAACTTACCGTAATAAAACAGGCTGGCGACTAAAGGCTTGGAGAGTACCGCCATGGCTACCGCAGCCGGAATCGCCAACATAAACGTCAGACGCAAGCCCCAGTCCAGCAGCAGTGAAAACTCGGTGCTGGATTTATCCACGTGTGCTTTGGATAAACTGGGCAACAAAATGGTGCCTAATGCCACGCCCAATACACCGGTCGGGAACTCCATCAGGCGGTCCGCGTAATACAGCCACGACACACTGCCGGTGGGCATAAAAGACGCAAAAATGTTATTCAGCACAATGGAGATCTGTGCCACAGACACGCCGAAAATGGCCGGGCCCATTAACTTGAGAATGCGTCGCACGCCTTCGTCCTCAAAGTTAAGCGCATAGCGTGGCAACATGCCAATTTTTTGCAAATAAGGCAGTTGGTACAGTAATTGGATAATGCCGCCGACAAACACCGCCCAGGCCAGCACATAAACTGAATTATTAAAATGTGGCGCAATAAAAATCGCCGCCGTGATAAAACTCAAATTGAGCCAGACCGGCGTAAACGCAGGCACCTGGAACTTGCTGAACGCATTGAGCACGCCGCCCGCCATCGACACTAGCGAAATAAACAATATATAAGGAAAGGTGATGCGCAATAACTCAGTGGTCAGCGCAAACTTGACCGGGTCATGCACAAAACCGGGCGAAGTCAGGCGCACAATCAGCGGCGCAGCCAGCATACCAATAATGGTAATCGCCACCAAAAACAAACCCAGCAAACTGGCGACATGATTAATCAAAGCTTTGGTCGCTTCAGGCGTACGCTGCTTGCGGTACTCAGAAAGGATAGGCACAAACGCCTGGCTAAACGCGCCTTCACCAGAAATACGGCGCAACAGGTTGGGGATTTTAAACGCAACAAAAAAGGCATCGGTGGCCATACCCGCGCCAAAAATACGGGCAATCAGCGTGTCACGCACAAACCCTAGCAGGCGCGAAATAAACGTCATGCCACCAACGGTGGCGAGTGCTTTGAGCAAATTCATAAATGATGGAAAATAGGCGCCCTAAATGTTTTTGGCAATGTATCGCTCACAGCGTACAGTCAGTAGATTAAAAAGTTGGCCGATTTTACCATGCAGCAACAATCAATCGACTAAATGCGTTTTTAATCTTGCAAAAACAAAGCAAAAACAGTATGATGCACGGTTTCGTATCACACCCCTTTTGAAAGCTACAGGATAAAACGAATATGGCAAATACCGCACAAGCGCGCAAACGCGCGCGCCAATCCGTCAAAGTAAACGCGCACAATGCTGCGTTACGTTCAACTTTGCGTACTGCGATTAAAAAAGTAATCAAAGCGATTCAAACTGGTGACAAAGCTGCTGCTGTGGCTTCTTACCAAGAAAATGTTAGCGTGATTGATCGTATCGCTGACAAAAAAATCATTCATAAAAACAAAGCTGCTCGTCATAAGAGCCGCTTGACTGCTGCGATCAAAGCATTGTCCGGTGATACACCTGCGACTTTGGCTTCTGTGAAAAAAGCAGCTGCACCTAAAGCCGAAGCGGCACCAGCTAAAAAAGCTGCTAAGCCTCGCGCGAAAAAAGCTGCTGAATAATTTCAGTAGGGGTGCATACTAAAAGAACCGGACATCTGTCCGGTTTTTTTATTGCCAAACACCCAACCGGCATCACAACATCAGCAGACACAAAAAAGCCCGGACATGCCGGGCTTTCTTTTTTTGCGGATTAGTTATTCACCAATATGCAACTCACTGCGCGCCACTTTGGCGGCATTGAGTACCTCTTGCGCATTGTCACCAATAACGGTGAAATGGCCCATTTTGCGTGCCTTGCGCGGCTCATGCTTGCCATATAAATGCATTTTAAGGTTGCCGTGCGCAAAGGCTTTATCCCAGGCAGGCTCAGCCTGCTTGCCGCTATAGAGCCAGCTATCGCCCAGAATATTCACCATGACGGCATGGCTGTGCAAATGCGGGCTACCCAAGGCTTGGCCAGTAATCACACGCACCTGTTGCTCAAACTGGTTAGTCACACAGGCATCCAGCGTGTAGTGGCCAGAGTTGTGCGGACGCGGTGCAATCTCATTGACCAGCAACTGGTTGCCGACCACAAAAAATTCCACACCTAACACGCCGACATAATTGAGGCTAGTCGCCAGCTTTTTCGCCAACTCTTGCGCGTTGGCTTTGATCACCTCAGAGCAGCGTGCCGGGGCAATACTGATATCGAGAATACCGTTTAAATGACTATTTTCGGCGGTTGGAAATGCGGCAATATTGCCATGCACATCGCGCGCCAGCACCACAGACACTTCCAGGTCCAGTGCTAACATCTTTTCCAGCACGCAGACTTCTTGTTTGAATTCCTTAAATGCGGCCACGGCTTGCGCGCGATTCGCCACACGTGCCTGGCCTTTGCCATCGTAGCCAAAACGCGCCACTTTCAACACGGCGGGATACATGTCGCCATCTTCCGGTAAATCGCTTTCGACCATCACTGGCACAAACGGGCCGACTGGCAAGCCAGATTCTTTAAAGAAGGTCTTTTCTTTGATACGGTGCTGCGCAATGGCGACCGCCTCTGCACTCGGATGCACAATGGTCGACTTCGCCAATGTCGCCAATGTTTCGGCAGGCACATTTTCAAATTCAGTCGAAATCGCCTGACAGGTGTCTGCCATGGTTTTCAATGCAACCGCATCGTCAAACGCAGCGCACAGATGCACATCGGCAATCATGCCGGCCGGGCTGTTCTTATCTGGATCCAGCACCGCGACTTTGTAGCCCATCTCGTGCGCGGCAATGACGAAAAAGCGGCCGAGCTGACCACCACCCAACATGCCTAACATGGCTGAAGGTTGAATCACCGCGGCTGTCATGGTTGCTCGCTCAAGACCATGGCGTGTACTTTTTCCGCTTGCTTTTTGCGGAAAGTGGCTAATTTTTCAGCCAACACCGCATCCTGGTTGGCCAGCACCGCCACCGCAAACAAACCGGCATTGGCAGCACCAGCATCGCCAATAGCAAAAGTGGCGACCGGGATACCTTTAGGCATTTGCACGATAGACAGCAGCGAGTCTTGGCCTTGCAGATGCTTGGAAGGCACCGGCACACCTAACACTGGCAAGGTGGTTTTTGCAGCCACCATGCCTGGCAAGTGGGCAGCCCCGCCCGCACCGGCAATAATCACCTGAAAGCCGTTGTCGGCCGCAGACTCGGCAAACTGGAACATTAAGTCTGGCGTGCGATGCGCAGATACCACGCGCGCCTCGTAAGCGACACCAAAATCTGCCAGCATTTGCGCGGCGTTTTTCATCACCGGCCAATCACTGTCCGACCCCATAATAATGGCTACCAAAGGTTTACTCATCACGTTGCCTTGCACTCTCTTCGTCTTGTTGGCAATTAAACCAATACCAGGTTATCCCTGTGTATCAACTCTTTTTCTTCGACATAGCCCAGCACGCTTTCAATCTCGCTGCTGGGTTTACGCTTGATTCTACGCACTTCATTGGCATTGTAATTGACAATGCCACGCGCCCACTCTTTCCCTTGTGCGTCTACGCAAGCGACGACATCACCGCGCTCAAATTGGCCCAGCACATCAACCACGCCAATCGGCAACAAGCTCTTACCCTCTTTGCTTAATACAGTGATTGCGCCGTCATCGAGCACCACTTTTCCGCCTACACGCAAATGATCGGCCAGCCATTGCTTTTTGGCCAAGGTTTTCATTTGCCCCGCTTTTAAATGGGTGCCGATGGCCTCGCCCTGACTTAAGCGCATGAGTACTTCCGGCTCACGGCCAGAAGCAATCACGGTATGTGCGCCGCTATTGGCTGCACGCTTGGCGGCCAGAATTTTGGTCAGCATGCCGCCGGTGCCCACCGCACTGCCTGCACCACCTGCCATGCTCTCCAGCGCAAGATTACCAGCGGTTTCAAAATTGACAAATACCGCCTGCGGATCTTTGCGCGGATCAGCGGAATACAAGCCTTGCTGGTCAGTGAGAATAATCAGTGCATCAGCTTCAATCAGGTTAGCGACTAGCGCAGCCAGCGTATCGTTATCACCAAAGCGAATCTCTTCAGTGACCACCGTATCATTTTCATTGATGATGGGAATAACGTTTAAATCGAGCAAAGTACGCAAGGTAGAGCGCGCATTCAGATAGCGCTTGCGATCAGCCAGGTCGTCATGCGTCAGTAATAATTGAGCCGTGTGCAGGCCGTGCTGTGCAAAGCATTGCTCATACATTTGCACCAGGCCCATTTGGCCGACGGCTGCTGCCGCTTGCAGTTCATTCACCTCAACCGGGCGCTTTTTCCAGCCCAGGCGCTGCATGCCTTCAGCTACCGCCCCGCTGGAGACCAGCACCACTTGCTTGCCCTGTTTGACCAGCGCACTGATTTGCTGCGCCCAGGCAGCAATCGCGATTTTATCCAAGCCCTGGCCATTATTGGTGACCAGGCTGGAGCCGACCTTTACAATCAGGGTTTTGCTGTTTTGTATGAGAGAAACGCCCATAAAGCTTATTCTATCGCTGGCTGCGGTTGCGCTTCTTCTAATTCACGTTGTGCACGTGATTGTTCAATATGATCCATGATGGCATAGGTCAACGCCGGGCAGCCGACACCGCTAATTGCAGAAATCGGGAACACCGGGCCATCCCAGCCATAGGCTTTAACAAAATCGGCCACTTTTTGCGCACTGTCTGGCAGCATGTCAATCTTATTCAGCACCAGCCAGCGTGGTTTGTCAAATAGCTCCTGGTCATATTTTTTCAGCTCATTAACGATGGCTTTGGCTTCCTGCACCGGGTCAACAGCGTCGTCAAACGGCGCCAGGTCGACCAAGTGCAGCAATAAAGAAGTCCGTTGTAAATGACGCAAGAATTGGTGACCCAAGCCTGCGCCCTCAGCCGCGCCTTCGATCAAGCCAGGCACATCTGCAATCACAAAGCTGCGATTACTATCGACGCGGACCACGCCCAAATTAGGGTGCAGCGTGGTAAATGGATAATCAGCCACCTTGGGTTTTGCGGCAGAAACTGAGCGTATAAACGTGGATTTACCAGCGTTTGGCATCCCCAGCAAGCCAACATCCGCCAGGACTTTTAACTCCAGATACAGTTCAAACGCTTCACCCGGATCCCCCTTGGTACATTGACGTGGAGAGCGGTTGGTACTGGTTTTAAAGTGGATATTGCCCAAGCCACCATTGCCGCCTTTGGCCATCATCACTTGCTGGCCATCCGTATTCAAGTCCACCATCATTTGCCCGGTGGCTTTATCGCTAATGGTGGTGCCCACAGGCACGCGCAAAATCATGTCGTCGCCGCCCTTGCCGTAGCAGTCGGACCCACTACCGTTTTCACCACGCTGCGCCTTAAAGGTACGCGTATAACGGTAATCCACCAGCGTATTAATATTGCGGTCAGCAAGTACCAGAATAGATCCACCACGCCCACCATCACCGCCGTTGGGGCCGCCCATAGGCTCGTATTTTTCGCGGCGGAAAGTGGCAACACCGTTACCGCCGTCACCGGCATAAACTTTGATAGTCGCTTCGTCAATAAACTTCATGTTCAATTTGCCTTTTTAAGCGCAATGCCCTCAAAACAAAGAATGTCAGGTTACGCAGCTCTCAACAGCCGCATATACCGATGGCACATTCCAATGTTTGTGCGCCGTGCGCCTTGCACTGCATCTTAAAATTTTAAACCACCTGTTCAGGCAAGCGCCATCACAGACAGTCATACAAGGCTACAATCTAATCACTATAAAGTAAAAAGCCCCGTCAAGCGACAGGGCTTTTTACACAAAACGATGACTAAACCGCTTCGATGCTCACGGTATGGCGCTTTAACGCACCTTTAATAGCAAATTTAACTTTGCCTTCTACCAATGCAAACAGCGTGTGATCTTTACCCATGCCAACGTTTTCGCCAGCGTGCATTTTAGTCCCACGTTGGCGAACAATGATGCTGCCAGCGTTAACAACTGTTTCACCGAAAGCTTTCACGCCCAGGCGCTTGGCTTGTGAGTCGCGGCCGTTACGTGAACTACCGCCTGCTTTTTTGTGTGCCATGTTTGATTCCTTATTCTAGCAATCTGCTTAATTAAAGCAGAGCGTGCTTATTTTGCTGAAATAGTTTCGATTTTAATTTCTGTGTAGCTCTGACGATGACCTTGAGTCTTGCGGTAGTGCTTACGACGACGCATTTTAAAAATCATCACCTTGTCACCACGGCCGTGTGATACCACAGTGGCGTTCACTTTCGCACCGGCTACCAAAGGCGCACCAACCGTCGTTGTTTCACCATCAGCAATCATCAACACTTTGTCGATCACCACTGTTGAGCCAACGTCACCAGTCAATTTCTCAACTTTCACCTTGTCACCAGCGGCTACTTTGTACTGTTTGCCACCTGTTTTAATCACTGCGTACATATAATGCCTTAAAAATCGCCTTTTAAAGAACCGGCAATTATACGCAATTTATCAAAGAATGCAAATATATTTGTGTCTGTTTTTAACAGTGCTGGCGGTGACCAAACTCGCCGCTCCATTTGCCGTGCAGCGTGCTATTTTACAGCTTGTCGCCACGGCCGGATACTGCCATTGGTGTAATACCGATAAACAGCGAACACACACGCCAGCAACTCAGCAGAAAGCTGGGTATCTTCACCTGCTGCTGTGCGTAGCGACGCCACCCGATAAAGCGGTTGCATTTCAATATTATTCAGCGAGCTCAGCGGCTGAAAATGTACGCATGCCAGCAAAATACCCTGCTGCAATAACTGCACATTAAACATATCCGCCACTTTCAGCTCCAGGGTCTGCCCGCCTGGCAGGCTCAGCGCATATTGTTTTTTATTGTGTTGCGTCACACTGTTCACCACGGACGTCAGCATCTCAGACACAAGCATCGCCACTCTCTTCAGATAAAAGAATCTAGCTTATCGCTGGCAAGTATGGCATAACAGCCTCAGTTTGGATTAAATTAACCATATCAGATAACTCACCGAATAACAGCCGGGCTCCTTGTGAAAAAATACGAAATCATCGCCGAAGAAATTGCCAGCGCCATCCAGCAAGGCCTGCTCAAGCGCGGCGACAAGCTACCCTCTATCCGCCAGATACAATCCAGTAAACAGGTGAATGCATCTACCGTGTTTCAGGCTTACTACCTGCTTGAGGCACGCGGCCTGATTGTGACGCGCCCGCGCTCGGGCTATTACGTTGCCGGGCCTTTGCGCAGCGAGCGCCTGCTGCCACATGCCGCAAGTGATGACGGCACACCGACCACATTGCAAGTGAGTGACCTGGTGTTCAATTTGCTAGAACGCATTAAAGACCCGCAACAGATCCCGTTCGGCTCGGCTTTCCCCAGCCCGCTATTGTTTCCACTGTCAAAACTGGCAGACCATATGGCAAGCGCCGTGCGCCGCATGCAACCGCAAGAAACGGTGAGCGACATCGGCCAGGGCGATCTCGCCCTCAGGCGGCAAATTGCCTTGCGTTATCAGCTGGATGGCAAGCAAACCGACCCAAACGACATCGTGATTACCAATGGCGCACTGGAGGCACTAAACCTGTGCCTGGCAGCGGTGACCCAGCCCGGCGACAGCGTGATTATTGAATCGCCCAGCTTTTATGCTGCCCTGCAAGCGATAGAGCGCATGGGCTTGCGTGCCATTGAAGTACCCAGCCACCCGGAACAAGGCATAGACCTGGCAGCGCTGGAGCGTGCGATTATTCAACACCAGCCCACAGCGTGCTGGCTGATGACCAACTTCCAAAACCCCACTGGCAGCCTGATGCCGGCAGAAAAAAAGCAGGCATTGGTCGCACTGATCACGCGCTATCAATTACCGATGATAGAAGATGACGTCTATCGTGAGCTGTATTTTGGCCAGCAGCGGCCATTGCCTGCCAACACCTGGGATGATGACGGCTGGGTCATGCATTGCAGTTCGTTTTCAAAAGCACTGGCACCGGGATACCGTGTTGGCTGGGTCTCTGCCGGACGCTTTGCCGAAAAAATCACCCGTTTAAAAATCTCCACCACGCTGGCGACCTCGATTCCGGCACAACTGGCACTGGCAAGCTATCTGGCCAAAGGTGGTTACGACAAACACTTGCGCCAATTGCGGCACCAACTCATGTTGCAGCAACTACAATTTTCGCAGGCGATTCACCAGCACCTGCCGCCACAAGTGCGCTTTACCCTACCGCAAGGCGGCTATTTTTTATGGCTGCAATTGCCGGCACAACAAGATAGTTTGCACCTGTTTCAACAGGCGATTGCCCAAAATATCAGCCTGGCCCCCGGCCATATGTTTTCGTCACAGCAGCAATACGCGAGCTATATCAGGCTTAATTACGGCCACGCGGTTAACGCTGTACATTTGCAGGCGATTGAACACTTGGGGCGGCTCATGAAATCAGGCACTCAGCCGCCAATCTGATATGGTTTTTTAATCACGAACTGAATCTGTTTTAAATTAGCCATCTCTTTTACACTGCGCTCGTCTTATTCCTATCGAGTTCTTGTATGACCTCTTCGCGCAGCAAACAGGTGATTCCCATTATGGCAGCCCCCATCACCGACCAAACCATTTCGCTCTACCAAAAAACGCCTAAAGTCTATCCACGCTCGGTCAGCGGTTACTTTAAAAACTGGCGCTGGCTCATGATCTGGCTGACACAATTAGTGTTTTACGGCATGCCCTGGCTGCAATATGGCGGGCGCCAAGCACTATTGCTGGACATAGACACCCATCGCTTTTACCTGTTTGGCCTGGTGATCTTTCCGCAAGACTTGTTCTACCTCGCATTGCTGCTCATTATCAGCGCCCTCGGCCTGTTTTTATTTACCGCCGTCGCCGGCCGCCTGTGGTGTGGTTTTTCTTGCCCGCAATCAGTGTATACCGAGATCTTTTTATGGATGGAGCGCACGATAGAAGGTGACCGCATGGCCAGGCAAAAGCTGGATAGCCAGCCCTGGGGCGTGCGCAAAACCGGCATTAAAGTGAGCAAACACTCCGCCTGGCTGGCCTTCTCACTGGTCACCGGCTTTACTTTTGTTGGCTATTTCACGCCGATACGCGAATTATTCGGCGATACGCTGCAATGGCAAATCGGCGGCTGGTCCTGCTTTTGGCTAGGGTTTTATAGCCTGGCGACGTATGGCAACGCTGGCTTTTTGCGCGAACAAGTGTGCAAGCACATGTGCCCTTATGCGCGCTTTCAAAGTGCGATGTTTGACAATCACACGCTGATTGTCGCCTACGACAGCGCACGCGGCGAACCACGTGGTGGCCGCGGCAAAAACCAGGATTACCAGGCTGATGGCCTGGGGTCATGCATAGACTGCAATATCTGCGTGCAAGTATGCCCGGTCGGTATTGATATCCGCAACGGCTTGCAATATGAATGCATCAGCTGCGGCCTGTGTATTGATGCCTGTAATGATGTCATGGACAAAATGCAGTATCCGCGCGACCTGATCCGCTTTTCGGCGGCGGGCCTGAGTGGGCAACACAAGCTGCGCCAGCACCTGCTACGGCCACGCGTGCTAATTTATAGCGGGCTGTTTGTGTTGATGACTGCCTGGTTGGGCTACGGGTTGCTGCATAAGCCTGATTTCAAGGTCGATATCATGCGTGACCGCAATATCATGTACCGCGAAACCGGCCATGGCATTGAAAACCCTTACCAGCTGCACCTCACCAATGCCACCGAGCACAATCAGCGCTATCAGGTGCGCGTAAGTGGCATAGACGGCTTGCGCGTGGAAAGTGAGCAGCTACTCACTGCCGCGCCTACCGAGGAAATATTGGTGCCCTTGAGTTTGTCTGCCCCAGCGAGTGACCTGCAAGGCAGCCATCGCATTCAAATCGAAGTCACAGCGCTGTCGAATGGTGAGCAAGTCTTCACCAATAGCACCTTCTACCAGCCCTGATATTTACCCTACCCCTTACCCGTGTACACGGCTGGTGATCGCTTTCCTAACCAGCCAGATCTAGTACACGGGTCTTTTTCTGCGACAGCATTTTCAGCAGTAATTTATAGCTGTCGAGGTCAAACTTGAGCGCCATGTTTTGCTCGCGCAGGGCTTGCAAACTCTCTTCATCCACCGCCACACCCAAATAGACCCAGTGCTCAAACACATGAATCTGGCGCAGATCATTTTCAAGGTTATATTCTTCAATGCCTATCTTGCCGCGATACGGCCAGGCTTTGAGCTTATGTGCCATCAAGGCTTGCTGCACACGCAGGGCATGCATTTCGGCCGACTCTTGCCCGCAACACACGCCTTTGCAACGTTTGAGTTGGTAAGCAAAACATGGCCCGTCGCGATCGGCTTCCAGCCCCAGCACTTTGACGCACAAGTGGCTCAGGTCAGCGATTTTGCGCAAGGTTTCAACCGCCTGCCGCTTGCTTCTAAAGGTGCCGAACAACTGTGCCATTTGGCTAGGGTCAATGTCATCCTCATGCACCAGCTTAAGCAGGGGCTGCGCCTCAGGCTCAATTTGCCAGCTACACAACGACCGTTCGCGCCGTAGCTGGCGGTTATAAATAGGCTGCCGCTCTTTAATCAGACGCGATTCAAGCAATAAGGCACTAAACTCACCGGCGGCAGGCATCCATTCAAAGCGCTTCATTTCCAGCGTCATGCGCATTTCTTTGCTAGAGGCATGGTCACGACTAAAATGCGAGAGCACGCGTGCGCGCACATTTACGCTTTTACCTATATATAAGGGCAGGTCATTTTCGCCATAAAACAGGTACACGCCCGGTGCCTCGGGTAACTCGCCAACCAGGCTGGCATCGATATGCGGCGGCAAAGTGGGCGCCGCCATCAGTTTGAGCGCCGCGGCCTGCACCACCTCAGCGCCCAGGTCACGCCTGGCATCATTGAGCATAATGAGAATCGCCTCCACATCGCCCATGGCACGGTGACGTGCCAAGCCGGTGATCTGGTGGCGCGCCACAATGGCGTCTATGCCATGGCTATAATGCTGCGGATATAACAGACGCGACAATTTGACCGTACACAGTACTTGTTGCCGTAATGTCATATTGAGACGTTTGAATTCAGACTTTAAAAAACCATGGTCGAAGCGCACATTGTGTGCGGCAAGCACCGAGCCTTCGAGCAAGGCCAACAGTTTGTCTGCCACCTCGGCAAATAAAGGCGCATCGGCCACCATGGCATCGTTAATACCAGTCAGCGATTGAATAAAAGGCGGAATCGGCTGCTGCGGATTGACCAGCGTTTGCCAGCGTACTGTCTCCACGCCATCATCAAAGCGCACCAGTGCAATTTCGGTAATACGGTCTCGCAAAGGCGTCGCGCCGGTGGTTTCGAGATCAAGAAAAGTAACGGAAGGCAACATCACAAAAGGCTTTCGACTGCACATCAAATTGGCGGGAAAACCCGGTCATTTTAGCGCACTTTTATCTATTCACTGCCGTCACTCACACAAGCACACTTCAGACCGCAACCAATGGAAAAAGAGAGGAGCGGCAGCAGGTTGACAGGTCAAACAGCCAGATATCATGTGTTATGTCTCATATCTTATACAAAACCAGTGTTTCTCCTACAAAACAGCTATAGACACTCACCCCGATTGATGCTGTAATGCCCTGTGATTCATATTAATGACAATATAATTTTTTACGCTCATGCCTAACCTATATCTTGAAAACCAATTGTGCTTTTCGCTCTACTCGGCAACGCATGCGTTGTTACGCTCTTACAAGCCTGATCTGGACAAATTAAATCTTACCTATCCGCAATATCTGGTCTTGGTCGCACTCTGGCAATACAAGCAATTGTCGATCAAACAAATCGCCGAAAAACTCATGCTGGAGCCAGCCACCATTACGCCGGTGGTCAAGCGCCTTGAAGTGAAAAAGCTAACTAAACGCACACGCCAAAAAGATGATGAGCGCGTGGTGATTGTCAGCTTGACTGAAGAAGGTCAGGCGTTACGCAGCAAGCTGTCAGAGGTGCAAAAACGCGTCGCATGCGATACCGGCCTTAACAACAGCGCATTTGATAGCCTCAATCAAACGTTGAATGAGCTGACCAAAAACGTGACGGCTAAAATTCCTGACTAGCGACGCCCGGAGTGGCGACCGCTGACCAGCCGTTGCGCCCCCAAACAGCCTTCAAAAAAACCACGTTGTAGCCAGACAAAAGAAATCACGCACTTGTGCATTTCTTTTGTCGTCACACCACGCGCAGCAGGTTAAAACAGATGCGTAAACAGCCAGTACAAGCTGCCTGACAGCAGCATCGCCATCGGCAATGTCAGCACCCAGGCCATCAGCAGATTACGGATAGTAGACATTTGTAATCCCGACTTGTTAGCGGCCATGGTGCCTGCCACACCTGATGACAACACATGCGTAGTCGACACTGGTAAACCGTACATATCTGCCGCGCCTATCATGGTCATGGCCACCAACTCGGCTGAGGCGCCCTGGCCGTAAGTCAGGTGCGTTTTACCGATTTTTTCGCCGACGGTGACCACAATACGCTTCCAGCCCACCATGGTGCCCAGGCCGAGTGCAATGGCGACTGCCACTTTTACCCAGAGCGGAATAAACTTGGTGGCGCGGTCAATTTCTTTTTTAAACGCAGTCACATTCGCTTTGGTGTCACTGTCAAACTTAACGCTGTCGTCTTTATCCAGAAAGCGAATGGCTTCAGACACCAGATACATATCATTACGCACGTTACCCACTTGCTCAACAGGCACCGCGGCAAAAGTGCCATGAGACTTCACCTGCTCACCAATACTGCCTGTCATGGCCGCTAATGCAGGCACCACTTGCGGCGTGACGGTTTTAGTACGCACATAGTCTGTGAGTACGTGGCGGGCAGCTTCGTTAGTGGCTGGGAGCGTTAAACTTGTGTTGTGCGCCAGTGATTGCTGAGTGACTTGCGCCACCGCCACAAACTGCGTCATTTGGTCAGCAGGCATCGCGCGGTTCAAAGCATAAGCCATCGGCACCGTGCCCACCAGAATCAGCATAATCAAGCCCATGCCTTTTTGACCATCATTAGAGCCATGCGCAAATGACACGCCGGTACAGGTCAAAATCAGCAAGCCACGAATCCAAAGTGGTGGTGGCTTATTGCCTTTGGGTTCTTGATACAGCTCTTTGCTTTTAACAAACGCTTTTAGCGCAAGCAGTAACAGTGCGGCACAGAAAAAACCAATTAAAGGGGAAAGCAGCAATGAATAGCCGATTTTAGTCGCTTGCGCCCAGTCGACGCCGCTGGTGCCATCACGGCCGTGCATCAGCGCATTGGCTACCCCAACGCCAATAATCGAGCCAATCAATGTATGCGATGAAGAAGCAGGCAGCCCCAGCAGCCAGGTGCCCAAGTTCCATAAAATGGCGGCAATCAGCAAGGCAAACACCATGGCAAACCCGGCGCCAGAGCCAACTTGCAAAATCAGCTCTACCGGCAGCAAAGAAATAATGCCGAAAGCCACCGCGCCGCTAGACACTAGCACGCCTAAAAAGTTAAAGGTGCCTGACCAGATCACCGCAAAGTTGGCGGGCAATGAGTGGGTATAAATCACGGTAGCAACCGCATTCGCCGTATCGTGAAAACCGTTCACAAACTCAAAGCACAGCGCAATCACCAACGCCACCCCGAGCAGGATAAATGGCAACCAGGTCGTCGTTTGCGCGCCGGTATCCGTCACGTCATGCATCAGGCTAAAGCCGGTATAGATTAAGCCGATGAGCAATAGGCCGACGAAAGTCGCAATCGTCAACACTCCCGCCTTTTTATCCAGATTAGGTTTAGAGGATGATGCACTATGTAACAGCGTCGAAGGGCTAGCCGCCGAAGTCTCCATCAATATTCTCCAGATTTTTTATTCAGATCCCAGAGTATTGTTTTGAAATATGTCACATTGATGACAAAAAGACAGGTCGCACGCGCAGTCGTCATCAAACTGTCATGCAAAAAATCTAAATTATGGGTCTGAATATCCATATCGGAACCGCAATGACCACCGAAAAATCTGCTGAAAACCAATCGTTTGATGAGCGCTTGTCTATGGATGAACGCTTTAACAATGAAATGCTGGATAGTTTTGATGAAGAACTGGAAATGGAGCTGGACGACGAACGTATGGACCAGATTCTGGCCGAGTTCACTGGCGCCACCAACGTGGAAGGCCTCTCGCCAGAAAAACAGTCAGACCGCCAAACCTATTTCAAAGAACTGTTTAGGCTACAAGGTGAATTGGTTAAACTGCAAGACTGGGTGGTAAGCAACAAGCTGAAAGTGGTTGTCCTGTTTGAAGGACGTGATGCGGCAGGCAAAGGCGGTGTCATTAAACGCGTCACGCAACGCTTGAATCCACGCGTGTGCCGCGTGGCCGCACTGCCTGCACCGAGTGAGCGTGAACGCTCGCAATGGTATTTTCAACGCTATATTTCTCACCTGCCTGCTGGCGGTGAAATGGTGTTGTTTGACCGCAGCTGGTATAACCGTGCCGGGGTCGAAAAGGTGATGGGATTTTGTAATGACGAAGAGTACGAAGAGTTTTTTCGCACGGTGCCGGAGTTTGAAAAAATGCTGGTACGTTCGGGCATTATTTTGATTAAGTACTGGTTTTCTATCACCGACGATGAGCAGCATTTACGCTTTATGACGCGTATTCACGACCCGTTAAAACAATGGAAACTCAGCCCGATGGATCTGGAGTCTCGCCGCCTGTGGGAGCAATACACCAAAGCCAAGGAAGTCATGCTGGAGCGCACGCATATTCCGGAGGCGCCGTGGTGGGTCATAGAAGCGGTAGACAAAAAAAAGGCCCGCCTAAACTGCATTAGCCACTTACTCAGCCAGATTGAATACGGCGAAGTAGCGCACGCGCCAGTCGTGTTGCCCAAACGGGTCTATCACACCGACTATATCCGCGAGCCGGTGCCTAAAGAGATGTTCGTCCCGGCCAAATATTAATCTTGAAACAGGCTGCGGTATAGCTACTACAGCCTGTTTGATTAACAGCCTCAATCCGGCATATTCAACTGCCGCATAAAGGCCTGAAAAGACCCTTTGGTCGCATGCAAGGCCTGTAATTTGCTCACCGACTCATCCAAGGCATCACTCATGACTTCGAGCGCGTCTTCATCCAGCCGCAAACTCATGGCACCAATTTCAAGCTCTATCGTGCGGTGTGTTTCACAATAATGCACCCGAAAACCGGCCTGACCGGACAATAAAATCTTCTTACACATACTTTCCTCATTCATCCTCAACCCCTAAATACGGTTGTTTTTATATTGCCAGCGGCATCTCAGCCTGCTCATGCTCATTGACCAGCAAGGTCCATTGCACGCACATCCGGCGCGACACGCTACAAATCAGGTCTGAATCTGCATACTCGGGCGCTGTCAGCGTTTCGGCCAGACGCAAGGCCTGTTTGGCCAGGTCATAAGTTGGTTTTTTGATATACAAGGTCGCAATATAGAGCAACGACGCCATCACAGACTCGGCATCAGGCAAACTAGGGTCGTAGCGCATGGCATGGATATTCATTGTATTCATGGCAATCTCTCTTTCAAACACTCATCTCTATTTCAGTCTGCATCACAATGCGGGCCGCCGCCTTGCGTAGCATTTCGTTAATCACGATAAAGCTGTCGGCCTCAAACTTCAGCGTGGTGCCACCAACCTCCAGCTCTACCGTGTCTGAAGATTGATGATAAAGCACCTTGCAGGCAGTTTTTCCAGCCAGCATGGTTTTACCAACCACCGTATGACGTTTCATCATGTGTCTCCTTGGCTACACTGTTTTTAAATGATAATAATTATCATTTGCATTGTCAAGAGAAAACAATACACCCGTACGCAGTATTTAATCAGCGTATTAAAATTGCGCGCTTTAAGACTGGGGCAGGCATAAAAAAAGCCCTGCAACGCAGGGCTTTAGTCGCCAGGCAATACGCGTGTTATGCGCGCATTTGACGGCGCGCGGCGATCAAACCCGCTAAGCCACATAACAACATGGCATAAGAGGATGGCTCCGGCACCTGTGTCACCAAGGTGGTGATCGGCGTTTGCGTCATATGCACCACACCCGCATTCAAAAAGGTCAGACCAGTGACAAATGCCGTCGTGTTAGCTGGGTCGAGCATGGCCGCAGCATCAATCCCGGCCACCGTGAAGCCGCTCAAAGGCGCTGCAAAATTAAACACCGTGCCACCGGCCACCGTCCCTAACAAGCCAGCCGGCGTCATATCGCCTAAGGCATAAATCGCATAGCCATCAGTATCAGCCGCCAACAGTGGCAGCAAGACGGAAGTAAACTGATTGCCGTCGGTGACTTCGTAGTCATAGCCTACCGCCACCAGCGGGTCAATAAACACGCGCTGATTCAGCTGCACGTTAAATTCAAACTGATACGCGCCATCGACCACCACAGGCAAAAAGGCATTTGCAGCCGTTTGGCCGGGCAAAGCACCGTTGTTAAACGAGAATCGCCATAAACCCGGTGTCGCCGTAGACACATTGCTCAGGTTCACCAGGTTGAGCACGTCATTTGACAGTGAGCCTGGCAAGGTTTCATAGTTAACATTGTCGCCAGCATCGTAGCCCGCTTGCGCAGGCACGCCACCCAAGCCATTGATACCGCCACTGGCGCTGCCCGTTGTCCACTGCAGGCGATCGTAGCGAAATTCGGCACTAAAACTACCGTCTGTGGTGCCGGGTGCTTTTTGCAACACTAATTGAAAATTGTTCTGCTTGTCGTTTTGCGCAGGAAAATAACCAACATTATGCCAAGTGACCACCACGCTATCGGCACTTGGTGACGCCACATAAACATTATTACTGCCAGCAGGCACAGGAGTTTGGCCGGTGCGCGTATCGACATCGGCCCAATAAGGCGCAATGATGGGCTGGTTAGCCACCGGAAACGCTCTCGGGGTAAACGTAGACAGCGGGCTTAAAAAGCTGATATTGCCATTATTATTGATAAAAAACTGGCTGAAGTCCTGGCCAAAAAAATTAATATTAAATGGCAGATTCAATGCATTACTTGAACCATCATCATTTTGCAACATTGCCAGCTCGCCAAAACCGGCATCACCGCCAAAACCACTCAACAACTCAATCGCCTGCAGATTTGCCGACACCCCTGCCAACATCACGGCTAGGCTGATTTTCCTCATTGCAGATAAAAAGACTGTATTGCTACCCATTGTGTTACTCCTCACATTTGATTTATTTAAGATTTTAAGTGAGGTATGTTAACAATATTTATATTTAATTAATATATAAATACATAAATAATCGCAGAGATGGCAAGAAATAAGAAGCCATGTGATTGATGCGGGAAAGCGCAGGTTGAAGTCTCAGAGTTGAAGTCCCAGCCAAGCTGCGGGCAGCAAATGCTTTTGATCGGATAACACTGAGCTAATAAGAATAAGACAGCAAGAAGGTGGTTGCGTCGTCACTGCTCATAGGCTTACTGAGTAGGTAGCCTTGCATTTCGTCACAGCCTTGCGCCTGCAAAAATGCTTTTTGTTCGGCGGTTTCCACGCCTTCGGCAATGGTTTTCATACCCAGGCTACGCGCCAGCTGGATAATCGCAATCACAATCGCTTTGTCTTCATCATCGGTCGTAATATCCCGCACAAAGGTCTGATCCACTTTGAGCTTATAGACTTTAAATTTTTTCAGATAACTGAGTGACGAATAGCCGGTGCCAAAGTCATCTATCGACAAACGCACACCCAAGCCGTGCAAGGCATCCATCATCGCCACCGCGCCTTCAGGGTTTTCTAATGCCACGCCCTCGGTGAGCTCTAGCTCCAGGCACTGCGGCGAGACCTGATAGCGCTCAAGAATCGCCTTCACCAGCGCGGGTAGTTTGGGGTCGCGAAACTGGATACTGGATAAGTTCACCGAGACAGAAATACCTTGTATACCGGCCAACTGCCAGGCCTGTATCTGTTGTGTCGCCTGCTCCAGCACCCAGCTACCAATGCTAATAATCAGGCCACTAGACTCGGCCAGCGGAATAAACTCTGCCGGTGAAATAAAGCCTAATTGCGGATGCTTCCAGCGCAACAACGCTTCTACGCCGATCAGACGCCCAGAATCAAGCGCCACTTGTGGCTGATAATACACGGCCAGTTGGCCCAAGGCGATGGCCTGGCGTAAAGCATTCACCAATTGCAGATTGCGCGCGGTCTGCACCTGCATATGGTTACTAAAAAAGCGGTAACTATTGCGGCTCTCTTTTTTGGTACGGTACATCGCCACGTCAGCATTGCGCTGCAGGCTTTCCATATCCAGGCCATCATCCGGGTAAATCGCCACCCCAACTGACGCCGTGATGGTCAGTTCATACTGGTCTATCACAAACGGTTGCTCGACCGCCTTTAACAGGCGCTCAACGATTTCACGGGCAACGGCATGATCGGCTTCAGCCAGCAAAAAGACAAACTCATCGCCGCCCAAGCGGCAAATCGTATCCTGCGGCCGCACCAGGCTTTGAAAACGTTTGGTCAAGGCGATGAGCAGGTTGTCACCATAGCGATGCCCCAGGCTATCATTCACGTCTTTAAAATGATCGAGGTCCAAGAACATCAGCGCAAACTGGCCGTCCTGATCCCAGGCTTTTTCAATCTCGACAATCACCCGTTCGTTGAGCAAGTTGCGGTTAGGCAGGCCGGTCAAGGCATCATAATTAGCCAAAAAACGAATGCGCTCTTCGGCCTCTTTACGCGTGGTAATGTCGCGAATAAACGCGCTGTAATAGTGTTCGTGATCGCGTTCAATTTCAACAATGGTGAGCTCAATCGGAAACTCGCTACCATCGCGACGCAAGGCAGTGATTTCAATCAGCTTGCCCAGCAATCGCGACTGACCGCTTTGTTGCAAACGGCGCATGCCCTGATGATGCGCCTCACGGTATGCGGGCGGCACAATCACGTCCTCCAGCAGGCGCCCAATCACCTCTGCCCGCGTATAGCCAAACATCTGCGCCGCCGCCCGGTTCCATTCGACAATCAAGCCCCGCAAATCAATATTCACAATGGCATCCAGCGCGTTTTCCAGCACCAGTTGCGCCCGCTGCTCACTCACCAGCAAATTACTTTGAAACAAACTGCGTTGCGCCTGTGCTTCAAAGCGATCCAGTGCAAAGTCAATATTCGCCACCATGCCTTGCAACAGGCGCTGAGTATCGGGATCAAACGCATGCGCATGTGCGGCATACAATGACAAGCAACCACTCACTTTGCCCTCGGTATGCAGTGGCAAAAATGCAGCGGCTTTCCAGGCAAACTCGGTGGCTTTGTCATGCCACACCGCACTAATAGGATTTGTTTGAAAATCATGCACCCAATAAGGGTGATCGGACAGCATGCTCAAGCCGCAAGGGCCTCTGCCACTAGCCGCCGCCGGGTCGGCCGAAATCAGTACTTCATCCAGGTAATTGATACCCGAGCCAAAAGCACTGGCTACCATAATCTGCTTGCTATCACGGCCTAACTCACCAATCCAGACCATATTGGCGTGGCCTAAATTGACAATAATCCGGCAAATTTGCTCAAACAGGGTGTGCTTGTCCTGGCTCTGCACAATGGCCTGATTACATTGGCTCAGGGCCAGGTAAAGCTGATTCAGTTGCTGGTGATGTTGCCTGGCTGTGGCACCTTCGCTATCAAGCTGTGCCAACTGTGCACGTAACTGCTGCCAACCCGCTGCAACACTATTGGCTTCGTCAGCTGAAAATTCAACGGGGGTAAATGTATCGCTGGTGCACGCGTCGACCAGTACACGATTCAGCACTTGCAGGTCTGCCGCCTGGCTAGCTAACGCTGCGCGCTGTTGGCGCCAGACCAGTGCAGTCAACACGCTCCATAAAGCCACAGCCACGGCAAGCAACAAGACAATCAAGCGATGTGTAGAAACAGGCAAACTAGCCTGCGTCAGTGCGAGGCAAATGAATAGCGCAAACAAGACCATCAGCCACAAATGTCTGATCAGCTTGCCCCGCCCTGCAGATGTGAATTGTTGTGCAGACATGGATGTTTAGCCTAAGCCCCCGTCCATTACTGTAAGGGATGTGATTAAAATCAAATCCCCAAATACCCTTATAAATGCCCGGCAAATTGCTTGATTCAGCCTGCCACCGCTTTACGCATGATGCTGCCTAGACGTTGCCGTTAGGTGACACAGTTTGCGACAAGCTGGCCGCCGCCGTTTTAATCACGTCATAATGGGCAAAAAACACCGCCACGGCGGCGGGGTCAAAGCGAATACCAGACTCGTCGCGTATATAGTCGCGCACCTTGTCTTCTGGCCAGGCCTGCTTGTATACCCGCGGATGTATCAACGCATCCCACACATCGACAATCGAAAAAATACGCGCAGCAAACGGAATCTCTTCACCGGCTAAACCCAGCGGGTAGCCCTGGCCATCCCAGCGTTCGTGATGCCCATACGGAATATCCATACAGTTACGCAGAAAATCAATATTAGCCAGTAAATCACGTGCGATTTGCGGATGCGTACGCATCAGGCGCATCTCATCTTCATCCAGTTGACCGGGTTTGATCAACACCGCATCCGGGATACCAATTTTGCCAATATCATGCAAAATCGCACTGCGCTCTATGCGTTTGAGTGACATTGCGTCAGTCACGCCCATTTTGCTTGCCAGTGCCACTGTCATCGCCGCGACGCGATAGGTGTGGTCTTTGGTTTCTTTGTGACGTAAATCCAGCACCTGCACCCAGCCCCGAATCGTCTGGTCATAACTGTCAATCAACTTTTGCTGTTGGTGGGCGGCGTTTTCCAGCGCGCGTTTGACCAGAAAAAACAACAAAATAGCCGTGACCAGAATAAACAGCCAGCCTTTGATGTCCTGCACCACGGTTAAGTCACGCGGATCCGTGAATAGGCTCGCCACCAGCTTGTCAGAAAAAAATATCCAGCCAGCGCCGACCAACACATAAACCAGCACAATTTTATACTGCGGCCGCATAGCCACCCTCGCATGACAATCATCAAAGGATTAATTGTTATCGCAAACGCTAATTTATGCAAATAGAATCAAAGCATCAGGCTGCCCAAGACATTTGACCGCAACCCAGCAGCTTGGCCTGATACATCGCCTTGTCTGCCACTGACAATAACTGCTCTATGGTCTCACCTTCGTTGCACACGGTTAAGCCAATCGAGGTGCCTAACCGGCAAACGGCCGCTTGAATCTGAAACGGCTGCTCAAACACCATCAGGCACTTTTGCGCCACCATCTCTACTGACGCCCTGCTCTGTTCTGGCAGGTCAGACAGCACGATCACAAACTCATCGCCACCCACGCGCGCCAGCGTATCACTACCGCGAATCACCTTGCTCAAGCGTTGCCCCACTTCAATCAGTGCCAAATCTCCCGCCTCGTGCCCAAACTGGTCATTCACGGCTTTAAAACCATCCAGGTCCAGGTAAAGCAGCGCTGTGCCGGTTTTTTTTACCATGGCCAGCTCCATCGCCTGCCGCAAGCGTAGCGATAATAACTTGCGATTAGGCAAGCCCGTCAGGGTGTCGTGGTGTGCCACATGATTGAGCTCCTGATTCTGAGCAGAAATCTTATGATAAGCATCCTTTAAAGAGCCAATCAAATCTTCGTTTTCAAAGCTGATGCGTGTCGCGTGGCGCAACGACTGGTTAAAGCGGTAGGCAATGCCTATCATCAGTAGATAAAAAATCACGCTAAACACAGCCATGATCAAGCTGGACAAATTTTCACTAAACGAGAACACCAGCACGGTTGGCAGCATGGCAGGCAAACTAAAGGCAAAAAAAGCCGGAATACACGACGCCATGGTCACCACGCCGCCCATCACCATCGCCTGAATGGCGGTGATGACAATAATCACCGTCATTGGCGGCGCATCTTTCACCAAAAATCCCAAGGCGCCCCACGCTAGCCCAGAGAGCGCCAGCGTCAGGCAATAACGGTATGCTAAAGGGTAATTAAACCCATGCTTGGCCAGCCGTTTTTGACAACGCTTGAGTAGCCACACGCGCAACATAATGACGCCATACACCACGCTACACCACAATAAAAACAAATCACCTTTTTCAGAGCCCCATTGCGAAAACGCAATCAGCAAACCGCCAAACGCACTCCCGATTAAAGGAATGCGCGCTCCCGATAACAGCTTGTGAAATAACGCTTCGTCAATCCGAGTCTGCAAACTCATTAACTGATGACCTCTTCTTTTTATTTTTACACACAGCTTTACATACACTGTCTTAACTCATGCTAATGCAAGCCTTCAAAAATAACCAGTTAAATCAAAGGGGTTTTCAATACATTACACCCGCATTGGGTCAAATAGCCACTTAAAGCAATTAAAACAAAAACGGCTTGCATCTCTGCAAGCCGTTTGAATGTTAGTCATATATTCACCATCGCCATACGCAGAAGGCGATGGTGAATATAACAGTGTTACACCTGTGCCAGTCGTTTTCTCATGCCAAACACAAACGCCAACCCTGCCAATAACATGCCCCAGGATGCAGGCTCCGGCACTGGCGTCGTCACGATGGAGTTCAAATACCAGGCGCTACTCCCTTGCGCATCGGTCAGGCCTTGCACATGCAGGGCATAATCATCAAACGTCACGTTACTGGTGAATGTCGCCGTCCAGGAGACTGACTCATTCGCAAGCAAGCGATCCTGCCCTTGGCCCAGCACAAACCTGAAGTCCCAACCACCACCAGGGCCGCCACCATTACTTGCACCCAGGTTGGTCACACCACCGCTAATATTACTAATCGTGATATTTCTGGCAGTCACATCCGGTGTCGCTTTAACTGCAATGGCGCCGATAAAAGCATTATTCGTAAACAAGGTATTCAAATCATAGGCAGACAAGGTAAATGTGTAGACATTACCAGAACCGCTCACTGACAGTGATGCAAAATCAGCGCCCGGCTCATACGTACCGGCCAACAATTCGCCATAGGTTTCTACTGCCGCATGTGATGACAGTGACATCAACATTGCCAGAGAAAAAATCAAAGAATTAAAAAAGCGCATAAACACCCCCTCTATCAAGTTATCGCAGTAATATTTTGCCAAACAACTATTACCAAAGCCTGATTTTAGCGGCCGCCATATAAAAACCAATAGTCCGTTAGGGCCTTTTGCAAGACTTAACAATTGCTATAAAAACAATACATCTAGCGCGCCCAAACGGGATAAGAATGGGCCACTTATGCCCTTGGCAGTTTGCGCGCAGCCCCGGCCAAAAACTGGTCCAACTGCGCCGCAAACGTATGCCGGTCTGAAGATTGCATGGCGCTGGGGCCTGGTGTCTCGACACCGCTGGCGCGCAACGATTCCATAAAGTCGCGCATAGATAAACGCTCTTTAATATTTTCTGCTGAATAAAATTCACCGCGCGGGTTCAGTGCATGGCCGCCTTTGTCTATCACTTGCGCGGCCAGCGGAATATCCGCCGTAATCACCAGGTCACCCACCACCAGCGCAGCCACAATGGCGTTATCCGCCACATCAAAGCCTTTACCCACCTGCATCGCGCGCAAATACGGCGACGGCGGCACGCGCAGCAACTTATTCGCCACAAAAGTGGCGGGGATTTTAGCGCGTTCGGCGGCCCGAAACAGGATTTCCTTAATCACCACCGGGCACGCGTCAGCATCCACCCAAAGATGCACTAGCGCGCTTTCGGCGGTGTTTTATTGGCAGCATTTGCACCTGGTTTAGGCGTAAACAATGCGCCTTGCGGTTTGCTGCCACCCGGACGATGTTGTGCTTGCTGACCGTTACGTTGGCCAGGATTTGCATGCCCGGACTTGTGCGGATTGGGTTTGCCTTGGCCAGGCTTATTGGCACCTGCCTGTGCCTGAGACTGGCCTTGCCCTTGACGTGGTTGTGACTGTTTCTGCCCCTGCCCTTGTTTTTGCGATTGCCCTTGGCGCCCACGGCCTTGATTCTGCACGCGCGGTGGGCGGTCAGGCTCTTCACTGCTTTTCTCTGGTGCAACAAAGCCGTCTACCGGCACCCGCGGGATGTCGCGTTTGATGAGTTTTTCAATGTCTTTAAGCATGCCAAACTCTTCGCGGTCTACCAGTGAAATCGCGGCGCCACTGGCACCGGCACGGCCAGTACGGCCAATCCGGTGCACATAGTCTTCTGGCACATTAGGCAGCTCAAAGTTGACCACTTGTGGCAACTGGTCAATATCCAGCCCACGAGCGGCGATATCGGTCGCCACTAGGGCCGTGATGGTGCCTGCCTTAAACTGTGCCAAGGCTGCCGTACGCGCGTTCTGGCTCTTGTTACCATGAATCGCCATCGCCGGAATGCCGTCTTTGACCAGTTTTTCTGCCAGGCGGTTGGCACCGTGCTTGGTACGGGTAAAAATGAGCACTTGTTGCCACTGATGCTGCTTGATCAGATAACTGACCATTTCACGTTTGTGCGCCTGCGGCACCATATGCACACTCTGCTCGATCAAGGCATTGGACGCATTGCGTCGCGCCACTTCCACCAGGTCTGGCGCATTGAGCAAACTGTCAGCCAGTCGTTTGATCTCGTCAGAGAACGTGGCCGAGAACAGCAGGTTTTGCCGCTTTTTAGGCAGCATCGCCAGCACTTTTTTAATGTCATGAATAAAACCCATGTCCAGCATGCGGTCGGCTTCGTCCAGCACCAGGATTTCAATACCAGACAAATCCAGCGCCTTTTGCTGCACCAGGTCGAGCAAGCGGCCAGGCGTTGCCACCAGAATATCCAGCGGTTTGCTCAAGCGGTTGATTTGCGGATTAATGCTGACACCGCCAAACACCACCATGCTTTTGAGCGGCAGGTATTTGCCATAGGTGGTGACTGACTCGCCAATTTGCGCCGCCAGCTCACGCGTGGGCGACAAAATCAGGCAACGTGGTTTGCCCTTGACGGCCTGCGCCAATGGCACTTCAGATAAGCGGTGCAAAATAGGCAGCGTAAAACCAGCGGTTTTGCCAGTGCCGGTTTGTGCACCGGCCAGCAAATCGCCACCACGCAACACATAGGGAATCGCCTGCGCCTGGATAGGCGTCGGTGAGGTGTAGCCAGCATCGGCAATCGCGCGCAACACAGGCGCGCACAAATTTAAATCAGCAAACGTGATGTTTGCAACAGTGTTTTCTTGTGACAAAGTGATTCAACTTATAGAAATTGCACGGCATCACCATGCAATGAATTAATTAGGCGCTGGTCTGTTGCCTGCGGCAACACCAATCTGGACTAACGAGGTAACAACTTGAGGTATTTCAGAACCGCTGCGTTGATTGGTAGTGCGCAGGGTGACGCTATTATACGCGCGATTCGCCCATTTCTAATCGATTGAATATCGTTGGATGTTCACGCCTGTTAACCACTACGACTCACCCTGCTGCCCTGGCCCGTGCCGCATGTATCTTTTTATAACTATCAATCAGGCGATGGTGCCTGTCGAGGCCCTCCAGCTGCATGCTGGTGGGTGTCAGGCCGTAAAAGCGCACACTGCCGTCGATGGCGCCCAACGCGGCATCCATTCTGTCATTGCCGAACATCTTGCGGAAATTGGCTTCATAATCATCCATCTCCAATTCGTCATCCAGCAAAACTTCCAGCACCACATTCAAGGCCTGGTAGAACAAGCCGCGCGCCAGTGAGTTGTCGTTGTATTGCAAAAAGGCCCCGACCAGGTCTTGCGCTTCTTCAAATTGCTGCAAGGCGAGATGAATCAGCAACTTCAACTCCATCACCGTGAGCTGGCCCCAATCGGTATTCTCGTCAAACTCAATACCAATCAAAGTCGCAATATCACCGTAGTCGTCCAGCTCGTTGTTCTCCAGGCGCTCCAGCAAGGCTTCCAGGCTAGCGTCGTCTAGGGTATGCAGGTTCAAAATATCTTCACGGAACAACAACGCCTTGTTGGTGTTATCCCACACCAGGTCTTCCACCGGGTAGATTTCTGAATAACCAGGCACCAGAATACGGCAAGCCGTCGCCCCAAGTTGATCATACACCGCCACATAAGCCTCTTTGCCCATCTCGGCCAGCATGCCAAACAGGGTCGTCGCTTCGTCAGCATTGGCCTGTTCGCCTTCGCCGGAAAAATCCCATTCCACAAAGTCATCATCCGACTTCGCGCTGAAAAAGCGCCACGACACAATACCGCTGGAATCAATAAAATGTTCAACAAAATTATTCGGCTCAGTCACCGCTTCGCTGGCAAAGGTCGGCTGCGGCAAATCATTGAGACCTTCAAAGCTACGGCCTTGTAGCAACTCAGTCAGGCTACGCTCCAGCGCCACTTGCATGCTCGGGTGCGCGCCAAATGAGGCAAACACACCGCCGGTGCGTGGGTTCATCAAGGTCACGCACATCACCGGATATTGCCCGCCCAGTGAGGCATCTTTCACCAGCACTGGAAAGCCCTGCGCCTCCAGGCCTTGAATCCCCGCCACAATGCCAGGGTATTTTGCCAGCACGTCTGCCGGCACATCCGGCAAGGCGATTTCGCCTTCGATAATTTCGCGTTTGACTGCGCGCTCAAAAATCTCAGACAAACATTGCACCTGCGCCTCTACCAGCGTATTACCGGCACTCATGCCATTGCTGACAAACAGGTTCTCGACCAGATTGGTAGGGAAATACACCGTTTCACCATCTGATTGACGCACAAACGGCAACGCACAGATACCGCGTTCGGCATTGCCTGAGTTAGTGTCTATGAGATGTGAACCTCGCAGTTCACCTTCAGGGTCATAAATGTCGCGCGTGTACTCATCGAGAATTTCTTTTGGCAGCGCATCTTTACGGCCTGGCTTGAACCAGCGCTCATTCGGGTAGTGTACAAACGCGGCATTGGCAATCTCTTCGCCCCAGTAAGACCCGGCATAAAAGTGGTTGTTGCTCAGGCGCTCGATATACTCGCCCAAGGCTGACGCCAGCGCACTTTCCTTGGTCGATCCTTTGCCGTTCGTAAAGCACATCGGTGAATGCGCATCGCGGATATGCAGCGACCACACGTTAGGAATAATATTACGCCAGGAGGCGATTTCAATCTTGATACCCAGGCTCGCCAGCAGGCCAGACATATTGGCGATGGTTTGCTCCAGCGGTAAATCTTTGCCGGTGATATAAGTCTGTGATTCTGCGGCCGGATTCACGGTGAGCAAGGCCTGCGCATCGGCATCCAGGTTCGCCACTTCTTCAATGACAAACTCAGGGCCAGCCTGCACCACTTTTTTCACCGTGCAGCGGTCTATAGAACGCAAAATACCAATGCGGTCTTTTTCAGAAAGATCGGCTGGCAATTCAATCTGGATTTTAAAAATCTGTTTGTAGCGGTCTTCGGGGTCAACGATATTGTTGTGCGACAGGCGGATATTATCGGTGGGGATATTGCGCGTGCTGCAATACAATTTGACGAAATACGCCGCACACAAGGCCGATGAAGCCAAAAAGTAATCGAACGGGCCAGGCGCCGAGCCATCGCCTTTATAGCGAATCGGCTGGTCGGCAATCACCGTGAAGTCATCAAACTTGGCCTCAAGACGTAGCTTATCGAGAAAGTTGACTTTGACTTCCATGGCTAAACTCCAAATGCTGCAAAAAAGATAAGGGCGCTATTATCCCCCACAATGCCAGTGCCGTGTGATGCCTATTTCGCCAGTGCTTGAAACGTCCACGCCACAAACCGGCTTTGTTTTTGCCCCTGTGTCATCTCTACCGTTTGCACTGTCACCGCCTGCACCTTGTTTAATTGACGATAGACCAACGGCAAATTAGCCGCCTTGGAGACCAGCGTAGTGAACCACACGCACTGTTTGGCAAACAGCTTGCTCTCGCGAATCATGGTGGTTAAAAACGCCGCTTCACCGCCCTCACAGAATAACTCATGTGACTGCCCGCCAAAATTCAATGCCTGCGGTGGCTTTTTACCCAAGCCGCGCCATTTGCGTTGCGTGCCCGCCTGTGCCTCTGCGGCTGAGGCATGAAAAGGCGGGTTGCAACACGTCACCGTAAATTGCTCACCCGGCAAAATCACGCCCTTAAAAATGGATTCCGGCTGAGTCTGCTGACGCAAACTAATCTGCTGCTGCAAGCCATTCGCCGTAATGATCTGCTGCGCATTGCGCAAAGCGTTGGCATCAATATCTGCGCCCACGCACTGCCAGCCATAAGCCTGCGCAGCGATTAAGGGATACACCAGGTTGGCGCCTGTGCCAATATCCAGCAAGCGCACTGGTTCAGAGATGCCACTTTCAGACAATAAATCCGCCAGATAATGCACATAATCCGCCCGGCCAGGGATAGGCGGGCACAGGTAATTCTTGGGAATATCCCAGGTTGCCACGCCGTAATACTGCTTGAGCAAGGCCTGGTTGAGCGCCTTGACTGCTTGCGGATGAGAAAAATCTATCGACGCATCGCCATAGGCATTGGGACGCACATAGGCGGATAACGCCGGGTGCGCTTGCACCAGCACAGCAAAGTCATAGCCAGCGCGATGCAGGTTACGCGGATGCAAAGTAGAAGAGGATTGATCTGGTTTCATGACACATGCGATAACAACAATGCCGACTAGGGTAGCAGATCAGCCATGGTTTTATCAGACATTGCCACGCTCGCTGTCGGTATTCGGCTGCTCCAGCTCGAGCAAGGTCTTGAGATCCTGACGGCCCTGCTCCATCACGCTAGATAAGGCCTTGCGGTCATGCCGGATTTTGCGCGTGGCTTCTAGTTGCTCAATATCATGCTTTTCAAACTGCTTGATGATTTTGGCGGCAGCACTGGCGGTTTCACCAATCGCCATCAACGCTTGCCGGGCGGCTTCTAACGAAGAGTAAAACGTCTCGCGCACCGGCTGCAAATCCAGGTCACGCAGGTCAAACGCATCGGTCCGGCTTCTGGCCCGCACCACAATTTTCACGCTGGGCCAACGCTCTTTCACCAGCTTCGCCATCTCCAGCGTCGCCGTTGCATCGTTCACCGCAATCACAAATAAACGCGCCTCGGCAATGCCTGCTTCTTCCAACACATCCAGCCGCGATGCATCACCGTAATAGCAACGCCAGCCAAATTGACGCGTTAAATCTACTTGATTGGGGTCATTATCAATCAGTGTCGGCGTCATGCCTCTGGCGATTAGCACACGGGCCACAATCTGCCCAAAGCGGCCAAACCCGGCAATGATGACCGTGTTATTTTCGCTAATCGCGTCTTTAGGCGGCTCACCGCACTGCAAGGCCAAAAAGCGGTCGTACAGCAACAACAGCACCGGCGTGATCAGCATAGATACCGCCACAATCGCATTGAGAATATTGTAGGTGTCGCGTGAAATCGAGTCTTGCGTTAACGCTACGCCAAAAATCACAAATGCAAACTCACCGATTTGCGAAATGGCAACGCCGAATAGTAATTTGTCCCGCAATGGGTAATGAAACAGGCTGCCCAAGCCAACCAGCAGTAAACACTTCATGGCCACAATCAGCGCTGCAAAGCCAAAAATCAGCCCAGGCTGGCTGGTCACCAAGTCTAAATCTACCGTCATGCCGACTGAGATAAAAAACAGGCCGAGCAGCAAACCCTTTACCGGCTCTATATCCAGGCGCAACTCGTAACGGTATTCCGAATCCGCCAGTAACACCCCGGCCAAAAAGGTACCCAGCGCCATCGACAAACCCACAGAGGCCATGGCCAGCGAGACACCGATTACCAGTAATAATGAAAAAGCGACAAACACCTCGCGGATACCGGTTTGCGCGACGATGCGCATAATCGGCCGCAAAATGGTTTTACTTGCCAGGATAATCGCCAGAATCACCGCGATCGACTGCGTCACCGCCCACAGATCAAACCCCGATGCACTTTTATTTGGCGCAATAAACGCCAGCAGCATAAACAGCGGAATCACCGATAAATCCTGAAATAGCAAGGTGGCAAAAGCCGCCTGCCCGCCTGGCGTGCGCAACTGCTTTTTCTCAATCAAAGCCGTCAGCCCGATCGCCGTCGACGACATGGCCACACCCATGCCGATAATCAGCGCCTCGGGCCACGAAAAATGCAATAAATGCGCCACCACCGCCACCAGCGCAATCGTCAGCGTCACCTGCAAGCCACCCAGGCCAAACAGCAGCTTGCGCAACTCCCACACCTTTTGCGACTCCAGCTCCAGGCCGATCAGGAACAACATCAGCACCACGCCAAACTCGGCAAAGTGCAACATATGCTCCGGGTCAGCAATCAGCTTTAAGGCATAAGGGCCAATCAAAACACCGGCGATCAAATAGCCCAGCACCGAGCCTAGGCCAAGCCGCTTAAACAGTGGCACTAACAGAATTGCGGATGAGAGGTAAATCGCGGCTTGAAATAAAAAACTAGAGGAATCCATGGTGTGCCTTTGTAGTGGCTGACGCTTTATTGATTGTCGCTAAAAATGCCCCGTAAACTTATCGTGACATCGTCAATCGCACAAGCTTAAAGTAGTGATCAGCTTATCAAATACTTATAGCAGATACACAGCATGAAGTCGGGCTTTTTAGTAAAAAATACATCCATGACAAGCAATAAAAAAGTCACGCTAAAATATCAGCGTGACTTTTGACTGAGTAAAGCGCTTAAGCGGCGTTTTTGCGACGAGCAACCAAGCCCATCAAACCAAAACCAGCCAGCATCAATGCATAAGTGTCAGCTTCTGGTACGGCAGCAACGTTTGAGGTCAAGAACTCAACGCGCAAGCCAGTTGGATTGCCAAAACTCTGCGCTTGGTTAGTCAGCACAAATGACAACGTGTTTACACCTGCGACAAAGCCACCTGCAGTCGCTGAAAATGAGCTCCATGACGTGAAGCCATTAGACGTGCCGATCAGATTACCGTTGAGGTAAGCCAAAGCGGCATTATCAGCAGCAAACTGGCCATTAAAGCTAGCAGTGGCTGCGTCATAACCTGTCAGATCAAATGTAGTCGTCCAGGTGTAGATACCATCAACGGTAAGATCCAGTGACTCACCTTGCGTTGCAGTCGGTGTTAACCATGAAGAAGTTGCCGTGTTAGCCAGCCAGTCGCCCGCCAGTGGAAACGACCCATTTGCGGTCACATAACCATTTGCACCCACAGTAGTGGTCGTGCTTGATAATGCGTAGTTAGTGTCTAATGCGCCTGCTGCAAAGCCAGCGCCAGTATTGTTTAAGCCAACAATATCAACAGCGTATGCGTTTAAAGAAGCCAACCCCATTGCTAAAACTAAAGCTAGTTTTTTCATCGTTATCCCCTAATTAATATTTAACATCTACAACGTCTTATAAATCATAAATACTACATACGATAATCATTCTAGTATAAAAGTATTATCGTGTCGTTAGTCTGTTTGGGTCAATCGCTTAAGATGAAAACGGTGTGCCATTCACCCGCATCATAGTCATTGCAAAAAAGGCCGATGTTGAGAAACACCGGCCTGTGAGTATGACATCACGATTTAGTAGGTAGTTATTGACGTTGACGAGACTGACGTCTTGCCGCACCGGCCATCAAACCCAAACCAACCAATACCAGCGCATAGCTTTCAGGTTCTGGCACTGTCGCTACGCCAGTCAAACCATTGAAGGTACCATCCAGCGTCGTGAGATAAGTCGCTGTGCCCGTCGCCAGATTAATCGAGAACAACTGTGAATCCAGGGTGCCATCATCCAGGTTAAACAAGGCATAGGCATTGCCGTTGCCTAACACATCAAAGCCACCGGCAGACAGCGCATTCACACCCAGCGAGCCAACCAACTGGATGCCACCTGCGCCAACAGGGTTGTTAAACCCGGATGCCAAAAAATGCAGCGAATCGCTGTTGGTGTTGACGTAATACAAACCGGTGCTGGTTGGCGCCGTGCCTGGAATCGAATTAATGTAGGAAACGGCAGTATAGCCACTGCCAATATTAGCGCCAGCCGCATTGCCCACCACGCCTGTATTCGCATTTATCGCATAGTTATTGCCTGTGCCCGTAATCACACGCAGCGATGAAGCGCCGGCAAAATCAGCCACGGGGTTAAAATCAATCCCAATAGACTGCCCTGCCACAGAAGCCCCGCTAAGCGTGCTCTTGAACGTGGCTGCACCGGTCGTGGTGTCCAGGGTATACAGCCTATTCTGGCTGGTTAGACCATAGACCAAACCATCCGTTGGCCTGAGATCAACACCAAGTAAGCGCTCGCCAGCAGACAAGCCTGAAATATTGATATAAGAAACCGCGCCCAGATTCAACGAGTCGATCACAGCAATCTTACTACTGTTAAATCCGTACAACGTATCTGCATTGACGTGGGCAGCCCCCGCTAGCAAACTGGCACCTAATACGGTGCTATAAAAAAAACCAATCTTCATGTTAAACCTCTCTTCAAAATGACTATTTAGTTATTAAAATCACATCAAACAAATTGTGATTTAGACGCGCGTTAACCGTCCGCGATGCTCTGCCTCACAATCAACGTTCCCTGTCGTCCACCACAAACAATCCGTTTTATTACCAGCCTTCAACGGGTTATCTCTACATTGCATTGACCAAACAAATACTTAGATCAACATTAATTACCGCCTTAACTAATGGCCTTAATGACGCATACATTGGCACTAATTTTGCGGCTGCTACTGAGAGCAATAAACTTCTCTCATTACATATACGTAACGGATTTGAAATTGGATGCACTAAACATACGGTTGCTTATGCGCTGGGCAAAAAACCTGAAATTGCCCGATGATGGGAGCTGCTACTTTTTGAAGAATTGCCGGCAAATCAGAGCCAAAAAATGGCTAAGACATACGGAGTAGAGATTATTGATAAATAGAGGCAGGATGAAAATGCATGAGCGGCGCGACAACCGCCTCAAGCTGCGTTTGCTGGGTCATCTCAAAAAAATGGAATATACGCGCCGCGAGCCATGGCGTGGTCTGATCGCCATCGCCATAAAACCCGGCATGCCCGCCCTCGGCCTGATAATCAAGGTGGACAGTACCTGACACCTCTGACGCAGAAGGTAGGGCTTCAAAAGGCACAAACGGATCATTTTTAGCATTTAAAATTAAGGTCTCTGTTTGAATCGCCGACAACCATGGTTTTGAGGCATTGATGTCATAGTATTCGTTAGCATTTTTTGCGCCGAACAACACCGAGGTCACGGCATCATCCATCTCTTGTACCGTGCTGACGTCCTGAATACGTTTTGCATCCAAATAATCGGGAAACCGCGCGGCCATTTGTAACGCTTTTGGCTTCATCGATGCAACAAAGTGCTTGCTGTATAACAAGTAATTGAGGCCTTGATCGAGGCTGTGCGCCGTTTCTTTCAAAGCGATAGGGGCTGAGATAGCTGCAGCCGCTTTGACCAAGCGCCGCGCATCCTCCGGATATTGCCCCAGCCACTTCAACAGCGCATTGCCACCCAGTGACACGCCTGCGACGTAAATCGGATGATCCGGCAGCTTTTGATGGATGATTGAAATAAACGTATTGATCTCTGCAGCATCACCTGCATAGTAGACACGCGGCAGCCGATTCGGCTCGCCAGAACATCCCCGAAAATGCACCACCACGCCTAGCCAGCCCCGCTGCTTGGCGGCAGACATCATCACCCGCGCATAATGGCTTTGAGAACTGCCCTCCAGGCCGTGAAACAGCACCAGCACCGGTTTATGTTGCGCGTTATCCAACAGCGCAGGAGACTCGGTCCAGTCGACATCGACAAAGTCGCCATCGGCCAGCTCCCAGCGCTCACGCACATACGCCTGCTTGGCCACTTGCGGAAACAGTGACGGAATAATGGTTTGCATGTGCCCGCCCACTTGCCACATCGGCGCTTTAAAATCGGGCGTGGCAAAGCATGCCGATGCAGACAACAAAGTTGAGGCGGTCACAATCAACATAAAATAAATGACGTTCATGGTAGTCAGCGAAGGATTGATCAATAGGTCTTGATCAACAGCGTACAACCGCCATCTGTGCGGATTTCTTTATGAAACGTGCCCACACCCGCAAAGTGATAATCGCCATTTTTACAATGAATCCCATCCAGCCACACCTCACCGTCAATCACAAAGGTTTCTTCATTTTTTTGATGGTCGTGATACGGAATAGTCGTGTTTTGTGCCAGCTTGAGCAGAAACGATTTCGCCTGGGGGTCACTTTTCAAGATTTTGATCTGAATGCCCTGATTAATCGACTTCCACTGCCCCTGCTCTGCAAATACAAAAAATTGTGCGTCACGACTTTGTGCGACGCGTTGCATCAATCTGGTCTTGATTTGACCTTTAGTAGCGTCTGTCGGCGCCAGATCTGGTGTCGCCTCAAACAGCTCGATAAATAAATCAAAATCCAAAGACTCTGGTTTGTGGGTTGTCATCTCTTTATTCAAAACTGTTCACCTTTGAGTTTCTCTCTTAATGATTTTTGTGCTCGATTAATCGTCGACTTCACTGAGCCTAGCGGCATATTCATCACTTGAGATATTTCTTGATGCGATAATCCATAATAAAAAACATGGTGCAAAAGTTGACGCTGCAAAGGCTTAATTTCTGCTAATGCTTTCACCACCGCGAGTGCGGCTTGCTTGCCCTGCAATCGATCGTCTGCAGACAAATCGGCAGACTCTATCGCCCAATCATGATTCACCACCATCTCAGGGATCGCATGACACTTTCTCAGCGCATCAATCGCCCGCGAGCGGCAAATAATCAGTATCCAGTTATACAAAGGACACTTATTAAAATCGTAGCGATAAATTTCTTGCCATATCTGGTAATAAGTATCTTCCACCACCTCTTCGGCAGTACTTGAGTCTTTGGTAATCTTTAAAGCCAAACTATAGACTTTGCTAAAAGTAGCTTCATACAACGTATTAAAAGCACCCTCATCCCTATCTATGATTCGAGCGATCAAATCCTCGATGTCATCCATCACAACTCATTCCAAATTTTCTTTTACCATTGAGATTGTCATTTGCATTGCGCCTAACGCTACATACGGAAAATTTCATCAACTAGATGCAGATTTCACAAAATATAAACACGATTACATACGCGAAACAGATCATTGTCTACTTAATTTAGTAGCGATGATGGCATTAGACTTATGTTTTACAAGCAGCTAGACTAAGTGAAAGGACACAGTTAAACAACATCATTTAAACAACAAGGGATAGTCAGCATGCGTGCAATTGGAAATGTGCTCTGGTTTATATTTGGCGGCTTTTTAATGGGTCTGGCCTGGTGGTTTTTCGGCATATTGGCCTTTATCACCATCATCGGCATCCCATGGGCAAAAGCGTGTTTTGTCATTGGTCAATTCACTTTTTTACCATTTGGTCGCGAAGCAATCAGCCGCAAAGCATTAACGCAAAAAGACGATATTGGCACCGGTTTTCTCGGGCTCATCGGAAACATCATTTGGTTCATCTTTGCCGGCGCATGGTTAGCCATCGGCCATATTGTTTCCGCACTCGCCTGCTTCGTCACCATTATCGGCATCCCGTTTGGCATTCAACATCTCAAACTCGCAGGCCTCGCGCTTGCCCCAATTGGCAAAACAATCGTGAATAAATAAATGGCCTAGCCGCGCAAGACGCGAATATAAAAGTTGCATTAGCGGCGCAATTGGATAGTGCTGAAAAACTGAGGTCTGACATGCTGACTTGCCAGTCGGCATTAAAAAGAAAAACGGCTCACATTTCTATGAGCCGTCTTTTTTGTTTTCGTGCTTTTTAATCCAAATGTCGTTTGCACTTGAGTATTAGAGTGTGATGCTTAGATACACAGTTCTTTACGATGCTCTCTCATCCACTTCTCTACGTGATTGAGCAAATAAGCTGCCTGCTTAAGACATTCCGCCACCGCTTCATCGCTGACAGGATCCCCCTCGTAATCACTTACGTTTCTTTGCTTACGCAAGGCATCCAAAATAATCACTATCGTTTTATCTACGCCTAGCGTCGTTGTCAGTGATTGAACGCCGTTTGATGATGTCCTGGCTGACTGGTAGAGGTGCGATAACCATTCAACCACAATCCCAGCATGGCGCTTTGCATAATCGCTTTGTAGGCAACATCAAAACGAGTTTCACCACTCACAGCTTCAACCTGTGAGTCTTCAATATTGCGCTTGATTGCATCCAACAAACGAAGCAACGCATCGTTAGTCGGATGATGTAATTGAAGCTGCTTGATTTTCAGTAAGTTGTCTAAGCTCATATTCAGCGCCGATTATAAATAACTTTGGCTTAGTTAAAATGGCATGTATAAACGAGTCATTTTTTTCAACACGACTTTTAAAACTAGCCATCGAGTAAACCACTGGGTTAATTTCACGCTTTAAAGTGGCTTGGCTATCGTGCAGCAAAGTGACCACATCGCCAAAACCAATATCGCCAATCACCATCACATCAATATCACTATTCGCCTGCTGCTCACCACGCGCGACAGAACCAAACACAATTGCAAACTGAATCTGATTTTTGACACTGGATAAAGCCCCCGCAATTACATCAACCAAACCCGAAGTTTTGCGAAAAATACTCGCAAGCTCATCAAAAATTGGGCACTGTACATTTGCGCTGTAGTGCTGCTGATTACCCACCTTTTTACCCTGCAGAATCCCAGCATCCGATAACTTGCTCAGCTCTTTATGCAAGGTTCCCGCACTCGTATTAGTGAGCCTGGCCAGCTCACGCACGTGATAACTTTGCTCGGGATGCAATAAAAGCAATCCCAAAATACGCTTTCTATACTCACTAAACAATACATCAGACAACACAAATGTTTTCTTTTAAGCTACGAATGTAGCAAACAATGCTACATTTTAAACAAAAAATCAAGTGTTCTCTCATATGTATGAAGATGGTCTAAACAATCATAATTAGCCTCTAGCTGCCAAAAGCCCAAGGGCCAGACAGGAGAGTATCACTGCACTCACTTGTGAGCTAGCAGGCTTCTCACCAACCACAACATTGGCAAAAGTCTCACAATTATTGGCGATTAGATCATAAGGCTTCTTCGCTTGGATTTCTTGCATAGCTTTCAGGTGAATTTGAATACTATTGTAATTTGATAAGTCTTTCACAACCCGCATCTTTTTGCCTTGTTGAAAATTAATCAATGTTGTCAGATGAGCTCCCTTTTCTTGTGTGTTATGAGCAACATATCCATTACCCAGATTAACACCCCAGTGCTCTCCCAACCCATTCAGCTTAGGTCTAGCAACAATAGCCATTTTATTTAGTTAATACATAACACCCTTCTTATTTTTTTCCCAAAAGCCAGATCAACGCAGCAATGATCCCGGCGCCAACTAAAATTTCTGCTAACTCTTTTTTCTCTTTCTCAGACTTGGAATCAGCAGTACGCTTGAAGTGCTGCATCAATGAAACTTGATAAGGGCTCGGCGTAGAAACACCACGCTCCCATTTACTAATGGTCATTACATGAGCATCAAACAATCGTGCGAAATCCACCTGATTAAGGCCCAGAGATTTACGCAATGAAATTATTTCAGCAGAAGTCATGCCACATCCAATACTAAGTTTAAACTTAGTATATAGCTTACTTAAAATAAAAGTCAAAATTAATTAAGAATGTTCCAAGCTTTAGATATTGTCGTATTAGACGACACTGCTCATTTGGCACAGGAAAGAATCATCACGAAGCTGAGCCACTTCCGCTATGACAAATCCAGACTCCCACCCAAGCCAACATAACGGCCAACGATCTACGTCGTATCAGCCAGGACTATGGCTCAAAACGTACGACTATGGGTAGGATTTGGGACTGCTGGTGGGCAAACTTCTGATGCCTTGAACTGCACCTAGCTAGAAATCCTGAAAAACTGAAATCTGAGACTCGGTTCAGTATCGAGAAAAGAAAAACGGCTCACATTTCTGCGAGCCGTATTTTGGTAGGGTGTGCGGAGGTCGAACCCACGACAAAAGGATTATGAATTAAACTTTTTGCGTCTTTGAACAAAGCCCATTACCCCGAATCCTGCCATCAGCATTGCAAAGCTCTCTGGTTCAGGTACTAGGGTAACAGAATTAATAGCTGGATTTGCAGCTCCAGCACCCATATGCAATGAACCCCAGAAGTAAGCACCTTCACTGCCAGCTGATAAAGCAATCGAATGATTTAGATTAAAAGAAAATTCTTCCGACAACCTTAGCCAATCATCATATGATGTGTCCAAACTATACGAAAAGCTATGATCTTGATTAAATTCAGGCGCTAATGGATTGCCATTAGAGTAGCCATTGAGACCAAGCCCAAAATTGATTTGTGCAAAATCTCCAATTTCGTCAATATTCGACTTTACTTGACCAAATAGATCAAAATTCAGAGCAACAATACTGTTAGGTGCTAAATCAATGCGGAAATAATAATGCATACTTGATGCAGCTGAGCCACCAAATTCGTTATTTGCATTTGCGGCATACGCAACAGCAGACCAACCATCAGTTAAGTCAGTAAATGCATGGGCATATCCGCCGCCATCACTAGTACCTGTTGGATTGGTTGCATACCGACCATTCCACGGGGACTGATCATATGTAATAAGTTCAGAATGGTTGTATGCAGGATTTGTTAAATAGCTCAAATCTCCAGTAATTTCTGCCATATATTCACCAGAGTGGACATTTTTGAATGAGCTAGAGCTAGCAAAAGATTGAAACTCACTACCAATTAAAGTAAAACTATCTGCGCCACCTTTTAGCACATCAAAACTAAAACCAGAAAAAGTTATCGATGCAAAATTCTCAGCATGTGCTGGACTCCACAGCGATGCAATTAAGCTAATTCCAAGCAAGATTCTCTTCATTTTTTATTTTTCCTAAGTTTATTATTTTGGTGCAAACATATCATGTTAATGTGGCTTTAAAATTGCACTCATTATAGTTAGGTAAAGTAAAATCTAAAACAATATTCAGTATCGAGAAAAGAAAAACGGCTCACATTTCTGCGAGCCGTTCTTTTATTTTGGTAGGGTGTACGGGGATCGAACCCATGACAAACGGATTAAAAGAAAGCTAAACGCTCTAACAGTTATTTAAAATCAGAGACTTACAACGCTCGCAAACTTGTAACTCAGTCTATTTAAGCTAAATTAAGTCTATTTAAGCCACTTCCAGTGACAATTTAGTTACAGCATAATTGCTTTTATTCTGGAACTTCTGGACTGCAATTGCAGAAAAAATCCATAATTTTTGATTTTAGACTATCACAGTAACCGATCCAGTTATTAAGATAGTCTTCCATTTCTTTGGCAGCTAATTCTTCTCTTTCTTTTTCTTTCGATAAATACGCATCTTTCGATTTTGATTTTAAAAACCTTGGATTGTCTATCCTCATAAGCTCTAGCTTTTCAGTATCGAGAGAGGTTAATTGATATCCCTCCTCTAGAATATTTGTCACAGGATCATATTTTTTTAATATGTATACATTGTTGTTTCTCTTGATCACAATAGTTGTTGGTTCATTTTTAAGTACTTGCATGTCATACCTTGAAGCAATGCTTCCGCTGACTAACATCGCTAAAAAAGCTATGAGTAAATAACCAAAAAATGTTGCTGTTCTTTCGTAAATCCGACCAGCCGGTGTATTGATTATTTTTGATCCAGTTGCAAGAAATTGATATTGCTTATTGACTCTTTTGCTATATACATTTTTCTTATCGTCGAAAAATGCGAACACTAAACTAGCTAATATCATAAGCAAGTAAAGCGCAATCGCACTTCCATAAGATTGATCTGTGAAAAAATCAAATATCGCCAATACTGAGGCGAGCATGAATGGGACAGGTTGTACAAGTAATTTAAAGAAAGAGTATTTACTATCCGCTAGTGTTTGCGCAGCTAATAGCCCCAAATTCAGAAAAAGAACTATCAAAATCATAGCCGTGAAAACAGACAAGATTATGTATAAATTAATCTCAGCAAATACGATAGGTATATCAAAATAACTGAGGTATTCAGAATCAAAAATTACCGATGCTGCTGGAACAAAAATCGGCAGTGCCCACATTATGAATGCTTTATCTTTCCAGAATGGGGTTGGTGTTATTTTGGTTTGTGGAGTTCTTTTCAAGTTTTTCCGAATCATGAAAAATTCCGTCTATATTTGTTTTTCATGCTTTGCGGAATTCACTTATCAACTCAATCCACTTATCGGGGTTGATAAGCACTCTATTTTTTTTCAAGGAGCTCATATCCTGAATTATTTCTGCTGCGGAGTCTTTGAATGGCTGTACTTCGGCAAGAGTTAGGCCTGGAACATTATCAAAGTAAGCCATAAACTTCTCAGGAAAATCATTCATTTCCAATTTGTAAAGGTCATTTGTCCTTTTGATGAATTTCCCAATTTCAATGAGTTGTTGATTTAACTCGGTATTAATATCAGGATTTATCTGTGAAATTGTCGCACTGAGCTTATCTCTGATAATTTTTTCGCGATTACGAAGCTCCTGTCTCAAAGGCTCAATTTTTACTCGGGCCATATCAAAACTCATTATGAATGCCCAGGGGGTGAGTGCTTCATTGATTGCATAATCGGAAGAGCCAAGGCTCTTCATCATTGATCTGATCTTTTCAGCAAACTCAATTAATTCCTCTGGGCCAGGGGCTGTATCCAACCTGCCTACTCCACACTTTAAACCTACAAGGTTTGCGCCTGTTAATTCGGTCATCTCTCTGAGTTTGTTCATTGCTTCATTTGCTTGAATCAATTTTTGATCAAGCTGTCTGGTTTTAGCTTCCACCCCCAGCCCTTTCAATGATTCAAATCGATCAATGGTAGCTGCGAAAAGCAATACAAGCGCAGCAGTTAAAGACGTTGCGGCGATTGCAGGTGAAGAATTAAATGCGGCAATCGTTCCTGCCAAAAGATTTGCTGATCCAGCTATGAAAAGAAAAAGGTTCGTAGCCCCATAAAGCAATCCCTGAAAACATGAGGGCTCTTGATTTTTATTGCTCATATTTTTTCCCATTATGAGTATTTAGAATAAACTTGAATGATTACTTTTATTTAACCTCAATGATCAGGTTTATACAGGTATCTGCTAAATACCCAACCTTCCATTAACTCGCTATCATCGTTTTTATATCGAATCAAAGACCAACTTAAATTTTCACTTTTCTCAATTAATGTTACTGGTTCGAAACGTGGAAGCAGATCAATAATTTCTCCTTTGGCGTTTGGAGTTTTTCTCACATATAAGTGGTCAACTTTAACAAACCTATTGCTCTTAAATCTTCCCTCTGGTGCGCCACAAATTAATGCACTGATGATTTTGTTTGTAGCCCAATCTTTTTCACAAATATAGGCCCTAATCATAGGTTTCAAGTTATCACTAGTTAAGCCTACAGCAGTATCAATAAACACCGCTTTAAAATAAGCATAAACTACAGACCAGAAGAAAAAATACAGTACCCATCTAACTTTTTCTGGTACCTGACTCAAATAGACATTTATGTTGCTTTGTGATTCTGATTTTAGAATCTCTGGAAGCTCATCCATCAGATCATTGATTGCAGCTGAATACTGTGCGTCTGAATCCTTCAGTGTATTTTCATTTAATTCTTTTGCAGCCTCAAGGAAAGCTTGGCTTATCGATTTTTCCTTGTGAGCATTAGTTAATGATTTCGATGGATTTAAAGATCGCCTAATACTTTCTAAAAGTTTAGCGTTTTCAGCGTATGGCGCAGTGATGCTATCAAAAAGCTTAGCCTGGTCTACAAAAGGCCTGGTAATACTATCGAAGAGCTTAGCGTGTTCTGCGTAAGGCCTAGTGATGCTGTCAAAAAGCTTAGTCTGGTCTGCAAAAGGCCTGGTAATACTATCGAAGAGCTTAGCGTGTTCTGCGTAAGGCCTAGTGATGCTGTCAAAAAGCTTAGCCTGGTCTGCAAATGGCCTGGTAATACTATCGAAGAGCTTAGCGTGTTCTGCGTATGGCCTGGTGATACTATCAAAGAGCTTAGCTTGGTCTGCAAATGGCCTGGTAATAATATCGAAGAGTTTAGCGTGTTCTGCGTAAGGCCTGTTAATGCTATCAAAAAGCTTAGTCTGATCCTTGGTAACATCAAGGGGAGATGTTATGTCATCCGATTCTTTTTTTTGGGCTTTCTTGTCATCTTTCATTCAATTAGTTTACCTGACAAATCCAGAAAATTAATTCATTTGATCCTCTTATGTGGCCTCTAATAAAGGATTCTAATAGTCAATTAGATCATGCTGTATTGTCCAACTTTATTTACTGGAATATTAACAAGACGGAGGCCTACGTTTTCAGGTTAATACTGATTTAGTCAATAATTTGATAATGCTTTAAAAAATAGACAAGTAAAAGAACAATCAGGAATCCCAAAGCAATGCTCCATAAAGGGTTCGGACTCTCAATCAGTTTTTTACTAAACTCTGTCTCTGCTTGATCAAATCTACTGATGAACTTGTCCCTCCGTTCATTGAAGCTAATGGCTCCTACAGTTTTTCTATCCGTCCAGTACTCAGCTGTCATACTTTCTGGCCTAACTTTCGATTCGCCATGTGTCTCAATTATCATAGCTCCCTGAAAGGCTGACAACCTTAGAAGCGCTTGAGCAGGCCATAAGCTTTCACGCTAGCACGGCTACAGCACGAATGAGAGAGAAAGGCTTGTATGCTAACGCTGTGATGGTTTTTATCCAGAATAGCCCCTTTGATAAAGCCAAGCCTTACGCTCCGTCCCCAATAGTCGCCATGCCAGCACCGACAGACGACACAATACAAATAAACAGGTTTGCGCTGTCAATCCTCAAGAGCATCTTTCGCCCTGGCATTTACTATCAGAAGTGTGGAGTGATGCTGACTGAGCTAGTCCCAGCCACTGGCAAGCAATCGGACATGTTTGGGTTCACTGAAGGTGACGCTAAGAAGGACGCTCTGAACGCTGTAATGGACTCAATTAATACCAAGTATTCAAGAGGGACTATTAAACTCGCCTCAGAGGGTGTCCATAAGCTGTGGGCAATGAAGCGAGAGCTTAAGAGTCCCAACTTTGCGAGCTGGGAAGAGTTGCCTGTGCTTAAGGCTTAGGAGTTAATCATTGTCATAAATATCAACATAAATGTACCTGCACTGCTCACAAAGTCCATCATGAGTGTCTTCATCGAGAGTTGTTAGTACGTTAGGACACATTTCGCAAATCGTATAGGGGGTAATTGTTCCGCATTCGACGCATAATTGCTCGTCAGTTAAGTATGATGATTCCATCCCGCAGTCTGGGCAATCCCGAAGAGGAGAGACTTCTCCAGCCAGTGATGCGACCGTAAACCGCTATTTGTCGCTTGTTCGATCCATTTTAATTCGTGCACGTGACGACTGGGAGTGGATTGATAGAATACCAACAATTCGCCTCTACCGAGAGTCCAATGATCGTGTAAGAGCTCTTACCGTGGATGAAGCAAAGGTACTCATTGAGCAACTGCCTCAGCATCAGAAAATGACAGTGCTTTTTGCGCTTGCAACTGGGTTAAGACAAAGTAACATTTTGAAATTGAAATGGAGTCAAGTCGATCTAACGAATCGTTTTTTATACGTCGAGGCTCGCGATTTCAAAGGTCGCAAGCACCATGGTATACCTTTGAACGATGCGGCCTTCCAGGTACTAATGTCACAACCTGGGAAGCATGAATCAAGAGTGTTTACCTACAAGGGTCAACCTTTAGAAGCTGCAAATACCGCTGCATGGAAAAAAGCTTTAAAACGCGCAGGTATTAAAGATTTTAGATGGCATGACCTTAGGCACACTTGGGCCACCTGGTTGAGGAAGGCGGGAACACCAACGCACGAACTTCAAATACTAGGTGGTTGGAATGGTTGAACGGTATGCGCACATTAAACCAGATGAATTGGAATATGCAGTAGCGAGATTGAACAAAGTATTCAATAGCTACAATTTGGTTACAGGCCAATAAAAGAAAAACGGCTTGCATCTCTGCAAGCCGCTTGAATCTTGGTAGGGTGTACGGGGATCGAACCCATGACAAACGGATTAAAAGTCCGCTGCTCTACCAGCTGAGCTAACACCCCTCTGTTTCTTGTCTGCCGCTTGTTTTGCGTCAAATTTGAAAGAACGCGATTATGGGGGATGAATTAACTTTGGTCAATGCTGTTTTGGCTTTTTTTGTATAAAAAGTTTATTTTTCTATTCATCCCGTTTTTTCGCTTTACATTCCTGGGAATTTACCGCCCATCATGCCGCCCATGCCTCGCATCATTTTAGCCATGCCGCCTTTGCTAAACATCTTCATCATCTTTTGCGTTTCTTCAAACTGATTGAGCAAGCGGTTCACATCTTGCACTTGCACGCCGCTACCGGCGGCAATGCGTTTTTTGCGCGTGGCTTTAATCAGCTCGGGTTTACGGCGCTCTTCGGGCGTCATGCTATTAATAATGCCTTCTAAGCGGCGCAGTGACTTATCTACGTCGTCTGTGTTGATTTTTTGCGCCATGCCGGAGATCTGGCTGGGCATTTTGTCCATGAGTGAGGCCATGCCGCCCATTTTTTGCATTTGCATCATTTGCGACTTAAAGTCTTCGAGGTCGAACTTGGCGCCGGATTTAATTTTGTCGGCGACCTTTTGCGCTTCGGCCATGTCGACCTTTTTATGCGCTTCTTCGATCAGGCTTAATACATCACCCATGCCCAAAATACGGCCAGCCATGCGGTCGGGGTGGAAAGGCTCCAGGCCATCGACCTTTTCGCTCACACCAATAAACTTGATCGGCTTGCCAGTGACATGGCGCACAGAGAGTGCGGCACCGCCGCGTGCATCGCCGTCAAGCTTGGTGACAATCACGCCGGTCAGCGGCAAGGTCTCACCAAACGCTTTGGCGGTGTTTACTGCATCCTGGCCTTGCATGGCGTCGACCACAAACAAGGTTTCGGTCGGCTTGAGGTAAGTGTGCAGGTCTTTGATCTCAGCCATCATGGCTTCATCAATGGCTAAACGACCGGCGGTATCGAAAATCACCACGTCGTAATAGCTCTTTCTGGCTTGCTCCATCACCTGGGCGGCGATGTCTAGCGGCTTTTGCTGCGGATTGCTGTCAAAGCAATCAATCTCTAATTGCTTAGCCAGCGTTTGCAGTTGGGTAATCGCTGCCGGGCGGTAAACGTCGGCACTGGCGAGCAATACTTTTTTCTTTTGTTCTTTGAGCAGTTTAGCCAATTTGCCCGAGGTGGTGGTTTTACCCGCCCCTTGCAAACCTGCCATTAAAATCACTACCGGCGGCACAGCTGCCAGGTTGAGGCCCTCGTTGGCTTTACCCATGAGCGCGGTGAGTTCTTCATTCACCACTTCAATCACGGCTTGGCCAGGCGTTAAGCTTTGCAGCACGTCACGGCCATTGGCGCGCTCTTTGACACGGCTAATAAAATCTTTGACCACCGGCAGGGCGACATCAGCCTCCAGCAAAGCCATACGCACTTCACGCATGGCATCGGCAATATTGTCTTCGGTTAAACGCGCTTGGCCGCGCAGGTTTTTAATCACGCCCTGTAAGCGACCGGTCAGGTTTTCCAGCATGGAATGCCTTTCTTTCACAATTCATGAATATGCAATGCCTGCAATTTTACCTCATGCCAGCGCCAGCCTAAAATAAACTATTGGCAAACATCGCCATGTGCCGTGTTGCCATGCTGGTCGAATGCGACGAGTTTTGCCATAATGCCAGGCATGACTCAACACCTGCTTCCTTACCTGATTGTGGCTTTTGTTTATATGGCAGTGGCGCTCGACTACTGGCGCATTGCCAAACAAGGCACCCCGGTCAATGAACATGCGTTTCCGTTTCAACTACACAGCGCCATGGTGGCCTTGGGTTTAGTGATGCATGGCGGGCTGTTATACCGTGATATTTTTGCCATTGGCTCGCTCAATCTGGGTGTGTATTACGCGCTCTCGGCCATTTTATGGCTGACGGTGCTGATTTACTGGCTGGCAGACTTAAAACACTCATTACGCAGCCTGCAAGCCTTTGTTTTGCCTCCTGCGGCCTTATTCGTGCTCATGCCCGGCTTTGCGGTCAAAGACTATTATGTGGATACGCATGGCTTCACGCTGTTTAACCTGCATATTTTAATCGCCATGGTGGCTTACAGCCTGTTTACCTTTGCTGCCTTGCATGCGTGCCTGATGCGTATGGCCGAGCGTGCGCTGCACCAAAAGAACAGCTGGTTAGCCTTGCCTGATTTTCCGCCACTGATGGTGCTGGATGCGTTGCTATTTAAAGTATTGCGTATCGGCTTTGTATTGCTAACTATCACGTTGATTAGTGGCATGCTGTTTAGCGAAGAGATTTTTGGCAAGCCATTGCAGTTTAACCATAAAACCGTGTTCTCGATTGCCTCATGGTTGATCTATGCCTGGCTGCTGTTTGGCCGCTTTAAATATGGCTGGCGCGGCAAGATCGCTACGCGCTGGACTTTACTGGGCTTTGCCTTGTTGCTGCTGGCCTATATTGGTAGCCGCTTTGTGCTGCATGTGGTGCTGGGGCGCTAACTGCTCGCACTGAACTGCCCTGCTTTTGCCTTGCTTTCCGGCACAATCATTGGTGACACTTAGCCGTATATTCATGCGCTATGTTTATGTGATTGATAGGTGCGGCGCTTTACCCTGCTGACACCTTTGTTTGGATGTTCAGCATGCAACCTTCTTTATTATGTGTTTGGCCTTTGTTTTGCCTGGCGTTCACCGCCCAGGCAGAAGACACACTCGCCCCTGCCAGCAAAAATCCTGAGAGCAATCAGTTGGTGCAGTTCAGCGCTCACCTTGAAAGCTACCTGATACACGACTTTAACGACCCGGCCAACCACCGGCGGCCGGACTTTGTGTATAGCCACAATGTGACAGACAACCCCAGCATTAATCTCGGTTTAATAAAAGCGGCACTTTCGACCGAACGCGTGCGCGGCAACCTGGCGCTAGGTGCGGGCACCTATATGCGCGCCAATTACGCCGCCGAGCCGCATGGCTTGCGCAATATTTATGAAGCCAACCTCGGCCTTAAACTTTCTGGCGAACATGATTTGTGGCTGGATATTGGCGTGATGCCTTCACATATCGGCTTTGAGAGCGCAGTGGGCATCGATAACTGGACGCTGACGCGCAGCTTGATGGCGGATAACTCGCCCTATTTTGAAACCGGCGCCAAACTGAGCTACACCACCCCTGACGGCAAGTGGCTCATGAGCGGCCTGCTGCTCACCGGCTGGCAACGTATTCAACGGCCAGACGGCAACACCACGCCCGCCATCGGCCACCAACTTACTTATAAACCTAGCGATAAACTCACCATTAATAGCAGCTCGTTTATTGGCAATGACAAATCAGACGCGCAACGACAGATGCGCTATTTTCATGATTTTTATGTGCAATGGCAGCTGAATGAACAATGGGGGCTGATTACGGCATTTGATATTGGTGCCGAACAGGCGACCTCTGGCAATGGCTACAACGTCTGGTACAGCCCGAATATGGTGCTGCGTTATACGTATTCAGAGCGACTGCAATTTGCAGCGCGACTGGAGCACTACAGGGACAAACACGGCGTGATCATTAGCACAGGCACTAACAATGGCTTTGCCACCACCGGCTACTCAGTGAATATGGATTACCGGCTCAACCCGCGCATGGTGTGGCGCAACGAGTTGCGCCAGTTCAATAGCCGCGATGCCCTCTTTGACAAAGACGGCGCACGGCAAGTGGACAACAACTTAATGGCGGTGACGGCGCTCACGATTAGTTTTTAAACAGCTGAGCGCTTAACGCAGGCTGATTAATGGCCAGCCGTGCGCACTGGCATAGGCGGTCAAGGTCGGGTCAGCATCCACCGCCACCGGGTTAGTCACCAGCTTCATCAATGGCAGGTCATTGTGTGAGTCACTATAAAAGTAACTGGTGTCAAAATCGGCCAGGGTTTGGCCGCGCGTCGCCAGCCACGCATCGAGGCGCGTCACTTTGCCCTGCTGAAAGCTAGGCGTGCCACTGACGCCGCCGGTAAATTGGCCATTGACCATTTCCGGGTCGGTGCCAATCAGGTGTTCAATGCCATAGGCAGTCGCAATCGGCTTGGTGACGAAGCTGTTGGTGGCGGTAATCACCATGCACAAGTCGCCATTGGCCTGGTGCTGGTCAACTAACGCTTGCGCCTTTTGCGTCATCATCGGCCGGATGACTGTTTCCATATATTTGGTGTGCAACTGATCTAAAAACGCTTTTGTGTGCTGCGATAACGGCTGCAACTGAAACTTGAGAAAAGCATAAATATCCAGGCAACCATTTTTATAGTCTTCGTAAAACTGCTCATTACGCGCCTTGTGTTGCTCGGCATCGAGCAAGCCTTCGCTAATCAGAAATACGCTCCAGTTATAGTCACTATCCCCGGCCAGCAGGGTGTTGTCCAAATCAAATAACGCCAGGTTTTGCTTCATACCATCAATTTCTTTAATAAATAATTAAACGATCTGTTCGTCCGGCACCGCTTCTTTGGTCGCGGTGAGCACCAAAAACACGCCAACCAGAATCACCGCCAGCGCAATATATTCCATCAGATGAATCTGCTCATCGGCAAACCAGACGCCAACCACAAAGGCGACGATAGGATTAACGAACGTATTGCTGCTAGCGACCATGGGCCGCACATGATGCAATAGCCAATGGTAGGCAGAAAACGCCACCATGGAGCCGAGCACAATCAAAAACGCAATCGCGGCCCATGAGCGCGCCGACACTTGGGCAGGCCAATGTTCACCGAACGCCGCACTAAACAGCAGGGCAATCAGGCCGCCACACAGCATTTGGCTGGCTGCGCCCATTAAGCCTTTCGGCATCGCCATATGCTTGCTCCATACCGAGCCCAGCGACCATGAGGCAGCCGCAAACATCAGCAAACCAGCACTGAGCCAATCACCTTGCAAGCTACCGCGGGTGTTTAATAACAAAATACCCACCAGGCCAATGGCAATGCCCAACCACTCGCGGCGGCTGATTTTATGCCCCCACAGGCTAGAAAAAATCGCCATCCAGATCGGTGCAGTGGCAATGGCCAGCGCCGCCACACTGGACGACACGTGCAGTTGCACATGCGACACCGTGCCATTACCCAACACCGGCAACAACAGCCCGACCCAGGCAGCACCACGCCATTGCACCAGCGTAGGTGCCGCGTGGCCCATGCCACGCAAAATCATATAAAGTAAAGACCCGGCAATGGTAAACCGTATGCCCACCATCACAAATGGCGGAAAGCTCTCAATGGCATACTTGATGGCCAGGTAAGTCGAGCCCCAGATAAAGTAGGTACAGGTCAGCGCAATGATCACCAGCAACCAATGATTTCTTTGCGACATGACGAGCTACCCCAACCTTTCATCCACACACAACGATTACGTACAAAAGAAAACGCTTGCCACCCAACGGCAGCAAGCGTTAACTCAGAGCCTGCTTACACCTGCGGGTTCAATTTTTCTACTTTGGCGTAGAGTTTGTTCAAGCCGTTTAAATAAGCCTTAGCTGAAGCCACCACAATGTCTGTATCCGCGCCCTGACCATTCACAATCCGGCCACCTTTGGATAAACGCACCGTGACTTCACCTTGCGCGTCAGTGCCGCTGGTAATGTTATTCACCGAGTACAACTGCAGCTCAGCGTCACTGTTCACCACGTTTTCAATCGCTTTAAACGTCGCATCAACCGGGCCACCGCCATCTGCTTCAGTGCGCTGCTCGGCACCATCCACACTCAGGGTCAAAATCGCATGCGGGATTTCACCGGTTTGCGAAGCCACTTGCAGGTAAGTCAGCTTGAACATTTCGCGGCTCTCTTGCACCACTTCATCACTCACCAATGCATGCAAATCTTCATCAAAGATTTCAGACTTCTTATCTGCTAACGCTTTAAAACGGGCAAACGCAGCGTTTAAGGCATCTTCGCTGTCCAGCTCTATGCCCAGCTCTTTCAAGCGCGTGCGAAAAGCGTTACGGCCAGACAATTTGCCCAGGGTGAGTTTATTCGCGCCCCAACCCACATCTTCGGCACGCATAATTTCGTAGGTTTCGCGGTGTTTAAGCACGCCATCCTGATGAATGCCAGACTCATGCGCAAACGCGTTAGCACCAACAATCGCCTTGTTAGGCTGCACCGGATAACCCGTAATGGTAGACACCAGCTTGGAAGATGGCACGATTTGCGTGGTGTCGATACGTGTAGTCAGGTTAAAAATATCGCTGCGGGTTTTAATCGCCATCACAATTTCTTCAAGGCTGGCGTTACCGGCGCGCTCACCCAGGCCATTAATGGTGCACTCAACCTGACGCGCACCATTCATCACCGCAGACAGCGAGTTAGCTACCGCCATGCCAAGGTCGTTATGGCAATGGGTAGACCAAACGACTTTATTTGCGCCTTTGACGCGTTTGATCAGCTCAGCCATACGCTCACCCCAAACTTCGGGGATGCTGTAACCAACGGTATCCGGCACGTTGATGGTTTTTGCACCGGCCTCAATCACCGCTTCAAACACGCGTACCAAAAAATCAATCTCAGAGCGCACTGCATCTTCAGCAGAAAATTCAACGTCGTCGGTATATTCACGCGCCCATGTCACGGCTTGCACTGCGCGCGCGACCACTTGGTCTTCGGTCATGCGCAGCTTGTTTTCCATATGGATTTTGCTGGTGGCAATAAACGTATGAATACGGCCACTGGCCGCATGTTTAATTGCTTCACCGGCTCTACGCACATCGTTTTCACTGGCACGCGCCAGTGAGCAAACGGTAGAGGTTTTAATCACTTTGGCGATCTCGGAAATCGCGTCAAAGTCGCCAGGGCTGGCGGCGGCAAACCCCGCTTCAATCACGTCTACGCCCAGCTTTTCAAGCTGACGGGCGATGCGCATTTTTTCTTCTTTGGTCATTGCCGCGCCCGGGCTTTGCTCGCCATCACGCAACGTGGTATCAAAAATAATAATCTGTTCCATGAGTTTTCCTAAACTAACAGATGAATTTTACTCGCTTGTCCTACAATTGACCATCACACTTGAGCCACATGCCCGCGCCTTGGCCTGAACATAAAAAAACGCGCCAGAAACAGCGCGTTTTTTTATCAAGCGTGTGTTGGCTTAAGCGGCGTTTTTTGCCTCTAGTCGCTCGCGCGCCCACATGTAATAACCAGACAAGGCATACACAAATACCACACTAAACAATACCTCAGGCGGACTGTAGGAGATGAGCACAAAGGCCAGCACCACCGCCAAAATCGCCACAAATGGCACGGAGTGCCTGAGGTTAATATCCTTGCCGCTGTAAAATTTAAGGTCAGACACCATAGAACCGGCAGCAAATACGGTAATGGTCCACGCGATCCATTTCATTTGCAACACGCCAAAGAAAATTTCGCGGCCATCAACATTGTATTCGTAAGATACCCAGACAAACCCGGCCAGCAAAGCCGCCGCCGCCGGGCTAGGCAAGCCCTGAAAAAAGCGCTTATCCTGAAACGGGTCATCCAGCTTGGTGTTAAAGCGCGCCAGACGCAACGCCGCACAAGCACAGTAAATAAACGCCGCAATCCAGCCCAGTTTGTTCATCGGCTGCAAAGCCCATACATAGACAATCAGCGCTGGCGCCACACCAAACGACACCATGTCGGCCAGGCTGTCATACTCAGCGCCAAACGCACTCTGGGTATTGGTCATGCGCGCCACGCGACCATCAAGGCCGTCCATCACCATGGCAATAAAAATGGCAATGGCTGACTGCTCAAAATGCAGGTTCATCGCCTGCACGATGGCGTAAAAACCGCCAAACAGTGAGGCAGAAGTGAACAAATTAGGCAGCAGGTAAATACCACGCTGGCGCAGGCTGGTATGTTGTTCGCGGCGTGACAGGCGGTTTTGCGGTTCAACCATAAGGGACTTTTTTAGAATTGCGGAATACCAGCATTGTTGCGGGCAATCACAAAAAATGCAAGCGTATCCCGCCCGCTAACGGCACACGCCACCGCAACAAGCAAGTGGCATGGCTGTGTTAAAATACGCGTTTATTTCAATTAGTTATTGCACACTTCATGCAGTTCTCATTACACAATACCGACGGCCTCGCCAGGCGCGGCACCGTCAGCCTGCCGCATGGCGAGGTACAAACCCCGGCCTTTATGCCAGTTGGCACTTACGGCACAGTTAAAGCCATGTCTCCGCAAGAGCTCGAAGAGATTCAGGCGCATATCGTGCTGGGCAACACTTTTCACCTCTGGCTACGCCCTGGGCTGGAAGTGGTCGCCGCCCACCAAGGCCTGCACAAATTTATGGGTTGGGACAAACCGATTCTCACCGACTCTGGTGGATTTCAGGTCTGGAGCCTCGGTGACCTGCGCAAAATCTCAGAAGCAGGCGTCAAATTCAAGTCACCCATTAATGGCGATAGCTGCTTTTTAACGCCAGAAGAATCCATGCGCATCCAGCGCGTACTCAATAGCGACATCGTCATGATTTTTGACGAATGCACGCCCTACCCGGCCAGCCACGACCAGGCACGCACCTCGATGGAACTCAGCCAACGTTGGGCCAAACGCAGCCGTGATGCGTTTAACGTGTACCAAAGCCATTCAATCTCACAAGCGATGGCCCTGCAAGGCGGCGAGGATGAGGTGAGGAAGCTAGTACATGAAGTACAGCAACGAACCGAAGACGACGCCAACGCCGCAGGGGCGAGCATTGGCCAGAATGCATTGTTTGGCATTATCCAGGGCGGCATGTACGAAGACCTGCGCGATATTTCACGCCAGGGACTGGAAGCCATCGGCTTCGACGGCTACGCCATTGGCGGCCTGTCAGTGGGTGAGCCCAAAGAAGATATGCTGCGCATTTTGGCGCACACGGCCCCACAAATGCCTCAAGACAAGCCCCGCTACTTAATGGGGGTTGGCACACCAGAAGACCTGGTCGACGCCGTCAGCTATGGCATTGATATGTTTGACTGCGTCATGCCCACGCGTAACGCGCGTAACGGCTGGCTGTTCACGCAATATGGCGACGTTAAAATCAAAAATGCCAGCCACAAAACCGATACACGCCCACTGGATGCCGAGTGTGAGTGCTATACCTGCCAGAATTTCAGCCGCGCCTACCTGCACCATTTGTACCGCATTGGCGAGATTTTGGGCGCGCGTTTAAACACCATTCATAACCTGCATTATTATCAAGTGCTGATGCAAGGCATGCGGGCGGCGATTGAAGAAAATCGTTTTGAGGCGTTCAAGGTGGAGTTTGCTCGTAAACGGTCGGAGAAACGTTAGCCCTCATCACAACATACTCGCCTGTTATAGAGATTAAAAATATTCTTTAAGTTGTGATGTTTTTTCGCCTTGTTGGCGAGTTACTTTTTTTGCTTGCCCCAAAAAAGTAACCAAAAAGAGGGCACCCAGCCATCACGGCCTACGGCTCCCTTGCGTTGCTCAACAAAATAAGCCGGTCACGAAACTCGCCCTGACAAGCCACACACTTCGTGGCTTGTTGCGGAGCTCAAACAGTCGCTCCCTCTACTCTTATTTTGTTTCCGCTACTCAGCGTGATGAATGGGACTTCTCTCACCTAAGGAACATTGTCTAGGTTTGGACGATTCAAAAATCAGATTCTTTTTCTTCAATCCGCTTTCGATGGCAGTCGTATGGTGTTCGGGGTCCCCATCTGACGCGCCGAGCAACGCAGGATTGGCGGGGGTACTCGGCCATCGACTGTCCGAATCCCGCAGCAGCTCACGCTTTGTGTGAGCTGCCAGGTTGAGTTTCGATGGCCGCCCGCCAAGCCGAGTAGCGCAGGAATCAAGCGGAAGCTGGGGTGCATTTCTTTTGGTTACTTGTTCTTTGGGCAAGCAAAGAAAAGTAACTCGCTGTAAAAGCGAAAAGAAACCTAACAAACAACCACAAACCCGTGGGCATAAATGCCCACCCTACGACTGATGGACAAGTATAAAAAATAAGATCGCCGAAAGACAAAACAATCAGCGCATCAAAGAACAACCTTTATATTCCAATCACACCACGCGTGGATTCCCTCGCCCCCGAAACAACAAAAAAGCCAGCACGCAAAACACGTACTGGCTTTTTAAACTTGACTAGCCTCATCCACTAAAAGCACCCATCAGGTCTTTCTGCGCAACCTTAACCAAACAGGAATCAGCCCGGCAGCAAACAAAGCCAATGGCTCAGGTTCAGGCACCATGGTTGCCGTACGGAAAACAACTTCACCCAACCCAGGTTGGGCGCCGCCATCGGTTGTCAGAATTTCCATGTGCACATAACGGGTAGAAACATCGCCGAAAGTAAATGCCTGTCCGGGATCTGCCGCCGTGTAATTCGAACCTACCGCAGTAAAGCCGCCCAGCAAACCGCTATTGCCATTGCTAAAGTCATTGTCATTATCGGCATATAAGTTAAATTGCAAGACCGATCCGGTATTGGCGGTCGCCCATAGTCCGATGGCATCTATATCGTACACAGCCCCCAGGTCATAGCTAAAACTGCCAAAAGGACCCACACTAAAACCGGAATTAAAGGCAGCCTGGCCATTGTGGGTGGTAGTTGCGACAAAACTGTCAAAATCCGTGACGCCTGCGACATAACCAGCGGATAACCCTGACTGGTTGATCTGATTAACCAAGGCATACGAACCGCCAAAGTCAGGGTTCGAGGCGTTAATTGCCGTTGCCTGCACAATCACCCCGGCTTGCGCCACCTGGCACGAAACTGCTAAAGAGACTGCTGCGATACACTTCATGTAACTTTGCATATGCTTCTCCAATATCAAAAATGTTGTGATCAAACACCTGAACGCCAAACAACGGCGGCGAATAAACATTAAAATATCTTTACAATTAATAGTCAAGTCTTTATTACGATGTGAGCAGGTGGACGGCCGGTGACAGATTAAGGAGGCTCTATGATAGAATCATGCGTTATTTTCAGTATGACTTAGGAACAGATATGTTTATCAGCAACGCTTACGCCGCTGCCGCGCCAGCCACCGACATCATGAGCTTCTTGCCTATGGTGGTGATTTTTGTCTTGTTTTACTTTATGTTGATTCGTCCGCAAATGAAGCAAGCCAAGCAACACAAGTCTATGCTGGAGACATTGAAAGCAGGCGATGAAGTGGCAACCACAGGCGGCATTGTCGGCAAAGTGACCAAGGTAAGTGAACACTTTGTCAGCATTGAAATTGCGGCCAACACTGTTGTCAATGTGCAAAAACACACTGTACAAACCTTGCTGCCAGCTGGCACCCTGAAATCCATTTAACCCGCACAAGACGCGCTAGTCTTTCATTCTGACCAAGAGTTTGTTATGAACCGTTATCCAATATGGAAATTCGCACTGATAGGCACTGTGTTTATCATTGGCCTACTGTACACGATCCCCAATTTTTTTGGTGAATCGCCAGCAGTGCAAATCAGCCCGGCCAAAGCCTCACTAAAGCTAGATGAGAGCTTGCTGCAAAAAGTGGAGGACACGCTGAAACTGGCCAACATTCCGTTTGACGGTTTGTTTATGGATGCCAGCGGCGTCAAAGTGCGTTTTGCCAATACGGATACGCAATTGCTGGCCAAAGACAAGCTAGTGGGCAATCTGGGCAAAGACTACACCGTTGCGCTCAACCTGGTGCCACAAACGCCTAACTGGCTGCAAAGCATAGGCGCCAAGCCGATGTATCTGGGCCTGGACTTGCGTGGTGGCGTGCACTTTTTGCTGCAAGTTGACATGAAAGCCGCGCTGGATAAAGCAGCCGAAAGCACGGTGGGTGATTTCCGCATGTCTTTGCGCAAAGAAAAAATCAACTATTACGGCATTGAGCGCCAAGGCCAGGTGGTGGTGATTAAGTTTGAGTCAGAAGCCGAAGCGACTAAAGCGCGCAACCTGTTGGCTAAAGACTTTTCTGACCTCACCTATAAAATTGGCGGCAGTGACAAAGACTTTAACTTAACCGCCAGTATGAGCGTGATGGCGCAAAAACGCATCCAGGAGTTTGCGCTCAAGCAAAACCTGCAAACCCTGCATAACCGGATTAACGAACTGGGTGTGGCTGAGCCTATCGTGCAGCAACAAGGCCTGGACCGTATTGTGGTGCAATTGCCTGGTGTGCAGGATACTGCCAAAGCCAAAGAGATTCTCGGCCGCACGGCAACGCTGGAAATCCGTATGGTGGATGAAGAAAAATCTGACATGGCCACGCTGCAAAAAGCACAGGCAGGCCAGGTGCCGTTTGGTGACGAGTTATTTTCTGACCGTGAAGGCCGCCCGGTATTAGTCAAAAAGAGCGTGGTGCTGACGGGTGACCGTATCACCGACGCGGGCCCTGGCGTGAATGGTCAAAATGGTTCATCAGTCGTTAACGTGACGCTGGATGGGCGCGGCGCAGGCATCTTTAAAAATGTGACGCGTGAAAACGTGGGTAAGCGCATGGCAATTTTGCTGATTGAAAAAGGCAGCACCGAAGTGGTCACTGCGCCGGTGATTAACGAAGAAATTGGTGGTGGCCGCGTACAAATTTCTGGCATGGCCAACGCACAAGAGGCAACTGACATTTCACTACTGCTGCGTGCCGGTGCCTTGGCTGCACCGATGGAAATTATCGAAGAACGCACCGTAGGCCCGAGCATGGGTGAAGAAAACATCAAACGCGGTGTGCATTCCACGCTGTGGGGCTTTGCTGCCATTGCGGTGATGATGATTGCCTATTACATGGTATTTGGTGGCGTGTCTGTGATGGCGCTGGGCGTGAACTTGCTGTTGCTGGTGGCGATTTTGTCCATGCTGCAAGCCACACTGACCTTGCCTGGCCTGGCGGCGATTGCGCTGGCACTGGGCATGGCGATTGATGCCAACGTGCTGATTAACGAACGTATCCGTGAAGAGCTGCGCAATGGCAACACGCCGCAAGCCAGTATCCACGCCGGTTATGATCGTGCATTTGATACCATTCTTGACTCCAACGTCACCACCTTGATTGCCGGCCTGGCCTTGTTTATGTTTGGCACCGGCCCGATCAAAGGCTTTGCCGTGGTACACGTGCTGGGCATTATGACCTCAATGTTTAGTGCTGTGCTGGTCTCGCGTGCACTAGTCAATCTGCTGTATGGCTATCGCCGCAAGATCGAGCATCTGCGGATTGGTTAATCGCCGCCCTGCACGCTGACAACGCATATTAAGAGAATAGATTATGGAATTATTCAGAATTAAAAAAGATATCCCGTTTATGAGCTACGGGCGTCTGACCACCTCAATTTCGCTGATTACGTTTGTGCTGGCGATCTTTTTCCTGCTGCATCGCGGCCTGAATTACGGCGTCGACTTTACTGGCGGCACGGTGATGGAGGTGCATTACCCGGCTGCGGCCAATATTGAGCAAATCCGCCAGGTAATGGATGGCGTGGGCCTGAAAGATGTCACAGTGCAAAACTTTGGCTCCAGCCAGGACGTACTGATTCGTCTGCCAGTGAAAAAAGAGCTGTCTATTGCACAGCTGTCAGAAAAAATATCTGGCGCGTTAAAAGCGGCCGATGCCGGCGCAGAAATTCGCCGCGTTGAATCCGTGGGCTCACAAGTAGGCGAAGAGTTGTACGAAAACGGCGCACTGGCATTATTGCTGGTGTGTGCCGGCATCATGGGTTACCTGGCATTGCGTTTTGAATGGCGCTTTGCGGTGGCGGCGATTATCGCCAACATGCATGACGTCATTATTATTCTTGGCTTTTTTGCCTTTTTTCAGTGGGAGTTTAACCTCACCGTGCTGGCGGCGATTCTCGCCGTATTAGGTTACTCGGTGAATGAGTCGGTCGTGGTGTTTGACCGCGTACGCGAAAACTTTAAAAAAATGCGTAAAGCAAGCGCGGTGCATGTGATCGACAATGCGATCACGCGCACCATGTCACGCACCATCATCACCCACATGATGACGCAGACCATGGTCTGCTCGATGTTGTTTTTTGGTGGTGAAACCTTGCACAACTTTTCGCTGGCACTGACCATTGGCATTTTGTTCGGCATTTACTCTTCAGTCTTAGTGGCTTGCCCAATCGCCATGTGGCTGGGCGTGAGTCGCGCCAACCTGATAGGCGACACCGAGAAAAAACCTAAAGAAGACGAAGCCGCTGTTGCGCCTTAAACACGCGTGATACAGCAATTCACCCTTACAAACACTTAGTCTGTCTTTTTCTTGATTTTTAGCCACTGGTGGGTACACTAGTGGCTTCTTGTTTTTAATCCCACTCTTTTGGACAACATCCCCTTAAGCTGGCAGATTGGTCTGCTACTGCTCTTGCTGTCTTTGACAGCTTTTTTCTCCATTGCCGAAACCAGCCTCATGTCGCTCAACCGTTACCGGATGCGGCACATGGCCAAAGAAGGTCACCGCGGCGCCAAGCTGGCCAGCCGCCTGATTGCACAAACCGATAAAACATTGGGCGCCATTCTGCTCGGCAACACCCTTTGTATCGTCAGCTCCTCCACCTTAGAGGTCGTCATTTCTGAACGCCTGTTTGGTGAGGGCGACTATGTGCTGATGTTTGGTTCGCTTGCGATTACATTTGCCATTCTGGTCTTTAGTGAAATCTCACCCAAAGTGATCGCTGCTGCGCATGCCGAAAAACTTGGGTTTGCCACCAGCTACTTGCTGTATCCGCTCATATGGCTGTTCACGCCGGTGGTCTGGTTTGTCAATCTGTTCGTCAAAGCGTTTCTCAAGCTGCTAGGGGTACGCGTCAACTTCGACGGGCAGGCGCAATCGGTCACCACCGAAGAGTTACGCAGCATTGTCAGCGATGCCGGGCAATACATTCCGTCGCAAAGCCGCGCCATTTTACTCAACCTGCTAGACCTGGAAGACATCATCGTTGACGATGCAATGACCGCGCACACCATGGTCGAGTTTCTTGACCTTGATGACACGATTGAACAAATGATGGAGCAGTTGGCACGCAGCCATCACTCGCGCCTGCCGGTGAGACAGGGCGACCACGAAGACATCGTCGGCATTTTGCACGTGCGTAAAGTATTGCCATTGCTGCGCGACTTTCATATTGGCAAAGCCCCGACCAAAGCCTTGTTGCAGGCGGCCATGAGCCTACCTTACTATATTCCGTCAGGCACCCCGCTTTACACCCAGTTGCAGCAGTTTCAAAAACGGCACGAGCGTATTGCTCTGGTTGTGGATGAATATGGTGAGTTTAAGGGCTTGCTGACACTGGAAGATATTTTAGAAGAAGTCGTCGGCGAATTCACGACCCAGTCGCCCGAACATGCTCATCACTTTCACCAGCATGAGGATGGTAGTTGGCTGGTCGATGGCGGCAGTTTGCTACGCGACCTTAACCGTAAATTGAAACTCTCCCTGCCAACTGACGGTCCACGCACATTGAATGGTTTAATTCTTGAGCACTTTGAGGGGATTCCAGAACCTGACACCAGCTTCAAAATGGGGGATCACAAACTGGAAATCCTGGACGTTCAGGACCATATCGTCAAGCGCGTCAAAATTTATCTTTAAAAAGCGGCCATTCTGCCGCATCAAACCCTTGAATTTTTCAATACAAGGCGCAAAATAGGTTTTAAGACAGGTATACAAAACTATGGTACGACCCAAGCGTGAAGGTGATCTGGCTCTTGAATCCCAAGTCGCCAAACCCAAGCCTCCCGAACTCTATAAGGTGTTGTTGCTTAACGACGACTACACCCCGATGGAGTTTGTCGTCGCCGTCATTGAACGTTTTTTTAACAAGTCTCGTGAACAAGCGACACAAATCATGCTCCAAGTACATACAGAGGGCATGGGCGTATGTGGCGTTTACCCACAGGATATTGCCGAAACCAAAATGCATCATGTGTTGGAGTCTGCCCGTGAAGCACAACACCCGTTGCAATGTGTAATTGAAGCGGCTTAACACACGACTCACTGGTGCCAAAAGTGTTTGCGCCATCGTCATGGCCCTATCTTGGCATCCACAGAATATCGGGCAAATACACTGACATACTGGCGGTTCGATTAGTGCAGCATAGTGGTAGCATGGTAATGAGGTAGTTCTGTGCGGCTTGACTCATATAAACTTGAGCAAAAATCGGCCACGGAGCATTGAATTTTTTGAAAAAAAGCACGATAACAATAAACAGACAGGTTGTGCCGGATTGCATGGATTTGCGTCTGTGAATGAGGCGTTTTTTGTAGTGTAGTGTATTAAGGAAAGTCATCATGATTGCTCAAGAACTTGAAGTTAGCCTGCACATGGCGTTTATGGACGCGAGACAAAAGCGTCACGAATTGATTACGGTTGAGCATCTGTTACTGGCTATGTTGGATAACCCAACCGCCGCAGAAGTCCTGCGTGCTTGCGGCGCCAAGTTCGACACACTGCGTAGTGAACTGACCCAATATATTGAAGAACACACCCCCACAGTAGCGGGCACTGAAGAAGTGGACACCCAACCAACGCTGGGCTTTCAACGTGTGATTCAACGTGCCATGCTGCACGTACAATCATCTGGCAAAAAAGAAGTGACCGGCGCTAACGTGCTGGTCGCTATTTATGGTGAAAAAGACTCGCATGCGGTGTTTTTCCTGCACCAACAAGGCGTGACGCGCCTTGATGTGGTCAACTTTATTTCGCACGGCGTGGCCAAAATTCAGGAAAACGAATCAAAAGCGGCCAGCCCTGAGCAAGAAGCTGAAGGCGAAAGCGTCAGCACCGGTGCGCTGGAAAGTTTTACCTTAAACCTCAATGCGCAAGTAATTGCTGGCAAAATTGACCCGTTGATTGGGCGTGGGCTGGAGTTAGAGCGCGTGATCCAGACCTTGTGCCGCCGTCGCAAAAATAACCCGTTACTGGTTGGCGAAGCTGGTGTGGGTAAAACCGCCATTGCCGAAGGCCTGGCCTCACGCATCGTCAGCAACGAGATTCCAGAAGTGCTGGCAAATGCGACCGTCTACTCATTAGACATGGGCGCGCTACTGGCTGGCACCAAATACCGTGGTGATTTTGAGCAACGCCTGAAAGCGGTAATGAAACAGCTGGCTGAAAAACCGGATGCGATTTTGTTTATTGATGAAATCCACACCTTGATTGGTGCTGGCTCAGCCAGTGGCGGTACGCTGGATGCCAGCAACCTGCTGAAACCGGCGTTATCCAATGGCTCACTCAAGTGCATAGGCGCGACCACTTATCAGGAGTATCGCGGCATCTTTGAAAAAGACCATGCCTTGTCACGTCGTTTCCAGAAAATTGATGTGCAAGAGCCTAGTGTGGCCGAAACCATTGAGATTCTAAAAGGCCTGAAAACCAGATTTGAAGAGCATCACAGCGTCAAATACAGCGCCAGTGCCTTGACCGTGGCAGCGGAGCTGTCGGCCAAATATATCAATGATCGCCACCTGCCGGACAAGGCGATTGACGTAATTGATGAAGCCGGTGCTGCGCAACGTATTCTGCCAAAAAGCAAACAGAAAAAAATCATTGGCAATAAAGAGATTGAAGAAATCATTGCCAAAATTGCACGCATTCCGCCTAAAAACATTTCCAGTGATGATCGCAATGCACTGAAAACACTGGAACGTGACCTGAAAGCGGTGGTGTTTGGTCAGGACAAAGCGATTGAAGTGCTAGCGTCTGCCGTTAAAATGGCGCGCAGCGGCTTGGGCAATAGCAGCAAACCAATCGGTAGCTTCTTGTTTGCAGGCCCGACCGGCGTTGGTAAAACCGAGGTAGCCAAACAATTGGCTTATGTGCTCGGCATTGAACTGCTGCGTTTTGACATGTCAGAATATATGGAGCGTCACGCGGTTTCGCGCCTGATTGGTGCGCCGCCGGGTTATGTTGGTTTTGATCAGGGCGGGCTGTTGACCGAGGCCGTCACTAAACAGCCTTATTGCGTCTTGTTACTGGACGAAATTGAGAAAGCGCACCCTGATATTTTCAACATTTTGTTGCAAGTGATGGACCATGGCACCTTGACGGATAACAATGGCCGCAAAGCGGATTTCCGCAATGTGACGATTATCATGACTACCAATGCGGGCGCTGAAAACCTGTCCAAATCGAGCATCGGCTTTACCAATAGCAAAGACAGCTCCGATGAAGCGGCTGACCTCAAACGTTTCTTTAGCCCAGAGTTCCGTAACCGGCTGGATGCCACCGTGTCATTTGGCGCACTCGACCAAGAAGTTATCTTGCGCGTAGTCGACAAGTTCCTCATGCAACTTGAAGATCAATTACACGAGAAAAAAGTCGAGGTGACGTTTAGTGATGAGCTTAAAGCCTATCTGGGCAAAAAAGGATTTGACCCGAAAATGGGCGCACGCCCAATGGCCAGACTCATTCAAGATACCATTCGTAAAGCATTGGCCGATGAACTGCTGTTTGGCCGTTTGAACGAAGGCGGTCATGTCCATATCGACCTGGACGACAATGATCAGATCAAACTGATTTTTAAAGAAGAAACCATTTCGGCCTAGTCTGGCTGGAACTTTGACACCACAGTGACATCTACTACAATGTCACTGTGGCTTTCCAGCACCATCTTGGTGCGAAAAAATCCTCAACGCGTAACCAGATCTGCCTATATTGGCCACGGATGACATAAAATCAATATGTTAGGTGTGTTCGCATTACTGGTATAATTATTGCTGTAAATGTATTGCCTGACAGATATGATTTTGTAATGCAAAAGATATTTTATTTTCTACATGCGTTGTGTTTGCTGTTTGCTTTGCAGACAACGGCTGCCGAACCGGCGGTCACAACTACGCTATTAGAAAGCGGCATTTCCGCGACCAGCCTTTCCAATGCCATTGATGACAGCTTGTCTGCTGATTTTGGTGTAGTGAATTGTTGCGTCGATATGCTGGAAATTGCTGAAGTCGATGTCGATAAAATATTGCTCCCTGGTTTTAGCTATCCACTACATAAAACCACCTACCTCGCCCCTGAACACCACTTATCCTCCTACCACCTGCTACTTAGCTTCTGGCTTGACCGGCCGCCACAACTCGCTTAACGATTTTGTATCGCTCTCGGCCCTGCTGCGAGCGTCATTTTAATTACTAATTAAGGTGACTGTGACATCATGATATGAACAGTCACCTGAAAAAGGATCGTTATGTTAAGTCAGACCCGCTGGCGGAAAGCATGCAGGCTATTGTGCTTATATTGCTGTATGACCCCCGCCGCATTTGCAGGCGCTACATTTGACCTGAAAACCCTGCTTGATCAAGCGGTGGCCGAAAACCCGATGCTGGCAGTCAGCAAAGCGCAAGTTGAAGCTGCTGCGGCAGGTATTACCGTTGCAAGATCGTTCTACAATCCAGATATGGAAGTGATGGCAGGCCCGGCCAGATACCGCGGTGTGCCGACACCAGGCGCCAGTGAAAGAAACTATGGTGTCACTATTTCGCAACCACTGGACTTTCCCGGCACCCGCACCTCGCGCCGAGAGCTGGCCGAACAGCAGTTCAACTATGCAGAAAAAGGCATCCATACCACCAGCTTCGACCTGCGCAACCAGATCAAACAGGCTTACCTGAATGTATTGTTGCGGCAGCAAATTTTGAGCATGCTGGGTGCTAATTTGACCTTATTGCAGCAAGTGCAAGGCAAGGTAAAACGCAAAGTGGATATTGGTGAAGCCCCCAGATACGAACTGATCAAAGCCGATACAGAAGTGCTGGCCGCCGAGCGCGACTACGCCAGTGCGCAAACCCGTATTGATGAGTCCAAGGCCATTTTGCGCGGCATGATAGGCAATATGCCAGATAGCTTTGAAATCAAATCTGAATTGCCAACCATCTCTAACCTACCCAATATCACTGATTTAAGACAGTCTGCTGAAAACAACCCATACTTGCAGCAGTTGCTCAGTGCGAAAGACAGTGCAGAGGCCAAGTTAAAACTGGAGCAAGCCTTGCGGTTTCCTGGCCTGACCGTGAAATCTGACTTCACACAGGACCCTGATCTCAATACCTTTCGCCTTGGCGTAGTACTGCCGTTACCGGTCTGGAACCGCCGTGAAGGCCAGATTGCGCAAGCGGCCGCCGGGATTGAGGAAGCCAATGCCAACATCAAGTTGCAACAACAGATACTGCGCAAAGAGATAGACAGTGCCTATCAACGCAATCTGATTGCCAGCAATCAGCTCAAAGTGTTCGAAAATGGCTTATTGCAACAATCAGAAGCGACCTTGAGTCGCGCAGAAGCAGCCTATAAATTCGGAGAACGCGGCATCTTGGAGTATCTGGATGCGCAACGCGTCAATCGTGATGTCAAACGTGACTATCTGATTGCCAAATTTGATTATTTTTTCAGTGTATTGCAAATCGAACGCTTCATCGGTTCGGATTTGGTCCAACCATAAGGGGATGGTCATGTCTCGTGTTTTATTTTCAACTTTGCTCGCTGCCGCGCTGGCTGTCATGTCCACCGCGTGCACCGAAAAACCCGCACCGGCGCCAGAAACCAAAGAGGTGGTCGACCCTAGCCTGGTCACTCTGACCAAAGAGCTGATGGCAACGGTCAGCACCGGCCCGGTAGCAGAACTTGCCTTTGTCGATACCTTGCGTATTCCCGGCCGTATTCAGGTCGATGAGCAATATGAATCCAGGGCTGGGGCGTCCATCACTGGCCGTATTAGCACCCTGGATGTCAACCTTGGCGATGAAGTGAAAGCAGGCCAGCGACTGGCCATGATTAAAAGTACAGAGCTGGCGCAATATCAACTGAGCTATATTAAAGCCAGCCAGCAGATGCAACTGCAAACCAAAGCGGTAGACCGTGCCAAGCAACTGCTTGAAGCCGATGTGATCAGCCTGGCGGAGCTACAACGCCGCGAAGGCGAGCTAAATGCCGCCAATGCCGAATTAAATGCCGCGCGTGACCAGTTACTGGTTCTTGGCATGCCACCTGCCAGCATCTCCCAATTGGGCTTGCATAACAGCGGCATGTCTACCAGCCAGGTCAACTCTAAAATCACCGGCACGGTGATTGCACGTAAAGCGAGATTAGGCCAGGTTGTCGCCCCCGCAGAAGAACTGTTTGTGATTGCTGATTTGTCACATGTGTGGGCTGTGGCAGAAATTCCTGAGCAACAAATTGCGCACATTAAAGAAGGTCAGTCGCTGGATATTGAAGTGCCGGCGCTAGACGATGCCGAACTCACTGGCACACTCGCGTTTGTCGGTGACATTGTGAACCCGGCCACGCGTACAGTGATGGCACGCGCCAACATCAGCAACGAAAAAATGCTGTTAAAACCTGACATGCTGATTACGATCTTACTTGAAGCAAAACCTGAAAAGGTCATTGCGATCCCCGCTACCGCAGTCGTGCGTGAAAACAATGCAGACCATGTATTTGTGCAAACCTTAAAGCCAACACAATATAAATTGCTGCCAATCACGCTGGGCCGGACTTACCAAGGCCATAGAGAGGTGCTGCAAGGCTTGCAACCAGGTGATCAAATCGTGCTCGATGGCGCGTTTCATGTCAACAATGAACGCAAGCGCAAAGAGATGGAGTAAAGCATGATTGAATCCCTAATTCGAGGCGCGCTCAAGCAGCGCCTGATTGTGCTGGTCTTGGCTGTCGGGCTGATTCTTGCAGGCTTGTTTGCAGTGAATAAACTGTCAGTCGATGCGTTTCCTGACGTGACCAATGTGCAGGTGATGATTGCCACGCAGGCCACCGGCAAGTCGCCGGAAGAAGTCGAACGCTTTATCACCGTGCCGCTGGAAATTGCCATGACAGGCTTGCCTGGCCTGACAGAAATGCGCTCAGTCAATAAAAATGCTTTATCGCTGATCACTCTGGTTTTCACCGACAGCACCGACGTTTATTTTGCGCGACAACTGGTGATGGAGCGTTTGATGGAGGTGATGGAGCGCATGCCACAAGGCGTGACGCCTATTCTCGGGCCAGTCTCTACCGGTTTGGGCGAGGTCTATCAGTTCACGCTGGATAAACCCGATGACGGTAAAAAAGCACTGACGCAAGCCGACCTGACAGAGCGTCGTGCGATTCAGGACTGGGTGGTGCGCCCATTGCTACGTGGGATTCCTGGCGTGGCCGAAATCAACTCGCAAGGCGGTTATGTCAAGCAGTACCAGGTACTGGTGAATCCAGACCGTATGACGCATTTTTCGATCAAACTCAAAGATGTGTATGAAGCGTTGGCGCGCAACAACGCCAACAGCGGCGGCGGCATTTTGCCACATTACGCCGAACAGTACCTGATTCGCGGCGTCGGCCTGGTGCAAAACCTGGATGACATCCGCAATATGGTGCTCAAGGAAGAAAATGGCATTCCCGTTTATGTCCGTGATGTGGCTGAAGTCACAATCGGCCACGAAGTGCGTGTTGGTGTCGTGCTCAAAAATGGCGACACCGAGTCTGTTGGCGGCATTGTCATTATGATGCGTGGCGGCAACGCCAAAGAAGTCGTCAGCCGGATCAAAGCACGCGTAGAAGAAATCAACAGTAAAGGCATGCTGCCTCACGGCCTGCAAATTGTGCCCTACTATGACCGTAGCGAGCTGGTCGATGCAGCCTTGCATACGGTGACCAAAGTGCTGATTGAAGGCATTATTCTGGTGATTGTGATTTTGTTCCTATTCTTGGGCGATGTCCGTTCCAGCGTGATTGTAGTCGGTACCTTGATCCTGACACCGCTGATTACCTTTATGGTGATGAATCATTACGGCATTTCTGCCAACCTGATGTCACTGGGCGGCCTAGCAATCGCGATTGGCCTGATGGTCGATGGCTCGGTGGTGGTGGTTGAAAACACTTTTCACCACCTGGGCCACCGCAAAGACGAAAGCAGAATTCGGGTGGCGTTAGAAGCGGCGACTGAAGTCGCGACACCGGTCCTGTTTGGTGTAGGCATTATCATTCTGGTGTTTTTGCCATTGATGACACTAGAAGGCATGGAAGGCAAAATGTTTGCGCCATTGGCCTACACCATTGCCATTGCGCTGTTTGTGTCACTGGTATTGTCACTCACCCTGACCCCTGCCCTGTGCTCCTATATGCTCAAAGGCGGCAGTGGTGATGACACCAAGCTCATACAAGCGATCAAACGTCCCTATTTATCGGCACTAAACTGGGTGCTCGACAATGAGAAAAAAACCATTTTAGCCTCGGCATTGGTGTTTGTCGGCACAATTGCGCTGTTTCCGTTTCTGGGCACCTCATTTATCCCAGAAATGAAAGAAGGCTCCATCGTGCCGGGCATTAACCGTGTGCCCAATATCTCGCTGGAAGAATCCATGAAAATGGAGAGCAAAGCGATGAAACTCATTATGGAGCAAGTGCCTGGCGTCAAATCGGCAATCTCCGGTCTGGGCCGTGGTGAAAGTCCGGCAGACGCGCAAGCGCAAAATGAATCTACGCCTATCATCAGCCTCAAGCCGCGCGCAGAATGGCCTGAAGGCTGGTCGCAGGATGACATCGCAGAAAAAATGCGTGTGGTGCTCGAAAAACACATTCCGGGCGTACAAATCATCATGGCACAGCCTATTTCTGACCGCGTTGATGAACTGTTGACTGGTGTGCGTGCAGATGTGGCTGTCAAAATCTTTGGTGAAGACCTGGATGCTCTCAAGCAAAAAGCAGATGAAATCGCTAAGATTGCTGGCTCGGTAAAAGGGGCGACTGAGATCAAGGTGGAGAAAGTGTCAGGGCAACAATATCTGAACATCACCATCGACCGTCAAGCGATTGCCCGTCATGGTATCAATGCGTCTGATGTGCATGATGTGATTGAAACCGCGATTGGCGGCAAGATTGCCACCGAGATTTTTGAAGGCCAGCGCCGTTTTTCAGCTGCTGTGCGTTACCCGGAAGCGTTCCGTAATAACGAAGAGGCGATCCGCAATATTATGCTGACCTCGCCCAATGGCTCACGCGTTGCACTCGAAGACCTGGCGGACATTGAGATCAGGGATGGCCCGGCGCAAATCAGCCGTGAGTTGGCCAAACGCCGCATCGTGATTGGCGTCAACGTCAAAGACCGCGATCTGGGCGGCTTTGTCGCGGAACTGCAACAGGTATTAGGTCAAAAACTGCAACTGCCGGATGGCTATTATCTTGAATACGGTGGCCAGTTCCAGAACATGGAGCGTGCCATGGGCCATTTGATGATCATTATCCCGGTCACCGTGGCAGCCATTTTCTTTCTGCTGTTCTTGCTGTTTCAGTCGTTACGTTTTGCCACCATGATTATTCTGGTGCTGCCATTCGCCTCGATTGGCGGCGTGATCGCCTTGTTTGTGACTGGAGAATATTTGTCGGTGCCGGCGTCGGTAGGCTTTATTGCCTTGTGGGGCATTGCCGTGTTGAATGCGGTAGTGTTGGTGTCCTATATCCGCACGCTGCGTGAAGAAGGCCTGAGTCAGCTAGAAGCGATCCGCAAAGGCTGTGCCCAGCGCTTTAGACCGGTGATGATGACGGCTACCGTGGCCATGCTGGGGCTGGTACCGTTCTTGTTTGCCACCGGCCCTGGCGCCGAGGTACAACGCCCATTGGCCATTGTGGTCATTGGCGGCCTGATTACCTCAACCCTGTTAACCCTGATTGTGGTGCCCACACTCTATCGTAAGTTTGAAGAAAGCAAGATAGAGGCATAATGCCGACCCAGTGAGTCTATGCACAAAAGGATACTTTTATGAAAGAAATCAAAGCAGTCATACAACCGTCGCGATTGGCCAAGATACGCTCCGCGCTACGTAATATCAAAGGCTTTCCCGGTATGTCGGTTAACAAGATGGAAGGTTGTGGCCCTCACTTGCAAAAGCCGAGTGTGGGTGTGCGCGAAGAACTGACCGATTACAGCCCCAAAGTCTATTTATATATGGTGGTGCCGGATGAGCTGGTGGAGGGCATATTGCAGACCATCGTCGAAGTGGCGCATACCGGCAATATCGGTGATGGTATTGTCTGGGTCACACCGGTCGAACGCATGATCCGTTTATCTGAACAGATTATGGTGTTGGATTAAATAGCTATAATGAACGCCAGTCCAGCCCGGTTTGCTGGCTGGCGATTTGCACCCAGTCATGGGCGCAATTTAACACCTCACTCAACGCCTGCTGTGCTAACGCAGGTGTATTATTTTTTTCGCTTAAATGTGCCGCCACCAATTGGGTCAACTTACTGTTATCCAGCTGGCTCAGCAATTGCGCGCTAGCCTGATTATCCAGATGCCCCAGCCAACCGCCTACGCGTTTTTTAAGTGAGTGCGCATAAGGGCCAGTGCGCAGCATGTTGAGGTCATGATTACACTCCAGCAGCAAGCCATCACAGCCTTGTAGCATGCTCACAATATGTGGTGTGACGCTGCCCACATCCGTCAACACGCCAAGTTTGCGTGCACCATCACCAAACACAAATTGCGCAGGCTCACGTGCGTCGTGCGGCACCGGATAAGGGTGTACTTCAATTGCTTGTAGCGCAAAGACAGTATGCGCATCGATGATATTAATCGTGATCGCCTGTGTTGGCAGGTAACGCTGGCACATGCTGTAAGTGCCATGCGTAAGCCAAACCGGAATCTGGTAACGGGCCGCTAGCTTAAACACTCCACGGGCATGGTCGTCATGCTCGTGCGTGACCAGTATGCCCGCCAGTTGCTCCGGTTGCAGATTCAAGCGCGCCAAGCGTTGCACCGTCTCCTTGACGCTAAAGCCACAGTCAAGCAAAAGCCGGGTTTCCCCGGCTTCTACCACAGTAGCATTCCCTGCGCTGCCACTGCCTAATGATGCAAATCGCACACTTAGCCCCGGTTATTTCAGCTGTTCATAAAGCAATGAAATAATCCGGTTGGCGGTAGTAGACGTGTTGCGTTTGTTATCAGACGTCAACACATAGACATCGGTGGTGTCATCTGCATTTTCCAGCACCTGAATATGGTATTGCTTGCTAGACTTATCACCGTCAGACGTGCCTTTCCAAAATCTTGTTTTATCGCCTGGCTTAATTTCAGAAGGTGTCGCCGCTTTTTCATCCTCATCACTGCCCCAAAACTTCAGGCGCTCCAGCAAGCCTTTTTTCTGCTTGATCGGGTCTTCTGCATCGGTATCGGCATAGCGTACATAAAAGATACCTTCGGAACGGTTTTTATCTTCGGTGACAAAGCCAATACGATCTAACGCCAAGCCCACACGGCGCCAGGCACGGTCAAACGGCTCGTTAAGCTTTAAAGTCACGCTCTGGTCAGGTTCTTTCAGCACGTCTGCGCGCTTATCAGAAGCCGCTTGCGTCATCACCTGGTCAGCTTTTTGTTCATCCAGCCCCAATTTCACCATCATACGGCGCAGCAACTCAGCATCGAGGTCAGCGTCAAACTCTTGTCCGGGATTGTTTTTATTATCGGCAGCATTGGCGCGATAGCCGGTATCAATCTTACCCAATTGCGTATTGACGTAATTCTTACCGTCATCCGGGGCGCCAGCCACGGTGCGATGCGTCATATAAATTTCGGTGGTACCGTCTTTTTCACCACGCTCCAGCCGGGTGCGGAACTTACGTCTGTCGGCAAAGCCGGATAACTTGTCCAGCCAGGCATCAAACTTCTCACCATAACCACGGTTATCCTCTTTGAGTTTGATCACATCCGACTGCAACCACTCTGTTTCAATCACCCCTAGCTCAGGGTTTTCTACCTTGACCGCAAAGCCTTGATCCAGCCAGAAATCACGCACAACCGGCCAGATTTTTTCAGCAGGCTCATTCACCACCAGCCACCGTTGCTGTCCAGCCTTGACCATACGCACATTTTTCATATCGGCTAGCACAGGTTGCGGGCCGTTTTGCTCTTGCGCGTCCTGGTTTTGGCTATAAGCAGAATAGCTGGTGCTGCCCGGCACGTTATAAGTGCTGCTGGTGCGAACCGCCGTCAGGTCTGGCGGCACTTCCAGTGGTTTAGAGCGGCCGGCGCCTTTGTAGTCAGAGCTGTTATTCATAAACGGGATAGAATCGCAAGCCGTCAGCGCCGTCACCAGGCTGGCCAGCACGGCCCGTTGTAACCAAACATGATTCATGTATTTCACTTATTTCACCCTAAATTAGTCTTAGCTCAATCAAGCGGCAATCTCAGCCTGCTTCATGGCGTTGCGTAATACTGCATGATATTGGCTGGACAAATTCACCAACGGCAAGCGAATGCCGGTGGCAATCAAGCCCATTTGCTGCAATACCCATTTCACCGGGATCGGATTCGCCTCTACAAACAATTTTTGATGCAAGGCAAACAGTTTGGCGTTGGCAGCTTTAGCGGCGGCCAAATTGCCACTCAAGGCATGCACGCACATCTCGTGCATGAGTTGCGGCGCCACATTGGCGGTGACTGAAATCACGCCTTTGCCGCCCAGCAGCATCAAGGCCAGCGCAGTCGCATCATCACCGCTATACACAGCAAACTCAGCTGGCACACGCAACAGCAAATCTGTGCCGCGCTCAATACCACCCGTGGCATCTTTAATGCCCACAATATTGGGCACTTGTGCCAAACGCAGCACCGTGTCGTTACTTAAATCGCAGCCGGTGCGGCCAGGCACATTGTATAAAATCTGTGGAATATCAACCGCTTCGGCCACTGCTTTAAAATGTTGATACAAGCCTTCCTGCGATGGCTTGTTATAGTAAGGCGCAACCAGTAAACAGGCATCTGCGCCTAGACTCTTGGCTTTGGCAGTCAGTTCAATCGCCTCAGCGGTAGAGTTGGCGCCAGTGCCAGCGATCACGGCAACACGCTTGGCAACATGCTCAATCGTTGTTTTAATCAGCAAGCAATGTTCGTCAACATTGACGGTGGGAGACTCGCCCGTCGTACCGACGATGACAATACCATCGGTGCCAGCCTCGACATGAAAATCGATCAGCTTTTTGAGCGCGTCCAGGTCCAAACGACCATCTTCAAACATCGGGGTTACAATTGCGACCAAACTGCCCGTAAACATACCTAGCGCCATTCAATAATAAAGCGAATATTTTAACTGATTATGCGCCCGAACGCCAAAGAACCCGCGGACAAGGCAGACAAGGCTTGCCAGCCCGTCGCCAAACGCGGTTTCGGTTATAATAAGTGCCTTTGCAACAGGGATTAAATAACGCTTTTTGCTGTGATGCCATGCAGACTATTCGCCAACACAATCAGGGGTTCGCAGACGTGAATACTGATGCACAAGCAGCAAAATTCAGCCTTGAGGCACTGATTGTGCAAATTGATGCACTGCTGCCGCAAACCCAGTGCCGCCAATGTGGTTATGAGGGTTGCAAACCTTATGCCGCCGCCATTGCCGCAGGTGAGGCCAACATCAACCAGTGCCCACCAGGCGGTGAACCTGGCTTGCACGCCCTGGCAGACTTACTGCAACGCCCGTATCAAGCCTTAAACTTGGCCCATGGCATCACCAAAGCTAAGGCCGTGGCCATCATTGATGAAGCAACATGCATCGGCTGCACGCTGTGCATTAACGCGTGCCCGGTCGATGCCATTCTCGGCGCCTCCAAATACATGCATACAGTCATCAGCCAGGAATGCACCGGCTGTGAGTTATGCCTGCCCCCCTGCCCGGTGGATTGTATTCGCATGCAAACGGTAGAGGGTCGTGCACTTGCCATGAACACCGCAGAAACTGATCTGGCGAGAAACCGCCACCAGCAGCGCCTCAGCCGGCAGGCGCTTGAAAAACATCACAAAGCCCAAACCTATAGCAAGCACTCACCTGCGCCGGCCGCCACAACCGCGCGAACGACAGCAGAGCAAATAACAGCGGAACAAACCTCCACAGACGCCATTAAAAAAGATGCCATTGCCGCCGCGATGGCGCGTGTAAAAGCGCAAAAAGCAGATCAAGCGTGACTAATAAGATGAACCCTTAGTGATGAATGCCCAAAAAAGACTGGCGATTTTCGAGAGACTGGCGCAAGCCATCCCCAACCCGACCACAGAGCTTGAGCACCGCTCAACGTTTGAATTACTGATTGCAGTGATTTTATCGGCTCAAGCCACCGACAAAGGCGTCAATATCGCCACCCGCAAACTCTTTAAAGTGGCCAACACACCACAAGCCATATTGGACTTAGGCCTGGAAGGGCTCGAAAGCTACATTAAAACCATAGGCCTCTATCACGCCAAAGCCAACAACGTGCTCAAGTGCTGCCAGCAGCTGATTAGCCTGCATGACGCTGAAGTACCTGACAATCGTGCAGCGCTGGAGGCACTGGCCGGGGTCGGCCGCAAAACGGCCAACGTCATTCTCAACACAGCATTTGGCCAACCCACTATTGCCGTCGACACACATTTGTTCCGCGTCGGCAACCGTACCAAACTAGCGCCCGGCAAAAATGTGCTTGAGGTCGAGCAACGGTTTTTAAGCACCACCCCCAAGCAGTTTTTGCAAGATGCCCATCATCTGCTGATTTTGCATGGCCGTTATACCTGCACCGCCCGCAATCCAAAATGCGGCGAATGTTGCATCGCTGATTTATGTGAATTTAAAGACAAGCAAATACACCCGGTGCAACCACCGGCAGAGAGTTAATCATGGCCTTATTTAATCCGAGCCGCGACGAAGTGCGCCAGTTTTTCTTTGACGCCTGGGCAAAATTCAAACAGCAGCAAAGCACACTGACCGACCTCGAAAAAATGGCGGTAGGCATTATGCATATGCACCCGGAATACCATGTGATTCTGGACCAGCCCGAACACTATCTGGCACAAGCCTACTACCCGGAAATGGGCGAAACCAACCCGTTTTTGCACATGAGCTTGCACCTCTCCATTCAAGAGCAAATCAGCATTAATCAGCCCATCGGCATTACCCAAGCCTACGGCAAACTATGCACGCGCTTTCAGCAAGAACATGAAGCGCAACATGCCTTACTCGAATGCCTGGCCGAAACCATCTGGCTGGCACAACGCAATCAAACCGGGCTGGATGCCATGCATTATCTGCAACTGATAGAACAACGGGCAGGGATTGAGCCCACTGCCTAAAAAAACAGAGCATGCGCGTAATCGCGGACGTCACGTGTGGAAGACAATCTCTCGTATGAGGTCCTCGCAAAGGCTCTGCCGATCGCTCACCGTTTAATCTGCGCGCTTATTTTGCAATGCCACCCAATGTGAAATCAGTGTCAAGCCAACGGCTAACAATGTCGGCCCCAGAAAAATGCCAATAAAACCAAAGGCGAGTGCGCCGCCCAACACGCCTAACACCACCAGCAACATGGGCAAATGTGAAGAGTGGCTGATGAGAATGGGTTTGATCACATTATCAACGCTGCTAATCGCGAGTAGCCCGTAAACGCCTAAAAATATCGCCCAGCCATGCTCGCCCTGGTTAAACAGCCAAAGTGCAGCGCTCCCCCACACCAAAGGCGGCCCAGCAGGCACGACAGATAAAAAGAAGGTTGCCAAAGCCAACAGCAGCGGCATCGGCGCACCTGCCAGCCAAAAACCAAACAGGGCAACGGTTGATTGGGCGACGGCAGTGCCAAAGATACCCAGCATCACGCCTTTGACAGTCATGCAGGACAGCTGCAGCATCTCTTCACCCAAGGCTCCGCCCAGCCTTCTCACCATGGCGATAACAGCATTTGCCAGTCGTGCGCCATCGCGATAGAAAAAGAACGCAATAAACACGACGAATAATAATTGCAGAAAACCGCCCATGACTAACTGAATCGCGCTCAATAAATGCTTGCGTAACGGCTCAGCATACTGGCTGGTCAGCCGCATCAACTCTTCATGGCTCACGAATGCGCGTTGCCATGACTCAGCGAGCTGGCTGCCCACAATAGGGATGTTCTCTATCCATTGCGGCGCAGTGGAAGGCAGGCTTTGCATGATCTTGCGCGCCTCACCCAACAACACAGTGGCCGAGTCGGCCAGGTTCACGGCGAGGTAGGCCATAGGCAAAATTAATGCAAGCAGCAGGAGCAAGGTCATGATGACGGCGGCCAATACATCGCGCTTACCCAACATTAACCAGATGCGCTGATACAGCGGCCAGGTAAACACACAGATCACGGCGGCAAACAGCATGGCCGCCATAAAAGGATGCAAAACGAACACACAGCCAACAATCAGTAAAGCAATCAGGGCGATACGGGCAATCTGGTTAGTATTAATCATGTGTCACCTGGCTCATTTATTCACTGATTAGATTATCTCGCAGGACGTTGTATTGTTGGCAAACTTTATGTGCGAGCGGTGAAATGACACGATTAAGCATGTTTCACCAGGCCTTCTGCAAGCAGCCATCCCCAAATATCCATGGTGCAAATATTCCGTCTTGCCACAAACTATGCTTCAATAGCCAGCATGGCAGCTAACCCGCACGACTGGCTCAATGAGCATGGCAATTATTTATATCGTTTTGCACTGACGCGACTGCGTGATCCGCATCTGGCGGAAGACGTTGTTCAAGAGACTTTGCTGGCGGCAATTAAAAATCCCAACTATGCACAGCAATCCAGCCCACGCACTTGGCTAACCGGCATTCTTAAACACAAGATTATCGACTGCATGCGCAAGCAGATACGTGAAACACCAGCCTCTGAGCTCATGACCGAAGAAGATGCCAATATGGACGAGTTTTTTGACGATACCGGGCATTGGGCAGAAAAACCGCAAGCGTGGGACGTGCCACAAGACGCTTTGCAGCAAAAACAGTTTTTGCAGATATTGCAGCAATGTATGGACCGCCTGCCCCAGAAACTGGCCACTATTTTCTCTATGCGCGATGTCGATGACATGGACAATGAGGAAATTTGTAAGGCACTGGCGATTACAGCGACCAATGCTTGGGTCATGTTATACCGGGCCAGAATGGGGCTACGGAAATGTCTGGAAATACATTGGTAAACACGGTGGAGTCAATATGTTGAATTGCAAACAAACCAGCGCACTGGTCTCGCAATCACTTGACCGCCAGCTAACCTGGCGTGAAAGGATAGCCGTCCGCATACATCTGTGGATATGTGTCTATTGCCGACGCTTTGCACAACAGCTAAACCTGATTCGTCGCATGATGCAGGCTTGGCAGCAACAAGCAACCGATCAGAGTGAGCTTGCGTTGTCACAAGCCGCACGGGAGCGCATTACGCAACAATTGGACAAGTTTTACTGATGTCCGCTTTTACACCCTATTTTAAAAAGGAACGAACATGACAACACATAAAATGGCTGCGATGACTGGCGCGGTTGCTTTAACGATCGCGGCAGCAGCCCATGCTGGTAGCAACCCGTTTGAATTAAAAAATCTGGCTCAAGGCTACCAGGTGGCAGATGCCACAGACAGCAAAGCCAAAGACGGCAAATGTGCCAGCGGCAAGTGCGGTGCAAACAAGCAAAAAATGAAAGAAGGCAGCTGTTCAGCCGCAAAAATGAAGGAAGGTTCTTGCCATCATGACAAAACCAAAGAGGGTTCTTGCTCAGCAGACAAGATGACAGAAGGCGGTTGCTCGGCTGAAAAAATGAAAGAAGGTGCTTGCCACTCCAGCAAGTAATCATTTGCAGGCATATTGATGGCTAAGCTAGCAGAGATTCATGGGGCAGGCCTGGGGCTCAAGCGAGAACTGCTGCCTCAACTCATGCAACAACATGGCCAACCCTTGCTCGCACAGTTGCAGTTTCTAGAAATTGCACCCGAAAACTGGATTCAGGCTGGGGGTAAATATGCCGCCGAACTGGACTGGCTGGCTCAGCACTACCCGCTTGCTTGCCATGGCCTGTGCTTGTCTTTGGGCGGGCCTGACCCGCTCAATGTCAGTTTTCTCAGACAGGTTAAACAGTTTCTAGCTGACTTTGAGATCCCGCTCTATACCGAGCATTTAAGCTATTGCAGTGATGTGACCAATGGTTATATTTACGACCTGTTACCTATCCCGTTTACCGAAGAAGCGGTGAACTATGTGGCGCAACGCATCCGGCAAACCCAAGACATTCTGCAACGCCGGATTGCCGTAGAAAACACATCTTTTTACCTGGCCGCACCCATCTCAGAAATGGATGAAATCACTTTTATCAATGCGGTGCTGACAGAGGCTGACTGCGACTTACATCTGGACATTAATAATGTCTATGTGAATAGCGTCAACTTCGGCTTTGATCCTTATGCTTTTTTAGACCGAATCCCTGCGCAGCGCATCGTATACAGCCATATGGCCGGGCATTTGCAAGTAGAACCCGACTTACTGGTGGATACACATGGCGAAGCGATTATTGAACCGGTGTGGCAACTACTCAAATATGCCTATGACAAGCTTGGCGTGTTCCCAACCCTGCTGGAACGCGATACTCATATTCCACCCTTGCCTGCGCTAATGACTGAGGTCAATCGTATCGCCGCACTGCAACAGCCAGCACATCCTAGCCACACGCAACCCTTGCAGCAGGTCGCCTGATGCAGGCATTTCAAGCCTACCAAACAGCATTTACCGCTCACCTGCGGCAGCCTGCGCTACATGCCAAACCAGCAGGGCTGAACGATAAACGCATGCGGATTTATCGCGAAATCGTCTTTAATAATTTTTTAGCCAGTATCCGTGCCTGCTTTCCGGTACTGCACGAGATTCTCGGCAAACGCCGCTTTAGCACACTGGTGCGTCAATGTTTCTATTCGCAGCACTTTAACAGCCCGTTATTTAGAGACATTCCCGGCAGTTTCGTGACCTTTTTACAAACGCAGACAGTGGCCGACCTCCCGGCCTACACGGCGCAACTTGCGCATTACGAATGGATAGAACTGCACCTTAGCCAGCAAATTGAGGCCATAGCGCCTGTATTTTCCAGCGAGCCCATTGCCGACGGGCAGGCATTGCTGCAGCGCGTTGTGCGGCTATGTGATGTGCACCAACTATTGCATTATGACTATGCAGTACATCAGTTATCTAAAAAACGCAGTTCGGCTGAACCCATCGCCACCTTTTTATTGGTGTATCGCACGCCCGAATTCAAGGTGCACTTTATCCAGCTAAATGCAATCACCTATCAACTCTTGCAACAACTGCACACACAAACCGCGACCGCACATCAGCACCTGCTGCAGTTAGCGCAGATGATGCCGCATTTACCCGTTGAGACTGTCATCCAATTTGGCCTGCAAACGTTATATACGCTTTATCAGCAACTGGCGATCACAGCCGATGGACAGTTGGCAAAATAAGGCTCATATCAGACAGACCGGTCTGGCAAAACAGATGATCGGTTGTGACTAAAAGCGACTTTTTTGTCTAAAACCACCTATAGAAGCGGGAATTTTTATCGCGATAAACATCGGTAATCCGTGTTATCTATTGGAAACTGGTAAAATGAACATATAAAATATTTACATTAAATTAATTATGCAAAACTCACTCGCCAAAGACGCTTTAAAACAATTTCGAATTATTTTCGGTACCGTCAGACAACATTTTAGAGAAATTGAAGCTTCTTGCGGCATCTCTGGTTCACAACTTTGGCTGTTACATGAAATCGCGACCCATCCTGAACTCGGCGTCTCACGTTTGGCAGAAAACCTGGCCATACACCAATCCACCTGTAGCCTGCTGGTCGAAAAACTGGTTAAAAAACAGTTGGTCGAAAAACAGCGCCTAAGCCAGGACCAACGCAAAGTCGGGCTGATTGTGACCGAAGCAGGTCATGCGCTGCTGGCCAAAGCGCCCAAGCCGGTAGATGGAATTTTGCCGCAAGTGCTGGCCACGCTGGATGCAGAAGCCTTGGAAACCCTGAATGTCTCCCTCAAGATGGTGATTGGCAAACTGGATGCGCAATCAAACTCGCTCGCCAACCAGCCACTGGCTGACTTGTAACTAGCTGCCCTACCCTGAATATAAAAAAGCCGGCGATTGCCGGCTTTTTACTATGTCATTTGAGGCGAATGCTTATTCACCGCTTACTTACTCACTCACCAAAGACGGCAGATTCACGCGCATTGGCAAGCTTGATCACTTCGGCCTTACCGGCACGATCAAGATCCCACCACTGACGGATTTCTTCTATGGTTCTAAAACAGCCCTGGCAAAAACCGTTATCGTCATCAATGCTACACACGCCGACACACGGCGATGCAATTTCTTGGTCAGACATGTTGAGTCCCTTTCTGACTAGTTTAGCTCAATGCGCCATGACAGTTTTTAAAGCGCTTACCCGAGCCGCATGGGCAAGGATCATTACGCCCCACACGCACGCCTTCTGGTAGATCCTGCGCGGCTTCACCACTGTTGGTTAACGCTGAGTCATAATCGGTATGCTGATATTGCAAGTTACCGACGTCGGCGGCACGCATCGCCTCTTCAGCGCGACGCTCTTCTTCTTCAAGCTCTTCGCGGGAGCGCACTTGCACCTGCATGGTGATCTTGGTGACTTCACTCTTCACGGTGTTCAGCAAAGACTCAAACAACTCAAATGCTTCGCGCTTGTATTCCTGCTTAGGATTCTTTTGCGCATAGGAGCGCAAATGGATACCCTGACGCAAATGGTCCAACGCCGCCAAATGTTCGCGCCAATGGTTGTCCAGGCTTTGCAACATGACTGCGCGTTCAAAGTTGCGCATATTGTCATTGCCTGCCATCGTTTCTTTTGCGCCATAGCTCTCATTCGCCGCATCCATGATGCGCTCACGCAAGGTCTCCTCATGCAAGTCAGGATTGTTTTCCAGCCATTCGCCAACCGGCAAACTCGTGCTCAACTCATCCTGCAAAGCTTGCTCTAAGGCAGGCACTTCCCACTGCTCTTCAACACTACCAGGCGGAATATACGTATTAAACAAGCTGTTAATCACATCCTCGCGCATGGCACGAATGGTCTGACCCACATCGACTGACTCCAGCAACTCATTACGCTGCTCGTAAATCACCTTGCGCTGGTCGTTAGACACATCATCGTATTCCAGCAATTGTTTACGGATGTCGAAGTTACGGCCCTCTACCTTGCGCTGGGCGTTTTCAATTGCGCGCGTCACCATGGCATGCTCAATGGCTTCGCCCTCTGGCATATTGAGGCGGGTCATAATCGCCGCCACACGCTCACCAGAGAAAATACGCAGTAATTGATCTTCGAGTGATAAATAGAAACGGCTAGAGCCCGGGTCACCCTGACGGCCTGAACGACCACGCAACTGGTTATCCACACGGCGTGACTCATGCCGCTCAGTGCCAATAATATGCAAGCCACCCGCAGCCAGCACCGCATCGTGGCGCTGCTGCCACTCGGCTTTGAGTTGCGCAATCTTGCTGTCTTTGTCGGCGTCACTTAAGTTGGCATCGTGACGAATGGCGTGAATCTCACCTTCTGAGTTACCACCCAGCACAATATCTGTACCACGGCCGGCCATATTGGTCGCAATCGTGATCATGCCTGGACGACCTGCCTCGGCGACAATGGTCGCTTCGCGCTCATGCTGCTTGGCGTTTAACACCTGGTGTTCCAGCTTGGCTTGTGTCAGCAGTTGCGAGATCAGCTCGGAGTTTTCAATCGAAGTCGTCCCCACCAACACTGGCTGGCCTTTGGCCTGGCATTGCTTGATATCTTCAATCACTGCCTTGTACTTTTCCATGCCGGTGCGATACACCTTGTCCATCGCATCCAGGCGCTGCACTGGCCTGTGGGTTGGAATCACCACGGTTTCCAGCGCATAAATCTGGTTAAACTCATAGGCTTCGGTATCTGCCGTGCCTGTCATCCCGCTCAGTTTTTGGTACATGCGGAAGTAGTTCTGGAACGTAATTGACGCCAGCGTCTGGTTTTCTTTTTGAATCGCCACGCCTTCTTTGGCTTCCACCGCCTGATGCAAACCGTCTGACCAACGGCGACCCGGCATCATACGGCCAGAAAACTCATCCACAATGACGATTTCATTGTTGCGCACCACGTAATGCTGGTCGCGGTGATAGAGATTTTGTGCGCGCAACGAGGCATACAAATGATGCACCAGGGTAATATTGGCTGGCTCATATAAGCTGGAACCAGCCGTCAGCAAACCGGTTTGTTCTAGCAGTTGCTCAGCATGCTCGTGCCCGGCTTCGCTCATGGTCACGCTTTGTGCTTTTTCGTCGACCCAGAAATCGCCTTCACCGTCTTCAACTTGCTGGCGAACCAGTTGCTTGGCCACTTCATTAATCGCGCCATACAAATCAACGCTATGCTCGGCCTGGCCAGAAATAATCAGTGGTGTACGCGCTTCATCAATCAAAATCGAGTCAACTTCATCCACCAGCGCATAATGCAAAGGACGCTGTACGCGCTCGTCTTTGCTAAACACCATGTTGTCACGCAGGTAGTCAAAGCCAAATTCGTTATTGGTACCGTAGGTAATGTCAGAGGCATAGGCTTGCTGCTTGGCGTCATGCGGCATTTGCGACAGGTTGATGCCAACGCTTAAACCCAAAAAGTTGTAGAGTTGCCCCATCCACTCCGCGTCACGCTTCGCCAGGTAATCGTTGACCGTCACCACATGCACGCCTTTGCCTGTGAGCGCATTCAAATAGGTTGGCAAGGTCGCCACCAGCGTTTTACCCTCACCGGTCCGCATTTCGGCGATTTTGCCTGCATTCAGCACCATGCCACCAATCAACTGCACATCGAAGTGGCGCATGCCCAAGGCACGCTTGCTGCCCTCGCGCACCACGGCAAATGCCTCTGGCAACAATTGCTCCAGAGACTCACCATTGGCATAACGCTGCTTAAACTCTTCGGTTTTTGCACGTAGTTGCTCGTCACTCAACGTCTGGGTGGCGGGCTCTAATGCATTGATTTGTTTGACGGTTTGCTGATATTGCTTGACCAGCCGATCATTACGGCTGCCAAAAACTTTTTTAAACAACGAGGCTAACATGAGTCACACCGATTTCCGCATGCGCGGCGTTAAATTGGAATAAACCGAGATTGTATAAGATATAGAGGGCGGTTGTCTCAATTATTGCATGTGAGCAACCACGCCCCTGGTCATTGCCGACATTGATGGACTGATCTCAGGAGTGACTTCTAAGGTATTCACGCGGGTCGAGCGGGTTGCCATTGAGACGAATTTCATAGTGCAAATGCGGTCCGGTAGAGCGGCCGGTGCTGCCAATCAAGGCGATTCTTTGCCCCTTCATCACCCGCTCCCCAGACTTCACCAGCAATCTGGAGTTGTGCGCATAGCGGGTTTCCAGGCCAGATCCATGGTCAATTTTGAGCAAGTTGCCATAATCTGGTGTTTGCACCGCCGTGGTCACGATCCCATCGGCAGCGGCATACACCGGCATGCCGACCGAGGCCGGAAAGTCCAGCCCCTCATGAAAAGCACGGTGACCGTTTAAAGGATCAATACGCCAACCATAACTGGATGAACTGTAAGCTGCAGCGACCGGGCTACTGTTAGGTAACATTTCGCGCAGCACACTCTTCTGTAATAATTTAGCCTCAATTTTACCCTGATACTCATCCCGAAAATCCAGATCTGCCGACATTTGCTCAATGGTGGCTTTTAAGTCTTCTTCACTTAATGGTGAGTCTTTTACCAACGGGCCGCCTTGGCCCGGGACGTCACTCTCAGGCACTTCATTCACCGGCGTACGCTCATTAATAGGTTCGGCGGTTGATTTAACCCCTGCCAGTTTGGACAAGCGCTGATTCTGCGCATCCAGGCGCAAAATACGCGCCTGTAATTCACCAATTTGCTTGGCATACGCATCGAGATGATTTTGAGTAGACAGCATGGCACCGCGCAAATGCGGCGGCAACATCGCTTTTACGCCTTGCGACTTGATCACTTGTTGCGGCGTGATAAACAATAAGGTTAAAACAACCGGCACCAGGATCAATGCCAGCAGCAGGCCAGCACTTTCAAATACGCCCAGCGTTTTAGGCTTGGCCATTTTTTCTGAAACAATAATGATATTAATCATGCTAAGAACTCTCGCTATTCACCGGCAGATTGATGGTAACCCAACGATCACGACCCTGGTGGTGTACAATATTCAAGCATTCTGTGGACAATCCGCCATGTTCAAAATCAATCAGATTTTCAAGCATCATCACGATCTCAAGCCTCTGTTACAAGAAGCGGATGATAGGCAGCAATTACAGCAATGCTGGTCAGCAGTTGCCCCGGAACTCTCCAGACTTTCGCATGTGCTGGCACTGCATGATGGCGCTTTAACGATTGCCGTGCAATCAGGCGCGGTGGCCAGCAGAATCAGGCTAATGGAAACCCAACTGTTGCAAAAAATCCGGGATTATTGTCAAAATTCCAGGAAAATCAAAGGCTTAAACCTTAACGCAATTAAGGTCAAAGTGCAAGTAAAATCTCGCCCGCAAACCAAGCATAAGCGCATCAAAGCGCCTTCAAATCGCGCTTTAAACACGCTGGAGACCTATGCTAACGAGGCCAATAACCCAGCCTTAACAGCTGCATTACGTCACTTTATTGATCAGCAACGTGACGATTAAACCATCTGATTTTCACCTTCAAAACACCTTTTAAAACGCGCTTGTAGACGCACTTTATTAGTGCAATAATGGCCCAACCTGTTACATTTCATTTACAAATTAAATAGCAGGTTTGCAAGCAGTCATTACGTTCAACGCAGTTTCATCAGGAACAGGAGAAGTCATGTCAGTTGCATTAATGTTAGCGCTAGGTGCTGCAGTGTTGGCGGTGCTCTATGGCGTAGTAATGAGTCAATGGATTTCAGGCTTACCCGCTGGCAACGCCCGCATGCAAGAGATTGCAGCGGCGATTCAACAAGGCGCTGCCGCCTATTTGTCCAGGCAATATAAAGCTATCGCCTTGGTCGGCATCATTCTGGCCATTTTAATCGGCGTCTTTTTAAGTCTGCAAACAGCCATTGGCTTTGTGGTCGGCGCGGTATTATCGGGCGCTTGTGGCTTTATTGGCATGAACGTGTCGGTGAAAGCCAATGTGCGCACCGCCCAGGCCGCCACCAACGGCATAGGCGCTGCACTGGATGTCGCCTTTAAAGGCGGCGCGATTACTGGCATGCTAGTGGTCGGGCTTGGGCTACTGGGTGTCGCGGGGTTTTATATATACCTGGGCGCAGAACAAGCCACTGACTTAAATCCGCTAATTGGCCTGGCGTTTGGCTCTTCGTTAATTTCTATTTTTGCCCGCCTGGGTGGCGGCATTTTCACCAAAGGCGCAGATGTCGGCGCTGATTTAGTCGGCAAGGTAGAAGCAGGCATCCCTGAGGATGACCCGCGCAATCCGGCGGTGATTGCCGATAACGTGGGTGACAATGTGGGCGACTGTGCCGGTATGGCAGCCGACCTGTTTGAAACCTATGCGGTGACCTTGATTGCCACCATGGTGCTCGGCGGCCTGATGGCGACCGAAGCCGGTGCTAATGGCGTTATTTACCCTTTATTGCTGGGTGCGGTGTCCATCATCGCCTCGATTATTGGTTGTTTCTTTGTGAAAGCGTCACCCGGCATGAAAAACGTCATGCCCGCGCTTTACAAGGGCTTAGCCGTGGCTGGCGTGTTATCCCTCATCGCGTTTTACTTTGTCACGCAATACGTATTTCCACAAGGCTACACGCATGGTGAAGTCACTGTCACCAGCCAGGCATTGTTTGGTGCTTGTGCGGTAGGCCTGGTACTCACCGCAGCCCTAGTGTGGATCACAGAATATTATACTGGCACCGATTACGCGCCGGTCAAACACGTAGCGCAAGCCTCGACTACCGGCCACGCCACCAACATTATTGCCGGCATAGGCGTGGCCATGAAGTCCACCGCCCTGCCCGTGCTTTCGGTCTGTATCGCGATTTATGTCGCGTTTCATCTGGCAGGCCTGTATGGGGTAGCGATTGCCGCCATGTCCATGTTGAGCATGGCCGGCATTGTGGTTGCACTGGATGCTTATGGCCCGATTACTGACAACGCAGGTGGCATCGCCGAAATGGCAGAGCTGCCTAGCAGCGTCCGTGAGGTGACTGACCCGCTGGATGCGGTGGGTAACACCACCAAAGCGGTGACTAAAGGCTATGCCATTGGCTCTGCAGGCCTCGCATCACTGGTATTGTTTGCTGACTACACGCACAAACTGGAAAGCGCAGGCATTACTGCCCGCTTTGACCTAAGCGACCCTCAAGTGATTATCGGACTGTTTATTGGCGGCCTGATTCCGTTTTTGTTTGCTGCGATGGCGATGGAAGCAGTTGGCCGTGCAGCAGGCAGCGTGGTCGAAGAAGTACGCCGCCAGTTCCGCGAAATCAAAGGCATTATGGAGGGCACCGCCAAACCAGAATATGGTAAAGCAGTGGATATGCTGACCAGTGCGGCCATTAAAGAGATGATGTTGCCTTCGCTGTTGCCGGTCGCAGCCCCCATTTTGGTCGGTTTATTTTTAGGCCCGGTCGCATTGGGTGGTTTACTCATGGGCACCATTGTGACTGGCCTGTTTGTGGCGATTTCGATGTGTACCGGCGGCGGCGCCTGGGATAACGCCAAAAAATACATTGAAGACGGCCATCATGGCGGCAAAGGGTCAGATGCACATAAAGCAGCGGTGACTGGTGATACAGTGGGCGACCCTTATAAAGATACAGCTGGCCCGGCCGTGAATCCGTTGATTAAAATCATCAATATTGTGGCGCTGCTGATCGTGCCACTCTTGCATTAACCCTGTGTAGCGCAAGCAATAAAAAAGTCGGCCTAGGCCGACTTTTTGTCACGCTTCGCTTACTACAGCTTAAAACGCAGGCTTCACTTCTAATGCATTGTAGCGCTCAACGCCACCCATGATTTCGCCATGGGCAGACTCAATGCCTTCCCAGCCTTCAATTTTCACCCACTTGCCTTTGTCCAAATCTTTATAGTGCTCAAAGAAATGCGCAATCATGTCTAAACGCCAAGGTGACACATCGCTCAATGTTTTCTGATAAGCATATAAACCACAGACTTTTTCGACAGGCACAGCCAACACTTTGGCATCACCACCCGCTTCGTCTGTCATTTTCAACATACCCAATGCACGGCAGCGCACCACCACACCTGGTAACAATGGCACAGGCGTAATCACCAGCACATCTACCGGGTCTCCATCATCGCCCAGCGTGTGTGGAATATAGCCGTAGTTACAAGGATACTGCATGGAGGTACCCATGAAGCGATCCACAAACAACGCGCCACTTTCTTTGTCTACTTCATACTTAACCGGGTCGCCGTTGGCCGGAATTTCGATAATGACGTTAAAGTCGTGCGGCAAATCTTTGCCGCTAGGCACCAAATTCAAAGACATCTTCTTAAACCCATTTCAACAAAAAAGCGCCATTATAGGCGAATAATATGAACATTTGGCTGGTAAACAGCACTATTTTTGATCCTGCGCAACAAGTGCTTCCTCTCGGCAAACCTGCCGTACCGTGACAGGTATCAGCTTTAATGCCAGATAGAGCAGCAAAGGAATAATCACCAATTCATCCAGTTGGCCAATCACCGGAATAAAGTCAGGGATCAGGTCAAACGGCAACACCAGGTAGGCTAATGCCAGCCACAACAAGCCCTTGGCCAGCCACGGCGTTTGCGGGTGCGCCTGCAAGGCGCGGTAAAAAACCACCTCTTGTTTAAAGCGGCTGGCCAATGCCGCCAGTTGCGTGCGCAAACCCATGAATGATTAATCGACCTGCAAAGTACGCCCGGTCAACTTGGCAAACGCTTCCATATACTTATCAGAAGTACGTTGTGCAACGTCAGTTGGCAATTCAGGGCCGGGCGCCACTTTATTCCAGCCGCAGCTTTCTAACCAGTCGCGCACATATTGCTTGTCATAACTCGGTGGGTTGCTACCAATCTGATACTGGTCTGCAGGCCAGAAGCGTGAAGAATCCGGCGTTAACGCCTCGTCCATCACATGCAACACTCCTTGTGCATCCACGCCAAACTCAAACTTGGTGTCAGCAATAATAATACCCTTGGTAAGCGCATACTCTGCGGCGCGGGTATACAAGGCAATCGCCGCTTTTTCCACTTGCGCCGTCAAGTCTTTGCCAATGAGCGCCTCGACTTGGGCCACGCTGATATTTTCATCGTGCTCACCCACTGCCGCCTTGCTTGAAGGCGTAAACAAAGGCTGAGGTAATTGTTGTGCCAGTTGCAGCCCGGCTGGTAAAGGAATCTCACACACGGTGCCGCTGGCTTTGTATTCTTTCCAGCCGCTGCCCACTAAATAACCACGCACAATAGCCTCTAGCGGCAACGCTTTGAGCTTTTTCACTACCACAGCGCGCCCTGTTACCTGCGCCACTTCGTCAGGCGCAACGACAGACTCAGGGGCAATACCGGTTAAATGATTAGGCACCACGTCTTGCAATTGCTCAAACCAGAAATTGGCCATTTGCGTCAGCATCGCGCCTTTGTGCGCAATGCCCGTTGGCAAAATCACATCAAAAGCACTTAAGCGATCGGTACTCACCAGCAACATGGTGTTAGCGTCGATATCGTAAATATCACGCACCTTACCCTGGTGCAGTTTTTTCAGGCTTTTGATGGAGGTTTCGAGCAAAGGCGCACGCATAATGTCTATCACACAAGTAAAAGCAGCATTATAAATGCGCGACGCGATTGCTGGCGAATAAATTGAAAAACCTAAGCGGCTACTGCCTCGTCCTCTTCTACCTCAGGTAAATCTGTCATCGACAATTTGGCATACGCAACATAGCGGGTTAAACGCAACAGATTGCAGGTATAGCCGTATTCATTGTCATACCAGCCAATCAATTTGACAAAGGTCGGGTCTAGCATAATGCCTGCCCCGGCATCAAACACGCTGGCGGCCGGAAAACCACGAAAATCACTCGAGACCACCGCGTCTTCGGTATAGCCGAGCACCCCTTTTAAATCACGCTCTGACGCGTATTTCATGACGGCACAAATCTCTTCGTAACTGGTTTTTTGCTGCAACTCAACGGTTAAATCAACCACCGACACGTCAGCCGAAGGGATGCGCATTGCCATGCCGGTGAGTTTTTTGTTGAGCGCCGGAATCACTTTACCCACTGCTTTGGCCGCCCCGGTGCTGGAAGGAATAATGTTTTCAAACACCCCGCGTCCTCCGCGCCAATCTTTATTGGAGGTGCCATCGACGGTTTTTTGCGTGGCGGTGGCGGCATGAATGGTGGTCATCAAGCCACGCTTGACGCCAAAATGGTCATGAAGCACTTTGACGATAGGCGCCAGGCCGTTGGTGGTGCAAGAGGCCGCCGAGACGATATCCTCACCATGATAATGATAGTGATTAACGCCATAGACATACATGGGCGTATCGTCTTTGCCGGGAGCAGACTGCACCACAATACGCGCGCCACCAGCAATATGTGCCGCGCAAGTCTCCTGGGTCAAAAAAACGCCGGTGCATTCGATCACCACATCAACGGCTTCTGCTTTCCAGTCGATGTCTACCGGTTTGCTATGCGCAGTCAGACGGATTTTTTTGCCATTGACCACTAAAAAATCGCCCTCTAACTGTGCATCATATGCCAACCTGCCGTGCACAGAGTCATACTTGAGCATATACAACATATGGTCGGGCGCTTCGATGCCGTTAATGGCCACCACCTCCATATCTTTAAACTCAGCCTGATTTAATGCGGCGCGCAGCACCATACGACCGATGCGGCCAAAGCCGTTAATACCCACCCGAATGCCCATTTTTGACTCCTTCGTCGTTACTTGGGGCAAAAACAAGCAATTTTGATGCTAATTTTCAACAATTAGCATTAGACAGCTGCTAAAGCCTTCAATAGAATAGAGTGAACCCTATTTAATGCTGCATGCAACTGACCATCGGAAATTTTGTGAATATCGCAGAACAGTTACTGAGTGGTATCCTGGACACATTGCCCCTGCAAATTGCAGTGATTGATGAGACCAGCAGCATTATTTACGTCAATCGGGCCTGGCGGTCATTTGGCCTGCTTTATGGCCTCGATATAGACACTGACTGGTTTGGCATCGCCTATCTGGACATCTGCCGCGCTAACGAAGACACCAACCAGCAGCTATTGCTGGATGGTATTGAGCGCGTGCTCAGTGGCTCATTGGAAAACTTTAGCACTGACTATTTGTGTCACACACCGACACAAGAGCCCACTTGGCTAACCCTCAACCTGCAACCGATGCAAACCACATTGGCCGATGGTAAATTATTTTTACTGTCACTCACCAATATCACGCACCACAAGCAAACTGAAGACCGTATCTCGGCCCTCACACTGACCGACCCTTTAACCGGGCTTGCCAATCGCCGCCGTCTTGAGCAGTTTATGCGTGATGAATGGTCGCGCGCGATCCGCCATCAATCCAGCCTGAGCGTGATGATGGTGGATGCTGACCATTTTAAACAGTTAAACGACAGCATGGGACATGGTGCGGGGGATGATTGCCTGCGACAATTGGCTGGCATTTTAAAAAGATACAGCAACCGCCCGGGCGATCTGGCGGCGCGTTACGGCGGTGAAGAGTTTGTCCTGGTGCTAAGCCAAACCACGCAGCAAGAAGCCGCTAAAATTGCCGAACGCATCCGGCAAAAAGTAATGGCGCTAGATATCCGCTTTGCTGGCCATCGCCTGATGACCGTCAGCATTGGTGTAGCCTCATTGGGCATACAGCAGTCACAGTCGCACAAAGAGCAGCATGCGCGTAACCAGTGGCTCAACTTTAGTGAAGATGGCAATTTGCTGATTGAACAAGCTGACAAAGCCTTGTATGTAGCCAAAAAACAAGGCCGCAACCGGGTAGAAGTCTACGATAAACATCATAGACTGACGGTGCCGCTATCAGTGTAGCGACAACCATCAGCTTGCACGCCTTAAACTGCGCGCGCTTCCAGAATCGCTACCGCGGGCAAAGTTTTGCCTTCTAAAAATTCTAAAAACGCCCCACCCGCGGTTGAGATATAAGACACTTTGTCATAAATATCATATTTTTGGATCGCTGCAATGGTGTCGCCACCACCCGCCAATGTAAAGGCCTTGGTTTCAGCAATGGCTTTGGCTATGGTTTTCGTGCCTTCACCAAACTGGTCAAATTCAAACACGCCTACTGGCCCGTTCCACACCACAGTGCCCGCTTTCATGATGATATCGACCAACTCAGCTGTAGAGTGGGCGCCAATATCAAAAATCATCTCGTCTGCCGCCACGTCAGTAGCGGCTTTTTTAACGGCAGGCTCATTGGCATCAAACTGCTTGCCAACCACCACATCTTTGGCAATCGGCACACACGCACCGCGCGCAGACATTTTATCCATCAGGCACTTCGCCGTGCCAATCAAGTCATCCTCACACAAGGACTTGCCGACTTCCTGGCCAGAGGCTTTAAGAAAGGTGTTGGCGATACCACCGCCGACCACCAGTTGGTCGACCTTGTCAGACAAGCTTTCGAGTACCGTCAATTTAGTTGAAACCTTAGAGCCACCAACAATCGCCACCAGCGGGCGCGCAGGTGCCAGCAAGGCTTTGCTTAACGCATCTAGCTCTTGCGTGAGCAAAATACCGGCACAGGCCACAGGCGCAAACTTGGCGATGCCATGGGTAGAGGCTTCGGCACGGTGCGCAGTACCAAAGGCATCCATCACAAACACGTCACATAACGCGGCGTATTTTTTGGCCAACTCATCGTTGTTTTTCTTTTCGCCGACATTAAAGCGGCAGTTTTCCAGCAAAATCAGCTGGCCATCTTGCGTGGTCAAACTGTCTTCCGGCGCGTTGGGTGCCAACCAATTTTTCACCAGGCGCACTGGCTGCCCCAACAACTTACTCATCACATCAGCCACTGGCTGTAATGAGTTTTCTTCGCTATAAACACCTTCTTGCGGGCGACCCAGATGCGAAGTCACCATCACTTTGGCACCAGCCTTGAGGGCAAACTCAATGGTAGGCATGCTAGCCACAATTCTGGCATCGCTGGTCACCACGCCGTCTTTCACTGGCACGTTGAGGTCGGCACGAATAAACACACGCTTGCCACGCAAGTCGAGGTCGGTCATTTTGATGAACTTCATGAAGCTCTCCCTTGAGCGGTCGCCGCCGCTTGAATATAAACTGGTCAGGATAAGAATATCACTGAAAAAACAAACGGGGCATATAGCCCCGTGCATGATTAAGCAATGTGTTGAACCAGGCGCAGCAGGTTACAGGTGTAGCCGTACTCGTTGTCGTACCAGCCCACCACTTTGACAAAGGTTGGGTCTAGCATAATGCCTGCATCCGCATCAAATACGCTGGCCGCCGCACTGCTACGAAAGTCGCTGGAAACCACTTTTTCATTGGTAAACTCTAGCACGCCTTTCAACGCACCGTCGGCCGCTTGTTGCATGGCGGCACAAATTGCCTCATACGTTGTTTCGGTGTTGAGCTCTACCGTCAGGTCAACCACTGACACATCAGCCGATGGCACACGCATGGCCATGCCAGTCAGTTTTTTGTTAAGCGATGGAATCACTTTACCAACGGCCTTGGCAGCACCAGTGCTGGAAGGAATAATGTTTTCAAACACACTGCGGCCACCGCGCCAGTCTTTTTTCGAGGTGCCGTCGACCGTCAGTTGTGAGGCCGTCGCAGCATGAATCGTCGTCATCAAGCCACGCTTGATGCCAAAAGTGTCATGCAACACTTTGGCTAAGGGCGCCAGGCCATTGGTGGTACAAGAGGCGGCAGAAATAATCGCTTCACCCGCATACTCGTGATGATTTACGCCAAACACAAACATCGGCGTATCGTCTTTGCCGGGGGCGGATTGCACCACTTTTTTAGCGCCGCCGCTAATGTGTGGCTGGCAATTGTCTTGGGTCAAAAAAGCGCCGGTAGATTCAATGATGATATCTGCACCGCCGATACGCCAGTCAATTTTGCTAGGATCACGCTCTGCGGTTAAGTGAATACGTTTACCATTCACCACCAGCGCACCATTGTCAGCTTCTACCTTGGCATTAAAGCGGCCATGCACCGAGTCATACTTGAGCAAATACATCATGTATTCAACATCATACGAACTATTAATAGCCACTACTTCGATATTGCTAAACTCTGCCTGCTCAATCGCCGCACGCAACGCCATACGGCCGATGCGCCCAAACCCGTTAATGCCTACCTTGACTGACATATGCTCCCCAACATTGCTTAGAACTAAAACTCAGCATTTTAACCTAAACCACCTATACTGGACAGATTGTAAGTGTTTGATTTGATACACGACAAAGCAATAAAAGTCATTCAAACACGGCTTCATGCCTGCATGAAGCATCCAACCTTATAGAAAGAGAACCTGATGCAAGACACGATTATCTTGGCTGGCGGCTGCTTTTGGGGCATGCAAGACCTGTTTCGGCGCCTGCCTGGCGTCATCAATACCCGCGTGGGCTATACCGGCGGCGAGATTGCCCATGCCACTTATCGCAATCATGGCAACCATGCAGAGGCCATCGCGGTTGAGTTTGATGCGTCACGCATCAGCCTGCGGCAATTGCTGGTGTTCTTTTTTCAGATTCATGACCCCACCACTTTAAATCGTCAGGGTAACGACCTGGGGCCGTCTTACCGCTCTGCCATTTATTATGCTAATGACGCGCAAAAAGCGGTGGCGGTGCAACTGATTACCGATATGAATGCCACGACCATCTGGCCGGGCAAGGTGGTGACAGAGGTCACGCCTGCCAGTGATTTTTGGCTGGCTGAGCCTGAGCATCAGGATTACTTAGTGAAATACCCCAACGGCTACACTTGCCATGGCTTGCGGCCAGACTGGATTTTGCCACCAGACCGCGCCGCGGCCGTGTGGCTATAGATTACTCAGGGGTAACGGTGGGCGGCAGCTTACTTGCCTGGGCAGGCTTGTTGCGTGGTTTACCACCAGTGCGGCGGCCAGCATGATGCAAAAATGCAGCCAACTCATTGAGGGCTAACTGGTACACTTCGCGCTTAAACTCAATCACATCCTCGAGCGGCACCCAATATTCGCTCCAGCGCCAAGCATCAAACTCAGGATGTTCGGTCGCCCGCAGGGACACGTCCGAGTCACGCCCGGTCAATCGCAATAAAAACCAGATTTGCTTTTGCCCTTTGTAACTGCCGCGCCATTCACGCTTGATCCAGCTGGTAGGCACCTCATAACGCAACCAGTCGCGGGTGCGGCCCAAAATTTTGACGTGCTCAGGCTTGAGGCCTACCTCTTCCATCAGCTCACGATACATGGCTTGTTCCGGCGTTTCACCATATTTGATGCCGCCTTGCGGAAACTGCCACGCATGCTCTCTGATACGCTTGCCCCAAAACACCTGGTTGTGTGTATTGCAAAGCACAATCCCGACGTTCGGACGGTATCCATCACGATCTAACATAAAAAACTGCCTTCAATATTTCCTGCAATTTTTTCACACTTTGCCCTTTAATGAAAGGACAACCAGCATACGCCTGCCACAAAACAATGCCTGCTTTGTTCAAAAAAAAAGCTCACATCGCGTGAGCTTTTTTAGTTTAATCCTGAAAAGATTAGGATTTCATGCGACGTGCAGCCAAACCGCCCATCAACAACAAGCCAGTAAATAGCATGGCAGAGGTGTCAGCTTCTGGTACTGGAATCACAGTCATGTTCACAAAAGTGTAGTCAGACTGGTTATCACATTTATGGCATGTAGAGTTAGGATAACCTTTGGTTGCCGTAAACACGATGCTGTCTACTGAGCGGAAACCAAACGGATTATTCAACTGCCAAGCGCCTGTACCACCATCGACTGCACCACTACCAATTGACACTGCTGAACCTTCGCCAGTCCATGCTGCAGTGTGTACACCAGTCGCTGTCAGATAATAAACACCTGTGCCGCCATCAGCAAAACTCACCAGCATTTTTGCCACTTCTTTCACATCATTGTATTCTGGGCCGTCAAACAGCAAGGCCAGATTGATGGAAGACACGATCACTTCTTTAGAGAATGTACCGGTTAATGTTTCACCAATATCAATTTCGCCATCAGTTCGGCCACCGGCGATACCCACACCAGTAATGCCCGCCTGACTTTTTTGCTTGAATGCGTTACTGCCAACAAAAGTAGCAGTGGTGCCATCTGCAAATGTCGTGGCATAGCTTGATTGGCCGTTGACAAAGTTGCTGCCAACCACGGTGCCTGTGGTTAAAGCAGAAGCCGATTGCGCTGTTGCCAGCATCGAAAACGACAGCAGCAATTTAAGACCAGTATCAAATATTTTTTTCATTGTGACTTTCTTGGTTTCAATTAAAGTTAATTGGGTTAAATTTTCATGGCTATTTTAAGTCAATCGGCCGTTTGTATAAAATAGTCCGTTAGGGTCAGAGGCCAATATCTTGTTTCTTTTCATACATTTACAAGTAAATTGCCAGATTTCCACAATTAATTTATGGTTATATAATTAATAAGCATGTCAACCCGACTCACTCACAACCGTTTTATACCTATGCCTCTGTTTTCCATGTCCACTATCCCGCTACTCAAACACACCCAAGCATTGCTTTTGGGGCTGATCTTAGTCGTTTACAGCCTGCAACCCCATGCTGGCAACCTGGCTTACATTACCAACCAGGGTAGCGACACTGTCTCGGTGCTAGATATAGATAAAAAACAGGTCAACTACACCATTGCCGTTGGCAAAGCCCCGGTCGGCGTAGCGATTGCCGCCAGGCAAGGGCGCGTGTATATCAGCAATGCTAACAGCCAAACCGTGTCTGTCATCAACAGCAATACCCAGCAAAAACTGCAAGACATCGCCGTGCATGTGCAAGCAGTAGGCATTGCATTAAGTCGTGACGAAAACACCTTGTATGTCGCCGACTGGGGTGGTGAGCAGGTAGTTGCCATCGACACCGCGCACCCTGACAAGCAAAAAACCTTCAAGGCGGGCAAAACGCCGTCAGGCCTGCTAGTGAGCGCAGACAACAAAAAGTTGTTTATTGCCAACCGCGACAGCAATGACATTACCGTGGTGGATACCAAGACCCTGAAAACCCTGGCGCAAATCCCGGTTGGGCTGCATCCATTTGCGCTCACCTTAAGCCCCGATGGCCACACACTGTTCGTGGTCAACGTCGTCAGCAACACCTTAACCTTACTCAATGTCGACACTTATCAGTCCAGCACCATCAAAACCGGGCAGCATCCTTATGGCGTCGCCATTAGCCCGGATAGCCGCTGGGCCTATGTCAGCAACAACCATGCAGAAAGTGTTTCGGTAATCGACTTGAACAACGGCAACACAGTAAAAACCATCGCCGTCGGCGAGTTCCCGGAAGGCATCGAATACGACGTGCCCAGCCAGCAAGTAGTCGTTGCAAACTGGGGCTCAGACACCGTGTCAGTGATTGACGCACACACCAACACCGTCACCGGCACCATTGCCAGCCCCAAACTATGCCGATCGTTTGGGCAATTTATACTCCAGGCCAAATAAAATATGTTTTTTTCACAGGATGACCAATGAATTAGTCGCAAAGAAGCTTTTTTTTAGGTAAAGTCACGGGTTGTTTTTAAAACTCAAAGACAGCCCAGTTTAATCAAGAACCGCTTACTTTTAGTTTTGAAAGTCTGTAAATATCAGGAGAAATGTAATGAAAAAAATTCTAGGCATTATTGCTGTTTCTTTATTGCCGTTGATCCCGCTCACCGCTGGCGCGCATGGCGCAGCTGCGTTGCGTTTTGAAAAAACCGTGACCATCAAGGCAGCCCCGGCAAAAGTGTGGGCATTGTTAAAAGACTTTGGCAATGTGCAAGCGTGGCACGCAGGGGTTGAATCGACCACGGTTGAGCAGAAAAAAGACGAAAACGGCGATGACGCGACTTATCGTACCGTTAAGCTGAAAAACGGCGGCGTGATGTACGAAAAATTGCGCTCAGCTGACGACGCAGGCATGCGTTTAAAGTATGAATACGTGCTTGAAAAAAGCACATTGCAAGTGTCTAACTTTTACCCAGGCATCGCTGTGACCGGTAGCGGCAACGAAGCAGTGGTTACCGTTAAAGGCAGCTACACACGCGCTGACTCTTCAAACATCCCAAAACCTGAACAAAATGACGACGCGGCAACCAAAGCCGTCAACGACTATTTTGACGCTGGTCTGGAAAGCCTGAAAAAGGTCGCCGAATCGGGAAAGTAATTAGCCAGGGTTCTGGAAAGCGCACGCAAGGCAACAGTAAACCCTGGTGGAAGCTCTGGTAAGTCTTACGTTGTAAACAACAGTTTTTGCAAATGCAGTGTTTGGTCAAAAGCGAAACACTGACACCAAATAAAGGGATTGTGTACCACACAATCCCTTTTTTGCATTCTGCGCCCGCAGAAAAGCGCCTGACCAAAAACATCACCTGCACTGCCAAAGTTTGACGAATGCTGTCACTTTACGTCATCTCTTATTTTGTCGCCCTAGCCAAAGCAGGCCAAATTCAAATCAAAGAAATAAAGCATAAAAACCCTTTAATTCATATTTTTCAATCAGTTAAGTTCAGAACAATCAAGCTGGCACACCTGTTGCTTTAGGGTTTAGCGAACACTGTTGGAAAAGCAGTGAATGAAACAGTAGATGTTCACTTTAAACTTGACTCAAAAGGAAAACATAATGAAAAAACACGTACAACAAGGTTTTACCCTGATTGAATTGATGATCGTTGTAGCCATTATTGGTATTTTGGCTTCTGTGGCGATTCCGGCATACACAGACTACGTAGAATCTGCACATGATGGCGCATGTATGGAAGAAGCCACAGCTTGGTCTAAACGTGCTTATGCCCAATTAGTTTTAGGCAATACAGTACCTGATTACACAATTACTGCCACTAGCAATTGCTCAGCTGCGCCAGTCAAGCCAACCGACGCTAGTAGCGCTGCTGCATTAGTCTTTACACCTAGAAGCGGGACCGGTGCTACAGTTTCCTGCTTAATGTCTAACGCGGGCGCTTGCACAGTTGTTAAACCTTAATTGAACTCTGCCGGTTGCAGTTTTGCACCCTGCTAAATCGCTAAAGACCCCCTGCCTAGCAGGGGGTCTTTATTTAGAACCGATAGGATTAAGAATGCTTAATCAGAAGGCACTTATTCATCAGCAAGGCTTTACATTAATTGAGTTGGTGATTGCAATCGCCATTATTGGGATTCTTGCTGCTATCGCTATTCCAAACTATCAAGAATACACTCATGAAGCAGCGGACAACGCGTGCCTCGCCGAAGCCCAAAACTACGCACAATCTGTTTCTATTGTAATCTCTACACGTGCCCCTGACTTGCCTATACACATTGCATCAGCCTGCCAACAAATAACGACCCCCAGCAAAATCACCACCAGTTTGCAAGCCACCCCAGCAAGAACAGGGACTGGAAAAACAATCACTTGCGACCTAACCAACAACGGCCTTTGTGCCAAGTCCTGACTTTAAATTTAACCTCAACTCGAATAACCATTCTTTTTTTGCTAAACTTCAGCGGTCATAAAACTAGGTAGATCGAGTGTTAGAAAGCATCATTAAACATCCACAAGCGAAAGACGCATGCATTATCTGGATGCACGGCCTGGGCGCCGACGGCCATGACTTTGAGCCAGTAGTTCAAATGCTCAACCTGCCACATATTAAATTTATCTTGCCGCACGCGCCTTATCGCCCTGTCACGTTAAACAATGGTTACGAGATGCGCGCCTGGTATGACATTTTTGGGCTGCAATCAGATAGCCAGCAAGACGAGGCTGGTATCAACAGCATGCAAGCGACCATTAATGCCATGATTGAAGCCGAGATAGCGCGTGGCATTCCTTCGCAACGCATCTTGCTGGCTGGTTTTTCACAAGGCGGTGCGATGGCGTTACATACGGCTACGCGATTCAATCAAACGTTAGCGGGCGTGTTAGCGCTCTCAACTTATTTGCCTTTAAAAAAACAGTTGCAGCAGGCACAGCACCCGGCCAATAAACACTGTCCTATCTGGATGGCGCATGGGCGACACGATAGTGTAATTACACTGGCGACGGCGCAATCATCGAGACAAACGCTGGAAGCGGCGGGTTATCCGCTGGAGTGGCATGAATATGAAATGCCACATAGTGTTTGCGAAGAAGAAATCAACGACATTCGTCAATTTTTGCTGCGCGTTTTACCTGCCTGAGCCTGATGCACTGGCTTGAGAATAATCCCGCAAGCCGGGGGAGTTTTGTTAAAATAGCTGGCGTTTTAACAGGCCTATTTTCATGAGTGCTTCCAAAAAGTCACCGTCTGCGGTGAATGACCAACAAACTTTTGCCGAACGGTTGGCAGCGCTGGAGTCCATTGTCAAAAATATGGAGTCCGGTGAATTGCCGCTAGAAGCCGCATTAACGGCTTACACCGAAGGCATGCAATTGCTGCAAACCTGCCAGGCATCGCTACAGCAAGCCGAGCAGACCGTGATGATATTGAACCAGCAGCAACAGCTGACCCCTTTTGAGGCCAATTAACGCGCCTGACTTCTTCTGTTTTTATTCATGACCAACCCTGCATTTGTTTTTGACCATTGGGCCAGCGCACATCAGCAACGCGTTGAGGCGGTGCTTGCACGCACGCTGCCAGATGCGCATGCGCTGCCAGCGCGTTTGCATGAAGCTATGCGCTACGCGGTGCTGGGGGGCGGCAAGCGTGTACGCGCGCTGTTAAGCTACGCCGCAGCAGAACTGGCGGGAGCAACCCCAAACGCGGCAGATGCTGCCGCTGCGGCAGTGGAACTGATTCACGCATTTTCGCTGGTACACGATGATATGCCGTGCATGGATGATGATGACCTGCGCCGCGGCAAACCGAGTTGCCACAAACAATATGACGATGCGACCGCTTTGCTGGTGGGCGACGCATTGCAAAGTATGGCTTTTGAATGCCTTGCTAACACAGGCACGACACAAGCATTAAAACAGGTACAAGTGCTGGCAAAAGCCACTGGCTCACGCGGTATGTGTGGCGGCCAGAGCATAGACTTGCAAAGCACCGGCAAACTGTTGTCGCGTGATGCACTGGAAACCATGCACCAGTACAAAACCGGCGCGCTGATTGAAGCGGCCGCGCTGCTAGGCGCTTATGCGGCAGAAAACACTGCGCAAACGCTGATCGACACCTTGACTCACTATAGTCAACACATGGGGCTGGCATTCCAGGTGGTCGACGATATTCTGGATGCCACCGCAGACACACAAACGCTAGGCAAAACGGCTGGCAAAGATGCCTTGCAGGAGAAGTCAACTTACGTCAGCTTGCTTGGCCTAGAAGCAGCCAAAGCACTGGTCAACACCTTGTATGCGCAAACATTAGAGCGACTGGCTGGCTTTGGCCCACAGGCGGATCCACTGCGTGGCATTGCCAAATTTATTTGTGAGCGCCCATTTTAATCATGACTTCGCTGCTGTCCCGTATTCAATCCCCCACCGATCTGCGCACGCTGGAGCGCTCGCAGCTCAAAGTGTTGGCGGCAGAATTACGCGCATTTCTGATTCAAAGCGTATCGCAAACCGGCGGGCATCTGGCCTCTAACCTAGGCGTGGTTGAGCTCACTATCGCACTGCATTACATCTACAACACGCCGGACGACCGCTTAGTGTGGGATGTTGGCCATCAAACCTACCCGCACAAAATTTTAACTGGCCGCCGCGAAGCCATGGCTAATTTACGCAAAGCGGGAGGCATTGCTGGTTTTCCCAAGCGTGATGAGAGTGAATATGACACCTTTGGCACCGGCCATTCCAGCACCTCAATTTCGGCCGCATTAGGCATGGCAGTGGCGGCTAAAGCGCAAAGCTCCAACCGCCGCAGCGTCGCGATTATTGGCGATGGCGCCATGACTGCAGGCATGGCGTTTGAAGCCCTGAACAATGCCGGTGACATGGACACCAACATTTTGGTGATCCTCAATGACAATGACATGAGTATCTCTAACAATGTGGGGGCGCTCAACAATTACCTTGCCCGCTTAATGTCCGGCAAACTGTATGACAGTGTGCGTCGTAGCGGTAAAAAAGTGCTAGATATCATGCCGCCGGTCAAAGAGTTTGCGCGCCGCGCCGAAGAACATGCCAAAGGCATGGTGACGCCGGGCACCCTGTTTGAAGAGTTCGGTTTTAATTATATTGGCCCGATTGATGGCCACGACATCGACACACTGATGGATACGCTGGGCAATATCCGCCAGTTGCAAGGCCCGCAGTTTTTGCATGTGGTGACACAAAAAGGCAAAGGCTACAGCCCGGCGGAGGACAACCCGAACAAATACCACGGCGTCAGCAAATTTGACCCGCAAAACGGCCATAGCCTGAGCCACAACGAGCGCCCCACTTATACGCAGATTTTTGGTGACTGGCTGGTCGATATGGCCGCCGCCGATGACAAACTGGTTGGCATCACGCCTGCCATGTGTGACGGCTCAGGCCTCAATCGCTTTGCCGAGGCCTATCCGCAACGCTATTTTGACGTCGGCATTGCCGAGCAGCATGCACTCACCTTTGCCGCAGGTATGGCCTGTGATGGCCTAAAGCCGGTGGTGGCGATTTACTCTACCTTTTTGCAGCGCGCCTATGACCAGTTGGTGCACGACATTGCCTTGCAAGACCTGGATGTATTGCTGGCGATAGACCGCGCCGGCCTGGTCGGCGCCGACGGCCCAACGCATGCAGGCAGCTTTGATTTAAGCTTTTTGCGTTGCATCCCTAATATCGTCATCATGGCACCTAGCGATGAAAACGAATGCCGTCAAATGCTGACCACTGGCTACCATTACCCTGGTACGGCCGCCGTGCGCTACCCCCGTGGCAGCGGCATAGGTGCCAGCATCTCACCCACCTTAGAGTCACTGCCCATCGGCAAGGCGCAACGGGTGCGCCAAGGTAAAAAAGTCGCCATCCTGGCCTTTGGCAGCATGCTGCAACCAGCGCTGCAAGCCGCAGACACCTGTGATGCTACCGTGATTAATATGCGTTTTATCAAGCCGCTGGATGAAGCCATGGTGCTGGAGATGGCCCGTACGCACGACTATCTGCTCACCGTAGAAGAAAATGCCATCATGGGTGGTGCCGGTGCGGCCGTGATGGAATGCCTGCAAGCGCATGGCCTGGTGAAGCCCATCCGCTGCCTGGGCTTGCCTGACCAGTTTATTGAGCATGGCAATCACGAAACTATGCTGGCTGAGTGTGGTCTAGATAAAAACGGAATTAACGCTGCTATTGAGAAATTAATTTCCGAGTAGTAAACTCAACTATTAATTAACAGGCGGGAAAGCCCGCGATGGAACCCTGATGAATCAACCCGTGATCCCAACAACGATTGAAGATGTGCAGAATACGCCGGACGTGCGTAGACTGGACATCAACAAAGTCGGTATCAAATCTATTCGCCACCCGGTGATTGTCAAAGACAAAACGGGGGGGGAGCAACATACGGTTGCCATGTTTGATATGTATGTGCATTTGCCGCACAACTTCAAAGGCACGCACATGTCTCGTTTTGTCGAGATTTTAAACATGAACGAGCACGCCATTTCTATCGACTCCTTCGAAACCATTTTGCGTCAGATGGTAGAGCGCCTGGAAGCAGAGTCCGGCTATGTCGAAATGCGTTTCCCGTACTTTATCAACAAGGCAGCGCCGGTTTCAGGCGTCAAAAGCCTGCTGGATTACGAAGTCACTTTTATTGGTGAAATCAAAAATGGTCAGTTTGAAATCACCGTGCAGGTGATGGTGCCAGTGACGAGCCTGTGCCCATGCAGCAAAAAGATTTCAAACTACGGCGCGCACAACCAGCGCTCGCACGTCACTGTCACGGCATTGCTAAATGAGTTTATGTGGCTGGAAGACTTGATTACCTTAATTGAAGATCAAGCCTCTTGCCAGTTGTATGGCTTGCTCAAACGCCCGGACGAGAAGTTCGTGACCGAGCGTGCCTATGACAATCCAAAGTTTGTGGAAGACATGGTGCGCGATGTTGCAGCGCAGCTCAACGATGAAAAACGCATTGTGAAATATGTGGTTGAGTCAGAAAACTTTGAGTCTATCCATAACCACAGCGCTTATGCATTGATTGAACGTGATAAACGAGTCAATTAATTCAGTGATGTATCATAAAAAATAGCCCGCATACGGGCTATTTTTTTATGGGTCAATCTTAATGACTAAACATGCCCTGACGTGCGTAAGGCTGCGACAAACGCAAGCCCAGTGCGACCACAATCGCCCCCAATAACGGGAACAACGCCGCCAGCGTAAACGTTAACTGCCCGCCTAAATACTCCAGGGCAAAGCCGCCTAGCAAACCACCCAATGCACCGCCTACGCCATACGCCACGCTATTGTAAATAGCCTGCCCCTTGGCCTGATGACGGCCATTAAAGTAGTGCGTGACCACCTCGACCGAGGCGGCATGAAAACTGCCAAAGGTAAATGCATGCATGGTTTGCGCCAGCAATAACAGCCACAGTTGGTCCGGCACCTGGCCCATCATGGTGAAACGCACCACACCTATCAGCAAACTGGTCAGCAAAATGGTTTTGAGTTTAAAGCGCGCCATGATCCATGGCATTTTGATAAAAATACCGATCTCGCAAATCACGCCCAACGCCCATAACCAGCCTATCATGCCTTTGCTATAGCCGTGCTCAGCCAGGTAGATAGAATAAAAGTTATACATGAGGCCATGGGCCGTCACCATCATGGCGCAGCCTATTAGCAACGACAGTACTGCCGGTTGTTTCAAAATTTGCCAAACTGAAAAATCATCATGCGCATGCGGCGGCACGTGGGCTTCCGGCAGTTTCCAGGTCAGGCCAAACAAGGTACATTGCACCAGCAAGATAAACCACAACAGGCTGCCAATGCCAAACCAGTCGGTCAAATAGCCTAACAACACCGAGGCGACAATAAACCCCCACGAGCCCCATAAACGGATCTTGCTGTAATGGCCATTGGTGCTGGCCAGATGTGCGAGCACCAAAGACTCGGAGAGCGGTAAGGTCGAGCTGGTAAACAGGCTGAGGGCAATCATCACCACAAACATGCTGGTAAAGTCGTGCGCCCAGAAAATAGCAACAAAGCCGAGCAAACCGAGAAAAGCTGTCATGCGTATCCAGCGCACGCGCTGTCGCGTATGGTCTGCCAGCCAGCCCCATAGGTTGGGTGCAATAATGCGGCTGAGCTGAAACAGCGACATTAATATGCCGATGTCGGCCGGGGAAAACGACTCTGCGGTCAGGTACAAGCCCCAGTAAGGGACAAACGCGCCGACAAAAAAGTAGTAGATAAAATAGAAACGCGAGAGATTAAAGTGTAAAGCGTGACTCATAAAATACTCGCGTGAGGATGAAAGCCGCCCAAGCCCGTGGCCTGCGCGGCAAAGGCATTACAACTTGGGGACGCTGGAATGCACGTCCGCATTCTGGCCACGGTTGCGTAAGGCATGATCCATCAGCACCAATGCCAGCATGGCTTCTACAATCGGCGTGGCGCGGATGCCGACACACGGATCGTGGCGGCCGGTGGTTTGCATCATCACAGGCTCACCGGCCTGGTTAATAGAATGACGTTGTTGCGGAATGCTGGAGGTTGGTTTAAATGCAACATTGACCACAATATCCTGGCCGCTGGAGATACCGCCCAAAATGCCACCCGCATGGTTGGTGGCAAAGCCTGCTGGCGTCAGCTCATCACTGTGTACGCTACCACGCTGCGCAATCGCATCAAACCCGGCACCGATCTCCACGCCTTTTACCGCATTAATGCCCATCATGGCATGCGCAATGTCCGCATCCAGGCGATCAAATACTGGCTCACCCAAGCCCACAGGCACGTTCTCAGCCACCACGGTAATCTGCGCCCCCACTGAGTCACGCTCGCTGCGAATCTGGTCCATATAGGCTTCCAGCTGCGGCAGAATCTCAACATTGGGTGAAAAGAAGGCGTTGCCCTCTTGTGACAAGGCATCCCAGCTCACAAACGGCACTTTAATGTCGCCAATCTGGCTTAAATAACCGCGAATCTGCACACCGTATTGCTGTTTGAGCCATTTTTTGGCAATGGCGCCAGCGGCCACACGCACCGCGGTTTCACGTGCGCTGGAGCGGCCACCGCCACGATAATCGCGAATACCGTACTTTTGTGTGTAGGTATAGTCCGCATGGCCTGGACGGAAAGTCTCCATGATTTTGCTGTAGTCTTGCGAGCGCTGATCTGTGTTGCGAATGAGCAAGCCAATCGGCGTGCCTGTGGTTTTACCTTCAAACACACCAGACAAAATCTCTACTTCGTCGGCTTCGGCGCGCTGGGTGACATGGCGCGATGTACCAGGCTTGCGGCGGTCGAGGTCCACTTGTAAGTCTGTCGCGCTGAGTTCCAGGCCTGGTGGGCAACCATCGACAATGCCGCCAATGCCAGGGCCATGTGACTCACCAAACGAGGTCAAGGTAAACAAGGTGCCGATGGTATTGCCAGACATGCGTTTTTTCCCACTCAATAATTTTGTTTATTTTAGCATAGACTAGCCAGCCACCTCTCTGTGGGTTGATTTCCAGCCAGTGAACGCTTATGCTGGAGCGGCATTTTTACCCAGGATGACCATGGCCAAACGTAAACATACGCACCGCAAGCACAGACTGCTGGGTGCTAATAATCCTGCACCAGAGGAAACCCCTGCAGGCTCGCCGTTGCCAGCGGCCTGCATCCACAAGATTTGCTACAACGTACAAGATATTCTGTCGCAACAACTCACCATGCAGGAGATTGTGCATTGGCAGCAACCCGCTGGCCATGTGGCCTGGATTAATGTACACGGCGTGCTGGACATCCCCTTACTACAAGCGGTCGCCCGCCGCTTCAAGCTGCACCCACTGGTGCTGGATGATATTTTAAATACCGAACAGCGGCCCAAACTCGATACTTACCCAGACTATTTATTTCTGGAAACACGCTTGTTTTACTATGATACCGACAGCATGAGTGTGAGCTCAGAGCAGATCAGCATGGCGCTAGGACGCGAGTGGCTGCTTACTTTTCAGGAGCGACCTTCTGGCAGCTTTGAGCCAGTGCGCGAACGTTTGCGCCAAGGCCAGGCCTTGCTACGCCAGAGCGGCCCTGACTATTTATGTTATGCGCTGCTGGATAGTTTAATGGAACGTTACTTTCAGGTGCTGGAAGCGATTAATGACGATGCCGAGCAACTGGAGAACCACCTGCTCGACCGCCCCAGCCCCGAAGACTTACAGAATATTCACCGCCTTAAACACGTCACCATACAACTACGGCGTGCCGTGTGGCCGCTGCGTGAAGTGCTCAATAGTCTGATCCGCAATGAACATGGCTTTTTTAGCCCACAAACGCTGCCTTATTTGCGCGACCTGTATGACCACACAGTGCACTTCACCGAGTCCCTCGAGGCCATTCGCGACACTTTAAGTGGCCTGATGGATATTTATATGACCAGCCTGAGCCAGCGTGTGAATCTTGAGGTGCGCGCACTGACAGTGGTCGCCATGCTGTTTATGCCTGCCACCTTGATTGCAGGAATTTTCGGCATGAACTTTAATGAGATGCCGTGGTTAAAAGACCCCAATGGCTTTTGGTGGGCAATATTGATGATGTTATTCATTGCCGTGGCGATGTTGCTGGTATTTTGGCGACGACAATGGTTAAGTAGCCGCCGCGAGTCCTAGCGCTTTAAGCCGCCAGTAGCTCGGGACGCGGCAGTTGCTTGATCACATCCTGCAACTCAAAATACAACGCCATGTAATCTTGCGCAGCAGCGCTGTCAGCATCATATTCAAACACATGCTGCCCCATGCGTGCACTTTCGGCCAAGGCGGTGTGTTCATAGATTTTACTCAGCAGCACCTCACTGCCAAATAGGCGGCGCATCTCTTGCTCCACTTCAACCGTCATTGCCTTACGCTTATCGGCACGCGTCAGCAAATAACGGCGCTGTATTTTCCGCTTTAATACTGGCTGCAAAGCATTGAGCGCTTTATCCATCTTGACTGCAGAATGGATAGATAAATAGTCAGTTGAAACCGGCACCAGCACCAGGTCACTGGCAAACACGGCACTCAATGAAATCACACCCACACACGGGCAGCAATCCATCACCACCTCTAACCCTGGCTGCGTCGTCGCCAATGCTGCCAAGCCCTGCCCCAGCTTACTCAAGGTCGCCGGGCCACGGCCAAACTGTGAATCCACTTTCATCAATTCAGAATTGGCTGGAATCAACTGCAAGCCATTGCGCAAAGGCTGGCACAATGCGTCTAGCGGCGTCGCCTCCTGATAAAACCTGAACAAATGCTGTTTGACATCAAGGCCGGTATGCTTGTATATCTCGGTGAGTCTGGCTTGCGGATCCATATCCAGCAAGGCGACCTGACGTTTTTTGCGTTGGCTGGCAGCGGCCAGATTGAGTGCAGTGGTGGTAGACCCCACGCCTGCTTTTTGATTAAAAATAGCGATTTTCAACATGATGGTGTTTGCTCAGACACGGTGTTAAACATCAAAGGCTGCATACGATGCATGTCATCATAAACGATGTTGCCAGCGTAGACCACCCCGCTCGCGAGCGCGACACTTGTCAAAAAAGCACAGGTAGAAAAAAAGAAACCCGCTAATGCGGGTTAAAAGGGGGTTTGGATCAGGAGGAAATCAATGCTAGTCGTTGAAAATCAACTAAACCAGCCATCAAACAAAACATTTTGTGTTTCGTTTAAAGATGAGTCCAGTATAGGGAGGAGTTATTGCAGTAATTTAACCAAGCTGTAACTGAATTGTAAAAGGCGAAATTCAATTGTTATTAAATTGTAACTTTAATAAAAACAACAACTTGCAGGCACCGTTTGATGCAAACGGTAAAAAAAGAAACGGCCAATAGTGTAGCAGACTTCTGCCTGCCAAACTATCAGCCGTGATATGACAAAAGACTAACTGAAAAAGTCGCGCGCTTTATCTACCCAGCTTTTGTTTTTAGGGCTATGCTTGCCGGCGTCGGCTTGTGTGCTGCTCTCAAATTCACGCAACAGGTCTTTCTGTTTTTCGGTCAGGCGTACTGGCGTTTCAACCACCACATGCACCATCAGGTCGCCGTGCTCGCTCGAGCGTAACGGCTTGATACCCTTGCCACGCAGACGAAACACGCTACCAGTTTGCGTTTCGACCGGAATCTTCATCTTGGCTGCACCATCAAGCGTTGGCACTTCAATTTCACCACCCAAGGCCGCGGTGCTAAAGCTGATCGGCATTTCGCAATGCAGATTTGCCCCTTCACGCTGAAAAATAGAGTGCTCTTTAAGGTGCACCACCACGTATAAATCACCGGTTGGGCCGCCATTCACACCGGCCTCGCCTTCACCACTCAAACGGATACGATCACCTTCATCGACACCGGCCGGGATTTTAACGTTTAGGGTTTTGTTTTGCTTGACGCGACCGCCACCATGGCAGGTCGGGCAAGGTTCTTTCACCATTTTGCCGGTGCCATGGCATTTGGGGCAGGTTTGCTGCACAGAGAAAAAGCCCTGTTGCATGCGCACCTGGCCGTGGCCATTACACGTGGTACACGTCACAGGTGAGGTGCCTGGACGTGCGCCCGAGCCATGACAGGTTTCGCAACTGGTTTGTACCGGAATGCGAATCTTGGTTTCTGTGCCTTTGGCGGCATCTTCGAGTGAGATTTCCAGGTTGTAACGTAAGTCAGCACCACGATACACGTTGGAGCGCTGATTACGGGCACCGCCGAAAATATCCCCAAAAATATCGCCAAATGCGTCACTGAAATTGCCGGAATTAAAGCCGCCAAAACCACCACCGCCCATGCTTTGGTCAACCCCGGCATGGCCATATTGGTCATAGGCCGCGCGTTTCTGATCATCGCTCAGAATCTCATAGGCCTCTTTGGCTTCTTTAAAGCTTTCTTCGGCTTTTGGGTTATCCGGGTTTCGGTCAGGGTGAAACTTCATCGCCAGCTTCTTAAAGGCTTTTTTAATTTCCTCTTCGCCGGCGTCGCGGTTTACACCTAACACTTCGTAATAATCTTTTTTTGCAGCTGCCATAGTTTTTCCGTTTAACGCGCTTGCGCCATAAAGACAAACACACTCGCCATTAGCGTAGTGTGTTTGCCGACATCATTGAAAAAGGGCGGGCATTTAACTACCCGCCGCTTTCAAGCTTAGTCTTTTTTCACTTCTTCAAACTCGGCATCCACCACATCGCCTTCAACCGTTTTTTCGGCTTCAGGCGCTGCGCTCTCGGTATTGGCCTGCGCCTGTTGGTCAGCGTAGACTTTCTCACCCAGTTTTTGTGAAGCTTCCATCAAAGCATTGGTTTTAGTTTCAATCACCTCTTTGTCATCGCTATCTTTAGCCACGGCTTCCAGCTCTTTGATTGCGTCTTCGATCTTGGCTTTTTCATCGGCTTCAATCTTGTCGCCATATTCAGCCAGCGATTTTTTCACGCTGTGCAACACGCTGTCAGCCTGGTTACGGGCATCAACCAGTTCACGCAGTTTCTTGTCTTCATCAGCATATTTAGCCGCATCTTCTTCCATGCGCTGAATTTCTTCTTCAGACAAACCGGAGTTAGCTTTAATAGTGATTTTGTTCTCTTTGCCAGTGGCTTTGTCTTTGGCAGACACATGCAAAATACCGTTGGCATCAATATCAAACGTCACCTCAATTTGTGGCATGCCACGTGGTGACGGTGGAATATCACTCAGGTTAAACTGGCCCAGGCTCTTGTTGCCAGACGCCATTTCGCGCTCACCTTGCAGCACATGAATGGTCACGGCGTTCTGGTTGTCTTCTGCGGTCGAAAACACTTGTGAAGCCTTGGTAGGGATCGTGGTGTTTTTCTTGATCAGCTTGGTCATCACACTACCCAAGGTCTCGATACCGAGTGACAATGGAGAAACGTCCAGCAACAGTACATCTTTCACGTCGCCTTTCAATACGCCACCCTGGATAGCAGCACCAACCGCTACCGCTTCGTCCGGGTTCACGTCTTTACGTGGCTCTTTGCCAAAAATCTCTTTCACTTTCTCTTGCACTTTTGGCATGCGGCTTTGACCACCAACCAAAATTACGTCAGAGATATCCGCAGGTGATACTCCAGCATCTTTCAATGCGGTTTTACATGGATTGATCGTGCGCTCAATCAGCTCTTCCACCAATGACTCCAGCTTGGCACGGGTGATTTTAACCACCAGGTGTTTTGGGCCAGTTGCATCTGCCGTGATGTATGGCAGATTCACTTCAGTTTGCTGCGCACCGGACAATTCGATCTTGGCTTTTTCAGCGGCTTCTTTCAGGCGCTGTTTGGCCAGCAAATCGTTGCGCAGGTCCAACCCGTTTTCTTTTTTAAACTCATCGGCTAAAAAGTCGATAATGCGGTTATCGAAGTCTTCACCACCTAAGAACGTGTCGCCGTTGGTGGACAACACTTCAAACTGGTGTTCGCCGTCGATTTCAGTAATTTCGATAATCGAAATATCAAACGTACCACCGCCCAAGTCATACACCGCAATCTTGCGATCGCCTTCTTGTTTGTCCATCCCAAACGCCAGTGCAGCAGCCGTCGGTTCGTTAATAATACGTTTAACTTCCAGGCCAGCAATCCGGCCTGCATCTTTGGTTGCCTGGCGCTGGCTGTCGTTAAAGTAAGCAGGCACCGTAATCACAGCTTCAGTCACTTCTTCGCCCAGGTAATCCTCGGCGGTTTTTTTCATTTTGCGCAAGACTTCAGCAGAAATTTGTGGCGGCGCCTGTTTATTGCCACGCACTTCTACCCAGGCATCACCGTTGTCGGCTTTGGCGATGGTGTAAGGCATCAGGTCGATGTCTTTTTGCACTTCTTTTTCGTCAAAACGGCGGCCGATCAAACGTTTGACCGCAAACAGGGTATTTTTAGGGTTAGTCACGGCCTGGCGTTTCGCCGGTGCACCGACCAGAATTTCGCCATCTTCCTGATAGGCAATGATAGAAGGCGTGGTACGTGCGCCTTCAGCATTCTCAATCACGCGCGGCTTGCCGCCTTCCATCACGGCGACGCAGGAGTTGGTTGTCCCCAAGTCGATACCGATAATTTTTGCCATGTTATATGTTCCTTAAATTCGTTAATCTTTAATCTACTGATGCAGTGAACATTGGGATGCCATGAAAGATTTCAAGCCCCTGTTCATTAAATGGTTTTTACTGCTTAACTGCTTTACCTGGCCTGAATCACAGTGACCAATGCCGGACGCAATACACGCTCATTCAGGCTGTAGCCCTTTTGCAGTACGCTCAAAACGGTATTCGGTTCACCTTCGGCTGGCACCATGCTGATCGCCTGATGTTTGTTTGGGTCAAACTTTTCACCCAGCGGGTTAATCTCGGCAATATTAAACTTTTCAAACACGCTTAACAGTTGCTTGGCAGTCAGTTCTACGCCATTTTTATAGCTGGCGACTTCTTCGCTTTCTACGGCCAAGGCTGCATCCAGGCTATCTTTGACCGCCAGCAGCTCGCCACTGAATTTCTCCAGCGCAAACTTGCGGGCTTTATCAATATCATCAGAGGCACGGCGACGAATATTTTCGCCTTCGGCTTTCACATACAGCACTTGCGCCTTGGCTTCTTCGAGTGCGGCTTCGAGCGCAGCAATGCGCGCTTCGTGCGTGTCTGCCGGGCTGGCCTGTGCCGCCTCATTCACGGCTGGTTCGTTGGTGTTCACCTCGGCAGGTGTATTTGGTTCTTGCATAAAGCTCCCCTTCTTATTCAATACTGTTCACCTGAGGCGGCTTGATTTAAATTGCCTCAATATTTTTACAATGTTGGGGATGCCCCTACTGATTTCAAGGGTAAAGCGTGAATTTGTGTATGATTTTTTAAATGTGGCTGGAAACCGAGCCCACCATGGCTGACACCTCGGCGATCACCGTGGCGACTGATGGCACTTGCGCCTTGCCGCCCACATTGACCGCAGGCGCGACGCGGCCACCTGCGACACCGGTAAACGCCGGCTCGGTATCGGTATAAATGGCCACGATGGGGACATCCAGCGCCGCAGCTAAGTGTGACAAACCGGTATCTACCCCCACAGCGAAGCGTACTTGCGGCATTTGGCTGGCCAGTTGTTGCAGCGTCAGTTTAGGCAGCACCAACGCTTGCGGCACCTGCGCCGCAATGCGTTCCGCACGCGTTTTTTCGCTGTCACTGGCCCAAGGCAACCACATATGCACCCCTTGCGCGGCATAATACTGACCCAAGGCGACCCAATGCGCTTCAGGCCATAATTTGCTATCTCGACTGGTGGCATGCAGCGCTAAAAAGGCCTCGGCTGGCGCATGACGCCCCAACGTTGACAAGCCATAAGCAGGCTTGTTTTGTGGCACAGCATAACCGAGCGCCAGCGCCGCCAGTGTGCGCATACGCACGACGGCATGCTGGCGATAACCAATCGCATACTGATGCTGGTAAAAACGGCTGGCCAGTGGTTCGCGAATCGAATGTTTGTCGTAGCCATGGCGTGGCCCGTGCGCCCACGTCGCCATCACGGCACTTTTTACCAGGCCCTGCAAATCCAGCACCAGATCATAAGATTGTGCCGCCACAGCCTGCTTCACGGTAGCCATTTCACGCCAGGTCTGGCGACACCACCATTGTTTGCGCCAACGGCGCACGGCCACCGTAAACACTTGCTGCACCCGTGGATGCAGGCGTGGGATATCGGCAAAACTGGCCTCTACCAGCCAATCGATCTGCGCATCAGGACAGTGTTGCAGGATATCCTCAACAACAGGCAAGGCGTGGATCACATCGCCCATAGAGGTGGTTTTGACGATCAGGATGCGTTTCATGGCCGCTATTTTCGCATACAATACCATCGCATGAAGTTTGCGTTTCTCATATTCAAATACTTTCCTTATGGCGGCGTGCAGCGCGATATGCTGCGCATCGCCAGAGACTGCGTCGCCCTCGGCCACGAGGTCACCATTTTCACTGGCGAATGGCGCGGCGAGCTGCCACAAGACATCAGCGTTCATCTGTTAAAAGCCAGCGGCTGGCTCAATCACCATAGACACCAATCGCTGATCAGGCAAATGCAGCAGGCGGTACAACAGCAAGGGTTTGACCGCGTGGTGGGCTTTAACCGTATGCCCGGGCTGGATGTGTATTTTGCCGCCGACCCCTGCTACGCCGAGCGCATGTCGCACGAACCCTGGTACAAAAAACTATCTGGCCGCTATCGGTTTTTCTCAGCCATGGAACACGCCGTCTTCGGCAAACAGGCATCGACACAGATATTGCTGCTCAACCAGCATGACCAGGCCATGTTCCAGCGCTGGTATGGCACAGACGCTGCGCGTTTCCACCTGATTCCGCCCAATATTCCGCTGCAGCGTTTCAGCAACCTCGCGGCCCAAGATTACCGCGCCTATGTACGCAGCACCTTTAACCTGCCTGATGATGCCATTGTTTTGCTGACGGTGGGCTCGGCGTTTGTGCGCAAAGGCGTAGACCGGGCGATAGAGGCATTAAGCCGCTTGCCAGAAGACCTTAAACAACGTTGCTGGTTATTGGCGGTGGGCGAATTTGAATCGAGCAGTAATATGCAAGCCTTTGCCGAACAACGCGGGATTGCCGACCGCTGTATAGAAGCAGGCGGCCGCCCGGATATTCCGGCACTGATGTTAGGCTGTGATGTCCTGATCCATGCTGCACGCTCGGAACTGGCAGGCATTGTGCTGATTGAAGCCATGACGGCTGGCCTGCCGCTACTGGTGACCGGGGTCTGCGGTTATGCGGGCTATATTAGTGCGGCGCAGGCAGGCCTGGTGTTAGCAGAGCCGTTTGATCAGGCAGCCATGAATCGGGCCCTGGTTGAGATGCTGCGCCAATTATCGACCCAAGCGTGGTCAGACAATGCCAGGGCGTTTGTGCAGCGCATGGCTACTTCGCAACTGGCGCACCCTGAGGCCAATATCATTGCGTCGCCGTCTCATGGCGAGCAAGCTCCTTAAGGGGTTGCCGGTTTCCCCGGCATGAAAGGCACGTTACGCAATTTGTCTGCCGCTGCCTTGCTGGCTTCGCTGCGCTGCAAGGCATAAGCTTTCGCCTGTTCCAGCAAAGCAGCAGAAGGCAAATTAGGATCTTCTGGTAACGCTGATAGCTTTTCAAAGCTTTCTTCATAAGGCGTGGCGACCTGTGCATCAATCTGCGCAGCCATGTCATCAAAACTGACACTGCCTTCACGGCCTTCTAACATAATCTGCCGCCACTTTTGCTGTGCCTGCTGGTCAATCTGATTGAGTTTTTGTACTTGTTTTTGTATCGCCACTTCTTGTTGCCAGCGATATTTAGGCGTGGGCAAATGGGTCACCAAGACAAACAGCGCTACCACCCATGATACGGCCGCCAGCCATTGCGTCAGTGTTAATTGTTTACTGGGCACGATAGTGGTCGGTAACAACAGCGCTGCCATTACCATGCCAGTGACAAAGCCGCCAATATGCGCCGAATTATCGATGCCGGGAATGATGTAGCCCATAACGATGGTCAGGGCAGAAAACAGCAGCGCGCCCCAAAACAGCCAGCGGAACTCCTGCACCTGCATCTGGCGCCGGCCAAACCAGACATACACCAGCAGCGCGCCATAAATCCCAAAAATGGCGCCGGAGGCACCGCCGGACACCGCATCATTGCCTTGGATCACTAGCGACAACAGATTGCCACCCACGCCACTGATCAGATAAATCACCACAAAACGCACGGCGCCGAACATGCGCTCGACCAGTTTGCCGCCATCCCACAGGGCCAACATATTCATGCCCAGATGCAAGGCGCCAAAGTGCAGAAACATAGCGCTTGCCAAGCGCCACCATTGGCCATCGGCGGTGGCAGGCGCAAAATTGGCGCCCCAAGTCAGCTGCACGGTATTCGGCGAGTGCCAAAAACCAGCGCCGCCAAATAACATCACCACAAACACCAGCACATTCAGCATGATCAGCAGCCGTGTCATCGGCGGCACCGGCGCGCGTAACTCAATGCGGGTAAGCAGTGACTGATCCATTAGTTGAGCGACTCCTGAAAAGGGACTTCTAACACCGGCGGCTGTTGCAAGGCCGCAATCAAGCTTTGCAAGTTTTCGTGTGAGTGTGACATCTGTGCATCTATGCTGTTCGCGACCCAGCCACAACAATCGATATTTCTTTGCTTGAGCACCTGCGCAGTGAGTAAGGCATGATTAATACACCCCAGCCGCATACCCACCACCAGCAATGCCGGGAGATGCAATGTCTGAATTAAATCAGCGATGGTTTGCGTGCCATTGAGGGGCACCAGCAAACCGCCCGCGCCTTCGACAATCACGACATCGGCCATGGTCACCAGTTGCGCATAGGCCGCTTGAATCACGTGAAAGTCGATCGTCACGCCCGCCTGGGCAGCCGCGATATGCGGCGCAATGGCCGGTTCAAAACAATAAGGGTTAATCAGCTCTGGCGGCGCACTCACATTAGACGCGGCAGTTAATTGCAACACATCGTCATTTTGCCAGCGGCCATCCACCCACGCACACCCCGACGCAATTGGTTTCATGCCGATCACGGTCAGGCCTTGCGCTATCAGTTGCTGCATCAGGCGCACGGTGACCGTTGTTTTACCGACCCCGGTATCCGTGCCAGTGACAAAAAAATGACGTGGCAAGCTGTGCATGACTATTCTGCATGCGCCGCTTTGCGCGGCATAAACTGTACCGGGCTGCTACCCGGCGCAGTGTAAGGTTGACTGCCCGTCCAGGCATGCACAAACACCACTTCATAGGTGGCTGGCAGCTTGCCTTGGTGGCGAAATGCCTCATAGCCTTGACGCAATTGTTGTAAAAAACCTTTGCCGCTCAAGCCTTTGGCGCGGCCAGCGGTGGCGTTGTGCGCACCAATCGCCTTGAGGTCGCGCATCAAGGACTCCACCGTGTCATAAGTTAAGGTGTAATGCATAACATCCAGCACTGGCGCACTGAAACCGGCGCGCGTCAGGGCATCGCCAATATCATGCATATCAATAAAGCGGCTCACGTGGGTATGGTCAGCGCCAGAGGCAGCGCGTAATTCTTTAAGCGTATCCGGGCCCAGGGTGGCAAACATCAGCAGACCGTTCGGGCGTAACACGCGGCGCCATTCCTGCAAGGCGGCATCCAGATCGTTACACCATTGCACAGCGAGATTGGACCACACCATATCGACACTGGCGGTCGCTAACGGCAGCGACTCAATATCGGCACAGACAAAGCGTGGTTTGGCCTGCCAAAACTGATACCAGGGGAATAAGGTGCGACTGCGTGCCAGCATGCCTTCGGCAATATCCAGCGCAATGCCCTGCGCGCTTTTAAAGTGTTTGAGCAAGGCATGCAAACCATGGCCAGTGCCGCAACCCGCATCCAAAATCACGGCTGGTTCGAGTTTAACCACGTCCAGCCGACTGAGCATTTCTTCACGCACCTGGCGCTGCAAAATGGCGGCGGCATCATACTGTTTGGCGGCGCGGTGAAACGACTGCCGCATGCGCGACTTGTCGATCTGGTAAACATCCTGCATTAGCTGCTCACTTGCTGTGTGGCCTGGTCATCGGCCATAAATGCTTCGACAGCTTCGCAGAAAGCATCCGCATGTGACAAAAACGGCGCATGCGCGGCGCCAGCCATCACGCGTAACTGGGCGCGCTGCAAATGCATGGCCAGCCAGTGCGCGGCGGCTACCGGCGCCAGCGTGTCGCGGTCACCGTGTATTAATAAGGTCGGCTGGAATATCCGGCCCACCTCTTCACGCAAATCGGTTTGCAACAAAATATCCAGCGCCTGGTTGAGGTTGTCTTGCGTCGGCGTTGGTTTGGCTGCGAACGCAGTGCGTAACTGGCGCACCGTGCTGCGCGCATCTTTGGCATGCATACATTGCAGGGTCAAAAAATTCAGCAAGGTGGCGTTAAAGTCCTGCTCAAAACGCTGATTAAACTGCTCAAAATGTCTGGCGGCAATGCCGTTTGGCCAATCAGGCTTGCTGACAAAACAAGGGTTGGTGCCGACCAGAATTAACTTCTCGACGCGGTCAGGCTGGTTGAGTGCAATTTGTTGCGCCACCAGGCCGCCCAATGACCAGCCAAGAATCGTCGACACGCCGGGGATTTCTTCGGCTACTGCTTCGGCCAGGCTATGCAAATGGTAGGGGTAGGTAGGCCGGCTTTGGCCCATGCCGGGCAAATCCACCAGAAACAAACGGTAGCTGGCAGAGAGGCGCTTGACTACGCGCTCCCAAACCGCACTGTTCATCGCCCAACCATGTAGCAACACGAGTGGCTTGCCCTGCCCCATGATTTCGATAAAACAACTCATGCCTGCATCCCGGCCGGAATCTCGCGCTCGGCGGCATGCAGGGCCGCAATCAATGCACGCACGTTCGCCTCGCTATGCGCAGCTGAGAGTGAAATACGCAAACGCGAGGTATTGGCAGGCACGGTGGGCGGGCGAATCGCAGGCACCAGAATACCGAGTGCCTGCAGATATTGGCTCAAGGCCAGCGCCTCGTGCGTATCGCCGACGACCAAGGGCTGAATCGCCGTTTCTGATGGCAGCAGCTGCCAGCGTGACAGTGACAGCTCACTTTTAAGCAAGGCGATCATGTCAAACAATTGTTTTCTGCGCGCGTCACCCTGCTCTATTTCTTTCACCGAGGCCAGCAAAGCGGCGGACAACGGTGGCGGTGCCGGAGTGGTGTAAATATAGCTATTGGCGTACTGGATCAGGTAGTCGATGACAATTTTTTCACCGGCGACAAATGCGCCAGCCACGCCAGCCGCCTTGCCCAGTGTGCCCATCATGATCAGGCGCGGTGACTGCAAGCCCAGGTGTTTGAGTGAACCACGCCCTTGCGGGCCCAGCACGCCAAACCCATGCGCATCATCCACGTACAGATAAGCATCGTAGCGTTCACAGAGTTCGAGGTAAGCGGCCAATGGCGCAAGATCGCCATCCATACTGAATACCGCATCGGCAGTCACCAGTTTGTGGCGCGCCGTGCTGGCTTGCAGTAACTTTTCAAGCGCGGCCACATCATTGTGCGCAAAGCGGTGATGCGTGGCACGTGACAAAAAGGCGCCATCATTGAGGCAGGCATGGTTGAGCTTATCGGAAAACACGGCATCGTCACGGCCCATGAGCGCACTGATGACGCCGATATTGGCCATATAGCCGGTCGAAAACAGCAAGGCGGCGGGTTGGCCGACAAACGCGGCCAATGCCTGCTCCAACTGGTCATGATAACGGTGATGGCCAGTGATTAAATTGGAGGCACCACTGCCCACGCCAGCTTCGGCTGCCGCGGTTTGCAGCGCGGTCACCAGCGCAGCATCGTTGGCCAGGCCCAGGTAATCATTGCTGCAAAACGACAGAAATGGCTGGCCGTTGGCCGTAATATGCTCGGCCTGTGGCGAGTCCAGCAAACGGCGCTGGCGCATCAGGCCCAGGGTTTGCCGCTTGTCTAGGTCGGCACGTAAGGACTCCAGCAAATCGCTCATTAGATTTTCTTCAGGCCCAACTTGGCGAATAAGGCGTTATCTGATTCCACCTCTGGGTTACCGGTCGTGAGCAATTTTTCGCCGTAGAAAATACTGTTGGCACCCGCGTGAAAACACAAAGCCTGCACCGCTTCGCCCATGCTTTGGCGGCCTGCGGACAAACGCACAAAACTGTTTGGCATGGTGATACGCGCAATCGCGATGGTGCGCACAAACTCCAGCGGATCCAGCGGCTCGGTGCCGTGCAATGGCGTGCCCTCCACTTGTGTCAGCAGGTTAATCGGCACGCTCTCTGGCGGATGCTCCATATTGGCCAACTGCGCCACCAAGCCGGCCCGTTGTGCGCGGGTTTCACCCATACCGATAATGCCGCCGCTACACACATTGATATTCATGCTGCGTACGCGGTCCAGCGTATCCAGGCGGTCTTGATACGTGCGCGTGGTGATCACATCGCCGTAAAACTCTGGCGCCGTGTCGAGGTTGTGGTTGTAGTAATCGAGCCCGGCCTCTTTTAACTGCTCGGCCTGACCGTCTTTGAGCATGCCCAACGTGGCGCAGGTTTGCAGCCCCATCGCCTTCACTTCAGAAATCATTTTTAACACCGGATCAAGGTCACGTTGCTTGGGGCCGCGCCAGGCAGCGCCCATGCAAAAACGGCTGGCACCACTGTCTTTGGCGGCTTTGGCAGCAGTCAACACGTCATCCAGTTTCATCAACGGCTCATTTTCCACCTCGGTGTGGTAACGCGCAGCTTGTGGGCAATACCCACAGTCTTCAGAGCAGCCGCCGGTTTTAATCGACAGCAAGGTACTCACTTGCACCGCATTCGGGTCGAAGTTTTCTCTGTGCACGGTGTGTGCCCGATCTAGCAAGTCATTGAATGGCAACTCAAACAGTGCCATGATGTCTGCTACCCGCCAGCGCTCAACCGTAGGGTGGCAGGCAGACGACGGTTTCAAGCCATCGAGGTTAATGACGGAGGTTTGCATTTCGCTGCCACAAGCGGCAGCAGAAGTTTGTTGTTCCATAAACACCACGCAATAAAATTGTATGAATAATCCGGCCGAATTATATGTTGTTTAAAATATGACGTGAAAAAATTTTACAATAGCTTAAATTTTAATCACATGCATGTTTACCACCAGTGTCAACAATGGCTGGGGTCAACCTTGCCATGTCAGCTGTGTGATGCACCAGCCACTGCGCGCCATCAGGCGCAATATGGGCTGTGTGCGCATTGCATCGCGACCCTGCCCTGGTATACCTCGCCGCATTGCCCGCAATGCGCGCTGCCTACCGTTTCAAGCACGTTATGTGGTCTTTGCCTGCAACATGCGCCAGCTTTTGATCGCACACTCACGCCGTTTCGCTACGCCTACCCGCTCGACAGGTTACTGCATCAATTTAAATACCACCAACAATTGTCATTGTGTAACCTGCTAGCCAATAGCCTGCTCACACAACTGACGACCTTAGCGGCCACAGAACGGCCGCAGCTCATCATGGCCATGCCCATGCATCTCAATCGCGTTAAAGAGCGCGGATTCAATCATGCCCTGGAGTTAGCAAAACAGGTGCATCAGCACAGCGACATCGCATTAGAGATAGAAGGATGCATACGGGTGCTTGATACGCCAACGCAGGCAGGCATGGATATGAAAACCAGGACACGCAATCTGCGCGGAGCATTTGCTACGCACAAACCATGGCAAGGCCAACATGTGATGATTGTGGATGACGTGATGACCACAGGTGCCAGCATGCATGCGGTGGCTAGGGTGTTGAAGCAGGCAGGGGCTACGCAGATAACCGCACTAGTGCTGGCGCGCACCTTAAAAAGTGAACTATGAGCAGCTACTCACTGCGCACGACTGCCGTGCCACCTAATTGACGGATACGCTGCCCGACAAACTCAGACAAACGCTCACTTAAAGGCAAGTTATAAGCCAATTGCAATTGCTGCAAAGCTTGTGCAGGCTGGCCCGCCGCCTGCAGAGAAATCGCATACGCCACAATCCACTGCGCATGCCCTTGGCGCAGCACCGTCGCGCGATCAAAATGAGGCAAGGCCGCGGCATGTTGCCCACTTTGTTGATACGCCATGGCCAGCATCCATTGTGACTCTGCATCTTGTATCAACAGATTGGCGACCGGTTTTAGCGTTTGCAAAACCGCTTCTGGCTGACCATGTGCCAACTGCCATTTAGCCAGCGACTTGGATAAACCAATTTGCCCAGGGAACTGCTTGATACCACTTTGCAACACCGCCACGGCCTCTGGTTCTTGCCTGGATTCAAATAAATAAGCCGCCAATAGCTGCCGTGCATCTTCAGATTGCGGGTAAGTAGTCAACGCCTGGCGCAAAATGACCAGCGCCTCATTCAAACGGCCTTTCTGCTCCTGGTCTACCGCGCGTTGAATCTGTAAATTCACCTCTTGGTCTGGGCGAATTTGCTTGTTAACCACCCCTCTGGGGCCAGGCTCATCCTCATTACTTTTGGCGAGTTTGAGTGCATTGGCTGCGCCTGACGGTGACTCAATCACATTCACCACTGGATTAGCCGTCGTGCTGTCAGCAGCGTTAATGGTGAACTCTCCCTCTACCTGCGGCCGCAATGCAACTTTAGAAATCGCTGGCTTGGCAACCGTTGGCGCGGCGGTGGCAGTCCTATCCGTGGCTGGTTTTTGCCATGCACTAAATAAAGCCCTGGTTAACTGCGGAGGCGCCCAGGCGGCATTATTTAGCGCAACAGGCACAGATTCAGCAGGCAATGATGCAATAGGTGCGATTGCGGGTGCTGGCACAACAGCCATCGCCACGGGCACCGCAGCATGCGTGCGCACCGGTGCCGAGTCAAAGCGAGCCATCAGCATGGGCCAATTCACCAGCACACAACCCATCAACACCAATAGCAGCAGTGCCCATCGCAGCTTGCTGCCCCAGGCGGTCGCAGGGCCTTGGTGGCTGAGCACCGGCTTGACCTGCCCGGCCCAGCCATCCGTTGCCGCGGCACCTTGGCGCGCCTCAACGTTTTGCAATACCTGATTAATTAAACTCAAGTGCTTCCCCAATATTTAACTAGCGGCCCAGACCGGCCAGCGCCGTATGCAACGTCAGCCACCATTTAAAGCCATGCCCCAGCCAGCGATGCTGTGCCTTGACGCTGGCCCGGGTGTCCATAATGGCCGCCCTGACATCCTCCGCCGATACGCCTTGCTGGCCGCGGCCAAAGGCTGATAACAATGATTTATGCGCCAGAATATTCAGTAACCTCGGAATGCCGTTGGCATAGCGATAGAGCAAACGCAGGCTGGCAGGCGTAAAAATCATGCCCCCCTGATAACCGGCGATGTGCATGCGATGATTCAGGTAAAACCCCAATTCTGACCAATGCAGGCCTTTGAGGTGATACTCAAAACCAATGCGCTGGCGTAACTGGCGGATAGACGGGTGATTAATGCGCTCTTCGAGTTCCGGCTGGCCAAAAATCACCACTTGGATCAATTTGCGCTTTTCGGTTTCAAGATTACTCAACAGGCGCAAGGCTTCCAGTGTTTCCAGCGGCATGGCCTGCACTTCGTCCAGACACACCACCACATGCCGACCTTCGTCAGCAAAGGTAAGCAGCTTGCGGTTCAGCGCATCTATCATGTCGTGATGAGTAAAGTCTGGCTTGAAAGCTACGCCAAATTCGGTGGCCAAAGTCATCAGCAAGGCGTGCGGATCCAGATAAGGGTTAGGAATAAACGCCACTTTGCAACTGGGCTCCAGTGCCTTGAGCAGGCGGCGGCACAGCAAGGTTTTACCGGTGCCAACTTCACCGGTAATTTTCACAAAGCCTTCGCCAGATTGAATCGCAATCAACAACGTATTCAGCGCCTCTTGCAGACTACGCGTGGCGTAATAAAAACTGGTATCCGGGGTGATGGTAAACGGATACTCCTTCAACCCAAAATGTTGCAGGTACATGCCCGCTCCTAAAAACTGCTATCGCTCTTTAGCTTCTCAACCCGGTCCTGGCTATCAAGCATATCTTGCGCCCAGCTTTCGCCACTGCGCACCACGGTAGATTTCAGCAAAATCACCAGCTCGGTTTTAATGCTACTTTGATCCTTTTGGCGGAACAAATTGCCGAGATATTTGACATCGCCCAAGCCCGGCACTTTGGTGCGTGTATTATCGACAGACTCTTGCATCAGGCCGCCAATGGCGATCACGCTGCCATCTTTGGTGCGCACAATGCTGTCAGTTTCATTAATGTTGGAAGACGCGGTCGGGATCGTATACGTACCGCCGTTAGCGCTAGACAAGGTCACCGTTCTATTGACCTGCGTCACTTCGCTGATAAATGGATGCACGTGCAAGGTAATATTGTCGTCTTTATCAATCTGCGGCGTCACATCAAGCGAGATGCCAGAGAAATAAGGTTGTAGCTGAATATCCGGCGTCACAATCGCACCACCGGTAGTGGTGGTCACATTGGTTTTCACGTTAGTCACATAAAACGCGTCGTTACCCACCTTAAGCACGGCTTTCTGGTTGTTAATGGTTGCAATGCGCGGGCTGGAAAGTACCTCTACATTGCCCTGCGTTTCGAGAAAGTTAAGCAACGCCGAGAAGCCTTTACCCTGCACCGCCAGTGCAAACATCGAGCCGCCCAAAGAGGTCACCGAGTTATTACTCAATGCGCCGGGCTCTGTGGTAGTCACAGTGCCATTGGTTAGGTCTCCAGTTTCACTCAGTGAGGCATTGCCATTGATGTTACCAAAGGTGACATCACGACCACGCGTATGGCGGGCGGCTGCCCAGTTAATGCCTTGTTGTGAGTTTCTGTTCAACTGCACTTTGATAATTTTAGCTTCGAGAATTACCTGGCGGTCTACCGTGACCTGCATCAGGCTCAAAAACTTTTCAACCTGGCGGATTTCTTTAGGCATGGCTTTCACCATGATCAGGCCAGACTGGGCATTGATGATGACTTTACGACCACTTTCCTCGCCAATCAGGCTGCTCAGTGAGGCGGCAATTTCCTCCCAAAAGTCATTATTGGTACGCATACTCACGTCAGAGGCATACACTTGCAAATTAGACGCACCCGAAGTGCCGCTACCTGAGGTATTACCCGTACTGCCCGTGCTGGTACCAGATCCGGTCATGGCAGCAGCCTGACCAGCCACACCCGCTGCGCCACCAGCGCCAGAACCACTGGCCGTACCAGAGGTCACGCGGGTTGCAGAGGTGCCTCTGCGTGCACCGGTAATGTAGTTGACTTGAAACACGCGGGTTTGAATCGTTTGCGGCTCAACAAAAATCTGCTTGCCGCTCATTTTGTATTCATAGCCATACAAATCGCGCAAGGCATTCAGCGCTTCAAACAGGGTCACATCACGCAGATTGATTGAAATGTCGCCTTTGAGCTCAGGGCTCAATGCAATGCTGTAAGGGCTACCTGAGACAATGCCCATGAGCACTTGCGCAGCAGGTGCTTTGTTAACCACCAGGTCAAACCTGGGCTCGACACGCTTGGCTAACGCTTTGGGCGGCTCAATTTTGAGCGGCTCGAACAACTCATCAGTGATCTCTTTGGGAGGAGGTGATACCTGTGCTTGCGCCTTGGCCGCCGAGGTCGCCAATTCGTTCTGAATTTTAGGGTTAATCGACGGATTGGTCGGCGCAAACGGGTTGCTGGTGCACCCCGCCAACCCGGCACCTATCATCATCACACCCAAGGTATTCACTAAAGTTTTCATAGCAGTCTCTCTATTGATGTTCGCTTGCTGCCTCACTGAGTGAGCCCGGCAAGTGTTTGTCACTTTATTTATCAATCGTTATTTTTCAGTTTTTTAGCCTGATTTTTTAATTTTTTTGGCTGATTTGTCTTTTTAATATTGGCGTGCACTTGCACCGGCTCGATCACCTTGGCCAAGCCCATACCAACCACTTTTTTCTCGCCAAGCTTGCTGATAAACACAGCCTGCTGGTGTTTGACCGAGGTCAGTTTAAAGTCCTCGTAGCTGCCGCCCAGCTGCACCATCTGGCCATTAACCACAGCAAATCCTGCTTTGCCATTGTCTTGTATCGCTGTTAGCTCCCAAGGCTGCTCTGCCTGTGCTTGGGCATTCGGCAAATATTCCATCACTGACGCAGGTGGCTTGGTCGGGTCTACTACCCCCTCCGCCATCGCCAGCGTTACGTGTACCGTCCACACGACCAACATTGTTGTTATTAACCAGCGCATGCTAAATCCCCAACCATGCATTCTCACCGCTCAGGGTATACACCTGAACCGTTAATTCACTTTCCGGATATTCGGCTTTCAACTCTGCGTTTTCCCAGGCCAGGGTCTGGCCAATTGCTTTTAACGATTGGGCGTAGGCCATCAAGGCAAAATACTTACCTTTCAGGCGCACTTTCACCGCATGCTGATACACGTGCGGCACATTCTTCCACACCTCTTCGGCATTGGCAGATGCATTGCCACTTGATGCCGGGTCGGCTTGTGTCTGTAATTGTTTTCTCTGCTTTTCAATAAAGTCGACCACGGGCAGCGTCTGCATTTCTGCCACTTGCACATCAGTATGCTTTTGCAGCAGCTTTTTCAGCAACGCTACCATTTCTTGTGGCGGCACCATATAAGAAGACACCTTGACCAAGTCCGCTGCCTGGCTGGCAATTTTTTGCTTGGTCTCGTCAATTTCATGCTGAAACGCATTGCTCGCAGGCTGTGGTGCAGCCTGAGTGGCAATCGTCGTCATTTGCTCAGTCAGCGTGGTGGTGTCGTTCTGGATTTTAATAATCTCTTGCTGTGTATTCGCCAATTGCCCACGCTGCGGCTCCAGTAAAAAGGTATCCATCAAGCCAACCACGGCAAACAAACCAGCACCAAAAATCATCCAGCGCTCGCGCTGCGAAAGCGCTAGCCATTTATGACTCACTGTTTGTAATTGTTCAAATCGCATGCGTGTTCTCTCTTAAGGCTGCTTGGCGGGTGCTTGCGTCGTTTGGCGCACAAACGCATCCCAGCTCACCGTATTCTCGCGCTTCGCCTTGTTTTGCAGGTCCTGGCCCTTTACTTCAAAGGCATACACAGGCAGCGTTACTTCTGCCGCAGCAGTTGCAACGGGTGGCGCAGACGTTGCCGGGGCTGACCCCGTATTCGCGGCCACTTCAGCCGCCCCGCCTTTGCCAGCAGGTGCTTCTGCGACTGGCGCTGGCGCAGTTGCTTGCGCGGCTGGCGCTGGCGTTGCAGTGGCTTGCGGCCGGTGGAGCTCAACTTGCTTGAACTGGATACCGGAAAACTGTGTGCCTTCAAAAATACGTTGGGCTGACAATAAATCCAGATACAAAGGAATATCTTCAGAATGCAATGCCTGCCCGCTCAACGTCACATGTTGCGCCGCAGGCTCAATTCTAAAGCCGGTCAACCACAGCCCGGGTTGCTGCTGTGCCGTCAGTGCGCGCATATAATCCACCAGGTGGTTTGCCGCGCCAGAGATTGATTGCTGAAAAATAGCCAGTATCTGCGATTGCATTTCAAAGCGCGTATTGAGATTTTTCAAATCAGCTTCAAGTTTGCTGTTATCTATCGGCGTCACTTGCTGCGCAAACTGATCCACTTTTTTCTGCATGGTTTCATATTGCGTCACAGCCTGATTACGTTGCGTTTGCAACTGTGCGTTTTCGGCCTCAAGGCCAGTGAACAGGTAAAACATTACGCAGGCCGCCAGCACATAAATGGCTGCAACCACTGGCAGCGTAAACCAATCCTTGGACTTAACCAGCCCGCCCTCAAACAGGTTAATCTGCTGACTCATGCCGCCATCTCCTGGCGCAAGGCCGCGCCCAAGGCAGGCAATAACATGGCTTGTTTTTCCAGGCTGGAGAAGTCCTGATCAACAGGCAGCTCTACAATATCCTCCAGGTTAAACACATTCACCGGCACATACAGGCTAGAACTTAAGCCGCTCACCAGGTAATCGCGATTAGCCACCGGCGCCACCACCAGGCGATTCAAACTTAAATAGGGGAATTGGCGGTCAAAGCTGTCCAGCGAGCGCTGCAACTCAAGCACCAGTTTGTCAAAGTTAGCTTTGAACAGCTCACCACGATCATTCAAAAAGTCGCGGTCCAGCTCAATCAAGCGCGCATGATACAACTCGCCCTTGGCGGTAAATGTCAGCAAACATCCGCGTGGCAAAATGCTGAGCATCACCAGCGCACGGTCTTCATGCTCTAGTAAGTGGGCAATATTGCGCTGCACCAGCGCATGCACATCGACTGACCTCACATTAAAACCGGCCTCGGACAACTGATTACCCATCGCAGAAACCGTTGCTTTTTTAGCGCAAATAGCCAACATCAACGGCTGGCGATTTGCATAAGACGGGTCTACCGGCACATCAATACCATCCACCACCGCTTGTTCGACTGAATAATCCAGCAAGCCTTTCAGCTTCCAGCGCAACGCCGGTTTCACCTCGTTGTCCGGCATATTCGGCTTATCAATTTGCACAATATTGTATTGATCAACATTCAATACAATGTTACACGGCAAGGTTTTAAGGTCATTTTTGGTCACAAAGTGACGCAATGTGGACGTTGCATGTAGTGGCACCTGCTCAACTGCGGCAAATGAGACCACCGGCTTGGCCCCTTCGGATGGTGGCGTCAAGGCGACAGTACTCACGTGCATATCAGTAACACTAATACCCACTTGCTGCTTATTCTTTTGTCGTTTAAACCAGTCCATGGCGACGCATCCGTCTTTCTAAATAATTTTTTTATTTAAAATCAATGTATAACAACCAAAACTTCAAGCTACATCATAGCTTAGTATACACAAAAAATTCACCCAGTGAAGCCATCATCATGTGCGCAAAATGAGTGATGCTTCGCAGAAACCCTGCATGCTACTTTGTTAACTCTTTATAGTTCATTTTAATAAGAGCAACTTTAGTGCCTGCTTTGCCGCTTTAAACCGATGATAAAAAGAACAAAACCACCTGATTTAGGTGGTTTTGTTATCGCTAGAAGTTTTCTCGCATGTAGATAATCGGCGCTTTGTAGACGCCGAAGGTGGCACGCCCCACGGGGTCTGCACCAAACCAGTTCCGCATCCCTGCCGTCCCAGCGATCGCATTTGATTGCGTAGTGCCGGGGCCAACACAGGTTTGATCCCCGCCTGCATCGTCAAAATTCAGCTCCAGATTCACACTACCTGTATTGGGCGTATTGCCCGACACGCCAGGCGCACTTAATCGCAAACTCATTTTGCCTTGACTCATAGCAGTACTCCCACTCAATACCGTTTCACAGGCGTTCAAGTTACCTCTGTAGCTCAAGGTCGGCATCGCAATGGTCTTGATATCAAAAGTGGTACAACTATCGTCAGTACTGCGCCTGTAACCGGTAGAACTCCAATATTGCGCCTCAATCGGCACTATGAGCGGCAGCAGCTCAGACCCATGCACAGGGGTGATGGCGAGGCGCCCATAGCGGAACGGCACAGTATCGGCGATAGCAAATGGAGAGGTCGTTGTGGTGACACCATCGGTGTCTTGCACCTGTGTACGCACCGTCACTATTTGTTCGTTAATCGGTACATTTGAGCGTGGCACATAAAACTTGGCATTCATCGCTGCAACCCCAGCAGCCCAACTCCCAATCAATGAGTTGGTCGCCGTGCTGCGTGTTAACGCAACAGTCGTCAACGCAGGGTTAGTTGTAAAGTTAAAGTTAGCCCACACAGCAGGATCAAACTTGGCATAACTACCCACATAGTTTTGAGTCGTTGCAGGGGTTAAACTGCCATTGATGGCCGTGATTGTAAACGGGACCTCCAGCGCGGCTTTACTAGTAGTATCTTGCCCGTAATAGGCAAACGCGCCACAGGCTCTGACCACAGTACCTGTGGTAATTTCAAATCTATCCGGGATAAAGCGTCCAAAATAATAGGTCTCACCAGTGTTGCCAAAATTGCAGCCATATTTTTTCGGTATGTTGACGAGGTCTTCGTTGGCAAACGAACCTACAATGCAATCCCCATTCGTAATATCTGCCGAGGCAAAAGTATCATCATAGACATCGCTCGCCTTGAATTTAAAGTGACCAACCTCGCTATATTGAAAGGTTTTGGTGCCCGTGCTAACGCCAGACACTGCTTGAGGAAAAGCACCCGTGACGACGCCGACGGTCGGAGCACCTGGATGTGCCAACAATGGCACATAAGGATCATTTTGCACTTTTGCTCTAATTTTTGGCGTCCCGTTATACCCTGATTCACCACTGCTGGCACTCAGACTAAAGGGATCTCTGGCAGCCCGAAACCTGGTCGTTGTAGAGTCAGATGGCGTAGCGGCAGACGCTGTTTGCAAAGCATCACTGGAGGTCACGCTGAGAGATAGCGGACGCACCGTGAAGTTATCTGACGAGCAACCTGTTTTAGCAAGGCCTAAATCGCGCACCCGGCACCGGAGTTTGGGGTAAGCAACCTTTGGATAGCCGCCTGCGAGCGCATCAGAAGCCGCAAATGTCACTTTTTTGCGGCCATTATCAGAGGCCGCAAAAGTCACCAATTTAGTGGCCACAATATCTGTCAGGGCTGTACTGCAAGTACCTCCACTCTCAACAACCAAATCCACCGTGAGCCCGGTCACAGAGTTGTAACCGCTAGACTGTGAGCCATTGGCAAGCAACGCGACTACATCGACATCAAAATCCCTACCAAGCAACTTGGTATAAAGCGGATTGCGCCCAGAACTAGTATAAGTGAGCGTATTCTCCATACACTCAAACGTATTCACACAAGGCGTATTGGTAAAGGTAAAACTGCAACTCTGTGAACTGGTGGCAGTGTTCCAGCATTTCACGCCACTCAGTGGCGTTTTGGTCAACCCACTCACACCCAACGTATAGGTTGCTGCGGCACTGCCTTGCATCGTGACAGTACCAATTGACTGACTAGACCCTAATGTAAACGGATCAGGTGTATCGGTCACCGTTGGTGTGGTTGGTGACACTGTCAGGCTGCCTTTTAACTCCCCCGAACCAACTAATTGATTATCCGGGCAAGGCACGGTAGAGGATAAACAAGCCAGCACCTTCACCTCTGTTGGGCATAGCGTGGCGCTACCCGCATGGCGGATTTCAAAATGATCGTAATTAGGCACAAACGTTGAGCCAACCACAAAGTCGTAACTAAAGGTGTAAATACCAACCGACGTAAAATCATATTCAATGGCAACGCCGGTATCAATTTTTACGGTTGATAACGTGTCACTTAAAGAACTTGTTTTGGCAATGGCACAAGCATTGGAACTGGTATTGGTCCAAAAGGAATCCCATGCACCCACGCAGTAGTGATCAAAGCTACGATTACGCTCCCTGAACGACTCAACAACATCCAGATTGGCTGGCAAACTGTTACTCGAGGGGCACGGCGCATTGGTATTCCCTGACAATGGATAAGTACCAACAATTTGCTTGCCATTGGTATCCACATAGCGCACACCACAACCACGGTCATCGCCACCCAAATAAGTATCGACCGCATGATAGTAGCGCACCGGATTAGAGCTGCTCACAGGGTAACCCACTGGAATCACTAACGTGACTTCGGCAGTCACGTAATCCAGTGGATAAGTGTACTTCCAGTTGACGGTCACGCTAGGGCCCGCAATTAAAGTGCTAAAACGCGGCGCACTAAATTGAGAGGTGGTGCTTTGCGTCACCCCTTGGGAAACAGTCGCCGGGGTGGGCGTTGAAACTGTACGATTAATATAAGCCGTGGGTGTGAGGCTATTTGGAAAACCAAAATGGTCAGGGCCAATCAGACCACCATTGGCCCTTAGGTAAATACCGTTATCAAGAAGTGTATTACTGGGCACAGCAGTGGGGCTATACAACTGGCCAGTATTATCTAGCCTACGGACTTGAATCTGCGTTGTATCTTCAATGTAAGTACGCAAACCATTATCTGTAGTAGACCCACCGCCAGAGTTTAGCTGCACAACTGCTGCGTGGAGGCTAGTTGAGAAACATAGCCACAACACCCAACACAAAAGTATTTTTTTAGTGAATCCGTTCACTACGTATTCCTTGTTAGTTACATTCCTCAACAGGCGGGCCGCTATATAAGCATCGGCTGAGTGTCACCGTAATTTGTCGCTCTATGCGATCCTGTGTAGCAACCGCACCTATCGAAGCAGTTGAGGTGATGCTATAAATGCCAATATCCTGCGTGTTGCCTTTATCTTTTGGCACGCTTTGGCTGCAGGTCAACAAAACAGTAAAGTTATTAATCGTTAAAGTGGTTGGCGAGGCGATACAACCTTGCATGCTGGTTGAACCTGGGGACAACACCTGAAAGGCCGCCCACTCTACCCCTGCCCTGGCGGCCAAATATGCATTTGCACCTTGCACATCTTGTATCGTGCCCATTTGCGCCAGCAACGACAACCGCATGGAATACCCAACCAGTGCTGCAAGAGTCACCAGTAAAAATATTGCCACAGGCAACATAAATCCCTTTGCGCGATAAGCAATACTTTTCATGGCGAATTCACCACATTAATCAAGTTAACCAACCTGGCCACGCCGCCGTTTTTCTGTAATGTAAGTTGTGCGGTGACCACACTGGAGTGCTGCATCACGCCCTCAGTGTAGGTAAAACTGCACTCGGTGACGTCCTCAACCACAACGTTGGCATTCGCCCCGTTAAAGTTAGCCGGGTGCGCAGAAGGGATGGCAATATTGCTCACCATTAATAAGCGCCGGTTTGCCACGTCGCACACATACGCCACCGCACCGCTGACGATATAAAAACGGCTACCAGGAGATGGCAATGGAAAAAGGTTACCCGCAAATGTCACAGAGCCGACGTTGGCACCTGTATTTAGCGCGCGAACATTATTATTAGCAGTCTCATACACATCAGCTCCGACAATGCCCAGGTTATAAATCACTAACTGGTCACCAGCGTCTACGTTCACGGTTGCGCCCAGCACGCGCAAAGTATGGCTACCAGCATCGAAATCATCTTGCTGATAACGCCCCCCTTGCTTAATAGGCACAAACTCGACGTAATCGCCTCCGCCAGAAACCCACACACTGTTGGGCAACGCATTACGAATATCGCGCGACATGCGGCGCAAGGAAATATCGGCACGATCTGCCAGCTCATAATAAGCCTCAGAGTTCACATAGGCCAACACGGAGTTTTTAATAAAACTCACTGAAATGCCGCCAAGAATGGCCATGACCACAATCACAATCACCAGCTCGACCAACGTAAAGCCAGCCATGTTTACACCCAACGGTTTAAATGCGCGGCGCATAGCGGACCTTAAAACCGGTTAAGCGTATGGTTGTGTTGGCTGGGCCAGTCACCGTGACGACAATTTGTAAAACAGCTGCTGCTGGCAACCCGGCAAAAGCGCCAGCGCCCCCAGCCTCACTAATCGCCACAGAGGCCGAATAAGCATTGAGGCCCGTGAGTGCGGTTGAACTGCCTATGCGGCAAATACCCGTGCAACCACCACCGGGCATGGTAAATCCGCCATAATCAGCGACATTATCAAACGGGTTAGTGGCGCTGTAACGGCCCTCACCTGCGGGGCTGGGGCCATTTAAGTTAGCTTGTGAAGTGCTGCAATCAGCCGCGCTATTGGCGGTAGATGCATTAGGGTCATCCGGGTCGCAAAATGTGAAGGGCATTTGCTGAATTTCTTGCATGAGCGACTCAGCAATCGCAATCGCTTGTTTACGTGCGAGCGGGTCAGCTGAGTGCCTACTCATAAATGCCAGCGCACCAATCACCCCTGCAATAGCAGTAGTCACAATCACAATAAACACAACCATCTCAACCAGCGAAAAACCGTGATGGTTTTTTTTGCCGGGTGGCATGTGTTTATTATTTTGGTGATTACCTGTTTTAGTCATATGCATCACCTGGCTGCTTACCAGATGGTTTGTTAGTGTATGTAACCCGTATTTGCTTCTACCGAAATGCCAACAAATTGCAGTGCATTCTTTTTATTGGTCACTCTGTAGGTAGCCAACTCGTTTGGGTCTGCCCGACCTAAGCCATCAAACCCCAAAGCTTTGTTAGACGACCCAACGATCACACTACGCGAAAAAGTGAGCACATAGGCGCCAGCGGTTTCCGGGTTAATCACCACTTGTGCCGCACCACAGTTAGGGTCAAAGCACAAACTAACCGTATTGGGCTCAACTGCATCGTTGTGTATCACAAACACTCTCTTGCGCTGAGCGATGGCCGTTTTTTGGGCATAACGCAGCGTAGACGAAAGTAAACCCGCGTCACCGCGGGTTTCGAAGATGTCGCCACTTGCGAACCTGGGTGTGGCGACAGCAACCATTATCCCAGTAACGGCTATGACAACAACCAACTCAACAAGAGTAAAACCTTGTTGGAAACTCATAGTTCTTAGCTGCAGTTGGTAGCGCTTAAGGCAGTGTTATCGACCTGCCCGGTAGACGCCGTGTATATAACAACGCACGCGGCATTAGTACCCACTTTAAAAGTAGTTACTCCATTGGAATGAGAAGGACTAAATTGCGCATCAACAGATTGCAATGATTTAATAATACCTGCATCATCCGCAGTCGGATACCCGGGTGTTGTCCCCGTAGTTGTCACAGTCACATCTTGACCGTCCATTTTAATCGTACTATTAGTTGTCAAACTCCCTGCTGCAACCCATGAAGCTCTGGCCATATTTGCTGCTGAGCGCAGGGATGCTGATAAACCATTTCCAGCAGCAACTCTTGCATTCGACTGCACGTTAACAAATCTAGGTAAAGCCGTTGCTGCCAAAATACCCAATACTGCAATCACCACCACCAATTCAACCAATGTAAAACCAGCCTGTTTTTTCATCACTCAAACTCCTAATCAAAAAGTCCCTGCCCTTATTATCACAGCGGCAAGTTATAACTGCGTTAATTAACCAATAGCAAAAAATATGCCAGACAATTTTGGTCCATATTCATCAAGCTTCGCAAATCATTTACATGCCATAGCAAATGATTAACTACCCTTTAACATCACCGAACTCATATCCCAGATTGGCAAGAACACACCCAGTGCTAACACCAACACTAAGGCACCTAAGAAGATAATCAAAATAGGTTCGATTTGCGCACCCAATGTTTTAACGTCATATTCGACGTCAGCTTGATACATATCAGCAATTTCTTGCATTAAATCATCCAGCGAGCCAGATTCTTCGCCCACGGCAATCATCTGCAATACCAGCGGATTAAATACGCCGGTTTGCGTCGCCGTTCTTAAAATGGTCTCACCACGCTCAATCCCCGCAGACATACTGAGAATTTTGGCCCCGAGGTAATCATTCTCAACCGTTTGTGAAACTAGGCGCAAAGCCGAAAGAATCGGTAAACCACTGCGGGTAGACAAGGCAAAGGTGCGCGCAAACCTGGCCATGGTGCCTTTAAAAATAATTTTGCCAGCAATGGGGATGCGCATCTTGTAACGATCCCATTGAGCACGCCCAGCATCTGTACTCGTGTACGACTTGAACATCCACACCGCCCCCACAATCATGCCAATCAGCACAAACCAGTAATTACGCATAAAGCTGGAAAACGCGATCAATATTTTTGTGATAAATGGCAGATCTGCATGCAAACTGGCAAAGACTTTTTCAAACTGCGGAATCACCATCACATTAATAACAACAATCGCAATTGCCATTGCAGTGAGTACGAACGTTGGATATTGCAAGGCAGACTTGATTTGGCCGCGCATAAAGCGCTCAAACTCGATATGCTCGGCCAAACGCAAAAAGATATTATCTAAATTACCCGTGCCTTCACCGACACGAATCATGTTGATATAAAAACCATCAAATACTTTGGGATGCTCAGCCATGGCGACCGACAATTCACGACCTGAATCTAAACTCACACGCAGTTGCCCGACCACTTGCGCCAGTTTTGCATTACCCACAGAGCTTTGAATACCAGCCAGTGCACGCATAATCGGGATACCGGCCTTAAGCAGGGTGTACATCTGCTTACTGAACAGCATTACATCCAGGCTGGTGACTTTTTCTTCAAACAAATTAAAAGCGACTGCGCCCGCAGCTTTTTGCTTAATTTCAATCGGGGTGATTTTGGAGATGATGAGTGCCGCGCCCAGCGCATCGAGGTCTGTTGCTTCTTGCACGCCGCTGACCATCATGCCATCGTCGGTACGACCTTTATATTCAAATATCGGCATAGGCGTGGCTTTTAAAAGGGTTACTCTTCAAACTGGTTATCGACACGCATGATTTCATCTAGCGTGGTCTTGCCGTCTAAAGCCAGTTGCAAGGATTGGTCGCGCAGCGTTTTACCTTTGAGTCTTTCGCGCGCTTTTTTGATAAACACGTTGGTGTCCGGCATGTTGGCGGCCATCGCCAGCTCGTCAGTCATCTCTAAAAACTCATATAAACCAACGCGACCCAAATAACCGGTGCGGTTACAGTGCTGGCAGCCTTTACCATGCCTAAAATTGGTCACCACATCAGGCTGCTGTATCACTTGATTTAACCAGACCGACTCTGACTCGGTTGGCGTGTGCTCAGCGGCACAATGTGGGCAAATAAGCCGTACTAGCCGTTGTGCCAGTACGCCCAGCAATGACATCGCCACCATAAAACGCGGCACGCCCATGTCGATCAAGCGCACGGGTGCGGTTGAGGCGTCATTGGTGTGCAAGGTGGATAGCACCAGGTGACCGGTCATCGACGCACGCAAGCCAGTTTGTGCGGTTTCTTCATCACGCATCTCGCCCACCAGCACAATGTCCGGGTCCTGACGCAAAATGGCACGTAAGAGTTTGGGGAAGTCTAGCTCGATTTTTTCGTTGACCTGCGTTTGAATAATGCCTGGCAAGCGATATTCCACCGGGTCTTCTACCGTAATCACTTTGGTTTCCGGCGTGTTTAACTCGCTCAGAGCAGAATACAAAGTAGTGGTTTTACCACTACCGGTTGGGCCAGTCACCAGCACCATGCCACTTGGTCGGCCGATCATCTTGCGGAAACGCGCCAGCAGCTCGGGCGGCATGCCCAGTTTATCCAGGTTAAAATGGCCGGTATTCTGGATCAGCAAACGCATTACCACCGTTTCGCCATACTGCGTCGGCATGGTAGAGATACGCATATCCACCGCGCGCCCTTTAACGGTAAAGCCAAAGCGGCCATCTTGCGGCAACCGTTTTTCAGAAATATCCAGGCCCGCCATGATCTTGAGGCGCATCACCAAAGCCGTCGCAATTTTGTTGTCGGACTGCGTTTGAAAGTGCATCACACCATCAATCCTAAAGCGGATCAGCAGTTTATTTTCTTGCGGCTCAATGTGTACGTCAGAGGCACGCACCTGCACCGCGTCTTCAAAAATAGTTTGCAACAGCTTAACCACGGGCGCATCGTCAATGCCCAAGTCCACACCCATCAGGCTGGCGAGGTCTACATTACTCGCGGCCAAATCTTCTTGCAGCTCTAAGGCCAGTGACGAGATTTGCTCAGTCTGACGGTAAGAGCGATCAATCGTCTGCATGAGCAGACTTTCCTGCACCACCACAATATCAATATCGCGCTTGAGCAGCCTGACCAACTCGTCATAAGCATACACATCCGATGGATCAACCATCGCAATCAAAAAGCTATTTGGGCGCTCTTCGAGCAAGATAGCGCGGAAACGGCGCGATTGGACTTCAGGGAGTTTTTGAACCTGCTTTACGTCCAGCTCGTACTGGCCGAGGTCCAAAAAGGGGATATTCAACTGATGCGCCACCGCCTCGGCAATTTGCCGCTCATTGGCGTAGCCTTTTTCAGCAATGACACGGCCCAAGCGTCTACCCGTCTTGCGCTGTTCTTCCAGCGCCTGATCGAGCTGAGCTTGGGTCATGAAATTCTGTCTGACCAGAATTTCACCTAATCTAATTTTCTCGGGACGAGCCATGGCGTTTTAATTATTTATCTTGATAGACTTTTCTCGACTATCATATCACTGTCATTCTACCCTTACGTTTGTAAACAAACAGCCAAAAATGTTTCATATCGTGCTTTTCGAACCCGAAATTCCACCCAATACGGGAAATATCATCCGTTTATGCGCCAATGCCGGCGCAAAACTGCATCTGGTCAAGCCATTAGGCTTTGAGTTATCAGACAAACACCTCAAACGCGCCGGGCTGGATTACCACGAATACGCCGAGCTCACAGTGTATGAAAACTGGTCCCAATGCCAGCAGGCATTGCATGACAAACGCATGTTTGCACTCACCACCAAAGGCAGCACACGGCACACCGATTTACAGTTTAAAGATGAAGATGTGTTTGTGTTTGGCCCGGAATCGCGTGGCTTGCCCGAAGAGATCCGCGCCCAATTTGCGCCAGAGCACCGGGTGAGGCTACCCATGCTGCCGCACAGCCGCAGCCTCAACTTATCAAACTCAGCCGCTATTTTGCTCTATGAAGCCTGGCGCCAAACTGGGTTTACTGGCGGCGTGTAATCAAAAGTAACAGGCAAAAAAAGCCCCGATTAAGGGGTAAATCGGGGCAACAGGCCTCATCGTAAAGGCTTCCGCTCAGGGAGGAAAGAAGCGGAAAGATGATTCATCATCATCGTGCTGATATGAGTATTAGGTGTTTTGAAAAGTTCCGATAATTTATTTGCGTCAATTTAATTTGCTGCAGATGTGCATGGAGCAATGATTTGAAGGTGATATAAAAAGTCACTCTTTAAAACTGTGCGGTTTGCTGATTGGTGTGGCGCTTTGTTTCGCCTTGAAGGCGAGTTACTTTTTTTGCTTGCCCCAAAAAAGTAACCAAAAAGAGGGCACCCAGCCATCACGGCCTTCGGCTCCCTTGCGTTGCTCAACAAAATAAGCCGGTCACGAAACTCGCCCTGACAAGCCACACAAAACGTGGCTTGTTGCGGAGCTCAGACAGTCGCTCCCTCTACTCTTATTTTGTTTCCGCTACTCAGCGTGATGGAATGGGATTCATCTCATTTAAGTAGCAGTGTGGAAGTTTGGACGGTTAAAAAAACAGATTTTTTTTAAAATTCACTAGCGGTGGCAGTCGCATGGTGTTCGGGGTCCCCATCTGCCGCGCCGAGTAGCGCAGGCGAAGTGGGTGGTTTCGGCCATCGGCTGTCCGAGTTCCGCAACAAGCCACGTTGTGTGTGGCTTGTCAGGGCGAGTTTCGATGGACGCCCATTTTGACGAGCAACGCAGGAAATAAGCGGAAGCTGGGGTGCATTTCTTTTGGTTACTTGTTCTTTGTGCAAGCAAAGAAAAGTAACTCGCTGAAAAAGCGAAAAGCAACCTAACAAACAACCACAACCGCGTGGGCATCAACACCCACCCTACTACTACGACCACGACCAATCAAAGAACAACCTTTTATTGCAGTCTCACCACACCTGGATTCTGGCCGACGCCGGAATGACGAAGGTCACCGCAACATACAAAACAAGCACCCCATCCGCAAAATTAACCTGCACATCATGCGATAATAATCACATGCAATCTGACACCAATCTCCTTCAGGGCCTCAACGATAAACAACTGCAAGCGGTCACCCTGCCGCATGTCTCAGCCATGATTCTGGCGGGCGCGGGCAGCGGCAAAACGCGGGTATTGACGACGCGTATCGCCTGGCTGATCCAAACTGGGCAAACCTCACCCATGGGCCTGATGGCAGTGACGTTTACCAATAAAGCCGCCAAAGAGATGCTGACGCGTTTGACCAGCATGTTGCCGATTAATACCCGCGGCATGTGGGCAGGCACGTTTCACGGTTTGTGTAACCGCATGTTGCGCGCGCATTACCGCGAAGCGAGATTGCCGAGCACCTTTCAGATTCTGGATACGGCAGACCAGTTGTCCGCGATCAAGCGCGTGATGAAAATGATGAATGTGGATGATGAAAAATATCCACCCAAGCAGGTGATGGGCTATATCAATAGCTGCAAGGAAGAAGGCTTGCGCGCCGAGACGGTAGATGCCTATGACGGCCACAGCCAGAAGTTGCGCGAGATTTACGCGGCATATGACCAGCAATGCAACCGCGAAGGCGTGGCCGATTTTGCTGAGTTGCTATTGCGTTGCTATGAGCTTTTGGAGCGCGAGCCGCATATCCGCGCCCATTATCAGCAGCGTTTTCAATATATTCTGGTCGATGAGTTTCAAGATACCAACCGCCTGCAATATTTATGGCTAAAGCTGCTGGGTGGCGCGCATAACAGCATTTTTGCCGTCGGCGATGACGACCAGAGCATTTATGCCTTCCGTGGCGCGCGCGTGGGCAATATGAGTGATTTTCAGCGCGACTTTAATGTGCAGAATATCGTCAAGCTGGAAGAAAACTACCGTTCGCATAGCAATATTCTGGATGCGGCCAACGCCATCATTACCAACAACCGTAACCGCATGGGCAAAAACCTGTGGACCTCGGCGGGCAAAGGCGAGCCGATTCGCATTTATGAAGCCTACAACGATACCGACGAAGCGCAATTTATTGTCGATGAGGTCAACATGCTGCAAAAAGAAGGCGTGCCACTGGGTGACATGGCGCTGCTTTATCGCAGCAATGCGCAGTCGCGCATTCTTGAGCACACTTTGTTTTCCGCCAATATCCCTTACCGCGTGTATGGCGGCCTGCGCTTTTTTGAGCGCGCCGAGATTAAACACGCACTGGCTTATTTGCGCCTGATTGCGAACGCTAACGACGACACGGCCTTGTTGCGCATTGTGAATTTTCCGCCACGCGGCATCGGTGCGCGCGGCCTGGAACAACTGCAAGAAGCCGCCCGCCAAAATGAATGCAGCTTATGGCAAGCCGCCACTAATAAAGTCGGCGAAGGCAAGCTGGGCAGCAAAGGGCTGGATGGCTTTGTCGCATTGATTCGCCAGATGGTCGACCAGGGCTACGGCATCACTTTGGGTGAAATGGCAGAAATGGTCATCAACCTGAGTGGCCTGATGGCGCATTACCAGAATGACAAAGAGGGCGAAGACCGCATTGAAAACTTGCAGGAGCTGGTCACCGCAGCCGTAGCGTTTAGCAACCGCGACTTAGGCAACCACCATAATATGGAGGAAGATGCCGACTTGCTGACGCAGTTTTTAAACCATGCCAGCCTGGAAGCAGGCGACCACCAAGCCGATGTTGGCCATGAAGCATTGCAACTGATGACGGTGCATGCCGCCAAAGGCCTGGAGTTTCACAGCGTGTTTATTGGCGGCGTAGAAGAAGGCTTGTTTCCGCATGAGCAGGCCGCTTACGAGAATGGCGGCCTGGAAGAAGAGCGCCGCCTGATGTATGTCGCCGTGACGCGCGCGCGCCAACGCCTCTACCTGACCTACGCGCAAAGCCGCATGCTGCATGGCCAGGTGCGTTACGGCATTGCCTCGCGCTTTATCGATGAAATCCCGGCTGAGCTGACCAAACGCCTGAACAGCAAGCCTGCTGCCAAGCCTTATGCCACAGGCGGGCAATATACTGCCCAACCGGTGCAGGCAAGCAGTACCCAAGCAAGCTACCCGTTTAAAATTGGCCAGAGCGTGCGCCATGGCAAATTTGGCGAAGGCGTGGTGGTAAGCTACGAAGGCAACGCCAACGACCTGGCGATTAAAGTGAATTTTGGTAGTAGCGGCCTGAAAACGCTGATGCTGGAATACGCCAAACTGGAAAAAGTTTAAGTCATCACGGCATTGTGAGCGCCATGCCTACACTGGCTGGTATGGCGCTCATATCAACATCTGCCGTTGGCGTGGTAACGCCATCATTGTCATAAATATTTCATCAATATTCAGGTTAAGAAACCGCTGTCAGCAGTCGATACTGCTTGCATGATATACGCCCCGCCCCAGCTTGAAGTGGAAGCCATCCTGGCACAGAAAAACCTGTTGCCGCTATTTCAACCGATTGTCGATATTAAACAAGCACGCGTGTTTGCGCATGAGGCGCTAATCCGCGGCCCGGTGGAATCCAGGCTACATTCGCCGATTGCGCTATTTAATGCGGCCAGTTTGTGCGGCCTCAATATTGAGATGGAATATGCGGCGCGCGAGGTGATTTTTAATGAATATAGCCGCACCGACAGAGCCCACCCGCTGTTTGTGAACTTTAGCCCGGACTGCCTGTTATTAAACGAGGGGCATTTATCTTTTGGCCTGACGCAACTTGAAAAATGCGGCTTGTCGCCCAGTGACATCGTGATTGAAGTCACCGAGAGCTCGACCATCCGCGACTATGCCGAGTTACGCGCGGCAATTATCCGCTTTAAAGCACTGGGGTTTAAAATTGCGCTCGATGACCTGGGTGAAGGGACCTCCAGCTTGCGCTTGTGGTCAGAGCTGTCGCCTGAATATGTCAAAATCGACAAGCACTTTATTGCCAATATTCACAACGACCCCATCAAGCTGGAGTTTGTGCGCGGCATACAAAAAATAGCGGTTGAGTCCAACACCTTGACCATTGCAGAGGGTGTTGAAACCAAAGAAGAGCTCGCGGTGATTAAAGACCTGAAAGTGGACTTTGCCCAGGGCTATCTGTTTGGCCGACCTTTCCCTAAGTTTCAACATGCCTTGACCGAAGAGGTCTACAACTTGCTGCACAAAAACATCGTGCGCTTGTTTGCCGACCAGCAAAGCCATACGTCCAAGCAGGCCACCGTGGTTGGGCTAACCAGCTATCAAGCAGCCGCTTTTCCAGAAATGACCAACGAAGAAGTCTATAACTGGTTTAACAGCGACACCGCCCTCAACTCAATTCCGGTGATTAACCAACAAGCAACACCGCTGGGGTTAATTAGCCGCTACGACACCATAGACCGCTTTGCCCGCCGCTACCAAAAAGAGTTACATGGCAAAAAATCTTGTACCACCTTTATGGACACCCACTGCCTGATGGTACAAAAAGACATGACGATTTTGGCCTTGAGTGAGCTGATTCTGGCGGCTGACCCCAAATACCTGCTCAACGGCTTTATGATTGTGGATGGCGAACGCTATGTTGGGATGGGCAGCGGCCATGCCTTGCTACGCGAAGTCACCAATATGCAAATCCACGCCGCGCGTTATGCCAACCCGCTCACGCTGCTACCGGGCAACGTGCCGATTAATGCCCATATTGATAAATTGCTGGAGCGACGCATCCCTTTTGTCGCCTGCTATTGTGACTTAGACCATTTCAAGCCGTTTAACGACGCCTATGGCTACCGGCGTGGCGATGAGGTGATTCAGTTTGTGGGGCGTTTATTAAGCAGCATGGTGAACAATGAGCACGACTTTGTCGGCCATATTGGTGGCGATGACTTTGTGCTGATTTTTCAAAGCGAGGACTGGGAGGTCATTTGTCATGACATCCTGGAGACCATTGTGAAAGTGATGCCAGACTTTTATGACTTGAAAGACGTGCAACTGGGCGGCATCCGCATAGAAGACCGCTTGGGCAATGAGCACTTTTATCCGTTTGGCAGTTTGTCGATAGGCGCTGTGCGCGCATGCTCAGAGGCGTTTGCCAGCCATCACGAGGTGGCTGGCGCCATGAGCAATGCCAAAAAACAGGCCAAAAAAACCATAGGCAACAGTTTGTTTATAGAGCGCCGCAAACTAGCGCCAACGACCACACCATAGCGCTTAGCCAGGCTAAGCAAAGCAGGTTTATGCCTGCGGGGCAGCCCTGAACACGTCTTTATAACTGATGTACTGAAAAGCAAACATCAAGGCATTAATCACCAGCAACGCGGCAAATACCAAGAGTGGCATCAGCAACTGTGCCAACATAGGGATTAAAGCGCCTAAAATACCAATCACCAGCCCCAAACCCAGCATCACCACCAGCATACCAATGGTCATCACCAGCCACGAGACCCCCATCGGCACGGTGTATTGCAACATGCCCGCAATGCTGGATTTAATCGCCTTGAGCAAAGGGTAGCCGTTTAATGCGATCAGCATGGGCGAAAACCAGGTCGCGATAAACAGTGGCAGCAACAGCAGTAATACCTTGACGATAAAAGACAGCGTGTTTTCAAGAAACTGCGTCATTTGTGACTCGGTCATGCCGGCTTTGGTCGGCGCATGCGAAATCAGTGACGCGAGTTCACTGCTAAGCAAGTAGGTGGCTAATACCGCATAGACCAGGCAGCTGGCACCCAGCAGGGCCAATGGTTTAAAGTGCTGTTGCAATTGCTGCCAGACCGCTGGCGGTGACATGCTGCCCTGCAAATCTACCTGGCGGTATAACATCACCACCAACGCCATGCACACTGGCCAAATAACCACTGAAATCAAGCCCAAAAAGCCTAACATGGGCAATGAAGGCAAGACCATAAAAATCACAATATAGGCCAGCGAACACAACATCCAGACATGCGGCTGTGTTCGGAACAAGGCCACGCTTTCTTTTACCCAGCGCACACCGCGCTGGCTCCCGGTTTCTGTCATGTGTTTCCCTTTTTTATATTCTTGAATAATTAAGCTAAAACTTTGCGATTAAGCAGCACTCGCTCAAAATACGCAGGGTCTTTGGCATGCGTCAGCTCACCGGTCACCGGATAATAAAAATCATACAGGCGCGATAACCAGAAACGCAAGGCGGCGCGGCGCAATAAGGCAGGCCAATGCTTTTTCTCGGCCTCGGTAAATGGCCGTTCTGACTGGTAGGCACTCATAAAGGCCGCCAGCTTGGCATCCACAAAGTTGCCAGTTGCGTCGACGCACCACTCATTGGCCGCAATCGCGATATCGTAAGCCAGCACGTCATGGCAGGCATAATAAAAATCAATAAAGCCGCCCAAGGCGTCGCCATCAAACAGCACATTGTCACGGAATAAATCGCCATGAATCACACCATGTGGCAAACGTGACAAATCCAGGCCATGCTGAAACTCTAACTCTTCTTGCAGCAAGTGCTGCTGTACCGGCGCCAGTTTGGGCATCACCTGTTGTGCGGTCATGACGCGCCAGCCCTGCCCGCGCTGATTGTGTGACTGCTCATGAAAATCCAGCCCTGCCACATGCATGCGTGCCAATGTCCTGGCCACAGCCTCAATTTGCTTTATATTGGGTTGACTGACATCACTGCCTTGCAGGCAACTCACCATTAACGCCGGTTTGCCGTGAATACGCTGCAAGGCCGTGCCTTTGGTATCCACAATGGGCCGCGGGCACAAAATGCCATGGCGTGACAAATGCGTCATCAGGTGCACAAAATAGGGCAGCTCATCAAAATCGTTTTTTTCAAACACAGTGAGCACAAAGCGTGCTTGGCTGGTTTCAACGAAATAATTGGTATTGGTGATACCGGCAGCAATGCCGCGCAAGGTATGCAACTCGCCAATATTAAAAGGCGCCAGCCACTGGCGCACTTCATCTAAACTCAGGGTGGTAAAAACAGACATGGTATGTGCTAACCCGCCAGTGATGGCAGGTGATCAGAATTAGAATCGGAACAGAATCCATTTAGGAACAGACAATGGGCGGGTTGGGCCATCATGCACCCAGTCACCATTACGGTCTTCGCGATGCAGGTAGTAAGATTTGCCACTCGGCGGCGTCACTTTCACCATATACACCTCGCCATTCAGGCTATATTCCTCAACGTCATTTTCGCCATCTTTGCGTTTGTTCACGCTAGGCTGGTCAATCGGCTGCCCTTCAATCACCTTAGGCGGTGGTGGCACCTCTTCAAGCAATTCGGCATCTTTGGGGGCAGCAGCCCACACAGGCATTGCAATCGCGGCAATGCAGATACCGGCCAGCAATAAACGGGAAAAATCACGCATGGAGGACTCCTTAGTCAGTGATGACTATTCTAGCAAAAACCCACGCGCTGGCGGTCACTGCACTCATAATAAACTTACAAAATAATGCCCGGCAAGACTGACCGGGCACACCCAGGCAAACATTTACAGATAAAGCTGCATCTTGCGCTCGGTGGGGGTGAGCTCAAAACCGGTGGTTTCATAGTGTTTAAAAATCGCATCCACAATCTGCTGTGGTTCATCAATGATCTGAATCAGGTCCATATCCCCTGGCGACGCCATGCCCTCAGCCACCAACGTATTGCGCAACCAGTCCACCAACCCGGCCCAAAACTGGCTACCAACTAAAATAATCGGGATCTTGCGGCTCTTGCCGGTTTGCACCAGCGTAATCGCCTCCATCACTTCGTCCAGCGTGCCAAAACCGCCCGGCATCACCACGAATGCGCTGGCATATTTAACAAACATGACCTTGCGCATAAAAAAGTATTTAAAGCTGATGCCGATGTCTTGATAAGGATTGCCATGTTGCTCAAACGGCAGCCTGATATTCAAGCCAACACTGGCACCCCGGCCTGGGAAAGCACCTTTGTTGGCCGCCTCCATCACGCCGGGGCCTCCGCCAGAAATCACACTAAAGCCTGAGTCTGACAATAAACGCGCAATTTCTTCGGTGAGCAGGTAATACGGGTGGTCAGGCTTGGTACGCGCACTACCAAAAATAGACACCGCAGGCATGATGGCCTTGAGGCTTTCGGTCGCGCCGACAAACTCGGCCATAATCTCAAAGGCACGCCAGGACTCATGGGAAACATCATCGCCATCCAACAATTCAGGCTCTACCATGCTTGGTAGCTTTGGGCTGTTCATACATCTATCTTTCAAATGACAATCCAAATTAGTGTACATGAAGTCGCTTTGAAATGCGTAAAATACGCCATTGATTTGATTGACGAGAACGCACAATGAAAACCTTGCTTCTGGTAGATGGTTCCAGCTACCTTTACCGCGCCTTTCACGCCATGCCAGATTTACGCAACGCGGCCAACGAGCCGGTGGGTGCGATTCAGGGCGTACTCAACATGCTGCGCCGCCTGCACAAAGACTATCCATCTGACTACAGCGCCTGTGTGTTTGATGCCAAAGGCAAAACCTTCCGCGACGATTTGTACCCTGAGTACAAAGCCAACCGCGCCAGCATGCCGGATGACCTGCGTGTGCAAATCGAGCCTTTGTATGAAACCATACGTGCCATGGGTTGGCCGCTGATTATTGAAGAAGGCGTGGAAGCCGATGACGTGATTGGGGCTCTGGCCAAACAGGCCGAAAAACAAGGCATTAAAACCATTATTTCTACTGGTGATAAAGACATCACACAACTGGTCAACGCGCATATTACGGTGGTGAACACCATGCGCGATGCCTTTCGCAAAACCGATGATGTGCTGGATGTGGCCGGGGTTGAAAACAAGTTTGGTATTCCGCCTGATAGAATTATTGATTACCTGATTTTGGTGGGCGACACGGCAGACAACGTGCCGGGCGTGGAAAAAGTGGGGCCAAAAACGGCGGTGAAATGGCTGACCGAATACGGCACTCTGGATAACATTATTGCCAATGCCGACAATATCAAAGGCGTGGTGGGTGAAAACCTGCGCAAGGCCCTGCCCTGGCTGCCGACGGCGCGTGAGCTGATCACCATCCGCTGCGATGTTGGCTTATGTGAAAGCTTTGACGAGCTGACGACGCAAACGCCTGATAAGGAAAAACTGCTGGCCTTGTTTGACCATTTTGAGTTTCGTAGCTGGAAGCGCGATCTAGATAAATTGGCCGATGGCACCACTGACACAACAACAACGACGGCAATCAGCCAGCCACCATCGCAGGCTGAGCACAGCTATACCCCAGACACACGCCGCCAGTACCAGACAATCCTCAGCAACGCTGATTTAGATGTTTGGCTCGCAAAGCTACAACAAGCTGCATTGGTATGTTTTGATACTGAAACCACCTCACTCGACGCCATGCAAGCAAAAATTGTCGGCGTCTCTTTTAGCGTCACACCCGGCGAAGCGGCGTATGTGCCCCTCACACACGACTACTTTGATGCCCCTGAGCAATTGCCTTTAGAGGCAACGCTCAGTAAATTAAAGCCGATGCTGGAAAATGCAGCGATTAAAAAAGTCGGCCAGAACCTGAAATATGACATGCATGTGCTGGCCAACCATGGCATCCGGCTACAAGGCGTAGCGCACGACACGCTGCTCGAATCTTATGTGTTTGAGAGCCACAAAGGCCATGGTATGGATGAACTCAGTGAGCGCCACTTAGGCATCACGCCCATCAGCTACGAAACTGTCGCCGGCAAAGGTGCCAAACAAGTCGGGTTTAGCCAGGTGACGGTGGAACAAGCAGCCGAATATGCCGCCGAGGATGCAGACATTACCCTGCAATTGCATCAGGCCTTGCATCCGCAAGTGAGCGCCTCAGACAAACTCAATTTTATTTATGAACAAATTGAATTGCCCAGCATGCAGGTGCTGCAACGCATAGAGCGCAACGGCGTGCTGATTGATAGCCATATGCTTAACCGCCAGAGTAATGAAATCGGCCTGCGTTTGATGGAGATTGAAAAACAGGCGTTTGAACTGGCCGGGCAACCGTTTAACCTTGGCAGTCCCAAACAATTGCAAGAGATTCTGTTTGGCAAACTCGGTATCAAACCATTGAAAAAAACGCCTTCAGGCGCACCGTCGACCGACGAAGACGTATTGCAAGAGCTGGCGCTGGACTACCCGTTGCCTAAAGTGATTCTGGAACACCGCAGCCTGGCCAAACTGAAATCGACCTACACTGACAAACTGCCCAAAATGATCAATGCGCAGACCGGGCGCGTGCATACCAACTACAACCAGGCCGTGGCGATCACTGGCCGCCTGGCTAGCTCAGACCCTAACTTGCAGAATATTCCCGTGCGCACGGCCGAGGGCCGTCGTATCCGCGAAGCCTTTATCGCGCCGCCAGGTGCGCACATTGTGTCTGCTGACTATTCGCAAATTGAATTGCGCATCATGGCGCATTTATCACAAGACGCAGGCATGCTGAGCGCCTTTGCCAACAACGAAGACATTCACCGCGCCACCGCGGCAGAGATTTTTGGCGTAGACAAATCCGCCGTAGACAACGAACAGCGTCGCTATGCCAAGGTGATTAACTTCGGCCTGATTTACGGCATGAGCGCCTTTGGCCTGGCGCAAAACCTCAATATCGAGCGCAGCGCCGCCGCCAACTATATCGAACGCTATTTTGCCCGTTACCCCGGCGTGAAAGCCTACATGGAAAACACGCGCGCACTGGCCAAACAGCAAGGCTACGTAGAAACCTACTTTGGCCGCCGCCTGTGGGTGCCCGAAATCAACAGCGCCAATGTACAACGCCGCAACGGCGCCGAACGCGCAGCGATTAACGCGCCCATGCAAGGCACCGCTGCCGACTTGATCAAACTAGCCATGATTGCAGTAGACCAATGGCTCACCGCCGAAAAATTGCAAACCAAACTGATTATGCAAGTACACGATGAACTGGTGCTGGAAGTACCAGACGCCGAGCTGGCGCTGATTCAGGAAAACCTGCCCAAACTGATGCAAAGTGTGGCGACACTGGATGTGCCATTACTGGCAGAGGTTGGCAGCGGCAGCAATTGGGAAAGTGCACATTAAATAATGCTCTGATCATCAATCTAAATGCAGAGATAAGTGACGGTCTCTCTTAGATATTTCCCGCACCATAAGAATATGGTTTAAAATGCGATAAATCGCACTATTAAGGATGCTAATAATGCAACAGTTGACCGCAAATGATTTAAAAACCAAAGGTGTTGCCGCGATTGAAGCTTCTTTGGAAGGGCAAACAGAGGTGGTTGTTTCTGTGCGCGGCAAAGAGAAATATGTGGTGATGGATTTGGCGCAGTATCACTATTTGCGTGAGTGCGAACTAGAGGCTGCGTTGGCTGAAAGCCGCGCAAATGTTGCAGAAGGCAGATTTTACAAAGAATCTGCTGAGGCACATTTGACACGTTTGGATCATTTCAATCAGCCTTAATAGCGGTGAACTAAAGTGACTTTCAATTTAGTTTTTACCGAGCAATACAACAAACGGGCTGCACGCTTTTTAAAACGCCATCCTGAATTACGGTCGCAATACTTAAAAACATTACAGTTGCTTGAAGCCAACCCACATCATCCCTCATTGCGCTTACACCCACTCACTGGCAAATTAAGCGGCTTACACTCGGTGTCTATCAATCTGTCGTATCGCATTACTCTGGAGCTGATTATTCAAAATAACGAAATCATTCCTATCAATGTGGGTGATCATGATGCTGTTTATTAAAACAGCAATCAGATTGATTTAAGCGAGCAACACCTGCCAGCAAAGCCGCACATTAAACCTGCGGCCTATGTTAAGGTAATACATCAAACGACTTATTTGGAGGGTACGCGATGAAGTCTTCGCTCATGATCGGTATTATTTTGATCGCTTTTGGCGTAGCCGGGCTGGTATTTAAAGGCTTTAGTTATGAAAGCAAAGAAACCGTGGCCAAAATCGGCTCGCTGGAAGCCAGTGCAGAAATCACTAAAGACGTCGAAATTCCGCAGGCATTGAGCATTATTGTGTTGGTGGCCGGGGTGGCGATGGTGCTGGTGGGGCTGAAAAAATAAGCCAGCGCAGGCGCCGTTTGCCAGTCTTTTCTGACAGGCTTTTCCTGCAATCACTGACAGATAACATCACTCGTTCTGGTTAGCATACGGTTTCATCACAACAACAAGGGAGAGTCACATGCTTTGGACAATTATCGTTGGTATTATCGCCGGTTGGTTGGCCGGGTTGATTATGAAAGGTGATGGCTTTGGCCTGATCTGGGATTTGATTCTGGGCATTGCCGGGGCGGTCGTTGGCGGCTGGCTGTTTGGTTTGCTGGGCTTGAGTGCCAGCGGCGGCCTTGTTGGTAGCATTATTGTCGCCACGATAGGTGCCGTGTTCCTGATTTTTATTTCGCGCTTACTCAGAAAAGCCTAAACACACGACGCTAACTATACGAATTTTGTCACACGACAAGGTGTAATCACTAAATGCTGGAAAAGACGACTTTTCCAGCATTGCCTTTTTTAGCCAGATACATGGCGGCATCTGCTTTTTCCAGCAAGACTTCTATCTCTTCTTTCTTTTTGGGCCAGGCAAAGGCGACGCCTATGCTGCACCCAACATTGATTTCCTGCCCGGATTGCAACCTGATGGTTTTTTGAATGACGCCTATCAGTTTGTCGGCAATTTTGCTGGCCAGCACCCTGGGGTGGTCGGTAAAGGTGAGCAAAATGACGAATTCGTCGCCGCCAAAGCGGCACACCATATCCTCTTCACGCAGTACGCTAGGAATGCGTTGCGACACGGTGATGAGCACTTCGTCGCCGGCAGCGTGCCCCAGTGTGTCGTTCACAGACTTAAAGCCATCCAAATCCAGAAATAATAAAATCATGCCACGGTTAACGTTGTGCGCCTGCGCGCCGCTGGCAATGCCGCGCATCAGGCTCATCAGGCCGCGCCGGTTAAACAGCCCAGTGAGCGGGTCTTCGGTCAGTAACTTTTCCAGTGCGTTTTGCTGGGTGTGAAACGCGGTCATATCCATCAAAAAACTGATGCAAAAGGTTGACTCATGTTCAATCACCCTGGTCAGCGCGATCCTGAGCGGAATTTCATGGCCATCGGCATGAAATCCCTTACGCTCGGCCACCATTTTTTCAGTCGTATCCAGTTGCCTGCGCTTGCGGGCATAGGCATTTAATTGTTTCCAGTCCGGGATCATTTTTGAAATATGTTTACCTGTGATGCGCTGCGCCTGATAGCCAAACATGCCCTCAAAAGCGCGATTGACCATTTTGATAAAGCCTTTGGCATCGGTGATGACAATGGCATCAATCGCATTTTGAAAGATCACGCGCATTTGATGCTCCTTGAACTGCAAATCACGCGCAAGCTGCCGTTGCCTGACGATCATGTTTTGCGCGATCACGGCGCCAATCAAGGTGATGGTGCCCAAGGTCACCAGTGTAGAAAGGTACCAGCGGTCAACCGTTGGCACTGGTTGCGCAAACTCGGCTAAGCCCACAAAAGTGGCGGCCGCCATGCCGACATAATGCATGATGGTAATGGCGGCGCCCATCACCATACCGCTCACCACGTGACGCCAGGCGCGCAGCCGTTGCAGTCGCTCACATTGCTGGCGAAACCATAAGGCCAGCACGGCCAATAGCACAGCAACCACCACAGACATGGTGACCCACCATGGTTTAAAAGTCATGGTCGCGGCAGTGCGCATGGCTAACATGCCACTATAGTGCATCACGCCAATACCCAGGCCAATAATGACGCCACCTAACCATAAATGCCGCACGCCCTGTTCGGCTTGAGAGATCCAGCGCATCGCCGCCCAAGCGGCCACAAACGCAGGCAAAATCGACAGCAGGGTAGGCACAGGCGCGTACTTCACAGTGACGCACAGCTCGAATGCCAACATGCCTAAAAAGTGCATGCTCCAAACAGCCGCACCCAATGCAATCGCACCACTCAGCAACGCAAACTGTTGATCTTTTTTTAACTGGAATTGTTTGGTCAGGTCGGCCAGATGCATGGCCAGGATAGAGGCAACCACGGCAATAAAATACGACAACACGACTATCCATCCCTCATAACGGGATAGGAGGACGGAACCTGCTGGACTCACAAAATCAAACAAAAAGTTTGTCAATTGCTTGTATCCAATCACGCATGGTGACTTTGCCAGGGTGTGGCGTGCACGGCACTAACGCTCACATGGTGGGCGCTGGATTAAGTTTTGTTGTGCATGCATCACAGCAAAACAAATTTAAAAGCGCACACTGGTATTATGATGACCTTGAAAAACACTTTCAAAACACATTTACGCAAATTAACCATGAATCAATTTGGTATTTATATTATTGGCGACGAAATCCTGTCTGGCAAACGTCAGGACGCGCACCTGAGCAAAGTGATTTCGCTGCTGTCAGCACGCGGCTTGCAACTGAGCTGGGCACATTTTATTGGCGATATTCCTGACCAGATCACCAGCCACCTCAAGGCTAGCATGGCCCGTGGCGATGTTGTTTTCAGCTTTGGTGGCATAGGCGCGACGCCAGATGACCATACGCGGCAATGTGCCGCGGCCGCAGCGGGGGTGGCCATAGAGCGCCACGCAGGTGCGGTGGCCAATATCGAAGCACAGTATGGTGCAGGCGCCTACCCTAAACGGGTCTTGATGGCCGACTTTCCGCAAGGCTGCGACCTGATCCCCAACCCGGTCAACCGCGTGGCCGGGTTTAGCCTTAACCAGCATTATTTCGTGCCGGGTTTTCCCGAAATGGCGCACCCCATGGTCGAGTGGGTGCTCGATACTTATTACAGCCACCTGTTTCATACAGCTGACTATCTGGAGCAGGCCATCGTGGTCACCGAGGCAGGCGAGAGTGACCTTATTGACTTGATGAACCAGATGCTGAGCGATTACCCCATGCTCAAACTGTTCAGCTTGCCGCGCACCAATCAACGCCGCACCACGGAGGTTGGCATGAAAGGCGAAAGTGGCTTGGTCAAACAGGCGATGCAGGATTTAAAAACCGGGGTATCGGCACTCGGCTACCCTTGGGTAGATGTATAAACAGCCATGGATTGCCGCCCGCAATGTGGCGCGTGTTGTATTGCGCCCTCAATCACCAGCCCGATTCCTGGCATGCCGCATGGCAAACCGGCGGGCGTCGCTTGTATACAATTAGACGCGTTATTCAGGTGCAAATTATTTGGCAAACCCGAGCGGCCAGATTTTTGTGGCGGCTTGCAGCCTAGCCTGGAGATGTGCGGCGACGCGCAACAGCCGCGTGAATATGCCATACGCTGGCTGAGCGCGCTGGAGCTAGCCACGCAGCCAGACTTGAAACCAAATTAAGGCTTGCGATACGCCCAGCGCATCATGCCCAGCCCGACCAAAATCATGGGCACACACAACCACTGCCCCATGCTTAAGCCCAGTGACAACAAGCCTAAAAAGCTATCTGGCTCACGCGTGAATTCGACAATAAACCTGAAGCTGCCGTAACCGAGCAGGAACAGCGCAGACACGGCGCCGATGGGGCGTTTTTTACCGGCAAACGTCCACAACAGCACAAACAGGACGATACCTTCCAGCGCAAACTCATACAATTGCGACGGGTGGCGCGCTAGGTGGTCAACGGCAGGAAACACCATGCCCCAGTCGGCGTTGGTCGGCCGGCCCCACAACTCGCCATTGATAAAGTTACCCAAACGCCCTGCCCCCAGGCCAATCGGCACCAAAGGCGCCACAAAATCCATCAGTTGCAGCCAGATAACGCCACGCTTGCGCGCAAACAGGGCCATTGCCAGCATGACACCGATAAAGCCACCGTGGAACGACATGCCCCCTTGCCACAAGGCAAAAATCTCCAGCGGATGCTGCAAGAAATAAGCAGGCTGGTAAAACAGCACATACCCCAGGCGACCACCAAACACCACGCCCAGCGCAATATAAAACAGCATGTCATCCGGGTCACGCTCTTGCCAGGGGGAGGCTGGGTTGAGCTGGCGTAAGCGCTTGACCTGATATTGCCCCAACCACAAGCCGCCAAAAAAACCGACCAGATACATCAAGCCGTACCAGTGGATGCCGAAACTGCCGATTTGCAATGCAATGGGGTTAAATCCCGGATGGGTAAACATACCGTGTCACCGTGAAAAAAACTGCATTATACCTGCTCGCCAGCGCTACATCGCAGCGTCTTGTCGCACTGGCGATGACATTTTCCACACCGCCAGCAGGCTGATGGCGGCCATCAATGACATATAAGCCCCGACCCAGGCCAAACCACCCTGCTGCACCAGAGATTGCGCAATCGCTGGCGCAAAAGAGGCGCCTAAAATACCACCCAACTGGTAGCTCAGGCCGGCGCCGCTATAGCGCACCGCCACCGGAAACTGCTCGGGTAAAAAAGCGCCCATGGGGGCAAACGTCACCCCCATCAAAAATAGCGCAGAGAATAAAAATAATAATATCCATAACCAGTCACCGCTGCCCAACATGGGGGCCAATGCAAAGCCCAGTAACAGCGCCAATCCCTGCCCAACCATCAGCACCGGCCGCCTGCCGATACGGTCTGCCCACCAGGCCGCGAGCGGCGTCGCGAGCGCCATGCCAATCACGGCCATGCATAACAAGCCCAAAAATAGGGGCCGCGCAATATGCAGGGTTTGTGTGCCATAGCTCAGGCAAAACACTGTTGCCGTGTAAAACAGGTGATAACACACGCCCATGGCCAACGCCCCCAGCATGATGGCGCGCCCATGTTGCAGCAACAGTGTTTTTAACGGCCAGCGATGTAAATGCTGTGCCGATTGCGCTTGGGCAAATACCGGCGTTTCGGCCAGTTTAAACCTGACATACAAGCCCACCATCACCAGCGCCGCGCTGATGATAAACGGCACGCGCCAACCCCATTGCTCAAACTGGGCCTCGCTTAAGCCCAGGCTCAAGGCTAGAAACGTCAGCGTGGCCAGTAAAAACCCAATCGACGGCCCCAGTTGCGGAAACATGCCATACCAGCCACGTTTGTGGGCAGGGGCATACTCGGTGGCCAGCAACGCGGCCCCGGCCCATTCGCCACCGAGGCCGATGCCTTGCACAAACCTGAGCAGGCAAAGCACAATCGGCGCCCAGACGCCCCAGCTCGCGTAGCCAGGCAGCAAACCAATCAAAAAAGTGGCACTACCCATCACCAGTAAAGACGCGGCCAGCGTCGATTTACGACCGATACGGTCGCCAAAATGGCCAAATAGCAACGCGCCTACCGGGCGCGCAATAAAAGCCAGGCCAAACGTGAGCAGTGCATTCAAGGACTGCATGGCCGGGTCACTGGCAGGAAAAAACACCTGCCCGATCACCAGCGCAGCAGCCATGGCATAAATATAAAAATCGTAGAATTCGATGGCGGTGCCAATAAAACTGGCAAAGGCGATGTGCTTTAATGAGGGGGTGGTCATGCCAGCATCTTACATGCAGGCCTCTTAAAAATGCCATCCGAGCTTGCTGCGCCAATAAAAAAACCGGGGTAACGATGGCTCGTTACCCCGGCTAGCTCACACATACAACTCAAAGAATTACTTTTTAGCGTCAGCCTCGGCGGTAACGCTGTCAGGTTTCCAGCCGCCACCCAGTGCCTTGAACAGGTCGACTGACGCGGTCAAGGTGTTCTGACGGCTCTGTACGACTGCTTGCGTGGCCTCGTTATGGTTACGCTGCGCATCCAGCACCTCGAGGTAGCTGGTGTAACCAGCCTCATAGCGATTTTTAGCTACGCGCAGAATATTGCCGGTGGTTTTTTCCTTGGACTCAGCCAACGCCTCTTGCTCACGGTATTGCTGTGCATTCACCAACGCATCACTGACCTCGGTAAACGCAGTTTGCAAAGTGTTTTGATAAGTCGCCAGCACTTGTTTTTGCTGCGCCGTCGCCTGATCCAGACGCGCATTCAAACGACCACCGTTAAAAATCGGCAGGCTGACATCAAACCCCAGTGACCACACACGTGCGGGTGATTTGAGCAAGTTATTCAGCGCGATACTTTCACCACCGTAAGTGGTGGATAGCGAAATGCTGGGGTAAAACGCGGCGCGTGCCACGGCAATATTGGCATTGGCTGACACCATATCTTGCTCCGCCTGGCGTACATCCGGTCTGGCTTCCATGAGGGCAGAAGGCAAACCGGTAGGCGCGACCGGTGGCGTTGGCATGGTCATCAAGTCACCTGCGGCAATTTTCAGGCCCAGGTCATTGGTCAGCAGACCAAGTTGGTGCTCACTTAATGCACGCAGTCTTTTTAGTTCCAGCGTTTGCGTTTGCAGTGTCGTCACCACTAACTCAGCCTGGTGTGCATCTAAAATAGTCGACACACCACCCTCAACCCGGCGTTTCGCCAGGTCCAGGCTGTCTTGCGCCGTTTTCAGGTTTTGCTCGTTGACCAGCAATTGCGCATCCAGGCTGCGTATCATCAGGTAATGATTCGCCACCAGGCTAGACAGTGACCAAGTCACGGCCTCTTTGGCATAGCGGGTCGCCAGCAGTTGTGCGCGTGCCGCCTCATTAGCCTGGCGCAATTTACCCCACAGGTCTAACTCATAGCTACCATTTAAACCGACTTTGTAGGTTTTGCGCGGGTTGTTACCAAACACCGGGAACACACCTGACTCAGTCACACGGTTACGCAAGCCTGAGCCTGTTGCAGTGACGGTAGGCAGCAAGTTGGCACCAATTTCGCGCATTTGCGCATCGGCTTCTTCAATGCGTGCCACAGCCAGTTGCACGTTATTGTTTTTGGCTAGTGCGGTGTCTACCAACTGGTTGAGTTGGCTGTCGTTAAACAGTGTCCACCATTGTTGCAACGCCAGTTGCTGCTCAGCGCTGAGTGCGTTGGCACCGGCAGCACCATATTCAGCCGGCAGCTGTGGCGCCGGACGCGAATACAAATCACCCAGCATCTGGCAACCTGCCATAGACAAGGTCAGCAGCCCCAGCAGCAACGACTGCTGTAATGGTTTTAATGCAAACTTCATTGTCGGTTTCATACCGATTCCTCTTCTACAATATGCCCATGGTGACGCACTTTTTTCTCATTGGTCAGCCAGGTAAAGAACAACGGGATAAAGATGGTGGCAATAAAGGTCGCCAGCAACATACCGCCAAACACACCGGTACCCATAGACTGACGCGCTGCCGCACCCGCACCGGTCGCGAATACCAGTGGGATAATCCCCAGCATAAACGCCATCGATGTCATCACGATTGGTCTGAAACGCAGACGTGCAGCCTCCAATGCGGCCTCAGCCAACGGCATGCCTTCTTCCATTTTTTGCGAAGCAAACTCCACGATCAGGATCGCGTTTTTCGCCGCCAGCCCGATCAGCGTAATCAGCCCGATCTGGAAGTAAATGTCGTTGTTCATGCCGCGCGTCAGCACCGCGATCAAGGCACCCGTCATCGCAAACGGAATCGCCATAATCACCGCCAACGGCAAGGCCCAGGTTTCAAACTGTGCGGCCAGAATCAAAAACACCATGATGGTAGCGAAACCAAACGCCACTAATGCGGCAGAACCGGTACGATTCTCCTGATAAGCCTGGCCTGTCCAGGCAATCTGGTAACCATCAGGCAGGTTTTCTTTGGCAAGTTTCTCCACCAGTTTGATCGCATCACCCGAGCTCACACCAGGCGCACCGCTACCAAATACTTTGGCAGACAGCAGGCCGTTGTAACGCTCTAACTGCTCGGCACCGACAATATTGCTGACCTTGGCCAACGCAGACATCGGCACCATATTACCGTTAGGACTCTCTTCCGTCGGCTGGCTACGCACATACACTTTGCCCAAATCTTCTGGCTTCATGCGGTACTCAGCTTCTGCCTGCAACTGCACGCGATAAGTACGGCCGCTACGGTTAAAGTCGTTAACGTAGAGCGAACCCATCGTGCTTTGCAAAGTGGCGTAAATATCCGCAATCTTCACGTTTTGTGACAGCGCCTTGGCTTCATCTACCTCAATAAACAACTGCGGCACGGTTGGGCGGAAGAAGCTGTTAATGCCGGTCAATTGCGGGCTGGCACGCATCGCGTCCATAAAGTTATTCATAACTTGCGCCAGCTTGATCGGATCGGTATCGGCATGGCTTTGTACATACACCTCAAAACCACCGGCAGAACCCAAACCGCGAATCGCTGGCGGGTTGACGGCAAAACTCAAGCCGTCAGGCTGGCTCATGCCGATACCAATCAATTTGCCCACCATTTGGTCAGCATTGGTGGTACGTTGATCCCAGTCTGTCATCCGCACAAACATGGTCGCCGCATTGGTTTTGTTGGCGCCGGTGAGCAACTCAAAGCCGTTCACTGCAAACTCATGCGCAGTGGCCGGATCTTTGGCAATGGTCGCGCGGATGTTTTCTGTGGTTTGCGACGTACGCTTCAGGGTCGCACCATCCGGCATGACGACGATACTGATCACATAGCCTTGATCTTCTGGTGGCACAAAACCGCCAGGCACGGCACGGAACAGGAAAATCATCACTACCACCATGGCACCAAACACCACAGCACCAATAATCTTGTGATGCAGCGTCAGATTAACAGTACCGGTGTACAAGTTGGTCAAGCGGCTAAAGCCCCGGTTAAACGCTCTGAAAAACGCGTTTTCATGATGGCCGTTTTTCAAGATCATGGCGCACAGCGCTGGCGTCAGCGTTAATGCCACCACGCCTGAAATCACCACCGAAATCGCTACCGTCACCGCAAACTGGCGATACAACTCACCGGCAATACCGCCCTGGAAAGCTACCGGCACGAACACCGCACACAGCACCAGCACAATCGCCACCACCGCCGCTTGCACCTGGGCGATCGATTTGATCGCCGCATGCAACGGATTCAGGTTTTCTTCCTTCATCAGGCGCTCGGTGTTTTCGAGCACCACAATCGCATCATCCACCACAATACCAATGGCCAGAATCATGGCAAACAGCGTCAGCAGGTTGATGGAAAAGCCAAACAGATACAAACCGGCAAACGTACCAATAATAGAAATCGGCACTGCAATCATCGGGATCAGGGTCGCGCGCCAGCTTTGCAGGAACAGGAACACCACCAGCACCACCAGAATCAGCGCTTCACCAAAGGTATGAAACACCTCTTTGATGGTCGCCTTCACAAAGTCACTGGTGTCGTAAGGAATGTTGTAGTCCATGCCCTCTGGAAACTTGAGTTTCAACTCGTCCACTTTGGCCTTGATGGCTTCAGCGGTTTCGAGTGCGTTCGCACCCGTTTGCAAAAAGATAGGCAACGCGACACCAGGCTGCCCATTGAGTGCAGACGCCACGTTATAGGTTTGTGCACCCAACTCAATGCGCGCCACATCTTTCAGGCGCAACACACCGTTAGGGCCTTGCGCACGAATAATAATGTTACCGAATTCTTCTGGCTCGATTAAGCGGCCTTTGGCGGTGACAGTAAACGCCAGTTGCTGGTTAGGCGTGGCTGGCTCGGCACCAATTTTACCCGCTGCATATTGCGCGTTTTGTGCGCCAATGGCGGCAGAAATATCGGTGGTAGACACGCCCAGTTGCGCCATACGGTCAGGACGCAACCAGACGCGCATAGAGTAATCCTGGCCACCAAAAATGGTGACATCGCCCACGCCCTTGATGCGTTTAAACTCATCCAGCACATTCAGCGTGGCATAGTTACTCAAGAACAAACGGTCATGTTCTTTTTTCTTCGAAATCAGCATCACCACCAGCAAGATGTCGTTGGAGCGCTTTTGCACCACCACGCCGGTCCGGCGTACATCTTCTGGCAAACGCGGCAAGGCAATGTTGACGCGGTTGCTGACGTTAAACGTCGCCTGGTCAACATTGGTGCCAATATCAAACGTGGCGGTAATGGTTAACGTGCCGCTACTGTCTGAGCTGGAGTTAAAGTACAGCAGGTTTTCCACCCCGCTTAACTGCTCTTCAATGGGTGCTGCCACGGTTTTAGACAGTGTTTCAGCACTGGCGCCAGGATAGCTGGCCGTAATCAACACAGTTGGCGGTGCAATTTGCGGATATTGCGCAATCGGCAATTTAAATGCCGCAGCCAACCCTGCCAACACGATGATGATAGACAGCACGCTGGCGAAAATCGGCCGTGTGATAAAAAATCGGGTCATATCGGTTTCCCTGAGACGGGCCTGAATCGTAAACTCAGGCCCCAGATAACATGATTAAATCAAAAACAAACTTAAGCGTTCAGCCAATTAGCTTTTGGCTGCTGGTGCTGCAGCAGGCGCAGCGTCTGCCGCATGCGGCGCCACTGGCGCACCCGGGCGGACTTTAATCAGGTTATCGACAATCACCTGATCACCCGCTTTCAAGCCATCCAGCACAATCCAGCGATCGTTAAACCAGCCACCCGCCACAATTGGGCGCACGGCTGCAACGGTTTTGCCTTCTTTGTCTTTTTCGGCCACAAAGATAAATTTACCTTGTTGCCCCGTCAATACCGCCGTTTGTGGAATCAGGAATACGCCATCGCGCTTGCCAGTGACTAAACGCACACGGACAAACTGTCCTGGCAGCAATGCACGATCAGGATTCTGAAACTCAGCCCGCAATTGTTGCGTGCCCAATGCCGGATCAATCTGGCTGGCAGAAAAGTTGATTTTGCCTGATTGCGGATATTCGCTGTTGTCAGCCAGAATCAGTCTTACATCCTGCACACGCCCTGGGGTCAAATGACCACCCAAGGTCAGCAGGTCAGATTCAGACAAACTGAAACGCACCCAAATTGGCGAGACTTGCACAATGGTACTCAGCAACGTGGTGTTCGCACTGGCCAGCGCCCCTTCAGACAGCACAAAACGCCCGGCGATGCCGCTTTCTGGCGCCTTCACATGGGTATAAGACAAATTGAGCTCAGCTTCACGCAACTGCGCCTGATATTGCAGCAAGGTCGCTGCCGCCACCGAGTTATCAGAGGCCGCATTGTCATACTCGCGCTGACTGATAGATTTCGTCTCCAGCAAGCCTTTCAAACGCTGCGCTTCACGTGCTGTTTGTTCGATACGGGCTTTTTGCTGTGCAATCAGCGCCCTGGCTTGTTCAACTTGCAACTGGAAAGGTACCGGGTCAATCAGGAACATATCCTGACCCGCTTTGACCGACTCGCCTTCTTGATACAAACGTTTTAAGACAATGCCGCCCACACGTGGACGCACTTCAATTTGCTTGGCACCTTCAGTTTGTGCCACCACTTCGGTTTGCACCGGCACGGTTTCTGCTGTCACCGCTTGCGTCGTCACCGGCATGGCTGGCATCGCGCCCGCAGCCGGGGTTTGTTCGTTGGATGATTTTCCGCAGGCACTCAATACAACGCCCAAAGCAAGCACGAGCAGCGTACGACGAGGCTGGATAGTCTGTGAAATCAACATGTTATCCTCTAAAAATTTTTAAAATAGACTTGATTACATACAGTCTTGGATGTATATTATATACAAACACGAATGTATGTAAATGGGTTTTGCAAAAAATTTGCCGAACAACCTACGAAAAACTAGCACGCAGTCACAACTGGTAAAATACCCTACATACAAGAAACTTTAATGAAACTTAAACGAGCGATAGAGACTGATGGTACGTAAAACCAAAGAAGATGCCGCAATTACCCGCCAACGCATTATTGATGCAGCGCGCGAGATGTTCCTGCAAAAAGGTGTTAGCCGTACCAGCCTGGAACAAATTGCCTCCCACGCCAGCGTCACCCGTGGCGCCGTCTACTGGCACTTTCAAAACAAGGCTGAGCTGTTTCATGCCATGCGCGAAGAGGTCTACCTGCCCTTAATTGACCGCATGGACGACACCTTGCTTGGTAATGCCGACGACTCCAACCGCGACCCCCTGGGCCGTATTCGCAAACACATGGCAAGCACTATACAGATTCTCGATGACGACCAGACCACGCGTGCCACCTATGAAGTCATGATGACCAAATGCGAATATGTGGACGAATTTGCCGATGTACTCAAGTCTATTTTAAGTAACTGTAGCGGACTCGTGCACAAATTGGAACAGGCCTACGCCAAAGCACAAGAAATTGGTCAGGTCGGCACCCAGTTAACTGCCGCTGAACTAGCGATGGATACCCACCTGTTTTTCTCCGGCCTGCTGCATATGTGGGTCAAAGACACCGAGGGCACGTTATTCCGTGACCACGCCTTGCAACTGATAGACACACATATCAACCTGCGTAAAAAATAAGCAATAATTCTTATTACGCATTCCCTGATGCGTGATTTGCAGTTAAAATAGTCGGTCTTTTCACTGTTTTTTCAATCACATGCAAATCGGCTCACACATTCTGAAAAACAATCTGGTGGTCGCGCCTATGGCGGGGGTCACTGATCGCCCTTTCCGCATGCTGTGCAAGAAAATGGGCGCAGGCCTGGCCGTGTCAGAGATGGTGACGTCCAACTCTTTGTTATATGGCAGTGAAAAAACCAAGCGCCGCGCCAACCACGAGGGCGAAGTGAGCCCGATCTCGGTACAAATTGCCGGGGCAGAACCGGCAATGATGGCCGAAGCCGCCAGACACAACGTCGACAATGGCGCACAAATCATTGACATCAATATGGGCTGTCCGGCCAAAAAAATCTGTAATGTGATGGCAGGCTCTGCCTTGCTACGTGACGAGCCACTGGTGTCACAAATCCTCAGGGCAGTAGTCAATGCGGTGGATGTGCCAGTCACGCTCAAGATTCGCACTGGCTGGGACAGACAAAACAAAAACGCAATTCAAATTGCAAAAATGGCTGAAGATCTTGGCGTGCAGGCGCTGACCATTCATGGCCGCACGCGTAATGACCTGTACCATGGTGCCGCAGAATACGACACCATTGCCGCCGTCAAACAGGCGATTAACATTCCACTCATCGCCAACGGTGACATCACCACCCCGGAAAAAGCCAAGTTTGTGCTTGATTACACCAAGGCCGATGCCGTCATGATTGGCCGTGCCGCCCAAGGCCGCCCGTGGATTTTTCGCGAAACCGAATACTTTTTAGCCACTGGCGAGCACATGCTGCCGCCCACCGTCGATGAAATTCACCAGGTTATGCTGGAGCACTTGCATGATTTATATGATTTTTATGGTGAGTTGACTGGCATGCGTGTCGCCCGCAAACATATTTCCTGGTACACCAAAGGCTTATCCGGCTCAGCCGCTTTTCGCCACAACATGAATACCCTGCAAACGATAGAGTTGCAATTGCAGGCCATTAACGACTTTTTTGCCGAACTTAAAGCGAAGAATGACCGCTTGGTCTATGTCGACAACGACGACGCTGATAGCGAAAACAATGGCAATGAGGAGTTGGCGGCATAATGCAGACCGATAGCAAACTGAGCCTCGCCGTGCGCGAGTCACTGGACGATTATTTCACCCACCTGGATGGACAACCACCCCATGCCATTTATGACATGGTATTAGGTTGCGTTGAAAAGCCCATGCTGGAATACGTCCTCAATAAAGTCGGCGGCAATCAAAGTAAAGCCGCAGACATGATGGGCATTAACCGCAATACCCTGAGAAAAAAAATGGCCGCCTACGGCCTCGAATAGACTAAACCGGGTCTGATGCGATAACGCACCAGACCTTTTCATTTTCTTTATCAAGCAACTCCACTCAATTCATTATGACGATTAAACGCGCGCTTATCAGTGTTTCCGATAAAACCGGTGTGCTCGAACTGGCACAATCCCTGCACCAGCTTGGTGTAGAACTCCTTTCTACTGGCGGCACCGCCAAACTGTTCCGTGACAACAATATTCCGGTCAAAGAGGTCAGTGACTTTACTGGCTTTCCAGAAATGCTAGATGGCCGGGTCAAAACACTGCACCCAAAAGTGCACGGTGGCCTGCTCGGTCGCCGCGACTTGCCGGAACACGTCGCTGCCATGCAGCAATATGGCATTGAAAACATCGACTTGCTGGCAGTAAATTTATATCCGTTTGAGGCCACCGTCGCTAAAGCCAACTGCACATTGGAAGATGCGATTGAGAATATCGACATTGGTGGCCCGGCCATGGTGCGCTCAGCTGCCAAAAACTGGAATGACGTAGCCGTATTGACCGACGCGGCGCAATACGCTGACGTGGTGAATGAATTGCAAGCCAACAACGGTGCGGTTTCAAAAGCGACGCGCTTTAAACTGTCTGTTGCTGCCTTTAACCGCATTGCGCAATACGACGCGGCCATCAGCAACTATCTGTCTGCCATCGACTTTGCCGAAACCGAAACGGCTGGCAAACCGGTCATGAGCCAGTTTCCAGGCCAGATGAACAGCAGCTTTGTCAAAGTACAAGACCTGCGCTACGGCGAAAACAGCCACCAGCAAGCAGCGTTTTACCGCGATTTGTACCCGGCCCCTGGCAGCCTGGCCACTGCGCAACAACTGCAAGGCAAAGAGCTCAGCTATAACAACATCGCCGACGCCGATGCCGCCTGGGAAGCCGTCAAATCTTTCACCGGCCCGGCATGTGTCATCGTCAAACACGCCAACCCTTGCGGTGTCGCGCTGGGCGCCAATGCGCTGGAAGCCTACAGTAAAGCACTCAAAACCGACCCGACCTCAGCCTTTGGCGGCATTATTGCGTTTAATGGCACACTAGATGGCACCGCAGCTGAAACCGTGAGCAAGCAGTTTGTAGAAGTATTGATTGCGCCTGACTTTACGCCAGAAGCGCTGGCTATTTTCAGTGCCAAGGCCAATGTACGCGTATTGAAAATCGCTTTACCACAAGGTGGCAACACTGCCTGGGCGCAAGGCCGCAACGCGGTAGACTCCAAGCGCGTCGGCTCAGGCATTCTGCTGCAATCTGCCGACAACCATGAGATACAACTGGCTGACCTCAAAATCGTCACCAAACTGCAACCGACCCCAGCACAAATGCAAGACTTGCTGTTTGCCTGGAACGTCGCCAAATACGTTAAATCTAACGCCATCGTATTCTGTGGCAATGGCATGACGTTGGGCGTGGGTGCGGGCCAGATGAGCCGTGTCGACAGCACCAAAATCGCGGCTATCAAGGCGCAAAATGCGGGCTTAAGCCTGCAAGGTTCCGTGGTCGCCTCTGACGCCTTCTTCCCGTTCCGTGACGGTGTAGACGTATTAGCCGACGCTGGTGCCAGCTGCGTCATCCACCCGGGCGGCAGCATGCGCGACGAAGAAGTGATTGCTGCAGCAGACGAACGTGGTTTGGCCATGGTAGTGACAGGGATTCGTCACTTTAGACATTAATTTTATTTGCCACAGAGGGCACCGAGACCACAGAGAACTGCTTTAATCATGTTTTCCTCTGTGGTCTCGGTGCCCTCTGTGGCTCAAACTCAATTAGGTAATACAAAATGAAAATTTTAGTGATTGGTTCTGGCGGTCGCGAGCACGCACTGGCATGGAAAGTGACACAAAACAAAGCCGTCAGCCGCGTCTATGTCGCGCCAGGTAACGCGGGCACAGCCACCAACCCGGACATGGTCAACGTGCCTATCACCAAGATTGATGAACTGGTGAAGTTTGCCGAGGACGAGCAAATTGCACTGACCATTGTTGGCCCCGAAGCACCGCTCTCACAAGGGGTGGTTGATGCTTTCCGCGCAGCTGATTTAAAGATTTTTGGCCCCACCAAAGCGGCGGCGCAACTAGAAAGCTCCAAAGATTTTGCCAAGGCGTTTATGGTGCGTCACAACATCCCGACGGCTAAATACCAAACCTTTAGTGATGCCACAGAAGCCCATACCTATATTGATGCCAATGGCGCACCGATTGTGATCAAAGCAGACGGCCTGGCGGCGGGCAAAGGCGTAGTCGTCGCCATGACGCTGGAAGAAGCCCATACGGCAGTCGACGCCATGCTGTCTGACAACAAGCTGGGCGATGCCGGTGCACGCGTGGTGATTGAAGAGTTTTTAACCGGTGAAGAAGCCAGCTTTATGGTGATGGTGGATGGTAAAAACATTTTGCCTTTAGCGACCAGCCAGGATCACAAACGCCTGCTGGATGCTGACCAGGGCCCGAACACCGGCGGCATGGGTGCTTATTCGCCAGCGCCGGTCGTCACGCCTGAGATCCACGCCAAAGCCATGCGCGAAATCATCGTGCCCACCGTTGAAGGCATGGCCAAAGACGGCATTCCTTATACTGGCTTTTTATACGCAGGTTTGATGATTAGCCCAAGCGGCGAAGTCAAAACACTGGAATTCAATTGCCGCATGGGTGACCCGGAAACGCAGCCGATTATGATGCGCCTGAAATCAGACCTGGTTGAACTGGCCGAACATGCCGTGAATGGCACCCTGGACCAAGCCAAAGCGGAGTGGGATTGGCGCTTTGCCTTGGGCGTAGTGATGGCGAGCGCCAACTACCCAGATACCCCAAGACTGGGTGACGAAATTACCGGCTTGCCAAAAGACGTACAAGATGGCCATGTGTTTCATGCAGGCACCACACTCAAAGATGGCAAAGTGCTCACCAGTGGCGGCCGCGTGCTCTGTGTAACCGCACTGGGCGAAACGGTTAAATCTGCACAACAGCAAGCTTATAAAATACTGGAACAAATCCAGTTTGACGGCGCGCAGCACCGTAAAGACATTGGCTATCGCGCCATTAAAAACTAAACACCCTGACAACGAATGACCATGACAGACCAGATTCGACCTCAAGCCGTTTTTGATTTTCTGCAAGGCTTGCAAGCCCGTATTGTTGAAGCCATAGAACTCGTTGATGGCAAAAACTTTTTGCAAGATAGCTGGCAACGGCCTGAAGGTGGCGGTGGTAACTCCTGCCTGCTCGAAGGCGGCAACGTGTTTGAACGCGCTGGGATTGGTTTTTCACACGTACTCGGTAACAAACTGCCCCCGGCTGCCAGTATCGCCCACCCTGAGGCGGCAGGCAGGCCGTGGGAAGCGATGGGCGTCTCGCTGGTGTTTCACCCGCACAACCCTTACGTGCCGACTGTGCATATGAATGTACGCTTTTTTGTCGCCAAAGCCCAACACGCAAATGAGCAGGATATCTGGTGGTTTGGTGGCGGCATGGACCTCACGCCTTATTATGGATTTGAGGATGACTGCATCCACTTTCACCGCGTGAACAAAGAGGCGTTGGCGCCGTTTGGTGCCGACTACTACCGCAGTTTTAAAAAGCACTGCGACGAATACTTTTACCTCAAGCATCGCAAAGAGCCACGCGGCATCGGTGGCGTGTTTTTTGACGACTTTAGCGCATTAGGCTTTGAAAAAAGCTTTGCCCTGCAACGCGCGGTTGGCGATGCCTTTATCAATGCCTATTTGCCGATTGTGCAACGCCGTAAAGACACCACTTATGGCGAACGCGAGCGTGACTTCCAGGCTTATCGCCGTGGCCGTTATGTCGAATTCAACCTGATTTTTGACCGTGGCACCATTTTTGGTCTGCAATCAAATGGCCGTACCGAGTCTATTTTGCTCTCCATGCCGCCGATTGTGAAATGGCGCTACGACTGGAAACCGGAAGCCAACAGCGCAGAAGCCAAACTGTATAGCGACTTTTTGATTGAGAAAGACTGGGTATAAGCATGCAAATTTCAATAGAAGCCAGACAACAAGCGCAAGCCCTGCTGGACTTTATTGATTACAGCCCCAGCCCGTGGCATGCGGTCGAGACCGTCGCCAACCAACTCAAGGCGCATGGCTTTAAAAACCTGCGAGAGAATGAGCCTTGGCAGTTTAAACAAGGCGGTAAATATTTTGTGGTGCGTGATGGCGGCTCCATCATTGCCTTTACCCTTGGCCAACAAGCAATTGCCGACAGCGGTTTTCGCATCGTGGGCGCGCATACCGACTCCCCCGGCTTGCGCCTCAAACCGCAAGCCGCTTACAGCACCGAAGGGACAGCTCAGCTAGGGGTAGAGGTGTATGGCGGCCCGATTTTGGCCACTTTTACCGACCGCGACTTAAGCCTGGCCGGACGCGTGGTGATACGCGGTGCGCAAGGCCTGGAAACCCGCCTGGTGCGGCTAGACCAGCCGATTGCACGCCTGCCCAACCTGGCCATCCACATGAACCGCGAAGTCAACGACAAAGGCCTGGTGCTGAACAAGCAAACTGGCTTGCCGTTGATCTTTGGGCATGCCGCCAATACGGCCGCCGCCAAACAATTACTGACAGAGACCCTTGCCGGAAAACTGGCCGTACCAGCAGAGGCCATTGCTGGCTGGGATTTAGCACTGTATGACACGCAACGTGGCAGTTTCTGGGGTATAGCACAAGAGTTCATCGCCAATAGCCAACTGGACAACCTGGCTTCTTGCCACGCCGCACTTGAGGCACTGATCAGCACAGAAGCACCAGCAGCGACCACGATTTGCGCCCTGTTCGACCACGAAGAAGTCGGCTCTGAAAGTGCCACCGGCGCTGGCGGTAGCTTTCTGCTCGATGTGATCAATCGCATCTGCCTATCTTCAGGCCTGACGCAAGAAGACCAGCTACGCAGTTTTGCCAATAGCTTTTTCGTCAGTGCCGACATGGCACATGCGTTTCACCCTAACCACGCTGGCAGCTATGAGCCATGCCACCATGTGCACATCAACCAGGGCCCGGTGATCAAAACCAACGCCAACCAGCGTTACAGCACCAATGCCGTTACTGCCGCGCGCTTTATCCAATTGTGCGAACAGGCCAAGGTGCCGCACCAGCAATATGCACACCGCACTGACTTGGGTTGCGGCAGCACCATCGGCCCCATCATGGCCGCACAATTGGGTATCGCCACGGTCGATGTCGGCAACCCGATGTGGGCCATGCACAGTATCCGCGAAAGCGCAGGCGTGCTCGACCACAGCTACATGATTGCCACATTGCAGCAACATTACGCCAGCTAACTTCTCACCAGCATTGACGCTGGTACAACGATTGCTTTACCCTAGGCAAACAAGGGGAGAATCAATCAATGTTAGAGCAATTATTGCGCAAAAAACCAATCCAACCACATGCGCACACCGGCCTCAAAAAATGTTTAACCGCGTTTGACCTGGCGTTATTAGGCATAGGCGGCGCCATCGGCACTGGCATCTTCGTCCTCACCGGCATTGCCGCGGCCACACAATCAGGCCCTGCCGTCGTCCTCTCATTCATTATTGCCGCCATCGCTGCGGGCTTTGCCGCGCTCTCTTATGCTGAGCTATCGTCCTCTATTGGTGGCTCCGGCAGCGCTTACGGCTATAGCTATGTCGCGTTTGGCGAGTTTGCAGCCTGGATGATGGGCTGGATGCTATTACTGGAATACGGCGTTGGCGCGGCTGCGGTGGCCAATGGCTGGTCAGGTTATTTTGTCAACACCTTGAGTAACCTCGGCTGGCAACTGCCAGAGCACCTCACCAAGGCGCCGGTATTAGGTGGCAGCATCAACCTGCCCGCCTTTGCCATTATCTGGATGCTGACCTTATTATTGATGGTGGGCGTTAAGGAGAGTGCCCGCGCCAACAACATCATGGTGATTATCAAGTTATCGACCATCGCGATTTTTCTGGCCTTATCTGTCGGCCATATCAGCACTGCCAACTGGCAACCGTTTATGCCATTCGGCTGGTTTGAAACCTTAGACAATGGCAAAAACATAGGCGTACTGGCCGGGGCTTCACTGGTATTTTTTGCTTATTTTGGCTTTGATGCCGTCTCAACGGCGGCTGAAGAATGCCAGCAACCGCAACGTGACCTGCCCATTGGCTTGATTGCCTCGCTGACCTTTTGCACCATTATTTATATCATTGTGTCTGGCACCCTCACCGGCGTGATTCCCTACACTGAGCTCAACACGTCGTCACCAGTGGCTTATGCCTTAACCAAGCTAGGGTATACCTGGTCTTCTACACTGGTCGCCACTGGCGTATTAGCCGGACTCATTACCGTGTTACTGGTGCTGCTGTATGGCCTGACGCGTATTCTGTTTGCCATGAGCCGCGATGGTTTGATCTCGCCTGTTTTTTCAGCAGTCAACCCCGAGCGGCAAACACCGAGCAAAATCATCCTGATGTGCGGTGTTGTCGTGTCTATTGTGGCGGGGTTTATCCCCTTGGGCGAGCTGGCAGAAACGGTCAATATCGGCACCTTGGCCAGCTTTATCATGGTCTGTTTTGGCGTGATGCGTTTGCGTAAAACCCACCCAGACCTCGCTCGCCCGTTTAAGAATCCGTTTAATCCTCTGATTCCACTGGGTGGCATTCTCTCATGTGCGGCACTGATGTCCTTTTTACCGGCAGAGACCTGGCACCGCTTTATCTCCTGGGCCATCATAGGCGTGATTTTTTACTTTGTTTACTCGTTACGGCATAGCAAGTTACGCGCCTAAGCAACAATAAAAAAGCCGACGCATGCGTCGGCTTTTTTTGAATCACAGCAAGGCTGAAATTACAGAGACAACACCCAGTCAACGATGGTTTTGATGTCTTCGTCTTTCACTTGTGGGCTGTTTGCAGGCATCGGGATATTACCCCAAACACCAGCACCGCCTTTTTTCACTTTTTCAATCAGCTTGGCTTCAGCAGTTTTGTCGCCTTTGTATTTTGCTGCAACATCTTTGTATGCAGGGCCTAATACTTTGGCATCAACACTGTGACATGCCAAACAACCACTTTTTTGTGCCAGTGCTTTAGCTGCAGCGGCATCAACAGCGTGTGCTGAACCTGCCATCAACAAAGTCGCTGCTGCGATTGCGGATAATAAAACTTTCATGCGATCTCCTTGAATATCCTCTAAACAAATAGAACCCCGTAATGCAATTCTCATGCATGTGGCATATTACCTGACCAGACAAAATCCACAATAGAAAAACCGTGAAAACCAACGGTGATTCACATAATTTCAACCGGTTTGGCGTTTTGCCAACAAGCTAAAAACGCACGTGCAACCTAATGGTTGACACGTGTCGCATTGGTGTTACAAGGTCTCGATCGAGTATTCCGCACTGAGGACATGCTTGCGTCCCGGGTTGATCACCACCATGTTGTCCATGGCGTTGGTGGTTTCCACACAAATGGTTTTGCGCCACTCTTCACCGACGCCCATGTCGCCCATCGCACCCGCTTTATCAGCACCCGGATTCCACACCACTGTGGTATCACTGCCAGACTTGGCCACATGGATAATACGGTTAAAGCCGCTGTCATGGATCGCACAATCAGAGCTATGGTGTACATAGACACGGTCGTATTCTTTACCGTCAAATGTCAGCGCGTTGTGCTCTACATTGCGCTCGTATTTGAGCAGCTTGTCGAGATAGACCAGGTCTTGCATGCCGGTGATTTTAACGTTTGATAAATCACTGACATTAAAGTAAGTGTGAAACGCTTCACTGATCACAAACGGATGTTCAGCCAGGTTGGTTGTCGCCAGATCAATGCGCAAACGACGGCCAATGGTAATCGTCAACGTCAACTCATACGGGTAAGACAGCTGGCGCTGTGCTTCTGGCGTTTGCTGCATTTCGAGAATAATGCGCGTGGCGCCTGTAGGCGTGGCATCAATATCCATCACGCGCCATGGGATCACGCGCGCAAAACCGTGTGGGCACAATGTGCTGTCAGTCGGGTGTGCACCAAACCATGGCCAGCAGATAGGCGTACCACCGCGGATAGAGCGTCCTTTGACATAACGTGCATTGCTAGACAACCATAGCACCGGGTTAGACAGGAATTTGGGCTGCCATTGCATGACATGGGCGCCTTGCAAGGCAATTTTGCCTGTTGCCAGCGGATTATCAATCTCCAGGTACTGCAGGCCATTTTCGTCCTGCCATTGGGTGACATGCGCATGCAATGTCATGCGCTTGGTCATTTCCATATTGCTTGCCAGGAGACTACATTCGTCGCTCATTATTTCCCTCTCTCAATCTGTGCCACATCACGCACCGCGCCTTTGGCAGCACTGGTACTCATAGCCGCATAGGCTCGCAAGGCTGGCGAAACCAGACGCTCGCGATTCAATGGTTTCCAGGCATCTCGGCCTTTGGCATCCATCTGGCCACGGCGGTGCGCCATTTCCTCGTCGGTGATCACCAGGTGTATGGTACGGTTCGGGATATCAATCTCAATGGCATCGCCTTCTTGCACCAGGCCAATCGCGCCACCCTCGGCGGCTTCTGGTGAAGCATGACCGATACTCAAACCAGACGTACCGCCAGAAAAGCGGCCATCCGTCAGCAAGGCACAGGCTTTGCCCAGGCCTTTAGACTTCAGGTATGAGGTTGGATACAGCATCTCTTGCATGCCAGGACCACCGCGCGGGCCTTCATAGCGAATCACCACCACATCACCCGCTACCACCTCATCATTCAAAATACTTTCGACTGCCGCATCCTGGCTTTCATACACGCGGGCACGACCGTTAAACTTAAGAATACTGTCATCTACCCCAGCGGTTTTGACAATACAGCCATCCAGCGCAATATTGCCGTAAAGCACGGCCAAGCCGCCATCTTGTGAATAAGCATGTGCCTTGTTACGGATACAGCCATTTTCACGGTCATCATCCAGCGTTGGCCATAACATGCTTTGACTGAATGCAATGGTCGTGGCAATGCCACCAGGGGCAGCGCGAAAGAATTTCTTCACCTCTTCATCTTGCGTGGTGACAATATCCCATTTAGCCAATGCATCACCCATACTAGGACTATGAACGGTTGGCACTTTAGTATGGATGACACCGGCACGATTAAGTTCTGCCAGAATGCCCATCACGCCCCCCGCACGGTGCACGTCTTCCATATGGTATTTGCTGGTGGCTGGCGCCACTTTAGACACGCAAGGCACTTGGCGTGAAATACGGTCGATGTCTTTCATGGTGAAATCCACACCCGCTTCATGCGCAGCGGCCAGCAAATGCAGTACGGTATTGGTTGAGCCGCCCATGGCAACGTCAAGGCTCATGGCATTTTCAAATGCCTGCATAGTGGCAATACTGCGCGGCAAGACGCTATAATCATCTTGCTCGTAATGACGCTTGGCCAGTTCGACAATCAGGCGACCCGCTTGCAAAAACAATTGCTTGCGCGCAGAGTGCGTCGCCAGAGTTGAGCCATTGCCTGGCAAGCTTAAGCCCAGCGCTTCGGTCAGGCAGTTCATTGAGTTAGCGGTAAACATGCCAGAACACGAACCACAGGTTGGGCAAGCAGAACGCTCGATTTCAGCCACTTCAGCATCACTGACATGACTATCAGCGGCTTCCACCATGGCGTCGACCAAGTCCAGCTTGCGCACTTCGCCATTCCAGTTCACCTTGCCGGCTTCCATCGGGCCACCAGACACAAACACCACCGGAATATTCAGGCGTAAAGCCGCCATCAGCATGCCAGGGGTGATTTTGTCGCAGTTAGAGATACACACCAGCGCATCAGCACAGTGTGCGTTGACCATGTATTCCACGCTATCGGCGATCAGATCACGGCTAGGCAGGCTATACAGCATGCCGCTATGTCCCATGGCAATGCCGTCATCCACGGCAATGGTATTAAACTCTTTGGCAACCCCGCCAGCCTTCTCGATCTCGCGAGCAACCAGTTGACCCATGTCCTTTAAATGGACATGGCCAGGCACAAACTGGGTAAACGAGTTAGCCACCGCAATAATCGGTTTGGAAAAATCTTCATCTTTCATACCGGTGGCACGCCACAAAGCGCGAGCACCAGCCATGTTACGACCCTGGGTAGTCGTGTGAGAACGGTATTTAGGCATGAGAAATACTAGGATTGTCGTTAAAACCTTATTTTAACTGAATAAACCGTCGCAATATACCTCGCTTACAGGATTGTTACATGTATAAAACGTTTATCAAACAAGTGGGTAACGAACGAGCAATACTCAAAAATGGCACGCTAGATAATATTTCGATTTCAATCTCGCTCATGACGCTTAAATCATGTCATCTCCAGAACGCGATCGCGCCACCGGTTAACTAACACACTACGTGTTATCTACCAGTAAACCCAGACATGTGCGACAGTCGCAAACTGCGGCATAATCACGCTTCTAATAAAAAAGGAAAACAATAATGAACAAACTTTTAGCATCATTACTTGTGGCTATTTCTTTATCAGGCTGCATGCCAGAACTTAAAGTCGGCAAAGTAGAGACCAACTCTGGGCTGATCCAGCCAGCACAGGGCAGGAAGCTAGGTCAGGCAGAGATCATTAAGAAAACCTCACTGCCTCTCACCCCATATAAAGACACCGCCTTCTTTTCATCAAACCAATATTATTTTCAATACGGATTTGATCAACTGAAAGCGTTTAATTACTTCAATCAAGTGCTTAACTATAGCGACCTCGAGAAGATAGTGATTGCGAACAACCTGCAAGACAAGGTAATCAATTTAGATAGTCAAATCGGCCTAAGTCGCCTGGCGAATAACTACAAGCCTTTTTTATGGATAAGACTGTCGCCCAAATCAGAAAATAACAAACAATATCTGGCATTGATTGTTACCAACCCCACCAATGCGGAAGACCTGTTCGAGGCGAGGACGCTGCAAAATGCCGACACTGACGAACAGTTGTTATACCCACTGTTCAATGAATTATCATTATGGATAAAAGCAAACCAATAACCATCAGGATGTGTATGAAAAAACTATTTATTTTATGTGCCATTGCCTTCTTAAGTGCATGCAGTGTATTCAAAGTGGTGCCGATTGACCCCAAAACCGGCTATTACCCAGCTAAAACAGAGGCTCAAGTAGTACTGAGCAAGCCGACTGACCTCGACAAAAGAAAATCCCTTTTACTGATTGCTGATCATGATTTTGTGCGCGGTCAAATTAGCAATATGCATTATTTCGATGAGTTAATGACGCTATCTGAGTTGGAAACAAAAATCGTGAAGGCTCAACTCACTGACAAGATTCCTTCGGTCAATGACAAGATAGGCATTAATAACGCAGCAAAATATTACAAGGACTTTTTGTGGTTTAGAGTCGAGTTTAAAAAAGAGGGTTACACAAACAAGTCTGTCAAATTCATTCTCACAGACCCACAAAATATGGAGGATATTTTCATCACAGAAACAGAACTGGATTATCAGTGGAAAGGCGTCAACGACCAATATAACTGGTACCCGATGTTTAACGCGATGCTCAAATATATCCGAGAAAACTCAAAGTCCTACAAATAAGCATATCAATCAAAAAAGGCCGCTCTATATAATGAGCGGCCTTTTTTCTACCGCATGCTGACTCAGCAGCAGCGCTTCACGCCAGTCCACTTCTGCTCTTGCCACTGTTTGAAAAAGTCAGCACGGGAGAGCGGTGGCAGCGCATCGGGCTGCGTTGCATGATGTTCGGCATAATGCGCCAGATAACGTTCGTAAGCATCGTCGCCTGAGAGTTGGCGTACGCGCTGCCACGCTTGTTTTAACCAATACGCGCGCATCTTCGCCCCCTAGGCCAAGCGCGAGGCAACATAAGCCGCCTCACTCGATGGCCTGACTGGCTGCCCGGCAAAATAGCGGCGGCTCATCCTGAGCATATCCAGCACCACGACCCACAACATTGCCACAAAAAATAACGTTAGCCAGGCATCCAGTTGCTGATTCACAATCAATTGTGGCGCGACAGCCGCTTTTTCTGGCGGCAAAACGCCGCTCGCCAGTTTTTGCGACAAATCATTGGCTGCCGCAAAAAAACCGACACGGATATCCGTGCTAAAAACCTTTTCATAAGCGGCAGTGGTGGTAATCGCCAGCAACCAGAGCAATGGCAAACCGGTGATCCATGCCTTGTTTACCTTACCGGATTTAATCAGGATGCCGGTGGCAACAGAGAGTGCAATCGCGGCCAGCATCTGGTTGGCGATGCCAAATAAGGGCCACAGGATATTAACGCCACCATTTGGGTCAATGACGCCGATATAGAGAAAATAACCCCAGCCTGCCACCACCAACACACTAGTGAGAATCACAGACGGCGTATAAGAGGTTTCACCCAGCTTGGGATGCAGATTCCCCAGCATATCCTGCAACATAAAGCGGCCAACGCGGGTGCCTGCGTCCAGCGTGGTGAGAATAAAAATCGCCTCAAACATAATGGCAAAGTGATACCACAATGCCAGCAAGTGCTCGCCAAACACCGTGCCTAAAATGCTGGCCATGCCAACCGCCAGGCTGGGCGCGCCACCGGTACGGGCAAACAGGGTACTTTCGCCCATGGCACTGGCCAGATGCTGCATTTGCTCGACTGTGACCTGATAACCCCAACCACTGATGGTATTGACGGCGTCCAGCGCTTCTTTACCCACCACACCGGCCGGGCTATTAATTGCAAAATAAACCCCCGGCTCTAGTACTGTGGCGGCGATCATCGCCATAATGGCGACAAAACTCTCCAGCAACATCGCACCGTAGCCTATCATGCGGATATCGCCCTCACTGGTGATTAGCTTAGGCGTTGTACCACTGGCAATCAGCGCATGAAAGCCAGAAATTGCGCCACAAGCAATGGTAATAAACACAAACGGGAACAATTTACCGCCAAAAATAGGGCCGCTACCATCAATAAAAGGCGTGATAGCTGGCATATGAATTTGCGGCCGCAGCCACAAAATCGCCACGGCCAGCATCAACACCGTGCCCAACTTCATGTAGGTAGACAAATAGTCACGCGGCGCCAACAACAACCAGACCGGTAGCACCGCCGCCGCAAAGCCGTAGGCAATGACGCTAAACGCCAGCGGCAGGCCGTCATGGTCAAACCATGCCGCTAACACCGGGTGATGATCTACCCAGCCGCCAAACACCACTGACGCCAGCAATAACACCACACCAAGCAGAGAAGCCTCCAGCACACGACCTGGCCGCAAATAGCGCATATAGACGCCCACCAGCATGGCAATCGGAATCGTGGACGCCACGGTCGCAGTGCCCCAAGGACTATGCTTCATGGCGTTGACAACCACCAGCCCTAACACCGCGATCAGGATAATCATAATGATAAAAGTGCCGATCAGCGCCGCCGTCCCACCAATCGGGCCAATCTCCTCACGCGCCATCTGTCCCAGGCTACGGCCGTTGCGGCGCGTAGACAAAAACAGGGTGACCATGTCCTGCACCGCGCCGCCGAGCACTGCGCCTATTAATATCCATAACGTGCCCGGCAAATAACCAAACTGCGCCGCCAAGGTTGGCCCAACCAATGGGCCTGGCCCGGCAATGGCGGCAAAATGATGGCCAAACACCACCCAGCGATGGGTGGGCACATAATCGCGTCCATTGTTTAAACGCTCCGCCGGTGTGGCGCGAGTCGCATCAATCGCCAGCACATTGGCGGCAATCCAGGCCGAATAAAATCGATAGCCAATCAAATACACACAGACCGCTGCAGTCACCAGCCACAACGCATTCAGTGACTCGCCACGCGCCATGGCCACATGCGCCAACGCCGCCGCCCCCAGCAAAGCCACACTGGCCCAGCCGACACGCCCCCAAAAAGCTTTCATCATGATGGCATTCTTTCCTGTTTTTTTAATGATCTGCACTGTAACAAAAAGGCTCTCTGCACGCAAAAAACACCGCTGAGCGCGGAGGCTGTTGCGTGGTGCAATGGCACTGCCGTGGTGCAGCCAAAGACATCAGCAGATCAGTGCGCATGCACTTAAATAATGAAAATTATTGTTTAAAATCATCAAATTAACAAAAAATCACCATCTGGCATGCAGATTGCTAAATTGTAGTAGACCATTTTTTCACGATGCGCAATGAGACCAGCACCCACCAACATGCCAGCTTCAACTTTCTCACAACCGCCCATTATTCTGAGCATAGAAGACCAGAAGCTGGTCGACTCGGCGAAAGATATTTTAATGCACCAGCGCGACCTGAGCGAAGAACAAGCCTATTTGTTATTGTCCGAGATGGCGGATAAGCGTAAAACTGGCATGGTCGACATTTCATTGCAATTAATCAACATCACCAAACGACTGACGGTTTAAGCCGAGGCAGCCGACGACATCATACAAACATTTTTTTGCTGGCTCTTGCAGTAAAAAAATGTTTCGGTATAATGCGGCCTTCGTTGCAAGGCACGGGTGCTTAGCTCAGTTGGTAGAGCGTCGCCCTTACAAGGCGAATGTCAGCGGTTCGACCCCGTTAGCACCCACCACCTCCCTGTCTGCACCGCTCAAATCAATCCCCGCTCGCTAAACGAAAATGTTTCCTGCCTGGCCACAATAATGTGATCCAGCACTTTGATATCCACCAGATTTAATGCGTCTTTCAAACTGATGGTCAACTGTTCATCGGCACGACTCGGCACTGCATTACCACCAGGATGATTGTGGCTCAAGATCAAAGCCGCTGCATTTAGGGCCAGTGCGCGCTTCACCACCTCACGCGGATAGACACTGGTTTGCATCAAGCTGCCCTCAAATAAGGTTTCATACGCAATCAGGCGATTCTGCGCATCTAAAAACAGTATGCCAAACACCTCGCGTTGCAGATGCGACAGTTGCAATTGCAAATAGTCTTTGACCTGACTGGGCGAACGAAAGCTATCTTTCTGCTGCAGCGTTTCACCCAGCGCGCGCTTACTCATCTCAAGCACGGCCTGCAACTGGCAGTATTTGCTCACGCCCATGCCCGGCACCGCTGTCATCTGTTTCACATCTGCAGAAAACACGCCATTGAGGCTTTGAAAATGCTGCAATAAATCGCGCGCCAGATCTACAGCGGTTTTGCCTGCCATGCCCACGCGCAAAAAGATAGCCAGCAATTCAGCGTCAGACAGTCTGGCAACACCTGTGCGCAACAGTTTTTCACGTGGTCGCTCCTGTTCGGGCCAGTCAGTAATTGCCATCACGCCTCCTTAGTTACCCATTTTTCACTCGATTTATTTTGACCAGCCAATCTCGCGTGCGGTTGGTCGGCCGATGACGGCTTCATCCAGGCTCTTCGCCATCCGTGCTTTGTGCGCCGTTTGCGGCACTTTGCCTGCCATGACTTCGGCCATAGATTGCGGATAAAGCGGTTGCGCATAAGGCTCGGCATAGCCTTGAGGAAACAAAGGTAGACTATTGCTCAAGTCATATTTATCGCTGGCGCTCAACGTATGCAGCAACTCGTGCGCAATAATGACGGCATTGGTCGCATGCTGGCTGTTTTCCGCAAACAGATTAACGCGGCCAATTCTGCCTTTGTGCAAAGCGGTTGAATGTAGCAAATGACGATGCTTATCCGGGTCGTGATACAACAGATATAACTTGATATCAACAGGTACGCCCACCGCTGGCTGATGGCCCCAGCTAAACCACCTAAACTTGAGACTCCACAGAATAATATCCAGCAACCGTCCATTCACTGCCGGTGGTGCAGGTGGAATATCATGAATCTCAGGCCCTAAATAAAGAGTGATGGGACGCCGCAAAGGCAATTGGTATTTGAGTGCTTCGCGCGAAAAAAACTGCGCAATCACTTCAAAATCTTGCGCACGCAAACTAGCAATATAGGCATCCACGACTGGCGTACCATCTGCATTGACCGGATACACGGCTACACTCAAAGGCTTACGCCACTGCAAGGTTTGATACTCTTGCCACAACTGCATCAAGGCAATCAGCACCACAACCATCCAGAAAAAAATTCTGACTACTTTTATCATGCATCTCACCCCACTGATGCCAGATGTTAACATTTTTAAAGAAAATGCTATACGGCGCATAAATGGCAATTGCGCAAAATTTACAGTTAAAATGCAGCCATGATCCCAGCGCACTCACACCCTCAACACCTACTGCTCGGCGTGACTGGCGGCATTGCCGCTTACAAGACTGCCGAGCTGGTTCGCTTACTGGTTAAACAAGGCTATAGCGTGCAAGTTGTGATGACAGAAGCCGCGACCCACTTTATAACACCCACCACCTTGCAGGCACTGTCTGGCAAGCCGGTGTTTATCGATAGCTGGGATCAGCGCATTGCTAATGGCATGCCGCACATAGAGCTCAGCCGTAAAGCAGATGCTATTTTGGTCGCACCTGCCAGCGCAGACTTTATCGCCAAACTCGCGTATGGCTTTGCCAACGATTTACTCTCCACATTATGTCTTGCACGTGAGTGCCCACTGTTGGTAGCACCCGCCATGAACCGGCAAATGTGGGAGAACCCTGCCACGCAACGCAACGTTGAACAACTGCAACAGGACAACATCAGCATATTAGGCCCGGATAGCGGTGAACAGGCGTGCGGTGAGGTTGGGCAAGGCCGAATGCTGGAACCCGCAGATTTACTGGAGGCGTTAAACAGCTTTTTCACGCCCAAGCTGCTGGCAGGCAAAAAGATACTCATCACCGCTGGCGCCACGCTCGAAATGCTAGACCCGGTGCGCGGCATCACCAACCTGAGTAGCGGGAAAATGGGCTATGCCCTGGCGCAAGCCGCCACGCACATGGGCGCAGAGGTCACACTGATTTATGGCCATGCCAGCGCCGCGCGCCCGACCACTAGCCATGCCTACTTTGCCAGCAGCGCGCATGAGATGTACCAAACGGTGATGCAGCATATTGCAGAGCAGGATATTTTTATTGCAGTGGCGGCTGTCGCCGACTATAGGCCGGAGGTTTCTTCGGACCAAAAAATCAAAAAAAGTGAAGAGTCACTCACAGTGACACTCATTAAAAACAAGGACATCCTGGCGGATGTTGCCTCTTTACCCAACCCACCTTATTGCGTTGGATTTGCCGCCGAAACAGAACAGGTGCTCGATTATGCCAGGCAAAAAAGGCTGGCAAAACGCATCCCCATGATTGTGGCCAATCACGCTAACACCGCCATGGGCAGCGAACAAAATGCCGTCACCATCATTGACGCGCGTGGCGAACATGCACTTGGCACCGACGACAAAATTAACATTGCATTCAAACTCTTAACGCACCTTAAAAGCCAATTTGACCCAGGCTAATTAAATCGATATTTCTCAGTATTTTCATGAAAATACTGAGCCGCCCAAGCTTACAATCAGCTTACAATCGCGCAGCTTAATTTTTAGTATCGAGAATAATGATGCGCGCACCTCGCCTCACCCCCTTATATATCGCCGTTTGCGCCGCCTTTGGCAACGTGTCACCAGCCATGGCAGACGAAGAAAAAACACTCACGCTGTCACCGGTAGTCGTCACCGCTACCCGCCAGGCACAAAACAGTTTTGATTTACCTGTGGCGATTGATGTCGTTGAGCAAAAAAATATCAAAGACGGCCAGTTGCAAATGAACCTGTCCGAAAGCCTGATCCGCGTGCCTGGTATCACGGCGCAAAACAGAACACAACAAGCACAAGACCCGCAAATCTCCAGCCGCGGCTTTGGTTCACGCTCCTCATTTGGCGTGCGCGGCATCCGCGTGTATGTGGACGGCATCCCGCTCACCATGCCAGATGGCCAGGGCCAACCGGGCGTTGTCGATTTGTCATCGATTAAAAGCATAGAAGTGATGCGCGGCCCGTTTTCATCTTTGTACGGCAACTCGTCCGGCGGTGTGATTCAGATGTTCACTAAAGATGCGCCTGCTACACCCACAGTAGGAGCCACCACTATGTTTGGTAGCTACGACACCAAACGCGAAATTATGGAGGCAGCCGGTCAATATGAAGGCATGGAATACATGCTAAACGTATCGAACTTTAGTTCTGACGGGTACCGTGACCACAGCACCAGCGACAAGCAAATGGCAACGGCAAAGTTTAAATTTAATCTCACAGAGGATACCAAGCTAACAACGTTGGTGAACTGGTTTCAACAGGACGCCCAAGATCCATTAGGCCTGCCTCGCGTAGCCACTGCAAATGACCCTTCAGCATTTAACAACCCTAAAGCCGTTCCTAACAGTGCTCTGCGTGCTGACACAAGGGTAAGCCGCAGCCATACTCAAGTGGGATTTAACTTGGAGCATGCGTTCAACGAAAACAATTCGATTAACTTTGTAAACTACGTGGGAACCAGAGAAAACCTACAGTACCTGTCTACCAATGCCGCAACTAACGCTGGCCGAGCAAGTCAGATTTCACGCGAATTCTGGGGGACTGACTTACGCTGGAATAATCATGGCGAAATTTTTGGCAAAAAATATAACTTTCATATTGGTGCCAATTACGGAAAATCGACCGATACGCGCTTAGACATCAACGCAGATGGCGGTATCAAAAGAAGCACGACTGTTGCGAATAACGCGAATAACGCCTTGAATAGAGATGAGGACAATATCTCTACCAACTATGATCGCTATGTACAAGGCATGCTGTCGGCAACCGACACTATAGACTTACACGCAGGCTTAAGAAGAACCAAGGTTAACCTAGAAGTGAAAGACCGCTTTTTGACAGGAACCGGCAACAATGGCGACAATAGCGGCAACGTTTCCTACGAGAAAACAAACCCTGTCGCGGGCGTTATATGGAAAGTTACCCCCACGTTGAACTTATATGCCAACTACGGCAAGGGATTTGAAACACCAACGTTTATTGAAGCCGCTTACGACGCAACCACTAATGGTGCGCCGAATCTTAATTTAAAATCCAGTAAAAGTCAGAACTACGAAATCGGTGCAAAAACCTATTTAAATGATGACACCTTGGCAACAATCAGCGTGTTTAAAATTGATACCGATGATGAAATCGTACTGCGTGAAACTAGCGCCGCCAATAGAAGCATCTACGGCAATGCAAAACAAACAAAACGCAAAGGGGTGGAACTCTCACTGAACAGCCAGTTTGATAACAACATTTCGACCTACCTGTCTTACAGCATCTTAGATGCAGAGTTTGACTCAAACTTTAGCTATATCACATCCTCTGGCGCAACCAGAACCGTGCAATCCGGCAATAAAATTCCCGGCACCTTTCGTAATCAACTATATGGTGAGATTGCTTGGAAATATGCCCCGTTGGGCTTTTACAGTGCGCTAGAAGGTAGATATAACAGTAAAGCGTATGTAGATGACATCAACTCGGATAGCACCTCTTCTTATACGATCTTTAATCTGCGCACAGGCTTTGAGCAACATCTTGCACATTGGTCATTTAGAGAATACATTCGTGTAGAAAACATGTTTGATCGCGAATATATTGGCGCCATTCGCGTCAACGATGCGAACTTGCGCTTCTTTGAACCAGCCGCCGGTCGCAACTACCTGCTTGGTTTAAGTGCACAATATAAATTCTAAACGTCCACACGATTTGCAAAGCCAGCAACTGCTGGCTTTTTTGTTGCTGACTAATTATCGTAATCAGTGATTTTCAGCCTCATTTCGTGTTTAATAGCGCAATCATTTTTATGGAGTATGCAGCATGTCGATTACCGTAGACCTCAAGATTCTTGACCCCCGCTTGCATCACATGATGCCTAGCTATGCCACGCCAGGCTCTGCCGGGTTGGATTTACGCGCCTGTATTGAGCACACCCAGACCATACAGCCAGGCGAGACCATCATGATCCCTACCGGCATGGCGATTCATATCGACAATGCGTATTACGCGGCGATGATTTTGCCGCGCTCAGGGTTGGGCCATAAACATGGCATTGTGTTGGGCAACTTGGTTGGGCTGATTGACTCTGACTATCAGGGGCAGCTACTGGTGTCGTGCTGGAACCGCAGCAAAGAAGCCTTTATTTTGAACCCGATGGAGCGTGTTGCGCAGATGGTGATTGTGCCTGTGGTGCAGGCAGATTTTCATATTGTGGACGAATTCACCAGCAGCGAACGCGGTGAAGGTGGCTTTGGCAGCACAGGCAAGCACTAATTGTTTGAAAAAAGACAATAATCGCTTGATTTGTGCACACGATTCAATCTATAATCTCGCTCTTTCTGAAAAGATAAAAGTATTTGGAGACAACCATGGCACGTGTATGTCAGGTAACCGGTAAAAAACCAATGGTGGGCAACAATGTTTCTCACGCACAAAACAAAACAAGACGTCGTTTCTTGCCTAACTTGCAAAACCGTAAGTTTTGGGTTGAGAGCGAAAACCGCTGGGTAAGCCTGCGCATTACCAACGCTGCTTTGCGTACGATCGACAAGAATGGTATCGACGCTGTGTTGGCTGATTTGCGTGCTGCTGGCGAAAAAATCTAACTCGCGACATTAGTCAGCTAAGGATATTATCATGCGTGAAAAAATCAAATTAGAGTCTAGTGCTGGTACAGGTCATTTCTATACCACCACAAAAAACAAACGTACTATGCCAGAGAAAATGGAGATCAAGAAATTTGACCCAGTGGCTCGTAAGCATGTCATGTACAAAGAAACTAAATTGAAATAATTTTAGTTTTAAGCATTAATAAAAAAGCCTGCAACTGCAGGCTTTTTTATTATCTATGTATTATTGCCACTTTCTACCAACCAATAAAAAGCCCAATGTAAGCATTGGGCTTTTTACTGTTTAAATCGCTGTAGAAGCCACTGGCGCCGAGATCAGCCTCACGTCCCGCTGTGGGTATGGGATCTGGATATTATTCGCTCTAAAGCGCTGCCAAATCTCATAGTAGATCTCACTTTGCAGCTTAGCAGTCGCTTCTTCAGGATTCAGCACCCATAGCGACAGCAGCAAATCGATACCACTCTCTGCAAACGCCTTAATCGTCACATCTACTGCGGTATCGTCCTTGATCGTGCGCTGATGCGCCGTGCCAATGTCTTTTAATAATTTAATGGCCAGATCCAGATCACTTTCATACGAAATCTGAATCGGGATAGGCACCTTGGCTTTGTGTGCCGCGGAGGTATGATTGATCACCGCATCTGTGATCATCATTTCATTAGGGATAATAATTTCAGTGCCATCCTGCTTGCGCAGCAGCATATAGCGCGAGCGCAACTCTTTCACAATGCCATAGTGGCCATGAATCGTCACCACATCCCCCATATGCAGTGACTTGTCCATCAGGATAATAAAACCGCTCACATAATTACTGGCGATCTTCTGCAAGCCAAAACCCAGGCCCACACCCAGCGCGCCACCGAAGACTGACAACATGGTCACATCAATGCCCACCGCCGCCATCGACATCAGCAAGGCAATCACGATAGCCACCATGCGCACCAGCTTGACCATAATGACACGCCAGTTGCTATTAATATTCTCGGAAGCCATCAGCCGCAGCTCGATCATGCGGCTTAACCACAAAGCAACCAGCATGGTGATCACAATGGTCAGCCCACCCTGAATCAGCAATAACAGATTCAATTTCTGTTTGCCAACGCTAAACTTCACATCCTCCAGAATCTGCAAAGCAGGATCTAAAAATCCGCTGATATGCAACGCCACCACCACCCAGACACACCAGGCAATCACACGCTCAAACGAGTGCAACCAGGCGCTAGGCGAGAATACGTAGCGCAACACGTAGACCAGACTACGAATAATCACCATGGCCAGCAACATACGTGCGGCGAGGCGCAACAACCCGACATGCATGTAGCCTTCTAGCGAATAGCGCGCAATCACCAGCATTAAAAATGCCACGAATGGAAAAAACAGGCGCTCGATGCCACCCAGCAGCATCTTGTAAACGGTGTTCACTCTGCCTGCTGCAATCTGTTTGCGTAAATGCCAATTGAGTAAGCCACTCACCGCTAAAATCACACCAAAAACAAACAGCTGCCATAAAGCAGACACCGTGCTCAGATCTTGAACAATTTCTTTCCAGAGAATATTAATATCGTTGTCCATCATAGATTTTTATAATAAAAAGATTGTGGCTAAGCCGAGAAAAATTAAAAAGCCGCCACTGTCGGTCAAGGCAGTAATCAACACGCTGGAGCCAACGGCCGGGTCTCGACCCAACTTGTTCATCACCAACGGAATCATGACACCAGTAATAGCCGCCAACAACAAGTTGAGCGCCATGGCGGCCATCATCACCAAGCCCAAGGCGGCATTATGGTATAACCAAAAAGCAATCAGGCCGAGCACACCGCCCCATAGCAAGCCGTTTAACAACGCCACACCCATTTCTTTTTGCAGTAGAGACTTCATGTGATAACCGGAGATTTGGCCCAAGGCCAAACCGCGCACAATCATGGTGGTGGTTTGATTGCCCGAGTTGCCGCCAATGCCGGCAACAATGGGCATCAGCGCCGCCAGCGCAACGATTTTTTCGATACTGCCTTCAAACAAACCAATCACACGTGAAGCGACCAATGCAGTCACCAGGTTAATCGCCAGCCAGGCCCAACGATTTTGCACCGATTTCCAGATCGACGCAAAAAAGTCTTCCTCTTCGCGCAAACCGGCCAGAGACAACATGTCCGACTCTGCTTCTTCACGGATAATATCCATCACCGTATCAACCGTAATCCGCCCGACCAGTTTGCGGTTATTGTCGACCACCGGCGCCGTCACCAAGTCGTAACGCTCAAACGCCATCGCAGCCTGATCAGCCATGTCTTCCGGGTGGAATACCACGGCATCCGTCGACATAATGTCGCCGACGCGGGTTTCAGGATCATTTAAAATAATGCGCTTGAGCGGCAACACGCCTTGCAGGATGTCATCACGATTGATGACGAACAATTTATCGGTATGGTCGGGGAATTTTGGCAGTCGACGCAGGTAGCGCAACACCACTTCCAGCGTAATATCGTCACGAATCGTCACAATATCAAAATCCATGATCGCACCCACGGTGTCATCAGGGTAAGACAGCGCAGACTGCAAACGCTCGCGGTGCTGCGTATCCAGGCTGTATAGCAGGTCTTGCAACACATCTTTTGGTAAGTCAGGCGCCAAGTCCGCCAGTTCGTCGGTGTCTAGCTGCTCAGCAGCGGCCAGCAACTCGTCGCTATCCATGTCCGCAATCAGCGTCTGCCGTACGGCATCGGAGGCTTCGAGCAGGATCTCGCCGTCACGATCGGCTTTTACGAGATCCCACACCATTAAACGATCATCTAATGGCAACGATTCCAGGATATAAGCGACGTCAGCCGAGTGTAACTGCTCTAGCTTGTGCTGCAGAATATTCAGATTCTGCTTGTGAACCAGGTTTTCGACCAGATCATGCTTAGGCATATCCTGCCGGTGCACCACATGCTCGACCAGCTTGTGCTTATCCAACAAGTGGATGACCTGTTGCAAAGTTTCACTTAGGCTTTCCTTGCCCTCGGTCAGTTTCTCATCTTGTTCGCGAATTTCTGTCATGCATGATCCAATGTTGAGCAGCCGTTGTTTTTGCAGGTATCATTGTACAAAGCGTTGATGACACTACCTAGAGTTTTATGCAAAACCAATTGATATTATTAGGCACGCAAGGTTGCCACCTGTGCGATGACGCAGAGCATCTTTTGCAGGCACTAAACCTGCCCTACCAAAGCCTAGACATCATGGATGATGAAAAATTGCTACAGCGCTATGAAATAAGCATCCCGATACTACTTTACTCAACCAGCGGTGGTGTCCATGAGCTGTGTTGGCCATTCAGCGCAGAAATGATTAGCCACTGGCTAGCCACACAGGTCTAGAAAACAAAAAAGCCAGCAAAAGCTGGCTTTTTTATACATGCATCATTACTTATTCTGCTGCTGGTGCTTCTGCAACTTCTGGACGATCTACCAACTCAACAAAAGCCATTGGTGCATTGTCACCCTGACGGAAACCACACTTCAAAATACGCAGGTAACCACCATTGCGCGCAGTGTAACGTGGGCCCAGTTCACCGAACAATTTACCCACCATGTCACGGTCACGCAAGCGGCTGAACGCCAGACGACGGTTTGCCAGTGTAGGTGTTTTACCCAAAGTGATCAGCGGTTCTGCATATTTACGCAGCTCTTTTGCTTTAGGCAAAGTTGTTTTGATCACTTCATGACGCAGCAAAGACGCCACCATGTTGCGGAACATAGCTGCGCGGTGGCTGCTAGTTCTGTTCAATTTACGATTGCTATTACCGTGACGCATAGTAATTTCCTTAAGTATTTATCTGATCAGAAATTAAGCTTTTTCCAAGCCAACAGGTGGCCAGTTTTCCAGCTTCATTCCCAGTGTCAGGCCTTTAGAGGCCAACACGTCTTTAATTTCATTCAATGATTTTCTACCCAGGTTAGGCGCTTTCAGCAATTCGTTTTCTGTACGCTGAATCAGATCACCAATGTAGAAAATATTTTCCGCTTTGAGGCAGTTAGCAGAACGTACTGTCAACTCCAGGTCATCGACCGGACGCAACAGAATTGGATCTACCTGAGGTGCCGCTTTCACTTCAACATCCGCTGAAGCACCTTCCAGATTTGCAAATACTGACAACTGACCAATCAGGATACGCGCAGCATCACGAATCGCCTGCTCAGGCTCGATAATACCGTTAGTCTCAACATCCATAATCAGTTTATCGAGATCGGTACGCTGTTCAACACGTGCGCTCTCAACATGGTAGCTGACTTTGTTGATCGGGCTGAAAGAAGCATCCACCATCATAAAGCCCAATACGCGATCTTCATCGTTGGCTTTTTGACGGGCTGGCACAGGCTGATAGCCGCGACCCATTTCAACTTTCACTTCCAGGTTCAACTTACCACCTTTGGTGATGTTGGCGATCACATGATTTGGATTAACAATCTCAGTATCATGACCAACGTCAAAATCACCCGCAGTCACAATGCCTTCACCAGATTTGTTCAATACCAAAATGGTTTCAGTCTTGTTGTGCAGCTTTAAAGCAACACCTTTCAGGTTTAGCAAGATATCAACAACGTCTTCTTGCACACCTTCAATCGTGGAGTACTCATGTACAACACCATCGATTTTTACTTCAGTAATGGCAAAACCCGGGATGGAAGAAAGCAATACTCTTCTCAACGCATTCCCTAAGGTATAGCCAAAGCCACGTTCCATTGGCTCTAAAGTCACACGTGCACGCAGTGGGGTAATCACTTCAACGTCCACAACACGTGGCTTCAAATAATCTGTAGGGTTATTTTGCATACAACTCCTTGAAGTAATTGGGCAGTAACAAGTAATCCTTAGCCTAAGCTAAGTGATTACTTAGAATACAATTCAACGATCAATGATTCATTGATGGTAGCAGGCAACTCATCACGCTGAGGTTTAGCCTTGAACTTACCAGACAATGCTTTGACGTCGACTTCCAACCACTCAGGGAAACCACGTTGTTGAGCTGCTTCAATCGCAGCTTTAATACGCAATTGTGTTTTTGATTTATCAGCAACAGTAATCACGTCGCCAGCCTTCACTTGATATGAAGGAATGTTCAAACGTTTACCATTCACCAAAATGCTGTTGTGACGCACTACTTGACGTGCCTCAGAACGTGAACCAGCCAGACCCATACGGTATGCTACGTTGTCCAAACGGGACTCGAGCAATTGCAACAGGTTCTCACCAGTAATACCTTTTTGACGATCAGCTTCAGCGTAATAAGTACGGAACTGACCTTCTAACACGCCGTAAATACGACGTACTTTTTGCTTTTCACGCAATTGCACGCCGTAATCGGACAGACGTGAGTTGCGGCGCTGACCATGCTGACCTGGTGCGAAGTTGCGCTTTTCAATTGCGCATTTGTCTGTAAAGCATTTTTCTGCTTTCAGAAACAGTTTTTCACCTTCACGACGGCATTGACGGCATTTAGGGTCTAAATTTCTAGCCAAAATAGTTCTCCAGTAATCGATTCGCTTATCTGTGATAGCGAAATGAATTAAATTCTGCGTTTTTTCGGTGGACGGCAGCCGTTATGTGGCACCGGTGTCACATCAGTAATGCTAGTGATTTTAAAACCAGCAGCATTCAACGCACGCACAGCAGATTCACGACCTGGACCTGGACCCTTGATACGCACTTCCAGATTTTTAACGCCGGACTCTTGAGCAGCTTTACCAGCCACTTCAGATGCTACCTGTGCAGCAAATGGAGTACTTTTACGTGAACCTTTAAAACCTTGACCACCAGAAGTAGCCCATGACAACGCATTGCCTTGACGATCGGTAATCGTAATAATCGTGTTGTTAAAAGAAGCGTGCACGTGAGCAATACCCTCGGCAATATTCTTTTTAACTTTTTTTCTAACGCGTACATTAGCTTTTGCCATGTTGTACTGTCCTTAATATCTACTGATGTTCAATAAAAGATTATTTAGATTGCTTGATGGCTTTAACCGGACCTTTGCGAGTACGCGCATTGGTTTTGGTACGCTGACCGCGTACTGGCAAGCCACGACGATGGCGAATACCGCGATAGCAACCCAAGTCCATCAAACGCTTGATGTTCATGGTTACTTCACGACGCAAATCACCTTCTACAGTGTATTTAGCCACTTCGTCACGCAGCTTTTCAACTTCTGAGTCGCTTAGATCTTTGACCTTCGCTGTAGTCAGTACACCAGCCGCAGCACAGATCTTCTGCGCAGTATCGCGACCAATACCGTAAATAGAGGTCAAAGCAATTTCTGCATGTTTGTGGTTTGGGATATTTACCCCGGCAATACGAGCCATACTTAAACTCCAATAATCAATCGTTTTTCACGATCAAGCTTGTGCGTAGAAAAGAAAAGCCGCATATTATATCAGCCAATCAAATCTCTCACAAGCGAATGTTTTACCATTAACCTTGACGTTGTTTATGACGTGGGTCAGTACAAATAATACGAACAACGCCGCGACGTCTTACAACTTTACAGTTACGGCATAATGTTTTAACTGATGCGCGAACTCTCATCTTACTTTCCTTTATTTAATTCACTTACTTTGCGCGGAATGCAATTCGCGCACGGGTTAAATCATATGAGGTCATTTCCACTATGGCTTTGTTACCAAGCACAGCGCGACCATTTTTGAATTTCACTTTAAAGCTGCATTTGGCAAAGAGTCACCTTGCACCGCAAAGCGATCTTCTCTTGCCATTTTGCTACTTGCCCGAACCTTTAAAATTGGCTTTCTTCAGCAATCCCTCATACTGTTGAGACATCAGATGTGATTGCACCTGCGTCATAAAGTCCATCGTCACGACAACGATAATCAACAATGAAGTACCACCAAAATAGAACGGGGTATTAAATTTCAACACTAAAAACTCTGGCAACAAGCAAACCAGCGTAATGTAGAGCGCACCAATCAACGTCAAACGACCCATGATGCGATCAATATATTTGGCCGTTTGATCACCAGGACGAATCCCTGGCACAAACGCACCACTTTTCTTCAAGTTATCTGCAGTTTCTTTAGGGTTGAATACCAACGCCGTGTAGAAGAAAGCAAAAAACAAAATCGCAGCAGCAAATAACAAAATATACAAAGGTTGTCCCGGTGAGAGCTTCGCACTCACGTCTTTTAACCAGTACATATGTTCACTGCTACCAAACCAGCCAGCCAAGGTGGCCGGGAACAAAATAATGCTGGAAGCGAAAATCGGTGGAATCACACCTGACATATTCAGCTTCAGTGGCAAGTGCGTAGACTGACCACCATAAATACGGTTACCGACCTGGCGTTTAGCGTAATTGACGGTGATCTTGCGTTGACCACGTTCAACAAACACCACCAGTGCTGTCACCAGAATCACCGCGACAAACAGGAACATGACCAATGGAATGGAGAATGCGCCCGTTTTGGCAAGATCCAGCGTACTGCCAATTGCATGTGGCAAACCTGCCACGATACCTGCAAAAATAATGATCGAGATGCCGTTACCAATACCACGCTCGGTAATCTGCTCACCCAACCACATCAAAAACATTGTGCCAGCAACTAACGTAGTCACGGCCGTAATACGGAACGCAAAACCGGGGTCCAACACCAAACCAGCTTGACCTTCCAACGCAATGGCAATGCCTAGCGCTTGAAAGGTAGCCAGCAACACCGTGCCGTAGCGGGTGTATTTGGTAATTTGACGACGTCCAGCTTCACCTTCTTTTTTCAGTTGCTCCAGTTGCGGTGAAACCACTGTTAGCAACTGCATGATAATTGACGCAGAAATATAAGGCATGATGCCTAAGGCAAACACGGTGAAGCGTGACAACGCACCACCGGAGAACATGTTAAACATGCCCAAAATGCCGTCTTTCTGCGTATCAAACAACTGTTTTAAAACAGTTGGATCAATGCCTGGCACTGGAATATGCGCACCTAAGCGATAAACTATCAATGCGCCCAACAAGAACCACAAACGGCTTTTTAACTCGCCAAGTTTGCTTACGGAACTTAAGATATTATCCTGTGCCAAGCTGATACTCTTTTCTTACAACAGATTTAGGCTTCCAGTACTTTTCCGCCAGCAGATTCGATGGCAGCTTGAGCACCCTTAGTCAACAACAACCCTTGAACTTGTACTTTAGTAGCCACTTCACCAGACAGGTAAACCTTGACTGCTTTTGCAGAGACAGGCACCAATTTGGCTGCTTTTAAAGACAAGATGTCGATCACTTCAGCATCAACCAGTGATAATTCGCTGGTACGGATACGTGCAGTGTCAGCATGTGTCAAAGAGTTAAAGCCACGTTTTGGCAGACGGCGTTGCAAAGGCATTTGACCGCCCTCAAAACCGACTTTATGAAAGCCACCAGCACGGGATTTTTGACCTTTATGACCACGGCCACCAGTTTTACCTAAACCAGAGCCAATGCCACGACCTAAACGACGAGATGCTTTTTTTGCGCCTGTAGCAGGCTTAATCGTGTTTAATTGCATGATTATTCAACCTTCAAAAGATAACTCACTGCATTGATCATGCCGCGAATTTCAGGAGTGTCCTGCACTTCTACAGTGTGGTGCATACGACGCAGACCCAGACCACGTACAGTGGCTTTATGCGCTTCAATACGACCAATCAAACTTCTAACCAACGTTACTTTTAAAGTAGCGTTTTCTTTTTTTGCTTTAACCATGATTAGCCTCTGATTTCTTCTACGGTCTTGCCACGTTTAGCGGCAATTTCAGCCGGTGTATTCATGGACGCCAAACCGTTCAAAGTTGCGCGAACCAGGTTGTAAGGATTGGTAGAACCAATACTTTTTGCAACCACGTTAGTCACACCCATCACTTCAAAGATCGCGCGCATTGCACCACCAGCAATAATGCCGGTACCTTCTGAAGCTGGCTGGATCAACACTTTAGCTGCACCGTGAACGCCAGTCACTGCGTGATGCAATGTCCCATTGTTCAAGTTCACTTTAACCATACCGCGACGGGCTTCGTCCATGGCTTTTTGTACAGCCACTGGCACTTCACGTGCTTTGCCTTTACCCATACCAACGGCGCCATCACCGTCACCAACCACGGTCAACGCAGCGAAGCTCATGATACGACCGCCTTTAACCGTTTTACTTACGCGGTTAACGGTGATCATTTTTTCGCGCAAACCGTCGGTTTGCTGCTGTTCAATATCTTTAGCCATTCTTTATCTCGCCCTTAGAATTTGAGACCAGTTTCACGGGCAGCTTCGGCCAAGGCCTTGATACGACCGTGATACTTGTAGCCTGAACGATCAAATGCAACAGTGGTAATACCAGCTTTAGCTGCTTTTTCAGCAATCAGCTTACCAATCAGGGTTGCAGCTTCGATGTTGCCGCCATTTTTCAGTTGTTGACGCACTTCAGCCTCAACGGTGGATGCACTCGCCAATACGCGATCGCCAGTTTCAGCAATGATCTGTGCGTAGATATTGGTATTGGTGCGATGTACACTCAAACGTGTAACTTTTAACTCGGCGATTTTGGCACGGGTTTTACGTGCTCTGCGCAAGCGGTTATTTACGTTCTTCATTGAATTTACCTTTAATGTTGATTCACTGTTAAGGCCAGTGTCAAACCCTGCAGCATGACGCTGCAAGTGCCTTAGTTATTTTTTCTTGGTCTCTTTGATGACTACGACTTCATCCGAGTAACGAACGCCTTTGCCTTTATATGGCTCTGGTGCGCGATAAGCACGAATTTGTGCAGCAACCTGACCGACCACCTGCTTGTTAGCGCCAGTCAAAATCACCTCTGTTGGAGTAGGTGTTTGCACAGTCACGCCTTCAGGCATTTTGTGGCTGATCGGGTGAGAGTAGCCGAGCTCAAGATTCAGGTTAGAACCTTGAGCATTGGCTTTGTAGCCCACACCAATCAGAGACAGTTTACGGGTAAAGCCAGTAGAAACACCTTGCACCATATTGGCCAGCAAAGCGCGCGTTGTACCTGACATCGCTCTAGCATGCTGCGTTTCTTTGATGGCTTTTACCAACAACTCTTCGCCTTCGCGGGCAACAGAAATCTCTGCAACCAACGCCTGGCTTAATTTACCCAGAGGACCACTAATGGACACTTCTGAAGCAGAGATCACAACTTCCACTTTTTCGGGAATCGCAATCGGGTTTTTAGCAACACGTGACATATTGATTCTCCTTAAGCCACGATGCACAAAACTTCACCACCGATACCGGCAGCTTGTGCTTTACGATCAGTCATCACACCTCTAGAAGTGGAAACGATCGTAACACCTAAACCGTTCATCACTTTAGGTATATTCTGACTACCTTTATAAATACGCAAACCAGGCTTGGATACGCGCTCAATCTTCTCAATCACTGGACGACCGGCGTAGTATTTAAGACTGATGTTCAAAACTGGCTTACCGTCATTGTCTTGAACGTTGAAATCATCGATGTAACCTTCATCTTTCAACACGTTTGCAATGGCGCCTTTAACTTTGGAAGCCGGCATTGAAACAGATGTTTTATTCGTACGTTGCGCGTTACGAATACGGGTCAACATATCGGCAATCGGATCACTCATACTCATGTTCTATTCCTCCGTTACCAGCTGGCCTTGGTGACACCTGGTACGTGACCAGCCATCATCAATTTACGCAACTCGTTACGTGCGATACCAAATTTACTAAACACACCACGTGGACGACCAGTCAAAGCACAACGATTACGTGTGCGAACAGGACTGGAGTTGCGTGGCAGACTTTGCAACTTCAAACGGGCAGCCATGCGATCTTCGACGCTGGCAGACTGATCGTTGCTCGCAGCAACCAGATCAGCACGTTTAGCTGCATATTTTTTAACGGTTTCGCGACGCTTTTGCTCGCGCTCTGTCATACATACTTTTGCCATGACTTAACCTCTGAAAGGGAAACTAAACGCAGCCAAAAGAGCTTTCGCTTCTTCGTCTGTTTTCGCAGTTGTAGTAATCGTGATGTTCATCCCGCGCAGCGCATCGATTTTATCGTATTCGATTTCTGGGAAAATGATTTGCTCTTTCACGCCCATGTTGTAGTTACCACGGCCGTCAAAAGACTTGCCTGAGATACCACGGAAGTCACGAATACGAGGAATAGCCACAGTGATCAGGCGATCCAAAAATTCGTACATGCGCTCACGACGCAACGTAACCTTACAACCAACAGGATAGTCATCACGGATTTTAAACGCAGCGACAGATTTCTTAGCCTTGGTTACGATTGGTTTTTGACCTGCAATTTTTTGCATATCAGAAACAGCGTTCTCCATGACTTTTTTATCAGCCACAGCCTCGCCTACACCCATGTTCAGGGTAATTTTTTCGATGCGCGGAACTTGCATTGCTGAGGTATAACCAAATTGCTCAGTCAATTTAGCAACCACGCTATCGTTATAATACTGTTTTAAACGTGCCATATATTGTCCTATGCGTCGATAGACTCGCCGCTAGATTTGAATACACGAATCTTGCGACCATCTTCCAGTACCTTAAAACCAACACGATCAGCTTTTTGTGTTGCAGCATTGAAGATTGCCACATTGGAGCCGTCTACCGGCATTTCCTTGCTGATGATGCCACCAGTGATACCACGCATCGGGTTTGGGCGAGTGTGTTTTTTAACCACATTCAAACCTTCAACCACTACATGGCCGGTTGGCAAGACGCTTAAAACAGCACCTGTTTTACCTGCATCTTTACCTGTGTTCAGAATGACCTGGTCACCTTTGCGAATTTTGCTCATTTGATTGTCTCCAAGCCGATTACAACACTTCAGGCGCCAGTGAAACAATCTTCATGAAGCGCTCACTACGCAATTCACGTGTCACAGGGCCAAAAATACGCGTACCAATAGGCTCGAGCTTGTTATTCAACAAGACTGCGGCATTGGCATCAAATTTAACTAACGAACCATCTGGACGGCGAACACCTTTAGCAGTGCGCACAACCACAGCGTTGTAGATTTCACCTTTTTTGACGCGACCACGCGGCGCAGCATCTTTCACGCTGACCTTAATGATGTCGCCAATGCTGGCATAACGACGCTTGGAACCACCCAAGACTTTGATACACTGAACGGAACGCGCACCAGTGTTATCGGCTACTTCCAGCCGAGATTGCATTTGAATCATGAGAAATAATCTCCAACTTAATCCGTTATAACCACTACAGCCGCTTGCTTTCACAATTTCGGCCAATAGACCACGGTCAGTATTGGGGTGCCAGCTACATGCCAACTAAGGCGGGCACCGAAAAGTCCAACATTATACAACCAAAAAAACGCTTATGACAAGCGTTTTTCCAGTTTTATATTTAAAGCCTTACTTAGCTTCGATTTTGCTTACTACCCAAGATTTGCTCTTGGAGTATGGGCGGCTTTCTGTGATTGTCACAAAATCGCCTTCGTTACATGCATTTGCTTCATCGTGTGCATGGAACTTGTTCGATTTAACAACCACTTTACCAATCAAAGGGTGTTTCACTTTACGCTCGACAAGCACAGTAACGGTTTTATCCATCTTGTTGCTTACCACGCGACCAGTCAAACTGCGTACTACTTTCGCTTTTTCAGTCATCATGCCTGTTTCGCTTTCTCAGCCAATACAGAGTTCACGCGAGCGATATCCTTGCGCACTTTACCCAGCTGATCTACTTTGTTCAATTGTTGGGTGGCTACCTGCATACGCAGTGAAAACTGCGCACGGCGCAACTCAACCAACTCGTTGTTGAGCTCATCTGCTGACTTTGCTCTCAATTCAGAAGCTTTCATCGTTACTACTCCTTAACTGCCAATTTGACGGGTCATGAATGTAGTTTCGACTGGCAACTTGGCAGCAGCCAATTTGAAAGCCTCACGTGCCAGCTCTTCGCTCACACCATCCATCTCGTACAGCATTTTGCCTGGCTGAATCTGGGCGATGTAGTAATCAACACTACCTTTACCATTACCCATACGTACTTCAGCAGGTTTTTTAGAAATCGGTTGATCCGGGAATACACGAATCCAAACGCGACCACCACGTTTAATGTGACGAGTCATCACACGACGGGCGGCTTCAATCTGGCGTGCTGTCAGACGACCGCGACCGATCGCCTTCAAACCAAATTCACCAAAGCTCACCTTGTTACCAGTAGTCGCAATACCTTTATTGCGACCCTTTTGCATCTTACGGTACTTCTGTCTAGCTGGTTGCAGCATCTTTAGCCCTCGGCTTTCTTACTTTTTTCTCTGGCTCAGCATCAGCAACGGCAGCGTTAGCAGCGTTGTCACCGAAGATCTCACCTTTGAATACCCAAACTTTAATTCCGATGATACCGTAAGTCGTTGAAGCCTCAGCAACACCGTAGTCAATATCAGCACGCAGTGTATGCAAAGGCACACGGCCTTCACGGTACCACTCGGTACGTGCAATTTCGATACCGTTCAAACGACCGGAACTCATGATTTTGATCCCTTGTGCGCCCAAACGCATCGCGTTTTGCATGGCACGTTTCATGGCACGACGGAACATCACGCGTTTTTCCAATTGCTGAGCAATGGATTGTGCGATCAAAGTAGCGTCCAATTCTGGTTTACGCACTTCTTCAATGTTCAGATGCACAGGCACGCCCATCAGGCCTTGCAGGGTAGAACGCAAGGATTCAATATCCTCACCCTTTTTACCAATCACAACACCTGGACGGGCACTGTGAATTGTAATTTTTGCGTTTTTAGCAGGACGCTCAATGATAATTTTACTTACCGCAGCGCTCGCCAGTTTCTTGTTCAGAAACTCACGCACCTTGATGTCACCTTGCAACATCGCAGGGAAGTTCTGGCTATTCGAGTACCAACGTGAGGCCCAGTTTTTCTGAACGCTCAAACGGAACCCAATTGGATGAATTTTCTGTCCCATATTATTCCTTTGAGTCACCGACTGTCACATGAATGTGGCAGGTTGGTTTCGTAATACGGCCAGCGCGACCTTTTGCACGTGCACGGATACGCTTCATGACCACGCCTTTATCCACATAGATTGAAGTTACCTTCAATGTGTCGATATCAGCCCCATTGTTGTGTTCGGCGTTAGCAATCGCAGACAAAACCACTTTTTTGATAATCTCAGCACCACGCTTAGGCGTGAATGCAAGAATATTCAGTGCTTGATCTACTTTTTTGCCACGCACAAGATCGGCCACCAGACGCGCTTTTTGCGGAGAAAGGTGTACGCCTCTTAAAATTGCAGTAACTTGCATAATCAGCCCTTACTTCTTCGCTTTTTTATCAGCCGCGTGGCCCTTGAACGTGCGTGTCAACGCAAATTCACCGAGCTTGTGACCAACCATGTTTTCAGAAATCAACACAGGCACATGTTGTCTACCGTTGTGCACTGCGATGGTTAAACCAATAAAGTTTGGCAATACAGTCGAACGACGAGACCAGGTTTTAATTGGCTTTCTGTCGCGGTTCGCTGACGCAGTTTCGACCTTTTTAGCCAAGTGAGCGTCCACAAATGGACCTTTTTTAATAGAACGTGCCATAGCGATTACCTTACATTTCTCGGACGACGACTTACGCGCATGTTATCAGTACGCTTATTCTTACGTGTACGATAACCCTTAGTTTTCTGACCCCATGGTGACACAGGGTTCATACCAGCAGCTGTACGGCCTTCACCACCACCGTGCGGGTGATCAACCGGGTTCATTACCACACCGCGAACGGTAGGACGAACACCGCGCCAGCGCATTGCACCAGCTTTACCGATTGAGCGCAGTGAGTGTTCTTCATTGCCTACTTCGCCTAATGTGGCTTTGCAGTCAACGTGAACACGACGCACTTCACCAGAACGCAAACGCAACTGAGCGTAGGAACCTTCACGCGCCAGCAACTGTACTGAAGTACCTGCTGAACGGGCGATTTGTGCGCCTTTACCTGGTTGAATTTCGATGCAGTGAATGGTGCTACCCACTGGAATGTTGCGCAAAGGCAAGGCATTACCAGCACGGATAGGCGCTTCAGAACCGCTGATCAACTGTGCACCGGCAGCAATGCCACGTGGTGCAATGATGTAACGACGCTCACCATCGGCGTAGCACAACAGTGCAATGTTCGCCGTACGGTTTGGATCGTACTCAATACGCTCAACAGTCGCAGGAATACCATCTTTATTGCGACGGAAGTCAACAATACGGTAATGCTGCTTATGACCACCACCTTGGTGACGGGTTGTAATGCGGCCGTTGTTGTTACGACCTGCGTTTTTACTTTGACTTTCCAACAGTGGCGCGTAAGGTTTGCCTTTGTGCAAATCTGGTGTAACGACTTTCAATACACCGCGACGACCGGGGGAAGTTGGTTTGACTTTAACTAATGCCATGTCTTCTCTCCTTATTCGCCAGCTGCAAAGTTAATTTCTTGACCTGGTTTCAAGCTCACATAAGCTTTTTTCCAGTCGTTACGCTTACCAATACGACGGCCAGCACGCTTTACTTTACCTGCGACATTAATCACAGATACAGAAGCCACTTCGACTTTGAACACCAGTTCAACAGCCGCTTTAATTTCTGGCTTAGTCGCATCAGTGCGTACTTTGAAAGCAATTTGCTGATGTTTATCAGCAATGTAAGTTGCCTTCTCAGTAATCTGAGGCGCCAAAATCACTTGCAATAAACGATCTTGTGTTTTAGTTGCTGCGGTAATCATGCCAAGATCTCCTCAAGTTTTTTCACAGCATTGGCTGTGACCAAAACGTTAGGGAAACGCACCAGACTTACTGGATCAGCATACTGCGCTTCAACCACCAATACGTTTGGCAGGTTGCGGGAAGACAAGTACAAATTCTCATCAAAGCCGTCAGTCAACAGCAACACACCGCCGTCGATGCCCAGAGCATTGATTTTCTGTACAAATTGTTTTGTTTTTGGGGTATCAATAGTGAAACTGTCTACCACCTTCAAACGGTCCTGACGAACCAACTCAGACAAGATAGTCTGCATACCAGCACGGTAAGCCTTACGGTTTACCTTGTGGCTGTAGTTTTCGTTAGGGCTGTTTGGAAATGCGCGACCGCCTCCACGCCAGATCGGGCTGGACGTCATACCGGCACGGGCGTTACCAGTGCCTTTTTGCGCATATGGCTTATGTGTCGTGTGAGCAACGGTTGCACGTGTTTTTTGTGCGCGAGTCGCGGTACGGGCATTTGCCATGTAGGCAACAACCACTTCATGCACCAAAGACTCGTTAAACTCACGACCAAAAGTAACGTCAGACGCGTCAACGCCCTTTTTAGCTACCTTGCCGTTTTGATCGATTAATTTCAGTTCCATTATTTAGCCCCTTTCGCTTTGATGGCTGGACGTACAACGACATTGCCACCTTTGGAGCCAGGTACGGAACCTTTAATCAACAACAGGTTACGCTCTACATCCACACGAACGATTTCCAGGTTTTGAGTAGTGACTTTAGCATCACCCAAATGACCAGGCATACGCTTACCAGGGAATACTCGACCTGGATCCTGCGCCATACCGATAGAACCTGGTACGTTATGCGAACGGGAGTTACCGTGAGAAGCACGGTTAGAGGAGAAGTTATGACGCTTAATCGCACCGGCAAAACCTTTACCGATCGAAGTACCTGTCACATCAACCAACTGACCAACAGCAAAAATATCAACAGTGACATTTCCACCAACTTGGAAGTTAGCCAATACATCTTCAACCACATTGAATTCTTTGATACCAGCACCAGCAGTTACGCCAGCCTTGGCAAAGTGACCAGTCAACGCTTTGTTGATACGGCTAGCGCGACGCTCACCGTAAGCAACCTGCAGGCCTGTATAGCCATCAGTTGCGACTGTCTTTACTTGTGTCACGCGGTTAGGGATCACTTCCAGCACTGTTACAGGAATGCTTGCGCCTTCATCTGTAAAAATGCGGGTCATGCCCACCTTGCGACCAATAAGCCCTAAGCTCATGATCAGTTCCTTATAATAGTTAAAGTGGACGATTACAATTGACCGTCCACCAAAGAGCGCGGATTATACCGAACTATTCTTGATTTGACAATAACCTTTTCATTTGAAAAGGTTATTTGCAATGACACCTTACAACTACAACTTAATTTCTACATCCACGCCAGCTGGCAAATCCAACTTCATCAATGCATCAACCGTCTTGTCTGTTGGATCCACGATGTCCATCAAACGCTGATGGGTGCGAATTTCAAACTGGTCACGGGAAGTTTTGTTCACGTGTGGTGAACGCAAAATATCAAAGCGCTCGATACGTGTTGGCAATGGCACCGGGCCTTTAACAACTGCACCAGTACGTTTCGCAGTATCTACGATTTCCAAAGCAGACTGGTCGATCAAACGATAGTCAAATGCTTTCAGACGGATACGAATTTTTTGAGCTGCCATGTTTTTTCCTTTAAAGAGCAAAAGCGGCAGGAAATTCCTGCCGCCCATAAAAATAATTACTCGATGATTTTGGCAACAACGCCAGCACCAACGGTACGACCACCTTCACGAATAGCGAAGCGCAAGCCTTCTTCCATCGCGATTGGTGCAATCAGTGCAACTGAAATAGACACGTTATCACCTGGCATCACCATTTCGGTACCTGCTGGCAATTCAACTGCACCAGTTACGTCTGTCGTACGGAAGTAGAACTGTGGACGGTAGCCGTTGAAGAATGGTGTATGACGACCACCTTCATCTTTACCCAACACGTAGATCTCAGCTGCGAACTTGGTGTGTGGTTTGATAGAGCCTGATTTAGACAATACTTGACCACGTTCGATATCTTCACGTTTAGTACCACGCAGCAATACGCCTACGTTGTCGCCTGCTTGACCTTGGTCCAGCAGTTTACGGAACATTTCAACACCAGTACAGGTTGTTTTCACTGTTGGCTTGATACCAACGATTTCGATCTCATCACCCACTTTAACGATACCACGCTCGATACGGCCTGTTACTACAGTACCGCGACCAGAGATAGAGAATACGTCTTCTACTGGCATCAGGAATGTACCGTCGATAGCGCGCTCTGGCATTGGGATGTAGCTGTCTAACGCTTCAGCCAATTTGAAGATTGCTGGTTCGCCGATCTCTGATTGGTCGCCTTCTAAAGCCAGTTTAGCGGAACCATGAATGATTGGGGTGTCATCACCTGGGAAGTCGTATTTGCTGAGCAACTCACGCACTTCCATTTCAACCAACTCTAACAATTCAGCATCATCAACCATGTCTGCTTTGTTCAGGAACACGATGATGTATGGTACGCCAACTTGACGCGCTAACAGGATGTGTTCACGCGTTTGCGGCATAGGGCCGTCAGCAGCGGAACATACCAAAATAGCGCCGTCCATCTGGGCAGCACCCGTAATCATGTTTTTAACATAGTCCGCGTGACCTGGACAGTCAACGTGGGCGTAGTGACGACCAGCTGTCTCGTATTCTACGTGCGCTGTGTTAATGGTAATACCACGTGCTTTTTCTTCTGGTGCCGCGTCAATTTGGTCGTAAGCTTTTGCTTCGCCGCCAAATTTCTTCGTCAATACAGTGGTGATCGCCGCTGTCAATGTCGTCTTACCGTGGTCAACGTGACCAATCGTACCAACGTTCACGTGTGGCTTGGTACGTTCAAATTTGCCTTTTGCCATGATGTTTTTCCTTTAATTCAATACTTTTAAATTTAATACTTAAAAATCAATTATTTTTTGTTGATGATTGCATCAGCAACGTTTTTCGGTGCATCGGAGTAATGCTTGAATTCCATGCTGTAAGTTGCACGACCTTGTGACAGGGAACGTACCACCGTGGAGTAACCAAACATTTCAGACAATGGCACTTCTGCTTTAATTGCTTTACCACCGCCAGGCATATCATCCATCCCCTGGATGATACCGCGACGAGATGACAAGTCACCCATCACATCACCCATATAGTCTTCTGGCGTTTCCACTTCAACCGCCATCATAGGCTCCAGCAACACTGGGTCTGCTTTACGCATACCGTCTTTAAAGCCAATAGAAGCCGCCATTTTAAATGCGTTTTCGTTAGAGTCAACGTCATGGTATGAACCATCAAACAAGGTCACTTTTACATCGACTACCGGGAAACCAGCCAACACACCTGCTGGGATGGTTTCACGCAAGCCTTTTTCAACCGCAGGAATAAATTCACGCGGCACCGTACCACCCTTGATCTGGTCAACAAATTCAAAGCCTTTACCAGCTTCGTTTGGTTCCATTTTGAGCCATACGTGACCGTACTGACCTTTACCGCCAGATTGCTTAACGAACTTACCTTCAACTTCGACTGATTTGCGAATCGCTTCACGGTATGCCACTTGTGGCGCACCTACGTTAGCTTCAACGTTGAACTCACGACGCATACGGTCTACCAGAATCTCCAGGTGCAACTCACCCATACCGGAAATAATCGTTTGGCCAGATTCTTCATCTGAACGCACGCGGAACGAAGGGTCTTCTTGTGCCAAACGGCCCAATGCCAAGCCCATTTTCTCCTGGTCACTCTTGGTTTTTGGTTCAACAGCCACGTGAATCACCGGCTCAGGGAACACCATACGCTCAAGAATGATCGGCTTGTCTGGAGAACACAGAGACTCACCGGTCGTGACATCTTTCAAACCGATACAAGCGGCAATGTCGCCCGCCAACACCTCTTCAACCTCTTCACGGTTGTTAGCATGCATTTGTACGATACGGCCGATACGCTCTTTTTTACCCTTCACAGAGTTGAGCACGGTATCACCCTTGTTCAACACGCCTGAGTAAACACGGATAAAGGTCAACTGACCAACAAACGGGTCTGTCATCAACTTAAATGCCAATGCAGAGAAGCCTTCTTTGTCGTCAGCTTTACGGCTGGCTGGCTGGCCGTCGTCGTCCTCACCTTTAACATCATCAATATCAATCGGTGATGGCAAGAAATCAACAACCGCATCCAACATACGTTGTACGCCTTTGTTTTTAAAGGCTGAACCACACAACATCGGCTGAATTTCACCAGCAATGGTGCGTGTACGGATACCCAGGATGATGTCTTTTTCATCCAGATCACCGTTTTCCAGGTATTTATTCATCAGCTCTTCGCTGGCTTCAGCAGCTGACTCAACCATTTGTTCACGCCATTTGGCAGCAGTTTCAACCAAATCAGCCGGAATCTCACCATAAGTGAACTTCATGCCTTGAGAAGCCTCATCCCAGATGATGGCTTTCATTTTGATCAGGTCAACCACGCCGGTGAAAGTGTCTTCACGGCCGATAGGAATCACGATAGGCACCGGATTTGCACGCAAGCGGGATTTCATCTGATCTACAACTTTGAAGAAATCGGCGCCGGAACGGTCCATTTTGTTTACAAACGCCAGACGTGGCACTTTGTATTTGTTGGCTTGACGCCATACAGTTTCAGATTGTGGCTGCACGCCACCTACTGCACAGTACACCATGCAGGCACCATCCAGCACACGCATGGAACGCTCTACCTCAATGGTAAAGTCCACGTGTCCTGGGGTGTCAATAATGTTGAATCGATGCTCAGGGCGGGCAAGGTCCATGCCTTTCCAGAAACAGGTGGTCGCAGCAGAAGTAATGGTAATACCACGCTCCTGCTCTTGCTCCATCCAGTCCATGGTCGCCGCACCATCGTGCACTTCACCAATCTTGTGGTTCACACCAGTGTAGAACAGAATACGTTCTGTCGTGGTTGTTTTACCAGCGTCAATATGCGCAGAAATACCAATATTACGGTAGCGTTCAATAGGGGTTTTACGTGCCACGATGCTTTACCTTTGCTATCAATTCAACTAATTATTAAAGAACGAGGTCGTTTAATTAAAAACGGAAGTGTGAGAAGGCTTTGTTTGCCTCTGCCATACGGTGAACTTCTTCACGTTTTTTCATCGCAGAACCACGGCCTTCAGAGGCTTCGATCAACTCAGCAGCCAAACGCAGGCCCATAGATTTTTCGCCACGCTTACGGGCTGCATCACGCAACCAACGCATTGCCAACGCACTACGACGGCTTGGACGCACTTCTACCGGCACCTGGTAGTTCGCACCACCCACACGGCGACTCTTCACTTCAACAACCGGACGCAGATTATTCAACGCTGTGGTGAATAATTCCAGCGGGTCCTTACCGCTCTTGCTGGCCACCTGATCAAAGGCACCGTAAATGATACGCTCAGCAACAGATTTTTTACCACCTGTCATCAGCACATTTACAAACTTGGACACTTCCTGGCTACCAAATTTTGGATCCGGCAAGATAATACGTTTGGGGACTTCTCTACGTCTTGGCATAACTATTCTCTTTTCAATTAAATTTTTGCTAGCAATGACACTCGCAAGGCATTTCAGCCGCTATAAAAATGGACAATTCGTCCGAACAAGCTCGCTAAATTAAGCCTTAGCTGCTTTAGGGCGCTTAGCACCGTATTTGGAACGTGACTGTTTACGGTCTTTCACACCAGCCGTATCCAAGCTACCGCGCACCATGTGGTAACGCACACCCGGCAAGTCTTTTACACGACCGCCGCGCAACAGCACAACTGAGTGCTCCTGCAGGTTGTGGCCTTCACCGCCGATGTAGCTAATCACTTCGTAACCGTTGGTCAGGCGCACTTTAGCCACCTTACGCAACGCGGAGTTTGGTTTTTTTGGCGTTGTTGTATATACACGCGTACATACACCACGCTTTTGAGGACAAGCTTCCAGCGCTGGAACCTTGCTCTTGGTAACCACTTTAACGCGTGGCTTACGTATTAACTGATTAATGGTTGGCATTGCCTTAACCTCTTCACCTTTAAAAAACCACCATTTGAGCAGGAAGACTCAAGTTTGGCGGCATATCAACAATAACGCCTTATTGAGACAATAAGGCTATTCTGAGAAACCCAGCATTTTAATAAACGAGTCAAGGGGTGTCAAGCATTATTCATACTTGACACCCCTTGCACACAAAGACAACAGTGATCGAATTATTCGTTCGGTTGGTCGTCTGCGGCGGTTTCCTCAACAACGGCTTCAGTTGCAAACATCGCTTCGGCTGCCAGCAATGCTTCAGATGGCTCTGCTGCATTTGGGGTCAGTGAGGCGATAGCTGCACGCTTGCGAGACTCGTGATAAGCCAAACCGGTACCGGCTGGAATCAAGCGACCCACAATCACGTTTTCTTTCAAGCCACGCAGATCGTCGCGTTTGCCCAAAATAGCCGCTTCGGTCAACACACGTGTCGTTTCCTGGAACGATGCCGCAGAGATGAACGAGTCAGTTGACAGCGATGCTTTGGTAATACCCAGCAACACGTACTCGAAGGTTGCCGGACGTTTGTCCTCAGCCACCACGCGTTCGTTTTCTGTCAACAGATCAGCACGCTCTACTTGCTCAGCCGGGATAAAGCCGGTGTCACCAGCATCAACCACACGCACACGACGCAACATCTGGCGCACAATCACTTCAATGTGCTTGTCGTTAATCTTCACGCCTTGCAAGCGGTAAACGTCTTGCACTTCGTCGATGATGTAACGTGCCAACGCTTCACGGCCTTGCAAACGCAGGATGTCTTGCGGATCAGCCGGGCCGTCGACAATGGTTTCACCCTTGGTCACGACTTGACCATCATGCGCAGTCACGTGCTTGTCTTTAGCAATCAGAAACTCGCTGGTAATACCGTCGAGGTCAGTAATGACCAGACGCTGCTTACCTTTGGTGTCCTTACCGAAAGACACTGTCCCCGTCACTTCAGCCAGCATACCGGCATCTTTTGGTGAACGCGCTTCGAACAGCTCGGCCACACGTGGCAGACCCCCGGTAATATCACGCGTTTTGGAAGACTCTTGCGGGATACGTGCTAGCACTTCACCCACGCCAACTTCCTGGCCATCTTTCACAGTAATGATACAACCCAGCTGGAAGGTGACGTTTACCGGTGTTTCAGTACCGGCAATTTTCACTTCCACGCCATTCGCATCCAGCAGTTTAACCTGTGGACGCAAACCTTTGGTTTGCCCAGCGCGTTGCTTAGGATCAATCACCACCAGTGAAGACAAGCCTGTCACTTCATCGACCTGTTTGGCAACGGTGATACCTTCTTCAACGTTCTCAAACTTAACCCGGCCTGCGTACTCGGTAATAATCGGACGTGTATGCGGATCCCAGGTCGCCAATGCTTGACCAGCTTTCACTGTTTTACCGTCATGGATCGTCAATGTGGCACCGTACGGCACTTTATGACGCTCACGCTCACGGCCATTATCCTCAGAAATCACCACTTCACCATTACGGGAAATCACGATTTGCTCGCCACGTGAGTTAGTCACGTAACGCATGGTCGATGTAAAGCCAGCAGAACCGTTAGATTTGCTTTCTACCTGCGAAACAGACGCTGCACGCGATACCGCACCACCGATGTGGAACGTACGCATGGTCAGCTGTGTACCAGGTTCACCGATGGACTGCGCCGCAATCACGCCAACAGCTTCACCCATGCTAATCAGCTTGCCGCGACCCAGATCACGACCGTAACACTTGGCACAAATACCATAGCGTGTATCGCAAGTCAGCGCAGTACGCACTTTAACTTCATCAATGCCCAACGCGTCGATTTTTTCGACTTCATCTTCACCCAGCAACGTGCCTGATGGATACACTACTTCCTGTGTTTCAGGATGCAGAATGTCCAGTGCAGACGTGCGGCCCAAAATACGGTCATGTAACGGCTCAATCACTTCACCGCCTTTAACCAGGGCTTTAGTCACCAAACCATCGATGGTGCCACAATCCGGCTCAGTGACCACCAAATCTTGCGTCACATCAACCAGCCTACGTGTCAGGTAACCGGAGTTCGCTGTTTTCAGCGCCGTATCGGCCAGACCCTTACGTGCACCGTGGGTAGAAATAAAGTACTGCAATACGTTCAGGCCATCACGGAAGTTCGCTTTAATCGGCGTTTCAATAATGGAACCATCCGGTTTCGCCATCAGGCCACGCATACCAGCCAGCTGACGTACCTGCGCCGCAGAACCACGAGCGCCGGAGTCGGCCATCATGTAAATCGCGTTAAACGATTCCTGACGGACGGTTTTACCGTCTTTAGTCACCACGTTACCGTCGCTGTCTTTTACATCTTCTTCACGCAACTGTTTCATCATGGCATCAGCCACTTTGTCACCGGCGCGACCCCAGATGTCGACCACTTTGTTGTAACGCTCGCCCTGAGTTACCAGACCGGACACATATTGGTCTTCAATCTCTTTCACTTCTGCGTCAGCCGCAGCAATCAATTGCTCTTTCTCTGGCGGCACTAACATATCGTTAATGCTGATAGAGATACCCGCTTTGGTCGCGTAGGAGTAACCGGTGTACATCAGTTTGTCAGCAAAAATCACTGTTTCACGGATGCCCACTTTACGGAAGCTGGCGTTGATCAGGCGTGAAATTTCTTTTTTCTTCAGCGCTTTGTCGATGTAGCTGTATGGCAAGCCTGGTGGCAAGATTTCAGACAGCAAGGCACGACCAACCGTGGTGTTATAACGGTTGATTTTTTCAACTTTCTGGCCAGCCACATCCAGCTCAAACTCACGGATACGTACAGTGACTTTAGCGTGCAGGTCGATCAAACCTTGATCGTACACACGTTGCACTTCTTTAATATCACTGAAGATCATGCCTTCACCACGTGCAGCCACTTTTTCGCGAGTCATGTAATACAGACCCAAGACGATATCCTGTGACGGCACGATAATTGGTTCACCGTTGGCTGGTGACAGCACGTTGTTAGAAGCCAGCATCAAAGTGCGCGCTTCCATTTGTGCTTCCAGGCTCAATGGCACGTGTACCGCCATTTGGTCACCGTCAAAGTCGGCGTTAAAGGCTGAACACACCAATGGGTGCAACTGGATCGCTTTACCTTCGATCAAGACTGGCTCAAATGCCTGGATACCCAAACGGTGCAGCGTAGGCGCACGGTTCAACAACACCGGATGCTCACGAATCACGTCTTCCAGGATATCCCAGACTTCTGGTCCTTCTTCTTCCACTTTCTTCTTGGCAGCCTTGATGGTTGTCGCCAGGCCTAATACTTCCAGCTTGTGGAAAATGAAAGGCTTGAACAGTTCCAACGCCATTTTCTTCGGCAAACCGCACTGATGCAGTTTCAGGGTTGGACCCACCACAATCACGGAACGACCGGAGTAGTCCACGCGTTTACCCAGCAAGTTCTGACGGAAACGACCGCCCTTACCTTTAATCATGTCAGCCAGTGATTTTAATGGACGCTTGTTAGCGCCAGTCATCACCTTGCCGCGACGACCGTTATCCAGCAACGAGTCGACCGCTTCTTGCAGCATCCGTTTTTCGTTACGGACAATGATTTCCGGTGCTTTCAACTCTAACAAACGCTTCAAGCGGTTGTTACGGTTAATCACGCGGCGATACAAGTCGTTGAGGTCAGAGGTCGCAAAACGGCCGCCATCCAGTGGCACCAATGGGCGCAACTCTGGTGGCAATACTGGCAAGATCTCCAGAATCATCCACTCTGGCTTGATGCCAGATTTCTGGAATGCTTCCAGTACTTTCAGGCGCTTGGCGATTTTCTTGATCTTGGCTTCGGAACTGGTCGCAGACAACTCGCTACGCAATTTCTCGATTTCGCGCTCAATATTCATCGTGCGCAACAATTCACGCACAGCCTCGGCACCCATCACGGCATTAAATTCGTCACCGTACTCTTCAACTTTAGCCAGGTAGTCGTCTTCAGTCAGCAACTGACCACGGGTCAGCGGCGTCATGCCTGGATCGATCACGATAAATGCTTCAAAGTACAACACGCGTTCGATGTCACGCAGAGCGATGTCCAGCACCATACCCAAGCGGCTAGGCAAGGATTTCAGGAACCAGATATGCGCCACTGGCGAAGCCAACTCAATGTGACCCATACGCTCACGACGCACTTTGCTCAAGGTGACTTCAACGCCACACTTCTCACAAATGACACCGCGGTGTTTCAGACGCTTGTATTTACCGCACAAGCACTCGTAATCTTTGATCGGGCCAAAGATTTTAGAGCAGAACAAACCATCACGCTCAGGTTTGAAGGTACGGTAGTTAATGGTTTCTGGCTTTTTAACTTCGCCATAGGACCATGAACGGATTTTTTCAGGTGAAGCCAGCGCAATCTTAATCGCGTCGAACTCTTCTTCTTGCGTAACCTGTTTAAATAAATCTAATAACGCTTTCATAGAGACTCTCCTTAATGGCGGGCTTAGTTACGGTCTAAATCAATATCAATGGCCAGTGAACGAATTTCTTTCACTAACACGTTGAATGATTCAGGCATACCCGCATCAATTTTGTGCTCACCTTTGACGATGTTTTCGTACACTTTGGTACGACCATTCACGTCATCTGATTTCACTGTCAACATCTCTTGCAAGGTGTATGACGCACCATAAGCTTCCAGTGCCCAAACTTCCATCTCACCGAAGCGCTGACCACCGAACTGGGCTTTACCACCCAATGGCTGCTGTGTCACCAGACTGTAAGGACCAGTAGAACGTGCGTGCATCTTGTCGTCGACCAAGTGATGCAGTTTCAGTACGTGCATGTAACCAACCGTCACTGGACGCTCAAAGGCATCGCCAGTACGGCCGTCAAACAGTTTGACCTGTGTTTTACCTGCATGGAACTGCAACTTCTTGGTGTGCTCATCATCATCCGGGAACGCCAGATCCAGCATGGCTCTAATGTCGGACTCGGCAGCACCATCAAACACTGGCGTTGCAAATGGCACGCCATGTTTCAGGTTAGTCGCCAGGTCAATCACTTCAACATCAGTCAGGCCGACAATATCTTCTTTTTTGCCGGTGCTGCTGTTGTAGATCTTGTCCAGGAAGCCACGAATCTCAGCCACTTTGGCTTCGGCTTGCAACATGTCGCCCAGGCGTTTGCCCAAGCCTTTAGCCGCCCAGCCCAAGTGCGTTTCCAGAATCTGACCAATGTTCATCCGTGAAGGCACGCCCAATGGGTTCAACACGATGTCTAACGGTGTACCGTCAGCCATGTGCGGCATATCTTCAACCGGGCAAATCTTGGAGATCACACCCTTGTTACCGTGACGACCCGCCATTTTGTCACCTGGTTGAATACGTCGTTTGACCGCCAGATACACTTTCACCATTTTCTGCACGCCTGGTGGCAATTCGTCACCTTGCGTCAGTTTGCGTTTTTTCTCTTCAAACTTGTTGTCAAACTCAATACGGGCCTGGCTCAAGCTGTCTTTCAGCTGCTCCAGTTGACGGGCAGCTTCTTCGTCGTTCAAACGAATATCAAACCAGTCATAACGTCCCACGCTTTCCAGGTATTCCTGGGTCAGCGTGTCACCTTTTTTCAGCTTGTTCGGACCACCGGTCGCCACTTTACCAGCCAGCAAACGGCTGATACGGCCAAAGGTATCGTCCTCTACAATACGCATCTGGTCGCCCAGATCTTTTTTGTAGTGAGACAACTGGTCATCAATAATCTGCTGTGCACGCTCATCGCGGTCTATGCCCTCACGGGTGAAGACTTGCACGTCGATCACGGTCCCTGTCATGCCAGATGGCACGCGCAGTGACGTGTCTTTTACGTCAGACGCTTTTTCACCGAAAATGGCGCGCAACAATTTTTCTTCTGGCGTTAAAGTGGTTTCACCTTTTGGTGTGACTTTACCCACCAATACGTCACCAGCTTCTACCTCGGCACCAATGTAGATAATACCGGAGTCATCCAGACGGCCCAGCATACGCTCGGACAGGTTGGAAATATCGCGGGTAATCTCTTCAGGCCCCAGTTTGGTATCACGGGCAACCACAGACAACTCTTCAATGTGGATAGACGTGTAACGGTCATCAGCTACCACGCGCTCAGAGATCAAAATCGAGTCTTCGTAGTTATAACCGTTCCATGGCATAAAGCCAACCAGCATGTTCTGACCCAGCGCCAATTCGCCCATGTCAGTAGACGCACCATCAGCCACCACGTCGCCGCGGGCAATAATGTCGCCCACTTTAACTAATGGACGCTGGTTGATGTTGGTGTTCTGGTTAGAGCGGGTGTATTTGGTCAGGTTATAAATATCCACACCAACTTCGCCTGCCAATGCTTCCACATCATGCACACGTACCACGATACGACCAGAGTCAACGTAATCAACCACACCACCACGACGCGCAGTCACGACAGTCCCGGAGTCAATCGCCACGGTACGCTCAATACCCGTACCCACCACGGCTTTTTCAGCACGCAGACATGGCACCGCTTGACGTTGCATGTTGGCACCCATCAATGCACGGTTCGCGTCATCGTGTTCCAGGAACGGAATCAATGAAGCCGCCACGGACACGATCTGGCCTGGAGCCACGTCCATATACTGTACGCGATCAGGTTGCGTCATGGTGAATTCGTTATGGAAACGTGCAGACACCAAGTCTTCTTTAAAGCCACCGTCTTTAGCAACGTCAGTGTTAGCCTGTGCAATCACATACTGGCTCTCTTCAATCGCTGACAAGTAATCAATTTTGCCTGAGACTTTATTGTCTTCAACCAAACGGTAAGGGGTTTCGAGGAAACCGTATTCATTGGTACGTGCATACAGCGCCAATGAGTTGATCAAACCAATGTTTGGACCTTCCGGTGTTTCAATTGGACACACGCGACCATAGTGGGTGGTATGTACGTCACGCACCTCAAAACCGGCACGCTCACGCGTCAAACCACCAGGGCCCAAAGCAGAAATACGACGTTTGTGCGTAATTTCTGACAACGGGTTAGTTTGGTCCATAAATTGTGACAATTGGCTGGAACCGAAGAACTCACGGATCGCACTAGACACTGGTTTAGCGTTGATCAGGTCATGCGGCATCAGGTTCTCAGACTCAGCCTGAGACAGACGCTCTTTTACTGCACGCTCAACACGCACCAAACCGGCACGGAACTGGTTCTCGGCCAATTCACCGACTGAACGGATACGACGGTTACCCAAGTGGTCGATATCGTCAATCTCGCCGCGACCATTGCGCAACTCGATCAACACACCGATCACAGCCAGGATGTCTTCGTTAGACAACACATTGGCACCGGTATCGCCTTGTGCACCAACCGCCTCGTAAAAACGACGCATCCAGGTAGCAGTACGGTCTTCCAGCTTGGTTGGGTAAGCACGGCGGTTAAACTTCATGCGGCCAACCACAGACAGGTCATAACGATCTTCTGTGAAGAACAAGCCTTTGAACAAAGCCTCTACCGCATCTTCGGTTGGCGGTTCACCAGGACGCATCATGCGGTAAATCGCCACACGCGCACTGTATTGGTCAGGGATTTCATCACTACGCAAGGTTTGCGAAATGAAGTTACCGTGATCCAGATCGTTGGTATAGATAGTATCGACTGCCGAGATCTTGGCTGCCACCAGCTTTTCCAGCAATGAAGGCGTTACTTCATCGTTGGCATTGGCAATCAACTCACCGGTTTCGGTATCAATAATATTTTTGGCAACGGCACGACCCATCATAAAGTCGGTCGGCACCGCCATGGTTTTTACGCCCGCTTTTTCAACATCGCGAATATGCTTGACGGTAATACGCTTGTCTTTAGCCACCAGCACGGTACCATCTTTATCAGTGATATCGAACTTGGCCACTTCGCCGCGCAGACGATCTGCCACCAGCTCAAATTCCACGCCTTTAGGGCCAATATGGAAAGTGTCTGTATCGTGGAATGTTTCCAGAATTTGTTCCGGGTTATAACCCAGTGCTTTAAGCAAAATCGTGACTGGCATCTTGCGACGACGGTCAACACGGAAATACAGGTAGTCTTTTGGATCGAACTCAAAATCCAGCCAGGAACCACGGTAAGGAATGATACGTGCAGAGAACAGCAACTTGCCGGAGCTGTGCGTTTTACCACGGTCGTGCTCAAAGAACACACCTGGGCTACGGTGCAACTGAGACACAATCACACGCTCAGTACCGTTAATTACAAAAGAACCGTTTTCGGTCATGAGCGGTAATTCGCCCATATACACTTCTTGTTCTTTCACTTCTTTAACGGTTGGTTTGGACGCTTCGCGGTCCATGATGGTCAAACGGACTTTAACGCGCAAAGGCACGGCATAAGTCAAACCACGTTGCTGACACTCTTTCACATCAAATGGCTCAGCACCTAATTGATAGCTCACATAGTCCAGACGCGCATTCTCAGAATGGCTGACAATCGGGAAAATAGAACGGAAAGTAGATTCCAGACCTTCGTCTTTACGTTGGTCTAGTGGAACGTTTTCCTGCAGAAATGATTTGTAGGATTCTAACTGCATGGCTAGCAGGTAAGGCACCTCTTGAACACTGTCGCGCTTAGCAAAACTTTTGCGGATGCGTTTCTTTTCGGTAAAGGAATAGCTCATAGCGTCTCCTGAAATTTTGAGGGTAGAAGACAAAACACTTTTCATCCACTGCAATGTTTTGACATCTAACTTCGTTTAAATTCAGCCACTTATCATAAAAAAGTGACCGTCAGACAACATTACTCTGGTCGTTACAGTTGATCAATCACACCTTATGACAACTGCATACGCCAGAAATGGCGAAGGCCGACGGTCTCCCGTCAGCCCAGCCAGATTCACAATTGTGAATTATTTCATCTCAGCAGTTGCGCCCGCTTCGATCAATTTTTTCACAGCTGCTTCAGCGTCAGCCTTGCTTACGCCTTCTTTAACAGCTTTAGGTGCGCCGTCAACTACGTCTTTAGCTTCTTTCAAGCCCAAGCCTGTCAATTCACGTACAGCTTTAATCACGCTAACTTTGTTGTCGCCAGCGCCATTCAAGATCACGTTGAACTCAGTTTGCTCAGCAGCAGCTGGTGCAGCAGCACCGGCAGCAGCGCCACCAGCAACTGCAACTGCAGCAGCAGAAACACCAAACTTCTCTTCGATTTCTTTAATGAATTCGGTCAGTTCTAAGACGGTCTTGCTACCAATTGCATCCAAGATATCAGCATTTGAAATTGCCATGATAATAATTTCCTAAAATAAATTTGATTAAAAATTAAGCCGCTTGCTTTTCTTTTTCGTCGCGTACTGCTGCAACGGCACGAGCAAACTTGGTTGGGATTTCGTTGAGCATGCCAGCCAGTTTGGACAGCAACTCATCGCGGCTCAATGTGGCGGCCAATGCTTGCACACCGGCAGCATCTAAACGCTCATTAGGCATCGCGCCTGCAATCAGCTTGAACTGATCATTGCTTTTGGCAAAGTTGTTCATCACTTTAGCAGCAGCCACCGGGTCAGCAGAAATACCGTAAACCAGTGGACCAACCATGTCGTCAGCCAATACAGCAAAAGGTGACCCTTCTACTGCACGACGAACCAAGGTATTTTTCAACACACGCAAAAACACACCTGCATCACGTGCATCAGCACGCAGTTTCGTCATATTGGCAACGCCAATACCACGATACTCAGCAAGTATGATTGACTGTGCATTCGCCACTTGGGCGCTTACCTCAGCAACGACTTCTTTTTTCTCTGTAAGATTAAGACTCAAAGTCTGTTCTCCTTCCGTTAATGAAAGCCCGACTTGCGTCGAGCCACTCACGGCGTCCTTGTGCAGGGCATGGAAATATCCTGTGTTGGGGATCGCCATCTGCGTTGGTTTTTAATTGCTGCAAACAGAGGATCGCTCGCCCACTTGCATTCAATTATCAATTAAGTCATACACCAACGGTCTTTGATGCTCTTGTGTGTTTACCAAACAGCGCAAGCACACAAGCCCAAAGTTCTTGCCCGGGCTATTGAGCCCGGGGCTTTAAATTATGCAACGACCGATGCTTGATCGACACGTACGCCAGGACCCATGGTGCTGGAAACGGACAATTTCTTCAGATAGATACCTTTTGAGCTGGTTGGCTTGGATTTGTTCAATGCTTCAACCAACGCAGACAAGTTACCTTGCAATTGCTCAGTGGTGAAAGAAGCACGACCAATCGTGCAATGCACGATACCACCTTTGTCAGTACGATATTGTACTTGACCAGCCTTGGCATTTTTCACAGCAGTGGCCGCGTCAGGCGTCACGGTGCCCACTTTTGGGTTTGGCATCAAACCACGTGGACCCAACACTTGACCCAACGCACCAACGATACGCATCGCATCAGGCGTTGCAATCGCTACGTCAAAGTCCAGCATGCCGCCTTTAACTTGCTCAGCCAGGTCTTCAAAACCAACAATATCAGCACCCGCTGCTTTTGCCGCTTCAGCTTGCGCACCTTGCGCAAACACAGCAACACGCACGCTTTTACCTGTACCGTTAGGCAGTACGATCGCACCGCGAACCAACTGGTCAGATTTACGTGGGTCAATGCCCAGGTTAATCACAGCATCAACGGACTCGTTAAATTTAGCGCTTGCGCCTTCTTTAACCAGGTTCAGGGCATCAGCCACTGGATATAATTTGTTGCGGTCGATTTTCGCACGCAATGCATCAATTCTTTTAGCCATGTTATACACCCTCCACTTCGATACCCATGCTGCGTGCGCTACCAGCGATGGTGCGTACGGCTGCGTCCATATCGGCTGCAGTCAGGTCAGGCATTTTTGTTTTGGCAATTTCTTCAGCTTGCGCACGAGTAATTTTACCAACTTTGTCTGTATGAGGACGTGGAGACCCTTTTTCCAGTTTGGCCGCTTTTTTGATCAGCACGGTCGCTGGTGGGGTTTTCATTACAAAAGTGAAGCTCTTGTCTGCAAACGCAGTAATCACCACTGGAATTGGCAAACCTGGCTCAACGCCTTGTGTTGCAGCGTTAAACGCCTTACAGAATTCCATGATGTTCAGACCACGTTGACCCAGTGCTGGACCAACTGGAGGGCTTGGGTTGGCTTTACCTGCAGGGATCTGCAGTTTAATGTAGCCAATGACTTTCTTTGCCATGTTTGACTCCTAAAATGGGTAATAACGCCTGCAATAGGCTCCCCGTTAAAAATATCGACCACCTGTGCAGGCGGCCGAAAATACACAGTTAGACTTCTTTTTCTACCTGTGCAAAATCCAGTTCAACTGGTGTGGCGCGACCAAAAATGACCACAGACACACGCAATTTGTTTTTGTCGTAATTGACTTCCTCAACGCTGCCAGAGAAGTCTTTGAATGGGCCATCGATGACGCGCACGCTTTCGCCCTTTTCAAACGTCATTTTCTGCGTTGGATTAGATTTACTGTCATCCATACGACGCAGAATAATCTCTACTTCTTTGTCTTTAATCGGGGTTGGGCGCTGCGCAGTACCACCAATAAAAGAGGTCACTCTAGGCGTACTTCTCACCAAGTGCCAGCTCTCATCAGTCATCTCCATCTGCACCAGCACGTAGCCAGGATACAGGCGACGTTCAGAAATGGTCTTCTGACCATTTTTCAACTCGACCACTTCTTCCACAGGCACCAGAATGTCACCGAACTGATCTTGCAAATTAGATCTGATGATGCGCTCTTCCAAACCGGCTTTCACGGATTTTTCCATGCCGGAGAAAGCTTGAACTGCATACCAACGCATAGACATTAAGCTCCTTTACCCATAATCCACTGCACCATGTAGGCGAAGCTGATGTCCACCAACGCCAGGAATGCAGCCATGATCACCACCAACACCACAACTGCGAGGGTGGTTTGCATGGTTTCCTGACGCGTAGGCCAGACAACACGTTTAGCCTCAGCAACAGACTCATTAAAAAAGCCTAGCGCCTGCTTACCCTGTGGCGCAGTCCACGCCACCGCTACAGACGCGGCAATACCTGCCAAAACGGCAAGTATCCTGACAACCATTGCTTTATCTTCAAAAAGATAAAAACCGGCGATCCCTAAAGCTAGTAACAACAGGGATAAAGCCAGTTTGATTTTATCGATCATAACCTTAACTTTATAGTGAACACCTCAGTTTATTCTGGGTGTTTGGCAGGCCAAGAGGGTCTCGAACCCCCAACCCTCGGTTTTGGAGACCGATACTCTACCAATTGAGCTATTGGCCTGTACTCTTTAAAGCGAAAGCTGCACGGGTTGTAGCGCAGCTTTCACATCAATCAAAATTACTCGATGATTTTGGCAACAACGCCAGCACCAACAGTACGACCACCTTCACGAATAGCGAAGCGCAAGCCTTCTTCCATCGCGATTGGGGCAATCAGCGCAACTGAGATAGACACGTTATCACCTGGCATCACCATTTCGGTACCTGCTGGCAATTCAACAGCGCCAGTCACGTCAGTCGTACGGAAGTAGAACTGTGGACGGTAGCCGTTGAAGAATGGTGTATGACGACCACCTTCATCTTTACCCAACACGTAGATCTCAGCAGCAAACTTAGTGTGTGGTTTGATAGAGCCTGATTTAGACAATACCTGACCACGTTCGATATCTTCACGTTTAGTACCACGCAGCAATACGCCTACGTTGTCGCCTGCTTGACCTTGGTCCAGCAGTTTACGGAACATTTCAACACCAGTACAGGTTGTTTTTACGGTTGGTTTGATACCAACGATTTCAATCTCGTCGCCGACTTTAACAATACCACGCTCAATACGGCCTGTTACCACAGTACCACGACCAGAGATAGAGAATACGTCTTCTACTGGCATCAGGAATGTACCGTCGATAGCGCGCTCTGGCATTGGGATGTAGCTGTCTAACGCTTCAGCCAATTTGAAGATGGCTGGTTCGCCGATCTCTGATTGGTCGCCTTCCAGGGCCAGCTTGGCTGAACCGTGGATGATTGGGGTGTCATCACCGGGGAAGTCGTATTTGCTGAGCAACTCACGCACTTCCATTTCAACCAGCTCTAACAACTCAGCATCGTCAACCATGTCTGCTTTGTTCAGGAACACGATGATGTATGGCACGCCAACTTGACGCGCTAACAGGATGTGTTCACGCGTTTGTGGCATTGGGCCGTCAGCAGCGGAACATACCAAAATAGCGCCGTCCATCTGGGCAGCACCGGTAATCATGTTTTTAACATAGTCCGCGTGACCTGGACAGTCAACGTGGGCGTAGTGACGACCAGCTGTTTCGTATTCTACGTGTGCGGTGTTAATGGTAATACCACGTGCTTTTTCTTCTGGTGCCGCGTCAATTTGGTCGTAAGCTTTTGCTTCGCCGCCAAATTTCTTCGTCAATACAGTGGTGATCGCCGCTGTCAATGTCGTCTTACCGTGGTCAACGTGACCAATCGTACCAACGTTCACGTGTGGCTTGGTACGTTCAAATTTGCCTTTTGCCATGATGTTTTTCCTTTATTAGTACTAAATAAAGCCAATAATATTGTTTTCACAAATTATGCGACGCGGATGACAGCACCCTTGCACGCGACTACTTACCAAGCCCCATATACTGATACAGCTGCTTACAGAGCAAATCTGGTGCCCATGGCGGGAATCGGACCCGCGACCTCTCCCTTACCAAGGGAGTGCTCTACCACTGAGCCACATGGGCGTCTTGCCTATTGTTATTGTTGGAGCGGGCGACGAGGTTCGAACTCGCGACATCTTGCTTGGAAGGCAAGTGCTCTACCAACTGAGCTACACCCGCACTACGCAGAACACCCAGGGTGGGCTCTCACCGACCCGCTTTACAGCAATACCGACAGGCAATCATTTTTTGGTGGAGAGGGCTGGATTCGAACCAGCGTACTCAGAGAGAACGGATTTACAGTCCGTCGCCTTTAACCACTCGGCCACCTCTCCAAAAAATCGACCGCGATTATCGCGGTTAATGTCGCTGACGTCAATGTCAACAACATAATGATGGTGCCGGGTATCGGAATCGAACTGATGACCTTCGCATTACAAGTGCGCTGCTCTACCAACTGAGCTAACCCGGCATTTCAGGAAGGCGCAACTATATCACTTTTTTTATTGAGTAATCTAGTGCTTTTTAAGATTTTTTTATTTTTCGGCGCAAAAACATAACGCCACCTCAGCACACATACAAATCGGCAGTAGATTGCGGCAATTAAGCCAAGTGCTACTTCACCACCTTCAGGTGAGATTTTTTAACGGAGGACTCTTCTGGCGCGGCATGTTGGGCAGTCACAGGCTGGCTTACCGGGTCAGGCGCCTGGCCATCCACCACCTCAAAAAACATGCCTTGACCATTCTCCCGGGCAAACACACCACCCACACGGTGGATCGGTACATAAATATGCTGCGCAATGCCGCCAAAACGGGCCGAGAACACGACGGCATCATTATCAATATGCAAGTCTTTGACGGCGGTGTAGTTCATATTCAGGACGATTTCGCCATTTTTCACATAAGCAGTCGGCACCCGCGTATGCGCATCGACCTTCACCAGCAAATGTGGCGTCAATCCATTATCAACACACCATTCATGCATGGCGCGTATCAGGTAAGCAGTGGTTGGGATCAAAGCGCTCATGCGGACTTCCTTAAAAAAACAGCGCGAAGGACATTCGCGCTGCTGATGTGCTGACTGATGTTATTTACGCATTGCCTTTTCAGACGGCGTCATCGCTTCGGCATACATTGGGCGCGAGAACAAACGCTCTGCATATTTTAACAATGGTGCAGCCTGGTTAGGCAACTCAATACCGTAGTGCCCCAAACGCCATAACAATGGCGTAATCGCCACATCCAGCATGGAATACTCATCACCCATCAGGTAACTTTGTTTACCAAAAATAGGCACCAGTTGCGTTAAATTATCACGCACCACTTTACGCGCTTTGCTTGCGACTTCGTCATCACTGGATTCGAGATCTTTGATGTGGCTAAACAAGTCTTTTTCAAAGTTGTAGAGAAACAGGCGCGCACGAGCACGCATCACAGGGTCCGCAGGCATTAACTGCGGATGCGGGAAACGCTCATCAATGTATTCATTGATAATATTGGCTTCCGACAACACGAGGTCGCGCTCGACCAACACCGGCACTTCGCCATATGGATTCAAAATGGCTAAATCTTCGGTTTTATTGGTCAGGTCTACATCAATGACTTCAAAGTCCATGCCTTTTTCGAACAGCACGATACGGCAACGGTGACTGTAAGGATCGACGGTACCCGAATACAATCTCATCATAATTTATTTTCCCTATAAAAAAAGACACCAAGGCCTCACGCCTTGGTGTCGGACTTGGTTTGCAGTTAGCGAATATCTTTCCAGTATTCGGTTTTGATTTTCTTCACCAAGACGAACAGCACAGACAGGAACAACAATACCAGTACGCCAATCCACAAACGGGATTGTTTGGCTGGCTCAGCCACAAATGCCAGGAAGTTGGTTAAATCACCAGCAAACTGGTCATACTCTTCAGGGCTCAACTTACCTGCTTTTTCCAGCTTCAAGGTATGTGTTTCATGATCCAGCACCTGTACACCCTGCAACTCATACAGCACGTGCGGCATCGCCACTTTATCAAACACCTGATTGTTCCAGCCGGTTGGGCGAGAATCATCTTTATAAAAGCTGCGCAGATAGGCATAGACCCAATCGGCACCACGCGCCCGCACTTCAACGCTCAAATCAGGCGGTGCAGCACCAAACCATTTTTTAGCATCTTTAGGATTCATGCTGACGCGCATGGTCTCACCGACTTTCTCACCGGCAAACAGCAAGTTTTCTTTAATCTGTTTGTCGCTCAGGCCAATATCCTGCAAGCGGTTGTAGCGCATGTAATTGGCACTATGGCAATTTAAGCAGTAATTGACAAAAATCTTGGCGCCGCGCTGCAATGAAGCTTTATCCGACATGTTAATTGGCGCTTTAACGTCAATATGCACCTCATTGGCAAAAGCCACGCCAGAAACCAGCAGTGTCAGGCCAGCAAAAGCCTGTAAAAACATTCTCTTCATCATTAGTATGTCACCCTTTCTGGCACTGGTTTGGTTTTGTCTTTTTTGGTATACCAAGGCATCAATACAAAATATGCAAAGTAAACCACAGTACAAATACGGGCAATCACCGTTGCACGATCTGCACGTCCCAGCCACGGGCCAAATTGCCCCCAGACATCACCCGGAACGGTACCCAGATAACCCAAAATAACAAAACTGACAACAAAGGCAGTTAACCAGCGTTTGTACAATTGGCCACGGTACCGAATAGATTTCACCGGGCTTCTATCCAGCCATGGTAAGAAAGCAAATGCCACGACTGACAAGCCCATCGCCACTACACCGGGGAATTGTGAAATACCGATAGGCGGTACGGCACGCAAAATAGAGTAGTAAGGCGTGAAATACCAGACCGGTGCAATGTGCGCAGGTGTTTTCAATGGATCAGCCGGCACAAAGTTGTTGGCTTCCAGGAAGTAACCACCCATTTCAGGCATAAAGAACACAATGGCAAAAAACACCATCAGGAACGCGACCACACCTACCAGGTCTTTGACCGAGTAGTAAGGGTGAAATGGAATGCCATCTAAAGGAATACCCGTGGTTTTATCTTTAATGGCTTTGATTTCAACGCCATCCGGGTTATTGGAGCCCACTTCGTGCAAAGCGACAATGTGCACTGCAACCAGACCCAGCAACACCAGCGGCAACGCAATGACGTGGAAAGCAAAGAAACGGTTTAAAGTCGCATCGGAAACCAGATAGTCACCACGCAGCCACTCGGACAAATCAGGGCCGATAAAGGGCACGGTAGAGAACAGGTTCACAATCACCTGCGCACCCCAGTAGGACATTTGCCCCCATGGCAGCAGGTAACCAAAAAACGCTTCACCCATCAACACCAGAAAAATACCCACACCAAACAGCCAGATCAGTTCACGCGGCGTTCTGTATGAACCGTAAATAATGCCACGGAACATGTGCAGATAGACCACCACAAAGAACATGGAAGCGCCAGTAGAGTGCATATAGCGAATAATGTTGCCACCAAACACATCACGCATGATGTATTCAACAGAGGCGAATGCCAATTCAGCATCAGGCTTGTAGTTCATGGTGAGAAAAATACCGGTGACAATTTGCAGCACCAGTACCAATAAAGCCAATGAACCAAAGAAATACCAGAAATTGAAGTTTTTTGGTGCGTAATACTCGGTAAGATGTCCCTTGATAGTACTGGTCAGCGGAAACCGGGCATCGACCCAGTCCAACACACCAGCGGCAATTGTTTTTTTAGTCGTTGCCATGATTTTTAAGCCTCCGCCTTTTTGTCATCACCAATCAAGATGGTGGTTTCTGTCAAATACTGATGTGGCGGAACAATCAGATTGGTCGGTGCTGGTGAACCTTTGAACACCCGGCCAGTCAGGTCAAATTTTGACCCATGGCATGGACAAACAAAACCACCAGGCCACTCTGCAGTCTGCACAAAGTTTTCGTTCGGTGAACAACCCAGATGCGTGCATGTACCCAACATCACAGCATACTCAGGTTTAATCGCGCGCGCCTTATTCTTGCAATACTCAGGCTGCTGAGGCACTTCCATATTAGGATCAGACAGATCGCCATCGTGCTTATCCAGCTTCGCCATCATTTCCGGCGAACGACGCACGATCCACACCGGCTGACCGCGCCATTCGGCCGTCATTTTTTCACCCGGCTTCAGCTTACTGATATCCACTTCGACTGGCGCACCAGCCGCTTTGGCGCGCTCACTAGGCAGCATGCTGCCGACAAACGGCACCGCGACCGCAGCGACACCCACAGCACCAGTCGCTGCCGTGGCTTTCACCAAAAAGTCGCGTTTTTGCAAATCCACCTCAGATGGCTGGCAAAACGACAAACAGTTGTTGTCAATTTTGTTTTCTGACATTGGCTTCCTTAATCTACCCTTTTGAGGTAACAGTGTGATCAAAACTTGAGTCGCGATTATACATTTTTCGTAGAAACAATCCAAATTTAATTCGATAAGCCATTGATATTAATCAACTAAACAGGGTTATCCAACTCAATATAAATGTGCTCAATGCCATATTTTTCAGTGATCCACTGCCCCAGCGCCTGTACGCCATAGCGCTCGGTGGCATGATGACCGGCACTGATATAAGCCGTGTCGGTTTCACACACCGTGTGCCAGGTCTGCTCGGAGACTTCGCCACTGAGAAATACATCCACCCCGGCATTCACCACTTGCTGGATATATGACTGTGCGGCCCCAGTACACCAGGCGACTGTTTGCACCTGCTTTTGTGGGTCACCCAAGCATTGCGCCTGCCGCCCTAAACGCTGGCTGACATACTCACCCAACTGGGCCAGCGTCATCGTTTGCGGCAACACTGCCATCGGCAGCATGTTTTTATCATCGAGGTAGCGCGCGAGCGGCCACTCGAACACCTGGCCCAGCTGCACATTGTTGCCAACTTCAGGGTGAGCATCCAGCGGCAGATGATAGGCCAGCAGACTGAGGTCATGCGTGAGCAAACGCTTTAAACGATGACGTTTCAGTCCCGTCACCTCCATAGCTTCACCGCGCCAGAAGTAGCCGTGGTGCACCAGAATGGCATCGGCATCCGCTGCAATCGCAGCCTCAATCAACGCCTGGCTGGCCGTGACGCCGCTGACAATACGCCGCACTTGCGGCCGCCCTTCTACCTGCAGACCATTCGGACAATAATCCTGAAATTTGCCAACTTGCAGAAAATTGGCAATTTCACTCACAAGAAGATTCAATTCCATCTCAGACTCTCATATACTAGTGACTTGTTAAGACATTCACTTATTTTTGCACTTACATGATTATCGTTGTCACGCATTATTATGCATTTCCACGATTATTAAACTTGCCAATTAACTTTGCCACCATTTAAATTTGCCACTATGCGACATCTCTGGTCTATCTTCTCACAAGCCGTTACCATTTGTCTGGGCATTTTATTTGTCTTGAAATTATTTTATCCTGGCGTCTTGGCACCAGCCAGCAGTCAGCCTTTGCCACCCAAACAAACCACGACCAATACCGTCGCAGCCATTGCAAAAAATGGCTATCGCACAGCGGTCAGCAAAGCCATGCCTTCCGTGGTCAACATTTTCACCACGGCGCGCATCAGCCAGGATCCACACCACGCTTTAAAAAATGACCCTCTATTTCGCCACTTTTTTGGTGATGAAATGGAGGAAGAAGATGACCAACCAGAAAACAGCCTGGGTAGCGGTGTCATTGTCAGCGCCGATGGCCTGATCCTGACCAACAACCATGTAATCAGCTCGGCCGACCAGATTGAAGTGGCTCTCAGCGACGGCAGCAAGTCCTCGGCTACGGTGGTTGGTACAGACCCGGACACGGATCTGGCTGTGCTAAAAATTGACCGCAAAAACCTGCCTGCGATCACCTTCAGTAATAGCGATCAAATGAAGGTCGGTGATGTCGTGCTGGCCATCGGCAACCCTTTTGGCGTCGGCCAAACGGTGACCCAAGGCATCATCAGCGCTTTGGGACGTAACCATTTAGGCATCAACACCTTTGAAAATTTCATTCAAACTGACGCCTCGATCAACCCCGGCAACTCCGGCGGTGCACTGATCGACGTCAACGGTAATTTGATTGGCATCAACAGTGCGATTTATTCGCGTAACGGCGGCAGCATGGGTATCGGCTTTGCCATTCCGGTCAGTATTGCCAAACAGGTCATGGAGCAAATCAGCTCCAATGGCACGGTCACCCGTGGCTGGATCGGCATTGAAGCACAAGACATTACGCCAGAACTGGCTGAGTCATTTAATTTAAAAACGGCTAACGGGTCACTGATTGCGGGGGTGTTACTGGATAGCCCAGCTGACCGTGCAGGCTTACGCCCTGGGGATATTTTAGTAGCGATTGACGACAAACAAGTAGCGGACAGTCAATCCATGCTCAATATTATTGCCATGCTCAAGCCGCGTGACAAATCTACTTTATCGATCATCCGCGCTGGTAAAAAAGTAAATATTGCGCTGGTTGTCGGTAAGCGCCCACTACCAAGTAAGCTACCGCAATAATTTAATTGGCAGCTGAGTCGCTGGCAGGTGCTTGCGGCAGCCAGCGCACTACCAGCAAACCAAGCTCATAGAGCAACCAAAGCGGGATAGCCAGCATACACTGCGACACAATATCCGGCGGGGTAAAAATTGCGCCCAGTACAAACGCACCCACAATCACATAAGAACGTGATTCTTTGAGCTGATCCAGCGTGACCCAGCCCATCAGTGCCAGCAAAACAACAGCAATCGGCACCTCAAATGCAAAACCAAATGCCAGAAACAGGCCAATTACAAAATCCAGATATTCAGCAATGTCTGTCATCACCGCCACCCCGGCCGGTGCACTGCCGACTAAAAAGCCGAATACGACTGGAAACACCACAAAATAGGCGAAGGCCATGCCAATAAAAAACAAGGCAATGGCAGATACTAGCAGCGGGCGGATCAAACGCTTTTCATGCGCATATAACCCAGGTGCCACAAAAGCCCAGCATTGATAAATCATCCACGGCAGTGCAATTAGAAATGCCGCCAGCATCGTCACTTTCATTGGCACAAAAAATGGCGTTGTGACGGCAGTCGCGATCATCTGTGCCCCTTGCGGCAGCTTGGCTAATAACGGCTCAGCCAACAAACTATATAGACGATCGGCAAACGGGAACAAGGCCGCGAACGCCAGTAGCCAGCCGATTGCCGCGCGCAGCAAACGATGACGTAATTCAATCAGGTGGGAAATAAAACTTTCGGTCGGGGTCATGATGAATGAGGGGTCCGAAACCGCTTAAGCCAGCGGCTTTTGTTCAGACACCGGTGCAGTGTCGTCAACTTTTTTGGGCGCGTTGCGTGAACGACGCGGCTTCTTATTTGCGTCTGCCGGGACAGCAAACAGTTGCGCCTGCGGATCCGCATCTAAAGCTTGCTGTTCGACATTGCCCACAGCCTGTTGAGCAGCGGCCTCACCTGTACTGGCGATTGCATCAGCAGCCGCACTGACTCTAGGCTGACGCGGTTTGCGTGGCTTCTTGACAGCGACCACTTCGGACTCCGCTATATCAATCACAGGGGCTTCAGGCGGCAAGATACTGTGTTCAATCTCGTCATAGCCTTGTTGCAAACCAGACTGCATCTCTTGCTGCAAAGTTTGCAGTTCGGCAAAACGCGTTTCACGGTTGACCTCATCTTTGACTTGCGCCACAAAACGTTGCATGCGGCCAAAAAAAGCGCCCGCAGTGCGGGCGACTTTGGGCAATTTTTCCGGCCCGATCACCACCAGTGCAACCAAGGCGATGACCAATAATTCTGAGAATGAAATATCAAACACAGTGCGTCAGTGCTTATTTATGTTTATCAGACAACTCTTCAGGCTTGGACTCGCCTTTGCCTTCGTTGACTGCTTTTTTAAATTCGTTGACCGCGCCACCGACATCGCCACCGATATTACGCAGTTTTTTGGTACCAAACACCAATACCACAATCAGCAATACAATCAACCAATGCCACAAACTAAATGATCCCATCGTAATCTCCTTTATCTTGTCTGGTGATGTTAAGCGACATCGCCGCCGCCAAACACGTGCAGATGAATATGAAACACTTCCTGGCCACCTTCGCGACCCACATTCATCACAGTTTTATAGCCAACCAAGCCTTGCTCCGCTGCCAGCTTTGCCGCCAGCAGCATCATTTTGCCTAACAGGGCCTGGTGCTCGGCGTTACAATCTTTGAGTGTTTCAATGTGCGCCTTGGGCACAATCAGAAAATGTGTTTTTGCCAAAGGACGAATATCATGAAACACGATCACATCGTCGTCTTCGTAAAGCGCTTTAGACGGAATGCTACCAGCGGCAATTTTGCAAAAAATACAGTCTGCACTCATTCTGTTCTGCTCGCTTTCTCTGCAATGCCCGATAAGCCTTCGCGGCGCGCCAGCTCATCCAGCACGTCCTGCGCACTCAGCCCAGCATGACTCAGCATGACCAAGGTATGAAACCATAAGTCAGCCGTTTCATAAATGATTTCTTCTGCGTTGCCGCCCTTGGCGGCAATCACCGTTTCAGTGGCTTCTTCACCAATTTTTTTCAGGATACTGTCCATGCCTTTGGCATAGAGTTTAGCCACATAAGAAGATGCTGGATCAGCCTCTTTACGCTGCTCCATCAATTCAGACAGTCGATTTAATACATCACTCATGGTAAATCGCTTTCGGATCTTTAATGACCGGCTCTACCGTGACCCAGTCATCGTTTTGCAATTGCTGGAAAAAGCAATTGTGTCGACCGGTATGACAAGCGATCCCGCCCAGTTGTTCGACCGTGAGCAAGACGACGTCGTCGTCGCAATCGAGACGGATATCATGCACGATTTGTGTATGACCAGACTCTTCGCCCTTGTGCCACAACTTGTTACGTGAGCGGGAGAAATAAACGGCATGGCCGGTGTCGCGCGTTAGTTGTAACGCCTCACGGTTCATCCAGGCAAACATCAATATCTTGCCAGTGTCTTTTTCCTGCGCAATCACTGGCACCAGGCCATCAGCCGTCCAGGCGACTTGATCCAGCCAACTCATCGTATCTCTAACCCGTGTTCGCGCATATAGTCTTTGGCTTGTTGTACCGTGAATTCACCATAGTGAAAAATACTGGCTGCCAACACAGCGTCGGCGCCACCCAGGGTCACGCCATCTACCAAATGCTGCAAATTACCCACGCCGCCAGAGGCAATCAATGGCACATCCACGGCATCGCTAATGGCTTTATTGAGTGGATTATTGAAACCAATTTTGGTGCCGTCGCGATCCATGCTGGTCACCAGCAACTCGCCAGCGCCCAGGCTCACCATCTTCTGCGCCCATTTCACTGCATCCAGGCCAGTGGCATTACGGCCGCCATGCGTAAAAACTTCCCACTCAAATGGCTGGTTATCTACTTTTTTAGCGTCAATCGCCACCACAATACATTGTGAGCCAAAACGGCTGGCGGCATCTTCAACCACTTGCGGATTCAGCACCGCAGTTGTATTAATGCTGACTTTATCTGCACCCGCATTGAGCAAGCGGCGCACATCTTCCACCTTGCGCACACCCCCACCAACGGTGAGTGGAATAAATATCTGCTCGGCGACGCGCTCGATGATATGCAGGATCAGGTCCCGGTTATCAGAGCTGGCTGTAATATCCAGAAAAGTCAGCTCATCGGCGCCCTGGTCATTGTATCGCTGCGCAATTTCCACCGGGTCGCCGGCATCGCGCAGCTCTAGGAAGTTAACGCCTTTGACCACGCGGCCATCGGTGACATCCAGACAAGGAATAATGCGTTTGGCACAGCCCATTATTTTTGACCGCTTAACTGGTCTGCCAGTTGTTGTGCCGCCGAAAAATCTAAGGTGCCTTCATAAATAGCCCGGCCAGTGATGGTGCCGATAATGCCTTCATCCTGCACGGCACATAGCTTGCGCACGTCATCAAGATTAGTCACGCCGCCGCTGGCAATCACAGGGATCGTTAACGCCTGCGCCAAAGCAACGGTGGCTTCAATATTGACACCCGTCAACATACCATCGCGACCGATGTCGGTATAGACGATGCTTTCGACACCATAATCTTCAAACTTTTTTGCCAGGTCAATCACGTCGTGACCAGTCAGTTTAGACCAGCCATCGACGGCAACTTTACCATCCTTGGCATCCAGGCCCACCATGATCTGACCCGGGAAGGCGTAGCAAGCTTCGTGCAAAAAGCCCGGGTTTTTCACGGCAGCAGTGCCAATAATGACATAGCTGATGCCATCATCCAGATAGCGCTCTATGGTATCCAAGTCACGAATACCGCCACCCAACTGAATAGGGATATCCCCGCCCACTGCAGCGACGATAGACTTGATTGCATCCTCATTGACCGGCTTACCCGCGAAAGCACCATTCAGATCCACCAGATGCAAACGCTTGCCGCCCTTATCTACCCAATGTCTGGCCATGGCGCCCGGGTCTTCGGAAAATACTGTGGATTCTTCCATCAAGCCTTGCTTCAAACGAACGCAGTGGCCATCTTTCAAATCAATCGCTGGAATAATTAACATGTTGTTTTCAATAGATAAATAACGAGTAGTGACTAAAACAACCGGATGCCCGCTTTAGGGTTTCCAGTTTACAAAATTACGCAAAAGTTGCAAGCCTGCATTGGCGCTCTTTTCCGGGTGAAACTGTACGGCAAAGACATTATCACGTGCAATCGCGCCAGTATATTCAAACGGATAAGCAGTGGTGGCTGCCGTTAAAGCAGACTCTTCGGGCGCCACATAATAACTATGCACATAATAAAAACGCGCCTGATCTGGAATATCTGCCCACAGTGCATGGGCCTGTGTTTGATGCACCTGGCTCCAGCCCATGTGTGGCACTTTCAATTTAGCACCATGCGCATCCAGCATACGTTCGGGTGCAAACCGCTTCACTTCGCCACGATACACGCCCAACCCCGGCACATCGCCTTCTTCAGAGTGCTCAAACAGCATCTGCAAACCGATACAAATGCCTAAAAATGGCTTTTGCTGTGTTGCCTCGATGACTGCCTGGCGTAAATGGCGTGCATCGAGCTCACGTATACAATCCGGCATCGCCCCCTGGCCAGGAAACACCACGCGCTCAGCCTGCGCAATTTGCGCAGGATCACTGGTGACCGCAACAGAGACGTCAGGTGCCACCGCTTTAAACGCGTTGGCCACTGATCTTAAATTACCCATGCCATAATCAACAATGGCAACTTGCAAGCGACTCATGGTTAGCAATCAGGCGTTATAACGCACCCTTGGTAGATGGCATTAAACCTGCCATACGTGGATCTGGGGTCGCAGCCATCCGTAGCGCGCGACCAAAAGCTTTAAAAATGGTCTCTGCCTGATGGTGCGCATTATGACCTTTGAGGTTATCAATATGCAAAGTGACTAGCGCATGATTGACAAAGCCCTGAAAGAATTCATGGATCAGGTCTACATCAAACTCGCCAATCATGGCACGCGTAAACGTGCAATCAAACGCCATGCCAGGACGACCGGACAAATCAAGTGCTACGCGGCTCAAGGCTTCATCCAGCGGCACATAGCTGTGACCATAACGGGTCAAGCCCTTTTTGTCACCCAGCGCTTTGGTAAAGGCCTGGCCCAGCGTGATGCCAATGTCTTCAACAGTATGGTGTGCATCAATATGCAAATCGCCGTTAGCATGTACTTTTAAATCAATCATGCCATGGCGCGCAATTTGATCCATCATATGGTCCAAAAAACCCAGACCACTATGCAAGTCTGACTGACCGGTGCCATCGAGGTTAATCGAGACGGTAATTTGTGTTTCTAGCGTATTACGCGTGACTTCAGCTTGACGTGACATATAAGAGAGGGAGGTGATCACAGAGAGTTAGCAATTATTGCGTTCATTTTACAGCAAGTCTTGCCGGACTGGCAAAAAGCCGACATAAAAACAAAAAAGCAGCCCAAACGGGCTGCTTTTTTTAAATCAGAAAGCTATTCGCGAGAATAGCCGTTGATTATTTAGCTTCTTCAGTTGCTGGAGCCGCTTCTGTAGGAGCAGCTTCAGCTGGCGCAGCTTCTTCAGCCGCTGGCGCTTCAGCAGCAGGTGCTGCGTCAGCTGGCGCAACTTCTTCAGCAGCTGGTGCTTCAGCAGCAGGCGCAGCTTCTTCAGATTTTTTGCCCAACAGTGAGAACACCAATACCGCAGCAACAGCAGCAATGATCCATGGCAGCAATTTGTTACCACCTTTAGTCGCGGCACCTGAACCGTGCGCAATTTTGGTGATCTCAGTTGCAGCCGCCGCTGGGTCAGCAGCACCGTAGATAGCCGCACCGGCAACCACGATATCAGCACCAGCATCAACTACTTGTTTAGTAGTTGCAGCTTTAACGCCACCAGCAACAGACACTTTAGCGCCTGTTTTCAGACCGGATACCAGACCCAAGTCAGCAAACGGTGTTTGACCGGCCGCTTGTTGGTCCAAACCAGTGTGAACACCAATAATGTGTGCACCCAATTTAACCACTTCCAGCGTACGGGCTTTTTTGTCTTTAACGTTGATCAGGTCGATTTGCGCTTCTTTGCCATATTTGTTGGCAGCGTCGATCACACCTTTGATCGTACCGATGTCTGCAGTACCCAAAACGGTACAAATATCAGCACCTGCTTTGTAGAATGGCTCAGCTTCGTAAAAGCCAGCATCCATGGTTTTCAGGTCAACCAGAATTTTGTTATTAGGAAATTTTGAACGCAATGCTTTCAACAATTCGATACCGTTGTGTTTGATACAAGGGGTACCAATTTCCAGAATATCAACGTGTGGAGCAACTTTAGCTGCCAAAGCGATCGTTGCGTCGAAATCCAATGAATCCAATGCCATCTGGGTTTGTGCCATTTTTCTTCCTCCGAGTTTGCTCTATTTTAAATCCAATGAATCAATGCGCAGCAATTATGCAAACGCAACCCTCACTGCACATTATGTACAATAGCGTGCATCATAACCGCATTTTCAAAAAAATGACAATATTGCGACGATTTTTTTTATGCCACAATGCAATCATTTGCAGCACATTAGCCTGCAAATTACAGTAAATAGTTTGATTTTAGCGACATTAAGCCAACAGAAGGGTGCGCAATGCCTGCATCAGGGCCTGATTTTGAGAGACATTGCCTATGGTGATCCGCAAAAAGTCAGCAATTCGGGCAGGCTTTTTGAAATGACGCACAATCACTGCCTGTTCACGCAAGGCCGCGGCCAGTTGATCGCCCGCGTACTTGGGATGGCGTGTAAAAATAAAGTTAGCACCTGAGGGCAATACCTCAAAGCCCAGCGCCTGCAAATCAAGCACCAGCTGATCGCGCGCAGCGATCACTTGCTGGCGTGTTTGTTGAAAATAAGCTTCATCTTGCAAAGCAGCAATCGCCCCGGCCTCAGCAAAACGATCAATCGGATAGGAGTTAAAACTATCTTTGACGCGAATCAAGGCTTCAATCAAGCTCGCGTTACCAACAGCGTAGCCGACGCGCAGACCCGCCAGAGAACGCGACTTTGAATAAGTATGTGTCACCAGCAAATTGGGGTATTGATTGACCAGCGCCACAGCTGACTCGGTGCCAAAGTCGACATAAGCCTCATCAATCACCACCACTGACTTCGCGTTAGCTTGCAGTAAGCGCTCTATCTCACTCAGGGCAACCGGGATACCTGTTGGCGCATTGGGGTTAGGGAAAATAATGCCACCATTGGGCCGCAAGTAGTCGTCAACAGTGATCTCAAACTGCGCACTCAACGGCACCGTTTCAAAGTCAATGCCGTAAAGGCCACAATAAACCGGGTAAAAACTATAAGTGATATCCGGGAACAACAGCGGCTGATCATGCTTGAGCAAGGCTTGAAACACATGTGCCAGCACTTCATCCGAGCCATTACCGACAAACACCTGATTGGCCTGTAAGCCATGGTAATCAGCAATTGCTGCCTTCAGGCGACTAGAGTCCGGGTCTGGATACAAGCGCAAACTGTCTGCGGCCTCTGCCTGCAAGGCAGCAATCACCTTGGGGCTAGGCCCATAAGGATTTTCGTTGGTATTCAGCTTGACCAGATTTTGCAGTTTAGGCTGCTCGCCGGGCACATAAGGGGTCAGGCTGTGTACGAGGCGACTCCAATATTGACTCATGACAATACTCTTAATTTCGGGCGATTATTTTAAACGATACTCGGCACTGCGTGCGTGCGCCTGCAAGCCTTCGCCATACGCCAGAGTGGCGGCAATCTTGCCCAGCGTTTGCGCGCCTGCAGCAGAAACCATAATCAGGCTAGAACGCTTTTGAAAATCATACACACCCAATGGCGAGCTGAAACGCGCGGTACGCGAGGTTGGTAAGACGTGGTTAGGCCCGGCACAATAATCACCCAACGCTTCACAGGTATCACGCCCCATAAAAATGGCCCCAGCGTGTCTGATCTGCTTGCTAAACGCCAACGCATCATCCATGGATAACTCCAAGTGCTCAGGGGCAATGTAGTTACAAATCTCTGCCGCCTCAGCCAGGTCTTTCACTTGAATCAAGGCACCACGATTTTGTAGCGAGGTGCGAATAATCTCCTGACGGGGCATTTCACCGACCTGACGCTCAATACTGGCTTGCACTTGATCGAGGAATTCAGCACTCGGTGACAACAAAATGGCTTGCGCCAATTCGTCGTGCTCGGCCTGGCTAAACAAGTCCATCGCTGTCCAGTCCGGGTTGCTATGGCCATCACTGATGACCAGGATTTCTGACGGCCCGGCCACCATATCAATGCCAACCACGCCAAAGACACGACGTTTTGCCGCGGCCACATAAGCATTCCCTGGGCCGACGATTTTATCCACTTGCGGCACCGTTTCGGTGCCATACGCCAATGCGCCCACCGCTTGTGCACCACCAATACAAAACACGCGATCGACGCCACAGACGGCCGCCGCCGCCAGCACCAATGGATTTTTTTCACCATTAGGCGTAGGTACGACCATCACCAGCTCTTGCACGCCAGCCACTTTGGCCGGGATTGCGTTCATCAGCACAGATGAAGGATACGCCGCTTTGCCGCCTGGCACATATAAGCCGACACGGTCCAGCGCAGTCACCTGCTGACCAAGTAAGGTACCATCGGCTTCGGTGTATTGCCAGGACTGCATCACTTGCTTTTCGTGATAGCTACGTACGCGCGCAGCCGCCGCTTGCAAGGCTTCGCGCTGCAGCGCTGGCAGACCATTTAAAGCCGCATGCAATTCGGCCTGCGGGATTTCCAATGCCGCTACACTAGCAGCGTTGGTTTTATCAAAACGATTGGTGTATTCGAGCACCGCTGCATCGCCGCGCATTCTCACATCCTTGAGGATATTGGCAACCACCTGGTCGATGCTGTCATCCTGCGCGGTTTCAAAAGCCAGCAATGCTTTTAACTCGGCCTCAAAACCTGCATTCTGTGTATTTAAACGTTTAATCTTCATAGATATTTAGTCAATTAATCTTTTTTAATAGCACTCGCAAAGCTGTCAATAATCGGTTGCAGCAGCGGACGGTTCACTTTGAAAGAAGCTTGGTTCACCACCAGACGCGAGCTGATCGCACCCACCTCTTCTACCGCTTTTAGCTGGTTGGCACGTAAAGTGCCGCCGGTGCTGACCAAATCGACAATGGCATCTGCCAAGCCAACCAGTGGCCCCAGCTCCATCGAACCGTAGAGCTTGATCAAATCCACATGCATACCTTTGGCGGCAAAATGCTCGCGCGCAGTTTTCACATACTTGGTCACCACTTTAAGACGCGCACCCTGACGGATACTGGCTTCGTAATCAAAGTCTTCTCGCACCGCCACCATCATTTTGCACTTGGCAATATTCAGGTCCAACGGCTGATACAAGCCGTCACCACCGTGCTCATCCAGCACATCCTTACCCGCAATACCTAAATCCGCAGCGCCATATTGCACATAGGTCGGCACATCAGTCGCCCGCACGATCACCAGGCGCACATCTGCGCGATTGGTGGGCAAAATCAGCTTGCGCGAAGACTCAGGGTCCTCCAGCGCATGTATGCCAGCAGCCGCCAATAACGGCGTGGTTTCCTCAAAAATGCGCCCTTTGCTGAGTGCAATAGTAATCATGATTAATTCGATCTACGCACTTTGGCGCCCAGTTGATTCAGTTTTTCTTCCAGCTTTTCGTAGCCACGGTCCAAATGGTAAATACGGTCGATTACCGTTTCACCGTCAGCCACCAACCCGGCCAGCACCAGGCCAGCTGAGGCGCGCAAGTCGGTTGCCATCACACTGGCCCCCTCTAGCGCAGACACACCTTGCACCATGGCCGTATTACCCTGCACGTCAATATTGGCGCCCATGCGCTGCAACTCCTGCACGTGCATAAAACGGTTTTCAAAAATCGTTTCAATCACTGTGCATACGCCTTCTGCCACCGTATTCATGGCCATAAACTGCGCCTGCATGTCGGTTGGAAAAGCCGGATGCGGTGCGGTACGCACGTTGACCGCCTTTAACTTGCCATTGCTTTTCACCGTAATGCTATTGCTGTCATGGCTAATGGTCGCGCCTGCTTCACGCAGCTTCTCAATCACGGCTTCGAGCAAATCGGCACGCGCATTTTTCAACGTCACCTCGCCGCCAGTCATGGCCGCCGCCACCATATAGGTGCCCGCTTCAATCCGGTCACACACCACATGGTGCTGTGCGCCGGTCAGGCGCTCAACCCCCACAATCGTAATGGCATCGGTGCCAGCACCGGTGATTTTGGCACCCATTTTATTTAGGCACTCGGCCAGGTCAACCACCTCTGGTTCTTTGGCTGCATTTTCCAGCACCGTGGTGCCTTGCGCCAAGGTGGCAGCCATCATCAGGTTTTCAGTACCGGTGACGGTGACAACATCCATGTAGTACTTGGCCCCTTGCAAACGGCGGTTAGGCAAGTGCAAGGTGCTGGCCTGAATATAGCCATGCGTAATGTGCATTGCAGCGCCCATGGCTTGCAAGCCTTTAATATGCAAGTCTACCGGGCGTGAACCGATGGCACAGCCTCCCGGCAGCGAGACACGCGCAGTACCAAAACGTGCTAGCAACGGACCCAGCACTAGAATAGAGGCACGCATGGTTTTCACCATGTCATAGGTCGCTTCAAACGAAGCCACATCACTGGCATCCAGCGTCACCTGATCGCCCTCTTTGCTCACTTTCACGCCCATGGTATCCAGCAACTGCAGTGTGGATGCCACATCGCGCAATTCAGGCACACCAGTTAAGGTAAAAGGTGTTTCGGCCAATAAACCGGCACATAAAATCGGCAAGGCGGCATTTTTAGCGCCAGACACGACCACCTCGCCATGCAATTGCACGCCGCCTTCAATAATCAGTTTGTCCAAAATTACGCTTTCGCCAACAGGGTTTGCAGTTCACCACTCTGATACATGCTGCGCATAATATCGGCGCCGCCAATAAACTCGCCATCCACATAAAGCTGCGGAATGGTTGGCCAGTTAGCATACTGCTTGATCCCTTCGCGGATATCCATGTCTTGCAATACGTCAATGGTGACATACTCAACACCACAGGCGGTCAGCATTTGCGTTGCCACGCTGGAAAAACCACATTGCGGGAACTTAGGGTTACCCTTCATATATAACACCACCTTGTTATTGCTCACGGTGTCTTTAATTTGTGCTTGTACGTCCATCTTCATTCACTCCAACGATTCATTAAAACGCTAGGCTTGCTGTTGCTGCCATTGCGTCGGGGTATAGGTTTGCATAGACAATGCGTGTATCTCGGCACGCATGCGGTCACCCAGCGCTGCGTAAACCAATTGATGCTGCTGAACCATGCGTTTACCTTCAAAGGCCGGGCTAACAATCACCGCATCAAAATGGGTGCCGTCATCGCCATTCACTTTCAGGTAGTCGCATGCTAATCCACTACGGATGTATGCCTCAAGTTGCGCTGCTGTTAACACAAAACCTCACTTACTCAACAAAATACAGAGTGATATCACAAGAAGATATTTCTTGTATTGATCAGCTAACTGCGTAATTTATAACCGGATTTTAACATCTTTAGGCATAGCCACGCCAATGCCAGCAAGAAGCTGCCGACAACCGCCAGACTAAGCCAAGGTGAAACATCGCCATGACCAAAAAAGCCATAACGGAAGCCATCGATCATGTAGAAAAATGGATTTAATTGCGAGACGGCCTGCCAGAACGGTGGCAACGAGTGAATGGAGTAAAACACACCAGACAAAAACGTCAGCGGCATGATAACAAAGTTCTGAAAAGCCGCCATCTGGTCAAATTTATCAGCCCAAATACCGGCAATAATGCCAAACGTACCCAGCAAGGCACTGCCCAGCAAAGCAAATGCAATAATCCAGCCAGGGTAAACGGTGGGCACAGAGACAAAACACAAAGCCACCAGGTAGATGCTCAAGCCCACCAGCAAACCACGGATCATAGACGCCGCCAAAAACGCCACAAAAAACTGCAGCGTATTAATGGGTGTGAGCAGTAAAAAGACGATATTACCCATGACCTTAGACTGAATCAGGCTCGACGAGCTGTTAGCAAACGCATTTTGCAGCAAGGACATCATCATCAGGCCTGGCACCAAAAAAGCGGTATAACTGACTTGATCGTACACCTTGACATGCGACTCCAGCACATGCGAAAAAATCAGCAGGTATAACAATGCGGTCAAAATGGGCGAAGCAATGGTTTGAAAAGCCACGCGCCAAAAACGCAATAATTCTTTTTTAAACAGCGTATACACACCACGCCAGCGCGGGCTGACTTTATCGTCTAGCCAAAAGAAAGGATTCAGCCACTTCATGCGTGTGCCCCTTTGTGATTGCCGACCAGATTCAAAAACACATCTTCCAGATCAACCTCCTGCAATTGCATATCCAGAATATCCACCCTGGCCTCACGCAACACACTCAACACCATTTCAACCTGTGACAACTCAGATAACGCCAGCACCACTTCATCACCATTATGCTGTTTGAGCAAGGGCTGCAACTGGCTGGGCAGCGCACCAGAAAGGCGCAAGCAAAGCTGTTTTGCCGCATGGCTTTTAAGCAATGCTCGCGTGGTATCCAGTGCCACAATCCGGCCCTGCTTCATCATGGCCACGCGCTCACACAGGGCTTCAGCCTCTTCAAGATAATGCGTGGTGAGAATAATGGTGTGGCCCTGCTGATTGAGTTGTTGAATAAATGCCCACAGCATTTGTCGTAGCTCAACATCGACCCCGGCGGTCGGCTCATCAAGCACAATCACTGGCGGCTTATGCGCCAATGCCTGTGCAATCAGCGCGCGTCGCTTCATGCCACCAGAGAGCTGGCGCATATTAGTATGCGCTTTATCGGTGAGGCCAAGCCCCTCGATCACTTCATCGACCCAGGCGTCATTTTCAGGACCATGTCCGAAATAGCCCGCTTGAAAGCGCAACATTTCGCGCACATTAAAAAATGGGTCAAATACCAGCTCTTGCGGCACCACACCCAAGGCACTGCGCGCGCGCTGCGCGTCGGTTTGCACATCGTGCCCCATGATGCGAATGCTGCCACTACTGGGTTGCAGCAAACCTGCCAGCAGGTTAATCAAGGTTGATTTACCCGCCCCGTTAGGGCCTAACAAGGCAAAAAATTCGCCCTGCTCAATTTGCAAGTCTATCCCTCTAAGGGCTTCAAACTGCCCGTAGCGCTTGGTAATGCCTGTAATCTCAATGGCTGCAGCCACGTATGACCTTTCGCTATCCCACAAAAAACGAAACCCCACCTCGTCAGAGCTGGGGCTGTTAGACTGAATTGTTTGCTAATTCAACAAAAATCCGTCGACACCGTAAAGTTGCATCAGACTCCGCAAGTTTTCCGGCACCCCAATCACCGACACGGCACTGGCTTCTGTGTGCTGATGATGCAGTTGCCGCTGAATTTCCAGAATCAAACTGACAGCCACCGTATCCACTTCATCGACCTTTGAAAAATCCAGTGTTAATGGTGAATCAAGACGCAATGCCTGCAACTGGTTCACGGTTTCACTGATATTATTAATCAGCAAATTGCCACTGAAACTCAATGTATTCTGTTGTTGCGTAATTTGCGCCACGAGATTCTCCAAATGTTCTGAATGCTGCCGGGTCGTTATTTGCTAGTGGCGGCCTTGTTTTTGTCGGCCAGTTTCTTGGTCAAACTGTCCAGGCCATTCTGGCGAATCTCTTGCGCAAACTGGCTACGGTAATTAGTGACTAGGCTCACACCTTCAATCACAATATCAAACACTTTCCAGTCATCCGCTTTTTTACCCAGGCTGTAATCGACGCTAATCGGATCACCACCCGGTTGCTGAATCGCGGTTTTGACCGTGGCACTGTCGGCACCAGCTTCCATACGAAAAGGTTTGTACTCGATGGTTTGATTTTTGTACTTGGACAATGCAGTAGCGTATGTGCGCATCAACAAGGTCTTAAACTCAGCCTGAAAAGCTGTTTTTTGCTCAGGTGTCGCATTGGTCCAGTTTTTACCCAACACCAAACGGGAGACTTTTTCAAAGTCAAAGTTAGGCAGAATTTTTTCTTCTGCCAGGGCGAAAATCTTTTGCTGGTTACCCGCCTGGATGTCTTTGTCATTCTTAATGACTTCAATCACATCATCAGCTGTTTTTTTGACCAGTTGATCCGGGGTCATCCCAGCCATTGCCACACCGCTTAACAGCCACATGGCAACTGCCATCCACCACTTTTTCATTGTGTTCCCTTTATCAATTGATTGAGTTACTTACCAATTTTGTCCAATGGACTGGCATCTAACGCATCGGCACCAGATTCGGTTGATGCAGACGCTGTTTTACCCGACTTGTCGTCACTTTCGGTCGCCTTGCTGTAAAGAAACTGGCTAATCAGCTTTTCCAGCACCACCGCATCTTGTGTTTGCGAAATCTTGTCGCCGTTTTTAAGATTTACCTCGTCGCCACCCGCTTCCAGGCCAATGTATTGCTCACCTAACAAGCCAGCCGTATAGATATTAGCAAACGTATCTTTAGGGAAGTTGTAACGCGTGTCGATGTTCAGACTCACAACGGCCTCATAAGTTTTCGGGTCAAATACAATTTCATTGACGCGACCAACGACTACCCCGGCACTTTTGACCGGCGCGCGTGGCTTGAGACCGCCAATATTTTCAAAATTCGCTGTTACCAGATAGGTTTGACCGATGCTACTGGTGGTGAGATTACCCACCTTCATCGCCAAGCCAAGCAAGGCAGCAAAACCGAGTGCGACAAAAATGCCTACCCACAAATCAATTGTTGTTCTTTCCATTGTTTATTCCCCGCAAATAACCGTGCGTACCTGACTCTAAACTGAGATCATGAACGACGTTAATATAAAATCCAGCCCCAACACAGCCAGTGATGAAGTGACGACTGTTCTGGTGGTGGCCCGGCTCACGCCTTCGGCTGTCGGCGGTGCGTCATAGCCTTCAAACAAGGCAATCATGGTACATGCCACCCCAAACACCACACTCTTGAATACGCCATTCAAAATATCGTATTCCCAATCGACATTGGCCTGCATTTGCGACCAAAACGCGCCTGCATCCACCCCGATTAAGGGCACAGCGACCAGATAGCCTCCCAAAATACCCACCATGGAGAACAGGGTCGCCAACACTGGCATGGCAATGACACCGGCCCAGAAGCGTGGTGCAATCACGCGTGCAATCGGGCTTACTGCCATCATTTCCATGGCAGACAGTTGCTCAGTCGCCTTCATCAAGCCAATTTCTGCCGTAATCGCCGTACCGGCACGACCAGCAAACAGCAATGCCGTGACAACCGGGCCAAGCTCGCGCACCAGCGCCAGGGCGACTAATACGCCAATCGCCTCTGAGGAGCCGTATTTTTGTAAGGTGTGGTAGCCCTGCAACGCCAGCACCATGCCGACAAAAAAAGCAGATACCAGGATAATGATCAGCGACAAGACACCGGTGAAGTAAACCTCGCGGATCGTCAGGCGAAAACGACGGAAGCTTTCACCAGAAGAGACCAGTGTCAGCCAGAATAACCGGCCACCGGCACCCAGCCGCCATATTTTATTGATGCAACCAGCACCCAACCGGCTGAGCATGCGCTTCAGTTTATGCAATACCATTAACGCGCCCCTCTCAACAAACTGGCGTGATACTCGGGCGCTGCATAATGGAATGGCACCGGGCCATCTTTTTCGCCATGCACAAACTGATGCACAAAAGGTAATTCAGAGTTACGCAAGTCGTCCGGGGTGCCTTCAGCCGCAACCACACCATCTGCGACAAAATAAACGTAGTCGGCAAACTGGAAAGTTTCTTCAACGTCGTGCGTCACAATAATGGAGGTGGCGCCCAAGGCATCATTGAGGCTACGAATCAAATCACAAATCACCGCCATCGAAATCGGGTCCAGGCCGGCAAATGGTTCGTCATACATAATAATGCTGGGGTCCAGCGCAATCGCGCGTGCCAGAGCAACGCGCCTGGCCATCCCGCCAGAAAGCTCGGTTGGCATCAGGGCATGCGCACCGCGCAACCCCACAGCATTGAGTTTAAGCAACACCAGATCGCGAATCATGCTTTCAGGCAAGCTGGTATGCTCACGCATCGGAAAAGCGACGTTTTCAAACACAGACAAATCGGTGAACAAGGCGCCATGCTGAAACAGCATGCCCATTTTGCGACGCAAGCGGTATATCCCTTCACGGTCTTGCTGATGCACAACTTCGCCACCCACCTCTACGTGGCCTTTAGTCGGTTTAAGCTGCCCGCCTATCAGGCGCAACAAGGTGGTTTTACCGCTGCCGCTCCCGCCCATAATGGCAACCACCTTGCCTTTAGGAAAGGTCATATTGATGCCTTTATGCAACAAGCGGCCCTTATACCCGAAAGACAGGTCTTTAATTTCTACAATTGCGTTTGCCATAGGAAGTGGGTGGTGTAAAACGGCTACCATTCTAAAACAGAATGTGTCTCAATCGGTGAATGTATCAGACATAAAACAAAAAGCCTGAAAAACCAGGCCTTTTGTGTCAAATTTATGTTGTATTCTACACTAAAAACTCATGCAAACTAAATAAGCTGTCCCAGCCACAGGCGCCGCCTCACCCGCGCCAGGCGTGCCATTGACCAGGATACGCATCACGCCGCTATTGCCTGCACCGTCATCCATCATCGTATCCAGCTGCAATGCGTATCGCCCCAAAATCGCATCTGAACACATGGCATGTGCGGTGTTAAAAGTCCCGGTAGTGGCTGCCGTTAAGGCCGCAACACTCGTCACACCTAACTGACCACCCTCACTGTTACGCGGCACATATCGTGTGCTAGTAGTATCGGTCGCACCCGTTGCCAAGCCCGCCAATCGCAAGTGCTGCCACAGTAAAAATGACTCGTCTGTATCGGTACTTGAGTTCCAGCTACCTTGTATCAAGCCGTTTTGCACTTGACCGTTGGTGCTGGCATTGGTACCCGCGATATGTGTATCGGCGGCATGATCGTCACCGGGTAACGCACGAAACCTGTCCTGGTAGCCATAAAAATAAGTGGGAATATTTCTAAAGTCACTGGCCAGACTTTTGACCTTGGCATTGGCAATCAACTCTTGCCCTCGCATGACGCCTGCGAGCAACAACCCTGCAATCACCAACACAATGGCCAATTCAATCAAGCTAAATCCTAGTTGCTTTTTCATTTTGAATCCTCCTGATACCTGCATCATTGAAAGAAGTATGACGGTGTTAACACCCGCAGCCAGCGGATGCCAACACAGACAATATTAACATTAATTAATAATTGTTAATATTGTCTACAGGTAAAGAGTTCAGAATGAGCAAAATAAAACGGGCAGATGCACCTGCATCCACCCGTTAATCACAACCTTTTAAAGCTTAAAGCGTGCCGTAAGAATGCAAGCCACTCAAAAACATATTGACGCCCAGGAAGGCGAAGGTCGTGACCAGCAAACCAACCAGCGCCCACCAGGCCAGCACTGTGCCACGCAACCCTTTCATTAAGCGCAAGTGCAACCATGCGGCGTAATTGAGCCAGACAATCAAGGCCCAGGTTTCTTTAGGGTCCCATGACCAGTAACCGCCCCAAGCCTCCGCTGCCCACATCGCGCCCAAAATAGTCGCGATGGTAAAAAACGCAAAGCCAATCGCAATCGCCTTGTACATTAAATCGTCCAGCACGTGCAGCGCTGGCAACCGGCTAGCCAACACACCATGCTTGACCAGCAGATAAGCGCCAGCCACCATCGCCGCCAGTGAAAACGCGCCATAGCCTATAAAGTTGGCGGGCACGTGTATCTTCATCCAGTAACTTTGCAAGGCAGGCACCAGCGGTTGAATTTCATTGGCGTGACGATCAAAGGTGTACCAGAGAATAAAGCCCACCGCGGCATTAATGACGATTAAGACAAAGCCACCCAGTTGGCGAGTATTAAACAGTTTTTCATAATGCAAATACAACAAAGACGTGATCAGGCAAAACAGGATAAATACTTCATACAGATTGCTGATAGGAATATGACCGACATCCGGCGCAATCAGGTAAGACTCATACCAGCGCACCATCAGGCCGACAAAGCCAAACAGCGTAGCCGCCCAGGTGAGCGCCGAGGCCACTTTGGCCGTGAAGGCCGACTTTTGGAACAATGCCAGCCAGTAGGTCAGCATGGCCAGTACAAATAGCACATTCATCCACATCACGGCTGACTGACTGGCAAGCAAAAACTTCAATAAAAAGCGTTGGCTGGCATTGGCCAAATCGCCTTGGTAACTAGCCACCCCGACCAAACTGAGCACCGCCACACCTAGCACCAGCCGCGCGATGGCCGACCAGCGCCACCCCAGATAACTAAACAAGGCAACCGCAGCAAACAAAAAGCTGACTTCATAGACGTCCATAAAGCCTGCATAACGCTGATACGAAAAGATTCCGCCAGCGAGCAGCAGCACGGCATAAATCCAGTCAAACTTGCTTAATGATTGCCAAAACGATGTTGGCTTTGATAATAATGATGTACTCATCGCATTCCCCTCTTCATTCCGTCAGGCAGCTGGTGCCGTTTGCAATAATGCCGTCAGTTGCTGTTGCACGCGCGCAAAATCCTGGTCCAGATCCATATTCTTACGGTTAGATGACATTGCCAGCAACACTTCTTGCTGTGCAGGTTTGATCAATAACCACAAGCGACGTTCCTTAATATAGAACATGGAAAAAATCCCCAGCACCAGCATCACAGACCCGAAATACACCCAGTTTTGACCCGGCGAGCGCGTCAGCTGAAAGCCACTGGCTTGCTTTAAGGTGTAATTATTTAACTGAAAGTAATACGGCGTGCCATAAAAAAACAAATCATTCATGGCGTTTAAACTATCCTGAATAAACATCACCGTCTCCTGATTGTCAGGGGCTGGTGGCAATTGGCGCTGGGCGCGACTGATTTGGTAACCTTGCAACGCAGCCCGGTTTAACAATTTTAAATAGGTTTGTGCCGCTTGCTCACGCTGGTCTTTTGGCACGGCACTCTCAATAATGCGTGACAACTCACTATAGCCGCCCTTCTTAAACGTCACCAGCAAATGTTGCAGGCTTTGCTCAAACTGCGCCCTTAATGGCGCATTGTCGCCCGGCATTTGCTTGGCAACCTCGCTGGCGATCTCACGCATCGTCTGCTCATTACGCAAGGTTTGGCGCAAGTGCATAAAACCGTTAATTTCCAGCGCATCATCCGCCGGAATGCGCAAATACTTAAATTCGTCCTGCACCGTTTCACGCATGCCAGAGACAAAGTAAGCGCGGCCATCCAACTGCAATGGCTGCATATAACTCATATATTCACGTGCCTGGCCACTGGCATTACGCAATTTCAAGGTCGTATTGGGGCCCACGTTATGCGGCTTGCCTTTGCCATCGGCAGACAAATTTAAAATATTAAACTGGCGGAACTCGTTAAATTCCACCGTCATTTTTTGCGCGCCATCGCCCAACGAGCCTTTTTGCGACACCACCCCATCAATATCAAAACCATCCTGATTGCTGGCGGCCAAATCCCACAATTTGAACTTGAGTTGCGAACCACCATCTTGAAAGTCGGATTGATAAATCGCGATGCCTTTATAGGTGTACGGATGATTGACGCGTATCGTCGTTTCGATCGGCTTGCTTAACTCAGGATCAGTGATGACAATATCACTCTCAAACGATTTTGGCATGCCGGTCGCATAATGCTCAATACGAAAATCTTTCAACGCCACCGTAAATGGCAGGTCTTGCACTAAATAGCCATCACGCACGCGCACAAACGCCACATTGTCATGTTCGCCTTCGGGCAAGGTCATATTGGCGCGAAAAGACAAATTATCAATCCCTAAGCGACTTTCCGCAGGCACCTTGCGCGCAGAAATATCACGCGTTTCGATGACTTTCCATCCCAGCAGCTCTTGCACTTTAAATGGCAAATTGCCGTCCAGCAAACCGCCAAAGCAAATCACGATAATCGCCGCGTGAGTAAAGATATAGCCCAAACGTTGATGTGTCCCCAGCTTCGCCGCGATCAATACATCACCATTGTCTTGCTGCCGCGTTTTAAAGCGATAGCGCTCTATGTTTAAAAAATCACTCAACTGAGCTTGCAACGCAGCCACAGGCTGCTGCGTCGCCAAACTGGCTTGATGACCAAATAAACGCAGCGATTTTTCAGTGGCATGCTCTTTATACACCCGCCATTCTTTGACCATCAACGGCGCATTACGAATCACGCACAACGTCGTCGACACCACCAGAAACAGCAAAATGAGCAAAAACCAGGCCGCATGATACACATCCAGCAAGCCCAACCACTCAAACAACTCAAACCAAAACTGGCCAAACTTGATAATGTAGTTGGTGTAAGGCTCGTTTTGCTTGAGCACAGTGCCAATCATCGAAGCGATACCCAACAGCGTCAACAGGCTCACAGCAAAGCGCATCGAACTCATCAACTCATAAATGCGCTGCGATAAGGAAATGGGAGCTTTCAAAACAATCTCTTTAAAATTGACTAGTTAAGTTGCACGCACGGCGGTTGCCATACATTGCAACAACGCAAGACGCGCACGTGTGGACGACATCTGCCGCAAAAGGTTGCACAGGCCTACAGTAAAAAAGGTGGCCGCAGCCACCTTTTTTCAATCAGTCACGACTAGCGCAAACCCTGGATGTAATCTGCAACAGCCTGCATTTCAGCATCACTCATTTTCGCCGCGATGGTCATCATCATCGGTGCATTGGCACGCTCACCAGTGCGGAACGTTCTCAACTGCTGCACCGTGTAATCTGTGTGCTGACCAGCCAAGCGCGGAAACTGTTTAGGCAAGCCGGCGCCAGTTGCACCATGACAAGCCGCACAGGCAGGCACTTGTGTTGCTGCAATGCCACCGCGGTAAATTTTCTCACCTAAAGAGCCTTTGCCATTACTGCTGGCTTTAGCCAGCTTAATACTCTGGCTAGAAAAATATTTCGCCACGCCTTCCATGTCTTCCTGGCTCAAAGCACCCGCCATGCCTGCCATCACCGGGTTGGCGCGCGTGCCATCTTTAAAGTTGCTCAATTGCTTGAGCAAATATTCAGGATGCTGACCTGCCAGTTTAGGGTTGGTGTTGATCACGCTATTACCGTCGGCCCCGTGACAGGCAGCACAGACGTTTTGAACGATTTTTTCCGGCCCATTCACGACTGGCGCGGCTTCCGCCGAGGTCGCTTCCTCAGCAAATACGGGCTGCACACCCATGGCCAGCAACACAAACAATCCAGCTTTAAAACTCTTTAACATAATTCAATGCCCCAACATTTTTATTCTGCGCCATTTTATCAAACAAACCTTGTTCGTGATAGCATGCACAGCTGAATAGTCCATAAAACCTTGAGGCAACTCAACTCATCATGCCAGTTTTTCAAAACGCCCGCTTTCACCTGTCGGCACATCATCTACGTGACCTGCCGCCAGCCAGCGGTATCGAAGTCGCCTTTGCCGGACGCTCCAACGCAGGTAAATCAAGCGCACTCAACACTTTGGCCAACCACAACCGGTTAGCCTTCGTCAGTAAACAACCTGGTCGCACCCAACTGATTAACTTTTTCACGCTGGGTGACGACAAACATTTGGTCGACTTGCCTGGCTATGGCTACGCCAAAGTGCCTGAAGCCATGCGCACACATTGGCAAAATGTATTGTCACGCTACCTGAGTGAGCGCCAAAGCCTGGCCGGACTAGTACTAGTGATGGATAGCCGCCACCCGCTGACCCCGCTGGACAGACAAATGCTGGACTGGTTTTGCCCTTCCGGCAAGCCGGTGCACGTGTTGCTGACCAAGAGCGACAAGCTATCACGCAGCGAATCCAGCATCCTGATCGGCAAAATACGCAAAGAGCTACACGCAGGCTGGGGCGAGAGAATTAGCGTGCAGTTATTTTCCAGCCTGAAAAAACTAGGCGTGGATGAAGCAGAAAAAGTCCTCGGGGAGTGGTTTTTTGGCAACGAATCCGACGTGCAAGACGAACCAACCGCCAGCGAATAAAAAAAGCAGACATCAGTCTGCTTTTTTTATTTTGCATACCATCGATTAAACCCGCTTAAACACCAGATCCCACACGCCGTGCCCCAGCTTGAGGCCACGATTCTCAAACTTGGTCAGCGGACGATACGCTGGTTTTTCAGCATAATCCACAGCGGTATTTTGCAGTTGCGCCTCGCCTTGCAATACCTCCAGCACCCACTCGGCATACTCCTGCCAGTCTGTCGCCACGTGAATGTAAGCGCCCGCTTTCAACTTGCTACACAACAACTGGACGAATTCAGCCTGAATCAAACGGCGCTTATGGTGGCGCTTTTTATGCCAAGGGTCAGGGAAGAAAATATGCACGCCATCGAGTGAAGCATCCGCCAGCATGTTTTGCAGCACTTCAACGGCGTCATGCTGAACAATGCGCAGATTCTGAATCTCGCCCTCTTGCATCAACTTAAGCAAGCTGCCAACACCAGGCGTATGCACTTCTACCGCCAGAAAATCACAATCCGGCAAGGTTTGTGCGATTTTGGCGGTAGCATCGCCCATGCCAAACCCGATTTCGAGAATTTTTTTGCTATCGACACGGCCAAACGCCTGGTTTAAATCCAACGGTTGATCAACATACTCAATGCCAAATGTTGGCCAAGCCGTTTGCAACGCGCGCTCCTGGCCTTTGGTCAAACGCCCCTGGCGCAAGACAAAACTACGGATGCGGCGTTGATAAGGCGCTTCGGAAGATTCTGGGGTTTGGTCTATTTCTGTCATGGGGCGCATTATACTTTAAGTGCTTTTATTTACCTTATATAGCTTATTAATTTGAAATGCCCTTTTCGCCTGTTGGCGAGTCACTTTCTGGTGCTTGTCCCCCAGAAAGTAACCAAAGAGGACGACACCCAGCCATCACGGCCTACGGCTCCCTTGCGTTGCTCAACCTAGGACTTTCGTCCGTTAACGGACTTCACGTGGGCGTCCATCGAAACTCGCCCTAGCGGCTTGCAAAAGACGCAAGCCACCGCGGAACTCGAACAGCCGATGGCCGACTACCCCCACTTCGCCTCCGCTACTCAGCGTGATGGAATGGGATTCATCTCATTTAAGTAGCAGCGTGGAAGTTTGAACGGTAAAAAACCAGACTCATTTGTTTAAACCCACAGAAGGATGGCGTTCGTATGGTGTTCGGGGTCCCCATCTGCCGCGCCGAGTAGCGCAGGCAAAATAAGATGAAGGGAGCGGCTGTCCGAATCCCGCGGTGGCTTGCGTAGTGTGCAGGCCGCTAGGATGAGTTCCGCGACCGCTTATTTTGACGAGCAACGCAGGAATCAAGCGGAAGCTGGGGTGCATTTCTTTTGGTTACTTATTCTTTGGGCAAGCAAAGAAAAGTAACTCGCTGAAAAAGCGAAAAGCAACATCACAAACAACCACAAACGCGTGGGCATCCATGCCCACCCTACAACGACCAATCAAAGAACAACCTTTTATTGCTATCTCACCACGCCTGGATTCCGACAAACGCCGGAATAGCGACAATAAGTTGAAGATGCCCCAAGCATCAAAAGAATGCCCTAGCCCTAGCATCCCAAACCCAACTCAATCCATCACAAATGATGTCGCTTATCCCCACTCACAAACCCCAACAACGGCTCACTCAAGCCCTTACTCAGTGCTAACACCTTAAACAACTCCCCCATCTCCGCCGGAGATAACAGTTTTTGTACCGCCGCGACCATAGGTAAATAACGTGCACTATCTTCTGGCGACACCGTTTGCAGCAACTGCAAAATACCGCAGTTCATTAAAAACTGGGCCTGGGTGGTGTATCCCGCACAATTAAGGCCATGCGTCAGCGCCGTTTCGGCCATGGCGGTAAAATTGACGTGGGCGGTGATGTCTTGCAGCCCGGGGTAAATCAACGGATCATCATGCGCATATTGCTGAAAGTGACACATCAGCGTGCCCTGGCGGCGTTGCGGGTGATAGTACTCTCGTGCCGAAAAGCCGTAGTCCAGCATCAGGATTACGCCCTGTTGCAGTAGCTTGGCCAAGCTGGCAATCAGGCCCTGGGCGGCCGGACACACTTCGGTGATGTAGCCATCAGGCAACTGGCTGCTATCAATATGGGCGACCAGTGACAGGTCTTGCAGTGGTTGCGCCTGCCATGCCAGTTGCTGGTCAAAGGTCAAGCCACGCGCCAGCCATTGCCCAGCTTGCCACTCAACAATATGCACAGGAATCGCATCCAGCACCTCGTTGCCAAGCACTACACCAGTAAAGTTGGCAGGCAAGGCATCCAGCCATTGCACGCGTGAGAAGATGGCCTCAGGCAATTGCGCACTTAAGAAATCTTGCTGCCTTTGGCGCAAGTTAGCACTCACCTCAAGAATAAAATAATGCGATGGCAACTGCTCTAATGCTGCCAGCTGCTGCAACAAACCCGCCGCCAATCGACCAGTGCCTGCCCCGAGTTCCAGCATATTGCCCGCGGTCACCTGCAGCACCTGGCTCACTTGATTGGCCAGTGCTTGTGCAAACAGCGGCGAAATTTCCGGCGCGGTGACAAAATCCCCCCCTGCACCGAACTTATTGGCGTCGCCGCTGTAATAGCCAAGGTGGGGCGTGTAAAGTGCCAGTTGCATATAATCGGCAAAGGACAGCCAACCGCCCTGTTGTTGCACTTGCTGTTGAATATGGGCGACCACTGTGTCGCAGTGTTGTTGTGCTGCGACATCCAAGGCCGGTAAGCGTGAAGAATTCGGTTGAGCAGTCATTCAACCATTATAATGTGACCAGTCCAGAATAAAGAGACCTCTGTGAATTTCGATGTTGCTTCTAAAGTTGTGCTAATTACCGGCGGCGCCAAACGCGTCGGCGCCGCCATCGCCCGCGAGTTACATCGCCAGGGTGCTAACTTGTTATTGCACTACCACACCAGCACCAGTGAAGCGCTTGCCCTGCAAGCCGAGCTAAACCAGGTAAGGCCTGGCAGTGTGGCGGTGGCGCAGGCCAACCTGCTCGATACAGCTGTCTTACCGCAACTGATAGACACCGCGCTGCAACAGTTTGGCCGTTTAGATGCGCTAGTCAACAATGCCTCCAGTTATTACCCGACCCAGCTTGGCCAGATTAATACAATGCAATGGGAAGAGCTCATGGGCAGCAATCTGAAAGCGCCGCTATTTTTAAGCCAGGCGGCGGCCGACGCCCTGCGTGCCAGCCAGGGTTGCATTGTAAATATTACCGACATGCATATCGAGCGCCCGAAAAAACACTACATCGTTTATAGCGCGGCCAAAGCAGGCTTGGTGAGCCTGACTAAATCGCTAGCGCAAGAACTCGCTCCTGATGTCAGGGTCAATGCCGTTGCGCCCGGGCCGGTGTTATGGCCAGATGGCAATCAGGAGTTTGATGACAATTACCGCCAGCAAGTGGTCAATCAAACCTTGCTCAAACGTACCGGCGAGCCCGCTGACATCGCCAAAGCGGTCAAGTTTTTGATTTATGATGCGCCATTCATCACCGGCCACGTGCTGGCAGTGGATGGTGGGCGCAACTTGAGCCTATAGTCACGGCAACGGCGATGCACACTCAGTCACAAATCATCACCATACATGCCCATGCGCCCGCAAAACCTGAGCTTGGTGAAGTGTGTAACGGCTGCGGCGTCTGTTGTGCTGCCGAGCCATGCCCGGTCAGCCTCGCGTTGTTATGGCCACATCAAGCGCCTTGCCGTGCACTGATATGGAGTGATACCTCGCAACGCTACCTGTGTGGCATGGTGAGTGATCCAGCCCGTTTTTTAGGCTGGCTGCCAAAAAGCATGAACGCAAGTGCCAGCCGCTTATTCAAACGCTGGATCGCGGCGAATACAGTCTGTGATGCCGATGCCGTATTGTCAGAATGAAATCAATTCTAATAATCAAAGACTTAGCGTGACTTTAGCTCGCTTTCCGCTATAATGCGCGCCATGAAGACCAAACATTATCCAGACGACGTTAGCCAAAACTTCTTAAAACTGCGTAATCAGTTGATTAGCGCCACTGGTAAAGCCATTGGCGATTACAATATGATTGAAGAAGGTGACACCGTGCTCGTATGCATGAGCGGCGGTAAAGACAGCCACGCCATGTTGATGATTTTGCTGGCCTTGCAAGAGCGCGCGCCAATCAATTTTAAATTGATTGCGATGAACCTGGACCAGAAGCAACCAGGGTTCCCGGCAGACATCTTGCCAGCCTACCTGGAAAAGCTGGGCGTGGAGTACCGCATTGTCGAGGCGGACACTTACTCCATTGTGAAAGAAAAAATTCCCGAAGGCAAAACCACTTGCAGCCTGTGTTCACGCCTGCGTCGCGGCATTATTTACACCACCGCCCAACAACTGGGCGCGAACAAAATTGCGCTGGGCCATCACCGCGATGACATCGTGCAAACCTTGTTCCTGAACATGTTTTACGGCGCCAAACTGAAAGCCATGCCACCCAAACTGGCCACCAACCGTGGTGAATTTATGGTGATCCGCCCGTTGGCCTATTGTGCCGAAAAAGACATTGCCACCTATGCGCGCGGCATGCAGTTCCCGATTATTCCGTGTGATTTATGCGGCAGCCAGGAAAACCTGCAACGGCAAAAAATCAAGGACATGCTCAACAATTGGGAGCGCGAGCAACCAGGGCGCATCAACAACATCTTCCGCGCCATTGGTAATGTCGAACCGTCACACCTGGCCGATGTTGACCTGTATGACTTCAAACACCTGAGCCATGCCCAGGCAGACGATGAAGACCCGATGTTTGATCACGAAAAATTTGCCAGCAACGACATGGCGCTGAATATTGCGACTCAGGATGAGAAACGCATTGAATTTGCGCGCAAGTCTTTTCCGATTGCGGCCACGACTGAAGAATAAAACAACGTTTTGGTGCCGGAAAGACTTTAATTAATGACTTTCCGCACCGATATATTGTCTAGTTATTAAAACGCTTGCTATTATCTAGCCAACCCTTATACAGACCGCTCAATGTCAAAACTGCTGATCGTTGAATCACCCTCCAAGGCCAAAACCCTCAAAAAATATTTGGGTGGTGATTTTGAGGTCCTGGCTTCTTACGGGCATGTGCGCGACCTGATCCCCAAAAATGGCGCGGTGGACCCGACACAGCAGTTCGCCATGAAGTACGACATCATTGACCGCAACAGCAAACATGTCGATGCCATTGCTAAAGCAGTGAAAAGTGCTGACAGCATTTATCTGGCAACCGACCCGGACCGCGAAGGCGAAGCCATCTCGTGGCATATTGCCGAAATTCTGGCAGAAAAAAAGCTGATCAAAAACAAGCTGGTCAAACGGGTCGAATTTAACGAGATTACACAAACGGCGGTCAAATATGCCATAGACCATCCACGTGATATTTCTATGGATCTGGTCAATGCGCAACAGGCTCGCCGCGCGCTGGATTATTTAGTCGGCTTTAATTTATCACCGTTATTGTGGAAAAAAATCCGTCGCGGTTTGTCGGCTGGCCGCGTGCAAAGCCCAGCGTTGCGCCTGATTGTTGAGCGCGAGCTGGAAATCGAAGCCTTTGTCAGCCGCGAATACTGGAGCATCCATATGGGTGCGCTCAAGCATGCCCATGGCTTTGACGCCCGACTGGTGCAACTCAACGGCCAGAAGGTAGAGCAGTTTACGGTCACCAACCATGACCAGCAAGCTGACATTGTTGGTAAGTTATTGCTCGCCTCCGCAGGCAAAACCACCGTGACCCGCGTTGAGAAAAAGCAACGCAGCCGCAGCCCGGCCGCGCCCTTTACTACCTCTACCCTGCAACAGGAAGCCGTGCGTAAGCTGGGCTTTACCACCAGCCGCGCGATGCGTGTGGCCCAGCAGTTGTACGAGGGCATGGATGTTGGCAGCGGCACGGTTGGTTTGATTACCTATATGCGTACCGACTCCTTCAGCCTGGCGGCCGAAGCCGTGATGCAAATCCGCGATTACGTGAAAAAGCACTTTGACGCAGACTACCTGCCCAAGTCGCCTATCATGTACAAAACCAAAGCTAAAAATGCGCAAGAGGCACACGAGGCGATCCGCCCGACTGACATCACCCGCACCCCGGCCAGCGTACGCCAGTATCTGAATGACGAACAGTTCAAGCTGTATGAAATGATCTGGAAACGCACGCTGGCTTGCCAGATGACCCAAGCCAAATATGACGCTGTTAGCGTTGATTTAGCCATCGGTAGCGAAGCCACCCTGTTCCGTGCCAGCGGCCAAACCCTGGTGTTTCCGGGCTTTATTGCCGTCTATATGGAAGGCAAAGACGACGATAAAGACGACGAAGATGCAGAGGCCAAGTTGCCGCATCTGGAAACTGGTGAAGTGCTGACTGTTGAAAGAATTTTTGGCGAGCAACATTTTACTGAGCCACCACCACGCTACTCTGAAGCCAGCCTGGTGAAGGCGCTCGAAGAGTACGGAATTGGCCGCCCTTCGACTTATGCCAGCATTATCTCGACCCTGCAAGACCGCGAATATGTGGTGCTGGATAAAAAGCGCTTTACGCCGACCGATGTTGGCCGCGTGGTAAATAAGTTTCTCACCGAGCATTTTACCCAGTATGTGGATTACGATTTTACGGCCAAGCTGGAAAACGAGCTGGACGAAATTGCCGAAGGTAACCTGGATTGGGTGCCTGTCATGGACAAGTTCTGGCAGGGCTTTAATCAGCAGATTCAAGTCAAGGCCGATGTAGAGCGCCCAGGCAATGAGCTGATTGATGAAATGTGCCCGAAATGTGGCCTGCAACTGCAAAAACAATTGAGCCGCTACGGCAGCTTTATTGGCTGTACCGGTTACAACGCCACGCCAAAATGCGATTACAAACGCAATCTGGATGGCGAAGCCAATATGGCGAGCGAGCCGGTGGTGATCGGGCAGGATGCCGATACACAAAAAGAAATCTACCTAATGAACGGCCCTTATGGTCCTTATTTGCAGCTTGGCCTACCGGTGGAGGGTGACAAGAAAAAGCCTAAACGGGTCAGCATTCCGAAAGAGATTCCGCTCAGCCAGGTTAATATAGACACCGCGAACATGTTGCTGAGTTTGCCGCGAGACTTAGGCCAGCACCCGGAAACCGGCAAAAAGATTGTTGCCAATATCGGTCGCTTTGGGCCTTACGTCAACCACGACAGCAAGTTCAAATCCATCCCTAAAACCGAGAGTGTGTTTAGCATAGACCTCGAAGGCGCGGTAAAGTTACTGGCGGCGGCCAATGGCCCTACCCCACTGGCAGATTTGGGTGAGCACCCGTCGGGCGAGGGGCGTATTGAGGTATTTTCTGGCCGCTTTGGCCCTTATGTGCAACACAACGGCTTGCGTGCAACACTGCCCAAAAGTCTGGCGCCAGAAGAGCTGACAGTGGAGCAAGCATTAGAGTTACTGGCAGAAAAAGCGGCTAAAGAAGGCAGCAAAACCACGACTAAAAAACCAGCGGCAAAGAAAGCGGCCGCGCCTAAAGCCGCCGCGAAGAAAACCACTGCGACCAAACCAACGGCTAAAAAACCGGCCGTCAAAAAAGCTAGTACAACTAAAGCGGCTGGCAGCAAAAAAACCAAAAAGTCAGCAGAAGAGTAAATAACCCACATAAAAAAGGCGCTTATCAGCGCTTTTTTTATGTCAATCGCAGCGGGTCAATATGCCCGTTTAATGGCTAGACCACAAGTGATCAATATTGCCCACGCCCCAGGTGGCTGCTGAGTCATTGCCAATAATTTCATCCATGCCTTTTGACAAGTCGAGCTCTATCACCGGGATATGGATTTTGGATTTAGTCGAGAAAAACGCTTTGACGACCGGCTTAAGCAAACTGTCCGGTGTCTGCTTCACCACTACTGCCAGGCGGCCAGATTTCAGCATCACAACCGTGCCAATCGGATAGATCCCCAAGCTTTTGACAAAGGCTTTAAACACCACGGGGTCAAAGTGACCAGTCCAGCTCGCCATGCGCTTAAGCGCAATGCCTGGCTCCCAGGCCGGTTTATAAGCACGGGTCGAAGTCACTGCGTCATACACATCACAAATCGCCCCCATCTTGGCAAAAATGGTCATTTGATCACCGCTTAGATGTTCGGGATAACCAGAACCATCCATTTTCTCATGGTGATGCAGACATACATCCAATGTCACGGCATCTGATATATTGGCTTTGACCAGCATGTCATGCCCCAACTGCGGATGTTGGCGAATGACATCAAACTCGTTATCAGTGAGCGAGCCTGGTTTATTTAATATCTGCAGTGGAATGCCAGCCTTACCCATATCATGCATCAGCCCGGCGAGCCCGGCCTGCTTCACTTCCGAGTCAGACAACTTGAGCTCCCGGCCCAATGCGGTCATCAAGGCACATACAGCCACCGAGTGCATATAAGTGTAATCATCTACTGTTTTCAAACGCACCAGACTGATCAGTGCATGCACATTGCGTGTGACCGAGGCTGAAATTTCCTCCACAATGGGCATCACTGCTTCGGCCTCGACCGCCTTGCCCATGCGCAAATCTTTAAACATGGAGGCAATCGCCTTGCGCGAGGAGGCAATAACTTTTGCCGCCTGCCGACGTTCCACGTCTAAGGCGGCTGGTCTTAAGCGCTCTGCATTGGACTCTTCAGCTACCACCGGCCCCTCGAGTTCAAGCATGGCCATTTCTTTATCCGTGAACTGGTGCGCTGCCTCTGCAGGCTCAGGCAACACATCCAGACCCTGGTCCGTGTCAATCACCACTTGCTGCAGATTGCTCGCTTTTAACTTTTGCAAATCAACGGGGTCATTAAGCACAAATTTGCTACGCCAAAACGGATGATCCATCCACGGGCCTTTTAGCTCATGAATATACATCCCCATCCGCACCTCTTTGATTGCTATTGTTTTTAACATACGACCCTGAAAACCCCTGCACAATACTTACATCTTATTATTGAATAACGGAAAAAAATTGAAAAAAAAGAGGGCTAAAAGCCCCCTTTAAAATTACTTTTATATGCATGTATTAACATGCATGATGATCAGCCAGATTTACAGACCTGCGGCAGCACGCAACGCGGCAGCTTTATCAGTCGCTTCCCAGCTAAACTCTGGCTCATCACGGCCAAAGTGGCCATACGCTGCTGTTTTGGTGTAGATCGGGCGTAACAGATCCAGCATTTTAACAATGCCTTTAGGGCGCAGATCAAAATGCTCACGCACTAACTGTGTCAGGCGCTCGTCTGAAATCTTGCCCGTGCCATACGTTTCTACCATGATAGACGTCGGCTGTGCCACACCAATCGCATAGCTGACCTGCACCAGGCACTTGTCAGCCAAGCCGGCAGCCACAATGTTCTTTGCCACGTAACGGCCCGCGTATGCAGCTGAGCGGTCAACCTTGGAAGGGTCTTTGCCAGAGAATGCGCCACCACCATGCGGTGCAGCACCACCATAAGTATCTACGATAATCTTGCGGCCAGTGAGGCCGCAATCGCCTTGCGGGCCGCCAATCACAAAACGGCCAGTCGGGTTCACCAGGTATTTAATCTCGCCCTTAATCAACTCGGCAGGCAAGGTTGGCTTGATGATTTCTTCAATCACCGCTTCACGAATTGCGTCCAGCGTCATGTCTGGTGCATGCTGCGTAGACACCAGCACGGTATCAATACTGTGCGGCTTGCCATCCACATAACGGATAGTCACTTGTGACTTGGCATCCGGGCGCAACCATGGCAAACGGCCATCTTTACGCAACTGTGACTGGCGCTCCATCACGCGATGGCTGAGCCAGATCGGCAATGGCATTAATTGCGGGGTTTCGTTTACCGCATAGCCAAACATCAGGCCTTGGTCGCCGGCGCCTTGATCCAGCGGATCATCATTGGCGTTATCGACACCCTGTGCAATGTCAGGCGACTGCTTGTCGTAAGCCACCAGCACAGCGCAACCTTTGTAGTCGATACCGTAATCGGTGTTGTCGTAACCAATACGCTTGATGGCGTCACGTGCGACTTTAATGTAATCGACATTGGCCGTGGTGGTAATTTCACCCGCCAACACAATCAGGCCGGTGTTTGCCAAGGTTTCTGCGGCTACGCGCGCAGTTGGGTCCTGGGCTAAAATAGCATCCAGAATGCTGTCAGACACCTGATCAGCTAATTTGTCGGGATGACCTTCGGAAACCGATTCCGAAGTAAACAGATATTCACTCATGATTGACGCCTTGAAAAGTTATCAAGTTAATAAATGGCACTGACTAAAGGCTGAAGCCAGCACCCAAATTGGGGAACAAAGATTTTACCCGAGTTTATTTCTGCCAAGGAATAAATCTTCGCACCAAAGATGCCTTCAACGGCACGATAGAGTATCATCTTGAGCTATGAAATTACGATTTACCAAAATGCAGGGCGCAGGCAATGATTTTGTTGTGATTGATGCCACGCAACAGCCTGTGCATCTTTCACATGGCCAAATCCAGCACATCGCTAACCGCTTTTTCGGCGTCGGTTGTGACCAGTTACTCATGGTCGAATCCACCGACACTGTCGGCGTGGATTTTCGTTACCGCATTTTTAACGCCGATGGTGGCGAAGTGGAACAATGCGGCAATGGTGCCCGTTGTTTTGTACGCTTTGTGGTTGAAAAAGGCCTGACACAAAAACGTGACATCAAAGTGGAAACCGCCAGCGGCGTCATCACGCTGATGTTGCAAGACGATGGCCAAGTGACGGTCAATATGGGCGCGCCGCGCTTTACACCGGCACAGATTCCGTTTGAGGCTGAAACGCAGTCTACCGTTTACGAGCTAGCGCTCAAAGATGAAACGGTGACCGTTAGTGCGGTCTCCATGGGCAACCCTCATGCCGTAATGCTGGTCGACAACGTGCATACCGCTGAAGTCGCCAGTTTGGGGCCACAAATCGAATCTCATCCACGCTTCCCACAACGGGTGAATGCGGGGTTTATGCAGGTGCTCAACGAGCATGAAATTAATCTGCGCGTGTATGAACGTGGCAGCGGTGAAACCCTGGCCTGCGGCACCGGCGCCTGCGCAGCGGCAGTCAGTGGCATTCAGCTCGGCACCTTACAAAGCCCGGTGAAAGTGCATACCCGTGGCGGCATTTTAACCATTCAATGGGCGGGTGCTGACGCACCAGTCATGATGACAGGGCCAGCAGACATTGTATTTGACGGCGAAATAGAGATTTAGAGAGACCAGAGCAGCAGCATGGAAGACAGTATTAACGAAAACGATATTAAGCATTACCTCAAGGCGCATCCCGACTTTTTTGAAAGTCATGCACACTTGCTGGCTGAGCTCTTTTTGCCCAGCCCGCATGGCAAAGGCACCATTTCACTGCCAGAACGCCAGCAAATTGCCCAGCGCGATAAAATTCGCGTGCTTGAGTCGCGCTTTACCGAGCTGATTTTAACCGCAGAAGAAAATGAAGCCACGGCCAATAAAGTGCATGAGCTTACTCTGGGGTTATTGTTTGCCAAAGACGTTGCGGCCTTGCACACGCACCTTGTGGCGTTTCTTGCTGCGCACTTTCAGCTCCCTAATGCGCAACTCAAACTATGGGTCAACGACAGCCATGCCGCTGATCACCTGTTTATTGAGGCAGAAGACTCGCTGAAAAACTGGGCCAAAGATTTAAGCCAACCCTATTGTGGCACCTTGCCCACCATGGATATCGCCGGCTGGTTTACCGACACCCCGGCCTCACTGGCCGTGATCCCCATGCGCTACCAAGACATCACCTTTGGCCTGATGGCGATCCCCAGCGAGCAACGCAGCCGCTTTTATGCTGGCATGGGCACCTTGTTCCTCAACCGGATTGGAGAACTGGTCAGTGCTTCATTGGCCAGATACATCATATGAAAGCCCCCGCTGAGGTTTCCGCCAAGAGGTATTTTCTTGCGGCAATTGTCAGCGTAGACCCAACCACTAGAGGTAGCGACCATGCATGAACTGCTGGATGACTACCTCGACTTTCTGCATTTTGAGCGCGGTTTGAGCGAGCATACACGCAACAACTATCAGCGCGATATTGAGCGCTTGTTGCAACAACATGCAGATAATCTCCAAACGCTCACCCCCCAAGACATTCGCCGCCAAATTGCCAGTTTAAACAGCCAGGGCATGCATGGCCGTAGCATCGCGCGCATGCTATCGAGCTGGCGCGGATTTTATCGCTACTTGGTGTTACACAAAGACTTTCCGGCTAACCCGGTGATCGGCCTGCGGGCGCCAAAAGCGCCCAAAACATTGCCACATGCGCTGTCGATAGAACAAACCATCAAGTTGGTAGAGATTGAAGGTGACGAGCCGATGACAGTGCGTGACCGCGCGATGTTAGAGCTGTTTTATTCCTCAGGTTTGCGTCTGAGCGAATTGGTTGGCCTCAATCTGGATCGTTTAGACTTACAAGAAGGCCTGATCACCGTCATCGGCAAAGGCAACAAAACCCGCATGGTGCCCTTGGGTAGCAAAGCCGTTGCCGCACTCAAAGCCTGGTTAGCCATTCGTGCACTCTGGCTCATAAAACGTCCAGCAGAAATGGCCGTGTTTGTCAGCCAGCAAGCACGTCGCATCCATGGCCGCACCGTGCAGGGGCGAATCAACCACTGGGTCACCAAACAAGGACTGCATAACCATGTGCACCCGCATATGTTGCGCCACAGCTTTGCCAGCCATGTGTTGCAAAGCAGCGGCGATCTACGTGCCGTGCAAGAAATGCTGGGGCATGCCAACATCAGCACCACACAAGTGTATACCCACCTCGACTTTCAGCATTTAAGTAAAATTTACGATGCTGCGCACCCCCGTGCACGCAAAAAATAAAGCCAGCCTCACACAAGTTGACGCGCACAAGGTGTTGCAAGCGGGCAAAATATGGCAAAATAACCCTACTAAATTGGTAAACCTTTGCCAGTCTCGTGACTCGAACGTCACATCGTCTTAGCTTACAAAAGCAGGCAACTATTTCAACAAACCAAAAAAGGAACATCCATGGAACACGCCTTACCAGCTTTGCCATTTGCAAAAAATGCATTGGCCCCACACATGTCAGAGGAAACCTTTGACTACCACTACAGCAAGCACCATCAGGCTTATGTGACCAACCTCAACAACCTGATCAAGGGCACTGAGTTTGAAAATGCCGCGCTCGAAGACATCATTAAAAAATCTTCTGCTGGCATCTACAACAACTCAGCTCAGGTCTGGAACCACACTTTCTTCTGGAACTGCCTGTCACCAAACGGCGGCGGCGAGCCAAACGGTGCGTTGGCAACTGCCATTAACGCAAAATGGGGTTCATACGAAGAGTTCAAAAAAGCGTTTCAGACCTCAGCCGTGGGCAACTTCGGCTCTGGCTGGACCTGGCTGGTGAAAAAAGCCGACGGCTCTGTTGACATCGTCAACATGGGCGCCGCTGGCACGCCGCTGACCACGGGCGACACTGCCTTGCTGACGATTGATGTATGGGAACACGCCTATTACATCGACCACCGCAACGCGCGCCCTAAGTTTGTCGAAACGTTCCTGAACCACCTGGTGAACTGGGAATTTGCAGCGAAGAATTTTGCGGCTTAATGCAGTGTATTGTTGAGTAATCAACCATAGATAGCTTCTAAAAACCTCAAGCCTTGCTTGAGGTTTTTACTTTTAAGCAGCAGACATAAGGACACACGATGACGACACTTGAAGCGACATTTGAACAAAAGCTGTTTGAGCTGATTCCGCAAACCAGGAATCTGGGTATCCATATCACACAAATTACGGATACCGAACTGCGCGTACGCGGCTCATATGCCTTAAATAAAAATCATCTGGATATTGTCTTTGGTGGAAGTATTGCCGCCATTTCGATTACAACCGCCTGGTCATTGCTGCAACAAAAAATACAGCAAGCAGGGCTGACGGGCAACCTGGTGATCAAGCAGCAGGAAATCAAGTTTTTGCTGCCTGTACATAGCGATTTCGAGTGTATTGCGTCTTTGCAATCCATGGAAGATTGGCCGTTATTTTTAGAAGAATACCACCAGCGTGGGCGAGCCAAGCTGATCGTGAATGCCCATATATTGTGCGACGCCAGAATCACGTCAACTTTTCAGGGTGTATTTGTTTTATACCAACCGAGCTGAGTTTGTTGAAGGCTGAATTTACATAGCCTGTAATGCAGCTTTGCTCCTGACGGGCTGTTGTGACTGGGCAACCCAAGCTTCAAACATGTCTAAGGCCAGCGGCTTGGTGAAGTAATAGCCCTGGAAGATTTCACACCCCAGGTCTTTAAGCACATTGAGCTGCGCCTCGGTTTCTACGCCTTCGGCCAGAATCTCCAGTTTGAGGCTTTGCGCTAGCGAAATAATGGCGTTGACGATACTTTCGTGATCGTGGCCGTTGAGCATATCGCGCACAAAAGATTGGTCAATTTTTAACTGGTCAAACGGCAAGCGCTTCAAGTAAGACAATGAAGAATAGCCGGTGCCAAAGTCATCCAGCGAGAAACAAACACCGAGCTGCCTTAACACCGCCATTTTGGCAATGATGTCTTCGACGTTATCCACCAGCATACTTTCGGTCAGTTCTAACTTGAGATTGCCAGGGTTTATGCCAGAGTCGGCCAGCATTTGCTGTACCTCTGCTACAAAATTTGGCTGTAAATACTGTTTGGGGCTGACATTGACCGAGAGCACCAGGTGGCGTAATGATGGCTGGCTAGCCCAGTGCTGCAACATGTAACACGCCTCTTGCAATACCCACTGCCCCAAGGCAACAATCTGGCCTGTACTTTCTGCCAAACTGATAAATTGCCCGGGCATAATGAGCCCTCTGACAGGATGCTGCCAACGCACCAGCGCTTCAGCGCCAACAATCTCATGCCCTTGGTTGTATTGCGGCTGAAAATGCAAGATGAACTCTTGTTTTTCAATCGCAGCATGCAGGTCTGTTTCTAAGGCGACACGTTGACGCAGCTCGGTTTCCATTTGTGTATCAAAAAACTGATAGCCATTTCTGCCCGCTTCTTTGGCTTTATACATCGCCATATCGGCACGCCGTAACAGCTCGTCAGTTTGACTCAGGTGTTCAGGGTCAAACAGCACGACACCTATGCTGGGCGTGGTGTAATGCTGGTAGTGTTTGAGGTTAAACGGTTTTTTAAAGGCTGCCACAATCTTTTCGCAGACACGTCTGGCCTGTTTTTCGGCCTGCCCGGCATCATGATGCAAGCTATCCAGCACCACTACAAATTCGTCACCACCCAGTCGGCTCACGGTATCCAGCCGCCTGACGGACTGCCTGATACGCTTGGCTACCTCGACCAGCAAGGCGTCGCCCACATCGTGCCCGTGCGTATCATTGAGTGTTTTAAAGTTGTCGATATCAATAAACAATAGCGCGCCGCCAGTTTCGCGACGCATGGCTTTACGCACATGGGCAGCCAGTTTTTCTTGCAACAACAAGCGGTTAGGCAAACCGGTCATGGTGTCATAGTAGGCCAGCTGGCGAATTTGTGCATCGGCCTGTTTACGCTCGGTAATGTCCCTCAGTACCGCCACCCACTGTGTCACCCGCCCGCCTTTATCCGGTAAAGGCACAGCGTCCATTTCAAGCGAGATACCAACGCCCTCCTGGTTGACAGTCACCACCTCGGCTTTGATTGGTAACATGCGCTGGAAAGCATCTTTGATACGCTCCAGCTCACGCCCTGGCGTGGCCTCCTGAAGCAACTCGAACGGCGAAACACCGCTCAACTGCTCAATCGGGAGGCCAGTAATACGGGTGAAAGCATCGTTTAAAAACACAATTTTTTGCTGCATGGGCGCATGCATTGCTGATTCGGTAATCATCACAATGTCATTGAGTCTGGAGACGCCACTTTGCAGTAAATGTAGCCGCTCATCTGACTGCTCACGCTCGATAGCCAGCCCCAGAATGTGGGCATAGCTATCGATAAAGTCCACCTCGGCTGGCAGCGGGCGATGCGCTTGCTGGCGATAAATCGCCAACACACCCAGCACGCGGCGACTGCGCGACAAGATAGGCATGCTCCAGCATGCAAGCAAGCCATGGGTGAGGGCAAGCTCACAACATAGCGGGTGCACATTTACATCTTCAGCAATCACACGCCCCTGCGTCAGTGTGGCAATACCCTTCGCACCAAGCGCGACACCGTCCATTGCCTGTGCATAGGCAACAGGCAATCTGGCAGAGGCTGCGTGCCGCAGATGCAGGCCTTCTTTATCCAGCAGCAACATAGCGCAACACACCTCTGGGAACTGCTGCTCGATTAACTGCACAGCCGCGTGCAAAATGTCGGCCAACGCCACATCTGCCAGCATCATGGCCTGCATTCTGTCTTGCCCCTGTTTAATCGCCGCTAACTGCTTGTGCACCGTGATGTCTTGCAACGAGCCTTGTAGTTTGACAATGTTGCCTTGGTTATCGCACACAGGCCGCCCCATCGCACGCACCCAAAAGCGCCGACCCTTGGCTGTGATCTTTTCCATTTCCAGGTCATAGGGCACGCCTGCATCCACACATTGCCGGATGGCGTTACACATCATGGCCTGATACTCAGGCACAAACATGCTTAAGCCTTCTTCTACCGTCGGCGAGTATCCCGGCGGCATATCATGCAACGCCGCCACTTCGTCAGACCAATGAATCAGGTTAGTTTTAAGGTCAATGATCCAGCCACCAATCTTGGCTACACTGCCCGCCACCTTGAGCAGATCTTCGGCCTGGGTCCGCCGGTCGATTTCGTTTTGCAGCGCTTGGGTGCGATGAATCACTTGCCGCCTGATCTGCAGGTTCCACAAAAAAGTCACGCCTAAGATCAACAACAGAATCGCCACACTGCGCGTGAACCATAGCATGTAAGGGCGTTTGACCAGCACATCGCCCTGATAGACAAAGCCTTTCAGGCTGTATTGCGCCGGAATTAAGCCGAGCTCGGCAAAAGTACCCGCAATCGCATCCCAACGGTCTTCATTCATGTGCCCCCAAGGCACCACTTCTGATAACACATAAGGCACCATTAAACTGGCTTCTTGCATCAGTGTTTGCTGGGTAACCCCTCGTTTGGCAACACCAGGCATACTGGCAATCTGCTCGACCAGCGCCTCTTTGTGGTTAAACGCGTATGCCCAGCCTTTTTTAGTGGCACGCAGAAAAGCCTCTACACGTTCTGGGTGCATGGACAATTCGCGCTCTGTCGTGAATAAAATATCGCCGTAAAAATCGACGCCATAGCCCTGATTGCTGATAATGGCCGGGGAATACCCCATTTGCTGCAATTGCACAGGCTCATCCATGGCATACGCCGAAATCACATCGACCTTGCCTTCTATCAAATCCTGCAACCGCCAGCTATGCGGCAAAATGGTCATCTGCTTGATGTCAATTTTCTGCTTAAGCAGCAAGGCCTTAAACTGCAGGCCGCCCTGATCACCAGACATCATGATGCGTTTGCCGATCAGGTCTTCTGGCTGATAGATGCCGCTTTCATTCAAACTGAGTAATACGTAGGGCGAATGCTGAAAAACGGCAGCGAGCGCCACCACTGGTTTACCTGCGATGCGGGAGACCAATATTTCTGAATCCCCAATCGAATAATCGGCCTGCCCGGACAACACTTGCTGCAAAGGGGGCCGGTCTTTCCTGCCTTCGATGATCTCGACATCCAGGCCTTCATCACGGTAGTAGCCCTGTTGCTGCGCCGCATAGTAACCGGCAAATTGAAATTGATGATGCCACTTGAGTTGTAGCTTGATATGCTCGGACGCAGCGGCAACAGTCGCAATCGCCAGGCACGCGCATGCCAGCAGCCATTTGCATAATGTAAGAGTCAATCCGCGCTTCATGGGTATCCGAACAACGTGAAAAAATATGGGATTGGTTACCAACAACCAATCTCACCCAACAGTGTTTATACCGCACAGCCGACTGTTCACATTAAACAAACAGACAACAATTTATAGCTGTATCAATCGAATTGACTACTATGCTTTTTAGCCGGCAGCCTTCGTCTAGGCTAAAAGCATGATGAGTCCTTGGTCAATGACTTCAAGATTGACCAGGTTTGAGAGTAAACGACAGCAAGAACATTAGGCATGAGACCAAACATAACAGCTGAAAACCACTCTCGAAGTGACCACTCACATCACGCATGCGCCCTACAATAAAAGGGCCACACGCCGCAATCAGATAGCCAACGGTTAACACAAACGCATTCCAGCGATTAGCCGCATCCGGGGTATGCGTATGGTCTAGCGGCAAGGTCATGGCCAGTGTAAATGCCCCGCCGAGCCCAAACGCCGTCAACGGCACCCATAGCCATGGCCAGGCGCCTGGTGTTGCCATGCCTGCCAGACCAATGGTAGAGACCAAAGCGCACCCAGCGAGCCAGCCACGTCGATCAGTGTGTCGGCTATACATGCCAACCACCGGGCTCGCCAGCATAAAGCAAAAAGTAAAACTGGCGAGGACGGCACCAGCTTCGGCTGCAGGCATGCCACTTTCCTGATACATGGCCGCTGTCCAGGTGAGGATCGCATAAAACAGAAAGTTAACGCAGGCAAAGAATAAGGCAATCATCCAGGCCACCGGCGTGCGTAAAGGCAGGCGCGACTGCGCTGCCTGTGTCGGCGGCGTCACATTGACGGCGCGGGTGGTGACTGATTTGCGTATCACTTGCCACCAGGCCACCATCGCAATCACACCCAGCACGGCCCACAAGCCGGTGGCTACCCGCCAGCCAGCACACTGCAATATCCAGCCAGTCAGCCCGGCTGACAAGGTGCTGCCTAATGACAAAGCAGTGGCATAAATCCCCATCATCAATGCCGCCCGATGCGCAAAACTGGCTTTGACGATGCCGGCAAACATAGCGCCTGCAATGGCAATACCAGCCCCCACGCCGACGGTAGCCCCTATGAGCAGACCACTATCAGGAGAGTAAGCGCGCACCAACATCGACAGACTCAGCATACTCAACGCAAACATCAGCACTTTATTCACACCAAATCGGCGTACCAGCCATGGCGTAGGTAACGCTAATGCCCCCATTAATACATCAGGAATCGCCGTCATCATCGACGCCATGGCGTGACTCAACTGAAAGCGCTCGATGATGGCAGGCAACGCCGGGCCCATGGAAACAATCCCCGGCCGCAAAGCGATCGCCACCAGCACAATCGCCAACACCAACCACCACTCAGTTCTGGAGAAGCCCACGGCGGCTCCCTGGCTGCTTTTCATGTTTGACTCCTGATATCAAAGCAACACTGTAGCGGGGAGTTGATGATTGAAGAATACGCCATTTGTCTCATATAGCAGCGCGTGCCAACTTATCCATGGCAGGCAGCGATAAAAGAGTCGTGTAAAATGCGCGAGCAGCCCTGGCGCACGATGCGCGCCCGGCATCAATTTTTTGTGGAGAATATTGTTGAAACTGGCTACCTGGAACGTCAACTCCCTGACTGTGCGCTTGCCGCATGTGCTGGACTGGCTGGCTGCCAACCAGCCAGATGTGTTATGCCTGCAGGAAACCAAGCAGGAAGATAGCAAGTTCCCTTATGCAGCGTTGCAAGAAGCCGGGTTTAATGCGGTGCATAATGGCCAGAAAACCTACAATGGCGTGGCGATTATCAGCCCGCATCCGCTGCAAGATGTGCACCTTGACCTGCCAAATTTGGTAGACGAACAAAAGCGCATTATTGCGGCCACCATACAAGGTGTGCGCGTGATTTGCGCCTATGTGGTGAATGGCCAAGCGCTGGATTCAGATAAATACCAATACAAACTGAATTGGCTGGGTGCGCTGCAAAATTGGGTCACGGATGAGTTGAAGCAGCACGAAAAACTCGCCTTGTTAGGGGATTACAATATTGCGCCGGATGATAGAGATTGCCATGACCCGGCCGCCTGGGAAGGGCAAGTGCTGGTGAGCCAGCCCGAACGGGCAGCCTTTGAGCGATTATTGGCGCTGGGCTTGCACGACGGTTTTCGCCTGTTCAACGACGAGGCCGGGCAGTTTAGCTGGTGGGATTACCGCATGGCCGCTTTTCGCCGCAACATGGGCATGCGCATAGACCATATTCTGGTCAGTGATGCGCTCAAGCCATTATGCCAGAGCTGTGTCATCGATAAGGCGCCACGCAAACTGGAGCGCCCCAGCGATCACACACCAGTGATGCTGACGCTGGCAAACGCGTAAATTAAACGGTAGGCATCACAAACTTGATGCCTTGCAGTACTTCCAGAATACGTGATTTGAGGCGTTTGTTCATCTCGGCCTCTATTTCCTGCAGTTGCGCGGCAACGACGGTTGTCACCACCGCGGTGATCTTTTCTTGCAAGGCTGGCTCTGACGCAGCCAGTTCAGCCTGCATATTCTGTTTAAACTCGACCATTTGCGCGGCGTTTAACTCGGTAAACACCTGTTGCAAAGACACTTTGTAGTCATCCACCAAAGTAGACGCTGCCAAGGCCTGGCTGTCAGACAAGGTTTGCTTGTGAGTGTCTTGCAGTTGTTGCAAATGCTCGGCCAGGCCTTGCTCAAGTTGCTCACGCAAAGACTGTAGTCGACTTTCCATGTGGGCTTGTTGCGCATCCATCAGCGGCGAAAAAGTCTCGCCCATCCATTGCTGACCGGCTTTATCCACGGTGTCACGTAGCGCCTGTTCAGTGGTAGCCACCAACTGCTGCTGGGTATCACCTAACTGCGACAGCTTTGCTTCAAGCGCTTGCAGTTGCTGCTGGGCTGTGTTTTCCAGCGCGCTGTGAAACGCTTGCTCACCGGCCTGCATCTGCGTTTGCTGTGCGTCAGTCACCTGGCTGGCATGGGCCTCAAATGCCTGTAACTGCTGTTTGCCAACATGGTCCATGGCCTCACGAAAAGCCTGCTCTATCGCCTGAATACTGTCACCGACCTGCGACTGCGCCTTGGCCAGCACCTCTTGTTGCAGCGTGTTGGCGTAATCGGCCAGTGACTGCTGCCCGGCAGCGAGTGTGTCAGGATTTTTCTCGGCAAATTTGGTCGCCACCAGTTGCGCGATTTCCGGTAACAACGCCTGTTTAAGCTGCGTCACCAGCTCGTCCATCTCGATAGCGGGTACAGACGCTTTTTGAACGACTTTGGTTAATACCGGAATTTCTGAAATATCCACACCATCCCCTTTGCAAGGCTTGTTATTGCGTTTGCTTATTCATGTGTTGAATCTCGTAACCACGGTCACGATAAAATGCCCAACGCTGCCGGCCGGCCATTTTGTCAGCCTCTTCAGTACCGATCAACTCGAATACATGGCGAAAACGACTAAAAAACTTAGGCAAGGATGCCTGGCAATTAAACAGCAAATCATCCTGCTGAATCTGCTCCGGCAACCAGGCCAATTGCACCGGCGTCAGGGCGGCATTTGCCGCATCTGCCAGTGCATTTGGGACAAAACTGTCTGCCGATTGCTGCCATAGCTGATCGCCCACGGCTTGTGCCTGGTCACGATCAGGCACATAAATGGTCACACGACGTTGCCGTGCCAATGCCTGGCTCACCAAATGCTGTATCAATGCAGAGGGGTCAGTCACATCGGTATAAAAACGGATTTTGGTCATGGCAGGTTTATTTGGCTGCTTGTTCCAGTAAATAAGTCACCAGCAATGGCACCGGACGACCCGTGCCACCTTTTTCCTTGCCAGACTTCCAGGCCGTGCCGGCGATATCCAGGTGCGCCCAGTCATATTTTTTGGCAAACCGCGACAAGAAACAAGCGGCGGTAATACTGCCCGCAGCACGACCGCCAATGTTGGCAATGTCGGCGAAATTACTGTCAAGCTGGCCTTGATAGTCGTCCCACAATGGCATTTGCCAGGCACGGTCATTGGCCTGCTCGCCCGCGGCCAGCAAGGCCTTGGCCAAGGCATCGTTATTGGCAAACAAGCCGCTGACATGATGGCCCAGTGCAATCACGCAAGCACCAGTCAACGTCGCAATATCAATCACGGCAGCGGGTTCAAAGCGCTCAGCATACGTCAGTGCGTCGCACAAAATCAGGCGGCCTTCGGCGTCGGTATTCAATACCTCAATGGTCTGGCCAGACATACTGGTTAACACGTCTCCCGGCTTGGTCGCCCGGCCACTTGGCATGTTTTCGCAGGTGGGGATCAAGCCGACCACATTTAACGGTAACTTTAATTCGCCCAGGGCTTTAAACACACCCAGCACCGAAGCAGCACCGCACATGTCGTACTTCATTTCATCCATGTCAGCGCCAGGCTTGAGTGAAATACCGCCAGTATCAAAGGTAATGCCCTTACCGACCAGCACCACTGGTTTTTGCGACTTTTTGCCCTGCAGATGCTGCAACACAATAAAACGTGGCGGCTCATCACTACCACGCGTCACGCCCAAAAAAGACCCCATATTGAGCTTTTCAATCGCGGCCTGATCTAGTACCTCGACCTTAAAGCCATATTCTTTGGCCAGTTTTTCGGCTTGCTTGCCCAGATAGCTTGGCGTGCAGATGTTAGGTGGCAAATTGCCGAGGTCTTTAGCCAGTGCCACGCCCTGGCCTAAACTACCCCCCTGACTCACCCCCTCCGCAGCAGCCGCATGGTCCGCTTTGTCTGCCAGCAGCAGTACTTGTGTTAAGGCATGCGGCTCAACAGACTTTTCTTTGACTGCATTCACCTTATAAGTCGCATCCAGCGCCACCTCGGCCAAGGCGGAGGCCGCTTGCTGCAGAGTGGTTTTTTTAATGCCCAAGCTAGCAAAGTCGGTGGCAATACTCTCTACACCTGCCGGTAATGCCTTAATTGCCGCACGAAAGCTGTTACGCAGGCTTTTCAGACTCGCTTCGTCGGCTTTACCCAAGCCCACCAGCATGACTCTGGGCGCGCTCACGCCTGCAAGTTGACGCAACAGCAAAGTACTGCCCGTTTTACCTTCCATATCGCCTGATTTCAGCACCGCTGAAATAGCTTTTTCGCTCACGATATCCAGTGCTTTCGCCAAATCCGTCAGTTTTCGGCCTTCATAAATGCCAACCAGCAAGCAATCCGTACGCAATTTTTCCGGGGCAGCGCTTTTTATGCTAAATTCCATCTTTATCCTTTGTGATTCCATGCAATTTGCCTGAGTAATGGTTGTATTATCTAGTGTTTTATGCTGATTTCAAAGCGGTGCATCTAAATTGAAAATTTTCAAACGTGCATTGTCCGCAGAGCTGATGTCCTCAGCGTCTGCCATTTTCCTGATTATCCTCGGTATTGTCGTGGCGCAGCGCGCCGGTAACATCGTGCGCCAAGTCTCCAAGGGCATTTTGCCCAACGACGCCATCGGCACTATCCTGACCTTCAGCCTGGTGCAGTTCATGCCCATGATGCTGTCGCTTGCCATTTTTTTGGCAGTGTTACTAACCTTAACCCGCTGGCACCGCGACTCCGAAATGGTGATCTGGATGAATGCCGGGCTCAGCCTGCGTCAATGGGTGCAACCCATTTTGCGCTTTATTTCACCGATTGTGATCATCATCAGCGTGTTTAGTCTAGTCATCATGCCCTGGGCCAATGAAAAGGCGGACAACTACCGTGCGCAGCTGAAAAAACGTGACGAGTTGTCGTCTATCAGTCCGGGCACATTTAAAGAGTCAAATAACGGTGACCGCATCTACTTTATCGAGAGCTTCGATAAGCTGGGTTACGAGGTCAAAAACATTTTCGTGCAATCCAAACAAAATGGCAAAACCGGCATCATCACGGCCAACAGCGGCAGTCGCTACAAAGCCGCCAACGGGGATAATTTTTTGCGCATGGAACACGGCAGACGCTATGAAATCACGCCCAATACGCTAGAAGTGATGACCACTGAATTTGAACGCTACGACATCCGGGTTGAGATCAAGGAAGCCGCGCCTGCATCCAGCACGGCACAAGCCAGGTCCACCCAGTCATTAATCAGCGGGGCAACCAAGGCCGACCATGCCGAGCTGCACTGGCGATTGGCCATCCCCATTTCAACCATCGTCATGGTGCTGCTCGCCATCCCGCTCAGTTTTGTTGACCCGCGCGCAGGGCGCTCGCTCAACATCATGTTTGCCATCCTGATATTCATCATTTACAACAACATGCTGAGCATTTTTCAGGCCTGGATCACGCAAGGAAAAATATCAATTGTGATTGGTCTATGGCCGGTCCATCTTGTGTTTGTCCTGCTTGGCTGGTATCTCTACCACCGTCGAAAATATCTCAAACCGCTCATTCCCGATTGGTTTAAACGTCGGACCAAGCGCGCATAAACCATGACGCTGACTATTCTCAATCGCTATTTCTGGAAAGAAATCAGTTTCAACATCATGCTGGTGTTGCTCGGCCTGCTCGCCATGTTTTCTTTCTTTGACCTGTTACAAGAGTTAGACAGCCTGGGGCGCGGGCATTACGGCATCAACAGCATGCTGATTTATGTCGGGCTCAGCATTCCCGGCCACATTTATGAAGTCGCGCCCGTGGCCGTGCTATTAGGCATTGTCTACACCTTGGGCGCTATGGCCTCCAGTTCCGAGTTGATTGTGATGCGAACCAGTGGCATCTCCCTGCAAATGATCGCCAAAATGCTGCTTAGTATTGGCTTGGTGTTTGCGCTGGTCACCTTTTTAATTGGCGAAGTGATTGCGCCTATCAGTGAAAAAATGGCGCAGCGCATCCGTATTCAGGCCACAGACTCGGTCGTCGCGCAGGACTTCCAATCTGGCTTGTGGATCAAAGACGGCAGCAGTTTTGTCAATGTCAGCACCGTGATGCCAGACACCAGCCTGGTCGACATTCGTATTTATGATTTTGACGCGCAGTTTCGCCTGCGCAATGTTAGCCATGCGGATAAAGGCTATTTTGAAGATGATCACTGGGTGCTGTCGAATGTGACACAGACAAAAATGCACAGCAGCAAATCGGCGCAAAACAACTCGGTCACCTCGCAATTTTTCAAGCAGACCAAGTGGGAGTCGCTGATCAGGCCAGAGTTACTCAATGTGCTGCTGGTGTTACCAGAAAAAATGTCGGCCTGGAACTTGTATAGCTTTATCCAATACCTGCATCAAAACGGGCAGCGCAGTACGCGTTACCAGGTCGCCCTCTGGTCCAAACTGGTCTACCCGCTGGCTTGCCTGGTGATGGTGGTACTGGCGATGCCATTTGGCTTTTTACAGCAGCGGGCAGGCGGCATCAGTGCCAAAATTTTTGCCGGGATTTTTCTGGGCATCGTCTATCAGATCATGAACCGCGTCTTTGTGCATCTGGGCGTGCTAAATGACTGGTCACCACTGGTCAGCGCCATCAGCCCGACTTTACTCTTTTTAGCGGCCGGGCTTGGCATGCTCTACTACGTCGAGCGACGCTAAGATAAAGGCCTAAGCCGACGCCAACTCGAGGATACGCGAGCCTAACAGGCGATCATGCAAAAACTGTTGCTCGCGGTCCAGCAACGCCCACCACAGCGTTAACCCGGCGGGCAGCAATAACACACCCGCCAGCACATAACGCAATACCGCTTGCTGGTAACTCAACAACTGCCCATGCCGGTCAACCACTTTCAGCTTCCAGGTCTGGCTAGCCAATGTTTGCCCGCTCGCCACCCAGCAGCGCACAAAATAAGCCCCCATTGCCAGCCACAGCAATCCTTGCAAGCCCAACCTTTTCCAGCCCTGACTCGCATCGCCAACCAGCATCAGATAAGCTGCCGTCAGCGCCAGTGCTAATGCCACCATTAATAACGCTTCGTAAACCACCGCCAGGTAGCGTTTGATTAAATGTTTCATGTGTCTCCAGATAACAAAAACCCCGCAATCGCGGGGTCAGGCAGAAAAACGCAGGATTATTTCTGATCCCAGCTATCTTCCCACATGCAGTGTCTAATTTTGTGGCGGTTAGCAATCAGTTCGTCAATGCTAGGCTCGTCGTTCAACGCGCGCTTCAACGCCAGCTTGATCGCTTCATAGTTGTTCTTGTACAAGTCAGCCTTGTCCAGGTTCGCCTCTTTGGCACAGCCCGGGTCTACCCACAGTAAAGCTACGATACACAAATCGTTGACCAGCTCTTTAGGAATAATGCCTTCAATCACCGCATCGGTAATGCCATCAGCCACACCAGCTTGCACCACGCCACCGAACAATTCAATGTTCAATGAATCTTTCAAGGTCACTTTTGGCACCATCATGGTCGCCGGGCGTACCATCTGGTTAATGTCGCGCACTGCAAACATCGCTGTGTGGCCTTTGGTTTGCGCCATCATGTTGGCAAATGCAGCGCCTACCGGGCCATCTACAGAACCAATCAAGATTTCCGGCATCGCGGCGGTTACATCTTTACCTTCAGAAAACACGGTAGCTTCACCGGCTTTAAATACGATTTTTGACATGAGAATTCCTTTGATGTCTGCAAGTTAGAGAAAAACTGAAGCCGCAATTATACCAGTTCAAGTTGCATATCAATATGTAATATATCGGCATCACTGTAAGGCTCGCCGCAGATTTCAAAGCCAGTTTGCTGGTAAAAGCCGACGGCATGCATTTGCGCAGACAAGCGCGCATGCGTGACATCCAGCTGACGACAGACCTGTATCGCCTGTAGCAAGAGTGCCTCGCCCACCCCCTGCCCGCGCCATGCAGGCAGCACCGCCATACGGCCAATATGCCCATCCGGCAACACTCTGGCGCAGGCAACCGACTGGCCCTCCAGGCTGGCCAGCAAATGGGTCGCGGTTTCATCTGCGGCATCCCACTCCAGCGCTTCCGGCACTTGTTGCTCGTCGATAAACACACGTTGCCTGATGCTGCGACACGCCGCCCATAACGGATGTTGCACACCTAAAGTGTGAATGCTGAGCTTGATACGTTGTACTGCCATGCAAGCCCCTTGATAAAGTCTGGCCATTGTACCTGTGTTGCAATTGTAGTTGGCCACAGGCATCATACGACCTTTATTAAAACAGGATTTGAGGAAAAGCTATGTGTCGTTTTCAAACTGCGGCGGCCAGAATTTTACTGGGGCTGGTGTTTTTCGGGGTGGTGATTTTAAAGTTGATGGCGATTCTGAATACGCCTGATGGCTATCTGCAATACCAAATGACCTTGGGCCAGTTTGGCTTACCAGTGGTGTTTGCACCATTGCTGATCCTGATTCAATTTGTTTTTGGCCTGATGCTGATCATCGGCTTCAAAACCAGGCTTTCAGCGCGCGTACTGGGGGTGCTGGCAGCCTTTATGGCTGTGATCCTGGCTCAGGCCTCACTGGATGCGTTTTTTGCCTACATGGGCATTGCCGGTGGCATGTGGTTGCTGAGTATTTATCCTGACACGGCTTGCAGCCTGGATAACCGCAAGCAATAAGTGACCATTATCAATAAAAAAGCCGGGACAATCCCGGCTTTTTTATTGGCAGCCATTGAAGGTTAGCCTTTGATTTTAATGCCCAACTGCTTGAGTTTACGGTACAAATGTGTACGCTCCAGGCCAGAGATTTCTGACAAGCGGCTCATATTGTTTTTCACCAGGCGCATGTGATACTGGAAGTAAAAGCGCTCAAACTCATCACGCGCTTCACGTAACGGCTGGTCAAGGTTGAGCGGCATGTGCTGCTCAGCTGACGCGGCAGTTTGGCCTTGAAAATTAGCTAATACCCGCTGTACATCTGCCTGCGTAATAGTTTCGGCAAGACTGGTCATCAGCAGGTTTTGCACCACAGACTCGAGCTCATCCAAGTCACCCGGCCAGTCCGCATTGCGCATGGCATTCAAGGCCGCCACATCAAACGACTTATAGTCAATTTTGCTAGCTTCGACCATCAAGGTAGCCATAGCATTCACCAAATCAGGAATATCTTCTTTGTGCTCATCCAGGCAAGGCACTTTCACCGCAGCCCCAGCCAGCGTTTGCAACAAGGCCTGCTCCAGCATGGCTTTTTCAATCAATTGCGGCAAACCATGCTCACTGGCACAAATCACGCGTACGCCATATTTTTCAGACTTGTTAATCAGTAAGCTCAGGCCTTTTTGCTCGGTCTTGCCCAGCTTGGTAACCTCATCCACAAACACCACGCCTTCGCGCGCCTGCTCGAGGATTTCCATCGGTGCAGTCACTAATTTTTCATACTCAGAGAGCGCAACCCATGGCGTATTGTGTGGACGCAAAAATTTAGCGCACAAAGGCACACTGCCGCCTTTTTTGCCAATCAGGAACAAAGTATTCTTGTGCCGCGCCAACTGCTCAAGACGTTGCTTGAGTTCCTGAATCACCGCACTTTTGCCAAAGCTGGACAGGTTGATTTCGGTATGTGCGAGATGCTCGGTGTGTTTAATGGCAGCACCCACCGTTTTGAGCAGTTTTTGCAGCGCGATGGGTTTTTCAAGAAAATCAAACGCGCCCAGACGAGTGGCCTCAACAGCCGTATCAATCGTGCCATGGCCTGACATCATGATCACCGGCATCGTCAGCAAGCCAGCATTCGCCCACTCTTTGAGCAGGCTGATGCCATCGCAATCCGGCATCCAGATATCCAGCAACACCAGATCCGGGCGCAACTTGAGGCGCTCGTCCCTGGCCACTTGTGCGTTCTCTGCCAAGCGTACGATGTGCCCTTCATCTCGCAAGATGTCGCTCAACAACTCCCGGATGCCTATTTCGTCATCGACCACCAAAATATTACGTGAAGCCATGGTACTTCCTTACACGATGCGCTCAACGCGCCGACGCTGTTGTTGTTTATCTACCGGCAAGCTGATGGTGACGCTGGCGCCCCCTTGTGGCAGATTGTCTATGCGAATCTGTCCACGCTGCTCTTCTATCATTTTTTTCACAATGGCCAGCCCCAACCCGGTGCCGTGAGACTTGGTCGTGACATAGGGTTCAAACACCCTCGCCATCACATCGGTTGGGAAACCACTGCCGTTATCGGTCACGGTTAATTTTATACGCTCGCCATCATAATCGGTCAAGACCACAATGTGCGGCTCAGCCACTTGCGTCAACGCATCCTGTGCATTTTGCAGCAGGTTGTGCAAAATCTGCCGCATCATGGTCGCATCGGCATAAATGTCCGGCAGTTGCTCGTGCAAGGCAAATACCAGCTTGACTGCCGAGGCGTTATACAAGCGGCTAACATCACGAATTAAAGCATTTAAATCCAGTTTTACCAACTGCACGGCGGGCGTTCTGGCATATTCACTAAACTCGTTGACCATGTTTTTCATGGCCTGCACCTGGTTAACGATGGTGTCGGTCGATTTAAACAGCATCTCGGCGTCTTTACTATCCAGCTTATCCTGCAACTTAAGCTGCAAGCGCTCGGCTGATAATTGTATCGGTGTCAGCGGGTTTTTGATTTCGTGCGCCAACCGTCTGGCCACTTCAGCCCAGGCCGCATCACGCTGTGCCTGCGCCATAGCAGTGACATCATCAAACACCACCACCAGACCATGCCCCGCGCCTTCTGGCAAACGGGTCACGCGCAGCATGAGAATCTGCGTCCCATGCACACCTTCAATCTCAATCTGGCTGGTCAGATGCCGTTCATGATGGTCAAACTGCAAAGTATCTTCGTAATGCTGCATCACCAGCTCGGCAAATGGGCTGAGATACCTGTTTTCAGTCGCCACTTCGGTAAAAATCTTGTTTTTAAAACCCACCAGCGAAATCCCCAGAATATTGGTCGCCGCCAGGTTATACACCCGCAATTCTGCGCGCTCATTAATAGTCATCACCCCTGAGCTCAAATGCGACAGAATCGCCTCTAGATAAGCGCGAGCCGACTCCACATGCTGGCGGCTTTGCTCAGACGCATTTTTCGCCTCCTGCAGTTGCCGCGTCATACTGTTAAACGACTTCACCAGCACACTGAGTTCGTCTTTGCCAAACGAAGGCAATTGCTGTGAATAATCACCACTGGCAATCAGACGCGTGCCTTCGGCCAGCACCGTCAGCGGTTGCGCCATACGGCGGCTGAGGGCAAACGCAATGGTCAATGCCCCCAGCATGGACAGCAACAGAATCATGGTCAGCGTCAGCATGAAAATATCTTTTAATGACTGACGGCTGTAAGACAGGGTTTGGTACTCGCGATAGACGTCCTGCACCGACTCAGCCGTATTCGACAGTGCTTTGGGCACCGGCTGCATCAATTGCAAAATACGTAGTTCACCCGTAATGCCCAGGGGCTCCACCGGCGTCAACACCCGCATATACAGACCTTTGCCAGGAATCGGCTCGATCTTTCCGTAAACACCGCTCCTGGCTTGGCGCAACTGTGGTACTGAAGGCAATTCAGGCAAAAAGCTGCTGGGGTCAGAACTACTCACGGCTAAAATGGCGCCTTGCGCACTGAGTAAAGCCGCATCCTGAATGCCTGCTTTCTCACGCAGGTCGTTAATCTGGCTATAGTGTGAACGGGCGGGCTGCAGCGACAGCGAAACAGCCATGCTTTGCGCTTTTTCTTTCACATCGCCCAACATGATGTCCAACGCGCGCTGGCCCAGGCTCAAACCGCCATCGAGCGCAGACTCTACCTTGACGTTAAACCAGGATTCAATCGAGCGCGACAGAAAGTTGACCGAGACCAGGTAGACAATCATGCCGGGAATCAGCGCCATCAGCGCAAATGTCACCAGCAGCCTGAAATTGAGTTTGCTGCCGACCTGCTTGGCTTTGGTGGTGCGGTAAAGGTGGCGTAACTGGTAAGCAATCACCCCCAGCAGGAGCAAGGCCAGACCTGCATTGATATAGAGTAATACCAGGTAGTAATCACCGCTGATGGCGGTATTGGCACTGGCGAGCGACAGCAGATAAAGCAGGGCTGCTGCCAGCGCAATAGACAAAATCAGGACATAACGCATAACGCTAGCGCAGTGTTTCCTTCACCCACCAGCTAAACGTGGGCGTGACCAGTTCCCAGTCACTTTCGCCCAACGCATCCAGTTGCAGCGCTTTGGGCAGCTTGCTGGTATCCAGGTGCATTTTAAGCGCCGCCTGGTAAGGCTGGTTTTTTTCAAGCGTCGCATGCGGCACCAAGCGCCAGTCATGAATCAAACCCAGTTCGCGCCTGGCTTCGCCCAGGCTATCAAACACTTTTTGCTGTTGTGGATAATTGAGCAGATATTGTTTGGTGAGCGCATGGTAATTAAGGGTGACGGCGCGACGCTCAGTCACCACTTCGTCATCAAACCAGTATTTGAGCGGTTTAACGATTTGAAACTCGTACAAAAAGGTGAGAGCAACACCTTTACTCAGGGCTTCTTCCAGCGCACGGCCAAACTGGAGATCAAGGTCAGCATCCAGCGTCCACATTTCATCGCGCAACACCAGTTCTGCGCCACGAATATGCGCATGATTGCCACCCGCCATCACCACCCAAGTTGTCAGGCTGAGTAACAAGCCTATGCATAACCAGCGATTAATGTTTTTGCAAAAGTGCATAAAACAATCCGTCATGCGCAGCGGTGGGCAGTAATTGGCCGCCAACCTGCGCTTGACAAGGCAATGTCGTCACATCAAAAGCGAGTGGCACCCTTGTGGCATCGGCGTGTGTAGATAAGAATTGCTGAATTTGCATTTCGTTTTCTTGTTGGAATATTGAGCAAGTCACGTAGAGCAATTTACCGCCTTTTGCCAGCATTTGCCACAAATTCGATAAAATTTCCTGCTGTGTACGGGCAAACGTTGCCAAATCCTGCGGTCTGCGCAACCACTTCATATCGACATGGCGGCGCACAATGCCCGACGCACTACAAGGTACATCAGCCAAAATACGGTCAAACAACTTGCCATCAAACCAGTCAGCCTGGGCAGCGTTGCCGGTAACCACTTGCGCTTGCAAACCCAAGCGCTGCAAGTTTTCATGCACACGTCGTAACCGCTCAGTTTCCACATCCAGTGACAGCAATTCAATGTCGCTCGCCTCCAGCAGGTGGCAAGTTTTGCCGCCTGGCGCACTGCAGGCATCAAGCACACGCATGCCTGGCTGTAAATCGAGCAACGGTGCTGCCCATTGTGCACCCGCATCCTGCACACTGACCCAGCCTGCCTCAAAATTGGGCAGCTTATGTACTGGCACCGGTTGTTGCAACTGAATAGCGGTGCCACCCAAGTGACTCACCTGTATGTCGGCCGCCTCCAGTAGCTGCATATAACCGGCGACATCTGTCTTGCGCAGGTTGACGCGCAAAGTCATCGGCGGATGACTGTTGCCTATATCCAACATGGCTTGCCATTGCTGCGGATATTGTTGTTTCAGGGTGTCTATCCACCATTGCGGGTAGTTAAACTGCACCTCTTCGCGCTGCATCATGGCAGGCTGCAACGCCTCGCGCTGGCGCAAAAAATTGCGTAATACCGCATTGACCAAGCTTTTGGCCCACCGCTGCCCGGTTTTGCCCGCCGCCTCTACCGCCTGATTAACCACGGTAAAATCATCATCGGCGCTATGTAGTAGTTGTGACAACGCCACCAGCAACAAGGCAGACACACGATCATCGGTGACCGGTTTAGGTGTCAACGCTTCAAGATAAGCAGCCGCTTCTGCATAAAAACGCAGCGTGAGGTAGCTGTAATCCTGCGCAGCCGCCTGTTGTTGTGGTGTGGCCGCTTTAACCTTGCGCAACGCCTTGGGCATGGAAACAGTCAGGTTATGTCCGGCCAACACTTCGGCCACCGCATGCGCGGCAATTAATTGGGCAACTTGCAACGATCATCTCTGGGCAAAAAAAGCTATTCTACTTGATGCGCCCCAATTGCACAGTGAAATACGCGCGCAATAAAAAAGGCTTTCACAAGAAAGCCTTTTTCAACCCAACAAAATCCGCTTAATACTGGTTGGCCAGCGCCAACAAGCGGCGAATACGCTCTTCTGTTTGCGGGTGGGTACTAAATAAGCCCTTGAGGTCAGCGCCAGACAATGGGTTGATAATCATCATCTGCCCAGTTTCGGGGTGCTGTTCTGCCGTCATATTCGGGATCTGGTGTGCATAGTGATGGATTTTCTCCAGCGCTGCGGCCAAGGCTTTCGGGTCACGGCTAATATCTGCGCCCATGCGGTCAGCCTCATATTCACGCGAACGCGAAATCGCCATCTGGATCAGCGAAGCTGCTAATGGCGCCAGCACCATAATCAAAATACCAAGCATCGGGTTAGGTCTATCTTCGCCATCACGGTGACCGCCACCAAACATCAGACCAAACTGTGCAATCGAAGAAATGGCACCGGCCACTGTGGCTGAAATGGTCGAAATCAAGGTATCGCGGTTTTTGACGTGGGCCAGTTCATGCGCCATCACGCCGCGCAACTCGCGCTCACTTAAAATTTGCATAATGCCGGTGGTCGCTGCCACGGCTGCATGCTCTGGATTACGGCCCGTCGCAAAGGCATTCGGCTGACTTTCGTTCATCACAAATACCCGCGGCATCGGCAGCTCGGCGCGCTCAGCCAGCTCTTTAATCATGTTGTAGTAATTGCGAAACTGGCCATTACCAAAATTATTGTCAGCGTTAACTTCAACCGCACCATACATCTTTAACACCGCCTGGTCACTAAACCAGTAGGCATAAAAGTTCATGCCACCTGCCAGCAACAAAGCGATCAACATGCCACCCTGACCACCCAGTGCGCCGCCCACCGCCACAAACAGGGCCGTAATGGCTGCCATCAGCACAAAGGTTTTGGTCCAGTTACCTAACATACATACTCCTTAAATACATTCAACACTGCTAGCCTAATATGCGGTGATGACAAGCGTTTTTCAATGGCTATGCGCGCAACCCATTAATAAAATTGGTCACCCATCTGCACATGCTGCCCTTGCACAAATTGTTGCGCAGTCTGACGTTTGCCACCCGGCATTTGCAGCTCGATGATTTCTAACACACCCTCGCCACAAGCGACACGCAGAGGCTGTGTGTCGAGCACCAGGCCAGGCTGGCCTTGACCAGTTGTCGCCTGCGCAAACCACAGCTTGCAGACTTGTTCGTTAAACTTGGCCGTGGCCACCGGAAAAGGATTAAACGCCCGCACCTGCCGTGACAGCTGTAGTGCAGACTGTGTCCAGTCGATGGCAGATTCGGATTTCTCCAGCTTGTGTGCATACGTCACCAGCGACTCATCCTGCACTTCAGACACTAATTGGCCGGTGGTTTGCAGGGTGTGCATAGCCTCAACCATCAAACGCGCGCCCTCTCGGCTGATGGCATCATGCAAGGTTTGGGTGGTGTCAGCCTCGGTGATGGCAACTGCCCACTTGCTGATCATATTGCCGGCATCAAGTTTGGGCACCACCTCCATAATGGTGACGCCGGTTTCAGCATCGCCTGCCAGAATGGCTCGATGAATAGGGGCGGCCCCGCGCCAGCGCGGTAGCAAAGAACCATGAATGTTGTAACAGCCACGGCTGGGGATATTGAGCACGGCGGTTGGGATAATGAGGCCATAGGCGGCTACAATCATCACCTCGGCATTGACGGCGGCAACTTCTGCCTGCACCTCGGCAGGTTTGAGACTCTCGGGCTGAAACACACGCAAACCATGTTGCAAAGCCAACTGCTTCACCGGGCTGGCTTTGAGCTGCATGCCGCGCCCAGCAGGGCGGTCTGGCTGGGTTAACACCATGACAATCTCATGGCCGGCATCAATCAAGCCCTGCAAAGCAGGCACGGCAAACTCCGGGGTTCCGGCATAAATAATTCGCATGCAAATCCCCTGTAGCTAATAATTGTTGCGTTCGATTTCGCGCGCGTGTTTGACCATTTTGCTGCGGATACGGTTACGTTTGAGCGTTGACAGGTATTCAACAAATACCTTGCCCTTGAGGTGATCCATCTCGTGCTGGATACAGACACTGAGCAGGCCATCGGCATCCATCTTAAATGTTTTGCCTTGCGCATCCTGCGCCTCTACCGTAATAAATTCGGCACGCGTCACATTCTCATACACACCAGGCACAGACAAACAGCCTTCTTCATAATCCTGGCTGCCAGACTGGGCAATGATTTTCGGATTAATCAGCACCAGCAAATCATTTTTTTCTTTGCTTAAATCAATCACAATGAGTTGAATGTGGTGGTCAACCTGTGTCGCTGCCAAGCCGATGCCAGGCGCATCGTACATGGTCTCGGCCATATCGCTCACCAGCTGCTGCAAGGCGGCATCAAATACCTGCACGCGCTTCGCCACCGTGTGCAGGCGCGGGTCAGGATATTGCAAAATTGGAAGTAGTGCCATGCTCTACAAATCTTTCCATTCAAATAGTTTGAGGGAAAACAGGGTAAAACGCCCGCTTTTTCACCTTGATAAGAACTTTAAACCCATGCTAGATTGGTCGACATTGCGCAGACGCTGCGCACCGTTGGTGCTGCCCATCCTTTTGTGCTGCATATTACAGAGACGCCACATGACCAAAATTGTTCAAATTATAACCTTGCTTGCGCTGGCTTGTAGCAGCTTGTTGGTGCGTGCTGAAGAAATTCCTTTACGCCCGCAACACCCCGATCGCCATGTGGTGGTCAAAGGCGATACGCTGTGGGACATTTCGGCCAAGTTTCTCAAAAACCCGTGGCAATGGCCACAAATCTGGCAACTCAACCGCGAACACATCAAAAACCCGCACTGGATTTACCCAGGCGACGTGATTGTACTCGACACCAGCAGCGGCAAGCCGGTGTTAAAGCTGGTGCGCGAATCGGTGACGCTGGAGCCGGGCGTGATTGTCACGCCGATTAAAGGCGATGCGATTCCGGCCATCCAACCTAATACCATTCTGCCGTTCTTAACCAAACCCATGCTGATTTCGCCAGAAGACCTGAAAGCGGCACCGAGAATCATTGCCGCACAGGAAGAACGCGAAATCTTAAGCCCTGGCACCCATATTTACGTGCAGGGTTTGCCAGAGTCCGATAGATCAGTGTGGGCCATTTACCGCGAGGGTGAGCCAGTCAAAAATCCGGAAAATGGTGAAATTTTGGGCAACGAAGCGCATTATCTGGGAGAAGCCAAACTCTCACGCCCAGGCCAGCCAGCCACGTTAACCATCACCCAGGCCAAAGAAGAAATTGCCCTTAAAGACAAGCTGATCGCCGTGGAAGATAGCCTCAACCCGGCCTACATCCCTCATGCGCCTGACATGACGATTGAAGGCCAGATTGCACGCGTGAGTGAAGGCATTAACGAAACTGGCTATGGCCGCGTCGTAGTGCTGAATCGTGGCGAAGAGCAAGGCGTAGAGCGCGGCCATGTGTTGTCGGTGCTACGCAAAGGCGCCAGCATGGTGGACCCGGAATCGGACCCGAAAAAACCTGTGACCATCCAGTTGCCTGATGAACCAGTCGGGCTGGTCATGGTATTTAAAACCTTTGCCAAACTCTCCTATGCGTTAGTGATGCAGGCCTCGCAGCCTATTCATGTAGAAGATGTGGTGCGTACACCATGATGCACAAGCCACAAAGTGACGACAACCACTGAACATATCGCGCCATGGATTGCGCTCAGCCTGGTCAACGGGCTGGGCAGCGTCACTTACTGCCAGCTACTCCTCAGCTTTAAAACGCCAGAAGCCATTCTGGCTGCGCCCTCTTCTGCACTGCGCGACCTGGTCAGCAAAGAGGTCGCCGATGGCATCCAGCGTGCGATGGAGGACCCGCATATTGCGCACACGCTAGCCTGGCTAGATCAAACAGATAACCACCTGATTACCCTGGGTGACGCCTATTATCCGCAACGACTGCTAGACACCGACCAGCCACCGCCGGTGCTATATGCCAAAGGCAATCTGCAAACACTTAAACGCCCTTGCCTGGCCATTGTCGGTAGTCGCCATGCGACGCCGCAAGGTGAAGCTACCGCCGAAAACTTTGCCGAGAGCCTGTGCCGGGCTGGATTGGTGGTGGTGAGCGGCTTGGCGCTGGGCATCGATGGCGCGGCACACCGCGGCGCGCTCAAAGCAGATGGGGCCACCATTGCCGTGGTCGGCACCGGGCTGGATATTGTTTACCCAGCAAGGCATAAAGCGCTGGCACACCAGATTGCGCAATATGGGTTGATCCTGTCTGAATACCCCTTGGGTACGCCATCCCTCACGCACAACTTCCCCCGGCGCAACCGCATTATCAGCGGCCTGTCTGAAGGCTGCCTGGTGGTAGAGGCCAATATCGACAGCGGCTCATTAATTACCGCCAAACAAGCAATTGAACAAGGGCGCGAAGTGTTCGCCATTCCAGGCTCGATTCACTCACCGGTAGCGAAAGGCTGCCATGCCTTAATCAAGCAAGGCGCAAAACTGGTCGAATCCACCGAAGATATCTTGAGCGAATTACGGCATATCCGCCTGCCAAACCAGGCCTTATTGATTAGCCCGAATGGGCCATCACCCGATTGGACTAATTTACCAGCCGAAGCAAGCCCTGTCTTGGTTTGCATGGGGTTTGACCCCTTATTTGCAGAACAGATCTCGGCCCGCTCAGGCTTGACGCCCGAACAAGTTTCCACCATGCTAACACTACTTGAATTAGAAGGTGTGGTCAGCCATCTCGCCAGCGGTCAATTCCAACGACTCGCTTAAAGATTAAGCTTAGACCCACCCCAACAGCGCTGTCTATGCAACAGTGTGTTTGAGGAGACTATATACATGTTGGAAGTATTGATATTTATTTATCAAAATTACTGGGATAAACATGATGCGTTTGAGTTGAAAGAAACCGACGAAACCATCATGGCTTACGAGTTATCCCAGGCTGGATTTAACCATCAGGACATTCTGCACGCGGTAGACTGGGTGAAAGACCTACGCCGCTCGGTGCAACAAACACGGTATCTGCACGATCCGGCAGCCATTCGAATTTTTTGCGAGATGGAGCGCAGCAAGATTAATGATGAAAGCCTTAACTTTCTCACGCTGCTACAACGCAGTGACATCATCACGGCCTACGAGCGCGACTTGATTGTCGATCGTGGCATGGTGCTGCCACAAGAAACGCTGAGCATGGAGGATATTCGCTGGATCACCATGATGGTGCTATGGGACGAAACGCGCAAACAAGACTACCTGTTTGTAGAAGACGCCTTGTTTAATCCACAAGGTCTTTCCCTGCAGTAAACACCATGGACGTAAAAAAGCGCGACCTGATATAGGCCGCGCTTTTTTTGTGTTTTAGCGTTATAACTGCCGGATAATCTGGCCGATAATGCCAGCCTGGTTCAGCGTATAAAAATGCATTTTATCCACACCCTCAGCGATCAGCTTGGCACAAATATCGGTGACCACATCGGCGCCAAACGCACGCAGTGACGGCAAGTCGTCGCCATAAGCCTCCAGGCGCAAACGTAACCAGCGTGGAATTTCAGCGCCACAACCACTAGAAAAACGCGCCAACTGCGTGTAATTATAGATAGGCATAATGCCAGGAATAATCGGCGCCGTGACACCTAGCTTTTGCGCGGCCTCAACAAAGCGGAAATACGCATCCACATTGTAAAAATACTGCGTGATGGCTGAATCAGCCCCCGCATCAATTTTACGTTTGAAATTTTCGAGGTCTTTTTGCGCAGAGCCCGCTTCCGGGTGAAACTCGGGGTAAGCCGCCACTTCTAAATGAAACCAGTCGCCCGTTTCGGCACGAATAAAACTCACCAGCTCATTGGCGTATTTAAAGTCACCCGCACTCACTTCGCCTGAAGGAATATCGCCACGCAGCGTGACCAACCGCTTGATGCCTTTGGCCTGATAGGCTTGCAGCAACTCGCGGATCTCTTCTTTGCTCGAAGAAATGCAAGAGATATGCGGCGCGGCGCCATGGCCTTCGGCCTGAATCTCGAGCACACTATCCATGGTGCGATCACGCGTAGAACCGCCGGCACCAAAGGTTACCGAGAAAAACTCGGGCGAAAATGCGGCCAACTCATTACGCACATTGCGTAAATTAGCCATGCCCTCCGCCGTTTTGGGCGGAAAGAACTCAAAACTGAAAGAAGTTTTATTATTCACTTGTTTAATCTTTATCTATTCACTGTTTGGGCCGCATGGGCCTTCCTGCATGCTTAATCTTTATCATCCAGCACAATTGCACTCAGTACACCTGAGATGACACTGTAAACCAGCGCCCCAATCACACCGATGAGGATGGAGCTGACTGAAAAGCCTTGCAGATAATTACCGACGGCCCAAAATAGCAAGCCGTTAATCACCAGGATAAACAGGCCTAGCGTGAGCAATGTGATCGGTAAGGTGAGGATCACCAGCAAAGGTTTAATCAGCACATTGACCAGGCCAATCACCAAGGCTGCCACTAATGCCGCTTTAAAGTTCGCCACATGAATGCCAGGCACCAAATAGGTCACCGCCATTAATGCGACTGCGTTTAAACCCCAGACCACCAGTAACTTAAACATGCTCACTCCTCAGCGTTGATATGAGGGTGAGTGTACACCGAAACCACCGCCAGGGCATCTGACGGTGGCTGGTCAGTCACACTGAGGCCCGTTTAGGCGCTCAAACTTAATAACGATAGTGGTCTGGCTTGTATGGGCCACTTTTGCTCACGCCAATATACGCGGCTTGCGCGTCTGTCAGCGTGGTCAATTGCGCGTTGAGTTTCTTCAACTGCAAGATGGCCACTTTTTCATCCAGGTGCTTGGGCAAGGTGTATACACCGACCGGGTATTGCTCGGTTTGCGTAAATAGCTCAATTTGCGCAATGGTCTGGTTAGCGAAGCTAGAGCTCATGACATAGCTCGGGTGGCCAGTACCGCAACCCAGATTCACCAAACGGCCTTTAGCCAGAAGAATGATACGTTTGCCATCAGGGAAAATCACATGATCCACTTGTGGCTTGATCTCGTCCCACTGGTATTTTTCAATGCCAGCAACGTCGATCTCGTTATCAAAGTGGCCAATGTTACACACAATGGCCTGATCTTTCATTTTAGCCATATGGTCATGCGTAATCACATGGTAGTTGCCAGTTGCTGTCACAAAAATGTCAGCATGTTCGGCAGCGTAATCCATAGTGACCACGCGGTAGCCTTCCATTGCCGCTTGCAAGGCACAAATCGGGTCAATTTCAGTCACCCATACTTGGGCAGACAAGGCACGCAACGCTTGCGCAGAGCCTTTACCCACGTCACCGTAACCGGCAACGACAGCAATTTTGCCTGCAATCATGACGTCAGTCGCACGCTTGATACCGTCAACCAGTGACTCACGGCAACCATACAAATTATCAAACTTGGACTTGGTCACAGAGTCGTTGACGTTAATCGCCGGGAAAGCCAGCTTGCCCTCTTTGTGCATTTGATACAGTCTATGCACGCCGGTAGTGGTTTCCTCGGTCACGCCTTTAATCGCTGCCAAGCGGTTGGAATACCAGCTTGCGTCTGTTTTCAGCTTGGCTTTAATCGCGTTAAACAGGCAAATTTCTTCTTCTGAAGTTGGATTCGCCACCACGGACAAATCTTTCTCGGCACGGCTACCCAAATGCAGCAGCAAAGTCGCATCACCACCATCGTCGAGAATCATATTGGAGTAGCCACCGTCGGCCCACTCAAAAATGCGGTGGGTGTAATCCCAGTATTCTTCCAGTGTTTCGCCTTTGACCGCGAACACAGCCGTGCCTGTCGCAGCAATCGCGGCGGCGGCATGGTCTTGGGTAGAGAAAATATTACAAGAGGCCCAGCGCACGTCAGCGCCCAGGTCTTTCAGTGTTTCAATCAACACTGCGGTTTGGATGGTCATATGCAAAGAGCCGGTAATACGTGCGCCCTTTAGCGGTTGTTGAGCAGCATATTCTTCGCGAATTGCCATCAAGCCTGGCATTTCAGTTTCGGCAATCGCAATCTCCTTGCGACCCCAAGCAGCCAGGCTCATGTCGGCCACGATGTAATCTTTGATATCAGCTACAGTATTCATGTTTCAAATCCTTAAAAAGATGAAAACTGAGCAGGAAAAGTTCTAAGAACCGGTGGAAACGTTTGTTCACCTTTTTTCCGTGCTCGCACAGTGAAAAGTGAACGCCGTTGAGATGCTTTGCAGCAAATACTCTGAGCCTGGGAGTCAGATGACTCTCGCAGCGTTCCTCAGAAGTGGCGAATTATACGCCAACCCGGGCATTTTACAAAAAAGCGGCTGGCACCAAGCGCGAAACAGCGGGCGAAATCACACGCAAATAAACTGTCTGCAGACGCCCAAGCACCATCAGACAAACTAAGCTGATTACACCCTGTTGCTCTGCAAAATCACTGTCATACAGTTATGCCATGATGTCATCACGGCAATCAGCACACAACCAGATCAGAAAGGTGGTTCATATGACGATGTACCAAGTGATGGACGAAGAGAACCATTGCATCGCAACCTTTCATCATTTTCAGGAAGCGATTTATAGCGCACAAGACTTCACCCTGTGGGATGATGAACATTACTATCATGTAGAAGAGCTCGACATGGCAGTCGCATAAGCAAACGTTATCTGCAGCACCGATGAAAAAAGCGCCTGGTCAGGCGCTTTTTGTTTGGGTCTCACTAGTTTTGTCTGGCTCAAGGCAGGGTTTTCATCGCAACGGTGAGTGCATCAGCCGCCTCGGCATCCAGTTGCTTGAGCGCATCGACACTGGCCATGGCTTCACCGTGTTTACCACTCGCCTCGGCAATCATGCCCAGATAGTAAAATGCCTGGCTATGTTGGTCGTTCATACTCACCACACGATGTAAATGTTGCTCTGCCAGCGTTAAGTCTTTGGTTTCATACTCTGCGGCGGCCAGGTAAAACCATGCTTCGGTGTTATGTGGCTCTTGAGCCGTCCATTGTTCGGCAATCACTTTCAGGCCTTTCCAATCTTTGTGCAGATATGGATACACTACTTTCATAAAATGTGGCCATTCGGCGGCAGGCTTGCCCCAAAAAGGTAATTCACTTTTAACCACAATCGGGCCAGCCGGTTTGCTGATCAAGGCTTGCACCCAGTCAACCGACATATAGTAGTAATAGGCGTCTTTACCCGGGCTTTTCAGAGTGATCAAACCCACCAGCGCACCGCTGTCATCAAACAGGCCGCCACCGCTGGCACCTTGCCTAAAGCTGCTGGTCGCACGCACGATGACAGAGTCATCCATGCTAAACAAACCTTTCACTACACCGCTAGTGCTCACAGGGGCAGCCACAAAGCTAGGATAGCCGATGGTAAACACGGGCTGCTCATATTTAAGCTCACGGCTGGACTTCATCGCCACGGGTGACAGTGGCAAATCCTCCATTTGCAATATGCACACATCATGTTCCCAGTCTGGCTTAACGCCAACCGCATGATAGGCAGCGCCACCACTCATGACACTGATACTGCTGGCATTAGCCACCACATGGCAGTTGGTCACTACTTGGTTGTCAGCCACCACGACACCAGAACCCAAACCATACTGGCCGTTTTTTAACCCGACTTGCACACGCAACACACGACTATTTAAATCATGAACCAGCGCCTCTGCTGGCTCAGCCAGCAGCGATGTGCTCATGCAACCTAACAATAATCCGATCAATAATTTCGTCATGTCGTGCTCCAATCTATGACGGCAAGTGGGAGGTGTTACCCGCTTGCCGGTAAGTCGCTGGAAAGCCTGTCAGGTTTAATTTAGCAAGACGTATTCCAACCATCACCTGCCATCGCCAGACCAGTGCTCACAGACGGATTGACTCAACGACCTCTTTGATAATAAATAAAAATACCCTTTAATAATCAATTAGATACTGTTATTTATTTTAGAAAAATATAGGCGCCCCAGTGATTAAAAATGGCTGAAAGACAAAACACATGAGCAATCACAGACACGGCATCAACACAAAAATGCACCGAAGTAGTGCGCTCGTGCACGTGCCCGCCCCATGAATAGGCATTGCATGCATTTAAGAATGTGGGGGGGTGCTTTAAAGCTCGAAGGCGGGCTGGGTTTTGGTATCTGAACTAGCGGGGATTTGGCCTTGCCATGCATGCCCCGCAGCGTTTTAGCAACATGGCTCGCCCGCCGGGAGGCATGACGTCAGCGCTCGAAAACTCAGCTATCTGGCACGGACTGTTATGCAGTAATCAAGTGGTGGACAAAACGTCCTGCTGTAATCTTGTACCAACAGGCGTTGCACGGATATGCGCAAAATATTCGTTCCGCAGATACCGGATTACATTTGCATCTGCGACAAAAGTGTCGCATGCACGCTAACGGGCAGGCCGCGCTTCAACCACGCGACCTGCAATGGTTCAGCCGCCATGTTGATGTATCCAGGCCATGATGTCTGCAAGCAGGGGGCTGTGGCGGCGAAATGGTCTGGCAAGCTTGGCAACCAGATCAACGTGGTCATACTCAGGGTAGGTTTTCAAGGTCACGTCCCCGCCCTTGGCCTGCACGGCCTGCGCCAGATTGATGGCATTTCTGGGCCAGACATCGCGATCTTTCAAGCCCGTCATTAGCAGTAAAGGTGGTTGCTGGCAGCTGACAAAACGAATCGGTTGCGACAACCATTCTTGCTCAGGCGGCGCAAAAATCGCGCGTAGCCGATCAGAGGTCAAGGGTAAGAAATCGTAAGGACCAGCTAAGCCAACAGTGCCGGCAATGGCACTCGTTTGCAGCCCCACCTGTGATAAATACTCGGCATTTAATGACAGCATCATGGCCAAATGTGCGCCCGCAGAATGCCCCATCAAAAACAACCGTGCCGGGTCCCCCTGATAATCAGAGATATGCTGCCTGACCCAGCCGACCGCCAGCGCCGGGTCTTGCATCAATTGGGGAAATTTAAGCTCGGGATAAAGCCGATAGTCGGCAATCACCACAATCAAGCCCTGTGAGGTCAACGCCTCGGCCACAAATAGGTAATCCTGCTTGGACCCTGAGTCCCAGCTCCCGCCATAAAAAAACACCGCCACTGGCCGCGGCAGCACCCCCATGTTGCGTGGCTGATAAATATCAAGCCGCTGCCTGCGGTGTAGCCCAAACGCGATATCACGCTTAATCTGCATGCCATCGGCTGGAATCACTGCGTTAAGCAAGCTGACGGGGCGACAAGAGGCCAGCAGAACACCTGCCATGCTGGCTATCCAGCGTCGACGCCCGCTACTAAACATATGCTCACTCATCGCCAAAAATGACCATGCAGGCAGCCTAAAATTCCCTCGCGGGCAATAAAACTAGTGATTAGCGATGAAGACGCGGTTACGGCCCTGCTGCTTGGCCGCGTATAGCGCGGCATCGGCCATTTTCATCAAATGCGCCAGCCCTTGCTGATCGCTGAGCTGCGAAGTAGACACCAACCCAAATGACGCAGTGTAGTGAATGTGCTCACCATGATCGCTCATCACGCTATGGTCTATTTCTGAGCGCAGGCGCTCAATCACACGGGCAGCTTCATGCAGGTCGGTCATCGGCATCAAAATGCCAAACTCTTCGCCACCGAGACGACCAACCATATCACTGGTACGCAGTGCGCTCACGCAGCGCAGGCAAAAATTCTGCAAAATCAAGTCACCGGCATGATGCCCATGTTGATCATTGATTTTTTTAAAATGATCAATGTCGACCATCGCAAATGCAAACGCTGAGCCATAGCGCTGACTGCGCCGGATTTCTGACTCCAGCTCGTGAATAAAATGCCTGCGGTTGGCAATGCCGGTTAAAAAATCGGTAAAGGCAAATTTGTCTGCCTCAATATGTAGTTGATAAATACGCCAGGCCACGAAAATGCCCACCATCAAAAACAAACTGAGCAGAAGTCCCGCATAAGCCAGCCCATGCCGCGTGTGCTTTTCCAGGCGCTGCTGGCTTTCATTCACATATTGAGTAGCGCGTTGATTGGCGTTTTTGAGCACTACCTCATTCAGGCTGGCCACCTGGTTAAAGCGCGCCGTCCACTGCGTTTCTATCAGGCGATTGGCTTCTGCATAGCGGGCGGCTTCCAGTGCATGCAGTATCTGGTCACGTACTTGATTCAGCTGCACCAGTGTTTGTTTGAGTTGAGTCACTTGCTGCGGGTCGCCAGAGTAACTATGCGCGATGACTGCAAGTTTTTGCTGCGCTAACTGCTCACGCGCCTCAATAAAAGCCACTGTCGTTACCAGTTGCAGACGATCCGCTTGAATCAAGGTGGCGTAGAGCAGACTGCCGCGAATCTGATATAAATCGGCCTCCAACGCCAGTGCCGCATTAGCAACGGCAAAAGGCTGTTCATAAAGCTTGCGCGTCGTTTGGTGCATTTCGCGCATGCTGGAGAAGTAAATCCACACAAACAGCAGTACGCCGACAAAAGCGATCAGAAACCCAGCGACCAGAATATACAACACGGCATGTTTTCGGTGTCTGTTCATAAGCCTGCTCTATGTGAGTAATGCATCTAGAATGCGGTAGCCGCCCTGCCCAAGCCAGCGGGTTAATCAGCCAACAACGCCGAAATAACGGCCCACTCTTTGGGGTCGACAGGTGTAATCGACAAGCGGTTCCCTTTTTGCAGGGTACGCATATTGGCCAGTGCAGGGATTTCCCGCATCTCTTTTAAACTGAGCAGCCTGGTTTTGCGTACCAGTTTGACATCCACATTGACCCAACGCGGATTTTCTGGCGTAGATTTCGGGTCAAAATATTTGTGGCCCTCGACCAATTGAAACTTGTCAGGATATGCCAACTGGCTCACTTCACAGAGGCCGACAATACCAGGTGCATCGCAATTGGAGTGGTAAAACAGCACGCCATCGCCCACTTTCATCTGGTCACGCATGAAATTACGCGCCTGATAATTACGCACACCATACCAATCCACCGTCTGGTTTGGAAACCCCGCTAAATCATCAATCGAAACGTCCGAGGGCTCGGATTTCATCAACCAGTAACGCGCCATGCCTGAAAACCTTCTTATGTCCAACAAATGTCAGTATCATAAACCAAGTTACAGTACAGCTGACAATCATGGCAAAAAACGTTCTTGGCACCCTACTCATTCCCTGCAGCATGCACCCAATCACCGGCTTTATGCGTGACGGCTGTTGTGGATTTCACCCTGAAGACCTAGGCAGGCATACCGTGTGTGCAGAAATGACAGATGAATTTCTGGCGTTTTCACAAGCGCAAGGCAATGATTTATCAACCCCAAGGCCAGAATATGGCTTTGCCGGGCTCAAGGCGGGCAATCGCTGGTGCTTGTGCGCACGGCGTTGGCTAGAAGCAAGCGAGGCCGGTTATGCCCCGCCTGTTATTTTGGAGTCTTGCGATGAAAGTTGCCTGGAAGTGGTTAGCCTGGCCGATCTGATGTATCACGCATTGCGCTAACCAGATCAGCCGTATTCGCGCCTGCAGCGGAACCAGCTAAATGGCAGGTTGCTGGCTGCGACGCGCAAACACCAACATCAGGCCAGCGAAAAGCAAGCCTGTATGTGTCGGCTCTGGTACAGGAGAAATCGCAGCAAACATGCGCTGCCCGAGATACTCGTGCACCTTGGTCGTCATATGCAAATCATCCCAAAAAATATACTCATCAGGATTGGCACATAAGCTTGCGCCGGTATAACAAGCATCTGTTAAATTGGTAAATCCATGGCTCAGTGCTTGCGCCACACCATTGTCCAACTCGGTTTTGGTATCAAAATAAGTCAAGCGGGCAGACGTTGGTAACCCCAGCCCTGCAAGGCCTGCCACCAGGTAATCGTTATAGTCTCTCGTATAATCTTCTAAAAACTGTACCACGCCTGGGGCCGCAGCATTGAAACGTGGCGCATCAACCAGCGCTGGCAAACCCAACACCAGAAAATCTGTCGCGCCTTTGCTATGCAGCAATGCCACCATATCAACCATGTTTTGCGCTGAGTCCTGCGCAGAAAAAGTTTCAATGCCGTTACCACCACCATCAAGCACATATAAATGCCCTGAATCAATCGAAGATACTGTATTCAAATAACTCGACATAAAAGTGAGCATATCCGCTGTGGTTGCGCCACCCACGGCAAAATTCTGGAAGCTAGCGGGCGCATTTACCCCTAACTCAGTGGCAAGATACTCAACGGCTGTTGGACCATTGGTAAAACGATAATTGCTGTAAGGGGCAGCTGTCTGCCCGCCACCAAACAACTTGTAATAACTGACCACCGCAGTCTCTTGATCACCACCGTCAAAAAGACTATCGCCTATCGCAGTGATACCGCTATAAGCAAATGCTTGCTGAGAAAACAACGTAAATGCAAAAAACCAGAAAAATAGCTTAGACATGACGTACTCCCTGAGTGTTAATTGTTAACTTATGTATCCAACTGGATTTTTAATTAATCCATCAAAGATTGCAATAGAAACTTTTAATACGACAGCTAGTTGAAACGTAACGACGTGGCGAGAGACACAAAAAGAGAAGAAGAGAATGATGTGCTAAGGGGTTACCTGAGCCTTGATCCTGAACCAAAAAGTTCAGGTGGTAACAGCCTAAGGTACATTAGGTTCGCACGCCAAGGGAGCCTTAAAAGACTACCCAACTTAGTGCGATCGCACAGCACCCGATGAGCCGAAACCTATAACAAAGACTAGTTCAAGGAATTTTAGACTCAGGCAACGCCTTAGCACACCATTTTTATGATACGCCATTTAGTAAAAATGACGATGAAAATTTTGTGAATTGAAGCGGATTACAGCAGCTTGTGCTGGCCGGATAAGACGTCGTCAATCTGCTGCTGCATGGTTGAAATGCGCTTTTTCACATCACCCACATCCACACCACCACTACGCGTATTCAGCAACTCATGCGTAATATTGAGCGCAGCCATAATCGCAATCCGCTCTACGCTGACCATTTTGCCAGCATCACGAATTTCGCGCATTTTACCATCTAAATAGCCAACGGCCTGCAACAAACTGTCGCGCTCTTCGTCGGTACAAGTCACGCTCAGCGCGCGACCCATAATTTCGATATCAATCGGGTTACTTGCCATGATTAACGACCTTCCTCAGGCAATGCGGACAGCAGCCGCTCCAACTGAACGCTGGCTTGCGTCATATTGAGCTTGAGCGATTGCGACTCCTGATGCAGCCGCGTAACCTCCTGGCGTAACTCAACGTTTTCGTCACGCAGTTGGCCGCACAAAGCAATCAGCTTCGTCACACGCTCTTCAAGACTTTTCAAATCGGCATCCATCGGCCCATTATCTTTTAAAAAAATGAGTGTGGTCAATAGCTAAGCGCATTTTTTCAAAGTAAATTGATAATTTAAGTGGCCCTGCCAAAAGTTGGCTAGCTGGCAAAAAAGTGAGCTTTAGACTAAAATAGCGCCCAGTTGTCAGGTGCCTTCGCTGTGTTTCTTACAGAAAAGGTGAAACTGGGAAACAGGTGCGTGAACCACATTCACAACTCCTGTGCTGCCCCCGCAACGGTAAGCAAGTGTGGGTCTATCCATATGCCACTGAGCCTTAAGGTTTGGGAAGGCGATAGATCAAAACTTGCAAGCCCGGAGACCGGCCTCGCAACCAACCATTTGCAATACCGCGGGGTGACGGTGTCTGATTATGTATTGGCTTTGCTGTTCACAACGCAAAGCCTTCATTCATTATCCCTATCCCCAAGTATTGATAGACAACCCACATGCGGGGTCGCATGTGATACAGGGATAAGATAATGAAAAAAGCCATTCTTAAAGGCCTCGTTGGCCTTTCTTTAAGCGAACTCGCTTACGCTGCGGATAACCCAACGCTAGACGAAGTCATCGTTACTGCAACACGCACAGCCCAGCAACAAGAGTCAGTCATCGCCGATGTTTCTGTGATTAATGCAGAGGAAATCAAGCGTGGCGGTCAAAGCACGCTAGTTGAGCTATTGCAACGCCAACCTGGCATTGAAATTAACAATAACGGTGGCGCAGGTAAAACCTCAGGTGTTTTCATGCGTGGAACCAATACCGGCCATACCCTGGTGTTAATTGATGGTGTGCGTGTGCAGTCAGCTACAGCAGGTACAACGACACTTGAGAATATACCCATTCAGCAGATCGACCGCATTGAAATCGTCAGGGGACCATTAACCAGCCTCTACGGGCAAGATGCTATTGGTGGCGTCATCCAGATTTTCACGAAAAAAGGTGTCGATGGTTTCAACCCATATGCAAACCTTGGCTTTGGCACCTACGATACAACGCTGGCTGAGGCCGGTTTGCGTGGCAAACAAAATAACACTGCGTACGCAGTGAATGTTTCCGCGAACAAAACCAACGGATTCTCTGCACTGGATACCCGTAACCCCAACCTGAACGACAACGATGGCTATCGCAACCTGGCGGTGACTGGCAGCCTCTCGCATACCATTGTAGAAGGTCATGAAGTTGGATTAACCTTGATGCACAGCAAAGGCAGAACCCGCTACGACAACCGATTTAATATCGATGCGACATCCCCAGCCTTTAATCCGGCCTTTTCTGACCATGCAGATATTGAACAGCACACCTACTCGCTGTTTAGTAAAAATCAGATAACAAGCAACTGGCACTCCACTTTACGTATCAGCCAAGGCTTTGATGAGTCTGTCAATTACGCAGCCCTCGGCCCATTTACCAGCGAAAGCAGAAGCTTGTTTAGAACAAAGCAAGATCAATTGAACTGGCAAAACGATATTACTCTGCCAGTTGGCGTACTGACTCTGATGTATGACAAACTGGAAGACAAAGTGAACTCCACGACGGCTTACAACAATACCAAGCGCACCAATGAAGGTTACGTTGCTAGCTACGTCGCGAATATAGGCGCACATACCATTCAAGCAAGTGCACGTGAGGACCACAACTCAAGCTTTGGTAACAATGTGACCGGCGGTTTAGGCTATGGGTACAACATTAACAACGCTTGGCGCATTACCGGTAGTTATGGCTCCGCATTCAAGGCGCCCACTTTTAATGACTTATTTTTCCCTGACTCTTTTGGATTCGCAACCAGCAATCCGAATCTCAAACCTGAGAAATCAGACAATGTGGAAGCCAGCCTGCGCTACCGAGATGACACTTCCAGCGCCTCGTTGACAGCCTACGAAAACAAGATTCGTGACCTGATTATTTTGGATAGCGCATTTATTCCGGCTAACCTGAATAAAGCCAAGATACGCGGTGTAACACTGGCAGCCAGCCAGCGGTGGGAAAGCCTGGACATAGGCGGCAGCATTGACATTCAATCACCACGTGACGATACCACCGACAATATGCTGGTGCGTCGTGCCAATCGACATGGCCAGTTCAACCTGGGCTACACATTACAAGACTGGCGCTTTGGCACGGAAGTAGTGACCTCTTCAGAGCGATACAACGACTCAGCCAATACTTTGCGTATGGGTGGTTACACCATTTTCAACATGACTGCGCAATACAAAATCCATCGCGACTGGACACTACAAGCACGCGCCAATAATATTTTTGATAAAAATTACCGACTGGCATTGGATGGTAACCCTGCGACAACGGGCTTTGCCTACAACACACCAGGCGCCAATCTGTTCGTCAACATTCGTTACGAACCACAGTAAGCCACTCAATCTATCGCGCATCAATTAACAAGGCAATCCTTCTACCCGACTGGCTCGGTGTAGAAGGATTGTATTCGAGAGTCACTAATGAATATAACAATCAAAACTCACCTACCCTTTGCAGGGTTTCTCTTAAGCCTGGCTGGCAGTCTGTTTGCCGCAGACAATATTAATCCTTCACTTGATGAAATCGTGGTCAGTGCCAGCAGGACGCCGCAATCGATAAAAAGCGTAACGGGCGATGTCACTGTCATTGACAGAGAGGAAATCGACAGATTACGCGGTGGACCCTTAACCGACTTATTAAGACTACAACCCGGGATACAAACCTATACCAATGGTGGCATGGGGACAAGCAGCAACATTGCCATGCGCGGCACTAACGACAATCAGCTGATTGTGTTGGTGGATGGTGTGCGCATGAACTCTGGCACCACCGGCACCACCGCTTTTGAGAATATTCCGCTAGCGCTGATCGACCGCATTGAAATTGTGCGCAGCCCGGCTTCCAGCCTCTATGGTTCTGACGGCATTGGCGGCATTATTCAGATTTTCACCAAACGCGGCCAAAGCAATAAGACCCATGTTTACGGTAGCCTGGGCGCAGGGAGTTATGATGCCTACAGCGGCAATGCTGGTTTTGACTCTGTTTATCAAGCATTAAAGTTTGGTGCACAGGTCAGCAATTACGATACCCGAGGCATTAGTGCAAGAAAAAATCCGACTGCCGCCGTAGACAAAGATCGTGACGGATACAATAACTTTAGTGGCTCGACCTATGCAGATCTCGAGTTTTCGCCTGGCCACTCTCTGGGTGTGCAGTATCTGGAAAGCAAAGGGAAAAACCAATATGACAGCGGTTACATTGGCAACTACCTAGAGCGCCAGCAACAAGGATACGGTCTGACACTCAAAAACGCCCTGACCGAGCACTGGAACAGCAAATTACAATACAACGTTGGCCGTGACCAGTCCTTCAGCATTAGCAGTGCCACCCGCAATAGCAATATTGAGACAGAACAACGCCAGCTGTCTTGGCAACACGATTACAGCCTGACGCATGGCACAGTCACCTTTGCTTACGATAGGCTGGAGCAAGATGTGCAGACTGAATCAACGGGTGTACGTACACTGGACAGAAGCCGTAATAATGATGCTTTCGTACTAGGCTATGTGGGCAACTATGCTGAGCACAGTACGCAGTTGTCATTGCGCGAAGACCACAATAGCCAATTCGGCAATTACACCACGGGCGGCATTGGTTATGGGTATGCATTCACGCCGGCATGGCGATTGACTGCCCAATATGGCTCCTCGTTCAGGGCGCCTACCTTCAACCAATTGTATGCTGACAGATTCGGCAATCCAGATTTACCATCAGAAAAAGCCGACAATCTTGAAGCGAGCCTGCGTTACCAAGGGCAAGCGTTACAAGCCAAAGTCACGGTGTTTGAGAACCATATTCGTAACTTTATTCAAACAGTGACCTCGGGCTGTCCCGCTGGCTTTACCAGCGGTTGCGCAGTCAATGTTGGTAAAGTAGAAGTTCAAGGGGTAACACTGGAAGGCAGCCTGCCGATTGGCGAACAATGGCTGGTGACAGCAAACCTCACGGTACAATCTCCGCGTATAGATGCCACTGACAATCTGCTGGCTAGACGTGCTCAGCGCTACGGCAACATGATTGTGCAATACAAAAACGGGGCATGGGACTGGTCCAGCGAGTTAACCGCCTCTGCCGAACGTTATAATGACCCGGCCAACCGGATTCCACTGGGTGGCTATGCCTTGCTTAACTCAACGTTGGCCTATCAAATCAACCCAAGCTGGCGCTTACAAGCTCGTGCAAACAACATTTTAGACAAAAACTATGTGCTTGCAGCGGTGTCATCCACGGTCGACTACAACACCATGGGCACCAATGTGTTTGTGAGCCTGAACTACGACATGAAGTAACCCGATAAGGGTGGATTTTGCCCAAGCTTGATCGAATTGGGCTAAAATCCACCCCTTGTAATTCATCTTAATTTTGGAGTCGTTGGCATGCCACGTAAAATTTCAACCCAATCTCTGGCAATCGCATTTGTCATTGCACTGATGGTCATTGTGACGCGCGGCCATCATTTCGCTTCTATCGACTTTTTGCCTAGCGCTTCTTACGCGGCGTTCTTTATTGCAGGCTATTACCTGCGCTCAACGATCATGTTTGTTGCCCTGCTGGCTTTGTGCGCTGGCCTCGATATGGCAGCCGTGACCTGGGGCGGTGTGAGCAACTTTTGTGTGACACCTGCCTACGGCTTTTTGTTACCGGCTTATGGCACCATGTGGCTGGCTGGCCGCTGGATCGCGGACAACACTACTTGGGCATTCAACAGCCTGTTTAAATTGACTGGCGTCGTCGTGGTTGCATCAGCAATTGCTGAGTTGTTCTCCAGCGGCGGTTTCTACTTCTTTGGTGGTCGTTACCCTGACCCAACCATTGTCGAATTCGTGCCACGTTTAGTGAAATACTTTCCTAAACAACTCGAAGCGATTGCGTTTTGGGTGGTGGTCGCACTCATTGCCCATGTGGTGTTTGGCCTGGCCAAGCGCTCCGTGCGTGAAAACGCTTAAATTCTACACAGCATCATGGAAACCAATGACCGTGACAGCCGCCATAAGGCGCGCATGATCCGTAAAAAAGCGGTCATTGACGAAAAAATCGAGCAGGCTAAGCAAGAGAAAGGCCTGCTACTGATACTCACCGGCAACGGCAAAGGCAAAAGTTCCTCCGCCTTTGGCATGGTTGCCCGCTCGTTGGGCCACGGCATGCGTGTCGGCGTCGCCCAATTTATCAAAGGCCGTTCAGATACCGGCGAAGAAGCCTTTTTCCGCCAGCATCCGGCCATCACCTGGCATGTATTGGGTGAAGGCTTTACCTGGAACACACAAGACCGTCAGCGCGATACCGAAACCGCCATGCGCGGCTGGCAAATCGTGGCGCAAATGCTGCAAGATCCAACCATCCAACTGGTGGTGCTGGACGAACTCACATACACTTTTAAATACGGCTACCTGGACGAGCAAATGGTGCTGGATGCGATTGCCAAGCGCCCGCCCATGCAGCACGTAGTCATCACTGGTCGCGGCGCTTCTGATGCTTTAAAAAACGCAGCCGATACTGTGTCTGAACTGATGGACGTCAAACACGCCTGGCGTGCAGGCATTAAAGCGCAGGCTGGGATAGACCTGTAATGCAGGGCGCAACGTGTCACGCCATGCTCATGGCAGCGCCGGCTTCCGGCCAAGGCAAAACCATGACCACCGCCGCTTTAGCGCGTGCCTACCGCAACCGCGGCCTGCGCGTACAAGCCTTTAAATGCGGGCCAGACTTTATTGACGGCATGATTCTACAAGTGGCTACCGGCAAGCCGGTGTATAACCTGGACCTTGGCATGTGCGGTGAAGCCGATGCGCAGCGATTATTACATCAGGCCGCGCAAGACAATGACGTCATTTTGCTCGAAGGCGTGATGGGGCTGTATGACGGCACGCCTTCTTGCGCAGATATTGCCGAGCGCTTTGGCATTGCCGTCGGCTTGGTGATTAATGCCAAAGCCATGGCGCAAACCTTTGCCGCGCTTGCCTTTGGCTTGTTTGAATTTCGTCCAGCATTGAAACGAGCAGGCGTGTTTGCCAACCAGATTGGCAGCGATGGCCACGCCAAGATGATTCAAGCCGCCTTGCCAGCAGATATTCCGTGGCTGGGCGCCATGAAGCACGATCCGCAACTGAGCTTGCCGGAGCGGCACTTAGGATTGCACCTGGCGCAGGAAATTACCGATATTGAGCAGCGCATAGAAACGGCGGCGCAATTACTGGGTCCAGAGATTCCTTTGCCGCCAACCGTTAGCTTTCAAGCACCGGAGCAACCTACTGTTACGCCATTGCTGCAAGGCAAGACCATTGCCGTGGCCAAGGATGCTGCCTTTTGCTTTACGTATCAGGCAAACCTCGATTTACTGCAAGCGCTAGGCGCCAATATCACCTTTTTCTCCCCGCTACATGACACGCAATTGCCTGCGGCAGATGCCTACTGGCTACCGGGCGGTTACCCGGAGTTGCATCTGCAGCAACTACAACACAACACCAGTATGCGTGACAGCTTGCATACAGCCGCCGAAGCGGGAAAACCTATGCTGGCAGAGTGCGGCGGCATGCTGGCACTGGGTGAATCCTTAAACGGCCAGCCAGCCTTTGGGCTATTGCCGGGCACAAGCGAGATTCAACCCAAACTACAAGGCTTGGGCACACAGCACGCCACGTTTCCAGCAACGGCTGGTGACGAAGTGGCGAGCATAGGCGCGCACACCTTTCACTATGGTAACTTTGAGACCAGCCTGCCTGTAGTCGCGCAAGGCAAAGGCAAATATGGCAACGGCGAAGCGGTGTATCGCCAGCAGAATATTACCGCCAGCTTTTTGCATTTTTACTTCCCATCCAACCCAACCCTGGCCGCACAATTCTTTTTGCCATGAGTTTTGCCTATTCAGAGACTGACAAAGCGGCGATATATAAAGTGATTGCCGAGCGGCGCGATATGCGGCATTTTTTGCCGACACCGATTGCACCCGAGTTATTGCAAACACTATTGCAAGCCGCGCACCATGCCCCCAGCGTTGGCCTCATGCAGCCGTGGCGCTTTATCCGTATCAGCAATGCCGATTTGCGCAAACGTATACATGCGCTGGTGGATGAAGAGCGTCAACGCACGGCACAGGCGATAGGCGAAGTTGAAAACACGGCGCGCATGGCCGAATTTATGCGGCTTAAAGTCGAAGGCATTTTAGACTGTGGCGAATTACTGGTCGCCACCTTGTGTGACCAGCGCGAGAAATATGTATTTGGCCGTCGCACACTGCCCGAAATGGATTTGGCTTCGGTGAGTTGCGCCATCCAAAACCTGTGGCTGGCTGCACGCGCCGAGGGCATAGGCATGGGCTGGGTCAGCCTGTTTGACCCGCAAGCACTCGCACAATTACTGGGCATGCCAGACGACGCCAAACCGGTGGCGATTTTATGCTTGGGCTATGTGAATACCTTTTACAAATCGCCCATGCTGGTAGAGCAAGGCTGGGCCAGCGAAAAACCACTCTCTGATATGCTAATGGAAAACGGCTGGCACAATCACGAGGTGCAGCCATGACGCGCTGGCCGCAACGCATCGTCTGCCTGACCACAGAAACGGTAGAGGTACTGTATCTGCTGGGCGAGCAAGACCGCATTGTCGGTATTTCGGGCTTCACCACCCGCCCGGCGATTGCGCGCAAAGAAAAACCTAAAATCAGCGCCTTTACCAGCGCCAATATCGAGAAAATTTTGGCGCTGCAACCAGACCTGGTGCTGTGCTTTTCTAACTTGCAGGCCGACATTGCCGCCACACTGATTAAAGCTGGTTGCCAGGTGCATGTGTTTAACCAGCGCAGCCTGGCCGAAACGCTGCACATGATACTCACCGTCGGTGATCTGGTCGGGGCCAGCGACAAAGCTGAGAAACTGGTAGAAACTTACCAGGCACAACTGACTGCCGCGCGCCAGCAAGCCGTAGCTTGGCCACGCAAACCCAAGGTCTATTTTGAAGAGTGGGACGAGCCCATGATGTGCAGCATCCGCTGGGCAGCCGAGTTGATTGAGGCGGCGGGCGGCGTCGATTGCTTCCCGCACTTAAGCCAGTTTCACAGCGCGCGTGACCGGCAAGTCACCGCAGAACAAGTGTTAGCCGCGCAGCCTGACATCATCATCGGCTCCTGGTGCGGCAAAAAATTCCAGCCGATAAAAGTGGCCGCACGCGCAGGTTGGCAAGCCATGCCCGCCATACGAGACGGCCATCTTTACGAAATCAAATCCGTCGATATTTTGCAGCCCGGCCCCGCACTGTTTACAGAAGGCCTACCGCAATTGCAAACCATTATTCAACGCTGGCAACAGCAGCACGGGAGTGTTCATGACTAGTCACCTGATTTTAGGCGGCGCACGTAGCGGCAAAAGTGCTTATGCAGAGCGGCTGGCTTCTGCGCTTGAGTTGCCGGTGACTTACATCGCCACCGCGCAAGTGTATGACGATGAGTTTGCCAAGCGTGTGGCCCATCACAAAGAACGCCGCCCCCCTTATTGGGCGCTGGTAGAAGCGCCGTTTAACCTCGGGCAAACATTGCTGGACAACGATGCACCGGATACCTGCTTAATCGTTGATTGTTTAACCTTGTGGTTAGCGCAATCCATCTGCCCAGACTGCGACAAACCGGAGCGGCTGGATTGGCAAGCAGAAAAGCAGGCCTTGCTGGACGCGTTGCCGCAATTGCAAGCGACGGTTTTCTTGGTGAGTAACGAAGTCGGCATGGGTATCGTGCCGCTAGGTGAAATCAACCGCCAGTTTCAGGATGAGCAAGGTCGCTTAAACCAGCATGTCGCGGCGGTTGCCAATCGAGTCAGTTTTATTGCGGCAGGCTTGCCGCTACAGCTTAAATAACAAGAAAGAAATACCATGAAAAAGTGTTACTTAGCCATGATCACTTTGGTCGCCTCGCTGGCTGCCGAGGCGCATGTGCCGTTTTTAAAACCTAACCAGTTCAACGTCACGCATCATCGCCTGACCATTGAGTCGGCGTTTACCGAGTTCCCTTTTCAGGCTGACTTTGCCATGGACTCGCCCAACTTTACGATCACGGCGCCCAACGGCACAACGGCTGCGATCAAGCCGATTGCCAAAACCAAGGCAGCGGTGTACCTAGAGCCAGAATTAAAAGAAGAAGGCACTTATCGCATCAGCACCGGCCAACGCGTGGGCCCGGTGTATAAAGCCGTAGAGACAGCCGATAAAAAACTGTATTTTGCGGCTGATATGAAGCGCGTGACCGGCAAGCCGACCACCATGAATTACTACAGCTATGCAGATACTTATATTTTTAAAGGCCAGCAAAAATACACCGCCAAGCCATTTAATAAAGGTCTGGAGATTATTCCGCTGGCGTCACCTAATGGCCTGCTGCTGGGGGGCGAGCTCAGTTTTCGCGTGCTGGAGAACGGCAAGCCGGTGCCGGATGCACGCATTATTGTGGTGACGGATAACGAGCATTTTATTAAACATAGAATTGAAGATTTGTACGACCTAGACAATGTCAGGGCGTCTAACATTCATGCCAATCAGCAAGGCGAGTTTAGCTTTCATCCGCAAAAAGCCGGGTTGAACTTTCTGTTTGTCACCGTGCACCACCAGCTCAATGAACACTTGTGGGAAAGCCAGAATGCCTCACTGACACTTGAAGTGAATTTACCGCCAGACACCGCCAACAAGCCTTAAAATACCCTTTTTCAGACACGCACAGGACAGACCATGACAACGACGACTTTTGAACTTAAAGGCGAATATATCGCGCTGTGCGATTTGCTGAAACTGGAAGGCGTGGCCGACAGTGGCGGCCAGGGCAAGTCTATGGTCGCCGAAGGATTAATTAAGGTCGATGGCGCTATTGAGCGCAGAAAAACCGCCAAAATCCGCGCCGGGCAAGTGGTAGAAGCATTCGAGCAAACGATTAAAGTGGTGGCAGGCTAGCCAGGCGTAAAGCCCTTCGGCAGATAAGGCGCTAACGCAGCCCAGTTAAGATGCTGGCGCAAACTGTCTGCCAATTGTTCCAGGCTTTGTTCGCGCAATTGCGGGTAGTCATAAGCCACTTGCTTAGTCACGCCCGCCCATTGCAACCAGGCGGCACAGGCTTGCGGGTGGTCAAACAAACCATGCACGTAACTGCCCGCGACCTGGCCATCGGCGGACAAGGCGCCTTCTGCCTGCCCCGCGATGAGATGCGCCGGGCGCGTTAATGCAGCGCCGCTACTCACACCCATATGAATCTCATAACCCTGCAATGCGGCATCGGCAAACGCCAGCTTGCCTGAGACTTGTTTGAGCTGTTTGTGTGTTTCTAGCGTCGTCTCCATCTCCAGCCAGCCTAAGCCAGCACTGCTGCCGGCCTCGCCCTCCAGCGCTAACGGGTCATGCAACTGCTGGCCGAGCATTTGAAAACCGCCACAAATCCCCAGCAGTTTGCCACCGTAACGCAAATGCCGCGCAATCACAGGCTCCCAGCCATACTCGCGCAAAGCCGCCAAGTCGCCTCGCACATTTTTGCTGCCGGGCAAAATGATTAAATCCGCGACGGGCACAGGCTCACTCAAGCGCACAAATTGCAAGTCTACTTGCGGATGCAGGCGCAGTGCGTCAAAGTCCGTATGGTTGGCGATATGCGGCAATACGGGCACAACAACCGTTAACTGTGCACCGGTCTTTTTGCTACTCGTCCTGGCCACCGCATCTTCTGCCTCCAGGTGTAAATCATGCAGATAGGGCAACACGCCTAGCACCGGTTTGCCGGTGCGTTGCTCCAGCCAATCTAGCCCAGGTTGCAGCAAGGCAATATCGCCACGAAACTTGTTAATCACAAAGCCAACCACCCGCGCCTGCTCGCTTTCACTCAGCAAGGCCAGCGTGCCGACGAGGTGCGCAAATACACCGCCTTTATCAATATCGGCCACCAGAATCACTGGGCAATCCGCCGCCTCGGCAAAGCCCATATTGGCAATATCATTCGCGCGCAGATTGATTTCAGCCGGGCTGCCTGCGCCCTCTACCACGATGCAATCATACTGTTGCTGCAAGCGCTGGTAGGATTGCAGCACCGCCTGCATCGCGGTTTTTTTATAGTCGTGGTAAGTACTCGCTTCCTGGTTACCCACCACCTGACCGTGAATAATCACCTGACAGCCGGTGTCTGAATTAGGTTTGAGCAACACCGGGTTCATATCAGTATGGGGTGGCAATCCGCATGCCATCGCTTGCACTGCTTGTGCACGGCCAATCTCACCACCATCGGCTGTTACCGCGGCATTGAGCGCCATGTTTTGCGGCTTGAATGGCGCCACCGCCACCCCGCTGCGGTACAATACGCGGCACAACCCGGCCACCAGCGTACTTTTACCGGCATCCGACGTGGTGCCCTGAACCATTAATGTTTTCACTGCCTGTTTATCCATCACTCAATTATCTCACACTCGCCGGGCTTGCCTGTGGCGCTGTGCTGCTTGATGGCTGGCTGGGCGAACCCAGGCGCTGGCATCCGCTAGTCGGCTTTGGCTGGCTGGTGACGCAACTTGAAAAACGCTTGAATCCCTCACACAAACAAGCATCACGCGGCCAATACATTTATGGCGTGCTCGGCGTCAGCCTCGTTGTTTTACCGCCGGTTATGTTATGCCTGTTAATCATGCATCTCTCAATTTGGCTGGCCCTCTCGCTGCACCTGTATTTGCTGTATTTTGCCATCGGCCACCGCAGCCTGCGCCAGCATGGGTTGGCGGTGTATCACGCCTTGCAGGCAGGCCAGTTTGAACAGGCTCAACGCGCGACCTCTTATATGGTCAGCCGTGATGTAGAAGCGATTGAGCCGGTGAGTGCGACGATTGAATCGGTGCTGGAAAACGGCAATGACAGCGTGTTTGGCGCATTGTTCTGGTTTTTTATTGCAGGCGGGCCCGGTGCATTGGCTTACCGCCTGGTGAACACACTGGATGCCATGTGGGGCTATAAAACACCGCGTTATTTTTACTATGGTTGGGCCGCTGCCCGGCTGGATGATGTACTGAATTATGTACCCGCCCGACTGACGGCGCTCACCTACGCACTGCTTGGCGACCCGCGCCTGGCATGGCAAGCCTGGCGGCAACAGGCGCCGTTATGGGATAGCCCGAATGCAGGCCCGGTGATGGCCGCTGGTGCAGGCGCACTCAATGTGCAACTTGGCGGCCGAGCGCGCTATCACGGTATATGGCATGACCGTCCACACCTGGGCACCAACCTTGCACCGACAAAAGAAGATATTCCCCGGGCGTTGCAACTGGTGCGTAACGGCATGCTGAGCTGGCTGGCGGTTGCCGTGTTGGTTGGGGTCATCCACTATGCTTGAACATGGCGGTAACTTGCAGCAAGCCGCACAGCAATACGGCAGACCATTGGCAGACTGGCTGGATTTATCTACTGGCATTCATCCACAGCATTACCCGATTCCGGCATTGGCCGCTTCGTTATTTCAGCGCTTGCCGCCCGCGCCCGATGCATTACATCATGCGGCCCGCGCTTATTACGGCTGCACACACTTACTGGCCTGCGCAGGCTCGCAAGCAGCCTTGCAAGCGCTGCCTACCCTGCGCGCGCCCTGCCGCGTCGCCATGCCGCGCACCATGTACCAAGAGCACGCACATGCCTGGCAACGTGCCGGGCATCAGGTGCAATTTTTCGACCAGATGCCAGATGACCTTCTGTTGCAGAATATTGATGTATTGCTGGTGTGTAACCCCAACAATCCCACCGGGTACTTATACCCAACCGACACGCTGTTAGACTGGCATGCGCAACTGACCGTACGCGGTGGCTGGCTAGTGGTAGATGAAGCGTTTATGGACACCACACCGCAACATAGCCTCGCCAGCCATAGCGGACAAACAGGGTTATGGGTATTACGGTCGCTGGGCAAATTTTTTGGTCTGGCCGGGCTACGCGTGGGCTTCTTGCTCGGTGAACCACAAGCGCTGGCGCAGCTTGAATCATTACTCGGCCCATGGACCATCACCGGGCCAAGTCAATTTATCGCCAGCCAGGCACTGGCCGACCACCACTGGCAACAGCAGATGCGCGAACATTTGCCAATACAATCGGCACAGTTAGCACAACTACTTAATCAGCATGGGCTGACACCGACAGGCGGCACAGATTTATTTCAATATGTACCGCACCCTGCCAGCCGCGCATGGCAGCAAGCTTTGGCAGAGCAAGGCGTATGGACGCGCTATTTTGCAGCACCGCGAGCGTTGCGGTTTGGGTTGCCTCCAGCCCACGATTGGGCACGGCTACAACAAGCGCTAAAGCAGGCGGCTAAAGCGTTAAGCGGTTAACAGCCTGGACAACGTCAGCCATGGCTTTGCCATGTGCAACCTCACTGGCACTTAAGCCCTGTAGCACCCCCAGCTGATTCTCCGACGGCTGATTCTGGCTCACCTTCCACTTGCCCGTCAATTGCGTGATTGTAATTTCAATGCCCACCACTGCCTGCATGAGTTTGTCGATAAACCCTGTGGGCGCGTCTTCCAGTTGCCACGGTTGTTCAAATGCCGCTTCCTGTTGCGCCGTCAGTGCTGCCAGATGTGATCGCAACCAATGGGCATTTTCTATCACCCGCAGCTTGCCGTGCACATGCACCACCACATAATTCCAGGTTGGCACCACCCTGCAGGCTTGCGCTTTAGTGGCATACCACGACGGCGTCACATACACATGCGGCCCATGAAAAACTGCCATCACGGGCTGTTCAGCCCGCACGGCTTGCCATAACGGGTTAGCACGCGCCAGGTGTCCACTTAACACGCCTTGGTTATCTAAATACAGCGGCAAATGATTCACCTCCACACCATCGGCTGTGGTCATGATCAAAGTGGCAAATGGATATGTCCGTATCAGTTCGCTCAGCGCCAACGCATTGGGTGCCGCAAAATGTTTGGGGGTATACATGCTGACAATCACTGCGTTTAGTGATTAGCCTGCTGCAGTGGCAGCAACTGTCCTCGAACCAGCACCATGACTTGTTGCGTGGTTTGCGGCCCGGTTTGTTGCGATGACGTAACGGCATCACAGACTGTCATAGCATGCAGGTTGCTCAGGCATACCGCTTGATGGTCGGCCTCAACACGGTGATCACTCACCGCCATATTCTGGCTATTTAACATCAGCGGCAAAGCCATCATCACCAACAGTGCCAGCGTAACTAGAGATTTCATGGGGGCTATCCTTAAAATATAAATCCCATACTACCCCCACACACATGTACACTACATGTACAGTTAACCTATCAATCTAAGATACTGTACAGGTCTATACACCATGCCAGTCAAACAAGCACTCATCACGATTAACCCGCAAGACAGCGTGCCATTGGTCGAGCAAATCGTCACCGGTATCAAGCAGCTCACAGAGCAACGCGTGTTGCGCACTGGCACACGCCTGCCCTCTATTCGCGACTTTGCGTTGCAACATGGGATCAGTCGCTTTACGGTCGTGGATGCCTACGATCGTTTAGTGGCGCTCGGCTATTTATTGTCGCGGCGTGGTTCCGGCTTTTATGTAGCGCCGCTCAACAAGCCTGAAGAAAGCGTTGCAAGCACCTCTTACTTAGACAGGGCCGACGATGTGTTATGGCTGCTGCATAACACTTTCAGGGATGTGCCAGATGCCATCCGACCTGGCTGTGGCTGGTTGCCCAAAGATTGGCTGGATGAAAAAGTCATCCAAAAAAGCTTGAATGACTTATCGCGTAAAGCCGGGCATTTTTTAACCAGCTATGGCGATGTCAGTGGGTACTTACCATTGCGTCAGCAATTGGCACAAAAGAACTTGGCAGATATTGGCATCCATGCCGAGACACAGCATATCCTCATGACTAACGGCGCTTCACATGGCCTGGATTTAGTCGCGCGCCTATTTATTAAACCAGGGGATGTGGTGCTGGTGGACGACCCCGGTTATTACACTTTGTTTGGTTTGCTGAAATCCATGGGGGCCCGCATCATGGGGGTACCACGATTATTCAATGGCCCCGATGTCAGCGCCTTGCAGCAACTCCTGCAAGCACATAGACCCAAACTGTTTTTCACCAACACCGTATTGCATAACCCGACAGGCACCAGCACCAGCCTGGCAGTAGCACACCAGATATTACAACTGGCAGAAAAATACGGTTTATATATTGTTGAAGATGACATTTACGGTGACTTTCATCCGCAGAATGCCCCACGTCTGGCCGCGCTGGATCAACTCAATCGTGTCATCTACGTCAGCAGTTACTCTAAAACCATCTCGGCTAGTTTGCGCGTCGGCTTTATTGCCTGCCAGGCTGAACTCGCGAGCCGCTTACTCGACCTCAAACTACTCACCGGCCTCACCAGCTCAGAAATCAACCAGCGGGTGATGTATCAAATTCTGGTGGAGGGTCGGTATCGCAAGCATATGGAAAAAGTGCGCAATCGGTTGGAAGTCAAAAGAGCGCAAGTGATACGCGCGCTGGAAGCATGTGGTTTGAGTATTCATGCCGAGCCTGCGGGGGGCATGTTTGTGTGGGCCAAACTCGCCAACGGCAAAAATGCTGCTGAAGTGGCCAGTGAGGCCTCGCGGCAAAACATCATGCTGGCACCCGGCAACCTGTTCAGGCCTTATCAGGAGCCTTCGCCGTGGCTGCGTTTTAACGTCGCCCATTGTGACAATGACAAGGTGTTTGGGTTATTAAGAAAAGCCTAGCGATTCACAAACTCAATTTTAGGAATCGCCCCTGACAGATCCAGCCGCGTCAGACTAGCGTAATCGACGTGGAATCTGAACAGACCTTTGAGTGGCATATTGAGCACGTGCGCGATCAGGGCACGTATCATGCCGCCGTGCGTGACCACCAGCAGGTGCTGGCCTGCATGGCGCGCACGCACCTCCTGCAAAAAGTCCACACCGCGCTGCTGCAAACCGGCAAAGGTTTCACCATTGGGCGGCGCCAGTTCGGCATAATTCTGCGCCCACACATCAAACAATTCGCGTGGAATATCATTCCACGATTGCATTTCCCAATCGCCAAAATGCAGTTCTTTCAGGCGCTCGTCGTGCGTGATGCCGTCGAAGCCCAGTGCATGCGCCAGTTTGCTGCAGCGTTGCAGTGGGCTGGCATAGACGGCATCAATCTGCTCGTGAATCAGTTTTTGTTTGAGTTGAGAAAGCTCGCTGGCAAAGTTAACCGAGACGTCAATATCGCTTTGGCCATAGCAGATGCCCTCGGCGATTTGCAAACTGGTATGGCGGACTAAGGTTAGTTTCATATTAAGTGTTCCCAGGCCAGCAAGCCCAAGTAAAAGGCGAGTTCAGTCAATTGTTGTGTCGCACCGAGTGTATCGCCGGTGTAGCCCTGTAAATGGCACAGAATGAGGCGACGCCACCATCCCCAGACCATGAGCACAGGCAAACTGGTGATTAAAAAGAAACGGGTTGCAGCCAGGGCAGAATGATTCACGCCCAGCATCAAGCCGAACACCAGCCAGCAGAGCAGGCCAAACACACTGGCACAGACCATATCCTGTGTTGTGAGCGTGGTGGCCAGAGGCTTGGATTTACCAGCAAAGCGCACATAGCTGGCGGTAGCCATGATAACAACCGCCGCCAGGCGACTCAGCGCATGGGCGGCAATCAAGGCAAACGGCAGTATGGCTGGGCTAAGTGCAGACAAGGCCTGAAACTTGAACAGCAACATGCCCACCAGCGCAATTGCACCATAACTACCCAGACGTGAATCCTGCATGATCTCCAGCTTGCGCGCACGATCCATGCCGCCACCCAGGCCATCAGCGCTATCGGCCAGGCCATCCTCATGAAAAGCACCGGTCAGATAAATAGTCGCGGCCATACTACATAACACGGCCAAGGCTGGCGGAAGTACCCAGCTCGCCAGCCACCAGACGATGGCGGCCAGCAGGCCAATCAATAACCCAACCAGCGGGAAATATCTGGCAGCGTGATTGAGGTCAGACTCTTGAAAATCTGCCACCGCAGGCACCGGCAGTCGCGTGAAAAAACCGACCGCCAGCACGAAATAACGCCATTGCAGCTTCACTGTAGCTGTATTCACTCTAGTTGCCCACTGACACCGGCACTGTCAAAACTGGCCATTTCATTGAGAAAAGCCACTGCCGATTGCAACAAGGGATAAGCCAGCACTGCCCCGGTGCCCTCACCCAACCGCAGTGACAGATGTAGCAAGGGCTGGGCATTGAGATGCGACAACATCATGCTGTGCCCGCTTTCATCCGAGCAATGCGCAAACACGCAATAGTCAATCACTTGCGGATACAGTTTGGCCGCCACTAATAAGGCAGAGGTAGCAATAAAGCCATCAATCAGCAATGCCGCTCTGGCTTCTGCCGCCGCCAGTAATGCACCCACCATCATGGCGATTTCAAAGCCGCCAAACACGGTCAAGGCCTGTAATGCGTCATCGGCTGCCACATGGTGGGTTTGCAGCGCCGAGGTTAGCACCGACAATTTGTGCTGCAAGCCTTTATCGCTCAGGCCGGTGCCGCGGCCAACACACTGGTGCATAGGCAAGCCGCATAGCACACTCATCAGGCAACTGGCGCTAGACGTATTACCTATGCCCATTTCACCCAGCGCCAGCACGTTACAACCCTGGGCAATGGCATCACGCGCAATTTGTGCGCCACGCGTGATGGCTTGCACGCACTGGTCAGCCGTCATGGCGGGCAGATGGCGAAAGTTTTCCGTGCCCATGCCCAATTTGGCATCAATCAGCATAGGGTGCGGTTGAAACACAGCATTGACGCCGCTATCCACCACATGCAAATCAAAGCCATGTTGGCGCGCGAATACATTGATGGCCGCGCCGCCATTGAGAAAATTGAGCACCATCTGTGCAGTCACCGCCTGCGGGTAAGGGCTCACGCCTTCTACCACAATGCCGTGGTCACCGGCAAATACCAACATGGTCGGCTGCTGCAAAGTGGGCTGTTCGCTTTGTTGTATCAGCCCCAGCTGTAACGCCAAGGTTTCCAGCCGCCCCAATGCCCCCAGCGGTTTGGTTTTTTGATTAATTTGCCGCACCAAGGCGGCCTGTAAAGACGCGTTGTGCGTAGGCTCAATATGAAATGTCTGCATAGTTGTTATTTTACCGAGCAAAAAGCAAAGCGTAGCAGAATTATGCAATGCCTGGCCTGAATTTGCCTGGCACATAAAAAAGCCCCGCAAACGCGGGGCAGGGCTCTAAGGATCACACGCAAAAATCAACTAATCTTCACTAACTTATTTTCACTGGCACGTAAATTTTGCTTTCACCACGCATCACCAGCAGGGCAACATTTTTCACGTTTTGCGACAACTTATCCTGTAGTTGCGCCACATTTTTAACCTGGTCACCATTTACCGCCAAAATCACGTCCCCTGGCTGAATGCCTGCAGTGGCCGCTGGCCCTTTAGCCACCTCTTCGACCAGCAAGCCTTGCTTAAGCTGCGTTTGCGCCAACTCTTGCGAAGTCAGTGGGCGCAAGCTCACTCCCAGTTTAGATTGCTGGCTGTCTGGCACGGTGGCAGGCCCGGCCTGTGCGGTTTGCATTTCATCAATGCGCACAGACAGTTTTTTCAATTGCTTGTTGCGCCATACCTCGATGCTGGCAGTACTACCCGGCTTCACGCTGGCCACCATCGGCGGCAAATCGCTGGAGCGGTCTATACTTTGACCATTAAACTTGACGATGACATCGCCTGGCTCCAGCCCGGCTTTATCCGCCGGGCCGTTTTTCTCTACATTGCTCACCAGCGCACCATTAGGCAACTGCAAGCCAAACGAGCTGGCCAGATCCTGGTTAATGGATTGCACGCCTATGCCTAAACGGCCACGGCTGACTTTGCCTTTTTCCAGCAACTGTTGTTCAATGCCCATGGCGACATCAATCGGGATCGCAAACGACAAGCCTTGATAGCCACCGCTACGGCTGTAAATTTGTGAGTTAATGCCGATGACTTCACCGTTGAGGTTAAACAGCGGGCCGCCTGAGTTACCTGGGTTAATCGCGACGTCTGTTTGCAAAAATGGCACATAGCCTTCGTCTGGCAGCGCACGCGATTTAGCCGAAATAATGCCTGCGGTCACGGTGTTATCAAAGCCGAATGGTGACCCGATCGCCACTACCCAGTCACCCACATTGCTGTTTTTGGTGCTACCAATATGCACGGTCGGCAAATCTTTGGCCTCAATTTTAAGCACAGCCACATCGGTCAATTTATCTACGCCGATCACCTTGGCCTGAAATTCGCGTTTGTCAGACAATTTCACCGTCACCACATCCGCCTTGTCGACCACATGCGCATTGGTCAAAATCACGCCATCAGACTTGACGATAAAGCCAGAGCCCAAGCCGTTCATTGGCGTTTCTGTTTGTGGCAGATTAGGTTGAAAGCGACGAAACAGCTCAAACATGGGGTCATTCGGGTCTACACCCGGAATCCCCGCCGTTTTGACGGTGCCGGTGACGCTGATATTCACCACCGCCGCGCCCTGGCTAGACGCGATGCTGGCAAAATTAGGCAAGGTAATATAAGCGCTAGGCGCGGTCATGGCCTTGGCCGACACAGGGGCCGTGGCCTGCGCATGGGTCACCAGCGTGTTGCCTTTAATCCAGTAACCGGCGCCAAACAAAGCCGCCACCGCCAATGGTACAGTCACCCAGTGCGTGAGTCTTGATTGTAAAAACGATTGCATCACAACGTCCTTTCTTGCTCTTTTTAATATGGCTCTTATTCAACATTTAAGAGCCTCTGCGCATATGAGCAGCAAAAACGTGCCGAAGTTTCACTGTTTTTGTATCTTGATGTATCAGGCAAACAAGCGTGCACCACACAGACCGTGCCGCAGCAGAACATGGCAAATGCATTGATCGTGATACACTTCACACTCTTTGTTTTTTGACCAAGCAATGACAGAGTTACCGTCTTTTTTAAAGCCCTACTGGCCACGACGCATGACAGGCACGCTGCGCGATTATGCGCGGGCAGCCATCGGTGCCGGATTAGGGATTTTATCTACCGGGCTGCTTGCCCTGAGTGTGGTGTCAGGCGATTGGCATAGCGCAGTGTTTTTAATTGCGCCCATGGGTGCCTCGGCCGTGATTCTGTTCTGCCTGCCCTCCAGCCCGCTGGCACAACCGTGGGCCATTCTAGCGGGCAATACGGTGGCCGCGCTGGCAGGCGTATTTTTCGCACAGCTATTACCGCAACAACTGGTGTTTGCCGCTGCGCTCGCTATGTTAAGCGCGATTGCACTGATGTTTGCACTACGTTGCCTGCATCCGCCCAGCGGTGCCGTCGCCCTCACTGCCGTGTTGGGTGGTGACGCCATTCATAGCCTGGGTTACAGTTTTGTCTGGTGGCCGGTGTTGGCAAACAGCGTGTTACTGGTACTCACCGCCTGGCTTTACCACACCCTCACAGGCTACCGTTACCCGGCTGCGCATCATGAGCATGCGCCAAATTCGCCCACCCATATGCACTACCAGTTTGGCTTTAAAACAGAAGACTTGCAGACCGCACTGGGGCAGTTTCATGAGGTGCTGGACATACACCCCGAGCAACTGCAAAGCTTGCTTGAAAAAACCGAGTTGATCGCCTACAAGCGCAAACTGGAAGCGATTCAATGCCGCGAAATTATGCGCCCGGTGCAGACCATGCTTGAATTTGGCGACGCACTGGAAACCGCCTGGCAAACCATCCTCAAACAAACCGAACCGGCCATTCCGGTGGTGAATAAAGCTCAACTGGTGATCGGCTTGCTCAGTGTGTCTGACTTTATGCGCCACGCCAAGGCAGAGAGTTACCGTGAAGTGGCGCCAGCCTTAAAGCGGCTGATCCGCTGGTCACCGACCACACATAGCGACAAGCCAGAAGTGGTTGGCCAGATCATGACCACCCCGGCGATCACCATCACCGAAAACATGCACCTGATGCATACTATTCCGCTCATGACCAGCCATCACCTGCAATTGCTGCCGGTGGTCGATAGCGCCAACAAACTGGTGGGGATCTTGACCCAAACCGATGTGATACGCGCCTTGTATCGTTAACGGTTGGCGGGGTTTTCGCGTTGCTTAAACGGCACAATTACCTCGCGTGACGCCAGCACGATTTCGCGCAAAAAACATAACAGGCCAAAAATCAGCGACGCCATCGAAATAATAAAAGACACCATCACCAGGTGCGGCAGGCGCAAGCCGGTCTCTACCGACAAAAACATACTGGCAATCGACACACAAATACACAAGGCGGCAAAGGTTGCCGCACCAATCGCGCGCCGCAGCCACTTGGTGCGACGCACAATAATCCGCAACTCATCTTTAAAGCGCTCGCGCTTTTCTTCAGGCGCATCGGTCAAAAAGCGTGCACGGTCTATCGAGCGGCCCAGGCGGCCAATCAGCACACCTAAAATCGAGCCGATCCCGGTCAATAAAAACACTGGTGCCACCGCATCGCGAATCGCCTCAGACACGCTGTGAATCTCAATCATGGTATTAATCATAGACTTAACAACACTCAAATAAAGCAATCAGGCACCAAAACCGCACTATTTTGGTTATTGGCGCACTAGAAAAAGGCACAGAGCAATCAGTCCAGCGAAAAAGCAGGGGTTTGATAGCTAGTTTAGCCATTGATAAGCGAGTTTTACGCCATGTTTAGTGTATTTAGGGCCTTAATATTGTAATAAAAGCATTTTTCTTGCCATTGTTTTTCAATTCAAACGCCCCAAGCGGGAATCATTTTTGCTGTAGACACCCCGGCAACAATAAATATAGATAGGGAAAGAGGCAACAAGATGCACCCGCAACCGTTAACCGAGGACCTGGCTAACCACTTCAAGAAGGTCAATGACTTTCGTTCACATATCTACCAACTACAACACGCCTGGGATAGCCTGGCATTGATGGCGCAACTTTCTGGCACCGGCTCCGAAATGGAAGAAACCCGCAGCGCGTTTAATACGATCTCAAACGACGTACTGCGCCACCTATCACAAGAAACCCTGCATAAAACCGCTGCGCAATTGTCTTCAAAAGCGTTTGAAATTATCAATTTGCTGATACGCAACCTGTTTGAGCGCACAGCAGATATTGGTTTTTTTGCCACGGATGACGATATGCGTGACTACCTGGATAAACATGCAGCGGACACCCTGGACAGCCACGACCAGCGCGGCATTGAGTTTCGTTTTCAGGAGTACCAGAAGAAATACACTGTTTACGACAATATCGTGCTGTTTGATGCAGAAGGCCAGTTGCTGCATCAGTTGGACGACACGCAAACCACCTTGTTTCACTATCATCCGATCGTGGCCCTGGCGCAACAATCGATAGCGCCGTATGTAGAGCGCTTTTATGAAACTGAGATCGGCGGCAAATTGCATAAATCGCTGGTTTACGCGCATGAAGTTCGCAGCAAGGATGGCCAGCGCACCCTGGGCGTGCTCTGCCTGTGCTTTAAGTTCGTCAACGAGCTAGAGACCATTTTTAGCAACCTGATTTCACATCACGACTGGACAGTAGGCGTGTTGCTGGACGAAGAACATCATGTGATCGCCTCCAGCGACCCGTATCAAATTCCGCTTGGTATCACCCTCTGCGTAGACACCGATACCGACTGGTTTATTACGCGCTTTAATGGCCGCGAATACCTGTGCGTGACTAAACAATCTGAAGGCTACCAAGGTTATCTGGGGCCAGGCTGGCTGGGTCAGGCCATGATCCCGATCGAACATGCCTTTAACCAAAGCATCCACCACATGGTGAACAATATTGATACCGAGATTTTGCGTAAAGTCATGCGTAGCCCGCTTATTTTTTCTGAAAGCCTGCTGAACATCCCGAAACAGGCGGCCAATATCCAGAGCAAACTTAACCAATCGGTGTGGAACGGCAATATCAGACAAAGCAACGATATAAACACCCAGCAAAAAAACTTTTCTAAAAGCCTGCTTTCTGAAATCAGCCATACCGGCCATAAAACCCAGAAAATCATTGAAAACATGGTAGCTGAGCTTTACCAGACCGTGGTGTCGGTGATGCTGGAGAACTCCAGTTTTTACGCGCAACTGGCGGTAGAAATCATGGACCGCAACCTGTATGAACGCGCCAACGATGTACGTTGGTGGGCGCTAACACATATGTTTAGGGAGTTTTTGGCCAAGCCTAGTTTACTAGATGATGATAAAGGCAAAATGACGACAGTGCTGCGTTATATCAACAGCCTCTACACCGTCTATGACAACCTGATGTTATTTGACCGCAAGGGCGAAGTGATGGCGGTATCCAACCAGCACTACGCGCACTTGCTGGGCACGCAGCTGGCGGACGAATGGGTAGGCCGAACGCGCAGTTGCGCTTCTACGCAAGATTACGTCGTCTCCCCGTTTGAGCCCACCCCGCTCTACAACGACAAACACACGTATATTTATGCCGCGCCAATCCGCCACCTCGATGGCAATAGCATTGTCGGCGGCATCGCCATTGTGTTCGATAGTACGCCGCAGTTTCAGGCCATGTTACGCGATGTGATTCCGCGCGATCAAACAGATGCCCCCGTCAACGGTAGTTTTACCTTGTTTGTGAATGAGCAGCTCAGCGTGATTTCAAGCACGCATAAAGACTTTGCCATGGGTGAGCCGTTTGAACTGATGCCCGCGATTAGCAAATTAAAAGAAGGCGAACAGCTGTTTGATATTGCGATTTACCAAAATACTTATTATGCCGTGGGCGCCCGTGCTGCGTATGGTTACCGCGAGTTTAAAAGCGAACAGGACAATTATCGCAATAAAGTCGTCGCGTTAATTTTTACGCCGCTGGGCAAAGTCGACGAAATTAACCAACGCATTCATGCCGAAGCGCAGGTGATTCATAACAAATTCAACCCCAACCTGTTTGTACAATCCGGGCCGGACTGCCAGGAGTATGCGACTTTTTATGTCGGCGATTCATGGCTGGGCATAGAGGCGCGCTTTGTGCGCGAGGCAATTGATGAACACCAGTTACGCACCTTGCCGGATTCGGCGCCATTTATTGCCGGCATGCACACCTATCAGGGCGAGGTGATTCCGGTGATAGACCTCGCGCGCATGCTGGGCCATCCGCACTACTTTACCGATTACCGGCAGATCATTGTGATTGAAGACAAAGCAGCAGCGCTCAAGTTTGGCGTGTTTGTCTCGGCGCTTGGCGAAATCCCTTATCTTGCGCCCACGCAGATTCAGCCGATGAGCACTTTTTTCAGGGGCGCCAGCCATAACCCCGGCATCGCCATTGCCAATCTGGCCCAGAACAGCATGCTGACACTGATCACCGCATCCAGTTTATGGGAGAAAGTACTCGCCGTACGCTCACAAGCTGCAGAACAGGTGTATGCCTGATGAACAGTCAGACGATACTCGATATCATGCAAACCGACATCATGGACGCCTTACTCACCGCGCAGCAACAACGATTGCTGGATACGCTGCTGGATAATCTGGATGGCATGATTTACCGCTGCCTGTATGACAGCAACTGGACCATGATTTATGTAAGTAAAGGCTGCGAAGCCCTCACCGGCTACCCGGCGCCGGAGTTGCTGCTCAATAAAACCACCTCTTACGAAACCATTACGCACCCCGATGACAGGGATAAAGCGCGGGCCGTGATTGACGCCGCCATTCACAAAGGCGAACGTTTTGAGCTCGAGTATCGCATTGTGCGCGCCAACGGCGACATCACCTGGGTGGCTGAGCGTGGCAGCGCCGTGCTTGATCATGACGGCAAACCGGTGGCGCTGGAAGGCATTATCCAGGACATCAGTTGCCGCAAGCGCATAGAGCACGAGCTGTTTAGCACCGAGCAAAAATACCGCTCCATGTTTGAGAACTCAACGCTGGGCATGTTCCAGACCACCGAGTCTGGCACCTATCTCAATGCCAATCCGGCGCTGGCAAAACTATACGGTTATGTGTCCCCAGAGGCCCTGATTGGTGACCTTAACAATATCAGCACGCAGCTCTATGTGGCCGAAAGCAGGCGTGGCGAATTTACCGACGCTATCCGTGCACAAGGCCGGGTACACAATTTTGAATCTGAGGTTTACCGGCTCAATGGTGAAACGATCTGGATCTCAGAAAACGCCCACGCCGTCTGCGACCCGCAAGGCGAGATTCTGTATTACGAAGGCACGGTAGAAGATATTACCGACCGTAAAAACCATGAGTTACAGATTCGCCAGCTGGCAGTCACCGACAACCTCACCGGCCTGCTCAACCGCCATGCCTTCAGTGGCAAACTGGCCAGCCTGATTGCCGAGGCAGATAAAACGCAAACCAAGATTGCCATTGCCTTTATCGACCTCGACCACTTCAAGCTGATTAACGATACGCTAGGGCACCGTGCTGGCGACAAGCTGCTGGAAAACGTGGCGCAGCGGCTGATTCAGAGCACGCGGCCAACTGATGCGATTGTGCGCTTTGGCGGCGACGAGTTTGTCATGCTCTACCCCGGGCTACGCGTAGCAGAAGACGCCGAGCCACTATTGGCACGCGTGATGGAGGCTATTTCGCAACCGATTGCAATTGGCGATTATGTGTTTAACATGACCTGCAGCATCGGCGTCAGTATTTATCCAGACCATGCCAAAGAAATAGACGCCCTGCTCAGTTGCGCCGACTCAGCGCTGTACAGTGCCAAAAACGCGGGCAAAAACAAAGTGCAAATGTTTAGTGGCGCGCTGGCGCAGCAACTGGGCGAGCGCAACGAAATTGAATATGGCCTGGGCCATGCCATGCAGCGCCAGGAGCTTATGCTGTATTACCAGCCGCAAATCAATATGCAGCATGGCAATATCAGCGCGCTTGAGGCCTTAATCCGCTGGCAACACCCTGAGCGTGGGTTGATCCCGCCCGACCAGTTTATTCCGGTGGCCGAAGAAACCGGCCACATTTTTGCCATTGGTGAATGGGTGTTGCAGACCGCCTGCCAAAAGATTAAATCCATGCAAACCGAGTGGGGCTATATGGTGCCAATTGCGGTCAATGTGTCGCCGATACAGTTTTTGCGTGGCAACCTGGTTGAAACCGTGCAGCGGGTATTGCGGCAAGAGCGCGTACCACCGCATTTAATCACGCTGGAAGTCACCGAAAATGCGCGCTTTAAAGACGAAGCCATGTTCACGCGGACGCTGGAACAACTGAAACGGCTGGGCGTGTGCATTGCGATTGACGACTTTGGCATTGGCTATTCGAACATGGCCTATCTCAAAAACTACCCGATTGATGAGTTAAAAATAGACAAAGCGTTTGTGCAAGACCTGGAGCAGAGCGTCACCAACGGCAACATTTTGCTGGCGCTGATTAACCTGGGCAAAAGCTTGCATAAATCGGTGACGGCAGAAGGCATAGAAACCGAATATCAACACCGCTTTTTATTGCATAGTGGGTGTGACGTCGGCCAGGGTTACTATTACAGCCGACCGCTATCTGACGAAGCGCTGGCGCAGTTTATGCGCGAACAGCAGCCAAAATTTGATCATTTTCAGCAGGTGGCCAGGTAACCCTGGCCACCATGCGTTTTGCCACTAGCGCGGTCAGGCGACCGTTTGCTCAATCTCTGGCAAGGCTTCATTTTTAATCGCGGCTTCAAAGGCGGTCAACCGCTTGTAGACAGACAGCAGCTCGACAATGGTGGTCCAGGAGTTAACCAGGTATTGAAACGAGTTACTCACTTGTGAAAACGCCGTCAGAATCTGCTGCAAAATACCAAAGGTAATACGGCCAGCCGCAATGGTCGGCACCAGGATCAGGTAGGCAAAAATATTATCTGCCTGCAAATACAGGCTGCGCGCCACGTTGAAATACATATAGTGAAAATACAGGCGGAAGTAGTTTTTACGCACATCAATAAACAATGATTTAAGCGTAGCTGGTTGCGCGCGTTCGATATTATCTTCGCCATACACCAGCTCTTTACGGTAGGCCGCTTCAACGCGCTGGTTCCTGAATTCCAGCCCCGGTAATTTCACCCCTACAGCAGCCAGCAACAATGTACCAAACACCGACCAGGCAATCGCCGAAGTGAACAATGGCGCAGGCACTTTACCAAACACTGGCAACTCGCTGACATAGGCAGACAAACTCCATAGCACCGGCAAGAAGGCAAACAATGTCATGATCGCCTCGACCATAGACACGCCCAGGCCTTCCATAATAGTGGCAAAGCGCATAGTATCTTCCTGCACCCGCTGTGAGGCACCTTCAATACGGCGCACTTGTGGCCATTGGCTGGTGTAAAAATCATTCATGGCAGTGCGCCAGCGGAAAATATAATGGCTGACAAAAAAGCGCGTGATGACGTAGATAAAAATCGCCACAAACGCAATTTCGGCAAACTGCAACATCAGTTTGTATAACTCAGCCGTCGTGACTTTGGAATTAGGTGACAAGGCAGCCTGCACCCCGTCAAAAAACGGTCTGCGCCAGTTATTAATCGCTACCGACACCTGTACCGAGTAATAAGTCGAAAACAAAATAAACGCCGAACCGACAATAGACCACCATTGCCAGCGGCTGGGCTTGAGCTTAAACCAGGCCAGCGCGAATAGCGCCACACTGACGGCATAGTAGCCATAAAACAGCTTGAATGAATCGGTGACAAAATGGCCCAGGCCAATCACAGGCTGCTCTTCAGCCACCGACAACCCAAACACGGCACCAATAGCGTCAGAAAACTCAAACCAAACGCCGCAGCAAATAGCCGCCCAGACAATAACTGAAGGCCAGAACCAGCGGGAATCAGGGAAAAAGGATTTAAACATAGCGCTTTCTTTGACGGTTTTTCTTGAGATGTTTTGGGGAGCAACTTTCTGCCAGTGTATTGGCTCTTGAAAAGACCTGCAACAAAAAAGCCTCCGTGAGGAGGCTTCATGTGTTTAAACGTGTGTGAATGCTAGATGCGATTGCCGCGGAAACAGCAGCCAAGCGGCGTATTGGTAGTGTAATTCGCCTTCAACACCATCGCATGCGGTTTAATCGCCGAATGTTTTTGTAGCACACGCTTTTTATAAACAGCCGGTTTTTTCATGGCAGTCTGTTTATCTGCATCGACTTTATCTTCATCTATTGCCGCCACTTTTACCGCAGGCGGTAAGGCGCTCGCAGCGAGCACGGTTTCAGCAGCTTCCGGCTTGGCCGACATCTGGCCCGATTGCGCGCCACTCAGCAAGGGATTATTGTCAGCAGGGGCTTCGTGCTCAAAAGTAATCATCATTAAGGCAAGCATGTTTAGAAAAATCAGCTTGGGTAACATATAGGACTTGGTTCGTTGCATTTTTAATACTCAATTTCGTCTCAGGCTATCTCATGCGCTATGGTAGAGGGCTAACGCGCATCGAATAAGTCGGCAGCTGCCGATTTGCTTGTCAGAAAACACCTACAAAATAACTACCGCAGAAAACATTTACGCGATACGATGGTCAGACGACACAGCGTCGTGCATGGTGCATGACCAAAGCGGTTGGCCTTTCACGATGGGAGCCTGTATGCAACGGTTATTCGTATTATCAATCCTGTTAACAAGCATTGCGCACCTGCAGGCGCAGCCCAGCATTGTAGACACGCTGGAGCTGGGTCACTCGATTGTGATGGTCACCACCGATATGCCCGGCGGCTCTAATGGCCGCGGCTCTGGTGTGGTGGTCAGCCCTGAATATGTAGCAACCAATTGTCATGTGCTTGCCAATAGTAATGGGGCCAATATCGCCAAGTTTAGGGATGGTTACCAGCCGATCGCCCTCAAGGCCAACTGGAAACGCGATGTATGCCTGCTCAAATTTGATCCACTGCCGTTTAAACCACTGCCCATGCGCGACAGCAAAACGCTGCAATACGAAGAAGAGGTGTTCAGCCTGAGTTTTCCGGCGGCGGCACCGGTGCCACAACTGTCTTATGGCAATATCAAAGGCATTTATCCTTACGATGGCAGCATGATCGTGCGCTCGAATGCCGCTTTTTTAATGGGCTCTAGCGGCGGTGCACTGTTTGACCAACACTTTAATTTGATTGGGCTCACCACTTTCAAGAGCCCGGGGCATCAGGCGTTTTACTACAGCCTGCCAGTGGAGTGGATTAAAGAGCTAATGGATGCGCCGGAAGTGATCTCGCTCAAAACCAATGAGGTGCCGTTCTGGGCCTTGCCGCTGGAGCAACGCCCCTACTTTATGCAAGTGGTGATCCCCTACCAAAACGCAGACTGGCCGGCACTCAAAACCATCGCAGGCCAATGGGCACGCAAAGAACCGGCCTCGGCCGATGCCTGGTATTTTCTGGGTCTGGCAGAAGAAGGCCTGCAACAATTTGCCCAGGCCGAGCAAGACCTCAAGCATGCTTATGACCTGAACCAACGCGACTATGACGCCATGCTGGCGTTGTCGCGCGTGGCATTTACCCAAAAAGACCTGGCGACCTTGCAGTCACTGCAACCCGTTATCAGCGCCATTGATAAAGACCAGGGTGAGCAAGTGGCGCAACAGATTCTTAAACTCAAACAGGGTAGCTAAGGTGCACATGCGACAGAAGATCGCAAAACCGCATTAAAATTGCCGCAGCCAGGGAACTCAACCGGTAAAATGCGGTTCAAGCATGCAGCACATAACAATAATGGATACACACACATGATGAAACACGCAGTAACCCGCACCACCACCGGGCTAACCATCGCCTTATTTAGCGCCATGGCAGAAGCCGAGTCTCGCATAGACCGCCAGACCGAAACCGCGGTGCCCAGGGCACAAAATCTCTATGGCATCGGCGTAGGCATACTGCCAAAAACGTCTGGCTCCGATGAATACCGTGCGCTGGTATTGCCGATTATTAATGCCAATTACGGTGACCGTTTTTTTGTGAATGCCTTGCAGGCAGGCGTCTGGCTGCTAGACAGTGACGACAAGCGCTTGCGTTTTGGCTTGTCTGCCGAAGCCAAATTCGGCTGGGATGCCAGCAAGGGCGATCGTACCCGCGGCATGCAAGACCGCGATTTCTCTATTTTTGTTGGCCCATTACTACGCTGGCAAACTGACTATGGCACGTTTAATGCGCAATGGACCACAGACGCCAGCGGTAACAGCAACGGTCAGCAAGTGCAGTTGCAATATATTAAAAGCCTGATTCGTGCACCGCAATTACGGCTGAACGGCGTGATTGGCGCCACCTGGAACAACCAGAAGTTCAATGACTACTATTTTGGTGTGAGCAGTAGCGAGGCCACCGCCAGCCGCCCGGTTTACCGTGCAGGCGCCGGGGTTGAATGGCAAGCTGGAGTCAACGGCATGATACCCGCCTTTAAAGACCACTCACTGTTATTTGGCGCATTTGTGACGCGACTCAGCAACGCACAGAATGACAGCCCGATTACCGAGACCAGAATTCAGCCGATGGCCTACGTTGGCTACAGCATTCCATTTTAAGCACACTTGATTTTTAACTGACTTGGCCGCCGCTAATGGCGGCCATTGGCATTAAAAAACTGCCAGATCACATCGTTGGCAACCAGCGCATCAGAGCCAGCACGGCCGCCACGCGGCTTGCTGCCTCCTGGCCATGAATGACCACCGGTCTCCGTGACGCAAAGCTGCACTGGCGCCAGCCCGCCACGGTGGATTTCGCAATAAGCACCAGCAACCTCCATGATACGCTCCGCCTGGATATTGGCCTGATTAAGCTGTACCCACTTCTGTATCGTCGCAGGCACTGACACAAAGCTCACATCGGCCATAGACTGCTGACCTTTGCCGCCATTAAACGGTACGTGGTCGTCATCTTGGGCATGAATATGCAACACCGCTACCGGCCTCGCAGGCTGGCAGCGCTGGGTATTATCCGTGCCTGCCACGGCGGCAATCGCACTGATGGTGTCAGATAACTCACAGGCCAGTCGATAGGCCATCATGCCGCCATTGGACATGCCATCGACAAAAATACGCTGAGCATCTACATTGGCGCGCTGCTGCATGTCCTGGATCATGGCGCGGATCACCGCTACATCATCACTTTGCTTTTTGACCGCAGGGCCGCAACAATTGCCTGCGTTCCAGGTCGCAAACTTGCCACCTGGCAAGCGGCTGTAGCCATTCGGGAACACCACGATATAACCATATTTATCTGCGGCCGAAATCTGGTGGTAAAAGCGCTCAGTTGCTTGCACCTGGCTATTGCCCAGCCCGCCATGCAAGGCCAGTACCATGGGTAAGGGCCGGCCCGCTTGCGCTTGGTTGGGCACATGGACCAGATAGGCGCGCTTATCGCCATTGACGGTGACTGAAAATGCATCATCGCCTGCCGCCAATCCGGCCCACACAAGCGCAGGAAAAGTCAGCAAACCCAGCAACACAGGGTAATATAAACGTTTAGGCAAAATCATGGCTGCTCCAGACAAGCGTATGGCAAGCATACATGAACGCGCCAGTTGAGCGCGTTGTTGACGACCCCGATTCATCTTTCATAGCATATACATGGCGCAGACTCCTCTTTCCACATCTTCTATCATCGGCATTTTGCTGGCAGGTGGCTTTTCACGCCGTTTTGGCCCACAAAACAAACTGCTACAGCCCTTGCCCAATGGGCAATCTGTGGCGCTGAGTGCGGCACAAGCCTTGATCAGCGCACTCCCAAACAGCGTTGCCGTGATACGCACCACGGAGTCTACCCTTGCCGATGCACTCACGGCGCTGGGTTTTAAGGTGGTGGCATGTGAAGAGCAACATCAGCAGATGTCGGACAGCCTGAAACTAGGCATAGTGAGCGCACAAGCGGCTTTTCCAGCATTGACCGGCATGGTGATTGCATTGGCAGATATGCCGTTTATTGAAACAGAAACCATCCAGCAGGTGGCGCAACGGTTGGCTCAGGCGCCTATCGTGCAACCTGAATACCAGGGCCAGCCTGGGCATCCGGTCGGCTTTCACCATGACCTGATCCCTGCATTATTGACTATGACAGGCGACGAAGGCGCGCGCGCTGTGTTGCGCGCGCATCAAGCTGAGGTTTTACGATTTGAATGCCATGATGCAGGCATTTTAAGAGATATTGATACGCCCGCAGACTTGGCCTGATGTGTTAGAACTGGTTTAGGCGGCCACACGATCGGCCGCGGCTTGCGACAGGCCAACCTGTTGTAACTGTGAACGCGCCTGAATCAGCTCGGCCAAAATAGACACCGCAATTTCAGCCGGGGTGCGGCTACCTATGCGTAAACCCACCGGGCCATGCAGGCGATTGACCTCCTGCTCGCTTAAATCAAAGCTACGTAAACGCTGCTTGCGCTTTTCCTGGTTTTTAACCGACCCCAAGGCGCCGATATAAAATGCCTCTGACTTTAAGGCCTCCAGCAAAGCCATATCATCCAGCTTGGGGTCATGCGTCACCGCCACAATCGCCGTATGTGGGTCAGGGGTAATGTCGAGCACCACATCGTCCGGCATGCCAGGCAACCAGTCAGCACCTTCTACATGCCATTCGGCACGCATCTCTTCGCGCGGGTCGCAAATCATGACATGAAAGTCCAGCGCTTGCGCCATAGCCGCCAGCACCGAGCCTAACTGGTTGGCGCCAATAATCAACAAGCGCCATTGCGGGCCAAAATAGCTGTGAAACCAGTCGTTCTCCAGATAGGGCAAGCCTTCTGGTAACACTGGTTGGTGGCGTACCTCGCCACTGTGCAAATTGACCGAGCGCTTTAACAAACGGCGCTGCGACAAGCTCTCCAGCATGGGGGCCAGTTGCGCGGCCTGCGTCAGCGGTTCGGCAAAAATCTTAAGCTGGCCACCACACGGAATACCAAAACGCTGCGCTTCGTCCTGATGGATGCCGTATTCAAGAATAGCCGGCTGCGCGGGCAACTGCTGCTGCCGAGCCTTATCTGCCAGGTCATCCTCAATACACCCACCCGACACCGAGCCGACCAGATGCCCGTCTTCACGCACCACCAGAATGGCGCCCGGCAAACGCGGCGCCGAGCCCCAGGTCTGGATCACGGTGAACAGGTGCGCGCGATAGCCTTGTTGTAGCCAATCGCTGGCGCGTTGCAGCACTTCCCAATCTGACGATTGCATACGCTTACGCCAGTTGCTCGCCTATGGGCAGGCGGCGGATACGTTTACCGGTGGCGGCAAATATCGCATTGGCCACGGCAGGCGCCAATGGCGGCACGCCCGGCTCACCGACACCGCCCATCTTCTCGGTGCTGGCCACGATATGTACATCCACCTTGGGCATGTCTTTCATACGCAACACCTGATAATCGTGAAAATTAGACTGCACCACTTGCCCGTCTTTAAAGCTGATTTCGCTGCTCAATGCCGCGCCCAGCGCATAAGCGACCGAAGACTCCATTTGCGCCTTGACGCCATCCGGGTTCACCGCGAGGCCACAATCAATCGCCACCACCACACGGTGCACGTTCACTTCGCCGTCTTTCACAGACACCTCAGCCACTTGCGCCACATAGCTGCCAAATGATTCATGCACGGCAATCCCGCGGAATACGCCCTTAGGTAATGGTTTGCCCCAACCTGCTTTATCGGCCGCCAGGTTGAGCGCAGCCAGATGGCGCGGATGGTCTTTGAGTAATTGACGTCTATAGGCCAGCGGGTCTTGTTTGCTAGCGTGCGCTAACTCGTCGATCAGGCTTTCCATGACAAAACCAGAGTGGCTATGACCCACCGAGCGCCACCACAACACAGGCACATCGCTCTGCACCGAATGCAGATGCACCTGATGGTTGGCGGTGCCCTTCACATAAGGCGAATCTGCCACACCCTCCACCGAGGTCGCATCGATGCCTTCTTTAATCATAAAGGCTTCAAACGGCGTGCCTTTGATGATGGATTGCCCGACCAGGGTATGTTGCCAGGCCAATGGCTTGCCTTGTTTGTCCAGCGCAACCGTCGCGCGGTGCACAAACATCGGCCGGTAAAAACCGCCCTTGATATCATCTTCGCGGCTCCACACCGTTTTCACTGGCAGGCCAGCCGCTTTCGCCACCTGCACCGCTTCAGACACAAAGTCCGCGCGCGGATTGGCACGACGGCCAAAGCCACCGCCCAAAAACTGGGTATGGATGTTCACTTGTTCTGGCTTGAGACCCAGAATCTTGGCAGCAGAGGCCTGATCCGTGGTTTGCATTTGCGTGCCAGTCCAGATGTCGCAACCCTGGTCAGAAATTTTCACCGCACAATTGAGTGGCTCCATCGGCGCATGTGACAAATAAGGCAACACATACTCTGTACTCACACTCTGCTTGGCCTGTTTGCTGGCAGCAGCCACATCCCCCGCTTTGGCCGCTTGCAAGCCTGGCTGTTGTGCCAGTGCCTGATATTGCTTCAACAAAGCAGCGGAGTCCGGCTTGTCATGCCCGGCCAAATCCCACTCCAGCTTGAGTGCTTCGCGACCTTGCTTGGCCGCCCAGTAGTGTTCGGCAATCACCGCCACACCCGTTGGCACTTTCACCACCTTAATCACGCCCGGTACTTTTAACGCCGCGCTGTCATCCACAGTTTTCAAGCTGGTGCCAAACACCGGCGCACGCGCCACCATGGCCACTTTCAGCCCGTCAAATTGCACATCTTGGCCAAACTTGGCCGTGCCATTGATTTTCTCTGCGCTGTCCAGGCGCTTGGTCGCTTTGCCAATAAATTTCCATTGTTCCGGTTTTTTCAGCGTCACGCTGGTGGGTGTTTCTAGCTGGCTAGCAGTTTCTACCAGTTGGCCATAACGCAATTGTTGTGTGCCATGAATCACCGCGCCATTTTCAGTGCGCAACTCGGCCACCGGCACCTTCCACTGCTTGGCAGCCGCCTGCATTAGCAGCGCACGCGTCAGCGCGCCTGCCTGGCGGTAACGGTCAAACTCAGACCAGGTGGTCGACGAGCCACCGGTAATCTGAATGCCATACGCGGTGTGGATATAGGCCGGGGCGGCAGGTGCATGCTCAACCTTGACCGTATTCCAATCGGCATCCAGCTCATCTGCAATCAGCATCGGCAAGGTCGTCCATACGCCCTGCCCCATTTCGCTATGCGCCAGCATCACGGTAATACTGTCATCAGCGCCTATGCGCAAAAAAGCATTTGGCGCAGGCAACGGCATGGCTTCTGCCGCATTCGCCACGCCCATAAAACGCTTGGCCTGCGGAATACTAAAAGCCACCACCAACCCACCGGCCACCAGCGCAGTACTTTTAATAAAGCTGCGACGCGAGAGATTAATCATATCGTTCATGGTTGTCTCCCCTTAAGCCAGTTTGGCAGCAGCTTCGTGAATCGCTGTGCGGATACGTTGATAAGTGCCACAACGACAGATATTGCCGCTCATGGCGGCATCAATATCGGCATCGCTGGGCTTGGGGTTTTGTTTGAGCAATGAGGTTGCAGACATGATCTGGCCCGACTGGCAGTAGCCACATTGCACTACGTCAATCTGCTGCCAGGCGGCTTGCACGGCTTGCCCGACTTTGTCGTCCTGCATGGCTTCAATGGTGGTGATTTTTTTACCCACCGCCGCGCTCACCGGCGTCACACACGAGCGGATGGCCTGGCCATCCAGATGCACGGTACAGGCGCCACATTGCGCCATGCCACAGCCAAATTTGGTGCCAGTCATGCCAGCCACATCGCGAATCGCCCATAAAATGGGCATATCATCACTGACATTGAACTCGGCTTCTTTGCCATTGATCGTTAATTTCATTGGGCGGGTTCCTTGAGTAAATCTGTTATGCCTGCTGGCAGAACCAATCTAAAGTTGGCTATCGTGAAAATATACTAACATACACACTTGTATGTATGTGTTTTTCTGGCGTGATTAAAGATGAAATTTAACCCTGTTAAATAATGTACACAGCCGCGCTATATCTGTCTGTATACAGCGAAGCGACTCCGATCATTTACATCCAATCGACAACACGGCACAATCAAAATACATCGCTCGCAATATCATTGTCGTCACAAGAGTTGAGGAGACTAAAATGCATAAAGCCATTATTTTGCAAGCCGGTGGCGGCTATCAAAACGTGACGATAGGCACGCGTGAAGCCGCCGCGCCCAAAGCAGGAGAAATCACGGTCAGGCTGCATGCCAATTCGCTTAACTACCACGACTTTGCCGTGGTCAGCGGCATGTGGGGGCCAAGTGAACCGCGTATCCCCATGGCCGATGGCGCCGGTGAAGTGGTTGCCGTCGGCGAGGGTGTCACCGAGTTTAAAGTCGGCGATGCCGTAGTCAGCACTTTTTTTCCGACCTGGCAATCCGGCGAACCGCAAGTCGAAGGCTTTGCCAGCGTGCCTGGCGATGGTGTCGATGGCTATGCGCGCGAGCTGGTCACCGCCACCGTGGCATCGTTCACGCTGGCTCCCAAAGGCTGGAGTCATATTGAGGCATCGACCCTCACCACCGCCGCGCTCACGGCCTGGCGATCACTGATGGCAGACGACCACCTCAAACCAGGCGATACCGTGCTGGTGCAAGGCACAGGCGGCGTCTCAATTTTTGCGCTGCAATTTGCCAAGCTGGCAGGCGCGACGGTGATTGCCACTTCGTCCAGCGACGCCAAACTGGACAAACTCAGTGCCTTGGGCGCAGATCATCTCATCAACTATAAAGCCACGCCGCAATGGGGCACATTGGCACGTGAAATCACCGGTGGTCGCGGCATCGATCATGTGGTCGAGGTCGGTGGCCCGGCCACCTTGGAGCAATCGATGCTGGCGGCGCGTGTCGGTGGCCATATATCGGTGATTGGTATTTTAACTGGTCTGGCAGGTGACTTTCCGCTAGTGACGGCCTTAATCAAGCAATTACGCCTGCAAGGCGTGCTGGTAGGTAATCGTGCGCAGCAACAAGCCATGGTGCAAGCAATTGACGCTAACGGCATGCAACCGGTAATAGATAAGGTGTTCGCCGTAGAAGAAATCGTGCAGGCGTTTCAATACCAGAAAACCAACCAGCACTTTGGCAAAATCTGCCTACAGATTTAATGTTTCAACCGTTTAGGTTACTACAACTGATTAACCACCGGCCTGCCACACGACTGGTTGGCAGGCAGTGCCACCGCCATCTGTTTTGGCGTCGCCAGTTTCAGGTTAGCCATCAGTTGCACAAACGCCGCCCGTGAAATCTGGCCGCCCAGGCGCGGATTGTCCTGTTTTTCTTTGCCCACTGTTGATACCGTCTGGCCGTGATAATCATGGCCAGGATAAACCAGCGTGGCATCCGGTAGGCTGAAAATTTGACGATGCACACTGTCGTATAACTGGCCGGCATCGCCCTGTTGAAAATCGGTCCGGCCGCAACCGTTGATTAGCAAGGCATCGCCGGTAAAAATACGGTCACCCAGGTAATAGCTCACGCAACCATTGGTATGGCCTGGCGTATAGCGCACTTCAATATCGAGCGCGCCCACCCTTAAATGCGTGCCATCGGCCACCTGCAAATCACCGCAAAGCACACCTGCATCACGGTGGACGACGCTTTGACTACCCAAGCGCTGGCGCAGCGCATCCGCCGCGGTCACATGATCGGCGTGCACATGGGTTTCCAGGGTATAAGCCAGCGTGAGCCCCAGACTATTCAAGGCTTCAATGTAGCGCGCGACCTCACTCTCCACCGGGTCAATCAACACCGCCTGTCGGCTTTGCTCACAACCCAATAAATAACTGTATGTGCAGCTCTCGGCTTCAAACAATTGTTGAAAAATCATGTGTCAGCTCCACAGAAATAGTTTTATCAGAGATGGTGTGACGCCGCTGCGCTTAAAGACGTTCGAGGCAAAACGAGAGCGGTCAATGACTGATTGCCAATCGATGCACTATGGGCTGTGACCAGCCAAAGATTAAAGCCAGCCGCGGCGTACGGCCAGGGTGTGTAGCGCCATGCCTGCCAGCATACTGGCGACAAATATCCACACGGCAGAACCACCGACCAATAACGAGGCAACCGCCGGGCCTGGGCAAAAACCAGCCAGCCCCCAACCGGCACCAAACAATAATGCGCCTATCACTAACTTGCGATCAATCTGCTTGTTGGTGGGCAATTGCATGGGCAAGCCCAATAGACTGCGCGATTGTTTAGCCGCGCCTTTAAACGCAAACAAGCCGATGGCAATCGCGCCCATCATCACAAATGCCAGTGAAGGATCCCAATCGCCGCTCACATCGAGAAACGCCAACACCTTGGCGGGGTTCGTCATGCCGCCGACGATCAGGCCAAGGCCAAACACCACACCAGCGAATAATGCCACTAACACCACCATTATGCGCCCCCTGCCACCAGCACATGGCGCACCAGCCATACCACCAGCATCGCGGTCAGCATAAAAGTGAGTGTCGCTACCAGCGAGCGCAATGATAAACGCGACAACCCACACACGCCATGTCCGCTAGTGCAACCAGAGCCCAGTCGAGTACCAAACCCCACCAGCAGGCCAGAGACGATTAACCAGGGCGTACTGGTGACCATCTGCATGGCGGGTAATGGCATAAATAGCGCATACAACAATGGCGCCAGCAGCAGGCCGGCAATAAAGGCTAACCGCCAGAGGCGGTCACTGGCGGCCGCTGTCCATAACTGGCCAACGATGCCACTGATACCGGCAACCTGGCCCAGCCAGCGGATTAACAGCAAGGCAGAAGAACCGATCAGCAAACCGCCGATCAGCGATGGCAAGGGAGTAAAGGTGGTCATACAACACTCAGTCGTTAGTGGTAAACAATCAGCGCAGGCTTAATCCACCTCATCCGCCATGTCTTCATGCGGCGTCGGCGAGTTGCGGTTACATTCAAAGCCTGCTTTTTCCAGCACAATGCGATACTCACAACTAGACAAATGTCCTTCGAGACGGCCATTAATCTGCGTGGTCTCCTGTTTGCAATAGGCGCAACGGTAGCGATGCGCCTGACCTTCAAAATGCTCTTGTGGATAATCGATATAAAACAGTCGTTTCATCATGGCCTCCTGATTTGCAACAGTGATGAGCCTATGCTACGCCGCCGACTGCGGGCTGGCAATACACAAAAAATAGTGATCAGCAAGGTTTTTTGTTATTTATTTTTTGCGTGCAGTTTTTAATCACCCCTATTTTACATCATTAAATCAAACACTTATAGCACTCACCCACAACACAACCAAAAAGTTATCCACAAAAAATGTGGACAGCATGATCTTATCCCCGGCTGTGTAAAGCCGCTATTTCCTGGATATCCAGGTCGCGCTCCATCATATGCAGTAATTCATCATGAATCTGGCCAGAGCGATGTAGCTTGAGTAACTCCTCACGCCCGGCAGCCACTGCGGCCAGCACCACATTAAAATGCGCTTTACGGATATCGTCAGGCAGCATGGCATCATTTTTATGTTTGTCTGACAGGCTTTGGCGATAGCCGTATTGCTCCAGCAAACGCGGATGTTGCAAGGTGCCTTGTGCATCATAGGCCAGCTTGCTCACCACCGCATATTGCGCCTGCTCTATGCGTGCCCAGGTTTGTGGCTCGTTGAGGTAAGTCCGCTCATGCGTGGTCGCTTTTAATTTGAGCACGCGTATCACCCAGCCAATGGTGGTGCCCTGAAACAACACGGTGACCAGGATCACGGCAAACGCGCACAGCAGCATCAGGTCACGTCCCGGCACCTCGGCAGGCACCGCCAGCGCCGCGGCCAATGTAACCACGCCGCGCATGCCGGCCCAACTGGTCACAAACGACTCACGCCAACTGTTTGACGCAGAGCTTGCACGTTTGCTGAATAATCCGGCCAGCCCATCCACCGCAAACACCCAGACAAAGCGCGACACAATCACCACCGCCAATACCAGCAACACCTCCAGGCTGTAATCGGCGATAGATTTGCTGCCCGCAGCGATGCGATCCCACACCCCGCGCAACGACAGGCCGATCAGGATAAACACCAGCGACTCAAACACAAAAATCATGATTTCCCAAAAAGCGGCGCCACGACGTCTGGCGGTGGCAGTCATGATTTCGTGCTGGTGCCAGCCCAGCATCATGCCGTAAGTCACCGTGGCAATCACGCCGGACACACCAATATGTTCGCCCACCACATAGCAAATCCAACCCGGTAAAGCTGAGGCCAGTATCATGAGCTCGGTATCGTGCAAATAGCGCAAGGTTTTGTAGACCAGGTAACCAAACGCGCCCCCCAGCAGGATGCCGCCAATGCTGAGCCAGGCAAACTCTTCAATCGCGCCTGTCATCGAAAACACGCCGGTTAGCATCGCGACTATTGAGAACTTGTACAACACCAGGCCAGTGGCGTCATTGAGCAGGCTCTCACCCTCCAGCAACACCAGCAATTTGCGCGGCAATGCCACCCGCTGCAACACCGCCTTAGCGGCGATGGCATCCGGTGGCGACACAATCGCCCCTAAGGCAAAACAGGCGGCCCACGGCAGCGCCGGGGTTAAGCTATGCAGCGCCAGCCCAACCACCAGCGTGGTAAACAGCACGGCGCCTATCGCCAGCAGCAAAATGCCCGCCAGGTGACGCCTGAACTCATGCCAGACTGTGAAATAAGCGCCCGCCATCAACAGCGGCGGTAAAAACACCACCAATACCAGCGCAGGGTCGATTTCAAACGCAGGCAAGCCAGGGATAAACGCAATCAGTGCACCGCCGATGAGTTGCGCCACGGCAGGCGGCCAACGTAATTTTTTCGCCAGCACCTCCAGCGCAATAATCGCCACCAAAAAAAATAAAATCAGATTGAAATAAAACGCGTTGGACATAAATTGGGGGCTGACAACAGCCATACTTTCTGATGGAAATACGCAAGAAACGACACGAATTGGCGTCCTCTGCAGACGCTTACCGAGTGTAATAGAAAACCTCGGCAGAAGTTTTATTTAAACTGGTAAAAGCAGTTTAATCCACCACACCGAGTGAATATCGCGCTGCTCAACCGCGACACTTAAAACATATATTTACATATGTTATTAAAGCGGTGTTTAATAGCGGCTCCAACGTTTCTATTGAATTGCGCCCCCATCACCCGGAGTCATCATGTCGCCGTCTTTGTCAGCCCTCAAGTTAAATTGGAAGACCTGCTGGCTACTGGGCCTACTGGCAACCTGTTGCTTGCCTTTAATTAGTCCGCTCGGCGTCAGGGATGGCCTGTATTTTTTCATTGCACTCGTCAGCGTGACACTGGTCTGGCTGGGTATTTGGCAGCAACGCCCGGCCGCTTATCAAGCATGGCGTCTGTTTGCCATCTCCATCAGCGCCCAATGTCTGGGCGGCTTGATAGAGGCCAATACAGATGTGAGCGGCACATTTGGTACACAGTTATCCCCTGCAGACCTGTGTCTGTTAACCGGTCATTTGGCCCTGGTGCGCAGTTTTTGGCTGCTGGCCTGCCACCAACAGCCGCAATTCCCCCGCCATGGTTTTTTTCAAGGCTGGATACTGGCCACCAGCCTGATGCTGATTGGCTGGCAGTTTTTGTTTTTACCCACCATCTTGCAGCACGGGTTTTCGCTAGACCGGCCACAGATTTTTCGCATGCTGTATCCCTCACTCTCGTTTATTGAATTAGGCATGCTGCTATGGCTGTGGACCAGCAGCGCCGCTTACGCCTCACGACTCTTTGTACAGCTATGCCTGGGGGTCGGTTTTTTTGCCATCGGCGAATGCATTTTTCATGGCACCAGCAATAGCCTGGCCGTTCCGCACGACATTAACCTCATGTTCTGGCTGCTGGGCTATGTCAGCTTTGGCAGTGTTGCCTTGCACCCGGAGCTGGCGCAACTCGGCCAGCCACGGGCCAGCGAAGACGACCGGCATGCCAGTCATATTCTGACGCTACTATTGCCATTGGCGTTGCTGTTTCCCGTGGCCTTATTGCTACGGTATTTTCAGGCCTTACATCCCGCCACCATCGGCATTCTGGTGGGATTCTTTATTGTGTTTATCATCGGCTGGTATCAACTGCGAACCACCATGGGTAATATCATCGAGGTCAAACAGCAACTACAGCAGCAAAACCGCACCGACTACCTGACCGGCATTCCTAACCGCAACTATCTTGAGCAAATAGTTGAGCACAGCATTTATGCCGCACGTAAACCGCTACCACATAGCCTCAACGCCATGCTGCTGATGGACATAGACGGATTTAAGGCCTTTAACAATATTTTCGGTTTTGGCCTGGGCGACCTGATTTTAAAAGCTGTCGCCAAACGGCTCTACCATGATAGCCAGGTCCGCGGCGACCATTTTGCCCGCGTTGATGGTGACGAGTTTATTTTGCTCATGCTCAATGTGCCTGACAAAGCCATGGTAGAACAGCAAGCCTGGCATATTCACCACTTGCTTGAGCAACCATTCGTGGTCAACGGTTTAACCGCCAAAGTCAGTTGCAGCATAGGCATCTCCACGGCAGACTCTTTCACCAAGCATACATTTGCCAATATGCAACGTGAAAGTGAGCGTGCACTCCTGTGGGCAAAAGAAAGCCTGTCGCAAGTCGAGTGCTACCAGGCCATGCGTGATCAAACCACAGACAAAAGCTGGGTAGTTAGTGAGTTTCGGCAAGCCATTTATCAGCGGCAAATTGTGGTCTACTACCAACCCAAGGTGCATTTGCAAACGCAAACCGTGATGGGCGTAGAGGCACTGGTACGCTGGCAACATCCGGTACGCGGTCTGATTATGCCGGGCGAGTTTGTGCCGCACATAGAAAACACCGACCTCATTCACACCTTGTTTAAACTCGTTTTGAATGAAGCTAGCGCACAGTGGCAGCACTGGCACCAGCAGCAGCTAGACCTCACGATTGCACTCAATGTCACTGCCCGCGACCTGATGAACTTTGACCTGGTGAAAGAGATAGAACAAGCGCTGGCAAAACATGCCACGCCCGCCAGCCGTATAGAAGTTGAAATTACCGAATCTAGCGCGATCGCCGACCCCAGGCGCGTCAAAAAACTATTGTCTGCACTGATTGCGCTCGGTGTCAAAATCAGTATTGACGACTATGGCACCGGCTATAGCTCGCTGCTTTACCTGCAACAGTTGTCTTTGCACTACCTCAAAATAGACCAGCAATTTATCCACGAAATGGACCAGGATACCTGCAGCCTGGCCATCGTACGTTCGACGTTAGAGCTGGCAAAAAACCTGCATATCGAGGTCGTCGCTGAAGGCGTGCATGCAATTACCGTCTTGCAACAACTAATAGGATTAGGCTGCTATGGCGCACAAGGCTTTTTATTCTCAGCCCCCTTACCCGCCAGCGAGATTCCCGCCACCATCCAGCGCATTGAAGCCACGCGCTATGAACGCAACTAAACAAACAGACTCTAACCATCACGCCCATTAAATTGACAGCAAAATTAGTTTAATATGCTGTCAGTCATCGCCACAACCGCAGGAGTTTGTATGTTTGCACTGAAAAAATGGATCTGGACACAATGGCAAAAACTGCGTGGCGCCGACCGTGCCTATGCCAAATACCTGGCGCACTTTCAGCACTACCAGACAAAAGTTGTAGACGACGCACTACAGCAATCGCTCAATATCCAGCCCATGAGTAAAGATGCTTTTTTAAAAGCCTGGCAACACAAAGGCTTGAAACCGGCGGGCAAATCCTGCGGCTGTAAAACAGGCTGTAGCAGCTAGGGTTGCCATATGGACATGATCAAAACCCACGCTGGCAAGCTGCGCGCGATTGGTTATGATGCGCCACGGCGCGTGTTAAAAGTCGAGCTGGAGGATGGCAGCGCGCTGGAATACGCCAATGTCGGTGAAAGCCTGTGGCGCAATTTAAAAAATGCCAGCACACCGTGGAGCTATTACCGCGACAATATCGAAGAAGAGTTCGCGGCCAGACGCGTTTCCAGCAAGCCGTCATCCAACGGTAAAAATCCGCTGGATGATTTATTTGGCTAGGCGACTGGCGTCACTGGTTTATCTAACACCTGCCACAACAAATACACTCGGCAATCAAACTCATACTGCATATAGTTGGGTTCCATATGCAAACACAACTGGTAAAACGCCTTGTCGTGATCGCGCTCTTTTAAGTGCGCGAGCTCATGCACCACAATCATCTGCAAAAATTCCAGCGGCGCTGCTTTAAAAAACGCCGAAATACGGATTTCTTTCTTAGCCTTGAGCTTGCCACCCTGCACACGCGAAATGGCCGTATTTAAACCCAAGGTCTGCTTTTCAATGGTCAGTTTGTTATCAAAATACACCTTATCAAGCAGGGGTGCATTTTTTAAATAGCGCTGCTTGAGCTCACTACAAAAATCATACAAGGCCTTATCGCTTTGTATCACATGCACCTGCGGATAGCGTTTTTGAATATACGCCCCTAGTTGCCCTTGCGCATGTAACTGTGCAATTTGCGCACGCAAATGGGCAGCATAACCGGGGAGATATTGTTGGATCAGGGCAGCAGGCATGCCGCCATTTTAAAGAGCCATCCACATTGAAACAAGCCATGCAAGCTTTTACTTGGTCGGCGTGTGCAACCCGGTTTATCTGCTCACGCCGCAAACTTTGCAGCCTTCACATGACTCCAACCATCAAGGCCTTGATATAAGCCAAACACCTGCGGCCAAAGCCTGTTAGAGTAAACACATCTTTTAAAGGGGATGCACCATGAGCAACGAACTCAAAGAAGCCAAACTGGAAGCGCACTTAGACGCGGTAGAAAAACACAAAGCGCTACTTGAAAAGCTGCATTTAAACGGCAATCAGCATTTGGATGAAGTGAATGGTTCACTGCAACAACTCACTCTCACCTTAGAGGAATATCTGAAAATTATCGGGATTCCTTAATCAAACCCATAAAGCACGGTGCGCTGCCAATAGCGCATCTTGCGACCAGACTGAGACCTGGCGCCCCACCTGCGCTGCGCATAAAAGTGACGGCTTGCCATGTTAAACTGGCTGGCGACTTTCAACAGACAACACAGCATGATTCAATACAACCCCAAAGACTGGCTCACCTTTATTTTTCGTTTTCACGAGTCCGACACCTTCCGCCAGCTGATGCCGATGATGGCGCTCATCGGCGCCTATGCAGGCGGTATTGCCTATCTTGAAATTGAGTATTGGAAACTGGCTGACAGCAGCCATGTAAAAAACCTCTCATTGATTCACACCACCGTCGGCTTTGTGTTGTCATTACTACTGGCCTACCGCACCAACACCGCCTACGACCGCTGGTGGGAGGGTCGCAAAGCCTGGGGCGCGCTGGTCAATAACAGCCGCAACCTCTCAATTAAGCTATCGGCTTATTTGTCTGACGAAAGCGATCGCGACTTTTTTAAAAAAATCATCCCAACCTATGCCGCAGTGCTTTCCAAGCATTTAATGAATGAAGACGTCAGCAAAATGTTGTTTGAAGGCCTCGATTTAGAAATCGACCACCACGAGCACCACCCCAACCAGATCGCGCAACGCATCTTCCAAAAAGCCAACGAGCTCTACACCAGCGGCAAAATCACCGGCGACCAGTTTTTTATCATTCACGAAGAGCTTAAATCGTTTACCGACGTCTGCGGTGTCTGCGAACGCATTAAAAATACGCCTATCCCCTATTCATACAGCGCGTTTATTAAAAAATTCATCTTCTTTTATGTGATGACTTTGCCGTTTGGCTTTGTGTTCAGCCTGGGCTATTACGTGATTCCAGTCGTCGTCTTTATCTTTTACGTTTTAGCCAGCCTAGAACTCATCGCCGAAGAAATTGAAGACCCATTTGGCACCGATACCAACGATTTGCCGACGCCAAAAATGGCAGCCAATATTAAAAAACACGTGGAAGAATTACTTTGAAATAACGCCTTTAGGAGTCAACCTCATGGAATCTTCACTACACACCATCAACAACCTATTTGCCCAACTTGGCTTGCCTAATAGTAATGACGAGATCGAAAGCTTTATTCAAACGCATAGTCATCTGGCGAGCGCCATTTCACTGGCTGACGCGCCTTATTGGACAGCCGCACAAGCGGCCTTTTTGCGCGAAGAAATATTGAAAGACGCAGATTGGGCTGAGGTCATAGACCAGCTCAATGCACGCTTGCATGCTAAATAAGCACAGCGCCTGCCTGAGCAGGCGGCTGCGCATGTAGTGCTTTTTTAGGCGCTATTGTTTAGGGGCCAGGCGCTCGAGAAAGTAATCCAGCGAGGCCTTACCTGCGCCGCTAATCGCCAGCCAGGTAAACACGGCAAAATAAGTGGCCTCTTCAAAGCCGAGCAGGGTTTCTAAAGAGTCAATATCCGCCAGCTTGGCCGAGACAATGGCGACCACCATCACCACCGCCAGGCCGCCACCGCAGATTCTGGTCAGCAAGCCCAGTATCAAACCCAACCCGCCCAAAAATTCCCAGCCAGACACAAACGGCGTCAGCAATTCCGGGTAAGGGATGCCCCAGCCTCTGAAGTTTTCTATCATGGCAGGCAAGTTCATTAGCTTGCCCCAGCCGGTGAGCATAAACGTGTAGCCAACCACGAGGCGCGCGATCAATGGGCCCGCCCATGCAACATGCGCCGCGATGCGTTTTGGCCACCAGATCAATAAGTTTAAAACTGTGTGCATGTGAACTCCCCTTTATGTGTCGTGTTGAGATGCCAGTAAGCCATTGCGCATCCATTTTGAAAAATAAGCCGTGATGTTGTGATGTTCGGATTCATCGACATCTGCCAACACCTCACCGATGGTCGCGCCGCTAAAAATACGCGATAACAATACAAACTCGTTTGCCTCCAGCGGCATGCGCCACACCACATCCTCATGCCGGAACACCGCCAGGTAAACCGGCTCCTTACTCGGCAGCCCATCGGCCTCGTCATCCATCACCGCCTGATAATAGGCATTCACCTGATGGTCAAACTGCAGCAGTTGCAGTGCTTGCCGTGGATACAGTGTTAAATCAAGGATGCTCTCTGCCGTCAGCCCTTGCAGATGTGATTCATTCAGCGCTTCGGTTTCTGCGGGGTCGGTCATTTGCGCGACGGTGGTTTCTAACTGACACAAATCATGTGCAAAGGCATCGTCAGGCAATGCCTGTTGAATAAATGCGGGGAGCTTGAGCGCAAAGCGGCCAATATTAAAATGGTCAGGCAACACCTCGGCCACAAACGCCCACATGAGGTCAGCAAACACTTGCTCCGTCAGGTAGTGCCGCAACACCGGATAATCTTCCGCCACCACGTCATACAAACGGTAGCGGTAAGCATTGGCATACACCGACAACTGCTCGTGTGGCGCAAACGCATGTTTGGCGCGTATCCATTGCTCGGGGGCGCTATCAAACCGGCTGCCCAGTGTCACCGCCTGCTGCATCTGGGTTTGCGCCGCGAGTAATGGCATGTCAGGCGTGTCCAACACCACGCTACCTGCCTGCGCTAGCTGCGGCAGGATAAACTCGCTGGCCTGTTGCGCCGCCGTTTTGGCTTTATCCAGCTCGGCAAACAACACCGAAAAATCGGGGATACGGTCATCCCACTCAATCATGGTATTGGGCACACGCCCGGCCCGATGCACCACATATTTGTAGAGGTTCCACACCTCATCAATCACTTGGTCATCATGGGTATCCACAATATGGTTGCCTTTATTGCTATGCCCGGATAAATGCACCTGTATCACCCGGTCCAAAGGCAGCGCATCGAGGTAGATTTGCGCGTCCAGCCGGTGGTTATAACAGGTCACATAGACATTATTCACATCGAGCAGCAAATGGCAGTCGGCCTCGTTGGCCATGGCGGCCATAAACGCTGCCTCGGCAATGGTGGAGTGCTTAAACTCCAGATAGGTAGACGGATTTTCCAGGGCGATTCTGCGGCCCAGGCGGTCTTGCACTTGCTTAATACGCTGCACCAGATGTTTGAGTGACTCTTCGGTATAAGGCAGCGGCAGCAAATCATGCGTGTTTTTGTGCGCCACACCCGTCCAGCACAAATGGTCAGAAATCCAGGCCGGATTCACCCAGTCAATCAGCGCTTTCAGTTTTGTAAGATACTCAGAATTAATTGGGTCCACACTGCCTATCGACATGGAAACCCCGTGCATCACCAACGGATACAGCTCTTTGATCCGCGCCAAGTTGCGTTTAGGCTTGCCATCGGTATCCATAAAGTTCTCAGAAATAATCTCGAACCAGTCAACCTCAGGTTGATGTTCAAAAATATACGGGTAGTGCTGGGGCCGCAGCCCAAGCCCAAAACCGAGAGATGGCGTATCTAAAGACATTTAAAAATCCTCTCAAAAAAGCAGGGCAACCCCCTGCCTTTTTGATACTGGTTGCAATAGCTTCTAAATTACTTGCTACCGTCAGTGGCGCAAGAGCCATGGCCTTTACATGCGTTTTTGCCATCGCCACCATTGCCTTTGCAAGAATTTTTGCCTTTACACGCATGCTTCTCTTTGCCATCCGCTGTTTTGCAATTGGCTTTTTCCATCTTGGCGTTATCTTTGCCATTACAGCTAGACTTACTATCCTCACCGGCAAAGGCTGGTGAAGCAGTCATCACAGAAGCAGTGAACAAGCCCAAAAGTGCAGCGGCAGCTAATTTGTTAGTCGTTTTCATAACATCTCCTAAAAATAATCATCAAAAAGTGAATCAGTAAATGTGTACTGCAACCCTTAGTCTGGCGGTATACAAACGCCTTACAATTATTTTTAATTATTTTGAAATATGTTTTTGCAAACAGGTCGCATACGCTGATAGTGATTGCATAGATTGAATTTCAATCAGATTTAGCTATAGTTGTAAAAAATGCTGATAAGGCTTAAAAAATGAAAGCTATTTCAATCGGGTGTCTGCTTGGTTTATCCCTGCTGCTGTCAGGCTGCGTCACCAACAATATGACTGGTAGATCGCAATTGATGATTGTGTCTGAAGATGCGGCCATCAATAAAAGCTCGTCGCTGTATAGCTCGATGATTGACGCTTACGATAAAGAAAAAAAGCTCAGCGGCGATGCCGAGACCAATCAGCGTGTGCAAAAAATCACCAACCGGCTGGTAGAACGTGCGGTGTTGTATAAGCCAGAATCACAAAAATGGAAGTGGCAAGTGAATGTGGTTGAGTCAGAGGAGATTAATGCGTTTTGCATGGCGGGCGGCAAAATGGCGGTGTATACCGGCCTGCTAGAAAAAGTTAAACCGACAGACGACGAGCTGGCGCAGGTGATGGGGCACGAAATTGCGCACGCACTGGCCAACCACACCGCAGAAAAAATGTCGGTGGATATTCTGACCAAAATCGCCGTCGCCACCGTCACCGTGGCTGTTGCTGCATCCAGCAACGGCACGCAACAACAAAATAACAACAATGTGCAAACAGCCAACCAGTTAGCCATTCTGGCCGGGGGTGCCTTTGTCACGCTACCCAACAGCCGGGGTGCAGAAACCGAGGCGGATAAACTGGGTATCGAAATTGCAGCACAGGCGGGCTACAACCCGGCGGCCTCAGTTACATTGTGGGAAAAAATGATGGAAGCCACCGGCAGCAAAAGCAAAGGCGACTTTTTAAGCACGCACCCATCATCACCCAACCGCATCGAGGCCTTAAAAGCACTGCAAGAACCGATGCTTAAGATTTATGAACAACGGTTACCTGTGTATGCCGACTACACACCTGAGTACACTTATGTGCGCACCGCCAAAAATGACTGGCTGGAAAATTCATCTAACGTGAGGGTGATTGAAGAAGGCAAATCCAGCCTGGTGGACCCACCGACAATAGACGCAGCCAAAGCCATCGCTTTTTATTCCAGCGATTTTGAAGCCTTTAAAGCAGGCACGCTCGAAATGAAGTGTGAAACCTGTGGGCTTAAGTTTTACATGAACCAAAGCGATTTAAAAACGTTGCATAGCAAGCAAGACTGGCGCGGCCTGGTGCATAAAATCGTTAACATCAACTATATGTTTGACCTCTCTTACTACTACCTGGCACAGGCCGCATACGGCATGCAGAATCATCAAGCTGGTGATTTGTACATGGCGAAAGCACGGGAGTTAGCACAGACTGACAAATACGCCTGTGCCACGGCCAAGATGAATAAATGCGGGGAGATTAAAATCAGCGACGAGATTGAGGTGCAAACCGTTAATAACTAATGCTCAATATGCTCATAAACGCTGCTTTAACCTTGCAACGACATCCATTCTTTCATGCAAAATCGCCAGAATAATTGCCGGAGCCTGCGCTTGAGGCAGGCAAAAAATATAATGCTTTCCAGATAAAGCCACTCGCAGCGTCGGTAAGAGCTCATCCATCACCTTAAACACACCATTACCCGTTGCCACTGCTTCAACTTGCTTTTCCAACGCAGCCATATAACGGCTACATTGTGCCTCACCCCATTCATTGAGCGTATAGCGCACAACTTCCCTGAGGTCAGCCTCTGCGCTTTTGGTGAGTACGTAAGTTTTCACGCAGCTTTGCCTGATTGCATCACATCAGTAGCAATTTCAGAAACATTCTTATCAGACACCTCTCCGCGACCAGCCTCTGCTGCACGAGTCGCCAAGAGTGACCTCAGCCCAGCCAAACCATCTTCGTCACCAGCTTCAGGCAACAAACGCTCCAGCGCATACTCTTTAATCGTTTTACCCTGTAAAGCCGCCATCGCTTTTAAAGCCTGATGTTGTTGGTCAGTGATATCAATTGTTAGTCTACCCACACTGCACTCCTTTTAAACACACAAACCCACATTATCATAAATGTGGGTTTGTGTAAAAATGCAAAATATATTAACCATAAAACTAGACAACATATTAAACGCGCAGAAAAGCCCCACATTTCAGCGATAGTTTTTTAAAATGTTTAGTGCCTTACCCCAGCCAACGATGAGTGCATCACCATGACTTACGATTTCACCCTGCCGCCAACATACACCACAGTGCGACTGCAACACTTAAGCATCGCCGAACAAACCAGGCTGTTGCCGCAAGTGTTTGCACTTGCCAGGGAGCAATATCCAGAATGGCCCGCCGAGCATTTGGATAACTGGCTCAAGGCCTTGGCTGGCGGCAACGCAAACGGCACCAAAATGGCGGTTTCGGTGGTGCTGGATGCGCAAGCCGAAGTGGCCGCCGCCAGTGCAATCGAGTTGTATAGCAATGGCACGGCCATGATCAACTACAGCCTTGCCCGTAAAGATGCTAACAATTATGCAGCGCTTATTTACGCCGCCACTCAAGATATGGCGGCTGGCATTAAAGCGCTCCAGGCCCGTGGTGAAACCATCCATTTTGTCGGTAAAGAGCATCATTTAAAAAGTCTGCGCGCCATTGCTGGCCATTATGCAGTGGGCCAGGTGCCGCTTGATGGCCCGACCTCATTGCTGACGAAAGATGTGAAATATTATGAAGTGGCCTATGGCGACCCGGCACAGGTAGAAAATCAGGCCAACATCGCCCATGCCTACCAACTCGCAGACCCTAAAAACGGCTATACCGAGCAAGAAGATGTGCATTTGTGGCTGCTGGGTGATTTTACGCCCAGCGACCCCAACCGACCACTGGCCGTATCACTGCGGTCACTGGCGGAAACTTACGCCAAAGAGCACAGCATATTTCGTGAAAAAGACTATCGATTAGACCCCGGTTATCTCTCCCTAAACCAGCTGGCCGACCACTTGCCAGCCACTGCCACTTACCAACAAGCCGTGCAAGCGTCGGCGCGTAGTGCAGCGCAGTGGATGGGATTGAAAAACGAGTGATCACAGCCGCTTTGTGCGGCTTTTGTATTAGCAGCGTAGCCTTGAATGCGGCCATATTGATCTATAGCGCCGTCATCGATAGATGCCATGCAAATGGAACCAATCATTTCCATTCTGATTCAATAGACTAGCGCAGACTACCCGGTGCTTGCTACTTAAACCCTGTGTTAATCTAGTTTTGAGATATGCTACTGATGCGCTTGCCAGGCGAGCCTCGAAATCAACCATTAAACATATGAACAAGCCTCCTCATCGCAGTATTGTCTTAAGCGCTGACCCCGCATCGCTAACCCGTGAGCAGATTCGGGCTTATTTTCATGAGACCGCCGATATTTATGAAGCCTTATTTGAGGTGCTCACCAGCGACGAGGCATATTTCGTCAAACCTATTCCGCTCAGACATCCGCTGATTTTTTACTACGGCCACACCAATACTTTTTTTATTAACAAGCTGATTCTGGCCGGGCTGATCTCCGAGCGGGTTAACCCCAGATTTGAGTCCATGTTTGCCGTCGGCGTTGATGAAATGGGTTGGGACGACGTGAACGAAGCGCATTATCAATGGCCGACGCCCGCCGAGGTCAAAGCCTATCGGGCGCAGGTGCGCGAGGTGGTCGATCAATTAATCACGCGCCTGCCGCTTGAGTTTCCTATTGACTGGGAGAGCCCGTGGTGGCCGATTTTAATGGGCATCGAGCATGAACGCATCCACCTCGAAACCAGCTCAGTGCTGATCCGGCAACACGCCCTGCCCTATGTGCAATCGTTACCGGCGTGGGCGCCCTATCCTGCGCAAGACGTGGCCGCGCCAGAAAACCGCCTGGTTAGCATCCCTGCGCGTGACATCGTACTCAACAAGTCAGCCAACTATTACGGCTGGGATAACGAGTACGGTCACTTTCACACGCACTGTGCCGCGTTTGAAGCCGCGCAATACCTCACCTCGAATGCCGAGTTCTTACAGTTTGTCGAAGCGGGCGGCTACAACACCGATGAATACTGGCAAGAAGAAGGCCTAGCCTGGCGCCAATACACGCAAGCCGAACATCCGACCTTTTGGATCAAACAGGCTAATGGCTGGAAACTGCGCCTGATGACGGAAGAAGTCGAGATGCCCTGGAGCTGGCCGGTAGAAGTCAATTATCATGAAGCCAAGGCATTTTGCCACTGGCTGGCGGCGCACACCGGCAAACCCGTGCGCCTGCCCACCGAGGCTGAGTGGTATAGTCTGTATGAGCACGCGGGCCTGTCCGACGACAAAATCGCGCAGGGCAAACAAGCCAATCTGTTTTTAGATCATGGCGCTTCGTCGTGCCCAGTCAATCAGTTTGCGCACGGTGAGTTATACGATGTGGTGGGCAATGTCTGGCAATGGACAGAAACGCCGATTTTTCCGTTTGATGGTTTTAAAGTGCATCCGCTCTACGATGACTTTACCACCCCGACTTACGATGGCCGCCATAACCTGATCAAGGGCGGCGCCTGGATTTCAACCGGCAACGAGGCGATTAAGCATTCGCGCTACGCCTTCCGCCGCCACTTTTTTCAACATGCAGGATTCCGCTATATTGTGACTGACACGCCCATAGAACAAAAAGACGCCTATTACGAATCTGACAAGCAATTGTCCGAGTATGCCGAGTTTCATTATGGCGACAGCTATTTTGGCGTGCCCAACTTTTCTAAAGCCTTGAGCGATTATGCCTTGCAGCATTTGCAGGCAAAACCCAAACGCACCGCGCTTGACCTAGGCTGTGCCACCGGGCGCGCCACCTTTGAGCTGGCGCGCGCGTTTGACCATGTCACCGGCATTGATTTTTCTGCGCGCTTTATTGGCCTGGCCATGCAGGTTGCCGAACAAGGCGTGCTGCGTTACACCATGGTCAACGAGGGTGACTTGGTCAGCTATCAAGAGCGCACGCTCAGCACCCTAGGGTTAGACCAGGTTGTCGACAAAGTTGAATTCTGGCAAGGCGATGCCTGTAACCTCAAGCCACAATTCAGCGGCTACGACTTTATTCTGGCAGCCAATTTGATTGACCGGCTATATAGCCCGCGCCAATTTTTGAGCACCATACACGAACGCCTGAATATTGGCGGCGTACTCATGATCACCTCACCCTACACCTGGCTAGAAGAACACACCCCGCGCGACGAGTGGATAGGCGGCTACAAGCAGGATGGTGAAAATGTGACCACGCTCGATGGCCTGAAAACGTTACTTGGCCCACACTTTACCCTGATGCAAACGCCGGTGGAGATTCCGTTTGTGATTCGTGAAACCGGTCACAAATTCCAGCATACGCTGTCTGAAGTCACGCTGTGGGAGCGCCTGCGTTGACCAACTGCTTTGACCATGCCATCGCGCGTGAAGGCAGCGGCGCGTTAAAGTTCGATGGCCGTGCGCAAACGTTTGGCACCACCGAAGTTACGCCGATGTGGGTAGCCGACATGGACTTTGCCGTGCCGGAAGCCGTGACCCAAGCCCTGCAAGCCCGCGTGGCACATCCGGTGTTTGGCTACGCCCTGGCGCCTGATAGCCTGTACCAGGCCTTGATCGACTGGCTGCTTACTGAGCATGATTGGCAAGTGCCGCGCGAGTGGATCGTGCTCACGCCGGGCGTCGTGCCATCACTCAACCTGGTCGTCGCCGCGCTCACGCAGCCGGGCGATGGCGTGATTGTGCAACCGCCGGTGTACTTTCCGTTTTTTTCTGCGGCCACCGGGCAACAGCGCCGCTTGCTTGAAAACCCGCTGCGCCTGGTCAATGACGCCACCGGCCAGCCGCAATACCAGATGTACATGGATCACTTAACCGTCTGTGCCCAACAAGCACGGCTGTTATTGTTGTGCTCACCGCACAACCCAGTTGGTCGGGTGTGGCAGACGGCAGAACTCGAAGCGCTCTTAAGCATCGCCGAGGCGCACGATTTAATCATCCTCTCGGATGAGATTCATGCAGACTTGGTGTATGCAGATGCGCAACACCAGCCATTAAGCCGCCTGGCGATGCACGCTGAAACCGCTCCACAAACCACGTTGTCGCACCGCATCATCACCGCCGTCTCGCCCAGCAAAACCTTTAATATCCCAGGCTTGGGCCTGTCGGCCTTAATCGTGCCCAATGCGCAGCACAGGCAAGCCATTCAACGCCACCTGACAACGCTAGGCGTTTCAGCGACTAACCCGCTCAATATGGCCGCGTTTGAAGCGGCTTATCGCAGTGGTCACGCCTGGCAGCGTGAGTTATTAGATTATTTGCAGACCACACGCGATGCCGCAATCGCCTACATTCAAGCAGAACTGCCGAGTATCAACGTCATCGCCCCGCAAGCCACTTATTTGCTCTGGCTAGATTGCCGCGCACTCCAGCTCGATGACGACGCCCTCAAACACTTTTTTATTCAAGAAGCGCAACTCGGCCTCTCGCCCGGCGCCCTATTTGGCCAGGGCGGTGAGGGCTTTATGCGCATGAACATCGGCACGCCCAAAGCCAACGTCATGGCCGCACTCGCGCAATTAAAAACAGCCATCAGCCGTAAGGACCTCGCATGATGCAACCTTTAAAAACGATGTTTACCCGCCTGATGTTGTGCGCACTCTTCACGGCCAGCCTGGCACAAGCCAACACGCTAGAAGAAGCCAAGCAAAAGCTCGCCGAAAAAGACTTTGCCGCCGCCCACGCCATTTACCTGTCACTCGCCAACCAAAACGATGCCAAAGCCTACTACAACTTAGGCCTGATGTACCAAGATGGCGACGGGGTAGCCAAAAACCTCGACGAAGCGGTCAAGTGGTATACCAAGTCAGCAGAGCTCGGTTATAAAGAGGCGCAATACACGCTGGGCGCATTGGTGTTTCAGCGGCAGATTCAAACCATCAGCTACCCGCAAGCGGTGACTTATTACGAGCAAGCCGCCAAACAAGGCCATGTGAAATCGCAGCTCAATTTAGGCATGTTGTATTTTAGGGGCGACGTCACCCCGCAAGACCTGCCCGCCGCAGTGCAATGGTTAAGCCTAGCCGCGAGTAACAATAATAGTGAAGCCCAAGGCTATATGGCACAACTTTACCAACAAGGCGCGGGGGTGGTCCAAGATACGGTGAAAGCCGCTATGTGGCTGATGATCGCCACTCAAAACGAAGACAAACGCTTTATTAATCGCCACACCAAAATGCTTAATTATCTTTTAGCGCAAATGACCGAGGAGCAAAAAGCTTCTGCCACCCAATTAGCAGCGCAGTGTAAAAGCCAGCAGTTACAAGGGTGTTAAGTGCATTTGACGCATTGATCAAACCAACCAATGAATAGCACCCATACAGTGATCACAAGTCAAACTGTAGAATTCGCTGTAGCTGACGATTTTTCTGACCAGTCGCTTAAATATTAGACTGCTGAAGTTATTGAGGCTCAGGATGCGCAATGACAAAAAGCACATTCATAAGAACTCCCCTTTAAGTTCAAGTTAATAAACTCGTTCCCAAGTCCAATGGTCTCGGCTTTCAGATTCAATTTCCCAAAACAAATTAGCGACATCTTGAGACGCTTTGGAGTGAGGGCTCACAAGTTGGCTGACGGTGACTGTGCCTATATGGATACCCTTGTCTTTTAGAGGCGCAAACATTGCATTTGCGATCGCTCTAATACCCGCTTTTCCAACACTAATCGGCAAAAAATCTGGCGAAGGATGAATGCCAAAGCCACCACCAGTCATGAATATCGAGCCCTCACCCCTGGCCCCCATTGCAATCGCTGCAGTTTGCACAGCCACTATAGCGCTGGTTACATTAATACGCATGTCTGATTCGAGTTCTTGAATTGAATGTTCAATCAGCGGCAGCGGGCGTAAGTTTCCGTTTTCATCGTATCGCAACACGCCAGCGTTGTAGAGCATTGAGAGTCGTGATTGAGCTGCAATTCGAGTGATCAAGTTGGCGACCTCTTGGGGCTTGCCAGCGTCAAGCTGAACTACAGAGGTTTTTGCGCCTAATTGAGCAAGTGCGGCGGCTTGAGTGTCTAGGTTTTTAAGATTTCTTGATGAAAGTACAATGTCATATCCCTCTTGCGCAAAACGTTGTGCCGTAGCGAACCCTATTCCAGGGCCTGAACCAATGACTAATAATGTTTTATTCATGATGCTTTCCTCACAGATGGGTTCGGTTCAACCTCCAATATCGTCGAGATATTGGAGGTATCAAGATCAAGCAAAGTCGGTAGACACAGACAACGCTTTCCAGGCATTCAGTTCATTCTCGACGAACTGATTTTTCTCAATAATTTTATGTACCGTGTCTGAACCAAGAGGCAGTCTTAATGGAGGATTGTCGCTATCAACTAACTTCAAAATGGCTTGGGATAGTTTTGCAGGATCGCCAGGTTGTGCATGGTTAGCAGAAGCCGCGAAATCGCGCATCGCACCAACGGTTTCTGCATATTCTGCAAAACTGTTTTTGGTAGAAACCAGTGAAGTGCTATCTAAAAAATCAGTGCGAAAGAAACCAGGCTCAACGGTTGTGGCATACACGCCCAATGGTTTAAGTTCATAAGCCAGAGATTCCGTTAAAGCCTCTACAGCAAACTTTGTTGCGCAGTAAACACCCCATCCCGGGTAAGAGGCATACCCCCCGATGGATGAAATATTAATAATATGACCACTGGCTTGTTTACGCATATATGGAGTGACCGCACGGATAACACTTAGCAGGCCGAATACATTGGTATTAAACAAGTCTTTGATTTCTTGATCGCCTGACTCTTCCACTGCCCCCAGCAAGCCATATCCGGCGTTATTTACCAAAACATCAATGCGTGAAAAGCGGTGAATAGACTCTTGCGCAACTTGAATTGCTTCTTGTTCGTTAGTGACATCCAGTTTTACTGCGAACAAATGAGGGTGTTCACCTAAGGCATCAATAACTGTTTGGGGATTACGTGCAGTAGCAATGACTTTATCCCCACGGGCGAGAGCATCTTTTGCGATTAATGCGCCGAAACCTCTGGATGCACCAGTGATAAACCAAACTTTTGATGTGTTGCTCATAACGATCTCCTTTTAGTGTGTGATCCGCGAATTGCAGAACATGGAAATCATCATAAATAAATATTTTATACATTAAAATATTCAATATAATTGATTAACCATCAACCACAGGTTGTTTATATGAACATGCTAAGACCCCTCACGATGTTCCTGGCAGTTGCAAAAGCAATGAGTTTCAGAAAGGCGGCCGTTGACCAAGGCGTATCCCCACAAGCGGTTAGTAAAGCCGTCAAGCAACTTGAAACCCACTTAGGATTAAAGCTACTTCACAGAACAACTCGTCAGCTAAGTCTTACTGAAGAAGGCGAGGAGCTTCTGCAAAATGCCAATATGGGCATGCAGTTGCTTAATGATTCGCTAGAGGGGCTTCAAGCGAACAAGCAAAAAATGGAAGGCACTATCAGGCTTGCCGCTCCATTGGCTTTTGGCAATAGAGTACTCTTACCGCTCATTGAAGAGTTTCAAACATCACATCCAGACATTCACTTCGACTTAATGCTCAGCGATGCTTTTGTCGATATAGTCGCCCTGAGAATCGATATTGGTTTTAGAACTGGTCAATCACCAGACAGAAATGTCATTTCAAGAAAACTTGGCGATATTATTTCAGTCATATGTGCAGCCCCTAAATATATTGATGCGTTTGGTAAGCCGACTGATATCTCGTCCCTACAAAAACATCGGTGTACTGCTTTCCTACATCCTCAAACGGGCAAAGAACTACCATGGGAACTAATTTCTGATGAAGGGGAAATCAGTTACTTTCATGTCCCATCCGTAGCAAGATTTAATAACATCGAAGCAGAAATCGAGGCTGTTAAATTTGGGATGGGCATTGGTCAATTGAGTGAATATCTCATTCAAAAAGAACTTGAAGCCGGCGAATTGATCCAGATGCTGCCTGACGGAAGAGTACCAAGGCTTGGCATTTACATGTATTACCCAGAGCGCATGAAAATACCATTAAGAGTTAGGCAATTTATCGATTTTTGCATGTCAAAAAATCTAAATTGAAATCTTCACCAATTGTCGGCCTAAATACGTGTAAGGCATCAACAACTGCAACGACCAACCCATTCGAGCCAATTGATGGAGTGTCGTCATGAAACAACAACCCCTGCTCACCGCTTTATGCGCAATCGCGTTTGCGTCAAACGCCCTCGCACAACCACAATGCAGTGCCGTCAGCGGCACGCAAACCAATGCCCTGATTGAGCTCTATACCTCAGAAGGATGCAGTAGCTGCCCACCCGCCGACCAATGGTTAAGCCGCCTCAAAAATCAAAGCAAACCGGTTGGCAACATCGTGCCCATCGCCTTGCATGTGGATTATTGGGATTACATCGGCTGGAAAGACAACTTTGCCAACCCTGAATTTGCCAAGCGGCAACGTGAAATGGCCGCCTCAGGGCATGCACGCGGCGTATATACCCCGCAACTCGCCATCAATGGGCAAGATACGCGCAGCTGGTTAAGTGATGCGCGCTTTAAAAGTGAAGTCGCAACCATTAATCGCCTGCCCGCCAAAGCCGAGATTCGGCTGACTGTGAACACACAAACGGCTAAGTCAGTGCAGGTATCCACCAACATCAAAACCGCTGAGGCTGGGCCATTGGTCTACTACCTCGCGCTACAAGAAAACAACCTGCAATCCACCGTCAATGCCGGTGAAAACCGTGGCGAGCTATTGCGCCATGATTATGTCGTGCGCCAGTGGTTAGGGCCGTTTAAGGTGGGGGCCAATGGAAAAATAAATGAAAGCCATGAAATACAACTTCAACCAGGCTGGAAGCAGCGTGATCTCAACGTTGTAGCTTTTGTGCAGAACTCGGCAACGGGGGAGATTTTGCAAGCATTGGCGTTGGGGTTGTGCGAAGATTAATTTACTCTGCCCCTATTTGTTATTCTCTCTTTGTTTTAAAATCCTTTTAAAAATGAATATTTATGGGGTCTCAACTTGTATAAAGTGTTGGATTTGTTCTGTGGTGCGGGAGGTATGTCTGAGGGTTTCCTTCAGTCAGGTTTCTCAATCCCTTATGCAAGTGATAAAAGTGAGCAAGCTGAGCTCACTTATAAAAATCGTCATAGTCAACTCGGCTTCGAAACGAAATTTCATTGTGGTGATATTGCTGAATTATCCAAGCCTGAAAATTTAATTAAATTTCTTGGCGACGACATTAACCAGATTGATGTAATTTGCGGTGGACCTCCATGTCAAGGCTTTAGTCTTGCAGGGAAAAGAAACCCTACTGACCTGCGAAATCAACTCGTTCACAGCTACATAAATATACTTTCGCAAATTAAGCCAAAATATTTTGTAATGGAGAATGTACTAGGAATTCTCTCTGCAAAGTTTCTAAATTATCAAGGTGTTAATAACATAAGTTATATAAACCAATTGGTAATCGATGTACTGCTCTCAGAATTTAAAGCAATTGGCTATCCTGATGTGCAAATCAAATTAATGGATGCAAGCGATTATGGAGTTCCGCAAAAAAGGCAACGTGTCATTTTTTTAGGTACAAGAGAAGATGTTGCAAGCCGAGTGGAGCATCCCCAGCCTTACACAGCCAATAAAATTTCAGCTAAGGATGCAATAAGCGACTTGGCTGAAATAGAGCTCGGAAAAATTGAATCAGAATACTCCTGCAAGCCAAAAACTGAATACCAGAGGGCGTCCAGAATAGGGCGAACAAGGCATATAAATGGCAAATCTATCAACTCCAGTCATTTGCATAATCATCAAACCAGTCGCCATAACGATTTAGTAATTGAAAGATTTAAATTATTAAACAATGGGGAAACCATACGTAAGATGTTGGAAAGGCTGGATGAACCAGATGCGAAACGCCTTGCAACCAAAAAACAGAGTTGCCGAAAAATAGTAAGTAGTGAGCCCTCCCCTACCGTATTGACGCTGCCTGACGACCTAATCCATTACAGTAAAAATAGGATTCTAACTGTCAGGGAAATGGCTCGATTACAGTCATTTGATGACAGTTTTGAATTTTTAGGAAAACGTACTACCGGAGGGGATAAACGCAAACAAGAAACTCCTCAGTACACTTTGGTTGGTAATGCCGTACCGCCTTTGTTAGCGAAAGCAATTGCTGACGAAATCATGAAGAACCTAGAACTGGAGAAGTGCCTTGAATCAAGCCGAAAAGCTGCACTTTAAGACTAGCTCAGGTATCAAAAATATTGTTGGTAAAGATTTAATCACTGACAGGTTTGTTGCAATTTTTGAGTTAGTTAAGAATGCTTATGATGCAAAGGCAACCAATGTAATTGTGTCCTTTGACTTTGATTTAGAGTCGTTTGGTAGAACTATCACAATTAAAGATGATGGTTCAGGTATGAATCGAGACGACCTCGAAAATAAGTGGTTGTATCTGGCCTACTCTGAGAAGCAGGAAGGCATGTCTAATGAAGATCGTAAGTTTGTAGGGTCTAAGGGTATTGGCCGCTTTTCGTGCGACAGCTTAGGTCAAAAGTTAAAAATCAGAACTAAGAAGTTTGGTGAGAACATAGAACATCAACTACTAGTCGACTGGTTTAACTTTGAAGCAAACTTACAAAATAGATTTGAAAGTATCGATGTCGAGTATGAGCCTCTAGAAGTCAAAGCTGACAAAGTTGGTAAATCGTATACGATCCTAGAGATAAGTGAATTGAGGCATGATTGGAGTAAGAAAAACGTTGAAAGGGTGGTTGAAAGCCTAAGACGACTTAAAAATCCTTTTATCGATGATGATGGCTTTAATATATATTGCGGCGAAAATTTAGCATCAAGCTACAACAATAATCCTGAAAAAATTCCAGCTCTATATTTAATTAAGAGCAACATATCCGAAGTCTTAAAAGACAAAAGCATTACGATAGAGACGACAATTGGCAAAACCATCAAAGTCGAATTGTTTGATCGTGGACGTCACATATACACAGTTGAAAAAGAGAACGACTCCTTACTGAAAGATATAGAAATATTCATATCTATCAACTACCTAACAACAAGTGCAAAAAGTACATTCACAAGAAGAATGGGCGTGGAGCCCGTTAACTATGGCAATGTATTTATTTACAGAAATAACTTTAGAGTAAGTCCATATGGGGATGTTGATTACGATCTTTTTGGACTCAACTCTAGAAAAACTCAAGGCCACAGCAGGTATATAGCAACGCGGGAGTTAATTGGCCACATTGATATTTCAGACAATACCGATAGATTTAAAGAAGCTTCCTCAAGAAACAATGGATTTATACAAAACATCTATCTTGAGGAACTTGAAAATGTCTATATGAAATATGCGCACAGACATTTGGAGCGTTATGTAACCTTAATTGATTGGGGGGAAATAAAGGACGCAAATAATGAAGTAGTGAACATTGATGATGTTAATGCTAGTGAAACTGAAAAATTTTTAAGAAGTTTAACAAGCAAAGTTAATGGTCAATTTAATCTGTCATATTTCGATAAAACCTTGTCTTTTGATCAAAATAACCCAAGAAAACAATTAGAAAGCATAGCTGAAAAACTATCCAAAGATGAGCAGGAAAAAGTTGCTGGTGTTATCAAAAAACTAGACTCCTTATCAAAAGAAAACACTGAAAAAGACTCAGCTTTATTAAATAAGCAGCAGGTTATTGCAAGTCTTGAGCTCCAAAATAGAAATATCCTATCCCGAAGACCTGAAAGCTCATATGGCGAACAATTAAGTCATCATCTACCTGCAATGGCAGATATGCTAGATGAAGGCGTAAGAGAACTGCATGGGCTGAATTTAAGCTTAACAGACGCTCAAAAAGACAAATTCTATGGTGCCTTAAGAAAAATCCGTCGCACAGAGCTTGAGCTTAGAGGATTCAAAAACCTGCTACTTAATACAAATATTGACTTGAGGTCTCCGCAGTTAATTAGTTGGATAGAAATTTCAAAGAATTTTGCAATAGAAAAAAATGCACCGTTTAATCGCCATATGCCGAAAGTGATATGTACTTCAGATGGGGAATTAGCGGAAAGTTACTGGCATATTAGTAGTAACGCCATAGAGCTAGTTATGATGTTGGAAAATTTTTACAGAAATGCTTACGAACATAAAGCAACATACTTACAGCTTGTGTTTAAGAATGAGTCTTTTGAGATTACGAGTAACTCTTCATTAATACCTGCTGATAGCCTTCATAAGGTTTTTGAACTTGGGTTCACTACAAAACCTCAAGGCACTGGTATTGGACTAAATCAGGTTTTTAATTTTCTAACAAAATGCAAACTCAAAATACAAGCACTTAATTTTAATAATGAAGTCTGCTTTAAGATTACTAAAAAGGGTGGGTGATGAGATTAGATTTTAATTTAGTTGTAGTCGATGATGATTGGGATGATCAAGATCGCAATACAAATATAAAAGAGCTAATCTATCAAATTAGTGAGAAAGTCAGAACAAAAGGCTTTGTTTTACAACATCAAGGATTTTCAAATCCAGAGGAAGCTCTTAGCAAGGCTAATAAAAGAGTAGATTTGTTTCTAAGTGATAACAACCTTGGAAACAACCCTCATCACTCAGATCCTGAAAAAGACAATGCAGGTATAGACTATTATTTAAGACTCCGGTCTGAGCCATATTTGTGCGATTTTGTACTTTACACAAGATCAAAGACCGATGAAATAATTAGCAAACTTACTGAGGATTTAAACTCTAAAAAAGATCCAAATCTATTCTCTAGATTTACATTCGTAAGCCGTGAAGACGGACAGAATACCTGGCACGTACCTGTTCTCAAACTAATAGATTACATTTTGACTAAACGTGAAGAGTTAAATACCCTTAGAGCAATTTACGCACAATACGTTTCGAGAATCGATGCAAGGTTAAAAGCTAAATTCTCAATACCTGATGATACAAACCTGTATAACACAATAGAAAAAATCCCGCAGAGCCTTGGCGTTGATAAAACCTTTTTGCATGAAGTAAGATTGATTCGGAATGGTTTAATGCACAATGATGAAGAGTACTGCACTCAAACGAATCAATACACTGTTAAGTATCAAAAGCTGGATAGAACTGAAGGCGTTATTAATGAGAATGAATTAGAGCAATATCGTGCAAAATTAAATCAGGCCTACTCTTTAGTGATGGGCTTGCCGTAAATCACAAAAATCATAGATAAAAAAACAAGGAGCCGTCATAGCTCCTTTTTTGTTTAACTCAACAACTTAACCACATTTCGAGTCCCCACAATTCAAACAAGTCATACATCCATCCATCAGGATGCTTGCTTTGGTATTACACTTTTTACAAAGCTGAGCCCCTTTGGGGAAGCCTTCGTCGTTTGATTCGTCACCTGACTTGGCGTGTTTTTCGAGGTATTCGGCTTTTTTCTCTTCTACCAGTTTTTGCTGGTGTTCGTCTAAGCCTGGTTTTTTCAGCATGCCGATTTCTTGCAGGTGCTTTTCTACCACTTCACCAATCTCGGCTACCAGGCTAGGCACAAACTTGCCGCCTTTTTTAAAGTAACCGCCGCTAGGCTCGAATACGCTTTTGAGTTCCTCTACCAAAAAGGTGACATCGCCACCTTTGCGGAACACGGCGGACATAACGCGAGTCAGCGCGACTATCCACTGAAAGTGCTCCATGTTTTTGGAGTTGATGAAAATCTCGAACGGGCGGCGGTGCTCTTGTGGCGTGCCTTCGTTCATGATGACGTCGTTGATGGTGATGTAGAGCGCGTGCTCGGTCACCGGCGTTTTGATTTTGTAGGTGTTGCCTACGAGCATGTCTGGGCGGCTCAATGGCTCACCCATTTGAATGATGTTTGTGACAGGCGCTTGTGCGGCCTCGGCTGCTTTTTTGTCTTCATCGGTCACCAGTTTGTAGGCGGTGATTTTTTTGTCGATTTTGATTGCCATGTTGTTCTCCCTATTGGAGTGCTCAATTATTTAATAATTTCCTGTAAGCCAAAATTCTATGGGATGACCGTAGCGAGCGACTCGGGGGCTAGGCGCAAAGCAGTTTTAAACCGGAGTGTACAAATAGTACATGAGGATTTAAAACCGCTTTGTAACACCGCACCCGTGAGCGCAGTAGGTCAGGCCTTAGAATTTTCCGTAGTAGCCTTCTTTGAAGGCGTCGAATAAGTTTGCCGCTGTGTGGATTTCTCCATCGTATTCAATCTCTTCGTTGCCTTTGGCTTCAATCTCGGTGCCATCTTCGAGCGTGAACTTGTAGGTGGTGCTCTCTAAGTCTTTCTCGGTCACCAGCACGCCCTGAAACGCCTCAGGGTTAAACCTAAAGGTCGTGCACCCTTTCAGGCCTTTGTCATACGCGTAGAGATAGATGTTTTTAAAGTCTTCAAAGTCGTAATCGGTCGGCACGTTGATGGTTTTGGAGATGGAGCTATCAATCCATTTTTGTGCAGCGGCCTGAATATCCACGTGGGCTTTGGCCATGATGGTGGATGAATCGAGGAAGTAATCTGGCAATTGCTCTTCTGGCTTGTCGCTAAACGGCATGGCGTTGGCATTCACCAGTTCGCGGTAAGCCAGCAGCTCGTAACTAAATACGTCGACTTTCTCTTTGGACTTTTTACCTTCACGGATGACGTTACGCGCATAGTGGTGGGCAAAGCTCGGCTCGATACCGTTGCTGGCGTTGTTGGCCAGGCTTAAGCTAATCGTGCCGGTTGGCGCAATAGAGCTGTGGTGGGTGAAACGCACGCCTTTGGTGGCGATCTGGTTACGCAGGCCTTCTGGGAACTGCTGCATATAGCGGCTGTATTTACCCAGCAACACCTTACCAGCCAGTTTTTGGCCAACTTTGATGCCGTCAGCCGCCATTTCCGGGCGCACGCGCAGCATGTCGGCGGTAACTTCAAACTTCTCGTCCATGATCGGGGCAGGGCCTTTTTCGTCAGCTAGTTGCACACCAACCTCCCAGCCCACCTCGGCCATCACGCGGGTGACTTCCTCGGTGAATTTGACTGAGTCTTCTTCACCGTATTTCATTTTGAGCATGGTCAGGGTTGAACCCAAGCCCAGGTAACCCATGCCGTGGCGGCGTTTACGGGCGATCTCTTGGCGTTGTTGCTCCAGCGGCAAACCATTGATTTCAACCACGTTATCCAGCATGCGCGTAAACACGGCGACCACCTGGTGATATTCATCCCAGTCAAAATGCGCTTCGTCGGTGAATGGCTTGCGCACAAACTTGGTCAGGTTGACTGAACCCAACAGACAAGCGCCATAAGGTGGCAGTGGCTGCTCGCCGCATGGGTTGGTGGCGCGGATGTTTTCGCAGAACCAGTTGTTGTTCATTTCATTGACGCGGTCGATCAGGATAAAGCCTGGCTCGGCGAAGTCGTAGGTGGAGGACATAATCACGTCCCACAGTCGGCGCGCCTTGATGGTTTTGTAGATGCGGCAAGCCACTTTACCGGCTTCTGGGCCATCCAGCTTGGTCAGGTATTTTTGCTTAACCGGCCAGTCGCGCCACACCACTTGGGATTCGTCGTTGACGTTGAGGCCATCAATAATGGCTTCTTTCTCGGTGACGGGGAAAGCCAACCGCCATTCGTCATCAGCTTTCACCGCCTCCATAAACTCTTTGGTGATCAGGCAGCTCAGGTTGAACTGGCGCAAACGGCCGTTTTCACGCTTGGCCTTGATAAAGTCAGTCACGTCCGGATGCGAAATATCAAACGTTGCCATTTGTGCACCACGACGGCCACCAGCAGAAGAGACGGTGAAACACATTTTGTCGTAGATATCCATAAACGACAGAGGGCCGGAAGTATAAGCCCCGGCGCCAGCGACAAATGCGCCTTTTGGCCGCAAAGTAGAAAACTCGTAACCAATGCCGCAACCGGCTTTGAGTGTCAGGCCCGCTTCGTGCACTTTGCCCAGAATATCGTCCATGCTGTCTTCAACCACGTCAGAGACAGTACAGTTAATGGTAGAGGTGGCAGGTTTGTGCTCTTGCGCCCCGGCGTTAGAGGTAATGCGGCCTGCCGGAATCGCGCCACGGCGCAACGCCCACAAAAACTTTTCGTGCCATTCGGCTTTTTTATCTTCGGTGGTCTCAACGTCGGCCAGCGCGCGTGCCACGCGGCTGAAAGAATCGTCCATATCCAGGTCTACATGCTCGCCAGATTTGGTTTTCAGGCGGTATTTTTTATCCCAGATATCCAGCGAAACAGGTTGTACCGGAATATCGACGGCGACCTCTTCTGAATGGACTTTCTTTTGTTCAACGGCTTTCAGCATCGAGTTCTCCCACCTTTGGTGATTCTTATTAATTGATAACGCGCTGCAAACCGAAAAAACACCTGCGGCTGACAACGCGTAGAACAAAGATTGGCTTGAAACAAGCGTTTGCACGCTTATCTTGCCGCACGCTATGGATTGAGATGCGGCTTCAACCAAACACAACATCTTGTGTTGCTGGCAGTAATTTATGCCTATAGTTTGTTGACGTCAATTGATTTTTTACGCCTTTTTTTGGTGCGTGTTGCTTGCATTTTGCGAATCACTTTAACTATAAGGGCTCAGGCATAGGTGAGTCATCACTCTCGTGTTTTGCATGCATTTGATTGGTGCGCGCAGGCATGATGTCAGCGCAAATATGCGAGAATAGCGCCATGCCAAAATTCGTTTATTCGCTGCTGATGTTTGCCGTGGCCGCCCTGCTGCCGCTCAAGCTATTCTGGCGCGGCCTCAAGCAACCCGAATACCGCCAGCATGTGGGTGAACGCTACGGCTTTTATACGCAAACCGTCAATGCGCCTGTGATTTGGGTGCACTGCGTTTCGGTGGGTGAAACGCGCGCCACACAGCCGCTGATTTTGGCCTTGCTTGCGCACTACCCGCAACACCAGGTGCTCATCACGCACGGCACGCCCACCGGCCGCGAGACCAGCAGCCAGTTATTTCAGCAAGAAATCGCCAATGGCCGCGTATTGCAAGCCTATTTGCCGGTAGATACGCCAGGCGCTGCCAAACGCTTTTTGGCTCACTTTAAACCCGCCTTAGGCTTGCTCATGGAAACCGAACTCTGGTTTCACATCATCAACCAGGCCACACGGCTAGGCATCCCCGTGGCCCTGCTCAGCGCGCGTTTATCAGCAAAATCGGCCGCAGGCTATGCCAAATTGGGCAGCCTGACACGCGCTGGCCTGCAACAACTCTCACTAGTCGCCGCACAAACCGCAGCGGATGCCGAGCGCCTGCAAGCGCTGGGGGCTCTGCACCCTATCATCTGCGGCAACTTAAAATTTGACGTCACACCACCGACGGACAGCGTAGAAAAAGGCGTTGCATTACGCCAGCTACTAGGCGCGCAACGCACCGTGTTTATGGCCGCCAGCACGCGTGAGGGCGAAGAATCATTAATCCTCGACGCCGTACAAGGCACGGACGTGCTCACCCTATTAGTGCCACGTCACCCGCAACGATTTGCCGAGGTTGAATCACTACTCAAAGCGCGCGGCCTGCGTTATGTGTTGCGTACAGAGTTGGGGCAAACGTTAAATGGTGATGTGCAAGTGGTGCTGGGCAACAGCATGGGCGAAATGTATACCTATTACGCAGCGAGTGACTTTGCCGTGATGGGCGGCAGCTTGCAGCCGCTGGGCGGGCAAAACCTGATTGAAGCGGCAGCCATGGGCGTGCCGACGATATTAGGGCCACATATGTTTAATTTTGCGCAAGTGACGCAAGCGGCAGTGATGGCAGATGCGGCGGTGCAGCTAAGTGATGTGGCGGAGTTGCATGGCATGATTGCTACCTTGGCGGCGGATAGAAGCAAAGTTCAAACGATGGCGCTAGCGGCGAAGGGATTTACGGCGCAGCATAGAGGGACAACACAGAGATTAATGGCAGCAATTGAAGAATTACTGAAAAAGTAATTCTTTGGTGAGAATTACTTAATACTCCAACATTTGTTGATTATTTTAACGAATCTTTTTCGCCTTGTTGGCGAGTCACTTTCTGGTGCTTGTCCCCCAGAAAGTAACCAAAGAGGACGACACCCAGCCATCACGGCCTGACGGCTCCCTTGCGTTGCTCAACAAAATAAGCCGGTCACGAAACTCATCCTAGCGGGCTGCAAACTACGCAGCCCACCGCGGGATTCGGACAGTCGCTCCCTCTTCTCTTATTTTGTTTCCGCTACTCAGCGTGATGGGATGGGATTACTCTCGCCAAACTCACATTGGCGAGGCTTGGTCGGTTCAAAAACCAGATTATTTTATTAAAGTTATCGACGGTTGCAGTCGCATGGTGTTCGGGGTCCCCATCTGACGCGCCGAGCAACGCAGGATTGACGGGAGTACTCGGTCATCGGCTGTTCGAGTTCCGCGGCGGCTTGCGTCTTGCGCAAGCCGCTAGGGCGAGTTTCGATGGACGCCCGGCAATTCGAGTAGCGCAGGAAACAAGCGGAAGCTGGGGTGCACTTTCTTTTGGTTACTTGTTCTTTGGGCAAGCAAAGAAAAGTAACTCGCTGAAGAAGCGAAAAGGAACCTTACAACAACCCGCCAACGCCTGATGAAAGAATGACCTTCCCTCACATCAAATAATAAAAAAGGCGCACCTCTAAGCACGCCTTTTTAATCAACACCTAACCTCTACCCTAAGTTAGGCGCCAACCATCTCTCCAACCAATCCTTCTCCACACCGCGCCGTTTCGCCATGTCTTCCAACTGGTCATTGCCAATCTTATCCACGCTGAAATACCTGGATTCAGGATGCGAAAAATAGAAACCACTCACCGCTGCCGCTGGCAGCATGGCATAGCTGTCGGTTAACTGCATATCGATTTCCGTCGCTTGCAGCACCTCGAACATCTGCTCTTTCACTGTGTGATCCGGGCATGCCGGGTAACCTGGTGCCGGGCGGATACCCTGGTATTGCTCTTTAATCAGCGCGTCTTTATCTAGCGCTTCGCTTGCTGCATAGCCCCATAGGTCTTGCCGCACGCGCTCGTGCATGTATTCAGCAAACGCTTCGGCCAGGCGGTCGGCCAGTGACTTGAACATGATGGCATTGTAGTCATCGTGGTTTTTTTCAAAGTCAGCTAGGCGTTTTTCCATGCCTAATCCTGCAGTCACGGCAAACAGGCCAATGTAATCATCCACGCCTTTAGGCGCAATAAAATCGGCCATGCATTGGTTAGGGCGGGCGACGCCATCAATCACCGGTTTTTGCGTTTGCTGGCGCATGCCATACCAGGTGAGTGCGACCTGGCTGCGGCTGTCATCGGTATAAATTTCAATATCATCGCTATTGATCTGGTTGGCAGGCAGCAAGGCAATCACGCCATTGGCGCTGAGCCAGCGACCATCAATCATGCGCTTGAGCATGATCTGCGCTTCGGCAAACACTTTGGTGGCAGCATCGCCGACCACTTCGTCCTTTAAAATCGCCGGGTAAAAACCGGCCAGGTCCCAGGTCTGAAAGAACGGGCCCCAGTCTATGTATTGCGCAATTAAGGCCAAATCAATATTTTTAAAGACGCGGCGGCCGATAAATTTAGGCTTCACTGGCGCATTAGCACCCGTAAAGTCTAGTTTGGCGGCGTTGGCACGCGCATCGGCCAGGCTCAGCATAGGCACACCTTTTTTGTTGGCGTGCTGATGGCGGGCTTTTTCGTAATCGGCCTGAATTTCGGCGAGGTAAGCGCCGCGCGTTTCTGGCGTCAGCAGGTTTTGCATCACACTCACTGAACGCGAAGCATCGGGCACGTAAATGACCGGGCCTTGATAGTTAGGCGCAATTTTCACCGCAGTGTGTGCACGCGATGTGGTGGCGCCGCCAATGAGTAACGGGGTTTGATTTTCGACAAAATGTGGGTCGCGCTGCATTTCTTTGGCGATATAGGCCATCTCTTCGAGCGACGGCGTAATCAGGCCACTCAGGCCGATGATGTCGGCGTTTTCGCGTTTGGCCATCTCTAGAATCTCGGCCGCGGGCACCATCACGCCCATGTTCACCACCTCGAAGTTGTTGCACTGCAACACCACCGACACAATATTTTTGCCGATGTCGTGCACATCACCTTTTACGGTGGCGATCACCACTTTGCCTTTTGGCTTGGCGACTAGACCGGTGCGGCGCTCTTCGGCGGCTTTTTCTTCCTCAATAAACGGGATCAAGTGCGCCACGGCAGATTTCATCACGCGCGCCGACTTCACCACTTGCGGCAAAAACATCTTACCCTGGCCAAACAAGTCACCGACCACGTTCATGCCGTCCATCAACGGGCCTTCAATGACGTGAATCGGGCGACCGCCGTTATTCATAATATCAGCACGCACTTCTTCAGTGTCAGCCACAATAAAGTCGGTAATACCATGCACCAGCGCATATTCGAGTCGCTTACCGGGTGGCACCGGCGCCTCCGGCGTGCCGCGCCAGGCCAATGTGGCTTCCTGTTTTTTACCACCGGCGACCAGCGTTCCGGCAATCTCGATCATGCGCTCGGTGGCCGCCAGTGGATTTTCTGGGTCGACCACGCGGTTAAGTACCACGTCTTCGACGCGTTCGCGTAATTCTGGCGCAATATCGTCATACACGCCGACCATACCGGCATTGACAATGCCCATGGTCATACCCGCCTGGATGGCGTGGTAGAGGAACACGGTATGAATCGCCTCACGCGCAGGCTCGTTGCCGCGGAAGCTAAAACTGACGTTAGACACGCCGCCAGAAATACGGGCGTATGGCAGGTTTTGCTTGATCCAGCGTGTGGCTTCGATAAAGTCCACCGCGTAATTGTTGTGCTCTTCAATGCCGGTGGCGACGGCAAAAATATTTGGGTCAAAAATAATATCTTCTGGCGGAAAACCGCTGCCGACCAATAAGTCGTAAGCGCGTTTGCAAATCTCGGTTTTGCGCGCATAGGTATCGGCCTGGCCGGTTTCATCAAACGCCATCACCACCACGGCGGCGCCATAGCGCTGGCACAATTTGGCTTGGCGTAAAAACTCGGTTTCGCCTTCTTTCATCGAAATCGAGTTAACAATGGCCTTGCCTTGCACGCACTTTAGCCCGGCCTCAATCACTGCCCATTTGGAGGAGTCGATCATGATAGGCACACGAGCGATGTCAGGCTCAGAGGCGACCAGATTGAGGAAATGCGTCATCGCCTTGACCGCATCCAGCATGCCTTCGTCCATGTTGATGTCGATGACCTGCGCGCCGTTTTCTACCTGCTGGCGCGCCACACTCAGCGCCTCTTCGTATTGCTCGTTGATAATCATGCGCGCAAACGCTTTGGAGCCGGTGACGTTGGTGCGCTCACCCACGTTCACGTAGAGCGAGCTTTCATCAATAATAAAGGGCTCCAGACCTGAGAGCTTGGTGGTGACCGGCAGGGTGGGCACCTGGCGTGGCGGCAGCGCTTTAATCGCGGTGTAAATCGCGTTGATATGGTCGGGCGTGGTGCCGCAACAACCACCGGCGATATTGATAAAGCCGCTTTGCGCAAACTCTTTGACCAAGCTGGAGGTCACGTCCGGTGTTTCGTCAAAGCCGGTATCAGACATTGGGTTAGGCAGACCGGCGTTGGGGTAAATACAAACAAAGGTATCGGCCACTTTGCTCAGTTCTTCAGCATAGGGACGCATCAAGGTCGCACCGAGCGCACAGTTCAAACCAACAGTGAGCGGTTTGACATGGCGCACCGAATGCCAAAAAGCCGTGACCGTTTGGCCGGACAAAATACGGCCAGACGCATCGGTCACCGTGCCAGAAATCATGATCGGCCAGGTCTTGCCTTGTTCGTCAAAGAAGGTCTCAATTGCAAACAGCGCGGCTTTACAGTTGAGCGTATCAAAAATGGTTTCCACCATCAAAATGTCGGCGCCACCATCAACCAGGCCGCGAATTTGCTCTAAATATGAGGTCACCAGTTGGTCAAAGCTGACATTACGCGCCGCCGGGTCGTTGACATCAGGCGAAATTGAGGCGGTTTTTGGCGTAGGGCCTAAGGCGCCCGCGACAAAACGCGGTTTATCTGGCGTGCTGTACTTGACACACGCCGCCTTGGCCAATTTGGCCGATTCCACGTTCATCTCATACACCAGATGCGCCATGTGGTAATCGTCTTGCGCCACGCTGGTGGCACCAAACGTATTGGTTTCAATCAGGTCGGCACCCGCCGCCAAGTACTTTTCGTGGATTTCTTGAATGACGTGCGGCTGCGTGAGCGTTAACAGCTCGTTATTGCCTTTAACGAACAACTCCCGCTCACCCGCTGGGCCTTGAAAGTCTTTGAAACGCGCACCGCGATAATCGGCCTCGGTCAGCTTGTATTGCTGAATCATGGTCCCCATCGCGCCATCCAGAATCAGGATGCGCTGTGAAAGCGCCTCACGTAACCATTGTTCAGTGGCGGAGATGGGCAGTTGCGGCATGCGTATCAACTTGAAAACAAAAGCGTTATTTTATCACAAGGCACTCCGCCACCCGGTAACGCATGCAGCTAGAAGTTAAAGCGCACCGTGGTCATCAACACATGGTTTTCGCGATCGACCGTGCGCGTATTGATAAATTGGTGCAGATAGCCGGTTTCCACATTAGAAAAATCGCTGAATTTCCAGTTGGCGCCAATAAACAAACGGTTTTGATCAATGCCGTGCCGGGCGCCCCACTCGGTCTGGTTGAGGTTAATAAATAATTCGTTAAACGCCACCCACGACAGGCTATGGTGTACCCCACTCGGCGTGGTGGCACGCACCATCTGCCGCAAGCGATGCCCCACATCCTGAAAGTCTTCGCGCCGACGTTGCTCTAAGCGGGTGCGGCTGGTCAGGGTCACACTGGCGACCTCATCGAATTGATATTGAAACTGCTGCCACAACCGGTTTTCGCGCTGTGACGACTGGCTAGGCGGGTGGCTGATAATGGTGTCGTAGCCTAACCAAACGCTGGTTTTCGGGTTGAACTTGTAAAACACCGATGGCCGCAAAATCAACTGGTCAAAATGCTGGCCTTCGTCACGCCAGCGCGGATGCGTATCCATGCTCCAGTAAAAGTTGTCGGCGGGCAATTTACCCTGGGTGTAGAGGCTAAACCAGTAACGGCCATCCTCTTCAGTGTCGGCCACGGCTTGCGACAAACCGCCAAGGACGAACATGAAAAAAACACGGCTCAAAAAAATATGGCTGAATCGGAAAAATGACATTAACATCGCGGCATTCTATGTATCAATAATTCCAGGCAAAAATATGGGCGGTATACCGCTCGCCTGGGCATCTGAGGGGACTGCATGATATCAGGTTTGGTTCAACTCTTTTTATGGCAGGGCCTGGGCGAGCTGCTGAGCAAATTCTTTTTACCCGGCATTCCGGGGCCGGTGCTAGGCCTATTGTTGCTACTGGCTTTTTTATGTTTAAGAAAACAGGTAGATAGCGACTTGGCACTGGTGGCAGACAGTTTTCGCCAGCACTTAGGCTTGCTGTTTGTGCCTGCCTCGGTGGGCGTATTGCTGTTTTTACCTGAGCTACAAACACACGCCTTGGCGGTGAGCACCGCCTTAATCGTGAGCGTGATTCTCACCATTGCGGTGACGGCACTGGTACTTAAAGTATTTTGGTATTTTTCACTCAAGCGCAGTAAAGGCCATCGCCATGAATAAGCGCATCCCGATTTCAGAGATTTGGGTCTACCTGTCTGGCGACCCGCTGTTTGCATTGATTATCACGCTGGCGACCTATCAGCTGGGCTACCTGCTTTATGTGCGCGCCAAGCGTAACCCGCTGGTTAACCCGGTAGCGATTTCTGTGATACTGACCTGCCTGGCCATAGAACTGCTAGACATGCCATATGAAAAGTACTTTGAAGGCGCACAATTTGTGCACTTTTTGCTGGGCACAGCGACAGTGGCGCTGGCCGTGCCTATTTACAATGGCTTTAAGCGCATGCAAGGCAAGATTTTTCACATTTGGGTGGCGCTCACAGCAGGCAGCACAGTGTCTATTGTGAGTGCAGTGGTCATTGCCAAGCTGATGGGCGCAAGTGACAACATTGTCGGCAGCATGTATGCCAAATCGGTCACGGCACCGATTGCGATGGGCATTGCGGAACGGCTCAATGTGTCGCCGACACTGACAGCGGTGTTTACCGTGATTACCGGCATGCTGGGCGCGATTCTGGCACCTTATATATTGAATAGCGTGAAAGTGCAGCAATGGTGGATACGCGGCACCGCGATTGGCGTGGGCGCGCATGGGCTGGGGATTACGCGCGCATTTAGTGTCAATGAAGAAGCTGGCGTGTTTGCCAGCATGGCAATGGGCTTGAACGGGGTGATCAGTGCCATCGGATTGCCGATTGTGTTGACTTATTTACGGCCGCATCTGGGGTTTTAGCCATGCTCAAACTAAATAGCTTTTAGCTGCTAATAACACTTTCTTTTTCGCCTTGTAGGCGAGTCACTTTCTGGTGCTTGCCCCCCAGAAAGTAACCAAAGAAGAGGGCACCCAGCCATCACGGCCTTCGGCTTCCTTGCGTTGCTCAACAAAGTGGGCGTCCATCGAAACTCGCCCTAGCGGCTTGCAAAAGACGCAAGCCACCGCGGAACTCGAACAGCCGATGGCCGACTACCCCCACTTCGTCTCCGCTACTCAGCGTGATGAATGGGATTATTCTCATTTAAGTAACATCGTGGAAGTTTGGAAGGTAAAAAACCAGATTCATTTGTTTAAATTCACAGAGTGATGGCGCTCACCTGGTGTTCGGGGTCCCCATCTGCCGCGCCGAGCAACGCTGGATTGGCGGGAGTTGTCGGCCATCGGCTGTCCGAATCCCGCAGCAGCTCACGGTTTTTTGTGAGCTGCAAGGTTGAGTTTCGATGGCCGCCCGACAAGCCGAGTAGTGCAGGGAACAAGCGGAAGCTGGGGTGCATTTCTTTTGGTTACTTATTCTTTGGGCAAGCAAAGAAAAGTAACTCGCCGAAAAGGCGAAAAAAACATGACAAACAACAAACGCGTGGGCATCCATGCCCACCCTACAACGACCAATCTAAAGAATAACCTTTTACTGCTATCTCACCCCGCCTGGATTCCGGCCGACGCCGGAATGCCGAAGGAGGCAGCAACGCACAAAACGAGCAAACCATCCGCACGGGCATGGATGCCCGCCCTACGACTAGGTCCCGCCGACAAGGCGAAAAAGTAAGTGAACATCTCCAAAACAGCGCAGACACACGCACCAACTTGGTGCAATCAAAACTGACAGCCAGCTTACAAACGCCGCTTTTCTTAGAACTACGGCTGATTGCGTATTGTCATTCGCTATGTAAAAGCGTTTAATGTAAGCAATGTAAAGAGCATTTACGATAATATATTTTGGCTGTATCGATGTTGATCTGTCAGCCATACAATGAATAAATATTCCGCCCAAGGCGATACAAAACAAACACCATTACAGAATTGACGTTTTATTTCCGTTAACTGACTTATGCATAAACATCTGAACACCGCCGCGTTGCAACTCAGACTGTGGGTCGTCACAGTGCTGTTGGCTATGCTCGGCTTTGCATTGGTCGCAGAGTTTTCTGACCACTCAAGCTACAGTGACGACACGGTGCGTGTACGCGTGGCCGAAGTGATTGAATACACCGGCGACGGTGAAACCCCGTTCACACCGATTACCCCGTTAATTTCCCCGCCCGTAAGCGTGTCTGTTGCTTGCGTGATTCTATTTGCGCTACTGGCGATGCCTCGCCGTCGCGATACCCCACGCCCGGTGTTTGTACGCCACCTGCATTCACGCGCACCACCCGTCCAGCCATAGGTGTCATCGCGTTTTCGCCCTGCACAACGCCGCTGATCGCCACCTTATCCTTTGTTGTCACCAGCAGTCCCCCATATCACGCCCGTCTCACACGGGCTCATGCTAGCGGTTGTGGTTTGCAACAAGAAAGGATAGTCTGACGATCAAGACAGGCCACCTGCAGTAAAGCCTTCGCCAACCACCTGTTTTTGCAAGTATTTCTCTTTATTTTTAAGATAAGAACACACTATGATTAAACAGAACTTAATCGTTTTAGGCTTGCTTGGCACGTTGCTCAGCGCTTGTCATCAAGAAGAGGCGCACGAAGAAGCGCCGCCAAAACTCGAAGTCACCACCCCGTGGCACAAAGACACCATGATTACCAAGGAATATGTCTGCCAGATTCATGCCATCCAGCATATTGAATTACGTGCGCTGGAACGCGGTTATTTGCAGGACGTGTTTGCCGGAGAAGGCCAAGTGGTCAAACAGGGGCAACCCATGTTCAAGATCATGCCTAACGTTTACCAGGTCGATTTATTAAAAGCACAGGCTGAAGCCAAAACGGTGCAAATCGAATATGAAAACACCAAGGCGCTGGCCGAGAAAAACATCGTCTCGCAAAACGAACTGGCGCTGGGTAAAGCCAAACTCGACAAAGCCAATGCCGAAGTGCAGCTGGCACAAACTCACCTCAACTTTACCAATATCAACGCGCCGTTTACCGGCATCATGGACCACTTACTGGTGCGTAAAGGCAGTTTGCTGGATGAAGGTGATTTGCTGACCACGCTGTCTGACAACAGCCGCATGTGGGTCTACTTTAACGTGCCTGAAGCTGAGTACCTGGACTTTAAAATTCATCAAAAAAATGAAAAAGGCGTGCCGGTGAAACTGCGCATGGCCAACGGTGCATTGTTTGACCAAGCCGGTGCGATTGAAACGGTAGAAGCCGACTTTGACAACAAAACCGGCAACATTGAGTTTCGGGCCGACTTTCCTAACCCGCACAGCTTGTTGCGCCATGGCGAGACCGGCACCATTTTGCTAGAAGTGCCCTACCCTAACGCGATGTTGATTCCGCAAAAAGCCACTTTTGAAGTGCTGGATAAAACCTTTGTTTATGTGGTGAACAAAGACCACAAGATAGAGCAACGCATGATCCAGATTGGCGCCGAACTGCCACATTTGTTTATTGTGAAGTCTGGCCTCAAAGACACCGACACCGTGTTGCTGGAGGGCTTGCGCCGCGTTAAAAACGGACAAAAAATCGACACCGAGTACAAAGCACCTGAAAAAGTCGTTCCCGAGCTGGAACTGTACGCAGAATAACCATTAAGGTGAAAAAAACATGTTAAACATCTTCCTCAGACGACCGGTGATGGCGATTGTGCTATCGCTGGTGATGATTTTCCTTGGGTTTCTGTCGATCAAAACCCTGCCAATTTCGCAGTTCCCCGAAATCGCCCCGCCACGCGTGATTGTGACGCTGGCTTTTCCAGGCTCGAGTGCCGACGTGCTGGTACAGTCTTCACTGATTTCTATCGAGCGCGCCATCAACGGTGTGCCAGGCATGAAATACATCGTGTCTGACGCCACCAGTGCGGGTGAAGCGACGATACAGGTGATTTTTGACTTGGGCGTGGACCCTAACGCCGCCATGGTGCTGGTGAAAACCAGGCTGGACCAGGTGATGAGCAAGCTACCGCCGCTGGTGCAGTTAGAGGGCGTGATCGTTAACACGGTACAGCCGAGCATGCTGATGTATGTGAACTTGTACAGTAAAGATAAAAACGCCGACGAGAAGTTTTTGTTTAACTACGTCAACGTCAGCGTGATTCCTGAAATTCAACGCGTACATGGTATTGCACAGGCACAAAACCTGGGTAGCCGCCAATTCGCCATGCGTATCTGGCTTAACCCTGAGCGTATGCGCGCTTACAAGGTGTCCAGTAAAGAGGTGATGGATGCGATCAGCAGCCAGAGTGTGATTGGCCGCCCTGGCCGCCTTGGCCAAAGCTCGGGTATTTATGCGCAATCAAAAGAGTATGTGCTGGTCTACAAAGGCCGTTATAACAAGCCTGAAGAGTATGGCAACATTATTATCCGTGCCGACTCCAACGGCGAAATCTTGCACCTGAGAGACATTGCCAAGGTTGAGCTGGGCAGTGAGTTTTTTGATATTTACTCGAACAAAGACGGCTATCCCTCTGCCGCGATTGTGTTAAAGCAAAACTACGGCACCAACGCCAGCGAAGTGATTGCTGACGTTAAAGTCAAGATGGAAGAGCTGAAGCAGAGCTTTCCGGCCGGCATGGACTATGAAATCAACTACGACGTGTCCAAGTTTCTGGATGCCTCGATTGAAAAAGTGATTCACACCCTGGCCGAAGCCTTTATATTAGTAGCGCTGGTGGTGTTTATCTTCCTGGGTGACTGGCGCTCAACGCTGATCCCGACGCTGGCAGTGCCTATTTCGCTGATTGGTGCTTTCTTTGTGATGAAAGCGTTTGGGTTGAGCATCAACCTGGTCACGCTGTTTGCGCTGGTACTCGCCATTGGCGTGGTGGTGGATGACGCCATCGTGGTGGTGGAAGCCGTGCATGCCAAGATGGCCTCTGACCATGTTGGCCCCTACAAAGCGGTGCAACGCGTACTGGGTGAAATCGGTGGTGCGATTGTGGCCATTACACTGTTAATGACCTCGGTGTTTATCCCGATCACCTTTATGCCGGGCCCGGTGGGTGTGTTTTACCGCCAGTTCGCGATTACCATGGCCTCTTCCATCGTGCTGTCCGGTATCGTCGCGCTGACATTAACCCCGGTATTGTGCGCGATGATACTCAAAGACACGCATGGCCAACCTAAACGCAAAACACCGATCTCAGTATTTTTGGATGGTTTTAACTGGGTATTTGAAAAAGTCACTGGCCGCTATACCAACTTTTTAGAAAAAGTCGTCACACTGCGCACGGTGACCTTTTTGGTGCTGGCGCTATTTTCAGCCGGGATTATCTATGTCGATAAAATCTTGCCAGCCGGGTTTATTCCGGGTGAAGACCAGGGCATGATTTACGCCATTATTCAAACGCCCCCAGGCTCAACGCTGGAAACCACCAACAAGGTCGCGCGTCACCTGCAAACCCTGGCCAAACAAGTAGAGGGCGTGGAGTCTGTGTCGTCACTGGCGGGCTATGAAGTGCTGACCGAAGGGCGTGGCTCCAACGCGGGTACGTGTATTATCAACCTCAAAGACTGGTCTGAGCGTAAGCAATCGGTGAAACAGATCATTGAAGAGCTGGAAGAAAAAACCAAAAACTTTGGTGCGGTAGTTGAGTACTTTCAGCCACCAGCCGTGCCGGGTTATGGTGCGGCGTCTGGCCTGTCATTGCGCTTGCTGGATAAAACCACCAGTGCTGACTATTACGTGTTCGACAAAATCAACAAAGAGTTCATGCAAAACCTGGGCAAGCGCAAAGAGCTCACTGGCTTGTTCACGTTTTATGCAGCGAACTATCCGCAGTATGAGTTGGTGATCGACAATCAGTTGGCCATGCAGAAAAAAGTCTCGATCGAAGATGCCATGAACAACCTGGACATTTTGATTGGCAGTACTTACGAGCAAGGCTTTATCCGCTTTAATAACTTTTTCAAGGTCTACACCCAGGCCGGGCCTGAGTTCCGCCGTTATCCGAGTGACGTGCTGAACTACTTCGTTAAAAACGAAGATGGTGAAATGGTGCCCTACTCGGCATTTATGACCATGAAAAAGCGTCAGGGCCCGAACGAGATCACCCGTTACAACCTGTACAACTCTGCGGCGATTCGTGCTGAACCTGCGCCTGGCTACACCACTGAGTCAGCCATTAATGCAGTGAAAGAAGTGGCACATGCCACCCTGCCTAAAGGCTACGACATTGCCTGGGAAGGCCTCTCATACGACGAAGAAAAACGCGGCAATGAAGCGCTGATGATCTTTATCGTGGTGCTGGTGTTTGTGTATATGGTGCTGGCGGCGCAGTATGAAAGCTTTATTTTGCCGTTTGCGGTGATTCTGTCACTGCCTGCCGGTATTTTTGGCTCGCTGTTTTTGCTCAAAATACTGGGGCTCGCTAACGACATTTACGCACAGGTCGGCCTGATTATGCTGATTGGCCTGCTGGGTAAAAACGCCGTGTTGATTGTGGAGTTTGCAGTACAGAAACATGGTCAGGGCATGTCTATCCGCGATGCGGCGATTGAAGGCGCAAAAACCCGTTTTCGCCCTATTTTGATGACCTCGTTTGCCTTTATTGCTGGCCTGATCCCTCTGGTGATCGCGACTGGTGCGGGTGCCGTTGGCAACCGGACCATCGGTACGTCAGCCATGGGTGGCATGCTGTTCGGTACCATTTTTGGTGTGGTTGTGATTCCTGGCTTGTACTACATTTTCGGTACGCTGGCCGATGGTAAATCCATGATCCGCAAAGAAGAAACCGAACCATTGACCGAGACCTACAAATACAACTCCCATCAGGATGATGATGACGATGAAGAATAAGCATTTAACATGGATGGTTGCCGGGGCAGTAGCGTTGATGCTGCAGTCGTGCGCGATTCCGCTGATTACCAGCAAACAGGCGGATACCACGCTGCCGACGCAATACCAGGAGTCTGTTGCCCCGGCGGGCAACAGCGCCAGCCTCAAATGGCAAGATTTTTTTGATGACCAAAACCTGGTGGCACTGATTGATACGGCGGTCAACAACAACAAAGAAATTCATATCATGGCGCAACGCATTAGCGTGGCCCAAAATGAAATTCAAGCACGTAAAGGTGAATATTTACCGTTTGTCGGCATCGGCGCCAGCGCCGATAAAGAGAAAGTCGGCAAATATACCCGCAATGGTGCCGTTGAAGAAAACCTGGACATCAAAGAAGGTCGCTCTAACCCAAGATTTCTCGGTAACTACCAGTTTGGGCTGGTCGCATCCTGGGAGCTCGACGTGTGGAAAAAGCTGCGCAATGCGACCAAGGTGGCGGTCATGGAGTATATGGCCACCATTGAGGGCAAAAACTTTTTAGTCACTAACCTGGTGGCCGAAGTGGCGCATGCCTATTACGAGCTGATTGCGCTGGATAACGAACTGCAAACATTGGATCAGAACATTCAGATTCAGCAAAACGCGTTATCGGTGGTGAAAGAATTGCAGCAATATGCACGGGCCAACTCCTTGGCGGTGAAACGGTTTGATGCCGAGGTGAAAAAGAACCAGAGCCGCCAGTATGTGCTGAAGCAAAGCATAGTCGAGACCGAAAACCGCATCAACTATCTGCTGGGGAGAACACCGCAGCCGATTCAACGCGCCTCGGCTGACTTTATGGCCATGCAGAACAAAGTGATGCAAACTGGCGTGCCATCTGAGTTGTTATCTAATCGCCCGGATATTCGTCAGGCGGAGCTTGAGCTCTCGGCGGCCAAGCTGAATATTGATGTGGCCAAAGCCAACTTTTACCCATCGTTCTCGATTCGGGCAGGTTTGGGCTTTCAGGCGTTTGATCCTAAATACCTGCTGAATATTCCGGCCTCGGTGATGGCGTCTTTTGGCGGCGAGCTGGTGGCACCACTCATTAACCGGAACGCGATTGAGGCGCAGTACAAAAGCGCTAATGCGGTGCAAATTCAAGCGGCCTATGACTACGAGCAAAAAATCATCAATGCCTATATGGAAGTGGCTAACCAGGTTGCCAATATCGACAACCTGGATAAAAACTACCAACTGAAAAACAAGCAAGTGGAGGCGTTAACGCAGTCGATTGACGTCGCTAACCAGCTGTTTAAAGCGGCACGGGCCGACTATATGGAGGTATTGCTCACGCAACGTGATGCGCTGGATGCGAAAATGGAGTTGATCGAAACCAAGCAGCAGCAAGTAGCGGCGGTGGTAGATTTGTATCGTTCACTGGGCGGCGGCTGGCAAACACCAGAGGCCACGCCAACCAAGCAATAACATACGTAGTCCCTAAAAGCAGCCCATAAAAAGGGAGAAGTGCCACTGGCCTTCTCCCTTTTTTACGTCTATTTTTTACATCTATGGTTGACGCCCCGCATCGGGCGCTTGCAGATAGTGCATCAACCAGTGCTCAATCACCACCACGATATACGCCTGCTCTTCCAGTGTGAGTGCCCGGCCCTCCGGCAAGCGGTGCCATTTGGCGAGGCAACCCCGGCAACAAGTGGCGGTGGCATGTTGTGCCACAAATACCGGGTGGCCGCGCATCGGTGTTTGCTGGCCATCATTGGCAACCACGGCTGGCGCCAGGCGCTGGGCAATAAACTGTTCGGCATGGTCCAAAACAGTGGGTAAGCCTTTTTGTTGAAGATAGTGCAGGTCTTTTGCATTTAAACGGAAACCGGTACGAAAGGTGGAGCGTTGCAGGGCTTGAAACAACGACGCCAGATCACGCATGGTATTTAATGCAACTGTGAAAGATGCAGGTCGCGCAGCTTGGGCGCTTTAATGGCCGTGACACCCACCACGGCAATGGTCATACAACCACCAAACACCACCGATGGCACCAGCCCCATCAACCTGGCGGTGAGGCCGGATTCAAATGCGCCCAACTCATTAGACGAGCCGATAAAAATACCGTTGATGGCCGATACACGGCCGCGCATATTGTCCGGGGTGGCCAATTGCAAAATGGTTTGCCGCAAGATCACCGAAACGGCGTCCATCATGCCGGAAATGGCGAGGATGACAATCGCCAACCAGTAGGTGCTACAGAGGCCAAACGCAATCATGCACAAACCAAACCCAGCCACCGCTAGCAACAGCCAGCGGCCACTATGCTGATGAATCGGGTGCTTTGCCAGCCAAAGGCTGGTGACGATCGCGCCCACGGCGGGTGCCGCACGCAACACGCCCAGCCCTTCGGGGCCCATTTGGTAAATGTCATGCACAAACGCGGGCAGCATGGCGACCGTGCCGCCAAATAACACGGCAAACATATCGAGCAATTGCGCGCCCAGCACGACCTGTGTGCGCCGCACAAAACGCAACCCCTCACCGATGCTGGCAAACACTTTCATCGGTGCATGGTTGTGATGCTCTTTGACGCGCAAGGTGGTTGCGGCAATCGCCGCCGCCAGCGCCAAGAGTGCAGACAACCCATACGCCATCGACTTGTCGGCAAAACCAACCAGCAGGCCGCCAATGGCTGGCCCCACAATCAGGCCAATCTGGAACATAGAACTGCCAATGCCAGAGGCTTTGGCGATTGAAGCACGCGGGATAATTAAGGCAAACAGCGTGTTATAGCTAGGCGAGATCAAGGCGCGCGCAAACCCAGTGAGCGCGACGGTACCGTAAATCCACCAGGCCGCTTGCGGCGAAGAATGCTGGGTAATCAACACCAGCAACCCGGCATTGAGCGCCAGAAACAGAGCGGACACCACGGCAAAGCCGCGCCGCGAAAAGTAATGATCTACCGCATGCCCGGCAAACAGCGCACTGCCCATATAGGGGATCACCTCGGCCAAACCGATCAAGCCTAGCGACCACGGGTCGTGGGTGAGCTCATAAATATGCCAGCCAATGGCCACCATCATCATTTGGTACGAAAGCACCATCAAAATACGATAAGACAGCAACTTGGGGAACGCATAGCCCTGATGGGCAAGAATCTGACGGACGGATAAAGACATGGCTGCATTATACGCTATCACCGCCAGCGGCCTGCGCATTGGCTTCTTACGCAATAATCGCCTAAAATAGACGGGCGGGTGCAGTGAATCAGGCAGTAGGCGGTGACGCTGATGAGCCGTCGTTGACCTCGTGCGACCCTGCCGATATAGATGAGGCGCACCCGCCTCAGTAACACCAAGGGATGAGGCGCACCCGCACCCAACTGACAAGGAGCGCGCAGCAACATGCGTTACTTTTACCAATGCTTGCTAATGACACTGCTGCTGAGCTTGCCCATGCCCGCACTGGCGCGCGAGGTCATGCAAGTGTGGGTCACGGTCGACTGGGAAGGCTTGTCATTACAAGAAGACAATCTGCAAGCCATGCAGAAATTTCGGCAGCAGTTTCCGCAAGTGCCGCTACTACACCTGATTAATCCCGCTTATTTTATACAGCCCGGCGTCAACCGCGCGCAGATTGGCAGCCAGATCCGCAGCACCTTTTTGCCGCACGACACTATCGGCTTGCATATACACCCCATGCGTACGCTGGTGAATTATTGCGGCATCCGCTATCAGTCTGCACCGTCGATTTCTGGTGCCGATGAAAATTGCACGCACGCTAGTTGCGGCCACACCGTCAGCCTGGAGTATGCCTATAGCCAGACCGAACTCACGCAGTTGGTCAGTTGTGCCAGCGAACTGATGGTGAGCAACGGCTTTAACTATCCGCGCCATTTTCGGGCGGGTGCCTGGCAGTTTGGCCCCAAGCTGCAAGCGGCGCTGGAGGCCAACCATTTTTTGTGGGACAGTTCGCGGATTGATGCCAACCTGCTCACCACGCGCTGGCATGTCGACAGCCCCTTGGTAACACTATTACAGCAACTGCATCCGCGTACGATCACCACCACTCAAAACACACTCCTAGATCAACCCTATGCCCTGGGTTACCAGCTCATGGAATACCCTGACAATGCCGCCATGGCCGATTACACCAGCGCAAAACAGTTACTCACCTTGTTCGAGCAACTGTTAAACGCCCACCAGCCGGTGATGGTCATGGGTTTTCATCAAGAGTCTGCCGCAGACTACTTGCTGCGCCTGGAGCGCACGATTCCGCGCATGGAGCAATTAGCCAAACAACACCATGTCACCCTGCAATGGATGCCATAACAGCACACGATGGATTGATTTTCATGGATTTATTTTCTGAACACCCTACTTCGCCGATAGCCATCGCATCAGGAGCCTATTGGCTACCCGGCTTTGCCCTCTCCAACATAGCCGCACTGTGGCAATGTGTAACGCAGCATTTGTTGGCGCATCCAGCCCAGCGCATGATGACCCCCATGGGTTACCCGATGTCGGTGGCGACCAGCAGCATGGGGGATTGGGGCTGGGTCAGCGATGCACAAGGCTATGGTTATCACGCGCGCAATCCGCTCACAGGGGAGCCGTGGCCGGCAATGCCGGCAGCCATTTTACAACTGGCGGCAAGCGCTGCCGCAGAGGCCGGTTACAGCGATTTTGTGCCCGACAGCTGCCTGATTAATATTTATGCACCAGGCAGCAAAATGGGCTTACATCAGGACAAAGACGAACAGGACTTTTCGCAGCCGATTGTCTCGGTATCCCTGGGGCTCCCGGCCATATTTATGTTTGGCGGCGCTAAACGCAGTGACAAACCAGTGCGTATTCCACTGCAACATGGCGATGTCGTGGTGTGGGGCGGTGCCAGCCGACGCTTTTACCACGGCGTGGCCGCCATCAAGCCAGGCACACATGCGCTGACCGGTAGCAGGCGCATTAATCTGACCTTGAGAAAAGCAACATAAATCAGCCACAAACAGCCCGCAGCCGCCTTTGTGTGACAGCAAACCATTTGCGTAACTTCTGATTAGCATCAAAAAGCCGCTTCACTTCCGGGTTGCATCTGTTGTTCAAAAGAGTAAACTGAAACTGTCTTATCGCGCTTTCGCGCAGTTGATAAAACGCGAAATCCGGTGGGGCAATTTCAGAAAAAGGAGTTTGTCATGAATTTACAACTTACAGGACATCATTTAGAAATCACACCGGCATTGCGCGAGTACGTGTTATCCAAGTTCTCCCGCATCAGCAATCACTTTGATCATGTGATTGATGTCAAAGTCACCATGTCTGTTGAAAAGCTTGCCCAAAAGGTTGAAGCGACACTGCATGTGCCAGGCAACGATTTACACGCAACCTGCAGCGATGAAAATATGTATAGTGCCATCGACATGCTGACTGACAAACTTGACCGTCAGGTATTGAAACACAAGGAAAAACACGGTGACCACCATAAATCCGGTGGCGCAGTCAAACACCAGTTAAGTTCCTAAGTCTTGCCTCTCGTTCTCTACCCTCCCGGGTAGAGAACTCAAAACTCGCCACACCGCACTTTTACGTCATTTCACCCCCGCCAATCTGCAATCAGTTGTAAAATGGATGTCAATTCCACGTTTATATGTTGGCAACACGTATGGCGCAAATCTCAGTCACTGATTTGTACAAACAGATTCGCAGCAAACTCAAATTGAAATGGGTGGCAGGTGAGTCTGGCGGTCAAAAAATACTGAACTCTGGCACGGTGACCAAACCCTCGTTGGCGCTGGTTGGACATTTAAACTTTGTGCACCCCAACCGCGTACAAGTGCTGGGCTGTGCCGAGATGGACTACATGGCCAGCTTGAGCATATTGGCATTGCAGCAGGCCGTGAGTAATTTATTTTCGACCGACCTGGCAATGGTAGTCGTAGCCAACGGTGAAAAAGTACCGCCCACCATGCTGGAAGCCGCCCAGCAAACGCAAACCCCCTTATTTACTACACCCATGATCAGCCCGCAGCTGATGGAGTTGCTTAGCCACTATCTGGCCGTGGCGACCGCAGAAACCACTAGCATGCACGGCGTGTTTATGGAGGTGCAAGGCTTTGGCGTGCTGATTACCGGCAGTGCGGCCATCGGTAAAAGCGAGCTCGCGCTGGAGCTTATTTCACGCGGTCATCGGCTGGTTGCCGACGACATCGTCGATTTTTACCGCACCTCACCCGAGCGCATTGAAGGCCGCTGCCCAGAGCTGCTACAGGACTTTCTAGAAGTGCGCGGCTTGGGCATTTTGAACATTCGCGCACTCTATGGCGATAATGCGGTCAAACCAACCAAGCCACTGGATATGATGATACAGCTGGAGTTGGCCGATGAAATGAAGCCGCAAGACCTGGACCGGCTCAGTGCTAACCGGCAAACCCAGCGCGTGCTGGATGTCGAAATCAGCAAAGTGATTATCCCGATTGCGGCTGGTCGCAACATTGCGGTGCTGGTTGAAGCCGCGGTGCGCAACCATATGTTATTGCTGCGCGGCGTCAACGCCACCAGGCAACTCACCCAGCGGCAAAAACAAATCATGCTCAGAGAAAGCAAATTACGATGATAAAAAGGTGGTCACGCTTATGCAACTGGTGATTGTCACGGGGCTATCCGGCTCGGGTAAAACCATCGCTTTGCGTGTGTTTGAAGACAGCGGTTACTATTGCATTGATAACCTGCCTGCCACCTTGCTGCCGCATATTCAAAACCATGTCGCCGACCGTGATGCGGCGAAAGTGGCTGTGAGCATAGACAGCCGGAGCATTGCCATTGAGTCTCTGCCGGATATCGTGCAAGCACTCAAAACACAAGGCATTGCCGTGCATCTGCTGTTTTTAGATGCTAGCCTCGAAACTCTGGTCAAACGCTTCTCCGAAACACGGCGCAAACACCCGTTAAGCACGCCAGACCAGGCTCTCTCCGAGAGCATTAACCATGAGCGCGAGCTGCTGTCAGGCCTCAATAATTTGGGTCACCATGTAGACACCAGCAACTTATCAGCCAATGCCTTGCGCCACCACACGCGTGACTGGATGTTGCAGATTGAGCAAAGTTACCAGGAGGCGCGTCCGCACTCACTGGTGTTGTCGTTTATTTCGTTCGGGTTCAAACATGGCATTCCGCTTGATGCCGACTTTGTGTTTGATGTACGTAGCCTACCTAACCCGCATTACGACCCGGTTTTGCGTCCTTACAATGGCAAACAAGCCCCTATACAACAATTTTTGCAAAACGAACCACAAGTGCTTGAAATGCAGCGTGACATTCAGCACTATATAGAAAAATGGCTACCAAGCTTTTATCACGACCATCGCAGCTATGTCACCATCGGCATTGGCTGCACCGGGGGGCAACACCGTTCCGTCTATCTGGTGGAACAACTGGGGGCATACTTCAAGCAACAGCATCAAGTCATGATACGTCATCGTGAGTTACAAGATGCCCATGCCATGGCGACCCCTTAATATACGGACTCTGAGAGTAAAATTATGATTGGTGTATTGATTATTGCGCATGGCAGCCTGGGCCCCAGCCTCATTGATTGCGCAACCCATGTGATGGGCAATCGCCCGGCACAGCTCGACTTTCTGGAAATTTCCAAGCATGACGACCCGGCCAATGTCTTGCCCAAGGCAGAGGCACTGGTCAAGCAACTCGACAGTGGCCAGGGCGTGCTGGTGTTGTCAGATATTTATGGCGCGACACCATGCAATATCGTCACCCGCCTGCTGACACCAGACGCTATTGAAGGCGTCGCCGGGGTCAACTTACCCATGCTGGTACGCGTATTAAATTACCGTCATGAAGGCCTGCACTCCTGCATTCAAAAGGCATTAAGTGGTGGCCGCGATGGTGTTGTCCACTTTACCAAAACCACCTGTCACCACGCACAATAACGATCATCTCTATGGCAAAACTTTCACTCGAAATCATCAACAAACTCGGCTTACACGCACGCGCCTCCACCAAATTCACCCAAACTGCCAGCCAGTTTAAAAGTGAAGTCTGGGTAGAAAAAAACGGGCGTCGCGTTAACGCCAAAAGCATCATGGGCGTCATGATGCTGGCCGCAGCCAAAGGCAGCATCATTGATATTGAAGCCACAGGCGCAGACGAAACAGAGGCGCTCGCCGCCTTGCAAACGTTGGTGAACGACTATTTTGGTGAGGGTGAATAATTGACCAGTTTCAGCATGCACGGTGTGGGTGTTTCAAGTGGCATTGCCATTGGCCACGCACACCTGATCTCTCATGCCTTGCTGGAGGTGGTGCACTTTAAAATAGACGCCGATGGTGTTGCCGATGAAATCGCGCGCTTTGAGCGTGCGGTTGATCTGGTCAAGCAGGACCTGGAGCAACTCAAGGCACAATTGCCCAAAAACGCACCTGCCGAGCTGGGTGCTTTTATTAACACGCATCTGGCCATGCTCAGTGACAAGTCGTTGTCCGAGGCACCCAAGGCGACTATTCGCAATGAACAATGCAATGCCGAGTGGGCGCTCAAGCAGCAAATGGACGACATCGTGGCGCAGTTTGACGCCATTGAAGACGCTTACCTGCGTGAGCGCAAGCAAGACGTCGTTCAAGTCGTCGAGCGCGTAATCAAGGTGTTGCTGGGCCGCGACCAACTCGCCGCCAGCGAAAAAAAACTGCAAGCCAGACAAGAGCGCGCCATGATTCTGGTCGCGCATGACGTTTCCCCGGCGGATGCCATCCAGTTTAAGCATCACCAGTTTGCTGCGTTTATTACCGATGTCGGCGGTGTCACCTCGCACACGGCCATTCTGGCACGCAGCCTGAATATTCCATCCATTGTTGCATTGCAACGCGCCCGCGACTTAATCAATGACGGCGAGCTGATGATTGTCGATGGTGCGGCAGGCGTTGTCATCGTCAACCCGGACCCGGAAGTACTGGCGGAATACCAGCTCAAACAAAACCAGTGGCAGCTGGCGCAACAAAAGCTGCAACGCATCAAAACCACCAAAGCAGTGACGGTGGATGGTGTCGCCATTGATTTACTGGCCAACATTGAAGTGCCTGAAGATGTGATCAGCGCCAAAGCCTCTGGTGCAGTGGGCGTCGGTTTATACCGTACCGAGTTCCTGTTTATGAATCGCAGCGAAATGCCTGGCGAGCAAGAGCAGTTTGAGGCTTATAAACATGTCGCCGAGGCGATGAAAGGTTATCCGGTCACCATCCGCACACTGGATATCGGCGCCGACAAACAACTCAACCCGGATGAAGTCGTCACCGCCACCAACCCGGCATTAGGCTTACGCGCCGTGCGTTATTGCCTGGCCGAGCCGCATATTTTTCACAGCCAGTTTCGCGCCTTGCTGCGCGCCTCGCATTATGGCCAGGTCAAAATCCTGATCCCCATGCTGTCGACGCTGGCTGAGTTACGCCAAACCAAGCTGTTGCTAGAGCGGGCCAAAGAATCGCTACGCAAGCAGAAAATACCGTTTGACGAGCAGATTCAACTCGGCGGCATGATAGAAATACCCGCCGCTGCCATCAATGCCGACGCCTTCGCGCAAGAGCTGGACTTTTTATCCATTGGCACGAATGATTTAATTCAGTATACGCTGGCAATTGACCGTGCCGATGACGCCGTAGCGCATTTATATAACCCATTGCACCCGGCTGTGTTGCGGCTGATCCAAATGACGATTCAAGCCGCCACCAAGTTTGAAAAATCAGTCTCGGTGTGTGGTGAAATGGCGGGCGACACCCGGCTGACCCGCTTGCTGGTTGGCATGGGCATGCGTCAATTGTCCATGCACCCTTCGCACATTCTGAGCGTTAAATCGCAAATCTTGCAGAGCGAAGAAAATATTCTGTCTAAACAAGCCAAAAAAATCCTGTCGTTCAATGATCTGGAAAAAATAGAACCGCTGATTAAAAAATTTAACGGTGAAATGCTCTAAGCAAGGGCCGTCCTGGTCCTTGTATTTGGCAAACTCATCACCATCATCAATATATACAATCACCCGAGTGCGAACATTTGGCCAATAATAGGCCTCTATCGTGATATCGCCTAAAACAAAAGGATACTGTTGTGAGCACCAATCCATTACTCGTTTTTAACGGCCTGCCAAAATTTAATGACATCCGCCCCGAGCATGTATCACCCGCCATTGACAGCCTGCTGGCTGAGGGTCGCAGCCTGGTTGAACAACTGGCCACCGCCTCTGAGACGCCGGACTGGCAAAACTTTGTGCAACCGATTGAAAACTACTCAGAAAGATTATCGCGTAGCTGGGGGCCGGTCGGCCACATGAATGCAGTGGTGAATACACCCGAACTGCGTGAGGCCTACAATGACAACCTGGCCAAACTGACCGATTTTTACAGTGATTTGTCGCAAGATGAACGCTTGTATAACAAATACAAGGTGATCCAGTCCAGCGCAGGCTACAGCAAACTCAGCCGTGCACAGCAAAAAATCATCGACAATGAAGTGCGTGGTTTTAAGCTCGGTGGTGCCGAACTGCCCGCCGCAGAAAAAGTCCGCTTTAAAGAAATTGCCGAGCAATTATCTAAACTGGGCAGCAAGTTTGAAGAAAATATTCTGGATAATACCAACGACTTCAAGCACCTGGTCACAGATGCGAGCGCGTTAACCGGCTTGCCGGAAGACGCACTACAAGCTGCCGCCGAAGCCGCTAACAGCGAAAACCAGTCAGGCTATTTGTTCACGCTGCACTACCCTTCTTATATGCCAGTGATGCAGTATTGCGACAACCGCAACCTACGCGAAACACTATATCGCGCTTATGTCACACGTGCCTCAGAGTTCAGCAAGCCAGAATGGGATAACACGCACCTGATTGCCAACTTGCTCAAGCTCAAGCGAGAAGAAGCGCAATTATTGGGCTTTGACAACTATGCCGAACTGTCGCTGGCCACCAAAATGGCCGACACGCCAGCACAGGTGATTGAATTTTTAGACACACTGGCCAAACGAGCTAAACCCTATGCCGAAAAAGACATGGCCGAACTCAAAGCTTATGCCGAAAAACTCGGCTTTAGCGACATGCAGTCGTGGGACGTGGCCTACATTAGCGAGAAGCTACGTGAAGAAAAATATGCGTTCTCTGACCAGGAAGTAAAACAATACTTCCCAGAGGACAAAGTGCTGGCCGGATTGTTTAAGGTTGTGGAAACCATTTTTGGTGTACAAGTACGCAAAACCGACGCGCCGCTGTGGCATAAAGACGCCAGCTTTTATGAGATCAGCGACCAGCAACGCCAGCCGATCGCTTATTTTTACCTCGACTTGTATGCCCGCCATGGTAAACGCGGCGGCGCCTGGATGGACGAATGTATTACGCGCCGTAAAACAGCCAACGGTATTGAGCTGCCCGTCGCCTACCTGACCTGTAACTTCTCGGCGCCGGTCGGTGACAAGCCTGCATTGTTCACGCACGACGAAGTCATCACGCTGTTCCATGAGTTCGGCCACGGCCTGCACCACATGCTGACGCAAGTCGATGAATATAGTGTCTCCGGCATCAAAGGCGTGGAATGGGATGCGGTAGAACTGCCTAGCCAGTTTATGGAAAACTTCTGCTGGGAGTGGGATGTACTGCGCCATATGACGGCCCACGTAGACAGCGGTGAGCAATTGCCACGCGCCCTGTTCGACAAAATGGTCGCTGCCAAAAACTTCCAGGCCGGCATGCAGACCGTGCGTCAAATTGAGTTTTCATTGTTTGATATGCGCCTGCACAGCACTTTTGACCCGACTAGCAAACAAACCGCGCTGGATGTGCTCGAACAAGTGCGCAACGAAGTGGCCGTACTACGCCCACCGGCATGGAACCGCTTCCCCAACAGCTTTAGCCATATTTTTGCCGGTGGTTATGCCGCAGGCTACTACAGCTACAAATGGGCAGAAGTGCTCTCAGCCGACGCCTACAGCCTGTTTGAAGAACTGGGCGTACTCTCAGAAACGGCTGGCAGCCGCTTTAAAAACGAAGTGCTGGCCCAAGGCGGCGCCCGCCCGGCCATGGAGTCATTTGTCGCGTTTAGAGGCCGCGAACCCAGCCTGGATGCCTTGCTCAGGCATAATGGCATGAGTAACTAAATACGTTTTTTAGGCGGAGGGAACTCCGCTTCTTTACAACGGAAACTCATCAACATAAATTGTTTCAGCCTTGTAACAATACTCAATGAATTAAGAATATAATGATTTAATTACTTCTCAACCTCAAATTAATCAATCAGTTGTCGATATAAAATGACGAAGCACACAAATAAATCGATAGAAGAAAGCCGAATTAGCTTAAAAAAATTCGAATTGATTTACAGTGGTTTTATTAAAGTAGTTGATGCATTGAAGTGGCTGGGCATAGCATTTTTCGGAAGTAAAGCTATTCATGATTTGGCTGGAAAGTTTACTTCCGCCAGTTTCGACTTATCAGCCATCATTCAAAATGGTGATGCAAGCGGTACGCCACTGACTCTTTACGCGATCACATTATTTGCCGTAATTGTTGCCGCAATTTCTATAGGCTATGGCAGGAGAGAAGCAAACCTTAGGAAAACTACTGTAGAAAGATTAACGAAGCAAATACAAACTTTAGAGCTTCAGATTAATCCAACTAGAACATCTAGTCTATTAACTACTCGCGGCGACACCGCAGAAAAGGACAAAAGATGAGTGATTTAATGACTTTACTATTTTTAGTTACTTTAACCACATACTTTATATGGCTTTATTTCTATAAAAAATACCAGCTAGACGCTTATAGACAAGACATATTCTCAATACGAGACAACCTTTTTATGTATGCTGCACAGGGTCAAATCTCTTTTGAGCATGAAGCATATAAAATGGCTAGAACCTATTTGAACGGAAGCATTAGATTTGCTGAGCGGTTAAGCTTGTTACGCATGCTTATCATGAGATTAGAATTTAAAAAGCATGGCTCACACTTCGAGACAGAGATAGAAAAGAAACTTGATGGGTTAAGTGATGATCAAAAGATGGTTATTAATAACGTACTAAACGGTACAGTTAATAGAACAATCTTATATATTGGTGATAAGAATATTCTTATTGTCATCACTTACTATTTAGCTAAGTACTTAAGATTTTTAAAGTCTAGCGTCAGCTCTGTAAAAGAATGCTTAAAGCTAGAGTATAAGAATACATTTTCTGATGCTGTTTACAATGAAGGCGCATTAAAAACATAACTCTAATATGCACTGAATGTATTCAATTGATAACATTCAGTGCATATCAAGGTGTAATGTAAGCAATGTTCTATAGTGAGATCTTTGTGATATAAGCCTAATCACATCACCCGCAATTTTACACACTCCCCAAACTCCTCGTTAGTAAGTAGAGTATCAGCAACCTTAAAGCACATGCTTTATTTATAAATGTGATTGCAAAGGAATCCTAATGTTATTTCGTACAATTGCAATGTTGCTGAGCTTACTGCTTCTGACATCAACTGCTTATGCTGCCAAAGAAGAAGCAGATGACATTCAAGCCAAAACACCAGATGGTGACGAAGTGGTTTTACACTCCAATGGCTATTGGGAGTTTAAAGATGCTAAAAAAGCAGCCGTGGCAAAAGTCAAAGTAGAGGAGTTTGAACGTAGCAATGGCTGCCCGCTTGGCATGCGCCCTAGCTTTCTCGGCATGGGGCGTTGTATTTCTTATGATGACCCTATCCTTAAGCGCGGCTCATTGAGTGGCAAGAGTCGCTGAGCGTTCCCCGCCTGCAAAGCACTATAACAGGGCAGCCAAGGCGGCCCTGTTATTTTTTAAGGCGAGGCATCGCTTGCTTTAACATGCCTGCACCGCGCCAGTAAGCCGTTTGATTAATTTTTAAGACAACCTCAATGACAGGAACGGCCCTTGCTTAAACATGGTTTTACATTTAACGTTTAAGCATAATGATCAACTCACTCGACTTTGCCCGCCACGGCGATAAACAAAACTCCGCTTTTTTTGAAGAGTACTTACAGAAGCTGCTCGAAGAGCGTGACCAGATGGGGCTGACCGAGATGATTCAGGAGATTGATGCCCTGATGATCACGGTGGACCCGGACCATTCGATTCAATATATTGCCGAACTGTCACTGATGACGTCTTACCACTATCTGGTGACGCTGGAGAGTGAACACCACTGGACACATGTGTTGCGCATAGACCTCGACTCACCAGATTTACTGGTGCGTGAGGTAAAAGACCCTAATCTGCGTGGCATTTTTCGCTCACTAAATGAAATCTACCCGGTGGGTGCGCGCAAGCCCAACAGTCGCTACATGGGTGAAATTATCCGTGTCAGCAATATGCACGAAGTGGTCAAGCTGCAAGAAGAACGCGAGTTTCGTTTTTTTACCCAAGACGAGGTGCGTAAACTGGAGCTGCCAGGCAATGTGGCCGTGAGCAAACCCTCTCCCTATACGCATAATATTGTCGGCTACATGAAGCGTGAGCCTGATGAGCTGCGCGTCTATTCGCTGGGCATCAGCACCATACGCGCCGATGTGCAGGCTGCGTATGACCAGGCCAAAGACCAGCAAGCCAAGCTGCGTATCGACGACTTGATTTTGCCGGTCGATCACCTGGCGACACGCGTGTATAGCCAGAACCGCGAAGTGGCGATTCTGGAATATTTGTCCTGGTCCAGTTATTGTTTCTGGGGCGCTTACAACATCTGGGACCAGAACTCTTCAACCAATGTGACTAAAAGCGTACACGGTTTTGCTGAAACCAAGAGCCCGGCCAAGGTGTTCACTGCCAACAATACGCCTTATTTTGTCAATCACCTGGAAAAACTGCCCTCACCCACCGAGACCTTTGTGCGCAACTATGGCCCGCGCTTGCACCACATTGCCTTGTCGGTGAAAGATGGTACGCGCGATGGCAAAGAAAATATCGACTTTGTTGTCAATGCGATTGCCAGCCAAGGCAAAGGCTTTTTGCTGGATGTGATTGGCTCAAAAGAAGAAGGCCTGAAGCAGATATTTTCTAATGCGTCTGAGCATTCATCGCTAATTATTGAATATGTGCAACGCTACGATGGCTTTGATGGTTTTTTTACGCGTGACAATGTGGCCAAATTGACTGCCGCCGCTGGCGTGGAAGAAGGCGTGCTGGAGCAACAAGCAAAACTGAGCCAACTGGCTGGCAAGTAATCGCGTGAGGGATGGCTGCTTTATACTAGGCGCTACTTTAATAAAGCGACTTCAGCATGCATCACGACTTTTGGCACCTGCGCTGGCAGAACCAGCAAATCGGTTTTCACTTGGGTGCAGTGAATCCTTTTTTATTAGCGCACTTTCACAAACTACATTTGCGGGCAGGCCAACGTGTGTTTGTACCGCTATGTGGCAAAACGCTGGATATTCACTGGTTATTAGCGCAAGGGCTGCAGGTCATTGGGGCCGAGCTCAGCCAACTAGCCGTAGACGCATTGTTTGCAGAACTCAAGCTGACGCCAGAAATCACACCAGCAGGCCCGCTCAAGCACTATCGTGCAGCCAATATAGAGGTATTTCAAGGCGATTTTTTTGCGCTGAGCAAGGCACAGCTTGGCACGGTAGATGCCATCTATGACCGCGCGGCCCTGATTGCTTTGCCAGACGAGATGCGCGCACAGTATAGCCAGCAGTTGATGACGCTCACCGGTATCGCGCCACAGCTCCTGATTAGTTTTGAATACGACCAGTCGTTAGTGCCTGGCCCGCCTTTTAGCGTAAGTAAACAAGAAGTTAACGCGCACTACGAGGCGCATTATCAGTGCACAGCGCTGGCCAGCGTCTTGATGGAAACAGGCCTGAAAGGGCAATATCCGGCCGAAGAAACGGCCTGGTTACTCAGCCCGCGAAGTTTAAACTAAACCACACAACCGGCGAGCGTATCGTGTTGCGCCAGCCAGTGCTGCAAGCTCTCAACCACCTGATGCGCCCCTGCGCGCACTTGGTCGCTAGGTTGCCGGAGGTCTGGCACCACCACCACACGCAAACCTGCGGCAATCGCCGCTTGTGCGCCCAGCTCACTGTCTTCAAACGCAATACATTCGTCAGCGTGTAAGCCCAATTTTTCAAGCGCCAGCAGGTAAATATCCGGGTGGGGTTTACCGCGTTGCACCTCTTGCCCGCTGGTGACATGACTAAAATAATCCAGCACACCCGTATGGCTCAAGCGATGCGTGATATGCGGCAAGGGCGAAGACGATGCCACACTGCACACAATCCCTTGCGACTGGTAATACTGTAACAAAGCATGGGCGCCGTCTTTGAGCGGAAAAGCATGATCGCGCGCCTCCAGAAAAGTATTTAAGCCCTGCATGACATGCTGAAAATTAGCCTCACTGCCCAATTGCTGCGTCATGAGCCGGGTCGAATCAGACCATATGCGCCCAACCAGCTCGACATATTCAGCTTGCGTGTAAGTGATGCCGATGGTGGCCGCTGCCTGTATACAGCCTTGCATAATAATGCGCTCGGAGTCTATCAACAGACCGTCCATGTCAAAAATAGCCGCTTTAATCACTGACAACGCTCACTTGGCAAATAAAGCACTATTTTACCGCGACCAGCTAAGGACTAAAAACACACTTTTGCTTTTGCAATGGTTTTATTTGTCACTTAAAACACCACACACCTACACAACTTAACAAAGAGTAGCTAATATAAAACCACATGACATCAGCGCACCGACAGAAAGTCATGCCAGGCACGAAACCGCTACAGGTGGAGGATGCACAGGTGGCGGCACTTAAACAATCAAGGAGCCCCAAATGGATAAAGCAAAACTGTATACCTTGCGCTGGTCAGCCATGCAAATTGCCAGGCTGTCTGCCGATGCTAAAGTCGATGCGCTGGCATTAAGCCAGATTGAGATTCTGTCGCAACTGCTGGAAGAGCCGGTGCCTGAGGAGTTTAGGCCGCCAGAACCGCCCCGCCCCAGCCTGCACCCGGAGGACATTGTCACCGAAAAAAAGCGCTATCCGGTCGGCGAAAAAAAGCTGTGGTATCCAGAAGCCGTCGTGCGCACTGACATTAAACGTGCAGCCCAGGGCGAATACCCGAAGCAATACCCTTACGGCGCCATTATTCACTTCACGGCCGGGCAATATAGCAAAGGGCTGGAAAACGCGGTGAGCGCGATTGCCAGCAGCCCTTATTTCTTTTGCTGCCTAAGCACCGATGGCACACTGGTGCAAGCTAACCCACTCAATCAATGGGGCTACCACGCGGGCGAAAGCGCCTGGACCATTGCCGGTGAAAAGCGCAACGGTGTCTCTAATTTTTTAGTCGGCATTGAGATCACCAATCCGGGCCGCCTCGAAGTGCATAACGGCAAGTATTACACCTATTGGGATACCGGCCACAAGCAACCGATAGACGCTAAAAAAGTGCGTGTGATTGACAAAAATCGTGACAATATTCTGGCAGGGGCTTACCTGCCCTACAGCAAAGAGCAAGAAGCGACCCTGATTGAATTTTTGCTATGGGCCAAGGCCAATCATCCAACCGTGTTTGACTTTGATTATGTACTCGGGCACGACGAGGTGGCCGGGCCCAAAGGCATCGGCCGCTGGCGCAAGAATGACCCGGGCGGCGCATTATCGATGACCATGTCAGAGTTCAGACAATTGCTCAAAGACGAATACAAGAAGCGCTATGGTTAAGCCAGGCAAGTAAAAAATGACAACAGCTTGGGGTGCTTAGTTAGGCTGGCGCATACGCCAGGGGCGTCACCGTCACATTAACCGTAAGCTGCTGCTGGCCACCACCAAGCACCACTCCGCGCATGGGTGAAACGTCGCTAAAGTCACGCCCCCAGGCCACGGTAATATGGTCCTGCTGCACCAGGCAGTTATTGGTGGGGTCAAAATCGACCCAACCGTAGACCGGGCAATACACAGAGACCCAGGCATGCGAGGCATCGGCCCCCACCAGCCGTGGCTGGCCAGCGGGCGGATGTGTCAGAATATAGCCGCTGACATAGCGGCATGCCAAGCCCAGCGAACGCAAGGCGCCTATCATCAAATGGGCAAAATCCTGGCAGACGCCACGGCGGCCTTTGAGCACTTCATCTAATGGCGTGGAAATATCTGTCGCTTGCGGGTCAAACTCAAACTCGGCGTAGATATGCTGAGTGAGTGCCATGGCAGCTTCAAGCAACGGTCGCTGTGGCGTAAAACAGCTGCGGGCAAAACTGGCCAATGCCTCGCTGCACGTGACTTTGGCGGTAGCGTAAATAAACGGCGCAGCGGTCAGATGTTGCGTTGCCTGCAGCTGCAACATTGCTTGCGCCTCTTCCCAGGCCGGGCTTTGCGTCAAGGCTGTCATGGTCGGGCGCGGCTGGATATCGACCTGAAAGCGCGACAATACGGCCAATGACTGGTGCGGCGCCAAAATGGTGAAATAGTCGTTATGGTTGCCAAAAAAGTCTGAGCGCCGTGATTGCTCGGCTGGCTGCGGCTCACAGGCCAGCGTATAAGAAACGCACTGTTGAAAGTCCGTCTGGCGCGGCATCATATGCAGCAGTTGCTGCGACTGAATCACAGCCATATCGTAACTATAAAGCGTTTGATGTTCGACTTGATAGCGCATCATCACCTCTTAGTATCTGGGCGTCACCAACGGGCTGGCATAACTGAAAAAGCGCAGGCTCAACCGGTCTGACAAGGTAAGCGTGACATCATAAGTGTGATTGAGCCATGCGGCCAGGCTGGCATTACCCGTCATAAAACATTGGTCGGGGTCAAGTTGCAGCAATGCTTGCCAGCAACCATTGAGTTCGCTGGCAAGGCCGCCTGCGTTGTCTTGCGCGTCCATTTCTTCGAGGTATTTAACCAGCCCCTTGATCTGAAACACCACCGAATTAGGGTTATTGGCATCCATCAACAGCAAGTCGAGCACCGGTAACCATTCAGGCTGCGAAGCATAACGGGCACGATAAGTGACCAGGTTATTGGTGACCTGTAACAGCCACTCCAGGTTGCTGTGTTGCGGCATCGCCAACGCGCGGCTAAGCAGCACACACATAAACTGCAAGCGCTCAATGCGCCGCCCCAGCGACATAAAGCGCCAGCCCAGGTCGCGCGTCATCCAGTCCATGGCAAAACCGGTCAGCGTCACAAAGTGATTAATGGCTTGCTCAATATAAGACAAGGCATCTTGCAACGTCGCATGCTGGTGACGGGTAATAAACAAGCGCGACAGCACATTCACTGTGCGCCAGTGGTCGTTAGAAATACGCTCACGCAGATTAAATGCCTGCTGAAACAGTTGCTGCACGCTGGTGGCCAGGCTGCTAGATTGTTGCGAAAACACGGCTTCAACCAGCAATGGCTCCACTTCATCGTCTGTCCACGGTTGCCAACTGGCAAGCGCGTCTTCGTCCTCTGAGCTGGGCAAGAGATCAAACCACTGGCACAAGCCCTGCATGGTCGCCCACTCGCCCTCACGCATTTCTGAGGTGTATTCGAGCAAGGCACGAATCGTGGTACGTAACATCATGGCTCTTTGCAGATTGCGCACCGAGTAGCGGCCATACCAGAACAGGTTTTCCGCCATGCGGCTGGAGAGATAGGCGTTTTCACGCACTAGGTCCTGGCTGGAATTGGTTTTGCGCAACAGGCTGAATGGCGGCTGGCTGTCATGCGACAACACCCAGGTATCTTTGCTGGTGCCACCACGCTGCATGGTCACCACACGCGCATCTTTACCACTGGCAACGCGCGACAAGCCACCTGGCAAAACGGCATAGCCATTAGGCGTGGCAAATGCATAGACACGCAAGCTCACCGCCAATGAACCGATTTGTGGCTGATGCTGGTGGTTGGTCAGCACCGGCGCATGCGAAATATCCACTTGCTCCTGCGCAATATAGTGGTCAGGCTGCGCCCGCAGCCGCGCAATCAGGGATTCTTTCTGCGCGGCGTTTAAATCTTCGCCAAAAATAGGCGAAGAACGCACTTGCGGATAAGCTGGTTTAATCACCAAATCATCCAGGTGCTCGATCACGTAATCCAGTGCAGCGGGCTCTCCACACCACCAGGTGGCGACCGACGGCATACGCAATGCCTCACCCAGCAACGACTGGCACACACCAGGCAAAAAGCCAAGCAAAGCGCCAGACTGCAACAAATTAGCCCCCAGGGCATTAGCAATCAGCACATTACCTAAGCGCGCAGCCTGCGTCAGGCCAGCCACCCCCAATAACGATTCGGCGTTTAGCTCCAGCGGATCGCAGTAATCATCGTCAATGCGCCGCAAAATAGCATGCACAGGCTTAAGCCCGGCAATGGTTTTGAGCCAGACAACGCCATTGCGCACCGTGAGGTCACTGCCTTGCACCAGCGGATAGCCGAGATAGCCCGCCAGAAAAGACTGCTCGTGATAGGTTTCGTTATAAGGGCCCGGAGTCAAAATCACCACCAGCGGCGGCTCACCCGGCCCCAGCGCGGCGATGCCAGGTACTGTTTGTGCCTGGTTATCTGCCACTCGATGCCCCCAATGCGCCAGGCTATCGCGCATGCTGGCAAAAAAACCACTCAAGCGCTCAATATTGAGGTCACGAAATAACTCGGGAAACGCACTCGAAATAATGGTGCGGTTTTCTAGCGCATAGCCTGCGCCCGTTGGGCCCTGCGTGCGGTCAGACACTACCCACCACTGACCGTTGGGCGCACGCGCGAGGTCAACGGCATAATGGTGTAAGGCAATATTGTCGTAGTGCGGGATACCCACCGATGACGGCAAAAAGCCGTTATGGCCATAAATCAGCGCAGGCGGTAACTGGCCGCTGGCCAGCAATTGCTGCTCACCGTAGACATCCAGCAATACCTGGTTGAGCAAGGTGGCGCGTTGGGCCACCGAGGCGGCAATATGCTGCCATTCGTCCTGCGGAATAATCAACGGCAACACGTCCAGGTCCCACGGGCGTTGCACGCCATGCGTATCGGCATAAACGTTATAAGTGACGCCGTTATCACGCACTTGGCGTTGCACAGCTTCAATACGCTTGCGCATGGTCGCTGGTTCTTCAGACTCAAGCTGTGCCAACAGCGCCTGCCAATGCGGACGTGCCTGGCCCGTGCTATCTAGCAACTCATTGTAGCGGTCAGAAAAATAAAGCTGATTAAGCACTGATTGCATGCGGAATAAGGGCGCGGTTAAAACACACTAATTAACAAGACTTAAATAACCAGACCATGAGTGTAGCAGGATGTTCACACATTGGCCTGCCAACGCAGGTCTAGCGTGAACGGAAAACGCGGATTCGGTGGTTCTTTTACCACATCCACCTTGCCTGGGGTATGCCCATTCGCCCAAAAGCGGGTAAATCGACGTGCCTCAGCCTCATTGGCATTGACCGGGAAGGTGCTGTAATTACGCCCGCCCGGATGCGAGACGTGATAGGTGCAACCGCCCAGCGATTTTTGACTCCAGCTATCCACCAGGTCAAACACCAAAGGAGCCTGCACCGGAATAGTCGGATGCAATGCAGACCATGGGTTCCAGGCCCGAAACCGGACGCCGGCGACATACTCCCCGGCGTTGCCTGTCGGTTGCAGTGGTAGCGGGCGGCCATTACAAGTCACTACATGGCGGCCATCGGTGAGACCACGCACCCGTAGTTGCATACGCTCCACAGATGAATCGACATACCGTGCCGTGCCGCCGCCAGACACCTCTTCACCCAGCACGTTCCAGGGCTCAATGGCCTGCCGCAACTCGAGCTCAACACCGTGATAAGCCACCGTGCCATAACGCGGAAACCTGAACTCAATAAACGGCTCAAACCAGCGCTGCTCAAAGGCAAACCCGGCCTCGCGCAAATCGGTCACCACATCGGCCATATCTTGTGCAACAAAGCTGGGCAACATCCAGCGATCATGCAGCTCAGTGCCCCAATGTACCAGCTTGCCGTGATAGGGCGTTTTCCAGAAGCGTGCCACCATGGCCCGTAGCAGCAAGCTTTGCAACAAGCTCATGCGTGCATGTGGCGGCATTTCAAACGCCCTGAACTCGACCAGCCCCAGGCGCCCGGTCGGCCCATCCGGTGAATATAACTTGTCGATAGAAAATTCGGCCCGGTGTGTGTTGCCGGTTAAATCGACCAGCAAATGCCGCAACAAGCGGTCGACCAGCCACGGCTGCTCACTTTCTTTACCCGCAGGCAGCATTTTCTCCATCTGCTGAAAAGCAATCCCAAGCTCATACAAATTGTCATCACGCGCTTCATCTACCCGCGGCGCCTGGCTGGTGGGGCCAATAAACGTGCCTGAAAACAGGTAAGACAAGGACGGGTGATTTTGCCAGTAGGTAATCAAGCTACGCAGCACATCCGGGCGCCGCAGCAACGGGCTGTCCGCCGCCGTGTCACCCCCCAGCGTCACGTGGTTACCGCCGCCAGTGCCGGTATGGCGCCCATCCAGCATAAACTTCTCAGTGCCTAGCCGGCATAAGCGCGCCGCGTCATACAAGTAACTCACGTTGGCCACCAGCTCTTTCCAGCTATTGGCCGGATGGATATTGACCTCAATCACACCAGGGTCAGGCGTCACACTCAGCAGCTTCAAGCGGCTATCGCGTGGCGGCGTGTACCCTTCCAGCCATAATTTGAGTTTGAGGTCGCTGGCTGTCTGCTCAATGGCGTTCAGTAAATCAAGGTAATCCTCTAAGCGGGTAACCGGCGGCATAAAAATAAACAAGCGGCCTTTGCGCACTTGCACACACAAGGCGGTATGAATGACCTCACGCGCCGTCGGCTGACTGGTTTTATGTTTAAGCCTCACCTTGGGCAGCTTGGCATCGCCTAACGCGACTTGCTCGGCAAACGTATCCAGCGCAAATGCTGGCTCAATTTCAGCAGGCAATTGCCATGGCAATGAAGACAATGGCAGACGCAAACCCATGGGGGAATCGCCCGCCAGCAGATAGAGATGCTCGCGCCGTAACGGCCATTTGCTGGTTAGCCACTCACCCGCCGCCTGCGACTCTAGCGGCTTTAAGGGCATGACATAGCCAACCACCTTGCCCAAGCCCTGGTTCAGCACATTGGCCAACTGCTTGCGCTCGGCACTATCGGTCAAATCGGCTTTGAGCGGGTCAATATTGTGCGCTAGCTGCTGCTCTTGCTGCGCCAATGACCACACGTCTTCGTAAGCCGGCACCACGCAGGCAGCTGGAAAACCCAGCATATCCGCCAGATGCATGGCGAATGTCTGCGCTTGTTTTGAGGTATAGCCATCGCGGCTACCCTCGGCAGAAAACAGGCTGGCATCGTGCCACACCGGTTTACCATCGGGCCGCCAATACATATTAATGGCCCAACGCGGCAACGGCTCACCGGGATACCATTTGCCTTGCCCGTAATGCAAAAAGCCGTTAGCCGCAAACTGTGCTTTCAGTCGCAATGCCAACTCACCAGCCAGCGTGCGTTTGTGTTCGCCTAGCGCCAGGGTGTTCCACTGTGCGCCGTCCATATCATCAATTGAAACAAACGTCGGCTCACCGCCATGCGTCAGGCGCACATCCATCTTGGTCAATTGTTTATCGACCTGATCACCCAGCTTTACAATGGCTTGCCAGTCCTGCTCGCTATAAGGCTTGGTCACACGCGGGTCTTCATGAATGCGCGTCACTGTCATTTGGTGGCTAAACGTGACCTCGGCCACATCCGTCAGGCCCACCACTGGCGCAGCCGAAGAAGGCAGCGCAGTGCACGCCAGCGGAATATGTCCTTCGCCTGCCATCAGGCCCGACGTTGGGTCTAGCCCGACCCAACCGGCACCTGGCACAAACACCTCGGTCCAAGCATGCAAGTCAGTAAAGTCCACCGTGGTGCCGCTCGGGCCATCCAGCGCCTCCACATCGGCCTTGAGCTGAATTAAATACCCGGACACAAACCGCGCAGCCAGGCCAAGCTGGCGCATCACCTGCACCAGCAGCCAGGCAGAATCCCGGCAAGAACCGGTGCGTTTTTGCAAAGTGTCTTCTGGTGTTTGAATGCCCGGCTCCATGCGCACGGTATAACCAATATGCCCCTGCAAGCGCTGATTGACAGCAACCAGAAAATCGACGATGCCAACCGCTGGCTGGACGACTTCCTGACGAATGATGTCCATCCAGCTTTGCAGCAAAGGCCCCATCGGCTCCGCCTGCAAATAAGCAGTTAACTCAAAGGCCTGTTGCTCGGTATAGTCGAATGGAAAATGCTCGGCATATTTTTCAACAAAAAAATCAAACGGGTTGATGACCGTCATGTCTGCCACTAAATCGACCGTAAAATCGAGCGCGCGCACCATTTCAGGGAATACAAACCTGGCAATATAATTGCCGTAAGGGTCTTGCTGCCAATTAATAAAGTGTTTTTCTGGATTCACGGTCAGTGAGTACGACAACACAGGCGTGCGCGCATGCGCAGCAGGCTTCAGGCGGACTTCATGCGGTGACAAATTGACCAGGCGGTCGAATTGATAATTGGTGCGGTGATGTAAAGCGACGCGAATAGCCACTGCATATCCTCATTAGAATAATGATTTTAAGCAGTAAGATGCAGGAAATATGCCAGCTGTGCGCAGAAAGCCACTAGGCACAGCTGAGAAAGAAAAACTAACCGGGGCAGATGACAGGCAAGCGCTACTTGCCGCCACCCACCAGACTTTTCACGGCGCTGACCACATCGCCTGGCATGACCACAATTTTACTGTTGTTGGAGTCTGCCATTTTTTGCAGCGATTGAATGTAACGGTCGCCCAGCAAAAAGGTGGCTGAAGCATTATTTTCTTTGACGGCTTCTGTGATCATCTTAATTGCTTCAGCCGAGGCTTGCGCGCCCACCATTTGCGCCTCGGCATCTTTACGTGCCGCTTCCAGACGGGCTTCGGCATTCAAAATCAAAGACTGCTTGGCACCTTCGGCCTGGGTCACCACCGCCACACGTTCACGCTCAGCGGCCGCTTGTCTCTCCATCGCATCTTGCATATTCGCAGATGGCTTGATGTCCTGAATCTCAACACTTTTCACGGTCAGGCCCCAATCGAGCGCTTCATCGGCAATGGCCTCTTTTAACTCTGCCTTAATCCGATCACGGGAAGTGAGTGCATGATTGAGATCCATACCGCCAATAATAGAACGCAAACTGGTTTGCACCATATTGCGCATGGCTTCGCGAAAGTTTTCAATGCCATACACCGCACGCTCGATATTGGTAACTTTGATAAAAGCCACCGCATTGGCCAAAATCACCGCGTTATCGCGTGTAATCACCTCTTGCTCCGGCACATCCAAAATAATGTCCTTGGTAGTGACCTTGTAGCTGACACTGCTGAAAATCGGGTTAATCACGTGCAAGCCCGGCGTTAAAATCCCGGCAAATTTACCCAGGCGCTCCACCACCCACTCCTCGCCCTGCGGCACAATGCGCACGCCTTTAACAATGGCGATGATGACTAATACGATGACAATGACACTGACTTCGGTCATGACGACTCCCTTGACTCAAATATTTAATAGACTAAACAGGTGCAACCCGCAAACTGTTACCTTCAACTGCAACCACCTTGGCTGGCTGCTGTTCAGCAATCGCTGTGTTGGCGTAGGCCACCCATTCGCGGCTACCTAGCACACCCTGGCTAAAGCGTATTTTGCCAGGATGCATCGGCGAAATTGCCACAATGACAATGCCTTCCCGACCGATCTCTTCGCCTTGCGCCTGACCCACGCGCAACGCCGGTTTGCGCTTTTCCAGCTTGCGCATCACAGCCAGCGCCACCGCAGACAACACGGCATAGTTCAGCGCCTGCAGGGCGAGCGGCATATCGTTAAATATCGCGCACAACACCGCCATCACCAATGCGGCGATACCCAGCCACAATAAATACAGTGTCCCTAACAGCATTTCCAGGCACAGCAGCACGAACCCCAGCCCACACCACCATAATGTCGTCATTCGCATACCCTTCCAACGAAATTGCAGCTCATGGTATCACTAGTTGTGTCAAAATGGTGCGTGATGAACCCGCCTGTCCTCTTGTCTCTCGACGCAGATCGCGCTACTCGCCTGCAGCAAATCAGCGCGTACTTTCCGCATGCGTCAGGCAACGATCTGGATACTGCATGGCAAGGCGGCCGCTCAACCGCCTTGCAGCGACTACGGGACGTCAATGCTGAAGACTATGCGCGTAGCCGCAACCATCTGGCAGGCGCGGTGACCGGGCTTTCACCCTATTTGCGGCATGGCTGCCTGTCACTGCCAGAAACAGTGGCTGACGTGCAGGCACGCTTTGGCAAGCGCGCACACAAGCTCACCGCAGAGCTCAGTTATCGCGATTATTTTCGCCAGGTGTGGTATCGCTTTGGTGACGCGATCATGCAACCAATGGAGCAAGCCAAAGTTGCCTTAGGCCAAAAACCCATGCCAGCCTTTATTACACAAGGCTTTACCGGGTTAGTGTGTATGGACGAAATTGTGCGGCAGTTACAGCGGCACGGTTACCTGCACAACCATGCGCGCATGTGGTTTGCCGCTTATGTGGTGCATTGGTTAAAGAGCGACTGGCGCCAAGCCGCAGATTGGTTTGAAGCCCAGTTACTGGATGGTGACACCGCCTCCAACCATCTTTCCTGGCAATGGATTACCTCCAGTTTTAGTAGTAAACCTTACGTGTTTAACAAAGAAAACCTGCTGAAATTTGGCGGGGAATCCTGGTGCCAGCAATGCCGGGTTGCCTGCCCGTTTGAAGCGAGTTACGAGCAATTGCATCAGCAACTGTTTAGGGATGCCGTGGTGACAGAAAAGACCGTCACCCACCGTCTTAAGCCACCTGAGCCTAGCCCCAAAGGCATCGCAACCCTGGTCTGGGTGCACGATGAAATGCTGTCATCAGCCCACGCCATGCATAGCTTTAACTTGCCTGCGGTATTTGTGTTTGACCCAGCGCTCTACCAGCACTGGCCGCTCAAACGCTTGCAGTTTATGGCCGACTGCCTGATTGAAATGCCAGGGGTAGAAATATGGGCGGGTGAGACCAAGCAAGTACTGGCGCAGCGCGCGCAGGGGCGCATTCTCACCCAAAACACCCCGCAACAAGCGCTTAAGCAAGCCGCGAACACGCTCAACATTGAATGGCGCGCTGAGCCCAGCCTGACGGACGCCGCACTCAGTGACCACCAACTGATGCGCTTTAGCCGCTATTGGAAAGTCGTCGAGCCCACGCTCGCGCGCTAGTTTACGCAAACTAGCGCCTGCCTCTGCGCTGCGCGCCTGCCCGCCTGTGGTAAAATCCCGCGCATGAATACTTCTAACACACACGCAAACACCACCCGCGAACTCGCAAAATCATTTGATCCAAAAACCATCGAAAGCCAATGGTATGCCTTTTGGGAAAGCAAAGGATTTTATGCCGCCGGCATGAACCCGCAAGTACAAGACAACTTTTGTATTTTGCTGCCCCCGCCAAATGTCACCGGCACCCTGCATATGGGCCATGGTTTTAACCAGACCATTATGGACGCGCTGACCCGCTACCACCGCATGCGTGGTGACAATACCTTATGGCAACCAGGCACAGACCATGCCGGCATTGCCACGCAAATCGTGGTCGAGCGCCAGCTCGATGCCCAAGGCGTGAGCCGCCATGACCTTGGCCGCGAAAAGTTTCTGGAAAAAGTGTGGGAGTGGAAAGAATATTCTGGCGGCACCATTACCCAGCAAATGCGTCGCCTGGGCACCTCACCTGACTGGGCGCGTGAGCGCTTTACCATGGACGCAGGCCTCAACAAAGTGGTCACCGAGACCTTTGTGCGTTTGCATAAAGAAGGCCTGATTTACCGCGGCAAACGCCTGGTGAACTGGGATGTGAAACTGGGCACTGCCGTCTCTGACCTGGAAGTAGTACAAGAGGAAGAAGATGGCGCCATGTGGCACATCATCTATCCGCTGGCAGATGGCTCAGGCCAATTGACGGTTGCGACAACGCGCCCGGAAACCATGCTGGGCGACGTGGCGGTGATGGTCAATCCGGAAGATGAGCGCTATGCACACCTGATTGGCAAAACGGTTTCGCTGCCATTGTGCAACCGCGAAATTCCAGTGATTGCTGATGATTATGTTGATAAAGAATTTGGCACCGGCGTGGTGAAGGTCACGCCCGCGCATGATTTTAACGACAATATGGTCGGGCAGCGCCAGGGGCTGGATAAAATCATCATCCTCAACCTGCAAGGTTTCGTGCCCGCAACGGCTGAAGTCTATGCCGCCGATGGCAGCACCAAAGCCGCGATTAGCCTGCCTGCCAACCTGGTTGGGCTGGAGCGCTTTGCCGCACGCAAACAAGTGGTGGCCGACCTCGAAGCCGGCGGCTTCTTGGTGAAAGTGGAAAAACACAAATTGAAAGTGCCGCGCGGTGACCGCACCAACGTGGTGATTGAGCCCATGCTCACCGACCAGTGGTTTGTGGCGATGAGTAAAGCAGGCGACGACGGCAAGAGCATCACCGAAAAAGCACTCGAAGTGGTGGCCAACGGTGAGATCAAGTTCTACCCGGAAAACTGGGTCAACACTTACAACCAGTGGCTGAATAATATCCAGGATTGGTGTATTTCACGCCAACTGTGGTGGGGCCACCAAATTCCGGCCTGGTATGGCGAGCAAGGCCAGATTTATGTGGCGCATGACGAAGCAGAAGCCAAAACCATGGCCGCTAACGATGGCTACACCGGCGCATTGACCCGTGATAACGACGTACTCGACACCTGGTACTCCTCTGCCCTGTGGCCGTTCTCGACCCTGGACTGGACGGGCGATGAAGCACTCGATGCGCAGAATCAAGCCTTGCAGCAATACCTGCCATCCTCCGTACTAGTGACCGGTTTTGACATTATCTTTTTCTGGGTGGCGCGCATGGTGATGATGACCAAGCACATCACTGGCAAGATTCCGTTCAAGCATGTGTATGTACATGGATTGATCCGCGATGCCGAAGGCCAGAAGATGTCCAAGTCCAAAGGCAATGTGCTGGACCCGATTGATTTGATCGACGGCATTGATTTGGAATCACTGCTCAAAAAGCGCACCACTGGCTTGATGAACCCGAAAGATGCAGAAAAAATCGAGAAGCGTACACGTAAAGAGTTCCCCGAAGGCATTGCCGCTTATGGCACCGATGCCCTTCGCTTTACCTTTGCCAGCCTGGCCTCACCTGGCCGTGACATCAAGTTTGACCTGCAACGCTGCGAAGGCTACCGCAATTTCTGCAACAAACTGTGGAACGCCACACGCTTTGTGCTGATGAATACCGAGGGCCAGGACAACGGTTTTGGCGCCGAAAGCTGCGAAGAAGGCGGCCGTAAGTTTAGCCAGGCTGACCGATGGATAGTCTCGCTGCTACAACGCACCGAAGCTGAGGTGGAGCGCGCGTTTAATGATTACCGTTTTGACCTGGCCGCCAAAGCCATTTACGAGTTTGTCTGGGACCAATACTGCGACTGGTATCTGGAAATTGCCAAGGTACAAATTCAAGGTGGTAGCGAAGCCGAGCAACGCGCGACCCGCCGCACCTTGCTGCGTGTGTTGGAAACCATTTTGCGTCTGGCACACCCGATTATTCCGTTTATTACCGAAGAAATCTGGCAAACCGTGGCGCCGATGACGGAGCTCAAAGATAAGTCACGCGGCACCGATAGCATCATGTTGCAAGCCTACCCAAAAGCCGACCTGGAAAAGATTGATGACCAGGCCGAAGCCTGGATTGCAACGCTGAAAACGGCCGTTGAGGCTTGCCGTAGCTTGCGCGGCGAGATGAGCATTTCGCCCGCAGCCAAGGTGCCATTGATTGCCGCGGGCGATGCTGAGCAACTGGCTGCGTTTGCGCCCTACCTTAAATCACTGGCCAAGCTGGAAAACGTTGAGATTGTGGCCGAATTACCAGAAGCCGATGCGCCAGTGATGCTGGCAGCTGACTTCAAGCTGATGCTTAAAGTAGAGATTGATGTTGCCGCCGAAAAAGAGCGCCTGGGCAAAGAAATCGCCCGCTTGCAAGGCGAGATCACCAAGGCCAACAGCAAATTAGGTAACGAAAGCTTTGTAGCACGTGCACCAGCCGCAGTGGTTGAGCAAGAACAAGCACGTTTGGCCGAGTTCAGCGCAAACGTGGAAAAACTGCAAGCGCAACTGGCAAAGTTAAAATAAAGCGTGTTGATAAAACCGTAGCCGACTCAGGCTACGGTGCCACACTTGTGGCAAAACTTGGCAAACGCATTTTTTCTGGCATGGCAGCCAGTGCAATAATTGTGCAAACAAATACCGCAGTGCATGCAAAAATCATTGTGTTCATTTTTGAGGTCTACCTGTCGCTCACAGCCTGGGCAAATATTTTTACCCAGCCGCTCTAAGGCGGTATCATAACCCAACTCTTCACGCCGCTGGAACTCAGGTTGCAACTCGGCCAACTGCTGCTGCGCCAGATAACGCTGCAATGCGGCAATGGCATATTTACCGCCAACCACCGTTAGCAAGATACCGACCAGGTAGCGCACATAGCCGCCATAATCCGGCAAATATGGCACCAGTTCAACGAAGAATGCCATCAAAGCAAACAGAATAAAGCCCCACACAAAAGGCCAGTATTGCGATTTGCGCTGCTTCACAAACAACCAGGCAGCGAGCCCCAGCAAAGGCAGGGTGAGCAACAGCCGATACAAAAATACCCGCGTCGCCTGATGTTGGTAAGCCTCATCGAGCTTTTTACGGGCCACGTTCTCCATGGCATTGATCTGCGTTTGCAGTTGCGCCTCATGTTGAAACAGGTTGGTTTGCTGTTGCTGAATATGCTCTATTGATTTCTCAGCACGACGCTCCTGCACTTTCAGCGCATCGAGTTGTTGCGTGCGCCTGACCAGCTCATCATCCTGCGTTGATAACTGCGTCACATCGCGCGTGGCTACCCAGTTATCGAAAGTACTGCGCGCAGCCTGATAATCTTTTTGCCGGATGGTGAGTTGCAAACTGGCTTGCTCCAGCTGATCAGCCAGTCGTTGCCGTTGCGGAGCAATGTCGTTCAGCGCTGTGCGCAATGGCTTAATGGCAAGGCGATTCACAAAATGCTCGGTGGTGTATTGGGTCTCCACCCGCGGTAGATCGCCGATAATGCTGTTACCCAGCCCGGTTAAAAACCAGGCAAAAATAAAGGCCACCGCCCACAAGGCGCGGTTAAACCACTTTTCAGATAAACGCACACCTTTATTCATCATCAGCCCCTTTGAACAGATTGGCTAAATGCTAACGGGCTTTTAAGCTGACAGCAACCGCCGCACAGATTGCCTGCCTGACAAAAAACGACGTAGCTGTCATGGGTATTGCGTTTTAGAGGATAATCTACAGATGTCTGATATTGAAGAAGAAAACCCGAAAGAAGTCTTGTGCAGTTGCAGCGGCACAACGCGGGGCTTGATTATTGAGCTAGTCGCCCAAGGCAAAGACCTGGATGGTATTTCACGCTACTCAGGCGCCCTGAGCGGATGCGGCGGGTGCGAATGGGAGATTACCGAACTGGTGAACGCACTCAACACAAAGACTTAAACACGCGACCCACACACCCCGCACGACGGGTCTTTTTTCAGGCGTATGGTGCGCCACTCAGCACTCAGGGCATCCAGCAATAACAATCTGCCTTGCATGGTATGGCCAATATTGAGCAACAACTTCAATGCTTCAGCCGCTTGTGCCGTACCTATCATGCCAACCAGCGGCGCAAACACGCCGTTATCGGCACAACGCAACGCCTGGTCATCCCCCACATCGGGATACAGACAGTGATAACACGGGCTGTCGTCATGACGAAAATCAAACACACTTAACTGCCCCTCAAAACCAATGGCCGCGCCCGAAACCAACGGTGTTTTGTGGGTAAAGCACAGCTGGTTGAGCAAGTAGCGCGTGGCAAAATTATCCGAGCAGTCAATCACCACATCGGCGGCGGCAACACGTCCAGCAAGCGCATCGTTGCTCAGTCGGGCTGTCTCGACATTCACTTTAACCTCAGGATTCAAGCTGGCAATCGTCGCCTGTGCAGACAAGGCTTTGTTTTGCCCGACCGCCGCAGTGGTGTGAATAATCTGGCGCTGCAGGTTGGTTAAATCCACCTGGTCAAAGTCGCAAATGGTTAGGGTGCCAACACCCGCAGCAGCCAGGTACATGGCCACCGGTGCGCCCAAACCACCGGCACCAATCACCAAGGCGTGGCTTTGCGTGAGCTTTTCCTGCCCCGCGTACTCAACCTGCGGCAACATGATGTGCCGACTATAACGTAACAATAAATCGTCTTGCATTAAAAGTCCGTTGTTAAGGCAGACGCTGCGCCTGCACCATCTGTTGTATCAATACTTTGGGCGACAACATGACCATGCGGTCATCAAACACCGCGCTACCCGCTTGCTGCTGGGCTTTATCAACAAAAATGAGGTCGCCATCAGCATTCTCCTGTTCGTCGGGATGAGTGGGTGCTGTCATTGCATGCACTTGCCCGCCAGCCACCGATTGTATGCCACCCAGCCCATTTTCGCCATGCGAAAGGATAATGGCCGCCGGGCGACTGGGCGTGCTGGTTAACGCCCCAGCATCGCCAATCACCTGGATATTACTGGCATTCTCGGCCGCCGACACCGTGAACCACTGCGCGTGGTGAGTAAAAGTACTATCCGCACGATACCGAAAAAACCGACCCCAGGCATCAGTCGCCACTAGGCCTAATTGCAGCCAGGGCAGCACGCCTTCATCGCTGGCGCAACTCTGGTTCGCCAATACATTCTCCCAGCCATCTGGCGGTTGGTCGGCATCTGGGCACGGCAAATAGTGATAAATAATGGCGTGCCCAAGCAATGCCTGCTGGGCGACAGACAGCCGTTGCTCAGTTTGCTGGTATTTCTGCAAGCCATGCTGCACCCGCAATGGCGTCATCAACCAGCCCATCATTAAGCTTAAAATCACCAATGCCAGCGCCATTTCCAGCAAACTAAATCCCAGCATTGCAGCACTAACAACCTGACGATGGCTCTTAACGCTGCTCATGGTCGACTCACGCGGTCCAGCATGTCATTGCTCTGCAAATTGAGCACAGTAGCCTCTTGCAGATGCAAGGTGAGTAAAGTGGAGGCTTCGAGATACGCATTTAAATGCAGCTTATCTGCGGCAGCATCGCGAACCTGCCCAGATAATCGCTCACCTGCCACAACAATGCTGGTCTGCGTTGAGACTGGCACATAAAACACCTGCTCGCGCCAGCCATTTTGTTGAAACCAATGATGTTGTGGATGACCATCCAGCAAGTGTTGCACCGCCCATGGCCAATGTGCGTTAGCATCCAGGGGCATACGGCCAATGCTGGTCGCGCCAGAAAGACACTGGCCGGCATTTAAAGGTAGGCTACCCAAACAGCTGCTATCTTCGCAAGACGCAGGCAGCGGATAACTATTGCATGGCAATGCCATACAGCGCAGGCTTCGTTTTATTTCTGCCAGCACCTGCTTTTGCATGACTTGATGCATTTGACTGGTGGTGATAGGCCAAACCACATCGTTAAAGTATATGGAGGTGGGTGCCATGACAAAGCCCCGCAACGTGGCCTCCTGCGGAGCAGCATGATCAATGACACCGTTAACATCCAAATAATGTTTGGCGACCTCGGTAGTTGCCTCCTGCCGTTGCTGCTCCCAACCATCCTCTCGCCTCAGCGGTTGCATGGGCGCAATCACAACGGCAACGACACCATTGCCCTGTGTGGCGTCCCATACCACACCCTGAGACGACGCAACACTCCATGTGCCAGCCGTATCGAGATTCAATGGCCGCAGGCGCGGATTATTTTTATAACGCTCGGACACGGCATACCATAATCGCTCGCCGCTGCCATCGCGCACATCACCCATGCCCAGGGTTTTCCAGGGCAAGCGCCCCAGGCGAGCAGTGTTACTACAGGAGGTTTCTGCGATACCGTCATTATTACGGTCAGGACAGGGTAAATCGCCGGGGCGAGGACAATTCAACTCGCATTGAGTGAGCCCTAGCGGCTGTTGGGCATAAGCCAGCAATGCTTGTTTCGCCACGGCCAGTGCAGCGATTGTTTTTTGCATAGAAAGTTGTCGTGCGAAATAAGTGCCATGTGCGATGTAAAGCATGCCTCCCCCTATGCCTGTCAGCAAAAGTAAGACCACCCAGATAGCGATACCTGTTTGCGCATTGCGTAGCCTAGGCATCTCCATCATGGCGGCCCAATCAGCGCATCAGACAACACATCAGAGAAGTTAAACAAATCCAGCTCACATTGCGCGGCAATCATGTCCGACCCTTCTGCCAATGCCCAACGGCAACGACGCACCAGCAACAGGCCAGCATAAGCGTGTTCAAGCTGCTGCAACCAGTCCAAGACCAACGACTCATGCGCCACCAACCAATTAAGCTGTATGGTGGTGACAGTGAAATTAAACGCGGGTGGCGGGCTGGCGGGCCATTGCTGCTGACAAGTAGCGGCAGCACAAAAAACCGATGGCTGAATCTGATAGCTGACATGCGGCAGCGCAAACTGCTGCTGAGTGGTGGCCAAAACGGTATCCCAATGATCAAAATCAGGCGGCTGCATCACCCCGGACGCCTGCCACTTTGCGCGATGCGCCATAAAAAAAGCAATGTCAGGCTGATAACTACCCTGATCTGCGACTTGTTGCTGACGTTGTTGCCATTGCTTTTCGGCCTGGAGCAATGCATCCTCCATACTCCGTTGGCGATGCAGTATCATTGCAACCCCTCCTGCAACCAGGCATAGAGCGAGCAGCCAGCCGATCAACGTTGTACGTAAAGCAGGCCAGTAATCTCGGGGTTTCATCAGATGGCCCCCTGCTTGGCATCACGTAAATACAACTTAATGGCCGTCGGCTGACCTGCCGCGACTGCTGAGCCAGTGCTTCCGTGCCGCTGAGCGTCACCTGTAGACTCAGTCGACATAAGCACTTCTACTTTTTCGACCTCAGGCAGGCCACGCAACCGATGCAGCAATTGTGGCCACGCCATCACCGTCGACTGACTTTGATCACCTTGAGTCCAGGTGATCACCAGTGTTTCTTGCCAGGCAGTGGCCGCTCCCTCCTGCTGCGTCATAAGCTTACCTGAAAGCGCTCCTGCCCCTGCGAAATCCCACGTCATCGTCGCCACCTGCCAGTGAGCGACACCCATCAACGCCTGTTGCATGATGGTCAACGCACGGCCGGGCAGCCGGACCGACGACTGCAAACCGTGCATCGCCTGCACCAATGTACGCAATGACGGCAATTGCTCCTGGCTGATTGTCTGCGTCGCCAGTTGGCGAACGCTGAGTTGGTGCTGTATCTGCTGTACTTGCCCATATGCATGATGCGTGGCTTGTATACCAAGCCAGCCTGCCAGCAACATCAAACTAGCCATCACGCCACCAGCCCAGTGCAATCTGCGCTTGATGCGCACGATGCTATCCGGCAACAAAATAGACTCAGGCACCAGATTGGGTAAGGCGTGGCCTTTTAATACAACCTGAACAGCGGCCCAATCCATTGCATCAAGCGCTTCTGGCAATGCCTGCAAACCCAAATGGCGGACTAACTCAGACTCAGTAAGCCCTGACCATACACAAGCAGCAGGCAACTGTTTTTGCAACCACTGAATATCGGTCGGCATCTGGCCTAACCACACCAGTTGTAATATATCCGCCTTGGGCAACCAGCCTTGGTGCTCCAACATGAGACGGATTTGACTCAGCTCGTGGACAATACGGCCCATGCACGCCTCATGCGTAGAAAACACGTCTGCTGGCAGCAGGATCAGGCGGCTAAACAATAATCGCTGCTGCTGCAGATAACTGATACGCACCTGTTGTTGCGTACACTGAATACAGAGGCGATGTATTAAACCCGGCTGACAGACTGGCAGCCAACATGCCAACCCAAGTGCTTGTGTGTACACGCCTTGTATGCGAATCGCTTGCTTTTGTAACAAAGGTAGCCAATCAGCCAAGGGGGGATAAGCACATGCCACGAACAGAAAGCGCATTTCACGGCGCAACGTTTGCACGTGATCCAGCAAGCAAGCCGTGTGCATGTGTGGCGAGAAAGGCCAGGCGGCCAGTTTACGCATCAGTAATTGGCGCGCGGCCGCCCCCCGCACCTGCGGCAAGACTTCAACGTGATAGTGCTCATCAGCATGATTGGTCAAAAATGATACTTTGGCCTGTGGAAACTGCTGCCACCAACCGAGCAACGCTGTGCGACTGCCCGCATCGACCCCAAACGTACGCACGGCCAAAAAAACCTGCCCGCGCATATGCACCACGCGCCAGTCTGTTTGATTAATCAGCACAACAAAGTGATGGCAAGCCATGTTTAATAACGCAAACTTGAAAAACTGTCATAAACCGGCAACATCACGGCAGCCATTAAAAACAGTAGCATCAGCCCCAGTGCAATGGTGAGGGCAGGCTCCAGTAAGCGCAACAACATCTCCAGCTGTGACTGCACCTCGCGGTCGTAAAAAGCAGCCAACTGAAATAACATACGGTCAAGCGCGCCGGTGGTTTCGCCGACACTGAGCAGGCGCAACATTAACGGCGGAAACTGCTGGGTGGCAGCAAAACTCGCGGTGAGGCTTTCACCCGCCAGCACACGCTGGTGGACGTCTGCCAACGCGTGCGCCATGACGCGTTGCTGCAGCAAAGGTTGGCACCACTCGAGTGCCTGTAATAAAGGAATCCCTGTCTGATACATCAACCCCAGAAACCTGCACAACCTGGCCAGCACCAGTTGATGTAACAAACGGCCAATCACCGGGAGCTTTAATAGCCGTTGATCAAGAAAAAAGGCAAATGCGGGCGAGCGCCGGATGGCCAGCATGAGGATGCCTATCATGGCAATCAGGCCGAACACCAACCATGCGCCATAAGTCATCATGCCGTCTGACAGCGCCAATAGTAACCGGGTAGACCAGGGGAGCCCCTGGCCCAGACTTTGTAAAAAACTGGCCATTTGCGGCACCAGAAAAGTCAACATGACATAGGCGGCAACCGACACCATGACACACAACACCGCAGGATAAGTCAGGCCTCGCCGCACCTGAGCCAGCAACTCGGCCTGCCACGACAATGTGCGTATTAAATGGCCAAAAATCTCAGGCAACTGCCCGGTACGCTCCCCCGCATCAATCAGCTGCCCCAACAAAGGCGGAAACACCTTGGGCTGTGCCTGTAACGCCTGCGACAGCAATTTGCCAGCCTCCAAGTCACGCTGTACGGCACGTAACGCCGCCATCATGCCCTGATGCTCGCTTTGGCCAGCGAGTTCGGCGATCGACTGCAATAATGGCACGCCCGCTTGTAGTAATTGCTCCATTTGTACACAAAATAAAATCAGTACTTGCGTATTAACGCGCGGCTGCCGCCATAACAACGACGGCCCTAATTTAAAGGTGAGCAGCTCCAGACCCTGCTGTTGCAAATTAAGCATCAACACCTGCTCATTGGGCGCATCTAGCACGCCCCGTTGCTGGTGGCCATATTGGTCGATGGCGGTATAGCGATAGCTAGTCATGGCGCAACCACATCAAGCGTACTCAAATCGACAACGCGGCGTAACTCCTGCACGCTGGTCTCACCGGCGGCGACCAGTTGCAGGCCCTCTTCTGCCAAGGTGGTATAGCCATGCAGCCGTGCCTGTTGTTGCATGTGCTGCATAGGCAATGGCTGCGCCAACATGACGTCCATCCCGGTATGCATGGTGAGCACCTCCATGATGACCAGCCTGCCGTGATAGCCACTCATGCGGCAGTGTTTGCAGCCCTGCGCTTCAAACACAGATTGTGACCCGGTTTGTGCTGACGCCTCGGCTTGACGCAACAAGTGCATCAGCGCGCTATCTGCCATGGCTTTTCGCTTACAGTGCAGGCATAAGCGCCGCAGCAACCTTTGTGCAATCACCCCCACCAGGCATCCCGTCATCATGTGAGGGCTGACGCCAAGATCCTGCAGCCGCAAAAAAGCAGCCGCTGCGCTGTTGGTATGCAAAGTCGTCAGTACCAGGTGGCCGGTCATCGCTGCCCGTAAAGCCATGGCAGCAGTAGACTCATCACGCACCTCGCCCACCAGGATAATGTCAGGATCCTGCCGTAAAATCGCCCGGATACCATTAATAAAGTCGACCTTATTGGCGGCGTTGACCGAGGTTTGACGCATGAGTGAATGCGGATACTCCACCGGGTCTTCCAGTGTCATGATGTTGACGTGTTCATGATTGAGATAACCCAGCATCGAATACAAGGTGGTGGTTTTACCACTGCCGGTCGGCCCGGTTAAAATCAGCAACCCTTCTGGCTTCGCCAGCATGGATTTAACCCGCTGTAACTGTGGCGGCCGCAATCCCATCGCATCCAGCGGAATAATGGCTTTATCTCTGTCGAGTACGCGCAACACCAGATTTTCACCATGCAGGGTTGGATGGCTGGACACTCTGAAATCAATCTGGCGACCACATAAAAACAAATTAACCCGGCCATCCTGTGGCGTGCGTTGCTCAGCGATGTCCATGCCCGATAATATTTTTAGCCGTACACACATGGCTGGCCAATAACGGTCATGCAGGCAGCGTATCTGCCACAAAACACCATCAATCCGATAACGAATCCTGAGAAAAGCATGCTCAGGCTCAAAATGAACATCAGAGGCCCCCTGTTTGACGGCATCAATCAACACGGCATTCACCAAGCGGATCACGGGGCGCGATGCCTGTGGGGGTGAGAGTAAAGCCGATGCACTGGTTTCTTGCTCAATTTCGCGCAAGATACTGTCTAGCGACAAGCTATGCCCATAACACTTGTCCAGCGCTTGCTCTAAATGTGCTTCGGTAGCCAATACCGGTTTGAGCTGCATGGTGCCACCCAACATATGCCGCAGCGCATCAAGCACCAGCATATTGTTGTGGCCTGACAAAGCCACGCGCATGATTTGCTTGTCAGGAGAAATATCCAGCGGCAGCAATCCATGTTGCTTGGCAAAGGCCTCCGGCACCATTGCCAGCGCCTCCGGGTCTGCAATCACTTGCTGCAAATCAATGCTCTCCTGGGCATGATGCTGTGCCAACACATCGCGTATCATGGCATCGGTCACAAAATGCAGCCTGACTAATTGTTGCCCGAGCAAGAGCCGATGTTTTTGCTGCTCAATCAGTGCAATTTCTAACTGGTCGGCCGTGATCATGCCTTTTGCCAACATCCACTCACCAATACGCGTTTTGTCTGTGGCGGTCAGCATCGTCAATCCGCCAGCTGCATTAAAAACAGGTCGTCATCAGGCTCATAATCTGGAATCTCCTGACGGATTCTGCTTAGATAATCTTCACGCTGCTGAATATCGCCGCGCTGGCTAGTGACGACCAGCATGCCTGCCAAGGCAACCACCTGATGCGGATCTTGCTGTAATACTTGTTCAAAAGACTGGCGCGCCAACGCCAGTTGGCCTGACAGCAGCTGTTGTGTCGCCGCGGTGATTTGTGCGTTCACACTGGCGGCTAGCTGAGGAGGCGCTTGCACTTGCAGTACAAAGTTTGGTGGCGTAGATGACCGTTTTTCAGCAGCAGGCGGCACCGCAGCGACAGGATGGTTAAACGTTGCCGGCGGATGACCTTCTGTTTGCTCGAAATTAAACAAGCTAGGCAATTTGTTTGACGTCACCACATTTTCCAACGCCAATACATTGATAGGATAAAACGCATCCACTGGCTTGCTCAAACGGTGAGGCAGCGCGCGGAGCATGTCATCTTCGCCCTTGGCCAGCAGAGGGTAACCCTGCTGCCAGACCAGGCCACTCATCAGCACCACGCAGCCCCACAACAAACGGCTCAATCCGACTTCAACACGTTTCATCTCTGTTTGTATGAGTGTGCGACGATAGGCATGCCAGGTTAAGCGGGCAGGCCTTTGCCAGAATGAAAAAAGGTCAGGCATCTGGCTCATAAAGACTCTCCCGGATTGATCTCAAACGCATCAGCAGGTAATGCATCAGGCAATAAAGGTTGAAACGATTGCAAATCACCCGATCGCACATCTGCATGCCTAATGACAGTCGGTCTGAGAAAAACAATCAGCTCGGTTTTTTTCGCTGCCTGATTTTTGCCAATAAAAGCCTGACCAAGCACTGGCAACCGTGAAACACCGGGCACGCGATCAGTAAATTCGCGCTGATCCTCCTGCATCAAACCACCCAGCACGGCGATATTACCGCTCGCAATATTCAGCACCGACTCCATTTCACGCACCTGTATTTCAGGAATACTGCTGACTATTCGCGTACTGCCACTGCCTAATTGCGGATTAGGGTCTTCGATATAGCGTAAAACTTTGGACACCGTGGGACGCACATTTAAATTCACCCGCTGATGGCTATTAATTTGTGCAGTGACTGCCATCACCAAGCCTACCGGCACGGTATTGGCGGTCGTTGTCACGGCCTGCAAATTACTGCCACTATTGCTGCTGCTTTGAGAGATTTGAGACTGAATCGTGAAATAGACCAGATTGTCGACCACCTTTAGAATCGCGGTCTGGTTATTGAGCACCATTAACTTAGGGCTGGATAACACCCGCGTTTTGCCAAATTGCTCCAGCAGCGTCACACTTGCACTTAGATTGCCCAAGCGGCTCAACGGATTAAAATAACCAAGCATCCATGCCACGCTGCCATTATTCTGGCCAAGTGCATTTTTGCTATTGTTACTTTCCCAGCTACCCGCAGCGCGGTTAAATTGCGCTGCGTCATTGCCAAGCGATTGCGCCACCTGCCATCCGCGTTGCTGTGCTGATGCTGATAACCGGCTCCAATCGATGCCCATCTGAAAGCTTTTACTCAGCTCAACTTCGACAATCGTGGCTTCGATCAACACCTGCCTGGCCGCCACTTGCATCACAGACTCAAGATAGGACTTCACTTGTGCTTGCTGGCTCTGCGAGGCGCGGATGGTCAAAATACCGGTTTCAGGGTTAGCAATCAGCCGCGACGCATGCCAGCGCACATGCGCCTGTTTGATTTTTTCAAAGGCAACAGCGCCGCTGGCTGGGGAGACCTCGGGCGCTTGAGATTCATTGCGCGCCGCCTCACTGACTTGCGCTGGTAACGCGACGCTTTCCAGCACTTCATCGCGCGCCGTGCTAGCCTTGTCTGTCTCCTCCAGCAACGCCTGTATATTCTCGACCACGCTTTCCCACAAGTGATAGCGAGACTGCGAGGTGACCGCGGTTCTGGAGCTGTTACTGTTACCGCCCTGCGCGGTTATCGTGGCCGCGGCACCGCCGCCCCCGGCGGCCCCCGCGGCCGCTCTACCAGCACTATTAATTTCACTGGCAACCCCGATATAAGCGGTTGTATCGCGACTGATATTGACGTAATTTAGCTTATAGCTACGAATAACAGGCATGTCTGGCGTAATCAACCACACCCCATTCGACCACTCATAATACATATCCAGTTGGTGGGACATGCGTGCCAAAATGGAGGGCACCGATTGCTGAATGGCGTTGAGGCTCACCTTGCCACGCAAACCTGGATGCACATCGACATTCAAACCACTTTCGCGGGCAATCGCCAGTAACACCTCCTGCACAGGCGCATCATGCACGACCAGATTAATCAGCAAGGTGGGGCTAGCCGACTGTAATGGCGGCTTGATTGCACGCCTAGCCTCAATCTCGGCGATATCAACTTCGGGATAAGCGGGAACCGGCAGAGTCTCTGCCGGGCTATCATGTTCAGGTAGATGTAACGCCGAATGGGTAGTCGCCTCTAGCGGCGGCCGGATACATGCGGCCAACCACACACAACACAGCAGGATGATAGCAAAGCGCATCCACTTCCCCCGTCACGATATTGACATTTTTTAACACATATTAAATAAAATTAATATGAAATGTCAAATCATCAGCAGAGAAAGTGGATACCACTGACAAGACTGTCAGTATTTAGACACTATTTTAGCGCCCAGGCCGGGCAATAGAACCGTGAAAACTAGAACAGCTCGATTTCGCCCGTAATCATGCTGTCTTTCAGAAAACCCTGCGCAATCAGAGTTTCATAATAGCAAATTTGATTTCTACCGTGCTCTTTGGCGTAATACAAGGCTTCATCTGCGTGCTCAAGTACGGTATTGGGCAATACATTCAGCGCCATTTTTGAGCAACCAATGCTAATCGTGACTTGCCCCACTTGTGGGAACACATACGCCGCCAGCGCCTCTTTAAAGCGGTCTAACAACATGACGATGTCATGCTCTTCGGCGCAGGAGAACACGCCCACAAACTCCTCCCCACCAAAGCGGAACAGCAAATCGCCATCTCGAAATGCGTCTTGCATGAGCCTGGACAACAGCAACAACACTTCGTCGCCAATCAAATGGCCATAGGTATCGTTAATTCTTTTAAAAAAATCAATATCGAAGATCACCAGATAATGGTGCAAGGGGAATCGGTATTCCGGCTTATAGTCATTGAGCAGGATTTTGCCAACGCATTGATCAAATGTTTTGCGGTTAAGCAGACCGGTCAGCGAATCACGTTCATTTTCAATAATGAGCCCTGCGTAGTGATGAAACATCTGCAAGCACTGCTCCACCAATGCAATCGCCTCGTTAGACAGCGCTTCATGCTGAATCAGCAAAATGGCATTTTTGTGAGAGATGCTTTGCTTAAGCGGAAACACATGCAGCTTGCCTCTGGCGGTATCAAAACACACATGCTGACGATGCTCTTGATTCAAAAAGTGTAATAACAGCGTATACACCTCTGGTGGCCAAGCCTCAAAGGTCGGGTCCGTGCTCGACGCCTGCGTATCCATCACCGACACAAGCTGCCGTTTGGACAATACCTGCATTCTGATCGGTGGGTCTTGCGGCGCAAACACACCCATCCAGTGCTGCATCAATGATAGCAACGCCGGATCAAGCGCAAGGCTCTCTCTGACCTTAGTGAGGTCAATCAAGCTATGCATAAACGTTTTCAAATTCGGATGTGTAGTCATGTTCGCGACAATGGTTGTTTCGAACACTTTATCAAAAGCATGGTGTTGACCTATTGATAAACAGAGCCAACTTTAGTAACTATTTTTTGATTTGAGACAATGAGGTGATGATGATGGGGTGGCTGATGGGGCTCGAACCCACGACAACAGGAATCACAATCCTGGACTCTACCAACTGAGCTACAGCCACCATAGAGACTTTATTGGCCTGCCCGACAGGAATCGAACCTGTAACCCCCAGCTTAGAAGGCTGGTGCTCTATCCAGTTGAGCTACGAGCAGATAAAGTATTAGTTACATGCCGATCAGGCAATCCAGAGAAACTGGTCGGCGTGGAGAGATTCGAACTCCCGACATCCTGCTCCCAAAGCAGGCGCGCTACCAGACTACGCTACACGCCGAAGACGGAAATATAACCGATTTTCCGATTTTGTGTCAATGTCGATGTGATAAAATTCTATTTTTTACGACAAATATTTTGTTCATGAGCGCTCATATTATTGATGGTAAGCAAATTGCCAATCAACTGCTAGAGGAAATCAAAACCAATATCGACCAACGTTTGCAGGCCGGTAAACGTGCCCCCTGCCTCGCGGTCATTTTATTGGGGGATGACCCGGCTTCTGCTATTTATGTGCGCAACAAACGCCTCGCTTGTGAAAAAACAGGCATCGTTTCGGTGGCGCATAACTTGCCGGCCAGCACCTCGCAGGCAGCATTATTTGCATTGATCAGACAACTGAATGCTGACGATGCAACCGACGGCATTCTGGTGCAATCGCCGCTGCCAGAGCATATTGATGAAACAGAAATTCTGGCCCTGATTGATCCGGCCAAGGATGTAGACGGCTTTCACCCTTATAACATTGGGCGCCTGGCCGTACGCCAGCCATTATTACGCTCCTGCACACCTTATGGTGTGATTCGCATGCTACAAACCAGTGGCATTGCGCTCAAGGGGCTAGATGCCGTGGTGGTTGGTGTCTCCAATCACGTTGGCCGCCCGATGGGCCTGGAATTGCTGTTAGCAGGCTGCACGGTGACCAGTTGTCATCGACACACCAAAGCGCTGGCAACCCACATTGGCCGGGCTGATTTGATTGTGGCGGCTGCTGGTAAAGCAGGCCTGATTAAAGGTGAGTGGGTCAAGCCGGGCGCCATTGTGGTCGATATTGGCATTAACCGTTTGCCGGATGGCAAAATTACCGGCGATGTGGATTTTGTTGTCGCCAGCCAGCGTGCGAGCCATATCACGCCTGTCCCAGGTGGTGTCGGGCCGATGACGGTGGCCATATTGATGGAAAATACTTTAAAAGCACAAGCGCTGCGCGAGCAAGCTTGATCTTCGCGTTTTTAAAACAGCGCAAAGAGACTTTGCAGGCCCTGAAAACTGGTGTAAACTCGCGCGATTGTTGAGTGACCTAATGCAGTACAAGCGCCGTTTTTGGCAATAACTATTCAGTAGTTTCGTTCTTTGGAACCATCATGGCAGATACCGTTAACAAATCCTTCACCCCTTACCAGCCAGCGGCCGGTGAGGAATACATGAACAAAAAGCAGCAGGATCACTTTCGCAAAATCCTGAATGACTGGAAATCAGAACTGAGTCATGACATTGACCGTACCGTGCACACCATGCAGGACGAAGTCACCAGTTTTGCTGACCCGAATGACCGTGCCAGCCAAGAATCTGACATGGCACTGGAGTTGCGCAACCGCGACCGCGAGCGCAAGCTGATTAAAAAAATCGACGAAACTCTGCGCAATATTGACAGCGGCGATTACGGCTACTGCGAAGGCTGCGGCATTGAAATTGGCCTCAAGCGTCTGGAAGCCCGCCCGACAGCCACCTTGTGCATAGACTGCAAAACACTGGATGAAATGCGCGAAAAACAAGTCGCCAAATAATCCTCACCACCGGGCTGAACCATTTCAGCCCGGGCAATAAAAAAGGCTGCTTATCATGGCAGCCTTTTTTATTGCCTATCATGAGCGGCTGTTACCAGCTCTCTTCTACCGCGAATAAACGCCTGTGCTCCCGGATCGCATAACGATCCGTCATGCCAGCGATATAGTCAGCCACGGCACGCGCCTGACTTTGCTTGGCGGCCAATTGATATTCGTCCGGCATCAGGGCAGGATTATCCATAAACGCCGTAAACAACTCATCAATAATGCGTCGCGCTTTAGCGCTCATGCGATTGACGCGATAGTGCTGATAGAGATGTTTGCGCAAAAACTGTTTGAGCTCCAGGTTTTTTTCATCCAAAGCCTGGCTAAAGCCGATCAGGTAGGCAGGTGCCTTGCGCACATCGTCAATGCTGGCAGGGCTCAATGCGGCGATCGCCTGCTGGCTTTGCTGGCATAAGTCGACCACTAGCGTATTAATCATGCGGCGGATGGTTTCATGCACCAACCGTTTTTCCTCTATGTCGCCATACAGCGCCTTCACTTCGGCCATATTCTCGGCAAACAGTTGAATATTGGCCAGTTGCTGGATTGTGATCAGCCCCGAGCGCAAGCCATCATCTACGTCATGATTGTTATAGGCAATTTCATCGGCAAAGTTGGTGACTTGCGCCTCTAGGCTGGGCGACTCGCCGCGCAGAAAGCGCTCACCGACGTCACCCAACAACTGCGCATTTTTACGTGAGCAATGCTTGAGGATGCCTTCGCGTACTTCGAAGGTGAGATTCAACCCATCAAAGCTGGCATAGCGGTTTTCCAGCACATCGACCACGCGCAATGACTGCAAATTATGTTCAAAACCACCGTAATCGCGCATGCAGTGATTGAGCGCATCTTGCCCGGCATGACCAAACGGCGTGTGGCCGAGGTCATGCGCCAGTGCAATGGCTTCGGCCAAATCTTCGTGCAAGCCTAAGGTGCGGGCAATGCCACGCGTGAGCTGCGCCACTTCAATGCTATGCGTGAGGCGTGTGCGAAACAGGTCGCCTTCATGATTCACGAATACCTGGGTTTTATATTCGAGTCGGCGAAAAGCTGTTGAGTGAATAATACGGTCGCGATCGCGCTGGAACACATTGCGCAACGGTGACTCTTGCTCGCCGACCTTGCGGCCACGCGTTTGTTCGGGATGTGCGGCAAAGCTGGCTAAGGTCATGGGCGGCTCTTGAGCGTTATGCCGCCAATGACAGCGTTTGTTTTAACTTTTCTGCATCGTAATCGGCAGTCATCACGGCTTTGCCTATGTCTTTCTGCAAAATCAGGCGGATACGGCCGTCAGCCACTTTCTTGTCCAGCTGCATTAAACGTAAATACTCATCTGCACCCAGATCTGGTGCATCTATTGGCAATTTAGCCGCCTGCATAATGGTTTTAATACGCGCGATTTGCGCCACGCTAAGCCAACCCATGCGCAGGGACAAATTTGCCGCCATCACCGTGCCGGTGGCCACGGCTTCACCGTGCAGCCAGACGCCATAACCCATGGCATTTTCTATCGCATGCCCAAACGTGTGACCTAAATTGAGCAAAGCACGCTCACCCTGCTCATGTTCGTCGGCCACGACGACTTCAGCCTTGTTCTGGCATGAACGGTAAACCGCATAACTGACAACCGCGGTGTCCAACGCCATCAGCGCTGACATATTAGTTTCTAGCCAGTCAAAAAAGTCGGCATCGCGAATCAGGCCATATTTAATCACTTCGGCCACGCCTGCCGACAGCTCGCGCTGCGGCAATGTCTTTAAGGTGCCGATATCAGCCAGCACCAATTTAGGCTGATAAAACGCGCCTATCATGTTTTTGCCCAGCGGGTGGTTAATGCCAGTCTTACCCCCCACACTGGAGTCGACCTGCGACAACAACGTGGTCGGCACCTGGATAAACGGCACACCACGCAGATAAGTCGCCGCTGCATAGCCGGTCAAATCACCAATGACTCCGCCCCCCAGGGCGATGAGGGTGGTATTGCGTTCACAGCGACTTTGCAGCAAATGGTCGTAGATAATCTGTAAGGTCTGGTTATTCTTATGCGCCTCGCCATCCGGCAGAATGATCTCAATGACACTGACCCCGGCATCGCGCAATGGCTGGGCAATCGCCTGCATATACAAAGGCGCCACCGTCGTATTGCTGACAATCGCCACTTGTTTACGCTTTAAATGCGGCAGAATCAGATCAACCTGGCCCAACAGACCATGACCGATATGAATAGGGTAGCTACGGTCAGCCAGGCTGACGGTTAAGGTTTGCATGAGGGCTCCAACGCATTGAGCGCGTTTTCAATTTTTTGAATAATCACGGTAACTGGCTGATGGCCGGTATCGACAATCAAGTGTGCAGTTTCGGTATAGAGTGGATTGCGGGCATGAAACAACTGCTCCAGCTTGGCTTTCACGTCCACATTTTGCAGCAATGGCCGATTTTTATCGTTACGGGTGCGTAAATACAACTCATTGACGTTGGCCCGCAGATAAATCACATAGCCATACTGCTTAAGAATATCGCGGTTTTCGGCGGCAATAATGGCGCCACCGCCGGTAGCGAGCACAATATTATCCTGCTGCGCAAACTCTTCTAACGTAGACGTTTCGCGCTTGCGAAAACCGATTTCGCCTTCCAGCTCAAAAATAGTAGGGATTTTAACGCCGGTGCGCTGCTCAATCACATGATCAGTGTCGTAGAAGGTTTTGCCCAGATTTTTGGCAATCAGCTTGCCAACCGTGGTCTTACCTGCCCCCATCAACCCGATCAAAAATATATTGTTTGGTATTTGCGCACCCATAAAAAAACCCAACCGTTTCAGTTGGGCATTTTAAGGCAAAGCCTGCTTGCTGTCAGTAATCGTAGGTGTTTACGCGCACGAATTAGTTCAAGGCCAAGGTTTCATCCATCACTTTTGGCGTGATAAAAATCAACAACTCGGTTTTATCTTCTTGCTTGGTGTTACGTTTAAAGGCATAGCCTACCACTGGCAAGTCACCAAAGAAAGGCACTTTGTCGGTAGATTTACGTGAGACTTGCTCGTAAATCCCGCCTAGCACCACGGTTTCGCCATTACCTACCAACACCTGGGTTTGCACGTTTTGCGTGTTAATCGCCACGCCACCTGGCAACGTCTCACCACGGCTATCTTTGCGCACATCCAGGTCCATAATGATTTTCTGATCAGGGGTAATTTGCGGTGTGACCTCCAGGCTCAATTCAGCCTTTTTAAAACTCACCGCCGTCGCGCCGCTACTCGTTGCACTCTGATATGGAATCTCCACACCTTGGGCAATTCTGGCTTTTTGTTGATTTGCCGTGGTCACACGAGGACTGGAGATCACTTTACCGCGTGAATCCGCTTCCAGCGCTGACAACTCAAGGTTCAACAACAAGTTGGCTGATAGTTTGAGCAAACTCAGGGCAATACCGCCATACGCGTTGGTCACCGGCAGGTTGGACATCAAATCAGGCTGACCATTTGAGCTCACGGTGTAATTGCCCAGGGTTGCACTTTGCACCGTGCCGCCCTGTGTGCCCAGCGTATACGTGCCTGTGCCGCCTGCGGTGGTCGGCGCGGTGTAAGCCGTCGCCTTGTTACCGAGCGAACCACCAATCGACAAATTGCTACTGCCAGGAGTGCCTGTTTGCGAGATACCAAAACGTGCACCCAATGCTTTAGAAAAAGTGTTAGAGGCAATCACCATGCGTGACTCAATCATCACCTGCTTCACAGGGACATCCACCTTATTAATGATGACCTGAATTTCCTCGAGCTTTCTTGGCGTATCCTGTACAAAAATGGTATTAGTGCGCGCATCAAAGGTCACGCTACCGCGTTGCGACAGAATGCGATTCATACGACCCGCAGACGCGCCGCCTGATGAACCGGCAGACCCAGAAGAGGAGCCGCCGCCACTCGCGCTGGTGCTGCCACCAAGCAACATGTTTCTGAAATCGATGGCTTTTTGATATTTTAATGAGAACACTTCAGTCCGCAGCGTTTCCAGCGTCTCGCGCTCAGCCTCAGCCGTGAGTTGTGCTTTTTCTTTAGCAGCAAACTCTTCTGCCGGTGCAATCGAAATCACGCTGCCGTTAACACGCATATCCAGGCCTTTGCTTTTCATGATCACATCCAGCGCCTGGTCCCACGGCACATCTTTGAGGCCGATGGTCACACTGCCAGACACCGAGTCGCTGACCACAATGTTTTTGCCAGTGAAGTCAGCGATCACTTTCAACACATCCCTCACATCTACACGCTGAAAGTTAAGAGAAAGCTTTTCACCGGCATAGCCTTGCTTTGAGCCTTGTATCAGTTTGTTCGGATCTTTTGCCAATGGGCGGATATCGACCACCAGGCGCTTATCGGTCTGGTAGGCAGATTGTTCCCAATCGCCTTGCGGCTCAATCACAATCTGCGCCTGATGATGGTGGCGCAAGGCGTCCACATACAACACCGGCGTATTAAAATTCGTCACGTTCAAACGGCGCTGCAATGCTTCCGGCAACTCAGTATCAGCAAAATCAATCACCACGGTTTTGCCTGCATTGCGCACATTAACGCCCACCCGGCTGTCAGACAAATCGACCAGAATACGGCCTTCACCATTTTTGCCACGCACAAAGTCAATTTTTTGAATCTTGTGTCCGGCTGTCACTTCCTGTTCAGAAAAACGCTTGGCAGCTACCGCGGCTACCGGCGCCTCTACGCTTTCCTGGGCCAGGTCAACCAGCAAGGTTTGATCCTGTACTTGTAATTGGTGCTGCACCGGCTTGGATAAATTAAGCACCACCCGGCTGCGATCATTGGCTTGCGCCACCTGCACTGACTTTAAAACGCCCTGATTCACCGCCAGCACATTTTTGCCGGTGGCATTGGTCGCATGCGGAATATCAAACACGATTCTTGGCGGATTACTTAGCGTGAAGCTGACTGGCGCAGATGCGAGCGGCTGCGCCATCTGCAGTTGCACATTCAAGCGTCCGCCTGGCAGCGCGGTCACGTCAACCGCTTGCAACTGGTTAGTGGCGATGGGCAAGTCTGCCGCCATGCCCCAGCCAGATGCGGCCAATGCCACAGAAAAGAATGCCAGCCTGGCAACAAGATAGCTTAGTTTTTTCATCATTGATGTTCCTGCAGTTCCAATGTTGTCATTTGCTCGGCCCACTCCCCGCTTACCGGGTCTTGAATCGTCTCTTTAATCTTTAATTCATATTTCAATGTTTGGCGGTTCTCGGTCAATGCCGTAATCACGCCAAACTTTTCGCCCAGGTATGAACCAGGCTTCACCTGATACACCATATTGTCTGGCGTTTGTATGGTGGCAAACATGCTGCTCTTTTTGCTCATGACACCGACAAATTTAAGGCTTTCCAGCGGGTAAGCTTCAAGAGGCTCTTTAGTGCGCTTTAAATCAGGCTGATTGGTGTTTTGCACCGCCGCCTTACGTGGCACAAACGGGTCATGCAGCACACCATCGGCGTTATATTGCTTGGGAGAAAACCCCTGCACCTGTGGCAAAGGCTCCACTGGGGTCACCATGGCCTGATTAGCCTCGTTCATAAACTGGGTCAAATCGTCATCTTGTGACGCGCCGCATGCCGTGAGCAACACGGCCGGAATCAAACAGAGTAAAGACTGGTTGCGCATCATTTTTTGCCTGCCTTCGTCTCTTGAGCCTTACGTGCCGCAACTTCTTCTGCGTCCAGATAGCGGTAGGTTTTAGCGACCGCCTCCATCACCAGCATGTCTCTATGCGGCTGCTTATCCTCTTTACCAGCAGACTGAATTTGCAGGTTATGCAAGGTCACAATACGGGACAGCTTGGCCACCTCGCTGACAAACGCACCCAACGTATGGTAGTGGCCTAACACCTTGATGTTAATCGGCTTTTCAGCATAAAACTCGGCAAACACTTCCGGCATTGGCACAAAGCCTTCAAAAGAAAGACCCTGGCTCACGCCGGCCTGGTTAATGTCCGTCAACAAGCCGTCCATCTCAGCCTTATCTGGCAACTGCTTGAGCAAGGTGCCAAAAGTGCGCTGAATCTCCACCACTTGCTGCTCATAGGCTTTGATCTTCATCGCCTGCATTTTTTTGCCCAGATATTCGTCACGCAAGCCTTGCTCTTTGTCTTTTTCGGCTTTGAGTTCCTTGAGGTTAGGGCTGAGTAAAAATACATAACCAACCACCAGCAAGGCTGCCGCCAATATCGCCAGCAACACGGCTTTCATCGGCATCGGCAAATTGCCGGCCGTTTTAATATCTATATTGTTAAAGTCAGAAAGTTGCATCTTTTAAGTTATCCTTTGGCAGGCGCAGGCTTCTGCTTGGCGGCGTCTTCGTTGGGCGTTTCCCGTTTTAAAGACACCCGCAACACAAACTCATATTCTTTGATTGAAAGCGCATTGGTGTTGGCCCTGATTTCTACCAGATTAGGGTTATGCATCATGGGCGAACCACTCAGGTTATGCACCAGCGTCGCCACTCTGGCATTGGTATCCGCTACACCCTTCAGCTCAATATCGTCGCCCAACTGCTTAACGCTTTTGAGAAACACCCCTTCTGGCAGCTGTCTAGCCAACTCATCGAGAATCAGCACCGCCTGGTTACGGTCGCTCTGCAAGCCTTCAACAATCTGCTTGCGCTCCAGCACATGCTTGATTTGCTCTTTCAAGCTGCCAATCACGGCAATTTCTTTATCCAGGCGCACCATTTCATCTTGCAAACGCTGATTACGTGATTGCTGTGCCTGAATTTTGCTGTGGATATAGCTCCAGCTCACAAACAAAATGGCCGCAGCCGCAATCGCAACCAGCGATGCCATCAGGCCGAACTCGCGCTGGCGTTCGGCACGCTTGATCTGGCGATGGGGTAACAGGTTGACTTTAATCATGCGTCCACCCCGCGCAATGCCAATCCACAGGCAATCATGAGCGCAGGCGCATCTGTTTCAAGCTGAGACGCCTTGATTTTGTTGGCCAGCGTCATGCCCTGAAAAGCATTGGCAACCAGGGTATGCACACCGGTTTTTTGCTCAATGAGTGCCGCCAAGCCTTCGGTCGCCGCCACACCGCCGGCCAGCAGCACATGATCGACCTTGTTGTACTGCGTAGAATTAGTAAAAAATGACACGGCGCGCGCTGCCTCACTGGCCAGGTTTTGCAAAAACGGCTGCAACACCTCTTCTTCATAAGAGTCTGGCAAGCCGCCCTGGCGTTTGGCAATTTCGCTTTCTTCTGGCGACAAGCCAAACCGGCGCTGAATTTCCTGCGACAACATGGCACCGCCAAAGGCCTGCTCACGGGCATAAACCGAATGCGCACCGACCATGACATTGATATGCGTCACATGCGCGCCAATGTCCAGCATCATGGTGACTGTTTTTTTGCTGTGTTGCGGTAACTGTTTAATAATCTGGCGATAGGCCGTTTCGGTGGCATAAGCCTCCACATCGACAATGCTCACCTTCAAACCCGCCTCTTCAGCCACGGCGACACGGTCATCTATCTTTTCTTTTTTGGCCGCCACAATCAGCACTTCGACTTCATCAGTGCTTTTGCCCATCGCACCTAACACCTGAAAGTCGAGATTCATTTCTTCGAGCGGGAACGGAATGTACTGATTGGCTTCTGACTCGACCTGCAACTCCAGGTCTTCTTCGCGCAGGCCCGCAGGCATAATCACCCGCTTTGAGATCACCGCTGCCGTTGGTAGCGCCAGTACCACCTGGCGCGCGCGCGACCCCAATAAGCGCCAGGCCGATCGCATCGTATCGGCCACCTGCACCAGGTCATTAATATTGCCATCGCTGATGACGCCTTTAGGCAGGGTCACATTGGCGTAGCCGTCCAGTCGGAATTGCTGTTTGCCAATAGCACTCAGCGCCACCATCTTGATGGCGGTTGCGCTAATATCAACACCAATAAAACTGGTTTTTTTGCGTTGTAAAAAGCCCAGACTCAACTGTATTGCCCTTTTTAAATATTTGAATGTTCGTTGGGTTATGCATCAACCATGCCAACTCACACGATTGCGTGGCGACAAGCAAAATTCTGACCTTCATGGTCGCCAGAAGAATGCTGATTATTTGCATGATTCCATAATTAACTGCCATTGCATCAGCAAAAAAAGATTACAATTCATGGGTAATTCTCACGATGGCAGCAAGACGCATGAACTCAAGAAACTGGTTGCAGTCCCTTCTCTTTCTTTCCATTACCGGTAGCCTGATTGTCGCCGCCCTGTTGGTGTTGATGATCAGCATCCTCTATCCCTCCCTGCCCTCGCTAGATGCGCTCACGGACTACCATCCGAAATTGCCGCTGCGTATTTATGATGCCGAAGGTGGCCTGATTGCCGAGTTTGGCCAGGAGCGCCGCGCCTTTGTGCCGATTGAGCAAACGCCAAAAGTCATGAAAGACGCGATTCTGGCCATTGAAGACCGTCGTTTTTACCAGCACAACGGCATTGATACGACCGGTATTTTGCGCGCGATTCGCAACAACCTGACTGGCCGCGGCCATGAAGGCGCCAGCACTATCACCATGCAGGTGGCGAAAAACTTTTTTAGTAGCCCGGATACGCCACGTAATATCTGGACCAAGATTAAAGAGGCCATGCTGGCGATCAAGATTGAAAACGCCATCAGCAAAGACAAAATACTTGAGCTTTATTTAAACCAGATTTACTTAGGCGAACGCGCTTATGGCTTTGCCACGGCGTCTAAAACCTATTACGACAAAGACCTAAAGCAGCTTAACCTGGCCGAAGCCGCCCTGCTGGCGGGCCTACCCAAAGCGCCAAGCAAATACGACCCCTATATTCACCCTGACTACGCCATCAGGCGCCAGCATGAAGTCCTGCGTGATATGCACCGCTATGGCATGATTACCGACCAAGCGTTTGAGCAGGCGATGAACACACCGCTCAAATTTCAATCATCGAAACGTCAGGTACAAACGCTGGGCGGGGAATACGTGGCCGAGATTGTCCGGGCAACGTTGTATAAACGCTATGGCGAGAAGGCCTATACCAGCGGCCTGCGTGTCTACACCACCATCAATAACAAGCACCAGGCCGCGGCAAACACGGCCGTGATTCAAGGCATTATTAATTTTGAATTGCGCCATGGCTTCCGCGGTGCCGAGCAAGTGATTTCGCTGCCTGCAGGCAAGCTCACCGCCAGTGGCGCCAGTGAGTTATTGCGTGATTTTGTCACCTACAACCAGTTTGTGCCCGCCTTGGTCACCAAGGTCGAGCCTAACCTGCTCACTTTGGTCACCAAACGTGGTGCTGTACTCAAATTGCAGGATAAAGCAATTCTGCTGGTTAAAAACCATATGCCGCCCGCCAAACGCACGCCGCTGTCACTGGCACCCGGGGCCGTGGTGCGGGTGTATCAGCAAAATGACAGCTGGATGGTGGTGCAATTGCCAGAAGTCGAAAGCGGATTCATGGCGCTCAACCCAGAAACCGGGCAGGTACAAGCGCTGATTGGCGGCTTTAGCTTTCAACGCAATAAATACAACCATGTAACGCAGGGCAGACGCCAGCCAGGCTCTAGCTTCAAGCCATTTATTTACTCTGCTGCGCTCGACAAAGGTTACAGCCCGGCCAGCGTGTTTGAAGATGCACCGATTAGCTTCACCTCGACCGAAACCGGCAGCAATAACAGCTGGGAACCACGCAACTACGATGAAAAATATGCAGGCCCCATGCGCTTGCGCGAAGCGCTGGCACAGTCAAAAAACACTATTTCCATTCGCTTGATGAACGCCATTGGTGCGCGTTACGCACAAAACTACCTGCGCAGATTTGGCTTTGACCCCAAAGATCACCCGGCTTACCTGTCAACCGCGCTGGGCGCAGGCTCTTCCTCTGTGTGGCAAATGGCAGCTGCCTACGCCACTTTTGCCAATAGCGGTTATCAGGTACACCCTTACCTGATTGAAAAAATTATCGATAGCCGCGGCAAAGTGATTCAAGCGGTGCAAGCAGGCAAACATGTCTCGCCAACACGGGTGATCGACCAGCGCAACGCCTTTATCATCACCACCATGCTACAAGACGTGGTGCGAGACGGCACGGCCAGGGCTGCGCTGTCATTGCGCCGCCCCGACATCGCCGGTAAAACCGGCACTACCAATGACCAGTTTGATGCCTGGTTTGCTGGTTACCACCCGAAAGAGGTCGCAGTGGCCTGGGTTGGCTATGACAACCCGCATAACCTGGGGCGTGGTGAGACTGGCGGCCGTGCAGCGTTACCAATCTGGATCAATTACATGCAGCAAACCCTGACTGGATTGCCGATCTACCAATACAAAGTGCCTGACGGCGTATTGCAACTGAAAATCGATGCTTACACTGGTGCGCAAGTAGGTGAAGATGACCCTGGCATTTATGAATATTTTTACGAAGAGCACTTGCCACAATCGCAACCCGAAAACCTACCCGGCCTGTTTGATCCTGAAGCAGACCATGCGCCAGAAGACAACGAGCCATCCTTTCTGGAGCGACTGATTGGCGACCATAGCGGTGGCAGCAATGAGGACAAAAAACTGCCAGTGAACCCGGCAGCAAAGTTACTCAACGCCAATTAATAACGACTCAATACAAAGCCTGATGTGATGTTTGACGACTTTTCAAATGATCTGCGGCAAGAAATAGCACAGTCAGCCGCACGCCTGATGTTTGAGGAAGGCATCAGTGACTATGGGCGCGCCAAGCGTAAGGCGGTCAAGCTCATGGGTATCCAGCAAGATGCGCCGCTGCCGACCAATGCCGAAATTGACCAGGCCCTGCGCGAATACCATGCTTTATATGCCGATGAAAACGATGCGGCGCACTTGCTTGAGTTACGACAGGCGGCTTTGCACACCATGCAGTTGCTCAAAAAGTTTAACCCGCATTTGATTGGCTCAGTGATGGAGGGCACCGCTGGCCCTTATGCAGATACCGATATTCATGTGTTTGCTGAAAGCGGCAAAGAGCTCGAAATTTACCTGCTCAACCAGAATGTGCCTTACCGCCTGGATGAACAGCAATTTCGCATGTCAGACCGCCCGGGCAAGCAGAAACATGAGCTTGTACGCAAACGGGTGCCGGTATTGCTGATAGAAACGCGTTTTGGCACGCAACGCCTCAGCGTCTTTGAAACCGATGATATACGCACTGCACCGCGTAAAAATGGCGAAAAGTCAGGGATACACCGCATGAATCTGCTGCAGTTAACCCAGGCCCTTTATCCGGGCACAACCATTAGTGAATAAAGCTACTGCAAGCTGATTTGACCGTGCCCAAGCACGGTGCCGGTAGCGTAAGCCACATCGACCAATGACACCTGATAATCGCTGATTGCGCGGATTTCTTTTAATTGTGCTTCGCCCAGGCGCGTCAATGTTTCCAGCACCTCGGTCATGGTGCGCAAGCCTTCGTTAAACTGTTTGAGCTCGGCCTCGTAGTTAATACCCGCCACCAGCACCTGCTGACGTGCCGCAATAATACGCTGCCAGTTCTGGTCGACCTGATCCAGCGAGTCATGAATCTCACGTTTCACGGTCAGAGTTTGCAACGTTTTAGTAGTGAGTCGCTGCATGCGTTGCGCCACCGCACGGTCTAGTTTGGCTTTGCGTGCCTCGTTACTCACCGGCATTTCAAACTTCAAACCAACCGACCAGTCACGGTAGCGCCCATCAAACAAGTCCTGGCCTATGTCACCAAAGCGCCCGCCAGCACCTGACAAGGCCCCATATTGGTAGTCCAGCGTAAAAAGCGGCAGCGTCTGATTTTGCAGATAATCAATCTGCACCAGGTCTGTACTCAACTTTAGCTCCTGATCCAGCAACTCAATGCGGCTCTCCAAGGCGTCTCGAATCAGGTGCGCACGGTCAAATTCAAACTTGACCAGATTGGGGGCGGTCATCGGCACCCACGGTGACGGCGTCTGCTCATCGGGCAAGTCATTAAGCAAAAACTGTAACTGCCGTTGTGCCAGCTTGAGGCTGGTTTCGGCCACAATCAGCGCCTCCATGCGGTCTGCCACACCAATTTGGGCGCGATTAATTTCCACGGCCGCCGTTAGCCCTTCTTGCACCCGACGCTTGACCATGGCCAGATTCTGGCTGGCATATTCAAACTGGTTTTTACGTACATCCAGCGCAGCCCAGGCCTCATACAGCGCCCAATAAGCTTTATCAACCGTGGTCACAATGCGGATGGTCTGCAAACGGGTTTTCAGCTGCACACCATCTCGATCTAACTCAGCAACACGGATACTGGCTTCATTCACCTGCTGACCGGCATTGCGCAACAAGGGCTGGCTAAACGAAAAGCGCAAAGCACTACGGTACTGGTCACTGGCAAACTTGCCCAGACTTTGCTGGTTTTCGAGCGGCGCACTCAAGGTGACCGTGCCACCAGTGCGCAAAGGCACTTTGACCCCTGCTTCCACATCCCAGTATTGCTTGTTTTGGGCGTCGAGGTTGAGCTTAGCCAACTCACCATTCAATAGAGCATTGTCCGACTTGAGAATGACCTTATCGCCCGCCATGGCAGGCAAGTCTTTTTCAGCATATTTAGCATAAGCAAAAATGACCTGGTCAAATTTGGCCTGCTCTTCGCGCAGTGATTGCCGGGCAAGCTCGGGGTCCATTTTGGCCACTTTAATCTGCAAATTGTTTTGCAGCGCGCGCTGGCGAATATCCGCAATCGTGACCTGAGCACCCGACACCAGCGGCACAATGCTATCGCTTTCCGGGCTATCAAACGGTTTTAAGGCACTTTTTAAATCGACAGTGACCGATGATTTGCGTTCTTGCTGTTGCTTCACCGCATCATGTAGCGGTACGCCTGGTTGCTGGCTGTAGGTTTCCAGCGCACGCCCTTCAGCTTTCTGCAACCGCTGCCGCGCACGCGTGTCGGTCACCTCATCGGCCAGTAGCCCATCCCAAGGGCATGCCAAGCATAAAACTGCCAATACTGGCCAACGCGTCATGCCGGTTTTCCTCCGGCCTGATTTAATGGCACCGGCTCAGGCGGAATACGTGGTGGGAAACCATTTAACAAGCGCCACAATTCATAGCCTATAGTCACGCGCTCTAACAGCACCCAGCCTTTGGCGCTAATGCCTTGGCGCAAAAACCTGGCAGAAGGCCACTCTGGCGTGCCCGCTTTGTGTACCACCATCATGCGAAAGTGGCCACTGCCATTGTCGGTCGGGTCTACAAATGAGATTTCACCCTCAAAGGTGCCCACACCTACCTGCGCCCAGCCTGGCACTTGTATCGCTGGCCAGCCTTCAAACTCCAGCCGGACACTGCTGCGTGAGGTAATTAATGGCGCGTCGCGACCATCCACCCATAGCTCAACCGCGCGCTGGGAGGTGTGCGGCACAATCACCAGCAAGGGGTCGCCCTGCTTGATAATCTGTGATTGCGAATTGACCGGCAGCCTGAAAATGGTGCCGTCTCTGGGCGCCACAATGCGCTGCATGTTTTGTCGCGCCAGTGAAATTTCGGCGTTATGCAGACCGTTCTCGCTGTCAGCCGTTTCACCGCGAATCTTGTTGATCACCGCAGAGGTCGACTCCAGGTAGGCTTGCGTATCAGAGCGCGTCTGCTGAATATCGGCCGCGGCAGAGCTCGCCTCTGCTTTAGCCGATTGCCACTGCGCCTGCGCACTATTGAGGTGACGGCTAGCAATAATATGATCGCGCTCGGCCACCTCCAGATCACGTTTCGATACCAGCCCATCCGCAAACAAGCGCTGCAAGCGGTTCACTTGCAAGCTCGCTGCATCCAGTGTCGCCTGCGCTGCATTCACCGCTTCCTGGCTACTGCGAATTTTTTGATGAGCCACATCCTGTTTGTATTGCGCCGCAGAAATCTTGGCATCACGTGCCGCCGTCAAATTCTGCTTTTGCAGCTCATAAGCGCGCAACTCATCCTGCTTGGCGCCCAGTTTGCTTTGCAAATTATCACGCTGCGCTTCCAGGCGCTGTTTAAAGTTGGGGTCAGTGTCGGCGATCTCCAGCAATAAATCGCCCTCTTTCACTTGCGAGCCTTCTTGCACGTGCCAGCGATTAATCAGGCCGTTCACTGGCGCGTCTATGGTCTGCACGCGCTCAGAAGGGGAGTAAGCCGTCACTTTACCCAAGGCGGTCACGTTCTGCTGCCAGGGCAAAAACAAAAACATGGTCGGCAACCCCACTAGCAACCAGGCCAGGCGTTTGATCCAAATGCGCAAATGCTGCGGTGTTTGCACCGTGCGCATCAACGTCATGTGCAATTGATCATGCATGCTGATCTCCTGCCTGAGCGTAATGGCTGCCTAAGGTAATCACCTGCTGGCATTGCTGCGCGATATGTGGGAAGCGGGTCGTCACCAGCAGCATCCATTGCGACTGATGGCGCTTAAGCAAGGTCAGTACCTGATCCAGCTCCTGCTGGCCTAAGCCATCCAGCAAGCCATCAATAATCAGCAAGTCCGGGCGCCCTATCATTGCCCTGGCTAGCATCAGGCGCTGCAACTGGGTATACGTCATCGGGGCACCATAATCGGTCAAGATAGTGTCCATGCCCTTGGGCAGCTGGCTGATGTCGGCCCACAGCCCCAGCATTTGCAATACTTCTACCATGGCATCCAGCGTGATGTCTGCCCGGTCGAGGCGCAGGTTATCTAAAATAGACCCATGCTGCCATTCAACCTTGTTGGCCACCCCAATACGGTCGCGTAGATGGTCCACATTGAGCTGACGTAAATCAATGCCGCGATAACTGACGTAGCCTTGCGCAGGCTGCCTAAGGCCAGTGATGAGTTCAAGCAAGGTACTTTTACCACTGCCCAACGCCCCCAAAATGGCCAGGCTCTGGCCGCGTTGCAACTCGAAACTGACGTCTTTCATCAGCGCGGGCTGGCCATGATGGCTAAAACCCAACCCCACGACTTGCAATGGATGGTAGCCATCCAGACTGGAAGGATGCTCACCAACCGCCTCTACCGGCAAGGTTTCCAGCACGCCCAGTTTATCAACTGCGGCCAGCAAGTCGTAAAAGTACTCAAGCTTGGTGACAAAACGAACAAAGGCTGACAACACACCAAAAATAATCAGCTCTGCCGCCACAAACTGGCCGAGATTGATCTGGCCTTTAATCACCAGCGTGCCGCCTAAAATCAGCATGCCGGTGCCAATCACGGCATACATACCTACGGCCCCGATCAGTTGCATCATCAACACTCTAAAATGCAGCACTCTGGCGCCAAGATAGTTTTGTGCCAGCACTTCGGTATTTTGTGTGGTGCGCTGTTTGGCGCCATAAAATTTGGATAACCAGCGGTTACGTGCAATATTTTCTAGCCAGGCAGCCATGTCATACTTGGCTTTTGACTCTTTAAGTGCGGTGTTTTCTGCCTGCTTGCCAAGCAAAAACACGATTGCCCACAATACAATCAGCATCAGAATCACCAGAATGCCAAAATACAAACTGTAAAACAACAACACCACGCTACCAATCAACCCTTGCAGCAAGGCGGTGAGACCCACCGTGAGCAAGGTAGCCACCGACTTTTGCACCGTCTGGATATCAAAATAGCGGTTCACCAACTCGACCGGGTTGTGTTGATCGTAAACCGAGATGTGAATCTGCTGCGTGTTCTGCGCAATCAGTAAACTGTGGCGTACAAACACCCGGCGCTGTATCAACTCAACCAAAAAACTCTCAATCGCATAAATCGCCCCCGACAACCCCAGCAGGCAAAACAAAATAAAACCCACCACATACAAGGGCTGCAGCACGCCGCCCATGGTGACAATATTGACCATGGTTTGCACCGCGACAGGCGTGGCGATGCCCAGCACGCCATAAACGAGCGTCAGATAAAACAGCAGCAGAATATCCTGCTTTTCAAAGCTGGCGAGTTTTAGTACCCGTTGTACCGGGCTCAAAAGGGAGGGAGTCAGATTTGCCATCGTAAGAGTTATTTTAGTTGAGGCCCACTACATGGAGAGCAATGCATTATATAAGTTCCAAAAAAAAGCGGCTCTTAAAAGAGCCGCTTTTTTAACATCTATACAACAAAGGTAGATTACAGGCTGTAAGCGCGCTCACCATGTTCTGTTGTATCCAGGCCTTCGCGCTCGTACTCTTCACTGACGCGCAAACCAACCACGGCATCAACCACTTTGTAAAGAATCACGCTGACGATACCAGTCCAGATCAAGGTCACCACCACTGCGATGATTTGAGTTGTCACTTGACCGCCCATCGTCACGCCTTCGGCATAACCCACTCCGCCCAGGCCAGGAGCCATCAGCACGCCAGTGCCTACTGCACCCCAGATACCAGACAAGCCGTGCACACCGAACACATCCAGCGAGTCATCATAACCCAGCGCACCTTTCAACTTGGTCACGCCCCACAGGCTGACGAAGCTGGCAGTGAAGCCCAGAATGATAGAACCCATCGGGCCGATGAAACCACAGGCTGGCGTAATCGCAACCAGGCCAGCAACCGCACCTGATGCAGCACCCAACATGCTTGGCTTGCCTCTAAACAACCACTCGGCAAAAATCCAGCCCAATACCGCAGCAGCCGTTGCTAATTGTGTATTCACCAACACCATGCCTGCGGTTGCATCCGCAGCCAGTTCGCTGCCCACGTTGAAGCCAAACCAACCCACCCACAACAATGAGGCACCAATCATGGTCATCACCAGATTGTGCGGAGGCATCGCTTCTTTACCGTAACCGATACGTTTGCCTAACAGCAAAGCACCCACCAGCGCAGCCACACCCGCATTGATGTGCACCACAGTACCACCAGCAAAGTCTTTAGCGCCCAGCTCAGCCAGGTAGCCACCGCCCCATACCATGTGTGCCATTGGTACGTAAGCAAAAGTCACCCACAACGCTGTAAACAACAATACAGCAGAGAACTTCATACGCTCAGCAAAGCCACCAACGATCAGTGCCGGAGTCAGCGCAGCAAAAATCATCTGGAAGGTCAGGAAGACATACTCAGGGATTGTGCCAGTCAAGCTGTCTGTTGTAATGCCTGACAAGAATGCCTTGCTCAAGCCACCAACAATGGCATTCCCCTCGCTAAACGCCATACTGTAGCCATAAGCCGCCCACAGCACAGACACCAGAGAGAACACCACAAACACTTGCATCAACACCGAAAGCATGTTTTTCTGACGCACCAAACCACCGTAAAACAGTGCCAGGCCCGGGATAGTCATCAAAATAACCAACACTGTAGCCACAATCATAAACGCCGTATTGCCGACATCTAATGTCGGTGCAGCCTCAGCGGCGGCAGGTGCAGCTTCTGCAGCAGGCGCTTCGGCCGCTGCTGCATCAGAGGTGACGGTTTCCTGGACTGTGATGGTTTCTGTCACAACCTCTTCTGCATAACTGACTGGGGTTGCTGCCAGGCCAATCAAGGCGACCAGTGACAACATGGAAAGAATTTTCTTCATAGCTGAAGCCCTTTCTTAGAGCGCATCCGGACCGGTTTCGCCGGTACGTATGCGGTAAACTTGTTCCAGATCGAAGACAAATACTTTGCCATCACCGATTTTGCCCGTTGCAGCTGCTTTTTCGATCGCATCAACGACCTGATCAAGCATGTCGTCCTTAATGGCGACCTCAAGCTTCACTTTAGGCAAAAAATCCACGACATATTCTGCGCCACGATATAACTCGGTATGCCCCTTTTGACGGCCAAACCCTTTGACCTCAGTGACTGTGATGCCTTGTACGCCAATATTGGACAAAGCCTCACGCACTTCATCAAGCTTAAATGGCTTGATTATTGCGGATACAAATTTCATTTGCTTCTCCCGTTATTAATTCTGACGGGCACAATGCCCGCCAGATCTAAACTTGCTTATTAGAATGTACGACCGACGGTTAATACCAAACGACCATCATTCAGGTTTTTACTTTGCGCTTTGGTGCTAGTACCTTTGCCGTTAAAGCTTGTACCGCCATAGCCATTTTCACCCCAGTAGCGGGAGTTGTCTGACTCAACCCAGTATACACCGGCGTTCCAGCCCTCAGTGCTACCAATCTTGAATGCTTTACTCAGCCCAATTTTCCAGTCAGTGTAATCAGGGTTGGTTGCACCAGAAATGGAAGTACTTGGCAAGTTAACGCCACCATCTGGACTAAATGACTTATCCAGTTTACCAGCCACATTCAGACGACCAACGTGAGCAACCAATGTCAACTCCCACCATGGCAATGGATAAGCCGCGTTCAATTCGAAGTAAGTGGAACCTTTGGTGCTGCCATCCCAACCTGTAGATTTATCCGCACCCCACCAGTCAGTCAATGTGTAAGACAACTTACCACTTAACCAACCATAGGATAAACCAACGTTAGCTTCATAAGTGTCCCAACTACCACCTTTAGGTGTCAATACATCATTTGGGTTAGCCGCATTTGAAGCCCGGTATTTTTTCCATGAGCCACCTGGATACAGGTAACCATACAGGCCAGCACTCCAACCCAAACCTTCAACACCTGGTACGCTACCGTTGTAGCCACCGTAGATATCGATTTCAGTGGTCGAATCTGGATAAGTGTTTGGTGACACGCCTGAACCCCACACACCAGCGTAGAAACCGCTGGAATGGGTAATATCCATACCGCCTTGTGCAGTTGGCTTGTGCCATGATTGAGAAATACCACGTGAGTAGTAATCTGATACAAAAGAAACGTTACCAGTCGCAGTCCAGTCGGATTTAGCTTCTTCTTTAGCCTCTTCGGCTGCGTATGAAACTTGTGCAAATGATAATGCACCCAAAACTGCTGTGAGCAAAATAGATTGACGCATTTATGAGTCCTCTCTCTGTGAAAATCTTTGATCGAATTGTTGTAAACGAGAATGAAACAACACTGACCACAAAGCAAGGCACGTGCCAACCAATATAAACATTTTAAATCATATATTTAAGACAATAATTTAATCTTTTTTATTAAAAAAACAACGCAATAAACTGTTTTAAATAAAAAACACCTTATATACATTGCGGCAATTATATTTTTAAGGCCATCAACCATGCTAAAATATTGTGCAAAGGAGCCATCACCATGCTATTTACCAATGAAAAAATTAAAGAATTATCCTTAAAAATCAAACAATTAGTAGACTCAAGCCCCATTTCAGAGCTAGAAACCAATTTGCATGCACTATTTCAGGGCGCGCTCACCAAAATGGAACTTGTTTCACGTGAAGAATTTGATATTCAGTCGGCATTATTGGCTCGCACCCAACAACAACTAAAAACGCTGGAAGAAAAAATCAGCCAGTTGGAACAAGCGCAACCAACCAAAAAGTAAAAATTAATTTACAATTGTTAGCATTCCAACATTCAGGGGTGCGAGATGAGTCTGGCGGTGCTATACAGTCGTGCATTAAGCGGTATGGACGCGCCAGAAGTAGTGGTAGAAGTACATTTGGCAAACGGCCTGCCGAGCTTTACTATCGTTGGCCTGCCAGAAACGGAAGTCAAAGAGAGCAAGGACCGCGTGCGTGCAGCCATACAGACCGCGCAGTTTGAGTTTCCTGCCCGCCGGATTACAGTCAACCTGGCGCCAGCAGATTTACCCAAAGAGGGCGGGCGCTACGACCTGCCAATTGCGCTAGGCATTCTGGCCGCGTCAGGCCAACTGCCCAAGCAGCAGCTTGCGAACTACGTCATTGCCGGTGAGTTAGCGCTCACGGGCGCATTGCGGCCGATCCGCGGCGCGCTGGCGATGACTTATCATCTGCTTCAAGACAAAACCTGCACGAGAGCGGCTATTTTGCCCCAAGAAAGTGCATATGAAGCCAGTCTGGTCGAAGGCTGCACCATTTTTGCGGCAAACAGCCTGCTGGAAGTGTGCGCACACTTGTCTGATAAGCAAGCATTGCCGCAGCACCCCTTGGTGATGCCGGTTGAACGCACTGAATTGCCGGACTATCAGGAGGTGAAAGGCCAGCTTCGAGCCAAGCGTGCATTGGAGATCGCGGCGGCAGGCCAACATAGCTTATTAATGAGCGGCCCGCCCGGCACGGGCAAAAGCATGCTGGCACAACGTTTTGTCAGCATTCTGCCTGACATGACCACACAAGAAGCACTCGAAAGTGCTGCCATTTTGTCACTCACCGGGCAGTTTCCGGCGACAGCCTGGAAAAAGCGTCCGTTTCGAGCGCCCCACCACACCGCGTCTGCGGTTGCACTGGTCGGTGGCGGCAGCGTGCCACGGCCTGGCGAAATCAGCCTCGCCCATCATGGCGTGCTCTTTTTAGATGAGCTGCCAGAATTTGATCGCAAAGTACTGGAGGTACTGCGTGAACCACTTGAAAATGGCAGCATCACCATTTCACGCGCTGCCAGACAAGCCACTTTCCCGGCCCAGTTTCAGCTGATTGCGGCCATGAATCCATGCCCATGCGGCTATTTTGGCCATTACAACCAGCGCTGCCGCTGTACGCCAGAGCAAATATTGCGTTACAAGAACAAACTATCCGGCCCATTTCTAGACCGGATTGACATGAATATCGACGTCCCTGCACTGAAGCCAGAAGAGCTGAGCCATCATCAGCCCAGTGAAAGCAGTGCCAGCATACGAACGCGCGTGATGCTGGCGCGAGACCGGCAAATGCACCGCCAGCAAAAGCCCAACGCCACGCTCGCGCCATTGGAAATTGCCAATGTGTGCCAACTTGGCGAACAGGCCAGCCAGCTACTGCAAACCGCCATGCAAAAATTCTCACTCTCAGCCCGCAGCTATCATCGCATCCTCAAAGTCGGCAGAACCATTGCCGACCTAGCCGGAGCAACGCACATTAGCGATGCACACATTGCAGAAGCGTTACAATATCGGCGTTATGATTATTAAGAGGCTAATGCCATGCATTTATATGATGTGAGTATCGCGCCACTGCTGCGCACGCTGCAAAACCTGAAACACATTTTGCAACAAGGTGAGCTATACGCCGAGCAAAAAAAAGTGGCGCCTGAAGTGCTACTCAACAGCCGTTTATCTGTCGATATGTACCCGCTCATCAAACAAGTGCAACTGGTGAGTGACATGAGCAAAGGCGCAGGCGCCAGGCTGGCAGGGCTGGAGATGCCGCAATATGCCGACGATGAAACCAGCTTTGACATGCTTTACGCCAGAATTGATAAAACCATAGACTTTCTGTCGCAGATTCAACCTGCACAGATCGAAGGGGCTGAGGGCAAAGAAGTTGTGCTGACAATTCGTAAAGTAGATTTAACCTTTAGCGGGCTCGATTACCTGCAAAAATGGGTCATGCCCAATGTTTATTTTCACACCACCACGGCCTATAACATTTTGCGCCATCTGGGTGCGCCGCTCGGCAAAACCGACTATCTCGGCCAAAAGCGCTAACGATTCAAGCACGCTTGCGCCAATAGCCGATTGCCTGAGGTTCGGCTTGTAGCATGGCTTGTCGGCGCAGCGTTTCATAGGCTTCAGCCTCAGAAACGCCTTGCTCGTGTGCTAGGCGTTGCGCTTTTTTATTAGCGGCGGCCACCCAGGCAGGGTTCTCCTGATAACCTCTATCCTGCATACAGCGATCTAGCACGCGCGACTGTCTGGCCGCTTTTTCCAGCTGTTGAAACGGCAATACCTCGGGTAACGCAGCGGCTGCTTTGCTGGCAATCAAATCACACTGGTTAATCACCTGTGACATCTCGTTAGGCCCAGCGGCGGAGTCGACCGCTTGGAGTGATTGCCAATACCAGAAACCCGCATAACCAAGCAACAACATCCCCAGCACAGCCAACACTTTTGACACTTTCATCAGCCGAACCCTCGCTTAAAGTGCTTTTATTGTGCGCTATTTCATGCCCGATGAATAGCAAGGTCATTGTCATCTAAAAAGTGTATTCACTTCATTAAAGCGTCACACAGACTGGTTAACATAGTTTTAATCAATGGCGCCGCCCATCGCCGCCATAAACAGGAATGCACAGCTTAAGAAAGGAATAAACATGACGTTAATACAGTTATATACGCAAACAAATAAAGGAAGAATCATGAGCGAATGGCAAGATGAGCCACTGACCTACACAGCCAGCATGCCTGAGCTGATGACCGCACAGGACATTATGTATCTGGCGGAAGACATTGTGGCTGACAATAATATTCAAGCGATTTACAAGCCTTCAGAACTCTCGCTCGAAGTAGTGTAGCGCGACCGCCCGGCGGCTAGCCGCGGCTTGTTGCACCAATCCCATCCGTCATTCACTTCACACGCCCGGCTCAAAGCACGTGCGTTGACCATGCCTAGACACTGCCACAGTGTTTGCCTAGAATAACCCTTCGATCATCACCATCTCACAGGAGGCAACCATGTTTTTAGGCGCGGTAGGCATCTATGCTCTGATTGGCGTTGTTGTAGCGATTTGCCTGATTTTGTACGTATTCGCAAAAAAGGTGAAGTAACTCGCACAGATTAAAAAAGCCCCGACACCGGGGCTTTTTTATTGGCCTGACTGGCTGCCGGACTACTGTATCAACTCATGCCAGCTTTGCTTGGTGCCATAGCTGCCATTGGTTCTTTGTTTAAAAATCTCATTCACGCTGCTAGGTACTAATGAATCTAACACACCGGCAGCCACTTCAAATGGTGTCGCATTGTTACTACTTGTCACGAATACATGCGGGTCACCCTTACTGTCATAAGTAATAATGAAACCCACCGCAGGTGTCATCATCCGCTCAGAGACGCTCCCACTAGCCAGCACTGACCTGCCATTTTTATAGTTAAAATAATTGAACCAGCCATACCCGGCACCACTACAAGCCTCGCTGCTTGGCACCATGGTCGGCATGAGTAATACACCATTGATTAATAGCGGATCTAGATTCACGCGTTCCCCGGCTGGAAAATCTAATACCCAGCCATAACCAGTATCAAAGTTAACCGCTGCACTGCTAGTCACCGTACGATCTCCGCTGAGACTTTGCATGACAAGCTGACTCCGGCCGATGGCGGTCGTCTGCCCATTATCCTTGAAGGTATAAGCAGAGTTTTGTGGCATATTGGTTAAATCAGCAGGCTCTAAAAATTTACCAGTACCAACCATCACGACTTTGTTCTTATCCACCTTGCCCAACTCAGGTTGGGTAGTCACCTTCTGCACATTGCCGCTGCCATCGCGTAATGCTGCTATTTTTGTTACGGCATTCGTATTAATGTCAAACCGCCAAATGTTACCGTTTAAGTCCCCGCCATATACATTGGTTACCGTGTTGTTTTCAAACATTTGCTCCACATATATCGAGACTTTCGCCAAGCCACTTGGGTTAGCTGCACTCCCCTCTCCCGTGGAAAGCGTCTTTATTATGGCACCACTATAGACATCCAACACATACAGATAACCTGCACCATCGCCCATCGGGCTGTTATTCACCAATGTGCCATCACTCAGCTTACGCGCATAAGTGCCGTTGTTGTAACCGGATGTCAGTAGCACAACCCAGCGACCATCCAGCATTTTGGTAGTCTGTGGATTGCCAAAGCTATAACCTAAGTTGCTATTGCTACCAGAAGCTTGTGCATAAAACTCCCACAACAACATGGGGTTCTCGGGGTCTGTCACATCAATCGCAAAATAACCACGCCCCCCCCCATTGAGGCCGGAGACAAGAATAGTACGCCAAACTGCACCAGCGCCGGTGCAACCAGAAATACAGACATCAGAGACAACCGGACTACCATTGACATAATTGGTATGATAGTTGGCACCATATTCCTTATCTGCCAGATTGGCCAGATTGGCGATCACTGGCGTTGGAATAAAGGCCCACAGCTCGCGGCCATCAATGGCATTAAACGCATGTAACATGCCATCGTTAGCACCAACATAAACAACAGGTTTCAGCGTCGAATTTGCCGCCCTGGCTGATTTATATGCCTTATAGTTTGCATCCAAATAATTTACATTAGACACCCTAAAATAGGCAGGGCGTGACTGTGCAATATCGCCCATGACAGCTTGACGCTCACGGAACAGTCGCAATGCAGTCTGCGCATTCGAACTGGTATCCTCATAGGTTTTATTGCCTTTTAGATAATCAACCAACTTGTCTACTTTTTGTGGATCCGTAATTCTTTGATCCGTCGCTCCCAAGCCCTGCATTTGACTCAGCGCTAAATAGCCATTGGATAACACCGTCTTATGCGTTGCCGGCAAATTCGCTGACTCAAACAAGGTCAGTGAATTATTTTTGTTAAAATAAATATTCCTGCCGCCGCTTAACTGCGTACGGAGCTTACCTGTACAACTTCGTGCAACCTGAACGTAGCAAGACGTCGGCTCACTAAAACTTAACGCAGAGCCTAGCGCGCCTCTTGTACCATCACACGTGGACTGATCTGAATTGGTGGTTTTACAATATTGATTACCATCAGGCCCGGTATAAGAGACAGCTGGCGTGGTGCAAGTATCTGCGGCCACATTCTCCACACACCAAATAGCACTTTCCGCAGTTTGCAAGGTGGTGGTATTCACAGTACGCGCTTCTAGATTACCGGTCCATTTAACGGTCTGGTAGCTAGCAACATATTGGAAATTATCCCCAGTAGTTGGCGCGAGACTACTGGCAGCTGCGGCTGCACTTGCACCCTCAATAGACTTAATCTCAGACAGGCCTTTGGCCAGAGAGTCGCGCAACAGTTTAGGGTTGCTAGCACTGTAGTAGGTACCATTGGCATTGACGGCCGCATGCCATAAGTCATCGATACGCGTGCCATCCTCATTGGCCATTGGATCTGGCCAGTTTTTGTTACCACTCGATACGTCCTTAAAATCTCCCTGTGTTTGGGTTTTATAATCATCGGTATACACCAGGGTGCCATCTATGCCCAAGCCCAGTGTCAACGTCACCATATTTTGCTTTGGATAGTCGGTAGAGGTACCACAAACAGAGGTACCCAACGCACCGCTACAGTTAGACAGCGCACTATCACGAATATCTGTGTCATAAAAATACTTGGCAGTATCGGCCAATGTATTTTGCTTGCTGCCACTATCGAATTGTGGTCGCGGGCTGCCGCCATCCTGGTCTCCAATAGCAGAACTATTAATGCGTGTTGGATTGCTGCTGTCGTTCCAGTAACCATCGGTCGTTAACAAGGTAAAGTTTGATTGGCAGCCATATTGCATGGGGTCATCAGTACCCAGGGTTTTTTTACCTGCGAAATGCCTACCCACACTGGCTAATGCAGTACGTAATGGCGTACCGCCACTGGCCGACACCGCAAACAGCTTCTGGTACCAGGACTGCTTTTGGCTAGCATCAAACGGGGCAATCGCTAGATAGTTGGAACTTGGATTGTTAATGGTTACCAAGCCTACCCGGTAGCGTGAATCCAGCGCCTTGAATGCCTGGCTGGCAGCCGTTTTCATAGACTGTATGCGTGTGCGGTAATAAGTCCACCAATTGGCAAAGTTAGTCATCTCCTCTGTATAGGTACAAGTAGAAGGTGAGTTGGTGGTGCCTGCGCAATCAGCTCTATCCTCGCCTTTAACTGTTTGTCCAGGGGCGGTATAGCTAGTTACAGCGCTGCTAATACTGACATAAAGCATACTCCCTGGAATATCATTGGTTGCTGTCGAGAGTTGTGCAGTGTAATTACCACCTGTCATAGTGACCTGAATCGGAGCAGAGGTATTAAGAGGCTCACCTGCATACGTGACAATAGTCAAGACATTGCTGCTGATGCTGACCGTATTACTACTCAACGTGCAATTCCCAGAAGGATTGGTACTACGACACATAGACGAACGCACAGATGAGGCAAGGTCGCTACTATTACTGGAAGAGTTAGCCGAGACGGTCGCCGACAATATCTCCATATTATTGATTTTGATACTGGTCACAGAAGCATTATTGCTGGTCTTGTTCAGCGTTAACTTGTAGGTGGCAACCGGCCTGCGCAAATTGGTATAAGTATTACCCGTGTCATTGACAGTGGTACTGGCATTACGAATTTTCTGGCAGCGATAAGAGGCCGATGCCGTCAGATCGCGTGTGGTCGCTGCCGTATTGGAGTTACACCAGCGGATGTTAGCCGGGTAAGTATAGCTGCCCGTCGCCACTTTCGAGATGACACAACTGGTCAGGCCTGGTGTAGAACAAAACTCACCCGGGATAAATGCATAATAAGAAGCAGCTGACACAATACTTGTGGTCCCATTCTTGGTTCTGCCCTGATCATCGACTTCATTTGCCACCGCAGTGAAATTAGTCTGGTTAGACATGCTCACACCGAGTGAAGTCAAGGGTGGTGTATATTGCACTTCCGGGTTGTAATACTGGCTATTGTAATCTGCATTATTCATTAACCAGTCTGAAGAGGAGTTTGCCCAGTCTGGGGTATAGTTCCACGCCATGCTGCCGGAGTTATCCAATACAAACATCAAATTAGGTTTGACATTCGAACTACCGGAGGTCTGTAATGGCATGGTTGCCAGATCCAGGAATTCGGCCTGCAATATCCCCGGCAGCAACAATGCCAGCCAAAGAAGTTTCTTGATCCAGTGTTGACTTTTCATCATTCCACCTATTAGTTGGAGATAAAAGATTGCATAAAAGTGAGCGTGTTCTTAGGCCCTGCTATCCGCAGGGTAATGCGGTATAAGGGAGAGTCTGCGACGGCTTTAGGCGGCAGGACACCCTCCCGATTACCGCCATTATGGGTACCGTTATTAGGGTCGGTGGCGCTACTGGCCATCACACAACGAGCAGAGGCGACACTTGCGTTACCCGCATTTACTTCAGCCTCGCTGTAATTACACATGCGCTCTACTACGTAGCGTATTTCGTTGCCTTGACGATCAATTCCATTATGAATCTCGTCATTACCATCCGTCTGGTTAGGCACCAGGCTGCTATTAGCGCTAGTCCAAACCATGGTCGTCAGTTGATTGCCATCACAAACCAGCGCATCCGGTTGAGTATCAAACTGGCTGCAATTGGCGTAATAGCCTAGTGCGGGATGATGCCTAACGCTGTCAGCCAACAGTACACCCTGAGTAATATTTTGGGTAATCCTCTCCAATGCCACATTAGTAGCGGCGGAAGCAGACTGACGGTAAACCAAATTACCAGCCAACAAGGCATTGGTATCAACGCTGCGAATCAAGGCAACGGCCGCAATCGACATCACGGCCAATGCCAGCAAGGCAAAAAACAACACTATGCCGGTTTGCTGCATCCAAGCTTGGCGCATTCTTCCTGAAAATAAATGGCTATAAGGCATCACGGTTCCATATAACATTTCTGAGCGGGATAGTGACTTCAAAGCTACGGTAGCGATAACGCTGCCAATTGGGCACATTACTTAAATCAACATTTGCAGGTGTGGCCGCTGATTGCCATATGCATACTTTACTGATGCCTGGCGCAGTACCATTGCAAGCCTGACTGACGATGGTTCTCTGCAAATTACCATCTCTGGCAATCACTGCAATACGGATGGCCCGGATACGATTACGGTCAAACAAAGTAATCGCTGGGCCGAAAACGCCAGTTGCATCCACCCACTGATCAACTTGATTCAAAAAGCGTGCTGCCGTGGTTGCCGGTGAGGCTGTATCCTCTGTATTTGTTACACCATATTGCGCTTGCAATGCCACGATATCACTTGCCACCGGTACGGCAACACTGTTAGGGAATGGTGCCGCGCCCGACGTACCACCTGTCCTGGTTAACTCAAATGCAGCATTGATGCTATATTGATACTGGTTCCACGCACCCAAACAAGAAAAGCGCACCTGGTTTGCGCCGTTCAAATCGGTGACAGGGCTCGCAGTCGGCGTAACATTAAGATCTGACAGGGTATTAACAGCTTGATTTGGATTAAGTTTTTGTAATCGCCCAAGGCTGCAATTTGAATTCGCAGGGTTCTGATGGAACAACACCACATCATTTTCCTGGCAGCCCATTAAGCGACCATCCAAGGTAGGGGCCGTCATCGTTCCGGTTGCCCGTAAAGAAGCACCGCCACTGCCGGGGTTCCCATAACGGATGCGCACACTATCGCTGCCAGCACCGCCGTCTACAATAACCACCGGAGATAAATTAATCACCACGCCTGCTTGATTGATTGATGTATCTATAGGGCACAGCAAGGGAGAGGGATCGCCACTATTATTAAGCGGCAAGCCATTCCCTGCATTTTGTGCATCTCGCTGTATGTAATATGTGGCCAGCACACCACTGGATTGTGCGTCTGCACCGCCTGCAATCATGCGTTTTCGCGCCTCAAAGCCACTAAATAAATTGCTAATGGCCAGCGTCGCCACTAGGCCAATCAAAATACCCACCAGCAACTCTACCAGGCTCAAACCACCCTGAAAGCGAGGGCTGCGCAGCCGTGACAACACATTCGTAGGCGTATGCATCATGGCATTACATCAAACAAATAACTGGATGCATTGACTTGGTGTCTGCTCCCTCCAGGTACTTGCCAGCCAACGGTCACAGTGACCATGCTGTTAGTCAGTGCCGAGAAAACCAGCGTACCATTGGGCAGCTGGGATTTGATTTTTTCCTTGTTGACTTGCGTAATATAGGTTGCCGCATTACCGCCAAACGCCATCATGTTGGCAATATGCGTTTGCGCAATCAATTGCGCCTCTGCGCGGTAGCGGTTATCGCTACTGTTTTTAATCATGGCACTTTGCAGGCCCACCAGCGCCAACACCCCCATGCTAAAAATCACCAAAGCCACCATGGACTCAATCAGCACCGAGCCTTGCTGGTTGCCACGCATTGACCAACGTTTCTGTTGTGCCGTATTTAGCATGCTCGAGTATCTCCCACAGCGGTCACGGTCGGATCGCAAACTTTGACATTGCCGCCAGCTGCCAGCAACACACGCAACGCCCGACGTTCTTCATTTCTAACTTGTGCGTTGGTGATATTTACCACCGAGAGCCCAACTGGCGTGGCTGGGTCACGCGTGCCAAAACCACTAAACACGGCGGTGTAACTATCTGCCGACACAGTTGTGTTACTGGAAGACCCTTCCGTGGCACTTTTTTGAGTAATCGTAGATGGGCAGGTTGTGGTCTGCGTCACGCAGCCAATCTGCCAGGCACTATTGGTTTGCAGGGTAAATTTGACCCGTGCATTGCGCTTGATTGCCTCCATCCTGGCCTGTTGTAAACCACTGTGGATAGATTCGGCAACCGTGCGGATCTGGGCATTGCCAATAGAGGATTGAAAAGCAGGAATCGCAATGCTCGATACTGCCACCAACACCGCCATGGTGACGACCAGTTCAATTAATGAGAATCCCTGTTGGCGCATGAGTAAGGGTTATCCAGTTAACAACTGCCTGAAGACGAAGTCAGCCAGCAACTGCTGCCTGCCGTGCCATCAAATTTGGAGGTCTTAGCGTTATCCTGATTTACCGTAAACTCAAAGTTACCCATATTATTGGCGGCTCTGCCTGTGGCCCTTAAGGTGTAGGTAGTGGCGGACTGGTTATCAACCGCATAATCAAAATTTCTGGCATCACTAGGCACACAGGCAAACCCCACATACGTAAAGTTATCCTGGAAAAACTGCTCGGCCTGTACACGGCAATTGGCCAGGTTGGCTGGCGCCTCGGCCGCATTGCCGCTTTTGACGTAATCCTGATAACCTGGCACGGCAATACTGGCCAACAAGCCAATAATCGCCACCACGATCATCATTTCAATCAGGCTAAAACCATATTGATTTGGGCGCTGCATGATCAAACCCCTTTTTAGATAGCCTTATCATGCAAACAGGCAGCTGTCATGTCCAGCAGCAGCCGACCAGTGGTTGAGATTGCCCGACAAGCGGTCAAGTAGCGTTGCAGTCACATGAGCCACTGACGGTTTAATGGTAAAATGGCCCACTATTTATATTGGACGGTGAATCATGCTTTCCTGCTGGACGAGATTACTGGCTGTTGCCTTATTGTTGGCGCAATTGAGCGCCTGCGGTCTCAAAGGAGATTTGTATCTTCCAGAGCGCCAATACCCTCAAACACCTCAACAAGAGAAGCCTGCATCGTGACCGCACTTTCAACTCAACCATTTTCAACGCAACTGGGTCTGCTGCACGCAGAAAATGTAGCCCTGCGTGAGATTGCCCAGGCGCACCAAACACCAACCTACGTCTACTCACGGGCAGCACTCACCCAGGCCTTTGAGCGCTTTCAGGCCGGGCTCATCGGGCAGGATCATTTGATTTGTTTTGCCGTCAAAGCCAACCCCAGCCTGGCCATTTTAAATGTGTTTGCCAGATTAGGCGCCGGCTTTGACATTGTGTCTGGTGGCGAACTGGCACGCGTACTGGCTGCCGGTGGTGACCCGAAAAAAATCGTGTTTTCGGGGGTCGGCAAATCTCATGCAGAGATCAAAGCCGCGCTCGAAGCCGGTATTTTCTGTTTTAACGTCGAGTCAGCCAATGAGCTGGATCGCATTCAGCAAGTGGCGGCGGACTTGGGCAAACAAGCACCGGTGTCATTACGCGTGAACCCGAATGTGGATGCCAAAACCCACCCATATATTTCCACCGGCCTTAAAAACAACAAATTTGGCGTCGCGTTTGAAGATGCGCTGAGCTTGTACAAAAAAGCCGCGCAACTGCCCAATATCAAGGTGCATGGTGTAGATTGCCATATCGGCTCGCAAATCACCGAGCTGTCACCTTTTTTGGACGCACTGGATAAAGTGCTGGGCCTGGTAGATGCACTAGCGGCAGCAGGCATTACGATTCAACATATTGATGTAGGCGGCGGCGTAGGCATTACCTACAGCGACGAAACACCCCCGGACTTTGCTGCCTATACGGCAGCCATCTTGCAAAAACTGGCAGGCAGAAAGGTGAAAGTGTTGTTTGAACCTGGCCGCGCACTGGTCGGTAACGCAGGCGTGTTGCTGACCAAAGTCGAATACCTGAAACCAGGTGAGAGCAAAAATTTTGCCATTGTTGATGCGGCCATGAACGACCTGATGCGCCCGGCACTGTATGACGCGTTTCACAATATCACCACTATTGCGCCATCCACGGCTCAAGCACAAGTGTATGAAATTGTCGGCCCAGTCTGCGAAAGCGGTGACTTTTTAGGCCATGACCGCACACTGTCCATTGAAGAAGGTGATTATTTAGCGATTCACTCCGCCGGTGCTTACGGCATGAGCATGTCCAGCAACTACAACACACGCGCACGCGCTGCCGAAATACTGGTCGATGGTGATCAGGTACATGTGATCCGCGAACGCGAGCAAATTGCTGACTTGTTTAAACTGGAACGCACACTGCCTTAAGCCTCGCTTGTGGGCAATAAAAAACCGAAGCCTTAAAGCTTCGGTTTTTTATTGGGTGAGAACGGCTTAGTCAAAAATCACGGTCTTGTTCGCATAGAGCAAAATGCGATGATCAATATGCCAACGCACGGCTTTAGAAAGCACCATACGCTCCAGGTCGCGACCTTTCTGAATCAAGTCTTCCACCTGGTCGCGGTGCGAAATACGCGCCAAATCCTGCTCAATAATCGGGCCTTCATCCAACACTTCAGTCACATAGTGGCTGGTGGCGCCAATCAATTTCACGCCGCGCTCAAACGCACGATGATAAGGGCGAGCGCCGATAAACGCCGGCAAAAATGAATGGTGGATATTAATAATTTTTTGCGGATAACGCGCCACAAAGTCCGGCGATAAAATCTGCATATAGCGCGCCAGCACAATCAAATCCACGCCATATTTTTCAAACAGGGCAAACTGCTGCGCCTCGACCTCGGCCTTGGTGTCTTTGCTCATGGGCAAATAGTGGAAGTCAATGCCGTAAAACTGCGCCAGCTTTTCGGTGTCTTGATGATTACTGATAATGAGCGGGATATCACACGCCAGCTCACCGCTATGATGACGGTGCAACAAGTCGACCAGGCAATGATCATATTGCGACACCATGATCGCCATACGCGTTTTCTGCTCTGACAATTTAAGCTGCCAGGTCATCTCAAACCGTTGTGCAATCGGGCCAAATGCTTGCTCAAAATCGGCGACCGCCACATTAAAATTGGTCAGGTCCCATTCCACGCGCATTAAAAACAGATTATTTTCCGCATCCTGATGCTGGTCTGCGTGTAAAATATTGGCATTGTGCTCATACAAAAATTGCGCAATCGCCGCCACAATCCCTTTGGTATCCGGGCAGGTAATCAGCAAAGTAGCAGTGTTTTTCATAACATAGGCTTCAACGAGCAACAAAAATCAGATTATACCTGATGCCTGCCAGACCTTGTGCTTGACCTTGGTATTCGTGGGCGCAGACGGCAGTTTCATGACGGAATTCATTATGCAAACAGAGGTAACACCCAATATTGTGCTGGCTAACCCGCGCGGCTTTTGTGCCGGGGTAGACCGCGCCATCATTATTGTTGAGCAAGCGCTAGAGAAATTCGGCGCACCGATTTACGTGCGCAATGAAGTCGTACACAACAAGTTTGTGGTCGGCCAGTTACGCGACAAAGGCGCCATTTTTGTCGATGAACTAGAAAAAATTCCGGCAGGCAGCATTGTCATTTTTAGTGCACATGGCGTGTCTAAAGCCGTGCGCGCAGAGGCAGAGTCGCGTGGACTCACTGCCTTTGATGCCACCTGCCCACTGGTCACCAAGGTGCATATCGAAGTGGCCAAAATGCGCAAAGACGGCCTGGAAATCATCATGATCGGCCACAAAGGCCACCCCGAGGTTGAGGGCACCATGGGCCAGTCTGAAGCGGGCATGCATTTGGTTGAAACGCCGGATGATGTGACCGCACTGCAAGTGGCAGATGCTGACAAACTGGCTTATGTCACGCAAACCACGCTGTCAGTGGATGATGCCACACAAGTCATTAATGCCTTAAAAGTACGTTTTCCAAACATTAAAGCACCCAAAAGTGATGATATTTGCTATGCCACACAAAACCGGCAAGATGCGGTCAAAATCATGGCCAAAGACTGTGACCTGGTAATTATTGTTGGCTCACCCAATAGCTCAAACTCTAACCGCTTGCGTGAAGTGGCGAAAAATCAGGGGGTAGAAGCGTATATGGTCGACAATGCCAGCCTGTTGCAAGCCAAGTGGCTGCAAGGCAAACGCAAAGTTGGTATTTCTGCAGGCGCTTCTGCGCCAGAGGTGCTGGTGAAAGAGGTGATTACTGCTTTGCAAAACATGGGTGCCACACACGTTGAAGAGCTACAAGGCGTGGTTGAAAACGTGGTGTTCCAGCTACCTAAAAATCTGGTTAACGCCGAAAAACGCACACCCGGTTAATCCACAAACGCCAGGCAAAAAAAACCCAAGCTCGAGAGCTTGGGGCAAGCAATATCCTCGGGAAAGGATAATCGGGGAAAATGTGCTGATTATTATTGTTATATGCAGTTGCTTCGCTCTTACATTTTGGAGATTGCAAGGTCGCCCAACCTGCAAGCTGAGTGACTATCTCTATAAATGCATATAACGTGCCAACCCGATAAAAATCACAAGCCATTGATTATTAATATATTTAACTTTTAAACCATGCAGCTGCCGTAGTGGATGGCTGAAATAAACCACCACTTTGGTTTGCTAAAACCAAGCGATAGCATCACGACTGACGGCGACGCACGTCAGAGAACAGCGGGAACAACAAGGGTAGCAACAGTAGCGTGAACAAAGTGGCCGTAATCAAGCCACCCACAATCACCACGGCAAACGGTCGCTGTGTTTCTGAGCCAATACCATGTGAGAGCGCAGCTGGCATTAGCCCCAAGCCAGCCATCAGTGCGGTCATTAAAATCGGGCGTAATCTGGCCACTGCACCGTCAATCACAGACTCGGTCACGCTGCGGCCTTCGCGCATGAGGTTCTTGATCTGCTCGACCATAATCACACCGTTTTGCACCGAGATGCCCGCCAGGGCAATAAAACCAACGGCGGCCGACACTGACAAATGCAAGCCTGAAACAGCCAAGCCAGCGAGGCCACCCACCAGCGTAAACGGAATCATCATCAACACCAGCAAGGCATTTTTCACTGACTTAAACGCCCAGAATAACAGCACAAATATCAGCAACACCGACAACGGCACAATCACCATCAAGCGTTTCATGGCCCGCTGCTGGTTTTCAAACTGGCCACCCCAGGTCATGGTATAACCTGGCGGCAGCTTGACGTCGGCTTTCACTTTCTGCATCGCCTCTTTGACAAAGCTACCCTGATCGCGGTCGGTAATATTGGCTTTAATGGAGACGATACGTGCCCCGGCCTCACGGCTGACGCGTGAGGCGCCTTGCTTGATTGTCACCTCAGCCACTTCGCTCAACGGGATACTGCCGCCACCATTGGGCAAGGCAATCGGCAATTCATCAATATCATCGACCGAATCCCTGAACGGCCGGTCCAGGCGCAAAGTCACGTCAAAATGACGATCACCATCGTAAAAGGTATTCGCCGCATTACCTGCCAGCGCCGTTTGTACGGTATTGTTAACGTCGCTCACCATCAGTCCATAACGGGATAACTGGTTGCGATTGAGCGTGATGTCGAGCTCTGAGTTACCAGAAATGCGCACGGCGGCAACATCAGTAGCGCCCTGCACGCCATTAATGCTGTCGACAACCTCAGCGGCTTTTTGCTCAAGAATAGCTAAATCCGGGCCAAAAATCTTGACCGCGATTTCGCCTTTGACACCAGACAGTGCCTCTTCCACGCTATCCTGAATCACTTGTGAAAAGTTGGTCGGCACACCAGGAATCTCATGAATACGGCGCGACATATCTTTAATTAACGCTTCTTTGTCAGCAAACTTCCACTCACTGTGCGGTTTGAGGTCAGCCAGAATCTCCATGTGATACGGCCCTTTTGGGTCAGTGCCGTCATCTGGCCGCCCGACATGCGCCACCACCAGCCGCACCTCCTGGTAACTATTGAGAATCTTTCTGATCTCGCGTTCAACGTCTTTGGTTTTCTCTAAACTGGCAGAAGGCGGCAAGTCGACGGTGAGCCAGATATTGCCTTCATCCAGTTTGGGCAAGAACTCAGAGCCGAGCATAGGTGCAGACACCACAGACACGACCAATATCGCCACCGACACAATCACCACCATTGCCCGCGACTGACTGCTTTTGAGCAAAATATTGCGATAGCCTTCTTGCAAGCGGTGCATCCAGCCACTGTGTTTTTCTGCCATGTCTTCACGCGTCATGGTGTATGACAGCAAGGCGGGCACTAGGGTTAAGGTGAGGATAATGGCCCCGAGCAAAGCAAAACTGAGCGTGAATGCCATGGGCGAAAAAATTTTACCTTCCACGCGCTGAAAGGTAAAAATCGGTAGAAACGCAGTAATGATGATGGCTTTTGAAAATAAAATGGGATGCCCCATATCAATCGCCGTGCTCTTCAAGGTTTGCATGCGCCAGGCAAGACCACTGTGGGTAGGGTTACTGGCATCAGCCATCGCCAGGCGCACCATGAGCGCTTCGACCAGCACCACCGCACTGTCGATAATAATGCCAAAGTCCACCGCGCCCAGTGAAATCAGGTTAGCCGACACGCCACGCAAATCCATCACAATAAACGCGAACAGCAATGACAACGGGATCACGGAAGCCACGATTAGCGCCGCCCGCCAGTTACGCAAAAACACCACCAAAATGGTGACCACCAGCAAGGCACCCACAATCAGGTTTTCTGACACCGTATGCACGGTGTGATGTACCAAGCCAGTCCGGTCATAAAACGGCACGACCTTCACCCCGGCGGGTAATGATTCATTGACCACCTCCACTTTGGCACGTAAGGCCTCAATCACTTTGGCGGCATTTTGACCTTTGGTCATTAATACAATGCCTTCAATGATGTCATCTTGCTGGTTAAACGAAACGATGCCTGAGCGCGGCCTGTCACCAATCACCACCTGACCAAGATCACTCACCAGAATCGGCTTGCCATCACGCGTGTCCACTACCGACTGCGCAATATCATCCAGGCTATGAAACAGACCTATGCCGCGCACCACCAGTGACTCATCGCCGCGATGCATGAGACCACCGCCAACGTTGCTGCTGTTATTGCCTACCGCCTGGTTGACCTGGTCTATGCTGACGCCAAATTTTTTCAGGCGATACGGGTCCAGCTTGATTTGATATTCTTTAACCGTGCCGCCAAAACTGGTGATATCGGCCACGCCGGGCACCATGCGCAACTGCGGAATAATTTTCCAGTCCTGGATCGCACGCACCTCGCGTTGCGGCATGTCTTTGGGCGCTTCAACCAGGTAGCGATATACTTCACCGACGGCCGTCGTCAGCGGCGCCAGGGTCGGCTGCAAGCCGGTGGGCAGGCTTACACCTTGCAAGCGCTCCAGCACCTGCTGCCGGGCAAAATAATCCTCGGTACGCTCGGCAAAGGTTAATGTCACCACCGATAAGCCAGTAATCGACACCGAGCGGATTTGCGCCAGGCCGGGCACGCCACTCATGCCATGCTCGATGGGCAGCGAGACCACGCGCTCTACCTCTTCAGGCGCCATGCCAGGCGACTGCGTGACAATAATCACGTGTACATCTTCTACATCCGGGAAAGCTTCAATCGGCAAGTTTTGCACCGCCACCCACCCAAAAATGGTCAGCACCACTGCGCCTATGAGCAAAAAAACGCGCTGTTGCAGCGAGAACGTGATTAAGCCTTTTAGCATGCTTTATTTACTCACCGACAAATCAGAGTTTAATAAAATCGCCCCGCCAACCACCACACGCTCGCCTGGTTTTAAGCCTTCTTTCACCGTGGCGTATTCGCGGCGTTGCAAGTCCAGCGTGACTTTGCGCTTTTTAAAATGCAAAGGGCGCTCTTCCACAAACACGTAGCTATATAAACCCTCGGTAATCAGCGCGCTATTAGGTAAACGGATCACGCGGTGCTGGCTGTTATCCAGCGGCGTGATACGGGCATACATTTCGGGCTTTAACTTGCCGTTGCTTTCAACCACACAACGCACCGGAATACGACGCGTGGTCGGGTCAACCATGATGCCTATGGTTTTCACCTCACCACTAAACACTTCGTCAGGGTAGGCATCCACTTGCACGCTGAGCTTTTGCCCCTGGGAGATGCGGCTTAAATCGCGCTCGGGCAAATCGATGCTCGCCCACAGGGAGTTAGGGTCGGTGACAATAAACAAAGGGTCTGCGGCATCTGGCCGCACTTCACTGCCAGGATTAATCTTGCGATCGACCACCACGCCGGCAATCGGCGAACGCACTGCGTAGTTATCATTAGCTGCCGTTGAAACCCCCAGATTTTTCAACCTGGCGCTAGCACGCGCTGATTCCGCGTGTGACGTGGCCCAATCAGCCTGCGCTACCTCTACCTCTTTCTTCGCCAGCACGCCGTGATCCACCAGCATACGGCTGCGTTCCAGCGCCTGTTGCTTCAGTTGCATGTCCGCCTGCGCCTTGCGTACATCTGCAACGGCGCCACCCACATCTGGTGAGTCCATCACCAGCAAGGTCTGCCCGACTTTGACGCTGTCACCCACTTGCGCCTTGATCATGAGTGCCCGTCCGGCAACCGGGGAAAAAATCCGCGCGGTCCGGTTTTCATCAAACACAATCTTGCCATTTAAAGGTTCGGTCACCGGTACCGGAATTTCGTTTACAGGCTCAACCTTCAAACTATTTAATTGTGGCGAGCCTGCCGTCAGCACAATTTCGTTGGCATCGCGCGCACTACTGGCACTTTTGTCTGCTGCACATGCCAGACTAAAAACCATCACCCCAGCCAGCATTGCCATCAAAAGCTGGCCGCGGTTGGGTTTTCTGCGCACAATGGGGTGGTTAAATGTAGGCGTGGTCATAGAGTTTAGTCTTGATTGGTAAAAGCTTGGCGGGTCGCCGCCAGCCAGGCAGAGAGCGACTTGGCATAATCCGCTTTAACGCTGGCGGACTCCAGTTGCAACACACGTAAAATACGTCTGGCATCCAATAGGTCCATCACACTCATGGCACCGTGCTGATAAGCAAACTCGGCCGCATCCGACGCTTTTTGTGCTTCACTAAGAATGCTCTGGTCAAAACGCCGATTTTTATCTACTGCGGCTTGCAAATCTGCCTTGGCGCGGCGCATTTCAGCCACGGCCGCCGCCCTCACCTGCTCTTTGGCCTCCATGGCGCTGGTATAACCGACCTCGGCCCGCGCCGCCTCGCCTTCATATTGATAATTGGTAAACAGCGGAATACTGACCGATCCGCCAAGCGTATCCGGCGCAGAACCGGGCTCTTGCCCCGGAAAGTGTTGATAAGCCAATGACCAGGTCAGGTCTCTGGTTTTGAGAGATTCGGCCAGTTTTCTGGCCCGCTGCGCCTGCTCCATGCGCGCATCAGCGGCTTGCACATCTGAGCGTTGCGGCAACCAGCTATTTTCGGTGTCAGATGATGGATCCGAAAGCAGGCTAGGCCAAGGGTCGGTCACATATAATCTGGCGGCATCCTGATCTTTGCCGAGCAAATAAGCCAACATGGCTTGTGCTTTTTGCAGGTTAGCCTCTGCCTGCCGCAAATCATTGCTGGCACGCAAGGCATCGACGCGGATACGCGCCACATCTGCCGAAGCGACATCGCCCGCTTTTAACCGTAATTGCGCCGCCTGCAAGGTCTTGTCATAAGAGCCAACATTGGCCTGCTGTATCAATAGGGTGTCTTGTGCCAGCTTGAGGTCATAATAGGCAGTGGCCATCGTCAAGGCCTGCTGGCGATAGGTTTCTTTTAAGTCGAAACCGGAAGCTTTCACCGCGCTCTCAGCCACAGCAGTTCGCAGCTCCCGTTTGTTACCGCGCTCATATAACTGGCTGACTTGTAATGCAGAGTTATAGGTTTTATCCCACAGGCCGTTAGAACCATTCTGGTTCATATTCCCCTGGCCGCGATTCACGTTGACGCTAGACAGCCCCAGCGACAGCACCGGATTAGGACGCTGCCCGGCGATCAGGGTATCCGCTTCTGCGCCCTCAACAGCGCGCTTGGCCGCGAGCAACTCACGGTTGCCACCCGCAAACAATTGCTCTGCCTGCTGTAAAGATAATTGATTTAATACAATGGGGCCTGCAACACCTGCAGATGCGGCATCAGCAGCCAATAAACACGGTGTGTTCATCATCAGCATCATGCATGCCCAGCCTAGCTGACGCCTCAACATTGAATCATTCCCTATTCTCTTATGCTTTAGTTTTTTTTGATCATAATACCTGGCACGGCTTACGACAATCTTTCAGTGTATAAATATACCGTTTCATGCATCCACCAGCATTGCATCACACGCAGTCATGGACAATATAACGGCGTTTATAGACAATACTTGCATGACACGACAATACAAGACCCCGATTTCTGCCCTGATTCTGATTCACACCGCCGATTTACAGGTGTTATTACTTGAGCGCGCTGACAAGGCAGGCTTCTGGCAATCCGTCACTGGCAGTATAGAAGCTGGCGAAACGCCCTACCAGGCAGCGATCCGCGAAGTCAAAGAAGAAACCGGTCTTGACGCCTTGGCCTATGATTTTCAAGACTGGCAGGCAAGCAATATTTATGAAATTTATCCGCACTGGCGGCATCGCTATGCGCCTGGCGTGATTGAAAATACCGAGCACCTGTTTGGATTATGCCTGCCATCAGCCATGGCAGTGACCCTGGCACCTGACGAACATACCCGCTACCAATGGCTGGACTGGCGTGAGGCGGCCACAAAAGTATTCAGCTGGACCAATGTCGATGCCTTGCGCCGTCTCGGTGAAAAACACAATCTGGTTTTATCAGGCACTAATATGATTGGGATTCAGTCTAATCAGCTGTAAAATAACGTTTTATCGCATCGGGCTCGGCCCTGTAGACTTTAAGCATGCAAACAGCCACCATCCAATTTGAAAAATTTCAAGCGGCCAAAGACGATGATTGTCAGGCACGCATCCTTGCTGCCCGTGAAAAACTGGGCAAGCGATTGGTGATCCTGGGTCACCACTACCAGCACGAAAGTGTGTATCGTCATGCTGATTTTTCCGGTGACTCACTCAAACTGTCCAAATATTGCGACAGTCTGGACGCTGAATTCATTGTTTTTCTCGGTGTGCACTTCATGGCCGAAGTGGCCGACATCCTGAGCCGCCCCGAACAAATTGTCGTGTTGCCAGACCTGGCGGCCGGTTGCTCTATGGCAGACATGGCCAACCTGGCCAAGGTCGAGCGCAGCTACCGTGAATTGAACAAAGTGCTCAATTTTGATGAAACCATCACGCCAGTGACTTACATCAACTCGGCGGCTGACCTGAAAGCATTCTGCGGCGAACATGGTGGCATCGTCTGTACCAGCACCAACGCACCAAAAATTCTCGAATGGGGCTTTAGCCAACGCGAAAAAATCCTGTTTTTCCCCGACCAGCACCTGGGTCGCTGGAGCGGCCACAAAATGGGCATCCCACTCGAGCAAATGCCAGTATGGGACCCGGACCTGCCCATGGGCGGCCTCACCGAGCAACAAATCAGAGACGCCAAAATCCTGTTATGGAAAGGCCACTGCTCGGTACACCAAATGTTCCGCAAACAGAATATCGACCAGTTCCGCGCCCAACATCCGGACGGCAAAGTCATCTCTCACCCTGAAACAGCGTTTGAAGTGTGCATTAACTCAGACTACGTCGGCTCGACCGAATATATCCTGCGCACGGTGAGCGAAGCTGAGCCTGGCACCAAATGGCTGGTGGGCACCGAGCTCAACTTGGTCACCCGCCTGGCTGAAGAAATGAAGCCACAAAACAAACTGGTGCAATTTATGAGCCACGTTGTCTGCGAATGCTCCACCATGGCGCGTATCGACCCACAACACCTGGCCTGGTGCCTGGAAAACCTGGCCGAAGGCAATGTCGTCAACCAGATTAAAGTGCCGGAACACGAAGCCAAACTGGCCAAACTCACCCTGGACAGAATGCTGGCAGTTTCATAATGGCTGACTGCGCACTTTGCCTGCCAACGTCGCAAGACCTGCTGTGGCAAGACGACTTCTGTCGCGTGGTGTTACTGCACGATGCTGATTATCCGGCCTATTGCCGGGTTGAATTACTGGCGCACGTCAAAGAAATGACCGACCTGCCACCCGCTGACCGAGCACGCACGATGAAAGTCGTGTTTGCAGTGGAAAGTGCGGTGCGTGAGGTGATTCAACCAGACAAAATCAACCTGGCCAGTCTGGGGAATAAAACACCGCATGTGCATTGGCATGTAGTGCCTAGATTCGAGAGTGATAAACACTTTCCGAATAGCCACTGGGGAGAGGCTGTGCGGGATTTCGAGGGGCAGCCATTGAGTGCTGCGATTAGAGATCAGTTACAGAAGATAGTAGTTGAGCGTGTGGAATGTGCGCTTAAAAGCTAACGTTTCCTGACTATAACCGTTTTCTTTTCGCCTCTCGGCGAGTCACTTTCTGGTGCTTGCCCCCCAGAAAGTAACCAAAGAAGAGGGCACCCAGCCATCACGGCCTGACGGCTCCCTTGCGTTGCTCAACAAAATAAGCGGTCACGAAACTCGCCCTAGCAGCTTGCACACTACGCAAGCTGCCGCGGAGCTCAAACAGTCGCTCCCTTCTTCCTTATTTTGTCTCCGCTACTCAGCGCGATGGGATGGGATTATTCTCGCCAAACTCACATTGACGAAGTTTGGACAGTTAAAAAAACAATTCTTTTCTAAATAACCATCGAGGGTTGCAGTCGCATGGTGTTCGGGGTCCCCATCTGACGCGCCGAGCAACGCAGGATTGGCGGGGGTAGTCGGTCATCGGCTGTTCGAGTTCCGCGGTGGCTTGCGTTTTGTGCAAGCCGCTAGGGCGAGTTTCGATGACCGCCCGGCAAGCCGAGTAGCGCAGGGAACAAGCGGAAGCTGGGGTGCACTTTCTTTTGGTTACTTATTCTTTGGGCAAGCAAAGAAAAGTAACTCGCTGAAAAAGCGAAAAGCAACCTTCCAACCAACCACAAAACCCGCGTGGGCATCCATGCCCACCCTACAACTACAACGACCAATCAAAGAACAACCTTTTCCATCCAATCACAAAAAAGGCGCACTTCTCAGCGCGCCTAATTTTTAAACTATCTGGCAAGCCCGCAACCATTTAAACATGCTTGCGCGCCAATCTGGCTACCCTTCTCAACCACCCCAACAAATCATCGATATAGGTATACAGCACCGGAATCACCACCAGGCTAAGCAAGGTCGAGGTAATTAAGCCACCAATCACCGTAATCGCCATCGGCGATCTAAAGCTGGGGTCTGCACTCCAGCCCAGTGCAATCGGCATCATGCCCGCCGCCATGGCGATGGTGGTCATGATAATCGGCCGGGCGCGTTTATGGCAGCCGTCGATAATGGCGTCAAACCGGCTCAACTGCCGCTCTTTGCGTGCCATGATGGTGTATTCGACCAGCAAAATAGAGTTTTTGGTCACCACGCCCATCAGCATTAACAGGCCAATCACACTCGGCATAGAGAAACTGTTATGCGTCACCAGCAGGGCAAAGAACGCACCACCCAACGAAAGCGGCAACGCACCTAGAATCGTCACCGGCTGCAAGAAGTCACCAAACAGCAACACCAGCACCACATAAATGCACATGACACCGATAACCATGGCGCCGCCAAAGCTGCTAAACAATTCATTCATGCGTTTGGCATCGCCTGCCTCAAGCTGTTTGACACTCGGCGGCAGGTTTTGCATGGCAGGCAGTTGCTGCACTTCGCGCATGACTTCGCCAATCTGGCGCTTGTTGAGCTCAATATCAAAGGTGACATTGCGCATACGGTCCATGCGGTCGATTTGTTGCGGGCCGCTGCCCATGCGCACGGTGGCGACGGTTTCGAGGCTGACACTGCCATTGCGGGCAGGCACACGCAGTTGGGCAATCTCTTGCAAACTGCTGCGTACGCTAGGGCCGAGTCGCACACGAATCGGCACCTGGCGCTGCGGCAAATTCAGCTTGGGCATGGTGTTGGTAAAGTCACCCGAGGTCGCCACGCGAATCACTTGCGCAATCGATTCCACCGTCACGCCCAACTCAGCCGCTTTGTCGACATCAGGGATAATCTGCACTTCTGGCCGTTGTAAGCTGGCGCTAGAAGTAATATTGCCAACGCCGTTTAAAGTGCGTAATTGCTGTTGCAACTGCTGGCTGGCACTGGCCAGGGCATTAGCATCATCGCTGGCCAGCGTAATTTGCAGTTTTTCACCGGATTCGCCAATGCCGACGGTCACGCGTGCACCCGGCAGGTTTTTTAACTGTTCACGCAGGTCTGCTTCAATCTCCGACTGTTTTTGTTTGCGCTCGCCACGGTCTGTCAGGCTAATCACCAGGCTCCCTTTACGCACATCGGTGCTGTTTTGCGACGCATTAGGCCCACCACCGCCCGTGCTGGCAGAGCCAGCCGCACTGAAAACGGCCTTGACCTCAGGATGCTGCTTGACGAGGTGTTCGGCCATTTGTACCACATGCCGCGTTTGTGCCAGCGGCGTGCCCGGTTGCAACTCAATGTTGACTTTGGTCTGGCTGCTGTCAGAAGACGGCACAAAGCCTTTGGGCAACAATGGCATTAAGCTCAATGAGCCGACAATAAACAGCACAAAACCAGCCACCACGGTTTTGCGATGTTGCAAGCACCAACCTACCCAGCGCAAATACACTCGCATAGAAGAGGAGTCTTCTTCCTCTTTAGCCGCATGCGGTTTGAGCAGATAGGCCGACATCATGGGGGTTAACAAGCGCGCGACGACGAGCGAGCCCAAAATGGCGATGGCTGCCGTAATCCCAAACTGCTTGAAAAATTTGCCCGGAATCCCCCCCATAAAGGCCGTTGGCAAAAAGATCGCCACCAGCGTAAACGTGGTGGCAATCACGGCAAACCCGATTTCATCGGCGGCTTCCATCGCTGCCTGATACGGTGTTTTACCCATGCGCAAATGGCGCACGATATTTTCAATCTCTACAATGGCGTCATCGACCAGAATACCGACCACCAGCGCCATGGCGAGCAAGGTCAGCACGTTGAGCGAAAAACCAAAATACTGCATAAAGGCAAAGGTGGGGATCATGGACAGCGGCAAGGCCACCGCAGCGATGATGGTAGCGCGCCAGTCACGCAAGAACCACCACACCACCAGAATCGCCAGCAACGCGCCTTCGTACAACAGGTGCATGGAGCCTTCGTAGTTATCTTCTACCGGCTTGACCATGTTAAATGCTTCCACAATTTTCACCTGCGGATGCAACTGCTCAAACTGCGCCAGCGCCGCGCGCACATCTTTGGCGACCGTGACTTCACTGGTACCTTTGCTGCGCGTGATTTCAAAACGGATCACCGGCTTGCCATCATAACTGGCGTAGGTGGTGCGCTCGGCATAGGTATCCAGCACCTCGGCCACTTGCGACAACTTGATATGACGGCCATCACCAAGCGGAATATCGAGATTGCGTACTTCGTCAGCACTATGCAGGGCGCCCAAGGTGCGCACCGACTGGATATTGTCGCCAATATCACCGCGGCCGCCAGAAGCATCTTGCTGCACGCGTTTGAGCTGTGCCGACACATCACTGACATCAACCCCCAAGCCTGCCATCAAGGTTGGCTCCAGGTTGACCTGCACTTCGCGGTCTACGCCACCGGTGCGCGAAATCTTGCCGACGCCATTCACCGCCAGCATGGCTTTGCTGACCTCGTTATCAACAAACCAGGACAACTCGCCCTCGTCCATGTTCTCAGCCGAAGCGACGAACGTCAGAATCGCATTGCCTGACGTCGTTAACTTAGACACTGTGGGTGTGGTGACGGCAGCAGGCAACTCAGAGCGCGCACTATCCACCGCATTGCGCACCAGGTTGAGCGCCTCTTCACTTTTAGTATCAATGGTGAACTGCACCGCAATGCTGACACTGCCATCGGTGATGGTGGTGGTCATATGCTCAATACCACCAATGGTCGCAATCTTGTCTTCAATTTTGCGCGCGACTTCGGTCTCGAGTTGCGGCGGGGCGGCGCCCTCCAGCGTGGCACTCACGGTAATGACTGGCAACTCGATATCGGGAAAGTTTTGCTTGCCCAACTGATTGAGCGATTTGAGGCCAAGAAAACTCAGCACCACAAACAGCAAAATTGCTGGAACCGGGTTACGGATAGACCAGGCCGAAAAATTCATACTTAAGCCCCGCGCTTGGTCATGGCAACCACTTTGACGGTATCGCCATCATTTAAAAAGGCACCACCGCTCAATACCAGTTGCGCGTCAGCATTGAGGCCGCCCAGCAGCTCAATTTGCTCGCCACGCGTACGGCCAGTTTGTACCTTACGCTGAATCACCTTGCGCAAGCCATTAGCATCTGCCGCGGTCAGCTCAAACACATAGGCAAAACCATCCCGATAAGTGACGGCACTGAGTGGCACTGCCACTGCTTGCTGCTGACCAATATCTACCTGCCCTTGCACATACATGCCAGGTTTGGCGCTGTCTTTGGGAATATCCACATACACCAGCGCATTACGCGTATTACTATCCACCGTTGGTGAAATCAGGCGCACCTTGCCCGTCACGGCTTTGCCGCCCGGCAGGCTCAAACGCACCGATTGCCCTGCATGCAAGGCGGCTTGCTGATCAGCATTGACCTCACCACGCCACTCAATGCGGCCCTGACGTACCAAACGGAACAACTCGGCACCCGCTGACACCACATTGCCCAAATTGGCAGAGCGTGACGAAATGACGCCGTCATCCGGCGCCATCACCTTGGTTTGGCGCAAACGGATTTTCTGGTTTTCCAGCTCGGCCTCAGACAAGGCCAGGTTTGCCCTGGCCGTTTGCTCGGCAATCATATATTCATTGATTTTTTGTGCCGATAAGGCGCCGCTGTCTTTAATTTCACGCGCGCGGTCTGCATTGCTTTTGGCCTCGGCCAAGGCGGCTTTGTCTTTTTCAACCGTGGCCAGTTGCTTTTGCATATCGGCTTTAACGGTGTCATCGGCCAGCAAAACCAGCGGCTGCCCTTTGCTCACTTGCGCCCCCACATCAGACAACACCTGCTGAATACGCAACCCCGCAATTTCAGCGCTCACCAACGCCTCTTGCCACGGATAAATACTGCCATTGAGCACCAGCGTCATCGGCCATTGCATCATCGCCGGGCGCGTCACCTCCACACTCAGCGCGGCTTTGGTAGTTTTAGCAGGCGCAGCGGCCGGTGCGGCCGTCGCTTGCCGATTACCGCGTTTTTCTGCCAGCTCGGCCTGGTGCAAAGGGTGTTGCCAGAACCAGGCACTCACCCCCACCAGCAAGGCAGAAATAATGAGAAATGTGGTTTTTTTTGTCAGTTTTTTTGCCATCTTGCTTACCTTTTTTCTATGGGCTTCAGAGGTTTACTTGCCTGCTGTGTTTCCAGCCAATCACCGCCAAATGCTTTATAGAGTGCGATCCACTGTAATACCCGATTCTTTTGCTGCGTAATCACATTGAGCTCTGCATTGATTTTCTGGCGGCGAGCATCTTCTAATGACAACAAATCAAGACCACCAGATTTCCAGTTGATTTCAGCCGCTTTAAAATATTGCTGATACTGCTGCGCACTCGCCTGTTCTGACTGCGCACGCCGGCTGGCGCTATCCAGGTTGACCAGTGCCTGTTCAACCTCTTTCACGGCACTCCGCACGTCCTGCTTGTAAGTAGCGAGCAAACTGTCAAAATTAGCCCGCGCTTCGGCCAGGTCTGCCCGCAAGGTGCCGCCGTCAAAAATCGGCAACTTGAGCGATGGCCCATACGACCACGAATCCGTCCGCGTCACCATGCCGTTAAAGTTGGTACGGCGGTAGCCAATCGAACCGGTCAACGTCAGGCTAGGGTACATTTGTGCTTTAGAGACGCCAATATTGGCACTGGCTTCAGCCAGGTTACGCTCATCAATCGCCAGGTCTGGGCGACGTGTGAGCAGGTTTGCGGGCAGCGCACTCACATCAAACATCGCAGGCGCCGGCATGCCTTGACCTTTAGCCAGTAACTCGCGCAAGCCAGGTTCTGGCAGATTAGTCAGCTCCACCAGTGCCTTGATTAACCCATCACATTCTGCCTGCTGACCATCTAGCGTCGACTCACTGGCCCGTGTGGCCGCCTCTGCCAGCGCCAGGTCAGACGGCGCAGAGAACCCGACCTTGGCCGAAATGCCTGTCAAACGGGCGGTCTCGGCACGCGAATCGTAAGCCTGCTGCAAGGCCTGCACCGAGGCCTGACAGGCCCGATAATTCACATAATTATTAGCCACTTCTGCTGCCAAGGTCAGGCGTGCGTCATGCCAGGCAATTTTTTTAGACTCGAGCTGGGCTTTGGCCGCTTGCTTGGCCGCTTTCACCTTGCCAAACAAGTCAACCTCCCAGCTGGCATCCAGCGACACAGAGTCGATTTCTATGGTGCTGGATGGAAAAGCCGCATTACCACCACCGCCTTTGCTCTTGGTGACACTGCCGGTGCTGGTTAAATCAGGAATGCCTTGTGCACGCGCCGATAGTACGTTGGCACGCGCCACGCGGATATTGGCCAACGCGATTTCTAGCGAAGGGCTTTCTTTTTGCGATGCTGCTAATAACTGGTCCAATACCGGGTCTTTAAATTGTGCCCACCAGTCTTTTAATGCCACCACATTACCGCTATGCGGCAAAGGCGCCTGCCATTGCTCGGCAGTCACAGGCCTGGGACGGATATATTCATCGATCACCGAACAGCTCGCCAACGGCAAGCACAATAATAGCCAGCACCAGCGTTTATGACTCGGCATGCACCGGCTCCATTCCTTCTAATCCACGTAAAAACAAATTCACCACAAAGGCCACATGCGCCTCGGCGTCCCACTCAGGCTCCAGCACCCCAAACAATGCCTTGGTCCGCGGTGTGGCAATCAGCAATTCACAATACGACTCTGCCGCACGCATAAAGTCTTGTGCGGGCAATGCGCCCTGTGCGGCATAAAAGCGGAAAATATCAGCCAGCATCTGATGAATGCGCTGCGGGCCGACGGTTTTCATGGCACGTGACAGCTCAGGGATATGCGATGCCTCGGCAATGCCAATACGAAAAAAAGACAGCATGCGCGGCTCCATCACACGATTGAGCGCAAAACGGCCAATATCGGTCAGCACCTGCTGCAATGACTTGTTAGGCAGGTCTTCCACCTTAAACATGGCGGAGACATCTTGCTCGACCATGTGCCGCATGGCGGCAATCAGCAACTCATATTTATTACTAAAGCGCTCATAAATGGTGCGTGTAGATACCCCGCACACTGAGGCAATATGCGCCACGCTGGTTTGCGCCACGCCCTCGGTCATAAACAGCTCCAACGCTTGCTCCAGCAACAATACGTGGCGCTCTTGCTCAGTCCCTGACTTGGGACGACCGACCTTGGTTTTCACTTGTAGGGATTCCAGCATAAAATAAAAATAAAACGTTTCATTTTTATTTTACCTATACAGACAAAAGAAGCAAGCGATTTGTTGTGCCCTGGCAGATACATGCATAGCACGCGCCATGTTCGCGCGCAGGTTTGCTATACTCGCAGCAACTTTCATTGAGACTGGCGCAGCACAGGTATGGCCCTTAAATCCACCATTTATAAAATCGAGGTCAATATTGCTGACATGGACCGGCATTATTACCAGCAACATCACCTCACACTGGCCAAGCACCCGTCAGAAACGGATGAGCGCCTGATGGTGCGTTTGCTGGCGTTTGCACTCTATGCCGAAGAAACGCTGCTGTTTGGCAAAGGCCTGAGTGAAGACGACGAGCCTGATCTGTGGCAAAAAGACCTGACTGGTGCGATTGAGCGCTGGATATGTGTCGGCCTGCCGGATGAGCGCGAGATCCGCAAAGCTTGTGGCCGCTCGGCGCAGGTGGTGCAAGTGCTTTATGGTGGCAGGACCGCCGATATGTGGTGGGAGCAAAACCACAAAGCCGTGCTTAAGCTCGATAATGTGACGGTGATCAACCTGCCCGAGACTGAGCAATTAGCCGCCGCCGCCACACGCGGGCTCAGCATCAGCTTTACCATCCAGGACAGGCAACTCCTGGTCAGTTATGAGGGTGGTAGTTTTGAGATCAGCCCGGTCTGGCTAAAAGAAGCCCGCTAGATAAAAAGCCAGCATTGCTGGCTTTTTTAATATCAGGGCATATTCAAGGAAACAACCTATGCTCTGCTGGCCAGACGCCACGATACATGGCTTCAGGATGGTGTCGCATCAAGCGCTGACGCACCTCGCTTAACCTGCGCAATGGCACAGAGACGATCATTAAGATATTGCCCTGCTCAATTTGGGTATCATATGACTTGATGCGGTAACTGGGTGCAGCCGTCGCCACCGCAGCCGCCCAGGCCGCACATGATAAGGCACCTAGCACCATGCAATACGGAATCACCATGAGCGTGACCTCACCAAACCACCACGGCACCAAATAAGCCAGCATGCCGCCTAACAACCCGAATACGGCCCCAAACACAAAGCCGGCGAGCGCACTGTAAACGACATCCGACTTTTCTACAGCATTGGCCTTGGGCAAATTACCCAGCACCTGGTCATTTTTTGCATGAAAGTGAATATGATCTTCATCAACTCTTTCTAGCAACAACTCATTCATCATTGCCTGCGCACTTCTAATATTAGGTAAAACAAAATAGAGCCTGCGTCTCATGTCGTTCTCCTATCAATATTGCCAGTATTCGCTGGTGTTGGTTTGATAGTTTTTAAACGCAAAAATTCACTTTTTAACACCTGTTGGGCAACGCAACAGCCTTCCCATCAAGCATGGGATTATCGGTCATCCAGCTTACCGACCCAGACACTGCGCAACTTGGCCAGTTTGTAACGCAAGCTGCTGCCCTCATTAGAGAGAGCATCCAAAAACAGTGACAAGCGCCGGGATTTAATCACCGTGTAAAAAGTCAGCAGGCTGACCGGGATAAACACGATGGAGAAATAAGCCAGTTTTTCCAGCGTGCTTGCTTGCGTAAGGTCAATCAGGTTCATGCCCAGCAAACCGGTTGTCATGGTGCCGATGAGGCCCAAAATGGTCACCACCGTCAGACGGACGACGGTATCGGCCTGGCGTTTGATTTCTTCGCCTTCCAGATACTCCGCCATGTCCATAATCCGGCGGCGGGTTTTTTCAAACAGGCTCACCGAATCCAGTTGTTTTAGCATCAGTGTAAACAGGTCTTTAGCCACCGCCTGGTCAGACACATTTTCAAACCAGTAGCGATGGGTGAAACGCAAAAACACCGCGGTCGCATTGCGGATACGGTGACGGAAATGCTTCACCGACTCTTCACTTTGCATATCCAGGCGGCTGATGGCTTGCACCATGCGGTCTGACAACATCAGCAAAGCGGCTTTTTGAAAGTGCGCAATTAAAAACAGCAAAAAATACTGGTTTTGGTAGTGGCGCTTAATGCCGGTGCGCTCATTGGTAAACACGCGGTGCTGGTGACTGCCAACCACGACAAAATTTTGCCCGGTACACATAATGCGCGTCGTGCTCCACGGGTCTTGCCTGGCTTCGTCCCAATAACGGTCATAGCAATTATTTTTTTCGAACTCCTGCAAAAAGTGCTCGGTAAACGGCAGAGTCTCCGAGTGCCATGGCTGACAAACCAGGCCGAGACGAATCAGGTCACCGCGGCTGAGCTGGCTCACATCATCAAATGACAAATAAGCCATCAGAGGCATGCGCTGGTATTCAATCTCGCGATAGCGCAACTCACCTTGCTGGCCGGAATAATGCGGCACCAGCGGATGCAATAACGCCAGCCAGTGCAAGGACACGCAAGGCACATGATTTTCTTTAACGTAGGCAAGGTAGCGCGATTTATCTTCATAATCAGAGCGCGCAATCACTTGCCCTTGCGCATCCAGCCACTCAATCAACTGTGCACAATGGCCACCCTCACCCGTGTCGTCCCAGTAGTTAGGATACGTGCGGCCCAGTCGGTACATCACCTCCATGGCAGACTTTAAGGGCAGGTCTTTGGCGGTGACCTCAAATGCCAGCATGGCGACATCGATATCAAAAAAGAAATAGAGCTCGACATGGGAGACACGTAACAATAAAGGCTCGGCCTCGCCTTGCAGGGTAATCCGTACCTGGCTAATATCACTGCGGGTAAAAATATGAATCGGCGACTCACCGTAGCCACCAGATTCGCGGCCATGCTTGCCTTCGCCGTATAAAAAGCGCTGGGCAAATGGTAAAAAGGTGACGAACTCCTGATACCTGGTTTCACTCAGGTGTGGCGAATCCTGCAAAAACTCGTCTTGTATCTCGACCCAGTGCGAATCGGGCGCGGCCTTTAATTGCTGCCAGGGGCGGTGCACAGAACCCGTACTGTGATCGGTCATCAACTGTATCGGCCACAATAATGTTTGCCGAAAATCTCGTACGATACTGCTTTGCAGGTTGTCCGCCATGATGGATGCCCTTTTGCCGCTTGCGTGGAGTGTGGACTATACCGCGGCTTGGTCATCCAGAATCGGATAATAAGCGCCGCAAATACCCGCCAAATAATTTATCCGCAATGTCGATACAAGTCCATCATAGTGCGCCCAGCATTCGCCAGCTCATACACCAGCGTGCCCGCACCGGTGAAGACAACGAGTAATACCGTCGCCAATATCAGCTTGCCAGTACTGAGTGCGTGGCCTTTGAGATACATCGCCCATAACCGGGCTGACCAGATCAGCAGAATCAGCCCTGCCAGTAACTGCAAGCCTGCGGCCAACTTAAATAATGGCCTGTCGGTTGCCTGCACATAAGTCGCCTGTAAGCTTGTTAGTTGCGTTTGCAGCTGTGCGCCCAAGGCCGCGTTTGGTCGCACTTCACCACTGCTGGCGTCGGTTGCGCAAAGCACGCTTTGCTCAATCAACGGCTTGAGCGTCGCCATGCCTTTTTCTAATTGTATCCAGGCTTTTGCCGTGACCGGGTCAGCCAGGCTAATATTGGTGAGCGAGGCGGCAAACACCTGGATCACCAGCATGATGCCGCAGGCCGCACACATCAGGCCAAAAAAGCGCTGAAATCCGCTTTGCACACCGGCCACTTTGGCCGCCAGATACGCCAAGGCCGACAAGCCCAACAATTCAAACAACACCCGGATGGCAGCCAATGCATGGGCGGTCATGCCTGCCTCATCACTCACCAGTTGCACCGGATTGGTCATTTCTGGAAACACCACCGCCAGCACCAGCGCAATGGTGAATGAGAGCAGCAAAAAGGCAATCGATTGTTCCAACAGTGCATTCGGGTCATCTGTATTGAGGTGGTCATGCACCAATTGCGATGGCTGCGTCAGCATGCGGATAAATTTGCCCAGATAGGCAGGCAACTCTTTGAGTACATTTTCTAACAACGACATGGCACGCCCCTTTTACACAGGTAGACATACCTTAACACTGTTGTAACGACGGAGGCTACTCCTGGCAAAGTTTGCAAACGACACCAAGCAGATTGTCTGTTGCACGCCACAAATAATAAAAAAGCCAGCATCGCTGCTGGCTTTTCAAGCGCAATCCGTCCGGCCTTACACTTTCTGATAGACCTCACTGCCTTTTTTCACGAACTCAATCGCTTTTTCCTGCATGCCCTTTTGCAGCGCTTCTTTTTCATCCACGCCTAATTTATCTGCATAGTCACGCACGTCTTGCGTGATTTTCATCGAACAGAAATGCGGGCCGCACATCGAGCAAAAGTGCGCTTGCTTGGCGCCTTCTTGCGGCAAGGTTTCGTCGTGGAATTCCTTGGCTTTTTCCGGGTCTAGGCCGAGGTTAAACTGGTCTTCCCAGCGGAACTCGAAGCGTGCTTTTGACAACGCATTGTCACGAATCTGCGCGCCTGGATGGCCTTTGGCCAAATCCGCGGCGTGTGCGGCGATTTTGTAGGTGATAATGCCCACGCGCACGTCTTCTTTGTCTGGCAAGCCCAAATGCTCTTTTGGTGTGACGTAGCAGAGCATGGCGCAACCGTACCAGCCGATCATGGCAGCACCAATGCCGGAAGTAATATGGTCATAACCAGGCGCGATGTCAGTAGTCAATGGGCCCAAGGTATAGAACGGGGCTTCGCCACAATGCTCCAGTTGCAGGTCCATGTTTTCTTTAATCAGGTGCATAGGTACGTGGCCCGGGCCTTCGATCATGCATTGCACGTCGTGCTTCCAGGCAATCTGTGTCAGCTCACCCAGGGTTTTCAACTCCGCGAATTGCGCTTCGTCGTTAGCATCGTAGATAGAGCCTGGGCGCAGACCATCACCGAGTGAGAAGCTCACATCGTATTGCTTCATGATTTCGCAAATTTCTTCAAAATGCGTGTAGAGGAAAGACTCCTGGTGGTGTGCCAGACACCATTTCGCCATGATGGACCCGCCGCGTGACACGATACCGGTCATGCGCTTGGCGGTCATTGGGATATAGGCTAAACGCACACCGGCGTGAATGGTGAAGTAGTCCACGCCCTGCTCAGCTTGCTCGATGAGGGTATCGCGGAAGATTTCCCAGGTCAGGTCTTCGGCTTTGCCGTTTACTTTTTCCAGCGCCTGATAAATAGGCACAGTACCGATAGGCACCGGTGAGTTGCGGATAATCCATTCACGGGTTTCGTGGATATTTTTGCCGGTAGACAAATCCATCACGGTGTCACCGCCCCAACGCGTGCCCCAGACCATTTTCTCGACTTCTTCCGAGATTGAGGAACCTAAAGCTGAGTTACCGATGTTGGCGTTAATTTTGACCAGGAAATTACGGCCAATAATCATCGGCTCGATTTCCGGGTGGTTGATGTTGGCCGGGATAATGGCGCGGCCACGCGCCACTTCGTCACGCACGAATTCTGGCGTAATCACGGCTGGAATGCTGGCACCATAGTTTTGGCCCGGATGCTGTGTTTGCAGCAGCTCACTCATGTTTTCACGGCGCTGATTTTCACGGATGGCAATAAATTCCATCTCGGGCGTGATGATGCCCTGGCGCGCATAGTGCATCTGGCTCACGTTTTGGCCAGCCTTGGCACGCAACGGTTTGCGGTGCAGGTTAAAGCGCATTTGTGACAGCTCAGGGTCGACCAAGCGCTGGTGGCCAAACGCTGAGGTCGGGCCATCCAGTTGCTCAACATCGCCACGCTCCATGATCCATGTTGCGCGCAATGCAGGCAAACCGTTACGGATATCGATCTCTACCGTCGGGTCGGTGTAAGGGCCAGAAGTATCGTAAACCACCACTGGCGGGTTAGTCTCTCCGCCAAAGCTTGACGGGGTATCACTCAGGGAGATTTCACGAAAGGGCACCTGAATATCAGGGCGAGAACCTTCAACGTAGATTTTGCGCGATTTGGCAAATGGCTTGGTAGTGGCTTCGTCAACTTTGGCATCGGCGTTGACGAATTTGATATTTTTATCAATGGCATTCATAGGCATCCTTAAAATAGAAGACGTAAGGATGCTGTAATTTGCATTCCCTACGGCGGTATCAACCGCGTCAGGTTCGAAGGGTAACTCTCACTGTAAAACCTTGAATAAACAAAGGACTTACAGACCCCTAGCAAGGGACGGATTGTGCGGCAAAACGCCTGATAACGCAAGTAAAACAAAGTTTTGCATCTGCCCACCATTGACAAACAGACAGACCTGTCTACAATCATCTTACCCGACGATAAAAATAGACGGGATTTATTTCAATCAGGAACTCAGGAGAGATCATATGGAAGTTTTATTAATAGGCGCAGTCGCCTGTACGACCGCTTTAATCCTATCAGCATGGCTCATGACATTTGCGCGCTGGTTTCCTATCAAGGGCATAGACGGCGATTTTCTGGTCGACTATAAAACCATGATACGCGCCCATGTGGATTACGCCTTGATGGCCTTGTTTGGCCTGGGATTTTTTGGCGCAGCCAAAGCGGCCGGGGTTGAGTTGCATCATTTTGCCTGTGTCTGTGTCGCCATTGGCGGCTTTACCAACCCCACGGTGTTTGTGATTGCAGCATTTGACCCGGATTTTTGGAGCAAAACCAAGTGGAAAGTATTTTCTGCGATCAGCTTCGTCATCACCACCGTTGGCTTTATGACCATTTGCTACCAGTTGATTTGCCACGCGCTGTGTGCGCAATAAGCCTAGCCACACCCGCGCCTAACACCCTGCTGCGGCAGGGTTTTTTAATAATGATGATCGCGATATTGATACGCACAACCGCTGATTTGACAAACTAAGGACAGAATCCGCAATTATTCCGGCATTCGCCGCCGCCCTGCTGCCGTTAGACTATAAGTGGGAAGTAGTATAAGCAGCGTTAATCACAAGGCGAATCGCATGGATTGGTACGGTATTTTCTTTTTCAGGGCAGGCTCTCCAACAGCCCTGCTCTATGGCAGCTATGATGACTGGCTGGTGGTGTTATCGGCGCTAGTCGCCATTGGTTCATCCATTCTGGCCTTGCAATTGACGCGCCTGTCACAAAAGCAAACTTCTGTGGTGTCGCGCCGTTTCTCGATTATTGCCAGCTCAGTGTCGCTTGGTGCGGGCATTTGGGCCATGCACTTTATCGGCATGCTGGCTTATCAAATCTGTACCCCGGTATCCTATTACCCGGATGCGACCCTGGTCTCAATGATGCCAGGCATTTTGGCGTCGCACTATGCCTTGAGCCTGATGTCTGAAAACCAGATTGATTACCGCAAGCTGATTAAAGGCGGATTTGCGGTGGGTGCCGGCATTGGCGCCATGCATTATATCGGCATGCTCGCCATGCGCATGGAGCCAGTACTCAAGTTTGACCTGGTATGGGTGCTGGTGTCTGTGGTGGTGGCGGTTGCTTTATCTACGCTATCACTGTGGACAGGCATCTTTTTAAACCAGAAAGGCAAAATACCGCCCAAAGTGAGCATCATCCTCGGTGGTATGCTGATGGGTAGCGCCATCACCGCCATGCACTATACCGGCATGGCCTCGGCGCGCTTTTTGGGTGAGGCCAAACCCGGCTTCAACCCGGACGACAACCAATCCATCACCATGGCACTGGGCATTACGCTGGTCACCATCCTCATAGGCATTATCGCCACGGCGATCAACGCACTCATACGTTACCGGCAAATGCTGGCCACCATCCAGGCCAGCGAGACCCGCTTATCGACTATTTTAGATACGGCGGTAGACGGTATCGTCACCATCAACACCACGAGGGAAATGATCGCCTGCAATGATGCCGTCGAAAAACTGTTTGGCTGGACCAAAGCAGAAATGAAAGGCAAAAACATTTCGCTGCTGATGCCAGAGCCTGACAGCTCCAACCAGCTCTATTACCTAAAAAATTACCAGGCAACCGGCCAGGCAAAAATCATGGGCGAAGGCCGCGACCTCGATGCCATGCGCAAAGATGGCAGCACCTTCCCGATCCGGCTCGCCATTGGTGAAGTCAAGCTGGCCAATGAGACGCTATACGTGGGCTTTATCACCGACCTCAGCCACCGTAAAGCGATTGAGGAGGCCGTGCGTGAAAAAGACCAACAGATTCAATCGATGATGAACAATATTCCCGGCGTGACTTTCCGCGTCAGCCTGGAAGGCGATTGGAGCATACTGCTCATCAGTGAGGCGGTGTTACAAATGACAGGCTGGCCCGCGCAGGACTTTTTAAACGGGCAACTACGCTTTTCACCGTTAATGCATCCTGAAGATATTGCACGCGTGCGCCCGATTGCAGCAAAAGCGATTGCACACCTCGAAAGCTTTGAGGTTGAATTCAGGATCACCGATCGCAGCGGCAGTGAAAAGTGGATTTCAGCCGTGGCCTCACCGCTGTTAAACAAAGATGGCATGCCGTATGCGATGGACGGCGTGTTGCTCGACATCACCGAATCCAAGCAAAAGAATGCCGAATTTGAAGGCATCGTCAATGCAATTAACTACTCAACCAACGTGGCAGAATTTACCATTGATGGCTTCGTCATTAGCGCCAACCAGCACTTTCTCGACCTGCTGGGCTATCAGCTCGCTGAGGTCATTGGCCGCCATCACTCTATTTTTTGCCCGCCCGATTTTGCACTCACGGATACTTATAAACAAAAATGGACCTCGCTGCGCCGTGGCGAGTTTGTGCATGGTGAATTTTTGCGTTATGGCAAGGCAGGTAAACAAATCTGGATCAATGCCTCTTACAGCCCGGTGCGGGACGTCGATGGCAAGGTGGTTAAAGTATTGATGTTTATGATGGACATCAGCGAACGCAAGCAGATGGAGCAGGCAATGCGGGTGGCCAAAGAAACCGCCGAGCAAGCCGCCAACGCTAAAAGTACCTTTTTGGCCAATATGAGCCATGAGATTCGCACGCCGATGAACTCGATTATCGGCTTTAGCGAATTGCTGCTGGATACGCCTATGCAGCCAGAGCAACGCAATTACTTATCTACCATCAGCCAATCAGCCAAATCACTGCTGCATTTGCTCAATGACATTCTAGACAGCGCCAAACTGGAAAAAGGCATGCTGGAACTGGAAATGGTCGATTTTTCCATGCGTGAAATGGTCGATGGACTGATTTCTTCACTGTGGTTTCAGGCACGCAAAAAAAACCTGGACCTGAAATTAACCTTAGACGCGCAAACCGACGGCTACTACCAAGGCGCAGAGCACCGCATTCGCCAGGTACTGACCAACCTGCTGGGCAACGCGATCAAGTTTACTGAAACCGGCCACGTAGAATTAAAGATATACCCTACCGCACAGGGCGAGATACAGTTTGACATCATTGATACCGGCATCGGGATCGATGAAAACCGTCTGGGGGTTATTTTTGATCCATTCACCCAGGCAGATGCCTCCATGAGTCGTCGTTTTGGCGGCACCGGTTTAGGCACAACCATTAGCAAACAGCTGGTTGAGCTCATGGGTGGCCGCATCACCGCCAGCAGCAAAATAGGCAATGGCAGTTGTTTCTCGGTCGTGCTCCCGTTGGCTGCAGGCAGTGCGCCAGAAAGCACCTCACCATACAATCCACTGTCGCTGGCACTACCTGCACTGCGCATTTTGGCGGCGGATGATATTGAGCAAAACCGCAGGCTGCTCAATATCGTACTGGAGAAACAGGGGCACCATGTCACCCTGGCCAGCAACGGCGAGGAAGTCGTTGCAGCATGGCAACAACAGACGTTTGACCTGATTTTGATGGATGTGCAAATGCCGGTGATGGATGGCCTCAGTGCCAGCATGCAGATTCGTGCATTAGAGCAGCAGTCCGACAAGGCCAGGACACCAATCATTGCATTGACTGCCAGCGTGCTCGAGCAAGACCGGCAAGCCGCCGCAGAAGCGGGCATGGATGGCTTTGCCTCTAAGCCGATTGAGCTGCCTTTGTTATTAGCAGAGATACAGCGCGTGCTACAGCTGGAACCTATCGCCATTAACACTGACGCCCCTGCGCCCACCCCTGCAACGGCGCATTTTGACTTGAAAAAAGGCATCCAGTTGTGGGGTGACCAGCAAACCTACTTGCATGAGATCAATGTTTACGTGCAAGAGTCACGCAAGCATATCACCACCCTCAAACAAGCGGTCGCCATGCAAGATCACGCCGTGTTGAAGCAAATCGCACATGCCAACAAGGGCGTCAGCGCCAATCTCGCATTATTCAATATCCAGGACACTTACCACGCGCTGGAGCAAATCAGTGAGGATCAATGGCACACTTGCACGGCGTTGGTGGCACAATTGCAAACCGACGTGCAGTTACTGCATGCATCCATCGTGCCCTTGCTATCGCAGCAAGCAATCACCACCACTGCCCCGGCAGCACTACCAGCGACGCAATTGCTGGATTGGCTGCAAGAATTACGTACACTAGTCGTGATGAACGAGCTGGATGACGGATTGATCAGCAAACTTGCTCAACACGCCCCGGCTGGGTGGCGCCAGGCCTTGAACACCATTGCGCAGCTACTCAATGACTTTGACTTTGAGCAAGCGACCGTGCATATTGACCAGCTACTGGCAACCCAGACCCAGGAGGCTTCTTCATGATGGATAACACCACGCAAGCAAAAATTCTGATTGTGGACGATGAGCCACTCAACCTGAAAGTGTTGAAACAGGTGCTGCAGGACAATTATCGGTTGAGTTTTGCCAAGAACGGCATGGATGCTATAGCGCTGGTTAAAAAAGAAAAACCAGGCCTGATTTTGCTCGACGTCATGATGCCAGGCATGACTGGCTTTGAGGTCTGTAAGCAGTTAAAAAATGACCCGGAAACAAACACGATTCCAGTGATTTTTGTCACGGCATTGGCAGAAGAGTCCGATGAAGCCGAAGGCTTTGCCGCAGGCGGCGTTGATTATATCAACAAACCGATTTCGCCAGCCCTGGTACGCGCACGCGTTAAAACGCATTTATCGCTGGTGCATATCGACGAACTCAAACGCACACACCTCGAGCTTATCCAGCGCCTGGGCCGTGCAGCAGAGTTCAAAGACAATGAAACCGGCATGCATGTCATGCGCATGAGCCATGTGTCTGGCAGGCTGGCATTGCAAATGGGCATGGACCCGCATTTTTCAGAGCAATTGATTCATGCCGCACCGATGCACGACATCGGCAAAATTGGCATTCCAGATTATGTGTTGCTCAAACCGGGCAAGCTGGATGACGAAGAGCTGGCATTGATGCGAAAACACCCGGAAATGGGCGCTAAAATCCTGGGTAACTCGACATCACCACTGATCAAACTGGCTCACTCTGTCGCCCTTTATCACCATGAAAAATGGGATGGCAGCGGTTATCCGTTTGGCTTAAAAGGCGAAGCGATTCCACTAGAGGCGCGCATTGTGGCGGTCGCTGACGTCTTTGATGCCCTGCTCAACAAACGCCCCTATAAAGAGGCGTGGCCAGTAGAAGATGCCGTGGCAGAAATTGAGGCCAATCGCGGCAAGCACTTTGACCCGGCCGTGGTCGATGCCATGTTGCAGTGCCTGCCAGATTTAATCGCCATTAATAACAACTGGCTTGAAGAAGATAGCTGACTGGAGCAAGGCTGCCACAGAAGGCTACCATAGGCGGCAGCCCACCATTTAACCCAGCTTGGCTTTAAGCAACTCGTTGACTTGTGCCGGGTTAGCCTTGCCTTTAGACGCTTTCATGCATTGGCCAACCAGCGCGTTAAAGGCCTTCTCTTTACCGGCTTTGTATTCTTCGACCATGGCCTGGTTAGCCGCCAGCACCTCATTGATAATGGCTTCAATCGCGCCAGTATCAGACACCTGCTTGAGGCCTTTGGCTTCAATAATGGCGTCTACCTCGCCCTCGCCCGCCCACAAGCCTTCAAACACCTGTTTGGCTGCATTGTTAGAAATTGTGTTATCTGCAATCCGCTTGAGCAAAGCAGCCAATTGCGCAGCAGACACCGGGCTATCTACAATGGATTTTTCTTCTGCGTTGAGCTTGGCTGACAACGCGCCCATTACCCAGTTAGCAGCCTGTTTTGGGTCCGCACCTGCATTTACCACCGCCACAAAATAGTCAGCCTGACTGCGCGAAGCGGTCAATGTACTGGCATCGTAGCTCGACAGTTGGTATTCACTGACTAAACGCGCCTGCAAGGCTTGCGGTAGCTCTGGCATCCCAGCTCTCACGCGCGCCTTGTCCGCCTCGGTCACTTCCAGCGGTAACAAGTCTGGGTCAGGAAAGTAGCGGTAATCGTTGGCTTCTTCTTTGCTGCGCATGGCGCGGGTTTCGCCCGTATCCGGGTTAAACAGCACGGTGGCTTGCTGAATGGTGCCGCCATCTTCCAGCGTTTCGATTTGCCACTGCGTTTCGTACTCAATCGCCTGTTGCATGAATTTAAACGAGTTGAGGTTTTTAATTTCGCGGCGCGTGCCTAATTTTTCCGTGCCTTTAGGGCGCACAGACACGTTCACATCGCAACGGAAAGAGCCTTCTTGCATGTTGCCATCGCAGATACCTATCCATTGCACCAGCTCGTGCAGTTTTTTAGCATAAGCCACGGCCTCAGCCGCGCTACGCATATCGGGCTCGGTGACGATTTCCAGCAACGGCGTCCCGGCACGGTTCAGGTCAATCCCCGACATCCCTTCAACCGCGCCGTGTATAGACTTACCTGCATCTTCTTCCAGATGCGCACGCGTGATATTGATCACTTTTTCGTAGGCTTCGGTATTTTTAGTCGCAGGCACCTGAATGGTGATTTTGCCTTTGCCTACCACCGGCAACTCAAACTGGCTGATCTGGTAGCCTTTGGGCAAATCAGGATAAAAGTAATTCTTGCGCGAAAACACGCTGCGTGGCGCCATTTCAGCATCAATCGCCAGGCCAAATTTGATGGCACATTCGACGGCTTCTTTGTTGAGTACTGGCAACACACCCGGCAAGGCGATGCTCACTTCACAGGCCTGCGTATTTGGCTCAGCCCCATAGGTGGTCGAAGCGCCACTAAATTGTTTAGATTTAGTTTGTAACTGAGTGTGGGTTTCCAACCCGATGACGACTTCCCACTGCATTTAGATTCCCTCCGGCATACGTGTGTGCCAGTCTGTCACTTGTTGATAAGCGTGGCCGATCTCCAGCATGCGCGCCTCATCAAAATAATTACCGATAATCTGCAAACCAACCGGCAAGGCCTTGCTTTCAGCGCTGGCGGCAAAACCGGCTGGAATACTCATGCCTGGCAACCCCGCCAAGTTGACGGCGATGGTGTACAGGTCTTCGAGGTACATGGCGACCGGGTCGCTGGTCTTCTCCCCGGCCTTAAAGGCTGTCGAAGGCGCAGCAGGCCCCATGATCACATCACAATGCTTGAATGCCTCGACAAAATCCTGTGCAATCAGGCGGCGGATTTGCTGTGCTTTGAGGTAATAAGCATCGTAGTAGCCAGCGCTCAAAACATAGGTACCGATCAGAATACGGCGCTTGACCTCAGCACCAAAGCCTTCGGCACGCGACTTCATGTACATTTCCATCAGGTCGTTGTATTCGGCCGCACGGTGGCCATAACGCACGCCGTCAAAGCGTGACAAGTTGCTTGAGGCCTCGGCGGGCGCCAGCACGTAATAGACAGGAATAGACAGGTTGTTGTTAGGCAAACTGACTTCAACGATTTCTGCGCCCAGTTTTTTGTATTCGGCAATCGCCGCTTCAATCACCTTGGCCACATCGGCACTCAGGCCTTCGGCAAAGTATTCTTTAGGCAAGCCTATGCGCAAGCCTTTGAGCGGTTGCGCGCCAGTCATACTGGCCAGGCCACGCGTGTAATCTTCTTTTTCGCGATTGACGCTGGTAGAGTCACGCTCGTCGAACCCGGCCATGACATTGAGCATCAGTGCACAGTCTTCTGCCGATTTGGCCATCGGGCCCGCTTGATCCAATGAAGAAGCAAAGGCAATCATGCCGTAACGCGACACCAGACCATAGGTTGGTTTGAGGCCGGTAAAACCACACAGCGAGGCTGGCTGGCGAATGGAGCCGCCGGTATCAGTGCCGGTCGCCGCTGCGCACAAGCGTGCTGCCACGGCTGCCGCAGAGCCGCCGGAGCTACCACCCGGCACGCGGTCGACATCCCACGGGTTTTTCACACCACCAAAATAGCTGGTTTCGTTGGAAGAGCCCATGGCAAACTCATCCATATTAGTTTTACCCAAATTGACCGCGCCCGCCGCATCAAATTGGCTGATAACATGCGCGTCATACGGAGAAATAAACGTCTCCAGCATTTTTGAGCTACAAGTGGTGCGCCAGCCTTTGGCACAGAAAATGTCTTTTTGCGCAAGCGGAATACCCGTTAATGGCCCAAAGTCACCAGCAGCAATGCGCGTATCAGCCGCCTTGGCCTGCGTCAGGGTTTTTTCTTCATCGATGGTGACATAAGCATTGATGGCCGGATTGAACTGCGCCATGCGCTGCAAATAGGCTTGCGTCAACTCGACGCTGGAAACTTGTTTGCTGGCCAACTGCTGGCCCAGCTGTTTAAGACTGCTGTTAATCATAGCGGCTGTATCTAAGTTAGTTAAAAACGCGTAAGGTGGCGTAGAGAGTGTACTTATTCAATCACTTTAGGCACCAGGTACAGGCCATCCTGCGTGGCTGGGGCAATCGATTGAAACAGTTCGCGCTGGTTGGTTTTAGTGACCACGTCTTCACGCAGGCGCTGCGTCACATCCTGCGAGTGCGACATTGGCACAATGCCGGTGGTGTCGACCGCCTGCATTTGCTCAATCAAACCGAGGATACCGGAAAGTTTATTGAGGGTTTCTTGCGCTTCACTGTCACTGACCTCAATACGGGCCAAGTGCGCGATACGCTTGATATCATCTAGATTCAGTGCCATGTCTGGTTAATTGTCTGTAAGATTTTGAAAGCACATCTTAATTTCATGTGCGTTTTGCGCTATTATACCTTGATTTTATGCCGCACTTAGCGAGCAGTTCTAAAGTCGGAAACTTCACAGGATAAAACATGTTCGGTTCAATCAACAGCTACTTCTCCAATGACCTTGCCATTGACCTTGGCACCGCCAACACCCTGATCTACGTGCGTGGTAAGGGCGTCGTGCTGGATGAGCCATCGGTGGTGGCGATTCGTACCGAAGGCGGCCCCAACGGCAAAAAGGTGCTACTGGCAGTGGGTTCAGATGCGAAAAGCATGCTGGGCCGCGCGCCTGCCAACATTCAGGCGATTCGCCCGATGAAAGACGGCGTGATTGCCGACTTCACCATTACCGAGCAAATGCTCAAGTTTTTTATCCGCAAAGTACACGAATCCCGCTGGTTTTCACCTAGCCCACGCATCATCATCTGTGTGCCAGTGGGCTCTACGCAAGTTGAGCGCCGCGCCATTAAAGAATCTGCCGAACGCGCAGGTGCTAAACAGGTATTTTTGATTGAAGAACCGATGGCAGCCGCCATTGGTGCTGACATGCCAGTGGCGGAAGCGACCGGCTCCATGGTGGTCGATATTGGTGGCGGCACCACTGAAGTCGGCGTGATTTCGCTGGGTGGCATCGTGTATGCCAAGTCTGAGCGTGTCGGTGGCGACAAGTTTGACCAGGCGATTATCGACTACATCCGCCGTAATTACGGCATGCAGATTTCAGAACCCACCGCTGAAGCCATCAAGAAAAGAATCGGCTCTGCCTTTCCGGGCTCTGAAGTGCTCGAAATGGAAGTCACTGGCCGCAACCTGGCAGAGGGTTTGCCACGTAAATTCACCATTTCCAGCAACGAAATTTTAGAAGCATTGACCGAGCCGCTAAACTCTATCGTTGGCGCGGTGAAATCTGCGCTGGAGCAAACCCCGCCAGAACTGGGTGCCGACATCGCTGAAAAAGGCATGGTACTCACTGGTGGTGGCGCCCTGTTGCGTGACCTCGATCGCCTGCTGGTAGAAGAAACCGGCTTGCCGGTCATCGTGGCCGAAGATCCGCTGACTTGCGTCGCCCGCGGCTGTGGCCGTGCACTGGAAGAAATGGATAAACTGGGCAACGTTTTTGCTAGCGAATAATTCGGGGCAACGATGGCGCGCACCCGATTATGCTAAAAGGCATACACCAACAGCTTGATCCGCAGGAGTCCCCGGCTTTTTTTATCCAGGGGCCCAAGCCCTTTTCACGCCTGATGTTTTTTTGTACGCTGTCACTGGTGATGATGGCGGTCGATGCGCGCTTTGACTATTTAAGCCAGGTCAGACAATGGTTCAGCACCGCCTTGCATCCGCTAGAGGTGCTGGCCAGCGCGCCTAATGAGTGGGGGCGCAATATCAACACCTACTTCACCTCACATAACCAGCTGATTCAAGATAACTTTACACTCAAGCAGCAGTCGCTGATAGACAATGCGGCGTTGCAACGCCTGGCCACTGTCGACGCCGAAAATGCGCACTTGCGCACCTTGCTGGCTGGCGATGCGCCCATCATTCCACAAGCAACACTCGGCGAGGTGCTGCACATGGGGCGTGACCCGTTCAGCAACATCATCACCCTTAACCGCGGTAGCCGCCACCACATCACACCGGGCCAGGCCGTGGTGGATGAACAAGGCGTGGTTGGACAAATTACACGTGTGTATACGTTTACTAGCGAAGTGACGCTGATTACCGACAAAAAACTGTCGATTCCGATCCAGATTGAACGCAACCAGTTGCGCGCGATTGCCTTTGGTGAAGGTAAGCGCAACACGCTGGATATCCCCTACCTGCCCACCAGTGTCGATATTAAAGTTGGAGACAAGCTGGTCACCTCGGGCATTGATGGTGTGTATCCGGCTGGCTTGGCAGTAGCTGTGGTCACACAAATCAAACAAAGCCAGGATTCGCCGTTTGCAAAAATCATCAGCCGCCCGATTGCTGGCGTCAATAACCACAAACACGTGTTAATCCTCAAAGTACCCGAGTCGCCAGCCATTAACCAGTCCAGCGAAAACAGGCAGGTGCTACCACGCAATAACGCGCAGCATCTGGATCAATCTGTGGTTGAGGTGTTGCAAAAAAACAATGCAGCCGTTGACCCACACCCGGCGACTGAAACGCCCGTGCTGGATGCGCCAAGCTCTGAACCGGGAGCAGCGACGCCCGGCGTGATTTCAGGCACAGAAACCGGCACGCCCCCTGGCAACACAACCCAGGGCATGACACCTACGCCTGCAACACCGGAGCACCCATGAAACCGGTTAAATTCGGCACTTTCCTGTTTACCATGCTGATCGGGCTCATCTTTCAGCTCTATCCATGGTCTAACGCCGGCATCATTATCCGCCCTGACTTTTTATTGGTCATCATGATTTACTGGGTGCTACAAGCGCCCTATCACTGCAACATCGGCTGGGTCTGGTTTGCCGGGCTATTGGTCGACTTATCCACTGGCAGCCTGCTGGGCCAACATGCCCTGACCTTTGCCATCACCGCCTTTCTCGGCCTGATTTACCAGCGGCGCCTGGTGCTGTTTAACCGTTGGCAACTCTACCTGTATGTGATTTTTCTGTTTGGTGTAGAACGCGGACTGATTTTACTGCTTAAGCTGTTTGCTGGTGGTGAGCTGCCCGACTGGACCTATGGCCTGCCTGTATTGTCCGACCTGATTTTGTGGCAGTGCATGATTATCTGGTTTGGCGAACTGACCCGCCCGAAGAAGCTATAAGCAATGGGGTATAGCACTGAACTCAAAAACCATCAAAACGAACAGCACAAGTTCCGGGTTCGTCTGGTTTTTCTGATATTACTGGTTCTCAGCGCCTTTTCTGCGCTGCTTGGTCGTTTCTATTTTTTGCAGGTTTTTCGCTACGATTATTATCAAACGTTGGCGGAAAATAATCGTATTTCGATTGTGCCAATCACGCCTAATCGCGGCCTGATTTCAGACCGCAACGGCATTATTCTGGCGCATAACTTTTTTGTCTATACGCTGGAAATCACGCCATCGAAAACCGACGGCTTGCAGGACACCATTACCGAACTGGGCACGCTAGTCGAGATTTCTGCCACCGATTTAAAACGCTTTAAAAAATTGCGCGCGCAAAGCCACACGTTTGAAAGCATTCCGATCCGCACCCACCTCAACGAGTACGAGGCGGCCAAGTTTGCCGTCAATCGCTTCCGCTTCCCTGGTGTTGAGCTCAAATCGCGCCTATTCCGCCATTACCCCTACGGCACCCTGGGCACGCATGGCATTGGCTATATCAGTCGCATTAATGAAAACGACATCAAGCAGTTAAAAGAGAGCAATCAGCTCTCTAATTACAAAGGCACCGAGCACATCGGCAAAGCGGGTGTTGAACAAGCCTATGAAGCAGACCTGCATGGCGTCACCGGTTTTCAGCAAGTAGAAATCGATGCCGACGGCCGTGCAGTACGCGTGCTGTCGAGCGCATCACCCACCTCAGGCAACAATATTGTGCTGTCTATGGACGCCAAAATGCAGGAAATCGCCGAGCATGAATTTGCCGGACGGCGCGGCGCATTGGTCGCCATACAGCCCAAAACCGGCGAAGTGCTATCTATGGTGAGCATGCCGTCATTTGATGCCAACCTGTTTGTCGATGGCATTGACTTTGACAACTGGAACCTGCTCAATAATTCGCTAGATAAACCACTGATTAACCGTGCTTTAAAGGGTATTTATCCGCCCGGCTCGACGTTCAAGCCGTTTGTGGCGCTGGCCGGGCTTGAGTCCGGCAAACGTCAACCGCCATTTACCATTAGCGACCCCGGTTATTTCACACTGCCCAATAGCCGCCACCGTTACCGTGACTGGAAACCGTCAGGGCATGGCGCAGTGGATATGCGCAGAGCCATTACCGTTTCTTGCGACACTTTTTTTTACGGCCTGGCGGTTGAGCTCGGTATCGAGCGCCTGACCGACTTTGTGCGCCACTTTGGCTTTGGTGAAAAAACCAACATCGACATTCAAGGTGAACTGTCTGGCTTGTTGCCCACGCCAGCCTGGAAGCAGCGCCGCTACAAACAACCCTGGTATATGGGAGAAACCGTCATCGTTGGCATTGGCCAGGGCTATACCCTGGTCACGCCCCTGCAACTGGCGTATGCCACTGCGACCTTGGCCAACAACGGCAAAGCGATTCGCCCGCACTTGGTTAACGCCATCGTCAACAGCAAAACCAATCAGGTGCACATGCTGCCGCGTGCGCTTGCCGACCAGCTCAACCTGAACCCGCAAAACCTGGAGATTGTGAAACTGGGCATGATGGACGTGACCCGCCCGGGCGGCACGGCAGCTGCAGTGGGCGCGAACGCAGGCTATGACATTGCGGCCAAAACCGGCACCGCACAAGTGGTAGGCATCAAGCAAAATGAAAAATACAACGAAAAACTGATTGCTGAACGCCACCGCGACCACGCCTGGTTTATTGCCTACGCACCGGCAGAAGACCCGAAAATTGCCGTGGCAGTGATTGTTGAAAACGGCAGCCATGGCGGCTCAACCGCCGGACCAATCGCGCGCAAAGTGATGGATTATTATTTGCTGGGCAAAGTGCCGGTAGACCCGGCTGCTGCAGCGGCACAGGCAGCGGCAGAAGCCGCCGTTGTCAACGCGCCAGAAGTCGAGGAGGAGCCTCATGATTAGACAATGGATAGGCCATTTTATCCGCCATATCGACTCCATTTTACTGGCCACCGTGCTCATGGTGCTGGTGGTGGCGCTGATGGTGCTTTATAGCGCCTCGGGCCAGTCACTGCTCAAGGTCAATGCACAGCTGATCAATATTGTGGTCATGCTAGGCGTGATGTTTCTGGTCGCGAACACGCAGCCGCAACATATAGAACGGATCGCGCTACCGGCCTATCTGCTTGGGCTGGCCCTGCTAATTGCGGTTGCGCTGGTCGGTGACATTAGCCACGGCGCACGGCGCTGGTTAAACCTCGGTGTGACCAAAATCCAACCGTCAGAACTGATGAAACTCGCGGTGCCCATCATGCTGTCGTGGTACTTTTCCAAACGCGAAACCATGCTGCGCACGGCCGATTACATTGTTGCTGGCGTGATTTTACTCACGCCGGTGTTGTTGATTGCCAAACAACCCGACCTGGGCACCGCCACACTGGTGTTTGCCTCAGGTTTTTATGTCATTTTTTTAGCAGGCCTGAGCTGGAAGTTTATTTTTGGTAGCGTGGTCGCGTTCGGCGCCGCTCTCCCCATTTTGTGGTCTATGCTGCATGATTATCAGCGCCGCCGGGTAGAGATTCTGATTGACCCGAGCCAGGACCCATTAGGCGCCGGTTACCATATTATCCAAGCGACGATTGCGATTGGCTCTGGCGGCACCACCGGTAAAGGTTGGCTCAACGGCACACAGTCACAACTCGACTTTGTCCCCGAACGCACCACCGATTTTATTTTTGCCGTGTTTGCCGAGGAGTTTGGCCTGGTGGGCTGCAGCCTGTTATTGCTGTTGTTCACCATCATTATCGGCCGCGCCTTCATTATCGCGTCGCAAGCTAAAAGTACTTTTTCACGCTTGCTGGCAGGCAGCATCGCCGCCACCTTTTTCACTTATTGTTTTGTGAATATGGGCATGGTGAGTGGCATTTTGCCTGTGGTTGGCATTCCATTACCGCTGGTGAGTTATGGCGGCACCTCACTACTCACCCTGGGCCTGAGCCTGGGCTTGCTGATGAGCGTGCAATCGCACAAGCGCCTGGTCGCCACCGACTAGACGCGCAAACAGGTTAAGGACAAAGATGTTTTTTTACTTGCAACGGCTATGCATCATCATACTGACGACCTGGCTGGTCGCTTGTAGCAGCAGTATGCCGCCGCGGCAAACCGCCCCCACGGCACCTCCTGCAACAAGGCCTGCCACCAGCACGGCCCCCTCACCGTCCATGAGTAATCCAGCGGCCAATGGCTCGGTGATTGGCGGCCCCAAGGTGATCAACATTGACCCTAAACCAGAAACCACTGGCAACCCAACAGACGGCATAGACCCGAACACGCCGCTGGAAACCACAGTCACGCCAAAGCTGGAACCCATTGTCAAAGGCACCACCAAGCCTTATATCGTCAATGGTGAAACCATGACGCCGATGTCTGAAGTTAGCACGCCATTCACACAAACCGGGCACGCGTCATGGTATGGCAAAAAATTTCATGGCCGAAAAACGGCCAGCGGCGAACCCTATGACATGTTCAAATTAACCGCTGCACACAGAACGCTGCCGATTCCCAGCTATGTACGCATCACCAATCTGAGTAATGGCAAAACGCTGATGGCGCGCGTGAATGACCGCGGACCTTTTGGCCGTGACCGCATTATTGACCTTTCTTATGCCGCAGCCAAACAACTGGATATTATTCGCCACGGCTCGGCCCAGGTGCAGATTTCGCTGATTGACCCAAGCCAGCCAACGCCGTTGCCAGCGACTGCGGCACAGCCCGCGAACAGCAATGCACCCTCCTTGCCAGCCCCGCCAGTGACCACAGCTACAACCAGCCCGGTGACCACACTGGAAACCAGTGGCATCTATCTACAAGTCGGTGCGTTTGGCCAGGAAGAAAATGCAGACCGCCTGCAACAGCGTATTTTCAGCGCCCTGCCCGAAACACAATCCCTGCTCAACAAAGTGTATAATGGAAAAACGTTCCAGATTGTGCTGGGGCCTTATCCAGATCACGCATTAGCAGCGCAGGCCGCCAGTCAGATGCGTGACAAATTGCAGTTACCTGCACTGATATTTTCGCGGTAGCATGTTCCCGGCAACCGTTTTTACTCATTAAAATTTTCTTGTTAAATGATGACCATGTGGCGTTCTTGTATTGCTTTTTTACTTTCTATTCCATTAATGACCGTGGCGGCAGAAGCCATCACTGGCAATGTGCCGACGCCAACCTTGGCGGCTAAAGCCTTTGTGCTGCGCGATGCCAATACCGGTAGCCTGTTAGCCGCAAACAACCCGGATATGCCGGTTGAACCTGCGTCTTTGACTAAAGTGATGACAGCATATCTCACGTTTGAAGCGGTCAAGCAAAAACGGTTGGCATTGACACAAACGTTGCCGGTCAGCCAAAAGGCCTGGAAAGTTGAAGGCTCTAAAATGTTTATCGACACCACCATGACGGTGACGGTAGATGAGTTATTACATGGCCTGATCATTCAGTCTGGCAATGATGCGGCAATTACACTGGCAGAGGGCATTGCCGGTAGCGAAGAGTTGTTTGCATCATTGATGAACAAAAAGTCTGCCGCACTTGGCATGAAAAACAGCCACTTTGTCAATGCCACTGGCCTGCCAGACCCAACCCATACCACAACTGCGCGTGATTTATCAATTTTGGCCAATGCCCTGATTCGCGACTATCCACAGGATTATGCCCGCCTGTATTCGCAAAAATCATACACCTATAACAACATTACGCAGCCTAACCGCAACCGCTTATTGTTTATTGACCCAAGCGTCGATGGGATGAAAACCGGCCACACGGAGTCTGCCGGTTATTGCCTGATTTCTTCTGCCAAACGCAGTGACTTCCGCTTGATTTCTGTCGTGCTCGGCACCACTTCTGACAATGTACGCGCCGCTGAAAGCCAAAAGTTATTGAATTTCGGCTTTCAGTTTTATGAGTCCAAGCTGATTTATGCCGCAAACAAAGCCATCACACGCCAAAAAGTCTGGAAAGGCACCGAAAGCGAAGTGGATTTAACCGTGGCTAAAGCTGTTTATTTAACCTTACCGCAAGGTGAATATGCCAATATGAAGGCAAATCTGCGCATTGCAAAACCACTGCAAGCACCATTAACCGCGCATCAAACCGTAGGCGCAGTCGACTTCAGCCTGGGCGGCAAAGTGGTACATAGCGTGCCACTGGTGACTGTGCATGCCGTTGAGGCCAGCAATATCTTCTCACGCATGATCGACCAGGTCCGCCTGTATTTACAGTAGTCAGTTCTGGCAAGCAAAAAGGTAGGTGACCCCATGACCCAGCAAGAGCAAACGCCGGCGGCGGAAGAAACCCTGATTGAGTTTCCCACCCACTTCCCGATCAAAGTCATGGGCGAAACCCATGACGACTTTACGCTGGAAATCACCCGCGTCATCCAGGCACATCTGCCTGATTTCGATGCCAGTTTGATTGAGATGCGAGGTAGCAGCAATGGCAAATATGTAAGCCTGACCTGCCTGGTGTATGTCGTCTCCAAACCGCAACTGGACGATATTTATCGTAGCCTGACCGCGCATCCAATGGTCAAGGTCACGCTGTAACCTCCTTGTGCAGCCATGCCTGCCCTGCAAATCCGCCAGCTGGGTTTAACTGATTATGCCGCCACACTGGCTGACATGCAGGCATTCACCGCAGCGCGCAACCCGGACACCCCAGATCAACTGTGGGTGACCGAGCATCCGCCGGTGTATACCTTAGGCCTTAACCGCCGTGGCGTACGCCTGCCGCAAAACGACATCCCGGTCGTCAATGTAGACCGCGGCGGCAAAATCACTTATCACGGCCCTGGGCAACTCATCATTTATTGCCTGATTGATCTGGCACGCAGCCACTTGAATGTACGGCAACTCGTCTCCATCTTGGAAAATAACCTGATAGCATTTTTGGCAGCACACCACATTGCCGCTGAAGCGCGTGCCGATGCACCCGGCGTCTATGTGGCGGGCAAAAAAATCGCCTCTCTCGGATTACGCCTGAAAAACCAGTGCTGCTATCATGGCCTGAGTTTAAACATAGACATGGATTTACAGCCGTTTGCTGACATTGACCCTTGTGGTTATGCTGGCATGCAAATGACACAAACCCGGGATCTGAATATCGCGCTGACCATGCCTGGCATTGCAGCAGATTTAACCCAACGATTGAAAGAGAAACTGACGCATGTCAGATAATGCCAACCCAGAACATCCGGTCAGCGTGCGCCCAGCCAAAAAAGTGGCCGGCGTCAAAGAGATAGACGCCGCCAAAACGGCGCGCATCCCGATTAAAATCGTGCCGCAACCCATGCTGCGCAAACCGGAATGGATACGCATGAAGGTGCCTGATTCGGCGCGCTTTCAGGAAATCAAACAGGTGCTGCGCGACAACAACCTGCACACCGTGTGTGAAGAGGCCAGCTGCCCCAATATTGGCGAATGCTTTAGTGGCGGCACGGCCACCTTTATGATTCTGGGGGATATTTGCACCCGCCGTTGCCCGTTTTGCGACGTGGCGCACGGCAAGCCCTTGCCGCCAGACCCGAACGAACCAGAAAACCTGGCGCGCACCATTGCGCAGATGAAACTGCGTTATGTGGTCGTCACTTCGGTTGACCGTGATGACCTGCCCGACGGCGGCGCCCAGCACTTTGTTGATTGTATCCGTGCGATTCGCGCGCAATCTCCGCAGATTAAAATCGAAATCCTGGTGCCAGATTTTCGTGGCCGCCTGGATGTCTCACTGAAGATTCTGCGCGAAGCGCCACCAGATGTCATGAACCATAACCTGGAAACCGTGCCACGTCTCTACAAACAGGCGCGCCCTGGCTCCGACTACCAGCACTCGCTAGACCTGCTCAAGCAATTCAGCGCCATGTACCCCCATGTGCCCACTAAGTCTGGCCTTATGCTCGGCCTGGGTGAAACCGACGAAGAAATCATTGCAGTCATGCGTGACTTACGTGCGCATAACGTCAGCATGCTGACCTTGGGCCAATATCTGCAACCCAGCGTGCACCATTTACCCGTGTTGCGCTATGTCACGCCGCAAACCTTCGACTGGTTTAAACAACAGGCCGATGGCATGGGCTTTGACAACGCAGCCAGCGGCCCCATGGTGCGTAGCAGTTACCATGCAGATCAGCAAGCACATGCCGTGATCGAGCAACCATCCGCATAAACGGTGCCGGTCATCCGGCCAATAAATAACAAGCACAGGAGCAAACATGGTTCCACACTTAACAACGGCTTTGAGCGGCCCACTTTATACGCTGGAAAAACGCGTGTTGCAGGCCATGCCGGATATCGAACACTGGTTTCGCACCAAATGGCAGGAGATTCCGGCGCCATTTTATGCCAGCGTAGACCTGCGTAACGCTGGTTTTAAGATCGCGCCAGTAGATACCAATTTGTTCCCAGGGGGCTTTAACAACCTGAACCCGGAGTTTTTAAGCCTGGCCGTGCAAGCAGCACAAGTGGCGGTTGAAAAAATCTGCCCTGACGCACGCCGTTTGTTACTGATTCCAGAAAACCATACCCGCAACACCTACTATTTGCGCAACGTGGTTGAGCTGTACAACATCCTCAAAGCGGCCGGCATGGAAGTACGTATCGGCAGCCTGTCACCTGACATCACCGAAATTACCCGGCTTGAAACCCATGATGGCCTGCCGTTGATTCTGGAACCTTTGGTGCGCGTGAAAAACCGTCTGCAATTAAAGGCAGCTTCGTTTGAGGGCGTGGATTACCCGGCGTTTGATAGCTGTGCCATTTTGCTCAATAACGACTTGTCGGGCGGCGTGCCCGAGATGTTGCAAAATCTGGAACAGAATCTTATCCCGCCATTGCACGCGGGCTGGTTTACCCGCCGCAAATCACAACACTTTGCCGCCTACGACAAAGTAGTCGATGAATTTTCGCAATTGCTTGAGATCGACCCCTGGTTGCTCAACCCATATTTTGACACCGCCAGCGGCATTGATTTTCATGCCCGCGTCGGTGAAGACTTACTGGCAGACAAAGTCGATGCCATCCTGAAAAAGATTCAGGCCAAATATGACGAATATGGCATCACGCAACCGCCGTTTGCAATTGTGAAAGCCGATGCTGGCACCTATGGCATGGGCATCATGAGCGTTAAATCAGCAGACGAAGTACGCGACCTCAACCGCAAAGCCCGCAATAAGATGTCGGTGATTAAAGAAGGCATGCAAGTGTCTGAAGTCATGATTCAAGAAGGCGTATACACCTTTGAGAACATCAACGATGCGGTGGCCGAACCGGTGGTGTATATGATGGACCACTTTGTGATTGGTGGCTTTTACCGCGTGCATACCAGTCGCGGCATCGATGAGAACCTCAATGCGCCCGGCATGCATTTTGTGCCGCTCGCCTTTGAAAAACCCTGCACCCTGCCCGATTGTGCTGGCGCACCCGATGCGCCGCCCAACCGTTTTTATGCCTATGGTGTGGTCGCACGCCTGGCGTTGTTGGCCGCAGGCATGGAGCTGCAAGAAAACGACCCTTTGAATGATTAAACACCGCCGAGGCGCATAATGAAACTGCTGTTTATTCTTGACCCACTGGCCTCCCTCAAAAGCTATAAAGACACCAGCCTCGCCATCATGCGCGCCGCGCAAGCGCGTGGCCACACGCTATATGTGTGTGAGCAGCACGACTGGCACCTGCAACGCGACACCGTCAAGGTCGACGCCCAGCCTTTTGCCTTTGTTGAAGATGGCCACTGGCAAACCGGCGATAAAACCACGCAAGTGCCAAGTGGTTTTGACGCCGTGCTCATGCGCAAAGACCCGCCATTTGATAACGAATATCTCTACAGCACCTATTTGCTCGAACTAGCCCAACAACAAGGCGCACGCATCATCAACGACCCGGCCTCTATTCGCGGCTGGAACGAAAAACTGTCAGTGACCCGTTTTGCGCAATTCACGCCGCCTTTTATCGTCACCAGCAAACAAGAGAAAATATTGGCCTTTTTGGCCGAGCATGACGATATCATCGTCAAACCGCTGGATGGCATGGGCGGCAGTGGTATTTTCAGGCTGCGTACAGACGACCCGAATATCTACGCCATCCTCGAAACACTCACCAACTTTGAAACACAAACCATCATGGTGCAGCGCTATATTCCTGAGATTAGCAAAGGGGATAAACGCATCCTGATCATTGACGGCGAACCGTTGCCCTACGCACTGGCCCGTATCCCCAAAACCGGCGAAACACGCGGTAACCTCGCAGCTGGCGGCAAAGGGGTTACCCAACCGTTAAGCGCACGTGATCAAGAAATTGCTCAATCCGTAGGCGCAACCCTCAAACAACACGGCCTGTTTTTAGTCGGGCTGGATGTGATTGGTGACTATTTAACCGAAGTGAATGTCACCAGCCCGACTGGCATGGTGGAAATTGCCGCGCAATCTGCTAACTGGGACCAGCCTTGCGACCCCGCAATGGTGATGGTGCAGGCGCTGGAAGAATTAGATCGCCTTTAATTTGGCTTAGAAACATCTAATACAAATACATCAATCAGTTTTTTCTCATCCGGCGTCATGGTGGCAATGAGTCGAGTTTGTAATTCACTCGCACTTTTTGGGCGACTGCCACCGTCTTTTGCTGTCACGTTATATTCAGCGCCAAACCAAACTACCAAATAAATGCCGCGACCTTGTGTATCTGGCTCAGTGGTATATTTGGCAATCAGCTGCTGGCAAATAGCTGTCCAAATCTCGTCATTAGAGTTACGTTTAATTTCAATGGGTAAGTTGAAGCGCTTTTCGTTGTATCGATAGATAAGCCGAATATCTGTTCTTTTATTATTTGCTGCCAATGCTTCGGAGTTGATTTCAATGCCTTGATATGTGTACTTATCCTTTATTTTTTCGGCCAAATAGCGCCTGCAACTATTTTCCACTTTAGGCCGCTCTGGCTTACTGTCACTATCTTCATTCCAGAACCTTAAGTAGTTATCTGTTTCTGTTGTATGCATATCACGCTGCATTACTTCCAGATAATCCAAGACCATCGCTGCCAAATCTGCGACATTGGCAGGACGATTTTGATTAACGGTTTCAACCACATCCTTTGCTGAGGGGTGCCTATACTCAGCCTCTCTACGATTATGAATGTATGTCTGCTGCGCACTCTTTAATGTCGCATGCCATCTACTCAACTCGCTCTTTTTTAGTAGTCGCTCAAAAACTTGACCAACCTCTTTCTCAGGCTTATTTGAAAGTCTAGTGATCAATGTTTGAACAAAGTCCCCATCATGCATAGACTTTGTAACGAAACCTCCCTTACTAGCCCAATCAGGGGTTGTGAGGGGGGCAATCAGTGTAATCAGCAACTCAATTGTTGACGCTTTCAGATCCATCGGTTGGTAACTCGAACGCCAACCATCATATAAAAATCCAGATAAGTGATTTACTCTTTCTGCTGTCATTACTTCTGCTTGTACTATTGACTCAAACTTTTCAGGGGAAATAACTAATCCGGCCGCAATGAGATAAATTTTTTGCAAAACATCTAAACTTGAACGCTTAAGTTTTTGCGTTATAAATTTAAAGAACACACTTTTATCCACATGAGAAATAGCCATCTTCAAAAGTGCTTCAAGAAAAGCGGCGTGACTGGCTAAGGATTTTGCCGGATATTTGTTTAAAACAGGCATCACGACCCGCTTGGCAATTTCTACATATTTATCATCATTCGCAAGTTGGTAATAGCCATGAATATTGGCAACTCTTTTCTGCAGCATGATGGTCATGTAATTGATCAAAACTCGGCTTGAAAGCTCAGGGCGCTGCAGCATTAATGCTTCTACCCAAGCGGGCTGATGGCCCGCGCCATAACTCCACCAATATGCGAGAGCACGTTGTGCTATTTCATCACTTACCATTTCGAAGAAGTCACTACACTCCGTATACCGCTTTTCTATTGCAGTGAGAAAAGGTAGCTGTAGGTAATTAATTTTCCCCTTCGTTGACAATTTAAACACCTCGTCCTCTGTGGGTAGATCATTACGCTCTAAGGTTTTGGATATACCTGTAATCGCTGCTTGAATTAACTCCTGGTTGCCATCCAAAAAATTACTTAAACGCTCTACTCCTGTTTGCCCGCTCACGTTTGCATAATGATCAAAATAGGCAGAAGCCAGATGATGCAATGCGTAGGGAGGCGCGGTGCCATTTAAAAGTGCTGACATATGCTCTTCAAAATAATTCAATCTGCTCTTTAACTCAGAATCCGCTTTCTCCTTCCACTTGAGTCTCCGCTCTTCGTGTTTCTTGATATATTCGGGAGGTGTGGTCAATCGCTCATAGACCGGCTGAAATTCTGGGTGCAGGCCTAGCCAAGGAATCAGTTTTTCTTCAATTCCGATATCGCCATATTCGTTTTTGATTGCCTGATAAGCCGTCCATAAACATTCCTCTTTAATTGCACTATTTGCAACCACCAACGCCTCATCTAGCCACCATAATCCAATATCCTTTGGTGAGCGTGCACCCCAAAAACAATCAAATACTAAATTAAAATTTTGTGGATCATCGATTTTAGATAAGCATACCTTTAAAATTCGCTTATAAACTTCGGGGTTATTTTCAAGCCATAATCTAATCTGATTCTTATTGTCCTCGCTATCATAGCCATAACCATATATATCCCCTTTCTCTTCGTCCACACCTATCCTTAGCCAGCTATATAAGCGCTCAGCATCTATTGCGCTTCCATACCGCTTCAATCCCTTTGTAACAAGTCCACCGACCATTCTTGATAAACTACCGTGCTGTCCGTAGTAAAGATGATTTACATCCATTTTGGCAAGAATATCCAGCAACTCTGGTATATCTTTTTCTTTTAACAAACTGAGAAAATCGTACTCCCAAAACAATCTATAAACATTTATCCCACCACTCTTAGAAACAGTTTTTAAATAACTAAAAACCTTACTTGCTGGAATATGCTCAGGAAATAATTTCTTTAGCAACTGCCCCATTAGCTCATCACTGTCATCCCTCACTCTGTTATTTCTAATATCTTCGGTAAGCGCAAGTAAGGCCCCAACCTCATTGAAATCAATCAGTACATCCAATGCACGCCACCGGACCTCATGCATATTATTTTCATCAACAACGATACTTAAAATGAAATCTTTTAAATCATACTGAGGCTCTGAATGCCTTAAGCCATCAAGAATGGCGGTCAAAATTGCTTGATGTGGTTTTGTATAATCTTTCGTTCCCAACAGCACTTTTAATTCAGGAATTATGTCTGCACTGATAATTCCAGCCAAGCCTCGATCCTCTCGATAGTTCAGATAGTCCAGTTTACTTGACTCAAACTTTAGCGCTTTAATTACCTGTTTTTTGTCAGCCACAGAAAATTGGCTAATATCTCCATATTGCACCAAGCCCAATACATCTGTTGCTATAACCTTGGCTCTCGCCTCACTTGAGAATGCACCCAACCATGCATATAGGCCGCGCAAGGCAGCAACGGGGCCTCCATCAAAGCCGGTAATCAGGGCAAAACAACGGCGTAACGAAAGTCCTTCTTTTATTTTTTTTGCTAAATAATGCGCCGCCAAAAACTCTGCCACGCTACGGTGTATAGAGCAAAAATATGTATTTGAAATCGTGTTAAACAAACGGGTTTTTAATACTGCATAATGCGGCTGGCCTTTTTTTATGCCCAGCTTGGGTAATGAAACAACGCCTTTGCCATCTGCTTCATCTGTAGAAAAAGCCTGCCCGTTAGCAATCAGCATATAGCTATAGAGCTCGCCTGCAGCGCACAATAACTCTTCCGTGATGAACCGGCTGGCCGAGCCTTCTGAATGTGCGAGGTTGTGTTCTTTGCTCAAAACCTCACAGGCTTTTTGATAGATTTCTTGTTTAGTATTTGGCCAAACCTCGCCACCTGTGGTTGCCTCGATCACCATATCCAGCGTTTGCGGGTTGCTTAAGAAATCGCCTAGCTGATTTACCTCAGCTTGTTGATAAAAGCTTTCAGCGTCTTTAACACGGGCATCATTGTGCAGAATGATTTTGATATCTTCCACAGCAAGCCCTTGCAACTGCAATACTGCAATCTCACCGCTTGCTCGTTCTAAATGGCCATGGTCTCGTTCGCCATGCCAATCAGCTGCGCGACATGAAATACGATAACGTTGAACGTTGAGTTGATGGAGTTTTGCTCTAATCTGGCCAAGCGGCGTACGATCTCCAGCATTGGCGATGACTTCGTCCAAGCCATCAATAAACAAGACTTTATCTCGCCACTCCGCCTTGTCTAAATCGATAAAGTCAGAGGCAGGTATGTTGCAACCATGCAATATTTGAGCCTCATGTTCAAAAGCTCTTGTCTTACCCGCGCCAGGCTCGCCCAATAATACATATCGTTGTGTCTGCCTGAATTCGGCTAATGATTTGCTTTTGTTGTCTTGATAAGACTCATCGTTGTGAGCTCTCTCTTCAACAACTTGCCGTTCTACATAGTAAAGCTTTTTTTTCATGATTAACCTAACCAGTGTTCGGCAGGGTAAGTAAGAAATTCTGCGACTGAAATGCCATCACTACCAACCAGAATTTTATTGGCATGTGGGTTACGACGACAAAATTCGTCCAATCCTCTCGTACGAATGGGCTTATTAGTACTTTTCACCTCTACTGCGGCCAGTTGATTTCCCCTGCTGATCACAAAATCCACCTCGCTTGTTCCATCGCGCCAGTAGGATATATTCGTTCCTTCGCTGCGTTCATTTAGCAAATGTGCACCCACTGCACTTTCTACCAACCGCCCCCAATAACTTCTGTCTGCTTTAGCCTCTTCAAAACTGTATGTATTCATCGCCGACATTAAGCCAGTATTAAATACCTGTAGCTTGGGCGCCGAATTACGTTTGCGCACTTCTTGTGCCGCATATTTATGCAGCCCTGCCAGTAGCTTCACTTGTTGTAAAAGCGACAGATAGTCCGCTAGGGTTTCGGTATGTTTTGCTTCATTTAATACAGCAATCATTTTATTCAGCGCTAACTCTTGGCCTGAGTAATGGCAGCCGAGCTCAAACAGCTCCTTTAGTAAATTAGGATGTTTGATTCTGACCATATCCAGAATATCCTTTTCGATATTTGGCTGAATAAGTCCGTTGCGCATATAGGACCGCCAACGTGTTTCGTCGTGAATCAAACTGGCGCTGCCTGGATAACCACCAAAAAAGATATATTGTTCAAGGTTAAAATCAAATGCTTGCTGCATTTCTTGATAACTCCAGTGGCTGGCCTGGATAATCTCGAATCTACCAGACAAGCTTTCCGAAAGCCCCTTTTGCATGAGTATAGGTGCTGAGCCAAGCAGGACAACGTGCATATCCAAACCTGACAAGCGGTCTTGATCCCACAAACCTTTAACCGTTTCCGACCAATTAGGAATTTTCTGTATTTCATCTACCGCAAAAACAAATGCTGATTGTTGCTCATTAAATGGGTTCAATAACCACCGCTTGGCATGTGAACGCGCCTCGCCCCAGTAATAGTTTAGCCATTGGCTATTGCGAACAGTTGGAGGTGTCACACTACTTGCACTGTCAAAAAGTATTGGCGCCTCTGGATTGTCTACCGAGATATAAAAACTCTTGGCGGTATTTGAAGTGAGCGCTTCAACAATAGTTGTTTTTCCAATCTGACGAGGCCCAGAGAGAATATTGATGCGCTTAACAGGCTCAAGCAGGCGTTGGTTTAGTAGATTTAATTGTGGTCGCTGATACATATTATTCCTTTACTGAGTAAAATTACTCAGTAAAGGAATAATATTGCTAAGCTTATGTTATTGCAATACTTTCTCACAAACAGCCATTGCAATATTCAACTAAAATGCAAAAGTCGCATCTTTGCTTCCAAGTTTGGTAATATGACTCCAGTGCTTTATTTGCACAAGTGATCTTGTCAGCGGCAGTCGTAGGAGTGTTTTCATGCGTGTGTTAGTGCTGGGCTCTGGTGTCATTGGCGTCACAAGCGCTTACTACCTGGCATTAAAAGGCTTTACTGTCACCGTGATAGACCGCCAGCCCGACGTTGGCCTCGAAACCAGCTTTGCCAATGCCGGCCAGATCTCCCCGGGCTATGCTGCGCCCTGGGCAGGGCCGGATGTGCCTCTCAAAGCACTCAAATGGCTACTGCAACGCCATGCCCCCCTCAGCATCAAACCCGACTTCAGCTTATGGCAGTTGCAATGGATCGCACAATTTTTAAGCAACTGCTCAACCGAGCGCTATGACCTCAATAAATCACGCATGGTGCGCCTGGCAGAATATAGCCGAGACTGCCTGCGCACGTTGCGAGCCAACACCGGTATTCACTACGAAGAACGCAGCCGCGGCACCCTGCAAGTGTTTCGCACCCAAAAACAACTCGCCGCTGAGGCCAAAGATATCGCCGTGCTCAGCCGCATGGGCGTACCTTTTCAGCATTTGGACCCTGACGGCTGCACACATATCGAACCAGCATTGGTGCACGTCAAAGATAAACTGTTAGGTGGCTTATACTTACCCGGTGACGAAACCGGCGACTGCCAGTTATTTACTAAACACCTGGCGGCAAAGGCTCAAGCACTCGGCGTGCAATTCAGGCAAGGTGTGACCATTGAGCGCCTGATCACGCAGCAAAATCAATTGCAAGGCGTCGAAATCAACACCAATGCAGGCATTGAAACGCTGGCAGCTGACCATTACGTAGTTGCGCTGGGCAGCTATTCACGCCAACTCACGCAAGTGCTGGGGCTGAATCTACCCGTGTATCCCGTGAAGGGCTATTCACTCACCGTCCCCATCATTAACAGCGATGCCGCCCCGGTTTCTACCGTGATGGACGAAACCTACAAAGTGGCGATTACACGCTTTGACCAGCGCATCCGCGTCGGCGGCATGGCCGAACTGGCAGGGTTTGATTTAACGCTCAATCCGCGCCGCCGCGCAACGCTGGAAATGGTATTCAACGGTTTGTTCCCACATGCGGGTGATGTCTCGCAAGCGCTGTTCTGGACTGGCTTGCGCCCGATGACGCCGGATGGCACGCCCATCATTGGCCAGGCAGATGCCCGCTACCCCAACGTGTGGCTGAATACTGGCCATGGCACCCTGGGCTGGACCATGGCGTGCGGGTCAGGCCAGGTGTTAGCTGATCTGATGGCACACGACCAGCCCGCCATTGAGACACAAGAATTAAGCAACAAACGCTATTCTTCTTAACGCCTGCTTTCACATTCAGCTGTGCCAAAATCCATCATCACCGTCAATGCTCCAATAGCCCGCTAACGGTATTCCTGCATGAATATAGCGATGCTGGAATCCTTGCAGTTTATTGGCCACGATTCGTTTTACTCACAAGCAGCAGTAAAGCCGGAATAGTGAGCATTGACTAAAAACACCCTATTTATCACGAGAGGACAACCTTAGTGAAGCATGTCAATCATCAGGCAATAGGCATTGCCGCAGGCCCCAAAGCGCCTTTTTTACGCGTGAACAAAATAACCGCCGCGCTCGGCACGGTGATGTTAGGGATTAGCATGACATCAGCCTGGGCAGACGTCGAAACAGACGCCCGCATTGCACAATTGCAACAGATGCTAGAAGCACAACAACAGCAAATGCAAATGCTGGCGAATGAATTAAAAGCCTTAAAAGCAACATCGAGCAAACCCGCCGAACCGCCGCCAGCCATCGCAACAGAAGAAAAACTGCAACTGCGTGAGCAACAATCAAAAATTGAGGCCATGGCGGATCAGTTAAAAACGCTGCAAGCAGCGCGCGGCCAGTCTACCGGCCAGCCGGTGTACGCCAACTTTAAAAACGGGTTGAGTTTTGAAGATGGTAGCGGTGCTTGGAAACTAGGCATTAACGGCCGCGTGCAAGCCGATTACCGCAGCTTTGCACCCGATATTGCCGCGCCAGACACCTTTAATATCAGGCGTGCACGATTGGGGGCCAATGTCGCCATGAAAGATTTTGCCGCCCGGTTAGAGGCTGAGTATAGCGGCACCGCCAACAATGGCAGCGTAGGGTTAACCTATGCGCACGTAGACTATCTCCACTTTAACGGTTTTAAATTACGTGTCGGCCAGTTCAAGCCTTTTTATGGCCTAGAGCGGGCAATGAACGCCAACTTTACTGACTTTCAAGAGCGCGGCTCTACCGATTATTTGCTAGGCCCGACCTTTGACCGTGGTGTGATGGTATTTGGCGAACCCATCCCCGGCCTGTTTTATAACGCGTCATGGACCGATGGCAAAGGGGTGAATACGACCACCGCTAACGGCGACGAAACAGATGCCAAATATGACAATAAAGACGGCTTGGTGCGCGTCGTTGGCAATATTGCACAATTTGCAGGCTGGAAAGACAGCGTCGTTCATATGGGTGGTTTTTATGCAAAAGGGCAACAAGAGCCTGGCAGCATTACCACACTCAACGTACAAACCGAAGGTCGCGGTTATACCGTATTCTCCACAGACACGTTTACCAGAGCGGTTGACCGTAGCCGCCAAGGCTATGAACTGGCGCTTGCACACGGGCCACTCAAATTTCAAACTGAACATATTCAGGAAAAGTTTGATGGCGCTAACTTTGATCGCGACTTGACCGCATGGTATGCCAGCGTCAATTGGATAGTGACCGGCGAAACATTTGCCAGCACCTATAAAGACGGTATGTTTGGGCGTTTGCGGCCCAAGCAGGACTTTGCCTGGGGCGGCGATGGCTGGGGTGCGTTACAGCTAGGTGCGCGTTATAGCAAATTTGATGGCAGTGACTTTTTAACCTCTAATACGGCTGGTACTGGTCGCCTTGCCGCTGGGCGCTCAAATGAATTTGACTCCTGGACCCTGGGTGCCAATTGGGTGCTGACACCCTATGTCAGACTGGTTGCCAATTACGTGCATACTCACTTTGATACGCCCGTGACCGTCACGACGCCTGCAAGCAGCACCAATAAAAGCTACACGTTTGATCACGAAGATGCGATCACCATGCGTGCGCAATTCGATTTTTAACACTCCATCGAAACAAAGATATACCCATCGCAGCGAGCAAGCGCTGTGATGGGTTTTAACTCGACTGTACAGACGGGCATCAGATGAAGCCCATCGCGCGCTACATCAGCACAAACTCTTTCGGCACCGGCGATGCGGGTAGTCGCTCATCCCCCAAGGCTTCCCTGAGTTCAATTTCAATCAGATCGGTCAGCGCGTTAATCGGTAATGCGTTGGCAATCGGCGCAAAAGGCTCTTCCAGCTCGTTACCCAAAGCATCCAGCCCAAACAGGGTATAAGCGGCCAGCGCAGTCACAAATGGGGTCGCCCAACCCAAGGTATTGGCAAAACCAAATGGCATTAAAAAGCAGAAGGTATACGCGGTGCGATGCAACAGCAAGGTGTAGCCAAACGGAATCGGCGTATTTTGGATGCGCTCACAAGCCGCCTGCGTCTGTGCCAGTTTCTGAATTAATTCTTCAAGCAAGTTAAACTGGATAGGCTGAATGCGACCCTCCCTGAGGGCGTCGATGAGAATACGCTCCATCGCGCGCAAAATCACCTCAGGCGGATTTTTACTCTGGGTGAATGCGCTGGCAATTTCTGCAGGCAACAGCCGGGTTATTTTCGGCAATTGATCGCCTGGTCTGAGCTGCAACAGCAGCGCATGTGCATACGCGATATTATGTTCCAGTAGTTGTCTGCGTGACTGGCTAAGGCTGCCATCCTGGTGATCTAAAATTTGGCTCAACCGCGCGAGGTTTCTCGCTGTGAGCATAAACTCACCCCAGATTTTTCTTGCCTCCCACCAGCGCTCATAACAGGCGTTATTTCTAAACGCGAGAAAAATAGACAAGGTGATGCCCAGCAATGCAAACGGGCCGCCGTCAAACCTGGGCAACCAGTCTGGCCTCAAGGTATACACCGAGACCACCGCCGCAGACAAGGTCGCCACAAACACCAGTAGCGGCATGATTCTGAGCACGATCGAACCTTTGATGATAAAAAACAGCTCTATGAGATGTGGTCTGGGTCTGACGATCAAGAAAAGTCTCCTGCCTGGCTAACCATGGCGATAATGTTATACTCGATAGTCTGTAGTCTATCTGCCAGTGCTACACCTGTATGTGTGAAAAAGACAGGGGAAAGCGCTGGTTTAGCATTTTTTGTCGTCTGCGCCGTGCACCACAAGCTAATGGATAAACATCATGTTGAAATGGAAAGATATTCTTAAACTCGCCAGAGAAGGCAATCTGGCGCCCGATCACAAATTACAGAAATCCATCCGCGCCTGGCGTGAGATTCTGGATGATGAAGTGTTCGCCATTACCCGCCTCAGTGCCACCGAACGGCCGTTTTCTTCTGAAATGTGTGTCGCTTTTACGCCGGGGCGCTATGCCTGCACCTGCTGTGAGCAAGTGCTGTTTGATTCTGGGCAAAAATTCGACTCTGCTTCTGGCTGGCCGTCGTTTGACCAGCCCCTGGCGACAAATGCGATAGCCTATTTTGCCGACGACAGCCACGACATGCAGCGTATTGAGGTGAAATGCAATGTGTGTGACGCACATCTGGGGCATGTATTCCCCGATGGCAAAACCGAGAGTGGCTTGCGTTATTGCATTAATGGCAAAGCCATTACGTTTGTAGCCATTTAAGTAGCGCTTAAAAAAATGCGCGGCCAGTTACCCCAGCCGCGCATAACGCACTTGATCACTTAATGCGCTAAACGTCTGCCAAAGCTCACAGCATAAGCAGTTGGCCGTGCCAGCAAGATAGGATCCTGGCTAGGCGCAATGCCATCGGTCAATTGCAGCGGGTTAAACATAATCGGCTTTTCTGCCGCTTTGCTGTCTGCCACTGCTTTATTCAAAGTCAGCGTCCCCAGCTCTACCGTTTTACGGCTATCAGGCCATACCGCAGTTGCATTATTCACCTCATCACCCGGCTCGGCCAATTGCAGCAACAGTTTATATTGCACGCCTTTTGCCTGCACGCGCTCCACAATGTCCGTCATCAGGTAATCTGGCGCCGCTTTGTCAGCCGCGGCCTGATTTAAATATTGCGCGCCAGCCACCGGCACAATCTGATAACGACCATAGACCGCCTTGCCTGCCGCATTGGTAAATTGAAATGCATTCACCCCAAAAAATGGCTGCGTTGCAAAACTCACAGGCGCCGGTTTAGGCGTGGTAACAAATTTGAGGGCCGCTGGATGCGCACCTAAAAACTGCTCTACCGGGCTAGGCTTGGCCGTGCTGCCTTGCGAATCACGCACCGCATTCAACAAGCCTAAAAAATCCTCAGGTGTGGCCGCCGGAAACCCATTCACCGAAATACTCACAATGTCGGTCGCTGTGCCATCCGGCAATTGAAAGCGAATGGCGATGCCTTTAGGGAAAGCATTGCCATTGGCGTCAGGGATATTGGGCACGCCAGTAGCATCAGAAAAACGCACCAGCACGGGCGCTGCTTTCTGAAAATGCGCCGCCTGACTAATGGCTGCCGCCTGTGCAGTCGGTGTAAATGTGCCTTCAACCATCACCCCTTTAGCATGATTGGCACGATAGCCTGCATGGGGGCCGCCAGATAGCGTGGTTAAGGTATCCACCAATTGCTCGGTCACCGGTTTGTCATCAGCCATGGCTGGGTTTGTCACGGCAACAGTGGCCGCAAACAACACGCTGAGGATTGCGCTTATTTTCATTGTTAATTCCCTTTCACTAAAATTTTAAAAAAGATCACACAAAATTAAATCGTGCACTACTTAAATGTCAAAAAAATGAACACCCACTCTTTATTCAGTTGCCCGGGGCTCAGGCAACATGCTGAATCAAATGATTGCGCAAATTATTCAAGCGCTCACGCAAGGCACCTAGCTCTTCTAGCGAACAGCCCATGGCACACAACATATCGTCCATAATGCCTGCCGCTTGCTGGCGCAATTGCCGCCCTTGCGCTGTCAGGCAAATAATCACCTGACGCTCATCCTGGCTGGAGCGCACGCGCTGCACCAGTGCTGCTGATTCGAGCCGCTTTAACAAAGGCGTCAACGTCGCAGAATCTAAAAATAGCTGCTCACCAATATCACTCACCGTGCGCTGGTCGCCCTCCCACAATACCAGCATCACCAGATACTGTGAATAAGTGAGGTCTAGCTTTTTTAACAGCGGCCGATACACCTTGTTAATCGCCAGCGACAGCGAATAGACCGAAAAGCATAACTGCTCTTGCAATACTGGTGTTTTAGTTTTCACAATCTCATTCATATACTTCGATTATAAATAGCGCACTATTTAATATCAACATATTTAAAATTTATTTGTGAAAATAATTGATCACATAGTGAACAATAAAATTGGCTTTTTTGTGCATTCTGATCTGGCTCATTTCAATCTCCTGTAGGGGTGAGGAGACCATCATAAGCCCGCTGTTTGGTGAAATAAAGTTGAATGTTTTAATGACATCGATCAATAAAACTTATCGCCAAACAAAAAAGCCTCACCATCAAGTGAGGCCTGTGCGTGCAACAAGTACCTAACCGAGATTATCCAGCTTGAAAGGATCTTGTGCCTGCGGGTCGATATCCAACGGATTAATCGCGTATGAGAGCTCATCGCCAATATCAATGTCGATCTCGTTTTGACCTTCCCAGCGTTCTAGCCAGACAGAAAAATCTTTTTCTGGCATCGGCTTACCAATAAAGTAGCCCTGACCTTCATTGCACCCCAAACGGGCCAATTGGTTCAGTACGACCTCATTTTCTATGCCCTCGGCCACCACAATCAGGCCCATATTGTGCGCCAGGTCTATGGTCGATTTGACAATACTGGCGTCGCTGCTATTTTTGTCCATAAACATGACAAATGATCGGTCAATTTTGAGCTCTTGCACCGGCAATTGCCGCAAATAGGCCAGCGATGAGTAGCCGGTACCAAAATCATCAATCGACAGATGCAAGCCCATGGCGGCCAGTTTTTTCACCACCACTTCGGCCCGCTCAGGGTCCTGCATCAAACTACCTTCAGTGATCTCCAGCTTTAGCGCTTTGGCATCCAGGCCATGTGAGGACAATAAATGACCAATCTGTTCCGGCAACTCCATATTATTCAGGTCGCGCGTGGACAAATTAACCGCCAGCGTGATGTGCAAACCTTGCTTTTTAAAACCCGCCAGCACCTGGCAAGCGCGCAATAACATCCAGTTTGTGATGTCGCTGATGACGCCGGTTTGCTCGGCAAACGGAATAAACTGGTCCGGGAAAATCATGCCCTTTTCAGGATGCACCCAGCGGATAAGGGCTTCGCCACCCAATGCGCGACGTGTCGTGACATCAATCTTGGGTTGGATATATAGCAATAACTGGTCGTGCTGGATGGCCTCTTTTAAATCAGAAATCAGGGTTAAGGTTTCTGACTGGTCAATTTCCAGCGCCGTGTTATAGACAATCCACGGCGACTTTTTAGCCTTGGACTCCTGCAAAGCCGTTTCTGCATGATTGAGCAATGACTCTTCATCCAGCCCATGATCCGGGTACAAGGCAATGCCAATGCCGGTGCGCACATCAATCGCCTGCCCTTGCACACTCACGGGCCGCTCAAACACCTGCTGAATTTTATCGGCATAACGCGTGGCATTGGCCTGGTCTGTATGCTGCAATAACACGGCAAATTCATCCGCATCCAGCCGCGCCACCATATCCTGCTCACTTAGTACATTTTGCTTGAGCACCTGGCCAACATGGCGCAATAAATCGTCGCCAAAATCGCGCCCCAAGGTTTGATTAATCGGTTTAAACCGATGGATATTAATCACAATGACACTCATTTTTTGCTTGCTGTCAGCATGTGTCATGATGGCTTGGTGCACGCCCTGATTAAACGCCAGGCGGTTAGAAAGCCCGGTCAGCTCATCATTAAATGCCAGGCGCTGGATACGCAACGAGCGCTGCAATACCGCCTCGCGCATGCTGTTAAGCGCTTTGGCCAAATGGCCGACTTCATCGGTGCTATTTACCTGAATTTCTTTTTCGTAGTCGCCCATGGCGATGTTATCGGCATCCTTGACCAAGGCTGCGATCGGCTCTGTCGTTTTGCGCGACACATACCAAATGAGCACGGCAAAAATCAGCACCCCAATAAAAGTTAAGACAATCATGACCTTGAACAGCGTGTTCAAATCCTGTGTAAAAGGCTCAACTGAGCCTTGCAACACCACTAACAAGGCGTCGTCTTTGGTTTCGTGCAGCGAACGGATTTTTAAATGATAGGCTTGGCCATTGAGGTCAACCCGGTGCAATGACAGCTTTTGGCGATAAATATCAGCCACCGTTTTTACCAGTAAATTAGACAGCTGGCTGGTTGAGGTGCCACTCACCAGTTGCCAGTCGTGTTGACGCGTTTTTTGCACAAAGGTGACATCGAGGTGCGTCAATTGCTTGATTTGGGTGGCCAGCCGACCATCGACCGCAAACCCCATCACAATCCAGCCGATGGTATCAGGCGCTTTTACCGGCACCGTAATCAATTGGTACGGCTTGCCTTCAACAATATCAAACTTGAGTGTGCCTCCTTGATTCTCAAGAATCGCCTGCATCGCATCTTCTTTGGCATTTGACCCAAACAGCGCTCGCTCATTATCGGTGGTGCCAATCACCAGATTGTCATTATTGCTGATGTAATAGGCAATTTGGGCGTGAATGCGCCCCTGATAGCTTTCCAATGCAGACTCTATCGTACCTGCATCATTGGTGGCTACCGCCTCTCTAAAGGCAAAGTCGGCCGCCAGCACCTGTGTTGCCTGCTTTAAGCTTTGGGTATTGTGCTGCAGCAAGCTCACAAACACGCGTTCACCCACATTGATCTGCTCTTCAGCCAGCGTATTGGCATGCTTAACCAACGCATATTTAAGCGGAATCAGCCCGGCCAATTGAATAGCAACTACCACCGTCAGAAAGGTGAAGGCGATACGTGAGCGTATATGTTTAAACTTGATCATGCAGTGTGATTATTAAGGGAGAGTGATCTTGACCTCGGTCGCACCCTCTATGGTTATCTTTTGTTCTGTACCAGGTTTGTTCTGGCCCGGCAGCCAGGCCTGATAATTGTACTGTCCATCAGTTAGCTTGAGGACTGCTTTGCCTTTGTCATCCGTTTTGGCAAAAAAGGGCGTATCTACAACATAAATGTACCCTACCATAGAATCGTGAATGTTGCATCCCAGGGTCACCACCCCGGCCTGCTCAAACGGGATCGGATTGGTGGGCACGCCGGCATAAAGCTTTAACTCAAACTTTTTGGCCGGTGAAAAAGAATACACGTGATGCCTGACCGTATCCTCATTTGGAAAATTAATGCTGGTGCCTGTTTGCACAATAGTCACTTTAGGGTTAAACATTTTGTTTTTTTGCACAATTTTACCGGCCGCATTCGGGTTGACGGCAGGCGTTTTGCCATCATAAAAAGCCACCACGGCATCTGTCACCGATTTACCGCTCGCATCGGTCACCAATAACGTCACCTCTGCCGCCAGCGCTAATGGGCACGCGGCCGCCAGGCACAGCACCAGTGCGCCTCTAAAACAAACCTTCACAAACTCCATGACACATCCTTTTAAAAGTGACTAATTTGTCACAACATCGCGCTTCATGGGCGCCAGTATTTTCAACAATTCATTTTTCTCTTTGGTAGCGACCCCGTTGACGTCCAACCGTTCACGCAAAACATCGACCATGCGCTCAAATTCGGCAGTGGTGATATGCAAATCGGCGTGTGAGTTTTTCATGGTTTCACCTTCGTACACGCAGTCGCCACCGGTTTTTATACACAAAAAATTGGCCAGGCTTTCTTTGAGCGCTTTCATTTTAACGCCCTCAAACGAACGGCTGGTCTGCGGATCTTTACTCACAACATCCAGCGTCTGATTAGAAATTCTGGTCAACATGGGCAAGCCACCAATGCGCTGGTATAGCGTTGCCTCAGGCTTGGTCTGCGCAACACAACCGATCGCTAGCAAAACAATGACACACATCACAAAAAAACGCATTCCTGACTCCAAACTTTGGCTCAATACTCTCATGTTACGGCGAACCGCTCATTGTTAAAGCCAAATAAACACCGGCATCCAACTGCTATTCCTGCAATTACATTTATCACAATAATTACATAATGCGATAATCAAAAATCAATGAGGCATGATTCATGCGCTTTTTTCATTCGCAACTTGTACGCCTGATGGTAGCCTTAGCGCTGATGGCCGTCCCAACGGCTCCCACTTGGGCCGGTGACCGCCTGTTAGCCACGGGTGGCGTGACTCAAATTGAAGGGGCTGCTGGTGGCGGCCTGATGCCGTGGGCGCTGATTAGCGGCTATGGCACCGACAAACAAATTGGCGGCTCGCTGTTTTATACCCATGCCGAAACCAGAGGCGACTTTACACTCAATACCACCGGTGTTGCGCTGGGTTTTTTCAATCGTGTCGAGGTCAGTGGTAGTCAGACACGCTTTGGCCTGGGTGATACCGTGCCCGGAGCACAGATTCGCCTGAATACGCTGGGGGTAAAAGTGCGTGTATTGGGTGACGCGGTTTACGAACAGGACAGCTGGCTACCGCAAATATCGGTCGGCGCCCAATATAAATATAACGAAGACTTTAATGCTGTGCCCAAGACGCTTGGTGCCAAAGACCGCAGCGGTGTCGACTACTACGTGGCGGCCAGCAAGCTGTTTTTGGGGGCGGTCAATGGTTATAACCTGTTGCTCAACGCCAACCTGCATGCGACCAAAGCCAACCAGTTTGGCCTACTCGGTTTTGGTGGCGACAAGCACGACAACTACCGACTCTACCCAGCCGTTTCTGCCGCGGTCATGTTGTCTGACAACTGGCTGATTGGCAGCGAGATTCGCTATAAACCGGATAACTTGTCGGCCTACCAGGAAAACAGTGCGCAGGACATTTTTATGACCTGGTTTCCGCACCGCAATGTATCGATCACTGGTGCGTATATTGACCTTGGCCGCATCGCCAACAAAGACAACCAGACCGGCTGGTATCTATCTGGCCAGATTAATTACTAAGCTTGGTTAGAGTGGCTGGGTTAACGTGATGCCGTCAGGCCACAGTCAGCTTGCAGCTTTTTATCGAGCTGCTTGAACTCAGCGCCGTTACCAGTCGCAAACGCATAGGGATTGGTCGACAGGTAGCGGTTGTATCTCACTTGGCGCGCGCTATATTTTTCTGCCAGACCATCGATATAACATTCACAAGCCGCAGGCTGTTTTACGCTCGGCGACTGCTGGCAATCTGCGGCTAGCGCTTGCTTGTCAGCGCCTGTCCATGGCTGAGCACGGCTTTGACCATTAGCCCGGGCTTGCGTCAGCATGGCGTACATCAACTCAACACTGGCGCGCAGTTTGCCCAACGCTGCCGTTTGCAAAGTGTCCTGATGCTTCACTCGCAAGCTGCCAGTATCGACCGCAAAGTCGGCTTCCAACACAGCTTGCTCAGGCATCTGGTAGCCCTGTGCTGCCAGCATGATTTGCTTGGCAGGGTCTGCCTGCAACAGCGCTTGCGCTTCGGCAATATCGGCCACAGGTAAGCGCAATTGCCAATGTGCCTGGCACGCGTCTGCTGAGCCTGCCGTCATTTGGCCTTGAATCAGCTGGTCATTCACAGCATCGGCAAACGCTGGCGGAATGCGCTGCAGCATGTACTGCATTTCTTTGTCAGCCAACCCATTCAGCGCCTGCGCATCCAGGCAAGCCAGCACAGACTGGCTAAACAACAGTAATCCTATCGCAGCAATGCAGTGCGCAAAACGAGCAGTGTTTTTTGGCATGGTTTGTAGCCTTGTGAATGATCTGTGCATTGGAGACTGCATGATCGTAAAAAGTTTTGCAGCGCGTGCCGCAAATAAAAACGGGTGCCTAAGCACCCGTTTTTGTCATTAAGAACAAATTATTTGTTCATAACGTACATAGTTACTTCGAAGCCGAAACGCATTTCGGTAGCAGCTGGTTTAGTCCACATAGTCATTTCTCCTTGATCTTGAATTCGTGTTAGCGATTGCTATCAACGTGTGACCATATTAAAACTGCCCACGACACTTGTCGTGATTAAACTACGCAACATGCATTCATGATTTTCATGAGTCTGGCCTGATGCCTGCTTTAAGCAAAACGGGATTTGATATAGCGCAACAGCTTGCGCATGCCTTTGCGGCCTAGCGTACGCTTGAACGACACTTTGGCGTCATAGACATAAAACGGCAACAGGAACTTCCACTGCAGGCGGCGGCCGGTCATGCCAAGGTACATTTGCAAGAACTGCTTGCGGCCATCCCAATGCAGTTTATGCAATGCGCGGGTTAAGTCAGCCAAGCGTTGCTTGATCATGGTCGCGGTGGCTGTCGCGTGCAAGCGCGCAGTGTCTATCAACACAAAGTGCAACGCATCGCCGTGCTGCTGCACCAGGATATTGCCACCCGAAAAGTCGCGGAAATAAATACCTGAGTTGTGCATGTGCAAACAAAAGCGGGCAAAGGCGTGATACAGGGTGTCGGCAGCTATGCCTTCAAACTGGGTTTCACCGTTTTTAAACGCCAGAAAGGCTTTTGAAATGGCAAAGTCATGCGGCACAAACGCCGAAATATAAAAATTGCGGCGCAAGGTAGCATCGTTGGCATGCTCGATGTAGGCCAAAGGCATCGCCGTGCCTACGCCACGCCGTAGCAGCTCCATGGCGCCATTCCAGCTACGCTTGGCTTTGCTCGGCTTATGTTTGTCCAGCCAGGTTTTGTGCCAATACATGCGCACTGGTTTTTTAACCGTAATCTGTTGCGTAGCATCGCGCGGATCTGGCAGTGACCAAATGGCATTTCTGGCATGGCGCAATGCGTCTGCTTTGGCTGGCGGCAGCAAAGTTTCTGGATGCCACGCCTGCCACAACTGTTGCGCCTGCTCGGCATTGGCGGCCAGGATCATGCCGCGCCAATCGCCCTCTTCAATTGGAAAATATTGTTGACCGGCAATATGCGCATGTATAACGGTGCCGCTCAATACGGGCCTTGGCGTACGCAACACGATCTGCTCGGCCTGCGGCCACACCAGATACAGCGGTGATTCTGTCAGCATTTGCCTGTCATCGACGGGCTCACCATCACGGTTAAATAGTTGGGCTTGCTGCAAACTGTGCGGGGAATAAATCTGGTCCAATAAGGCACATTGGCCATTCACGGTCCAGGCAATATGCACCGTTTGGCCATGCTGTTGCAAACGGTGAATTTCGAGGCCGTTACCGGTGCTCACCGGCGCAATATACTGCGCGCCATTGAGCCAATGGCTAACCATTCTAAACGCGGCAAAACTTGGGTTTTGCTGATAATCAGCCACCACACCATCGGCTGATTTATAGTAAGCCACGCGCTCCAGCGCCGGATAATCGGCATCTTTCAAACCGTCATCAATCAGGCCTTCACGGTGACAGACAAATGCCCCCCAATTAGCATGCCGCAGTGCACCAGCAGCCGCGAGCAAGGTGAAATAACGCGTGACATAATCGGCCTGTTTTTGCGCACCATCGGGAAAGCGGCGCTTGATGCGAAAAATGGCCCAAAAAGCGACCGGCGATACCAGCGTCGGCACGCCGAGATCCTCCCCGATTTTTTGCAGCAACTTGGCTTTTTTAATCAGATTAAATTTAAGCACACGCGTCCACTTGTGCTTGAGAATACGAAAATCTGCCAGCTCAGGCTCGACCACGCGCTCAACAAACAAGTTATTGCTATGCACATCGGGCAACCGACGCGCTGCGCCCAGCGTCTTGAGCAGGCTGATGTTATACACAGGCTCAAAGTCCTGGATGTTCGGGCCCACCACCACGACCTGGTATTCCCTGGCCAGGTCGTAAGCAATTTGCCAAGCGGTCATAAAGCCAGGCATGTCATAACCTGCCCATTTTTTGCGATTGACCGTATTCCCTATTTCCAGCGCCGCAATACTTGTTGCGTAGCTTTGCAGCAATTCGCTGATAAACTGCGTCCAGCTTGCTTGCACCTGATTGCTACGCATATTTCTGGCCGCCTCATAAGGCTGTACGGCGTGCAGCGTGACTGAGAAACCCTCTGCCAGCAACCTGCGCAAAAAACGCTCCTGAAAAGGTCGTGCATCATCATCACTAATGTCGAGCCGCACGCGTTTCACAGCCAATGCCTGCAACTGCGCCAGCACGTAGTCATCAGTAGCCGGGTCGGCATTGCTGGCCACACAAAGGCCGATAAAATCATCAGGAATGCTGTGGTGAATGGCCGGCAGATGGCTGTTTTTAAGCCATAAACCGCCCTTGGCAATATATTTCAGGCCATCCATGATGACCTGGCGCGTGAGCATCGAGGGTTGTGTCTTCTTCAAAACGATCTCTACTCCGGCAAGCGGTAACGCTGCTCTTTATATAAGAGCGCTGGCAGTAAACTGTTGGCTAACGCACGCTCAGCCAACGCTTGACTATCCGCAGGCGCGGCCGTATTTTGCAGTTGCTTGCTGGCAGGATCGTAACGACCAAATGCAGCGGACTTGCCTTCCCGCAAGATGACCACCTCATTCTCGGTCACTGTGGGTCCCATCTGTTGCATCCAGCCAAAGTTGTAGTTGTACTGCATTAAAGCGCGGCCGCGATAGTCAGCACTCACATTCGACAAATCTCGCCCAGTCATCGGATGTTGTGCCTCTATGCCCATCAATGACAGCACCGTCACCGGCAAATCAATCTGGCTGGCAATGGCATCCACCGTTTTTGCTTGTACAGCGCCGCCCAGAATCAGCGCCGGAATATGAAAATGTTCAATCGGCACCAGCGAATCACCACGTACGCGGATATCGTGGTCAGCCACCACCAGAAACACCGTGTCGTTCCAATACGGGCTGGCTTTGGCCTTTTTAAAGAATTCACCTATCGCGTAATCAGCATACTTGACGGCATTGTTGTCGGTCGCCTTGGGCTGCTCGTAGAGCGTAATGCGGCCATCCGGGAACTCAAATGGCGCATGGTTAGATGAGCTGAATGCCAGCGTGAAAAATGGCTTGCCACTAGCATGATGTGCCATCAGTTGCTCATGCGTTTTATTGAGTAAATCCTCATCTGAAGCGCCCCAGCTGGCAACAAATACCGGATTTTTGAAATCTGGCTGGTCAGTGATTTGCTGAAAACCATTGCCCATGAAAAAGCTGCGCATATTGTCAAAATGCGCTTCACCGCCGTAAATAAACTCGGTCAGGTAACCGCGTTTAGACAGCAAAGAGGCTAATGTAAAAAAGTTTTTTTGGCTTAAATCCAGCTTGACGGTGCTGTCAGATGGCGTCGGTTGAAAACCGGTCACCACCGCCTCAATGCCACGCACCGAGCGCGTGCCGGTGGCATATAAATGCGTGAACCAGATGCCCTCATTTTTAAGCGCTTCCAGATTCGGCGTCACCGGTTTGCCGCCTAGCGACTCAACAAAACCCGCGCCCAAGCTTTCCTGCAGCAAAATCACCAGATTCAACGGTTTGTCGCGTTTGACACTGGGCACCAGTGTGGTCAGCGTAGGAATATCTGCCTCTTGCGCGCCAGTCAGGGCAAAGATTTTTTCGCGCGGCAACTTGCCATAAATCGCACTCGACTTTGCTTCGTGCTGCAAACTATAGGCGGCGTAAAACACAGAATAGGTCGAATTTAAAATCAGGCTGTTGACCATGCTGTCTTGCGTAATCGCAAACAACGCCGGATTGGCCGGGCGATGTGTCAACGTTGAGCGAATACCCAGCATAGTTAGCACCAACACCAATGGCCACACCAGCCACACCGCTGGGCTCGCCCATTTAGCTTCTGCTTTGCGCCAGGGCTTAAGCAATTTGGCCACGGCGGCAAAAGCAATCAAGGTCATGACCAGGCCAAACACCAGCTCGGTTTTAAAACCCTGCCACAACATGCCAAACACTTCGTGCGGATATTTGAGGTATTCGACAAAAATACGGTTAGGGCGCACATCGTATTCGAGAATAAAACCAGGCGTCGCCGCCTCTAAAAACACCAGCAGCACCAGTGACAGCAATACCCACCAGTAGGTGAAACCACGCCAAACCTTGAACCATTGACGCGTCGCTAATATGGGTGAGAGCAAAACAGGAATAATGGCCAGCAAGCCGAGCTGGATGATATCCACGCGCACACCTTGCAGCAGAATCTGGCACAACTCGCCAGCGGCTTGCACACGCTCCCACTTCCAGGCCACCAGGCCCAGCCGCGTGAGCGAAAGCAACACCAGCCCACTGATAAACATGACAATGAGCGGTGCATAAGGGCCAAACCAATGGCCAATCACCCATAATTTAGAGGAGGAACGTGGCTTGCCGAAGTAACTTGATTGCATGTGTGCTTAATCAGATTGATTCAAGCCTGTGATTATAACGGGTTATTGCGGATTGTTCGCGCAGGGTGGTTACTCTGGCAACACAGACTTTTTGCGCAGACCGAGATACACCGCTGATAACAAAGCGACCGGAATCACAAACCCGACCAGCAACGGCACCAAATCGACCAGCATATCAACGATGCCAGTCTGGCTGGTGAATAAACTCCATGCCTTGGCTAATAGCGGAATCACCGTAAATAATAAGGTCGGGATTAAAAACCAAATGGTGCTGGTCGCCCCACGCTTTGCCAAACGTGCACAGACATAAGAGACGACAGCGACAATCACTGCCGCCCCCGCACCCCACACCGCGCCTGCCACCACCGTAATCCAGGTGCCCACCTGGTAGAGCAATAAACAGATGATGGCGGTGAGAATGAGTTTTCGATGAAAAGCGATTTGCATAGAGGAGACTCCTGATCATATTTTGAATGACTATGACAGCACTAAATGCCTTTTGTTTACGTTAAATAACCCAATGACAACAGCGAATGTAACTGATGCGAGGATCATCGCCACAGTTAATTTGACAATCCACACACAAAATGTATATACTTTTTGTAAATACATAAATGAGGGCTCATATGTCAACCGCCAGAGTTTTTCGATCAGGGAATAGTCAAGCCGTGCGCCTGCCCAAAGAGTTTCGCTTTCAGTCTAAAGACGTAGAAATTTTTCAGCGCGGCGACGAAGTGGTGCTGCGTGAAAAACGCTACAAACCTGCAGATGCGTTAGCTATTTTTGCCAGTTTCCCTGCAGATTTTATGGCTGACGGCAGGGATGACCAAGTACCTCAAGAGCGAGAGTCATTTTAATGGCACGCTATTTACTCGATACCAATATTTGTATTTACCTGACCAAACACCAACACCCGGCGCTGAATCAGCGTTTTTTAAGTTTGGCAGAAAATGAAGTGGCGATGTCAGTTATCACCTTTGGTGAGCTCCAATTTGGCGCACAAAAAAGCCAGCATCGCAGCAAAGTACTGCAAGCCTTAGATAAACTCAGTGCGGTGATACCGGTATTAGACATGCAACAAGAGGTCGGACTACGATACGGAGAAATTCGCGCAACGCTACAACAAAAGGGGACGCCGATTGGCAACAACGACCTTTGGATAGCAGCTCACGCCTTGAGTGAAAACCTGATTCTGGTCACCAATAACGAGAAAGAATTTATGCGGGTGCCCAATTTAAATGTTGAAAATTGGATAGCGTAACATTGCATTCGATATTGATATTACTCAATGCTTTCTGTCCGAACTACTTTTTCGTCCCCTCTCGTCCTGAGAGATTCCGTCACTTGCGTCCAAACCTCTTTCTCCATAAATATGACGCGTATAGGCTTATCCGGTACTAATTGTTTTGCGCTAACGAGTTGGTGAAGAATTGCCTCTTGTTCATGCTTATCTAACACGCCATATATATTTAAAACGGTTCTGTTAACCCCTGGTTCAACGTAGATTGATGGCGGGTGATGTGGACTCTCTTTATCATAAGGCTTAAAAGGGTAGTGAATGTCTGCGCTCACTAGATGTGCTTCATGATCATCTTTTGTTGATGGCTTATAAGAAAAAATCCACGTCGCTAAAGCAACGCAAATAGCCAAAATACTGATCATCAATAAAAATGACATTGCAAAAAAAGTAACGGCATTCTTGATTTGATGGCGATCAATCATTGATTGAAATTCCTTATCTCTTAAAACTATTCCGACACAACTTTAAGAGTAGACACCCTAACAACGCAAAAATAATCCCCAGCAATGCTGCCGGTAACGGGAGCATTGCTGGGGATTGGGATTTAAGTGCCAAGCCATCTTTCAAGTTTTGCGGCAGCGGATTTGGCGTCACCGGGATGATTTTCCATTGGCTTCTATCTGCCGGGGCTTGTTGCAGGTATTGCGCAAAGCTATAAACCGGCGCCAGGCCATCAGCCCGGCTGGAGGGGATTTGCGGAATGCGCACAAAATAGATCGCTTCAAGTTGTTCAGCCATCGGTTGCATGGCTGTTGAGGTGAGTGTGGTTTTGTGACCCGTGTGCGCAATATTGAGCAGGTCATTGCCTATCACATCAAACGCCACGGCGGGGAACAAGCGCGTCATTTCAGTATTGAGGTAATCATAAATGGCACGGCCTTTTTTCAAGCTACGCTCGGTCACCGCCACATACCAGTAAGCGGCACTGGCTTTGAGCAGGCTTTCGACACCACGCATAGGCACTTGCCAACCCAGGTTGCGCAAAGCGTCTATGCTAATGCCTGCGCAGTTTTCGCGGGCATGGTCATAGACAAAATCATTGCGATAAAAATGCTGAAACACACGATTGTTGAGGGCCTGAATCTGCTGGGGAATATGAGGCTGACTAAATACCGCCACCAGCATATAAGAGGGACGGTAAAACGATTGCCCGCTATTGAGGTCGCCCATGTATTTATCAAACGGCGTCACCGCGGCAATAATGCCTTTTTCGCTATTGCTGGCCAGGTTGTAATAGTTATTCACCAGCCACGTAGCATATTGCCCCTCGGCGCCGACCACACCTGTCGCCAGCGCAAAATGCCCGCCATGCGCTTCGTCGTCATCGCCTTGCGCGCCATTGAGCAATATGCCCAAGGCCGCTTTGCCGGACGATTGTTGCCCGGCGCCAGGTGATTTCTCCCATAACAACCGGCTTTGATACGGGCTGCGGGCGCCGCCGTTGTCAAACTGCACCAGCGATTGCAAGCTCTCACCAGGGCGCAACGGTTGTGTGCTCGTGGTTAAATCGAGTTTAAACGGCTGCGGCCAGACCGTGCGGGCCACCAGTGTTTGGCCATCCAATTCGCCGCGCACAGAAAATGGCGCTTGGCCGATAAATCGACTCGTTTCCGCGTTCCAATACGCGCGGTTGCTGGCAATTTTAGGTACCAGATTGAACTGCAAGCGCTCACCGTGCGCTGTTATGATTTCCGAGCTATCGGCATGCAGTGTCATTTGCGACCAACGCTGGCTGGAGCCAGTCCAGACCAACTCTGGCAACGCATCAGGGTTTAACGCCTGAGTATCGTCAGCCCCGTGTTTATCACTGTGGTACGCAGACACCGGCGACCCTGGCTGCGGCACCGCGACGGTTTCATGGCGAAAATACCACTGGGTTTGCGGTAACGCCTGGCATGGCTGACAGACGCCATGCACCGTCTGGAATTGGTCTTGTGCATATAAACCCAGCCTATCGCTCGCGGACGCCCCAGAGCAAAACGACGAAATCAGGCCAACCCCCATGCCGACAATACGACGCATGCCTACCCTCTCAACCCACGCAGGTAATCACGCACGCTGTGCCAATATTCCGGCTGACGAAAACACAGATAAATAGCCACCAGCACATTGACTGCCGCCGTGATGGCAAACAATTGCGGAATAGTCACACCCATGCCAAACAGCAACACCGAAAACCCGGCTGAAAGCACCATAAACAAGGCATTCATAATATTGTTGGCTGCAATCACGCGCGACTGATAACCAGGCTCGGCGCGGCTTTGCAGCAATACATATAAAGGCACGATATACAGGCCGCCGCTCACACCGAGCAAGGCCACATCGAGCAACATGCGGCCATAATCAACGCCACCTAATGTATGCAACGTGAGGGCTGGATGCGCTAACAGCTGTTGCTGAATACTGCCAGTAGTGCTGGCGAAATCCCAGGCGAATAAAGACATGCCTGCCGCCCCCAGCATGACCAGACCCAGCTCTTGTTTGCCTTTAGAGAGCTTTTCACACCAGACCGAGCCCACACCTACGCCCATCGAAAAAATCGACAACAAGCTGATAAAGTCACGCTCGCTGCCCTGCAACACGTTTTTCGCCAGGTTAGGAAACTGCGCCAGCAAGGTCGCACCAAAAAACCAGAACCATGAAATCGCCACAATCGCTACCCACAAAGCTTGCTGCGCCCAGAACGTGCGCACGTTCTTGATCGTTTCAGTGATCGGATTCCAGTTAATTTTAATGCTGGGCACAGGGGCTGGTGAGAGCGGAATACTCCGGCTCAGGTGATAACCCGAGACAGCGATCAGCAATACACTCATGCTGGTAAACAGCGCATGTTGCTCCAAACTGCCGAGCCAGGCACCCAGCACCTGCCCGAGCAAAATAGCCACAAAACTGCCCATCTCGACCAGGCCATTGCCCGCCGTGAGTTCACTGGGCTGTAAATGTTGTGGCAAATAAGAGTACTTTACCGGCCCAAACAAGGTGGAATGCACCCCCATTAAAAATAAGGCCAGCGCCAGCATTAACAAGCTGCGGCTTAAAAAGCCGATGCTGGCAAACAACATAATGCCTATCTCCAGCACTTTCACCATGCGGATAATTTGCGACTTTTCATATTTATCTGCCAATTGTCCGGCCGAGGCCGAAAACAGGAAAAACGGCAAAATAAACAAGCCAGGCAACAAGGTCGCCAATGTCGCACCGTCCAATGTGGTCAGGCTGGCGGTGTTAAACGCTACTTGAGTGATCAAGGCGGTTTTAAACACATTGTCATTAAACGCCCCTAAACCTTGTGTCCAGAAAAAAGGGCCGAAGCGTTGCTGGCTTAGTAAGTTAAATGGATTGGTCATGTTCGCTCAAAAATATGTCTAGTTTCAAAAACAACAGGTAAGAAACTTTGGCCGTTGATGTTCAGCAACCGCTTCAAGGCAAAGTCATATAACAAGGGATGGTGATTTTTTAAAGTGATTAGAAAAGGCTTGTGCGTCTCACTCAACCAGCCATTTGCAATCAAGGTGTTTAAGTTTGTGAGTGGCATGATGCCAGGTAACGGATAGTCCGACCCATGCACCAGCCTGGGATGCCAATGCTGTCGTTTGATTAACTCCGGCAACACCCAGGCGTGATTAATCAGTGTGGTGGCTGAAATATCGCCATATAACAAAGTTTGATAGTCCGGCGTCTCCATTAAGCGCGTGAATAAATCAAAACTGCGAATGCTGCGTCCTCCATGATCCAGGTCTTGATCCATGCCATCACTTGCGCAATGTGCCAGAATCACCTTTACACCATGGTCGAGTGCGCGCCGCATTCTAAGCGGGTTGCCATAGGCCTGATCACCACCCGGCACAGCACTCTCCTGGCCTGTATGGCTAACAATAGGGATCCCCAGACTTGCCGCCTTCTGATAGAAAGCATCGCACTTGGCTGACGCTGGATCTATACCCATGCCTGAAGGCAGCCACTTAATGGCTTTGGCACCATGCGCATACGCGTGTTCGAGTGCGTCAACCGCATCTGGCCTGAATGGATGAATACTCGCCACCCATTCATAACGATCTGGTTGCCGTTGGGCAATCGCTGCTGCATATTGGTTGGAAATATGAAAAATTGAGTGCTGCTTGAGAACTCTGCCTTGCGCATCGCGATGCCAGTCAAACGCAAATAACATCAGCTTCATGCCTAGTGGTAATGCTTGTGCCAACGCGTCCATTCGGCTCACCGAGGTCACATCTATTTGCGCAGGATCGGCACAGGTAGCATTCATATAGAATGATTTTTGCAGCTTGAGCTGAGGGTGCAACCACTCATCCATCGCCGGGTTAAACCATGTCTCATTCGATGCATCACCCACACCAACTAAATGCACATGTGCATCCCAAATCTGATCTGGCCGTATGTCTTGCCACAGCACTTTCCAGGTTTCATGGTCGCGCAGTGAAGCTGGAAAAGCCTCACCGCACGGATGTTTCAATCCACTGTCTGGCACATACTTCCAGGCGGCCTCTGTTAAGCCGGCACAGAGCAAGGCACCGCCAGCGATCATAAACCGTCTGCGATTCATGCAGCCGCTTCCGCCATCTGTTTCAAGGTGACATAGTCTGTTTTGCCCGTGCCCAACACCGGAATTTGCGCCACCACAATGATTTTGCGGGCGATGGCAATTTCGGGTGCTCCCATGCTTTTAGCCACAATCTGCAAGTCTTCCCGTTTGAGTTTGGCATCAGTGGTAAACAGCACGATGCTTTCACCACGGCTGGCATCTGCTACCGTGGTAGCGGCATGTTGTTGTTCCGGGGCTGCGGTAGTCGCCATTTTCTCCACCACTTCTAGCGAGACCATTTCACCAGCCACTTTGGCAAAACGTTTAACGCGGCCTTTGATATGAATAAACCCTTCACTATCTATTTCAACCACATCACCCGTGTCATACCAGCCATCTTGCGGTGCAACCAACACCCCGGGATTGTCATACAGATAGTAGCCCTGCATGATGTTATCGCCCTTCACCAATAAGCGGCCGCCCTTTTCTATGCCTGGTACAGGTTCCAGCTTGTGCTCAATGCCGGGGAACAACTGGCCTACCGTGCCATTGCGGTTGGCCATCGGCGTATTTGCCGCGACCACGGGGGCGCACTCGGTGGTGCCATAACCCTCTAAAATGCGGATGCCAAATTTTTCGTGGTAAATTTTGCGCACTTCTTCATTGAGTTTTTCAGCGCCAGCAAACACCACGCGCAGTTTATAAAAATCGTACGGGTGCGCATATTTAGCGTAGTTGCCCAAAAACGTGCTGGTAGAAAAAAACACTGTACAGCCTTTGTCATAAATCACTTCCGGGATCAATTTGTATTGCAGCGGTGAGGGAAACAGCAGCATGGGGATACCGTTTAACAAAGGCAGCAACGCGCCGGTAAACCCAAAGGCGTGAAATAGTGGCAAGGCCATCATGAATTTATCCGCCGGGCTGAAATCCAGTGTTGCCAGAATCTGGTGCGTATTGGCCAAGATGGCTTTATGACTATGCACCACCCCTTTGGGTTTGCCCTCTGAACCTGAGGTAAACAACACTACCGCAGTCTCTGCGGCAGTGACCGGCTCCATGGCCGCGCGTGGATAATGTAAGGCGTAGCCCATGAGCCAGGCACGGTCCAGCATGCCAAACTGACTACGCAAGTCTTCGAGATAGACAATATTCAAATCGCGCATGTTGGCGACCGTCTCCTCCAGCTTGGCCGCTTCAATAAACTTGCGCGAACTGATCACCGTACGGATATTGGCGGCGATGCAGGCATTGCGCATGCCGTCTGCGCCAGCAGTGTAATTGAGCATGGCAGGGATTCTTTTGAAGGCGCTCATCCCCAGCACCAAGGCCAGCGTATTGGTGATATTCGGCATCAATACACCAACCACTTCCTCCTGCTGGCTCACCTTGGTGGCGATTCGTCCCAGCGCCAGGCTGCGTTTGAGCACTTCTTGATAGGTATCTTCAACCTGGTTCATATCCTCGATAATGAGGGACTTGGCCCCGTATTTATCCATGGCGTCCAGAAACGCTTCAAACAGACTTTTGCTTTGCTGGGTTTTAAACAGCATATGCTGCATGATGCCACGCATGGCTTCACCCGCAATCCGACGACGCTGCTTGGCGGTGAGCGGGGCATGATGCCCATGCTGCTCGATGCGGATGTCAGTCGGTGGCAGAATTTTCAACGTCACGCGAGGCAACAGTTTGCGCGGATGCGCATCAGATAAGCGGCCAAAATACGATTGGGCGGCACCCTCAACCCGCACCGGCAGAATTTTGACGCCGGTTTTAGCAGCCACAAACCCAGGGCCGTCATACACCTTCATCAAGGCGCCGGTCAGGGTAATGCGCCCTTCAGGGAAAATCACCACGTTTTCGCCCGCATTGAGGCGCTGCACCACTTTTTTCATCGCCAGCGGGCTGGCCGGGTCGACAGATAAATGCGGCGTCAGCTTTAACCACCAGCGAAAAAAGAGATTCTTGAGCACGCCGGTATGCACGACAAAAGTTGCCCGTTTGGGTAAAAACAAGCCTAGTAGCAAGCCATCCAAAAAAGACTCATGGTTAGCAATAATCAGCAACCTGTCCTCTTGCGGTACGTTTTCCAGCCCGGTGACACGCACGCGAAATAACAGACGACACACCGCCCTTAATACACTCACCAACATTGCTTGCTCCCCATTAAATTCTTTTTATATTTCTTCTTTGATGTAGTCCAGCACGTTTTGCAGTGCTTGCTGCATCAATGATTGATTAACCCAAAAATAGACTTCGCGGCCGACTTTTTCGCTCTGCAAGGCGCCACCGCGTTCGAGTACTTTTAAATGATGGGTCACAGCGGTGCGACTGAGTTGCGAGCCCTCTACAATTTGCAGAATCGTCAGCCGCTCGTTTTTTTCAAACGATAACAAAATCCGTTGCCGATGGGCATCGCCTAACGCAACAAAAAGCTCGGAAATGGCGCTCCAGGGCTCTGGCACTTGGGTCACTGTTTTCATATAACTATATAATTAGTTATTTAGTTTATTTTGTCAAGCCCCATCATACGATTTTGTCATACCCGTGAACTAGTCTGCGCTTCATCAAAGCATCACCCAAGGCCGGTGCTTGCCCCGCTACACTGCAATGCCTTATAAAAAGGAGTGTGAGATGTTACGCCTGTCAGTATTGTCCTGTTTGCTTGCCTGCATGCCATTGGCGAGCCACGCAAGTGCACAAATCAGCCTGGCAAGCACAAGCTGCTCGGGAAACATGGCGCTGTCATCAGGCAGCGGCATCTCATTCGGTTGCTCAGGCAACTTAAGCCTGGATGGCGGCTGGCTCAAGTCTGACAGCCAGATTTCATTATTCGCCAGTGGCGATCTGACTCTCAATAACTTAAGCCTCTACGCGCCGGAAATCAGCTTATCAACCCTGACCGGCAACTTGACTATTGGCAGCAACGTGCTGTTCGACATCACACATACGCCCGTACTCACCAGCGGCGCTATCCATATAAACAGTTGGTTACCGCGCCCGGTGATTGCATGGCAGGACTTTGATATCGGCTTGCAACCCGGCGCCGTCATCAGCGTGAGTACACATAGCGCGGACGCGATTAAGCAAACTGCCGACCATAGACCAGCCCTGTCAGGTCACCTGGTACTGTCGCCCGCACAAAGCCAGATGTTTATCCATGCGTCGCGGATAAGCTTGGCGAACAGCGCAGGCATTAATGTTTCTGCGGTGCCTGAACCTGATGGTTATATGATGGTGCTGGCCGGCCTGGGGCTGATGGCTTGCAGACGCAAAGCCAAAAAATTAGCTAGTGGAGGCTGAAAGATGCGTTTGCAGCAGACTGAGCATGGCGGCATCGCCAGACTGGTCTGCGCTAAACGCGGTCAAACCGGATTCACGCGCCTGCTCGGCGATGCGTGCATGGTTGACGAATAAAGGCGTCGCTTTTAACCAGTCACCCTCGCCCGCCAGTGCCAATAAAAAACGCAAAGCTTCGGTGCTGGTGACAACGATACCTTGTAACTGACCGCTGGCATAAGCCTGCACTAATGGCTGGAGGCTACTTTGCGGATTCACGCGGCGATAGCATTCGCCAAACACCACCTCTGCACCGCGTTGTTTTAACGTCTCAGCCAACACCTCGCGCCCGCCCACACCGCGCACAATAAGTACGCGCTGGCCTTGCATCTGCTGCAATGCCGGCAGTGCCAATAAGGCTTCGCTATCAAAGCGTTCGCTCGGCGTCAGCACTTCTGTGATGCCATAGTGTTGCAAGCTGGCAGCCGTGGTCGGCCCAATGGCCGCAAACTTCAAATTGGGAGCAATACCTGCCTGTTGCAGCAAGGGCATGCCATGCTGCACGGCATTGGTGCTGATAAACACAGCCCAGTCAAACTGGCTGACAGGGGTGACCGCCGCATGAAAAGCACTCAGGTCATCAAGACCTTTGATATCAAGCAACGGGAAAGACATGACTGAACCACCCGCAGCAGTAATCGCCGCCGTGAGCTTGGTGGCTTGCTCGGGTGGCCGCGTCACCGCGATATGCACCCCAGCCAATGGTCGCGTCATTTCACCCCATCCAGCGTGGCCAGAATCTTATCAGCGCCGCGTGCCACCAGTTGCAAGGCCAATTGCTGGCCCAGCCTTTCTGCCTCAGCGGCGTTGCCGGTCACGGTTTCTTTAAGCATCTGCTTACCATCCACACTGGCCACAAACCCCTGCATGGTGATGGTATCGCCCTGCTTGGTCGCATAAGCGCCCAGCGGCACGGTGCAGCTGCCTGCCAGCGCACGGCTGAATCCTCGTTCAGCTTCCACGCACAATTGCGTATCCACATGATTCAACGGCGCCAATACCGCCATCAGGTCTGTGCGGTCGGCATTGATTTCGATGCCCAATGCGCCCTGACCCACGGCCGGAATACTCTCTGCCGGACTAATAAAACTTTTGATACGATCGCCCAATTCCAGGCGAATCAGCCCAGCTGCGGCCAGGATAATCGCCGCATATTGGCCTTCATCCAGTTTGCGCAAACGGGTTTGCACATTTCCACGCAATGATTCGATGTTTAAATGCGGAAAGCGCGCCTGTATCTGGCTTTGACGGCGCAGGCTGGAGGTGCCCACCACACTGCCGTCAGGCAGTGCTTCCAGACTCGCATAATCGTTAGAAACGAACGCATCGCGCGGGTCTTCGCGCTCACCGGTGGCGGTGAGCACAAAGCCTGCTGGCAAATGCATGGGCACATCCTTCATGCTATGCACCGCCAAGTCAGCACGGCCATCCGCCAGCGCACTTTCGAGCTCTTTAACAAACAAGCCCTTGCCACCAATGCGTGACAACGGGGAATCCAGAATCTGGTCACCGGTGGTGGTCATGCCTAAAATACTGACATCACACTGTGGATATAAAGCCTGTAATCTGGCCTGGATATGCTTGGCCTGCCACATGGCGAGCGCGCTCTCACGTGAAGCAATAACCAGCTTGGCAGGGGGATTTAGTGTACTCACAACGATCATACCTATGATGGATTTAGCGCCTTATTTTAACACGTCATCGCCTGACTTCTGTGCGTGTATGCTGACATGTTCAGATGAACCTTTTGCTCCACAAGGCCGTCGGATTGAGTTATGCTGGCACCTGCATAGCAACCCGAAGTGGCTAGAAAAGTCGCTATTCAATGATAAAAATGGAGGACTATCCATGCAATACCAACTCGACATTTTCCTTTCTTCTCTCAATCAATTCTGGGTAGAACTGGTCCATTTTGTGCCCAAATTACTGGCTGCCATCGTCATTTTATTTTTTGGCTGGCTGGTCGCTAAAGCAGTCAGATTAGGCGTCAAACGTATTCTTGAGATTTCACACTTTGACACCTTTGCGCAAAAATCCGGCCTCGAAGCCTTTATGCGTAGCGCCAACTATAAAGTCACCCTAAGTGGCATCATCAGCCAGGTGGTGTATTGGCTAGTCATTCTGCTATTTGTGATCACCGGCGCCAATTCACTCGGCCTGACCGAAGTCGCCTCATTACTCAAAGAGCTGGCCAGCTATTTACCACATATTATCGTGGCGATTCTGGTGGTGATTTTTGGGACGCTGTTTGCGCGCTTTATCAACCGCCTGGTGTTTGCCTGGTTGCATAGCATTAAATTCGAACAAGCGCTGATCATCAGCACCTCAGCCGAATATTGCATCCAGATTCTGGCGATTTTTATTGCCCTGGAACAACTGGGCATCGGCATGCAACTAATTCACTCACTGTTTGTGATTGTGTTTGGCGCCGTATTTTTGGCACTGGCCATTGCCTTTGGCCTGGGTGGCCGCGACTGGGCAGCCAAAGTGATTGATCAGGCGCAAAAAAAGAAATAGTGCCTTTAAATTAGCACCTTCAAATTAAGGTCGCCGCTAGGCGGCCTTAATCACATGCTGGTGACGTCGGCTCACCACCAATGTCTCCGGGATGCCTTTAATTAAGACCACCCATGCGGTTTCTCCGGCCTCTTCACCTGTCGAGACCCGTTGCTTCTCAAACCCACCAATCGCCGCACGTGCCACCAGTGCATTGCGATGAATACGCACAAATTGCGTGGCATAGGTGTGCTCAAGCTGGCTGAGTGCGGTTTCAAGCAAATAGCTTTTTTCACGCGTGCGTACCGTCACATATTTCAATTCGGCGCGCAGATAAAGCACGTCGGCAATCGGCACCAGCACCACTTTACCGCGCTCGTAAATACTCAGGTGATCATGCGTTTGCTGCAATGGCTGCAAGGCCTGAGATTGTGCTGGTTGCAACGGCCTGGCTTTGGCCAGGGCAGCCGCCAGGCGCTCGCTACGAATCGGTTTCAGCAAATAATCAATCGCATTCAACTCAAACGCCTGCACCGCGTAGTGATCATAGGCGGTGGTAAAAATCAGCTTGGGTGGCTGCGGCAAATCGCGCAAATGTTGCGCCAGCTCAATGCCATCCATCAACGGCATGCGGATATCCACCAGCACAATATCCACTGCCGCGTCTTGCAGCAACGGCAGCGCTTCCACGCCATTCGCCGCTTCGCCCACGACCTCGTAACCGCCCACATCGCCGACCAGGTCGCGCAAACGCTGCCTGGCCAGCGGCTCATCATCGACAATTAATAGCCGCTGATTAGCCATGCACAACCTCAGATAAGGGTCGCGTTGGGATCACGATTTCAACAATGTAGCGCTGATCGGCCTCATATTGCCGCAACTGCGCCTCAAGGTCGTAGTGCAAACGCAAGCGCTCACGAATATTTTTCAGCGCCATTTTATTGCCGCCAGCTTTATCACTACGTGGCGGCAACGGGTTGCTGATACGCAGTAGCAAACTCTTGCCGCTGCCAGCGATCTCAATATGGACCACCCCGCCCTGCGCCTGCGGCTCAATGCCGTGATACACCGCATTCTCCAGCAACGGCTGCAAAATAAGCGGCGGAATCATCATCTCTTGCGGCATATCAGACAGTTGCCAATCGCATTGCAAGCGCTCGTCCAAGCGTAATTTTTCAATATTCAAATATTGCTGGCACAAGGCAATCTCTTGCGACAGCGGCACCAGATCACGGTTATCCGCCATCAATACGCGGAACAGTTCGGCCATGTCTTCCAGCGCGTGTTCCGCCCGTTGTGGCTGGCTACGGATCAGTGACAGGACAGCATTCAGGCTGTTAAACAAAAAATGGGGGCGAATCCGCGCCTGCAAGGCCTGCAAACGCGCCTCGGCAATCGCAGGCGAATAGGCGCGCTGCAATAAGTCCAGGTAATACAAACACATCAGCACATCCGCCACACACAGCAACATCACCTGCCAATACTGTGCGGCGGTCAATGGCGCAATCCAGCGTTGATAGCCATAGGTTAACAGCGCCGTGATGCCAATCGCCAGCAAAAAAAGGGTGGCCAAGGCCTGCCGATAAGGCCAACGGCTAATCATGGGATAAGCCAGTGTGAGTGCGCCCATCACCAGCAACAATGGCGGCAACCACTGGCTACCTATGCGCGCGAGGTCGCTGGCCCACAAAGCGGCGTTCCAGCCAGACTGGCCGTCATACACGGTGAGCAGCGCCAGCAGACACAGGTGCAGCAACAGTACACGTAAGTGTATGCCCAGATTGCGAAAATTGGGGATGCGGCTACTTTTACGCACGGCGTGATGTTCGTTTATAATGTGGTGCCAGCATCATAAGTATTAAGTGCCCATGGCGCAAGCACGCGCGGTGCGCCCCATTTCTGGCAGAAAGAATTTTTGTTTTGACAACGTCCAATTCCAATACACAGTCATCTTTGCACCAAAAAGACCAAGCCTGGTCCGGCCGCTTTAACGAGCCAGTGGCCGAGCTGGTCAAACGCTACACGGCGTCTGTCGATTTTGACAAGCGCCTGGCCACATTCGACATTCAAGGCTCGGTTGCGCATGCCACCATGCTGGGCGCACAAGGCATTATCTCGGCGCAAGATGTCACTGACATCAAACGCGGCCTGGGCGAGATTCTGGCTGAGATTGAAGCCGGACAGTTTGAATGGCTGCTGGACCTGGAAGATGTGCACCTGAACATTGAAAGACGCCTGACCGAAAAAATCGGCGACGCAGGTAAACGCTTGCACACTGGCCGTTCACGTAACGACCAAGTGGCGACTGATGTCCGCCTGTGGTTGCGTAGCGTGGTCGATGACAGCATTGCAGGCATCCGCGCGTTGCAAACCTCTTTGCTCGATTTAGCCGAGCAGCACGCCGCCACCATCATGCCTGGCTTTACCCATTTGCAAGTGGCGCAACCGGTGACTTTTGGCCACCACCTGATGGCGTATTTTGAAATGCTTAACCGTGATGCCGAGCGCTTTGCCGATGCGCGCAAACGTATCAACCGTTTGCCACTGGGCGCCGCCGCACTCGCAGGCACCAGCTACCCGATCAAACGCGAGTTGGTGGCTGAATTATTAGGCTTTGACAGCGTGTGCCAGAACTCTTTAGATGCCGTGTCTGACCGCGACTTTGCGATTGAATTTAACGCCGCGGCGTCATTGCTGATGATGCATTTGTCGCGCTTCTCTGAAGAGTTGATTTTATGGATGAGCCCAAGATTCGGCTTTATTGATATTGCAGACCGTTTCTGTACCGGCTCCTCCATCATGCCGCAAAAGAAAAACCCGGATGTGCCTGAACTGGTGCGCGGCAAAACCGGCCGTGTCTATGGCCATTTAATCGGCCTGCTCACTTTAATGAAAGGCCAGCCGCTGGCCTACAACAAAGACAACCAGGAAGACAAAGAGCCGCTGTTCGACGTCGCCGACACCTTGTTAGTGACCTTGCAGATTTATGCTGACATGCTGCGCGGCATTACCGTCAAAGCCGACAATATGCGCCAGGCCGCGCTCGAAGGCTTTGCCACGGCGACTGACCTGGCCGACTACCTGGTGAAAAAAGGCATGCCGTTCCGCGATGCGCACGAAGTGGTCGCCCACGCCGTGAAAGCCGGTGTGGAATCAGGCCGTGATCTGGCCGAATTCAGCCTGGCAGAGCTGCAAGCCTTTAGCAACACCATCAGCGAAGACGTGTTTGAAGTGCTGACACTAGAAGGCTCGGTCGCCAGCCGCAATCACACCGGCGGCACCGCGCCAGAACAAGTACGCCGCGCCATCGCGCAAGCCAGAGCGCAATTAGGCAGCTGATGACATCGCGCCATCATCCACCGAGTAAGCGCAAATCATACCCGGTCATGATGATGGGGCTGCTGTTAGTTTTCAGCCTGTTCGCGAGCCAACCCACACCAGCAGCCCTTGGTATTGCGAATCCCAAACACGAACAAGCCATGTTGTGGCCGCTATTGCCTGGCGAAAGCGTCAACAGCCTGGCCGCCAAACTCTACCCGCAAAGCCCGGTGCTACAACAGCGCTTTGTGCAGCAATCGATCACCTTGAGTCGCAGTCGCGGTATTTTGCTACGCCCAGACGAGCGCAGTGCAAGCGCGCAACTCATCGCCGTGCCCAATGCACAAACCCTGCATACCCTCACGCACCGGATTAAAAAAGCCGATGAAGTCGATACTGAAGCTTTTGTCACGCCCGGGTTAGTGATGAGTGTGCAACTGACGCAAGAAGCGCAACAAACATCGTCAAACTGGCATTTGCCTACATTAAATCTACCGAAAGAACTCTCGTTAAAAGGGTGTTCTTTTTCTGTAGGGCATTTAACCGGGCGGATTGCGGCTGTCAAATCACATGTATTAGAAACGTATGAAGCGAATGCAGAAGCGATTGCGCGGACGCCTGTGAAAAAGCTTTATCACGCACCGCAGTTAGCGGTGATTGTAGCGAGTGCGATATTGTTGCTGGTATTGAGTTTGGGTTGGGGTGTTTTGGAAGAAAGACAGTCTAAGCAGTAGTCGCTTTTGATTTATATCTCTGAGATACTTGTGGCGTTTATTTCGCCTGTCGGCGAGTCACTTTCTGGTGCTTGTCCCCCAGAAAGTAACCAAAGAGGACGACACCCAGCCATCACGGCCTTCGGCTCCCTTGCGTTGCTCAACAAAGTGGGCGTCCATCGAAACTCGCCCTAGCGGCTTGCACACCCCGCAAGCCACCGCGGAACTCGAACAGCCGATGGCCGACTACCCCCACTTCGTCTCCGCTACTCAGCGTGATGGAATGGGATTATTCTCACCTAAGTAACCTCGTCGCAGTTTGGGCGGTTCAAAAAACAGATTCTTTCACTAAAATTATCGACTGTGGCAGTCGTATGGTGTTCGGGGTCCCCATCTGACGCGCCGAGCAACGCAGGATTGGCGGGGGATTTCGGCCATCGGCTGTCCGAATCCCGCAGTAGCTCACGCTTTGTGTGAGCTACCAGGTTGAGTTTCGATGGCCGCCCGGCAAGCCGAGTAGCACAGGATAAAAGCGGAAGCTGGGGTGTCTTGTTCTTTGCCTTCTTTCTTATGGACAAGCATAAGAAAGAATGGTCGCCTAAAGGCGAAAAGCAACATCACAAACAATCTCAACCGCGTGGGCATCCATGCCCACCCTACGAGTAAGACGACGAATCTAAGAACAACCTTTTATTGCAATCTCACCATGCCAGGATTCCACCCAACAGCGGAATGACAATTTTTAAAGCGTCTTTATTCCTTTAAAAACATCTCCAACAACGTATTCAAAAACCGCTGCCCCAACAAGGTCGGTTTAATCACTCCCCCACCCTGCTCCAACAAGCCCTTTTGTTGCGCTTCAAGCAATTGCGCTTGTATCACCCGTAACGGCAAGCCCGTGCGCTGCTGAAACAAGCCAGCCTCCACCCCATCCACCAACCGCAACGCATTCATCATAAATTCAAACGCCAAATCCTCACGACCAATCACCCACTCACTATCCACCGCCTGCCCTTTTGGTGCCGCCTCGAGGTAACGTTTTGGGTGTTTATGCCGACTCTGGCGAATAATTTTGTCGTGAAAACTCAGTTTGGAATGTGCGCCAGCACCAATCCCTAAATAATCGCCAAACGTCCAGTAATTGAGGTTATGCGCACACTGCTCGCCGGGCTGGGCAAAACCTGAAGTCTCATAATGCTGGTAGCCATGGCTGTCGAGTATCTTTTCAATCTCTTCCTGCATGGTGGCACTGGTGTCATCATCCGGCAAACTCGGTGGCGTGCGGTGAAACGGCGTATTGGGCTCTAACGTAAGGTGATAAAACGACAAATGCGCCGGTTTGATCTGGCAAGCGGTTTCGGCGTCTTTTAAGGCATCTTCAAGGCTCTGCTCTGGCAAAGCATACATCACATCCAAGTTTACCCTATCAAAAGTATTCAACGCCAGTTCAGCCGCGGCCAGTGCCTGTTCGCGATCATGAATTCGTCCCAGCGCTTTTAAATAATTTGGCTGAAAGCTCTGAATCCCTAGCGACACGCGATTGACGCCTGCGTCGCGATACCCTTTAAAGTTCGCGATATCGACCGTGCCTGGGTTTGCCTCCAGCGTCACCTCTGCGCCATATTCCAACGGCGTCAGCATGCGCACATGGCTCAGAATCTTATCAATTGCCTCTGCAGAAAAAATGCTGGGCGTACCGCCGCCAAAAAACACACTGCGGATCTTGCGGCCCCACACCAGTGGCGTGGCTTGCTCCAAGTCAGCAATCAGCGCATCGACATAAGCCGCCTCTGGAATCTCCTGCCGCGATTCATGCGAATTAAAGTCACAATACGGGCATTTGCGCACGCACCAAGGGATATGGATATACAGCGAAAGCGGCGGCGGATTGGTAAGGCCACTTAATGTGGTTTCACCTTGTAAAGGCGCGTCTTTGAGACTGTTGGCGGGATAAATCGGGATCATGCCGACATTTTACTCGCAAAGAAGACTTGAAAGATTGAGGATCACGTCAAGCCAACCACATCATGAGGTTCATAATCACCCAAATTGACTATTGACGAAACTTTTTAAAATGAATTAACTTAATACCCTTGTCAAAATTCTCAATATTTATAAAAGAATTGGCAACATGATTATTAAAACACCATCAGGAGGGAATTATGAGTCTCAGGTTTAGCGTTTTAAAACTATCAGCGGCACTCGCATTATCCTTAATCACCACAGGCGCATATGCAGCAAGTTATAGCTTCAATTACGAAGCACTGGCTTCTAACCAGTTTCAAGCGGTGTCCGGCGATTTTGGATCCAATATCAATATAGGTGATAGCGTCACCTTTACACTCACAACCTCGGCAGGGAATGTTTTTTCTGCCAGCATGGGTGACTCTATGTTTGCAATTCTAGGGTTAGATTCGGTTGGTGGCGGAGTGCGCTATTCAGACTATTCCTGGCGCTTTTTGCAACAAGGCACAGAAGTGGGTAACGGATCTAGCTTAAACGAAAGCACCAGTTCAATACACATGGGGCCGCTTGCCTCCATTAATTTTAATGGCTTGTTTGATACCTATGTCTGGACAGCAACACTAAACTCATCGACAACAGGAACTAATATTGCGACAGATATCGGTTACAACGCCGCACCTATGCCTCTGTATGGTGGTACATGGCAATACGGTATCACTTCTGCCCAATTTATGGCTGCCACAGTCCCTGAGCCAGAAAGCTACGCTTTATTTTTGGCCGGTCTCGCGTGTTTTGGGCTGTTTGCAAGACAAAAGAAAAGCTAATCTTTAGATTACTTAAGAGCAGAATACTGAGGGCGCAGCCGTTCCGGTGCGCCCTTAATACATTGTGATCACACCAATCACTCTTCCAGCACCTGCAAAAACGCATCTCCATATTTCAGCAATTTGGCCTGCCCTATTCCACTAATCTGCCCCATGTCATCCAAGGTCTGTGGTTTACGGTTATGAATTTCCAGTAAGGTACTATCGTGAAAAATCACATACGGCGGTACGCCCTGCTCTCTCGCTAGCTCTAGCCGCTTGGCTTTGAGTGCTTGCCAGAGCGGATCATCATTAGCCCCCTCAAACGCTTCTTTGGCGCGGGCGCTACGTTCGGCTTTGCTAAGTTTCTTTTCAGGCTCGGCATCGCGGCGTAGCCAGACCTCTTGCTCGCCTTTAAGCACGGGCCTTGCGGTTTCGGTGAGTTTTAAGCCGCCATACGCGGCCATGTCGGCCTCTAGCATGCCTGCGGCAATGAGCTGGCGATAAACACCGCTCCATTGTGCTTGATTGAGCGTTTTACCGATGCCAAAAGTACTGACTTTGTCGTGATTAAAGCGCTCAACTTGCGGGGTAGCTTTGCCCATGAGCACATCAATTAAATGGCCGACACCGAAGCGTTGACCGGTACGGAATACACAGGAAAGCGCCATCTGCGCAACCTGCGTGGCTTGCCAGGTTTCTACCGGGTGCAGGCAGTTATCGCATTGCTCGCAGGCACCGGGGTGGCTTTCGCCGAAATAGCGCAAGATAGTCTGGTGGCGGCAGGCGGTGGATTCGCAGTAGCCGAGCAAGGCGTCCAGTTTTAGCCGTTCCAGCCGTTTGCGTTCTTCAGAGGCTTCGCCGCTATCGAGCATTTGCCGCATAGAGACGACGTCGCCCATGCCGTAGACCATCCAGGCATTGGCGGGCTGGCCATCGCGCCCGGCTCTGCCGGTTTCTTGGTAATAGCCTTCCATGCTTTTGGGTAAGTCGAGGTGCGCGACAAAGCGCACGTTGGGTTTGTCTATGCCCATCCCGAAAGCTATCGTCGCGACCATGATAATGCCTTCTTCACGCAGAAAGCGGCGCTGGTGGTGCTCACGCAATTGCGCAGGTAACCCGGCGTGGTAAGGCAAAGCCGACCAGCCTTTTTCAACCAGCCAGGCAGCGGTTTCTTCGACCTTTTTGCGGGATAAACAATAGATGATGCCTGCATCGTCTGAGTGCTCGCGCTCAAGAAAGGCCTGCAACTGCTGACGGGCATTGTTTTTAATGCCGACGTGGTAACGGATATTGGGTCTATCGAAACTGGAGACAAACTGGCGGGCGTTTTCCAGGTTGAGCTGGCTGATGATTTCGGCACGCGTCGGCGCATCGGCAGTCGCGGTCAGCGCAATACGCGGCACATCGGGGAAGCGGTTATGCAGCACAGTGAGCTGGCGATATTCTGGCCTAAAATCGTGCCCCCATTGCGACACGCAATGCGCTTCGTCGATGGCAAACAGGGCCAGGCCGACATGCTGTTGTACTTCGTCGAGCAGGCTTAAAAAGCTGCCGACCATGAGCCGCTCGGGGGCGACGTATAACAGTTTGATCTCACCAGAGAGCACTTGCCGTGTGATGCGGCTGTTATCTTCGGCACTGAGGCTGGAATTTAAAAAGGCAGCATTGACGCCCAATTGTTGCAAGGCTTCGACCTGGTCTTGCATCAGCGCAATTAACGGTGAGACGACTATTGCCAGGCCTTCACGTGCGAGGGCGGGAATCTGGTAACACAGCGATTTGCCGCCGCCGGTGGGCATGAGCACCAGTGCATCGTCACCAGCGATGACATGCTCAACGATGGCTTGCTGCTGATGACGAAACTGCGAATAACCGAAGACGTCTTGAAGGATGTGTTGTGGCGAGGCGCTGGCCATGCTTAAAGAGCCTGGCTAGGCTAGGGCTTGTTGTAGGGATTGATTAAGGTATCGACGAGTGCATGCAAGGCTTTACGCATTTGCTCTTCGCTGACTTCCATCAGCAAACCATCCTCGAGGGCATCCTGGGCAATTTGTTTGAGTTCATCAAAATTTTCGGACATGACTTTGACCTTTTCGGTGCAGGAAACCACCGAACCATCGTCACGTACCCATTTTGGCCACTCATTTGTCATGCATTTACTCTCAATTGTGCTGCTCTAACGCTTGCAGCAATTTTACCAGCGCCTGGCCGCGATGGCTCATCTTACTTTTTATTTCCAGGGGTAACTCAGCCACCGTTTTGCGCGTGGCCAAATCCATAAACAACGGGTCATAGCCAAAGCCTTCACTGCCGCGAAACTCGCGCAGAATTTCACCCAGCCACAGGCCATCAGCAATAATAGGTTGTGGGTCTTGCGGTGAACGCACCAGGACTAACACGCTGTAAAAATAGGCACGGCGCTCACTCTCGCGCGACATCACTGTGAGTAACTTATCGTTGTTTCGTTCATCTTGCGTGAGCAGGCTACTGGCCGGTTGCGGGCCAGCATAGCGCGCCGAGATCACCCCCGGCGCCCCTTGCAAGGCATTCACGCACAAGCCTGAGTCATCTGCCAGCGCAGGCAAACCAGTGTGCGCACTGGCATGGCGGGCTTTGGCCAGGGCGTTCTCTACAAAAGTGCCAAAAGGCTCAGGGCATTCCGGCACATTAAATTCGGCTTGCGATACGATCTCGATATTGAGCGGCGCCAGCACATGCGCGATTTCACGGATTTTACCCTTGTTGCCGGAGGCGATGACCAGCTTGTTGAATGGCAAAGCCATGGTTATGCCTGCAACGCCCGTTGTTGAATGTTGGCTATTTCAGCAATGCCTTTGGCGGCTAAATCCAGCATCTGGTTCATGGTGTCGCGGCTAAATGGCTCGCCTTCGGCCGTGCCCTGAATCTCCACAAAGCCGCCGTTGCCGGTCATGACCACGTTCATGTCTGTGTCGCAGTCGGAGTCTTCGATGTAGTCTAAATCTAATACCGGCGTGCCTTGATAAACGCCGACAGAAATAGCACCAATCGAGTCTTTAATTGGGGTTTCTGTCAGCAGGCCTTTTTGCAACAGCGTAGACACGGCATCGACCATGGCGACATAGGCGCCAGTAATGCTGGCGGTGCGCGTGCCGCCATCGGCCTGAATCACGTCACAGTCAAAATGGATGGTGCGCTCGCCGAGTTTTTGCAGGTCAATCACCGCGCGCAGGCTGCGGCCAATCAGGCGCTGAATCTCTTGTGTACGGCCGCTTTGCTTGCCGCGTGCCGCTTCACGGTCCATGCGGGAGCCAGTCGAACGTGGCAGCATGCCGTATTCAGCCGTCACCCAACCCTGGCCTTTGCCCTTTAAAAAACCAGGCACTTTTTCTTCTACGCTGGCGGTGCAAATCACGTGCGTATCGCCAAACTTCACCAGCACCGAGCCTTCGGCATGCTTGGTGTAATGGCGGATAATTTCAATGGCACGCAACTGGTCGTTGGCGCGCTGGCTAGGTCTGATCATGGTGGACAACTTTCTGTTATTTAATATGTTGCCGGGTTCGACCCAGCGCCTCTTGTATTTCGGCAATCGCCTTTTCAATTTCGTCATCGGTCAGGTCCAGCGCATATTGGCTGGGCGGTGCCGTGGTTTCGTTCATCATGGTGGTCGTCACGTCTACCGGCAAATCCAGCGTCGAAATGGTCAGCGGGCTGGTCACGCGCTGCCCCCACTGCAGGGCAATGGCGCTCATATTATCGCCAACGGTGATACTTGCGGCGTCGGCATCATCTAACAACCTGCTGACGCCATCGTTAATATCCGCGGCCAGCATATGCTGCGCCATGCCGATGTCTGACACCGTGTTCCACACACCATCCGAGCACAGCATAATCACATCGCCTTCACGCAGCGCAATTGGTGCTGCTAGCTCAACTTTGGGTGCACGCTCGCCACCGACGCAATTATAAATTTTATTGCGGTGCGGATGATGATCCATCTCATCGACCGTGATTTTGCCCTCACGCAATAAAGACTGCACTACCGAGTGGTCTTCGGTCTGGTGTTCGACCAAACCGTTGCGATATAAATACAAGCGAGAGTCACCCACATGCGCACAAAATAATTTATTGTGCTGAATCAGTGCGACCACAATGGTGGTACGTGGTGACTCGAGCAAGCGCTTTTGCAACCGCACATTTTCAATCACGTCATGCGCCCGGGCAATTTGCTCGCGCAAAAATTGCGCAGGCTGCGTAATTAAGGGCTGCGATTCGCGCTGAAAGGCTTCGATCATGGTTTTTACCGCGATTTCAGCGGCGACATCGCCATGCTGGTGGCCACCCATACCGTCGGCCAACACCATAAAAATGGCGTGCCTGTGATACGAATACGCCAGCCTGTCCTGATTATATGGCCGCGGCCCCTGGCGGCTACCTTGTGCAATGGTGAATTTCATAGCGGTTTGGTCAGTACCTTGATGATTTTATCCACCAGCGACCCACGCGGATCTTCTACCACGCGGATGCCGATCATTTTTTTCTGTAATGAAAATACGCTTTGCGGCCGCGACAAATAATCCAGCTGCATGCATTCATCAATAATGGTCAGTAATTTTTCAGAGTATATCTGTTTACCGAGCTCGGTTGCAGGCACCAGCGCATCGTCTTTCAGGCGCACATTGGCCGCCACCGGCGAGGCGCGCTGCAAGCAGGCGTACATACTGGCGCCTATGCTGTAAATATCACTCCACGGGCCCAGATGTTTGCGGTCTATATATTGCTCTGGCGGCGCGAATCCCGGCGTGTAAGTTGGCGCCAGCGTTACCTCAGACAAGGCCTGGCGCGCAGATCCGAAGTCCAGCAGCACTGGCGAGCCATCCAAGCGGATATAAATATTGGCCGGCTTGATATCCAGATGCAGCAATTTGCGCGTATGCACCTCACGCAAACCATTGAGCAACTCGACAAACATGCGGATTAAAAAGCTCTCGGGCACCGGTTGCGACAACGCCATGATGTAATCTTGCAGCGATTTGCCGCGCTCATACTTCATCACCATGTAAACGGTATTGTTGGCACGAAAGAAGTTTTTCACGCGCACGATATTTTTGTGCTCGATATTGGCCAGCGCAAGGCCTTCTTCAAAAAAGCACTTCATACCATGTTTGTAGGCGGCTTCATTTTTGCCGTTCGAGCGAATATGCGTGTGTTCGTCACGCTCTGCCAGCGTTACCGGCATATATTCTTTAATCGCCACCGTGTTTTTTTGCGGGTCTTGCGCCAGATAGACGAAGCTAAACCCGCCCAGACTCAGCACCCGCGTAATGGTGTAGTCATTCAGCGCAGTGCCTACCGGCAAGGCAAAATCAAATTTATTAGAGAGCTTCACTAGCGCTTTAACGTCACAATCATGGTTTTTATTAAGGGAAACCCTGCATTCAATGACTTGCAGTGCTACCACAAGCGTGGGTTTCTTTTATCTATGCGCTATTTTCGCATATCGATAGCGCATTTGATACAATCGCCCAGTTTGCCAGAGGACACCAAGGTACTGCGAAAATGACTGCAAAAAAAACCACCACCAACCAACCTATTTTAAGCATGACTGGCTTTGCCGCGAGCGAAGCCCGATTTCCGGGCGGCCTGCTGCTGATTGAACTGCGAGCAGTCAATCATCGCTACCTTGAGCTCAATGTCAAAATCGAAGACAGCTTGCGCCAGTTTGAAGCGCAGATTCGCGAGCAACTGCAAACCCGCCTTGGCCGCGGCAAAGTCGAATGCCGGATGAGCCTCAAGAGTGATGCCGCTGCAACCACGCTCGCACTCAACCAGGCCATGGTGACGCAGATTGCACAAACGCTCAAAGACCTGCAACAACACTTTCCACAATCACAAGCCATCAACCTGGTAGATGTGTTCAAATTACCCGGCGTATTGCAAACTGAAGCCGCAGATGCCGAGGCCATGGCGCAAAGTGTACAAATCGGTTTGTCGCAGGGCATTGATGAACTGATCGCCGCGCGTGCGCGTGAGGGCGAAAAACTCAAACAGGTATTGCTCGACCGCTTACAAGGCGTGCGTGAACAAATCAGCATCGTTAAACCACTGCTGCCCACACTAGTGAGCCAATACCAGGAAAAACTGACCGCCAAACTGCGCGAAGCCATGCAGGCAGATGACGACCGCGTGCGCCAGGAAATCGTGCTCTATGCGCAGCGCATTGATGTCGATGAAGAACTGGCTCGCTTGCAATCGCACATTACCGAGATGGACCGCATTCTACAGGCCGGTGGTGCCATGGGTAAAAAACTGGATTTCTTGATGCAAGAAATGAACCGCGAAGCCAATACCTTGGGCTCAAAATCGGTTGCGATTGAAACCACGCAGGTCTCTATGCAGCTCAAAGTACTGATTGAGCAAATGCGCGAGCAGATTCAAAACATTGAATAAACAGCTCACGCTGCACCAAAATCGTGATTCCAAAACGCACCGCAATGGTGCGTTTTGTTTTGGTAGCAACAGTTTAAAAAGCATAACTATATGATTTAAAACACCATTACCTGCTGGCACACGGCTTGCTCTTATTTAATTGAATTTTACAAGTAAGGCAAAGGTCCAGCATCATGACGCAATCGGCCAAACAGTTTTTTGATGAAATGCAGGGCTATGGGGGCAATGTCCGCGCGATTTACCAGGCGTATAACCGCTGGTTAAGCGATGTGCCCACACAACAACTGGCCGCCAAGCGCGCCGAGGCGGAAGTATTGTTCCGCCGTGTGGGCATTACATTTAACGTGTATGGTGAAGAAGATGGCGCCGAGCGCCTGATTCCATTTGATGTGATTCCACGCATGATTTCAGCGAGTGAATGGGCGCATTTGGCCAAAGGCGCGGTACAACGCGTGCGCGCACTCAATATGTTTTTGCATGATATTTATCATGAGCAGGAAATCATCAAAGCTGGCATTGTGCCGCACAGCATTTTAACCAACTCGCAATACCGGCCAGAAATGGTGGGCGTGACGGTGCCTAACCAGGTCTACGCGCATGTGGCGGGCATCGACCTGGTGCGCACCAGTGAATCGCAGTTTTATGTGCTGGAAGATAATTTGCGCACGCCGTCTGGCGTTTCATACATGCTGGAAGACCGCAAAATGATGATGCGCTTGTTTCCGGATTTATTTAAAAAATATCCGATTGCGCCAGTCGAACATTACCCGCATGTGTTACTCAACAATTTACGCTCGGTGGCACAAACCGGTGTCACCGACCCGACCGTGGTGTTACTTTCACCCGGCGCCTATAACAGCGCCTACTTCGAACATGCCTTCCTCGCTCAGCAAATGGGTATCGAGCTGGTGGAAGGCCAAGATTTGTTTGTCCGCAATAACGCCGTCTACATGCGCACCACGCAAGGCCCGCAAAGGGTGGACGTGATTTACCGCCGCATCGACGACGACTTCCTTGACCCTCTGGTGTTCAAGCCCGACTCCCTGTTGGGCGTGCCAGGTCTGCTCTCCGTCTACCGCAATGGTGGCGTCACGTTAGCCAACGCCGTGGGCACCGGCGTGGCTGATGACAAGGCGACGTATGTCTACGTGCCGGAGATGATTAAGTTCTATCTGGGTGAATCTCCCATCCTGCAGAACGTGCCTACGTATCAACTCAGCAAGGAAGATGATCTGGCCTACGTGCTGGATCATCTGCCTGAGCTGGTCGTAAAAGAGGTGCAAGGCTCCGGCGGCTACGGCATGCTGGTTGGCCCCACCGCCAGCAAGCAAGAAATTGAAGAATTCAGGTTACGCATCGTTTCCAAGCCGTCTAATTATATTGCACAACCAACGCTGGCACTGTCTACCTGCCCGACCCTGGTCGAACAAGGCATCGCACCGCGCCATGTGGATTTACGCCCGTTTGTACTGTCGGGAAAAACGGTCAGCGTGGTGCCGGGTGGTTTATCGCGCGTGGCACTCAAAGAAGGTTCATTGGTGGTTAACTCGTCACAAGGCGGCGGCACCAAAGATACCTGGGTGCTGGAGCGCGATGACGTCAGTGTAGAAACTTCGCAGTCACAAATGGCTGCCCAACAAGTGAATCAAGAGGCCGTGATATGTTAAGCCGTACCGCAGATCATTTATATTGGATGGCACGTTATATTGAGCGCACCGAAAACGTGGCGCGCGTGCTGGATGTGACCTACAACATGTCGCTACTGCCTTCTGACAGCAGCAATGAACAAGAGCTATGGGATACCGTGCTGGAAATTGCCGGGATTCGTGATATTTACGACAGCACCTACAAAGAACTCAATGCCAGCAATGTGATTAAACACCTGGTGATGGACAGCAATAATCCGTCGAGTATTTACAGCTCGCTGCGCGGGGCACGTGAAAACGCGCGTGCAGTACGCGTGGCCATGACCACCGAAACCTGGGAAAACATGAACACGCTGTGGCTGGAGTTTGGCCAATATATTAAACAAGACCTGACGCAAACCGGGTTAAGTGAGTTTTGCGAATGGGTAAAAAGTCGCTCGCATTTGTTCCGCGGCGTCTGCTTTGGCACCATGCTGCGCGATGAAGCGTTTAGCTTTGTGCGCCTGGGCACGTTTATGGAGCGCGCTGACAATACTGCGCGCCTGCTCGATGTGAAATATGAGTTCTTAATCCCGATGCAAGAAGCCAATGATGGCGCGGTAGATTACTACGAGTGGAGTGCAGTATTGCGCTCGGTCTCTGCTTTTCAGGCCTACCAAAAGGTTTACCGGGATGCGATTGAGCCGATGAAAGTCTCAGAGTTACTGATTTTGCGCGAAGACATGCCGCGCTCATTGCATGCCTGCTACGCCGAAATCATGCCGATTTTGCGCCAGGTGGCGGGCAGCCGCCAAACCGAGGCTGAGCGTTTAGCCGGACAACTGCATGCCAAACTGCACTATGGTCGCATGCTGGATATTTTAAAAGATGGCGTGCACCACTTTTTAGATGAGTTTATTCTGGCCAACCGCAAACTGGGCGAAGAAATCCAGCGCAACTTTTTAAATGCCACAGCCTGATAGGCCTCACTAAATTGCCATGCACCTTTGTGTGCGCAGACTGTTTGAGAACAGCGCTGCGCTTTTTACTTTTATAAAGACAAGCACATGTTGCTCAAGATCGAACATCAGACACAGTACGTGTATAGCGAAATGGTGCAATACACCATCCAGCAATTGCGCCTGACGCCGCGCGACGGTCTTGGGCAGCGCGTGATCGACTGGCAGATTAAGGTCAACGGACAACTCACCGCCTTTGAAGATGCCTTTGGTAATTTGGCACACACCCTGGTGATTGACCAGCCGCATCAGGCCCTGTTAATCGCCGTCTCGGGCGAGGTAGACACCGGTGTGGCAACAACCGCGCCAGAACAAACGTTGCCAATGGCGGTTTATCTGCGAGATACGCCGTTAACGCAGGCGGACACCGCCATGTCTGCCTTTGCGCAACCATTTGCCGGTGCGCCACTGACAGACATGATGCAGGCCTTGCGGGCGCAGATGCAGTATATTGCGGGGGCGACGCAGGTTGATACGCCTGCGGCCACCGCCTTTAGGCTAGGCAAAGGCGTTTGTCAGGATCATGCCCACGCGTTTATTGGCTGCTGCCATCAACTTGGCTTACCTGCGCGCTATGTCAGCGGCTATCTGTTTACTGAAAACGGCAACCTGATGCAAACCCATGCCTGGGTCGATGTCTGGCAGCAAGATCAATGGCTAGGCCTGGATGTATCGAATGGCACTTTAGTCAACGAAACGCATGTCAGACTGGCGGTTGGCCTTGATTACCGCAGCGCCAGCCCGGTCACCGGCTCGCGTATTGGTGGCGGCATAGAAGGCATGGCGAGCATGGTCAACGTTAACCAGCACACGGGCCTAACAGATAAACAGCGTGAGCAGCATAGGCAACAACTGCTAGCGCAAGCGCAGGCCGCGCAACAGCAGTAACGGCTGCGCATGCTATGATGACTTTTTAATATTCACTTTTACTCCACTCATTGTTATGACCTATTGTGTCGGTATTTTGCTGGAACAAGGCTTGGTGTTGGCGTCTGACACCCGCACCAATGCAGGTGTTGACCAGGTCGCAATTGCGCCCAAGATGCATGTGTTTGAAGTGCCTGGCGAGCGCATGATCGCGCTGCTCACGGCGGGTAATCTGGCCATTACGCAATCGGTGGTCAACCTGTGTCGCGAACAGCTTAAATCGCCTGATCCGCATGCGCACCTGCACAATGTGCAATCGTTGTTTGAAGCCGCCAGTGTGGTGGGGGCCGCCATGCGCGCCGTGCATCAGCGCGATGGCAAAGCCCTCAAGGAGCACAACATAGAGTTTAGTGCCAGTATTCTGGTCACCGGGCAAATCAAGGGCGAAAAGCCACGTCTGTTTAATGTGTATGCCGCCGGTAATTTTATCGAGGCCACCGCAGATACGCCTTATCTGCAAATTGGCGAAACCAAATACGGCAAACCAATTATTGATCGTGTCATCAAACATCAAACCAATGTCACAGATGCGGTAAAATGCGTGCTGATTTCATTTGACTCCACCATCCGCAGCAATATTTCTGTGGCCTTACCGATTGATTTGATGATATACCGCACTGACACCTTTAGCGCCGACTGTCGGCAACGACTGACAGAAGACGATCCTTATTACGCTAGCACCCGCAAGGGCTGGAGCGAAGGGCTAAAATCCGTTTTTTCTTCACTGCCTAACCCTGAATGGTGTGCCTCATGAGCCATGGCCATTTATTTGTGATTTCTGCCGCCTCTGGTGCTGGTAAAACCAGCCTGGTGCGTGCCATGCTGGCGCAAGACCCGCTCTTAAAGTTGTCGGTGTCGCACACCACGCGTGCGCCGCGCCCCGGTGAAGAAGACGGTATCCATTACCATTTTGTGCCTGAGCCGGCGTTTATGGACATTTTGAATAGCGGCGGCTTTCTCGAAAGCGCGCATGTACACAGTGCGCGCTATGGCACGGCACAAAGTGAGGTCGAAAATGCCTTGGCCGCCGGGCGGGATGTCATTCTTGAAATCGACTGGCAAGGGGCACAACAGATTCGTACCCTGTTTCCCAAAGTCACCTCTATTTTTATTTTGCCGCCGTCGATTGATGCGTTAGCGCACCGCCTGAACAATCGTGGCCAGGACAGCGAAGCGGTCATTACTCAACGGCTGGCTGCCGCACGTGAGGAGATGCGTCACGTGCATGAGTTTGATTATGTTACAATTAATGATAATTTTGACGTGGCCTTGCAGGATCTGATGGCGATTGTTCGCGCCCAGCGCTTGCAGTTAAACCGCCAGGTAACCTGCCACGCGTCATTGATTCAATCACTTACCTGACCGAGCAGCGCATGCGCGCTGTATGCAGGCTCACATATGAAGAGGTTTTTTATGGCACGTATTACTGTCGATGATTGCTTGGACAACATCTCAAACCGTTTTCAATTGACACTGGTGGCCGCTTATCGCGCCAGACAACTGGCCAATGGCTCAGACCCGTTAGTTAGTGGTTACTCGCAAAAAGACAAACCAACCGTGATTGCACTGCGTGAAATTGCAGCCGGCAAAATCGGTGTAGAACTGTTAGAGAAAAAGGGCCAAGCATAAACAGCTATGCCCCACAGCCAAGGCGATTCTGCCCATCGCAAGTCCAGGTCTCCCCTGGAAGAAGTGGACTTGCTCCCGGCTGACCGTGAGGACTCCCCCCTTACCCAGCTGATCCGCAAGTACCTCAACGAAGAAGAAGTGCAACTGGTCTGGCAAGCGTATCGCTATGCCGAGCAGGCGCATGCCGGTCAAACCCGCAAGACCGGCGAACCCTACATCACCCATCCCATTGCAGTGGCCTGCATTCTGGCCCAGCTGCATCTCGACTTGCCTACCCTGCTGGCGGCGTTGCTGCATGATGTGGTGGAAGATACCGAAGTAGACAGTGCCGCGATTGCCGAACGTTTTGGTAAACAGGTGGCTGATCTGGTCGATGGCCTGACCAAGCTTGATAAAGTTGAGCTGCAAACGGCCACCCAGGCGCAAGCCGAAAATTTCCGCAAAATGCTGCTGGCCATGAGCCAGGATGTACGCGTGATTCTGGTCAAACTGGCCGACCGGCTGCACAACATGCAAACGCTGGAGGCCATGCGGCCAGAAAAGCAAAAACGCATCGCGCGCGAAACACTGGATATTTACGCGCCGATTGCCAACCGGCTGGGCCTGAACCCAATATTCCACGAGCTGGAAGACTTAAGCCTCAAATATCTCTACCCTAATCGCCACCGTGTGATTGATAAGGCGATTCGCCTGGCACGCGGCAACCGCAAAGAAGTCATCAGCAAGATTCTGGAAGCGATTCAGAACCAGCTAAAGCAATACCATATTGAGTATGATGTAGAGGGTCGCGAAAAACACCTTTACAGCATTTATAAGAAAATGGCTGAAAAATCCATGAAATTGTCGCAAATTGGCGACATTTATGGTTTTCGCGTCATCGTTAAAGATACTGCCGCCTGCTATCTGGCACTGGGTGCCTTGCATGCACTCTACAAGCCGATTCCTGGCCGTTTTAAAGACTATATTGCCATCCCCAAAGCAAACGGCTACCAGTCTTTGCACACCACGCTGTTTGGCCCGTTTGGCACGCCGATCGAAGTGCAAATCCGTAGCCAGGAGATGCATAACATTGCCGATGCGGGCGTGGCAGCGCACTGGCTGTATAAAACCACCGATGCACACCTGACCAAACTGCAACAGCAAACACACCAATGGCTGCAGCGACTGGTTGAAATCCAGACCGAGAGTGACGATAGCCACGAGTTTCTGGAAAACTTTAAAGTCGACCTGTTCCCGGACGAAGTCTATGTGTTTACGCCCAAGGGTAACATCATGGCCTTACCACGTGGCTCGACTGCGGTCGACTTTGCCTATGCGGTGCATTCCGACGTCGGTAACAGTTGCGTCGCGGTTAAAATCAATAATGAGCTGGCACCGCTGCGCACAGAAATGCGTAATGGCGACCATGTGGAAATCATCACGGCGCCACTGGCAAAACCCAACCCGGCCTGGCTCAATTATGTGGTCACCGGCAAAGCGCGTTCGCATATCCGCCATTACCTCAAAACCGTGAAGGTAGAAGAGTCGGCACAGCTGGGCGAGCGTATGCTCAATGTCGCCTTGCGAGCGATGCATATAGAACCGGCCGAGATTAGCGACAAGCAGTGGCAAAAAGTCATGAATGACTACGGCAGCAAAACTCGCCAGGCCATTCTGACCGACATCGGCCTTGGCAAACGCAACAGCCTGATGGTCGCCCATCAGCTGCTCGCGCATCCGTCAGACGCTGAAGAAAAGTCTGGCAAAGTGCTGGATACCATTACCATCCGCGGCTCAGAAGGCATGGCGGTACAGTTTGCGCCTTGCTGCCGCCCGATTCCTGGCGACCCGATTTTGGGCTTTATCAATAAAGACAAAGGCCTGGTCATTCACACCCACGATTGCCCGGCCATTCGCAAGTTCAGGCTGGACCCGGAAAAATGGCTGGATGTAGAGTGGGATGCCGATCCGAAAAAACTGTTCAGCGTGAACTTGCGCATTACGGTGGTCGACGAGCGCGGCATGCTGGCCAAAATTGCAGCTACCATCTCCAATGCGGATGCCAACATTGATAACGTCAGTGTCGAGGTCAGCGATGGCAGCCAATACTCCAACGTCAACTTTACCGTGCAGGTGCATAACCGCGTGCACCTGGCGACCCTGATCCGCAACCTGCGCAAGATTCAGCAAATTGTGCGCATCAACCGGGTCAAAGGTAACCAGCTGGAACAACGTATCCAGTAGTCACACTGAAGCCTGCCATGCGTCCCTTGAGCGAAATCAAAGGTTTTTCGCCTGCCTTGTGCAGCCAGCTGACAAAACTGGGCATCCAGTCGGTGCAGGCGTTGTTGCTGCATTTACCGCTACGCTACCTCGATGAAACGCGTATCACCGCCATCCGCGACTTACGCCTGGGCGAGCAAACTCAAGTTGAAGGCGTGGTGGTGCACAACGAGGTCGCCTACAAGCCGCGCAAAATGCTCAATGTCAGGTTGCAAGACGACACTGGCCTCATCAACCTGCGCTTTCTACACTTTTACCCTAGCCAGGTGGCTGTGATGCAAACAGGTCAGCGTTTGCGTGTATTTGGCGAGGTGCGGGCTGGTTTTTTTGGCTACGAAATGGTGCACCCGACGCAGCGCAAGGTTGATGAGGATACGCCAATCAATAGCGCACTGACGCCCGTCTACCCAACGACCGCTGGCCTGGGGCAATCGGCTATTCGCAAGGCGGTGAATCTGGTGTTAATAGCAGAAAACTTGCAAGAAACTCTGCCCGGCTGGGTATACCAATCCATGCAGCTGCCAGACTTTGCCAGCAGCCTGCGGTTACTGCATCAACCCAAGCCAGAGGTTGCATTGGCCTCATTAGAAGACCGCACACATCCAGCCTGGCAACGGCTGGCTTATGATGAGCTGCTGGCACAGCAATTGTCTATGCGCCAGCATTACGCGCGGCGCAAACAATCACGCGCACCCGCGATCTCGGCCTCAACAACACTGGTGACCAGCCTGCTCGCCAACCTGCCATTTACACTCACGACTGCCCAGCAAAAAGTGGTGGCCGAAATTGGGCATGACCTGGCACAGCCACACCCAATGCAACGCCTGCTGCAAGGCGATGTGGGCAGCGGCAAAACCATTGTTGCCTGTCTGGCAGCCTTGCAATTGATAGAGCATGGCTGGCAAGTCGCCATGATGGCCCCCACCGAGATCCTGGCCGAGCAGCATTACAAAAAATTGTGTGACTGGCTACAGCCACTGGGCATCACCGTGGCCTGGCTCACTGGCAGCCAACACAAAAAGCAGCGTGAGCAATCACTCGCCCTGATTGCCAGCGGCGAGGCCATGTTAGCCGTCGGCACGCATGCCCTGTTTCAGGAGGATGTGCAGTTCAAAAAATTGGGCTTAGCCATTGTGGATGAACAGCACCGCTTTGGCGTTGGCCAGCGGCTGGCCTTACGCAAAAAAGGCCAGCACAGCCAACTGGAGCCGCACCAGCTCATGATGTCTGCCACGCCGATTCCGCGCACCTTGTCCATGAGCTATTATGCCGACCTCGATGTTTCGGTGATTGATGCACTGCCACCGGGCCGCACGCCAATTATCACCAAACTGGTGGCCGATGACAGACGTGAAGAAATTTTGCAGCGTGTACATGAAGCCTGCGCCCAAGGCCACCAGGCGTATTGGGTCTGTCCGTTGATTGAAGAGTCAGAAGTGCTGCAATTGCAAACGGCCAATGACACCTTTGCCTATATGCAGCAGACTTTTCCTCAACTCAAAGTGGGCCTGGTACATGGCCGTATGAAGCCCGCCGAAAAACAGGCCGTAATGCAGGCCTTTTCTACCAACGAGATTCACCTGCTGGTAGCCACCACGGTGATTGAGGTCGGCGTCGATGTGCCGAATGCGAGTTTAATGGTGATTGAGCATGCCGAGCGCATGGGCTTAAGCCAATTGCATCAGCTACGCGGCCGCGTTGGCCGCGGTGCCGCCAAAAGCACCTGCATTTTGCTCTATAGCAAGCAACAATGTTCTCAAATTGGGCGGCAGCGTTTAAAGGTGATTTTTGAAAGCAACGATGGCTTTCAAATCGCCCAGGCCGATTTACATATCCGTGGCCCGGGTGAGTTACTGGGTACGCGCCAGAGCGGCGTACCCATGCTTAAAATTGCTGATTTAGAACGCGATGTAGCCCTACTGGAAACCGCCAAAACCGCGGCGGATCAGCTATTGCAACGCGACCCGACAGCAGTGTCGGCACATTTACAGCGCTGGTTAAGCCAGGGCGAAGAGTGGATCAAGGTTTAGCTGAGCCTGCTGCGCAAAGCCTTGCGTAGCCGCGTGACTGATGGCGCATGGACACCCCCTGAGGCTACTTGCAAGCTGGCTTCAAACTCATGCAACGGCAATGGGCGACTAAACAGATAGCCCTGAAAAGCATGGCAACCCATGGTTTGCAGCATAGCCATCTGCTGCTGCATTTCTACCCCTTCCGCAATCACGCTGTGGCTCAGGTTTTTGCCCATATTGATGATGGTTTGCACAATAAACGAATCATAGTTGTTGTGCACAATGTCTTTAATAAAGCTGCGGTCTATTTTTAACTCGTCGAGTGGCAATCGCTTTAATACCGATAACGAAGACTGGCCGATGCCAAAGTCATCCAGCGAAAAAGTGATGCCCAGCACTTTCAACGCATTAATTTTTTCAATCACTTCATCAATGTTTTTTACGATCAGGCTTTCGGTCAGCTCTAAACGCAAGCATTTGGCATCGCAACCACTGGCCAGTACCGTCTCTTTCACCATCTGCACAAACTCTGGCTGGCTAAATTGGATAGCACTCACATTGACTGACAATTTAAGCTTGGCCGTCGCCGCAGACTGCGACCAATGTTTAAGTTGCGCACACGCCTGCGCCAGCACCCATTGCCCAATCGACACAATTTCGCCGGTTTCTTCGGCAATCGGAATAAACTGGTCCGGCGGAATCATGCCCAGTGTCGGATGCTGCCAACGTAACAACACTTCAGCGCCGGTTGGCTGCTGCAACTCATTGACTTGTACTTGGTAATACAATAAAAACTGCTGGCCCTGCAGGGCAAATGCCAGCTCATTTTCAAGCGTGGCACGCATTTCAACCGCCGGGTGCACCGCCTCGTCATACATTTGAATACTGTTAAGGTTATCGGACTTTTTAGCCTGATACATGGCAATATCGGCCCGCCGCAACACTTCGTCTTCCTTATACAGGTCACCCACAAACATACAAATACCGATGCTGGGTGCCGTGCGATATTTAGTGTTTTGCAGCTCGAACGGTTGCGAAAATACCGCCATCATTTTTTCAGCCGTGGCTTGCGCGGCAGCAACCGCTTCGGCCTTGTCGGTAGATAACTCATCCAGCACGGCAATAAACTCATCGCCACCCATACGCGCAATGGTGTCTTTTTTGCGCAAACACTGCTGCAAGCGCAGCGCCACTTGCTGCAATAACTCATCGCCGGCCTGATGGCCTTTGCTGTCGTTGAGGCCTTTAAAGTTATTTAAATCCAGGCACAACACGGCGCCATAACTCTGGTGACGCACACAACGCGCAAAGGCCTGGTTGAGACGGTCTGTGAGCAAGCGCCGATTTGGCAGACCGGTCAAAAAGTCATAATAGGCCAGCTGGTGTACTTTTTTATTATCCAGATTAGAGGCAATGCGTAATGAGATATTTTCGCGCAAACTGGTGGCCAGGCTGCGGCCAGCCACGGTCACATAAAACACATAGACCATAAACAACACCGCGAGCGCCAGTGAGACTGAACTACCATGAATCAAAAAGCGCGGAATCATAAAGAGCACAATGCCACCGCTGAACAAGTTGGTGCTTAAGGTATCGACTGAATAAATAATGATGCCAGCACCGGACACCCCGACCAGGGCAAAAATTAAAAAAGCCTGATGCGCCGTGTCGCTCTCGGGGAACAGTAAAATGCCGCCCAGACCCCAGGCCAGGCCGCAAAAACAGGTGCTGGCGCGAAACCACTGCAGCCATTGGCGGCTATGCAACTCGCGTTGCTGGTCTTTTTCGTATTGATAGGTCAGATAGGCCCGAATGCCATAAGCCACTAGAAAAATGCTGGACCATAGTGCCAGAATGACATGGTCGATCAGATGACGTTGCACAAGCAAAAGCGCAATCATGACCACGATGGCAGCCATCAATGATCTACGATTGTTTGCATACAGCATGCCCACAATTTCTGCGTGCAGCGCCGATGATTCCGCCGTCGTGTTCAACGCACGTATCCCCTATGTATATTATTGTTAATCTCTTAACAACGGTTATGTCAGGCCGATACTTTAGTTTACCTTTGTTATGATGCGCCCAAATGCAGGAAAAAACACCATGCAGGATGTGGTTTTTAATCGAAAATAAGCAAAAAAATGTCAGCGATGCAACCAATGCCATACCAGCCTGGTATAACGCGGCATCACCACATACACCATCAGTGCAACCACCACCGCCGTCACCACAAAGGTATGCAGCAGGCGGCTTTGCGGCAGACCACCCGCATCGAGCAACGGCACGACCAATAGCGGCACCACACTCACCAACGGAAAAATAGCCGACCAGGTCAGTAAAAACTGCTTCCAGCGCACGGGCGGTTTGGCTGGCGGTTGCATGCCCTGCAAAAACAAAAAGTCTAAGCCACTATTCACCTGGTAGCGATCCTCGCCCGCCAGTAAATGGCTCACCTTGGCAATCAATGCCTTGCGTACAGGTGAATCTAGCCATTGCTTGAGATGCTGCTCTGTTTGATAGCGTATCATCACCGAATAGGTGTCGGTATACCCCGCCACAGGCCGGATGATATGCCAGTCGAGCAAACCCTCAGAGGCGCGGCAGACTGGGCCAATCTCGTTTAACCATGCCTCATACTCACGCTGAAACGGCGGGCTGACGCGGTGGGTAATCACCACACTCGCACCTTGCGCGGCCATTGCTGCTGTCACAGCATTCCCCATATTGCCTCCTTAGTGTTTGTTAAATGGCCGATATTTAAGCCACAAACAGTGGTTTGAGCTCGGCCACGGCTAAATCGATAAATCCGCGCAATTTGGGCGGCATAAAGCGCTGCTTGGGGTAAACCAGATGCACGGCATCTGCTTGCCCGCGCCATGCAGGCAACACCCGTTGCAAACGGCCAGCCTGCACTGTGGGCTGGCAGATAAAAGCAGGCAGCAACGCCACACCTTGCCCGTTTTCAGCCATCGCCCGCACCACACCGATACTGTTCACCAGCGTGCGCCCCTCTAGCGGCACGCGGATAGCAGTCGCCCCTTGCTGTAAATCCCAGTGATGACGCCCCATGGGTGTAAATTGCACCGTTTGGTGCTGGCCAAGATCAGCCGGCGTGGCAATCTGCCCGGCAGACTGCAAATAGTGCGGGCTGGCAAACAAGGCCCATTGTATGGTGCCCAACGATTTGGCAACCAAACTCGAATCACGCAATTCGCCAGTGCGCAGCGCGACATCGACCCCTTCCGCCACCAGGTCAACATAACGCTCGGTCAGTATCAGCTCCAGCGACAACGCCGGATAAGTTTGCTGCATCTGCGCCACCAGCCCACCCAGCAAGGCGTCCCCCAGGTCGGCCGGGGCCGTCACCTTTAATACCCCTTGTGGTTGCTGGCGGGCTTCATCCAGCGCCGCTTCCGCCTCCAGCAAATAGCCCAGGCCGGTAGCCGCATGTTCAAAGTACATGGCCCCGGCTTCTGTCAGGCTTAAGCGGCGTGTCGTGCGCTGTAGCAAGGTCACCCCCAGCCGTTGCTCCAGCCGCGCCACACGCGTGCTAATGGTAGACGTTGGCAAGCCCAGCTGACGGGCAGCTGCGCTAAAACTGCCCGCCTGCACCACCTTCACAAACACTGCTGTTTCGTTAAAGTCCATGCTCAATCGCCAATTATTCATTTAAATGAAAAGTTATTTCACATTTAACCATCTAGTGCCTTAAAAGTCATCTGTTTATAGTGTCAACCATGCAAACACGCAAACCATTCTGAAAAGGCATCATCATGAAAAAACTGGCTTTTATCAAACGTAGCAATGGCAACCACTGGGTCGGTGACGGCTTTCCGGTACAGAGCATTTTTTCTTACCGTGATATTGCCAATGATATTTCCCCTTTTTTGCTGATGGACTACGCCGGACCTGCCAGCTTTGAGCCAACCACACACAGACGCGGCGTTGGCCAACACCCGCACCGTGGCTTTGAAACGGTGACCATTGTTTACGATGGCCAGGTCTCACACCACGACTCCACCAACGCTGGTGGCACCATCGGCCCCGGTGAAGTGCAGTGGATGACTGCAGGCAAAGGCATTATTCATGAGGAATATCACGGCGATGACTATGCACGCACGGGTGGCCCATTTGAAATGATCCAGTTATGGGTCAACCTGCCGGCCAAGGACAAAATGACCGCACCAGGCTATCAAGGCATTACCCGCGACCAGATCCCTGAAGTCGCTTTGCCAGAAGAAGCAGGCAAAGTGCGCGTAATTGCGGGTGAATATGCAGGCCAAAAAGGCCCAGCCAATACATTTAGCCCGATGAATGTATGGGATGTGCGCCTGAATGCAGGCACACGCACCACCTTCACGCTGCCTGAGGGCCACACCACCGCCATTTTTGTGCTGCATGGCGCGGTGAAAACCGGTGAAGTGCATACCATCCGCCCGGCCGAGCTGGCAGTGATGCAGCGCGAAGGCAATGAACTGGTCTTGCAGGCGCAGCAAGACACCGTGCTGCTATTGCTCAACGGTGAGCCACTAAATGAGCCAGTGGTGGGCCATGGCCCGTTTGTCATGAACAGCTGGGAAGAAATTGACCAGGCCATTAATGACTTTAACCAGGGCCGTTTTGCCACCGCATAGCGGCTTGCAAAGTAGTCCAACATTTTAAAAAAGGAAACACGACCGTCAGCATGCACGCTTTACGCTGACGGCCGTGATCTCCCAACCACTACATCCATTGAGAGGATATTCACCATGCACAACAAACCTTATCTACGCCTGGACCGCGACAACGCCGTCGTTTTACTGGTAGACCATCAAGCAGGCCTACTATCGCTGGTACGCGACATCGAGCCAGACCGTTTCAAAAACAACGTGCTGGCATTAGCCGATGCCGCCAAGTTTTTTAACCTGCCGACCATTTTAACCACCAGCTTTGAAACCGGCCCCAATGGCCCATTAATGCCAGAGTTAAAAGCGCTGTTTCCGGATGCGCCTTATATCGCCCGGCCAGGCCAGATCAACGCCTGGGATAATGAAGACTTCGTCAAAGCCATTAAAGCCACCGGTAAAAAGCAATTGATTATCGCTGGCGTGGTCACTGAAGTCTGCGTGGCTTTCCCTGCCTTATCTGCGATTGCAGAAGGTTTTGAGGTCTTTGTCGTGGCCGATGCCTCTGGCACCTTTAACGAACTGACCCGCGATGCCGCCTGGCGCCGTATGGAAGCTGCCGGAGCGCAAATGATGACCTGGTTTGGCGTGGCCTGCGAGCTGCACCGCGACTGGCGCCATGATATTGAAGGCCTGGGCGCATTGTGCGCTAACCATATTCCTGACTATCGCAATTTAATGACGGCATTTAATGCCCTGCCAACAAAATAATCCATCAGACCAACCGCAACAAACAGGCCCGTCACGGGCCTTTTTGTTGCCCGGCGGCTTCAATGGCGATGGCTTTCCACAGGCCGCGACCTCTCGACACCCAGCTGTCGGCTGGCCCCCAATTCTCAGTGCACGGCATCGTACATGACATGTTGTTGCGCAAACATCTTTCTTGTTTTAACAAAAAATAATGATTGGTGCTTGGTGTATCATTATCGCAAATGAGAATTATTCTCATCATTTAAACGCATAGTGATGGCAGCATCACTTGATTGATCCGCCACAAACCCAATCCGTCGAGACATAAATCATGACCAGTAGTCACCCGCACATGGCACATAGCCCACTTAGTCCGCAGCAAGAAAAGCGCTTGCTGTTCACACTGGCTGGCATCCAGTTTTCCCACATTCTCGACTTTATGATCATGATGCCGATTGGGCCTGTATTGATGCCCGCACTCAATATCAACACCGCACAGTTTGCCTGGCTATTGTCTATTTACACCCTAACCGCCGCCGTAAGTGGACTGGTAGCCGCAACCTTTGTCGACTTGTTTGAACGCAAACGTATGCTGCTGGCACTGTTTACTTTGTTTGTACTGGCCACCTTATCCTGTGCACTGGCGCCAAACTACCAAACATTATTGATCACACGTGGTTTGGCCGGTGTGTTTGGCGGCGTGCTGGGCGCCATGCTGCAAACGCTGGTGGGCGACCTGATCCCGTTCGAGCGGCGCGGTCAAGCCAGCGGCACGGTGATGTCCGGCACAGCCGCCGCCATGGTGCTCGGTGTGCCTACCTCGTTATTCTTGACCAACAACATCGGCTGGCAAGCGCCGTTTGTAGTCATCGGCAGCGTCGCGGGCCTGTTTCTGTTATTGGCCATGCGCCATATCCCCAGCTTGCCTAAGCCACCAGCCATGCAACGCCACTGGCGGCAGGCTGCGCACAATATGCAAGCCGTACTGACCAACAGCAACCACCTCACAGGATTATTGTTTATGGCACTGGGCGCCTTTTCGACCTTTACCGTGATTCCTTACCTGACCTTGTATTTAACGGGCAATGTCGGCCTGAGCATGGCGCAAATGCCAGCAGTCTACATGCTGGGCGGCCTGGCCAGCTTTTTAAGTGCACGCTGGATCGGCGGCCTGACAGACCGCCGGGGCAAAGTGCAGAGCTATCGCCTGATCGCAACCCTTTCAATGGTGCCTATTCTGCTGCTGTCGCATTTGCCTGCGATTGCATTTGGCTGGGTTTTATTGTGCAGCACGCTATTTTTCATGATAGGTACTGGCCGTGCTATTCCTGCCATGGCAATCACTATTTCAGCGATTCAGCCACCGTTACGCGGCACGTTTATGTCACTCAATGCTGCCATCCAGCAACTGGCTTGTGGCATAGCGGCACTGGTCGGCGGCCTCCTCATCACACAAATGCCAGACGGCAGCCTCAGCGGCTATGGCCACGCTGGCTGGCTGGCGGTCGGCCTGACCTGGCTCACCATCATGCTGGCGGGGCGCATTCAAATGCTCTCCGGCCCCAAGCCTGCCCCCGGCAATCGCAAGCCATCTGCAGCTTAAAACTTAATTTTCATCTAACCCACATGAGGATAGCCATATGAATGATATTTTCAGAGGCCTGGTAGGCGACCCGCAAGCAGAAAAGCTGTTGCAGCGTTATCGCCAGGACACGCCATTTTTCTTTACCACGCCAGAACAAACCATGATGGCCGAAGGATGCTATGCCACTATTCCGGCAACCAGCAATATGGCCGAACTGAATGCGGCAGTGAACACTGCCCTACAGCAGGCACAGAAAAATGGCCATCCTGATCCTATTGTGGTCGGTGCCATTCCGTTCGACACTGATCAAGCAGCCTGCCTGTTTATTCCAAAACAAATTGTGCATGCTGGCCCACTGGCCAGAGAAGGCTACTTGCCTCCACCGCGCGCAACCGATGGCCAGGTCACACCGACCCCGGCACCTGAAAAATACGCAGATGGTGTAGCGGCCGCTGTCAGCCAAATCCGCGATAAGCATCTGAGCAAAGTAGTGCTGGCGCGGACATTAGAACTGACCACACAGCAACCTGTAGATATGCAGGCATTATTACAGCGTCTGGCCTGGAGCAATGCGCTAGGCTATACCTTTGCCGTTAACCTCGGGGCAAGCGGTCAAGGCACACTGATAGGCGCCAGCCCCGAATTATTACTGAGCCGCCAGGGAAAATATGTACGCTCCAACCCTTTAGCTGGCTCGATTCCACGTGTGAAAGACAACCGCGCAGACCTCAAACGCAGCCTGGGCTTGCTGCAATCAGACAAAGACTTGCACGAGCATAAAGTAGTGGCAGATACCGTGGCAAAAGCCCTCAGACCCTATTGCAAAATGCTATCGGTGCCTGCGCGGCCCTCTGCGATTCACACCGAAACCATGTGGCATTTATCCAGCGACATCCATGGTGAGTTATCTATCCCGGCAGCCAGCGCCCTAGAGTTAGCCGCCAGCTTGCACCCGACACCCGCCGTGTGCGGCCACCCATTCACCCAGGCACGTGAACTCATCGCCAAACTGGAAGGCTTTGACCGTGGTTTTTATTCCGGCATGGTCGGCTGGTGCGATGCCGCCGGTAACGGTGAGTGGATCGTCACCTTGCGCTGCGCCAAGGTCAATGGCCAGCATGTGCGCCTGTTTGCCGGTGCCGGAGTCGTCGCGGACTCAGAGCCACAACACGAACTGGCCGAAACCACGGCTAAATTCAAAACCATGCTGAATGCGCTGGGCATGGTGCAGGAAGGGGTTTACTGATGCTGACCCATTGCACGCCATGGCCGCCAGAAACCGCGGCCCACTACCGAGCCCAAGGCTATTGGCGCGGTGAAACGTTCTCCGAAATGCTGGCAACACGCGTCGCAAAATATGGCGACAAACTGGCGGTGGTCAGTGACACCCGGCGCTGGAGCTATAGCGCACTGGGGGCCGAAGTGATGCGCCTCGCACATGGCTTTCACAGCCTGGGCATTGGCCATGGTGACCGCGTGGTGGTGCAACTACCCAATTGTGCAGAATTTATCGCCACTATTTTTGCACTGTTCCGCTTGGGTACCGTGCCCGTGTTTGCATTACCGGCACATCGCCAGTTAGAAATCAGCTATTTTTGTCAGCATGCCGAGGCCATAGCGTACATCATTGCCGACTGCGACGAGCACTTTGACTATCGCCCACTCGCACGCGAGGTGCAGGCCAATAGCCCAAGCCTCAAGCATATTATTGTGCTGGGTGAGGCCCAAGAGTTTCATACTTTGACGGACTTACCCACGCAACCAGGCGAACTGCCTGCAGGCCCAAGTGCTGAAGAAATTGCATTTTTACAACTATCTGGTGGCAGTACGGGCACGCCCAAACTGATCCCGCGCACCCATGACGACTACCTGTACAGTGTGCGTGCCAGTGCGGACATTTGCCAGTTAACAGCAGACAGTGTCTACCTGAGCGTGATCCCGGCCGGACATAACTTTGCGCTCAGCTCACCCGGCTCACTCGGCGCCTTGTATGCAGGCGGTTGTGTGGTGATGTGTGCCCACCCCAGCCCGGATATTGCACTGGCATGGATGGCACGTGAGCAAGTCAGCATTGTCGCCCTGGTACCGCCACTGGTGCCGGTCTGGCTCGATGCCATCAAACGCAGCCAGCCTGATCTGCGCCATTTAAAACTGCTGCAGGTGGGCGGTGCGCGGTTCAACAGTGCCATGGCACAACGTGTCATCAGCGAGCTGGGGGTGACCTTACAACAGGTGTTTGGCATGGCTGAAGGCCTGGTCAACTACACCCGGCTGGATGACCCATTAGAGGTGTTGCTGCATAGCCAGGGCAGACCCATTTCAGCCGATGATGAAATCCGCATCGTCGACGACGATGACCAGCCGGTCGCCGCTGGCGACATTGGCCATCTGCTCACGCGCGGCCCTTATACCATTCGCGGTTATTACAAGGCCCCCGAACATAATGCACGCGCATTCACTGCCGATGGCTTCTATCGTACTGGCGATATGGTGCGCATGACCGCAGAAGGCAACCTCGTGGTGGAGGGCCGGAATAAGGATCAAATCAACCGTGGTGGCGAAAAAATTTCTGCTGAAGAAGTAGAGCATCAATTACTGATCCACCACTTGGTGGTCGATTGCGCGATTGTCGCCATGCCAGATGCTTATATGGGTGAAAAGAGCTGTGCCTTTGTGGTGGCACGGGATAAGAGTTTGCGCCAGATTGATTGTGTAAGGTTTTTGCGTGCGCGTGGCCTGGCGGGTTACAAAATTCCAGACCGCATTGAGTTTGTACCTGAGTTGCCCAAAACTGGCGTCGGCAAAATTAATAAAAAAGATTTGCGTCAGCAAATCGCTACTCGGCTGACACATGCCAGCCCGCACCCCCTATTTTAGAAAACGATAAAGGTTTATTGATGGCTATCCCCAAAATTGCGTCTTACCCCATACCAGCGCTGGTCACCAGCAACCGTGTAACTTGGCAGGCAGATACTCAGCGCGCCGTACTACTGGTGCATGACATGCAAGACTATTTTCTCGATTTCTACGATCGCAGCAGTGCACCGGTCCCGCAGTTGTTAGCCAATATCCGCCGCCTGATTGACCAAGCCCACGTCTTGCATATCCCGGTGGTCTATACCGCACAACTGCCGCAACAAACCGCGGTGGAGCGTGGCCTATTGCAAGACATGTGGGGGCCGGGGTTAACTGCACAGCCAGAAGGTAAACAGATTGTGGCTGCGCTGGCGCCACAGGCACAAGATCTGGTGCTGGACAAATGGCGTTACAGCGCGTTTCAAAAATCCGCCTTGCAGGAAATGATGTTTGACCAAGGACGTGATCAGCTCATTATTTGCGGCGTGTATGCGCACATAGGCTGCATGATGACCGCCTGTGATGCCTTTATGCGCGATATTCAACCCTTTTTTGTTGCCGATGCGCTGGCAGATTTTTCAGCCGAAGAGCATGCCATGGCACTGCAATATGTAGCCCAGCGTTGCGGCGTGGCAATCGGTACAGACCACTTGCTCGACAGCTTGCGCGCCTTACTGCCAGCCTCTCTGCCTGCGCTCAAGGCCAGTATCGCCGACTTGCTACAGATAGAAGCCAGCCAATTACAGGACGACGACAACCTGCTTGATTGGGGACTGGACTCAATACGTATTATGGCGCTGGTGGAGCGCTGGCGCCAGGCGGGCGTAGACCTCAATTTTATGACACTGGCTGAAAATCCAACCATTGCCGCCTGGTGGACACGCCTCAACCAGCAGGAGCCCGCCTATGCTTAAGTATGCTTTTTTATGCGCACAGGCAAGTCGTATTGCGGCCATGCGTTTTAGCCTATTCACAATGCTAAGCTGGCTGGTACACCTCCCTCTAGCACAGGCCGGGACGCTGCCGTTTCCAGCGCACTGGACACCCACACAGCACTCGCACAGCCTGAGCTTTGAGCTCAGCTCCAGCTATACTGGCCAGCAATACCGCATTGTGCTCGATTTGCCGCACAAAGCGCCGCCCGCTGGCGGCTACCCGGTGCTGTGGGCACTCGATGGCCTGGCCAGTGTGCCGATGATGGAAGTGGCGCGGGCAAGACCACCCTCCGCCAGCGAGAGCGCACAATGGCGCAAAAAAATAGGAGAAGAGCCCGCTGGGCTAATTGTCGGCATCGGCTATGCGAGTGGTGCCCCGTTTGATATTAACGGCCGCGCACAAGACTACACCCCGGCCACCAGCGCAAACACTGGTGACTCTTTTTCTACCCAGCATGGCGGTGCCGATGCCTTTCTGAAGTTTTTAACGCTGGAGCTACGTCCGCTGCTTGCACAGCATTTTGAGCTCAATCCGCAAAAAAATACCTTGTTTGGGTTTTCTTATGGTGGCCTGTTCGCGCTGTATACACTCAGCACGCAGCCGCAATATTTTCAGCGCTATTGGGCCGCCAGCCCGTCGCTCTGGTTTGGCGAACACCAAACCATCAAGCAACTGCCAGACCATCTGCAAGCGCTGTCCCGGGTGCAAACCGTCGACCGCGTCATGATTACCGTCGGCAAAGATGAGCAATATCCGGCCAGTTTTGTCTCTGCTGAAGAGCAAGCAAAGCTGCAAAGCCGCACCATGGTCGATAACGCCGAGCGTTTTGCCACCTTGCTGCAACAGACCGGTTTGCCTCGTAGCCAGGTGCAGTTCCAGCGCCTGGATGATCATGACCATCAGGACATGCTGATGCACGGTGCCAGGCGCGCGCCAGCATTCGCGTTTTCGCCTTAGGTCAGCCACTGCACTTACCCTGATCCATCGGGATGGCATGTTGTGTCATCCCCAATATTCCACGCCGCCCGCCGGGCAGCGCCCATGCCGAGGATGATTCCATGAATACAACATCAACCCGTTTACCCACCAGCTCTGCTCAATATGGCATCTGGATGGGGCAACAAATGGTGCCAGACAGCCCCAGCTACCTCACCGCAGAAGCCATCGAACTGCGGGGTGCACTCAATAGTGAAGCATTACGCCTGAGCGTCACCGAGGTACTGAACAACTGTCAGACCCTGCATATGCGCTTTGAAATGAATGACGAAGGCTTGTGGCAATGGCCGCAACCAGCCGCGACTGTGCTGGAGATGCACGATTTTCGTCTAGCACCCGACCCTGAAGCTGCCGCCTTGCAATGGGCCAAACAATCACTGGCCACCGTATGCCGCCCTACCCACGATGCACTGTATCGCACCGCATTGCTGCAACTGACTGACGACTGCTGGCGATGGTATTTCCAGGTACACCATATTGCGCTGGATGGTTACGGTTATGGCATGGTGTGCCAGGCAGTCGCCGCACGCTACAGCGCCCATATCAGCGGCCAGGCATTACCTGCGCTGCCCGACTGGTCGCTACATAAAGTACTTGAAGCAGAACGCCAGTACAAAGCCGATGGCAAACTTGAGCGCGATAAAGCTTTTTGGATACAGCATTTGCAGCATGCGCCCGCCTCTGCGGTGGTCGCCCCCGCCCAGGAGTTTTCAGATGACGTGCTACGCCATGGAGTGCGCCTGAACAAAGAGCATGTTGCCAGGCTGGAACACGCCGCCCAGCAATGCGGCCAGGACTGGGGCAGCTGGATGCTGGCCGCCATTGGTTTGTGGCTGGCCAAACAGTCAGGCCAGCAGCAACTCACCTTTGGCTTGCCGGTGATGAACCGCCTGGGCACACCTGCATTGAGCATCCCCTGCATGGCCATGAATATTGTACCGATGAGTGTTTACGTTGACCCAGCGCAGGACATGCGCGCCATGAGCCAACAACTCGCTCACAGCCTGCGTACCATCCGGCCACATTTGTATTACCGCTACGGCTGGATACGCGGCGACCTCGGCTTGCTAGAGGTGCAAAAGCATTTGTTTAATCAGGCAGTCAACATCATGCCATTTGACCGCCACGCGCCGTTTGCTGGCTTGCAAAGCAGCATACACCCGATCAGCGCCGGCCCGGTCAAAGACCTGAATATCAGCGTATTTGTGCTCAATGGCGAATGGCAGTTATTACTCGAAGCCAACCCGAATGCGTACAGCAGCGAGCGCCTGGCAGATTTACATGAAGACTTGTCACGCTGGCTGAACCAGCTATCGACACATGCGCCGCAAGCCGCCCTCGCCCCATTGTTACAAGACTTGCCGCCCTTGTCATTTTTACGCGGGGAAGCCTTGCAACAGCCCGCCCAACCAGTATTGCAACGCTTATATAAAATAGCGTTTAGCCGCCCCAACCACCCGGCCCTCGAATGGCAAAATGAAATCACCGGTCATCGCTCACTGAGCTACCAGGCCTTGCTGCACCAGGTAATTGAAATGGCTGCACAATTGCAGGCAAATGGCTTGCAACCACAAGACCGTGTCATTATCCTGCTGCCACGCAGCCCCGAAGCCATCGTTGCTATCCTGGCTACCTTGTGGGCAGGCGGCTGCTATGTGCCACTAGACCCGCTCGGCCCGACGGGCCGACTGGACATGGTGTTAACCGACGCAGCACCGCAACAAGTAATTACGCAGCCTGAGTGGGCGCACAAGGTGGGTAGTTTGCCCCTGGTGTGCATGGCGGCATGCGCACAGGAACACACATCGGCCGATGTGTCTGCTATTTTCAACAACCACCCTCTCGCCCGGCCGCTACCGGTGCACCCCGAAGACCCGGCCTACCTGTTGTATACCTCCGGCTCTACGGGCAAACCTAATGGCGTTCTGATGAGTCATGGCGCACTGGCGCATTTTGTGGCCAGCGCAGGCCAACTGTACCAATTGCAAAGCAGTGACCGCGTGCTGCAATTTGCACCATTACATTTTGATGCCAGCATAGAAGAAATTTTCCTCTCGCTATGTCATGGCGCTACCCTGGTGTTACGTACCGACGCCATGCTGGACGCTATATCAAGCTTCACCGGCTTTATTCAGCAGGCTCAGATTAGCGTGCTCGACCTGCCGACCGCTTACTGGCATGAACTGGCTTATGCACTCACCCCCGCCCTGGCTAACGACTTACACAGCGTCAGGCTGACCATCATCGGCGGCGAAGCCGCCTTAGCCGAGCGCGCACGGCGCTGGCAACAGCTGCTGCCCGACCATGTGCTGCTAAACAGCTACGGCCCCACGGAAGCCTCGGTGATTGCCACCACTGCCAGACTGAGTGGCCAACAAGCGGTGTGGGATGGCAGTGACCAGGTGCCAATCGGTTTGCCACGCCCAGGCGTGCAAGCGCTAGTGGTGGATGAACGGCTATACCCGGTTGCGGTAGGCAAGCCCGGTGAGTTACTGCTGTGTGGTGATGCACTGGCCACCCATTATCACCACAATAGTGCGCTCACCACACAACGATTTATTACCCCACGCATCATTTCGCCTGCGCATCAGGATTTTGCCGTACGCGCTTATCGCACAGGTGACCTGGTATGTTTGCAACACGGCCAACTGCAGTTTCTGGGCCGGTTAGATAATGAAGTCAAAATCAGCGGCCTGCGCATTGACCCGGCCGAAATTGAGAATGCACTACTCAGCCACCCGAATGTGCGTGAAGCCGCCGTGGTGACTCTGCCGCGCCAACCAGCGGGTGTCGTACTAGCCGCGTTTGTCGTGTGTGCCGATAGTCAGGCAACGGCGGATCATGTCAGCGCATTGCGCACAGCGTTGGCAGACAGCTTGCCTGCCGCAGCAGTGCCCGACCACTGGCATGTTGTATCCGAGTTGCCGCGCAACCTCAATGGCAAAATAGACCGCAAACAGCTAGTAGACATGCTGGCCGCGCAACAGCCCGCCAGCGTGCCAGAGGCCACTACGCTTGAGCAGCAGGTCATGCAAGTCTGGTATGAGGTGCTGGGCGTGATGCCAGCGCATGTAGACGCCAACTTCTTTGATCTGGGCGGCAAATCGCTGCAAGCGATTCAGGTCTCCAGCAAGCTGGGGCAATTACTGCAACGTGAAATCGCCATCTCCGCCCTGTTTAACCATGCCACCGTACAGGCGCTGGCCAAGGCGCTCAGTGCACCAGTGGCGCATCGTCCACCATCTAGCCAGGCAGCACAAGCCTTCGCACCCATGTTAACTATTCAGCAAGGGTCACATCCGGCCCTGTTCTGCCTGCATCCGGCAGAAGGGCTATCATGGTGTTATCTGGCACTGGCACGTCATCTGCCGGGTGTCGCCATTTATGGCTTGCAGGCAACCACCGACCAGCCTTTGCCCGACAGCTTTACGGCCATGGTAAAAGCTTATGCGGCGCGTATCCGTCAACAGCAAGCGCATGGGCCTTATCGTCTGTTAGGCTGGTCGTTGGGCGGTGCCTTGGCCCACGCGATTGCCAGCCACCTGACGCAGTCGGGTGAACAAGTGGAGCTGGTGGCACTGATGGACAGCTACCCGGCACCCGCTTTTGCCGACTGGCGTGCCCCTAGCCTACACGATGCGTTGATTACCTTGTTAAGTGTGACCGGTGAGCTAGAAGCTGACACACCAGAAGCCATTTACCAGCGCTTGCTACGCCCTGGCAGCCCGCTTGCCGCAGTAGGACGGGATGCACTGGAGCACCTGGGCGCAACGGCGCTGCATGGCATGCAACTGTTCCGCGCCAGCCAGACACCACATTACCAGGGCGACCTGTTGCTGTTCCAGGCTGCTGAGCGCGCGCCAGATACCCCGCAACCCGCCTCCTGGCTACCTTACCTGCAAGGCAGGCTCGATTGTGTGGTAATCAACTGTAACCACTTTGGCATGAGCGATCCGGCGCCGATGGCAGCCATCGGCCAGGCATTGGCTGAGCGGCTAATGATCAAACCCACGCCTGAATTGGCGGTAGCGCAAGAAGTGAGTCTGGCATGAAAGGCCAGCTCGCCATTGTGACTGGGGCAGCACAAGGCATAGGCGCAGCCGTGGTGGCCGCACTGGTTCAACAAGGCGCGCGCGTGGCCGCACTGGATATCCAGGCCGAAGCCTTGCAATATGCCATGCAACCTTATGGTGATCGCGTCACCTCCTATGCACTAGACTTAAGTCGCAGCCAGGAGGTTGGCGCCGTGGTCGAGCGTATCACGGCCGAGTTGGGTATGATCGATATGCTAGCCAATGTGGCAGGCATACTACGCATGGGTAGCATCTGTGAGTGCAGCGACCAAGACTGGGAGCGTATTTTTGCCGTCAACACCCATGGCCTGTTTTATTTGTCACGCGCCGTAGCCAGACACATGATGGCGCACAAACGCGGCAGCATTGTCACGGTAGGCTCTAATGCGGCAGCCATTCCGCGCATGCATATGGCGGCTTATGCGGCCTCTAAAGCGGCGGCCTGCCATTTTGCCAAATGCCTGGGCCTGGAACTGGCACCTTACGGTATCCGCTGCAATATTGTATCGCCCGGCTCTACCGATACCGAGATGCAACGCCAGTTATGGCAATCCGGCAGCGATGCCAGCACCGTCATCGCCGGTTCACTGCCGCATTACCGTACCGGCATTCCGCTTGGCCGCATCGCCGATGCACAGGATATTGCCAAAACGGTGCTGTTTTTACTTAGCGATGCCGCCCGCCATATCACCATGCATGACTTGCGGGTAGACGGTGGGGCGACGCTAGATGCTTAACCATTATTGGATGCTAAACGATTCAGGTGCTTAGCCAAATACATAGACAACACGCAGTCTTGCCAGACTCGGCCATATCCAGTCTGGCAAGACTGCCATTTGTGCACCAAGTCACACCACTGCCAACTGCACACATGCCATCCGGAGTGCACGTCTGGCAGTTAGCACTGGCCACCGATGTGGTTGATGATGCGGTCACCGAACAAAAATATCAGCAGCTCCTTTCGTTGCTGGCAGTTGATGAACGTGTACGCTGCCAGCGTTATCACCGGCTGGCCGACAGGCTACGCTATGCCGTGATGCGGGCAGCCCTGCGCCATTTGATTGCAGATCATTTACAATTGCCAGCACACTGCATTCAACTAGGTTCAACCCCCTTTGGTAAACCCTGTCTGCTCGCCCCAGCGGCCCAGTTACAATTCAATCTGTCACACAGCCAGCAGCTAGGCCTGATTGCCTTATCAGCACAACGGCCGGTAGGCGTCGACATCGAAGCCTTGGCCAATACACACCAGCAACAAGCGCTACAAAACGTATTCAGCCCCCGCGAACAAGCTTACTGCCTGCAACATCCGCATGCCGCCGCCTGGACTCAACTCTGGACCGGCAAAGAAGCCGTCTTAAAAGCATTGGGCACCGGCCTGACGACAGCGTTAACAACACTATCAGTGTTGCCCGTCGCAACAGGTTTTGAGGTCTCGCTGGCAGAGCCAACTTCGCCTCCAATACAGGCCTGGCCATTACCCGTAGTAGATGGATATCAGGCGGCGCTGGCCTTGCTATAAGCGCATGTGCGCCAGGTTAGCTCTGGTTACGGTAGTGCTTGGGCAAAGTGCCAAAATGGCGGTGAAACGCGGTTGAAAAGTTAGCCTGGCTGCTATACCCGGCGATTTCCGCCGCACGCGTCACACTGACGCCATCATCTCTTAGCGCATGTGCTGCGCGTTCCAGGCGGCATTGGCGCATATAGTCAAAAATAGTTTGGCCACGCATCTGCCGGAATTGTTGTTGCAGCGTATTTGCATTACAACCAATGTATTTGGCAATCGCACGCATGTCGAGCTGGTCTGCCTCGCCACTGTCTATTAATGCTTGCAGGCGCAGCACGCGCTGATAAGCGGTGGTCGACATATCCACCGGCGCAACAGGCTCTGCGGGCAATGTCTGCGATAGCGCATGCACAATCAACTCCAGCGCCCGGCACTCCTGATGCAGCATTTGTAACGGTCCTTCACTGCCAACCGGATGTATCAACTGCTCAGCAATGGCAATATCGCGCGCCGTCGGATTCCAGTTGTGAATCGCCAACCCATCGTGAAACAGGCCGGGCTCAAAGCCAGCTGCCGCCAGCCAGACCGGGGTTAAGGTTAATACCACCATACGCTGACGGCTACCCGCGTGCGAATGCCGCTCAAAATTGACCGGATCATGGATGCTGACAACGACACCTTGCGGCACTGCATCCGACCCTTCACCTACATCCAACTGCAGGGTTTGCTGCCCCATCATCACCTGCGCATTGCCTTCAATCTTCAACATGATCTTGATGCAGGGCTCATGGATCACAAACTGCGTACGCATATCATGCAGATGAACAATGTCGGTGCAGTGCAAGGTCATGCCCTCACGCACGCGGGTAAAAGAAAAGTCCCCCTGCATCAACGGTGAGGCCTTGCCAATGTTAGGCGACAGCAGGCGATGCTCTTGCCCGAACTTGGCATGCAGGTTTTCTACATCAATATCATGGTCTGGCGACAGCCTGCGTCCAGATGACAACCGGCCTGCATGACGCTTACTGGAGCTTTGGATTGGTGTGCGCACAAACATCTTTCTTGCTTAAGCAAACAAAACTGACCTGCCCGCCAAAAGGACAGATGTTAAAATTATAAATGATAATCATTCTTATTATAACAACTCATCGTGCTTCTTGAAACAGTGTGCGGAAATAGCAAACCTACGGAAAAAACATGTCTTTAATCACTCATCGTCACCCCTATTCATTTAAATTAAAAACGTTGTCAGCCATGGTGCTCATGGCCTGCGCAACACCACTGGCCCTGGCTGCAACAGCTGAAACCGGCAATATACAAACCCTGGAAGAAATCACGATTTCTTCTGCCCAGGAAGAGCTTAAACAAGCCCCTGGCGTGTCTGTCATCACGGCTGAAGATATTGCAAAACGCCCGCCAACCAATGATTTATCTGAGATTATCCGCACCATGCCCGGCGTCAATCTGACCGGCAACTCCACCAGCGGCCAGCGTGGCAATAATCGCCAGATTGATATCCGCGGCATGGGTCCTGAAAACACACTCATCCTGATTGATGGCCGCCCGGTGAGCAGCCGCAACTCCGTGCGTTATGGCTGGCGCGGTGAGCGCGATACGCGAGGTGACACCAACTGGGTGCCGCCAGAACAAGTTGAACGCATTGAGATTTTGCGCGGCCCGGCCGCGGCCCGTTATGGTAACGGTGCCGCCGGTGGTGTGGTCAACATCATTACCAAAGCTGCAGCTAAAGAAGCACATGGCAACCTCACTGCCTATACCAGCATCCCAGAAGATTCCGTTGATGGTGCGACGCGACGCCTGAATTTTGGCTTAAGTGGCCCGATTTCTGACAGTGTGTCTTACCGCATTTACGGCAATATGAACAAAACGGATGCCGATGATTTCGATATTAATGAAGGCCATGAATCACCACGCACCGGTATTTACGTGGGTTCACATCCATCCGGTCGTGAAGGCGTGCGCAACCGGGACCTGAATGGTCGCCTGAGCTGGCAGGTGAATGACAATCATCGTCTGGATCTGGATGCAACCTTCAGCCGTCAGGGCAATATTTATACCGGCTCCACTGAAAATACCAACAATTACACGACCACCCCCGGCGGATTGCCAAACGCTGCAACGCAAAAACTCAATGCTTATATCGGCCGTGAAACCAATATTATGTACCGGGAGAACTATGCCCTTACCCATCATGGTAAATATGATTTTGGGTCATCCATGGCCTATTTGCAGTATGAGCATACTCGTAACAACCGCCTGAACGAAGGGCTGGCTGGTGGTGTGGCAGGCTTATTTTCAATCACCAATCCTGGCTTTACAACCTCTGAGCTAAAAGGGTATACCGGCCATGCCGAAACCACTATTCCGGGCAAGGTGGCGGGGCTGAGTCAAATGTTGACCATAGGCACAGAATGGGTACGCCAGACGCTGGACGACCCGAACTCGATGACGCAGGCCACAAGTGGCGCAGGTACTGGTGGTAATGTCCCCGGTATTTCCAGTATCGGCCGTAACACCTTCACAGCAGCCAATATTTTCTCTGTATTCGCCGAAAGCAACATTGCATTGACCGACAGCACACTGCTGATCCCGGGCTTGCGTGTCGACCACCATACGCGTGTCGGCGATAACTGGAGTCCGTCGCTGAACCTGTCACATATGATCAATGATCAATGGTCACTGAAAACCGGGATTGCCCGTGCCTACAAAGCCCCAAACTTGTATCAATTGAACAGCAATTACCTGCTCTATAGCAACGGCAATGGCTGCTATGGCGGCGGAGCGACCGCGTGTTATTTACAGGGCAATGACAATCTGGATGCCGAGCACAGTATTAATAAAGAGCTAGGGATTGAGTATAAGACCAACGATGTCTTGGCTGGCCTGACTTTCTTCCGCAACGATTACAAGAACAAGATCGATGCCGGGATCGCACCCAATACGCGTGTCGCTGGCCAGGGTGCGGCCAATATTTTCCAATGGGTAAACGTGCCGGATGCACTGGTACAAGGCTTTGAGGGCACTTTGAAGTTCCCGGTGTTCACCAATGTGACCTGGACGAACAACTTCACTTATATGATCGACTCCGTCAATAAAAAGACCAATGATCCATTGTCTATTATTCCTAAAGTCACCCTCAACTCCGTGATGGACTGGAAAGTGAATAACGATTTAGGTTTGCAAGCCACCATGTCATTGTTTGGCAAACAAGAGCCGAAAAAGCACGACTACCAAGGTAATCTTGTGACAGGTGATGCCGCAAATGTGCGCAACAGCTATGCGCTATTTGGAATCAACGCTAGCTACCAGTTCAACAGAAACTGGCGCATGACCACCGGCGTCAGCAATTTGTTTGACAAACGCTTGTACAGCCGCGGCAATGCCTCTGGTGTTAGTAATGGTGCCAACGTTATCTCTGGCGCTGGGGCTGAAACCTATAACGAACCGGGACGCGCATTTTACGTGCTAGTGAATAGCTCGTTCTAAGATTCACGCATCAAAGAATACGCCGTTATGCTGCGCGCTCAATCAGCCCAAACCTGGTTGAGCGCTGCTTTTTGTTTAAGCTTATTTGCACCCACAATGCACCCATTAAAAAATATCAGGAGAAATCCATGCACCACTTGAAAGGCCATTTGCCGACGCACGAACCCAGCCGCTACCTGGTCGGCCTCTGTAGCCACTTTAGGCGAAAAATAGAGGTTGAATATACCGACACACAAGGCCTGGCAAGATTTCCATGGGGCAATTGCGTGCTTAAGGCACAAGAAGGCGCGCTTGAGTTCGAATGCCACGCCATGTCGGATGAAAACCTTAAACAATTGCAATATGTGCTTAACGAACACATTGCGTTATTCTCGCGCCGTGCGCCAATGACGGTACATTGGCAAATACCAAGCAAAAAATGAAACTTTTTTAAGTATATTTTGTCTAAATATATATGCATGGCATTTTTTTGCGCAACACCATAAAGTATTTCCTACATCACAATAGGAAAATAGCCGATTAAGTATTCAGGTCAATTAGCGTAATCTGCAATTGTCGCGTTTGAAATGAAGTGTCGAATGCATTTCGAGTTTCATTCATAACAAGACAAATACGGCAGCCTTCACGGCTGCCGTTTGTACTCAACGAATGAAGGAGTATGCATATGCCTAGAGGATCCAACCCTAAGCGCGAGCAAGAATACGAAACCCTCAAGCACCCGTTGAAGCAACACCACCGCTACCCTGGTCGCGAAGACGTGGTCGCTGCCAGTATTGTCAACAAACACCGTAAGCAAGCGGGCGAAACCAAAGACAACTCATCCTGAGTGCCACGTTTACCAAGCATCAACATATTGCCAATTTTCAATCAAAATCTATACCGGTTTGCGGGGGGTATTGTTTTTTAAAATCCCTGGCGCATCTGTTTAAAAATGGGGATTGTTATGCAACAAACTGCTGATATTGGAATTTCACCTCTCAATTACCAACCCGCTTATGAAGTGCTGGCGGAAAGCGAAACCAAAAGCCGGGAAAACCTGCAATATACCCTGCGCAAAATCTCTGAAATCACTGCCGGGCATGCCAATTACAGCGCGCGTAGCGTGCATGTGAAAAGTCACGGCCTGATCTATGCCGAAATGGACATTTACAACAACCTGCCCGCGCCACTGGCCCAAGGCATGTTTGCCAAGGCACAAACATTGCCACTGGTGATGCGTTTTTCTACCGTGCCTGGCGATATTCTGCATGACAAAACCTGCACCCCACGCAGCCTGGCGATCAAGGTACTCGGCGTCAATGGGGAGCGGCTGCCAGGCAGCGAAGAGGCAATCACGCAGGACTTTTTATTGGTCAATGGTGCCAGTTTCCTGTCTTCCAGCGTACAGGTGTTTCTGTCTAACCTCAAACACATCGCCTCTACGCCAGAAACCAACACCGAGTTCAGGCATTTTTTATCGCAAATATTCCGCTCCACCGCCAGGTTGGTCGAATCCCTTAAAACTGGCCAGCAAACCCTGATTAGAAACCTGCACCAGTCACTAGAAACGAATATTTTAGGGGAAACCTACTTTAGCCAGGACCCGATTTTATACGGCGACTATATGGCCAAAATTGCTTTTGTGCCGATTGCGCCCGACCTGCTCACCCTCACCAACAAACCGGTGGACACCCTCGCCTCCGATGGCCTCAGAAAATCCATTGTGGATTACTTTATTGCCCACACCGCCGTATGGGAGCTGCGCGTACAACTCTGCACCGATATCAAGCAAATGCCGATTGAAGACTCAACCGTGATCTGGTCAGAAGATGTCTCACCTTATATCCCCATCGCCCGCATTACTGCCAAGCCACAAATCGCCTGGAGCCCTTATCGTTCGCATGTCGTCGACGAGTGCATGATGTTCTCGCCCTGGCACGGCATTCAATCACACCGCCCCTTGGGCTCAGTGATGCGGCTGCGAAAAATGAGCTATGAACTGTCTAAAAACTTGAGCGCACCGGCCACAGCCACCCCGATTTGCGAGCCGACGAGCCTGGATGATTTATGCTAATGCACGCCCACGCCTAGCCCGTCGACCATGATCAAACTGGGCGGCGATCACGCCAGCGATATGCCAACACATCCGGCAGGTAAGTGGCGATGACCATCAATGCCGCCAGGGTTAACCATAGCCACTTGATCGAATAACTGGTGACAAACCTGGCGGCCGGCGTTTGCGCCTGCACAAACTGGTAAAATGCCGGTGCGTCCAGGCCTTCGATATATTGGCCTTTGATCTCAGTCGCCATTTCTTTCAAATGATCCACATCCTGGCTGGATAAATACCGATCAAACTCAGCATAGGCTACCGGTGGATCAGGATCATCCTTGCTGGCATCGCTGTAATTGACGCCACCACCGGCACTTTCGGCCGCGGCATCGGTACCCCAATAGCCGACAAAACGATTATTGGCGTTAAAACGCTTAATTGGCGACGGCTCTTTGCCGCCCACACCGATAAAAATAACGTTTTTGCCGATACGCACATCGCTAATATCCAGCTTGTTAATGCCATTGGCTTTGGGTGCTTCATCGCCATCGGTAAAAAACAGCATTTGCGCCGGAATATTCAAATAGTCAAACGTCGCCTCGGCCGCTTTGACGCCAAATGTCATGCGGCTATTGCCGCTCCAGGCCATGCGCCATTCAAGGTGATTAATGCTGTCGGTGATAATGTCAAAGTTAGCGCACACTTCTAATGGCATAAACAATAAAGCGACATTCTCGGCGGCAAACACCCCCACACTCACATAGGTGCCACAAGGCGAGGTTTTAACCACTTGCTTCATTAAGTGCTGGGTATACGCCAACCGTGTAGCAGGCTTGCTATCCACTTTCATGTCTTCCGCATTCATGCTTTGCGAAATATCGGCCAGCAACAAATAGTTATGTACCTCTTGCTTGAGCTGAATCTCTGGCTTGACCAGCGCCAGCAGCAGAAAACCCATGGCGCCCAGCAGCAAGCTGGTTTCGTAATGTGTTTTGATGAATGACAAAAACTGTTTCATGGCAAGCCCTGTGGCAAGTTGCTGATTTCCATGCCTGAGGGGTCCTGCGGCACGGTTTTAATATGCTTGGGAATCACGCCATGCAATAAACTCAAATTGAATTTAGCTGCCTGGTTGCCCGGGTCGAGTTTGAGTGATTGCTCGTAAGCCGCCCTCGCCTGTAAATAATCAAATTTGGCTTGCTCCTGAATCGCACCATCGGCCTCGACCAGACGCTGCAACCCAGAGTGAAACAGATGGTTGCCCACATTAAAATGGATCTGCGACTTTAACGATGCACTTGGTACAAACACCGCCTCATCGTGCTGTTTTGGCGCTTCTAACAATTGGCTAAAATTTTGTACCGCATGCTTGTGATTGCCGGTTTTACCTTGCTGATAAGCATCGGCAAACTTTTGATGAAACGGAAATAGGTCTGCCTCCAGCACTTCACCGCGTTGTAATACAGCATTGGCATGGCTGATTTTACGCACCTGATAACCCTGGTATGCACTACCTAGTACCCCGACGATCAGCACCAGTGCCAACACCTGGTTTTTGCGCATTAAATGATTGTTCATTCGTACACCCTCACATTTTTAATCACCAGCATCAGCAACACCAACACCAGGGCACTAATCACAAATAAGATGGAATAATCGTCACCGGCGATTGTTTCGTGATATTGAATGGCCTTTTTTTCCCGCGAGTCGATGTCGTTAATCGCCGACTGCAAGGTTTCCGGGTCATCTGCCTCATAGGCTTTGTACTTCAGCCCCAATGACTGAAAATACTTATGCAACACAATCGAATTGGGCGTACGGTCTTCGTCATATTCGTTTTTGGAGAAAATACTCGGCTCGCCGGGCTCACGCAGCATGATCCAGTAAATACTCAGCTTGCGGCTTTTGAGGCGCTCGCTGAGCAAAAACTTGACGCGCGGACTCAATTTACCGGCACCATCCGAGAGCAAAATCACCGCCCGTGAGCCTGAGCTCTGAATGTTATCGAACAAACCAACCGCCTCGGTCAATCCGGCACCAATATTGGTTTGGTTGAGTGACGGGCTGGTCGCGGCCACAATTGCCGCATGAATGGCATCGCGATTGGTGGTGATTTTGATGCCGTACAACGCCGAGTTGGTGAAGCCGACCACGCCCATCATGTCGTTGGGCCGCGAATCAATAAACTGCGTAATAATGCGCCGCGCCGCGGCAGATTTAATTTCTGCCACATGGCCAGAAGCATCGCCCGCAAACGGGTGATCCATACTTACGCTGCGGTCTATCACCATTACCGTCTGCGCGCCCTTGCCCACGCGTGGTATTTGCTTATCCGACCCTCGCGGTGCAGCCAGCGCAATCACAATGCTCAGCAACAGCAAAGACATCATCACCTTGACCGCCAGGTTGAGGCGGTCCGAAAACAAGTCTTCGGGGATCATGTCCAGCCAGCTGTAATGCTGCCCTTGATGGCCCTTTAACCAGAAAGGCAGCAGCGCGATGGGCAACAGGGCAAATGCCCATGGATGTAAAATCATCATGCCACGCCCCGCTCGCAATCACGCAAGCGCTTGCTAAGCTGCACCAGCTGCGCAATCACCTGACGGCTATCACGGTTTTTCACGCCGTATAAAGATTGATTAGACGCTGCAAAAAACTGTGTAATTTCGTGCTGCATGTCTTTAAAGCCAGGGCGCAAGCGCACAAACTCGTCTACATCGCGGGCAAAAATATTCGCCCCATAATGCTGGTTAAATGCCTGATGCAAATACACCAATGCTTTTTTCTCTTCTGCCGCGGTTTTAGGTTTGGACGACCTGGCCAGGCGCTTGAGTTGCCGGTGAGCGCGTGCAAATGCCCCACCCATAAACGGTAGCCATTGACCATCGGCGTTGATGTAAAGCAAGGCCAGCAGGCTGGCAATCGTCATGCTGACAAACACAGCCAACCATTGTGTTGCGGCGCGGCTGTCAATCAGCGGCGTGCGCACGTCTGGCAGCATGTTTTTCTTGGCGGTAGATGAGCCGCCTATCACCAGCGGCGAAAACCAGAAGCCCCAGGCCGGGACCTCCATACTGCTGGCGCTGGCCGTCGCATGGCTAAAATGCAGCTTGGCCGCCGGTAAATGCATCACGCCTGGGGTCGTGCTCGCCGCAAATACCTGGTAACGCAATTGCAGCGTGTATTGGGTATGCGCAGATTGCGACTGCGTGTGTAATGCTACCTCGACCAGCTCAATGCCATCATGCTTGCTGCCTTTTTTTGGCAAGCTATTTTCAACCAGCTGATAGCCTGCTGGCGCATCGACCATCACCGTTCTGCCGAGTACATCGCCAATCTGTATGCCATGGCTAGACGCTGGGTTAATCACCGTCACGCTTGGTTGTGCAACGGGTTTGGTTGCAGAGGCTTCAGCATCCGCTGCCAGCCCATGATTGGCCGCGAATAATAAGCTGGCGACGATTAACAGGCATTGCAGCGCCTTGCTTTTCGTCCTGTTTAAAATCTGTGTTTGCATGAAAAGTCTCTCACCATCACATTGCTTGTTCAAAATAATGCGTCATCAGCTCTGGCCGGTAGTCGCCATGCATAAATAACGCCGGGCTCTCAAAGCGTAAAAACAAAGCCTCTAAGGCCTGCCTGCGCGCATGAAAGGCATTGATGAATTTGGCTTTTACTTCACTGCGGAAAAACAGCGTGCGGTTGCGCCCGGTTTCCAGGTCTATCATGGTGCCAAAGCCAAACTTGGGTAGTTTTTTGTACTCCTCGTCGTCCCACAGCACAACGGGCACCACCTTATGGGCAGACATCGCGAGCAAGGTTTTCTCAATCAGCGCCAGCGGCATATGAAAGTCAGAAATCCAGAACACCAGTGACCGCGTCTGCCCCAAAAAGTCAGGCATCTCTGTCACCCCCTCAATCCCAATCCGCAACTGCTGATAATCATGCAGCAAGGCGATGGTTTGTTTGCTCTGGTGATAATTGCGGCTCAATGGCAAGGTGAAATCTTCAAGCACTTGCTGGTTGTAACCAATAAAGCCGAACAAATCGCCCATGTTATATGCCGAGTTAGCCACTGCCGTCGCCATTTCAATCGCAGTATCCAGCTTGCGCTGGCGGCCCCGAAACTGCATGGATGCAGACACATCGCACACGGCATAAATCGGCGTCGTGCTGTCCTGGTTAAATTGCCGCACCTTCACCTGCTCAAACGGGTCACGGATGGTCTGGCGCAAATCCATACGCCTGGCGTCCGGGTAATCCACCAGGTTGATGGTGCCGCGATAATCTGAGCCAATGCCGCGTTGCGTGCCCGCATGATCGCCCAGCTGGATGCTGTCCGACTTCCAGTCAATCACGTATTCAAACGGCCGCGCATAGCTTGTTTCATCACTTGGCATGTGTGGCTTTTTGGCCACAGATTTGTGGGCACTTTTTAAAGAAAGACGCATGATTGTCTACTTTGCTATCGCGCGGCTTAAGCCGCTTTGCTAAACGATAAACTAGGCACAGCCACGGTACGGATAATATTGTCCGTCAACTCCCTGGCCAATGCCGTGCGGCGATTTTCATAGGCGGCGTTAAACACCAAGCGGTGCGAAATCACCTCGTGAAACACGGCATGAATATCTTCCGGGTACAAGCTATCGCGATTATTTAACCAGGCATTCACACGCGCCGCTTTCATCAGCATGCCCATGCCGCGCGGGCTAGCACCGGTCTGTATCACGCGGCTGATATCGACGCTGTCCATGGTCACGCCAAACTTTTGCGGGTGTTGCGTCGCGTCCCACAAGTCCATGGTGTACTCCTCTAGCACGTCGCTAGACTGGATATGGTCTTGCAAACGGTCTGAAAACGCATTCAGCTGATCAAATTTCAAAATACCGCTATCGACCTGTTGTGTGAGTTTTTCGGCATGCTGAAACTTGGTATTAAACACCAGCGATTTTTTCAACTCGCGATCCGCCGGAATCTCAATTGGAATTTCCATCATGAAACGGTCACGCGCGGCCGAGGGGATTTCAAATGTCTCGTTTTTTTCTACCTGGTTACGGTCGGCAAACACAATCATGTGCGGCATGCGATATTCTTGTTTAAACGCACTGAGATGGCGCTCTGCCATCACACGCAACATCAAGGCATGCACCTGTGGCCGCGCACGGTTGATCTCGTTAAAAAAGAACACGGACAAATTTTCACCGGCACGTAACAGCGGGCCTTCATCAATCTGCGGGCGGCCATCCGGGCCTAAAAACGTGTGGTAAATGAGGTCATTTGGCATCAGGTCTACCGTGCCTTCAATCCGCTCATAAGCACCGCCAATGCCGCGCGCAATCGATTGCAGCAAGGTGGTTTTACCCACACCAACGCCGCCATCGAGCAACACATGGCCACGCGCAAAAATCGCAATATTCATGAGTCGGATGGCTTTGCTCTGCCCGACAATCACCTGGTTTACCTGCTTTTCAAGCTCCAGCGCATGATGACGCCAATCTGTCAGTTGGATATCTAAGGTAGCGGACATGAATCTTTCCTTTATTCACCAGTTTTTAAAATGGGCTGCCATCAAACTCGGCAGCCAATGTCTTACAATATGTTTCAGAAATGTAACAGGTTGTAACTAGTCCACAATCCTCCAGTTTAGACAACTTCACTGGTCCAGTTAATTGTGAGATATATTGCTGATTTGATAATCCAGATTTACAATAAAAGAAAGGGAATTTTTCCCGCAGGCTTGTGGTTGTGCGCGTGCTGATGGAGAGAGAAATGCTACGTTCGTGGAGTCTTAAACTAACAATTACCGAGACCTCTGGCTTGCCGGTCTACCTGCAAATTGCCCAGCAAATCATGGAAGAAATCCAGCGCGGTCGCCTGGCGCCGTCTACTGCCATGCCCGGCACGCGCGAGTTAGCCGACAAACTCAATGTCAATCGCAAAACGGTGATCCTGGCCTACGATGAGCTCATCGCCCAAGGCTGGCTGGTCACCGAGCAAAGAAGAGGCTCGTTTGTCTCGGCCAACCTGCCCAACTTTAATGCACAAGCGCACGCCGCCAACACCAGCCAACAACCCGCCAACGTGGTGGAGGGCCCAAGCCACCCCTTGCTCAACTATCAATCACCGATCGACGGCGTGATTGACTTTAACGATGGCATCCCCGATTCACGCTTGATTCCATTTAATATTCTGTCGCGGGCCTTTCGCCATGCATTAATCGGCGCCAGCAAAGGCAAAAACCTAGGCTATGGTGACCCGCGCGGCACCCTGGCATTAAGGCAATCCATCGCCACCATGCTCAATATGGAAAGAGGCTTGAGTGTCGCCATCGACCAGATTTGCATTGCGCGTGGCAGCCAGATGGGTATTTTTTTAGCGGCGCGCGTATTAACCCGCCCGGGTGACAATATTGTGGTTGAGCAACTGAGCTACCCTGCCGCCAAAGAGGCATTCAGGTCTTGCGGCGCCAATATTCTGACCGTCAAGCAAGACAAACATGGCATTGATGTCGTCGCACTGGAAAAACTGTGCCAGCAACAGCCTATCCGTGCCATTTATGTCACACCACACCACCAGTTTCCTACCACTGTCATCATGACCGCCGAGCGGCGCTTAAAGCTGCTGATGCTGGCCGAGCAATATGATTTCACTATTGTAGAAGACGATTACGACCACGAATTTCACTTTTCGCACCACCCGGTGTTTCCGCTGGCCAGCACCAACCACGGCGGCCGTGTGATCTATGTTGGCTCACTGTCTAAAGTGCTCGCCCCCGGTTTGCGCGTAGGTTACCTGGTAGCCACGCCCAACCTCATCAACCGCTGCGCGCAAGAGGTCATGCTGATAGACCGGCAAGGCAACTCCATCACCGAACTCGCCGTGGCCGAACTCATGGATTCCGGCGAAATCAAACGCCATATCCGCCGCACGTTCAAGGTGTATAACGAACGCCGAAACCTGCTGATCACGCTGATTAAAAAAGAACTCAAAGAATACGTCACCTTTGATGCACCCGATGGCGGGCTGGCGATCTGGCTACGCTTAAAAGATGGCATTGATGTTGAAAAAGTCGCTGAACAGGCATTAAAACATCACGTGCGTATTTTGCCGGGCACGCTGTTTTCAGAATCTCAGCAAAGCGTGCATGCCATTCGCTTGGGCTTTGGTAGCTTAACGACGACAGAACTAGAGAAAGGCGTACTGGGCTTAAAAGCGGCTTTGTCCAACGCTTAGCCGATGGCCAATCTATGGATATTTAAGAAAACTTAAATACAACCGAAAACAATTTATAACAATGCAAGTCAATTTTATTGTGGGAAGATAGAGATCAATCAATATTAGAAATATTCGTTCATGCTATGAAAAATATTAACAATCAAAATATTGAGAGCAATCAATACATTCAGACACTCATTGATAACTTTCCATTTATGGTCTGGCTCAAAGATGTAAACAGCCGGATCCTGGTGGCGAATACGGCTTATGCCAACATGGTGGGGGTTGATTCAAGTACTGAGTTAATTGGCAAAACCGACTTTGATTTTTTCCCGCCTGATTTAGCACAAGAATATGTCGATGGCGACAAACGCGCCATGCAAAGCACCGCGCCGAGCGCCGTCACGGTGCCGATTAAAAACGCAGAAGGTGAATACTACTGGATAGAATCTTACAAATCGTCGGTGATTGTCGGCGGCAAAGTGGTCGGCTCACTGGGCTACGCCCGAGATGTGACAGAGAGCATCCAAAAAGAAAACGAATACAAATCCATTGTAGAAAACTCATCCAATTGCATCGCCAAATATAACCGTGACTGCGAGCGCATCTTTCTTAACAAGGCAAACGCCTTGTTTTACGAGGTGGATTCCAGCAGCCTGATAGGCAAAACGCCGTCACAATATCCTGGCGGCGCGTCTGCCAAAGCGCTTGAAAAAAGCATACGCGAGGTATTTCAACGCGGCGAAAATCAACATGTCGCATTCAAGCTGACGACCAAGCATGGCAAGCACAAAATCATGCACACGGTATTAACGCCCGAATTTAACGCCATCCACGAAGTACACGCCGTCATCGCCATCGGGCAAGATATGACGCAGTCTTATGAAAACTTGGACCGCATCCATCACCTGGCCTACTTTGATTCGATTACCAAGCTCCCCAATCGGATCTCATTGCTTGAGGTGTTAGAGCAATGCATCAAAAAAACGCATCGCTCACCCTCTGCATTTGCGTTTCTGATGCTGGATTTAGATGGCTTTAAAGCCGTCAATGATTTGCTCGGGCACGCAGAAGGTGACTTGCTGTTATACGAAATGGCCAGGCGCATTGAGCGCTCGGTGAGACCCACCGACACCGTTGCCCGCTTGGGCGGCGACGAATTTGCCATCGTACTATCAGACGTAAAAGACCCTAAAAATGCCGGCATAGTCGCAAAAAAAGTGCTCGAGTCGATCAAGCAACCGATTTTAATCCGCGGCACCGAGCTGTTTATTTCCGCCAGCATCGGCATCGTCATGTGCCCGGACCACAGTAGTGATGTCAGCGATATTGTGAAGTACTCAGATATCGCCATGTACAAGGCCAAAAAGCAAGGCAGAAACAACTACCAATATTATTCCGCTGACTTATCGCAAACCACCATCGAGCGCATAGACATTGAGCGCTCATTACGCACCGCGCTGCAAAACGACGAATTTTTGCTGCACTACCAGCCGCAGGTAAATATGGAGACCGACAAAATTGTCGGCGTCGAAGCCCTGCTCAGATGGCACCGCAACCATAACGAAATGATTCCGCCTAACCGCTTTATCAGCATCGCCGAAGACTCTGGTTTTATTATCGAGATCGGCGAGTGGATCATGCAAACCGCGTTTAAAGATGCAGTTCGCTGGAACACTGGCCGGCAAGACCCAATTAGCGTTGCCATCAACTTATCCAGCCGGCAATTTATCCATAACAACCTGCTCAACTCCATCAACCACTTACTCAAAAAAACCAAATGTGACCCCACCTGGATCACCCTCGAAATCACCGAAAGCCTGCTGCTGAGCGACAGCCAGCACATCACCAAAACCCTAAAAGCGCTGGATAAAATGGGCTTTAGAATCTCCCTCGATGACTTCGGCACCGGCTATTCTGCGCTCAGTTACTTAAATAAATTCCCGGTGAGCGAAATCAAAATTGACCAATCCTTTGTGCAAGGCATTGCCGACAACAATGACCACAAACTGATAGTGCAGGCGATTATTTCAATGGCAAAAAGCTTGAAAAAAGAACTGGTGGCAGAAGGGGTAGAAACGGCTGAACAAGCCAATTACTTACTCGATTGCGACTGCAACGTGGTGCAAGGTTATTTGTTTAGCAAACCAAAACCATTTGATGAAATTGATATGCAGGCCTCGTGGAAAGCTGCTGTTTAACAGTTGCCTGTTAGGCTGTGATCAACGCTAGCCCAAACTTCAACTCATCCGCGTCAATCTCCCTCACCAAACGCTTAAGCTCAACACCATCCTTCAAAAAAATCAACGTAGGCCATAGTTTCACGTGGAACGACCGCCCTAACCTGCGGCCTTTGCCATCCTCAATTTTAATGTGGCGGATATTGGGGAAATGACTGAGCTCAGAGATGATTGTAGGTTGCGCTGCCTTGCAGTAACCGCACCAGCTGGCGCCAAACTCAAGGATGGTGGCGCTTTTGAGGGCGTTTATTTCTTCGCGGGTGGGTTCTGGGTTTTCCATAGCTTATCTCTAACTCTTTACCCTTTGAACTGTCAAGAATTCCTTGACAGTTCAAAGGTACTGAAACAACTTCACAATTTTTTGATGAGTGAAAGTTAGTGATTCCTGTAATTAAAACTTCCATCCTGACGACAGAGCTTCCGCTTGCTGTAGTACCGTTTGTACAGCGGCATCCTGCAGATCAGGTGGGTAGCCATACTTGCGCAAAATGCGCTTTACCAGTACACGCATACGTGCCCGAGCGGAATCCCTATGTGCCCAATCCACAGTGACATTTTCGCGAAGGCTTACTAGCAATTCGTGTGCGATCAGCTTTAGTTTATCGTCGCCCATCACCTCTAAAGCGCTGTTGTTTTCTGCCAATGCATCATAGAACGCAATTTCTTCATCAGATAGTCCTGATTCCTCACCACGCTGACGTGCTGCACGTATATCCTTGGCCAGTTGAATCAATTCTTGCAACACTTCGGCAGTGGTAATCGCATTCGCATGATAACGTGCTACGGCATCTTCCAAGCGTTCCGAAAATGCCTTGGTTTGTACCACGTTAGCTTTGCTACGTGAGCGAATGCCGTCATTGATCAGTTTACGCAAGGCTTCCAGTGCAAGGTTTTTGCGCTCCATCTGCTGCACTTCAGCCAGAAACTCATCAGAGAGAATCGAGATATCCGGGCTCTTGATACCAGCGGCGGCCAGAATATCCACGATCTCGGTCGAAACTACGGCACGACTGACAATCTGCTGAATTGCCAGTTCGCGCTCCTGCTGTGTGACACCAGACCCGATACTGCTTTTTACGAGCGCGGCTCGAATCGCCTGAAAGAAGCCAACCTCCTCTCGGATATCACGCGCTTCATCAGAGGCAGATGCCAAAGCAAACGCTTTGGACAACGCTAGTACTGCATCCTGGTATCGACGATGAGCATTTTTTTTACCTTCATTAGTTTTCTCTTTCGCCGCCAGCTTCTGCTGCAAGTCGAGAATCCACTCAATCGCCCCGGCCATCATCACCAAGCGTTCTTGCGGTGTGCCATTCATGGCAGAGGCATAGTTGTAGCCGTGGTACATATCCCTTACAACTTCATATTTCTCCAGCATCACTGCAATGGCTTCAGCTTCATCAATGCCAGTGTTTTCCTGATCGTTTTTAGAATACTGTTGTAGGGCAGACTTCAAGTTTTGCGCAATGCCGATGTAGTCCACAATCAGACCGGCTGGCTTGTCTCGGAACACGCGGTTCACGCGCGCTATCGCCTGCATCAGGCCGTGACCTTGCATCGGTTTATCCACGTACATCGTATGCATGCAAGGTGCGTCAAAACCGGTGAGCCACATATCCCGCACAATCACAAGCTTGAGTGAGTCTTGCGGATCGCGTGCGCGCTTGGCCAATAAATCACGTCTAGCCTTATTGCCGATATGCTGTTGCCATTCCTTAGGATCGCTCGCTGCTCCAGTCATTACAATCTTGATTGCGCCTGCATTGTCATCATCGCTATGCCAATCGGGGCGTAGTTTCTTAATTTCCTCGTACAACCTCACGCAAATGCGGCGGCTCATACACACCACCATGGCCTTACCATCTAACGCAGCTACCCGATCTTCAAAGTGGGCAACCATGTCTTTGGCGACCAATGCCAGTCTTTTATCGCTGCCAACCAGGGCTTCAATCGTAGACCCCTTTTTCTTTAAGCGCTCTTGGTCGGCCTCGGAATCTTCTTCGGTGAGATACTCCACCTCGGCATCTATTTTTGGCTTCTCTTCCTCATCAAGCTCAATCCGCGCCAGCCGCGATTCGTAGTAGATCGGCACTGTGGCACCGTCTTCCACCGCACGGCTAATGTCGTAAACATCAATGTAATTACCAAACACGAGCGGTGTGTTTACATCGTCCGCTTCAATCGGCGTGCCAGTAAAACCGATAAATGATGCATTTGGCAAGGCGTCGCGCATATACTTGGCAAAGCCGTATGAGATTTCGCCGGTCTTGGCGTCCACCTTGGCTTTGAAGCCATACTGACTGCGGTGCGCTTCATCCGCGATGACGACCACGTTGCGTCTTGTGGTAAGCGGCTCTGTGACCTCGCCAAACTTCTGCAATGTCGTAAAAATGACACCACCCGAGGCGCGGTTTAACACTTTCTGCAAATCTTCACGGCTTTCGGCCTGTATCGGCGTCTGCCGTATCAAATCACGGCACATCGAAAAAGTGGCAAATAGCTGATCATCAAGATCGTTGCGGTCAGTCAGCACTACTAATGTTGGGTTTGCCATGGCCGGATGCCGCACCAGTTGCCCGGCATAAAACGCCATCAAGAAACTTTTGCCTGACCCTTGCGTATGCCAGATAACCCCTGCACGTTTGTCACCTTGGCTCTGTGTCTTCACACTCGGCAAACCATAATCTGCTGGATCTTGCGCTGCGCCTTGAATAGATGCTGAAGCGCGAATCGTCGAAGCAACCGCATGCCGTACTGCATGAAATTGATGGTACCCTGCAATGATTTTGACCAACCCAGAACCCGTTTCACCAAACACGGTGAAATCGCGTAGCAAAGCCAGTAAGCGGCGCTGCTCGAATACGCCTTCAATCAATGTCGAGAGTTCTGGCGCACCTTTAGGCGCAACATCTCTACCGTCGGTGGTACGCCAAGGCATAAAGCGTTCAAGGTCTGCTGAGAGCGACCCAACCCGTGCCGCAATGCCATCTGAGGTCACCAGCAGCGCATTGGTATTAAACAACGCGGGGATTTGCTGCTTATAAGTCTGCAGCTGATTGAATGCGCCCAATAGATGCGCCCCTGCACTTCCCGGCGCCTTGAGTTCTATTACGCCTAACGGCAAGCCATTGACGAATATCACCACATCGGGCCGACGATTGCTTTGGCCGTTAATCACCACAAACTGGCTCACCACTAGCCAATCGTTATGCTCAGGGTTCTCAAAGTCAATCAGAGTAACTTTGCCCGCCGTCAGCGTACCATCGTTCGCATAGTACTCAACGTCTACACCCTCTATTATCAGCTTATGGATGCGGCGGTTTTCTTCAAGCAGCGATGGCAGTTCAATTTGCATCACGCGCCTCAAAGCATCTTGTTGCGCCTCAACTGGCAAACCCGGGTTCAACCGCGCTACAGCCTCCTCAAAGCGCTGTTTGAGAATCACCTCATTGTGACTTTCTCGCTCCGGCTGCTTGCCGTCTGGGCCAATGTCTTCTTCACACGCAATGTTGTAACCCAGTGTCTGCAGTTGATCCAGTAGTGCTTGCTCCACTAGGGCTTCGGATAAAAATGCCATTAGCGCTCCCCTTCAGTGAGCAATCGCACCAGTGGTGTATTAATAAAATATATATGCTTGCCTTGCGCAAACTCCTGCACAATGCCCTTGGCCGCGAGCTGCTTCAAATATTTAGCCGCTGTCTGGCGGGTGATGCCCAGGTCGCGCTGTACAAACTCAATGCGCGTATAAGGGTGCCGAAACAAGTTGTTAAGCAAATCCTGAGAATAGAGTTTGGGCAACTCCTGCCGTAAACGCTGCTTGGTTTCCGCCATCAACTCACGCATTCCCTCAACCAGCACCACGGTAGTCTGTGCCGTTTCAGCCACGGCCTGCAACATAAACAATAGCCATGCTTGCCAATCACCTTGATCACGCACAGCCTGCAGCAGACGGTAATAATCCGTCTTATGCTGATTGATAAAGCGCGACAGATAAAGCACAGGCGTCTCTAGCAGCCCCGTTTTACTCAGATAAAGTACACTCACTATCCGCCCAATACGCCCGTTGCCATCGCTAAATGGGTGAATGCTCTCAAACTGATGATGAATCACTGCCATCCTCAACAAATCATCCAGCCCATCCTCAGCCGTATTGATAAAGTGTTCCAGCGCATGCATATGCTGCAAAATTTCCGCTGCGTCTTGCGGTGGTATAAACACCGTCTTACCCGTTTTGTCGTTTTTAAGTACCGTACCCGGGGTTTGACGAAACTCCTCTGCGCTATTTTTCAGCATCTGAAACAAGCTAATCAACAAACCATTGGTCAACAACCCTTGTTGTTCACGCATCTGCTCGTAGCCCAACATCAAGGCTTCACGGTAACGCGAAACTTCTTTAGCTGCTATTGATATCCCTGCTGCCAACTGCAAATCTGCTTGAAACAGCTCATCCTGCGTGGTCACATAGCTTTCAATTTCCGAGCTGGCCTTGGCCTCTTGCAAAGCCAACGTGCTGACCAGGATGCCTTGATTGGGGATACTCTTGGCGCAACCCTTCAGTTCCGCCAAGTGCCGATGAGCCAATGCCAATGCTTTCAGCAAAACTGGCGCATCGAAATCGACACCAACAGGCGGCAGAGGGGGAATGATATAACTCGGCGTTAACATGACTCGCTCATCGTGTTAATAAAATTGGATATTTTTAACATGATAACTGCAATATGTTCAAAAAACAGAATTTTTTATGCATGCCTATGGTTGATCAAAGATTAGCCAAATCCACCATTACAACGCATCTTACTTATTCAACTGCATCGGCGGCCGGAACTGGCAATCCACGTGTAGCGTTCAAGGCCTCGACATACGCATCCCGATCTAGTTGATAGAGTAGTCGGCTGACTTCAATATTGATAGGCAACTCATCACCGCTTGGAAGTAGAAAACGCAAAGTAGGAGAGTCACCTTCCTCGGCGTTTACTTCCAATCGTACATGTGCATCGATCAGCGCATTGTCTTTAGCAAACCGCTCCCATGGTTCGCGAGAACTGATCGGGTCGAGCTGCGTATCCAGATAAGCATGATGGAGAAAGGCTACAATAGCATCGGCGGCCAGAATTGCCGCGCGTCGGTGATAGACAGTCAGGGCTTGAATGAAGCCATCCTTGCCATGGCTCAATGGCCCTGCGTCGTTCCTCAATACACGGAGAGACTCTGCCAAGCCATTATGGTGCTTTATCAGATCTGCAAATTTCCTATCCCGAACATCTTCGCGTCTGAGCACCCGTGTCGCCGCGGATACCCATTCTGTAATAGAAGCCTCATCTCGAGGTTTCAGCGGAGATGTTGGATCATCTAATTGATCGATAAATACCCGACAGAAACACTCAACCAACCCTTTCGCTGCATCAATTGAAGAGTCGCTTTCGCTTTCGAGGCTTGCTTGCAATGCTTCAAAGGTATGTTGAAGCATCGGTGCATCTCGCCAATACCCACAGGCCTCGCGAATGCCGGGGCACCAATCCAAGGTCATACCGCCGCTCCAACGATACGCTCGGCATCAGGAACACGCAGTTCACCAGAGATGAGCTTAGGTAGCAATGTGTCGCGAAGTTGGGCGAGCGAAAGGGACTCACGTTCGTTTTCCGCCAACTGTTGATAAACAGAGCCAGCCAACCTTGTGAAGCTTGTTAGCACTGGATCGGAAGGAACTAGGATGCGAAGTGGCCGGAAGTTACTTTTACTGATTTCCTGGAATGTCGAACCATTGGCATTGCCGACGATTGCATCCATGCTTTCTCTACACCATGACAGCACGAAGACATTCGGCAGAACACCATCGCATTTCATCGCTATGAAACCTTGGTTGATCGCTGTTGGAACTTCGGCAATCGCCAAATAGCCGATTGGTGCCCGTGAAGAAAGCAACACCGTGCCGACTGGCAAAAGGCCGGAGCTGATCTTTGCAAGACCGGCATCCGTAATCTTTCGATCTGTGTCCAGCAAAACAGGGAACTTTAAGGCGGAAAGGTCTTTTGGCGTTGCCCAGTGGTGTTGCCCTCCCTCCCAAAACTCCTGCTCCTTAGTGCTGGGCGTGGCCCCGCCACAGACAGTCACTTCTTCGCCAATCGTCGAATGACGCCACCCCTCCGGTATCTTTCCAAACTCCGATTCAACAAGACGGTCGGGAAAGAGGTCATAAAGATGCGCAGGCAGTCCGGGCAGAGATTGGCCGCGTTGCCAGCGACCTTCCATCTTTATACGCACCGGCTCAAAGTCCACAAACCACGCCTTGAACAAAGTGTGCGCCATCGCCTCCAGCGTTTCGCTCATGCGCCGATTGAGTTCGATCTTTTCATCCAGCGTGCCAAGGATGTGGGCAATAGTGCGCTGTTCAGTGAGTGGTGGTATAGGAAGCTTGACTGACCGTAGAGATGTAAGAGGTTGACCAATCCCAGGTGTACCAACTGTAGATGCATGCTCCAAGAGTGCATTGCGCCCTAATACAGATCGAAAGTAGTAGAAAACAAAGAGTGGGTCAGCAACCTCTCTATCGCAAGTCAACTTCATCAGACTTGTGGAAAGTATGAAACGCGAGGGCTCACCTTCAGGAACAATCCCAACCAGGCCAATCGCGCCACGATGTGGAAATACCAGATCGCCTGCAAAAACATTGCAAGTTTTGAGTGCGTCTGCGGTTTTCTCTGAAACATACACAAATTCGCCTGAAAACGCTCTGGTGTCTGAAATGTTGTTGCCGCGAATCACTGGAACGCCGGATGCGACATAAGTATCAGCTTTCATCCTTGAGCCAAATGGCCCAATAGCTATCGAACCATTGTCATTTGACCTTATCTGATCGACCGTTAGCGTCTGCCACTCACTCCGCATAACCAAGCCTTTTCAAATTAAACTCAATTGCCACATCCAATTTTGCTGCCTCAACTCGCTGTTCGCGCCACAGAGCTGATAGTCGCAGCATTTTTTCCTCAAAGGGTTCGCCGTCGTCCTTTTGTTCAGCAGCGCCCACGTAGCGGCCTGGTGTCAGTACATGGCGGTGCTTGCGAATCTCTTCCAACGTTGCCGATTTGCAGAAACCCGCCTCGTCTGCGTACTCCCCTGCATCTTTCTCACCCCGCCAGGCGTGGTAGGTGTTGGCGATCTTTTGCACTTCTTCATCTGTCAGTTCGCGCCGGGTACGATCCACCAGCACACCCAGTTTGCGGGCGTCAATAAATAGCACCTGCCCGCGCCGGTCACGCAGATGTGCTTTACCAGAACGGCCATTGGATTTGTCGCGTGCCAGAAACCACAGGCAGGCGGGGATTTGCGTTGAATAAAAAAGCTGACCTGGGAGGGCAACCATACAATCCACGACGTCTTTTTCAATCATTTCGCGGCGGATATCACCCTCACCAGAGGTGTTGGAACTCATGGAGCCATTAGCCAGGACAACGCCTGCCGTACCAAACGGCGCGAGGTGATGGTAGATGTGCTGCAGCCACGCGTAGTTGGCGTTGCCTACAGGTGGCGCGCCGAATTTCCAGCGTACATCTTCCCTCAGGCGGTCACCGCCCCAGTCGGAGATGTTGAATGGCGGATTGGCTAGAATGTAGTCAGCTTTGAGGTCGCGCAGTTCGTCTTTATGAAAACTGCCCTCGTTGTTCCAGCGAATGTCGGAGTCGATGCCGCGCACGGCCAGGTTCATCTTGGCCAATCGCCAGGTGGTGTAGTTTGACTCCTGGCCGTAAATTGCAATATCGCCAATGCGGCCTCCATGCTCCTGCACGAATTTTTCCGACTGCACGAACATCCCGCCCGAGCCACAACAGGGGTCATATACACGGCCAGAATACGGTTCGAGCATCTCGACCAGTACTCGCACTACTGAACGCGGGGTGTAAAACTCGCCACCCCGTTTACCCTCAGCGCCAGCGAATTGCCCAAGGAAATACTCATACACCCGACCAAGGACATCTTTGGAGCGGTCACCTTCCTCGTTGAGCGCAATACCAGAGATTAGGTCGATCAACTCACCCAACATCACCTTGTTCAAAGCTGGACGGGCGTAATCCTTGGAGAGCACTCCTTTGAGAGATTCGTTGTCCTTCTCGATGGCTCGCATTGCATCATCTATCAAAGTGCCGATGCTGGGCTGCTTGGCGTTGGCCTGCAGGTGAGACCAGCGCGCTTCTTTGGGCACCCAAAATACATTGTCTGCCAGATATTCATCTTTATCCTCAGCTGCCCGCGCATCCTCAGCTAACAAAGCTTTGTACTTAGCCTCAAAGGCATCGGAGATGTATTTCAGGAAGATCAACCCAAGCGCAACGTGCTTGTAATCGGAAGGCTCCATATTGCCGCGTAGCTTGTCGGCAGTCTTGAAAAGATCAGCCTCAAAACCTAAGTGATCACCCTTAATATTTTTGTTATCTTCTTTTGCCATTTTCTATTTCTTGACCCATTGCTGAGGATTCTGCACCCATGCTACTTAATAAAATCTTAAAACTCGTTTGAGCCAAGATATTAACTTATTGGCATCAAACAAACACCCTCTGAAATTTAGATGTTGTCTTCGATTCGCCAGCTTCTTGAATAATGATTGTTATTTTTGCCCATCTTGCTCATTTTTGGCTGAGGTTTGAAGCAAATGGCACTCCGCAAACAACTCCGCTACCCACTCAATAAAAGCCCTCACCTTAGACGATAAATGCCGGTTTTGCGGATACAGCGCATTAATCGGCAAACTCCCTGCCCCATAATCACCCAGCACTTTTTCTAACTTGCCCTCAGTTAAATAGCCTTGCACCATAAAGCTGGGCAGTTGGCAGATACCTATGCCTGCCAGCGCGGCGGCGACAATGGCATCGCCATTATTTATTGCGAGTTTGCGTATGGTGGGGATTTCTTGCTCGGCGCCTTCGTGCTCGAGGATGAAGTTGCGCACTTTGCCGGTTTTGGATGAAAAGAAGTGCACAGCCTGGTGGCGTTGCAGGTCGTCTGGGGTTTGTGGTGTGCCGTAGGTTTTTAAATAGTCTGGCGAGGCGACGAGCATAAATTGCATGGTGCCTACACGGCGGGCGACCAAGGTGGAATCTAGCGGATGACCGATACGGATGACGCAATCGACGCCCTCTTCAAGTAAATCGATCGGCCTGTCGTCGCAGCCGATTTCGAGTTGTATCTCGGGGTAGCGGTTAAAAAAGTCAGGCAGTGACGGAATAATCACTAGGCGGCCTAATGGCGTGGGCACATCTACCCTTAATCGCCCTTTGGGGTTGATGGTGGCCTGGTTAAGCGCGGCTTCGGTTTCTTCTAGCTCGTTTAGTAACCTAATCGCTCGCTCGTAATAGGCAGCACCGTCCGTGGTCACGCTGATGCGCCGTGTAGTACGGTGCAGCAACTTCACCCGCAATCGTTTTTCTAGTGCTAACACCTGGGCCGAGACGGTGGTTTTTGGCAGGTTGAGTGATAGCGCGGCTTTAGTAAAGCTCTCTAGCTCTACCACGCGTGTGAATGCCAGCATGGTGTCAAAGCGGTCCATAACCTTTCCTGCTTATGTTGATTGTCCAATAAATTAGCACAGTGATTGCATATTTAGCTTATTTATCTGCGATTTTTATTTATTTATAGTGGTTACCAGTTTCAAACAACCTTTCACTTTTTAAATATTTGGAGATTTTTATGAGCAACAAACTTGAAGGTAAAGTCGCGGTAGTCACTGGTGCATCTAAAGGCATAGGCGCTGAAATTGCTAAACGTTTTGCGCGTGATGGCGCAGCGGTGGTGGTGAATTATTTGTCTAGCAAAGCAGGCGCAGACAAAGTAGTGGCTGAGATTATTGCCGCTGGTGGCAAGGCCGTGGCCGTGGGCGGCAATGTAAGTGAAGCCGCCGACGCACAGGCGATTATCGAGGCGGCGATTAGCAACTATGGCCAGCTGGATATTCTGGTGAATAACTCCGGCATTTATGAATTCGCCAGCATTGAAGAAATCACCCCTGAACACTTCCATAAACAATTCAATATCAACGTGCTGGGCTTGTTATTGACGACCCAGGCCGCGGTGAAATATTTGCCTGAAGGCGGCAGCATTATCAATATTGGCTCTGTGGTGAGCCGCTTAACGCCGCCAGGTGCTGCGGTGTATACCGCGACCAAAGGGGCGGTGGATGCAATCACTGGCTCGTTATCCAAAGAGCTGGGCCCGCGCAAAATCCGCGTCAATGCTTTAAACCCTGGCCTGGTCGCCACCGAAGGCACGCAAACCGCGGGGGTGATTGGCTCTGAGATGGAGTCTGGCTATGTGGCACAAACCCCACTGGGGCGTACGGGCCAGCCGAATGATATTGCCTCAGTGGCAGCGTTTTTAGCCTCAGAGGATTCTTACTGGTTAACTGGCGAGCAATTGCTGGTGGGTGGCGGCTTACGTTAATTTTTTAAAGGCAACAAGAATGATCAACTTATACACATGGGCAACACCGAATGGTCGAAAAATCTCCATCATGCTGGAAGAGCTGGGGCTCGACTATGCGGTGAGCCCGGTTGATCTGGGCAAGCACGAGCAATTTTCTGCGCACTTTAGTGCGATTTCGCCCAACAACAAAATTCCGGCGATGGTGGACAGCGCACCTGATGGCGAACCTGTCGCAATATTTGAAAGCGGTGCTATTTTGACCTATCTGGCCGAAAAATATGGCCAGTTTTTAGCCCCGCATGGCGAGGCACGGTATCGCGCACTTGAATGGTTGCACTGGCAAACCAGTGGTTTGGGGCCGATGCTGGGCCAACTGGGATTTTTTGCCGTGCGCAGCGAAGAAAAATCACCGCTGGCGATTGCACGCTTTACCGAAGAAGCAGACAGATTACTCACCGTGATGGAGCTACAGTTAAGCGCTAACACTTATCTCGCCGGAGAGGATTATTCGATTGCCGACATGGCTTGTTATCCGTGGACACTGGCGGCGACAAGCTATCTGAAAGACGTGCTCAACGCGTCATTAGCGACCAAGCCCTCGTTACAACGCTGGTTAACATTGGTCGGCCAACGGCCTGCGGTCAAGCGCGGCATGGCCATCCCCAAACTTTAAGTGATGTGGACAACCTCTTTTAAAACCGCTGTTACCGCTGAGCCAATTACGCTGCAGGTGTTTGGCAAGCAGGCGCCTAAAAGTAAACAACCCGTTGTGCTGTATTTTCATGGCGGGTTGTTTAACAGCGGCAATATTGAGCACGCATATCCACTGGCAACAGCGCTGGCTGAGCAGATGATTGTTGTATGCGTGGATTATCCGTTAGCGCCCAGCGTGCAGTTTCCGGCCACGATTGAAGTGGCGTTTGCGGCGCTGCGCTGGGTGGCTGACAATGCGCAGCGCATAGGCGCCGATACCAAAAAAATATTTGTGGCCGGTGAGCATGCAGGTGGCAACTTGGCGGCAGTGGTTGCCATGTTGTTTCGTGACCGTGCCATGCATTGTAAACAGCCGACGCAGCTGTCGGGCCAAATATTGATCAACCCCATGCTAGACGCATTGCAAACCTCAAAATCAATGGGGGCGACGGTGAATAGCCCTTGTCGTCGTGCTTGGGCAGACTACGTGCCTGCCGCCAGCGATGCCATGCATCCGTATGTGTCACCTGTAAACTCTTGCCGGCTGGCGAGGCTCGCGCCTGCACTAGTTATCACCAGTCATGCGCATCCGCTACGTGATGAAGCCGAGGCGTATGCATCTAAACTGCTGTTAGCGGGGGTGCCAGTGCAAGTGCGCAGGTTAGATGACAGCGCCCAGCCATTAACTGCGCCTGGGCAGCCAACGTTCAATCATGTATGCCAGCGCATTAGGCAATTTATATTGGCATAAAAAAGTGAACGTACAATGCAGGCGGGCTGTCTGTATTCATCGTATACCTTTAACCAGCATTTAAGTGAAGCCAGCTGGCTAATACGGCCAATGTACGCTTGTCATAAGCCCTGTTTTAAAATAGATCTATTTAAAATATCCCCATTGCAATGGATCGCGTTTCGGAAACCCTAAAGCCAATTTATGCTCCACATTTATAGCGTTGTCGCCTTTCTTTATGTGCTGTGGCGATTTATATTGCCTTTAAAACTGAATCGTTTAACCAAGTTAACCTCAGCTATCTTATTGTTTCTAATTGCAAATCATCATTTATTTAGCAGTCTGTTTTTTGGCAAGGTTTTTTCGCCTGAAATCCCACGTTTGATCGCCGCACTATTAGGCGTAGGCTTTTTCACTTTTGTGCTTATTTTATGCTGGACACTGTTGAGCGACTTGCTCAGAGTGCTGGCGTTGCTGGTGTTAAGGTACAAAATACCGCCCTTGCAATCGGCAACCTTTGCCGCGTTTATCACGTTGTTTTTTATTGGCACATCGGCCTTGGGCGTGTGGAACGCAACCAGGGTGCCTGCGGTGAAGTATGTTGAGTTAAAAATCAAACAGCTGCCGCCCGGCTTTGATGGATTCACCTTTGTACAAATCACCGATACCCACATCAGCAAATTATTTGCACGTGACTGGGTACAGCAAGTGGTGCAAAAAACCAATCACTTAAACCCAGCGCTAATTGTGATCACCGGCGACTTTATTGATGGCAGCACCCAGGCACGGCAACCGGATATTGCGCCGCTCAAGCAGCTCACAGCCCAATATGGCGTATATGGCATTTTAGGCAACCATGAGTATTACTTTGATGCCCAGGCCTGGATCCCTGCATTGCAACAATTGGGTATTAAACTGCTGTTAAACCAGCATGTAGAATTGCATGCCGGTGACGATACATTGGTGTTGGCTGGGGTAACCGAGCCAACCGCTATTAAATATGGCATGACGGCGCCTGATGTACGTACTGCACTACAAGGCGTGCAGCCTAACGAACCCATTATTCTGCTTAACCATCGGCCTGACAATACTGCATTGAGTGCGCAGCTGGGGGTAGATGTGCAGTTATCTGGCCACACCCATGGCGGCATGGTGCCGGTGCTCAGTTTAATCACCCAATACGCCAACCATGGCTTTGTCTCGGGGCTATATAACGTGAACGGCATGCAGCTGTATGTGAGCAATGGCACGGCTTTATGGAGTGGCTTTCCGGTCAGGCTGGGTGTGCCGCCCGAAATTACCCACTTTACCCTGGTGCGTGATGAACAAAAACCAACAAACTAGCCATTAAAATCACTGGCTAATGATTAAACACAGCAACGCCTCTTAAAAAAACACTGATGAAATTATTTGTTATTCTCCTGGCCGGATTAGCCATGCTAGGCCCGTTTACCACGGACACCTACTTTCCGTTTTTTCCTGACATGCAAGCCCACTTTGGCATTTCGCAAGCCTTGGCCCAGCAAAGTTTAAGTGTCTATTTGCTCACATTCACGGTCATGATGCTGTTTCATGGTGCATTGTCGGATCGCTTTGGCAGGCGGCCAATTGTGCTGGTCTCGCTGATCGGATTTGTAGCAACATCCATTGGCTGCGCGCTCACTGACAACTATTGCTGGCTATTGGTTTTGAGAGGTGGCCAGGGTCTGTTTGTCGGCGCGGGCACCGTGGTCGGCCAGGCAATCATTCGTGACCGCTTTGATGGCATTCAGGCGCAAAAACTGATTTCACAAGTGACCATGTTGTTTGGGCTAGCACCTGCCATTGCGCCATTATTAGGTGGCTGGTTACACCAATACTTTCCCTGGCAATCGACATTTGCTTTTTTAGCGTTGCTGGGCGTTGTATTGCTACTGTTATGCTATTTAAAACTACCCGAAAGCTTGCCCGTTTCGGCACGGCAATCCTTTCATCCGGCGCAGCTGGTCAAAAACTATGTAGCCGTGATCAGCCATGTGCCGTTTATGGCGCTAGTCAGCAGCATTGGGTTTGGTTTCGGTGGCTTTTTGGTTTATGTGGCAGGCGCGCCAGACTTTGTATTTAAGGTTTTGCACTTGAGCGAAGTGCAATTTGGCTGGCTATTTATCCCGATTGTGATTGGTTTGATCACCGGCTCAGCCATTGCCACCAAATTGGCCGGTTTAGTCGCAACACACACCATGATTAAAGCCAGCTACCTGCTCATGGGCCTGGCCGCCATTGCAAACGGCATTTATTGCACCCTCACGGTGCCTACTGTGCCGTGGGCAGTATTGCCTATTTTGTTATATACCTTGGGCCTGACGCTATTATTACCCGGGGCCATGACGCTAGCGCTGGATATCTTCCCGGAAAAACGCGGTATGGCAGCCTCCATCCAGGGCTTTGTGCAATCAATCATCTTTACTGTTATCTCAGCCTTGGTTATCCCGCTAGTATTAGGCAACGCCTTGGGTTATGCCTTAGCCATGTTGCTGATGTATGGTTTAAACCTATTGGCCTGGTGCTTGTATCAGCATTTAAACGCTCACAAGTAGTTAAGCAAACTCACCTGCATAAAACTACATCATGGTTATGAGACGCTTAATTAAATATCAACTTAAGCCTAGCTTGCCGCGGTCACACCCAGATGCATTTAAAACAACCACAGCACGCCTATAACCCACAAACAGCTCACTACTCAATCACAGAGGGGTGTTTTAATAAATAAGCAGCCTAAGCGCGTCTAAAAGTTAAATCAGCAACGGTATGTGTGCTGCTTTTATTGCAAATTGTCATTCAGCCTGTTTTAAAAATAAAAAAGCGTCCTGAAGGCGCTTTTTTATTTAATGCATTAAACCAGTTAAATATCCCGACTAGTTATACATCCAGTGAACTGACGCTGAGCGCATTGCTTTCGATAAACGCACGGCGTGGCTCTACGTTGTCGCCCATCAGTGTGGTGAAGATTTCATCGGCACCGATGGCATCTTCAATTTGCACTTTGAGCAGGCGACGCACGGTGGGGTCCATGGTGGTTTCCCACAATTGCTCCGGGTTCATCTCGCCCAGGCCTTTGTAACGCTGAATATTGAGGTTATGTTTAGCTTCACCCAGCAACCAGTCCAGCGCTTGCTTAAAGGTAGCCACTTTTTGCTCTTTTTCGCCACGCTTGATCAAAGCGCCCTCACCCAACAGGTTGTTAACCATGTGTGAGGTACGATTGATTTGACGGTAATCGCCACTGCTTAAGAATTCAGCATCAATGACGCAGCTTTGCAAGTTGCCATGTACGTATTTGTTCACTTCCAAACGATAGGCGCTGGTTTCGGTATCTTGCGCAACAATCACTTCTGAACCAACGGCACCCAAGATAGGGCGCAGTTTTTCTGCCGCTACATTGGCAGCTGACTCAGTACTCAAATCGAGGTCACCCAAGTCTTGAATGGCGCGTAATACGCTGTCATCATAAAGATTGGCAATACGGCGGATCACTGCTTCTGTCAGTACCATTTGTTTGGCAATGCTAGTTAGGGCGTCGTCTTTAATCACTTCACCGCCTTCTTTCGTCAGCAAAACCGCATCGCGTAAAGCCGAGTTGAGCAGGTATTCATCCAACTCGTGTTCGTCTTTTAAGTAGCGCTCGTCACGGCCTTGTTTAACTTTGTAGAGCGGTGGTTGCGCAATGTAGATATGGCCGTTTTCAACCAGCTCCGGCATCTGGCGGTAGAAGAACGTCAGCAACAAAGTACGGATGTGGGCACCGTCGACGTCGGCATCGGTCATGATGATGATACGGTGATAACGCAGTTTTTCCAGGTTAAAGTCGTCTTTGCCAATGCCGGTGCCCATGGCAGTAATCAGCGTGGCGATTTCCTGTGAGCCCAGCAGTTTGTCAAAACGGGCTTTTTCCACGTTAAGAATTTTACCTTTAAGCGGCAAAATCGCTTGAAACTTACGATCACGGCCTTGTTTGGCTGAACCACCCGCAGAGTCACCCTCCACCAGGTAGAGCTCAGACAAGGCTGGATTTTTTTCCTGGCAATCGGCCAGCTTGCCCGGCAGGCCCATGGTGTCCATTACGCCTTTACGACGGGTGATTTCACGCGCCTTGCGCGCTGCCTCGCGTGCACGGGCCGCTTCTACAATCTTACCGCAGACGATTTTGGCATCGATCGGGTTTTCTGCCAAAAACTCAGCTAATTTGGCTGACACAATTTCTGACACCACAGGCTGCACTTCGCTAGAAACCAGTTTGTCTTTGGTTTGCGATGAAAACTTAGGGTCAGGCACTTTAACCGACAACACGCAGGTAATGCCTTCACGCATGTCGTCACCCGTGGTTTCAACTTTGGCTTTTTTAGCGAATTCGTTTTGTTCGATATATTGATTCAGCGTACGCGTCATCGCCGTACGCAAGCCAGTCAAATGGGTGCCGCCATCACGTTGCGGAATGTTATTGGTAAAGCACTGCACGGTCTCAGAGTAGCTATCGTTCCACTGCATCGCTACTTCAACCGTCATATTGTCTTTTTCACTGATGGCGTAAAACACTTTTGGGTGCAGCACCGTTTTAGTCCGGTTCATGTACTCGACAAAGCCTTTGATACCACCACTAAACGCAAAATTTTCAGACTTGCCTGTGCGTTGATCAATCAACTCGATTTTGACGCCATTGTTCAAAAAAGATAATTCGCGAATACGTTTGGCCAGAATTTCAAAGTGGTATTCAACCAGCACAAATGTTTCCACCGACGCCAGAAAATGCACTTCTGTACCCTTTTTGTCTGTGGTGCCGGTAATCGCTAACGGCGCTTGTGGCACACCACGATGAAACTCCATCTGGTGCACTTGGCCCTTGCGGTAAATTTTCAGTCTGAGCCAGTCAGATAATGCATTCACCACTGACACGCCCACACCATGCAAACCGCCAGATACTTTGTAGGAGTTTTGGTCAAACTTGCCGCCAGCATGCAATTCGGTCATCACGATTTCAGCAGCAGACCGCTTAGGGTCATGTTTGTCGTCGTCTTTAATATCGGTAGGAATACCGCGGCCGTTATCAGAGATACTGATTGAGTTATCCGGGTGGATAATCACTTTAATATCGTCACAGTGACCAGCCAGCGCTTCGTCAATCGCATTATCGAGCACTTCGAATACCATATGGTGCAAACCAGAACCATCTGACGTGTCACCAATGTACATGCCTGGGCGTTTACGTACTGCGTCCAAACCTTCCAAAATCTTGATACTGTCTGAGTTATATTCTTGTGGCTGTGCCATAACAAAAGTTTCTTTAATTGAGATTTAAAAGACGATTAATAATCCATCCCCACCGTGTTTCACGTGAAACACGGTGCGTGCATTATATGCGCATTGGCATCACAACGTATTTATAGTTGGTATCGCTGGCAGCCGTAATCAGGCAACTGCTATTGGCATCAGCAAAGGCAAACTCAATTTGCTCATCGCTCAGGTTGTTGAGTACGTCTATCAGATAGGTGACATTAAAACCAATATCCAGTGCAACCTGGTTGTAATCAATTTCAAGTTCTTCTTCCGCTTCTTCTTGCTCGGTGTTAGTACTAATCAGCTTGAGTAAGCCTTGCGTAATCACCATGCGAATACTGCGGTATTTTTCGTTAGATAAAATTGAAGCACGTTGCAACGCACTTAAAATCGCCACCCGATTCACCACAAAGGTATTCTGGTGACCAGTTGGAATCACACGATTGTAATCAGGAAACTTGCCATCAATCACTTTGCTAATCAGCTGAATATCACCAAACTCAAAACTGACCTGGCCATTGAGTAAATCAATCACAACGGGTGCATCTGACTGTTCATCCAGTAACTTGGTCAGTTCCAGCACGGTTTTACGTGGCAGGATGACTTCGGTTTTTTCAAAAGATTGATCCAGCGTCGTGTTGGTATAACTCAAACGGTGGCCATCAGTACCCACAACGTGCAACTGGTTGCCATTGACCTCTAACAACAGGCCGTTCAGGTAGTAACGGATATCTTGTTGTGCCATGGCAAACTCAACCTGCTTCAGCAGGCGTTTGAGTTCTGACTGTGCCAGATTCAAACTAATGTTCTGGCCGCTGGCTTTACTCATTAATGGATAATCAGCCGCAGGCAATGTTTGCAGGTTAAACCGGCTTTTGCCCGCCTTGAGCGTGATACGGTTATCCTGATTATTCATTTCAATAGAGGCACTGTCTGGCAATGAACGACAGATATCCAGCAGCTTTTTAGCCGAGATAGTGGTACTTAGCTCGCCTTCTATGCCGCCATGTACTTTCAACGAAATCTGCATTTCGAGATCAGTGGCGGTCAGATGCATTTCTTGCTGCTTGATGTTTACCAGCAGATTAGAAAGGATGGGCAGCGTATGTCTGCGCTCTACGATGCCAGTGACACTATTGAGGGGTTTAAGCAATACCTCACGATTGATTTTGATTTGCATGGCCTGACCTGATTAATAACTTTATTTCAATATATAAAAGATAAGACTAATAGTAATGTGCAACTTTTTTGTGGGTAACTCTAAAAAATAATTAAATTCATAGACTTACAACTATTTTAGCTTGTGCATAAATTGCGTTTTAAATATGCATTAATTGTGCCTGATATTGTAAACCGATTTTATCTTGTCTATACGCAATATTTAAGCACACTTCATTCTCAACTTATCCACAGCTTTTGTTTGGTTAATTAAAAGCTTTAATCGCGGATCACTTGCGTCAGCAAACCAATATCACGTGCCAGGGTTTGGTCATTTAATCGCAATTGTTCAATTTCTTCACAGGCATGCATCACTGTAGTGTGATGACGCCCGCCAAAGGCTTCACCGATCTCTGGGAAGCTATGATTGGTTAATTCACGTGCCAGTGACATCGCTACCTGGCGTGGTCTGGCTACATTACGTGAACGCTTTTTGCTAAACATATCACTGACTTTAATCTTATAGTAGTCAGCCACTGTTTTCTGGATGTTTTCAATGGTGATCTGGCGTCCACGCACCGCAATCAGGTCGCGCAAGGCGTCTTTGGCTAAATGCACATCAATGGCATGGCCGGTAAAGTTAGCCATGGCAATAATACGGTTCAATGCACCTTCAAGCTCACGTACGCTGGAGCGTATCTGCTTGGCGACAAAAAAAGCGACATCTTCATGCAGGTTGATTTTCAGGTTTTCGGCTTTTTTGCGCAAAATGGCCACTCGCATTTCCAGCTCGGGTGGTTCAACTGCCACCGTCAGCCCCCAGCTAAAGCGCGTACGCAGACGCTCATCCATATCAACGATCTCTTTGGGATAAGTATCGCAGGTGATGACGATTTGTTTTTTCTCTTCAATCAAAGAGTTAAAGGCGTAAAAAAACTCTTCTTGGGTGCGGTTTTTTTTGGCAAAAAATTGAATATCATCAATCAGTAATAAATCGAGTGAGTGATATTGCTGCTTAAATTCGTCAAATGCTTTGTTCTCGTAAGCTTTTACCACGTCAGACACATAGCGCTCAGCGTGTAGGTAGCGTATTTTGGCGTCTGGCTTGGCTTTTTTAAGTTCGTTACCAATGGCTTGCAACAAATGCGTTTTACCCAAGCCAACGCCGCCGTAAATAAACAAGGGGTTATAGGCCTGCCCGGGGTTGCCTGCAACCTGAATCGCTGCGGCACGGGCTAACTGGTTGGCACGGCCGGTGACGTAGTTATCAAACAAAAAGCTGTCATTAAGGCCACTACTTTTTTCTGCTTTAATATGTTTGGCTGGGGCGCGATTGCTGACGGGTTTTTTATCAATGACTCTGCTTGGTGCTACGTGCAATGCGCCAGCACCAACGCTTTCTACCGATTGTGGTGCAGCGGGTTGTGGCTTGGCTGGCGCGGCAGTTGGTGTGGGCGCGGCCTGCTCAGTGGTATCTACGATTAGTTCTACCACTGCTGTGGGAGATAGCTCGGTAGCGATGGTGGCAATGCGGGTGAAAAACTTGCTTTTTACCCATTGCATGACAAACTTGTTAGGCGCAACAATTTGCACGGCCTCACCATTGACGCGTGCCTTCAGGGGTTTAATCCAGGTATTGTATTGTTGTGCCGACAGTTCTTTTTCGAACTTGAGCAAACAATAGGCCCAAAAATTTTCCATCGCTCCAGTGCTTTTTTAAAAGTATTAGCAAAAAGTTGGCCTGTTTCCGTGTTTCAGGCATTGTTTGCGTTTATTCGTTATAATTGCCGGGAAGAGTGGCAGAAGACTTGGCCGTGCGGTGATCATCACCTTGACCTGTTGCAGACATTCTAAACGTTTTGACCTGAGTTATCCACAGCCGTAGTCTATAAAATAATAAAAAAAATCATTGACATAAGGTCTCGATTTGCTGTTTAATTAAGGGTTTTTGAAATCGGCAAATATTCACTGTTAAATCAGCGTTGCCGGATTAGAGTTTAATTGCCTTTTTGGCAGGAGTTTAATAATGAAACGTACCTATCAACCATCCAATACCCGTCGTGCACGTACCCATGGCTTTCTGGTACGCATGAAAACCAAAGGTGGCCGTGCAGTGATTGCTGCTCGTCGCGCTAAAGGTCGTAAACGTCTGGGTCTGTAATCCCTGACGATGCATTGCTTGAAACTCAATGCATGACATTGTATAAGCTAAAAAAAACGGATGAATTTTCATCCGTTTTTACTTTCAGAAAACGGTTTTATGGTGAGTGGCTGTTTGCCAATATCAAACCCAATCTGCAAGACCATCACCGTTACGGTCTGGTTGTGTCTAAAAAAGTCGCTAAACTGGCAGTCAGGCGTAATTATATGAAGCGTGTATTGCGTGAATTGTTACGCGCCCAAGCGTCTCCTGCAGCCAATGGTTTTGATGTGGTGCTTCAGGTGCGCAAGGCTTTTCAACACGATGATTTTCCAGCCATACAACGTGATTTGTTGCAATTGCTGGCAAGGTTAAAAAAAACCGTACCCGTTTCTTAACGACGCTGATGAAAACAATACTGATTACATTGGTGAAATGCTACCAGTGGGGCTTAAGTCCCTGGCTGGGCCGTCAATGTCGTTTTCACCCAACCTGTTCACACTACGCTATTGAGGCATTGCAACACTATGGTGCCTGGTATGGTAGCCTGTTGGCTTTGCGCCGTATTGGCCGCTGCCATCCCTGGCATCCTGGTGGTGTGGATCCCCTTCCTTGACTTGTAAAAACGAAACCTTATGGATACTCGCCGTTTAATTCTGTTTGTGATCTTCTCTTTTTCTATTATGTTGCTGTGGGATGCCTGGCAACAGCAGCATTCGCCTGCACCTACTGCGCAACAAGAGACGGCACTCGCCTCACCTGCTGATAAACCTCAAGAAAATGGCTTTAAATTGAGCCAGGGCGCGCGCATTGCTGTTAAAACAGACCGCTATGCGGCAGTGATTGATACTGTTGGTGGTGATTTACGTCAATTATCGCTGTTGGAACATCAGGCGGATGATAACTCGGGCCCTTATGAGTTGATGAGTGATGCCAGTGCGGATAAATTGTATGTGGCGCAGACTGGTTTAAAGGGTGAAGGTTTGCCTACCCATTATGTGACGTTTACTGCCGCTGAAACCAGCTACAACCTGCAAGAAAGTCAAGATACGCTGGAAGTTCGTTTAACGGCGCCTGAGACCAATGGCGTGGCTGTGGACAAAATCTACCGCTTCCATCGTGGTCAATATTTAATTGATGTGCGGTATGAAATTAAAAACAATAGCGATAAAGCCATTTCGCCCTCTGTTTATTACCAGATTATTCATGATAACGAGTCTAATCAGGGCTCCAAAATGATGCCCACCTTTACCGGCGGTGCTTATTTCACCGATGCGGATAAATATAACAAGGTCAAATTTGATGAAATGGCCAAAAAAGATGTGTCGATCAATGCCAAGGATGGTTGGGTCGGCTTGGTGCAGCATTATTTTGTCAGTGCGTGGGTGCCGCAATCCAATGCTGAGCGCAAGTTTTACACCACCAAGTTGAGTGAGCATGACTTTTCTATCGGCACTATTTTACCGGTAGGTGAAGTTGCCGCTGGTAGCAGCAAAACCGTAGAGGCTAAACTGTTTAGTGGACCACAATCGCCTGATGATCTCGAAGCCGCAGCGCCTGGCTTGGAGTATGTGGTTGATTACGGCATTTTGACCGTGATTGCTAAGCCATTAATGTGGTTGTTGACCCATATTCACGAGCTGGTGAAAAACTGGGGTATTGCCATCATTGTATTAACCATTCTGATCAAGGCCGCTTTCTTCAAATTGTCTGCGTCTGGTTACCGCAATATGGCGCATTTGCGTGAAATGGCCCCACGCATGCAGGCACTTAAAGACAAGTTTGGCGATGACAAGCAAAAGCTGCAACAAGCCATGATGGAGATGTATCGCACCGAGAAAATTAATCCGATGGGTGGTTGCTTGCCTATTCTGGTTCAAATCCCGGTATTCATTTCTCTGTATTGGGTGTTGCTGGGGTCGGTTGAGTTGCGTCATGCCCCCTTCTTTGGCTGGATTCAAGACTTGTCCGCGACTGACCCCTACTTTGTATTACCGGTGCTCATGGGTGCGACCATGATTATTCAGACCTTTTTGAACCCACCACCAACCGACCCGATTCAGGCTAAAGTCATGAAAATCATGCCGGTGGCATTCAGTATTTTCTTCTTCTTTTTCCCGGCTGGCCTGGTGTTATATTGGTTGGTGAACAACATTCTGTCTATTTGGCAGCAGTGGGCGATTAACCGCATGATTCATACCGAAGCTGTGGCAAAAAAAGGACATGGCAAATAATCAGCCACCTTTAACCGAAACCATTGCCGCCATCGCAACTGCACCGGGTGCGGGCGGCATTGGGGTAGTCAGAGTCTCTGGCCCGTTGGCAGCAGAGATTGCCGCACAAATTTTAGGGCACTGCCCTGCCCCACGCCATGCGGCTTATCTGCAGTTTTTGCAGGCGGATGCCACGTTAATTGACCGCGGCATTGCTATCTATTTCCCTAATCCTCACTCTTATACTGGCGAAGATGTGCTTGAGCTGCAGGCGCACGGCGGTACGGCATTGATGCAAATATTACTGGCGCGTTGTATTGAGTGCGGCGCGCGTCATGCACAAGCTGGTGAGTTTACCCAGCGCGCCTACTTAAACGATAAGTTAGACTTAGCGCAAGCTGAGGCAGTGGCAGACTTGATTAATGCCGCCACCGTTGAGGCGGCGCGCAGTGCGGTACGGTCGCTGTCGGGTGAGTTTTCACAGGCGATACAGGCCTTGTTACAGCAACTGGTTGATTTACGCATGTATGTTGAAGCGTGCCTGGATTTTCCTGAGGAGGAAATTGACTTCATCACGCAAGGGCGCGTGCGTGAAAAACTGCAGGCAAATCAAGCTGCGTTACAGCATATCTTTGACCAGGCCAGGCAAGGCGTATTGTTACGCGAAGGCATCAATGTGGTGTTGATTGGGCAGCCCAACGTCGGCAAGTCCAGTTTGTTGAATGCATTGTCTGGTGAAGAGGTCGCGATTGTGACGCCGATTGCAGGCACCACACGCGATACGATCAAAAGTGTCATCCAGATTGAAGGTGTACCCCTGCATGTGATTGATACAGCTGGCTTGCGTGAGACAACAGATACTGTTGAACAAGTAGGCATCGCACGCACCTGGAAAGTGATTGAAACTGCGCATGTGGCTTTGTTGTTGGTAGATAGCCAACATGGGGTTGGCGCGCAAGAAACGTCTATTTTGCAAAAACTACCGTTAGAAGTGAAAAAGGTGTGGGTGCATAACAAGATAGATGTTTCACGTGAAACATCGCGCATTGAAAAAAGAGAAAATGAGCAACACGTGTTTTTATCAGCCAAGACAGGTGATGGTATTGCCAGCCTGCAAAAAACGCTGCTAGAAATTGTTGGTTATCAACCTGGTGGTGAGGGTGTGTTCATGGCCAGGGCGCGTCATTTGCAGGCATTGCAAGAAGTTGAGCAGCATTTGGGTCAAGCAATGTTGCAAATGCATGCAGCTGAGTTGGTGGCTGAAGAGTTACGTTGTGCGCAAGAGGCGCTAGGCAGAATTACTGGCGAATTTACACCTGATGATTTGCTAGGTGAGATTTTTAGCCGTTTTTGTATAGGCAAATAAAAACCCGCATTAGCGGGTTTTTTTTCGCGGGAACGGTGTGTTGCGTTGATTAAAGCGCTCATCAATACTGCATACCCGTTTGCAGCCGGTGATCATGGCCCAAATCAGATTGTCGTGATTGATAAAGCTTTCAAAAATAACCCCTAATACATGCACCACCACCACGGCCAGCCAGGTCCAGGTGGCGTAGTGATGTAATACCTTACTCATCTCGTCATCAATCATGCCCCAGCCATTGTTATAGACAATGCAGCCAGAGCCGACGGTAATGATGCCCAAGCCTAACATGGCATAAATTGCAATTGAACCGGTTGGGTTGTGCCCAATGTAGTGTCTGGCGGTGCCTTTGAGTAACTTGAATAGATGTTTGGCCGCCCACACCGGGTTGAGTGGGAAACTGCGAAAACTAGCGTATCCAGTGGCGATTAAGCCCCAGATAATGCGGGCAACGATCAAAGTGCCTGCCACATAGCCAGCGTAAGCGTGATGTAATTGGTCCCACATGGAGGCGTGGGTATAAAAAGCATACCCAAACGCCGCCACTAAAGACCAGTGGAAGAGCCTGATGAAAGGATCCCAGACATACCGTAGCATGTGATTTATTTGCTAGGTTTGGTTTCGGTTAACAGATAAGCAATGAAGTTGGCTTTTTCTGAAGCTGCGCAATCAGCACCCAAAATGTCATTGCAGTGTTTGGTAAACTCTTCTTCTACTTTGTCTATATCTGTAAAGCGCTTGGTATTGACGCGTGGTGCCAATGGCGGGATTTCTTTGCCAGTGACAATATTTTTACCCACATTGGCTGGATTGTTGGTGTGGCAAGATGCACAAGCCGCTTCTTTACCGCTGGCCGTATTAAACTTGCGATTAAAGAAAATCTTACCGTCGGTGATAGAGGGTGCTTGAAAGGTTGGGTTCGCCGAGTGTGCAATATTGGTGTATTTGTACACCAGTTTTTCAGCGTTGGTGACGTCAGCCAGTGCGTGAACAGAAAATAAGACCCCGAATGCAGCAATAATTGTTTTGATTTTCATGGTAAAGGCTCCTTGGTTGTTATGAAAAAATTCTATTCTTTTTATGTTAAGTAAATATGGCCTGCTTGTAATTGATTTGTATTAAACCGTAATAATTCTGTATTAAAACATGAAACAAGTCGATCAAAGCAGTGAATTAAATGACCATTTGATTAGTTTACGCTAAAATCACAACTCTTTTTAAATCAAACAGTTCAAGATTATTTATGATGGACTTTCCTGATCGATTCGATGTCATTGTGGTGGGTGGTGGCCATGCCGGTACAGAGGCAGCATTGGCGGCTGCACGCATGGGGCAAAAAACTTTATTGTTGAGCCATAACATTGAAACCTTGGGGCAAATGTCCTGTAATCCTTCTATTGGCGGCATTGGTAAGGGCCACTTGGTGAAAGAGGTGGATGCCTTAGGTGGCGCCATGGCAGCGGCGACTGATATAGGTGGCATACAGTTTCGCATTCTAAACTCTAGCAAGGGCCCTGCTGTGCGCGCCACGCGCGCCCAGGCTGACCGTATCCTCTACAAGGCCGCTATTCGGCATCGCCTCGAAAACCAGCAAAACTTGTGGCTGTTTCAGCAGGCTGTGGACGATATTATTCTGGAGGGTGATCGCGCTGCGGGGGTGGTCACACAGATTGGCCTACGTTTTCACGCAAAATCGGTCGTGCTGACGGCGGGCACATTTTTGGGTGGTTTGGTGCATGTTGGTTTGCAAAATTACAGTGCTGGACGCGCCGGAGATCCGCCAGCGATCTCGCTTGCTGCACGCTTGCGCGAAATTGGCCTCCCGGCCGGGCGCCTTAAAACTGGCACCCCGCCCCGGATTGATGGCCGCACGATTGACTATAGTGTGATGACTGAGCAGCCTGGTGATACGCCGGTGCCTGTATTTTCATTTTTGGGTAATGCTGCGCAACATCCGCAGCAACTGCCTTGCTGGATTACGCATACCAATCAGCAAACGCATGACATTATCCGCAGTGGTCTTGATCGTTCGCCTATGTATACCGGCGTGATTGAAGGGGTTGGGCCGCGCTATTGTCCTTCGGTGGAAGATAAGATCCATCGTTTTGCGGACAAAGAGTCGCATCAGGTATTTTTGGAGCCCGAGGGTTTAACCACCCATGAGATTTATCCTAACGGTATTTCTACCAGTTTGCCGTTTGATATCCAGTTAGCCTTAGTGCGTTCGATTCGTGGTTTGGAAAATGCACACATCTTGCGCCCCGGATATGCCATTGAATATGACTACTATGACCCGAGAGGCTTGAAGTCGACTCTCGAAACCAAAACTGTTCGCGGTTTGTTTTTTGCGGGCCAAATTAATGGCACCACTGGTTATGAGGAGGCGGCTGCGCAAGGGTTGTTAGCGGGCGCAAATGCAGCTTTATTTTCTCAAGATAAAGAAGGATGGTGCCCTTCCCGTGAGCAAGCCTATCTTGGGGTGTTGGTGGATGACCTGATTACGACCGGGGTGAATGAACCCTACCGTATGTTTACCAGTCGTGCCGAATATCGTTTGCAGCTGCGAGAAGATAATGCAGATATGCGCTTGACGGAGGTGGGTCGGCAGCTTGGCTTGGTGGATGATGTACGTTGGGAGGCTTTTTGCAAGAAGCAGGAGGCGGTACTACGTGAGCAGGCAAGGCTTAAGCGTACATTTCTGCAGCCAGATAATGGTCAGGCTGCCGGGGTTGGTCAAAATAAAATTGTTTCACGTGAAACACAGTTGGCTGTTTTTGGTAAGCCGCTGGAGCATGAGTATTCATTATTTGAATTATTGCGTCGGCCAGAAATTGCTTATCACGCGCTGTTGAATCTAGTGCCTGCGCCGGAAGTATTGGCTGAAGATGTGTTGGAGCAGGTGGAAATTGCGGCCAAATATCAAGGTTATATTGATCGCCAAAATGAAGAGATTGCCCGGCAAAAAAATAGCGAGAATATCAAGCTGGGTGACACCATTGATTACAATGATGTACATGGGCTGAGCAATGAGGCGCGACAAAAACTCTTAGCGCAAAAACCGGAGACCATTGGGCAGGCCAGTCGCATACAAGGCATTACCCCCGCCACAATTTCGTTGTTGTTGGTTTACCTAAAACGCAAACACAAAAAACAAAGCCAATCTGGCGATATTGCAGCAGCATGATGAGTTTGTTACCGCAATTAACTGCCGGAGTGGAGGCGCTTGGTTTACAATCTGTTGTGACCGTTGCTATGCAGGAGCAATGCCTGGCTTATTTGGCTTTGCTACAAAAGTGGAATAAGGTTTATAACCTGACGGCGGTGCGTGACCCGCAAGAAATGCTGGTGTTGCATTTGCTGGATAGTCTGAGTGTCGTGCCTTATATAGCGCCTGGTCATTTGCTGGATGTAGGTAGTGGTGGTGGTTTGCCGGGCTTGGTTGTGGCGATTACGCGACCGGATGTGCAGGTCACGACCATTGATGCGGTGCAAAAAAAAGCGATTTTTATGCGCCAGGTAAAAGCGGAGTTAGGGTTGTCGAATGCAGCAGTTGTTCATGGTAGAGTCGAAGCCTATCTGCCGCCCTCACCTTTCAATCAGATTATCTCGCGTGCTTTTTCTGATATTGCATTGTTTAAGCAGTTGACGACGCATTTGATGGCGCCGCAGGGCCGCTGGTTGGCGATGAAGGGCTTGGTGCCGAGTGATGAGTTAACGCAAGCGGCCGTGTTTCCTAAAGAGGTCATCCGTTTGCAGGTGCCAAATCTGCAAGCCGAAAGACATTTAATTGTGTTTGAGAATACATAATGAAAATAATCGCAATCACCAACCAAAAAGGCGGCGTTGGCAAAACGACGACTTGCGTCAATCTGGCAGCCAGCTTGGCTGAGCATGGTAAAAAGGTATTGTTGGTTGATTTGGATCCACAAGGCAATGCCAGTACTGGCAGTGGCATTGATAAAACACATTTAAAAGACAGTATTTACCAGGTGTTGATTGGCAACAAGACTTTGCAAGAGGTGGTGATTCATGCTGAAGCGGCCAAGTTTGATGTTGCACCATCTAACCGTGATTTAGCGGGGGCTGAGGTTGAGTTGGTGAATGAGATGGCGCGCGAAACGCGTTTAAAAAATGCCATTTTAAAGCTGGGTGACGAGGCCTATGATTATGTATTGCTTGACTGCCCGCCTTCACTCAATTTGGTGACGGTCAATGCCTTAACCGCCGCCCATTCGGTGATGATTCCGATGCAGTGTGAGTACTATGCACTCGAAGGATTGTCTGATTTGGTCAATACTATCAAGAAAGTGCGTGCTCACTTAAACCCGGTGCTTGAGATAGAGGGCTTGTTGCGTACCATGTTTGACAATCGCAATATGCTGGCACAGCAAGTATCGGCGCAACTGGTGAGCCATTTTGGCAAAAAGGTGTATCAAACCATTGTGCCGCGCAATGTGCGGCTGGCCGAAGCGCCTAGTTATGGCATGCCGGTATTGTTGTATGATCGCTCCTCGAAAGGCGCGCAAGCCTATCTGGAGTTGGCGCAAGAAATTATCCAGAAAAATTAACCGTCACTTAATGACGCTTTTAGATACTTATTACAAGGAAGTAGCAGCATGGTGAAGCCCAAAGGACTTGGACGTGGACTAGACGCATTGTTATCAGGGGATACGGAAACCATCTCTCAGTCAGATACCTTGCGCACCCTCCCCGTTGGTCAGTTACAGCCGGGTAAATATCAGCCACGCTCTTACATGAACGAAGAGGCGCTGCAAACACTGGCAGACTCCATCGCTGCGCAAGGCATTATGCAGCCTATCCTGGTACGTGAAATTGGCGCGCAGCGGTTTGAAATTATCGCGGGTGAACGTCGCTGGCGTGCGTCACAAAAAGCCGGCTTGTTAGAAGTGCCGGTGCTGGTACGTGAAATTGCAGACGAAGCCGCCCTAGCGATGGCATTGATAGAAAACATCCAGCGTGAAGACCTGAACCCGTTAGAAGAAGCCATGGGCATCAAGCGTTTGATTGATGAGTTTGAAATGACGCATGAAAAAGCCGCCGAGGCGGTTGGCCGTTCTCGCGTGGCCGTTTCTAATTTGCTGCGCTTGTTAACCCTGACACCGATGGTGCAAGACATGCTGCTGGATAACCAGATTGATATGGGCCATGCCCGCGCTTTGGTTGGTAGTGAGCCTGCACAGCAAATTTTACTGGCAAACAAAGTGGTGCAAGACGGTTTGTCTGTGCGCGAAACTGAACGTTTGATTCAGTCTGAGCCAGCCAGTGGTAAAAAAATCAAACAAAGTGTGCATCCTGATGTTGCTGCATTGCAAAACCAACTCAGTGAACAATTAGGTGCAGAGGTGGCTATTAGTAGTAAAGCAAGTGGTGCCGGGGTGTTAAAACTGAGCTTTTCAACCCTGGATCAATTGGATGATTGGATAGCGAAACTGACCGATAATCACCTGAAATCGTAAGTTAAATCGCGTATCAGCAATCTCAAAGCAGATTTTTCCCGCACATTCAGACAGTTAAGTCCTGTTTGGTGCTTGACTTCGGCGAGTGAATAATTCAAAATCTCGCGTCTTTGGTGTATTTTGTCTTGAATTTTAGCGGTCTAACCCCATGAGTGGTCAACAAAACACTGCGGCTGGCATGTCGCTATATAGCAATATGCTGCGTTGGCAGGTCATGGCGACCTTGGCTGTGACACTCATTGCCTATGCGGTAGGTGGTTTAACAGCTGCATTATCCGCTTTGATGGGCGGCCTTTCTGTCGTGATCGGTGCATGGTTTGCCGCGAGAATTGCAGAAAAAGGTCGTTTAAAAACAGATCCAACAGCGGTGTTGCTCAATTTACTCAAGGCCGAAGCAGTAAAAATAGTCATCATCGCGATTATCCTGTTTGTGGTTTTTAAGCTGTATCAACCATTGGTGCCTTTTGCCCTGGTTGCTGGCTTGGCTGCTGCAGCGCTGTTTTCTGGCGCAGCACTGGCAAAATCACAAGTAGATGTGTAGACACGTTAATTTAAAAATAGTTTGAAAATATGACAACTGAACACGCACAACTCACTCCTTCTGAATATATCGCGCACCATTTGAGCTTTAACGCCCAGGGTGTTAACGGCAATACTGCCTCTGAAGGCTTCTGGGTGCTGCACTACGACACCTTATTTACTTCTGTAGTGCTGGGTTTGCTGGTGATGGGGTTAATTTGGTGGGTCGCACGTGGCGCCACCGCTGGTGTGCCAAGCAAACGCCAGGCGTTTGTTGAACTAATGTTTGGGTTTGTTGATGACCAGGTCAAAAATATTTTTCATGGTGATCGTCATTCGTTTATCGCCCCAACTGCACTGACCGTGTTTATCTGGGTGTTAGCGATGAACTCCATGGACTTCCTGCCAGTCGACTGGATCGCATCTATCGTGTCATTCTTCGGCGGCGAGCACGCAAAATGGCGCATCGTCCCTACTTCAGACATCAATACCACCTTTGCGTTAGCATTGGCTGTGTGGTTCCTGATGATTTTCTTCTCCATTAAAGCCAAGGGCTTGGGGGGCTGGATTCATGAGCTGTTCTGCTCTCCATTCGGCGGCAATCCGCTGGTTTGGCCAGCTAACTTCCTGTTCAATTTGATTGAATACGTTTCAAAACCACTTTCTCACTCCTTGCGTCTGTTCGGTAACATGTACGCCGGTGAAATCATCTTCTTGCTGTTGGGTATGTGGGCAGCCACAGGCCTGACCGGAACCGTGTTTGGTGCCATTTTGGGTGCTGGCTGGTCTATCTTCCACATTTTGATTGTGGCATTACAAGCGTTTATTTTCATGATGCTGACTGTGGTCTACCTGGCCATGGCGCATGAGTCACACTAGTTTTTAACTTTGTCGTTGTTTTAATTCTTTATAAGAGAGGGTATTAAATGGAAGCATTAGCATTGATTCAAGCCTACACAGGCGTTGGTATCGGTTTGATCATTGGTTTGGGTGCCGCTGGCGCTTGTATCGGTATTGGTATCATGTGTGCAAGTTTCCTGGAAGGCGCTGCTCGTCAACCAGAAATGATCCCAGCCCTGCAAGGTAAAGTATTCCTGCTGTTAGGTCTGATCGACGCATCTTTCATTATCGGTGTTGGTCTGGCAATGATGTTTGCATTTGCAAACCCATTGTTGAGCGTTGTTACCAAGTAATTTTTACTCGGTAATCTCCGCCCGGTAGGGTTTAAGTGTGACTTAAACCTTTCAACCAATCAGTATGATGGATCCAAAATGAATATTAATTTCACACTCATCGCGCAAGCTATCGCATTTGCAGTGTTGATCTGGTTCACGGTGAAATTCGTTTGGCCGCCGCTGTTAACAGCGATTGAAGCACGCCAAAAGGAAATCGCAGATGGTTTGGCTGCTGCCCAGGAAGGCAAAAGTGCCCTGGAAGTGGCTGCCAAAAAATCTGAAACGACGTTGAACGAGGCCAAACAAAAGGCAAGTGAGATCATTGGGCAAGCCGAAAAACGCGCCGCTCAAATCATTGACGAAGCCAAGGGTAATGCCAAAGCCGAAGGTGATCGCATTATCGCCGGTGCCAAAGCTGAGATCGATCAGGAAGTGAACCGTGCCAAAGAAGGTCTGCGCGCACAGGTTTCCACATTGGCCGTGGCCGGTGCAGAAAAAATCCTGCGTAAAGAGATCGACGCCAAAGCACACAGCGAAATGCTGGCTAAACTCGCTGCGGAACTTTAAGGTAAAAGGGATAAAACATGGCTGAACTCTCAACCATTGCAAGGCCTTATGCTGTCGCTGCCTACAAGCTCGGCAAAGAGAATAAGGCTTTAGCAGCATGGTCTGAAATGTTGGCATTGGCTGCGGCAGTCGCGGCAAATGACCAAATGAAAACCCTGATTGATGACCCTAAACTGAATGCCGCTGATATTGAAGCAGCATTTCTCAAGGTCTGTGGCGACAAGCTCAACGAACAAGGGCAAAATTTGATCAAGATTTTGGTTGAATATGGCCGTTTATCCTTATTGCCTGCCATTGCTGAAGCTTTTGAGGCTTTAAAAGCACAAGACGAAGGCACCTTGGACGCTCAAATCATTGCAGCTGCCAAACTGACAGCGACACAAACCAAAGATTTGGTGAAACGTCTGGAAGCCAAGTTCGGCAAGAAAATTGAAGCAAGCGTTTCCGTAGATCCGGAAATCATCGGCGGCATCAAAATTATTGTTGGCGACACCGTTATCGACGCGTCTGTCCAAGGTCAGTTACAAAATTTAGCCTATACGCTCACCGCATAAGGCATAGGAGAATTAAATGCAGTTATCTACATCAGAGATTAGCGAGCTCATTAAGAGCCGATTGGAAAATTTCTCTACTTCTGCGGAAGCTCGTACTCAGGGCACCGTGATTTCCGTGACAGACGGCATTGTGCGTATCCATGGCCTGTCTAACGTGATGTCCGGCGAGATGATTGAGTTTCCAGGCAACACTTTCGGTTTGGCATTGAACCTGGAGCGTGACTCCGTGGGTGCGGTGGTATTGGGTGAATATGAACACATCACCGAAGGTGATACATGTAAATGTACCGGCCGTATTCTGGAAGTACCAGTCGGCCCAGAGTTGATTGGTCGCGTGGTGAACGCGTTGGGTCAGCCTATTGATGGCAAGGGCCCGGTTAACGCCAAGCTGACAGACAAGATTGAAAAAATTGCACCAGGCGTCATTGCACGTAAATCCGTGTCACAACCTGTACAAACTGGCCTGAAGTCTATCGACTCTATGGTGCCGGTTGGCCGTGGTCAACGTGAGTTGATTATTGGTGACCGTCAGACCGGTAAAACAGCCGTAGCGGTTGATGCGATCATCAACCAAAAAGGTCAGAACATGACCTGTATCTATGTTGCGGTTGGTCAAAAAGCGTCTACCGTGGCTAACGTGGTACGCAAGCTGGAAGAGCATGGCGCCATGGCTTACACCATCGTGGTGGCAGCGACCGCTTCAGACTCTGCTGCACTGCAATTTTTGGCCCCTTATGCTGGTTGTACCATGGGTGAATACTTCCGTGACCGTGGTCAAGATGCATTGATCGTTTACGATGACTTGTCCAAACAAGCGGTTGCTTACCGTCAAATCTCCCTGTTGCTGCGTCGTCCACCAGGCCGTGAAGCTTATCCAGGTGACGTGTTCTACATCCACTCACGTTTGTTAGAGCGTGCTGCACGTGTAAACGAAGAGTATGTTGAAAAATTCACTAACGGTGAAGTGAAAGGCAAAACAGGTTCATTGACTGCCTTGCCAGTGATTGAAACCCAAGCTGGTGACGTGTCTGCATTCGTTCCAACCAACGTGATTTCGATTACCGATGGTCAGATCTTCTTAGAAACTGACTTGTTTAACGCGGGTGTTCGTCCTGCGATCAACGCCGGTATTTCTGTTTCTCGCGTGGGTGGTGCTGCACAAACTAAAATCATCAAAAAACTGGGCGGTGGTGTACGTCTGGCTTTGGCGCAGTATCGTGAACTGGCTGCGTTTGCGCAGTTTGCTTCTGATCTGGACGAAGCGACCCGTAAACAGCTGGACCGCGGTCGTATGTTTACCGAGTTGATGAAACAGGCACAATACGCGCCATTGAACGTCGCAAACATGGGCGTGAGCTTGTTTGCAGCCAACAAAGGTTTCTTTGATGACGTGCCAACCAACAAGGTATTGGCATTTGAAAATGCATTGCATGGTTTCCTGAACTCCAAGTACAAGAACATCATCGATGCAATCGAGTCCAGCAAAGATCTGAGCGGTGACAACGAGAAGGCATTGGAAGCTGCGATTCAAGATTTCAAAGCAACCAACGCTTATTAATCTCTGACACTTCGACTTAGGAACCTAATATGGCAGGTAGTAAAGAGATTAGAACCAAGATCAAGAGTGTAGAAAATACACGCAAGATCACCAAGGCGATGGAGATGGTGGCTGCATCTAAAATGCGTAAAGCGCAGGACAGAATGCGTGCTTCCCGCCCTTATGCGGATAAAATCCGTAACGTGGCGGCTCACCTCTCCTTTGCACAATCCGAGTATCGTCATCCGTTTTTAATCAAACGTGACGTGGTGAAAAATGTGGGTCTGATTGTTGTCAGCTCAGACAAAGGCCTGTGCGGTGGTTTAAACACCAACGTATTGCGTTTGTCGTTAAACCAGATGAAAGCCTGGGAAGCTGAAGGCAAAGGCATTAGCGTGAGTGCGATTGGTAACAAAGGCTACGGCTTTATGAACCGTATCGGCGCGCAGGTGAAATCCCATATCACTGGCTTGGGCGATACTCCGCATCTGGAAAAGTTGATCGGTACAATCAAGGTCATGCTAGACGCGTATATTGCCGGTGAAATTGATCAGCTTTATATCTGCTATACCAAATTCATCAACACCATGAAGCAAGAGCCGAGCATGCAACAATTGTTGCCATTGACCGGTGAGCAATTGGGCAGCCCGAATGGCCATTGGGATTATATCTATGAGCCTGAAGCAAAACCCGTGGTCGATGAGTTGATGGTGCGTTATATCGAGTCTCTGATTTACAACGCAGTGGCTGAAAACATGGCGTCCGAGCAGTCTGCACGTATGGTGGCGATGAAATCTGCTTCCGATAACGCGAAAAGCGTGATTGGTGAATTGAAGCTGGTATACAACAAAGCCCGTCAGGCCGCGATTACCAAAGAGATTTCAGAAATCGTCGGCGGTGCGGCAGCGGTCTCGTCCTAAGGCGTACGTTTTAAGGCACATCTGCTTTTAAAGCGTAAGTAAAAGAATTCAATTAGATCTGACTCATACAGTTAGGAAAAGAAAATGGCAAAGGCAAATCAAGCAGTAACAGGTAAAGTAGTGCAGTGTATTGGCGCTGTGGTTGACGTGGAGTTTCCACGTGACCAAATGCCTAAAGTATTCGATGCATTGATTATTGATGCAAAAGACACCAATGCAGAAGCCGGTTTGACACTGGAAGTGCAGCAGCAATTGGGTGACGGCGTGGTTCGTACCATTGCGATGGGCTCTTCTGACGGTTTGGCACGTGGTACCGCATTCAAAAATACTGGTTCAGCGATTTCTGTTCCAGTGGGTGAAGGTACTTTGGGTCGTATTATGGATGTATTGGGTCGCCCAATTGATGAAGTCGGTCCAATCGACTCTACAGAATTCCGTTCTATCCACCAGAAAGCACCAGCGTTTGAAGAGCTGTCACCTTCTGTTGACCTGTTAGAAACAGGCATCAAGGTGATTGACCTGGTTTGCCCGTTTGCTAAAGGCGGTAAAGTGGGTCTGTTCGGCGGCGCCGGTGTAGGTAAAACGGTCAACATGCTGGAACTGATCAACAACATTGCTAAACAGCACTCCGGTTTGTCCGTGTTTGCTGGTGTAGGTGAGCGTACCCGTGAAGGTAACGACTTCTACCATGAAATGGCAGATGCTGGCGTGATCAAACTGGACAACATGAAAGAATCCAAAGTGGCAATGGTGTTCGGTCAGATGAACGAGCCTCCAGGCAACCGTTTGCGTGTAGCTCTGTCTGGTTTGACCATGGCTGAGAAATTCCGTGATGAAGGCCGTGACGTGTTGTTCTTCGTTGACAACATCTATCGTTACACCTTGGCCGGTACTGAAGTATCTGCGTTGCTGGGCCGTATGCCTTCAGCCGTAGGTTACCAACCTACCCTGGCTGATGAAATGGGCCGTCTGCAAGAGCGTATTACTTCTACTAAAGTGGGTTCTATTACTTCTATCCAAGCCGTTTACGTGCCTGCGGATGACTTGACTGACCCATCTCCAGCGACGACTTTCCAGCATTTGGACTCTACTGTTGTGTTGTCACGTGACATCGCCTCTTTGGGTATTTACCCAGCGGTTGACCCACTGGACTCTACTTCACGTCAGCTGGATCCACTGGTGGTTGGTGAAGAGCACTACGCAGTTGCACGTTCAGTACAACAAACGCTGCAACGTTATAAAGAGTTGCGTGACATTATCGCGATTCTGGGTATGGACGAACTGTCTCCAGAAGACAAGTTGGCAGTAGGCCGTGCACGTAAAATCCAACGTTTCCTGTCACAACCTTTCCACGTGGCTGAAGTGTTTACTGGCGCACCAGGTAAATACGTGTCACTGAAAGACACCATCAAAGGCTTTAAAGCGATTGTGGCTGGTGAATACGATCACTTGCCAGAACAAGCCTTCTACATGGTGGGTGGCATCGAAGAAGCCGTTGAAAAGGCTAAAACACTGAACTAAATGATGGTTTGTGCAAGCAGGTTTAAGTACCTGCTTGCCTCACCAATCTTCAGTGAAATAGAAAAGAGAACATTATGGCAAATACAGTGCATATCGATGTTGTGAGTGCCGAAGAGTCTATCTTCTCTGGTGAAGCCGAGTTTGTGGTTGCACCAGCTGGCGCAGGTGAAGTGGGTATTTATCCACATCACGCACCGATGATTACCACCATCAAGCCAGGCGCATTGCGTATTAAGCAAAGTGGCGAGCAAGATGAAACCGTCATTTATATTTCTGGCGGCATGCTGGAAGTCCAACCAGGACTGGTAACCGTACTGGCAGACACAGCGATTCGTGGTCAGGATCTTGATGAAGCAAAAGCCATCGCCGCGAAAGAAGCTGCAGAAGAGGCATTGCGTAACCGTTCTTCAGAGATCGATTACGCGGCTGCTCAAGCTGAATTGGCAGAGGCGATCGCACAAATCCAGGCAATTCAAAAATTGCGTAAATCTGTGCACTAGATTCCTTGGGAGTCTGGCAATAAAACAGGCGGCTTTCGAGCCGCCTTTTTTGTTTCTGAGCTAAAATAACAGCATGACTGATTTAAATATCGTAATTCTCGCAGCGGGTAAAGGCACGCGTATGCGATCAGACCTGCCCAAGGTGTTGCATGCGGTGGGTGGCAAGCCTATTTTGCACCATGTGATCGCCGCGGCACGCCAGCTCAATCCACAAACCATCACGGTGGTGTATGGCTTTGGTGGCGAACTAGTACAACAACAGACGCCTGGAGATGACTTGCAATGGGTATTGCAGGCGGAACAGCTGGGTACCGGCCACGCCGTTCAACAAGCGCTGCCTACCCTGCCCGATCAAGGTAAAACACTCATTCTGTTAGGCGATGTGCCATTGGTCGATGTGGAGGCTTGCCGCGAGATGCTGGCGCTGGCAGATCAGCATCTGGTGGTTCAAACGTTTATCAAACAAGACCCGACCGGTTATGGCCGCATCGTGCGCAATGACAACAATGAAGTCGTGGCGATTGTGGAACATAAAGATGCCAGCGCAGTGCAGCGTGCCATACAAGAGGTGAATACGGGTATTATGGCGATGCCTAATGCACAGCTCAAATCCTGGTTGGGCAAGATCAGCAACCAGAATACACAACAGGAATATTATTTAACCGATATCATCGCGCTATCAGTGAATGAAGATAGCGCGGTGTTGCCCCATGTCGTTGCCGATGCCTGGTCGGTGACCGGGATTAATTCCAAGCTGGACTTGCAACAGATCGAGCGTGAGTATCAGTTGCGACAGGCAACCACGTTGATGACTCAGGGCGTGACTTTGTTAGATGCGCAGCGCATTGATATCCGCGGTAGCCTGCATTGTGGCCGTGATGTGTTGATTGATGTGAACTGCGTGTTTGAAGGCGATGTGACGCTGGAGCACGATGTGCAGATTGGCCCGCATTGTGTGATAAAAAACGCGGTGATTGCCACAGGCACGCGCCTGGCGGCATTTACGCATATTGATGATGCCAAGGTCGGCCCAGGCAGCAAAATCGGCCCGTTTGCGCGTTTGCGCCCGGGCACACAACTGGCGGCAGAGACACATGTGGGTAACTTTGTTGAAATTAAAAATGCCACGGTTGGGCATGGCAGCAAGGTTAACCATTTAAGCTATGTGGGTGATGCCAGCATCGGTGCCCATGTGAATATAGGCGCGGGCACCATCACTTGTAATTATGACGGGGCGAACAAACATAAAACCATCATTGAAGATGATGTGTTTGTCGGCTCAGACACACAATTGGTGGCGCCGGTGACTGTGGGCCGCGGTGCCACGATTGCAGCAGGCTCAACCATTACCAAAAACGTGCCGGCAGAGAGCTTGACCTTATGCCGAGCGCGGGAACAACGTTCAATTCAGGGATGGAAACGTCCGCAAAAGGTGAAAAAATAAGCGTATGTGTGGCATTATCGGTGCGGTTTCAAACAGAAATATCGTTCCACTCTTAATCGAGGGCTTAAGTCGTCTCGAATATCGCGGCTACGACTCAGCAGGGATTGCGATTCTCAACCAAACCATTGAACGCGCGCGCGCGGTTGGGCGCGTGGCTGCATTGCAGCTCAAAGCGCAAGACATGCACAGCCATATCGGCATTGGTCATACGCGTTGGGCAACCCATGGCGGCGTGACGGAGCAAAATGCGCATCCGCATGTATCGCCAACGCAAGATCAGGCGCAAATAGCCGTGGTACACAACGGCATTATCGAAAACCATGACGAGCAGCGCGACCGTCTACAGGCGCTGGGTTATGTGTTTTATTCACAAACCGACACCGAAGTCATCGCACATCTGGTGCATTACTATTATCAGCAAACCCAAGACCTGTTTGCGGCAGTGAAAAAAGCGATTACCGAACTCACCGGTGCTTATGCCATCAGCGTGATTGCGCTTAATCAGCCACATCAGATGGTCGTTGCCCGTCTGGGCTGCCCATTGCTGATTGGTTTGGGGGATGACGAAAATTTTGTTGCGTCAGATGTGTCAGCGGTACTTTCTGCCACCCGTAAAGTGATCTATCTCGAAGACGGCGATGTGGCCACCCTGCAAACTGATGCCGTTGTGATCGTCGACAAGCAAGGTGAAATCGCACAACGAAAAGTGCATATGAGTGATGTGTCGCTGGCCTCACTGGAGCTCGGCCCTTACAGCCACTTTATGCAAAAAGAAATCCATGAGCAACCACGCGCGATTAGCGATACGATTGAGGCGCTGATTGACGATGGCGCATTCAGAAGCGAATTGTTTGGTCAATCTGCCGCGGCTATTTTTTCGCAAATAGATAGCGTATTAATTTTGGCGGCAGGCACCAGTTATTATGCTGGCCTCACTGCCAAATACTGGCTGGAAAGCATCGCCAAAATCCCAACCTCGGTAGAGATCGCCAGTGAATATCGTTATCGTGAGTCGGTCCCCAATCCTAAACAGCTGATCGTGACGATTTCACAATCGGGCGAAACGCTCGATACCATGGAAGCGCTCAAGCATGCGCAGAAACTGGGGCATACCCATAGCCTGGCCATTTGTAACGTGCAGGAAAGCGCGATTCCGCGGGCTTCATCCCTGATTTTCTATACCCGCGCTGGCGCTGAAATCGGTGTCGCCAGTACCAAGGCGTTCACTACACAATTGATTGCCCTGTTTGTGTTGGCGGTCACGCTGAGTAAAGCGCGTGGCCTGTTGAGTGAGGTGCAAGAGCAGCAATATTTATCTGATTTGCGCCAACTGACAGGTGGCGTGCAGATTGCCTTGAACCTCGAGCCACAAATCCGCGAATGGGCACATCGCTTTGGGGATAAAGAGCATGCTTTGTTCCTGGGCCGTGGCGTGCATTTCCCGATCGCAATGGAAGGTGCCCTTAAGCTCAAGGAGATTTCCTATATTCACGCCGAAGCGTATCCGGCTGGTGAGTTAAAACATGGCCCGCTGGCCCTGGTCGACAGCAATATGCCGGTGGTGGTGATTGCGCCTAACGATGCCCTGCTCGAAAAAGTAAAATCCAACATGCAAGAAGTCAAAGCGCGCGGCGGCGAATTATTTGTGTTTGCCGATGCCGACAGCCACTTTAAAGAGTCTGAGGGCGTGCATGTGATTCGTACGCCACGCCATGTCGGTGTACTCTCGCCTATTTTGCATGCGATTCCGGTACAGTTGCTGGCTTATCACGCCGCCTTGCTTAAAGGCACCGATGTCGATAAACCACGCAACCTGGCCAAGAGTGTGACCGTTGAATAAATAATAAAGACCTAAAAAGCCTCGACATTCGGGGCTTTTTTCAAATAAGAAAACGGCTAGTTTCCCTTATACTGAGAGTAGATGCTCATCAGAAAGGCAGTCATGACCACGTCGCAACACAGTATTATCGGCCGCCAGCCGATTGTTAATAGCCAGCAAGAAATTATTGGCTACGAATTCTTTTTCAGGAACGCTAGCCCTGGTGGTAATGCGCCTTTTGAAGAGGATATTCAAACCTGCGCCAAAATACTCTCTACTACCATTGATGAGATGCAGGAGAATTGGCTGCTGGGGCAACAAATGGCCTTTATCAATGTCGACCATGTCATGCTTAATAGTGTGTTTCTGGAGCTGATGCCGGCAGAAAAAACAGTGTTAGAAGTGGTGCACACAGTCGATGTGACCCCGGAAATCATCGCCCGTTGCCGCGAGCTCAAAGAAACCAAGTTCAAAATTGCGTTGGATAATCCGCAACATCATCCGCAACTGGAAGCACTGATTCCATATGCTGATTACATCAAACTGGATATGCGCAATGTGGATATTGCACAAGCCACCGTTTGGCTCAAAAAATATCAACATACCGGTTGTAAATTGATCGCCGAAAAGGTGGAACAAAATGCGCAATTCACTAGCTTGCTAGATGCTGGTTTTCAGCATTTTCAAGGCTATTTTTACGCCAAACCGGAAAACCTCACTAGCAAAGTGATTAACCCTAGTTTTGACGGTGTGCTGCATTTGTTGAACCTGGTCAGCCAGGAGGCCGACAATAAAACCATTGAAAATGGCTTTAAGCGCGACACTACACTGAGCTACAAATTACTGCGCTACATTAATTCTGTTGGCTTTGGTTTGTCTTGCGAAGTGCAGTCCATTGGCCATGCTTTGACTATTTTGGGTCGCAACCAGCTCTATCGCTGGTTAACGCTGCTGATGGTCACTGCTGGTAATAACAGCAGCTCACCTGCTTTAATGAAAACCTCTATTACCCGTGGTCGCCTGACTGAGTTGCTGGGTGAGCCTTTTTTTGAAAAACGCGACCGGGATAATTTGTTTGTGGTGGGCGTGTTTTCTTTGCTGGACGTCATGCTGAAAGTGCCGATGGATAATGTGCTGGAGAAGTTGCAGTTACCAGAGCAGATTGTCGATGCGCTGACCAAGCGCGCAGGTGTTTTTGGCCCTTTCCTCAAATTGACTGAAGCCTGCGAAGATGCCAATAGTGAAGAGATTCTGCAATTGGCGGCAATGCTGCAATTAAACCCCGACAAGGTCAACCAATGTCATATGGATGCCCTGGCCTGGACGGAGGCTTTGGGTATTTAAGCGCATGAGTCGCTCTTGAAAAAATAAAGCGTATTCCCATATTGAAAATACAGATGCTTGCAGTTTGAGGTCTGGCAATCATGTTAATCGCTTTATTTTTAAAAGGATCAACCTATGCGTACGTATGACTTAACCCCTTTCTACAGAACAGCCATTGGATTTGACCGCTTGGCCAAAATGCTGAATGAAAACCAGCGCAGTGAAAACGAAATCAGCTATCCGCCCTATAACATCGAACTGGTAGACGAAAACGCCTACAAAATTGTGATGGCGGTGGCCGGATTCCAGCAAGATGAGCTGGAAATAGAAACCGAACACCAGGCGTTGCGTGTGACTGGCCGTCAGGCGAAAAAAGAACCGCAAAATACCTTTTTGCATCGTGGCATTGCCACCCGTGATTTTGAACATAAATTTCAGCTGGCTGACCATGTTAAAGTCACCGGCGCTAACCTTGAAAATGGCTTGCTCACCATCGCCTTATTGCGCGAAGTCCCCGAGGCATTAAAGCCGCGCAAAATTCAAATTGGCACCCAAGCGCAAACCAATGCGACGTTTATTGACCAACGCGTTGCTGCCTAGGCTGTGATTAAATAAAAAAGGGCCGTTAGGCCCTTTTTTGTATTTAAATCTCTTCGCCGCAGATGCACGCGGATAAACGCAGATTTTGCCTGGCTTAGGTCGCTGCATAGGACTTATGGACGAATGGTTAATTTACGGCTTAACAAGTTTTCAGCCCATATACTAATCACCGTATTGGCGTAATCAATATCATCGCAAAGATTTTTTATCTGCGTTTATCCGCGTGCATCGGCGGCAAAAACAAAACCGTTTTTAAACCACGCTCTGAGTTAAAATACCCGCTTTGATCAAGACTCTGGAACCCATTCGTCATGGCACAATATGTGATGTCCATGCTCCGCGTGAGCAAAATCGTGCCGCCAAAGCGGCAAATTATCAAAAACATTTCCTTGTCGTTTTTCCCGGGTGCCAAAATTGGCCTGTTGGGTTTAAACGGCTCCGGTAAATCTACCGTGTTGCGCATCATGGCCGGTGCTGACAAAGAATACGAAGGCGAAGTGCAATGGCAGCCAAATCTGTCGATTGGCTATTTGCCGCAAGAGCCACAGCTAGACCCTGACAAAACCGTGCGTCAGGAAGTCGAAGCAGGGCTGGGTGCGATTATGGAAGCCAAGCAAAAGCTCGAAGAAATCTACGCCGCCTATGCCGAGCCAGATGCCGATTTTGACAAGCTGGCTGAAGAGCAGGCCAAATACGAAAATATCCTCACCGCCAGCGGGAGTGATGTCGAGCAACAGCTGGAAATCGCCGCCGATGCACTGCGATTGCCACCTTGGGATGCCTTAGTCGGCCCCTTATCGGGTGGTGAAAAGCGCCGGGTGGCCTTGTGCAAATTGCTGTTGTCGCAGCCAGACATGCTGTTACTGGACGAACCGACCAACCATCTGGATGCAGAGTCTGTCGAGTGGCTGGAGCAGTTTCTGGTGCGCTTCCCGGGCACTGTGGTGGCGGTGACGCATGACCGCTACTTCCTTGATAATGCGGCCGAGTGGATTTTGGAGCTTGACCGTGGCGAGGGCATTCCATGGAAAGGTAATTATTCCAACTGGCTGGAGCAAAAAGAAGACCGTCTGGCTCTGGAGCAGAAACAGGAAGATGCCCATCGCAAAGCCATGAAGCAAGAGCTGGAATGGGTGCGCCAGGGTGCAAAAGCCCGCCAAAGCAAGAGCAAAGCACGTTTGGCCCGTTACGAAGAAATGTCCAGCGTCGAATACCAACGCCGTAACGAAACGCAGGAAATTTTTATTCCATTAGGTGAGCGCCTCGGTAATCAGGTCATTGAATTCAACAATGTCTCCAAAGGGTTTGGTGACCGCCTGTTGATTGATAATTTATCGTTCAGCATCCCACCAGGTGCGATTGTTGGCGTGATTGGCCCTAACGGTGCCGGTAAATCTACACTCTTCCGCATGCTGCAAGGCAAAGAGCAGCCGGATAGTGGTGACATTATCACTGGCCCCACTGTTAAATTGGCAGCGGTAGATCAAAGCCGTGAAGGCCTTGATAACGATAAGACCGTGTTCGAGGCGATTTCCGGTGGTCTGGATATACTGACTGTCGGCAAGTTCGAAATGCCAAGCCGGGCTTATATCGGCCGCTTTAACTTTAAAGGCGGTGACCAGCAGAAAGTGGTTGGTCAGCTCTCAGGCGGTGAACGTGGCCGTTTGCATCTGGCCAAAACCTTGATTTCAGGCGCCAATGTGTTGCTGCTGGATGAACCGTCTAACGACCTTGACGTAGAAACTCTGCGCGCACTCGAAGACGCCCTGCTGGAGTTTGCCGGTTGCGTACTGGTCACCTCGCATGATCGCTGGTTCCTTGACCGGATTGCCACGCATATTCTCGCCGCAGAAGGCGATTCGCAATGGACATTCTTTAACGGCAACTATCAGGAATACGAAGCCGACAAGAAAAAACGGTTGGGTGAAGAAGGCGCGAAACCCAAGCGCATTCGTTACAAACCCATTACGCGTTAACCTAAAAGCCCATTCGATTGAATGGGCTTTTAGGTGTTGATAATCGCTTGTCGCCGCCCAAATATCCTACTAAAATAAAACTTTTGCTGTTGGAGATTAACTATGCAACAAACATTAAGGCGTGCAGGCGGCTCTTTGGTGATGACGGTGCCCAAGGCATTTATTGAGCAAAATCAGCTTAAAGAAGGATCGCAGGTAGAGTTGTTGCTAGAAGGTGACCAGATGAAAATTAAAGCACCGCGCAAGCAGCGTTATGATTTAAAAACATTGTTGGATGAGATGCCAGACGGCCTACCTATGGTTGAAGGCTGGGATGAAATGCCCGCTGTGGGCAACGAGGCGTTGTAATGGCATATGTTCCAGCGCGTGGCGATATTGTCCACTTGCAGTTTGACCCCGCCTCCGGGCAAGAGATGAAAGGCCCACATTTTGGCTTGGTAGTGAGTGCAAAGCTCTTCAACCAACGTGGCCTGGCGATAATCTGCCCAATCTCGCAAGGGGCGGTAGCAGCGGCCAGAACACATGGCACGGTCGTCACACTGATGGGTTGTGGCACAGAAACTCAGGGTGCCGTACATTGCCATCAGTTAAAGTCACTGGATTGGCGCGTGCGCCAGGCAAAACTTAAAGAGGCGGTGCCAGGCTTTGTGTTGGATGAGGTGGCGATGCGAATAGAGGCTATTTTGGCTGAATAAACCAAACCGATTACGCGTAAAATTAAAAGCTCATTCAATCGAATGGGCTTTTTGTTTTTGTATCTCGTGATTTGAGTAAAATGTTGATATCAAGCTTTTAAGAACGTATAGTTTTCACATGGTGATGAAGCTGTGGTTGTGCATAAGCCCTCAAATCTGACCCATTAAGCGACTCTATGCACGGGTCGCTTTTCTTCATATTTACCTAACCGGATGATCTACAATCCGGCTTTGATTGATAAGGTCATGATGGACGTTGTAGCTCCCTCTCTCACCCCGGATGATCTACAATTAGTACAACCGAGGATCAATATGTTTTTCAGTTGTAGCTCCCTCTCTCACCCCGGATGATCTACAATGTTTGACTTGGCCAGGATCGTTGGCACCAAGTTGTAGCTCCCTCTCTCACCCCGGATGATCTACAATAGCCTCAAGGCTTTTAACTCAGCCTTTCCGGTTGTAGCTCCCTCTCTCACCCCGGATGATCTACAATTGGAGCAGCTGAGAAACAAGCCATAATCGGGTTGTAGCTCCCTCTCTCACCCCGGATGATCTACAATATCGGCAATGCGGTCAATGACTGAGGTGTTGTTGTAGCTCCCTCTCTCACCCCGGATGATCTACAATGCTAGCTGGATAATCCCGGCTGCGGTTGTAGTTGTAGCTCCCTCTCTCACCCCGGATGATCTACAATTTGACGCTGCCATGGAAGCTGAAGCACAGCGTTGTAGCTCCCTCTCTCACCCCGGATGATCTACAATATGCGCGATAGTGATGCCAGCAGCAACGTTGTTGTAGCTCCCTCTCTCACCCCGGATGATCTACAATCTAAGAGGCTTGATAGTTAGCCGCTATTAAGTTGTAGCTCCCTCTCTCACCCCGGATGATCTACAATGCACCTGGCTGGCGTTCACGCGTCATTTATGTTGTAGCTCCCTCTCTCACCCCGGATGATCTACAATCAAAAGATAAAACTATCGGCTCATGTGGCTGTTGTAGCTCCCTCTCTCACCCCGGATGATCTACAATTGAGCGGAAGCTATTGCCTCTGCGTCTGCTGTTGTAGCTCCCTCTCTCACCCCGGATGATCTACAATGCGACTATGCCGGGGTGTGCTGCGTCGTCAGTTGTAGCTCCCTCTCTCACCCCGGATGATCTACAATTATCCTGTGCGTTTGGCCTATATCACAGACGTTGTAGCTCCCTCTCTCACCCCGGATGATCTACAATATAACCAGATGTGAAGCAGGACCAAATACTGTTGTAGCTCCCTCTCTCACCCCGGATGATCTACAATAGGCTCTCACCAAGCCCGCTCCAGCTAATCACTGGAGCGGGTTTTATTTTTTAAAACACTGATTTAAAACAGAAGAAGCTGGTCTGATCTGACCTTTTTTTCTTGAAAAAGCGGCAATCCAACCAATAGTTTCATGCTGGCATACTGCTTCTCAGTGACACTTAAGCAGCGCACGGAGCCTTCGGGTGGCAAATTATCTGCTAAGCGTTTTAGGTGTTTATCAAGCGCATCGCTGCCATTGAGCAAGCGGCCATATACCGAAAATTGAATCATGTCATAGCCATCGTTGATCAAAAAGCGCCTGAAAAGAGTATAAGCTCTGCGTTCAGCCTTAGTGACTACAGGGAGGTCAAATAATACTAGCAATCGCATATATCGTTTGTTCTCCCCGCTCATGGCTAATACTCGAGTTGATGTTGTTCCAAGCCTATGAGTATGGGCAGCTCTAATAACTCTGGCGAACCATCATCTAATACTCGAGCAAGACTTTCTACAGTATGTTCAATGGCTGATAACGCAGACATGGTGCCACGAGGCATCGCGACATCGATGTTGAGCAAGTTGACTAAGGTGGCCTTGTGCAATGGTGTTAAAACATCATTTGCTGGCATGGGCATGTGTTTTACACACAAATCTACTAATGGCCGGAATGGTTCTATCAGGTCATCCGCTAAGTTAAATGCATTTTGCTCACTGGCATGAAAAATACCCATGGCAGGCATCAGGCCGTGGGCAACCAAGCCACGTGTAATCGTGCCGCGTAATACGGCATAGCCGTAATCCAATGCTGCATTGGTAAAGCTTTCTTGCATACGTTTAAAGCCTTTGCCAAATAGCTGGGGAAAATAAAAAGCCGCGGCTTGACCTTCCATATTCTCAATATCACCAGAACGAACACGCCCAACATAAGACTCCAATCGCTCAACCCCATCACGCCCCGAAAGTCGCAGGCAAGTGGCCTGATTGGCAATTTTGCGCCGTATGATTGCCGCCCAGGTTTGCTTGGATTTTGGTTTGGGGAAATCCAACTGCAAGCGCATCCATTTGGTTGCACGTGAGTGAGAAAGATAGGGTAAAAAGACACCGTTTGGCTGATGATTATCGCCTGTGGAAAATAAGCTAATGCCGTATTCACCACAGGCAGAGAGCACTGGATGAGTGAGTATGATTTCTCTGTTATTCAGCACGATCACCGCAATATCTTCAAACGGTACAAATGCGGTTTGTGCTTGCTCAATCGCTAGCGAGAAGTGTTCACGCCGCAACTTGGCTGGTTGTGAGATGACTATGCTACGCCAAGTCACTTCGAGTTTCCTTTGGCGCAGGATAGATATTTCCTAAAACATCGACATTGTATTTTTCTACAGATAAGGCCGTCTTGACGCCAATGCTGCGCACTAGACCATCTTTTCCTATTAAAGCATTTCGATCATGTATCCATAAGCTGACAGAAGCGGTTGCGCGGTCGCAGCCAGCATAATAGCCCTCTCTTAACTCAGTTTTCAGTTTTATTTTTACGAAATCATTCGGATAAAGTGAAAAGCAAAAAACAAATGTTTCATCAATCTGTGTCCAATCACTTTCTTCTTTATTTGCAACAATCGCCAGACTAGGTAAGCCTGTAACTCTGTGATGCACATACACTGGCACAAGGTGAAATTTGCCTGCTTTACTAAATACATCCACGCGCAACATGGAGTCATTTTTTGCCACACCGCCACGAATCGGTATGCCAGATAATTTATCAATGACGGCGGTGACTGTGCGTACGATTGGGCCCGGCGTGCCATCATTGGTCGGTTTGCGTGGTAATGCTCTTAATCGCTCAATTTCTGCTTTTTCTTCAGCGGTCGTCTCACGCTTATCTTTACCGCGACCTAAGCTAGTTTCAATTTCTTTGGCACGTTTTTCACGTTCATCTTTGCCTGTCAACCACTCTGTAATTTCGGCATACAGTTTTTGATTACGATGTGGTTCAACGAGCTTGTCCAGGTCAGTTAACTTTAAATCTGTGACGGCTAGTTTTTGCGTGACACTCCCCGTTTTTGCCAGTTTTTCAGATTGTCCATAAATGGTTTCTTTATGAGCGGCACCACTATTTAATCGTTGCGGTGCCCGCGAGACAAAGAGTGTTTTAACGCTTTGCCGTGCCTCGGTGTCATAACCCATATTCGCTAACTCATTTCGCAGCGCTGGCAAATTATCTGCAAATAACCTTGCTTGTAACTCCTGTCTAAAGTGTGGCCAAGGCGTTGGGAAGTGTTGCTCTAGTTGAGAGTACATCGCGTGATTGGCTACTTCGCCGGTAGTGATGTCGACAAAGCCTTCACGAGCGGCTTCCAGTTCCTTACGTCTTGAATAGTCCGCCAAGCGCTTAACCATGCTATGGCTACAGGCTGCGACAATCGCAGCGTCCAGGGCATGGTGACGGTCTGAGTCCGAACGTACCTTGATTAAACCCCAGCGTGCTCTTAAAAACGAGGTTAATTGGCCATTGACGACTACACAGCGCTTTGAGTCACTTTCATCGGCCAGTTTTAGGTAGCGCTCGACATAGTTTTTAAAAAAGCTGCAAATATAACGGGTGTCGTTTAAATTCCGCTCACTAAATTCTTTGCTGGCTTCCTCACCAAAATCTTTACGCAATAGTCGGTTACGTTTGGCTTGACGATAAGTTTTGTTCGAGTTTACAAAGGCGACATATTCAATCCAGCGTAGACTGTTTTGAGCACCGCCTAAGTATTCGTAGGGTGTCATATTGCCTTTGTTTCTATTTTCGGCGGCTAGCACCAAGACACGATTACTTTTACTATCATCATAGCTGCGCGAATACGGTAGTGCGTGGTCTACTTCAGCATAGCCCATTTCAAATAAACGATGAATGTCCAGCGCCTCTAATGAGTAAGCGCACTTTCCATGCTGTTCTCGATAAAGTTGCCATTTTTCAAATTCGCGACCTTTCAGCTCACCTGAGGGATTGAACTCGGCATTAAAAGTCGTACGGTCTTTGTCGTTGCGCTCACGGTATTCGTCCTGAGCTTTTTTAATATCGCGCCTGTCATCAAATGATTTGGATAGATCGCGTGCCATCTCTATATGTAGCTGATCCGGCGAACCATATTTTTTAATGAGGGCATTAACGACTTTTCTGGCTTGATTTAATGCCCGCAGCACAACAGGGTTGCGGGGAATGTCCAGCTCTTCGTTAAATTTAAGACGGCCATCTTCGTCACGACCGCTATAAAAAGGCGGTAGATATCGATACTCACCAGCGCCGACGACATGCTGTTGACTATGGTGGTATCCAGCAGCCAGGCAGGCCTCGTCATAGCGTTGGCCTTGCTCCATGTGTGGCAATATGTTGTACAGCGCTTTGAGGGAAAGGTTACTAAACTGGTCAAACCGAATGGTTTGTAATGCTGCAACCATGCGCGATTTGTTTGGTAAATCCAGCTTGTTTAACTCACGCTCGACTTCATCATCTTCCTTGTAAATGCTCAGTACTCTGGCAATTTCATCATAAATTTCTGCCTTACCTTCCAGAGCATCGACGGCGATTTTCTGCCAGTCGGTTTCCAATTCTGCTTCTTTCATGGCTTTGCGCAACTGTTGCCAGGCAGGTAATTTAACCAGTTTTTCCTCTTCCGGGTCTTTGGATTTTTCTTGTTCAGATTGTAATGCGCTTGGGTAAACCAGTCCGGCAAAACGAAACTCGTTTGTCAGGCCCGCTTTTAGCAATGCTTTGCGCAGTTGTTTATAGCTAAAGTCACTGCTTTGTTCGTAGGGCAGATTAATCGCAAGTTCTCTTTCTGCTGAAGATAACGCACGTTTCTCACCATCAATAATTAAGCGGCAATTATTTAATCGGGTGAGCCAGACGTGTCGCTCAACTGTAAAGCTGGCTTTGGGCGCGCGATATTCGCTTTTCTCAAATGTGCATTTGCCGAGCATTTTTAAAAGTGCTTCGCCAGAGAGTGACGGTTTTTGGGCCCAAAGCAAACCGTATTTGCGTGCAAGCAGTTTATTTTCTAATTCAGTCGAGGTATGCGGATTGCCTAAAGTGCGTTGGCGTTGGAAGAGCAGTTGCAACTCATTTGAAAGCAATTCACGGGATAGCGCTTTACTGTAATCGCCACGCTTGTTGCGTTGAGCATCAGGAAATTCATTGATGACCATTTCGGCTGCAGAGCGATAGCCTTTTTCTTGCATCAGTTTTTTTGTGCCCGCCAAGCCCTTTTTAACTGCGCCCCCTTCTTTGTCATCATCTGCTTTTTTCTCCTCAGCTTTACTCAACCAATGAAAGCCACGGTGTTTGCATAGGTGATAAATAACTCGTGCCCATTCCTCCGCGCTGAGTGTTCTATCCAGTGCTTCAACACGTAGCTGCCATGAGTTTGGTGTAACAAAGCCTTTGGCTGGTGGTTGTTTGAGTACTTGCACATCAGCAATCAAACCCTCCCGTTTTAACAAACGTGCTAGCTTGGTTAATCGCCATGCGCGTCTTCTTAAACGCCGCCGCAATAAACGTGCTGATCTGCGTGCCAGATTGAGCGATTCCCCCTTATCTGCTGTTTCTGCTTTGTCAAAACAACGCACGCCCAAATCAATAATCCGCTCTTCCCCCAACAATGCCCAGCCAACAGAGGCAATCCCAATATCCAAGCCAATGCTATATTTCAAACCTTGCTTGCTATTCATATTCTTATTCCTTATTATTGATTCGTTGTGGTCATCCGGGGTGAGAGCCGTTGCTACAATAAAGAATCGAAAGATTCTGTATCCAAGCCCAGCCTTCGTGCTGGGCTTTCTCTTTAGTTGACCATGCTCGTACGTTATTAAAAATAATTTATTTTATAAATGTAAAGTATTGTGGTCGACTTAATTATAAAGTTATGTAAAAATTTAAACGCTTCGATGGTTTTTTATCAATTTGAAGTGGTTTAATGAGTAACCAATTTTTTAACACGAATAGGGAGCGAGCGATGGCGGGTTGGTTTGAATTAACAAAAAGTGAGGCAAACGGTCAGTTCAGTTTTGCGTTGAAGGCGGGTAATGGCGAGCAGATTCTTAAAAGTGAGCAATACACCACTAAAGCGGCGGCACAAAACGGCATTGAGTCTGTGCAAAAAAACAGTCCGTTAGACGAGCGTTATCAGAAGCTGACGGCTAAAGATGGTCGACCGTATTTTAATCTATTGGCGGGCAATAGCCAGGTGATTGGTACTAGCCAGATGTATTCTGCGGAGTCTGGGCGTGATAATGGTATTGCGTCGGTGAAAACCAACGGCTCTACCGAAACAATTAAAGACTTAACCTAGTTAGGCTAACGCTTTTGTTAAAGCCTCGCCTTGTGCGGGGCTTTTTTCATGATGAAGTCCCATATGCACGCGGGCAATAAACGCATCAGGCGGGCGACGATGCTCATTTGCCACGGAATAATGGTAAAGCGGCGTTGGGCGGCAATGGCCCGTAGTGCTTTGCGTGCAAACACATTGGCATCCATTAAAAACGGCATGGAGTAAATGTTGATGTCGGTCATCGGCGTGCGGATATAACCGGGGGCGATGATGGTGACGGCGATGCCGTATAACTGCATTTCAACGCGCAGGCTTTCCAGATAAGTAATCGCGGCAGCCTTGCTGGCACTATAGGCGCCGGAGCCTGGCAGGCCGCGGATGCCGGCGACACTAGCGATGCCGACCAGCTGTGCGGGCTCACCTTGTTTGGCGGCAGTTTTCATGGCTTCGATTAACGGCTGAAAGGTGTGCACTAAGCCCATGACATTGGTTTCAAACACGGCTTGAAACGCAGCGATATCTTCAGCATATTCGGTGAGTGTGCCACGGCTCACACCAGCATTGCCGATGACAATATGCGGGGTGCCAAAGCGATTTAAGAAGTCTTGAGCCATGGACTGCATTTGCGCGGCGACACGCACATCCACACAATAAATAACGCAGGTAGTTTGATGTTGCTGGTTTAAACGCTCCGCCAGGGCTTGCAGTGCGGTTTCGTTTCTGCCGCATAAGGCCAGCATTAGCTTTTGGCTATATTGTTCTGCGTAGGCAGTTGCCAGCGCCGCCCCCAGGCCGCTGGAGGCGCCGGTAATTAAAACACGCATGGTAGGCACAGTATTTTTCGACATAAAAAACATCGCGGTAAACAAATTTTAATCGGGTAGAATGCCATAAAACAATGCGCGGGGAAACGTAATGAATTTAGAAAAAGTGATTTTTGGCTTTTTTATTATTCTGGCCATGACACTCAATTTTGGTTTTTTTGTTGGCGAAATTGATAATCCGCAACATCACTTGCATTACGAGTTATATGTGGCAATTGTGGTGAACTTAATTGCCACTGTGCTCAAATTTGGTGACCGTACCCAAATTGGCGCGATTCATCTGGCGACCAGCCTGGTGGCTGACATACAACTGATTGCCGCCGCGATTATCTGGGTAGTGGCGGGGAGCCAAGGCGCAGAACCCGAGGTGATGGTCGGTATTGTTTCTTTGTCGGGCGGTGCTTTTTTGGCTAATATCACCTCTGTGATTTTGCTGATTTACGAAACTGTGACGTTGCGCCGCTAGCGTGCAGCGGTAGAGGCCATTTGTGAGTCTCAATCACATTATCTTTCTGATCTTGCGGCGCATGCGTGCGCCGCTACTGATGGTCATCATCAGCTATGCCATTGCACTGATTGGTTTTGTGCTGATCCCCGGTGTCGATGACCATGGCCAGCCATATCGTTACAGTTTTTTTGATGCGTTTTATATACTGAGCTACACTGCCACCACCATTGGTTTTGGTGAAATCCCCTACCCTTTCACCACGCATCAACGCTTGTGGATGACGTTCTCGATTTATCTGACGGTGATTTCCTGGTTTTATGCCATCGGGGCGATTATTGCGCTGTTTCAGGAGTCCGCCTTAAAGCTGGCTTTTAAAAATGCCATGTTTCAGCGCGATGTGCGTAACCTGATGGAGCCGTTTTACCTGATTTGCGGCTATGGTGAAACCGGCAGCGAACTGGTGCGGGCGCTGGATAAAAACGAATTGCGCGTGGTGGTGCTGGAGATTTCGCCCGAGCGCATCAATGAACTGGAAATGACCGATTACCAGTTTTATATTCCACATTTGTGTGCAGATGCCAAGTTAGCCGAAGTGCTGCTATATGCGGGTATTAAAAATCCAATGTGTCGTGGTGTGGCGGCGTTGACTGATGACGACCATGTCAATCTGGCGATTGCGGTTGCGGTGAAATTGATTAAACCCGATTTGCCCGTGCTGGCGCGAGTGCAGAATGATGTGATTGCTGCCAATATGGCCTCGTTTGGTACCGACCGCATTATCAACCCTTATGACATTTTTGGTGAGCATTTGGCCATGCGCCTCAATGCGCTAGGGACGTATTTGTTGCATGAGTGGTTGACCCGTGCTCCAGGCGACGCGATTGCCACGCCAGCCCCTGTGCCGCAAGGGCATTGGATTGCCTGTGGCTTTGGCCGGTTTGGCAAGTCTGTTGTCAGCAGCCTGCAAAATGGGGGCATGCATGTCACCATTATTGAGGCAGACCCGCAAGGCACACAATGCGCGGATTGTATTGTCGGCAGTGGCGTAGAGTCACATATTTTGCAGCAGGCCGGGGTAGAGCATGCGGTGGGGATCGTGGCCGGGACCGACAATGATATTAACAATTTGTCGATTGTGATGACGGCGCTAGAGCTGAACCCCAAGCTGTTCGTCATCATCCGCAAAAACAAACGACATAACGATCCGTTGTTTCAGCACTTTAATGCCGATATCACCATGCAGCCGAGCGATGTGATTGCGCACACCTGTTTGTCTTATATGGTGTCGCCCATGCTGGCCGACTTTTTAGTGACTGCCAGACACCAGGGCAACGCCTGGGCCAATGCTGTGATTGCACAACTCGTTTCAAAATTAGGTGAGCAAGTGCCTGACACCTGGGATATTACGATTGCAGGCGACATGGCGGTGGCTGTGTGTGCGTTGATGGCGCAAGGCATACAACCTGCACTCAAGCATTTGATGATGCGCCCGGTCGGGCAGCAGCGACATGAAATGCCGGTAGTGCCGCTGATGCTGGTGCGCGGTGAGCAAAAGATGTTGTTGCCGACATTATCGACACCATTGCAGATTGGTGACACCATTTTATGTTGCGGGCTGGATCAGGCGAAATCTATTCAGCGTTTTGTGATGCACGATATTAAAACGCTACATTACTTGGTGACGGGGACGGAGATGCCGGAGACATGGGTGGGGCGGTGGTTGAAAGCTGGGCGTTAAGGTGTTGGTTAGAATGGGCTGGGAAGGTCATTCTTTTACTTTTCAGCCATATCACACCCTCTGCGTCATTCCGGCGTAGGCCGGGATCTAGGCGTGGTGAGATTGCAATAAAAGATTGTTATTTGATTGGTAGGTTGTTTTTCGTTTTTTTAGCGAGTCGTAGGGTGGGCATTGATGCCCACGCAGTTGGGGGTGGTTGTTTGTAATTTTTCTTTTCGCCTTGTTGGCGAGTTACTTTTCTTTGCTTGCCCAAAGAACAAGTAACCAAAAGAAATGCACCCCAGCTTCCGCTTGATTCCTGCGCTACTCGACTTGGCGGGCGTCAATCAAAAACTCGCTCCTACGGAGCTCAAACAGTTGATTGCCGACGGCCCCCGCCAAGCCTGCGTTGCTCGGCGCGTCAGATGGGGACCCCGAACACCATGCGACCGCAACCCTTGGCGAACTGAATAAAAATAGAATCTGTTTTTTAACCGTCCAAACTTCTACGCTGCTACTTAAATGAGATGAATCCCATTCCGTCACGCTGAGTAGCGGAGACGAAGTGGGGGTAGTCGGCCATCGGCTGTTCGAGTTCCGCGGTGGCTTGCGTCTTTTGCAAGCCGCTAGGGCGAGTTTCGATGGGCGCCCACTTTGTTGAGCAACGCAAGGGAGCCGTAAGGCCGTGATGGCTGGGTGCCCTCTTCTTTGGTTACTTTCTGAGGGGCAAGCATCAGAAAGTGACTCGCCAACAAGGCGAAAACAGACGCTACATCTCAATGTAATCGCTAACAGTAGGCTGGGTAATAATGCCTTTATCCGCGTTCATCGGCGGCAAAGATGGTTTACACGCTCTTAAAACAAAAAACGCCTGATGCATGACATCAGGCGTTTTGTAGAGAGTAGCTGCTCGTTTATTTTTTGCCAGCGGCTTTGTCTTTGCGTACGTTTTGAATAATGAAGTCGGCGGTTTGCAGTGCTGTTTCATTGCCGCCTGCCATCGAACTGCCGGTGATGAATTTGCCATCAATAATCAGGCTAGGGACACCGGTGGCGCCAGAAGAGCGGAATACTTGCATGGCTTTATTCATTTGCATATTGGTGGCAAACGATTTGAAGGCTTTTTCGACCTTGATTTTGTCCAGGCCGCCTTGCTTGGTGATCCAGTCAATGGCCGCAGCTTCATCGGCCGGATTCAGTGTTTTTGCTTTATGAATCGCGTCAAACAACTGGCTGTGCAATTTGTCCAGCACGCCGAGCTCTTGCATGGCGAAATAGGCTTTGGCCATCGGTGCCCAATTGGCATTTGGCAACGCTGGCATGCGTTTAAAATACACATCGGCGGGCAGTTTTTTGACCCAGGCGTCCAGTGGTTGCTCCATGTGGTAACAATGCGGACAGCCGTACCAGAAAATTTCCATCACTTCGATTTTGGCCGGTTGGTCAGTCGAAATTTGTTGTGCAACCTGATCAAACTGCTGACCCATTTGCGGGTCTGCCCAGGCTGTGCTTGCGGTAAAGCCAGCAAAAAGCATCAAACTCAACAACATATTTTTCATAAAGTCAGTTTCCTAAGTTTTGTGTAACGTTATGCATTAACGTGGCAGCCGCTTACGCGATGACAGCGGCATTAATGGTTTGAAGATTCGATATTGACCTTGATCAGATTGGCCTGGAAGCCATTGGTTTCCAGATCGTGGCTGATTTTGTTGATTTTGGCCAAATCATTCAGCGGGCCGATGCGCACACGGTGCATGGTGCCTTTGTTGGGGATGTCTGCGGTTTGTACAAATGCCTCGAAACCGACCAATGCCAGCCTGGTTTTGAGGTTGTTGGCATCATCTTCTTTGGCAAAGGCGCCGACTTGCACAAAATAGCTTTCTTGCTTGATGGTCGGGTTCTTTTTCACTTGCTGTTCGCTGATTTTGCTCTCGGTATCAGGCAAAATCGTGTAGAAATCAAACTTGTTCGGGTCTTCAATCGAAGCGCTACCTGGTTTGACTTCTTCTTCAGTCACGGTGCTCTTAATGGGGATTTCCTGCTGGTCATCGTCTTTTTTAAAGGCGCTGGAGAAGGGGCTGTGGTCGCCTTTAATATAGATGATCAGCGCCACGGTGAGTGCTACGCCCAAAAACAAGCCTACCAACAGGCCATTAAAAAAGGTGCTGCCGCTGCTTTTGCTTTTTGCTTTGGCTTGTGAGGGTTTGTAGTCGCGACTCATGTGTGATGTTTACCAATCTGTTAAGCAGTCATTTAGCAAAGATGCTTACATTTTTTCCGGGGCGCTCACACCCAGTAAGGATAAGCCGTTGCGTAATACGGTGCGCGTGGCGGTGATCAGTGCCAGGCGTGCCAGTTTGACCTGTGACTCATCCACCAAAAATTTGGTGTCATTGTAATAACTATGCAAGGCACTGGCTAGCTCCTTGAGGTAGTTGGCCACCATGTGCGGTGCCAATGCCTGGCAGGCGCTGCTGACAACCTCAGGATATTGGCCCAGCGCTTGCATGAGGGCGGTTTCAGTGGCGCTTTGCAGGGGGGATAAATCAGCAGTCGATAAACTGGTTACGTCGCCGTTCCACTGGTTAAGCACGCTGCAAATACGGGCGTGCGCATACTGGATGTAATAGACCGGGTTGTCATTGGTTTGCGCGCGCGCCAGGTCGATATCAAACACCAGCTGCGAGTCTGCGCTGCGGGCCGCCAGAAAATAACGCGTGGCGTCGCAGCCAACCTCTTCAATCAGGTCACGCAGCGTGACATAGCTGCCCGCGCGCTTGGACAGTTTGACCTCTTCACCACCGCGCATGACAGTGACCATCTGGTGCAAAACGTACTCCGGCCAGCCTTGTGGAATGCCGACATCCAGCGCTTGCAGGCCAGCCCGCACGCGCGTAATGGTGCTGTGGTGATCTGCGCCCTGCTCGTTAATCACGCGTTTAAAGCCACGGTTCCATTTTTCGCGGTGATAAGCGACATCGGGCACAAAATAGGTGAAGCCACCTTCTTTTTTGCGCATGACACGGTCTTTGTCATCACCAAATTCGGTGGTGCGTAGCCATAAGGCGTCATCCAACTCGTAGGTGTGGCCGCTGGCAATCAGTGATTGCACGGTGTTTTCTACCTTGCCTTCGCTGTAGAGCGCGCTTTCGAGTGAAAACACGTCAAATTTAATCTGAAACGCTTGTAAGTCCAGGTCTTGCTCATGGCGCAAGTAAGCCACGGCAAACTTGCGGATAGACTCGGTATCCTGCACGTCGCCGCTGGCGGTCACTTGCATGTCATCGGCAATGATGGTGGCTTTGGCCAGATAGGCTTCGGCAATATCGACAATATAGTCGCCACGATAACCGTCTTCGGGGAAGCCTGCGTCGTCAGGACTTATGCCTTGCACGCGTGCCAAGACTGACTTGGTCAGGTTGTCGATTTGTGCACCGGCATCGTTGTAATAAAACTCACGCGTCACCTGCCAGCCATTGGCATCCAGCAGGCGGCATAAACAGTCACCCACCGCCGCCCCACGGCCATGGCCAACATGCAAGGGGCCGGTCGGGTTGGCCGAGACGAATTCCACCTGTACTTTTTCGGCCTGGCCAGCCTGGTTGCGGCCAAAGGCGGCGCCAGATTTAAAAACCTCATGCACAATCGCCTGTTTGCTATCTGCCGAGACAAAGAAATTGATAAAGCCAGCGCCAGCAATGTCTACCTTGCTGATGACATTGTTGGCGGGTAAGGCGTCAATAATCTGTTGCGCAATCGCACGCGGATTTTGCTTTAAAGGCTTGGCCAATTGCATGGCAATATTGGTCGCAAAATCACCATGGTCGGCAGACTTTGGCCGCTCAAGAATGATATTGAGGCTGGAGGTGTCTTCTACCAGTGGTTGCACCGCTTGCAGAATGAGTTCTGTGATCGTTTGTTTCAAGGTTAAAATGACGCTGAATAATCAAACCGCCATTTTAACCTAATTAGCCATTTTCACCCATGTGTTCAACCGCCACCGACCTTGAGGCCATCTCTCCTGCCAGCATTGTGCGCGTGGTGCTGGATGTGCCATTGGATCGCTACTTTGATTATTTGAATCCTGGCTTGCCTATTTGTGCAGGCAATCGCGTGGTGGTGCCTTTTGCCGGGCGGCAACTGGTTGGCATTGTCATGGCGCTGCTGACTGAAACGGATGTGCCGCAGCACAAGCTCAAAGCCGTGCTGCAAGTGTTTGACGATGTGCCGTTTGATGCCGCCACTTTAAAGTTGCTGCGATTTTGCGCCGACTATTATCACTACCCGTTTGGGCAAACCGTGCTGGCTAGCTTGCCGCTACGTTTGCGCCAGATTAAACCGGCGGTGACGCGCACAATGTGGGTATATCACTTGGCGCAGGCGATCCCGGAAGACTTTGTTGGCAAACGGCAACAGGTGCTCACCAGGCTGATTGCCTGCCTGCAGCAGTATGATGAATGCAGTGAAGCGGTGCTGGGTGAGGTCTCTGCCACCTGGCGCAAAGCTATGCAACCTTTGCTTGATGGCGGGTTTGTGGCCAGGCGCGAGGTAATTGCTACCCGCCCTTCTCTACCCGCCTCAGACCAGGCGCCGACACTCAACGATGAGCAAGCGGATGCAGTGAATGCTATTTTAGGGCGTTTAAATCGTTTTCAGCCCTGGTTGTTGTTTGGGGTCACTGGCTCCGGCAAAACCGAGGTATATATTCGATTGTTGCAAACGGTGCTCGCTGAGCCGCAAGCGCAAGCACTAATCATGGTGCCGGAGATTAACCTCACCCCGCAACTGGAAAGCCGCTTTCGTCGTCGCCTGAGTCAGTTCCCATTGGTGACCTTGCATAGCCATTTAAGCGAGAGTGAGCGCTTACAGAACTGGCAGGCGGCACAGTCTGGCGTCGCGCGTATTGTCATTGGCACCCGGTTGAGTGTGTTCACGCCCATGCCGCACCTCAAGCTGATGATTCTGGATGAAGAGCATGACACCTCTTACAAGCAGCAAGATGGCATGCGTTACCATGCGCGGGATGTGGCGCTGGTGCGTGCCAAGCAATGCGGGATTCCGGTGGTGCTGGGCAGCGCAACCCCTTCGCTGGAAAGCTGGTATAACGCGATGGGTGACCAGGGGCAAGGTGCATCGGCTGCCAAAAAGCCAAGCTACCGTTTGCTGACCTTGACCAAACGCGCGGCTGCCCAGGCAAAATTGCCCCGAATTTTTTGCATAGATACCACGCACAGTCAGCCAGAAGCCGGGCTCACACCGCAGTTAAAGCAAGCCATTGAGTTGCGTTTGCAGCGTGGCGAGCAAAGTCTGTTGTTTATTAATCGTCGAGGCTACGCGCCAGTGTTGCACTGCTCTGCCTGCCAGTGGCTAGCAGACTGCCGCCGCTGCTCGGCCAAAGCGGTGCTGCACCTGCGCCAGCGCGTATTGCGTTGCCATCATTGTGGCGATGAGCAGCCGATTCCGGTGCAATGCCCCAGTTGCGGTAACCCTGATTTGCGCCCGATTGGCCAGGCCACACAGCGCGTTGAAGAAAGTATGCAGCAGCTTTTTCCGCAGGCGCGGGTGGCGCGGGTGGATAGAGACACCATTCAGGCCAAGGATGCTTTAACCGAGCTGTTGTCCGCGGTACATGCCGGTCAAATTGATATTTTAATTGGCACGCAAATGCTGGCTAAAGGCCACGATTTTGCCAATTTGACACTGGTCGGTGTGCTGGATGTTGATGGTGCGCTGTATAGCCCGGATTATCGCGCCAGCGAGCGCCTGTTTGCGCAGCTGATGCAGGTGGCTGGTCGCGCCGGTCGCGGAGACAAGCCCGGGGAAGTGCTGGTACAAACCGCTTTTCCGCAGCATGCATTATTTGCCGCTTTGCGCGAGCAAAACTACGCCGACTTCGCTAATGAGTTGTTGCAAGAGCGCATGGCCATGCAGTTTCCGCCGGCGACCTATATCGCCGTAATGAAGGCTGAGGCGGCTGATTACGCGCTGGTAAGTCAATTTTTAAGTGACTTTAGCCAGGCCGCCAGGGAGTATGTTTCGACACACGCCGCCACTTTGCCGGATCAGCCTTTGGTTTATGACCCGGTACGCCCCGGCATTGCCAGGTTAAACAAGATGGAACGCGGCTATGTGATGTTGCAGTCTGCACATCGCGGCGCCTTGCAGCAGCTGCTTCTGGTGGCCGTGGACTGGGTGAGAACACATCCGCTGCAAGCGAAAGTGCGCTGGGTGCTTGATGTGGATGCGCTGGAATATTAGCCAAAATTACAAATATGCTACTAAACGCCTGATTTATTGTAAAAAAACGTTAGGATTTGGATGTTTTTTAAGGTAAATTTTGGCGTTGTTATACTATTTAAATGATATAGATTTTATAAAGCTTTTGGGGAGTCATCTTGAATACACAATTAAAGCGTATAGGCCTGCTGCAGCTGTTGGCAATCGGCTATACATCGCAAGTACTGGCCGGGGGTGTTTCTTTGCCGGACATTCAGCAAAACTTACCAAGACCGGTGTTGCCTGAGCCAAGGCCAATCATTCAGGTGCCTGAAGAAACGCCTGCACCAGAAAGAAAACAAAAAAAATCCAGCCTCAAAATTGTGGTTAAAGAATTTAAGTTTTCGGGCAACAAGCAATTTTCAAGCGAAGTACTCGCTGCGCAACTGGTGCACCTGACCGGCCATGAAATTGGCTTGCGTGAACTGAATGAAGCGGTTGGTACGGTGCGTAACTATTATCGTCAGCGCGGCTATTTGTTGACGCAAGTGTATTTGCCCACCCAGGATTTGCAGAAAACCACAGAAGCTGCGGCTGTTGTTGAGCTCTCTATTTTGGAGGGCACATTGGGCGACGTTAAAGCTGAAGTCGGGCAAGGCCTGAATCAGCCTTATTTCCAGTCATTGTCAGAGTACGGCTTGAATAAAGGCGATGTGCTTAATGAGCGCAACCTGGTGCGTAACATTATGGTGATGAACGGCTTGCCGGGCATACAAGTGACCTCACAGCTTAACCCTGGTGAGGCAGTCGGTAGCTCAGATGTGGCGGTGTCTGTGGAACCTAGAACCAAATATAGTGGTTTTGTCAGTGCCAATACTTACGGTAACCGCTACACCAACCGCGAAACATTGGGCTTTGGTTTGGCAGTAAATAACCTCAATGGCCGTGGCGATCAATTGGCCGTGGTCGGTAAAACCTCCAGAGATGAAGGCCAGCGCTCGTTAAGCGGCTTGTATTTTACCCCTGTAGGCAGTGCAGGCACGATCATGAACTTAGCCTACAGCTATGTAGACTACAAGCTCGGCGGTGATTTCAAGCAGTTTGATGCCTCTGGTGATGCGCATTATCTGTATGCGTCGCTTGAGCATCCGCTGTTGCGTGAAACCAAAAAAGGCATCGCCTTTAAAGTGGGCACCAACTACAAAATTTTAGATGACGATGTTGATGCGTTTTCGATTAACAATCGTCGCGATATCAGTAGCCTGGAATTAGGCCTGGTTGGTGACTGGATTAACGAAACCGGTAGTGTGGCTTATCAATGGAGCTTCTTAGTCACACAGGGTAATGTGTCTTATAAAGACGGAGCAGCGAAAGCCACTGATAAAAGTTTGCTGGATACACAAGGCAGCTTTACTAAGTGGAACTGGACCTCTAGCCGTACTCAGGTATTTGAAAATGGCGTGAACTGGATTGTGCGTGCCGATTATCAAGGGGCTGGTGACAACCTGGATATTGCAGAACGGTTTGGTATTGGTGCGATTAACCGCTGGCGTCAATTCTCAGAGATTCCAAGCCAGGCTGACCAAGGCTGGATGGTAGGCACCGATGTGCGCAGAACATTTGCGACCACTGGTGCAGATGTTACCCCTTATATCCAGTCTGTCACACCGTTTGCCTTTTTTGATGCGGGCCGTGGCAAACTTAACCATGACCCGGCAGGTAGCAGCAATTACGTACGGTCTACCATGGTCGGTCTTGGTACGGATATTCAGTTTCCTGGGCAATGGATTTTAACCACGACCTATACCCAGCAAAAGCGTGATCTGGATGGTGCGTCTGCTAATACCGAGTACCAACTCTGGGGTCAGTTAAGAAAAAATTTCTAGTGTCACCCCGTTAGCAAACAATGATCCAGGCAAAAGCCTGGACATAATAAAAGTAAGTAGTCCACATAAAAATTGACTAATCCAATTGGAGTTGGATTAGTCATAGTGGGCTACATACAAAAATAATTTCCTGAACCAAAATTACACCCATATCAGGAATTGAGAGAAGTGATGGTAACCCACTGGTCTTGAAAGATCAGTGGCGTTTCTTACTAAAGGAGAAGTGTCATGAAAGCAGCATCCTTAAACCATGTGTATCGTTTGGTCTGGAGCAAGCTCCAGCAAGCGTGGGTCGCGGTCGCAGAAACCGCCCGCGCACAGGGTAAATCCAATGTGAATGGGCAAGTGGGCGAAGCACCAGCGGTAAGCAGTGCGCTTGCTGCGTCACTCACCGCTTCTACCAAGTGGCGTTTTGTTGTTGCGAGTGCATTTGCCGCGGCGATCATGCCACTCTCCTCATTTGCAGATACTAATGTGGTCGCTGGTGTGGTTGCCGGTGATCTGACTGTGAAAGACGTCAGCGCGACACATACCCAGTATATCCATACCGCCAATGTCAACATTGTTGATTTTTACAAGTTTGGCGTGATGAAGGGGCATCAGCTCGATGTGATTATGCCTGATGCAGGCAGAGCACTCTACCGCGTGATTGGCAACAGCCGCTCTGAAATTATGGGTACGTTAAACGCTAAGGGTAGCCTGTTTCTGGTGAACCAGAATGGCATCTTGTTTGGCAAAGGCTCAGAGGTTAACGTTGGTAATATCGTGGCTTCAACCCTGAATATATCCAATGACGCTTTCTTGCAGGGTAATTATCAGTTTACCGCTGGCAATCTTGTTGGCAATGTTGAAAACCGCGGCGTGATTAAAGCGCAAAACGAAGGTTATATTGTTTTGCTGGGTAAAACAGTCGATAACAGTGGTACCTTGGTCGCCAGCAATGGTAGCGTGGCGCTGGGTTCTGCACAAACGGCAACGTTAGACTTTTTTGGTAATGGCTTGGTAAAAGTTAAATTGTCAGGCGACGCGCTTGAAGCAACCATTAAAAACAGCGGCTCCATTTATGCAGATGGCGGTTTGGTGCAATTAGCAACGAATGCCCGTTCGTCAGCAATCAATGTTTCCGGCATTATTGAAGCCAATCAACTGGTGGAACGCAATGGTATGATCCGTCTTGAAGGCGGCGATAACGCCAAGGTTGAGGTGTCAGGCCAGTTGATCGCACAAGGTCAAGGTACGACGGGCGGGTCGATTGAAGTCACCGGTGAGCAAGTGGCCCTGATGAATGGCGCTTTACTGGATGCTTCAGGTGATACTGGTGGTGGCAAGGTGCTGGTTGGTGGCGATTACCAAGGTAAAAACGATGCTGTTTATAACGCAAGAACTACTTATGTTTCTAGCGGCGCGACCATCAAGGCCGACGCTATCAAAGAAGGCGACGGCGGTAAAGTAGTTGTCTGGGCCAATGATTTAACCCGTTATTACGGTAGCATTTCTGCACAAGGCGGTGCGGCTAGTGGTCATGGTGGCTTTGTAGAGGTGTCTGGCAAACAAAACCTGGATTTTATCGGCACTGTGAATGTGGCTGCGGCGAATGGCCTTGGCGGTACAGTGTTGTTAGACCCTGACACGATCAATTTGATCAGTGGCGGCTCTGCCGTCACCGATAATGCTTCTGGTACGCCAGATGTGGCGTTTGGTGACAATGCTGGCGGTACCACCAATATTAATGTTGCAGGCATCACCGGTTTTAACGAATTGTTTTTGCAAGCGACAAAAGACATTAATGTGAACGCTGCAGTCACGATGACTAATCTGGCTGGCAATATTCGTTTTGAAGCTGGTAATGATATCAATGTCAATGCAGCATTGACCACAACAGGGACTGGTAGCATCAATCTGAAGGCCGATGCCGATGGTGACAATGTGGGTAACCTGGCGATCGGTGCCAACATTACTGGTCGAGGCGGTGTGATTCTGTCCGCAGCAACGTTGACTCACACAGCAGGTAATATTAGTGCCAATGGTGATATCACCGGTTTTGGTCATGCGGGTAGCGTGAGTATCACTGTGGCAGGCTTGGCTGATTTAGGGTCCGCCAACATTACTGCCAACGGACGCTCTGCTTCAAGCGCAAACAATGGGTTTAATGGCGGTAGCGTGGTGATTAAAGCGGGTAGCCTGAATATGACCGGCAGTATTAGTACTGTGGGTTCAGCGTCGGGCACACCAGGCACCGGGTCATCTACACCTCCTTTGGGTTCTGGCGGTGTTGGCGGTAAAGTCGACATTACGACCACTGGCGATGCTAAAGTCGGCAATATTACGACTGGCGCGGGTAATGCAGGACGCAACTCAATTGTTTCTACTGCCTCTGGTGAGGTGAGTGTTAAAAGTACGACAGGCAATGTGACTGTTGGCGATGTATCTACCAAGGGTGGTTTTAACGCTATTGGTAATAAAGTGACGCTTTCTGCTGCTAGCGGAACCGTGACTGCTGGCAATATTAATACCAGTGCTGGTACAGGCCGTAGTAACACCGACGGCAAGAGCGCTGGTGCTGTGAATATTACTGCTGGCACAGGCATTACGACCCAATCTATCGTAGCCAATGGCGCCGATGGCGTTGATGGCGCGGGCACTAACAAGTCGGGTGGTGCAGCGGGCGCTGTGACATTAAAAACGACGGCAGGTGACGTAAGCTTCGGGGCACTCACTGTGCAATCTGGCGCCAAGACCGGTACTGGTACAGCAGGCAATACCGCTAAGATACTGGTACAGGCGGGTCAAGATGTAAACATGAATGGTAATGTTTCTAGCAACAGCAATGCGGTTGATGCTGTGCAACTGGTCTCAGGCCGTCACTTTATTAATGGCTCCAATTCGAGTATCGCGACTGGCGCTACAGGTCGTTGGACCATCTACAGTAATGACCCAACCGGCGATGTAAAAGGCAGCAATTTGCTGGCGACTTACGATTACAAGCAATATGGCACCACATTTGGTGGCGCATTGTTAGGCACTGGTAACGGCTTTGTCCATCAAGTCACGCCAACAGTCACAGCGACTTTGGCAGGGACATCTACCAAGGTGTTTGATGGCACTAATGTGGTGACTGATTTAAGTGGCTTGACGCTGACAACCAGCGGCGTGCTTGATAATGATGTCGTCACCTTCTCACCAGCGGCATTAACCAGCGCATCGTTTGACACGGCAGCTGTGGGCGCAGGTAAGGCGATTACTACTGGCGCGACAACGATCACCAGTGCGGTGACTAATGAGGGTAAAGCGATTTACAATGCTTATACGACGGTCAGCAACAACTCAACTGCAACGGGTAGTATTACAGCGGTGCCAGTCACACCAACGCCTGTCGGATTTGCTTCACCACGTGATGATGCTGGTTTAGGGGGCTTGATTCCTAACAACCCGGTCTTGAATACCATGTTTATCGTTTCTCTGAACCCTGCTGCTGGTGATGAGGATGATCTGGATGCGGTGGCTTGTCCAACCAATGAAGACCATTTGGGTAGTACGCCTATCCTGAGTTCTGGCGTGAAATTGCCAGATGGCGTGAACTCAAATTGTATTTAATTTAATCAGCCTAGCAAAAGCCGGACAATTGTCCGGCTTTTGCTTTTGTGCCGAATAATGTTTTGTATTCGTCGCGACACCAAGTAAAATAGCGCTCATTCGTTCGCGGCTGTAGTTCAATGGTAGAACGCCAGCTTCCCAAGCTTGATACGCGGGTTCGATTCCCGTCAGCCGCTCCAAAGGAATTTTCATGGCTAATACTCCTCCCACCGTTTTAACGTTTGCAGCAACCGACCCGAGTAGTGGTGCTGGTGTACAGGCAGATATCATGGCCCTGTCGAGTATTGGTTGTTATCCGCTGTCGGTGATTACCGGCATCACGGTGCAAGATACGGTGGGTGTTGAAAGTGTGATGCCGCTAGATGCAGACTGGATTAATGACCAGGCACGTGCGATTCTCGAAGATGTGTCTGTGAATGCCTTTAAGTTGGGCTTGCTGGGCAGTGTGGAAAACGTGGCGGTGATTGCCGAAATCGTGGCCGATTACCCGGACGTGCCGTTGATCATAGACCCGATTCTGGCTTCAGGGCGTGGCGATGAGCTCTCTAATGAAGAAATGCAGGCTGCGATGTGCGAGCTGCTGTTTCCACAAGCGACGCTGATTACACCGAATAGCCTAGAGGCACGTCGTCTCGCTTATTACGATGAAGGTGACGAAGTCAAACACAGCTCACTCGAAGAGTGCGCGTTGCGCTTGTTGGGCATGGGTAGCGAGTATGTGATGATTACCGGTACGCACGAGCGTTCGCTGGATGTCGTCAACAGTTTATATGGTGTGCAAAACGAGCTGCCGGGTCTGATTAAAGACTATCACTGGGAGCGTTTGCCTGGTAGTTATCATGGCTCCGGCTGCACCTTGACCAGTGCGATTACTGCCTGCCTGGCACACGGTTTGACCATGGAGGAAGCTGTGCACGAAGCGCAGGAATTTACCTGGCAGACCTTGCGCCATGCGTTCCGTCCCGGCATGGGGCAATTTATTCCTGACCGGTTCTTCTGGGCACGCGAGTCAGACGTGCAGGAAAAAGCGAGTGAACTGCAGCATTAGTGGCTTGTATCTGGTGACGCCAGATTGCGATGACACTGCCCTGCTTTGCAAACAAGTGGCGCAGGCATTACAAGGCGGTGTTGCGCTGGTGCAATACCGGCATAAAGCCGCCAGCGATGCCTTGCGTTTAGAACAAGCGACGGCCCTGCTGACGATTTGCCGCCAGGCCAATGTGCCCTTGCTGATAAATGACCATGTGGCACTGGCCGCGACACTGGATGCTGACGGCGTGCATGTTGGCCAGCACGACAGTGCCATCACTGCAGCACGGGCGGCGCTGGGTAAACAGAAAATCATCGGTGCCTCTTGCTATAACCGCTTTGAATTGGCCGAGCAGGCACAGGCAGCAGGTGCTGATTACGTGGCCTTTGGTGCTTGTTACCCTTCCTCTACCAAGCCTGACGCGCCCAGAGCGAAGTCTGTGCTGTTCACACAAGCCAAGCAATCATTATCGGTGCCAGTGGTTGGCATTGGCGGCATTACCTTGGATAACGCTCGCCCGCTGATTGAAGCAGGGGCGGATGCGCTGGCGGTGATTAGCGATATTTTTCAGGCGGCGGATATAGCTGCGCGCTGTCGCCAGTATCAGCTCTTATTTGCAAAAAATTGAGCGCTAATCGCTACCGCTTTACCAGACGTTGTTTGGTAAAATGCATGCGTTAACTGATCTGGTAAATTTTATGCATATTCACATTCTTGGTATTTGTGGCACCTTTATGGGCGGCATCGCCGTGCTGGCCAAAGCGGCCGGGCATCGTGTCACCGGGTGTGATGCCAATGTTTACCCACCCATGAGCACGCAGCTCGAGGCACAAGGCATCGAGCTGGTCGAAGGGTTTGACCCCGCGCAAACCAGCCTCAACCCCGATATTTATGTGATTGGTAACGTGGTCACACGCGGTAATCCACTGATGGAAGAAATTCTCGATCAAGGATTACCTTATATTTCTGGCCCACAATGGTTGGCCGAGAATGTGTTGCAAGGTAAGTGGGTATTGGCTGTGGCGGGCACGCATGGCAAAACCACCACTTCTTCTATGCTGGCCTGGGTGCTGGAATATGCCGGGTTGGCCCCCGGCTTTCTCATCGGCGGCGTGCCAGAAAACTTTGGTGTCTCTGCCCGTTTGCCACAAACGCCCAAGCAAGACCAGAAATCAGTGTCGCCGTTTTTTGTGATCGAGGCCGATGAATACGATACGGCGTTCTTCGATAAGCGCTCCAAGTTCGTGCATTACCGCCCACGCACGGCGGTGTTAAATAACTTAGAGTTTGATCATGCCGATATTTTTGAAGACCTGGCGGCGATCGAAAAACAGTTTCACCACCTGGTGCGCACTGTGCCACAACAAGGCCTGGTGGTGGCTAACCAGCAGGCAAGTCTGGACCGCGTGATTGCGCGTGGCTGTTGGAGCGCATTAGAGCGCATAGATAGCGCCACTGGCTGGCAAGTGCAAAATGTGGATGCCCAAGGCCGCTTTGATGTGTATTTAAACGGCGAGCGCCAGGGCAATGTGAGTTGGGAGTTGCTTGGTGAGCATAATCGCAGCAATGCACTGGCCGTGATTGCCGCCGCACGCCATGTTGGGGTGGCGCCCTGCATTGCGATTGAAGCCCTCGGTGAGTTTAAAAACGTGAAACGCCGCATGGAGGTTAAAGGCGTGGTCAATGAGGTGACGGTGTATGATGACTTTGCCCACCACCCAACGGCGATTGCCACCACGGTGGCTGGTTTGCGTGCCAAAGTGGGCACCGCCCGCATTCTGGCCGTGCTGGAGCCGCGCTCTAACACCATGAAACTGGGCGTGATGAAAGATGCCTTGCCCGACAGCCTGCGCGATGCTGATACTGTGTTTTGCTATGCCAATAACCTGGGTTGGGATACGGCCGCCGCTTTAGCGCCCATTCAGCATAAAGCACAAACCTTTGATGATCTGGGCCAATTGGTGGCAGCCGTCACTGCCGTTGCAAAGCCAGGGGATCATGTGCTGGTGATGAGTAATGGCGGCTTTGGTGGCGTACATCAAAAACTATTGCAGGCGTTGCAGGGATAAGCAGGCAGATCGCCGATGAGTGTGCGTGATGGCCTCCGTAAACGCTCGCCACTGGTCTGGGCGTTGTGGTTTTCGCTACTGGCGCATGCGGTGGTGCTGACGCTGCATTTTCAACCTGAACTCAAAGCTTTTAAAGACCAGATACCATCACTAGAGGTGATGCTGGTGAACAGTAAAACGCAAAGTGCGCCCGAAAAAGCAGATGCACTGGCGCAAGCCAATCTGGACCGCGGCGGCAATACCGATGAAAAGCGCAAAATGAAAAGTGCGCTGCCTAGCGTGCAGCAAATGCAGGCCTCGGTGCCGTATGCTGCACAGGCCATGCTACCGTCAGCAACCACGGCGAGCAGCCCGCATGAGGCTGAGCTGGTGCGTGAAAAGCAGCGTGTGGCGCAACTGGAGCAAGAAGCACAAGCGCTGCTCACACAGTTAAAAGCCAGCCAGGCCGTGACCAGCTTGCAAACGCCGCCACTGTCACAACCTCACCCGGCAGCCAGGCAACAACCACCTTCTCAGCATGTGCCTGTGCAAGCACAGCCACAAACGGCTGCCATGCAAGAGATGGCCAAGCTGGAGGCGCTGATTGCCAAGCAGCAGGAAGAATACGAAATGCGACCCAAACGCCAGTTTATTGGCGCGCGCACCCGGGAATACCGTTTTGCCAATTATGTTGAGCAATGGCGGCAAAAAATTGAGCGCGTCGGTAACCTGAATTATCCGCAAACCGCGATGACACAAAAGCTCTATGGCAAATTGCAAATGACCGTTTCAGTCAAAGCCGATGGTAGTATAGAGAGTATTCGTATCGACCAGAGTTCCGGGCACAGGCTACTGGATGAGTCTGCGCGCCGCATTGTCCAGCTGGCTGCGCCGTTTCCGGTGTTTCCGCAAGATATTCGCCAGGATACCGATGTGCTCAGCATTACGCGTACCTGGACCTTTAGCAAAGATGACCAACTCTCCACCGAATAAGCGCTGCATTCGGTGCGAGGCTTTACAAGGCAATCGTTATGACCACAAGCCACTTTCAATATCACGTCTTTTTTTGTCTTAATCAACGCGAAAATGGCGAAGACTGCTGTATGAACAGAGGCGCCGAGGCTGCCTTTGACTATATGAAAAAGCAAGTCAAACAGCAGGGGCTGGCCGGGGCAGGTAAAGTCCGTATCAACCGCGCTGGCTGTCTTGATCGCTGCGGCGAGGGGCCGGTGATGGTGGTCTACCCGGATGCGGTGTGGTATACCTTTGTTGATGAAAGCGACATTGATGACATCATTGCAAGCCATCTGCAGCAAGGCAAGGTGGTGGAGCGTTTGTTGGTTTAAGGTGCCTACATGCTAAAAGTGTGGTGCAAACGCCTGGTTATAACCGTATTGATCGCCTGCTTGCTGGCAGGCCTCGGTGTGGCGGCCTGGATCTGGCAACCGTATGATAAAACCGCCTGGCGGGTGAAATTGCCCATAGGTAGCGGTATACAAGTACGCGTATTGCCCATGCTGATGTTGGCCACCTCCCCGGCAGGCCGCTGGTTGCTGGATAAAAAAGGGTTTAGCCTGCATCAGGGCGATATCCAGCTTTATGATGATGATGGCTTGCGCGTACATTGCCAACACTGCTGGCTGGAGGCCAAATCAGTCAGTGACCAGCCACTCATGCTGGATTCGGTCGAGCTGTGGTTAAAGCTAGATGGTCAGCAATTAACTGGCTCTTTGCTGGCAGATGCGGCGGAAAATCCGTTCAAGATTTATTTTGACGGCATGGTGAATATGCGTAGTTTGCGGCTGAACTGGACCTTACCCACCACGCCGCTGGCAAGCTTGTTAGCGCCGTTGCGCCAGTATTCAAGCACAATTGCACAGGCAAAAGTGTCAGGGGTGCTAACCGCCGAGGGCACGCTGCGCTGGCCCAGGCAACGTTGGAGTGCGCAACCGCAACTGGCACAATTACAGGTAAGCGGCCTGGACTTAAGCAAGGTGACAACAGCGCTGGTGCAATATGATTGTCCGCTGCTGGATGAACAAAAGCACCCGGAAAAAGTGCATTGGCTAAGTTACGATAAAATGGGTCGCTGGCTACCCATGGCGGCCATTATTGCCGAAGATGCCGAGTTCAGGCACCATCCTGGCTATGCCATGACACAAATGCAGCAATTGCTAGGCAAAGAGAGCGCTGACAAAGCGGTGGGTGGCAGCACCATTACCCAGCAAGTAGTCAAATACATGTTCACCAATGGTGAGCGTACCTGGAAGCGCAAAATAGAAGAGTTGCTGTATGCCGTGCAACTGGAAAGCACGCTGGATAAAACACAAATTCTTAACCTGTATTTAAATACGGTCGACTTGGGGCCTAGTTTGTGTGGGGCGCATGCTGCGGCAAACTATTATTTCGGCTTAACGCCGATGCAACTGAATCCGACGCAGGCCGCCTGGTTGGCCGGGATTATCCGTAATCCGCATCGGGCCTGGAAACAGCAATTTATGGCACGGCAGCCAGACATGCGGCGTGCCGAAAGCATTTTGCACTACATGCCAGAGAGTGCGCGCAAGCAGCCAGGTGGCCTGAATTTTCGTGCGCCAGCAGCCAAATAAACTACAATAGCACCTTGTTCATCTTTCATTAGTGAGACGACTGTTTTGTCTACGCTCAAACTCAATAAATCCCCCGCAGCTGCTGATCAAAAACGCGAGAAGCCGGTCAGGCAGAGGTCACCAGAGCTGCGTGATCGTACTAAAGCACCGGTTGTTAAGAAGCAACTGAATGCAGAGGTACAGCCAGAGGCTAACCCGCAAGCCCATGCGCCACGCAAGGACAAAGCCTTTAAAGATAAATCTCCGCGTAAACCTGCGGGCAAACCAGCCTACACAGGCGGACGTTCATCTGCATCTACGTCTGGCCGTGGTGAAAAACCGCGCGACAACGCCCGCCCGTTTACCGAAAAAACGTTTACCCGCCCGGCTAGCAAGCCACTACAAGTAGCGCCAGATAGCGATTTGCAACCACGCTTATCTAAAGTGATGGCTGACCGTGGCTTGTGCTCACGCCGGGAAGCAGACGACTGGATCGTCAATGGCTGGGTCAAGGTTAATGGTGAGATTATCGAAACATTGGGCACACGCATTGAACCGGATGCCGAGATTGTGATTAGCGCTTATGCCAAAGAGCATCAGGCGGAAACCGTGACCATTTTACTGCATAAGCCAGTCGGGTATGTCAGCGGTCAGGCCGAAGATGGCTATGAGCCTGCAGTCGTGCTGTTTAATCCCGACAATCAATGGTCAGAAGATAGCAGTGGCATTGATTTCAAGCGTGGCCATTTGCGTGGCCTGGCCCCGGCAGGCAGGTTGGATATTGATTCCACCGGTTTGTTGGTGCTCACGCAAGATGGCCGTGTGGCGCGTAAGCTGATTGGCGATGACTCCAATGTAGAAAAAGAGTATCTGGTGCGTGTAGAAGGCCAACTGAGCAATAATGGCCTGGCGTTATTAAATCACGGCCTCAGCTTGGATGGCGTGACCCTCAGGCCTGCCAAGGTCTCCTGGCAAAATGAAGACCAGTTGCGGTTTGTGTTGCGTGAAGGCCGCAAACGGCAGATTCGTCGTATGTGTGAGCTGGTAGGCTTGCATGTGGTTGGATTAAAGCGGATTCGGATTGGTAGTATTAACCTGGGTAAGTTACCGCCGGGGCAATGGCGGTATTTGGGAGAGCATGAGCGGTTTTGACGTCATTCCAGCGTTGGCTGGAATCCAGGCGTGATGAGATTGCAATAAAAGGTTGTTCTTTGATTGGATGGTTTTTTTCGCCTTTTCGGCGGGACCTAGTCGTTGTAGTCGTAGGGTGGGCATTGATGCCCACGCGTTTGTGGGTTGGTTGTTAGGTTTCTTTTCGCTTTTTCAGCGAGTTACTTTTCTTTGCTTGCACAAAGAATAAGTAACCAAAAGAAATGCACCCCAGCTTCCGCTTATTTCCTGCGCTACTCGTCCTGACAAGCCACACAAAGCGTGGCTTGTTGCGGGACTCAAACAGTTGATTGCCGACAACTCCCGCCAATCCTGCGTTGCTCGGCGCGGCAGATGGGGACCCCGAACACCATGCGACTGCCACCGAAAGCGGATTGAAGAAAAAGAATCTGGTTTTTAAACCGTCCCAACTTCCTCGCTGCTACTTAAATGAGAAGAGTCCCATTCCATCACGCTGAGTAGCGGAGACGAAGTGGGGGTAGTCGGCCATCGGCTGTTTGAGCTCCGCAACAAGCCACGTTTTGTGTGACTTGCCAGGGCGAGTTTCGATGGACGCCCACTTTGTTGAGCAACGCAAGGGAGCCGAAGGCCGTGATGGCTGGGTGCCCTCCTCTTTGGTTACTTGTCTTAAGGGCAAGCACCAGAAAGTGACTCGCCGAGAGGCGAAATAAAAACTTATAAACAATTAATTATTTAGGAGCAGCCATAATGGGATTATTCGATAGCGTCGCCGGTGCCATGATGAACAAAGTCATGGGAGATAAAGGCCCACTGGCAAAATTGGCCATGGAGCTGTTTCAGCAATACGGAGGGCTGCCCGGCATTTTGCAGGCACTCAAAAATGGCGGTTTGACCGAGCAGGTGGATTCCTGGGTGGGCACGGGCGCTAACCAGAATGTCAACGCGCAGCAAATCGGTGCGGCTTTGGGCAGCTCTGTGCTGGCCGGGCTTGCGGGTAAGTTGAATATGACGTCAGATGAGCTGACTGGCAAAATTGCCGAGCATTTGCCGGATGTCGTTAATCAACTGACGCCAAATGGTGCGGTGGAGAATAATCCGGCACTGATCATGTCGCGCTTAATGGGTATGCTCAAATAAACAAAGCGAGCACATGCTCGCTTTGTTGTTTGGCTCGGTACCTTATTATCGCACGCAATACTGGGCGCGATACGCTTCAATTGCCGGGAAATATTGCGCTAACTTGTCGTTGCCTTGCAAATAGGCAAACAGGTCGGCTAATTTCGCAATACTTACTACCGGCATCTGGTTGGTTTGCTCGACTTCCTGCACGGCAGATAATTCGCCCAAGCCTTTTTCCTGGCGATCCAAAGCAATGCTGACGGCACAAGGGGTGGCGCCCGCGTGGCGAATCAACTCTACGGATTCACGGATAGAAGTGCCTGCCGAAATCACGTCATCAATAATCAGCACACGGCCTTTGAGGGCGGCGCCGACCAATGTGCCGCCTTCACCGTGGTCTTTGGCTTCTTTGCGGTTATAAGCATAAGGGTAGTTTTTACCCATGCGCGCAAAGGCGATGCTGATGGCGGTGACCAGGGGAATGCCTTTATAGGCGGGTCCAAACAGCATGTCGAATTGCAGGCCAGACTGTAGAATGCTGTTGGCGTAGAATTCGCCCAGTTTGAGCATGCTTTCGCCATCGTCAAACAGGCCAGCGTTAAAAAAGTAAGGGCTTAAGCGGCCGGCTTTGGTTTTAAATTCACCAAAGCGCAACACCTGTTTCTGGATGGAAAAAGCAATAAAATCGGCACTGAGTGTGTTGGCAGTCATTTTTAAAAGCAGAAAGTATTTAAACAATGCGTATTATAACCTTGAACCTCAATGGCATACGGTCGGCCTGTAACAAAGGCTTTTTGCCGTGGCTGGCCAATAGTGGCGGCGATATTGTCTGTTTGCAGGAGCTCAAAGCACAGGCCGCAGACATGCAGCCAGAGATGTTACAACCACCGGGTTACCACGGCTATTTTCACTATGCCGAGAAAAAAGGCTATAGCGGCGTTGGCATCTACAGCAAACAGCCTGCAGATAAAGTTATCATCGGCTTGGGCCATGCGCATATTGACGCCGAAGGCCGCTACCTCGAATGCCAGTATGGCAACCTGAGCGTAGTGTCTTTATATCTGCCCAGCGGCTCCAGCGGCGAAGAGCGCCAGCAATTCAAGTTTGAGGTGATGGCTTTATTTTTACCGCACCTGGAGCAGTTGGTTGCTTCCGGTCGCGAAGTCGTCATTTGTGGTGACTGGAATATCGCACACCAGGAAATTGACCTCAAAAACTTTAAAGGCAACCGCAAAAATTCCGGCTTTTTGCCGGAAGAGCGCGCCTGGATGACCGATGTGCTGGGGCGCGTGGGCTGGGTAGATACTTACCGTGCTTTGTATTCTGAGACGACTGACGAATGTTATACGTGGTGGAGCAATCGTGGCCAGGCGTGGGCGAAGAATGTGGGTTGGCGTATTGATTACCAATTGGCGACGCCAGCATTAGGGGCAAAAGTGGTGGCGGCGAGTGTGTATAAGGCGGAACGGTTTAGTGACCATGCGCCGTTGACGGTGGATTATGCGGATTGATTAAAGAAGGTCATTCTTTTTACTTTTTACACTTGCTTGATTCCGGCGTCGGCCGAAATCAAGCAAGTGTTGAGATTGCAATAAAAGGTTGTTCTTTGATCGGTCGTGGTAGTCGTAGGGTGGGTGTTGATGCCCACGCGGGTTTTGTGGTTGTTTGTGATGTTTCTTTTCGCTTTTTCAGCGAGTTACTTTTCTTTGCTTGCACAAAGAATAAGTAACCAAAAGAAATGCACCCCAGCTTCCGCTTGTTCCTTGCGCTACTCGGCTTGGCGGGCGTCCATCGAAACTCAACCTGGCAGCTCACACAAAGCGTGAGCTGCTGCGGGATTCGGACAGTCGATGGCCGACTGCTCCCGCCAATCCTGCGTTGCTCGGCGCGGCAGATGGGGACCCCGAACACCATGTGACTGCAACCGCTCCTAAATTAAACAAAGAAAAAAAGAATCTGGTTTTTAAACCGTCCAAACTTCGCCAATGTGAGTTTGGCGAGATGGATCCCATCCCATCACGCTGAGTAGCGGAGACAAAATAAGAGTAGAGGGAGCGACTGTCCGAATCCCGCGGTGGGCTGCGGGGTTTGCAGCCCGCTAGGATGAGTTTCGTGACCGGCTTATTTTGTTGATAACTAAGACTGCGCAGCAGTCTGTTACGGCGTAGGCTAACTCGCGAAGTGATGTTAAGCGTAGCGGCCGTAGCCAACAACGCAAGGGAGCCGAAGGCCGTGATGGCTGGGTGCCCTCTTTTTGGTTACTTTTTTGGGGCAAGCAAAAAAAGTAACTCGCCAACAAGGCGAAAAAGTGTCCTATAACAAATACTACTATTAACGTTCCCGCCAAGGCGCCACTTTAAACAACAGCACCATCCCCGGTATCGCTAGCAAAGTACACACATAAAAAAACCGCTCCCAGCCTAGGCTTTCCACCATGCCACCAGTCAGCGCGTTAAATACCGAGCGTGGCACAGCAGATAAGCTGGTAAACAAGGCGAGTTGCGTGGCGGTATACGCCGGGTTGGTTTCGCGCGCCATGTAGGCGACGTAGGCGGCGGTGCCTAAGCCAACGCCAAAGGCTTCAAAGCCGATGACAAATGCCAGCATACTGCGTTCAGCAGCGCCTATCTCTGTAAACGGTCCGCTATGGGCCAGCCAAGCAAAGCCGAGAATCGACAAGGCCTGCACGACGCCGAATACCCATAAGCCACGATTGATGCCGAGTTTGAGCATCCACAAGCCGCCGATAAAGGCGCCGACAATTTGCATGACGAGGCCGCTGCCTTTGGCGATGGCGCCGATATCGGTTTTGCTGAAGCCCATGTCGATATAAAACGGGGTGGCGAGCGCGGTGGCCATGCTGTCGCCGAGTTTGTAGAGCAGGATAAACACGAGCACCCACAGCGCGTGTTGCCAGCCGCTGCGTTGCATGAATTCTTTAAACGGTTCTATCACCGAGGCCAGCAGGGTTTTGGGCATGCTGACGACGGCAGGCTCTTGCGACCACACAGTAAAACCGATGCCTGGCAGCATAAACAGGCCAACAATCAGGAACACTTGCGACCATGGCAGGTGATCGGCGAGGATCAGCGCCAGTGAGCCAGGTACCAGGCCTGCAATCCGGTAGGCATTGACGTGAATGCTGTTTCCCAGGCCAAGCTCCTGGTCGCTTAAAATTTCGCGCCGGTAGGCGTCGATGACAATATCCTGGCTGGCAGAAAACAGAGCGACCAAGGTGGCGAGGAGAGCGACTGTGGTGATGTCTTGCTGCGGTTGAAACATGCCCAGGCTGATGATGCTGGCGAGCAGGGCCAGTTGTGTGGCCAGAATCCAGCTACGGCGGCGACCTAGCGCCTGCAATAAGCTGTATCTGTCCATCAGGGGAGCCCATAAAAATTTCCAGGTGTAGGGCAGTTGTATAAAAGCAAACGCGGCGATGGTTTTGAGGTTGAGGCCTTCGCTGCGTAGCCAGGCAGGCAGGAGTTGCAGCAGCAGGTAAAGTGGCAGGCCGGAGCTGAAGCCTAAGGCCACACACATCAGCATGCGGCGCGTAAACAGGGTTTGGGCGATGGTCATGCCCGCATTGTAAACGCTTTTATCGGGCAGCTAATCGCAAGGCAAAAAAAAGCCAACCCTTGCGGGTTGGCCACACTCGGAGATCAATGGTAAAACAATAGCAAACATGAAATAAGTGAGCGGGCGTGCTTATATACAACACGCTGCCAACGAATGCCATGCTGGCTAAATTACAGGCTTAACACCCACTGGACGATCGTCTTAATATCTTCGTCCTTCACTTGTGGGCTGTTAGGCGGCATAGGCATTTCGCCCCACACGCCACCGCCACCAGTTTTGACTTTTTGCACCAGTTTGGCTTCAGCCGTTTTATCGCCTTTGTATTTGGCTGCGACTTCTTTATAAGCCGGGCCAACCACTTTTTTGTCTACACCGTGGCACAGCAAGCAGCCGCTTTTTTGTGCCAGTGCTTCAGCGCCACTGCTTGCAACTGCTGAGGCCGTGATGGCGAGCAACGCCGTTGCTAGCAAGGTTTGGTTAAGTAATTGCATCAGAGGTCCTCTCTTATAAACTGAATACGTTCATGCCACCGCCGCCAGGTGCGGCGTTGTATTTGGTCAGCTCTTTGTAACCACCCGCTGCGCCTAAACCATCGGTATCGTTAGTCAGGCCAAGGTTCATCGCCACGCCTGCCCAGCCACCAATGCCAGACAATACGCCGACGTATTGCTTGCCTTTGTGGCCGTAGGTGATCATGTTGCCGACCACGCCAGAGCCTACCTGGAATTTCCACAGCTCTTTACCGGTTTTGGCATCCAGGGCTTTGACCCAACGGTCGAGCGTGCCGTAAAACACTAGGTCAGAGGCCGTCACCAGCGCACCACCCCAGGCAGAGAATTTCTCTTTGTTGTACCACTGGGCTTTGCCTTTGAGGCCATCCCAAGCCATAAAGCCACCCATCACGCCATCCGGGCCTGCAAACATGGTCAAGGTGGCGCCTACCCATGGTTGGCCAGCCACATATTTAGATTCCACTGGCTCGTAAGTCATGCACACATGGTTCAGCGGCACATAGAAAGTTTTGTTTTTTGGTGAGTAAGCCGCTGGCTGCTCGTCTTTCACACCCAATGCAGATGGACACACGCCTTTGGCGTTGTAATCCTGGTGCGTGGAGTACTTAGGATCTTTGACCGGAATCCCTGTTTTCAGGTCAATTTTGGTCGCCCAGTTAACGAACGGATGCATTTTTTCTGCCACTAACAACGTGCCGTTGGTGCGGTCGAAGGTGTAGCCAAAGCCGTTACGGTCAAAATGTGAGGCCAGTTGCTTGCCATTGGCTTCCCATAAGATGATCTCGTTCATGCCGTCATAATCCCACTCGTCATGCGGTGTCATCTGGTAGCCCCAGCGTGCCATGCCTGTATCGAGGTCGCGGGCAAAAATGGTCATCGACCACTTGTTGTCGCCAGGACGCACGTCGGGGTTCCAGGTGCCTGGGTTGCCGGTGCCGTAGTACATCAGGTTCAATTTAGGATCGTATGAGTACCAGCCCCAAGTTGGGCCGCCACCGTTTTGCCAGCCATCTTTCTGCTGCTGTGGTTTCAACCAGGTGCGTACGCCGAGGTCTGCTTCAGGATATTTCAATTGAGATTTATCCAATGGCTTAAAGGAGCCGCCTTCTTTGTTGCCACCGTTCACATCCTGATAGGCAGACAAGGCACTGTAATGTGGGTTTTCCTTGTTGAAGTCTTTGCCTATCAGCATTTCGCTGTCAGCCCCCGTGCTGTATGCTTTCCAGGCCAGGCTACCATCTTTGATGTTGTAAGCAGAAATATGGCAACGCACGCCGAATTCACCGCCTGAACAGCCAGTCACTACTTTGTCTTTAAATACATGCGGTACGTTGGTGTTAGCCGCGCCCATTTTGGGGTCATTCACTTTCACGTCCCACAATTTGACGCCAGTTTTGGCATCCAGGGCAACTAATACACCGTTGTTTTGCTGCAAAAAGATTTTGCCGTCACCGTAGCCCAAGCCTTTGTTTACGTTGTCGCAGCACAACACAGACTGCACATCCGGGTCTTGTTTAGGAAAATAAGACCACAGAATTTTCTGATTGTCGTTCAGGTCCAGCGCATACACGTTGTTTGGGAACGCGGTGTGGATGTACATGGTATTGCCAATCACCAGTGGCGCGCCTTCGTGGCCGCGATTAACACCGGTGGCAAATGTCCATGCCAGTTTTAATTGTTTGACGTTGCTTTTGTTGATTTGTGACAAACGGCTGTAACCCTGGTTTGCGTAGTCTTTACGCGCCATAGGCCACTGGTTGTCGTCTTTCATCATGGCGTCCAGTTCGGCATTTGCCAATACGCTGGTGCTCACGCTGGCTAGCATCATTGCAGTGATGGCGAGCTTGATTTGGTGTTGCATACATACCTCCAAAATGGTGTGTTTGAAGCTGAAATAAGTGGTCTTGCGTGACAGTCAACAAACGCTTCTTTTGTGACTGCTGACGATTGATTGCAACGCCTGTGCCAACCTTGCTAACTATTTTGGAAAATAGAAAAAATGAATTAAAATCAAATGCTTATTTATGCGTGCCAGTGATAATGATCATGGCTGAAACAGGGGTAACTGTTCAGTGGTGTATCAAACTGGTACAGTTGTTCAATCGGTGATACAGGTGTTCAGGCAGTCATGTCCAAGTTTTCTCAATCCTCCTCTCAGTCAGCATTACCGGCCATGCGTGATGATCAGCTGGCCATTGCTGAGGCGATTGAACGCTCCTGGCGACGCTGTATGGTCAAAGGTGTCGATGAGCAGGCCCCTGCCCATGATCAGATCATTACTGCCCAGGAGTTAACGCAACGGCTGGAAAAAAATCGTTTGCTACTGGCACATGCGGAGCCTGAGATGCTGACGTTGAGTGAGCAAATTGCACATACCCGCAGCCTGGTCATTCTGACTGACAATGAGGGCGTTATTTTGCGCACCATGGGCGAGGGCGTAGCGCAAGGGGATGTGCGTGCTTCTTTATTGCCTGGTGCGTCCTGGAGTGAAGAGCATCGTGGTACCAATGCAATCGGCACGGCGCTGGTAGAGCGCGCGCCTATCAGTGTGCAAGGGGCTGAGCATTTTATGGCTTATCACCATTCGTTGAGTTGTTCTGCCGTGCCTATTTTTGCCGCCAACAACCAGCTGGTGGCTACCCTGGATGTGTCTAACGACTTGAATCAGCCTCAGCAACACACGCTGGCGCTGGTTAAAATGGCCGCACAAATGGTGGAAAACCGCTTGTTCCACGCCATGGCAGAAGGCGATATTGGCGTGCATTTTCATGCCAGGCCAGAATTTATTGGCACTCTGTGGGAAGGCCTGGCCTTGTTTGATGACACTGGTTTGCTGCGTGCGATTAACCGCAGTGGCCAGTTTCAGTTTGGGCTGCCTTTGGATGAAGATGTGCTGGCGAGCAGGCCGGTTAAGTTTGATGACATTTTTGACGAGTCTTGGTCCGCTTTTAAACAGCGCGGGTTAGGCGCAGACTTATTGTTTCCACTCAGGTTACGTAATGGTGCGCCGCTGTTCGCACGCGCCTCGGCGCGCGCACCAAGTCGCAAGCCTGCCATGACACAAGCACGGGAGTCAGCCGCGAGTCTGGAGTTGCTGGACAGTGGTGACCCACAACTGAAACTGGCGATTACACAGGTCAAGCAAGTATTAAATCGCGAGATTCCGGTCTTGGTGCTAGGCGAAACCGGGGCTGGTAAAGAGCTGTTTTCGCGTGCTATCCATGATGCCAGCACACGGCGTGAACGTCCTTTTATTGCCGTGAATTGTGCGGCGTTGCCAGAAGGCCTGATAGAGGCAGAATTATTTGGCTATGAAGAAGGCGCTTATACCGGTGCCAAGCGCAAAGGCAATCTCGGCAAAATCCAGCAGGCCGATGGTGGCACGCTGTTCCTGGATGAAATTGGCGATATGCCTTTATCTTTGCAGGCGCGATTATTGCGCGTGTTACAAGAGCGTAGTGTGACGCCACTGGGTTCCAGCAAATCCATCCCCGTGAATTTTATGCTCATCAGTGCGACTAACCAGAAATTAAAAGATAAAGTCGCCTCGGGTGAGTTTCGCAGTGATTTGTATTACCGTATCAATGGCTTGACGGTACAGTTACCAGCCTTGCGCCAGCGTAAAGACCTGCAGCGATTAATTGGCCTGATTTTGCAAGTAGAGCAGGCAACCAATAGCGAAATAGGCACTGAGGTCATGGCACTGTTTGCGCGGCATCCATGGCCTGGCAATGTTCGGCAATTGCATAATGTGTTGCGCACGGCGGTCGCACTCGCAGACGGTGCTTTGATCGGCTTGCAGCACTTAACGCAAGATTTTTTGGATGAGCTTTATATTGATGCGACGGTAGAACCGCTGGCAGCGCCCATGTTAATGACGTTAAAAGCGCAGTCGGATGAAGCGATCCGGTTGGCGATGCAGCAACAAGCGGGCAATATTTCTGCTGTGGCGCGCCAGCTGGGCATGAGTAGAAATACATTGTATCGCCGCTTGAAAGCGTTGAATTTGAGTTAATCAACTGCCCAAATACTAAAAAGCCCCGGCGCAACACCGGGGCTTTTTTTCATGGCGTTATGATAGTACGTATTATTTGCTGCGACGACGTGCAACCGCGCCCATCACACCCAGGCCCAGCATCATCATGGCATAGCTGTCAGCTTCTGGCACTGAGGACACAGAGGCGACCTGGTCAACCTGGAAGGCCAGTGCTTGCGAGAAGCCAGCGCTGAAATTTAAGGTGTAGGAGGTGACCGGTGTAGAAATGCCGCTCAAATCCCATGAATAGTAGTAATAGTCATCCACTGTGCCGGTATTCACAAAGTTAACCAATGTGCCTGCGATTGCCTGGCTACCACCGTTGTAGCTCAGTGTAATCGTGTAGGCTTCACCACCGAATGACGCATTGAAGTCATTAACGATGCCTTGGAATGCCAAAGCGCTGATGTTGTTTGAAACAGTGTTGTCAGTGAATGTCAGGTTACCGTCACCATACAAACCAAAGCCAGCCGGGTAGTAGCTACCGGATACCTGCGTCAGTAATGCGTCGCCGGAACCTGCCACGTTGCCTTCGGTGCCTGCGGCCAATTGCGCTGCCGTTAATGGGGTGGCTGCGCCAGTGTCGTCCACACGGTTGCGGTTGAGCTGGTTCCAGCCGTCAAACGAGACGGAGTCAGCCACATCTACAAAGCTGCTGTAAGTGGTGTTGGCTTGTGCCAGACCAGTGATTGCGAACAGGCTTGCACCAATAGCGATGCTTAAATATTGAGCTTTCATTTTACTAACTTCCTTTTTGAGTAATTATTAATGACTGGCGTCTTTAATACGCGCCAGAATCTTTTAACTGGCTGCGTTACTCACAAACGTCTTTACCATGTATCCCCACATTAGTGATAATGGGAATGATTATCATTATTAATAAATAATGGATGGATGTCAATACATCTATTATTTTTAATCGCTGGTCTTTGGTGGGCGATTGGGCAATATGTGAGTTGCGCCCTATCGGCAGGCGTAGACATTCGTCAGCCAGTGTAGGCTGCGAATATAGGGTAATTGTTAGCTGTGGAGGTGGTTAGGCGCTGTATTTTCGCAGGCGATACATGGCCAAGTTGCCCATCAGATTGGGCAATAAGTGCACATCCTGGCCGCCGGTGATGACCTTGCGTTCAATCACCTGAATCTGGTGCTGCACACAAAAATCGTCAAAGTCGTTGATGGTGCATAAGTGCACATTGGGCGTGTCATACCATTGGTAAGGCAGGCTTTTAGACACTGGCATGGTGCCGAAAGTAATCTGCATGCGGTTGCGCCAGTAACCAAAATTAGGGAAGGTCACAATTACTTCGCGGCCCACGCGCAGCATCTCCTGCACGATGCTTTCGGTGTTGTGCATGGCTTGCAGGGTTTGCGACAAAATAACGGTGTCAAACGACTGGTCTTCAAAGCCAGACAGGCCTTCTTCGAGGTTCATTTGAATCACATCGACGCCGTTTTTGAGCGCAGCCAGCCAGTTGCTGTCGTCTTTTTCAATGCCATAACCCGTGGTTGCCAGGGTTTCATGCAAGTGGGTCAGCAAAGTGCCGTCACCACAACCGAGGTCTAGCACTTTGGCTTTAGTGTTGACCCAGTTTGTAATTAATGCAAAATCTGGGCGAATATTTGTAATTTTAGCATTTGTCATACTTTGATTTGCTCCAGATATGCGCGCATGATGTCGTGGTAGTACGGGTCTGGCATCAAGAATGCATCATGGCCATGGTCTGAGGTGACCTCGGCATATTTCACTGGCAAGGCATTATCAAGCAGGGCTTTGACAATTTCACGCGAGCGGGCAGGTGAAAAGCGCCAGTCAGTCGTGAATGAAATCACCACAAATTTGGCTTGGGCGCGGCTCAGTGCTTTGCTTAAATCACCGTCGTAATCTAGCGCTGGGTCAAAGTAGTCCAGTGCCCGCGTCATACGCAAATAGGTGTTGGCGTCAAATTCACCGGCAAACTTGTCGCCCTGGTAGCGCAAGTAAGATTCCATTTCAAACTCGACATCAAAACTGTACTTCACATCACCATGACGCAGTTTGCGGCCAAATTTTTCGCCCATCACGTCATCAGACAGATAGGTGATATGGCCCAGCATACGCGCAATACGCAAACCACGACGTGGCACTGTGCCGTGGTTGTAATAGTCGCCGTCAAAAAACTCGGGGTCGGTAATAATCGCCTGACGTGCCACCTCATTAAACGCCATGTTTTGCGCGGTTAAGTTAGGCGCAGAGGCAATCACAAATGCATGTCGTACACGTTCAGGGTAAACAATATTCCAGTGCAGTGCCTGCATGCCGCCCAAGCTGCCGCCAATCACTGCGGCTAGTTGCTCAATGCCTAAGTGGTCTAGTAAACGCGCTTGCGACTCTACCCAGTCCTCAACGGTAACCACCGGAAACGTGGCGCTGTAAGGCTTGTCTGTGAGCGGGTTAACGCTGGAAGGGCCACTACTGCCGTGACAGCCACCCAGATTGTTGAGGCCAATGACAAAAAACTTATTGGTGTCTAACGGCTTGCCAGGGCCAATCAGGTTGTCCCACCAGCCAGGATATTTATCGTCTGCCGAGTAGCGGCCAGCCACATGATGGTTGCCCGACAAGGCGTGACAGATCAGCACGGCATTGGTTTTGGCCGCGTTGAGTTCACCATAAGTTTCATAAGTCAGGTGGTATTGTGGCAACACGGCGCCGCTTTTAAGGGTGAGCGGCTGGGTGAAATGCGCAACCTGCGCTTTGACGATACCAACAGAATTCGATTCAGACATGCTGCAATTATACTATGCAGCATGCCAAACGGCGAGATGGGGCGTGGCTTGCTTTTAAGAAGGCGTTGCTGACAAACATCCCAATAATGCGGGCAAGTCAGAGACTGATGGAATGGTTGCGTCGGGCTCTACCGCAGACAGTCGGCTGTAGGTTTCGCGGTATTTGCCGGTTTTGACTAGCACGCCATGTAGTCCGGCGTCCTGCGCGCCACCGACATCGGCATCTATATCGTCGCCCACCATCACTACTTCATGCGGTTTGAGGCGCAAAGCATCAATCGCCATATTGAAAAAGTGTTGCGAAGGTTTGCCCATGAGCATGGCTTTGGTATTACTGGCGTATTCCAGCCCGGTGACAAAGGCGCCTATGTCCATCTGCAGGCCGGTTTCGGTTTGCCAAAAACGGTTTTTGTGAATGGCAATCAGCTGTGCGCCGTTGACCAGGCAATGAAAGACTTCATTTAATAATTGATATGACCAGCCATCGCCGATATCGCCAATCACCACATAATTGGCCGCTGTTTCTGACTGGTCAAAGCAGGCAAAGTCTTTTTTGACATCGTCTGCCAGCAACAGTTTGCACACCGGGTTAGGCTGCTTTTTAAGGTATTGAATGGTCGCTTGTGGTGCACTCATGATTTCTTCTGGCACTACATTGAAGCCAAGCGCACTAATTTTTTGCCGTAATGCCGTCAGCGATAAGGTGCTGGTATTGGTGACAAAGCGCACGGCGATGCCTGCCTGGCGAATCTTGACTACCGCCTCAATGGCGCCGTCAATTGGCTGTTGCCCGATATAGAGCACACCGTCCAGGTCAAACAGCACCGCTTTGATTGAATTAAAATTAAACATGGCCGACCTTTCACTACACACAGATAGACTGCTCGCAGCAAAAATCGTGCGCAATGCGCATGCCCTACTTTTTAAACGGATACATTAGTTGTTGCCAGTAGCCGTTTGGCACCGGGTGCCCACCGATACCATACCCGCTTGGCCAATGGTGTTTAGGCATGTAATAAGTGCCAAACAGTTTGTCGAACAGCGGAAAATGAATAGAAAAATTGACATCAATCGCCTCTTTTTCAATGCCGTGATGCCAGTGATGGAAGCGCGGTGTGACGATCAACGGTTTCAGCCACTCGACATTAAAGCGGACATTGGCGTGCACAAAGGTGGCGTTGAGATACACCAGCAAAATATAGAGATGCAAAGCGCCTTCAGCAAAGCCAAGCACATACATCGGCACCACTGTCATGCTGCGCAAACCGATAATTTCTACAATATGCATACGTGATCCTGCCAGCCAGTCCATCTTTTTGGCGGAGTGATGTACGGCGTGAAAGCCCCATAAAAAAGGGATTTGGTGAAAAGCGCGGTGAAACCAGTACTGCACAAAGTCGGTTAAAAACATGATTTCAATCACTTGCAACCACAGTGGCTGGCTGGCGATGGCTTGACGCATACTGGCCCAATCGCCGGTGTAGTGCAAAATGGTCATCGAAGGCGCCAGCGTGAATAAGGTCAGTGTTTGCACAAACACGCTGCTGATTAAAAAATAAAACAAATCTTCGCGCCATTCGTCCCTAAACAATGGTTGCTGGGTTAAGCGACCAAACAACTTTTCTAGTGGAATAAATAAAAAACCGGTGAGCAGTATATTCAGCACAAACCAGTCGAGGCTGAGCGTGATGCCACTGCTGCGTGCGGCCTGTGCATTCAGCGTTTGGGCAATTGTGATGGTAACCAGCACCAGTAAAATGGCACTAAACCCCAGCACGCGATTGCGGCGTAACACCAGGTTGCTGCATGCGAGTAAAAAGCTGGTTAATAACAAGGCCTGAATCATCAGTGTGAACTGCGGCAAGGCGTAGAGTGGTGACAGCATCTGGGTTGAAAATACGCCTTGCAAGCGCTCGCCTAACAGCAAGCATAGACTGGCGATACCAAGTATCAGCGCCGCCACACCGCTTAACCAGCCTGAGCCAAAGTGCCGGGTTTCTTCTGGCGCCTCTAAATCGTTGCGGATCGCCAGGCGTAGTTTTTGAATCATGCATTGCCCCCTTAGATAATTTTTAAGTTAATTTTATTGATTATTGTTGTTCTGTCACAGCTGTCAGCCATTGCGCTAAGGTGACTCTCGGATTGCCACCCAAATCGTGCCGGGTTTGAATCTGTTGCAGGCCTGCTGCCTGCAGTAGTTGCTGCACCGCGTCGGCTTGATTGTAACCGTGTTCCAGCATCAGCCAGCCACCGTCATTCAAGTAGTCAGGTGCTTGGGCAACAATCTGTCGGATATCCTGCAGGCCATCTATACCAGAGGCCAGCGCACTCATGGGCTCAAAACGCAAATCGCCTTGTTGCAAATGCGGGTCACTGCTCTCAATATAAGGCGGGTTGCTGACGATGAGGTCAAACTTGTTTGCTGGTAATGCAGAAAACCAGTGGCTGGCAATGCATTGCACATTGTTGAGCTGCAGCGTCGCTGCATTTTCCGCTGCGACGGCGAGCGCAGCCGCTGACGCATCTACCGCAACCACCTCGCAGCTGGGTGCATGCTTGGCAATCGCCAGCGCAATGGCGCCGGTGCCCGTGCCTAAATCCAGCACGCGCATGCGGCCGTGGATTTTTTGCAGCGCGGCTTCGACCAGTGTTTCGGTATCCGGGCGCGGAATCAGCGTATCTGGCGTGACTTTAAGCGGCAGGCCAAAAAACTCGCGTTCGCCCAAGATGTGTGCGATCGGTTCGCCTTGCAGGCGGCGCTGTAACAATGCTTCCACCGTCATAACCGCTGCTGCTGCCAGACTGTCAGTGGCATGTGCAATCAACCAGGCGCGGTTCACATTCAGCACATGCATCAATAATATTTGCGCTTCAATACTCGCCTCATCGGGCGGGACAAACTGCGCCAGTTGTTGCCGTGCTGTTTGCAACCATTGTTGTACGTTATTCGCCACTATCTGCCCCCGGCGGCCTTGCGCAAGGCAATTGCCGTGGCATGGCCTTGTTTGGCCGGATGGCGTACGGCATGGCGGATCACCCACTTCAGGTCTTTGTCGGCATTGGTGAGCCAGCGTTCACATACTTCAAATGCCACTGCCGGATGGTCTTTGGCAATATCGCCCAAGTGGTTTGCCACGCTGCGCCGCACATACAAACTCGGGTCATTTTTGAGTGCTTCTAATATGGGTAACACTGGCGTCGGGTTGGCAATCAGTTGCGGAATACGCGCCCCCCACGGCAAGCGGGAGCGACAACCTTCAGAACACAAACGTCGTACATGTGGGTCTGGGTCATTCAGCCACAACAAAAGTTGACTCAAGGTGCGCTCAAAATCGTGAATCAGAAAAGGCCTGATTGAAAACTCTGCGGTAAAGCGGCGCGTCAATTCATACTGCGCACGCATCGCCGCTTCAAACGGATCTTCGCCGTCATTGTGCTGCGCATCGCGGCCGTAGTCGGCAATAAAACGCGTATGCGGCAGGTAGAAAAACACACTTAAGCCTAAGCGCTCGGTATGCACATTGGGCGGCGTCAGCGTGTTGAGTAGAATCTCTGTGGCTTCTGAAAACTTGGCTGGCAGCGTTGCTTTTAAAGCAGCAGCAATATGCGCCGAGCGATCCATAAACCCGAGTGGTGCAATGTTGGTAAGCGCTAACTGTTTAAAAGCTTGCGCATCAAAACCGCTGTGCACCAGGCCAATGTTATGGGCCAGGCAATCAATGGCTTCGCTATCCAGCAAAAACTTGATCGGGTTATCTTTCTGGATACTGCGTGGCGCGGTGGGGATTTTGAAAGGGGTCATGGATGTATGTGTGTGCATGAGTATCTACCTGATTTAACTTAGGTTACTTCCTGCACACTAATTGCTTATTTCAAAAGGGCATATATCCCTATGCGCCTTGCATAACTTTTCATCATCGGGAAGAAATACGTAGTTCTCTAATTGTTCGTAAGTTTTACCAGTAAATTTCCAACGTGTATAAGAGGCGTGACCAGCTGTGCCAGTAGTGGTTACCAATTGATGAAGGCCATGATCTTTATTTTTTACAATTTCAGCAGCGTATGTGGTTGTTTGTAGTACGTTGGTATAGAGACCGTTCAGTTTCACAACAAGCCAAATAGGTCCGGCAGCTGCACCCCAGCTACATGCTTGCGAGGTGGTTATGATGTAGCCAGAAGCCTTGTCCTGCCCTGAAATATTCACTGCTTTACCAACCAGTTTACATTCAGGAAATTCAAAATTTTTTGTTGCACTGATAGCCATTGCTACAGCCTTAGGCACTTGGGTGAGTGTTTTTTCCTCGATAATAAACGATTCAGCAAAAGCCAAATTTACAAAAAACATCAATCCAATTGAAATGCATAGTAAGCGCATTAATTGTCTTCACCCAAGCTCGCCAGCAAATCTGCCTGATACTCAGTCGCCAGCGCATTAATCAACTCGTCCATATCGCCCTCAGTAATCGCTTCAATTTTATACAACGTGAGGTTGATGCGGTGGTCGGTGATACGGCCTTGCGGGTAGTTGTAGGTGCGGATGCGCTCAGAGCGGTCACCTGAGCCAATCAGGTTGCGGCGTTCGGAGGCGATTTTGCTTTGTTGTTCGTCGACTTGCTTGGCCTTGATGCGCGCGGCCAACACCTGCATGGCTTGCGCTTTGTTGGCGTGCTGGCTGCGGCCGTCCTGACATTCCACGACGATGCCGGTGGGCGCATGGGTAATCCGCACGGCGGAGTCAGTTTTGTTGATGTGCTGACCACCGGCACCAGAGGCGCGGAAGGTATCAATGCGGATGTCGGCCGGGTTGATTTCAACGTCACCCACTTCTTCTACCTCGGGCAGAATAGCGACCGTACAGGCTGAGGTGTGGATACGGCCTTGCGTTTCAGTATCTGGCACACGTTGTACTCGGTGGCCGCCAGACTCAAACTTGAGTTTTGAGTAAGCGCCGTAGCCGATGATTTTTGCGATGACTTCTTTATAGCCGCCCACTTCGCCTTCGTTGGCCGAGACGACTTCCACTTTCCAGCCCTGGCGGTCGGCAAAGCGTGAGTACATGCGGAATAAGTCGCCGGCGAACAGGCCGGATTCGTCACCGCCAGTGCCAGCGCGGATTTCCAGAAAAATATTTTTTTCGTCGCTGGGGTCTTTGGGCAGCAGCAGTTTTTGCAAGGCCAGTTCGACTTCTTCGAGGCGTTTTTTGCCGCTGTCTATTTCTTCTTGCGCAAACTCTTTCATCTCCGGGTCGGCCAGCATGGTATGCGCCTCTTTCAGATCTGACTCGGTTTGGATGTAAATGTGGTATTGCTCAACAATCGGGGTAATTTCCGTATGCTCTTGCATGATCTTACGGTAGTTATCCATGTTGTCAGTCACGCCTTCGCTACTGAGCAGGCGGTTGAGTTCTTCGAGGCGCTCGCTTAAATTGGCGAGCTTTTGCAACATACTTGGTTTCATGTGGGTACCTAATCATCAAAGCCTGCGCGGATGCCAGGCTTGAAACGTTATTCTTTAATTTGAAAAAGTTGCTTCACGAGGTGCTCCATATGCGCATGGGCATCGCCGTGAGAATTGTTTAGCGCATGGCTGGGGCCATGCAAAAACTTGTTGGTAAGTGCATTGCTCAGGGCTTCGAGTGCTTTTTCGGGCGACTCGCCTTTTTGCAGTAATTTGAGCGCTTTTTCCAGCTCGGCTTTGCGCACGCTATCTACCTGGTCGCGCAGTGCTTTAATCGTCGGCACCGCTTCGCGCTGTTTGAGCCACTGCATAAAGTGCTCAACACGCGAATTAACGATGAGCTCGGCATTCACCGCCGCCTCCTGGCGGTTGCCCAGGCCTTCGGTCACCACTTGTGCCAGATCATCGACTGAGTATAAAAACACATCGTCCAACGCCGAGACTTCGGGCTCAATGTCACGCGGCACGGCGAGGTCGACCATAAACATCGGCCGGTGTTTGCGTGCTTTAATCGCGCGTTCTACCATGCCTAGGCCGACAATCGGCAATTGGCTGGCGGTGCTGGTGATGACAATATCAAATTCTTGAAAGCGCTCTGGCAGGTCGTTGAGTAAAATGGCTTGTACGTTTAAGCCCTGGCCACGGATTTTTTCTGCCAGCTGTTCGCCGCGCTCTAAGGTGCGGTTGGCGACAGTGATTTTTTTCGGTTTTTGCGCGGCAAAGTGGTCGGCACATAGCTCTATCATTTCGCCAGCACCAATAAACAGCACGCTTTGTGTGCTTAAGTCACCAAAAATACGCTGCGCCAGTTTAACTGCCGCCGCGGCCATCGAAATTGAGCTGCCGCCAATGTCCGTATTGGTGCGTACTTCTTTGGCGACTTCAAAGGTGCGCTGAAACAGCTTGTGCAGCATGGTGCCCAACGTGCCCGAGTCTTGCGCAATTTTGACTGATTGTTTGAACTGACCCAAAATCTGCGCCTCACCTAACACCATGCTGTCCAGGCCACTGGCGACGCGGAACGCATGTTTAACGGCCTCGTGGCTGCTTAAGGTGTAGGTATAAGGCAGGAGCTTGTCGGCTTCGAGACGGTGGTAGCTGGCCAGCCAGTCAATCACCACTTCGGGGCGGATAGATTGCACATAGATTTCGGTGCGGTTGCAGGTGGATAAAATAGCCACTTCTGCCACGTTGTGACGCGCCAGATCCGCCAGCGCATGCGGCAAGGTGTCGTTGTTAAACGCAACGTTCTCGCGGATGGCAATAGGGGCGGTGGTGTGGTTGACACCAATGGTATACAGCTGCATGGCGCTATTTTACCTGCGGCACAGGGCGAAAAGAGAAACAAATCGGCGCTTGCAAACAGTTCATGGGCGTTTGGATAGAAATCCATGTCTAAAGTGCCGACATTTTCTTATATTCACGGACCACAAGCAAGAATACTGTCAATTTGACACAAATTGGCGGTAAAATATTGGTTTTGCTAAACATTTATTAGATTAATTCACGGAACTCAAGAGACGGAACACCAGCATGGACAAAACTTTTCGCATTGCCCCAAGTATTCTTTCTGCCAACTTTGCTAAATTAGGCCAAGAAATCGAAAACGTCATTAAATCCGGCACCGACATTGTTCACTTTGACGTGATGGATAACCATTATGTGCCTAACCTGACCATTGGCCCACTGGTGTGCGATGCTATTCGTGAGCTGTCTCACAATGCGGGCGCGTTGATTGACGTGCACCTGATGGTCAAGCCAGTCGATCGCATCATCCCTGACTTTGCAAAAGCCGGTGCTGACATTATCACTTTCCACCCGGAAGCATCTGACCACATCGACCGCAGCCTGGCATTGATTCGCGACAGCGGCTGTAAAGCAGGCCTGGTATTCAACCCAGCCACCCCGCTGCACTATCTGGACTACGTGATGGACAAAGTCGACATGATTTTGCTGATGTCAGTGAACCCAGGCTTTGGTGGCCAAAAGTTTATTCCAGCCACTTTGGACAAACTGAAACAAGCGCGTGCCCGCATTGATGCTTACTACGAGCAAACTGGCCGCCAAATCTGGCTGGAAGTCGACGGCGGCGTGAACGCCAACAACATCGCTGATATTGCCAAAGCCGGTGCGGATACGTTTGTGGCGGGCAGCGCGATTTTTGGATCACCTAAAGATACAGACCCTAACCGTTACGATACGGTGGTAGCGGCGATGCGTGCGTCTCTGGCCACGGTGTAACAGGTCGCTTTAAGGTTGTTGTAAATGCGGTTTCAAGTCAAAGTAGTGATGTTCGATCTGGACGGCACCTTGCTTGATACCGCGCCGCAAATTGCCGAAGCCGCCAACCGTATGCTGGTGGCTTTAGGCAAACCGATGTTGCCGCAAGCGCAAATCACCACTTATATTGGTGAAGGCGTGCAAAACCTGATCAAACGTTGTTTGGTTGGTAGCATGCATGACGAGCCTGATGCGCAGGAATTTGCCCGTGCGCAACCGCTGTATCATGGCTTTTATGAGGCGAATGCCACGCAGAGCCAGGCTTTTGCAGGTGTGTTGCCTGCGTTGCAACAATTAAAAAAGCAAGGCTATCGCCTGGCGTGTGTTACCAACAAGCCGGAAAAATTCACCCTGCCTTTGTTGCAGCATGCCGAATTGGCGGATTTTTTTGAAGTGGTTGTTTCTGGCGACACCTTGCCTAAAAAGAAACCAGACCCGCTACCACTGTTGCATATTTGCCAAAAGCTAGGCACTTTGCCAGCCGAGGCACTGCTGGTGGGTGATTCTGAAACTGATATTCAGGCAGCACATGCTGCGGGGTGCTTTGTGGTGACTGTGCCTTATGGGTATAATCAAGGGCGTGCCATTGATGTGGCGACCGTGGATGCCACGGTGCAGCAACTCACCGAGGTGGTGAACTTGCTGGAGTTACCTGCTCTCTTAAGCGGGGATAACAAGAAATTCGTCCAAATATCATGATGTTTTGTGCTCATCATTCTTCCAGTTGGCCAGTATTAAGCTGGCGTCGTTCGTGGCGGGGCTAGTCCTACTCCCCGGCGCTGGTGCACGCCATTTGCACTGATCTGTCGTGAGGCTTGCCCACGACACACTCGACGATCAACCTGGAAAAAGCATCATGTTAAGCACCTTAAGCAAGACCGAATTTGACGCGCTGGCGGCGCAAGGCTACAACCGTATTCCGCTAGTGATGGAAACCTTTGCCGATTTAGATACGCCGTTGTCGTTGTATTTAAAGCTGGCTAACCAACCCTACTCTTACCTGCTTGAAAGCGTACAAGGCGGCGAACGCTTTGGCCGTTATTCTATTATTGGCTTGCCAGCGACTACCCGCATTGTGGTGCGTGATGAGGCGCTGCAAGTGATTCAAGGCGATCAGGTCGTAGAGTCGCACACTGACCAAAATCCGCTCGATTTTATCAAGGCCTATCAGGCACGCTTTAAAACGCCACCGTATGAAGGTTTGCCACGTTTTACCGGCGGCCTGGCGGGCTATTTTGGCTACGAGACCATTCAATACATTGAAAAACGGTTAGGCAAAAACAAAAAGCCAGATGCGATAGGCACGCCAGACATCCTGCTGATGGTGTCGGAAGAAATTGCGGTGGTCGATAACCTATCTGCCAAATTGTATTTTATTGTCTATGCCGACCCGACGCAGCCAAACGCCTATGAAACCGCCTGCGCGCGCATGCACGCCTTGCTGGCAAAGTTGCGCACACAGGTAGAGATTCCTGCCGCGCTGCCGACCAGTAAAACGCAGGCGGTGTCAGAGTTTGGCGAAGACAACTTCAAAGCCGCAGTGAAAAAAGCGCAGCAATATATTCTTGAAGGCGACATCATGCAGGTAGTGCTGAGCCAGCGCATGACGCAAGACTTCGAGGCGTCGCCACTCAGCCTGTACCGCGCCTTGCGTAGCCTCAACCCATCGCCCTATATGTTTTATTACGATATGGATGACCATCACGTGGTTGGCGCCTCACCGGAAATCCTGGTGCGCCTCGAAGACACCACCGTGACCTCGCGTCCGATTGCAGGCACGCGCCCACGAGGCAAAAACCGCGATCATGATTTAGCACTCGAAGCCGAGTTGCTGGCTGACCCGAAAGAGCGTGCCGAGCACGTGCAATTGATGGATCTGGGCCGTAACGATGTCGGCCGTGTGGCGCTCACAGGCACGGTGAAAGTCACTGATAATATGACCATAGAGCGTTATTCGCACGTGATGCATATCGTCAGCAATGTTGAAGGCCAGCTCAAGCCCGGCCTGGATGCGATTGATGTGCTCAAAGCAACGTTTACCGCAGGCACCGTGTCTGGCGCGCCAAAAGTGCGGGCGATGGAAATCATTGAAGAGCTGGAGCCGTCCAAGCGCGGTATCTACGCGGGTGCCGTTGGCTATTTAGGCTTTAACGGCGATATGGATGTGGCGATTGCGATTCGCACTGCCGTGATTAAAGACAAAAAACTCTATGTGCAGGCCGGGGCAGGCATTGTGGCAGACTCTGTGCCGCAAAGCGAATGGGACGAAACCCAGAACAAAGCCAAAGCCGTGATTCGCGCGGCCGAGCTGGTGCAAGCCGGCCTCGATAACGAAGCCCAATTAAACGCAGTCAAAGGAGCCTGATATGTTGTTGATGATTGATAACTACGACTCTTTTACCTACAACCTCGTGCAATATTTTGGCGAGCTGGGGCAAGACGTCCACGTGCACAGAAACGATGAAATCACGCTGGCACAAATTGCGGCGATGAAGCCGGAAAAAATCGTGATTTCGCCAGGACCTTGCACACCGAATGAAGCCGGTATTTCCGTACCACTGATTCACGAGTTCGCTGGCAAGATCCCGTTGCTGGGCGTGTGTTTGGGGCACCAGAGTATCGGTCAGGCGTTTGGTGGCAACATCATCAAGGCCAAAACGCTGATGCACGGTAAAACGTCATTGATACACCATACCAATACCGGCGTGTTCAGAAACCTGCCTAACCCTTACACCGCCACACGTTACCACTCACTGGTGATCGAGCGCGAAACCATCCCGGATTGCCTGGAGATCACTGCCTGGACTGAGGATGGCGAGATCATGGGCGTCAAGCATAAAACATTGGCGGTCGAAGGCGTGCAGTTTCACCCGGAGTCGATTCTGACCGAGTATGGGCATGAGCTGCTGGACAACTTCCTGAAAGGCTATTGATGGCCATCACGCCCAAAATTGCGCTGCAAAGGCTGATTGATCACACCGATTTCACGCATGAAGAAATGCTGGAAATCATGCAGCAGATCATGAGCGGCGAGTTTACCCAGATCCAGATTGCGGGCTTTTTGTCCGCCTTGCGCGTCAAAGGTGAAACCGTCACTGAAATTGCCGCCGCTGCGCAGGTGATGCGCGAGTTGTCGAGCAAAGTGGATATTAGCGATACGCGTCATTTGATTGATACCTGTGGCACGGGCGGTGCGCCTAACAAGGTATTTAATGTCTCAACCGCATCAGCCTTTGTTGCCGCAGGGGCGGGTGCAAAAATTGCCAAACATGGCGGCCGTGCGGCGTCTTCAAAAAGCGGCTCGGCCGATGTGCTCGAAGCGTTGGGTGTGAATATCGTGTTGACCCCGGAGCAAGTGGTGCGTTGTGTCAACGAAGCTGGCATAGGCTTTATGTTTGCGCCTAACCACCATGCCGCCATGAAGTATGCTGCGCCTGTGCGCCGTGAACTTGGGGTGCGCACCATGTTCAACTTGTTAGGCCCGATGACCAACCCGGCCGGGGCCAAGCGCCAGGTGATGGGCGTGTTTCACCGCGACCTGGTGCCATTGCTGGCGCAAACCTTGCAGCAGTTGGGCAGCGAGCATGTGATGGTGGTGCATAGCGCCGATGAAATGGACGAAATCTCTTTTTCTGCCGACACCTATGTGGCGGAGCTCAAAGACGGCCAAGTCAGTGAGTACACCTTGAACCCGGCCCAGTTTGGCATGCCATTGCATGACATCAACAGCATCCGTGTGGAAAGTGCGCAGCATTCCAGCGAGATTATTCTTGGCTTGCTGTCAGGTGAAAAAGGCCCGGCACGCGATATTGTCTTGCTCAACGCTGGTGCGGCCATTTATGTGTCTGGTCTGGCCAATGATTTGCCATCAGGCATTGCGCAAGCGGCGCAATCCATTGATTCAGGCGCGGCCTTGAATAAACTGCAACAACTCAAGGCCTTGAGCCAGGCGGCATGAAACACTACGCATGGATGGCACTGTTTGGTTTGCTGGCGGCATGTCAGCAGGCGTCGCCACAGAGTGCGAGCGAGGCTGGTGCCAGCAATCGGCCGCAGTCAACGGTTGAAGTTAAATCACAGGTTAAAACGCTGAGTCTGCCATCGCTGTCTGCTGGCCTGGCAGGCGAAGACAATGCAGCCATCAAGCAGGCGTTTGCGCAAAAGCAAAGTCATGTCTGGTTAGAGGGGCACGGCGTGGTGAAAAAGCTATTGCCTGACGATAATAAAGGCGCCCGGCATCAGCGCTTTTTGGTGAGTGTTTCGGCTGAGCAAACCTTATTGTTTGCGCATAATATTGACCTGGCGCCACGGGTGGAAAACCTGAGTGTGGGCGATACGCTGACATTTAAAGGCGAATATATTTACAACCCCAAAGGTGGCATCATGCACTGGACGCACCACGATCCGCAGGGGCGCCAGAGCGGCTGGATTACACATCAAGACCATACTTACCAGTAAAACGCGCAGCAGTGCGCGCAGCCAGTAAGTGAAACGATAAAACATGCGAGTACATTATGTCTGATATTTTAAATAAAATTTTAGCCACCAAGCGCGAAGAAATCGCCAAGGCACAAGCAGTTAAATCACTGGATGCCATACGTGATGAAGCGCTGGACCAGCCGGATTGTCGTGACTTTATTGGCAATATTGTCGACAAAGTCGATGCCGATAAACCGGCCGTGATTGCTGAAATTAAAAAAGCCAGCCCGTCCAAAGGCATTATCCGTGCCGATTTCAACCCGGCCGAAATCGCTAAAAGCTATGAAAAAGGCGGCGCGGCCTGTTTGTCTGTACTCACGGATGAGCAGTATTTTCAGGGCTCTGCCGCATATTTAAAACAAGCCCGTGCCGCTTGTAAACTGCCGGTGTTGCGCAAAGATTTCATGATCGACCCTTATCAAATCTATGAAGCGCGCGCCATGGGCGCTGACTGCATTTTGCTGATTGTCGCCGCGCTGGAGTTGGCACAAATGCGTGAGCTGGAACTCACTGCGCACAATCTGGGCATGGCGGTGCTGGTAGAAGTGCATGATGCCGATGAACTCGAACTGGCCTTGCAGCTGGAAACACCGTTGCTGGGGATCAATAACCGTAACTTGCGCACCTTCGATGTCAGCTTGCAAACCACGCTCGATCTGCTCGAAAAAACGCCAGAAGACCGTTTTGTGGTGACAGAATCCGGCATTTTCACGCCTGAAGATGTCGCCTTGATGCGTAGCTACGACGTCAACGGCTTTTTGGTCGGCGAAGCGTTTATGCGCCAGGATGACCCAGGCGCTGAACTGGCCCGAGTGTTCGGCTAACAAAAGGACTGACAATGAGTAATCAATTCCTCGCGATTCGCCCGCGCCGCATGCGTAAAGACGATTTTTCGCGCCGCTTGATGCGCGAAAACGTGCTGACTACCAACGACCTGATTTACCCGGTATTTGTGCTTGAAGGCGAAGGGCAGATTGAGTCTGTCAGCTCTATGCCTGGCGTGCAGCGTCAAAGTATCGATGTGTTGCTTAAAACCGCCGAAGAATGCGTCAAACTGGGGATTCCGGCGCTGGCCTTGTTCCCAGTCGTGCCACAGCAATACAAAAGCCTGGACGCCAAAGAAGCCTACAACCCGGATGGCTTGGTGCCGCGCACGGTGCGTGCCCTCAAACAAGCCTTCCCTGAACTAGGCGTGATTACTGACGTCGCCTTGGACCCCTACACCACCCACGGCCAGGATGGCCTGATCGACGATAGCGGCTACGTACTCAATGACGAAACCGTTGAGGTGTTGGTCAAACAAGCCCTCTGCCATGCAGAAGCCGGTGCCGATGTAGTGGCGCCATCTGACATGATGGATGGCCGTATTGGCGCCATCCGCGATGCGCTGGAAGAAGATGGCTATATCTACACCCGCATCCTCGCCTATTCCGCCAAATATGCCTCTGCGTTTTATGGCCCGTTCCGTGATGCGGTGGGTTCGGCAGGCAATTTGGGCAAAAGTAATAAATACAACTATCAAATGGATCCGGCCAACTCAGACGAAGCGCTAAAAGAAGTCGCGTTGGACCTTGAAGAAGGCGCAGATATGGTGATGGTGAAACCAGGCATGCCCTATCTGGACATCGTACGCCGCGTTAAAGACGAGTTTGGCGTGCCGACCTATGCTTATCATGTCAGTGGTGAATATGCCATGCTCAAGGCCGCTGCGCAGAATGGCTGGCTGGATGAAAAGGCGTGTGTGCTGGAGGCGATGCTGGGCTTTAAACGCGCAGGGGCAGATGGTGTGTTGACGTATTATGCGATGGATATTGCGAGATGGTTAAAAGATTAGTGCTTTAACAGCTGTCTTTTTTCTTCTTAGAGCTGTAATTCCGGCGTGGTGTGATTGCAATAAAAGGTTGTTTTTTAGATATGTAGTTGTAGGGTGGGCATTCATGCCCACGCGTTTGTGGTTGTTTGTAATGTTTTTTTTCGCTTTTTCAGCGAGTTACTTTTCTTTGCTTGCCCAAAGAACAAGTAACCAAAAGAAATGCACCCTAGCTTCCGCTTGTTCCCTGCGTTGCTCGCCAAAACAAGCGGTCACGAAACTCGACCTGGCAGCTCACAAGATACGTGAGCTGCTGCGGGACTCGAACAGTCGCTCCCTTCTTCCTTGTTTTGGCTGCGCTACTCGGCGCGGCAGATAGGGGCCCATAAAACCACACGCTTGCCCTTTAGTGAGAATCTTTGAATTGCTTCCCGCGCGATCACTGTGAAAAAAGAAAATGGTTTTTAGTTTCAGCTTTGAAGTGAAGAGTTTTCTAGCGCCCTGAATTTAACATGCCCAATGAGCGACTCATCGTGGTGGGGTTAACGGGCCCCTATCTGACGCGCCGAGTAGCGCAGACAGCGTGGGAGTATTCGGCCGGCGGCTGTTCGAGTTCCGCGGCGGCTTGCGTTGTTTGCAAGCCGCTAGGGCGAGTTTCGTTGGCCGCCCACGTTGATGAGCAACGCAGGGAACAAGCGGAAGCTAGGGTGTCTTGTTCTTTGCCTTCTTTCTTATGGACAAGCATAAGAAAGAACGGTCGCCTAAAGGCGAAAGAAATACTTTCATTAATCATCCGCCAACTATTCAAGACTGACGACAGTCTTCGCAAGCAAAAATCACCTACACAGCCAAGAATGTGCTGAGCTAATCATTCACTTAGGCGCAAACGTAAACGCATCACTATAAAACTCTTCTTCCGGCAAACCTTGCGCCGCAAACGTCTGTTTAGCAACGTCCACCATCCCCGGTGCACCACACACATACACTTCAAACCCACTCAAATCTGCATGGTCTTCCAGCACTGCCTGATGCACCAGTCCCCGACGCCCATCCCAGTTGTCGCCATCATTGCCATCTGAAATCACCGGGATATATTGAATATTTGGCATAAACTGCGCCCAGCGCTGGCAGAGGTCGTGCATGTACAAGTCATTGACCTGGCGCGCGCCACGGTAGATGTACACCGGCCGGGTAATTTGATTGAAAACCATGTGTTCTATCATGCCTTTCACCGGCGCAAAACCGGTGCCGCCAGCCACCATGATGATCGGTTTATCATTTTGCTCACGCAGGAAAAAGCTGCCTAGCGGTGCTTCGATACGCAAAATCGTTTTTACCGGCATCTCGTTAAACACTTGCTCGGTGAAGTGCCCACCGGTAATTTTGCGGATATGCAGCTCGATAAAGCCTTTTTCGTGTGGGGCATTGGCAATGGAGAAGGCGCGGCGGCGACCATCTTTGAGCAGGAATTCAATGTATTGCCCGGCCATAAAGCTGAGTTGTTCGCTGGCGGGGAGCTGCAAATGCAGCACCATGACATCATCGCCCAGTTGCTCTTTGTTTTGTACACGTACAGGCAAAATGCGCGGCTTGATGCCTTGCACCATGTCGATCTGGCGGCATTCGATCACCAGGTCTTCCAGTGGTCTGGCGCAACAAAACAGCGCCATGCCTGCGGCTTGTTCGGCGTCAGTCAAGGCGCTGCCTTGGTAGTCGTCATGCATGACCTTGCCGGTGAGTACTTTGCCCTTGCAGGCGCCGCAAGCACCGTTGCGACAGCCATAAGGCAGGTTGATGCCTGCCTCAATCGCGGCTTCGAGCACGGTCTGGCTGGGGCGCACGTCAAAGGTGTGGCCGCTGTTTTCAATCAATACATGGTTCATAATGCGTTGTATTCTATCGCTTAATCTTTGCGTGGCAAATGGACAACATTGTCGGCTGGTTTGCTGTCGTTTACTTCAGTAAACTCGCCTTCAATCACCTCGTCGTTGGCGCTGGCACGGCCATAAGCGCTGTTTTTGTTGCCGGTGGCGCCTACGCCTGGGGTCTGGCTGGGGATCAGTAGCAAGACCACTGCGAGTACATCGCTAATCACGCCGGGAATCAGTAGCAGCACGCCGGCGAACATATTTCTGGCGGTTGAAAACATGGCTGCGACCGGGTTGCTCCCCGCACCCATTTGCTGGAACATGCGCGCGGCAATCAGGTCTTTTTCACTGCGTATCAATTTAAGGCCCAGATAGCCGATGGTGATTAAGTAGACCAAGACCCACCAGCCATAGCGCTGGCTAAGTTCGATCAGGACGGCTATCTCCAGAAACGGAAAAGCCAGTAGAATAGCAAAGATGATAAAACGCATGTCAGAATCCTGTTTGTGAGTCAGCGCCCATGACGCCAAAAGAGGAAATTATAATCGTGTTTACGCATGTGCCGAACAAGGCATGTGCTGAGCATATCGCGCAGACGCTGGTTACAGAGAAGTTGGCGGCATGTGTCAATATTTCAAGCCCTGTCACGTCTATCTATCACTGGCAGGGGCAAGTGGAGCAGGCGGAAGAAATTGGCCTGACCATCAAAACCAGTTGTAAGGCCTATGCCGCATGCGAGACTAAGTTACGGATGCTGCATCCGTATGAACTTCCAGAGATTATAGGCATCCATGTGAACGAGGGCTTGCCAGCATATTTGGCATGGGTGGCAGCAGAGACTTTGGGGCAGGGGTGAAGCGTTGATCAACATTTTGTTAAGAAGCTGGGCGATTCTGCTGGTGTTGCTGCTGGCTGTGTCGCCTGTGCATGCGGCGTCGCAATTTTCAAAACTGTTTACTGAGGATAGCAGTGAGGACTTTTTGCCTGTAGATCAGGCTTTTAAGGTCGAAGCCGGGATGGTGGACGCTAGCCATGCACAGCTCAAATTTGTGGTAGCGCCCGGGCATTATTTGTATCGTGAGCGCATACAACTGGTATCGCCCGCTGACGACACTGCAAACATCGCGCTGCCTGCTGGCGAAACCAAAAATGACCCAAATTTTGGTGAGCAACAGGTGTTTCATCATGACACCCTGGCTGAGGTCACGTTTACCGGCGCGGCGCCTGCTACTTTGCAGGTGCGCTATCAGGGCTGTAGTGAAAAAGGCTTGTGTTATCCGCCCCAAACCAAACTGTTGCCGTTGTCTGTATCGGCGGTTTCCGCTGCTAGCAGTGCCACCTCTAATGCATTAGTCGCCGCGCCTGTTGAAGAAGAGTTTTCTGGCAAGTTATTGTCTTCTGGTCGTTGGTGGCAGATTGTGGCTGGCTTTTTTGGCGCCGGATTGCTACTGGCATTCACGCCTTGTGTGTTTCCGATGATCCCTATCTTGTCCGGTATTATTGTCGGCAAAAATGCGCATGTATCCCGTGGCAAGGCTTTTACGTTGTCATTAGCTTACACGTTGGGCATGTGTTTGACCTATACGCTGGCAGGGGTTGCGGCTGGTTTGTCCGGGCAATTGTTAAGTAATGCGCTGCAAACGCCCGCTGCTTTGATTACTGGTGCACTGGTTTTTGTCGTGCTGTCTTTTTCGATGTTTGGCTTTTATGAGTTGAAATTGCCCAGCGCGGTTGAAAATTACTTTTTTAACTGGAGTCACCGTTTTAAAGGCGGCCATTTGCTGAGTGATTTTCTGATGGGGGCTATTTCCGCGTTAATTATCAGCCCCTGTGTGGCCGCACCATTGGCGGGCGCTTTGCTGTATATCAGCCAAACCCATGACGTAACACTGGGTGCGGTGGCTTTGTTTTCGCTGTCTTTAGGCATGGGTGTGCCGTTATTATTAATCGGTGCATCCGCCGGAACCCTCTTGCCCAAAGCGGGCGAATGGATGAACGCCATCCGCCGCTTGTTTGGGGTGCTGATGCTGGGCGTGGCGATCTGGATTGTCAACCCATTGTTGCCTGTGGCTGCGCAGTTGCTGTTGTGGGCTGCGCTGTGTATTGTGCCTGCGATTTACTTACGCGCAATTGACCCGCTACCTGCGACTGCAGGGACGGTGCAGCGCTTATGCAAAGGCTTCGCCATCATGTTGCTGCTGTATGGGGTGGCTTTGCTGGTGGGCGCCTGGTCGGGTGCGCGCTCGCCTTTGCAGCCGTTGCAAGCCCTGGCCGCTGGTGAATCTGCCCGCGTGCAGCCATTGGCTTTTCAGCGCGTGCAAAGCGTGCGGGCCCTTGAGCAACAGCTGCAAGCCGCGCATGGTCGGCCGGTCATGTTAGATTTTTATGCCGACTGGTGTGTTTCCTGCAAAGAGTATGAGCAATTTGTATTTAGTGACCCTGCGGTACGGGCTGAATTGCAAGGTGTTCTGCTATTGCAGGCCGACGTCACGGATAACCGTGCTGAAGATGCGGCGCTATTAAAGCAGTTTGGCTTGTTTGGCCCACCTGGTATCGTCTTTTTTAATGCACAAGGCCAGGGTCAGCCCGTGATCAAGGGCTACCAGGAGACAGCGCGGTTCTTGCGCAGTGTGCGGGCGCTCAAACTCAGGCAAGCCGCAGAATTAAGGCAAGCGGAGGTATCGCCGCATGCGTAACGTTGCCCGCATAGTGATGACAGTTTTATTGATGGTGGTGCTAGGCAGTGGTTTTCGCTGGCTGTATCTCAACCGCGATCAATTGATGGCAAGTGAGTCGGCCTTGCCAACGGTGGCAGAGGTCGCGCCTTTATGGGCAACCACCCTGTTCGATCATGGCGGCAAAGCTTATCCGCTGGCGCAATATCAAGGCAAGCCAGTCATTTTAAATTTCTGGGCCACTTGGTGTGAGCCATGCCGTGAAGAAATGCCCGAAATTTCTGCCTTGGCCAGTGCGCATCCTGAGATTGTTGTTTTAGGCTTGGCGATTGATGAAGCGTCAGCGGTGCACGAATTTATTGCAAGCAGCCCCGTTGGCTACCCGCTGCTCATCGCTGAGAATGAAGGCATGCCGTTGGCAGAAGCTTTGGGCAATCATAAAGGGGTATTACCTTATACGGTTGTCATCTCCGCGCAAGGCGAGGTGACGCAGATTTTCTTTGGTCGTGTGAACCGTGAAATGCTGCAAAAAGCGCTCAATTTGTAGTGTGTTGGCGGCTTTTTTGTTGCCTGCACAATCTGTCAATGCCCGCTTGTTCGCTACATAACTACTTCAATTGTCTACTCAATTAGCGACTTTCAATTTTCTTTAAACTGCGAATTCCGCTGGACAAAATGCAATAACTTCGGCAAACTTCGACGCCATGAAGGTTGTATTTTTCTCCCTGAGAGGCTTGTGAAATGGGCACCAAATCTATCCTGGTGATTCACGGACCCAATTTAAATATGCTGGGCAGTCGTGAGCCGCAGCACTATGGCAGTCAAACCCTTGCAGACATCAACCAGCGTTTGCAGGCCTTGGCGCGCGCCGATCAAGTGCATCTGGAAGCCTTTCAAAGCAATTCAGAAGCTGACATCATAGAGAAAATACATGCACTTTCCGTGAACCGCGTCGATTATGTGATTATTAATCCGGCTGCATTCACGCATACTTCCGTTGCCATTCGTGATGCTATTTCTGCGGTTAACGTGCCGTTTATTGAGGTGCATTTATCTAATGTGCATGCGCGAGAGTCATTCCGGCATCATTCTTATTTCAGCGATATCGCAACCGCAGTGATTTGCGGGTTAGGCGCAGAGGGATACTTCGCCGCATATCGTTACATCCAACAACTCTAATAACATTAAAACACTTACATTCGAGGCTTTTATGGATTTACGCAAACTCAAAAAACTGATTGATCTGGTTGAGGAATCGGGGATTTCCGAACTGGAACTGACCGAGGGTGAGGAAAAAGTACGTATTAGTCGCGCCATGGCGCCTGCCGCTGTACCGATGACACAATATGTGTCGGCGCCCGCGCCTGCCCCAGTGGCCGCTGCGGTTGCTGCACCTGCCGCTGCACCAGCTGAAGTGCTGGATGGACAAATCGTCAAGTCACCGATGGTGGGTACTTTTTACCGTGCGTCATCGCCTGATGCCAAATCGTTTGTTGATGTTGGCAGCAGCGTCAGCACTGGCGACACCTTGTGCATTATCGAGGCGATGAAACTGCTCAATGAAATTGAGAGCGAATATGCCGGTACGATTAAAAAGATTTTTGTTGAAAACGGTCAGCCTGTCGAATACGGCGAACCTTTGTTCCTGATTGGTTAATCGCTATGTTTGAGAAAATCCTGATTGCCAACCGCGGCGAGATTGCTTTGCGCGTGCAACGCGCCTGTCGTGAGTTGGGGATTAAAACGGTTGCGGTACACTCTGAAGCTGATCGCGATGCTAAATATGTCAAGCTGGCCGATGAGTCGGTATGTATTGGCCCAGCACCGTCAGCTAAAAGTTATTTGAATATTCCGGCGGTGATCAGTGCTGCTGAAGTCACCGATGCCCAAGCGATACACCCGGGCTATGGCTTTTTGTCTGAAAATGCTGATTTTGCCGAACGTGTTGAACAAAGCGGGTTTGTTTTTATCGGGCCACGTGCCGAAACCATCCGCTTAATGGGTGACAAAGTGTCAGCCAAAGATGCCATGAAAAAAGCTGGCGTGCCGTGTGTGCCTGGCTCTGACGGCGCCCTGAATGACGATGCAGCCGAGACCATGAGAACGGCCAAACGCATTGGTTACCCAGTCATTATTAAAGCTGCAGGTGGTGGTGGTGGTCGTGGCATGCGTGTGGTGCATACCGAAGCCGCGTTGCTCAACGCCGTCAATATGACTAAAGCTGAAGCCCAGAGCGCTTTTGGTAACCCCATGGTTTACATGGAAAAGTTTCTGGAAAACCCACGCCATATTGAGGTTCAGATTCTGGCTGACCAGCATGGTAATGCGGTCTACCTTGGTGACCGTGACTGCTCCATGCAGCGTCGCCATCAAAAAATCATTGAAGAAGCGCCTTCTCCATTGTTGACAGACCGCATACGCGACAAGATTGGCGAGCGTTGTGCTGAGGCTTGTCGCAAAATTAAATACCGTGGTGCGGGCACCTTTGAGTTCTTGTACGAAAACGGCGAGTTCTATTTCATTGAAATGAACACGCGTTTGCAGGTAGAGCATACGGTGACCGAAATGATCACCGGTATTGATTTGGTACAGCAGCAGATATTTATTGCTGCGGGCGAAAAATTACCGTTCCGTCAGCGCGATATCGTCTTGAATGGTCACGCCATTGAGTGCCGGATTAACGCGGAAGATCCTTATACTTTTGTGCCGTCACCTGGATTTATCAATCGTTTCCATATGCCTGGCGGCCCAGGTGTACGCATGGATACCCATGTATATGGCGGGTATACCGTGCCACCACACTATGACTCGATGATCGGCAAGCTGATCACGCATGGTGCGACGCGTGAGCAAGCGATTGCCAGAATGCGTGTCGCTTTGTCCGAGATGTATGTCGAAGGCATTAAAACCAACACCGCCCTGCATGCTGATCTGATGGCAGATTTGGCCTTTCAGCAAGGCGGGACCAGCATTCACTATCTGGAGCAGAAGCTGGGTATCAGCTCGAAATAATGTTGCATTGGCTGTTACTTAAAATTCAATCGACCGAACCGCAGGCCGAGGCGCTCAGCGACGTGCTCATGGAACATGGTGCATTGTCTGTGAGCATAGAAGACGCGCATGCGGACACCTTGGCCGAACAGGCGATTTTTGGCGAGCCTGGTGATCCGCCACCGGGCATCTGGCAGCAGAATATTGTCACGGCCATGCTGGATGCTGACGCTGATGTGCAAGCCTTGCTGGCAAATGTACAGGCAGAGTTAGCGCTGGATGGCTTGAAATACCAATTGGAACAGATTGAGGAGCAAGACTGGGTGCGCGCGACACAAGCCCAGTTTGACCCGATACGCGTCACCGATCAGCTGTGGATTGTGCCTTCATGGCATCAAGCCCCGAATGCCGATGCGATTAATATTGTATTGGACCCGGGTCTGGCCTTTGGCACTGGCAGTCATCCGACCACGCATTTATGCTTGAGCTGGCTGGCGCAATTGCCCAAAGCCTTATTGGCCAAGGCAAATGTGCTGGATTATGGCTGCGGCTCGGGAATTTTGGCGATTGCTGCTAAAAAGCTCGGTGCCCAGAGCGCGATTGGTGTTGATATTGACGGCCAGGCCGTGATTGCCAGCCGTGATAATGCGGCCAATAATCAGGTAGAGGCCATCTTTTATGATTCTGCAGACTATCTGCATGAGCCATTTGATATTGTGGTCGCCAATATTCTTTCCAGTGCGCTGATGGTGCTGGCGCCGGTGATTGCCACCTCTTGCAAAAGTGGCGGCAAAGTTGCATTATCGGGCATATTGGATAGCCAGCAGGACATCTTGCTGGCACATTACGCAGAGTGGTTTGATATGGATGCCCCCATCCAGCAAGATGGATGGGTCTTGCTGACGGGAACCAGAAAATGTCCTTAATTACGGCCTGCCCGGCCTGCCAAACACAATTCGAAGTCACTGACGAACAATTGCAGGCCTATGCAGGTAAGGTGCGCTGCGGCGAATGTGACCATGTGTTTGATGCACAGTCGCATTTGCTTGAGTCGCCGCCCAGTGCCGTGGCCGACACCGGTGATGTGGCCAGCGACGCTGCCGTTTATTTTAAGGTCAGTGCCGAAGCGGCGCAGACTGATCATGCGCCCGCTGTGGCTGATTTTTCGCTACGGCCAGACTTACCATTAGATGACGGTTTTGCTGCAGAATTGCATGCGGATGTTGAGAATGCCGCTGATTCAGCGCCGGGTATTCCTGCTTTTTTACGTGATATTTCCCTCGCCGATGAGCGGCCACCACCGCTTGCAAGCCCGGCTAGTCAACGCGTGTTTGTGACCTTGTCTGGCGCGTTGCTGCTGTTGCTCGTGTTGCAATCGACCTATTTCACCCGCACCAGTTTGGCGGCCAATTACCCGCAAACCAAACCGTTATTGCAAACACTTTGCAAAACACTGCATTGTGAGATCAGTGTGCCGCACGAAATTGCCCAATTAACCATCGACGATGCGGATATTCAGGAGCACAAAGAGCGGCAGGGCGTGCTGATATTCTCCAGTGTGCTGATGAATCATGGCACGGTTGCCCAGGCCTACCCGCAAGTAGAGTTGACCCTGACCAACACCGCAGATGAGCCCGTGCTGCGTAAAACCCTGCATCCTGCTGAATATTTGCCTGCGTCGGTCAATGTGGCCGCAGGCTTGGCGCCACAACAAGAGCAAGCGGTCAAAGCCTTGTTGGGCGTAGATGAAAAACTGGTCACCGGCTTTCGCGTCGCGATTGCCTATTAGCGCACTTATCCTTTAGCGGCGAGCGTGTTGCGCCTGCGCGGCTCCTACTTCAACCATCACTTTTTCTAATACCTCAATCGCGGCTGTGCGTACAAAGCTTTTGCGCCAGGCTAGCGCAATGCGCCGGCTAGGCGCCGGTTTACTAAACGGAATCACACGTATCAGCGGGTTTTGATAGCGTGCAACGGTGGCCATCGCAGGTAACACCGTGATGCCCAGGTTTGACGCCACCATATTGCGTATGGTCTCCAGTGAGTTACCTTGCAGTACCTCGCCTTTGCGGCTCAACTCCGGGCAGGCCTGGGTGACTTGGTTACTAAAGCAATGGCCGGTATTCAGCAACAATACTTTCTCATTGCTTAATTCATCGGCATTGATGCTTTTGCGGTTTGCCCACGGGTGGCTCACTGGCACCACCACATTAAAGTCTTCATCGTAAAGCGGGATAGTTTCAATACCGGGCACATTAAACGGCAAGGCAATCACGGCAGCATCAATCACGCCGTTTTTGAGTTGCTGCTCCAAGGTGGCCGTAATATTTTCCTCCACCTCCAGCGGCATCTGCGGGGCTGTTTTAATCAAAGGCGGAATAATCTCCGGCAGTAAGTAAGGCCCTACCGAGTGAATCATGCCCAGCTTAAACAGGCCATTGAGCGGATCATTGCCATGCTTGGCCATGTCTTTAATCTTGGCGGCTTGTTCCAGCACGATATTCGCTTGCGCAATAATCTGCTCGCCAATGTCGGTTGGCGTGACCTCGTTGCGGTTGCGCTCAAATAACGAGACGCCTAATTCTTCTTCCAGCTTTTTAATGCCTAAACTCAGGGCTGGTTGCGTCACAAAACACTTTTCGGCTGCGCGGCGAAAATTGCGTTCTTGTGCCACGGCTAATACAAACTTCAACTCTATCAGGGTCATGACAGTGCTCTCATCGGGAGTATGTTGAATAGTGTATTTCAATTAATTTTATTAATCAATAATATCAAAACATACAATTATACAAATTAGATTGCGCTGCCTAAAATGCCAGTCATGCACTCACACTTCACAACCCACATTTCACATCCAAGGAGAACGCATGTTGGCATGGCTTTACAGCAAACAGCAGGAGTTACAGGAAACATTGGCAGCTTATGCTGCCAGCTTTTAAACAGGTGAAGGCATGCAACGTTGCCTGCACTGAATACTATGATTGCAATAATCAATAAGTAGTATATTGATGAGCACAACCACAAAAAGGAGCTAAGACATGGAGAATCAACAACACGCGAGCGGCAAATGTCCTTTTGCCCATGGCGCAAACACTGCCAGCAGTCAATCCAATACCAACTGGTGGCCAAACGCTTTAAATCTGGATATTTTGCATCAGCATGACCGCAAGACTAACCCGCTGGGGGAAGGTTTTGACTATCGCGAAGCCGTGTCTAGCCTGGATGTGGCGGCTGTGAAAAAAGACCTGCATGCGTTAATGACTGAGAGTCAGTCATGGTGGCCGGCAGATTGGGGACACTACGGCGGTTTGATGATACGCCTGACGTGGCATGCTGCCGGAACCTATCGTGTGGCAGATGGCCGTGGTGGTGCCGGCACCGGTAACCAGCGTTTTGCGCCGCTCAATAGCTGGCCAGACAACGTCAATCTGGATAAGGCACGCCGCCTACTGTGGCCCGTGAAGAAAAAGTACGGCAACAAACTGTCCTGGGCGGATTTGATTGCATTGGCAGGGACCATTGCTTACGAGTCTATGGGCCTTAAAACCTTTGGGTTTGCGTTTGGCCGCGAAGATATCTGGCATCCTGAAAAAGACATTTATTGGGGCAACGAAAAAGAGTGGCTGGCCAAAACTGGCAGCCAAGGTAATCGTTATTCCGGTCAGCGCGATCTCGAAAACCCGCTGGCAGCGGTGATGATGGGCCTGATTTACGTGAACCCGGAAGGCGTCGATGGCAACCCTGACCCATTAAAAACAGCGCACGATATTCGCGAAACCTTTGCCCGGATGGCCATGAATGATGAAGAAACCGTGGCCTTAACTGCAGGTGGTCATACTGTAGGTAAAGCACACGGCAACGGCCAGGCGAGCAATCTGGGGGCAGACCCCGAAGGCGCAGATGTGCATGAGCAAGGCATGGGCTGGAACAACCACACCACACGCGGCGTCGGTCGTGACTCGGTCACCAGCGGCATTGAGGGTGCGTGGACCACACACCCAACGCGTTGGGACAACGGCTATTTTGCCATGTTGTTTAACCACGACTGGGCGCTGAGCAAGAGCCCGGCAGGCGCCTGGCAGTGGGAGCCGGTGAGCATTAAGGAGGAAGACAAACCGACCGATGTCGAAGACCCGTCGATTCGTTATAACCCGATCATGACCGATGCTGACATGGCCATGATTAAAGACCCGATTTATCGAGAAATCTCTGCGCGATTCCGCGATGATCAGGCTTATTTCTCAGAAGTGTTTGCCAGAGCCTGGTTCAAGCTGACGCACCGCGATATGGGGCCAAAAGCACGTTATGTTGGCCCGGATGTGCCGCAAGAAGACCTGATCTGGCAAGACCCGGTGCCAGCTGGCAATGCCCTGAATGAGGCTGATATTGCTGCATTGAAAGCGCAGATTCTGGCCAGCGGCCTGACCAGCGCTGAACTGGTGGCCACCGCCTGGGACAGCGCGCGTACCTTCCGTGCGTCGGATTACCGTGGCGGTGCTAACGGTGCACGTATTCGCCTGGCGCCACAAAAAGACTGGGCAGGCAATGAGCCTGCCAGATTGCAAAAAGTGCTGACTGTGCTGCAAGGCATTCAGCAAACCTTTGGCAAACCAGTCAGCCTGGCTGACCTGATCGTGCTGGCGGGGTCTGCGGCCATTGAGCAGGCGGCCAAAGCGGCTGGCGTGGCAATCAACGTGCCTTTTGCAGCGGGTCGTGGCGATGCTACCGAAGCGCAAACAGATGCCGAGTCTTTTGACGTGCTGGAACCGGTGCATGACGGTTACCGTAACTGGTTAAAGGCAGACTATGTGCCCACGCCAGAAGAAATGCTGCTGGACCGTACACAACTGATGGGTCTCACCGCGCCAGAAATGACGGTACTGATTGGCGGTATGCGTGTGCTTGACACCAACCATGGTGGCAGCAAACACGGTGTGTTTACTGATAAGCCAGGCGTGCTCAGCAACGACTTTTTTGTCAACCTGACTGACATGCGTTACACCTGGGTGCCCACAGGTAAAAACCTGTATGAAGTGCGTGACCGCAGCACGGGTGCGGTGAAGTGGACGGCGACGCGTGTTGATTTGGTGTTTGGGTCTAACTCAATACTGCGTTCTTATGCAGAGGTATATGCGCAAGACGATGCCAAACAAAAGTTTGTGCAGGATTTTGTGGCAGCATGGACGAAAGTCATGAATGCGGATCGGTTTGATTTGAAGTAATCGCTGTTTGTTATAAAGCTAAAGCGCCTTGAGCAATCAGGGCGCTTTTTTATTGGATGTTTTTTAGAGTTTTATATAGAAAACGCATTCTTGTATTTCTCTGCTTCGATATTTACAATTTATCATACGTCATTCCGGTGTCGGCAGTCATCCAGGCTCGTGAGATAGCAATAAAAGGTTGTTCTTTAGATTGGTTGTTGTAGTTATTGTAGGGTGGGCATGGATGCCCACGCGGTTGTGGTTGTTTGGTAGGTTTCTTTTCGCTTTTTCAGCGAGTTACTTTTCTTTGCTTGCCCAAAGAACAAGTAACCAAAAGAAATGCACCCCAGCTTCCGCTTATTTCCTGCGTTGCTCGTCAAAGTGGGCGTCCATCGAAACTCGCCCTGACAAGCCACACAAAACGTGGCTTGTTGCGGAGCTCAAACAGCCGATGGCCGAAAGCTCCCCCTTCGCCTGCGCTACTCGGCGCGGCAGATGGGGACCCCAAACACCATGCGACTGCCGCCGTAAGTGAATTCAAGAAAAAAGAATTTGGTTTTTAACCGTCCAAACTGTGGTTTAGCTACTTAAATGAGAATAATCCCATTCCATCACGCTGAGTAGCGGAGACAAAGTGGGGGTATTCGGCCATCGGCTGTTCGAGTTCCGCGGTGGCTTGCGTTTTGTGCAAGCCGCTAGGGCGAGTTTCGATGGACGCCCACTTTGTTGAGCAACGCAAGGGAGCCGCAGGCCGTGATGGCTGGGTGCCCTCCTCTTTGGTTACTTTCTGAGGGGCAAGCATCAGAAAGTGACTCGCCGAGAGGCGAAAAAGAATCTTCCCAACAAGTAACAGCCTTTCGTTGCAACGACGCTCAATAATCTTACCAACAGGCCGTAAACGCTACATTTATGACCAAATATTTCACGGTATGACTAATCCTGCTAATTTCCCCAACATCCCGCAAGTCCTTTGCAGTGTCTGCTAGAATACAGTCATGGATATTTATTTGATGCTGAAGGCCGTGATCATGGGCCTGGTCGAAGGCGCGACCGAGTTTATTCCCGTTAGTAGTACTGGACATCTGATCATCACCGGGGAGTGGCTGAACTTTCTCTCTAAAGATAAACGCGATGTGTTTGAAATCATCATCCAGTTGGGCGCGATTCTGGCCGTGTGTGTGGAATACCGCCAGCGCCTCTGGCATACGGTGCAGCGTATTCAAACCGACATCAACGCTCAACACTTTGTACGTAATCTCATCATCGCTTTTTTGCCTGCCGCCTTGATCGGCCTGGCATTTCATCACCAAATTAAAGAGCATTTGTTTTCCTCTTTCACCGTTGGCATTGCGCTGGTGGTGGGTGGCGTGCTGATTTTGCTGATTGAAAAATTTGCACCTGCAGGGCAGACGCGCGAGGTTGACCAGATTTCTGCCAAGCAGGCGTTGCAGATTGGGTTTGCCCAAGCGCTGGCTTTGTTTCCGGGCATGTCACGTTCAGGCGCCACCATTCTGGGCGGCATGTGTTTTGGCCTGAGCCGTCAGACCGCGACCGAGTTTTCGTTCTTTTTGGCATTGCCGATTATGTTTGCGGCGACCGGGCTGGATTTGTTCCAGGCGCGTGATTTGCTGTCTGCTGATGATGCGCTGATCTTCTTGATTGGCTTTGTGGTGTCATTTTTGTCTGCGCTGGTGGTGATTCGGGCTTTGATTCGCTTTGTGGCACAGCATTCGTTTGCGGTGTTTGCCTGGTACCGCATCGTATTTGGTATTCTGATATTGGCCTTTTTTGCACATTAATCTGTTTAAGGTGTGAGTCATGAATCGTGCACTGTTTAAAAAAATTGCGTTTGGTATTGCCGCTGTTCTGGCAGTGTTGCTACTGGTGGTGGTTTACCTGGCGGTGACCTTTAACCCTAACGATTACAAGCCGACGGTGATCCAGTTAGTCAAAGACAAAAAACAGCGCACGCTGGATATCAAGGGTGATATCAAGCTCAGTTTCTGGCCCAAGATCGGCGCAGATCTGGGCGAGCTCACTTTATCTGAGCATCAGTCCGACAAACAGTTTGCTGCGATTAAAAGCGCGAAAGTGGCGCTGGCAGTGTTGCCTCTGCTCAAAAAACAAATCGTAGTAGATACGGTTTACCTGGATGGCGCGCAGGTCAATGTGGTTCAGCATGCCGATGGCAGCTTTAACTTTGATGATTTGCTGAGCAAAGATGAATCAGAGTCTGAGCAGATTAATTTTGATGTGCAAGGCGTCAAAATCACCAACACGCAAGCCGGCTTTAGCAATGAAGGCACCGGTGCTCAATATAGCGTAGACCAGTTTAACTTGACCACCGGCCAGGTGGCGTTGAAAAAACCGTTTGATGTGGCGACTGACTTTCATTTGACCGCGAATCAACCAGCGGTGGATGCCAAAGCCGCGATTAAAGTGAACATCATGGCCGACCCGGAAGGCAAACATTTTGTGGTTAAGGGCCTGGATGCGCAATTAAAAGGTGCCCTGCTCGATGGGCAAAATGTGACGTTAACAGCGCAAGGCGCGGTTGATGTGGATGCTGCAAAAACGGCACTGGATGTGTCTGGCCTGAAACTGGCGATGCAAGGTGATTTTAAAGGTGCGCAACGTGAGATTAGCCTGCAGGCGCCAGCGCTGGCGGTTAACCCGAACTTGATCAGCAGCGACAAAGTATTGTTTTCGCTCAAGCAAAAAGATGCCAATGGCGATGTGAACCTGGCCGTGGTATTGGCCGAGTTAAAAGGCAACCAGCAAGCGGTAGAAAGCAAAGGCCTGACGGCCGATGTGAACGTGAATGCTGGTGCACGTAAAGTAGAGGGGCATTTTGCCTCGCCAGTGAAGGCTAATCTGGCTGACCTGATATTTGAAGTGCCAGCGCTGGCTGGCAAATTTGATATTAAAGATCCCGCCCTGCCTAATGGTGCCATGCAGGGCCAGTTTAAACTGGCCGCCAATGCCAATGTGAAGCAAGAGCAGGTGAAAACCAGCTTTGACTTATCGCTGGCAGAAACCAAACTCAATGGTGATGTCAGTGTGGCCGGTTTCAGTACGCCGCATATCGGCTTTAAACTGCATGCTGATACCTTGAATTTAAATGCGCTGTTGGGCAATGCTGGCGCAAAAAAACAAGCTGCGGCTAGCAGCACCCAAGCCAGTAGCAAGGCCGATAAGCCTGCAGATTTGAGCGCGTTAAAAGCTTTGTTTCTGGATGGCAGCATTAATATCGGCAAGATTTTGTACAGCCCTTATACCTTGAGCGGCCTCAATGTCGGTATCAAGGCCGATGGCCAGAAACTCGCCTTGCAAGGCCTGGATGTCAAACTCGATGACACCCGCATTCAAGGCAATGTCGGCGTGAGCCAGTTCAGCAAGCCGCTGTATACCTTTGACCTCAATATCGACAAGCTGGATTTGAACCGTTACTTACCTGCCACGGAGGCCAAGGCTGGGGACAGCAAACCTGCCGAAAAAACGGCTGATAAGGGTGAGCAACCGATTGATCTGTCTGCGTTAAAAGCGCTCAATGCGCAGGGCAATATCCGCGTCGGCTGGTTGAGATATGGCAAAACAGAAGCCAAAAACCTCAATATTGGTTTAAAAGCGCAAGATGGCCTGGCCAGTTTGGATCCACTCAATGTCGATGTGTATCAGGGTACGGTGCGGGGCGCCGTGAAGCTGGATGCGCGTGCAACCCCGGCGGTGGCGATTCAGCAAAGCCTGCAAAACATCGCGGTGGGGCCATTGTTGGTCGACACCATTAATAACGACATGCTCTCAGGCAACGGTAACTTGAATGTCAATGTGACCGCGCAAGGTAATACGGTGACGGCGCTAAAAAAGTCACTCGGCGGCTCGGTTGATTTGCGCATGGCCGAAGGCGCCGTTAAGGGCTTTGACCTCGCTGGTGCGATTCGGGATGCCAAAGGCAAGCTAAACGTGCTCAAAGGCCAATCTAGTGCAGATGCTGATAGCGGTAAAAAAACAGACTTTAGTGAGTTGACGGCAACATTTAATATCAAAAATGGCGTTGCACATAATGACGACCTCGCCATGAAAGCGCCGGTTTTTCGCCTGACCAAAGGTGAAAGCAAAGGCGATATTGATATTGGCAAAGAGCAGATTAACTATGTCGCCAAGCCAACGCTGGTGAACTCACTTAAAGGCCAGGGCGGCAAAGATGCCGAGCAGCTTGGTAGCTTGGGTGTGCCGGTTAAAATCACCGGCACGTTTGCGGCACCTAAATTTGGCATTGATATGGCTGCGCTGGGGCAGGCATTGGCTAAATCTGTGGCACTGGATGCACTGACTGAGAAACTCGGTGGTAGTAAGGCAGATGCTTTAAAAGGGTTGCTCAATGGCAAATCATCCAGCGATAGCGCTGGCGGCGATGCTGCAAAATCAGAGAGCGGGACGACAACAGAGCCAGTAAAACCTGCCGATCAGCTCAAACAAAAGGCTCTGAAAAAGCTGTTGAATTTTTAGCTGTGAGTGTATTTGCCGACAAACTCATCACCTGGCAGCAGGTGCATGGCCGTCACGATTTGCCGTGGCAACAAACGCGCGACCCTTATGCGGTGTGGGTGTCTGAAATCATGTTGCAGCAAACGCAGGTTTCAGCCGTCATTGGCTACTATGACCGCTTTATGCAACGGTTTCCCACCATTGCCAGCCTGGCCGAGGCCGAGCAAGACGAGGTGATGCGACACTGGAGCGGTTTGGGTTATTACTCCCGCGCGCGCAATCTGCATCACGCCGCGCAGACCATCATGCGCGAGCATGGTGGTGTTTTCCCAACAAATTTCGACACCATCCAAACACTCAAAGGCATCGGTCGCTCAACGGCCGCCGCGATTAGCGTATTTGCTTTTAATCAACGGCAGACCATCCTCGATGGCAACGTCAAACGTGTGCTGGCCAGGCTTTATGCGGTTGACGGCTGGCCAGGCTTGCCTGAGGTAGAAAAAAAACTTTGGCAAATTGCTGAAGGTTTGTTGCCCGATGACGGTTTGCCTGCTTATGTGCAAGGCTTGATGGATTTTGGCGCCACTTTATGTACCCGTAGCAAGCCGCGCTGTGATGGTTGCCCCATGCAGAGCCAATGTCAGGCTTATCAGCAACAGCGTGTGGCGCAACTGCCTGCTTCTAAACCGCGCAAAGCATTGCCAGAAAAGCAGGTCACCATGCTGATGATAGTAGATGCGGGTGAAATTTTGCTGGAAAGACGCCCCAATCAGGGTATCTGGGGTGGTTTGTGGAGTCTGCCTGAGCTATCTCCTACACAAATCGCGGTGCCGCATGTGCAGGATAGCCTGGGCCTGGAAACAGAAACATTAGAAGTACTCCCCGTGCTATGGCATACCTTTACGCATTTCAAACTTGAAATCACGCCGCAACCACTACAGCTGACCGGGCGGCGGCCTGCTCTGCCCCCCAATATGCAGTGGCTGACATTGTCTGATGCGATTGCAGCCGCGCTACCAACTCCGGTGCGTACTTTAATTAAAGCATTCAAGTCGCCTTATGGGTAGGCTTAGATGTTTGCGAGTCTAAACACGTGGGTGGCCAGCTCGGCCTGGTTGATTTTGAGGTGTTTTAACAAAGATGGCGCGCTATCAGGCTTTACCAGCGCTTTGGTGTAGATCACAGGCAATTCAAAAATAGCGATTTCCCGCTCAACGATGTTCAGGTTCGCGTGTGCCGACCCTTGAATCACATCCATGAGCTTGTCATATACGTTGTCAGTCACGCGTGTATAAGGAAATAGAATCCAAAAGTCAGTGCCTTCTCTGCCCACTAAATCAGAGCGCCTAAAAGAGTTCTGCAGATCGTGCGTCAACGAAGATAATTGACGCAACGCCTCTGGCGCGCCATAAGCCTCGCCCAAGCTATTGTCATCGCCGTAAGCAATTCTAACCAAAGCGATATTAAAGTCATCAGAGTGTCTGATCAGCACTTGGCAAATCCAGTCTAATGTATCAATAAAACGACTACATAACTGAATGTCAGAAATCATGAGAAGCCTCGGTTAAAGTTGTATATAAAGGTGCAGACAGCAAAAAGACACTGTAAAACATGACTATGCTAGCAGAAACTTTTAGATAAATTCAGTTTGAACAGCCGCATAAAACCACTCCTTTTCATAACCTTGCAATTCGGCGAACTAGTCAGACTGTTGCAAATCTGCAACAAATCAAACTTGCGCTAAGCAATTTGACGTATTCACTTGCGCCAAAAGCACTGCATTTGCAAGAATTGCTCTGACCTTGCTGGAAATGCTTTAAGCGATTCCGCAGGAGTTCTGAAAGTTGAGCGTTTTGTGCGCTCAACCCTTAAAAGCAATATCCTTACACAAGTTGTGAAAACAACATTTTTGGAGATTCGTATGAATACAAAATTGAACGTTGCAGTTGCAGCAGCTCTGTTCGCTGCCGCTACTGGCGCACAAGCTGGCATTATTATCCCAGCTGGCGACTGGACTTTGGACATCGGTGGCGTGGTTAACGCTTACTACACTCACACTAGCTTCAGCGGTGACAACACTGGTGGTACAGCTGCCCTAGGTTTGGGTGCTGGTAATAACGATAGCTCTTCTAACATCACTACTGGTTTGCTGCCAAACTACCTGAGCGTTTCAGGTAAAACACGTCAAAACGACCTGGATGTTGGTTTCACAATCAGCATCAACCCAGGTGCTTCAACAACACAGTCTGGTATTCAAAACCAAAATGGCAACAACCAAGAAAACCGTCAAGCATTCTTGACATTCGGTGATGCTTCTTGGGGTTCTATGAAGCTTGGTAAAGATCTGGGCATTTTTGCTTCAGACGCTATCTTGAACGACATGACTCTGCTGGGTGTTGGTGGCGGTGCAGGTTCTTTGGCTGGTAACTCAACAACTTTGGGTCGTATCGGTTCAGGCTTCATGTATGCTGACTGGAAATCCCAAATTGCTTACTCTTCACCTAACTGGAATGGTTTCCAATTCACAGCTGGTGTAACACAAGCTTGGAATACATATGACGGTCAGTTTACTGGCGCTACAAACACAACACGTGGTGGCAATCAGCCAGCATTCGAAGCTAAAGCTTCTTATGAGTGGACTGGTGACGTAGCTGGTAAAGTTTGGGCTTCTGGTATCAGCCAAAAAGTAAACCAACTGACTGCTGGTGGTGATGACCGTGCTGTTGCACTGGATATCGGTGCTACAGTTAAAGTTGCTGACTTTGGTTTGACTGGTTACTACTACGACGGCCGTGGTATTGGTCAAGTGTTCCAATTGCGTGACGGTTTTGACATCACTGGTAAGCGTCGTGACTCTAAAGGTGGTTTTGTACAAGGTACATACACAATTCCAGGTGCAGGTACAAAACTGGGTGTGAGCTGGGGTCAATCTAAACTGGAAGGCAATGCTGCTGACACAGTGTTAGACAAACTGACAGACTCTATGTGGACTGTTGGTGCTTATCATCCTTTGACAAAGCATTTGAACTTGGTTGCTGAGTACTCACAATCTAAAGAGAAACTTGATCAAGTTTCTGCTTCAACTTTGGATGCTAAGGCAAAAACAGTTTCTTTAGGCGCGATCCTGTTCTTCTAGTTTATTGCAGTTTAACTGCTTAAATTAAAAGTCATGAAAACGGCAACTTCGGTTGCCGTTTTTTTATACTTTAACTATCTATTTAACCGAATTTGAATGCTGATTATGAACTTGTACCCGATAACAGTTGTTGATAATTTTTATGATGATCCAGATGCAGTTAGAAAGTTTGCACTTAGTCAAAAGTATCAATTTAGACATGAGTTGAAAGGTGAGTTGCCATTTGTCTTTCCGGGAAGTCGAACAAAAGACTTGTCGGTGATCAATAAGCCTTTATTTGAAAAGGTCGCTCAAAAAATATCAGCACTTTTTCATAATGTGGAGAATGATCGTTTTCGTTGGAGTATTACAACAAATTTTCAAAGTGTTAGTGCAGAGTATGGTCGTGGCATTATTCATTACGATAATGCTATTTTTGCCGCAGTTTTATATTTGTCACCAGATGCGCCATTAGACTCAGGAACTTCCTTATTTAAGCCTAACAAGTCATTTGATCAAGAAAGATACGACGCTTCACATAAGGAAAACCATAAGAATTTTTTGAGTGGTAATGTGAAAATGGATGCGTCTTATCACGCAATGTTTGATGAGATCGTCAGAGTAAATAACGTTTACAACACTTTAATTCTTTATGAGGGGCAACATTTTCATGCGGCAAATGATTTTTTCGGACAAAACCTAAAAGATGCACGTTTAACGCAAGTTTTCTTCGTGAACAAAATTGACGCACAACAACACAGCTCCTTCCCTGTATGGCGCAGTCAACAAATCAAAGTGTAAGTCATACATTACATTTGTAATGAACGTTGCAGTTTATAAGTTAACCATCAATCCCGAGCTCCTGAATCTTGCGCTCAAACTCTTTGGTTTTGGCATCCAAGAGTGTTGGTTTCACGACGATTGAGCGCGTCCGATACTTTCTCACATGCCCTTGATTTAATCTAGCTCGTCATTTAGACTTAATTTTTGGCAAAAATTGCCAACATCTTATGTGCTGATTGTAAGGAGTGATTGAATGACGACTATGAATATTTCATTACCTGACCAGTTAAAAAAGTTTGTGGATGAGCGCGTTTCCAGCGCTGGATATAGCACCTCAAGTGAGTATTTGCGTGAGTTAATTCGACGAGATCAAGACAGGTTATATTTGCGAGGCTTACTATTGCAAGGCGCAGAGTCCGAGCTCACTGGTGAGGCGAATGATGCTTATTTTAATGATTTGCGAGAATCTTTAGGCATCAAACAGTAAAGATAAAGCCATGAAAAGGCTACTACGCAGAGCGCTTGCAGATAAGGATGTGGTTAGCGCAACTGATTATTATCTGAGTCATGCACCAGAATATGTGCATAGCTTTATTGATGCCTTGCAGCAAGCATATAGACATATTCAGTGTTATCCAGAATCTGATTCTTTAAAATATGCACAGATTCTGGATTTGCCTGGGTTGCGGGTTTGGAAGTGTCAAAGCTACCCGTATTTAGTTTTCTATCTTGAGCAAGAGGCGCATATCGAAGTTTGGCGTGTGTTACACGAAAAGCGTGATGTGCCAACAATGTTGCAAAGTAATGAGTAGCGATACGTGAAAACATTGCTCGCGTGTTTTTACTGATCAGTCGTCTATCCCTAGTTCCTGAATCTTACGCGTCAAGGTATTGCGGCCCATGCCCAACTGATTGGCTGCCTCGATACGGCGGCCATCAGTGTGTGCTAGTGCGCGCGTGATGAGCGTGCGCTCAAACTCTTTGGTTTTGGCATCCAGAATATTGGTTTCGCCGCGATTAAGTGCATCGGTGACTTCTTGAGCGAGTGCTTCTTGCCAAGAGCCGCCGGTGTTGTGTTTGCCGGTATCTTCTTTCAGCTCTGGTGGTAGGTCATTCACATCGACGTTCTGGCCTGGTGCCATCACAGTTAACCAATGACAGACGTTCTCCAGTTGGCGGACGTTACCGCTCCAATTGACTGACATCAGGTATTTGATCGCCGCTGCCGAGAGTTGTTTGGGCTCTACACCGAGTTGCTGTGCGCTGTGGGCGAGAAAATGTTTGGTCAGTAAGGGGATGTCTTCCCTGCGCTCGCGCAAAGGCGGCAGACGCAGGCGAATGACGTTTAAACGGTGAAACAGGTCTTCACGGAAAAGGCCTTGTTTGACGCGTTCTTCCAGGTCCTGGTGGGTCGCTGCGATCACGCGCACATTGACTTTAATTGGTTGATGGCCGCCGACGCGGTAAAATTGGCCATCAGATAACACACGCAATAAGCGTGTTTGCAAATCAGCAGGCATATCGCCAATTTCATCCAAAAATAAGGTGCCGTTATCTGCTTGCTCAAAGCGCCCTCTTCTGGCTGCTGCTGCGCCTGTAAACGCCCCACGTTCGTGACCAAACAATTCAGACTCTAATAAGTCTTTAGGAATAGCCGCGGTGTTAATCGCAATAAATGGTTTATCCGCGCGCGGGCTATGCCTGTGCAGCGCGCTGGCAACCAGCTCTTTACCGCTGCCTGACTCACCGTTGATGAGCACTGTTGAGTGCGAACGACTCAAGCGGCCGATGGCGCGGAAAACCTCTTGCATGGCCGGCGCCTGGCCGATAATTTCTGGCGAAGGGCCGGTATCTTCAACGGCCTCTACCGATTGGCGCATGCTTTCTTCAACGGCGCGCTTGATAATCTCAATGGCCTGGTCAACATCAAATGGTTTGGCCAAGTACTCAAAAGCGCCGCCCTGGAATGCGGCGACTGCGCTTTCCAGGTCGGAGTAAGCCGTCATGATAATGACCGGGATATCCGGGAAGCGTTGTTTGACTTCTGACAGGAAGTCGAGCCCAGAGCCGTTAGGCATGCGAATATCGCTGACGATGACTTGTGGTTGCTCGCGGTTTAGCGCGTTCAGTGCTTCGGCGGGAGACGAGAAGGTTTTAAAGTCAAAGTCAGTGCGCGCCAGCGCTTTTTCAAACACCCAGCGAATGGATTTGTCGTCGTCTAAGATCCAGATTGGCTTCATAGCTATTTCTCGTAAATTATTATGCTGATGATTTTAATTGCGTGCTCTCTATGGGCAGCAATATGTGAAAAATGGTTTTACCAGGCTGTGAGTCGCAATCTATCATGCCATGGTGTTGTGTAATAAACGTCTGCGCCAGTGCCAGCCCTAAGCCTGTACCGCCTTCGCGACCAGAGACCAGTGGATAAAAGATACGTTCTTTAATGCCTGCCGGGATGCCAGGGCCATTATCAATAATTTCCAGATGGATACCCACACGATAACGCTTTCTTGCCAGTGTAATCTGGCGTTCGGCGCGGGTACGAAAAGTAATGCTGGCGTTTTCCGTCTGGCTTTGCTGCATGGCTTGTGCAGCATTGCGTGCGATATTCAACACTGCCTGAATCAGCTTCTCACGGTCACCAATCAGTTCGGGCAGGCTGGTATCGTAGTCGCGAATGACGCGGATGTAATTGGGAGACTCTGCCAGCAGCAAGCTACGCACGCGTTCGAGTACTTCATGAATGTTAGTTGGCTCATATTTAGGCACACGGTGCGGCGCCAGCAATCTATCCATCAAGCTGTGCAAGCGATCCGCTTCTTTAATGATGACCTGTGTGTATTCTTTCAGGCTGGCTTGCGGCAACTCAAACTCTAACAATTGTGCCGCGCCCCGTAAACCGCCTAGCGGGTTGCGGATTTCATGCGCCAGGTTGCGCAACAGCTCGGAGTTGGCTTGTTGTTGAATCAGCATGCGCTCTTCACGCGCGATCCGCAACTGCTGATCCATCTGTACAAACTCCAGAATCAGCATGTCTTCTGGCGCTTGGTTAAATGTGGTCGAAATCGGAGTCACCGTGCAGGTCACTGCCGTCGTATGGCCACGTTGTGTGGTCAGTGTGAACTCATGCTCACGATATGGGCTTTGCGTTTGAATGGCATTAGTCACTGCCATTTGCAGAATTTCGCAATTTACGAACACATCATGAATATGCACGCCGTGGATTTGGTTGGCGCTCAACGCGAACAGAATCTCTGCGCTTGAGTTAGCATAAGTGACTTCCAGCTGGTTATTGAGCAGAATCACTGCAGTGGCAATGTGCTCTAAACCGCTAAACCCGTTGGGAGATTTTTGAACCATATCCTAAGCTTGTTAAAAAGAGTGAATCACGCCCTGTTTTAAAGCAAAAGCCAAGCCAATTCTACCTTGGTTGCCAAAAATGGTTTAAAGCATTCCCAAAATGGTGCGTTTAACGATTGAGTTCTTTGTTGAGTAGTTCAATGTTGCGCTCATGCGCCTGAATTTCAGCTTCAATCACATGTAGTTTTTCTTCGTATTTGGCGACGTTTCTAAATGTTTTGCCGTTGGCACCTCTATATACTTCTGGCGTATTTTGCGCGTCTTCGTATAACTGCTTTGCGTTCTCAAGTGCTTGTTTTTCTTGATCTAATTCACTCATTAGCAATTCACGGCGCTTTTGGTCGCGCTGGTTCTGCGTTTGGTTATCCACCTTGGGAAAGTTAGCCGGAGAAGGTGTTTTTGCGCTGGATTTTTTTTCACGCGCAACAGGTGACGGCTCTGCTGATTTAGGGCCGCTGATGACCAACTCGGATTTGCTATTACCTTCTGGCTTGATGTTGGTGTAGGTGGTCACGCCATTGCTGTCGGTATATTTATAAATATCCGCCAGACCGTTGTTTGAGACCAGTACAAAAGCAAGAATGTAAAAAAGTCTTTTCATGGCAATAGTTTAGAGTAGATTGTTGAGGTTATCAACGTGTGTTTGCGGTAAAAGGTTGACCATGCCGAGTGGGCATAAAAAAACGGGGCAGCCTAAGCTGCCCCGTTTTGGTGCGTCCTCTTGCGATTAGCAGGAGTAGTACAAACCAAACTCAACAGGGTGTGGTGTTTGACGCAATTTAGTGACTTCTTCCATTTTCAACGCAATGTAAGCATCAATCCAGTCGTCAGAGAAAACGCCGCCACGGGTCAAGAACTCGCGGTCTTTATCCAGATACTCAAGCGCTTGCTCCAGTGAAGAACACACGGTTGGGATCAGTGCATCTTCTTCTGGTGGCAGATGGTACAAGTCTTTAGTGGCTGGCTCACCTGGGTGAATCTTGTTCTGAACGCCGTCCAAACCGGCCATCAGCAAGGCTGAGAAAGCCAGGTAAGGGTTAGCAATCGGGTCTGGGAAGCGCGCTTCAACACGGCGAGCTTTGTCAGAATGCACAAATGGAATACGAATCGCAGCAGAACGGTTTTTAGCTGAGTAAGCCAGTTTTACCGGTGCTTCGTAATGTGGCACCAGGCGCTTGTATGAATTGGTGCCTGGGTTAGTGATCGCATTCAACGCACGTGCGTGCTTGATGATGCCGCCGATGTAGTACAGGGCGAAATCGCTCAGGCCAGCATAGCCGTTACCTGCAAACAGGTTTTTGCCATCTTTCCATACAGATTGATGCACGTGCATACCAGAGCCGTTATCGCCAAACATTGGTTTAGGCATGAACGTTGCAGTTTTGCCGTAAGCATGTGCAGTGTTAGTTACCACGTATTTCAGGATTTGCGTCCAGTCAGCACGTTGTACCAAGGTTGCAAATTTAGTACCAATTTCACATTGACCAGCAGTTGCCACTTCGTGGTGGTGTACTTCAACTGGCACGCCCAGCTCTTCCAGGGTAATGACCATGGCAGAACGGATGTCATGCAATGAGTCGACTGGTGGCACTGGGAAATAACCGCCTTTAACGCCTGGGCGGTGGCCTGTGTTGCCGCCTTCGAATTTTTCACCTGATGACCAGGCGGCTTCTTCGGAGTTGATTTTAACGAAGCTACCACCCATGGTGGCATCCCACTGTACGCTGTCAAAAATGAAGAATTCTGGTTCTGGACCAAAATAGGCGGTGTCGCCCAGGCCGCTAGATTTCAAATAAGCTTCTGCACGCTTGGCCAGGCTACGTGGGTCACGGTCGTAACCTTTGCCGTCAGTTGGGTCAACCACATCACAGGTGAGAACCAATGTTGGCTCGTCAAAGAATGGGTCAATAAATGCACTGCTTGCATCAGGCATCAGTTGCATGTCAGACGCTTGAATGCCTTTCCAGCCTGCGATAGATGAGCCGTCAAACGCATGGCCTTCAGTAAATTTATCTTCGTCGAAGTGAGACACTGGCACGGTCACGTGCTGCTCTTTACCTCTGGTGTCGGTAAAACGGAAATCAACAAATTTGATGTCGTTTTCCGCAACCAATTTCATTACATTAGCAACAGACATTACATTCTCCTCAATGATCAAGCTCAAACTAGTGATTCAAGTTACGCACGTCAAAAAGGGACATGTTGCGGATGTCCCAGAACGTGCGCAAGGTAAAAACGATAGATTATTTGAATTCAGTTGAATGACTGAATCCATTAAAACGCAATGTGTAATATTAGCAGGAAGCATGCCACCCCAAAATAACCATTTTGCATCCTTATGGGGTATCTTACATAAAATTGTAAAATCGCCATGCACCTTTAATGTGCGACGCAACAAATTAAGCACCAATATGGTGCATTGTGATTTTGGCCGGCTTTCGCAGGTATACTCGCCCTATAAATACATGAAATTAAGAACGAAGGTGTGATTTGGAAAGTGTGGAAAATATTTTAAATCTGGCGCATGCGCGCGCCGCACAAACCGGCTTGTCTTATGCAGGTGCTGTCACGCCACAAGAGGCCTATGCACTAATTAGCCAGGCTAGCGAAGCCGTGCTGGTGGATGTGCGTTCACGTGCAGAGTTAGAGCTGGTCGGGCGTGTGCCGCAAGCAACACCGATAGAATGGGCATTTTACCCGGGCATGGTGGCCAATACTGAATTTGCCGCACAATTGCAGGCGCAAGTAGATAAATCACGCAGGGTGATTTTTATGTGCCGCACTGGCGGGCGCAGCCACAATGCAGCATTGCTGGCGCAGCAATTAGGTTACAGCCATGCTTACAACATGGTTGAAGGTTTTGAGGGCGAGGCTAACCAGCTCAAGCAGAGGACGTTAATTAACGGCTGGAAGCATGCTGGCTTACCCTGGACTAACTAACCATTTAGACAACTTGAAGTTTCGCCGCGTATGACCGTAAAAAAGTATGCAGTGATTGGTCATCCAATCGAACATAGCAAATCGCCATTGATTCATCAGGCGTTTGCCCGGCAGTTTAATCAATCTATTGTGTATGAAAAAGTACTGGCGCCGCTGGATGGCTTTGTGGCCACGGTTAAGCGCTTGCAAGCCGAAGGTTATCTGGGTGTCAATGTGACGGTGCCGTTTAAATTTGAAGCGTTTAATGCCAGCCAGGCTTTGTCTGTGCGTGCGCAAGCCGCTGGCGCGGTGAATACTTTAAGTTTTCAATCCGCGCAGCTGGTGGGCGACAACACCGATGGTTACGGTCTGGTCAACGACATTCTCAAGCATCAGCATGTCGCGCTGGCCGGGCAAAAAGTTTTATTGCTGGGCGCAGGTGGGGCCGCACAAGGGGTGATGCTGCCTTTGCTGGAGCAACAGCCGTTACAGCTCACGGTTGCTAATCGTAGCCTGGATAAGGCGCAGGCCATGGCAGACAGATTTGCCGCAGAGGCTGCGCACGAGCAGGTCGCATTGCAGGTGCAGACGTTTGCGGATTTGGCGCAGGGCTATGATGTAGTGATTAATGCCACCTCAGCTGGTTTAACCGATACTGCGCTGCAGATTCCTACCCTGGTATTTGGCCAGCAGACATTAGCCTACGACATGATGTATGGCCGCGAAACGCCGTTTATGCAGCAGGCGCGTGCCGCCGGGGCGCAAGTGGCAGATGGTTTGGGCATGCTGGTAGAGCAAGCCGCTGAGGCGTTTTATCTGTGGCACGGTGTGCGCCCCGACACCGCGTCTGTCATCCAGTCTTTTCGTCAACCCTAGATTTTTTGCCATGAAACAAGCCATTAAACTGTTTTTTGGCCTCTTACTGCTGTGGGTATGCCTGTATCAGGTGTGGGTGCTATTACACATTTTATGGTGGGTAGAGCATAACCCTGAGTCGACCGCTTTTATGGCCGCCAGACTAGAGATAATGCAAGAAAGCCACCCCGATGCCAAGTTGCAGCAGCAGTGGGTGCCCTACGCAAAAATCAGCAGCCACTTAAAGCACGCCGTCATCGCGGCCGAAGACAGCAAGTTTGTTGACCATCAGGGTTTTGACTGGGTAGGCATAGAAACCGCATTTGAAAAAAACCTCAAAAAAGGCAAAATTGTGGCGGGCGGCTCTACCATTAGCCAGCAGTTGGCCAAGAATTTGTTTTTATCCGGGCATCGAACACCTTGGCGCAAAGCGCAAGAGGCGGTGATTACGTTTATGCTGGAAAAACTACTCAGCAAGCGCCGTATTCTGGAGATTTACCTCAATGTGATTGAATGGGGCGATGGTGTATTTGGCGCCGAAGCCGCTGCCCGCCATTATTTTCATGGCAATGCCAAGTCACTAGGCCCTGCGCAGGCTGCCAGGCTGGCGGCCATGATCCCTAATCCGCGCTTTTATGATGTGCATCGTAGTACGCGCTATTTGAGTCGCCATGCGGGCACCATACAGGCGCGCATGCGATTGGTGAAAATACCCTGATTTTAGGGGTTTGTTTTAGTGATTAAACCCAAACGCCGCCACATACAATGTTTTATATAAATATATGTATGTGGTTTGAACACATCCGTATTTGATGCATCATTGATTCAATGTGCATCAGGGGGCCGGTTGCATGTTGACCTTAACCCTTGACAGCGAGATGTTCTAATAAGGGTATGAGGTAACGGCCAGTATAGCTGGCCGTATTTTTTGCCAGTTCCTCAGGCGTGCCCACGCCAACCACCAAGCCACCGCCATCGCCACCTTCTGGCCCCATATCTATCAGCCAGTCAGCCGTTTTAATCACGTCCAGGTTGTGCTCAATAATCACCACCGTGTTACCCGAATCGCGCAGCCTATGAATCACATCCAGCAATAATTGAATATCGGCAAAATGCAAACCAGTGGTCGGTTCGTCCAGAATATAAAGCGTGCGGCCGGTATCGCGTTTACTGAGCTCCAGTGACAGTTTGACGCGTTGCGCCTCACCACCAGAGAGCGTGGTCGCTGATTGCCCCAGGGTAATGTAACCCAAGCCCACATCGAGCAAGGTTTTCAGTTTGCGCTCGATGACGGGTTGCGCATTAAAGAACTGATGCGCTTGCTCTACCGTCATGGCCAGCACCTGGTGAATATTTTTGCCTTTAAACTGGATTTCTAATGTTTCGCGGTTATAGCGCTGGCCTTTGCACACGTCGCAAGGCACATACACGTCAGGCAAAAAGTGCATCTCAACACGCAGTACGCCGTCACCCTGGCAAGCCTCGCAACGGCCACCCTTTACGTTAAACGAATAGCGGCCAGGGCCATAGCCACGGGCACGGCTTTCGGGCACGCTGGCGAATAGGTCGCGAATAGGCGTGAATAAGCCGGTATAGGTCGCCGGGTTAGAGCGCGGGGTACGGCCAATCGGGCTTTGGTCGACATCGACCACCTTATCAAAAAATTCTAGCCCGTCTATGCTCTCGTGCGGCGCTGCCTCAGTGGTGCTGCCATATAAATGCGTCGCCACCACGCGATAAAGCGTATCGTTAATTAGCGTCGATTTGCCGCTACCAGACACACCTGTCACACAAGTGATCAGGCCAACCGGGATCTCAATGCTGACATTTTTCAGGTTGTTGCCGGTGGCATGGTTGAGTTTGACCCAACGTGCCGGATCAGGGCGCGTGCGCGGCAGCTTAAAGGTGATCTGTTTTTTGCCGCTGATATATTGCCCGGTCAGCGAATTTGGGTCTGCCTCAATTTCGGCAGGTGTGCCGAAAGACACAATATTGCCGCCATGCTCGCCGGCGCCCGGGCCAATGTCGACCACAAAGTCGGCCAGTTGGATCGCATCCTGGTCATGCTCGACCACAATCACGCTGTTACCAATGTCGCGCAGGCGCTTCAGGGTTTCTAGTAATCTATCGTTGTCGCGCTGGTGCAAGCCAATTGAAGGTTCGTCTAAGACATACATAACACCAGTGAGGCCGCTACCGATTTGCGAGGCCAGGCGGATGCGCTGAGCTTCACCGCCAGACAGGGTTTCGGCCGAGCGTGACAGCGACAAATAATCCAGGCCGACATTGGTTAAAAACTTGAGGCGGTTTTCAATCTCTTTGACGATTTTGTCAGCAATGGCCAGCTTTTGGCCGCTGAGTTGCAGCGTTTCAAAAAAGTTTAGCGCCTGTTTGAGGGGCACTTCGCAAATCTGGTGAATGTTTCTGTCACCGACTTTGACGTGGCGGGCTTCTTTGCGTAACCGCGTGCCCGCACATTCAGGGCAGCTGGTCGCATTGATATATTTGGCTAGCTCGTCGCGCACGGCGGTGGAGTCGCTCTCGCGGTAACGACGCTGCAGATTGTTGATAATGCCTTCAAACGTATGCGATTTGCTGAAAAACGTGCCGCGTTCGTTGAGGTATTTAAACGTGATTTGTTCGCGACCAGAGCCAAACAGCAAAATTTGCTGGGTTTCTTCCGGCAGGCTTTCAAAGGGTGACTCGAGGTCAAAACTATAATGCTGGCTCAGGCTGGCCAACATCTGAAAATAAAACTGGTTACGTTTGTCCCAGCCTTTAATCGCGCCGCTCGCCAGTGACAAATGCGGAAAAGCCACCACGCGTTTGGGGTCAAAAAATGTGACCTGGCCCAAGCCGTCACATTTAGGGCATGCACCCATTGGGTTATTAAAGCTGAATAAGCGCGGCTCTAGCTCAACCAGTGAGTAATCACACACCGGGCAAGAAAACTTGGCTGAAAACAAATGCTCTTTGTCGGTGTCCATCTCCAGCGCAATCGCTTTGCCGTCGGCCAGGCGCAATGCTGTTTCAAAGGATTCGGCAATGCGCTGCTTCATGTCTTCGCGCACTTTGAGGCGGTCAACCACTACATCGACACTGTGTTTGGTGGTTTTGGCCAATGGCGGCAGGCTGTCCATTTCATAGATCTTGCCGTCAATACGCAAACGCACAAAGCCTTGGGCTTTCAGCGTATCAAATAAATCCAACTGCTCGCCTTTGCGGTTAGACACTACCGGCGCCAGAATCATCAGCTTGGTGTCTTCTGGCAATTTGAGAATGCTGTCGACCATTTGGCTGACCGTTTGCGCTTCAAGTTTGATGCCATGCTCAGGGCACTCAGGGTCACCTGCGCGCGCATACAGCAAACGCAAATAGTCATGGATTTCAGTCACGGTGCCCACGGTAGAGCGCGGGTTGTGCGAGGTGGATTTTTGTTCGATGGAAATCGCAGGCGACAAGCCTTCAATCAGGTCGACGTCGGGTTTATCCATGCGCGCCAAAAACTGGCGGGCGTAGGCAGATAAACTTTCGACATAGCGGCGTTGCCCTTCGGCATAGAGCGTATCAAAGGCCAGTGAAGACTTTCCAGAGCCGGAGAGGCCGGTCACTACAACCAGTTGGTTGCGTGGAATATCCAGATTGATGTTCTTCAGATTATGGGTGCGCGCCCCGCGAATTTTGATAAATTCCATGATACTTTCACGAACAGACAGCCAACCTGATAATATACGCAATTATTCAAAATTAAGCCAAGTTTTCTTACAGATTCATGCAGTTCTCCGAAAAAATGACCCAAATAGAAACACGTGCCACGGCGGCCCTGGCTTCTATCTATGGGCTGCGTATGCTGGGCATGTTTTTAATCCTGCCTATTTTTGCGATTTATGCTGAAACCCTGCAGGGCGGTGACAACCATGCCCTGATTGGTCTGGCACTGGGTGCCTACGGCTTTATGCAGGTGATTTTTCAGCTGCCGTTTGGCATGGCCTCAGACCGATTTGGTCGCAAAAAACTGATTTACCTGGGCTTGATCATGTTTGCCGTGGGCAGTGTGTTTGCCGCGACATCTCAAGATATTTATATGGTGATTGTGGGCCGCGCGATTCAGGGCGCAGGGGCGATTTCTGCCGTGGTCACCGCGCTGGTGGCAGACTCGACACGTGAAGAGCACCGCACGCAGGCGATGGCCATGATAGGCGCCACTATAGGCGTGACATTCGCGGTGTCGCTGGTGGCGGGGCCGATTTTAAATCAATGGATAGGCGTCTCGGGCATTTTCTGGTTAACCGCGGTGCTGTCAATTGTGGCGATTGCGGTGGTGAAATTTGCCGTGCCAGAGCCATTGCATGCCCATTTTCACTCCGACGCGCAGGCAGCCCCGGCCAAAATACGTGAAGTGTTGCGCGATAAGCAATTGCTGCGTTTAAACTTTGGCACCTTTTGCCTGCATGGCGCACAAATGGCCATGTTTATGGTGGTGCCGTTTGCCATTAAACATAGCACCGGCATGAATGAAAATGCACACTGGAAAATTTACCTGCCGGTGTTGGTGTTGTCGTTTATTCTCATGGTGCCTGCGATTATTTACGCCGAGAAAAAGGCCAAACTCAAGCCGGTATTTATCAGCGCGGTGGGCCTCATGTTGCTGACGCAAATTGCTTTTATGTTCAGCCTGAACAGTCTATGGGGCATCGTCGCCACATTGTTCTCGTATTTTGTCGCGTTTAATGTGCTCGAAGCCTCGTTGCCATCACTGATCTCAAAAATGGCGCCTGCCGCTGCCAAAGGCACGGCGATGGGCATCCACAATACCGCGCAATCATTTGGCATGTTTTTAGGTGCCGCGCTGGGTGGCTGGTTATCGCACAGCTATGGCAGCGCAACGGTATTTGTGTTCTGTGCCGCCTTGATGGTGATCTGGTTTGGTCTGGCCATGGGCATGCAAGCACCGCCCAGTGTCAAAACCAAAATGTTCCATATACAAGGGTATAATGACGAGCAGGCCGCTCAGCTGGTGCAAGATATTCGCGCCATGGAAGGTGTGTATGAAGTGGTCGCCATTCCGTCCGAAACCATGCTCATGGTAAAGTTAGAGAATCAGCGCAGCAAAGCATTTCAGGCGGCATTGTCGCAAGCAATTATGAATCGAATAGGGGAGTAGTGACACCATGGCATCAGTCAATAAAGTGATTTTGATGGGCAATCTGGGGCGTGACCCGGAAGTGCGCTATATGCCAAACGGTGAGGCAGTCGCAAACTTCAGCATTGCCACCACCGAAAACTGGAAAGACAAATCTGGCGCGCGCCAGGAAAAAACCGAATGGCACAACATTGTCATGTATCGCCGCTTGGCCGAAATCGCTGGCGAATACCTGAAAAAAGGTCGCCCGGTATACATTGAAGGCCGTTTGCAAACCCGCAAATGGGAAAAAGACGGTGTGACCCGTTACAGCACCGAGATCGTGGCTGACCAGATGCAAATGCTGGGCACCGGCCGTGAAGGCGGCAGCACGGCCTATGAAGGTGGCGAGATGGAACAAGGCGGTGGTGGCATGGATGATTACAACCAGGCCCCTGCGCGCCAGCAGCCAGCCATGGGTGGCGGTAATAATACAGGCGGAGGTAACCGTAATGCCTTCCAACCAGCACCCGCGAGCAAGCCCGCAGGCAATTTTGACGATTTTGATGACGATATTCCGTTCTAAGACTCACAATATCAGTAATTGTAGATTTAGATTAAATAAGGCCCTGTTTTTACAGGGCTTTATTATTTTCTGAATTAAGAAAGTGTTCGATCCAGATGCAAAAAATGATGCGGTTATGCTTCATAAAAAACCAGGGTAGTGCATGTGGGAGAGTGAGCAGGCATGATTTGCCTTGCTGACAGCGTCAGATCGGAATTAGCCACCGCTTGGATCTATACAGCGACTCAACGATAAACCCTGGTTGGGGGAGCTTCCATTAAAAACTAACATTGTTTTAGGCAAGAATTTAATAAATTTAAGACTTGATTCGACATTTAAATTAATTCATTCTTAAGCCATTCATGAATTTATTTATTTAAATGAATAATGCGTACGTTCATGTCAGTCACTCGTTGTAATGCGCTTTTCTAGGAAGGACCCTCACTCATGGCAACCCTCAATATCAATGGTACCACCCACCAAGTAGATGCCCCGGATGATATGCCCCTGCTGTGGGCGATCAGAGATATTATCGGCCTGACAGGCACCAAGTTTGGCTGTGGCATTGCGCAATGTGGCGCATGCACTATTCATGTGGATGGTCAGGCGACGCGTTCTTGTGTCTTACCGATTTCGGCCGTGAGTGGTAAAAAAATTACGACCATAGAGGCGGTTGGCGAAACCCCAGCTGGTCAGTCAATTCAAAAAGCCTGGTTAGACCAGGAGGTGATGCAATGTGGTTATTGTCAGTCGGGTCAGATCATGTCAGCTTGTGCTTTGCTTAGCCAACATCCTCAGCCGAATGATGCGCAAATCGATGCTGCTATGTCAGGCAATATTTGTCGCTGTGGCACTTATCCACGTATACGTGCGGCGATCAAGTTAGCTGCCAAGGAAGGAGTCTGATCATGTCACAAGGGCTTATTCAAGCGTTAGCCGATCAATACACGGTGGCTAATCCTCCTCGACGTCATTTTCTTAAAATAGCCGCCTCAGTGAGTGCGACCGCGGCTGGTGGCATGGTGTTAAGTATCAGCTTGCCGGCGTTGAGCCAAAGTAAGCAAACCCAGGCCTATAGTGAGGTGGACAACGGCAAGGACGTGCTGGCGCCTAATGGATTTATCAAGATTGATAAAACAGGTGAGGTCACCATGATTATGCCCAAGGTTGAAATGGGCCAGGGTGTGTATACCTCTATTCCTATGCTATTAGCAGAAGAGCTGGAGGTGGATCTGCACACGGTTAAGCTGGAGCATGCCCCGCCCAATGAGAAGCTCTATGCAGATGCGCTGTTGGGCGCGCAGGTGACAGGCGGATCAACCTCCATTCGTGCACTGTGGGAGCCGATGCGTCAAGCGGGTGCCGTGTGTCGATCATTACTTGTGACTGCCGCCGCACAGAAATGGAAAGTGGCTGCAGCGAGCTGTTATGCAAAATCGGGGGTGGTTTACCACGATGCATCAGGGAGAACACTGCGCTACGGTGCGCTAGTCGCTGCTGCCAGTCAATTGCCGGTGCCCAAGAGCGTCGTGCTCAAAGACCCTAAGGACTTTAAACTGATTGGGACTTCTGCCAAGCGCTTGGATACCCCTGATAAAGCAAACGGTCAGGCCAAGTTTGGCATTGATGCGCACCCGGACAATGTGAAATTCGCGGTGATTGCTACCTGCCCTGTATTTGGTGGCAAGCTCGCCAGTGTGGATGATAGCCGCGCCCTAACAATGCCGGGCGTGCTGCAAGTCGTCAAGGTGGATAATGCGGTTGCGGTGATTGGCACGAATACCTGGGCCGCCAAACGTGGCTTGGGCGCGTTAGAGATCACATGGGATGAAGGCAAAAGCGCTGCGGTCAACACCCGCGATTTGATTCAAGACTTACGTGAGGCCGCCAAAAAGCCAGGTGCCGTGGCTAAAAAAACAGGCAATGCCGCCAGTGCTTATAAAAAAGCTGATAAAACGCTCAGTGTTGAGTATGAGCAACCATTTCTGGCACATGCCACGATGGAACCCATGAACTGCACGGTAGAAGTCAGCGCTTCTGGCTGCGATATTTGGGTGGGCACGCAAATCCCTACCTTTGCGCAGGGCATGGCAGCCAAAATACTCAACATGCCGGTTGAAAAAGTCAGGTTACATAACTTCCTGATTGGCGGTGGTTTTGGCAGACGGCTAGAGTTTGATGGCGTTGTGCAGGCGGTTAAAGTGGCCAAGCAAGTGAAGGGGCCAGTCAAAGTGATCTGGACCCGCGAAGAAGATATCCAGCATGATATGTTCCGCCCTTATTACTTTGATCGCATCTCTGCAGGGCTGGATGCTCAAGGGAAACCGGTTGCATGGTCACACCGTATTGTCGGCTCGTCCATCATGGCGCGCTTTGCGCCACCGTTAGTCAAAAACGGCGTAGACCCGGATGCGGTAGAAGTATCGGCGGAACTGCCGTATGCCTTACCTAATGTGTATGTCGATTACGTACGAGTAGAGCCGCGGGATGTGCCCACCGCATTTTGGCGCGGTGTTGGCCCGACGCGTGGTACGTTTGTAGTGGAAAGCTTTATCGATGAACTGGCACACTTGGCTCACATCGATCCAGTGAAATACCGCCTGGATTTGCTCAGTCAAAGCCCGAGACTGAAAAACGCTTTGCAAACGGCGGTGAGTAAGAGTGACTGGGGTAAGCCACTCGCAAAAGGGCAGGGCCGTGGTGTGTCTGTGATGCATGCGTTTGGCACCTTCTTGGCGATGGTGGTCGATGTCACGGTGAATGATCAGGGTGAGGTGAAAGTTAACCGCGTGGTATCTGCTGTGGATTGCGGCATGACGGTGAATCCGGATACCGTGATTGCACAAATTCAAGGAGGCGTCATTTTTGGCCTGACCGCTGTTTTATTCAACGAAATTACGATTGAACATGGTCGGGTGCAGCAAACCAACTTTAATGATTACCGCATGCTACGGATGAATGAATCACCGGCGATTGACGTGTACCTGATTAAAAGTGCTGAGGCACCAGGCGGCATTGGTGAGCCTGGCACCGCCGCCATTGGCGCTGCATTAACCAATGCCGTGTTCTCGGCCACGGGTAAACGCATTCGCAAACTGCCGATTGGTCAACAACTGAAAGCATAAGGAGCCGCAATGAATCTGGCATCAGGGTTGATGAAATTAAGTCTTGCAGTCGTCACTTTTACTTACTCTTTGAGCGTGTTTGCCGTCAATCCGGCAGAGGTCAAAAAAGGGGAGTACCTGGCCCGGGTCGGGGATTGTATCTCCTGTCATACCGCACCGCATGGTAAAGCCTACGCTGGTGGCCTGTCCATGCTGACGCCAGTGGGCGCTATTTATACAACCAATATCACGCCTGATGCCGAAACAGGCATAGGTCGATACACTGAATCCGAGTTTGCTAACGCCCTGCGGCGCGGGGTGGCCAAAGATGGCCATCATCTTTACCCGGCGATGCCCTATCCGTCTTATGCCAAAGTCAGTGACGCCGACATTCACTACATTTATTTGTACTTTATGCATGGCGTTAAACCTGTGCGCCAATCAAACAAGGCGAGCGAGATTCCCTGGCCCTTAAATTACAGATTTCCTTTGGCCATTTGGAATAGCATTTTTCTTGATAAGCAGACTTATCAGGCAGATGCCTCAAAAGATGCCAGCTGGAATCGTGGTGCTTACTTGGTACAGGGGCTGGGGCATTGTGGCGCTTGCCACACACCGCGTGGTCTGGCGTTTCAAGAAAAAGGGCTAACGCATGCGTCGGATCGTTTTTTAAGTGGCGAAACCCTCGAAGGATGGTCGGCCACCAACTTACGTGGCGACCACAATACCGGCCTTGGCCGCTGGTCTGAGGCAGATATTCTGGTCTATCTCAAATCTGGGGCGAATCAGCATAGTTCTGCGTTTGGCACCATGACCACCGTGATTAACAACAGCACAGAAGGCATGACAACCGAGGATTTAAGCGGTATCGCGACTTATTTGAAAACAATCAAAGGGACCAACGATAAGCATCAAAAACCTTATCAATATGATCCTAACGCGACCCTGGCTCAATTTAAAGCCCTCACAAGTTATCCAGGCGCCAGGCTGTATCAACAATATTGCGTGGCCTGTCATGGCCAGGATGGTAAAGGGGTGGCGCCTTATTTATCACCGCTTGCTGGCAACCCAGCTGTCATGGATCCGGATCCATCATCGCTGATTAACGTGATTTTGAATGGGTCGCCGCAGCTTAAAGCGCAAGGCGTGGCGGCACCGTTCAATATGCCAAAATTCCGCCACATGCTGAATGACACGGAGGTAGCGCAACTCGTCAGTTTTATGCAGACGGCTTGGAATCATCCGCTGGAGGCGACCAGCGCGCAGGACGTCGCCAAGATTCGCAAACTGTCACCTTCGGCTCACTAATATAAGATTGCTGGATGTGCACAGGCTGATTTCATGGGCAATGTTGTGAATGGAGCCCTTTCAAAACGTTGACTGCATCACTAATATCAATAGCCCGAGTGATTCACTCGGGCTATTTTTTTGATGATGTCTGAAAGGTGAATGATGCCATTGATGCAGCCCCGGCAGGGATGCCGTCATATGTTATTTGTTTGTATCGCCCTGTTGTGGCTGTGTGTGAGTGCAGTCAATGCGCGGCCAGCCACAAAAATGGCGCATGTGCCGCAGTTAACGACTAAACAGGCAGTGAGCGTACACACTGAAGACCTGCGCGCGTTGATGCAGGCGTTATACAGTGCATACCCGGCCGAACTGGCTAAGAGCACCCAGGTGGGGCCGCGCGAAATGACCGAGTGGGTATTTGATGGCAAAGCGAATTGGCGTTTTGAGGGCATTCGTCGCTTGCAAGGGCAAGAGGTGTTAGCCTTGCTGTTTGATCAAGCATTTGCCGGTGACCATATTTTGGCGCTGGTGGTTGGTTTGGAGACGCTGGTGTTTGAGGCTTATGGCAGCCATAACGAATTTGATATTCCAGCCGAACGTGACCAGCCACGGTTGGCGATGCTGTTGTGCGAGTTGCAAGCGTTGCCGCTGCGTTTGCAGGCCAACACGCAGGCGAGTGCGGTTCTGCGGGAGCCGGTTGCGCAGCAGCATATCACCGCAATCATGCAAAAATTAATTGTGCGCCTGCGAGATCGTGAGCAGGTGGCTGCGGCATGCCGTTGATGTTTATGCGCTGACCTTAGTCTGCGATCAGGCCAAGCTGATGCCCCAATTTGTGTTTTTTGGTCGCCAGATACTGTGCATTGTGTGGATTACTTTCAACTTCAAGCGGCGCCACGGCTTCAACCAGCACGCCCCAGGCGCTGAGTGCGGCAGATTTGTCGGGGTTGTTGCTCAATAAGCGTATGGAGCCAACCTGCAAATGTTGCAGCATGCCAGCGGCAATATCGTAATTTCGCTGGTCCACGGGCAGGTTTAAGGCGAGGTTGGCCTGCACGGTATCCAGCCCTTGCTCTTGCAAGGCATAAGCTCGGACTTTATTGGTGAGCCCGATACCGCGCCCTTCGTGGCCACGCAGATACAAAATAACGCCTTGCCCCTGTTGTTGTATCAGACGTTGCGCTTGTTTGAATTGCTCGCCGCAATCGCACCGTTGTGAGCCAAACACGTCGCCGGTCAGGCACTCGGAGTGCACGCGCGTGAGCACGTTGGCCCGGCCGCTCACGTCACCTAGCACCAGTGCGATATGTTCAATGCCGGTTCTGTGATCAATAAACGCATGCAGGCGGTAGGTGCCGTATTCGGTGGGCAGGTTGGCGCTGGCCTGTGGCGTAATCAGCGCCTGTAGTGAGGGTGGTGCCGGTTTGATGGACAGGTTACTTGAGGGCATTAATGGCCCCCATTTTAATCAGTTTGGCGCGCAGCACATTGCGGCTTAAACCAAGTAGTTTGGCCGTTTGCACCTGGTTGTGGTGACAATGCTGATATGCGGCGCGCACCAGCGCATCTTCAAAATAATCGTATAACTGCGCTTTGCCAGACTCAAACAATTGCTGTAAGGCGTCTTCGAGCAAATCTGGCGCATGGCCGCCAGCTTGCTGCGTGTGCTCCTGTTTGGGGCGGTGCAGCGAAATAGACGATAAATGTAAGTCTTCACTACGCACCAGGTTATTGCGGCAAATCAGCAGTGAGTGATGAATGACGTTTTCGAGTTCACGGATATTGCCTGGCCAGCTATGTTGCAATAGCTTTTGTTTGGCGCTGTCGTCTAGGCTGATCTCTGCATAGCCGAGGCGACGCGTGTATTCGCCGACAAAGTATTCGGCCAGCGGCAAAATATCGCCAGGCCGGTTTCTTAAGGTGGGTAGTTCGAGGTGGGCAACGCGCAGGCGGTAAAACAGGTCTTCACGAAAATTGCCTGCCTGCACGGCTTCTTCGAGGCGCACATTGGTGGCTGCTACTAACCTGACATCAATCGGCGTTGATTTTCTGGCACCCAGCCGCACCACTTCGCGCTCTTGTAGCACGCGCAGCAGTTTGACCTGGATGCCCAGAGGCAAATCACCGATTTCATCCAAAAATAAAGTACCGCCGTTGGCGGCTTCAAACCAGCCGGCCTTGGCGACAAACGCACCGGTAAAGGCACCTTTTTCGTGGCCGAACAATTCGCTTTCTACCAATGTGTCAGAAAAAGCACCGCAGTTCACGGCAACAAATGGTTTGCCTTTGCGGTTACTTAAGGCATGCACATGGCGCGCAATCAGCTCTTTGCCAGTGCCGGTTTCGCCAATAATCAACACATTGGCATCACTGGGGGCAATTTGCTGAATGCGACTGAGCAAGGCGATAGATTTCGGGTCCTCAAACACTTGTGCAGTGGCACGGATAGAGGTGGTCAGCGTGCGCGAATTAGGCAGCGTGAGCAGCTTTTTTTCATTGCCTTGATAATCCACGTCGTGCGCTGTGTCCAGATGCTCGATAAATTTGTCCATAATATTCATGAGTAAAATGTAGGGTGTGGAAAGCTGCCAGTCAGCGCCCATTCACCCAGCTCCTTAATTTTGTAATCTAGTGGATCATGCAAGGTATGCGTCCGCAGGTTGCGCCAGTGGCGGTCTAACCGTAGCCCGGCATGCGTTGCCCTCGAGCCTGCGACCTCAAACATGCGGCTGGTGAGGTCCAGCCCGGTGCGGGTGGCCAGCACTTTGGCCGTGCTGATACTGGTGGCCAGCAGGCCGCGATCTTCTTCGGTCAGGCTTAAGCCTTTGGCCCAGGCCGCATCCAGCTTTTCTGCGGCCTGGTTGGTCAGTGCGCGCGTGGCTTCCAGGCCGACCCAAAACTCGCCGTAATGGGCCAGGATATAAGGGTCCTGGCTGGTGATATCAACCTTGGCATTTTTCCACGGCCTTGCTTCACGCAAGGTGTAGTGCTGCGCATCGTTAAAAGCGCCTTCGGCAATGCCTAAGTAGATATTGGTCAGAATCAGTTGCGCGATGAGTGGCCGCAGGCAGGCAAACGGGTTGCTCAGGGGCCCTGGCTCGGTGAGCAACTCGTTTTCTTCTACCCTGACTTTCTCAAAATTCACACTACCGCTGTCCGTTTGGCGCTGGCCGATATTGTCCCAGTCATCCAAAATCGTGATGCCAGTGCGTAGCGTAGGGATAGCGGCAATCACCAACTGCCCATCGGTTTTTTTAATGGCCGAGGCAATCAGCATCTCTGAATCTAGTGCGCCTGAGCAAAAGCTTTTTTTGCCAGAGAACTCATGCCAATGCTCGTAGCTTTTGCACAGCGTGCGCTCATCCAGCGGATTGAGTGCATTGCCCCAAAACCAGTTGAGTTGCGCGGTTTGCTCGTACCAGCGCTCCCATTGGTCAGGCCGTGAAAATAGGCGCACGGTGGCCAGCATTAAATGCTGAAAGCCATACACATGCGCAATCGAGCTATCCACTTTGGCAAATTCGCGCACCACCTGCAAGGTCTCCTGCCAGTCAGCGCCATAGCCGCCATATTGGCGCGGAATAATTAACGACAATAAGCCGCTGTTTCTCAGCGCATCGCGCTCCAGTTTTGGGGTGCCACCCACATGATCCCGCTCTACGGCCGTGAGCGAGAATGACTCCGCCAGTTGCTTGGCCACAGCCAGCGCATGCTGGCCTTCATGCATGTTAGCCGTGGGCGGGATTGCAAAAGTATTTATATTCAAAAGTAATATCCGTTTTGTTGCATATGCTTAATAGTTCAGCATGTTCTGTGCCAACTCAGGCGTGGCGAAAAAATGGCGGAGTTGGTGGCTGTAAAAAGTACATTTTTTAATAAATAGTGTTTATAAATCATAGGCTTGAATCTGAATTAACCTGGCTGGTTGCTGCCAGGCCTGAGAGGCTCTGGCCCTGCGCACTTGCGCGCGCTGCTGCTTAATCAGCACAGATGCTGCTGAATAAGCAGCAGCCACTAAAAAGATGCTGATTATTCAGCAACCCAGTTTGTTTGTTTTATAAGTGCATGAATTTAATCACTTTTATTTATGGCATGCTCTTTGCAATCATGCTTGCCACAAGCTGTATGAATAAAAGGAAAGTAACATCATGGAAATTTTCTGGTTTTTACCGACGCACGGTGACCAGCGCTATCTGGGCACCAGCAAAGGCGCCAGACCGGCCACATTGTCATACTTAAAGCAAATTGCGCAGGCGGCTGACCGCTTGGGTTATGGCGGCGTGCTCGTGCCTTCTGGCCGCTCGTGCGAAGACGCCTGGGTGATTTCTTCTGCGCTCATCAACGAAACCAAACAACTCAAGTTTCTGGTGGCAACGCGTCCGGGGTTTATCTCACCGGTGGTGTCGGCACGCATGGCCTCAACGCTGGATCGTATCTCTGGTGGCCGCCTGCTCATTAATGTGGTGGCGGGCGGTGATCCGGCCGAGCAGCAGGCCGAAGGCAGCTTTCTGGCACATGACGCACGCTATGCAGAGGCAGAAGAATTTTTGTCGATCTGGCGTGCGGTATTAACCGAAGAAGCCGTTGATTATGAAGGCGACTACCTGCGCGTGAAGGGCGCCAGTTTGCCCACCGGCAGCTTGCAAAAGCCCTATCCACCGTTGTTTATTGGTGGCGCCTCAGACGCGGCGATTCAACTCAGTAGCAAACATATTGATGTGCATCTAACCTGGGGCGAACCACCGGCCGCCGTGGCGGAAAAAATTCGCGTGATTCGCGAAGCGGCAGCCAAACACGGTCGTAGTATCCGCTTTGGTATTCGCCTGCATGTGATTGTGCGCGAAACCACTGAGCAGGCTTGGCAAGCGGCGGACGAGCTGATTTCGCATGTGACCGACGAAACCATTGCTGCTGCGCAAGCCGCGGTGGCTAATTTTGACTCGGTGGCGCAAAAACGCATGACGGCGTTGCACCATGGCCGCCGCGACCAACTCGAGGTTTCACCCAACTTATGGGCTGGCGTCGGCCTGGTGCGTGGCGGGGCTGGCACTGCGCTGGTGGGCGACCCGCAAGAGGTGGCTGAGCGCATTAAAGAATACCAGGCGCTGGGCATTGATTACTTTATCTTTTCTGGCTATCCGCATTTAGAGGAGTCGTATCGTGTGGCTGAGTTGTTGTTCCCTTTGCTGCCGCTCAAGCAGCAGGCCGATGCAGAAGTCAGCATCAATACCAATATGACAGGCCCGTTTGGCGCGGCCAAACCAGTCAAGCATGCGGCATAGGAGAGAAGATGACACTGGCACTGAATTCACGTTTGGACGACGTTGAAGCCTCACACGGCGTGGTCTTTAGCGGGTCTATACAAGAGATCACTCAGCAACTATGCGATTACCTGGCACAAACAGCGGTAGAGCGCGATGCTGCAGGCGGCACGCCTTACGAACAACGACAGGCGGTGCGTGATAGCGGATTACTCAAGTTACTGATCGCAAAAAACGATGGTGGTTTGGGCGGCAACTGGCAGCAAATTTACAGCATCATCCGCCAGATTGCGCGCGTTGATAGCTCGATTGCGCAGGTCTTCGCCTTCCAGTTTTTGATGCTGGCGTCTATCCGGCTATATGGCAGCGAGTCGCAATGGCAGCATTATTTCCGCCTGACGGCCGCGCAGAATATCTGGTGGGGCAATGCCTTGAACCCGTTGGATAACCGCACCATTGCACGCAAAGTGGCGGGTGGTTATGTGTTTAGCGGGCAAAAAAGCTTTTGCTCTGGCTCCATGGATTCTGATTATCTGATTGTGTCAGCGATTGAAGAAGGCAGCGGCAAGTTTTTGGTGGCCGCCGTGCCGACCAATCGTAGCGGCATCCACCTCAATGGAGATTGGGACAACATCGGCCAGCGCCAGACAGATAGCGGCAGCGCCGAGTTTACCCAATTGCGGGTCGACGACAGTGAGTTGCTGATGCAGCCTGGCCCGTTGAGCTCACCGTTTGCCAGCTTGCGCTCGCTGGTGGCGCAATTGATTTTCACCAATATCTATCTGGGGATTGCTGAGGGCGCGCTAACAGAGGGCGCCAAATACACGCGTAGCAGCAGCCGGGTGTGGTCGGGCTCATTGGCCAACACCATACACGAAGACCCGTTTACTTTGCTGCACTACGGCGAGTTTTGGGCCAGTTTGCATGCCTCGTCCGTGCTGGCTGACCACGCCGCCAGCTTGCTCGATGCCGCCTGGCAGCAAACCTTGGGCCTCGATGAGCAGACGCGAGGCGAACTGGCGCTGGCGGTGTTCTCAGCCAAAGTGAATGCGACGCGGGCCGGGCTGGATGTGACCACGCGTATTTTTGAAGTGGCGGGCGCCCGTGCCACCACTGCCAAACTACGCATGGATAGATTCTGGCGCAATTTGCGCGTGTATACCCTGCATGACCCGGTGGATTACAAACTGAAAGATTTAGGCGATTGGGCGCTGAATGGGCAGTATCCAACCCCCAGTTTTTATGCCTAGCAATGTGATCACTCACTGCGTGTGCGAACGCCAATTATTAAAGAAATTTTATGAAACAAAACATTATTGATCTACGCAACCGTCCTGCTTTTTTGCATGATTTTTTTGGCGCCACGCCTGATACACCTGCTTACGACACAGCCAAATGGCTCAATCAGCGCGTTGGCTCGCTAGAGCCTGAGCATTTCCGCCGTTCTTACACCATAGAAGGCTATTTGCAGGAGATCGACGCCGCAGGCATTGATTTTGCCGTGGTGGTTGGCCGCGAAACGCCCGATTTAACCATAGACGACCAGCAGATTGCCGACCTGGTTAAACATAGCCCGAAATTGGTGGGCTTAGGCTCGGTGGATATTGAAACGCGCGGCGTGGAAAGTGCGCTGGCGGCGATTGAAAAAGCCGTGAACCACTATGGCTTTAAGGCGATTAATATCGAGCCCGGTTTTGGCAAACCAGCACGTCAGGTGGATGACCCTATCTTTGACCCGGTCTACGAGGCGTGCCAGCAATACCAGGTGCCGGTGTGCGTGATGTCCGGCCCGACCACGCCAGATCTCGACTATGCGCATCCGAATGCCATCGCCAGGGTAGCGAGAAAATATCCCAATTTAAACATTATTTGTTTTCACGGCTATTACCCGTTTGTAAACGAAATTGTCGGCGCCGCTTTGCGTTATCCAAACCTGTATTTAGTGCCGGATATGTATATTTTCCAGCCCGGCGCCGAGCTCTATGTGCAAGCCGCCAACCAGTTTTTGGGCGATCAGTTATTGTTCGGCACCTCGTATCCGTTCCGGCCCATGCAGCAAACTATCAATGACTTTGCGGCGTTGGGTTTTAAAGAGACGGTGCTGGATAAAGTGTTTTATCAAAACGCCGCACGGTTGTTAAACCTCAGCGTTTAGCGGGTGAAAGGAAGCAGTATGTTACAAAAAACAGAGCAGTTCGATCAGGTATCCACGGCCATCGAGGCCATCGCCAACGGTGAGTTTGTCATTGTGGTGGATGATACTGACCGCGAAAATGAAGGCGACCTGATTATTGCCGCCGAGAAAATCACCACCGAAAAAATGGCGTTTCTGGTGAGGCATAGTAGCGGCCTGGTCTGCGTGGGTATGCCCGCGCCCCGCTTGCAGGCGCTGGATTTGCCACAAATGGTGACGCACAATGCGGACCCGTTCAGGACAGCATTCACGGTGAGTGTCGATTACAAATATGGCACCACCAGTGGTATTTCGGCGGCAGATCGTGCGCTCACGCTACGTAAGCTGGCCGACCCAGCCAGTGCGGCAAGTGATTTTCACCGACCAGGCCATATTTTCCCGCTACGCGCGCGCCGCGGCGGGGTGCTGGAGCGCCCAGGTCATACCGAGGCAGCACACGACCTGGCGGCGATGGCGGGCTTGCAACCGGTGGGTGTGTTATGCGAAATCGTCAATGACGATGGCAGCATGGCCAGACGCCCGGATTTATTCAAATTTGCCAAACGACATGATTTAACCATCATCACCATTGCCGATATGATTGCTTATCGCGAGCGCCAGCGCAGCGAGACATCGCCAGTGCCGTTGTTTCGCCAGCAAAGCCGATTGCTGGATGCGGCCATAGTCTACAGCGGTTAAGTCTCAATATGCGTTAACACAATAAAGCCCTCATACGAGGGCTTTATTGATAGCGGCTTTAGATTAACGCCTTAAATCCATCGTTGACCTTAAATCCAAGGATGACGTGGTGGTTTCACGTTATTAAGGCTGTAATTACCCACTGCGTGATACTTCCAGCGCACTGGGTCGTGGAGGGTATGGGTGCGTGCATTACGCCAGTTGCGGTCCAGGTTATACAAATCAAAGGCTTAGGCGCGATTGGCTTTGAATACCCTCACTCTAGGCGCAATTTTTGGCATCAATTCGCGTACTGTGGTGCGCATGTCATATTCGGTTTGCAGGTTTAACCAGTAGCGTGGCTCCATGTCAAAAAACAAGCCTAACCTTAAGGCCGTGTCTGCGCTAATTGGGCGGATGCCGTTCACGATGTCACTAATGCGACTCGGAGGTACGTCAATATCTGCTGAGAGTTGCCTCGCGGTAATTCCCATCGGTTTCATAAACTCTTCCAGTAGAATTTCGCCCGGATGAATTTCTTCAAGTAGTTCGGTCATTGTTTACTCCTAAAATCTAGTGGTAATCCACGATTTCAACATCGTGAGCACCGTCATCACGCCATACAAAGCACAGCCGCCATTGGTCATTAATGCGTATGCTATGTTGCCCTAAGCGGTCACTTTTTAAGGCTTCGAGTTGATTGCCCGGCGGGATATTGAGGTTGTTGAGCGACACTGCGGCGTGTAGTTGAAGAAGTTTTCTTCTTGCGACACGCTCTATATTTTTAAATCTAGTCACGTTTTGACTATTGAATAATGCTTCTGTCTCGTCGCATGCAAATGAATTAATCATGGCTTTATGGTGTTCTGTTTTTTGGAATCTGTAAAATAGAATTTGCATGGTCAAGGAGTGGCCAATAGATAGGCTGCGCCTTATTTTTTGTGCGTGTAGTGAAAAAGAGGTGGCCGCTCAACAAAAAGCCCTCTTGCGAGGGCTTTTATTCAGATCACTTAGCGCTTAAATCCAAGGGTGACGTGGCGGTTTTACGTTGTTTAAGCTGTAATTACCCACTGCGTGATACTTCCAGCGTACCGGGTCATGCAGTGTATGCGTACGCGCATTACGCCAGTGGCGATCAAGGTTGTATTCACCCAGCGTAGAGCGGGTCCCTGCCAATTCAAACAATTTGCTGCCTGCCAGCAAGGCGGTTTCTGTGCTCAGTACTTTGGCTTCTGCCACCGCAATAGATGCTTCTGCCACGGTGTCTTCGTTCGGGTTGCGCTGTGCTTCGTCAATGTATTCACCTGCGCGCGCCAACAGGGCCTCGGTCGCATGCAGGCGAATCTGCAAATCACCAATGTCTTTAATGGTGTGCGGGTCTTCGTAACCATGCTCGAGCTCGGTATCAATCCAAGGGCGCGTGTAGTTGCGCACAAAGTGCAGCGTATCTTTAAACGCGGCACGTGCAATGCCAGTGTCGACGGCGGCCTGGATAATCTGTGCCACCGGGCCCATGGCGGTCGGGCGGTCAAAGGCCAAATGGTGCGGCAACACATACTCGCTAGGCACAAAAATATTTTCCAAAATGGTGGTGCCGCTGGCAGTAGTGCGCTGGCCAAAGCTTGACCAGTCATCAATGATGGTCAGGCCTTCGGCGCCGGCGGGCACAAAAGCCACCACGGTATTGTCGTGCTCATCTTTGGCCACCACCGGCACCCAGTCTGCCAGCAAGGCGCCAGAAGAATAGAATTTTTTGCCATTTAAAAAGTAGCCACTGTTGGTCGGTGTCAGTTTGGTTTTGACGTCATTGACGCTACGGGTGCCGATTTCAGAAAACGCATTGCCAAAGCGCACGCCTTGCAGCACCAGCTCATAAAAATATTTCTTTTGAAAATCGGTGCCGTCCAAGCGCAGGCCTTCCACCATATATAAATGGTTTTGCGGAATCTGGCCGATACTGGGGTCGGCTTCTGCCACCGTGGCAATCACTTCGGCCAAGGTTTTGTTCGACACAAACGCGCCGCCATATTCTTTAGGCACGGTAATGCCCCACAAGCCGCTACTGGAGAATAGATCCAGCTCTTTACGTGGCAAGCGTCTTTCCTGGTCACGGATCACCGCCTCTTTGGCGATTTCACTGGCGACTTGTTTGGCCACGCTAATGGCTTCGGCATCGCTTTTGATGATATGTGCTGGTTGTCGCGGCTGGTGGGTGGGCAAATGTGCAATGTTGCTTGCCTGTGCAGTCATATTAAATCCTTCTCTGATCAAGGTTGACAATAAAGGCGTCGCGCTGCTTAAAAGCAACGACGCGTGACACACCTCATATTGCATTTAATATGCCAAGTTGTAAGTCATTGAATTTAAATGTGAACATGCGAATCCTGTACGTGTACCGCCTCTGTAGAAACAGTTTTTTGCTGAATCGCTGCTGATTAATCAGCAAGTTGACGACCTCAATACGCCAATAGGTGGTCATTGCGCTGCTGCTTTTTGAGGCTGGCTGCTGATATAGCAGCAGTGCATCAGCAAAACAGGCCTGAATTCAACAGGATGAAAATATCAAAAAACAACATAAGTTATTGAAATTAATCACTATATTAGTTTGGCATGGATGCTGCTAATACTTAAGTAAGCTGGCTTGGCCGCTATTGCACATGCAAAGCGGCAGCAGCAATCTTAATTAGGAGTCATCATGAGTCGTCCATTAAAAGTCACTGCCGTCTCCGGCAGTTATAAATTGCCCTCCAGAACCGCTGCGCTGGTGCAAGCGATCACCCAACAACTGGGTGAACAATTACCGATTGATCTGCATGTGATTGAGTTGAGCGAAATTGGCAGCAGCCTGGTGGCGTCTTACGACCCGAAAGCGCTGCCACTGAAGGTGCAACAAGATATACAGGCGATTGAAACCGCTGACCTGCTGGTGGTGGCGACGCCGGTCTACCGTGCGTCTTATAGCGGCCTGTTCAAGCATCTGTTTGACCTGGTGAATTACGAAGCGCTGGTCGATGTGCCTGTGCTGTTAGCGGCGACGGGCGGCAGTGATCGCCATGCCTTGATTATTGATCACGAACTACGCCCCTTGTTTAGTTTTTTTCAGGCACTGACTTTGCCGATTGGCGTGTATGCCACCGAAGCCGATTTTGAAAATTACCAGGTGAAAAACGCGGCCGTCACGGCGCGCATTGCCTTGGCCGTCGAGCGTGCCTTGCCTTTGCTTAAGCATAGAGAGCTGATTAGTAATCACCATTTGCTGGCGGTATAAGCCAGACGATTATTTGGAGAGTAAACATGAGTACAGAAAACATTAAATTTGCCTATTGGGTGCCTAACGTCAGCGGTGGCCTGGTGGTGAGTAACATTGAGCAGCGCACCAGCTGGGATATCGACTACAACCGCAAGTTGGCGCAAATTGCCGAAAAAGCAGGCTTTGAGTATGCCTTGAGCCAGATCCGTTTTACCGCGGGCTATGGCGCAGAGTTTCAGCATGAGTCTGTGTCTTTTTCACATGCGTTATTGGCGGCGACGACTAAATTAAAAGTGATTGCAGCGATTTTGCCCGGGCCCTGGAACCCGGTGCTGGCGGCCAAGCAGTTGGCGACCATTGATCTGCTGACCGAAGGCCGTGTGGCGGTGAATATTGTGTCTGGTTGGTTCCGTGGCGAATTCACCGCCATTGGTGAGCATTGGCTGGACCATGATGAGCGTTATCGCCGCTCTAAAGAGTTTATCGAAGCGCTCAAAGGCATCTGGACGCAGGATAACTTTACCTACCGGGGTGATTTTTACCGTTTTAGCAACTACACGCTGAAACCAAAACCATTGCAACAGCCGCACCCGGAAATCTTCCAGGGCGGTAGCTCACGGGCGGCGCGCGACAATGCGGCCAGCGTGTCAGACTGGTATTTCACCAACGGCAATACGGTTGAGGGCATTCAGGCACAAGTGGATGATATTAGCGCCAAAGCGGCGGCTAATAACCACAGTGTCAAAATCGGTGTGAATGCGTTTGTGATTGCACGGGATACTGAAGAAGAAGCCAAAGCCGTGTTGGCAGAAATTATCGCCAAGGCCAACCCAGACGCCGTGAATGCGTTTGGTCATGAGGTGAAAAATGCCGGCGCCGCCAGCCCTGAGCGTGAAGGTAACTGGGCGAAGTCGACCTTTGAAGACCTGGTGCAATACAACGATGGCTTTAAAACTAACCTGATTGGCACGCCACAACAGATTGCTGAACGCATTGTTGCCTTAAAAGCGGTCGGCGTCGACCTGGTGTTGGCGGGCTTTTTGCACTTTCAGGAAGAAGTGGCTTACTTTGGCGAAAAAGTGCTGCCACTGGTGCGCGAGCTAGAAGCCAAAAAGCTGGCCAAAGCGGCTTAACCGACCTCGACGAATAACGCTATGGCCGCTGATACATTACCCCACTGGCTGGCATTGCAGGCGCAGCAACGCCCCGCCAGGGTGGCGATCCGCCACAAACAATTAGGCCTCTGGCAACAACATCGCTGGCAGTCTGTGCATCAGGCCGTGTTGCGGGCCGCTCACTTTCTGCAGCAACGCGGATTCGCCAAGGGTGATACGCTATTTTTGCTGAGCGAACCCCGGCCGGAAGCCTTGTTGCTGTCGCTGGCCGCGCATTGGCTGGGTGGCGTGTCTGCACCGCTGGATGCGGCCTATGCGCAACCACAGTTGCTGGATTTGCTGCATACGCTACGGCCAAAATTTGTGTTTGCTGAAGCACAGACGCAGGTTGACCAGGTATTGGCGGCCAAGCCGGATGTGTCACTGCTGATCTATGCAGATGCACGCGGTCTGGCCGGTTACCGCCATCCGGCAATACAGGCTTACAGTGACATTATTGCGAATGCTGTGGGTGAAGAGTTGGCCAGTGTGGCTGAAAACCACGATGTCGCTTTCCGTTTCTATCGTTTGGGCGCGCAGTATCAGTTGGAGTACCGCGAGTTGACGCATGCCGAGTTGTTGAATAACGGCCGACAACTGGTCGCGCAGGAAGCGCTGACCGAGGAGGAGCAAGCGCTGGCGGCACGTGCATTTGCCGCTAGCGGCCATGCCCGGTATTTGTTGTCTCCTTGGTTGCTGGCCGGTTTTACGCTGAATTTCCCCGAAAACCTGGCCACCCGCGATACTGACAGGCGCGAGTTAGGACCTACGCTGGTGGCGGGCACGGCGGCGACTTATCAGCGCTTATATACCCTGACGCAATCGCGTTGGCCGCTGCCTGCTAGCTGGCAATTTGGCTTGGTGGCGTGGGCGTTACGCGTGTACCAACAACAGCTGCCAGTGCTTGCCACATTGGCCAACTGGCTGGTGATTTTGCCGCTGCAAGACGTGCTCGGCCTGAGGCGTACGCGCGTGCCTTTACTCGTTGGCGAACCCTTGTCAGCCGAGGCTGAGCAGTTCTTTTTGTCGATTGGCATTCGGGTACGCAGTTGGCCTGAGGCGACAACCTGGCAGACCAGCCAGTTGCAAGTGATCCCGCGTCAGTCAGCAGACCTTGGCAGCTACTTTGGCTTGAAAGCATTGAGGTCAGCCATATGACAGCAGTACAGCCATTGCTTGCGCTAGACCATATTTCACTGTCATTCAAAGGCGTGAAAGCCATCACCAATATCAGTTTTGCGGTGAAAAAAGGCGAAATCTGCGCCTTGATTGGCCCTAACGGTGCCGGTAAAAGCTCGTTGCTCAATGTGATTAACGGTGTTTACAAGGCCGATGAGGGGCGCATCACTTACCAGGGCGAGTCGCGCAGCACCATGCATCCGCAATGGGCTGCCAAGCGCGGTGTGGCGCGCACGTTTCAGAATATTGCCTTGTTCAAGGGTATGTCGGTGCTGGATAACGTGCTCACCGGCACCAACCTTAATGTAAAAAGTAGCTGGCTAGAGCAGGTATTCAACCTCGGCCGCGCACCCGCCGATGCGTTGCGTCAGCGCCAGAAAGCCGAGCGCGTGATTGCCTTTTTAAAACTACAACCCTGGCGTAACAGCATTGTTGGCGGCTTGCCTTATGGCTTGCAAAAGCGCGTGGAGCTGGCGCGGGCGATGGCGGCGGAGCCGGAGCTGCTGCTGCTAGACGAGCCGATGGCAGGCATGAATGCCGATGAAAAAGCCGAGATGAGCCGTTTTATTGTCGAGACGCGGCGTGAATTTGGCACCACCATCGTCCTCATTGAGCATGATATTGGCGTGGTGATGTCCTTGTCTGACCACGTGGTGGTGCTCGATTACGGCAAAAAAATCGGTGACGGCTCGCCGGATGAGGTGCGCACCAACCCGGACGTGATTGCGGCTTACCTGGGCACCAAACATGGTTAACAGGCCTAAGGATAACAAATGAATTTCTTTCTCGAAGTGCTCACCGGTGGTTTGCTGGCGGGTGTCATGTATTCGCTGGTGGCGATTGGTTTTGTGCTGATTTACAAAGCCTCGGGCGTGTTCAATTTTGCCCAGGGCTCTATGGTCTTATTTGCCGCGCTGACCTTTGTCAGCCTGCTGGAGCGGGGCGTTCCGTTTTGGGGCGCGTTTGTCATCACCTTAATCACCATGGCGGTGCTGGCCTGGCTGATTGAGTTACTGGTGTTGCGCAAGCTGGTCAATCGCTCACCCATTACCCTGTTTATGGCGACGCTGGGGCTGAGCTATATCGTGGAAGGGCTGGCGCAAGCGGTGTGGGGTGCGCAGGTGCACGCGCTGGATATCGGTATCGATGATGAGCCGTATGAAGTGTTTGGCATTTTACTGTCGCAGTTTGACCTGTTTGCCGCGGCGATTGCGGGTGGTCTGGTGGTGTTGCTAGGCATTTTGTTCAATAAAACTCGCATTGGCATTGCCTTGCGCGCCGTGGCTGATGATCAGCTGGCGGCATTGGCAGTGGGCATCCATTTGCAACGCCTGTGGCTGATCGTCTGGGCGGTGGCCGGGTTTGTCGGCCTTGTGGCTGGCATGTTGTGGGGCGCCCGCGTTGGGGTGCAATTCTCACTGTCCCTGATTGTGCTCAAAGCCTTGCCGGTGCTCATTATTGGCGGCTTTACATCGATTGAAGGCGCGATTGTCGGCGGCCTCATTGTCGGGGCTAGCGAAAAACTGGCAGAAGTGTTTATTGGCCCGCTGATCGGTGGCGGGATTGAAAACTGGTTCCCTTATGTGCTGGCCATGCTGTTTTTGCTGGTCAGGCCGTATGGGCTGTTTGGCGACAAAGCCATAGAACGTGTGTAACAGGCTTGGAAATTAATCCCATGTTGTATCAAGAAACCGGACAATTTATTAGCGATTACCGCCTGGATAAACGCTTTTTTAGGCTCAAGCAAGAGCGCTGGGCGTTTACCGCATTGCTGGCGTTTGCCTTTTTAGGCGTGCCTGTCATCGGCAACGATTACTGGTTGAGTGCCATCCTCATTCCGTTTCTGGTGTTGTCGCTGGCCGGGCTGGGCCTCAATCTGCTCACCGGTTATGCCGGGCAGTTATCACTGGGCTCCGCCGCGTTTATGGCCGTGGGTGCGTTTGCGACCTATAACGTGCATCTGCGCCTTGAAGGCTTGCCGCTAGTGGCAAGCCTGATTGTGGGTGGCTTGACCGCAGGCGGCGTCGGCTTATTGTTTGGTTTGCCCAGCTTGCGGATTAAAGGCTTTTACCTGATTGTGTCTACGCTGGCGGCGCAGTTTTTAGTGTTGTGGGTATTCACCAATTTTCCGTGGTTTTCCAATCATTCCTCTTCTGGCGTGATCACGGCGCCACCGCTGCATGTGCTGGGCGCAGACTTGAGTAGTCCTGCCGGACGCTACTTGCTCACCCTGACCGTGGTCACCGCACTGGGCTTGCTTGCCAAAACCATCGTCAGTGGTGAATTGGGCAGAAAATGGATGGCGGTGCGTGACATGGATACCGCCGCCGCCGTGATTGGGATTTCGGTGCCGAAAACCAAACTGTTAGCGTTTGCCATCAGCTCGTTTTACTTGGGCATTGCGGGCGCGTTGTGGGCGTTCACTTACCTGGGAACGGTCGAACCACATGGCTTTGATCTGTCTCGCTCTTTCCAAATCTTATTCATTATTATCATCGGCGGCATGGGCAGTATCCTCGGTAATTTTCTGGGTGCGGCGTTTATCGTGTTGTTTCCTATCCTGCTGTCCAACCTGTCTTCTGGCCTGCTTGCCGGGGCAATAGACCCAGGGCAGCTAGAAAACTTTCAGAAGATGATTTTCGGCGCGCTGATTATCTTTTTTCTGATCAAAGAACCCAATGGTTTGGCCAAAGTCTGGCACACCATCAAACAACGGTTGCGGGTCTGGCCGCTACGTTTCTAGGCCGTTCATTCCCATCGAATAAAGGATATTTTTCATGTGTTGAACGCCTCGTACGGCTTTTTATATAACTAAAAACGATTAGTAGCTATTTTTATATTTTTAATAAGGAGTTTTAGAGTGACATTTTTAGCTAAACATCGCTGGCTGTGGCTGGCATTAGGCTTGGCTGTGAGCAGTGTGAGCACACAAGTGCAGGCCGCCAATGAACAATATTTTCCGCTACAAAGCTATCGCATCGGGCCTTATGCCGCAGGCGGCTCCGGCTTTTTTGGCGGGTTTATTGACTACCTGCAATATATCAATGCCAAAGACGGCGGCGTCAATGGTGTGAAATTCACCTGGAGCGAGTGCGAAACCGAATATGTGGTGGAAAAAGGCGTTGAGTGCTACGAGCGCCTGAAAAAAGGCCTGAACGGCGCGCCAGCCGCAGCGACCAATCCGCTGTCTGTCGGCATTGCCTACGCCACGCTTGAGCGTTCCACCGCGGACAAATTGCCACTGATTACCATTAACCATGGCCGTACTGATTCGACTGACGGCAGCGTGTTTCCGTATGCGTTCCCGCTGCAATTGAACCCTTACAGTGAAGTGTCGGCGATTGTGAATTACATTGCCCAGCAATCCGGCGGCCTCGATAAGCTCAAAGGCAAAAAGATCGTCACGCTGTATCACGGCTCACCTTACGGCAAGGAAACCAGCCCGATTTTAGAGCTGCTGGCGAAAAAATATGGTTTTGAACTGACGCTGCTTGAAGTGCCGCATCCGGGTAATGAGCAGCAATCACAGTGGTTGAGCATCCGCCGCATTAAACCAGACTGGGTGATTTTGCGTGGCTGGGGCGTGATGAACCCGGTGGCGTTGAAAACCGCGCAAAAGACTGGTTTCCCGGCTGACCATATCATCGGCAATATCTGGAGTAACTCCGAAGACGACGCCGCACCTGCAGGCAATGCGGCCAAAGGCTTTATTTCGATCACCACCCATCCTTCCGGCACCAGCTTCCCGGTATTGCAGGGCATTAACCAGTATGTGATTAAAGCCGGTAAAGGCAATCTGCAAGACCCTAAACGCTTTGGCAACGTGTATTACAACCTGGGCGTGGTCAACGGTATTTTGAACGTTGAAGCCGTGCGCGTGGCACAAGCCAGATTTGGCAAACGCCCACTGACCGGCGAAGAAGTACGCTGGGGTTTTGAGAATATCAAGCTGGATGATGCGCGCTTGAAAGAACTGGGCGCGCTGGGCCTGGTGCAACCACTCAAACTCAGTTGCGCTGACCATGAAGGTGGCGGTGCGGTGCGTTTTCAGCAGTGGGATGGCAGCAAGTGGAAGGTGATTTCCGATTGGGTGCAGGCAGACCGCCAGTTGTTGCGTCCGATTATTGAAAAATCCTCACACGAATATGCCAAAGAAAAAGGCATCACACCGCGTGATTGCAGTAAAGAAGTCGTCGCTGCCAATTAAATAGGTAGAGATGTGAACAGATGCACACCGCAGCGCGCGGTGTGCATAGGCAGTTTGATGCCGTGGGCAGTGTGCGCATATGCCCACTACATCAAATTGAGGAGGTGATGATGTCACAAGCACAACACATCGCGGCGATACCGCCCGCGCTGGCGAGCGAGCCGTTATTACAATTAGACGATATTGAAGTGATCTATGAAAAGGTCATTTTTGCCATTAAACATATTTCTTTGCAGGTCGCGCCACAGTCTATCGTCGCGCTGCTCGGCGCCAATGGCGCTGGCAAAAGCACCATTTTAAAAGCGATTTCTGGCCTGGCCCCGGCCCAGCGCGGCGAAATCGTGCAAGGTAACATTGTCTATGGCGGCAAGGAGATTACCCGGGCGACACCTGGCCAACGGGTGGCACAAGGCCTGGTGCAAGTGTTGGAAGGCAGGCATTGCTTTGGTCACTTAACCGTAGAAGAAAACCTGCTGACCGGCGCCTTTATTCGCCGCCCTTCCAGCAAGGCCTTGGCGCATGCGTTAGAAAAGGTCTATGCGTTTTTTCCAAGGCTAAAATTGCTACGCAACAATTATGCGGGTTATACCTCTGGCGGTGAGCAGCAAATGGTCGCCATTGGTCGCGCCTTGATGGCGAGCCCCAAGCTGATTTTGCTCGATGAGCCGTCTATGGGGTTGGCGCCACAGATTGTTGAAGAGATTTTTGAAATCGTGCATCAGTTACAACAAGGCGAGGGCTTAAGCTTTTTACTCGCAGAGCAGAATGCGACGGTGGCTTTACGCTATGCCAACTACGCCTATGTGCTCGAAAGCGGGCATATCACCCACCACGGTGATGCGCACACGATTGCCAGTAGCCAGGCATTGAGTGATTCCTATCTGGGTAGTCGTTAATAGATCATCACGTTGTGCCCAATAAAAAAACGGCCTTGCAGGCCGTTTTTTTATAACTACACTGATGCTTAGAAAAAATGCGCGACGTGAAAAATCGCCTTAATGCCGTCAATGTCAGGAAAATTGTTGCGATTTTCTCTAAAGTAGAACACATCAATCCGTTTGTTGCTGTCACCGTCGATTAAATAGCCGACGCCGACATCAATGCGTTTGCGGTCTAGGCCAGTGGTGTCGTTGTTAAACTCCTGGTAAATCACTTTGGGTTGGAATTTACCGATGCCTACTTTATCAGCAAAGGTATAGCTGCCGTTGACGAAAAAGCCTTTGGCTTCTGGCAGCACGGTGTCACCGGTGTTGTCATTGTCATAGTTGTAATAAGACGCCTCAGCGCCGAGCACCGCGCCATTGCTCAGTGGTTTTTCCAGGCGCGCATCCAGGTTCCAATATTTGGAGTCGCCTTTGTTCACAATGGTGCCGGTGCCATCTTTTTGGTAGCGATAAGAGCCGCCGACCGACAAAATAGATTTTTTGCCATCGTAGCTGGATAAGTTGTAAAAGCCTGGCTCGGTATCCCAAAAGTTATATTGTAAGCGGGTGGCGTAAGACAGGTTGTCGGCCTGGTTGGAGCCGCCCTGGCGGCCATTGGTGGCCGATACATAGTATTTAAACGCGCTGCTGCTATCGGCACCAAAGAAGACGGCGCCATTATCACGACCGCCAAACTGGTAAGAGCCTTGCTCGGCAATCGGGAAGTCAAACGTGGTCGAATACATGGGCGCGACCGCAGAGGCGCGGCTGGCGGCGGGCAAGAAGCGGCCTATCCAAACGTTGGCGTAGTTGTTGAATTCCAGGCCGAGGTGGCCATCCAGCAACTCTACTTTGTCATCTGCGGTATTACGTGCAAAGTTAAATTCAAACGAGACGTTTTCATGCAGTTTGCCGTTGGTGTACAAACGCGCCTCTTCGACTTCAAAGTCATTCGAGCGGTCTTTGCCATTGGGTGCCGCGTCTTTAATTGAACTAAAGCTGACGCGCGAAGCAATGCCAATATTAATAAACTGGTTGTCGTTGCGCTGTATGGTGGCTTCGGCAAAAGCCTGGCTGCTAAGTAAGGCCAGGCTGGTTAATAAAGAAATACGCTGTAATTGATGAGGGGTTGGTTGGTTTTTCATGTGTGCACTCTGTGATTAGTCATTCGGTTATCAATGGATATCAGTCGTCTTCATGATGCATAGGCGTGATGAAGTCGCTTTCCAGAATGTCTTATTGCAGGATATGTGCCATGAATATAAGTGATGTAAATCAATTGGTTGAGTCGTTTTGTGCGAATAATCTATGCTGGTTTATCCGCAGGGTGCTGTTCGCCTGCCTTGCAATCAGCATGGACTCTGGCCGTCGTTCATAGGATATTTATCTTAACATTTGTTGACGTTTTAATTGCTGCGCCTCTATAATCAGCCGGTTTATTAATAAAAATTATCTAAATTTACCGAGTGTAATCGCATTCACTGGCATTGATCTTCATGGCAAATCAGCCTTTATTCCGTCAAGCTGCGCTCAACGCACAAAAAAACCAATGGCTGGGCACCATCCTGCTGGCGCGCCCTGTGAGTTACTTGTTGCTCACCGGCCTGGCCATGGTCTTTGCGGTGATTGTGGTGGTGTTTATGGCATGCGCCACGTACACCAAGCGCAGTACGGTGATGGGGCAACTGGTGCCAGAAACCGGCTTGCTAAAGGTCTATGCGCCGCAATTGGGCCTGGTGGTTGAAAAAAAAGTGCATGAAGGGCAACTGGTGAAGCAAGGCGATGTACTGTTCGTATTGTCCAGTGAGCGTTATTCCGATGGGCAGGGCTCGGTGCAGGCCTCTATCAGTGCGCAGCACGCGCAGCAACGACAATCGCTGCGTGATGAAATCGTCAAAACCAGGTTGCAACAACAAGATGAGCAACAGGCCTTACAGTCTCGCCTGCTGGGCATTCGGGAGGAGCTGACCCGGCTGGAGACACAATATAAAGCGCAGCAAACACGCGTGCAATTAAGCGAAGAGGCGTATCAGCGCTATCAGGGTCTGCTAGAAAAAAACTATATTTCGCGCGAGCAAACGCAGCAAAAGCAAGAGGACTGGATAGAGCAGTCTTCACGGCTTGAGTCCATGGCGCGTGAACAGGTACGCATGCAACGTGATGTGCTTGCCAGGCAGGATGAGTTATCCAGCGTGCGTGCCAAACATCAAAACCAGATTGCGCAGCTAGAGCGCAGTGTGTCCAGCGTGAATCAACAATTGACCGAAAGTGAAGCCAAACGGCGCCTGGTCGTGCGTGCGCCCGCATCCGGCACGGCGACGGCGGTGGTTGCCAATGTCGGTACAGCGGTTGAAGGCAGCCGACCGCTGGTGAGTATTGTGCCGCGTGGTGCCAAGCTGGAAGCACATCTGTTCGCGCCTAGTCGCGCGGTCGGCTTTGTGCGCCCGGGCGTGCCTGTGCGTTTGCGCTATCAGGCGTATCCCTACCAGAAGTTTGGCCAGGCTACGGGCCGGGTGGTGTCGGTGTCGAGAACAGCGTTACCCGCCAGCGAGATTTTTACCATGGGCAATCTCTCCGGCAACAATCAAAGCGGCGAGCCTTATTACCGCATTTCAGTCGTGTTAGACCAGCAAACCATCTTGGCGTATGGCGTCAAGCAGCCATTGCAGACCGGCATGTTGCTCGATGCCGACATCATGCTTGAGCGCAGGCGGCTGTATGAGTGGGTGCTGGAGCCGTTGATCAGTTTGACGGGCAAGCTGTAGTCATGCAAGTGAAAGTGAGTCATGTCTTTTCTTAGTCAACTGTCGTTTGGCCTGGGGCGCACGCTGCCCATCGCGTTACAAACCGAGGCCAGCGAATGCGGGCTGGCCTGTTTGGTCATGGTCTCAAATTACCATGGCTTTCGTACCGACCTGGCGACCATGCGTCGCTTGTTTCTTATTTCAATCAAGGGCACGACGCTTAGTCACCTGATGGGCATGGCGCAGGCGGTAGGCTTTACCACGCGCCCGGTGAAGCTAGAGCTGGAAGACTTAAAGGACTTACGCCGCCCGTGCATTTTGCACTGGAATTTCAACCACTTTGTGGTGTTGAAAGAGGTGGGCGCGCGCCATGTGGTGATTCATGACCCGGCGATGGGCATCCGTAAACTGAGCTTTGAAGAAGTGTCGGCCGCCTTTACCGGCGTGGCGCTGGAGTTGTGGCCTAACCCTGGCTTTAAGCAGGTGACCTTTAAACAAAGCGTGAAATTACGCGACATGATGGGGCATGTCAGCGGCCTTTACCGCTCCATGGGCCAGGTGTTGCTGTTAGCGCTGGCGCTGGAGGTGTTTGCGCTGGTGTCGCCGTTTTATATGCAATGGGTGGTCGACCATGTGCTGGTGTCGGCAGACCGGGATTTGCTGACGACGCTGGCACTCGGCTTTGGCCTGCTGGTGTTCATGCAACAAGCCATTAGCACGGTGCGCGCCTGGGTCATTATGCATATGTCTACTACGCTGAATGTGCAGTGGCGTGCCAATTTATTTGCCCATTTGATCCGCTTACCAGTTGATTTTTTTGAAAAGCGGCATCTGGGCGATGTGGTGTCCAGGTTTGGTGCCATCGACCAGATTCAACATACGCTGACCAGCACCTTTGTCGAGGCGATTCTCGATGGCGTGCTGACGATCGCCACCCTGGCCATGATGTTTTTATATAGCCCGACCATGGCCTGGATTGCGATTGGCGCCATGCTGCTATACGGCTTGGGCCGCTGGGCCTGGTTTCGGCCCTTGCGCAATGCCACCGAAGAGCAAATCGTGCATGCCGCCAAACAGCAAACCCATTTTATTGAAACCGTGCGCGGCGTGCGTGCTCTGAAGTTATTTCAACGATTAGATGAGCGCAGAAATAGTTGGCTGGGTTTGTTTGTCGAGCAAGTGAATGCTGACTTACGCACGCAAAAATTGCAGGTGATGTATCGCTTGCTGAATGGCTTGTTGTTTGGTGTGGAGCGCATCCTTATCGTCTGGCTGGGTGCCGGGCTGGTGATGGACGGCGCGTTTACCATCGGCGTATTGCTGGCTTTTATTGCCTATAAAGACCAGTTTGTGAGCCGCGTCAGTGGCTTGATTGATCGGCTGGTGGAGATGCGCATGCTGCATTTGCAAGGCGAGCGCCTGGCCGATATTGCGCTGGCCGAGCAAGAGCCTGAAGTCGTGGATACCATGAGCAAGCAGGAGATTGAAAAACTGCCTGCCAATATTGTGATTCAAGGCTTGCGCTATCGCTATGCCGATGGCGAGCCCTGGGTGCTGGATGGTGTCGACCTAGAGATTGCGGCTGGCGAGTCGGTGGCCATTGTTGGCCCTTCCGGTTGTGGTAAGTCGACTTTGATGAATGTCATGCTTGGTCTACGTCCTTTTAAAGAGGGGCAAGTACTGGTAGGCGGGCAGCCGTTGTCCAGGCTGGGTTTGTCGCATTTGCGCAATATGGTCGGCACGGTGATGCAGGACGACGCATTGTTTGCTGGCTCGATTGCCGACAACATTGCGTTTTTTGACCAGCAGGTAGAAATGGCCTGGGTGGAAGAGTGCGCGCGCAAAGCCGCGGTATACGAAGACATTGTAGCCATGCCCATGGGCTTTAATACCCTGATTGGCGATATGGGGGCAGCGCTGTCTGGCGGCCAAAAACAACGTATCCTGCTGGCGCGCGCCTTATATAAAAAGCCAAAAATCCTCTTTCTTGACGAAGCCACCAGTCACCTTGATGTGGCACGCGAAGCCATGGTGAATCAGGCCATACAGGCGCTGGACATGACACGTGTGATTATCGCGCACCGGCCCGAGACCATTGCCTCGGCCAAGCGCGTCATCGTGATGGCCGCGGGCAAAGTGCATATGACGGCGGTGACAGGCGCATGAGCGTATCCTGGCGCCAGATGTTGCACTTATGCTGGGCCTTGAGTGTCGCACTGCCAGTCAATGCCCTCGCGTTGCAATTGACTGACTTTACCGAGTTTCAGGGCCGTGTCGCCGGTAGCCCAGCCAAAGAAATGCTGACGCCTGCGGCTGACTCTGAATTGGCTCCCTGTGCTGCAGGGTTGCCGCAAAGGCCGCTGACACTACTTGATGTGGTGGAGCAGGCTTTATGTAATAGCCCACGTAGCGCTGAGGCCTGGTCTATCGCCAAAGCGCAGGCTGCACAAGTCGCGGTGCAGAAATCTAATTATTTACCGCGTGTAAACGTCACGGCAGGGGCGGCTAAAGTTAGAAACCATGTCCAAAACTCATTGTTTTCTTCGCTGGATCAGGACAATAACATTACCAACCGCACCGCTAGCCTGCGCTTGAGCTGGTTGCTGGCTGACCTCGGGCAGCGCTCGGCCAAGTTGGGGCAAGCGCAGGCTTTATTAAGTGCCGCCAATGCGGCACACGATGCCACGTTGCAGGAGGTGTTTATCACTGCGGCGCAGGCCTATTTTGACAACTTGACCACACAGGCCACCTTGACGGCATTTGAAGATGCCGAGTCGTTGGCCAAGGAGAGCCTGGCGGCAGCGACAGCCAAATTCAAGGCTGGTATTGGTTTGCTCACCGATCAGTTGCAGGCGCAAACGGCTTATGCGCAAGCGCGGTTGGACAGAATCAAAGCCGAAGGTGACCTAAAGAATGCGCATGGCACGTTGTCCGCAGCCATGGGGTTGATGGCCAACACCCCATTTCAATTGTTAAAACGCAGCCAGTCGCTGGATCAGGGCGATTTTATTCACCGGGTGGATGTGCTGATTCAGCAAGCCACAGAGTCGCATCCGGTGATTCTTGCCGCCAAAGCCAAAGTGTTGGCTGCCGAAGAAAACATCAAGGCAGTGCGCGCAGAAGGGCTACCTACTTTAAACCTTAACACTGAGTTGAGTCGCTCGGACCAGATGGGTTATCAGCAACTGGCCAATTTTCCGGCCAGTAACGTCTACTCGACCTCTGCAACCATAGGCTTGCAACTGAATGTGCCCTTGTTCGAAGGATTCTCGCGCAGCTATCAGGTGCAGACCGCCGAGGCTGAGCGTCAAACGCGTGTGGCTGAGTTGAATCGTGCCTTGCAGCAAGTATCGCTAGAAGTCTGGAAAAGCTATCACGCGTTAATGTCTGAGCGCGAGAATCTGCGTGCTAGCGATGAGCTGACACGGCATGCGCAAGAGGCATTTAACGTTGCGCAGGGGCGCTATCAGGCGGGGGTTGGCAATATGATTGAGTTGCTGGGGGCGCAGAATGCTTTGTCCGGCGCCAGGCAGCAGCATATCAAGTCGCTGGCAGCGTTGCGTGCGGCCAGGCTGAAGCTATCCGCCAATATGGGTAATGTGGGGTTGTGGGCGATTGTCGAGCCTTGAAAAGTTAATTATTAACTTGTTTACGTTATTGTTAATTTTGGTTAATATTGCTTTTGTTGTGGTGTTGCTGTTATGCAGTGGTGCCGCAGCGCAATGGATCTTGAATCAAGATTATAGTGCGTGCTGATGAGCGGTGCAGTCGTCAAGGGCTGCATGGTTTGAGGTCGTACTTTCGCAACTCAAATGAGGAGAAGTAAATGGCAATTCAAAGCTTGAAAAAGATTGAAGTTGAAGCAGTTTCTGGTGGCGCAGGGTTGGATCTGGGTGGTTTGCTCGGAGGCATCCCGTTATTAGGCGGTTTGTTGGGCGGCGTGACTGGCACGACCGGCGGTACAGTGAATAGCCTGGTCAGTACCTTGTCCGCGATTCCATTGGTTGGCCCTTTATTGGGCAGCGTGCTTGGTTTGGTTGGCGGTTTGGTCAGCCTGTAACAGAGTCGGTTTTCCCCTCCGATGTATTTGCCCTGCGTTGCAGGGCTTTTTTTCGGCCTGTTTTCTGGCGTTATTTCTTGATCTCTGCAGGTTTGCAACCTTTGAGGTGCAAATGGTCGCTGTCGTCCAGCGTGGTTTGATCACCATTCAGCCGTAAATCCATGGTGCCGTAGTGATACAGCTGCTTGTCATTGGCATCTCTGGTTAATCCAATTTCATGGTCAGGCAGCATGACCCAGGCTTCGTCACCATTGGCCGAGAGCTTCAGGCCAAAAGACTGGTAGTTCTCGCATTGATAATGGGTGGCCTCTTTGCCGTATCGTGGCACCTCTTTGGTGCCTTTATCAAACATGCTTGGAAATTCAAAACTGGCGCAGCCACACAATAAAGTGGAGGCGATGGCGATCATTAAACGTTGAGAGAGGTTTTTCATTGTGTGTATCTTGTTCTAAATAAGAGACTATAAATAAATATGCAGCCTATTGTGCCAGTCATGCCGGATGGACTCAATCATTTTGGTCGTGTCCTTGGTAGGCCGCACGCTGCAAGCGGTCACGCAATGCCTCCCATGCTGGTGCGGCAGGCGGCGTCTCAATCAAGATGACTTCCGCCTGTGCTGCGTCCAGGCGATGCAGAGCCGCATACAGTTGCTCAGCCGCTAGCGCCGGGTCATGCGGCAGGTAGACATCTTGCTGCGTTACCTGCTGCTCATCGCCAAACAGCAAAGCCGCTGCCGTTGGCCTGGTTTGCGCATAGCGCAGCATGGCCGCTTTGGATGTAAACAGCAGGCAAGGGGTGCGCGGTGAGTAGTGCAATAAGTGCTGTCCCGGTGCCTTTGGGGTTTGCGTGCTTGGCTGCGCTGCTGGCTTGCCTGCAATGGCAGCGATCGCCGTGGCCGTGATCATGCCTGGCCGGAGTAATTGCCATGCATCGCCATGCACGCTGACGATGGTAGATTCTATGCCGACCTGGCAGGCGCCACCGTCCAGCACCGGAATATCGATGCCCAGGCCGGATTCCACATGTGCGGCGGTGGTGGGGCTTAATTGCGTATATTGATTGGCAGAGGGTGCCGCGAGCCCCAGGCCGCTATCATGCAATAAGGCCAGTGCCACCGGGTGTGCCGGCACACGCAAAGCAACAGTGGGTTCGCCAGCACGAACACTCTGCGACACTTCTGCACGCGCCGGTAATACCAAAGTCAGCGGTCCGGGCCAGAAGGCTGCTGCCAGTTGTTGCGCCAATGGCGGAAACTCACTTGCCCACTCAGCCACGTGCGCCGCGCTGGCAATATGCACAATCAGCGGGTTATTGGCCGGGCGCTGTTTCGTCGCATATATTTTGGCAATCGCTGACTCGTTGCGCGCGTCAGCGGCCAATCCATACACCGTCTCTGTCGGAATGGCCACCACTTCGCCACACCGTAACAGCTCAATTGCCTTTGCCGGGCTGATACGCATCACGCACCCTGTTTTGTAAAAAAACCTATTTTACTATTGAAAAGCCTGACTGCTAAAGCATGGCTTCCTATAAAATGCGCGCTTCAGTCTAAGGAGCAACAACATGCAGATTCAAGTTCAACACAATCCTGCCGAAACACAACTAAGTAGCCTGGGTGTTGCCAAGTGGCCAACCTGGCAAAAAGAAGTCTCTGTGTTTGACTGGACATTTCATGAACAAGAGCAGGCATATATATTAGAAGGCGAATGTGTGGTCACCCCGGTAGGTGGCGCACCTGTGCGTTTTGGCAAGGGCGACTTTGTCGTATTTCCCGCGGGCCTCAAAGTCAGCTGGGAAGTGAAGCAGCCTTTGCATAAGCATTATCATCTGGATGGTAATGTCTTGACGCAAACATGGTTGCGACTCAAAGCAGCTTTCAAGAAATAATCATCAATTTGTAACAAAAGTGTAATGGTGGGGATTAGGGCTTGACCGCAAAGCTCATCGCTGTAAAATGCGCGGCTCGCTTCAAGAAAACGGCAAGTTGGATTGAAGCAAAGAAGTAAAAAAGCGACATGTTAAAGAGGTCTGTTAATAACGAAATAAAAGTTGTTGACGAAGTAAAAAACCTCTGTATAATGCGCCCTTCGCTTGAAACGAAACGTTCAGCGAAAAGCCTTCGAGGCACTGTTCTTTAAAAATTAGGATGACTGATAAGTGTGGGTGTTTGTAGTTGAGTGAAGCGCATTT